>Ga0193697_1000001_pt1 | contig 1983859 bp, 1748 predicted proteins | sample L3m2metaG_FD_145073 | JGI IMG/M metagenome (GOLD analysis project Ga0193697, IMG submission 145073) | Soil microbial communities from a riparian zone of the East river system, Colorado, United States - L3m2 | ecosystem: Environmental > Terrestrial > Soil > Riparian zone | place: USA: East...
TATGATAACAGCAGAGCTCGCCAATAGTTATAATAAAGATGTATTTGCTTTTCCCGGGAAAGTAACAGATCCCAGGAGCATCGGTTGCAATTATCTTATCAAAAACAATAAAGCCATGCTGATCACGGATGCGGAAGAACTGGTACAGGTAATGAACTGGGAAGAAAGAACTAAGAAGTCTGATCCCGATAGATATCGGGACAGAAGTCAGAAACAACTGTTTATTGAACTTTCAAAAGAAGAAAAGATCATCATTGACCTTTTAAATGAAAAAGAAACCGCACATATAGATGAGATCAATATAAAAAGCGGTTTAAGCAGCAGTGCCGTGGCTGCCGCCATCCTTAATTTAGAATTACAAAACGTGGTGGTATCTTTACCGGGCAAATTGTACAGATTGGCCTGATTTTTCGGGACAGCATAATCCCTGAAATAATTGTCTTTATTACTTAAAACCAACCATTTGTTGAATAGCCCAATGAGACTGTCATTCAAATTGAAAATCCTGCAGATCCTTGGATGCCTGTTGATCTTTACAGGCCCTGCTTTTTCCCAGGCCTGTACAACATTGGGACAAACTCCTCCTACTGCTTTCCCGGTTTGCGGTACCACTGTTTTTCATCAAAGCAATGTACCTATTTGTGCAACTAATGACATATTTGTTCCCGGATGCTCTACCGGCCCGGGAGGCGCCCTATATCAAAATAAAAATCCTTTCTTTTATAAATTTACCTGCTTTGTATCAGGAACCCTGGGTTTTTTAATTACACCCCTTGCAAGTAATGAAGATTATGACTGGCAACTCTGGGATATTACTGGTCATAGCCCAAATGATATCTTCACTGATAATTCTCTTGTTGTAACCGGCAATTGGGCAGGTACATACGGACCTACCGGAGCTTCTGCATCAGGTGTCAATTTTATACAATGTGCTTCTTTTCCGCCGGATAATGCACCAACCTTTGCTGCCATGCCTAACCTGGTGGTCGGACATGAATATATTTTAATGATCAGTCATTTTACCGATGGCCAAAGCGGCTATGATCTTTCTTTTGGAGGTGGTACTGCTGTTATCACCGATCCAAAAATACCGGCGATGGTAAGTGTCAGTCCTGATTGCGATGGCCAGGTACTTACCCTGAAGCTGAATAAAAAATTAAGATGTAACAGCCTTTCTTCCAATGGCAGCGAATTCACGGTCATGCCTGGTGCGATCGCAGCTACAGCCGCAACCACTACTACCTGCTCCACTGGTTTTGATTTTGATGAAGTAACGATCACACTGGCTTCAACATTAACCAGTGGCACCCATCAACTCGTTATCAAGAATGGCAGCGATGGAAATACATTACTGGATCTTTGCGGGAATAGTATTGCTCCCGGGCAATCTATTTCTTTCGACTATTTTATTCCGCAACCCATCTTCGCCGACAGCATTCGCAAACCGGCCTGCACACCGGATACTATTTTAATTTATTATCCTAAGAAAATAAAATGTTCCAGTATCACAGCATCGGGAAGTGATTTTACAATAAGTGGTCCAACGCCAGTTACCGTTATCGGTGCATACGGTAATTGTGTAAATGATGAGTCCCCTTACATTGTCGTAAAACTGAGTGCGTCGATCTATACAAAAGGAACTTACACGGTTACCATTCAACCGGGTATTGACGGGAGTCCCATCTTTGATGTATGTGGTCAACCGATACGGCCACAGGCACTTTCATTTACCACAGCCGATACCGTAAATGCAGACTTTCAAAACCAGTTGCTGTATGGCTGTTTGACGGACACACTGCTATTCTCACACAATGGCGCACATGATGTGAATTTCTGGTACTGGACATTCAACAACGATCCACCTGTATTCACACAAACACATACTATTATTTTTCCGGCATCCAGCACCAATAATGTACAACTGGTGGTAAGCAACGGTACTTGTTCCGATACGGCTTCAAAAGTTATTGTCCTGGATAATGAAGTGAAAGCATCTTTTGAAATGGAAAAAATCATTTGCCCCGAAGATGGGCTTGTCCTTACCAATACAAGCACCGGGCATATAGACCTGTGGCGATGGAACTATGATATTATCGGGACCAGTTCGTTGAAAGATCCCCCGCCTTTTCTTTTTCCCACGATCAACAAAGAAGCTTATTACACGGTGAAACTGGTGGTGACAAACCTGAACCTTGGTTGCAGCGACAGTGCCCGGAAAACATTGACCGTACTTGACTTTTGCCTGATCGATGTGCCCACAGCATTCACACCTAACAATGACGGACTGAATGATTATTTTCAACCGCACAATGCACTGAAAGCAGATAACTATGAGTTTAAAATATATAATCGCTGGGGGCAATTGGTTTTCCAGTCAAAGAACTGGAGAGACAAATGGGATGGTAAAATGAATGGTGCATTGCAACCCACTGCTGTTTATGTATGGATGCTAAGGTACACACACAGGGATACCAAACAGCCTGTTTTTAAGAAAGGAACCGTGACGCTGATAAGGTGAATGGTCAATAGTCAATAGTGAATGGTCAAACCAAGCCGCAAAGTAATTTAAAACAGTAGATCGTTTTTTCTTCAAATAGTGTTATGTCGCAATTCTTTATAAAATTCAATCTAACCGCAATATCAAATGCTGCGTCGATCTCAACCATTGATCCCCTGGAAATCTCAAAGTATCTTTTGCGTTCTGCTTCAGATTTCCTGGAAGCACCTTCGGCAATATTCAAATGAACCGACAATGCGGCTCTTTTTATTTGGCTGATTATACCAAATCTTTCCTCTTGTGGCAGATATCCGCATAAACGATAACATTCTGTCACATAGTCCAAAGATGCTTTATAAACTTCAAGCTTTTGGTGATTTAATTTTAGAAACATAGCATTAAGTTTAATTGAAAATATACCTGCTGGATCAATCAAAGCAGTTGAAATCCACATATAAAACAGAGTTTTTCCCCCATTGACTATTCACTATTCACCATTCACTATTCTCCCCCTATCTTTGCCCATGGCAACAAGAAATACTCCCTCTCCCGCTAAAGACAGCTCCCAACAATTTTTTGGTGAAGGTTTAACCTTCGATGATGTGCTGCTGATGCCCGGCTACAGCCAGGTGCTGCCCCGTGATGTGGATATCAGGAGCAAATTAACCAAAGACATTACACTGAATGTTCCATTGCTCTCTGCTGCGATGGACACAGTAACTGAAGCGGCACTGGCAACTGCTCTTGCGAGAGAAGGCGGCCTTGGCATCCTGCATAAGAACATGAGCATTGAAGAACAGGCTACACAGGTGCGTAAAGTAAAAAGAAGTGAAAGCGGTTTGATCATCGACCCGATCACTTTATTAGCCAATGCTACGATCGGCGATGCACTGCGACTCATGCGTGAAAATAAGATCGGTGGTATTCCCATTATTGACAAGAACAGGAAATTGGTTGGCATTCTCACCAACCGTGACCTCCGGTTTGAAGAAAACATGAAACGCAAAGTGAGTGAAGTAATGACCAAAGAAAATTTATATACAGCACCCGAAGGCACTGATCTGAAAATGGCCGAACAATTATTTAAGAAAACAAAAGTTGAGAAACTGCCTATTGTTAACAAGCAGGGAAAACTGATGGGGCTTTTTACCTACAGCGATATCCTGAAATTAAAAAGTCATCCCAATGCAGTGAAAGATGAATTCGGGAGATTGTTGATCGGGGCCGGCGTTGGTATCACCAAAGATTTTTTAGAAAGGGTCTATGCCTTACAACAGGTAGGCGCCGATATCATTGCCCTCGACAGCGCACATGGACACAGCAAAGGTGTAATTGCTTCTTTGAAAGAAATAAAAAAGAATTTTAAGAATATCAATGTCATTGCGGGTAATGTAGGAACAGCAGCCGGTGCCAAAGCATTGGCTGAAGCCGGCGCAGATGCCATCAAAGTTGGTATCGGTCCCGGTTCCATTTGCACGACAAGAATTGTTGCCGGTGCTGGAGTACCGCAACTCACGGCCGTGATGGAAGCAGCATCGGTATTGAAAGGAAAAAATATTCCTATCATAGCTGATGGTGGAATTCGATATACCGGTGATATGGTGAAAGCATTGGCTGCCGGTGCTAATTGTGTTATGATGGGAAGCATTTTTGCAGGAACTGAAGAAAGTCCTGGCGAAACAATTATTTACGAAGGAAGAAAATTCAAAGAATACCGCGGCATGGGTTCACTCGGCGCCATGGCCACCGGCAGCAGCGACCGTTATTTCCAGGATGTGGAAGATGAAGTAAAGAAATTTGTTCCCGAAGGAATTGAAGGACGGGTGGCGTACAAAGGTTTTTTACAGGAAGTAGTTTATCAATATACCGGTGGGTTAAGAGCCGGTATGGGTTATTGCGGAGCAAAGAACATTACCGAGTTACAGCAAGCAAAATTTGTAAAGATCACCAACGCCGGCATGCGTGAAAGTCATGCACATGATATTGAGATCACGAAGGAAGCTCCGAATTACAGCAGGATGTAAAACCCCCTGTCCCCCTAAAGGGGAGACTTAGATCATAAAGTCATTACTTTTTCAATTACTCTGAAAGAAGTAAGTTTTATTTTTTTGTCGGCTGCATTGCTACTATCATCGTCCCTTGCGTCGCACATTTCATCGTTCTATTTATTACTGAGCATTTTAGAAAATACTTCAAAAATAGGCAGAGTCATTTATGATGAATGACTCTGCCAAACTCGTAACCAGTAACTATTCGTCCTGCACATCAAATGTTATCATCTGTTTGTGGTATGCTTTTACTTTATACCCGTTGTATATAGCCGGTTCCCATTGAGGTGATTTCTTTATTACCCTCAATGCTTCCTCCTCCATACCATATCCATGATTAGTCAATGCCTTTATATCGCTGACATTTCCTTCTTTATCCACTACAAATTGAATAACCACAGTATACCGGCCCACCCCTGCGCCATTATCAACAGGTGTTTCAGCTTTTAAATTTTTTATTAAAAATTTTTTCCAATCTAAGACAAACCTGGCCGGTATATCCACAATAGCCCTTGGTTCGTCAGACTCAGGTTCGTTTTTTGGTTGTACAATTCCTTTATCACCGTCCAGGTCTCCAGGCTTTGGAATTCCATCATCACCCGGGCCATCAATTATTACTGATCCGAACTTGGCGCTATCCATCTCTTCCTGTCTGGGTGGTGGAAATTCCACGACTTCTTTAATTACCGGTTCTGTAAATATTATTGTTTTTGGCGGTTTAACTTCCGGTTGTTTTTCCGGTTTTGGTTTAGGTTCTATTTTCTTCTCAGGATGATCAGGTAATACTATAGTTGGCCCGACAGTGTAATGAATCCTGTTCTTTTTAGGAGAGTTAGCCAGGATAGCACTGCAACAGATCATCCCGGCGAGAGCAATCGTGATGGCCAGGGCTTTGTTGATCCTGTTTGAATAAGTTTTGCGAAGCTCATAAGCTCCGTAATCTTTGGGGCGGCCGTCGAAAATGATATCGATCAGCGGCGCAGATAGAATTTTGTTGATTTGCATGGTTATACTTTTGCTAAATAAGATTGGTCGTAACAGTTGTTTCCATAAACCTTTATTTTTATGGAAAATTATCATGCCTGCATCCACCGGAAAAAAAAGGAGCACGAAGTACACTACGAACCACGAAGAACACAACGTTGTGTCCTTCGTGATCCTTCGTGGCCTTTGTGATCCAAAGTTTGTATACGATGCAATCTTAATTGCGATCAGCCATGAACTATAATCCATGAACCAAAAATGAAACGCTACCTCAATCTCTTCATCGCAATCACAGGCGGGTTATTACTCTGGCTCGCCTGGCCGGTATCACCCCTTACCTTATTAATATTCGTTGCATGGGTTCCCTTGCTCTGGCTGGAATCAACAGTGAAAAGCAGGAAAAAATTCTTTGGCCTCACTTATATCGTTATGTTCATCTGGAATGTAGCCACTACCTGGTGGATATGGAATGCTTCGGCGCCCGGGGCCCTCGCCGCTTTTTTTGCCAATAGCCTGATCATGTGTCTTCCCTGGTTGGGTTTTAGGATTGTAAAGAAAAGATTGGGAGAAAAGATCGGCTATGTTTCACTCATCGCTTTCTGGATGTGTTTTGAATATATCCATTTGCAGGATTGGGGACTGAGCTGGCCCTGGCTTACACTCGGCAATGCATTTGCAACTCATCCGCAATGGGTACAATGGTATGAATTTACAGGAACCAGCGGCGGAACCTTATGGATACTGCTGGTGAATATTTTATTATTCCTTCATTTAAAAAATAATTTAAACCGGGAAGCAGCAAAGAAATATAAAAACCTGTTGGCTGCTGTTCTTGTTCTCATTGTACCAGTTGCTGTTTCGTTACTTGGCTTTAATGATCTAAGAACATTAATGCCGGTAAAAAAATCAAACATTGTAATAGTACAACCCAATATCGATCCCTATGAAAAAGTTTCTGAAGCAACCGGTTCCTTTGAAGCTCAATTACAAAAACTGATTACTATCAGTGAAAAAGAAATTGATAGTAACAGCGTATTGCTTGTTTGGCCTGAGACCGCTTTGTATATGGGCAATGGTATCAATGAAGCCGAACTACAACCTGACAAAAACTTTTTTTTTAATCCCTTATGGGCTTTCCTGAAACGTCATCCCAATATGTCTTTATTTACCGGCACAGAAAGTTTCGGGATGTTTGAGCATAAAACAAAATATTCGGAAGAATTCAGTGGTCATTTTTACGAATCATATAATGGTTCAGCGCTGCTCGACAGTTCCGGTGCAGTTGCATTCTATCATAAATCCATGCTGGTGCCGGGTGTGGAAACACTGCCCTGGTTCCTGAAATTTTTGGGCAAGTGGTTTAAAAAATTCGGCGGCTCCTCGGGTGGCTATGCCAAACAAAAAGAAAGAACCGTGCTGAATGAAAAGCATGGATTCAAAATAGCGCCGGCCATTTGTTATGAAAGCATCTATGGTGAATTCATGAGTAAATATATCCGCAACGGCGCTAACCTGATCTGCATCATCACCAATGACGGCTGGTGGAAAAAAACCCCCGGCCACAAGCAGCACATGAACTATGCAAGACTGAGAGCCATTGAAACAAGGACATGGGTGGCCCGCAGCGCCAACACCGGTATCAGTTGCTTTATTGATCCGTATGGAACAGTTATTGAACCACAACCTTACGATACACAAGCTGCTATTAAACTAAACATGACAGCCGCCGTCAATAACAAGACCTTTTTTGTAAAAAATGGTGATATTTTATCGAAGGTCATGATCGTACTCAGCATTTTATTAATTGGATGGACGGCTACATTAAAGACCAGGAGCCGGTTTTTGAAAAAGAAATAAATGCCGGTTGATAAACGCTGATCATTCTGCGGCATCTGCGGGAAAAAAATTATGAACAAAGAACTCCTGTATCAAAATAAAAAAATATTCTACCGCATCGTTGGCAGCGGAATCCCTGTTGTGCTTATTCATGGTTTTGGAGAGGATGGAACCATCTGGAATAACCAGGTAGAATATTTAAAAGATAAATATAAACTCATCATCCCCGATCTCCCTGGTTCCGGTCAATCTGAATTGATCGATGACATGAGCCTCGAAGGAATGGCCGAAGTTATAAAGTCTGTCATTGATGCGGAGTATTCGGAAGTCCCCCCTTGCGGGGGATTTAGGGGGGCTCCTGTCATTGCGCACAGTATGGGTGGCTATATCCTGCTTGCACTGGTTGAAAAGTATTGGAACCATGTTTCGGCCTTCGGTCTTTTTCATTCCACGGCCTACCCGGACAGCGAAGAAAAGAAAGTTGTTCGCCGTAAAGGGATTGAGTTCATTAACCAGCACGGTGCTTTTGAATTCCTGGAAACCACCACTCCCAATCTTTTTTCACAGCAAACCAAAGATGAGCAGCCTGAATTAATAAGTGAATTGATAGCAAGCCTGGACAACTTTTCACCCGCTGCCCTCGTTTCTTATTATGAAGCTATGATGCAGCGACCCGACCGGACCAAAATCTTACAAAAAGCCACTGTACCTGTGCTATTTATCATGGGAAAATACGATAACGCCGTACCCTTTCAGGATGGCCTGCAGCAATGCCATCTTCCTGAAAAATCGTACATTTATGTCCTTCGGAATTCAGGCCATATGGGGATGCTCGAAGAGTCAGATTCAAGTAATCAGATTTTAGAAACCTTTCTTACCTCCTTTCAATAGAAATCATTTTATTCGCCCGGTTGAATGATGTTTGAGTAATTATTCTATCTCCTTTTCTGAACACACTAATATTTTTTACTTATCGTAATGTCATATTAATATAATTATTCGACCCGGTTGCTTTTTATTCTGATATTATAACTACCTTTTTTTTGTCGAATTGTTTTCATTTAACCATTAAACCATTTATTATGAAAAAGATTTTATTAATTCCAATGCGTAGAGTCTGCCTTATTGTACTCTTAGCTTTTGGAATAACAGGAAAATTATTTTCGCAGACTATAACTATATCTGGTGCAAGTCCTGTTGCCCCTGGCGCACAAGAAACTTATTCTGCATCTTTTAATTATAGCCTGAGTCCTTATACGACTCTTACATGGAGTGTTACAGGAGGGACTATTGATTATGCAGTTGTTAATCCAACAGCCCAATCTATCTATTGTACTGTTACGTGGGATAATGATTTTTCCGGTGGTAGTGTTTCTCTTTATGAAGATATGAATAGTGTCACGGGTGAAAAACCGGTTGATATATGTGGTCAAGCTGATGGTGGTCCACCTCAAACCATTTGTTCTGGTGGTTCGGTTCAAATTGGCATACCGGGTGTACCCGGCTATTCTTACTCATGGACTCCAACTACAGGTCTTAATAATCCAAACATTCCACAACCAATTGCTAGCCCGACAACTACTACCATATATACAGTAACTATGCAAGGGAATGGTTGTCCTGTTAGCTTGACTTCTGTTACCGTTACCGTTAATCAAAGAGTTTCTTTTTCAGGCAACATTACTTATGGATGTCAACAAATTATTCAACAAATTATTCCGAACTCAGTAAATTATTTTTGTAGCTTTTGGGAATGTGGTGGCTCAACAACCCTACAATCAGACGAGCCAACTGGGAATGAATGGTATGTAAATGGTGTGCATATAACCCCGCCCGGAGGAAATATATCCGGATTAGGTCAAGTTTACATAGTACAAAATGGAAAAATCTTGAACCACTCGCCTTCAACTGCTTCAGGTGGTCTGACCGAGTTTCAGTTTCAATTAAAAAATTCAGTTTGGGGATGTGAAGAATTATCCTCACCTACAACAGTAATTTATGGTCTCACATTTCATCCCAATGGTAATTGGATGGGGTTTTATAAGCCAAATTACACCCTTAATGTTTCTACTCCTTGGAACTATACCTATGGTCCTGGCACAATTTATACTTGGAACATACCTAACACAACTGTTACCCAGTCAAATCCAGCAGCCCCACAAGCAACAGTATTTTTCCCTTCAAATGTTTCTTTGTCCGGAATAACGGGAACAGTTACCATTAGTAACTCGCCATACTGCAATGGGACTTATCCTATTAATTTTGAGTATAACCCTCAATTACGTTCAATAAATGAGCCTGAAGAAAAAAAATCAATTGTTGCCTATCCTAACCCTGCAACTACACAAATAACAATTAAGTCAGATGAAGCAATTACAGAAATTGAAATTTTTGATATAAATACTGTAATCTCATATCTAAAGAAAAAGATAGGCGGTAACAATAATGTAACCCTTGACATCAACAGCCTGAAACCCGGAATTTACCTGTGCAAGGTGGTTACAAAAACGAAAACCGAGTTTTTGAAAATGCAGATTCTGAGATAATATTGCATGTTTTTCGACGTTCTAAAAAAGCTGCCCCAATAAGGCAGCTTTTTTGTAATTTCATACGTTGCTTGGTATAACTCTAATACATGAGAAAAACCCTATTAATACTATTTACTTTGTTTTGTTTTGCAGAAAAATCTTCTGCGGCGCATATCACAGGCGGGGAAATGTTTTATACTTACTTGGGTCAGTCAGGTGGCAACTACCAATATCATGTCACAGTCAAGCTTTTTAAAGATTGCTTTTGTACCGGCTGCGCATCATTAGATCCTTCAATCGGTATGGCTGCTTTCGATAAAGGCACGGGTATCATGGCCTGGCGAAATGATGCAGTACCCCAGACACAAATCATAACCTTACTTCTCACTTCACCTAGCCCTTGCATTACAAATCCTCCTCCGGTTTGTTATGAAGTTGGTTATTATGAAGTGGATATATCATTACCGGGCTCAGCCAGTGGTTATATAATCGCTTTTCAACGCTGTTGTAGAATTGCGGGCATAAATAATTTAAATGGTTCAAGCGGGGTCGGAGTTACCTATACGGCCGAGATACCCGGAACTACTGAATTAGCAACAGCTCCGGAAAATAACAGCGCAAGATTTATTGGAGCGGACACTGTTATTGTGTGTGCCGGCAATCAATTTACATACAGCTTTGCTGCGCAGGATGCTGATGGTGATCAATTGAGTTATTCTTTTTGTAATGCTTATCTGGGCGGCGGACAAGCCGGTACTCCGCCTGCAGCTAATAGTCCAATACCCATTCCTCCACTGCCACCGGCATATATCACCGTACCTTATTTAACTCCGCCATTCGATGCTTTTAATCCAATGGGTTCGGGTGTAACAATAAATCCATTTACAGGTTTAATAACCGGAATTGCCCCGGCTGCGGGAATTTATGTTGTCACTGTTTGTGTCACGGAAACGAGGAATGGCGTAGTAATAGCAACACAACGGAAAGACCTTCAGATAAAAGTCGGTGATTGTACTATTGCCAAGGCTGTTCTAAATCCAAGACCAACTACATGCGATGGCTTTACTGTTAGTTTTCAAAATGATGCTAATCCGCCGAGTCCGTTGATTAATTCGTATTTCTGGGATTTCGGAGTTATCGGCTTAACAAATGATACGTCTAACCTGGCTAACCCGACATACACCTATCCGGATACTGGGGTATATATTGTTAAACTTGTTACTAACAGAAATCAGCAATGTTCAGATTCCACTACTACAGTGGTAAGAGTATACCCTGGTTTCTTTCCAGGTTTTATTTTTTCAGGTGGTTGTTATCAAAATCCTTTCTTTTTCACTGACACCACCAATACCCGGTATGGTATAGTGGATAGTTGGAACTGGAACTTTGGCGATTCTCCTACCCTGGCTGATACATCACATATCCGAAACCCCCAATGGACCTATGCTTCGGCAGGACCTAAAGATGTTGTATTAATTGTCACCAACAGTAAAGGATGTATCGATACCGCACAGGTAACAGTTACTGTATTGGACAAACCCGCTCTCGCACTTACTTTTAATGATGCACTTATCTGTATTCCGGATAGTATAACTCTTAATGCAAGCGGCACCGGAACATTTAACTGGACGCCGAATACCAGGATAATTAATGCGAATACTTCATCACCCACGGTATATCCGATTGTTGACACCTGGTATGTGGTCAACCTGAGTGATAACGGATGCGTTAACAAGGATTCAGTGCATGTACGGGTTACTTCTGCTGTTAGTTTATCGGCAAGGGCCGACACAACTATTTGTCTTACCGATCAGGTGCAGTTGTATGCAACCGGCAATGGTCTTGCATTTCAATGGACGACCCGAATATTATCAACCCGATTGCCACACCGACGGCTGCTGTTACAACGTACCAGGTAAGGGCAACTGTCGGAACTTGTTTTGCCGTTGATGATGTAACGATCACCACTGTTCCCTACCCTCTTGCAGCAGCCGGACCTGATAAATTGATCTGTTATAACACATCCGCACAGTTGAATGCATCGCATAATGGCAATTCATTTTCCTGGTCGCCTACAAATTATTTAAGCGATTCAACTATATTAAATCCAATTGCAACACCACCAAGAACAACTACATACTATTTTACTGTTTATGACAATAAGGGTTGTCCCAAACCCGGCCGGGATACCATTGTAGTAACGGTGAATCCAAAAATAAAAGCTTATGCGGGTCGTGATACGGCCGTTGTTGTGAACCAGCCCTTACAATTAATCGGAAGCGGTGGCGTCAATTATTTATGGAGTCCGCCGACCGGGCTTACCAACCCTGCTGTTTACAACCCTATCGGTGTGTACGGAATGAACATTGACAGTGTGCGGTATAAATTAGTGGTAACAGATGGAGCAGGTTGCGCTGACTCAGCTTATGTGACGGTAAGAGTATATAAAGTAAAACCTACCATATTTGTTCCAACTGCCTTTACTCCCAATGGAGATGGTTTGAATGATACGGTTTACCCGGTATCTGTTGGTATTAAAAAAATAAATTACTTCAGCATCTACAACCGTTGGGGAGAATTGGTCTTTACCACTACGGAAGACCGGAAAGGCTGGGATGGAAGAATAGCCGGCAAATTGCAAAGCAGCGCCGTTTTTGTATGGATGGTCAGCGCTATTGATTATCTCGGGGCGCCCATTTTCCTGAAAGGAACGGTGACGTTAATAAGATAATAACTAACAGATAAAAGATAATAGTCTCTTTACAGCAACTTTTATCTGTTCACTTTTATCTTTTATCTTTCCTCTATTAACTATCATTCAGCTTTATGCAAAAAATCGTATTCATCACCGGCGCCACGGCAGGATTTGGCGAAGCCTGTGCTTATAAATTTGCTGCTAACGGCTATGACCTGATCCTAAACGGAAGAAGAACTGAACGCCTGCAGATCCTTGCGGATGCATTGGAGAAGAAATACAATGTAGCTGTATTGCAACTTCCTTTTGATGTGCAGCAGGAAAAAGAGGTCTCCGCATCCATCCACAATATTCCCGAAGAATGGAAAGCCATTGATGTGCTTATCAATAACGCAGGGCTTGCCATGGGCAGGGATTATTTTGAAGAGGGTGACCTGGATGACTGGAACATCATGATCGATACTAATGTAAAAGGATTTTTATATGTAGGCAAAGCTGTATCGCAACTGATGGCTGCAAGAAAGCAAGGGCATATCATCAACATGGGATCCGTGGCCGGCAAACAACTCTATGAAAAAGGAAATGTGTATTGCGCCACCAAGTATGCCGTGGATGCTATCAGCCAGGGTATGCGAATAGACCTGCTGCGACACAATATCAAAGTGACTTCCATCAATCCCGGCGCTGCAGAAACTGAATTTTCGCTGGTTCGTTTCAAGGGCGATGAAGCAACGGCTAAAAAGATCTATGATGGTCTGAAACCTTTGACAGCTGAAGATGTGGCTGAAGTAATTTACTATTGCACGACCCTGCCGCCGCATGTTTGCATCAATGATCTGTCCATTACCTGCCTGCAGCAGGCTAATGCTATTTACTTTAACCGCCAGTCTGCCGGTTGACCAGCATCAAAAAAAATGGAAGCTTCTGTTAATTGCACACTTCGATATGCATTCGGTCCGCACCCGGCTCCTTTGGCCCGAATCTTGCCGTATTTTACCTAAGAAAAGATACTTATTGTTTAAAATTATAGCCGTAAAATTTAGTATCGTAAAAACCAACTGCTATATTTATACTATTCATCCAATATCACAGAGATCCAGTTATGAAAAACCTGAACTCCATTCTCATTGCCTTCACTCTTTTTGTCAGCCATTCCGCATTTTCACAAGAAGTTATACGCCTCCAGTCATGTACCAATGATATGATCAGCCAGCAGGTTGACAGCCTGAAAAATCTATACGGCAAAGACGGCTACGTGTTGCTGAAGGAAGCTTCTATCACGATGGAAAGCGAATTTGAAATGCCGGTCATTGTTCCGCTTACCGAAGGAAGCTGGTACCAGTTTGTTTTTATCGGTGATTATACTTCCCGGCTGTATGAAGTAAGAATGTACGACTGGTCGGAAAGGATGGTGATCTTCCGCCAGAAAAAATGGGGTGATGTGGATGGCAATGTTATCAGCTACACTTACATTCCGAAGATCTCTGAATTCCACATGATGAAACCGGTACAAGTGAACAAAAAGAAGAAAAAGAATTTATGCGGTTATGTGATGCTCTTTAAAAGAACGGGTGGTGAAACCGGTTCTGTAACTCCCGCTACAACTCAGGCTACAATTCCAACAGCACAATAATAAAATTATTTTCTGATAAAAAATCCGGGCTATACAGCCCGGATTTTTTATTCACCATTCACTATTGACTATTCACTTGACCTTACTGCGTCAGTGATATTCTTACCTGCAACCCGGCTCTTGTATTGGTGATCGGGAAGGAGTTACTGATCTTGGGGATATTCCGGTTTTGTTCGAAATAAAGTTTAATGCTTATCCGGTTGTTGACTATATAATCAATAGACGGAGCAATACGGATCACTTTCTGCCCGGCCGTGCCAAATGAAGTACCCTGGTCGAGTTTACTGTTGGCCGTGGCATCATCACGCATACTGAAGTCCATCCGGAAGGTTACATCATTATCCAGTTTACCTTTCATGAACGGCAGCTTCTTGATCAGCGGCATGCCTTTCCGTCTCCAGTCAAATCCAAAAGTCAGTTCCGTTGAACGGATCTCAGCTAGTTGATAATCTATAAGACTTAAACTAAGCTGGCGGCTTTTTTTGTATTCAAATCTTGTACTGATCTGGTTGACGAATGTGATCTCGATACCGATCAACGGATCAAAAGCTTCCTGTATAGAAATATTCGGCACCAGGAAATATGGAATATAATTTCCTGTCAGCGGATCTACAAAACTTGGGAACCCGATCCTGTTTGGATCCTGGAACAGCAAGGCTGTATTAAAGCTGTTCATGCTGAACGTGCTGTGATAACCATGACGCAGGGTGAAGTTGGTAAATATCTTATCCAGTCCCGGCAACCTGGACAATCCATTATAAGTAACGGTCCAGTTAGGTTTGGGCATGATACCCGAGAATGGATTAGAACGGATATTGGGATTATTATTTTTGAGCAATTTCACACTGTTCGGATCTTTCTTGGTGTAAGCAGCAATGAATGCAGGTATCACCACATCCTGTGCATATCGTCCATAGCCTTTGTAATATTCCGGGTCATTAGGATCAATAACTCCTCCCTGGTAATTATTTAAACCGGCTAATCTTTTTGATAAAACGGTCCGGTAACTCTCAAACTGTTTGAATGTTTCAGATATAACATTCGGGTCAAATTTCTGGAACATGGTCCGGAAAGCTATATAGCTTACATTAAAGCTGCCCAGTGCATAAGGACTCAGTCTTTTTAATCCTGTACTGGCCGGGTTTTGGAAACCTAATGTATCCTTGAATAATTCGGAATACTGTTTGTCAAATGATTTATCAATGTTGATATCAATATTGAAATCCCTGAAAGGACTTACCTGTGCAGTGATATTCAGCCGCTCATTATAACGCTGGCGGATCATTTCGCTTACCAATGAATCACGGGACAACAAACCTTTGGCACCAAACCGGTTGATCCAGCCCGTATCTGGCTGATAACCGAAAATATAACCAAAGCCCGGTTGCCTGCTTTTCGGATTATAACCCAGGATCTTCGTGCTGTCCATGTAACCGGGTAATGTTGTACCAAAATCTTCTGTGTATTGTATACCCACTCTCTTCAATGATGTAAGTATCTGTAAGAAGAATTTAGGAACAGCAGCGATCTCAGGTAATTGGTTTTGATCTTTCTTTTCTTTTACCTTTTTCTCTTTTACTTTTTTGACCTTTATCTTTTTTATTTTTCCATTCTTTTTTCTGATGGTATCGGGCTTGGCCTGCTGATCCTGTATCTGGCCCGGGGCTATTTGCTGTGGCTGGTCTTTCGAATTATTTATTTTGCCACTCTTACCATCGGCTTTTTTATTCTTATCTTTTTCGCCGGGTGTTTTAGGTATTTTGGGTGCCTCGGTATTAACTGCCCGCAGGAACCTCCACTTATTATAGAGTTCCTCAAACTTCAGTTCGCCGTTTATCGTCCTGGTTTGTGTATTGGCTAAGGTATTTCCCAGGCTCTTTGACAGTAAGGAAGCTGTCAGCCAATTATACTTCGTGTTATAACTGGCAGCCAAGGTGGTCCAGTCCAGGAATGGTATCTTTTGTGTGGGAACATTATATCTTATTGTCGTTTCCTGGTGGTAATTGGTATTTCTTCCTCCTTTAAATAAATTCTTACGGACAGAATCCTTTTTTTCTTTTGTATCTATACGTCCAAACGGTTCATCCACCCTGGCATTATTGGTGGCCATAAAATCAATAAAGATCGATTTTGTCAGGTTCCATTGTAAAATATAATAGCGGTCGAAAGTAAAATACTTATTGTAGGTCTCCGGGATCTTATACGGACCGCCTCCTACATTACGGAGACTCGTTGCACCAAACTGGCGGAACACATCAGCCTTGAATGCGATCTGCGATGGAGCATAATTCAAATTAAAGTCTTTGATCAACGCCAGCCAGGGCGATCTTGATTTAATAAGTTTTTTAAAAGGTTCAAACGGTTTTGTTTGCGGTGAATAGGTATAACCCAATGCTCCACGGGTCCGCCGCATCTCATCTTTTTCTATCAGCGGGTTGTGACTCAGCGTTTGTAAATAAGAATAATTGAAATCAAAATTGGTGATGCTCCAGATCTTTGGTCTTTTACCATCTGTTTTCAGTTTCCTTACATTGGTCAGGTTAAAGGTTTTAATAGTAGTGATATCCTGTGCATCATTCCGTATTGAATCCGGTTTGCCTACCCCGCTTTTCAATTTATCTTTCAACTTAATGTCGAGATCATAAGGGTCATATTCCGGCGTACTTACCGTACGGCTGATACCGGCATACACAGGTATCTGCATGCCCAGTTTTTTAGGCAATAATTTTCCTGCTTCTATAGATGTAGATGCGTCAAATGTATAACGGTCTTCACGGCTTCTTTCATTCACTCTTTGTTCCAGTGTACCGAATCCCTTGCTGGTAGCAGTTCCGGAAAGTGTAAGGGTTCCCAGGTCAGCTAAGCGTATATCTACACGACCCAATGCAGCCCAACCACCTTTTTCATCCAGGCCTGAAAGACGAAGTTCATTGAACCATACTTCGGTGCATACTGTTTCCAGTCTTGTATTTTCTACCGCCAGCAACATGCCCTTCACCTCACCCAGGTTGGGGTTACCTATGATAGCATAGGTTCGGCCATTGGGTAATGTTTCCCTATAATACAGGGCATTATTACTAAACTTGTTTCTTCGTTCTTTTAATCTGATAAGATCCTCAAGTGCAAAATCGAGATTATTTGCTTCCGGCCATATTTTCAAACTATCTGTTTCGCCGGGCAAAGTTATTTTCAGCGGAAACTTTATTTCATAGTAATTCCCTGAGAAATCATTACCAAGCCGGATAACTCCTTTAATGTCGCCATCAAGAAGAGCCTGTGCCCCGGGCACTGATTCAGCATGAATGAACATGGAAAGCCGCTGGTATTTCACCAGGTCAAGATTCAACGTTTTAAACACACCTCTTGCATCATCTTTTGGTAAACCGCAGACCTGCATGCTTAATGCTTGTTCATTCAGGAACAGCGATACGTTATTATTACTTAGCTGTTGCTGTCTTTCAATTCCTGGCGGAACACGATAAGGAACTGGTTCACGCTGATCATTTTCTTCAATATTTACTGCCAGTGTATTTACAGTGGTAGGATCAGGATTAGGAAGATTTACATACTGACCCGTGGTATCGATCTTGTTCCTGAATTTTCTCCATTGATTGCGTACCAGTTCCAGTTTGCCAAAACGCATCACTACGGAATCTGCAAAGCCGGTAACAAACATCCGGATAAAACGAATGGATTTAAAGTCCGGGATATTTCCCACTTTTTTCTCATAGGCATTGATCGGGATCCTGAAAAGATACCAGTGCTCCGTACGGGTGGGCGAACCATCCAGTGGTTTGTATTGAACTTCTCTTACATCCGTTATATAATTAGTACCGATAGGATCCAGGAACATTTGTGGTTTTATCTTCACTTTATATTGAAAATATTCTTCCACCTCATTCATCGTGTTATCCCTGTTCAATTCTTCTCCATCAGGATACTGCGTAAATGCATTAATGAATTCTGTGTTGTTATTGGCAGCAGGAGAATTCCCGTTCGGGTTATTGATATTCTTATACCGCTGCAAAATACCGGTCACCGGTGTAGCATCAAAGGATCCATCCCGGTAAGGAATAAAATTATCGGCAGACGGGTCATTATTTGCTTTTTGATAAATGGGTGACCCTACACCGAAATTGATCTGCAGGTTGGAAAGATAAGGGGCAAACTTTGTTTTCTCATCTACGTCCCTCAACCCGTCAAATCCAACATCCTGGTATTCCCTGTCGGTAGGTTCATTGCTGAAAGCATTAGTAACCTGCAGGGGATTGGATGGAACCCGGCCCCAAACTGTATTATTGTCAACAGGTGCGTTTATCGTTGGCGTTGGCAATCCATTTTCATATAATCTCTTTCCATCTCTTAATACATCTTCAGAAATATTACCAATATTAAAATACAGATCGCCGCCGGTTGGGTTGGCTGTATTCTTAATGAACGGGTCCTGCAGCCAGAATTCAATGAATTCAATATTGGCTGTTTCAAAATCAGTTTGATCAATGTTTCTCATCAATCCTCCCCAGGAACTATCGGGTCTTAGTAATTTTCCATTTCCATTTACATGTGAGGTCCTGTATTCAAAATTGTAAGGGCCTTTATCTTTTGGATAAAATGCAACGTCAAATGTGGTGAGCAGGTTCTCGGCATATTGCGTGCTGCGTTTGGGAAATATTTCTTTTTGCAGGATCTGTCTTGTTTCCGGTTTGGATAATTCTGCCAGGTCATTGCGCAACGGGTTATTTGAACTTCCTCTTTCCTGCAATACAGGTTCAATATTATACCAGGCGATCTTAGCCCTTTTATATCCGCTTCGCAGATCATTATTCAAACTGGATTCAGCAAACAATCCATTGTTTTGCGGAATAGATGCAAGGGTCCAGCTGATCAAGGGGAACCGGAGATCGATATTGGAACGGGTCCCTTCAAAATCATCAATATATACTTGCCCGCCTTTTTGCACATGCCCAAACCTGTCAACACCGTTTATTTGTTTGGCATGGCCGGGATCCAATATGGCCGCTTCTGCATATGCAGTAATAGATGACATGGCCTTGGTGGAATAAAATGGCAACTTATCCAGCCATTTTGAAAGGCGGGGTATGTTGTTGCGGTAATCCACATCAATACCATACATCGTATTCTTGATAGGATCTTCGCCATAAGATTCTTTAACGAAGAAGGGTCTTTCACCCAAACGGACTATCGTTCCGCCCAGCGCTAATTTTTTACTGGCCAGGTAATCGAGCCGCAGACCTAAAAAGTTCTTTTGCTGAAAACCAAATGCCTGGTTGTTTTCATATTGGATATCGACCTGCACACCGGAACTGAGTATGGACTGGTTGGTTACACGGAGTGTTCCGAGGTCATAGTTTATTTCGTAATCAATATTTTCCTGGAGTATCTGGCCGCCTGCTGTTACTCTTACTGAGCCACGGGGTATATTATAACCCAACTGGTATTCACCGCTGCTTGCATTGTTATTGCCAAATGAGTTGTTACCAACCCCGGTTCCCGAAGCACTGCCTGATGATTTTGACTTACCGACTATTTTAAACCGGTTAAGATTGGCATAGGTTTGGGCAATAGCTTTAATGGTATCATACAGGGGATAATATAAATACTTGTCTCTTTTCGCCTGGTCGACATATACAGTATCAAGATCATGCCCGAAAGGTTCCAACACCGGGAACACAACACGGCTTTGCGAAGAAATGATGGTAAAGCCTTCAATAAAATCAAATATACCATCAGGTTGTGGGTCATTCTGATTATTTAGACGGTCCAGGTTCACCAATGAAATGATAGGATGATATTGAAGAGCCGGAACCACACCGTCAATCGGCAAATATCTTTTATCACCAAGGCTTGGTTCCTCATAAGTGATATCCAGTTTAAAATCCTGGCGCTCCAATTGGCCATAACCAACTGAGTAAACATTCTTCATCATCAGGTCCCAGATAGGAAGATTGGTACGTTGTGAAGTAGCTTTCAATAATTTCAGGAATAAAACTCTTTGCGTAGTGCCGGTAGTATCCGGTGGCACATCCTGGGAAAACTCACCCACCTGGTACACCCTGCCATTATAAGTATATTGAAATGCTACTCCAAGCACTTCATCAGGTTGAAGGGGTTGATTCAATGAAATAAAACCAATCCTGTCGTTAAAATAATAATCGGACGGGCTTAGTTTCCTGGCAAAGGTTTTTTCAAAATCCTGCACAGGCTGGAGATTAAACGGCGCTGATATAAGCGTACTTTGTACTAATGATGAGTTGCGGGTATTGGGATTGGCAAGAATTGTCGAGTATAAACTATTGCTGTTGTTATTTGGTTTTGGATCTGTGTTTCCATTTGCCCAGGGGCCAAAAGGTGTGGTTTCTCCCAGGTCCATCAGCCCCACAATATCCCTTGTATCCGTAGTGGCTCCGTTACGATTGGTAACCCATACTTCCACTTTTAATATTTGTATCGCAGACTTTACAACGGGCAGATCCTTCATCGCCTTATTATAATTATTCCGGAAATACTGGGCAAAAAGAAAATGCCTGTTCTCATCATACTCATCCGCTTTTACCACAAAATTTTGTGATGAACTTCCTCCCTGCAAACCGAGTGATTGACGCTGCGATTGTTGGTTAGCCAATACGGTAGTGATATATAATTTACCGAATTGAAGTTGTGTTTTAATACCAAACAAAGATTGTGCACCGGGTATCAATGTGCCTTTCGAAGGAAAATTGGTATTGCCCGCCTGGAATTGTTTTATTATTTCATCATCCTTGCCGTGATAATCAAGTTTAAGTTGATTTTCAAAATTGAAATTGGCAAGTGTGTTGTAATTGATGGGCAGTTTCAGTTTATCTCCAATATTGGCATCCACCTGGAATTGAGAGTTCATATTGAAATCCAGGCCACCGTTTTTCCTTGCTCTTTCAGGTAATGTTGGATTCTTGATATTTTGCCCCTGGTAGCCTAACAGCAGATCAACATAACCCGATGGTTTGATCTCTACTTTACCGGTCCCGATGATCCGGTTAAACAGGTCGTCCGTGATCCTGAACTTGGGCTTATAGATCCGCCGGTTCATATTCGATAATAAGGCTGACCTTTTCTTAAAATAATCCTGTTCGTCCTTGCGGCCCTGGAGCAGCAAAAATTCTTCCATGCTATAGGAAGTAGGTGTCCGGTAGTAATGATTACCTACTTTCTCAAGGACATAATACCGTTTTGTTACCGGGTCATATTCAACGGTCCGTTTGATGAAAGAAGTATCCCGGAAATCAAAAGTATTATAGTTGGGATTTGCATAGGGATCGCCGCGGCGGTCTGTTAATGGATATCTTGTGGTATCTGTGGGAAGATCCCGTGCATTGGCTTGTACAAAACAAACAAATACCAGGACGGTACCTACCAATAAACGGAGAATATGAGCAGTTTTACAGTTCAAGGTATTTTCTCGATCAATTAGTTTCTTGAAAATAGTGGATTACAGGGTACGAAGCGTTTTTTTTATAAGCTCCTCAACGGATAGATTGGATTCTGCTGCCATAGTTTTCTCCAGTGCATGGCTGGCAGCCTGTCGATTGATGCCTAAAGCCATCAGAGCATTTAACGCATCCTGCTGCAAAGTATTGTTTTTCATAGGGGAAATATTTGATTCCAATGGCTGTTTAGCCAGCTTGTCCCTGAGTTCCAAAACCATCCGTTCCGCTGTTTTTTTCCCTATGCCTTTTATCCCTTCTAAAGTCCGCACATCAGAATTGATGATGGCCCTTGCCAGTTCATCCGGTTTCATGTAGGACAGCATAACTCTTGCAGTAGATGCACCAATACCAGAAACGTTGATCAGGTAAAGAAACATTTCCTTTTCTGCAAGATCAAAAAAACCGTACAAAATATGAGCATCTTCCCGGATCAGGAGACAAGTGTGTAAGATTCCTTTATCCATGTGCTGGATCCGGGACCAGGTGTTCAGGCTTATTTGAACTTCATACCCCACCCCATTTACATCAACCTGAACTACAGCGGGACTCTTATGCACAAAATCTCCTTGCAGGTAAGCTATCATACATTGCGAAAATACGGAAATCGGGGAAGAGTCTGGAGTCGTTAGTCATTAGTCTTTGGCCAGAAAGAATGACTTTTTTAGATAAGCTCCATTTTGATAAAAAAGAAGATTCCTGACTCCAATCTCCCGACTAATGACTAAAGACTAAACGACTAAAGACTAAGAACTCACGGCTCAATACTAACCCCTAACTTTGGCCACCTTTGTTTTAATATCAATTCTGCATGAATAAAAAAATAACGGCTGCCATTACTGCAGTAGGCGGGTATGTACCGGATGACCGTCTTACCAATGCCGACCTGGAAAAAATGGTGAGCACCAACGACGAATGGATACGAACACGTACCGGCATTGAAGAAAGAAGGATCTTAAAAGGAGAAGGCAAGGCTACATCAGACATGGTAGTGGCATCTGTAAAACAACTTTGTGAAAAAAGAGGTATCAGCCCCGAAGAGATAGACTGCCTCATCGTTGGCACTGTTACCCCCGACATGGTCTTTCCTGCCACCGCCAATATTGCCTGTGATAAATTAGGCGCTAAAAATGCATGGAGTTTTGATGTGAGTGCTGCTTGTTCGGGTTTTTTATATCCTCTTACCCTGGGTGCATCATTGATTGAAAGTGGCCGATATAAAAAAGTAGTTGTTTGCGGAGCAGATAAGATGAGTTCCATTATTGATTATAACGACCGGGCCACCTGTATCATTTTTGGCGATGGCGCCGGTGCGGTTTTATTGGAACCTAATGAAAATGGCTATGGTGTACTGGATAGTATTCTAAGAAGTGATGGCAGCGGCTGGCAGTACCTGCACATGAAAGCAGGCGGTTCAAAAAAGCCTGCCAGTATAGAAACCGTGATGGCCAAAGAACATTATGTGTACCAGGAAGGACAACCCGTTTTCAAATTTGCCGTAAAGGGTATGGCTGATGTAAGTGCAGAATTATTAGAAAGAAATAAACTCACCGGTGATGATATTGCATGGCTGGTACCACACCAGGCCAATAAAAGAATTATCGATGCCACAGCAAACCGCATGGGACTTAGCTCTGAAAAAGTAATGCTGAACATTCAGCGTTATGGTAATACAACAGCAGGCACTCTTCCACTTTGTCTTTGGGATTGGGAAAAACAATTAAAGAAAGATGATAACCTGGTTCTTTCTGCTTTTGGCGGTGGCTTTACATGGGGAGCAACATTAGTGAAGTGGGCCTATAGTGTCTGACGTCTCGAAGAGCGTCTGACACTTAAAGCAACCAAGAAAAAAACAATTTCTCCAGGTGTTTTTCACTACTTCATCGGGTTAGTCGCATTTAAATTTAACATACGTCAGATGCTCTTCGAGACGTCAGACGCTTGCTAAAAATGCAAATCCACCAACCTGGAATCTATCACATTTACAACCGTGGTAATAATCAGCAAAAAATATTTTTCAACAAAGGCAATTACGTTTATTTTCTGAGGAAATGCCATCAATATTTGAAACCAGTAAGTGAGATTCTTGCATGGTGCTTAATGACAAACCACTTTCATTTTCTCATTGAAGTCACAGAAAAAAGTCTTTCTCCAGCCAAATCCGGCGGGATTTTTATGCCCGCAATTACTAATGGCTTCAGGCTTTTGCAAAGCTCTTATGCAAAAGGGATTAATAAGCAACAAGGGAGATCGGGAAGTCTTTTTCAACAAAAAACAAAAGCGAAACTAGTGAGTTGTGAAGAAAACTATTCTCTTATTGCATTTTTTTATATTCATCAGAATCCGGTGGAAGCAGGTCTGATCAAGGTCGCAGAAGACTGGATATATTCTTCTTATAGAGATTACGCCGGAATCCGTTTGGGTACTTTGTGCAATAAAGAAAGAGCTTTTCAACTGTTAGGGCTTTATGATATTGATTTCAAAACTGAGATCGCAAAGAGAATTGATGAAGAAAAAATACAAAAGATCTTTTAGTAGATATGTGTCAGACGCTCTGCGAGACGTCAGACACATCTAATTCTCCAGTTTCAAAACCTGGCTGGCAAGATTTCCATTGGCGTCTAATGTTGTCTGCACACAATAGATCGAATTATTGGCATTGGCCACCGCTTTAAGAGAATTATAAGTCAAATTACAGAACGACCAAGACTGTGTTGTCCTGTCAAATACCTCAACATTAAAAGCTCCATCCTGGGTAAAGAAAACAATTTTATTATTGATGGTTCCGGTCAAAGGGTAACAACTTGATTGGGAAAAACTATGAAATGTATGTACTCCTGTTGTTACATCAAACATTTCTACTTTGAGCGAACAACTTAATCCGCCATTAAATCCGCCGATCCAGAATATTTTTCCATCAACCCCGATATTTGCGTGATGCAATTTGCGTTCCGACAAAGTAGTAGCCGACCAGGAATCAGAAACGGCATCATAAATATCTACAGCATCACTGGGAGAGTAACCTGGTCCGTCATTCCCACCGGAAAAATAGATCTTTGTTCCGTAGGCGGTTGCTGAAATGGAGTGGCGGGCCACGCTAAGCTGCGAATACGACCAGCTATTCGTGGAAACATCATATATCTCTACCATATCAGATAATCCATTAGCGTTATTTCCCCCGGCAAATAATACTTTATTGCCAGCCGCTGCCACAACAAGGTCAGATCTTGCTTCACTCAATTCATCGGTTGACCATGTATCGTTATTCGCATCATAAATATCGATCCTTGAACTTTCAGTTTGACCACCCGCAAAAAATACCAGGTGACCGACCGTTGCTGCACTTATATATTCTTTTGGTCCGCTTAATTCGGCGGTTGACCAGGTCTGTGAACCCATATCATAAATATCCACCCTCCTTCCTGTTCCGGTTGAATAGGGAACACCTCCTGCAAAAAGGATCTTATTGCCTACGCTTGCTGTTGTCATTCCATAACGGGGTGTTGAAAGCATGCCAACTGGTATAAGTCGAAGGTTGCAGGTGATCGCCTGGGCAAGCACTGTTACTTTCATGGTATCTTTTGAAGACAATCCCCCTGCATCAGTTACTTTCAATTCAAATTGATAGACACCCAGGTCAAGACCGCTAACCTGTGTTTGAACGACGTTTGCATTCACAAGGGTGAATGATGATGGTCCTGATATTTTTGTCCATTTATAGCTGCTGATATTATTATCAGGATCGGTGGAATTGCTACCGTTTAATATTGTTGAATTTGAAGGAGGGTTAATGATCTGGTCGGGTCCTGCATTGGCTACAGGTGGACGGTTGGCTTGCGAAGGATCTTTAACCATTACCTGTACGGTATCTCTTGCAGAGAAACCGTCGTTATCTATTATGGCAAGTTCAAAAAGATACACCCCGACCACAAGATTTTTTACAGGCGTCTTTGCCGCCGAATTATTTGAAATAAGTAAAGATGCAGGCCCGGAGACCTTTGTCCAATGAAAACTGCTTATTGTACCATCAGGATCATAAGAAGTACTGCCATCCAGTTTTGTGCTGTCAGTTGGCAAATTAACGATCTGGTCAGCACCTGCCCTGGCTATCGGTGTTCTTTTGACAGGTAAACATCCTTCGCAGGAATATTCTTTTGAGCAGGAGAGCAATGTGGCAATGCCGGCAAATAATAAAACCAATATCCCGATGAATGCTTTTTTCATAAAAAAGGTTCAAAGCACCGCCGCCTGTAAGTGGTCGTTGATGGTTACACAAATTAGACTATTTTCAGAAATAGGAGAAATGTAAAGTGGTGTCTGACGTCTCGCAGAGCGTCTGACACATATGTCTCGCAGAGTTTTGACACTACTATTTCTTTCTGCTCCACACGATAAAATCCGTCTGTGGTAATTTCTCCACTCCCAACTGGCGAAGCATATTGATCAATTGCCCCCGGTGATAATTATCATGATTGAAAACATGAAGCATCATCTGGTATACCGGTTGCTTGAATTGTTCTTTCTTTGAATTCTGGTAATGAAAAACATGATCCAGGGCGATATCAGAAGCATTGCTGACCCAATCAAGCCATAGATTGGATTGTTGCATCAACCCGTTCGCCAGGTCTTTCATAGTTCCTTTAAAATTCTCACTGGGAATAACAAGACGTTCCTGCAATTTCATTCTCTGCCACCAGGCACTTTCCGCATCCCACATGTGCAGGATTGTTTTATAAAGACTGTTGAAACTGCTGGGCACTTCTGCCATTTGTTTTTCCTCGGGCAATGCCAGTATCACTTCCATGATCTTCTGGTTGGCCCAGATATTATAAGCCGCAAATTGCAGCAGTAATTCTTTCATACCATTTAGTTCTGCCGGGTATTTTGATTTATTGGCATCAGGTTTAAAACTTCTACTTTTGGTTTTCAGTACAAACATTGGCAAATTTTCAACTATAAATATGGAATATGGATAAAAGTTTTCCCCGTCCGACCGGCAGTCTGGATAACTCATCCTCAAAAGAGTTATCCGGGTGGAGTTCACTGGCGATACATGGCGGCCACCGGCAAGATCCAATGTATGCCCACCAGACTCCCATCTATGCCAGCAGCACCTATGTATATGATACAGCAGAGCAGGGCATGCGCCGTTTCTCCGGAGAAGAAGAAGGTTTTATCTACAGCCGTTGGGGCAACCCGACCATTTTTGAAGCAGAACAAAAAATTGCTGCACTGGAAACATTTGGATTGGGAATAGAAGTAAAAGGAATCCTTCATGCTTCAGGTATGGCAGCTATTTCCACGCTGATGTTAGGAACATTAAAACCGGGCGACAAGATCATCACACATTTCTCTTTGTACGGCGGTACCGATGAACTGGTAACAAAGATCCTTCCTTCATTTGGCATTACTGCGATCATTGCCGACCTGAGAGACCTGGATAAAGCAGAAGAATTGATAAGGTCAGACAAGACCATCAGGATGATGTACCTGGAAACACCTGCTAACCCAACTATCCAGTGTGTTGACCTTGATGAATTGAGCCGGCTGGCGAAACAACATGGGCTTATTGTCGCCTGTGATAACACATTTGCCACCCCATACCTGCAGCAACCATTTAAGTATGGTATCGATTTCATTGTTCACTCCACTACAAAATTTTTAAATGGACATGGTACCGCCATCGGCGGCATTCTCCTGGGCAGGGATATTGAGTTGATGAAAACAAAAATGACAAAAGTACATCGCCTGCTCGGTGGAAATTCAAATCCTTTTGATGCTTTTTTATTGATACAGGGAATAAAAACACTGGAAGTAAGAATGGAAAGACATTGTCATAATGCCATGGAAGTGGCCGGTTTTTTGGAACAACATGAAAGCGTTGCCAAAGTAAATTACACCGGGCTTACTTCTCATCCCGACCATTATACAGCCATGAAACAAATGCGTCACCCGGGAGCGATGCTGAGTTTTGAATTAAAGAACGGTTTGCAGGGTGGCATTGAATTCATGAATAAACTGAAAATGTGTGTGCGGACAGTTTCCCTCGGCACCTGCGACACACTATTATCTCACCCGGCTTCCATGACACATCACAGCGTTCCTAAAGAAGAAAAAGAAAAATATGGTATTACCGATGGGTTGATCCGGATGAATGTGGGTATAGAAAATATACAGGATATTTTAAACGATCTTGACCAGGCTTTGATATAATTTTTTCAAACCATAATTAGATTTATGAAATATTTTTTTAGAAGCTTTGTATTCATTGTTTTATTTACATCCTGCAAATTCCATCACGAGGAATATGATAAGATCATCCGCAACGGAATGATCTATGATGGAAATGGCGGCGATCCTTACAAAGCAGATATCGGCATCCGGGGAGATACGATCGCTTTCATTGGCGACCTGTCTGATGTATCTGCACAAATAAGTGTGGATGCAAAAGGGATGGCCATAGCTCCGGGCTTTATTAATATGATGGGTCATTCTGAAGAAGCATTGATACAGGATGGAAGATCGCAGAGCGATATAAGACAAGGTGTGACCACTGAGATATTCACTGAGTTCAGTATGGGTCCTTTGAATGAAAAAATGAAGAAGCAATTACAGGATGGACAGGGCGATATAAAATATAAAGTGGAATGGAACACATTGGGGCAATACATGAATTTCTTAGAGAAGAAAGGGATCTCCTGCAATATTGCATCTTTTGTAGGCACAGGAGCCGCCCGGCAATATGTGATCGGTGAAGATGATATCGCTCCCACTCCTTCTCAATTAGACAGCATGAAATTACTTATCCGGCAAGCCATGGAAGAAGGTGCCCTCGGTGTTACCAATGCCTTGATTTACCCGGTAGATTTTTATGCAAAGACAGATGAACTCATCGCACTTTCCAAAGAAGCGGCAAAATACGGGGGCATGTACACAAGTCATATGCGCAGCGAAGGAAATAAATTACTGGAAGCCGTGGAAGAACTCATTACTATTTCTAAAGAAGCAAACATACCCGCGGAGATCTTTCATTTGAAAGCGGCGGGGAAAAATAACTGGGCCAAAATGGACAGTGTGATCCGCAGGGTGGAAAGAGCAAGAAAAGAAGGACAACAAATTACGGCTGATATGTACACTTATGTTGCCGGCGCTACAGGAATGACCTCTGCTTTTCCTCCTTCTTTGCAGGATGGTGGATTTGGAAAACTATGGCAAAGGTTGCAAGACCCAAAGATCCGCACTGACATGATCAAAGCCATGAACACCGATGCCACCGATTGGGAAAATCTATATTATGGCGCCGGTGGTGCAGAACATGTTTTGTTGCTGGGCTTCAAACAGGATTCATTAAAAAAATATACTGGTAAAACTTTGGCTGAAGTGGCAAAGCTGCGGAATAAAACCCCTGAAGAAACTGCGATGGACCTGATCGTACAGGACAGTACCCGTGTTGGCGTTGCGTATTTTTTAATGAGTGAGGAGAATGTAAAAAAACAGGTTCCTATTCCCTGGCTGAGTTTTGGAAGTGATGAAGCTTCTTATACTCCTGAAGGTGTTTTCCTGAAATCAAATGCACATCCAAGGGCTTATGGAAATTTTGCGAGGGTATTGGGAAAATATACCCGTGATGAAAAATTAATGACATTGCAGGAAGCGATCCGTAAACTGGCGAATCTTCCTTCCAAAAATTTAAAATTGCAGAAACGTGGAGAATTAAAAGCAGGTTATTATGCCGACATTGTCATTTTTGATCCTGCAAAAATAAAAGACAATGCAACATTTGATAAACCGCACCAATATTCAGAAGGCGTGATCCATGTTTTTGTAAATGGAGTACAGGTTTTAAAAGATGGAGAGCATACCGGGAAGAAGCCCGGGCGGTTTGTTAAAGGACCGGGATACAAGAATAAGAAATAAGGAATAAAAAATAAGAAATGAGAAAGTAGCCCCGGGTTTTAACCCGGGGAATAAAAAGATCAATAATGATCCAAGCCCCGTAGGGGCGATATTTTGATAAATGAAATCAGAAAGCATGAACATTAACATTCGCAGAGCAGTTAAAGAAGATTGTCCAAGACTATTGGAGTTAATAAAAGAACTGGCCGTATATGAAAAAGCCCCGGATGAGGTAACGGTAACACTGGAACATTTTACAGAAAGTGGTTTTGGAAAAGACCCTGTTTGGTGGACCTTCGTCGCAGAAACTCCCTCTCCTTCAGGAGTTCCCGAGCAAAACGAAGGGAACGAGCGCAGCTCACGGGGTGAGGTCCAGGGATTTGCTTTGTATTATATCCGCTACTCCACCTGGAAAGGCCAGGCCATGTACCTCGAAGATATTCTAGTAACAGAATCAATGCGTGGTCATAAGATCGGCACATTATTATTTGAAAGGCTGATCGAAGAAGCCAAAGAAAAAAAATTCAACCGCATCATCTGGCAGGTACTTGACTGGAATGAACCGGCGATCAATTTTTATAAAAGATACAATGCGAGTTTTGACAAGGAATGGTTGAATTGCAGTATTTATATAAAATAAAAAGGGCTGACCCGTTTCAGTCAGCCCCATAGATTTAGCAGATCCTTTTATTAATGCTGTACTACCAGTTTCGCTACGCTCCTGCTGGTACCCTGTTGCAGTTGCACCAAATAAATACCATTGACCAGGCGGCCCACATCAAGAACCCTTGCATTTGCACCTTCTGCAATAAATACTTTTTGTTGTAAAACAAGAACACCGGATTGATCAAATACAGATATCTCCGACATTCCTTTTTGTGCTGAATTAAATTCAAGAACAATATTTGCGTTTGCCGGACTTGGATATAAACCTAATTTCTCCTTTACAGGTTTACCCAACTGTTCTTTTACAAACAAAGATGATGACTTAGCAGCCGGGCTACTTTCAGTAACCGGTCCATTATTTTTGTTGTCATTACATAATCCGCTGTTGATGATCGATTGTAACTGCGGATCGGTATCTAAAAAAAAGTTGGCCCTTGATACCTGCCCGTCGCTGAAGAAATACATACAGGGATCATCTGTATAGTCCATATAATTCATCCACATTTCCAGCGGCGTTCCACTGCAGGTGCTCAGGTGACCCGGGTCGGGGCATCCAAAATTTGGAGAATCATGTAATGGAGTATCATCAACAAGGTCGCTTCCGCAAACTTTATCACCCCAGATATGAACCAGCCCAAGGCAATGACCAATTTCATGCGTCACCGTTCTGCCAAGATTATAAGCAGGAAAAAGATTATAACTGGCGCCACGGCCAAAAGACATATAATGAATAACGGCCCCGAATTTTTCTGCCTTCACTCCCGGGTAATAAGCATAGCCAAGCAGGTTATGACCGAGGTTGCAAACCCATATATTCAATGCATGCATAGGATCAACAGCATCACTGCCGCCGGCCTTGGTACTTTTTACCTGGTCATTTGTACCGAATGATGTCTTGTTGGTGGCTTTATGAACAACCTGAATAAGACAAAACTGGATACCGGCATCACCTTTTACTGAACCGTAACCCGCATTATAATTATTGTAATCCCCGTTCTTTGCATCAAAGTCCTCGTTCATTACATCGATCTGTGATTGCACCTGTGCGTTCGAAATATTTTGTTCCGCTGTATTATACACTACATGCACCACTACAGGGATACTGATATGAGTTTGCCTTGATTGACCCGAACCACGAACATAGTTTCCGAAATTCTTTTCCGCCTCCTTCACCTTCTTGGCGTAGGCAGGATCAATGGCCATTTGCTGCTTTATAACTTCTTGTGAAGCACAGGTCCTCTGCTGTGCCCGTGTTATATTAACCAGTGAAAAAAACAGGATGCAGATCAGGAATATAATTTTTCTCATAAAACAGTTTTTTAGGAAGAGCAATTTAAAGAATAAAACAATTCGGCGGTCATAGTAAATTAACGATACCTGATGCCCGGATGTCGCTCACGCATCCGTTTATTTAAAACACTTCCCATAAATCCTCAGAAAACTAAAGCTTATATATATTAAGAGATGCGCATAAAGGTTCGGCTAATTTACACCTGACACTTCCATGTTCTTATCGATCTTCAAAACAAGAGCTTGCAATACTTTTCCGGGACCACATTCCGTGAATTTTGAAGCGCCGTCGGCGATCATCGCCTGCACACTTTGTGTCCAGCGCACAGGGCTGGTAAGCTGATCGATAAGGTTCTGTTTTATTTCTTCTTTATCCATCACGGCTTTGGCCACCGCATTCTGGTAAACAGCACAGGTAGGATTATGAAATTTGGTGGCTTCAATGGCAGTTTGTAATTCTTCCCTGGCCGGTTCCATTAAAGGAGAATGAAATGCTCCTCCTACAGGAAGCACCAATGCTCTTTTTGCACCTGCAGCTCTCATTCTTTCACAGGCAATATCAATTCCTTTTATTGTTCCGCTGATCACCAGTTGACCGGGACAATTATAATTGGCAGCAACCACTACTTCTCCTGTTTCTTTCCAAACCTCTGCACAAATAGTTTCTACTTTTTCATCCGCAAGACTTAATACAGCAGCCATGGCTGATGGATTGATCTCGCAGGCTTTCTGCATAGCTCTTGCCCGGATAAAAACCAATTCAAGCGCATTTTCAAAACTTAATGTACCGTTAGCCACCAATGCGGTGAACTCTCCCAACGAATGACCGGCCACCATATCAGGGGATACATTTTCTATACTTTTATAGGCAATGACAGCATGTAAAAAAACAGCAGGCTGAGTTACATCGGTCCGCTTAAGATCCTCATCTGTCCCATTGAACATGACTTCGGAAATGCGGTAACCCAGTATCTCGTTAGCCTGGTCAAAAAAACGTTTGGCGAAAGCGCTGTTCTGGTAATGATCTTTTCCCATGCCGGGGAATTGAGAACCCTGCCCCGGAAAAATAAATGCATGCTTCATAGTTTGCTGTTTTGCGCCCTTTGATCGCCATAGTCTTGCCCCCGGCGAGACGAAAGCGATGCCAAATAAAAAAAGTTTGATTGAATACCAATCAAACTTTTACAAATACAAATATAGTGGTTAATCCAGCTTATGGCTGATTAACTTCAGGAACTCGCTTCGGGTGGCATTCTTCATGAACTCACCGTCAAAAGCAGAAGTAGTGGTAACCGAGTTTTGCTTTTGAACTCCTCTCATCATCATACAGAGGTGTTTTGCTTCAATGACCACGGCCACACCCAGTGGATTCAATGTTTCTTTTATCGCATCTCTTACCTGTACCGTTAACCTTTCCTGCACCTGCAGGCGGCGGGCAAATACATCCACTACCCTTGCAATTTTACTCAATCCTGTTATCCAGCCATTGGGTATATAAGCAACATGTGCCTTCCCGATAAACGGAAGCATGTGGTGTTCACACATACTGTATATCTCAATATCTTTCACCACGATCATCTCACTCACATCTTCATGAAACTTGGCCGAGTTGATAATTGCTTTTGCATCCTGGAAATATCCCTGGGTCATAAACTGCATGGCCTTCGCCACTCTTTCCGGGGTCTTTAATAATCCTTCCCTTTCCGGGTCTTCTCCCAATTGATCCAGGACATCCCTATAACTTTTGATGAGTCCTTTCATGGAGTCTTCGCAATATTCTTCTTTTCGCTGGTATCTCATATGTATTCGTTTAAATAAAATTTTCTGATCAAAAATTATAAATCATAATTACACTTCATCTTTCATCTTAAGAACTATCATCTACCCGGCCGGGTATTCCACAAAATTCCTGGGTGTTTCATAGAGCCTGACCTGCATATCCATTTTTTTATCAATATGCGGCCGCAATAACTTATAAATAACGATCGCAATGTTTTCGGCTGTTGGATTCAATTTTTTGAATTCTTTGGTATCCAGGTTCAGGTTCTTATGATCAAACCTTGCATGCACTTCTCTTCTTATCAATTCACTCAGTTCTTTCAGGTCAATAACAAACCCTGTTTTTTTATCCGGCTTGCCGGTCACTTTTACTTCCAGTTCATAATTATGTCCATGGTAATTGGGCAAAGCACATTTCCCGAATACTTTTTCATTCCCGGCATCATCCCAATGGGGATTAAAAAGCCGGTGGGCTGCATTAAAATGTTCTCTCCGGAAAACAGATACTTTTTTACTCATGATAATAGTTCCAAAGGTTTAACAAGTTTCAGGAGTTTCAGAAGTTTACAGGCTGAATAAACATTAAACCTATTGAACTTCTTAAACCTCTTAAACATTTCCTCCGCCAAAATACTCCACATAAATACGCGGCGTCTCATACAATTTGATACAATGCAACTGAACCGCCGCCGGCAAATGAGGTTTCAATTCATTCCAGATAGCGATCGCAAAATTTTCTGTACTGCACATTTTACCCTTCATAAATTCCACATCAACATTCAGATTGCGATGATCCACTTTTTCAATAACATGTTCCTTAATAATATTGCTCAATTTCTTTACATCAAATAAAAAGCCGGTGCCGGCATCCGGCTCACCTTTGATGGTCACAAACAATTCATAGTTGTGCCCATGCCAGTTCTCGTTGGCGCATTGACCAAATACCTCTTCGTTCTTTGTATAATCCCAGGCCGGGTTATAAAGCCGGTGGGCTGCGTTAAAATGCTCTGCTCTTGTCAGGTACACCATGATCTTATAAATGAGTGTCAAAGTTAATGGTTCAGCAATTATCACAGAATGGCGACCTTTGCTGGTAATGGGTCAATTTGAAAAAGGCTCACGCAGAGTGCGCAGAGAACGCAGAGAATATTGATTTAACCCTCTGCGAACTCAGCGGCCTCAGCGTGAAACTGAACCACTTCCCATTTTCTCATAAATTTATTTACATGAACTGTTTACTGATAGCTGCCACCGCTAAAGAAATTGCTCCTTTCCTGGCGCATTACCGCAATAGCCAGGAACAATTTTTGGCTGATACCGATGTCCTGATCACCGGGATCGGGTTAACGGCCACGACTTATCATCTTACCCGGCAATTGCAGTTAAAACGGCCTGGCCTGGTGATACAGGCAGGAGTTGCCGGTTGTTTTGATAATTCAATAGCACTGGGAACAGTACTGGCAACTCAACAAGATACAATTGCCGATGAGAGTGTGATAGAACTGAAAAAGTTGAAAACTTTGTTTGACCTCAAACTGGTTCCGCAGGATCGATTTCCTTTTACAAAAGGTTGGCTGATCAATAATACAGCTTTGTTGAAAAAATATAAATTAAAAGCTGTGAAAGGAATATCGGTGAACCAGATAACTACATCAAAAGAAATGATCCGGTTTTACAGGAAGGAATTCAACCCGGTAACTGAATCCATGGAAGGAGCAGCACTACATTATGTTTGCCTGATGGAAAAGATCCCTTTTCTCCAGTTAAGATCTGTATCCAATTATATTGGTGAAAGGAATAAGAAGAATTGGAACATGAAAGATTCTATTCATACCCTGAACACCGAACTGATAAGTTTATTAGAAAAATTATGAAACTGACACTCGGCTTTTCTCCCTGCCCCAATGATACCTTCATCTTTGATGCGCTGGTCAATAAAAAAATTGACACGGAGGGATTTGAGTTTGAAACGGTATTGGCAGATGTTGAAACACTCAATCAATGGGCTTTGCAGGGAAAACTGGATATCACCAAACTCAGCTTCCCGGCTTTTTTCAAGTCATTAAAGAACTATTCATTGCTGAATGCAGGCAGCGCTGTAGGTAAAGGAGTTGGACCTTTATTAATTACTGATTCGCAACAAAAGATCACCGACGATGAAATAAACCAGGCTTCTATCGCACTCCCCGGTGCCAACACTACGGCTGATCTTCTCTTTAGCTTTACCTACCCCGATGCAAAGGATAAAAGATTCATGATCTTTTCTGCTATTGAAACCGCATTGATCAATAAAGAGGTTGACCTCGGTGTGATTATTCACGAGAACCGTTTTACGTACCAGCAAAAAGGTTTACACAAAGTGAAAGACCTGGGTGAATACTGGGAAGAGAGAATGGAACTACCGCTTCCCCTTGGGGGGATCGCCATCAACCAATCCATAAAAAGATCACAGGCATTGAAAGTAAATGAGTTGATCCGCAAGAGTATTGACTTTGCTTTTAAAAATTATCCGCTCATCCCCATTTATGTCAAACAACATTCGCAGGAAATGAATGAGGATGTGATGCGGCAGCATATCGAACTCTATGTAAATAATTACAGTCTTGACCTGGGAGAAGAAGGCAGGCTGGCCATTGAAAGTTTACACGAAGTATTTCTTGAATTGAATAACCTGGAAGCTGATGATGAAGATGTTTTGTTTGTTTAAACCTATTCCACACAAGGAAAGCCGGCCGGCAATTTTTAGTTGGTTGAATGCAAAACGTTTAAAAGCTTTCTGTTGTGCTGATATTCTGTGTTATGTTGAGCTGGAGCGAAAGCCGGAATGTTAACGGGTAAGGTCTGATAATTTTTCTACCTTTAATACTGATTCATGAAACGACAAGTCTGAATGACATAACAGGAACAAGGAACAACACTACGCAAAAATTACAGGCATTGTATTTACCTTGAGTGGCATGCTGAAAAATTGAATAATCATTCTGCTCAGACATTAAGAAAACAAAATCAGCTCTGAAAACTTTATCCTCTCTCAATATATTTAAATATGGATCCCGGGAAATTTTAAATACAGCAAATGTCAGAACTAAGAAAATCCGGAATTGATGTATTGGGAGAAATACCCTGGGGGTCGCATTTCTGTAACTTTTATAAAGCGAAACAGGATCTGCTTGACATTCTAATTCCCTACTTCAAGGCTGGTTTGGAAAACAATGAGTTCTGTCTTTGTGTGATATCAGAACCATCCGATCAATTGACGGTAAAAGAAGCCACTAGTGCTTTACGAAATGCTCTTCCGGATATTGACCGTTATTTGGCAGAGGGAAGGATTGAGATCGTTTCTTATGAAGAGTGGTTTCTCAATAAAGGAGTGTATGATCTTAACGGAGTTATCAATCGTTTTATTGAGAAACTCAATATAATACTCGCCAAAGGCTTTAACGGAATGAGAGTTAACGGGGGCTCTGGATGGTTGCTAGGAAAAGAAAAAGAGCTTCACAAATTTGAAAAAGAACTCGGCAAATTAATTGCCAATCAACACATGATCGTGTTGTGTAACTTTCCGCTTCATGGTATCAGGGGCGATGATGTTTTTGACATTGCACAGACCCACCAATTTGCAATAGCAAGACGAAAAGGGAAATGGGAAGTGATTGAGACTGCCATGCAAATACAAGCCCGGGCTGAAATAAAGAAACTCAATGAAGAGTTGGAACTACGGGTTGTTGAACGCACCAAAGAACTTGCTGCGACAAATATAGAGTTGCGAAGAGAAATCGCTGAACGCAAGCATGCCGAAACTTTACTTTACACTAAAGAGCAGGAGTTTCGGGCTATCGTCGAGAACTCGCCCGATCAAATTATCAGATACGATAGGGAATTTCGCCGGACATATGTTAACCCGGCAGTGGTCAGGGCCTATGGTCTGTCGGTGGAAGCCCTGACCGATAAACCAATTGGCTCGGTCATCCAGGATGCCGGGCTGAATGATAAAGAGAATGATCTGGCCCGGGTGCGCCAACGAATAGCAGCCGTTTTTGATACCGGTAAATCCTATGAGTATGAAATTGCCTGGTCAATACCTGAGGGCCTGAAATATTACAGTATTCGTCTTTTTCCTGAACTTGATCTCAAAGGTTCAGTAATAAATGTTCTGGGGATTGCACGGGATATTACCGAACGAAAGGATGCCGAAGAGGAATTGCGCCGGAGCGAAGATAATCTTCGCCTGGTTATCGATAAAATTCCCGTGATGGTTTTTACCTCCTTACCAGACGGCTCAATTGATTTTGTGAATCAACAATGGCTGCAATACATGGGTTTGTCATTGGAGGATGTGAAAGATTGGGCTTGGGAGTCGACCATTCATCCTGAAGATCGCCAAAAGAGCATAGATCATTGGCGCTCGACTATGGCCACTGGTCAACCATCAGAGAACGAACTACGGGTTCGGCGGGCTGATGGCGTATATCGTTGGATACTGGGACGCTTTGTTCCCTTGCATGATGAGTCGGGAAAAATTATCAAGTGGTACGGAGTATCTATCGACATTGAAGATAGCAAACAGGCGCAGGATGCGCTGAGGGAAAGTGAACAGCAATATCTTTCACTTTTCGAGAACATGGCCGAAGGCGTGGCGTATTTCCAAATGCTGTTCAAGGACGGTAAACTGCAGGACGCCATTTACCTTGAAGTGAATCCGGCGTGGATAAACCTGACCGGCTTAAAAAATGTTATTGGGCGAAAAATAACCGAAGTGTTTCCAGGCATCCTTGAAGCCAATTCGGAATTTTTCGAGCGATCGGTCAGAGTAGCTCTGACCGGCCAATCAGAGCGGTTTGAAATTTATTCTACTCTCTTGAAGAAATGGCTTTCAGTTTCGGCGTACTGTCCGAAGAAGGATCATGTTATCGTGGTATTCGACGACATCAGCAAACGCAAACTGGCTGAAGAAACGCTGCAGCAATCTTATGAAGCAATCAGGCAATTGACCGAGCATCTTCAAAAGATCCGTGAAGAGGAACGGACTTCGATCGCAAGAGAAATTCATGATGAATTAGGACAGCAACTGACTGCTGTAAAGATGGATGTGGCCTGGATCGATAAAAAAATACCCGAAGAAACAAGGGATATAAAAAGGAAACTGAAAAATATTATTGAACTGTTGGATGGAAGCAATCAATCTATAAGAAGAATATTGAGCGAACTAAGGCCGCGGATACTGGACGATCATGGTTTACTGGAGGCTATAGAATGGCTGGGCCGGCAATTTACTGAAACTACCGGCATACCTGTTAAATGTACCACCCCGGAAAAGGATATAAAAGTATCGGAGCAAATTGCAACCTGTCTTTTCCGGGTGTGCCAGGAGGCTTTCACCAATATTACCCGGTATGCCTTTGCAAAAAATGTTTCTGTTTCAATAAGGGTTATTGAAGAAAATATTATTCTTACTATTGAAGATAATGGAATTGGATTTGATACCACATTAATAGAAAATAAAAAATCATTCGGGATACTGGGTATGAAAGAAAGAGTTTTTTCGCTTGGGGGGAAATTTGAATTGCTTTCTTCACCCGGGAAAGGGGCAAAAATTACTGTCAGTTTGCCTTACAAGCTATAAATACAAATAAAAACATTTAACCGCAAAATAAAGTCACAAAGAAAAAAATGAAACGGATTATTTTAGCAGACGACCATAGCTTTATACGCTTAGGGCTTATACAAATACTTAAAGACGAATACCCGTCTGTAGAAATAAAAGAAGTAAGTGATGGTGATTCTCTCATTAAAGAAGTGAGGCAGTATGATTGGGACCTGGTGATATCTGACCTGGATATGCCCGGCAAAAACGGCCTGGAAGCATTGGAACAGATCAAACTGATAAAACCTCATTTGCCGGTACTGATCCTCAGCATTTATACGGAGGACCTGTATGCCGTGAGGGTGTTAAAAGCCGGCGCCTCCGGCTATATGAATAAAAACGCCGCTCCTTACGAGTTAATTAATGCAATACAGCGAATTGCTTTGGGAAGAAAATACATAACACCTGAAATAGCAGAAAAATTATTATTGCGTATTGATACTGACAAAAAACCTCATGAGCTGCTTACCAATAAGGAATTCGAGATCTTTAAACTGCTTGCCTATGGTAAAACGATTACCGAGATCGCTGAAATGTATTCATTGGCTTTAACTACCGTGAGCACCCACCGCAGCAGGATTATGGAAAAACTTGGTTTATCCAATAATTCTGAATTGACCCGGTATGCCATTGCTCACCAGGTCATTTCTGATATCGGGTTATAAATACTCACCTGCCGGGTTTTTTTCCATAGCTTATAGTATAACTACTACCCCAATAAGCATGATGCTGCTATTTTATGTCCCCTGTTTTTTTGAGTCCTTTATGGTATCAAACCATAAAAATGCAGGTACTGATAATTGATGCCTCTATCCGGATAATTGAAAGATTGGAAGAGATGATATCTGAGTTAGAGACTGTCACCATTATTCACCGGGCTGTCTCCCCTGAAGAGGCAGGTAAATTGCTTAAAGAAAATAAATATGATGTGGTATTGCTGGATATTGATCTAATAGCACATAACCCATTGAAATTATTAAAAGAAATAAAAAAAAATAATCGGGAAAGTTGTGTCATTGTTTTATTTCATCAACTGGGTAATTATACCCAGGAACAATGCAAATCACTGGGTGTTGATTTCTTCTTTGACAAACACTACGATTTTGAAAAAATATGCGGGGTTATTGACAGTTTGTAATTTATAAAAGCAAAAGAGATATACTAAAAAAAATTAACAGCGCTTCTGAAGCAGATTTTAGTGGTAATTAGCAAAGAAACCCTCATCAGCATTGAATTACAGCATGAAAAAAGTATTAAAAATATTAATGCTTGAAGACAACATTAACGATGCAGGTATTATACAGCATTTGCTTTTAAAGGAAAAATTGAATTGTGAATTCAACCTGGCTACCAACAAAGAAACCTACCTGTTCGCTCTCGATAAATTTCATCCGGCCATTATCCTGTCCGACCATTCCTTACCACAATTTAATTCCATAGATGCGCTTGCTTTAGCCCGCCAACGGTTTCCGGGTATTCCGTTCATTGTTGTAACAGGAACGGTATCGGAAGAGTTCGCAGCAGATATTATTAAGCATGGAGCAGATGATTATATTTTGAAAGACCGTATGGCAAGATTGCCGGCTGCTATAGAAACGGCCATACAATTGAGAAAATCTGAAAATGAAAAACAGGAAGCAGCAGAAAAATTAAAGCAAAGTGAAGAAAATTACCGCACCCTTGTGGACCAGGCATTTGACAGCATAATTATATATACTCAAAACTTTATTATACTGGATTGTAATAGCAGAGCCTGTAGTACGTCGGGTTATACCCGGCAGGAATTAATAGGGCATCATGTCGCCGAATTCTTTTTTAAAGAAGATACCATTGACCGGCCATTGTATTTTGAAACACTGAAAGCAGGCCAGCGTACCCTGGATTACCGGAGAGTGAAAAGAATAGACGGCTCTGGTATTGAAATGGAAATAGGTACCAAAATGATGCCTGACGGTAACCTGATGGCTACTGCCAGGGATATAACGGACCGAAAAAAGGCGGAACAAAAAATATTACAATCTGAAACCAATCTCAGAACAATTTTTGAAAACACTTCCGAAGGATTTGTATTGCTGGATAAGAATGCTGTTGTGATGGCTTTTAACAACAAAGCAGAAGCATATACTTTTTTTAGCGGGGTAAAAGAACTTCAAATTGGTCAATCCATTTACGATATTATTGAAGATTCAAGGAAAAGTTTCTTCCGGGGAATTATTGCAAAAGCATTGAATGGGAAAAGTATTCAATATGACCGTTCTTATGAAAGGGAAAATGGCGATATTGTCTGGATTGATTTTTCTGCAACACCGGTTATTGAAGCCGGCCAGGTAACAGGTATATGCATTAACGGGCGAAATATTACCGAAAAGAAAAAAATTGAACAGGAAAGGGAGTTTGACCGAAATAACCTCAAAGCTTTAATAAATAACACCAATGACCTGATGTGGAGTGTGGATCGGGACCTCAAATTAATTACTTCTAACGAGGCATTTGACAAGATGATTAAGACTATGTCAGGCAAATCAGTTACAAAAGGAAGTGACATTCTTGCAGGTGGATTCAGCGAGGAACAATTATATCGCTTTCGTAAATATTATGAACGGGCATTTTCAGGCGAAAGCTTTACTTTAATTGAGAATGCTGATTTCCCGGATGAGTACTGGTCGGAAATTTCCTTTTATCCTGTTTATAATAGAAACATCATCATTGGAGCCGCCTGTTTTTCTCATGACATAACCATGAGGAAAAAAGCAGAGGAGCAACTGAAATTAAGCGAAGAAAAATACCGCACCATTTTTTTAAAGAGCCCGCTTCCCAAGTGGATATATGATTTTGAAACTCTCCGGTTCCTGGATGTAAATGAAGCGGCGACCCGGCATTATGGCTATACACAGGACGAATTTTTAAGCATGACCATCAGGGATATCAGGCCTGAAGAAGATATAGAACTGCTTTTGAATGAACTTAAAGAAATACAGGAGGGTTCGGGCTCCCGGGAGGGCTATTTCAGACACCTGAAAAAGAATGGGGAAATAATGATAGTAGATACCACCGCTCATTCAATTGAATACAACAACAAGAAGGCAAGAATGGTGATAGCCAATGATATTACGGAAAAAATAAGGGCAGAGGAGGACCTCAGGCAAAGCGAAATAAGATTAAATGAAGCGCAGGCAATAGCACATATAAGCAACTGGGAAATTGATCTTGTACGAAATATCCATACATGGTCTGATGAATTCTACAGGATTTATGGATTAAATAAAGGCGAAGTACAACCTTCGGCAGAACTTTTTTTATCATTTATGCATCCCGATGATGCCAATTTTGCACAAAAACAAATACAGGAAGCTTTCGTTTCATCCCGGAATTCATCTTTTGATTTTCGCTTTATACGTAAAGATGGCGTGGCCAGGTATGGTTATACCGAATGGCGGTTTGAGTTTGACAAAAAAGGAAAGCCTATACGGCTTTTTGGGATACTGCAGGATATTACAGAACGTAAAGAAGCAGAAGAAAATTTAAAATTACTGGAAGAGAAAATGCTGGAACAAAAAATTCAGCAACAAAAAAAAATTGCAAGGGCTATTATAAAAGCAGAGGAAAAAGAAAGGAATCGTTTAGGCCAGGAACTTCATGATAATATAAACCAGATATTAGCAGGAACAAAATTATACCTCGGTATGACGGGAGATGATGAAAAGATGAAAGATCTGATCAAATATCCAATGGAACTGATAGATAATGCCATTCAGGAGATCAGGTTAATAAGCTACAAAAACGCAACGCCTCATAAAAATATTAATTTAGAAGAACTGATTCAACGACTTCTTGATGACCTGGATAAAAATACGACGATAAAAACAACCCTGGTTTGTAATTTAACGGATCAGCTTATCAGCAATGATCTGAAATTAAATATATACCGTATCATACAGGAACAACTGAATAATATTTTGAAGCATGCTGACGCAAAAAATGTCCGTGTAACTGTACAAACGGACAACAGAATTTTAAGTATTGTTGTGACGGATGATGGTAAAGGATTTGATGTAACTAAAAAAAGAAAAGGGATAGGTATTTCAAATATGATGAACAGGATCGAATCTTTTAACGGGCAGGTGGTAATAGAAAGCTCCCCGGGCAAAGGCTGCAGGATAGAGATCAAAACTCCTTATTGATCGGGGCATGACGCGACCCTGGATGCCGGATATCCAACAGAACATTGCTGGATTTTCAGAATGAGCCGCTACCTGGTTCCCGCCAGCAGGCTTGTAATAGTATTCCCGTAAGTGTTTCCCCTGAATCGTTTTACCCACCGGATCCCTTTGATAGCATTTGTCAAAAAGACCTCATCGGCATGAAGTAAATTATCGATCGTAATAATGGATTCCCCGATCTCAAACCCCCGGTCTTCTACCTTCAACCTTTCTAACAAATGCCTTCGCATCACTCCATTCACACAGCCTTCGCTTAATGCGGGAGTAGTAATCATCCCATCCTTAATGATGAACAGGTTGGCCGTGGTAGCGTCGGCAATATTGCCGGATTCGTTCAGCAGCAGGCAATCATTTAATTTATTTTCTTTTGCATATATAGCAGCCATGCTGTAAGGGAGAAAGTTCGAAGACTTGAGATTGGAAAAAACATCACAGTTCTTCCTGGCATCAGGATACACATCAATTACCAATCCGTCCCGATAGCTATCGGGATCATTGAGTTTATTTACCGACTCATCCAGCGGCCAGCATTCAATAACATAATACAAGCCCCTGTTATCATCATACAAACCCCCATTACCACGGGAAACCGAGAGCCTTACCCGGGCCCGCTGTGCACATCCATTCTTTTTACAAAGACCCAGTATTTCTTCTGTAATCCTTCCGGCAGTAAACAGTTTCGGGATCTCAAACTTTAATAACGATAACCCGGAAAACAATCTTTCGAAATGATATTCCCCGAGAAGAATTTTTTCATTGATAACTTTTATCGTTTCAAACAAACCATCGCCATACCGGTAACCACGGTTTGAAACAAGCAATGCCGGTTGATCCCCCGCCTGTATCTTACCATTGAGGTTGATATAATTCATCGCTCAAAGTAAAATAAAAAAACCATCCCGACACTAAACGCCGGGATGGTTTAATATATCTTGCCAGAGAAATTTATGCTTGTTCTACCAATCCGGCTTTCACGGCATACATTACCAGGCCAGCCATTGATTTGGTTCCGGTTTTGGTTTTTAATTTATCCCGGATAGCTTCCACGGTACGGGGACTGAGGTCAACCATATCTGCAATTTCTTTTGTGCTTTTTTCATCACACATCAGTTTCAGAATGGTGATCTCCTTATCCGTAAGATGTACATCCTGCGGCATGGATGATTCATTGGTACGCTTGGTGCGTAAACCACTCAACAGGGCCTTATTGGTCAGTTCATTAAAATAAAAATCATGCTCATATACACCACGGATGGCTTCATAGATCATTTCAGCTCCCGATTCTTTGGTAATATAGGAGTTGGCCCCGATCTCCATCATTTTAGAAATAACGGAATGATCGTTGAGGAATGACAACATGATCACTTTTACATTGGGATACAATTTTTTGATCTCAGGTAATGCGGTCAACCCATCCATAACAGGCATCTGGATATCAAGTAAAACTACATCCGGCTGTATATGCCGTAAAAGGTTGAGCAACTGCATGCCATTTTCAGCCTCGGCTACCATTTGTATGTCTTTGCGGGACTGGAGTGAGGTCTTTACACCAGTGCGGAACAACGCATGATCATCGGCAATGGCAACTTTAATTACGGAGTTTGATTCGGGGTTTTTCATAAATTGGATATTAAAATAATTTTAACAAGAGTACTAATTCACTGGTGCAAGGTGGAAAAAACCTGCAACATATACCATAGTATAAGTACTTTATTTCGAATTTGCGGAAAGTACCGGTTTTCATATAGCCTACGTGGTTTTACATAGCAGGATCGGAAAAATTACGAATGACACAGTAATTACTGAACGCTTTAAAAAGGGCAGTTACCCTCTTGTTAACATATCACCCTGAGTATACTTTTGATTCAGAAAGTTGATTGACATAGATGATCTGTTTATTCTTTCTCATCCTATGTCCAGATTACCGTCCAGAAATTCATTGTCCTGATACCTTTGAAAAAACCGCCCCCGATTCATCGGGGAAACACTTCACCGGTCAGTCAACTTTCTCTTTTGGTTTATTGTTTTGATAGCCTCGTTTTTAAGATCCAATATCCCTTGAAAAAAAAGTACCATTAAACCCTGTCCTTATGAAACCCAACATCTAAGATTCTTTTTCTTTTCATAACAGTAACGTAAGCCCTGGTCCTCATAACGCCGGGGTTTTTTTTATAAAACAGTTCCAACGACTATATTTTTTCCGCAACCAGGTAAGCCCTCGGCTCACCCACTGTAAATTTTTTCCGGCCCGGTATACTGTAAACTTCTTTTAAACCAAGACCGGTCATTTTTAACATGGCTTCCATTTCATTCAGGGAAAAAATATAATCGATCCCCTGTTTAACTTCTGTTTTGCCATCAGGAGAAATAATAATGCTTTCTGTTTCTATACGGGTGGGAGAAAAAAATAGTTTACTGTCGCTCAGGAACTTCATCTCTCCTACCTGGCTCCAGCTTTTTTCCTTAAAATTCTTAAATGCTATTTCAGCGAGTGACCAACTATTGATCAGCAAATGCCCGCCCCTTTTTAATAAAGAAGAAATATTGGAAAGGATCTTCACCGTATCATTTGCATCAAAAAAATTCAGGCTGTTTCCCATGCAGAGAACCAGGTCAAATTCCTCGCCTCCTTTGTACCGGAGTACATCTGTTTGTACAGCTTGTAGCGGCAACTGTTCTTTATCTGCCAGCTCGCTGATCTCGTTGATATAATCACTGAGGTTGTCAACGGCTGTAACAGCCATTCCTTTTTTAGCCAGTGCGATCGCATGCCGGCCATACCCGCACATCAGGTCAAGCACCCTGCTTCCTTCCTTCAGGTTAAAATAAGGGATGATAAAATCAACTTCTTTCACCGTCAGTTCATCGGGGATCATCGTTTTCCATATCTCCTTATAATAACCATCAAAAAAACTATCGTTGATATTTGACATTCTGATTTACGAATTATGATTTGGGAATTACGATTGATGGGCCCGCTTGCCTATTACTTATTGCCCTCCCTACTCGCCACTAGCTACCCCCTACTTCCTATTCCAGCAACTTATTCCTCATCGCATACATCACCAGCCCCGCAATGGTCTTGGCTCCCACTTTCTGCTTCATGTTTTGGCGGATCGTTTCGATCGTTCTTGGACTCAGGAAAACTTCTTTGGAGATCTCTTCTGTTGTTTTATCCTCTGCGATCAGTTTCAGGATCTTTAATTCTTTTTCCGAAAGCTTTACAGGGTTGGGATAAAATTGCCGCACCGTTTTTTTATGCTGCAGTTTCAGCAGCACGGCTTTATTCACCAGGTCATTGAAATAAAAATCGTCATTCATGCAGGTGAGTATGGCCTGGTAAATTTCTTCCGGGTCGGTGGTCTTGGTCAGGTAGGCATTGGCCCCCATCTCCATCATCTTGGTGATCATCTCCTGGTCATCGTACATGGTAAGTACAATGATCTTCAGCGCCTCGTATTCTTTGCGGATAATGCTGATGGCATTGATGCCATCTACTTCAGGCATCCGGATATCCATTAATATTACATCGGGAAGTTTCAGCTTCAGCTTATGCATCAGGTCCCTCCCGTCCTCTGCTTCCCAAACGATCTTTAGGTATTCTTTGTCTTTGAGCGCCATCCTTATTCCGTCGCGGAATATTTTGTGATCATCAGCAATGGCAACTTTTATTTCCTGGGTGGACATGGGTTCGATTTTGCAGTTAATTTAAAAGGTATAGTTGCGTAAAAGTACTCTTTTTTAGTATAAACCGCATCCAATAAGAATTCTTTTACCCATTTCTTTCTGTAAGGATGAAAATGGATGAAGACCGGGGCTACCGTAATGAATAATTAAAGGAGAACTGGTAGATAGGCAAGGAATAATTGATCTCCGGCCGCTTCACATATTTATAATAGACCACTTTAATATTAACCAGGTTATTGATCTCAACACCCCAGGCCACTGACCAGCCATGATAGAAACCGTTGGTTTGAATGCCGGGCAATATCTCTTTCAATTGCTTCTCCCCGGTTTTGCAAAAGATATAACGACACGCCAGCCAGAATACACCCACATTTTTTGAATTGTTTCTCTCCCATGCGCCCGTTTGAAAATATAAACCGGCTGAAGTAAAGCTGTTCAAAAAATTTATGGGTTTGCCCGTTGAAGGCTCTGTAATCAATCCTGTTTTGTATCCGGTTAAAATCCGCAATCCGACATGATACAAAAAACCTGTCCTGGTAATTTTTATTTCTCTTCGTTTAAAGAAAACAACAGCGTCTGTAGAAATATTAGCTAACCCACTAAGTGGATTAATAAAGTTGTTTACCAAATGATCATTGGATCGTTGTCCACCTTGTGCTTGCTGGTTTTGAAAATTATTGGAGGAAACCCCGCTGTAAATGGAAAGCGGAATAGCAAACTTACCTGGTTCGCCGATAAACAAGCGGATAAACCTGGCAGACGCATTTACCTGTCCGTTATTTACAATATCTATAAAGCCGGAGGTGAGGATCTCGGGTTTAAGTATTTTATTAATCCGGGTAGAATCGTTTATTTGTCCGTAACTTTTAATATGAATAAATAGTGTTGAAATTATCAATGATATTGCCTTGCAATTCATAGTCTGTTGCGTGTTGCACAAATACAAAGTCGGGACAGCATAAATTCATTTTCTCTTTTTCTCGTTATGCAATCTGTATTGAAAATCACATTTCAGGCTTCGGTTTATTTGTGATCATTAATAGCCAATAGATTATTAAAACAGGAGAGAACATAAGAAGCATACCAAGAAGACTTCCAATATCAATTTTAGATAAATGATTGTCTTGTAAATCGTCACAACGAACAGTGAACATATTCAAAACACCATGAACGATCCCCAACAACCAGACATTGTTTATTCTAATCATTAATGCTCCAAAGAATAACCCCATATAGAATGCATATATTATCTGCAGAAGTATATTTTGAATGCCCCCGTATTGAATATTAGTAAAATGAACCACTGCAAAAAATGCAGCAGAAATAAAAATTATTTTATGCAGTGATTTGCCAGGATATTGTTTACGTAAATAACCCTGAATGACACCCCGAAAAATAACTTCTTCCATGAGTCCCCTTATTAAAAACAACAGTATTGTAATTCCAACTGCTAAGTTCCCTTTATGACACCCAAAATTTAAATTCATCACAAACACTAAACCAGGAAATAACAAGGGTAATAAAAGCATCCAGTAATTTTTCTTTATGGGTCTGAGAAATCCTCCTGATATCAGGATTTTTTGTCTTCTTGCTATTAACACACATACAAGTATGGCAATTATTCCGGTTATAGTATACCTAATATCTTCTGCCTCAGGCACAGCATAGTATTCAAGTAAATCCTGTACAGGGATCTTGCCAATCAAAAAAACAACGCCGATTACTGCTATGCAAAAAAAGAAATCTTTCCAACGCATATTTAATGCTTTAATATAAATGAAAAAGTCATTATACCTGGTCAAGGATTTCGATCAATAATAAAGAGTTCAATAGTCGTAAAAGTTTCAACCCCATTAAACTCTTTATTATTTGAGAATTATGATAATCCTTACGCCCAACCTACTTCGCATTCCGTGACGGCAAAATATCCCATGAAAGGCCAACTTGTACTAAAACAAAGACTTCGAATATTTTCAGGCCAACTATTACAGCTTACCCATACAAATTTGCAGACAAATTTGAATTTATCCATTTCTACTCCTTTACCTGCCCCGGATTCATTTAATTTGCTGGCATGAGCAAAATTATTATCAAATACAGTGGTTTTGTTTTTAATATCCTGGTATACTCCAACAGGAAGAGGCATGACGTCAGAAGAATATTTAGATAAGACTGTAGATGTTAGTATCCCATCATTTGCAACAAGGTCATAGTTCAGCCCATCGTCGACGAAGTCAGTTCCGTTAATTGTCACCCTTTTTCCTGTTTTGCCAGGCTCTAAGTAATTTACCGCTCTCAGACATTTGGCATGCTGGGTAGAAGTAACTCCCAATAACTGAAAATCTGTAAATGCGATATTGGCTTTGCAATAACTCTCCTCGTCCTGAGGTGAAATAACTTGTGAAAAGGATTTTTTAGAAATCAATCCAAAAGAAATGATTAACAATGCAAGTTTAAAAAGATTTTTCATGTTCTTAATTTTTTCCGCCTACTCTCTTTCACCGGTTTTCGGCATGGTCCGTAGCATTTGGCCAAATGATGCTCAAAACTACTAGCCGCCTTCACTATCCCCATGAGAAAACCTGCCCGAAAAAATGTTCTTTCCTGACTTTCTGTTGTTGCAAATAACAGAGTTTACTGATTTTCTGTGCTACTCAAAGAACTTAGTTTCCCAAAATAGCAATTGTTCTTTCTAAAACCCATGAGGAAAAAATCGTTCTTATACGTTTTTTTCGGGAAGATAATCAAGCTTTAAATGCCGGCTAATTTATATCTTGATACCTAATTCTGAGATAAAATGTTCAAATGGGATAAACTAATTGATAATTTTTCAAAATACTATTATACTCCTTTGTTAATGCTTATTGTTGAAGCGACAGCATTAATAATAGCAATTATTTACATAAGAAGAACTAAAATTGGCAAAGCATTTATTTTTTATATAGCTTTTGATTTTTGCTTACTAATAGTCGATTGCTTTTTAATATCACATCCGGGCATAGCTCCAAAATTTAGAAGCCAATTTATGACCTATATTAATAACCTAGTTGCGCTCACTGAATTACTAGTCTATTACATTTTTTTTTACATAATTCTGTCTAATAGTAAGATAAAAAATTTAATGCGAGTACTTGCCTTGTTTTTTGCTATCATTATTGCTGTTTACTTTATTACTCGATTAAACTTTCTCACTAACAGATTCATATATATTTCTTATCTCATTGGAGTTACTGAATTTATTTTTATGCTTCCGCCTTGCTTTTTTTATTTTTATAATATTTTAACTGTCGACTCTGAAGTTAGTTTACTTAAAAGACCAACATTCTGGATTGTAACAGGTATTTTTTTCTATTCCTTAATTTCAATACCATATTACCTTTTAAACAGATATTTATCGGACCACGATAAACAATTATGGCATGCTTTACAAGCGGCCCTTTATGTTATACCATTTACTCTGAATTTTGTATTTCTCATCAAAGCTTTCTTATGCAAAAAACCCCTTACGATATAGTTGTTTTCCTGATAGTGGTTTCGGGGCTTATCGTTTTCATGGTGGCTTTTATCCTCATTATGCTATACCTATACCGCAAAAAACAACAAAGCTTCGAAAAAGACATCTTACAAATAAAACAAGACCATGAAAAAACAGTGCTAAATGCTCAACTTGAAATTCAGGAACAAACCTTTCAGAATATTTCCCGCGAAATACATGATAATATCGGCCTTTCTCTAACCCTGGCCAAACTTGAACTCAATACTTTTGACTGGAATGACAAAGACGGGTCGTCTGATAAACTAAACAGTTCCGTGAAGTTGCTTACCAAATCCATCGCAGAACTCAGTGATATTTCCAAAGGTCTAAATACGGACATTATTATACAACATGGTTTGTTGTGGGCAGTAGAAGAAGAAATAAAACACATCCGCCAGGCAGGATTATTTACCCTGGATTTTATACTTACCGGCACGCCTGTATATATGAAGGCTCAGGAGGAATTGATAATCTTCCGCATTATTCAGGAAGCATTTAATAATATTATTAAACATGCAAAGACCCCGAGTGTGGAGCTGCATCTTCATTACGACGATTTTAAATTGCACATTGCTATTGTGGATAAGGGAATTGGTTTTGACACAGGATTATCTGCTAAAAACCGGCATGCAGGGTTGAAGAACATGGAAGCCCGGGCCAAAATGCTTGGTGGTCAAATGAAAATTAAAAGTCGATTGGGTCAGGGCACCTCGCTTAACTTTACCATTCCTTTTGAAAAACAATGAGCAAAGTTTCAACACCCCCGATCAAAGTGGCACTGGCAGATGATCATATTCTGTTGCGCAATGCTCTGGCGCAATTGATTGATAGTTTTGGCAACTGTAAAACCATCCATCAATCCGGTACAGGCAAAGAACTTATTGATTATATTAGGACTGGTCATCTTCCCGATGTAGTTCTGCTGGATCTGAATATGCCTGACATGGATGGCTTTGAGACGGCAGCATGGCTCCAGAAAAATGCTCCGCAAGTGCATATACTGATGCTTACTATGTATGATTCTGAACTTTCTCTTATCCGCTTATTAAAGGCCGGTGTAAATGGCTTTTTGAAAAAAGATATTCATCCATCCGAGTTAAAATTTGCAATTCAGTCTGTTATCATCTCAGGATATTATTATTCCAATCATTCAACAGGCAGGCTGATGAACCTTTTCAGAAATAACCCTGATGGCAGTATGGGTTTACAAAAAGCAATTCTGTCCGAACAGGAAATACAGTTTCTGAAATTAGCTTGCTCAGATCTTACTTATAAAGAAATAGCACAGAAAATGGCATTGAATCCAAGGTCAGTTGATACATTAAGGGATCATCTGTTCGTCAAATTAGATGTAAAAAGCCGGGTGGGTCTTGCCATGGTAGCTATTAAGCAGGGTATAGTGACTTTTTAATCAGCTTTTTTCAACCTCACTTCCTCAGGCATTTTAATAAAAAGATAGGTCAATCGTATTTTTTCATTCTCCCCACCGTGTATTTTCATTTCCATACCGGAACACTACGAACCACACAGTAAATCCCGAACACCCCAAACCACGCAGTACTGCTCTTGCATACACCTGGTTGCGGGTATATTTTTGAGCCAAGTTGATTGATAGAGGATCTAGCCCCTCAAATAAATCCAATGTCCGAACAAAACCGTCCAGAATCTGATTTCCAATTCCAATGAAAGCCATAAGCAAAATCCAATGTCAATCAACTTCTTTGCTCTTTACAACTCTTCTGATTCTTTAAGTCTGCCTTAATATTTAGAATGCATTAAAGGCAAGCTCTAACCTGAAACTTTAGACCCCTTCTTTTCCACAGCTGTTAACAACCGTGAATTTCCCCGGTAAGTTTACTATTCTTATGCCAGTATATTTACGGATTATACCTAGGATTTTTACCCGTTTAATAATAGTATTGATACGAACATTTATTGGGCGAATCCCTTGTCTGTATTGAATTTGGCATGATTTAAGCCTTTTGAAAAGGAATACCCCTGATTGTCTTCTCAGCTGTTTCAGGCAATTTTTACAAGGTAAATTGATTTACGAAAGGCCTAAAAATGTTACTGTTATGAAAAAGAACACTCGTTTTGCTGATGTGGACTTAGCTGCTTCCATCACAATGTGGAGCCAGGATTAAGTTCAAGTAAAGTTTTAAATCTCAAAAAGCTTTTCTAAATTTGGAGAAATCCAAAATTATAGAAAAGCTTTTTGAGCATATAGTAATTTACTCCTATCTCATACTCCCACTCCTTTTTGTAATTACAAAAACAAAAAAAAGAGATGGAATGATTTTGGCTATCTATGGCCTTGTCTTTTGGCTTCTTTTATTTTTCTATTATGATATCCCTAAAGAGTTCAGAAAACCAGTTTACCAACCAATATATACATCATTAGAATACCTGTTTTTTGCAAGCCTTTTTTATTTTAATATGGAAAGCTTGAAGTTTAAGAAACTAATTATTGGGCTATCAGTTCTTTTTATAATATTTCAAGGAGTATATGTTATTGTTTTTGAAAAAAATAGGGTTGACTCTATTTCGATTGGCGTTGAATCAATTTTAATATTTGTTTATATATTCCTATTTTTCTTTGAGAACTTAACGAACCTAACCTCGGAGATATACATTTATTCTAATCATTGTTTTTGGATTTCTTTGGGGTTATTGTTTTATCTGGGAGGATCTTTCTTTATTAATATTCTTGCCGATTCGTTTACTGATGAAGAATGGACAAAATATTGGTATTTAAATTATATTGCTGATACAGTTAAAACATTGTTTTTTGCAGTCGCATTTATTATCTATTCTAGTAATTCTAAAAAAAACATTCAGTCAAAATCATCATCAGTTCCTTATTTAGACATGATATAAACCTAACAACCGCTTATTAACCATTATGTTCTTCCTGCAAACCACCAAATCCGGAATTTCCACTGTGCTGTTCCTCGGCACCGTGGGCATGGTCGTGCTGGTGGGTAGCCTTATTGTCTTCCTTATCATGCACCAGCGCCGGGTGCTCCGCTTCCATAAAAAAATACAGTATATGGAACAGGAGCAGCAGAAGATCCTGCTGAATGCCTCCATCAAACTGCAGGAAGAAGAACGGCAACGCCTGGCAGCCGATCTGCACGATGATGCCGGTCCGCTGCTCGCAACAGCCCGCCTTTACCTCAATGAGAACCTGGTGAACCAGGACAAGACCACCCAGCTCCAATCCATCTTCCAGGCCCGCCAGATCATCGATGAGACCATCCAGCTTATTCGCAATATCAGCCATAGCCTCATGCCCCCTACCCTCAAGAATTTTGGGCTCGAATCAGCTATCAACGACCTCTTTCAAAAGATCAGCGGCTCAGGCACCATCAATGCCAGCAGTCGTTTTCACGAATACAAAGACAGGCTGAAAGAAGAAAAAGAACTGATCATATTCCGGGTGGTCCAGGAGCTTATTAATAATATACTCAAACACAGCAATTCCAGTTTTATTCATCTCACACAAAATGTACATGCCGATAAATTCTATCTCCGTATTCATCATGACGGGAGAGGCATCGTTCAATCAGATTTTGACAAACTGAATAAAAGTAACCTGGGACTGGGATTGAAAAATATCAGTAGCCGGCTGCGTGTTGTGCAGGGGAATATCAATTTTGAAAAAGATATCTCACAGACCTATTATAAAGTCACCATCGAACTTCCCAAGTATGAAGAGATATCTTTTTCAAAACGGGTTATAAACAGATTGGGATCAGAAGAATGATCAGGCATATTACTTTTTCACCGCCATCCATGAAGTAATAAGCAGCTGGTCTTCCTGGTACCAGTTATCAACCGGGTATGTAAACTGATTATCTATTAACTTTGTATTTTATCTATTATTACTATGGGAATCATCAAAGTGGCCATTGCAGACGATCATAAAATCTTCAGGAAGGGAGTTATTCTTTCACTGCGGCCCTATTCTAATATCAAATTTGTGCTGGAAGCAGAGAACGGTGATGAACTGCTGAATGGTATCCAGGAAGCTGATCCTGACGTTGTGTTAATGGATCTCCGCATGCCCGGTAAAGACGGGATCGAAGCTACCAAGACGATCAGCAAACAATACCCAAAGATAAAAGTGCTGGTGCTGAGTATGTACGAAGATGAAAGATTTGTATATCACCTGATGGAGAATGGCGCCAATGGTTATCTTTTGAAAAATGCTGAACCTGTTGAAATACGAAGAGCCATTATGGAAGTTTTCGAAAAAGGATATTACCTGAACAATTTTGTAAACCGTATCCTGCTGAAAAAATCGCATTCACGGCAAAAAGTTGTGCCTTCCCTGAATAGCGAGATCACATTAAGCACTAAAGAAAAAGATGTGCTTCGTTTCATCTGCATGGAATTTACCGCCCAGGAAATAGCCCAGAAAATGGAGATCAGCCCCCGAACCGTAGAAGCTATAAAGGACAGGCTGATGGAACGTTTTGGCAGCAAGAATACGGCAGGCCTCGTGTTCTTTGCAGTAAAAAATAATCTGTTGGATTGAGACATCCAACATTCGACATCCAACATCAAATCTCCATCTCAGGAATTTCTCCTTCGATAATAAGTTTGCCGGCTGTTTTTGATTGTATTTCCTCCACACTTACACCCGGAGCTCTTTCCAATAACCTAAACCCGTTATCCGTTACATCCAATACGGCAAGATCGGAAACGATCTTCTTGACACATTTCACACCGGTCAACGGGAGTGTACATTTCGGCAGCAGCTTTGACTCACCTTTCGGGTTGCTGTGCATCATGGCTACAATAATATTTTTGGCGCTGGCCACCAGGTCCATGGCGCCGCCCATTCCCTTTACCATTTTGCCGGGTATTTTCCAGTTCGCAATATCTCCTTCCTCGCTTACTTCCATGGCGCCTAATACTGTCAGATCAACCTTGCCTGCCCTGATCATACCAAAACTCATGGCAGAATCAAAAAAGGCAGAACCCGGAACTGTAGTGATAGTTTGTTTTCCCGCATTGATCAGGTCAGGGTCTTCTTCTCCTTCTACAGGAAATGGCCCCATGCCCAATAAACCATTTTCACTTTGGAGTACAACACTTATTCCCTGCGGAATATAGTTAGCCACCAATGTTGGAATACCGATCCCAAGATTTACATAATAGCCATCTTTGAGTTCCCTGGCGATGCGCTTTGCGATCTGTTCTTTTGTAAGACCCATATGACCCCTGTTTGACTTATTTGACCTTTCTCACTGTTCTTTGTTCAATTCTTTTCTCGTAATTCTTTCCCTGGAAAATGCGGTGTACATAAATACCCGGCGTATGAATAGCATTGGGATGCAAGTGACCTGCCGGCAGTAATTCTTCCACTTCTGCAATGGTTATTTTTCCTGCCATGGCCATTAAGGGATTAAAATTCCTGGCCGTGTCTTTATAGATCAGGTTACCATCCGTATCGCCTTTCCAGGCTTTTACAATTGCAAAGTCTGCATCAAAAGCAAACTCCAGCAGGTAATCTTTGCCATTGAATTTTCTCACTTCTTTTCCTTCCGCTATTTCTGTTCCTACACCGGCAGGTGTGTACACAGCGGGCATACCGTATCCTGCCGCCATGCACCGGGTAGCCAGCGTTCCCTGCGGGATCAGTTCCACTTCCAGTTCGCCGCTGAGCAGTTGCCGTTCAAATTCTGCATTTTCCCCCACATAAGAAGAGATCATTTTTTTCACCTGCTTCTGTTGCAGCATCAGGCCAATTCCAAAATCATCCACACCGGCATTATTGGAGATACAGGTAAGATTCTTCACGCCTTTTTTTACCAATGCAGCAATGCAATTTTCCGGGATGCCACAAAGCCCAAATCCACCCAGCATCAGCAAGGCACCATCCCCGATATCTTTTACCGCATCGCTGGCATCAGCAACAACTTTATTCATTTAAAAAAATATTAAGTGCTAAAATTAGGAAAGTTGTACCTATAAATATGTATGGCTTTTGATCAAAGGACGTCCTTTTTTCTTCGCAAAGATTTTATGCTGTCGACCCGATGCATCTTACCGGGCGATGCCTGAAGGCTGTCCGGGAGAACAGGCTGTTTGATCATTTCAGTAGGCGCCTCTGTTTTTGCTGTGCTCAATGAATCCATTATTACCTTAAATAAAGCAGGATGTGTTTTATAAAAAGAAAAGCTTCTCTCATACTGTTCCTTACTGATATGATGAATGGCAAATACCCGGGTGTAAAGCTTTATGCTCTCGGTCCTTTTATCAAGACTTGAATCTTTGTTGAGTACGAAATCAGCGAGGAATTGATCAGCCCTCATCATATCCCATAAAACGGCCTGCATTTTTTTTTGCGGGATAATGTTAGCAGGGATCCTGTTTTTATTTTTACACCCGGCAATAATAAGTGAACAACAGATTATCAGCAGTCCGGTCCTCATTTCAATTCTTTATACGCATTGACATTGGTGATGTCGAGCTTTGTCAGTAGATCCCTGGCCATGTTTTTTTGCTCGGCCCTTGCTTTGCTGAAGACTTTCACAAATTCATTGCTTTTCCCCTGGAAGAAGAATTGCAGCGCCATGGAATTAGGATTTTCGTTGTTGATGGTGTTGAGAAAGTTCAGGCAGTTTAAAATACCCGTACGTCCTGCATCTTCATTTTCGAAAAAAATATCCATGCCTGAACGGTAGTAGGAATACAGGGCATCGTGTATCAGCGCAAACCGGTTGTTATTGAAATTTTCAGCAAGCCAGTAACGGTTGCGTATGCTTTCATAAGATTTCCACCCACCGATATCACTGTTTTCCGGGGCGTTGTTCACAATATTCCAGGCTTTTTGAAAATATGCATCCCCCCCCTTCATGGAAAATGAATCATAATCCAATCCAAGAATTATATTCACATAATAAGCCAGTACGGCTGTAAGATTAGCTGCTAAAGGATCATTACCCTGCACCCTGTTCTCGTTAAACTCGATAGGTTGAAACTCCACATAACGGAATGTGACATTGTCATCCAGAAAATTCATAATGGGAGAATCATACGTGGTATTATATATAGGACGGGCTGCCTGTACGGTTAGTTTTCCTTTAAATACATTATTCCCTTTGTCCTCGTCGATGGTCAGTAAAAAATTGCATTGAATTTTTTCACTGGATTGAAATAAATCATTGGTCCAGCGGCGGCTGTTTAAGAAATTGATCAGCGATGTTTGAAGTGTCTGGAATATTTTCTTATCAACCTGCGTACTTACTTTACTTACGATCACCGACAGGCGGGCCTGGATCTCCTGCCCATGAACGGTAACGGAGAAAACAATAAAAGCCAGGAAAATTAAAATTTTCTTACGCATAATACAGACGGATTATAGTATCAACAATATCTTTTGCTGCTTCTTCTTTTGTTTTTTTGGCAAAATCAAATTCCTGTCCTCCTTTATCGAATATAGTGATCTTATTTGTATCGTGTCCAAAACCGGCGCCTTCATCCCTGAGTGAATTCAAAACGATCATATCAGCTTTTTTTTTCTTCAGCTTGTCGAGTGCATTCTCTTTTTCATTATTCGTCTCCAGCGCAAACCCCACTAATACCTGTCCTGGTTTTTTCTTTTCACCAAGGCTTTTCAGGATATCTTTTGTCTTTGCCAGTTCAATGACGATCTTCTCTTCATTCTTTTTGATCTTTTCTCCGGTCTTTGTTGCAGGAGTATAATCTGCCACCGCGGCCGCCATGACTGCAATATCTGCTTTATCAAATATTTCATTGGCGGCAGCATACATTTCTTCAGCAGTTGTCACTTTGATCAATGCAATACCATTAGCGGAAAGATCAAGCTGCGATGGTCCCATAATTAATGTTACATCAGCCCCGCAGTTATGTAATTCTTTTGCAATAGCCAATCCCATTTTACCCGATGAATGATTACCAATAAAACGGACCGGGTCAATGGATTCAAAAGTAGGTCCTGCTGTTACAATTGCCTTTTTACCCAGTAGCCGGCGGGTCAAAAAAAAATTGTTATTAATGAATTCAATGATCTGCTCGGGCTCAGCCATCCTGCCTTCTCCATAGAGGCCACTGGCAAGATCACCTTTTTCGACAGGGATTATTTTGTTGCCAAAAGATTCAAGCTTGCTGATATTTTCCCGGGTAGAAGGATGGTGCCACATGTCCTCATCCATGGCCGGTGCTGCTACTACCGGGCAGGTGGCAGAAAGATAAACGGCCAGCAAAAGATTATCACATTGACCATTGGCCATTTTTGCCAGGGTATTGCAGCTTAGCGGTGCAATGATCATCACATCGGCCCAGCGGCCCAGCATTACGTGGTTGGCCCAGCTTTGCCCGTCAAAAAGATCAGTTAATACCGGGTTACGGCTTAGTGTTGAAAGTGTAAGCGGTGACACGAAGTCCTTTGCAGATGGGGTGATTATTACTTTCACTTCCGCACCGGCCTTTACCAGCGAACGGACCAGGTAAATGGATTTATAGGCAGCAATACTGCCTGTAATACCCAGTAATATTTTTTTTCCATCTAACATGCTCTTACAAAAATACCATTTACTTATAAAAGCTCATAGCCACTCAAATAATCACCGGTTAAAAGTAAAAAAGCGACGGAAGACCATCGCTGAAATATTTATCTTATTACCGGTGTGTTTTTAGCTGAAAAGCTCATCTTCACCCTTGCGGAAATAAACTTTATCCTCCATAAATTCCTGTGTGGCAAGCAAAGCCGGGTTAGGCATTCTTTCATAAGCCCTTGAGATCTCGATCTGCTCTTTGTTTTCATGGATCTCCTCCAGGCTGTCGGTATGACTGGCAAATTCTTCCAGTTTGTTATGCAATTCTTCTTTCAAAGAAATGTTTATCTGGTTAGCTCTTTTTCCAACAATAGAAATTGATTCATACAGGTTGCCTGTCTTACCCTTGATGTCATCAAGGTTGCGGGTCTCAACATTATTGGTAATGCCGGCGCTAAGCTGGCGTCTTAATTTGCTCATTGTTTAATTTTTTAATATTAGCTTGAGATAAGTTTAAAAATTCATCTGCATCTTTTTTCAGTTTGCTTTCAGGGAAACGGTCAGCAAACTCATTGCATTCATTGATCACCTGTTCATATCTTTCTACTTTCTTTTCGTCTACACTCAGTTCTGCAAAACGGTAATATGATTTTATGATCATTAATTTATATTCGTCTGCCCTCATTGATTCAGGGAAGGTGTTCAGCAATGCGCTGAACGCTACGCCTGCCGCCCTGAATTGGCCAAGGTCATAATATAATTGTGCACTTTGACGATCCTTGGTTTCCAGTTTGACCCGGCAAATATCTATGATCTCATTCGCCTCTTTATTCCTGACCGATCCCGGATGAGTATTGATAAAGGTCTGCATGATCCCCATGGCCTTAATGGTATTGGTCTGGTCAAGTTCCGGTTTCGGCGATTGTTTATAAAAACAATAAGCTCTCATAAAATCCAGCTCTTCTGCCTTGGTACTGTTAGGAAAGATCTCGAGGAAGCTTTTAAACAGGTTCTCTGCATTCATATAATCTCCCTGGTAATAGGCGCAGTAGGCGTATTTGTAGTAAATATCTTCAAATTCTTTTTCCAGCTTGTAATAAGGCATTACATCCTCATACACCTGCTGGGCTTTTATATATTTCTTTTTCGCAAAGAACTGCTCTGCCATCCGGAGTTTATAAGCAGGGTCTGGGTTCTTTAATATCTTAGCGACACCCTTTTTCGGTGAATTGTTGGTCTTTTTTGAAAAGAGCTTATTGCCACCGCAACCGGCCAAAAAAACAGCAATGATCAGAATATAGAATAGTCTCATAAAAGGTTTGCAAAGTTAACTGTTATGGGCAAAACTTGCTCAAAAAAAATAAGCCTCCAAAACAGGGCAGTTAAGGTTTTGATAAAGGGGGCATCTGACGTTTCAAAGAGCGTCTGATGCCTATGAAAGGCTCTTAGCTAAATTTCAGCTTCCGGGTAAAGTGTCAAACGCCCTTAAGGCGTCAGACACAAAAAACCCTCCCGAAGATTCGGGAGGGTTTATCAGCAAAAAGTATAATCAATTATTAATTCTTCCTTAAGTTGGGGTGTGGAGGTTCAACCCTGTTTGGTCCGTCTTCTCCATCGGCAGCCACACGCATATCAACTGTATTACAATCGCCGCCTTCCTGTCCATAATTAAAGATAAACCTGTCAGCGCTGATACCTTCATTATCTACCATGTAATTGATCACTGTATTTACATGATCCCAGCTCAACTGCTGCTCTTTCTTGTTAGATGAGCAATAACCGATAACTACTATTTTACAACCCGGATTATTCCGCAGTTTAGCAGCCACTGTTGCCAATAAAGCTTTAGCATCATCGCTTAGTTTATTAGAGCCTGTTTTGAAAGCAACGCTTGGTAAAGAACCAATTGTTTGAGCACAAGTTGATGGAGCAACACCACCTTTACACAGATCAGGGCAATTTTCACAAGTCGGGCATGGCACAGGACACTTACCTACGCCATCAGCATCAACCGGTTGGCAATATGTTGGAGTAATAAGTTCTTTATCCTTACAATCAGGAACACCATCACCATCAGTATCTTTAGTTACACCATGGCTGTCAACAGGACAACCAGCGGGTGTTTGTTCCAGGTCAAACTGGTCTGTTACGCCGTCGCCATCGCTATCAGGAAGTACTGGTTTTGGCAAACGCATCAAACGGGGATTGCGGATCTCGCTGTAAGCATAATCAAGTGGATTCAGCCACCAAAGAGGCTCTACAGACCTTGATCCGATATTAATGTTCAATCCAAGGCTTAAAAAATTATAGGAGTCAAAATCACGGGTCAGTGAGGCATCACCCCATGTCTGCTCCTGCCAGCGCTGGCCATCCAGCAAATCGTCTTTTACCAAAGTCCAGCGATCTTCCAAAGCAATATTGATCCTGTTAGATAACTTAAATCCAAGACCCATACCGATAGTACCAGATGGTTTAAAGGTATCGCCAAAAAGTTTTGGACGACGGTCACCCTGGTTCTCAGCCGGTGTTTCAAAAGTTTTATCCAGAACATTATTTCTCATGTTCTTCAGGAAGGTCTGGCGGGTTTTATAAGGAGCCTGGGCGATAGAATTAAAATCATATTTAGAAGCGCCATTTAAAGCATTCACTTTTGTATCATAAATGGTTCCGCCAAAACCAGCAATGGCATATACATTGAAGCCTGTTTTAGCTTTATGGAAGCGGATATTATTAAGTGTGATAATGCCTTCCAGGCTCAGATCCTGAACAATAGATTTATAGTTGTAATATACCTGGTCCCATCCACTGGTTGGTGGAAGACCAGTTACTGAAGAAAGATATACGAGAGATCCGCCCGGACCTGCGGGCGATATCTTGGGTGCATTATAGCGTTGGGCGGGGGTTACTATGTTAGTTCCCCATGCAGGGTTTTTTGCATAGTTTCCACTTGCGCGGAAATGGTAACCTTTTCCGATACCATACATATATTCCAGACGCATAGAGAAAATATAACCAAAAGCTTTTCTTACATGTATCCCAAAACCAGGAGAAATAAACTTAGCGGGAATATCACCACTGATCTGGAACAAACCTGCTTTAATACCAATTTCCCACTGGTTACGGGGTTTGGCCGGGAAATTATAGGTCCCGTTTAAGAACTCAGTATGCTGAGCCATCCTCTTTTGAGGGATCTGTGAAGAGTCATAGTAGGTCCCTATTTTAACCTGGGAAAATGAATTGATGGTAGTAAAAATAATTACTGCCAGAAGTAATAGATACTTTTTGCTTGCCATAACTAAGAATTAAGATTTGATAATCGATGTCCTGAAATTGTCCAATAATAAGCAAAAATAGAATTTGAGAGCTAATTACCAAAATTTTATGATAAATATTTGCCCTTTTGCCTGTTATTTTTCAATTACTTAGTCAGTTATTCACTTCAATTTGATGCTTAGGCAGGCAATTATTTTTTTGCCCGTAAATTGCCCCGGTTTTACAAATGCGTTTACCCACAGGTTTAATAAGCAATGAGCTTCAAACTTTTGAATCCCGTTTCAAAGAAGCTGTAAGGAGCCAATCCCCCCTGCTGGATCGTATCATGAGGTATGTTGTAAAGCGAAAAGGCAAGCAATTGCGGCCCATGTTTGTGTTGCTTTCTGCCAAACTTTGCGGGGAAATAAATGAGCCGGCATACCGGGCAGCCTCACTGGTAGAACTGCTGCATACCGCAACCCTGGTACATGATGATGTAGTGGATGACTCGATGGAACGTCGCGGTTTTTTCTCTACTTATGCCTTATGGAAGGCAAAAGCCAATGTGCTCATTGGCGATTATCTTCTTGCAAAAGGCCTTTTACTTTCGCTGGATAATAACGATTACAAAACGCTTCATATTCTTTCTGATGCTGTGCGAAAAATGAGTGAGGGTGAGTTATTACAACTGCAAAAAGCCCGCAGCCTGAACCTGAAAGAAGATATTTATTACGAGATCATTCGGAATAAAACAGCCTCGCTGCTGGCCTCTGCCTGTGCCGCCGGTGCCTGGAGCACCAGCAATGATGAAAAAATTACAGAACAAATGCGTTTGTTTGGTGAAAAGACCGGCATGGCTTTTCAGATCAAAGATGATCTGTTTGATTATGCCAGTGAAAATGTTGGTAAACCAACCGGTAATGACATTAAAGAAAAAAAACTGACATTACCATTAATTTACACGTTGAATAATACAGATGCCGCCACCCGCCGGAAAATTATTTACATAGTAAAAAACAACAACCAGGATAAACAAAAAGTAAAGTGGGTGATCCAGCAGGTTGAAAATGCAGGAGGCATTGCTTATGCAAAAAACAAAATGAACGATTTCCGGGATGAGGCGCTTACCATACTTCGCCGTTTTCCTGAAAGCCCGATCAGGCAGGGGTTAGAAGACATGGTGTTGTTTGTGACCGACCGGAAATATTAAGGACCAGAAAAATAAACATGTACCGGCGGTGAATTACCCCTTATCACTAATGATGGGCAAATTAATTTTATCCGTGAACTCACCAATCCTCACATAAGAAAAGTGCATGCAAAAAAGATGGAACATATTAACTGCTGATAAAGATAAGGTGGAGTCATTGCAGCAGGTGTTGAATGTACACCCTGTTCTTTGCAAAATCTTAATACAAAGAGGAATTGAGACCTATAATAAAGCTAAAGATTTTTTTCGTCCGCAACTAACGGACCTGCATAGCCCATGGCTGATGAAAGATATGGACAAAGCCGTTGAAAGAATTATCTCAGCCATTCATGCGGATGAAAAAATTCTTGTATTTGGCGATTATGATGTGGATGGAACTACTTCTGTTGCCTGCATGTACCAGTTCCTGAAAAAAATTCATACCGGTCTTGATTTCTATATCCCGCACCGCTATCGCGAAGGATACGGTGTCAGCAAAGCCGGGATCGATTTTGCAAATGAAAATGGTTTTTCATTGATCATTTCTCTCGATTGCGGTATCAAGTCAGCTGACCTGGTCGCTTATGCAAAAGAACTGGGCATTGATTTCATTATATGCGATCATCATTTGCCCGATAAAATATTGCCGCCGGCCATCGCTATTCTTAATCCAAAACAAACGGACTGCAACTATCCCTACAAAGAATTATGCGGCTGTGGTGTTGGCTTCAAACTGATGACGGCCCTGGCGGAAAAGATGGACCTTCCGCAGGAAGTTCTATTCGAAAACCTCGATCTGCTGGCCACTGCTATTGCAGCTGATATTGTACCTATGACCGGGGAAAACAGGATCCTTGCCTTTCATGGCTTGAAAAAAGCCAATGAAAAACCCAATTATGGGATCAAAGCATTGACCCAACTCAGTAAACTGGTAACCGGACTGCATATCAGCAATCTTGTTTTCATGATCGCACCAAGGGTAAATGCAGCCGGGAGGATGGATGATGCAAGAAAAGCCGTACAGATGTTTATTGCTGAAACCTATGAGCAAGCTTTGCATTTTGCCGAAATGCTGCACAGTGATAACACGGACCGAAAAGAGGCTGATGCCAGTATTACAGAAGAAGCCCTTGCATTAATTGCTGAGAACAAGGACTGGACAAACCGCAGATCAACTGTTGTATTTCAACCACACTGGCATAAGGGCGTGGTGGGCATTGTTGCATCAAGATTAATTGAACATCATTACCGGCCAACCGTGGTACTTACTCAATCCGGTGAATATGCAGCTGGAAGTGCACGGAGTGTTCCCGGTTTTAATTTATATGAAGCCATCCATGCCTGCAGGGAATATTTATTGGGCTATGGCGGCCATTTTGCAGCAGCAGGAATGACATTGGAGACCAAACAAGTAGATGCTTTCAGAAATAAATTTGAAGAAATTGTGTCTTCCACTATTTCTCCGGAGTTATTGATCCCTGAAATTGTAATTGATGCAGAAATTTCATTGCGGGACATTAAACAATCTTTCTACGATATACTTTGCCAGATGGAACCTTTCGGCCCGGAAAACCTTCGTCCTGTTTTTATTGCTAAAAACGTATTGGATACAGGCTGGTCAAAAATCGTGAAAGAACAGCATATCCGTTTCTCCGTAAAGCAGGATAATACAACCTTTACGGGTATTGGTTTTGGCATGGCTGAAAAATTCCATTTGCTGCAACAGAAACAACCGGTGGATATTGTTTTTAAAATTGATGAGAATGAATGGAATGGGCAGAAATCATTGCAATTAAGAATGATTGACCTCCGCGAATCAGCCCGGTAGCACCTGTTCTCCTTCTCGCATTCTTTTATTCAGCGGATAAATGTTAATAAATAGTTCACCCCTCCCGGGCAAATTAAGATTCCAATATCATTAGATTTGCGGCTTACTTCGATCTGACTTTATAACTAATTAATATCAAGGCTACACCACCTGGTGGTTCAAAAACATTATTACAACTAAAAGAATTGTATGAAAAAGCAGCTTATGCTCATGCTTCTTTTATTGTTATGTTTTTACAGGTCAAACAATATCCTCAGATAACCCAAGTAGCAAATAAAAAAATTATGAAAAAAGTATTTACGCTTAAATTTTTATTCCCTGTATCATTGTTTTTACTGTTTGGTCTGCAGGCATCCTCTCAGTCATTAACAGAAAACTTTAGTTACACGGCAGGCACTTTACTTACAGCTAATGGTTGGGCCGCTCATTCCGGTGCTGGAACAAATGCAATAACCGTTACTTCTCCCAGCTTAACTTATGCCGGTCATCCGGGGTCGGGTGTTGGTAATGCGATTAGCATGACAACCAGCGGAGAAGACGATAATAAAACGTTTACCGCGATTACTACAGGGACTGCATATGCATCATTTTTAGTAAATGTAACTGCAGCCACAGCCACCGGCGATTATTTCATCGGGTTGTGGCAAAATGCAACGACATTCCCGAGCAGGATCTATGCAAAATCAAGTGGCGGCGGATTTGTTTTTGGTATCGGTAAACAAGCCGGAACTGCAGTCTATGAATCAACAGTCAGAACTTTTGGAACCACTTATCTCATCGCAACAAATTATATCTATAATCCGGTGGCACAGGATGATGCAGTGAACTTATGGGTCAATCCTGCTTTGGGTATGGCAGAACCTCTTGCAACCATTGCTAATGTGACTGCGGCAAATGCAGATGCTACAACAATTGCCGCTTTTTATGTTCGGCAAGGAACCGCAGCCAGTGCCTCTACTCAAAGAGTCGATGCAATTTTAGTTGGAACAACCTGGGCTTCTGTTACGCCTGTACTTACACCAACAACAACTTCTATTTCGCCTTCATCAGCTACTGTAGGTGATCCCGGATTTACTTTAACTGTAAATGGTACAAATTTCGCCAACAACAATTCAACCGTTACCTGGAATGGTTCAAATCGCACAACTACATTTATAAGTGAACTACAGTTAACAGCAAGTATACCTGCATCAGATCTCTCTGCAGCAGGAACAGCAACTGTTGGTGTTACTACGACCGGTGCTCCTGCATCAAACACGCAAACATTTACTATCAATCCCGCCAGCGGGGCCACATTAACCCTGACTTCCCCTTTAACGGGTTTTGGCAATGTGTGCATCAACACCACTACGGCTGCCAATTCATTCACATTGGACGGAAACAATCTGAATGGTTCCAATATTTCGCTGGCTTCCCTTAGCGGATTTACTTATTCAGAAACATTGGGCGGAACATATACAAGCACTTTAAGTTTTACATATGCAGGAACAAGTTTTACCGGAAAAGTGATCTATGTAAAATTTTCACCAACCGCTGTGCAATCTTATAATGGTGATATTAGTTTAAGTGGCGGTGGCCTGGTCAGCAGTTATCCTGTTGCAGCAACAGGCGCTGGTGTTAATGATGCCCCAACCGTCACCACCGGTGGCAGTTCATCTGTTGCTGCAACTTCTGCGGTAGCAGCAGGAACAATAAACGCTGATGGTTGTGCTGTAGTTACAGCTTACGGTATTGAATACAGTATCAATTCAGGTTTTCCGGATGGCACAGGCACCCAGGTTCCGGCTTCTAATTTAGCGGGCGGCAATTTTAGTTCAACCATTACCGGGCTTGCACCCAATACAAGATATTATTATAAAGCTTATGCTACAAACAGTATTGGCACCGCTTATGGTACACAGCAGGCTTTTACCTGTACAGCATTGCCGGTTCCTATGGCTGGTCAACCCAGTTTAAGCTACACGGAAGATTTTGCAGACATAGCTAATTGGAGTAATTTTTTTATAACTGGAACCGGTGCTAATCATTTTAGTGGTCTTGGTGCTACCGGTGCAGGTGGAATTCCAAATGGCACAACAATAACCACTTCAACATTATCATTCCAGGGAGCGGGATTTGGATCCTCAGGTGGCGTTCAAAAAGGCACAGACCAGGTTCCTCCCACGCAATCAATTGTCCTTTTATCTACAGGAGCAACTGATAATACATCATCTGCTGCCATTGATTTTTATATGGATTTTACCGGGGTAAATGCGGGCACAGTAAGTTTTGACTGGGCATCTGTTAATAATTCAACAGGCGACAGGAATGGATCCATGAGAGTTTACACCAGCACGGATGGTATTGTGTTTACCGAATTAACTTTTGCATCTGTTTTAAATTTTACTAATAATTTTCCCACCAACGGTACTAAAGCAAACATTGCTTTGCCGTCTTCATTTAATAATAGTCCCACAGCAAGATTGAGATTTTATTATCATAACGGAACCGGTGGTGTTACGCCAACCGGTTCAAGACCAAAAATCAGCATTGATAATTTAAATGTAACGGCTGTTGCTACCACTCCTTGTGTCAGTCCAACGGCACCTGCCACCAGTTTAGTGTTTGGAACAATCACGGATGTTTCCATACAGGCAAGCTTTACTGCAGCGAGCCCTGCTTCAGACGGATATCTTGTTGTTATGAGCACCAACAGCAGTCTTACTTCGAATCCTGTTGACGGGCAGATCTATAATATCGGAGATAATGTAGGTGATGGCTCGGTAGTGGCAAAGGGGAGTTCAACAAGTTTTACAGCTACGGGTCTTGCACCACTCACTACTTATTATTTCTTTATTTTCCCGATGAATAGTGTTTGTACCGGAGGGCCATTGTATTATACAACCACTGTGCTGACAGGTTCAGCTACTACAACAGCTGGTTTACCACCTTGTGCTGCACCCGCATCACAACCCACTAGCCTGGTTTTTGGAACGATTGGTACAAATTCTATACAAGGTTCATTTACTTCCACAACGGCGGATAAATATCTTGTGTTAAGAAGTGTCTCAGCATCTTTAAGCAACAATCCGGTAAATGGAACAACTTACAATACAGGAGATATATTAGGTAATGCAACGGTTGTTCAAAGCAGTAATGCCACCTCATTTACAGCAAGCGGGTTGTCACCCAATACAATCTATCATTTTTATATTTTCAGTTTGAATTCATTGTCATGTACGAACGGACCGGCTTATAATACAACAAGTCCGTTAACAGGTTCGCAGAGTACGAATCCACTGCCTCCTTGTACAACTCCGCCTTCTCAACCTAGTGCTCTTACTTTTAATGCTTCCCGCAATGCAATTTCAGGTGCATTTACACCTGCTTCAGGAGCAGATGATTACCTGGTAATTGCCAGCACATCATCAACCTTATCAACAACACCTGTTGATAATACCGACTATAATGAAGGAGATAATTTAGGGGGAGGGGTAGTTGTTTCCAGTTCGTCGGCCAATAGTTTCCTGGCAGCGGGTCTTACTCCCGGCACTACTTATTATTTTTACATTTTTGCAGCCAACAAGAATTGCTCAGGCGGAACAAAATACCTGGTTACTTCTCCTCTCACCGGTAATAAAATCACAACCAGTGATCCTGTGAACAGTTTTTATTTTGGAACATTGCATTCACATTCGGCTTATTCAGATGGCAATAAAGATAACCTGGGCTTTATACCGACGGATGATTATAATTATGCTATGACATCATTATGTCTTGATTACCTCGGCATATCTGAACACAATCATTTTTCTTCTCCGGCTAACCCGGGAAACAAACTCAGCACTTATCATTTGGGAATAAGCCAGGCCAATACTTTTACAGCCGGACATCCTAACTTCCTTGCATTATATGGTATGGAATGGGGAGTTATCTCTGGTGGTGGCCACGTTCTTATCTATGGTGATGGTATGGATGATCTGTGGGGCTGGGAAAGCGGGAGCGGAGGTTGGGGAGCTACAAACAATTATGATGTGTATGTAGCTAAAAGCGACTATACAGGGGCAAGTGGTTTGTTTAAAACGGTCAATGATAATATAGCTACCAATACTTTTGCATCATTAGCCCATCCCAACTTAACAGACTATAATAACATTGCAGGGACAGCTTATAATACAGTAGCTGATAATGCAATCACCAGTGTTGCCGTTGAAAGTGGTCCGGCCACTTCAACCAATACCACCTATAGCAATCCGGGCTCTTCCATGTTTTATTTATTTTATTACCAGGCCCTGCTGGCTAAAGGATTTCATTTGGGCCCTGCTATTGATCATGACAATCACTATACAACTTTTGGCCATACTACCTATTCAAGGACAGGCTTAATAGCCCCTTCACTTACAAAAACAGAAATTATAGCAGCAAATCGTAATATGCATTTTTATGCAACACAGGACTGCGATACAAAAGTTGATTTTACTGTCAACACAAAAATAATGGGGTCAATCTTTATTGACAGGTATGCGCCTGTTATATCTGTGACCCTCACCGACGCCACGACGAATCTTTCCGGCGCCATCATAAGAGTTATGTATGGAGTGCCGGGGAGTGGCATAGTGGCTGTTAAAATAGATTCCGCTATTGGCAGTAGTTTAAAATTCATTGACAATTCCATTGCTGATCTTTCCACAGGTTACTATTATATCGATATATCAAACGGGGCAACCAGGATCGTTACTTCACCTGTTTGGTATACAAGGAATGATGCAAATGGAACACTTCCCGTAACGATAACTTCTTTTTCTGCGCAAAAGCAAAATACAACGACATTATTGAAATGGACTACAGTACAGGAATTAAATAGCCGTGAGTTTGTCATTGAAAGATCTGTAAACGGCGCTAACTGGCAGCCCATTGCAACAATAGCTGCTGCCGGAAACAGCGCTTCAACTCTTAATTATGTTGCCAGGGACTTGAATCCTGTTAAAGGAGTTAATCTTTACCGGCTTAAGTCAGTTGATCTGGATAATAAGTTTGTTTATTCTGCTATCCGCAGGGTGGATTTTGAAAACAAATACACATACAGTATTTACCCCAATCCTGCTAGTGATATCATTCAAATAACGACAGATAATACTTCGGGAATTAATGCAACTGTGCAAATATTGAATTCCCAGGGCCAGGCGCTGATCAGTAAGCAAATGAACAGCAACATGCAACCGGCATTGATAAATATTTCATCCCTGTCTTCAGGAATTTATATAATGAAAATTATTACTGCAGATGGCTCAGTCAGTGTCCAGAAGTTTTCAAAACAATGAGAAATACCATAAGAACAAAAAGGCTGTCTAATTTCAGACAGCCTTTTTAATTTGACTAGCAGAGATTTTTACAACCCCCTGAAGGCCATAATCGTACTTATGTCGCAAGGTCTTTGAAGGTGCTAAACCAGGTCAAAAAAATTATCCTTTTTCACTTTCGCGTCTGGCTTCATTCCCCTATCTTTGCCGCCCCAAATCTGTGTTCGCAGATTCTTTCCCGAACTATTCGGGACTGCCCATTGGGATAAACCCGCCTTCGCTTAAGCTTTGGCGGATAAATCGAATTAAAAACTTAAACAGGTAAAATGAACAATTACGAATTGATGGTGATCTTTACCCCTGTTTTAAGCGATGATGAGTTCAAGGCCGAGCAAAAGAAATATGCAAAGCTTGTTACCGATGCCGGTGGCTCGATCGTGGCTGAAAACCCTTGGGGACTGAAATCACTGGCCTACCCGATCCAGAAAAAAACAACGGGATTGTACTGGGTGATGGAATTTACAGCCGCACCAGATTTCATTGAGAAATTGAAGATCCAGATGTTGCGTGACGAAGCCGTACTTCGTCAGCTCTGCACTAAACTCGATAAATACGCCGTCGTGTATAATGCAAGAAAGAAAAGTGGCGCTAAAACAGGAACCGAAAAATTAGCGGAGGTATAAGCCATGGCAAAAAATGAAATAAAATACCTTACCGCTATTAAGAGCGATAAACGGGTTAAGAAATTCTGTCGTTTTAAAAAATATAAGATTCGCTATATCGATTATAAAGATGTGGAGTTTCTGAAAAAATTTCTGAACGAGCAGGGTAAACTATTGCCACGCCGTCTTTCCGGGAACAGCCTGAAGTATCAGCGCAAAGTTTCTGATGCGGTGAAAAAAGCAAGACAGATGGCATTATTGCCTTATGTAACAGATCTATTAAAGTAAGCAGTTAGCTGCTAGCCGTTAGCTTTTAGCTAATGGTTAATGGCTAATAGCTAAAAGCTATACAACATGGAAATCATTTTAATTCAAGACGTAGATAATCTTGGTGCCAGGAACGAAGTGGTAAAAGTAAAAAACGGTTATGCCCGTAATTATTTATTGCCCCGTCAATTGGCTGTTGAGAACAGTCCCAGCAACAGAAAACAACTGGAAGAAAGAATGAAGCAGGTGAAGAAGAAAGAAGATAAAATGCTGGCTCAGGTAAATAGTGTAATTGAGAAACTCAAGGAAGCTCCTTTGAAAGTCGGCGCTAAAACCGGTACCAGCGGAAAGATCTTTGGAAGTGTTACATCACTGCAGATCAGCCGTGCGATCCGTGAACAAAGAGGTTATGAAATTGATCGCAGGAAGATCCAGATCATAGATGAAGTAAAAGAACTCGGTACTTACAAAGCATCTATTGATTTCGGAAATGGTCACAGCATCGAGGTTGAATTTGAAGTAGTATCAGAATAAGACTCCAAAAACAAGTCATAGAAGTCTCTCTTTCAGAGGGACTTTTTTTATTTCACCAACCTTTTATTAGTCCATAACATGTTGATTATGTTTGATCAAGGCGGTAGAAACGAATAAAGAACCGTTTGCCTAAAGAGGAGTATAGACCTGACCTATAAAAATTTGGCAATATGTCACAAAAAAATCCGTTATTTTGTCTTGCATTTGGTGCTCTTTCAGTTTCACAAGTCCTGAACGATTCGAAAAACCGTAGAATGTTCATTGGTTACTGTTTACTGTTGACACTTTTATTTTTTTTAAAAACCTCTCAAAAATGAACATTTACGTAGGAAACCTCAGTTGGAACCTGAAAGATCAGGACCTGTCCAATCTTTTTGCCACACATGGCGAAGTAGTATCAGCAAAAATTGTTACCGACAAATTCACTGGCCGCAGTAAGGGCTTTGGTTTTGTTGAAATGGCCAACGACGACCAGGCACAGGCAGCTATTGCTGCTTTGAATGGTTCTGAAGTTGACGGTCGTAACATCGTAGTTAACGAAAGTCGTCCCAAACCGGAAGGTGGTGGTAGTGGCGGCGGTGGCGGCTTCAAGAAAAGAAGCGGCTTCGGTGGCGGCGGTGGCGGCGGCTACAAAGGTGGCGGCGGCGGTGGCGGCGGCTACAAAGGCAAAAGCGGCGGTGGCGGCGGCGGTTACAACCGTGACCGTGGCGGCAGTGGTGGATACAATAACGATTATTGATCAATAACGTCCCGATAGCTATCGGGAGAAGAAGCTTTAATAAGTCTGGTTCGAAAGGGCCGGACTTTATTTTTGCGAGCCCCGATATCATCGGGGCGAAGCAAACTCCACCGCCAATAGCAACTTAATATTTGAATAAAAGTTTACCCGGTAAAATTTCAATCTCCAGTTTATTAGCAGAATAATATTCGCCATCAAGATGTGATTGGATCATGGAATCGCTTTCAATTATAATTTTTTTTGCCTTTGAAATATGAATGAATGAAAGACCAGCATGCTTTCCTTTTTCAATAACCGGTAACCATCGCAATCTTTTTAACGGATGCAGTGCATCAATTAAAACCACATCAAACAAACCATCATCTGCTCTTGCCTTCGGGGCAATATGAAAACCACCGCCTGCCCTGCTGCCATTACTGACATCAACCATCAGATACTTTCCTGGAGCAAATGGTTTATCATCTGCTATGACCCGGTATACTTTTGAACGATAAGAAAATATTTTTCTAAGTATCATCGCCATGAACGAAGCTTTGCCGGCTTTTTTCTTTTTACCTGTAAGACTTCTCGCTACCTCTCCTTCAAAACCAACACCAACTCCGTTGATAAAGAACCTTTCATTACACCTGCCAAGATCAATTGGTTTTGGTTCCGCTGATAAAGCAAGTTGCAGTTGCTCTTCAAAACTCTTTTTACCATAAAGAATCCAGTGAAAATCATTGCCGGTACCACCATTGAAAATAACCAACGGTAATTTTATACCCGGGTAATGATTGACAAAATAATTCAGTGTTCCATCGCCGCCAACGATCCATACATCAGTAAAACCATTAAAATCAGCAGGCCAGTTTTCTTTGAAGAAAGAATGAGGGATTTGTTTCTTAGATAATTCAGCTAAAATTTTTTGAGCTAATGTAACCGCCCTTCCAACTCCTGCAAGTTCATTACAAACGATGGCGATATTTTGGGAAGTGAATGACAAAACAAAAAGCCTCTCTTTTTGGAGAGGCTTAAAGCTAATATTTTATTATTTCCCAATCTTGTTATCTCTCCCCCTATTTCAATTCTTTTGTTTTCGTGGCGTTATTAATTTGCCCCAATTAAGCCAACCAATTACCATAATCGACAATGCCAATATAATTCCACGCAGAACTTTATTAGGAAACAGATGAGTTATATCATCTTTATACCCTACCCAGACAAGGATAATAATTACAGCAAGTGCCAGCCTGATAGCATACTCCTGATCTCTGCTTATAAATTTCATTTGTCAAATATAATAAGGAAGGATGCTTCGATCAATCCCGCATCCTTCCCATTTAATATTTATTGCAGCACTCTCACGAATCCTGCCCCATTATACGAATGATATTCGCCATTGTACATCGCATCAGCACTTACCGGGCCCATTTTATAATTACCGGGTGATACGGCACGGACAGCATAATAATAAGTCTGTTTATTATTGGTCGCATCCACAAAGAAATGAATACGGTCATCTCTTACATCCAGCGCTGTCGGTGACATCCCATCTTTTATCCAATCCATACCCGGTATCTCTTTTGTTCTCGGGTTTTCAATTTCAAAACCGGCTGGCAACAGGTCGGTGATAACCACATTTTCTACCGGCGTATTAAAAGAACGTTCTAGTGTTATTCCAATAAGGATCAAATCATTTTGTTTAAAGGTATTTGAAGTGATGGGCTTACCATTCCTGTCATAGAAATGCTTCCTTACTTTCAAATAACTGTCTTCTTCTTTATAAGCTCCGCTGGCGCTGATGCCTTCGGCCTGCCAGAAATAATAAAGACGACCATTGCCTTTGACTGCAATTTCAATACTGTTACCACCCAATGCTTTCATATCACCTGTCCATTGACCTCCATCTACTTTAGCAATAATTTTTCCATTCACTTTTATTTCAGCAGTGGCAGTAGAGATATTTGCAGCTCTTGCATGTTTGCCAAGCGCAAGAAAAGCAAAAGCCCTTTCCTGTGTACTCAGCCATCTCCTGCTCTTCAGTTTATCGGCCACATGTTTTACCATCGTTCCTATCTGCGCATTTCCCGGGTCAACATCGATCAATGCATTTAAAGCAATGGCTTCATCTCTTACATCGGAGTAATAGCTGCCGCCTGTTTGAGCAACTGATTCTTCGCCGCTGAATGATGCAGGCAGCATAGCCGTGAAAGATCTTTTGTCCCCGGCCGTTGCATACGCTGCGGCCAACAAGTAACGGCTGTCCAATGCCAGGATAGAAGGATTGGCCTTGTAATAGTTCATCGCCGGAACATTCGTTCTTCCTGAGAGCGCCAGTACATATAACCCGTAGGCCACTTCTTTCGGAGCGATCTTTTTATTCTGATCACGGTTATAGAAATAAGTGATGGTTTCCCTGGTCTTTAATCTATTGTTGATATAGTTCAGCATGGTTTCCAGCAAACCATTATCAACATCAAAACCAGCTTTCTTTGCTTCCAGTAAAAAATGTGCTGCATAGATCGTAGCCCACCAGTCTTCTTTTCCTTCTCCATCCCATAATGTAACAGCACCATTGTATAACTGCCGCATTTTTATTTTACGAATGGCTTCCAGGATATTGCTGTTTGCATTCAATTTGTTTTGCGCTTTGTTCAATTGCATCAGGTCTGATAGATCACCATAATATATCTGTGGAAATGCAGCTGACACAGTCTGCTCGGTACATCCATAAGGATATTGCACCAGCCATTTTAATTGTTCGCCCAGTTCTAATGCCGGGGAGCGACTTACCACTAAACTATAATTGGTACTGCCCGGAATAAAATCACTCAAACCAATATTTACCTTCTGGGTATTACCAGCGGTTATCGAACCAGTACCCGTTGATTTTTGCAAGGTAGATGGCGGACGAACAGAAATTTCTGTTGTGTCTGTAAATTTCTCTCCTATCCCATTTATGGTCATGATGACCTTGCCAATACTGATGGTTGGATCAGCCACAATTTTGAAAGTAGCCCTGCCTTCACTTTTTGCCGCAAGGTTTACCGATTGATTATTTCCACCCACTACTTTCATCGGGCCTTGCACTGAAATGTTTGCAGTTACATTAGCTGATTTATCGGTAGTGTTGGTCAATGTAACCGGAACATTGACGGTATCACCCGGGCTTAAGAATCTTGGTAAGGCCGTACTGACAACGATCGGGTCGGCAACGATCATTGTATTATCAGCAGCGCCAAAACTTTGTCCTTTGTATGAAACAGCCATCAGTCTTAATTCACCGCTGAACTGCGGAATATCAAATTCAAATTCGGCCACACCGTTTCCATCGGCTTTTTTAATGCCGCCCCAATAACTTACTACTTTTATTCTTTTAGCGGGCATCGGGTTCACCCTTTTCTGCATTTCAAGATCGCCATCACCACCTGTGCTGCTCAACTTTGCTCTTATTTCAGCAAATAACAATGGATAAAGGTCAAATGCTGAAACCTGTAACGCTCTTTTCTGATAGAAATAATCATAAGGATCGGGTGTTTTAAAATCGCTGATCTGCAAAACCCCATTATCAACAGCAGAGAGAGTAACAAAACTGCCTGGTGCTGCTTTCACCGTTACTTTCTGATGCGTTTTGGAACGAACGGTTTTTGGTGCTACTACTTCCATAGCGATCTTCCTGCTCTTTTCTGTAACCGTTACATTTTTAAACCCGTGTGCAACGGTCAATGGAATATCAGAAGCTTCATGCGGCTTGATCAACGTAGCTGTTATATAAACATTCGGCACGTAATCAGTCAATACATTTAAATCCAAACTGGCTGTCCTGTTGGTTACTTCCACATACCGGTGATCAATCACATGATCGGTTTCCATGGTCACCAGCATCTTGCCGCTGAAAGGTGCTTTGAATAAAACTTTCATACTCTCCCCGGTAAAATAGGATTTCTTATCAACCTCAATTTCTATATTACCTTCCTTACTCACTTCAAAAGAAGTGTTGGTGGAGCCCCAGCTTCCATAGCTGTAAAATCCGCGGCTTACATAACTGTTAGCACCGGGGCGATAAACTTTTATTTCATAATCGCCGGGGCTTCTTGGGATATACGTGTAAACTGTATTGTTGCCAACAGTAACCTGCTGCTCGATCATCAGCTTATCTTCTTTCTGTGATTCATACCTGAAATAGTTTCCGCTCTTTGTCAATACTGTTCTGTATTCATGCTTCCACACTTCAACCCGTGCAGTGGAACTTACAGGGTTTCCATCTTTATTTACCGCCGCCAATTGAAACTTCACCGCCTGGTTCAGCGGATAATAATAAAACCAATCCTGCTTGATACCAAAGAATACATCCTGTGTAAACACATCGACTTTTGAAGTACGGCTCACCGGCCTCCCGGTCTCATCAAATACGGTTGTATAGAAACTGGTTTGCAAAGCACCCATATCTGCATAAGTAGCAGGAACGGTATATTCAATGATAGCATTACCATCTGCATCCGTTGTTCCTTCTTTTACTTCTTTATCAAAAAAAGTATTCTGGTTGGCCAGGCTGAAATCATAACCATCAAATTTTTCAGCAGAAAAATATTTTTGTTTTACCTGTATCTCTGTTTCATACTTCCGGTTGGCAGCAGGTGGTCCAAAAAAATTCATGGCGTTGATGGAAAGTTTGGCCACATCACCTGAACGCAGAAAATCTTTATCCAGTTTTGTATTCACCCGGATACGGTCGGGCACAAATTCCTCTACGGAAAAATTCTTTGAAGCCAGCAATACATCCGTTGAAGTATAAACCTCCAGGGTATAACTGCCGGTGATTGCAGCCGTAGCAATATCAATGCTTCCTTCCACCGAGCCTTCTTCATTCAGACTTTTGCGGAAAGATTTCAGCTCCTTGCCATTCGGCATCAGGAATTTCATCTTCAGGGGAACATCACCGGGGTTTTTCCATTGTGCATCGCGAAGGATCACCGAAAAATTAATTTTCTCACCGGGACGATACACATCCCTTTCTGCATATACAAAAGCATCAAAGCCCGAAGGGTTCGTCCTTTTACCACCCACATCAAATCTTGATGTATTAACCCTTGTATTATTAAAAGGAAGATAGTTGAAGTCATCCGCGGTTTTTGCAATGATCATGGCCGGCTTGAAACCACTGAAATCTTTTTTGCTGTAAGCAATTGTTGCCACACCATTATTATCAGTAGCGCCGGTACCGAGCAGTTGGTTGTTGGCAGCATAAATGGATACATTCACTCCATTCACAGGTTCGGCAGTTTTAATAGAGTTGGTGAATACATAGATCTTATCCTGTCCTTCCTTGGCGATCAACCCCAGGTCAGACAAAGAAATATAACGACTGTCTTTTACCCAATAATCTTCTGCAGAACGGATGACGATATGATAAACACCTTTGAAATCAGGCAACCTGTCCTCAAACTGCGAAAAGTTCAGCAACCGTCCTGCACCGCTTTTTGGTAATGAACGGGTATCGATTTCTTTTTCATAGATCACATCACCAAGCATGGCATCACCTCCGCCGTATTCATCAGAATAATCTCCTTCATAACCCTCATCATAACTTGCATACTCAGGACCGTTTCGTGATTCCTGCGGGGAATAACCATATCGTTGCGCCAGCAATAAATTATTTTCATAGATCTTGGAGATGATCAGTTTTACTTTGGGAACATTGGTGATCTGCACTTCAATATTCTTGCCGCCATTTCTGGAAAGATAAACAGCTTTGGTATTGGTAAAGTTGATGTTTGCTTCCAGTTCTCCGAAAGCAACAGCAGCATTATAATCTTCTTTTAATACACCGCCTATTTTACCGCGAAGACCTTTGGTAATGGTCAACGCATAACTTTTCTCTACATCAAACTTGTCACTGCGCAATGTGAAGCCATAATCGTTTGCTTCAACCGTGTAAGTAAGGTCGGGATCAAATTTTATAAATGATCTCAGGCTTTCTCCCGCCAGTTGCTGACTGGTGGTCACTTTTACCACTCCGTCCGTACCATCATGCTCCGATTCCACATTTTGAATCGTCAGTACATACGGCGATGGGATGGTAAACGAACTGCTGATGACTTCGGCTGTGGAAGTACTGCCTCTCTCCGGCTTTAATCCTTTTTCAATAATAATTTTTGCAGCAATGTCTTTGTCTTCAGCTTTCAATCCATTGATGCGAAGTGATATCTTATTATCAGGTGAAAGAGTGATCATATTGAAGTCAGCTTTCTTTCCTTCTACTTCAATATCCAGTTTGCTTTTCAGGTCTTCCGGGTTCACCCGGTAATTGAAAAACAGGTCAACCTGTGGTATGGCAGAAGTACCAGTTTCACCGATCCAGATGATCTGGGAATTATCCAGTGTGAGATCAGGTGTATGGAAACTGATCTTATCCCCGTTCTTCACGGAATTATATTTACTGAATTTCAACACAGCGTTTTTGATCTTTGCTTTGTAAGTAGTGGCAGGATTCAATGGCTGTGATGGAGAGAAGACCAGTTCATCGGGACTTTCCCAGCGAAACTTGCCGGCGATCTTTGGATCGAAAGAAATATATTCTGTCGAATCCCAGGCATTGAGCATGGAATCCTTTGCCAGGGAATGACTGAAACGGAATTGCAGGTTGCCGAGTTGGGGCACTTCTCCTTTGGCATTGGTATAAGACAGGGAGATAGAATTTTTTTTACAGGCAGATAAAAAAATAGTTCCGGCTATCAGCGGAACAATGAAGGTTTTGATACGCATATAAGGTGTGGTTAAATTAATTTTATGAACGAGAAGTTAAAGAAGTTTGATGATGTAAAAAATTTATCTGTATTTTTCTTACCTGCTTGCACACAGAATCCTGTGGACGGGCAGGACAATTCACAAAGGCCGTCCGGCTGTTGTGGAAATAACAGAAATGATGAGGCTTAAAAAGCTAGGGAGGAATGTCCCGGGTGGGGCGGGAGGAATCGGCGCAGTCCATTTTATTAAAAGTAATTTCACCCGAAAGATAATATGATGTAAAGCTTAGTTGCAAATCTGGTTAGATAATTATTTGTTAAGTGAATAAAGAGAGTCTGTAAACAAACTGATTTTTGCGTCAGGACAGATGCAGACCACCCGCTGATTACACGAATGAAAAAATTAAAATTCAGGATCACCAAAAAAGGAATCCTTCGCTTCTTCAAGCGACTGGGTATCGGCATCCTTGGGTTGATCCTGCTTTTCTTTATCCTGAACTGGATATTTCCCCTGCCGGGTAAAATTGAATACTCTACCATTATCACGGATGATAAAGGAGAAGTGGTAAACGCCTTCCTGACAAAGGACCAGAAGTGGCGGATGAAAACAGAACTGGATGAGATATCACCGTTGCTGCAAAAAACCATTGTTGCCAAGGAGGACAGGCATTTCTACTCCCACCCCGGTGTCAATCCTTTTGCCGTGATCAGGGCTAGTTTCAGTAACATCTTTCATATGCGCAGGATGTCGGGCGCCAGCACCATCACTATGCAGGTAGCTAAAATGCTGGAACCCGGCAAGAGGAATATATGGAGTAAGATGCGGGAAATGTTCAGGGCTTTTCAACTGGAACTCAAGTACAGTAAAAAAGAGATCCTGCAGATGTACCTGAACCTTGTTCCTTATGGCGGCAATATTGAAGGAGTGAAAGCAGCCTCGCTTTTATATTTCAAAAAAAATCCCGACCATCTCTCGCTGGCGGAAATAACAGCATTGAGCATTATTCCCAACAAACCCGGCGTGATGATACCCGGCAGGAACAATGATTTTATTGTAAAAGAACGAAACCGCTGGTTGGAAAAATTCGCCGAAAGAAAAGTCTTTACCAAAAAAGAAATTGAAGATGCGCTGGCCGAGCCATTAACGGCGACAAGAGGAACCGTGCCTCATTATATTCCCCATCTTTCTTATAAATTAAAGAAACAGGGAGGCGATATAATAAAAACAAATATCAACATGAACACCCAGTTAAAAACAGAAAAGCTGGTGGAAGATTATGTAAGAACCCAACGATTAAAGAATATTAAAAATGCCGCTGTTGTTATTATTGATAATAAAACGCATAAAGTCATTACGTATGTTGGCTCCTCTGATTTTTACGACACAACCGATGGAGGACAAGTGAATGGAGCCGATGCAGTGCGGCAGCCGGGCAGCACGTTAAAACCTTTGATGTATGCCATGTGTTTTGATGAAGGGTTGCTGACACCAAAGACCGTGATAACGGATGTGTCTGTCAACTACGCTGGTTATGCCCCCGAGAACTATGATGAAAAGTTCAATGGCTATGTGAACATTGAATATGCCCTGGAACATTCTTTAAATATTCCGGCTGTGAAAAGCCTGCGGCTGCTCGGGCATCAAAAGATGATACAAAAATTATCGAACTGTAATTTCAAACAGATACAAAAAGACAGGAGAAAACTTGGCTTGTCATTAATATTGGGAGGTTGCGGGACAACGCTGGAAGAACTAACAGGACTATTTTCAGCATTTGCCAATGATGGAATCTATTTCGCTCCATCTTTTATTCAAAGCGACAGCATATATAATAAAGTAAATGTGATCAGCCCCGCTGCCAATTTTATGATCAATGAAATTCTGTCAAAAGTAAACCGGCCGGATTTTCCATTGAATTGGACAGCTACGGAACGAATGCCAAAGATCGCCTGGAAAACCGGCACCAGTTATGGAAGGAAAGACGCCTGGAGTATTGGCTACAATAAAAATTACACAGTGGGCATCTGGACGGGCAATTTCTCCGGTGTTGGTGTGGCTGATCTCAGCGGCGCCAATATTGCCACGCCATTACTTTTCAAAATTTTTAATACGATCGATTACGACAGCGATGAAGAATGGTTTACCCAGCCCAGGGATTGTGACATACGGCAGGTCTGCAGCGAGACCGGATTAATTCCTTCGGAACATTGTACCAGTTTGACATCAGATTATTTTATTCCATTGATCTCTTCCAGCAAAGTTTGCAGCAACTGGCAGGAAATAATGATCAGCCCCGATGAAAAAATATCTTATTGTAAAAGCTGTGCACCCCAAACAGGATACAAAAAGAAATGGTACAAGATCATTGAGCCCGATATGCAGGCATGGTTCGAGGAGAACAGGATCGCATACCAGAAAATACCAGCACATAATCCCAACTGCGAACTGATCTTTAAAGGAGCTGCTCCTTCTATCACTTCTCCTGTTAACGGAACAGAATATCTCATCAATAAAAAAGACCGGGAGCCTTTACAACTGATCTGTAAAACCGCGAATGATGTCACCAAGGTCTATTGGTATATCAACAATAAATTTTACAAAAGCAGTAATGCGGGGGAAAAACAATTCTTTGTGCCGGAAGAAGGCCCGGTAAAAATTTCCTGTACGGATGATAAAGGAAGGAACAGGGATATAAAGATCACGGTGAAGTATGTGAATTTATAGATGATAGATAATAACTAAAAGATAATAGCGCCGAAAAAACTATCATCTTATTCTCTATCATCTGTCATCTTTTATTCCGCCTTTGACACACTACTTGCTCCATTAGCTTCCTGTGTTATGCTGGCATTGCCTTTATATTTTACAGTGCTGGCACCGGATGCATGCAGATCTAATTTTACACTGGCAAATACTTCAGCATGACTGGCGCCGGAAATTTCCACATCGGTTTCTTCGGTCATCAGTTCAAAACATTTTAAACCACTTGCTCCCGATCCGTCGGCGCTGAAAGTTTTTGTTTCCCCGCTGAGCCTGATATGACTGGCACCGGTTAATTCTGCTTTCACGTTTGGTGCATGCAACTCCATCGTTATGCTGCTGGCGCCCGAGACTCTCATACTAATATCATTGCTGCCGCTGATCTTGTTTTCGCTGTAAATACCACAGGCACCGGATGCATCAAAATGTTTGAACGAAGGGCCGCTTACATATACTTTGATCCCTTTTGTTGATTGAAGGTTAAAACCTCTCTCCTCTTTTATTTCCAGCGTACCATCTTCAGCATTAATATGCACATACTCCAGCAGGTTTTCATCTGCTTCTACCCTCACGGAAGAAACAGAATCCTGTTTTACATATACATCAATGCCTCCACTCACGTCAACGTTGTTGAATGAACCCACTGGGCGGGCTTCAGATTTAACTATTCCATTACCCTGGATCCTTTTGCCTGTTACAATGTGACAGGAAGTGAACGTAATAATAAAAATGGCTGCTGCTAAAAAAATGCGATTCATTGTGGTTGGTTTTGTGATAACAAAATTAGGCTGAATGCCTATACCTCAACAACTTTGACGCTTGGGGGCTTTTGAAGGTTACAGCTAAGATATTTCAGGAAAAATATGACGAAACCTGCTACAGCAAAGAGCCTGCCTACCGGACAGGCAGGCTACAAACTACAAACCGTAAACTATAAACCTTTTTTTATCTTCGCAGCAACATGACCGAAAAGATCCTGATCCTCGATTTTGGCTCCCAATATACTCAACTGATCGCCCGTGCCGTAAGAGAGGCAAATGTGTACTGCGAGATCATTCCTTATAATAAGCCGGTTGAATTTGAACCCGGGTTGAAAGGCATCATTCTTTCCGGCTCCCCTTTTTCTGTCAATGAAGAAAAAGCGCCTGATGTAAATGTGCAGGGTCTCATCAAAAAAGTACCGGTGTTGGGAATTTGTTATGGCGCACAGTTAACAGCCAAACATTTTGGCGGAGTGGTTGCCAAAAGCAATAAAAGAGAATATGGCCGTGCTATTTTACAAAGAAAAAAAGAAGATGTGTTGTTTAGTAATGTGAGTGACAGTTCACAGGTTTGGATGAGCCATGCCGATACGATCCTGGAAATGCCGGAAGGTTTTGAATTATTAGCCACAACAGAAAGCATTCCTGTCGCAGCCTTTAAAAAATCTTCGAACGGAACTCACGATTCACGACTCACGTCTCACGACTTCCCTCTCTACGGCGTACAGTTTCACCCCGAAGTCTATCATTCCAAAGAAGGAAAAAAAATACTGAATAATTTTTTAGTGAATATCTGCGGTTGTTCGCAGGACTGGACAGCAGCTCATTTCATTACCGATACTGTTGAAGCATTAAAGAAACAGATCGGCGACAGGAAAGTGGTCATGGGATTAAGCGGTGGTGTTGATTCCACGGTTGCCGCTACATTAATTCATAAAGCCATTGGCAAAAACCTTTACGGCATTTTTGTTGATAACGGCGTGCTTCGCAAAAATGAATTTGAAAATGTATTAGAAACCTATGCAAAACTGGGATTGAATGTAACAGGCATTGATGCCCGGCAACGGTTTTATAAAGGACTTGCCGGCAAAACAGACCCCGAAGAAAAAAGAAAAGTGATTGGCAGCCTGTTCATTGATATTTTCCAGGAAGAATCAAAAAAGATCAAAGGTCTTAACCTGCTTGGGCAGGGAACTATTTACCCGGATGTGATCGAAAGTGCTTCCGTGCATGGGCCATCACAAACCATAAAATCACATCACAATGTCGGCGGCTTACCGGAACATTTGCATCTTGAACTGGTGGAACCGCTTCGTTCCTTATTTAAAGATGAAGTAAGAAAAGTGGGAAGGGAACTGGGGATACCGGCTGAAATGATCGATCGTCATCCTTTCCCCGGGCCCGGTCTTGCGATCAGGATTTTAGGAGATATTACAGAAGAAAAGGTACAATTGTTGCAGGAAGCAGACCACTTGTATATAAAAGGGCTGAAGGATGCCGGATTATATGCAACGGTATGGCAGGCCGGAGCAATCTTATTGCCGGTAAAAAGTGTTGGAGTAATGGGCGATGAAAGAACATATGAGTTTACAGTAGCTTTAAGAGCCGTGACAAGTGTGGATGGCATGACGGCGGATTGGGCTCATTTGCCGTATGAATTTTTAGCCAATATCTCCAGCGAGATCATTAATAATGTAAAAGGGATCAACCGGGTTGTATATGACATCAGCAGCAAGCCTCCGGCAACGATCGAATGGGAGTAGGACAATTGGCAACAGACAATATTCAATTATTTAATTTGAAAAGCAAATAATGAAAGAAAGACCACAACATACAAAATCATCTCTTTTGCTTATTGCCTTTTGCCTGTTGTCTATTCTCTCGGTTGCACAAGACACGATCCCCAAACACCGGATCGCCATTTTTGCTCCCCTGTATCTTGATTCTGCTTTTAATGACACAGCCGGGTACCGGTATGCCAAAAATATTTTTCCAAAATTCATCAACCCTGGTCTGGAATTCTATGAAGGTGCACAACTGGCCCTTGATTCCCTTAATAAAGAATACGCACCGCTGGAAGTTTTTATTTATGATACCCGTTCCGTGAATGAGAGTATTTGGGACCAACTGAATAAACCGGAGATGGACAGTGTTGAACTCATCATCACCCATTGCAGCAGCAATGAAGTAAAAACCTTTGCGGATGCCGGGCTGAAAAAAAATATTCCTGTCATCAACGCTAATCTTCCCAATGATGGCAGCGTGACAGCCAATCCTTTTTTTGTAATGATCAACTCCACATTGAAAACACAATGCGAAGGGATCTACAGGCATATTCAAAAATATTATTCCCTGAACCCCCTGATCGTATTCCGGAAGAGGGGACAATTGGAGGACCGGATCAAATCCTATTTCGATGATTTTGGAAAGAGTACCGTTTCTGTTCCGTTGAAAATAAAATATGTGGAGTTAATAGACAGTTTCACCGTTAATCATCTCATACCCTATTTGGATACATCCAACCAGTCGCTGTGCATTGCAGGGAGCCTGGATGAAAATTTTGGAAGAAGATTGACACAGCAACTGGCTATCCTTAAAAAACAGAAATACCAGGCCCTGGTGATGGGTATGCCTACCTGGGATAATATTAAGGATTTCAATAAGCCGGAATATAAAGGCATTGAGATCATTTACAGCACACCTTTCTATAATGCAAAGATTGATAAGGTAAGCGTGGGCATCACGAATTATTTTAACAGGGTCATGTTTGCCCGGCCCAGCGATATGGTTTTCCGGGGCTACGAAGTGACCTGGAAATATGCCAGGCTGCTCATGCAATATGGGAAAGACATCGCCTCGAATCTTACCAATAAGCAAATAAAAGTATTTACTGATTTTGATATCCAGCCTGTTCTCAACAAACAAAACATGACGCTTGATTATTTTGAGAACAAGAAGCTGTACTTCCTGAAATGGCAGGATGGAATTATTAAAGGAGTTTATTGAACTTACCGGGGAAACAGGTCTGCGTTAGCAGCCGCTCTTAATAAAACTCAGATAGTTCATCATTAAAGAGCATCATTTCATCATCCTGTGAAAGTATGACCGGGATCCTGTCATCAGTTTTTAAAGAAGAGTCCGATCTTGTATAAACCGACGCCTTATATCGCAAAGTATTATCGTAATAATCGTTGTTATAGCGATCCGATAGGGCCCACAGTTCGATCAAAGGTTTATTCAGGCAAACCACATATAATGTACCGGGCGACACAGACTTTGAAGGTTGATCCTTTGCAGTTCCTTTTATTGATTTCAGCGTAACATCGTTTTTCATCCTGCTTTATTTTTGTGTTTGAAAAAAATCCGATCCATGTTTTATAAACATGCATCGTTTTAAATTGGAATTCGCAGGATTTGAAAATTGATCAACAACTGCCGGGTATTCTTCCGGGTCTGTTGCTATTAGTCTTTGTTAAGGAAATTGGATTAAACCAGGGGAGTTCAAAAATAGTTATCTGGAAAGGCTAAAGTAGTATTGTTTTTCGGGAACTCCAAGGCATTAGTAGATTTACTAGTTTCACAGCATGCAATGACATACCATTAAAGTAAAAAGAGGAGATGCTTCCAGGATTGAAAACAACAACGGGTTATAAAAAGATTAGTGAATGGCTTTCCTGCAAAGGATACCAGCCTTTTGCTTTCCAGGAAGAGACCTGGCAGCATATCATCGCCGGTGAGAGTGGTTTGGTAAATGCACCAACCGGCTGCGGCAAAACCTTCTCGGTCTTTTTAGGATCTCTTATTGATTTTATCAATCATCACCCGGATAATTATAAGATCAAAAAAACAAATGGGCTGCAACTTTTATGGGTCACTCCTTTAAGAGCACTGGCCAAGGATATTGGCCGGGCCATGGAAGAAGTGATCATGGAGTTGGGTATGAAATGGGAGATCGGTATTCGTAATGGAGATACATCCGTTACAGAAAGAACAAAACAAAAAAAACAAATGCCGGAAGTGCTGATCACCACCCCGGAGAGTTTACATTTATTGCTGGCGCAAAAAAGTTATACTGGAATTTTTTCTTCCCTGAAAATTATTGCTGTAGATGAATGGCATGAATTGCTTGGCTCCAAGCGAGGCGTTCAGGTGGAGTTGGCTGTTTCGAGGATCGTTGCAATTTGTAAGAGGCAACAAAAAATAAGAAATAAGGAATTAGAAATAAAGAATAAGGAAGTGAGCGACTCACGACTCTCCATCTGGGGCATCAGCGCTACGATCGGAAACCTGGAAGAAGCAAAAGAAGTTCTGTTATCACCTTTAAAGATGATTCGGAAAGCTCCCTCTCCGCCAGGAGAGGGCTGGGGTGAGGCCGTCACTGCGAATATGAATAAGCGCATCGAGGTTGAATCCATCTTCCCGGATGAAATTGAAAAATATCCCTGGGCGGGACATCTAGGCATTAAGCTGGCACATAAACTTATTCCCATCATTCAGCAAAGCAGGACCACTCTCATTTTTATTAATACAAGAGGAATGAGTGAGACATGGTACCAGACCTTGCTGAATGTATGTCCTGAACTGGCAGGCTCCATAGCATTGCATCATGGGTCCATTGATATGGAACTGCGGACATGGATCGAAGACAACCTGCACAGTGGAAACCTGAAAGCTGTTGTATGTACAGCATCGCTTGACCTCGGTGTTGACTTCAGGCCTGTTGAAACAGTGATACAGGTTGGCTCGCCAAAAGGAGTTGCCAGGTTTTTACAAAGGGCCGGTCGCAGTGGTCATAGTCATGATGCGATCAGCAAGATCTATTTTTTACCCACACATTCACTGGAACTGATGGAAGCAGCGGCATTAAAATCTGCTATTAAAGAAAATTTGATCGAAAGCCGGGAGCCTAAACTGCTTTGTTATGATGTATTGATACAATATTTAAATACGCTGGCCATATCCGATGGCTTTATCCCGGGAGAGATCTTTAAAGAAGTTATATCCACTTATTGCTATAAGGACCTAACCAAAGAAGAGTGGGAACGAATTATTCATTTTATTACGGAAGGCGGCAGCGCCTTGCAGCAATATGATGATTTTAAAAAAATAGAGGTCGCAGATGGACTTTATATGATCAGGAGCCGGAGGATAGCCATGCGTCACCGGCTGCATATCGGCACGATCGTCAGTGATTCCATGATGAAAGTAAAATTTATGGCGGGTGGTTATATCGGTGTGATCGAGGAATATTTTATTTCAAGACTGGACCCGGGTGATGTGTTTACGCTGGCAGGAAGGAATTTAGAATTTGTAATGATAAAAGATATGACGGCACTGGTCAAAAAATCAAATTCTAAAAAATCAATTGTGCCAAGCTGGACCGGCGGCCGGATGCCGTTGAGTGCTAATTTGGGAAAGAAACTGAGAGCCACGTTGGATCAATTGGCAACGGGCAACCTGCCTGCCGGCAGGCAAGGTAAACAATTGGCAATAGAACTTGACAAACTAAAACCCCTCTTTGAACTACAACAAGAGCTTTCTCATGTTCCTGCTGAAAGCGAGTTATTGATCGAACAAATAGAAACTAAAGATGGCTTTCATTTGTTTGTTTATCCTTTCGAAGGACGGTTAGTCCATGAAGCCATGGCTGCGATACTTGCATACCGCATCAGCCGGATCGCCCCCATTACATTTTCTTTTGCAATGAATGATTATGGTTTTGAGTTATTGAGTGATCAGCCCATTCCTGTTGACGACAGTAATGTATATGAATTATTTTCCACGGCTGATCTGCTGAACGATATTCAACGCAGTGTCAACAGTACCGAGATGGCAAGAAGGAAGTTCAGGGATATAGCTGTTATCGGCGGTCTTATTTTCCAGGGTATGCCCGGTGAAAAAAAGAAAGCAAGACACCTGCAGGCATCCGCATCTTTGCTTTTCAATGTTTTCAGTGAATACGATCCAAACAATTTATTACTCCGCCAGGCTTACCAGGAAGTGATGGAGCAACAAATGGAAGAAGCAAGGTTAAGAGATATGCTGGAAAGAATTCAACGATCGAAGATCATCATCACGTTTCCACAACAACTCACTCCTTTCTGTTTCCCGGTAAAAGTGGATAGCATGCGGGAAGATCTCTCATCGGAGAAATTTGAAGACAGGGTAAGAAGAATGCAAATGGAACTGGGTGCTGCTAAATGATTTTTATATTAGATTTGCCCACCCTGCATGCAAAATCCCCTTCCCCATATCATTCATAATAATACCTTCTGGGTCTCTCCTGATCGTTGCCTGTTTTGGGAAGAACAAAACATTTTAATACTGGCCGATATCCATCTTGGTAAAACGGGTCATTTCCGCCAGGCAGGTATCCCTGTGCCGGAAGGGGTGAACAAAGCCGACCTGCAAAGGCTGATCGCACAAATCTTTTTCTTCAAGGCCGACAGGGTCATTATCGTTGGAGATTTTACACATAGTGCAGTCAATAAAGAACTGGAGCTTTTTAAAAAATGGAGAAAGGATTTTCCATCATTCCGTTTCGACCTCGTAAAAGGCAATCATGATATCCTCGAAGATCACTGGTACATAGAAACCAATGTCACTATTCATAAAAAAGAATTGCTGATCGGGGATTTTTGTTTTCGCCATGAAACCAAAACAACAGATCCATTTGAAGGTTCTGCTACTGCATCATTTGTCATTTCAGGACATGTGCACCCGGGCATTCGCATCAGCGGCCGCGGAAGACAGGCGTTGCAGCTGCCTTGTTTTTATTTTTCACCCGGTCATTGCATTCTCCCTGCCTTCAGCAAGTTTACAGGAACGTATAAAGTGGAACCTAAAAAAGGAGAAGTTGTATATGCCATCACCGGCACAGAATTGATAAAAAAGTTTTAATGTTTTTTCCGGAGCTGGTTATAATCCAGGAAGTAAATGAAACGAACGGTGAGTTCATTACCATGCCTAAGGTCAAACACTTCACCCAGGTTTTTTAAATAACTGTTATTTCCCATGGGGAGAACCACTTCCTCATCACCAAGCCAGTTCTTATAACCAACAATGAAACGGCTGCCCGGACGGAAATCCCAGGTAAGGAAAGCATCAAGATTAAAAATATTCACGTTCTCATCCCGGCCGGGAATAAATGTGCGGGGCAACAGGTAACCTTTTGCATCTACATTGTGAAAACTTATATAGTTAACCTTGTTCCAGTAATGTCTGGCCCGCAGTGTAAGATTTAGTTTTGAGGTAAAGTTGTAAATACCGGACAGTACCGATATAAATTCCCTATTGTCCCTGAAGCCAACAATGGGTTCATTATTTATCTCCCGCATAAAAGCAAAACCCAGTTGGTTGCTTTCAAATGATGTGTTGGTCTGCAGGTCCAGGGAAAACTTGTTCGTGAACCGGTATCGAAGTCCCAGGCCAAGGGAAGTATATACATTATCATATTTTGGAGCCTTGGCATAAGTGCCCGCAAACCTGATAAAAAGTTTTTTGCGGCTGTCTGTACTTCCTTCAATTCCAAAGCTGGAGTTGGTAGGGTAACTGAGATAACGGCCATCTGTTCTTAATTCAAAATAATTGTGTTCCCAGCCCGGAATTAAATTTACCGAAAAGGTCACATCCCAGAAATTGTTAAAAACCCAAAAGCCTGACCCGGTTATATCAAACCTGCTGAACGCATTTGGCTTATAGAGATATTGCAGCCGGGGTAAAAGGCTGTACCGGTAGGTGATGAAATTTTTGGTGGGTTTAAATTGCTGGTAGGAAAGAGAGCCGTTGTAAATAATTTTATTAGGCGTAGATAAGATCCCCAGGTCATTCGGATCATATTTTTTTGAATATAGATCAGCAGTAAAGTTATACTGCCAGTTGCTACTTACTTTTCCAATACTCATTGTTGCATTGTAGCCATCATAAGGATTAGTGCCCCATATTTTGCTGTACCGTAGCCTTCCTTTCAGGGCATACGTATTTTTTTTATCATACAAAGCCAGATCAAGTGCCGTTACGTTAGCATCCCTTGCATCACCGCTGCGCAGAACATTCATATTGGTAAATGTGAGAGAAGAACGCCCCTTAAATGCCTGGTCAAATACGATAATGTTATAATTAGCCAGCGGCTCTGTACGGATGATTGAATCTTTCCCCGAATTAGTATTATGGATCTTCGCTTCCATCGATGCTGTAATGGCATTAAAGATCCCAATACCTAATTTTTGTTTTGTCCTCCCGGAAAATTTAGTGGCATTATATAACTGTGTTAGTGTGGGATTTTTTTCTATTTTCCAGTCCGGGTTTACTGCAACAAATCTTCTCACACTATCATATCGTGATGGGGTGGCGCCCACTCTTCTTGAATAAAACAACCCGGACTTATTAAAGAGTTCGGTTCCTTCTGTAAAAAATTGCCGGTTTTCTGTAAACTTCACTTCATATGGCGTAAGGTTGTTCACCACATTATCAGAAACTACCTGTCCAAAATCAGGGACCAGTGTCGCATCTAATGTAAAACTTTCATTAAGTCCATATTTCACGTCCATGCCCCCATTGCGAAGCCATTCATTCAAATAACCATTTGTTTGTGGTGAATTTCTGAAACCGGTGGTTACATAAGGCGAAAAGCTTAACCGCAAAGGCGGTAAAATATTTTTAAGCTCATTCAGGTCGCCAAATTGGTTGACAAATCCATTCACTTTAGGGTTAACAGGACTCCAATAACTGCTTTCATTATTACGGCGGAAAAAACGCAATAACTGAAGACCCCAGTTCTGAATATCTTTTTTGGAAAACCGGAGTGATATATAGGGGATCCTCATTTCCACCACCCAGCCATCTTTTTTCATATTCACTTTACTATCCCATACTGCATCCCATGTTTTATCTCCAAATGAATTAAAATCGCCGCCTGAATTGGGGCTAAGCCTTGCGTCGGTTTGCACATTGGCTGTTGTTACCAGGAACTGAAACCCATTTTGGTTGTCATTGTAAGTATCAAAAAAAACGGAGAAATAATCCACATCACTTTGCTGTTCGCCATCCCTGGCGGTTATCTGCTTTCTGATGAGAGCAGGATCATCATATAAATAAGCCCCTATATATATCGCCGTGTTATCGTAAATAATTTTTACATCTGTCTTTTTAGAAGCCGGCAATCCGTAAGTTGGAAAATTTTGAATAAAATCTGTAAGCAAAGGCACATCAGCCCATGCCGCATCATCCAGGTTGCCGTCTATTTTTGGCGCCTGGGTAGCTTTTACAGCCTGTAATGATTTTTGTTGGGAATACAAAGAAACGCAAACCAGTAACAGGGGTAAACAGATAAAATTTTTCAAAAGCGTGCAGGTTTTTGCAATCTGCAAATATAAAATACAGATTGCAAGGCAGGAAGATTGCCAGGATAAATATCTTTCCCCGCTGTTACAGCCACATCAGTTCATCCTCTTTTTCAACGAGATAACCTGTTCCTGGAGGTCAGTAACAATATTGGTTAGCTGATTCATATCCCACCTCTGCTGGGTATTTGCTTTGGCAATAACCACCTGCGCCTGCCACATTTCAACGACTTCCTCCGTATTTACAGTATAAGGATGAAAAGAGGGATTATCGCTTAAAAGCGTCAGTTTATTTTTTTGCCGCCCGTTTTTTTGCACTCTTTTGTAAACGATCCCTTCATTACGTGATATTACTATACAAGCTGCATTATTCTTTAATTCCTCGACATTCTCCACCTTTTCGCCAACAATGACAGAACCACTTGGAGTGGGAAGCATTGAATCACCAATGATCTCAAAGGCCCTGTAATTACCCCCGGCAAGCATCGGCAGGGTAAAAGTATTGAGTTCATCAATAAATTCAGGGTCGGCATAACCGGCCAAATAACCTGCAGCAGCCTTCATCGGAACGAATGGAATATCGGGTCTGCCCGAAGCTAGTTTCAAAGCCCGTCTCTTGGCGAGATAATTACTTTTATTATCACTTAGATCTTTCCGGAGAATGTCATCCAGGGTGAGTTTGAAAATATCACAAACTACTTCAAGCACATCAATGCGTGGCTCAGCTCTTTCTTCTTCATAGGCGCCGAGCAATGAACGTTTGATACGGATCTTGCTGGCAAATTCTTCCTGTGTCCAGCCACGCAGTTTACGCAGGTATTTCAGATTTTGATTGGAGATAGCCATAATCACTAATTTAGTTAGCTGCAAAATACTAATTTATTTAGACAATCAAAATTTTTTTACAATTAAAAATTTTCGAATAAAGAGATAACAGATAAAAACTAATAGATAATAGCGCCTCTTATGCCGGGAAAAGACTTCAGGGATGAAGAGACTATTATCTATTCTTTATTAGTTATTATCTGGCAGATTTTGGTCAACCCGCAAAAAACAAAGATTTTTGTCCTTGTATGACAAAGAAGACAAAAGCCCTTACCTCAAAGAAATTAGCCAAAGTCTCAAAAGAAAAACCAGTTATCCTGATTACCAATGATGATGGCGTTACAGCACCGGGCATTCTTAACCTGGTGGAAGCTGTAAAAGACCTCGGTAAAATAATAGTGGTTGCCCCCGATAAACCCCAATCGGGGATGGGTCATGCCATTACTATCGGGCAACCCTTAAGATTACATAAAATACATGCCATAGATAATATAGAAACCTGGTCCTGTACCGGCACACCTGTAGATTGTGTCAAGCTGGCCGTTGACAAAGTATTGCACCGCAAACCCGATCTCTGTTTAAGCGGTATTAATCATGGCGCCAATCATAGTATCAATGTGATTTATTCCGGTACTATGTCTGCAGCCGTGGAAGCAGCTATAGAAAGTATCCCTTCTGTTGGTTTTTCTTTGCTTGATTACAGCATTGATGCGGACTTTACCGGGGCCAGGAAATATGCCCGCATCGTAGTGGAAAAAATGCTTAAGACCGCTTTAGATAAACATACCGTACTAAATGTCAATATTCCTTCTGTTCCTGTTGAACTTCTTAAAGGAATGAAAATATGCCGGCAGGCCTACGCAAAATATGTAGAAGATTTTGTAGAGCGGCAGGATCCTCATGGGCGTCACTACTATTGGCTCACAGGAGAGTTTGTGAATTTTGATACGGGTAAAGACACTGATGTCTGGGCCCTTGATAATAACTATGTGAGTGTGGTGCCTGTACAATTTGATATGACGAATTACGTTCTAAAGACCAAGCTCGAAAAAATCTGGAAATGATATTTAAAAAAGATAACCTCCGGTTGGGATTAGCGCTGGGATTGATCGGTCCGCTGTTCGGTCTTGTAATTATTTACTTCGTTAAGTTCCCTGCTTATTCGTTCATGGATTTCCTTACCTACTTCATGAATGATAACCGGATGATCACTTCAGTGGGTTCGCTGAGCCTGCTGGCTAATGTTATTTTGTTTACCATTTATATCAATACACACAAGGATGAAACCGCCAAAGGGATCTTTATCATCACTTTGATCTATGGTATCGGCATTCTTATCCTCAAAATACTGAATTAATTCCTGCATCAAACTTCAGTATCTTTAATTCAAAGATATTTATCGCTGTATTTATGAAAAAAGTCTCCGTTATTCTCCTTCTCCTGTTCAGCTTGCCTTGTTTTGTATCGGCCCAACCAGGTAATGTTCTATATAAGAAAACAAGTGCTATGATCCCGATGCGTGATGGCGTTAGACTATACACAACAATTTTAAGCCCGGTGAATCCGGGGAAAACAGTTCCTGTTTTGATCACAAGAACTCCTTATGGAGCCAGTTTTCCAATTCCCGATGATACGGTGGTGAATGTTACTCCGAGTAATTTTAATTCTTATTACCTGGCAAAAGATGGATACATATTTGTTTTCCAGGATATCCGCGGCAAATATAAAAGCGAAGGAAAGATGGAAATTCATCAGCCGCTTATTCATGCCACACAAAAAGGAGCCATTGATGAAAGCACCGATACATGGGATGCAGTAGATTGGTTAATAAAAAATGTACCCAACAATAATGGTAAGGCCGGCATCTTTGGTATCTCCTATCCCGGCTGGCTGGCCTTAGTTGGTTCCGTTGATCCGCATCCTGCATTAAAAGCTGCATCGGAACAAGCCTGCATGGGAGACTTGTTTTTGGGAGACGATTTTCATCATAACGGAGCCTTTCGACTCAGTTATGGGATGGAATACACTTACGAAATAGAGTTTGATAAGACCACGGACAGCGATTTCCCATTTCCCCAATTTGATCTGTATGACTGGTATTTGAAACTGGGTTCATTAAAAAATGTAAATGAAAAATATTTTCATAATAAAATCCCCACCTGGAACAATTTTGTAAAACATCCCAACTATGATGATTTCTGGCAAAAAAATTCTCCTTTGAATTATGTGGAGTATGCACAGATACCCCAGCTTCATGTTGGTGGTTATTACGACCAGGAAGATATCAATGGTCCGCAACTGATGTACCAGCACATGGAAAAAAAAGATAAGGCCAATTATAATCATATTGTGCTGGGGCCCTGGAATCATGGGCAATGGGGAAGAGCCAAAGCAGATAGCCTGGGAAAAATAGCATTTGAAAGTAATACAGCTGAATGGTTCCATAATTTACAGAAGAAATGGTTTGACTACTGGCTTAAAGGCATTGGTGATGGAAAATTTGAAGAAGCTTATTGTTTTCAAACCGGAACTAATCAATGGAAAACGTATAAATCATGGCCGCCAAAAGAAGTCGTGGTCCAAAAATTATATGCGGGGCCGGGAAATACGGCATCATTTAATAAACCAACTACTGCTACAGGTTTTGTTAGTTATATCAGCGACCCGAATAAACCTGTGCCCTATCGTATCCAACCTATCGAAGCCACATATGGTCCCGGAAGCAGGTGGAAACCCTGGCACGTAGAAGATCAACGCTTCGTTTCTACAAGACCCGATGTCGTTTCTTTTACGATGGATTCATTAACGGAAGACCTGACTGTGACCGGGAAGATCATGGCTCATCTTTTTGCAAGCACATCAGGAACGGATGCCGATTGGATCGTGAAGCTGATCGATGTATATCCAAATTTTGATGCAAAGAGTTTAACTATGAGTGGCTATCAACTACCCGTCGCGATGGAAGTCTTCCGTGGACGTTTCAGAAAAAATTTTTCAGCTCCAACTCCATTAACACCAAACAAACCTGAAGAATTTGTTATCGATCTGCACGATATCAACCATACTTTCAAAAAAGGTCATCGCATCATGATACAGGTTCAAAGCACCTGGTTCCCGGTTATTGACCGCAACCCGCAGAAATATGTTCCGAATATTTTTGAAGCGAAGGAAAGCGATTTCATAAAAGCTGAGCAGAGAATTTATTTTAATAGTTATATTGAATTGCCAGTCATGAGATGATAGTTGATAGATGATAACTGATAATTATTGACTTAACTATCATCTATCAGTTATCATCTGTCATCTATTATTGTTATTTTCGAATTACATGAAATACTACATCATAGCCGGTGAAGCCAGTGGCGATCTGCATGGCAGTAATCTCATCAAAGAATTAAAAAGACTTGATGCAAACGCAACTATTCGCTGCTGGGGTGGTGATAAAATGCAGGAAGCAGGCGCTGAGCTTGTAAAACATTACCGGGAACTTGCCTTCATGGGCTTTACGGAAGTATTGATGAACCTCCGTACCATTTTCAAAAACCTTGCTTTCTGCAAAGAAGATATCCTTCAATACAAACCTGATGCAATTATCCTGATAGATTATCCCGGTTTCAATCTTCGCATAGCTAAATGGGCAAAGCAACAGGGACTAAAGATCATTTATTATATCAGTCCGCAGGTATGGGCCTGGAAAGAGAACCGGGTAAAAATGATGAAACAATGCGTTGATAAAATGCTTGTCATTCTTCCTTTTGAAAAAGAATATTATAAAAATAAATGGAACTGGGAAGTGGAATATGTAGGACATCCATTAGTAGAAGAAATTGAAAGGCACAAGGGACAAGGTACAAGGGACACGTTTTCCGATAGACCGATCATTGCTTTGCTTCCGGGAAGCCGTAAGCAGGAGATCGCTAAAAAATTACCGGTGATGCTGGAAGTAAGTAAAGATTTTCCTGCTTATCAATTCATCGTGGCACAGGCGCCGTCTGTTGATGGATCATTTTATAAAACGTTTACACAGCCATACAGCAATGTGAGTACGGTAAATAATAAAACCTATGATCTCCTGCTCCAGGCAAAAGCAGCATTGGTCACTTCAGGAACTGCTACACTGGAAACGGCTTTGTTTGCCGTGCCGGAAGTAGTTTGTTACAAAGGGTCTTTTCTTTCTTACCAGATCGGGAAAAGACTGGTGAATGTAAAGTTCATTTCACTGGTGAATCTTATCATGGATAAATTGGTGGTGAAAGAATTAATACAAGACGAATTAACAGTTGAGAACCTGAAAAAAGAATTAACAGAATTACTCACCGATGAAAAAAGAATTGCAGCTATAAAAACTGATTATGCAGCACTTAAAAATTTGCTGGGCCAGGGAGGGAATGCTTCCGCTAAAGCAGCAGCATCCATTACAAATTTTCTACGACAATAATTTTATCAATAAAATGATCAGGCAAAGAATAAATACCAGCAGGCTGATGCGGTTGATGCCATGCATATAACCGATCCATTTGTCTTTGGGCCTGTTCGGGTCTTTCTTTTTAATGTAGAGGTATTCGGCTATTTGTTTCCAGACTCCCATATTCATTGTTAATACAACCTAAAGTTCCGAAAGATTAAAATAAAAGTCCCACTAAGGGACTTTTATTTTGTGGAGGTTACCGGAGTCGAACCGGTGACCTTTTCCCCGAAAGCATTCGGGGCTGCAAACGCCTATCCAGCTGAACTAATCAACCATTCAATATATTTTCTGCTTTTTTTCTTTTTGATCTCCTTTTCCTTTTGCATGGCTTGTTCCCTGGAGGAATAATTTATAGATAATTTCAACTCCCAATCGATAGCCTTTGATGTGAAAGTTGATATCCCATTATTGTGCTCAGCCAAGCGCTTTTCCAAATCAATGGTGTAGCCTACATAGTATCTATCCAGCGAACAGCTATAAATTATATATACCCAAAATTTATTCATAAAAAATCCTGCCGAAGCAGGATTAGTGGAGGTTACCGGAGTCGAACCGGTGACCTTTTGCATGCCATGCAAACGCTCTAGCCAGCTGAGCTAAACCCCCTTGTTTGGGACTGCAAATATAGCCGGGGTGTGTCTTTGTTCCAAAACAAAAACGTCTTATTTGTTGTAAGAAGGCGTTTGAGTGGCGTATATTTATATTGTAATATTCCTTCTTATTTTTTTGATTAATTTCTATGAATAAGAAAATACAATTTCTTTTATTTCTAGTTCCTGCAATAGGACAGTTACAAGCTCAGACATATGTAATCCAGGCTGAAATACCAAGTTCTGCTTCAGCCGTATATATCAACATCAAAGGAGAAGTAATTATTGACAGAAAGGATCGTGTAAGCTATCAGTTTTCTGAAGATGGTGTAGCGGTCATTTGCGATGATCAGCATTTATTTTATCAATTGATAAATATAAAAGGGGAAATTATCAAAACAGAAATAAAACGCTATCGCCCAAAAACATTTGAGTGGGTTACGGAAAAAAATGATGGCTGCAGGGGATTTTCAAATGGATTAATTGTTGTCAAAAAGAATCGAACATTTGGATGCCTGGATACTGCAGGACACATTGCGATTCCTTTTAAATATGATAATATCTCAGATTACAACAATGGATATGGAACCGCATTCATCGGTAAGAATTTGTATGTTCTTAATAAAAGCGGACGAGAAACCCGTATTGATGTTAAGGATATAATTGATGTCAAACATTTTAGTGAAAATTTGGCACCTTATACTAATAAAGATAACCTGGATGGTTTTATTGATACAAATGGAAGGGCTGTCATACCAGCTCAATTCTACGGGGTAGGCTATTTTTCAGATGGATTGGCATGGGCGAGAAATTCCAATGGTTTGATCGGGTATATTAATAAACAAGGGAATTGGGTCATTGAACCCAATTATGATGGTGCAACAGATTTTGAAAAAGTAAGTGGTTTGGCAAGGGTTAAGGATAAAGGTAAATGGCTATACGTTGATAAAACTGGAGATACCCATGTGTTTGATATTTCAGAACCACTATATGATTTCTCTGAAGGATTCGCAAAAGGAGAAAAGAAAAATTTATTTGGATTCTTTAATAATAAGGGGGAATGGGTTATTCAACCTCAATTCAATGCCGTCAGGGCTTTTAAAAATGGATTTGCAGCAGCAAAAATAAAAAAGAAATGGGGTATAATTGATAAAAGTGGCAATTGGGTAATTAATCCAACCTTTGATTACCTAAAAGATGTTATTAAAATAAATTAAAAAACCGGCACACAATAGAAGTTTTTATCTATCCACTATCATCTATTCCCCCCAAATATTATCCTTCCCCTCCAGCCACAACTTCACCAGGTCCGTTGTAACCGATTTAGGTCTTTCCAGCGGGAAGTTCAGCACCCTGTCCCAGCAAAGACTGGCGAGAACACCAAGAGCACGACTTACCGCAAATAATACTGTGTAATATTCATATTCCACCATGCCGTAATGAACCAGCAAAGCACCGCTGTGTGCATCTACATTCGGCCATGGGTTTTTTATCTTGCCCATCGTTTGCAATATCGGTGGCACGGTCTCATAAATATCCCATACTGTATTTACCAGCGGATCATCCGGCATATGTTTTTTACCAAATTCCATCTGCGCTTCAAACCTTGGATCGGTCTTGCGCAGCACGGCATGGCCATAACCCGGCACCACTTTTCCTTCACCCAATGTTTTCTTTACATATTCAGCTATTTGTTCTTTCGATGGCGATTCGGTTTTTAATTCTGCCCGCATTTCAAAGATCCATTTGATCACTTCCTGGTTGGCAAGACCGTGCAAAGGACCGGCTAGTCCATTCATCCCCGATGCATAGCTTAAATAGGGATCACTTAATGCAGAACCCACGAGGTGTGTTGTATGTGCAGATACATTACCACCTTCATGATCAGCATGAATGGTCATATACAACCGCATCAGTTCTTTAAAACTTTCATCTCCATAACCCATCATGTGTGCAAAGTTGCCGGCCCAGTCCAGCAAACCATTGGGTTGGATATGGTCGCCGTTCTTATATTTCCTTCGATAGATATAAGCCGCTACCCTTGGCAAGCGGGCAATCAGATCCATGGCATCATCAAAGATCGCTTCCCAGTAATCTTTTTTATTCATGCCGGCCGCATACTGTTTGGAGAAATGAGACTCGGTTTGCAGCGCCATTACTGCTACTACAAATTGCGTCATCGGGTGTGTATTCACCGGCAATGCTTCGATCGTTGCAAATACGTGATTGGGCACATGGCTTCGTCGCTGCCAGACGGAAGTAAGATGATGAACATCGTCATCGGTTGGCATATCACCAACCAGCATCAGGTAAAATAATCCTTCGGGAAGTGGTTCCAATCCACCGGGAGCTTTGGTTAATTTTTCCCGCAGTTCCGGGATGGAATACCCGCGGAAACGGATGCCTTCCTGTGCATCGAGTAATGATGTTTCACTGACCAACCCGGTAATGCCCCGCATGCCCTGGTATATTTGTGAAAGCTGTACTTCACCAATTACTTTAGTGCCATGTTCTTTCAGCAGGTCTTTAATTTCGACAGCAACTTTATCAGCTTTTGCTTTGAACCTGTCTTTTACAATTCCCATAATAAATGATTTTGAAAAAAAAATTCAATGGCTAAAATTACGCAAAGCATGCTGCTGCAGCAAAAAAAGCTAATGAGCTGTTAGCCGTTAGCTATTAGCCATTAGCTAACGGCTAATAGCTTACTGCCTCACTTCGGTGTCTTTCTATAAAGCAAATAAGCAACCGCAGCAAATGCGATATTGGGAAGCCAGGCAGCAATGAAGGGGGGGAAATTTCCTTTAGTGGCAAATACCGTTGAAAACCTGTCGGCTATTATAAACAATGCGGCGATAGCGATACCGAGGGCCATGTGCACGCCACTGCCACCACGGTTCTTACGGCTGGCAATCACAACACCGATCATCGTCAGCAATAAAACAGCAGCGGGTGTGGCGGTGCGGCGGTAGCGTTCCACTTTATAGGTATTTAATCCTTCGGTGCCCCGCTCTTCTTCCTGCCTGATAAAGGCGATCAACTCAGGTGTCGTTAATTTATCTTTCAGGTAATCATCTCTTCTCAGCTCCATTGGTTTCAAACCAATGTCAAGGTTCATAGTGTCATACCGGTTTTCCTTTTCTCCGGCGCTGTCAACTATTCTTTCAGTTACGTTTCTCAATTTCCATTTCCTGGTAGCTGTGTCCCAGTTAACCGGGTTGGCACGAAGGTTATAAACGACCTTATTGTTTTTAATTCTTTCCAAAAAAAAGGATGTGGCTGATTTGCTGGCTGTATCATATCCTTTTATCCCGATATACGTGTTGCTATCGATCCGCCGGTAAAAACACCTGTTGCAATCCGTTTCATTCCGGTTCTTGGTAGGATCATGACTGTCTACAAACCTGGTTTGAAAATTACTCCGGATAATATTGGCCCTCGGTATCCAGTAACGACTGCCCACCCAAAGCAGTGCCGCCAATAATACACCGCCTACCAGGTAAGGCCGCAGGAAACGGTTATAACTGGTGCCGCTGGCAAGGATAGCAATAACTTCTGACCGTGTTGCCATGCGGCTGGTAAAAAAAATAACTGCAATAAAGACAAACAAAGGGAACAGCAGGCTCCATATAAAAGGAACAAAGCCCAGGTAATATTTGGTGATGATCTCACTGGTCGTCAGGTTTGCTTTTACAAAGTCATCTGTTTTTTCACTGCTGTCAACTGCTACAGCAATCACCGTGAACAATAACATGCAAAAGATAAATGTGACGATGAATTTTTTCAGTATGTACCAGTCGATCTTCTTCATCTGCCTGCAAAGAAAGAGAATTATCTGCTAAAGGAGTTGTGAAAGTTCAAAGGATACTATTACGTTTTACAGTTTAGTTTGTAAGCTGGGTAAGATCTCATTTTTCCAACTGACAAAATTATCTGCCTGGATATGTTTTCTTGCCTCTGATACAAGCCACATATAAAAAGCAAGATTATGTATGCTGGCAATGGTATATCCCAAAAATTCCTTGGCTTTCATCAAATGCCGGAGATAGGCTTTATTGTAATAATTGCTCACTTCGCAATCAAACCCATCATCAAGCGGGGAGAAATCATTCTCCCATTTTTTATTATCAATATTTATAACGCCTTTGGTAGTGAACAGCATGGCATTTCTCCCGTTGCGGGTCGGCATCACGCAGTCAAACATATCAATACCCAGGCCGATACATTCAAGGATATTCCAGGGTGTGCCCACTCCCATCAGGTATCTTGGTTTATCTTTTGGCAAATGATCGCAACACAGGTCGCAGATCTCATACATAACATTTTCAGGTTCGCCTACGCTTAATCCGCCGATAGCATTGCCGGTTGCTTCTTTTGATGAAATATATTCGCAGGATTGTTTCCGCAGGTCTTTAAATGTTCCTCCCTGCACAATGGGGAAAAGATTTTGTGTGTAGCCATACTTCGATGAAGTGGAATTGAACCGGGCAAAACAACGATCAAGCCAGCGATGCGTCATCTCCATGGATGGCTTTGCATAGTTAAGTTCGCATCCTCCCGGTGGACATTCATCGAAGGCCATGATAATATCAGCACCGATGGTCCGTTGAATGTCCATCACATTTTCAGGAGTAAATAAATGTTGGCCGCCGTCAATATGCGATTGAAAGGTTACTCCTTCTTCTTTTATCTTCCTTGTTCCTGCCAATGAAAAAACCTGGAAACCGCCACTATCGGTAAGTATGGGTCTGTCCCAATTCATAAACCGATGCAGTCCGCCGGCATTTGCCAACACTTCTAAACCGGGTCGTAAATACAAATGATACGTATTGCCCAGGATGATAGGAGCTTTTACATCATTCATTAATTGTTGCTGTGTGACCGCTTTCACACTGCCAGCAGTTCCCACAGGCATAAATACAGGAGTGAGTATTTCACCGTGATCAGTGGTTATTTTACCGGCCCTTGCTTTGGAATTACTGTCGGTATGCTGCAGTTCAAAGGTTAGCGCTGACATGTATGCAAAATAAGAGGATAATAAGAAATAAGGAATAAAAAATAAGGAATAAGAAAGTCAAAGCTGTCATTTTCTAATTTCTTATTCCTTATTCCTTATTTCTCATTTACTTTGCTGTTATGCCACCAATCAACTGGGGAGAAATTATTTTTTATTCTTTCACTGCCGTCACCGCTATCCAGGTATTTTATTACCTCTTTTTTTTCAGCCGCATCGCTTTTTATAAGCTTAAACCTAAAACACAAACTCAGCAACACCCGGTATCAGTAATTGTTTGTGCCCGGGATGAAGATGAGAACCTGGCCCGTAACATGCCGGGTGTGCTCGTACAATCATACCCGAGCACTTACGAAGTGGTTGCTGTGAACGATAATTCGGTGGACGATTCCAAATACATTTTACAGGAGCTCAAAAAAACATTCAAGTCATTGCATGTGGTGGAACTGACACAGGAAGCAAAATTGATCTCCGGGAAAAAATATCCCTTGTCCGTCGGGATACGGGAAGCCAAACATGAAATACTTCTTCTTACAGATGCTGATTGTGTGCCTGCCAGCGAGCATTGGATCGAGAAAATGCAGAATGGTTATAAAGATGACATAGAGGTTGTGTTGGGATATGGCGCTTACCACAAGCGAAAAGGATTGTTGAACAAACTCATCCGTTTTGAAACTTTTCATACAGCGCTGCAATATCTTTCTTATGCGCTGGCCGGGCTGCCGTATATGGGTGTGGGCAGGAATCTTTCCTATAAAAAAAATTTATTCATCCGTAATAAAGGGTTTTCTTCCATCAATCATATTCCCAGCGGCGATGACGATCTCTTTATCAACAAGGCAGCGACGAAAAAAAATACGGCGGTGGTCATTGACCCCGATGCCATCACCCGGTCCATCCCCAAAGTCACCTGGGGCGCCTGGCTGCGACAGAAATCAAGACATTATACCACGGCAAAATTTTACAAGCCAAAACATAAGATCCTGCTTGGTTTATATTTTGCCACGCAATTTATTTTTTATCCCTTATTGGTTGCTGCCATTATTTTTTATGACTGGCGTTTTGTGTTGATTGTATTTGCTGTACGATTCCTGCTGCAGGCTTTTGTATTATTTAGATCCATGACGAAAATGGGAGAAAAGGATCTCTGGCCCTGGTTCATATTCCTCGATATGTGGATGTTTTTTTATTATATCATCTTTGCTCCTGCATTATGGAAACGACCCCATCAAAGCTGGAACTAGCCTCACCCGGGCCCTACCCATAAATGGAGTGTATGTAGTCTGAACACAATTTGTGTTCTTTGTGATGTATTTTCTTTGTGTACTTCGTGGTCCATGTATTTTTTTACCACAAAGGACACGGAGTTTTACACAGAGGTCACAAATACAAGCAACGTGAATATGGAAGTAATTCTTAAATATTTTACTGATTTTACACCCGTTCAACTTGAACAATTAAGTTTATTGGATGGATTGTATAAAGAATGGAATGAGAAGATCAATGTCATTTCGCGGAAAGACATTGACGGCTTATATGAAAAACATGTATTGCATTCGCTGAGTATTGCTGCCGTTTTTGAATTTCAACCCGGCGCAGCCATCATTGATATCGGGACCGGCGGCGGATTCCCGGGTATTCCCCTTGCCATTTTTTTCCCTGAGGTCAACTTTCATCTTGTTGACAGTATTGGAAAAAAATTAAAAGTGGTGGAGGCCGTTGCAGAAGGCATTGGTCTAAAAAATGTAACAATACAACATGGCCGGGCAGAAGAAATAAAGAACCGTAGGTTTGATTATGTTGTTTCAAGAGCCGTTGCTCCATTGAAAGATCTATGGACATGGAGCAGGCCTTTGTTAAGGAACAAGGCACAAGGTACAAGGTACAAGGCACAAGAAACAAGGTACAAGGCACAAGAAACAAGTAACAATCTTCCCGGACTTATTTGTTTAAAAGGTGGCGACCTGGCTGCCGAGATCCAGGAAAGCGGCACAAGACCCCGGGTTGTGGAGATCGCCGAACTTTTTTCTGAAGAGTTTTTTAAAGAAAAATTTCTTCTGTATGTTTCCCGGTGAAAAATTTTCAGCTACCACTTTAATTCAAGCCGGTTATTTTTTCTTTCCACGTCAGCCATACGTTGCGAAGGATCGATCTCTACGATCGTAAAATCAGCCAGTTTCCTGTTTGTTTCAATGGTATAAGTGCTGTGTGTCCATTTCCATGGCTCATAAACTTTTCTTGGAATCGTTGAATCTTCTACCGGTTTTTCTCCATACATCAGGTTCATCGGAACATAATGAAGCTCCCTGCTTCCATCTTTGAAAGTTATTTGCAGATCAATGGGCATCGGCATCAGGTCAATGCGTCTCAGTCTTACTTTGGTCTTGCCGCCTTCTTCCCACAAACTATCAATGCTGTAATCAATTGTTTTGGTGGAATTGATCCAATATTCTTTATACCAGTCTAATTTCATGTCACTCACTTTTTCTGCCACACGAATAAAATCTGCTGCATTAGGATGTTTGAACCGCCACAAACGATAATATTCCTGCAATATCCTGTCCCGCACATCTGCACCGGTGATATATCCCAATTGCTCTACAAATACTGCTCCTTTATTGTATACATTAAAATGAGCATAATTGGTATTGTAATGATCGTCATGCGTGATAAGCGGCTCTTCTTTCCCGCTTTTTACCACTGCATAATAACTTGAATAATTACCGGCCTGCGCAAAACCCTGTTTATTGTAAATCTGCGCACTTACTCTTTCTTCAGCATATTGTGTAAAGCCCTCGTCCATCCAGGGGTACAAGGATTCATTCGTTCCCAACATACCCTGGTACCAACTGTGCATCAGTTCATGGAGTGCACCACCTTGCGGGCTGACGAGTAAAGTAGCCATCGGGTATTCCATACCTCCGTCTCCTCCGTGAACAAAGGAGTATTGCTTATATGGGTAAGGGCCAAAGGTTTTTTCAATATAAGGGAAAGCGCTTTCTGCCATATCCAATAACCCTTCCCAGTCTTTCGCTGTTCCGTTTGTTATTTTATATAATACATGGATCGTTAAACTATCTCTTATTTTCCTGGACGCATGTAAAAATTCCGGGTCAGCTGCCCACATAAAGTCATGCACATTGGGTGCAATGAACCGCCAGGTTAACTTGTCGCCTGCCGGTTTCTTTACTTTAACACCTGCATCTTCATATCCATAACCAATTTGATTGGGATTTTGCAGATAACCGGTTCCGCCTAAAACATATTTCTTATCAATAGTTATGCTTACATCAAAATCTCCCCATACTCCATAGAATTCCCGGCCTATATAAGGAGTAGGATGCCAGCCTTCATAATCGTATTCACAGATCTTTGGATACCATTGGCTCATCGAGTAACGAACTTTTGTTGTCGGGTTATCCCTGCCGCTTCTCCTGATCTGCAAGGGGACCTGTGCCTCAAACTCCATTTCAAACATCACTTTCGACCGTGGCAGGATGGGTTTATTTAGTTTTACTTCCAGGATCGTTTCAAGGATCTTAAAATTTTGCAGGACACCATTCATTTTTAATGAAATGATCTTCTGGTAACCAATTTCACTGGGTTTCAGGTTCTGTATCCTGTCTGTTACCCGTGGGTCCCAATCGGGTCTTGTACCGGTACTTATAGTTCCCTGTCTCCTGCTCCGCGTATCCATCATACTGCCGGGCTGAAAAGCATTAAAATAAAGATGATAGAAAACTCTTGTCAATGTATCAGGAGAGTTATTCGTGTATTCTAATTTTTGATTGCCGGTAAAACGGTTGGTCTGTACATTCATGTCGATGTTCATCACATATTTTACCCGTTGTTGCCAGCGGTCTGGTTGAGCATAGAGAACAGGTGATCGTTGAAAGATGACAATTACTACAAGCAAAATTTTCTTCATGCATTCATTATTTGATCCCGATAATTAATCGGGAGGTAAATTTCGTGAAATAGATGTTAGGATAAAAACAAAATTGATTGCCGGTATCAGTCTTTCCCGGCGACAATAATGACTATTTCGCCTTTTACCGTTTTTTCTTTAAAATGATCGCAGACCTCACGGAGTGTGCCTCTTTTATTTTCTTCAAACATCTTTGAAAGTTCCCGGCTCACAGCGCATGGCCTGTTTTCTCCAAAATAAGTGATGAACTCTTCCAGTGTTTTCACCAATCGTACGGGTGATTCATAAAAGATCATTGTCCTTTCTTCTTCTGCTAATTGTTTCAATAAAGATTGTCTTCCCTTTTTCAGGGGCAAAAAACCTTCAAAACAAAACCGGTTGGTTGGAATACCGCTGTTGATCAATGCCGGTACAAAAGCAGTGGCCCCCGGCAAACATTCCACTTTCACTCCTACTTTAATGCATTCTCTTATCAATAAAAATGCCGGGTCGGAAATTCCGGGAGTACCGGCATCGGTAACGATCGCCATTTTTTTCCCTTCGAGCAACTGGCTGACGAGGTGCTGCAACACTTTATGTTCGTTATGCTGGTGATAAGGAGAAAGTTGTTTCGTAATTTGATAATGATTGAGCAGGTGTGAAGTGGTCCGGGTATCTTCTGCCAGGATAAGATCAACTTCTTTTAATACTTCAATGGCACGAAGTGTAATGTCTTTTAAATTGCCGATGGGTGTGGGAACGAGGTAGAGCATCAATTTGAAAATTTGAAAATGTGCAAATTTGAAAATGAATTTCTGCTATCGGAATTAATCTTCAAATTTTCAAATTGTCACATTTGCTAATTAACCGAAACTTCAAAATACTCCATCACTGGATTAGCCAACAATTTCTTACCCGCTTCTTCTGCTATTTGTTTTGCCTGGTCTGCTGAGTCCGCATTGATCTGCAGGGTGATATTCTTTCCGATCCTTACATCTTCAACCCCGCTCAATCCTAAATTTTCCAATCCTCCCATTACCGCTTTTCCCTGCGGATCGAGCAATTCTTTCAGCGGCATTACTTTTATCTGAACTGTATAGGTCATGCTGATCTGTTTTTAAAGATCAAAGATAAAAGAACATAGGCCAATATCATGACCGGTACTGCCATCCATTTAAAAATAAATAGGGCGGCAAGAGAGATAAGCACAAGCAATATCTTAGGCAAATTATTTTTTAATGTATAATCTTTAAACTTCAGGCTCATCAATGGAATGGTTGAAACCATAAGAAAAGAAAGTAATAAGGTCAATCCGTACAAAAACCATTTGTTTAATAACAGGTCAATGACCCATTGCTGGTTAACATTCCAATATATCAATGGTAAGGAAGCAACAAACATTCCAACGGCAGGAACAGGTAATCCCTTGAATGAAAAAGACTGGCTGTTGTCAAGGTTAAACCTTGCTAAGCGCCATGCCGCAGCACAGGGCAAAAGCAATGGTGGTAAAAGCCAGAGCAATGATATATCCAGGCCTCCTTCCTCCTGTGCAAAGCTGAACCGCAGAAACTGGTAAATGATCATACCCGGCGCTACACCAAAACTTACGAGGTCGGCCAGTGAATCTAATTGTTTACCCATTTCTGAGCTTGCCTTAAAAATCCGGGCTACAAATCCATCCAAAAAATCTATCACAGCTGCCAGGCCAATAAACAAAGAAGCCAGCCAGATCTTTTCATGTATATCAATAAATTGGGCGCCTTTGGTATCGACAGAGATCATGATGCCATTTTGCAAAGTGCAAATAATGGCGAGACAACCGAAAACTAAGTTGAGAAGAGTGAACAGGTTCGGGATTTGTTTCATGGCTGAATGTGAAGATGTGATGATTTGAAGATTTGAAGATTTGAAGATTTGAAAATTAAACTGGCATTCTTACATCATCACATTTTCAAACCTTCAAATTTTCAAATTAACAATTATTTTTTCATGAGAGCTTCTATTTCTTCTACAGTAATGGGGATATTCTTCATCAGGTCCTTATTACCATTCTTTGTTATCCAAAGATTGTTTTCGATGCGGACGCCCATTTGTTCTTCTTCAATATAAATACCCGGCTCTACGGTGAATACCATTCCGGCTTTAATAGGTTCCGTTCTTGTGCCCAGGTCATGCACATCAATGCCGAGGTGATGAGAAATGCCATGATATAAATATTTGCGGTAAGCCCTGTTCTCCGGGTCTTCATTTTTTACATCGCTTTTTCTAAGCAACCCGATCTTTAAGAATTGCTGTGTGGCCTCTTCACCAACCTTATCGGTATAATCAACAATACTGATCCCCGGCTTCAATAAACTTTTTGCATAATCATGTAAATGCAAACAGGCATTGTAAACTGTCTTTTGCCTGCGGCCAAATTTTCCATTCACCGGTACTGTCCGGGTAAGGTCAGCACAATAGCCGCCATACTCGGCACCGAAATCCATTAGTATCAATTCACCGGCTTTGCATTCGGCATCATTGCTTACATAATGCAATGTTCTTGCCCTGTCGCCACTGGCTAATATGCTGCCATATGCTGCGCCGGTAGCCCGTTGACTCAGAAAGGAATGAAATATCTCCGCTTCAATTTCATATTCCATCACTCCGGGTTTAATAAATTTCAGCAAACGGCGAAATGTATTGTCAGTGATATCAATTGCTTTTTGCAACACTTCTACTTCCAACGCCGTCTTGATGGCCCGCAACTCTTTCATGATCTTAGCAGCACGCAGGTAATTGTGCAAGGGATAACGGCTTTTCATTTCATCAATAAAGCGATAGTCCCTTGATCTGACCAGGTTTGCTTTCCTGTCATTCTCATTGCTGTCGAGATAAATATTATCTGATAAATGGATCCATGGTTGCAGGAGAGCATCTAAACTGTCGAGCCAAACAATGGTTTTAATTCCACTCATGGCCTGCGCTTCATTTACCCGTAACCTTTTTCCATCCCATTTTTCTTTCAGTTCATTGGGGCGAACCAATACTAATACTTCACGATACTTTGGATCGGGGTTGTCGGGAAAAAGGATCACCATACTGTCCTCCTGTGTTACACCGCTTAGCCAGAAGACATCACTGTTTTGTTTAAAATGATAGTTAGCATCTCCGTTCATCGGCACTTCATCATTGCTGACAAAGATGGCGATGGAGTTTTTTTGCATCCGGCTGATGAACCGTTCCCGGTTTTTAATAAATATTTCCGGGTTAAGAGGAAGGTATTTCATGAACTTTTATTTTAATTTTTGCGGAGATTTGACTTACTAATAAGTAATTATTGCTGCTAAAGATAGCAACAAAGTTGCCAGTTTTGGGGACGTTATTAGGTATCAGTAACCCCCCAACAGAGAAAAAAGCTGGCAAATCCTAAGAAATCATCTAAAAAGAATTAACTTTTACCTCCATTAAAATCTCGCAATATGAAATCAGCCTCAATTATTCCAAAAGCCTTTATAGGTCTATGTCTTTTATTTTCTATCTCTGCTCTTGGACAAACGTATCAGGAAAAAATTCAAGGCACCTGGAAAGTATATAAATATGAGTTGGATAAGCCTGTTAGTGTTTCAGAGAGATTTATAAATAAGCCTGAGGGTACAATCTTCAGTTTTGATAATTGTCTATTAACTATTTCGAAGAAAGAAAATGGCATTAATGATTCTAAATCCGGGACGTATAGTTTGATCGGGAATAAACTTACGCTGGGAGTAGATCAGCCCGAAGCTGAAATTATCTTGCTTAATGATACCCAATTAAATATCAAACTTCCTCACAACCAGGGAATCTTATATTTCAGTAAAAACTAATTCAATAGCTTTCGCTTTTTATTGAGTTACAGCGTTTAGACCTGTCCCAACTGGTATATAGTTGCCATCAGCAGGCAGCCAGCCCTGAAAAAAAGCTACCAGGAAGAAATTCCGCCCCGGTTTGATTTATTCCTACATTTATACCGTCGATTAACTATACTTAATTAGTATGGAAAAAGCCCCCCCCCCCGCTTAGAGGATCTGCCATTGGAGGAATTATATACGTTACTCTCTAAGATTTCTTTAGACCTCATAAAACTTGTTGAGGAAAAAAAGGATAGATTAACAATCAGGAACAAAGGCCGGGAAATAGAGGCTTTACAATCCCAGATAGACAAAAAGAAGGGGACTAGCAGGGCTAAATAAAATCTTTTACGTTCACCCTGTCCCAACTGGTATATAGTTGCACTACTAACACTTGTTTGTATTGAAATTAGTTTCTGCCTAACTTTGCTGCCACAACAAATGCGATTGTTCATATGTCTGTTCCAACCTTAAGTATTCCCACAAAGAATCTCTTGCGACTGGGATTAAAGAACACTGAAAATATCCACTATCAACTATTGCCTGAAGAGTTAGTGCAGGATTCTATCCGTATTGGCGAAGGTGTTCTGAACGACACGGGGGCCCTGGTTATCCGCACCGGTGAATTTACCGGCCGGTCGCCAAAAGATAAGCTCACCGTAAAAGATGAGACGACTACTGATTCTGTTCACTGGAATGATTTCAATATTCCCATTGAGCCAAAATATTTTGATATCATTTATAAAAAAGTATTGGAATATAGCAACCAACTACCTGAGCTATGGGTTCGGGATTGCTATGCCTGTGCCGATCCCCGCTATCGTTTGAATATTCGTGTCATCAACGAAAAGCCATGGAGCAATCTTTTTGCTTACAATATGTTCTTAAGACCCAAAGAGGAAGAACTGGAAACCTTTGAACCCGACTGGCATGTTATTGCCGTGCCCGGTTTAAAATTGGATTCCAAAGAATGCGGCACCCGCCAGCATAATGTGTCATTGGTCTCCTTCAAACATAAAATGATACTGGTGGCCGGCAGTGGTTATACCGGTGAGATGAAAAAAGGGATCTTTACCATCCTCAATTATATTTTACCCCATGAAAAAAATGTGCTGAGTATGCACTGCAGTGCCAATATGGGCGATGAAGGTGATACAGCTATTTTCTTTGGGCTAAGCGGAACCGGAAAGACCACATTAAGCGCCGACCCCAACCGTAAATTAATTGGCGATGATGAACATGCCTGGACGGCTGACAATATTTTTAACTTTGAAGGCGGTTGTTATGCAAAAACGATCAACCTGACCGAAGAAAAAGAACCGGAAATATATAATGCCATCAGGCCGGGTGCTTTGTTAGAAAACGTGACATTCTATCCCGGCACGAACAAGATCAACTTTGATGACGCTTCCATTACTGAAAATACAAGGGTATCCTATCCATTGCATTTTATCAGCAATGCAATGGAACCATCGATCGGTGGGTTGCCAAAAAATATTTTCTTTCTGACCTGCGATGCATTTGGTGTTTTGCCCCCGATCTCGAAATTGACCCCGGGCCAGGCCATGTATCAATTCATTTCAGGATATACCGCCAAAGTAGCGGGAACGGAGGCTGGAGTAACAGAACCCAAGCCAACATTCAGCGCCTGCTTTGGTGCGCCTTTCCTTCCTTTACATCCCGGCACTTATGCCCATATGCTTGGCCACAAAATGCAGGAAAATAAAGTGAATGTGTGGATGATCAATACCGGCTGGACAGGCGGACCTTATGGCACTGGCAGCAGGATGAAATTGAAATTTACAAGGGCCATGATCACTGCGGCGCTGGAAGGGAAACTGAATAATGTTCAGTTCGAAGCTGACCCGATATTTGGGGTAGCCATTCCAAAAGAATGTCCCAATGTGCCGGCAGAAGTATTAACCCCCCGGAATACATGGGCCGATAAAAATGCTTTTGATGAAAAGGCAAAATACCTGGCCGGTCTATTTGTGAAGAATTTCGAAAAATATGCTTCGGGTGTATCCGCGGAAGTGCTGGCGGCAGCGCCGAAGTCCTAAGAAGGGATCACGACATCGTTTTAAGTCATCATTTAGTATTTCTTTTAGAATACAATGATGACTTTTGTATCAGATATCAAACTATGATCCCCTTTAAGAATCTCTTTCTCGTTATTTTTTTAGCCGTTGCTAATTTATCTCTTGCCCAAAGCAAAGATGAAGAGTTGCTTGGCTGGAGCGCTTCCCGCAAATTGACCTGGAATGATTATAAAGCCAGTCCAGACCCAAACAGCGATGCGGCAGCTTCTACTACTTCTTATCTCGCCATTGAATATCATATCCGCAGCAATAGTTTTGGCTATAAGATACAATCTATGTTTTCCAAAACCCGTTCCTGGGGATTGCATAAAACCGCTTATATCCTCAGTCACGAGCAGGGACATTTTGATATCGCAGAGATTTTTGCCCGCAAACTGAATAAGGAAATGAATGAGTACAAGTTTAACAACAGGACATACCAGCAGGACCTGAATAAAATATACAATAAGATCCTGGATGAAAAAGAGAAGATGCAGAATGATTACGACAAGGAAACCAACCATAGTATCAAAAAGGAGGAACAGGCGGAGTGGTTAAAGAAGATCGCAAAAATGCTGGCAGAGTATGAAGATTACGCCAACTATGATTAATATTTTACCGTCAGTGAACTCCAGAATACATCAAATAGCTGTTGTTCATCTTTTTCAAGGTCTTCCGAATTTATTTCAATGATCATTATCCCTTTCTTGCCTTTGCCATAGCTTAATACAGAATAAACTTTTATATCGTCATCCATTTTTAAAACAGCTCTTTTCCCTTTGAGTAAAATGCCGTTATTCGTTTGTTTTTCTATATCCGTTTTGCTTTCCTTATAACCTGCTTTGATATCGTCTTCTGCAATCTGGGCGAGCATGAAATCAACAATTCCGGTCGGGCTTAATGAAGAATAAACCTGGATCATGATCCCTGCCCCTCCTGCAGACATTAAAAGTATCTGCTCCGCATCTTCATCAATTGCTTTTGAGGTAACGGAGTATTTTGAGGGATAGCTGAAAGAAACAGGGCCTTTTTGAAAAGAGAGAAACTCTTTTTTCCTGATCTTTATAACGATGCTCTTTCCATCTTTGAGCATAAACTTTGCAGGCTCACCCAATGAAGCAAACACTGAATCACCGTCTATCTCAATAATATAATCTTTTTCAGATTGGGCAGCCAGGTCGTTTAGCCCTGCTATAAGCAAAAAAAGGAAAAGGAGTTTTTTCATACTATAATTTTAAAACAACTCATGCGGTTTGCTACTCATAAAGTAAGGATAACAGCTGTTTTCTAAAAGTTTTTACAGGAATTCCGTTTATGGTTTTAGGGGTCCAGGGAGGCGACTCTTCAATTAATTGCTTTACTTTTTTTTCCAGGTCTGGTTGGCCGGGACGGCAATCTGCGCTAAATGCTTTTACTATTCCTGATGTATCAATTGTAAACACAAGCGTAATATTATAAGTTGCCTTTTTCATTGAAGGCAGGGTGCCTGCATACCTGCTAAGCGTTTTTAGCAGGTGAATAATAAAATTGTGGTAAGCAGCTTTGTCGCCCGGAAATTTGGATGCGATCTCTGCTTTTTCATAAAATTTTCCGGTGGAATCCCAACTAATGGATTCATCCTGTTGCTGGGAAAAGCTTTTACATACAAAAAGGAATGTAACACAAAGAAGACATAAGAGTTTCATCCTGTTTATTATTTACTGGTTTTAAAACAACCCGTAAAGCTGCGCATCCACTTTTCGTATGATCTCACCGAAGTGTTCCTCATTTTCCGGGAACCTGTTTTTATCAACATCAATGATCAGCAACCGGCCTTCTTTATATTCGGCGATCCATTTATTGTAGTATTCATTGAGCTTTTTTAAATAATCCAGGCGGATATTTTCTTCATATTCCCTTCCCCTTTTTTGAATATTGCCTACCAGGGTTGGAACAGAAGCATTGAGGTATATCAGCAGGTCAGGCGGCTGCACCAGTGTTTTTAATGTCTGGAAAAAATGAAAGTAGTTATCAAAGTCTCTTTTGCTCATCAAACCCATTTCATGCAGGTTGGGTGCAAAGATGTTGGCATCTTCATAGATGGTCCTGTCCTGTATCACCGTTTCAGTTCCTTTCTGGATCTCTACTAATTGGCGCAGGCGGCTGTTCAGGAAAAATATCTGCAGGTTGAAACTCCAGCGAGGCATATCCTCATAAAAATCCATGAGGTAAGGATTATGATCCACGTCTTCAAAGTTGGGGATCCACTTATAATGTTTGCTCAGCATTTCTGTCAACGTGGTTTTACCGGCGCCGATATTACCCGCCACTGCGATATGCTTTGGTTTTGATTTTGCTTTTGCCATGCCCCTGTCTCCGCCGGGGCGGAGAACTTAATTTTGGAGTTAATAATCGCTATTTGAAAAACTGAATATAGAAAATCTTTTTATCTTGAAATAATTGTTGTCATTTTCTTTCTCCCCTTTAGGGGTTGGGGGCAAAATAATTCAACCCTATTGCCTCCCTGACCAGCTCCATTGTGGCTTTAGCACTTTTCCGGGCTTTTTCAGCCCCTTTTTCCATTACTTCTTTCAGGTATGATGTATTATTCCGGATACTATCCGCCTTTTCCCGGATAGGGCTGATGAATTTCACCATATCTTCTGCCAGCTGTTTTTTCATATCGCCGTAGCGGATGGAGCAGTTGTCGTAATCACTTTCATATTTTTTAACCGCTTCTGCGTCACTCACCAGGTTCATCAACAAAAAAATATTTTCTATATAATCCGGTTTCCTGGAATGAGGTTCCGTTGGCCCTGCATCGGTTTTTGCCTTCATGACTTTTTTCCGGATCAACTCATCATCATCTGAAAGGTACAAAGTCGCATATTGGTTTTCACTCTTACTCATTTTGCCGGTACCGTCCAGGCTTGGAACTTTTATCAGCTCACTTCCATAATTGAATGCCTTTGGTTCCAGGAATACTTTACCATAACGGTGATTGAAACGTTTGACAAAATTGCGGGACATTTCCAGGTGCTGCTCCTGGTCTTTACCTACCGGCACCAATGATGCCCGGTGAAGAATAATATCGGCAGTTTGTAAAACCGGGTAAGTAAGCAGGCCGGCATTTGCATTATCAGGTTGCAGCCTTACTTTCTCTTTAAAGGTTGATGTTTTTTCAAGTTCACCTTTGTAGGCAAGCATATTCAGGTAGAGATATAATTCAGTCGTCTCATGAATATGGCTTTGACAATAGAGGGCAACTTTATCAGGATCGAGCCCGCATGCAATATTTTCAGATAACACACGAAGGACATTCTGTTTTAGCTCTTTTGTATCCGGGTGTGTGGTCAGTGAATGCAGATCAGCCACCATAAAAAAGCATTCATACTCTTCCTGCATCCTCACATAATTGCGAACGGCCCCAAAGTAATTACCAAGGTGCAGGAATCCTGTGGGCCTGATACCACTCATTACTATTTCTTTTTTTTTCTGCATTGAAGCGAAGATAGAAATTGTTGCTGGTTTTTGGTTGCTGGGTACTTGTTTCCTGAAATCAGAATTTTTCCGTACGTGTTCGGAAAAGCCTCTGTTGAGGACTACCAGCAACAAGTAACGAGCAACCAGAAACACTATCTTTGAGATATGGAAGTGAATGACGCAATGATTGACAAACTGGCCCATCTTTCCCGGTTACAATTTAATGAAACGGAAAAGGCTGAGATCAAAACTGATCTTCAGCGGATGATCAGTTTTGTGGACAAACTGAATGAACTGGACCTTGATGGAGTGGAACCCATGCTTTTTATGAGCGAAGAAGTGAATGTGCTGAGAGAAGATGAAATAAAAGGCTCCATCAGCCGGGAAGAAGCATTGAAAAATGCGCCATTGCATGATGGGCAATTTTTTAGAGTGCCAAAAGTCATTAAAAAATAGTTGCTGGTCACTGGTTACTGATTATTCCAGGTTCGAAACGACTTTACAATTAGCAACAAACCAGCAACCAGTAACAAGCAACCAGTAACCGACATCATGAACTCGATCATACATCTCGAAAAGATCCGCAAGAGCTATTACATGGGCAAACAGGAGTTGCAGGTGCTGAAAGGAATTTCACTGGATATTTTTAAAAGTGAATATGTAGCACTCATGGGACCATCCGGCTCGGGTAAAAGCACACTGATGAATATTATCGGTTGCCTTGACACTCCTTCGGGTGGTAACTATATTCTGAATGGAAAGGATGTAAGTAAAATGGAGGATAATGCACTGGCTGAGGTCAGGAACAAAGAAATTGGTTTTGTATTTCAGCAATTCAATTTATTACCAAGGCTAACAGCACTGGAAAATGTAGCGCTGCCATTGGTTTATGCCGGCATGGGAAGAAAGATACGCAATGAAAGGGCTATGCAGGTAATGGAAATGGTGAGCCTGACAGACAGGAGCCATCATAAACCTAATGAACTCTCAGGCGGCCAGTGCCAGCGGGTGGCCATTGCCCGGGCTTTAGTGAATAACCCTTCCATTATTCTTGCCGATGAACCAACCGGCAACCTGGACACGGCAACTTCTTATGAGATCATGGATATCCTGGGAAAAATACACAGCAATGGCAATACAATAATTTTGGTGACCCATGAAACTGATATTGCCAATTTTGCTCACAGGATTGTAAGATTAAGAGATGGAATAGTTGAAAGCGATAAAAAAAATGAATTAGTATCCGCACATAATTAAATCATGGCTTTAAAAATTTATACCAAAACCGGCGACAAGGGAACCACCTCCCTGATTGGAGGAACCAAAGTATCCAAAGCACATATCCGTATAGAGACTTACGGAACGGTCGATGAATTGAATTCATGGATCGGCCTTGTCAGTGATCAACTCGATCACATCCCGATAGCTATCGGGACAAAAAAAATATTGAAAGAGATCCAGGACCGCTTATTCACCATCGGTTCATCTCTGGCCTGCGATCCGGAAAAGGAAACGAAGATGAAGATCCCTGATCTGCATGAAGCGGATATTGAGTTACTGGAAAAAGAAATAGACAGGATGAATGAAAAAATGCCGGAAATGAGATCTTTTATTTTACCCGGCGGGCATATGGCTGTTTCATCTGCGCATGTGGCCCGTTGTGTATGCAGGCGAAGTGAACGGCTTTGTGTTACACTGCAGGAACAAAATATGTTTGTCGAACCTCTTGTCATCAAATACCTCAACCGCCTCAGCGATTATTTATTTGTGCTGGCACGTTTTATTGGTCATCGGTTGAAACTGAAAGAAATTCCCTGGAAACCGAGGATATGATTTGAAAATTTGAAGATTTGAAGATGTAAAAATTAAAGAATGTTAGTCTTCGGAATTATGCTTCATTTTCAAATCAATGCATTTTCAAATTTTCAAATCATACGATCTTCCCATCCTTCATGTACAGGATCCGGTCGCTCAGTTTTGCTAATTCTTCATTGTGAGTAACGATCAGGAAGGTCTGGTTCATTTTATCACGCAGGTCAAAAAATAATTGGTGTAATTCTTTTGCATTGGCAGAATCGAGGTTGCCGGTTGGTTCATCTGCAAAAACAATATCCGGGTTATTGATCAATGCTCTTGCTACTGCCACCCGTTGCTGTTCGCCGCCACTCATTTCATTGGGTTTGTTTTCCATGCGCTGTGAAAGACCGAGTATTTTTAATAATTCAATTGCTTTTTCTTTTACCTCTGCTTTTTTTCTGCCGGCCAACCAACCCGGGATGCACACATTCTCCAACGCATTAAATTCGGGCAGCAGGTGATGGAACTGGAATACAAAGCCAATATGTTTGTTCCTGAAGGCTGCCAGTTCTTTCCCTTTTAATACATTAATAAAGGAACCATTCATGCTTACGGTTCCCATGTCCGCCTTATCCAGTGTGCCCAGTATATGCAGCAGGGTGCTTTTACCGGATCCGGAAGGACCAACAATGGAGGCCACCTCACCTTTCCTGATCTCTATGTCCACTCCTTTCAGCACTTCCACTTTCCCGTATCTTTTATAGATGTTTTTACCTGTGATCATGCAGCTTTTGATTCAATATATAAATCAAATATCCATAAAACGAACCCGATTGCAAAACCCCAGATCATTGGCTGGTCTTTTTTTTAAGAAATCCTTCAAATGCCTATTTATAACTAGGATTTGGAAAATTCGGTAATAAAGCTACATTTGCCGAAAATTAGGGAGGTTTAGACCTTATTCAAAAATTAAAACCCCGGAAGATGTTTTGGACCTTAGAACTTGCCTCGTACCTTGAAGATGCACCATGGCCGGCCACTAAAGACGAACTGATCGATTATGCGATCCGTAGCGGCGCCCCTATTGAAGTGGTAGAAAACCTGCAGGAGCTGGAAGATGAAGGTGATGTGTATGAGACCATCGAAGACATCTGGCCTGATTATCCTACCCAGGATGACTTCCTGTTTAATGAAGATGAGTACTGATCACTGCTAACCCGCCTGATTGCCCTTATTTCCCAACTGCATTGCCCAATCTTTCGAAGTCTTTTTCATTGGGCCGGTATTTAAGCCTCGTTATCTCCCTGTATATCACATCACCGGTGTACCCGTTTATTACACTAACAATTTTGTTTGCTGAACTTTGTATATAATTGTAATAATAAAAATCTTTATTCGCCTGTAAAATCTTATCGTTTAATTCATCCCTTCCGATCAATTTTATTTTGTAGGGATAGGCTGCTACCATTTCGTCGGTATATTTCACGGTAATTTTATAAGGTTTTGAGTCATGTTCAAGGCTTTCCATCGTCAACCCGTCTTCCCCATACCAGTAATTAGGAACATACAAAGTATCTGCTTTGAGTTTTGCCATTTCAGCGGTAGGGCTTAAATCATCGAGCAATTTGCAGGATTGACCTTTTGCCAGTTGATTATTTACAAACTGAACCATGTTCTTAATATTCCCGGGATTCCCGTTTAAATACACATATTTAAGATCCCTGTCGGCTAAATCAAAACTGGATTCCTTTTTCCGGAGAATACCTGTTGATTTTAAATCTTTTTTGAAATCTCTTTCTAATTGATCCTGTCCGCCATACCCGATCGTTTTTAAATACAATTCAGCCCGTGCGGCAACATTTAACTCGTTTTTTGCTGAAGAACCCGAATTACTGGCTGCCTCAAAGCACAGGTAATAGTAATCATTTTGTTGGGTGGTTCCCTTACTGAAGCCCGGTTGGCCGGCGAAATTTTCCCTGATAAACTGTATTGTCCTTGTGTAGCTGGACACAGAAAGAAATAAATTACCTGGAATAACGAGACTTTCAACCGGTTTTCCTAAAGAAAAGATAACCGGGCAAAGTTTCCAGTTTTCCCGAATGATATTCATGATAATTTTTGAATGAGGTTTGGACGTATCACTCATGTACACATAGAGGTTGGAATATTTCACAGCCGGGTACCATTTGGGAGGGTTCACTTCAAATTGGGCTTTAGCAGTTCCAATAAAGAATGAAGCACTCCATAAACAAATGCTGATAATAGTTTTCATTTAAATTTCATTTAATTCAGACCAGGGAGTTTCCTTTTTTTAATAACGGTGATCCGGATCGATTGATACACTTTTAGAGGCCTGGCCTTATTTGTGTGAAGTACAGTTCTCACTTTTCCATCTGCTCTATTACTCCCGGCGTGATCCCTGTATTACTAAACCCGCCATCATGAAACAGGTTCTGCATCGTAACCATTCTTGTCAGGTCGCTGAACATTGTTACGCAGTAATTGGCACAATCTTCACCGCTGGCATTGCCCAGGGGGCTCATCTTTTCTGCAAAAGTGATAAAGCCTTCAAATCCTTTTATACCTGTGCCGGCTGTTGTCCTTGTCGGCGATTGTGAAATAGTATTCACTCTCACTTTATTTTTTACACCGTAGTAATAACCAAACATCCTGGTCACACTTTCCAGGAGTGATTTTGCATCCGCCATTTCATTATAATCCGGGAATACTCTTTGCGCAGCAATATAGGTGAGGGCTACAACGCTGGCCCATTCATTCAAGGCATCCATTTCCCAGGCCGTACGAAGAACTTTATGCAGGCTCATGGCTGAAATGTCGAGTGACTTCTGGTTCCATTCATAATTCATCTCGGTATAATGTTTCCCTTTTCTCAGGTTAATGCTCATCCCGATAGAATGGAGAACAAAATCTATTTTACCGCCAAAATGCTCCATTGATTTTTCAAAAAGATTTTTCAGGTCGTCCATACTGGTTACATCAGCTCCAATTACCGGGGCATTACCGCATTTCTCTGCCAGTTGTTTGATCTCTCCCATCCGCAAAGCAACAGGAGCATTGGTTAAAACGATCTGTGCGCCTTCATCATAACACTTCAATGCTGTTTTCCAGGCAATGGATTTGTCATCCAGTGCGCCGAAAATGATACCTTTCTTTCCTTTCAGTAAATTATTTGACATAACCATTGATTTTGGTGCCGTAAAAATAAGAACTTACTGAGTACAACGAAGCAAAACCTTCTTGTTTTGCATAGTTGTATTACTAAGCTCCCGGAAACAGAATTTTGATAATAAGGACAACTAAAAACGAATACAGGAATATCAATGTAAATACCGCCAGCATGCAAAGAATAAACCTTCTCATCGATTCCCGTGGCCGGATAATTTTTTGCAGCCACCTGTATATTAAATAAACCGGGAGCAGGGAAATAAGAATGAGGATCAATATTACAATGGCCTTTAATTTCAACCAGGATAATTTTTAACGTGCAATTTAGCGAGATATGTGTCAGACACCCTGCAAGTGTCAGACACAGCTGTTTCCTTTATCTTCGCAGCTATTAAAAGTAAGCGCCGAACATGACGATCTCCTACAAATGGCTGAGCGAATACCTGCCTGTAACTGTTGACCCGGAGCGGCTTAACCGCATTCTTACTTCCATCGGGCTGGAAGTAGAAAGCATGGAGAAATATGAAGAAATAAAAGGCGGCTTAGCAGGATTGGTGATTGGCGAAGTATTGAGTGTTGAAAAACATCCCGATGCTGATAAACTAACAATTACAAAAGTGAACATAGGGAATGGCGAGCCCTTGCAAATTGTTTGCGGCGCACCGAATGTTGCCATCGGGCAAAAAGTGGTAGTAGCAACCGTCGGCGCCACTATTTATCCAACAACAGGAGATCCCCTGACAATGAAAGCAGCAAAGATCAGGAAAGTAGAAAGCCAGGGAATGATCTGCGCCGAAGATGAAATTGGTTTTGGAACATCTCATGAAGGCATTATGGTGCTGCCCAATGAAGTTATAGTTGGAATGGCTGCTGCTGATCATTTTCAACCTTATGAAGATATTATTTACCAGATAGGCCTTACCCCCAATCGCATGGAGGCCATGAGCCACTGGGGTGTTGCCAGGGATGTTTGTGCATACTTAAGCCATCACGATAAAAAAGACCTGCCTACCGGACAGGCAGGTATCAAACCAATCTCGCCTGAGGCGAGACCGAATGGCAATCGTTTTAAAGTTGACAATACTTCACTCACTATTCATGTGCAAGTTGAAAACGAAAAAGCATGTCCCCGCTATTCAGGTATCAGCCTGGCCAATGTTACCATTAAAGAATCTCCAATATGGTTACAGCAAAAATTAAAAGCCATTGGCCTGCGTCCCATCAACAATATTGTCGATATCACGAATTTTATACAGCATGAAACAGGTCAGCCGCTGCATGCTTTTGATGCGGATGCAATAAGTGGAAGAAAAATAATAATTAAGAACCTGCCGGAAGGGACTAAGTTCATTGCTCTTGATGAAAAAGAAAGAAAATTAAGCGCAGAAGACCTGATGATCTGTGATGCGAAAGAAGGTATTTGCATTGCCGGTGTCTTTGGTGGTCTTCACAGCGGTGTTTCTGCAGCCACAAAAAATATTTTCCTGGAAAGCGCCTGTTTTGATGCCGTTACGACCCGCAAAACTTCTTTCCGTCATGGATTAAGAACCGATGCAGCATCAAGGTTTGAAAAAGGAACGGATATTTCTGCTACGGTGAATGTATTGAAAAGGGCTGCCGTCCTTATCAAAGAGATTTGTGGTGGCGAGATTGCTTCTGAGATCGTGGATCTTTATCCCAAACCAAAAGCAAAAACTGAAGTATCCATAAAATATCATTTCATAAAAAAACTAAGCGGCAAAAATTATCACCCGGATGCGGTGAAAAATATTCTCAATAGTCTTGGCTTTGAAACATTGAAAGAAGGTATTGACGAATTGAGAGTGGCGGTTCCTTATCACAAACCGGACATCAGTTTACCCGCCGACCTGGTAGAAGAGATCGTAAGGATTGACGGGTTAGATAATATCGAGATCCCGGAAGCGATCACCATCACTCCATCGGTAGAAGAGAATTATGCCAAAGAGGTTTACCGGGAAAAAGTAGCTGATTACCTGGTTGGGCAGGGCTTCCAGGAAATGATGACCAACTCCATCACCAACGCTTCTTATTTTTCCGAAGAGGAACAGCAGCAGATGGTGAAAATGAAGAACAGCCTGAGTGCCGAGTTGAACATCCTGCGCAATTCTATGTTTGAGACCGCTCTTGAAGTGGTTGCCCGGAACCTGAATCATAAAAACAATTCACTTCGGTTGTTTGAGTTTGGCAAAGCCTACAGCACATCCGGGCCAGGTAAATACAATGAGGCAGAAAAACTATGTGTTGTTATTACCGGGAACAAAAATGAGAACAGTTGGAAACAAAAAAGTACACTATCCAATTTTTATTACCTGAAAGGCGCTGTTGAAGCTATCCTGAAAGCCTTAGGTATTACTCCTGATTCCATTGAAACATTAGAGGTGCCGAAATTAAACGATCATATTGTTTACAAACTGAATCACGGAATAATTGCCGGGGCGGGAGAAGTCAGGAAAAATATCCTTGAAAAATTTGGTATCAAACAACCCGTATTCTTTGCCGGGCTGAATTGGGCTATATTGGCCGAATTGGCTTCCCGGCAAAAAGTAACCATAAAGGAGCTGCCAAAATATCCATCCGTGCAAAGGGATCTTGCTATGATCGTATCCAAAGAAATGTCCTGGGAAAAAGTGGAACAATCCGTGCAAAAGATCAGGGTCAGTAAATTACAGGACATTAAACTCTTTGATATTTTTGAAAGTGAAAAACTGGGTGCCGGTAAAAAATCAATGGCTGTTAACTTTACTTTTTTAGATGAAGAAAAAACGCTGACCGATAAAGAAATTGATAGCTGGATGAATACGATCATGACAACCCTTGAAAAAGATTTAAAAGCTGAAATAAGAAAATAGTGTCTTGTCACCCTGCTTGTCCCGGACTAGTTTCGGGGAGCCTGGCGAAGGGTCCAGGCAGAAATAAGAAAATGAGTACAACAGAACAACATCTTAAACGGATACAGGAAAAACTTCAGCAACTGCTGAAGCAGCATGCTGCTGTACTAAAAGAAAACAGCAAGCTCCGGGAAGAATTGGATCTTGCCCGTCAAAAAATTATTGGCCAGCAAAAAAGCGCTGACGAATTGAAACAACAGGTTAGCATATTAAAAGTAAGTGCGGGGGAAATGAATGAAGCGGATAAAAAAGAATTCGAAAAAAGGATCAATGGATACCTGAAAGAGATTGACCGTTGTATTGCTTTATTGGGAGAGTAATTGTTCGATGTTGGAGGTTCGATGTTGGAGGTTAACGAACTCTCCTGTCGGTAAGAAAATTTCCACTTTAAGAACATCCAACTTCAAACCCTCTTCACCAAATTCATTTTCATTTCATCATCGCCGTGTGAAAGTTCAAGGGTATAGCGACCGTAAGGAAGATCACTTAATCCGGTCCACGTCAGTTCTTCTTTATCCATTGCAATATCTCTTTCAATGGTGCGGCAAACGTTTCCCCTGTCATCTTTCAAAACACCACGAAGGCAGTTACCTTTGGGAGCATTGAGTTGAAGTTGCAATGCATCAATAAATACTGATGACTTAACTTTGGCAAACATGGCAAATGCTTAAATCGTTTCCTTAGGTGTCCTTAACCTGGGTTTTAAATGGATATCGGTTTGGGGAATAAGGAATACCGAATATAATACAATGATCTTATAAATTCAAACAATATGAATGAATTAGTTGCGATCTCTGCTTTGATCGGCGACCGGAGCTACCGGATCAAGATCAACCCGGCCGATGAAGAAGTGGTAAGAAAGACACTTAAAACGATCAACGATAAAATTGTTGAATTCAAAACCCTCTTTGCCGGTAAAGACATGCAGGACTATATAGCCATGGTGCTGATATGGTATGCCACCGAACAGCATGCCGGTACGACAGCTATTGTGGAAAAAGCAAACCTGGCTGACCAATTAAATATGATTGAAAGATTATTGGATAACCAGTTAAACGAGAAATAACAGCCTTTTACCGGCTATCGATATCTCTTACTCCTGCTTACCATCTCAAAAATGAGGAAATTCTTCTTTAAAAATAGCTGGTTGCCAATTTATCGGCCGGCAACCGTGATTACTCTCAATTTTGTATCTTCGTCCATAACATAAATTTGTGTGATCCTGACACAGGAGAACATGAAGTTTAAATTAAATAATTGCATTGTGCAACACTTAAACAAAAACATTAATGGATCCGAATATATTATCTATCATAATAGGTGCTGTTGCCCTTATTATTGGCCTTGTAGCGGGTAAACTGATCTTTGCCAAAAACACCCGCAAAAAAGTAGAAGAAGCCGAGCTCCAATCTCAAACCATACTAAAAGAAGCTGAACTGAGAGCCGAAACCATCCGGAAAGAAAAAGAACTGGAGGCCAAGGAAAAGTTTGTTCAGATGAGATCGGCGCATGAAAAAGAAGTAAATGAACGCAGCCGCAAGATCAATGATACTGAAAGCCGCATCCGGCAGAAAGAACAAACCATCAACCAGAAAGAAGGCAATCTTGACAAGCAAATAAAGGATAATGAGATCATCAAAGACAACCTGAACCGCCAGATCGAACTGGTGAACATCAAAAGAACAGAACTGGAAAAACACCAGGAAGAACATATCCGGCGTCTTGAAAAAATTGCCGGTCTTTCAGCCGATGAAGCCAAATCACAATTAGTGGAAAGCCTGAAACAGGAAGCTCAAACCCAGGCCATCGGTATACAACAGGAAATAATTGATGAGGCCAAACAGAAAGCCAATAAAGAAGCCAGGAAAATTATCATTCAAACCATACAGCGAACTGCTGCAGAACAGGCCATTGAAAACTCTATTACTGTTTTTAACCTGGAAAGCGATGAAATAAAAGGGCAGATCATTGGTCGTGAAGGTCGTAACATCCGTGCCATTGAAGCAGCCACCGGTGTTGACCTCATTGTGGATGATACTCCAGAAGCGATCCTGCTTTCTTCTTTCGACCCGCTTCGTCGTGAAATTGCCCGTTTGAGTTTACAAAGATTAGTTACTGATGGTCGTATTCACCCGGCCAGGATCGAAGAGGTGGTGGAAAAAACAAAAAAACAGATCGAAGAGCAGGTAATGGAGATTGGCGAAAGAACGGTGATCGAACTGGGTATTCATGGTTTGCATAAGGAACTGGTGAGAATGGTGGGCAGAATGAGATTCCGTTCTTCTTATGGACAAAACTTGCTGATGCATAGCCGGGAAACGGCAAATCTTTGTGCAACGATGGCCGCCGAATTAGGATTGAATCCCAAACTGGCTAAAAGAGCAGGTTTGCTCCACGATATTGGTAAAGTGCCTGATGAAGAAAGCGAACTGAGTCATGCCCTGCTTGGAGCTAAGCTGGCGGAGAAATATGGAGAAATTCCTGCTATTGTGAATGCAATTGGTGCCCATCATGATGAAATGGAAATGCAGTATGTTATCTCGCCTATCGTACAGGCTTGTGATGCTATCAGCGGCGCCAGGCCCGGTGCCCGCCGGGAAATTATGCAGCAGTACCTGCAACGTATTAAAGACCTGGAAAACCTTGCCATGACTTATAACGGTGTTGAAAAAGCCTATGCTATACAGGCTGGCAGGGAATTAAGGGTAATTGTTGAAGCAGATAAGGTAACGGACCAGGAGTCAGAAAAACTATCTTTTGAAATAGCCCAGAAAATTCAGACCGAAATGACCTTTCCCGGGCAGATAAAAGTAACAGTGATCAGGGAAAAGAGGACTGTGAATGTTGCGAGATAATCGTTTAAGGTTTAAGGTCGGAAGTTTAAGGTTCTGAAAGCCAGTCAGGCATTACAGTCTGTAAAAAACATTAAACCTTAAACTTCAAACTTTAAACGCTTTCCCTTACCTTTGCCCTCCGTAAAAATCAGCATTATGAACGCCGTAGCATACGTACATGAGCAATTGACAGGTAAGAAAGAGTTTCCCGCCTTTAAGCCCGGGGATAATATTACCGTGAATTACAAGATCATTGAAGGCAATAAAGAAAGGATCCAGTCTTTTAAAGGTGATGTACTTAAAAAACAGGGAACCGGACATACCGCCACTTTTACTGTTCGTAAGATCTCTGATGGTATAGGCGTTGAAAGGATCTTTCCTTTTTATTCTCCCAATATTGATTCTATTGAGTTGAACAAAACCGGCCATGTCCGCCGTGCTAAACTGTTTTACCAGCGCAAGCGTAGCGGTAAAAGTGCCCGTATACGTGAAAAGCGGATGGCTACTGAAGCTGCAGAGTAGATTTTCAGCATATAATTTGGAAAGCCTTGGATTAATCGGGGCTTTTTGTTTTTTACAGGTTCTTTACAACTAATAATTCCTTTTTTTTTCAGTAGTCACTATCTTTGATTCTTAATTTTTTGATTATGATACAACCTGTTCTACTGGGCGTGCTGGGCACAAATGAAATCATTATTATCCTGGTAATTGTATTACTCCTGTTTGGTGGTAAAAAAATTCCCGAACTCATGCGTGGTTTAGGCAAGGGCGTCAGGGAATTCAATGACGCTAAAAGCAATGTAAAGAAAGAGATTGAAGACAGCGCTAATGATATAAAGAATTCGCCGAACACGAATAACTGATTTTTCTTTCTTCCTGTTATTTTAAACCCGAAAAGCTATCGCTTTTGTTTGAGTTCTCTTCTATTGAGCAATATCATGCCCAATTACTGGAAGGAAATATAACCTGCTTGCAGGCGGTAGAATATTATCTGAAACGTATCCGGTCTGCTTCACAGCTCAATGCATTTGTCGAAGTTTATGCCGATGAAGCATTACAAAAAGCAAAAGAGTTGGATGAAAAAAGAAAAGCAGGCATTCCCGTTGGAAAATTACACGGCATTGTTATTGGGCTAAAGGATGTCATATGCCATAAAGACCACAGGGTTTCTGCTTCCTCAACTATTTTAAAGAATTTTATCTCTGTTTATTCTGCGACTGCTGTAGAAAAATTACTGGCAGAAGAAGCCATCATCATCGGTAACTGCAACTGCGATGAATTTGCAATGGGTTCGAGCAATGAAAATTCAGCCTATGGCAAAGTGCTGAATGCGCTGGACGAAACAAGAGTCCCTGGTGGTTCATCAGGCGGTTCTGCAGTAGCCGTGCAGGCCGGGCTGTGTATGGTTTCATTAGGAAGTGATACAGGAGGTTCCGTTCGTCAGCCTGCAGATTTTTGTGGGATCATCGGGTTAAAACCCAGCTATGGAAGAATTTCCCGTTATGGTTTGATCGCCTATGCTTCATCATTTGACCAGATCGGGATCTTTGGAAAAAATATTTCAGATGTGGCGACGATGCTTGAAGTAATGGCCGGACCTGATGAATTTGACAGCACCGTTTCGGAAAAACCAGTTCCTTCTTATTCTTCCGATCTTATAACAGATAAAAAATTCCGGTTCGCTTATTTTGATGATGCTTTGGATCATCCCGGTCTTGATCCGGAAATTGCTTCATCCATAAAAAAACGGATGGAACAGTTAAGAAAAGACGGTCACATAATAAAGCCTGTTGAATTTGATCTGCTCGATTACGTTGTTCCTGCTTATTATGTGCTAACTACTGCTGAAGCTTCTTCCAACCTTTCAAGATATGATGGCATAAAATATGGATATCGTTCTTCTGAACCCAACCTTGAATTAACAGAGTTTTACAAACTAACAAGATCTGCTGGTTTTGGTAAAGAAGTGAAGAGAAGGATCATGCTGGGCACATTTGTATTAAGCGCCGGTTATTATGATGCTTATTTCACCCGGGCACAAAAAGTGAGAAGTTTGCTAATTGATAAAATTCGATTGATCCTCAGCGATTTTGACTTCATATTACTTCCAAACTCACCTGTTACTGCATTCAAAGTCGGCGAAAAAATGAGCGACCCCATTGCCATGTACCTCGCTGATATCTACACCGTAATGGCCAACCTGGCCGGAATCCCCGCTATTTCATTACCCTTGTTTAAACATAGCAATGGTATGCCGTTTGGTCTGCAGGTGATGGCAAACCAGTTTGATGAATTATCTTTGCTACAGGTCTCTAACCTGCTTTTATCAAAATAAAATCCGTAAAACGTTAACAACCACTTGGTTTGAAAAAATTCAGGCAAATATCAATCATGGTGATTCTTGGCTTTTTGCTCGTGCAGGCCACAAAAGCTACCGGGGTTCAGCAACAAATGAATGTGCTTCCTGTTATTGCAGATACTAGTATCAATAAAGATTCAGTGGTTCTGAATGCTGTTGCTTTAAGCGACCCAAAGGGAGGTTTTACCAATCTATTTACTACGGCTGTCATAGGTGATGGGGCAAATGGGGCCAGGTTAAATCCAATGGCAATCAGTTTTGTGCAGGACTATATAGGCAGGAACCGGAAAGGTTTTTTAACCATGAAAGAATGGGCCAAACCCTATTTTGATATGATGGATGCCGTTCTTACACAGCATGGACTTCCCAAAGAACTGAAATATGTTGCTGTTATTGAATCGGGTTTAAAATACAATAACATATCCCGGTCCGGCGCTATTGGTCCCTGGGCTTTTATGCCTGCAGCAGCTAAAGAGTATGGATTGAAAATGACAAAGCACAATGACGAAAGATTAGATTATTATAAAAGCACTCATGCTGCCGCCAGCCTATTTACTGATCTGTATGCCAGGTATGGAGATTGGTTATTGGTTATTGCTGCGTACAATGGAGGACCCGGTAATGTAGATAAGGCGATCCGCAAAAGCGGGGGAAGCAAAGATTTTTGGGCATTGCAATATTATTTGCCGAATGAATCTATGAATCATGTCAAAAAATTTATTGCCACGCATTACATATTTGAGGGTGAAGGCGGGATCACTACTGTTACTAAAAATGAAATGAAGGACATGATGTTGAACAACAGTTCAACCCTGAAAGAGGATGAGCTGCGCAACTCAGTAGTTTATACAATTACCGGCCGATTTAATTCTGCCGTCATTCTAAAATATATTGACTTGGATAAGGCCAGTTTTGACAGGTACAATCCCGGTTTTGATACTAAAATTGCACAGGAAGCTAAATATGATCTCCGGCTGCCAACTATTAAGATGAACATATTTATCGAAAAGAGGTACGAGATACTGGATGAATCAATGCAATTGCTGCTAAAGCAGACAAATGGCGGTTCACAATAATAACGCTTTAATCTTCCAGCACTTTCTTAATTGCTTCCGCTTTTAATAAACATTCTTCCCATTCGTTTTCCGGGTCACTATAAAAGGTAATACCAGAACCTGCCTGGTAAGAAAGATAATTTGTTGTGGCATTATACATGATGCTCCTTATAACTACATTAAAATCAAAACTTGCCTGTCCGGCAGGCAGGTCGCCACCCGCTGAGATATAACCAACTGCCCCGGAAAATATTCCCCGTTTCGTTTTTTCATATTGCTCGATCAATTCCATCACTCTTTTCTTCGGAGCGCCGGTCATGGAGCCCATCGGGAAAGTTGCTTTGATAATATCCCGGAAAGATATATCCTCTTTCAATTCTCCGGTCACGGTTGAGATCATCTGGTGAACCTGGGGAAATGAATAAATGCCGTATAGTTCATCCACCTTTACAGTTCCTTCTTTACAGACTTTAGCCAGATCATTTCTCACCAGGTCAACCACCATCACATTTTCTGACCGGTCTTTGGCGCTATGGCGTAATTCATCCTTGCTTATCTTATCTTCCTCAGCATTCCCCGTTATTCGTTTTGATGTTCCTTTTATAGGCTGCGATAAAATTCTGTTGCCCTGTTTTCGTAAATATCTTTCGGGACTTGCGCAGATCAGCCACCGGTCATCCATTTTATACAAAGCAGAAAACGGGTTTGGAGAAACAGTACTGAGTTTTTTATAAACAACGACAGGATCAATTGCTGCATGTTCAGCATAAAACTCCTGGCAGAAATTTATTTCATAGCAATCGCCGCGGAGGATATGCTCCTTTAATCTTTCAATGATCTGTATATATTCTTTTTTTGCAACACGGTTTTGTATGTTCACCCGTTTCATGATCCCGGAAACCGGTAATTCAACAGCATTGATCTCTCTAAATATTTCTTCGGGGTTTGATGCGTCAATGCTCATTTCTTTTTCATTGAACCGGATGATGACCTCCGGTTCAAAAAAGAATAAACCGGGAAACCGGATCCCGTCCGGGTTCGATGAAGAAAGTTTTTCGATCTCATTTTTGAGGTCGTAGCCAAGATGGCCGAAAAGCCAGCCGGGTTTTTGATCGATGAACTGCTGCAACTGTTCCAAAGCATTTCCGGCCTCAGCCTTTAATTGGCGTTTGGTCCCTGCCCCCAGCAGACATTCCACGGTATGCGGCTCCCCCTGATATTGATGGTTGTCTAAAAAACAAAAAGTGTTGAACCGTTTTGTCCAGTTCAACACTTTTTGTTTTACCCTTTCAAAGTCACTGATAATAAAAGTGCAGTTAGTTGAGGTTGTTGTAGTCAAAATATATTTCAATCCTTTCTGCCAGCCGGCAGGCCAGGTGTTTAATAATCGTCCTCTTCATCATCATCGTAATCTTTATCATTTAAAAGATCTTTGAATTCATCGTCGTCAAACGTAAAATCATCTTCCACGGGTTTCTTGCCACCGCTGTCTGCTTTTTTCACTTTGGATTTGGGAACATCAAACTCCTCGAAGTCGGGGTCCCACTCTTCTTCCTCCTCCGGTTTTTCCCATTCGTCGGGTCCATCTTCTACATCATCGTCATCATCGTCGCCTTTCTTTGTTTTGGATGATGCAGCTTTACCACTTTTATTTGCAACCGGAGTTTCTGTTTCATCATCGAGTTCATCATCGTCATCTTCTTCTACTTGTTTTGCGGGTTTGGAAGAAGGTTTTTTTACTGAGTCTTTAGCAGATGCTGAACCAGTTTTCCCGGGGGATTTTTTTTCCTTGTCAGGTTTTGTCGCCATAGTCAATAAGGATTGTAGGTGTAAAATTTCAGCGAAGTTTTTAAACCTCCAAATTTTTAAAACGTTTTTTTTGATTAAATAATATTCCTTACCGGGCCACTTCGATGATTTGCTCCCTTTCCGGCCCGTTTGATATGTAATGTATTTTTACGCCCAGGTATTCATTAATGTAATTTACGTAGGTTTTCATGCTATCAGGCAAGCCTGCATAGGAATTTGCTGCACTGCTGGATATATTCCAACCGGCAAATTTTTTATATACCGGTTCAGGCTCCTTCCTGTCCATTTGGAAGGGTATTTCCCTGCTTTCCTTTCCATTTAACTTATAAGCTGTGCATACTTCCAGTTCTTTAAACGCATCCAGTACATCTGCCTTGGTCATTACTATTTTGGTTACCCCGTTGATCATGCAGGCAAACTGAAGTGCCACCAGGTCGATCCAGCCGCAACGTCTTGGCCTGCCGGTGGTAGCGCCGAACTCATTCCCGGTTTTTCTCAATGCTTCCCCGGTCTCATTATCCTGTTCTGTGGGGAAAGGGCCACTTCCAACTCTTGTGCAGTAGGCCTTGGTAACCCCAATCACATCCCTGATCTTTTGAGGCGGTACACCCAGGCCGCTGCATACCCCGGCAGAGATCGTACTGGATGAAGTGACATAGGGAAAAGTGCCAAAGTCGATATCCAGCATGCTGCCCTGTGCCCCTTCTGCAAGTACTTTTTTACCTGCTTTTAAATGGTTATTGATGAAATATTCACCATTTACAATATTCATTTGCTTTAAAAATTCCAGCCCGTCAAAAAATTCTTCCTCCCATGCGGTAATGTCTTCCTGGAAATTATAATTATCGAGCAAACGCTGGTGTTTCATCCTGAGTTTGATGTAAGCTGTCGTAAAATTTTTATCCAGCAGGTCTCCCACCCGCAAACCATTACGACCGGTCTTGTCCATGTAGGTGGGGCCAATCCCTTTTAGTGTCGAACCTATCTTCTGATTTCCTTTAGACAATTCTGCCGCTTTATCCAATGCCCGGTGAGTGGGAAGAATAAGATGGGTGCGTTCTGAAATAAAAAGATTTTTTTTCAGATCAACACCAAAGGATGCCACCAGGTCACATTCTTTTTTCAATATAACCGGGTCAAGCACTACACCATTGCCGATAAGATTGATAGCTCCCCCATGAAAAATACCGGAGGGTATTTGGTGCAGCACAATTTTTTTACCTTCTACATACAAAGTATGCCCGGCGTTTGGCCCGCCCTGGAACCGGGCTATCAGGTCATAGTCTTTGGCAAAAAAGTCAACGATCTTTCCTTTTCCTTCGTCGCCCCATTGGAGGCCGAGAATTACATCTACCATTTTATATGCTTATTAAAAATACAGAAGGACAAAAATACGGGTTCATAAAAAGGCTGCCGAATTAAATCGGTTATATCATTTATCATTTATACACGAAAACAGAAATAGTTATCAACGTATCAGGATCACCGTCCCTTTTTTGCTGATCAACCGGTTATCTTTCGTTACACCTTCGACCCGTCCATACATAGTGCCAGTCAAACCGAAGGAGACAACCCTTGTAAAAAATCATCCCCCGACTGTAAAGGTCGGGGGATGCGTAATAAGTTATGATCATTTTTCCTACCTGATCAGCGTGACTGTTCCCTTGTAGGTTAGTAATTTCCCGTTTTTATCTACTCCCTGTGCCATAAAAACATAAGTACCGGTAGGTTGTTCAACACCTTGCAATTTTCCATCCCATCCTTTGTTAAGAGTGGTAGTTGAAAATAACAACTGTCCCCAACGATTAAACACTTTGAAATAATTGATCGACCTGATACCAACCGGGAACGGATAAAACAGATCATTCAATCCGTCTCCATTGGGAGTGAAAGCAGTGGGTATATAAAGTTCAGGGCCTTTATACACTTTTAAACTAACATATCCTTCGCCTTTACAACCGGCAGTTGTGGATGCTATCACCTGGTACAATATATCGGATCCTATCGGACCAACTGTCAACACCGGGTTGGGAATATTCGGGTTGCTTAAACCTGTTGCAGGCGACCATGAATAAGAAGTAGCAGATGAAGTTGCATTCAACTGGAACTGATCACCGGGATAACCGATCGTATCGTAAGGGAATGTTTTCACTTTTATCGGTGGCGTTACATCTACTATTACCTGGTCTGTTGTTAATGATTTGCATCCAATGGCATCAATCACTTCAGACAATGTATAGGTTATTGTTTTTACCGGTGTTGAAACAGGATTTGAAATACTGGTATTGCTGAGATTGGTGGAAGGAGTCCAGGTATATTGCACAGCACCTGATCCCTGGAGCTGATATGATTGCCCATAACAAATAAATCCATCGGGACCTGCATCAGGGATTGGTGCCGCATTCACATTCACGATCACAATATCATTGGCGCTGCAAAGACCCAATGTAGCTGTAACAGTATATTGAGTCGTGACTATTGGATTGGCAACAGGATTTGATATGGTTGTACTGCTTAATCCTGTCGCCGGTGTCCATGAATAGACAGTAGCATTGGATACCAGTTGTAATTGTGTTGAATTGCCTTCACATATTGTTGGATCGGTTTGCGGAGTCAATGTAAGATTATTAGTTAAGCCAACAACCGTATTAAAAGTTGTACTGCAACCCAGGTTATCTTTTACAGTTACTGTATAAGGACCCGGCACTACATTAAAAACATTGGACGCTTGAAAATTCACTCCATCAATTGAATACGTGTAGCCAGGATTTCCTCCCGCAGCATTTACAGTGATAACACCATCACTGCCACCGTTGCAACTTGCATTAGCATTAACTGAAGCAGCCGTTAATACCGCCGGTTGAGTTACTGTTGCTATTTGGCTTTTGGTACAGTTATTTGCATCACGGATAATGATCGTATAAGTTCCGGCAGCAACTGTAAACACATTGCCCGGCTGCCAATTCACACCGCCATCGATCGAATATTGATAAGGTGTAATACCTCCTCCTGCTGTAATGGTGATGATGCCATTGGGATCACCATTGCAAACAGCTGCAACAGTTGCAGCGGAAGAGGTCATGCCTGCAGGTTCTGAAACAATAACAGGTTGTGAACCCTGGCAACCCAGGCTTTCCCGGTAATACACCGTATAGTTTCCGGCGGTAAGACCATTGAATACATTACTTGCCTGCCAGGTTACACCATCCAATGAATATTGATAAGGCGGATTGCCAATTACCGGTTGAGTTACTGTGATTATTCCCGTTGCTCCTCCATTGCATAACGCATCGGTGACGGTAACTGTTGTTGTCAATTGCGGGCCCGCATTTACTGTAACAGCAAGAGCACTGGATATACAACCCGCTGCATCAGCTATGATCACAGTATGATTTCCTGCGGCCACATTGATAAATGTATAGGGACCTGCTCCTGCTACAGGTGCACCACCATCCAATGAAAAAGTATATGGTGCTATGCCATTAGTGGGAGTAACTGTGATCGTTCCATTGGAAGCCCCGCTGCATGAAGTGGCTGCTGATGCAAGTGTTGCATTTAATGGTGGGCCAGCTGTGACATTTACATTGATAGTAGTGCTGCAACCAAAATTATCTGTGATAGTTACTGTATGTGCACCTGCCGCAACATTGATAAATGTATGAGGTGTGGGTCCGGGCACCGGTCCGCCTGCATCAAGCTGCCATGTAAATGGTGCTGTGCCCGCTGTGGCATCAGCTATCACAGTTCCATTGGCAGCAGTCGGGCAGGATGTAGCCGTACTGTTTGCATTTCCGCTTACCCCGGGACCAACGGCAACAGTAACCGTATTTGTATAACTGCATCCATTATTATCTGTTACTATTATTGTATGCACCCCGGATGCTACATTGTTAAAAGTGTAAGGATTGGCGCCGGCTTGCGGAGCGCCGCCATCCAATTGGTAAGTATATGGAGGAGTACCGGTAGTAGCATCAACAGTAATAGTTCCATTGGACACACCTGTACATGCCGTTGCTGTACTGGAAAGATTTGCATTTATTCCTGCACCTGCATTTACCGTTACATTCAATATTACATTACAACCAGCATTATCAGTAATAGTTACTGTATGAGGACCGGCTGACACATTAATAAAAGTATAAGGTGATGCACCGGGCACCGCAGGAGCGCCATCCAAACTCCAGGTAAATGGTGCAGTACCCGTTAGTGCAGTTGCAATGATCGTTCCGTTGTTTACAGTCGGGCATGATGTAGCTGTGCTGGTAGCGCTACCGGTATTGCCCGTTCCGGCAGCAACGGTTTCTATTAATAAAACATTACAACCAATATTATCTGTTATTGTCACCGTATGAAGACCGGCAGCAACATTTGTAAAAGTATAAGGTGATGCTCCGGGCACCGCAGGAGCGCCATCCAAACTCCAGGTAAATGGTGCCGTACCTGTTAATGCAGTTGCAATGATCGTTCCGTTGTTTACAGTCGGGCATGATGTCGGGGTACTTGTTGTGCTTCCGTTGTTGCCGGCTCCGGCAGCAACATTTTGGATCATCACTACATTACAACCAAGGTTGTCAATAATAGTTACCACATGATTACCGGCGCCAACATTATTAAAAGTATACGGTGATGCACCGGGTACAGGCGGTGCACCATCAAGACTCCATGTAAATGGAGCTGTTCCGGATAGTGCAGTTGCAATAATGGTTCCATTAGATGCACCGGGGCATGATGTCGCCGTACTTGTTGTGCTACCATTGATACCGGGTCCGGCTGCAACATTTGCATTAAATAATGCAATGCAACCAATATTGTCTGTTATCCTGATAACATGGGCGCCTGCCGTAACATTGTTAAAAGTATGAGGTGATGGTCCCGCCACCGGTGGATTTCCATCCAATTGCCAGGTAAATGGCGGTACGCCGCTTAATGCAGTTACAATGATAGTTCCATTAGCAGCACCCGGACAGGATGTTGCTGTAGTATTAATAGTGCCTGTTATTCCAATACCTGCGGCAACATTTACATTCATCAAAACAGATGAACATCCAAGACCCTGGTCAGTAACTAATATTGTATGATTCCCTGCCGACAAGTTGGAAAATGTAAATGGTATGGTTCCGGCTACCGGTGCGCCTCCATCCAAAAAGAATAAATAGGGACCGCTTCCCCCGGCTGATGTGATGGTGATGCTACCATTGTTTACACCGGCACAGGAAGTAGCTGTAGTAGTTGTTGTTGCAGGGATGGTGCCGGTTAAATTCACGGTGATGTTGACCGTACTGGTACATCCGGCTGATGCATCTGTTACTACAATAGTATGCGGACCAGCAGCTACATTGATAAAAGTATATGGGCTCGGTGCAACTACCGGTGCTCCGCCATCTAATATAAAAGTATAAGGTGGCGTGCCAATACCGGCAGGAACAGTGACAGTGATCGTGCCGTTTGGCGGACCACAACTAGCATCGGTTTTTGTAGCTGTTGCGTTCAGGCTGTTGGTTCTGTTAATTGTTATAGTGTCAAGTGATATAAGCTGAGTAAACGGATTATCGCAGGCAGAAAATCTTGTTCTTACCACAAACTGGTTCGAGCCGGGCGGTGTGCAAAAATTTAAAAACCTTATATCCAGCAGACCGGGTGTTGTAGTGATCGTATCTCCTGTTGCTACAACGTTAGCTGACATATCCAAAAGTTCGGAGATGACATATCTTGATGCGCCGGCAGAAGGAACAAATCTATACCCCGTATTTGTTTCAGTCCAAAAAGCATTGTTTTTACCGGGAGCAGAAATCCATTTATCCCTTAACCAATTTTGCATCCCAAAAATTCCATTGCCTCCATTTGTATTTGATGAACATAATTTTTGCTGGAAAAAAAATTCTATGATACCGGTTGACTCATGGAGAACAATCTGAAAAGTATTCTGAGGCGATGCGCAATTAGTAGCCAGGACTCCGAAAACTCCAATATGATAATAGCTAACTACAAATTTTCTACATGGGGCAGTTCCGATAATCTCCCACTGGATTTTTCTATCAGGTGGGCTTGCGGCTGGTGTTGTCCTGGGGTCTAGATCAGAAAAAGCTGGCATTATTGCTGACTTTGGGTAATAAGCCGGGGAAGCAAGAGGACAACTAAAGCTTCCAGCAAAAGGAATCGGAGAGGTAATTGGCCAGGCATTATTACAACCTGCCATCGCTGTTTCAAAAGTCAGTAATCCATTAGACCCAACCACAGCTTTTGAAAATAAAGAATCATAAAAACAAAAAGTAAAAGGGAGGTTTATTAAACTGCTATACTCATCATCTGCATATAAAATTGGATCTTCATTTCCTGTTAGTGTAGAATAGGGAAATGGGGAATAGGGAATTGAAACTAATGTATAATCAGATGACGATTTTAAATGCGGTATCTGGAAAACCAATGTCGAACAAACCTGGTTACATGCAAGATTAATGACAGCCCCATTAATGTTAGTAGGTATGCAGCTTTGCGCTTTTGAAGTACCAGAAAATAGAAGGAAACAGCCAATAGAAGTAAGAAGCCTCAACAATTTCAGTCTCATAATCTGGTGTTGGTTGTATTATGTAAAACCCGGGTGTTAAACCAGGCGACAAGTTAAACAAAATATCGTTTCGGAACCTCATTTGACGGCTTGAATGGGAACAAAAAAGAGGGTTTCCCTTTACGACGGTATATCCTCCATATCATAGCGCTCCACTGATTCAATGCCGGGGAGGCTGAGCAGGTTTCGCACCAGGTTATCCAGTTCTTCTTTATCATGCACATAGAGGCGGATATTGCCTTCAAACAATCCTTCTTTGGCTTCAATGGTGATAGCAGAAATATTTATTTTCAGTTCGCCGGATATAAGATTGGTGATCTTATTCACAACTCCTACATCATCCAGTCCGATGATCTTGATACCGGTAAGGAAGGATATCTCTTTGTTCTTGGCCCATTTTGTTTTTACAACACGGTGTCCGTAACTGGCTAGTAATTTAGCAGCATTGGGACAATTGGTGCGGTGGATGGTGAGACCTTTTCCTGTGGTTACAAATCCAAATACATCATCACCCGGGATGGGCTTGCAACAATTGGCGAGATTGTAAACGATCTTATCGCTGCTTTCACCAAAAATAATAAGCTCGGCATCTTTTTTCCCGGGCTGGGGAATGTATTCTGTTTTTTCATACTGGATCTTTACCGGCTTCGGCGCTTCAATTTTATCGCCAAGCACTTTAAATTCTTTCAGGTCTTTCAGATCAATATTTTTTACTGCTACCTGGTAAAACAGGTCGAGGTTGGAGGGCAGTTTGTACCAGTGCACCAGCTCATCGATATTATGCTGCGACATGGATGCTCCCAATCCTTCCAGTTTTCTTTGCACCGTATACTTTCCTTCATCAGCCACTGATTTTTTTTCTTCCTTCAATGAATCCCTGATCCTTCCTTTTGCTTTGGAAGTTATCACAAAGCCCAACCAGTCCTCCGATGCTTTTTGTTTATTGCTGGTGATGATCTCCACCTGGTCGCCGCTATGCAGTTTATGACTGATGGGAACCAGCTTATGATTCACTTTAGCCCCGATGGTCTTTACACCAATGGCGCTGTGAATGGCAAAGGCAAAATCCAAAGCGGTGGAACCAATGGGCAGCATCTTTACATCACCCTTGGGTGTGTACACATAAATTTCTTCCGCAAGGAAACTTGTTTTAAAATCCTGCAGGAAATCAATGCTGTCTGTTTCCTGGTTACTGATCACTTCCCGTATTTGCTGAAACCATTTATCGAACCTGCTTTCATCAGCCTGGTCTTCTTTATATTTCCAATGGGCAGCTAATCCTTTTTCTGCGATCTCATTCATCCGCATGGTGCGTATCTGCACTTCCACCCAATTTCCCTGCGGGCCCATTACTGTAGTGTGCAATGCTTCATAACCGTTGCTCTTTGGATTGCTCAGCCAATCACGTAGTCTTTCCGGTGAAGGAGTATATTCATCCGTGATCAATGAATAAACTTTCCAGCAATCTTCTTTTTCCCGTTCCGGGGGTGAATCAAGAATAGCACGAACGGCAAACAGGTCATACACTTCTTCAAACTCCACTCCTTTCTTTTTCATTTTATTCCAGATGGAGTGTATGCTTTTTGGTCTTCCGAATATTTCGGCGTTGATCTGTGCTTTTTCTAATTTTTCTTTAATAGGCTTGATGAACTCGTTAATGAATTTGGTCCTTTCTTTTTTTGTTTCGCTCAGCTTCCGGGCTATCTCCCTGTAAATATCCGGCTCCATATACTTCATCGCCAGGTCTTCCATTTCTGTTTTAAGGTTGTACAATCCCATCCGGTGCGCCAGCGGTGCATATACATATACAGTTTCAGAAGATATTTTCAGTTGCGTTTCTCTTTTCATACTGTCCAATGTCCGCATGTTATGCAGCCGGTCGGCCAGTTTGATCAGTATCACACGGGGATCATCTGTCAGGGTCAGCAATATCTTTTTGAAATTCTCAGCCTGCTTGGAAGCATTCACATCAACTACATTGGAGATCTTGGTGAGACCGTCAACGATACGGGCGATCTCATTTCCAAATTCCCTTTCCACATCTTCTAAGGAGATATCGGTGTCTTCCACGGTGTCATGAAGCAATGCACAGATAGAGGAACGGATACCCAGGCCAATTTCATCGGCACAGATCTTAGCTACAGCGATCGGGTGGAGAATATAAGGTTCCCCGCTTTTTCGCCGCATGGTCTTGTGGGCATCAGCGGCCATTTCGAAAGCTGTCCGTATAAGGTCTTTGTCGCCGGGTTTTAATTTGGTCTTCAATACCCGCAAGAGGGAACGGTATTCCCGCAGGATGAGTTTTTTTTCCTCTTCTTCATTAAGATTGTATTTCGGTATCTGCGCAACAGTTTCCATTATCTACGAATTTACAAAAATAAGCCAAGAGCTCAAAGGAAAGGAGAGAAGAGATCATGTTTAAAGACATGAAACATTTGCTAAAGATCTTTAACAAAAAAGAGAAAAGAGATCTTGTACTCTTTCCTCTTTGATCCGGAGACAATATGATCAACCTTACTTCAGGAAATCATACCGCAATAATATCTCATGGCCGTTTGATCCGTTATCATACACACTTAGCGGTGTACTGAAAATATCAAAGCAATAACCAATTGTAAATTTTTTCTGGATTTTAACCCCTGCGGAAAGCATCCAGCTTTGCCTGGCCCGGAGAGCAATCCCCCACCAAAACAGTTCCTTATGTTCTACCCTTACACCTCCCTGGAATTCCATGGGCGAATTGGGGAGATAGATAAATAATACATTCGGGATAAGCTTTGTATTGCCATCCAGATCCCATGTATAATTGCCATGAAAATAATAATGCCTGTAAAGCCTTGCTTCTTCCGTCCTGTTCAGGTTACCCGAATAAAAATCGAGCTTTGATTGTATCAACTGGCTTACTGACGCACCTGCCCGGATCTTTTTCCCGTTATAAGCAATGCCAAAACCGGCATCTGCATTAAAACGTTTCTCGTTTCCCGCCAATACCGGGTCGTTACCCAATGAGGTCTGTAATTTGGCTTTATCTAAAGAGAATTGCTGCAATCTTGCTTCAAGACCCAGGGAAAAACTGCCGCCGTTTTTCAATGGTATATGATAAGCATAGGCCATTTCAAGACCGGTACGTTTGGTGGGTCCGGTTTCATCATTATACAGGTATGCGCCCAGCCCGATCTTTGCTTTTGACAAATAACCTGAACCAAAAACCAATACTGTTTTCGGGCTGCCTGGAATAGCATTCCACATGCTGCGGTATGAAGCCCCGATGATTAAATGTTTTTCTCCCCCGGCCGTAGCGGGGTTATGCAGGTTACCATGCATATCATACAAAGATGCTGTCATCAGTTGTTGAGCTTCCGCCCGGATAGCAATTGACCCGGAAAATAAAAGAAGAATGATATAGCGTTTCATAATTTTTTTTTGTTGGTTATCGCAGAATAGTCACATTGCCTTTTAGTAATTCTGTTTTGCCATTTAGAATGTTGAAAGAGATCACATAATAATAGGTTCCATCCGGCAAGGGTTTGCCTTTATAGGTCCCATCCCAGTCGTTCTTATAGTTGTTCGATTCAAAAACTTTGGCACCATAGCGGTTAAACACCTGTGCTTTTGCGCTGATAAGACAATTGCCATTTGTGATCAGCCACCTGTCGTTAATACCATCGCCATTGGGAGTAAAAGCATCCATGGGTTTGACACAGTAGGGAACAACTGTAATAATTACATCGTCGGTGGCGAAACATCCTGGTCCGGTTGTTACCCTTAATGTATAAGTGGTGGTTGCTGCCGGGCTGGCAACTGGTGTAAGAATAGTTGTTGAATTTAATCCGGAAGAAGGCGTCCACAAATAAGTACCCGCTGAACCTGTTGCTTGTAATTGATAGGAATCGCCTGCAAGAATAGTTGCATCTGGGCCTGCATTAACTGTTGCACCGGCAAAAACATTTATTAATAGTGTACGCTGAACAGAACATGTACCTAATGTTGCGGTAATAGTATATACTGTTGTAGTCTGGGGTGTCAAAACAGGATTGATAATATTCGGGTTGCTTACTCCTGATGTTGGTGACCAATTATATGTTGTTGCATTGGATACAAAAGGAGAATTAACGGAAGCACCCTGGCAAATACTTACCGGGTTTGCTATGTTCATCGTAAGATTATTTATAAAAACTACTGTTACCTGTTGAGCCGTTGTTTGACAGAGCGCACCGACTGTTCGGGCAAGCACTGAATAAGTGCCGGCCGGGACATTGTTAAATGAATTGGATGACTGCCATGTGTTTCCCCCGTTAATACTATATTCATAATTGGCTCCTCCACCTCCTGATGCAATAATAGTAATGGATCCGTTAGTACTGCAGTTGGCATCGGTTTTACTCACGGTCATTGTAAGTGTATTCTGTAATGTAATAGTTACCGGGTAAACGGTAGTGCAACCATTAACATCTGTAATCGTTGCCTGGTAATTTCCGGGTGCAAGATTAGTAGCGGTGGCGCCTGTCTGCACGGGGATTGTATTCCATGAATACGTATATGGAGAAGTGTTCCCTGTTACTGTTAAGGCTGCGCTTCCATTATTGCCGGCGCAGGTAGCGGGTGTAATAACTGAGCTGATATTCTGAAGATATGATTTACCTGACACCGCATAGAAACAAGCATTTGGATAGGGAGCATTGTTTCCTGCGGTAGTCACATTGGCAAAATTTATTTTCTGCAGGTTCTTTTGCTGGTTGGCGCAGGAAAGATTGATCTCGATATAATACATGCGCGGATTGGTTGGAAATGCATCTGCTCCGCTGGCAGGGGTAGCTCTTGTACAACGACCGAAACCAGAGACAACTAAATTAGTCGTGGCATTAAACCAGTCGGCGAGGCTGTAATTTGTTAAAGCAGTCGTAGATGATCCGTCCGTAAAAAAAAGAGTTGCATTCACGAGGCTGACTCCTTCTGTTGCAAAACAAAGTACCCTAATGCTCGTAAATTTAGCCGGTGTTGCGATATTCAGATCTCCATTTTGATTACGCTGCAACAACAACACGTTGTTGCCTGTATAAGGGGCCAGTTGGTAACTCCCGGCTGCATCAGTGATGATGCCATTATCGGGAAGTCCCCCGCCTCCAAACCCATTGGTAGTTCTGAAAGCAAGTGTATACATCACTTTGTTGGACTGAGTAACACCATCAAGGGATGTCGTGGTGGTGGTTAATGAACTGGTACCTGATTCGGCCACTACATCATGATTAAACCCGGTTATTGGCACCGTGATAAACTGCCCTGATGCTTTTTCAGCAATCAAAAAAAGGAAAATAAAAAAAACCGGTAATCTTGATTTTGTTTTACTAAACAACGATTGTAGTTGCGCGGCGTTGAATAATATTCTCATTTATAAAAATTTTGAAATAAGAACAAATTGATGCGGAATATACCTTGAGAAAGGCCAAACATACATTATTTATGAAATAAGGTAAAACTATCTTAAATACTTGTTTACATCAATTTTACCTGATTTTTTCAAACCGATTACTGGGCTAAAACCCTACATTTGCAACCCGAAATTGCGGGTGTGGTGAAATTGGTAGACATACCAGACTTAGGATCTGGCGCCGTGAGGCATGGGGGTTCGAGTCCCTCCACCCGCACTAAAAGCTGTTAGCTTATAGCTAATGGCTAAAAGCTAAAAATATGGCTACAGTTACCAAAGAAAATATCGGTCTGCTGCATGAGAAGCTGATCGTGAAATTAGAAAAGACCGACTATCTCCCTTCATTTGAAAAGGCCCTGAAAGAATACAGTAAGAAAGCCAATATTCCCGGTTTCAGAAAAGGAATGGTGCCGGCGGGATTGATCAAAAAAATGTATGGCACTTCATTATTTATGGATGAAGTATTGAAAACAGTTGACCGGGAGTTGATCGACTATTTGCAAAATGACAAGCTGGATATTTTTGCCCAGCCGCTTCCGCTGGAAACAGATATCAGCCAGATAGATGTCAATAATCCTGTTGATTATACTTTTCATTTCGAGATCGGCATGAAACCGGAATTTCAATTGCCTGACCTGGCAAAAGCAAAGATCACCCGGTATGTTGTGTCCGTGACTGATGATATGATCAACAAAGAAGTTGACCGTTTGCAGAATCGTTACGGAAATATGAAAGATGAAGAAACGGTTACCACCGAAGAGAATGTGCTGAACGTAAATTTTGTGGAAACAGATGCCGGTGGCAATGAGACCGAAGGGGGCGCCAAAAAGGACAACTCTGTCCTGGTAAAATATTTTTCAGAAGACTTTCGTAAGAATTGGATGGGAAAAAGGGCGGGCGACTTTGAAGTGGTGCAATTAAAAACTGCTTTTGATGAAAAAGAAAGAGAGTGGATCATCAGCGACCTGGGATTAAAAGACGATGCTAATGCAGCAGATAAATATTTCAAAATTGTAATTACAAAAGTGGGCTTGCTGGAGAAAAGAGAATTAAATGAGGAATTCTTTAACCAGCTTTATCCTAACAAAGACGTAAAAACAGAAGATGATTTTCGTAATAAGTTAAAAGAGGAAATTCAGTCATACTGGAACGGCCAGGCCAGGAACCAGATCCACGACCAGGTATTTCATGAACTGGTGGATCATACAGCGATAAAATTTCCGGAAGGATTTTTAAAGAAGTGGATCAAGACACAGAATGAGTCCGGCAAGAACCAGGAACCTAAATCAGATGAACAGGTAGAAAAAGAATTCCCGGCATTCCTGAGCCAGTTGAAATGGACATTGATCACAGATAAAATTGTTCAGGATAATGCTATACAGGTAACCCCTGACGAAATAAGAGGCTTTGCCAAACAGCAACTTTTCAGCTATATGGGTGGCGCCAACCTGAGCGATGATCAGCCCTGGGTGACTGATTATATAGAGAAGATGATGAAGGACAAAAAGTATGTGGAAGATTCATATAACCGCATACAGACACAAAAGATATTTGAATGGACGGAAACACAGGTAAGACCGGCCGATAAAGACATCAGTGCGGAAGAGTTCACTAAAATGGTAGAAGAACATCAACACCATCATCATTAAGTGAGGTTTAAGGTTTGATTTATTTAAGGTTCCGGGCAGCTGGAGCCTTTTTATTTGTGACAAATCGTCTTAATTATTGGTATTCGTGTCACCAATTTTGTGGTTTTCGCATTTGGACGGATATTTGATGAACTGAACCTGATCAGCACTAAATAAATATCTATGACATTTAATTCCGAGTTCGAAAAATATGCGGTGAAACACCGTGGTCTTTCCAGTAACACTTTGCACAGCTATGCTTCTCATATGGTGACAGCCATGACACCCAATATCATTGAGGAACGTTCCCTGAATGTAGCGGTAATGGATGTGTACAGCCGTTTGATGATGGACCGTATCATTTTCCTTGGCTATCCCATCAATGATGAAATAGCCAATATTGTTACAGCGCAATTGCTTTTTTTGGATTCTACCGACAGGTCAAGGGACATTAATATGTATATCAATAGTCCCGGCGGCGCCGTGTATTCAGGGTTGGGTGTATATGATACCATGCAATATGTAAGCCCGGATATCGCCACTATTTGCATCGGCATGGCTGCCTCCATGGCCTGTGTATTATTGGGAGCAGGCACCAAGGGAAAAAGAGCCGCCCTGAAACATGCGAGAGTGATGATGCACCAGCCCAGCGGAGCCATTGGAGGACAGGCCAGCGATATTGAAATAACCGTGAATGAAATAAGAAAACTGAAAGGGGAATTGTATGAAGTGGTAAATATTCATACCGGCAGACCCGTTGAGCAAATTGAAAAAGATTTTGACCGGGATAAATGGATGACAGCCGCTGAGGCCAAAGAATATGGATTGGTGGATGAAGTGTTGTTGACCAATCCAAGAAAACTGAAAAAAGATTAAGCCCCGAAGGGGAATAAAAAATAAAGAATAAGAAATAAGGAATGAGAAAATAGCCCCGGGTTTCAACCCGGGGAATGAAATGATAAAGAAGATTTCGCAGAACCCCGGAGGGGTTCAATAAAAGCTGAGTAGAATTACCGAACGATGAAGAGTGCGACGCAACAGGCGATGCCATGAAAAACAAAAGCTGGCTAAAAAATATTTAAAAGAAACAATACACATATGAACCGCAAACAATTTTTATACAATGACTGGAAACAGGATGATGACGATGAGTCCGAAAGAGAAGATAAACGGGATGACCTGAAAATGCTGAATAAAAAATTGGAAAAATATTTCTTTGAAAAAAGAAGTGTTTACCTCTGGGGTGTAGTGGATGATAAATCGGCAAGAGAGATCGTATCCAAACTTTTATTGCTGGATGCCGATAAGCCCGGAGAAGAAATAAAATTTTACATTAACAGCCCGGGTGGTGTTGTCACAAGCGGTATGGTGATGTACGATACCATGAAAATGATAAAGAGCCCGGTCAGTACTATTTGTATGGGTCTGGCTGCTTCGATGGGCAGCATTTTATTAAGTGGCGGGGTAAAAGGAAAGCGTTTCATTTACCCGCATGGCGAAGTAATGATCCATCAGCCATCCATTGGTGGTCATATACAGGGCGTCAGTACAGACCTTGAGATCCAGGCCAAACAAACCAGGAGAGTGAAAGAGATCGGCGCAACCATACTGGCTGAGAATTGCGGCAAAACCATGGAGCAGATCATGAAAGATTTTGACAGGGATTACTGGATGGATGCCGACGAAGCTATCAAATATGGTATCGTTGACAAGCTGATCAATAAACTTTAAACTGCTCGCTGCCAGGCTTTTAGCACGTCGTTATAAATTAAGCCGTTCCTTATCGGAACGGTTTTATACTTTTGTGAGTTCCGAATTCGTTTGTGATCCGTTATACTATAAGAAAAAATGGCAAAAAATCCTTTACACTGTTCTTTTTGTGGCCGTAGCCGTGATGAGGTGAAGATCCTTATTGCCGGCCAGGAAGGTCATATCTGTGAAAATTGCGTCGAGCATGCCCGTGAGATCATTGACCAGGAACTTACGATCAAAGACGACAAGACGACCTCTGCTTTCAAACTTACTGTAAAAAAACCCATGGAGGTTAAGAAATTCCTGGATGAATATGTGATCGGGCAGGACGATGCTAAAAAGGTGCTGGCTGTTGCCGTGTACAACCACTACAAAAGGTTACAACAAAAAAGCAACGAAACTACAACCAACGAAGTTGAAATAGAAAAGAGCAATATCATCATGGTAGGTGAAACAGGAACGGGTAAAACACTTTTGGCAAAAAGTATTGCCCGGATGCTGAATGTTCCTTTTACTATTGTTGATGCAACGGTATTTACAGAAGCCGGCTATGTAGGAGAAGATGTAGAAAGTATTTTGACCCGTTTATTACAGGTTTGCAATTATGATGTGGCCGCTGCAGAGCGGGGCATCGTGTATATTGATGAAATCGATAAGATCGCCCGCAAGGGAGATAATCCTTCCATCACCCGTGATGTAAGCGGCGAAGGTGTGCAACAGGGTATGCTGAAATTATTAGAAGGGACAGACGTACTTGTTCCGCCACAAGGCGGAAGAAAACACCCCGAGCAAAAACTCATTAAGATCAACACACAGAATATTCTTTTCATTTGCGGTGGCGCTTTTGACGGTATTGATAAAATAATAGCCCGCCGGGTGCAAACCAATACCATTGGTTTTAATGTGGACAAAGAGCAACAGGAAAGCATGAAGAAGAACCTGCTGCGTTATATAAATGCCACGGACCTGAAAGCATTTGGATTGATCCCTGAATTGCTGGGACGTTTACCGGTGGTTACACATCTTGACCCGCTGGATGCAGATACGTTAAGAGCCATTCTGACCGAACCGAAGAATGCGCTGGTCAAGCAATATAAAAAATTATTTGAACTGGAAGGCATACAACTGACCATTGACGAAGATGTACTGAATTTCATGGTGGAGAAAGCCATGGAATATAAGCTGGGCGCCAGGGGCCTCAGAAGTATCTGTGAAGGCATCCTGACCGATGCCATGTATGAAATGCCTTCATCCAAAGAGACACAATTCACACTGGATATTGAATATGCCAAACGGAAGTTTGATAAGAGTAAGTTGAGCTTGCTGAAAGTAGCATAAAAAAGTTTCAAAAGTTCCAAAGGTTTAAAAGGTTCCAAAGGTTGTCGTAACTTTTGGAACCTTTTGAACTTTTTAAACCTCTTAAACCTATAATATGCAGGAATTAATTGACAAACTAAAAACTGAAATTGGTCTTTCTGATGAACAGGCCAAAAAAGCTATTGACGCCATTAAAAGTTTTGTAGTAGAAAAATTCCCGATGCTGGAAGGAGCGGTAAATAGTGTGTTTGGCGGAGAGTAACATGTCATCTACCCGCCCAATGACGTGGGACTTGCCGAAGCAACGGACATTGCATCACCTGATGTTCCTGCATTTCTTTCCTTTCGGAAAATTTGCCGCTTCGTAAGGACTCAAAGCCCTGTGACAGGATTGGAAAAGAATACAGGCAATGATCAGCACTAGAACGATTCTGGTTTTCATGATCGACGGATTAGATCATAAAATTAATACCTGGTTATTGCAAAACAGGCATAGAATTACTACTGAAATGTTCTTAATGGTTTGAAAAAATACGCAGGTGATTCTGCTTAGTGCAGCCACTTAGAGTAAAGAATTTTATCTATAATGGCAAAAATATTATCCTGTGCTGAGCAACAGATATCAGTTAATTCTGTTTCAATTTTACCCGATGGCCTTGTTGATCCATTAAGATTCGGAGGAGAAGGTATTGCTTCCCAGGATGCAGCGATCACATTTACCGTATCCCCTGTCTTCTGTGTAAAAAACCGGATCGTTAGCATGTTCGCAACATATTTTTGTTCTCTGTAAATAGCGTCCTTAAGTTCTCTTTCATTTCGAAATTCACTATTCCTCAACCTGAATTTTGCTATGATGCGGTTCGCTTCATCTACCGTTGTCTTGTTAAATTCATCCCAGTTTATGATCTTTACTTTATGCCGCTTAAATGCTTCCTTCACCATCCTGTCCATGGAAGTATCTCCCTGGAGTCCGGTATATATGAGATAAACAGGAAGCAAGCCTAACTTCTTTACTTTATCCTTTTCATTTTTCTGGCTGTAACATTGCTGTTGACTGCATAGAACAAAAAAAGAAAACAGCAATAAGGTAATTGCTTTTTTCATGCTGGTGCTGATTTAAAAGCAATATAATATTACTGCTTTTTAAACAAACATCCCGGCTTCACGGCCGGGATGTAGAATTAACGGGTACATTCTTTAGTTGGTTTTTCAGTCCAAACATTTTTTCTTCCTTCTCCAATTCCGTGGAGAAGGACTGGGGTTGAGCCTGCCTGCCGGCAGGCAGGGCTAGCTGCAACCACCCTGGTTACCGCAATTATTGCATTTATAACAGGTGCCGCTACGCATCATGATGTGGCCGCAGACATTGCAGGCCGGAGCATCACTTTGCATACTCTTTGTAGCAGCGCTCATTGAATCCATTCCATTTTCAGTCTTTACTGTCTGTGCTGCCCGCTGGTTCTTTACCGGTTGCGGCGCTATCGTTGTTGATGAGGGAGTAACACGAACACTGGATAACTCAGGATCTTTTGCATATTCCAATGGATTGGATGGCACTTCATCCCAGTCATCTGCGCCGGTATTCAGCACTTCGGGTTTGTCCAATACATGCACGAGGTCCGTGCGGCCTAAATATTCATACCCGAGCACCCGGAAGATAAAGTCAACAATGGATGTGGTTGATTTGATATTCGGATGTTCTACAAAACCAGACGGATCAAATCGGGTGAAGGCAAATTTGTCAACAAACTCTTCTAAGGGCACGCCATATTGTAAACCGATAGAAATTGAAATGGCAAAGCAATTCATCATACTGCGCATCGTGGCGCCTTCTTTGGCCATATCAATAAAAATTTCTCCCAATGTACCATCGCCATATTCACCGGTACGAAGGAAGATGGCCTGCCCGTTGATCTTTGCTTTTTGCGTAAAGCCACGGCGCTTGGCCGGCAAGGCACGGCGTTCAACGATGCTGGCTAATTTTCTTTTCAGCTTCGTGTCAGGAGAAGCCTGCACTCTTTTCTGCACTTCTTCTAAAAGTTCTTCTACAGTTAGTTTTCCTAAATCAACGATGTTGGATTCTGGTTGCTGGTTGCTGGTTATGGGTTGCTCTTCACCGGCAATAGTCGTTTCAGTTTTTTTCTTCTTATCAGATTTGTTGCTGAGCGGTTGAGAAAGTTTGGAACCATCGCGATACAAAGCACAGGCTTTGAGTCCAAGTTCCCAACTCAGCAGGTATGCATCTGCAATTTCTTCCACCAATGCTTCATGCGGCAGGTTGATGGTTTTGGAAATGGCGCCGCTGATAAACGGCTGCGCAGCTCCCATCATACGGATATGGCCATGAGCATGAATAAAACGTTGGCCTTTCTTTCCGCATTTATTGGCACAGTCAAAAACGGGCAGGTGTTCATCTCTCAGTAAAGGGGCTCCTTCCAGCATCATGGTGCCGCAGATATAATCATTGGCAGCTTCGATCTCTTCGTCATTAAAACCTAATGCTTCCAGGAGGCTCCATTCAAAATCATTGTATTGTTCAGGTGTAAAGCCAAGACGTTGCAGGCATTCTTCACCCAGTGTATATTTATTGAAAACAAACCCGATCTCAAAAGCAGTGATGGCAGCAGCATCTAATCTTTTTATTTCATCAGCAATAAATCCTTTTTCACTCAATGTCTGGTGATTGATAAAAGGAGCTCCTGCAAAAGAACCTGAACCTGCTGCATATTTAATGATAGCATCGGTTTCTTTTCCTGAATAGCCTAAATTCTTTAATGCAGCCGGTACCGATTGATTGATGATCTTGAAATAACCACCACCACTTAGCTTTTTAAATTTCACCAACGCAAAATCAGGTTCTACCCCGGTAGTATCACAATCCATGACCAGACCAATGGTCCCTGTTGGTGCAATAACAGTTGCCTGTGCATTCCGGTAACCATACTTCTCTCCCATTTCCACCGCATCATCCCAGGCTTTGCAGGCAGCTTTCAGCATGTAGTCGGGGCAATATTGTGATTTAATACCCTGTGGTTTAAGGCTCAGGTTTTCATACTCATCGGCATCATAAGCAGCGAGCCGGTGATTACGCATCACTCTCAGCATATGAGCTTTGTTTTCTTCATAACGGGGAAAAGTTCCAAGTGCCTTTGCCATTTCTGCTGATGTTTTATAAGAAACACCCGTCATGATGGCTGTGATCGCCCCGGCTATTGCTCTTGCTTCTTCACTGTCATAAGGAATACCGCTTACCATCAGCATAGTGCCGAGGTTAGCATAGCCTAATCCCAATGTTCTGTATTCATAACTCAATTGTGCCACTTCTTTGGAAGGGAACTGGGCCATTAATACAGAAACTTCCAATACAACGGTCCACAAACGGCAATTGTATTCATATCCTTCTACATCAAAATGATTTTTTTCTGTGTCAAAGAATTTCATCAGGTTGGCTGATGCCAGGTTACATGCCGTGTTATCCAAAAACATGTATTCGCTGCAGGGGTTGGAAGCTCTTATCTCTCCGCCTTCGGGACAAGTATGCCATTCGTTGATGGTGGTATTATATTGTGTGCCCGGGTCTGCGCAACGCCATGCTGCATAAGATATCTGGTTCCATAATTCTCTGGCAGGAATTTTCTTCATCACTCTTCCATCCATTCTTCCTTTTAATTCCCAATCCTCATCATGCTGAAGTTTTTCAAAAAACGAATTGGGAATGCGAACGGAATTATTGGAGTTCTGTCCACTTACTGTTTTATAAGCCTCCCCTTCGTAATCGCTGGGATAACCGGCACTGATCAACGCACCCACTTTCTTCTCTTCTTCCATTTTCCAGTTGATGAATTGAACTATTTCGGGATGGTCCAGGTCGAGGCAAACCATTTTAGCCGCACGACGGGTAGTACCACCACTTTTTATGGCGCCTGCTGCACGATCGCCTATTTTAAGAAAGCTCATCAAACCACTTGATGTACCACCACCACTCAATTTTTCTCCTTCGCCGCGAAGGTTAGAAAAATTGGTGCCGACTCCTGACCCATATTTAAAGATCCTTGCTTCACGAACCCACAGGTCCATGATACCTCCCTCATTAACCAGGTCATCACTCACACTTAAAATAAAACAGGCATGCGGCTGCGGACGTTCGTATGCTGAAGTAGATTTTTTTAATTGCCCGTCGGCAGCATCAACATAATAATGTCCCTGCGGCTTTCCTTTGATGCCATAACTTTCATAGAGACCTGTATTAAACCATTGCGGGCTGTTAGGCACACACATCTGGTTCAGGATGGAATATACCAGTTCTTCATAAAAGACCTGTGCATCTTTCGCGGAAGCGAAATAATTATAACGTTCGCCCCATACTTTCCAGCAATTGGCCAGGCGATGTGCTACTTGTTTGGCGGATGTTTCTCTGCCGGTGCTGCCATCGGGTTGTGGCACGCCGGCTTTACGAAAATATTTTTGTGCAAGAATATCGGTTGCAATCTGGCTCCACTGTTTGGGTACTTCCACATTATTCATTTCAAACACCACTTCACCACTCGGGTTACGAATAACGGAAGTGCGGTAATCATATTCAAACAGGTCGAACACATTCACGTCATCCCGGGTAAAGCGACGTGAAAATTGCAACCCGCCCTTTGCGGATGCTTTGGTTTTGGTAGCCATAACTAAAGAATTACTTGGGTTAAGTAAAGATGAACAGAGAAGTGAAAATATTTTTAAGTATCTGTATTTCATAGGCAGAGATATTCACATTATGTGGATAAGGGTAGTGTACAATCCGCTGATGCAAGCCTGTGTTGAATCAGGTCATTTCTGCACAGTGGGTATCTTATTTTTGGAAAAATTTTTTTGGAAAATCAGTTGCTGTGTAGTAAAAAAAATCCTGCTCCGGCATGATTCATTTCAAACTCAAACAGGGCAAGGGTTTTTACGATCTGATCGATGAAAAGACCTGATTTTACAGGCATTTTTTTATTGATAATTCCTGGAATGCCCGATGGAAAAGGGTTACAGTTCTTTTGTATCCAAAAAAAAATAAAAAATGAAAAAGAGGATGGAAATTTTCGTTTGAACAGGACGTAAGAACCGGTAATGAGAAAATGGATCATATCATTAGGGTGAATTTCTTTATTCATGTCATCATTATCCCTTTTTTATAACCGCCGGTCTCAATGATAAACTGTCCAAACAGATTATCACCGAAAATTATCCGGAGAAAAGCAGTTTTAAATTTTGTATCCGCAGTTTCTGCTTAAAAGCTTATACCTGTTCTATTTTTAAAATTAGTCCAACCGATTCCGGTATAATGCCGATGTAGTCCCGAAAGCTTTCGGGATTAGGCCAAGGTAGCTGGACTATTATGGATGCACAATCGGTATTATTTGGTTTTCAAGTGGGCAATACGGGAAGTTTTTCGCATTTTTGCAGTGATCAATCAAACCGGATGAAGTCAATTATTTATAACACATTGGCCGAAAGGAAAAGGCAGGGAAAAAAATCCTTTGCTGTGCTGATTGACCCTGACAAGGTTAACAAATCAGTATTGAATGAATTGATAGAGCTGTCTGTCGCTGCCAAAGTAGATTACCTGCTGGTAGGCGGCAGTCTTGTTATTTCTAATCACCTCGATGAATGTGTGCAGCATATCAAACAGAACTGTGATATCCCGGTTATTCTTTTTCCCGGCAGCCCTTCACAGGTAAGCAAGTATGCTGATGCATTATTATACCTCTCTTTGATCTCCGGCCGCAATCCCGAATTACTGATCGGGCAGCATGTTGTATCCGCTCCGTTTGTAAAACAAAGTGGTTTGGAGATCATGCCTACCGGTTATATTGTTATTGATGGCGGAGCACCAACAACGGTTTCATATATCAGCAATGCCGCTCCTGTACCTGCTGATAAAAATGAGATCGCCATGTGCACAGCCATGGCCGGTGAAATGCTGGGCATGAAATTAATTTATATGGATGCCGGCAGTGGTGCCAAACGTCCCATCACAGAAAGCATGATAAAAATTGTAGCCGACCATATAGAAGCTCCTCTTATCATTGGCGGCGGTATTATACAACCGGAGAAAGCCTACCTGAATTGTAAAGCAGGCGCTGATGTAATTGTTGTTGGCAATGCCATTGAAAAAGACGCATCGCTGATCAAGGAGATGAGTGATGCCGTGCATAGCGTGCCGGTTAAGGCCAGTTGATTCACCGTTTATAAGTAAAGAAAGTCTATGAAACATTTTCTCCTCTTTGCCCTGGCAATAGTTTTGAGCACTTTCCTGTATGGACAAGAAACTGATAATAAAACATCCTGTTCAATTATGAAACAGGGAAAGTTCAGGTACCAGAACATTGACGATACGACGGCCTATTTCGAAATAGATAAGAAGGATCATACCGAATACCATAATAGCGGGAAGTACTATATTAAATCCAGCCTAAAGTGGATAACCGACTGCCAATATGAAATGACAATGCTCGAGAATACGATCCCCGATTTCCCATTTAAACCAGGCGATGTGATGACAGTAACCATTAATAAAGTTGAAGGTGATATTATTTATTATACCTCAGAGGTAAATGGATATAAATGGGAAGGCAAGCTTTTGAAAGTAATGAAATAAAAAAAAATCCTCAGAGGCTCATCATCTCTTTAAACTTCACCGTTTGCCTGCGGCTTACTTCTATCTTTTCGCTGCCTTTCAATTCCAGCAAAAGACCACCATTGAAATAAGGCTCGATCTTATCGATCATACGCAGGTTTACAATATGCTTGCGGTTAGCCCGGAAAAAAGTTTTTTCATCCAGTCTTTCTTCCAGCGCATTAAGTGATTTTAAAATAAGCGGTTTGTTGGGGCCAAAAAATACTTTGGCATAGTTGCCCACACTTTCAAATAACCGGATCTCACTTAGTTTTACAAACCAGCAACGTTCGCCGTCTTTTACAAACACCTGGTCATTCTCCGTCAGCATACCCGTGTTATAATTTTCTCCTTCAACCTTTGGTTCCTTATGATCTGACAACTGGAGTTTCTGAATAGCATCGGACAGTCTTTTTGGTTCGATCGGCTTCAACAGGTAATCCAGCGCATTTACTTCAAAAGCTTTTAAAGCAAATTCATCATAGGCCGTGGTAAAAATAACCTGCGGCGTTCTTTCCAATTGTGAAAGCATATCGAAACCTGTTTTGCCCGGCATCTGGATATCCAGGAAGATCAGGTCGGGATGCAGGCTATCTATTTTTGCAAGGCCTTCATCCGCATTGGCGGCTTCGTCTATTATTTCTACTTCGGGGAAATCCTGTAACAGTTTTTTTAATTCGGTCCTGGCTAATCTTTCATCGTCAATAATGATCGCTTTCATAATAATTTGTTTCATTTTTTATTAGGTGTCAGAGGCTCTTCGGGACCTCAGACACCCTTTGTCGGTAACAATACCCTGGCTTCAACTATGGAGCCATTGATCTGTTTTATTTCAAACCTCGCTTTATCGCCATATAATAAATTCAACCGGTTAGTCGTGCTGGAAAGACCAAAACCTTCTTCTCCATTTTTATAACCATTTAAAGAACCGGTGTTTTGAACCGCTAATTCATGATATTCTCCTTTAAAGTCAGAGATCACTTTTACCACACCGCCATTGATCTGCTTACTGATACCATGTTTAATTGCATTTTCCACCAGTGTTTGCAGCATCATCGGCGGCACAGGTTGGTCCAGGGTGTCTTCATCAATTTCATATTCGATTTTCAACCTGTCCTCAAACCGCATATTTTCCAGGGCCAGGTAATCTTTGATAATATTCAGTTCCTTTCCCAATGGGACGGTTTCCACTTTCTCAACCAGCAGGCTGCTGCGCAGGATATTGCTCAATTCAGTTACAGCTGCCCGGGCCCGTTTTGGGTTTTCATCCACGAGGGCACGGATGCTGTTGAGTGAATTAAAAATGAAATGAGGATTTATATGTCCTTTGATCGTTTTTAATTCCAATTCTTTGATGAGTGTTTCCAGCCGGAGAGTGTCCAATTGCTGTTTCCTGCTCTTGGTGACATAATGATACATGAAATAGATCAGGCTCCAGATGAAGAAAAGAATAAAATAAGAAAATGCATGGCTTAAGATCAGCAACAATTTATTGATCAGGTAACTCACACCATTTCTCTCCAGCAATAATTTGTCATCAGGTCTTAATACTTCAGCCCTTATGAGTATTTCCACTTCGATAAAAGAGGCAATCAATGCCAGGCAAAAGGTGACAACAAAAAATTGTAATACCTGTTTGTTTAAATTTTTCTGCAAGATCCCCAACCGGAAAATAACTTCCCTCATCATATGAGATATAACAACACCTACGACCAGGATCACGCCCAGCCTCCAGAAGAATTCAGGATTCAATTTATCAAAAGAGAAAGCAAAGAAAATATTGATCAGGGCAAAGCTTCCCCACCCTATTAATTGAAAAAGCCAATATTGCATCCATTTCTTTTGCATGGGCATCAAAGCTAACTAATCTCCCCTGCCTGCAGACCCCGTAAATATACCAGTGGTGGATTGGTTTTACAAGTGGGAGATTTAAGTGTAATAACTCTGTTAAATAAGGCTAAACGACTAAATATAAGACTAATTGGTCTTTATTATGTTATCCCATCGATCCTTTTGCTATTATTAGAATAGTCATCCGGTACCCATGAGAACCCTACACCACCTTTTGATAAGGATTTTCCTTATTGTTGTGATTGTGCATCTGCCCAAAAGCCCTTCCTTCTCGCAAGGAAGAGTGGTGATCAATGAATATTTGCCCTGGCCGGCAAATGGTTGTGGCAATTCCGCAGAATTTGTTGAACTATTGAATTTTGGTCCCGGGCCAATGAATATTGGTTGTTATATTCTTACAGATGGTGACTATTCAATTACTATTCCTGCAAATACCATATTGCAACCCGGCCAATTCTACGTTATCTCGGGAACAAATACAATTACATTCCCATGTGGTAATATAGACAGCACTATCCACCCTCATTTAAACTGGACCACCTGTAATTGCACCAGTGCTACTATTCCTGTAACCGGAGCTGGATTTATGACTGATGGAGGTTCTGCCAACGAGCAGGTTGTATTATTAGACCCCAACCTGAAAGTAGTAGATGCTGTGGCTAGAGCCTTGCCCGTTGAATCCTCTTCAGCGATCACTACCTCAACGGCAGGCGGGCAATGTACATCCAGAACTTTTGATCTGGATACTATGAATATCAGTTATGAAACAATCGGTGAGTCAGCAGGCCGGGGCAACAGCTATGCACGAAGAGTAGACGGGGACTGTGGTTGGTTAAAAGATACTCATGAAAGCGGCAATGCCACCAATAATACCGGCGAATATACCTCTTCGGTTACATACAGTTTTTACTATATAAACTCAATGGCCTGTCCTGATGACGGCCAGGTGGCCGTAACCGTGCACGCAAACGATTATACCGATGTATTTCCCATGTCTTATATCCTGGCTTATGATTCAGACAGCGATGGTCTTTTTGAAACAACCGATTCCTATACTTATGGTTCGGTAACCAATCCAAATTCAATAACAATCAGTAATCTTATCCCCGGCAGTTACCGCCTGACTGTTTCATCTGTAAAGGATTGCTATCTTCATACTTTCCCTTTTACCATCTTAGATTGTTTCGATGAACTTCCCGTTAAGCTTATTTCATTTAGTGCACACAAATACAATAATAATATTGAGTGCTATTGGACAACAGGAAATTCAGAATTCCTGAAAAACGTTTTTATTGAACGAAGTGCCGATGGTTTACAGTTTTCACCTGTCACTGTTATACCTGTGCCACCGGCTACTAACAGCTTATGGAGTTCCGGTGATCGGTTCAGTGATAATGGTATGTTATTTTACAGGCTCAGGCTTCAATCGCAAAATGGAAAGGAAACCTTTTCTCCAACGATAAAACTAAATACTGCTGAGTTCTCTGTTGGGCGCATCTGGCCTAACCCGGTAAAAAGCCTGCTTTTTATTGAATCCTTCTCTTCTGGTCCCGGCATTTTTGAATACAAGATTTTTAATACCAGCATACAAACAATTCTTATTGGAGAAATACCCCTTCGTACAGGAATTAATTCCTTTTCTATTCCTGTTCAGCAACTGCAGTCGGGTGCATATTTTCTCATTTTACAAAGCAAAAACAATCCAGGTCAGTTGGCACATCTCCGTTTTGTAAAAATATAGCCGGTAAACTTATCTTAGTTTACAATTGCCGACCCTATTTCTGAAATTATGTTTGGTAATGTTTAGCATTCCGGATAGCCAGAAAACATTAATTTTACAGCGTCTAAACCGCAGTAATGGAAATTACACCCGGACCTTTGCTTAGAACTATTGATTCCCCTGCCGACCTTAAGAAACTTCCCAGGGAAAAATTACACCAGGTATGCGATGAGTTGCGCCAGTACATAATTGATGTAGTAAGCGTTTATGGAGGTCATTTTGGCGCCAGCCTGGGCGTAGTGGAACTGACAACTGCGCTTCATTATGTATACAACACTCCCTACGATCAATTGGTCTGGGATGTTGGTCACCAGGCATATGGGCATAAAATATTAACCGGTCGCCGGGATAATTTTACCAGCAACAGAAAATATAAGGGACTGAGCGGTTTTCCCAAACGCACTGAAAGTATATATGACACATTTGGAGTTGGACACTCATCTACTTCCATTTCTGCAGCACTTGGTATGGCGATGGCGGCAAAATACAAAGGTGAAACTGACAGGAAGGTGGTTGCAGTTATTGGTGATGGCGCCATGACAGCTGGTTTGGCTTTTGAAGGAATGAACCATGCCGGTGTTGCCGATACCGATATGCTTATCATTCTAAATGATAATTGCATGGGCATCGATCCGAATGTAGGTGCATTGAAAGAATACTTAACCGACATTACGACATCTCCTACTTATAATAAAGTAAAGGATGATGTATGGAAGCTGATGGGCAAGTTACCCGTTGGTAAAAGATTTACCCGTGCCATGGGTCACAAACTGGCTGAAGGATTAAAAGGAATGGTAAGCAGCAGTTCAAATCTTTTTGAAGCATTAAAGCTTCGGTATTTCGGCCCGATCGACGGGCATAATGTAGCCAAGCTTGTTGATACATTAAAAGACCTGCGCAATATTCCGGGGCCCAAGATCCTTCATATCATTACTACGAAAGGAAAAGGATATTCTTTGGCAGAGAAAGACCAAACCAAATGGCATGCGCCGGGTTTGTTTGATAAAATAACAGGTGAGATACAGAAAAAGAAATTTGACCTGCCCCAGCCACCCAAATACCAGGATGTATTTGGATATACGATCATTGAGCTGGCGGAGAAGAATGATAAAATATTCGGCATCACACCCGCTATGCCTTCGGGTTCTTCATTAAAATACATGATGGAGAAAATGCCGCACCGGGCTTTTGATGTTGGTATTGCTGAACAACATGCTGTCACACTCAGCGCCGGCATGGCCACACAGGGCATGAAAGTTTTTTGCAATATTTATTCCTCTTTCATGCAAAGAGCTTATGACCAGGTGGTGCATGATGTTGCGATCCAAAACCTTCCTGTGATATTCTGTCTCGACCGGGCAGGTTTGGTTGGTGATGACGGGCCAACGCACCATGGCTGTTATGATATTGCATACCTGCGTTGTGTGCCAAACATCATTGTAAGTGCGCCGATGAATGAAAGTGAATTAAGGAACCTGATGTACACGGCGCAATTAGATTCTACCAAAAATCCTTTTGTTATCCGTTATCCCCGCGGGGAAGGTGTAATGCCGGAATGGAAAACAGAGATGAAAGAAATAAAGATCGGCACCGGGAGAAAATTGAAAGACGGGAAAGATATTGCCATTCTTTCTTTTGGTCACCCGGGAAATTTTGCCGCTGCTGCCATCAGGGAATTAAAAAATGATGGTTTGAATCCCGGGCATTATGATATGCGTTTCGCAAAACCACTTGATGAAAATTTATTGCATGAAGCCTGCAGGCTTTATGAAAAAATAATCACTGTGGAAGATGCTGCCATCGAAGGTGGTTTTGGAAGCGCTGTACTGGAATTCATGGCGCAACATGGGTATAAGAATGATATTAAAATTCTTGGTATCCCTGATAAAATTGTTGAACACGGTACTCCTAAAGAACTTCATAAGGAATGTGGTTATGATACGCAGTCCATTATTGATGCAGTGAGAGAAATGATGAAAGAAAAAATACAAGTGAAGACTACCGGGTAAGTCCTGGCGATCTCTAAGAAATTAACCCCGGCTGGCCGGGGTTTTTTATTAAATAAATATTTGTATCTTTTTACCCGCTTATCAATACCCTCTTTATAACTACTTCATTAGTCCTGCCCGGGAATTAATCATTCAAATAATAATTTCCGGTTATGAATAAATCATCTTTTGTTTCCATTTCAATTTTCCTGCTGGCCATTTTTTGTATAAAGCCAGAACTGTCCCGCTCCCAGGACATAACCGGTAAATGGACCGGGACCATGTCAATGGAGATCATCTCCCAGCATGAATTTGGTAATTCAACAACCAGGGTATACCTCACGATAACCGAAAACATAGTTACAGGTTCTGTCGAAAGTTCATCTAAAAGGATTGTAGAAGGAAAAGAAGTCGGCAGATCTTCCTGTACAGGCGCAGGAAAGGGAGAATTATGGCGGGTGGCTTTTAATTACGATGCGGAAACTTATGACCTGCAGGCTATTTCTCCCTTATATACTTGTACACACAACAATTTAATTCTTGGTACTACAGAAACAGAACATATGGCTAACGGACTCGATCTCATTGCCAATGACAACCCAATGGGTGATAACCGAAATGTTCTTACAGGTACTAAAATAGAGACCGGGGATATAGCGGGAATCGGGAAGTCAACCACAACAATTACCTGGTCACTTAAGAGCGGACCGATGAATGCTGAACTTATTGTTAGCCCGGATGATTATGATGACTGGCTACCTAAACCCGGCCGGGATGAATTGACAAAAGGTTCGGTCATGAAGATCAATCTAAAAGTTAGAGGCATAAATGGTCAACCTCTTATAGTAAAAGCAAAAAGATTTGAGCTCACACTTTCCTATACTTCTATTGAACCGGGAATCACCATTAATTATCCCGTAAGTCCAAGGGCCAATCAACTCCCTGATCTTCGTTTTTTGAAGCTGGGAATTGGAGAAAGTATTGAAGAAGACCAATTTTTATCCATACCCTGTAACGATGGTTCAACAGGTAAAGTGAGTATTGCCTCTTATGACGGAGGCGGATGGACTGTCCTCTCAGTTGTAGCCATTCTTAAAGATGATACCCGCATCAAGGGACACCTGTTCGTATCCGGCGGTGAAGAAGAGATCCGCATTCCAAAAAGAGATATAGGATCAAAAATTGCTACCAAATGGCTTAACGAAAATAGAAATCCCGGCGAAATGGATGACAAAGAAGAAACGGATGAAAATCATAATAAGGGAGATGGGTTGACTGCTTATGAAGAATATCGTGGCGTGATGTCCCTGGACACATTTCGCAGGCTTGATCCCAATAAAAAAGAATTGGGTTTCATGATAAAACAATGGGAGTTTGGTCTTTTTAAAGAGGGGCTTCTTCGTTTTCAAAAGGCAAGTGGTATAAAATATCTTCTTTTTGGCAGGAACGAGATCCCTGATAACAGGCGGTTAAATCAAAATGCTTTGTCTGCACATGATTTTAACCAGTTTGTTCTAAGACTTAGTAAGGGTGCTAATAATGGTGACATAGATATATATGGTTTTAGAATAGTAGCCTGGGGGCTAACTTATCCGCACAATGATATCCCTGCCCGTGTAACACATATCTCGATTGATGTGGATAGGATCCGTGCATGGTACCAACAGGCAGTGCGTGCATATGGAGCTGCTAACCTTCCTTTCACGGACAAGGACCTTATAGCCAGTACTACTGCACACGAAATAGGGCATGGTCTTAGTCTTCCTCATCATGGAACTGAAATACCCAATTTGACAGGCGACTTCAATGTCGTGAGCAATCCTCCCCGGGTATTCAATGCCGATGCCACACATAGTTGGGAAGAATCGCGTAGACCTTATCCGATTGATGGAGCGATAGGGTCACCCGGAAATAATGAAAGTGGTAATGTCTCCTGCTTTATGTGCTATCGAAACAAGACGACTTGGATCCGAAAAACTAATGCCAATAACGAACTTGCTTACTACCGGGTTCCGTGGTTAGCAGCAGGGATCTTGTTTTGTCCTGAGATAAAAGGGACTGGCATAAATGCCGGCGATGAATATTTCGGAAACGGGATCGCCGGCAATTGCCTGGGTAATCTTAAATTGAGAGATTAAATTATTTCTTATCAAAAAAAATTTGCTGGCGAAATAGTTTATCTTCATAAGAGCTGTTATTGCTAATGAATTCCACCCCATGGACGAATATTTCACTTAAAAATATTCAGTTGTGCGAACCATACCTTTTTCATTCTTTGTGATCCTTTCTGCGTTGATCCTTTTGTCGAATTCCGAACACAAAAAGTATCGACCCATTCCTCCTGAAGATATTGGCCGGTGGACGGGTACAATGACACTACACAAAAAAGTTGAAGGGGCTACCGGTAGTAGCGATCTTAGGGTAACGGTATCATTCATCAATGCCCTCCCGACCTTATACCGGGATGAAAATGAGAACCCCGAGCTTGATTTTAAAGATGATAAAGGCACGGGCACATCAACCTATCATGCTGAAGGTTTATTTGCAGGAAAAAAAACAGGCGTTACAGATTGTAAAGGAACTGGTCTATCAGAGTTACACGAGATCGTAATTGACCTGGAAAACAAAGAATATAGTATCCAGGCAAGCGGACCGATATGTAAAGGTCAAAGTATCTCTTACCTGGAAGGAGTAACCAGGCCCTATGAATCAGAAGATGTGGGGATCAGTACCGGTGTACAACCTTTGACAAATAAAAATGTGTTGGATGGCACAAAATCATGGACAGGGGAACTTGTAGGTGGATTAGGAACCGGTACAACGACCATTATCTGGCACCTGGAAAGAACCACAAATAATAATGCTGAGCTCATCGTTACCCCGGAAGATTATGATAACTGGTTACCCAAACCGGGTCGGGATGAATTGACGAAAGGCACCGTCATGAATATCAATTTGAAAGTTAAAAGCACCAATGGCAAACCTCTCAGCATAAAAGCAAAATCATTTGAACTCACACTTTCTAATACTTCCGTTGAACCGGGAATTACCATTAATTATCCCGTGAGTCCGCGGGCCAAGCAGCTCCCTGATCTTCGATTTTTGCCGGTGAGTATTGCGGAAAGTATTGAAGAAGATCAATTCATATCCCTACCCTGTCATGATGGTTCAACAGGCAAAGTGATCATAGGTTCTTACGATGGGGGCGGTTGGACAACACTAACAGCAGAAGCTATTCTTGAAGACGATACCCGAATCAAAGGACATTTGTTGATCTCCGGGGGTGAACAACAGATCCGCATCCCAAAAAGAGATAAGGGATCAATCATCGCTACTTCCTGGCTTAAGGCTAATAAAGATCCCGGCGAAATGGATGATAAGGAAGAATCGAATGGTAATGAAAATAAGGGAGATGGGTTGACTGCCTATGAAGAATACCGCGGTGTGGTATCTATGGATACATTTCGCAGGCTTAGCCCCATTAAAAAGGAATTGGGTCTGCTGATAAAACAATCGGAGTATGGTTTTTTTAAAGAAGGATTTCGTCGTTTTGAAAATGCAAGTGATATTAAAATTTATGTTTTTGGACAAAACGAGATCCCCGATAACAGGCGGTTAAATCAAAATGCTAAGTCAGCACATGATTTCAAACAGTTTGTTCTAAGACTTAATAAAGGAAATAATAATGGTGAAAAAGATATTTATGGTGCTAATGTAGTAGCATGGGGTGTAGCTTATCCAAAGGTCGATATCCCAGCCAGGGTAACCCATATCTCGATTGATGTGGATAGGATCCGTACCTGGTACCAAGGGACAGTACGTGCATATGGGGCTCATAGCCTTCCTTTCACAGACAGGGACCTGGTGGCCAGTACTACTGCACACGAAATTGGACATGGTGTAAATCTTCCACATCATGGACGTGCATTACCCAATTTACCAGGCGACTTTAATGTCGTAAGTAATCCTCCCCGAATATACAATGCTGATGCCACAGGTAGTTGGGAAGTCACCGATAGACCTTGGACGATTGATGGAGCGATAGGGTCACCCGGAAATAATGAAAGTGGTAATGTTTCCTGCTTTATGTGCTATCGAAACAAGGTGACCTGGGTCCGAATAATTACTGACAACAACGAGCTTGTTTACTACCGGGTTCCGTGGTTAGCAGCAGGGATCCTGTTTTGCCCTGAGATAAAAGGGACAGGCATAAATGCTGACAATAAATATTTCGGAAACGGGATCTCCGGCAATTGCCTTGGTCATATTAAATTGAGAGATTAAAATTTTTATTATAAAAAAATAGTTAACATGAAAAAAATAATATTTTTTTCGGGAGCCATACTGGGATTTTGTGTCCGGTCTTTTTCACAGATCCAGGGCGATGTAACTGATCCGAAAGATAAAGGGATTCCCAATGCTATAATAATAGCAACGGATTCGGTCAAAAAATCCGTTGACACTGTTAAGTCAGATAGCCGGGGATTTTATTCTTTCGACCATCTAAAACCCGGTAATTACAAGATCGAAATAAAGGCTGCTGGTTTTCAACCTGTCATTATAAAAAATATCGTGGTGAAAGAAGGAGAAATCGGCCTGGTTGAGGACGATCTGTACAATGGACAGAGACTTAATATTACCCTGAACCCGGCTAAGGTTCCTAAATAATTTATTGGCGCTGCTCAATAACCCTATCCAACCACTGTATCATTAAACATCTGAACATATTTACGTTTATATTCCTGCGGCGTAAGCCCGGTCAGTCTTTTGAAAATATTGCGGAAGAAACCAAAATCACCATAACCTACTTCCATGCAAACCTGTTCAACGGTAAGTTTTCCTTTTTCCAGTAACCGTTTTGCCACTTCGACTCTTACCCTTTGAATGTATTCAAGTGGAGTGTTACCCGTTATAGCTGTAAATTTCCTGATAAAAGTTCTTGCCGACATGTTGAATTTTTCTGCCAGCCCGTTTATCGTCAGTAGTTCATCATAATTTTTTTCAATAAAATCCTGCACCCTGCCAATATCATAATCTTCATGATTGCGCTGAAGATTGAAAATAGAAAATGAATGCTGGCTGCTGTCATGCACCTGGATCATAAACACTTTGGAAGCTGCCAATGCCATATCCCTGCCGCAAAATTTTTCGATAAGGTAGATCATGAGTGATGTAAATGCAAAAGCGGCCCCGCTGGAATAGATCCTTCCTTCATCAACAATTATTTTATCATCTTCCACTTTGATCTTTGGGAAAAGTTGTTTGAAATAAGCAGATCCCATCCAATGTGTGGTGGCCCTTTTGCCATCCAGCAAACCTGTTGAAGCCAATGCAAAGGCACCCAGGCACATTGACGCAACATCCGCTCCCCTGTCATATTGTTTGCGAATCCATTTTATCATCGCCGCCTCCTGCTGCAGCGTGTCTTCAATGGTTGTAAAATTCATAGCGGGAATACAAACCAGGTCATATACTTTCCGGTCATTCATCGTCATGTTACCCACCATATTAAAAGGCTGTTTGGCAACCAGGTTATCCGTATTCACAATATCCACGTCAAAAAATGTTTTTGCTTTTACCCCAAGCGACTTTGATATGCCAGGCAATTTCGCAAGCATATCATAAGGTCCCGCCACACTGCTGGCTACTGCTCCCTCAAAATTGAGGATAGCAACTTTCATATTTGGCATTTTGATACCTGTTTTATGTAATACAAATGTATCAATTAAAACAGGGGAAAATTGGGTTTGGCGTAATCATCATTATGTTTTGGCAATAATGCCTTTGGCGGAATCGCCATAAGCCTCCTAGTTTTGTGCCATACGAAACAATCTTGGTAATTTTAATTAAAAAATCAAAACAATGGATAAGACAACCAACTCCCTCAACTGGTTTGAGGTTCCGGCAATGGATATTGCCCGGGCAAAGAAATTTTACGAGACCATTTTTAATATCCAACTGATGGATATGCCCGAAATGATGGGTATGAAAATGGCAGGCTTCCCCGCCGAAATGGGCAGTGGTAAAGCCAATGGCGCCCTTGCACAAAGCCCCATGCACAAACCTTCTATGGATGGCTGTGTGATCTACCTCAATGCCAACCCGGACATTGATGCTGTGATAAACAGGATCGAAGGAGCCGGTGGAAAGATCGTCATGCCCAAAACTTCAATTGGAAAGGACATTGGCAATATGGCTTTTTTTGTTGATACCGAAGGAAACAAAATGGGATTACATGCCGGACCGGTAAAATAAATGAACCCTGGATCATAACAATTAAATAAAAGAAATGAAAGCTGTAATGGTTCGCTATAAAGTAAAAGCTGATAAGGCTGAGGAAAACAAACAATTGATCAGGGCGGTGTTTGAAGAACTGAAAGCAAAGCAACCGGCCGGTATCCGCTATGCCACGTTTGTATTTCCTGATGCTGTATCGTTTGTACACATAGCATTCATTGAAACAGCAGACGGGAGTAATCCTTTAACCATGACAAATGCATTCAAAGCATTTCAGCAAAATATAAAAGATCGTTGCGAAGAACCGCCGGTGGCCATGGATATAAATGAAGTTGGTTCTTTTAATTTTTTCAACTAGACCCGGAAAATATCTTTTTACTATTATCCTGTTCAATAATAATTACTAATAGCAAAACTATAAATTATGGCAAAATCAATGTATCAAACAGAGATCATTTTCAACCTGAACACCCGTCTTTTCCTGAATGCATTGGAAGGAGTAACTGAAGCACAGGCCAAAGAAAGGATCAGCGACCACAACAATCCGCTTAACTGGTTAGTGGCGCATACCATATGGGCACGGTACAATACCTGTGCGATGCTGGGCAGACCAGCTGCCAAAAATCCTTTTGATGGACTGTTCGAAAATTTCAAACCATTTGATGCTGCCGCAAACTATGGCACACTGGCCAATGCAAAAACAGAATGGAATAAAGCAAGTGAATTGCTGAAAGAAGCCCTGGCAACTGTTACAGAAGAACATCTTGCTGCAGATTGTCCGTTCAAAAGCCCGAGCGGCGATTTTTCATTCGGAGGCACCATTGCTTTTATGGCACAGCATGAAAGTTATGATATCGGGCAAATTGGTCTTTTGAAAAAATATTTCACGAAGGAAGCAATGAGTTATAAATAATCTGAATTGGCAATTTTGAAAAGTGAGCAGTCCTGCTCACTTTTTTTATGCCCTATGGTCATTCAGTGGGAAGCATTTGGAATTGAAGGATACAGGAAATAACTTGCATAGAAATAAAAAAATCATACAATGATCAAAGGAGTGCATACCATGTTTTACAGTTCTGATGCAGCAGGCCTCAGGACTTTTTTGCGTGACAAACTGGGATTGAAAGCAAGGGATATTGGCCATGGCTGGCTGATCTTTGATCTGCCGGAAGCTGATATGGGATGTCACCCTGCAGATGAAACAGAAGGAGCAACATCCGGTACGCCCAATATTTCTTTTTATTGTGACGATATCAAAAAGACCGTTGAAGAATTAAAAGCCAAAGACGTAAAATTCAAAGGAGAGATTGAAGATCATGGATACGGGCTTGTTACTTTTTTCCAGGCACCGGGAGATTTCTGGATACAACTTTATCAACCTAAATACTAAACGCTCATTGATTGGCTGAGCCGGCATTTTATGTACGATCAGTTAATAATTGTAACTTTCTGTAAATTTTATTGATCCTAAATTATCTTATGAGATATTTTACCGTTTGTTTTCTTGGCCTGTTAATACCGGCTATTGTTTCAGCCCAACTGAAAATTGGCGTCAAAGGCGGGCTTAATTTCGCCAACATTACCAATGCATCATCCATAAAAGCCGGCACACATACCGGCTATATGATCGGCGGATACATTTCACCAAAACCTAAAAAACTCCTTGGCTTTCGTTCTGAAATTATTCTTTCCCGCCAGGGTTACGACTATAAAACAAATACGAATTCAGGAAATGTGAATCTCGACTACCTCTTGCTTCCGGAACTCATCACGCTGAACTTCACTAAACTGGTGCAACTGCATGTAGGCCTGCAAGCTGCTTTTTTATTAAATGCGAATGTGGACAGCACCGGTTCGGGCAGCGGCAGCCTGTTTGATTATTTTAAACGGTTTGATTATGGAGTGGCAGGAGGTATAGAAATTTACCCGATCCTGGGTTTGTTCGTTGGCGGCAGGATCAATGTCAGTTTTAATGATGTAAGTGTGGGTGGCAACCGGCCCAATTTCATTCCTGATGTGAATGCAAAAAATAATGTCGTGCAATTGTATGCAGGATGGAGATTCTAACCTTTGGATAAGATTACGGTGAGCCGGCTGCCGGGATAATACTTTAATTACCTGGTTACCGGAATTTCAAAGTACATTTAAAGTATGCAACTGCAGCATACTTTTTCTTTTGTATATAAAACAGTGAAAAAATTATTACTGCCGCTCACCCTATTCTTTACCCAGTCCATCTATTCTCAGGTCACTAATTCCGTTTTTATTGACAACATGTATGCTACCGGCTGGATATATCTCTACCGTAATCCTGACAGCGCCTCCTGGTTTTTTGAAAAAGCAAAGAAAGAAAGTGAGAACAGCAACTATTTTCCGGGGATGGTCATGTATCACAATTACAATGCAGCCCTTCAAATTGCGCTGGGTCAGAATGAAAAAGCCCTGGAACAATATGACCAGGCTATTGCAATCGCACAAAAAAATAACCTGGAAACTGATGTGGGGACTACCTATATGAAAAAAGGGATCCTCAGTCAATTAATGGGTGACGATGCCCATGCCGCTGAAAGTTATCTTTCTGCTGCTTCCTTACTAAAAACAAATGTGGACAGAAAAAAAATTATCGGGTTATATAAAAACATTCTTTCAACCCTTAATAACCTGCAACAGCAAAACCATTCCCTCCAGAATGTATTGCCTGCCCTGAAAAAAGATAATACCGGTGAAAAAGAAATTGTCTCAATTCTTTCACAGAAAAAAACAAATGAAACCAGTCTCGATTTTCCTGACCAAACTACGCTTAGTGATATCACCGGCGGAAACATTTATGTGATCTTTGGAGGCGCCAAATTTCCTATCGCCGATTTTTATGTGTTGAATAACTATAGCAATTACCGCAGTATCAGAAAAATTCCGGATGGAATGTCTTTCAGGATACCTGATATACCCCGTGAGGGTACTATCCTGAGTCAGGCCAATGATCGGGGTAAGGTTTATTTGATAAAAGACAAAATGCGTCATCTTATAGAAAACCCGAAGGTATTAGAGTTTTTTGGAGGATGGGATGCCTTGTGTTCAGTACCGCCAAATACACTGAAACAAATACCGGATGCCGGGGATACAGTAACCCTGCAAAACGTATTGACCACTTTTAATTTCAAACAGGAATATGAAGTGCTGATTGATACATTAAAAACTACTTTAATTGAAAATACCCGGTTACTGACTGAAGTCGGCAAAAAATTAAAAACAAAGAATAATAAACTTCAAAACAGGAAAATCCTTCTATGGACGTTTCTTGTTGGTATTCTGGCATTATTATCTATAGCGTTTTTGCTGGTGAGGAATTCCCGTCAAAAACAAAAACTACACCAACAGTCTTTGCAGGCACTAAAAGCAGAACAGGAATTGCAGCGTAAAATGGAATTGGAAAAAGAAAGGACAAGGATAGCCACTGATATGCATGATGACCTTGGAGCAGGTTTATCAAGAATAAAATTCCTGAGTGAAACAATCGGTTTAAAAAAACAACAGCAACAACCGATAGAAGAAGATATCATCAAGATCAGGGAATATGCACATGAGATGATTGACAAGATGGGGGAAATTGTATGGGCGTTGAATGAAAAGAATGATTCTTTAAGCGACCTGTTGTCTTATACCCGTTCGTATGCTGTGGAATATCTGACTCAAAATGGAATACAGTGCCGGGTAATGATACCTGATGATTTCCCGCCTATTTTGGTAAGTGGTGAGTTTCGCAGGAATATTTACCTTGTTGTAAAAGAAGCTCTGCACAATATTGTAAAATATGCACAGGCAACCCTAGTCACTATTAACATTGAAACCGATAAAAAACTTATTGTAACTATTCAGGATAATGGCATAGGTTTTAACCAAAACGAAACCCGCCTTTACAGCAATGGAATAATAAATATAAAAAAACGTATAAAGGATATTGACGGCACAGTACAAATTGAATCAACAGAAGGAACTAGTATCTGTCTGACTGTACCCCTGTCCGTATAACTTTCGTTCTATTGGTAACACCAGAACACAAAACTACTTTCGAAGCAACTAATGAGTATTACCATTTGTATAGTTGAAGACCTGGACGAAGTAAGAGAAGGTTTGAAGCAATTCATTTCATTGAATCCTGAATTCAATGTATTGGACACATTTAGTACGGCTGAAGAAGCTTTACATGCAATTCCCCGGCTGAAACCGGAAATTGTGATAATGGATATCAGCCTTCCTGGTATGAATGGCATTGAGTGTATCCGGCAGGTAAAAGACAAAAGCCCTTCCACACAATTCATGATGTTCACCGTATATGAGAATGACGAAAAAGTATTTGAAGCGTTGAAAGCAGGTGCTTCAGGATACCTGCTGAAAAACACAGGTTTGGTGCAAATAATAGAGGCATTAAAAGAATTGCATAATGGCGGCAGCCCCATGAGTGCCAATATTGCCCGTAAACTGGTAACTGTTTTTCATGATAAAGAAAAAGAAACAGCAACGATTGAAGTTTTATCCAAACGGGAAAATGATGTTCTGCAATTACTGTCCAAAGGTTTGTTGTATAAAGAAATTTCCGACCAGCTCTCCATCTCCACCGGAACAGTCCGGCAGCATATTCACCACATTTATGAAAAGCTGCATGTGCAGAACCGCACTGAAGCTTTGAATAAAGCATTTGGGAAAAACTAATCTTAATTTCCGCCGCTAACTTTCGTTCTATTGTTCCGCTTTGTCTTTTAAGATAGGTTTGAAAAAATTTATAACATGAAAAAGTTACTATTGCCTTTGTTGTCCATTTTATTATTCACTGCCTGTCAAAAACAAATTACCAGGGAAAATGAACAAAAAGTACCCGAAGAAAAGAGCAGCCTTGCTGCAAAAAGCCCAACTGGTAAAATTGATGTTTGTCATTATGATGTGGCCACTGCCTCCTGGCATTCGATCAATATTAATTTAAACGCCTGGCCGGAACACCAGGTTCATGGTGATGTACGACTGGATGACCAGGATGGCGATGGTTATGTGCCCAATAATGCATGTGGCTATGGTACACCCGGTGATTGCAATGATAATAATGCCGCTATCAACCCCGGAGCCACTGAAATATGCGGCAATAACATTGACGAAAACTGCAATGGAATGAGTGATGACCTGTGTTCATTATCTATCGGAGACTCTTATCAGGGAGGTAAAATTGCCTACATACTGCAACCCGGCGACCCCGGATATGTTGCTAACGAGACGCACGGTTTAATAGCCGCACCAAGCGACCAAAGCACAGTTGCCTCTTGGGGTTGTGATGGAACTGAACTATCCGGAGCTGATGGTACAGCCATTGGAACAGGGAACCAAAACACCATCGACATCATGGCTGGCTGCGCTGAAGGGAGTATAGCAGCAAGGATATGCGGCGAACTGACTTTGGGTGGTTATAATGACTGGTATTTACCAAGTATAGACGAGTTGCATAATTTGTATACAAACCGGATAGCCGTTGGCGGTTTTGTCAGTGGAATCTATTGGAGTTCTTCGGAGGGCGGCAACGGTACTGCGTGGGGCAAGGACTTCAGTGACTTCCCAGGTTCGGTCATCAGCAGCAAGGTCAGCACGTACCGTGTCCGTGCTGTCCGGGCTTTTTAAATAATAAAAAAATATCTACCCATTCTGACAACCTGTATCTCTGTTCTCTGTATTTAATATTGAAAATAAAAAACTTAAAATATGAAAAAATTATTATTGCCTTTGTTGTCCATTTTATTATTCACTGCCTGTCAAAAACAAATTACCAGGGAAAATGAACAAAAAGTACCCGGAGAAAAGAGCAGCCTTGCTGCAAAAAGCCCAACTGGTAAAATTGATATTTGTCATTATGATGTGGCCACTGCCTCCTGGCATTCGATCAATATTAATTTAAACGCCTGGCCGGAACACCTGGCGCATGGTGATATACGACTGGATGACCAGGATGGCGATGGTTATGTGCCCAATAATGCATGTGGCTATGGTACACCCGGTGATTGCGATGATAATAATGCCGCTATCAACCCCGGAGCCACTGAAATATGCGACAATAACATTGACGAAAACTGCAATGGAATGAGTGATGATCTGTGTTCATTATCTATCGGAGGTTCTTACCAGGGTGGAATAATTGCCTACATACTGCAACCAGGCGACCCCGGATATATTGCCGGCCAAACCCATGGCTTAATTGCCGCAGCCTCCGACCAAAGTATAGCAGCTACGTGGGGTTGTTTTGGAACACTAATATCCGGAGCCGATGGTACAGCCCTTGGAACAGGGAATCAAAACACCATCGATATTATGGCTGGTTGCGCCGAAGCAGGAATAGCTGCAAGGCTATGTGGTGATTTGGTATTAAACGGTTATAGTGATTGGTATTTACCATCAAAGGACGAGTTGAATAAATTGTATATAAATAAAGTTGCAATTGGCGGTTTTGCCAGTGACGGCTATTGGAGTTCTTCGGAATACGTCGACGGCGGTGCGTGGGACCAGTTCTTCGACGATGGCAGCCAGGGCGTCGGCTACAAGGACTACACGAACCAGGTTCGTGCTGTTCGTGCTTTTTAAATAATAAAAATATATCTATCCATCCCGACAACCTGTATCTCTATTCTCTGTATTTAATATTGTAAATAAAAATTTTTAAAATGAAAAATTTATTCCTCCTCATTTTCCTGACCGCAACCTCTTTTTTTGCCCATGCACAAAATGTAGGAATAGGAACTCCCACCCCCGAATTCAAACTCTCCTTAGATAATGACGGAGGAATAATTGCCAAAGGAACTGTCAATTCAGGAGCAACTCTGATTACCAGCGGAGCAGGTACACGAATGTTATGGTATCCAAACAAAGCAGCATTCAGAGCAGGGTATGTAAACGGAACGCAATGGGACGATGCAACTATTGGGTCCTATTCTTTTGCATCGGGTTATAATACCACTGCAAGCGGAGGTTTTTCAACCGCCATCGGGTTTAATGCCACAGCCAGTGTAAGTCAATCAATCGCCATAGGATATTTTGCCACAGCAAGCGGAAGTGCATCAACCGCCATGGGATATTCTGTTTCCACAAACGCAAAAACAGGTTCATTTGCTGTTGGAGACGCTTCAACAAATACGATTATGAACTCCAGCACAGAAAATCAATTCAGCGCCCGCTTTGCAGGGGGCTACCGTTTGTTCAGTGATGCGGCAACTACGGATGCTAACGGAATGTTTTTAACCGCAGGCAATGTTGGAATTGGCACTACAACTCCTCAGGCCAAACTGGATGTAAACGGGAGTATAAAAGTCAATTCACTGACTATCGCCACCGGGGGCGCTGTATTTGATTTTTTAATAAAGAATGATGCTACAGGCCTGGTTAGTTTCAGGAAAGGAAATGTGGGAATTGGCATTAATTATATTATTGCGCTGCAAGGTTCATATCCGTCCCCAAACCCTCCTTTCGTAGATGGAACTTATATTGGCGAGATCAAATTATTTTCTGGTTATAATCCGCCATTTGGCTGGGCCCTTTGTGACGGGCAACTTTTAACCGTCAATTCAAATATTCTTCTTTTTGCACTCATAGGGACTACTTATGGCGGAGATGGCGTTAATAATTTTCGTTTACCTGACCTGCGTGATGCTGTACCGGTTCATCCCGGGACCAATTGGCAGCTTGGCGAAAGATCAAATTGATGATTTAAAAAAGCAGGTTGAATAATTACTTAAACATTCATTAACTAACGGGTTCAATAAAATAGTATGAAAAAAATTATTTACGTTTTTGCAGCCTGTATTATTTCTTTTTCTGCTGCAGCGCAACTCAGTATTCAAAGCGGAGCTACCCTTTATCTGAGCGGCAATGCCCGGATCGTATTGCAGGATATTAACCTGGTAAACGATGGCACCATTACAGTGGCAGCCAATGGCCGTTTTAGTTTTACCGGCAGCGTCGACAACAGTATATCAGGTTCACAACAGCCGGCTTTTAATGAGTTGGAAATTGCAAAAACAGGGACCAGCAAATTGATCCTGCAAAGAGCTATAAATGTAAATGGTAAAATTGTTTTTACCTCAGGTCTTATTGATCTGAATAATAACAATATCAATTTGGGAAATACTGCTTTCCTGGAAACTGAAAATGAAAACAGCCGTGTTATTGGCAGTAATGGCGGACAACTGATCTTTACTACTACACTTAATGCACCCGCAACTGCGAACCCGGGAAACCTTGGCGCTATTATTACATCATCACAGAACCTGGGGGTTGTTACAATTAGCCGGGGACACAAGTCGCAAATAAATGGTTACGGAAATGGAAACTCAGTATTGCGTTATTACGACATTAACCCAGCAAATAATACAGGTTTGAATGCCACACTCCGGTTTCAATATTTCGATGCAGAATTAAACGGCTTAGTTGAGAATGGTCTTTTGTTTTGGAAAAGCTCTAACAATAGCAATTGGACCAACCAGGGTTTTACTTCAAGAAATACAACGGGCAATTACGTGGAGAAAACGGGTATAACAGATTTTTCCCGCTGGACCTTATCTTCTTTAACTAATCCATTACCCGTCCGGTTTTTATTATTCAATATTCACTGTACCGGCAATAGTGTATTAATAAGCTGGAAAACAGCCCAGGAACAAAACACTGCCAGGTTTAGTATAGAAAGAAGCGCGGATGGTATTCGCTGGACAGCTATTGGCAGTCTGCCTGCAGCAGGTAACAGCACAACTGAACGCAGCTATTCGTATAATGATAACAGCCCGGTAGCCGGCGGAGCGATGTACCGTATTGCAGAATATGATATGGATGGAAGAATTCAATACACAAGCATTATACGTTCTGATTGTGAGGCAAAAGACAATTGGAAACTATGGCCCAACCCGGTACAGGAAATGCTGTGGGTGCATATTACAACTACCAGCGCATCTTCTGCCACCATAAAAGTATTTAACAGCAAGGGATCACTGATAAGATCACAGCAGAATGCACTGCTGCCCGGTAGTAACCAATTGAATGTTGATATGAAAAGACTGGCCGCCGGAACTTATCATGTGACTGTAGATTGGGGGAATGGGCAAACGCAGAAATCAGTTAAAATAATAAAAATGTAAGCTAAAACTTAGTGTGAGGCCAGCATTCTTCTATAACCTTTCAGAAAGCATTAACAGCAATCCCCAAAATTATTTGTGGATTTTCACAGAGTAAGCGTCTTCTCGTTTAGTCAAACCGCTGTTATATGAAATTTGTCCGCCTCTCCCCGTTTTTTGTCATTATTATCATTGCTGCCTCCTGGCTTTCCAAAACCGGTGCGTGGAAAAATAACAAGGCTGTAGTTTCGCCGGAGGAAACAATTAAACAACCTCTCCATGTGTCTGCAGATAATAAACTGAAAGAAAGGGCAGCGTCGGTCAAATCATTTTTACTCAGAAAAGGATACAACAATGAGATCTGTTTCTTTATTGATATGAGCCTGCCGTCAGGACAAAACCGTTTCTTTATTTATGATCTTCAAAAGGATTCTTTACGATCACGGGGATTGGTAGCGCACGGCAATTGTTTTGAGAACTGGCTGGAAGGAAGAAAATACAGTAATACCGTTGGCAGTGGTTGCACATCGTTGGGCAAATACAGGATCGGTATCCATTATTACGGCAAGTTTGGATACTCTTATAAATTGCATGGGCTTGACAACAGTAATAACAATGCTTTTGAACGTACCGTGGTGTTGCATGCTCATAGTTGTATTCCCGAAACAGAAATTGGAGAAGAGATCTGCCAGAGTAATGGCTGCCCGACGGTTTCACCCGGTTTTTTAGAACAATTAAAAAAAATAATCAATGCATCCAAAAAACCAGTTATGCTATGGGTATATGACTAAAGAACCGTCCCGATAAAATCGGGACGGTTCTTTATTTTATTTAGATCGGGTTATGCTGTAGCTGCTCTGAAGCTTTTAACCAATTGTGCATCCATGGTAATTTCTACACTCAGCGCTTTGCTGATCGGGCAATTTGCTTTGGCGTCTGCAGCATATTCTGCGAAAGCTGCAGCTTTGCACTTCGGCACTTTGGCTCTCACTTCCAGGTGGCTTCCTGTAACAGCGCCACCCTCAATACCAACCGTGCATTTGGTTTCAATACGGCTTGGGGTAAACCCGGCAGCACCCAGGATAAAACTAAGTTTCATTGAAAAGCAACTGGCATGAGCAGCCGCCACCAATTCTTCAGGGTTGGTAAATGTGCCGTCTTCAAAGCGGCTTTTGAAATCATATCTCTTATTTTTTATAACGCCGGACTGGGTGCTGACTTTTCCCATACCCTCTTTCCCGGAGCCTTTCCATTGTGCAGTTGCTGAATGTTTCATGCCTGATTTTTTTAAGTTATTATAATTGGTTTGTTTCTTCCAGTTCCGCCAGGCGGTTCTCTGGTTCATTATATTCTATAATAAAATTATTTTTCCCTTCCCCGATAATGATCTTCAGGAATTTCTGCTGCACCAGTTCAAGCAGTGATAAGAAAATAAAAATTGCATGAACTTTATTCTCACAATCATCAAATATCTTCTCAAATGAAAGTGTCTTTTGTTCCCTTGCCCTCGTCAGCATCAGGTCACGGCTGCCTTCCATCGTGTAGTTATATTGCACAACGGTATGCACCGGTTTGTTGATGCGGTCGCTGTATTTCTGCATAGCCCGTTCAAAAGCCCGCATCAGTTTGAACAAGGTTATGTTTTGTATCTCGGTTCCCTCCCCGGCCTCCTCTCCTATTTCAGATAACTCTTTTTGGATATTCCCTCTTTTCACCATCAGCATCCGCAAGGCCTCCATCTCTGCCATTTGGGCGGAAGCTTCTTTAAATCTTTTATACTCCAGTATTTTATTGATCAGCTCCTGTCTCGGATCAATTTCATTTCCTTCCGCATCCATTTCCTTGCGGGGCAGGAGCATCTTCGCTTTGATCCGCATCAGGGTGGAAATAAACAAAATAAATTCACTGCTTAGTTCAATATTCAGTTCTTCGCTATGATGAATATAGTCCAGGAAATCATTGATGATATTGGTGATGGGGATGTTGTAAATATCCAGCTCATCCCTTTCAATAAAGAAAAGCAGCAGGTCGAAAGGACCTTCGAACTGTGGTAATTTGATCTGGTAAGATGTATGCTGCATTACTCCCGGGTTAATTCAAAAAAACAAAGTCCCGCTTTCAACAGGACTGTACAAAAATAAGGAAAAATGACCTTGACAAAAGGAATGTATTTTCCCCAATTACTTCCTGAGCGAATCACGGATCTCACGCAGCAGAATGATTTCTTCCGCAGGCGGCGGCGGTGCAACATCAGCTTTTTTCTTTTTAGATGCATTCATTGCTTTGATCATAAGGAACAGAACGAATGCAATTAAAATAAAGTCGATCACAGCCTGGAGGAAATGTCCCACCGGAAAAACGGTTTTTCCAACAGTAAGGCTAACATCCGATATTCCTCCTTTACCCAATATCATTGCAATAATGGGCATGATAAGGCTTTCCGTAAGAGCGGTTACGATCTTACCAAATGCACCGCCAATGATCACAGCTACCGCCAGGTCAACTATATTGCCTTTCATTGCAAATTCTTTGAATTCTTTAAGCATTCCCATAATAAATGGTTTTAAGTGTTTATTAAAAATTTATAATACTCAAACATACAGGTAAAAGCGAATAATTTTCAACAGCGATCATTCCCGTCCTTTCTATTTACTTTTTCATACCGGGGAACTTCATACCAAGACCTTTGAGTAATGCACATAACTGGCTGGCAATAACAAATTCTTTATACCAATTCTGATCGGCCGGCACGATCGTCCAGGGCGGGTTGTTGCAATGATTAAAACAGTCTTCATACATCTGCATATAAATATCCCATAGTTTGGATTCCTCAAAATCCTTTTCATTGTATTTCCACATTTTTGCCGGGTCTTTCATTCTTTCACTCAGTCTTTCATGTTGTTCTTCCGGGGAAATATGCAGGTAGAATTTCAGGATATGAGTCTGGTTATGCTCCATCAGCAATTGTTCAAAACCGTTAATGGCTTTTATTCTTTTTTTTGCTGTTTCATCATCGCACCATTTATGCACCCTGGTTATAAGTATATCTTCATAATGTGACCGGTTAAAGATCTGTATCATTCCTTTTGCCGGTGCATATGGATGGATGCGCCATAAAAAATCATGTGATAATTCTTCTGCTGTCGGCGCTTTATAAGATCTTACGGTGACACCCTGCGGGTTCATTTTACCCAGCGCATTTCTGATCACTCCATCCTTCCCGCTTCCATCCATTCCCTGGATCACTATTAATACCGAATGTTTGTTCTCTGCAAATAAAAGGTTTTGGAGTTCATCCAGTTCAATCAGTATTTTCTCCAATTTTTCTTTGGTCTCTTTTTTATCCAGTTCTTCCGGAGCCCTTGTGCTGATATCAGCCAGTTTAATTGCTGCCATACCTATAAGTTAACACACAATATTAAATTATTTTATTCTCTTCTGCACTGCATTCTGCACCTTTGCACCCGTTATGAAATCAAACCATGCCCTGGCCAAATGGGGTTTATTTGTACTGCTATCATTTATCTGGGGCAGCAGTTTCCTGCTGATGCTTATCGGGCTTGAAAAATTGAATCCCTGGCAGGTGGCAGCTTTCAGGCTTTTTTCTGCCGGCCTCATTACGTTGCCTTTCGCATGGTCCATTCTCAGGAAAGTTCCAAAAGAAAAAACAGGATATATCATACTCACCGGGTTGCTGGGCAGTTTTTTCCCGTCTTTTCTTTTTTGTCTTGCCGAAACACGCCTTGACAGTTCCTTTGCCGGCACATTGAATTCACTCACCCCGATCTTTGTAATACTTGTAGGGATATTTTTTTTCCGCTTAAAGATCAAAAAACAACAGGTGATCGGTATTCTTATCAGTTTCACCGGCAGCATTTGTCTTTTCATGATCAAAAGCGGTAAAACAGGTGACCTGGTGTACGTTGGATTTATCGTGCTGGCAACATTTCTTTACGGGCTAAACGTAAATATGATCAGCAAAAAGCTTCAGAGCGTTTCATCGTTTGATATCGGGGTATTGGCCTTTTCATTTTTATCGATCCCTTCCCTGATCATATTACTGGCGTTTGGAACACAGCATCTGAATTTCCATGACCAGCATGTAATTTATTCAGTAGGCGCCAGTGCTTTATTGGGCATTACGGGTACAACGATCGCTTCTATACTTTTTTATGTATTGCTGAAAAAAGCCGGGGGTGTTTTTGCCAGTACAGTCACATATGGCATACCTTTTTTTGCGATGTTCTGGGGATGGGTATATCATGAAAAGATCACCGTGCCTGTCATTCTTAGTTTGCTCGTGATACTGGCAGGTATCTTTATCACCAATGCTGATAAAAAATCTTTCGGGTGGTTTTTGAATCTTATAAAAAAAGGAGGGGCGCAAAAGAACATCACACCGCCATAATTTCTTTTTCTTTGCTGGCCAGGTGTTTTTCTACGGCCGAAATATATTTACTGGTTATTTCCTGCACATTGTCTTCAGCATCTTTTGCCGCATCTTCACTCAACCCGCTTTTCTGCAATTTTTTAATCTGTTCAATGGCATCCCGGCGGATATTGCGAATGGCGATCCTGGAATTTTCTCCTTCATGATGGCATTTTTTCACCAACTCTTTCCGGCGTTCTTCTGTAAGCGGGGGAAGAAAAAGACGAATGAGGTTGCCGTCGTTTTGAGGGTTAATGCCGATATTAGCTGCGATGATCGCTCTTTCAATAGGCTGCAACATATTTTTTTCCCAGGGCTGAATGCTGAGCGTACGGGCATCCACTACGCTGATATTTGCTACCTGGTTGATGGGCATGGGTGATCCATAATAATCAACCACGATACCATCCACGACCTGTGGGTTTGCTTTACCTGCTCTTATTTTTATTAATTCTGCTTCCAGGTGGGCTATTGCTTTTTTCATGTGGTCTTCTGCCGCTGAAAAGATCGAAGAAATATCTTCTGTCATATTTTTTATTTTGAAAATTGTCCGCCGGTTGCGGGTATACAAAGCTAATGAAAGAGGAGAATTCAAGTGCAGCATCCTGTAGAAAAAATGCCTGGTTGTTGTTGACAGTATAAATTCCGGGAACTTAATTCTGCCCTGCAGCAGGCGTTTCTTTTTCTTTGGTCAGCGTTACCACTTTTGAAGCTGTTTTGAGTTCTGTTGCTCCATCGCTCCGTTTTGCAATAACCATTTTGCGGCGGGGCCTGGCATAATATAACATTCCTAAACCTGCAAAAGCAATTGACAGCATGATCAACAACAGGTAATTGGGCCCTAATGATTTTCCAAGGTATGCCATAGCTATAAAAAGAATATTGATACCAACGCATGTAAAAGTTACAGCGGCATGACTGAGCCCCCTGTCAAGCAACAAATGGTGAACATGGTTCCGGTCGGGTGTGAAAGGAGATCGTCCTTTATAAATACGGATACTGAATACCCGGAGTGTATCTAAAAGAGGAACAATAAGTATTGCAAAACCAACCGCTACTGCTGACGGTATGGGCACAGCTACCAAAGGAGCATTGGCGACATTAATAAACTTAATTACAAGAATAGAATTTACGAGTCCGATCATCAGGGAACCCGAATCACCCATAAATATCCTGGCCGGTTGATGATTGAATATCAAAAATGCCACCAGGCTGCCTGCCATGGCAAAGGACAGCAATGCATATGCCTGTTGATTGATAATAAAGAAATAAATACCAAAGACAAACATGCTGAGAATGCCCAGGCTGGATGCGAGGCCATCAACGCCGTCGATCAGGTTAAAAGAGTTGATAACAACAATAATAGTAAGGTAAGATAATGCAAGACCAAATCCTTCAGACACACTTTCAAAACCAAATAAACCATGCATGCTGTCGAACCGGATACCTCCCAGGTGGATAAGAATGGATGCCGCTATGATCTGGCCAATGAATTTTTTGGACGCCGATAATATCATCAGGTCGTCTTTAAGTCCCAGGAAAAAAATAACCAATGCTGCTGCAAAGAAATACTGGAACTCCTGGTTCAGGTACACCTGGATAGACAACAGGGATGCGAGTAAGAAGCCTGCGAATATGCCCACTCCACCCAATGATGCTACCGGGTTGGTATGGATCTTTCTTTCATCCGGGATATCATAAAGATTTTTCTTTTCGGCCACCTGTAAAATGATCGGGATTGCCAGAAAGGTGATGATAAATGCAACAGCCGCGGTCAGTAAAACATCTAAAACAAGCATTTAAGCAGTATTTTCTAATTCAAAAATATTAAACTTCTGGTCTTTCCGGTTTATTTTCATTTCAATGGTTTCAGGATGGATTGGATTTGCCGGCAGATTGATTTACCAGGCTGGCTTTTGTATTCAAAAAGATTGCACATTTGCAGCGCTAACCTGGCTTTGAGCCGGCAAGATACAAAAAGTTTAATCAGAACCTATTAATTATGCATGAACTTTCATCTGTTTCCAAGCAAATAAGACGTGACATTGTAAGAATGGTGCATGGCGCAAGCAGCGGCCACCCGGGCGGCTCATTAGGCTGTGCAGATTTTTTTACGGCCTTGTATTTCAAGGTGATGAAGCATGATCCTTCCTTCAATATGAATGCTACGAATGAAGACGTATTTATTTTATCTAACGGTCATATTTCACCGGTATTTTATTCTACACTTGCCCGTTCAGGTTATTTTGACATTAAAGAACTGTCAACTTTTCGTAAAATAAATTCCCGTTTGCAGGGTCACCCTGCCACGCATGAACATTTACCCGGTATAAGGATCGCTTCCGGTTCTTTGGGCCAGGGTATGAGTGTGGCTATCGGGGCGGCTTTAACCAAAAAATTAAACGGGGAAAAGAATTTAGTTTTCTCTCTTCACGGAGATGGTGAACTGGATGAAGGCCAGGTATGGGAAGCCGTCATGTTCGCTGCCCATCATAAAGTAGATAATCTTATTTCCACTATTGACTGGAACGGACAGCAGATCGATGGACCTACTGATAAAGTAATGAGCCTTGGAAATATCCGTCAGAAATTTGATGCTTTTGGCTGGACCACTTTAGAAATGAACGGTAATGATATCGATGAGGTGATCGTTACATTGGAAAAAGCAAAATCGTTCGTGGGCCAGGGAAAACCCATTGCCATTATGATGCATACCATCATGGGAAAAGGTGTTGACTTTATGGAAAACGATCACAACTGGCATGGCGTTGCACCGAATGATGAGCAATTAGCAAAAGCATTGGCGCAGTTGGAGGAAACGTTGGGGGATTATTAAATAAGTCAGGGAGCCGGAAGACCGAAAGTCCGAAAGGATCAATCCTTATACTTCCACATTTCTCAAAGGCCGCCAACTAAAGTCAAGAAGATTCTTTCGGACTTTCGGACTTTTCTGACTTTCGGTCTTATTCACTCCGTAACGAAAATTCCTGCGCTGCAGCTTTCCTTGATGGCATCCACGATGCTATTAAAGCAATTACAAAAATGGTGACCCCCACCAACAAGAAATCCATGGCATGTAGTTTCACCGGGAAATAATCGATCAGGAAAGAACCCCCGGTAAGCGGAATGAGATGAAATTTTATTTGTAACAGCACAATGGCGATGGCCAGGATCATACCAACTAAACCACCAATGATGGCCAGTAAAAATCCTTCTGACAAAAATACCTTCTGGATAAACCAGCTATTGGCGCCCATGGCATGCAATGCTGCGATATCTTTTTGTTTTTCCAATGATAACATCCTCAGGGCACCGATCATGTTAAAAGCAGCCACCAATAGTATAAGACAGGATATCGCATAAATGACCCAGCGTTCCATATTCATCACTGAATAAAGGCTTTTATTTTGCTGATATTTATTTTGAACCAGGTACGCTGAACCAAAAATTTTCCTGACCTGGTTCTTCACTTCCTGTGATGCGTCAGGGTCTTTCAGTGCGATCTCTACTCCACTGAATTCATTCTCCCCCATCTTCATCGCTTTTTTTGTAAACCCGATATTGGTAATACCATACTTATTATCAAAATCCTGCTGAATGACAAAAGCAGCAGAAGAACGAATAGTATCATTACTTATATCTTCCAGCAGGTTGATCTGTTCCGTATTACTTTTTCTTGGCAAATAAATTTTGAGTGTAAAAATATTTACGTCTGACTGGATGCCCAGGGCGCCTTCTACTCCTGCACCTAATATCAGTTTCGGCACTTCTTCATCCCCAAGGTCATACTCTCCATTTATTAAATGATCAGCCACTCCGCTGACATACCGGTAATTTTCATCCACCCCCTTTAAATAAACCACGGATTGATATTCGCCATTTTGCAACAATGCTTTTTCTTCTACTACCAGGGAAAAATTCTTAATGCCGTTGAGTCCCTTTAATTTTTGTATCTGTTCGGGTGTGATCGTGATCACTTTTCCTGAAGCAGGGGATATTTTCAGGTCTGTATAAAAAGAAGAGTAAAGCGATTTGACCAGGTCTTCAAAGCCGTTAAATACACTCAGTACCAGGATCAATGCAGAAGTGCCGATGATGATAGCAACAATACTTGTCCATGCAATGACATTGATGGCATTGGTTGATTTTTTTGCTTTGAAATACCGCCAGGCGAATAGGAAGTGCACGGGGTTCTGAATGTTTGTTGAGTATTAATGAGATAACAGATAAAAGTTAACAGTTAAAAATGCTTTGACCTGATCAAGTTTTTTCTTTTAGGAAATTATTATCTTTTATCTATTCACTTTTATCTTTCTTATCCTCTTCTATCTTCTTAAACACTTGTTCCATTTTAAAAACATGATCCAGCGTATCATCCCTGAAGAATTTCAGTACCGGTATGCTGCGAAGCTGGTGCCGTACTTTGGCTGCCAGTTCTTTTTTTATTTCATATTGCCGGTCCTCTATTTTTTGCAAAGCGGCGTTTACATCCTTCACCTGGAAAAAACTGATATAGAATCTTGCTTCCAGCAGGTCAGGTGTCACTTTTACCGATGAAATGGATACCATGCCGCCATCCATCATACCCAATCCCAACCGTTGAAATATCGTATTCATCTCTCCATTCAGCAGGCCGGCTATCTGTTTCTGTCTTTTTCCTTCTTCCATAAAGATTAATTAATTGCCAACATTCGTACCGTTTTAACACGGACTTCGGTGGACGGTGTAAAATTAGTTACTTTGCTGCTCTGCACCGAAGCAATTTTCCATGAAACAATACGCAAGGATCTTCAGTTATTTAAAGAATTACAAAGGCAGTATTGCGCTTTATTTCCTTTGCATCATACTCTCGATCGTTTTCGGTATCGCTTCATTTGGTATGCTGGCCCCTTTTTTCGACCTGATCTTTAATGGTGACAGTACTGGTCTCAGTAAAAGCATGGACAATCCTGGAATGGAAGCATTACGAAACCTGATGTCAAACGAGGCTGGAAAACTATCATCGGTAGAGGCCCTGGCTCTCATTTGTGTGATCATTATGATCTCGATCCTTTTAAAGAATTTATTTGTTTACCTGGCATTTTACATCCTCAATCCTTTAAAAAATAAAATTGTAAATCATCTCAGGACTGAGATATATCATAAAATATTGCAGTTGCCGATCGGTTATTTTACCGAACAACGAAAGGGTGACCTTATCAGCCGGAGCACCAATGATGTAGGAGAAGTGGAAGGTTCCCTGGTAGGAGCTTTGGAAGGCTGGATCCGGGATCCTTTAACCATCATCATAAATTTCGCCGTACTTTTTTATATCAGCCCGCAGCTAACCATCGCTATATTGATCTGCATCCCGCTTATTGGCTTTATCCTGGGCCGCATCTCCAGGTCATTAAAGAGACAGTCAAATGAAGCCGCCATTAAAAGTGGTGAATCATTATCGATCATGGACGAAACACTGAACGGCCTCCGGGTCATCAAAGCCTTTAATATTGAATCACTGCTCAGGTCAAAGTTTGAAAAAACCAATAATGATCTGTTGTCCGCAAAGAATAAGATCAGCAGGCGCCGCGACCTGGCATCACCGGTCTCAGAGGTCCTGGGTGTACTTGTATTTGTAGGTATTCTTTGGTTTGGCGGCCAATTGGTACTGGGAAAACAGATCCCTCTTGCACCCTCAACCTTTTTGGCATACCTGGCTTTGTTTTATAACATCATTAATCCCGTAAAAGCATTATCCACTTCGTTCAGCAATATGCAAAAAGGTTCTGCTGCCATTATAAGGATAGAAGAAGTATTAAAGACACCTGTTACTGTTGATGATAATCCAAATGGCCGGCAATTGTCTTCATTCAATGATTCTATCGAATTCCGCAATGTTGGTTTTTCATACGGAGATACTGTTATACTCGATCATATCAACTTCGTCGTAAAAAAAGGTAAGACCGTTGCCCTCGTTGGCTCATCCGGGGCAGGTAAGTCAACCCTGGCCGACCTGGTGCCAAGATTTCATGATGTTACAAGTGGTGAAGTGTTGATTGATGGAGTAAATATTAAAGATTATTCGCTGCATTCAGCCCGTAGCCAGATGAGCATTGTAACCCAGGAACCCATTTTATTTAATGACAGTATTTCGGGCAATATTAAATTGGGAAAAGAAAATGCTACGGAAGAAGAGATCATGGCAGCAGCAAAAATTGCCAATGCCCATGATTTTATTATTAAGAAAGAGGGAGGCTATAATAGCAATATCGGCGACCGGGGCAGTAAGTTAAGCGGTGGTGAAAGACAACGGTTGACCATTGCAAGAGCTGTATTAAAAAATCCACCCATACTTATTTTGGATGAAGCTACTTCATCTCTTGATACAGAAAGTGAAAGATTGGTTCAGGATGCCATCAATAATATGATGCAGAACCGTACAAGCATCGTCATTGCGCACCGGCTATCCACCATCCGTCATGCCGATGAGATCATTGTTTTGCAAAAAGGAAAAATTGTAGAAAGAGGAAGTCATGAGCAATTGCTGGCGCAAAATGGTTTTTACAGAAAATTGGTGGAGATGCAGGAGGTGAGATAATAGATAGTAGTGAATAGATAAAAGTTTCTTCGCTTCGTAATTTACTTTTCAGACTCCAGGATTCACTTTTATCTTTTATCTATTATCTTTTAGTTCTTCAACACTTCTCTCGAAATAACCAATTTCTGTATCTCACTCGTCCCCTCACCAATTGTACACAACTTCGCATCTCTGTAATGTTTCTCCACAGGGAAATCTTTGGTATAACCATAACCCCCAAATACCTGGACGGCATCATTAGCAACCCTTACTGCCACTTCACTGGCATAATATTTAGCCATGGCGGCTTCTTTAGTCATTGGCAGGTTGCGGTTCTTCAGATCACAGGCCTGCAAGGTCAGCATGTCTGCAGCTGCGATCTCCGTTGCCATATCAGCCAACTTAAAAGAGATGCCCTGGAAATTGGAAATAGGCTGGTCAAACTGGTGACGCTCCTTTGAATATTTCAATGCCGCTTCATAAGCTCCTTTGGCTATGCCGAGTGAAAGAGATGCAATAGATATTCTGCCGCCATCCAATACTTTCATCGACTGTTTAAATCCTTCTCCCACTTCTCCCAACCGGTTGGCATCGGGTATCCGGCAATTGTCAAAGATCATTTCAGTGGTTTCGCTGGCCCGCATACCCAGTTTATTTTCTTTTTTGCCGGCGCCAAGTCCTTTTGTTCCTCTTTCCACTACAAAAGCAGTTGAATTATTTTTAGCTCTTGATTCACCCGTGCGGCAAATGACTACAGCAATATCACCACTATTGCCATGTGTGATCCAGTTTTTGGCGCCATTGATCACCCAATCATTACCATCTTTCACCGCTGTGCATTTCATATTGCCTGCATCGCTGCCGGTGTTAGCTTCGGTAAGTCCCCAGGCACCGATCCATTCTGCGGTGGCTAATTTGGGTAACCATTTTTTCTTTTGTTCCTCATTCGCAAAACTCATGATATGCCCGGTGCAAAGTGAATTGTGTGCTGCAAGGCTAAGCCCGATCGAACCGCAAACCTTAGAGATCTCCTCAATAACAGATTTGTATTCGAAATAAGAAAGCCCGGCACCTCCATATTCTTCAGGCACCAGCACACCCATCAAACCCAGCTTTCCCATTTCTTTAAAAATATGAAGAGGAAATTCCTGGCTTTCGTCCCATTCCATTACATGTGGCCTGATATGTTGCTGTGCAAAATCACGGGCTGTCTGTGCGACCTGTTGGGTAAGTTCTGCGGATTGAAAGTTCATACAAGAAATAATTAGTTATTGCTTTAATAACTATGCCACTCCATGTAAAAGGGGTGGCACAGTATTCGCCTTCAAATGAAGCAAGCAATCATTAAAGGCGGCTGCAAGATAAGGGAAATTCAATAAAACTAACAGGTGTTAGTTTTATTTTTAACTTCGGGTTTAGTATGCAACCTTAAAAGAAAAAAACTCCTACAAAGAAATGAAAGTGCTTAAATGGGTATTAGCTACCCTCTCAGTATTTGCGGGTTTTTTTATATTGGTTATTGGGCTTGTTGGTGAAGGAGCCGCAGGATTGCCGATCATATGGTACGTGCTATTGATATTATTATTTGGTTTCCCCTTAGCATTGCTTTTTGTGACTATATTGAAAGCAAATAGAAAATAATTTTTTGAGTCTCTAATCCTATTTAAACTCAAGTTCCAGCCCGTCATAAGCAAGGTGGATGCCCTCGGGAAGTTCTGATTCAATTTCTGCATGAAGGCCCAATTGGTGAGAGATATGCGTGAAGTATGCCTTTGGCACTTTTAATTCTTCCACCATGTCAATGGCTTCCTCCAGTGTAAAATGTGAAATGTGTTTTTGTTTCCGGAGGGCATTCAGCACCATGACTTCACTGCCTCTTATTTTTTCTTTCTCACTTTCATCGATCCGGTTTGCATCCGTGATGTACGTGAATTTGCCAAAGCGAAAACCCATCACCGGCATTTTTAAATGCCAGACAAGAACGGGAACAATGGGAATGTCGCCAACCATGAAGGGATCAAGAGTGATCGTATTCAAATTAAGCTCCGGGATGCCGGGATATTTGGTATCCGTAAACGCATAATAAAAATCTCTTCGTAATGCTTCTTCAGTTAATGAATCGGCATAAAGGTTCATAGGTTTCTTTGCATGGAAATTATAGGCTTTTACATCGTCAAGTCCCGCGAGGTGGTCTTTATGCGGATGGGTGAAAACAACCGCATCGAGGTGTTTTACTTTTTGTCGCAGCATCTGGTAACGAAAATCAGGACCGGTATCTACCACCAATGTTGTTTTGGCGGATTGTACCAGGATACTTGCCCGGAGACGTTTATCTTTTTTATCTGTTGAAGAACAAACTTCACAATCACAGCCGATCATCGGCACACCACCGCTGGTGCCGCTGCCAAGAAATGTTATTTTGATCGGGGGATACACAGGTAAAAATAAGAAATAAGAAATGAGAAATTAAAAATAAGAAAGTGGGACTCTTCTCACTTCCTCGTTTTCTTCCCTCTATAATTTGTAAATGATTTTATTTTTTGCAGATCACAACCATTTCCTTTTCGCTGAAACCTGAACGATTAAACGAGTGTTCTTTAAACCGAAGAATTTCTACACGAAATCCAGCCTGGCTTAACCGTTTTGACATTCCTTCGACACTGTATATCCTCACATGATCCTTCTGGCCAAAATATTTGTGTCGTTCCTCCTCCGTGCTGATCGATGGGTCTTCAAAGATCTCTCCTTCCCGGAATGGTGATTGTAAAAGCATAGTTCCGCCGGGTTTCAATACCCTGAATAATTCTCTCATCGCTTTTCTGTCCTCGGTAATATGTTCAAGTATATGATAACAAATTATCAGGTCAAAAAAATTATCCTCGCATTTAATAGCAGTTATGTCAAATTGATAGTCTGCCATGAACTCATGGGCAAAATCGGAAGAAAAATATTCTACACCGGGGGTCTTTTTAAACTTCCTGTATAATGTTCTTGATGGTGAAAAGTCGAGTAGCTTTCCCTGTAACAGGTTTTCTTTTTTTAGCAGTTCATATAACCGGCGGTCCCTTGGTAAGCTTCCGCAGCGGGGACATAATAATTCACCATTCTTTAATTGAATGAAGCGATCAAATGATCCTTCACAAACGGTGCAATGATATTTATTTCCCCGAAAAAAAACTGAGTAGGTTTTTCTTAAGAAAGGTTCTATTTTGAAGACGAGCTTTTGCGGAAGGATTTTTTTTACTATTTTTTTAATAAATAAGTACATGGTGAAATGGATTCACTACAACAGAATAAAGCTTATGCCCGGTAAATATATCAGTAAGCAGGGGAATATTTATGATGCTGTTTTGGTTTCAACGTTTGCAAGAATTTCTGCATATACCTTTTTAGATTCCTCCGTCAGTATATCTGCATTGATATTTAATTGCGGTATCAGGTCAACCAAAGTATTGATACGGCCTTCTGTTTGCAAAAACTTATTCAGCACGACCACTTTTCTGTCTTCCAAAATACAATAACCGCTTTGAAAGGTTCCCCGTTCATAGCGCAGCACATAACCGGCTTCGTCAGGAATAGCTTCTAATTTATCGAGCGTAGATTGGGTGTATTTCATCAATTCAAAAATAAAAATTAAAAAATCAAAATTAAGAGAGCTGATTGCTGTCGGACGCTTTAATTATCCACAAGTTTTAATTTTAAATTTTGACTTTTGACTTACTTGCTCTGCATCTTTATCACCGGCACGATCATTTCCTCCAGGCTCACACCGCCATGCTGAAATGTGTTGCGGTAATAATTTACATAGTAATTATAGTTATTGGGGTAACAAAGAAAGCTGTCCTCTTTGGCAAAAATGAAAGATGAATTGATGGTGGGTACCGGCAAGCCAATATCCCTCGGATCGCGGAAGGCCAGCACCTCCTTGGGTTCATAGTTCAGGTTGCGTCCATGTTTGTAGCGAAGGTTAGTGGTCGTTTGTTTATCTCCCACTACTTTATAGGGAGTCTTAACTCTTACGCTGCCATGATCAGTAGCCAAAACGATCTTGATATTTTTATCGGCAATTTTTTTCAGGGCCTGGTGCAGGGGTGAATGTTCAAACCAGGATGTGGTGATACTCCGGTAACTCATTTCATCGCCGGCCAGTTCCTTCAGTACTTCCATTTCTGTTCTGGCATGACTAAGCATGTCCACAAAATTGTAGACAATAACATTCAGGTCATTGTTCAGCAGGTTGTGAATATTATTGACAAGATCAAGCCCGGCCTGGTTGTTGACCACTTTGGTATAGGATACTTTCAGATCACCTTTTCCCAATCTTTTCAGTTGTGCCCTGAAGAATTCTTCTTCATGCAGGTTCTTTCCGCCTTCTTCTTCATCGTTCTTCCATTGCGCGGGGAATTGTTTTTCAATAGCCGCCGGCATCAGTCCTGCAAAGATGGCATTGCGGCAATACTGTGTGGCCGTGGGAAGGATGCTGTAAAAACTATCTTCTTCCAGGATCCGGAAGCTCTCTGAAAAAATGGGTTGAATGGCTTTCCACTGATCAAACCTCAGATTATCTATCAATACAAAAAATAAAGGGATCCCTTTCTCTGCATGCGGCAGCACTTTAAACTGGAACAATGAATGGCTCATGACCGGACCGTCCGTGCTTTTAGGATTTACCCAATTGGAATAATTCCTCGAAACAAATTTAAAAAATTCGGTATTGGCTTCACTCTTCTGGTTTTGCAATATTTCCTGCATTTCAGGACTATCGCTTTTCTCCATCTCCAGTTCCCAATACACCAACTTCCTGTAAATATCCATCCACTCGTTATAATCAGGGTTGCTGTTTAATGCAGTAAATAAATGCCGGAATTGCTGCTGGTAGGCTGTCGTGGTTTTTTCTGCTACCAATCTCCTGTTATCAATGATCTTTTTCAAACTCAGCCAAACCTGGTTAGGGTTGACCGGTTTGATAAGGTAATCACTGATCTGCGAGCCAATAGCTTCATCCATCAGGTTCTCGGTCTCATTCTTTGTAATTAAAACCACCGGGAGCGATTGGTTCACTTCTTTGATCTTGGCAAGTGTTTCCAGGCCTGTTATGCCGGGCATACTTTCGTCGATCAACACCACATCCACCGGGTTTTCTTTTACATAGTCTATGGCATCAAAACCATTGGTGAATGTCTGGACCTCGTATCCTTTATTTTCCAGGAAAAGTTTTTGCGATTGCAAGCTTTCTATTTCATCATCTATCCAAATAATTTTTGCTACAGCCATATTTGTTGCTTGTTGTTGGTTTCTGGTTACTGGTTACTGGTAATTTCCGAAAGGAGAAGAATCTTTCAAGGTTAGTAAAGCTAACCAGTGACAAGAAACCAGCAACCAGTCAAAAATAGCTTATTAAACTCTCCCTTTGTACATTTGCCGCCTGCCCTTTTGAAGCCTTTAACAAAAAAGCAACAATGACCCCAGTCCGCAAGATCATCAACGACCCTGTATATGGTTTTATTACGATCGACCATCCGCTGATATTACAGATGATCTCTCATCCTTACTACCAGCGGCTTCGGAATATCCACCAGATGGCATTTGCTCATTTGGTATATCCCGGGGCAGTACATTCCCGGCTGCACCATTCCCTGGGCACTTATCATTTAATGTGTATGGCACTAAATGAATTAAAAAGCAAAGGAATTGCAATAACTGCCGAAGAAGAGTTGGGTGCAAAGCTGGCAATACTTTTACATGATGTTGGCCATGGACCATTTTCTCATGCCCTGGAAAATGAGCTGATCCGGGATATACAGCACGAAGCCATTTCCATTTTGATCATGCAGGAATTGAATACTGAATTCAAAGGTCAGCTTCAAACAGCCATTGATATTTTTACCGGTGATCATCCAAAAAAATTTTTACGCCAACTGGTAGCCGGGCAATTGGATGTGGACAGGATGGATTACCTGAACCGGGATAGTTTTTTTACAGGCGTGGCAGAAGGTGTTATTGGCTACGACCGTATCATCAAAATGCTGACAGTAGTTGATGGCGAATTAATGGTGGAGGAAAAAGCTATTTATTCGATCGAAAAATTTTTAGTGTCCCGGCGCCTTATGTACTGGCAGGTGTACCTGCATAAAACAGTGCTGAGCGCCGAAATGATGCTGGTAAAAATCATCCACCGTGCCAAAGAACTGATAAAAAACGGGCAAACCGTGAAAGCCGCTTCGGATGAATTGGATTTTTTTCTTCAAAATGCATCTCCCGTTTCTTCCATTAAGCAACATATAAAAACGTTTTGTCGCCTGGATGATCATGATGTAATGGCGACCATTAAAAACTGGAGCCGGCATCCGGATAAAATATTAGCGATACTTTGCCGTTCTTTAGTGGAAAGAAACCTGCTGAAAGTAAAATTGCAGGCAGAGCCGTTTGCTGAAGCGTTTGTCCGGGAAAAAACAAAAGCGGCCTGTAACCAACTTGGCATCAGCGAAAAAGATTCTGAGTATTTTGTGTTCACGGGGGAGACGAGTAATACAACTTATAACCCGGGTGATGAAAGGATCAATATCATTTTCAAGGACGGAACGATAAAAGATATTTCACAGGTGGACAATGCCCTGATCCATTATAACAGTGGCCTTGCCTACGGGCAGATTAAAAAATATTACATTTGTTATTATCGTTGCTAGTTGCTGGTTATTGGTTACTGGGAGAAACCCTAATCCAGTAAGACTCTGACCAGAAACAAGCAACCAGAAACCAGAAATATGCAATTCCCGGCTGCACAAATAGCACTTATTGTAAACGGCAAAGTTGAAGGCGATGCCGGTATCGCTGTTAATTCTATTGGAAAAATAGAAGAGGCCACGGAAGGGCAACTGACTTTTTATGCCAATAACAAATACGAAGAATTCTTATACAGCACCAAAGCCTCTATTATCATCATTAATGATGACTATAAATTAAAACAACCGGTGAGTGCTACATTGATCCGGGTGCCTGATGCATACTCTGCTTTTGCTACACTCCTCAGCAAGTACCAGGAAATCATGCAGCAGCAACTGGTGGGTGTGCAGGAACCAAGTTATATTTCCAAAACCGCTTCTTACGGGCTAAATGTTTTTATCGGGGCCTTTGCTTACCTGGGAGAAAATGTAAAGCTGGGTAACAACACAAAAATATTTCCTACTGTTTATTTGGGTGATAATGTAACCATTGGTGACAATACGATCATTCACCCCGGTGTAAAAATCTATCATGATTGCAAAGTGGGAAGCCTGGTAACCATTCATGCCGGAACAGTTATTGGAGGCGATGGTTTTGGTTATGCACCGCAATCAGATGGCATCCTGAAAAAAGTGCCGCAGATCGGGAATGTGATCATTGAAGACAATATAGAGATCGGGGCAAACACGACCATCGACAGGGCTACGATCGGTTCCACTATAATAAGATCAGGCGCCAAACTGGATAACCTGATCCAGATAGCCCATAATGTAGAAGTTGGCAACTTTACTGTTATTGCGGCCCAGGCAGGTATAAGCGGAAGTACCAAAATAGGCAAGGGTGTAATCATAGGCGGGCAGGCGGGTCTGGCGGGTCATATCAATATTGCAGATAACGTAAAGATCAACGGGCAAAGCGGGGTGAATAAATCAGTTAAAACGGCCGGCATTGCTATAACCGGAACGAATGCCTATGAATATACCAAGGCCATGCGAAGCATGGCGATCGCAAGAAACCTCCCTGAAATGGATAGAAGGATCAAAGAGCTGGAAGAACTGGTGAAACAATTAATAGCAGAGAAAATATCTTAGTCTACAAAATCATTTTTTCATGAAGATCTGCGGTTTCACTTTTGTCCGCAATGCAGTTAAGTTTGATTACCCGGTGGTGGAATCTATCAATTCCATTCTCTCCATTGTTGATGAGTTTATCGTAAGTGTTGGCAATAGCGAAGACGGCACCCTGCAACTGATCGAATCCATAGGATCACCGAAAATTAAAATTGTGCTTTCTGCCTGGGATGATTCGATCCTGGAAGGAGGAAAAGTGCTTGCTGATGAAACCAATAAAGCCTTTTCTCACATTAGTCCTGATGCCGACTGGGCTTTTTATTTACAGGCAGATGAAGTGGTTCATGAAGATGACCTGCCCAGCATTGTTAAAGCAGCTGAGCAGCACCTGCATAATACAAAAGTGCAGGGTTTGATCTTTAAGTTTATCCATTTCTATGGGACCTATGATTATGTTGGCGATTCCCGTCGCTGGTATAGCCATGAGATACGGATTATCCGTAATGATAAAAAAATATATTCTTACCGGGATGGGCAGGGATTCCGTATCGGGAAAGACATCAAATTAAAAGTTAAGCAAGCCAATGCTTCCATATATCATTACGGCTGGGTTCGCCATCCGAATAAGCAATTAGAAAAACTCAGCAATTTTTATGGGCTCTGGAACGGTAAAGAATACATTGCACCGGCAATACTTGAAAAAGATCAGTTTGATTTTTTAAAAGACGTCGATTCAGTCATTCCATTTAAAGGCCAGCACCCCGCCATTATGCAAAAAAGGATCAGGGAAAAGAACTGGCAATTGAATTTTGAGGGCGCCAAAAAGAAATTTTCTTTCAAAGACAAACTCGTTTACAGGTTTGAAAAAATGACAGGCATCCGTCTTTTCCGGTTCCGCAATTACACCAAAATATGATGCCATAAACCTCTTTTCACTGTTTTTAACGAATGGCTATCTTTGCCCCGCTTAAATAAATTGCATGGCTCCTAACTTTAATCCTGATAAGCAGCATACACTAAAGAAAGCTGTAAGCATTTCCGGAACGGGATTGCATACAGGCGTCATGGCTGATCTGACCATGAAACCGGCCATTCCTGGTTTTGGTTTCCAGTTCCAGCGTATCGATCTGCCCCATCAACCCATCATTAAAGCAGATTGTGATCTTGTAACAGATGTAAGCCGTGGCACTACCCTGGAAATAAATGGAGTAAAAGTAAGTACTGTTGAACATGTTTTAGCTGCATTGGTAGGTATGGGCGTTGATAATTGCCTGATGGAAATTAACGGCCCCGAAATGCCCATCATGGATGGCAGTTCTGAACCATTTGTAGAGCTGATCGAAAAATCAGGTGTGGTAGAACAGGATGCAGCCAAAGTCTGGTATAGCATTGATGAAAATATTTTTCATTATGATGAAACCAAAAGAGTGGAGATGGTAGCCATGCCTTCCATGGAATACCAGGTCACAACGCTGATCGATTTTAATTCTCCTGTGCTGGGCACCCAGCATGCGGGGCTGAAACATATCCGTGACTTTAAAGAAGAAATTGCTCCCTGCCGCACTTTTTGTTTTTTACATGAACTGGAAACACTGCTTGATAATAACCTCATCAAGGGCGGTGATGTAAACAATGCGATCGTTATTGTAGATAAGCCGGTGGATGAAAAAGAAATGAAAAGACTGGCCAAAATTTTCCGGAAGGATAAAATAGAAGTAAAAAGCGAAGGATACCTCAACAACCTGGAACTGCGGTTCCCTAATGAGGCTGCCAGGCATAAACTACTGGATGTAATTGGCGATATGGCATTGATCGGTTATCCCATAAAGGGTCGTATTCTAGCCCATCGGCCCGGGCACAGCACCAATGTAGAGTTTGCAAAAAAGATAAAGCAGTATATCAAAAAGAATAAACATACCAAGGGGGTTCCTGTTTATGATCCTAATCAGCCGCCGGTCTTTGACCAGCAATTCATCGAAAAAACCCTGCCTCACCGTTATCCTTTTGCATTAGTTGATAAGATCATTGAATTAAGCGACACACATATTGTCGGGATCAAGAATGTCACTTTTAATGAATGGTTTTTCCAGGGGCATTTTCCCGGTAATCCCGTCATGCCGGGTGTGTTACAAATAGAAGCGCTTGCACAATGCGGAGGTATTCTTGCCATCAACCTGAGTGGCGAAGGAAAGTATGATACTTATTTTCTGAAAATAGACAACTGTAAGTTCAAAAATATTGTCAAGCCGGGTGATACCCTCATTCTTAAAATGGAATTAACCGGTCCGATACGACGTGGGATTTGTGAGATGAAAGGGACAACTTATGTAGGCAATAAAGTTTGCGCAGAGGCCGACCTCGTGGCACAGGTAAAGTCTCAAAAAAGCTCTTAAAAGAGTCTGAAAAAATGCTTCTTTTTGTAAAGACAAGAAATGATTGAAATGCCCGTTTTACGGGCATTTTCTTTATCCACAAACCCTGTTAAATGGTTTAAAAAAGAGGGCATTAAATCCGGGTCGGCAGGGCTTATTTTCGTACATTTGTCAGTAACCATTTCAGGACTTATTACAATAGTTTTTTACCATTTTTATGACGACAGAAGCTAAAGAAAAAGCCGCCCTTATTTCGGCCAATTACAGTGCAGACAGTATACAGGTATTGGAAGGTTTGGAAGCCGTTCGTAAACGTCCGGCCATGTATATTGGCGATATCGGCGTAAAAGGTTTGCACCATCTTGTTTATGAAGTAGTGGACAATTCCATTGACGAAGCATTAGCCGGCTATTGTAAGAACATCACTGTTACAATTCACGAAGACAATTCTGTTTCGGTAGAAGATGATGGCCGCGGTATCCCTACCGGTATGCATCATAAAGAAAAAAGATCCGCACTGGAAGTAGTAATGACGGTGCTGCATGCCGGTGGCAAGTTCGACAAAGGTTCATATAAGGTTTCAGGCGGTTTGCATGGCGTGGGTGTCAGTTGTGTAAATGCATTAAGTAAATTGATGCATGTAACAGTAAACCGGGATGGCAAAATATTTGAACAGGAATATCATATTGGTGTTCCTCAATATCCTGTTCGGGAAATCGGGAGCAGTGATACCACAGGAACTAAAGTACATTTCTGGCCTGATGATTCCATTTTCATTACCCTGGTTTATAATAAGGACATTTTAGAAGGTCGTCTCCGGGAGCTTTCCTATTTGAACAAAGGTGTTCGCATCATATTGAATGATGAAAGAGAAAAAGAAGAAGATGGTTCTATGTACACCAATGTTTTTTACAGTGAAGGTGGAATTGTGGAGTTTGTAGAGATGCTGGATAAAAATGCCGGGCGTAATGCACTTATACCAAAAGTGATTTTTGTAGAAGGCCGGGATGAAAACACCAATGTGGTCGTGGAAGTAGCCTTAAGTTACAACGATAGTTATAACGAACATATTTACTCTTACGTAAATAATATCAATACGATCGAGGGTGGCACCCATGTATCCGGTTTCCGCCGGGCATTGACAAGAGTTTTTAAAAGCTATGGCGATAAAAATGGCCTTTTTGAAAAAGCCAAAGTAGAAATTGAAGGCGATGACTTCCGGGAAGGATTAAGTTCTATTATCTCGGTAAAAGTTCCCGAGCCACAGTTTGAAGGACAAACTAAAACCAAACTTGGGAATAATGAAGTAATGGGTGTGGTTGATTCTACGGTTTCAAAAGTATTGGAAGCCTACCTGGAAGAAAATCCGAGAGAAGCTAAAAATATTGTATCAAAAGTTATTCTTGCAGCACAGGCAAGAGCAGCTGCAAGAAAAGCAAGAGAACTTGTTCAGCGCAAGTCGGTATTAACCGGCGGAGGACTACCCGGTAAATTGGCCGATTGTTCAGACAGGGATCCTGAACGTTGTGAGTTGTTCCTCGTTGAGGGTGATTCAGCCGGAGGCACTGCCAAGCAGGGAAGAGACAGAAGTTTCCAGGCAATTCTTCCGTTAAGAGGTAAGATACTGAACGTAGAAAAAGCAATGGAACATAAGATCTACGATAATGAAGAGATCAGGAATATGTTCACGGCCCTTGGCGTAAAGATGGGAACACCTGAAGACCCCAAGGCGCTTGACCTCAGCAAACTCCGGTATCACAAACTCATCATCATGACCGATGCTGATGTGGACGGTTCCCATATTGCCACACTAATACTCACTTTCGTTTACCGCTATATGACCGCACTGGTTGAACAGGGCTATGTCTATATTGCGCAGCCCCCTTTATACCTGATCAAAAAAGGAAAAGAACAGGCTTATGCATATAATGAGGTTCAGCGCAAGACCCTTATAGAAAAAATAGGTGGAGGAAAGGATGATTCAGTCAATATTCAGCGATATAAAGGTTTGGGTGAAATGAATTCTGAACAGCTTTGGGAAACAACAATGAACCCCGCTACGCGGACTTTAAAGCTCGTAACCATACAAAGCGCCGCAGATGCTGACAGCATTTTCAGTATGCTGATGGGTGATGAAGTGGCCCCCCGGAGAGAGTTTATTGAGAGCCATGCGAAGTATGCGAAATTGGATGTTTAAGCCTGAAAACCACTACTTTTTATCCAAAATGCCAGGGTGGATAGATAATTTTTAATCGTCTAAGGACTAATGACTTAACCCCGGCTTGCTAAGGCTTGTGGATGCCTGTTTCAAATTTTCCCCTTTAGAACCGGCCGGAATCTGTAATTTCAAGGATTACTTAACCCAAAAACTATTGATCATGTCAGATGTAAAAATCACAGCGTATAACGTAAAAACAAAAGAGAAAGGCGTTGAAATGTTCGATGCTGTTATCACTAAAACAGCGAAAGGCGCCTATATGGCCCAGGGCAATGATGGAAAAGGTAATAAGCTTACCACCCTGATGAATGAAGAAAAAGCTATGGCAGCCATTAAAGCAGGTATTGCCAAACAAGGCTGGTAAAACCGCTTTTGAAGATATACCCGTCCCGATTTGTCGGGATGGGTTTTTTATTGCCTGATCAATCGGAAGGATTGCTTCCTGTTTCCTGCTTGTACATCCAAAAGGTACAAACCATTAGCAAATCCCGGTTCATGAAGATCAATACTTAACTTCTGCACAAAGCCATTGGCGATCAAATTATATTGTTTCACTATTTTACCGGTAACATCATAAACTTTTAGGGTCATGGCTTCGCCATCAGCAGCCTGGAAAGTCAGGTTAAATATGCCTGAAGATGGATTGGGAAATAGCTGCCAGTTTATTTCTTCATTAAATACAACGGGCCGGATAGCGGAATACTTGAAGCTGCCGTCATTGTCAATTATTTTCAACCGGTAATACCGTACACCTGATTTATTATTTTCTATATCGGTAAAACTATATTGCTGTTCAGTTGTTGAATTGCCCCGGCTGATCACTTCTCCTATTTTTACAAACTGGTTTTGCAAGTATGCTGTATTTCCTTTTGCGAGTTCCAGCTCAAAATGATCTACATTGAATTCTGAAGCAGTTGTCCATTCTGCCAACACATCCTTCCCGTTCTTTTTCTTTGCCGTAAAATTGATGAGCTGCACTGGTAACGGTGTATTCTTATCAAACCCACCATTGTTCAGCCAGAACTCTGAAAAATTCTTCACTTTGAATTCAGCATAGTATCCTTTATCAAAAGGAACTTTTTTAGTATTGGCTGAATTAATAAAAATGTAATTGCCGGGTGTATTGTCAGCAAGTGTTCCGTTTTCTTTGCTATCATCTGCGTCGCTGTATTTAGTAACGCCAAGCTCATAAGCCATGGATGGTTTGTAACAAAAACCACAACCAGTTGCATTGATCAAAGCCTCTGTTTCAGTATCCAGGAAATAAAAACGAACGGTTGCCGAATCCGCCAGGTTGACCGTTGCCGGTTTAATGGTAATATTCCTGTCATGATAGTACTGGTCGCTGTTGATGCGAACCGCCCCGGTATTGATATAGGATTGCACATCGGTACTTCCCATATTTTGTCCATTAGGATTAACAGAAGCGATCAGCTTATTAGTGCCGCTTTCTATAAAATCGATCCAGCCTGAGCCATTAACTGCCGGTTGGTTCACAACCGGGCTGGTACCCGTGACACTATAAATACCATAGACATTATCGTAGATATGTATATCATCGATGGCAATTCCATCTTTTGAAAGCCCGGCATCGGAATTGAAAACAAAACGGAAACGCAGGCTGCTGTTATTTGTCGTTGGCAATGCTGTAGTGGCTACATGCCAGCGGGTATAATCCTGCTTGCTCCAGACATTATTGTTCACATAATTTTTATTATACCAATTTGTGCCTTGTCCAAAAGCTCCTAATCTATTCCATGTTATTCCTCCATCATTGGAATATTCCATCCAGGCCGCATCACATAAAGCGCCGCCGCAATCTTCAATATCAAGGGCAAGACTGAGACTTAATGTGGGAACCGTCATCCCGGAAACATTGAAACATGGAGAATATAAATAAGACAACTCTTTATCGTTGTAATAACCAATGAGGTTTGTCTTCCATGCCTTGGTACCGCTCGCTGCTCTTGCTATCTTGGGTGAATTGGGTGTTCCGTATTGCCAGCTGCTTCCACCCGAAGTGGTGGTATACCAATAACCATTATTGGCTTCGAAATTTTCAAGATAAGGAAATGATGTTACGTAAGGCAAACTGTTCACCGTAATCCTTGCCGTATCATTCTCCCTGAAACTATCGCTCGAATAAGATACCCATACTTCCACGCTGTGATTGCCCGGCGCTGAAAGGTTAGCCGTTCCCGGGTTAAAAGTATAATGAACCGTATCATTCGCAGGGATAGTCAAAATATTTTCAATGCTGATGACTGAGCCATCTACTTTCAGAATTACCGGCACGTTATTGACAACAGCACCGGATGTATTTCTTACCGTAACTCTTACCGGCACCGCAGCACTAAATCCACAACTAACAAGCAAAGGAGTATCGATACTCACCAGTTGTATATCATCAATAGCACGATAGAGACGGATATTGTCAAACGAATAACCTGCGCCGCTTTCATTGTCTGCCGCCATATATTCACCCCATTGACCCCAACGAACCTGGAAGCTTGAAGTAAAGACCTGGCCATGTGCAACCAGTGAATCTCCCAACTCAATACTTCCCGACAGTTTATAAGAGCCGTCGGGATTATTTTGATTGGCAAATAAATCATATACATAGATCCAGCTATCAGCATCGCTGCCACGTATCCACACTTTATTGGCGGCATTCGTTTTTTGTTTGTGATTCTTATACCGGAAATCAAGACGGATATCATCAGTGACCGGGTTAAAAGTTCCCAGGTTAAATGTTCCGGTCAGTGAATCAACATTGCCACCCGAAACATAACGATTCATGTCTAAGGTTATAGCTTTACTTCCCGAATAAGCAATGCCGGTATTGATGAACGATCTCAATTGCCCGTATACCGTACTATTTTTAAAATCATACCGATCACTTCCCGTAAGTCCCATTTGGCCAACGTTCACTGTCTGCACACTTAATGTTTCTAAATTATCAAGCCAGGGAAGATCACTTGTCGTGATCGGTTGATTATCTAATTGCTTAAATATTTTTGTCAGGCTATTGTTCGCAACAACCGGGTCAGACACTTTGGTAGCTGTTACTTGTAAACTATATGTTCCTACCGCAGAAAGATCAGCATTCGTAGCAAACGTATAATCAATGAAGCTCCCCGCAGGAATATCGGCAACAGGAGTTGTAATGGTTGCAGCAACAGGAGTGCCGCCATTTATTGAATAGCTAACATTAATGTCGCCGCTTGAAACAACATCATCCAGGTTTTTGATCCGTATGGTAACCGGTACACTGTTTGACAAAGCGCTTAAAGTAAATACCCTTCCGGATGAAGCAGGAGAAATAACAGAATCGATCTTCAGGTCATTATCCGAAATACTTCCTGCACAGCTGCCTGAATTCGGTTGACGGGAAACAGCTACTCCCCTTCTTCCCGGTTTACCATTGATCCTTGCTCTTACTGTCACCCAATAAACACTATCTTTCGATAAGCCACTGAATGTGTAGTTTAAAGAAGTTGTAATCGCTACAGAAACCATTTCATCTCCCTGCAGTTTCATTACTTCATAGTCTGTGGCTCCGGGTATACTTCGCCAGCCCAATTGAATATATCCTTCACATTGCGTAGGTGTCAATGAGTCGATAGGCAAAGCCGTAATGGTAAAAGCATTGCTTGTTTGTGTAAATGCAGTATTGTTTTTTGTCAGTTTTATTTTACCCAACTCCGTTGGGGTATTAGGAACTACCCATTTATAAAGCCTTTCAGATGACGGAACATTATTAACCAGGGTTGACCAGTTAGTTCCGCCATCACTGGAAAACTCAAGGGTGAACATTTCATTGGTCGGGGTGCTGTAATCATCCCATTGTACATAAAGGGTATCAAAGAGCTGGGAGCCAAAAAAATAAGTGCCGGTCGGCGTGAATGCTTCGCCTCCAACCGGGTTGGTTAATACCAGGCTTGCAGGTATTATATCATATACCAGGAAATATTCCTGCGATGGATTTTGTGCGATGAGTGTTCCAATACTTTTGAGATCATAATTACCGGCAACAGGGTTATTAATTACTACCTGCTCAATATTATTTAAATGATCTGCCCCGTGGGTAGCAGTATTGTTTACATTGGCAGGCAGGGTATCTAATTTAAATGGCAAAATTGTTCCGCCCGGTGAAACAACCTCCAGGTCAAGGTCATTGACCAATGTTTTACTGGCCATCACAGCTGCTGGCGGATCCTGCCAGTATAACAATACTTTTAATTGTGCCGTATTGGCCGGGACAACTATTGAATGAACATTATTTGATCCCTGCGTTATACTTGAATTGAAGTAAGTGACATCCTCCATCATTTTCAATGACCTTATAAGATTCATGCTGCCTAATCCATAACTAAAATCAGGTCCTGCATTGCCGCGGTCATCGGCGCCGTTGCACAGCAAGGCTTTCATTAATGCATTTTTTGGATTTGATCCGGCATGCAACTGGCGATAACGTTGTATCAATAAAGCCAGTCCGCCTGATACCCCCGGCGCTGCCATACTTGTTCCGTTACTATAACTGTATAGATTATTTATCCAGGTAGAAGCGACAAATTCACCCATTGACATGATCTCGGGTTTCATACGGCCATCTCTTACCGGCCCTTTGCTTGAAAAAACACTAACATCTCTTTTATAATCTGTGCTGCCAACGGTTAAAATGTTTTTCGCTGATTGAAACCCTCCCAATACGGTTTTAAACCCTGCGGGATAAGGAGTGCAGGTTCTGAATCCATCATTTCCTGCCGCAAATACATGTTGTAACTCGGGGAGATCAAATGCCTGCTGATCAAGAATTCTTGCAGTGAGATCATACAATCCATTATAAGCACAATCATCCACAACGGAGCCATAAGAATTATTAGTGACCACCATTCCCTGGTCCTGCACATAAGTGGGTGCATAAGTAATGATGTTTGAATTAACCTGGCTTAATATTGTTGATTTGGGAGCATAACCTGCATATAGTTCATGGATGATGCCTGCTCCACCGACCGTACCCGCTACATGCGTGGCATGCGCCAATGGTGTTTCTCCTGCCCGGTTGATAATGCGACCCGTAAAATCAAGATGCGTCTGTATATCACCATTATCACCAACACCAACAACAACCCCCTGACCATTTAAATTTTTTCCTCCTGACGCTAATGGAGCTTTCAAAACATTTGCTCTTGAAGCAAACATGCTGTTATAATTGATCTCTTTATCAGCAGCCGGGACTGATTGCACAAATTCAATAAATGATTGGGAAGCCAGTTCACTCAATCTTTGTACAGCAACACGTAATGCAATAACACGATAATCTTTATACTGCGGAGAAATTATTTCAAAACTTTTGTTTTGCAATTCCTGGCGAACCGTTTCAAAAGAAAAAGTTTTGGGAAAACTGATCCACACATCAATTGTTCCCTGCGACTTAACTGCCCAGGATGGAAAATTTCCTTTAGCCAGTTCGGGTTGCATTTTTTGTGATGGAGCAAGACTGATAACAGCCCTTGCCTTAACCTGTGCAAGTAAGCCGGTAGTTAAAGAACCGGAGATGGTTGCTGTATAAGCATTGTTTGGAATATAATCGAGTAGCTCAATGCCCTGTTGAGATAATTGAAACCTTTCATTCACACCGGGAATTTGTTCAAACTGGATAATAGCAAATGTTTGACCGGATGTTCTTGAAGCTGTACGATTGAACTGCTCCAGTTTTTCAGCAGTAATATTTTTTTCGGGAATAAAAGCGCCGCTTTTCAGTAATAAATTATACCGCGAATCATCTTGCGCTGCCAATGACAGGGATAAAAGCAGACATGCAGCTATCACGGGAATAGGATTGGGCTTCATAGTGGAATTTAGAAGTTTAAAAATAGCACAAATTCATGAGAAATACCAGCGCAGCGACCATCTTGTACACTTACGAAATCGTTCTAAGCGGGGATTGAGTTGCCGGCAAAACAATAAACATGCATATCCCGCAGGAAACGGTGCATTTCATCCATGGATCTCATGTCATTTGCGATCAGCATGAATAACCGGCCGGTCTGTTTAAGTTTTGCTTTATTAGTGGCTGTTTGAAGGAACTGGATGATCTTTTGAAATGTGTCTGATTCAAAATAGAGAGAATCCGGCCGGTTGATAAAGAAACAACGGAGTATATTTTCTTTCAAAGACATTTTTTCAAATCCAAGTTCAACAGCCAGTTTGCGGCAGCGAACGGTGATAAAAAGATCTTCAACCTGTTGCGGTAGAGCGCCGAACCGGTCTTCCAGTTCTTTTTTCATCGCCTGGAGATCTTCTTCCGTTTCACTATCGTCCAGGCGTTGGTATAAAGACAACCGTTCTGTGATACTCTCTACATAATCATCGGGTATCAGGATCTCCAGGTCAGTGTCAATGGTGCAATCCTGGACATAATCATCCTGCTTGGTGATCTCTTCTTTGAATAATTCTTTGAAATCTGTCCTCTTCAATTCTTTGATCGCTTCATCAAGAATTTTTTGATACATCTCAAAACCGATCTCCGCCATAAAACCACTTTGCTCACCACCCAGCATATTCCCGGCGCCTCTTATATCCAGGTCTCTCATAGCGATCTGGAAACCGCTTCCGAGTTCACTGTGTTGCTCCAGTGTTTGCAATCGCTTTTTTGAATCATTGGGCAATGTACTCATCGGCGGAGCCAGCAAATAACAAAATGCTTTTTTATTACTTCTTCCAACTCTTCCCCTCAACTGGTGCAGATCACTTAATCCAAACTGGTGAGCATTATTAACGATGATGGTATTGACATTCGGGATATCAACACCGCTTTCAACGATATTGGTGCAAACAAGCACATCATATTTTTTATCAATAAAATCCAATATCCTTTCTTCCAGGTGATGACCTTCCATTTGTCCATGAGCATAACCAATACTTAAATCAGGACACAATGCCTGTATGATTGTTGTCATCTCCGCCAAACCAGCGATACGGTTGTAAATAAAAAACACCTGCCCGCCTCTTTCTGTTTCAAAATAGATGGCTTCCCGGATAACATCTTCATTATACACCAGCACTTCCGTTTGGATCGGCTGACGGTTGGGTGGCGCTGTATTGATGATGCTTAGATCCCTGGCGCCCATCAATGAGAATTGAAGTGTCCTTGGTATCGGTGTTGCCGTGAGTGTCAAACAATCAACTGCCGTGCGCAGTGTTTTAATTTTTTCTTTGTGACCCACACCAAATTTTTGTTCTTCATCCACTACCAGCAAACCCAGGTCTTTGAACTTAACATCTTTACCCAACAAACCATGCGTGCCGATAATGATATCTATTTTACCTTCTTCTAATTTTTTCAATGTCTCTTTTTTGTCCTTAGCAGATTTGAAACGATTGATATAATCAACAGTGACAGGAAAATCTTTTAACCGCTCACTAAAAGTCTGGAAATGCTGAAAGGCAAGAATGGTTGTGGGGACTAATATAGCGGCCTGCTTTCCTTCCAGGTTTGTTTTAAAAGCAGCCCGGATGGCCACTTCGGTTTTTCCAAAACCAACATCACCACAGATCAGCCTGTCCATCGGTGATGCTGATTCCATATCTTTTTTTACATCTGCTGTTGCTTTACTCTGGTCAGGAGTGTCTTCATAAATAAAAGATGCTTCCAGTTCCGTTTGCATATAATTATCCGGCGCATGCTGAAATCCCTGCTGCGCTTTTCTTTTGGCATAAAGTTTTATCAGGTCAAAAGCAATTTCCTTGACCTTTGATTTTGTTTTTTCTTTCAGCCTGTTCCAGACATCGCTGCCAAGTTTATTTACTTTTGGCACACTGCCTTCCTTGCCCGTGTACTTCGCGATCTTATGAAGACTATTGATGTTTACATATAAAATATCGGTGTCTTTATAGATCAGCCTGACCGCTTCCTGCAATCTTCCGTTTATTTCCAGTTTTTGCAAACCACTGAAAATTCCAACACCATGGTCAATATGTGTTACAAAATCTCCCGGTTGAAGTTCACGGAGTGTCCGCAGTGTTAATGCCTTGTTCTTGTTATACGCCTGCTTGACTTTGTATTTGTGATAACGTTGAAAAACCTGGTGATCGGTGTAACAAACGATCTTTTGATCTTCGTCAATAAACCCTTCATGGATAGAAGTGGTGATGGGGTTAAAAACAATTTCAGCTTTCAGGTCATCAAAAATACTTTGTAGTCTTTCCAGTTGTTTGGGATTCTCAGCAAAAATGTATAATTGAAATTTCTTCGCTTCCCAGCTTTTCAGATCTTTTATCAGCAGGTCAAAGCGGCGGTTAAATGCCGGTTGAACTTTTGTGCGGAATTCAATTTCAAAATCAGCCAAATGAGATTGAAAGCCAAATTCAACAAGATGTTTCTTTGTTAGTTCTTCTTTTAAAATACCCGGGCTGATAAAATCATCTGTGGTTATTTTTTTCTTTTCAATTTTATCGGAATCAGCTTCCCGGGTAACGGAACCCGATTCATTCATCATCCTTAAAAAAGCCTGCAGGTCTTCTTCACAATCTTCAAGTCTTTCCCTGCATAGTTCATAGTCCTGAATCCACGCAACAGTATTTTCCGGCAAAAAATCAAGCAAAGAGATCCTGTCCTCATTTTCAAATTGAGTGTCAACATTCGGAATGATATTTACCTGCAATAGTTTCCGTTCACTGAGTTGTGTTTCCGGGTCAACAATGCGGATGGAATCCACATCATTACCAAAGAGCTCAACCCGGTAAGGTTTTTCATTGCCAAATGAATAAATATCAAGGATGCCTCCCCGGATCGCAAACTGGCCGGGCTCATAAACAAAATCTGTTCTTTCAAAACCATAGTCTGCCAATTTCAGCAGCAATTCTTCCACATTCAGCCTGTCGCCGGCTCTGATATGAATGATATTGGAAGAAAGAGTATCGGGTTTCACCACTTTTTCAAACAATGCTTCCGGATATGTCACTAATACTTTCTTATTCCCGCCGGCCGCGATCTTTGTCAGCGCTTCGGTCCTGAGCATTACATGAGAAGAATTGAGCAGCTGATAATTTTTCCTGTTCTTGAAAGAAGATGGAAAATAAAAAATATCCAATGCTTCCGTCAGGTTCTCCAATGTATTATGGAAATAAGCGGCTTCTTCCGCGTCATTTAGAATAATAAGATGATTAAGTTGGGAACAGGACGGATGGAGAAATGTTGCCGCCACCGCAAACTGCGATGAGCTTCCCTGTAAGTTTTTAAGATAGATTTTTTGAGCCTGGGCAAAAGAAAGCCTGTCCGCCAGTTGAAAAAGACGGGGGGTGTTTTGATACAGTTCCAGCAGATCCGTTACACGCATTAGAATTCACAAAGATAATAACCAGAATGTTACGCATTCATCAATATTTTCCTCTTTGCATAACCAACGGAGTTGTTATTGGGTATATCTTTATCCAAATCACTTAAGAATGGCTTTACTACCCTGGCGGAAAGGCAAGGTTATAAGGATAGAAAATGAGACGGCCAACACCCATCGTTTCTGGATAGAGGTTGCAGAATTACCTTCTTTTGATTTTATACCCGGGCAGTTTGTAACGCTCGACCTGCCCATACATGAAAAGACCAATAAACGCTGGCGCAGTTATTCCATTGCATCCTGGCCGGATGGTTCAAATGTTTTTGAACTGATCATTGTACTTAACCAGCGGGGGGCCGGCACCCAATATCTTTTTAACCATGTGAAAGTTGGAAGTGAATTGATCTTTCGCGGACCGCAGGGAGTATTTACGTTGCCGGCGGTGATCGATAAAGATCTTTTCCTGGTCTGCACCGGCACGGGCGTTGCACCTTTCCGGAGCATGGTGCACCATATAAAGAACAATGCAATTGACCACAAGAATATCTACCTTGTATTCGGCAGCCGGAAAAAAGAAGACATCTTGTATTTTGATGAGCTGACAAAACTGCAAAGCGAGGTCGATAACTTCCAGTACATTCCAACACTTTCCCGGCAACATTGGGAAGGACATCATGGATATGTTCACCCGATCTACCAGCATCTCTGCGCCGGTCATCAGCCTGCTTTATTTTTCCTTTGCGGATGGAAACATATGATCGACGAGGCGCAAAAAAGAATCCTGGAAATGGGCTACGACAAAAAAACTATTCATCTTGAGTTGTACGGATGATTGGTCTTATCAATTATTAATTAATAATTAGTAATTAATAATTATTCCTTCCTAAATTCGCTAAAATCAAATTATATGGGTGCATCATCACTCATCGTACTCATTATTGCTGCCGTTGCCTTTTCCGGCATAGCCATTCTTATCTCCAAATTCGTTTTAAAACCTACGAAGAATAAGCAAAAAGGCGAACCTTACGAATGCGGCATTCCAACGCAGGGAAAAACATGGATACAATTAAATGTCGGTTATTATTTATTTGCATTGATATTCCTGATTTTTGATGTAGAGCTGGTTTTTCTTTATCCCTGGGCTGTAGTGGCAAAAACAGTGGGATGGCTTGCATTAGTTGAGATCGTTGTTTTCTTTTTCATTTTATTTATGGGATTTCTATATGCACATAAAAAAGGGGCATTAAAATGGATGTAAAGCCTCCCCAAACCCCTCGCAAGGAGGGGCCCTGCTTCACACAAAGCCAGCTTATTTGAAAAGTAAAATTGAATTTGAGACTTTGCAATGACTAAAGAAACTAAGATATCAAATGACTCTTCGAAAGTCTCCCCCTTGCGGGGAGATTTAGAGGGGGCTTTTCCGGGCCAGATTGAAGAGCTTCCCGGTGGTGGTATCGTACTCAGTAAACTGGATGATATCATTAACTGGGCACGTTCCAATTCATTATGGCCATTGACTTTTGCCACCAGTTGCTGCGGTATCGAAATGATGGCCGTTGCTTCTGCCAAATACGATTTCTCAAGATTTGGATTTGAAGTAGCAAGAGCAACACCGAGACAGGCCGATGTTATTATCATCGCCGGAACGATCGTCAATAAAATGGGCCCGGTATTAAAAAGATTGTATGACCAGATGGCCGATCCCAAATACGTGATCGCTATGGGAGCCTGTGCCATCAGTGGCGGACCTTTCTTCTATAATACTTACTCAGTAGTTAAGGGAGCAGATCATATCATACCGGTGGATGTGTATATAGCCGGTTGTCCTCCAAGACCGGAAGCACTGTTGCATGCATTGATCAGTCTGCAGGAAAAAATAAAAAAAGGATTAACGAGAGAACAGATCAAGTCAGGTAAAGAATAGTTATGCTGAACGAAGAATTGAAAACAAAAATAACTGAACTCGTTCCTGCCGCTACTTATGAAGAAGGCGGCGAATGGTTGAATATAAATATTGAATCGAAAGATTGGTTATCCTTTGCCCAGCAGCTTCGTAATGACGAATCTTTATTTTTCAATTATCTTTTTTGCCTCACCTGCATTGACTGGAAGACACATCTGACCATGCTGTATCATTTGACTTCAACAAAATTCCGTCACAACATAGTAGTAAGAACAAAACTGGATAGGAATAACCCGGAAATAGAAACGGTTTCTCATATTTGGCGCACTGCTGATTTTCAAGAAAGAGAAGTATATGAAATGTTTGGCGTCAATTTCCTGAATCATCCTGATCTCAGGTTACTGATATTACCGGACGGATGGGAAGGAAAAAACCCGATGAGAAAAGATTTTGAAGATCCTGTAAATATGATAAGACTTTAGAATAAGAAATAAGGAATAAAAAATAAAGAATAAGAAAGTAAAGAGACGCAGCAAGAATGTACAGGGAAACGACGATAATAAGCGACGATTCAGCAACCGGGGGCAAGGGTGACTTTGTTATCAATGTAGGGCCGCAGCATCCGGCAACTCATGGCGTTTTGCACCTTGTTATTACATTGAATGGAGAAACAATTAAAAAAGTAGAGCCCCATCTTGGCTTTATCCATCGCTCTATCGAAAAAATGTGTGAGAGCCTCACTTACCGGCAATTCATTTACGTCACCAGCCGGATGGATTATTTATCTGCGCATATCAATAACCATGGTTGTGCCTTATGTGTAGAAAAAGGGATGCAGATAGAAATTCCTGAAAGAGCAAAAGTGATAAGGGTATTGATGGATGAGTTAACAAGGATTGCCTCACATGAACTCTGGTGGGGAGCGATGGCGATGGACCTTGGCGCATTTACTCCTTTCTTTCATGCATTCCGGGAAAGAGAGACCATCAATGATATCATGGAAGAGACCTGCGGCGCCCGGCTGACCATGAATTATATTGTTCCGGGCGGTGTGATGTATGATCTTCATCCCGATTTTCAGAAAAGGGTAAAAAGCTTCATGCAATTATACAAACGTAAAATTCATGAGTACGATGAAATGGTAACCGGCAATATCATTTTTCAAAACCGCATGAAGAATGTTGGAGTGATATCGGCAGAAGATGCCATTTCATGGGGATGCACCGGGCCCGTGGCAAGAGGCAGCGGGGTTAGTTGTGATATCCGCAAACTATATCCGTATGAAGTGTATGACAAACTGCAGTTTGACGAAGTATTGGAAACTGGTTGCGATTCTTTTGCGCGGTATATGGTACGGGTAAGAGAGATGAATGAATCCATAAAGATCATTGAGCAGTTGATCGATAATATTCCTGAGGGAGAATTCCAGGCCAAAACAAAAGCAGTGTTGAAATTACCCAAAGGAGAATTTTATTCAAGAGTGGAAACAGCCCGTGGCGAATTGGGAGTTTATATTGTCAGTGAAGGAGGAACAACGCCGTACAGGATCAAATTCCGTTCACCCGGATTTTCTAATCTTTCCATTTTAGATCATATGATAAGAGGAGGAAAGATCGGAGACCTGATCGCTGCGATGGGAACGCTGGACCTGGTGATACCGGATATTGACAGATAGCCCAGGGTTTTAACCCTGGGAAGGGAAATAAGAAATAAAGAATAAGGTCCCGATAGCTATCGGGAAAGAAATGAGAAATAAGAAAGTAGCGAATCCCATAGGGGCGTCAGATCGATAGCCCACGGATTTATCCGTGGGAATAAAAAATGAAAAGTTTTTAGCCCCGTAGGGGCGACAGGTTGGTAGCCCCGGGTTTTAACCCGGGGAATGAAAATAAATCCGCATTCAGAACCCCATAGGGGTGATACATTTTGCTGAATAGAATTACCGGACGATGAAGTGTGCGACGCAAGGGACGATGATAGTAGCACAGGCGATGACAAAATAAAAAATAAAATATTCCCCTTTAGGGAATAGGACATGTGGAGCTTATCTAAAATAACTGATACAATTAATACCTGGTTGAATAATACATTCAACCCAACCTGGGCTACCATTTTTGAAATGGTCATCGTTGGTGTTTGTGTGATTAGTTTATTCGCCATGCTGGGCTTGGTATTAGTGATCATGGAAAGAAAAGTATCGGCATGGATGCAAATAAGGTTGGGGCCAAACCGTGTTGGGCCAAAAGGAATGTTTCAATCACTGGCTGATACGGTGAAACTGATGGTGAAAGAGGGGTTGACACCGAACGGTGCTGATAAATTATTATTCAACCTGGCGCCTTTTATTGCCATGATCGTTGCCATGCTGCTGATGGCTCCTATTGCTTTTGCAAAAGATTTCCAGATGTGGGACCTGAATATCGGTGTACTGTATGTTTCTGCGGTTTCTTCGATCATGGTCATCAGTATCTTAATGGCCGGGTGGGCGAGCAATAATAAATATTCATTGCTGGGTGCTATGCGCAGCGGTGCACAGATCGTGAGTTATGAATTATCTGCCGGTCTTTCTATCTTATCTATCATAGTACTGACAGGCAGCCTGAGTGTTTCTGATATCATCAACTCACAGGCTGACGGCTGGTGGATATTCAAAGGACATATTCCTGCCGTCATTGCTTTTGTCACTTTTATTATTGCTGTCACGGCCGAGACAAACCGGGCGCCATTTGACCTGGCAGAAGCGGAATCGGAATTAACAGCAGGATTTCACACTGAATATTCAGGAATGAAATTCGCTTTATTCTTTTTGGCTGAATATGTGAATGTGTTTATTGTATGTGCCATCGGTGCCACTTTATTTCTTGGCGGATGGATGCCGTTGCATATCGGCCACTGGCAGGGTTTTAACCATGCGATGGATTATATCCCGTCAAGCCTATGGTTCTTTGGAAAAACATTTTTCTTAATATTCGTCATTATGTGGTTCAGGTGGACATTCCCAAGATTAAGGATCGACCAGTTGCTGAACCTGGAATGGAAATATTTATTACCTATCAGCATGGTGAATTTATTGATAGTAACGTTGATGGCGATATTGGGATGGCATTTTTAGTGAATGGGGAATAGTGAATTGTGAATTGAAGACTGAAGCTAATGGCTAACGCTAAAAGCTAATGGCTGAAAATTATGTTCATAGTTAAATACATAAAAGAAATTGGCTCTGCGGTCAGATCGTTGCTCAAAGGCATGCGAAGGACCGGCTATTATTTCACTCATCATAAAGAGATCATCACACAACAGTATCCTGAAAACAAGGATACCTTGAATTTACCGGAACGGTTCAAAGGCGAAGTGGTATTGATCCATGACGAGAACAACGAACACCGCTGCACGGGTTGTACTGCCTGTGAACTGGCTTGCCCTAATGCTACCATTAAGATCGTTACCAAATTTGATATACAACCCGATGGCAAAAAGAAAAAAGCAATTGACAAGTTTGTATATCACCTGGAACTATGCACCATGTGTAATCTCTGTATCATCGCCTGCCCGACCGATGCGATCAAGATGGCGCAAACTTTTGAGCACAGTGTGTTTGACAGAAATGAGCTGACCAAAATTTTAAATAACCCAGGATCAAAGATCAAAGAAGGGGTAGAATAAATAAATTAAAAATTAAAAAATCAAAAGTAAACCCTTTATTCAATGACCTTTTGAGTTTTTACTTTTGATTTTTGACTTAAACAAATGAGTGGTTCGGCAATCATATTTTATTTACTGGCTGCACTTACATTAGGAAGTGGCGTGTTGTCTGTTTCTACCAGGCAGATATTCCGGTCAGCTATTTACCTGTTGTTTACTTTAATTGGTATTGCCGGTATTTATTTCTGGCTGAATTACCAGTTCATTGCTGCGGTACAGATCGTAGTTTATGTAGGAGGAATTGTGGTACTTATTATTTTCTCCATTTTTCTTACCCAGCAGGCCGGGGAAAAATTGGCGAAACAAAAGATTGGGCGGAAAATATTTTCTGCATTAGCAGTGTTTTGCGGTTTTGCATTAACCATGCTGCAGGTTTATCAGAATACTTTTTTTGAAACGGATGAACAGGCAATAAGCACCAATGTTGCTGATATCGGGAGAAAAATGCTTAGCACCAATAACGAAGGCTATGCATTGCCCTTTGAAGTAGTGAGCATGTTATTACTGGCAGCGATGATCGGGTGCATTGTTATTGCGGCCTCCCCAAACCCCTCCAAGGAGGGGCTTAAGAAAGACTCCGATAAAAATAAAATCATAAATGAAGAGTAGAATTTTATAATGGAACCCGGACTATATCATATTTTATTCATCAGCGCCGCACTGTTCTTTATTGGTGTCTATGGTTTCTTTACCCGGAGAAACCTGATCACGATGCTGATGAGCATTGAACTGGTATTGAACAGTGTGAACCTGAATTTCATTGCGTTCAATAAATATTTATGGCCGCAGAGGATGGATGGGTTGTTTTTCACCATCTTCATTATTGCTATTGCCGCTGCTGAAGCTGCTGTGGCCATTGCCATCATTATTAATTTATACCGAAGCCATAATTCTATTGATGTAGAAAACGCAGAAGAATTAAAGTATTAACCCTGCTCCGTCGCGGCGGAGACCGGGAATTTTAAAATAAATGAACCAAACACTGCAAATAGCACTTATTCCTTTGCTTCCGCTGGCCGGTTTTATTATACTTGGCTTGTTCGGAAGAAAGTATTTTAAGAAGAGCGCAGGCATAATCGGAACTCTTCTTCTATTAGCGTCAACAGTGTTGGCGCTATATATTGCCTATGAATATTTCTTTGTTTTTGGCAAAGCAGATGGAGTATATCAAAAATTTGTTCCTGTTAGTTATACCTGGCTGGAATTTTCAAAAGGCGTTTCCATTGATATGGGAATTTTCCTCGACCCTGTTTCTGTTATGATGCTGGTCGTTGTCACCTTTGTTTCGCTGATGGTGCATATTTACAGTTTGGGCTATATGAAAGGAGAAGAAAGGTTCTCTACATTCTACTCTTTTCTCGGGTTGTTTACTTTTTCCATGCTGGGTCTCGTGATCTCTTCCAATCTTTTCCAGATCTATATTTTCTGGGAATTAGTAGGCGTTTCATCATTTTTATTGATTGGGTATTATTATAATAAACCATCGGCCGTTGCGGCTTGTAAAAAAGCATTTATTGTTACCCGGTTTGCAGATCTTGGTTTTTTGATCGGTATATTGATCCTATCCTTCAGTTCCGGTACGCTTGATTTCAATACATTGATCAGCAGGTTAACCTCTCCCGAATCAAGCCAGTTAAAAACAGCGGCCGCTTCAACATTTTTGGGCGCATCAGCATTAACATGGGGTGCTGCATTGGTATTCATCGGCGGCGCAGGAAAAAGCGCCATGTTCCCGCTGCATATCTGGCTGCCCGACGCCATGGAAGGCCCCACTCCTGTTTCGGCATTGATACATGCTGCTACCATGGTAGTCGCCGGTGTTTTCTTAGTGGCAAGATTATTCCCGGTATTTTCTATCACTACTCCGGGAGTATTGGAGATCGTTGGATGGGTGGGAGCCATCTCGGCCATCATTGCTGCGATCATTGCCTGTACACAAACAGATATAAAAAGAGTGCTGGCTTATTCCACCATGTCGCAGATAGGTTTTATGATGTTTGCGTTAGGAGTATCAAAATATGGTGGTGAAAATGGATTGGGTTACACGGCATCCATGTTCCATCTTTTTACTCATGCTATGTTCAAGGCATTACTTTTCCTTGGCGCAGGAGCTGTAATACATTATATACACAGCAACGAAATGAAAGACATGGGTGGATTAAGAAAGTTTTTACCCATCACGCATATTACTTTTCTGATTGCCTGTCTTGCTATTGCAGGAGTTCCGCCATTTGCCGGCTTCTTTAGCAAGGAAGAAATTTTACTCGCCGCTTATCAAAACAATACGGTCATTTATTATATCGCATTGATCACATCCGGGCTAACCGCTTTCTATATGTTCCGTTTATATTTCAGTATTTTCTGGAACAAAGAACATCATCCGCATGGTGACAAACATGGCCCCGCCTCCGTTAAGACTACGGCGGGCAGGGAAGGTGGTTTCAGTATGATGATGCCGCTTATCTTATTGGCAATTGGTGCGGCAGCAGCAGGATTTATTCCTTTTGGAAAATTCGTGAGTTCTGATGGAACTGCATTGGAAAGTCATTTTCATTTGCAGTTCTCTATTCTCCCCGTTGCATTGGGATTGCTTGGTATTTTCATCGCCATGTGGTTGTATAAAAAACAAAGCAGCAGGCCGGATAAATTGGCGGCTTCATTGGGTGGTTTATACAGGTCAGCCTACAACAAATTTTACATAGATGAGATATATACGTTCATCACCAAAAAAGTATTGTTCAATTTAATTGGCCGGCCGGCGGCATGGTTTGATAAGAATGTGGTGGACGGATTGATAAACCTGACCGGCAATACAACGGCAGCCATTTCAGAAAGCATAAAAAAATTACAATCGGGTAAAGTACAGCAGTATGCCATTTATTTCCTGGTGAGTGTGATAGGTTTGGCATTGCTGTTTATTTATATCCTGAAATAAAACGAATGAACCTTTTATTACTCATAATTATTCCACTGGTTACAGCTGTTGCCGCATTATTATCCCGCAATAAGCAACAGGTAAGATGGATTTCATTTGCAGGATCGGTTGTACAACTGGTACTGGCTTTTGTTCTCTTACTGGCATTCAGGAATGAAAAGGCAGCCGGTAACACGGAACAAATGTTATTTGAATACAACTATTCACTGTCCCGGGCATGGAATATCAATTTGCATTTAGGAGTGGATGGTATTTCGGTAGCCATGATCTTACTCACGGCTTTTGTTGTAGTGGCCGGTGTGTTAGTTTCCTGGAATATTGAAAAGATGACAAAGGAATTCTATTTCCTGCTGATCTTGTTAAGTCTGGGCGCTTATGGTTTCTTTATCTCTCTCGATCTTTTTGTCCTTTTCTTCTTCCTGGAAATTGCAGTGATCCCAAAATATTTACTGATCGGTATCTGGGGAAGCGGGAAAAAAGAATACAGTGCCAACAAACTTGCATTGATGCTGATGGGTGGTTCGGCATTAGTATTGGTCGGTATACTGGGATTATATTTTTCTGCCGGTCATGGTTTTGACCTGCTGAGTTTATCAAAAGTAAAAATAGCTGAAAGCACACAGCGCATCGTGTTTCCCCTATTATTTGTTGGCTTTGGTGTGTTCACGGCCTTGTTTCCTCTTCACACCTGGGTACCCGATGGTCACTCATCAGCGCCAACAGCGGGATCCATGTTCCTTGCAGGTATTTCTATGAAACTCGGTGGTTATGGATGTCTTCGTGTGGCTACCTACCTCATGCCGGAAGGTGCTAAAGAATATTCCACTATTATTATTGTTCTTGCTTCCATTGCGATTTTATACGGAGCCTTCGCTACGATGATGCAGAAGGACCTGAAATATATCAATGCCTATTCATCCGTCAGTCATTGTGGATTTGTTTTGCTCGGGATTGGTATGTTAACAACAACGGCTATGACCGGTGCCGTGATGCAAATGGTGAGTCATGGTTTGATGACAGCCCTTTTCTTTGCTGTTATCGGGATGATATACGACAGGACACATACAAGACAGGTGAGTGAAATGGGCGGATTGATGAAAGTGATGCCGTTCATCACTACCGTATTTTTTATTGTTGGATTATGTTCATTGGGCTTGCCGGGCTTGAGCGGTTTTGTAGCGGAGATGACCATATTCATGGGATCATGGGAGCATGCGGATGCTTTTCACCGCATTGCCACCATTGCTGCCTGTATGTCCATTGTGGTGACAGCAGTATATATATTAAGAGCAATCGGGCAAACAGCCATGGGACCCATCAAAGAAAATTTTTCACAATTGGGTGATGCGACATGGAATGAAAAACTGGCTGCTGTGATATTGGTAGCAGGAATTTTAGCTATCGGTATCGCACCGGGATGGCTGAATGACCTGTTGCGACCGGCGGCTGAAGTAATCATGCAAAAAGTATCGGCGATAAAATAAATAAGAACGGATGAATGATTTTCTCATATTAATGAAAAGCGAACTGCTGATCACCTTCATCATCTTCCTTTTGCTGTTCATCAAGATCGGCAAAGGAATGAAGAATGAATCCTTGCTGTCATTACTGCAGGTTTTATTACTTGTAAATTTTATCGCCGGTTTCTTCTTCAACAAAACAGGTAGTTTATTCGGCGATATGTTTCATACCGGCTCCATGATCGCTTTCCAGAAAAATATTTTGAACCTTGGCGTTTATCTTATTTCATTGCTCTGTGCTGATTGGTTGAAAAAAACGCCGCACCTGCCTGAATTCTTCATGCTGATGCTTTCTGCATTGCTCGGCATGTTCTTTATGATCTCCAGCGGCAACCTGCTGATGTTCTTTTTATCGCTGGAACTGGCAAGTATTCCTGTTGCGGCCATGGCCAATTTTGACCTGGATAAAAAACGTTCTTCCGAAGGAGCGATGAAGATGATATTGTCTTCGGCATTTTCATCCGGTATTTTGTTGTTTGGAATTTCATTGATCTATGGCGCAACAGGAACAATCAGTTTCGCAGAACTATCCAAAATACTTATGCAACTTGGTGGCAACCCATTTCTGATATTAGCTTTTGTATTCCTGTTTGCTGCATTTGCTTTCAAACTTTCCATTGTTCCATTTCATTTATGGACGGCAGATGTGTATGAAGGCTCGCCGATCGCTGCTACTTCATTCCTATCGGTCGTTTCAAAAGGATCCATCGCTTTTGTTTTCATCAGCGCTTTATACAATGCGTTCCAGCCGTTGTTCGAAACCTGGTATATCATGCTGGTGATTTTGGCAATAGCCACGATGGTCATCGGTAACCTTTTTGCGTTGCGCCAGCAAAACATCAAACGCTTCCTTGCTTTTTCTTCTATCGCACAGGTTGGTTTTATTTTAGTGGGCATCAGCAGCAATGACAAGGCCGGCATTACTTCTGTTGTTTATTTTATATTGATCTATACATTCTCCAACCTGGCAGCATTTGGAGTGGCTTCCGTGATCGCAGAAAAAACAGGCAAGGAAAATATTGATGATTACAAAGGATTATATAAAACCAATCCCTTCCTGTGCTGGATACTGACCCTGGCATTGTTTTCATTGGCTGGTATCCCGCCAACAGCCGGTTTCTTTGGTAAATTATTTTTACTGACAGCCGGGGCTTCCAAAGGTAGTTACATGTTCATTACCGTTGCTGCTTTAAACATGATCATTTCACTGTATTATTATTTACGGGTTGTGCGGGCCATGTTCATGGATAAAAATGAACAGCCTATTGAAAAAATAAATACAAACCCGGCAACTAAATTTGCGTTGATCCTTTGTGCGGCGGGCATTGTGTTGATTGGACTGTTAAGTTGGATATATGATTACATTCAATCCCTAATTTAGAAAAGATGGCCATCAATAAAAATCATGAGTTTGAAGAATTGAATGGCGTTAAATGCGGCATCGTGGAGAAGAATGTAAAGCCGCAACGTGTTGAATTCTTAAAAAAAATTTTAGAATATAACCGCTATACTGTTGTAGTAGTTCCATCTCCACCACCAAAAGTAGTGGTAGCTAAACCAACTCCTGGCGAAGAAACGATCCAACCTCTAACTTCCAACCTGCCTACCGGACAGGCAGGCATCGAACCCCCAACACCTGAAACCTTTACCGTTGGGGTAACGGATTACACTTTTAATACCATCAATGCTATTTTTGGCCGGATGTTGAAAACACCTGACGGGCATATTGTTACTTTAGCTTACTGGAATCAAACAGAAACAACGAACAATGATGAGATCCCTTATTATGAGCAAACCAAATAATTTTTGAAGTATGGAAGTAAAGAACCTTTTTGATCCGGCCGTAAAACAGGAGCTCATTAACCGGATAAACAAACTCAATCCGCAATCACAAAGACAATGGGGCAAGATGGATGTGGCACAGATGCTGGCGCATTTGCAACCGGCTATCCGGATCGCATATGGTACTCATCAACCAAAAGGACATTTCTTATTCAAACTGATCCTGCCCCTTTTCAAGAGTAAATTATGGGATGAGAAACCTTATAAAAAAAGTCTGCCTACCGATCAGACTTTTGTCATGACTGGTTCGGAAAAAAATTTTGAAAAGGAAAAAGCTGCAGTGATAGAACTGGTCAACCAATTCTCAGAATCGAATATCAATGGCGAAAGGCATCCGGTTTTCGGAAAGATGACAAAAGATAACTGGAGCAAAGCCATTTGGAAACATATTGATCATCACCTGCAACAATTCGGGGTTTAAAAATTATACCCAACACTTACGCTGCCAAAAGGCTGAATATAATCTTTGGCAAAGATGGGAGTAAACCCGGCCCGCCATGAAAAACCCCCGTTAGCGGGTTGCCGCCTGTACATGAATGCAAATGTTCCAAAAACTTGTGTACGGCGATCAATATTATACCAACCGGAAAAGTTCATGATGTTCAGTTTCTTGCTTACATAGGTGAATCCTGCACCTGCTTCTAAAGTATTGGGCGAATTACCTTTTCCGAAAACATAGTTTACCTGGACAGGAAGAGTAATAGCAGATATTTCATTGCCCCCGTAAAATGTCATGGTAACAGGATCATAATAATCATCCCAGCCACTGACAAAACCAACACCTATGCGTCCTCCCCATCCAAATCGTGTCTTCTTAAATCTTGTATCAAAATTGACAGAGAATTCTATACCGGCGCCGCCGGCTTCAGCAATAAAAGAGTTTTTGCCGATACCAGGTTTCCCTGATACTGTCCTATTATTTTGAGCGATCGAAAAATGGAATGTCCCGGATAGTAGGAAGATAGCAAGCATTAGCTTTCTCATAAAAACAGTTTGAGTTAAACAATAAAGATTGCGAGTAGAAATGCTGGCGGAAGGTTATTTAAACCTTTAACGCAGGAAAAGGGGTTTTATTGAATTGCGTTCAAAACAATTTCTTTGATTTCTCATTACCTGCATAACTGCCTGATGAGATCACTATAGTTCGGATATAAAGCGATCAATTCATTTGCCTTTGCCAATTCGAGATCTTCAAACTCAAAACCCGGAGAAACAGTGCAACCAACAAAGCAATATTCACTGCCCGGGGCCGGGCGACTGGCAAACCAGCAATTGGCAGGAACTATATATTGAAAATGATGCCCTTTATCAATATTATTTCCAAGTGTAATAATATCCAGGATACTACCGGGCCGGATAATATAGATCAGCAGCGGATCACCGGAATAGAAATGCCAGCACTCATCACTTTTGATCCGGTGAAAGGCAGAGAAATTCCCTTTTTCCAAAAGAAAATAAATGGCTGTTGAAAAAGACCGTTGCCCTCCAAACCGTTCCGGCAATGCAGAAGCAGCAACCTCCTCATTGCTTTTATATGTTTGTTTGAACCAACCACCTTCCGGGTGAGGAAGTAAAGAAAATCGCTGAATGAGTTTTTCGATCGGGGACATAAAGTAAACTGATCAATCTTAACTAACCGCCTGCAGAACAATTTCTTTCAGCTTATCGATTGGCACCCGTTCTTGCGTCATTGAGTCGCGGTGGCGAATGGTAACGGTGTTATCTTCCTTGGTCTGCTGGTCAACTGTTACACAAAACGGAGTTCCCAATGCATCCATGCGGCGGTAACGTTTGCCGATAGTATCTTTTTCTTCATAGAAACAACGGAATGAAGATTTGCAATCATCCATGATCTTCCTTGCTATCTCCGGTAATCCATCCTTTTTCACCAGGGGCAATATGGCCATTTTGATAGGAGCTAATTTGTTAGGGAGCTTCAACACTACACGGCTGTCTTGTTTTTCTGCTGTACTCAGATCCTGTTCTTCATAAGCAGCACTCATGATCAGTAAAAACATCCGGTCAAGACCAATAGATGTTTCTATGACATAAGGGATATAATTACCGTAAGGTTTGTTAGTGGCAGGATCGATATCGTTATCAAAATACTGCATTTTCTTTTTACTGTATTCCTGGTGTTGTTTCAGATCAAAATCAGTACGGCTGTGAATGCCCTCCACTTCTTTAAAGCCAATGGGGAAGTTGAATTCAATATCACAGGCTGCATCGGCATAGTGAGCTAATTTAATATGGTCATGAAAACGATATTGATCGGCAGGTATCCCCAGGCTTAAATGCCATTTCAATCTTTCTGTTTTCCAGAGTTCGTACCATTCTTTTTGCGTGCCGGGGCGGATGAAGTATTGCATTTCCATTTGTTCAAACTCCCTCATGCGGAAAATAAACTGTCTTGCCACGATCTCATTCCGGAAAGCTTTGCCAATTTGTGCAATACCAAAAGGAATTTTCATCCTCCCGGTTTTTTGCACATTCAAAAAATTGACGAAGATGCCCTGTGCTGTTTCTGGTCTTAAATAAACCTTATTGTCCTCTTCATCTGAAGAAGCAGTGGATCCAAATTCTGTGGAGAACATTAAATTGAACTGGCGGATCTCTGTCCAGTTGCTGGTGCCGCTGATGGCACATTTTATTTTATTATCCTCAATTAGTTTTTTTAATCCCGCAAAATCATCTTTGGCCAATAAAGCATCCATCGAACTAAGAACATCCTTTGCCAATTGCTCATTGCCTATTGCCGATTGTTCATCAGCAAAAGTTTCAATCAAATGATCAACCCGGTATCTTTTATTACTATCCTTATTGTCGATCATCGGGTCGTTGAAGTTGTCAATATGACCGGAAGCTTTCCAGGTAGTTGGATGCATGAAGATGGCCGCATCAATACCCACAATATTCTCATGCATGCGGGTCATGCTGTCCCACCAATGGTCTTTGATATTCTTTTTCAGTTCGCTGCCCCATTGACCATAATCATACACGGCCTGCAACCCGTCATATATTTCACTGCTGGGAAAAATAAAGCCATACTCTTTGCAATGTGAGATGATCGCCTGGAATTTATTCGAATCATTTGCCATAGTGCGCAAAGATAATGTACAGGCGTTAGTCTTGAGTCATTAGTCGTTAGTCGGGCTAATGACTCACGACTCATGACTTATATCCGGAGGAACTTCCACTACTATCTTATGCTCGGGTTGTTGCCGGATCGATTTTTCCGATTCCACTTCTATCTGCTGTACCCAAACAGCATAATTATTGGGATAGATGCGGAACCCGGTATGTGCCGCATATACATGCGTAAAGGCGGCGCCAAAATACAGGATCACCGCAGAATAATAAACCCAAAGAAGGATAACAATAATGGAACCCGCTGCGCCATATGCCGAAGTTATCCTGCTATGGCCAAGATAATAACTGATAAAAAATTTACCGATCATGAATAAAACAGCAGTAACAAGAGCTCCTATCCACACATGTTTCCATTTTACCCGGGCATCGGGCAAGACCTTGAAAATGGCGGCAAAGATGAAAGTGGAAATGATAAAAGTAAGTATAAGGTTCAGGATATAAACTAGTATAACAGTCAGTTGAGGAAACTTTTCCATAAGATTATTCAGCAAAACATCCATGACTCCGTTCAGGAGAAGTGACACCAGCAAAATAAATCCCAGCGTAATGATCATTGAGAAAGAAAGCAGGCGATTAAAGATCAGCTTTAGCCATGCCAAACCTTTACGGGGTTTGGCTTTCAACTTCCAGATCAGGTTTATGGAATCCTGGATCTCGTTGAATACGCTGGTAGCTCCGATAATAAGTGCCGCTAAGCCCACAATAGTAGCAAATTTGTTGCCTGTTGCCTGCATGGCATTGTGGATGATCTGCTGTACTTCCAGGGCTGCGTTATGCCCGACAAACCCTTCGATAACATGGTACACCGATCCTTCTACAACGTCATGACCATAGAACAGGTCACTGAACCAGATGATAATGATCAGCAGCCCGGGCAGGGAAAACACAGTAAAAAAAGCAAGTGAGCCGCTTAATTTAAAAACATTACTGGTCCAGGAATCAGAAAAACTTTGCTTCGTTATTTTCCAGGTATTTTTTAAAGACATAACTATAATGAATCATAGATGGTGCCAAAGAAGTTTTTTCCGGTTCCTTTTATGGTTTCAGTTTGGGATTTTGTTGGTGCCTTTCTATATCCCTGTTTGTTTTCTTTTCAAAATTCATTTTTAGTGCGTACGTCAGATCAACTCCTGTTTGATTAGCCATACACAATAACACCCAAAGCACATCGGCCATCTCATCAGCCAGGTTCCTGTCTTTATCAGATTCTTTAAAACTCTGGTCACCGTATTTGCGGGCCATGATGCGGGCCAACTCTCCTACTTCTTCGGTTAAGATCGCCATGTTGGTGAGTTCACTGAAATAACGGACACCGGTTGTCTTTATCCAACCGTCCACCTGTTGCTGTGCTTGCTGAATAGTCATAACAAAATTTTTTATCTCTGCCTGCAATTTAGCATGATTCTTGTCGTTTACAATCTCCCTGCCCTTTGAAGAACGTTAGTAAACCAATTCCTTTAAAAAATTATTGTACCTATGATGGCAAGATCTGTCCGCCGGCTACTGGCCGTCTTCATTTTATCTGTTTCCTTTTTTATCTCGAAAGCGCAGCCCGCTGCCGATCCCCCTGTAAAAAAGGAAATCCTCCCTTACCAGGTGCTTACTTCCGGTAAACAGATCACTATTAAAAGCAATCGCAACATCCGGCATATAATGCTTTGGACAAGCAGTGGTCACCGGGTCCTGGAGCAAAGAGATATTAATGCAGCTTCTTACACTTTTGCCATTCCCGTTGATGAAAAATTTTTTTTCCTGATGCTGGGATTGGAGGGCGGGAAGATTTATACGGAGAAGGTAGGGATGCAATAAACTAAGAGCATAAATGAGAAATAAGGAACGAAAAAGTCCGTCTTTGATTGAAACTACTTTCTCATTTCTTATTCCTTATTTCTTATTCTTTATTCCCAGTGTCAATTAATATGGTTACGGGGCCATCGTTTACCAATTCAACTTTCATATCTGCTGCGAATACTCCTGTCTTAATTTCTTTTCCCAGGTCGGTTGATAATTGACGGATCATTTTTTCATACAAGGGAACCGCTATACCGGGTTTGCTTGCTTTTATATAGGAAGGACGGTTCCCCTTTCTGGTAGAAGCATGTAAGGTGAACTGGCTGATCAGCAGAATATCTCCTCCCATTTCTTTAATAGAAATATTCATGACACCATCTTTATCATTAAATATCCTGAGATTGACTATTTTCCCGGAAAGCCATTCTATATCTTCCCCGGTATCGGCATCTTCAATGCCCAATAGCACCAGCAAGCCTTCATCAATAGAAGCATGAACTTTTCCCTCTATGGTTACATGGGCCCGGGTCACTCTTTGAATTACAGCTCTCATACCGGTTGCTGGTTATTGGTTGCTGGTTGCTTGTTCCTAGTTACTGGTAAAGTTTCCTATAAAGGTAGTATCATAAATGGATTGAAATTATCTTTACAGGATAACCAGTAACTAGAATCCAGCAACCAGCAACATGATCGACATCAGTAAAGAAATACATTTTCAAACCACCCGCAGCGGAGGCAAGGGCGGCCAGAATGTAAATAAAGTGGAAACGGCTGTCATTGGTTCTTTTCATATTGAAGCATCATCATTTTTTACAGAAGAACAAAAACAATTGCTGAAAGAAAAACTCAGCAACCGTATGAATGCCGATGGCTTTTTGCTGGTAAGATCACAAACCCACCGTACCCAACTGTCCAATAAACAGGAAGTGGTGAAAAAAATGAATGAACTGGTAGCAAAAGCTCTTGAAAAGAAAAAACCCCGCATTGCCACAAAGACCAGTAAGGCTTCCAGGGAAAGAAGACTGGAATCCAAAAAAAGAAAAGCGGATATCAAAGCAGGAAGACAAAAATTTAGAAGAGATGATTACTGATCTCCCACAAAGACACAAAGATCTCAAAGGGTTTTTCTTTCGCTTTGTGTACTCTGTGGCTTTGTGGGAAATAAATATGTAAATTAGCTGTTCAATGGAATCCTGTGCGAAATAGTTTATTGACGATATCAGCATTACTCTTCATCATTGTTCTTTCTTCCTGGTTGCTGGGCGCCTGTAAAAAAGAACAAAATACCAGGGGCATTCAATTGATGCAACAGGAGATCCCGGCAGTATTTCCTTCACCGGTTCATACGTTCCGGGATAATCCATTAAGCAAAGAAGGATTTGAATTAGGAAGGAAATTATTTTATGATGACCGCCTTTCTATAGATAATGCACATCCCTGTTCCTCCTGTCATCAGCAGATCGCAGGCTTCGGCACTTATGAACATGACCGCAGCCATGGTGTTTTTAATTCGCATACATTAAGGAATGCACCGGTATTATTTAACCTGGCCTGGAATACCAGTTTTCATTGGGACGGTGAATTCAGTTCCTTACAAGATGAAGCAGCACAGCCTATCAATGGCCATATTGAAATGGGTGAATCCTTTGAGGGTGTGATCAATAAAATAAAGGATGATAAAGATTACCAGGAAATGTTCAAAGAAGTTTTTCGCTATCCCTTTATCCGTCCTGAATTTATTTTAAAAGCCCTTGAACAATTCACCGGCTACATGGTTTCTGCAGATTCAAAATATGACCGTTATAAAAAAGGATCGGCAACATTTACGGCACAGGAGGATGCCGGTTACCAGTTATACAAAGCCAATTGCGCTACCTGTCATCCCGAACCGATGTTTACAGATTATAGCATCCGTAATATCGGTTTGCCGGTTGATAATTTTTTGAAAGATTATGGCCGGATGAGAATTACGGGTAAAAAAGAAGACTCCTTGAAATTTAAAACGCCGACGCTGCGCAACACATATGTTTCTGCCAATTATATGCACGACGGAAGATTCAATACCCTGCTGCAATGCATTAATCATTATCGAAGCGGAGTGCAGCAAAGTACAACCCTGGATCCTTTATTAACGAATGGAATTCCTTTGACGAATACGGAAGCTACCAACCTTACCATTTTTCTCCGCGCACTGACGGATTCAACTTTTCTGAAAGACCCGAGGTTTTCCAAACCGCAATAATGATCAGGACTTTCTATTGCCCATCAGGATCCCCAGGGCTTGTTTTTGTGCTTCTATATCTTTTTGCGTTGCTTCCTGTTCGGCTTTATTGTCACTCAGTTTTTTTTCAAGGTTGACCTGGTCGTCTTTTAAAGTACTCAATTTTTTTTCAGCCTTGGCAACTGTTTCTTCCTGGTCTTTGATCCTTAGTTCAAGATCCGCAGCTTCTACTTCCGGCAGCATATTATTTAAAAAGTATTTCGCGTTGTTAATAGTACCCGGGTCCATGGTCAGCAAAGCATTTTCACCATTCCTGATCATGATCATATACAGTACAGATTCATCACTTGCCTTCCTGCTTTTGCGTTCTACATTGATGATGATATCCATCCTGTCACCACTGATATCAGTAATATATGCGTTCTTGAATACCAGGAACCCCTTATCCTTGTTGAAAAGGCCCTTTTCTTCCTTGGCCTTATAGCCCATTTTTCCCATTTTCAGCACGATGGCATTTTGAACAGCATCGGGCGGAAAAGAATAATCTATTACGATAGCCTGCTGTTTTTTCTTGTCATAATCGGTATTGCCCTCATAGGCTTGTGACCATGCGGCTACAGTTATAGTCATGGTGCTTATAAGTAGTAAAAATATCTGCTTCATAGTTTCAATTTTGACCTTAAAGATACATCAACCCTTACAAAAGCCTGCCTGCCGGCAGGCAGGCGTTGCAAACAAGTTAAAGAAAGGCGGCACAGGCAATGAATTCGTTTTTTGACTGCCTATCAATTACTTTTGCTTCCAAATTTCCAATCCTTTGAGTGGAATAAAAAAACTGGCTGGGCAAACATTGTGGTATGGTGTACCTACCATTGCCAGCCGTTTTCTTGGCTACCTGATGAACCTTTCATTGCCACTCATTTTTGCACAGCCTGCTAAAACGGCCGACCTCACCCAGATCTATGCGATCATTCCTTTTTTAAATGTGCTGTTTACATATGGATTGGAAACCGCCTACTTCCGTTTTTCGCAGGATACCGATAAAACGAAATTGTATAATACGTTGTCGGTTTCTTTGATCGGCTCTTCTATTTTTTTTACGGCCTTGTTATTTGTTTTTAAAGACAATATTGTTCATTGGGCCAACCTTGACCAGCATCCAGAATACATTACCTGGATGGCCGTCATTATTTTCTTCGATGCTATCAGCACCCTGGCGTTTGCAAGGTTGCGGCAGGAGAACCGGCCCAAGCGGTATGCGTTTGCCCGCATTTCAGGGGTGATGATGAATGTAGTTGTTGTGATCTTGTTCTTAGCTGTTATTCCAAAATATGTAAGAACCCACCCGGACAGTTTCTTAGAAACCATTTATAATAAGAATACCGGCATTGGTTATTACCTGATCGGGAATATCTGCGGCACGATCCTCACATTTATTTTATTGAGAAAGGAATTTTTCCAGATACGTTTTCAGTTCGACGGGAAGCTCTGGAAAAAAATAATGCATTATTGCTATCCATTGATAATTGTAGGTATGGGCGGTATGGTGAATGATATGCTGAGCCGTTTGATCTACCAGCATGTGGTCAATCTGCCGGAAGAACAGGCCAAGCATGAGCTGGGTATTTTTGGAAATATTTACCGGCTTGCTGTTCTTATTACCATTATGATCCAGGCTTTCCGCATGGCGGCAGAACCATTTTTCTTTAACCGCAGCCAGGACGAAGATGCACCCCGCACTTATGCAAGGGTGATGAAATTCTTTGTGATCGCTTCCTGTTTTATGTTTCTTTTTATCAGCCTTTATATTGATGTGTTCCGCTGGTTCTTTATTGCCGTGCATAAACCGGCATGGGTGGAAGGATTGTATATTGTTCCGTTACTAGCCTTGGGAAATGTTTTCCTCGGTATTTATTACAACCTCAGCATTTGGTACAAACTGAAACATAAGAATATGCTGGGCGCCATCATCACCATTGCCGGCGCCATCATCACCATTGCACTTAATATTCTGCTGATACCAAAATACCATTATCTCGGCGCTGCCATAGCTACCTTCTCTTGTTATTTATTTATGATGATCGTAAGTTATTTGTTGGGCCAGAAATATTACCCCGTGCCTTATGCAAAAACAAAACTGATTTCTTACCTCGTATTGGTAGTACTTATCTACCTGGCGCATTGGGGGATGGTTTATTTATGGCCGAATCGCTGGTTCAATCTGGGTTCAGCTACTTTATTGTTGTTGCTGTTTACTTTGTTTGTCGGGAAGATCGAGAGGAAGGAATTGGCGAGGTTGCCGGTGATTGGAAGGTTTTTGAAACCTAAGGTTGTTTAGGATCTTTTACAAAAAGATGAAAGTTCCATTGCAAAACAAAGAGGAGTATCATTAAGATTATTCCGCCGAAAAAACACAAAGCTTGATACCAGGAGTATTTTTTAAATAACCTCCATTCATGTTCTGGTACTTTTTTCCTGATACGCCAAAACATAAAAGCATCTCTCCATGTCAGATATTTAAACAAAATGTTCTGACCCTTTGACCAAAAATAAAAAGAAGAAACAGCCATTGCTATAAAAATGATGAGAAGGAGTATACCAAGCAGGTTCATATCAATATAATTTCACAAACGAGTTATTCAAATTTATAAAGCTTAAAACAAAAAAACGAGCAACAATACCATGGCCATGCCGCACAAATGAAATATGAATGCCCTGTTCCGGTAACCGATGTATCGTTTCCATTCATCTTCTGGTATTTTTTTGTTATTGCGAAACCCCATGGCGATCAGGAAAGCATCCCAACATCTGACATATTTTATGAGTACACGGTGCATGAGGATATTGTGATAAAATAATGACCCCGCTATGGCTAATAAAAGAATGAAAAAAATGATCGTCTTTAGGTTCATGTCTAATACAACTTCACAAACGGATTATTCATCTTTTCAAACCCCACCGTCGTCACCGGTCCATGCCCCGAATAAACCTTTGTATCATCCGGCAAGGTGAAGAATTGGGTTTGTATGCTATTAACCAGCGTATCAAAATCGCCGCCGGGCAGGTCGGTTCTGCCAATACTCATATTAAACAATGCATCGCCGCCGATGATAAAGCCGCCGGCCTCATGATAAAAAGCAATGCTGCCGGGTGAATGACCGGGAACAAACCTTATTTCCAGCCGATTGCTATCGGCTTCGTCTGCCCCGATGTTAATAATATTTCCTTCTTTCAAATAAACCAGGGGACCTTCATAGTTGTCGAAAGGCAGTTGCCACATTTCGCCGTATTGGGGGGCATGGTCAAGCAATGCTTTTTCCTTTTCATGCAGGTGGAGGCTGAGACCCCAGGTGTCGCGAACGAATTTGTTGCCAAATACATGGTCGAGGTGGCAATGTGTGTTAAGCAGCATAACCGGACTGAGGCCTGTCTTGTCAATGCCCGTTTTTAACTCCTCCCTTTCTTTTTGAAAATAACAGCCCGGATCAATAATGCAGCACTCCCCCTGTTCGTTATACAAAACATAGGTATTCTCCTCCACGGGACTAAATGTAAATGACTTAACGTGTAACATGGATGGTTTTCCGTAATTTTATAAGGGCCTCCCCAAACCCCTCCGAAGGAGGGGCTTTAGAAGATTCCAAAAATACAAACAACTATTTTTGGTACTGTGTTTTGTTTTATGAAGACCTCCCCTCCCCGGAGGGGCGAAATTGAGAAACCAAATCCAATAAAACCCCGGGGTGGGTTGCTGAACAGCGAACAGAACCCTGAACGGAGCATCGCAACGAATGATGATCTGTGTTCATGTCGCTGGCAACATAAAAAGAAAAAAGACCGATTAATATCCCGATAGCTATCGGGACGAAACTGTAAAGAGTCTATGAAGAAAGTATCAAATCTGATGTTGGCCTGCCTTTCCATTTTTTGTTGTATGGAAACTGCGGCACAAGTGAATACGGTGGAATTTGGAAAGAACCGTTTGCAATACCAGAAATTCAAATGGAAATATTACCAGACCGAAAATTTCAACAGCTACTTCAGCCAGGACGGTCTTGGGCTGGGCAAATATGTGGCGCAGATCGCCGAAGAAGAACTTCCCTCTATTGAAGAATTTGTGGAATATGGATTGCAGCGCCGCGCCAATATCGTTATCTATAATAATTATGACGAGATGCAGCAGTCCAATATCGGGCTGGGCATTGACTGGCAAAATACCGGTGGTGTGACCAAACTGGTAAACAATAAAATGATCGTTTACTTTGATGGCAACCATGATAACCTGCGCCGGCAGATACGGCAGGGCATTGCAAAGATCTTAGTGGATAATGTATTGTTTGGTGATGACCTCGGCGAGTTTGCCGCCAACCAGGCTTTGCTTGATCTTCCCAAATGGCTGACCGATGGCTATATCGAATATGCGGCTGAGAACTGGAGCCCTTCTCTTGACGATGAGCTTCGTGGCGTAATGCTGGCGGGCGACTATAATAATTTTTACCAGTTCGCTTTTGAAAAACCTTTGCTGGCCGGGCATGCTTTCTGGAAATACATTGCCGATAAATATGGAAAAAGTAAAACAACCTATTTCCTGTACCTGGCCCGCATCTACCGCAACCTGAATAACGCTTCCAATAAAATAGCGAAGAAGAAATTCAAATTCGTACTGCAGGATTTTATGAATGAAGTACCGCAGGCATATTTCAAAGATATACGGGGAAGGCGCAATTCACCCAAGGGCCAGTTATCCGTTACGGAAGAGATCGGTAAAAAAGATTTTATCCGTTTTAATGCTAACCCGCTTCCCCGCAGCTTCACCTATGCATTAGTGGAATTCAAACAGGGCCGTTACCAGGTGGTGTTGAATGAGAATTTTGTAAACAGGAAAGTGTTACTGAAACTGGGTGTTCGTTCAAGAGAAACAGAAAAGAATCCTAATTACCCGTTGCTGGCATGGGATGGCAAGGGTACCCGCCTCGCTGTTTTGTACAATGATAAAGGCAAAACACAATTCTTTATTTATGACCTGGTGAACCGGAACAAACTCTGGAAACATGAAATAAAAGCGTTTGACCAGATCCAGGATATGAAGTTTATGCTGGATGCCAATACACTTTTATTAAGCGCTGTAAGAAGCGGACAGACGGATATCTATGTTTATAAGATAGACAAGCAAACTTTTGAGCAGGTTACCAACGATGCTTATGATGACCTGGATCCGTCGTTTGTGGCTTTTCCCAATAAGACCGGCATCCTGTATTCGAGCAATCGTCCTTCGGCAGAAGCTGCCACCAGTGATGATTCGTTGCCGGGCAAACATTATAATATTTACCTGGTTGATAACTGGAACAAATCAGAGTTTAAACAGATCTCGAAACTCAGTGACCTGAAACATGGTAATGCGAGGTTCCCATCACAGTACAATCAATCCCATTTCACTTTTGTAAGCGATGAGAATGGAGTGAACAACCGTTATGCCGGATTTTTCAGAACGGAAAGGGCTGGTTTGGACACGTTGATATTTATTGGTGATGAAGTATTGCGCAATCCACCGCAAAAAGATGTGGACAGCTTATTGAGGGAATGGAAAAAGACGGATATAGATTCCGTTGGCTATGTTTCATTCACCAATGATTCATCTTATGTTTTCCCGTTGACAAATTATCAAAGCAGTCTTTTAGAAACAAGAACTGCCGGTGATAACCAACAGGTGAGTGAAGTGGTGAGACTGGGAGATATAAAACTGCTGTACCGCCTGAGGGTGGATGAAAATACACTGAAGCGCCGCAATATAACAGCGAGGCCAACTGAATACATCAAAAAAGTAATTGAAGAAGAAAAGAAATCGGCCAACAAAATAACAACTTACCAGCCCAAAACAGATACGCTGAATAAAAAGCAAAATGATTTCTTCAACAGCGGGTTCAATGATGAGAAGCCTGACAGTACTAAACTCGGGCAGGTGGTTACTTCGGAGGTCATGACCAAAGAATCGGTATTGAAAAAAGCAAAAGTGTATGAATACCGTCCACCGAAATTTTTTAATGACTACCTGGTAACCGGGTTTAACAATAGTGTATTGGTGAACCGGTTTCAGCCTTACTATGGTCCCCCTTCTGAAGCCATACAGTTAAGTAATAATGATCCTTTGAATGGGATCATCAGGTTAGGTACTTCCGATCTTTTTGAAGACTGGAAATTTGCCGGTGGCTTCCGTATCAATGCGGGTCTGAAGAATAATGAATATGTATTTACCACGCAGTACCTGAAAAAAAGGATCGATTATGGTTTTACTTATTACCGTAATACGACAGATGTCATCCAGATATTCAATGGAGGATCTGCATCGGGATACTTATCCAAAGAATTTTCTAACCTCTACCAGGCTACTGTCACTTACCCCTTCAACAGGATACAGAGTCTCCGGCTTAACCTGGCCGTTCGCAGGGATAAGTATGTAACGCTAACCGATAAAAATCACCCCGAGACATTGGAAATTCCTGATGTAAAGGTTACCAACGCACTGGCTCATTTAGAATTTGTTCACGACGATGCCATCAACCCGGCTACCAATATCTGGTATGGACTCCGGTTCAAGATCTATACCGATGTAAATGCAGAAGTGGGGAATAAATTTGGTACGCAAAAAAGAGATGAGCATCCCTTTACGATGAATGTTGGATTTGATGCCCGGCATTATCTTCCTATCTATCGCAATATTATCTGGGCCGTACGTGCCGCCGGTGATTTCTCCTGGGGTAAACAAAAACTCATTTATTTTTTAGGTGGAGTGGATAATTGGCTGACATTTGGCAAAAATCAAAAAATAGATAACCAGGGAAATATAACTTACCGGTACCTGAACCCTGCCAACATACCGGACCCTAATGAAACTTATGCTTTTCAAACGCTGGCAGTAAACCTGAGAGGGTTTCTTCAAAACACGGCTAATGGTAATAATGCTATAGTAATAAACAGTGAAATAAGAGCTCCTGTGTTTTCATCCTTTTTTAATAAACCAATTAATAATGCTTTCCTGAGAAATTTCCAGGTCGTTCAGTTTGTTGACCTGGGCACTGCATGGAATGGCAAGTATAATAAAATGGCCCGGCCAACTGTAACGTATGGAGCACCGCCCATTGAAGTAAAAGTTAAAGCAGGTGGCGTGGGTCCATTTGCCGGTGGTTATGGATTTGGAGCAAGAAGTACTTTATTTGGTTATTTCCTCCGCTTTGATGCCGGTTGGGATATGAGTGGATTCTTCAGAGGCAAACCGAAATATTATTTTGCAATGGGGCTTGATTTTTGACCTTTGATTAAGTTGATTGAAATGATTTGAAGTCCCCTCGCCCCGGGGACTTTTTTATTTTGCGATCATGAATGTCTCGCTGAGTTTCTTTATTGTGAAATAAATAAAAGTCATAAATACCGAATAACATAGTGTCATTCCCCAGGCGTATTCATTGGCAAATGGATGAATGACCATGTCAAGTATCTCGCCTGCAAGCGAAAAGGGATCAGTGATAACATCCCAGCTGTTGTACCGTAAAAAGCGGCCGATATAAACACCAAATGAACAAAGCCACATAACAGCAAAAACAATGAAAACAGAGAATTGCTTTCCCCGTATCAAAGCGATGAACGTTTCAACCCGGCGAAGTGAAATAATACCAAAAAGGATCCCATTCCATGCAAAAGAAAAGATCAACAGGAGGTCAAACCATTTTGGCGCTGTGCGGATATGGGTAAAATGAACCAGGTCGGTAATAATGTAAAACGAATTCGGGATAAACAACAGCCATGCCGCCAAAGCCATAAAGAATTTTATTTTGTTTTCAATGATCTTTACATTTTGTATCATCCACCAGGTGATACAATAAGGAACAAAGGCAAGGAATAAATTCCAGGGGAGGAAAATATATTCTAATGACCCGGTCGTTATCATCCGGCCCAGCAACAGCACGCAACTAAACGCAGAAGAAGCCAGCAACCATTCATGAATGCCAGATGAAAGCAGAAAATTTCCGTGTTTAAAAGATCGGAACCAACGCATATTCAGATTTTAGGGATAAATACAATACAACCAATTATTAAAGCAGTAATAGCAGCAAGCAATACAGCTGCTGCAGACAGGTCCTTGATACGTTTTATTTCCGGTCTTATTTCCAGCGAGATAAAATCCATTATTTTTTCAATAGCTGTATTGAATAACTCACTTACCCAGACAAATCCGGCAGCAAAGGTTAATGCAATAACTTCTGAACGGGATACACGAAAAAATACAGCTAAAACAAAAAGAAGAACTGTCGCCAGCAAATGTACCCTTGCATTATGCTGGCTGTTGACAAAATGTTTAATGCCTGCAAAAGCATATTTAAAACTTTTAGCCCTCGCTCTCATGGAAAATTTTGTGATCTCAGGATTCATTGGATGCTATTTATTTTTTAACTGGTCTTTTCCGCCACCCATTTCCACCAAAAAGCGGTGCAGGTACCAAATACAAAGATCGAATAGAGATCGTCTGTAACAGAATGACCATTCCGAACAACAGCCAGGCAAACAGGAACCATAAAAATGATCGCCAAAAGTGTAACCATGTATCCCATAGGATGAACGGGGAAGTAGGTCCAACCGAATGTTTTAAACCAAATTGTTCTCATGTTATTCTTTTTATGCATTAGATGACAGGTGATCCTTTTCTGTCATGAATTCAAAAACCGGCTCCCTAAACTTATCCCTGATCTTTATCCTTAATTGAAAAAGACTGATCCATCCTGCAAACACTGCCCCGGCAGGAAATAAGAGGAAGGGCCCGGAATTCCATATTTTTTCTTCTACCCTCAATACCTGTAACATCTGGAATGCAAATAGTACTGAAACAACGACGCCGGCATATAAAACGGCCAGCTGAACATGGTAGCTTATTGAACGTTGTACCACGACCAGGTAAATGATCGAAAATAATACCCAGGCAAACCATCCGTAGAACAATACATAAAACAATGAAATGAAATAGATCACAGGGATCATTATAGCTGGGAGTGTTAACAGGGCATACAAACCAATCGCTCTTGTATAAATAATAAAAGGAATTTTCATATGCTTGGCATTTACCTGTTCTCTCCCACCAAGTAAATGAATAATGTGAGCAGCAATCCCCCACTGAATACGGCCACTGCCAGCGGGAACCATTTCTTGCGGATGGTAAAATGAAATTCAAATTCTTCTTTTGAAAATTTCCAGTTGATCTGAAGCGTCTGGAATATCGTCAGCAAGAAAGCGATCAGTGGCCCGAACAGGATCAGCAGGTTAATATTCCAACCGAGATCTTCTTGAATGCCCATTCTTTCCAAAAAAGGAGTTGCATTATCATATGGGCCATCAACATTCAATCCATATTTTAATACAGAGATCAGGATGAAATAAGCGGTTGGCAATGCCAGCAGCAGGGAAAGCACATTAAGCCATGTGTAGCGGCGGATATTTGTTTCCATACATAAAATTTTAAGCGTTATTGAATATTTTATTTCTTAATTGAGCAGTTGGTTCTTTTAGCAATTCATTCCAGGGCCAGCCATGAATGGAATTCCCTTTCCTTCCAAGCCGGTAAGCATGTTTCATTTTTTTCCAATGTTCAGGCATGGTAACAAAGCTGTATAAAACAGTAGCCAGTACCGGAAAGGAAATTCTTCCGTTACCCAGCATAAAACTTTGCAGGCAGGCTTCTCCGTCGTCGGTGGTATCATATCCAAGCAACACATGTTTCAGGTCATGACGGGTATAATGATTTAAGAGCGGCAGGTTTCTTTTTTCTAAAAAATAGTACAGGTCATTTCCCAAACTCCCGGGGGGCAATGATCGCAACTGGTCTTTGTTGTATGTGAACGGGTTTGGTTTGCGAACTATTTTAAGCACGGGCAAAGCGATCTTATGCGTCAGAAAAACCAGTATGGCCGTTCTTGTTCTTAGCAGTATCTTTTTCATGACTATTTTTTATTTCATTCCTTTTATCAGCACTTCCAACGCCCCGATATGATCGTTAAAGGCTTTTTCACCTGATTTGGTAATGGCATATGTAGTGTTGGTTTTCCTGCCCACAAATCCTTTGTACACTTTGATAAAACCATTCTCTTCCAGGTTCACCAGGTGTGTGGCCAGGTTTCCGTCTGTTACTTCGAGCATCTGCTTCAGGTCATTGAAATTGATCTCATCATTCACCATCAGAACACTCATGACCCCGAGACGGATACGGTTTTCAAATATTTTATTTAAGCCTGTGATCGGATTTTTCATTTTCTTTCATACTTAAACCACATAATAGCACCATAAACAATGTGCAATATTCCAAAACCAGCAGCCCAGAAATACAACCCATATCCAATAAAAAACATATTGATCAACCCTAAAATAATTTCACAATAGCCTAGGTACCGTATATCCGACACAGTGTATTTACTGGCATTCACCAGGGCCAGGCCATAAAAGATGAGACTGGAAGGTGCTATAAATCTCCACTCATCATAGCGAAGCATTGCCAAAATAAAAGCTGCCCCGGCTACCAACGGAATCAGCATATTCCAGAATAGTCGTTTGGATGCATGATCCCACATGGGCAACCCCTGTTCTTTCGTTCTTCGCCAGGTGAGATAAAAAGAAGAAGCAAACGCTACGACAAAAACAGCTATGGCCAAACCCAGCAATTTAATTTTTAACCCGCTGAAATCATCCCCTGAAAAAATACCACGGCTGTTGTAGCCACCATAGTAGTTTTTTAAGATCTTCAGGCCAAACCCTGCCCCAATGAGGGCACAGGTTCCTGCAGCAATGCCACTTAAACCGCTCAGGGAAATAAAACGGCTTGACCGTTCCATGATACGGCGAATATCTTTTATCTCCTGTAATGTTTCAGTCGGTTGATTTTTTTCTTCCATAAAAAGTACTTTGTACTGCAAAGTACATAAACAGATCTTTAATTTCCAAATTAATTTTCCGCTCATTTTTGATAGGCGTCAAATTAACCTGCCTAAACATCAATCTAAACAGGGCAGGCATCAAATTAACCATCAGAATTACCCTCACTTTTGTATTTTTATAAGATGCTTAACAACGTGAAGCCTTATAAACCTTTCCTGACCTCCTGCTTCATCTTCCTGGTACTGTTTGCCTCAGCACAACGGAAAGTGATCAGCGGGGTAATTAAGGATTCACACAGCGAAGAACCTATCCCCTTTGCTTCCATAAGTTTTAAAAACTCAACAATAGGAAAACTGTCAGACTCTTCGGGTCATTTCTACTTTAATCTTACCGACTGGCCCTCGGATACATTGCAAATAACCTGTGTAGGCTACCAGCCTTACTTTACGATCATTAATAAAAACCAGGATCATATCCAGGCCGATATCATGATGGAGAGGGGCACTTTTAATGAAGGAGCTTCTGTTAAAGTAAAAGTCAATAAAGGGTTGTTGTTGTGGCGAAAGATCGTGCAGCACAAACCGGACAATGACCGTTTCCGTTTTGATAATTTTTCTTATGAACTGCACAACAAACTGGAAGTGGACCTCAAGCATATCAATTTTGAAAAGTTTAGCAATTTCAAACCCTTGCGGCCGATCAGTAACCTGATCAACCAGAATATTGATACGGCAGAAGGTTTGAAATACCTTCCTGCTTTTCTAACCGAAACGATCTCCGATTATTATTATCAAAAAAAACCTTTGAGAAGAAGGGAGATCATAAAAGCAGTGAACACAAATGGTGTAAAAAATGAAAGTGTAACCAAATTGTTGGGCGGGATGGAGCAGGTTGTCAATATCTACAATAATTTTATGACCGTTTTTGACAGGCAGTTCATTGGTCCGCTGAGTGACAATGGTGATTTTTATTACAATTACCGGGTAGTAGATACACAGGTCATAAAAAACAGCCGGTTCTATCACCTGGTTTTTACACCCCGGCGGACAGGCAGCGATACTTTTGAAGGTGACTGTTGGGTGCAGGCCGGCAGTTTTGCCATTCAAAAAATGAACCTGCGATTGGGCAAGGAAGCGAATGTGAATTTTTTAGATAACCTCAGCCTGATACAGGAATATTCAATGATCAATGATACTTCCTGGTTCTTATCAAAAGATAAATTTGTTGCAGATATTTCGCCAACAGGTAAAAACAGCCCCGGATTTATTGGCCGTAAAACAACTACCTACCGGAATGTGGTTGTCAATGATACTTCAGTAACGAATGAGCTCAGCAAAAACAAGATCCAGGATGAAGTGATCACCTTACCAGGCGCTACTGAAAAAGACAAAACATACTGGTCAGAAGCCCGTCATGAACCACTGACCAAAACCGAAAGCGGCATCATTAAAATGATCGATACACTTACGAATGCCCCGGTCTTTAAAAAATTCACTAAAACAATTGTTTTTCTCGGAACAGGTTATCGTGATATCGGCAATTATGAAATTGGCCCCTGGTTCAATTGGGTAACTTCCAATGGATGGGAAGGATTCAGGATCCGTTTTGATCTCGGCACCAATAAATATTTTGATAAGAAATTCAAGTTCCACACTTATCTCGCTTACGGATTCGGTGATAAAAAAATGAAAGGGTTGGCAGAAATATTTTACCTGCCTGCAAAAAGCCCGCGGATGTATCTCTATGCTTCCTATAAGAACGATCTTGACTTCGGGCAAAATTATTTTGGTGAGGTAACATCTGATAATTTCTTTGCATTAGCCGTTCGCAAGAATAATGTCCCGGTAAAAAATATTAAAGTAAGTCAAAAGCAGTTTGAGTTCTTCAGGGAAATGACGCCATGGATGTCAAACCGGTTGACGATCACACATGCATCAACACTACCGTTGAGAAATCTTTTACCCCTTGATTCATTTCAAACCTCCCATGGTAACCCTCTCACCAGTTTTGAAGTTTTACTAAGATTCCGGTTTGCCTGGTTAGAACGATTCCTTGAAAGTCATTTTTACCGCAGCAGCCTCGGCAGTCCTTACCCTATCGGGGAGATCAATATCAGTCACGGGTTCTCAGGAATATTTAAAAGCAGTTATGATTATACAAAAATAAATGCCAGCGTTACCGGGAACTTAAAAGTTCCTCCTTTTGGAAATATCTCCTGGTATGTTTTTGGCGGAAAAACATTTGGCACATTACCTTATACACTTTTAGACATTGCACCCGGTAACGAGCTTTACTATTATAATAAGTATGCCTTTAATATGATGAACCGCTGGGAATTCATTCATGATCGATATGCCGGTGTCAATATCGAACACAATATCGGCAACGGCATCTTTCGCTGGTTTCCCAAACTCCGGTGGCGCCAGTTCTGGACCGCTAAAGCCTTATGGGGGAGTTTATCGACTTCCAATAAAGCCCTTAACTTCAAAGAAGGTAATAGTTTTCAATCCCTCGATGGCAAAACCTATCTTGAGTTGGGCACAGGCATCGATAATATTTTTCATGTATTCAGGCTCGATTTTATCTGGCGGGTACTTCCTTCGACATTACCAAAAGAAGGAGATAAAGCATTTGGAATCTTTGGCAGTTTCAGGTTATCATTTTAAGTAAAAAGTAAAAAATCAAAATTCAAAACACAGCCACCATTATAACCTTTTTACTTTTGATTTTTGACTTTTGACTTTTGATTTTTAACCCTTCCCTAATCAGACAATTCTACTCAGCCCGGTCTTTTTCCCTATCTTCCTTTTCAAAATTCAATTGCATGTCATCACATTTCATCCTTGCTCTTGACCAGGGTACCACCAGCAGCCGTAGTTTGATCTTTAATAAACAGGGTAACATCATTAGTTCGGCACAAAAAGAATTCAAACAGATATATCCGCAGCCCGGGTGGGTAGAACATGATGCGGAAGAAATATGGAGCACCCAGTTTGGCACCATGGCCGAAACGGTGGCCAAGGCCCAGATCAATATGAACCAAGTTGCCGGTATTGGTATCACCAACCAAAGAGAAACAACTGTCGTATGGGAACGCAGCACAGGCAAACCCGTTTATCATGCAATAGTATGGCAGGACAGAAGAACGGCTTCTTACTGTGATGAATTGAAAGCAGCGGGACATAAAGAAATGATCCGGCAAAAAACCGGGCTTATCATCGATGCTTATTTCTCAGCCACTAAATTGAAATGGATCTTGGATAATGTGGATGGCGCAAGAAAAAAAGCAGAGAACGGCGAATTGGCTTTCGGTACCATTGACAGTTGGCTTACCTGGAAACTGACCAATGGCGAAGTACATGTAACGGATGTATCCAATGCTTCAAGAACCATGTTATTCAATATTCATTCATTGCAATGGGATGAAGAGCTGCTGAAATTATTTAATATCCCTGCTTCTGTTTTACCGGGGGTAAAACCAAGCAGTAATATTTACGGAGTTACCGGGAATATTTTTCCAAATACAGAAATTCCAATTGCCGGTATTGCCGGTGATCAGCAGGCGGCATTATTCGGTCAAATGTGCACGCAACCGGGAATGGTCAAAAATACTTATGGCACTGGTTGCTTTATGTTAATGAATACCGGTGAAAAAGCCATTGCATCTAAAAACAATTTGCTAACGACGATCGCCTGGCAGCTTAACGATAAAACAGAATATGCATTGGAAGGAAGTGTTTTTATAGCCGGCGCTGTAGTCCAGTGGTTACGGGATGAATTAAAGATCATCCGCACATCTGCAGAAGTAGAAAAATTAGCAGGACAAGTGCAGGACACAGACGGTGTGTATATTGTTCCTGCCTTTGCCGGTTTGGGAGCTCCGCATTGGAATCAATATGCAAGAGGAACTATTTTCGGATTAACAAGAGGCAGCAACAATTCTCATATTGCAAGGGCTGCTTTGGATAGTATTGCCTATCAAACCTATGATGTATTGAAAGCGATGGAAGCAGATTCAGGAATACATATAAAAGAACTGAGAGTGGATGGCGGCGCCACGGTAAATAACCAGTTGATGCAATTTCAAAGTGATATCCTGGATTGCAGGGTCGTTCGTCCAAAAGTTACAGAGACAACAGCACTTGGTGCTGCTTATTTAGCGGGACTTGCCGTTGGGTATTGGAAAAATGTGGAAGAGATCCAGCAACAATGGCAGGCAGACAGATCATTTGCACCGGAGATGAATGATGATAAAAGAATTGAATTGGTGAATGGATGGCAGCGAGCGGTGAAAGCTGCTGTAAGCTGGGCTCAAAACAATTATTAATTAATAATTATTAATTAATAATTTTCCAACCTCAAACTAATTGCTTATGTCTCCATTCTTAGGTGAATTCGCCGGTACTGCCTTACTCATCATCATGGGTGATGGTGTAGTAGCCAATGTTGTCCTCAATAAAACCAAGGGCCAGAACAGCGGCTGGATCGTTATTACAATTGGTTGGGCGATGGCGGTGTTCCTTGGTGTCTATGCTTCCACCAAACTGGGTGGCGGCGGCCATTTGAATCCGGCAGTTACCATCGCTTTGACTGCATTCGGTGGTTTTGATTCATCATTGCTTGCCACTTATATAGGGGCGCAATTTGCAGGAGCGATTGCCGGGGCGACCATTGTCTGGCTGGCTTACAAACAACATTTCAATGAAACAAGTGATAAGGATCTGAAACTCGCCGTATTTTGTACGGCCCCGGCCATTCGAAGTGTTGGTCATAATTTAATAACGGAGATCATCGGAACATTTGTATTGATGTTTGGAGCATTGGCCATGTCACCGGCTACATCTTCATTAGGAACATTAGATGCATTGCCCGTTGGATTATTAGTGTTGGGTATTGGTCTTTCTCTTGGCGGACCAACTGGCTATGGGATCAACCCCGCAAGGGACCTGGGACCTCGGATCGCACATTTTATTTTACCCATACCGGGAAAAAGAGACAGTGATTGGGGATATGCCTGGATCCCGGTTGTTGGACCGATCATCGGCGCCCTGGTCGCAGCTTATGTTTTTAAATTGCTATAAAAAATTTTTATGAAAAAGTATATCCTCATTTTTATAACTGTATTAACTGCTTATTATATGCAAGCTCAAACTCCTGAACAGCGATTAAAAGAAAAAGGTATCGTTCTTAGCACTCCTTCTGCACCTGTGGCCAACTATGTAAATGTGGTACGGGTTGGCAATCTTCTTTTTCTTTCGGGAAAAGGACCGGGAAAGCCTGACGGGTCTTTTGTCATTGGCAAGGTCGGTAAAGACCTGACTATTGAACAAGGCTATGAAGCAGCAAGATTAACTGCTATCAGCCATCTTTCCGTATTGAAAGCAGAGTTGGGTGACCTGAATAAAGTAAAACGAATTGTAAAAGTATTGGGCATGGTCAACTGTACAGATGATTTTAAAGACCAGCCTAAAGTTATTAATGGTTATTCTGATCTGATGGTTGAAATTTTTGGTGAGAAAGGAAAGCATGCCCGTTCGGCAGTAGGAATGAATTCTTTGCCATTGGGGATTGCGGTGGAAGTAGAGGTTATTGTGGAAATAGAAGATAAATAATAGAATGAAAATCGGAGGAATAGAAATCTTTCAGGTTGAAGGTGCTTTGTTCATAAAAAAAAGTAAATCTTCGTTTCAAACAGGAGTGTTGATTAACATATTCATTTCTCTTCTTATTAGCTTTCCAATAATTTATCTACTTACTACAAAGAAGTCAATTAATAATTTAAGTTCCGGGGATATAATAATTTCTCTGATCTTAATCATATTAGCAACAACCTTCTTTATCTATAATTGGAAAAGGGATGTAAAAAAATTTAGAGCAATAGAAATAAGAAAAGAAAGAGATAATGTTTTAATAAATAATCTGCTTTTTTGCGAATTAAATAAAATTGGCCTTGTCACCATTACTGAATTAACTGATGGTGATGGGGCAAGTTCTTTTAACATTGAAATTAGTTGTGGGGAAAATCATTTCCCTGTTTATCTGGACCAGGGGAAAAAAGATGCCATTGCAATTGCTTCCGAAATTGGTCACTTTTTAAATAAAGAAGTTGCTTTTAAGAAAGGTAAGATGATAATTCCATGATTCTTAAAAGCTGACTCAGGAGCCTTAAAAATCACAAGCCCTCGCAATCACGTCACATGTTTTCTTTATCTCCCCTTCTCCAATAATCAACGGCGGAGAAATGCGAAGGCAATCGGAAGCAAACAAAAACCAATCAGTCAATACTCCGTTTGCAATACAGGCATCAATTACTTTCTTATTGGTTTCAAAGGAGTCAAACTCCACCGACATCCATAAACCAAAAGAACGGATGGCTTTTATTTTTGGGTGAACCAATAATGATTTAAATAGCTCTTCTTTCTTTTTTACTGTTTCAATCCATCCTTCTTCCAACAATACTTTCATCGCCGCCATACCTGCTGCACAGCAAACCGGGTGGCCACCAAAAGTTGTGATATGACCCAGCACCGGGTTATTGGTAAATGCATCCATTAATTTTTTATCAGCAATAAATGCTCCCAGCGGCATACCGCCGCCCAATGCTTTGCCGAGTAATAAAATATCAGGAACGATATCAAAATGTTCAAAGCCCCAAAGTTTACCGGTGCGGCCAAAGCCTGCCTGTATCTCATCAAGAATTAATAAGGTTCCCGTTTCTGTACATTTCTTTCTAAGTGCCTGCATCCATTCTTTTGAAGGAACAATGATACCGGCTTCTCCCTGCACGGTTTCTGCAACGACGCAGGCGGTATGTCCCCTTATCTCTTTTAATGATTCAAAGGAATTGTATTCCAGGTGCAGCACATCCGGCAACAAAGGACGAAAAGCATTGCGCCAGTATTCGTCTCCCATCAAACTCAATGCGCCCTGGGTAGAGCCATGATAAGAATTATTGAAAGCAATGATCTGTATCCCGCCTGTTACTCTTTTCGCCAGTTTCATGGCACCTTCTGTTGCTTCAGCACCGGAGTTGGTAAAATAAACCGAGTTGAGTGTGGCTGGCAGATTATCGGCAAGCAGTTTGGCATATTGCACCTGCGGGGATTCAATGAATTCTCCATACACCATGATATGCAGGTAAGCTTCCAATTGTTTTTGTATCGCTTCAATTACTTTGGGATGCCGGTGCCCGATATTGGCAACGCTGACCCCGCCGATGAGGTCAAGCCATTCTTTCCCGTCAGCCCCATATAGCGTGCAGCCTTCTGCTTTCACTATTTCGAGTGCAAGCGGAGTGGGCGAGGTTTGGGCTACATGACGTAAAAAAAGTTCCCGTTGGTTCAAGTAATTTTATTTCACGCAAAGAACGCAAAGAATTTCTATAATTTGCAATAGTTCATTTCCCGCGGCGGACGGAAAGGAGCTACGAACGCTGCGCCGCCAAGTCGTTGCGGCCGCTGCGAGAAATAAATTGTTGAGCAGCGAACCGAACGATGAAGAGTGCGACGCAAGGAACGATGCCATGAAAAATCATAGCTGGTAACCAAAAACTACAAATCACAAACTACAAACTTTCATCATGCCAATAATACTTCCCGTAGAAGATAAATACCCGCAGTTCGGCAACAACTGTTTCATTGCTCCCAATGCCACTATTGTTGGCGATGTGGTAACCGGCGACGATTGCAGTTTCTGGTTCAATACGGTTGTCCGTGGCGATGTGAATTTTATTAAGCTGGGCAATAAAGTGAATGTGCAGGACGGCGCCTGTATTCATTGTACCTACCAGCAATTCGGGACCACGATCGGCAATGATGTATCCATCGGTCATCATGCGATCGTACATGGCTGCACCCTGCATGATAATGTGCTGATAGGAATGGGAGCTATTGTTATGGACAATGCGGTGGTGCATAGCAATACCATCATTGCCGCAGGCGCCGTAGTGCTGGAGAATACGATCTGCGAAGCCGGAAGCATTTATGCCGGTGTGCCGGCCAAAAAAATAAAAGATATTTCGCAGGAGATGATCAGCGGGGAGATACACCGGATTGCGAACAATTATGTGAAGTATGCGGATTGGTTCAGGAATGAGTCTTGAGTCGTTAGTTCGGAGTCAGAGACCCTCTCAAATTCAGGGTTTTATTCCTTACTCAAGACTCCTAACTCCTGACTCTGAACTCCCGACTCAGTACTCGTAACTTTACTATACTAAAAGCAATTATTATTTGTTAAATTCGTTATACAATTAAGCTGATAACAATGAAAAACCTACGGATTTTTGCGATAGCACTGAGTCTTACGATGATACTTTCATCCTGCAAGATGTTCAGCAATGTGTTTGGTGGAGTGTTCCATAAAAAGGAAAAGTACGGTTGCCCCAGCAATGGCAAAAATGTTGGTGCTGAAAAGATCCTGAGTGGTGACCCCAAGGCCACCAAGGATGCAAAAAAAGCCAAAAAATTCCGCAGTTAATTTACTTGTTGCGTGCAGCTAATGATCATTATATCCAGTCTTATGAATAACACTAAACACCTTTACTATGAGTCTCACCCTACGAACCAACTTTGGATGCACCGAAGCCGTGATCGACGATGACGGAGGCTTAAAACAATTCTACCGTGTAGCAAACGTCCTGAGCCAGGACTTTGATATTAAGTTTTCCAACAAAGAAGACGATTTTGATACCATTGACTGGGAATTCCGTTTCAAAGGTCATAACCTTACGCTGCATTACAGTATCTACAACGGTATTTCCATCTTCCCTACAAAGACCCGTGATGCGCTGAGCAAGGATAATAAAGCGGTGGTGGAACTGGCCAATGTGCTCGATGGAAAATTGTTTAATGAAGACAAGCGGAATATTGCTTAGCAGATGATAACTAAAAGATAATAGTTATCGTGATATTTGAATTACTCCGTCAGTACACCTACTCTCCCTCCATTGGTTTTATTTTGAGCCCGGCTGCAGTGCTACTATCATCGCCTGTTGCGTCGCACTCTTCATCGTTCTGTTCTCTACTCAGCAATTAGGGTCTCTCTACTTTTTCATTCCTTACCTGCCTGCCGGCAGGCAGGTTTCTTATTCTTTATTTCTTATTTCAGTAGCTTTTCTCCTCTATACTTTCCATAATATTCACATAGCTCACATACCTGTCCTCATGGATCTCTTGATTCACGACAGCTTCTTTAATGGCACAGCCCGGCTCATTAAAATGCAGGCAATTGTTGAACTGGCAATCATTTAACCGGTCGCGCATCTCGGGAAAATAATGTGACACTTCCTGTTTCGATATATTAACCAACCCGAATTCACGCATGCCGGGAGTATCAATGATCCTTCCGCCAAAAGGAAGGTCATACATTTCAGCAAACGTGGTGGTATGCTGTCCCTTGCCGCTCCAGCCGCTTATATCCTGTGTCTTTAAATTTATTTCGGGGAAGATCACATTCAGTAAGGATGATTTACCAACACCGCTGTGACCGCTTATCAACGTGGTTTTGTTTTTAAATAAATCCATCACTTCCTCTATCCCTTCTTTTTTCTCTGCACTTATCAGCAGCACCTTATATCCAATGGCTTCATACATCTCTTTCCATTGCTTATATTTTTCCAACTCTTTATTTTTATACAGGTCTGATTTATTAAAAACAATAATGGCGGGGACATGATACATTTCAGAAGCTACCAGGAACCGGTCAATAAAACCCTGTGATGTCTTTGGCTCTTTTAGTGTGGCAACCAATAACGACTGGTCAAGATTAGAAGCGACAATATGCTGCTGGTGTTTGTGCCGGGGCGATTGCCGGTTGATATGATTATGCCGGTCGAGTATCTCATTGATAATGGCAGAGCTATCCGTATCAGCCTGTGGTTCCATTTCCACGATATCACCGACAGCAACGGGGTTGGTGGAAGTGATATCATCCAGTTTCATCACTCCTTTCATCCGGGCATTCCAGAATTTTCCTGTATCATCTTTCACGACATACCAGGAGCCGGTGGATTTATAAACAGTTGCCCTCATAAAGAACCACGATTAATAAGATTAAAGATTAGAGGGAAAGATAGAACATTTCTTTTTTAATCAACTTAGCTATCGGGATGTTTGAATTGAGTCAAATCATTGTGCCCTTTGTGTTTCGTAGTGTCCTTTGTGTTCCTGTATTTTTTGTACCACAAAGAACACAAAGTCTTGCACGAAGAACACAAAGAGTGGTTTCAGTGTAATTCTCAGGGAAACTTACGGAATAGTGTAAATCGCAATAATACTTCAATGAAGAGGAATGCCAATGCAGCCAGTACAAAAGGTAAAAACCTTTCTTCGTAGCGCCGGGAAGAAGTGATCTCAATTTTTGATTTCTCCAGTTGATCGATCTGGCCATAAATATTTTTCAGTCCTTCTTTGTCTCTTGCCCGGAAATATTTTCCTCCGGTTTCATTGGCAATTTTTCTTAGCAGGTCTTCATCAATGAAATCAATATTCGGATTCTTTTGTTTGGGCTTATTGCCCGTCACTTCAATAATATTCGTTGGTATAGCGCCCATCCCTATTGTATAAACTTTCACCCCATTGGACTTTGCAATTTCCAATGCTGTCAGCGGGTCGATCAGTCTTGTTTCCGGCGGATCTTCTTTGCCATCTGTTATCAGGATGATGACCTTGGTTTTTGATCCGCTTTTTGAAAGCCGGTCCACTGCAGTAGCAAGCCCTTCACCAATCACCGTTCCATCAACAAGGTATTTCCGGCTTTCCAGTGATCTTATTTGTGATATCAATGTATTCCTGTCGGTAGTAATGGGACATTGGGTAAAACTTTCACCGGAAAAGATCACTAACCCGATCCTGTCAACCGGGCGGCTGCGTACAAAATCCTCTGCTACTTCTTTTGCAACGTCCATTCTTGAAGGCAAAATATCCCGTGAACCCATGCTGCCACTTACATCCATGCATAGAACAATATCAATGCCCTCCCCTTCTGAACGTTGTTCATCATTTCTTTTTTGAGGACGGGCAAGGGCCAGGATCAAACAACTCAAAGCCAGCAAGCGTAAAACAAATGGCAAATGCCGGAAACGATTCTTCCAGGATGAAACCGTAAATGCGTTGGCCGATGAAACTTTAATGGTAGCCTGTTGTTTGTTATTCCTTTTAAAATACCACCAAATCAATATTGGCAGCAAGGCAAACAACCCGAATGCAAGCGGGTATGCAAAGTTTGTATGTTTAAGCCAGTTGTACAACATAGAGGCCTCCCCAAGCCCCTCCGAAGGAGGGGTTAAGACTCTGATTTTTCAAGAGTCATTATTGATTTTTTAATTTCTTCAAAACAATTCTTATCGTCATCCTTTGTTGGAACGTATTTGGCAAACTTCACAAAATCACTCAGCCGCAATGCCTGGGAAAGTTTATCAAATTGTTCTTTATTTAAATTTAGATCCCGCAATTGCAGAACAAGATCAGCCGTTGTTTTTTGTAAAGACAGTATTCCTTTTTTCCTGAAAACATACAGCCTGAAAATATCCGTGAGCTTTGAATGATATTTCTTGGCTTCGGGCTTATCCCTTTGTAATTGTTCAAGCTCCTTCATGGCATCTTCATAGGGATCGGTCCTGATCTCCTGCGCAGGAAGAGCTGCGGGCTTTTTCTTTCGTAACAAATAAACAGCAATTGCTGCCAGCAATAAAGCGCTGCCGGCAATAAGCCACCACCACTGTTTCTTTTTTTCGGGAGCTACTTCAATGATATCTTTTATATCATGATAATCCTGGTTGGGATCAAAGTCCGAAAAGACAACATCGATCGGAATGGTATCTGTTTTTACTTTAGGTGAAAGAACAAATGAAGGAATGACCCAATGGCCCGAATCAAAACTGGTGAACTTATATATCCCTTTGATCGTCGTTCCCCCGTTCGCCTGGATCGTATCGATGACAGGTTTACCCAATAATTCAAAATGGTCAATGGTGTCAATATTGATAAATGAAATAACTGATCCCGGCGACAGGTTGGCTTCGATGATCAGTTGTAATGGTTCCCCGATCAGGATCCTGTTTTTATCAACCCTCGCTTTGACCGTTGCGCCACCCTGTGCGTGGGTGATCTGCACGGCAAAAAAGAAGAGGAAATAAAGTATTGATCGGCGAAAATTCATTAGTATCATCTGTTGCGGCTAAGAAAGAACTTTTGAAGCACTTTTACATAATCTTCATTGGTTCGTATGTGGAGCAGGTCGCAACCGGCTTTTTTAAATGTTTGCGTGCTGTATTCGGTTACCCGGAAAAATTCCTGCTGGTAACTGTGCCGGACAAACTCATCTGCACTGTCCACCCACCTTGTCCTGTTATTTTCAGAATCCTGGACCTGCAACATTCCGGCATCAGGCAATTCCATATCCATTTTATCATACAGCTTGATACCGATCACATCATGTTTCTTCCCGGCGATCCGTAACGCATCTTCATAGTTGGCATCGAGGAAATCACTTAATACAAAAGCAATACTTTTTTGCCGGGTGGAATTATTGAAATAACGAAGGGCTTTGCTTACTGCAGTTCCCTTGCCCTTTGGTTCCTTACTCAGCAATTCCCGGACGATATATAAAGCATGTTGTTTTCCTTTCTTGGGCGGGATGTATGCTTCCACTATATCACTGTAAAATATCACACCGATCTTGTCTGCATTGTTCACCGCTGAAAAACTGATCACGGCTGCGATCTCGGTGATAATATCTTTTTTTCGCGAATGCACTGTCCCGAATAATGAACTGGCACTGATATCGACCAGCAGCATCACCGTTAATTCTCTTTCTTCTTCAAACACTTTACTGTAGGGATGGCCAAACCTTGCCGAAACATTCCAGTCAATAAACCTGATGTCGTCACCCGCGGCATATTCTCTTACTTCTTTAAAAGACATTCCCTTCCCCTTAAAAGCACTGTGATATTCCCCGGTGAACAAATCACTGGTAAGTTTCTTGCTTTTGATCTCAAGCTCCCGGACTTTTTTTAATATTTCTGTCGTAGTTAACATAATCAGGTTGACCGTTGATGGTTGGCCGATGGCCGCCTTAAGATCAATTATTTATTTCAGATTTGATTTTTCATAATAGCGTATAAGTCCGTTAATAAGCTGCATACATTTATCTATCAAGGGTGATATTTTATTAAATGCTTTTTCCGAAATTATTTCAATCATTACAGCAATATTAAGCAGTGTTTCCAATTCGTAAAGCGAACCCCTTGAAATATGCAGAAACTGGATCGTATCTTTTTTATAATTTCTGCCTATACCTTCAGCAATATTACAGGGCACTGAAACTGCCGCTCGTTTTGTCTGTGATGTAAGTGCATATAATTCTTCTTTTGGAAAGATTTTCGTTATCAGGTAAATCTCTTTTACAAGCTGCATTGACTGTTTCCATACATCTAAAGTTTTGTAGTTCGACATTTTTCAGGACTCTATTTAAAAATAATTTTTAGGATGAAAATCGGCCAACAACCATCGGCCATCCGTCAACTTTCTATGGTACATTAATTTGTCTTAGCACATCTTCGATCACATCCTCCACCTTCACATTCTCTGCTTCGGCTTCATAGGTCAACCCGATCCTGTGACGAAGAACATCTTTACAAATACTCCTCACATCTTCGGGGATCACAAAACCTCTTTTATTCAAAAATGCCTGTGCCTTTGCTGCCAGGCCAAGATTGATACTACCTCTCGGCGATGCACCGTATGAAATAAGCGGTTTTAATTTTTCCAGTTTATATTTCTCCGGGTTCCTGGTGGCAAAAACTATATCAAGGATATACTGTTCGATCTTTTCATCCATGTATATCTGTCTTGCCAGTTCTTTGGCACTGCTGACTTCCTGTAAAGACACTACTTGTTTTATAACCGGGAAATCTCCCTGGATATTGAGCCTGAGTATTTGTTGTTCTTCTTTCATTTGCGGATAATCAACAACTACTTTCATGATAAAACGGTCAACCTGTGCCTCTGGCAAAGGATAAGTCCCTTCCTGTTCCAACGGATTTTGCGTAGCCAGTACTAAAAATGGTTCATCTAATTTGTAAGTAGTGTCACCAATGGTTACCTGCCGTTCCTGCATAGCTTCCAGCAAAGCACTCTGTACTTTTGCAGGAGACCGGTTAATTTCATCTGCCAGGATAAAATTGGCAAAGATGGGTCCCTTGCGAACGACAAATTCACTTTTCTGCTGGTTATAGATCAACGTACCGATAACATCGGCAGGCAAAAGGTCAGGGGTAAATTGTATACGGCTGAATTTAGCATGAATGGCTTGCGCCAGTGATTTAATGGTTAGTGTTTTGGCAAGCCCCGGTACTCCTTCCAGCAATACATGACCATTACTCAGCAATCCAATGAGTAAGCGGTCCAGCATATGGCTTTGACCGATGATCACATGACCAATTTCTTCCCTGAGTTTATCGGTAAACTGTCCGGCCTGGCCGATACGTTCATTAAGCAGTCTGATGTCTTCCGCGGTTTTAAACATAGTTTCTTTAAATTAATTACTAAAGAGTAAACATACAAAGATGATTTGTTGAGTCACGTTCTGTAGCCCGGCCTCCCCTTTTTGGGGAAAGATTCGGGGCCGGGACACAAAGTACGAACTTGCCTTATGCAAATTATCTGCCGTTATGATGATTGGCAGGATTTCCGGCATTATTTTAGAGGGGTTTTACTAACTGGGTCTCTAAAAAAAGGCTTATTTTGTGTAACAAATCCATCGTTTATGAAAAAACAACTACGTTTCTTATTTGTCCTCATCGCGGCAAATTTCTTCATTTATTCTTCCTGTAATAAAGATGATGCTCCTGCTCCGACGCCAAAAACGAAAACGCAGCTTATGACCCAAAGCAGCTGGAAGTTTAAAAGCGCCACGGCAAATGTGTCCGATGCATCTGGTCTTTTACAGGCATGTCAGAAAGATAATTTTTACATATTTCTTGCTGCAGGAACCGGAACGGCGGATGAAGGACTGACAAAATGCAATGCAGGCGATCCGCAAACAACTAATTTGACCTGGAATTTTGCAAACAATGAAACTATGCTTCATATTTCTACATCATTGTTTACAAATACTTCCAACGACTTTACGCTGGTATCAATATCAGAAACTGAATTAGTTGTTTCGACGTTCTATACACCGCCCGTCGGAGCTGCAGTTTTAGTTACAATAACATTCCAGCATTAAAATTCAGGAAAGGTATTTTGCAACGATCGGCACCCTTCTGCCCACTCCAAATGCTTTGGGTGAAATGCGGATAATGGGACAAAACTGGTTGCGTTTGTATTCATTAATGTTTACCAGTTTCAATATCCTGTCAACCAATGCAGCATCAAAACCCTGTGCTTTTATTTCATTAGGGCCTTGTCTTCTTTCAATGTATTGATATAAGATCTTATCAAGCACAGAATATTCCGGTAATGAATCGGTATCTTTTTGACCATGTCTTAATTCTGCCGAAGGCGGTTTAGTAATAATATTTTGAGGGATGATCTCCTTATTCCTGTTGATATATTTTGCCAAAGCATATACCTGCAGTTTGTAACAATCACCCAACACCCCAAGTCCCCCGGCCATATCGCCATAGAGTGTGCCATAACCTGTTGCCAGTTCGCTTTTATTGGATGTATTCAATAAAATGTATCCAAACTTATTGGCAATGGCCATTAACAGGTTTCCCCTTGTCCTTGCCTGGATATTTTCTTCCGCCAGTCCCGGGGGCAGGTCTTTAAAAACAGTTTTCAATTCAGTGAGGAAACTTTCATAAATATTGTTGATAGGTATAATATCATAAGGGTTGCCAAGTCCTTTACTCAGTTGTTCTGCATCGCTTACCGAATGACCCGTTGAATATTGCGAAGGCATTAAAATAGCCCTGACATTTTCTTTTCCCAATGCCTCACAGGCTAATACCAATGTAACAGCGCTGTCGATACCGCCGCTGCTGCCCAGTATCGCTTTCGTAAAACCCATTTTTGAAAAATAATCCCGGATACCCAACACAATGCCATTATGAATTTCAGCGGTGCACAGATCAGGCTCCAGTTCCGGTGGAACCAGTTCACCATCCGGCAGATCTTTTGCGTAAGCAATCACAGGTAAGGTAAAAGTTCCGTCATCCTTCAATTCAAAAATATCCATGGCTTCTTCGAACAAGGGAAGTTGTTTTACCATGTTGGCGTTTTTGTCGAACACTAACGAAGCTCCGTCAAAAACAATTTCTGTCTGGCTGCCCACGCAATTGCAATAGAGCATCGGCAATTTATATTTCTGCACATTTAGTTTAATAATTGCTTTGCGGTCTTCCACATGTGTGTAATCAAAAGGCGAGGCAGAAAGGTTGAGCATTATATCCGGGTGCTGTTTCATCAGCTCATCCATGGGGCAATTCCGGTACATAGGATTATCGCCGAGGTTCCAGATGTCTTCGCAAATAGTTACAGCCAGTTTTTTGCCTTTGAATTCAAAAACTTTCCAATCATAGGCCGGTTCGAAATACCGGTATTCATCAAACACATCATAATTCGGCAAGCAGGTTTTATGGATGCTGCCTTTTATTTGTTTGTCATAAAGGAAATAAGCGGCATTAAAAAAATCCTTGCCTTCCCGCACAGGATTAATTTCAGGAGCCCCGATCAATACACCGATGGTATCGGCGTGCTGCTTTATGGTATCTATTGCTTTGTAGCATTTTTTTATAAAATCATCAAATTCTAAAAAATCCCTGGGAGGATAACCGCAAACACAGAGCTCCGAAAATACCACCAGGTCGGCTTTCTGTTCTTTGGCCCAATGGATCCCTTCAATGATCTTCCGGGTATTTTCTTCAAAATTTCCGATATGATAATTTTGCTGCGCTAAAGCGATCTTCATAAGACAAATTTACGCCAATGCCGGGCGAATTAACGCTAATTTTTAAACCGGTAAATTTGCCTTCACAACAATTTCAAACCGGTTTCGTTTACAATTACTATGAAAAAAACAGGACTTGTTTTATTGGCCGTAATACTTTTTTCTGCCTGCAAAAGCAAGAAAGGGATACCCGATGTTTCCGGAATAAAAGTTGACATATCTGTTGAACGATTTGACCAGGGTTTCTTCAGCATCGACAGCAATCATATCCGGGAAGGTTTGCAAAAACTACAACATGAGCACCCCGATTTTTATTTGGATTTCATGCGGGAGATCCTTGGCGTTAATGGTTCGGATACCAGTATGAACACGTTGCTGGTCAGCAAAGAATTTTTGCGTGGCTATTTACCGGTCTATGATTCCCTGCAATTGATATATCATAAAACAGATTGGTTGGAAAAAGAACTGGAAAAAGCTTACCAGTATGTAAAATATTATTTCCCTAATTACAAGGTCGGGAATACCATACTATTTGTTGGCCCCTTTGATTCTCCGGGTGTGGCAGCTACCCGTTCGGGATTAGCCATCGGGTTGCAACAATATGCCGGAAAGGATTTTTCTGTTTATCAATCTGCCCCAGGGCAAGAACTTTTTCCTTTATACATTTCAAGACGTTTTGAACCGAAATACATTGTTGCCAATTGCATGAAGGCAGTGATTGAAGATATCTTTCCTGATCAGAGCCGGGGCAAACCTCTTATTGAACAAATGATCGAAAAAGGAAAAGAATGGTACATGCTTGATCATTTTTTACCGTATGGTCCTGATTCAATAAAAACAGGTTATACGCAACAACAACTGAAATGGTGCCAGGAAAATGAAGGTTTGATATGGAGCTATATTGTGAAAAACGAAGACCTCAATTCCCTGAATCCTTCCGTCATTCAAACTTATATTGGCGAAGGACCGTTTACACAGGGCTTCTCGCAGGAGTTCTCTCCAGGCAATATCGGCCAGTGGATCGGCTGGCAGATCGTCAAAAAATTTGCAGCGAAAAATCCGGGTATGAAGCCTGGAGATGTGATGAAAACCGAAGCAAGAAAAATCCTGGAAGAAGCAAAATACAAACCGAAATAAGAGCCCCTGTCCCCTAAAGGGGGACTTAGATCGATCCTTCCTTACAATATTTTTTATTCCTTACAGAAATAAGTTTTTTATGTTACAAGCTGTAGTGCTACTATCATCGTCCCTTGCGTCGCACACTTGTACAGAAGTAACACGGATGAGCATTTGCAGAGTGTTCTATACAAAAGCTGAATAGCGAACAGAACGATGAAGAGTGTGACACAACAGGCGATGCCATGAAAAACTGTCGCTGGTAACAAAATAAAAACTAACTGCTATAAGAAACGAAGAAAGGGCAAAAGAAATTCAGATCTAAGTTCCCCTTTAGGGGACAGGGGCATCAGTTCGACTTAAAAGGAACAAACATTTCAAAGGAAGGAATGCTGACGTCGAACATTTTTTTGCTGTGCAGGTTCTCCATCTGGTACGTGCCGTTCATCCGGCCCATTTCCGTTTTTAAATTGCAACCGCTGACGTATTGATAATTTTCTCCCGGTTGAATAGTTGGTTGTATCCCCACCACTCCTTCGCCTTCCACTTCCCGGTGACTGCCATTGCTGTCAAAAATATACCAGTGACGGCGGTGAAGTTTTACAGGAAATGAATTATGATTTTCCAGCGTAATGCGGTATGCAAACATGTACTCCGACTGCAGGGGGTTGCTGTAATCAGACTGGTAGAAGGTTTCTACACTCACTTTCACTCCTTCGGATATCATGCTGGTCATATTGTAAAAATAAACAAATAAAAGGAGATATGATACCCGGAGCATATTTCAGGGGATAAATACGCTTCCAGGGCTTAATTTTGCAACACAAAAATTAAAATACAGTATGAAAATAGCGGTAGCAAAAGGTGATGGAATTGGCCCGGAGATCATGGAGGCCGTATTGAAAATTTTTACTGCCAGTAAAGTTCCGCTTGAATATGATTTTGTTGAAATGGGCAAATGGGTTTTTGACAAAGGTTTTAATAACGGCATGACCCCGGAGGCCAAACAAACCATTGAACATCTTGGCTTGCTTTTTAAAGGACCCATGGAAACACCGAAAGGCAAAGGAGTAAAAAGTATAAATGTAACAGCCCGGAAAACATGGAATACGTTTGCCAATAAAAGAGATTTCAGAACCCTGCATGGTGTCGATACTGTTTTCAGCAAAGCAGGTATCCCCATCGATATTATTGTTGTGAGAGAAAATATTGAAGACACGTATGGTGGCATTGAACATATGCTCACCCATGATGTGGCGTTGAGCCGCCGCTTCATCACAAGACCCGGAAGTATGCAGGTGATCCGTTATGCATTTGAAATAGCCCGTCAGAAAAAAGCCAGGCGGATCACTTGTGTTCATAAGGCAAACATCATGAAGATCACCGATGGTTTGTTTTTAGAATGCTTCCAGGAAGTGGCGAAAGAATACCCGGAGCTGAGATCGGATGATATCATTGTGGATGATCTGTGTATGAAGCTGGTGACAAGACCAGATATGTTTGATGTATTGGTATTGACCAACCTGCAGGGTGATATCGTCTCTGACCTTTGTGCCGGGTTAGTAGGAGGACTGGGGTTTGCACCTTCGGCAAATATCGGTGATCATATTTCCATTTTTGAAGCAGTTCATGGTACAGCTCCTGATATTGCCGGGAAAAATATTGCCAATCCAACGGCATTATTATTAAGCGGGCTGGCGATGCTTCGTCATTTGGGTCTTACAGAAAATGCAGCCATCATTGAAAATGCATTGTTATACACTTTAGAGAATGGGGTACATACCGGTGACTTTGGAGATAAAACAATTCCATCAGTCAACACGACACAGTTTGCCGATGCCATCATCAGCAACTTTGGAAAAAAACCAGAAGTTGGCGCCCGGGAAATTATTCCCAACAAACCCGGCACACCTACTCCATTGAAATTAGAAACAAACCCGATGATGATCTCCAAAGAAGGAGAAAACGAAATAATTGTCGGCGTGGACCTGTTTATTGAAAGCAGCGAACAACCAACTGCCATTGCAGATAAATGTAAAAGACATGCAGGAGTAAAGTTCAATCTTATTAATATCAGTAACCGGGGCACACAGGTCTGGCCTACCGGTTCTGTTTACACCAACCTGGTGAATCAATATAATGTCCGTTTTGAAAGCATCAACGACGAACCATTGAATCAACAGGATGTTATTGGCTTGTATGTCAGCATGAGCGGTAACTTTAAGATCTGTTCTTTTGAGTTGTTGAATAGTTGGGGTGGAAAGAAGGCTTATAGTTTGGCGCAGGGGCAGTGACAGATAATAGTTTTCACCGGATTAATACAACAGTGCCTTTTTTGAATTCAACAGGTTGGTTCTGGAACTGATAAGAACACATCCAGATAAAAATATTTGAGTCCTGATTAAAACCTGAAATTTTTCCGTCCCAGCCTTTTTGCAGGTCCGTTGTTTCAAAAATTCTTTGGCCCCACTTGTTATATAACGAAAACCTGTATGACAGAACCTTCCCAAACAAAAAGGGTTTACAATAATCATTTGTTCCATCTTTATTGGGTGTAAATGCTGTGGGCATGTAAAAACCAACCGGGCAAATAGCGGGATCAATTTTGATAATTATTTTGCCAGAGGTATCGGTTGCCTGTGATAGACAAGCGGCATTACTTGTCATTATACAATCTATGATATCCCCGTCAACAAGAGTACTGGTAATAAATGAGGATCTGTTTGTTCCTGCCGGAGACCCGTTAAGCTGCCACTTATAAGAAGGATTGATTCCTCCATTTGTAGGAGAAGCCACGAATGTCACCATAGTTCCATAACAGATATCGCCCGGAAAAGCTGCAATACTTACTGCGGGGGTCACTGTTGGATCAACAGTTATTGTGTTGGATGAAAATGCTCCTGGTAAAACGCAATCTGCCGACGAGGTCATCAGCACTTTGACGTTGTCCCCATTGTTAAGGGTATTGGTGATATAAAAAGGATCGTTTATTCCCACATTCACATTGTTTACCTGCCATTGATAAATAGGGGTTGGGCCTCCATTGGTTGGGATAGCCCTAAAAGTTGTAGTTGCTCCCGGACATATAATTGTATTACCCGTGCTGATAAACACGGAAGGGGTCGCTTTAGGGTTTACTGTTATTGTAAGTGTATTTGACGGAAAAGCGCCGGGAGCGGCACAAGGATCAGAAGAAGTGATAAGTACTCTTACCATATCGCCATTCGAAAGGCTGCTGGATGTAAATACCGGGGAATTTGTTCCAACATTCATTCCATTTACCTGCCATTGGTAGCTTGGAGTGATCCCCCCGTTGACCGGAACAGCGCTGAAATTCACAGGCGTTCCGGAACAAATAATTGTAGTATCAGCATTAATAACTGCAGCGGGTATTGCAGGATCGTCAGTCATGATTATGGAGTTGGACCTGAGAGGCGCATAAATGGGACAGGGAGATGACATAATAACACTCACAATATCACCATTGACCAGGGTGCTTGTAGTATAAGCAGGTGAATTGATACCTACATTAATACCATTTACCTGCCATTGAAAAAAAGGCGATGGCCCTTCATGATCGGGTGTTGCTGTAAAGGTTACAGGTCTTCCCGGACAAACAGTAGTAGATGTTGCAACAATACTTACAGAAGCTGTTTTAAGATGATATTTGGCAGTAAAAATATCAACGTTAATACCTGTAAGAATTGCCGGTCCAATACAGGGATTAAAATCAGTAGCGTAATCAAATATACCGGTGATATATAAATTTCCCGAAGCATCAAGGGCGCTTCTATGAAGGAAATCAAAGATACCTGGCCCCCCCATTTGTTTTGCAGTGATAAAAGTTCCCGAAGGATTCAGGACTACTATACACAAATCCCTGTCGCCAAAGGAAGTAATATTAAAACTTCCCGGGCCGGGATCTACATCTGCTGTACCATAATAATTTCCTGCTAAGTATATTTTACCATTATTATCAATATGTATATCTGAGACGAAATCATCACGTGTACCGCCGATCTGTCCTGCCCAAATAAAATTCCCGGAGGGATCGAGTTTACAAACAAAAATATCCTCTGCCCCAAACGTGGTTAAATTATATATACCCGGCCCCGGATTAAAATCTGCTGTACCATAAAAACTTCCTCCAAGATAAATGTTACCCAAAATGTCTAACTCCATACACCAGCATCCTGTAAAAGATGTACCACCCATTTGTTTTACCCAGATAAAATTGCCTGAATTATCAAGTTTTAAAATAAAGCCATCCCATGTTCCGAAAGAAGTTTGATTATAAATACCGGTACCGGGATCAAAATCAACAGTTCCTCTAAATTGACCCACCACTAATAAATTCCCAAAACTATCTAAACAAAGATCATTAGCATAATCAATATCAATTCCGCCAATCTGTTTTGCCCATCTAAAGTTTCCTGATGAATCAAACTTAGCAATATAACCATCACTGAATTGGTTTATCGTCACTAAATTATAAGTACCCGGACCCGGATCAATATCCATGGTCTGCGAAAATTCTCCGGTTATAAAAATATCCTCATTATTTACTACTGTCAACGAACGGGTATATTTAATGCTTCCACCGGGGCCAGTAATATGTTTTCCCCAGATAAAACTTCCTGAAGGATCAAGCTTAACAAAAAATATATCACGTCCTGTAGGTGTAGCGATGAAATTAACGACTCCGGGGCCAGGATCAACATCAATGTTTGTTAGGAAGTCTCCAGATAAATACACATTACCGAGAGCATCAGTGGTTATATTGAATCCGAAACAATAGTAAGAGCCTCCCATCCGTTTAGCCCATAAAAAATTACCTGCAGGGTCAAATTTCGAAACATAAGCATCCATTATGCCTGAAGCTGTCATGTTAAATGTGCCGGGTCCCGGATCAAAATCAGCTGTTCCGCTAAAATTCCCTATTGTAAACACATTCCCATTCGCATCAATTGTGATATTATAAGCCACGTCAACAACGTTTCCTCCCTGTTGTTTTAGCCAGTCCAGATCAAGATACTGGGCATTAAGCATTCGGGAAGAACCCAAAATAAGGAGCAGTATGATGACCGGTTTCTTCATGCAGGCTGCCTGGTGATGGCTGTTTAAAATTAGACTATTAAATAAAATTCATCAAGACCTTATTTTTGGATTAATAATTGTAACAGGTTATAGATAATAATTTTTATCTTAGTTCTATGCCGAGAGAATCCATCAAATACAGCAATGGTGAAGTAACGGTGGTCTGGAAACCGAAGACATGTATTCACTCAACGGTCTGCTGGAAAGGCTTGATCGAGGTCTTCGATCCCCGGGAAAGGCCATGGATAAAAATGGACGGAGCCACTACAGAAAGAATTATTGAACAGGTGAAAAAATGCCCGAGCGGTGCATTAAGTTATTTTATGAATGATGAAATAACTACCGGAGAACCCGACTAAATAGATCAACGGGATCATTTTAGTCTTTTACAGAGGGTCTTTAAAAGAAGTTGTAGCTTACATAGTAACTATGTGTAACAACCCGGTCATTGAGCCAATCAAACAGTTTTCCTTAAAAAAAATAATTATACTGCCAATTTTATTGTTGACAGCAATTTCATCTTTTTGCCAGGTAAATTTTGAAACCCTGTCTTTTGATGCTGCTTTGCTACGGTCGAAACAAACCGGGAAACTTATCTTTCTTCAATTTGAATCAGCCGGATGCGGTCAATGTAATGAGGTAGCTGATAAAGCTTTTGAAAACAAAAAATTGAGCGAATTACTTGAACAGACTTTTATCTGCATAAAAATAACTACGGATCATCCTGACCGGGTCAAGGTTTCTTCCCTGTACAATAAAAAAGAAAACAGCTTTGGTTCTATGTTTATCAATTCAGACGGGACTTTGCTTCATAATTATTCGGGGTCAACAACATATATAAAGGCATACGAGGAACATATTGATAAAGCCCTTTCTATTGCAGGGGAAGGGATGAAAGTAAGTGAAATGGAAAGGGAATATAAGTCGGGTAATAAAAGCCCGGGATTGATGGAATTGCTGATGGGGACCAAAAAAACGCTTAACCTTGAAACAGACAGCCTGCTTGACGAATATGTGTCTTTACTTCCTCCCGATTCATTTTCATCGATACGAACACTTCAGTTCATTGCATCTATGGCGCCTCTTTTGGATAGCAAAGCAGACAAAAAACTCAGGCAAAACAATTCTCTTTTTAACCAGTGCTGGTATCCCATGAGTCTGCCTGTCAGGGTAGGGATAAATAATAGAATTGGTTATAAATCTATGCAGAAGGCCATTCGTGAAAAAAATGAAAAATATGCTTACCGGGTTGCTGCTTTTTCAAGGGGCACTTTTTCAAGTAATATTACAGGAGGGGAAAGAGCTTTTGAATCTAAAATGATGGATTACTACCAGGGCATAAATGACACACTTGCTTATTTTATCCGTTCGATCAATTATTATGATAATTATTTCATGTCAGTCTCTGTTGATTCGGTCAAACGAAGAGATTCGATCACCATGAAAATGATCTTCGCAAAACCATCTTCTCCCAAGCCTGTCCAAAATGGGGCTTTTCAGCAAATTGTCAAGTATTCTCCTATAGTACAATATTTTAATAGAGAATTAAACAGGGCTGCTCTTGCTTTTTATGAAATGACAGATGATCCCCTGTACCTCGCCAGGGCTATTAAATGGTCAGCAAGAGCCAATGAATTTTTTGAACACTATATTTCTCTGAACACCCATGCCCTTTTGCTATATGCGACAGGCAAAAAAGAGGATGCCCTGGTATGGCAGGATAAAGCAATACAGGATAAAAAGAAAAGAGGTTATGATACAAAAAATTTAGAAAGGGAATTATCAGACATGAAAAAAGGAAAAATTAAACAGGGGAAATAGCCCGGACACACTTATACTTTCTTCGTTTGCTTATACCCATTCTTCATCAACCACTGCATCACTTTCTCCCTTTGATCGCCTTGTATAATTATTTCTCCGTCCCTGGCTGAGCCACCGGTACCACAAAAGGATTTTAATTTTTTACCCAGCTCCTGCAAGTCTTCATCTTTTCCAATAAACCCTTCAATTAATGTTACGGCTTTACCCGCCCGGTGTTTCGTATCTAGTCTTACTTTCAGTTTTTGTTGTGCAGCCGGCAGCGTTTCGGCATTTGAACGTTCTTCTTCAAAGGAGAAGTTGGGGTCTGTACTGTAAACAAATCCTCTTGTATCAGGTTTATTCTTTTTACTCATGCCTCCTTTATTACGATTTAAGGTCCAACATCTAACATCCAACATCTAAAAAACAACCGCTTTCAAACTAAGATCAAGGCTTTTGGCCTGGTGTATCAATGCGCCCACACTTATATAATCCACTCCTGTCTTTGCATACTCCTCAATATTATCAAGATTGATCCCCCCGCTGGCTTCCGTTTCAAAATCTTGTCCGATTAGTTTTAATGCTTCTTTAATTTGTTCAGGCTTAAAATTATCCAGCATGATGCGGAATACTTTTCCCTTACCCACGGTTACCACTTTCCTCACGTCTTCCATATTTCTTGTTTCCACTTCAATTTTCAAACCCGGCTTTTTTGTTTGTACATACTCAGCCGCTTTCTCAATTGCTTTTTCGGTTCCACCGCAATAATCAATATGATTATCTTTCAGCATGATCATATCATATAACCCAAACCGGTGATTGATGCCACCGCCAATACGAACCGCTTCTTTTTCCAGCAAGCGGAAGTTGGGAGTCGTTTTTCTTGTATCGAGTAATCTCGTTTTATATCCCTTTAATTTATTGGTGTATTGCTTCGTCAAGGTGGCAATTCCGGACATCCGCTGCATGCAGTTCAGCACTAATCTTTCGCATTGGAGGATGGTATGCACCCTTGCCTCTATCTCAAAAGCTTTTTCTCCGATCTTCATTTCCTCTCCATCTTTTTTAAAAGGAGTAAAAACAGATGCCGGTTCTTTATACGAGAATATTTTTTCAGCCACTTGCATCCCTGCCAGTATGCCATCCTGTTTTATTTTTAATATGGCCTTACCTTTTGCCTCGGCAGGAATTGAAGAAAGAGTGGAATGGTCGCCATCACCAATATCTTCTTTCAGGGCTTCGTCAACGAGGTGCTTCAATTGTTCATCAAAACTCATAGCTGCAAAAGTACTACTTCATCCCGCTTGCGCGGGCTTCACTCTTTGCAGCAAAAAGCCCCGCCAGGTTTTGAACGTGACGGGGCTGCAGGAATATTTTTTTAAAGACTTTATTCAATAGATTGAAACCGGATATCCTTTATTACTTCTTTTCCGTCCCTCGTTTTCATAAAAACATTGGTGCGGAATTTACCGGCATTTGTTTGCAGGGTTCCTATACAATAATGCCCGCCGGGGGAATCTCCCTTGTGTTCCAGGCTAAATCCTTTCACTCCATTATTGCTGAAGAAATCCCTGACAATAAGTTGCGCCTGGGCCCTGCTGTAATTGTCACTTTTATCGGGCACGGTCAGTTCTACATTGTCATCAAAATATTTTCCAAGCTCAGATGAATTCCCGGAACGCAATGCACCGATCACCGCATCTATATTGCTGCTTTGCAATGTAAAGGAGGAAAGAAGGACAACAGATGTTGCCATTAAAAAAGTAGCTAAGTATTTCATAACAAGTTCAGTTTTCACAAGTATGATAATCTAAAAACATGCCATATTGCAGATCATTTTAAACAATGCTAAAATACTAAAAACCAGCAGTTTTTCATCATAACCTATAACAAATAGATGATTTGGATGTAGATTTACATATCATTATTACTAGAAATATGAAAGTATTTATTCTAAAAGCTAACTTCCGGCAGAAATGTTAAAGAAAAGAGTTATTCTGATCATTATGGACGGATGGGGATTGGGCCGGGTTGCATCTGCCGATGCGATCCAGCATGCGGATGTTCCCTTTACAAAATCCCTTTATGAGAGATATCCCAACACAACTTTGATAACATGTGGCGAAGTCGTGGGTCTTCCGGACGGGCAAATGGGTAATTCGGAAGTGGGGCACCTGAACCTTGGAGCCGGCCGGGTGGTGTACCAGGAATTGCAACGCATTAATCTCGCCGTTCGGGATGGTTCTTTGGCAAAGAACGATGTATTGCTCCAATCTCTCCGCTATGCTAAAACCAATAACAAGGCATTACACCTGATCGGTTTGGTAAGCAATGGTGGCGTTCATTCACATATCAATCACCTGAAGGCGATCATTGATGTGTGCAAAGCCGAAGGATTAAAAGAAGTTTTTATTCATGCTTTTACTGATGGCCGTGATTGCGATCCGAAAAGCGGGTTGGGTTTTATAAAAGAATTGCAGGAACATTTAAATGCCAGCGTCGGAAAAATTGCGACAGTTTGTGGCCGCTACTTTGCCATGGATAGGGATAAAAGATGGGAAAGAGTGAGGCTGGCTTATGATGCTTTGGTGAATGGTACCGGGCAAAAAGCAACCGATGCTATTGCAGCCGTTGAAAACTCCTATGCCAATAACATAACTGATGAGTTCATCAAACCAACCGTTATTCTTAATGAAGGGCAGGAACCTATCGCAACTATTAAAGATGGGGATGTGGCCATTTGTTTCAATTTCCGTACGGACCGTTGCAGGGAAATAACACAGGTATTGACACAAACCGATTTTCCTGAATTCAAGATGAAGAAGTTGTCATTGCATTATACCACGATGACGGAATATGACCAGACCTTTAAAAACGTCAACATCATTTTTGACAGTGATAACCTGGTCAATACCCTTGGAGAAGTATTGGAGAAGAATGGATCCAAACAAATCAGGATCGCTGAAACCGAAAAATACCCTCATGTAACTTTTTTCTTCAGCGGTGGTCGGGAAGTTCCCTTTGAAGGTGAAAAGAGGATCATGATACCCTCCCCCAAAGTGGCTACTTATGACCTGAAGCCCGAAATGAGTGCTTATGAAGTAACAGAAGCTTTACTGCCGGAAATAAAAAATATAACAGCGGACTTCATCTGCCTGAATTATGCCAATGCAGATATGGTGGGACATACCGGTATTTGGGATGCCGCCATAAAAGCTGTTGAAACCGTTGACAAGTGTGTAGAAAAAATTGTAACGGCCGGTTTAGAGAACGGCTATACCATTTTCCTCACTGCCGACCATGGTAATGCCGATTATATGATCAATGAAGATGGTTCGCCGAATACAGCCCATACATTGAACCCTGTTCCATTTTTTATTATTGATAAAGACCCGATAGCTATCGGGTGGAAAGGAAAAATAAAACCCGGGAAACTGGGTGATATTGCTCCAACTATCTTAACCATGATGGGCATTCCTATTCCCAAAGAAATGACGGGAAATATTTTAATTGATAACTCCTAACTTTATTGCTAATCGTTTAACTATGATAAAAAAGATCCTGCTGTTCTTATTGGCCGCTTTTATTATCATACAATTTTTTCATCCCAAGCCCAATAAGACCAAAGAGGAACAACCCAATTTTATAGGCAAAACGTTTTTTATTCCCGGAGATGTAAAAGCAATTCTCGGCAAGGCCTGCAACGATTGCCATAGCAATAACACCCGGTATCCCTGGTATTCGCATATTCAGCCGGTGGACTGGTGGATGAACGGGCATATTATAAAAGGTAAAAAAGGGTTGAACCTGGATGAATATACCAACAAAAGACTTCGTTACCAGTACCACAAAATGGAAGAACTTATCGACCAGGTAAAAGAAGGCAATATGCCGCTGAACTCTTACACCTGGATACATAAAGACGCCATCCTGTCTCCCGCAGAAAAAAACAGCCTTATAAACTGGGCAAATTCAGTAATGGATACCCTGAAAGCAAAATACCCCCTGGATAGCCTGATAAGAAAAAAATAGTATTACATTTGTCCTCCTATAACCATGCTGAGGACTGCAACCAAACGGATCACTACTTATTTACTGCTTTTACTGGCAGCGTTGCCGCTTGTCTATACCCTGTTCATAGGGATCCCGCAAAAGGTTATTCAGCATAGAATGAAAGAAAAGCTGGAGACACAGTTGTTACACAGCATTACCATAGCAAAAAAAGACGTTCACTGGATAAAAGACCGAAAAGAAATATGGGTGAATGGGCGGATGTTTGATATCAAATCTTCTCATCTCCAAAACGGGGTGTATGTTTTTTCTGGTTTATATGATGAAGAGGAAACTGCCCTGCTGGAGCAAATACAAAAGGACCAGCAAAACAATAGCAGCAATAACAAACAGCTCGTTCAGCTTTTTCAGCTGTTACAGTCGTTTTATAATAACCCCCAGGAAGAAATTGTTTCTCCTGGAAATATCCCCGGGGGTAAATTTATACCTGAAGCATCCCCACTGGCTTCTCAGTTCATTTCAATCTTCACACCTCCGCCGCAGGCGGCCTGATCCTTATTATCACTATATGTGAAAAGCTACAGCCATTCGTGCTGCGACGCTTTATTATTTATTTTAAACCGTAAAATCATGAAACGAATTTTATTATTCGCCGTATGTGCGGCGTTCACCTTACTTGCTAATGCCCAAAAATTAAAAGGAAAAGTAGTTGATAATGCTACCAATAACCCCCTGTCAGGAGCAACCATTTCAGTTGCCGGCAAAAATGTAGCCACCACTGATAAGGATGGGATGTTCTCCGTTGATTGTAAGAACGGAGGAGTTATAACGATTACTTTTATTGGCTATGAAGCACAAAAAAAGACGATCTCCAACTGTGACGAAGAAATAAATGTTTCGTTAGCAGCATCTTCCAATACGCTTGACAATGTAGATATCACGGCTACTTCCAGCCAGAATAAATCTTTATTATCCCAACCGGTATCTATAACCAAACTAACAGCCACCGAATTAAAGAGAGGACAAGGAATTTTTTTAGACGATGTGATCCAAACGAGTGTTCCTGGTGTGATCATGAACAGGAGAACAGTGTCTGGTGGTCAGCAGTTCAATATCCGCGGATATGGCAATGGTTCAAGAGGTACCAGGGGTATCAACAGTAATTTTGACGGGCAGGGTTATAAAGTTTACCTGAACGGGATCCCTGTTACCGATGCCGAGGGTATCACAACTCTTGATGATGTAGATTATGCCTCTATCGGAAATGCAGAAATAGTAAAAGGACCTGCAGGAACTTTATACGGACAAGCTATTGCAGGAGCTATCAATTTTAAGATCACTGCTCCTGAAAAAGGTAAAACAACGATCGGGCAGAATATTATGTTCGGTAATTATGGATTGCAGCGTTTCACTACCCAACTCACAACCGGAGGCGAACGCAGCAGTTTGTTGCTGACCTATGGAAAGCAAAAATCAGATGGCTTTTCTATTCATAATAAATCGCATAAGGATTTTGTGAATTTTGTCGGCGAATTTCAGCCTAATGAAAAGCAATCCGTTACTACCTACGTTGGTTATACAGACAGCTATGATCAAAGATTGGGGGAATTAACTCTTACCCAATACCAGACCAAAGACTATTCAGGGAATCCTGAGTACATAAAAAGAGACGCACACAGTCATGTCAGTACTTTCCGTGCAGGATTAGCACATACCTATACTTTTAGTAAGAATATCGCCAATACTACATCCATTTTCGGAATGGGATTCAGAAGCGATGTAAGTTCTGCAGGCGGATGGACAGATAAGACATCTGTAAACTATGGTTTCCGCACTTCATTTGATACAAAATTCAATTTGGGGAATGGGTCTACATTGAGTGGTATAACCGGTATGGAGGTTCAGCGCCAGGATGCACAAATAGTCGGCTATAATATGAAAGCAGCTCCTTCTGATCCCAATCCCGGAGGTCCATGGGTCTATGGCGTTAGCCCTTATTGGATCGTAAATGCTGTGACATCCAATACAGCGTTCGTAACAACACCTACTGCTTATTTTACGGAATGGACACTGACCCTGCCTAAAGATCTTTCCGTTACTGCCGGCATAGGTTTAAGTACGCAAAGGATCGTTCTTGACGACAGGTTTAATTCGCCCAATGCTACTGTTGCCAGGCCGACTCATTTCGATACCAGCTATAAAGGAATGGTTTCACCCCATGTTGCGATCAACAAAGTGTTTAATAAAAACGTATCTGCTTATGCTTCTTACAGCAGCGGATTTAAAGCTCCTGTAAGTTCTTATTTCTTTATCGCCACTCCTGGTCCTTCTGTAACAGCAAGGGTCAATGAAGTTTTAAAACCCGAAAAAGGTACGCAGTTCGAGATCGGAACAAAAGGGAACCTCTTTAGAGAGCGGCTTGTTTATCAACTGGCATTATTCTCTCTTAAATTCAAAGATAAAATGTCAGCTGTAGCCGTACCGCTGAATGCTACTACTACTGCCTATTCTTACATGATCAATGCCGGAGAGCAGGATCACAAAGGAATAGAAGCTTCTGTAAAGTATGCCGTCGTTAAAGACAGCAAGTTATTTACTAATATCACGCCATTCTTAACCTTTACCTATTCTGATTTTATATACGGAGATAATTTTATTTACAAAACAGGAACGAATGCCTCTCCCGGTGCCAGCAATAATATTGACACTACTAATTACAGTAATCTTAATGTTTTTGGTGTTCCGAAAATAATGACAGCCTGGGGAATTGATCTTGCTATGAAATGCGGGGTTTACGCCAGCTTCTCGCATTTGTATAGAGATCCGGTGAATATTGCTCTTGACAGGGTAACGCAAAACCCGGAAACTTATATACTTCGCAAATCCAGCAGTTATAATTTACTGAATACAAAATTTGGTTTCAGAAGATCATTCGGTTCTCATTTCGACCTGGATGCTTTCTTTGGTATAAATAACATTACCGGGGTTCAATACCCGATCATGATATTTATAAACCAGTTGCCGGATGCTTACATACCGGCTCCGCTCAAAGCAGTTGTTTTTGGAGGAATAAACCTCAAATACAATATTCGATAGTTGGTTGACAGTAACACGGGGGGTGGTAATTCTTTACTGCCCCCTATTTTAAAATAAATGATATGAAAAAAATTATTTGGGCAGCGGTGCCTGTTATCCTCTTCCTGGCGGCTTGTGGCCGTTTTCGCCATAAAGAAGTGGATGGGAAAAAAGATCTGCGCATTGTTTGTTTGTCCAAACATTTGACCGAAATGGTATTTGCCCTCGGTAAAGGGCATGATATCGTCGCGGTTGATCTCAGCAGTACATATCCCGATAGCGCTAAACTGTTGAAGACCGTAGGTTATCACAGGGCATTGAGTCCTGAAAGTATTATTTCGATGAACCCCGACCTGGTCATTCACAGCAATGATGTCGGACCAGAAAATGTTTTACCCCAAATAAAAAAAGCAGGCTTAAATGTAAAAGTGTTTGGAGGAGCAAATACGATCGACAGTGCAAAACTATTGCTTAAAGAACTCGGTAAATTCTTCGGTGAAGAAAAGAAAGCGGATGCCATCATTAAAAAAATGGAGGAAGGAATTGCCAGGGCTACCGATACAGTGAAAGCGATGGGTATCCACGATTCATTAAGGGTGATGATCATCCATTTCGGTTTGCGCAACAATAATTATTTTGTAATGAGCGGAAGGAATGGAGTGGGAGATAAGATGATGCGTCTTGCTGGTGCCACCCCTGCATTGTACGACGGCAAGGGCTCAAGGGAAATGAGCGCTGAGGCAGTTGCTATGGCCAACCCCGATGTGATCATCGCCACTGATTTTGGTTACGATCGTATGGGCAGCATGGATAAATTCATCAGCGATATTCCGGGTGTATCATTAACAAATGCGGGAAAGAACAAACGGATTGTACGCTTTGAAGAACATGATCTTATTTATTTTGGTCCCCGTAGCGGAGAAAATATCCTTAAATTGGTCAACCTGTTTTATCCCAGATCCGGTGTTACGACACAATAAACTTTTTTTTCCTGCACTGATCACACTACTGATCATCATTGTGCTATGTGCGATCGCATTTGGCACCGTGCCGATAAGGTTATCGGATATGTCTTCGGAGATAAATAATTTATTTGCCGGGCAAAAGCCGGGCAATATCCGAGAAGCAGTTTTTGTTCAACTACGATTACCGAGAGTTATACTTTGTTCCATCACGGGTGCGATACTCGCAGTCAGTGGTGTGTTAATGCAGGGATTATTTCGCAATCCCATCGTTGAGCCCGGGTTGATAGGAACCAGTGCAGGTGCCTCTCTCGGCGCAGCGATCATTTTTGTAAAAGCGCCGCAGTTCAGCCCGGCTTTGAAAGAATTGGCCGGACCTTTGTTAATGCCGATCGCTGCATTCTTAGGCGCATTGGTTGCCACCATTGCCGTTTATTCTCTTGCAAAGAATGCAAAACGCATCTCCGTCATGTCATTATTATTGGTAGGTATTGCCATCAACTCTGTTTGTTTGAGTGGGGTTGGTTTCATGAGTTATACCGCAAGGGATGCCCAGGCAAGAAGTATCACATTCTGGAACCTCGGCAATTTCAACGGCGCTACCTGGCAACAGGTGATGATCGTTGGAATCGTTGCTACGATCGTCTTCATCATTTCTTTTCGCTATTCAAAACAATTGAATGCATTGCTGCTGGGAGAAGAAGAAGCAACCTATTTAGGCGTCAGTCCCGATAAACTGAAGAGAAGGATATTATTGTTAAACACCATCATGGTATCCGTTGCAACAGCATTTTGTGGTGTGATCACCTTTATGGGGTTGATCGTGCCGCATGTTTTACGTTTATTGATCGGCAGTGATAATAAACGATTGCTTCCGGCATCGATGATATTGGGAGCGGCATTGCTGGTGCTGGCAGACCTCGTTGCCCGGATCGTATTGGCTCCTGCCGAAGTGCCGATCGGCATCATCACTTCACTTGTAGGTGCACCGGTGTTCATCATTTTGCTAAAACGTTTCAACCTGATGCAGCATAAAGGAGGATACAATGCTTAGAACAGAGAACATATCATACAGCATTGGTAAAAAATCCATACTTAGTGGAGTCAGCGCTGAATTCCATCCGGGCGAATTCAATATGATACTGGGTCCAAACGGTTCGGGTAAATCCACTTTCTTAAAAATATTCAGCGGAGAACTTCATGGTTACCGGGGTCATGTTTTTTACAGGGATAAAAAAATTGAGTCGATAAAAAAAGAAGAACTGGCAAAACAAAGAGCTGTTATGAGCCAGCAACCGGAATTAAGTTTCCCTTTAATGGTAGATGAAGTGGTCATGATGGGACGGTATCCGCATTTTGTATTCAACCCCGGGAAAAAAGATGAGACGATCTGCAATGAAGTGATGGAAAGGATGAACCTGCAGTCTTTCCGGGAAAGAAATTACCTGACCTTAAGCGGTGGTGAAAAACAACGGGTACAATTTGCAAGGGTGCTGGCGCAGATCTGGGAAAAACCAATCGCAGGTACAAGATATTTATTCTTAGATGAACCATTGACAAGCCTCGATATAAATTACCAGCAGGAGTTTTTACAAATAGCCAAAGAGTTTACAAAAGCCGATACCATCCTCGTGGTAGTGATACACGATATTAATCTTGCTATACAATTCGCTGATAAATTATTCTTTTTTAAAGATGGCGAAATAGCTGCACAGGGAAACCCTTCAGCTATTCTTACAGAAGAACTCATTGCAGGAGTTTTTGGGATAAAAACAACCATCATCAAAAACCCGGTTTCAGGAACTCCGTTGGTAATATATAACTGATCTCTTTTACCAATGCTTGCAGGTTGATCAGGATCGGAAAACCTGTTTTGTTACCCCCAAATCGTAAAAACCTGGAATCCAAAGCCTGCTGAACACCTATTTTGGGGGGGTCATTACTTAGTTTTTACATTTCTGTGCAGCATTGGTTCAGAATAATTGTCTAAATTACAGGCAACCAAAGGCAGTTATGACGGAGGAAGCCATATTAAGAGGATGTTTAAGCAACGATGCCAACGCTCAGCGGGAACTATACAACAGGTATAGTCCAAAAATGCTGGCCGTTTGCTATCGTTTTGCTCATAACAGGGAGGATGCCGAGGATATGTTACAGGAAGGTTTTATTAAGGTCTTTTCACAGATACACACTTTTGAGAACCGGGGAGCATTTGAAGGATGGATTCGCAGGATAGTCGTTCATACCTGCATCAATATCCTGAAGAAGAACAAGAAGTTTAATGAAAGTGTGGACATCATTCATGCTACGGGGGTGCTGGTGAGAGAGGAAAGTGTGCCGGCCATCATCCAGGCCAAGCAGGTAGTTGAATGTATCAGGTTGCTGCCGCTTGGATACCGGACCGTATTAAACTTGTATGCTGTTGAAGGCTACAGCCATCGTGAAATATCCAATATGCTGGATATTGAAGAAAGCACCAGCCGGAGTCAGTACACAAGAGCAAAAGCAATGCTGGAAGATATTTTGATCCGTAAAAGAATACTACAAAAACCAAAACAACAAAAGGATTGGCTGACCGCATCGGGTCAATGATAAATTAAAACGTACCCAAATTGGTGACTGGTTATGGAGAATAATTTTAATAACAGGGATTTTGAACAGTTTGTAAAGCAAAATGCTGATCAATACCGGATGTTCCCGTCTGAAAAAGTATGGAAGAACGTTCATCATGCCCTGCATACACGCAGACGCTGGTATGGACTTGGCCTTACGGTGCTGTTACTTACAGCCGGAATTGTAACCTGGGTAATGCTTAGCCCTTCAGTCAGGAATAATGGTCCTATATCTTATAACTCAACTGCTGTTTCCCAAAATAAACCAACAGAACAAAAAATTACAAAAACCCCGATACTTATCGCCGCTAATAAACCAGCCGACAATAAAACTCATTTTGTTACAACTGCCGACAAGCTGAATGAGAATTTGTTTATTACCGGCAACGATAACGATGTTACTGATTATAATAATGAATCTGAGAAAAATACTGTTACACCTGTCTTGACAAACATAAATGAACCTGTTATAATTTCATCAGCATCCGTACAAATTGAATTACCCGCCAAACCTGTTATTGCTTACAACAAACAAGCAATTCACGAAAAGCCGGTAAGCAATGAAACTTTAACCAAGGCAGAAAATAGCAGTCCGGTGAGCTCAGAAAATAGAATTGCTGAAGAAAAAGAAGCTGATAAATTACCGGCCAATGAAAAGAAAGACGTTTACCCGTTGAGCATTGAAAGTGTTGTAAATTCCTACCAACATCAGCGCAACGGTAAAAAATTATCGTGGGAAGTTTTTATTTCTCCAACCATCAGTTATCGTAAGTTATCCGAGAATAAAGCATTCATTAATTCTGCGCCGGCTAATAACAATGCCAACAATTATTATACATCCGTTGCTGATATCAACAGCCTTGTTACACATAAACCTGATATAGGTATCCAATTAGGATTTAATGCCGGGTATCCCCTTTCAAAAAGCCTTAAGATCTTAGCAGGTTTACAATTTAATGTAAGCAAATATGATATCAGGGTTTCCTATTCAACAGGCGATGTGGCAACTATTGCGCTCAATACTGGAGGTGGTGCCAATTCCGTTTCCACTATTTCCAATTACCGCAACAACACCAACGGCAGTAAGGCTGATTGGTTAAGAAATTTTTATTTTTCAGCCTCAGTTCCTGTTGGAGTAGAATTAAAACTATCCGGCAACAGTAAAACTCAATTGGGAGTCATCGCCACTGTTCAGCCAACATTTTTATTGAGTGACCGGGCTTATCTTCTCACAACCGATTATAAAAATTATGCTCAGGTGCCTTCTCTTTCCCGCAAATGGAATATGAGTACAGGTTTTGAGATATATGCGGGTGTTTCGACCGGCAATATCAACTGGAGAATTGGCCCGCAGGTACGATATCAGTTAAAATCAAGTTATGTAGCAAAATATCCCTTCAAGGAACATTTGTTTGATTTTGGCTTGAAACTGGGCGTAATGCTCAACAAATAAGACCGACATTAACTGCCGTTTATAAATATCCTGTCTCCAGTAAGACAGGATATTTATTTTAGGTATGGTTTCAGTTAATTTTGGGTATGAATAAATATTTTGCACTGCTCCTCCCTTTTATAATGGTTTTACCGGCCTGCAAATCAAAAAAGAAAGAACCGGAAAAAAAATTCATTTCCGCTTTATCGCTTATTGAAAACCAGGTCGCACATGTCGATACATCATTATATCCTATTATAAAGATCGTGCAAACCGACAGCCTTCCCCCTGATACCATTTATATACCCAGAGAAGAATTCCGTGCAGCCGCAAAAGATTTTCTTTCCATCCCTGATCTGTCTGATAAAAAAGTGGCAAAAAGTTATAAAGAGGAAACGATATTAGATGAAACGATCAACCGGTTTATTATAACCTATACGCCAGAAGATCCGGCCAAAGAAGAAATACAAAAACAGGAATTACTGGTTACCCTCAATACCGGCTCCGGGGATAAAGTGAATAGTATTATCATCGACCGGGTGATCAGCAACAGGGATAGTTTTATGAAACAAAATTTACTGTGGCAGATGGACAGGAGTTTCCAGGTTGCTACTACATTACAAAAACCGGGCAAGCCGGAAAAAACCACAACGGTGAAAGTTATTTGGAATGAAGACTATGATCAATGAACGTTTCAGAATTTCAACATATTGTCCAAACCATTCCCGCTCAGCCCGGCATCTACAAATATTTTAATGCCCATAATGAATTGTTGTATGTGGGAAAGGCCAAACATTTGCGTAAAAGAGTTAGCTCCTATTTTACCAAAACATTTACCAGTTACAAAACACATGAACTTGTACAGCGTATTGCCAGGATCGATTTCACCATTGTTAATTCAGAACAGGATGCTTTCTTACTGGAGAATACGTTAATAAAACAATTTCAGCCCCGGTTTAACATTAACCTCAAAGACGATAAGACCTATCCGTATATCGTTATAAAAAAAGAGCCCTTCCCAAGGGTTTTCCTGACCAGGAAAAAAATAGAGGATGGATCAGAATATCTTGGACCGTATACTTCTGTAAAAAAAGTAAGGGAGTTACTGGAGTTCATCAAACAAACGATCCAGTTGCGAAACTGTTCATTGAACCTTACTGATAATAATATTAAAAAAGGTAAGTTTAAAGTTTGTCTCGAATATCATTTGGGTAATTGTAAAGGTCCCTGTGAAAACTTGCAGACAAAAGAAGACTATAACGAAAACCTTACCCTTTTAAAAAACCTGCTCCGCGGGAACCTTGCACCTGTTATCCGCTATTTCAAAAAGGAGATGAAAGATTACTCGGCTTCCCTGGCCTTTGAAAAAGCAGCATTGGTAAAAAAGAGAATTGAATTCCTGGAGAACTACCAGTCCCGGTCGGTTGTAGCCAATGCAAGGGCCGGCAATATGGATGTCTTTTCCATTTTAAAAGAGAATGAGATCGCTTATGTCAATTTCCTGATGGTTCGTAATGGGGCTATCATACAGACACAGACCAATAAAGTAGTATCTCATCTCGATGAATCTGCAGAAGAGATACTCAGTTTCTCTGTTGCACAACTAAGAACTACTTTCAATAGTGATGCTGCCGAGATCATTGTCCCTTTTCCGGTAGAATATCCAAAAAACGAAATAAAGATAACCGTGCCGAAAGGCGGGGACAGAAAGAAACTCCTGGAGCTCTCCGAAAAAAATGCCCGTCATTTTATAGAGGAACTGAAAAGTAAAGAACGACTGCATTTAAATACAAAGGGTACGGATAAACTGAAACTGCTGGAACAACTGCAACATGATCTGCAACTGCCGCAACTACCTGTTCATATAGAATGTTTCGACAATTCAAATTTCCAGGGAAGTTATCCGGTATCGGCGATGGTTTGTTTCAGGAACGGAGAACCAAGCAAAAAGGATTACCGGCATTTTAATATTAAGACTGTAAAAGGCATTAATGATTTCGCCTCTATGAAAGAGACCGTTTACCGGCGTTATAAAAGATTAGTAAATGAGGGATCCTCATTACCACAATTGGTGATCATTGATGGTGGTAAGGGACAGCTGAGCTCGGCAATTGAGGCCGTAACCGAGCTGGGCCTTGAAGCACAGATGACGCTGGTTGGTCTTGCCAAGAACGAGGAAGAGCTTTTTTTCAGTGGTGATTCTTCTTCGCTGAAACTCTCTTATAACAGCGATAGCCTGCAATTCATCCGCCGCATAAGGAATGAAGTGCATCGTTTCGGCATATCTTTTCACCGGCAGAAAAGAAGCAAAGGGGCATTTAACAATGAACTGGAGCAAATTCCCGGAATAGGAAAAGCCACTGCTGATCTCTTGTTGAAGGAATTTAAGTCGGTAAAGAAAATAAGAGAAGCCAGTGAAGAACAACTAATAAAACTGGTAGGAAAAACAAAAACAAAGATTATTACCGGCTACTTCGCAGCGTAAAAGATTGTTTATATTATCGGGGTCTGAGAACCCCCTCTCGGGGGGCAGGGGGCTAAAAAAAAATGGGGCCAGGATAGAAATCCAGCCCCGTTTTTAAAATCCAATATCCTATGAAAAACCGAGACGAAAATACGACAATTATCCAATTTTCCTATAGGACTTTTACGATTTTCAAAACTTTTTTATTGATTCAGCCTGAAATATTTTGATAATAAAAAAGCCCCGTAAAGGGGGCTCTTGAAAATACTTATTTTAACAATAAATCTTGTCTTAGTATGACCATAGGTCCTGCTCATAGTTGAAGATCTTCTCTTTGATATTATCTCCTTCCAGAAGGGCAAGAATGGGGTCTTTAACATAGTTCCTGATATACTTGTTTTGAGGGTTATCCAAGGTTGATTTAACGATATAACTGCTGAACATGCGGCTCTCAAACAGCTCTTCCCATGTCATCCTGCTTTGTCCCATATTCTTGGGGTTATACACTTCATATTTAGCCAGCATCGGCCTTAAAGCAGGATAATAGACCCAAAACATGGGTGTGGCACCCCGCTCAGTTTTTTTATCAATACCCATTATTGTCTTTAACGGTGCGATCCCGATAATTCTGCAAAACATACGGCTTGATTCACGGTCAAAAACCCAATCTTCTTTAAGTCTGAATTTAACAATAGCGTCGGGGTTCAGATTATCGCAGGAAACTACATATTTTGTGATTCTTGTTGGGTCGTTAAAGTCGCCATAAACAGCATTAGTATCACACTGGCTTCCGCCACTTAATATTCTTTCAAACTGGGCCGAATCAAGTGGCGTGGTAAACCTGTCATCATCTGCGTTATATGCCATAGCTACTCCTTTTCTCAGGGAATCTCTTATAGATTTTACCAGTATGGTGATAAACCGCTGGTCGCCATTATTATCTTCTGATTTATAACGAAAAACCTGGTTCATTTTTTCTCTTATATCGATCTCTCTCCATACTCTCTCTGTAAATAAAGCGTCGTCTGCACGTAAAAATTCATATACCAGTGGAGTACGGTCAGAAATGTTTTTTTCATAAGCGCCATCCATTACCAGTGATCTTTTTATAGTATCTCCAAACCCACCTGTTGATGGAGCTAATTCTATGGGAGTATTGCCGTATGGATTATAATTTGTCGGCGCCAGGTTATTATTAACCTGTTGTGGTCGGGTTGTATCCGTAGTAGCAGGGGTTGTATTATTGTTAGGCTGGTTTCTGCTCCTGCCACGACGCTGTGCGTCAGCATTCATCACTATCCCACTAAAAAGTGTCAGTAATAAAATCAGTTTAACATGCTTTATCATTGCTAAAAATTTATCTTAAGTTAAAAATCATCGGCGTCAGTTTGCGGGTCCTGCCATCAGGACCAACAGCCCGGATATCTTCAATTGTTACGAAGGAACCCGCCCGACACTTATTAATTATTTTTGCAGCCTCTTTCCACGCTGCCCCGGAATTAGTCGCCTCTTGAACGCCTTCATCAAACCCGTCACCATCCCCTGTAATACGGAAACTGGTTACATTAAATTGTGTTTCGTAGAAAAAATTATCGACGATCGCCCTTACACCCGCCTGGCTTTTAAAAGCTGAAGCAGACATATCTCCGCTTTTAACCTGGCCAACATAAGGCGTGGGGTCAGGAATAGAACGAACCCGGAATTTTACTGGTGTAATTTTACCATCAGGCGTTTTTACACTGATAATGCAATCTTCATTCTCATTATTTACTCTAACGGTTCTCTTTGCACCAGAACCTGAAAGTACTGCACCTCCGCCGGCAGCTGTTATCACCAGTCGATCAGCATCTCCACTGCCTGATACTGTTATAGGATTATCAACTCCAATAAATAATACATTCATTTTATCAAGCTGAACAGCCGCATTGGATTGACCAACAGTATATTTAATTGGCCTCTCCTCGGTATGTTTAACATTATTTTGATCGGTATAAGTAATAGATACCGGGATCGTATGCTCTCCCAATCCACTTGCATTGAATTTATAATGAGCAGCTCCGTCAGGCCCCAATGCAGGGCTGGTTCCATTGATATTAATGATTGGAGAAACTTTAGTGCTAAATCCACCCACACCAGCAGTCACTTCGATCTCCTGGCCAGGTAATACATAGTTCGCATTGGCAACTGCCAACGCTGCAAAAGCATCCTGCTGGACCTCAACTTCTCCAACTTTCTGGTGGCAGAACGTTACTACTTTGTTCTCTGAAACCTTGATATCATTTTGAAATTTGGAAAGTATGGTAAGCGCTGCAATAGTAGGAACCATATGGAAATAGGATTCTTCCCAATTCTTCTTATTATCACCTGTCGATGACTTAGGCTTATCAAGATTGATAGGAAGTGAATTTGCAAACTGAGCATTAATAGCTGTATCTCTTTTTAATGTTTTGTCTTTAAAATCTTTTAATAACTGAAGTAGTTCTTTTCCTCTTCCTTTCTTCACAAAAACTCTTGTAGCGGCATCCAGTTGATCGTCTTTAAATCCTGAACCGTCTGTCTTACTTCCGCCTGCAGCCAGCATGAGCTCCATTTTCATGGTCTCGATCTTTGCGTTCGCCTCGTTAGCATAGTCGATGATATCTTTTGCAATAGGATGCCAGATCCTGGCTTTATCCTGATATTCAGGTTTGGTCATTTTATCGGTTAACGATTTAAAAATCTGACCCGTTGATAAATTGGTTTGATTATTAGAGTTTATCAAACTATTGTTTACCGTTTTAAAGGCATTGAGGATCTCCGATGATACATTCAGCGCCAGTAGCGCTGTCAGTACCAGGTACATGATATTGATCATCTTCTGCCGCGGTTCTTTAGGTAAAGACATGAAGAATTGTGGTTTTTAATTTAAGTAATAGCGATTTTCTAAAATCACGGATACAGTTCGTTTTACCTTCTTATTAGTTTTAGTTGCGACCCTGCATTGCGGTAAGCATGTTACCATAAATGCCATTCAGGCGTCCCAGGTTGGTAGCTAAATGACCGATCTGATCCTGCACTTTCCGGGCATCTTCAGCACTGTTCAGCATAGAAGCAGATGTTTCAGAAAGTTTGCCATAGAATGCATTCAATGCTTTCAGGTGGTTGTTGCTTTCCTGCAGTTCCAGTTCATAAATGGTATTCAGCGAAGAAAGGTTTTTAGTAAGTACCTGTATTTGCTCATGGAATGTTTTAGCACTATCCGTAGCCTGGTTAAAAGCGCCTACTGAATCAGCTGCTGAAATATAAGCGTCTTTTACTTTATCTAAATGACCGGTAACTTCTCTTGTTTTGGCAGCAAAATCGCTGGTAGCATCGATAGAGTCGTTGATATTATTCATTCCACCTACCGTTGTATTCAGTTGTTTGAAACCCTCACCCAACCTCTTCATGGTGTCAGGTGTAATGTCTGCTTCCAACAACATCTTGTCCATGGAGGCAAAACCTTTTCTTGCTTTTTCACCGGCAACCGCAAATTGCTCTTCATCATGAGTGGTATCCTTGATAGCCGGGTAAACGGCATATAAAATACCATACGTTGTAAAAATTAATGTTTCTGTGGAAAGACCTATCCACAGCCAGGTATCAGCATCGGGAGCATGTGTAATTTTTCGGAGTGCGCCCCATATTACAAGCGCGGCGCCGAATGATACGCCTACGTCTACCCATTTGCTTACTCTTGATGGAATTGCTGCTGCCATAATCGGATTTTTTTGTGGTTTTTAAAGTATTAAAATATAAAGAAAAAGGTGGAAAAAATGAGAGGACAAGTTTTTTTAGTTGCCCTCTCAGTATTATTTTAGAATTGGTTCAATTTAATTATTTGCGTTTCTTCCCTTTACTCGGTGCGGCGGGTAAATCAATTACACAACGGAAACCGATATAAGATTTGGTTGAATCCTGGTAATCGTAAGTGCTGGTACCTGTTTGCAGGTAATAGCCTACATCTTTCCAACTTCCACCACGGATTATTTTACGCTTCATAAGCGGGGGATCATCATCTTTTGCATTCCAGCGAACATCGGGGTTCATATCATGCTGGAAGTTATTACGGCCTTCATAATAAATTGTAGAAGTCCACTCAGCCACATTACCTGACATGCAATACAGGCCATAATCATTGGGCCAGTAAGAATCGGCACGCACAGTATAGAAACCACCATCTTCAGGATAGTTGCCACGGCCTGGTTTGAAGTTGGCCATCAGGCATCCTTTTTTATTACGCAGATAATAATTACCCCAGGGGAACATAGATTGAGAACGGCCACCGCGGGCTGCATATTCCCACTGTGCTTCTGTAGGCAGGCGGAAATCTGATTCCTGTGCTCTTTTTTTACCATCCAGGTAAGCATTCAGGAGATGTGTTCTCCATTCACAGAAGGCGTTTGCCTGTTTCCAGCTTACACCTACAACGGGGTAGTTTCCAAAGGCCGGGTGTGAGAAATATCGTTTGGTCATTGGTTCATTGTAGGAATACGCAAAGTCACGTATCCAGCACAATGTATCGGGAGCAATAGGAATATCTTTTTTTACGATAAATTTTGAACGGGGTTTGCCGGCATTTTCTCTTTTAGCATTTTCCTTCAAATCATGAATCTCAGAATGATAAACAAACTTAGAAACATCAAATTCTTTTTTACCATTGATCCTGTCTTCGGGAGACAGAATAAGAGGTGTTCCTGCAAGTTGTTCTACCACTTTAGGATCGCCGTACTTAATTGTTTTCATTTTAGCCCAGTCTACATGTTCTTCACCATCAGCACCGGCTTTTACATACCCAAGGTTGCGGGCAACGACAGAATCACGAACCCAATAAACGAACTGGCGATATTCGTTATTGGTAATTTCAGTGGCATCCATCCAAAAACCACTTATAGACACAGAACGGTTTCTTGCACTGAATGCAAATGCAGGGTCTTCATCGCTAGGACCCATATGGAATGTGCCCTGTGGAATAAAAACCATACCGGGAGGTTTTGGCAAGGAGTACTTGTTTCCCGGAGAAATGCCATGCACCTGTCCATCAGCGGGCACACCAGACCCGCCTCCTTTGCTTTTCTTGGATGAGCCACAGCTGGCTAACAAGGACAAGCAGGCTACTGCAACAACGGCGTAGTAAAGGCTTTTCATTTTCATACACTTAACACTTAAGAGGTATTGGCAAATATAATATTTTGAACTATTCTCTGACACAACGTTAATATTTATTTTTTTAGAATCAAAGGATATTTTACAGGGTAGAAATTCTAACGATAAGTAAGGTTGGTTTATTGCATTAACGGGAAATTAATTACCCTCCCTGTGCCTTGTTTATCAGGGAAATAAGGTCATTTACCGTAAATACCGGATGCAGGCAAGTATAATTGCGGCAGAGGTAAATGGACGCCGGATTTGTAGGAGGTTTGCCTGCCAGGTGTGGAAAACCCGGATCTGCCTCATCAGAAATTATGACAACCCGGTGCGGAATATAGTGCTTTAGCAGGTCTTGTTGCAGGTTTTCGGATACCTGGCCCACGATTGCTATCTCGTTTGTTCCTGCAATCACCTCCTGCAAAAGACAAGCCCATATCCCAAATGATGTAGGATAACGGATGATAGCATTTCCAAGAGATAAAAGCATGTTCATGCTTCTTTCTTTCCAATCTTTTTTATCAAACAAAATAGAAAGATGAAAAAGATTGTATGCCATCACCGAATTCCCGGAAGGAACAGCGCCGTCATACAATTCTTTTTTCCTAACGATCACATCCTGTTGCATTGCATTCGTGTAAAAGAAAAAAGAAGTTCCCGGTTCGCTGAAATTCTTAATAACAAATTCAGTAATTGATCTTGCTTTAATGAGCCATTTTTTGTCAGCAGTTATTTCCTGCAAATGAATAAGTGCCTGAATTAAAAATGCATAGTCATCTAAAAATGCGGGATATTTTGCAATATCATTTTTCCAGGTATGGAAAAATTCATCGGGATCATTTGCAGAGAACCTGCTTAACAGGAATTGCATATTGTCAATGGCCAGTTGCCGGAAATCTTTATTTCCTGTTGCAGCAAAAGCCTTGCTCAGCGCCGTGTTCATTAGGGCATTCCATCCGAGAATAATTTTATCATCCAATAACGGGCGAACTCTTTTATTGCGATGTTCTAATAATTGTTTCTTTCCTTTTTCGATTATTTTTTTTAATTCCGACACAGCGATTTGCTTTTCAGCTGCAAACTCTTCTATTGATTTTTTGATCCGAAGGATATTTGTTTCCTCCCAATTACCTTTTTTTGTCACATCATAATATGCACAAAAAATATCAGCGTTTGCTCCCAACAACTCTTGTATTTCTTCCTGGCTCCATACATAAAATTTTCCTTCCACTCCTTCGCTATCGGCATCTAATGCAGCATAAATTCCTTTTCCCGGATGTAATAATTCTCTTTGAATAAACACAATTGTTTCTTCGATCACTTCTTTGTATCGTTCTTTTTTTGTCAGTTGATATGCTTCACTTAAAACAGAAATCAACAATGCATTATCATAAAGCATTTTTTCAAAATGAGGCGCCAGCCACTCCGTGTCGGTGGAATACCGGGCAAACCCACCACCGACCTGGTCATAGATGCCTCCTTCAATCATTTTATCAAGAGAAAGCAGTGCTTGTTGAAAAGCCGCCTCACCCCCCGAGCGATGCTCCTTCCCTTCTCCCGCCTGTTTGGCGGGATCGGGAACTCCTTGCGGAGAGGGGGCTTTCGAAGACTCCGATAGTTTTGAAAATTTTTGACAATAGCTATAGCGTAAAAGAAACTGTATTGAAAATGTTTGCGGAAACTTTGGCGCTTTTCCAAATCCACCCCACTCCTTATCCGCCGATCTCATGATGTTTTGCGCTGCTTCTTCCAATTTATTTGCAGAGAATATTTCTTCTTCTGCCAATTTTTGCAATCCAAAATCATTGGACTTAAGCAGGTGGTCAGTCAGGTTATCGGCTTGTGCATCTATCTCATGTCTTTTTTCACGGAAAGCCTGCACCACGCCAAGTAATGTTTCCTGCCAGGAAGGACGGTTAAAAGCTCTTTTTGGAGGGAAATAAGTACCGCCATAAAAAGGTTTTGCATCCGGTGTCAAAAAAACATTGAGTGGCCATCCCCCGCTTCCGGTCATTGCCTGAACAGCGTCCATGTAGATATGGTCGAGATCAGGCCGTTCTTCCCGGTCAATTTTAATGTTGACGAAATTTTCATTCATGATCCTGGCCGTGGCTTCATCTTCAAAACTTTCTCTTTCCATTACATGGCACCAATGACAGGCAGCATAACCAATACTCACCAGCACAGGTTTGTTCTCTTCTCTTGCTTTATTCAATGCTTCATCACTCCACGGATACCAGTTCACCGGGTTATGTGCATGCTGGAGCAGGTAAGGGCTGGTTTCATGAATGAGATGATTGGTATGTTTACTGTCCATAGATAGTTTGATTCCGGTTTGTCAATGTTTCGACAAACCGATATGACAAATCAGTTAACGAAGTTCGTTGAAAAAGAAAAAGGACACCGCATTTAGTGTCCTTAATCCATACAATCTTATTTACTATTTATTTTTTCTTCTTGTTCAGAGAAAGATATTGTTCCAATGCGGCCACCATGCTGGGGGCTTGTGGTTGAGGAGCTTTGATCTCCAGTGTTAGTCCGGCTTCTTCCACTGCCCTGGAAGTATTGCTTCCAAACGCACCGATCACAGTTCCGTTTTGTTTGTATTTAGGCAGGTTGTCAAACAAGCTTTTAACGCCACTGGGAGTAAAAAAGCAAATGACATCATATTCGTTTGCAGTAAGTATTTCTTTTACATCCGAACTCCTTGTGCGGTACATAAACCCGAGTACATATTCGCAGCTATTAGATTTGAGCCAGTTCACTATTTCATTATCCTGCTGATTTTCCGAACACACATAGAGGAACTTTTCATTGCTCTTGTGCTTGTTGATGACCTCAAACATGCTCTTGTTGGTACCATCAGCACCATAAAATACTTTACGTTTCCTGTAGAGGATAAATTTTTGAAGATACAATGCAACAGCTTCAGTGATACAGAAATATTTGGTATCCTGGTGGACATTGATCTTCATTTCTTCGCAGATCCGGAAAAAATGATCGATCGCATTACGGCTGGTAAAAATAACCGCCGAGTATTTCGGTATCTCGATCTTTTGTTTGCGGAAATCCTTGGAACTTATTCCCTCCAGCCGGATGAACGGATGAAAGTCCAACTCTACGGAAAATTTCCTCGAAAGCTCAAAGTACGGCGACTTATCGCTTTCAGGTTTTGGTTGGGTGATCAATATCTTATGTATTGCTTTGGCCTGCAAGTCTGCCATGTTAACCCCATTTTTAGTCATGTTCTTAGGCTAAAGTTGACGGCAAAGTTAAGTAGTAATCCGGAAAAAAAACAACAAACCCTTGTAAATGAGTAATAGTGGTGCAATCTCAAAGGCACAGATGTATAAAAAGAAATGAAAGGGATTGACCTTGACCTGATTACGAACCGCAGCAAAAGTTAAAATCATTCTATAAATCAACATCCCGGCTACCAGGCACCAGGAAAGTGTTAAGCCAATGAAATAGATATTCCCGGGAGTAAATGCCAGCAAAATGAGAAAAGGGAGCAGCAGAATTGCAAGCATCTTGTTGATGATAAAAACAATAAAAATATATGAGTCGGCTGCTTCCTGCATATTAAATAGCCAGCCGGAGATCTTGAGTCCGATAAACTTGATCAAATAAATAGCTGAAAGACCAAGTATGCAATACAAAAACATTCGCCAGAAATTTTCAAACGGGATAAGTTTATAGTGTTGAAGCAAAAAAGTTATGTATAAACCGCCTATAACAACAAAGAAACCGTTTAGTATAAATGATGGCAACGGGGTTTCCATTAATTGCTCACTAATTTGTCTTTGTTTCAAGGTGGTCCGGAAGAAATACCGGAAGAGATCGTTGAAATATTTTGGAAAAGCCCGACGGAGCAGGCCATAAATAAGCAATAAAAAAATAAAGAAATAAAACAACAACTCTTTACCATTGACCTGCCTGGTCTCTGACCGGATAGTTACAGGCGGCGCTGAAAAACCAAAATAGGGATTCCTTTGCAACAATTGCCAGCTCAGGCTTTGATGAAAAAAAGGAATAGAAGGGTTGATGGTCCAGCCGGTATCTTTTCGTGGCATTTTTGTCCATAAGGACTCCTTCGGAGAAACTGAATCAATCGCGGTTAAAAGAACCAAAGAATCATTTACAACGGTTGTATCCCTTTGGATCAATGAATCAGCAATGCGAACAGTTGCGGAATCAGGACCGTTCTGCGCAAAAGAGACCCCTGCAGAAATAAAAAAGATGAATACAAATAAAACAAACCGGTTCAAATAAAATGATTGTGCTGCAAAAATATTGAAGTGGCTTCCGACCAAGGAGTTATTTTTAAAAATAGTTGACAAAGCCTACATGAATTTTTGATTGACGGAGGTTAAACCGGGTATCATTTCTTTTCCCCACCGCCCAGGATAAATTGATGATACCCGCTTTAGTTTCGAAAGCAAGCCCAAGCCCTGCTCCGAAATAAGTATAATTTATTTTACTGTTCAAACTGCTGTTCCTTCCCCAACCACCGTCGGCTAATACATAAAAAAATGAATTTTGCCCGGTAATATACAGCAGCCTGTACTCCAGTGTAGCAATCGCAAATTGGGAGAGGTATTGGCTCTCTTCATCAAATCCCCGGAGCAATTTATAGCCGCCTAATTGAAAAAGTTCATTTCGGAATATATTGCCGCTTTGAAAGATACCGGCATTTATAGCTGTCTTTACCGTATTTCTTTTCCCACCGAGGGGAATATATTTTGCGGCATAGACCCTGACCATAAACTGGTAGGTTTTTAATTTCACAGAATCATATAACCTATCAAAATTAAAACCCGGGTCATTGGGATCTTTCAGTTCCAGGATCTCGTTATTTTTTTTCAGCTTTTTTGTTCCAACAGATGCAATGACATTGTACTCGTTCCCTTTCCGGGGATTCAGCCGGTAATCTGTTTTATTGAAATCATAATCCACGCCCACATTAAATGAACTTATATCTGCCACATTGGGCAACCTGCGTGTCTGGATGATCAACGGGCCATTAACGCCACCCTGGTTTACAATGGTCTGGATACGCCGTATGAAAAGCTTACCCGATTGGTTATTGTTCAGCATATATTGGGCGCCCAACTGGAAATTTACATTCAGGAAAGTACTGTCCTTGCGAAACATATCGAATGAAAAATCCAAACCAAGCGGTGTATTAAAAAAATAAGGATGCTGGTAAAGAAGACTGAGCCGCGGCGACTTGACCTGTATCTGCTGCCAGTTAAGGCCGATCGTTTCGCCGGAGCCCAATGCATTCTTTAATAAAATATTCGCTTCGCCGGTAAGCAGGAGTTTCTTTGATGACAATTGATCATTATTGGGTAAAAAACCAACCAGGATATTCACCTGGCTGCTTTTCTTTTGTTTCAGGTAAACATTCAGGACCGAGCCTGTGCCCAGCATCGTTAAATTGAAAGGCCTCTCTTCTTCAATATAAGTTAGTTCCTTAAGCTTCTTGTTAATGGCCATCAATTTTTCTTTATTGTAAATACTCCCGTTGGAGATATCAAGATAACGTTGTAAATATTTGTTGGAAATTTTTGCGTTGCCATATATCCTTATGCTGTCGATCTTATAAAGCGGCCCTTTATTTAATTTCAGCAATGCAGAAACCTTATCAGCATCCAGTTGCAAACTGTCGAGATAAACCCGGGCAAAAGGATAGCCGGTATTCTCCAAATGGTCCAGCATTTTTTCTTCTAATAGCTGCACCTGTGAGAAGTTCATCGGTTTGTTGGTAAACATTTTTTCCCGCCAGCCAATGGCATCCAATAAAGATGGTTCAATGTTTTTGGCATCCAGTTGTGCCCATAGATACATTTCCCCGATAAATAATGAGATCCGGGCAAAGCCGGCATCATAATACAAACTATCAATGGATGCAGTAACATAGCCCTTCGACTGAAGATAGCCGGGAAGCCTGTTAATATACTCTTCACAGGCAAAGCGGGAAGTAAAGCTTGTTTGTAAACCGGTTTTAGCTACAATAGTCGCCGAATCCTTATCCACTCCGTGTAAACAGAGGTTGTATTTACCTGCCTGCCGGTCAGGCAGGTTTTGCGCTGATGCATTAATAATACACAGCAACAAAAAAACAAGAAGCGATATTTGCAGTCTGAACTTTATCATTTGGCTTTTCGCCGGTGATCCCGATAGCTATCGGGACAAGGCTAAATTATTCATTAAATCTCAAACAACTTGTCAGGTATTTATATTCATATTCCTTTTTGCAAACAAGTTTACCTGCCGAAAATCAAAATTCAAACAATTCGATAGTGGCTGGCATCTACATCCATATACCATTTTGCAGGCAGGCCTGTCATTATTGCAATTTCCATTTTGCCACTTCTTTGCATTATAAAAACGAATTGATCGCCGCCTTATTGAAAGAAATAGCGCTGCAAAAAGATTATTTATTAAGCGACCCTGTTGAAACCATTTACTTCGGGGGAGGCACTCCATCTTTATTGGATATCGAAGATCTCCTATTGATCATTGAAAAGATCAAAACAATATTTGTGGTTGCGGCTGAAGCAGAAATCACCCTGGAGGCCAACCCGGATGATATAATGGATGAAAAACTTATTGCCTGGAAAAAGGCCGGCATCAATCGTCTCAGTATTGGTGTTCAAAGTTTTTTTGACGAAGACCTGGAATGGATGAACCGGGCACATAATGCGCAACAGGCCATTGACAATTTGCAATTAGCGCTAAAACATTTTGAAAATATCACTATTGATCTAATTTATGGCACACCGGGATTAACGAATGACAAATGGAAACAAAATGTAGGAACCGCTATCTCGCTGAATATCCCTCATCTCTCCTGCTATGCATTGACGGTGGAACCAAAGACCCCATTGGATAAAATGATCAGGCAGCATCAGTCTGAAAATATCAACCCGGAAAAACAATCGGAACAATTTTTATTATTGATGCAATGGATGGAAGAAGCGGGTTATGAACATTACGAGATCTCCAACTTTGCCAGGCCCGGCCGGCGCAGCCGTCACAACTCGTCTTATTGGCGTGGCAAAAATTACCTGGGCCTTGGTCCATCGGCACATTCTTTTAACGGAACAGAAAGACAATGGAATATTTCCAATAATAAAATTTACATCGAATCAATTAATAAAGGAATCATTCCATTTGAAAAAGAAGTGCTGACCCCTGTTCAAAAATTAAATGAATACATCATGACCTCTTTGCGGACAATGGAAGGATTGAAACTGGAGAGATTGAATGAAGCGGATGCTGATAAACTTAAAGCTGCAAGCAGGAAATTCATTGATTCAGGTCTGATGAGATCAGAAAGCAATTCACTTATTCTCACCAAAGAAGGAAAGTTATTAGCCGATGGTATTGCTGCCGGTCTGTTTTTTTAGGCTTTGCTTATCCACTGGATCAAAATATTGAGTGCGCAACCCAGGGCCACTAATGAAGTAAGAATAAAAAGGAACCATTTGATGGGGTGGGGTTTTGTACTTCCTTCTTTTCTTCCCTGCTCCCATTTCTTAATTTCAATAATATTCAGGATCATTAATATGACAGCTGCGGAAAAAAAAACGACCTGGAAAAACTTTATCATGAAGCAATGAATTTCTTGCCGGTGAAGTTAAAGTTTTTGATGAAAATGTTTCCAGTAATCATACAATTGTTTTCCTGCCAGGCAAAGCAGCATGATTAAAATGGCAGCAGGGGCAAATCCATGGTACGAAAGTGGCATAGGGCAAATTTTACCTGTCAGACCAGCACCTGTTCTATATGTTTAAACCCTTCTGCGGGTTTAACATTTTTCCATAGTATTTCATAGATGGTTTTGGCTATCGGTATCGGGGCGTTTATTTCTTTATTAATAATGTAAATACTCCTGGCCGCATTATATCCTTCCGCTACCATATTCATTTCCAGCTGTGCCGTTCTTACTGAATAGCCCTTACCGATCATATTGCCAAAGGTCCGGTTGCGGCTGAATAAAGAATAACAGGTTACCAGCAGGTCGCCGAGATATACCGAGGCAGCATAGTTAGGAGTTTTACGATGTGTAACCGGGTCCTCACCTTCATGCTCTCCAACGGTTATATGCTCAACGCCGAATTTTCTCAGGAATTCTGCCATTTCATCGGCAGCATTGGCAATGTAAACGCTTAAAAAATTATCGCCGTAATTAAGGCCATGGGCAATGCCGGCGCCCAATGCATAAATATTTTTTAATACGGCTGCATATTGTACACCCATTATATCCTGGTTAACGATGGTATTGATATAATCTGTGGTAAAATGTGAAGCTATCTCCGCAGCCGTGGTAATATCTTTTCCTGAAAAAGTGAGATAGGACAGTTTTTCTGATGCCACTTCCTCTGCATGACAGGGACCCAACACGGCAAAATAATTTTCCAGAGGAATATTAAACTGCTGCTCCAGGTAATAATTCAATAAAATATTTTTATCATGCAACAACCCTTTAATGGCAGAAACAATTTTTTTACCCTTCCAATGTTCCGGTTGGAGAGTGGAAAGGCTTTCTTCTGCATAAGCTGACGGAACAGCAATGATCAGTATATCCGATTTTTTTACTACCTCCTCAACATTAGTTGTCATGGAAAGAAATGAAGTATCAAACTTTGCTGTACTTAAATAATTGGGGTTAAAGCTGTGTGTTTTTATATGCTCAATAATACCGACGCTTCGGATCCACCAATTGATATGGTGTTTCCTGTCTGTCAGGATTTTTGCCAGGGCTGTTGCCCAACTGCCACCACCGATGATACCGAATCGCATTTCCTATTTTGATTTAGTTATTTAATAGAGCTGTTAGCTATTAGCCATTAGCCATTAGCTTTTCAAGAAATTATGTAATTTTCATCTTTCATGTCTCGGCTAACGGCTAATGGCTAATAGCTAAAGGCCTCTCTCCTCACTTCTCAAACAACTTATCCTTCGGCACCACTTTTACTTTCATTCCGTCCTTCAATGTTTTACTGATAGCAGAATAAGGATCGGTCACCACTTCATCTCCTGCATTTATCCCACTGATTATTTCTATGTAATTGATGTCCTGTATTCCCGACTTCACCACCACTTTTTTTACCGTACCATCTTTTTGTACTACAAAAACAACTTCTTCCAATTCATCTTCTGAAGCGACCCTTGATTCATCGATCACATCATCCTTGTCTTTATTTTTTTCTTCTTCTTTTTTTCTGTCAGCCATGCTTTTGTCGCTTCCTTTTACTCTTGCATTCACAGCCCCGATAGGGACAGCCAGTACATTATCTACTCTTCTTGTTTTAATATCGGCGCTTGCATTCATCCCGGGACGAAAGGGAAAAGTTCTGTCCGCAAGGTCTTTATACGATTCCTTATCCAGCCTGATCCTTACTTCATAATTTGTTACATCATTAGAAGTAAGAGTAGCAGCAGAAGTCTTTGTGCTGCTGGCGATCTTTGTAACCACTCCTTTAAACTTGCGGTTGTTATACGCATCCACTTCCACATCGGCGGAGTCGCCGATATTTATTTTTACAATATCATTTTCTCCCACATCCACCCGCACTTCCAATATGGACATATCAGCTACAGTCATCATTTCTGTCCCAATATTAAAACTATTGCCGGCGACTCTTTCGCCTTTCTTTACTTTCAATGATGAGATCACACCATCCATCGGCGCTGTTAATGTGGTACGCCCAAGATCTTTGTTCGCCCTGCTCAGTCCCACCTGTGTGCTTTGCACATTTGCCTGGAGGCTTTTGATATTTTGCAGCGCTGCATTATAATTAGCCTGCGCCGAACGAAGTGTTGTTTCATACTGTTCCAGTTCAGATCTTGAGATCACTTTATCATCAAACAATTTCTTATTACGGTTATAGCTTTGCTGGGCCTGGTCCAAAGCTGCTTTCAGGGATTCCAGTGCTGCTTTGCTGTTATCAACCGTTGCCGAAGATTGGTTTACCCTTGAAGCTGCTTCATCTCTTTGCAATGAATAAATATCTGCATAAATGCGTGCCAGTACTTTTCCTTTTTTAACGCTGTCTCCTTCTTCTACATTTAACTCGGTCACTTCACCGGAAATATCCGGGCTTATTTTTACTTCTATTTCAGGATAAATTTTTCCGCTGGCATTCACAGATTCGATAATGGTTCGCTTTGCCGCTTTTGCAGTCGCCACTTTTTCGGTTTTCTTTCCACCACCCAATACTTTGATCACCAAAAACAAAACAACCAATCCTCCAACAATGATCAGCGTCCATTTTAATTTTTTGTTCATTTGAAAAAGTTTAGAACCCTTCAATTAATTACACTCATGCTAACATTATGCCCTACGAGGCTGAACAACTATCATCTATCAACTATCATCTATTATCTATTAGTTATCATCTACAACTTCAACCCCTGCCCCCTGTAAAATTCCAGCAATTTCATTTTAAAAACAAAGTCATACTGCGAATAGAGCAGCTGGGTCTTTGCCTGCTGCAGGCTTGTTTGCGTTGTGATCAGATCATAGGTCGATAACAAGCCAAGGTCATATCTCTTCATGGCAAAATCATATGCCTTCTGGGATGCTTCCACTGCTTTTTTATCCGCATTGAATTTCTGAACAGCTGCCACAGCATCGTTATAAGCCGTGTATATATCCTGTTTCAGTGTAAAACTATTTTGCTCTTTTGTCAATTCAACCTGCTTTACATTGAGTTTTGATCGTTGCCATTCAGTACGCAATGTGCCTCCCATAAGGATCGGCACACTTATACTAATCCCGATCGACTGGTTAAAATTCTGATCCAGCTGATCAAAATATTTTATTTTTCCGTAGGTATACTCCGGATAATAAGGATAAACCTGGTAAGGAGTGCCATTAACTAAAACTGTTCCAAATGCAGTTGTTGAAGTTTTTTGAGTTATCGATCTGATTTCTTTGGATTTACTATTAAACCTGCTGCCGAGACTTCCAAATAAAGAAATGGTTGGATACATGGAACCTCTTGCCACCTGCACAGATTTTAATGCCGCTTTCAGATTTAATTCATCCACTTTTTGCTGTGGCATATTGGCTATGGCAAGATTGTAAACAGCTTCCGGCTGCAGGTCAGCAAGATTCTCAACAGGAATTGCCTGGACCGATGGAGTAACTATCTCAAAAGGCAGTCCTGCATCCAGGTTGAGCAGTGCCTTCAACTGCAACAATGATTTTTGTACAGCAGTTTCTGCGCCGATCAGGCTTGAACTATCCGATGCCAGTAATGATTCAAGGTTTGCTGCACTCAATTCAGGAAGGTTACCCGCCTCCACTTGTTTTCTTGTACTTTCTAACTGGGCTTTGGTTTGAATGACTTTTGCCGAAGCAAGGTTTACCTGTTCTTTTGCCAGTAAAATTTGAAGGTATGCGACAGCCACATTCAATGCAATATCATTTTTTGCTTTTTCTACACCGGCCTGCGTGGCTTTCAGGTTCAGATCTTTAACAGCAACAGTATTCTTTTTGGTAAACCAGTTGAAAAGATCAACGCCCGTCTGCAAAGAGTAATTATTGAATAAAAAGCCGGATGTTATCAGGCTGAAAGATGTTGGATCCTGGTTGCTACCAACACTATAACCAAGATTGCTGTTTAAATTTGCAGTGGGATATTGAGCCATTTTGCTTTGCTTAAAATCCAGTTCGGCAAAACGAATTTGCAGGTCAGCCTGTCTTACGGAGATATTATGTTCAAGAGCATACTCCACACATTTTCTCAGGTCCCATTTTTCAATAGCCGGTTGTGCAAACGATGAATGAAAAAACAATAAAGCAATTCCCAATTTTATACCTTGCCTGATCATGCAGCAAAAATAACTGAAATGAGTTGCCGGGCTCCTGATTTTTGACAATTGGAGATAAATTCTTATCCCATTTTTGCGAGAGCCTGTGCCAGGTCATCTATTAAATATTGCGGATCCTCTAATCCCACATACATACGGACATAGCGATGTTCTTTATTGGCCGGATCAAAATCCGTTGGTTCAATACCGGCGCATTTGGGGATCACCAGGCTTTCATGTCCGCCCCAGCTAACCGCCATCATGATATGCTGCAGCGATTCACAGAATTTCACGATCGATCCCATATTATTTGTCTTCAAAATAAAAGTGAACAAGCCACAAGCGCCTTTCATTTGTTGCTTTGCTAATTCATACTGCGGGAAGCTTTCATCAAAAGGAAAAAGAATGGATTCAATTTTTGGATGCTGTTTCATAAAGGAAACAACTTCAGCTGTAGATCTTGTTATTCTTTCTATTCTTGCCGGCAAGGTCCTCAATCCCCGGATCAGCAGCCATGCATTAAAGGGTTGTATACCGCTTCCGATATTCAGGTATTCGCTGTCAAATATTTTTTTCATCATGGCATGGCTGCCACATAGAACGCCGCCAAGTGTATCGCTATGCCCACCGATATATTTGGTCGCTGTCTGCATCACCATATCGATCCCCATTTCAATTGGCTTTTGATACAAAGGAGAACAATAGCTGTTATCAATTAATGTAGTAATACCTTTTGATTTGGCAAATGCTGCAACATCCCTGATAGGTTGCAATGCATAGTCCCAGCTATTGGGTGATTCAAGATAACAGAAGCTGGTCTTCGGTAGGGTTGCCTGCTTCCAGTTCTCCAGTTTTGTTCCATCGATATACGTGGTGCTGACGCCGAAGCGGGGCAGGATCACATCAAACATTCTTTGTACCCATGTATAAGGTTTGGCAACAGAAACAATATGATCGCCTGATTTTATATTGGCAAAAATACCTGCGAAGATGGCTGCGGCACCATTATTAAAAACCAAACAATCTTCTGCGCCATCTAATGCTGCTAACTTTTTTCTGAGAATATCAACAGTTGGGTTTAGGCCGCGACTGTAGAGATAAGCACCCATCTCATCCTCAAATGCTTTATGCAGGTCAGCCACTTTGTTAAAAACAAAATTGCTGGTCTGCATGATGGGCGGGGCAACCGCGTTGAAATAATTTTCGCGGTCTTCGCCCAGTTCGTTGATGATATAGCTGAGATTTTCCCGGTCAAAAAAATTATGAGAAATATCAGGGGTCATAAAAATTCAGTTAGGCTTTATTTTTTTGAATAGCTTTTACAACAAAGTACAGCAATATAAATCCGGCCAGTACACCCAAACCGATCAGTGATAATTTAGTTTCATTAATTAAAAGGCTGATGGCGACAAACGAGTATGCAGCGATAAAGATCAATGGCAGCAAGGGATAGAGCTTCATGCTGTAAATACCTGTCCCGTTCAAATGTGCCGTCCTTTTCCGGATAATAAATATACTCCCGGCGGAAAGTACCATTCCAAAACAATCAAGAAATATCGTAAAGCTTAGAAGTGTATCAAATTCTTTTGCCCAGAATACGATCACTGCTGCTAATCCCGCAAAAATTGTCAGCGCTAATGTTAGTGCACCCCGGTTGTTTCTTTTTTGAAAAGCTGCCGGCAGTATCTTATCCTCGCTCATCGCCACCATTACTCTCGGGTTACTTAACAACAACACATTGATATAGGCCAGTACACTTAAAAATAAAAGCACAGATAATACCCGTTCAGCATTTATCCCAAAGATCTTTGACGCCATTATTGCTGCGATGTTCTTACTGGTTTTCAGTTCCTCAAAGCCGATCACATGCACATAGGCATAATTAATGACCAGGTATAAAGTGATAATAATAAATATGCCCATAAAAATTCCCCTGGGAACATTCCTGGCCGGCTTTTCAACTTCAGAACCAAAATTGATGGTTTGCTGGTAACCACCATATGTAAAGCTTACTGCCACCAACCCGATGCCAAATGCTTTTATGTATTCTTTAAATCCCGGATCAATAGTGGAAGTGATCAAATGACTTGCGCCGCTGCTGTTCGTAGCAAAAAACAATGGAGTGATCAATAAAAGAATGAGCGATATTTTGATAATGGTTAATACAGTTTGTGTTTTGGCGCTTAGCCGGAGTCCCAGCATATTTACTCCATAAAAAATAATAATTGCAGCTAAAGCAATACCTATATGAACGGTTTGAATATAATTGGCATCCTTTGCACCCGGTATTATAACCCCGGTAATATATTCACTGCCCACTAAAGCTACTGCCGCACCGGAAGCTGCGTTGCTCACCAGGATGATACAGTTGATGCCAAATGCGATGGACGGGTGATATGCATAAGAAAAAACTTTGTAATAACCACCCATGACAGGTAGCCTTGAACCGATCTCGGCATAAGTTAATGCGCCGCAAAGAGCAACCAACCCGCCGGCGATCCATGCAATAAAGAAAATAAGTGGTGTGGGTGAAGCGGCAGCAACATTGGCCGGTGTACGAAAAATTCCCATACCAATGACGAGACTTACAACGATCATCGTGAAATCAAACAATCCAAGCTTATTCTTAGGAGTCATGGCTTGAAGATACAAAGAAAAGACTCTAACCTTATAGTAGCACGATTTCCGTTCCTTTGAAAAAAACTATCCCTCAGCCCATTAATATTGTATAACAGGACATCCCTGGCTGCTCTTCTTTCCCGGCCGGAAAATTAATCCAATGGCATAATTAAGATAATGATCATTCAGATCGGGGTTGGCCGATTTGCTGAATCCATCGATATAATCTGTATAGCTTAAACGATAAGATGCTTCAGCGTTGATCCCCCATTGGGGTGAAAAAAAATACCGCACCCCTGCACCAACGGGAACTACCGGTATAATGTTGGGCAGCGCATGAACTGAATCCTCGGCCAACCCCGCCCACATGGGATCGGTCTCCGAATTAAAATAACTCCTGTTGATCCGGCTCCAATCTCTTTTGATATGTAAAAAAGATAACCCGGCCCCGGCAAACACGTAAGGTGAAAAACCTTTATCAGCATTATTCTTACCCATTACATTGAAGAGCAATAAAGCCGAGACCTCAACCAGCGGAGAAGTGAAATAAAAATTCCTTTGCTTCCGGTATTCCGGATCATTGAATTTTGAATCATCTCCTTTTAAATTACTGATCAGCAAATTGGCACGAACGGAAAAAGAAGGACTGAGTACCCGGTCAGCATGAAGACCCGCTGCGAATTGTTGCGTTTTGAAAGAACCAAATTGTTCAGGTGTAAGATCTCCCTGGTAAATAACGGAACCGAGATTAATACCGAATTCGTATTGCTGAGCCTTTATTTTTGTTCCAATACAAAATACAGCAATGACCAGCAGGGCCTTTGAGATTATTTTTTGCTTCATCGGATATTTTTTAATGCTTGACAGATCTCCTGGCAGAAGCAGTACGAATGGCTGGCGGGAAAAAGAACAGCAACTTACTTGCCAAACGCAAAAAAAATCAACTCATTTTGCCGGATATGTTAAAAAGTAAGGCAACGAAAAATATCGGATAAAAATAACAGCGGCTGATTAAACTTTTTTGGAACAGATAAAATATATGTTAACAACTCTTCATGCCGTGAAAATTTCTCTCCCTACATTTGCATCGATTTGGTTCCCGGCTTAATAACCGGGATTAAAAGGGAAGTCCGGTGTAAGTCCGGCGCTATCCCCGTAGCTGTAAAGCCGCGAGTAGGGGTTGGCAAGTAGGAAGTGGGATTCCCACTCGCCACTAACCATTCCCCACTCTCCAGTTGAAACTGCATACCACTGTTGATCAGATCGACGGGAAGGTGTTCAACAACAGGCCAAGCCAGAAGACCTGCCATATCACAAACAACATTTATTGCTTTCGGGTGAAAAGCTGAAGTGTAAAAGTCGCAGGACGTTTATATTTCTATCCCGTTGTTCGGTGTTTTCACCAACAACATTTTCCTGAAAGCAGTCACACAAAAAATTCATGTAAAATGAAAAAAAATTTTTTTGTGCTGGCTGCTGTCATTATCGGCAGTCAGTTACAAGCACAGGTTATTCCGGTACTTCCGGACACAACAGGTCTTTCATTAGACGAAGTGATCCTTTCCGCCAGTAAGTATCCCAAAAAACAAAGTGAAACAGGTAAAGTGATCACCGTCATTAACCGACAGCAATTGGAAAAAAGTGCCGGCAAGACATTGGGCGAATTACTGAATACAGTTGTTGGCACTACTATCATCGGCGCCAATAATAATTTGGGTACCAATCCCACCGTCAGTATCCGCGGAGCCTCGGCAGGTAATGTGCTTATCCTGGTCGATGGTATCCCGGTTAATGATCCCTCTGTAATTACCAATTATTTCGACCTTAATTTTTTAAGTCTTGACCAGGTCGAAAGGATCGAGATATTAAAAGGAGGTCAATCTACTTTATATGGTTCCGATGCAGTGGCAGGAGTGATCAATATTATTTCAAGGAAAAACAGGGGAACTAAAATAAATGTCAATGGGAATTTTACAGCAGGAAGCTATCAAACATTGAAACAGTCTGTTGGTTTTGGACAACAAAAAAACAAAACGGATTATGCATTGAACTATACACATATCAGCGCTGATGGTTTTTCAGCCGCTTATGATTCAAATAAGACAGGGCAGTTTGATAAAGACGGTTTTGATCAGCATACGGTTAACGGGCGGTTGGGTTTTAATGCAGGAAAGAAAATAAAAGTTAACCTGTCCGGCACTTACAGTTATTACAAAACCGGGCTCGACGCTTCTGCTTTTACGGATGAAAAAGATTATGACGTTACAAATAATAATAAACAGGCGGGGGCCGGCATAGTCTATACTCATCATAAAGGAGCCATCCGCCTCAATTATAATTATAACAGGGCTGAGAGAAATTATTTAAATGACTCTTTGTATAAAAGCAGTCCCTACGTTACTTATTCTAAAAGTAATTACACCGGCAGGACACATTACCTGGAATTATATGGCAACTGGAAACTTGATCAATGGGAATTATTGATCGGCGGAGATTACAGATCCAACAATACAGACCAATCCTATTGGTCAACGGGTCCTTTCGGTCCATATGCACCGCCTGTTTTGAAAGCTAAGATGGACCAGGTCAGCCCTTATGCATCTGTTGTTTATAAAAACAATGGGTTCAATCTCGAATTGGGCAGCCGTTTAAATATTCATTCTGAATATGGCAGCAATATTACTTTTACTTTTAATCCCTCCTATTTAATTAATAATAAAGCAAAGATCTTCGGCAATCTGTATTCTGCTTTTAAAACACCAACCTTGTACCAGTTGTTCGACCCTTCAGCAGGTAATGCAAAACTTACCCCTGAAAAAGGGATCATCGCTGAAGCAGGAGCAGAGATATTTTCCATCCGATCATTCAGGGCAAGACTGGTTGGGTTTTACCGCAATACCAAAGATGCGATCGTATATACATTCAACCCGTCCACTTTTGAAAGCAAGTACATGAATGCAAGCAGGCAAACAAATTACGGTGCTGAGCTGGAAGCAAATTATTCATCGGGCAAGGTAAATGTTACGGCAAACTATACTTATACCAATGGCAAAACGACTGCCGGATATGATGGCACGGGCACCCCGATCGGTAAAGACACAAGCTATTATAACCTCTACCGCATTCCCAAACATGCTTTCAATATAAATGTTGGTGTACAGGAAACAAGCTCTTTCTTTTACAGTATTGCCATTCATTCTGTCAGCAAAAGAGAAGAATTTATTTACGGTTCGGTCCCGGAGACATTGAAAGCTTATTTCACGATCGACCTCTATGGTGAATACAAATTTGACAAGAAAATAAAAATATTTCTTGACCTTAAAAATTTTGCCGGCAAACAATATTTTGATATCCTGGGATACAATTCGAGGAAATTCAATTTCACTGCCGGCGTAAGCTTTCAATTATAGGTAGTGGTCAGGTTGACCGCACTTTCGGAGTCTTGTCATGCCGAGGTACGAGGCATCTCAAAGCCTTCAGCTTGGCTGTTTGTTGTGAACTCTGAGACTCCTCCTACGTCCGAGTGACAAGACTCCGAAAGATTGAATCAAAATGAGTCACCACTCAATTATAGACCATGCCCATATCCAAACATGAACTAAAAAAATGTCCCCGTTGCGGCAATGCTTTTGAATGCAAGCCGGGAAATATAATACAATGCCAGTGTTATGGAATCGGGTTGAGTGCTGAACAAAGAGCTTATATAGAGCAACGGCATGATGATTGCCTTTGCCGGGATTGCCTGCAATACTTATCCAATGAGTTGAACTTATTTAAAGAGAAACTGGCTATGCGAATGTAGCAACCCTCTCATGTCTTAGTGTTCTTTGTGCTGTATTTTTCTTTGTGTTCTTCGTGGTCCCTGTATTTTTTTACCACAAAGAACACAAAATATTGCACAAAGGACACTAAGTTCATATATGTGGACAGTCATTAAAAAGAAATATATCTTCATATAACTATTTTTGCAGAAATCAACGGCTATGGAATTTAATTTACAGGAGTTCCTTACACTGACCTTTACCTTGTTTGCTGTAATAGATGTTGTAGGCGCTGTGCCCATGCTTATTTCAATCAAACAAAAGATGGGGGGACTCAATGCCTGGAAAGTAACCCTCATCTCGGGTGCATTGATGATATTATTTTTCTTTATTGGCAAACCGTTTTTGAATTTACTGGGAGTAGATATAAAATCATTTGCCGTAGCAGGCTCCATCGTGATCTTTATTTTAGGATTGGAAATGGTGCTCGGGATAGAATTTTTTAAAGCAGAAAAAGGGGCCGCATCCGGGACCGTTGTGCCGATCGCCTTTCCTTTGATTGCAGGCAGCGGAACCCTGACCACCATTATGTCATTAAAAGCCACATTTGAGAGAGCTGATAAAAATGAATACATGATACTTGTTGCAATATTGGTGAATCTTGTGGTGATCTATTTAGTATTACGTTCATTGGATCTTATTGAAAAAGTTTTAGGCAAAGCAGGTTTAATGGCTGTACGAAAATTTTTTGGTGTAATTTTGCTGGCTATTGCCGTGAAAGTGTTTGCTTCTAATGTAAGTGGATTGATCAAATAATGCAGGAATTTGAAGATTTGAAAATGAATGGAACATTTATCTTCAAATTGATACATCATCAAATTTTCAAATTTTTCTGGCCTCGTAGTACAATGGATAGTATAAGAGTTTCCGAAGCTCCAGATACAGGTTCGATTCCTGTCGAGGCTACTTTCCAAAATTTATATTTAGACTTCGATACAGGTTCCCTGCCTGACTGCGTCATGCAGGCAGGAATTCCTGTCGAGGCTACTACAAGTCATTTTGCTGATAGCAGGGTGGCTTTTTATTTTATCCCGGATATTATCTACCTTCCTGTCCAACAAAACTCTTGATATGGCAACCCAAACCAAGCCTTCCACATTTCTAATATTTCCGTGGGGATTAGCATCCATTCTCCTTTTAATTATATTGAACCTGACACTCAACGACGCCTGGTTCAATAAAAACTGGAGCTGGATCGCTTTGGTATTGATCATCCCGGCTGCTATCCTGGAAAATTTTAAAGTGGGATACTCCACCATGCGGATCATGTTCCTGAAAGTGGTTTATTCATTGCTTTCTTTTTTGCTGGTGGGTATGGCTTTTGGTTCGGCACTCACCGGCTGGCATATTGAAAAATTTCAAAAGATACCCGGCGCTAAAGTGATCGATCTTCCCTGGTATGTTTTGCTTGCCTTAATGGTATTACTGCTGATACAGGTGGCCCAGCTTTTCAGTATGCTGAAAGCCGTGAAGAGAGAATTCATGCAAATGGACCCGGATAATTAACAATTATAGCCCACGGTTTAAACCCAGACCACGATTTAAATCGTGGGCTATAATTGTTTCAACGCGGCCTTTAGAAAAGGCCATGTTGGTAAAGATGAAATAATTTTCAACTCATCGCTTAAAGAACTTTCGTTATCTAAAAACCTCAGCACCTGTTGGGGTTTATTTTTTTTGAATAATGCTGAAAATATTTTTTCCCCGGCCAATTTTTTGTTCTGAAGTATATACAGAAAGGTACTGTCATAAAAACGAAACCTGCTTTTTATGTTATTACAGATCGGTTGTTTGCCCGAGACCAGTTTTTGTACAATACATGCTGAATGCTTTTGTATAAACCCAAAGGTATAGCCACTGGATGCTTTGGTCTGCCCGCCGGCGCTGCCTATATGAATGATATTATTTTCATTGGCAGAAAACTTATGATTGGTCATCGGAATAATACCAAACTCGGTTTCTGTTATTTTATATGAACCAACCCGGAGAGTTTCAGCAATATATTCTTTCAATCCTTTCTCATACTGGGATGGCTCTAAAACCTTTTCACTAAACAAAGTATATTCCACCAATGCTTTTGTTTCTGAAAATGGCATTACATAAACAAAAGTGGTTCCATGTTGCTGGCTGCTGCGAAAATCCATCAGCGTTGCTTCGCCGGGATTAAATACAGGTTTTTCCGTTTCGATCAGCCAACCTTTAAAATGCTGAAGCAAATAATATTCTTTCTTTTTTAGCAAAGGTCTTTGAAATAAAAGACTGTTAAAAATATAATGGGCAGAATATATATCTCCATCCACTGCAAGCCATGTTTTTTTTTCATCGCTGTTCATTTCTTTCACCTCCCCAAAAAGAATATCAATGTTTGATTGCTTTTTAATAAGATCAAAGCAATAATTGTAAAAATCAATTCCTCTTACCAGTTTGTATTCATAGGGCTGTAAAGAAAGCAGTTTTGAGAATTTCTCTCCATGGAACCAGACCTGTTTCCATTTTTGGTAAACAAGCGGTTCAAACAATCCCGGTTCGGTTTCCCAGAAACACCAGGTACGGTCATTTTTCTTTTTTTCTTCCTTATCAACTATCAATATTTTTTTATCGCTGAATTTTCCCGATTGTATCATGTGCACAGCAAGGCTTAACCCGGCACAACCGGCGCCTGCAATGATATAATCGTAGTGCCCCTGTCCCCTAAAGGGGGACTTAGACTCAAGCATACATTTGTTTAATAATGATAACTAAAGCAGAAAGATAATCGTGAAGATAAAAAACTCCGGCAATACTCCCCTTTGCGCCGACGCTGAAGCTTTAGCGCAAGCGTTAGGGGCTGGGGGTTTCTGCTTCCGGGGCATACTCTACTTTCTTATTACCCGCCATCAATTTTTTATCCCGTCTTGTTTTATCCCAGTATTTTTTGGCGACATATAACATACCGAAACATTCTCCCTCCTGTTTTTCCAAATGTTTATGATGCATTTTATGCCCCCAGCGGATCGCTCTTACATAAGTATTGTTGCTTCTTGTAAACCATTTGAACCGCTGGTGAATAATTACATCATGCACGATGAAATAGGAGAACCCATAGGCCATGATACCAAACCCCATGGCCTGCATCCACCATGTATGATCAAAAGTTCCAAAATAAATAAGCAGGATACAGGGCACTGCAAAAATGATAAAGAACGCATCGTTCTTTTCAAAAAATCCGGGTTCTGTGCGATGATGATCTTTGTGCAGGTACCATAAAAAACCATGCATCACAAATTTATGGGTGCACCAGGTGAATCCTTCCATGGCAATGAATGTTCCAATCAAAACAAGTATGTAATAAAGTACTGCCATTCTTTGTTAGAATTAATTGATCCAAGCGATTATCCGTTTGTCGCAACCTCAATAACTTTGTGTTCTTCGTGCATGCTTTGTGCTCTTTGTGTTACAAAAAAATCAGGACCACAAAGAACACTACGAAACCACAAAGGACACAAAGGTTTATAAATACTGGTAACCATTTTAGTTTATTTATTTCACCCTGACCTTAAAATGCTGTCTCCACCATTCTTCTATCCCGGGAAAAGCCAGATGAAACCAGGCCGTGTATTTTTCCGGGTGGCTTTGCAATGAATTCCTGATCTCCTGCATATCCGCATAACAAAAATCCATTACCTCATTTTTATTGGGATCAACATGACCGTCATACTCCCCGGCAAAAACATGATCAAATTCATGCTCGGTTAATCCATGGTCCAATTCGATATTATACATAAAGTCAAATACCTTTTCAACCGGGACTTCAAATCCCATTTCTTCCTGTAACCTTCTTTTTACAGCCGTCGATGTTTCTTCTCCGGGATCGGGATGACTGCAACAGGCATTGGTCCATAAACCGCCGCTGTGGTATTTATGTAATGCTCTTTGCTGGAGCAGCATTTCGCCCTTTGAATTAAAAATAAAAACACTGAAAGCCCGGTGCAATAAACCTTTTTGATGGGCTTCCATCTTTTTGGCCACGCCAACAGGTCTATCTTTTTCGTCAACCAGTATCACTTGTGATGTTTCCATATCAGATCAGCCGCAATTGGTTTTTAACCCCTGCCCTCAGGATAATAAGCGCCTTGTGGTAATTAGGGATGCGTATTCTTTTTGCCAGCACCCTGGCTGGCTTTGTCCTTTTGATCTTTTTGAATAAAGAAAAATAATACTTGTATGCTACATATACACCAAATCTCGCTTTAGCCGGTAATTTCAGAATTCCCTGGTAGGCTATATCGAAATCATGATGAATATCTTCTTCGATCTCCTTTTTTTGGAGTTCGGTAAAATTCCTGAGATCGCAGCCCGGAAAATAAGTTCTTGATAAACCGTTATAATCGGCTTTGATATCTCTTAAAAAATTTACTTTCTGAAATGCAGCTCCCAATGCGCTGGCGGATGCTGCAAGTTGCTGGTACAGCTCCCTGTTGCCTTCACAGAAAATATATAAACACATTAATCCAACGGTTTCAGCAGAGCCATAGATATATTCCGCATATTCCTTTTGATCATATATTTTTTTTGAGATATCCAGCTCCATACTTTGAAAAAAATCATCCACCAGTTTCAGGTCAATATCATATTCATTGACCGTCTTCTGAAAACTATTCAGGATCGGGTTCAGGCTGATACCCCTTTGAAGGGCATCATAAGTTGCTTCTTTGAACTGTTGCAGCAAAAAAGTTTTATCGTATTCATGAAAAGTATCCACGATCTCATCCGCAAAACGGACAAACCCATAAATATTATGGATCGGAGCCCGGAGATCTTTATGCAACAAACGGATAGCCGATGAAAAAGATGTGCTGTAATTTTCGGTAACGACCCGGCTGCAATTTTCACTGGCCTCATGAAACAATTGAATCATAAATTAAATTTAAGCAATTATCCATATGCTTTAATAACCTGCTTCGCCACAACTTCCCCGCTTACCAGGCTTGGCGGCACTCCCGGTCCCGGAACAGTAAGCTGGCCCGTATAAAACAGGTTCTTTACTTTTTTACTCCGGCAGGATGGCCTGAATATGGCAGTTTGCCGGAGTGTATTTGCCAAGCCATATGCATTTCCCCTGAACGAATTATAATCATGTACGAAATCACTCACGGAATAGGTTTTTTTATAAACAACCGAATCAAGAATGGATTCACCGATATGCTTTTCCATCCTTTTGGCGATAACCTGGAAATATTTTTCCCGCAATTCTTCCGTATCGCCTTCGAGCCCCGAAGCAACCGGCACGAGGAAAACAATATTCTCATGACCGGCCGGGGCGACTGAATCATCTGTAACTGAAGTAATACTTACATAGAACAAGGGCCCGGCAGGCCATTGCGGATCTTTATAAATTTCTTTTCCATGCTGATCAAAAGGAACGTCAAAAAACAAGGAATGATGTGATGCTTGTTTAAGTTTTTTATTCAAGCCGACATAATATAGTAAACAGGATGGCGCCATCGCCCTTTTTTTCCAATAAGCATCTGAATAACTCCGGCATTCTTCGGGCAGTAATTTTGTTTCGGTGAAATGATAATCGGCCCCGCTGATAATAACATCTGCCCGGTAGATATCTTTAGTGGTTGCAATTGATGCAGCTTTATTTCCCCTGACATGAATTCCATTTATCTCCTCCGCAAAATGAAATTTCACTCCTTGTTCGATAGCCAGTTTATACATCCCTTCTACCACTGCATGCATTCCTCTCTGCGGATACCAGGTACCTCCTTTTATATCGGCATAATTCATCAGGCTGTATAATGCCGGTGTATCCTGTGGCAATGCACCGAGGAATAAAACAGGGAATTCCATCATCTGCCGCAACTTCGGATGCTGGAAGTAATGAGCTATATGTTTTTTTATAGAAGAAAAAACCTGGAGCCTGAAAATTCCACTGATGGTTTGCCAGTCCAAAAATTCTGTAAATGAACGACCGGGTTTAAAAACTAATTTTTTCATCCCCGTTTCATATTTATAAGCGGCTCCTTCCAGGTATTGTTCGAGTTTTGCTGCACTTCCTTTTTCAAAAGACTCAAATATTTTTTTCAGTTCATCAAAACCGGCAGGTATATCTGTCATTCCATCATTCCAGAAAATACGATAGGAAGGATCGAGTCGCTTCAGCGTATAATAGTCAGAAACTTTTTTGCCGAACTCTGCGAAGTATCGTTCAAACACATCAGGCATCCAGTAAAAGCTTGGGCCCATGTCAAATGTAAAACCATCTTCTTTTAATTGCCTGGCCCTTCCTCCTGCTGTTTCATTCTTTTCTATAACAGTTACATCCCACCCGGCTTTGGCCATAAATGATGCAGCAGACAGACCCGCAAAGCCGCTTCCGATCACAACAACAGTTTTATTCAATTAAAAAGAGTTTAGTGTAAGAAGTGGGTCAGTTTGAATACCTCACGCAGAGCACACAGAGCACGCAGAGAATATTTACTTAATCCCTCAGCGAACTCAGCGCCCTCAGCGTGCCTAATTCTGTTATTCAGCAATATACGGGCAAAATAGATGCGGCTCTTTATTGTATGGAATGGTTGGCAGAAATATTTTTATAACCCGGGGTTCAGGATCTTCCCGGATTCAAGGAGTTTTTGCAGACCCGGTCCCAGGGCAGGATTGGATAATGACTCCAGATGACGGGAATGGTGCAGGTCAGTGCCGACCAGGTCATAATAACCTTTTTTGATCAGGTATTGGGCCAATTCGTGTACAGATTTTCCGTAGTGGTTACTTAATGAAAGTATATTAAGCTGGAAGAGACACCCGATATCTTTCAGCTCTTCATAAAATTCTTTATTCTGCTGCAGGTAAATATATCGTTCGGGATGTGCAATGATTGGTTGGTAATCCTGCATCTGCATTTCAAATAAGATCTCTTTAAGACTCATGGAAGGATGAGCCAAAGAAAATTCAACCAACACCATATTTCCACTGATCGGAAGAAGAGGTTGCTTATCTCTTAAAAGTTCGGCAACATGATCGTCCAGGAAATACTCAGCCCCGGCATTTATTTCAACAGCGATTCCTTCTGCTTTTACAGCCTCCCGCAATTGGTCAAGTTTATTGAGAATAATTTCCCGGGTATTCTTATACATATCCCACATGATGTGCGGTGTGGTGATCAGTTTCGTATAACCCAATGCTGACATTCCCCTGATCAACTGCAGCGAGGTTTCAATGTCCGGCGAGCCATCATCTATACCCGGCAGCAAATGAGAATGCATATCTGTCTTCAGCAAACTGAAGTCAGCCTTACTTGCAGCAGATCTCGATGTGGAAAATAGTTTCAATGTTTATTTTAAAAAAACAAAATTACTTATTTACTGTGTACCACGAAGCTTAAAGCGAAGTGGTATAATGGGCCGCTGAATACAAGATTAAATGCTTCTTTTGGGAAGTGATGGAAAGATCTTATAAACCAATTTGCTTTTTGGAAAAAAAACATACCATGCCGTAAGGAACAGGATCATGAAATCAGTATAGAAATTCTGATGCTGCTGGTACCAAACCTCCAAAGCTCCTTTGTAAGGCAGGATGATAGTACGATAACATTCATGCGGTGGCAAATTGCTTTGGGTCAGTATCAATTCCTCATCCCGGAATACAATGGAGCCAATACCGGTCAATCCCGGCCGGGTATTGTACACTTTAGCTTTCATTTCATCAGAATAACGATCGAAGCCGACTTTCATTAATGGCCGGGGACCAACAAAAGACATATCGCCGGTCAATATATTTATTACCTGTGGAAGTTCATTGATCTTGCTCTGGCGCAAAAGCCTGCCGACCCGGGTGATACGGGGATCCTTTCGCATCGTCACATCCCCATGACCCATGTTAGGACTATTCTTCAGCATGGTGGCAAACTTCCAGATGCGGAAGATCTTATTCTTATAACCAACCCTGTCCTGCCGGAAAAAAACCTCATGCTCGCCGGTCAATAACAGTAAGATAATAACAGGAATAAAAACAGGAAGCAATATGATTATTGCAACTAAAGAAAAAAGGATATCTAAAAAACGTTTAATGGACTTGTACATAATAACTATCCGATAGCTGCTTTTATTTCTTTTACCACTATACTAAGCTCTTCATCTGTAATATTCGTTGAGCAAGGTATGCTTAGACAAGTGTTATAGATATAATTGGCATTGTCTTTTTGCTGAATGTACACACAATCTTTATACATCGGCAATTTATTCATCGGCATCCAGAACCTGCGGCTGAGAATTTTATTGGCATTCAGGTGATCAAGCAATTGCTGTTGCTTGTCCGTTTGAATGGTAAACAACCAGCCATTCGTTTCCACACCAGGCAGTTCTTTCTGAAAACGAATATCGGCAACACCTGCCAGTTCCTTTTTATAAAAAGCAACACATTCTTTTTTTCTTTTAATAAAAGAAGGCAACAATTCCATTTGTCCCACACCGATCGCCGCCAGCACATTTACCAGGCGATAGTTGTAACCAACTTCATCATGATAATATTCATCGGTCCTGGCTTTGGCCGTAGTCGTTAAATGTTTTGCATGTTTGGCCAGTTGTTCATCATCCGTTACGATCACTCCACCGCCTCCGGTGGAAATAATTTTATTGCCATTAAAACTAAAACAGGCCAATGGGCTGAATGTGCCTGCACTTTTCCCTTTATAACTTGTACCTAACGCCTCAGTCGCATCTTCTACAACAGGCAATGGATATTTTTTTACAATGGAAAGAAAGCGATCCATATCACACATATTACCCAGTATATGCACGGGCATGATAGCGCCGATACGGCGACCATCTTTGATATAAAACATGCTGCCATCCTTTTCATCTGTTTCATTTTCAAGGAACTCTTCCAGCAGATCCAGGTCCATTTGCCATAGGTCAGGATCGGCATCGATCAGCAAAGGATCGGCTCCTAAATATTTTATTGAATTGGCAGACGCAACAAACGTGAGGTTGGGAAGAATGACATAATCATCTTGCTTTACTCCACTTAATAATAAAGCAATATGTAATGCCGCTGTTCCATTCACGGCAGCCACGCCATATTTTGCTCCTGCAAAATTGGCTACCATTTGTTCAAACTGTGTAACATAAGACCCGACTGAAGAGATCCAGCCTGTGTCAAGGCAATCTTTCACATACTTCCATTCATTGCCGGCAATATTGGGAACACTTAACGGGATCATTTTCTCATTACTCATATACTAATTTTCCTGATTCAAGATATTGGTTATACCATTCTACAGTTTCTTTTAATCCTTGTTTCCACATCACTTTCGGTTCAAAGCCCAACTGCTTTCTTGCCTTTGTAATATCCGGGCAACGACGGGAAACGGAGCCGGGATAGGTTGGTGCATTTTCAAAACTTCCTTTAAAGCCCATCAGTTCCCCGGCATAATGTATCAACTCGCCAATGCTTATCTCATCCTGCGTGCCGATATGATATATTTCACCATTGGTTCCGGGTTGCTCCATGGCCAGCACCGTTCCTTCCACGGCATCCGATATATAACAGAAAGCTCTTGTCTGGTCATGACCATACACTTTGAATGGATCTTCATTTTTTCTATAACGAACAACCAGGTGCGGAATAACATGTTTGAAACCCATCCTTGGCCCGTATACATTATGATACCGGACAATGGTTGTTTCAAAACCAAGTATCCTTGCATAGTTCAGGAAACCTGATTCACCCAGCATCTTTGTTACTGCATAAGTAAATCTCGGGTGACCGATATCCTGGATACACAATGGTACTTCTTCAGGAGTTGGCGTTACATATCCAAATGCTTCAATGGTTCCTGCATAACATTCGCTGGTGGAAGTGAATAAAGCTTTGCCGATCCTGGAACGGCGTATCCATTCCAGTGTATTATATATTAAAGCGGTATTGATGCGGATAATTTCATGTGGGATCGAATTGGCATTATCTACTCCCACAACCGAGGCTAACATGTAGACCTGGTCGTAAGCAGATTCTAATTGATCAAATGTTCCGGGATCAGTAAAATCACCGGCTACTACTTTAATATGATGTGTATTGACCAGTTCAGTAAAATAACTATCCTGTTTGCCTCTTGCGAAGTTGTCGGCAATGGTCAGTTTGTAATCTCTGTTCTCCGCCAGGTATTTTGCAATATTAAAGCCAATGAACCCGGCGCCGCCCAATAACAATACATTTTTACTCATACCGTTGTTCAATTTTTTTTGTTTCCCAGCTTTGGTTTTTCATGGCATCGCCTGTTGCGTCGCACTCTTGTACTGCATATCGTTGCTCATCAGGAGTGAAACGTGAAAAGTCAGACGTCAAACCCGTTTCACTTTTGACTTTTCACTTTTGACATTTCACAGATCCCCTCTTCCTATCACCTTCACCGTATGTTTCTCAGACAATCTTTTTATTTCCTCATTGGTCAGCACGCCAATTGTATCATATATAAATGAAGCAGGTTGATCCAATAATTTATTGATCAGCGATTCATTATTCCTGTATTCTTTATGCCCGGTTGTTATCGCAATGATATCATATGGATCTTTCAGCAATTCATCGAGGTCATGGCTTACCCATACATCTTTTTCTTCCCAGTATTTTACATGCGGGTCATGCAACGCTATATCACAACCTTCCATTTCCAACTGATCATAGAATCCTTCCACCGGTGTAAAACGGGTATCGCCTATATCATTCAGGTAACTTACACCCAGCAATAATATTTTTTTCCCTTCCAGCGATCCCTTGTATTGCGACTGCAGGTATTCAAAAGCATACAGGGGCATTTTATCATTGATAGCAACTCCCTTTTCACTTTGCCCCAACCGGTCTTCACTGCCGAATAAATTCATACGTCCCCAACTGGCCAGCAACGGGTCCTTGGTCAGGCAATACCCGCCAACACCCAAACCCGGCAACATAATATTCTTATGCGTCGGCCTCATCCGTATCGCATTTACTACTTCATAAATATCCACTCCCGCTTCTTCTGCAAAACGGCTCCATTCCACCATAAAAGCAATATTCATGGCGCGGTAAGAGTTTTCCAGCACCTTGGCCATTTCTGTGGCATTCGTGTTTCCCAATCTTGTCAATGGATATTCGTCTGTGCGGATAACCGTTCTCAAAAACGTTTCTACTGCTTCCGTGCTTTTATCATCAGTTCCGGCAAATACCCTGTAAAAATTCTGAATAGAATCAATATACTTCGGACCGGGCATCACTCTTTCATACGAATGACCAACTTTTATTTTATCCGTTGATAGTCCTCTTTTTGCTAAACATTCTTCCAGGATCGGTCTCACAATTTTTTGGGATGTCCCGGGCGGCACTGTTGTTTCTACCAGCACCAATACATCTTCTTTACAAATATTGCCGATCGCTTCAATGGCTTTCTTGAAAGGTGCCAGGTCAACATGGTAATCTGCAGGATCATTCGTTGCTGAAGATTGTTTTTTCACATCCAGGTTAATATCCACCACCACTACATCTGCTTTACTATAAGCATACGCATCATAAGTGGCGTAGTAATTTTTTTTCTTCAGCGCATTTTGATAATACAGGTCGATCTTCGGATCGCTGGCAATAACCGGGAAAACCCCTTCATTAATAGAACGGATCTTCCAGTAAGAAGAAGCAACAGGCAAGTCAATTCCTATAACAGCATATTCTTCTGTTAACGCATTGGCCACTACCAATCCCATGACAGAGCCTACAAATCCAAGCCCCTGTACCAGCACCACTTTTTTCCCCGGATGCAATGCCATAAAAGCATCAATACCGGCTTTATCGTCTGTTGTGGCCGGAATTTCATATTCCTTACCGGTCACCGGGCTTTTTGAAATATTTTTAATAGTATCTGTTGTCATTAGTTATGCTCAGCTTGTAATTTAAATATATGATTCCCGATCCTGGTAATTGCCCAGGGCGTTTTATAAGTCGTTGCTTTTATTCTTTTCCTGATCTCTTCTTCTGTCATGCCAGGGGTAATGGTACAAAGCTCATCTAATTGTTTCCGGGTATACGGTTTTCTTTTCCACTGTTCGTTGGTAACCGGGAGTGGCTGGCCTTTTAAATTTTGGTTCATTATTTCATAAAAAGTTTCTTCGATCAGTTTGTAGCAATGCTGGGTAACGCTGTATACGGTATCAGTCTCTTTTACAGGAAACCTTTTAACCACAATGATCTTTCCCGAATCCACCCCTGCACTCATATGATGACAGGTGACCCCGTATTCTTTTGCTCCATTATAAATAGCAAAATTAGTACAACCGGTTCCGGGATATTCCGGGCTGCCCGGGTGAAAATTAATGGCGGCGACAGCAGCATTGGCTAACAACTGCTCTGGGTATATCCAGGAAGAAATAAATGAAACCATCAGGTCTCCTTCCCAGTTCAGCACTTCAGCAGGAAGTTTGTCCTTTCTCCCCCCGGCAAAGATCAGCGGTTGTTGAAAATGTTTGCGGACGAAATCCTCGGCCCGTTGGGCATATGCATTATCCTTTTTTCTTAAAAATAAAATCCGGAGATCCTTCGGGTTCGTTGGCTTCACAATAGGTTAGTTATACAGCTAATTAATGGCTGCGAAGGTATTAAGATTTACTGATACTACTGTATGCTTCCAATGGCTTGTAGATCGGGTTCACGCTGAGGTCGCTGAGGTCGCTGAGTTCGCAGAGAGTTTAAGTAAATATTCTCCGCGTTCTCTGTGTACTCTGCGTGAAGTTTTTCAACCCGATAGCTATTGGGTGAAACTCTACCAGACAGAATTAGCTCTGCTTAAAGAATGTCAAAGAAAAAACCTGCGGAACTAAAGTCTGCAGGTTTGTATTTTGAATTTAGCAATAAAATACTTTTGGTTCCCCAACGAAGCTTTCTTTAACTGCCATAGCTTTAGCGAAGGCATGTAGCGTAGTTGGGTTACGCAGCTACCAGTTTACGGGAAGGTTTCTTCACCAATGAACGGGCAGGATTGCCAATGATGGTTGCATTATCGGGTACATCTTTAACCACTACGGTTCCGGCGCCGATAATAACGTTATTCCCGATATGTATTCCCTGGCGGATCACTGAATTGGCACCGATGAATGTTCCCTTTCCAACGGTAACATTTCCGCATAACACGGCTCCCGGCGCTATATGACTGAAATCTCCAATGATACATTCATGGTCGATACTGGTTGATGTATTGCAAATGACGCCGCGGCCCAATTGTACCAGCGGGTTCAATGTAGCATTGGCAGCGATCATAATTCCATCACCCATTTTTACAGAAGCTGAAATAACAGCGCTTGGATGTATGGCATTGATAGGATTGTTGCCAAGAAGCTGGCCCAGGTTGTTATGGATCTTTTCCCTTATCCCGTTATGTGCAACGCAGGCAAAGAAATCAAACTTCTTCAGTTGTTTGATAACTTCTGATTCTTTCCCGAGATAAGTAAGGTGATAAGGATTGAATTCTTTTTCTTCATTGTCGCAATAAGCAGTAACCAGCCGCCCTGAACTTAAGAGAATGTCAATAATGACATAAGCATGGCCTGAATAGCCCACAATTGCCACTGGTTTTTTTAAGGTGGTTTTCATCTGTTTGGATTTATTGGATTTCTGACTTTAAAAATAGAAGTCATTCCACCGGGCTGCAAGAATTCAAAGAGAAGAAAAGAAGAAATGAGTGATAGTACCTATCGCCAAAAAGTAAGTTTCCGATAGGCGAATTGGGAAAATTCCGGTGGAGTCGGATCCTGAACAGGATGCTTTTGTAAATACCTGGACCTCAGCCCACTTACGAGACAGTTTCCTAAAATAAAAATGCCCGCTATAAAGCGGGCAATTACTATGTTTTATAAATAGCGGGGCTTGTTTGAACTACTTCCTGGCCACACTCATCATTCCGCCCTGCATAGGAATTATTTCAAGGCTTTTGATGTTGAGGCCTTCATGCAGCCGGCGTACATCTGCTTCATTATAATGATAGACCGGGCAGGTATAGCGGTACCGGCGCAAAGCCATTCTTAATCCGTTGAGCGGCCATGATACTACGAAAGCTTTATTGGATACAGCATCCATTTTTTTCAGGAACATATCCATTTCTTTCACATAATCTGCTACTCCCATCGCTGCAGATACATCATATTTTTCATTGAAGTTATAGGTCAGGAAATCACCCTCAACAAATTTGCAACGGGCACCCACGCCTTCATTCTCTGCGTTTTTTCTTGCATACTCATTCATGTTCTCTGCAAAATCGATACCCAGGAGAAATGTGGCTTCAGAATTTTTCAACCAGGTCACACTATTTACGCCAGGCCCCGAACCAATGTCCAGCACGGTACATTTACCATATTCTTTAATGACTTTCAACGTTACGGCGGTCCTTGTATAAACCGCTTTCCGCAGGAGTTTATCAAACAAAGAAGGCTTTTTGTAATAATTAGCAAAGAGGTCACTGCGTACGTCCCAATATTGCTGTGCTGTGTGAATGGCTTTTGACATATTCTGCTTTTTTTAAACAAGTAGTAAACTCGTATTGTTTTAAAAGTGATTTGATCTTATTGCTGATCGTGCTTCGGAATAAATTCCAGCGCAAATTAACTAAAAATGTTTTTGCGCCTGAGTAGTTCTTATTATCTGGATAATTTGTTGAACAATCAATTCGTTTGCTGTCAAATTCATAAGGATGCATATACAGCATCACGTCCTGTTGGTTCTTGTCCAATTTCCTGAACATCCGGTTCAAAAAGAATTTCGGAAAAGCCCTTATATAACCTCCTCCTGCAATTGGAATATCTTTTCCCCGAAATGGCGCTACGGTCAGAGGTAACTCCACTATTTCTTTTCCATTCGGCAACATATATAACGCATCTTCCTTTTTAAAGTTTGCAATTCCATATCGTTTTAATTTGATCGGGAATATGCTGCTGTCATACACCAATCCCAGTTCTGTTAAGACCTCCAGCACATACAGGTTAGTTTCATCTATTGAAAAATAAGGAGCCCTGTATCCAAAGACAGGGCCGCCAATAATATCGGTAACCAGCTTCTTTGAATCATTAATATCATCATAAGCTTGTTGCCTGCTTAGCTTCCGCATGTTGATATGGAACTGCCCATGCAAGCCGATCTCATGACCTTCTGCCGCAATTTTTCTGACAAGGTCCGGCCGGTGTTCGGCCAGCATGCCAAGAATAAAAAAAGTTGCTTTCTTACCCGTTTCATTCAGCATTTGCAGCATGATGTCTGTTTGCCGGTCAATTGTTTTGGGTAATGGTGGAGTCAAAACTCCCGAACGGTCCCTGCCCAACAGTTGTCCGAAATCTTCCCAATCAATGGAAAGTGTAAATGCGTGTTGCTTGTTAGTTTCCATGAATTGGAGTTTGTTTTTTCCGTCAATCGTGAATCGTCAATGAGGCGATTGATCATTCGAAACTCATTCACGATTCACAATTGACGATTCGCGTCGCTTTGCAAAACCTCTTCTATCGCTTCCAGGTATTTTTGAATAACAATTTTCTTATCAAATTCACGGATCATTTTTTCTCTTCCCCGCTGTCCCATTTTTTCTCTTTCCGATGCTGGCAAATTCATCATCGTTCTCATTTTCTCCGCCAGGTCCTTCCCGCTTTTTACTTTACAGAGCAATCCATTTACACCATCCTCAACAATATCGCGGCAGCCTGTAACATCAGTAGCGATCAAGGGTCTTGCCATACTGGCTGCTTCCAGCAATACATTACTCATGCCTTCCCGGTATGACGGCATCACTACACAGTCGGCATCGGCGATAAAAGGTCTTACGTCCTTTTGCTTATCATGGTAAACGATCCATTTCTTTTCGATCCATCCATTCAGTTCTTTTCCTGTTACGGTCAGGGATCTTTTATTCCCGGTCCATAGTGGTCCGACAATATTGAATTCAGCATTAGGAAACTGCTCTTTAAGTATGGAAGCGGCTTCCACAAATTCCATGATGCCTTTATCTTTTATCAGCCGGCTTACATATAAAAAAATAAATTTCCCGTCATGGCCTCTTGATGAGGGTTGCGGGGCAAATTGTTCGTAATTGATCCCCGATCCCGGAACCCGCCTCGCCTGTTCTTTTTTTATATATCCCCTCTTCACAAAAGCATTGAGGTCATCATAATTAGGGAAGAACACAAATTTTGTTTTCTTCAATACTCTTTTATAAAGTTGTCTTGCGATCGTGTAGGATAAACTTTTGCTTTCAAACAGGGGCCCGGTTCCCGTGATCGTAGAAATAGTCGGGATCTTTAGTTTGCTTGTAACCATATTACCATAAATAGCAGGACGGATGGTGAACGTAAGGCAAACATCCGGCCTGGCTTCTTTCAATGCTTTTCTTAACCGGGAATTATATTTTATGGCAGCAGCAGGATTCAATACACTTTTCCCAACATCTATAAAATGAACCGATGTTTCCAGGTCGCCGTTCTTAAAACTATCATCGAGTTCCGTTAATACTGTCGTATCATATATTTCCGAAATGGCTTTTACCAGGTCATGCCGGATGGAATAGATCCCCAGCTCATGATTCTCTATAATGGCAACTTTCTTTGTTGGGGTATTCATTGCTACAACTTTCCGGTATATACTTTTTTATACCAAACTTCCAGTGCAAATAAGGTCCAGATCATCTTGGCCCTTTTCTCATCTCCGGTCTTCACTTTTCTGTTCCAGAGATCTTTTATAAAACCCGGGGCAACAAAATTGTTACTGTAAGCATCCTTTGCAAAAATGTAAGAATAGATCAGGTCTTTTAATTCACCATCGACCCATTTTTTGAGCGGAATTTCAAAACCCCGTTTGGGTTGGTTGATCAACTCTGCCGGTAAATATTTTTCCGCCAGTTTGCGCAGGATGTATTTTGTCTGCGTTCCTTTTATTTTAAATGAATCACTGATGGTTGGAATATATTCAAGCAATCCCTTACACAAGAGTGGACTCCTTCCTTCCAATGAATGCGCCATGGTGGCAATATCCATTTTCACCAGCAGGTTACCCGCCAGGATATTATCAAAATCAAGGTTCATTATTTTCTGCAAACCTGAAAGACCCGACCTGTTCATTTCTTCAAAATCTTTTTTTACCTGGCCAAGACATGAATCTCCTCCTTCCAGGAATTTTTCAAACCCTTCAAAGCTGTCAATAGTTGAAGAAAGATAAATGCCAAGGTTATTTTTCCGGGCCAGGTCGGTCAAACGATAAAAATAATTGTACTTGCTTTTTTTATTATTGGATGCCGGCATCACCGCATGTAAAAAAGATGCCATCCCCCTGGTAAAATGACCCGCTTTAAAGAAATCATATTTTGCAAAAGGGATATAGCGGCGATACCCGGCAAACATTTCATCGCCTCCATCCCCGTTTAAAATAACGGTCAGGTGTTTTTTAGCTGCCTGGCTCACATAATAACTCGGTATAGCGGAACTGTCAAAAAAAGGTTCGCCATAATTCGACAGGATCTTTTCTATGTCATTGGCGAGATTGTCAAACGAGATCTTTATTTCATGGTGACCGGTCTTATAACGGTCAGCAACCAGTTTGGCCAGCGGGGCTTCGTCGTATTCACCATCAAAGGAAACGGTGAACGTTTTTAATGATGAGTTGTACTGTTTTGCAATGGCTGTTACCAACCCGCTGTCAATACCCCCGCTTAAAAAAGATCCGACCTCCAGGTCTGATGACTCCACCCGGTTCTTAACCGCTTCATGCAAGATGCCATCGATCTTCCCTGAAGCTGTCTGAAAATCATCGGTGGATGGTTGCTTATAAAATGGATGGATGTTCCACCATTTTGAAACATGCACTTCCGGATTTTGCAAAGAAACATATGCATAACTGCCGGCGGGTAATTCAAACACATTTTTATATGGCGTGGATGATTTATAGAAATATCCCATCCGGACATATTGTTTGATATGATCTTCATTGATCTCCAGTGATAATTGATGGTGCAATGCGTTTAATTCGCTGGCAAATAAAAATTTCTTCCCGCCTGTAAAATAGTATAATGGCTTTTTACCGGCACGGTCTCTTGCCAAAAATAATTCCTGTTTCTTATTATCATAAATAGCCAGTGCAAACATCCCGTCAAAATCCTGAAGGCATGCTGCACCAAGTTTTGCATACGACTGCAGGATAGTTTCCGTATCTGAATTCGTTTTACAGGTAAAATTGTATTTTTTCCTTATCTCCCGGTGGTTATAGATCTCACCGTTGAAAATAATGGTAAGATGCCCGTATTCCATGGGCTGCTGGCCGCCGGCAATATCAAGGATCGCCAAACGATGATGATGTAGTTGCAAGCCGTCAGCCTCAAATGTATTTTGCTCATCCGGCCCGCGGTGCCAAAGGTCCCGGGTAAGTTGGGGAATATTAAGAGGATGATGAATGGATCCGGCAATGCCGCACATAGATTATTACTTAAGCAGGTTTACTATTCTGTCAAACCACTTGGGATATGGCAAAGAAGCTTTTTTATAAAGCAGTAACAGCATGATAAAATAAAAGGGCATGCAGGGAATTTTATACCTGGACAAAGCGCCGAAATTGCTGGTGGATGCCCCCACGGCAACGGCAAAGATTATAGCGAATACAAAACACATAAGCAGCCTTGGATCTGCAAAAGCCATCCGGAAAAAATTGCCAATACCCCTTTTGAAAAAAAAGAAGAGTGTCAAAAAAAGTAAAATAGCAGATTCCACGGCCGAAAAAAAGGCAACAGGAGAGTTAACCTCCCACAAAAAGGGTCGAAAAAAAGTAGCAACAAGACTATTGGGAACAAGGGTTACCGGGTTGGATGTGTTAATTGAAAAATTGGATCCCAGGGTCGCGGTCTCAGAAAGATTCTGAATGACCCTTCGCTGGTAATCTGCTTTTTCCATTAATGTCTCCAGTTTGTAGTTTTGAGCAGCTTCCTGCGAAGTGAAATAATTCAATAAAAAAAATCCGATCAGGAAAGAAACGGCCAATGTGATGAATGAAAAGATGTTCCTGAGTGTTTTATCTGAAATAAGTTTATTGGTCTCTGCAAACAACCAGATCAATATCGCCAGTATAAGCACGAGCAGGATATAAACCTTGATATAATAGATCAAAAAACCGCAAGCCACTATCAGGATCACAGATACCCTGATCTTTGTTTTTTTCACAAAAATATTCAACACGGCATATAGGATGAATCCTACGCTGCCAAAACAGATCGTATCTTTTAGCAGGCCTGAACTCCAGAAGCCAACACTTGGCAGAAATATAGTGGCAAGGACCAGCTCGCTGGTATAAGAAGGATAATAATGATGAAAGGTCTTGAAAAGCCGGATGGCACCGCCCAAAGCAAAAAAGCCAAAAATAAAATTGATGCACAGGTAATTATTAAAAAAAAGAACTGCGGGGATCAACCCCAATCTCGGTATAAAGAAATTGCTCACATTCGTCATGTAATTATAAGTGAAATCATCCGCGTAATTATCATAATAAAAATAAGGTGTTAATGGATTATCCATTGTTAACTTAAGGCTCTTAACGATTGTGCCGGCGTGATTAAAGTCATCGTTTACGGCTGCCCTTAGATCTTTAACCCCCTGGAAATAAAGATTAGTGTCACCCCCTTTAAAAATAAACTCCGAAACAAACGTGTAAGCAAGTACACAAATAACTTTAAAATAAAAACCGCGGTAGTATATTTTTCTTATTTGAGGATCATGATTTTTATTGGCCTTATTCCTGATAATTGCATAAAGAATTGCCAGGCACAGGGGTGCCAGCACAAGATCATCAACAGAAAAAAAACGGAGTGCTAAAAGCATGAAGGATATATCTTATTACACATTATTACACAAAAATAAGTTTGACAAGAGCTTGCTAAATTTTTTTCCCCACTGCATGCCAGTAAGGGATCTTTTCAGAAAAAATAATATTTCCCAGGCCGGCTTCCTCCATCATTGCCTGAATTTGTTTACGGGAGAAACGTTGTTCAAGCGGTGTACCAAAACGATCAAGGCTGTCATTGCGGATTATATAGAACGATTGCCGTTCGTAAGCCTGCAAAGGGATGTGTTTCCTTACCTTTTCCGGTACACCGATAAATCGTAAAACCCGGCATAATAATATAAAGGGCATATAAAATAATACAGCTAAAATATTGCAAACCCATCTCTTTAATGTTGCCGGGAGCTTTGAAACGCCAAGACGGATAATATTTGAAAGCCAGTAGAAGACCTTGAAATAAAAAGGCCTGTTTTCCAGTTTATAATACAGGTAAAGTAAAAAAAAACCGCCAGGCTTGATCTTTTTTACACAATCATTCAATGCTTTTTTGGTATCGGGTATGTGATGCAGCACGCCCAATGAATAACCAAAATCAAAACTATTGTCAGCAAAAGGAATATTATCGGTTGATGCCATCAGCAGTTCCACCTTATCATTTTTTCCTATTAAGTTATTGGCTGCAAAAATGGCCTGGCTGGGATCCATCCCGATCATTTTTTTATACCGCCCCTCCAGGTATTTAATAAACCTGCCGCTGCCGCATCCGATATCGATTACAACACACTGATCATTCAGCATGTTATCGGTTATAATATCAAAATACATATCACCGGTAAGTTTCAGGTCCTTTTCATCAAAGCCGTGAAAAGCTTTCCATTCATCGCCAAAAGATGAAACTGTTTTGGGATCGATATTTTTACCGTCAATATCAAAACGTTTGATTATCCTGTTCTCCGTTTTTATTTCCGTGCTGCTATTCATGGTGGCCGGGTCAATTTAAAATTTTCGAATATAATGCGGCATATTTTTTAGCGCCCATTTTCAGATCAAAATACCCAAAAGCTGCCTGGCGGATCACATCTTTAGGAATGGCCAGCAATTGCGGAAGCTCTTCCACTGCTTTATCGTAATCATTATCAGAAAATGCATGTACAACGATCCCGGTCCTGGTTGCTTCTATAATATTCCCGGTATCGCCAATATTATTGCAAATAACAGGGATACCCATTCCCATCAACTCGGCATGTTTGGTGGGTGAAGAAGCCGTTTTGGAAAAAGTAGGACGTATAAAAAAAATACTGCAGCAACTAATTCCAAGATAAGCGGGTACTTCTTCCCTCGGGGCATAGCGCACAAAAATCTTATCTGCCGGGATCCCCTCGGATGCAGCCTCATTGATAACGGTTGCTTTTTCATCTTTTGTAAGGATCAACATGACGAAATCAGGATGTTTCAGCAAAAGTCGTTTATAAAAAGAAAACATTTCATGTGTCATGTACCAACCGCCGATAGAACCGAGATAAATGATCACTTTTTTTCCCGGTAAGATGCCCAGTTCATTCCGCAATTCATCAGAACGTTGTTTTGAAATCCTGGCAAAATTGAAGTGGTCCAGGTCGGCACAACAGGGAATGACCTCAACGGAGATATTTTTATATCCCGGTTTCGAAAGCAAAAGATCTTTTGCTGCTTGGGTCAATGACACAATGCCGTCGGCATTCAGGAGGAATTCTTTTTCCTTTTTTTTATAGTGATCATATATTCTTTTGTAAAAAGGTTTTTCCAGATCCCATTGACCGTTATCCACCCGTTCATCCGCCCAGAAACCACGCATATCAAATAAAAATTTAACTCCCTTTTTTTGCTTTAACCGGAGACCGGCTTCGGAAGCTATATAACTGCGGCAATGAACAATATCAAATTTTTCCTGCCGATGCAGCTTAAATGCTTTTCTCATCAATTGCCAGCGGTCATAGATTTTTGAAAGTACCGGCGGTCTCGCCGTAAAAAACAATGGCTCCCACCTGATAGAAGCTTCCTGTGTTATCTTTTCAATTATTTTTTTTTCAGCATCATATCTTTTCTTTTTTTCAAAACTTAATATGGTAAACCGGTAACCTTGTTTTGATAATTCAATGATATAAGGCAATACCTGTGACTGGCCCAGCGGATCGGTCATCCCATCATAGGATATATAAAGCACTTTGCGGTTCATGTATTTTTAATTCCGGTTAAAGGAATGGTCTTTGGAATTTCTTTTTCAATGAAAGATCTTCTTTTTCTCCAATTCCTGAGCAGGTCATTCTTCTTTACGGCTGTCCACATTTTTGTAAGGTATAATTGTCCTTTGTCAATTGAACTCTGCGGCACAGAATTGTAAGGCGGTTCCGATCTGGACAAATAACGTATTGCTTTCAGATAAAGTTCATGTGCATGATCCATCACTATTTGATGAGCTTCATCCAGGCTGGCGGCATTCTTAATATCAACTGTTTCTGTAACTATAATATTACCTGTATCAATCCCGGCGTTCAGCCACATAATGGTATTACCCACGAGTTGAAATGTATTATTGGCAATACACCAATTGGTGCAGTTAGGTCCTCCTTTTACATAAGGTGACAGTCCTGTGTGAAGATTAATAATTCCAATGGAAGCCGGAATGCTGAGTAATGGTTCTTTTATAAGAGCGGTGCCAGAAACAACGATAAGATCAGGTTGAAGTTCCCTTGTAAATATTTCTGTTTCCTTACTATTAATATCCGGAACCTCTATTTGCGCTGCAGGGGGCCAGCCCGGAAACTTTCTGTCATAATATTTCATCAGGTTTGCCCATGCATTATAAATTGTACCAAACCGGAAGCGATCCCAAAGAGTTGCCGGAACCTGAACCCATTTTTTTTTCTTCTTCCTGCCGGAATGAGTATCAATCACGATCCCGGCGAGCTCAAACTCAGCAGCGATCTTATTGGCCAATGCTTTTTGATTAGCTGCAGCCCCGCACCAGATAACAATTTTTATTTTTTTTACGGCCATATTCTTTTTGCCAAACTATACATGCCGCTGATCCGCATTTGCACTTTCCATGCCGGTTCCTGGTGCAATTCGGCACGGGGTATTTTGAAATGATCATCTTTACCCGTTTTAAAAAATTGCTGGCCCACCGCCAATCCATATTGATAGCCTGCTTCTTTTGACAAGCGAACAACTCTTTCATCATAATTACCAACCGGGTAAGATATTGTTTGTGGCCATTTCCCGGTTTCTTGTTTGATCTTCTGGGCAGAAACAGTAAGTTCTGCTGAAATTTCTTCTTCCCGTTCCAGGCTGGCAAGCAAAGGATGAGTATGAGAATGAGAACCAATGATAAAACCATCCTGCCCCAGTTGCCGGATATCATTCCAGCTCATCATTTTATTAACTGGTAATGGTACATCGCTGCATTGTTCGCCGATCTCCTTAAGAATAAGCAACCGCTGTTGGTTGGATATTTTTTTAAGCCAGATCTTGATGTCTTTAATAAGCTGATCCTCCGGGCTAATTAATGCAAGCGGGATATCTTTAAATTTTTCGGGCACAAAATCGTGATGAAGAACAATAGTTTTTTGTTTGGTCTTCTGAAAAATATTATCCAGTATATAGGTCCAGGTAGGGATATTCTTATCGATGCAATCTGAAACAACATAAAAAGATGCGGGGCAATTAAATTTTTTCAGGATGGGCGCCGCAAATTCAATATTGTCTTTATAGCCATCATCAAAGCAAACCGTGGCCAACTTTCGCCTGCCTTTAAATGAACCCGGATCATTCAGATAATTTTCCAAAGAAACAACTGTGAATTTTCTTGTAAGTTGTTTTATGATGCTGTGAAATAATACAGGCTTCATAGGCGGCCAGATCACATCTTTTTCTTCATTGACCCTATGAAATAAAAAATTCCTAATTACCATTCCCATCAATATATTTTGAGTGCCACATCTGGAAAATGATCATGGACCAAAGTCGTTTATCGTGATATTTTTTCCCGCTTCGAAATTCATTTACATAATGGCTTACCCTCTTCTCATTAAAAAGTCCCTGTGATTTTATATGCCCGGGATCCAGCCATTTTTCAATAAGGTAAGCGAGTTCTTTTGACAACCAGTCCCCTATCCGCGCCGGGAAACCCCATTTTTTCCTGTACACCAGTTCGTTTGGCAGGAACCGTTCCAGTAATTTTTTCATTAAATATTTTTGGGTGCCGTCTTTTACTTTTAATTCCTGCGGTATATTAAAGCAATACTCCATCACCCTGTAATCCAGGTAGGGATTCCTGACCTCCAGGCTGTTTGCCATAGAAGCTATATCCATTTTATACAGCAGGTTGTAAGCCAGGTATTGTTCAATATCAAATAAGGATATCTTTTCAAAATCGGATAAATTCAAACTATCAATTTTTCTCCAGTTGTCTTTAATGGATAAATGGGTTTCTGAAAGATTCAATAAAGAAGCGATCTCTTTTTCCGAATACATATACTGCTGCTCCGACCACAGGTGAGCCATCAGGTCTTTGGATGGGAGATCAAATAAACGTGCCGCCCTTGTATACCGGTTCCCCATTGTGTTGAAAACAGCCTTTATGATATAACGACCCACACCTGCATCCATCCTGAATAAATTCTTGATCTTCCGGTAAACATTATAATATCCATATCCCATAAACAATTCATCCCCGCCATCGCCACTCATGGCAACGGTTACATTTTTTCTGGCCACATTACAGACAAGATAACTGGGGATCATGGATGGCACAGCAAATGGCTCATCATAATGATCGATCAAATTATCTACATAGGATAAAGCGCTTTTCCCGGAGAGATGCGTTTCACTGTGATTTGTTTTCAGGATATGAGCTACCTGCGATGCATAAGCAGATTCATCATATCCTGCAATATCAAACCCGATCGTAAATGTATTCACGGGATTTGTGTTTTGCTTTTGAAACAAAGCGCAGATCAGGGATGAATCTGTTCCGCCGCTTAAGAATGCCCCGATCGGAACATCACTGATCTGCCGGTATTTTACTGCCGACCCAAGCAGGTTTTCAAACTCATCCAACACTTCATTTTCTTTTCTTATAGCGAGGGGCCTTTGCACGATCTTGTCCGTAAACTGGTAATATGGTCTGACCGATACTTTGCCTTTCTTAACGGTGAGGTAATGTCCTTTGGGTAATTTGTAAAAATTGTCCAGTATGCATTTGGCATCAGGGATATATTCAAGGAAAAAATAATCCTGGAGAGCATCCCTATTGATCTTTTTCTCCAGTGGAAGTTTTAAAAGGGCTTTTAATTCCGATGCAAAAACAAAATCATCTCCTTTGTGATAATAAACGATGGGTTTTACGCCAAACCTGTCCCTTACTACGAAGAGCTCTTCTTCTTTTTTATCCCAGATAGCAAGAGCAAACATGCCATTGAAATCGTTGATACATTCAATTCCTTTTTTTGCAAATGCTTCAATAATAATCTCTGAATCGGATGAAGTGCGGGGTTGAATTTGATAGCGGGCAATAAGTTCCTGGAAGTTATAGACCTCACCGTTGTATACCATTACATAGCGGCCATCCTGTGAATAAAAAGGTTGATTCGCCGCTTCGGACAGATCGATTATACTCAACCGGCGATGACCAAGACCTATATGTGTGGCATCGTCAAAATAAAAACCTTCCGCATCAGGCCCCCGGTGCTGCAAGGCCCGGGTGATAAGATGAAGTTGCTCCTGTTTAAGATTGGGAGAAATAAATCCTGTTATTCCACACATAATTGAAAGATACTATAAAGTGATTTTTGAGGAAATGCCTTCGCACATTTCTCCAACATTGTTAAAATTTATTATTTCTGAAGAAGTAAATCTTATTTTAAAATGCTTTTCGATAGCCATTACTAATTGCAAGTGTGTCAACGAATCCCATTCCTCTATATCGTCGCCTGTCGTGTTTTCATTAATAACTATCTTATCATTTTCCAAAACATCCCGGAAAATGCCATTTACCTGTTCCAATATTTCGTTTTTGCTGTACATGTTATACCTGTTTTTTAGCAATAAAGGTTTTCTTGTAAACGTAATTATCAGTCAACAATTCCCAGCTATTTCCTTCACCTGAAAATCCAAGTTTCTTATAGTGATCTTTTACCAGTTCATTTTTGGGGGTCGGAATAAATTCTCCCCATATTTTCCTGCAATTATTTTGCGTGGCGATATGGACTACTTCATTTAATACAAACTCCTCCACATTTCTTTTTAAGACCCGGCAACTCATGATCCATGTATCAATAAATAGATCCGTATTATTTTTTTGTAAGATCAACAGGCTGATCAGGCCATAGTCACCAAACTTATCTTTTAAAGATACGGTTACCGTAAATTTATTTTCGTCCTGCATGACCTCTTTTAATTTTTCCTCCGTATAGCGGATCGTTCGTAAATTAAACTGGTTGCTTCGCTGTGTCAGTTGTGCCGCCCGGGGTAATGTGAAATTATCAATCGGTTTTATATCGGCGATCATCTGCAAACTCTGCAAAAAATCATCTTCATTTGTAAATTGATATTGCACTTTCACTCTTTCAGCTTCTTCCCGGTACTGATCATTTCTTATAGTATCTTCTTCGGTAAAAGATGTTGTTTCAAACAAATTAAGTTGATACAAAAATGGCAGGTAATCGGCAATATCTTCCGGCAGATCGGGTACCGTAATTTCAGGGATCTCTTTTTTCACCATCTCCCGTTCAAAAGGATTGTCGTCCAAAAAAACCATAGAGTCAAACCCGATGTTCAATACAGATTGTATATACCTGATATTATCGGGCTTATTATCCCAATTGGCTACAAACAGGGCAATGTCGTTTAACTTTAAGACCATGTCAGGGTGTTTCTCAAAAGGCTCTTTGGCGATCTGCTCCGTATTCTTACTGCACACGGCTATGATGATCCCCCGTTGTTTCAATTGCCTGATCCAGGCCTGGAATTTAGAAAATGCTTTTCCGATACCCAGGTCACCGATCTCGATCCCTTCCATTCCGTCATCGCCAATGATGCCACCCCATAAAGTATTATCCAGGTCTACGACCAGGCATTTCTTAAATTTTCCTGAATAAGCAAGAATAATATCAGTAATGTTTTTGGCTACTTCCGGTAATACATCCAATGCCAGGACAGAATCTGAAGTGATAAACATTTTTTCACTTACGGTCGTATTACTTCCCCAGGTGTTTTGTATCGAAGACAGGTCACAGATATTCAGGTTCTTTTTTTTCACCGCCATTTTCATCAATTCAACATTCAGTAACCGCAATTGAAATAAAAATGAAGAGTCAGTTTTATTCGCAAATTGACCAAATACGGCATCGTTTATTTCCGGGAAGTTCAAATAAATGATATTGCATTTTATCCTGCTGCTGATCGTATTTACAATATTTTCAATAAAGCCTGCCTGGTCTGCAGCCCAATTTTTCTTTCCTGTTTTGCTTGCTTCATAAAAATGCGATAACAATTTTTTAGAGGATTGAAAAACGATGACAAAACCAGGTTGAGTAGTATATAATTTTGAATTTTCATCCAGCACGGTCTGGTATACCTGGTCATAATCTGCTTCCCAGATATCAAAATGCATGCCCCGGCTATATCCATACCCTTTTAGGGCCTGGCAAAACAATTGTGATGCCGAGTCTGCCAATACAGCAACTTTTTGAACCGGCAAACCCGCAAAATCATTTTTTAAATTTTTCTTCAGCTGTAAAAAATCCATGAGTAATGATCATTCTTTTAAAATGATAAACTTAAAGCGCATCATAGTCATAAGCAGTCAGCGCCCATTTATCCCGACTGGAAAATTTTTCCATTGTTTCTTCATCGGAATAGATCAAAAAAGGAGGTTTATCGGATAAGGGGCCTTTTTTAAATGGGTTTGAAATAAAAAAATTTCTTTTTAGCAAGTGGCTTTCAAACCCATTCTCCTGACAAAAAGATACAATTCCTTTATACTTGTTTTTCACAACCTCTTTCGACAAGTACCATAACAGGGCCTTTTTTGAATCAGCATCCTTAAATACAAAATCAAACAGGAGTATTTTATTATTCTGAACAAAATATACTACAAAGCCTCTTTTGGTATCAGCTTTCCTGTAAGAGACTATTTTGTAATTATAATTAGGATTGCTGATCCGCCATTTATAATGTTCCAGGTTCCGGGGCGATTTTATTTTTGAAAGCCGGGGTTGATCCGTTATAAGTTCTTCAAGAGGATCCAATGAATTTTCTGTAACGAAACTATTTGCCGGGTATTTTTTTAAGATGTAAGGTCTGCAAAATATATTCGGTTTAAAATAGTTCTTGAATTTAAAAAGTATTCGCCAGCCAAAATATTTTAATACGGGTAAAGATCGCGGCGTGCCGCCAATGGAGATCATAAAAAAATTTTGCCGGTCTTTTAAATAGTCATAACATTCCTTTGCCAAAACCGGGAAGAGGCTTTTTTTCCTGTGCTGTGAGTGCGTCATAAAATCACAGCCCTGGAATATCTTTATCTCCTTTCCATCCAGTACATATTTTTGCGGCATGGCCCCAAAAAAAGCAACCGCCTGGTTCGTATCCTTTTCAATGGCCATAAACCCCACACAAGTCCCTGCGGGGTTATCAAAATATTTCCATTTAAAATAATCAGCAGTTACATCCATCGCAAAACAATCTTTCATAAGAGGAACCAATAACGGATAATTTGAAAGATCGAGTTGTTGTATGATACATTTAGAACCTGACATATTTCCGCAGGATGGGATGAAACAATTCGGTTCTCAGGAACATTTCGGCCGGGCTCTCTTCGATAATATTAATTCTGCTGATAAGGTTTACTTTATTCACACTAAGATCACTCCAGCTATTCACTTTATCATCAACGAATAAAATATTGGAAATGCCTGCCTGTTTGCAAGCCTTTACAATATCTGCATTTGTTTGTCCATTTGGCAGCGCTAAAATATTGACGGGTTTTTGGATATTTTTTTCAATCCCGGTTTTTGATCGCTGAATTTCGTCAAGCAAACAATTATAATCTGTTATGGTAGAGAGTGTGTCATGACTGTAAGTATGACTCCCGATCTCCACCCCGTATTTCGTACACTCGGCTACCTGGGTCCAGTTCATCATAGCGCAGTTTACAGAGGTAGATAGTTCTTTTTCTTTCTCTATGATCCATTGCATTCTTTTTTGATAAGGCGTATTTAACAGTATGTTGAATATGGCATAATATACTTCCCTCGGGTTCTTCGTGCCTGCCTGGTAGGAAAGCACCGATCCGTCTTCCGGCTGGTATTGCAGGTTTATTTTATTTTCCCTGGCATGGTTAAAGATATTGTTTAGCCGGTGCGTCCAGATGATCTCATTATGATCAGCACAGGAATTTACTATGTTATGATTGCAGGGGAGCTTATATTTTATCAAAAGTGGCAAAGCATATTCCATAAAATCGTAATACCCGTCATCAAAACTTAATATCAAATATGGCTTTTGATTCCTTTTCCGCGCTGTTTGCAATGAAATGATCTCGTCTATAGTAATGACGTTATAATGCTTCGCAACATATTTAAGAAGCAACTCAAAATGGGCGGGGGTTATAGGTTTAAAAAAAAAATCCTGTTCCGGCGTAATTCTATGCAGGTTCAGAACAGTTATTTTGTTTTTCTTTTGGGCTCTCAGTATCCTGGTTCCACCAACCGCGTTGAAAATATTGAGCCCGATCTTTTTGATCATTGTGCAGCGTTTACCAAAAATGTCTTGCGGGGTTGTTTACCCGGTTCATTAAAAATTTGAAACAATAAAAGCGATGCAAACATTTCTTTTCAGAAGCTGATGACCAGCCCACTTGTTGAAATTACTGTTGATATCAGAACCTGCTCTATCAGGCGCCCGGCGCTACAATGCCCGGGTAATAAGATGGAGATCTTCCAGCTTCAGGCCGGGGGAAATATGTTCTGCGACTCTGCACATTTGTGTTCCCGCTCACCCGTAAATATCTAAGCCGGACTATCAGGAAAATGAAAAGAAAAAAGAACCAGATAAAATAAGACAATATCTTGGTAAGTTTTTGAAAGATCAAAGCCTTTGGGGCGGGGAATTTATTTATTTCACCAAAAGTATAAGTCGGGAATATATCCATTACTTCGTTTTTGGGATATTGTCCATATGCTTTAAGCAGGATATCAGGATGGTTTACTAAAAAAGTTATCCCGGGTCTGCCATAAGCTTGCAGCACATTGGGATCAGGTTCCATATTGGTATCATAAAAATGCCAGCCGCCTTCGAAATATACTTCAAAACAAAAATGCCCGGATGTTTTTCCCTGGAAGGAAACTTTCCGTGTTTCAAACCCTTTTGATTGTAATACTTCCATCACTACGATAGATTGCTGGCTACAGGCTGCAAAAGAATATTTCAATATCTCATCGGGTATCACTACCGCATCTAAACCGGGGATCGTAAGTTTTGACAACAGCAGTGACATATAATTACGGCTAACCCCATAATATGAATATCCATGATAAAATCTTTTCCGAACGACTGAAGAAACGATATCCGTATAATCTTTTTTGATCTCGTCCTCGTTATTGGTAGAAACAGTTACCAGGTAAAGACTATCACAATACTTTACAAGCTTATCGATGGAATTAAGTCTTGCAAGGGAAGGGTCATATTCTTCAACATTATTGTAAACAGGAACTTTATAATCAAGTTTCGATAATGGATTTGAATCACCGAATACCTGGAGGCATGTTGCCAGTAAAGAAACAATGAGGAATCCGAATAATATGATCTGCGCCGGATATAGCAGCCTTTTCATAATAACAGCTTTTTAAGGATATTGACTTAGCTGCCACTAAATTGACATAAAAGGAGTTCAGAACAAAACAACCCATTAACAATCAGGTAAGATCGGGCAAATCTACCCGTGATCACAATAGGACTTCTCCGATGGTCACGGTATTTTTACTGTCATACCGTTTTTTTCCGAAGCTTTATTATTCTTGACAATCCCTCTTCCAGTGAAATAAAATCCTTTTTTAACAGTTGGCTCATATTACCAATATCAGGTTGACGGCGTGTCATATCTCCTTCCGGTAAAGGTGCCAGGTGAATGATCTTTGAACCTGATTTCGTAATACGGATTATTGTTTCTGCCAACTCCAGTATAGTGATTGCATTATCGTTGCCGATATTCACCACATCATTTACAAATAAATTCCGGACCAGGGCATTGATGCAAGCCTCTGTATTATCATCGATATAGCAGAAGGTCCGGGTTTGCAAACCATCTCCATAGATCGTAATGTCATTATTCTGAAGCGCAGCATTGATAAATCGTGATACCACAAAATCAGGACTCTGCTTCGGGCCGTATGTATTAAAGAAACGGAACAGCGTAAAATCAAGACCATATTCCTGCTGGTAGGAACGGCAGAAAGACTCTCCCACATTTTTTACAACCGCGTATGGCAACCGTGAATTCAGTGGCGTAGTGTGTTCATGCTGCGGCAGGTGCACCGGTTCTCCGTAAACTTCCGAAGAAGAAGAAAAGAAAACTCTTTTTACTCCCGTATTCTTGGAAAGATCCAGCACATTGCGAATGCCCTGGATATCCTCCAGTACCAATACCGGGTTTTCCAGGGTTCGCTTTACGCCAACGACCGCAGCATAATGAAATACATAATCAAACTTGAATGCAAGAAATACAGGGGCTATGTCATTGTAATCATTCACATTATTTTTAATAAAGCGACAACGCGGATGTACGGGAATATTTTCTTTTCTGCCGGTCAAGAAATTATCGACCAGTACAACATCCGTATCCGGCATGGCAAGCAGTGCATCTGCGAGGGAAGAAGGTATGAAACCGGCTCCGCCAGTTATTAAGATTCGCATAATTATTGTTTGGTTTTATTGTTAGAAGAACGCCTGAAAACAGGCAGGATCTTTTTCTGAAATACATTAACAGGTGAATACCAAATGGCTTTAAAGATGAAGCCTGGTATCCTTTTTCGCTGCGATGGAAAGAAATAACTCATCCCGGCCATGATGAGGTTCACATTTGACAATGCTTTTCTTCTTAACCTGCGACTGCTGAACCATTTTCTTTTATCTGCCTTCTGATAAAGATATTTCATTTCATCGATGACCTTATAATTCTGGTTGGACATGCTTTGGCCATGTTGCCTGTATAACCAAAGTTTTTCCGGTATATAATAAGGCTCTTCTTTTGCCGATAATTGAAGACAGATATCACGGTCAGCCGCTGAAGAAAGCCGGATATCAAACCTTATATCATCAGCAAATAATTCTTTTTCTGCAACAATATTACTGCAGGGACCCGGCACCACATGTGCTTCCCATAATAATATATTGTCGATGATATTATACGGCTTGAAAACTTTCCGGTCGGCGTGTAAAGTATTATCCTCTTCATAAATATTTCCATGATCGCAGAAAACCCATTTTTTCCCCGAGTCCTTTAGTGCAATAATTTTTTTTTCCAGGTTAACAGGTTTCCACACATCATCCGCATCGAGGAAAGCAAGATACTTTCCACGGGCTTTGCTTATTCCAATATTACGGGTGTCGGAAACACCGGTATTGGGTTTGGAAATATAAATAATGCGGCTATCCTCTTCCTGCAACCGCTTAATGATCTCCGCGGAGGAATCCGTACTTCCATCATTTAATATAATGATTTCAAAATCCTGAAATGTCTGATCAAATACGGAACGAATTGTTTCTTCAACATAACGCTCACCATTATAAACCGGGATAATAACAGATACGAGAGGAGAACTCATATATTACTTTTGACAAACCGCAAACTGGACCGGGCATTCTTTTTTGATCCTGCTTATGTCTTTTTCCAGCACAAAATCTGTTTCCCGCGGATATAACGGGTAACCAAAAAATAGTTTCATAAATCCACTGCGCCATTTGTAAGGAAGCTTGCGTATGCCAAAGCTGAGAAATAATTTTTCAAAAAAATTTCCGATCCGGCGCCCGGCTGATCTTTTATCATACCGCATATACCGCTGACCTGAAAGCTTAACAATGGGAAATGATGTTTCCAGGATCTGTTTCAACTCCTCGCAAGTGAATTCCTGGATATGAAAAGGATTTTCTATTATACCGTCAGGGCTGGATACTTCCCTGTTGGGAGTAGAAAGGATCAATTGACCACCGGGCTTCAGCACTCTTGCAAATTCAGCAACCATTTCACGATACTGCCCTGTATGCTCCAAGGTTTCAAAAGAAACAATTTTATTGAAATACCCGTCAGGAAATTCAAGTTTTGTACCATCCAGTACTTTGAATTCCAGATTGCTTTTTTGCCAGTGTGCCCGGCATTCATCAATTGCTTCAGCAGCGATATCACCGCCAATGACTTTACCACGGGTTTTACCGGCGATTATATCGGTACCAAAACCGGTGCCACAGGCAATGTCCAGCACAATATCATCGGGAGTAATATGGAGAAGGGCTTCATGGTAACGATGTATATGTTCGCCCCACCAGCGGCCGGCTGATTCTACAGGTTGTCTTTCAGATGACATACAATAAGTGGAATATTAAAAAAGATGATGGCTGAAATATTAAGCTCCTTTTACCAATCCCTTAAAGGAAGATACCTTAAAAAGGCTTTTGCTGAAATTCTCTGCAAAAAAAACAGGATGGTTTATAAAAGACATGAACAGGTATTTTACAACACTCTTCCAGTATTTGACCATACCGAAGCCCTTGGCCAGCGAAAGAAAATAAAAGCTTTTAAATTTATGTTTTCTTCCATGCGGCAATAAATTCTTTCTTTTTAATTCGTAATAGAATTTTTCATTATCAATGATCAGGCCGGGCGTTATTTTATGAGACATGCTCTGGCTGGTGAACCGGTATAAAAGCTTACCTCTTTCACCGCTTATGTTTTTGCCTTTGGCAAACCTGGATACTTCAAGGATAAAAAACCTGTCAGCGCTGCTGCTGAGTTCTTTATTAAAAAAAATTTTGTTATCGATCAGTATTTCTTTTTTGATCAGGTAATTGGAAGGGACGGTTACAAATGATGAATCAAAAAACAGGATCTCGTTCACAGGATCCGAGCCGGCAGCTTTTCTTGTTTTAACGGGTAACGGAAAGGTTTCTACTAACCCGCCGACAAAACCGATCCCCGGGTCGTTTTGCAAAGCTTCAACCCTGACCGAGAGAAAGTCCGGGCTCATCAGGTCATCTGCATCAAAAAAAACAACCAACTCACCTTTTGCAAGTGCCAAACCATTATTCCTGGCCATGGCCACGCCGGCATTCTTTTGCCGGACCATTTTCAATGCTGAACAATTAAGCTGTTCACATATTGAAGCCGTATTATCGGTTGACCCATCATCAATAATGATTATTTCCCAGTGCGGGTATGTTTGTCCGTATATTGATTTGATCGTTTCCTCAATAAAAGGGGAGGCGTTGTAGGCCGGTATGATGACCGAGACAAGATTGGTTTTTCCCTGCATAAGCAAAAAAGGTTTTACAGCCTGGATTCCCCGGTGAAACAGTTACAGAAGTAAAATTCCCGGATATTGGATAAAATGATACGGCCATAAAACTATACAAGACAATTGCTTATTGCCAGTGTTTTACTTGTGAATATTTATTTTAAAGCAAAAAAGAGTACAGTTACTTTATTAAGAATAGAAATTTTTCTAGTATAAATACGAACCCCCTCATTAATTCAGAAGATCAAGAAACCTTTGCCTGTTTTCAGCTGAATCGCTGAAATATTTTAAAACGTCTTTCCTGAGTTCACTGCCAAAGCGTTTTATTTTATCCGGCTGAGCATAAGCATCCCGGATAGCTGATTCGATTGTTTGTGGCAGGTTATTCCTGTCCAGGAAATAACCACTCTGCTCTTCGGTGATATAATCATTAAAATCCCCGACATCTTTGCAAACAGCTACAGCTTTTTGCAACAAACCCATTTCTTTAACAACGTTGTTGCTGGCCTCTGTCAGGGAAGGGTGGATCAGCAGATCAGCGGCTGCCATATAATTCACAAAATCATCCCGAAACCCTGTCATGATAATATGATCGCAAAGATCATTTTTATTAATAAACTCTTCAAGTACCGGGCGGATTGGTCCGTCATCCATTACGATCATTTTCAGGGAGAGCCCCTCATCAACCAGTTTTTTAACGGTCTCAAAGACCGTCATGTGTTGTTTGGCGGCAACCATACGGCTAACCATAATAAGCAACAGGTTACACGGGTATTCATCCCTTAAAGTTTTTACTTTACCGGGATCGGGTTTTTGATAAGTTGTAAAATCATATATATAAGGTATCAACCGAACCTTACTCATATCACAACCTTCATATTTTTCCATGCTTTGCCATACCCCGGATGACGGGATCACGATTTTCTTTGCCAGCCTGTTGATCAATTTATCAACCCGCTGTTCATTTTTATTCCGGCTCATCCCAAATTGTTCACCCATTTCAGCATAGAATGCAGATTCTGCATGATGCCGGAAAGGGATGACCCTGGCTTTTAAAAATGGTTGTGCAAACAAAGCAGCGAGATTGGCCTCTTGCAGGTGACTCCATACAAAATCAATTCGATGTTGCCTGCAAAATTTTACCAGGCTCCTGCTATGTTTTAAAAAATATTTCCAGGAAGGTTTGCGGGGAAGAACAAGCGTGTATGTCTTGATCTTCATTTCTTCAAGCGCCTCATGAAAAGCGCCCCGTTCGGATAAAGTAAGTACCAGCAACTCATGACCTGCTTCTTTTACTGCTTTGCAGAGCGTTTCAATAGCAACAGATCGTTTGTTAGGAGGATAATATAAAAGAACTTTTTTCAAAAAGGACCAACGTTTAGTAAATTAAAACACATCAATGATCCCCATCATCATATTTGTGTGTTCAAAAGCTCCGGCATTCAGATCAAAATAAATGAAACCATTCATCCTCGCCTTTTTCCACCGGTTAAGAAGAGGGTTCGTATTGCTGGAAGCAGATGAAACCACCAGTATATATGAGATACGGTAGGACGACAATATTTTCTTTACTATTTTTTTATAATCAGCCGGATCTTTGAGACTAATTCCTCCCAGGTGGAAATAGGTGAACGTAATTCCGAATTTTTTATGTTTACGGACCTTCCCCCAGCCAAAGCTTTCATTTATTTTTATTATTTCGATGGGTTCTCTTTTTTCCTGTTGCTTTAAAGCAATCACCTGTTCTTCATTGGTGATCAGCGAGTGATCTGTAAGATGGTTTGCTGATACAATGGATGGCTTGTTGAAAAACAAATTCCTGAGCAACGGGATATTGGGGATCTTTATGGTCATAGCCGGGACCTCTGTAAAGCCAAGTTTTTTTATAAAGATCGGGTGCGAATTATCATTCGCCATTCCAAAAATAAATCCTGCTCCTTTTTCTTTTAAATATTCCTTGGCAAAATTTTGAATGCTTACGAACACTTTCCTTCCCTGGTGTTTGGGGTGTGTGGCGCTCCAGCAACTTTCAAAGCCGGTGATCTTTTTCCCGTTAAAATAAAAATCGAATGCGATAAAACCGTTAGCCCCGATAAAAACCCCGTCTTCAATGGCAGCAACAAAGAAAGAAGGTTGCGAAGCATTTGAATTGATATTCCGAAGCAGGTATCCTTCCGCAGGCATTTCTTTCTGACCAAACCCTTCTTTGAAGAGTGCCCTTAGCCCATCCTCCACATTTTTCTTCGTTATATCTACAACCTCAATCGTGTAGGCCATCAGCGCAGGATTTTATAAATTCCATTAATGATAAAATTAATAAATAAGTTGTCTGCGAATCCATCCATGGCTACAAATGTATTTCCATTAAAATCACAAAGACTCAGGTGATGCCTTCCCCTTCGTTGCCAGATATAATTATGTACGGGCTTGTAATCATCTTCAATGACAGATTCTCTGTACTCGTTCTCATCCAATTTATCTACGGACAAGATCACGATCCCGCCGCCATACATGCTGGCACCATTTTGAGCAACCCGTATCAATTTGTTTTCATGCATCATGATCCCGCCCCCGTTCCTGGAGAATTTCAGATCATTGGTCACAGGATTAGCCTTGTGTGCTGTCCATTCACCTGATAATAAATTTGTACTGTGGAATATCAGCAGTTCATGCTTATCGTTCTTGGTAAACAAATAATAAGTGCCATTATATAAAATAATATTCGAATCAACGTAAGCACCATGAAGAATGGTCTTTACTTTTTTGAGACCCAACGGAAAATTGGAAAACTCCCACAAACTGATCTCTTTCGATTGGTGTGATTCCGGAAGCATATATATTTTCCCGTTGCTGTCGCGGAAAATAAATGGATATGAATGATGATGGGCTTCTTTGAGTACCGGCCCCATATCCTGCCATTTTGAATCCTTTACATATTGCCAGCAATGGATATATCCAACTTCACCGATCGGTTGCGCTTCCGCAAATAAAAAAAGTTTACCATCGTTTTGAAACAGGAAGGGATCTGCATAGGTGGCAACATGTTTATACCTTGTCCTGAGTTTTCTTCCTGACAAAGTAAATACCAGGTTTTCTGGTCTTGCTCCGTGAACAATATCAAAGGGCTGCTTTTCTTTAAATATACCCAGGTTCCATGTCTTACTCACCCGGAAAGGCCACTTCATATTGACAGGAGATTTTGAATTATGGTGATATAGCCGAACAACGGAAACTATTCAGTTTCGCAATGAATTTCAAACAGCCCGGTGCGGCTGCAAAAGTCAGACCTGGTTATCAGCATGCGGTTATATCTTATTTTATATCCAAGGGATATGACCAGGTCCCAGATCGCACCCAATGTAGCCGGCTTATCCGTAAAAGAAAAAGGATGCAGGCCGATTATTATTATTGGTTTATACTTCTCCAATGTTTTTATCGCTCCTTTCAGCACTTCCAGTTCGGCGCCTTCAGCGTCAACTTTAATAAGATCAGGCGACAGGGTATATTCCGATACAATACCATCAATGGTAACCGTTTTGATATCATAACCTGATTTCACACCCTTGCCCATCGTATTATTGATAAGGCTGTTGCTATTGCATCCATCCGTTTCGCCCATAAAAAAAGTTGCGGTTCCGTCCTTATCACTGACAGCAGCCTGGACCGGAGTTACATTATCACAGTGATTTAAGGCAAGTGTTTTTTTCAGGATCGAGAAGGTGACCGGCGTGGGCTCGAAACAAATAATTCTTCCGTTTGCTCCTGTAAGTTGTGATGCACATGTACTGAATAAACCAAAATGGGCGCCGATATCGATAAGATGCCAGCCCGGCTTTACCGTTTTTTGCAGGAATAAATAATTTTCATTTTCATAATCTGCAGGGTAATAGCGGCTCCACCGGGCAGGAAACCGGATCTTCATCCCGTTAATGGTACGGGCAACACCCTTCTTGAATGTTACAAGATCAAGCAGGGTATATGCTGCATTTTTTACAAAAGAATTACTCATGTTTTAAAATATAAAATTTTCGAACCATCAGGAAACAAACTATTGACATAATGGAATAGGTGATCACACTTGATATAGCGGCACCATGTGCACCAAAACGGGGAACCATCAGCCTGTTCAATCCCAGGCTTGCCAGCATTCCTAAAATAGAGATATAAAATATCTGCTTGCTTTTTTCCAGGTAGATGAGGTATGCCTGGAAACCATTATAGATACCCCACATAAAGTATCCTGCCAAAAGTATGTAAGCATATTCTTTGGCGCCCTGGTAGCTTTTCCCAATAAAAAAATGAAATAAGACCGGGATAGCCAGGTAAAGCAAGGCTACTGAAACAGCACAGGCCCCGATATACCAGAAAGTAGTTTTATGGATTTTTTTCTTTAATCCTTCTGCCAGCTTTTTAAATAAAAAAGGCTGGTAAGCACTATTCATCGAAATAACAACCAGGAATAATATCTGGCCTATTTGCGCCCCCAAACCATAAAGCCCAACTTCCCGGGTACTGTTTGGATCGTAGTTGTCAATAAAATACCTGTCTGAATAACCAAATACAAAAATGGCAAGTCTTTCAAATACAAACGGGAAACTGAGTAAAAAGATCCGGCGGATCGTTGGCCAGTCAATCTTTTTTGTTACCAATTGCCAGCGATAGAAAAGATAAATTGAAATGGCACCGATCATAACCGGTGCGAGGGCAGCAGATAATAACCGACCCTGCCAGGCCCAATGCAAGCCAATAACCAGTCCCGCTGTTAATGCTATCTCAGCCAGGTTTTTTCCTACCGAAAAAAAAGCGAAATGATAGGGCCGGTTTTTATTCCTGGTGATCATCATAGCTGATTCATTGATCATGATCCACCAGGCTGTTACGGGCATGATCCATATCCAAACCGCGGAAACTTTCAGGAACCGGCTGAGCGGTTGTTGGAAAATAAAACAAAGCGCCGTAAAAAAAGCAAGACTTATTAAAGGTATCGTTTGGGCATTGGTAAAATATTCCCGGTAGGTGTCCCTGGGTCTTTTGAAATACTCAACCGATAAAGGATACAGGATGCCCCCGGTAATAAATGGCATCAGCAGAATGATGAATGAACTGTAGAGGTTAATGATGCCGTAGTCATAGGTCGTTAAATAGTGCGTAAGTAATGAAACGATCCCAAAAGAAAGCACTGCATTGATAAAATACGAACCAAAATAAACGTAGACCTGTTTATGCAGCTGCACGGATTGTTTTTTGGGGATATGATGTAATACTATCGTCCGGCATTCCTGATATCATGAAGAAGCTGAATGATCTTTTTTGTTTCATGTAAATCAATCCCTTTGCCTGATAATATTTCTTTATACGATCTTGTATGCAATTCATCAAAGTCATTGCTGAACTCAAATTCCTGTTCATCAATAACAAGCGAACGCCAGGTCCGGTTGCCTTTATTCCTTACCTCATCCGGCAACTGGCTGGCATCTATACTCAGCATCCAGCTTACTTCAGCATTTTCAAGTTTAAGTTTCCCGGAAGCTGTATCCATTCCATGCTGGTAAACGATGTTTTCTTTTACATCTCCGAATATCCACAGCAATACATCAAAAAAATGTATGCCGATATTGGTGGCAATGCCACCGCTTTTATAAACATCTCCTTTCCAGCTTGAGTGATACCAGTTTCCTCTTGCTGTTATGTATTTGAGGTCAACTTTATATTTCTTCCCTGCTGATTCCTTCAATATTTTTTCCCGTAAAGAAATTATAGCCGGATGCAGTCTCAACTGGAGTACCGTATAAACTTTTCGGTTCGTTTCCTTTTCGATCTCCATCAAAGCATCTACATTCCAGGGGTTCAGTACCACTGGCTTTTCACAGATCACATCAGCCCCGATGCGTAAACCGAAACGTACATGGGCATCATGCAGGTAATTGGGACTACAAACACTTACATAATGTACAGGCGTATTGCTGCGGCGTAATTTTTCGCAATGCCTGTCAAATCGCTCAAATTCGGTGAAGAAATCTGCCCTGGGGAAATAGTTATCAAGTATACCTACAGAGTCATTTTTATCCAGCGCCGCCAAAAGATCATTCCCTGTATCTTTTATCGCTTTCAAATGTCTTGGCGCCACATAACCGCCGGCTCCTATTAAAACAAAATTTTTCAAAATTATTTATTCAATTTATAAACCCTGTTATTGTCCAGGCGATATTCGTCCTTGCTTTCAGGACATATGGCAATGCCGTTAATATCGAATTCAAGTTTATGACCCATCTCGCTTACCCAACCCGTTTGCCGGGAAGGGTTTCCCATTACCAATGCAAATGGTAAAACAGGTTTGGTAACAACAGCGCCTGCGCCAATGAATGCATATTCCCCAATCTCATTACCGCAAATAATAGTGGCATTGGCGCCAATGCTTGCACCCTTTCGTATTATTGTTTGCTGGTACTCGTTCTTCCTGCTTACAGCGCTGCGCGGGTTGATCACATTTGTAAAAACCATGGAAGGCCCGAGGAATACATCGTCTTCACAAACCACCCCTTCATAGATGGAAACATTGTTCTGCACTTTCACATTATTACCCAGCTTCACATTTGTTGCAATAAATACATTTTGACCAATGATGCAGTTATTTCCAATGATAGATCCCGGCATAATGTGACTAAAGTGCCAGATCCTGGTCCCGGAACCTACCTGGCATCCTTCCTCAATAATTGCGCTGGGATGAAAATTGTAATTTGCTGACATACTCTTATTATTTACATAGGCCGGGGTTCAGACCTGGCCTGGGCGAGGGCAAATCAAAAGTTCCGCATTTTATGCAAGAATAATTTTTTAGCGACCGTATATATAAATAAACACAAGCCAATTAAACCCGGATAATAGAATGGAACAGAATATCTTGATTCCAGAAGAGCCAGGGTAAGAGGAAATATTAACGTGAGCATCACTACCGGAACTAATAAAACATATCCCATATTGTCATATTTCCTTAGTCTCCACAACCCGAGGGTTCCTAAAAAAAGAACCAGGTAATATAATAAAGATTGGAGCAATTTATTTCCCCAGGTCAAAAATTTCTCCCACTGGCTGTCATTACTTACTGCTACATAATAGGAACCGCTGTGAATCCAAAATGTCCTGATTTTTTTAATATTATTAACTCCAAAAAAACGAAAGGGATATTTCTTTTTATATACTATTCTTAACTTTTTCATCCTGGCAACTAAAGATTCCTCTTCCATTCCTGACCTGTTATAATAATTGCCGATAAAATCATGTCTTATGTTCTCAAATTCATTTATCAGCGTTGTATCCCTGACCAGGTATCGCGGATATTTAAAATCACTGGTTTTAAAAGTTTTGGGATAAAAAAAAGAGGCCATTGAGCTGTTGTCCCAAAAAGTACCTCCGTCCTCTCCCAATGCAGATGCTAATTTTCTGCTCTCTAATTCTGATGGAGAATAGCTATAACCCGCATACATATCTTGCTGGAAGGGAATTATGCGATTGAACAGCAAATAATTTCTTACTATCCATGGCGTTATTAACAGTACAAATGGTAATACGCAGACCGCGGCCAGTTTAAACATTTCTGAAAACAAAACTTTCTTTTTGAAAAGATAATACAACGCGAAAAGACCGATAATTATCACAAAATAGGGTCTTAATAGAATGGTCCAGGAAAAAAAAATGGAAGTAACCATTAACAGCTTCCAGTTATTTTTGAGTGAGATAACGGACCTCCAAAAACAATAAATTCCAATCATGAATGCGGAAGCTGCCGACGCATCCGTAAGAGTATAGATCGACCAGTAACTTACATACAAACTAATACTTCCCAATAGCAACCCTAAATAATATACAAATAATTTATACCCCGCCAGGGTATATGCCATTAATGCAAGACAAATAATAGCCGTTACATCCAGTATTATATTAATAATGGTCAATACATCAATGGACGGGCCGGGTGCTAAAAAATGACGTGCTGCCCAATAGGGAAGGGCGTAATAGGGCATTCTGCCCGCCCTGATCGTATCTCCTGCCTGGTTAATAAAAAAATAGTTGCCGGATCGAACATAATTTTCCATCGCACCGACATATGACGGGTAGTCCCCGGAAGCAAAGGAAATCATCCCTAACTTACGATCCGGGTAGTCAGCGCCGCTTATTTGAGTATAGCTATAGGCAAAAATGAATTTGATAATAAAAACAATACTCCACGAAAAAATTATTGTCTTAAAATTTGGCTTACTTAAACTCAATCGCATCGGGGTCCTTTTTATTATCTCCTAAGGTTCATATTGCATGAAGGATGAGATTTGAAATGAATTCCAGTTGCGCTTTTTCTAATTCATAATACATGGGCAAACGCATTAACCTGTCAGCAAATTTTTCCGAGTTAGGCAACATAATGCCCGGGTATTGCCTGCTGAAATATGGACTATTGTGAAGTGACTGATAATGAAATGTTGCCATGACATTATTTTCTTTTAATGTTCTTATTAATTGCGACCTTTTATCAATTGATTCACAAATAATGGGAAACATATGTGCATTATCAGTGGCATATCCAGGTATGGGCAAAAATGAAATGCCCTTAGCATCCACCAGGCTTTTTGCATAATATGAACTGATCTCTTTTCTTTTCTCCTGGATCTTATCAAAGTTTTCCAGCTGTGCATACAAAAAGGCAGCAATGATGTCAGAGGGCAGAAACGATGATCCTATGTCTACCCAACCGTATTTATCTATTTCACCCCGAAAAAATTTTGAGCGGTTAGTCCCTTTTTCCCTGATTATTTCTGCTCTTTCAGTAAATTGTTCATCATTGATCACTATCATCCCGCCTTCACCTGAAATAATATTCTTTGTTTCATGAAAAGAAAAAGCAGCCAGATGGCCAATACTTCCCAGTGCTTTAATGGTGCCATCAGGGAATGTATAATAACTATCAATGGCCTGTGCTGCATCTTCAATAACAAACAGGTTATACTTGTCAGCCAATGTCATTATTTTATGCATATCACAGGCAATACCGGCATAATGAACCGTAACTATTGCTTTTGTTTTCTTTGTAACTAAATTCTCAAGATTATCTTCATCCATTCCGGGATGATCGGCCTTACTGTCTGCAAAAACTATTTTAGCACCCCTTAAAACAAATGCATTTGCTGTGGATACAAAAGTAAAAGATGGCATTATTACTTCATCCCCCGGTTGTATATTGATCAGTATTGCTGCCATCTCTAATGCATCGGTACAGGAAGTAGTTAACAGGCATTTTAAAAAACCAAATCTTTTCTCAAAAAACTCATGGCATTTCCCCGTATAAACACCATCACCTGAAATTTTTCCGCCAGCAATGGCCAGCTTGATATATTTCAGCTCGTTACCGGAGAGATATGGTTTATTAAAAGGTATAAATGTGCCCATCTAATTGAAAGAATTACAAACCAAAACTTTTGGTTTGAATAGATTTTATCAGCAACCCGGGAATGCCAGGAGTTTGGTTAAAGTCTTAAAAAGATTATTTGGAAATAATATAAGCTTGTTGAATGCCGAATCCGCCACCGGAAAATTCCTTTTCAATTTCGTAGAAGATCTTATTGACGGGATTACTGTAACCCGGATAATCTGATGGATTGGTAACCAACTCTCTTAAAAACCTGGAGCCCAGGTAATAAATAGAACTAAATTCATCGACACTAAACGTTAATCCCTTTTTTTGTAAAAGGTTTTCAAGATTACCTTTTTTTAAATAACGGTTAAAATCATGTTCAACTAAAGGCTTAAGTTGTTTTAGTGATCTTAGGCTGTTTAGCAATACAAGGGGTTCCCAAAATGCTTCTGAGAGTATTATTTTTCCTCCTTTTCTTGTTACCCGGATACATTCTTCAATACCCGTTACCTGTTCCTCCCAATTGGGAAGGTTGATAAGAACCCGGGTTGTATACACTATATCAAAAGACTCATCATTGAACTGCAGTTGCCGGATGTCACCCACATCAAATAAAACGTTTTCGGGGTCCTTAAGTTTAGATTTATTTTCATTGGCATACCGGATCATATTATCTGAATAATCTACACCATAAAGCTTACCCGGCTTTTTCTGCAACATGGCAAGTGTGGCATGCCCGTTTGAACAACCAACATCCAATACATCATCCCCGGGATTAATATATTTTTCGATACACCCGATCTCCAGCTCGATAGCAAAATTATCTCCCCAGGAAGCCGTATGTGAATCTTTAAATGTAATAGCCTGGTTTTCCCAAAATTCTTTAATAAAATTTCCCATGGTGTTAATTAATATTTTCAGTTTCAGTAATTACATAAATAGGTCTTCCCTTAACTGCCTGGAATATTTTTCCAATATACAATCCAACAATTCCCAAAAACATCATTAACAATCCGCCCAATAACCAAACAGATAAAATCAAACTTGTATACCCTAAAACAGTTATATAACCGCTTAAATATTTTATAAGCACAACCAGGCTTGCAACAAATGAAAGCAAAGAAATTGCAAATCCAAATACTACAATATAATAAAGTGGTGTATTTGAATAGGCCAAAATAGTATCAATGGCAAGCTTTAAAAGTTTTCTCAGGTTGTAAGTGGATTTACCATCGAACCTTTCAGCATGTTTTACGTTGATCGCAATAGGTGAAAATCCCACCCACTTTATCATGGCGGCAAAACTCCGGAATGGTTCCCGCATTTTCTTAATCGTGTCAACTACGTCTTTATGGTAAATTCCAAAATTAGCGATGGTAGCATCTTGCTTAACCCCTGTAAGAACAGATAATATTTTATAGAACAGGATGGAAGATAGTTTTTTAAAGAAGGAATCATGCCTTACTTCTCTTCTTGCCAGCACAATTTTATGTCCCTCCCTCGCCTTTTGAAGGAGATTAATTATTTCTGAAGGACTATCCTGTAGATCACAATCCATTACAACAACCCACTCTCCGTGTGCGTAATCAAGGCCAGCCGTAATGGCATAATGCTGGCCAAAATTTTTGCTGAGTTTTATTCCTTTTACTCTTTTATCTTTTTTAGTTTCTTCAACAATTTTCTCCCAGCTTTTATCTGCACTGCCATCCTCAACAAGGATGATTTCAAAATTTTCGTTCAGCAATTCAAGTTCTTGTTTAAGTTTCTCAACAAAAACAGGAATAATCAATGCTGCTTTATAGACCGGTGAAACAACTGAAATATACGGTGTCATAAATGAGTAATTATCGAATTCAGATATTCTCCATACCCGCTTTTCGCCAACTCTTTTGCCAGTTTCATCAGCTGATCTTTGTTAATAAATCCATGTTTATATGCCACTTCTTCCACACAGCCTATCTTGGTTCCCTGTCTTTTTTCTATTACCCGTACAAATTCACTGGCATCGCTTAATGAATCAAATGTTCCTGTATCCAACCAGGCAGTGCCCCTGTCTAATACAGCTACTTTTAACTTGCCTTTTTGGAGGTAGGCTTTATTGACATCTGTAATTTCATATTCTCCTCTTGCAGATGGTTTTAATTCCCGGGCTATTTTCACTACTTCATTATCATAAAAGTATAAACCAGGAACAGCAAAGTTAGATTTGGGTGATCCTGGTTTTTCTTCAATAGATATGGCTTTCATGTTAGAATCAAATTCCACTACACCATATCTTTCGGGATCAGATACCTGGTAGGCAAATACATAACCCCCTTCCACATCGGTCAATGTGTGCAATTGCTTATCCAATCCTATTCCATGAAAAATATTATCTCCCAGGATCAGCGCCACTTTATCAGCGCCGATAAAACCAGCGCCGATCACAAAAGCCTGGGCCAGTCCATTGGGAACTTCCTGCACTGCATATTCAAACTTGCAGCCCAACTGACTTCCATCGCCCAATAACCTTTTAAACTGTGAATTATCTTCCGGCGTAGTTATGATCAGTATTTCTTGTATGCTTGCCATCATCAGTATGGACAGCGGGTAATATATCATGGGCTTATCATATATCGGCATCAATTGTTTGGATACTGCTTTTGTAAGCGGGTAAAGCCTGGTGCCGGAACCCCCGGCAAGAATGACGCCTTTCATAGTTTTAATTTGTGGCTGTTAATTTATTAAAATTATCAAGATATTTTTGTTTCCAGGCTTCCACGGAATATTTATCTATAACTGTTTGCCGGCTTGCCTTGCCAATCCTTTCCCTTAGTTCTTTATTCTCGATCAAATTGGATAAAACATCAACCCATTCATTTTCTGTATTGGGCAAATAACCATTTATGCCATGTTGTATTATTTCAAGATTTGCTCCGACGGGTGACATGACAGCTGGTATTCCAAGACCCATATATTGCAATCCTTTCATTCCACACTTTCCTTTTTCCCATTCATCGTCCGGCAGAGGCATAATGCCAATGTCCAATTGCGACAGGTCCTTCACTTCTGTTTCAGCGGTCCAGCGTTCTCCCCGGGTATCCAGTTCGGCGCAGTAATAGTTTTCATCACCGATAATTTTAAATTCAACGCTGTCTCCGTATTTTTCTTTTATTTTTTTAAGGACAGGGATTGCCATGATGTAATGCCTGATGGTAGTTGAACTTCCCGTCCATCCTATACAAACTTTATCCTTACTGGCTTTTATTTCCTTTTTGTTATAAACATTAATATCAATGGTGCTTGGGATGATCACAACATTTTTATTGAACTGCAATGCATAATCAGCAAGGAACCGGTTTCCTGCAAAAACAAGATCACATAAGCCGATTATTTTCTTTGTCTTTGCGGGATTTTTTAAAAAAGCAAGACGCTTATTGCCTTCAGAAACTTTTTGTATCCAGATGGCATCGTCAAAATCATAAATTACTTTTGCTTTTGAACGGGAAAATCTCTTTTCAAAAAAAGTGGACCCCGTTACCAAAGCATCCCGGTAAATGAAGATAATATCATACTTATTCATCCTTCCCCAATCCCTGATCCTTAATATCCATGTCTTTAAAAATATCGTGAGCTTCCTGAAATAATTCCCTTTTGAATAAAAAAAGGCATCCTCCTTTTCATTAAGCAGGTTGGATATATCGAAGCGGTAGCCGTTTTTTTCCAGGAAGGGAATATATTGTTCGTAACGGTATCGTTGCCCCGGCGACCTGTTCGTGCGATGCAGGCAGATGATCAACACTTTTTTCATATTCCTTTTCTTCTTAATGCCCGGGCAAAGCTTCTCTTGCTATTTTAATTCGTTGCTGACAGTTTATTAAAGTTCTCAAGATATTTTTCTTTCCATGCTTCCACTGAATATTTTTCAATGACCGTTTGCCGGCCTGCCTTACCGATTCGTTCTCTCAGCTCTTTGTTTTCAATCAAACCGGATAAAATATCAACCCACTCATTTTCTGTTTTTGGCAAATAACCATTTACAGCATGCTGTATTATTTCCGTGTTCACCCCGACCGGTGACATCAGGGTAGGTATTTCCAAAGCCATATATTGCAAACCTTTCAGGCCGCATTTCCCTTTGGTCCATTCATCATCCGGTAAAGGCATAATGCCAATATCAATTTGTGAAAGGTCCTCAATTTCGGTAGCAGCTATCCATGGATCACCTTTTGTTTCCAGTTCAGCACAATAATAGTTAGCGTCACCGATAATTTTAAACCTGACTTTTATCCCGTATTTATTTTTGATTCGTAGCAGGACAGGAATGGCCGAAGAAAAATGTACGATCGTGGAGAAACTACCACTCCAGCCGATACAAACTACCTTATCATCCTTTTTTATTTTTTGGGGCAAATAAATTGAGGTATCGATGGTAGTAGGGATGATAGCTATATTTTTATTAAACTGTGCCGCATAATCTGCGAGGTATTGATTACCGGCGAAAATTAAATCGGAAAGGCCGATGATCGTGCCGGTTTTAGAATGGTTTTTTAAAAAAGCCAGTTTTTTATTTTCCGCTGAAATATTGTGCTCCCACCATATGGCATCATCAAAATCAAAAATAATTTTGGCTTTTGACCGGGCAAATCTTTTTTCAAAGAAAGTAGAACCTGTCATCAGCGCATCCCTGAAAATAAAAATAATATCGTACCTGTTCATCCGGGACCAGTCTTTGGTTCTGATCATCAATGCCTTTAGGTAGATCCATATTTTCCTGAAATAATTTCCTTTTGTATAAAAGGCCCTGTCATCTTTTTCATCCAGGAGAATGGAAATGTCAAACTGGTACCCGTTTGCTTCCAGGAAAGAAAGATATTGTTCATACCTGAACCGCTGACCCGGTGACCTGTCCTTCCGGTGCAGGCAAATAATTAATACCTTCTTCATCCCTTGCTTATGATTTTCCCGGTTGTTTATTTCTTTTTTAAAAGATTCCAGCCTTCCGGAAGTTTTTCGGTTATTTCTATATTCTCAAACTCCTGTCCTTGTCTTGCTCCAACTTTTTTGGCCCAGGCAGCCATGCGGGCAATGCCTTCTTTTAAAGTAATACCGGTTGGTTCGCCAAATACTTTATGTGCTTTGCTATGATCTGAATAAGCATGCAATACTTCATTGCGGGCTTCGAGATGGCGGATCGCTGGTTCTACACCGAAGTCGTGGCAGACAACTTCGGCCAGTTCGTTCACCGTATAGGGTTTATCTGCGCCGATATTAAATACCTGGTTGTAAGCAGCGGGTATATCAACACATTTTGAAATAGGGATGGCTACATCATCGATATAGCTGAAAGCCCTTGTTTGTGTTCCGTCGCCAAAAACAGTGAGTTGTTTTCCCTGCATGATCTGGTTCATGAAGATGCCGATCACATTCCTGTATTTGTCGCCGATATTTTGATTTTCTCCATATACATTATGCGGCCGGAAAATAACATAATTCAACCCGAACATCTCATGGGCCGCTTTCAGGTCCAATTCAACCGCATATTTTGAAACACCGTAAGGGTCCTCAGGAACCGGTGTCATTTCTTCTGTCATCGGTAATTGTCCTTTTCCATATACAGCAATGGAAGAAGTAAACACAAAACATTTCACTTTATGCTTTACGGCTTCATTGATAAGGTTCACACTGCCGATCAAATTGGTATTATAATTATAACGCCGGATGAAATGAGAAAGACCTTCTGCAGCATAGGCTCCCAGGTGATATACATAATCAAATGGGTGGGTCAAAAAAAGTTTGCTGATGAATTTTTCATCTGTTACACTGCCTTTTAAAAATATAACTCCTTCCGGGATATGGTCTTCAAACCCACCGCTGAGATCGTCTACAACAATTACTTTATGTCCCGCCTGCAAACAATGCCTGGCTACATGCGAACCTATGAAACCGGCGCCCCCGGTAATTAAGGATGTTGGCATAAAATTGATTTATGATTGATACTGTTTTGTATAATATTGCTGATACTCCCCGCTTGTTACATGTGCCAGCCATTCCTGGTTTTGCAGGTACCAGTCGATGGTCTGGCTGAGACCTTCTTCGAAAGTGACGGTAGGTTTCCAGCCGAGTTCCTTGTTGATCTTTGTGGCATCTATGGCATAACGCCTGTCATGGCCCGGCCTGTCTTTTACATATGTGATCAGTTGTTCGCTGGTTCCGGTTGCATTACCCAGCTTTTCATCCATCAGTTTACACAGCAATTTTACCAGGTCAATATTTTTCCATTCATTAAATCCACCAATATTATATGTATCTCCTTTTTTACCCTGGTGAAAAACAAGGTCGATGGCGGCGGCATGATCTTTAACAAACAACCAGTCTCTTGTATATAAGCCATCACCATATACCGGTAATGGTTTTTTATGAATGATATTATTGATAAAAAGCGGGATCAGTTTTTCGGGGAAATGATTAGGACCGTAGTTATTGGAACAGTTGCTGATAATTACCGGCAGGTTAAAAGTTTCGCCGTAAGCCCTTACAAAATGATCGGATGATGCTTTCGAAGCTGAATAAGGTGAGTTGGGTGCATAGGGTGTTTGTTCCGTAAAGAAACCCGTTTTACCTAATGCACCGAATACTTCATCGGTAGATACATGATAAAAAAGTCGTGAGTCGTTAGTCGGGAGTCGTGACCATGCTTGTTTGGCTGCGTTCAAAAGATTGACAGTGCCGATCACATTCGTGTATACAAAATCCATCGGCGATAAGATAGACCGGTCGACGTGCGATTCAGCGGCAAGATGAATGACCGCGCCAGGTTCGTATTGATTGAATATCCTTTCCAGCTCTGCCGTATCTAAAATATTTACTCTTTCAAAAATATAATTGGGTGCCTTTTCAACATCCCGCAGATTTTCCAGGTTACCTGCATAGGTCAATGCATCTACGTTGATGATCCGGTAAGCCGGGTATTTATTTACAAAAAGCCTTACCGTGTGAGATCCGATAAACCCGGCTCCGCCTGTTATGATGATCGATCTTTTCATTATTATTTATGATGATCTTTATACCACTGAAATGTCATTCTTAGTCCTTCTTCCACGGATACTTTAACCGAATAACCCAGTAATCTTTCTGCTTTGGAAATATCAGCCATACTATGTTTGACATCGCCTTTTCTTTCCGGGCCGTGAACTGGTTGCAAAGAACTGGCTGCCTCCTTTTTCAATCCTTCAAATAATTGCAGTAAAGAAACCTGTTGGCCGCAGGCGATATTATACACCTGGTTTATGGCTTCAGCATCGCTGCTAAATAAGGAAAGAAGGTTTGCCTGCACGGCGTTATCTACATAAGTAAAATCACGGCTATGATTTCCATCACCATTAATGGTTGGTGGTTTATTATTCAACAACGCTTCGGCAAAAAGAGGAACTACGGCTGCATAGGGTCCGTTCGGGTCCTGTTTGGGGCCAAATATGTTGAAATACCTCAGGCCAATGAATTCCATTCCATAAAGACTGGCAAATACCCGGGCATAAAGCTCATTTACATATTTGGTAACCGCATAAGGTGACAGGGGATTGCCGATCTTATTTTCAGTTTTAGGAAGACCCGGATGATCACCATATGTAGATGAACTGGCAGCATAAACAATTCTTTTGATATTTTTTTCTTTGGCTGCTGTAAAAATATTCAGTGTCCCGGTAATATTTACTTCGTTGGTTGTAAGCGGATCGTGTATCGAACGCGGAACGGAGCCCAGTGCCGCCTGGTGTGATATAAGATCAATAGTATTGCAGGCTTCCAGGCAGGTTTGATAATCCCGGATATCACCCTGGATAAATTCAAATTTTGAATCATCAACCAGGGATGAAATATTTTCTTTTGCTCCTGTAGACAGGTTATCCAGTACCCGGACGGCTGATACTCTTTTATCCTTCAATAATTGTTCTGCAAGATTAGAACCTATGAAACCAGCACCCCCGGTAAGTAAAATTCGCATGAATAAGCAGGATAATTTTATTTTCTGTTTGAGCCGCCGAACATTTTGCGGATATCAAACCGGGTAAATATTTTTTCAAAAAAATTAAGTGGTGGCTTTTCTTCTTCATAATAGCTGCCATAACCATAGCCATAACCATAACCATAGCGGCCATAACCATAATAGCCATAGCCCGGTTTTATCTTGACATCATTGATGACTATTGAAATCTTGGGCAACTTGTTCCCTACATAAAATTCATCGATCAATGCTATTTGCTTTTTGAACGTATGGCCCTGTCTTACCAGGTAAAGTGTAGAATCAGCAAATTTGCTAAGTGTCATGGCATCACTAACCATGCCGATGGGGGCCGTATCAACCAATACTACATCAAAGTTGTCTTTCAGCCATGCAAACATTTCTTCCATTTTTGGATCCAGCAACAGCTCTGCCGGGTTAGGAGGAATGGGTCCGCATCCTAAAATAAAGAGGTTCTCATGATCCAGCACCGGTTTGATCAGATCCGGCAGGTTTGCTTTTCCAACTAAATAATTTGAGATGCCGGGACCTTTTAGAATACCCAGGCCGGTTAAGAGTTTTGGTTTGCGGATATCAAATTCAAGGATCACTGTTTTTTTACCCGCCAGTGCCAGCACGGCTCCCATGTTGGTAGTTACATAGGATTTACCTTCCCCGCTGAAGGAAGAAGTAACCAGGATGGTTGATCTTTCTGATTTGTGGAGGATATATTGCAGGTTGGAACGGATGATCCGGAATTGTTCTGCCACCATACTCCGGGTGGTTTTGTTCACAACAAGAACATTATTACCATATGAGTGTCCTATTTCACCCAGTATCGGTGCAGCAGTAAGTTTTTCAACGTCAAACCTTGTACTTACTTTATCATTTAATACCTCACCGATAAAAATAAATAATGCAGGCAACCCAAGACCGAGTAAAACAGCGAATATCTGGATGGCCCTGCGGTTAGGTTTTACCGGTGATGAAGTAGGAAATGCTTTGTCTATAATGTTGGAATTGGAAATAGTGGATGCCCTGGTAATGGCAGTTTCTTCTCTTTTTTCCTGCAGGTATTTGTAAAGATTCTGAAGGGCCTGTGCTTGTTGTTCTATTGCTAATTGTTCTTTAATCTTTCCGGGCATTCTTTGTAATTGAGACTGGTTCTCCATGCTTTTTCTCCTGGTCTCACTTACCGAGGAAGAAATGGAGGCCTTAATGTTTTTTATATTCTCAAGGATGTTCACCCGCAATTTTTCAATTTGCCCGTTAGCTTCCTGGACGGCCGGGTTACTTACCGGAATATTGGCTTCCAGTAATTGCTGCCTGTCAATCTGTGCTTTATTATATTCAGATACAAGCTGATTAAGTGTGACATCTGTCAAACTAAGTGTGGAAGGAACTTTGCTGAAATCATTCCTTTTATCCTGCAGGTAATAACCTACCAATTCAGCTTTATTCTGCTCAAGAATTTGCTGATTAATGAATTTGTCCGCTTCGCTGATATTACCGAAATAGTTACCGGACTGTTTCTCGGCATCAATAAGATTGTTTCGCTCTTTGAAATTAAGTAAAACCCGCTGAACACTATCCAATTCAGCTCCGGTCACGTCAAGCCGTTCTTTAATAAATGACAGGATCTTATCTGATTGTTCTTTTTTTTGTTCAATGGTGTATACTGCATATTCTTCCATTAGCTTATTTACAATATCAGCACCCATTTGCGAATTATCAGTCATCATGCTGATGTTCAGGATGCCGGTACCGGGAGTTTTGGGAGTTATCTGAAGGGCCCCGGCATATTGTCTTGCTGCTGATGAAGTAGGAAGCCAGACAACACTATGTTCGCCAGTAGGAGGATAATACCGGTTCCTGCTCAGGTAAAATGACCCTCTTGAATTCTTAAAGATCTGCCCGAAACGATACGTTTGTTTATCACCATTAAAACGGAATTCCTGTTCATTTATGATCTTCACTTTTAAGGAGAACGTAGCGGAAGAATCTGCTACCTGGACCACATTTACCGTGAAAGGTCTTTGTTTGTAAATATTAACTGTCTTTATTTTGCCTTTGGCATAATAGGTAAACTGCAGATGCAGGCTGTCCACTACTCTTTGCATCAGCGGTTTTGATTTCAGTATTTCGATCTCATTCTGGATATTCTGGGCCTTATCATTTACAAATACATCCTCAAATTTATCCGACCTTCCGCCGCCACCCTGTTCGCTTTTAATGACCATCGAACCTCCAACCTTGTATATAGGTATACTATACCGCAAATAAATAAAGGCGCCAAAAAGCGTCAGCGCTACTGATAAAACAAAGAGGGGCAGAAAGCGAACATACTTATAAAACAAATCCCGGAAACTCATATTCCAGAGTTCGCTTCTGTTTTGGTTAACCGTATCCTGCATTCACTAATTAATTATTGACATTGATTAAATAAAAGATATGCAGCATTAATTTTTTATAATGCTGTAAATGACGGCAATTGATGAAATAATACTGATAGCAAAGCCGACTCTCTGCTGCACAAGCGCCATGTCAGTTTGCTTGGCTTTTTGCTCGCTGGGTTCCACTATGACCACATCATTCTGCATCAGGTTATAATAAGGAGATTCAAAAGGTTTTTTTGATAAATCGATCATACCTATCTCTCTCTTGTTATTTACTTCCCTGATCACTTTCACTGAATTCTTTCTTCCGGACGGTGTAATGTCCCCTGAAAGACCAATAGCTTCAAGGATAGTAATTCTTTCACCCGGGACCGGGATGGTTTGGGGATGAGCCACTTCTCCTAATACAGTTACTTTAAAATTCAAAAACCTGATGATCACGTTGGGGCTTGCGAGTAATACAATAGGTTCTGTTAGTTTTTTCTTTATCTGCTCGGCCAATTCCAGTTTAGTTAATCCCTCTGCATGAAATATCCCTAACCTGGGATATTCAATATTTCCATTGACATCCACCATAAAACCACAGACACTGCTGGCGCTTGACCCACCCGAAGCACCATTGCAGGGCAGGTTATAAATTAAATCTGATTTTTCCGGAAGTGTACTAAGACTATACACCTGTATTGAAAGCAGGTCGTTTTTCTGAATATGCAGCTCTGGGATTTTCACTTCCTCCTTACCACTGGTATCTATTATATTTTCAAGATAACCAGGAAGTTTTTGCTGGGGAGTACAGGAAACAAAATAAACAGAAAGAATAAGCAGTGCAGTAATTCTGGTAAATTTCATTGATACGACTTTATTGTAAGGTGCAGCCCTGGCTGCAAAATATAATTTGGGTTACCTGGCCCGAGCCGAAGTTAATTTAGTTCTGTCAATATACGCCACCAAAATATACCCAAGACTGTCAATAGCTACCCTTGCTGTTTTATGGCGTATATCCAGCACTTTACCTTCCTGATCCATGAAGGTTCCGTTGGTGATTCTTACCCGCTGATTAATTTTCAGATCGGCCGGCACTGCTTCCACATTTTCATATTCATTGAGGAACCTTTTGATAGCGATGATCTCTTTTTCTTTTATCACAGCAGGTTTACCATCCCAATACACAAAATTGATGGCTCCGTTGGTCATTCGTACAGCTGTTCTGTCATCGTCACTTACTTTTACAAATACATAAGATTTGAACAACGGCTCTTCCACTATCTTCACCCGGTCACTCCATTTTCTTCTTACTTTGTTTAAAGGACAATAGCTTTCGAGTCCCTTTTCAATCAGAAGCTGGTTCACTTTCTTTTCCCACCTTGGCCGTGTGTACACGGCTAACCATTTACGACTCAAATCCAGAATATTTTATAAAAAGCTTCGCCACCTCAATCACATAAAATTTTTTTATATGATTGGTTTTCATTGATATAGAATAAATCAAGGTATTTAGTGTAAATAAGTACCCGGAATTTGCTTGCAAATATAAAGGAAGATGTGACTGGAAAAACTATAAAATGCGCAGATTTAGAGGGTTTTATTCCCACAGGTTGATAACTTTCTAAGTATAAATACGGATTCGGTAATTCCTAAGAGGCAAAGCGTTCCTGTACTAACTATTAAGTTGAACTAATAGTTTTCAAATTCATACATTTAGTTTCCAAAACAATTGCATGTGAACCAACGTTTCTATTCTCTTGATGTTTTTCGCGGCGCCACTGTTTGCCTGATGATACTTGTGAATAATCCCGGCAGTTGGGCTCATATATATGCTCCACTGGATCATGCGGCCTGGCATGGACTTACACCTACCGATCTCGTGTTTCCTTTTTTTCTTTTTGCAGTTGGTAATGCTTTATCATTTGTAATGCCCAAACTGGAAGCAGGAGGTGATAGTTTGTTCTGGAAAAAAATCATTAAAAGAAGCCTGCTTATTTTTTTGATCGGTCTTTTTCTTACATGGTGGCCATTTGTAAAATGGAGCGGGGATCATCTTGTTTTCAAATATTGGGTGGATCCTAAGAATCATGAAGCAGGCATCCGCATCCTCGGGGTATTGGCACGAATTGCCATTTGCTACTTTTTTGCTTCTATCATTATTTATTATGCGAAAGCAAGAGTTGCTTTTTATATTGGTCTTGTTTTATTGCTATTGTACTGGGCTTTATGTTTTTTATTAGGTGATAAAAGTGATCCCTATAGTATGACGGGATGGTTTGGAAATGATGTGGACAAAGCAATCCTTCATTTGCCCCATATGTACAAAGGCGAAGGGATACCGTTTGACCCCGAAGGTATCATGAGTACCTTGCCTGCAATTGTCCAGGTAATATTTGGCTATTTGGTTGGTGACTATATTCAGAAAAAAGGCAAGAACTTTGAAATGCTGAGCGGGTTGTTTGTGGCCGGAGTTGCCCTGCTCCTGACTGGTTTTTGCTGGGATATGGTCTTTCCTATCAATAAAAAAATATGGACCAGTTCCTATGTGGTATACACAACCGGGCTTGCCATCATTACAATTGCTACGATGATCTATATGATCGAATTCAAAAATATAAAAGGCGGTTTGTCCAGGTTCTTTGATGTGTTTGGAAAAAATGCCTTGTTTGTTTTTGCACTCAGTGCTTTTCTTCCCAAAGGGCTTGCGCTTATCAGGATACCCGATCACCTGAATGATAAAGGGGTAATGGTTTTTACAAATCCGTGGAACTGGCTATATCAAAAAGTATTGATCCATGTACCCGGTGACCCCAAAAACGGTTCCCTGCTGTACGCCCTTTGCGTCATTACACTGATGTGGGCAATTTGTTATTGGATGGACAAGAAGAAGATCTATGTGAAGGTTTAAATTTCACCTTACTTCAAATAACTCATCCCACCTTGTTGTATACCGGGGGCTTCTCAATTCCTGCCGCATTTTCCAATCTCTTGTTGTTCCGCTGGCAGCGAACTTCAGCACATCATCGCGCTGACTGAAATTGACATTATCGATCATGTCCATCAATTTGCGTTCACAGTTTTTATTTTCAGAAAGAAAAATATTTCCCTGGATTGAATTATCCGGCACGATGCCGCTCAGCATAACACCGGCTTTTTTATATAACTGTCCTTTTTCATACAGGCCATTAACTAATTCCACAGCAGGTTTTATTAACTCATTAGTGAAAGAAGTGGCTGCCGGCAGTGTTGCCGAACTGCTTATAGTCCCGTATTTTTTAAAATTGAGATTATGATCCTGGTCCTTTGTTACCACAAACACGCTGATCACTTTGGCAGCACTGTGCTGCCGCCTTAATTTTTCCGCAGCTCTTGAAGTATAAGTTGCCACGGCTTCTTTAATGTCATTGATGTCGCCAACGGGACTGCCAAACATTCTTGTTGTTGCGATCATTTTTTTATTGACCAGTTCATCTTCCATTTCTTTTGAAGCAATGCCTTTCAGTTCCCTGATCAGTCTGGCACCAACAACGCCGCCTAAATGTGTTCCGGCAAACTCTTCACTCACATTTCGAAGTTGCAGTGCATCATAAATGCACCACTGCTCTTTTAGTTTTTGTGCATATTGATAACCGACTCCCCAAATATCTCCGACAGGTGTTTTCCGGAGTGCCTCAATAATTTTATCTTCTGTATCGAGCAACATTACACAGCCCGTTTTATGTTTATCTTTTTTGGCCAGGCGATTCGCCAGTTTAGCCAGTACTTTTGTCGGGGCAACTCCTACAGATACTTTTATACCTGTCCATTGCTCTACAGTTTGCCTGATCTCTTTGGCAACAGTGGGCAAGTCCTCGGGAGAAAAAATACTCAGATCAAGAAAGGCTTCATCCACCGAATACACTTCTACATTCTTTTTACCCAGCATCCTCCGTAATGTTTCCATTACCCGCCAGCTCAGGTCACCATATAAATTATAATTGGAAGAAAAAACCGTCACCCCGTGTTTTTTGATCAGTGGCTTTGCCATAAAATAAGGACCGGCCATTTCAACGCCCAGTTTTTTGGCTTCGTCGCTCCGGGAAATGATACAGCCATCATTATTGCTGAGCACAACAACCGGCTTCCTGTCAAGATGTGGTTTGAATAACCGTTCACAGGAACAATAGAAATTATTACAATCTACTATAGCTTTCATACCTGGTGAATGACATAAGTAACTACTCCCCACATCACAAAATCACTGAACTCTGCAAGGTTGATGGATTTATACCTGCTATTTTCCGGGATCAAAAAAGCCGATGAAAAATTTTTGTGAAATCGCCGCACCAATAGCTCACCATTTAATACAGCCACAATGATTTTTCCATTCGCCAGTTTTACCGACCGGTCAACGATCAAAACATCATTATCAAAAATGCCGGCCTCCCGCATAGCATCCCCTTTCATCCGGAAGAAATAGGTAGCCGGTTTATTTTTGATGAGCTGCTCATTCAGGTCAATACCCCGTTCCATATAGTCATCGGCGGCGGCGCCAAAGCCGGTGGCGTTGGCTGTCTTCACTTCCTGTTGCGTGAATTGCTTGGAACCTGTATAGGCTGCGCCATAAAATTCTTCCCCTTCCATATATAGAATAAATTTTCTGGTATAAAGGTGATAAAAATAATTTGGAATAGCTAAATAATTTAGTAAATTTATGCTAACAAAGTGGGTAAGTACTTTTTTAAGGTTAAAAATGGATGGTTATGCAAACTATTATGAACACTATTCCCGGCTACCGGGTGTATGAGTATTTATTGGTGCTGAGTCCGCATGAAGAATTGTGGAACCGGGTCATGAAAGTAAAAGAAGAGTTTTCAACAGAATACAAATCTGACCATGCCAGGTGGGGCAAGCCGCATATTACTCTGGCAAATTTTCTCCAGTATGAGATGATGGAAGAGCGGATCATCAACCGGTTGCGGACAGTAGCAATGGGTTATCCGCCATTTAAAGTGGAGTTGAAAGATTTCGGGAGCTTCCCATCTCATACCATATATATTAATGTGATCAGCAAATTGCCTGTTCAGAACCTGGTAAAAGAGATCCGGGCTGACGGGCAACGATTGATGAAACTGAATGATGAAAACAAACCTCATTTCATTATGGAGCCCCACTTAACTATTGCCCGGAAATTAAAACCATGGCAATATGAAAAGGGCTGGCTGGAATATAGTAACAAACATTTCACCGGCCGCTTTATTGCTGATGGAATGATTTTATTAAAAAGACCGGAGGGCGAAATGAAATATCATCTTGTTCAAAAATTTGAATTTCAGAATCTTCCTGTTACAACCAAACAGGGAGAGCTATTTGGGTAAAAAATTATCCTGCAATAAGCGGGAATATAAGTGGGATGGGCCATGTGAGACAAAGGAGAATAAAGAGTAAGGAAATGTGTTGAGTGAATATGAAGAGACAACTCTTTGTTCTCCTTTTTTATTGAAACAATCAAACCAACATATCATGTCAGAGAAATTGCAGCAGGACCATTTCAGAGTCATGCCGAAAAATCAGGAAAGTTCGGAAGCCTCCCCTGAAGGGGGAGGTTTGGAGGGGGCCTATTTGCAGGGCCGTGGTGCCCAAATCAACACAAAGAACCGCTTTCTGAAAAATGAAAGCACCCGGGAACATATCGAAGGCATTGACGATTGGGAAGAAACCAATGTGCCAACACAGTACCTGGAACAGGAATCAAAAACCATTGTCAATAAAGTAGAAAGCCCGGATGTGGGGATGAGCTATAGCATGAACCCTTATGCCGGTTGTGAACATGGATGCATCTATTGCTATGCACGCAATGTGCATGAATACTGGGGTTATAGTGCCGGCCTTGATTTTGAAAGAAAGATCATAGTAAAGAAAAATGCGCCACAACTCCTGCGAAAATTCCTAATGCATCCAAAATGGGATGCGACGCCTATTATGCTGAGTGGTAATACGGATTGTTATCAACCCGCCGAACAAAGGTACCGGCTGACAAGAGGGTTGCTGGAAGTATGTAATGAATTCAACCAGTCAGTCGGGATACTCACTAAAAACTCATGGATACTGAAAGATAAAGATGTGCTGCAGGAAATGGCGAAAAAGAAAATTGTTTCGGCCATGGTCTCTATTACTTCATTCAATGAAGACCTGAGAAGAATAATGGAGCCGAGAACAACTACTGCTAAACAAAAATTAAAAGTAATAAACGAATTAAGCTCTGCCGGTGTACGGATGGGAATTATGATGGGTCCGATGATCCCAGGATTGAATGAACATGAAATGCAAAGGATCATGAAAGCCGCAAGAGATAATGGTGCAACATTTACGGCTTATACTTTTATACGATTGAATGGTGCCATCAAATTTTTATTTCACGACTGGCTTTATAAAAATTTTCCGGACAGGGCAGACAGGGTTTGGCACAATATAGAACAAAGCCATGATGGGAAAGTGAATGATACCCGTTGGGGTGTTCGTATGCGGGGTGAAGGAAGTATTGCACAAATGGTGGCGCAACAGTATAAAAAATATGGAAAGCTTTACGGCATGAATGCGGAAGACTGGCATTTGGATACGGGTATTTTCCAAAGGCCGGGAGGACAGGGGAGATTATTCTGATTCAAACTCAAGCACTACATTTTTATCCTTATACAACAACAAAGATTTATTCTTTACCTTAAACTTGTTCACTTTCTCCAATTGTTTGAAGAAAGAATCTTCTGTTTGCTGGATCCCTTCGCAATACATTTTGGTAGAAAAAATGTTTTTAAAGCTGACTGTATTCCCTGCAACAGTTATGCTGCTTCCAAAACTGTTGCAGCCTCCATTTCCCCCCGCACTTTTCTTTTCCTGGTTGAATTTGATAAAAGCTTTATTTGTTATAGCTTCCACACTATCGGCAATATGAATTTTCTTTAATTTCCATTTAGTATCATACAAGGATGATTCCTGCCCAGCATTTTGTTTTTTCATTACAAAAGCGGAGAAAAAGATAAAAGCTCCTGCACTGACAAAATTGATGAGTTTCATGCTGTTTGTTTTTCAGAACATGAATCAGATGCAAATGGAGAGCCGTTTGCACAGCAAAACAGAGCATGTATTGATAAAATCTTGTTAAGGAATTAATGATCGGGTCTTAGCTGAATAATTTACGCTGCGAGGTTTTTGTTATTAAAGCATTGTCGAAAAACTTTGGCTTGATCAAATTCAACCCGCAGGCTGCATTCATTTTATCAACGAGGTAAACTGTCAACTCCGGTGAAGTGGCTTCATCATGCATGTGCATAAAGAAATAAAGTTCTTCCAATCCATGATCTAACCAGTATTTCATTCTTTTGATCCATGCATCAATCCGGGTATAATCGGTCTTGTGCAAACTATTACCGACATAGCGGATAAAAGTTTTGGGGATAGTCAGGTGCATATGGGCACAATCTCTTCTTCCTGCTGTATCGGTTATCACCGCTCCCATATTCAGCGATGCAAGCGTTTCAAACATTTCCTTTTGTATATCTGCTTTCGCAAACCAATCCGGGTGGCGGACTTCCAGGAAGAATTGCAGGTCCTTGGGTAATGAAGCTAAAAAATCAAACAACTCTTTCCGTCGGTTGGGAGAAAAACTATCACTTACCTGTACGAAGATGGGACCGAGGTGTTTTTCAAACGCCACAATACCTCTCAGAAATTCTGTAGTAATAAAATCTTTCCCTTTCAGGCTTCCCCGGTGTGTGACTCCCTGGTACATCTTAGGACAAAACTTAAAATCCCTGTCACCTGCTTTATCTGCCCATTTTTGTATCCCTGCCGGGCCATATACTTTATAATGTGTTGCATTCAGTTCAATGGAATTATAATGCTCTACATAATGTTGTAAAAAATCTTTTTCTTTTGTTTTCGGCGGATAGATCTTTCCCACCCATTCCGTTCTCCCCCATTTGGCGCAGCCGACATAAACTTTGGGTTTCTTTGCCGGCTTCCCTTTCTCCGAAAGGAGTCCTTTGGACAAAATCTTTTTATTGAAAGCCGGTTCTTTGGGCAATGAAAAGTCGATCTTATCCAATTCATTTTCCGGTACTCTTCCGAACTCCATATAATTTCATTTTATTAAGCCTGTTAAAGTTAGGAGTAAAATTTTGTACCTTGTTGCCATACATTTTACCATGCGACTGCTTATACTACTCTTGCTTTTTCCTGTTAGCACATTTGCACAACAAAGACCCAATATCATCTATATCATGAGTGATGATCATGATGCAGATGCTATCAGCGCCTATAATAAAAAATTTATCCAAACTCCTAATATTGACCGTATTGCCAAAGAAGGAATGTTGTTCACCCGGAATTTTGTTTCCAATTCGATCTGCGGACCGGTAAGAGCTACGCTGATCACCGGTCAGCATTCTCATAAAAATGGGATGAAGGATAACCGTACCAGGTTCGATTCATCAAGGATCACCATGCCAAAGCTGATGCAACAGGGCGGTTATCAAACTGCAATTGTTGGTAAATGGCATTTAGCATCTTATCCCACCGGCTTTGATTACTGGAAAATTTTACCCGGGCAGGGATTATATTTTGAGCCAAGACTTATTTCCATGAAGGGCGATACAAGTACTTATCATGGCTATGCCACGGATGTCATCACCGATGAAGCCATCAAATGGCTCGATAACAGGGACATGAGCAAACCCTTTTTATTACACCTTCATCACAAAGCTCCGCACCGTTATTTTTTAGCTCCGCTGAAATACATCGAACAATTTCATAGTAAAACATTTCCCGAACCAACTACATTATATATTGATACAGCCGGTCATGGCACAGCCTGGCGTTTACAAACAATGAGCATCCTGCACGACATGAAGCTATGCAGCGACCTGAAAGTTGATCCCAAATATTTGATGGATATCCCGGAACTGAAACCTGATTCAACAGATATTGTTTATTACAACGCAATCTTCAACCGCATCCCGGAACCAGACCGAAGTAGTATCAAAAAAATTTATGAAGAAAGAGGAAAACTATTACAGCAACTTAGACCAAAGGGCAAAGACTTGCTGAAATATAAATACCAATGGTATATGCAGGACTATATGGCCTGTGTAGCTTCTGTTGATGAAAATATAGGAAGAGTGCTGGACTATCTCGATAAAAACGATCTTACAAAAAATACATTGGTCATTTATACCGGCGATCAGGGAATGTATCTTGGTGAAAATGGCTGGTTTGACAAACGCTGGATGTACGATGTATCCATGCAGGCGCCTATGCTGATGCGCTGGCCGGGTCATATCAAAACGAATTCCGTAAATACCAACATGACACAGACGATCGATTATGCACCTACGATACTGGATGCAGCCGGAATAAAAGTTCCGGATTTTATGCAGGGGTTAAGTTTAGTGCCTTCTATCACCGGCAAACAAAAGATCATACCGAGGCACAACCTTTATTATCATTTTTATGAATACAAAGCTGACCATACTGTATTACAACACCTCGGTGTAAGAGGTGAGCGGTACAAACTCATATATTTTTATCCTGTAAATGAATGGGAGTTATATGATCTGAAAACGGATCCGCAGGAACAAAAGAATCTTATTAAACTTCCCGCATATCAAAAAATATTTCTTCAAATGAAAGAGGAACTATTGAAGTTGAGAGACCAATATGATGACCATGAAGCGGCCGGGGAACTTCACTGATATTTTTTCATCAGGTCGTAAAGTATCTTTTTATCACCTTCATTGATCGTTTTCGTTGAATCATTTTGCACAAAATGAAGTTTGTATGATTGAATGGCATTTTTTTCATTACTAATATTATAACCGATAATGCGTAATGCCTGTATGGCATTAAAATCTACAGGTACGTTTACATTGGTCGTATCGTACCATAAGCCAAACCCGTTTTGCGATAGTTTTTGCCAGGGAAAATATTTATTGGGATCAACTTTTCTTCCGGGAGCAATATCCGAATGACCAATAAAATTGGCAGCCGGGATACTGTAGGCCCTTTTCAAACGATCCAGCAAACCAAGCAAACTGGTTATTTGTTGTTCTGTGAATGGTTCAAAACCGTTATTGTCAATTTCAATTCCGATACTCAATGAATTAATATCCGTTGCATTGCCCCACTTGCTCACTCCTGCCTGCCAGGCCCGCAGGTAATCATTCAGCATGTGATGAATGGCGCCGTCTTTGCAGATAACATAATGAGCACTTACCTGACTTTTGACCGTAGTAAACGTTGTCAATGTTTGTTCGCAACTGTTTTGCGCAGTGTGATGAATGATAATAAAATTTGGCTTACGCAAATTAAAATTGGTTGTTCCTATCCATTCCGTCGTATATCTTACTGAATCTTTCACCGGGTATTGTGCCAACGTTTTGGCAAGAACCTTTGCTTGTTGTTTATAGCTTTTATTCGTAACGGCATACTTGCTTTGAGAGCAACCGTAAATGAAAGCGGCTGCGAAAAGAATAAATGTTAAACGATATTTCATATAGTAAAAACGTATTTGAAAAGACCTGCCTGCCGGCAGGCAGGTCTGTGGTCTATCTCCTCTTCGGCGCATGCCCCTGGAATTTTCTTTGCGGTCTTTTATTTCCTGAACGGGTTCTGGGATGATAGGAAGGACCAGCTCCCAGTTCTTTCGGCAGTTCCGCTTTCTCTACTTCCTTGCCCAACAGTTGCTCAATAATTGCAAACTTGCCTTGTTCTTTTTCTCCAATGATCGTATATGCCGTGCCTTCTCCTTCCGCCCTTGCCGTGCGACCGATACGATGCACATAATCTTCTCCATCATGGGGCACATCATAATTGATCACCAGCTCGATCGTATCAATATCAATACCGCGGCTTAAAATATCTGTAGCTACCAGTACCGGCAAGCGACCATTGATAAATGCATTCAGTACTATTTCACGTTGCAATTGCTCCAGGTCACTGTGGATCTCCCCGATGGTAAAGCCAGCATGTTTCATTTCTCTCGTTAACTGCTTCACGGTTTGTTTGCGGCTGCAAAAGATCAACGTGCTTTTGGAAGAAGTTGTTCTCAGTATCTGTTTTATCAGGGGCAATTTCTGTTGCTCATATACCACAAAAGCTTTTTGAACGATCTTCTCCGGTGGTTTGGAAATAGCAATATTGATCTCTGCAGGTTCATGAAGAATTTTTTTAGCCAACTGTCTTATTTTCCCGGGCATCGTTGCAGAGAACAATAAATTCTGACGCTTAGCAGGAAGTGTTTTGATGATCTTATTAATATCATCCTGGAAACCCATGTCGAGCATGCGGTCAGCTTCATCTAATACCAAAAACTGCAAACCCTTTAAGTTTACATAACCCATATTCAGGTGGGCGATCATACGACCGGGAGTGCAAACAATAATATCGGCGCCCCTCTGCAGGGCTTTTTTCTCTGCCACAAAACTTTGTGCATCGTTGCCACCATAAATGGCGATCGAACTAAGATGAGTGAAATAGGAAAGACCTTCCATATGTTGCGAGATCTGGATGGCGAGTTCCCGGGTAGGAACGATGATCAATGCACCCACCTGACCGTCCACATGGTTTTCTAATAACCGGTTCATTACCGGTAATAAAAAAGCAGCCGTCTTACCCGTACCGGTTTGTGCCGATGCGATCACATCTCTGCCGGCCATGATCGGTGGTATCACCTGTTCCTGTACAGGTGTAGCCGTTTCGTAATTAGATGCCTCAATTCCTTCGAGCAGGTTGGGATGAAAATTAAATTCTGTAAAGCGCAAAATGAAATGGTGTTAAATCGTTGACACAGGCCTTCCTGTAATTTTTGTGGCTGTGAAGATAATGAAAATACAGCTGTGGAGCCCGGCTGTATTGCTACTATCATCGCCTGTTGCGTCGCACACCTCAGGGTTCTGTAATTCTATTGAGCATTTGCGAAGTGTCTATACATATTTCCCGCAACGTACGCAAAGGAGCAACGAACGCTGCGACTCTTAACCGTCGCGGCCGCTGCGAAAAATCTCTTTAAAATTTAAAATAAACAAACAACCTTCCAAAATTCTTACTGTCATTTTCGATCCGGTGGTATTGCTTTTTGATATGCGGTTGTTGTAAGAACCTTTCTACTTTTTTGCGAAGTTGTCCGCTGCCCTTGCCGGGAATGATCTCCACTTCCCTTATCTTTTTATCGATCGCATCATCGAAGGCTTGTTGCAGGGCATCATCAATTGCACGACTGTTGTTATAAATATGGTGGAGGTCAAGTTTGATGCGGGCCATTCTGGTTACTGGTTGCTAGTTGCTGGTTACATGTTTCGGCGATACTGGCCTCCTACTTCATACAGGGCATGTGTGATCTGGCCTAGAGAACAATATTTCACAGTTTCCATCAACTGTGCAAAGAGATTTCCGTTATTGATCGCTACCTCTTTTAATCTCTTTAACTCATTTTCATTCTTTGCTTCATTCCTTTTCCAGAAAGCCTGCAGGTTCTTTATCTGCAGTTCTTTTTCTTCGGTGGTACTGCGGATCACTTCCGTCGGTAAAATAGTAGGACTTCCTTTTTTGTTTAGAAACGTATTGACACCCACCAATGGTAATTCGCCGGAATGTTTCTGGTGCTCGTAGTACAAACTCTCTTCCTGTATCTTATTACGCTGGTACATCCTTTCCATCGCTCCCAGCACACCGCCCCTTTCTGTGATGCGGTCAAACTCGGTCAGTACTGCTTCTTCAACCAGGTCAGTTAATTCTTCAATCAGGAAAGAACCCTGGTTGGGATTTTCATTTTTAGCAGTGCCCAGTTCCCTGTTTATGATTAGTTGAATGGCCATGGCCCGGCGAACACTTTCTTCTGTGGGTGTTGTTATCGCTTCATCATATGCATTCGTGTGAAGTGAATTGCAATTATCATAGATCGCATACAATGCCTGCAACGTGGTCCTGATATCATTGAAATCAATTTCCTGTGCATGCAAACTTCTCCCCGATGTCTGGATATGATACTTCAGCATCTGGCTGCGTTTATTGGCCTTGTATTTATATTTCATGGCCTTGGCCCAGATCCTTCTTGCTACACGGCCGATCACACTATACTCGGCATCCATTCCATTACTGAAGAAGAAAGAAAGGTTCGGGGCAAAATCATCAATGTTCATTCCGCGGCTTAAATAATATTCCACGTATGTAAATCCATTGGACAATGTAAATGCCAGTTGTGTAATGGGATTAGCTCCTGCTTCTGCAATATGATAACCGCTGATAGATACAGAATAGAAGTTTCGTATCTTTTGCTGAATAAAATATTCCTGCACATCACCCATCAGTTTCAATGCAAACTCAGTAGAGAAGATACAGGTATTCTGTGCCTGGTCTTCTTTTAAAATATCGGCTTGCACCGTACCCCTCACCTGTGACAATGCATTTGCTTTTATTTTCTCATATACATCTTCCGGCAATACATCCGCACCGGACAAACCAAGCAAGCGCAATCCCAAACCATCATTGCCGGCAGGTAATGCCTCCCCAAGCCCCTCCGAAGGAGGGGTTTTCGAAGACTCCGATGGATTGTAGTACACTGGTCTTTTGCCATCAGTGTATTTCTTCTTTAAAACATCATTCACCATTGACCATTGACCATTCACTTCTATCCATTTTTCACATTGCTGGTCAATAGCTGCATTCATAAAAAATGCGAGCAGCATCGGTGCAGGGCCGTTGATGGTCATCGATACAGAAGTTTTGGGATCGCAGAGATCAAACCCGCTGTATAATTTTTTTGCATCATCAACTGTTGCAATACTTACACCACTGTTGCCAACCTTTCCATAAATATCCGGGCGATGATCCGGGTCTTCTCCATATAATGTTACACTGTCAAATGCAGTTGATAACCTTATGGCCGGCTGGCCCATACTTACATAATGAAAACGTTTGTTGGTCCTTTCCGGTCCACCTTCCCCGGCAAACATCCTTGTCGGGTCTTCGCCTTCTCTTTTTAACGGGAACACACCTGCTGTGTATGGAAAATGACCGGGCACATTTTCCTGCGCCTGCCATTTTAATATATCACCCCAGTCTTTATACTTTGGTAATACAACTTTAGGGATCTTGGTTCCGCTCAGGCTTTTTGTGGTCATCGGTAACTTGATCACTTTATCCCTCACTTTGTATTCATAAAAATCTTTCTGATACTCTGCAACTTTGGCTGGCCAATTGGTAACGAGTTTCCTGGCAACAGGAGTCAGTTGCTCTGTATAAAAATCAATTTGTTGCTGAAGGGCCTCGCCAAGCCCCTCCGAAGGAGAAGCCCCCCTGCCCCCCGAAGGGGGGTTCTTAGACTCCGCAATTTGAAGAGTCTCTAAAACACCATGCAATTGATACAATTTAGTTGCAATAGCAGATTGCTCTTTTACCAACTGGTCATACTCCCTGTTGTTCTCAGAAATTTCGGACAGGTACCTTACTCGGTTGGAAGGAATGATCGCTGATGAAACTTTAGCCGTTTCGGCAAATTGATATTTTCCAAATGCGGTCTTTGTTTTTTCTTCAATTTTTTTCAGCAGCAATTCAAACAGGTGATTCACACCATCATCATTGAACTTGCTGGCCATGGTCCCGATGATCGGCAGACTTTCATCTTTTGCTGTAAATAACTGGTGATTCCTTTTAAATTGTTTTCTCACATCCGCCAATGCATCCAGTGCGCCGGCTTTGTCAAATTTATTGATACAAACCAGGTCAGCATAGTCAAGCATATTGATCTTCTCTAACTGTGATGCTGCGCCATATTCCGGCGTCATCACATACATACTCACATCACAATAATCCAGGATACTGGCATCACTTTGTCCCACACCGGCCGATTCGAGAATAATAAAATCAAACCCGGCTGACTTACAAATATCAATAGCTTCCTGCACAGCGCCGCTCAAAGCCGTGTTATCTTCCCTTGTCGCCAAACTTCTCATGTAAGCTCGGGGATGTGAAATTGCATTCATCCTTATCCTGTCGCCCAGCAATGCGCCGCCTGTTTTTTTCTTGGAAGGGTCAACAGAAATAACAGCAATGGTCTTGTCCAAAAAATTAGTGAGATACCTGCGTACGATCTCATCGGTAACTGAAGATTTACCCGCACCACCAGTACCGGTAATTCCAAGCACTGGTATAGATGTTTTTGATTTTTCACTTTTGACTTTTGAACCATTTTCAGCATTGGTTATCTCTCTTGCAATTTTTCTTACATCTTTTGCTTCTTCTAATTTCAACGCTGTTTTATAATCAGCTTTGCCATTCAATTGCACATCACACAAACGGATCACATCTTCTATCATTCCCTCCAACCCCATTTTTCTTCCGTCATCCGGGCTGTAGATCCTGGTGATACCATATTTATGCAGTTCTTCTATTTCTTTTGGTAAAATAGTGCCGCCACCACCGCCGAATATTTTAATATGACCACAACCGTTTTCTTCCAGCAGGTCTTTCATGTATTTAAAAAACTCCACGTGCCCTCCCTGATAACTGGTGATGGCAATGCCCTGCACATCTTCTTCGATAGCCGTTTCCACAATTTCCTGTACGGACCGGTTATGACCGAGATGGATGATCTCGGCGCCCTTGCTTTGCATGATACGCCGCATAACATTAATAGCAGCATCATGTCCGTCGAACAGGCTGGCCGCCGTAACAATACGAACCTTATTAGTGGGAGTATAACTCATATTGGCAAGAATCCACAAATTTAACCAAAAATCCACTGTTTGTCCATCTTACTAACAAATAGGATTGCAACGGGTTAATTACATTTGCTGATGCAACACCTGGTCAGATCGATCGCTGAATTATATAAACAGTGGAAAGGCGCTGAGGCAACCAGTATAGATGTATTACCTCAAAGCGGCAGCGAACGCCGTTATTTCAGGCTGCATGAAAAAAACGGGTCGGTTATTGGAACCTATGGGGCCAATATAAAAGAAAACGAAACCTTCATTTATTTCTCCAGGCATTTTAAAGAAAAAGGTCTTGCCGTTCCTGAAATACTGGCTATCAGTGATGATCTTCAATTTTACCTGCAGGAAGACTTCGGGGATATTTCTTTATTGAACCGGCTGGAAGCCGAAGGTTTCTGCGCCGAAGTGTATGAACTTTTCAAAAAAAGCCTGGAAGCCCTGGCCCTGCTGCATGTAAAAGGAGATGAAGGGTTAGATTATTATAATAATTGTTTGACCGGAGCAGAATTTGGTAAGCAGGCTATTATGTCCGACCTTCTTTATTTCAAATATTATTTTTTGGATGCACTCCGCAAACCTTATGACAAGCAAAAGTTGATAGATGATTTTGAAGCATTGAGCAATTACCTGACGCATACAGAATACAAATATTTTATGTTCCGTGATTTCCAGAGCCGGAACATTATGGTGAAAGAGGACAATTCCGTTCATTTTATAGATTACCAGGGAGGCATGAAGGGGGCGCCTCAATACGATGTGGCATCCATGCTCTGGCAGGCCCGGGCAAATCTTCCCGATGTATGGAAGAACAAACTTTTGGATGACTATATGAATAGCCTGGAAAAGATCATCGGGCAAAAGATCGACAGGAATGTTTTCAGGAGTCAATACAATGGATATGTATTGATAAGATTGCTGCAGGTACTGGGTGCTTATGGTTTCCGTGGTTTGTTTGAAAGAAAAGCACAGTTCTTGACAAGCATCCCGTTGGCCTTAAGGAACCTGAAAGAGTTTTTTCAAAATCAAAGTATCGGTATAACTGTGCCTGAATTTCGTAAAGTATTGGACATGTGTTTGGCAGATGAGATCATTCAGCAGTTCACGCCTACCCGGGCTACTGAAAAAACTCCGTTAATGGTTACGATCAACAGTTTTTCTTACCGGAATACAATTCCGGAAGACACAAGCGGCAATGGTGGCGGATTTGTATTTGATTGCCGGGGCATTTTAAATCCCGGCCGGGTTGAAAGCATGAAAACAAAAACCGGTCGTGATAAAGAAGTTATAGATTTTTTGGAGCAGCAAACAAAAATGCAAGAGTTTCTCAACAGTATTTTTGATATAGTTGACATCACGGTAGAAGAATATATCAAACGTGACTTCGAAAGCCTGGTGATAAGTTTTGGTTGCACCGGTGGTCAGCACCGCAGTGTATATGCCGCTGATGAATTAGCAAGACATTTAAGGAACAAGTTCAAGGTGAAGACCGAATTAAGGCATCTCGTGCAGGATGAAAAAAAATGGATTAACGAACTTCCGAAAGGCGTATGAAATCGATGATCTTTTCTGCCGGATTGGGTACACGGTTTAAACCCTGGACTGATTCACATCCAAAAGCCTTAGCGATTGTGAATGGCAAATCTTTGTTACAAAGAAATATTGAATACCTGCAGCAACAGGGAATAAAAGATGTGATCGTAAATGTTCACCATTTTGCAGATCAAATTGAAACTGTCATTGTAGAAAATGACGGATGGGGAAGTAATATACTGGTGAGTGATGAAAGAGATGAATTGCTGGATACCGGTGGGGGTTTATTAAAAGCAAAAGAATTGTTCATACCTGGTCAGCGATTCATTACCTGCAATGTTGATATTCTTACCGACCTTGATATCAGCAAACTTCTTGCTTTTCATGAAAAGCACAAGCCATTAATATCATTTGCAGTTACCAACCGAAAGACCTCCCGTTATCTTTTATTTGATGAAAACAACCGGCTCTGCGGGTGGAGAAATACAAAGACAGGAGAAGAGAAAGGCCCCCACCTAACCTCCCCGCAAGGGGGAGGAACTAGTACCCTTTTATCGGAGAAGGCATATAGCTGTGTTGTTGTTTTTGAATATGACATCTTCAGTTTAATGGAAGAAAAAAAATTTATTGGTAAATTCTCTCTGATCGATGTGTATCTGGCCCTGGCCTCAGAACATCTTATCATGGGCTATGATCATAGCGGCGACCGGCTGGTGGATGTGGGCAAGCCGGAATCCCTAACTGAGGCTGAAGCGCTCTTTCAGTAGTGAATGGTGAATGGTCAATAGCTTCCCTTGGCAGTGGGTTGCACAAACAGGAATATTTTATTCACTATTCACTATTCACCACTCACTTTTTTATAAAGTATTGCAAATACCCTTTCAACGGTAACCTCCTTTGCAGGCTTTTGCCCTATCTTACAGCCTTCAAACACACATATTATATGAAGAAATTTGTTTTAGGCTTTTTTAGCTTGTTTTTATTTATCGGCTTATTTGCGCAATCAACCTATGATCACAAAGAAGCATTCAACCCGCAGTTTTATCCTTATCCCGGTAATGATTACCGGAGCGCCAGCGGTGAACCGGGTCCAAAATATTGGCAGAACCGTGCAGATTATAAGATCAACTGCACATTGGATACAGCCAAACATAGCGTCAGCGGTGATGTGGAGATCTATTACACCAATAACAGCCCGGATAATTTAAAATTTCTCTGGCTGCAACTCGATCAGAATATTTATAAAAAAGATTCCCGTGCAACGGCCACTACAACGCAGGCAGGCGGCAGATGGGCCAATGCAAAATTTACAGACGGTGATGTTATTAAATCAATTGCTGTTGAATACAACGGAAAAATATTCACTCCAAAATACAATGTATCTGATACAAGGATGCAGGTATGGTTGACAGACGCATTGAGATCATCCGGCGGAAAAGTAAAACTGGCCATCAAATTTGAATTCACTGTTCCTGAATATGGTTCTGACCGGATGGGCCGTTTGAAAACAAAGAACGGATGGATCTATGAAGTAGCGCAATGGTTTCCCCGCATGGCTGTGTATGACGATATACAGGGATGGAATACCCTGCCCTATCTTGGACAGGGTGAGTTTTATTTGGAGTATGGCGATATTGATTTTACCGTTACGGCTCCTTCCAGTTTAATTGTTGTTGGTTCCGGTGAATTACAGAATCCCCAGGAATGTTATACAGCCGAACAAATGAAAAGATGGGCAGCGGCAAAAGCCAGTGATAAAACGGTGATGATCCGAAGTGAGAAGGAAGTAAATGATAAAAATTCAAGACCGCAGACAACCAACAACACCTGGAGATTTAAAATTCAAAATACAAGAGATGTGGCATGGGCTGCCTCCACGGCATTTGTGATGGACGCTGCAAGAATTAATTTGCCCAGTGGAAAAAAATCAATGGCGGTGAGTGTGTATCCTGTTGAGAGCATTACAAAAAATGGATGGCAACGTTCTACGGAAATGGTAAAAGGATCTATTGAGTTTAACTCCAATAAATGGTTTGAATTCCCTTATCCCTGTGCTACCAATGTAGCGGGCATTGTGGGCGGCATGGAATACCCGGGTATCGTTTTCTGTGGCTCCGGTTCTTCCGGCACAAGTTTGTGGGGAGTAACTGATCATGAATTTGGTCATACCTGGTTCCCGATGATCGTGGGCAGCAACGAAAGAAAATACGCCTGGATGGATGAAGGCTTCAATACATTTATCAATGACGGTTCTACTGAAGCTTTCAACAATGGTGAATTTAAAGAAGCCAGTTTCTTCGGCGATCCCAATTCATCCTTCATGGTAAAATATACCTTTAGTGAAAAGATGGATGGCCTTTATACGATACCTGAAGTGATACAGCAGGATAATTTGGGAGTAGCTGCCTATATGAAACCGGGACAGATGCTTACTGCATTGCGTGAAGTGGTATTGGGTAAAGACCGTTTTGATGCTGCATTCCGGGAATATATCAGCCGTTGGGCTTTCAAACATCCCACGCCATGGGATTTCTTTCATACCATGGAAAATGTTGCCGGTGAAGACCTCAGCTGGTTCTGGAGAGCATGGGTATTCAATACCTGGAAACTGGACCAAACAGTTAAAGGAGTAACTTATAAGGATGACAAACCGGAAAATGGCGCTTCTATTTCTATAGAGAATCTTGAAAAAATGGTGATGCCAGTAACGGTACTGGTAAAAGAAGCCAATGGCAAAGAACACAGGATCGATCTGCCGGTGGAAATTTGGCAGCGTGGAAGCGACTGGACATTTACGGTGCCGAGCAGCAGCGAAATAAAAGAAGTGATACTGGACCCCGATAAAAAATTACCGGAATGGAACCGGGATAATAATACCTGGAAGAAGAAAGGGTTTTAGATGACAACTTACAGATGATAGATGATAGATGATAGTTTAGTGGCTTTTTCACTCAGTTATCATCTATCAACTATCATCTCACCGCTATCATACTTATCTCCACATTCACAAATTTGGGAAGAGCAGATACCTGCACCGTTTCCCGGGCGGGAAAGTTAGATTCAAAATATTTTCCATAAACTTCATTAAGCGCACCGAACTGGTGCATATCGGTAATAAAGATGGTTGTCTTGACCACATGACTGAAATCCATTGCTGCTTCCTGCAAAATAGCTTTCAGGTTATGCATCACCTGGTGGGTTTCTTCCTGTATGTCTTTATTTTTTAAATTTCCTGTTGTGGGATCGATGCAAATTTGGCCTGAAATATATAAGGTTTCGCCTGTTAATACCGCCTGGTTATAAGGGCCAATAGGCGCCGGGGCATTGGCTGTTGTAATGATCGTTTTGCTCATTTGCTGGTTTTAATAAATTCTAAGAGGCGAATTTAGCTTTATACGTTTTCTTTGCAAAAACTATTATGAAGGTCGCCATTATAACAGATGATGCATTAAAAGAAGAATGGATATGCCAGGGGATGCAGGAGGCAGTACAGGCTGAATGGCTCTCTGAACCCATTGCTGTTGAAGGCGCTGATTGTTATATTGACCTTTTGTTTCAACCCGATACTGAAAGAATAAACAAACTGAAAAGGTTACAACCTGCGATCATTATTGTTGATTCAGTGATTGCAACCCTGGACATGCTCCCGGAAAACTTTATCCGTATCAATGGCTGGCCCGGTTTTTTAGAAAGAACGGTTGTTGAATCAAGTTGCAGCAATGATGATTTGAAAACCCGGGCAGAAAAAATTATTTCTTCCTTTAATAAAACAATTGAATGGGTGCCCGATGTGCCGGGATTTATTACGGCAAGAGTTATCAGTACGATCATCAACGAGGCTTATTTTACCCTTGATGAAAAAGTAAGCAGTAAAAAGGAAATTGATATTGCCATGAAGCTCGGAACCAATTATCCTTACGGCCCGTTTGAATGGAGTGAAAAAATTGGTTTGAAGAAAGTGTATGAATTGTTATCAACGCTTTCGAAAAGTAATTCGCGGTATGAACCCGCCGCCTTATTAAAAAAAGAAGCATTGTTATCATGAGCCTGATCTTAAATATCGACACGGCTCTTGACACAGCTTCTGTTTGCCTGGCGGAAGATGGCAATGTGCTGCAGTTTTCATGCAGCGAAGATCAAAAGGACCATGCGTCGTGGTTGCACACTGAAATTGCTGAACTATTGCAAAAAAGCGGGCATAGCATGAAAGACCTGGATGCTGTAGCTGTATCTGTTGGTCCGGGTTCTTATACCGGCTTGCGGGTTGGATTAGCAGCAGCCAAGGGATTTTGTTATGCTTTACATATTCCATTGATCACCATAAACAGTCTTACGATCATTGCTTTTGCTGTAAAAGATGAGGCTATTGATATGATCTGCCCGTTGATCGATGCCCGTCGTATGGAAGTTTTTACTGCCATGTATGATAAAAACCTGCGGGAAAAAGTTTCTCCGCATACAATGGTAGTGGATGAAAAAAGTTTTGCTTCTTTTCTTTTACAAGGCAAGGTTCTTTTTTGTGGCAACGGGATCAAGAAATTGCAGCCCCTTATTTCAAACAACAATGCACTTTTCAGCAATACAATGGCAGACGCCTCCCATCTTGCCCGGTTGTCATTTCATGGCTATAATAACAAAGAATTTGCCGACCTGGCTTATGCGGAACCCTTGTATATAAAGGAATTCTATTCTCCAGCACAAGGAGTTGATTAAATAGCCTGTTCTTAACAATTAATATTTCAAAAAACAGCCAGGCAGGGTTAATTTTACTTTTCGGTTTTAATCGATCTACTATGAACAACTATTCCCTGATATTAAACGCTGACCCCGTAAACGGCAATCCCGTTAAAGTTGATCTCCTGGTTACAAAAAAAGCCGCGCTGGTTCTCCGGGCTCTCAATCATAAACTGCGGCAGCAGATCTTGCGACTGATCGATGAACACGGAAAAATGACGGTAACTCAACTTTACCTGAAACTAAGGCTGGAGCAATCAGTTGCTTCGCAGCATTTGGCCATTTTACGCAAGGCGGCGCTTGTTAAAACCGCCAGGGATGGTAAATTCATCTACTATTCTATAAATGCAGAACGACTGGAAGAGATCAACGAATTTGCAAAAAACCTGTTGAAATAGCTGAATTTTACGATTTAAGTAATTGTTCGTCCGGCCCCGGGACATTTTTATTTCTAATGCGGTAAATTTGCAATTCAAACATTCCGGTTATGTTCATTAAACAACTATATACAGGATGCCTGAGTGAGGCTGCTTATTACATTGAGAGTAATGGTGAAGCAGCAGTGATCGATCCCTTGCGGGATATTGATGCCTATCTTGAACTGGCCAACCAAAGAAAGACCCGTATCAAATACATTTTTGAAACGCATTTTCATGCAGACTTTGTAAGCGGCCACCTTGACCTGGCACAGGCAACCGGCGCACCGATCGTTTATGGGCCCGGTACTGAAACAAAATTTCCCGTTCATATTGCCAAAGACAGGGAAACATTTAAAATCGGTGATCTTACTATTGAAGTATTGCACACACCCGGTCATACATTGGAGTCAAGCTGTTATTTATTAAAAGACTCAACCGGGAAGAATCATTGTGTCTTCACCGGGGATACATTATTTGTTGGTGATGTTGGTCGTCCTGACCTGGCACAAAAAAGTAATGAGGTCACCATGAATGACCTGGCGGGAATGATGTATGAGAGTATTCATTCAAAACTATTTCCCCTGGAAGATGATGTTATTGTTTACCCCGCACATGGTCCCGGTAGTTCCTGCGGAAAAAATCTAGGCCCCAACACGCATAGCACGATCGGTGAAGAAAAACAATTGAACTATGCGATGAAAGCAGCGACGAAAGAAGAATTCATAAAAGAAGTTACCGATGGTATTGCAGCGCCACCATTATATTTTCCTATCAATGCAAAAATAAACAAGGAAGGATATGACAGTCTTGATGAGGTTTTGGTAAACGGAATGAAAGCATTGTCAGTTGAAGCATTTAAAAAATCAATGACTGAAGATGCTGTCGTTTTAGATACCAGGAATGCAACCCTGTTTACACAAGGCTTTGTTCCCGGTTCAATCGGCATTGGCCTGGAGGGTCGTTTTGCCGAATGGGCCGGCAGCCTGTTACCATTTGATGCACCGGTACTGCTGGTAACCGAACCAGGGAAAGAAAAAGAAACTATTGTGCGACTGGCAAGGGTTGGGTTTGATAAAGTGAAAGGATATTTAAGCGGTGGCTTTGAGGCATGGAAAAATGCGGGTGAAGAAATTGACCTGGTCATTGATGTTGAAGCCGATGAACTGATGATGGATATTCCCCATGATAAAAACCTGCTGGTGGTGGATGTGCGGCGGGAAACAGAATTTGCAGATGGCCATTTAAAAGATGCCGTAAACCTCCCGCTGATTGATATGAATGACCCCGCAACGATGGCTGATTTTGAAGATCACCAGAATTTGTATGTGCATTGCGGCGGAGGTTACCGCAGTGTTATTGCTGCTTCCTTATTAAAAAGACAGGGCTTTCATAATTTAAGAAATGTTTTGGGTGGGTGGGATAAAATCAAAGTACAGGAAAAAGCAGAGATCGTAAAAGAGACAAGTGTGTTAAATTAATTTGCCAGCGATCATATCTTACTCTTGATCCACGCATCCAGCTCAGGAGAACTTTCCGTACTGATGATCACAGCATATCTTGGTTCCTTACCGTTGTGCACAGCAACATGCCATAACCTTTGAGAATCCACTACAAAATGTGCTCCCTTGGGCATCGGCACTCTTGCTTCAGATTCTTTAATGGGTAAATTATTCTCATCACTATCATAGAGCAGCATATAGCTGTCGGGGTTATCAGTAAGTTCGATCCACATCCTCACCACCCATCCCTCATCTTCCGGATTCAAACGGTTATTATCATCGCGGTGAACAGAACGAATGGCCTGATCATGGGTTTGGGGTTCCAATCTGATCACTCTCACTCTTCCAAAGTTGGCGGGAATGGATTTGATATATGCCATCAGGTTGGGACATAATTCCGCATTGGGCGTAAAGATGGCATCCTTATCTGTTTTGCCATTTTCCCAAAATCCTTTGCACTCATTAGTCCCATCGCAGGAAGCCAATGGAGCAAAGTTGGTATCGCCGCCACTTTTCCAGTCCATATAGGTCAGGTTCTCCCATTCCGCTGGCGGGATATTGGAGATATCCAATGTCTTCAAGATCACATATCCTTTTTCTTTCATCACCGGCATGCGGTAGTGAGGGGACTGCAAGGGAATTTTTACAGACCAGTGTTCGGAATGAGGCCAGAAGATCGTGGGGGTTGGGGATGACATAAATATTGAATTAGGTTTGAGAATTATTGCGAAGTGCTAAAGTAGGAAATATAAGAGAAACCGGGATTGACTTCTACTGTTAAAAAAACAGTTTATTAAATTTTTACAATACCATTTTTAATAGCATATAAAACCAACCCAACCCGGCTTTTGATACTTAGTTTTTCAAAGAGTGCATCCCGATAACCGTCAATAGTGCGGGGACTCAGGTGCATTTGTTCGGCAATTTCTTTATAAGTCATTTCCGTAGCGGCCAGTTTCAGGAATTCGCTTTCTCTTTCGCTCAGGCCGTCTTCAACTGCTTTTCCATCCTCATCCATAATAGTGCGCATCAGGCGGCCGGTCACCATTTCAGAATAATAAAAGCCTTTTGATGCAAGTGATTCGATGGCCGCTTTCAGTTCAGAAGGATGAGAGTCTTTCAATATATAACCTCTTGCGCCGTTCTTCAGCATTTTAATGATAGCTTCTTCATCATCATACATACTCAACGCCAGCACTTTTATTTCCGGGTAATTGGTTTTTATCCAGGCAGCTGTTGCATAACCATCCATTACCGGCATATTGATGTCAAGCAGAACAATAGCTGGCTCGGTTCCTGTCTTTATCTTTTCTGTAAATTCTTTCCCGTTATCCGCTTCAAACAATACCGGATAGCCTGATTCTTTCAGCATACCGGCAAGGCCGTTACGGAGTAACACATGATCATCCACTAAGGCAATGCTTTTTGTTTCTGTTGTCATTTATTATTTTGTTGATAGTTTGCAAAAGGTAAAATAATTTTCACAAAGGTTCCTTCGCCAGCCATGCTGTTCATACTGAAATCGGCGCCGATCAGTTTGGCGCGGTTCTGCATATTGCGGAGACCGAGGCCAAATCCGGTTTCTCCTTCCTGGTTTATGGGGGAAAGATCAAAGCCCTTACCATCATCTGCGATCTGCAATTCCAGGTCTTTATCTGTATAAGTTGCCGATACTTTCACTGTTTTAGCTCCTGCATGTTTGATAATATTATGCAATGCTTCCTGCACAATGCGGAAAAGGATGAGTTCTTTTTGAGGTTCCAATTTTTTCTTAACACCCGTACTATTAAACTCTGTTTTAAGAAAATCTGTTTTTTTTATCATCTCCAGTTCGGATTCAATGGCTCTTACCAGGCCAATGGCAGTAATATTATCTGTATTAAAACTTTTTGACAGATCTCTCAGGTCATTAATGGCTTTACTTACCTGGCTGAGTGTGTTATCGATCTTACCCTGCAATTGTTCCGTTTTTGCAACATCCATAGTATTCAGGTTCAGTTTGGCCAGGCTGAGTACCTGCCCAACGTTATCATGAATTTCCTGGGAAATGTTTTTAAGGGTTTGTTCCTGGATCTCGAGTTGGGTGCGGAGAAGGGTTTCCTGAAATTCAACCTTTAACTGTCCCTGTTCAAGTATATTCCTTGTTTTCCTCCTCATATACGAGAGCAGAAAAAAAATAACAAACCCCGCAAGAACAAGAAAAGCTATTGTTCCACCAAAAATTATTTGTTTAAGGCTTTCTGAGGCTTCTTCTCCGTGCATAGTATTGAAATTGAAATGCAGCTATAAAGCACCCATATCAATTTGCTATTTATAGATGCAAATATTTGTCTTGTTAAATCAAGATGATTTCTAATTAAATAATCAGAAAACAATGTGTAAAAAAATTCTCCCGCATTAAACAAAAAAACACCTGTTGTTAGCCAAAACATTGGCTCTTTAATTAGATTAGTTTGAACATTTGTCGATTGCAACTCCATAAAATACATACAACAAAACACTAACATGCAAAAACTTCCGATTTTAAGAATATTTGTACTAAATCTCTCAAACCCCTGGATGAAAAGAATATTACTTATTGCAAAAACGGAAAAGGAAATCAGAAAGAAAATTGAGATTTGTAAAAATAATTTTCTTGTATAATGCAGATAAAAAAGAAACCCATAAAATAAATACTCTATTGGAATCGAAATATTATACAACCATGCATTGGGTTCATGCAACTCTTTTCTCAGGTACCGACCATATAATTCCACCCCGACTATAAAACTCATAAAAGGAAGTAACCAGCATAATTTTGTACTCTTAATTTTATACCAAAAAACTATGCTGGTTAGCAATGCGCCTATTTCAAAGAATATATGAGCTGGAAGCGGAAACATTTTTATTTATAGATTGTGTTACGTTCGCTGCACCTATCCGGACAAAGTTCGCCATGGTTTCTAGCCGAGAGAGACAAAAACCCTCCCAATAAGCTCATATCCCTATGAGCCATTGAATTAAACGTGTTTAAATTACCCGTTGTATCAATTGTACCTACTATAAAAAAAGTTTCTTTGCCACTAGTAGTTGGACCTGTTCCCAAATTGTCAAATGGATACGATCCAAAAACAAAGCGAGCCCCGGTCTTTGACTTATAAAGTGTTTGATAATGAATTAGAGAGTCTGCAAATATTTTCAAACTATCAGCGGGAATTAGAATACTTTTTGCTTCAAGCCCCCCCCTTATTTCAGCGCCGAAGGTTAGTTGAATTTCATTAATTTTTCTTGCATGATTATCAAACATTGTCTTTGCATCAGTATTACTAATTGGGTCTAAAAATTTAGCTCCGTTAAAATAATTTTTTAAAAAAGTTTCAATTAGCTGACTTTTTGTACTTTTTACATTAAACTTTTCTGCGTTTAAAAAATTAAGCCCTCCCTCTCCTTGGTCACTATTTTTTAATTCATGAACTACTTTTTTAACAAGCTTTTTTTGATCATTGCTAAGACCCTTCAAAGTCTTATCGCAACTTTGCAAAAAAACCATTGAGATGCATGCTAGAAATAATCCAGCAAAAAATTTTGCCTTGCGTTTCATATAATAAAGTTTTAGGTGAAAGAATAAATTAAATTACCACACAAATATCACATCTCCAATTTCTGTTTCAAAGAGTTATTAGGCCTGTTCTCCAGGGTGTTTTCACCTGCAAAAATCAGGTCAATACAACCTTGTTTACGGCTATGTAGTTTTTGAATCTTGCGGTTCTAAAACTATTTATTATGAAAAAATCATTCTTCCTGTTTATTTGTGTAATCACAATTACTTTCTCTTTCACGTCCTGCGAAAAGGTATTCCCCAAAAAAGGATGTACTGATTCCAAGGCCCTCAATCATGAATCCGAAGCAGACACGGATGACGGATCTTGTCAGTACTCATCCGTAATATTTTACATGTCTGTTATCAATCCTGCCCGGCCTGTCACCGTTTCAGTTAATGGCAGTACCGCGGGTATTATTACCGCTCAATACCCCTCCGGCCCGGGTAACTGCAGTGCACCGGGTTGTGCAATCTTCAAGTTTAAAGATGGTCAAAAATTAGATTGGGTAGCTACTGAGCCTGGCGGGTTAATTTGGACAGGTACCATTGAACCCAATTCATTTTCCGATTGCATTAAAGTAAGAGTTTACTGATAAATCAATAGTTATGAAACATATTACTCTCCTATTCATTACGGCAATAATTCTTGTTTTAACTCAAAAAAGTCATGCGCAAAGCGGGTGGCAACAAAACAGTTATTACTCCGAAGAAGGCCAGTCAGATATTATTTACGGACCCTGTTATTCTGTGTTAGCCGGGTACGACTATTACGGAAGGCCTGTTTACAACTGGTTCCAAAAATGCCAGCAAAGAAACTGGCATTCCTGGTACGGAAGAAGAGGAGGATATTTTTGGATGTGCAATGGCTACAATTGCTCCTGGGATTACAAATATGAAGAAAGAACCTGGTGGTATTTTACCTGGTATAATTTTACCAGGCCCTGTTGATCATCTTCTAATAAATTTTTATCTTATTATCTCATCCTGGAAAAAGAGCCGGAATAAGATTATTATGGCTCTTTTTCTTTTCCACAAAAATTTGAGATACTTTTTTGAATAAAACTCTTACCTTCTTTCATCCCCAGTCTCCGCTTTTCATACCTTTCCTTTTTTCCCAACAAAAAGTTAACGACCCCATTTTTTCACCATTCGTCAGGAAATTGTCACCCTTCAGATAAATCACTGCTGCCGGGCCGTGATCAGCTATTATCTTCGAAATACGAAAGACTTAGTAATAATCCTTAGCCGGTAACATTTGCTATTTGTTTTTCGTCAAATAACCGCTGTTAAAAGTATAGTCATGAAAATCAAAACCAATTTAGTATTGGGAGCAGCATTACTCCTGAACCTCTGTAGTTATGCCCAGGCTCCTGCTACTGCTGAACACAAGCAATTAGCAGCAAAAAGAACAGCTGAGCCAATAAAAATTGACGGAAAGCTTGATGAAACTGCCTGGAAAGATGCTTCTTCTGCAGCCGGCTATACAGAATTACGACCCACTCCTTTCCGGAAAGAGGAAGAGGCCAACAGAACAGAAGTCTTCTTCCTTTATGATGACGGTGGTATTTATGTAGGTGGTTATTGCCATGAAAAATCAAAAGACAGTATTTCCACTGAATTGAATGGACGGGATGGATTTGGCAATAATGATTGGCTGGGAGTTGTATTTGATACCTATGACGACAAGATCAACGGGTTTGAATACTTTACGACACCATTGGGCGAGCAGATGGATGCCAAGATCTCAAACAGCGGCAACGAAGATTTTAGCTGGAATGCTGTTTGGAAAAGCGCTGCCGTGATACACAATGATGGATGGTCGTTTGAAATGTTCATTCCTCTTTCTGCCATACGCTTTAGTAAAAAACCTACTCAGAACTGGGGCCTTAATATCATGCGGCGCAGGCAAAAAACAAGTCAGCAGGTTTTTTGGAATACACTTAATCCCAATGTTAACGGTTTTCTTACACAGAATGGTCTTTGGATCGGTCTTGAAAATATCAAACCGCCATTGCGATTACAATTCTCTCCCTATTTCTCTACTTATATTAATCATACTCCTAATCCCCAGGCGGGCAAGAAGGAGTGGAGCTCCTCGGTGAACGGCGGAATGGATGTAAAGTATGGGATCAACCAGGCTTTTACACTGGATATGACGCTGATCCCTGATTTTGGGCAGGTGAAAAGCGATAACCTTGTTTTTAATCTAACCCCATTTGAACAAAAATACTCGGAGAACAGGCCTTTCTTTACAGAAGGTACTGAACTGTTCAGCAAAGGAAATTTATTTTATGCAAGAAGGATAGGTGTCGGTGCTTTGTTCAGCCATTCTACCAGCGAATATGCTACGACCAATGAAATAGTTGTAAAAGAAGCGCCGGAACATTCAAAATTGATCAATGCCACAAAGGTTTCCGGGAGAACGGAAAAGGGATTAGGTATCGGTATCTTAAATGCTGTTACCAATAATCGTTATGCAACTCTTGAAGATATAAGTACAAAAACACAACGTAAGGTACTCATCGAACCGCTGACCAATTATAATATATTAGTGTTTAACCAATCGATGAAACATAATTCAAGTGTAAGCCTCGTGAATACAAATGTCTGGAGAAGCGGTCATGATTATGATGCAAACGTTACAGCAGGGCTGTTTGATTTTAATGATAAGAAGAACATGTGGAATGTTGGCGGAAAAATTGCCAATAGCCGGCTAATCGGTTACTTGCCAGGTGACAAAACATTGAGTGGCTATAGCCATAGTTTATATTTTGGTAAAACAAGCGGGCGTTTTAATTTCAATTTCAACCAGGACCTTATGAATGATAAATTCAATAACCGTGACCTGGGTTATATGAGTTATAATAACACGCTTGATCATTATCTCTGGATCGGTTATCGCTGGACCAAGCCCGGCAAATTTTACAATAACATTTACCTGAACTTCAATGTGAATTATTCAAGACAGCTAAAGCCTTCCATGTACAGGAATGCTAATATTAATGCGAATGTGAACGGCCAGCTGAAAAACCGCTGGTATGTCGGGGCATTGGTAGGATTTGAACCTCATTACAATGATTTCTTCGAGGCGCATGAAGAAGGCAGGATATTCAAAGGATGGTCAGATTATTTTGTGGATGGCTGGTTTGAGACCAATAATTCAAAGAAATACAGCTTTTACAGCGAATTGCTTTATGTAAAAAGAACTTTGTTTAACAGTGAACGATACCAGCTCAATATGAATCACCGCTATCGTTTCAGCAAAAAACTCTCTGTGAGTTATGGAATGAATCTTTCGCCGCAAAATAATAATGTAGGCTATGTCGGAAGAATGGGAACTGATATCGTATTTGGAATGCGGGATATTCAGAATGTTGAGAATTTTCTGAACCTTAAATACAGCTTTAACGACAAGATGAATATCAACATCCGTGTCCGTCACTACTGGATCAAAGGTGAATACCATAAGTATTTCCTCCTGTTACAGGATGGGCACCTGCAAGAGATCAGTACGTATCCCGGTAATGCTGATTTTAATGTTAATTTCTTTAATGTGGATGCCGGTTATAGCTGGCAATTTGCGCCGGGTAGTTTTATTACCCTGGTATGGAAAAATCAAGCTCAAAATTATTTGATGGCAGATGGATATTTCAAGAACTTTAATAATACCATGAAAGCTGATGACGATAACAACTTATCTCTTAAAGTGATCTATTTCCTCGATTACCTGCAGATTAAAAATCTTAAAAAGAAAGAAAAAAAATAACGCTGCATAAAAAAACCTCACCAACCAGTGAGGCTTTTTTATTTATTTAAGATATCCCCGTATTCAGGTTTCCATTCATATTTCCAACGACGATGGCTCCAGAGCCACATGTCGGGATATTTTTTAATCACCTCTTCAAGATACACTACAAATTTTTGGGTAAGTTCCTGTTCTGTCGTGGTATCCGTTATTTCAACCGCAGGAGAAAAAACGGCTTCATAATATCCACGACGGGGTTTATGTATAAAAGCAAAGACAACGGCAGTTTTATTCAGTAAGGCCGCCCGCGCAGGACCTTTTAAAAATGGAGTTGGCACCCCAAAAAAATCAAACCACCAGGCATTCGCAGGGTGCCCGGGATTCTGGTCGGCCACCAACCCGATCAGGTATTGCGTATTGCGATAAGGAATAAAATCTTCTTTCATATGCGTGGCCCTTAAAAATACGGCGCCATTGCGGGTACGTATCTTGTAAAATAACCGTTCCATTATTTTATTGGCCAATGGCATATACACAGCCAATAATTTGTAAACTGTTTTTTTCGTCATCACCAGGTTGCCCCATTCCCAGTTAAAATTATGCCCCACATGTACCTGCAGACTTTTACCGGTTGAATGAATAGCATTGATGAGATCCCAATTGGCGATGAATCTTTTTTCAAGGACCTTTTCGGATACGGAGAGCATCTTGAGGGTCTCGATGAACATATCGATCAGGTTGTGATAGAATTGTTTGGCGATCTGCTTTCTTTCTTTTTCAGTTTTTTCCGGGAAAGCGACCAGGAGGTTTTTCATCACCACATCTTTCCGGTATTTAAAAACATAAAATGCAAGACCGTAAATACAATCTGATAAAACATAGAGCAACCTCAACGGAAGCAGGGATAGAAGCCAGAGAGATCCGTAAACGATGTAATACATGTTGGGCAAAGATAGAAACTACAAAACGATGTTTTGAACAAGGTTGCTCTTGCCCGGGTAGTCTGTATTAAAATGCAGGCCACGGCTTTCCTTGCGGAAACTGGCTCCTTTTACAATTAAATAACCAACAGTGATCATATTCCGGAGTTCCAGCAGTTGTGGCGAAAGGGTACTGCTTTCATACAACTGTTCTGTTTCCTCCCACAATAAGTCAAGGCGGCGCATAGCTCTTTGCAAACGAACATCGTTACGAACAATACCTACATAATCACTCATGATGAGTTGAAGTTCTTTAAGACTTTGGGTGATCAATATCATTTCTTTGGGTTCGGTAGTGCCTTTTGCATTCCAGTCGGGAACAGCCCCCCTAAATCCCCCGCCTGGGGGGACTGTAGAGTCTTTTAATTCTTTAGTGTTCTTACTGGTATCGGAGTCTAAAGCCCCTCCTTGCGAGGGGTTTGGGGAGGCTACGCTATCCATAAAACACCTGTGGGCAAATACCATTGCTTCCAAAAGAGAATTACTTGCCAACCGGTTGGCGCCATGCAGACCTGTTGATGCACATTCGCCGCAGGCATATAAATTCCGAATCGAACTTCTTCCCCATTCATCGGTTTTTATCCCGCCGCAACTATAATGAGCCGCCGGTGCTACCGGTATCATGTTCTTAGTAATATCAATACCGATGGATAAACATTTTTCATAAATGTTCGGGAAATGTTCTGTGAATTTTTCTTTGCTGAAGTGGCGGCAATCCAACCATACATGTTCCGTACCGGTTCGTTTCATTTCATTATCGATGGCCCTTGCCACAATATCCCTTGGAGCCAGGTCTTTTCTTGGATCATACTTCTCCATAAAAGCCTCTCCTTTATTATTTCTTAAAATCCCTCCATCACCACGAACAGCTTCCGTAATTAAAAAAGATTGTCCCCTTACTCCCGGTTCATACAAAGCGGTTGGATGAAACTGGATAAACTCCATATTCTCAATTCTTCCTTTGGCCCGGTAAACCATTGCCACTCCATCGCCGGTTGCAATGGATGGGTTTGTCGTTGTTCTGTATACCTGCCCGTTCCCTCCGGTTGCTAATAAAATTATTTTGGAAAGGATCTTTTCGATCTTGTTGGTTTGCTGGTTCAGCACATATACGCCATAACATTCCACATCCGGAGTTGCTTTGGAAACAAGATAGCCGAGATGATGCTGGGTGATGATATCAACAACAAAACAATGTTTGATGAACTCAATATTCTTTTGTTTGGATACGGCATCGATCAAAGCCCTTTCCATTTCTTTACCGGTTACATCTTTATGGTGAAGGATGCGAAACTCCGAATGACCGCCTTCTTTTCCTCTTTTATAATCACCATCATTCTCCTTATCAAACCGGGCACCCCATTCAATAATTTCCTGTACTCTTTCCGGGCCTTCTTTTACCACGATCTCCACCACTTTTTCATTGCATAAGCCATCACCGGCGATCAAAGTATCTTCAATATGTTTTTCAAAGCTGTCATTCTCCAGGTCGTTTACTACTGCAATGCCTCCCTGTGCATACTTGGTATTGGTTTCATCAGCGCTGGCTTTGGTCATCACCAGCACTTTCCTGTCAGGGAATTGATGCGCTGCTTTGAGGGCATATGTTAGTCCCGCAATACCTGAACCTATTACTAAAAAATCTGTTTGTTGCATGTTTATTTTCTTGCGAGGCGAAGCCGAAGCAATCTCCTCCTGTTTAATTTATTATTTACCCGGCTATAGTTCCCTGATCATCGTCCCTTGCGTCGCACTCTTGTACTGTATATCGCTACTCAGCAAAATATACCGCCCCTCCGGGGCTCTGAAATATTTTCTTCATCTATTCCCACGGATAAATCCGTGGGCTACCAATATTTCGCTCCTACGGGATCTACCACTTTCTCATTCCTTATTCCTTATTTCTTATTCTTTATTCCCTATTTGCTCCACGAATATACTTCACCGCTCCTTCCACAATAAAAAGCTGGGCCAATCCATACGTCAGCATAATTAAAATTCCGGCTGCTTCAAAAGATTGATAAAATTTATTAATGGCAAGCACCGAATCTGAAACAACAAATAATAATGCCCCAAACATCATCCATTTGCCTGCTGCATTATTTTTGATAAACAACATATGCATGGCCAGCATGAACATAAAACTGATAACAATGCCATAAACCAGTACCGGGATCTTCATCTCTGCCAGGTAAGGAGACAGGAAGTTGATGAGTATTGCATAATAGATCACTACAACCACGAGCAACCATGGGTTACCCTTTACTCTTTCCCCTACCCTGACAAAATGAAAGAAAACAATATAAAATATATGTGCTAAGAGAAAAGAAGATAAACCCAGTAAAAAGAACATTTTATCTTTTGGCTCAAACATCAGCAGCACATCACCGGCCCAGGAGAAAAACAAAGCCAGCAAGATCCATTTCTTCAGATTTGTTGCAACCCTGCTTGTTTGTGAAATAAAATAAACGGCAAGAACTGCTATAAGTAATGGTTTGAAATAATATTCTAACTGGCCGTTGTTGAATTGCCTGTCTGCAAGGTTAGCAGCAAGAATAGCCAGGAAGAGGATCAGCCAAAAATATTTTTTCATGCCGTTGATTTAAAGTTCCACCCAGGCATCACTCTCTTTTATTAAATTAATTAATTCCTCTACCGCCACTTCACTGTTCACATTTCGTTTCACCACTTCTTTGCCTCTATATAAAGTGATCTTGCCCGGGCCACTGCCTACATAGCCAAAATCAGCATCGGCCATTTCACCGGGGCCGTTCACAATACAACCCATGATGGCGATCTTCACTCCTTTTAAATGGTTGGTAACAGCCCGGATCTTTGCCGTGGTCTCCTGCAGGTCAAATAATGTGCGGCCGCAACTGGGACAACTGATATATTCTGTTTTGGAGATCCTTGTTCTTGTTGCCTGGAGAATACCAAAAGCCACCGAGTTTAAGAGTTTTGTTTGCGGGGGAATGGCGGGATTTCCAAAATGATGTCCAAGACAAATACCATCGCCCAATCCATCCAGCAACAACCCGCCGGTTTCTACAGCATAATGAATTAAACTTTCTTCAGTAGTGATATGGTTACTATCACAAATCATAACCACCGGGTTTTTATTTTCCCTGTTCATCAGTTCGATAAACATCCGGCGAATGGATTGCATAGCATTTTTATTCGTTGAGCTAAGGCAGATAACCACGGTTGGGTCATTGATCAGCTCCTGTTCGAATGTTTCAGGACTATTACTAAAACAATCCACCATTACAAAGTTTAACCTTTCACTTTTTCTTTCTGCTTTTGCATAATGCATATCACTGAAGATGGGGAAATACTTCGATTTATCTGTAGCTGACACCCATATATCCGGGTCAACAATTACTTTTAATGTACCGGGCAATTCAAACCCTAATAGTTGCTTTCCTGTAAAAAGAAAATCTGTTGCCGCATCGCTGATACTCCACTTGTCCGTTGCATCATCATATGTATAACCAATATTCACCAGGTCCCTAGGAGTGATCTTTTTGATCTTACTGAGATCCGCAATTACAACCGGCACATGTTTGCCCCCAATATTATCTACCGTAAATGTTTCTCGCCTTTTATACTCAAAAGGAGAATAAGGCATTTTTTCTAGGGCGGGCACCAACTCACGACTAACGACTAATGACTCCCGACTCTCATATCGTTTCACCAGGTCCTTACAAACCGGTATCTCAAACTCGGGATCTTCTGTCAATGACACACGGATCGTATCACCGAGGCCATCTTCCAAAAGTGTTCCGATACCAACAGCGCTTTTTATTCTTCCATCTTCACCATCACCGGCTTCTGTTACACCCAAATGCAAAGGATAACATTCCCCAAATTCATCAAACATTGTTTTCACCAATAAACGGTATGCCTGCACCATCACTTGCGGGTTACTGCTTTTCATGCTCAGCACGATATTGTGATAAGTTTCTGCCCTGGCGATCCGCAAAAATTCCATCGCACTTTCCACCATGCCTGTCGGCGTGTCGCCATAGCGGCTCATAATGCGGTCACTCAGCGAACCATGGTTGGTGCCAATGCGCATCGCTGTGCCATATTCTTTACAAATTTTTACCAGCGGCGTGAACCGGTTCCGGATACGATCGATCTCTTCCGCATATTCAGCATCCGTGTATTCGATCTGCTCAAATTTTTTCTTGTCAACATAGTTGCCGGGGTTCACTCTTACTTTCTCAACGATCCTCGCCGCTATCTCAGCAGCATTGGGAGTAAAATGTATATCGGCTACCAGTGGCGTAGTGTACCCTCTTTTCCTCAATTCATTTTTTATGTTGAGTAGATTCTCCGCTTCATTTTTTGAAGGAGCCGTAATGCGGACCAGTTCGGAACCGGCTTCAATGCAACGGATACTTTGTTCGACTGTAGCGATTGTATCCATGGTATCAGTAGTGGTCATCGTCTGCACCCGGATGGGATGAAAATTCCCGAGCAGCAGGTCGCCGACCTTTACTTCTCTTGTTTTAAGACGTTTGTATTGAGTGAGTGATTCGCAGTACAATTGCATGAGTAAATGTGAAAAATGTGAAAATTAGTTACCGTGCAAATTTACACATTCTCACATTTCCCACATTTTCACATTGGCTTTACCAATCTTTCGTTTGGTTGCCCCCCGATTTCGACTTTTCTTTCTGTATTCTTTGCTGCACTTCCTTTTCTTTCTGCGCCAGCAATTGCAGCCTTTGCTGTGCTTCTTTGGGACTCATTTTGGATTGGGGTTGTTTTTGTTGCTGTTGCTTCTTTTTCTTATCCTGTTCTTCTTTCTTTTTGGGCGGGTTCTTCTTTTTTAATTCCAACAAAGCTTTTTGAAGGTTCTCCCTTGCTTCTTTATCATCCGGGTTTAGCCGCAACGTGTTCTTGTATGCTTCAATGCTTTCTTCCAGTTTTTTTTGCCGGCTTATTACCGCTCCCTGGTTGTATTAAGCTTTTGCTTTGAATTCTCCTTTCTCTGCACCCGCCATCTCAGTAAATGCTTTCACCGCTTCATCCTGTTTGTTTTGTTTATACAAGGTATTGGCAAGATTGAATTTTGCAGGGCTATTGTTCGGATCAGCCTCGATGGCTTTGCCATATTCTGATGCAGCTTTATCAAATTGTTGCTGTTTGTAAAATTCATTTCCTGCCCGGATATTCTTATCCGCATCTGAAGATTGAGCCGATAATATCCGGGAAATAAATAAAAACGCTATGGCCAGTTTTACTTTCATGCGATACTTTTTTTACGGGTCTTGCCGGCCTTGCTCCGCTGAAGCTTCAGCGAAGGCGATGCAGGCAGGCGTTCCGGAATAAATTGTTCGACCAATAAAAAAATAAACATCACTGCGGCAAACCATATGAAGTAATTCTTGAAATTCATCATCGATTCATCTCCAAAAGCTTTTCGGTCGATCTGCGATAACTGAGCCTTTAAAATGGAAACAGCTTCCTCGCTGCTTTGAAGCCGGATATAAACACCGTTGGTCACTTTGGCTATCTGCGTTAATTCTTCTTCATTTAATTTCGAGATCACTGTATTTCCCGTTTCATCTTTTTTCGCCTGGCCGGTGGCCGGATCAATAATTTCAGCACCACCCGGCGAGCCAATACCGACCGCATTGATCATCACGCCCTGTTGAGCCAGGGACCTGGCTGTTGTTACTGCATCTTCGTCATGATCCTCCCCGTCAGAAATAAGGATGACTGCTTTAAATTTTTTATCGGCGTTATTAAAAACATTGGCGCCCATTTTTAATGCATCGCTGATCACTGTTCCCTGTTGCGGTACGGAACCAGGAGCAGCGGACGATACAAACATTTGCGCAGCATTGTGATCGATGGTCAGCGGCATTTGTAAATAAGCTTTGCCTGCAAATAAGATCAGCGCTACCCGGTCATCCGGCATTTCATTGATAAGTTTGCTGATAAATTGTTTTGCCCTTTCCAACCGGTCAGGGGCCAGGTCAGTTGCCAGCATACTTTTACTTACATCCAGCGCTATTGCCACATCAATTCCTTTCCTGTTGATATTGTCAGAGCCTCCCGGCTTGCGGGGATTCATGGCAGCAATGATGCCAACAGAAAATGCAGCAGAAAGAAGAATGAATTTTGATGTAAAGCGTGTGGGCGAATAATTACTGATCAAAAGATCCACAAGTCGTTTATCACCTATTCTTTTTTTTACTTTTTTCTTCCATCGTATCAACCCGATGAAAAGAAGAAAAAGTACGGCAATGCCGGTGAATAACCAGACAAACTCTTTATATTGAAACTGGAGGTTCAATTTGAAAATTTGAAAATTAAATAATTTGAAAATGAATATCTGCGGCTTTATACTATCAATAATTAAACCAATATTAGTAACAACAACATAACCCGATCATTTTCAAATTGTCAAATTTTATCATTGAGTAATTGTTTTTACATCTTCCCGTCAAAAAATCCCAATTGCTTAAGGATCCCCTTCAGGATATTCATCCTCACGGTCGTCATATTAAAATTCTTATCCGGTGATTCCAGGTTCAGCACAAAAAAATAAGGATGACTATTTTCTTCGATCCAGCCAACGATCCAACCGATATTATTTCCTTTTTCATCAAAGCCCCAACCGGTTTTATATGCCAGCCGGTAATTGGAATTATCTTCAAACAACATCGCTCTTTTTACCATTTCCTGGTAGCTCTTAAAAAAAGGCAACTGATCGAAATATAATTTCTCAACAAGTCCCAGTTGCTGATCAGGTGTGATCTTTAATGAATTGTCAAGCCAGAAAGAATCTACCGCAGTTTTTATAGTTACTTTTTCCTTAGCCGTTTTTGCACCATACTTCAAACTATCCAGCCAGAATTCCATCGTGTCTTTCCCGATCCTCCTTGCCACTTCCTGGTAATAATTAACAGCGGAAACCCTGAATGCCTCATACATCGTAAGGTCTTTGTTCCATTCTTCTCTCATCCTTTTTACCCCATCCCATTTTATGACCATGCTGTCGTTAGTTATTTTTCCTGTTTGCAAACCGATCAGTGAATTGACAATTTTAAAAGTAGAAGCCGGGAGGTAACTGCTATCCCGGTAACGACCGAGATTATAGATGGTGAACTCCCCGGTGCCATTATCCCTCATGGCAAAACATCCTTCAGTTTTATTTTCATCAAAATATTTTTTCAGGCTATTATCTTTTTTCACATTATTGGGAGAACAGGAAGAAAAAAAAACAATAAGCAACAGGCAACAGGCAATATTTCTCATCGGGTCAAAAATTTCAGCAAAGGTAACGGCTATGCGTTTGCTCTGCTTGCCCCTGGTAAAATAGTGAACAGGCAATTTTTCATGGTTATTGTCGTTTTAACCACTAAATGATTCAATGAAAAAATCAATTGCCCCCATCCTGCTTTTGGCTGTATTGATCACAGGGATCAGCAGTTGTAATAAAGAGATCAATGATGATACCGCCAGCAGTCCTAAGCTTGTTTTTAAATTCAAGTTTGATTCTACCCAGGCCCGGCTGAATAATATTGGCCAACCCCAGGGGGTGGCAGCTGGCAATGCCGGTCAATCTCCAATCTTTAATAAAATGAGTGCTCATTATATTGAAATGACCCCGACAGCTTTTACCGCATTGGGCGGGGGTGCTGTTTTATACCATGCTCCTGAAACAACCATTGGTGGCGCTACCGCAATTGACTTTGAAAGATCTTCCTTTGCCGGCAATAACGAAACCTTTTACTCCATTCCCATAAAAGATATCACACCCGGCGAATATGAATGGCTGCGTATTTCCCTGGCTTACCAGAATTATGATATCAAATATTATTTAGACACCGTTATCAGTGGTATTACCATCAAACAGGAGTTCCCGGGAACAACAGCAAGCTTTATTGGTTATAAGACATACATTAAAAACCTTACGATAAAAACGCAGACCCTGCCTGTCAACGCCAACAAAGCACAGGGTTTCTGGGCTTTTGAAACAACCATCAATTATCTTGGCGTTAATTATCCTTTCTCTTCATCTGGACAAGCGCCTCCGGGTGCCACAACAGTGCCCAACCCGATCTTTGCCACTTCGCCGATACCGGCTGGTTCCTGTGTTGTTACTGCTGCATTTACTCCCGGGAAATTAAAAATAACAGGAACTGAAACCAGTGATATCATTATCGAAGTATCGCTTTCTACCAATAAAAGTTTTGAATGGACTGAAGTGGTGAATGATGGGCGTTGGGAACCCGGCAAAGGTGAACAGGTAGTGGACATGGGCATCCGCGGAATGATACCAAAGATCAAGTAATGATCACTGGCGGGTTAAAATTGCTTTCTGGTAACTCCCAACTTTATAGCTGTCAACTTTCGGGCTGTCTTCAGTTCCTTTCCCGGTAGTGGCTACAGGTTTGGCGCTGGTATTGTAAAATTCCACGATCAGTTTATTCTTTTCCATCCAATAACTATTAATGATCGTAGAATTCTGTACGGTAAATGCGCCGCAGAATTTGTTACCTACCCAATACTGGTCGAGAATGATGCCGTCTTTTTCATCAATTACCCAATGGATTCCTGCAGTATCCTTTTTTATCAAATTATACGGCCTGTTGTCTTCCGATTCAGATCCATAAATGATCTGCCATGTCCATGTATTGATACTATCAGCAGGATGAATTCTTAATTCCATGTTTACTTTCTGAGGTTCCTCTTTACCTGTCTTATACCAATGCAGCTCTCCCTTCCAGTTTCCTTCCCATTCTTTTGGAAATGACCCAGACTGCGCAGCCACAGAAACAGAACTGAGAACAGCAGCAATAATAACGATCAGCTTCATAATATCTTTTATTACTGCTTCGCTGTTAAGTCAGCGGGCAGGATGTTATTGAAATAAGCTTCGCAGTACAAGGTAAAAATAAAAAAACCCATTCAGCCAGGGGCGGAACGGGACCACAACGTTTTACAGAAAATACACTTAGAGGTAAATGCCATTTTTGAGTCGAACATGTCTTACTCCCTGGCAATCCCTTTTTTGGGAAGCACAGGAACTAAACACAAATGATACGGCTGCAATAATGGATAGTCCAAGCAAAAACTTTTTCATACTACTTTTTATAGATTAATTTCAACAATCTTGTTAAGGGAATTTCAACGGATTTGCGGGTAGAGTTTAGACCATCGTATTAAGAGGACTAAAATAATGCCAGCATTTTGATTTTCATAATTTCCGGAAGGTTTTTATTTTTTATTTAATAAATAAACCCTTATCCCCCTTTATAATCGTAAAAACACGAATTGCATTACCTTTACGATCTAATCTTAAATTAATATTTATGAAGCGTATTATTTCTTTATTAGTAGCGACAAATATGTTGTTGATCGCTTGCAATAACAACAAACCAAAAGAAACAACCGTCATTACCAGTTCTGATGGAAAGGAAACGCTAACCGTTGATGCACAGAAAATGCAAAATGCCGCCCAGGATATGGAGAAACAAAAAACAGAGTTGGAAAAATTGACACCATTAACTATGGATCAATTAAAAGCCATGATCCCGGAAACACTGATGGGTGCCAAAAGAACAAATTATTCTGCCAGCACGGCGATGGGTGCCGGGTCGGCCCAGGGTGATTATGAATTAAATGACAGTACCAGGCTTTCGTTGAATATCTATGATTGTGCCGGATCTGCCGGTGCCGGTATTTATAGTATGCAATATATGAGCATGTTCAATTTTCAACAGGAAAGTGATGAAGAATATACCAAGACCATTGAATTCAATGGGGGCCAGGCATTCGAGCATTGCGAAAAAGCTACTAATAATTGTACGCTTTCTTATTTTTCCGGCGGAAGATTCCTGGTAACGCTGGAAGGCGATCATGTTGGTGCTGCTGCACTGAAACAGGCTGCGGGTGGATTGAATATTAAATAGCCGTCCTCGGAATTAGTTGACATATTAATACAGTTGCCCCTATAAGTAAAACCAGGTAAATGAAATCGGCAAACCTGCGTATTGGTCTTTCTATACCGGGTTCCCGTTTCATTATTGTTTTGAAACCAATTCTTAGAAGCTTTTGAACAGTCAGAAAAATCAAAGGAATACTTAAGACCAGTTCAAGATTCCCGACAAACTTATAAAAAAGTGGGGGAGAATGTCTTACCTGATAGCCATAGAAAGCAATAATAATTGCGATAAGGAATGAGAGGTTGAAGTATTTGTTCAACCGAAGCATTTTGTCGTCACAAAAGAACCAAAATGCAGTGCCAAAACCAATGATTCTATTCATTTTAATAAATGTCAATGGATCATTATAGAAAAACAAACTGACCGCTATCAAGGCTGCAATTATTACTGAAATGATTTTAAATCGCTTGCTGATTTTCCTTTCACTCTCTGCTTCGTCAACAGGTTCCGGCTCTGGTTGGCTAACCCGTCTACTGTAGAATATTTCAGGCGGAGGATATTCACTGGAATTGAATTCAGCTTCTTCAAATGTTTTTGATATATCCGATTCAATAGTAGTACCGCCAAAATCTGTTTTGTATACCTGGCTATCTTTTGTAACCCAATACACATTATCGTACTCGTCGTCCGATTCGGGAATAAATATCAATATTTCTTCCCCCATCCGTTTAGCGGGGAACACAGTAGGTTTGGTTATTGTTGTATACCCTGTAATATTTATTTTGTATTCAATATCTTCAGGGTACTTCAGGTAGTTTAAAAGATAATTGAATTGTTCGTTGGAAAGATTGTCGTCAGCCTTTATGATATGTTTACCCCTTTCGTCTTTATATAATTCGAATGTTAAGCCCTCCCCTAAAATATCAGAAGACAGATCTATCCATTGCACAAGAGCTTTTTTTATATCAGCGCAGGCGCCTCCTTCTATGAAAAGAATATTTTTCATCGTCAGGATTAATTTACTTCAACACTCCCAACTCCTTTCCAATTTTTGTAAACGCCGCAATTGCTTTATCCAAATGTTTTTGTTCATGTGCTGCACTTAGCTGCACCCTTATCCTTGCTTGTCCTTTGGCTACCACGGGGAAAAAGAAACCAATTACATAAATACCTTCTTCCAAAAGTTTAGCAGCCATGGTTTGTGCAAGCACAGCATCATAAAGCATAATGGGAACGATCGGATGATCGCCGGGCTTGATATCGAAACCGGCTTCTGTCATTTTATGGCGAAAATATTTTGTATTGCTTTCTAACTTATCTCTTAGTTCTGTTGTTTGTGTCAGCATATCCAATACAGTAATAGAACCACCAACAATCGACGGCGCCAATGTATTGCTGAATAAATAAGGCCTTGATTTTTGCCGGAGCATTTCAATTATTTCTTTTCTCCCTGAAGTAAAACCACCGGATGCTCCACCCAATGCCTTGCCCAATGTGCCGGTGATGATATCGATCCTTCCCATGACACCGCGATATTCATGAGTGCCTCTTCCTGTTTTTCCGAGAAACCCCGAAGAGTGGCATTCATCGATCATCACGATCGCATCATATTTGTCAGCGAGCCCGCAGATCTTATCCAATTGTGCGATCGTTCCGTCCATACTGAATGAACCATCGCTTACAATGATGCGGCTGCGAAGACCGGCTGTTTCTTTCAGCTTTGCTTCCAGGTCTTCCATATTATTATGTTCATAACGGAAACGCTGGGCTTTACATAATCTTACACCATCAATGATGCTCGCATGATTCAGTGTATCGGAGATTATGGCATCCTCTTCATTGAACAAGGGTTCGAACACACCGCCGTTGGCATCAAAAGCAGCAGCATATAAAATAGTATCCTCTGTTCCGAGAAATGCTGAGAGTTTTTCTTCCAGTTCTTTATGAATATCCTGCGTGCCGCAGATAAAGCGGACACTGCTCATGCCATAACCTCTTTTATCAATTGCTTTATGTGCTGCTTCAATTACTTTGGGATGTGATGACAGGCCGAGGTAATTATTGGCGCAGAAATTCAAAACGGTTTTACCACCCACAATTATTTCGGCTCCCTGCGGGCTGGCAATGATCCTTTCAGTTTTATAAAGGCCGGAGGATCTTATTTCCTCCACTTCCTTTGCGATCCGGCGAACAAGATTTTCATTCATTTGGCCTGGTTTGAGCGCAAATATAATTAGTATGCCGCTAGTGGCGAGTGGGAAGTGGCTAGTAGGGCAAACTCCTACTAGCCACTCGCTACTCCCTACTTACTATTTTTTACCATTCCTGTAACATTTCCCTTTATACTTTCGTCCAATCACAAAACCAACTGAAATGAAAAATAAAAACTGGATAATTCCCACCCTGATCGCTGTCCTGGTGGCTTCCTCCTTTTTTATTATTGGATTTTCTTCTCACGCCTCCGCACAAAAAGAAAGGTCTACCTGCTGCAGTCAAAAAATGTCCCCCGGACCTGCCGGGAAAGGCTGCAATGGCAAGATCAAGACCACCACACCCGGAGATATGATACTGGAGAACTTTTCCAGGCAATTTCTTGCTATTTCTCCTTTGGGGTACTGATTTTCAACCCTTAGGGCCAAAAAAAATCTTGCACTTCCTGTAACATCTCTTCGCTTTATCCGTATTACTTGTCAGAACAGGACTCAATTAAGTATTTTTATCCTGCTATATCGGCTGTTTATGACTGAACGGGAATACAATGAATGTGTCACTACGTATGCAGATAATGTGTACCGCTTCATCCTGAAAAATCTCCGCCATGAGGAAGATGCCAGGGATGTGGTACAAACTGCTTTTGAAAAAATGTGGCGCAACAAAGATGAAGTGGATGCGCAGAAATGTAAGTCCTATCTTTTTACAGTTGCCTATCACCAAATGATCGACCATATAAGAAAAGTAAAGAGGATACAACTGCGGGAAGATTTCAACGAAGAAGTAAAAGTGCAGGACCGGCCGGCCAATAACCTGAAGAAAGTATTGGAAGAGGCGCTGTCAAGGCTTAGTGAAACGCAACGTTCATTAGTATTATTGAAAGATTATGAAGGGTACAGTTACGAGGAGATCGGAAAGATAACAGGGCTTAACGAAAGCCAGGTAAAAGTGTATTTACACCGGGCAAGGTTGCAATTAAGAGGGTATTTGGTAAAAATGGAAAATGTAATATAAAGAAGCTCTTAGCCTTTAGCTATTAGCTGCAAGCAAATAAAATGAAAATAGACCGCCATAATTACGAAGAGTATTTTATCCTGTACATGGATAATGAACTGGGCAGCGATGATCGCAGCATGGTGGAGGCATTTGTTTTACAACATCCTGACCTGAAAGAAGAACTGGACCTGTTACTTCAATATAAATTGACACCGGATACTGGAATTTTATTCCCGGGTAAAGAAGACCTGATCAAGGTAAATGGTGAAACGCCCATTACGCAAACTAATTATGAAGAATGGTTGCTGCTTTATATAGATAACGAACTGAATGCCGACCAAAGAGATGCGGTTGAAAGATTCATAGCAGACAAGCCATCCATACAGGAAGAACTGGCCCTGTTAGAACGCATCAAGCTTCAACCCGAACAAATTGTTTTTGCCGGCAAAGGATCTTTATACAGGAAAGAAGAAAAAGTTCGTCCATTGCCTGTAAGATGGTGGAGGATAGCTGCAGCTGCTGTATTGCTTCTTGGCATCGGTATCACAACGGCTGTGGTTGTAAATAAAAAGTCTTCGGGTGGAGGAGATATTGTAAAGGGTAACAGCGAGAAGACAAAAACAAATTCTGAGAACCCCGTTATAACACCTGTTAAAAAAGAAAATGCGCCGGTTAACGAAATCGTAGTAGCTGATAATGTGAGACAAGCTCCTGCTCCTTCTGTTAAACCGGATAACAAAAACACGGTTGTAAAAAATAATAACATTGTTGTTAAGGATAAATTACCGGCCAATATTCCATCTCCTGTAAAAAAAGAGGAACAGGCTGTTGCAAATAGTGATAACAACAAACCAACTAATAACCTGCCACAACCACTCAATAATCCCAGCATTAATAAAAACAATGCAACCAACGATGTTGCTGTTAACAGTACTCCTTCAAAAGAAATAACCAATCCAAAAGAATCATTAACCTCTGTAACAAACGTCACTACTGCATCGTATAATAATAACAACGATGCCGACCAGCTTGAAGAAGGCGGTAAGAACAAAAAGAACCGTGGTTTTCTCCGGAAATTAACCAGGACGTTTGAAAAAAGAACCAACATGACTGCAACAGATGACGACAAACTGCTCGTGGGAGGGTTGGCTTTTAAATTAAAATAACCTCTCGCTATCCTGAGAGTGACAATTAAAAACATTTTAAAACAGAAATTATGAAGAGAATCTTTACCCTGTGCATTGCTATATGCACAATCATGACCTGCTTTGCTCAAGCCGATACGACAGGAAAACAAAATCCTTCTCCCGAAAATGATACCATACATATCGGCGGAATGACCATTATACGGAAAGCAGGCAGCAAAGACACACCCGGCACCCACGACAGAGACGTTCAAGTGACAAATTCCGGGGTTGTTAAACATTCCCGGGTGAGTACGAACTGGGCGATACTCGATCTTGGTTTTTCTAATTACTCTGATAAAACCATTTACGGCAGTCCTGCTGCCCAGGCCTATGCACCGGGAAGTAACAAGACCTGGTTCGGTCTGAAATACGGAAAATCAAGAAATGTAAACATCTGGTTCTTCATGCAAAAGCTGAATGTGTCCAAACGTGTCCTGAACCTGAAATACGGATTGGGACTTGAGTTAAACAATTATTATTACAAACAGCCCGTTCGATACAACGACCATCCACTTGCCATCCTTAATCCTCCCATTGTAATATTAGACACCGCCACTGTTGGGCGAACATATAGTAAAGACAAGCTGGCTGCTGACTACCTGACTGTTCCTGTAATGCTAAATGTTAATTTTACCCCGAATCGAAAAAATGGTTTTGGTTTTAGCGCCGGTATCAGCATGGGATACCTCTATAGTGCCCGTAATAAAACGGTTACCTCCGATGAGGATAAAAGAAAAGCAAAAGATGATTTTGAACTGGAGAAATGGAAGCTATCTTACATAGCTGAAATATCGCTGGGCTCAATTCGTTTTTACGGTTCTTATGCTTTTAAAACCATGTATGAAAGGGGGCTGGATATGAGACCGTATAATTTCGGGATACGGTTCAGTAACTGGTAAATGAAATAATTTTGAGAAAATAAGCCGGGCTGCCAAACCCTTGCAGCCCGACTGTTTATTTTACTTTAAAACAATACAATCTTAGTATTCGAATGTTGAAATAAAAAACAAAGCACCCCGATGGGAGTGCTTTGAGCAGGAAAAGTTTATTTGACCTTGAAACAATACATATGTGTTTGTTCATATCCGCTTGGTGTGTATCCTGGCCTGTTTTGTTCGTAAAAATATAAATGTTGGTTGGTGTTTGCAAATGTGATACTAAATCCGGCTTTGGCACAGTTATCATTTAACCGATAGACACCTGATGCATCTGAAACAGCAATCGCAAAGACACCAATTTGCTTTGGAACAATACCAAGTTTAAATTTATATTCATTTCCAAGTTGAACAAATTGATAATCTCTATTCTTTTCAGGTTGAAACGGATCAGGAATAAAAATTCCTGTAACTAAATTATAGTCAAAATCATTAGCCGCCGGAACTACACCGGGATTACTTATACTTCCTCCTGTAAATTTGAGATAATCAATAGATGTTCCCAGGTTATTGGCTCCTGAAAAGTCTATATTGACTCCCAAATTAATATCATGCAACTGAGTAGAGTTAGAAAACTCAACCCATATTGTATCATTAACATTTATACTATCGCTATCTGGATATGCCCTTATGCCTGTTGAAAAGGAATAGGTAATTTCTTTACAACCTATTCCTTTCCTGCATGAGGAATATACTGATGAAAAGTAGATAATTACTATAATTAAATATCTCAGCATTTTTCAATAGTTGTATTCCGCAAATAATGCAATTACTTGTGGAGCCTGATTGTTATTATTTTCTAATAATAATCTTACCCTATACTGTGGCATTGATTTGACATTGGGACCAAGTGCTTGAAAAAGCTGTTGGTTTGTATAGTTCAAAACGTTATCAATGGGTAATGGGGGGCCAGATACTGCAAAGTCATTTCTGTCATCAATCATGTCATAATAAATTCCTTCAGGTATCCGCCTAAACGGATCTGCCATTCTACGAACGAATCCACCTATCATCATTAACTGTTGCATTAAACAAAAAGAAAAAAAGGGAATACAACAAGCAGCGAAGAATTTTTCGCTGCTTGTTGTATTATTTTACTTTGAAATAATAAGCACCGCCGCCTGGTGGTGTTCCCGCTCCTCCTGGAAAGAAATAAAAATGCTGATCCGTTTGCTGAAAATCAATTTGGAAACTTGCTCTTTCACAATTACTGTTATTCCTTGACACATTGGCTGCATTTCCAAGTACCAATCTATAAACCCCAACCGTTTTGGGAATAACGCCAAGCTTAAATACATATCTGTTATTTTGCTCAGCAAAAAGATATGCCCGGAATAATTGTGGGTTCGTATTAGGCGTTTCTGTGCCTGAAATTAGTTTGAAATTAAAATCATTTGCTGCATTTCGAAATTGAGTAGCAGATAAAACTTCCTGGAAACCAATATTTGAACCCAAATAAGTTGCATTGCTGTAATCAATCAGGGCTCCTGATGGTATATCATTCAGAGAAGTGGGCTCGTTTATATCCAGCCAGATAGTATCACCAATCAAAATGCTGTCGAGGTTAGGTGTTGCCCTTACACCAATTTTAAAGGAATAAGTGGCCGTCATACAATTTTTCTTACAGGTTGCCTGTACGGCGCTTAACGCAACTATAGCCAATATAATTTTGAATTTAGTATCCATAAGCTGCAAACAAATTAGTGACCTGCAAACCTTGATTATTTCCATTTTCCTGCAAAAGTCTGACCCGATATGCTGGCAAAGAATTTATATCAGCATCCAACGCATTAAAAAACTGAAGATTTGTATAATTCAACACTTCATCATTAATTAAAACTCTCGGAAACGGAACAGTCAAATCATTTCTATCATCAAACATATCATAATAAACTCCTTGTGGAATCCATCTAAAGGGATCCAGTATAATGGGTCTTGTTGGATCAAAATCTTCTAACAAATTCAAATGGCTGCTTAATGTAACTACAGGAAAACCGTTTGTATAGGTTTGCCCTTGCTCCACCTGGTCTGAACTAAAATTAATCCCATACACCCTATCAGCCAAAACTCGGCCATAGTGATAAGCCCAGCTTTCTCCCAAAGCAATAATTGGAGAACGAACTGTATTTCCCTGTCCATAAGGATCAAACTGGGTTTCCCAGTTGTTTGATGTTTCAGTCAGCTCTGAAAGTACAAACTCATGCCACCAGTCATTACCTACTTGATTATAATGCTGTGCATGACTGAGTTCATGAAACATCACTTCACTTATATCGTCTGAATCGAGGTTTCCAAGAATCCGGTCATACCCGTATAAAAGGTCTATTCTTGATCTTGCCAGTTCAATAATATCCCATGTATGTCCGGGAATTATTAATTCTCCCGTAATATACCTCTGTACAAAAAAATTCAGCAACTCGGCATTATTAGGATATCTATGTGGAAACATTGGGGTTGCGGCCGCACCGGTCAAAGGAGTAATAAATAAATCCATGGTGGCCGGCACACCGGGTAAATCGTCCTGTTGTGCAAGGCCGCCAAAATCTGTTCTTTTATTAAAGGCAGTGACCCCAACCCAGTCCTGCATCCCTCTTGTACTAACTGCTTCCTGCCGGAAAAAAGTATATTGAATATTATTCAGGGCTCCCTTATACTTACCGATATTTTTCTCTAAGGGCCAAACAATGTTCCAAAACCTCCATCCCCATAATCCTCTTACAGCAGTATTGTTGTTTTTCATCTTTACAACAAGTGTCACTTTGTTAAAGGTTTTGCTAAAACAAAACCTGCCGTTGTCATCTGTGTAAACTCTTTCAGTTTTCAGGAAATTTCTGGCAACTACCCTGATTCTTCTTACAGGAACATTTCCATTATTTAACCGGTTGTCCCAAACGAATAAATTGCCTGCGGGTTTTTTTATACTTCCTCCACAACCGCCACCACCGCCACCACCGCCACCACCGCCGCCACAACCCGACGGGTCGCATGTTGGGCCACAGGGATCTATTTCACAAGGGGGTGTAAGCAAGTTGGGTACAGTTCCGCAACTATCTTCGAAAGGGTTGCCGGTAACCCTGAAAGCTTCCTTTTCCAGGTATAAATCAGTGTCAGGCACATAGATCTGTTGTATGACCTCATATTGAATATCCCCGGGTAGTTGAAAACCGGCATCTACTACAGCATAATACCAGGGAATTTCATCGGGTCCAATTCCTGCCTGGGGATAATAATCTCCCTGATGCAAAATCTCATAATCCAGCGGATAATCATATAAATCCAGGTTTAATCCTTCCAATACCAACATCTGGTTCATATCTGCTGGTCTGAATTTCACATATAATTTATTTACAGCAATTCCATTGGCATTGCCATATAAATTAATTGAAGCTTGCTGCATTACTGCCACAGAATAGGGATTGCCTTGCAACTGGTTTCCTAAGACAGTAGGAACATCAGTAGTATCCATGTCATTTTCCATTTGCTCAACACAATTATTCTCGAAACCATCTTTTTGTTGAAGACCGGCTACAGTTTTGTTATCTGTTTTCACATCTTCTTTTTCTTTGATTGACTTTTTACAGGAAAAATTAAGCAAAAGCAAAAACGCAAGGACATAAATAATGCCCCGGTGGGGGAGGCGCAATTGGCGCAGTTTGAAGGTGACTCTCATAAAATAAAGTTTCGGTTTAAGGTTACGAAAAGTTACAAAGCTTTATTCATTCAGCAATCGTTGTTAAAAAAAAACTGCCCGGAACCTATGCCGCGTAAAATCCCGTGTATCTTTTCTAAACGTCCCGTTAAAACATATCCACAGCCCAAAATAAAAGATCGTGGCACTTCGTTTGACCAACGACGGTTACTAATTTTGCCATGAAATAAATTCTGACCCCACCTGAATCAGCTTGTATCTGGCCTAATACGAAAACCCATAGTGACATGAAAAACCTTGTGATGTTGGCTTCCTTTTTCCTGGGAAGTACTTTAGTGGCTTCGGATGTTCATAACGTTTCCCGTAGTAAATCATCGAAGCGGTTCAGCTGGGGCGCTGACGGGCCGGTAGGCTCTGTTTCCATTGTTATTGATAAATCAGACTATGAGCTGAGTATATACGATGATAAGGGCTGGTATGCCACTTACCCGGTTGTGTTTGGCAACAACAGTCTTTCCGATAAAAAAATGCAGGGAGACAAAAATACCCCGGAGGGTGTCTTTCACATCAATGCTAAAAGAGTGCATGACAAATGGTGCCGTTATTTGTCATTGGATTATCCTACCAAAGAAAGTTATGAAAAGTTCAACCAGCGCAAGCAGCGGGGCGAGATACCGGCCAATGCCAGCATCGGGGGCGGCATCGGCATACATGGCACCTGGCCGCATGAAGACTTTGTGATCGACCGCTACAAGAACTGGACGCTTGGCTGCATCTCTATGAAGAATGAGGATGTAACGGATATGTACCGGTTCACCAACCCCGGCACAAAGGTTACTATCCGGCCGTAAGATCATTTATTCGTGTCGCTCAGAAATTTTTCCACTTCAATCTGCCATTTTACAGGATCTTTTTGCAAAAATGATTCATGTCCCGCATGATCATAGATCAGCAATTTCTTATTGGAAGACGCAATGGCATTATAAATCTTATCTGTTTCGCTTTTTAATACATAGTGGTCCACAGCGCCCCATTGCATCAGCACCGGGCATTTTATTTTTGCTACATAACGGGCCGTTTGGTCTTTGAATCCATTAAACCCTCTTTCTATTCCGATCCACAGGGTAACAAGAAAACCAAAAGGCTTTTCTCCAAATCCACTGAAGCCCAATCCTCTTGCCCTTGCTCTTAGATGTGACTGAAGTGAGGCAAAAGGCATGTCCAGGAAAACACCCGAAGGTTTAAGATCATAATCAGCTATTGCTTTAGAAACTACGACTGCACCCATGGAAACTCCATACAGGAGAATATTTTTTTCTCCCTCCTTAACAATATAATCATAAGCCTCTTTTACCTCTTTTGATTCTCTTACGCCAATCGTGGTAGTGTTACCGCCGCTGTTGCCATGTGCCCGGAAATCGACCAGCATTACATTATATCCATAACTAAGAAACTCACTGGCTTCAGGAATCAACATTCCCTTATTTCCCATGATCCCGTGAAAAAGGATCACCGTTCCTTTTGCATTTGAATCAGTCCTTGCATACCATGTATCAATAAAGATCATGTTCCCGACCGGCAGTTTAATAGTTTGATATTGAAATACCGGAAACTCTGTAATAGCCGACCGGGGTTGCCGGGGACCGCTGAATAAACGCCAGGTTTTGACAAAAATATTCCGGTTAGGAGGCTTGTTCCTCAATGCCGGGTCATCGTAAACATGAGTAAACCTGTAGGCGTACAAGGCAGCGCTGAGATTAAAAAGAAAAAACTGCACAAGCAATACCCACAATATCCAACGAACTATAGCAGGAAGTTTACGTTTGCGGTTTTGTTTCTCCATCAGGTTGTGCTGGCTTGGTTATGTAGCTATCAGCCAAAAGTAATTTTAACCGGCCATATCTTCTGCTGATCATGTGAATTATTTTAGGATAAGGTTAATAACAATTTTGAGCAGGAATAAAATTTTGTTCCGAGATTTGCCATGTCTTTCCGAAAGCCCTGACGAATTTGGAAAAACCCTTTAAAGCAGCCCATCCGTGCTGCTTTAATTTTTGCTTGTAAGCCGTAGCTTTCACCTTCGTTGAAACTACAGCGGATAAATCAGCAAAGGCTTACTGGTATAGTTTCTTGTTTATATCTGCAGGTATAGCTTTCTTATTCACGATGATGGCCACCGTCCTGATCTTAAAATAATCATCCCGCATAAAGAGGAAGCCGCCCAGTGAATTAGAATAATCTCCCCAGGAATTTTTGATATAATACCATTTTTGTCCTTTTATATCCTTAACCACTCCTACTATATGCATCATGTGATCAAGGAGAGTAGTTTGATCTTCAAAAGCCTTCTGCCTCGCTGCCTGGAAATCATTAATAGCATCGGGCATATAAGCCAGGCCTTCGGTGAAATCGAAATAAGCATCTTGCGCATCTCCATCCCAGCCTACTGTATATCCATTCTTCAAAGCGCTGTCTGTGATGCGGGAAAAATCTGTTATCGTTACATTGTAATAAGCGTCACCCGTCCAGTTGTATTTATCTTCCAGGACAAATGATCCGTAAAAAGGATGATGGGTATAAGAAGTGATCTCTATATAATCATCGGGGTTAAACTTCAATACCTGTTCCAAAAAAGTCTTTGGCGTATATGTTCTTGCTTTATAACTAAATTCCTTTGGAACCGGGCCAAGGTAATGATCCAGCACACTGTCAATAAAATGTTCCTGTTCTGCATTCATATTGACAACCCCTTTAGATACCATGTCTTTTACATAGCGGCTTAATACTGTATCCATCTCCGAATGGTTATGACTGTTTTCACCACGCCCCTTGCCCGGGTAAGTTGATTCGGGAACAATGCCATAGTTCTTTATCACCCACATCACATCATGAAACTGTCCACCGGGTGTAAAAAAATTTTGGCCTTTTAGTTGAAGGTGCCGCCGGATCTTGCGAAGCATGGAATAACGTGCAATAAACATTTCACTCAGGTCAAAGTTCCCACGACCCATTTTCATCAGTTCGCTTTCGAGGAAAGAGTTGCTTGAAAAACTCCAGCAGGTGGATGAGATGAACTGATCTTTGACATTGGTACAATTTGTTTGACGGGGTGGGATCAAGCCAAGATCAATCCGGTTTAATTTTTGTGCAAATGCATTGTAAAAAAAGATGCAGGATAGAAAAAATGTAAGAATTGGCTTATTCATTATCAATTTAATTTAGTCGCTTGTGACCGGTCTTCCATTTCTTGTAACGTTGCCCGGACCTGATCTTTCAGCACTTGCTGTTCAGTCGGGTCATTCAGTTCCTTAAATTTTCTTCTGTAAATGATCTCAAATACCACTTGTCCAACCAGGAACATCCCAAATACGAATAGACCATTTTCTATCGTCACGAAGAGATTATGTATACTACTTTCCCAAAAAAGATCCTCATGATAATAGGCGATAAATTCAATGTGCCAGATCAGCACCATATACTTCAGAACCAGTATTACCATAATAAACGCTGCATTCAACCAAAGTATTTTTTTGGGGATGATCTTCTTTCGCCTGTTTTGGTTATAGGTAAGAATAAATCGATACAGGATATATAGCTCCGGAAACAATATTATTAGTATGCCTATTTCCATTTCTACAATTTCCCGTTCCTTATCTCATCCACCACGGCCGGGTCCAGCAAGGTAGAGGTATCACCCAAATTGGAAGTTTCACCTTCTGCGATCTTTCTTAAGATACGCCGCATGATCTTTCCGCTTCTTGTTTTGGGCAGGCCTGATACAAATTGTATTTTATCCGGTTTGGCAATGGCGCCGATGATCCTGGTTACTGTTTGCAAAATGTTTTTCCTGTTTTGTTCCTCATCCGATGTGTCAGACGCCCTTGAGGCGTCAGACACCACGAAAGCATAAATGCCCTGTCCTTTTACATCATGCGGATAGCCGACCACTGCACTTTCTACAACACCGGAATGCATATTAATAGCATTCTCCACTTCGGCAGTGCCGATGCGATGGCCACTTACATTCAGTACATCATCTACTCTCCCGGTAATTCGATAATTCCCCTGCTCATCTTTTAATGCACCATCACCAGTGAAATATAAATCCTGATACGTAGCAAAATAATTGGTGCGGCAGCGTTCATGATCACCCCAGGTTGTTCTTATAATACCCGGCCATGGCGCTTTGATACAAAGATTTCCTTTCAACAATCCGTGCTCATCTTTCTCCGATGCTTCTTTCCCGTTCTCATCTATCAATACCAACTGCACCCCGGGCATCGGCAGTGTTGCCCAGCTTGGTTTTGACGGAGTAACTCCGGCAAGGTTGGAAATTAAGGTACCACCTGTTTCTGTTTGCCACCATGTATCAACAACCGGGCATTTTTTCTTCCCGATATTCTCATCATACCAATGCCATGCTTCTTCATTGATGGGCTCACCAACGGTACCTAATACTTTTAATGAAGAAAGATCTTTGCCCTTTAATGGTTCCAAACCAAAACCCATTAAACTCCGGATGGCCGTTGGCGCCGTGTAAAGAATATTTACCTGGTGCTTATCTACAATCTCCCAGAATCTTCCGGCAGTTGGCCAGGTGGGTGTACCTTCAAACATCAATGATGTGGCGCCGGCAGCCAATGGACCATAAACAATATAACTATGCCCGGTTACCCAACCGATATCTGCCGTGCAGAAATGAATTTGCCCCGGTTGGTATTGAAACACATTTACAAAAGTATAAGTCGTCCATACCATATAGCCTGCACAGGTATGCACTACTCCTTTGGGCTTGCCTGTGCTGCCGGATGTATATAAAATAAACAAGGGATCTTCTGCATCCATTACTTCAGCAGGAAAAGATGACACCCCATCTTTTTCAATTTGTGCTTCGGCATGTTCCATCTCATCTTCCCACCAGACATCTCTTCCTTTTATCATGGATACCGGTGTTCTTGTCCTCGTATATACAATAACTTTCTTCACTGTTTTATTTCCTATCAATGCATCATCGATCACAGCTTTTAATGGAATGTCTTTGCCGCCACGATAGGCGCCATCACAGGTAATGATGTATTCTGCTTTTGCATCAGCAAGCCTGTCGGAAATACTTTGGGCTGAGAATCCGCCGAAGATCACGGAATGTATGGCGCCGATCCTTGCACAGCCTAATATGGCATAAGCCAGCTCCGGCACCATCCCCATATAAACACAAACACGATCTCCTTTTTTAACACCGTTGTTCTTCAGCATTTGTGCTACCTGGCAAACTCTTTTATGCAACCTGTTATAAGTAACCACTCTCACTCTTTCTTCCGGGTTATTGGGTTCCCAGATGATGGCTGGTTTATCTCCCATTGTTTTCAAATGACGGTCAATACAGTTTTCCGTGATATTTAGTTTGGCGCCACGAAACCATTCCACTTTGGGTTCTTTAAAATTCCACTCCAGCACTTTATCCCACTTCTTTCTCCATTGAAAATTTTCTGCTACAGATGCCCAGAAAGCTTCCGGTTCATCCACACTTCTTTTATAATCCTGCTGGTATTGTTCCAAAGATTTTATCTGGAAAGGGTATGACATGTTCACGGCAATTATGTGAACCCTAAATTTAAGAATAAGGAATAAGAAATAAAGAATAAGAAATAAGGAAGTTGATCAACCGGCAAACCTCTTGAACTTCTTAAACCCCTGGAACTTTTAAACTTTTCTTCCTACCTTAACCACATGAACGAAACAAAAACCAGTGCCGGAGCTATCCGCAAGGTCATTGCCGCTTCTTCCGTAGGCACTATGATCGAGTGGTATGACTTTTACATTTTCGGCATGCTCGCCAAAACGATCAGTACCGAATTTTTCCCCGAAGGAAATCCGACTGCGGCCCTTCTCAGTACCCTGGCCATTTTTGCCGCCGGTTTTATCGTTCGTCCTTTTGGCGCATTGGTCTTTGGCCGCCTCGGTGACCTTATTGGCCGCAAATACACTTTCCTGCTGACCCTTGTTATCATGGGGATCTCCACTTTTTTGATAGGCTGTGTTCCCAATTATAAAAGTATCGGCATTGCTGCGCCAATACTTGTACTGGTACTAAGATTATTGCAGGGGCTTGCATTGGGCGGTGAGTATGGAGGCGCTGCCACCTATGTTGCAGAACATGCACCAAAAGGCAAAAGAGGTTATTATACCAGTTGGATACAAACCACGGCTACATTGGGATTGTTTATTGCACTCGGTGTGATCTTATTGGTGAAATCAAGTATGTCCGATGCTTCATTTACTTCCGAATGGGGTGGTTGGCGCTATCCTTTCTGGATCTCCATTGTGCTGGTGGGTATTTCAGTTTATATCCGGCTAAAGATGAAAGAATCGCCGTTGTTTGCCGAGTTACAGGCAGCAGGGACCACTTCAAAGAATCCATTAAAAGAAAGTTTCCGGCATAAAGCGAATTTTAAAATGGTGTTGCTGGCCTTGTTTGGCGCGGTGATGGGACAGGGAGTGGTCTGGTACACCGGGCAGTTCTATGCACAGAATTTTTTGGAGACAAAATGTTTTATTGAATTCGAACAAAGCAGGACCATCATACTATGGGCTATCGTTTTTGCTACACCATTTTTTATTTTCTGGGGTTGGTTGAGTGATAAGATCGGGAGGAAGTGGATCATGATGGCGGGAATGGCATTTGCAATATTCACTTACCGGCCGATATTCGATACTTTTTTAAAAGATAGCAATCCCGATAATTGGGAAGAAGTAAATGGTCCCGAACGACCTCAGCCAACTTATAATTTTTCAGAAAAAAGAGAATTAAAAACAGGGACAACCGATTCCATATTAACACGAACATTTACTAGAGATTATCGAAATGGAGCAAAAGCAACCTGGACCTTATCAGTAACCAAACATGAAGATATTAGTAAGGATAATGAAGAGGTAGTTATAACATATAGGGATAAAAAACTTCCAAAAAATATTTATTGGAAATTCATTGGCCTTGTTTTCTTATTAATATTATATGTCACCATGGCCTATGGCCCCGTGGCTGCTTTCTTAGTTGAATTATTCCCAACAAAGATCCGTTACACATCCATGAGCCTGCCTTATCATATCGGCAATGGAGTATTTGGCGGATTAGTTCCTTTTATAGGATTATTGCTGACCACAACCTATAAAGCAGACCCATTGGTTGGACTTTGGTACCCGATCGGCGTGGCAGCATTATGTTTTGTGATCGGCGTATTATACCTGAACAATAAGATCGATAAAAAAATAAATGATTAGACCTCACCCCAACCCCTCTCCAAAGGAGAGAGGCAAAGTGACCTAAAGAACAAAAACTCGGAAAAGAACACAACTTTAAATAGAACCCTTTATGAACGCATTTAAAAGATATTTCGGACTGCTGTTTTTATTTATTGCCCCTTTTGTTATTTATGAACTCATCAATGGCGCTATAGATAATATTGATACGGCCGGTAAAAAAGATATCAATAACCCGGTGATCTGGATCATCATCATCGCTATTTTCACCCCCATCGCCATTGGGTTGGTGATCTTTGGCTGGTATGCTTTCCGGGGGGAATATGACCATTTACCCAAAAGTTCTAAAGAACTTTAAAATAGTTCCGGCCATTCTGCTTCCGCGGCTTTAATTTGCAACCTGATCTGATACATATGCATTCATACAAAAAATTATTACTCGACAACAAGGCCTGGGCAAAAAGCAAAACAACCGAAGACCCACAGTATTTTGACAGGCTGGTCCATTTACAAACACCGGAGTACTTATGGATCGGTTGCAGCGACAGCCGGGTGCCCGCCAATGAGATCACCGGCACACAGCCCGGGGAAATTTTTGTTCACCGTAATGTCGCCAACCTGGTGATCAATACAGACGTAAACCTGCTGAGCGTACTGGATTATGCAGTGAACCATTTAAAAGTCAAACATGTGATCATTTGCGGTCACTATGGTTGCAGTGGTATCAAAGCGGCCATCACCAACCATGATTTTAATGCCGTGCTGAATATGTGGCTGAGAAATATCAAAGATGTGTACCGTATTCACCGCACAGAACTGGATGGTATTCCTGGTGAAGAAAAAAAAGAAGACCGCCTGGTGGAACTGAATGTGCAGGAACAGGTTTTTAACCTCGCTAAAACTTCCATCATACAACGGGCCTGGAAACATGAACAACGTCCTCACCTGCATGGCTGGGTGTATGGGCTGAAAGACGGTCTGATAAAACCAGTTTGCGAAATGGATGCAGGAACGGCTATAGATCCTCTTTATGAATATGATGATCTCTAGACAGGTCATAAAAGTCATAAGGGTCAAATTTGTCATATAGATATATTCTTTGTGCGGCAGTTTGCTTTAAGGGTTTGACCCATTTGACTTATATGACCTCTATGACCATTAACTTCGTTCTATGTCCATTGAAGTAAAAAACCTTCTCAAGGTTTACGGGGAGCAGAAAGCGGTAAATAATATTTCATTTAAAATAGCTAAAGGAGAGATCGTTGGTTTTCTTGGTCCCAACGGCGCCGGCAAATCCACCACGATGAAGATCATCACGGGTTATCTTCAGCAAAGTGCTGGCGATGCTTTTGTTTGCGGCATGAATGTAAAAGATGATCCGCTGGAAATAAAAAAGAAGATCGGCTATTTACCTGAGGCCAATGCTTTGTATTATGATATGTATGTGAAAGAGTACCTGGCTTTTGTTGCGGAGGTTCATAAAATTCAAAATCCAAAATCCAAAATCCAAAATGCCATTGACACAGTTGGGTTGCAGGTTGAGGCAAGGAAAAAGATCGGGCAGTTATCCAAAGGATATAAGCAAAGAGTTGGATTAGCAGCTGCACTCATTCATGACCCGGAAGTATTGATACTCGATGAGCCCACTTCCGGTCTCGACCCCAACCAGATCATTGAAATAAGAGAAGTAATAAAAAAGCAGGGGCAGGATAAAACCGTACTTTTTTCTTCGCATATTTTACAGGAAGTGGAAGCCATCTGTGACCGGGTGATCATTATTCATAAGGGAGAATTGGTAGCCGATGACAAGCTAAGTGTTTTGCAAAAAGCAAGTGAAAAACAATTGTCAGTAAAAGTGGAATTTAAAGAGGTTGTTCCGATTGACTGGCTAAAAAATCTGCAGGACGTAAGCTCTGTTGTTAATATTCAACACTCAATATTCAATATTCAATGTTCAAATGCGGAACTGGTAAAAAAGCAAATCTTTCAACTGGCCATAGAAAAAAACCTGAATATTATTTCTTTGCAAACTGAAGGGCAGAGCCTGGAAGATGTTTTCAGAAGTTTAACTGTATCAGCTACCTGATCAAAGTGATAGTTCCCTTTTCCATTACCTTCTTATTGTCACTGTTGTAGAATTCCAGTACCCATACATATACTCCGGGGTTTTGAACAACGCCCTGGAATTTTCCATCCCATTTTTTATTATAGGTAGTGGTATAAAAAACAAGATTGCCCCAGCGGTTAAATACTGAGAAACTTTTTAGTCCCTTCATCCCGATCAGGTAAGGCTGCACATCGTCATTCAATCCATCGCCATTGGGAGTAAATGCAGTGGGCAGGTAATATCCTGGTTTCTTCAACACCAGCATCTGCATCGTGTCAATAGTAACGCAGGTATGAATGTCGCTGATATCGATCAGGTATTTCACATCATCTACTGCAAAGAATTCTGCGTAGCGGGCATCGTACCTGTTTAGTTGCAATTGTGGATGCCAGTTGAAAATATTCCCTACGGTATCACGAACATGAATGAACTGGGAACTGCCCTGCGGCACGGTTATCGAGCGGTATGTGATACCCGGTTTCTGCACATTGACCTGCACTTTCCTGGTAACCGTATCCGGGTCATTTTCGCAACCCAATGCGGTCAGTATTAATGTTACATCTTTTTGCCCAACGGTATTATAAACGACAGGCAATGGATCTTTTAATGCAGAACCCGGACCGCCGTTATTAAAGGTCCAGTTATAATTTACCTGTGTTGACGCATGTTCATTGCTTAAATTATAAAAATACACAGGGCGGTTCGTGCAAATGGAATCCCATTTAAAATTGGCATTGCCGTTGGGCAACACATGCACGGTCGTATTATTGGTGCTGTCTATGCAACCAAAAGAGGTCGTAGTTATAAGTTTTACCGTATAATTCCCTACCGTTAAAAATGTTTTGACGGCGTCTGTTATAATTTGCGCACTACCATCGCTGAACTTCCATAAATAACTTAGTGTTGAACCGTCGCCGACACTGGATCCATTGGTAAAAACAAAGGAATGATTGGTAACACAGCCTGTATCGCTGCTTGCGGTGAACGAAGCCAATGGCATCGCATGAATATTGAAAGTTACCGTGGCCGTAGAATCCGTGCAACCAAATTGCTGGATCTGTGCCCAATAATTTCCGGTTACCAATGGTCTAAAGTTGAAGCCGGTGGCTCCGGGTATTGGGTTGGCACCATCATACCATTGCACGGCTGTAACGGAGTTATTTACAGATAATACTCCCCATGCCGGGTCAATAGTACAAAAATCTTTTTTGCCATTTAATACAAGAGAAGTATCCACTACACGTCCTGTAATATAAGTAGTGTCATAAGTATTACACCCGCTCAACGGGTCAATAGTATGTACAATAAATTCTGTTGTCGTTGCTCCTAATGCCCATGCAACCGGATCTGCAATTGCTGCATTGCTTACCTGCGTCGCAGGTGTCCATGAATACGTATAAGCCGGATTGGGTGGCGCACCGAGTTGTATGGTCTGGTTATTAGTACAAATACTTGCATCCGGTCCTGCAACAGATACAGGAAGAGGATTAACAGTGAAAGCTTCGGTACGGGTAGAATCAAGACATCCGGATTGACCCACCTGTGCCCAGTAGTTACCGCTGGTTGTGGGTTGATAGCTTATTCCTGTTGCTCCCGGTATTGGAACAGCTCCATTATACCATTGTACAGCCGATACAGTAGCGTTTACTGATAATATCCCTGCTGCAGGATCGCCGCCACAATAAACTTTTTTACCTGTAACCATCAATGATGTATCTACAAAAAAGGACGAGATAATTGCTGAGTCCTGGGAAACGCAACCGGTCAAAAGATCTGTGGTCTTTACAATAAACTCTGTTGGAGGCCCAACATTCCATGCGAATGGATTGGATACAATTGGACTTGATACCTGCCCTGCCGGTGTCCATAAATAGATATAGCCGGGGGTGGACGGGCCACCGATCTGAACTTGCTGGCCCTCACAAATACTAAGGTCGGGCCCGGCAACGGAAACAGGTTTGGGAGACACATTAATAGTAGCGTATAAAGTATCCCTGCAACCAAAACCGGGGTAAGGCTCAACGATCACCGGGAAAACAGTACCCACCAGTGGCGGCGGGTTGAATGACACAGTTTGCGAAGTGGAAATAATAGTACTGAATGTAATATCGGAATACCATGTATAGCTTTGAAAGCCAAAAGGAGCAGACAGGGTGGTTGATGTGTCACCAACACAAACCGTACTTCCCTGGATGGCGCCATTGCAAACCGTACTTACATCCACATATGCATATCCGGCATGACCGCCCTGTAGGCAATCCCTGGTAATAAATTCCAGCATGATGGTTTTTCCAATATAAGCATTCAAATTAACGCTGATAGGTGTCCAGTCCTTATATAAGACAGGGCTGCCTAAATTGCCGGGTGTTACCGATGTCCGGAATCCGCCGGGAGTACTGTCAGCAATAAAATTAAAATCCACACATGGGATAATTCTATTGGTAGAAACATCAATAATCCTTGCCTGGAACCTCGGTTGGTTGGAATAGGTGTGCCCCGGACTCTCAATGACAACCGCATAATAAAATAACATGGAAAAATTGGTAAGGGTAGCGGGGATAGTATAGGTATATGAAATACTTTCTGCCTGTGTGCCGGTTTGATGATTTCCCAATTTCACACAATAACCACTTCCATTAGGACACATTTCAGGAAATAAACCATAGGGGTCGATCCCTGCAGTAGCTGCAGTAATAATGGTATGTCTTCCGGGCTGTAATCCGATATTTGGCAGCGGAGAACCTAACGGGTTAGTTGCGCTCCCATATCTGCATTCCCATCCTGAAAAATCTCCTTGCTCAATATCAAGATTAGAGGGGCATAATCCCACCTGTGCTTTTACAGCAGTAAAAGAACTACCGGTCAGCAAAACAAAAAAGAGGTATTTTATAAACTCACGGCCCATAGCAAATTCATGTCAAACTTATTCAAAAAAAGTTATTTTCCGGCATTTTTAATTCCGAAAGATACTACAGTTTTTGCGAGCCCGTTTTGAAACTTTCTACCCTTTGCTGTACCCCTTAATATCCCCTTCTTCCCTTTTCATAAAAACATTGTTTCTTTGCATATTATCATCGAACTGTTTCTTCCCGGTATTATCAAAAAAATGACAGTCAAGGATCTATTAATAGCTCTCTGTTTTTTAGCAAGCTCTTCCCTTGTTGTTTTTGGCGGATGGAATTATATGAAAGGCCGGATAAACCAGTATGAAGAAATCGCAAAAGCTGAAAAATTGGCAACACAGGGATATAATGCGGAAGAAGCGCTTCAAAAGATCAGGAGATCAAAAACGAATTCCCTCATCCTGTTTGCAGTCGGGGTAAGTGGTCTGTTTATGATCATTACGAATGCATCCCGCAAAAGAAGCCGTTTAAACACTTCAACAAACCAAACAATAAAAGAAAACCAACCATGAGCTATATCGATGAAATTTTTGCCCGCCAGATCTTAGATTCAAGAGGAAACCCAACCGTAGAAGTGGATGTAATAACCGATGAAGGCGCCATGGGTCGGGCTGCTGTTCCCAGCGGGGCCAGCACCGGCATACATGAAGCCGTAGAATTACGTGATGACGATAAGAAAAAATATGGGGGCAAAGGTGTACTAAAAGCAGTGGAAAATATAAATGATATTATTGTTCCGGCTTTATTAGGGTATGATGTGGCCGACCAGACAGGCATCGATGAAATGATGATACAATTGGACGGCACAGCTAACAAAGGAAAGCTGGGTGCCAATGCAATTTTAGCAGTAAGTATGGCCGTTGCCAAAGCGGCTGCGGAAGAAGCGTCATTACCGCTGTACCGTTATATCGGCGGCACCAATGCAAAGACATTGCCGATACCCATGATGAATATCCTGAATGGGGGTGCCCATGCAGATAATAAAATAGATTTCCAGGAATTTATGGTGATGCCTGTTGGCGCATCTACTTTCAGTGAGGGATTGAGATGGGGCGTTGAAATTTTTCATGCCCTGAAAACAGTGCTGAAGAAAAAAGGTTACAGCACCAATGTGGGCGATGAAGGCGGTTTTGCGCCGGATATTCAAAGCAATGAAGAAGCGATTGATACAGTGATGACAGCTATTAAAGCGGCAGGATTTAAAGCCGGAACAGAAGTGTGTATTGCTATGGATCCCGCAGTAAGTGAAATGTATGACCGGGTTAAAAAAATATATCATTTTCACAAATCGGACGGTAAGAAATTAAGCAGTGAGAAGATGGTTGATTATTGGGCCAACTGGGTAAAAAATTATCCAATTGTTTCCATCGAAGACGGTATGGCGGAAGATGATTGGAAAGGATGGAAACTAATGACGGATAAATTGGGCAGCAAAATACAGTTGGTAGGCGATGACCTGTTTGTAACCAATGTAACAAGATTACAGGAAGGGATTGAAAAAGGGATTGCCAATGCATTGCTGGTAAAAGTAAACCAGATCGGAACTATAACAGAAACAATCAATGCAGTTACATTGGCACAACATAATGGATATAATACTATCATGAGTCATCGCAGCGGCGAAACGGAAGACGCCACTATTGCTGATTTAGCAGTAGCGCTTAATTGCGGGCAAATAAAAACAGGGAGTGCCTCAAGATCTGACCGTATGGCCAAGTATAACCAGTTGATAAGAATTGAAGAATTATTGGGCGCCTCTGCTGTATATCCGAAAGGAAAGATTAAATTTGGTCATTAATTGTTGGAGGTTGGAAGTATGAGGTTCGATGTTCATTAACCTCAAACATCCAGCATCAAACATCAAATTTCTAACCTATGCGATTACTAACCCACCTGCCTGCCTGGCTTAAAAACAAATACTTTATTTCCTTTGCGGCATTTTGCGTTATTATTCTTTTTTTGGATAAGAATGATTTCTTCACGCAGAATGGACGCCTGAAAGAGTTAAGAAAATTACAACAAAGCAAAAGATATTATACCACTCAAATTGCCGCCGAACGCAAAGAATTAGAAGCACTTAAGACCAATCCTGCCGCAGTAGAAAAGCTTGCCCGTGAGAAATACCTGATGAAACGGGACAATGAAGAGCTATTCCTGGTACCGGAAAAATCCGATAAACCCAAGAATTAAGCAATTTTGCACAATAACGCACAGCTGCACCCGTTAATAATGCGGACATTTCGATTTTTAAATTTCAAGGACATCAATTTTACCGGACACTTTAACAGGATTGCCAATGACCAACTTTACTCCCGAGGATCTTTTATTGTATTTATACAAAGAAACCTCTGCTAAAAAGACAGCAGCAATTGAAACAGCATTAAAAAACGAATGGACGCTTCGTGAGAAATTAAATGTTCTCAAAGTATCCATGGAACGGCTCGACAAGATCACTGTCTCACCCAGAACAGAAATTGTGCTGAATGTGCTTAACCATGCAAAGGCACAGGCCGCAGAAGAAGTACAATAACAGGTTACCTCAGTTAAAAAATTACTTAGCATCTCTGAAAAGGGGTGCTTTTTTATTTTCCTTCTGTAGTTTTAATGAAGGAGGATTTACCATTCACTTTATCTTGCAGCATGACCCGTAAAGAACGATATGCTTTTGTCATTGATTATTTTCAGCAGCATATGCCCGTAGCAGAAACAGAACTGGAATTTGAGGACCCTTATGAACTATTGGTTGCTACTGTTCTTTCTGCCCAATGCACTGATAAAAGGGTGAACATGACCACGCCGGCCATTTTTAAAAAATATCCTGATGTGCGATCGTTGAGCAAAGCAACTTTTGATGAACTGTTTCCATTGATCAAAAGCATTTCTTATCCCAATAATAAAACCAAACATTTGATCGGGATGGCCAATAAGGTCATGGAGAAATTCAATGGCAAGATCCCCATGACGGTTGATGAATTAACTCAGCTTCCGGGTGTGGGAAGAAAGACGGCTAATGTAGTAACTTCTGTTATTGACCGGCAACCCAACATGGCCGTGGATACGCATGTTTTCAGGGTGAGTAAAAGAATCGGCCTGGTTCCCCAAACAGCTAAAACTCCTTATGAAGTAGAGAAGGAACTGGTAAAGAATATTCCGGTTGAACTGATCCATAAAGCCCATCACTGGCTGATATTACATGGCCGTTATATCTGCATTGCAAGAAACCCAAAATGCGAGGAATGTGGGATAAAAGTTGCTTGTAAATACTTTTCACAAATACAATAATTTAAACTTTGCCAGTTCTGTATATTCTATATTTTTACCCTTCATTTTTCGTAAACCTTTCCTCCCGATCCAACCCCTCTGACAAAAACTATTTATTAAACGCAAAAAAATTGTTTGAGGATGAGAAAGTTTCTGTTGACCGTGCTGATATGCTCTGTGGTGTTTAGTCAACCCCTGAAAGCTCAGAACTACTACTATTACAACAGCAAATACTACGACAACCCGGTAGTGTTTGAGATCGGCGGCACTTTTGGCATCATGAATTCATTAACCGACCTGGGTGGCAAAAGAGGTGTTGGCAAAAAATTCATAAAAGACCTGCGCATTAAAACCATCCGGCCGAGCTATGGTCTTTACCTGATGGCTATGTATAATAATGTCCTCGGCGTTCGCCTGGAAGGAACTTTCGGGCAGGTAGTTGGATATGACAGCATTTTGAAAAGTGTTGCCTCTTCCACCTATGGCCGCTATGAACGTAATTTAAGTTTCAAAAGCAAGATCAGTGAATTTCAACTGGGCGTGGAGGTCCATCCTTTATTCTTTAAGAGCTATGAAGATGAGGAACCGCCAGCGATTTCGCCTTATATTGTAGTCGGGGCCAGCGTCTATTCTTTTGACCCGCAGGCAAAATTAAATGGCCAGTGGTATTCTCTCCAACCGCTGCATACCGAAGGACAGGGTTTCGCCGAATATCCCGATCGTAAAACATATCAGCTTACCCAGATCAATTTCATCGCAGGCTTTGGTGTAAAATATGAGATCAATTCTGTGTTCAATGCCCGGCTTGAATTTGTTCACCGTTTTCTCACCACCGATTATTTAGACGATGCCAGCCAGGTGGATTATATTGATCCAACATTGTTTTATAATTATCTCACAGCAAACCAGGCTGCTATCGCCCAGCAATTATATAACAGGACAAATGAATTAAACCCGGGTGATCTTACTTTTTTTGAAAATATCCAGCGTGGTAATCCCAAGGATAAAGATTCTTATTTTACCATCGAGCTTAAGGTTGGGTTCATGCTGGGCAGGCAAAGAAGATAAACAAGATCATATTTTTTACAAACCCACCCAGGTATACCAGGGTGGGTTTGTCTTTATATCTCCTTGCAGGAGAAACTGTGCAGAACAATCCTTATTTAGTAACTTTACAGAGATGCTTTTCTTCGATATCAAGCCCGGTACCTGTGAAGCAAAACTTAAACAGTTACAATTATGCAAGATGGAGTCTTACATTTTTCAGAGTCGTTATTCAACAGTCACCTTTCCTTCAGGCCGTTGGTCAATGCTTTGAAAAAAAATATCACCGAAGGCAACCCGGGCATGCAAAGATTGTACGGGGATGTGGTAAAAGAATTTGAATCGCACCCGGAACTGATGGACACCATAACAGACCTGTCCGTTATACAACCCTATACAGAATTAATACAGGAATTATTATCAGCCGTATTCCCTCCAACCACTGCTAATTATATGTACGGCGTTTCATTTCCTTTTAAATATGATGCGGTATATGCTTCCCCATTATTCCAGGAAAAAATGCTGAAGCCCGGCACCAATCAAATAGAGATCCCCTCTATTGAAAGCAAAGAAGCCCTGAACAAGGAAAGGTTGCATTTTGCCTTTGGCCTTGTTCTTAAAAAATACCTCGGCTACGTCAGCTCTGACTCCGGGTCCTTTGTTTATTCTTATCATGATAAGGAAACGGGTCTTACCCGGTACATGGAGTACAGGATAGATGGTCGTTTCATTGATGTAAAACCTGTTGGAGAAATGCCCGCCATGCCCGACAGTATTGTGGATAATCACAGCAATAGCATTATGTCCATTGCCCAGATGATGAAACTGGTTCCACTGGAGAAGTTTTTCTTTGAAGGTGTATCGGTCATCCGGGTAAACGATGTAACAGAACAGGAGGTCATTGGCAAGATCAAAAACAAGCTGATCGATGACAGCACCTTCTCGGATGCTTCTACTTATACCGAACTGGAAAACTATGTTCAATGCCTGATAGGTTTGAAAGACCTGGGTATTGGCATTACACCATTTTTTAAAATAAATGGTCACTATGTCTATTCAGACCTGCACAATACCAACAGTATTTTATTCCGTCATTTTCACTCCACTGCTGACAAAGATGAAATAAGTGATTACTGTAAACTGCTTTTCCGGGATAATGACCAGCCTGTTTTATATGAAACCCTGACCGAACAACTATTGGGTAATGTGCAGTGCCTCCAGTATTATTTTAAAGAGGGCGCCCGCAGCATTATTCTATGCCCGCTGAAACAGCAGGATGGACTTATTGGTATTTTGGAAGTTATTTCTAAAGTTCCCGGTCAGTTAAAACCCGTTCATGTAAGTAAGATCGAAGCAGCGATCCACTTATTTACCCTTGGGCTGGAAAAAAATCTTGACCAGCTCAATAACCAGGTGGATAATATTATCAAGAAAAAATTTACTGCCGTGCAGCCTGCTGTTGAATGGAGATTTACCGAAGCAGCGCTGAACTATATAGTAAACAAGCATGGGAACCCGGAAGCAAAGATTGAACGCATCGCCTTCAGCGATGTATATCCCCTCTTCGGATCTGTTGATATCCGTAATTCTTCCACGGAAAGATCACAATCCATACAGGCTGATATTATTGAACAACTGGAACTGGCACTGAAAGTAGTAAGGAAAGCACAGGCTGATACGCCATTCCCGCTTTTACAGGAAATAGAATTTAAAATTGAAAAGCATATTGCAGCAGCAGCAGATGTATTGCAGTCAGAAGAAGAGTTGAGCATTCATGATTTTATGCAGGGCCAGGTCACTTCTGTATTCAATCACCTGCACAGTACTCAACCCTTCATTAAAAATGAAGTTGAGCATTATTTTGCTTCGCTGGATCCCCAACTCGGTGTACTGTACCATCACCGCAAGGAATATGAGCAGAGCATTTCACGCATCAATGATACGCTGGCCAATTTTATTGACAAAGAACAGAAGGAAGCACAACAATTATATCCTCATTACTTTGAACGTTTTATTACGGATGGCCTTGAATTCAATATTCACATGGGACAATCCATCACTCCCCGTAAAAAATTTGATGATATCTACCTGCGGAATATGAAGATGTGGCAATTGACCGTGCTGACCAAAGCAGCCAGGATAACATATAAACTGGAAGAAGAATTAAGTCACCGGCTGCGTACCACACAATTGATACTGGCGCACAGCCAGCCACTTTCCATCAGCTTCCGGACCGAAGAAAGAAAATTTGATGTGGATGGTGCCTACAATACCCGCTATGAAATTGTAAAAAAACGTATTGATAAGGTCCGTATTAAAGAAACAAATGAACGGTTGACGCAACCGGGTAAAATCGCTATTGTGTATTCGCAAGGTAAAGATGCTGCTGAATACACGGAGTATATTGAGTTTCTTCAAAGCCAAAACCTGCTGAAGCCCGGCATTGAAAAACATGACCTGGAAGAGTTGCAGGGTGTGATCGGTTTAAAAGCATTGCGGGTGGAAGTGAATTTTGATGACCTGGCCGCAGAAAAAAAAGTTGAATTATCCAATACCACTTCACAGCAATTGCTGGGGAAATAAATTATTTTATTTCTGCAATTTGTTTTTACTGCGACCCTCTTGAGATCTTTTCTCGCCTCCTATGTTATTTTTTTAGTCCTATTTTTTTGGTCAGGGCAAAACGTAACTGCCCTCCCATGATACTGTATTTCTGGGTTGAAACGCCCTTTCCCCAGAAATTGTTTCCTGCAACAGAAGCGCTAAAGGCCCAGTTGGGGCTATTGTAACCGATGGCGCCCTTATAAACAACTGCAGCAGCAAGAGCTGTGTTTTTTCTCCAATCAGTTTCGCCATGTTCTTCTGTCATCAGGTTGAGATCAAGATGCAGGACCATTGAGCCCATGATAAAAAAATGTTTCTGTATCACCAGTGTGTAAGCATAACCTACCCCGGGACCGATCGTAATAAACCTGGTTTCAGTTATACCGGCCAACTTAGGAAATGAACCCTCAACCATTTTGGGGACCAGCAAGCTGTCTGCATTACTTGACTCCATGATGATATAATATGCATGCATTCCATAAAGCAGGGAACCGGCTGATTTCTTTTGCCATTCATTCTGTTGCAATGCTGCCCGGTAAGAGAATTTGTTCTTATTAGGCAGGCGAAGGACAGAGAAGCCAAATATTCTTTCTTTCACACTATCCCTGTAATAGTATTTATTGGGATCAACGGATGCAAACCCTTTTGGATTTAAGTGAAATCCTTTTGGCATCACTACAAACAGGTCAATGACCCATTTACGGGGAAACAAATGAAGTTGCAGGTCAAGACCCTTTGTTTTTCCCTTCACTGTATCCTTGTTATTCAGGTAAGCGAGTCCATAGAATACGTTAAGCGAAAGATTATGCCAGGTAACACCAATACCGAGGTTCAACTTTGGGTTAGCTACATATTGAAGATCATTTGTACTGCCTGATGAAGGCATAGTAAAGTGAGTATATTTCTGGGCCATATAAAGTCTCGCCGTTACATGATGCCAATATGTTTCGTAATAATTGGTATCATTATCGGCATGTTTTTGTGCATTCAGCGTTTCTGCCCTGAACAATACTGTAAAAGAAAGAACAATGAAGAGGGAGATCTTACGGACATCCATTTCGTTTTGTTTAGGTTTGAGAATAAATTTTAACTGCATCTCTGCCGGTCATCCGTTGCACAAGCTATCCGTGAAATCTAAAGGAATTCTGGAGAAGGGTTTTGTAGATGGTATTGCAAAAAAATTGGTAGTTTTCAGTTTATGAAATTATTGATCATTGAAGATGAGAAAGAACTGGCATTAAGTATAGCTTCCTATTTAAAGAATGAAAATTATACTTGTGAAGTAGCTTTTGATTTTAAACAGGCGCTTGATAAGATCGAAACATCAGACTATGAATGCATCGCATTAGACATTACACTCCCGGGTGGCTCGGGTATGCAGATCTTGAAAGAATTGAAGAATAATAAAAAAGCGGACGGCGTCATTATTATTTCTGCCAAGAATTCAATAGACGACCGCATCAGCGGGTTGCGGCTCGGCGCCGATGATTACCTGGTAAAACCATTTCATTTATCAGAACTGGCAGCAAGGATCAATGCCATTATCCGCCGCAAAATGTACAACGGGAATAACGTTATCCGTTTCAATGAAATTTTTATGGACACGCTTGCCAAAGAAGTTCTGGTGAGAAAAGATCCTGTTGAGCTGACCCGTAAAGAATATGAACTATTACTTTATTTTCTTTCTAACCAACGCAGGGTCATCTCTAAAAATGCACTGATCTCCCATCTTTGGAACCAGGAAATGGGAACCGGCGAGAGTGCTGATATTATTTATACCCATATCAAGAACCTGCGGAAAAAACTGCATGAAAAAGGCTGTGGCGATTATATCAGGTCCCTGTATGGAATGGGTTATAAATTAACGGATCAATGAGACTGCAGGCCCAATACAATAAGATCTCCATTGCATCTTCTGTTCTCGTTTTGCTGATCGCAGGCGCGGGGTATTATTTCCTCCTGAATTATGTACTCAAAGACCAATTGGATGAAACACTCCGTGTAGAGCAGGCGGAAATACGGGATTTTATCAAAACCAATCATGCATTGCCCCCGGCAACTACCTATAAAGATCAACGAATAGAATTTAAAGGATCAGACAAATTTTTTCCGCAAAGACTAAGGACACTGACGTTGTATAATGCTGAAGAAAAAGAGAGTGAGCTGAGCCGTCAATTAGTTTTCACCGTTGAAGCAAATGGGCAGTATTATGTTGCATCCGTAACTAAGTCACAGGAGGATACTGAAAAAATAATTGCTGTTATCCTGCTTATCACCCTCGGCCTGATCATTTTATTAAGTATGCTGTTGTTTTTCGCTAACAGGTTCCTGGTAAAAAGATTATGGAAGCCATTCCAGGCAACGCTTTCTTCGATCAAGAACTTTGATCTTAATGCCCCCTCTGCTATTAAAACTGAAAAAACGGTCATACATGAATTCAATGAGCTCAATGAAAATATTTCGATGATGACGGAGAGGGTGGTCAAGGATTACCTTTCTCTTAAGCATTTTATTGATCATGCTTCTCACGAAATGCAAACGCCTCTCGCTGTGGTTAATTCCAAACTGGATATATTGATCCAGGACCCTGCTCTTAACGAAAAAAATCTCCAGGACCTGCAGGTCATTTACGATGCGGTCGATAAGATGTCAAAACTGAGCCAATCCCTTTTACTACTGGCAAGGATCGAGAATAATCAGTTCTCCGAAAAACAGGAAGTAGATATCCTGGTTATTACAAAAAATATTATACTGGAACTCGACGAATGGATTGGCGAAAAAAACTTAACAATATCCAATGAGGTCAGTGAGCTGAAAGTGAACATCAATCGTCAACTGGCAAATACCCTGATCGCTAACCTGGTTGTTAATGCCATTAAACATTCTGCCAGGCAGGAAAGGATCCGGCTTTGGTCTGGTAAAAACACGTTTACGATCAGCAACCCGGGTGTGCAGGCATTAGCGGGGGACCGGATATTCGACAGGTTTTGGAAATCCGAATATTCAGATGGGACAGGCCTGGGTCTTGCCATTGCCAAACAGATCTGCGATCATTACGGATTTTTGCTACAGTATGAATTCAGGGAAGGATCACACTGCTTCTCTGTTGTTTTCTGAAACTAAAAAATCAGTTTTTATTCAGTATCCCCCTCTATGTTTACGAAAATTAATTTTATGAAATCATTATTAGCGTTAGCTTTTCTTATCGTTTGTTTTGCGACAACGGGTTGCTCCCAAAAAGTAAACGAAAAGGACCTTCCGGCCCCTGTCAAAATAGCTTTTAATTCTAAATTTCCCGGTGCCACTGCTATCAAATGGGGAAAGGAAAATGCAAAGGAATATGAAGCTGAATTTAATTTCAACAACAATGCAGTATCTGCTAATTTTAAGTTGGATGGCAGCTGGGTAGAAACAGAAACAACTATTCCTGTAGCTGAACTTCCGCTAACAGTTAGCGATGCTGTGAACACAAAATACCCGGGAGCAGTTTATGGAAGAACGGAAAGAATTGAAAAGCCTGGCGGTAAAATACTTTACGAAGTAAATATTACTGTGAAGGGTAAAAAGAAAGAACTGGAGTTGAGCCCGAGCGGCAGTTTGGAAAAATAAATTTAAATAAACGCAGGTGTCGTTACCCGTGTCTGCGTTTAAATTTGTTCATTAAAATAAATAAGAAGATCATGAAAAAATCAATTGCTCTTTCAATAATACTTTTTGCCATTGCAGTATGCACCAATGTTAGGGCACAAAAGGATTTTCATATTCTTAAGACCTTTCATATCCAGAGTGCCGGCGGCTGGGATTATATTGCCATTGGCCCCGGAAATAACCGTCTCTATGTTTCTCATAGCGCACAGGTAAATATTTTAAACCTGGTCACAGGTGATTCTGTCGGCGTGATTGAAAATACAACCGGTGTTCATGGCATTGCCTTTGATCAATCACAGAACAAAGGTTTTACCAGCAACGGTCGATTAAATAATGTAACGGTGTTTGACCTGACTACCAATGCCGTGATCACACAAATTCCAACAGGTGCTAACCCTGATGCCATCCTATATGAACCTTTTACCAAAAAGATCATCACCTGCAATGGCCGCGGCAAGAACCTGAGTATTATTGATCCCATCACTAATAAATTACTTGACAGTATTGACGTGGGAGGAAAACCTGAGACCGCCGTTTCAAACGGTGCAGGGAAATTGTATGTAAACATCGAAGACAAAAACGAGATAGTGCTGGTGGACCTGAAAACATGGTCTGTAGAAGCTCATTGGCCCCTTGCACCCGCCGAAGAGCCAACTGGCCTGGCTTTTGATAAAACAACCAACAGGTTGTTTGCCGGATGTGGTAATAAATTATTGGCTATTGTTGATGCAGGAACCGGCAAGGTAATTGAAACACTTCCCATTGGTGATGGTTGTGACGGTGCAGGTTTCGATGCCGGCACAAAAAATATTTTTACTTCAAACGGCGAAGGCACTTTATCGGTATATCATGAAAAAGCAGCGGATAAATTTGAATGGGTTGCAAATATTGCTACTAAAAGAGGAGCAAGAACTATTGTGGTGGATCAGCAAACGCATTTAATCTATCTGCCCACTGCCGAATTTGAACCTATGGATCCCAATCAAAAAGGAAGACCGAAAATGATCCCGGGTACTTTCCAGGTATTGGTGGTTGGCCAGTAATAAGAAAAGCAGCATGGATCTAAAAACCAGGCAATGAAAAAGCTTCTCTCTTTATTTTTTTTCATACAGGTCGTTACTGCTTCATTTGGGCAGAAGAATAATCTTGATTATTACGTTAACCAGGCTCTTACCAACAGTCCCTTGCTGGTGGATTTTCAAAACCAGCTACTTTCGTTGCGCCTGGATAGCCAGCTTATCCACGCAGCCCTCCGGCCACAGGTAAATGGTATCGGGAATGGGTTGCTTGCCCCTGTGATCGGCGGGTGGGGTTATGATGAAGCGATCACTAACAAGCAGCAGCTGACAGCATTGATACAGGTCAGCAAATCATTTTTAAGCAGCAAGACCATTGCTTCCCGGGTAGCTTCGCTGAATATACAGGGCTTGTCTGCCACAAATACCAACAAAATATCTCAACAGGATCTCCGGAAAGCGGTGATCGATCAATACATCACTACTTATGGAGAACAGTTACAGCTGGATTTCAGCAATCATATGAATGAAATGCTGAAAAGAGAAGAAGAAATATTAAAAAAGCTGACAAGGGATAATGTATATAAGCAGGTAGATTACCTGGCCTTTGTTGTTACGTTGCAGCAGCAATTGCTGAATGCTTTACAACTGGAGATCCAATACAATTTTGATCATACTACGCTGAATTACCTGGCCGGCATTGTTGATACATCCATTGTGAGGTTGGAGAACCCACAACTTAACAGCACAGCATTGGGAGATTTTACAAGTTCTGTTTTTTACCGGCAGTTTGTGCTGGACAGTTTAAAGCTGGTAAATGATAGGGCACTGATCGGCCTGGTCTATCGTCCGAAGATCAATGTCTTTGCCGATGCCGGATACAATACAACCTTTAATTACAAGCCATATAAGAATCTCGGAACCAGCATCGGGATCAATGTAACCGTACCGATCTATGACGGTAAACAAAAGAAACTACAATATTCTAAAATAGATCTCCAGGAAAGAACAAGGATCGCCAGGAGAGATTTTTTCATCAGGCAGCATGACCAGCAGGTATTGCAACTCATGCAGCAGCTGAATGCGACCGACCGGTTGATCGACCAGATCAATAAACAGATAAAATATACAGAGACCCTGATAACGGTCAATGAAAAATTGCTGGCAACCGGTGATATCCGGCTTGCTGATTTTATACTGACCCTGAACAATTATTATGCAGCTAAAAACCTGGTGACACTGAATTATGTCAGCCGTTTAAAAATAATGAACCAACTTAATTACTGGTCAAGATAAATCATGCGCCATGCAAAAATGTAATTTATACTTTCTGCTTTTCCCGGTGATCGCAGTTGCTTCCTGTCATTCCAAATCAACGGAAACGACCACAGAGGAAGAAATCGGGATCATTACGCCCGTGACGGTCACTTCTATCAATACCGACCCGATGGCGGAATATATTGAGCTCAACGCAACGTCCGCTTTTTTGCAGAAAGCCTATGTAAAAGCCAGCGCCAATGGTTATATAAGATCGGTCAATATCCAGGTTAACAAAATGATATCGGGCAGCCAAACGGCATTCGTATTAAAGACCAAAGAAGCACAAAGCATTGGGAACACCATAAACCTGCTGGATACTTCGTTTAAATTTTCCGGCATTATCAATATCAAAGCCGGCACATCCGGTTATGTGACAGAACTTAATCACCAGGCCGGCGATTATGTTCAGGATGGCGAACAACTGGCTGTCATCAGTGATATAAGAAGTTTTGTATTCGTACTTAATCTTCCTTATGAGTTGCGACCCTATGTAATAAACAAAGAATTTGTTGAACTACTGCTTCCCGATGGCAAATCGCTTACCGGGCATGTTTCTTCTGTAACGCCTGTCGTTGATTCGGCGGCACAAACACAAAACGTTATTCTCACCGTAAACGATAAAAGCCTTCCTATTAATCTTATTGCGAAAGTAAGAATAGAAAAAAATGCCAAGTCATCTGTGATTTCCCTGCCGAAGCAATCTGTTTTGTCAGATGAGACACAAACCAGTTTCTGGGTGATGAAAGTAACAGACAGCACAACAGCGGTAAAAATTCCGGTAACAAAAGGAATGGAGATCAATGACCGGATCGAGATCCTGTCACCGGCATTTTCTGTTTCAGACAAATTTTTATTGACCGGGAATTACGGGCTGGCAGATACCGCAAAAATTAAAATCATTCAGCAGTAAAATACAGACAACAGTGAACAAATTTTTTATTTCACATAAAAACCCACTGGCTGTATTACTTGCCCTTATTATCCTGGGAGGAATTTTTGTGTATGGCAAATTGCAAACATCTTTATTCCCTGAGATCACATTTCCCAAGATCAAGGTCATTGCAGATGCGGGTCTGCAGCCTGTTGATAAAATGATGGTGACAGTAACCAAACCATTGGAAGCCGCCATCAAACAGGTTCCTGATCTGCAAATGATACGCAGCACCACCAGCCGAGGAAGCTGCGAGATATCAGCTTTCATGAACTGGAACAGCGATATTGATGTGAACCAGCAGCATATCGAATCCAAGATCAGTGAAATAAGAAATCTTTTGCCTCCCGATGTCAATATCACGGTGGCCAAAATGAATCCTTCTATTTTACCGGTGATGGGCTATTCGCTGGAAAGCCATAACAAATCACCTATCGAATTAAGACAGTTAGCCACTTACACGATCAAGCCTTTTCTCTCGCAAGTAGCAGGTGTTTCAGAAATAAGAATTACGGGAGGTCGTTCCAAGGAATATTGGCTCCAGTTGAATGTACAAAAAATGAGTTCCCTTTCCATTACACCCGATCTTATCAGCACAGCATTGGGTCAAACCAATTTCGTTAAATCAAATGGCTTTTTATCTGATTACCGCTACCTGTACCTGACCATAACGGATGCCACCGTTCACAATAAAGATGAGTTGGAAAAAATGGTGATCAAAAATGACGGGAAACGAATCGTACAATTAAAAGATATTGCCAGCATCGATGTAAAGGAAGGAGTAGAGTTTATCAAGATCAATGCAAATGGAAAAGACGGGTTACTGATCGCCGTGGTCAAGCAACCCAATTCCAATCTTGTTGACCTGTCAAAAGAGATGGAAGCAAAAATTGAAGAACTAAAAAAGATCCTTCCTAAAGATGTTCTTATCAAACCCTACTATATACAGGCTGAGTTTGTAAATGATTCTGTAAAAAGTGTGACCGACAGTTTGTGGATAGGGCTTTTACTGGCCATTGTTGTAGCTATTATTTTCCTGCGGTCAGTAAAGGCCAGTACCACTATTTTAATTACCATCCCTGTTACACTTTTTCTTACCCTTATTGTTTTGTATGCGATTGGATATACTTTTAATATCATGACCCTTGGCGCTATCGCTGCGGCTATCGGGCTGATCATAGATGACGCCATTGTGGTAGTCGAACAGATCCATCGGACACATGAGGAATTCCCGGAGGAACCCTCTTCCACCTTAGTACAAAAAGCGATCCGGTATCTTTTTCCCGCTATGGTGGGTTCTTCGATGAGTACTATCGTCATCTTCATTCCTTTTTTGTTAATGACAGGCGTAGCCGGTTCTTATTTCAGTGTAATGACAAATACAATGATCATCACATTGGTTTGTTCGTTTTTCGTAACCTGGATCGGTTTACCTGTTGTCTATTTATTGCTTTCCAAAAAGCATGGCAACAAACAACTGAAACAAAAAATAAAGTCGCACCATGTAAAAAAACAAACCTGGGTTTCCTTTTTCATTCACAGGCCTGTCATCAGCTTTGCGATTATGGCCTCCTTGGTCATTGCCATTATATTGATATTGCCAAAATTGCAAACAGGGTTTTTGCCGGAAATGGATGAAGGAAGTATTGTATTGGATTATACTTCTCCTCCCGGTACTTCCCTGGAAGAAACAGACAGGATGCTTAAAGAAGCAGAAAAAATAATCAAAGATGTTCCGGAAGTAGAGGCCTATTCAAGACGAACGGGAACGGAAATGGGTTTTTTTATTACAGAACCTAATAGTGGTGATTACCTGATCCAGCTAAAAAAGAAGCGGAGCAGAACAACAAACGAGGTCATCGAAGACATGCGTGAAAAAATAGAAACAACACAACCGGCCCTGCGAATCGACTTCGGGCAGGTGATCGGCGATATGCTGGGCGACCTGATGGCATCCATTCAACCTGTTGAAATAAAAATTTTCGGTGACAATAAACAGAAATTGCAGGAGCTATCAAAACAAGCAAGCGATATAATTACAGGAGTACGTGGAACGGCAGATGTATTTGATGGTATCGTGATAGCCGGCCCCTCCATGTCCATTCAGCCCAACTATTCCAAGCTGGCACAATACGGCATTACACCCGCCAGCCTGCAATATCAATTACAAACAGCACTTGAAGGAAATATTGTTGGGAATTTATTTGAAAGAGAGCAATATTCTGTTGTAAGATTAGTGTACCCCGGCAGCAGAAAATTAAGTATGGCTGATGTAAACAACCTGCAGATATTTTTACCGGATGGAAGATTAAAACCCATTTCTGAATTAGCGACTATTTCTATAAACCCGGGGGATGCCGAGATACAACGGGAGAACCTGCAATCAATGGGCGTAGTGACAGCAGACCTGGATAACCGTGACCTGGGAAGTGTGATGAAAGATATAAGGCAGGAGATCTCGTCTAAACTTCTTCTTCCGCCCGGTTATCATATAGAATATGGCGGATCATATGCTGAGCAACAAAAATCCTTTAAAGAATTATTAATGATCCTGATCACTGCAAGCCTGCTGGTCTTTTCCGTTATTTTATTTTTATTCAAGCGGATCAAAGTGGCTTTGCTTATTTTATTGATCGCCGTTTTGGGAATAGCAGGCAGCTACCTTGCACTTTACTTTACCAATACTCCCCTGAACGTAGGAAGTTATACCGGTCTTATCATGATCGTTGGCATCATCGGCGAAAATGCCATATTTACTTTCCTTCAATTCAAAGAATCGTTGCATGAAAAAAGTGTGGATGATTCCATTATCTATTCTATATCTACCCGGTTGCGGCCAAAATTAATGACGGCACTTGGAGCTATCATAGCATTGATGCCATTAGCCCTGGGCATTGGTACAGGAGCTCAGTTGCATCAACCGTTGGCCATTGCTGTCATCGGAGGGTTTATTATTGCGCTGCCGTTGTTGTTGATCGTACTACCAACTATGTTACGCTTGTTATTTAAACAAAAAAAAGAAGTAACGGCTATTGCTTAAATTAATAACGGGCTGGTTCTGTTGAACCGGCCCGTTATCATTATTATAGTTGATCATCAAAACTTCCAGGTAAACCCAAACAGTGGTATTACATCCTCACCGGATACTGCAACACTCAGGTTAATCGAAAGTTTGTTAAGTGGTGCAAACCAGAAACCTCCGCCAAAGCCGGCGACCATTGATCCTTTATCATAAGGTGCAGGTGCCCATACCCGGCCCACATCCACAAATGCGAACATACCAAATGAAGCGGGGAACAGGTAGGTTTTGAGGTTGGCTAATTTCAATCTCAGTTCTGTCTGGTTAAAGAATTTGGATTTCCCCGCAAACCGTTCACGACGATAACCTCTCAGGTCTTCGTTGCTGCCAAGATGTTGTGCCTGGTAAAATTCAAAGTTCATATCTTTTGCCATAGTAACTCCGACGCCGGTTCGATTTGCCCATGTCAGCCAATTTTTTACAAGGCTTACATAAAATGAAAACTCGGAATTCAATTGTGATACATTATCATAACTTTTGCTGTTGTTGCCGGATAAGTAACGGAATGTAGTATTCCAAAAGATGCCTTTACTGGGTAAGGCAGGATGGTTACGGGTGTCAACGGTTAAGTCAAATCTTGCACCTAAGTAAGATTGCTTTTTGTCGAAAATCCCTTTGTTTAGTCCGAGTGTTGAATCGTTCAACTCCACATTTCTTATTTTATTAAACTTGTCGGTTGAGTCGTAAGAATAAAATTGGAAAGTAGGTCCGACGGACAGAGCCACTTTAGAAGAAAACCGGTGGCGAAGCTGGAGTGAAATATCACCCATATCATAGCGGATACGATAATATTTGAACTTGTTTGTCTTTTTGTCTCCTCTGTTTATTTTGTCATACTTACTCTCCATCCCATAACCAAAAAAATTGCTGGTATTGTTCGGTCCTTTATAATCTATTTCTGTGGTGATATCTGTATTGCGGCCAAATACACCGATAAACTCGTTGTTATAGGTTAATCTTACGGCATTCGTGGAAAAAGCATAAAGGCCCTTGAACTGGTGAAAATTTTTATACGGCACTTTGCGAAAGCCATGCCGGATATACTTGAATGTGGGTCCAATCATCACTCCATCATCGGGGTTGTAACCGATCGTAGCAAAGATGGACTGCCAGTTGTATTTAAAATAGATCCTCTCGAATGAATTAACAATTGTATCATTAGCCATTTTGTTTTTAAATGTCCCCGTAACCGTGTTATTCCCATCTCTTCTGTCATATACCATTGTATTACGATTCGCGGGTCCTGTATTTTCAAATACATCCTGGCCACCCCCGCCAATGAGCCTTACTTTCATCTTATCATTACCACCATGAGATACAAACTTATCATCGCCATCAAATCCATACAAACGGATCTCGTTGGTATGTTCGGCAACAAACTTCCGTTCATACATTTTGGTGGATTGGTTGCCTTCTTTGGTAATTTTGAAAACCTGCAGCAGGATTGATCCGTCGTCATTATGCGTTATGTCAAACAATTCATTTTTATCGCTGCCTGTTACACTGACAATGTCTGCCAAAAAGTAGTAATACGCCATAACATCGCCAACGATGAACTTGCGGCGGTCTTTTAATGTCTGAATTATTTTAGCTGTTGAAATATCCCTGATCTCCCAGGGTTGCTGTGCCAGTGCATTTTCAATGACTGCATCAGTCATTTTAGCAACAAAACTTTCGGCTTCTCTTTTCCAGTCCTCTTCGCTTAGTTGGTTCAGGAAGAACCGGTCAAGGTTGCGGGCTGCAAAATTGAACCTGTTAATATTGTTTGCTTCGGGTTTGAAGCCTTCCAGTTGCGGTACCAGGGCCCGCCGGCTTGCGATCCAGGGCAGTAATCCCTGGTTGATATAAAATGCCTGGTCACGGTCTTTGGCAATAGGATAATATGTTTTGCCCTTTCCATTGTCCCACGCACCCCAACTCCATTGGCCTTCGTGCCGGTCGAGGTCCATCACAAACATATCCAGGATCCTCACCCGCAGCAACGCCAATTGATCAACGTCATTGTCATTGTCTTTTTCAAGTTTTTCAGCCACTTCATCCGTATCCCATATTTTTTTTACAGAATCAGGTTGTCTTTCCTCAAATATGGCAAACAGGTTGGCAAAATCTTTTTGATATTCCCCAAGTTTGGGGTCATCGGCTACATATACCAACCTGGGATTGCCATGTGGTACTCCTGCCGCCTGCGAAAGTGCTGACATCGTTAATGCAGCATACGGATAAGAGGCGGATACACCGTCTGATACCAAATCAGCGGCGGCTTCGCTCTCCAGGCCCGCGGGCAATGTTTTACTGGTAATGTATTTGGTTACAGAACGAATAACATATTCCCTGCCATTGGCATCTTCCAATCTTAATGATTTTGTTTGTTTGCCACCACCTCTTTTAACAGGGGTAAGTCCGCCATGTTCTTTAGAAATATAAAGTACAGGAACTGTTATAGGTGTGTTCCATTCTTTGCGGTAATTGGAACCCATCCAGAAAGCCCGGGCGCCGCCGATCTTAAAATTCCCCCCTGATGCCGTTGCCGAGTCTCCCTTTACCTGGGCAGTGGCATGATTATTTAATACAGATAACAGGAAAGACACTACGAGTAACAGAAACATTCTCATGATTACTGGTTTTGGTTAAAGAAATTGCAGCATGGTCTAATTTGAAAAGATACGATTATTTAAAAAAAAACCAAATTATCCTCAGAATTATATCAGAATTATAATTTATTAAACGATGAAAATATCAATTTTTCCGGATAGGTTAATGCCCGTAAAGCTGATTTCATCTGCTTTAAAGCATATTTTTTATCTTGCCAGCAATTGGGGAAAAACTTTTGCGTAATTTGTAAACTTTACACGGCAGCATGTCCGTGGTTAGTCGTGAAGACGCTACAGTGCCTTGCCGCATTGACCATACTTCATGAGAAAATTAAAAATTTAACCAAGTTATTGTCACGGGTGGGAATGAATAAAAATATTGTATTGGCTGGCCTGTTGTTGTTGCTGAATTGGAACCTTCATGCACAAAAAGACACGTCAAGTGCAAAAAACGACACAATAAGCCGGCGGATCATATTGATTGGAGATGCAGGACAATTGACCAATGGTAAGCAACCGGTTGTGGATGCCGTAAGAAGCCTCATTCCTTTAGACAAAAAAACAACGGTAATATACCTTGGTGATAATCTTTACGAGAAAGGTTTGCCGGGTGAAGAGTTCACTACCTATAAGAGTTACCGGTCCGTTTTGGATTCCCAGTTATCAATAGCCGATGGAACAGATGCAAAAGTGTATATGATACCGGGCAACCATGATTGGGAAAATGGGAGTCGAAATGGTCTTGCAACTGTCACCCGGGAACAACTATATGTGGATTTTCTTGGTAAAGACAATGTAAGATTCCTGCCTGAAGAAGGTTGCCCGGGACCCTACGCCGTCAACCTGGGAGATGATGTAACCGTTATCTTTTTTGACAGTCAATGGTGGATACATCCTTTCGATAAACCAGGAATAGAATCTGATTGTGATTGCAAGACCAAAGATGAATTGGTTAGCAGGATATCAGACCTGGCGGGCAAAAATGCAAAGAAATTAGTAATACTTGCCTGCCATCATCCCTTTAGGAGCAATGGTGTACATGGCGGTTTCTTTACATGGAAACAACATGTATTTCCTTTTACAGATATTTTTGCGAGTGCTTACGTCCCGCTGCCGGTTATCGGTTCTATTTATCCTATTGTCCGAAGCGTATACGGTACACCGCAGGATCTGAGTCACCCCAATTATGCTGCCATGATCAGCGAAATATCCAGGGAGATCAAAAATGCTGCACCCAATGTCATATTTGCCGCCGGTCATGAACACAATCTTGAACTTATACAGGACAGCAGCTACCAGTATATCATCAGCGGAGGCGGAAGTAAACATCAACGTGTCTCAACAAGCAGAAAAAGTGCTTTCATATCGGCTACCCAGGGTTTTGCCGTACTTGAAGTGTCAACTAATAAAAACGTTTCGGTTACTTTTTACACTGTAACCGATAGTACGAGAAAAGTATATAGTGCTTCGATCATGAATTTTTCAAAGATCCCTGCCAAGTTTTTAGATTCTTCAAGTTTCAGAGGAGATGATCCCTTTTTGAAATATAAGGATACGATCACAACTCCTGCCAGCCAGCTCATCAAACCTGTGAGCGGATTAAGAAAAACTTTTTTGGGACAAAATTACCGGCCTGAATGGTCCACCCCTGTAAATATGAAAGTTTTTAATCTTAAAAAAGAAAAAGGTGGTTTTATCATTGATAGTTATGGAGGAGGAAAGCATACAAAATCGCTGACCTTAAAAGATAACAAAGGAAAATTCTGGGTACTTCGCAATATAGATAAAGGTGAGACGGAGGCGGTTCCGACAGTTTTTCAAGGTGCGATTTCCTCCAATATAATAATAGATCTGAATTCGGCTTCTCACCCTTATGCTGCTCTTACGGTTCCGGATCTTGCCAAACCTTTGGATATCCCGGTAGCAAATCCCGAATTATTTTTTGTGCCCGACGATCCTGCTTTTGGATTTTACAGAAAGGTCTTTGCCGGTAAAGTTTGTCTGCTCGAGGAAAAAGATCTGCCCGGTAAATCGAATACAAAAAGCACGGCTAAGGTCTTTAATGAAATGGTGGAAGAGAATAACAACAGGCCCAACCAGCCTGCTGTCCTGAAGGCAAGACTTTTAGATATGCTTATTGGCGATTGGGACCGGCATTTTGATCAATGGAAATGGTTCGATGAGGATACAGGCAAAGCTGTACTATATAATCCTATTCCAAAAGACAGGGACCAGGCTCTTTTTTATTCAGAGGGCCTGCTTACAAAACTGGTAAGCGGAAGGGTCATGCCATTCTTAAAAGGGTTTAGAAATAATTTTCCGGTTATTAACTGGCTTGGTTACACTGCCCGGGATTTTGACCGCATTTTTCTTACTGATCTTGATGAAGGAGATTGGAAAAGATCAATTGACTTTGTCAGCAAAAACCTGACTGATTCTGTGATCAGTAATGCTGTACATAAGCTGCCGCCGGAAGTTTTTCCTATTAATGGAGAAAAGATCATTCAAAAATTGATAAACCGCCGGGACGTGCTCTCTAAAAAAGCGATCTTTTACTATAATTTTATTTCAAGGAAAGTGAATGTGATCGGCAGCAACCGGAAAGAATATTTCAAAGTAAGCAACTCCGGGGAGGGATTACAGGTAAGAGTTTATGCAAGGGAAAGAGGGAATGATACAAGCCTGATCATGTACGACCGTATTTTCAATCCTTCCCTGACAAAAGAGGTCAGGCTGTTTGGCCTTGGTGATGATGATCTTTTTGATATTGATTCAACGGCTTCTTCACGTATAAAACTCCGTATCATTGGTGGTAAAGGGAATGACACTTTTGATGTCCGGGGTCATGTAGAAAATCTATTGTATGATATTATTGCAGATGGCAACTTTATTAAGAACAGGAGCATGACCAAGTACCGTTTTTCAAAGGATCCCCCGGTCAACGACAATACCATCACGGGTTTTAATTACAATACAAGTACGTTCCCGGAGCTTATGTTCAGTTATAATTCTGATGATGGGGCCCTTGCCGGCGTAGGTTTTTCAAAAACAACATATGGATTCAGGAATCTTCCTTATGCGTCCAAGCAGAAATTTGCCGCCCTCTATTCCATGCGGGGAGCATACCAGTTATTTTACCACGGTGAATTCAATCACGTTACCAGGAATTTGGATGTTCTTGTCCAGGCTAACCTCCTGCAACCAGCTTTACGAAATTTTTTCGGATTTGGAAATAATACAAAGCTGATCCCGGATAAACCTTATGATTTTTACCGGAACCGCTTCCGATCATTTGAGATCCAAACGCTTTTGCGCATCCGCTACCAGGAAAAAATTCAGCTCATGATGGGTCCTTATTATTACCAGTACTCTAATAGCTATAAAGAGAACAAAGGTAATGTGATGACAAATCCCCAACTGGTCGGTCTGGATCCTGCCGATATCTTCAGTAGAAAAGCGTACCTGGGCGGTAAGTTTGCCATTCATCTTGATAACAGGAACAATGATCTTTTCCCGACACGGGGTATTCACTGGGATAATGAATTGGTTGCCGCAGCCGGAATGAAAAAGGGAAGCGATAATTTTTCAAGCATCACCACTCATGTATCCATATATATCAGCAAAGGCGCCCCGGCAAGATTGGTAACAGTTGTTGCCTTTGGAGGAGGTCGTATTCTCAGTAAGAATTATGAATTTTTCCAGGCAATGGATATTGGCGCTGGCGAAAATTTACACGGCTTCAGGAAAAACAGGTATGCAGGCAGATCAATGACTTATGGAAGCCTTGAATTTAAATTAAGACTGCTTAATGTCAATTCCTATATTTTACCGGGTCAGCTTGGCCTTACGGCGTTTTATGATATTGGCCGTGTAGGGCTGAAAGGCGAGCATTACAAAGGCTGGCATTCAGCTGTTGGTGCTGGTCTTTATTATATTCCATTTAACCGGTTTATTATTTCCGCTTCAACAGGTATCTCAGGTAAAGACAGATTGCTTAGCTTTAGTGTCGGTACAAAAATTGGTCTTACATTTTAATTTTACAGGCAACCTTACCTGGGCATGGAAAAAAACCGTATCATATTACCGCGACGCTCTGCCGTAAAAAAACATGAGTTAACCCTTATTGCATGGATCGCAATTTCCTGGACAGTCATTGACCTGCTGATCTTAATATTCCGCTTTTTGACCAATACGTACTCGCCAAAATACGAAACTACTCCCGTGGGTAGTGCCAGGGCGATCTTGTTGCGGGAACTGAATGTTTTTATCTTCAGCCTTATCATTGGATATTTTCTTATCTCTGTTCTTAAAAACTTCTTACGGGATGCCTCACCCTGGCTGAATCTTTTTATTAAAACACTGCTTTTGATCGCGATGGCTATTGCCATGAATTTTTTTATCTATTTTACCTATAGCTTATTAATTGAACAAAGACCGGTTACGCTGGCTTTTAATAAGTTCATAAAAAATACGTTCGAGGAGGGATGGTTGCTTGAAAAGCTGCCTGAATGGGTCTTGTTGTTTATATTGACCCAATTGGCCATAGAAGTAAATGAAACTTATTCGAAGGGCGTTTTCTTCAATATTATCCTGGGCAAATACCGGCAACCGCGGGAGGAAAAAAGGATCATTATGTTCATTGATCTGAAAAATTCTACTCCCATTGCAGAAAAACTGGGACACAAGGAGTATTTCAAATTCATCCGGGATGTAATTTATTGCCTGGCGGCCGGCATAGCAGAATCGGATGGTCGTGTATATCAATATGTCGGTGATGAAATTGTTGCCTGGTGGCCGCATAGCCGGGCCAACGCAAAAAAATGTGTCCGTTCCCTTATTGTAGCAAGAAAAATAGTAAATAAAAACACAGATGTATTTAAACGGGGTTATGATATTATCCCTGAGTATAAAGTTGGGATCCATGCCGGTAATGTAACCGTAGGCCAGGTAGGCATAACAAAAAAAGACCTGGTCATGAGTGGCGATACCATTAACACGGCGGCCAGGATCAGGAGTGCCTGCACGGAACTGAATCAAAAATATGTTGTGTCAAAAGAAATGATCGAATTACTTGGAATGAAAGACTGGCAATCGGAAAGCCTCGGCATGGTAGACCTAAAAGGAAAAAATGAAAGTATTGAACTATTCGCTCTGAAGATCTGAAAATATTTCCGGAACAAATAAATATCAATTCTTTTTATAGCTGAATTTCAGAATGGTCGCTATTCCTTCACCTCCCTCGTTGGAAATATACAGGTCACCGTTCGGTGCAAAGGTCATTCCTTCCGGCTGATTGTACATTATCGGATCAAGCTGGAACACCTCTTCTATCTTTCCTTTTTTATCAGCGATCACCAGCAGTTTCCCCACAGATGCCACGATATATAATTTGCCGTTCACCGGGTTGATGCCTGCAGCTGAAGGTTTGAATTCCGCTTTTTCATCTTTTAGTTTATTTCTTATGTCGCCGATATGAATGATGTACAAAGGTTCGGGGTCAAAAGTATTTGTGCTGAGGTCAAACCGGTAAGCATTCCTGATCTCATCTTTTTCATGATCACATTGTTTGCAAAGCAGGACCAGTGAATGAGTGGCGGCATCCAGGTACATGGTCTCAAATTCATTCTTCTCATTGTTAAGAATAAATTCTTTTGTATTGAATAAGCTGTCCCTTGTATCAACCTGCACAATACCCCCGGTGGCGATCAACATATAAATTGCAGTATCCGTATAAACAATATCCTCGTAATCGCCTTTGCCCCCAAATTTGATTTTCCCTATTTCATCTTTTTTATTGGCAAAATCGAGAGTAAAGATCTGGCCCTTTTCATCATTCTCAGCCACGATCAGGTTTTTTCCCGGGATATAAGCCATGCCGGAAATTTCATGGAGGTGTTTTCCCAGTTCCATTTTTTCATCGGGGGAAGAAAAATTATAACCCGCTTTGGCATATTTCAGTTTATCACTATCCGCTGAATCGGCGATATAAGTAAATTTCAGCATCGTGGGCTTTGACATCATTCCCTCGTTGGAAATATACATATTGCCTTTTTCATCTTTCCCTTTATCTATAAAAGTAATGCCTTCCGGCTGCGGGAAAAGTTTGGGAGAAAGTTTATATACCGATTCTACTTTACCATCCGGGTCTGCTATCACCAACTGGTTGCTGGCGGATGAAAGGATAAATAATTTTTGAAGCACGGGGTGAATAGCTGCACCCGATGGTTGAAATTTTGAAGTTTTAAATGGCGAAAGTTCTTTCACTTTTTCTGCATCAATTACAAATAAAGGCTTACTGGCAAAGCCGATCGAATCGGGGTAAAAGGCAAAAGCACTCACCGATTTTTCATCATCTGTCTTGCAGTTCTTACAGATCAGTACCAGCGCATTATGGGCAGGGTCGCTATACATGGTTTCAAAATCGTTGGTTCCTGAAAGGTTTATTTTTCCTGCTTCCAGCCCGTAGGTTTTGCCCGTGCTGTCCCTGATAACTTTAGTGATCATTCCATCACTCCGTAAAATATAGGTTATGCCATTCAGGATCGCCACATCTTCATAATCATCGTTATCACCGAATGTGAACTCACTGATGATGGTTTTGTGGTCTTTTTCCAGGAAATAAAGTTTCCCGGATGCATCACTGATAGCAATAAAAACATTGTTTTTTGAATCCCAGGCAATACCGGATATTTCCCTGAGCCTATCGTCAAGTTTATCGGTAAGTACTTCCGAAAATTTATAGTGTGGCGGAGACTTCAATACGGTTGTTTTGGGGCGGCAGGCCATATTGACGATGACGAGCAATAAGACCACCCGGACAAATCGCACAGGAAAATTTAAAAATCTCATTATTCTTATTTTGTCTAAATTTATCAAAAGTTATCTTTATAGCATGACGGAAAATCAATTGTTGCTTATAAATGATGCGCAGGTCCTTGTATCCGACCTGTTGACAAGCAAACTTAGCAAAAGTATCAGGTTTCATACACTCCGGCACACACAGGAGGTAGTGGCTGCCTGTGAAAAACTTGCTGAATCAATACAGTTGCCCGAGGATGACCGTTTTGCCCTGATCATCGCTGCCTGGTTTCATGATACAGGTTACACCAGCGGCAATGCCCAGGACCATGAAACTATAAGCATAGAATTGGCCCTTAAATTTTTAGACGCCCATGCTGCCAGCGATGACCTGAAGAATAAAGTAACCGGCTGTATCAATGCCACCCGCATACCACAAAGTCCCATGACCCCGATGGAACGGATAATATGTGATGCGGATCTCTTTCATCTCGGCACGGATGCCTTTAAAGAGAAAAGCAATTTGCTGAGGGATGAATTCAGGGAATTCAGCGGAAAAGATGTTTCAAAAAAGGATTGGCGAAAAATAAATATCCGGTTCCTCGAAGCGCATCATTATTTTACTGAATATGGGAAAGAAAAACTGCAACCGGCAAAAGAAAAACACCTGGCCAAATTAAAAGAAAAAGACGATGATGAAATAAAACCCGATAAAAAAGACAAGGATAAACATAAAGATAAAGACAATGATGAAATGAAAGCTGATAAGAAAGATAAGGATAAACCAAAAGGAAAAACTACGAACCTGACGCCAGAAGCGGAAGAAGCCAAAAAGAAAAGAGAAAAAGAAAAAGAAGCTGACCGCAGCATTGCTACTGTATTCCGCATTATGGCGCAAAGCCATACAGGGCTTAGCCAGATGGCCGACTCCAAAGCCAATATCCTTATCTCCGTTAATTCCATTATTCTTTCCATCATGATCGGCTCCTTATTTGACAAATTACAATCAAAGCCTTTCCTCCAAATACCCGTAGCAGTTATTTCTATAGTCTGTGTCGCTTCCATCGTTTTTGGGATACTGGCTACCCGGCCTAATGTGACCCAGGGCACTTTTACAAAGGAAGATATTGCCAGTAAAAAAACCAATCTGCTCTTCTTTGGCAACTTTCATAATATGACCCTGAATGATTATAACTGGGGTATGATAGAGATGCTGAGTGACAAAGATTATATGAATGCCAGTATGATCAAAGACAATTATTTCCTGGGCGTAGTGCTTGCAAAAAAATACCGTTACCTGCGCATTGCCTATAACATCTTTATGTATGGTTTAATTGCAGCCGTCATCGCATTTGCTATATCTTATATGCTGCCCGGGACCACGGAAGTATATTGAGAAAAGATCGCCGGTATTTCATTGCGATCGCATTTTAAAAAAGGACCGGTTACCGCGGTCTTGTTTTTATCAATGACGGAAGAAGCTCCTTTTTCCTTAAAATAATGTTCGATGCTGTACAGTACAGCTAATGAAATAGACAGCCACAAAAGCCCGATAATAAACCCGCTTAACACATCACTGGCATAATGCACCCGCAGGTATATCCTGCTGAATCCAATGAACAGGATCAAAATGACAAGCAGGACGGTAAAAAAAATTCTTACTCCGCCGGGACTTACCGTATGAAAAAGGATATATATAATAAACCCGTAAAAAGTAACAGCCATGATGGCATGCCCGCTGGGGAAGCTTAATCCCTTTACCGCGTTTAGTAATGGCGCCAACGGCCGTTTACGCCTGAACAAATATTTCAACAGGAACATCAGCCCAAGACTGCTCAATGCAATGGCCGCTGACCGTATGGAAAACCAGGAATGTTTGCTTATAACAAGAAAATAAAAAACAATAAAAAGGTTGGCAGGGATCAGGAACTGGTGCTTACCCAGGAATGTAAAAAATAACATGATCCTGTTGAGTTGCAGATTTACCAGGGGTTGCAGCCGGTCAAAGATCGCCAGGTCGATATATTTATATTTTCGCAACTTTTTTCTTGTAAGAAAAACCACTACCGCCATGCCTGCTGCAAAAAGGATCAGCGATAGCAACATTTCTGCCGATATCAGCGCAGCGATCTCCCAAAATTGGTTAGTCTTATTGTTCATACAGGTCTTATGCAAACATGATGCAGTAATGAAAAATTATTTTTTGGAAAATTTTCAAGCGGGCTCAATATTATTCAACGATCGGGTTCACTTCACGCTTGCTGAATTTTTCTATTCGCCGGACGATCCAGATCGAGATCACCAACCATACGAAACCTGTGGCGAAACCTGCAAAAACATCGCTGGGATAATGTACCCGTAAATAAATCCGGCTGAAGCCGATAATAAGGATCAGGAGTATCAGCAAAACGATCAATGTCCATTTCAGCCATTTGCTTTTGGTTGTGTTCCAGATAATATGGATCAGCAGGCCATAAAAAGTTACACTCATAAGAGCATGACCGCTTGGAAAACTGAGACCCTGCGCCTCCCGGAGCAGGGGTATATCCGGGCGATGGCGGCCAAACAGGGTTTTTAGAAAGACCATCAATGCCAGGCTGCTTAAAGCGATCACGGGTATCTTGATAGAATACCACCTGTGTTTTTTAATGAATAAAAAATAAATAATAAGAAGAATATTGGCCGGTATCAGGAAAAGGTGTGTTCCCAGGAAAGTAAAGAACAACATGATGTTGTTATTTGTTTTGCTGATATGTGATCTTAGAAAATCAAATACCTTATAATCAAATTGATTCTCTTTCAGAACAAATACGTAGCGGGTAATAAAAATAAAAGCGATAAGGGAAAAAATAAATACAACCAGCACGATCAACATCTCTGCCGAAAGTAACGCCAGTTCTGCCCAGCCTTTTTTTATATGATGAGTGATCCTTCGAATCATATCCCGGCTACAAAGCTATATCGTTTGAGGAAATAGTTTTACAGGGAAATTTAAACATCTTTTTATTCCGGTTTCATCAGCACCTGAATCCAATGGACAGAAAATACATTGTAAGGATATGGGAATTATATAAGTATTTCCTGAAGTTATGTAACAATTACTGAGATAAAAGCGGGCAACTTTATACTCAGATAATGATAATTCAGTCACACGAACTGTTCCTTTATTCATCGAAAGAGGAAAAAATAGTTGGTATGATTTTAGTAATCATCTGATGAACAATTAAAAAAATAAACACTTAAATCAATTTTTTATGAGCAGTTCAAAAATACTGGTAGGTTTTCTTGCCGGTGCAGCAGTAGGCGCTTTAGCAGGTATTTTGTTTGCCCCTGATAAAGGTTCAAACACCAGAAAAAAAATTGCCACTAAAACCGGCGATATCACAGATACTGTGAAAAACTCGTTTAACGATTTTATTGACGGGGTAAAAGACACTTATTCCGGTGCAAAAGAAAACATGGAAGAGTTTGGCGACAAAGTAAAAGCAAGGACAGGAGCTGTGAAAAATGACGGGAAATCGGCTTTCTCCTGAAAACAATACGGACCAGCAACGGTATAAAAATTGTTGACCATGCAATCCACCATCAGGCATATTGAAGATTTTGTTTCCAAAGCAGGAGACCTGGCTGAAACGAAAGTTGAGCTTTGGAAACTACGGGCTGCAGGAAAAATCTCCGAAACTATTTCGTCGCTTATTTCTTTAATTACAATAGCTATTCTCATTGCTGTGGCAATTACAGTAGTTAGTTTGGGGATTGCCTTCTGGATCGGCTCCGAAATGGGCAGGGTTAGCTATGGATTTTTTATAGTGGGTGGTTTTTATGGCGTTGCCGGCTTGTTGGTGTATCTATTCAGAAAAAAATGGATAAAGAATCCTGTGCGTAACCTGGTAATCGATAAAATTATTAAATAGTGTCAACCGCAGTTTCAGGAATACATCATCTGGAAACCAGGATCCTGGAGTTAGAACGGCTGCAGGCACAGCAAACAATTGAATTAAAAGCTTCTGTCGCTGATATCCTTGACAGCATCAGCCCGTCCAATATGCTAAAGAGTGCTTTGAAAGACGTTGTACAATCGCCGGATTTACGAAACACAGCCATTAATACAGCAATTGGGATCGGCGCAGGTTTGCTCGGGGAAAAACTATATGTAGGAGGTTCTAAAAACATTTTCAAAAGGATATCCGGGTCAGCCTTGCAGTTTTTAATTGCAAATTTTGTAAGAAAAAAAATCCCTGGGATGCAAAAGAATAACCTGCAACATGACCATGAAAATTGAATAAGTGCATCTGAAAAAATATTGTTAGGCTGGGCAAGCTGAAGTTATAATCTAATTAAAACGATCGTCCTGAAAGTCTTCAGTGAGCTCAGCCTGGCATAATGTTATTGTAAAACAGGTTCCAGGATTAAAACCGGCTAAATCCTGCTTCTAAAAGAACCCGATCAGGATATTCAGCTTTTTTGTTATTGAACTCCTCTGTATTTTTATACTATACAGGCAGACTGATCTAACATGACCCAGACGAATGTAACATTCAATAACCGCATCAAGCAGGTATTGCTATTAGCAGTACTGATCCTTCTTATTTGGGTAGTCATTCAAAAATTATTTTTTTTCCTGCCGGGGTTATTAGGAGCTGTGACATTATACATTTTGAGCCGGGCCAGTTATTTTCAAATGGTCTATAAAAAAAAATGGAGAAAGGGAAATGCAGCGGGTTTATTTATTCTTTATTATCTCCTTTTGCTGGGCTTACCTGTTTTCCTGGCCATTACATTGATCGGTCCAAAAGTAAATCAATTATTAAGTGATCCTGCCGCGATCCTTGAGAGTATAAAACAGTCAGTAGCTGAAGTTCAACAAAAAATGGGGATCACCCTTGTTTCAGAAAATTCATTGGCCGGCTCACTTGATAAACTAACAGCCTTTCTTCCCACTTTATTGAACAGCACGCTTAACCTGATCACTAACCTGATCACCATGCTTTTTTTCCTTTACTATATGTTGTACTATGGCAGTGAAATGGAAAAAGTATTATATCGCATCATCCCTTTAAAAGATGCCAATACAACAATGCTGGCGTCAGAAACAAGGAGGCTGGTAAAAGCCAATGCGCTTAGCATACCGCTCATTTCGATTATCCAGGGACTGACAGCCACATTGGGCTATTTTATTTTTGGGGTTCAGGATTGGGCCATTTGGGGTTTGCTTACCGGGTTATTTGCTTTTTTCCCGATCGTTGGGACCATGATCGTCTGGATACCCCTTGTTATCTACACTTTTACCCTTGGAAATTCAAGTATGGCCATTGGTTTAACCCTCTATAGTTTGATCGTGACCGGCAATATTGACTATGTTTCCCGTATTACCATTTTGAAAAAGATGGGTAATGTTCACCCGGTCATTACTGTCTTAGGGGTCATTGTTGGATTAGGACTCTTTGGGTTTATTGGATTGATTTTTGGTCCCCTCCTCGTTAATTATATTATTGTTCTTTTTAAGATCTATATGAATGAGTTTGTAGCGCCGCTTGCTGAAGAATATGCTCCTGAGAAAAAAGCAGATCCCACGCCGGTTGCTGATAATATTGATTCGAAACCTGCTTAACATCAGGGTGATTGCCCGGATCAATTCATCCCGGCTCGTACTGATCTCTGTTATTTTTCATTTGGGCAAATGAGCGATCAATTCCACTTCCAGCCTGGCATCATACATAAATAGTCTTGCTACCTGCATCCAGGTGGCAGCGGGGAAATCGCCTTTGTAAAATGCCTTCCGGGCATCGTTGTATTTTTTCATGGCTTCCATGTCGGTGGTGTACAGGTTTTCTTTTACCACATTCTGAAAAGTGGCTCCAAAACTTTTCAATGATCTTTCCAATGCCTGGTAAACCCTGGTAATACCTTCCGGTGTTACATCCCTTGCCACTGCGCCGGAAATATAAAGCACATTATCAACTTTCACTACCTGCACATATCCCGCACTTGTATCCTGCTTCGATGCATTATCAAAATGCCATTTTTCTTTTTTGATAGTATTGGCCTGCGCATGCAGCAGGTATAAGAAAGGAACCTGTGTGATGAACAGTAATAGCATTAGCTTTTTCATATGTTTTAATTTGCAGCTAATATAATCGCAATTCCGGTTAATATAATTGCTATGCAGGTTAATGAACATGAAAAATCCACAGGTGGTAGCCTGTGGATCTCAATTAATATAACATTGATCATTTCATTCCGCTCAGCATTTCCTCCATCTTCATGATCAGCTCCGTCTTCGTGATCGGCACTCCCATTATTTTGTTGTAACCTTTCGCATCCACAAAATAAACATCACGGATGATCTTGATAAGCTGTCCGTTGTTGATCTCCGGGATTAAAACGGTTTCAAAATTCTTAATGATATCCCCCAGGTTTTTTGGAAAAGGACGAACATAACGCAGGTGTGCATGACTGACTGCATGACCTTTTGCCTGCAACTCTACACAGGCACTTTTAATGGCGCCGTACGTACTGCCCCATCCTAACACTAAGATCTTTCCTTTCTCGGGACCGCTGTCTAATTTTTGTTCCGGGATATACTCGGCAATCTTATCCACTTTCTCCTGTCTTATTTTTACCATCAGTTGATGGTTCTCCGGCTCATAACTAATATTACCCGTTACATTTTGTTTTTCCAGTCCACCGATACGATGCTCCAATCCGGGTGTACCGGGTACGGCCCAGGGTCTTGCTAATTTTTCATCTCTTGAATAAGGTTGCAATTTTTCTTCATGATCGCCCAACTGTGTCTTGAATTTTACAGGTATGGGAGGCAACTCTTCAGCTTTCGGATATTTCCAGGGTTCGGCGCCATTAGCAATATATCCATCACTTAAAAAAATAACCGGCGTCATATGTTGCACAGAGATCCTTACCGCTTCATAGACCGCACTAAAACAATCACCCGGTGTGGATGCAGATACGACCGGCATGGGGCATTCACCGTTCCTTCCATAATATGCCTGCAACAGATCTGATTGTTCTGTTTTTGTAGGTAATCCTGTCGAGGGACCGCCCCGCTGTATATCAATTATAATAAGCGGGATCTCCAGCATCACGGCCAATCCCATTGCTTCAGCTTTTAATGCCATGCCCGGCCCGGATGTGGTAGTAACACCGAGACTTCCTCCATAAGCAGCCCCGATCGCAGAAGTGATTGCTGCGATCTCATCTTCAGCCTGGAAGGTTCGAACACCAAAATTTTTATACTTGGCCAGGTCATGCAATATATCAGATGCCGGTGTGATGGGATACGAACCTAAAAAAAGTGGTAAACCGCTTTTTTGCGAAGCGGCGATCAAACCCATAGACACGGCCTGGTTACCCATAATGGAGCGGTAAGAACCGGGATCCATTTTTGCTTTCTCCACCTTATAGGTAGTGGTGAAAGCTTCGGTTGTGTCGCCGTAATTATAACCGGCCTGCAACACTTTTATATTACTGGTGAGAATATCATCCTTTTTACCGAATTTTTCTTTCAGGAACTTAATGGAGCTATCCATATCCCGGCTGTACATAAAATAAAGAAAGCCGAGCACAAACATATTCTTGGCCCTGTCCTTCTCTTTCATCCCCATGCTGAAGTCTTTCAATGCTTCCCTCGTCATTTTAGTGACATCCATTTTTATCACTTCATAATTATCAAGACTGCCATTCTCCAATGGGTTTTCTCCTTCGGGATAGTTGGCCAGCCGCAGGTTTTTGGCATCAAAGCCATCCACGTTCACAATGATCTTTCCGCCCTTTTTAATGGCAAAAAGATTTGTTTTAAGCGCTGCCGCATTCATGGCTACTAACACATCACAGGCATCGCCGGGAGTAAATACCCTGTCACTGGAAAAACGGAGTTGATAACCACTCACACCGGGCAGGGTACCAATTGGAGCCCTGATCTCGGCCGGAAAATCCGGGAATGTAGCGAGGTCGATCCCTAATAAAGCCGTGTTATTGGTAAACTGGGAGCCGGTCAATTGCATACCATCGCCGCTGTCGCCGGCAAATTTGATGACCACATCCTGTAATACTTCCTGTTTCCTGTTCATTATTATATATTATTATGCTGCGAAATTAAAACAAGTTAGGCATGGTTGATAAATTGATTTTGATAAAACCTTCCGGTCAATCTTAATTTGATTAACAATTTCTATATTGCTCTTTCAATTTTATACTATGAGAAAAGATCTGACGCTGTTGCTGATCGTAGGGCTTTTACTGCCAGGCTCTGTCCTGGCCCAGGCCGATGAGGATATTTTTGAGGCCAACCGCCTGAAAAAGGTTTTTCCCGATGACCGGGTAGCCGCCACGACGGTTGAAGAAGAGTATACTTTCGATAAAGGACGCAGCGATGATAAATTGCCGGTGGTGACCGCCACCAAAAACACAGGTATCACCTTCCTGGCCCTGAGGGAAAGAGCCGGCATCCAGTATTTTGATTTTTATAATTCTTTCTGTAAGATCACCTCCTTCAAACAATTAGAAAAATTAAAGGGAGCGTTTGGAGTGAAAAGGAATTACAATGTTGGTTATGCCATTGACCGGTCAGCCAGTTCCAGCGATTATTTTTCTGATGACAGCCGGGTAAAATATTTCAACATCGGTTTTACCGGTTATGGCGATGCGACCAGGGTTGAAACAGAGAAAAAGTTTTTCGACAGTAAGTATGTCAGCAATATTTATTTTCATTCCTGGTTTCCTGCCAGGGAAAAGATCATACGTATTGTAGTTCCCGACTGGCTGCAGCTTGATATCCGCGAATTCAACTTTGCCGATTATAAAGTGATAAAACAAAAAAGCCAGGAAAAGAATGCAACGGTCTATACTTTCAAATTAACAAACCTGCAGGCCATGAAATCGGAGAGCCGGTCTGTCGGCGCTGCCTTTACCTGGCCCCACCTGGTGCTGGTTGTAAAATCTTTTTCAAACGATGGGAAAACAGAAAAAGGCTTTGCGGATGTAGGCGACCTGTACAGTTGGTATCAATACCTCTATAAAAAAGTTGAGAACAAGCCCGATGAAATGAAAGCCAAAGTAACTGAACTGATCAGCGGTAAAAAGAATGATATTGAAAAAGTGAAAGCCATCTTTTATTGGGTCCAGGATAATATCCGCTATATCGCTTTTGAAGATGGCCTTGCCGGTTTTATCCCGGCCAGTGCCCAGGAAGTGTATAAAACAAAGTATGGAGATTGCAAAGGCATGGCCAACCTGATGACAGAGATGCTGAAACTGGCGGGACTGGAAGCTTACATGACATGGATCGGCACCCGGCACCTGCCCTATGATTATTCATTGCCTTCGCTTTGTGTCGACAACCATTGCATCAGCACGGTGATCATCGGGGGAAAAGAATATTATCTTGATGGCACGGAAAAATTTATCCCGTTCGGGGATTATGCCTGGCGCATCCAGAGTAAAGAAGTGCTGATCGGCAAAGGAGATAAATATGATGTAAAAAAAGTGCCGGTGCAGGATAAGGATAAAAGCAAGATCCTGACGCAAACAAATTTCCTGCTAAAAGATAATGTACTGACCGGGCATATAAAAGTAACACTGACCGGTGAAGAGCGGACCCGGTTCCATCAATATTATCATGACCTGCCCAATGACGATAAGAAAAAACTGATCCAGCGTTTCCTGGAATTCGGCAATAAGAACCTTGTAGCCTCCAATGTAAAAACATCTGATCTCGGCAACCGGGAGATCCCTGTGACCATTGAGGGTGATATCGATCTCAGTAATTATATTATTACAGAAGACAAAGAGGTTTATGTAGGGATCGATTTTTTTCCGGAAGACCTGAGGGGTGTTATCCCGGATAAAGACCGGCAGCAGGATTATGCATTGCACTCCGCTTATGTAACGCAGGATGAAACTGAATTGGTATTGCCTGCCGGTTATAAAGTGATTTCGTTACCAACAGCTATCAATGAAAAAGCGGAGGATTATGAAGTTTCCGGTTCTTATAGTTCAAAAGACAATAAGGTCATTTTTAAAAAGACACTGGCTTTTAATACCGGCCGGATAAGAAAAGCTGATTTCGAGAACTGGAAGACGTTTACAAATAAGCTGAAAGATTTTAACAGTAATCTTATTTTGATCAAGAAACCATAAAAGAATTTCGAAAAGTATCCCGATGAAGATCGGGAGGAAATTGGGAAATTTCCGGAAAGAATGACAGCTTCGGATAGAGATAATTTCCCAATCTCCCAATTTCAAAATTCCAAAATATAATTAGATCCTAAATATATTTTAAATGAGAAAGCTTATTTGTGTTTGTGTAATTAGTTTTTTGTCCTTTGTTTCATTCGCACAAGACGATGATACGTTTAGCCCATCTAAACTGGAGGATATTGCCAGGAACATGAAAACAGTGTGGAATGATGCCGACCCGGATTTTGCCGTAAGCGCCATTCCGGATAAATGGAAAGAAGAAAGCGGCGTTATCATTGCTCAAAAAACAAGATTCTCTTTTGACAAGGATGCCAACAAACTGGCTGTGTATGAGATCACCCGCCGCCGCATCAAACTCAACGACCAGGATGCGGTGAACTCTTATTCCTCTGTTTATTTTCGGATCGGTTCCGTTAATGACGGCGCCGGGATCAAGATCATCAAAGCAAACGGCAACATACTGGATGTATCGCTTCGCAATGCGGTCTATGTGGAAGATAACAGAGATGTCCCCTCAACCTTTCAGCCTTATATCGGCAAAGTGAAGACCCAGCTCGATAAAAGCAAAAGCAAGGTCATCTTTTATAAGATCGCTGTTCCCGACCTGGATCCCGGTGATATTATTGACTATGGAACTATTTTTTATGATGACAACACGGTAAAAAAGACAAGCTTTATTGAATTTGACCCGATTTATTTTGTTTGCACAAGAGAATACCCTGTTATCGCACAAAAATTTGAGATCGACACCGATGATAAATCTTTTGTGAATTCAAAATCCACGATGGGCGCCCCGCATTTCAAAGAAACGGGCAACAGCAATGCCGATTACAGCTGGGAAGACCGCAACCGTGAAAAGCTGAGCGATACACGCTGGATAAATAGTTTGGTTGAATTGCCCATGGTAAAATTCCAGATCGTTTTTTCAAAAGTGGAGAACCGTTCTGATCTTTTTATCGGTGATAAAGGCGAACTGAAACAAAACATCAGCCCGGAAGAACTGGCTAAAAAAATGAACATCCTTTATAACAAACTGGATGGTTCTTTCTATTACAATATTGCCAAAGCTTATCTCAAACAAATAGGCTATGCAGATCTTCGGGAAGAGGATTTTATACAGAAAACTTATTATATACTGCGCCACATGTCGCACTTCAGGGATGATGGAGTTTCCAGCGAATTATTTGCATCCTGTTTTACCCAATGTCTTGAACTGCGTAAGATCCCTTATGACCTTATCGTCACTACCCCGGCAACACTTACCAAACCGGAGAATATTATTTTCAGGACCGAACCCGAATGGATGGTAAGGGTAAAGGGTAAATATGTTTTTAATGCCACCATGTTTTCAAACCCTTATGATTTCAAAGAAGAATTCCTGAATACACCGGCTTATATTATTTCGTTGGGAAAGAATCCAACAGCAACCCCGATCACGTTGCCCGCCAGCAATCCCGAAGAAAATATAACAACCAATACTATTACCGCTTCCATAGATACGAGCGGCAGGAAAATATCTGTCGTTCACCAAAAAGCCATCACCGGGCTCAGCAAACAATTTTATAATGTGCAGGCCCTGATATACACCAATGCACTGGACGATGATTACCGCAGCTATGGAGGTGAAGACGATGTGCGGGGGAGTATGAGGGGTACGATGCTGGATAATTATGAAACCAAGCTCCGCGAAAGAAAAAAAGAAGACAAGGTGAATAAACTGGAGTACATGAAAAAAGCCATAGCAGATGATTATGATAATATCACTTCTTATTCTGAGTTTACATTGAACACCGATGGCCGCACCTGGCGCAAGCAGGAACTGAACTATACCAATAAATTTGAATTGGGAGATATGATCAAAAAGGCAGGTGACAATTTATTGGTATCCGTGCCCGGTCTTATCGGTGAACAGCTTTTTGTGGCGCAGGATGAAAGAAAAAGAGAAGCAGATGCTTATATGGGTTTTCCCCGCAGCATGAGAAACGTTATCAATTTTACCATACCGGCCGGTTATAAAGCAGTAGGCGTGCAAAACCTGAACATGAACATAGATAATGAAATGGGCACTTTTGCTGTGCAGGCTTCTGTGGAAGGAGATATGTTAAACATTCTTGTAAAAAAATTATATAAGCAAATGATCGTGAAAAAGGAAGACTGGGATAAATTGCTGCAGATGCTTGATGCTGCTTTTAATTTTTCACAGAAAAAGATATTGCTGAAGAAGATGTAAAACAAGCCCGGGTCACAATGAATACTCCATGGCTGACATAACTCAACGCATATTACAGTTTAACCATCATCGTGATCCTGAAAAGGTTTTGCTGAAATACAAAGCCATCAGGGAAAGCAGTTTTCGTTTTCTCCGCGGCACTTGTCATCTTTTTTATGAGGACCTCGGCAATCAATTCACATTGCCACCCAGCCCCAATAGCTGGCTTTGCGGTGACCTGCACCTGGAAAACTTTGGAAGTTTTAAAGGGAGTGACAAGGAAGATTATTTTGACATCGGTGATTTTGATGAAGCCATCCTCGGGCCAGCTTTATATGATCTTTCCCGCCTGCTGGTGAGTGTGCTGGCGGCCTGTAAAAATTCAGCGTATGAAAAATCCTGGACAGATTCCCTTTTGAATACAGCTATAGGTGGTTATTGCAGGACACTGAAGTCCGGCAAACCAGTGACGGTCGAAAATAAAACGGCCTCCGGGCTTGTAAAAATATTGCTGGAAAAAGTGGCCGGGAGAAATGATAAAGAATTAGTAAAAGATAAAGCCGGGAAGGAATCCGGGTATGAAAAATTGATAATTGATAATAAAAAAACATTTAGCCTGGAAACTTCTTTCAAAAAAGAACTTCTAAATAAGATCCAGGACTGGCTGGATGAAACAAGGGGGAAAAACCGGCGCAAGATTCATGACGTTGCTTTTAATATAGCCGGCACCGGCAGTATTGGCGTCAACAGGTATCTTGCACTGGTAAGCGATACCACCGCCGATAAAAAATATCTGCTGGTTATAAAACAGGCGCTGGCTTCATCGTTGCAACCATTCATACAGGTAAAACAACCTGGCTGGGCAAATGATGCAGAACGGATCAACCAGGTCCAGTTCATGATGCAGCATGCTACTCCCGGTGGATTGCGCATATTATCTTTCCGCAATAACTGGTATATCACCAAATGGGTTCAGCCGGAAGCTGATAAAATTAATTTCGACAACTTCTTAGAAGAAAAAAAGGAACAACCTGTATTGATGGATACATTGGGTTGCTTAGCGGCATCAGCTCATCTCCGCAGCGGCGGAAGAGATGGTTCTGCCATAGCCGATGACATGATACGTTTTGGCACACAGCAGGAATGGATACAACCATTGCTTGCATTTGCAGAGACTTACGCTGCACAGGTAGAAAAAGATTATGAGAAATATTGTGTCGCTTATGACAAAGGTTTGTAAACAAGGGGCCAACCTTTCACGACTTCAAACTATCTTCTCCCTCAACAAATTCCTCACTACGCCCGGCGCACCTGAAAGCACGAAAATGATCTTAGTGATAAAATTCATGCCCCGCACTAACCGGCATCATATACGTTGCAATACGTGATACTTACATTGCAAGTAAGTTAATGAGGCATTAGTCAATGCGCTCATCATGACAGTTTATTGCTTATATCTATTAATATTTAAATTATATTATTATGAAAATCCCCCAATTATTAATGACAGGAGCCGTGGCCATCCTGATCCTGGCTAGTTGTAAAAAATCAGGTTCAGATTCTACATCCGGTGATTCAGGTATGCAGTTCCAGTTAAAAGCTACTAACCCCTTTGTAGTGGTCAATAAACCCGCTGCTCCCGGATCGATCCAATGGACATCAGGATCCGCAGCCGCAACCGAAGTAAAACTGGAAGCCAAAAAAAATGGTAGTGAAATTGAATTTACCTCTTCCGTTAACCAACAGGTCGATCTGTTTGCTTCCGTACTTGCCAACATGGGAAACATTGTTCTTCCCGCCGCAACGTACACAGAAGTTGAATTCAAGATCACGCTGAATCAAAATGGGGCCAATGCTGCCATGGAATTGAATGGCCAGTATACCAGCGGCACAGGTGTGGTCACCCCCGTTGTTTTTAATTTGAATAGTTTATTTATACTAAAAGCAGAACAAAGCAATGTAACTGTTACCGGCAATAACAGTATCACTACGCTTACGACACTTGACCTGTCATTTGTCAGCAATGGTATTACACAGGCCATGATGAACAGTGCAACGATCACTGGCGGAAAGATCATTATTTCTGCTTCTTCCAACATCAATCTTTATAACATCATTATAAATAACCTCCTGCAGTTTCATCATGTTGATGTAACGCATCATTGATAATAAAAAGAGTTGCCAACCTTTTGAAGGTTGGCAGCCCTTTTTAATTTCTGAATCAGGACTCCTGACTCCGAACTCAAGACTCCTAACTCCCTCCCTATCCTCTTCCATCAAATATATTAGTTATCCCTCCCAGCAAACCTCCGCCTTCTTCTTTGCGGTGATAAGTGCCGTATTCAACTATTCTTCCGGCAAGACGACTGATCGGTAATGATTGGATCCATACTTTGCCGGGCCCGCGCAGTTTGGCAAAGAATAATCCTTCGCCGCCAAACAAAGCATTCTTGATACCTTTTACCATTTCAATATCAAATGCTACGCTTGGCATATAAGCCACCAGGCACCCGGTATCTACTTTTAATATTTCACCTGCCTGCAGTTCTTTTTCTATAATAAAACCTCCGGCATGCATAAAAGCCATACCATCTCCTTCAATTTTTTCCATAATAAAACCTTCACCGCCAAAAATACCTACTCCTAATTTTCGCTGGAAAAAAATGCCGATACTCACACCCTTGGCTGCACAGAGAAATGCATCTTTCTGTGCAATGATAGTTCCACCCAGTTGCTGCAGATCCATCGGTATGATCTTACCCGTGTATGGCGCTGCAAAACTTACTTTCTTTTTTCCCTGTCCTGCATTGGTAAAAGCGGTCATAAATAAACTCTCACCGGTCAGCACTCTTTTCCCTGCTGACATCAGCTTACCTAAAAAACCCGTTGGTTGTTGCGCCGAACCATCGCCAAAAATGGTTTGCATTTCTATACCATCATCCATCATCATCATAGCGCCGCTTTCGCCAATGGCGGTTTCGTTGGGGTCCAGTTCTATTTCTACAAACTGAAGTTCTTCTCCATAGATCTTATAGTCTATTTCATGATTTTTTCTTGTCGCAGTACTCATAATTTTAAAATTTTATTCAAAGTTATTGATGAGTTCTTTACTATTGGCAAACATTCTTTGACTGATCGTGTTATAGTTGCACATAGCAGACCCCACCTTTAACAGTATCGGCACCGGAGATGTTCGTCCGAGCGATGCTCTCAACCTTCTCCGCCGTTTGGCGGATCGGTTGCCCCTTAAAGGGAGGGAAACAATCAGCCGATTATTATTGGTTGATCAATGGGTGGGGTCTCAGCGTTCTCTGCGAACTCTGCGTGATTTTTTAGCTATACGGAGGTCAGGACCGGGGTAAAATGATAAATGGCAGCAATTTAAATCCCGGAATTCCTTACTTTGCCTTCCCTCTTTAAAACTATATTATTATGAAACAACGATTATTGCTTCTTGTTGCCCTTTTCATTGGCGCAATTACTTTGGTGAATGGCCAGGCAAAGCTGGTTGAAAAGGTAACCAAACAGGGAAACGAAATAGTTATCCCTTATGAAAAATATGTATTGCCCAATGGGCTTACCCTTGTTATCCATGAAGACCACAGCGACCCCGTGGTGCATGTGGATGTTACCTACCATGTAGGCTCGGCCCGTGAAGAGATCGCCAAATCGGGATTTGCCCACTTCTTTGAACACATGATGTTCCAGGGCAGCGACCATGTGGCCGATGAGCAGCATTTCAAAATAGTAACGGAATCCGGCGGCACATTGAACGGAAGCACCAACCGTGACCGTACCAATTATTTTGAAACGGTACCGAATAATCAATTGGAAAAAATGCTTTGGCTGGAAGCCGACCGTATGGGATTTTTATTAGATGCCGTAACGCAGAAAAAATTTGAAGTGCAGCGGGCAACTGTAAAAAATGAAAGAGGACAGAATTATGATAACCGTCCCTATGGCCTGGTTTTCGAAACCACATCAAAAGCATTGTATCCTTATGGTCATCCTTATTCATGGCTTACCATTGGTTATGTAGAAGACCTGAACCGCGTAGATGTAAATGATCTCAAAAACTTTTTCCTTCGCTGGTATGGCCCCAACAATGCAACACTTACTATTGGCGGCGATATAAAACCTGCCGAGGCCGTGAAGCTGGTGGAGAAATATTTTGGTCCTATTCCCCGCGGACCTGAAGTGAAACCGGTTGTTGTGCCATCGGTAAACCTGACCAGCGATCGATATGTATCATACGTTGATAATTATGCAAAAGTTCCCCTGTTAGCCGTAGTTTATCCAACTGTTCCATTGTATCATAAAGACATGGGTGCATTGTCCTGTCTTGCACAAGTGATCGGCCAGGGAAAAAATTCTGTTCTTTACCAGCAGATCGTAAAAAAACAATTCGGGCTGCAGGCAAGTTGCAGCAGCCAGTTATCTGAACTGTCCGGTGAGTTCTTTTTTCAACTGTTACCACTCCCCGGTAAATCACTTTCACAGATGGATTCTCTTTTCCGCAATGCATTGGATTCATTTGAAAAACGCGGCGTCACTGATGATGATATTGCTAAATTCAAAGGCGGCACCGAAGCACAACAGATAAACGGTTTGCAAAGTGTGGCTGGTAAGGTATCGCAGTTAGCAGCCTTTCAAACATTCTCCGGCAATCCCAATAAAATTGCCGACCTGCTGAAAATGTATACAGCCGTTACCAAAGAAGATGTAATGCGGGTTTATAATGAATATATCAAAGGCAAACATGCCGTATTTGTAAGTGTGGTCACCAAAGGACAGGATAAAATGATTGCTGCCGCCAATAATTACACAGTCGATACTACCCAATACGCAAAACCTGATTATGGTTACAATGGATTAAAGTATGCAAAGGCAACAGACAATTTTAACCGGGCGAAGATCCCGGGTAATGGCCCCAACCCAACGGTGACGGTTCCAAAATTCTGGAGAAAGGATCTGCCCAATGGCGTGAAGATGATCGGCACTGAAAGTACGGAGATACCAACTGTCACTCTTTCTGTTACTATACCCGGCGGGCATTTGCTGCAGGCCAATGATACAGCGAAGATTGGACTGGCAAGTTTTTTCAGTGACATGATGAATGAAGACACGAAGAATTACACGGCAGAACAAATGGCGGTTGAATTACAAAAATTAGGAAGCACTATCAACATCTCCAGCAACCTGAAAGGGATCACATTCAATGTACAGACCTTAAAGAAAAATCTGGATAAGACCCTCGCCTTGCTGGAAGAAAGAATGCTAAATCCAAAATTTACGGAAGATGCATTTAAAAGAAACCAGAAGCAGATCATTGAGAATTTCAAACAAACCAAATCACAACCGGCGGCTGTGGCCAGCGAAGTCATTGCAAAGGTCAACTATGGTCCCAATAGTATTCTTGCCATGAGCGAGGATGGCACAGAATACACCGTTAAGAATATGAAGCTGGCAGATATTCAAAACTATTATGATAACTACATGACATCAAAAGATGCCAAAGTGGTGATCGTGGGTGATACAAAACAGGAGGAGATAGTGCCCAGGCTCACTGTCTTGCTTAATAAACTTCCCAATAAAAAAATTGTATTGCCAAACGCTGAAGCATCAGTCAAACCCGTAGATGAATCAAAAATATTTCTCGTGGATGTACCCAAGGCCGCACAAACTGAATTCAGGGTGGGTTACAGCACCGGGCTTAAGTATGATGCCACCGGCGAATATTTCAAAGCGGGCTTGATGAACTTTGCATTGGGCGGTGGTTTCAATGGAAGGTTGAATATTAACCTGCGTGAAGATAAGGGTTGGACCTATGGCGCCCGGAGCAGTTTCAGCGGAGATGAGTTCAGCGGAAATTTTGAATTCAGTTCCGGCATTAAAGCCGATGCTACTGATAGCGCTTTAAGCGAAGTGGTGAGAGAATTAAGAGACTATTCAACCACCGGTATCACTGATGCCGAATTACAATTCATGAAAAGCGCCATCGGCCAGCGGGATGCACTCCGTTATGAAACCGGATTGCAGAAAGCCGGCTTTATCCGCAACATTCTTGATTATAACCTTCCGGCTGATTACACTGTTCAGCAGGCTAAAATCATAAAGACCATAACCAAGAAAGATATTGATGCGCTGGCTAAAAAATGGATAAAGCCCGACAAACTCAATATGTTGCTGGTAGGTGACAAGGTCAAAATATTACCCGGGTTGCAAAAGATGGGTTATAAGATCATTGAGCTGGATGCAGATGGAAAGCCGGTGGAGAAGAAGGCTTTTTAAAAATCTATATTATTGATTGTATTTAAACGCTGTCTTTTGGGCAGCGTTTTTTTGTTTCGTTATTAAAAGTGGGCAAAACAAAAGACAAGGTCATTTCTGTATTATTTTCTGCAAGTGTATTGTCTTTCAATACAATATGGTTTGAATTTCGGTGAGAATGTGTCACGAAAATCCAATTTCTGAATGAAGGGATGCCAAGAGTTTGAGCTTATATTGCATACTGCCGGAAGTAATATTTCAATCTTTTATTTTTTCAACTTAGTTGTAAATCCAACTGAAGTTATAAATTTATCTTCAGTTAGCCGAGGCGGATGGATTTTTATCTTCTTCATTTTGACTATCGTGGAACTTTGCAAGCAATGCTAATCTTGACACTATAAAATATTTAACCAATCAATAAATGTATACAAAATGACTAAAATGACACTTAAATCGGTATTGATAATAGCAGTTTCTATTATCCTTTTCTCATCCTGCAAAGGAAAGTCTAAATCTATTAAAGTTGGTTATCTGCCAATTGCTGAATGTTTGCCATTATATGTAGCAAAAGAAAAGGGCTTTTTTGAAAAATATGGTTTAGAAGTAGAACTTGTATCTGAACCAAATGGGCCTACTGTTTTTAAAGAATTAGATGCAGGCGCTATTGACATTGGCTTTTCCAATGTAGTTACCCTAATAAAACAAACCAATGCCGGTAAGTCTTATAAATCAATTTTTGGTGCAACTTATGAAACAATTAACAACACAAACCATGCAATTTTTGGAAGAACTAATGATAAAATTGATTTTGACAAAGCAATTTTCGGGATTAATGCACATAAAAATATTGAAGAGTTAATGCTACTAAGTTTTTTAAACTCAAAAGGATACATAATTGATTCTTCAATCCAGTCAAGATTTAAAGAAATCCCATTCCCGCAAATGTTATCTTCATTAAAGGACAAAGAAATTGATTATGCATGCATAGTAGAGCCTGGAATAACAATAGCTAAAAACGATACTAGTAAATATTCATACGTTGGGAATCACTATTCTGTTGATTCAAATAATAAAGTATTAGTTGCTACTTATGTTTCAACGGCAAAAAAAATTTCTGACAATCCCAAAGAAATTAAAAAATTCATCCAGGCAATGCAAGAAGCAACGGATTATATAAATAATGGAAACAATGATACGAGGAATTTTATCCTAACCTATTCCAAACTTCCAGAGAATCTATTAAACAAGATTTCTTTATCTGAATTTTCTACAATGATTGATGAAAAAGAGTTTAATAAAATAATCGATTTAATGTATAATCCATCATTAAATGTAAATAATTCTTTCATTTCAAATCCTTCGAAAAAAGTTGACTATAATAGTATAATTTTTAATCAGAAATAGAAATGAGTACGTTACGTGCAGATAATATTAGTTTTAATTACGTAACTGATGGTAAGAAAACTTCTTGGCATAACTTTCATTTTTCTGTGACACGGGGGGAGGCCGTTTCAATAATTGGAAGTTCAGGCATTGGTAAAACAACTTTGCTAAGAGTTTTATCTGGCTTACACACATACGATAGCGGCGGTTGTGTGTATATAGACGATAAAAAAAACATTGTACGACAGCCAGACACCCCAATATTTATTGTATTTCAGGAATATAACTTAACATTGTTACCATGGTTAACAATTGAAAAAAATATTAATCTGGGTTTATACAAATCTGAAAGTTCCGGAGAAACAAAACTTAGTGAGGCTTTACAATTGCTTTTCCCGAAAGAAAAAGACCACTCAGGATTTCTTAAAAAATATCCGGATCAATTAAGTGGGGGCCAAAAACAAAGAATACAAATAGCCAGAGCATTGGTTTCCAATTCTGAATTTATTTTTTTTGATGAGCCGGACACCGGTATAGATTATAAAAATAAGCTTTCATTAAGAGGGATACTCAAAAACCTTGTAACAGTACAGAACAAAGGAGTTATTTTAATAACTCACGATTTGGAAAATGCTTATGAACTTTCGAACAGATTTTATATTATTCATAAAAACGAGGAAACCAATACACTTGACTTAGTTGAATTTGGGAAATTGGAATTCTGTAACCTTGATGATTTTCGTTCCCGGGTTAAGTCCTATTTATAAGGTATGTCAATTTCAAAAAAAATATCTATCTCTTTAATTGTCTATTTAATAATAGCAATTTGTTACTATTTATTTTTGACATATTTTGTTTATAACCAAGAAGACAAGGAAACTATTAATTTAGATTTAAAGGGGTCGCTAATTCAATTTTTTACCATTAAAATTTTAGATGGTAAAAGCGTGAGCTTATTATCATTAACCGGGAGTACTTTATATTACTTCACAGTAAATTTCTTATTGGCTTCATTTTTGGGTATTACTATTGGCACTATTCTGGGAAAATATAAAACATTAGGTTATATCTCAAACTATTTTATTAATTTTTTCAGAGTAATGCCGAGTATTATTTTTATAGTATTATTTAAATACCAATTTAAATTTATTAATACATATGTTTATTTTGTTGGTGTTTTTGCAAGCATTTGGCCGATATTAATAAGCACAAAATCTGGAGTGGAATTTGTAAATATTGTGCAAAGAGAATCGGTCGATATTTTAAATTTACCATTACATAAAAAAATATTTTTGTTTATTTTACCTGAGGCTTTTCCCAATATATGGGATGGCATGAAGATTGGGTTAGGTATTTCTTTTCTAATTACAATTACTTGCGAATACCTGAATCCGAGTTTATCAGGATTGGGAGCTTTACTCAAATCTTATGAAAATGACAATATTTTCCCATTAGTTACAATGTCTATTATTTTATGGATCGGTTTAATTGGCATAGTGCTAAACCTTTTATTTGATTATTTGGAAATAAAGATTCTTTGGTTAAAAAAACAATTTGCAACAAATTAATGAATACACAAGCCGAACTTTCCTTTAAAAGTATTGATAACTCAATCAATAAAGACGACAAGGATTGGGCCATTCTATCAATGAAAATTACTAAAAATAAATCTAAAGTCGATTTGGGTTGCAAATATTGTTTGTACAGAAAAATAGCTTATTTGGACAAGACCAACAAAACTTATCAAACCGGCAGTTTGTATGTTCCCCTTAATAACATTCGATGCATCACTTTCTTTCTCAGGCTTATTTTTAGTGGGAAAACATTTGGACATTTCGTTTCTTTAAAATATCCAAAAATGTATCATTTGGAATTAATAAGTACAACAGTACTGGAAAACCAGAATAACCTGTTATTCAAAAATTTCTCAAGAATAAAAGTCAGTGAAAGGGTGTTATTTATGCCCAAAAAAAAATTAAAATTCTATGTTAAAGAAGAGCTTGAGATTGACTAGCACAATTTTATTACTTTTATTTATTTATTCTTGTTCAGATGATAAGAAATTATTATTAGTTGAAAATAATAATTTTATTGAACATAGCTTCAAAAACTCTATTTACGACTCAACGTTTATTAGTTCAGGTTTTTATAGTGATACATTAATTGATAATACCAATTTCACTAATTGTACTTTTCAAAATCATTTTGGCGTTAAAACAATTCAAAATTCAAAATTTACAAACTCAAATTTTACAAACAACGGAGAGTTGAATTTTTTGGTCTCTACGCTATCAAATATCACATTTGTCAATTGTAACTTCAATTCTTTTTGGATAAGGAACTGCAAGGAGTTAAATAACTTAAATATTATTAATTGCAAAATAGATGAATTGGTTTTAGACCAGTCAAGTTTCAATAGCATATTAATTGAAGCTTATAAAGACACCATTCAAAAAGTAAGAATACAAGGATGTTCAAATTCCAGGCATATAAAATTTGCGGGTTATTTCAAGGAAATAATAATTGAAGGAGGTGAAATACAGTATTTGGATGTTTCAAACATTTTGATCCCAGATGCAAAATTGACAATATTTTCGACCATATTGAAAAATCCAAATTTCGTAAATAAATCAGCAAAAAATTATTCTATCTTATACAATTCCTCGATTGAGAGCGCTACTTTAACCCCTGATAAAAATTCAATACTTAAAGAAGAACTTGAATGGCAGGATAAAAATTCTCATTCTGCAACTGAAACAGAAAGGAAGGAAATTAAAAAGGGTTATTTAGTTTCTAAATCGGTATATACTTATTTATCTAAGATATTTGAAAATGAAAAAAGGTATGATTTATCAGATTACTTTTATTTTCGTTCAAAAGTATGCGAAAGGGAAATTAATTCAAGTGGTCTAAGTAAAACTCTGCTGAAATATTTTAATGAAAGTGTTCGTGGAAATTATGGAACAAATTATTTAATTATTTTAAAAACTTTTGTATTTATTATCTTATTCTTTTCTTTAATTTATATTCTTTTGGGGTTTTCGAAATTTGCATTTGGCTATTATATAAATACAAAACTATTTGGAGAAAGTTTAGAAAATCAAAAGCCGATTTTATTAACCTTTCGCAGAAATAAATTTGGAATTATAATATTTATATGGAATTGTATTTTATTCAGTTTAAATAATATGGTTTTAGGTGGTTTGAGTAGTAACTTTCACTTTTATAACTTTACGACAATGTATTTGTATCCGCCAAGAAAATATGGGACACTTGGTATTGGCAGATTTTTTTCCTTTATACAAAGTTTAATTGGGCTTTTACTTGTATTTTTCTTCATTACTGCATTCTTAAGACTTAATAGATAAAAGAAAAGCATTGCCAACAATAGTGAGCCGATTGCTTTCGGAATGTTTTCCCCCTTTTGCAATATTAAACGTTTCACCAACAACAAACCAATCATGAAATCATTACTCTCTGCTTTAATCATCTCATCTCTTGTCTTACAATCCTGCAAGACCGCTGACAAAAAGAAAAGTGATAATGATAACCCTTTGACCGGTTCCTGGAATTTTATTGCCGACCAGGAAATGGACAGTATGGGTAAGGTGATCAACCAGGATACCAGTGTAACGGGTTTATTGATCTAAAACGCCCGGTGTCGCCCCACACACCGGAATTACATCGTCAAACGGGATTCGTGAAGACACGAGCCCAGGCATCTGCTTCTTATACGCATGGTAAGCTCCGGGCTGGCAGGAAATGAAATTATTATTATATCATACCCGTTCACGAATTCACTTTCACCACTTTCATCGCATAATGTTTCGGGTGCGCCGCTAATTCATTTCCTTCAAGGCAATTTATTTTAAGCAGCAACAGCCATGGCGCATTATTATCCGGTAAGGGCAATACCAGTTCAGTATTGTCCGGTGCAACCTGTGCAAAAGAATAAAGAGCAGAACTTATATCATCGGTTCTCAGCGCACCGTCATGGGTAACATCGCCATACAGCAGCACAGCTTCAAAATAGTAATCCGTTACTAAGTTATTAAGCTGCTGCACGGTTCCTTTCGTAAGTTTTATTTTCAGCCGCAGGTTTTGGTCATCCTGTATCACTTGATAGTCACCATAAAATAATTTTTCCAACGGGTATCCGGTATTCAGTTCCAGTCCTTCCAGCATCGAAAAATCGATTACCTCTTTGGTATGATAGGTCTTCATCAGCATCCCGGAGATAATAAGATTGATCCTTCCTTTTTTTATTCCATGTGTATAAGCGGCTAATTTTCGCATCAGCCTGCTGGCGGCAGGGGCGGTTATTTTTGCAGTGGCTGCATTGCGGTTCATGGCCTGGTTTAGTTTCGCCGGTTTCACGGTTCCTCTTTTTCTGCGCCAATAATAACCCTCTTCTGTTTTTACTAATACATACCGTTCCGGGTCAGGACAGGGTGGCAATTGTCGGCGGCTGTATTTTTTGGTTCCCATACACTGCAAAAATAGCAGCTACTGGCGAGTTATAGGTATACTATAGGTGTGCTATAGGTATATTATAGGTGTCTTCCTCCCCGGTAACCCCTAATGTCCTCCAGCCTTGGCTGCTGTGCTGAGCCGCCTGCCCCCGAATGTTATCGGGGTGGGCGAAGGACACTGTTCGGTAGTGACTCAGTTTGAAAATGTATTAATATAAACCACGAAGACACCAAGGCACAATCCCGATAGCTATCGGGACGCAAAGATTACTTTGTGTTACTCCGTGACTTTGTGCCTTTGTGGTTCAAATTTTAACTCAGTCACTACCCACTGTTCATCTATCACGCAATCATCAATTATTATTAATAAATTTAGCATCACCAGACGACCGATCATTCCACCACTAAACAAACCCATCATGAAATCATTACTCTGCGCTTTAATTATCTCCTCCATTTTTTTACAATGCTGCAACACTGCCGACAAAAAGAAGAGTGAAAATGTTAACCCATTAACCGGTTCCTGGAATTTTATTGCCGACCAGGAAATTGACAGTGCAGGCCATGTTATCAACCAGGATACTGCAGTAACGGGTTTATTGATCTATACGGCTGATGGAAGAATGAGTATTCAATCTTTATGGAAAGGGACCCGGGCTTCCATCATCAATGATTCGATCATGAAGCAGGATGGATCAACGCCGGGTCTTGGTTTGGGTTCCAATAGCTGGGATATTGAGCAGGCAAGAAAACTCATTGATACCTACGATGCCTATTTCGGAGTTTATTCCATTGACAAGAATAAAAACGAGGTCACACATACTATTACCGGGAACCTGCGACCTGATAAGGCCGGCACAACCTATGCCGCAAGGTCTTTCCGGATCAACGGGGATACTTTGTTTTTCAGAAGTACTTATAAAGACATGAAATGGCAAACCGCCTGGTTGAAGAATAAAAAGTAAGTATAGTCCTGATTTGAATTTTGAACCACATAGACACAGTAGGCCACAATAGCAAATACACACATAGAACTATGTGAAAACCTATGTTTCTATGTTCCTATGTGGTGAAAGGCGTAAATCAGGGCATTACTAAAAAGTAAATGACCGGCGCTGACAGAAAAATAACCTGTACAAATTCATCAATAAATGATCAGCTTCCCTGTTCTTACTTTTAAATTGTTGCCGGCCAATCGCAACATATAAAGCCCTGCAGGCAGGCGGATAGCAGGCAGTTGTATGGCACCGCCATTCTGGATAATAAATTTTTGCAATACCCGGCCACTTACATCTATCACTTGTAATTCGCCTGATTGCTGTTCATTGATGATAACAGTAAATGATTCGCTTTGCCTTACCGGGTTTGGATAAACAAAGAGCCGGTTCTCTTCCGCAAAATATAATATAGCGATATCAGAACAGATCCCGGCTCCGTTGACTGTTTTCAAACAGGCACGGTACTGGTTTAGCCCGGTTATCAAAACGGGATCATTGAAAGTATAGATCAATGAATTTGGATTGTTGACTATTTGCAGGATGAGAGTATCCTTGCCAATGACCTTCTGCACGGTTATTTTAACGATGTTATATAAAGAGCCCAGTTCCAGGTGCAATCGCCCGGTATTATTTATTTGATCCGCATACCATGATTTAAAATAACAGCCCACACCCTGTGTAGTATAATTGGTTCCAAAACTTTTCACTCCTTCCCTGCCGCCAATGACGGGCGCCACGGCATAATGCAAACTGCTGTTGCTGTTTTTTTGCAGCACGATGGATGTATCCGTTAATGTTTGCAAGACTTCCATGTATTTACTGCCTAGCTTATACAGGTTGTATTGCGCAGCAGCCCCTACCCGTGGCCAGATGAGCATAAATGAATCAGGACAGTTAAAGCCGGTTGAAAGCGTTAAACGCTTTGAGATAACAACCGTATCCGTTGTATAGTCAATGCCGGCAGCAGTTATTTTTAATAACGCTTTGGAATAAACAGTTGGAGCGATCCATTTATAAAATCCCGCTGAAAGATCAGCCGCAGCATTGATGACCTGCCAGCTGTTTCCGTTATCCGTACTGTATTGCAATATTCCTGTAGCGGTCGCTAACGTAGATTGCCAGCGTAGCACATTTTGTTCACCGGCCAGCACCGGGTCGTTTTGCCGGGGATAGTTCCATTCAAAATTGTTTGCGGCATTGAATTGCCATGCAATATGAAATGATTGCGAAGCAGTGGTGAGTGCAAATCCCTTTACTTTGATAACATAGGTCCCGGCTTGCGGGTTGTCAAGCGTTATTTGTTCCAGCGTATTTAATCCATCTCTTTTTCTTACAGCAGGTAATAATAATGAATCGCGGTGCGGAAAGTTACTGAGCACCCAGGGTTGCCATGTTTGTGAAGTAAGCGGGTAAAATAATTCCAGGTCAATATCATTGACCAATGCCTTTGCTGCATTCACCGTTGCAGGCGGATCGATCCATGCCAGTGTCATTTTTAATTCCCTGGTATTCGCCGGCACGATCAAATTATAAGTTAGTTCCTGCGCAGGTAATACGGAACCGGAAATATAATTGCCATTGACTAAAGTCTGCATGGCCCTGTATCCATTTACCGAACCAAACCCCGATTGAAAATCAACTTTAGCAGGACCAACATCATTGGCGCTGTTGATGAGTATTGCTTTTATTAATGCAGAGGAAGGAAGATTGCCTCCATTATTCAATTTATAAGATTGTTGCAAAGCAGCAGCAACACCACTGACTATGGCAGCAGCACCGGAACTTCCGTCTTCGCCCTGTGCTACCAACTCAGGCTTTATCCTTCCATCATAAGCCGGGCCTCTTGAACTGAGTGATGGAATATTATAAAAAGAATCGGTGGCGCCAACCGTAATAATATTTTTTGCCATTTTAAATTGCCCGGTAAGATTGGCAAAACCGATGATACCATTATAGGTTCCTGCAGTGGATGCCAATTGCCCCGAATTGCCGGAGGAAAATACATGCAGCTGCGATGGGTTATTGGCAACCTGCAGATCATAAGCCACCGCTTCGGGACCATAATAATTTTCAATAGCCGTGCCATAAGAATGGTTTTGCACCGTAACGCCATATTGCTGAAAAAAACTATTCGCATCAGGTAAGAGGTTGGAAAAAGATGAAGACACGATCTTACTTCCCCAGGCGGCTGCTTTGGTAGCATACCATGTATTGCCGCCTCCTGCAGAAATAGTGGCCATGATCGAAGCATGACTATTAACTGCCTGTGTGGCTGCCGGGTTGATGAGTACCCTTCCTTTAAAATCAATATCTGCCGTATCGAATGCATTTTCTTTGATGCCGATAGTAATATCATTTCCATTGTAAGCAGGAAATGCAGCCTGCATCCTGTTCACTATATTGGTTTGGTTCTCGATCGTCCCGCTAAAAAGCTCCGGTGAAGCCTGCCGGGTTCTGTCCATAAATAAAACATGATCCCATGATGCAACCCGGCTGATATATTTTACCGGAGTGTAAATGATAAAAGTATTGGTGGGTTCATATAACGAAATAACTTTTATTTCTTTCAAAGCGATCAATGAATCAAAGAATAATTTTGTATTCTTTGTCATTACCATCAATCTTACTTCTCTATTAACCGGGGCTGTTAATACAAGCTCCGTTACTCCCGGAGAATATTTTTCAGGATATTTCTGAGTGGGTTGTTGACCATACCCGGAGTATGAAATAATAAAAATGGTGAACAAGACATATATCCTGGCAATGAACCGCCTTTGTTTAAACTGGGGTGAGAACATTTTCACTTTACCTGATTATCCTTCAAAATTATTGAAATAAAGGCAGTTGTTATTCTTATCATCCGGTGAAATCGTATAAATACTGGTTTAGTTAATGAATGTTTTTAAGTTTGAATATTTTTTATCTCTTACAATTCAGAAAATTGGCTTATCTTTTGCTTTCAAATTTTACAAAAATTTTTAACTCCCCAAAAACATTAAACATGAAACAAATAACCCGGCTTTTAACTCTTACCCTCATGACTGGACTTATCCTCACGTCATGTAAAAAAGCAGCGAAAGAAACTGCGCAGGATGAAATTTCTGATGCTACCCTGGCAAAGATCCAAAGTCATGGATTTGGTACTTCCAATGTTCAGAAAACAGAAGAAGGATACCTGGTTGAAGGAGATATTATACTGACTGAAGGCTTTTTGAATTCAGTTCCCGGTGGTAATTATCTCCTTATTGCCAACAACGAACAGTACAGAACAACAAACCTTGTAACGGGTTTGCCAAGAAATATTACCATCAGCAGCAGTGGCAGTGTAAATGCGAATGTTTCTGCCGGAATTGATGCGGCCATTGCCCGTTATAATGCACAAGGACTTCAGATCACCATGTCAAGAGTTGCCAGCAACGGGGATATCAATGTCAGGATAATTAATGGCGGGAATTATATTGCTTCAGCTGGTTTTCCCAGCGGCGGTGATCCCTATGGTGAAGTTAAATTCAACAGGGCATATCAGAGTTACAGTATTGGTTTTGTGACAACTGTTATTGCACATGAAGTAGGTCATTGCATCGGTTTCCGTCATACCGATTTTATGGACAGAAGTTATAGCTGTGGTGGTGCTCCGTCAAATGAAGGAGCTTCTAATGTAGGCGCTATACTTATTCCGGGAACACCTTCCGGCCCTGATGCAGGAAGCTGGATGCTTTCCTGCCTGAGTGCAACAACGAACCGCCCTTTCAACAATAATGATAGAACGGCCTTGAACTATCTGTATTAAAATAATTCTTCCGCATTTAAAAAACTCCCCCGATAGTTATCGGGGGAGTTTTTTTATTGAATATAAAAAGTTTTATGAGATATGTAATGTTAACAGGTTCGGAGGTTTGCACCCGTTTAATCTTTACTTTTGCCCACTTATTATTACATGACCAAGACAAACAACAAACTCGTCATCATCACTGCCCCTTCCGGCGCCGGTAAAACTTCAGTGACCCGTCATTTGCTGAAAGCATTGCCTGAACAACTGGCTTTTTCTGTTTCCTGTGCCACCCGACTGCCCCGCAATACTGAAAAAGACAAAGTGGATTATTATTTTATAACTGTTGATGAATTTAAAAACAGGATTCAGCATAATGAATTTGCAGAATGGGAAATGGTGTATGAAGGTAAATACTATGGTACGTTGAAAAGTGAACTGGATCGTATCTGGCAACAACATAAAGCCCCCCTGCTCGATGTGGATGTACAAGGCGGCATTCACCTGCAGCGGATATATCCCGAAAACTCATTGTCACTTTTTATTGAGCCCCCTTCCCTGGAAGAGCTCAGGCGCCGGCTGGAAGCAAGGGGAACGGAAACAGCAGAATCACTGCTGGCAAGGATCAATAAAGCATCGCATGAGCTTTCATTAAAAAATAAATTTGACCACATCATCATCAACGATCAGCTAGACAGAGCATGTAAAGAAGCAGAAGAAGCAGTTCGTTCCTTTATTGGCTCTCCCTGGTGAATAGTGAATGGGGGTTCAGTAAGTCTCGTCACTCAAACCTTCACCAAGCTCTGAAATTAGAAAAAAAGCTGTAAGCCGAACATAGTAAACTCCTTATTCTTTCGGAATCCCATTCACCATTCACCATTGACCATTCACTAACTTTGCCTTATGATCGACTGGAAGACCATATTGTTCTTTATCATTACCCTGCTCCTGATGGGTTTTTTTTCCGGTATTGAAATGGCTTTTTACAGCGCCAACCGCCTGAACATAGAAATTAAAAAGAAACAGGGCAGCGCCTCCTCGCAGATCCTTTCCCGTTTCTTCCATTACCCCGCCCGTTTTCTCGGTACTACACTTATTGGTTATACAATTTTTTTGGTGTTCCTGGGTTTGCAGTTCAGTCATGTGATGCATCCCATCTGGAATTATTTGAAGATCGGTTCTGAACTGGTTCATTCATTCCTGGAGATCGCTTTAACAACACTGATCGTTTTGGTATTTGCAGAATTTATTCCCCGCGCCTGGTTCCGGTCCAAAAGCAACACATTGCTTAACCGCCTGGCCCTGGTCACTGATTTTTTTTACCAGATGTTCCAACCCATCGCTTCCGGTCTTATTGCTCTGTCAGAATGGGTTTTGAAATATGTATTCAATATCAGGTTTGATAAGAACAAGGAGGCTTTCCTGCGCAGCGATCTGAAACACCTGTTTCAGCCCAGCGAAGATGAAGAACGGCAGGAACGCAATACACAACTGATGGAGAATGCACAGGAGTTGCCAAAAGTGAAGATCAGGCAATGCCTGGTACCGCGAAAAGAAATAATCGGTGTTGATATCCGGTCCAGCATGGAAGAAGTGAAGAAAAAATTTATTGAGACCAAATTAAGTAAACTGGTTGTGTTTGAAAATAATATTGACCATATCAAGGGTTATATTCACCAGCTGGATCTTTTTAAAAACCCGGAACATATCGGTTTTGTTTTACTTCCTATCCCTGCTGTTCCCGAAAGCATGAGTGCATCGGACCTTATCAGCAAATTCACCAAGGAAAGAAAAAGTATTGCCTGGGTTGTGGATGAGTTTGGCGGCACGGCCGGAATCATTACCATGGAAGATGTGCTGGAAGAACTGTTTGGAGAGATACAGGATGAATACGATACGGAAGAGTTTGTAGAAAAACAACTGGCGGAGAACGAATATATTTTTTCCGGCCGGCTGGAACTGGATTACCTCGAACAGAAATATGATTTTGATTTTGGCGATGATGAATCCGAAACCCTTTCAGGCTATATCATTAATTACCATGAGACCATTCCCGGTCAGAAAGAAAGGATCATCATTGATGATTATGAGTTTGACATCATGAATGTAAGCGATACCCGGATCGAAATGGTGAAGATGAAAAAGCTGAAGTGAGAGAAGCTGTTAGCTATTAGCCATTAGCTGTTAGCTAACCCACTTGCTACTCGCCACTCCCCATTCCCCCCTATCTTTGTCTCTCTCTAAAAGTACCTAATGGCATTACTCGATTTCTTTAATAAGCGCAACAAAGACCCAAAGGCAGAAATGTCTTTCATTGATCATCTCGAAGATCTGCGCTGGCATGTCATCCGCTCTGTCATTGCGGTTGTTATTGGCGCCATCTTTGTTTTTATTTACTCAGACTTTGTAGTGAACCAGGTTCTTTTCGCTCCTACCCGGAGTGATTTTATTTCTTCCCGCTGGCTTTGCAGGCTCGGCCACTTTATTGGTATTGGCAATACACTTTGTTTTCCGGATGTGAAAGCCAAATTTTTGGAGAACACCATGACAGGCCAATTCATTGCTTCTTTTACGCTGGCATTTATCGGTGGATTTATTATTGCATTCCCATATGTCTTCTGGGAATTCTGGAAGTTTGTGCGCCCGGCTCTTTCACAAACAGAAAGAAAGAAAACCAAGGGTGTTATTTTCTGGGTTTCGTTGTTGTTTTTTACAGGAGTTGCGTTCGGCTATTTTATCCTTACCCCTTTTATGGTTAATTTTTATTTTAACTATAAACTGAGTCCGCAGATAGAAATAATGCCATCGTTCTCCGATTACCTGGAAAACCTGGTGTATACAACAGTTGGCATCGGTGTGTTATTTCAAATGCCATTACTTGTAATGGTGCTGGCAAGGATCGGCATTGTTACCGGCCGTTTCCTGAAAAAATACCGGCGTCACGCTTTTGTCATTATATTAATTGCAGCTGCGATCATTACTCCTTCAACCGATCCGTTCAGCCTGACGATCGTTACTATTCCATTATACCTTTTATTTGAAGCCAGTATCATCATTGCAACCCGCATCAACAAGAGGCAGGCAAAGGAAGAGAAAGAGTGGAGCTGAAAATAGTTTGTAGTCAGGAGTCGGGAGTCCGAAGTTTCTTAACTTTGATATGTTGTTTTTGGCTATTGGCTATTGGCTATTGGCTAACAGCTAATAGCTAATGGCTAATGGCTCTAAACTCTATAAACTAAGAACTATTTATGCATTCTCAATTTAACCTCAGCAAGCCCATCGCCATCGGCAGCGATCATGCAGGATTTGATTATAAAGAAAACCTGATCTCTTTTTTGGAAGGCAAGGGGTTGGCGTTTAAAGATTTTGGAACTCACAACAAAGATTCCGTTGATTATCCTGATTATGCTCATCCTGTTGCATCAGCCGTGGAAAATGGTGAAGCGGCTTTTGGTATTTTGTTATGTGGCAGTGCCAATGGTGTAGCCATTACTGCCAATAAACACCAGGGTATACGGGCAGCTATCTGCTGGGGTGAAGAGTTGGCGCAACTGGCCCGTGAACATAATAATGCAAACATTATTTGCATTCCTTCCCGGTTTGTACGGGAAGGTGATGCGGAAAAAATGGTGGGAATATTTATGACCACAGATTTTGAAGGAGGCCGTCATGAACGCCGGGTTGAAAAGATGCGCTACGGTTAGAAAATATAAACAGTCACTTATAATATTAAACCTTCTGTTAAAGCCGGAAGGTTTTTTTATACCCGTTAAACCACAGGCAACTGCTAAAGTCTATTATTCGTTGTTTGAAATGAAGAGAAATGAAGTCCTGCTCCCTGAAAACTTTAATCCCTGCCTTTCCTTATAAAAACGACCCCGCCTTGTGATAAACGAGCCGGGGTTCATCTTTTCATTTTAATCCCGGGCAAAGATGAAGGGTTACCAACCCAATATCCAGGCGAATATCAATGGTGCTACGATCGTCGCATCGCTTTCAACAATGAACTTCGGTGTATTAATATCTAATTTACCCCAGGTGATCTTTTCATTGGGCACGGCGCCGGAATAAGAACCATAAGAAGTAGTTGAATCACTGATCTGGCAGAAATAACTCCAGAAAGGTACATCATGCATTTCAAGGTCCTGGTACATCATGGGCACTACGCAGATGGGAAAGTCTCCTGCAATGCCACCACCAACCTGGAAAAAGCCAACACCTTTACCACTGCAATTGTTTTTATACCAATCGGCCAGCCATACCATGTATTCGATCCCATTTTTTACCGTGCTTGCTTTTAGTTCTCCTTTGATAACATAACTGGCAAAAATATTTCCGGTTGTACTGTCTTCCCATCCGGGGACAACAATGGGAATATTTTTTTTGGCAGCGGCTACGATCCAGCTATCCTTCGGATCAATTTCATAATACTGTTCCAGGTCTCCGCTCAAAACTGTTTTGTATAAAAACTCATGCGGGAAATACCGTTCACCCTTTGCTTCTGCTTCCTTCCATTGCCTGACCAAATGTTTTTGCAAACGACGGAATGCTTCTTCTTCGGGAATGCAGGTATCGGTTACGCGGTTATAATGAGTTTCCAAAAGTTCCCATTCCTGCTGTGGTGTCAGGTCACGGTAATTTGGAATTCTTTTATAATGAGAATGAGCTACAAGGTTCATTACATCTTCTTCCAGATTGGCTCCCGTACAACTGATGATGTCCACTTTTCCCTGCCTGATCATTTCTGCCAATGAGATGCCGAGTTCGCCGGTGCTCATAGCGCCGGCAAGAGTGATCATCATTTTACCACCTTCGTCCAGGTGTGTTTCATATCCTTTGGCAGCATCTACCAGGGCCGCAGCATTAAAATGGCGGAAATGATGCTCGATAAATTTTGAAACGGGTCCTTTGTTCATATAAAGAATTTTGATCCGCCTTCAGACCCCGACAGGTCGGGAGATATGCGGTAAGACCGCAAAAATACATGTTTGACTAAAACTATTAGGTAATCATTCATTTGTTAGGTTTGGAAAAATAAAAAACTTTGTACCGCCTGCTACAGTACAAAGTGTTATCAGGTGAAATATCCTGCAAATTATTTTTTCAGTTTTTCTATCTCTGATATATTTCCGTCTGAAGTGATCTTTACTTTGAGCTTTTTGTTATTCGCATCGACTCTTACCAGGTAAGAGGTACCATCACTATTGGTGATTTCTCTTATCTCCTGCATATCAGCGCCAGGAAATTTTTGATCAATCGCTTTGATAATTATAAGTGGCAGCTGGTCATACCTAATATCCCTGATACACCCGGCAAATTCATTTTCTTCATTAAAATAAGCGATCACCCGGTGACCTCCCAGTACGAAAGTTGCTTTCTGGTAATTTTCCTGCTGGCTCCAGCTAACATTTTCGGCGCCGGCAAATTCTTTTTTAAAGACTTCCTTCACTGCGGGATTAGGATCAATAGTTATAACATGGGTAAATGCTGTTGATGCGGCGACTGTCAGGAGAAGTGACAAGGATACAAAGATCTTTTTCATGGTTTTAGTTTTAAAGATTAATGATTATGATTTAAGTCAATTCAAATGTAATACGTAATGCTTCGTAGATCAAGAGAATTGTGTCCAAAGGACTCCTTCGGAGATTTGCGGTAGCTGATGTTAAGGAGTGTTAACGATTCATAATGAATTTGAAAAAGAACCAAGCTCCAAATAACAAGAATCAAGAAAGCCAAAAAAAGAGAACAAAATAAAAATTCAAATCGGATTCGGCTTTTTAATTTTTATTTGAAATTATTTGGAACTTGTTATTTGAGATTTGAGGTCTTTCTTGTGATTTGATTATCTTTCTCTGAAATTTTATCATGGCAACACGTCCTCTTGGCCGAAATGATTTTGGCGATCCAAAAAATGCCGGCAACCTGATGAGTATTGAAGAAGCACATGTCATATTAAATGAATGGGTGCCTAATGACCGGTTGCGTCTCCATATGAAACAGGTGGCTGCTGTCATGAAAGCATGGGCCATTAAAAAAGAAAATGCCGATGAACAAACGGCGTTGAAATGGGAATTGGCCGGGCTGCTCCATGATGCCGATTGGGAAAAATATCCTGACGAACATTGCCGCATCATTATTGAAGAATTGGAACGAAGAAATATTGACCCCGATGTCATCCATTGCATTGCCAGTCATGGACCGGATCATTTTGGAGTTGAGCCGGTCAGCAAAATGGATAAGATGATCTATGCCATTGATGAGTTATCGGGGTTTATTCATGCAGCATCCCTTATCCGCCCAACGGGATACGAAGGACTGGAAGTAAAAAGCATTTTAAAAAAATTAAAAACTCCTTCTTTTGCCGCCCAGGTAAGCCGGGAGGATATTGCTGATGCCCTTGCCAGGATTGAGATCCCGCAGGAAACCCTTATCCAGTTCATTATCGACCATCAAAGGGATATATCGTAAAAACCCCCGCAAAAAAACATTAACATTTTTTAAACCCCGGCCTTTAAACCCGGTCACAAAGCCGTCGAGTGTTTCTGCCCCTACGTAAAGAACATTAATCACCAAAAAAGTCATCATTATGAGGAAGCTTTACGCTTTACTCGCCGGGTTTGTAATTAGCCTGGCTTGTATCAACAGCGCCAATGCCAGGAATGTTTCTCCCGACGTAGCCAATTTCACTTTTACGATTGATGCCCCCAACAACAATGTTTTTTTTGTCAACACCTCCACGATCGGAAGTGAGCCGGGGCCACGCAAAGCCTTTTGGAATTTCGGGGATGGTAACATTCAAATGACAGGAGCATTGGATAATACCCAGCACCATTACCAGGTAGCGGGTACTTATAATGTTTGCCTTAAAATTTACAGGTACAGATCAAACATTGGCGACTCTGTATTATCAGCACAGATATGCAGGACCATAGTGATCCAGGCAGTTTGTAATGCTGATTTTGTATCTCTTTCTGTAGCTTCCAATCCTCTCCTGAAATATTTTGTTGCTCAGCCATCACATAATCAGAATAAGAAGCCGGTGAGAGTTTGCTGGCAGTTTGGTGATGGAAGAGACACTTGTATCAATTACCCGACCACTTATACCGGTGTATATGGTGTCAGTCATTTATATCCTCATCCCGGTAATTACAATGTTTGTGTAAACATTCTTTATGATGCCGGTTGCCAGGCACAAAAATGTCATCTCGTTGAGATCATTGCACCTGATAGTTGCCGGGCAAACTTTGAAAAGTTACCGGTTGCAGCAGGCGCCAATCCTTTACAGGCAATATTTAAAGCATTACCCTGGCATAATAATAACAAGAAGCCGGTGAGGATCTGCTGGGAATTCGGAGATGGAAGAGATACTTGTATACAATATTCCAATACTTTCCCCGGGCCCTATTTAGTAAATCATGTATATACCAGTGCCGGTATATATGAAGTTTGTGTAAAAATTCTTTACCAGGGTGGATGTGAAGCAAGAAAATGTGATCATGTCCGGGTTGGAAACCCAGATAGCTGCCGCGCAGACTTTGAAAAACTTCCTGCAACAGCTAATAACCCGCTAAGAGCTTACTTCCGTGCATTACCCTGGCACAACAATAATAAAAAGCCACAAAGGATCTGCTGGAGATTTGGTGATGGACAGGATACCTGTATTAACTATCCTAATAATTATACAGGTCAATATGTGGTTGCACATAATTATCAGCACAATGGCTTATACGAAGTATGTGTGAATATCCTTTACGTCGGAGGTTGCGAAGCTAACAAATGCAAACCGATACAGGTTGGTGAACGACCTGATAGTTGCCAGGCAGATTTTGAAAGGATTCCTACAACAAGTAATCCGCTTAGAGCATATTTCCGTGCATTACCCTGGCATAATAATAATAAAAAGCCTGCAAGGATATGCTGGCAATTTGGTGATGGCCAGGATACCTGCATTAATTATCCTAATACTTATACAGGCCAATATGTTGTTGCACACAATTACCAGCACAGGGGATTGTATGAAGTATGTGTGAAGATCTTATACGTTGGCGGATGTGAAGCAAGGAAATGTCACCCCGTGCAGATCGGGGAGCCGGATAGTTGCAGCGCAGATTTTGAAAGATCTCCTATACCGGGCACAACCCCGTTGACAGTTTCATTAAAGGCATTACCATGGAATAATAATAACCGCAAACCATCCCGTGTTTGCTGGGAATTCGGTGATGGCAGGGATACCTGTATCAATTATCCTGAATCTTATACAGGAATGTATACGGTTGTTCACCACTATCAACAGCCCGGACAATACGAAGTGTGTGTGAAAATTTTCTATTACGGTGGTTGTGAAGCAAGAAAATGCAAACTAATAATTGTTCCGGCTACAGTCAATTGTCTTGCTGATTTTGAAAGAATTCCAACGAACGCCAATCCTTTACGAGTCTATTTCCGGGCATTACCCTGGCATATCAATAATATGAAGCCCGCAAGGATATGCTGGCAATTCGGTGATGGACAGGATACATGTATTAATTATACTGCGAGCTATACAGGACAATATGTGGTCGCACATAATTACCAGCACAGGGGCTTGTATGAAGTATGTGTGAAGATCTTATACTTCGGCGGCTGTGAAGCAAGAAAATGTCACCCGGTGCAGATCGGGGAACCGGATAGTTGCAGTGCCGATTTTGAAAGAGGTCCGACATCCGCCACTTCACCATTAACTGTTGGATTAAAAGCATTGCCATGGAATAATAATAACCGCAAACCTTCCCGTGTATGCTGGGAGTTTGGTGATGGCAGGGATACCTGTATCAATTATCCTGAAACTTATACAGGTCTGTATAATGTAGTTCACACTTATACTCATCCCGGGCAATACGAGGTCTGTGTAAAAATTTTCTATTACGGTGGTTGTGAAGCGAGGAAATGCAGGCCAATAGTTGTGCCGCTTCCACAAACAGGTTGTTCTGTAACATTGTTTGAAATAACACCATCCATAACCAGTCTTACTCGTGGATTCATAGCTATTCCATCTTCTACTCCACCGAGGAGGCCCGTACGTGTCTGCTGGTATTTCGGTGATGGACAGGATACCTGTATCATGATAACAGATTCGCTGCCCCATCCTAATTTCACCATTAGTCATACTTACCCCGGTCCCGGTACATACCATGCCTGTGTACGTATATTGTTCGAGGGTGGATGCCTGGCTACTAATTGCCGTGAAGTTGTTATCCTTGCAAACCCGAGAGTCTGCGGTGGATATATGACCGATTCTGTGATCGGCCCGAGAACTTTTAAATTCAAAGGCTTTAGCATTCATGCACCCAACGACCAGGTGATCGGTTACCATTGGACATTTGGTGATGGAACAAGCGCAAACGGGCAGACAGTTACGCATACCTATAACCAGGCCGGCAATTACCAGGTATGTTTGATCATTACTACACAGTTGGGTTGCGAAACAAGGATATGCAGGCCATTGCATGTGGGTGGCACGAATCAGCCAATATTGGTTTTATCACCCAATCCTGTTATCAATGTATTGAATGTTTATTTTCTTTCAACGCATACAGAACCGGTAAATATCAGGATCCAGAATTCAACGGGTACTACCGTAAGGAATTTTGTTCGCAATGTAACCGTAGGACCTAATACCTGGACCCATGATCTGAGCGGTTTGATACCGGGAGTATATTTATATGTAGTGCAATCACCTAATCAATTAGCAAGCGCCATATTCGTAAAGTTGTAGTTAACTCTTTCTTACGTCAGGGCTAACACACAAAAAGCCGTCTCTTTATTGAGGCGGCTTTTGCATTACAGTAGAAAAATTATTTACTCCCGGTATATTTTTTTCCTGCTGACCTTCTTTTTAAACTCCGGTTTTAATTTATAAAGTTTGCCTGGCCGGTGGGGCACATCATTCTCCATTTCATTCATATCCATCAACCAGTTTTTAATAGAAATATTTTTCCTGAAATTCCGGCGGTCCAGTTCAACCCCGAGTATGGCCTGGTACAGATCCTGTAATTGCCGGAGAGAGAATTTTTCCGGAAGCAGGTTAAAAATAACCGGGTGCTCCATAACCTGTTCCTGCAGGCGGTTCAGGCAGGTCTCTAAAATAAGTTTATGATCGAATGCCAGTTTTTTGATCTCTTTCACCGGCTGCCAGTCCAGCTCATGATGGCTCAGCTTCAACTTATGATGTTTAATATCAATAAGAGAATAATATGCGATCGTGATCACCCGGCCCGATGGATGTCTTTCAATGCTTCCAAAAGCCTGTACCTGCTCCAGGTACACATCATCCATTCCTGTCCTTTCTTTTAATATGCGGTAAGAGGCCGCTTCCAAATCTTCATCCGGCTTCACCAGGTCACCAGGCAATGAATACAGACCGGAAAATTCTTCGAGATCGGATCTTACCAGTAATATTTTTAATTCTTTTTGATCATACCCGAATATTACGCAATCAACAGAGATGGCAATATTAAAATAATCAAGATGGCTTATCTTCTCCATCCCGGCTGTTTTTAGGCGTAATTCCTGTTCGGTCATAAATTGATGTCAGCAAATTGCATTTCGAAGATAAAGATATGTACATATAACACATTGTTTTATTTTTGATCTTTCTCCTTTATTAGTTTTACCGTGAGCAACTAATACCGATTGTGCATCCGTAATAGTCCATCCCGATAGCCATCGGGAACGTTGGCCTAATCCCGAAAGCTTTCGGGACTACATCGGCATTATACCAACATCGATCGGAATAATTTTAAAATTCAATTGGTATAACTTTACGATTATGTATTCAAAGGAAACAACCCGGGAACTGCAGAAGTTTACATCCGAATTAATTAAAAAACAGGAAGCCGGCTCCATTACAAAAAAAGAAATTGAAAAGCTGAGAGATGCGCTCCGCTTTCATGAATACCGTTATTATATATTAAATGATCCGCTGATCTCTGATTATGAATATGACCAGTTGTATAAATCGCTGGAAAAAATTGAAAAAGAAAACCCGGCACTGGTTACTACTGATTCTCCCACACAAAGGGTGGCAAAGGGATTGACCAAAGATTTTAAGACCGTTCAGCATCTTGTTCCGATGTTGTCGCTTGATAATTCTTATAACAGCGATGACCTGGTTGATTTTGACAGGAAAGCAAGGGAGCTTACCAAACTGAAGGAAATTGAATATTGCGTAGAACCCAAATTCGACGGGGGAAGTATTTCCCTGATCTATGAAAATGACATGCTTGTAAGAGGCGCTACAAGAGGCGATGGCGTGGAAGGCGATGAAATAACAACGAACATCAAACAGATCCGGTCTCTTCCTTTATCTGCAAAGATCTCATCGTATGGATTGCAGCAAATGGAAATTCGTGGTGAAGTGCTTATCAATAAAAAGAATTTTGCAAAATATAATGAGGCGCTGATAGAACAAGGTATACCTCCATTGGCCAATCCCCGCAATGCTGCATCGGGAACATTAAGGATCAAAGATTCATCCGAAGTTGCCAAAAGAAACCTGGAAGCCTTTGTTTATCATGTGAGTTATTATTCCCTGGCCAAAGGCAAAAAAATTCCACCGGCATTAACCACCCACTCCGGTTCTTTAGAAATGCTGTGGGAACTTGGATTTCGCAGCCCGCAAAAAGAAAAGAAAATCTTTAAAGGAATAGATGCCGTCATAAAATATTGTAATGAGTTTGAAATAAAAAGAGATGGCCTGCCTTATGAGATTGATGGCATGGTGATAAAAGTGAATGAAGTTGCACTCCAGGATAAAATGGGAATGACATCACATCATCCCCGCTGGGCCATTGCATTTAAGTTTAAAGCAAGACAGGCAACCAGCAAACTGCTGAATATAGAATTCCAGGTGGGAAGAACCGGGGCGGTAACGCCTGTTGCGAAACTGGAACCGGTTGCAGTCGGTGGTGTTACGGTCAGCAGTATCTCTGTTCACAATGAAGAATACATCAAAGAAAAAGATCTGCGAATCGGGGATGCGGTATTGATTGAAAGAGCCGGTGATGTCATCCCGCAAATTGTAAAATCACTGGCTGATGCCCGGACAGGTAAAGAAAAGAAAATCATTTTTCCAAAGACCTGTCCTGTTTGCCAAAGCAAATTATTCAAAGAAGCAGAAGAAGCCGTGTGGCGATGTATCAATATTGATTGCCCCGCACAGGTAGTTGAACGTATCATTCATTTTGTAAGTAAAGATGCGATGGACATCCGGGGTTTTGGGGATGCCAATGTCCGGAAGTTTTATGAAATGGGTTTGCTGAAAGATATTCCCGGCATTTACACACTTGATTTTAAAAAGATAGCGGGTAAAGAGGGCTTTGGTGAGAAATCAATTGGCAATTTGCAATTGGCAATTGCCAACTCAAAGAAGCAACCCTTACACAGGCTCATATATGCTCTTGGTATTCGTTTTGTGGGAGAAACAACCGCAAAGACTTTGACACAGGCCGTTGATCATTTGCTTGATCTCAAAAAATTATCCTTTGAGGAATTGCAAAACCTGGAAGACATCGGGCCGAAAGTAGCCGGCAGCATCCATCACTTTTTCAGTAACCGTGACAATATTAAATTACTGGAAGAACTGGAAAAATTAGGGTTACAATTAAAGAATGAAAAAAAACAATTAGCAACCGGTGGCAATCTTACGGGCCTTAGCTTTTTATTTACAGGCACTTTGCCCACATTAAAAAGAAGCGACGCCGAAGCCATGGTGGAAGAGAACGGCGGGCAGATACTGGGAGGCGTTAGTGCCAAGCTCAATTACCTGGTAGTGGGAGAAGATGCGGGAAGCAAACTGGAAAAAGCAAAAAAGATTAACACAGTGAAAATCATTTCGGAAGATGAATTTCTCAGGATCATTGTGAAAAAATAAAATTGTCAATACCTGTAATCTTTATACCTTAGTGAACGTTCTTTTACCTGCGCTGATAACCTTATCGTACCGCCGTTATTAACTGCATACTGTACCGGGCTAAAAAGTTTTTGTTATGATCAAAAAAATAGCCGGTGAAGTCTGGAAGCCGCTTGTTTTTTCCGGATGGAGGCATCTGCGGAACAGGTATGCTGTGTCCGGGTCAGGACGCATAGCAAGTTACAAACAGGATGTTTTAAAAGATGGCAAATTGCTGAGTGGTTCATTGACCACTGGCTACCGTACATTGAACCTGCATCGCCCCAATAATAAAGGCACATTATATATTCACCGGGAAATGGCGAAGATATTTCTGAAGAAACCTTCGCCAAACCATAAGTATGTCATCCATCGCAATCACAAGAAACTTGATAACAATATAAAAAACCTTCGCTGGGCAACGCTGGAACAAATGATAGACCACCAGCAGGGCAGTCCTGCCAAGATCGCTTACAAAGAAAAACAGGCTAACCGCACCGAAGGATTAAAACTCACCGCTACGCAAGTCAAAAAAATAAAAAGCATCCTCAGCAGCAAGAACCGCAACATCACTATTAAGAAACTGGCCCAGAACTATGGCGTTAGTGAAATGACCATGTACCGGATCAAGAGCGGGGAAAATTGGGCGAGGATATAATAAACCGGTTTTAACAGTATTTAGTCGTATTTGAAACCTGCAGGCAATAATTTTATTGCCTGTTAATTTTATTATTATGATAAGATGCTGCATTATAATAGTGTTTACCTGCTGTCACCTGGTGTTGGCTGCACAAACAAAACCTGTTATAAAGAATCTTGTTTTTGAAGGAGCCGGTATCCGGGGCATTGCTTATTGCGGGGCTATTCATGAAATGGAAACTGCCGGCATGCTGCAACATATTGAAAAAGTTGGCGGCACTTCAGCAGGAGCTATTGTTGCTTTGACCATTTCACTGGGATATACAGGGCAGGAAATACAGGAAATCATAGCAGGGACCCATTTCAAAAAATTTAATGACGGCAGCTACTTTTTTGCCGGGGGCATTAATCGCATGAATAAATATTTTGGTTGGTACCGTGGCCAAAAGATTGAAGATTGGTTCGAAGAACTCATTTTTCAAAAAACCGGGAATGCAGACATAACATTTGAAGAGTTGCATCAAAAGCGCTTCAAAGACCTGTATATTACCGGCACCTGCCTTAACAAACAAAAACTTATTATTTTTTCTCATGAGACATATCCAAAAATGAAGGTGAAAGATGCGGTAAGGATATCCATGAGCATCCCTCTTTATTTTGAACCTGTTTTTATTGACCAGGACGGAAAAATAATGCGTCATCCAAAACATGCAGAAGGGCTGGATGTAATGGTGGATGGCGGGTTTACAGGTAATTTCCCTATCAAAATATTTGATACTGACGCAAAATTTAATTTTGCAACACTCGGCTTCCGGATAGACAGCGATGAACAGATCAACAATGACAGGGGATCAAAAGATATTGCGCCAATGCCTGTCGGCAACCTTAAGGAATACCTGAATGCCTTTTACAACATAGTTATTGAAAACCTGAATCGCCAGCAGCTAACGCCCGAAGACTGGCAACGGACCATTTCGATCAGTGATGGAAAGATCAGACCAAGGATCAGGAAACTATCTGAAAAAGAGCTTACTATTTTGATCGGGAATGGAAGCCAGGCAATGAGAAATTATTTACATTGAGCAAAATTGGTGTTTGTATGCTACAACCTGCAACGATTAAATTTTTGAAAGACCTGAAAAAGAATAATAATAAACCCTGGTTTGATAAAAACAGAAAAAGATACGAAGAAGCCAAAGCTGATTTTGCCCGGTTCATCCAGGCAGTTATTGGTCAGCATAGTAAAAATGATCCTTCAATAAAAGATCTCGTAGCCAAAGATTGTATGTTCCGCATCAACCGGGATGTACGTTTCTCTAAAGATAAATCTCCTTACAAAACAAACTTTGGCGCCAGCATTAATAAGGGAGGAAAGAAGGCATGGAATTTTGCCGGTTATTATTTCCAGGTTCAGCCGGGCAGAAATTTTGCCGGTGGTGGTATTTGGATGCCGGAACCCAATGAATTGAAAAAAGTAAGACAGGAGATCGATTACAATTTTACCGGTTTCAAAAAAATAATTGGCTCTAAAAAATTCAAATCTATTTATGGCGACCTGGACAGAAGCGCTGAATTTTTATTAAGCCGTGTACCCAAAGGATATGAACCGGGTAATCCTGCTGCTGATTACCTGAAATTGAAAAGCTTTGTAGCTATTTCGTTCTTTAGCGATACAGACCTGGGCTCAAAAGACCTGGTAAAAAAAACGGTTGCGGCTTTTGAAGCACTGCAACCGTTGATCGGGTTTATCAATGAATCGGTTGCCTGATCCCGGTTGCTGCGTACGGAGTTTTACTATTTGAACAAACTCCGTTCAGGATCAATGCTCTTATTCCTGAAAAATTCCTCTTCACAATTTTATAACAGCAAAGAGCTTGCCCCCGCCAGTAATCATTTATATTTTGTTCCCTATAAAACAACCCTTATGAAAACAGTTTTACTTTCAGCCCTGCTGTTCCTTGTTATTTCATCCTGCAGCCGCAATCATGTTCCCTCTGTATTTGAACAAAAAATAGCAAAGCATAGATCCGTAGCTATACTGCCTGCTGAAATGATCTATACAGGTGTGAAGCCTAAAAATGTAAAAGAAGAAGATCTTGTAAAAATGGAAGAATCCGAAAGCAGGATATTTCAGCAATACCTGCATGATAATATTCTTCAAAACGGCAATACAGGCAGGTATGCCCTTACTGTCCGTGTGCAGAATTATACAAATACCCTTCAGTTACTTTCAGCAAGCAATATTTCTCTTCATGATTCCTGGTACAGATCAGACGAAGAGCTTTGTAAGATCCTGGATGTGGATGCGGTTATTCGCATGAAGATCCAGAAAAAAAGATATATGAGTGATGCGGCATCCATGGGTATTGACTATGGCCGTCAAATAATGGGAGCCGTATTAAAAAGAAATGTGTATGCCCCTAACAAGACAAATGACATCATCGCTTCCTGCAGCATAGTGAGTAATGGTGAAACAATATGGAATGATAATTACAGGAGAGCTACAGATTGGGATACCCCGGTTGATTATGTCGTAAACAATATCACCGAGAATTTTGCCTACCATATTCCTTACCGGCAAAGGCAGTAAATATTGATAATGTCCAATTTTTAATATTTCTCGCAGCGAACGCTGCGAAGCAGCGGCGTCCCGATAGCTATCGGGATTGCGTTCTTTGCCTTTTTGTCCCGCCTTAGGTGGGTTGAAACCAAAACCGGAACTATCAAGATATTTCAGATCAGTTTCCCGGCAACCAAATATTCTGCAATTTGTACAGCATTGGTAGCAGCTCCTTTTCTTAAGTTGTCCGAAACGATCCACATATTCAAAGTATTCGCCTGGCTTTCATCTCTTCTTAGTCTTCCCACAAACACTTCATCTTTCTCATGTGCATCCATCGGCATAGGGTAAAGTTGATTGGCGGGATCATCTACCACCACTACTCCCCGTGAAGACTGCAATAATAATTTCACTTCATTTAAATCATAGTCTTTTTCAAACTCCACGTTCACCGATTCGCTATGACCTCCCATTACAGGGATCCTTACGGTTGTAGCCGTCACCCGGATGGAATCATCTCTCATGATCTTGCAGGTCTCTTTTACCATTTTCATTTCTTCTTTGGTGTAACCATTCTCCAGGAATACATCTATCTGTGGAATTACATTTAAATCAATGGGATATTTATAGGCCCTTTCGCCATCAATCCCTTTCCGCTCATTCAATAATTGGATAACTGCCTTTACCCCGGTCCCGGTTACACTTTGATACGTTGAAACAACAATTCTTTTAATACCATATTTTTTATGCAATGGATTTAATGCCACTACCATTTGAATCGTAGAACAGTTTGGATTGGCAATTATTTTATCCTTTGCTGTCAGCACATCTGCATTTATTTCAGGAACAACCAATGGTTTTGAAGGATCCATTCTCCAGGCTGATGAATTATCGATCACCGTAATTCCTGCTTCAGCAAATTTTGGCGCCCACTCCAAAGAAGTGCTGCCACCGGCAGAAAAAATAGCTATCGCAGGTTTAGCTGCAATGGCATCCATCATGCTCACCACTTTATATTTAATTCCTTTAAACTCCACTTCCTTTCCAACTGATCTTTCAGAAGCAACGGGGATCAATTCCGTGACCGGGAAATTTCTTTCCGCCAGAACCTGGAGCATTTTGGAACCAACTAATCCTGTAGCGCCTACAACTGCAACTTTCATTATTATTTATTTTTAGAATGAACAATTAATATGGAATTGCCTTCCTGCCATTTAAGGGATGAGGCAAAAATAAAGCCTTCCGGTTTGGAAGGCTTTATAAATTTTAATACTGTCTTTTATGATGCAATATTTTACCGTCTAATATACTTTGAAACAGTACATGTGTGTTCTTTCATAAGAGCTGATTAAATAACCGGGTCTCCAATTCTGATAAAAATATAAATGATTATTTACATTTGAATTTACAATTTCAAAATTGGCTTTTTCACAATCCTGCCCGCCTTTAATTACGCCGATAGAATTCCCTAACGAAATGCTATAAACCCCTTTTTTCAAAGCAATAAATTGTAATCTCAAAATGTATTGTGAGTTTATCTCTTGATAATAGAAGCCTTTGTTTTCTGACGGAATATGATCATTGCCAGATGCCATCCCATTTAAAGCTGTTATATTAAAATAAGGTATAGCACCTATGACAGATGTAGAAGTATCAGGAAATTCTAATACCCTTAAATTTGACCCTAACAATGAATTGCTAAAATTTACCTGGATATTATTCCCCCCTAAGGAATCAGTAAATGTTGTAGCATGTACTGATTCCATATATATAGTATCCCCGATTTGTATGCTGTCTTTTTCTGGAGTAAAAATCTCCTTCATGAAGAATTGATAAGATACTTCTTTGCACGGCTTGCCACAAGTAAACGATAATAAGACAATGCCAACCATAAAAATTAAATATTTCATACGTTTTTATCTTAATAATGATATTGTCCAAATAAGTTTATTGTTTGTTGGTTTTGATTGCCGGGATTTTGCTGTATGAACCTTGTCCTGTATTGCTCCACAGAGTTTACATCAGCTTGCAACGCTAAATATAACTGCTGAATTGTAAAGCCTTGTACGTTATCCGTAATAGGGTTTATTTCATTTGTATTGTCTGTCATATCTTCCAATAAGCCCTTTGGTATCCATCTAAATGGATCAGTTAATAAATTGGGGTCAAAATTTTCCAACACATCTATATTCGGATGATTCGTCCCATTAGGACAGAAAAAAATTCCGAACCCAAAAGCATCGGTTTGTTCTGCCTGGCAACTACTAATGGTGCCATACCTCTGGTCAGCTAAAAAATGTCCTATATGGTAAGCCCAGCCCTCGCCAAGCGCAATGATCGGGCTATAGCTTGTTGTTCCGGTTCCATAAGGATTAAACTGGCCGGAGGGATTCGCTATTATTTCATGCAGTTCGGCAGCTACAAAAGTCGAGTACCAGCCCCAACTCACCTGACTGTAATGGCTGGCATGGCTAAGCTCATGATACATGACACCCTTCTTTCAAATTTTTTTTGCACGAGCAGAGGAAGAATAAAAATAACCCCGTCCAGAGAATTTTCGGTTTCATAGCATTTAGTTTAAGGTTTAAAGAGGTACCTAAATATAAAATTATTATTTAACTTCAAGAAAAAATTATGCAGTTCAAAACTCTGGCAATCTTTTTTATCATTTTGCCGCAGTTACTGTTTTCCCAAAATCGCTATGATGTAGTGATCGATGAATTGATGGCTGACCCGACACCACAAATTGGTTTGCCTAACAATGAATGGCTGGAATTAAAGAATACAACAACGGCTCCCATCAACTTACAAAACTGGAGAGTAGGCGATGCGACGGGGCAAAGCGGACCCATGCCCAATTTTACATTGCAGCCGGATAGTTTTGTCATTGTTTGTACAGCCAGCGCCGTGGCAGCTATGTCTGCTTTTGGAACAACGATCTCTGTTACCAGTTTTCCTTCTTTGGATAATGACGGCGACCAGTTATTTTTAAAAGCCGCCAATGGAAAAACGATCCATGCCGTGAGTTATACATCCGGCTGGTATCAAAATGAAGTAAAGAAAGACGGTGGATGGACATTGGAAATGATCGATACGAAAAGCCCTTGCGCCGGCAGCAGCAACTGGAAAGCCAGCATCAGCGTAACCGGCGGAACCCCGGGAAAGAAAAATTCTATTGATGCCATCAACAATGATGCGATTGCACCGCAACTAAAAAGGGCCTATACAACAGACAATGTAACGATCGTTCTCGTTTATGATGAGCCGGTGGATAGTTTATCCGGCGCCACATTGGCTAACTACTCGGTTGATGGCGGATTAATTTTTCTCAGCGCCATAACCATTGGTCCTTTATTTAACCAGGTGCAGTTAAAAACAACGTCTCCGCTTGCGCCCAATACAGTTTATACAATTACCGCCACTAATGTAAAAGACTGCAAGAACAATACCATTGGTTCGGTGAACAAAGTGAGAGTTGGTTTGCCCGTCGATGCTGCCCCCGGCGAATGGGTCATCAATGAGATCTTATTCAATCCCCGGCCCAATGCTTTTGACTTTGTAGAATTTTATAATAACAGCAATAAGATCTTTGATGCATCAAAGCTGTATATCGCCAACCGGAACAGCAGCGGGGTGATCAGTTCTATCAAGCAATTAAGTACAACTCCTTTTTATGTTTTTCCCGGGGATTATATTGTTGAAACAGAGGATCCCGACAACCTTGCCATGCAATACCTGGTAAAAAATCCTGATAATGTGCTGGCCATCTCTTCACCACCTTCTTTTTCAGATGATGAAGGAGATGTGATCGCATTGAATTTCCAGGGGAATATCGTTGATGAAGTAAAGTATAAAGATGACTGGCATTTTAAATTGATAGATAACGATGAAGGCGTTTCATTGGAAAGAATTGATCCTGCAGGCCCGTCACAGGATGAAAACAACTGGCATAGTGCCGCATCAACGGCCGGCTATGGAACACCAACCTATAAAAACTCACAATACAAATTGCTGAATGCCATCCAGGCAACGATTGAAATTGTACCTAAAGTTTTTTCACCGGATAATGATGGTCATGATGATGTTGCTACCATACAATATGCCGTTACAGAACCCGGCTACACAGCCAACATTACTATCTTTGATGCAGCAGGAAGACCCGTTCGCAATTTGGTCCGCAACGGAACACTTGGCTTAAAAGGATATTGGAACTGGGACGGGTTGGATGATAAAGGAAATAAATTACCTGTCGGCGCATATATTATCTTCACCGAGATCTTTAACCTGCAGGGGAAGAAGGATAAGTTTAAGAATACGATTGTACTGGCAAGAAAATTATAATTAATACACCATCAACATGAACCCAAACAATCAGCAATTCATTAAAGTTTCTATCATAGTAGTGATCATTGCCGGTTTGCTCGGCGCATTAGCTGTAATGTCCAGTGGTATCATGCTGGCCAATGGCAAAATGATCGCTATCTGTCTATTGCTGATAATCTATGGGATCACGGCCACGATCTGCATGGTAGTTACATCTAAACCGGCCTACAAAACTATGGGCACAGCTGGCATGATCGTTTCAGTGATTGCTTTCCTGCTTGCTTTGATCATGATAGTGGGCACCGTTGAAAATGAAGAATTATTAAAAACAACTTTTGCTTTTTTTATCGCCTCTGTTGGAATGGCGCATATCTGCCTCCTGCATCATTTTAACTTGCAGAACAAATATGCCTTATATGCCCGCATGACGGCCACTGCTGCAATAGCCCTTTTTTCTTTTTTATTTATTATCCGGATATTCGAACCATTCTTAAGCCTCACTGCCCTGGTATACAACCAATCGGTCCTTAAAATTATCCTGGCGGCATTGATAGCAGACCTGGCAGCTACCCTGCTGGTGCCTTTGTGTAACCGTCTTAAAGTGAATGACCCTGCTGAGCAACTTACCCTTACATCTGAGCCCCCAGCTATGCATCATGAAGAACAAACTCCCGGAGTATAAATTGAAAACAACTCTTGGATTTTTCAGATAAAATATATGAGTTTTTTGGAGTCAAACCGCAGAATCCGCTTTTACCTGATGAATTTCCTGAATGGAGGAAAAGACAAATAGAATCTTCACACCGAAATATAAAATTCCTGATAATATTCTTCCTTCTAATGATTTTAACAGCGTTATTTCTTTATAATGTTAAAGAAAAGAAAGCCCCAACTACTACACCAGTTCAATATCAAAACCAACAAGGTCCTTGAATTGTTGTATCCGGCTGGAAATATCTTTTGCATTGATCTCTTTTAACCGCGTTGGCCCGAATTTTTCCACACAAAAACTTGCCATCGCCGAACCAACAATAATTGCTCTCTTCATATTCTCAAATGAAATGTCGCCTGTTTTTGCCAAATGACCTATAAAACCTCCGGCAAATGTATCGCCGGCGCCTGTTGGGTCAAACACATCTTCCAGGGGCAGGGCCGGTGCAAAGAAAACTTCATCACCATGAAAGAGCAATGCACCATGCTCTCCTTTTTTAATGATAAGATATCTCGGACCCATTTTCATAATGTTTTTGGCCGCTTTTACCAATGAAAATTGCCCGGTCAGTTGTCTTGCTTCCGCATCATTCACCAGCAACATATCCACCTGTTGCAATACTTCCTTAAGATCGGGCATGGCTATCTCCATCCAGAAATTCATCGTATCCATTACGATCAGCTTCGGTCTTTCCTTCAACTGGCTGATGACACTTGTCTGGATAGATGGTGAAAGATTGCCAAGCATTAAAAATTCAGCACCCTGGTAGCTATCCGGAACTTTGGGTGCAAAGTCAGCCAGTACATTCAGGTCGGTCACCAGTGTGTCGCGGCTGTTCATGTCTTCATGATAACGGCCACTCCAGAAAAATGATTTTTTATCCGGCACAATTTCTACTCCATCCAATTGCACTCCTCTCTTCTTTAATTCCTGCATTTCTTCTTTTGGAAAATCATATCCTACAATGGATATCTGCTGAACGGGTTTTACAAAATTGATAGCTGCATAGGCCACATAGGTAGCCGAGCCGCCAACTATCTTATCAATTTTTCCAAATGGCGTTTCAATTGCATCGAAGGCCATAGTACCGACGGAGATGAGGGACATGCTTAAAAGATTGAAGTGTTTTGTTGTAAAGTCATATTGGTCATATCAGTCATAATGGTCAAATAGTGAAGGACCCTTATATGACCCATTTGACCCTATATGACTTATCTGACTTTCTTCCGGTCGCAAACCTACATGAATTTTGTGTATTGAAAAAAGCAATCCGGAATGTTTACCTGCCCGACTTTATATTTTGATATAATAATAAATATTGTGGTCAGGCCGGAGTAACTTTGATCCCTATTCATCCGTAGCATGATCAAACGTTTTTCTATTACAATAAGTTTTGCTTTTATTTTTTGCAGTTCTCCTGCACAATTTGATACGTCTTTTGCCAAAACCAGTATCCGCCATTGCGCCGATAGTCTTGTCGCAGGATTTAAAACAAAAAACTGGGAACTTTTTGCCCGGTATAGCTATCCTGCTTTAATTGGCTCGATGGGTGGTAAGGATGAATTCAAGAAATACATAGCGATGATGTTTGATCCCATACCCGACAACGCATGGAAACAATATGAGCCCGGTAAGATCCTCCAGGTCATAAAGACCGGCGGGGATCTGCAAACCATCCTTGAGCTTAAAACTGTAATTGAATTGCAGGGTCAAAGGATCAGTTCGGTCACTTACCTTATCGGCGAATCATGGGATGGCGGCCTGTTCTGGACTTTCTTTGACAGCGAGGGTGACCGAACCTCAGCCATGCTCATTAAACCCGACCTGAGCGAACAATTGATCATTCCAAAAAGAATTGAAAAGATAGAACCGATCACTGCTGGTCAAAAGACCAAGAATAACCCGTAGTTGTATCAGCTCTGTTACAGCCCCGTTTATTATCTTTGAGCATGGCCGTATCAAAGCGAAAAAAAGCATCTAAAAAAGACCTGATCATCCGGAAAGCATCTGCCATGTTCCGGGAAAAAGGTTTCCCGGCCACTTCCATGCGGGATCTTGCCGAAGCGGTTGGATTGGAAGCGGCCAGTTTGTACAACCATATTCAATCCAAATCAGAAATATTGCAGGAGATCATTTTCCAAACTGCCAATGATTGTAATGTTCATTTGAATAACCTTGTTGATAATTCAATAACAAACAATAAAAAGATCGAATCACTGATACGGTTTCATGTAAAGATGATGATCAACCGGTTCGATGATTATTGTGTGATGATCAACGAATGGATCCACCTCCCGGAACCTTACCTGACAACTTTTACCACACAGCGCCGGAACTATGTGCAAAGGATGGAGACTATCATTGAAGAAGGTGTCCGCGATAAAGAAATGAAACCCGTTATGCCCTATGTGGCGATGCTGACGATCCTTTCTTCCGTACGGGGATTGGAGTTCTGGCATCGCAGCGGAAAAAAAGTTACCCCGGAAGAGATCGAAGATAATATGGTCAATCACCTGATCAACGGATTATCCGCCGGCAAACGGAGCCCTTTGGAGAAAAAATAGAAACAACATTATGTCCATTCATTTTCATCCGCTCAAAATAAAAGAAATAAAAAAAGAAACTATTGATTGTGTTTCTGTTTTATTTGAGATACCCGGCGAACTCAAAAATAATTTTTCTTTTCAGCAGGGGCAAAGCCTCACCATGCGGGCAATTATCAACGGAGAAGAAGTAAGAAGAACCTATTCGCTTTGCAGTTCCCCGCTGGATAATGAATGGAGAGTAGCCATAAAAAAAGTGGATGGCGGTTTGTTTTCAACATATGCTAATGACATATTGAATAAAGCCGTTATGCTGGAAGTGATGGAACCGGTAGGAAAATTTTACACGGATTTAGATCCTGCTAACAAAAAAAATTACCTCGCTTTTGCTGCCGGCAGCGGCATTACCCCGGTCCTTTCTATTATTAAAACAACTTTACGGACAGAACCCAACAGCAGCTTTACTTTAGTGTATGGAAATAAAAGCCGTGCATCTATCATTTTCTTTGAAGAACTGGAAGGACTGAAAAATAAATTCATTGACCGTTTCAATTTCATCAATATCCTCAGCCGTGAAAGAACCGAGTCAGCCATTAATTCCGGGAGGATCGATACGGCTAAGCTCATTGACCTGGGAAAACTGATCGATTACAGCAGGACCGATGAGATATTTATTTGCGGACCGGAGCAAATGATCTTTTGTGTAAAGGAATTTTTTTTGCAAAAAGGGATCAGTGAAAAATATATTCATTTTGAATTATTCACCACATCCGGACAAAAGACACAGGGAACAAGACAAAAGATACAAGCCGCTGAAGGCAGTGGACCGAAAAGTAATATCACCGTGAAGGTAGACGGAAGAAGTTTTGATTTTTCTCTTTCTCTTAACAGCGATATAACGATCCTGGATGCTGCTTTACAACAAGGTGCTGATCTCCCCTATGCCTGCAAGGGTGGCATGTGCTGCACCTGCAAAGCAAAGCTGCTGGAAGGTGAAGTGGAAATGGATGTACACTGGGGGCTGGAACATGAAGAAATTGAAAAAGGATTTATTCTTACTTGTCAATCCCACCCTAAGACCGAAAAAGTGGTGGTGGATTATGATATAAAATGACAATAATCATAGACATTCACCCCTTAGTTTTAGTTAAATTTGCTTTCTAAACTCATTGTAATGCCGACACATGATCTTGAGAATTTATTTCAGCAAAAAATAGATAATGAAATAAAGATCGAGCCGAAAGACTGGATGCCGGAGGCTTATCGCAAAACCAATATCCGGCAGATCAGCCAGCATGCACACAGTGAGATCGTGGGGATGCTGCCCGAAGGTAACTGGATCTCAAGAGCCCCTACCTTAAAAAGAAAAGCGATCCTGCTTGCAAAGGTTCAGGATGAAGCCGGTCATGGTTTGTATTTATATTCTTCCTGCGAAACCCTGGGAATAACAAGAGAAGAAACCATCAATGATCTCCACAGCGGGAAAGCAAAATATTCTTCCATTTTTAATTATCCCACATTGACATGGGCCGATATGGGTGCTATTGGTTGGTTGGTGGACGGAGCAGCCATCATGAACCAGGTGATGCTGACAAGAACTTCATACGGTCCTTATGCAAGAGCGATGGTTCGTATTTGTAAAGAAGAAAGTTTCCATCAGCGGCAGGGATTTGAAATTTTGCTGGTGTTGAGCAAGGGAAGCAAAGAACAAAAAGAAATGTGCCAGGATGCCATCAATCGCTGGTGGTGGCCATCGCTGATGATGTTTGGTCCCAAAGATTCTGAAAGTACCAACAGCGACCAGAGTATGAAATGGAAAATAAAAAGAAAGACCAATGATGAACTGAGGCAGAGTTTTGTGGATATGATCGCTGCGCAGGTAAATGTATTAGGGATGAAATTACCCGATGATAAATTGAAATGGAACGAAGAAAAAAAACATTATGATTTTGGCGAAATAAACTGGGATGAATTCTGGAACGTGGTAAAAGGTAACGGGCCCTGTAACAAACAACGTGTTGATGCAAGAAAAAAAGCATGGGAAAATGGTGAATGGGTGAGAGAGGCGGCAGCGACCTATTCAAAAAAGAAGGCCTCCCCAAACCCCTCCAAAGGAGGGGCTTTAGTTGCAGCTTGATAATTTGAAAATTAAAAATCTCAACAATGAATCTTATAAGAAAGTTTTACTACGGAGATATTCCAGAAGATAAAACTGGTGGCGAATTAAAAGACTCGTCGCCAATCCCCCCTTCGGGGGGTGGGGGGGCCGATTGGCCGTTATGGGAAGTTTTTATCCGGAGCAAACAAGGGCTCGATCATAAACATGTCGGCAGCCTTCATGCCACCGATGCACAAATGGCGATTGAAAATGCAAGAGACGTTTATACAAGAAGAATGGAAGGTGTAAGCATTTGGGTGGTAGAGAGTAAATACATCACCGCATCAAATCCCGAAGAAGCAGGAGAATTGTATGAGCCGGCCATAGATAAAATTTACCGTCATCCCACTTTCTATCATTTACCTGATGAAGTAAATCAAATGTAATGAGTGCCCTGATCGATCATACCTTATATCTTGCGGACAACTCACTCATCCTTGGCCAAAGAAACAGCGAGTGGTGCGGGCATGGACCTGTTTTAGAACAGGATATTGCCATCACCAATATTTCACTTGACCTGATCGGCCAGGCAAGAAACTTTTACCAGTACGCTGCAATATTGAAAGCAGATGGTTCTACAGAAGATAGCCTGGCCTATTTAAGAACAGAAAGAGAATATAAAAATTGTTTGCTGGTCGAGCAACCCATTGGCGATTGGGCACAGACCATTCTCAGGCAATATTTATTTTCCCAATATCAATATTTATTATTTCAGCAATTACAAAACTGGAATCCCGATAGCTATCGGGATGAACAAATAGCTGCCATTGCTGTCAAATCATTAAAAGAGACCGCTTATCATCTTCGCTGGAGCAGGGAATGGGTGATCCGTTTGGGTGACGGAACTGAAGAAAGCCGGCAACGAATGCTGAAAGCCATTGATGAATTGTGGAGATACACCGGTGAAATGTTTATACCGGCCGGTTATGAAAAAGAAACAGGCATTGACTTCAATAAAATAAAAGAAGAGTGGAATATAAAAGTTGACGAAGTATTTAGTGAGGCTTCTTTGATCCCCCCTTCGGGGGACGGGGGGGCCGTATTTATGCAAACCGGTGGCAAAGAAGGCAGGCACAGCGAACACCTGGGTTATATTCTTACTGAATTGCAATATTTGCAAAGGACCTATCCCAACTGCGAATGGTAAACAATGATGACAACGCATGAAATAGATAAAAAAACTCTTTTTGCTTTCCTGGAAGAAATAAAGGACCCGGAAGTGCCTGTCTTATCCATCATCGATCTTGGGATTGTCAGGGATATCAAATACAATGATGATGAACTGGAACTTATTATCACGTCCACTTATACCGGGTGCCCCGCCATGGATATGATCGCTGCTGATATCCGTTCTCAATTAACAACCCTTGGTTTCAAAAAAATAAAAGTTACTCAATCCCTTTCACCGCCCTGGACAACGGACTGGATGAGTGAATCCGGCAAAAGAAAATTACAGGAATATGGAATTGCCCCGCCTGATAAAAGGTTTTCTATTCCAATGGATGGTGTCGCCTGCCCGCTTTGTGATTCAAACAATACAAGATTAGTAAGTGAGTTTGGCAGCACAGCCTGTAAAGCCTTGTATCAATGTAAAGACTGCCTGGAGCCGTTTGATTATTTCAAATGTCATTAAGCATATAGAATATTTACGTTGTACTACGTAGCTTTAAAGCGTAGTAGTATCTTCGTCAACAAATACTTTCTAATGTCTTCCATTCTTTTTGAAATAAAAGACTCCGTTGGATTCATCACGCTGAATCGTCCCGATAAATTCAATTCATTCAACCGGGAAATGGCTTTGCTGCTGCAGGAAAAATTAGATGAATGCGCCTCCCTTCATGAAATAAGATCGGTATATATCACCGGTGCGGGCAAGGCTTTCAGCGCCGGGCAGGATCTGGGTGAATTGGCGGGTGAGAATGCGATCAGTATTGATATCATTTTATCTGAACATTATAATCCTGTCATTAAAAGGATCCGCAATCTTCCCAAACCGGTGGTTGCTGCTGTCAATGGAGTAGCGGCAGGTGCCGGGGCTAATATGGCTTTATGCTGTGATATAGTTGTTGCTTCGCAATCTGCTTCCTTCTTACAGGCTTTCAGCAAGATCGGGTTGATACCAGATAGCGGCGGCACTTATTTTTTACCAAGATTGATCGGATGGCAAAAAGCAAGTGCCTTGTCCATGCTGGGTGATAAAGTTCCGGCCATTGATGCCGAAAAGTTGGGAATGGTCTATAAAGTTTTCCCTGATGAAGTTTTTTTAGAAGAAAGTAAAAAAATTGCCGCCACACTGGCACAGATGCCCACAAAGGGTTTGGCATTTACCAAACATTTATTGAATTATTCTTTTACCAATTCATTCGAAGAACAATTGCTGCAGGAAGATATATTTCAGCAAAAAGCTGCTGCTACTTCTGATTACAAAGAAGGCGTGCAGGCTTTTTTGGAAAAACGACAACCAAAATTTAAAGGAGAATAAATCATGTCAAACGAAAAAGACAAGCTGGCCAATGAGGTCGTTAGCCATATGATGGATCATGATCTTTTCAGCCAGTGGTTGGGTATAGAGGTCCTGGAAATAAAAGAAGGATACAGCAGGATCAGGATGACGGTGAGGAAAGAAATGATCAATGGTTTTGCTGTAGTACATGGTGGTATTGCATTTTCTTTGGCAGACAGTGCATTTGCTTTTGCCTGTAATAACAGGAATATTTTATCGGTGGCATTGGATACATCCATCAATTTCATCAAACCTGTTCATGTAGATGATGTGCTGACAGCAGAAGCCAAAGAACTGCACAATGGAAAATCAACAGGATTATATCATATTAACATTACTAATCAGAATAAACACCTGGTTGCACAGTTTAAGGGGCTTTGCTACCGGACTGAAAAAAAACTGATCTGACCAGGCCGGTCTCAATAGAAATGCCTTTATACTCTCATTACGTAACTTTAATTCCCAAAAAATGAATTGTTATGAGTAATAAGTATTGCCTGCCTGTTCTCATTTTATCTTTTTCCTGCCTGTTGGCAGAAGCCCAGTTGACTGCCCCTGTGGCAAAAAAACAACCCAGGGTTTTTGATGAACATGGCAATAAACGTGTGGATGATTATTACTGGCTCAGTGATAAAAAGGATTCTGCTGTCATCAGCTATCTGAAAGCTGAGAATGCTTATTTTGAAGCATCACTTAAGCATACGGAAGCGTTACAACAAAAACTGTATGATGAACTGGTTTCCCGGATACCACAAAGAGATGTTTCCCTGCCTACACGTAGAAACGGCTACTGGTATTACAACCGGTTCGAAGAAGGAAAACAATATCCCTTTTACGTAAGAAAGAAAGCCACTCTCAGCGCTTCCGAACAGGTTGTTCTTGACGTACCGGAACTGGCAAAAGATCACCAGATATACCTGCTTAGAGGCACAAATGTTTCAACCAACGGCAAAATATTAGCTTATTCAGTTGACACGTTGGGAGATCGAGTATCTGCTCTTTATTTTAAAGATCTTGGCACTGATAAAATATTCCCGGAGACAATTTCTAATACCAGCGGCAGCACGGCATGGTTCAACGACAATAAAACTATTTATTATGTAGTGAATGATCATACGGTTCGGGCCTACAAAGTAATGAAACATGTTTTAGGCTCCGATCCTTCCAAAGACGTTGAAATTTATACTGAAAATGACAGTACATACAGCGTAGGTGTTTCCAAATCGAAAGACAACAAATACATTTTCATAAGCTCAGGCAGTACCAACACTACCGAATGCCGTTTTATTGATGCGAATGATCCCACATCTGCTTTGAAAGTGATACAGCCGAGGACACTCAACGTTGAGTATTATCCCAGGAGTTTTGAAGGCCAGGTTCTTCATATTCTAACCAATAAGGACGCAAAGAATTTTAAGCTGGTAACCGCCCCGGTAAGTGATCCTTCTATGAAGAACTGGAAGGATCTTGTCCCTCATGATCCATCAGCTTACCTGGAAAGATTTGAAATATTAAAAGATTTTTACCTTATACAAACAAAAGAGAACGGGTTGACCCAAATAAAATATTTTGACCGCAAAAATAAGAAATGGCAAAAAGTGAATTTTGGGCAGGATACTTATGTGGCTAATATGTCTATGCCTACTGATGATTATGCAGCAGACAGTATTCGCTATAATTTTACTTCTCTCACGACACCGTCGAGCGATTACACCTACAACCTTTCAACCAAACAAAAACAATTATTAAAACAACAAAAAGTTGGAGATGCTTTCAACCCGGACTTATATGAAACCAAAAGGATCTGGGTGACCGCCACCGACGGAACAAAGGTTCCTGTTTCTATAGTTTATAGAAAAGACAAATTCAAAAAAGACGGAACGATGCCATTGTATCTGTATTCTTACGGTTCGTACGGCGCTAATTCTGATCCCTATTTTTCTTCATCGGTGATCAGTTTACTTGATCGTGGCATTTCCTATGCTATTGCACATATCCGTGGCGGACAGGAATTGGGCCGGGACTGGTATGAACAGGGAAGGATATTGACGAAAAAAAATACATTCACCGATTTCATCAATGTTGCCGAATACCTGGTAAAGGAAAAATATACATCTGCCGACAGATTATTTGCCAATGGTGGAAGCGCCGGCGGTATGCTAATGGGTGCCATTACCAATATGCGTCCTGATCTTTTCCGCGGTATTATTGCTGAAGTGCCCTGGATGGATGTGATCACTGATATGTTCAACACCGATCTTCCATTGACCACACTGGAATATGACGAATGGGGCGATCCGAATAAGCCCGAGCATTACCGGTATATGCTGTCATGGTCACCGATGGATAATGTAAGACCGGCAAAATACCCCGCTATATTTGCTACGGGCGGGTTGAATGATACACAGGTGCCCTATTACTCTCCGGCAAAATGGGTGGCTAAGATCAGGGAGAATAATCTCGGAACGAATCCGGTTCTATTCCGCATTGAGATGGGAGCAGGTCATGGAGGCCAGTCAGGAAGATTCATACGTCAGAAACTAACAGCATTAAAATATACTTTTGTACTCGACCAGCTAAACTGGAACGAGGAGACAAAAACGTTCAAAACTATTAAAGGATTTTAGACCCCGGGTTTTATGGCCTTCTACGAATTTCGCGGATTTAAACCAGTGATTGATTCTTCCTCATTCGTTCATCCGCAAGCGGCCGTTATCGGCAACGTCATTATTGGAAAGAATTGTTATATCGGGCCTGGAGCAGCTCTTCGCGGAGATTGGGGCCAAATTATTATCGAAGACGGATGTAATGTGCAGGAAAACTGCATCATTCACATGTTTCCGGGAATAACTGTGCTATTAAAAGAGGGAGCACATATCGGCCATGGCGCCATTATTCATGGAGCAACGATCGGTAAAAATTGCTTAGTTGGCATGAATGCTGTTATCATGGACAATGTGGAACTGGGTGATGAAAGCATTGTGGGTGCATTGACATTAATAAAAGAAGAAGAAATGATCCCTGCCCGCAGTCTGGTTGTTGGAAATCCCGGAAAGATCATTAAGCAAGTAACCGATGAAATGATCGCCTGGAAAACCGAAGGCACCCGGCTTTACCAGCAATTACCAGCCGATTGCTTTAAAAATCTTGTAGAAGTTGAACCCCTGAGAACTATCCCTGAAAATTTACCGGCTCAGCCGGCAACGTATAGCTCTTTAAAAAACAAATTTTTCCGCCATTCATAAAAATTTCTTTTTCCTCACCCGGAAAAGTTGTACCTTAATTTTTGCATTTTTAAACCATTGTAAACAAAAAAATTGTGTATGAGAAAAAGCTTACCCCGCATGTCCCTTCTTTTGGGAACCATTTTGCTTACAACCCTTATTTCAGCTCAGCAGGCTGATCGTTTTGCTTATTCAATGACCGATGTGCCGCAACAAAATGGCAACTGGGTCTACCTGCGCATCCTCGACATGGAAACCGGCACCTTCAGCGGTTCGCTTCTGAATGGTACGGCAGATAAACAGGTAGTATTCGATGCCTTTACAAAAAAACAACTTACTGATCTTGGCACAAACAAAATGGGGTTTAGTGAACAACCCGCTTTCAACAGCGGCGTGGCCGCATTAGCCTATGACAGTAAACATGGCCGGATCTATTACACACCGATGTTCATTGATCAACTGAGGTATTATGACATTAAATCTCAAAATGTATATTATGTCACAGTGCCATTGACCAATAAGCCAGGCAAGTCTTCTGACCAGGGTAATATCATTACCCGCATGGTAATTGCTTCCGATGGTAATGGATATGCCATGACAAATGACGGAATGCAATTGATAAGTTTTACCACCGGTAAGAAACCCCAGGTCGTTGACCTTGGTTCACTGGTGGATGACCAGGCCAACAAGGGTGTTTCCATTCATAATTCCTGCAGCAGTTTTGGCGGAGATATGATCGCTGATGATAATGGCAATCTTTATGTTTTCTCTGCCCGTAATCATGTATTTAAAGTAAATATTGAAAGTAAAGTGGCCACACATCTGGGAGTTATTTCCGGTTTACCAAATGGGTTTACCATTAATGGTGCCGCTGTTAATGCAAATAACCAGGTAATAGTTGGCAGTGCTATGGAATCAACTTCGCTTTTTGTTGTAGATGCTAAAACATGGGCGGCTTCTCCTTTGAAAATGAGCGGAACTGTTTATCATACATCTGACCTGGCCAACAGCAACCTGCTTGCTTCCGGCGATAAACCAAAAGCAACTAATATTGATCTTATCTCCAAAAATGTTCCTGTTAATACCGGCGACAGTAAAATAAATATTTATCCCAACCCGGTTACGAACAGCCAGTTCACCATGCAGTTCAATGACCTGGCTGCCGGTAGTTATACCGTTCGGATCACTGATGTAACGGGCCGACAGGTAATACAACAAGTAGTAAATGTTGGGGGAGACAAACAATACCAGGTAATAAAACTTCCTGCTTCATCTTCAGCAGGCGTTTATTTAGTGAAAGTATCAGACCCCAACAGCAAATCAGTATTCAGTACAAAGATCGTTGTGCAATAACCAATGTTCCTGACGTAAAAAAGAGTTTCGTTTTAAACGAGACTCTTTTTTTATTTAGCGGGGGTCTTTCCAAACTATTTTTACAAATTGTGAAGCCGTGCTAAAATCTGTGCACTTCATATCTCCTTTGCCGGTGATCCCGCCCGATGGGGCGCAGATATAATTGCAGTTGCTGTCATAAAGTTCATTAAACTGGTCACAGCAATCAGCGCTAAACAGATAAACGTGTTTACCCTGGTAGATATATTCATTGACCTCCGCAGGAGGATTCCATTTGGGAACCGTTTTTATCTGGTCGATCTTCTTCTGAATACAGGAAGGAATGCCATTTTCCTGTTTATTACATTGCATGGCAAGTAATAAAGGGAAAGCCAGGAATAGTGTCGTGTATTTCATTTAATGACGGGTTGCAAATGGTTAAGGTATATTTGCAACTCATTATAAAGATAAGAAATTGGAGAAGAGCAATTTTGTTGACCAGATACGCATTTTTTGTCGCAGTGGTCATGGTGGTGCCGGGTGCAAACATTTTATGCGTAATAAATTCACAGCAATGGGCGGCCCCGACGGCGGTGATGGTGGCCGCGGCGCCCATATTATTCTAAAAGGCAATAGTAACCTCTGGACACTTTTACACTTGCGTTATTTTAAGAATGTGTTGGCAGAAAATGGTGAAGCCGGCAGCGGGAATAACAGCAGTGGCCGTGCAGGCAAAGACATCATCATCGAGGTTCCGCTGGGAACGATCGCAAGAGATGAAGAAACCGGTAAGCAGGAAGTGGAAATACTGGAGGATGGACAGGAAGTTATCTGGATACCCGGAGGCAGGGGCGGTTTGGGCAATGCCCAGTTTGCAACCCCCACCAACCAGGCACCGGAACATGCTCAACCCGGTGAAGAGGGAGTGGAAGGCTGGAAAGTTTTGGAATTAAAAGTACTGGCCGATGTAGGACTGGTTGGTTTTCCCAATGCCGGTAAATCAACATTGCTCTCTGTTATCACGGCTGCAAAACCAAAAATTGCCGACTATGCTTTTACCACCATTGTTCCCAACCTGGGCATGGTAGAATATCGTGATGGAAAAAGTTTTTGCATAGCTGATCTTCCCGGCATCATTGAAGGAGCTTCAGAAGGCAAAGGATTAGGGCACCGGTTTCTCCGGCATATTGAACGCAACTCCATCTTGCTTTTTTTAATTCCGGCCGACAGCACTGATCATAAAAAAGAATTTGATATCCTGGTGAATGAACTGGAGCAGTATAATCCTGAATTATTGCACAAGCAGTTTGTAATTGCCATCAGCAAAAGTGATATGCTGGATGATGAATTGAAAGCAGCGATCGAAAAAGAACTGCCGGCTGCAACCCCTCACTTGTTTATTTCATCTCTCACCAATAAAGGTTTAATAGAATTAAAAGACTTGCTTTGGAAAGTATTGAATGAGGAATCCCGGCCTTTATAATAATAATGATCAATACCCGTTAATAGTCATGCCGGTTGAAAATAATTATCGATCCTGTTTATATTTGTTGTTGTTTGTTTTTTTACCTAAAATTTTTTATTATGAGAAAAATGATCTTTGCCCTGTTTTTGTTTTTGCCCTTTTTAATGAATGCACAGGTTGTAAAACCACTTAAAAAAACCATTGAACTTCAAATGCCAAAGACCGCGGATGACAGCATGCCCGGAACAAGGGGAGCTGCCGTGGTATGGCACCCTGTACAAAAAAAATACTATGCTGCTTTTGCCGGAAATGAAGGTTACCCATTGGCTGTTTTTGATGTTAATGGGAAGCGTCTTTCGGATGATGACCTAACCTGTATGAACGACACCAGGGGATTGTGGTATAACCCCACATTAAAAAAGATCTGCGGTAATGGATATTCTGACATCGGCTGGTTTAATTATACTCTTGACACAAAAGGTATTCCTGCAGAAAGTGAAGTTTATGCTGCGGGAATGAATCAACCCGGTGAACAAAGCATCGGTGCTTATAATGCAAAAACAAATATGGTCTATTTTGTCCATGGTCAGAATATTCATATGTACAATTCTGAAGTCATGGAGGAAGAAGATAGTATCATACGGCTTTATCCCGGTGTCAGTAAAAAGGAAGATATGGGTCTGATTGATGATGGAGAAACCCTGGGTGAAGATTACAGCTACAATGTTTTGATCTATACAGGTATTCCCAAAGCAGAGTTTGGTTTACTGAATGTAGTAGAAAGACAAGTGGAGTTGTATAACATGAAAACGGGTTTGATGACACAGAAACTGAAACTTCCTGCTGACCTTCCAACCTGGCCTGCATTTAATTTCAGTTATACAAACGGGATCTATTGGGCCTTTGACCAGGAAACAAGGATATGGACGGGTTATAAATAAATTGTTGAACCCTTAATAAGGCCTTCCCACGGTATCACAAGCTGCTTTCAGTAATGATGTGGCATCTATGGCATCCTGCCATTTTTCCCACATCATTACGCCGTTGGCAATTTGCTTGGCAAGGATCGCTTTTCTTTTTACCGTGTACTGGCCATTATAATAAATAGTGTAGTTGGTAAAACCGCCGGCAGTAACTACTGCTGAATCATACTGCGGGTTTCCTCCCTGGGATAAAATGGTTTTATAGGTCAGCACCGTATTGGTTTGTGTAATGCCTGATGGCCTGCCATAAGCCGGCAAGCCTAAAACACATTTGGAAGCCGGCATGCCCCGGGTGGTAAGCCAGTAATTCAGGCAAACCGTAGCCAGCGTATAATCGCTGTGGTGTTTATAGGGAACAGTGGTGTTGAAATCATCATAGGCCATTATATTAAAAAAATCAACGTAAGGAAAGATCTCATTTCTTATTGCATCCCTTATCCCGCCTGCATATTTTCCTGCGGTGATAGCAGCGCTGAGATAATATCTTGCATCCCGGTGCAGTGAATCGGATAACTCTTTTATCAACAATGTAAATGTTGCGTCGGTCCCATCAGTAGTTGTGGGAAATTCCCAATCCATATCCACTCCGTCTAAATTATTTTGGCGCACCGTGTTCATTACATCTTTAATAAAATTATTTCGTCCTGCAGCAGTAGCGGCCATGTTTTTAAAATTACCGGCAGCAGCATCATTTATTCCTAAAAATATTTTTGCATTGTTTATTCTTGCTTTGTCCCGTACGGCTGTCAAAGAAGCAGTTGGCGAAGCCGGTGCCGATAAAGTACCGGAAGTATTTACACTATAAAAAGCATACACCACTACATTTGTCATCCGGAATTTTACATCCGGCACTTCTGCCAGGCTCCTGTAAGATGGGAAATAACCAACTACATAATATCCAAATCCCGGCGGGTCCTGGATAACAGTGTACATAAATGAAGTGACAGTGGAAATGCAGCCGGTTCCTCCCCCGCTGGCATTTTTTGGCTGAACATACCAGTATAAGGTTTGGCTTGAAGCAAAAACAGGCACGGTATAACTATAAGATGTGCCGGAAACATTACTTGCTATTACTGTTGCAGTAGCAGGTGAAGCACCCAGGTAAACATCATAACCCGTGGCTCCATTTACCGCCGACCAACTAAGCGTAAGAGGTCCTGCTGATACAAAAGCCCCATTCGCCGGCGCGGTATTACTAGCACAACCGGGAACAGAAGTTGGCGGTGGCGGGTTCGTCCCACCTTTTTTACTACAGGAATGGAAAATGATAGCTGTAACAAGAAGCAATACCGGTAAAATAGTCCTGAATTTCATAAGCGAGTCATATAAAATTGAAATTAGCGATTTTATACAAATCTCAGCAAATGGCAAACCCTTTTTACGTAGGTTTGCCCCCTAAATTTTCATATATGAAGAAGTTTTTGATAACAATCGTATTATTCGTCAGCCTGGCTTTCAAATCCTTTGCCGATGAAGGAATGTGGCTGCCACTCCTGCTGGGTCAGCAGGTTTATAATGATATGGTGAAAAAGGGATTGAAACTCACCAAGGACCAGTTGTACAATATCAACAAAGCATCGCTGAAAGATGCCATTATTATTTTTGGAAGTGGTTGCACCGGCGAGATCGTGAGCGCCGAAGGATTGATCTTTACCAATCACCACTGCGGTTATGATGCCATTGCCAATGCGAGCAATATGGATCATAATTATTTAAGAGACGGGTTTTATGCCCGGAATAAAAATGAAGAAATCAGATCAACCATCTCTGTTCAATTCTTACTGCGCATTGAAGATATTACCAAAGAAGTGATGGATTCGCTGAAAGGGCTCAGCGGAGCAGAAAGAGTACAAAAACAAAATGCGGTATTGGCAGCGATCAACAAAAGAATGAGTGATGAAAGTAAGAATATCGAAACAAGAGTAAGCTCTTTATTCAAAGGCAACCAGTTCATGGCTTTTGTTTATCAACGCTACTATGATGTCCGGCTTGTGGGCGCCCCCCCTGAAAGTGTAGGTAAGTTTGGCGGCGACACGGACAACTGGGAATGGCCCCGTCACACCGGCGACTTTTCCATTTTCAGGGTTTATACAAAACCTGACGGAAGCCCGGCCAAAAGAGGTGAATCTACTGATGGCAATATCCCGATGAAACCAAAATGGTTCCTGCCTGTTTCATTAAAACCTTTGAAAGATGGCGACTTCTCCATGGTCTGGGGTTATCCCGGCGGCACCAACCGTTATGAAAGTTCTTATGGTATCAAACTCTCGGTCGATATTAATAATCCAACATTGGTGAAACTGCGGGATGTAAGGTTGAAATTCATGTTTGAAGAAATGAAAAAAGATCCTGCTATCAAACTGCAGTTAGCTTCATCTTATGCCGGTATAGCTAACTACTGGAAATTCTATGATGGCGAAACAAAGCAATTGCTGAAATATGATGTATATGGCCAGAAAATAAAAGCCGAAGACAAATTCAATGCCTGGTCAAAAGGAAAACCCGAATATGAGAACATTTTTAAAGACTGGGGCAAGGCATACGATGCATGGCTTCCTTATGCAAAACTCAGGATGTATATGAATGAAGGTATTTATGGTTCGCCGTTGATCAGTTTTGCTGCATCCCTTTCGCAATTAGAAACAGCATTGGTAAAAACGGGTATGACACAAGCCGATGTAAAAAAAGCAGTTGACGCCGCCAACCAGCAGCGCCAGGCTTTCCTGGAAGGAGAGAATAAGGTTTCTGACCAGAATATCGTGGCAGCAGTTACAAGAATGTTTTATGAAGATATTCCCAAAGACCAGCAGCCCGTTGGATTTTATGGGACATTAAAAAATACATACGGCCCGCTGGATGATGATGCCACTTATAAGAAATATGCAGCTGATATTTTCAGCAAGACGATGATATTCGATGATGCGAAATGGAATGATTTCATTGCTCATCCCGATGCAGTAAAGCTACAGGATGATCCTGCCTTCAATCATGCCGCAACATTTGCCAAAAGTTATAATACCAAGTACCTGCCCCTGTACCAGCAGTTCACTGCAAAGAATGGCGAGTTCGGAAGATTATACCTCAAGGGTATTATGGAAATGGATCCTGTAAAGGCGAAGATGATGTACCCGGACGCCACGTTTACCATGAGGGTCAGTTATGGTAATGTAAAATCATATCATCCGAGAGATGCTGTTTTCTATGATTATGTCACAACTCAAGAGGCTTGCTGGAAAAATATAAAGCAGGCGATTATGAATTTGATCTGCCTGCCAACCAGATAGAATTGCTGAAGAAAAAAGATTTCGGGCAGTATATGGATCCTACCCGGAAAGAACTGGTCATTGGTTTTATTACCACCAATGATATTACAGGCGGCAGCTCCGGTTCTCCTGTGATCAATAATAAAGGAGAGCTTATTGGTTTGGCTTTTGATGGAAACTACGAAGCGTTGAGCCACAAACTGGCTTTTGATAAAGACCTGAATCGCTGTATTTGTGTTGACATCCGCTATGTGCTTTGGTGTATTGATAAACTCGGTGGAGGAACTAATATTATCAAGGAACTGAAGCTGATGAAATAGACCATTGATCACACTGATAGAAATGATTTTAACAAGAGCAGCCTTTACGACTGCTTTTGTTATTTTAAAGCAGCAATTAATTCTGTAACATTGCAAAGCAATTTTTCTTTTGAAAAAACAGATCCCCATATTTTTTTTCCTTTCGTTCTTTGCTACTGTAGTCTTTTCCCAGTCGACAAGGTTCAGCATCGCCACCGACCTGGGTCTGCAGCGCTGTTTTAAGAAAGAGCAGCAATACTGGGCAGGAGGACATACGATCCAGGCGCAATTTCATTTTACCCCAAAAGACGGAGCTTATGCCTGGATCTCTTATTATACCAATGGTAAATTCAGTAACAATATAACCGCCACAGCGAAATCGGCAGCAACATTCCCGCAGCAGATCAATTATGTAAATAAGGCGGTGATGCGGTTCAAACAAATTTCCATCGGCTGGAGAAAATACCTGAAAGGAACTTTCAATATAGAAAAAGGCTGGAATATTTATGGCTATGCAGGATTTGGTTTATTGCTGGGCCGGATCGAGAACACACATTCCGTTCCTATAGACACAACAGTTTATATAGTACCGGTCCGGGTTGGCAAAGCAAATTTTAAACGACTGACATTGGACCTGGGCCTGGGCTCGGAGGCGCCGCTTGGCGCTGATATATTTATTTATGCGGAAGGAAGAGCATGGATACCCACGACGGATTATCCCAGCAAATATATTTTTGTAAATGACAATGCCCCGTTGGTGGGCATGTTCAACGTTGGCATCAGGGTCCTTTTCTGAATAGAAGTTTAAAGAGTTTAATAAGTTTAAAAGGTTTAAAAGGTTTAAAAAGTTGTCTAAACATCTTAAACTTTTTAAACCTCTTGAACCTCTTAAACTTCGTTTATTGTATTTTAACATCAAACCTGCCTTCCGTGACATGAAGGACATCTGAGTTATAGATACTGCCTGCATCGAACTGAAAGGTTCCTGACACGATCATGTTCACATCGTCAATTCTTGTTATGTTCACGGATCCTGTATAAGTGGATGAGGTTAGCCACTCATTTTGCGGTGTGATATTTCTTTTTACATAATATCCGTAACTGGCTGTTCCGTTGGGATGTGTTACATCTGTATTGAAAAGATAAGTGCCGGGAGCTGTTACATTGAATATGGTCAGCTGGAACTCTGTTTCATTGGGCGATGAAGAAAAATTCCTGGCATTAATGGTAATATCATGTCCCGACATTCTTGCTTCCAGGATATCATTGGCCGGAAAAGACCCAAAACCCTGCGGTGCCCAAAACACTCCATTCACTTTTGCACCAAAGGTATTGGCCCCGGTTTGCGTGGGCGGCGGCAATTCTGTTACTTCTTTTTTGCAGGATGCCAGAATAGCAATTGAAAAACAACCGATAAGAATCTTTTTCATAGATATAGATATTATTAAACGTTTTTTTTACGCTTTTGGTATCCTGATGCATAAATCATGCTAAAAAGGGTTTCAATTTGTAAAGGTTGCAGGTCAGGTTCACGCTGAGGCCGCAGAGTTCGCTGGGTTTTTAACAAATTTTCTCTGTGTCCCCTGTGCTCTCTGCGTGATTTTTTTCAAATTGACCCGTTCCGGGACAGAAGGAAGCTTTTATCTTTATAAAACTTATGAGCAATAAATTGATCATTCAAAGAGTGGAGTTATACAAGCTGTCGATCCCTCTGAAAGAGCCCTTTATCACTTCGCTGGGAACAGAAACCAGGGCTGATAATGTTCTTGTTAAAATTATTACGGACCAGGGTATTATTGGTTTTGGTGAATGCAGTCCTTTTATGCCCATCAACGGGGAAAGCACGGATACCTGCATGATCGTGGGACAATATTTTGCCCAAGCATTAAAGGGAAAGGATGCATTGCAGATCGAAGATTGCATTGACCTGATGGATAAAGTGATCTATGGCAATAGCAGCATCAAAAGCGCTTTTGATATGGCGATCTATGATATTGCTTCGCAACATGCCGGAGTTCCTTTGTATAAATTTATTGGCGGAGAAAACAATAAAGTGATCGTTACCGATTACACCGTAAGCATTGGCGATCCGGAAAAGATGGCGGCTGATGCATTGAAAATAAAAAATGAAGGTTATCCTGCTATTAAAATAAAGCTGGGTAAAAATGGAAAGACGGATGTGGAAAGAATAAGAGCGATCCGTGCTGCTGTAGGCAATGAGATCCCTTTGCGTATTGATGCCAACCAGGGCTGGAAAGTGAATGAAGCCATTGAAACATTGAATGCATTAAAGGAGTTTGATATCCAGCATTGCGAAGAACCGATCGCCCGCTGGAAATTCATGAAGTTGAAAAAAGTCAGGAAGAACAGTCCCATTCCAATTATGGCAGATGAATGCTGCGGCGATGAACATGATGCAGAAAGACTGATCGAACTGGAGGCCTGTGATTATATGAATATCAAACTTGGAAAATCCGGCGGCATCTTTAAAGCGCTTAAAATGGTAAGACTGGCCGAAGCCGCCAATATTCATTTACAGGTTGGTGCGTTTTTAGAATCAAGATTAGCGATGACAGCTTTTGCTCATTTTGCATTGTGCAGTAAGACGATCGAACATTATGATTTTGATACAGCACTGATGTTTAGTGAAGACCCGGTAACTGCTGGCATCATCTATGAAAAAAATGGCGTAGTGAAAGTACCGGAGACGGTTGGGCTGGGGGCAACGATTGATGAAAGTTGGTTGGGGAGGATGGAGAAAGTGATAATATAATATCCATGTATCAGGAATGATATTTTTTTGAGATGCGTAAAGCACTTTTTGCACTATTGCTCATGGGCAGACGGAATAAAAATTCTCCACCTGCATAAAGCCCTGTTTGTTAGCGGTATTGTACAACGACACCCTGCGATCCGATAGCTATCGGATTCAAACTTCCCCAAATTTTTTTAAAAAAATATTTGTAAAATATTTTGCGAAACCGAATAGTTGCACATATATTTGCAACCGATTGGCTGCGCAAGTAAAAATTTAAACAAAATGAGACGAGACATTTTCCAGGCAATAGCCGACCCGACAAGACGGGCAATTATTACCTTAATTGCATTGCAGGCAATGACACCGAACGCCATTGCCGACAACTTCCACACTACCCGCCAATCTGTTTCCAAACACCTCCGCATACTTACCGAATGCGAACTGGTGAAACAGGAACAACAAGGCAGGGAAATTTACTACTCACTTGAAATTGAAAAAATGAAGGAGATCGATAAATGGATTGACCAATTCAGAAAAATTTGGGAAACCCGCTTCAATCAATTGGACAAAGTATTATCAACCATTAAAAAACAAAAAAAATGAACGACTTATTATTTGATTTTACCCTGGACAAATCAAAAAAAACGGCATTTATAAACAGGGAATTTGACGCCGACCTTTCGCTGGTATGGGATGCTTTTACCAAACAGGAAATTCTTGATCAATGGTGGGCACCTAAACCCTGGGTCTCAAAAACAAAGTTTATGAACTTTGAAGTTGGTGGACGAAGATTTTATGCTATGGTAAGCCCAGAAGGGCAAGAACATTGGTCACTTCAGAAATATACTTCCATTAGCCCAAAAACTAATTTCAAATATTTGAATGCCTTTGCAGACAAAGATGAAAACCCTGAATTGCCGGCTTCTGATTGGGATCTGAGTTTCAGCGAGCAAAACGGAATTACAAAAGTGAGTATCACTATTTATAATGAATCCCTTGAACGCATGGAGAAGATGATTGAAATGGGCTTCCAGGGAGGATTTACTATGACATTGAATTACCTTGAAGAATTACTGGCAACTCTATCGAAAAAATAATCCCGATAGCTATCGGGATCGTTTTCAGAACTTCTTTCAAAACAAATAAGAAAGTAAACAATTTAACAGCTAAAAAATAAAAATTATGGCACTCATTAATCCTCATATTAACTTCAACGGGAATGCCGAAGAGGCATTTACTTTTTACAAATCAGTATTTGGCGGAGAGTTTGCAAAGATTATTCGTTTCAAAGACCTTGCAAACCCTGAATTCCCGGTAGCGGAAAAAGAAGAAAATAAAATTATGCATATTGCTTTGCCTATCGGTAAATGTAATATGTTGATGGCAAATGATGTTCCGGAAATTATGGGAAAAACAAACGAAAATGAGAACAGAAGTAAAATTGTAATAAGTGCAGAAAGTAAAGAAGAAGCAGACAAATTATTTAATGGGCTTTCAGCAGGTGGACAAATAGAAGGACCTATTGGTGATAGTAGTTGGGGTTCATATTTTGGTTGTTTTAGAGACAAATATGGCATTGAATGGATTGTGGACTTTACTTCAAAACTCAATGGGCAAAACTAATCAAAGAAGAAAACGACAAAATAAGCAACCCGTAAATTTATATTCCATATGAACGTAAAAGAACAGATCAAAGAATATATCGGTAGCCAACCTGAACCAAAACGCAGCGACATGCAGGAGTTGCACCAACACATACTTCAGGTGTTGCCAAAATGTAAATTATGGTTCTTAGATGGCAAAGACGATAAAGGTAAAATTGTTTCTAATCCTAATATAGGATATGGATCTTACAGCATAAAATATGCTGATGGAAAAACCAGGGAATTTTATCAAATTGGTATGAGCGCAAACACAACGGGGATCTCTGTCTATATCCTTGGTATCGAGGATAAGAAATACTTAGCCAACACATATGGAAAAAAACTCGGCAAGGCGAGTGTGAGCGGATATTGCATTAAGTTCAAAACCCTGAAAGATATAAACATTGATATACTTGAAGCGGCAATACGAGATAGGGTTGAGGCTCAGCATGAAAAAAAATAAGTTGGAAAGAAGATTTTAATAAAAAGGAAACATACTTTTATATTCACCACCATAAAATTTATTTCTAATTTAAATTACGAAGTGGCGACGCCTGTATGAAAATTTCTCCCGCTTTTATCCCGCACGAACAATTTCACGAAGGGATCTGGCTGCAATCAGTGATGAGGCCGCATTGGTATTATTTCATGAAAATGAAAAATACGAATGATATTACAAACAACCATTTCCCGGAAAGTGTAGATGCTCCCCTGAAAGAATTGGTCAGCTTTCTTCACCAGCTGGGTATTAAAACAACTCCTTCCTGTTCAGGCCATCACAGGAGCGAAAAGAATTTTGAAAAGGTATATGATGACCTGGAAAAAGACAAAGAAGATATAAGGAATAAGGGTTTGGAATTAAAAGACATTGAGACGGGAAAAATTTATTCATACAGGAACAGGCGGTATATACTTCCCTGGACGAGAGAACATTTTTTAGAAGTAGTTGTAAAATACCAGGAAAAGGGAGTGCTCGGCATCCGGTATAACGGTGCTCAGAAAGAAAGGATCCTGCAATTGCATATCCCGCAGGTGAAAATAGTTGAAAAGGATTCCATTATTTTTATCCATACACATGAAAATACGACTGAGGATATAGCAGCCAGGTGGAAACTGATCACTGAAGAGATAAAAAGCATTTTAAAATAGTAAAGGGGTAATTCGGAGAATAACGATTCTTCCCGGACTAAGCCTGTACCCTACTGGCCGCGGCGCATAAATAAAATTATATTTGTTGTAGCGCCACGGCCGGAAAAATCCATAATATCGCCGCCTTCGGCAAGCCTTGATCGTTGATAGCAATGTCGCAAACAAACCTTTGATATGAACAATAGAAAAGAGCCAGTTGAAAACGGACCGAAAGAAACATACCGGCTAGAGGCATTTAGCGACGGGGTTTTCTCCATTGCTATAACGCTTTTAGTTTTGGAGCTGATCCAATTCCTGCATCCTCAAAATGGTGAGAGTCTGCTTAAATCCTATCTCCATCATTGGGAACCATTCCTTGCCTTTTTAATTGGTTTTCTGACCATCCTGGTCTGCTGGATAAACCATCATCATGTATTTGACTATATAAAAAGAACGGACAGCAAACTGCCCTGGGTGAATGGTTTCATATTATTAATGATAACAATTACCCCATTCCCGACAGCCATTCTTGCCGAATACCTGTCAACGGAAGGCAAATTGGCAATAGCCATCTTTGGTTTTAATTATTTTCTGATAGCCATTGGCTCATATTGGATCTGTGCGTATCCCTACAACCGATCTCTTATAGATGAGGAAGACAGGGAGTTTTTTAATTGCATCAAACTTACTTATGGCTATAGTATCGTTTATACTCTTGTCGCATTCATAGTTTGTTTCATTTCTATACCCGCGGCCATCATTCTTTATTTGATATTGTTCTATGTTTTTGCATTCCCAAAAGATTTTGCCATGAAACTTTTAAAAAGAAAACACAAAAGTACCAGGAGATCCGGGTTGCATAAAAAAGCCTGAATGTGCTGGTACGATGACGATACCTGGATGGAAAATGATCGTTGCAAAAAACTAAAATTTCATTTATGAAACGTTTATTGGTCATTGTTTGCGTATCCATCATAAGTTTTTATGCAGAGGCGCAACTTCGCGGACCGTCTCCTGGTAAGGCGGTTGTATATTTGGTAAGGGCATCCGATTTAGGATTTGCCATTAACTTCAGTTATTTCGATAGCGCTACGTTTATCGGGATAGCGAGCGGAAGAAATTATTTCAGGTATGAATGCGACCCGGGCTGGCATTTGTTCTGGGCACGCTCAGAAAATAGAGCGTATGTGGAAGCAGACCTGGAAGAAGGAAAGATCTATTTCATTGAAGTAGTCCCACAAATGGGAGCGCTGAAGGCTTCAGTCGATCTTTACCCCGTTCATCCCGTAAGAGATGAAAAATATTTGAAAAGGATCCTGAAATTGATCGATAAACAAAATTCAGAAACAATGACGGAAGAAAAAATGGCAAAGAACCGGGAACGGTTAAAGGAAACAATTGACTGGGGGTTGGATAAATATTGGGAGGATAAAAAGAAAGGAAAGAAAATAACACAACTGACAAAGGAATATGCTTATGAAAGATAATGATAGAGTATTTAAGCAATCGTAAAATAAAGGACTAAACTGCGACAATTTTTAAAGTCGGTTGATCAATCCACCTTCACCCAAATATTCTTATAATACACTTTACTCTTCGGGTCGTGGCCCTGCAATGCAAAAGTGCCGGAAGATAAAACCCGGCCTTTCATACCTTCTTCCCGCTGCACATTTTCTGGTTCTGTATAATCAACCACCTGTTTATCATTGATCGATACGATAACCTTTTTGTCTTTTACTTTTATATGCATAGTGAACCATTCATTGTCTTTCACATAAGTTTCCTTTATATCCTGTATGGCCCAGAGACTGCCGGTGCGCCGCCAGTCGGTATGTGAATTATTCACCTGCACTTCGTATCCTTTTTGAGGCCAGCCGCTTTCCTGGTATTGCGTATGAAAATAAATGCCGGAGTTGGAACCCGGGGTGGTCATCACATCGATCTTTAATTCAAAGTTTTTAAAATTATGTTGTTGCACTTCGCCATCATAATACAAGTGAGCGACGTCACCATTTACCCTGATCGTTCCGTCCTCCATGGAAAAACTGGAAGCATTGTTTCCCACTTTCCATCCATCCAGTGTTTTTCCGTCGAATAAAGAAATCCATTTATTTTTTTGTTCTTGTTTGCCGGAACTAAAAGATAAAAGAACAGCAGCAATAACAAACAGCTTCAATTTATGCATATAAAAAATTTGAGAGGGAAGCTACATTATTTTTTTGGTTTTGCCAGAACCGGCAGCTACAGGTCTTCGATAAACCTTGTTTAAAATATATTTTGTAACTTTCTCTGTGCATTCCGGTTATTTCAAATTAAATGTTACAAAACCCTGTACGGAAGACTGGGCCACCATGGTGCCAACCGGCGCCGGAAGGCATTGTCTTTTGTGCAATAAAGATGTTATTGATTTCTCTGTGTTGAACGATGAGCAGGTAAAAACATTTTTTATTAATAATGGAGATAAGCCGGTTTGCGGTCGTTTCAGAAAAACACAGCTTGAACGCATACGCATCAACCTGCCGGGATATTTTTTCCGGAAGAAGATACCCGCCTGGCAAAAATACCTGGTGATGTTCCTTATCTGTTTTGGCAATAGCTTATTCTCCATAGATATCAGTTTTGGGAACCAGCAAGGATTATATGGGCAAACACCTGCCGCTATCATGACAACTTATACCAAAATCACTCCCCAGAAGAAACATAAAAAGAAAAAGAAACCTAAGTGTATCGTGTCGGAAGAATTAATGATCAATGGCGAGCAAATAGTTATGGGTGGATTAGGACTCGACCCTCGTCAGCCAATGGAAGAACCTGTACCGGTTGTCATTATAAAAGAAAAGGAAAATAAAACAGATAATGACAGTGCGGCGAAGGAAAGCATTGCTTTTACCAACGAGCCGGTTAAAGGAGACAGGAAGCCGCACAATAAAACCCCTTTCCCTAAAATAGAATTTATTCTTCCTGCAGCATTAAACTTCCGTACAAGAAGAAGAGGTGGCAGAAAATAATCATTGCTCTTTTTTTATTTTTCCTTTTTTTTCAGCGGCAGATTATCTTTCCATCTCCAAAGATACATGCAGGCATAAGTGCGGTAAGGCGCCCATTGTTCGGATATTTTTAAAAGAGATGCCTGCAAGGTTTTTTTCTTCCGGTGTTTCAGATCATACAGGCCAATAATGGCATTCTGCAATCCAAGATCATCGATTGCAAATATATCTTCGCGGCAAAGAGCAAACATCAGCAGCATCTCCGTGGTCCAGCGGCCCACGCCTTTTATTTGGGTAAGATATTCTATTACTTCTTCGTTATTCAGCTTTGCCAGTTTTTTATGATCCATGCCTTTCTCTATTTCAAACCTCGCCACATTCTGCACATAACTTACTTTGGCATTACTCATGCCGATGCCTCGCAGTTTTTCAAAAGGAGTATCCACTATCTGCTGCGGGCTGGGTTCATTGCCGCCATAGAGATCAAGGAACCGTTGCCGGATGACCTTCGCCACTTTGGTGCTCAGCTGCTGGCTCATGATGGAGTAACAGAGATAGAGACAAAGGTTTTTTTTCTTCTCCAGTTTGAATACACCATGCTCTTCGATCAGCTTCTTTAGCTTTTTATCTTTGCTGAGATGTGGTATGTATTTCATGACTGCTGATTATTAAATTCACAGGTCAAATAGTTTTCTCCGGATGTGACCGATATGACCTATATGACCCATTTGACTTATATGACTTTATTTCATCCCCGGCTGCATGATCTTAAAACCTGTTTTCCTTTTTTCCTCATCCACCATTTTCTTTACATCCGCCAATAATTTTTTTGCATCGTAGATGATCCCGTCTTTGATCGTATATTTCACCCCGCCCCTTCTTACCACTTCATTTTTTTCATTCAGTGTAATAGCGCCGGTACCGTATAACAATTGAAGATTCTCAAGCGGGTTGGCATCAACGATCACAAAATCGGCCAGCTTACCCACTTCTACACTGCCGATCTCTTTTTCCATGCCCAATGCCTGTGCTCCATACAAAGTTGCAGAACGAATTACTTCTAATGGATGAAAACCTGCTTCCCGCAGCAACTCCAGTTCTCTTATATAAGAAAAACCATACAACTCATAAATATATCCTGCATCCGTTCCCACGGTAACCCGGCCACCGCGATTTTTGTATTCATTGATAAAGGTCATCCAGAGCCTGTAATTTTCTTTCCAGTTTATTTCCTGTTCTGTTCCCCAGCTATGCCAATACGAACCATGTGATACACGGCTGGGTTCATAAAATTTCCACAACGATGGTAAGGTATAATCTTCATGCCATTCGGCCCTTCTTGCCCGCATGAGGTCACGGTTGGCTTCATAAATATTGAATGTAGGATCAATGGTAAAATCCAATGAAAGCAATTCATTCATCACTTTATTCCAATGATCGCTGAATGGCGGCGCAGCCTGCTTCCATAATTTTCCCGCTTCTTCAAAACGGTTTTGTTCATTGGCATAATTATAAGTCAACGGATAATTCTGAATTGTTTTATCCGTGAATAATGCTTCGGGTAAGCCATACCAATGCTCCATGGAAGTGAGTCCTGCCCTTGCACTGTTGAGGACATTCCATCTTGCCACATCCATCTGTGCATGGTGACAGGCCGAGCGAAGTCCCAGTTTTTTATTTTCTTCCAATGCCGTCTGCATGATAGCAGGAGCTGCGCCAAAAAATTTTATACCATCAGCTCCTTTCTTTGCATTATCTCTTACCCAGGCAACAGCCTGTTCCGGGGTAGTGATTGGTTCTTTGCTTCCCTGCCCGAATACAGTGTAGGCAAAAATGCGGGGAGCGGTGATAATATCCTGGTTGCTTTTTTGTTTTTCATCCAGCACCCATTCCAACCCATTACCGGCAGATGGATCACGAATGGTAGTGATGCCATGCGCCATCCATAATTTAAAAACATATTCGGCAGGAGTTCCCTGTTCCATACCGCCGATATGACCATGCATATCAATAAAACCGGGCAACAGGTACATGCCTTCACAATTCAATTCTTTACCGCCCTGGGCTAATATGGGACGCTTTTGGGGATCGATGGCAATACCGGGAGAACCAAGATTAATGATCTGCCTGATACGATTCTTCTCCACTACAATATCAACCGGGCCGATGGGTGGTGCACCGGTACTATTGATCAGCGTAACGCCACGGATGATCAATTGGGTCCAGGGGCCATCACCTTCTTTGACCTCGGGAGCTTTTTTTATTTGGGAAAAAGAAATGAACGGGAAAAGAAATGCAACAAGCAGTATAAATATTCTCATGACCTGAATTTTGGAGGAAAAAAGATACAGAAAACAAATCATTCCGGAAGGAATCATTCTATGGACCAGTTCATGCTTCCATCCTTTTCATCTTTTAATGAAATACCCAACTGGGCAAGCTGGTTTCTTATTTTATCAGAAGTGGCGAAATCTTTTTTATCCTTTGCTTCCTTGCGGATATCGATCAGCAATTGCATCACTCCCTGCAGTTTGATATTATCTGCTTCACTCACATTCTTCAATCCTAAAATATCTTCCAGGTAAATTTTGAACTTTGATCGCAGCAGTTCAAATGTTTGTTTTGATAAAGCCGTAACAGGAGTCGTTTTATCTTTCATGGAATTAATGACCGGCACCAGTTCAAACATATTGGCCAATACTTTCGCCGTACTGAAATCATCATTCATGAATTCATCGAACTCCGCTAAAAGTTTTTGAACCTTTGAGTTAAGTTCGGTATCGACTACCGACTCCTGACTACCGACTCCCAACTTTTCCAGGTTCTCATACCCCTCCCACAACCTTTTCAACCCTTTCTCCGAAGCAACCAATGCATCATTACTGAAATCCAATGTGCTTGTATAATGTGTTTGCAGGATAAAGAAGCGGATCGTCATCGGGTGAAAAGCTTTTTCCAGCAAGGGATGATCGCCACTGAATAGTTCTGTGAGTTTGATCACATTGTTATAACTCTTACCCATCTTGCGGCCATTGATGGTGATCATATTATTATGGATCCAGTAACGGACAGGAGCCACATGATTGCAGATAGTGCTTTGTGCAATTTCACTTTCATGGTGCGGGAATAACAGGTCCATGCCGCCGCCATGAATATCAAACTGTGCCCCGAGATATTTTGTAGCCATGGCCGAGCATTCAATATGCCAGCCGGGAAAACCAACACCCCAGGGACTTTGCCAGCGCATGATATGTTCCGGCGCTGCAGCTTTCCACAAAGCAAAATCAGCTTTATCTCTTTTTTCTTCCTGCCCTTCCAGCTCTCTTGTTGTTTCTAACAGGTCATCCAGCACTCTTCCGCTGAGTTTGCCATAATCATGCGATGCTGCATATTTTTTTACGTCAAAATAAACCGAACCATTCATTTCATAGGCAAATCCTGCTTTGATGATCTCCTGTATCATCCCGATCTGTTCTACGATATGCCCGGTTGCCGTTGGTTCAATGGTTGGTTTTAATGTATTGAATTGTTCCATCGCCCAATGAAAGAGGTTGGTGTATTTCTGCACCAGTTCCATCGGTTCTAATTTTTCCAGTACTGCTTTTTTGGAGATCTTATCTTCTGCCTCTCTGCCTTCTTCTTCAAAATGACCGGCATCAGTGATATTCCTTACATAGCGAACCTTGTAACCCAAATATTGCAGGTAGCGATAGATGACATCAAAAGTGATATAAGGTCTTGCATGACCAAGATGGCTTTCTCCACTCACAGTTGGTCCGCACACATACATCCCCACATGCCCGGGAGTGATCGGTGTAAAAACTTCTTTCTGCCTGCTGTAAGAATTATAAACTTTCAGTTCACTCATAAGTATAGCTTTTAGCTGTTAGCCTTTAGCTATTAGCTCAATTAAAATTACTATGTAGCAAAAATAAGGTATCTGCATGTGGTAAGAGATGTGTCATTACTTCCCTTTAGGGACGGGGGTTTTCAGTTGAACATCTGTTACCAGCATGTAATGATCTGACAGGTTCTTAACGATGCGGTTAAACTGTTTTATTTTAAAATGCTTGTCCGCAAAAATATAATCGATACGGAGCGTAGGCGACAGCCCGGTAAATGTCCTGCCGATACCGAAACCTTTTTTCAAAAAAGCGTCCTGCATATTTGCCCGAACGGTATGATAGGTATAAGAGTTGGGAACATCATTCAGGTCGACGCACATCAAAACAGGGTGGGGACTGTCTTCCAGCATCTCCCTGATAATATCAGCCTGTATGCTCCGGTTCGAGATCCCTCTTTTCAGTTTGGATAAAATGCTGCGGGAGTTGCTCAGCATGCTGTCTTCAACACTTGTTATTTTATTTATTTTTTCATAATCTTTTCTGCCCAGCTGCAATGATTGCAGGTGCGTGGTGTAAATGCGGATGGTGTCGTTGTTCACTTTAATGTCTGCATGCAACAACACGTCAGGGAGAGTGGGCCGGGGATAGCGGATAAAACCACTGTCAATGATCGGGTACCGGGAAAAAATAATAGAGCTGTAAAAAAGGTTATCACCATCCGTATCAAAAGAAAAATAGAAATAAGGATAGTTCAGTTCTTTTTGTATCGGGGTTATATTATCATAAAAATCGGCGAGTGTGGATGTATGAAATTCCTGCAGGCAAAGCACATCGGCATCCTGTTGTTTGATAAGGTCAAACATTTTAAGTCTTGCCTGGCTTCCCTTGTTATTGTTCCGCTTCATTTCAATGAACCGGTCCACATTCCAGGTAAGTACCCTGATCGTGCCCGGCTCCTTTTTATACCTGAACCCGCCCGTCATGTGAAAAGCAAAAAAAACGATGATGCTGTAAAAACTCAGTAATAATGCAATGCCTGATACGAGGGCAATACGGGGTTTTAATATAATGAGCCACCAGGCAAGGAACAAAATAACCAGCAGCAGCAAAACAGGGAACATAAGTCCCAATAAAGAAATAAGCCACCATTTTTGCGGGTTCAGGTAAGGCGCCAGGCAGGACAAAAGAAAAAAGAAAACAACAATGATGTTGCAATAAATAAAAAAATGTTTGGTGAAGAGGCGGAACTTGCTGGCCATTGATGCAAATTAAGAAAAAGCTGCTAGCTATTAGCTGTTAGCCCTTGCACAAGAGTTTTTTATTTAACTGATTTTCCAGATTAGTAAAAGATTTGATGTCACAAGCTAACGGCTAATGGCTAATAGCTCACAGCTCTTCTTCACCCGCCCTTTTCAATAATTTCTTTTCTTCATCGGTTAAAGAGTCATAACCATGCTGGTTTATCTTGTCCAGTATTTCATCAACCCGTTGCTGGGTCAGGTTGGGAGTTTTTGTATAGGGTGTTGATGATGACTTATAAAATAATTCTTCTTTAATGTCTTTCCCCTTCCTCGGTTTATCAGGGTTAAAAAGATCGTTCACCCACTCAAAAAAATTATTCATCCACCTGCTCCAGTCAAATCCCCTCCGTAAAAAAAAGACAAATAAAACCCCGGTAACCGCCCCGGCAATATGTGCGATCAGGTTCCCCGTATCGCTGAAAGAGATCGTGGCCAGGTCAGAGATAATGAAAAAAGCTGTCAATGCCCACAAAGGGATACCACCGCCGATCATAGGAAAGATCCGGTAGCCCGGTGATAGCATCGTCGTGGCGATCGCCAGGGCCATCACACCTGCTGATGCACCCAGTGCATTAGCAACAGGTAATTGCGCCTGCAAAGAGGGTAAAAAATTATATGCCAGTACAAAAGCAATCGCACCGCCCAATGCTCCGTAAATAAAAACAGGAATAATTTTTTTGTTGCCGGCCATATCCTGGAATATGTAACCAAAGCACCATAACCAGAGCATATTGGAAAATATTTTCCAAAAATTATCATGCACAAACATATGCGTGATAATGGTCCATGGCCGGGTCAGCATCGTATTAGGGTCGGCTGGCAGGGTAAACAAACTCAGAACATTCTTATTGAAGTAAATGAGAGCTTCTTCCTTTGGATACCTGAAATACCAGACCGCTTTCATAAAAGCAAGACCAACAAACATGATCAGGCAGATGGCGATCAGCGTCATCAGCATGTTACCACTTTGCCCGAGGGATATTTTTGGTTTATATTTTTTTTCAGAATAGACCATAAGAGTCATACAGGTCAAATTAGTCATATAAGTCATACCAGTCATATTGGTCAGATAATGAATCTTCGTATTTGACCCATTTGATTTATATGACCTCTATGACTTTCTTAATACAACGTTTTACGGTTGGTTTTATTCCAGATCATTACAATTATAAATCCTGTCAATGCTCCGCCAAGATGGGCGAAGTGTGCAATATTATCTCCCTGTATCTGTCCAACTCCACCGAACAAGTCAATAGCAGCCAGCCCCAGCATGGCCCATTTGGCTTTTATTGGAATTGGTATCAACATAATATAGAGCTCTGTATTTGGAAATAAATAAGCAAATGCCACCATCACACCCATGATAGCTCCCGAAGCTCCGAGAGCCGGGGCTAAAAAACCAACCCGGGGAATAAGCTGGTTGATCGTTTGCTGATCATGTGTTTCAATAGCAATTGATAGTTGCTGAATGAGTGCGGGATCGTATCGCAGGTGCTGTACCAGTAAATGACAGGCAGCAGCGCCTAAACCACAAACCAGGTAAAAGGATAAAAAACGTTTGGGGCCCCAAACGTTTTCCAGTATCCTTCCAAACATCCAAAGGGTGAACATATTGAAAAGGATATGGTAAAAAACAATTCCACCCCCCGGGCCGTAAGAAGCATGTGCAAACATATGTGTAGCGACCTGGTAAGGTTTGAAATCAGGCGAATCAACCGGGTACAAAGCCAATATATCAGTAAGGTTAAATTCAGGTTTATTAAAAACCAACTGGGCTACCCATACCAGGATATTTATTATGATCAGGTTTTTTACGATCGGCGGGAAACGGTCAACACGTGTAAATTGAAAATTACTCATTGGGCAAATTTAAGGCTAAGTATTGAGTCGTTAGTCTTTAGTCGTTAGTCTTAAGTTAATAGAAATATTTTTTCTTAAAGATCATTGGCTCACGAATAATGACTAAAGACTATCGACTGTTCTCAACTTCAACTGTACCACATTCTCAATATGATGTGTGTGGGGGAACATATCAACGGGCTGCACTTTGGTTACTTCATATTTTTCACCCAGCAGGTTCAGGTCACGGCCCTGCGTGGCAGGATTGCAGCTTACATATACAATGACAGGCGCCGCTATTTCCAGAAGTTTATTCACCAGCTTTGGATGCATGCCCATTCGCGGTGGATCGGTTATGATGACATCGGGTCGGCCATGTGTTTCAAAAAATTCATCGTTGCATATATCAATTACATTCCCGGCTATAAATTCAGCCGTTGATAAATTATTCATCGCTGCATTTTCTTTGGCGTCTTCAATAGCGGCTTCTATCATTTCCACCCCGATGATCTTTCCGGCTTTCTTACTTACAAAGATCCCGATGCTGCCCGTACCACAATACAGATCATACACAATTTCCTTTCCTGTCAGTTCGGCAAAGTCGCGGGCAATCTTATATAACCGTTCTCCCTGTGAAGTATTGGTTTGAAAAAAAGATTTGGGACCGATCTTGAATTGGAAGTCTTCTAATTTTTCAATCACATATCCTTTACCGGAAAAAGTGACCGGTTCCAGGTCATGCAGGCTGTCATTCCATTTTGTATTGACCGTATATAATAATGTGGTAATGGAAGGAACTTTTTCCTGCAGGTATTGTAATAATCTCTTTGTTTTTTCATCATCGTCTTCTGCTACAATTACATTGACCATCACTTCCCCGGTGCTGCAGATCCGTATTTGAATATTTCTTAAATAACCCGTATGATGCCGTACATCATAGAACGATAAATTGTTTGCCTGTGCATATTCCCGGATCGTTTCCCTGATCTCGTTGGATGGTTCGGATTGCAAATGACAACGATGAATGTCAACTACTTTATCAAAAAGCCCTTTGGCGTGGAAACCGACGGCACCCTCGGAAAGTATTTTCGATATTGAAGAGTCTTCGGAAGTCCCCCCTTGCGGGGGATTTAGGGGGGCCGGGGGGGCTCTTTGATACTCCGCTTCTGGTATATATTTCATCGTACCAAAAGTATACTCCAGTTTATTCCTGTAATAGCGGTCATCCTTTGCTCCTACTATAGGCAAAAGATCAGGCAGGGGTATTTTTCCTATCCTTTGCAAAGCATCCTTTACCTGTTGTTGCTTGAACTTTAATTGATCTTCATAAGCCACCATCTGCCACTGGCAACCGCCGCAATCGCCAAAATGTTCGCAAAAGGGAGTTACCCTGTCGGGCGATAATTGATGAAATGTCAGCGGATAGCCTTCGGCCCAATCCTTTTTATTTTTATATAAAAAAATATCTACCACATCACCCGGAACGGTTCTCTCTACAAACACTACTTTCCCCTCCCAGCGGGCCAGGGACTTACCCTCTGCGGCAAAATCTTCTATGAGCATTTGTTCTAAAATGGTATTTTTTTTCTTTTTCCGGGGCATGCCGCAAAAATAAGTTTAAGAGGTTCAATAAGTTCCAAAAGTTTCAGAAGTCAGGGTCTCCAAACAACCTTTTAAACTTTTTAAACATCCTAAACGTTTAAACCCCGGGGCTTATCTTTACGGGATTCATTCTGACTTATGAAACGATTTTTACTGTCACTGAAATTACTGTCTGGCCTGGCTGTTTTTGCACAAACCGGTTACGAGATCAAAGTAACTTTTAAGCCTTTTAAAAATCAATATATATACCTCGGCCATTATTTTGGCAAAAGCTATCCCATTATTGATTCAGTCATGCTGAATGATAAAAGCGAAGCCGTATTCAGGGGAACCCAAAAATTGCAGGGCGGCATCTACCTGGTCGGCTATCCCAATAAGACCGGTTTTTTTGAGATACTGATCGATAAACAACAGAATTTTTCTGTGATGGCCGACACGGCTACGATCAGTAAAGGCGTTAAGTTCATCAACTCGCCGGATAATAGTTTATTCACGACTTACCAGCAACACATGTCGACGTCCGGGAAAGAGATCCTGCATGCACAAGAAGAATTTAAAACGGCGACAACCGCAAAAGATTCTGCTCACTGGAAAGAAGAACTGATCCGGCTGGATAAAGATGTAACGAATTACCGGGAAGAAATGATCAAAAAGGATCCTTCCGGTTTTCTCAGCACGTTATTAATTACCATGCGGGAACCGCAACTGACAGGCCGTTTGAAAGACCCGGCGAATAAAACAGATTCTATTGACTCCTATAATTTTTATAAAAAACATTTTTGGGATGGTGTTAATTTCTGGGATGGCAGGCTGGCCTATACCACTTTATTTGAAGAAAAACTGGATAAATACTTTTCTCAACTGGTAGTACCTCACCAGGATTCCATAATCAATGAAATGGACTGGATGCTTGGAACGGCCAGCATTAACGAAGAGATGACAAGGTTCCTGCTCGTTAAATTCGTCAACCGCTATCTCAACCAGAAATACATGTGGGAAGACGCCATCTTTGTTCACCTGTTTGAAAAATATTTTGCACAGAAAAATTATTCATGGCTCAACGACAAGGGCCGCAAAACAATTACCGACCGGGCCTACAGTTTAATGGCAAATATCATGGGCACTCCTGCTGCAGATATTGAATTGCCCGATTCAGCCGGCAAGGCCACATCGCTGTATGAACTGAATGCCGACTATACGATTGTGGCTTTTTGGGACCCCACCTGTAGTCATTGCAAAGAAGTGTTACCCAAGCTGGATTCTTTTTACCGGGCCAAATGGAAAGCAGCCGGTCTGAAAATATTTACCGTAGCCAAAGAAACGGATGGCACCAGAAAAGACTGGATGGATTTTATCAACCAACAACATTTGCAGGATTGGACCAATGTGTATTATTCAAAGACAGATGACAAGGCCCGGATCAATGCAGGTATCCCGGGGTATTCGCAGCTTTATGATGTCCTTACTTTCCCGACATTATATTTGCTGGACAAAGAAAAACGGATCGTAGCTAAAAAACTAACTTACCAGCAGATCGACGATGTGTGGCAATTGAAATCGAAAGGACAGTAAGAAAGTTGCTAGTTGCTGGTTATTGGTTACTGGTTATTTCAGACCGGTAATAACATTACAAATTATGAGCAACCAGTAACTAGTCACCAGAAACCAGAACCAAGAAAAAAAGAATATGAGCAAAAAACTATTGATCGCTATCCTTGCATGCTTCCTTATCCTTCATGCATCAGCACAAACGCTTTTTACGTACGGCAAATATTCCGTTGATGCAAAAGATTTTCTGCGTGCCTATACAAAGAATAATACCCAGCCGGTTGTAAATAAAGCCAAAGCCATCAACGATTATCTTGATCTGTATATAAAATCCCGGTTAAAGATCCAGGAGGCGTATGAAAGAAGATATGATACACTACCGCAGATAAAAACGGAAGTGGAGAACCTGCGGACACAGATCGCAGAGAACTACATGACCGACCCTGACATGGCGAGCCGCCTTACCAAAGAAGCTTTCCGGCGGAGTTTGAAAGACATACATGTGGCGCATATTTTTATTTCTTTCAGGAATGCAACCGGTTCTGTTGACACGATGGCCGCCCAGAAAAAAAGAGATGATATATGGAAACAACTGCAAAAAGGAGATGATTTTTTAAAGATCGCAGAGCAAAACTCCGATGACCCTTCCGTTAAAAACAATAAGGGGGACCTCGGTTACATTACTGTTATGACCCTGCCGTATGAATTTGAAAATGCCATCTATGCTACTCCTGTTGGAAAATATTCATCCGTTGTCCGTTCAAAAATAGGCTATCATATTTTCAAGAATTTGGGAGAAAGAAAAGCAGTTGGCAAGATAAAGGCCCAACAGATATTATTAGCCATTCCCCCCGGCGCCACTGATGCAGAGAAAAAACAAATTGCCGGCAGGGCCGATTCACTGTATAAAAAGATCATAGCTGGTGAAAATTTTAACCGCCTCGCCTCTTCATTCAGCAATGATTATATCAGTGCAGCAGCTGGCGGCATCATGCCTGATATCAGTGTAGGTCAGTATGACCCTGTTTTCGAAAACGTGTTATGGTCTTTAACCAAAGACAACGCTGTCAGCAAACCTTTTCTTACTCCGCATGGCTGGCATATCGTAAAGCGGCTTTCTTTAAAACCTGTCATTACCGATCCCAATGATAAATCCAATATGCAGGACCTGCAACAACGGATCACGAATGATAACCGCTGGAAATCTTCCCGTGATTTTATCTACAACCAGGTGATATCAAAAGCCGGTTATAAAAAATTTCCTTATGATGATGCGGCACTTTGGAACATGTCAGACAGTGTGCTTGACCTGAAACCCATGCTGCCGATCGGCCGTACGATTATTGCCACTACTCCTATGTTCAGTATCGGCGATTCCGTTTATAATGCCACTGCCTGGGTAAATTATGCCAACGTGTACCGGTTCAAGCAGGATGGAACCGGGGCCAAGCCACATGAGCAGGTAAGGGAAGAATGGGTGAAGTTTGCGATGATCAATTATTATAAGGTCCACCTGGAAGATTTTAATGAAGAGTTCCGCAACCAGATGCAGGAGTTCAGGGATGGTAACCTGTTCTTTGAGATCATGCAGCAGGAAATATGGAACAAAGCACAAGGCGATAGTGCAGCACTCCAGGCGCTTTATGAAAAAAATAAAAATAATTACCTGTGGAAACAAAGTGCCGAAGCGGTGGTATTCTTTTGTTCAGATGAATCGATCGCCAAAACAGCTTATGCGGAAATAAAAAAAGACCCCGGAAGCTGGCGGAAAGTTGCAGAAAAATACACGGAGAAAATTGTAGTTGATTCATCCAGGTATGAATGGAGCCAATTGCCCAACCTGAATAACGTGACACCCAGGGCCGGCATGATCACAACACCGCTGCTGAACAAGATCGACAATACAGCTTCCTTTGCTTATATTTTAAAAGTTTACCCGCAACCAACACAACGCAGCTTTAACGAAGCGAAAGGTTTGGTGATAAACGATTACCAGGCATCACTGGAGCGGGAATGGAATGAAGCATTGAGAAAAAAATTCCCGGTAGTGATCGATCAGAAAGTACTTGCTGAGATTTCGAAGTAAATCAGGAATAAGAAATGAAAAATAAGGAATAAGGAAGTGCTGCCAACTTTCTCATTCCTTATCTCTTATTATTTATTTCTCATTTTATAACTCTTTCACCACATTCGCCACCACATGCGGTTTTCCCAATGTGTAATAGTGTAATACCGGGACCCCGCTTTTCTTTAATTCTTTTGACTGTGCCAGTAACCATTCAGTTCCAATTTTTTCAACATCGTGATCTTCTTTGCATTTTAATATCTCTCCGGAAAGGTCGGTGGGGATATCTACATAGAATGTACGTGGTATAATACTGAGTTGTTTCTTTGACGTGATCGGTTTCAACCCTGGAATGATCGGGACGGTGATACCTGCTTCCCGGCATTGTTTTTCAAAAGCAAAGAATTTCTTATTGTCAAAAAACATTTGCGTAACGATATATTCAGCACCGGCATCCACTTTTCTTTTTAAATATAAAAGATCGGTCTGCATATTCGGCGCTTCAAAATGTTTTTCCGGGTAACCGGCCACACCTGCACAAAAGGTGGTGCTGTTGTTTCCTTTTAATTCTTCTTCCAGGTAGACCCCTTTATTCAGGTTGACAACCTGTTTTAAAAGATCAATAGCATATTTATGACCTCCCGGTTCGGGTTCAAAAGATGTCTCACTTTTTGCAGCATCGCCACGCAACACCAATACATTGTCGATACCGAGATAACTCAGGGTCAGCAATGCATCTTCCGTGTCCTGGACCGAAAAGCCGCCGCAGATCAGGTGAGGAACTGTATCAACATTATATTTATTCATGATAGAAGCACAAATGGCTTCCGTGCCCGGCCGCTTACGTATCACAACTTTTTCAAAATTACCATCCTCTTTCTTTTTAAATATATGTTCACTCCGGTGGTAGGTAACATTGATATACGATGGTTTAAACTCCATTAACGGATCAAGGTGGTTATAAATACCTGCAATGCCTTTTCCCTTCAACGGAGGAAGTATTTCAAAGGAGATGAGTGTGTCTTTAGCTGCGTTGATATGTTCAATAACCGTCATAAGGCGCAAAGCTAATGATGCGGAGGCATTAGTCAAAACCACGTTAAATGATCCCGATAATAATCGGGACAATCGCCTCTCATTAGTCACCATAGCTTATTTTTGCTTACTATGCCTGTTACCATCCAGACAAAAGGCCTTGTAAAAAAATATGGCAGCCGCACAGTTGTCAACCATGTTTCGTTTGAAGTGAACCAGGGGGAGATCGTTGGTTTATTAGGGCCCAATGGCGCCGGCAAAACCACATCATTTTACCAGGTGGTAGGATTGATAAAACCGGATGAAGGCCGTGTTTTCCTGAACAATGAAGATATTACCAGCCTGCCCATGTATAAACGGGCAAAGATGGGCATTGGTTACCTGCCGCAGGAAGCATCCATATTCCGCAAACTGAGTGTGGAGGATAATATTGCCGCTATCCTGGAAATGACCAAACTTAGCAAACAACAACAAAGAGATAAGTTGGAATTATTGCTGAATGAATTGAGGCTGCAACATGTACGCAAAAACAATGGTGATGTATTAAGCGGGGGCGAAAGAAGAAGAACAGAGATTGCAAGGGCATTAGCCGTTGATCCGAAGTTTATGTTATTGGATGAACCCTTTGCCGGTATTGACCCGATAGCCGTGGAAGATATACAGGCCATTGTAGCCAGGTTGAAGTATAAAAATATCGGCATCCTGATAACCGACCATAATGTAACAGAGACCCTTTCTATTTGCGACCGGGCTTACTTACTGATCGAAGGCAAAATATTCAAACACGGTACGGCAGAAGAGTTGGCGGCTGATGAAGATGTGCGGCGATTGTATCTCGGCAGGAATTTTGAACTGAAAAGGAAAGATTATCTTCACGAAGAAGCCATTAAAGCAGGAGAAGCTTCAGAACTTTAAATTTTTTCCCTGTCCTTTTATTTTTCTATTTTTCCTTCATCAATGAACCTGCTCAGCTCCTCCATATCATCCCTTGCCCGCATGAGGCTCTGGCGCATCGAAGCCTGGAGGAATAATCCATTGGATGCACAGCGGGAAGTGTTGCAGGAGCTTGTCACTTCCGCACAATACACCGAATTTGGAAGAAAATATAATTTCTCCAACCTCTTTAATGTCCGTGATTTTAAAGCTGCCGTTCCCATTCATGAATACGAGGACATGAAACCGTATATACAACGGATCATGAACGGCGAACAAAATATTATTTGGAACACCCCGATCTATTGGTTTGCAAAAAGCAGCGGCACTACCAGTGAAAAAAGCAAGTTTATTCCCATCAGCGATGAAAGCCTCGAAGACTGTCATTATAAAGCTGCCAAAGATGTGCTGACATTATATTACCAGTATCATCCCGATTCTGAGTTGCTCACCGGTAAAGGCCTCGTGATCGGCGGCAGCCACAATATTAATCCCATGAACAATGAAGTACAGTATGGCGATCTCAGCGCCGTGTTGCTGCAAAACTCACCCTTCTGGGGTCATTGGATACGTACCCCCGATCTTAGTATTGCGTTGATGGATGAATGGGAAAGCAAAATTGAAAAATTGGCTGCTATTACGATCAGGGAGAAAGTAACTTCTGTATCGGGTGTTCCTACCTGGACCATTGTCCTGTTCAAACGTATCCTGGAGATCACCGGCAAAAAAACAATAAGTGAAGTATGGCCATCGCTGGAACTGTTTATACATGGCGGTGTTTCCTTTACGCCGTATAAAGAACAGTTTCAGAAACTCATTGGCAAAAACATTAATTACCTGGAAATGTATAATGCCAGTGAAGGTTTTTTTGCAGCACAGGATATCCCGGGTGAAGAAGAGATGTTGCTGTTTACCGATCATGGGATCTTTATAGAATTCATGCCCGTCCATGAATATGGAAAAAAAAATCCGGAGACGATCAGTTTGCAGGATGTTGAGCCGGGAAAAAATTATGCCCCTGTCATCAGTACCAATGGCGGCCTGTGGAGATATTTATTGGGTGATACTATCCAGTTCACTTCGCTGAAACCTTTCCGTATAAAAGTTACCGGCAGGCTGAAACATTATATAAATGCTTTTGGCGAAGAAGTGATCGTTGACAATGCAGATAAAGCGATCGCGGTGGCTTCGGAAAAAACAGGTGCCGTTGTGAATGACTATACTGCAGCGCCCATATTTTTTTCAGAAACTTCCAACGGAGCCCACGAGTGGCTGATCGAGTTTGATAAGGAACCGGAAAGCCTGGAAGCCTTCACCAAAGAACTGGATGCAGCATTAAAGAACGTCAACAGTGATTATGAAGCCAAACGGCACAAAGACATTGCGCTGGGTTTGCCGGTCATTCATTCCTTAAAAAAAGGAACTTTTTCTGAATGGCTCCGGAATAATGGAAGGCTTGGCGGGCAACATAAAGTGCCGAGGCTGAGTAATGAAAGGACCCTCCTGGAAGAAATTCTGCAAATGAATATTGCTACATTTACCAATAAATAAATAACAATGAAACTACTGGACGGAAAAGTTGCCATTATCACCGGCGCTGCCCGTGGCATCGGGGAAGGAATAGCATTGAAGTTTGCTGAACAAGGCGCTCATATTGCTTTTACATATGTTAGCGACAGCAGTGCAGAAAAAGCAGCGGCATTAGAAGAAAAGATCAGGATACAAGGAACAAAATGCAAAGCATATAAGAGCAACGCAGGTGACTTTGCCCAATGCGAAGCCTTTGTAAATGATGTATTGAAAGAATTTGGTACGGTAGATATTTGCGTGAACAATGCCGGCATTTCAAAAGATAATTTATTGCTCCGCATGACGCCGGAACAATGGAATGATGTGATACAGGTAAACCTGAACAGTGTATTCTATATGACCAAGCAGGTCATCAAACCGATGATGAAAGCCAGATCAGGCTCTATTATTAATATGAGTTCCATTATTGGTGAAATTGGCAATGCAGGACAAAGCAGTTATGCTGCCAGCAAAGCCGGCATTATTGGTTTTACAAAATCTGTGGCCAAAGAACTCGGCAGCCGCAATATCCGTTGCAATGCCATTGCCCCGGGTTTTGTAGAAACAGACATGACCAGTTATCTAAAAGATGAAGCAGCTGATAAATACAGGTCCGGGATTCCATTGGGACGTTTTGCTTCTACGGAAGACATTGCGAATACAGCTTTATTCCTCGCTTCGGATATGGGTTCTTATATCACCGGGCAAACGATCAGTGTTTGCGGGGGGTTGAATATATAATAGAACTAAGATTTTTTGATTAGAACGATTTATAGAAAAATAATGTATGCTCACTACCATGACCTATAATCCTGATAGTGGGATTATATTAAATGAAATAGATTTAAAGTGGTATATCGAAAGGGAGGTAGCAAGAAACTTATTGGGAAATAGCCATACCCCTGCTGACCAAACTATTGAAGGGACTGGCATCCATCAGCAAAGAGATATCTATGAGAACTATAATAATCAGGAAAACTATTTTTTTCTAAACTACAATAGTAATCGCCTTTCAGAAATTGAAATCCATAATGGGTTTGAAATTACTATTAAAAAAATCGTTCTTTCGTTTGACAAAAATATTTCTGAAATTATTTCAGAACTTCAGACCATTTCTCCCGAACCAGAAGATATAATAACAGGAGAATATTTTTTTAAAGAATTAAAATTAAGTATTGCTGACGCCGAAGCGATGGGTGGTGATGGCAATCATCTTTCTTATTTTTATTGCGCAGCAAATACTGACCATTTAATTAATAAGAGATAACCTACATACACATTTCCCTTTCTTTATCCCTGTCTGCAAATCAAAATCCTTTCTTCGCCGGTTTAAATGTATCCTTGCTCTTTACGATCTTAACTTCTTTAATATTCAGTTTGTAATTGGCGATCTTATCGTCCTCATCTGTCACCGCTTTTGGCAAACCTTCTTTCACCAGGTTGGAATAACTCATCGGCGAAGGCCTGTTTTGTTCCAGCGCTTTTTTCAAAGGCTCCGCTTCACTCTCATCAGTTACGATCGTAACAAACATATTATTGGTCTGCCAGTATTTACGGATAGCATTGTTTACATCAGCCAGCGTTAATTTGGCAAGCAGGGCATCCATCTCTTTGATATAATCCTTACGACCATAGAAATGTGAATCCATCAGGAAACCCAGCTGTCTTTCGGGTGTCTGGATATATAATTTATTATAACTGCGCAGGAATTGCCTGGTTAGTTCAAAATCTTCCTTGCTCATTCCTTTATTGATCATTTCATCCACCTGGCTAACGGCCATTCGGAGGGCAAAATGTGCATGCCCTGTTTCAATATCCTTTAATTCGGAGTATTGCTTTTTCAATCCTTTTGCAACCTGCACCGGGCGGATCCACATCGAGAAATAATTAGAACTCCTCGGTACTCCTGAAACGGGAAGCATATTGCCTCCTCCATTCTCATACCATTCGATATAAGAATAATCTCCATAGTTCATCGAACGGGTGCTGCGGATCTTATTATATAAAACACCATAACTTTTCCGGTGCTCGCCCAGATAAGAATTCGCCACCATCAACGCGGCAAAATCATTGCTTGACCTGGTGATCGGAAGCGGGAAGCCGGTGAAGACCGCAGAGCCTAATGCATCGTCCTTAGCGATGATCTCAACATTTATTCCATCGGGGTTATTGGGTTTACCGGCAACAGGAATATCAGGTTTTGTGTCCGGCAAATTCATCATATCTTTTTTCAACCTTGCCAGGAATGCGGGAGTATAATTTCCCGCTACACCGATGGAAAGATTATTCCGCGTAAAGAATTTCTTATACTGGTCTTTCACATCTTCCAGGGTGATCGCATCCACGCCTGCCTTATCCCCCTGCACCATATGCTGGTAATTGGTGCCGCGGAATAAAAGATCCTCCAAAGCGAGTTTGCTGTAATCTTCATCGGAAGAAGCACGGATGACCTGGTCCACATAATTCTCCTGGTTGGAACGTACTTTTTTGAAATCCTCATCCGCAAAAGCAGGTGAAAGCATCAGGTCGCGGAGTATGGGATAAAACTTCTCAACGAAGTCAACATGCACCTGAAACGTGAATACCGTTACCTCCTTATCTACAGAAGCATAATAACTAACTGCCATGGGGTAAATAAATTCCTGGATCTCTTTAGCGGTCTTGTCTTTTGTTCCGCCATCGATCAAAGAATTGGCCGTTGTAAATGTCAAACCATCCTTACCGGCCGGATCAGAAATAGAACCATTACGAAACATCAGTTTGACGACCACTTTATTCGAAAGCGGTTGCTTCAGTTCCACTACTTCCTGGGCAAAAGAAACCAGGCTGGCGGAAGCCAGGATAAAAAGGATAATGATCTTACTTAATAATTGTTTCATATAAAATTATTTTACGCCTCCTTCATCTTTGGGACCGATAGTACCGATGGTCAGCGTGTTTTCATTGAAATATTTTTTAGCCGCATTCATAATATCGTTGGCGGTTACTTTATCATATAATGAATAATAATTGTTAAGCGCCTCGGGATTCCCGGTGAGCCAGGTATATTGGGAAACTGAATTGGCGATCTGGTCCGGGCTATCCAGCCTCATAGCAAAGCTGTATTTGATATTTGATTTGGTTTCAGCCAGTTTCTTTGCATCTACCGGGATGGTTTTTGCATTTTCCAGGGCTTTTACAATTTCATCCTTTACATATTGCATGTCGGCGGCTTTTACGATCGAAGCACCTACGCTGATCAATTGAGGATCGCGGGTAAGACCGGGACCTCCTCCAATTGATCTTACCTTTTGTTCTTTAATGACCAGTTTCTGGTAAAGCTCCCCACTTTCATCAAACAATAAAGTGGTGAGAATATTCAATGCGGGCAGGTCGATATCCTTATCAGAAAATGCCGGCGCTTTATAGCTCAGGCTTACATAAGGAGGGAAGCCTGTGTTCTTTACATGTGCAAAGCGGGTCCCGTTTTGTTCGGGTTCTTTTTCGATAACAGGTGCATAGTTGCCGCGTTTCCATTTGCCGAAATATTTTTCTGCATAACGGTTCACGTCTTCCGGTTTTACATCTCCCACCACAATGATGGTTGTATATTCAGGACGATAGAACCGGTCAAAGAAAACCAGTGAATAATCATATTGATTCGGCATATCCACCACATCTTTGAAAAATCCCATGGTGGTATGCTTGTATGTATGCTTATCGAATGCTGTATTCAGCACTTTTTCATATAACTGCTGGAAAGGACTCGCCGAATTCTTGGTGTATTCACCCTTTACCGCTCCTGCCTCTGTTTTAAAATCATGGACGGAATATTTCAGGTTCTGGAAACGATCGCCTTCGACCTCAAACATTTTTTCAAGCATCAGCGCATTACCCGTCATATGGTATACGGTGCGGTCGAGGGAGGTGTTCGCATTCGCGGAAGCCCCGATCGATTTCAGCACTATATCATATTTATCCTTGGAATATTTTTCCGTACCCCGGAACATCATATGTTCGAAGAAATGAGCAAATCCCGTTTTTCCTTCTTCCACTTCTTCCCTGGATCCGGCTCTTACTACAATAAAGAATGCGGCCAGGCCGGGACTATTGAACGGAACGGTCACCACGTTCAGCCCGTTAGCCATCTTTTTTTGCTGGATACCAAACGGAAGGATCTTTTTCTTCACGGCGGTTTGTCCGGAAGCAGTGTATATCCCTGCTGCAATAAGGAGCAGGAAAACAAGTAATCGTTGTTTCATAAAATCAGTTTGTTTATGAATAATGCAGAGCAACTAATATACAAGGTTTTTGGGGTTCTTCGGAAAATTTAATACAGCATATTGACCATTTACCTTTTATCCCTGCAGCTTAATGCCTCGCTTCTGAATATACGCATGCCACAAGATCATTGCTGCAATAGTTCTGTATGGCCGCCAGGGTTCCGCTATTTTCAACATCCTCTCTTTACTTACATCTTTTTTCAGTTGTTTTACTTCCTTTAAACTATTTACTAAAGCAATATCGCCCAAGGGAAACAGGTCGGTTCGTTGCAATGAATGCATCAGGTACACGTCCACCGTCCAGTCGCCGATGCCTTTTATTTTTTTTAATTCATGACGCACCTCGTCCTCATGCCCATGCTTCAGTTTTTTTAAAACGAGTTTCTTTTTTTGAACAGCTGAAGCCAGTTCTCTTGCATAAACTATTTTCTGACGACTGAAATAACAGGCTCTCAATTCTGCATCGGATAATGCAAGGATCTTGGCAGGAGTTACGAATCCAATTTTTTCTTTTAATTTTTTAAAAGCCGCATAAGCAGATGCCAGGGAAACCTGTTGCTCCAGAATAAACAATATGAGAGATTGAAAGCTTGCCGGCCTGGTCCACATGGGTGGATGGCCATGGTTTTTTATAATAGCGGCCAGGTCAGTATCTTTTTTCGCCAGTTTTTTACAGAGTTGGATAAAATTGCTTTCGGAAAAAACGAGGTGCTGCATAACCGCTAAATTATCTATCTTACAGCAACACACAAATTCTTATGAGAAAGTTATTACCCCTGGTCTTATTATGCCTGTTTGCCTGCAAAAGCAAGACCAGGAAAGAAGCTAATGACCAGGATAAGTCAACCTCTTCCTATGTTTTCAGTATGGATGGACTGGATGAATTGAAAATTGGCATGAAGCAGGATGAAGTGGAAAAGCTTATCAATCAAAAACTGGTTTTACCAAACGCCATCAACCTGGCTGAATCCTATGTAGATACGGCACAAGTAAAATATAAAGACATTGATCTCACACTTACATTTCAACGCCAGTACCCGGATTATTCAAAAGAATTTTATATGTCCGTGACAGCGATCAGAAGCAGTGATACACGCTGCCATACCTCAACAGGCGTCCACATCAACGATACTAAAGAACGTATTATCGATCAATATCCCGATCATACTATTTCAATGGGACCCGATTATGACATGGTCAATGACAGCACCTGGCTGCCCAGTAAAACCAGGTATATGATCACCGTTAAGGATGAACATTACCAGCAACTCATTTTTCGACTGGAAAATAAAAAAATACATTCGATTGAAACGGGTATCCGTTTCAGCGATTCGGAGGACTAAATCAATCTTCATTACCAAAACCACGGATCATGAAAAAGACATTCTTTTATTGCCTGGCTTTTCTCTTATTACTATCCTGCAATTCAAAAAAAGAAGATAACAACAGAACTAAAAAAACCGGGAAAAACGAATACACTATTACCAAAGACGGTATCAATGATCTGAAGATCGGTATGACAAAGGAGGAAGTGGAGAAATTACTGGATCAGCATTTTGATATGGATGCAAAAAAAGATTCCGCCGGTTATTGGAGCGATACGATCAAAACAAAATACAAAACCTTAGATGTCGCACTATACTTCGAGCGACAATACGTTACTCAAGACAGTGGATATATGCAGCTAAATGGCATTGAAACCAGCAGCCCACTTTGCTCAACGAATACCGGTATCAGTATCGGTGATACTAAACACGATATCCTCCCGGCTTACGAAGAGAACCCGATAAACATGGGATATGATTATGAAATGGTAAACGATACAACCTGGGCTCCCAGTAAAACGAAATACTCAATTAATGTAAAAGATGATAAGTGGGACAGGGAGCTGATCTTTCATTTAATGAATAATAAAATAACTTCCATCCAGGCATCTGTTATCATGGGCGACTAAGAATTAAGGTTTAAGGAATAGCAGGATCATGTGTTCTACTCAACTAAAGATTATCAGTTGATCTATTTGGCATTGAATTTATGGATCGCCTGGCGGGTGAATTCACTTAACACTAATCTCCCACTGATCTTTGCCCGTTCAATAAGCAGCGTTTCCCAATGCTCAGTCCCTTTCCAGAATATTTTTTTCATTTCGGCCATAGCTTCCGGCGATGAATGAGATAAATTATGTGCAAGTCTTTGAACAGCTTCTTCCATATGACCGGCATTCTCATGCACTTCGGCAAACAAACCTTTTCGTTTGGCCCACTCTGCATTGCGCCACCCGGTAGCATCGATAGCTAAAGCACTAAAAGCGGCCGTCCCGATCTTTCTTTCAACAGCAGGACCCACTACAAAGGGGCCGATACCAACCGCCAGTTCACTCAATTTTATTTCTGCAGCTTCTGTTGCAATTGCATAATCAACAGATGCCGCCAAACCCACGCCGCCTCCGACACATTTACCCTGTATGCGGCCAATGATAAATTTCGGACAGGTTCGCATGGCATTAATTACATCAGCAAAGCCACTGAAAAATTTTAATCCTTCTGTTTCAGTTTTAATAGCGATCAGTTCATCAAAAGACGCCCCGGCGCAAAAAGCTTTTTCCCCTGCTGAACGAAGGATAATAACATGGGTATTCGGGTCATGACCGGCATGATTGATAGCTACAGCCAGGTCGTGCAAAATTTTTCCGGGCAATGAATTGCTTTGCGGGTGAAAGAATTCAATCGTTGCAATACCCTTGTGTAATTCTCTTTTTACATATCCTTCTGTCATGACTGGGATTTTATTATTGATTTTTTTTGGCCACCATGGTTAAAATGGTAGCTACGCCTGTTACTTCATTGGTTTCATCGATCATTTCCACGAGCCATTTTACAATCCCTTTGTCAATATCATCACCCCGTTTAAAATCTTCGGGCTTCTCAACAATTCTTTTATCATTGGGTAATTTTTCTTTACAGGTAAACCGGATATGAATTTCACTACCGGGATAAACAGGTTTGGTAAACCTCAATTCATCAATACCATAATTCAACAGTACAGGATTTTTTTCATAGCTGTCGACAAATAAACCGGCAGCAAGGCTCATGATAAAATAACCATGCGCCACCTGCTGTTCAAACATGGTCCCGGTAAAATCAGTAGTTTTTATATGCGCATAAAAATGATCGCCGCTCAGGTCAGCAAACTTATCGATGTCTTCAGATGTAATGACCCGTTTCTCTGTTATGATCTGGTCCCCGATCTGCAATTCTTCAAAATATTTTTTGAAAGGATGCTTACCCGGGTCTTTCCCTTTAGCATTGGGTTGATATACATTGGTAATCGCAGTAATAGTTGTTGGCGATCCCTGTAATGCGGTACGTTGCAAATAATGTTTTACACCCCGCAATCCGCCCATCTCTTCGCCTCCGCCGGCACGGCCGGGACCACCATGCACTAATAATGGTAATGGTGACCCGTGACCTGTACTTTCTTTGGCACATTCGTTATTCAATACCAAAATTCTTCCGTGGTATGATGCTGCGCCGATCACATATTGTTTCGCTTGTTTGTAGTCAGCCGTAACGATCGTGGAGCAAAGACTTCCTTTTCCCAATTTGCTTAATGCAATGGCTTCATCTGAATTTTTATACGGCATAATGGTACTCACGGGGCCAAAAGCTTCCACTTCATGTACTTCTTTGGAAGCGAAAGGTTTTTCATTCATTAATAAGACAGGGGACATGAATGCCCCTTTCTCGGGGTCTGCATCGATCAGCTGAACGCTATCCAACGAACCATAAACGATCTTTGAAGAAGCTAATAATTTCTGAACCTGGTTTTTGACTTCTGACTTTTGACTTTGCCCGGCAAGGCTTCCCATTCTTACTTTTTCATTCAGCGGATTGCCGATCGTTGTTTGCGATAAGGAAGAGGCGATGGCTTTCCATACATCTTCCATCTTATTTTCCGGGACAAAGATTCGACGGACACCTGTGCATCGTTGCCCTGCTTTCAATGTCATTTCTTTCCTGATCTCTTTTACAAATATGTCCCACTCCGGCATGCCGGGAACCACATCATCTCCCATGACTATGCAATTCAAAGAGTCGGCTTCCATATTAAATGGAACATTATTATCAAGGATAGCAGGAGTTTTCTTCAGCATCAAACCTGTTGATGCGCTACCGGTAAAAGAAACAACATCCTGCGAGGAGACATGATCCAGCAGGTCGCCTGCGCTGCCGCATATTAGTTGTATTGCCCCTTCGGGTAAAATTTTTGAAGCAATGATCTCTTTGACAACCGCCTCCGTTAAATAACTGGTTACTGTTGCCGGTTTTACGATCGCCGGCATTCCTGCCAATAAATTAACAGCGATCTTTTCCAGCATTCCCCACACCGGGAAATTGAATGCATTGATATGTATGGCCACTCCTTCTTTGGGAACAAGGATATGCGTTCCCATAAAACTATTGTTCTTGCTCAGGTTATGACTTTCGCCGTCAATACAAAATATTTCATCGGGAAATTTCCGGCGCAATGATGCATTGGCAAAAAGATTTCCGATCCCGCCTTCAATATCCACCCAGCTATCGGCCTTGGTAGCCCCGGTTTGATAGGATACCTGGTAAAATTTATCCAGGTGGTTCCTTAAATGAAGCGCCAGGGCTTTCAGCATATTTCCCCGCTGGTGAAAAGTCATTTTGCGTAAAGCCGGGTTGCCAACCTTTCTTCCATACTCAACGATCATTTTGAAATCGAGTCCCTTTGTAGTGGCATTGGCGATGGGGTTTCCCGTTACAGCATTAAATAAAGGCTGGCCGTCCCCATCACCTGTAACCCATTTCCCGGAAATATAATTCTCGAGTTTAGTCATATTCCTCCCTGATTATTGAAACGAAATTACCTAAATCCCGATAGCTATCGGGACTAAAATACAACCCGGAATGATTTTTATCCTATAAATATTAGGTTCGCCGCTTATCTTTGAGGCCCTAAAAAAAGTAAATATGAAAAAACTTTTGCCTTTATTATTGATCTGTACAGCGGTTGTTGTTGCTAAACCTGCCCATGCCCAAAAAGCCAAATGGCAGGAACTCGACGCCTTTCATGAAGTGATGAGCAAGACCTTTCACCCGGCCGAAGAAGGAAAACTTGAACCTATCCGCAGCCGCAGTGCAGAAATGGTTGAAAAGGCCATTGCCTGGAAAAACTCAACAGCCCCGGAAGGATATGATAAAGCTGCTGTGCTGGAAAACCTGAAAAAACTGGTAAAAGGTGCTAAAGAAATAGATAAGATGGTAAAGAAAAATGCTTCGGATAAAGAACTGAAAGAAGAATTATCAGAGTTGCATGATGTATTCCACCAGATCGTAGAAAAATGTGAAAAAGGAGAGCATCATTAATTTTTTTATGAATAAATTTTTTTTAAGCCTCGGTATAGTGCTGATGACAGGCATGATGGCCTGTAACAATGCCGGTAAGGATAAAGATTCATCAAAAGCTTTAAAGGCAAAAGCCGACAGCCTGTATAACCAACTGCTGAATGAACATGAAGAAGGAATGAGGGGCTGGATGAAAATAGAAGGAAGGCAAAAACAAATTAAGACCCTGCTTGATTCCATTGACAAACTACCTTCAAAGGGTCAGCAATCCCTGGATGTCCTGAAAACAAAACTGAATGAAGCAACAACAGAACTGGGCGATGCTTATAAACTAATGGATGACTGGATGACCGAAATGAATCTTGATTCAGCTGCCAATAATGTTGAACTGCGTATTCAATATCTTACCGGCGAAAAAATGAAGGGAAGTAAAATAACAGGGTCGATCAATAACAGTTTGCAAAAAGCAGATTCCTTATTAAAAGAAAAATTCTAATTACCCGGAGGTTCCACTCCAAATTGCCGGAGATGATGCATAGCATGCTTGTATAGCAATTGCACATTCTGCTCAAAATTAAGATCGCCGAAAAAAGGATTGCGGGTTATCAATTCCGGGTTCTTTTCAAAAGCTTCAAAAAAATAGATCAACTCCTGTTGCAGGGCGCCAATGGCGGCCTGTACCGTTTTATACCGGAGAGGTGCGGGCTCTTCACCCATCAATGGGTTCTTTGTATTTTCTTTGAACGGTTTATTACTCATCATGAACTCTCTCATCCTTCCCAGGTTCTCGGGCGGGGTCATGATATGATCGATCTTCAACCTGCCGCTGGCATTCCGTACAGCATCGCCGGCATAATGTTCTATCATCTGCTGCACATTCATTTTTCCCCATTGTGCCGGTGTAGCAGGGTTCAACCGTTGCAAATAAGCAACCACTTTGGTCCGGAGAAAATTTTCTTTTTCAATACTCATGCTGCGGGAATTCAATCACAAGGTTACGAAAATAAAAATGACGGCGATCTCACCGTCATCCTATTCACCATTCACTTGTCACCCTGCCTGTCCCGACGTATGTCGTGGGAGCCTGTCGAAGGGCACTATTTTAGTTTTTTATCAATATGAGAACATAACCGTTCAAAGATCTCATCGATCCCTCCCATTCCATTAAGGTGAACCACTTTATGGCCTTTTGAATAATAAGCTGCTACAGGTAATGTTTCTTTTTTATAGACCTCCTGCCGGCTTCTTAGTATGTTTTCATCCGCATCATCGCTCCGGCCAGAAGTTTTACCCCTGAGAATTAATCTGTTTAACAACTCCTCTTCATCAACATCAAGGAGCAAAACCTTACTGATCTCCGTTTTTTTCAGTTCCAGTAATTTATCCAAAGCTTTGGCCTGGGCCACTGTGCGGGGAAATCCATCAAACAAAAAGCCTTTTGCTTCTTTATGTTTTTCGAATTGAGAATCCACCATACCAATCACCACTTCGTCGGGGACCAATTGTCCTTTATCCATGAATCCCATCGCCTGCAGTCCCAATGGCGTTTTAGTGGCTATTTCTTCACGCAACAGGTTGCCGGTGGAAAGATGCACCAATCCATATTTCGCCACCAGTTTGTCTGATTGCGTACCTTTTCCGCTCCCCGGCGGGCCAAACAGTATCAAATTATACATAGACAGTTATAAACCTTGGTAAGCAGACAAATATAATATACAGGGCTTACATTACCCATAACCCGGCCCAGATTTGCAACAATCATTTTTGACTATGAAAATGTTAAGAAACCAGTCCGTTGCTGCTGCAACAAACCATTCAGCCCCTGTTGTCGTAAATTTGCAGAGTGCCGGAAAGGAAAATAATATCAGTATTTTTTATATCCATTGTGACAGCTGTTCTGTTTCAGCAGTGCAGTTCTGCCCAAAACAAACCTTTACAAATGAGTACTAAAAAAGATAACCCCGTTTATTCCAATTCAGATTCCAGTAAAGTAAACCTGACTGATGAGGAGTGGAAAAAAATACTGCCGCAGGATGTCTTTAACGTTGCCCGGATGAAGGGCACTGAAAGGCCCTGGACCAGTATGTTTGAAAAATCTAAAGAAGTGGGCACTTATTATTGCGCTGCTTGTGGCAATCCTTTATTTAAAAGCGATACAAAATTTGAAAGTGGTTGCGGCTGGCCCAGCTTTTATGAAACAATAAGCAAAGAGAGCATTATTAATACTCCCGACAACTCCCATGGCATGCAAAGGACTGAAGTGCAATGCGGCCGCTGCAAAGCTCACCTAGGCCATGTGTTTGAAGATGGCCCACCACCGACTGGCCTGCGTTATTGCATTAATGGTGTGGTCCTTGATTTTGAGAAAGCAAAAGAGGCTGAAAAAAAATTCAATAATAAAGAGAGCAACGATAATAATTAGACTCTTTAAGTAAAATGACTCTTCGAAGCCCCTCTCTATCGGACCGGGGTTTGTCCAAAGGACTCCTTCGGAGGGAAGTGGCCGGGAAGCCTGAACAGTAAGGATCAGCCCGATACAATACTCAAACCTCCTTTTATATAAAAGGGGGTTTTTTATTTTTCTAAGCAACTGCATATAGATAAATTTACGTTCCCAAAATAAAGTGTATGCAAGTGGTTAGAAAAATTGTGTTGCTCCTGCTATCTGTAATACTTTTTATTCCTGCTGTATGGTCGCAGATAGACGTGGCCCAGGTAATGCCGGTTGACCCTAAAGTAAAGATCGGCAGGTTGTCAAATGGACTGACCTATTATATCCGGCACAACAGTTTACCGGAAAAAAGAGTGGAGCTCCGCCTGGTGGTCAATGCCGGTTCTGTATTAGAAGATGATGACCAGCTCGGTCTTGCACATTTTATGGAGCACATGAATTTTAATGGCACCAAACGTTTCCCTAAAAATGAATTGGTGAGTTACCTGCAAAGTATTGGTGTGGAATTTGGCGCCGACCTGAATGCTTATACCAGTTTTGATGAAACTGTTTATATACTTCCTGTACCGACAGATAAACCAGGTTTGGTTGATAAGGGACTACAAATACTTGAGGACTGGGCCCATAATGCATTACTTGATCCTGCGGAAATAGAAAAAGAAAGAGGAGTGGTGATCGAAGAATGGAGGCTGAGCCGCGGCGCCGATGAAAGAATGATGAAACAAACATTACCGGTGCAGTACCGGGGATCAAAATATGCAGACAGGCTTCCTATCGGCACTAAAGAGATACTTGAACATTTTTCTCCTGAGACCTTAACCCGTTTTTATAAAGAATGGTACCGGCCCGATCTGCAGACTGTCATTGTAGTCGGTGATATTGATGTTAACGATATAGAGCAAAAGATCAAACAAATATTCAGCGGTATTCCTGCGCCGGCATCTCCAAGAAAAAGAGAAGTATTTCCTGTTCCGGATCATACAGAAACATTATCCGTGGTGGCCAAGGATAAAGAAACCGCTTTTCCTTCCGTTGCCATTTTATTTAAAAAAGATCTGCAGCCCGATACGCTTATCGGCGACTATGTCCGTTATATGAACCGCCGGCTTTTTACCGGCATGTTGAATAGCCGTTTCCGGGAACTGACGCTGAATGCAAACCCGCCGTTTGTTGCTGCCGGTTCCTTTTATGGAAACAGCCTGGCAAGGACCAAGGATGCTTACCAGTTATTTGCCAATACCAGTGATACCGGCATGTCCCGTTCACTCTATGCGCTGATGCAGGAGAACAGGAGGGTTTTATTATATGGTTTCACCAGCTCTGAGTTTGAACTGCAGAAAAAACAAATGCAGAGTTTTTATGACCGCATTTTTAATGAACGGGAAAAAGAAGAATCCTATAAATACGTGGATGAATATGTCAACAATTTTTTGATCAATGAGCCGATACCGGGTATTGAATGGGAATATGATTTTGTAAAGCAATACCTCGCATCTGCAAAACTCGAGGATGTAAATAAACTGGCCCCGGTATGGATCACCAGGAACAATATGGTGGTAACATTGAATGCGCCGGATAAGGAAGGTGTAAAAATTCCATCGGATGAGGAAGTAAAAAATGTACTCGGCGCTGTTGACCTTGCTACTATTGAACCTTATAAAGAAAAAGTCCTGGCCACTTCGTTGATGGACGGCAACAAATTAAAACCCGGAAGGATCATCAGTTCAAAAACAAATGATGACCTGCAGACCACTACCATAAAATTATCCAACGGCGCAACGGTTATCCTGAAACAAACCAATTTTAAAAATGACGAAATCCTTTTCAGGGCTTTCAGCAAAGGAGGTCATTCGCTGGTGAAAGATGCTGATTATTATTCCGGGACTTATGCAGCAGCTGTTGTATCGCAAAGCGGCGTAGCTGGTTTTTCTGCTGTCGACCTGGGTAATATGCTGAAAGGAAAAAACACATCCCTCACACCAAATATCAGTTTATACAGCGAGGGCTTGAATGGTAATACTATTCCAAAGGAAACGGAAACATTATTACAGTTGGTGCATCTTTATTTTACAACACCCAAAAAAGATAAAGGCAATTTTGAATCATTTAAAACAAGACAGAAACAATTGTATGCAAACCTGGGAGCAAGTCCCCAGATATACTTCAATTCCGAGTTTCAAAAACTGATGACACAAAACCATCCCCGTGCAGGCGGATTGCCCAGGTCTGAAGATTTTGACAAGATCAACCTGGACCGCAGCATACAGATCTATAAAGAAAGATTTGCCAATGCCGGTGATTTTACATTTTTATTTGTTGGCTCTTTTGATGAAGAGGCCATAAAACCTTTGCTGGAAAAATATATCGGCAGCCTTCCTTCCAATGGAGTAAAAGAAAATTATAAAGACCTGGGTATTCGTCCGCCTGCCGGTAAAGTAGATAAAGTGATCACAAAGGGCGCTGATCCGAAAAGTATGGTGAATATTGTATTCACGAGTCCCGTTACATACAATGTTGCCGATGCTTATGCACTCCGCAGCCTGGCTGATGTGATGGATATAAAACTGGTAGAAAAGTTGCGGGAAGAAAAAGGCGGTGTTTATGGAGTATCTGCATTTGGAGATATAAGAAAGATCCCGGCCGTTTATTCCACTTTTACCATTTCATTTCCCTGCGCTCCTGATAATGTTGATACGCTTAGCAAGGCGGCTATTGATGAGTTGAAAAAAATAATAAAGAATGGTGTTAGTTCAGAAGACCTGGAAAAAGTAAAAGAGCAGCAAAAAAGAAAACTGGAAGTGGACATGAAGCAAAATCAATTCTGGATGAGCAGTCTTTATGATGCTTATTACCTGGGCAATAATCCTGCTGATATATTAAACAAACAAAAACAATCAGAAAGCCTTACTTCAAAAATGATACAGGATGCGGCAAAAAAATATATTAACCTCAGCAATTATATCAGGATCGTATTGAAACCTGATAAGAAAGAAGAAAAAACACTGAAGCCCTTCTGATCATATTACCGCAGAGACGCAGAGGCATTAAATATTTTTTCAAATTTGCTTTATGTTGACAAGGGATGAATTGAATGCGTTGGGAGCTCAGATATTAGATGCTTGTATTGAGGTTCACAGGCATTTAGGACCAGGCTTGCTGGAGTCTGTTTATGTTTTTGCCTTGCTGAAAGAATTTGAAATCAGGGGAATAAAAGCGGTAGCAAATACTACACTCCCGCTTTACTATAAAGGACATAATACAGGTAAGTATTATGAGATGGATATTCTTATTGAAGGAGAAATAGTATTTGAAGCGAAAGCGGTTGAAATCATGCATCCGGTTTTTGAAGCACAAATGATAAGTTATTTAAAGCTATCAGAAAAAAGGTTGGGCTACCTTGTAAATTTTAATGTGGCAAGGCTCAAAGATGGTTTCAGGCGGTTTGTAAATAATTTCTGATGTTAATATAACCGCGGAGACGGGGAGACGCTGTTTATGTTTGCCTTACGGCAAACATCTCTGCGTTCATTTTTTTGGAGTAAGTAAGTGCCTGCAATATTTTTAAACTGCGCCTCCCCGCCTCTGCGGTTATCTTTATTAATCTTTGTATATGAAATTTCTTAAACCATTCATCTTCTTCCTGCTGGCCGTGCTGGTCGTAACAGCTGTTCTTTCGATGCTGATGCCCACCAAACAAAAGATCGAACGATCCGTTACTATCAATGCACCCGCTGCTGTCATTTACCAGCAATTGATAAAGCTGGAGAATTTTAATAAATATTCTGCCTGGAGCCAGCAGGATTCAACAATAAAATATACACTGACAAGTACAGATGGCACCGTAGGCGCCGGCACATCATGGACTGGTGACCCGGAAATATCAGGCGATGGAAAAATAGAAATTGTTTCGCTGGAAGAAAACAAATCGATCAAACACAAACTCCATTTCACCAAACCCAAAAAAGGAACGGCTGAATCTTCTTTTACACTAAAAGAAACAAACGGGGTAACAACCGTGACCTGGAATTTTGACATGATCACACCCAGGCCCTGGAACATCTTCAATCTTTTTTACAGCCTCGATAAAAAAATGGGAACTGATTTTGAAGAGAGTCTCGCAACGCTAAAAGCAGCTATCGAAAAAATAAACGGTACTGCTCCTGCAAAAATGTATGATGTTCAGCTTATGAATTTCCCGTCCACAACGTTTGCGATGATAAGACAGCAGGTAAAATGGATCGACCTGCTTGCTTTTTTTGAAGAGCACTTGCCCATTGTTTACCAGGAAGCGCAGAATGCCAATGCAGCACCCGGGACCGCATCCGGTTTGATCTATGAATGGGATGAAAAAAATCAGCAGGCTGATATTGCAGCAGCTGTTCCTGTCGCTGCCGGAGCAAAGATCGACAACCCCATCGTGCAGGCAACCAACGTCCCGGCCTCCAAGGCAGTGTTTGTAAATTACTACGGCGCTTATGATAAAATATCCGATGCTTATAACAGTATCGAACAATATATTTCCGCTAATAAACTGAAAGAGAAAAGTCCATCCATCGAACAATACATTTCAGGTCCAATGAATGAAAAAGACACAGCCAAGTGGCTGACGAAGATTGTATTTTTGGTGGAGTGATAAGAAAGCAAAATTCCAAGGGACCAAGAAACAAGAACCAAATAAAATCCAAATCAATAAAAAAATCAAAGAGGGACCCTCATAATGGGTGAACAGGTTTCGCAAATCCGATTACTAATTGGATCTTGTTTCTTGTAATTTGAAATTTAAGCCAAAAGCCATCTTAGCTCTCCCGATAATTATCGGGATGGCAGAGCACCCCGATCGTATCGGGGAGGTCGAGAGTTCGAATCTCTTAGATGGCTCTTTTTTTTTACCACCATCCATATAATCTTTTTTGCCGCCCCTTAGTTTATCAGTAAGTTTAGCCTCCAAAACTTAGCACAATGAAAAGATCCTGTTTGCTCGCTCTGACTTTTTTTGTTTGTCTTATTGTATCAGCACAAAAAATCTCTTTAGATAAGTTTAAAAACTGGAAACCCCGTAATATCGGCCCTGCCGGTATGAGCGGACGCATCACTTCCATCGACGCAGTCATAGATAATCCAAACATCATTTACCTGTGCTCCGCTTCCGGCGGCGTTTGGAAAACCGAGAACAGCGGTAATTCCTGGACATCGGTATTCGATGAACAACCTACACAAAATACCGGCTCCGTCGCCATTCAGCAAAGTAACCCGAACATCGTGTGGATAGGCACCGGCGAAGGCAACCCCCGCAACTCCCTGAATATTGGCGAGGGCATTTATAAAACGATGGATGCCGGGAAAACATGGAAAAGAATGGGCCTGGAAAAAACAAAGAACATTCACCGCATTATTATTGATCCGGAAAATCCTAATACTGTTTATGCAGCCGCTATTGGAAACCCTTACTCCGAACATCCTGAAAGAGGTGTTTACAAAACAACGGATGGCGGCGAAACATGGAACCGCATTTTATATACGAATGATACGACAGGTTGTGCTGAATTGGTCATGGACCCTTCCAATCCCAATAAATTAATTGCCTGTATGTGGCAGCATCGCCGCACACCCTGGAATTTTAAAAGTGGCGGCCCGGGCAGCGGCATCTATCTTACTATTGATGGCGGAAAGAATTGGAAAAAATTAGGAAAAGATGAGGGATTACCTGATGGCAACACCGGGAGAGTTGGCCTCGCCTTCGCTACCAATGAACCATCAAGAGTATATGCGATGGTGGAAGCAACAAAAAATGGTTTATATAAAAGTGATGATGGCGGCTTCAAATGGGAACTGGTTACCAGTGAAGCAAGATGGGTGACCAACCGGCCATTTTATTTCCAGGATATCCGCATTGATCCGAAAAATGAAAATCGTATATACAATATACACGACCAGGTGGAAGTAAGCGAGGATGGCGGTAAAACCTACAGGACCCTGATCCCCTATGCCGGTATTCACCCGGATCATCATGCCTGGTGGATACATCCAAAAAATCCCAATTTCATCATCGAAGGAAATGATGGAGGTATCGGTATCACGCATGACTATGGCAAGAACTGGTCCTTTGATGATAAACTTCCCGCTGGCCAGTTCTATCATATCAATGTTGACAATGAACTTCCGTATAATGTAATGGGCGGCATGCAGGACAATGGCAGCTGGCATGGACCTGCTTATACCTGGATCAACGGCGGTATAAGAAATTATTATTGGGATAATATCGGCGGCGGCGATGGATTTGATGCCATGCCCGATGCAGAAGATGCCAATTGGGTTTACAGCCAAAGCCAGGGTGGCTCTATTGGAAAAAGGAATTGGAAAACCGGTGAAGGCTGGTTCATCAAACCACCGGCAATTGATCCCAAATTGCAACTCCGGTTTAACTGGAACTCTGGTTTGGCACAAGACCCTTTTGATAAAAAAACAATTTATTTCGGCAGCCAGTTCTTACATAAAAGCACGGGCAAAGGTGTAAGTTGGGAAACAATTTCACCTGATCTTACCACCAATGATACCGCAAAAGTTGCCGCCTTTCAAAACACAGGTGGATTAACGATGGATATCACCGGCGCTGAAACTTATTGCAGCATATTGACTATTGCTCCGTCAACAAAAGAACAGGGAACGATCTGGATTGGAACAGACGATGGCAATGTTCAACTGACAAGAGACGGGGGAAAAACATGGACCAACTTTCGGGGAAAAATTCCCGGCATGCCGGTTGGTTGCTGGGTTCCGCAGATCACTGCATCAAGATATAATGCGGGTGAAGCATTTGTAGTAGCCAATGATTATCGCCGCGGTGATTTCAAAGCATATATTTTCCGAACCACTGATTATGGAAAAACATGGACAAGGATGGTGGATGAAAACAAAGTGAAAGGATATGCCTTGTGTATGATACAGGATCCAACAGAACCTAATTTGATCTTTGTTGGAACTGAAAATGGTTTATGGGTAAGTTTTGATAATGGTGTTTCTTATGAGCAATGGAAAAATAGTTACCCTTCTGTTTCTACCTATGATCTTGCCATACAGGAAAGAGAAGCCGATCTTTGTATTGCCAGTTTTGGAAGAGCATTATGGATACTGGATGATATCCGCCCACTGAGAAAAATTGCAGCTAATAAAGGAATGCCCATTACCAATACGGTAACTGCATTTGCTGCACCTGAAGCTTACCAGGCACAATACAAATCTGCCAATGGATATGATTGGAGTGTGAACGGCTTATATGAAGCAGAGAACCGTCGTCGTGGCGCCGAAGTTTCTTTTTTTATTAATAAACCAAAAGCCGCTCCCGATACAGCAACAAAACAACCAACTGCTGCGGCAACAGAACAACCTGCAGCTGCTCCCACACAACAAGCTGGTGCTGGAAGAGGTGGCGGTGGAAGATTTGGACAGGGAGGTGCAGGTGGTGGTGGCAGGGGCGATAGTGCAACGGTCAGGATCTATAATGCAAACAATGAACTGGTAAGGACATTAAGATGGAGTGTTGACAGTGGTTTCAACCGCCAGTATTGGAGCATGGAAGAAAAAGGATTTCGTCAACCCGGTTCACCCAAGCCACAACCCGGTGCAATTGAACCCGGCGGATTGCAGGTGCTTCCCGGTACTTACAAATTGGTAATTACCTATGCAAGGGCATCCGACTCAACTTTTGTAACGGTAAAAGACGATCCAAGGCTGGGCAACAGGAATGATATCAAACTGGCACAACGAAAAATGTATGATCGTTTAAGAAAGAGTGCTGATAAATTAACAGAGGGGATGGATCGTTTAACTGAAGCCGAAGAAGTATGTACTAAAATGCAATCGCAGTTAAAAGGAATAGAAGGAAAAGAAACAGATTCACTCAGGAAGGCAACTACAAAAATGCAGGACGAAATAAAAGCCATCCGTGAGACCATCAGTGGTAAAACATCCGATAAGCAAGGCCTTGCCCGGAATCCGTTTGAGGTAACAACGATGTCACAATTGCAATCTGCCCAGCAATCCATCGGCAGTAAAATGGTAGCGCCGGGTGCACAGGAAGAGACGATGGTAATGAATGCAGAAAAAGCAGTCGCTGATGCTGTTCAAAAGATCAATGCATTTTTCGATGGTAAGTGGAAAGATTACCGCCAGCAGGTAGAAGGAACCAAAGTGAATTTATTTAAAGATTATAAACCGATACAATAAACAGAAAAATAACCGCAGAGACGCTAAGGCGCAGAGAGTATCTTTAATAAAAACAACAATCTGCGTTCTCCCTGCCTCTGCAGTAAATTTATTGCTATGATGAAAATGAACGCCGGGATGTGGATCGGTATCATCGGTGGCCTTATCGGCCTTATCGTTGGAATAGGAGCAGTAGTAGCAACAGCCGGTCAGTCTGGTATTTACATTGGTATGGGCATGCTCGTTTTATTTGGTGGCATGTTCTATTTGTTTTACCGGATCTTTTTCAAGCCCATGATCAATGCCGCCCGTTTACAAAAAACAGGCTTACCGGGAAAAGCTACCATACTCGAAGTAAAAGACACGGGTGTTACCATCAACAATAATCCACAGGTAAAATTAATACTGGAAGTAAAAAATAGTTTTGGCCAAAAATATACTACGCAGTGCCGGCTGCTGGTTTCCCGGATCAATCCGAATGCGTTCATGCCCGGCATGGAAGTTCAGGTAAAGATCGATCCGAAGAATGAACAGAATGTGGTCATTGATTTTAGCGGAGGCGCACAGGCATCAACCCGTAATTTTTTATCACAGCCTAATGAAGCGGCGTTAAAATCGGAGTTGGAACAAATGCAGAAAGACAATGAAGCCATCAGTCTTTCCGGCCGGCCGGCAAGAGCCATCATAAAAAAATACACCTGGCTTGGCGCTTATGTGAATGGAAATAACCCTTATGTGGAATTGGAATTGGAAATATTACCCGAAAACGCTGCTGCCTTTGGAGGCAAAGCCAGGGGTGTGATTGCGGAGGCTTCTGTCCCCAAATATCAGCCGGGACATGAAGTATTTGTGAAGTATGACCTGTATGATAACAGTAAAGTTGTGATCGATCATTCGTAATATGCTTGTCCCCCATTTCCATTATTTTTGCCTCATCGTCAACTAAAACCGGGGCTCATGAAACTTTCGCATTTATCCGAAACATTGATCGGCTCTGAGATCGTAAAACTCGGTGCTGAGATAAAAGAAAAGATACGCCATGGAGAACGTATCTACAATTTTACCGTTGGCGATTTTGACCCTTCCATTTTTCCTATCCCCAAACAACTGGAAGATGCGATCGTAGAAGCTTATCGAAAACATTTTACCAATTACCCTGCAGCCGAAGGGAATTTAGATCTGAGGGAAGCCATTCTTTCTTTTACAAAAGATGTACAGGGACTGGACTATGGTACCAGTGAAATATTAGTTGCTGCCGGTGGCCGTCCCCTGATCTATGGAGTATTCAGGGCCGTGTGTGATAAAGGAGATAAAGTAATTTATGCGGTACCCAGCTGGAATAATAATCATTACACTCATTTTGTCGGCGGTGAGCATATTGTTATCGAAGCAACAGCAGCAAATAATTTCATGCTGACTGCTGACGATATCAGGCCTTATGTAAAGGAAGCTGCGTTGATCTCATTATGTTCTCCCCAAAACCCAACCGGTACAACTTTTAAAAAAGAAGAACTGGAAGCTATCTGCGACCTGGTGATCGCCGAAAATGCAAGACGTGGTGAAAGTGAAAAGAAACTCTATATCATGTATGACCAGATGTATTGGCATCTTACTTATGGCAGCATTCAGCACTATGATCCGGTTTCCTTGCGACCGGCGATGAGAAACTATACCATCTACATTGATGCCATTAGTAAAGTGTTTGCCGCAACCGGTGTGAGAGTTGGATGGAGTGTTGGACCGGCGGTTGTGATCAATAAAATGAAAGCCATCCTCACTCATGTGGGCGCCTGGGCGCCGATGGCGGAACAAAAAGCTGTGGCGGCTTATCTCGGTGACCGGGAAGCGATCAAAAAGTTCCTGTCTCATTTTAAATCTGAAATAGAAGAAAGATTGGACCGTATCTACGACGGGTTCATGCAATTGAAAAGCGAAGGTCTGCCCATCGATGCCATTACTCCGGAAGCCGCCATTTATCTTACTATACAAATTGACCTGGTTGGAAAGAAAACTTCAAGCGGAATAGTATTAGCCGACCAGGGTGCAGTAACAGCCTATATACTCAACGAAGCTAAACTGGCTGTGGTTCCTTTCTATGCGTTTGGCGCCAGCCGGAATTCTACCTGGTATCGTTTAAGTGTCGGTACCTGTAAGAAAGAAGAGATCAATGAAATGATCGGGAAACTAAGAGAAGCGTTGAAGAAATTAGCCTGACTCAATTCTTATTGATCAAAAACCTGAAAGGTTTCAGTTGCGCTGAACGGATGGCATTAAGGATCTTATGTGGTTTGGAGGTGATCCGGTTGCGGTCAACCAGTTCATGGACGATGCAAAATTGTTCGGGAGAGTCGCAGGAAAAAAGTATCATTTGTAAACAATCGGCTTCCTGTTTGCTGCTAAACTTATTCTTGAAAAGCACTAACAGGTTTCGGCCCTTGTTTTTCATCGGCAAAAATTTTAGTAGCCGCTCATTCCTTTATGGCTGGGGCAACCGCAGTTCTTTCCGCCCTTACCCGTGCCGGAATAATAATTCTTGTTGCACCCGGTAATGACCAGCATCCCGGCTACTAACAATAACATTGCTATTTTGTGGATCGTCTTCATAATTGTCCATTGGACTCCTTGCGGAGGAAGTTCTAAATTAAAACTATTTTACAAACAAATTAGTATCCGGTGCGGTCAAAACGGAAAAAATTAACATGAATCAGCATTTAATGGAAAAAAGCCCCGGAAAATCCCGGATTCTTGTTGCGCCACTGGACTGGGGACTGGGACATGCCACCCGCTGTATCCCGATTATCCGGGAATTGCAGGTCCGGGGCTGCGAGGTTTGGCTGGCCGGCGAAGGAGCACAGGAACATTTGTTGAAGGAAGAATTTCCCCTGCTTCCTTTTTTGCAATTAGATGGATACCGGATCAGGTATTCAAGATCGGCCGTTGGATTGGTGTTGAGCATATTCAGGCAAACGCATAAAATCCTTGCAGCCATTAAAAAAGAAAATGCCTGGTTGAAAAAAATGATAGCTGAATATGATTTTGATGGGGTCATCAGCGATAACCGCTTTGGATTATATCATGCATCCATTCCCTGTATTTTTATTACACATCAATTGGCTATAAAAAGCCCGTTGGGCAAATGGAGTGAAAAAATTTTACAGAAAAGAAATTACAGGTTCATCAACCGTTTTACAACCTGCTGGGCACCTGACATGGAAGGAGAAAATAATTTGGCCGCTGAATTATCTCACCCGGAAAAAAAACCGAATATCCCGGTAAAGTATATCGGACCATTATCAAGGTTTGATTCTTCCTCTCCGCCAACCGGCGGAGATGGGAACAAGAACGGACATTTATTAATTATTCTTTCCGGGCCCGAGCCGCAACGCAGTATCCTCGAAAATAAAATTGTGAAAGAGATCAGCCATTATAACGGAACAGCAACCATCGTAAGAGGGATTCCCGGTTCTCCTTCACTGATCCCATCTACGAATATGATACAGTTTTACAATCACCTGCCCGCTGATGAATTAAAAAATGAAATATTTAAGGCAGAGTATATCATCGGTCGCTGTGGCTATAGCACCGTGATGGACCTTGTTGCATTGCAAAAGAAAAGTATTCTTATTCCAACACCGGGGCAAACTGAACAGGAATATTTATCCAGCTATCTTTTTCAAAAACAAATTGCTTTTTGTATTTCACAAAAAGAGTTCTCACTTAATGATTCGTTAGCAAAAGCAAAACAATATACTTACCATTTTCCTGAAGTTAATACCGGGCAACTCCTGCAGCAAACCGTTTCAAATTTCATTTCTTCGCTTAGCAAAGAGTAAGGCAGTGTCCTGGTTTCAAATCTTGAACCACATAGGCACAATAGAACATCCCGATAGCTATCGGGATAAATACACACATAGAACTATGTGAAAGCCTATGTCTCTATGTTCCTATGTGGTAAAAAGACAAACCCGGACACTACCAGAGTAGCTGCTGCTTGTTTATCTTTACAGATAAATTATTTCTCTGCAAAGCAATACCAAAGCACATATCGCTGTTCTGCTTACCAATATATTTTTTACCGCCAATTACAGCCTGGTTAAATATATCTCTCCTTCTCATGTGGGTCCTTATGGGTTAAATGTGCTGCGGGTTGGCATCAGCTTAATATTGTTCTGGCTGGTTTGGATGATGGGCAAAACCTGCCTACCGGACAGGCAGGCGAAAGCCGGTATCAAAAAAGAACACCTGCTTCGTTTTATGCTTTGCGGGTTAACGGGTGTTGCCGTCAACCAAACGCTTTTTATCAAAGGCTTGACGATGACCTCAACTATTCATGCTTCATTACTGATGCTATGCACTCCATTGCTGATCACTTTACTTGCTTTCTGGATATTGAAAGAAAAGATCACCTGGGCAAAAGCAGCAGGACTGGCGTTGGGTATCGGAGGAGCAGTACTATTGATCATGTCGAAGGAGAAAAGCGGCACATCTTCTATTACAGGAGATACCTTTATCATTTTAAATGCCATTGCTTACACTTTTTATTTCATCCTGGTGAAACCATTAATGAATGAGTATCCGCCGTTGCATGTGGTAAGATGGGTATTTACTTTTGGATTTATCATGATCCTTCCTTTCGGTTGGATGCAGTTTTCTGCCATAGAATGGCCAATGTTTGAGTGGTCACATTTCGTGTCCCTGCTATCCATTGTCCTTTTTGGAACCTTCCTGGCTTATTTGTTTAATGTATATGGCCTCCGGCAATTGGGAGCCGGCGTTACCGGTTCTTATATTTATACCCAACCCGTATTTACAGCTGTTATTGCAATTATTTTTTTAAATGAACGCTTCACTGTTGAAAAATTGCTGGCAGGACTGATGATATTTACAGGTGTATTCCTGGTAAGCCGGAAGACGCCTCCTGTTGTAATGGAATAGGGTGTAGGTTAATTGGTTAACTGGTTAATTAGTTAATTGGGTCCTCATATCTGAGAGTCTTTCAGAAATACAAAAACCTTTCGCATGAAGACCCAATTAACAAATACCTAATTAACTAATTAACTATTTTTCGGGTAATCAAAGAACCAGAATTTTTTATCCGCTTCTTTAAAGTTTTTCCATTTGTCGCAATCTGCTTTGATGGCAAATATGCCGCCGGTGGGGATATTATCGATCCGGGTATCGGTAAGCAAGTTGGCAAAATCAGTAATACCGGGATTGTGGGAAAAAATGGCGATGCTCTTGAATTTATTATCAGCCGTTACGATCACATCATAAAAAACATTTTCGGAAGCCCCGTACAACTCATCCCTGAAAATAATTTCATCTTTATCTCTTTTATATTCCTTTGCAAATATGCCGGCTGTTTTTTTGGCCCTGTTGGCGGGACTTGAAATAAAAGCATCAATAAAAATATTTTTATCCAGTAAACGATGGGCCATCACCGGCGCATCGCTTTTTCCACGTCCGTTCAATGGCCGGTCAAAATCGCTGAGTGATGCATCGCCCCAGTCGCTTTTGGCATGACGGACAAGAATAAGATGTTTCATTATTTTGGGATTTTGAAATTGGGAGATTGGGAAATTGTTCTTGAAAGTTCGGTCAATTTCCCAATTCCAAAATTGTCCTTTTCAAAATTTTCTAATATCCCCTCACATTCTTCCCTTCCATATAATTCATAAAGGCTTTGTTGACAACTTTATTGCCCCCGGGTGTTGGATAATTGCCTGTAAAATACCAGTCGCCTAAATTATTCGGACAGGATATGTGCAGGTCCTCAATACTTTGGAAGATCACATCTACAGGTATATCGATCCCTGCCGGAGTAATCAACTGTGCGATCTTTGCCGAGATCTCTTCAGCAGTAAATTGTTTATATAATTGTTTCACCACATTTTCTTTATGAAGCTGGTGGTTGCGTTGCATATCCTTACATTTTTCCAGCAATTCTTTCAGGCAATCCGTTTTGTTTCTTTCTTTCATCAATTCGATTGCTGCATTGAAGGCAATGAAGTCTCCCATCTTGCTCATGTCAATGCCATAGCAATCAGGATACCTGATCTGCGGGGAAGAAGAAACAACGATGATGCGTTTTGGTTTTAGCCTGGCCAGCATCCGGATAATACTTTCTTTTAGCGTAGTACCTCTTACGATAGAATCATCGATCACCACCAGTGTGTCCTGCCCGGGACGAACAGTTCCATAAGTAATATCATATACGTGCTGCACCATTTCATTTCGCCCGGTATCTTCTGAAATAAAGGTCCGCATCTTTACATCTTTGATGGCGATCTTTTCAATACGGATCCGGCGGTTGATCATTTCACTGAGCTTCTCTGCATCGTAATCTTTGCCCCAGCTTAGAATACGTTCAATCTTTATTTTATTCAAATAATTTTCCATCCCTTTCAGCATGCCATAAAAAGCCGTCTCCGCAGTATTGGGGATGAAAGAGAAGATGGTGTTTTTCAAATCATGGTCAATGGCATTCAGCACTGGTTCGCTTAGGTTATAGCCCAGCGCCTTTCTTTCTTTATAAATTTTTTCATCACTTCCTCTTGAAAAATAGATCCGTTCAAAGCTGCAGGCCTTTCTTTCTTTCGGCTCCAGTATCTGTACAATTTCAATTTCACCTTTCTCATTTATGATCAATGCCTGTCCGGGCATCAGTTCCTGCACTTCGTTTTCACCTACATTAAAAGTTGTACGGATCGCTGCTCTTTCTGATGCGGCCACTACCACTTCCTCATTGATATAATAATAAGATGGCCTGATGCCGTGCGCATCACGAAAAACAAAACCGATCCCATTGCCGGTCAGCCCGGCAACATGAAAGCCCCCATCCAGTAATGGTAATGTTTTCTTCAATACTTTTTTTATATCCATATGCCCGGGTGAAGCTTCATCTTCTTTGCAAAGAAATGCATGCATCAGTTCGATCATGGCTGCCAGGTCGCTGAAACGAACCGTATCATGCGGCTCCTTGCCGATCAATGCGAACAATTCATCCGAGTTGACAATATTGAAATTCCCGGCCATGGCCAGGTTGCGGGAAGGAATGGTGTGGCGGTTGATGAAGGGATGGCAATATTCCACTTTATTTTTTCCCTGTGTGCCATAGCGAAGATGACCAAGCAGCAATTCGCCCAAAAAACCCACATGCCCTTTCATTAATCCCGGGTGATTTTTTATTTCAGGATCATATTTTTCCAATTCATCGATCTCTTTCTTTATCTGTTGAAAAATATCGGCGATGGCTTGTGGTGCATTGCTGCGGATACGGTTCATAAAAGGATAACCCGGCTCCACATTCAATTTCACAGTAGCCACGCCGGCGCCATCCTGCCCCCGGTTATGCTGCTTTTCCATCAGCAGGTATAGCTTATTAAGCCCCCACAGCACCGTACCATATTGTTGCTGGTAATAAGAGAAGGGTTTTCTTAACCTGATGAATGCAAGTCCGCATTCGTGTTTGATCGGGTCGCTCATGAGAAGCGGCAAAGGTAGAGAGAAAGGGTGAATGGGCAATCGTGAATCGTCAATGGTGAATCAGAAACCCTGATAGTTTGGAGTCTCATTCACGATTCACTATTCACGATCAAAAACCTTTTTGATCCGTTGCATATTTCTTCAATTGGGGGCAATCTGCGATCGTACCCGGGTCCACCATAATATAATAAGTCGGGATCTTTGCTTTCAGCCAGTTGTCAAGTGTTTTACCCTTTTTTTCTTCCAGGGCAAACTGGGATATTTTGCTGTAGTCGTCGTGCAGGTTCAGCCGGTGCGGTTCGGAACGGGATTTCAGGTAAACAATTCTTGCTCCCTGCTTCCCCGTCTCATCTGTATAAGCTGTGGGCTGCGAAAAATCTCCCACTTTCATTTTACCGAGCATTACCACCATGTCTTTATCCAGTAAATCAATAGTAACACGGGTGGAACCATCCCTGTTGGTGACACAGGGCCCGGCGAATTTTGCAGACTCATCATCACTGTATTTTGTTGCAGCAGCATTGAAGCTGATGGTGCCGGCAATGATCTTGGACCGAACGGTATCGAGTTTGTTAATCGCTATTCCGATCTCTGCTTCAGTTACAGGTGGTATACGGAGTATATGCCGGATGACAGCATCATCACCATTACGCTGAACCATTTGTATGATATGATAACCGAATTTTGTTTTTACCGGCGCTGAGATCTCGCCTTCTTTCAAACGGAATGCAGTTGACATGAAAACAGGATCCCAGGTTTTTTCATTCCTGTTGAGCTGGTATTGACCACATCTTTCTTTACTTCCGGGATCTTCAGATACTTTTTTTGCAAGAGTGCAAAAGTCAGTTACTTTAGTTTCAAGTTGTTTTTTATAGGTGTTCATTTCCTCAATGATATATTGTTCCAGATCCCTGGATGCTTTAGGATAAACAATGATCTGGCATATCTCCAACTCTGATTCATAGAAAGGCAGACTGTCTTTGGGTATCTTATCAAAAAAAGCTTTAACCTCATTAGGTGTGATCCTTACATTGTCCACGATCTTGCGCTGCATGACCGCTGCCAGTTTTTGTTCTTTCACAGATTCTCTTGCATCATCTTTGATCTGGTAAATGGTTTTTCCGGCCACTTCTTCCAGCGCTTCCTGGCTACCGAGCTGGTTAATGTAATATCTTATCTTCTGATCCAATTCTGCTTCTACTTCCTCATCGGTTACCGGCAATGAATCCTTTTCTGCCTGCAGCATCAGTACTTTTGAAACAAGTGCCTGCTCCATTATTAAACATTCGGCATTATCCGGTATCGTTCCGCCCTGGCGTTGAATATCGGCAATAGAATTCTTGATATCAGACTGAAGGATGATCCTGTCGCCTACAATGCCGGCTATTTTATCCGCCACCACCTTTGCAGATTGTGATTGAGCAACTGCAGAAATTGTCATGAGCAGCAGGAAGGCCGTTAGAATTTTTTTAGAATAATTCATAAGTTCAAAAGTACTTTGCCGGGTATAACTTAAATATTTTTTAGGGGGTATTTAACAAAAGTTTGATGAGGGAGGCCATTAGCTCTTAGCCTTTAGCTGTTAGCTACATCGAAAACAAAGAGGGCGTTGGAATAATAATGTCCAACAGCTTCTTATATCTCCAATTTTGAATGCGAACGAGTCGAAGCTAATGGCTAACGGCTAATAGCTAACAGCTTATAACGTTCTCTTCACCTCCTCCGTCTCATATGCTTCCACCACATCACCCACTTTATAATCACTGTAATTTTTAATTGTTAAACCGCATTCCATACCTGACTGCACGTCTTTGACATCGTCTTTAAATCTTTTTAACGATGCCAGTTCGGCGCTGGCACCTTCGCCGGTAGGATAAATAACGATACCATCCCGTATCAGGCGGACCTTTGAATCTCTTTTGATCTTGCCATCCATTACAAAACAACCCGCTACGGTGGCTTTGTCAAATTTGAAGACTTCTCTTATCTCCACATTGGCCACAATTTTTTCCTGCACTTTTGGTTCCAGCATTCCCTCCATGGCGCTCTTCACTTCTTCTATGGCGTTATAAATAATGGAATACATTTTTATTTCGATGCCGGCATTATCAGCCAGTCTTGATGCCTGCAGGGACGGACGAACGTTGAAAGCAATGACGATCGCATCTGATGCTTCCGCCAGAACAATATCGCTTTCATTGATCTGTCCAACACCTTTATGAATTACACTAACCAATATCTCAGGTGTAGATAATTTTTGCAATGAGTCGCTTAATGCCTCCACGGATCCATCCACATCACCTTTGATGATCACTTTCAATTCTTTGAAACTACCCAATGCAAGACGGCGTCCGATCTCGTCCAGTGTAATATGTTTCTTAGTGCGAATACCCTGTTCTCTTAATATCTGGGCACGACGGTTGGCAATTTCTTTTGCTTCGGCTTCGTCTTCATACACTTTGAATTTTTCACCTGCCTGTGGCGCACCATTCAATCCTAATATCACTGCCGGTGCAGAAGGTCCGGCTTTGTCTTCTTTTTTATTTCTTTCATTGAACATGGCTTTTACACGACCGAAATGCTGACCACTTACGATCAGGTCACCAGGTTTCAATGTTCCGTTTTCAACAAGCAATGTCGCCACATATCCACGGCCTTTATCCAATGATGCTTCAATGATGGTCCCGGTAGCTTCCCGGTCGGGGTTTGCTTTTAGTTCTAGGAGCTCTGCTTCCAGCAAAATTTTCTCCAGGAGTTTATCAATATTCAATCCTTTCTTGGCTGCAATTTCCTGGTTCTGGTATTTGCCTCCCCATTCTTCCACCAGCAAATTCATTTGTGAAAGTTGTTCATATATTTTTTGCGGATTGGCTCCGTCTTTATCAATTTTATTGACAGCAAATATCATGGGAACACCGGCGGCCTGTGCATGGCTGATAGCTTCACGGGTTTGAGGCATCACTGCATCATCGGCTGCAATTACAATAACGGCGATATCGGTAACCTTGGCACCTCTTGCCCTCATCGCAGTAAATGCTTCGTGACCGGGTGTATCTAAAAAAGTAATTTGTTTTCCATTGGCCAGTTCTACCTGGTAGGCCCCGATATGCTGCGTAATGCCCCCGGCCTCACCGGCAACCACATTAGCGCTCCTGATATAATCAAGCAATGATGTTTTACCATGATCAACGTGACCCATGATAGTAACAATGGGTGAGCGGGGCTGCAGGTCTTCTTCACTATCCTCATCATCGCCTTCCTCCATCTCCATTTGTTTTTCCATATCAATGAACTCAACAGTATATCCAAATTCACCGGCCACCAACTCTATCACTTCCGCATCCAGCCGCTGGTTGATGGAAACCATGATACCAAGATTCATACACTTGCTGATAACATCGGCAAAACTTACATCCATCAGGTTGGCCAGTTCGCTTACACTGATAAATTCCGTTACCTGCAGTTTGTTATCATCCACCATTTCGCCCTGTGCATCTGCAGCTTCATGTCTTTTTTCCCGGCGAAGTTTTGCTTTCAGACTTTTACCCCGGCCACCTGCTCCGGCCAGTTTGGCCTGGGTTTCCCTTATTTTTTCCTGTATCTCTTTTTCGTCGATCAGTTTATCTTCCCTGCGTCCGCCGGTTCCCCTGTTATCACCGCGGCGACTAATGGCAGGACGTGGCCTGCTATCCCTGTTAAAGCCCCCGCCTGGTTTTTTATCTCCTTCTTTATTTATGAAAAGGTCCCGTTTAACTTCTTTTTTCTCTATCGGGATACGTTTTCTTTTTCTCTTCTCATCTTTTACAGGCCTGGTATCACTATCAACAGGCAGATCAATTTTACCAAGGATCTTCGGACCTGTTAGTTTTTCAACTTCAATATTTTCAATGAGTGTTTGAGGTTCTTCAATAACGGGCTCTGTCTTTGCAATTATTTCTTCTTCAACTTTCGGCTCTTCTTTTTTCCCTTTTTTGGCCTTGCCTTTTACCGGTTTTTCTTCTTTGGCCGCCCCGATAGCCATCGGGGTTGTTTCTTCTGCCGCAGCGGGAGTTTCTTTTTTTGCTTTTACTCCTTTCTTGGGCCTGGTTGATGAGTCAATAAGAGAAAGGTCAATTTTCTTCAGCACTTTTGGCCCTTCTACTTCCGGAACATCTTGTTTTATTACTTCTTCTTCTTTGGGAGGTTCTTCTTTTTTTGTTTTTGCAGGCTTTTCTACTTCAACAGGCTTTACCTGTTCTTCTTTCTTGATCAGTTTAGGCGCTGCCTTTTCTTCTTTTTTAAAAACGATCTCTTCCTCTTCTTTTTTCTTCTTCGCTTCTATCACGGCTCCTTTTGGCAATTCCAGCTGATCGCTTTTTATTTTTGCCGCCTTATCGGTTTGAAATTCCAGTTGCAAAGAACGATACATCTCTTCTGTAAGCTTTGAAGTAGGCTTCAACTCATCTTTTGGAAATCCTTTTCCTTTCAGGAAATCAATAAGAGTATCCTGACCAACGTTAAATTCCTTGGCCGCTGCTAATAATCTCGGTAGTTTTAATTCTGCCATTCAGTTATTTTAATTTTCAATGGTGAATGCTGTTTTATTGACCATTCACTATTCACCATTCACGTTGCTATTCTTTCTCAAACTCAGCTTTTAATATTTTTCTGACTTCTTCGATCGTTTCTTTTTCCAGGTCTGTTCTTCTTTCCAGTTCTTCGGTTGTAAGCTTCAGTACACTGCGGCCGGTATCGCAACCGATCTTTTTTAATTCATCGATCACCCATGTTTCTATCTCATCGCTGAATTCATCCAGGTCAATATCAAATCCTTCTTCCACTTCATCTTCTGCATCGCGGTAAACATCCAGTTCATAACCGGTCAGTTCACAGGCGAGTTTAATATTTACGCCACGGCGTCCGATTGCCAGGGAAACCTGGTCAGGTTTCAGGTAAACATTTGCATGTTTTCCTTCATTATCCAGTTCCATACTGGTGATCTTTGCCGGCGTAAGCGACCGTTGGATCAGCAACTGAATATTGCTGGTCCAGTTGATAACATCAATGTTCTCATTTTTTAATTCCCGGACGATACCATGTATCCGGCTACCTTTCATACCTACACAGGCGCCAACAGGATCTATGCGGTCATCATAAGATTCTACAGCCACTTTGGCTCTTTCTCCCGGATCCCGGACAATTTTCTTAACGACGATCAGTCCGTCAAAAATTTCAGGCACTTCTATCTCCAATAATTTTGCCAGAAACTCAGGTGAAGTTCGTGAAAGAATAATGACCGGGCTGTTATTTTTCATATCCACTTTCTTCACGACAGCACGGATATTTTCTCCCTTCTTAAAATAATCCTGTGGTATCTGTTCGCTCTTGGGAAGTATCAGTTCATTTCCTTCTTCATCCAGCAGTAATATTTCTTTTTTCCATACCTGGTATACTTCTGCACTGATGATCTCGCCGATGCGGTCGCCATATTTTTTAGCCAGTACATTTTTTTTCAGATCGTTGATGCGGCTTGCGAGTGTTTGTTTAGCTGCGAGAATGGCCCTGCGGCCAAAATCAAGCAGGTCGATCTCTTCATAAAGCTCTTCACCTACTTCAAAGTCCGGTTCTATCTTCACTGCATCAGAATAAGCTACCTGCGCCAGCGGGTCTTCCACCTGTCCGTCTTCCACGATCATGCGGCGGCGGATAATTTCAAGGTCGCCTTTTTCTGCATTCACGATCACATCAAAATTCTCATCACTGGTGTACTTTTTACGCAGCAGGGTTTTAAATACATCTTCCACCACTTTCATCATGGTGGGGCGGTCAATGTTTTCCGCTTCTTTAAAGTCCTGGAATGCGTCGATCAGATTAATACTTGACATAACTCAAAATTTTGAAATCCTGTTTGGTTAAAATTTAATTTGAATTTTTGGCCTCACCCCAACCCCTCTCCTTCAGAGAGGGGAGGAAGGTTTGTTTTTTTAAAATTTGATTTGAATCTTAGTCGTCTTTATATTTTCAAATGGAATTGTGTGCTGCACTATTTCCATTTTCTTTCCTTTACCTCTTTGTTCTTCCGCCACAATTGCCTGTTCTGTTACATTGATCAATTTTCCTTCTTTTTTGCTGCCGTCCGTTTCAGTTACTTCTACAAAGCGGCCAATGTTTTTTACATACTGCCGGTAAAGTTTCAGCGGCTCATCCAGTCCCGGTGATGAGACCTCCAATGAAAAATCGCCACCGGGAAACATATTATTTTCTTCAATTTCTTTATACAACCTTCGGTTGTACTGCACCAGTTTTTCTATGCTAACTCCCTGGTCCCCATCAATGAACACTTTAATATTATTTGTAGGTTTGATCTTTACCTCCACCAGGAATAATTCCGGTTCGGCACTGATCAAAGCCTCCACTTTATGTTCTACAGCCTGTATTTGCGGTTCTGTATTCATGGGGTATAAAAGAAGAAGGGAACGGTCTTCGTTCCCTTCCATCATCTATTTCCAATGCAAATGTAAGGAAAATCAGCTTTATCTGCCAAATACTAAATCATTAAATTAATGCGGTTAAGAATTCGGTAAACTGACGGTTAATACCGGTCACAAAAACAGGGCTTTCTTATCTTTACAGGGTGAAATATGTCTTATTTGCGATAGTGATCTATGTATTGTACCAGTTCGTTTTTAAGCTGGTTATTCCGGTATATCAAACCACCCGGAAAATAAAAAAGGGATTCCATGAAATGAATGCCCGTATGAATGAGCAGCAACAACCATCTCAATCTACTTCAAGGGCCCCTGAGTCTAAAGTAAAGGCGGGAGATTATATTGATTTTGAAGAGGTGAAATAACTTCTCTCTTTCTGTCATATTTTTTTATTTTTGCCAACCTCAGGACCCTTAGCTCTCCCGATAGTTATCGGGATGGTTAGAGCATCCCGATTATATCGGGAGGGTCGCAGGTTAATAAAATAGTTTACTGTGAAAGCAGTATTGGACCCTTAGCTCAGTTGGTTAGAGCACCTGACTCATAATCAGGGGGTCGCAGGATCGTTCCCTGCAGGGTCCACGGAGAATAAGAAATAAAAAACAGAAGAATAAGGAATAAGGAAGGGTTCGATCACTTTCTTATTCCTTATTTATTATTCTTTATTTCTTATTCCCAGGGGTTCTTTAACCTTTTATTAACCGGGATGAAAATACATTTGCCCACTACTTAATTAATATATGAAGAAAATTTTATCGCTTTCCGCCTGTACTCTTTTTACAATGGTTGTTTTTTCACAGGATACCCTGGTTACTCCTAAGAAAAAAAGTACAATTGACCTGAGCAATCGTGCCAATGACCATTTCATGCTGCAACTGGGGTACACTAAATGGGCCGGCATGCCCGATACCATTAATGCCAAAGGCTTATCAAAAAGCATCAATGTTTATTTTATGTTTGATTTCCCTTTCAAAACCAATCCCAGGCTAAGCATAGCATTGGGTGGGGGAATTGGCAGTGATCATATCCTCTTTACAAAAACATATGTCGGTATCAAGGATCCTACTCCTTCGATCCGTTTTACCAACCAGAGTGATACTAACAATTTCAAAAAAACAAAACTGGCTACTGCCTACTTCGAAGTGCCGGTTGAGTTACGTTTTTCTTCTGAGCCGATGACCGGGAAAGGAGTAAAAGTAGCATTAGGCGTAAAGGTTGGTCTCCTGCTTTCCGCACATACCCGTAACACAAAATTTGAAAACAAAGCCAATGCGATCATCAATGATTATATAATGAAAGAAGCGAGTAAACGTTTTATGAATAAAACCCGGATATCAGGGATGGCAAGAATTGGCTATGCAAATTTCTCCCTGTATGGAAGTTACCAGTTTACTCCCCTGTTCAAAGATGGATTGGGCCCGAAAGTAAACCCGTTCTCGATCGGGCTGACATTAAGCGGTCTTTAATGCCCCCTAAAGGGGTGTATTAATTTTTTTAAAAGCGATCCATCTTCAGACAGGATTGCTTTTTATTTTATCGTTTAAAGCAAAGCAGCACATCGGTATAATTATCTTTGCACCTCCTTTCGCTTGTGGCGGGAGGTGTTTTCTATTATGATTGACAAAAGAAACAGCATTCAAAAAGAAGAAAGAGCGGTACTGGTAGGATTGATAGACAAAGACCAGACGGAACTCCAGGTGCAGGAATACCTGGATGAATTGGCCTTCCTGGCAGAAACAGCCGGCGCTGTGGCTGTAAAACGGTTCACTCAAAAATTACCACATCCTGACAGCAGAACATTTGTAGGTAAAGGAAAATTAGAAGAGATAAAAAAATATGTTGATGGAAAAAACATTCGCATCGTGATCTTTGATGATGAACTCAGCGGCGCACAGATCAATAACATTGAAAAGGCCATTGATGTAAAAGTTATTGACCGTTCCGATCTTATCCTCGACATTTTTGCCCGCAGGGCAAAAACCGCTCAGGCAAAAGCACAGGTGGAGCTTGCGCAATACCAATATATTTTACCAAGGTTACGTGGTATGTGGAAACACCTTGAACGATTAGGTGGTGGTATCGGCACAAGAGGTCCCGGTGAAAGTGAAATAGAGACCGACCGGCGGATCGTGAGGGATAAAATCTCATTACTCAGAAAACGTTTAGCCCTGATTGACAAACAGGCATTCACACAACGAAAGGACCGGGGAGAATTCATCCGGGTGGCGCTGGTGGGTTATACCAATGTAGGCAAATCAACACTCATGAACCTGCTGAGTAAAAGAGAAGTATTTGCAGAAAATAAATTATTTGCAACCCTTGATACCACTACCGGTAAAGTGGTTTTTGAAAACACCCCTTTTTTATTGAGCGATACGGTAGGATTTATCCGCAAGTTGCCGCATCATTTGGTAGAAAGTTTTAAAAGTACACTCGATGAAGTTCGTGAAGCGGATATATTACTGCATGTGGTGGATATTTCACACCCGGGATATGAAGAACAGTTTGGTGTGGTCAATAAAACATTACAGGAACTGGGCGCTTTTGAAAAACCCACTCTCACCATTTTCAACAAAATGGATCTGTATGAAAAAAGAACTTTCGATGAGTGGCTGGAGGAAGGCACTAAAAAAGAAATACTGAACGATCTCTATGAACGCTGGCAGCGGGAAACCAATGGCAATGCTGTTTTTGTATCGGCTGTTGAAAACAGGAACCTGGACGTGCTTCGTAAGATCATTCTCAGTAAAGTGAAAGAAATGTACCGCATCAGGTATCCTTACAAAACAGAATTTCTTTATTGAGTTGTTCATAGTTTATGGTTCATGGCTGATAATAAAACCCGGACCATCTATGAACTGTCAACCATGAACCATGAACCTTCAATGGCATAAGATCGCTGATCACATCAATGAACTCAGCTTTGCAGAAAATAATATTGCCGTAACAGAAATGAATGGAAAGAAAATATGTGTTGCAAAATTCAAAGAAGAGGTTTTTGCGTTTACCTACAAATGCCCGCATGCTGGCGGTATACTGGCCGATGGGCATATTGATGCTCTTGGTAATGTGGTTTGCCCCCTGCACCGGTACAGATATGATATGAAGAATGGTCGCAATGTCAGCGGCGAAGGTTATTACCTGAAACACTGGCCGGTAGAGAACAGGCCGGAAGGAGTTTTTGTAGGTATCGAAAAAAGTGAGGGATTGTTTGGATGGTTTAAATAATTTATCCCGCTTAATTTTTTTATATTTATACAAATATCTATCCAATGCGCAACACTTTATTCATTTTCCTGTTTGCAGTTTTATCTGTAAACATTGCCAGTGCCCAGACGGTTACCCTTAAACAGATCGGTAAAGAAACGGTCATGTACAGTACCACGAATATTGAATGGTTCAACCAGCACCTTTATACGCTCGATAACACGAAAGCACTTTATAAAACAGATCTAAACACAGGGGTACAAACCCGACTTGGAAATGTGGTCTATAAAAACACCCGTTACTTATTCATGGTGAATGCCCAGCTTTACTGCATGGAAGATGACGGCAGTATGAACAGGATCGATATTAACACCGGCGCCTGGACCGTTGTTTCTCCTATTGGAACCTGGAACAGCATCAATAGGGTAATAACCCTCAGAAATAAATTTTACACAACGGAAAATGGCGTGATGTATTATCATCCTACTTTGAATTACCGGGTCAGGAAACAGATCGGTGACGCCGATTTTTATGATTTGGGTTATTATTGCCGTGCCGATTCAGCACTGTACACCCTGATTGCCGGTACGCTCTACAATGTAAATATGAATACAGGTAAATGGAAAATGATCAGCCCTAAAAAAGGATGGAAATTTGCAAAGAGTCTTGAGGTGATAGGCAACAAACTTTATACGATTGAAACCCCATCTTCCCTGTTCGAGACCGACCTGGCTACCGGCGCCAAAAAAGAACTGGATGCTTCACAATTTATGAACGCCCAAATAATATTTTCCGATTCCGGTAAACTTTATGGGATCTTCAAAGGTGGTGTTCTTTACGAGATCATCATAAACTGAATTAATAAGGAATCCCGGGAATCCAGTGGATCAGCTCCTGTTGCCCAACCTTTCCCGGATTTATTGTAACCCGGCTTTTATGTAAAGCTGAATATCCTTATTTTTGCTGCCCCAATCCAGACAGGTACCGGGAGTATTCCTGCTTAGCTCAGTTGGTTAGAGCATCTGACTGTTAATCAGAGGGTCGCTGGTTCAAGTCCAGCAGCAGGAGCTGATATAAAAGTAAAAGGGTTATACTTTGATAGTATGACCCTTATTTTTTACTACTGGGGAGTAGCTAAATTCACAAAACTATCCTTATTGATTAGCTCCCTGTTTTTTGATCTCCGTCTTGCCAAATTTGCGGGGATAGTATGAAAACGTCAGCAGGAAATATTGCTGTAACCCATTCGTGATCCGGGTGCTGGTACCATAAGCATTCACACTGTTGGTAATATTCTGATATTTTTTTAGCAGGTCCATGGCTGAAAATTTTAACTCGCACTGCTGCTTCATAAACCTATAAGTAGCAAATGTATTCCAGAGAATAAATGGCTTGTCTACGTTTGAATTGACAACATAATCTGCCGTACTGCTAAAGCTGAAATTTTCCGGGTAATTGAGAACGAACCCCAGCTTGGTAGTATTACCGCTATTTTTAAAGGACTGCAGGCCGGGAGCCGTTGGCCGGTTCCTGTAATACTGTAAAGACTCCTGCAGCGTGACTACCAGGATCGTTTTAAGCGAAAATTGCAACGAAAAATTGTTGGACAAACTTACCGTCTTACTGGTATTGTTCACGCCATCAATGTAGTTAGGTAGTTCATTGGCTCTGAAATTTCCAGTGTATGTGAGTTGAAGACTGTTTTTGTTTATTTTTCTCGAGATATTGAAACTACCATTCAGGCTCTGGCCATTGTTTCGTCTTCCATTGGTGTAATAAAAGATCCTTTTGCCGGAGAGATCATTGATGATACTGTCCGTAACAGGATCTAATGAAAGGGTGTATCCGCCGTTTATATTCCCGCTGATAGTATAAAATGATTTGGGGTTTTCAGTATTAAAATTTGCATTCAGGTTGACGGTATGATTAATAGTATTTTTCAGGTGCGGATTGCCGACCCTGATATCATAAACATTGATATTGTCAACAATAGTGTATAGCCGGTCAATAGAAGGGTAATCAAAGTTCTTCAGATAATTGATGAATGTGGAATACCTGTATTTCCCTCTTTTTTGAAATTGGTAGCCGATATTTCCTTCGTAACGGAAAAATTGGAAGGAGCGGTCAAGGTTTCTTTTGGCAAACGAGGATGTGTTTTTGTCAGTTTTAAAATCCTCTAAAAATTTAACCTGTACCGATATAGTGCGATAATGGGCTTCCCTGTATTTGGAAAAGAACTTTGACATTGCCAGTGCAGGTGAAAATTCAACTAACTCTCTTTTATTTCGGTTGGAGAGGTCAGCATTGTTCAAATACAATTTGGTTGTGCTGTCATAGTCGCTTACCACTGCATTATCCGAGAACCTGCTATAATTGAACAATTGAGTAAGACTGAGATTTATTCCAAACAGGTTATACCTTCCCAATAACAACCGCTTAAAACCTGTATAGTCCAGCGTTCCTCCAATATTCATTGATTCATTGTTTGTTACGTAACGTCGTTTGAAGGAGGTGTTTTGACTCGTGTTAGTAAAGGATTGAAATATACTTATCATATCCCTTTCCGAACTGCTATTACCTCGCCTCGCATTGACCTGGAGATTGAAACCTTTTGCAGGCTCTTCGTTATTGGCCTTGGCAAAACTCAGATTCAACGACTCTCCATCCGATCTCCGGCTTTGCTGCGTGGAAGTACTATTTGTACTTTGCAACTGGTTTGCGGTATCTCTTACCTCGACAAACCGCGATGAATTGCTTCGCTCGTTGCTGCTGTTTGCTGATCCGTTCAAAGTCAGGTTGTCATTATAACTATTAGTCTTTACATAATTGAATCCAAAATCATGTCTGTCCTGGCGGCTATTTGCTTCCCCTTCCTCCCGGATAAATTGGGGGTTGTTAATGGTGTTCCTGTGCTGAAGGCTCAGATCGGTGAGATAAGTATTGGTTCCTGATTTGGTGTAATTAATAGTAACCCGGTTGTTTTGCCTGCTGTTAGCTGTTTCAATAAAATTATGCATCAGCAAAACTCCAATGGAATGGTTTCGGTTGATACCACCGGTCCCAAACCTGCCTGCATTATATAAGTTTGGATTGAAGTTTCTGTACGTATTATTCTGAAACATCTCCTGGAGATTGCCGATATTCTTATTAATATTATTGAACCCGCCTCCAATACCGGCGTTGTTCTTCTTAGTATACACCTGGAAAGAAAGGTCTGATTCAAACCGGTTTACGGTGCCATAACCGATCCCTGCTTTGCCGAAGTATCCTTTTTTACTGTTCTCTTTCAGTTTTATATTCATTGTCAGCAGGGAATCCTGGGGTTGGATGGGTTGCCCGATATTACTTCTGTCATATTCCAGGTAGAGCTGAATTTTTTCGATCGCTGACTTAGGAAGATTTTGTGTGGCAACACGTGAATCTGTTGCTCCCATAAACGGCTTCCCATCCACGAGGAGGCTTTGCACTTTTTTGCCATTCACTGTGATAGTACCATCCGACCAGATGGTGATGCCGGAGACCTGGTTCAATAGTTCCTCAACAACGGCGTCATTTTTCATTTTAAATGCTGCAGGATTGATCTCCAGGGTATCACCGTTCATGCGGACAGGAATTATGGCGGTTACCACTACTCCCAGTGTGTCTGAAGTATTTAATGCCAGGGAAACAGCAAGTGTATCCGCCCTTCCTGCAACCAGTTGAACCGATGTCTCGTGCCTGATGTATCCCGTGTAAGTAATGCTTACCAGCAATTTTTTTCTTAGCGGTAATTTTTCAATGGTGAATTTTCCATTCTTGTCAGATAATTGATAAGTGAGAAAAGATGAATCCTCTCCAAAAATGGTTACCGTTGCCAGTTCCAAAGGAGTTTGGGTAGCAGCATCCTTCACCGAACCTGTGACCTTACCGGTTTGACAAAAGGCCGGCATACAGCAGCCCAATAAAAAGCAAAAAAAGAATATCCGCTTCACTGTTCGTTTTTAAGTTTGAATTCAACAATTACCGGTGTCGTAGCGTGAGGATTGCTTTTTAAAAAGCTTTCCAGCTCTTTGGGCACCGGCACATTTTTATTTTGTGTAAAAAAAGTAAGAAGGTCGCCGGCTTTTTGAGTTTTGTAAAACCTGTTACCCTTTCTCGAAAGTCCGTAATTCCCAAGTACCTGCAAATTATACTGGCTGCTATCCGGCTTGATATTTTTGGCTTTGTAAGTAATATTGGTTTGCTTTTGATAAATATACGATTCGTAATTGCCGAGATACCCAACGGAAAAATAGATGAATCGCGGAGTTTCATAAAAGTTATAAACCTGGCGAAACATCCAGCCATTATTCCGCTTAAAATTGTCGCGTTCTGTTTTATTTTTAGAGGGCTTCGTAAAAAATGACGGCGGCAGACTGTTTTCCAAAGGCAATACCAACTGGTAGGCAGGAAATATGCTGTCATTGATCATTTTGTAAATAGTATCGTAGAAAGGGCGGGTTATAACATGAATATAGGGTGAGTCCGTGCTGTTAACACCAACACTTTCCTCTGTATTTAAAAACCTTGTTTCGTTGATATGATTATAGGGAAAAAAGCCTTTTACAAGTGTGCGGTCTTTGTAGATCTTAAACTCATAATCCAGGCTGTCTTTATAAAGCTCGCTGGTGGTAATTTGTCCCTGCCAGTAAAAATCATCATAAAAATGGTAGGCATGTATAATGTCATTTTCAGTGGGAATATCTTTTTTGATAGTAAACGATGTGTCGTTCAGATCAATAGCATATTTTTTAAAATACTTTTTATTATGCGGGTTGCTCCAGTCCAGCATTATTTTTAACTGGTCCCTGGAGGTAAGGGTATAATTCTTGTTGTTTCCAAAAAACACGATCCGCTCACTATACTCGTCGTAAAACGGCGAAATAGTTTCCCCGAGTTTTTTATAGCTTATTTTTTTAATAAATCTCCCGTTTTTGGAATACAGGAGAATTTTTTTGCCGGTATAATCTTTAATCAGGAAATAATTTTTAGTCACGTCGATGCTGTTGTAGGCTGTCAATTCAATATCTTCTTTTATTTCCAGTGGAATAATACGTATTGAATCTACAAATTTTGATTGCTTTTCACTGCCGGTGGCCTTGGGATGAAGATAAATTTTCTGTAATTGGGACTGGCCCAAAGCCGGTATGAGCAGGCAGTACAGCAGCAGCGGAGGATAGGACAGGCAAGTTCTCATTTTTTTTCGCAGTATTGGGCTTCTAAAAATAGGATGACAAATGTTAATTCCTCCCTTAAGTTTAGTTTTTAAATCCGGATCTGTTTACCCGGATAAGTTCATCAAAGCTGCATCTTTCATCAATAAGGGGAGCAGGAAACACAAATTAAGCTTTGTAAGTTGTTGAACTTATGAAGCTTTTTTCTTTTAATGCCTTTCAAGTGCCGGGAAAATCACCCTTAATTGGTTTTCTTTCTTTGAAGATACTTCAGGAATTTCAGTCCAAACAAAAGCCAAAGCCCGACAACGACCCACCAGGATTGAAAGTAGATATCGTTTTTAGGCGTATTGTCTAAACCCCAAAGAGGTAAGAGAAAAAATTCAACTATAAAATCAATAAAGGCAAGGACAACAAAACCAATACCCCAAATGATAAGTCTTCTCTTATTCAACTTTATTTTCATTCTATCCAAATTTATAAAACATTTTGTTAGTTGGCTGCAGCTTTCGTCAATAACGGGCCTGGGTAAGGGGAGCGAGGTTGAAAAATAAGAACCTTTTTAAATATAGTTCCCTTATTCATATTTTTGAATATCGTTATCAGGAACAGCAATGATCTGTATCACCTCAAAAAAGCATGGATGGCTTACCTTTTGCATCGTTTGTAAAATCAGATGACTTTACTGTCGGCCCGGGACAATGAAAAAAGAAAAGATCCATAACGAAATAAAGACGGATACCCTGTTACGGGATACTGCCTCGCATTATATTCGTCTCATTGGGGATGCAGACAGGAAAGCCAGGATCATGATCGTGGTGAATTCTATCCTGGTAACTGTGAGTGTTACCTTATTAACAAAAACCATTCACCAGGGAGCGCCGGTATGGATCAGCCTAATGCTGCTGGTCGTCTCCAACCTGATCGCCCTTTTCTTTACTATCGTTTCGGTAAAGCCCGAGATCCACCTCAGCATAAGAAAGGATACAGAGAATAATATTCTTCATTACAAAAAAAGCAGTGAGTATTCACTGAGAGATTATACAGCACATATGCTGAATACGATGCAGGATAATGATAAAAAGGTTGAAGCTGTGATCAAAGAGCTGCACTATTTTGGGAACCTGCTGACCAGGAAATACAAGCTGTTGAAAACAGCCTACCGTTGTTTCTATTGGGGTATCCTGCTATCCGTCGTATCCTATCTAATTATATTATTGCTGACCAATACCAATGGATCAACAGAAAGTTATCAAACAACCTTGCTTGTAGACAACTGTTGCGCCTTCCTGCAGTAAGAAACCATCCCTGTTGTTATAAAGAATAGATTGAACCTTATCCGAATAAACTGGCTGCGAGCATAGAAATAATACCAACGAATAACCCACCGTATATTTCTTTGGGAATATGATCGGAAGCAATAAAACGTGATGTGCAGACTGCTCCTGCGACCAGCAACGACACGGATATATAAATACCAAAATGGATCTGTTGTAAAAAGGCCAGCAACAGGATAAAGGTTAACATTACCCCCATTGAAATGGCATGAAGACTTACTTTCATAATGATATTAGCCATCAGCCCCAGGCTTGCACTGATCCAGATAGCCAATGCCAGTTGAATAGCCGGCTTTGGATATTCCGGTAAATTTCTCCAGACATACCATATCCAGAAATACCAAACACCGCAGGCCACCAACGGGATGATGCGATCTTTTTGCGTGCTGAGATGAAACGTGTTGATGAACTTCAATGCTTTTAACAACAACACAGTGACGACAGGAAAAAAAGTGAACATCAATGCTGCCATCATCACTGTTCTTGATTTGTCGAAATCTGAAAACCCGGCAAATATCAAGGGATGCACATACACCATGAACAAGACGATATACAACGGAACAAAAACAGGATGAAAAATATAAGAAATGACCTTTGCTCCTAACCTGATGGCTGCAGGCTGCGGGGGAAAATCAGCATTCCGTATCTCTTTTAACTGATTTCTTTCATCAACAATAAAACCTGTACTCATAAACCGATCGGGTTACTGCAAAGTAAAGGAATCTGCCGGAAGGATTTGGTTTTAGTATCTTTACTGTGTACTACGCAGCCCGGGACAAAGAATTATGCATGAAATAAAACTGATTGGCGTAGTAGTATAGTCATCTTCAAAGCCGGTTCATTCTTGTTTATCAATTATTCACCAAAACACAAAGCATGAAGAAAATAGTGCCTGCTTTTTTTCTGTTGCTTTTTTTCTATCAGTCGTTTTCCCAGAGTATCAATAAGCCCAGGATGCAGGTCATGTATGACGCCATCAAAGCAGCCGGCATAGAGCATCCGGATTTTGTAATGGCTCAATGCATGCAGGAAACAGGTAACCTGAGCTGCAAAAATTGTTGCCTTCGTTACCATAACCTTTTTGGATTTTATAAAAAAGGGAATAAGTGCAAAAAATTTGATTCGGATGAAGAGTGTATCAAATATTATAAAAAATGGCAGCATAAACGATACCCCAAATGGCGGGAAAAATATCCCAAGGGCACTTATTATGATTTTTTAAAACATGCCGGCTATGCGACAGGAGATAAATACACAAAAGAATTAAAACCAAAGGTAGCCTGGGTAAGGAAGCACCTGAAATTATAATTCATAGCTCACCATTTAAATGGTGGGTTATGGGAACGAAAGCCATTTACTTTTTCAATCTCTTTATATCATCAATATGAAACTGTGTATGTGCGGCAAAAATATTATTGATAAAAAGCAGTTCATTGATGCCCTCCGCTTTTAGCATAGCAATAAAATCACCTTTATACCCACGCTGATCAACCACGATGATCTTTTCATAGTTATTGACCAGGAAAGGGGCAAAGGCATTTCCATAAGATTCTTTTACCAGCGCTATCTTCCTTCCGTTCTTATGCTGCGTTTCCATTTTACATATGGGCAGATCTCCCTGGATAAATACTGAATAGCTATTATCACCACTGGCATTCTCTGCATACATATGGGATTTTGCCCAATACCCAATAACGTTGGCGCCGATGTAAAAGTCTACTGAATCGGGAAACAAATAATAGCGGACCGAATCAGGATTATTTTTTAAGACGCTGCTTTTTGTGAGCCTGTAGAACAGCCCGAGGAAACCCGGTTTAACTTTCGAAGGGATGCTATCAAGAGAAGCGGGTGACAGACCTGCAGCCGCACAGAAACTCCTGTACGCATAATAAGCTCCAAGACTGGTCCAGTGATGATCCGTGTTAAAATAAATATATTCGGTGCGATGCTTTCTTATCTCGTCTACCGTATTTACCTTGATGATATTTGAATCTTCAGCCGCATAAATATCGTTGATCGCTTGTTTATTTGGCTTTACCTTGTCCTTGTATTTTTCAGTTACTTCAAATTCAAAGCCGTTTGGGATAACGAGGTTATAGATCTTTAAACCCGGGATCTTTAGCCGGTTGTACATATTGATCACTTCCGCATATTGTTTGCCCATGGACTGACCACCGCTGAACAATTCGAATCCCCTGTTCTTAAAAATAAAAACAGCTCCTTTTCTGACACCTGACTGTCCATCATCGGGCAGGACTTCCGGTAAAGGCAATTCTGTTTTATGAATTACGACGGCGGTATCCCTGTCAGTATTGTTTATTTCCTTTTTACCGGATCTGCATGATACCAGGACGATCATAGTGGCGAGGACAATGTGTGTGATCTTTCCCACTATTTTTTTAACCCCTTTATTTTATCAATATGGAATGGAGTATGGGCTGCAAAAATATTGTTGATGAATAATAGCTCATTAATACCTTCTGCTTTCAGCATTTTTACAAAATCCCCGGTATAATAGCGCTGATCTACCACGATCACTTTCTCATAGTTATTAATAAGGAAGCAGGCAAAAGCATTACCATAGGATTCTTTTACAACGGCGATCTTTCTTCCGTTCTTGTGCTGTGTTTCCATTTTTACTATTGGTAAATCACCTTGCAGGAAAACAGAATAACTATTGGGGCCGCTGGCGCCTTCGCCATACATTTTTGATTTGACCCAATGGCCAATAGAAGTGCTGCCGATATAAAAATTCAATGAGTCTTTAAAAAGATAATAACGAACTGAGTCAGGATTGCTTTGCAGACCCGGGTCTCTTGTCAGCCTGTAAAGAGAACCCAGGAAGGATGGTTTTGTTTTATAAGCAACTGTGTCAAGCGAAACCGGTGTTAATCCTGCCGTTTCGCAAAATGCCCGGTAAGCATAATAAGCGCCGAGACTTGTCCAGTGATGGTCCGTATTGAAATAAATATATTCGGAACGGTGTTTTCTTATTTCATCAATGGCCCAAACTTTTTTAATGTTGGAATCTTCCAAGTTATAAATATTTTCAATAGCAGGCCGGTTGGGTTTTTGCATCTTTGCATATTTCTCCGTGATCTCAAATTCCAAAGCCACCGGGATGATGAGGTTATAGACCTGGATATCCGGCTTCAATAACCTGTTATAAGAATTAATAACATCGGCATAAGCTTTGCCCATGCCCGGGCCGCCACCAAACATTTCAAATGCACGGTTCTTGAAAACAAAAACTTTTTTCTTTACCTGTCCTGTAGCTCCGTCATCCGGCAGTGGACCATCGCTGGTTTCATTCTTAACCGTATCCGTTTTATCAGGCACATCGGTGACATTGGCCTCATCGTACATTTTTATTTCGCTGGACTGAAACCCAAACTCATTACGTAAACCAGTGGCAAAACTTATCCATTTATCCCGCAGTGGAAAATTATCAGCATAGTAAGCTTCAATATCTTTAAAATATTTTCCCTTCCAGAATGAACTGTCGGAATATTTGGGAAATGTCGCCAATTTGCGGTTTTCCATGACAGACACCGAATCTTTTTTCATCGCTAAAGAAGCAATACCCCCCAGCAATAAAATTCCACAGAAAACGATCACGTTAACCAGGTGGATCTTTTTATTTGTTGTTTCACTCATATTCATTCCTCCAATATTTTGCGAGGCGAGCCGAAGCAATCTCCTCAATTTTTATTATCCTAGAACCGGAAATAAATAAACGGGTTATAACTTTTACCTACTAATTGGGCTACACAAAGAAAAAGCAGGAAAACATTAAAGCCGATGGTCAGTGTGTCGACAAAAGTAATACGTCTCCCCTTTTTCTCTACCCAGGCCATCACTTTATGATATACCGGCATACAAAGAACAATAGCCAGGATAAGCCAGAATAAATGGGTAGTGATCGTATTCATTACTTCCATATTACCATGGGGGCCGGCGCTGAATGAGAACAATTTTTTTACATAGGCGATCAATATCTCTGTATCTGTAAAATAAAAAATCACCCAACCCGGGATAATGATCAGCAAAGCATAAAAGTGAGAAAAGAAAGCAGGGATCTTTTCAAGCACCTTTAATAAAAATGCTCTTTCGAGTGATATAAAGATGAAAAAATACAGACCCCAGAAAATAAAATTCCAGCTGGGGCCATGCCACATGCCTGTCAGGAACCAAACAATGAATAAATTAAGATAGACCCGTTTTTTATTGCCTCCTAACGGGATATAAACATAATCCCTGAAAATACTTCCTAATGAAATATGCCATCTTCGCCAGAACTCGCCGATAGATTTAGAGATATAAGGGTATTCAAAATTCTCCCGGAAATGGAAACCAAACATTCTTCCAAGACCAATAGCCATATCGGAATAACCTGAAAAGTCAAAATAGATCTGTATGGCAAACATGACCAACCCCACCCAGGCTTCCAGGCTCGACAGGGATAAAAGTTCTGTCATGTTTAAAGGATCACCGTGATCGCCCATATATTTTTTTACGATTTCGGCTGCTACATTGGCGATGATCACTTTTTTAAACAAGCCAATACAAAAACGGGAAAGTCCAAGACTAAAATCTTTTAATGTTTCCTTGCGTCCGTTTATTTCCTTTTCAACATGAGCATAACGGATAATAGGCCCGGCCACTAATGAGGAATAAATAGAAACGTACATTAAAAATTTTGGGAAGTTGCGTTGCGCATTAATAGTTCCCCTGTAAACATCCACCACATAAGAAATGGTGTGAAATGTATAAAAGGAAATACCAATGGGTAAAGCATAGCCCGGCGCTGTGAATGATGTGCCCAGCAGGGAGTTCACCTGGTTAACAAGAAATACATCGTATTTAAATGTTGCCAGTAACCCAAGGTTAAAGACCAGGGTTACAACAACACCGACCTTTGCCCATTTGGTGCCACGATGTTTTTGTATAAAAAGAGCATTGGCCCAGTCAAAGGTTGATGATAAGATGAGCAATGAGATCCAGATAGGCTCACCCCAACCATAAAAAGCCATTGAGAAAACAATAAGCACCCAGTTTCTCCACATCGGGTTCTTATTGCTGTAATAAAAAATAAGATTCAGCGGAAGGAAGACGAAAAGAAACAGCAGGCTGGCAAATACCATGAGGTGGGAACTATTTAGTCGTGTAAAATAGTAATTAGGTTTTATTAATTACAAGGGAAAGAACAAAAAATTTGTGAAGAAAGCTAGTAGGGAGAAGGAAGTAGTTAGTAGTGAGAAGGAAGTAGCTAGTGGGGTGCGTGCAATTGTTAATTTCACTAGGGCTTGTAGCAAGCAGCTGCCAGATAATGGAGACCGTTCGGTTTCGTACCCCTACTCGCTACTTCCTACTTGCTACTCCTTACTAGCATTCCCCACTAACCTCATCATAGTTCCTTTCTCAGCCTCGCCACGGGGATATTCAGTTGTTCCCGGTATTTGGCGACTGTACGGCGTGCAATATTGTAACCTTTTTCCTGCAGGAGTTCTGTCAGCCGTTCATCGCTCAGCGGATGTTTTTTTTCTTCCTCTTCTATCAGGTTGCTGAGGATCTTCTTTACTTCCCGGGTAGATACTTCTTCGCCTCTGTCGGTACTCAGTGATTCGCTGAAGAAGAACTTCAGCCTGTACGTACCAAATTCTGTCTGCACGAACTTACTGTTGGCCACCCGGCTTACCGTTGAAATATCAAGGTTGGTCTTTTCTGCAATATCTTTCAATATCATCGGCCGCAATTCGGTTTCATCCCCCGTCAGGAAGAATTCGTATTGGCGCTGCATAATGGCATTCATAGTACTCAGCAGCGTATGCTGCCGCTGTTTGATGGCATCAATAAACCATTTGGCCGAATCTATTTTTTGTTTGATAAAAAGCACCGCTTCTTTTTGGCGCTTATCTTTCTTGGAGCCCCGCTCGTATTCCTTAAGCATATCCCGGTAACCCTCGCTGATGCGGAGTTCGGGAGCATTACGGCTGTTGAGTGTTAATTCCAGTTTGCCGGCATTATTATAAATAAAAAAATCCGGGACCACATAGTTCTCCGCTTTGTTCATTTCTCCCAAATTGCCGCCAGGCTTGGGGTTCAGGCGGATGATCTGTTGCATCACTTCCCGCAACTGGTCGTCATCAATGTTCAGTCCCCGTTGAATTTTTTCATAATGTTTTTTGGAAAACTCGTCAAAGTATTTGGTGATGGCTTTAATGGCAATGTCAATAACACTCCCCCGCTCATCGGCGGGACCGGCTTCATCTTTTTGCCTCCGCAACTGTATCAGCAGGCATTCCTGCAGATCCCTTGCAGCCACTCCCGGCGGGTCAAATTGCTGGATCTTTTTTATCAGCGATTCAACTTCTTCATTGGTTGCATTGATGTTTTGACGAAAAGCCAGGTCATCAACAACAGCGGCCGTTTCTCTTCTTAAGTAACCGTCTTCATCAATACTGCCTACTATCTGTTCCGCAATAGCCTGATCCTTTTCTTCAAGCTTTAGCAAGCCCAGCTGGTTAAGCAACATTTCATAAAAACTGGTTTCAGATTTAAAAGGCAATTGCCGGCCTTCATCTTCTTCCGGGTAGTTGTCATCCCGGAGTTTATAGTCGCCCACTTCGTCGTCGCCATCCCGCACATATTCACTTACGTCTATATTTTCGTATTCGTCATTGCTGCCATCCTTATCTTCATATTCTTCTTCCCCGGGTTCACTGAACTCATCTTTCATTTCATCTGCATCCTCATGTTTATCTTCATCCAGTTCCAGGGCCGGGTTTTCTTCCATTTCTTCTTTGATTCGGACTTCCAGGCTGGCCGTAGGGACCTGCAGCAGTTTCATCAATTGAATTTGCTGGGGCGATAATCTTTGCAGTAATTTCTGCTGTAAGCTCTGGCTAAGGGCCATGGGTTCGTTTAATTTTAACAGGCGGTCTTAAAAAAATTCTTCCTTTGCACAAAAATAATGCCTAAATTTAAATACAAATAAATAAAAGATGGTGCAACGACATTATTATTTTCTTGTTGTGTTCCTGTTAATCTTTATTGGAGAAATTTTTGGGCAAGAAACTGCCCGGATTGGGCAACAAAATGATTGTATTCCCCATAAAAATGACTCTGTGACTACAATACACAAAGCAATTAAAGTTTGTGACGGCTCCGGCTGGAACATTTCTCATCGAATTGCGCCTTCCTTGAAGACCGAAGAGTCCAACAAACTCCTGAAGATCCCTATAAATTATAATAAGGATGCAAATTTTGATTTTGAAAAACAACTCCGGCTGGATTATAAAGGCAATGATACAGCAAGCGGCAAACAACCACAGTTGATATTATTCAAACCGTCATTTCAATCTTCATACACAGCCCATCTTGGCTTTTTCTGCAAAAAAGAATTGCAATTGGATAAGATCACTTTTGTTCCTCTCCGCTTCCGATTGGGTTCAATGGAATATGTAAACTGGATGGAGCAGAAGCCGAATGCTTTAAAACCCGTGTTGCATTGATATTATATTTCTCACAGATTTCACAGATTAGCACAGAGAAGATCTGTGTTGTTCCGTGTAATCTGTGAGAAAAAAATTATAAGGAAACAGATTGCTCTCTTAGCACCTTCTTCACAATATTCACCATCTTCTCCCCCTTCTCCTTTACCTGTTCTTCTGTCCATATTAAACTAATAGAAGTAGAGATACAGCGGCTCATGATCGCATCGCTGGCAGAAAAGTCTTTTGTAGCATGATGTATGACCTCTGCTTTCAGATCAGGATGCAAAGCATTTAATGTAGTTGCATTTTTCAGGTGATCCCATTTACGGATGTAGTGCCAGTTATTATCATACCAGTAAAAATTACCGGGCAATATTCCCTGTGCTTTCATTTCATTCACTACAGTCTTTGTTATTTCTTCGGTGGGCAAAAACCAACTGAGAAAAGTACAACTGTCGCCTGCCGGGTCGGGGATGCGACGGAAAGAGATCTCCGGCACCTGTGCTAAAATGTTTTTTAACAGCGCATGATTTTTTTTCTGGATAGCTAAAAATTCAGGCAACCTCTTTATCTGCGCCAACCCAACGGCAGCATGCAGTTCAGATATCCGGTAGTTATAACCAATGAACGGATGAAGATCAGCGCCACGGTCTGCGCCTTTATGGTCGTGACCATGATCCGTGTATCCGTCCAATTTTGTATAGAGGTCTTCCCGGTTTGTCATCACGGCACCACCTTCGGCACAGGTCATTATTTTTACAAAGTCAAATGAAAATGTTCCTGCATCACCAATCGTTCCTAATGCCTTTCCTTTATAAGATGCGCCAATACTCTGGCAGGCATCTTCCAGCAATATCAGTTTATGTTCTTTACAAATAGCAACCAATGCGTCGAGGTCAGCCATGCTGCCGCACATGTGTACAGGCATTACTGCTTTTGTTTTGGGAGTAATGGCTTTTTTAACTGCATCGGGATTCAGGGTCAGTGTATCATCTACATCAACAAATACCGGCACAGCACCAACACTTAATATGGATTCAAATGATGCAACGAAAGTAAAAACGGGAGTAATGATCTCATCGCCATAACCAATACCCAACGCACTCAATGCAGTTGTTAATGCTGATGTACCACTTGATGTGAGTTGAGTATATTTACTGCCAAAGGTTTTGCAAATAGCTTCTTCCAGTTCTTTGCTTTTCCAGATGCCTTTGCGGGGACCATCAAACCCATAGCGCATCAGGATGCCGGTTTGCAGCACATCATTTACTTCTTTCCTTTCTTTATCACTCCAGAGTTCGTAGCCGGGCATTGTTTGTAATTAAAAGTGAATAGATAAAAACTAATAGTTGCTTCGCTTGCCAAAGAAAAGACTAAAGCCATGCAAAGATAAATAAGCAATAGAAATATAAAATTCATCTCAGCGCCTCTGCGTCTCTGCGGTTATTTTAACTATGGCTTATAAAACTCCCACTTCCCCCCCGGCTGCACCAGTATCGCAATTTCACTCAGGTCACTTTCATTATTATTTTTTCCAACAGCCGTAATAACATAGCGATAAGAGAAATGCTGCGATGACAATGTTTCTTTCATTTGAAATCCGCCGGCTGCGGTTACAAATCTTGAAAGGTATTTTGGTGAATTGCCAAAGGTCTCGTTATGCGAATCGGCAGCATATTGATAAACCACGTAATATTTTATCTCTACCAGGTTCCTCGGATCGGGCCTGACGGTTAATTGTATCACAGAGTCATTGGTGATCGTTCTTTCTACGATCGGCGGCCAGGGCTTTTCATTATCGATCCAACGCATGGGCGGTAGCAGGGCCGGGTATTTATAATAGTCATTCTGCAAACTATCATTCCAACCAAGGGGGTTTCTTTCAAATGATTTACTGCTGAAATAAATACTGCCCTGCACATTGGGATAGCGGCGCAACAATTTTATCTGGTCAGGTATCTGGTTGGGATCATTCCATCCTTTCTCTTTTCCGCCGGCCCGGTAAATACCATGACCAATATAAATATGGCGGCCGTAACTGTGCCGGCTCCACCAATCAAGCAATACTTCGTAAGCAATTTTATCATGCCCGATCTCGAGATATAATTGCGGAGTTACATAATCGATCCAGCCTTTTTTCAACCAGAGCAAAATATCTGCATACAGGTCGTCATAATTGGTTTGACCGGCTTTGCTGTCGCTGCCTTCGGGGTCGTCTTTTTTATTTCGCCAAACACTAAAAGGGGAAATACCAAACCTGCATAGCCTTTTTTCTTTTTTAATGACCTTACTTATTGCCTGGATGATAGAATCCGTATTACTTCTGCGCCAGTCATCTTTACTCAGGTTGCTGCCGGAATTTCTGTAAGAAGCTTCATCCGGGAATTCTTTACCGGGAATGCGATATGGATAAAAATAATCATCCATGTGAATAGCATCCACATCATACCTTTTTACAATATCCTGGACAACATTCACCACAAATTGTTGCGCTTCTTTATTGGCCGGGTCAAAATATTTTTTATCGCCATAGGTTAAAAACCATTCGGGATGCATGCGGGTAATATGGTTGGGGGCAATAGAAGAAGTATTGATATTGAAGACAGCCCGGTAAGGATTGAGCCAGGCATGGAACTCCATTCCTCTTTTATGTGTTTCCCCGATCATGAACTGCATGGGGTCGTAATATGGTGATGGGGGCTGTCCCTGCACGCCGGTAAGCCACTGGCTCCATGGTTCATAGGGGGATGGATAAAAAGCATCTGCAGCGGGACGTACCTGCATGATGATCGCATTCATTCCATTTTTCTGGTGCATATCCAATATGCGGATAAAATCAGCTTTTTGTTTCTCAGGATCCCATTGGCCATTCTGGGGCCAGTCAATATTATCAACGGTGGCGATCCATACGCCACGGAATTCATACTTGGGCTGCGCCTGGCAGGAATAAGAAATAAGGAATAAGATCCCGATAGCTATCGGGAAAGAAATAAGAAAGTGTTTGATCTTCATATGCGGATTTACTTGTTGCGAAAATACATTATTCACCTGCATCACGGATCTTATCGAGAAGATCGCTGAGAATATTAGCATCGTTTTCTGAAAGCTTGCCCAGCACTCCGTCTATTTCATCCTGGCGGCTATCGAGCCTTTCCAATAATTTTTTTCCTTTATCGGTGATGATCACATCAACCAGGCGGCGATCATTTTTACAGGTCAGTTTTTTTACCAGCCCTTTTGTAATAAGCCGGTCAACGATACGGCTTGTATCACTCATTTTTTCCAGCATTCGTTCCCTTATCTGCAAGGTGGAAAGAGGTTGCGGAAAGCTGCCCCGCAAAATGCGAAGGATATTGAATTGCTGGGGGGTGATATCTTCCGCTTCGAACATGGTCCTTGTTCTTTCTCTCATCCAGCCAACGGTATAAATGAGATTGATGGCAGCTTTCTGGTGCACATTCCGGAATTTGGATTGTTGTATGTCTTTATCAATACCCATAGACTTTTTATAAAGTACAAAATTAAAGTCACAACACTGAAACATATAATTTATTTCAGAAACTTACACAGATTTACCAATTATTAACATTGCCGGAGCAGCTACAGTGCATAAATTTCTCTCTTTGTGGTATTGTAGTATAGGAAGAAATTAAGTTGCTTTGTAGTACGAACCTCCTGACCCCTGACCATATCTTACAATTTTGGCCGGGGCGGCAGGATTAAAAACCTTGTTTCATGAAGCTGTTATCCGAATCCATCCGCAGTTTTTTTGAAGGATTTGCTTCCTTCTATACCTCCTTCTTTGATGAAATGAAGAAATGGTAGAGAGAAGCTACAAGCTATTAGCCATTAGCCATTAGCCATTAGCTGCGAGTTTATCGTCAGAAGTGATCCTATTCTATCGTAAATTTCTAATTGAAGTGATCTGCTTGTAGCTAGCAGCTAAAGGCTAGAAGCTTTTTTTAACTCCGCCGCCATTTTAAAAACAGTAAAAATGTGATGCGCTTCGTGCAGCAGAAAAAAATTAAGCCATTGTGCAATGGTCATGGTACCAAAAGTCGGGTGGGTGCCTGTTCTCTGAAGATCCTTTTCTTTAATTGAAAGACTACCCATTGACATTTCCTTACGGGTGGTGATCAGGTTTCCCATTATCTCACGGATGGTTTTGCCGCAGTTTTCAAGAAATACCGGGTCTGTATCTGCTGAATATCGTGGAAATGATGGATTGTTTTCTTCCAGCATTTTTTTTATCCTGGCGCAAAAGACATGCTGGTAAGTTTGCAAGTGAACAATGTTTTCAAAAATGGACCATTTCCCCGGGGTCAATTGCCTTCTTATCAGCTCATCCGATAAACCATCAATAATATCTAACAGGGCTTTATGCTGGTATTGCAAACGGGTGGATAAATAGGATTGCATTTCCATATATAAGGTTTTAGGTTTTATTCCGGGTATATACAGTAGGCAGGGTAAATCGATATCCCTGTTTTATCTCTCGCACACTTTTGTACCCTCACTGCAATTAGAACATCCTTCTCCCGCCTCTGGCGGGATCAGGATGACAAATTGAATTTCTTTTTTATGATCTTTCCCACACTTTCGTACCCTCACTGCAATTAGAGCAGATGTCAATATTCTTACGGCCTTTCAGGATCTTTTTTCTGAAAGTACGGTATTCCCCGTTTTTCCAGATTTCCTTAAAAGACTTTTTTTTCAGGTCACCCAATTGGTGCTGTGCATCTTTATCAAAACAACAGGGTGCCACCAGTCCGTCCCATGTTATCACCGGGTCATGCCAAAGGCGCCAGCAATGATTGGCCAGCTTTCCCTTGAATTCATAACCATTTCCATTTTTGCGATAGCGGCTGTATTTATCGATCGTAGGAATTAATTGGTTCGGGTCATTTTTAAAGTCATATACCTGTGCGGTTTTAAACCACACATCATCCACGCCTATTTCTTTAGCCAGTTTTTTTACATCTTCGACCTGGTGTTCATTAGGCTTTACCACCAGGAACTGGAAAACAATAAACGGCGTTTTACTTTTCAATTCTTTTTTCCACCTGACAATATTCTTTGCGCCTTCGATCACTTTATCAAGTTGCCCGCCCACCCGGTATTGCCGGTACACATCCTGCGTAGTGCCGTCAATGGAAATGATGAGACGGTCAAGACCGCTTTCAATAGTTCTCCTGGCATTATCATCATTTAAATAATGGGCGTTGGTGGATGTGGCCGTGTAAATTTTTTTCTTCGAAGCATATTCCACCATATCCAGGAAATCAGGATTGAGGTAAGGTTCTCCCTGGAAATAAAAAACGAGGTAGAGCAGGTCTTTGGAAAGGTCATCAATGGTTTTACTGAAAAAATCTTTTTGTAACATCCCTGTTGGTCTTGTAAATGCTCTCAGCCCGCTTGGACATTCCGGGCAACGGAGATTACAGGAAGTAGTTGGTTCAAATGAAATAGAAACAGGGTAACCCCACTGCACCGCCCTCTTGGTCCATTTGCTGATATAATAGCTGCCCAGCACCTTCATACCATTCCAGGCACGCCGGGGTGTAAGTTTGGATAAAAGGTTTAAACTATCTCTGCGATTAAATCTTGCCATCAGGAAGTAAAGGTACTACTTCGCAAAATGACGGAGCTTCGTAGTACGAAGTAAGTTGCTATCTTGAAACGGCTTTCTGATGAATCACCCGGGTTTTCCATACCGTATTTTCCCTTTGGGAGATGCAGCCATTACGGTTGACTTCGGCAATTGTATTGATGAAACAATGAACAAAGAAGTTATTGCAAGATTCGATCAGTTGCAACAGCAGCCCTTGCCCGGGATGATCGAAGCAGTGCCGGCTTACAGCTCTCTCACGGTTTATTATGATATGATGACCCTGAAGAAAAAGATCCCTCTCCATCAAACCGTATATGAATGGATGCGGCAACAGCTGGAAGAAAGGTTACAACAACCTGTTCAGCAAGATCAAATCACAGGAAGGCTGCTAAATATCCCGGTTTGTTATGACGAAGAATTTGCATTAGATATTCAGCAGCTGGCCGCAACAAAAAATATTTCTGTTGAAGAACTGGTACAAATTCATACAGCCAAACAGTATAAAGTTTATATGCTTGGCTTTTTACCGGGTTTTGCGTACATGGGTGAAGTAGATGAAAAAATTGCCATGCCCCGCAAACCACAGCCGGTTAATATAGTAGAAGGAAGTGTCGGCATCGCCGGGAAGCAAACCGGCATCTATCCACTGTCCTCTCCCGGCGGATGGCAGATCATCGGGAGGACGCCGTTGAAATTATTTAAAGCCCCTCCAAACCTCCCGCAAGGGGAGGCTTTAGACTCTGAAAGTTTGAATGTGACTGCAACTGAACCAACATTATTAAAGGCAGGAGACCTTGTTAAGTTTTATTCAATCACAAAAAATGAATTTGAAGAAATAAAAAAAACAGGGCCGCAGAATCATTGATAGATAAAGTCATTTTTTATCTCTGCGCCTCTGCTTCTCTGCGGTAAAAAATGAGTTTAAAAATCATCAAAGCAGGCATACTGGATACCATACAGGATATGGGTCGTTATGGCAACCAGCATCTTGGCATCAACCCGGCTGGTGCGATGGACAAATATGCCATGCAGGTATCGAATATATTGCTGGGAAATAAATTAACAGAAGCAGTGATTGAAATGCATTTCCCCGCTTCTGTATTTATGTTCACCCAGCCCGCAATCATTGCATTGGGTGGCGCCGATCTTTCTGCAAGCATCAATGGTGAACCCGTTCCCAACCTGCATGCAATTATTGTTGGTAAAAATGATGTGCTGCAATTTCATAAACCCATCAATGGGGCCAGAGCTTACCTGGCGGTTGCCGGCGGTTTTGTTATTCGTGAATGGATGAATAGTTACAGTACTCACCTCAAAGCAAAAGCCGGGGGATTTAACGGAAGGACCCTTCAGAAAGATGATGAGATCTTTTTACGCCAGTCCTCTTCTTTCCCTATCAAACAAAATGATTTTACCATATTGCCCTGGCAGGCAGATGAAAGGTGGGGAGATGATCAAAAAGAAATATTTGTTTTGCCCGGCAATGAATGGGAACGGCTGACCATTGAATCAAAAGAAAATTTTTTAATGACATCCTTTGTCATCACCAATCAATCAGACCGGATGGGTTACCGGTTGAATAATATTCCCTTGCCGGTCATGTCAAATGAAGAAGTGGTCTCATCCGGGGTAAGTTTCGGTACTGTTCAATTATTACCAAACGGGAAACTGATCGTGTTAATGGCCGATCACCAAACCACCGGTGGTTATCCAAGAGTGGCGCATGTCATTTCAGCACATCATTCAAGACTGGCCCAGATGAAACCCGGGAACAAAATTCATTTCAGGTTCACTGACCAGCAAACCGCAGAAAAATTATTTATAAAACAACAACAACATTTGCTGCAACTGCAAAATGCCTGTACTTTCAGGTTAGCAGAATATTTTAAACAATGAGTCCTGGAGAAAATGAGAATTTAAATGACTCTTCGAAAGCCTCCCCCTTTGGGGCGACCGGGCATAGCGAAGGTCGGGAACGAAGTTCGTGGAGGGGGCTTGACATTAATTGCGATATGGGCGAAGGCATCGGCAACGATGAAGCCATCATGCCCTTCATCAGTTCGGCAAATATTGCCTGCGGTTATCACGCCGGTGATGAAGACACTATGAAACGGACTGTTGATCTGGCAATGAAACATAATATTTCCATCGGTGCACATCCTTCCTATTCAGACAGGGAGAATTTTGGAAGGACAGAGATCCATTTAGAGTTGAGTGAAGTGTATGACATTGTTACAAAACAAATTCACTTACTCAGGGAAATAACAAAAACGGCCGGCGCATCCCTGCATCATGTAAAACCACATGGCGCATTATATAATATGGCAGCAAGAGATAAACAGCTTTCGGCAGTCATCTCTCTTGCGGTGAAAGATGTGGATGAAAAACTAAAACTATATGGACTCAGTGGTAGTCATCTTATCAGGGAAGCCCGGAACCTGGGAGTAAAAACTGTCAGTGAAGTTTTTGCCGACCGGACCTACCAGGATGATGGAAGGCTAACCCCCCGTTCAGAACCGGGCGCATTGATCAATGATACGGATAAAGCTGTGCAACAGGTATTGCAGATGATAAAAGAAACCAAGGTAACAACTGTATCAGGAAAAATAATTTCGATCGTTGCCGAAACCATCTGCATTCATGGTGATGGAATGCATGCAGTGGAATTTGCAAAAGCCATTCATGATGCAATCCGAAAAATGAAACAAGTGAATGAATAACGAGTCTTCAAATAATCAGGGTCTTCGAAAGCCCCTCCTTGCGAGGGGTTGGGGAGGCCCCATACTCGGCGCCGCCTTCTTAATGGCCACTTCCGCCATCGGGCCCGGCTTTTTAAATAATACCAGTGTCTTTACTCAACAATTGCTGACCAGCTTCGGCTTTGTTATTCTTATTTCTGTTGTCATTGATATCGGTGCCCAATTGAATATCTGGAGGATCATTACCGTCAGCGAAAACCGGGGGCAAGATCTTTCTAATAAATTATTTCCCGGCCTCGGTTATTTATTAGCAACACTGGTAGCATTTGGAGGATTAGCATTTAATGTTGGCAATATTGCCGGTTGTGGCATGGGACTGGAAGTACTTACAGGTCTTGATGCCAAATGGGGAGCTGTTATCAGTTGTATTATCGCATTAGTGATTTTCTGGATAAAAGAAGCCGGCAAAGCCATTGATTGGTTTGTAAAGATCCTGGGCATTGCCATGATCGGGTTAACAGTCTATGTGATGTTTGCTTCGCATCCGCCTTTTGGAAAAGCTATTCAGCATACTTTCTGGCCTGAGAAAATTGATGTGGAGATGATCGTCGCATTGGTGGGAGGAACGGTCGGTGGTTATATCAGTTTTGCAGGCGCCCATCGTTTATTGGATGCCAATGTAAAAGGGATCGCCGCTATTCCGCAGGTAAATAAAAGTTCTGTTACCGGTATTATTATCACAGCTACGATGAGGTATGTTTTGTTTTTAGCTGCGCTGGGCGTAGTATGGGCAGGCGCTTCACTTGCTGTTAAGAATCCAGCCGCTTCCGTTTTTCAAATTGCTGCAGGTAACCTGGGCTATAAATTCTTTGGAGTGGTATTGTGGTCAGCAGCTATTACTTCCGTCATCGGGGCTTCTTTTACTTCTGTTTCTTTTTGGAAAACCTTTAGCCCGGCATTGGAAAAATATCAACGGCTGCTCATTTCCGGTTTCATTATTTTCTCTACCCTCATTTTTGTTTTATTAAAACAACCACCCGGTTCTATTCTTGTTATGGCAGGCATATTGAATGGATTGATCCTCCCGGTCGCATTAGCCATCATGTTAATAGCCGTAACCAGGAAAAGATTATTTCCTTCTTACCAGCATCCGCTATGGATGCATATCACCGGCTGGCTCGTTGTTGCCTTAATGACCTGGATGAGCATTATCACCATTCAGCAAAATATTGGAAAATTGTAGGAAGGCTATTAGCTATTAGCCGTTAGCCATTAGCTGTTAGCTTTGACACGTTCTCAATTGAAATTTGTGCTACAATTCAGCAAATAGAGAGAGTTTTATCATTTTCGGGTTCTTGCATTTATTCATTTCAATTACGATGATCTCGTTTTTTTCGATGAAGCTAATGGCTAACGGCTAATAGCTAACGGCCTCCCAACAAAAAAGCCCCCGATAGAAATCGAAGGGCTTTTGTTTTCATCCATCCTTGTTATGTGTCCAATCAGCCGTTTAATATTTTTGATCCAAGCAAGTAATTCCGTGAAGGATGATATATGAAAAGACATGTACCATTCTTTATTGTTGTAATAATATTGGTTGATTCTTTCTGCGGCACGGCCGGGCAACCCCAGCTGCGGCCCATGAATATCCCGGCATTCGCTCTTGCCGCATCTACATAAGCAGCGCCATGTATCACGATACTGCGTTCAAGTGCTTTATCATTATATCCCGGGTCCACACCATTGATGCGTAATGACAGACCATGCTCGCCGATATAGGTGTTCGATGTTATATAAAAACCCAGGCTGCTCTGCAATGATTCCATCTTATTGGAAAACTGCGTGGCATATTCCCCGCCGGAATTTTTTCCGTGCGCCACATAGGTATTGATGACAAGTTTATTATTCGACACATCAATAATATATAATCTCTTTTTCCTGGATGACTGGCTGAAATCGCAAATGGTTAAGTAATCAACCCGGCTTATCATTTTTCTTTCCAATAAGTTTTGATAACCCTTCCAGGCATAATCAAATGCTTCTTTGGATAAGCCAAACTCCTGCAGGTTGATATTATTATACAATACCGATGCCGCATCAGCTGAAGTAAAAGAAGAATCCATCGGCCGCCAAAGGCTTGCCGACGGCGATGCCGTAATAGTTGGGTGAATAACCGAAGCAGCAGGAATATTGCTTTCAGTTGTTTGCAGGACCGGGATCATGGTAAACGAAGTACATAATAATCCCACGGATATGGACAATAAGAGTTTTTTCACTCAGGGTACGGTTTTTCTCAGGAATAATCTCCTTCCGGTTATTATTCCTTAGGATTGGATTTAAAAACGTAAGGCAATGCAATGATATTATCTGGTTCTTATTAATGCAAGGAATAAACTATTGTTTTTTAATCTTTTGCGAAGAAATACTTAGAAGTAGATATACTATTACCGGGGAAACTACGAGACGTAAGCATTTACGAATAGAGACAGCCTGCTAACGGCTAATAGCTAATGGCTAATGGCTTTCTTCGACTCAATTCTCCATACTCTTAATATCACGTTGCTTGATGATGAATTCACTTGAATAAACTTTGAGCAGCACCATAAATAATGAAATAAGTAAGGGACCGAATATCAAACCGATAAACCCAAAAAGGTTTAAACCAATGATGACGCCGAATACCGTGGTAAGCGGGTGCACATTGCCTAATTTTCTCAATAAGGAAAAACGCAACACATTATCCACCGTACCAATAACACCAAAACCATAGAAGGTCATCGCAATACCCTGCCAGGTTTGGTTGTTGGCAAAAAAGATAATGATCAGCGGGATATAAGCCAGCGCAGCGCCGATCACCGGCAACATCCCCGCAATACAGGTAACGCCAAACCAGAAAAAAGGTTCTTTCACACCAATGATCAAATAACCGATCAACCCCACCACACCCTGTGCAAATGCCACCAGCGGAATGCCAATAGCATTTGACACGACCATCGTGTTTACTTCTTTGCTGATCCTGTGTACATTCTCATCCCGCAACGGGATATATTCATAGATAGCTTTTTCCAGTTTGGCCCTGTTCACCAGCATGAAATATAAAATGAAGTACATGAAAAAGATGGTGGTGAGTGTATTAAAAGTAGCGCCGAGGATCTTGGGCAGGCTTTGGGTGATCGCACCGCCCAGCTTATTGATATTCTCATCGCTGGCCAGCGTCACATTAAAACGGTTTTCGATATTGGCCACTACTTTTTTTAAGGCCAGCACCAGTTCTTCCGAATGTTGTATGGCATAACTGACCTTTGATGAAAGCATATTCACCAGCAACCCCACCGGCAGCAGGATGACGCTAAATGAAAATAACATCAGTAAAACGGCTGTCCATCCTTTGCGCAATTTTTTCTTTTCCGTGAGGAAAAACATCCAGCGCCGCAGCAACACATATAAAGTGATAGCGCCCAATAAGGCCGGCAGAAAACTTTGCAATTGGAAAAACAATAAGATCCCCAGCAATAAAATGATGACAATAAAAAAGAATTGCCGTATCCGGTTCTGGTCAATGGTGTTGCTGCTCATAATAGATGCTAAAAGTAACGAAATGTTAAGGAAGAAGCAGTCAGGTCGATTGTTAGCTATTAGCTTTTAGCCATTAGCCGTTAGCTTTGACACGGTCTCATTGAAATTTGTGCTACAATTCAGCAAAATAGAGAGAGTTTTATCATTTTCGGGTTCTTGCATTTATTCATTTCAATTACGATGATCTCGTTTTTTTCGATGAAGCTAATGGCTAATGGCTAACCGCTAACGGCTAAAAGCTAACAGCTTTAAACTTTCACCTCCTTCCACTTCCCTTTCTTAAAATAATACCAGGCTGCCATCGCCATCACCGATTCCGCTACGGGTATTGCAATAAAAGCACCCACCGGCCCCATCTTAAAAGTTTCGGCCAGCAATAAAGCAAAGGGGATCTGGAACAACCAAAATCCAACAATATTGATCCATGTCGGTGTCCTGGTATCACCTGCGCCGTTCAATGCCTGTATCATCACCATGCCGATACCATAGAATATATAACCGGCCCCGATGATCTGCAGCGCCATCACGGCAAACTTGTGTACCTCCGGTTCATTCGTAAAAATGCTGATGATCGGCGAAGCGAATAATAAGAACAGTATCATTACCCCACCCATAAAAATGGCATTGTATTTTGTTGTCAGCAATACACTCTGTTCGGCTCTTAATGGTTGATTGGCGCCAAGGTTCTGCCCGACCAATGTTGCAGCTGCATTACTAAGTCCCCATGCCGGAAGGATAAAGAATACAACATTCCTTATTGCCACCTGGTAACCAGCCGATGCATCCGTGCCGCCGGTTGTGGATACGATCCATGCCAGTATGATCCAGCTTCCGCTCTGTATAAAGAACTGGAAGGTTGCCGGCCAGGCCACTTCAAACAAATGTTTTACCAATGGCGTATCCCATTTAAAGTGCGGCCATTTTATTTTGATCGTGTTTTTATTACTGAATAAATGAAAACACTGGTAAACAACTCCTATACCTCTTCCAATGGTAGTGGCAATAGCAGCGCCCTTTAATCCCAATGCAGGAAAAGGACCATAGCCCATGATCAGCATCGGGCAAAGAAAAATATTAATGATACTGGCGATCCACAGGCTGCGCATGGCAATAGCCGCATCGCCGGCGCCACGGAAAATGCCATTGATAAGGAACAATAAAATAATGATCACACTTCCGCCGAGCATGATACGGGTAAACACCGCTCCTTCTTTTATCACTTCAGCCCTTGCTCCCATTAAGCGCAAAACATCGGGAGCAAAAATGATCCCTGCAATACTGAACACAATGGCGCATACGATCCCAAGCAGGATGGATTGTGCGCCTGCATGTGAAGCAGCTTCCGGATTCTTTTCACCAATGCGCCTTGATACTATTGCAGTAGCAGCAGTACTCAGACCGATAGCGATCGTATAGATCAATGCGACCACTGATTCGGTAAGACCAACCGTAGCCATCGCCACTTTATTATGCGGTGCAGGCAGGTGACTTACAAAGTACATATCCACGACAGCAAAAACAGATTCAAGACTTAGTTCCAGGATCATGGGAATAGCTAATAGAACAATGGCCCCGCGGATACTGCCTTGGGTATAGTCATGCTCCCCGCCCTTCAGCGATTGTTTGAGCAATGCATAAAAATGAGATAGTTTATTTGTATATGTTGATTGAGACATGATTGAAAATCTTTTAAAATAAATAAAATGTAAATAGAAACAGCAATAATTAATTGCTACCAGACGGACCGTCTGTATTTTCCAGGTTCTTAACTTGATCGAACCCGCCTGCCGGCAGGCAGGCCTTAAAGATTTTCATATTCGTTGCTTAAAGAAGGGCGAAGGTAGTAATTTTTATTATACACATATTCCGGAACGATAGCTATCGGGTTTTCAACACAGAGATACAGAGGTTTGGAGTTACACAGAGAGAGCGTAAAATTGGGATCCAAAACTCTGTGTAACTCTGTTTCTCTGTATCTCTGTGTTGAAATTCTTCAGCCCCAGACCAAAAACCATTTCCATTATAAATCCCTATATTTATCCATAGTACCCGAAGCAAACTCCAAAACCACCGCCAATGAGTCTGACTACTTCCACGGGTGCTGTAGCCCCCGCTGCTACAACTGCCAACAACGATCATTCCCTGGTATTTTCTTTGGATGTTTTACGTGGCCTTGCCCTGCTGGGCATCCTTGTCATCAGTATCGGGGAATTTGGGGGCTTCACGGCCAATGACCAGGCTTTTTATCGTACCGGTACACATGGCGGCAATTTTAAACTGATGAACCTTGTTTCCCTCTTGTTCGAAGGGAAAATGCTGGCCCTTTTTGCAATGGTATTCGGTGCCGGCATTATTTTATTCCTGCAAAAAAAAGATCGCCCGGTTGCTATTTCAGCAGCCGATGCACATATCAGGAGAATGATGTGGCTCATGATCTTTGGTGTCGTCAACGCATTCATCTTATTATGGCCCGGTGATATTTTATTTCCATTCGGCGTAGTGGGCATCCTGCTGTTTGCATTTACAAGACTAAAAGCCAAAGGACTTATTATCGCCGCGATTGTATGCACCCTGGTCTATTGCGGCAAACAATACTGGAACTATGCCGATGATAAGAAGGATTATAAAAAATACCTGGTGGTAACGGCTGTAGAAAAGAAATTTAAAAGCGACAGCACGACCCGTGCAAAAAAAGATAGTATCGATAAGACAAAGGACCCCGTACTATACAAAGACACATTGATCAAAAACAAACTCATCGATTCCCTGGCAAAGAAAAAAGATACCCTGACCAAAAAACAAGCAGAAGAGAAAGGAAAATGGGAAGGAACGGTGAAGCAGTTGAAATATGATTCTTCAGGAACAAAGGGAGAAAACAAAGCTATGCGATCCCGGTATAGTAAGGTATGGGATCATCTCATGATGCGTTCACAAAGCAAGGAATCGACCTGGCTCTACCGGATCGGGATTTGGGACATCGGTTCTATGATGCTGCTCGGCATGGCGCTATTGAGTATCGGGTTTTTCAGTTCCCGTTTTTCTCCATCTAAATATCTCGTTATTGCTTTGATCGCAATGGCCATTGGCTTTGCTCTCGCCTGGTTCAGGATATATCAAAATTGTTTTCGCATGGACGACTATGCAAAGTATATCGATAAGCATAGTTTGCCTTACGACCAGTTCTTCCCTATCGAAAAGATCGTGCTGGCAACAGGTTATGCTTCTTTGCTGATGTGGTTGTTGCGGATGAAATGGCTGAATGTGATCTGGAAAGGATTCGCAGCTGCAGGCCGAATGGCTTTTACCAATTATATCATGCAAACTATTATCTGCACTTTCTTTTTCTATGGATATGGTTTGGGTTATTACGGCCGGTTGAACCAGTGGGAACTTTATTTCATGGTAGCAGAAATTGCATTGGTGCAAATTGTATTCTCTGTTTTCTGGCTGAGATATTATAGTATGGGCCCGGTGGAATGGTTGTGGCGTTGTCTTATATACAGGAAATGGCTTCCGAATAAAAAACAGCTGACATAGAACGCAGATAACGCAGATTATTATGATGAAATATGATAGTCTGCATTCTGCGAATAAGAATAAAATCAGTGTAAATCCGCTTGATCATAATAATCAGCGTTCCGTATTAAAAAATATTAAATGAACAGTATGAACCAGGAATATATAGCCCCGGTAGCCACCACCGATCGTATCAAGAGCATTGATACCATCCGTGGTGTTGCCCTGCTTGGCATATTGATGATGAATATCCCCGGCTTTGGTATCAACTGGGATTTCTATTACAATGTAACGCATAGCCCCCGTGCGGGAAGCGATTATTATACGTTCGGTGTCGTGTTTGTCTTCTTCGAAGGGACCATGCGGGGTTTATTCTCCATGCTTTTTGGCGCCGGTATGGTATTGTTCATGATGAACAAGAAAGAAATACCCGGCGGCACTACCGTGGCCGAATATTATTACCGCCGCTTATTATGGCTGGTCCTCTTTGGGATCATCAATGCATTTGTGATCTTATGGCAGGGGGATATTTTATTTTTCTATGGTCTTTGCGGCATGTTGTTATTTCCGTTCCGCAAACTGAAACCACAATGGCTGGTCGTGCTGGCGCTGGCCTGTGTATCGTTTACCATGATAAAACAACAATGGGAATGGAACGAGTTCCGTGAAAAAAGAAAAGCTTACACCGAAGCCGTTGCTGCAAAAAAAGAAAAGAAAGAATTGACCGGCGAACAGCAGGGCGCTATCAAAAAATGGACACAGATCGAAAAAAATCAGAAACCCGATACCACATTTACCAACCGCAATCTTCGCAAGATGCGTTCGGGCTATGGTACCATCTTCAATTATTTTATTCCTCAAAATTCCGAAGTTGAAACATGGTATATGTATCATGGGGTCTGGGATATGCTGGCCATGATGTTATTGGGCATGGCCATGTTTCTCTGGGGATTCTTCAGCAACAAGCTGCGAACCTCCACCTATGCTATGTGGATGCTGATCGGTTATGGCGTCGGCATACCCATTGCCTGGATGTTATTTGATAAGGGCTGGATGAGTTATGGGGTCCTGGGGCCGGGTGGTTTTGCAGATGCATGGCGGTCGTCACCGCGGGTCTTTGAAGAGTTGCGCCGCATACCATTGACGATCGGTCATGCCAGTCTTATCATGCTCATCTTCCGCAGCGGCGTATTGAAATGGCTGATGAAAGCTCTTTCCAATGTGGGGCAGATGGCTTTTTCCAATTACCTCATGCAATCCATCATCTGCACTTTCTTCTTTTTTGGTTATGGCTTTGGGTATTATAATAAGCTAAGGTTTCACCAGCTCTACTATGTGGTAGGCGCAGTCTGGGTATTCCAGCTTATCTTCTCTTCCATCTGGTTACGGTATTTCCGGTTTGGGCCTTTTGAGTGGTTGTGGCGGAGTCTGACTTATTGGAAGAAGCAACCGATGAGGAAGTAGGGATTCTTATTCCCGTATTTGCCGTAGGTAGGTTCTACTTATCTTTTCTTACTTTGTGAATACACAAATATCCTTTTATGGACAGTATAGAAACAATAATGTCTGAAGTTGTCAAATTCAGAAACGAAAGAGATTGGGAACAATTTCATAACTCAAAGGATTTGGCTCTTGCCATATCAATTGAAGCAGGAGAGTTAAATGAATTATTCCTGTGGAAGAAGGCGGAAGATGTGAATGTTGAAAAATTAAAAGAAGAATTGGCAGATATTTTCACTTTTGCTTTTTTGCTTGCAAATAAACATGGGCTAAGTGTAAAAGAATTGGTCTTAGAAAAATTAAAAGCAAATGCTGTTAAGTATCCGGTTGAAAAAGCAAAAGGGAGCGCAAAAAAATATAACGAACTATAATCCATGATAGTTTACCAAGCCTCGAAGTCTGATTTTACTGATGATGTTTTTGAAGACAGAATTGAAACAAAAATTTTGGACTTTTTTAAAAAGCATCTGAACAGGTCTACTGCCGCAAATGAGATCAGATCATGGAGGGACTCTATGCAATACATGGAAAGGGTATTAAGGGATGATGAAATACCGGGCAACTGTGGTGTGGCCATTGAATACCAACTTCCACAAACAGGTAAGCGGATCGATTTTATTTTAACCGGCAATGGAGAAAATAACGAAGAGTTCTGTGTTATTGTTGAGCTTAAACAGTGGTCTGAAGCAACTCTTTCTTCTAAAGATGCTATTGTGAACACCAGGGTCGGTAAGCATTTTGGAGAGTTTACCCATCCTTCTTACCAGGCATGGTCTTATGCAAGCCTTTTATACAATTTTAATGAGACGGTTGCTGAAGATAAGATCAACCTGAAGCCTTGTGCATATCTGCACAATTATGTGCCGGATAATGTTATGACTAATGAGCATTACAAGGAACATATCGAGAAGGCCCCGGTTTTTTTAAAAGGGGATGCATCTAAGCTTAGAAATTTTATCAAGCAATATGTGAAGTACGGGGACACCAGCAAGATTCTCTATCGCATTGAACAGGGAAAGATTCGACCTTCAAAAATGCTGGCAGATAGCATGGTCTCTATGCTGAAAGGGAATGATGAATTTATAATGATTGATGATCAAAAAATTGTTTTCGAAACTGCATTAGCACTTTCTCAGAAAGCGACAGCAAACAAAAAGCAAGTGCTTATTGTAAAAGGGGGACCTGGTACGGGTAAATCGGTTGTAGCAGTTAATCTATTGGTCGAACTTACAAAAAGAGGTCTGGTTGCTCAATATGTTTCTAAAAATGCTGCTCCCCGTGCAGTTTATGAAAGTAAATTGACCGGCTCTTTTAAAAAGAGTGAAATAACTAATCTCTTTAAAGGCTCAGGAGCTTTTGTTGGAACAAAACCGAATACGTTTGATACGTTGGTTGTAGATGAAGCGCATAGATTAAATGCCCGTTCAGGGTTATACGGCAACCTTGGTGAAAACCAAATCAAAGAACTTATTAACGCGGCCCGTTGTACCATATTCTTTATTGATGAGGACCAGCGGGTAACATTGAATGATATTGGAACATTACAGGAAATCAGGAAGTGGGCAAGTAAAGCAGGAGCTGAGGTGGAAGAATTGGAGCTAGCTTCTCAATTTCGTTGTAATGGCTCTGATGGCTATCTGGCATGGTTAGACAATACACTTCAGATCCGGGAAACTGCTAATCCCACATTAGAGGGGGTCGATTATGACTTTAAGATTTTTTCTTCTCCGGCGGAATTAAGAGAAGCTATAATCGAAAAAAACAAGATCAACAATAAGTCACGGATGGTAGCCGGCTATTGCTGGGAATGGAATAGTAAAAAGAATTCTAAGCTTTATGATGTTGTTATCCCCGAATTTGATTTTAAAATGAAATGGAACCTTACTACGGATGGCAGTCTTTGGATAGTAAGTCCTGAATCGGTTAATGAAATTGGTTGTATACATACATGTCAGGGATTGGAAGTCGATTATATCGGTGTAATTATAGGAGCAGACCTGATAGTCAGAGATGGTAAGGTGCTAACTCATCCTGCTGCAAGGGCAAAATCCGATAAATCTGTTTTTGGATATAAAAAATTGATCGAAAAAAATCCAGAGGAGGCTAAAGCCACTCTTAGGATGATAATTAAGAATACATACAGGACTTTAATGACGAGAGGGATGAAGGGATGTTATATTTATTTTATAGATAAAGAAGTTGGAAATTTTTTTAAAGATTCTTTAGTCTAGCCGATAAAATGGAAGAACCCATCACCCAAAACCTACAACAGGAAGGCGTTAAGACAGCTTATTTTTAAAAAGTATTTGAAAAAACTAATTAAATGAGACTTTATTAAAGCTTAGTAATACAAATAAAATGTTCTAGCATGATTAAGAAAACAAATTGCAGTTTCTTCATATTAGGAGATAGAGGGGTGGGCAAGACAACGCTAATAAAACTAATTACTGAGAGTAAGTCTAGATATTTCGAAGAAACTACAAGGGGTATTACAATTTCAGATTGGCCTATAAGGTATGAAAATCAAGAAATAAATATTGAAATCATAGAGTCCTCGAGTCTTCCTGAAAAAATAATAATATCCATGCTTCGCAGAGAAAAGGAAAATTCAGTAATTAATATTGTTCTTTCAATTTCTCAAAATAATGATTTAAAATACACTAATATTTCCTGGCTTGATAAAATAAAAACACATGCCTTTCCTGAAGCGATAATAATAGTTACTCTCAATCTTGTTAATTCGGATTTTCCCCAAAAACTTAATTTATCTCTTCTTAAAAGAAAATATCCTTTTGTAAGGTACTGGGTCAATATGCCCATGTATAAAGACAACGAATATGGAGCATTAAATGAGTATCAATTCTTGATACGACAAATCATTATTAATAGGTTTTCAAATAGACTGGATAGTGTTAGACAATTAATTAAAATAAACCAAATTGAAAAAACAAAAATTCTCGATATTGGAAAATGCGATTTGACCAGTTTATTGGAAATAAAAGAATTATTCGATTGTGCTCATCTAGAAAGTTTGATTGTAAGTAATGAATGGGGTGAATTTATAAATGGAGAATGGGAAAGACAGGTAAGTTCCAATAACGGTGGTCCAAATGTTTTATATGATCTCCCTAAATATTTGCAACGTTTAAAAAAACTTAAAGTTTTGATTTGCGGAGGAAATTGGAAAAGTAAAAGAAAAAAAGACTCAAATGTTACTAAATGGCATATTACTGATATATCAAATCTTTCATCTCTTTCCAATCTTACTATTCTAAATGCCAGCAATAATGCAATAAGCAGTGTTGGTCAAATAAATAGACTAACAAAGCTGACAAGGCTCTATTTAAATAACAATAATATATCAAAACTTCCTTTAATTTCTAACCTTACTACACTAAAAGAAATTTATTTAAGTAATAACAAATTGTCTACTGTTAGTTTCCTTGAAAATTTAAATGCTATTAAAACAATTGACTTGCATTCGAATAAAATTGAGGATCTGTCACCGATTAAAGACTTAATTTCTAAATTAAATATCAAAGACTCAAAATGGGAAACAAATACAATAAGCATATTTAATAACCCATTAGTTATCCCTACTCCTTCAGTAGTATCTAAGGGAAAAAGAGGTGTACTTGCGTATTTTAGAAAGTTAGAGGCTGAACAAAAAATTGATTTAAAACCTTTTAAAAACAAGGATATAAAATTAATCCTTGTAGGCAACAGTAATGCAGGAAAATCTACTTTGATTTATTGGTTGAAAAACAGTAAAATTAATAGAAAAGTAGCGACAACACATTGGATGACAGTTGAAAAATGGCTTGCTAAGCATGGATCTGCTGAATATAATGTAAGAATCTTCGACTTTGGTGGACAAGAATACTATCATGATACACACCATCTTTTTTTTACTAACAGAACGGCATATGTTGTCCTTTGGGATGACAAATCAAATCGTTTTGATGAAATTAAAGTTGAACAATATCAAATAAATGGTGGTAAAAAAATTATGAATATTCAAACATTCCCATTAGAATATTGGCTTGATTCAATTAATTATCACACAAAAAGAAGAATTAAAACTCTATCAGAAAAGAAAATAGAGAAACTACTAGATGAAAGAGATGCCACAATTAAAGAATCATTAGAGTCAGGAAAAGAATGGGGCAAACATGACACCAACTCAGTTGAGAAAGTAAAAGATGTGCTTATTGAAGATGAAAATATTCTGGTTGTTCAAAATAAAGTCGATACACAACAAGACAAAAAGTTCATAAATGAAATGCTATTAAAAAAAAATCACACCAAAATCTATGATTTTTCCTCAATCTCAATTTTTAATAATAGAAGATTGTTTGCTTTTAAAGACATGCTATTTGATATTTTCAATTCAATGGATATTATTAATCAGGAATATCTTGGTACTTGGGGGTACATAAAACAAAAAATTGAAAATACCGAGTTTTTAAGGCCTTTTCCTTTACTAGAATTCAAAGAGTTTTGCAACAAGTTAATAATGGAATTGCCAGAATTGTGGGGCAAAAGCCGAAATCAAATAAAAAATATTTTATTCACTGATCAGGATTCAGAGGTCTTTGCCCAGTTTTTATGTGATATTGGAGTTATACTCTATTACCCTGAAAATAAGTTTTTAAAAGAAAAAGTATTTCTAAATCAGCAACAAGTTCTGGATAATGTTTACAAAATTCTTCTCGGTTTGGATTTGGAGCAGGGTGAATTCGATCAAATGAGATTAGTTAAGGCTCTTGGGAAAAAATCTGTTGATGAAGAAGTGCTGAATATGAAAGAGCTTATGCTTCACTTTAAAATAATATTTGAACATCCCTCAAAAGTAAATACATACATAGCTCCATTATATTTGCCTAAAGAACCTCTTCAAAGTATAAATATTTTTTCATCTCTTTTTTATAAACCGGTTTATAGATATCAATATAAAACATTTATTTACAAAAATGTTATCTTGGATTTTTTTCAGCATTATGGCAAAAAAGTTCTTAAAGAAGCCAATAACAGTGATTCGTACTATTATTGGAGAGAAGGAATTGTAGTAAAAGACGATTTGACTGGAGAAATAGTAATGGTTAAATTTTTTCCGGGGAATAATGAAGGTCAAAATGCATTTATTGATGTTTATACAATTAAGGCTGCTACAGATGAAACTTTCTTAAAAAAAATAATAGAAGACTTAGATCATATTAACGAAGATTGGGGTGTTGTAAAATCAGTTACAGCAAATGGTCAGGATTTTGTTCCACTTGAAACAATTCGTAAAAATGAGGAAGATGATAATTGGGTTTTTCTTCATGAAAAAAAATATTACAAATTAGCAGATTTCAAAAAATATTTAATAAACCCAATAAAAATGAAAAAAATATTAATTTCGTACTCTAAACAAGATCTTGGATTTGTAAATAAGTTTATTGAACATTTATCTGCCTTACAACTAGATGGCAAGGTTGCACATTGGTATTGTAGCGAACTAGAGGCTGGTTCAGGTTGGGACAAGGAAATTCAAAAACATTTTGATGAGGCGGATATTGTTTGCTTTATGGTGAGTCCAAACTTTATGAAAACAAGTTATATTCATGAACATGAAATAGCAAAAGCATTTGAAAAGAAAGAAAAATATCCGGATTTCAAGATTGTTCCTATTATACTTGATTTCTGTAGGTGGACAACTGTTAAGAATAACTTAGGTCAATATACAGCTCTTCCATATACAGCAAAACCTGTTGCCGATTTTGCAAATGAAAATATGGCTTGGTATATTATACAGGAATGCTTAAGACTAATGATAGATGAGAATTTGAATCCAATAGGTGATAATTTTTATGATAAACAAAAATTACCTTCGGATGTACTTAAAATATATAAAAGGATTGTCGAGGATAAAGTAGATAAAAGTTAAATATTAATTTATTCTCCACCGTGGCAGGTGGTCAGTAAAAACAACACGCCGTGGTCGGTGTTTTCTTCCACCGGCCACACGAGCTAAGGATTAGCTTCTATTCTGGTTTCACCAGCTATCTTAAGTTTATAGCCTGGAAAATCATTAAATAAATTCATCTCCCCACGATGAATTTTTCCGTACTCTTCCATCCATTCCCGATAAAATGAATAAAGTAAATCCCTTTTTGGGGCGAAGGAAGTACCAGTTGTGTCGTACCGGTATATCCTCCCATGTCTTTCTGCATCAGCTGCCGGCCATCGGTAGTATAAATGCTGAGACTTTGTACAGGGAAATATATTTTCAAATTGAGCGTATTGCCTTCCACGATCGTAGGGTAGATTTTTACCGGTGGCCGATCGGTGCCTTCCAGTAAAAAAGAAGCAGAATACACAAAGCGGTTATCTTTTTTTTCGATGCGGATACGGTAGAGGAAACTGCCGATATCCGTGGTATAATGTTTCAGGTTGTAAACGCCCTTGTCTGCCGCGGCTTCACCCGCTGTCTGGTAATTGATACCATCGGCACTGTACTCAACAATATAACGCCGGGTATCCTGCTCGTTCATGGCCGACCATTGTATCTCGTTATAACCGTTGAACCCTGCAGCACTAAAAAGCGTGATGCGGGCAGGTGCATATTGCTGCTCGCTTGCTTCAGGATGCGTATCATCTTTATTGGCAGTGATATTTTGCTGGCCGGATACGGTATAGCAAAAGGTGGAGAATACTGCAGATAATAGGGAGGCTTGCACCAGTTGTAGTAATTGATTACGCATGGTATAAGCTTTAATAAAGAGTATAACGCAAAGACAATGCCATTCGTAAAAGATTGTAAATCTGTTATAGAGGATTTCTTACGCTAAAAAGGCACCCAATGAGAGACTGCCGGACATATTGATTTTTTAAAATAATTTATATTACCTTTCTTTTACGCCGTGGTTACTGTACTGAACCGGCCAGGTATCTTCCACCCATCACAAGAACAAAATAACCGACAATGAAAAAAACAACCTGTAAACTTCTGTCTGGTAGTTTGGCCGTCCTTATGATAGCGGCTTATTTGATATCGTGTGATAACAAAAAAATGGTCCCGCAGGACAAGAAAATATCTGCGGATTCAACGACCACCACCACGGTAACAACTGCAGAAACCGAAAAAATGACTCCGGCTCCCCAAGTACTGGATACCGTAGAAGCTATTGACCGGAACTTTGCGCCCGGCCGCTATGCCTATAAAACTCCCAAAGGAAATTATTACACTTTTGATGTAAACAGTGATTCGGCCGGCAGTGCTGATGAGGAAAAGGAAATGACCATTACCGATGCCAGGGCTGTAGCAAACCCGCCCTGTAACCATGATGTGTTTGATGCAAGTAACAGGTTGGGCGTTAAAACAACATCATCCACTTCAGCCCTGGAAACAGATATGAATCCAAAGACAGTCTTTTCTCAACTGATGCGGGACGAAGCGAGCCTCATAGAACGTTTTACATTTCCACTCAACCAAAGAGAGCAGATAGAAAACCGAAACGTGGAATTTAAGAAAATATATATCTACACGTTTACACGGGAAGGCGATGAAGATTATCACCTGATAGTAGGAACTACAGCCAATCCGCGAACAGCCTTTATTTTTAATATTGAGATCAGCGGTAAGCCGCCCCATGCCGGCAGCGTTGGAAGGGCCAACATTGTAAAGGCCAGAAAAGATTTTGAAGATTGGTTTCAGATCAATGGCACCTGCCGTACCGGGTATGTAAACAATGACTGGCGTAGTCAACCAGTCCCTATCTGGATAAAGGGTAGTTTGTTTTATGATGAAGAGCATGGAAAGACATTTGCACGTAACGGTCCTCAAAACTGGCCCGGCATTAAATTAACCACTGCATGGGAAATTCACCCGGTAACATTTATTAAGTTTTATGATTAGGGGGGATCAAATAGCTTTTCCTCCCTGCCTGCTCCCTACCTACGCCATGGCTGAGCCCTATCTGCCCCCTATCTGCGCCCTACATAGTTCGACCGGGTTCCCCTTTTTTTGCATTATGTTAAATTCAAAAGTATTAAATCAGTAGAAGAGCAGATTTGTGACCGCCTTTCAAGATCGATCACAAAATCCGATCGCCATTTGTGACCGGTCACATTTGAACGAAGCAGGAACATAAAAAAAGATACAATTACTATTAGTTATCCTGCCGTGGTGCGTGTCTCTACAGCATGGTTTCAGCTGATCTATTTTTTAAACCCGATCCTTTCACGTTCTTCTCCCGATAGCTATCGGGACTTCATAAATAGATGAAAGCTGTATGTCATGGTCATTGATGCGCTCCTGTATTTGCCTGAGTTGTTCCTTTATATCGCCCTGTTGTAACAGGATCCGCCGGATCTCTGCAAAAGCCCGCATAATGGCAATGTTCATGTTGATGGCTTTGTCAGAATTCAGTATTCCGCTTAGCATGGCGACACCTTGCTCGGTAAAGGCGTAAGGCAAATACTTTCCTGTACGGTTTTGAGGCAATGTTTCCATCATCACAATTTGTGATCTCAAGATTTCAAACTCTCCAGGAGTTAGCTGAAACATGAAATCTTGGGGAAAGGTTCTCTTCCATCTGCCTACACTATTTCCGGTTTGGGCCTTTTGAGTGGTTGTGGCGGAGTGTGACTTATTGGAAGAGGCGGCCAATGAGGAAATGACTGCCGCATATATGAACACTGTAATGACCTGGTAGTCTTGTGGTAAAAAAAGTGGATATCCTTTCCACAAATTTTACTATATTTTTGTTTGGCTATGAGAGTCCCGATCATTCTGCTTTTCCTTTTTTCATTCTATTTTTCGAACGGCCAACTGGAAACAAAGAACTGGTTTCTTTACGACAATCATATTGCCGTTACGCCTTCCGGGGTAACTACAGGTCTTCCCCTTCCAGGCCCCGGGGTTTTTTCCACACCATACGGAAGCACTTCCATATCTGATGCAGGCGGTAATTTACTTTTCGCATCCAACGGTTCAACAATTATCGACCGGAACCTGGCAGTGATGCCGGCGTTGATCAATGTGAACTTTTTTGCCAGCACCGGAAAAAAACTGATACAAAAAATACCGGGAAGCAACCAATACTATTTATTTTATTGCACAGCAAATCCTCCCGGCACTGTCAATGTCCGCTGGACATTAAAGTATGCTATTGTTGATATGGCGTTGAACAGCGGCAACGGTGATGTGATAGTTTACAACCAGGTGATTGATACAAGCCTGTCGCCTTCTTTTACACTGGTGGCAGGAGCTAATCCGTCAGAAGCATGGTTGGTCACACATAAACATGCCACTGATTCTTTCTATACCTACCCGATCACTGCTGCAGGTCTTGGCAACACTGCAGTAAAAAGCAGGGCCGGAACCAATGCCACACTCAGCGATTATATTTTCAGGGAAATGAAAACTTCATTTGACGGAAAAATGATCGCTGCCAATGCTTATAGGGATTATTCCGGAATTTTTGCAACTACCTACGGGCTGATCGAAGTTTTTAATTTCAATGCCATCAACGGAACGCTTACACCAAGGGTACGTACCCGCAGAACATTCGGATATTTCTATACTTATTTTTCTTTTGAGTTTTCAACAGATAACCGTGTATTATATTCATGCCAGGTACAAAGGATCACAGGGATACAACCCTGCGGATTTGGTTTCGGGGCGGTAGGCCAATACAATCTTTGCTATTCAGATTCCATACTTTTTGAAAGATACAGCATGAGGGTGGCCAGCGATTTTCAGTTTTGCGGGCCCAACATCACCTGGGGCACTATACAGATGGGGGCCAACAAAAAAATTCATATGCCTTATTCAGGTACAACTGTTTCCAATATCAATACCCCCAACAGGATCGGCACTTCCTGCAATTATGTTTTTAATGCTTACCAGCTTCCTACTACTAATTCCACCTATTCTGCCGCCCCTACCTTTCATCATCAAATGATGGAAAAGGCCGTCAAGAACAATATCGTGTATGAAGGCGGTTGCCATCCCAACCCCATTACATTCAGGATCACCAACGATACGATCAGCAGCATCTCCTGGAATTTTGGCGACCCTGCCAGCCCCAATAATACTTCCACACTGCTTAGCCCTTCGCATGTATTTTCTTCGCCGGGTATTTACACAGTGACAGCACAACTCTATAACTCACAAAATGCATTAATTGAAACAGTCACTGAACTGGTGGAGATAAAAGATCCTGGCCGACGATTACTGTATGACTATCCCGATACCAGTTTTTGTTCCGGGGGTGTACTAAATATACACCTGCAGGTGGTCAACGGCATTTTTCATTGGTACCAGCTTTTTCCGGGGGGAGGCGGCCTGATGAACAGTACGATCTCAGACAGCATCCGTATCACTACTTCAGGCACATATTATGTGGAGATGCGGCAAAACGATTGCAACGGATGCATTATGCTTGACTCCATTCATGTCAGTGTTTTACCCAAACCAAGTTTTAGTCTTGGCCCCGATAGAAATTTATGCCAGGGAGATTCTATTTTGTTATCGGTAAATGATCCGGATGCAAGTTTTCTATGGAGCACCGGCGCCACTACCAGTAGTATCTGGGTCAACCAGGGCGGATTGTATTGGGTGCAGGCAGAGTATAATAATAACGGTTGCCCCACACGTGATTCAGTTATCATTACACAGGTACCCGGAGTTAATTTTTCGTTACCACCGGATACAACACTTTGTAATAACCAGACTTTATTGCTGAACCCCGGTGTTCCCAATGCCAATTACCTGTGGCAGAATGGATCCACCCAACCCACATTCCTTGTGACGATGCCCGGTACTTACTGGGTAAAAATAACTTCAGCCAATTCCTGTACTAAATCAGATACTATTATAGTAAGCTATATAAACGCACAACAGGTAAATCTTGGCGCCGATACCACTCTTTGTGCAGGCAGTTCATTACTGCTGCAGGCAAACATACCCAACGCACAATATTTATGGAGTACCGGCGCCAGCACTAACCAGATCACCGTTTTTCAATCGGGCACTTACTGGGTGAGAGTTAATAATGGATCGTGTACGGTATCAGACACTATCAATGTAACTTTTGCAGCACCGCCCCTTTTATTTTTGGGAAATGATACTACTCTTTGCAAAAATGATCAGTTGCTGCTGAACCCGGGTATCACCAATGCCAGTTACCTGTGGCAGGACGGGTCCACACAACCTGTGTTCAACGTAACACAGGCGGGTACTTACTGGCTGCGGGTAATTAAAAATTCCTGCGTGGTAAGAGATACAATTAATATCAACTATTATTCAGTGCCTGCAATTGATCTTGGTCCCGACACCCGTTTTTGCACCGGCGACAGCATCATGCTGAATGCCGGCCCGGGGTTCAATCAATATCTATGGAATAATGGGAAGAACACCCAACAGATCATTGTTAATGCACCCGGTTCTTATTCAGTAACAGCAACCACCGCAGATGGATGCAAATCCAGGGACACTGTAATTATAAATAGTCTTTACCCACTACCGGTTGTTGATCTTGGTTTCAATGGTCCTTTATGCATTGGCAACAACCAGGTGCTTGATGCAGGCGCGGGGTTCAGTCAATATCTATGGAGTACGGGCAACACTTCACAAACCATTACCGTAAACAACCCGGGATCGTATGCCGTGATGGTAACAGATCAAAACGGGTGCAGGGGATCTGATACAGCATGGGTCACTTCCCTGCTTCCTTCACCTGTGGGATTTCTTCCTCCTGACACTTCTGTATGTTCTTACGGAAGTATCAGTTTATTCCCATCAGCATCTTATAACCAATATTTGTGGAGTACGGGCAGTAATAATATTTCGATCAGCGTAACACAACCCGGCTCCTATTGGCTGCAAGTGCGGGATAATAATAATTGCACGGGGAGTGATACAATAAATGTCTCATTGAAAGATTGCATGCTGGGTGTTTATATACCCACCGCCTTTACACCCGGTAATGACGGTCGTAACGATATACTGAAGCCAATGGTATTTGGCAACATGCTCCAATATCATTTCACCGTGTATGATAGAGCCGGACAAGTTATGTTCAGTTCTTCCACACCGGGGCAAGGATGGGATGGTCGCAATAACGGGCAGTCACTCAACACTGCTGTTTTTGTTTGGGTATGCCGCTACCAATTAAGTGGAGAAGAAGTGAAACTGCAAAAAGGAACTGTTTTACTGATCAGGTAAATCATCTGGACTTTCTAAGCCGTGGTGCGTGTCGACACGCACCACGGCTTAGAATATGATCGAAGCAAATGTTCAATTATCCGCATCTTTAATGGCAGGCCTTCCATCTTCTTTTCGTAGCTGGTATTCTAATTTGAACGCCGACAGGTCAGGAACATGTTTTCGCTTTCGGTTCAATTCATATTGGTAAATAGCCTGGCCGACTTTATACAAAAACGGCCAGCCCACTGTTTCATATTCATATTTATTATCGTTCAGGATGCCATCGCTGTTGACATAAACGGTCACCGCCAGCATAAACTCTATGTTGTTTGTAAGATCAACCACATAAGATACATCTGTTAAACAACCATAGGCCCAGCCTACTTTATTAAATACACGTACGCCAGGTGGCATGTGATGACCTCCCTTCCGGAAAAAGAATTTTACATAACTGTCGTAATACGCAGCCGTATCATACTTGGGGAAATTGGTCTCCGAAGGATATTGAGATAAATAGCGGTAAAGGAAATCCTGGTCTTCCTTTGTCAACCGGAACCTTTTCGTTGCCGGCACCGAAAAAGGAAACAGCACAGACTGCAACAGTTGCTGCATATCTTCCAGCGGCAGGTTGTTGGCCCTGGTAAAATCAATGGGCTCATTGATAAGACTATCGTTAGCATCGAGATGGGCTTTGCCCATTTTATAGACCCGGCTGAAATCAAAAGAGTCTTTGTTCCAGGCTGCCGGCTGTTGCCAGATCAATGAACCGTTCCGGCTGATAAAACGGATAGGATTGGTATGCCGGTTCTGCTCGGTATTCATCCGCATAAACCGCCGGGTGATGCGGACCTCAGGATAACCCATTTCATGCAGGCGCCGGTTGATAGTTTCCTGCCCCACAAATTCATACATCCTGTTATAGGCATCATTATCGCTTATCAAAAAAGCTTTGCGTATGAATTGGGCAATAGAAGGCAGCTTGTACTCGGCCGTACTGTCTTCAACCATTTTGGTTTGTCCCGACCAGGCGCTGTCGAATTGCATGTACGTATCCATGTTCACGTCGACCTGGTCAAGCACATTTAGTTTTTCCAGCGATAAAAAAGCCAGCGGCATTTTAACCACGGAGGCAGGATTAAAATACCGGTGAGCATCTACATTATAATAATAGTTTTTAAAATTTGGTTGATTGTTCCTGTCCCGGTTGATCCTTGTATAAATAATTTGATAGCGGAATATTTCCGGCTGGCTCAATACGGCTTGCAACAAACTATCCGGTATTTTCGAAAAGATGTTTTTAAGTTTTTTATCCGTTTTCAATTGTGCTGCTGTGAAAAACGGGAAAAGAAAAAAGATAAGCCAAAGGATCTTATTTCGCATGAGATTGAAATTAGGGATTCATGCTTTTATTTCATGAAATATTTTCCCTTTGTAGGTAGTGCCCGGTTTTGATTTCACGCAAAGACCGCAAAGAGGCAAAGACCGCAATCCCGATAGCTATCGGGACGCCGTTGTTTCGCAGCGTTCGCTGCGAAAAATATTGAAACCAGGGCAATACACTTTTGTACTCAATTTGCAACTAACGATAGACCGGCATTACCTTCGGGTATCAGTTAGCAGCCATGTGGTATCATTTTCTCAATATCTTCTTCTTCGTTTTCCATACTCTATTCACCTTGTTCAATATCAGCGGCTGGGCCTTTTCCAAAACAAGGAAATGGCATTTGATCACGATGCTGCTCACAGCTTTTTCCTGGTTCTTTCTCGGTTCCTGGTTTGGCTGGGGTTATTGTGTTTGTACCGACTGGCACTGGCAGGTAAGAGAGGCCATGGGTATCCATGACAGATCCGATTCTTATATCCATTTCCTGTTGCTGAAATTAACGGGCAAAGATCTTGGTCCGACACTGGTAGATAATGCTACGCTTATTATTTTTCTTCTGTGCTTTGTGTTGAGTGTATGGCTCAATATAAGGGATTGGAAAAAACGAAAGCAGGGAAAATAATAAATATGCTCTTCGCCTGTTTTCAACTTATTCATAAACATCTTTCCTGTGGGCGATTGCAATAACCAAAATTCGCAGCACTTTATCCTCAATTTCATAAATAACCCTGTAATCACTTACCCGGATTCGCCAGGCATTTTTATAGCCCTTTAATTTTTTGCAGCCTGCCGGTCGTGGAACTGAAGACAATCCTGAAATATCTTCTATAATTTATTGTGAATAAAAGCCGGGAGAATAGCCAACTGCTTCCGGGCTGCTTTGGAAAGAAATACTTCGTAAACAGGCATTACTTTTTCTTTCTTTTTTTAAGGTAGACGGCAAGGGGGAGATAGCTTTCATTTTTATCTGCCTTCACCTTTTCATAAAGAGCTATATCTTCTTTCATTTCCAGTTCTTCAATAATAAATTTATATTCTTTGACAGAAAGCTGGACAGCAAGCTTTTTTCCTTTTTTATCTGTTACAAACTGGGGATTCAGTGTCATAATGCTTTTTATTACAGGCTGTGAAATTACAAATTATAGCTGATGTATACTTCGTCCTATTCAGTTCTTATTAAAAAGCAGTGTCTTAATTTGAATTTTCAAAATGAGTCACTACCAGATTCTTTCGTGGATCCGGCTCAATTTATGATTACTTAACTTCAGGATAACCCGGTAGCTATCGGGACTCTGCGTGAAAACAAAAAAGGTTGTTATGAAAGTTATTGCAAAATGGTTATTGATCCCCGGCTTTATCTTCTTTTTATTTGTATCCAAACAAGACAGTTCAGCACAAATTCCCTGGCACCCCCTCGAAAAAGACCTGGATATGCTGATCAAAGAGATCGGTAAAGCAAGGATCGTTTTATTGGGAGAATCAACACATGGTACCCATGAATTTTATGAATGGAGAGCTGCGATAACAAAAAAATTAATTGAAGAAAAAGGGTTTGATCTTATCGCCATTGAAGGAGATTGGGTGGATTCCCGGAAAGTGGATCAATTTATCAAAGGACCACAACAGGACAGCTCATCGGTCATTGAATTATTAAAACAATATGACCGCTGGCCTTCCTCCATGTGGGGAAATTATGAAATGGCAGGGCTTGTTCAATGGCTGAACGGCTATAACCAAACAAGGGTCAGCAAAAATAAGATCGGTTTCTATGGCCTGGATGTATACAGTTTTTGGGAATGGACGAACCAGGATATTCCTGTACAGGATAGTTTGCTGCAAAATGCCTTACAACAAGTCAGGGAAAATTTTGCCGGTTATAACAATGATGCAATGAAGTATGCAGAGGCTGTTCGTAAAACAAATGCCAACTACAGTGCATCAACCCAAAATTTGTGGAGTATTGTACAAAAAGATATTGAACAGCAGCCAAAAGATGAAGCCCGGTTTGTATGGCAGCAACAGGCTTTGCTGGCATTGCAGGGTGAACGGTATTTCCGGACGATGGTAAGTGACCGTGTACAATCATGGGATATCCGGGAGAACTATATGGCAGAGACCATACAACGTTTGCTGGACTTTTATGGCAGCCATTCAAAAGTGATCATCTGGATGCATAACGGTCATGCAGGTGATGCACATTTTTCTCAAATGGCTGAAGCGGGCAATACCAGCGTTGGAGAAATATTGAAAAAGCAAATGGGGGATCATAGAACTTTCAGTATTGGTTTTGGTACCAATAAAGGATGGGTACTGGCGGGCTATTACTGGAATGCACCGTTGATAAAAATTGAAGTGCCGGCAGCGAGAACAGGAAGCTGGGAAAATATCCTTCATGAATCGGGACCGGGGAATAAGATCATTTTATCCCGGGAGCTTAAAAATAATAAAGCAATGAATCGATGGATCGCCATACGATCGATCGGCGCTGCCAATAATACCATTTACGGTACAGCCATCATCCCTAAACGTTTTGATGCATTCGTTTATATTGATTCAACTTCTGCAATACGGCCTGTTAAAAATTCACCCTAATGCAACCAGGGTTATACATTAACGAGTTTTTGGTCCCGTCCCGGTTGATAAACCTTATCGGTTTTTAGGCTTTTGCAACCTCCGGTACAGGAATAAACCAACAGGTATCGGCAGCCAGAATGAAAGGGCCCGGTACAGCAGTGTAACAACCGCGGCCACAGCAAACGGCACCCCGAAATGCACATAAAAGAAGGTCATACTGCCTTCGTAAAGGACCAATGCCCCGGGGAGAAAGGGTAATAAGGAAATGATCTTCGTCAGTACAAACCCAATAAGCACGGAAAGAAATGTTATATGCACGCCAAGCCCCTGGAATAACGCAAATAACGTGATGGCATCCGAAAGAAAAACACAGCAATGAAAAAGGATCGTTACAAAAACTAAAACAGGATGCTCCCGGTATACCCGCCAGGGATTTTTGATATCTCCAAAAGGAATTTTTTTAAACTTATGGATGCGCTTTTCCAGAAACCGGATATGTGATAATTTTTTAAGCAATAAAACAACCGTCTTCCCTCTCCCCAGCAACCCGATCAATATAGCGAACAATACAAAGGCAGCGATCCCGGCTAAAAAAATGATTATATAATACAGGGGTATTCCCTTTAAAAAAAAACAGGTGAAAAGAAGGATAAGAATAATGCCGACAACCGCCGTATAATAGGTGAGCAATTCAAAGAACAGTAAAGAAAAGGCGCTTGGTTTGCCAACCCCTCTCTTCTTCAAAAAATTAAAAAAATAAATATTACCGCTCAGGTTGACACTGGGGATCGTTTGATTAATGAACAGTGTCACGATGCTTGCCTGGAACAACTTCATGATACGGATATCAGACCGCTTCGCAAAGACCCTGAGTAAGCTCCGCCAGATGATCGAGTTAAAAAGATAGGTGCCGAATTGTGCAGCAAAAGCCAGCGCCAGCCAGGCCGGGTGTACTTTTACAAAGAGTTTTATGTCCCCCTTGATCTCTGCGAAGTAATAGACAGCAAAACCAAAAATGAGGATCACAAAAACATAGAAAAATATCTTTGACCTGGAGAAAGATAATTCTTGCCCTTTGCCCGCTGTCCTTTTGGTCTTCATGATGATCAGTTACCGGGGGTTTTAACAACGGGTGTTTTCTTCATATCTGCGTTGACAAGTGCGATCAGCTTTTGTAGATTCATATCAATTTCATTCACCTGTTTTTCTACATCCCCATACCCGGGTACGAACCCGCTTGCCGTCAGGTCCAGGCCCTTTAATAATTCTTCGGAATAGATGATGGTCGTTTCTCCTCCCCGTTCGATCTTTTTTATATGAACACTGTCAACCCGGTATTCATACTTTCCATTGTTAACCGCCAGTTCAAGGATATATTCAAGTTCTTTTATGATTGGATAAGGTGAGGCAAGTTTTATGCTGCCCTTTGCAGCAATTATCCCTTTTTCCTTATTGTCTGTAACCATTGAATCCTCTTTCACATTGTTGAATATGGCATTCCTTGCTCTTACAAACAATTCTTCCTTATTTACAGCGTCAAGTTTTACAGTTCCTTTGTAAAGGATCCTGTTTGAATCAATATGTATGGTTTGTCCTGAAGTACCCGCCGGTATCAGCAAAAACAATATTACCCGTTTTATAAATTTCATTTACTTTAAAATTGAAACCCAAAGTTTATCAATGCTAAATTTTTTTCTTCTTTCGAATACATAAGCGAAGCGCCGATCACCAACCGGTTCAAAGGCGCTATCACGATGCCCCATCCATAACCATCGTGCCATAGTGTTGATCGTTCATGATCTGCCCACACCCTGCCTATATCATTAAATACAAGAAAACAAAAAGATCCCCGGAACAAACCGAAATTAAAATCATTCCAGATGAATCTCAGTTCGGAATTGTTGTAGAGCCTGCTGCGACCGGCAAAACGGTCTATACGAAATCCTCTCAGGTTTTGTTTGAATCCCAGGTATTGGGCTTGTTCCAGTTCATAATTTCCTGTTATATGGCTTGCTCCAAAATTGGTTGCTATCACCACATGCTTTTTAGAAATAAAGTCTGTATACAGTGAAAGGTTGCCCCCGGTTTCGGTAACCGGGTTACTAAAATTATTTAATCCTGCTAATGAGCGGCCGTAAATATACAGGTCAATGCCTCTTGTGGGTATCAGCTTATCATTTTTTGTATTGATCTCAAGTCCAAGTTCGCCGCCTGCAAAAGATTTGCCTGCGTATTTTTCTTTGGACATGCCCCCATCCGGGTAGACCGTGGAAACATACCTGTTCTCATTTTCCTTCCTTCTTAATTTGAAATATTGAAAAACCGGTCCATACTTGATTTGCAACCATGGATTAATGCTGTCATGCGCCATAACAGAAACATTCACCAGGTCGTAGCGGGCAAAATAATATTTATGCTCCCCCGGTTTTGTTTTATCATACACTGTATTATTCCCGCTTCCGAAGAAACGGGTTCGGCTGGTTGGTAGTTTTGCATCGCTGCGGACCAGGAGATCAGTTTTACCAAATAGTTTGACAAAATCCACATTGTATTTTATATGGTACGATGAAGAATTAATTGCCTTATTTACCGCAAACAAATGGCTCATGCTGTAGGGTTCTTTTCTGAAACCCTGCTTTACTATTTTGAATTTAGGACCAATGAAAAGCCCTCCATCAGGAGAATATTCAAGAGATATTCCCAGCGAGTTTCTATCATAAAGGAATCCTATCCTTGTGAAGTTATTGTTCTGGGGATCATTTGATATTTTTTTGCGGATGCTTTTATCTCCCGAAAAAATATTTTGTTCAAAATTTACATCATAAGCCAGCAGTTTGCGGCCATTGCCATTATTGATAAATTCATCATTCCCCGGTCCACCGATCAGCCTGATCTTAATTTTAGATCCTCCGCCCTGTATCACAAACTTATCATCTCCTTCCAGCCCATAGATCCTGATCTCCCGGGTAATAGCAGGATCAAAAGTTCGTTCATACAATTTTGAAGAACTATTTCCTGAGCTGTCGGTTTTATTTACAAGCACAGAAACTGTTCCGTTCTCTTTTTTTGAAATAGTGAATTTTTCCTGTTTGTTAGATCCGGTTATAGAAACCGTTTTTGCCAGGAACCTGTAATATCTCATCATCTCATCCTTAAAGTATTGACGTCTTTTTTTAAGAGTGTTTATGATCTTCTCTGCGGAATATTTTTGAATTTCTGCAGGTTGTTTGTGTAAAGCGGATTCGATAACAGGATCGGTCATTGAATTTAAAAACTCATCGATCTGCCTGCTCCATTCATCTTCTGGTAAGCTGGTTAAAAAGAAACGGTCAAAATTCCGTGCCGGCTTGTTGAAGGTGCGGATGTCTTTTGCTTTTTCCCTGAATCCCTGCGTTTCCGGAACAAGGTTTTTACCGCTTACTATTTTTGCCAATATGCCCTGGCCTGAATAGAAGGCCTGGTCCCGGTCATTGGGTACAGGGCGATAAATTTTGCCTTCTGCTGAATCAATACCAAACCATTCCCATTGGGCTTCATGCCGGTCAAAATCCATAACAAAATTATCCAGCAACCGGGCACGAAGAAGAGCTGATTGGTCAACTCTATTATTATTGTCATTTATCAATTTATAAATTAATTCTCTTGTACTCAGGGGTTCTTCTTTTTTGCCCGCAGTGATGAGCGAAGGATTGCTTTCCCCTGCAACTAATGCAGGTTCTTTTTCTTCCATGAATACTAAAAAGTTTTTGAATTTGGAACGGAACTCCCCTAATGCAGGATCATCGGGTATATACACTAATGTATTCTTTAAAAAAGGTACATGGGCAGCGTTGGAAAGAGTTCCCATTGACAATATCCCGTAGGGGTAAGCAGCAGATACTCCATCCTTCACTATTTTTTTTATTGTTGCCGTTTTTTGTAAACCGGGTGGAATGGCATTCCCCGGAAATTTTTCTACAGTACGAAGGGTCCATTGTTTTCCCGTACTGTCTTCAACGCGGAGTGTTATTGTTTCTTTGCCCCCACCCAATTTTTTAGGAGTTAATCCACCATATGCAGTGCTTAAATTAAGAACCGGCACTTCAACAGGTTCAATCCACTCCCTGCGGTAATTTTTCCCTACCAAAAATTTTTTGAAACCATTGCCTCTTAACTGTGGATCAGCGGCAACTTTAATAAATGCGTGAAAGGTCGTGTCCCCATTCGACCCCTGCGCCAGGGAGTCAAGCGAAAACAAGAGAAATAAAACCTTAAATAATCCTCTTGAAAAAAAGTTGTTCACGAGAATAGTTGAGAGCCTCTATGCTTTTAAAAAGGCCTCACCGTACAAAAATATAATATTATGCCAAGTTCGTCCGCCCTCCCGGCTGTTCTCAAAAAACAACCCCGACGTTATAGCCGGGGTTGCTGTACTCACCAACCACTTCCCGTTTCTATTTAATATTGTTTTCCAGTTTATCGAATGATTCATTCCATCCCTGGATACACATTTCACGCATTATAGGCGGTACACCTTCATGCTGCAGCGTGAGTTTGGTGGCCCCGTCTGCTTCTCCCATCTTAACCGTGATCAGCAATTCCCTGGGCCAGTTGCCCGGCATTCCATAATCGGAGGCATTCCTGATATTTCCCTGCTCATCAGAGAAACTATCGGTAACCACTAATTTTTTTTCAGGAACAAATTCTTTTACCACACCGGTTGCCCAGTATTCCTTGCCATCGGGGCCCCGCATACAACTATGATATTTACCACCCACTTTTGCTTCCATTTTACTGAAAGGACAGGTATAACCCTTGGGCCCCCACCATTTTTTAAAGTATTCAGGTTCTGTCCATGCCTGCCACATTTTACTGACCGGCAGATCAAAGACCCTGTTTATTATGATCTCGTTTTGGAAAGCAAAATCCTGCTGTTTTTTTTCCTCTTTGTTTTTTACTGTTGTTTCCATTTGAAATTTATTTTGAGGTAAACAATTATTTTAAAGACATCCTACCTGATATTTTTTTGAAGTTTATCAAGCGATTGATTCCAGTTCCGGATACATTCGTAACGCATTTCATCCGGTATGCCTTCATGCCGCAGCCTGAGCCTTGTTGAACCATCTGCTTCTTGCATCGTAACAGTGATCAGTAATTCCCCCGGCGTTCCATACCCTGAAGCGGGCTTGGTATTTCCTTTCTCATCGGAGAAATGGTCTGAAACAACTAATTTTTTTTCAGGAACAAATTCTTTGACCACACCGGTTGAAGAGAATTCTTTGCCAAAGGGGCCCTGCATACGATTAAGATATTTACCACCCACTCTTGCTTCCATTTCACTGAAAGAACAAATAAAATTATCAGGCCCCCACCATTTTTTAAAGTATTCGGGTTCTGTCCATGCCTGCCACATTTTGCTGACCGCCAGATCAAAAACCCTGTTTATAACAATCTCGTTTTGTAAACCAAACCCCGGCTGCTTTTTATTTTGTTTTGTTTTTGCAATTGTTTCCATGTAACCTGATTTTGAGATGAATGATCATGCAATAGGTCACCCCGCAGGGAAAACCGTAACAGGCATTTCTCCCAAATAGTATGCCTCTCTCTTTTTCTTTTATTTTTTGATAGTGGATCAGTTTCACGCAGAGTGCGCAGAGAACGCAGAGAATATGGGTTTTAACCCTCAGCGAACTCAGCGACCTCAGCGTGAACCTTTTCAAACCCGATAGCTATCGGGTGACCCAGCACTTATTTTTTGTAAAGCGACCGGCAAGTGGGGAGTTTTTGTCCCCGGTCATGGTATAAAAATCCACTACGGCCCGGCAGGCCGTATAATCTGCGAATTATGCAACAGCTGGTCAGAATAATGTAATACTACCGTCAGCGAACTACCTCATCTTGTAGGGTCAGGCCGGATCATTGGCTGATATAAGATAAAACGATAAAAAAAATGACCAATCAAAAACAATTCGGGGTGTGGATGGATACTCATCATGCCACCGTAGTAGGAAGCGAAAATACCGGTGTCTTAACAGTGCTGGCTCATATCAACGGGGAAGAAGTTTCTCCCAGTCCCAGTAATAAGAATGAGAACCACCAGAAAAAAATGTTGCAGGCAAAATTTTTTAAAGAAATAAGTTCACACCTGCAAAACGCCACGCACCTGCATGCAACGGGTACGGGACAGGTGCAGGAACAGTTTATTCATTACCTGGCAGAGACAGCCCAGTTTAAAAACACGAAGACGGAAGAATCCACTGCTAATAAGATGAGCGATGAGAACCTGGTAAAATATTTTTCAGATAAACTTATTTAGCGGGTAGCATCTCAATGGACAAATATCTGTGTGTAGTAAATGATCCCGCGCCGGTCAGTGGCCGTGCCAATACCAATATATTTATAGTCACCCAGTATATTTTTCCGGTGACCCCTGGAGTTTTGCCACATGGCAACAACTTCTTTCCCGGTTTCGGGGCCATAAGCAACATTCTCCGCCATCCCGTGAAAAGGACTTACCAGTTTCTCTGCTTCTGATTCCCTTTTGTCAAAGCCTGCATGACCAAAATCACAGCGACCGCTTGCCATATCCTCACTATGCCTGCGGGCGATCGCATTCAGGTCATTTCGCATTAACAATGCCGGCTTTCCCTCGGACCGGCGGAATTGGTTCGTATATTTTAGTATGTCATCGGTCAACCCTTCCCTGACCGGAACCGAAGAACTAAGCAGCAACAGTAAACCCGTTATAAAAAAATTAAAGGAAGAACGACGGATAAAAGAATGGATGTTTAACATAGGTTGGAATTTCGTTATTCACTGGCAAGTTTTATACCAGTAAGGTCGAAAATTTTAATTTTCATTCTATATTAACGTCAGTTTGTATCTCATTTGTATCCGCCTGCATTTGTTTCATTACAGCTGCTGATACGCCGATCTACTTTTTAAACCCGATCCTTTCACGTTCTTCTCCCGATAGCTATCGGGACTTCATAAATAGATGAAAGCTGTATATCATGATCATCAATGCGGTCCTGTATTTGCCTGAGTTGTTCCTTTATATCGCCCTGTTGTAAAAGGATCCGTCTGATTTCTACAAAAGCCCGCATAATCGAAATATTCATGTTGATGGCTTTGTCAGAATTCAGAATGCCGCTCAACATTGCTACACCTTGTTCGGTAAAGGCATAAGGAGGATATTTAGAATACTTACCACGCCATTTCTCAAAGGTCACAAATTGTGACCTTTGAGCCGGGATCGGGGATGCGGTCACAATTTGTGAGCGGATGGATTCCCACTCCTGATGGTTAAGACGAAACATGAAATCTCCGGGAAAACGTCCGATATTTCGTTTTACAGCTTGGTTCAATACTTTGGTTTCTACTTCATAAAGAGAAGCAAGATCGAAGTCAAGTAAAACTCTTTCGCCTCTTATTTCATAAATGCGGTTTTGGATACTGCGGATGATCTGCATAAAAATGGTTCACTTAAAAGCAAAATACTATTCCAATCAGCATTCTTCCTGATGTTTTCACCGGTATTTCGGGGAAAAAATGGAAACCTGCCTATAATTTATACAGATGGTTGTCAACGCTGGAATTCGTCGTAAATTAGTTTTGTGCAAAACTACATAAACCAGTTGCTTGCAGATATTTCTTACGCCACAGAAAACATAAGCCTGCCTTTTGTTGAAAAGCAATTGGAGTTACATGACTGGATATCTGAAGAAGAGGAAGACAAAACCGCTCCTGTTCGCAACCTGGAAGAGTGGACCGGTGTCAGTAAAGACATGCTGCCACCACAAGAAATGTTAAGCGATGAACAGTTGCAGCAACTTTTAAAAGCATTAAATAAAATGTTGGACGCCTATAACTGGTCATTTGTGATGCAGACTACAGTCCCTGATCGTTTTCAATATACCGCTATCCGGGATAACTTCAACCAACCTGCCAAAGTAAAACAATGGCATATGGGTTTTTTTGAAATTTGTAGGCCGGGTACAGAACATGGCAAATGTGCATTAGGTGAATATTGCCAGTGTGCATTTTTTGCGGAACTGTTCAAAGACATGATTGATGAAGACCTGACACCGGAAGAAGAAAGGGCAAGGGCCCTGGAGATCGAACTCAAACATATCAAAAGAAAATACGGTGATGACTGGATGAAATATTATCCTTATCATCTCGATCCGACTATGATGATGAAAACGGCGATTCGTACAATTATGGGTTTGGAGATTTTGAAGATGAGAACGACGAAGAAAATGATAACTGGTGGCGTAGTTAAAAAACAAATGCAGCATGGATCAGTAAACATGAATTTGATTATTTCCCCACGATCTGCGTCTCGGCATAAACAACTATCTCCGGTTTCTCTTTGTACAAAATTATTTTACCGGTAATGCAAACATCTTTGTCTTTATAAAAAACTTCTGGTGGATTTTTAAATTTTTCCCTTGCGTCGCCCCATATCAGGATGGTGAGCGGGGCATTGGGATAAGCACCACCTGCATTTAAAAGAGTTGGGGCACCTTTGCTCCGGTCAAGATAGATACCTCCGTATATTTTAGTACAAACCGTTACCGAATCACCAACATGCTGGCTCAAAGAATCAATGCTTATTTCTTTTTGTGCCTGTACTGCAGAAACAAAAAATAAACTTGCGATAGCTATTAATATTTTTTTCATACAGCTTATGTGGCAGCGGAGGCGGAGTGATCTCATCTCCAGTTTTTTAAAAGCCAGTAATAAATAGCCCTGCGCTGAGTAGCCCAGAGCACACATCGTTTCATGAGACGGAAAGATAAACATTTGGATGCAGATCATGAAAAGCAGAGCGCATAATTGGTTTCCCGCAGATCTCGCTGATCAAATACACGCAGATTTCGCAGAAGGTTAGTGTGTTAATCTGCGCAATCAGCGAGAAAATCTGCAGAATCTGCGGGAAAATATTATTATCAAATTCAATGGGACAGCATTTGAAAAGTAGATAGTGTCATAGTTTGATTTTTCTTGTACTTTAGATAAAATACCAGACCGATATGTTTACAAAATATTTTATCATTTCTGTCACAGGTTTGTTTTTAGCATTGCCTGCTTACAGCCAGGCGAACCGGGTAAAGAATGACGGGAAGATCGAAGTTGTTTTTATGCAATTAAATGATGTGTATGAGATATCACCTCTTGATCATGGAAAAATTGGCGGGATGGCCCGGGTAGCTACAGTACGCAAGGAGCTCCTGAAATATAATCCGCGGACCTATACCATATTAGCCGGAGATTTTCTGTCGCCCTCCGCAATGGGTACGATCGTATTGGATACGCCTGCAAAGAAAAAAATCGCCGGGTTGCAGATGGTGGATGCTATGAATGCCGCGGGCATTGACCTTGTTACATTCGGCAATCATGAATTTGACATTAAGCCGGCAGAATTAACAGCATCCATCAACCAGTCTGATTTTGACTGGATCAGTTCCAATGTAAAATATAATGACAGCACGACGGTAAAAAGATTCAGCAAGACAAAAAATAACAAGACGACTCCCATACCGATCACGAAAATCCTTTCCTTCAAAGACGGCGATGGAACAACGGTTAAAATAGGCCTGTTTGGTTTAACGATAGTAACATCGGGGCCTAACAGGTATGAGGCCTACGAGGATTATTACATGGCAGCGGGGAATGCAATAAAAGAATTAAAAGGCAAATGTGATCTTATTGTGGCTGTCACTCACCTGGAAATAGGCATGGATAAGATCCTTGCGCAAAGGTTCCCCGAAATAAAATTGATCATCGGTGGTCATGAGCATGTGAATTCTTATACTACGATCGGGAAAACCATTATTGCAAAAGCCGATGCCAATGCCAAAACTGCTTATATACATTCTCTCTTGTATAATACGGTTTCAAAGAAGCTCTCCATAAAGTCAAGGCTGCTGGTGATCAATAATGCGATAGAAGATGATTCCATAGCGAAGCAAGTAGTGAGTAAATGGAATAATACTGCGCAAAATTTTTTGATCAACCAGGGATTTAAACCCTGTGATATCCTGGACAGCCTTTCAGAAACACTGGATGGCAGGGAGATCAGTATCCGCACGGGTCAAACCAACCTTGGTAAACTGATCGGCGAATCCATGTCGGAAGCATTGGCAATTCCTGCTGATTGCAGCATTTATAACAGCGGTTCGGTGAGAATAGATGATGTGCTGACAGGGTATATAACACAGTATGATATTTTCAGGGTGCTTCCTTTCGAAAATAAAATTGTTGTAAAGGAATTGCAGGGATTTATAATTGATTCATTGCTGAAGAATAATCCAAAGAGGATTTATGACGGAAGTTTTCTTCAGTATTCAGGAATAAAAAAAGAAGATACTGTATTCTCCATACATGGAAGATCCTTATATAAAGATACCAGCTGGTATAGGGTCGCCATGAGTGATTACCTGGCACTGGGATATCAAACCGGGCTTGAGTTCATTGGAAAAATAAAACCGGCAGCCAATCTGTCGCCACAACTTAGTATCCCTAAAAACGATGTCCGGTTGGCCCTGATGAAGAAGTTTAAAAGTAAAAGGCCATCCTCGTTCAAAGGATGGCCGGTCAATAATGCTATAATACCTTGTTATTAAAAAGGGTAGACACCGGTAATTAAGTCCAGGCTTTTTTCCTCTGTATTACAGTAAATCAGTAAATTTATAAGGCGAATAATTTTATTACCATTAAACCTTATTATCATGTTACCGCAATCAAAACGCCGGAGACTTTTCTCTGCAATGGTCCTGGCAACCTTCAGCCTTTTATTGTTTTGTTTTATCGCCTGCAACAACCACAAACCAAAAGACAAGGGCGGAGACGGGGACATCGTCAAAGACAGCTTATCGTTAAACGATACCAGTATTGTAACCGTTGCTGCCCTCTTGCCTTCCGCCGATGGAAAAACACTGAATGTTATTTTTAATGAAAAAGAACAGGTGTTCACGATCTCGAAAGAAGAAAAAACTTTCGCTGAGTTCAATCGCAGTTTTGAAGATGCATTAAAATCGAAATCACCAATCAAGATCGTCAGTGATCCCCGCAAAGGAAACTTCAGTATGGTCACTCAACCTTCCGCCAAAGAACTGGAAATATTCCGGGACTACCGGAAAGAAATGTTGCCAGGTGACAGCGCAAGGCGTATTGATATTGCCAGGATCGATACGGCCAATTTCAATAAAGTGGATCAATACCTGAAATGGCCGGCGTTCAGATTATGTGCCAACGTAGTGCCGGATTATGCAACGGCCAAACAGATATTTGATTATTGCGCCGCGCAGTCCTGCCATATTGTTGGCCCGCACCAGGTCAACCCTTGTATTCCATTTCAGTATGTGATCGATGGTTGTTATGCACGGGCACATAAGATGCGCTGGATCATCGAAAAACATTTTGGGTATTGCAGTGAAAAAGTTTTCAGTTTTGCCAACCAGGGTGGTCATCAACTGGCAGTGAACGCTGCTAAATGGGGAGGTTGCTGCGTTCAATGGTGGTTTCATGTTACCCCCTTGATACGGGTAAGAGCGAATTTCGGAAAGTTCGTTCTAACATTAGCCTATGTGATAGATCCCGGTATGTTTAATCAACCTGTGTTGTTGTCCACATGGTTGCAGGCACAGGAAAACCTTGCCTGCTATAACAATGCACACGTGGATTTTTACAGCATTCAGCCTTCATCGGCGTATTTACCTACATACCCAACCGGTGCGCCATTTACAACTGATCCGAACTATGCACAAACCGATGCCACATTGATAAACTATGCCAATGGGCATACCTGTAATTAGTACAAACATAAAAATGAACACACTAAAATATATGATCAAGTCAGCCTGTTGCGTCAGCAGGCTGACTTTTATTGTAATTTCAGTTTTGTTTGCAAATAATATGATGGCAGCAAATAATATCCCTCCGCAAGATTCATTAAGCCGGACCATGACCGTGGCCAAAGTGTATGAAGAAAAATACAGTGAGCCTGGGTCCACACAGGTTACTTTTTATGAGTCGGCCCGTTTTTATAAAATTCTGAAAAGTAACCCGCATTATAAGGCGTATATCAGTTTGCTTAAGGAAGCCATAAAAAAACAAAAACCTGTTTGTGTCCGTTTTACAAAATCCAATGGCGATATCATTGATTCTGTCAGCAGGATCAAAAGATCTCCTTCCCGGTAATATTCAGTTGTGTTGGTTGTTCAAAAAAAACAGGGCCTTCTTTCAAAAGCCCTGGTAGTTTAAAACGAAATTGATAAAAATGATTTGATACCCGCCTGCTGGTATTCATTTACTGAACAACGATCTTATTGGTCACATTTACTCTGTTTATTTCACTGCTAACCCGAAGCAGGTAAGTTCCACTCACCGATAACTCGGGAAACTTGAATGATTCTATTTGGTTATCGCTGCTGATGGTTATTTCTTTTGAGCTGATCAGCTTGCCATCCATATCCAACAACTGCACCTGGTATTTGCCTGCCGGTTGTTTGGAAAAAGATAAGTTGACCAGTCCGTTGGTAACGGGGTTGGGGTAAACAGCAATACCATTGTTTGTCAGGATCTCGTCTTGCTGGCCCTTCTTAGTCAGAGTTTCTTCAGGTTTGGTCTCAGGTTTTGTTTCTTCCGGATCTTCATTTTTCTTTTTCTTCTCTTTCTTATTCTTGTCAAAAGCAAGATTGCCATTGGCAAGATCAGAAGCGTTGAACACATCGGCGCTGGTAGAAACTTTTTCTGCCTGCAGTGTATTCAGATCAAAGCGGTAATAGCCAACCGTGGATTCAGAACTGGCGATAAATACTTTGCTGCCTTCTTCCACCATGGCGCCATTGGTGCTAAAGCCCTGTGGCAAACCCTTGATAACACCCAAATGAACGGCCACCTTAGTTTCAATATTTATTTTGAAAACATGACGGTTGGCGGTCAGCAGGTATAAATTACCGGACGCATCAGCGATCATATCACCGCCATAACCACCGGAACTATGAACAGAATATTTTGCATTGGCCGCATCATCTGTCAGGGCACCCAGGTCAGTGATAATTGGTTTTTTACCGGTAGTAAACTTTAGCAGGTGATTCCCGTCATTGGTCAATGCATATCCATCCCCATCTGAAGCGATCACCATCCTTGTTATTTGATTAGGAGCATCACCCATACTTTTCACTACGCCGAATGCTTCATCTTCGAAATAATAAATTTTACCGGACTTCAGATCAATATAACGAAGCTGGTTGATGGCCATCGGTGTGTAGTATAACCTTTCGTGCTTTTTATCATAAGCCATGGCAGCCGAGTTCGTGGAGAAAGGTTTGTCCGTGGAAATTTTTTGCATCATGACAACAGTCCTTGTGTATGTTCTTACATGATTACCTGCTGCCTTGTCAAGTTCCTGGTCAAGGTTGACAACTTTTTTTTCAGCCGGGGGGTTGGTAAATGTTGTTGTAACAATTTTATTGGCCGGCTGATCTTTTTTGACAACAGCTTTACCGGTTCTTGCATTCAAAGCTTCGGTTTCCTGTTTGCTGTCATAAATACTTTTTAAGATGTTACCGTTCGTTACATCTACCAAACGAACTTCCCGCCAACTTTTACCGCCTTTCTCAACAGCAGTAATAGCATAGCCGGTTGTTGTTTTGGATGCTTTATCATTTTTCTGGGCGTGTACGTTTGTAATGATTGCGATCATTACAAGGAGGAGTAGAAATTTTTGTTTCATGGCATTAAGTTTTGTGAGGTTAAACTACGACAATCTTCGTGGAAAAACAATACTTAGTGACAAAAGGCCTTTATTTTATTTAAATGGAAAGATCTTGTTGCCGGTTGCCCCGTTTGATGACGGGCAGTACGACCAACGAAAATCCCGTTCAGGGTATCCTGAACGGGATTGTATCTTAAAATAACCAGGATTCACTTATATCAACGGTCATATACAATTATCTTCTTCGCCCCTATCGATTTTCCGCTGGCATTTCTCAGCTCAACAGTATATGTTCCGGCAGGCAAATTGCTAATGTCCACCGTTATATCTGTATATGGCGTTGTAGTAATTGTCTTCCTGTTATATACAAGTGCTCCTTTTGAATCATAAAGGTTTACTGTTACCTGCTCATTGGCCTGGTTATAGAATCTTATATGAAACAGACCATCATTCGGATTTGGATAAACATAGAAATGAGCCGATTGCTGTGCGCTTACCACTATGTCAGCCGATGTTGCCACACAACCATTGGGGTCTGTATATACAACCTTGTAAGTGCCTATATCATTAACGGTAAGACCTGCCAATGATGCACCGGTTGCACCAGGGATCGCCACGCCATTTTTAAACCACTGGTATGTTCCTCCACCAGGATTGACAATTGCTGTCAGGGTTACAGACTGAGTCGGCAACAGAATGGGTGGCATGGATGCCAGTATACTAACTGCAGGCAACGCATTTACATACAAGCTTGCAAAAGCAGATGTTACAACCGAACATCTTCCGGTTAATATTACACGGTAGCTGTTGGTGTTCATACTTAAAGTAACAGCGCTCAATGGAAGTGTTGCATTGGTGGCGCCCGTTATATTCACCCAGGCACTGCCATTCCATGTCTGCCACTGGTAGGTAAGTGGATTGCCGGCAGGTACACTTGCTGTTACACTGAACAGAGCGTTGCTGCCAACACATACGGTCTGATTGCCGGGTTGACCACCTATCACTGGTATCCATGCGTCGTTAACAGTTACAGTAAATGAACAGGTAGCTGTATTACCCGCTGCATCTCTTACCGTATAAGTAATAGTTGTAACACCCTGGCCTGTTGTACCATTCAGATTGAATGCTCTTGTTCCAACATAATTAATACCTGTTGCAGGTGAAGAACCTGTTGTAGCTCCTGTCATTACCCAGGTAACCGCGGTTACAGCACAATTATCTCCTGTAGTTGGATTGGGTGTTGCAACTGTAGCTACACAGGCCCCAACATCTGTATTAGCTACAATATTAGCCGGACAAGTAATAGTTGGAGTTTGTACATCAAGCACTGTTATTGTAAATGTACAGGTAGCTACACCGCAAACATTGGTAGCAGTAGCTGTTACAGTTGTTGTACCCACAGGGAAGAATGATCCCGATGCCTGTGAATAAGTGATCACCGGTGCGGGGCTTCCTGTTGCTGTTGCCGGCGGATAAGTCACATTAGCACCACATTGTCCCGTTGTATTGTTCACTGTGATATTTGCAGGACAAGTAATAGTTGGCGCTTTATTCACGATCAGGGTAGCCGTGATCGGGGCACCCGGACATCCATTGGCTACAGGTGTGATTGTAAAGGTTACTGTTTGCTGAACCGTAGTATTATTGATCGGTGTTCCACTGATATTACCGCTTCCTGCATTAGGAATACCGGTAACATTCACCTGGTTATCTCTTGTCCAGTTGAAGACAGTACCACTTACATTACCAGTCAGTACGATCGGGGTCATAGCTGTACCCGAACAAATCGTTTGTGTAGTCGGAGCCGCCACTGCATTTGGTGTCGGGTTCACTGTAATAGTAAACGAACTTGAAGGACCTGTACAGGTTGGACCAGCAGTGGCATAAGAGATCGTTACCACTCCGTTTCCGCTGCGTACACCTGCAGTTGTTGAACCACCGGTAACTCCACCGATATAGGATGAACCACCACCACCGCTTTGTCCAGTGAAATTATTAAGACCACTTTGCTGACCAGGAGCACCTGTTAATCCACCACCGTTGCCACTTCCAAAAATAACTGCCTGGCTTGCTGCCTGGGCGCTGAATATTTCATTTCCACCGGCGCCTCCTATTCCTAACACACCCGGTAATCCGTTGGTCGCGCCAAAAGTAGTTCCTGTAATTCCTCCTGCGCCTCCGGCAACTTGTGTTCCACCGGTTGGTACTACGCCTGTTGTTCCGGGATAGCCGCATCCACCACCACCACCATAGTATCCGCCACCGCCACCACCACCGGCACCTCTTGCACATGCAGCAACCCTGTTACCTGCTGTGCCACCACCACCACCTGCTACAATCTTTCTATCTGCCAATGTATTTGTGGTTTGTCTTACATCAGATGCACCACCACCGCCGCCACCAAGAGCAGTCAGGCAAGTACCCGTGGTTCCGCCATTACCTCCACCATTAAATCCTCCGGTAGCACTGGTTGTTCCGCCACCACCAACATATACCCACAATGTTTCTCCTGCTGTGACTGCAAGATTGCCACTTGCAGAACCGCCTAATCCACCCAGCGAAACTCCTGCTGCATTGGCCATTCCCTGGGCACCGGAAGCCTGGATATTTACTGAAGTAACACCTGCCGGTACAACAAAGGTTTGAAACGCTCCTGTATAATTAAAGGTTACCGTTCCTGTTGGAGTTGTCACCGGTGTTACTGTTATCGTTGCAGTTACTGGTGTATTGGTAAGATTGATCGCATTAAAGGATGCAATATTACCTGTTCCGCTTGCTGCCAAACCAATTGACGGTGTATTGTTAACCCAATTGAATGTGGTTCCTGCAACGGGCCCGCTGAATATTACCGGGGCCGTTGGAGCAGTGTTACATACGGTCTGGTTAGGTGGAACAGGACTCACTGTTGGTGTCGGATTCACAGTAACTGTTGCAGTAATTGGCGCACCCGGGCAACCATTAGCTGTTGGTGTTATTGTAAATGTTGTCGTTTGAACAGCACTGGTTGTATTGGTTAGTGTTCCGCTGATATTGCCATTGCCCGATGCTGCGATCCCCGTTAAATTAACCAGGTTATTTCTTGTCCATGCATATGTCGTTCCACTTACTGCTCCTGATAATACGATAGTAGTGATAGGACTGGCTGAACATATTATCTGTGATGAAGGTGTGGCTACTGCATTCGGTGTTGGATTGACTGTGCCACTCACCGGCACATTCTGTGTAATAGCTCCGGTTGAAGAACAGGTGATATTTCCAGATGGAGTTCCTGATGCGGAAGCACTTAGCCGTACATATATAGTTGTGGCACTTACGTTCCCCCCAACCGGTATCAATGAAATGCTTCCGCTAAAACCACTTCCGGAAGTAATAGAAACTTCAAAACCTGCTGGTGCAGTTATAACCAGGTTAGCACTAAGATTTGTACCTGATACAGTGAATGTCTGTTCTGCGGAAGGAGTTCCGGCACATGTTGTAAAAGGAGTTAACGTACCATTTACTGTAATGATGGGCGCTGCTCCCTCTGAATCTGTATCCGTTGCCGAATTGTTTCCTGGAATTGGGTCTGTTGTACCGGCAGGAGCTGTTACCGTCGCTGTATTCACAAGGTTACCTGAAGCACCGGGTGAAATGGTACATACGGCAGTGAATGTGGCTGAGCCACCAACAGGGGTATTAACCAATACGCTGATATTACTTGCTCCCGAAGCCGGGCCGCTTGCACCGCCGGCATACACTGCTGTCCAGCTAATTCCTGTTATAGCTGCCGGAAAATTATCCGTAACGATAGCGCCAATTACATTACTTGGACCATTATTAGAAACAATAATTGTATATGTAGTTGTTCCGCCGGGTGTATAAGTTACTACACCATCTGTTTTGATAATAGTCAGATCTGCAGTTGGAGTTAGTGTATCCGTATCGATTGCTGTGTTGTTTCCCGGATTCGGATCCGTGGTACTCGCGGGAGCCGTTACAGTTGCCGTATTAGATAGGGAACCGGTCGCAATCGCCGAGATATTACAAGTAACAGTAAAAGTTATGGAACCTCCTGAAGGAATATTTACTGTTGCATTGATATTACCCGAACCTGAGGCAGGACCTGTCGCACCTCCGGCATATACTGCTGTCCAGTTAGCAGAAGTAATAATAGCAGCAAAATTATCTGTTACAGTTGCACCGGTTACATTACTGGGTCCATTATTATTAACCGTAATTGTATAAATCGTAGTGCTACCGGGTACAGCAGTTGTTGAGCCATCTGTTTTGGAAATACTAAGGTCAGCTTGTGGATTCGGCGTGTCAGTATCTGTGGCTGAGTTATTACCAGGATTAGGGTCAGTATCTCCTGGTAGTACGGCTATTGTTGCTGTATTAACCAGGTTACCTGTAGCCCCTGATGAAATACTACAAACTGCCGTGAAAGTTGCAGTACCACCTACGGGTAGATTAATCGTAGCATTAATATTACCAACGCCATTCGCAGGGCCTGAGGCACCTCCGGCATATACAACTGTCCATGCAACTGAAGTGATGGCGGCAGGAAAATTATCATTAACAGTCGCACCAAAACTTATATTCGGGCCATTGTTTGATGCAATGATCGTATAGGTAGTTGTACCACCAGCTGTATATGTTGTTGCACCATCTGTTTTACTGATCGACAGGTCTGATGTTAAACCGCCACAATTATTTACCGTGATACTGGTAGTGGTTGTATAAAGCGGGCAACCACCACTCGCAGGAATAGTATAAGTAACCGTATACGTTCCGGGAATACTTGTTCCTAATGTTACATTCCCATTTGCAGCATTAATGGTTAAACCTGCGATAGATGAATAAGTACCCCCTGTAGTACCCGTTTGGGTAACAGTGGCTATTCCTGCATTAGTACAATAAGGAGAGCCTCCATAGGAAATTGTTGCAGAGGGTGGCGGAGTAACGGTAGCAGTAACCATTGTACGCAGACCTTCACATCCGGAACTTACACTCCAGTTATAAAACCAATAATAGTAAACAGGATTAAAACTGTTCCCGGTAATGCTTACAACACCCGGTAATGTATAAGGGTAAACGGCCCCTGCATCATTTCTCCACATTCCCGGATTTGTACTAAATCCAAATCGATATCCAGTTCCGGCAGGAAGAACGGCGTTTAATGTTACGACCTGGGGGGTTGTGCCTCCGGTTACGGTTGTCGTCATTGGTCCGGAACTATAAACCTGGACCGCCGATGAGTTTTGAATTACAATTGTAAAAGATGAACCGACAGTCGCAGTTGGGTAGATCGTAACTGTATTTATCGTAATGGAAGGGGCTAGCACATCAAAAAATAATTGTTGCGTTCCTATTAAAATGGTAGATCCTGCACCTGTGCCAATCGCATTGTTTAGAGGACCAACATTTCCACTTGTTCCTCCATCACCTGAACTTACCCAATAATTAGTAGTTGCGCTGATGGGTGGTGTAGTGAATGGTGATCCTGTTCCAATTGCCACGCCTCCTGAAGGCACATCATACCAGTTTAATACCGGGCCGGAACCAGTCGCGGCCAGCGTTACGGTTACAGGGCCAGGACCACATGACGCACCCGGTGTGGTGCTTGTTATCTGTGGATTATTTACAGTTGCTGTTACCTCGTTCGACATAACAGAATTTCCATTGCAACTTGCTACCAACCTGTAATACATGGTTTGTGAAATGGGGCTAACCGTATAAGGAGATGTAGTTGCCCCGGGTATATCTGTAAAGCCGCTACCTGCCGTAATACTTTGTTGCCATTGTAAATTACCATATCCTGTTATACCGGTTGCAGATAATGTAGGCGCTCCGGTAACACAGAACTGGTTGGGGTTGGCAGAAGCAGTTCCCGCAGCCAACACGGCTTTAGTAATATTTACAGGTATCATGGCATCATTGCCAGGGTTTACATCGCCGGTTACAGTTGTGAAAGCATTAAACGTATAAACTCCTGTTGGGTTCATATTTAATGTTCCTGTCATGGGTACATCAAGGGTTAAGCCGGCACCAAGGGTACCGGTATTAACAACAGCAGTTAAAGTTTGTGTTACTGCTCCGGTTACATTCGTAGTTACTGTAACAGGATTCACAGTAAAGTTGATAGGATTAATATCGCTGTTCTTGATCTTGATAGTAACAATTTCGGCGGAGGTATAACAACCATTTGGAGAAACTGCCGGTGTTACCAGTGACTGGGCTCCCATATTAATACCCGCAGCGATGTTGAATTCATAAGCACCGGGGTCTGGCGTTGTTCCACTTCTGGGGGCTTGGAGAATATCAGTTGTAACACCAACTGGAGCACCAATATTATTGACGGACGGAGCGGTAGGTGTATAATCGCCGGTACCCGGGCTGTTAAACGCCGGGTCGACACTTATACTTTGTTGATCATAAGCATTGCCGTTGGCTCCCTGCCAATCGATAAGAGTTGTGTATCCTGTTGTACCAAAGCTGCCGATGCCATTTGTTCCACCCGTAGCAGTATTCAATAAAACATTGTTATTGGAAAGAATGGTGGAAGTGGTTGTTCCAAAATATAAACAGTATTTGACACCTGTTCCCCCTCTTGCAATAATTACGATGTTGTTCCGGAACTGGATATTAGTGGAGAGCGTTAATTGATAGAAACCTCTTGTAATCCCGGCTGTCGCCGCAGCATGATCCAATACAACAGTGTTGTGATAATAATAAACACCATCGGAACTGGAATTATAAAGTCCGTAAATGGTACCCGTCAAACTATTGATCTTATAAATGAGATTATTGATGACACGGTTTTCAGATCCTGCTGTGGCATCACAAGCATTTGCATAGATGCCATAGAAGGTGCCCGACTGTGTAGCAGTGGCAGTATGACTATCGTGAATCCTGTTGCCATTGATAATGCAATTGATATTGCCTGCACCAAATTCAATACCCTGCGATATGGTGGTGGCCACATCTGCACGGTTGGTCCTGTGAATATTGTTGTAAGAAATAACTCCGCCATTAGCATGTGTTATCTCAATACCAGTAACAAGCCAATCACGGACCTCATTTTTAGTGATCGTGTTATTTAGTGAATTAAGACTCGTGGCTGTACCGATCAGGATGATCCCCTGGTAACCACCGATAATTGTATTATTACTAATCGTATTGTTGCTTGCACTGCCGGCCGTTGTTACACTGGTTGTGGAACCGGATCCCACAATACCTGCACTGTTCGATTGTGTAGTGCTGGTTACGGCAGATACGTCGATCGTGCAACTGTCAATTGTATTATTGTCGGCGCCATTGGTTAAATGCACACCCCAGCCAAAAGTACTTCCTGCCTGGGCGAGAAGATTGAATTTCCTGAATGTTATATAATCCGCTCCATCCAACCGGATGATATGTCGTGTAGCTGTAACCGGAGTAGCCTGAATGGTTGCTCCGTTACCATAGAATGTAACGGTATTTACTGCCGAAGTTCCTCCTACAATCGGAACGATCACCTGTTCATTATAAGGACCGCTTCCCGGTGCTACATTAAAAATAACCGGGCCCGCGATACCACAGGACAATGCACTTACTGCAGCTGCGATCGTTTGGTAATTACCTCCACCGGGCGGTAATGCGGGATTGATCGTATACGTTCCTCCCGGTAATGCCGGATTTACCACAACTTGCACCGGAACCGAAGTTTGTGTATTGCCACTGCATGTAACTGCCGCACGATAGTATGTAGTAACAGTTGGATTCACTGTCAGATTTGAAAAAGAAGAACTGGGGCTGATAGGGGTATATGGACCACCGATCGCAGCTGCGCTTTCCCAAACATATGTCTGGCCCATACCCTGTGTATGCCCGGTGAGATTAAGGTTTACGGAGGTACCCGTGCATATAGGTGTAGGTGACGCCGTTGCTGTACCAGGTGTTGGCGGACTTGTACATGGAGTTGCAGGGATCAAATCCATACCCCAATCTCCCCAAAGCGTACTCAGGTTACCTGTTAACGGCCCGGGTGCGGTAACAATTGATAGCCGCTTATTACCTGTAGCAGTTGTCGTAAAACCGGACATGCCACCGACCTTTGAGTCATATTTAATTTCAACGATCAGCGTTTGTGTATTGTCGTACAAATAGGGTGTGGTCAATAATATCTCATACCATCCTCCAGCCGTAGCATTACCATTGATAGTAATAGAAGGAGATGACAAGGCTGTTGTGAGGCCGGTTAAAAAAGTAGTATTCGGGAATGCCGTAAGGGAATTCTGTATAAAAGCTACAGAAAAGTTGGTATAAGTTCCAGTTCCACCCGCCACAGAATTCCTGAACCAGATCTTTGTAATTAATCCCGAAATAGGTGTCGTATTGAAATCGGAAGGCAAGTACAACTGCTGGCAATGAGAGCCGGTCGTATTCATCGGGATGGTATTGGTAGAAGTACCCGTGCCTTTAAAATACTGTGGTGTTTGTGCATTGCTTATCGCTGCAAACAGAACCGTAAGCATAACAAAGTAGATCTTTCTCATAAATTGAGTAGTTAGTGATTATTAAATCGGAGATATGGAAAGGGTTAGTCGTCTAAGGTATTTATTTTTTTCATTTGACCAATAATACTTTTTTCCCGGCACCAGTGAATTTTTCCAGGTATGATTATTAAATACAACTTTGATTTAAGCGGTAACATGCTGTATTGGTTAATCCCCAAATACATACAGCGATCTTATAAAAAAATCACCCCGGCTATACAAGCCGGGGTGATTTTATAAAACGGGCATGAGTCCGTATATCAACGGTCAAATACAATTATCCTCTTCGCCCCTACCTGTCTTCCGGTGGCATCTCTTAGTTCAACAAGATATACTCCGGCAGGTAAATTGGCGATGTCCACCGTTATATCTGTATATGGTAGTGTAGTAACTACCATCCTCCGATATACAAGTGCTCCTTTTGCATCATATAGATTAACGGTTATCTCTTCATTAGCCTGGTTATAGAATCTTATATGGAACAGACCATCATTCGGATTTGGATAAACAAATAAACCATCCGATTGCTTGGCGCTTACTACCATATCAGCCGATGTTCCTATACAACCATTGACGTCTGTGTACCTGACCCTGTAAGCACCCTGGTCACTCACGGTAAGACCAACAAGCGATGCGCCGGTTGCCCCAGGGATTGCTACTCCATTTTTAAACCACTGGTATGTTCCACCAGACGGGTTAACAATTGCTGTCAGTGTCACGGTTTGAGCCGGCAACAATGCAAGCGGACCGGATGCCATTATGCTGACCGTTGGTAACTGATTTACAAATAAGGTTGCAAAACCGGAAATGATATTGGTTGTACACAATCCATTAATAATTACACGATACGTATTCGTGTTCATAGCGAAGGTAACAGCGTTCAATGTCAATGTTGAAGTAGTGGCGCCGGCGATATTCACCCATGCCGTACCATTCCATGCCTGCCACTGATAAGAAACAACATTTGTTGCCGTAACACTGAATACCGCATTGCTGCCAACGCATACAGTCTGGTTCGTGGGTTGGCCGGTTATTACCGGTAACTGTCCGTCGTTTACTGTAACAGTAAATGAACAGGTCGAAATATTACCCGCCGCATCCGTTGCTCTCCATGTTACCGTAGTTACACCAACCGGGAAGGCTGAACCACTGGCCAAACCAGATACTAAAGCAGTGGTAACTCCCGGGCAGTTATCAGTAGCAGTTACTGCATAAGTAACAATTGCTGAACAGGAGGCACCAGAAGATGTCACAGTAATATTTGCCGGGCAGGTAATCACCGGAGCCTGGTTATCTACCACTGTAACAGTAAATGAACAGGTTGAAGTATTTCCTGCTGCATCTGTTGCACGGAATGTATTGGTTGTTACACCAACAGGGAACGCACTACCGCTTGGCAAACCTGCGATCTGTGTTATCGGATTAGGTCCGGCGGTTGTACCATTTGCATTCAGGATAATATGCATATTCGGGAAACCAATGGCAGCAAGATCCGTTGGAGTAGCAATACCACAATCCGCTGCCTGGATATAACTTGGCCCGGTTTGAGCTGATGTGTTACTACCAATAAAGAACCTGTTATTCGCAGGAGCTTGTCCGTTTGGTGAAAATACCTCGAGTACTAAAATTGCATTGGTAGGAACAGTTGGAGGTGTGGTCAACGTCACGCTAAACAAACTAAGTGTTTGATCAGGTACCTGAACTGTCTGTGTAGCTATCAATGTACGGGCACCACCAGGGAATGCGCCTGCGCTGGTATATAAACGTACAGTTATAGGTTGAGTTGTTCCTGTTCCGTTTGCATCTGCTAACTCAATTCCAAATTGAACAGAATTTATAGTTAGTGGTCCGGCCAGACATACTGAAGACAGGTTATAAGCTCTCCAATAGCTATTGTCTGTATGGAATCCGCCTGCATTACAAGCTACTGATCCCGCTACCGGTGTTTGAGATGCTGTTTGTGTAAGAGATATGGCGCCAGGTAAACAGCAATTATCTGTTACCGTTGGCGCAGGGTAAGTGACAACTGCTGAGCATAAGCCCGGAGTGTTATTGGCTGTAATATTACCCGGACATACAATTACCGGCGGCTGGTTGTCCACCACCGTTATGGTGAAGGTACAGGTTGCAACGCCGCAACTATTAGTGGCAGTAGCCGTAACAGTAGTAGTACCCACCGGGAAGAATGATCCCGATGCCTGTGAATAAGTAATCACAGGTGCAGGGGCTCCTGTTGCAGTAGCCGGCGGATAAGTAACCGTTGCTCCGCACACACCAGGTGTATTGTTCACGGTGATATTGGCCGGACAAGTAATTGTCGGCGCTTTATTCACGATCAGTGTTGCCGTGATCGGAGCACCCGGGCAACCATTGGCGGTCGGTGTTATCGTAAATGTTACAGTTTGTTGAACTACTGTATTATTGATCGGCGTTCCGCTGATATTACCGCTTCCTGAATTAGGAATGCCGGTAACATTCACCTGGTTATCTCTTGTCCAGCTATAGGTTGTTCCAGTTACAGCGCCTGACAATACGATCGTTGTCATTGCTACACCTGAACATACAGTTTGTGATGATGGTGTTGCCACTGCATTCGGTGTCGGATTAACTAATACGGTTGCTGTGATCGGCGCACCGGGGCAACCGTTAGCTGTTGGTGTAATAGTAAATGTTACTGTTACCGGTGCAGCTGTCGTATTTGTTAATGAACCACTGATGTTACCGCTGCCACTTGCTGCAATACCTGTTACAGCTACTGTGTTATCTCTTGTCCAGTTAAAGGTTGTTCCTGAAACCGCACCTGATAATACAATTGTAGTGATCGTGCTGGCAGAGCAAATGGTTTGCGATGACGGTGTGGCCACTGCATTCGGTGTCGGATTAACCAATACCGTTGCAGTAATAGGTGTACCTGCGCAACCAGCTGCTGTTGGTGTAATCGTAAAGGTTACAGTTACAGGAGCTGCGGTGGTGTTAGTCAGTGTACCACTGATATTACCTGAACCGCTTGCAGCAATACCTGTTACAGCTACTATATTATCTCTTGTCCAGTTATAGGTTGTACCTCCAACTGCTCCTGATAATACGATCGTAGTGATCGGGGTAGCAGAGCAAATGGTTTGTGATGATGGTGTTGCTACAGCATTCGGTATTGGGTTCACCGTCAGTGAAACTGAAGCTGACGGACGACATAATGGATCAATTGGTATAGGAGATAATATAGCGTAGATAAAATAACTACCACTTACCGGGAACGATGTATTAAGTGTCGCTGTCGTTCCGCCACCGCCCAGGCTTCCGTTAGGAACGATACCAATACTTGTTCCCCCTACGTATGGATCGGAAAGCGCAATCAATGAATATTTAAATTCAATACCATAAGTAACTCCCATAAATACCAGTCCTGAAGCAGTAAGTGTAACTGTTGAGCCGGCACAAGCTGCAGGTGTTGGGTTGGTTGTAACACTACCAATTGTCGGGCAGATTGAACAACCACCCGGTCCTATCAAATTAAAGACAGCAGTTTGCTGGCATCCTGTTAATTGGTCAGTAACCAAAACAGTGTATTGACCAACCGTCAGAGTAGTTTGGTCTTGCACACCCTGAACAATTCCTGAGCCACCACTGGTTGTCCAGAAATATGTATATGGTCCGGGCGTTCCGCTAACTGTTAAATCAATGCCTCCGTCTGTGGAAACACAAGTTGTTGGTTGAGTTATAACACCCGAAAGAACTGGAAGTGGATTCACGGTTATTGTGCCCGATGCAGTTGGATTCACACAAGGACCCGTAGTGTTTACAGTATAATTAAATATACCGCTGACAGTAGGAGTTCCTGAAATTGTTATCACACCAGCAGCAAAACTTCCGGATACCCCGGCGGGTAATCCGCTAACACTGCCGCCGGTTCCGCTTCCACCAATAGAATATGTAATATTTGTGATTGGTGTATTGATACATACTATTTGATTATTTGTACCAGCTCCCGAAGTAAGAGTGATGGTTGTGTTTGGTGTAACGGTTACTGTAGCAGTAAAAGTTCCGGACGGACTGATACAACCCTCGGTACTTAACGGGGAAATTGTAAAGGTTACAGTTACAGGAGCAGCAGTTGTGTTGGTTAATGTGCCGCTAATATTTCCTGTTCCGCTGGCTGCGATACCTGTTACGGAAAGCGTATTATTTCTTGTCCAGCTATATGATGCTGCACCACCTGAAAGAACGATGGTTGTAATTGCAGTTCCTGTACAGACGGTTTGAGAAGCCGGTGTAGCAATATCGGGTGTGCCAACTGCTGTAAATTCATCTGCTCCAATATCAGGACCAAGTGGCGCAACACCTACACTTCGGATATTACCATCAATGTCATCAGTTATTCCGGGAATAACAATACCATTGCCGTTTAAACACCAGTTTGCGCCGGCTGCTGTACTAAGATGCAGATTCGTTGAAGAAATAAATACCGGCAACGAAGATTTGCTATTTGCATCCCCGCCTGTAACTGACTGCCAACCTGAGAAGGTATTATTATTGCCTGCTCCGTTACCCAGCCATTGTCCTATGTTAGTTGAAGTAGCACTATACAGGTCATTGTAGTTGGATGAATTGACCAACCATCCTGTTGCTGAAGCATTGGTATTAGCAATGGCAACATGGAAACCTGTTCCACCAGTGCGTACATTATTAAAAATATTGTCTTTGATACTGACTGTTGTTGTTGCCGTTCTGTTAAACGCATAGGTGTTGGCTGAGCCCGAAGCGGCTGAACCGCCTATGTTCACAGAATTATAATAGTAATTCTCCACATTACCTGATGCTTCATTCATACCCTGCATATCTACAGGATTGGTATTGGCACCATTGGTTAGGGAGATCATATTATTTGAAAAAGTCCATTGACCGGCAACCTGGGTGGTTGTTCCGTATATCCTGGCAGTTGCAGTTGTTGACGGGTTCGTAAAATCATTAAAGATATTTTTTGTTATCGTTCCTGATGAACCGGCTGCATTTATACAAACACCATAAACAGCAGTAGCTGCGGCGCCCGGAACCGAACGAAGCCCGGTAAAGGTATTCCCGCTTATCGTGGTGCCCGAAGAAGTATTTGCAAAATAAATACCTGTCATCCCGCCTTGTCCGGTTGTTGTTGTTATCAGCGACGAGTTGGAAATTTCCTGGAAGGTATTGCCCGTAATATTATACGGATTAATTCCTCCAATATTCATCGCAGTAACATAATTATTAACACTGGCATTGGCGCATAAATTTGATATGTTCCTAATAGTGTTGCCAGTTACATTAACTAATGTTGTATTTGTAGTAGCCGTCAATAATGGGAACATAGTACCAATTCCCGTTCCGGCTGCGGCATTTGTTTGAATGCTGTTTGCTGTAGTAGCGCTGCCATAATAATTTCCGGAGAAGGTAACAGGGGCAGATGGTGCCCCGACAAGCAGAACACCCCTGAATGCATTCAATCCTGTTGTGTTTGTACCGCCAATCGTATATGAACCGATCGTATTGTTGTTACATACCAGGGTTCCGGTTGGGGATAGTTCCATGGCTTCCACAAAGAAGAAAGCAGTTCCTAACCCCCCGTTATTGTTAACGGTGATAGAACCATTCCCGGTTCCTGAACCAAACGTATTATTATTAACAATATAACTGCCGGTTGATGCAATCAGAGCGGAATATGGGAATACAGATGTTGCTGATCCTGTTGTAGTGTTGGATGTTAAAGAAATATTCTGAAATGTATTATTCGAAAAGTTGGAGGCTACTGTAGCGCCTGCAGGCGAGCAGAATATTCCGGCTATTGCATTGTTCGCATTTGTTGTTGCCGTGGTCAATGTCATCGGGGTACCACCGCATAAAGGTGCAGTGCCGCCGATATAATTTCCTGTAACCTGCATATTATTTGCAAACAGGTTGTTGATCCGTATACATCTCAGGTTTGTTGCGGTAGCGGTAGCGGTGGATGTTCTTGTGACAGTTTGATAGAAACTGTTATTGGATACTATCCAATCCGTGGTTCCTGTGAACATATAAATGCCATATGCAATAAAACCATCCTGGTAGAAATTATAGAAATTATTATTGTCAATAGTATTATTTGCATTTTGCGCAGATGCACTTCCGAATGACAGGATCAGCGACGTTGGTGTACCTGCAACATCCGTCCTGTCTCTCAAATCACAATTATTGATGTTATTATTACTATTGCCCAATGCACCTGTTGTGGTTGAGAACAAGATAGCACCACCGGTTGCAGTAAGCGTGGGATCGGAATTGTTACCTGATTCCACTATACAATATTTGATGGTATTGAACGTAGCATCATTTGCAAATGAAATGTCGGGGAATTGGGTTGTATTTAAAAAGCGCAGAAATTTTCCGCTTCCGCCAAATCTTCCGTCAATCGTAACCCTGTCGGCTCCATTAAAGCGGATCATTGTGTTTGCAACTGTACCTGTAATATTACGTACAACTGCAGCACTGGGCTGTATGGTCAGCGTGAAACCACTTCCACCAACTTCAGACCACTGGTTCAAAGCATTGCTGCCGTCTTCAACAAGGTCACCTTGTACGATTGCGGTCAGGTTACCGGTTAATGCACTTGCATTGATCGCAGCAAATAATCCACCAGCATTTGTTAGTGTGGGATAAGAAGGTGATCCCGGACCCGGACCTATATAAACAATTCCGCTCAATCCACTGGTAGCTATAAACGTACTTGGATTAGTAGGTGGTGTGGAAACAGCAGGGGGGCTGCTGCTAAATCCTCCGGCCGCAATACGCGGATAAACCGTGACATTTAATGGTGCCCCGTTATTTTGAGCAACGATATAATAAGACACTACATCACCATTGACAGTGGTTGCAGAGCCAAATGTAAATGTATACTGGCCGCTACCGATGGATACGCCTGTAACCGGCGTATATGCGCCGGCATTTACTTTATAGTACAGCACAGGCAAACCTGCGCCGGCTGTAGGCACACCGGTTGGGTCAGTAATGGTGGCAGTTAAGGTTTGATTAACACCCACAATTCCGTTTCCTAATGGTACATATGAGATATTGGGTCCGATAAATAAACCTTCATCAGCTCCTATATCAGGTGCATTGACGTTACGTGTATTGCCATCATAATCGTCTGTAAAGCCGGGTATAGGTGCAGCCCCGCCTTCAACCAGGGTAGGAATGGCGGGATTGATATGCAGGAAGTTTGCACTGCTACCCGTCGTGCTAAGGAAAGGAGGATTCTCAGTTATAGAAGCCGCATCTCTTGGTGCAATGGTTCCGGCAGTGAAAACACCGGCTATATAAGCTGCCATTGTTGTAGCAGTGCTGGTACCATCAGTGTATATAACGTTTGTAGCACTGGGTGTTCCGGCGTAAAAAAGATTGTTATTTGAAGTGGATGCATAGTTTGCCAGGTTGCTGGCTGCACCAGCACTGCGACGATAAGCCGCTGTAAGTCCGGCACCATTTTGTACCGAGGTATTAACTATGATATTATTCCTCAGATCAAGTGTTCCGGTTGTTGCAGTTGTACTGATGGTATGAAAGATACCTGATGAACCAAACCCTGCGCCAGAAGTTGTATTATTCACATATACTGTGTTGTAATAAACTTTTATCGTTGAGGTAGTTCCTGTTGGTGTAATATTTAAACCAATAATGGCATTTGAACCTGTTGCAGCAGCGGCTGTCAAATTACCTACCAGGTTGTTATTAACTGTTATTGCACTGGATGCAATTGTAGTATTTACAAGAATACCGTTAACGGTGGTTCCTGCATTAGTTCCGCCAAGATCATAGACCTTATTCCTGGAAATAACAGCCGTTTGGTTGCTGACCGAGATACCAACTACAGCAGCAGCCCCGGAAGTAGTGAGAGTGCCTACAATGTTTTGCGTCACAGTGAATGGTCCCGCGGCTGAATTTGATGAACCAATTGAGATGCCTGTAATAGCTGCTCCCCCTGTGATATTGCTCACCGTATTTGAAGAAACAACAGTATTAAAGCCACTGAAGTTTATACTCATTACAGTAATAGCACCGGTAGGTGTTGCATTTGCAGTAATATTATTGAATGTATTATTAGTGATCGTCTTTGTTGAGCCTCCACCGGCCGGACCTTCCGTGTTGGACCAGCCTGCAATAATTGTACTTCCGGGAACTGTAACATTCGAGAAGTTATTCCCGGTATTGTTCATGACAGATAAAGCAGCTGACGAAGCATTTGCTCCAAAAAAGGTCACTGTTCCGCCTGCCGCAGCTTTATTAAATGCTGTGACGATGGAATTATTGTTTACATTTTCAACGCCGCCAACTACCATGCTGGACAACCTGGTCATAAATGTAATAGAACCGGTTGTGTTCACATTCAGGTTGGTAAATGTATTGTTGTTAATATTATCTGTATTTCCATTAGCATGTGACCAGGTAATATAAGTATGTGCGCTTGTACCGGAAACAGAATAGACGAGCCCCTGGAAATCATTTGAATTTATATTCAATGAAGCAGCACCCGTTAATCCTGATGCGTTTATTCCCGTTACAGTACCACCCGTGTTGGCAAATGCCCATTTCATCCATCCTAATCCGGCAGTGCCAAGGAAGTTATTACTGATGGCCACAGCGCTCTGAACAGCGCCAGTACTGGTAATACCGGTTGTCGCTCCACCGGCCGTTGTTCCATTTACCCAGCCACGCAATGTATTGTTAGTAATGCTAACTCCTGCACCACCTGTGGTACCAGTAGCAGCACTGCGAATACCTATCAACGGACTGGTCGTGCCCGTGGTTGAAGTAAGTATTCCTGCATTGGAAAGGTTACCTCCTCCATCAACTGTGTATCCAACCCTGATATTATCTGCGGTGGAATTACCAATTGTATTATTTGATATAGTATATGTGCCTGTTCCCGCAACGTCAATACCTGTAAATGCACCACTCAATGTTGCAGAAGTTCCTACCGCATCAATAGCTCCGATAGTATTATTCTGTATAGCTATAACATTTGCGCTTGTTACAAAAATACCCACTACTACTCCACCACCGGAAGAGTTTATGGCATACAATGAACTATTGCCTGTAGTTGAACCTATGGTATTGCCTGAAGTGGTTCCGATATTTGCATTACCTGCAGTTACGTTGATACCGCAGAGTATACCATTTGTTGTGGTGGCTCCACTTGAAGTGTATAGCGCAATGCCTGCGATAGTATTTCCCTGTATATTGGAAACAATATCGCCAGACGTGAAAGCACAATTGATACCAATATATCTTGTAACATTGGCAGCGGCAGTTGAAATAGTATATGAACTGGGGAAGGTCCCCGTTACAACACCGGTATTACCTAATAAATTGGTTGTACCTGTTCCGCCTGAATTAGCATAACCAATGATATTACCGTTAATAGTATAGCCGCCGCCTGATCCTACAAATATGCCGCTATGTATATTCCCGGTAGAAAAAACTCTTGTGGCTGTTTGATAAACCCTGTTATTGGTAATGGTCCATGCTGCATTACCAGTGCCAACGTTAATACCGATACAAACACTGGCAGCATTGAATACATCAGCAACATTATTGGCGGTCACTGTGTTCCCGCTATTATCAATAACTGAACTTGTTCCTACGGAGTAAATACCATTCAGGGGTAAATTAGCACCAGCAGCAGAAATAGTGTTATTGCTGATGGTATTGCCATCATTACCTGTTGTCAACCCGGTGGTAAAACTTACCACTCCAAAAGTTGTGGATGCAGACCCAAGCAACGTACAATAAGTAATTGTATTATTACTGGCATCATTAATGAACCGGATATCCGTTGCTGTTCCTGTGGCTGTATTTGATATAGTTAACTGTGAGATAACGCCCACTCCACCCGGTCTTCCATCGATAGTAAGATAGGTGGCTCCATTTATGTCTATTGTTGCAGTTGCATTCGCACTGGTGATCACAAGTCCTACAGCACCGGTTTGTGGCCGAACAGTAACGCCGCCAACAAAAGAGCATGAGCTGGCTGCAAAAGTGATAGGGAATGTTTCAACTGCGCTGTTATAAGTACTCTGCAATTCAAAGATCGTAGATCCAGTTATACCTCCGGATATTGCAGTTGTAACTGCGGTTAATGAGGGATAGTTTCCTGTCGGGCCTACTGTATAGGTCCCTGCTGCAAGAGGTGAGCAAGCCAATGTGGTTTGTGACCCCGAAAGTGGTGAGGCCGATCTGTAAGCAGGTCCACCCGAGCATGTTGTATTATTAAAAGAATATGCCCAGTAATAATAAGTCGTACTTGGTGTTAAGCCGCCTGATACAAAACTTGTAGCTGCTCCCGAAGCAATGATAACTCCACCTAAGGCAGATGTGCCCGGCGTATAAGTAGTTCCATCCACCGGCGAAGTTGGTGCTGCACTTGTGGGTGTCCTTACAACAAGATAACCAGTTGGCGCACCGGCTGCAGCAGTAAATGAACCTGATATAGAACCCGTCGATGGTGTCAATATCATTGTTGTTGGCTGATTGGCCGGAGTTGTACAAGGAGGTGGGGGTGAAAATGTATACGTTTGTCCTGATGCAGGTTTGGTAGCAACATTTAAAGAATTATAATAACAAGAGGCCGTATTGGATCCACCGGCGGCCGGAGCAGCCCAGCTTCCCCCTGCAAGAACACTTAGGTTTTTAAAATCGCTGTTCGTAGCGCCTCTTAAACCAACCTGGCCACCCAATGTTGCATTATCTCCCGAAGCACCCAAAAGAATTGCATCGGTCCATGAACCGTAAACAATTACTATTTGATTGGTTGCCTGGATCAATTGGATTTGAAAATTAATCCTTTCAGCCTGCACAACTGCTGCATCGTATCGTCTTGCATTGGTCCATTGAACTGTAAACACGCCTCCTGAAGATAAATAATCAACACTGCCTGCAGGCGCTGCCGGTTGAGCCTGTACATCATGTCCATATGCTGAAACAACACCTGCATTTGCAGTGACGTCAGATATGGGCGTATATGGAGAGCCCGCAGTAGGAAGGGTGGCACCAAAGCTGATAAATCCATTCGTATTAACGATACAGGTGGTATATGCTACCCCATTAAATGTAAATGTAAACCCAAGAGGGATTGCCGGAGAATTGGAATCATCCCATAAGCCTGTAAAAATATTTGTCGGAGCAACTAAAGGGGTATATGTACCGCTTGATGCGGCAAAACTATAATTGGCAACCTGCGCATGGCTAATCGCTGCAAACAAAACTGTAAGCAGCATTAAGTAAATTTTCTTCATAAAAGAGAATTAGTGGTTATTAAATTGGAGATGTACAGGGGGGATTAGTCGTCCAAGATATTTATTTTTTGCTTATAACCAAGAATACTTTTTAGATTAGGGAATCTACGATTATCACGGGTTTTGGACAATTGAGAACCCCTTTCCCTTATCGCCTGAGCCGTAAAATTGGGTAAGACACTGAACTTTAGTCAGTCATATTTAGCTATAATAAAAAAGAGGCGGCACGAATCGTACCGCCTCTGACATTTTCTATTTATTACTTTATTGTTTTACCAGTTTTACGGTCTTTGTATTGTTTCCCTGCCTTACTATAACCATATAAGATCCCACTTTCAGGTCTTCTCCAAACCTGATGAGTTGGGTGTCACTCTTTTCAATATGCTTTACTACCCTTCCCAAAACATCATACACAACCACAACTATTTTTTCATTATTCCCTTTTTCAACAAATAAAGTAAACTGATTTTCGGTTGGGTTGGGAATTACTTTTACCTGGAACTTATCCAATGAAACAGGTTCTTTTTCAATAATCGTTCCCTTAGTAACTGCTCCATTAGTAACAACTACATTGGTAACAGGTCCATTATTAAACTCTGGAACCGCTCCCTTGGCAGATACCGGCGCAGAGCAATCCGGTGTACAATTACCTATAAAATCGCCATGTGCCAAATGCCCGGCAACTGCCGATTCATTCACACACATATTTGTACAAGGATTATTGTTATTACCAGTCTGGTGGCAGATAGTGACTTTTGAATTACCGCCATTGCCTCCAAAGCAACGAACATCTTCAGCATGGATGAAGGTTGTACAAGTGGCTACACAATTACTGGCGTCTGTAACTGTAGCAGTAAATGTAGCATCCTGCATGAGGGTAACATTCACTGAATAAGAGCCACCGGAGACTGCGACGGTGCCTGTAGAAACCGGCGGTAATAAACCCGGACCTGAACCAGGACATACATCATTAACACTTGTACCGCTGGAAGCTGTCCATAACTCGTCGCCTGAACTGGTGATAACATTACAATTCAACGGACGGTTCATCGTAATAGAAACAGTATAAGGTGCTACACCACTCGTCGGGATTACTTGAACTGTTGCTGTCTGATCTCCCGGATAACCAAAATAAAGTGTCGGATTATTATTGGAACAGGTCGCAACCACGGTACAACAACCGGTTGCAGCATTTAAAACTACCGGGTTTCCTGAATAATTAGATACACAAGAAGGTGCACTCTGTGACCGTACCGCAATATTATAATTCCCGGGTGGAAGACCGCTGAATACATTTGTTATAAACCAATTTGTTCCTCCATCAATACTGTATTCCAGCGTGCCCGAACCTGTTGCATTTACTGTAATAGTTCCTGTTGGTGTAGAACAGGTAGGCTGAACTACTGTTGGTGCATTTACTGTTGGTGGTTGATTTACCGTTACTGTTACCGATGCACATGTTGTAGTATTACAGGTACCCGTATATCTTACATAATAAGTAGTGGTGCTGCCTGGTGAAACAGTTATGGCATCTCCCGTACCTGCCGGCGTGCCTCCGCATGATCCGGTGAACCATTCGGTTGTTGCTCCTGTTCCTTTTGATCCGCCATCTACTGTTAACGTTGTACTGCTTCCGCTACAGATGGTTGTTGTTCCGGTTGCTCCTGTTGGTGCTGTGGATAATGTATTTACCGTTACCGTTACTGATGCACAGGTGGTGGTATTACATAGACCAGTATATCGTACATAATAGGTTGTCGTAGTAGTTGGAGAAACTGTAATAGCATCTCCTGTACCTTCCGGCGTGCCTCCGCATGACCCGGTGAACCATTCGGTTGTTGCTCCTGTTCCTTTTGATCCGCCATCTACTGTTAACGTTGTACTGCTTCCGTTACAGATGGTGGTTGTTCCGGTCGCCCCGGTAGGTGCTATTGACGAAGAATTTACTGAAATGCTAGCCCTTGCGGGTGATGTTTCACTTGCAGGCACATTGTCCACCTGGGCATTCACTGTTGCAGTGCCACCCGTTCCGTTTGAAGTAAATGTAGCCGTTGCGGTTCCGGTTGCCTGGATTGTGGTCTGTTGCCCGGAAAGACTTCCCAATGTTGATGTCCAGGTAACGGGTAATCCAATTAGAACCGACAGGTCAGACACTGCAATTGCTTCATTAGCTGAGTTGGAAAGGAAGCTTGTCGTAATAGTAGAAGTATTACCGGGACCTGAAGGTGTTGTACAAATCGGATCGGGTGAAGCCGTGGTTTTTAACTGCAGCCATTTGGTAAGAGTCATTGTACCACCTGCTCCTGTTGAAGCAGCATCATTGGCGCCAGGACCGGTATTAACACCCCACCAGTTATTATTTGCTATGGTAATATTTACAGTGGCGCCGCCTGCTTGTGCAATAATGTTTGCTAATGGCGGATTAGCGACATTAGCACAGGTATTCCCAATAAAACGGTTGAATCGTACTGTTGATGTACCATTGGTATTTGTTATGGCGCCGGCATGACCGCTGGTGTTTAATACCTGGTTGTTTAAAAAAGTATTTTTTTCTATTAAGTAAGTGCCGCCGGAACCGCCGCCTGTTGTAGCAATCGCACCGCCATCACCACCAGTACCAGCACCTACCGCGCCTGTCTGATTACCGGAAAATGTACAACCGGTAATAGTTGCTATACCCAATCCATTATAACTTACTGCTCCGCCAGCACCTCCGCATTTATTGTTGGTGAATATGCAGTTTGTTATAGTAAGACTGTGGTTATTGAGACTTGAACTTTGTGAAATGGCGCCACCGTTTCCTACCTGGAATCTGAAATTTGAAATGGTAACATTAGTTAGTGTTGTTGAAGCGCCGGCACCACCGGCAAGGATGGCTCCGCCACCACCTGCATAGGGTACAGCGCCAGGGCCTGCAAAATTCAATGTGAGATCCTGCAGGACAAAAATTACGGCTCCAGCACCAGTTGTAAAAATACGGCGATCGATAGTTTGGTTAATGGTAAGCAGGGCCATCCCCGGGCCTGTGATGGTTACTGATTCGGTGATATTTGGCAGGAGTGATAATAAGCTTATGGTGCCGGTAACGCCGGTAGCATCAATGATATCAGCTCCCGGATTCGCATTGGCATCAATGATGGCCTGCCGGAATGAGCCTGCACCTGCATCGTTTGTATTGGAAACAGTAAAAGTTGCAGCATTTACACCGAAAGAAAAAAAGAATGTAAGTATGAAAAGTAAACAGATGTATGATCTGTTTTTCAGACTACCGGTTTCATTTGTTTTTTTTGGGCAAATACTTTTCATAATAATGTTGTTTAATTCAATGAAGAATTGCTGTTAATTAAATTAAAAAAACCGGTAATTAATAGGTTTGGATTACTATGTGTAACAATATTACTTCAATTGCTCTATTTATGCTCCCTGCATTGCAATACAAAAATTGAATTTCTGTCTAAGTTCTTGGTGGAAAAACTCCCTGCAATGCAATACAAAAATTAAGCGTGAGGTAAGGCATCATATTATTGTGGGGCTGACTACTTCCGGTAATACCCGAAGCATCCGCTCTCATGGTTGCATTTGGCGGCCCGTTTTTATACCAGAATAAATCCCTGTCCGCACCGGGGCCCGACGATACATTACTGGTAGGTGTTGGAGAAATGCCATCTCCACTATTTGCCTTCATGGTATGAGTATGGGCAGGTATCTCAGTTACCAGTAAGGACACCGTTTCTGATCCTCCGATTTCACCCAGATCATGTAAGGATAAACCAGGCCCCTGCCCGGGATGCATGGGTGCGCTGCCCTGCAAATCGGGAAGGGCAAAAGTTGATTGACCATTTCCGCCATAGGTGGTACCCAACAAAGAAAACAATGCCGTATTCTGGCTTATTGCTAATATCTGCCCATCGCAAAAAGCCCAGCCTTTGGGAGCAAAGTTGAAGGGAAAGATTCTGATTTCAGCTACAAATGGATCTGCCATAAAATAATAGTTTATTAGTTTTGTGAAGGAAATAGTCCCAGGAGGGCAATACAAAAATTCAATACTAAAAAAGGTTGCGTGTTTGCGTGAGGCTGGCTGCCGCCAATTGGCACTACAGTAGCCGGGTCCATGGTAGTATTGGAGTTTTGATGAAACCCGGCTGAAGATGAACCAGCCGCCCAATAAGTAGTTGTTAAAGGGTATTGCTGGTCAGCAGTTCCGGTTGTTACATTGACAAGATGACTGTGTGCCGCTAATTCGGGAATGGTTAAAGTATGTGCTTGTTCACCAGCCCGTTCACCCAGTGTATGGCTTGAATCCTCATGAATAGGAACTCTTCCACGCAAATCGGGTAATCCAAAAGTGGTTTGGCCATTTCCACCATAGGTTGTTCCCAGTAATGAAAACAACGGCTGGTTCTGGTTGATGGGTAATAACTGGCCATTGCAGGCCGCCCATCCTTTTGGTGCAAAAACGAAGGAGAAAATTCTGACTTCTGATAAAAAAGGTTCGGCGGACATAGTATAAAAATTTATTGTTTAAAAATTTATTGTTTTTCTACAAGTTGATTTGTATTAATTAACGGAAGGAAAAATTCCGAAAAGTGAAATAATAAAGTCCACACAGAGATAAGGCTGAAAATTAGTATGTGGCTGAGTTCCCCCGCTTATTGATAAGGTATTAGCTGCTAAAATAACATCAGCGCTGCCGGGCCCTGAATATTGCAAAAGCGCCGGTTGTGCTGCCCAGACATTATTCGACGGGTCTGTACTGGTTCCATTACCGGAATTGGCCACAGGCACATGTGAATGTAGCGGGATCTGGTTAGTGGTTAATGTAACTTCTTCTGTCCCTCCCGTTTCAGCAAGAACAAAACCATTGCCCTGGTGAATGGGTAACCGGCCTCTTAAATCAGGCAAGGCAAATGTTGCTTCCCCATCACCACCATAGGTAGTGCCGATTAAATTAAAGAGCGTTTCATTTTCAGAAATGGGAAGCAATTGCCCCTCACAAAACATCCAGCCTGCAGGGGCAAAGTTGCCGGCAAACATTCTGATTTCTCCGACGTAGGGTTGTGCCATAAAAGGTGTTTATTAAGTTATTGATTGATTGTGTGAATGAGTATATTTTTTAAATTAATAGAACTTTTATATCCCTGATCAGCATACAGACAAGATCATACCGGTGATGCTAAACCAGGAGTGCTATAATCAGAGATACCTTAACCGGTTGTTTTGCTACTAGCGAGTTTAAATGAGGTAAGGAATTTAGCAGGTAGAAAAAATAATTATAGCGATAAAAAAGCTGAATTATTTTTTCATAGGTTAAATCTACATAGTCTGAAAATATAAACCAAAAAAAAATTACCGCCGTTAAAAATTGTTTGCAAATTGATTTTCAGGGACGTCATTTTCTTTTGCCCGAATCGCCGGATTGTAAATTGTTGCACTTATCCAGGCAGCAGTATAAAGCGGCCCTGTACAATTGATTTGGGGATGAGTGAGCTAAAAAAATTGCCCCGCCGCGGCGGGGCAATTTTTTCAATTAATATTGTTATTGACTATTGTTTCACCACTTTAAACACCGTTCCGTTTTCCATTTTCACAATGTAAACACCGGATGGATACATTTCCATATTTACCTGTTGCTGAAGGCTGGTCAGTCTTATGTGTAGCAAAATTTTACCTTGTCCATCAGAAAGTACTGCGGTTCTGTTTTGAATAGTTCCAAATTGCTGTATCGTCAGTTGACCTGTTACCGGGTTGGGATAGAGCATCACAGTAATACCTGCTTTCAGGTTCACCACTACGATATGACTATAAGTTATTCTTCCGGAAAGCTCTATAATTTTCAGCCGGTAGTAATTATTGCCGGTTGCTACCTGCCCGTCAATAAATGAATAGGTGTTCACAGTACCATTGCTTGCAGGCACTGAACCTAATTGGCTGAATGTATTTCCATCGCCGCTTTCTTCCACAATATATTGTACTATATCATGCTGGTCTTCCACTTTCCATTGCAGGGTAACGGTTTTATCGGGATTTAATTTCCCTGTAAAGCTCGTCAGGGTAACCGGTAGTGCGGGGGTTACATTGATCGAACCGTTTGCCGTAACAGGAGGCCCGGCGCAACCACCGGTAAGTGTTACAGTATAATTGTAAAAGCCTATTGCTGTTGGTGTACCACTGATCGTTGCCACATTGGCTGCCCAGTTTCCGTTTACTCCCGGAGGTAGCCCAGTGAAGAGTGCCCCGGTTGCCATGGTGGTAGAATATGTGATTGGGGTTATCGGCGTATTGACAGCTTTTACTTGTGCATCGGTGCCGGCTGCGGAGGTAAGTGTGATGGTATTACCAACCGTTACAGTTATGCAATTGCTGTTGGCAGTACAAGGCACTGCATTGAGTGTACTTGTTGTAACTCTCCTGTAATTCGTAGTTACCAGTAAGCCTGCAGGTGGATCGTATGTTATAGCTGTTGCGCCTCCAATATTGGAGAAGGCCCCAGCACAGCCTGTTGTACTGCTCTGCCATTGATAAGTTAATGCACCGCTTCCTGTTGATGCCACACTTTGTGTAAATGCTGCCGGGTCGCCGCCTGAACAGATTCCCTGGTTTCCTGCTACCGTTCCGCCGGTAACATTATTTATTGTTACCGTTATACAATTGCTGTTGGCGGTACAAGGCACTGCAGTGAGTGTACTTGTGGTAACTCTCCTGTAGAAAGTAGTTACCAATAAGCCTGCAGGTGGATCATAGGTTGTTGCCGTTGCACCTCCAATATTGGAGAAGCCCGCAGCGCAACTTGTTGTACTGCTTTGCCATTGATACGTTAATGCCCCGCTTCCTGTTGATGCCACACTTTGTGTAAATGCTGCCGGGTCGCCGCCGGAACAGATTGTTTGATCTGTTGCAACGGTTCCGCCGCTAACACTATTTACAGTTACTGTTATGCAATTACTGTTGGCGGTACAAGGTATTGCGTTGAGTGTACTTGTGGTTGCCCTCCTGTAATTAGTGGTTACCAATAATCCCGCCGGTGGATCATATGTGGCTGCTGTTGCACCCGCTATGTTTGAGAAGCTCCCACCGCAACCTGTTATACTGTTCTGCCATTGATAAGTCAATGCACCGCTTCCCGTTGATGCTACTGATTGTGTAAATGCTGCCGGGTCGCCGCTTGAACAAACCGTCTGATCTGATCCTACTGTTCCACCGGTTACATCATTCACGGTTACAGTTATACAATTGCTGTTGGCGGTACAAGGCACTGCGGTGAGTGTACTTGTGGTAACTCTCCTGTAGAAAGTAGTTACCAATAAGCCTGCAGGTGGATCATAGGTTGTTGCCGTTGCACCTCCAATATTGGAGAAGCCCGCAGCGCAACTTGTTGTACTGCTCTGCCATTGATAAGTTAGTGCACCGCTTCCGGTTGATGCAACGCTTTGTGTAAATGCTGCGGGGTCGCCGCCTGAACAGATCGTCTGATCTGCTGCAACTGTTCCGCCCGTAACATTATTTATTGTTACGGTTATGCAAGTACTGTTGGCTGTGCAAGGTATTGCATTGAGTGTGCTTGTTGTTACTCTGCGGTAAAAGGTGGTTACCGCTAACCCAGCAGGTGGATCATATGTTGTTGCCGTTGCACCTCCTATATTACTGAAGCCGGCAGCACAACTTGTTGTACTGCTCTGCCATTGATAAGTTAATGCCCCGCTTCCCGTTGATGCTACGCTTTGTGTAAATGCTGCCGGGTCGCCGCCTGAACAGATCGTCTGGTCTGATCCTACAGTTCCGCCAGTGACATCATTTACTGTTACTATTACCGTAGCACAGGTGGTGGTATTACAGGTTCCATTATAGCGTACAAAATAAGTTGTAGTGGTTGCAAGAGCCGGAGTCAAAAAGGCATCACCGGTAAATACGAGTACACCTCCGCATGATCCGGTATACCATTGAGTGACGGCTCCTGTACCTTTTAACCCACCCGATACTGTTAATGTTGTAGTACCTCCGTTACAGACTGTTGTAGTGCCGGTGGCGCCGGTAGGAGCTATTGACGTTGCATTTACAGTAATATTCGCCCTGGCGGGTGTAGTTTCTCCGATAGGTATATTGTCAACCTGCGTATTCACTGTTGCTGTACCCGCTGTTCCGTTTGAAGTAAAAAGAGCCGTTGCAGTTCCGGCTGCCTGGATGGTGGCCTGCTGCCCGGAAAGACTTCCCAATGTTGATGACCAGGTAACGGGCAATCCGATTACCGTGGTAAGGTTACCTACTGCAATTGCTTCACTGGCTGAGTTGGAAAGGAAACTGGTTGTAACTGTAGAGGTGTTACCCAGCGTAGTTGGCGTTGTATTACAAATGGGATTAGGTGAAGCGGTAGTTTTTAACTGGAGCCATTTGGTAAGGGTCATTGTTCCACCTGCCGCTAATGCAGTTGCATCATTGACACCTGGTCCCGTATTTACTCCCCACCAGTTATTATCTGCTATGGTATTTGCAAAATTGATGGTTCCACCTGTTTGGGCAATAATATTTGCTAATGGTGGGTTAGCTACGTTTAAGCAGGTATTACCGATAAACCGGTTGAATCGCAACGTTAAGATACCGTTTGTATTAATAACAGCGCCGGCATGGCCGGTAACATTTTCTACCTGGTTATTTAAGAAAGTATTTTTTTCTATTGTATAAGTTCCACCGGTACCACCTCCGGTTGTAGCTACGGCACCGCCATCGCCACCTGTATTAGCGCCTACAACGCCTGTATGATTACCGTTAAAAGTACAGCCGGTTATAGTTGCTGTTCCACCCTGGGAGTTAAAACTTATGGCACCACCGGCGCCACCGCATTTATTGTTGGTAAATGAGCAGTTGGTAATAGTAAGGGTGTGAACATTGAGACTTGAACTTTGAGACATGGCGCCACCATTTCCTATTTGTGATCTGAAATTGTTAATGGCAACATTAGTAAGTGTTGTTGCGGCACTAGCGCCACCGGCAATAATAGCTCCACCACCGCCTGAATAGGGTGTAGCACCGGGAGCTGTACAATTCAAGGTTAAATTCTGCAGAACAAAAGTTACTGCGCCGGTACCCGTACTGAATACACGGTTGTCGGTTGTCTGGTTAATAGTAAGCGAACCCATACCGGGGCCGTTTACCGTAATGTTATTTCCAACAGCTGCGCTACCAACGGTCATCTGTCCCAATGTAAGGTTGATGGTGGGCCCAATGCCGCCAGGGATAGTGATGATATGTGTGCCGGCAATCTGGGTAGATGCTTCCATGGCAGAACGTAAAGTGATCTGTCCGCCTGCATCGAGGGCAGAAACCGTAGGAGTTACTGCATGTGTATCACCACTGGACGTAAGGGTATAATTCTGCGCAAATGACTGCAAGGAAAAAACAAAGGTTAGCAGGAAAAGTATAAAGATGTTATACTTGTTTTTCTTGCAACCGGGGTTATTTTTTTGAGGGGGGTAGATAAGGTGCATAATAAGGTTATTTAATTCGTTGATGAATTGTTTTGGATTTTTTTAGAGAAACGGCAATTAAAGGATTGGATTATTATGCGTATACAATATTACTTTAATTTTTTTATTTGGTAAAATCCCCTGAATGAAAAAAAATTAAAGTTGAGGTATGGAAATAAATTATTTGTATTCAGTACAAATCTCTGCTTGTCCGCGAACCGGAGTAGCAGAGATTTGCCGGAGTTGGTAAAGAACTATCTCTATTATTTGCCTTTACGAATGACTATGCCAGGATAACTCAGCCCCTTATATATATACGATGTATTCGAAAAATTTCCAGCCTTAATTTCTGGCAGGGTAAATACCCTGTATGGCTATGCAATAATTTACAACCTGGTAGGGCATGATATTATTGTGAGGTCCTCCGGAACCGTACATACTAAGAGCACCAGCGTTCATATTTGATAAGGTTCCTGTTGTAGCGGCATTATACCAGAACAGATCCCTGTCGGCGCCAGGCCCTGCAAAAAAATTATTTACGGGTGTGGGTGCTGTGCCATCGCCACTATTACTGTTCACTAAGTGGTTATGACTTGCCATCTGGGTCTGATTAAGGGTTACAGTTTCAACCCCACCTACCTGCCCAAGATCATAGGGGCTCAAGCCTGGCCCCTGGCCCAAACTATTAGCTACTCTTCCCCTGAGATCCGGAAGTGCAAAAGTGGTAGTTCCATTTCCACCATAGGTAGTACCCAGAATTGAAAACAGCGCCGTGTTTGATGAAATTGCAAGTATCTGCCCATTACACAGTGCATAATTTTTTGGCGCAAAATTGAATCCTGCTATTATTATTTCTCCTATAAACGGTTCGGTTGCCATAAGTTTATTTTTTAAGGTTTAATTTCTTGATGGAAAAATACCAGTCAGAGCAATACTAAAATTTATCACTAAGTAGGGAACCATATTTTGATGTGGCTGGCTGCTTCCTGCATTAGATAAAGATTGCGCATTCATAACACTGCCACCCGTAGCACTGTACCCGGGTGATGAACCTGCATTGGCCCACAGGTTATTGGGCGGATAGGTTTGGTCAGCCGTGTTATTACTTGCAGATGCGATATGGTTATGCTGGGGCGTTTCTCCCATTGATAAGGTATGGCCCTCTTCACCTGCTGTTTGACCCAGGGTGTAATTGGATAAACCCGGCCCTTGTCCGAAATGAAGAGCCGCCCGGCCCTGCAGGTTTGGAAGTTTAAATGTAGTAACACCATCTCCGCCATAGGTAGTCCCCAATAAAGAAAACAAAGCCTGGTTCTGGCTGATTAGCATCGTTTGGCCGTTACACAATGCATGGGATTTAGGCGCAAAATCAAAAGCAAATACTTTTATCTGGCCTATAAATGGTTCTGTTGACATAATAAATTATTTTTTTAATAAATGTTATTAATTTCTGCTCGGAAAAAGACCCTCTAATGCTATCAGGTAATTGATGGTAAGATAGGGTTGCAGATTTTCATGCGGCTGACTGCCTCCGGAAATGCTGGTAGCATTTGCTTTCATGGGTGATGCAGTACCGGCAGGATCATATTGTAATAATGCCGGTTGAGCCGCCCAAAAATTGTTGGCAGGATTGGCCAAAGTGCCGGTACCAGAGTTGCAACTCATAGCATGGGTGTGCGCAGGAAGCTGGCCCGTAATCAGGGTTACACTTTCAACACCGCCCATTTCACCAATGGTGCGGGCAGATAATCCCTGACCTGTTCCCTCGTGGATGGGTACCCTGCTCCTGAGGTCAGGCAGCCCAAAAGTGGTTTGACCATCCCCGCCATAGGTGGTTCCTATCAGCGCAAACAGGGCTTGGTTTTCTGCAATTGACATTAACTGGCCCTGGCAATAAGCATGGCCCTGTATTTGAAAATTACCGGCAAATAACTTGATTTCTCCAATGAAAGGTTCAGTTGACATGTTAGTTTAGGTTTAATGTTTGACGCATAGTTAAGTGCTATACGTCTTTAATTTTTTTTAATCCGGGATATTAAATTTTCAGGGAATATCCTACACCAAGATAATTTTTTATTTTAAATCTCCAATTTTTTTTACGGGATTCTTTTCTTTATTAAAAAAGATTTTCAAACGCCACACCCCGAGACAGACCCATTTGACGTAAATAAAAGGGGGTTAAAAACCCTTCGTCAATATAAATGAAACTTACTTTTAAGAGATTACCCTTTATAACGGCAATTTCCATACTATCATCTTCAATGGAAAGAATGGTTCCGGCGGGCGGAGGCTCTGCTACATCATTATCATACTTTTCAGCCTGCAAAAGCCTGATAATTTTATTATTAATTTTTGAAGCAGCCCCTTTATTATGCGGGTTACAGGCATTGATCAATGCAATAATTTCATCAGCATCCATGGTATGCCAGTCAATAGCAAATTCATTCATTGACTGTTTTTCATAATAATGTGCCTTGCTCTCATCCTGTGGTTTTGAAGGGGCAGCGAAGCCCATAGACAAAATTTTAGTAAGCGTTGCGACTAATTTGGCGGCCACCTGTGCCAGTTTTTCTGCCAGCAAGCCATATGTGTCGTGATACAATAACTGTATCTTTTCCTGTAATACAATTTCACCACTATCGGCGCCTTTATCCACTTTATGAATAGTGACCCCGGCATATTTTTCCCTGTTTTTTATCTGGTGAAATATCGGGTCAACCCCGCGGTAGACCGGCAATGGTCCCGGGTGAACATTGTAAAAACCTTTGACCGGTAATGTGAATACTGATCGGGGTATGATATAGCTGAACGTAAGAACTAACCCCACATTGATGCCATATTTTTCTATTGCTGTTATTGCCTGTTCTTCAAAATCCTGTTTCCCGGTTACGATTACGGGAATATCCGTGGTCTTAAGGGCCTGCTTTGTTTCTTCAATCATTTCTTCGCAATGAGCAGGAATAACCACGACTTCTAACTGGTTAAAATAGGTAAGATGCTGCATAACCGGAAATGCAAAACGGCTGCTGCAAAGCAATATTACTTTTAAATCTTCCATTAGTTTAATAACAGAGATAAGTGTTTGTCCAGCCGGATACCTGCCCTTCTATTGGTTTCTCTGTGAATTCCTCCCATTCGTTTTCAAGATTTAAATCATATTCCATTTCCATCTTATTGGATTTAGCAGCAATGGTACAGCGAATGGCCGGAGAAATAAAATGTTGAGTGTCTGGGTCAAGTTTCAAAAGACCTCTCGGCCCGTTCATCATTCTTGTTTTCAGCATTTCAGTAACAGTCTCGCCGTTCCTGAAGTCTTCCCTGCAATGGTCATATACTTCTTTTAAAATAATACCGGTTTCCCATCCTAATACGGAAAAGACACCCGGCTCTTTTTTTGTTTTCTCCCGATAAAAATTGATAAACTGCCCGTTCTCCTCATGTGGCACAGATGGATGCCAGGGCATGTAACCCGTTATAGAAAAATCAAACCCTTTTTTTATATTTTCCAATGCCTTTTTTTCCAGCATCATGGGCGAAACGAACAAGTTTAAATCAGCGGCCCTCTCAAATTCATTCAATAGCGTATAAAATTGAGAAGCTGGCTGCGAATCAAAAACACAAAGTATCGTTTGCGTGTCTTTATCTGATGATAAAAAATTTGTCAGTTGCTGAATATGAAAGGTTTCATTTTTCAGTTGATTATTGATGTAGTTAAACTGTATCTTTCCTCTGGATGACTGGAACTCTCTTACCATGTCAGCAAGGTGAAGATAGCCGCAATCATAAAAGGTAGTGGCCACGGCAGCAGGCACATTTGTTTTACCGGCTGCAGCAGCAAAACCGCTAAGGGCACATAAAAATGCATGTTGCAAAGAAAGGCTTACCATATTTGGCTGAGGGATCCAGTTAAACGGGTGATTGGCGCCGGGGTTTACTATGATCATTAATTTACCGGAGGCAAGCACCAGGGGTTTCAACAATTCAAGTATTCTTTCATCGATAAAGGCCACCAGGATGTCCACATCATCCATCATAAGCAATTTTTCAGCTTTGCCATAAACTTCTTTCTCCACTCCGCCAAAGCCGATGCTTTCAGGAAAAAAACTGATATCTTTTTCCAGTCCCGCTTGGCTGGTAAATGCTTTAAGACCTTCTGTAAACTCCGAGCCGATAAGCGGGTATGCATTGGATCGGGGAAATAAAATACCTACGTTCATTTTTTTATTTTTTTAAAAAGGGTAACCCGGTAGTTTGTTGAACCGGAGGCTGTAAAAATAACCGATTAATAAATTTAGCAAAGGAAATTAATCTCTCAGCCATTTGATCATGGAAGGATAAGGTGACACATTCATTATGGAAGCATTTTTTTTGTCAGCGGCTAACCCGATCCATTGCAGCATCGGGAGTCCGAGAAATCGTTTATTATTGAAATTCTCCGCTATGTGGCTGCCGCCTCCCTGGTATCCTTCATCATGAAAAACAAAGCAAGGGTCCAGGTCCAGGTGAATACATGCTGCATAAGACCAGGCAATGGCCATCATTTCTTCGGCTTCCCGGGTTGTCCGCATTTTAATAGAATCCGCATTAAGAATTGATCTTTCGGCAGCCGGTACCACAGCAATATGACCGGCCTCATGCAAAATATCTCCGGGATAGCTCAGGGCATCCCTGTCAATAATAATACAGCCTTTTTCAATGGAAAGGCCGGGTAAAAAGGTCCCGGGGCCCAATGTTTTCCATATTGTATTAATTCCAATTTCATTTAAAAAATTGATACATTTTTCCAATTTAGGTTGATGATCCCGGCTATCGTTATTCCTTACAGGTTCTGCTAAATCATTCATATAACTGTTACTGATTGACATTTTTGACGGGGACTCTTGCCAATTTTTTTTTTGATTTATTAACTGGTTTATGTAAATTGTCCAAAATTAACTTCAAAAAACAAAACCAAATGAATACAAGAAGAAATTTTTTAATCCAGGGTAGTATGGCCACTACTGCTGTGCTTGCATTAAAACCTTTTACTTCTATTGCCAGGGTCGCCTCAGTTTTTACCGGGCCCGGCGGCAGTAACAGCCAGTTGGTCTTTTTACATACCGCCCATATTAATCCCTCAGGCGATTACGGGGTAATCAAATTTATAAAAGAAATAAAAAACAAGAATGCCAACGCTATTCTTGTAAAAGCAGGACAAGATGAACCCGAAGAAACGGGCCGGCTTACTTATGACGTTTCTATTAACGGAGGTAATGATATTTCTGCGATAACCGGCGACTATAAAATCATTAATAAGGGTAATCTCAGAACGGGGATCATCAGTGCAAACCCGGGCGAAAGCAATATTGTTGAAAAAATAAATACTTTATCAACTTACCTGAAAAAAGAAAAAAACTGTACGATAGTGGTATGCCTGTCCGGGCTTGGCTATAAAAATAAAAATGCTCCTGATGATATCACAATAGCTAATAAATCAACGCATCTTGACATTATTATTGGCGGACATGCCAACAACTTTCATACACTTCCTGTCATAGCTTTAAACAATAATAATGGAGAAGTTATTATTCATTCTGCTTCAGGAGATCCTTTGGCCTGTGGTATAATAAAAATTGATTTTAACGGACAAGGCAGAAAAAAACACATCGGCTTTACTGATCAGTCATTAAAAAATACTGCCCGGGACCGGGCCATACCGGCTGCCTGATGCGGCCATGCTGATTGTAAAATATCTTCCGCTTTTCTTTGTGTTGAAAACATCAACGCATAAAGCCATTCAGATAATGTATCATTGACTGGTTCAAACTTCAGTAATCCTGTAATCGGGGTTTCTTTCCATATAATAATGCCGGCCATTATTTTTTATATGAATAAATCCTGAACGCTGGTATAATTTCAAAACCGGGTTGGCCGGTTCCACATGAAGCGAAATTTTCTTTTGAACCTTATTTGATCTTTTTATTAACTCTTCCAAAAGAAAGCTGCCTATCCCTTTGCCCCTGAATGGCGGTAATAAAGTAATATCTATTAAGCGGATCTCCTTCTCATTTTCCCAGGTGTAAAAACGACCCGCATCCTGTTTTTTATAAATAATTACCTGGAAAGCAGCGCCGGGAAATTTTGTTTTATACTCAGCAAGCTGGGCCATTGATTGCATCTTGATAAATGCCCGCTTCTGCTGTTCGGTCCAGTTGGTCATGTTCAGCTCCTCTTCCCGGGTGGAGCGGTAAACTGTTTCTATAAATGAATCGTCTTTTTCTTCTGCAGGTCTTAATTTTATCATCTGTTGAAATTAAAAAAATTATATGAAGCATGATTATTAATTGAAGGGAAAATTTCTGATTGCCTTGCATGACTTTTTTGTAATTAAATGAGTATCTTTTCACGATTTATTATCACAGATAAAAAGAAATTTTTCCATCCCGTAGAATTCTGTTATGATAAAATACCTGCAATTACCTTTTCATTTTGATGTAAAAAAAATGCTGAAAGAACTGCAGCAAATGGATAGCAGCGCCTGGAAACTTCACTACCAGAAACTCCATTATGAAGGTGATTGGACTGCTCTTCCTCTCCGAAGTGTTAATGGCGATGCCGGCAATATATTTGTTTCCCCTGAAAACAACCCGGAGTATAAGGATACCGTTTTCTTAGAACCCTGTGTTTATTTCAGGGAAGTCTTATCTTCTTTCAAATGCCCGTTGCTGGCCGTACGCCTGCTGAAGCTGAATGCCGGCGCTGTTATAAAAGAACATACAGATGCAGAGCTGTGTTTTGAAATGGGAGAGATCAGAATTCACATCCCTGTTGTTACCAATAATGAAGTGGAGTTTTACTTAGATAAAGAAAGGATGAATGTAAAAGAAGGCGAATGCTGGTATATGAATTTTAATTTGCCGCATTCCGTCAATAATAAAAGCAATGCTGCCAGGATTCACCTGGTAGTGGATGCAAAAGTGAATGACTGGGTAAGGGAACTATTTTCACAGCCGGCTATTCATAAAAAAGAAATGGATGAACCCGATTATTACAAAGACTCAAAGGAAAAGATCATCGTCCGCCTGCGGCAACTCAATACAGAAACATCCAACCGGCTGGCCAATGAAATGGAAGCTTCCATAGAAACAACAATTAGCGGAGATATGAAATGAGGGTCAAGGAGAATAATTATCTTTCACCGATTGTAAATTTATTTTCATTGACAGGAGAACCTATATAATTTGCAGCATGGGCCACGAACAACACGACTATCAATCATGAAAAGTTTTACATTTCAGTAACTCTGAACCCCGGTTCGCTTTCTATATAGTACTTAAACAATAATCGGGCAGGAAATTTTTTAAGGGCAGCAAGGTCCATTAATAGTTTTGGAAGGGTAATGCCTGATTCATTAAAGCCTAAAACATGATGCCTGAATACCCGGATAGAAGTGTCAAGCACCAACCTGTTATACCGGGAGCCTGGCAATACGGGGATGGTTACCAAAATGCCTTGTGAAAATACCAGTACATCTTCCGGGTTGTTTTTGATCTGCACGGCTGTTCCGGCATCCAGCTTCAATAATGTTTTTAAAGTGATAATCGGATCCGGGTCATCAATCATGTTGCCCGCAAGACAGGCATCCACTTTGATCAGTTCCGGGATAAGAACAGGGTTTTGATCGCATTGTGACAACAGGTTGGCAACAACACTCACCTGTGGTTCTTTTTCTAACCCGGGTTTCATGGTTTCAGAAACGATGATATCAGGATGTTGGTTACGGGGAATAGAATATGTAACGGCATCTGCCTGCACGAGGTCAACAATATATTCTTCCATTCCGAACTGTTGTATTGTTTTTTGCAGGTAATGGAAACTCACAGGATTGATCTCCAGCAATACCATCTGTAGTTGCATCGGGTTGAAGATCGTAGTCAATGGAGTAAGCAGGGTGGCAAAGGGTCCCGTACCTGCATATAAAATAGTTACAGGTCTGCCCGGATTCATTCTTAATCTTTCTTCAATGGCGTCTCTTATACCCAATCTGAATTTCCGGGTGCGCATCATATCAATAATGCAGAAGGCGGCCGACATGGGGCCTATTGCTAAACCTGATTCAGTCAGGATATGTGGCTGGTTGGCTGGTTCCATGTAATCAAAAGCCACCGCTTCAGTAAACAATAACTTCAGGGATAAAGCCGCTTCCCTGATCGCATTGTAATCCGCCACCGGGCATAGCAGTGCGTCAGTAATTGTTTTCAGATTATGAAAAGCAGGAGTTAAAGGTTTGTTTTTGAGATTGCCTTCATGTTTTGTTGCCTGCATGCAGATATTATAATTATACGAATATATTACATTGGGTCTTATCGGAAAATGCAGCCCGGCTCTTTGCCAACTACGATTTTTTTTATTCTACCTTTAAAAGTCTTCTTTTTTAAATATAATACATCATGCTCCAAAAATTATCAACGGCTCTAAGCATTGTTTGCTTTGCCCTGTTATTGAATTCATGCGCCAACACAAAACAGCTAACTACAGAAGAACCTGCTACTTCATCTCCAAAGGTCATGCAGGAGTTCAGGGCGGCATGGGTGGCTACAGTAGCCAATATCAACTGGCCCAGCAAACCGGGTTTGCCAATGGAAACACAAAAACAGGAAGCCATTGCATTGCTTGATTTTTTACAGGTCCATCATTTCAATGCCGTCATATTGCAGGTGCGGCCGCAGGCTGATGCATTATATAAAAGTGATATTGAACCCTGGTCTTATTATCTTACCGGCACACAGGGAAAAGCTCCCGGATCTTTTTATGATCCGCTGGAATTTTGGGTAAAGGAAGCTCATGACCGGGGAATAGAATTGCATGTGTGGCTGAATCCCTACCGGGCACATCATAAGGACGGTAAAGAAATAAGTGATCAGTCCATTGTAAAAAAACATCCTGAGCTGGTAGTATACCTGAAAGAAGGTTATTGGTGGATGGACCCGGCCAGGAAAGAAGTGCAGGATATCACCAATAACGTAGTGATGGATATCGTAAAGCGATATGATATTGATGGCGTACACATGGATGATTATTTTTATCCTTATCCTTCTTATAATGGCAGTGTTGATTTTCCCGATTCTGTTAGTTGGAGTGCTTATCAAAACAGCGGCGGTAAACTTTCCCGCGGAGATTGGCGCCGTGATGCAGTGAATCAACTGATAGAAAGATTGTATAAAAATATTAAAGCTGAAAAGTCATGGGTAAAATTTGGTGTGAGTCCTTTTGGGATCTGGCGGCCCGGTTACCCGGAATCGATCGGGGGATTCGATCAGTATGATCAATTGTATGCAGATGCACGTCTCTGGTTGAATAAGGGTTGGGTGGATTATTTCTCACCTCAATTGTATTGGCCGGTGAACCGCTATGCACAAAGTTTCCCGGTATTGCTGGGTTGGTGGGCCGGTGAAAATAAAATGAACCGCCATCTCTGGCCCGGTATCAGTGTGGGTCGTGACAGCACAGATAAAAATCTCGATGAAACGATCAACCAGATCATGATCGATCGCGGTATGATCCCGCAAAGTAAAGGCGTAGTGCATTGGAGCATTTCATCATTGACCAACAATCCAAGAATGGCGGATACATTGTTGAAGAGTGTATATAGAAAACAAGCGCTGGTTCCTTCCAGTCCCTGGATGGATCATATCGCACCGGTAGCGCCAACAGTTACCACAACGATGCAGGAAAATCTTTGTAAAATAAATTGGACACATCCGGATGAAGCAGATGTTTTTCACTGGATCGTTTATTATCAATATGGCAACAACTGGAATTACCAGGTCCTGAACAGGAATGACCGGTCACTGGAAATAAAAAGAACAACGGGAACAGGCGCATCACTGCAACAGCTTAAAAAAATAATTGTTACTGCCGTGGACAGAACAGGAAATGAAAGTGAAAAGAAAGAGATAGAGATAAAATGATTGATAGGGTTGCGCAAGAAATTATTTAACCGACGATCTCTCTTTTCACACCGGGGATTTCCATCACCAGGTCTTCTCCATATGCACTGGCTGGTGTTTGATAGCCAACTGAAAAATTTCCAGCCAATACTTTTTGTACAATGACCAAAGTGGCAAGCATTGTTAAAGTATATCCCTCGGGACCACTTAGCCGAACCACAGCTATTTTACCTGCCGCATTCGTTGCACGTCCCCATACAAGACTGGTAGCTTTGTTTCTTTGTTCATCAGAAGGGCCTGCAGGCCGGCGGTTAATTTTCTTTTTAAGGTAATTGCGAACAAAATTTGTTCGCAGCAACCAATTGAACAGGAACTGAAGTTTTAATACATAATAAACTTTTCTGGATATGCCTGTATAGCTTTCAATATTGGGAATACCGGTAGTAAAATATGCCGTGGACACATCGCCCCATGGGATACTCATTACAAATAATTTCTTAATGCCGAAGTCTACCAACATTCCATGTTGTCCGAGAGGTTTAGGAATAATTTTTCCATTTTTTCTCATAGCTCCACCCTGCCCTAATTTAGTAACCATGGTGGTGGCTGTGCCGTGCGATAATCCGCCGCCCAATGTAGCAAAAGCCAATTGCAGGGAAACAGCATCGGGCAATAATTTTTTTAATTGTAAGGCGATACAATCGGTTGGCACCACATCAAACCCTGCGCCGGGCAGCAACATGATGCCGGCTTTTTTGGCGGCTGCATCAAATCGTTTCAGCATTTCAAATACGGATATATCGCCATTTATATCCAGGTAATGTGTGCCTGTTTGTAAACAGGCTTCTATCATTTGCTTGGCCGTAAATTGAAATGGGCCTGCTGCATTGACCACCACTTTTACTTCTTTTAATGCAGCGATCACGGCCGCAGTATCATTCATATCAAAGATCCTGTAAGGAAGATTGAACTTATTTGCCAGCGGTTCGATCACTTCTTTTCGCCTGCCCGCAAGTATGGCTTGCAAATTATATTGATGAGCATAACGGGCGATCAGTTCGCCGGTGTATCCATTGGCACCGTAAAGCAGGAAAGAGTTTGTTTGCATATTCAAAAATAGTGGTTCCCGCAAAGCCGCAAAGAACACAGGGAAAATTACTATTGGTTATAATTAGTGATATGTCAAAACAACGACAACTGTTTTTCGTTCTTTGTTATCCGGCCTTTTGTTTTCCGGATTGTTTTAATGATATTACCATCAATACAAAATACCGGTGATGCTTCATACCGGGATGCCACTACGATCTTTGTATTACCGGCTTTTCGCTTAAACAATGTTTCCACCAGTTCAGGCTTATTATTGTTCTTGGATAAATGCGATAAAATAAGCAGGCGCAGGTCAGCGGATCTCCATTGCCCGAACAATTCCAGTGCCTGGTCATTCGACAGGTGTCCTTCATCACTGCGGATCCGTTTTTTTAAATAGGGTGGATAGCTCCCATTTTCCAGCATATCATTACAATAATTGGATTCAAGAAAAATGGCCTGGCATTGACGGAAATATTTGATCACCTGTTTGCAGGCATAGCCAATATCCGTGATAACGCCGATATTAATACCATGACCAGAGACCATAAAGCTATGCGGATCGGATGCATCATGACTTTTACGAAATGGAGTAATGGATAAATTACCAATGACAACCGGTTTTGCATGCTTGAATGAATGAAGCAGGTGAGGGTCGATGCGCATATTCGTATTCTGAAAAGTAGCGTCTGTGATAAAAACCGGCAACTGGTATTTTTTTGAAATAACCGGCATGCCGTTAATATGATCTGTGTGTTCGTGTGAGATAAAAAGGGCTTTCACCGCATCCATCGACAGTCCCAGTTGCTTCATCCTTTTTTCGGTCTCCCGGCAACTGAGTCCTGCATCTACCAGCACAGCCTCCTGGCTGTTACCAATATAATAGCAGTTGGCATTGCTGCCGGAATTGAGAGACGAGATGAATAAAGACATGGGGTAAAATTAGTGATTGTGGAGGTGGTTACCTGTGTGGCAAAAAAAATGGGCATCGGAGGATGCCCATTGAAAAGATCAGCAATGTTTAGTTGATCACTATACCCTTCTTCACATTTTCTTTACCTGCAATGACAGGCAGACTTACCTGGAGTACCCCATCTGCATATTTTGCAGAGATGTTGCCTGTGTCGATACTTTCATTAAGGGTGAAGGTTCTCTTGAAGCCACCACGGCTGTATTCCCGCAACACCCATTCAGGGCGGGGAAAACCATCTGGTGGGGTGTAAGAAACTGTGAGTTCATTTCCATTCACATCAAGGTGAAAATGTTCTTTGATTCGACCAGGGGCAAACACCAGCATTTCAAAACTGTTCTCTGTTTTGTAAATGTTTACTGCGGCCCGTTGCATGGAGCGGATAAACAGGGTATTCCTGTTTCCGTAAGCATTGCCTTTAGCGGCACATGACTGATTGTAGTACATGTTTTTTATGTTTTAAATTTAGAAAATAGAATAACAATAGCTATTGTATAAAAATGATGCCGAAGCAGTTAACCTGTAAATATGACATAAGCCGGGCTTTAATTCAGATTACCGGGATGATTGCAAGTGACCTCTTCAAAAAAAATTCCAAAAATTATTAGTTTTTATTTGCTAAATCATTTAGTTTTGTTTTTTCAACAGAATTTTCCGTCCAAATAACGATCGGCATATAATACGTAAACTTAACTTTGAATCATGGCAAAATCAGAAAAAACCACAGACATGTCAAACAATAATGGCGAAAAACTAAAAGCTCTCAAGCTTACCATGGATAAGATTGAGAAAGATTATGGCAAAGGAAGTGTGATGATGATGGGTGATAAAGCTGAAGCAATGCAGGAAGTGATTTCTACCGGCTCCATCGGGCTGGATGTGGCCCTTGGTATTGGCGGCCTGCCAAGAGGAAGAGTAGTAGAAATATATGGCCCTGAATCTTCCGGCAAGACAACCCTGGCCACTCACGTGATCGCTGAAGCACAAAAGAAAGGAGGCATGTGTGCCTTTATAGATGCAGAGCATGCTTTTGACAGCGCCTATGCAAAAAAACTGGGCGTTGATGTAGATAATCTACTAATATCTCAACCTGATTATGGCGAACAAGCCCTTGAGATAGCCGACCGCCTCATCCTTTCCGGAGCACTGGATGTAGTTGTAATTGACTCGGTGGCCGCCCTGGTTCCCAAAAGTGAACTGGAAGGTGAGATGGGTGACAGTAAAATGGGATTGCATGCAAGGTTGATGAGCCAGGCATTGCGCAAGCTGACAGGTACCATTTCCAAAACAAATACCATCTGCATCTTTATAAACCAGATGCGTGAAAAAATAGGAGTAATGTTTGGAAATCCTGAAACTACCACGGGCGGTAATGCCTTAAAATTTTATGCTTCTGTTCGTTTGGATATCCGCCGCCAGACACAGATAAAAGATGGCGAAGAAGCAATTGGCAACCATGTAAAAGTGAAAGTGGTTAAAAACAAAGTGGCGCCACCTTTCCGGGCAGCTGAGTTCGATATCATATTTGGGGAAGGGATCTCTAAAAATGGTGAAATAATTGATATGGGTACTGAGCTGGGTATCGTGCAAAAAAGCGGAAGCTGGTACAGCTATAATAATGATAAAATGGGCCAGGGCCGGGATGCAGTAAAACAACTTTTGATTGACAATCCCGAACTGGCTAAAGAAATCGAAATAAAGATCAGGGAAAAGATCAAAGAGATGCAGGCATCTTAATTTCCTTCTTTTCCTTTCTTCCAATAGTTTGCTAAAATGGGTTAGTAAGTAACGGCCCCCGGGTTAACCCGGGGGCTTTTCAATTTATTCACAAATATTTCTGATGTATTTTGATTAATCAATGTTTAAACATTATATATTTGCCCTTTCTGCCAACCTGAAAGGCAATAAGTTCGTTATACAACATAGAATGACTATAAGAAGCAGTAATAACAATTTTCGCAATTGGCTCCCCATTTTTTTTGGAGCAGGTCTGCTTGTTTCTTTTTTTCTCCCCTGGGTTTCCTGGAAAGAATATTTGGTCAGTGGTTATGATATGCCACGTGGATATTTTTTCAGCCTTGCAGAAACAAAGCTTGGGTTAGGCAATCCCTTTCCGCAAATTAATTTTTCATTCAATGTATTCTGGCTTATTCCTGTGGGTGCCCTGGCATCAATGATATTGAGTGCAGTAAATAAAAAATGGAGTTTAGTTCCTTTTATAACTGGTGCCCTGTCACTTTCATTGATAGCTGTCTTTTTTCTTTTCACGCAAAAACTCATTATACTGGGTGTTGGAAGAAATGTATTCGCGATGTTGCGGCCCGCTGCCTGGTTACATGTTGTTTCTGCTATTGGATTGATCATTACAACCGCTACGACCTCTCCTGTCTTGTTAAAAAGAATTGCCTGGATAGTAGCGGGCCCGGTTTTTGTCTTTATCAGCTTTTTGATTATGGAAAAATATATAATGGGTGAAACTTTTTCTGATACAGCTACTGCGAAAGCCGATTATACAGTTACAGCTTCGGAACTCATTCATGAATTTGCAGCAAATGACAGCGCTGCCAATAAAAAATATCGTGAAAAGATCATCATAGTGAACGGGACGGCGGCCGAAGTTGACAGGCAAAGCGATTCAACAACTAATATAAAATATACTGATACAACTGGTTCATATATTGTTTTTTCGCTGGACAAAAACCAGCACGAAAAAGTAAAAAATATTAAACCAGGCGATGCTGTTTCGCTGAAAGGTTCCTGCAGCGGGAGTGTTTACAGTGACATTCTCAGTACTACTGCCATAAGTTTTAAACGTTCAACTTTAAATAAATAATAAAAAACAACCAATGAAAAAAACAATCCTCTTTCTTGCTTTTATTGCAGCGACGGGTTCCCTTTTTGCTCAAAAGAAAATAACAACATCTGCCACAGTTTCATTTGATGCTACTACAGAAAAAGATGCTTTACCCAAAGCAGAAAATAAAACAGTGATCGGCTCTATTGACACCAAGACCGGTGATGTTGCTTTTGAAGCAGCTGTTAAAAATTTTTCCTTTTCCAGCCCCAGGATGCAGGAACATTTTAATAGTGCTAACTGGATGAATTCTGACCAGTTTCCCAAGTTCACATTTACCGGGAAGATCGAGAAAGCTGATAAAATAAAGTGGACAAAGGACGGCACATATACCGTTAAAGTTAACGGGGATCTTACCATCAAGGGTGTCACCAAAAAAATCAATTTGGTAGGAACCTTTACTTCTACGGGTGGAAAAATAAAAGCAACGACCAGTTTTATTGTTAAGCTGGCTGATTTTAATATTACAGGTCAACAGCCTATTGAGTCGGGCAAAGTTTCCAGGGAACCAAAGATCACTGTATCAGCAGAGTTTTAAAATAACCGGATCATAACCTATATTAAACCAGTAAAGCAACAGATCTTGTTGCTTTACTGGTTTAAAACAAGGAGTAAACAAACACTCCTGACCAGGATTGAATCTGGCCCATTTCCACTTCAGCTTATCATTCCTTTGGCATGGATTTCCTATCTTACTTGCTTAATTGCTTGCTATGTTAAGAAGTAGAATTGCCGGTATCGGTATGTATGTCCCTGCCAATGTGGTAACCAACAACGATCTGCTGAAATATATGGATACCAGCGATGAATGGATACAGGAGCGCACCGGTATTAAAGAACGCCGCTTTGCACATCGCACCCACGAAACCACCACTACGATGGGTGTGGAAGCAGCTACGATCGCCATTGAAAGAGCCGGCATTACTCCCCAGGATATTGATTTCATCATTTTTGCCACTCTTTGTCCTGACTATTATTTTCCCGGCTGTGGAGTATTACTGCAAAGGGCGATGAAGATGAAAGAAATTGGCGCACTGGATGTACGCAACCAGTGCAGCGGTTTTGTTTATGCACTCAGCGTAGGCGATCAGTTCATTAAAAGCGGCATGTATAAAAATATTCTGGTGGTTGGCTCCGACAAACATTCTTTTGGCCTTGATTTCAGTACAAGGGGAAGAAATGTTTCTGTGATCTTTGGCGATGGCGCAGGCGCTGTTGTATTGCAGCCAACCGAGGATAAGGATCGTGGAGTGTTGAGTACGCATTTGCATAGTGACGGTGAAAGTGCTGAAATACTGGCGATGTTTAACCCGGGTACACATGCCAATCACTGGACAGAACAAAAACTGGCCGACTTTGATGAAGCAGAGATAGGCGATATGTTTATGAGTCATGCCATGATCGACAAAGCACAACTTTTTCCCAATATGGATGGTCCTGCCGTTTTTAAAAAAGCAGTAGAAAAATTTCCTGAAGTCATCATGGAAGCGCTGGATAAAAACGGGCTTCAGACAACAGACATTAAGATACTAATACCCCACCAGGCCAACCTCCGTATCAGCCAGTTTGTGCAAAAGAAACTTGCATTAAGAGATGACCAGGTGTATAACAACATTCAAAAATATGGCAACACAACCTCTGCCTCTATTCCAATTGCCTTGTGCGAAGTATGGGAGCAGGGAAAAATAAAAGAAGGCGACCTTGTTTGCCTTGCTGCATTTGGCAGCGGTTTTACCTGGGCAAGCGCCTTGCTGAGATGGTAGCATCATCTTTTTAACCTCTTTAACATTCCATCATATAATGGCATGATTATTTAATATCTTAATATCATGAAAATCTTTGTTACCATATTTAGCTTACTGATCACAACGCTTGTCGCCAATGCCCAGGATACCTGGAAAATATCCCTGAACAAAATAACTGTGCTTACAGGTAAGGAATCAAATGAATTGCTCAACACTAAAAAAATTAAATCGGCTGATTGGAAAAAAAACGGCTACCTGGAAGTCAGTTATAAAGAAGCAACCCCAGGCAACTGGCTGCATTCATTGCAGTTTACCGATGAAACGGGCAATCAACTTTTGGTAAAAGACGGGGTTACTGCTGCCAAAATACCCATCACTACGCTACGGAAATTATATGCGGGTAAAAAAGAGGTAAAAATATATATGGTGATCAATCCCCCCAACCCGATGATGGGAGCTCCTTCCCGTATGCTACATTTGGGGACGCTCCGGCTTCCTTAATGTATGCGAAATATCATTTATATCATCAACCCTGTTTCAGGCACAAAGGCAAAAAAAGACCTGCAACAATTCATTGAAAAAAAAACTACTGAACACAAGATATCATTCCAGGTATATCCTTCTGTTGCCAGTGGTGATTATTCATTTCTTCATTCTATAATCAAAGAACAAAAATTTACTGATGTGGTTATTGCCGGTGGTGATGGCACGGTCAGCCAGGTGGTAGGTAGCCTGTTGGATTGCGATGTAAACTTTGGCATTATCCCATGTGGTTCGGGAAATGGTTTAGCCACCGCAGCTAAAATTTCCAAAAACCATACCCGGGCGCTGGAAATTATTTTCAATGGCAAAGCATCAGCCATTGATGGGTTTTATGCCAATGATCGTTTTGCCTGTATGCTCTGCGGGTTGGGTTTTGATGCCCGGGTGGCACACGATTTTGCTGACCAGCCAAAAAGAGGATTGGCCACTTATGCAAGGCTTGCTATAAAAAACTTTTTTTCGATGAAGCCACACCGGTTTCAATTGCAGTTGCAACACAAAAACATTGATGCAGATGCATACTTTATAAGTATTGCCAACGGCAACCAGTTTGGCAACAATTTTACCATAGCGCCCAAAGCAAGTTTGACGGACGGGCTGCTGGATATTGTTATCGTAACGAGTAAAAATAAAATCAATTTTGTTTGGCAAACGCTAAAACAATTGGCTGGCTGGAACAAATTACAGGCGGTAACACTAATAAAAGAAAATAAAGGATTGATCTATTTCCAAACAGACCAACTCAATATCATTAACTCCTCCAATGCTCCATTGCATATAGATGGCGACCCGGCGGAAACAATAGCAGAATTAAAAATAGCGGTCAAGAAAAAATGTTTCCGCCTCCTGCAGCCTGTATGACCGGCAGTAATTAATTTTTTTACCAGGTTAAGGGCCTGACAGGATTTGCCGAAACCGGAATTTTCCTGTCAAACAAAGTCAGCACCCTCTGAAAACTTTTCTGGTTGTTGGCTGAATGGATGGAATACGTGATATCTTTTTCTTCACGCCGGGTAAGATGAAAATTAAGTGCGGCCTTATTCTGTTCATTAGTGGCAGCATATTGAAAAGTGATCTTATAAATGGGACTACTGCTGCGGGAAGCATAATAATCCAGCAAATCACTTTGAGAATATTCCATCATCTTAAACCAGTTATGCTGCAACAGTAAAAAAGGTTTGGTAACATGATCGCTCAGATCATCTGAAACATAAGGAAGTTCCCAGCCCCCGGTTCCCCTGTCCCTGATCTGCAGTATCAGCACGCCGCTGGTGTTTTCTTTTATCCAGTCATCAAAGGATGATAAAAAACGCAGCGTGGTTTCCTGTCCGAAATTATCCCGCAGTCCCGCATCCATTACATCTATCACCGGGTTGGATGGCAACCACACATTCGGTAATACGATCGGGAAGGTCGCATTCATCCGGAGTGCAGAAAGAATACGAATATTATATGGATCCTGTTTTGCAAAAAAAGAAACGAAGTCCACTGCATCGGGGTCAATGGAAGGAATATTAGAACTATCCTGTCTTCCCTGCATCATAAACCGGACAGGCTGCGTGCTGATGATCATTTTACGGCTGTCCCTTGATACCACTGAATTAAAAAACATCAATGGGATGTTAGCAGCTTTTTCGTCCGCAACATAATCTTTCAGTTGTTTGTTTAAAAACCCTCTTGTATTCGTTCCAAGTTTTTGTTCAAAGGCATAGCCCCTGTCTTTTACATAAGTGTATGGACCTACATGAAACTTTTGCGCTGGGGAGATCAGGTCTCTTGCAAAAAAAGAAGTGAACAAAGGATTCAGCAGGTCGCCGGCAATATCATCGACATATTTATTATCCTGCAGGCGTATATTCTTTCCTTCCTGTTTTTGTTTGTATAATTCCCTGAAATAGGCAGCGCCGATCATACCTCCTGAGGCACCATTGATCAAAAATGTTTTTTTCAGAATGCCCCCCTTTGTCAGGCTGTCTAATTGTTGCAATATGCTGAAGGTAAATGTAGCGCTGCGGTGTCCTCCCCCGCTTGTATTGATCAATACAAGCAATGGCTTTTCTCTATCTTGTCTTTTCTTCCAGCTGTTTAATATGCTGATCATATTTTGCCGGTCGGCTTCCACATTCTCTTTGCTGCACAACGCCAGTAATCCTTCTCTTGTATAATCCGGCCTTTCGTTTTTGTTCCAGTAGTTCAATCCATAGGCTTTATTGCGGGGATCGATCCAGTCGAGTTTATAAAATACATTCAGAAGCAGGATCAGGCCGATCATGTACGGGACACTCCAGCTCTGCAGGAAATAAGTTATGGCACCGGCCACACCAATAAGAAGAGAAAAGAAAATAGTAATAGCGGCGCCGGCCGGTAACTGGAAAAAAGTATTGTCAAGAAGAAACCCGATCATTAACAGGAACAGGAAAGCAACAAATACAGAAATAATAGCCGCAAAATGATGTCGTTTGAAAATAGATTCTATGAACGAGCTGGTATAATGTGATACATCCCTGGCCGGTCTTATTTTCAACGGGGACTCAAAATACCATTTCACTTTGATGAGGGGCAGATCGTGGTATATCTCTTTTATGGTGCCAAGATGTGTAATGTATGATTTGGGATCGCTGATAGCCGGCATCATACGGCGAAGTATGGAACGGTCGGCCCGGAAAAAATAAATAAATGATACGGCCATGATAAAGATCAGGCCGAACAAAAAACCGCCAAACAAAAAAAAGATCTCGCTGGTTGGAATAAGTTCTTTGTAATGATCGTATTGGTAAGCCTTATAAAAATAAAACAGTAAAAAGATTCCCGGAATAACAGAGTTGTTGATGCAATATTTTAAAAAGGGATTCGTAGTTGCTGATAAAAAACGAAAATGCCTGCTAAACAGGATGAACGTGGAAATATTCCAGCTCATAATGAACATGCCGATAGATACACCTACAAAAGCAGAGCTTAATAAATTGACATTCCCTAAATATTCCGGGGCAAGAAATAAAGAATCAGCTCCAAATGTTTTCATGAAAGTTCCGTTCACCGTGCTGAACAGGATAAACCAGAACAGCAGCAGCACCTGGTATTTCCTGAAATGCAGGAACACTAATTGTATGGGGAAGGAAAAATAAAATCCTTTCAGCCAGGTTTTCATCCGCCGGGGAAGTGGTTTTATTAAAAGTAGTGATAAATGGCTGCCCAATCAAATGAAGATATCCTATGAAACGTTGATCGCTTTGCCGCGAACAACATAAAGCATCCAAACCAATGAAAGTAACAGCAACATAGCAACAAACTGGTGGGCCACAGCTAACCAGAGAAATGAATGGGGAATGGCAGCATTTAAAACTGTAAATATGCCAAGCAGCACCTGTAACAAAACGATCAGCAAAGGCAATGTTTTTGTTTTCTGAAAAAATGTTGTCCCTTTTATTCGATTTGCTTTCCACCACCATACAAATAAGAGCAGTGTAATGATGTAAGCAAGATTGCGGTGTATAAAATGAACAACTAAGGGATGATCTGTAAGAAATGAAAGTCCCGGAAATTCACGGTTACCAAATGAATGAATGTTTTCGGGAAACCAAACGCCATTCATCATTGGCCAGGTGGGAGCTGCGGTCGCAGCTTTCAATCCTGCCATAAAAGCGCCATAAATGAGTTGTATAATCAAAAGGGCAATGAGCCAGCCGGTAAATTTCCGGAGTGGTTTATGAACGATGACCTGCTCTTTTGGTATCAATAGATCAAAAGCGAACCAAAGTGTATAACAAAGCAATCCCAATGCCAGCACAAAATGTATGGCCAGTTTGTAATGGCTTACATAAATAAGTTCGGAATCTTCCAGGCCGCTTTGCACCATGACCCAACCAACAAGCCCCTGCAATGCGCCCAATAAGAAAAGGATCAGCATGGGTTTGATCATTTCTTTTTTAAATCTTTTCTGAATGATAAAAATGATAAACGGGATCACAAAAGCAACTGCGATCAGCCGGGCCCAGAGCCGGTGAAACCATTCCCAGAAAAAAATGAATTTAAAATCACTGAGGCCGAAATGAGAATTCACATATTTGTACTGGGCGATCTGTTTGTATTTTTCAAAAGCCGTATTCCAATCCTGGTCATTTAAGGGAGGCAATGTTCCCATAATGGGTTTCCATTCTGTGATCGAGAGCCCGGAACCGGTTAATCTGGTGATGCCTCCCAATAACACCTGTATAATGATCATCCCTACTCCCACAAGCAGCCAGACAGCTACCGGGCGGGGAGAACGATGCGAAAGAGAGATTTCCATACGGCTGCAAAGGTAGGCCGGCTATCTTTTGAAATAACATTGATAAACTGGCAAAAAATTTGAGGGTATTAGTTTTTTTCGTAGCTTATCGTTCCTTTTTACCGGAAAAAATTTCATTAACTTAAATCAAATAGTTATGGCAACCAACGATCTTAAATCAACTACTGACCGCCGCCGTTTTCTTGCTTCATTGGCCAGTGGCGCAGCGGCAATCAGTCTTGCAACGATCCCTTCTGTAAATCTTCATGCAGAAAACAATTTTATTTCTGCAAACGATGACGATCCCGAACTATTGTTCAGAAACCTGAAAGGAAAACATCGTGCAATTTTTGATGTTACTGAACCCAACCAGGAAAATCCCATGATGCCTTTTGCCTGGGCCCGTGTGTTTCTGCTCACCAATGAAGCCACCGGCACGCCCACAAAACAAAACGACGTGGTAATAGTGTTACGCCATGCCGGTATTGGTTATGCATTTGAGGACAGGCTTTGGGCTAAGTATGGTTTGGGAGAATTGTTCAATGCAAAGGATCCCGAAACAAAAAAACCCTCAAACAAAAACAATTTCTGGAAACCAGCTAAACCTTTTGAAGTTCCCGGAATAGGACCCGTTCCTATTGCCATTAACGATCTGCAGGACAGCGGTGTTCATTTTGTTGTGTGCAATGTAGCCATGACGGTTTATAGTGCTGTACTGGCGGGAAAAATGAATATGAAAAAAGAAGATATTTATAATGACCTTAAATCAGGGTTGCTGCCGGGTGTTATGATCGTGCCTTCGGGCGTTTGGGCAGTAGGCCGTGCACAGGAAAATAAATGTGCTTATTTCTTTGCAGGTTAAATAAAAATTATAAGAATAATTAAATGCCCCGAATCGGGGCATTTTTATTTTATAACCGTTTTTGCTTTTTCGCCAGCCTCTTTTATTGGTGCAAACGGTCCATACTTATGTTGCAGTTCAGAAAAATGATCGGCATATGGACCGAAGGGAAAATCAGGTGGTTTTGTTTCCAGCTTCGGCCAATCTTCCGGGAATTTTTTTTCAGGTCTCGGTTGCGAACTGATGAATGCCGCTACATCCCATGCTTCTTCATCGGTTAGTTGAGGTGATGATTGTACCAGGTCAAATGGCATATTGTATTTAATGAAAGCCGCCAGTCTCGAAAGACGATAAAGACCCGCACTTACATTAAAACTTTGCGGACCCCAAAGTGGCGGGTATCTATAGCTGGTTGAGTCTTCATAAAAAATACCTTCGCCATTCATGTTATGGCAACGCTGGCATTTGGTTTCATAAACAATTTTTCCCTGTTGGGGATCAGCAGCCCTGTTCAAATAAGATATTTCAACTATTCCTGAACCCGGGGGTTTTGTTTTTGCCGGGACCTCTTTGCCGATCCATTTAAAATAAGCTACCATTGCTCTCATTTCTTTACTCAGGCTGTCAATACTTTTACCGTTGAGGCTTCTTTCCATACAATCATTGATCCTGAATTCAATGGATTCAACCCTACCACTCCTGTCCCTGTATCTTGGATAATTGGCAGCTACTGCGGCAAAATTATTTCCAAATGATTTGGTGCCGGCCCATATATGGCAATTCTGGCAATTCATTCCATTGGTAATTACCGCCACAGTTCCTTTGGGCCCAAAGTAAGTTGATGTATTTACAATTAATTCCCTTCCATAGTGGATCATTTCAGCATCGGGAGTATGTGGCAGAAGATTAATGTCAGCTGCATGCCAGCCTTTATCATCGTTTATCTCTATTCTATTGTTCCGGGAACTGGAAGTAGTTTCAGTAACGAATGCGGCAAAGAAAACAATTGCCAGTAAAGCTGGAAACCATGAAGAACGGAGAACTTTCATAATTATTATTTGTTTCTTTCTCTTTATTGAACTACGAATTTACTGAATTCATCTCCCTGTTAATAATGAAAAAAAATTCTGCCGCGGGAACAGCTTATTTTTGTCCACAGGACTCCTTTGGAGAAAAAAATTACAGTTTGCTGAAACCCTTTTACCAAACAGCATTAACAGAAGCCGGTTGTGATGAGGCTGGCCGGGGCTGCCTGGCCGGACCTGTGTTTGCAGCAGCCGTTATTTTACCAAACGATTTCTATCACCCGTTACTCAACGATTCAAAACAGGTCCCTGAAAAACACAGGAACCAATTAAGAACAATTATTGAGGCGGAAGCCATTGCTTATGCGGTTGGCAGTATTGACAATACAGAGATCGACCGCATCAATATCCTGAAAGCTTCTTTTAAAGCTATGCATGCGGCTTTGGATAAATTAACGATAAAACCACAACTGCTGCTCATCGATGGGAACCGGTTTACCCGGTATAAAAAAATACCACACCATTGTATCATTCAAGGTGATGCCATCTATACTTCCATTGCGGCCGCAAGTATCCTGGCCAAAACCTGCCGCGATGAATATATGCTGACGCTTAACGAACGGTTTCCACAATATGCCTGGCATAGTAATAAAGGCTATGGAACTGCCGAACACCGAAATGCTATTGAACAATATGGCCCCTGCGAATACCATCGCCGGAGTTTTCGCCTGTTGCCCGAGGCGGAAATGTTTTGAGCAGTTAAAATTAAATTTCCCGATTAAACCCTGCGCCTCCCTTCCCGTCTTAACCCCAAACCATTTGAAAAGTAAAAAAACAAGCCATGAAAAAGATCTTAGTCTTTAGCCTTCTCTTTGTATCCATCTCAACCGCAGCTTTAGCACAACGGACCCGGGTAGTATCTCCCAATGTAAGACCCAATAATAATCAACTAACATGGGGTGAGAAAACGGAACTTCGCAAAGATGCGTTTCGTTACCATGCGATGAAACGCAAAGCCGGCCGGGATGGCAGAGTAACTCCCTTTGAACGCAGAAAACTTCGCAGGGCAAAATGTGATACCCGTCGTGACCTGGTCCGCTTCAAGCATAATGGTCGCCGCAGGATCATTTAATTGTAATCAGCAAACCATCATAATAAAGGATTTGTGATAGAATGAAAAAGCACCGCTAATATTGCGGTGCTTTTTATTTTGTATAAAAAATAATATCTAAGCAATTGTCCAAACTTCGTTCCCTCTTAATAGTTTATCCAGGTCTGCCGGTTTTTTTGCTTTGGCTTCTTCGATCTGCATGGCCATTACATCTTCGTAACAGTACCGTTCGTTTTGATAAAACACACCAAAGGGTCTTGGCAGGTGTCCTTCGATCTTCGGGTCATCAAAGATGCGGGTCAATATCTGTGCTTTGTAAATATCAGCGTCATCATGTATCCAAAGTTCATCTGCACTATGTCCATCATTCAGGTTCACCACAACCGGTTTGAAACCGTCCAGTTTTATTCCTTTATCTGCTGCAGCGCCAAAGATCAATGGCTTGCCCTGTTCCAGGGATAAAGTTTCCGTTGCTTTCGTACTTTTTTCCGTAAAAATTTCAAACGCTTCATCATTAAATATGTTGCAGTTCTGGTAGATCTCAAGAAACGAAGTCCCCTTGTGCCCGTTAGCCCTCAGCAACATGGCTTGTAAATGTTTGGGATCCCTGTCCATGGTCCTGGCCACGAATGTTGCATCTGCACCAAGGGCCAATGCCAATGGATTAAACGGATGGTCAATGCTTCCCATCGGGGTTGACTTGGTGATCTTATGTTCTTCCGATGTCGGGGAATATTGTCCTTTCGTCAAACCATATATCTGGTTATTAAATAAAAGGATGTTGACGTCAAAATTTCTGCGCAGTAAATGAATGGTATGATTTCCGCCAATACTCAGGCCATCACCATCTCCGGTTACGATCCATACACTCAGTTCAGGTCTTGATGCTTTGAGGCCTGAAGCTACTGCTGTTGCACGGCCATGGATGGAGTGCATGCCATACGTGTTCATGTAATACGGGAAGCGGCTGCTGCAGCCAATTCCTGATACGATCACAATGTTTTCTCTCGGGATTCCAAGAGTAGGCATTACTTTTTGCACCTGTGCCAAAATGGAATAATCTCCACAGCCAGGACACCAACGCACTTCCTGGTCGGTGGCAAAATCTTTAGCGGTTAAAACGGGGGCGGTTGTTATTTCACTCATAGTATTTTAATCCTTTGCAAATTTACAGATTTGTTGCATTCAAATCCCTTTAAAGAGAAATTACAATAATGCTAACAGCCCGGTTTTATCCTTTGAGGCATCTAATGTAGGAAATATGACGTTTCATCAATTAGCAGAAGCGGAAATGGAGGCTAATCAGTATTTTTCAGTACCGGAAAGCAGCCATGACCCTTTTCCCGGCAAATAGGAAAGATCATTAAAAACGATGCCACTATCATCAATAAAAACCCGTCTGAAGAATATGTTTCAACAAAAGAAAATAATAACGCTGGTCTCCATGCTTGCTTTTGTTATTATTGGCGTAGCTGCGGTAACGATCCCATTACGAAAAGCAAAAAACCTTAAAGTGCTTCCCAAAGATATCAGTGATCAAAAACTGGACAGCATTATGAAAACATATACCGTAGCGCTGGGTGTTGAATGTAAATTTTGTCATTCCCCTGTTATTGGTTTTCCCGATAGCCTTGATTATGTAGCGGATAAAGAACCCATGAAAGAAAATGCAAGGGACATGATGAGGATGGTAATTGATATAAACAGTAAATATTTTTATTTTGATTCCACCCAGCGGCCGGAATACCTGCATACCATCACCTGTATGAATTGCCATCGGGGACAGCCCCTGCCCCCGGAAAATCATTGACAAGCTTTCAACCATTTCCTGATACCTTCCACGATCTGGCGGGCAACCGCTTTATGAAATTCCGGATCAAGGATCAACTTCTCATCTTCCTTATTGCTCAAAAAAGCAACTTCAACCAGGCAGTTGGGATAATCTGTTGGACCACTTAACGAAAAATTGAAACTGCCTACATTTCCAAATTCATTTAATCCAAGCTGCACCATGCTTTCAAGAATATATTGTGTAAGGGGACGAAACCCGATATACCGATAATAAGTGCTTACTCCTTTTATACTGTCCCTGTTTGAAGAATTAAGATGAATGCTGATGAGAAAATCAGGTTCTTCTTTTTTCAGCATGTTTATTCTTTCGAGCATGCTTAAGGAAGTGTCCTTACTCCTTGTCATAAAAACAGTTGCCTTTTGTTCCAGCAATTCCTTTTCCAGTTCTTGCGCAATAAGCAGTGTATACTTTTTTTCAAGAACAGCACTGGTTCCTCCGGAAGCACCACTATTATCTCCGCCATGCCCGGCATCTACTGCTATTTTTATTTTTTCCAGGCTTAGATCCGCTGGTTGCCTTTTAACTTTTATCACCAATCTTTTACCCTGGTAATAAATACTGTAGCCCCAGTGCTGTGGATGTTTTAATTCAATAATTACCCTGAACACATCATCTTCCGTCTGTTCATAATAAGCATTTTTGATCTCTTTAGCCGATGTCCGTTGTGTGATCCAGTTGGTATTTGTGGTGGCTCCGAAAATATCAACAACGATCCGGGAAGGGTTGATCTGCTGAATACTCCGGTATGGTAATTTTTCATCAAGGGAAACGCTTACATAATCATACTTGTCATCGCCATTCACAATCCAGCTGCTGGTCAAATAATAAGGCTGGATAATTCTTGTGCTGTCTTTTACAAAATTTGTTTTGGCTAACCAGGCAAAATGATTGCTGGATAATTGCACCTTATAATTGATGATAGTACTATCAACTACTTTTATCAAAACACTGGTGTCGAGGTAGGTCATTTTAGCCCCGCCAAGCCTGTCCTCTCCCAATCCAAATTCGAGGAAGGGTAAATTGCCGGTTGTTTTACCCGTCAGGAAATTATTTGGTGCGGGCTGGGAGCTGGCTATGAAACCTTTCAGTAGGAAAATCAGGCATACACATCGTATCATCACAGAAAGATAGAATAAAAATCCCTATCATAAACTTTCGTATAATTACCTAACAGAATTATGGTTTTACTGAATTTTAGTATAAACACGTAGAATCAAGCACTATCTGCAGGTAAGTCTCGTTAATATTGCAAAGAGTTCAATAATCAGCACCTTCTGATTTAAACCATTTATCCTAAGAAAAATCTAATATCGTATGAGCTGGAATTCTATTATGGGCTTTGTCTCAACCCTTGCCCTTTTTCTTCCAATATTTCTGATCCTTGTTCTCCGACTGGGCTCTTACAGAAGTTTCCCTGTACTTCTTGGTTACTTTACGATTGTCTTTATCAATAACCTGATGAATGAACACTATATTCAGCCCAATGCCGATATGGTATATTTCTGGGGGATAAGCATTAACCTGTTGGATACACCGCTTATGTTATTGTTTCTTTCTTATTTCAGCACCTCGGCGGCATTTTCCAGGCGCCTGGTAATTCTTATTCTTACCTTTTTAGTTTTTGAATTATCAGTTGTTCTGATGTATGGTTTCAATGTCAGGGCTATAACAATTGTGTTGGGGCCTGGAATAATTATCGTCTTTGCACTTTGTTTGTTCATTTTTATCCGCCATTCCAAAGTCGTTATCACGAACCGGAAAGCGCTTGGCAAGACATTGATGGCCGCTTCACTGGTTTTTGCCTATGGTTGCTATGGTTTCCTGTATGTGTTATTCTATGTTATAAAAACCCCGCAGGTAGCTGATACTTTTTTGCTTTATTTCATTGTGCTTACTTTGTCTTCAATGATCCTTTGTGCCGGTGTTATTTTTGAAAGAAAAAGGATCCAAAAATTATTTGAGTTGAAAAAAGCCCGGAAGGAATTGCACGATATTTATAAAGACACAAGACCTGCTTCTTCTTTCAGAACTGCCATGCTTGATTTTGACAGTGAACCCTGGAATTAAAAACAGTACTTTCCTTCTGTTATCATCTTATCAGCAATTCTTCTTCTTGCATCTTTGCTGTTAAAGGGTTCTGCCTTGGTAAACCGTTTTAAGCCCATCAATATCATCCTCTGCTCATCACCATCGGCAAATGCATTAACAGCATCTTTTCCTGATTTATTGATCCTGTCTGCAGCATCGTACAGGTATGTCCTCACAATATCCATATGAAGCTGAGAGGCTGCTTCTCCCAGCTTATCAGTCATTTTCATCACCCGCAACAAAACACTTTCAGCATTAAATGTTTCGATAGCCATATCGGCAATGTTCATTAATACCTCCTGTTCATTATCAATTTTCATCATCAGTTTTTGCACGGCCGCTCCCGATACCATCAGGATCGATTTCTTGAGGTTGGCAACTAATTTTTTTTCTTTGGCAAAAGGCGTTTCATCTTCTGCACCAAAATCCGGGATGCTCATTAATTCTTTTTGCACCGCCATGGCAGGACCCATCAGGTCTAAACGACCACCCATTGCTCTTTTTAAGGTCATGTCTAATGTAAGGAGCCGGTTAATTTCATTAGTGCCTTCATAAATTCTGTTGATGCGGCTGTCACGATAGGCTCTTGAAATATTATACTCAGCGCTGAAGCCATTACCTCCATGTATCTGTACTCCTTCATCCACCACAAAATCCAGTACTTCGCTTCCGTATACTTTCAGCATGGCACATTCAATAGCATATTCTTCTGCTCCGCCTAACATGGCTTCATTAAATGGTTTACCGGCAGACAACAACTCATGTTCTTTTTCATCGATCCATCTTGCTGTTCGATAGAGGGCTGAATCGCCGCAAAAGATCCGGATGGCCATTTCTGCCAGCTTATGTTTTATAGCTCCGAAATTTGAGATCGGTTGTTTGAACTGTTCTCTCGTTTTTGCATAAACAACACTGTCGGTCAAAGCCATTTTAGCGCCACCTAATGCAGCTGCCGCTAATTTCAACCGGCCAAGATTAAGAATATTAAAAGCGATCTTATGTCCCTTGCCAACTTCTCCTAAAAGATTTTCCACCGGCACTTTGCAATCCTGGAAATATAACTGCACCGTGGAAGAACCTTTGATACCCATTTTATGTTCTTCCGGTCCTTGCGTAAATCCTTCCGTGCCTCTTTCAATTATAAATGCAGTGAACTTATCTCCATCCACTTTTGCAAATACGGTATAGACCTGCGCAAAGCCACCATTGGTTATCCAGCATTTTTGTCCGTTCAATATATAATACTTCCCGTCCTCACTGAGCTTTGCATTCGATTTTGCACTAAGCGCATCACTACCGCTGTTGGGTTCTGTTAAACCATAGGCACCGGCCCATTCGCCGCTGATAAGCTTTGGAATATATTTTTGTTTTTGGGCAGGGGTTCCAAAATACAAAATGGGTAATGTGCCAATACCTGTATGTGCTGCAATAGCAACAGAAAATGAATGACCCGCACCAAGATTTTCATTGATGATCGTTGATGTAACAAAATCTTTTCCCAGCCCGCCATACTCTTCGGGAAAAGAAGTGGCCAGCAATCCCTGTTCACCGGCTTTGGTCACCAGCGATTTCATCAGACCCGGTTCAAGATTGTCGATCCTGTCGAGGATGGGATAAACCTCTGCCGCCACAAACTGGATACACATATCTTTTATCATCAGTTGTTCTTCACTGAAATCATCTGCAGTATATGTTTCAAATGGAGATGATTCTTTCACCAGCCATTCACCGCCTTTCAAAACGGCTTTGCTTTTTACTTCGGTGCTCATAGTTATAAGTTTAAAAGTTTAATGTTCTTCATGCTTGATCTCTTTTCGAAATTTTTAACCCTCTCTCAATTCACTATTTCAAATTATCATACACAATCTGCAACACCTCTTTACAAACGTCTATTTTTTCAGCCGGTACCATTTCCAATGCTTCATTCAATGTTTCTTCAGCTAATACCATTGTTTCTTCCTGCAGTTTTTGTGCTTGCTTCGTCAGGTATATTAAATTGATCCGCCTGTCATTCTCCGAAGCCACTCTTTTCACCAAGTTTAATTTTTCAAGATTATCAACGAGCCTGGTAATACTCGGTTTATCACGAAATGTTGCATTACATAATTCCTGCTGGCTGATACCTTCCTGTTTCCATAAATGATACAACACACTCCATTGCTCAATGGTAATATTCAAACCCGAAGCATTTAATTTTTTTTGAAGCCTGCGGGCAATAGCAGTAGAGGCTTTACCTGTGATAAAGCTGTATAATTCTCCCTTCTTAAATTGGTTGTTTGGCATATAGTTGTTTGTGCAACTAATCAAAATTAATATTATATTTGAAATGTCCAATATAATTTTTCATAAATATTTGTTTCCCTTTACAGCATGGAATCCCGCCAGTTTATTTTCAGAAATTCAACCATCGGGTATTGCCGTTTTGGTTCCGGGCCAAGACCGGCCTTCTGTTTTCATGGCTTTGGTGAGGATGCCTGTTCTTTTAATTTTTTTGGCAAATATGCGGGTGATCAATACACTTTCTACGCTATAGATCTTCCTTTTCATGGCAAAACAGATTGGAAAGATGGGCTGACTTTCACCCCTTCAGATCTGCTTCAAATAGTTGAAGAAGTTTTGCAGCAAAACAACTATAAACTACAAACCACAAACTATAAATTTACTCTACTCGGCTTCAGTCTCGGTGGCCGTATAGCCTTAAGCCTTTTCCAGTTGATGCCCGGAAAAGTTGAGAAGTTGGTTTTGCTGGCACCTGATGGTTTGAAAATAAATTTCTGGTATTGGTTGTCTACTCAAACATGGGCAGGAAATAAGTTCTTTCATTTTACGATGAAACATCCCGGCTGGTTCTTTGGTTTCCTGAAATTGATGAATAAATTAAAGTTGGTGAATTCAAGTGTTTTCAAGTTTGTCGATTATTATATCGGAGATGCGGAGGTCAGGCGATTATTGTATGCCCGGTGGACATGCTTGAGAAAATTCAGGCCCGAAGTAAAGCGCATTAAATCTTTGATCAGGGAAAAAAATTGTAAGGTTCGTTTGATCTATGGTGAACATGACCGCATTATCCTTTCATCAGTCGGTGAAAGATTCAGGAAAGGAATCGAAGAACAATGCCTGTTGTCTGTAATTCATTCCGGTCACCAGGTATTGCATGAAAAACATATCAGTGAAATATTACCGGCTTTGCTGCACTGACGGCAATGATTAGTTTTGCCAGGACACATGACCCTTCTCTATATCATCATAGCGTTATTTTTTCTCTACAGCTGGCTGATAATTTATTATTGGCTGGCATGGAGATCGGTCCCGGATTATATTCCACCTGTTTTGCCCCCTAAAATAAAGATCAGCGTCGTTATTGCAGCCAGGGATGAAGAAAAAAATATCGGGCAGCTATTACAGGCTTTACAAAAACAATCTTATCCAAAAGAACTATTTGAAATTATTGTGGTGGACGACCATTCAACAGATGCGACGGCAGGCATTGTTCAACAATTCCCAACAGTTAAACTGTTACAATTAAAAGAGGATGGCATTAATTCTTATAAAAAGAAAGCCATTGAAACCGGCATCACTGCGGCTACAGGAGAATTGATCGTTACAACAGATGCTGATTGCATACCCTTGCCAAACTGGTTAAAAACAATTGCAGCTTTCAAAGAGGAAAAAGAAGCCGTTTTTATTGCAGCCCCGGTTATCATTGATTGTAACTCTTCTGTGCTGCAAATATTCCAGGCAATGGACTTCATGGTATTACAAGGAATTACCGGCGCAGCTGTATATAAAAAAGCATTGAGCATGTGTAACGGCGCTAACCTTGCCTATGAAAAAAATGCTTTTAATAAAGTAAATGGATTTGCCGGCATTGACAATATCGCATCGGGTGATGATATGCTGCTGATGCATAAAATATGGAAGCAATATCCCAATAAAGTTCATTACCTGAAATCAAAGGAAGCTATTGTTTCCACCCAACCTATGAAAAGCTGGAAGGATTTTTTTAACCAGCGGATCCGCTGGGCCAGCAAGGCAAAACATTACGGGGATAAAAGGATAATTACTGTTTTGACACTCGTTTATTTATTAAATCTTTCTTTTCTTTTGTTGCTGGTTGCTGGTTGCTGGTTTCATCCATATTGGACCTGGCTTATTGGTTTATGGTTTGCCAAAACAATTATTGAGTTCCCGTTTGTTTATTCGGTCTCTTCATTCTTCAGTAAACAATTTTTGATGAAGTATTTCTTCTTTTTTCAGCCGCTTCATATATTCTACACGATCGTCTCCGGTCTTTTTGGACAGCTTGGTAAGTATGAGTGGAAAGGAAGGGTGGTTAAATAAGGAATAAGAAATAAAGAATAAGGAATGAGAAAGTGACGGCAGTTAACTTTCTCATTTCTTACCTGCCTGCCGGCAGGCAGGTTTCTAATTCCTTATTTTTTATTCCTCTTGTCTTATCTTTCCTCCATGAGCCAGTCTCAATCTTTCCAGGCAGCAGCATGGCGACGGCTGAAAAAAAATAAAGGTGCCGTATTTGGCTTAATTGTAATTGCCCTTGCGGTACTCGTTGCCGTATTTGCTTATTTTATCGTCCAGGATCCTTCACCTTATGCTAATCGCATTATTCTTGAGATCGGAGGAGAAAGGCCCGGCTTCAAACAAAATTTTATCAAAATAAAAAAAGATAAAGATGTTGCGACTACCGGTTTTTTAAAACAATTGATCTCAGGCAAAGAAGATGCTTATCATTTTGTACCCATTATCAGTCATGAAGAAAAAGGAGACAGCATCATTGTGCAAAAATTTATTGATGAAGGCATATCAGAAAGACAGGCATACCATAAATCCTTTTTACCCGATCACCCTATTACCCAATTAACCTTCCGGCTTGGCGCTGATAAATATGGCCGGGATATTCTAAGCAGGTTGATCGTAGGTACAAGAGTAAGTCTAAGTGTCGGGCTGATCACCGTGATCATTTCATTGAGCATTGGTTTGATCCTTGGTTCATTGGCGGGTTATTACCGCGGAAGGACCGATGATATTATTATGTGGTTCATAAATATTATCTGGAGCATCCCAACACTGTTGCTTGTGTTTGCCATTACATTGGCATTGGGCAAAGGTTTCTGGCAGGTGTTTATTGCAGTCGGGTTAACGATGTGGGTTAATGTTGCCCGGTTGGTAAGAGGACAGGTGTTGGCCATACGGGAATTGGAATATGTAGAAGCCACGAGAGCATTGGGGTTTTCCGACTTCAGAACAATTGTGCAGCATATATGGCCCAATATCATGGGGCCGGTAATGGTGATCGCCGCCAGTAATTTTGCATCCGCCATTGTTATCGAGGCGGGATTAAGTTTCCTGGGTGTTGGTGTGCAACCACCACAACCCAGTTGGGGATTGATGATAAAGGAAAATTATAATTTCATCATCACCCAAAACCCCATGCTGGCCCTGGCCCCGGGCTTTGCTATCATGTTGTTGGTATTAGCTTTTAATTTATTGGGGAATGGGTTAAGAGATGCCCTCAACGTCAGGGGAAGAGTCTGATTTCTTTCTTGAATTCACATCTGTAGCGATAAGCGAAGCGAGACATAAAAAGAAAAGGCTCCCGATCTTATCTGTTTCAATAAGGTCGCTTAAAAAATTTACAACAATGATCATGGTTACAATTACACCAATAGTTATGGCTGTTGTTTTGTAAAAAAGATCTTTTACCCGGTGATACAAATACTGGGCATAATATAACATGGCCCCGAGAAGGACAATAAAAAATAACAATCCGGGAATCCCCTGTTCAATAGCAATCAGCAAAAAATAATTATGAACCGTTGAGCGGTCATTATTATCACTCACCCATGTTTTAAATGCCGGGACAGTATATTCTTTATAATTATCATAAAAAGTATTAGGGCCATATCCTGTGATCCAATTATCTTTTATCATTCTGACTCCCGCTACCCAGCGATAAAAACGTTCTGCAGTCGAAACATCTTTCAGCTTATAGGTTGCGATAAGATGTTCAGAAAAATTTGTATGAAATATGGTGGTATTAAAATCATTGGAATATCGCAGGTAGCGATCATTATCTTTTAACCAAAAAACAGAAATAAGTAAAAAAATAATGGCGGTCGTAAATGCATAGAGAAGCAATCTCTTTTTTATAAGCCAATAAGCAAGTCCTCCCGCTAAAAGAGCCACCCAGGCACCCCGGGCATAAGAAAAAGCCAGTGCGATCAAAACAATTATGATAGCAGCACCAATAAAAAGCCGCCAGTTTCTTTTTTTCACTACGTTGAAAAAAGCAAACAGGATCGGCGTGATGCAGACCAGCATCGCCGAATAATTGACATGGTTGCGAAAGAAAGGATAAACAGCATCATTAATATTTGCAAAGCGAAACCCGTAATCAGAATGGCGAACCAGGGCGATCACGGCAACGAAAAACATGGAGCCGGCAATTGTTACAGCAGCAATTTTGATGAATTTCTTTTCCCTGAATATTATTAAAGGCGCCAGGATAAAAGCCCCGGCATACCAGCCTTTGGCCAACAAGAATTTTAATGAAATGAGCGGTTCTGTTGAAAACATAACAGTGACCATTATCCAGCCAAGGTTGATAAACAAGAGAAACAGCAACGGGTGCCGCAAAATATTTTTAGAAATAGTTTTTGGTGCGTAGACCCAATAAGCAATAAACAACCCCGAAACAAAAAGCATCAATAGTTCATCGGGAATATCTGTACCAAGGCTGGAAGAAAAATGATACTCAAAAGAAAGCGGAAGGGTGAACAACAATACAAGAAAAACAATATTGCGGTTTTGCCAGCCGGCGTAAAAAATAAGCAGGGCAAAAGGAATTATCGCCAGGAAATATTGTTCGGTAAAAATGGCAATACCTGCCAGCACAATGAACAACCCGGCCAATAAGGAAAACAGGAGTTTATCTTTATGAATGGATGCCAGCACCAGGTGAATTTTTTTTTCTTTCCATTACTAATGCCGCCAGCAATGCAAAAAGAAAGCTAAGCACGACTGTAGCGATCATGATCTGCAGCCTCCTGGGCCTGTCCGGCCTGATGGATGGTTTTGCTTTTTCCACAACGACCAGTACAGGAGGTTTGCTGTCAACCATTAATTGATATTCGCTGATCAGTTTTTCATATTGCTGCAGCTGTGCCTGTAGTATTGTTTTTCTCTCAATCAATGATCCAGGAACTCCGGTAATACTATCTAATTGCAATTGTATTTTCTTTTTGCCTGCCTGTAGCCCTTTTAAAGTAGCCTCGTTTCCTGCGCTTTGCAGGTCGGTGTGTATGAGGTGAAGTTTATCGAAAATAGCATTGGCCAGTTGCGGCGCCAGGTCCTTATCAGTATCCCATACTTTTACTTTCAACTCACCATATCCGCTTTTTATCACTCTCGTGTTTTTTTTCAGTAATAAAGCGGCTTTGTTCCTTGCATTAACTCCTTTCATTTTATAATGATCAAAAAGATTGAATTGGTCAGTGACAAAGAGATAAACAGTATCAAGGGCTGCTGTACCTATGATCCTGTCCAGGTCATCTGAAGAACCCAATGCGGAATAAAGCCCCAGGATATTCTCATTAAAGATCTTGCCCTTATCTGAAGCATAAGAACTGGCAGGTACCGCTGTCGTCACAGAAAGGTATTGACGTGGTTTTAAAAAAGTAATGATGCCAACCGCCAGCAAAGACAGTACCATTACGACGAGCATCCGTTTCCACCATCGGGCAATAAGATCAAAAATATCAGGCATCATTTTTTTATTAAAGGTGATTTAATCAAATTCAATTGAGATCAATTCAAAAATCATTATTGAATGTAACACTTCCGGGCAAAACTTTTACATCACTTTTACATTCCTGTTAAAACTTTCATCCAGGGATATGAACGTTTCCGTCCTTTCAATACCTTTTATCTTCTGCAGCTGGTCGTGCAGCACAAATTTCAATTGCGAGATATCTTTACAAACGATCTCTGCGAACATGCTGTAGTTGCCGGTGGTATAATTCAACCGCACAATTTCCGGTATTTTCTGTAATTCTTTTGCCACCGAATCATACAATGAACTTTCCTTCAGGTAGATCCCGATAAAAGCAATTACATCATAGCCAAGTTGTTTCAGATCCACGTTGAAACGGGTGCCCTTTATTATACCGGAGTCCTGCAATTTTTTTATTCTTACATGAATAGTTCCTGCTGATACAAAAAACTTTTTGCCAAGCTCGGCATAAGAGATATTGGCATCATTCGTCATGTGATGAATGATCTGCTGGTCCAGTTTGTCAAGATTTAATTTGGAGGGCATTTTGATACTTGTTTTTAGAATAATTTTTACCAGCTACAATAATATTGAATATTATCTAATTTTTTAAAATATTCATTGAATTATTTGGAACGAACAGGCATTATTGTTTATTTTTGTTCTACACAGCTCTTAAAATACACATTGTGGGGTGATGAAATTGCGTAAGCATGGCAGACATACCCTCTCGTCTCGGGGGTGGGGATCACAGGATAAACGAAAAGTAGAGCCGATCCCGATGAAGATCGGGACCGACCGGGGTTGACCACCGGATTTGCTTTTTGGCTAACTGCCCCGTGGAGGTTCGAACCCTCCCCCTACAGCTAATTTAGTTTTTCTATTGTGCTAGTTTGAGCCCCGACTATAAATGCCGGGGTTTTTTATTTGCAAATTTCTTAAAACAAAAAGCCAGTCCCGATTTTCATCGGGACCGGCTTCTTGCATGATCTGCCTGTTCTATCATTCTTATCCTTCAAGTCTGTAAGTAATAGGCAGGATCATCCGGGTTTTTACATTTTTATCTTTTACTTTACCCGGATTCCATTTAGGCATATTAGAAACGACTTTTATTGCTTCTTCTTCCAGGCCATATCCTAATTTAGTTCCAAGCGTTGTTACATCTGTAATTTTACCGTTCTCATCGATACCAAATTGAACTTGCACCGTTCCTTCGATATTATTATCAATAGCCTCTTGCGGGTATTGGAGATTATTGGTGATATAAGATTCAATAGCGCCCTGGCCACCCACGTAAAGAGGAGCTACATCCGTATAATTATAATACCCCGATTTATCTGCCGCCATTTTATCTGTCTTATTTACCGGGGCTGCTGCAACAGAAACCTTTCCTGTTTTCTTTATTACCGTTTGCCCACCGGTACCGGTAACAATGGTATCTCTATTCATTATAGTGGTATCGGTTTCTGATTTTGTGGAATTTTCTCCCGAATCTTTCTTGTCCTTGCAGGAATAAAAAACGATCCCTACACCAAGCAAAGCAATGATAACAGGTTTTTTCAAGCTTAATTTAATGACTTTCATAAACTTAGTTTTTAAAATTGATAACTGTATACATATAGTCAAAGAAGATGCCACATTATTATTTTTTGGCGGCTAAGTTGACAGGTTAAATAGCATCTATTTTTAAAATACAGTCATGACCCGATCTTTAAAAACCATTATCATGAGAACAACTTTATTTCTTTTTATTCTTTCATTTCCTTTTTTGGCCAGCAGCCAGGATCAGTCCATAAAAAATATTCGCTCTGAAACAGAAAGAAATATTGTTAAGGATAATGATACCACTAAAAAATTATGGAGGAAAGGCGGGATATACAGCCTTACTATTTCGCAGAGTTCATTAAGTAACTGGGCGGCCGGTGGTGATAATTTTTCGCTTTCTCTCAATTCACTGCTTAGTCTTTATGCATTTTATAAAAAAGACAAGTGGAGTTGGGATAATACATTTGACTTTAACCTGGGTTATGTAAACACGACCAGTCTCGGCAGCAGAAAAAATGATGATCGTTTTGATCTTTTATCGAAATATGGATATGCAGTAACGACGAAGCTGAGTGTGGCTGCTTTGTTTAATTTACGGTCACAACTATTTAAAGGCTACTCTTTTTCCGGCAACACAAAAACACTGTCATCTAATTTTATGGCGCCGGGTTATGTTTTACTGGGTCTTGGTCTTGACTATAAACCGACAAAGAATCTTTCCATTTTCTTTTCTCCAATTACAGCCCGTTGGGTAATTGTAAAAGACACAGCCTTGTCCAACAAAGGACTTTATGGTGTTACTCCCGGCAAAAGCTCCAACCTTGAGTTTGGCGCTTTTGCCAGCATCAATTACCTGAAAGAGTTCAATAAATTCATTACATATAAAGGAAGACTGGATCTTTTTTCAAATTACCGGCGTAACCCGCAAAATATTGACATCTTTATGTCGAACCTCCTAAGTGCAAAATTGGGTAAGGCGCTTACCGTTTCCTGGAGTGTTGATCTGATCTATGACGATGACGTGAGGATCTTTGGCACTAATAAAACAGCAGCTGCTACGCAATTAAAATCATTAGTAGGTATTGGGCTCCAGCTTAAATTCGGAAAGTAATAAGTTCCTGTAAAAGACTGCTTACTTAATGTTCAACCAATTCCTCCATTTTAATGACCTCAAGATCTTTATGTGCCGGGGCTGTTAATAATTCGCCGTCATAACCGAAACGGGAACCATGACAAGGACAGTCCCAGCTTTTTTCACTGTTATTCCAGTTTACCGTGCAATCGATATGCGGGCAGGCAGGATTTACCGCATGCAGTTGTCCATTCTCATCTTTATACAATGCAATAGCATGATGTTCATACTTAACAACCTTTGCTTCACCAGGGGCCAGGTCGGCAAGAGTTTCCAATTTTTCTTTTGAAAAAATACCCCCGATAAAATTACCTACCACATCGGCTGCTTCTTTCACAAACTTGTTGAACCCTGCCACCGGTTTAATGCGGTTGGGATCAAATAATTTTTCATATTCACTTTTACCGGCAACGATCATTTCGGTAAGCAATGTGGCCGCAATCGTACTGCTGGAGATCCCGATCCCGCCATAACCGGTTGCCACAAACATATTATGCGGATGGCCGGGCAAGTGACCGATATAAGGCAATCCATCAGCCGGGTCAAAGTATTGTGATGACCAGCGATAAACTACTTTATCTATTTCATAATACTTGCTGACGAATTTTTCCAGTCGTGTAAAACAAGCTTCCGCATTTTCTTCATGCCCTGTTTTATGATCTTCACCGCCTGCTATAAAATATTTTTCACCCTCCATTTCCAGTGTGCGGAAATAATGATAGGGCTTTTCCATATCATAGGCAAGTGCATCGGGATAGTCTTCTTCGTTTTTCAATTTCACAGCAATAACATAACTCCGGTAAGGAGCACAGCGGAAATGAAGCAGGTTAACGCCCGGCGGAATATGAGTAGCATAGATCAGGTTTTTTGCTTCAACAGGCCCTTTACTGGTATTCACGGTCAATATCTCATTCTCTTCCACACCCGTCACCCTGCAATGCTGAACTAATACACCGCCTGCTTTTTCAAACTCCTTTGCCAGTGCATAGATATAACGGGTTGGATGGAATTGCCCCTGCCGGCGAAATTCAATGATCTTTTCAAAAGGTATTTTCACAGGTGACTCTTCAGCATACAGTACATCTACGCCAGCCTCCTGTGCTCCCTCAAAAATAGTTTCCAGTTCTTTTTTTTCTTTTTCATCTCTTGCATAGAGATAACCGGGTAATTCTTTATACCCGCAATCAATATTATACTCCTGTACATTTCTTTTGATCAATTCCAGCGCCTGGCGAATCGCCTTTGCAACTAATTGCGCATTATTTTCCCCGAAATTTTTTGCGACCTGTTTAAAGGGCGTTTCAGTAAATGAATTCAGGTGGGCTGTAGTTCCACCGGTGGTGCCAAAGCCTATATTCTGTGCCTCAGCGATCATTACTGATTTTCCTGCTTTTTGCAAAAGCAACCCCGTTGTGATACCCGTGACGCCGCCGCCAACGATCAAAACATCAAATATCTTATTTGCACTGAGTGTTTTAGCTTTTGCATTATACTCGGGCATATCTAGTTGCCAAAGGCTCGTATTGTTTCCATCCCGTTTCATATTAATCTGTTTGAGTAATTAAAAAAATATTTTCAAGGATAGAGGAGTACAGTTTACATTAAAAGCCCAAATAGAATGCCATACTGGTTGCGCCACCAGCCGCTGACAAAAGATTTATCTTTGCCGCCCATGGGTCAAAAAAAACTATTACGTTTTGCAGAGCTGAATACATTTCCAAATGTGTTACAGTTCCCGAAGGATATGGGGGGTAACTGGAATGATTTTTTCAAAAATAAAAATCCCATCACACTGGAACTAGCCTGTGGCAAAGGAGAATATGCCGTTGGCCTGGGACAATTATATCCTGAAAGAAATTTTATTGGCATTGATCTGAAAGGCAACCGCATCTGGGTGGGAGCAAAGAAGGCTTTACAAAATAATTTAACCAATGTTGCTTTCCTGCGAACAGAAATTGACCAGTTACCGGAATATTTTACCGGCAGTGAAGTAACAGAAATCTGGATCACCTTTCCGGACCCGCAACTACGAAGGTCAAAAGCCAAAAAACGGCTTACTCATCCAAAATTTTTACGGTTATATAAACAGTTCCTGGTTCCCGGTGGTTTGATACACCTGAAGACAGATAGCCCGGATCTTTATGAATTCACAAAAAAAGTGATGGCGTTATATGGTTGCCTGTCAATAAAAGATTCAGATAATGCATATCAGGAAGAAATGATCGCTGATGCGTTAAAAATAAAAACGCATTATGAATCATTAGATATTGCCGGAAGCAACCGGATACATTATCTCTGTTTCTCTTTACCGGCAAATTTACCCGGCAAAGAAAAAGACGATGAATTAAAACAACTGCTAAAAGAGCATGAAGGAGTTGATTGAAAATATAGATTATTATATCAACCAAGATGGCTATGTGGTATTGACAGAAAAGTATCACCTGGAAAAAGGATCCTGTTGTGGAAATGGTTGCTTGCATTGCCCCTATAATTATCAAAGCGTAGAAGAACCGCGACGTTCCGCACTTATAAATCGGCGCAAGGCAAACCAGGAAAATAAATGAAAAAATCCCCGTAGTATTTTGGCATAACCTGTGTTGTAATATATCGAGCCATTTTAAAGGCTGATGAAAATGAAACAAATCTTTATTGTGATGGCAGCCTGTTTATTATCAATATCAGCCCGTACTCAAATCAAAAAATTCCGGGATATAATTGGCTCCTGGGATATTACCGGAGAGCAAAATACCGGGGCATCGCTCCAAATTATTGACAGCTCTACCATAGTGCTGACCTATATGGGTGAAAGGAAAAACATAACTTATTACAAAATTGATTTTACCAAATCGCCGATCTGGTTCGATTTTACGACAAATGACAGCACATCCACCGTACAAGTAAAAAGCCTGCTTCAAATTTTGGGTGATGATATGATCAAATGGCAACTATTTGTTGATGAAGACCGCCCCGACCATTTCTCGTCATCAAAAGGTGAATTATTCTATTTAAAAAGATCAAAATCTAATATTAGTTCTACTGTTGTAAATAACTAAAATTCTTGTTTCAGGCCTGCTGTTGGAATCCTGTATTTTTTTATCTTCACTTCATGGTCAACAGGAAAAACCCTTCCCAAAAGTTAAAGACGATAAAGCCTTCCGGTAAAAGAGAGGAAAATTTTTTTGAACTTGTTTTTGAAGTGGCCCGGCAAATACCAAAGGGAAGAGTAACTTCTTACGGAGCCATTGCTGCCTGCCTGGGCATCAAATCATCTGCCCGCATGGTAGGGTGGGCTATGAATGGCGCCGGCAGAGTAAGACCCAGGGTACCCGCACACCGGGTAGTGAACCGACTGGGTATTTTATCAGGCAAACATCATTTTTTTCCGCCCGGCAATATGGAAAAACTATTGAAGAAAGAAGGTATTAAAGTAAAGGACGACCAGGTGGTTGATTTCAAAAAATTATTTTGGGATCCTGTATCGGAGTTGGGATTTTAAGAACAGCCTTTTTATCACGCCCCATCCCGCAAACCATTTACAAAAAATTATAAGGAACTATCTGGAGAATTCTTCGGAAAAAATTATTTTATTTATAATTTAAACCTCTATATTTATCCATCATTGATTTGTGGCCTGACCATCTGGCAATTTCGGAATACTATCCTTATCAGTCGCCTTTTCCGTCTCCTGTCCTATGATAAAATTCCGTGAGGAATGGGCCTGGTAAAACAGCAGCAAAAAATTTTTGTTTAAAATTTCTGAATATGCAAAATCGATCTTTGTTTAAAGCCGGCATATTAACGCTGGTGATAGTTGTACTGGGTATAACTTGCTGGGAAGTTTATTTACGTACTCATGGTATCGGTATTTCTTATGACGATGGGAAAGAATTATGGTCCGATAAAAGAGCCCGGGTGTACGAGTCTTCAGATAAAGCAACTGTTTTCATAGGCTCTTCCCGGAATAAATATGACCTGGATATTGCAACCTGGGAAGCCATGACTGGAGATCATGCCATACAACTGGCTATAGAAGGTATGTCGCCATTGCCTGTCCTGGATGACCTGGCCAATGATAAAAAATTCAAAGGAAAATTAATTGTAGATGTAACGGAGATATTATTCTTTTCAACAGAGGAGAGCAGCCTCGGAGATACTAAAGAACGAGTTGATTTTTATAAAAAAAGAACACCGGCTCAGCGGTTCAGCTTTGAAGTGAATCATGTACTGGAATCTAAATTTGTTTTTTTAGAAAAGGATAATTTATCGTTGAATGCCATGCTGGATAAAACAAAAATCCCCAACCGGCCCGGGGTTTTCGTGATGCCAATTTTCCCGCTGGACTTTGGAAGGGTAAAATTCAGCAGGCAGGATTTTATGACAGAAAAATTTTTGAGGGATACCAACCTGCAAAACCAGGTAAAAGGCATCTGGGATTTTTTCAGGAAAATAAATAAAGAAGCTCCTGCAAGCGGGCATAAGCTTGATTCAATAATCGCATCGGTAAAAACAGATGTCGATAAAATAAAAGCAAGAGGCGGGCAGGTATTATTTGTACGGACTCCTTCCAGCGGACCTTTTTTGATGGGTGAAAGAATGGGATATCCCCGCGCAAATTATTGGGAACGCATATTAAGTACAACAGGATGTCCGGGGATCCATTTTGAAGACTATCCTGCTATCGCTCATTTTCAATGCCCGGAATTCTCACACTTGAGCCCTGCAGACGCAGTTGTATTCACCAAAAACCTGGTAGACATTCTTCAAAAAGAAAAAGGCTGGGTTTTTCCTCATCAACCACCCGTTAAATAAATCACCACCACATAATACCTGTAACCATGGTTTTTAACTCCTATACTTTCATTGTCTTTTTTATCATCATTCTCATTCTGCATAACCTTCCTTTACCCTGGAAGACAAAAAAGATAAATCTTTTACTGGGCAGCTATATTTTTTATGCCGCATGGAACCCTCCATTTATCCTGCTCTTATGGCTTTCAACTGTCGTTGATTTTTTTGTTGGTAAAGCATTGTATAACCAGCAGAATAAATACAAACGGAATTTTTTGCTGGTCATAAGCCTGATCGGCAATTTAGGGATGCTTTGTTTTTTCAAGTACGGCGGTTTTTTACTGGAGAACTTCACTCTCCTGATGAATACGCTGGGTGTCGATTTTCATCCGGCAAAACCTAATATCATTCTTCCCGCAGGTATTTCGTTTTACACGTTCACTACACTTTGCTACACCATTGATATGTATAAAAGAAAAAGCAAACCGGTAAAATCCATGCTGGACTTTTCTTTGTTTGTTACTTTCTTTCCGCACCTTGTTGCCGGTCCAATTGTCAGGCCACCACAATTAGTACCGCAGTTTGAAACGCCAAGGAAAGCCAACCAGCAACAAATGATGCAGGGTTTGCTTTTGATCTCTCTTGGATTATTTATGAAAGTGGTTTTAGCCGACAGCATGTTATCGGCTTCCGCTAATATGGTATTTCATGCTAAAGATGCCTTGAATACTTTGGATGCCTGGATGGGTGTGCTGGCTTTTTCAGGGCAAATATTTTTTGATTTCGCAGGATACTCCACCTGTGCCATTGGTGTAGCATTATGCCTGGGCTTTGTTTTGCCACATAATTTTTTATACCCTTATGGAGCAATAGGATTTTCTGATTTCTGGCGAAGATGGCATATTACTTTATCGGCATGGCTCCGGGACTACTTATATATACCATTGGGTGGTAATCGAAAAGGAAAGATAAGAACTTACTTCAACCTCATGATCACGATGCTGCTCGGAGGACTTTGGCATGGTGCCAATTGGACCTTTGTGGTATGGGGAGCATTGCATGGTTTTTATTTATGGGTAGAAAAGATCATTGCAGATATCCGGAAAGATAAAGCCAGGCCACTTGCCGTTACGCCTTCGGGAGAAGTAGGTGTGCTGGGTCCTGTCCCCGAGATATTGAAAAGAAAAAATCTTTCCAACTTCATGCTGGCCCTGTTTACATTTTTCCTGATCAATGTGACCTGGGTTTTCTTCCGTTCACCTGATTTTAGTTCGGCGTGGAGATTATTGACGTCGATGTTTTCAGCCGTTCCGCATGGAGCTGTGTTATTATCTACGTTAAGTATGATAAAGATCACCGTCATTATTATCGGGCTGATCGTCTTTCATTGGCTGATGAGAGATACCCGTGTATTGATAGTGGCAGAAAAAATGCCCTGGTGGTTGCTGGGCCTGATCTGGTCTGTTATACTGTTGTTATTGATCTTGAGCCAGGAAAGCAGCAGCTCGTTTATTTATTTTCAGTTTTAAAGAAAGAAGGCGGCAGCGGGATTGGGGTTTTAATTCTTTCTTGTGTATTTTGCTATATGTCTTCCTCAGAAGCACTTACTAACCGGCAAAAGAACCTCTGCGAATACGGCGGCATCTTTGGTGTGCTGCTTTCACTTACCTGCCTGGTACAGCATGTAGCAGTGGCTATTCCAAGTAAGATCACTAACCCCATGATACCAGGTTATATTTTTGCCATCATCGCTTTTATCCTGCTGGGTCTCCAAAAAATTAATGCTGTTATTTTTCTTATCATCAGCGGGGCCAATGCCGCTTTTACAGAATGGCAATGGATGAAACATTATTCCTTTTCATTGGTGGTGCTGATGCTTTTCATCTATCATGTTATCATCATTGTGGCAATGTACACAGAACAGGTACCCGAAAGGTTGAAACAAAAAAGACTGGCCCAAAAAGAGGAAGAAGATCTGTGGAGGGATAAGATATGATCTTATATAAAAAATAAAATGGGCTAATTACATATTATTCTCATCAAATGGTCATTCTTATCTACTGAAAGACAATTAATAAAGAAAATTGTGATCATTCACCCATTTTGGCGCTGATATTGCTACAGGTCAATGAAATTGATTTTTCACGACCAAAATTGTGTGTATGAAAAAGAGTAATCTTTCTACAGTTATCCTCCTGTTTTCAGCGACCATAGCTTTATCTTTTGCTTGCAGCAAAAGCTCCTATAATGATACGGGTGGCGGTACAGCTCCTGAAAATCCCGTCTATATGAGAGGCTCCGTTTTCTCTGTTCCTAATCTTACGCTATTTGCCGGGTCAAAGGTCACCTGGATCAATGATGATAATATGGTCCATACCGTTACTGCCAACGATGCCAGTTTTAACAGTGGTGACATAAATCCGGGAGGAAGTTTTAGTTATACGTTCAATAGCACCGGTACCTATAACTATCATTGTACACACCATGCCGGTATGACCGCTGTTGTAACAATAGTTATACGATAGAAAGGGTTCAATAATAGTATGGACTGATCATCCTATACACAGCTACTCCTGTCACGGCCACATAAAACCAGATGGGCCATGTAATACGAACCAGTTTTTTGTGCTTGTCAAAATCGCCGGTCAATGCCCGGTAAGCAGAAAAAAGAATAAAAGGAAGAATGATACCTGCAAGCGGGATATGAGTTCCTAACAAAATATAATAGATCATCCGGCTGCTGCCAACAGCAGTTTTTTCAGCTTCGGTCAATATACCATCATGGTTCACATCGCCAAACTTGGTTTCCCCGGCAAATAAATGATGACAGATATAGCTCACTAAAAAAAGAATGGATAAGAACATGGCCGTGAGCATAATGTTCCTGTGCAGTATATAGTTCCTGCTTTTTACCGCGATCAATGCAACGATCAATAACAAGGCAACACAGGAATTAATGATTGCATTCGCCGTTGCAAACAGGTGCACATCAAACCCAAGTTTCACATTCCATTTCACCCTGCTCAGCGCCATGATGGCGGCAAATACAATAGCGGAGAAAACAAAAATGATGATCCTTGCTTTTTTATCATTCTTTTTCCAGGCGGCAGTCAGCATGTTCATGATCTTTTTCTCAGGAAATATAATAACAATCCCACTCCAAATATGGCAACCAGGACGAATACGGCGATCATTTGCAATTTCCCGGAAAAAAAACTTTTTTCCTTCGGATCTTTTTCCAGCGTCAGCAACACAAGGTCTTCCGACAAATTCGCCAGCGAAGCAGAATCAAGCCCATGATAAAAACCCCGCACATGACGGCTGCTGTCAATAAGTACAAAATGATCGGTATGCATAAAATTGGTGTCAATGCCTTGCCCGTCTTCTACCGGTATCTTCATTTCATTGATAATAAGATTATAGATCATTCTCTTGTTACCCGTTAGCAACCACCATTGTTCCGGGTTTATCTGGAACCGGTCGGCCCAGTTCTTTAATCTTTCTACTGAATCTCTTTCGGAATCAATACTGAAAGAAAGAAAGTGAACCATCTTATTGGTTTTGTCTCCCACCCTTTTACCATTGTTGATAGATTCAGCCAGCCGTTTCATATTTTTCGTCAGGCTTGGGCAAATAGTGGGGCAACGGGTAAAAAAGAAATCAGCGATCACAATTTTTCCTTTCAGGCTATCCCAGGAAACCGGCATGTTTTCCTGGTTGGTTAGTGCAAAATCGGCAACCCGGTGCCAAACCGTATCCGTTACATGTTTGCCTTTTTTTGTAATGGTAAGCACCGTGTCGGAAAAATAATGCCGCGGCATGGCAATAGCATGCTCACTTTTTCTTTTTACAATAAAATAAGAAACGAGTGGCAACAGTATCGCCAGCATCACGGCATAGAGAGCTTTCTTGTTCACAATTATTCTTAATTAAAAAATCATCCCGACTGTAAGCGTCGGGATGGTTCGTGATATGATATAGAGTTAGTAAAAGAACTTATTCTTTCCCGCCGGGTTTTTCCACCGGTGCTTCTGTCTTATGATGTTTATTCGGCATGGTGGTTTCCTTAAAATGCGTGTCGAATTTATTCCGGAGATTTTTATAAGAATTACCATCGGCAATAAATGCAATGATGAACCAGATAAACAGCATCAGCGGCACTACGATCGTCATGATCATATTCCTTATCTCATCACCCAGGTGCATAAAAACGGAAACGATATAATAAGCTTTGGCCAGTGTCAGTATGCAAACCATTCCTTTAAAAGCCAGCACCAGCCCAGCATTGGGATTGGCGCCTTTGTGGATGGTGTAAATGGTCAATCCAATGCCTAATTCGATCAAGGTGATGATGGATAATAGAATGGTTGTCTTCTTTACCCTCTTTTTAAATACTGCATCTTCAGCATGTTCGTGATGAATAGTTACTTCTTCAAATGCGTGTTGCATATATGTTATATATTTTTTTTAAATCAAATAGAAACAAAGGAATACAAATACCCAAACCAGGTCCACAAAGTGCCAGTACAGCCCGGCCTTTTCGATCATCAGGTAATGGCCTTTATTCTGAAATACATTTTTCTGTGTCATGATGAGCATGATGCTGTTGATAACAACGCCGGAGAAAACGTGGAATCCATGAAACCCGGTAATACCAAAGAAATAACCACCAAATGCCACGGGCCCTTTTTCACGGATATGTGCTTCTGCCAGGTCAGGAGCAAGTAATCCCCTTAATTGGGCATCAGATAAGGTTGAGAGTTCTGCAATTGAATTGGCATGATGATGATTATGCACCATACTTACCAATGATTCATGCGGCGTATTATTTAATGCAGCAGTGATGGCAGTACTGTTTTCAACCAGCTTACCCCAGGGATTTCCTTTCATGTTCTGAACCGCCATCTCCAGTTTACCATCTGCCAATACGATATGTTCACCTGTAAGAAGGTGATGCCATTCCCATGCCTGGCAGCTTAAGAAAGCAAGTCCACCAACTATTGTCCATGCGATCCATTTTATTACACCCTGCTTATCTTGTTTGTGCCCGGCATGAACAGCCAGTACCATGGTAACAGAACTGATGATAAGTATAAATGTCATTATGCTCACAAAGGCCAGTGGCAGGTTAGCATGCCCTGCGCCGGGAAAAGCATTGAATACCGCATTCGGATCGGGCCAGAAATTCTGACTGAACCGGATGGAGCCATACGAGATCAGGAATGCGCCGAAAGTAAAAGCGTCACTCATCAAAAAATACCACATCATCAGCTTTCCATACTCCAGGTTAAAAGGGCTTTTACCGCCGCTCCACCATTTGGTCTGATGTACTGTTGCTTGTGTAGACATAAACTTTTTTAAAATTTCAACACTTTAAACAATTATCACCACTACATTATCCTATCACTAAAAAGAAAACCAATAAATACAACCAAAGCAGATCCACAAAATGCCAGTATGTTGCCATTACTTCCACCGGAACTGAACTATACAATTTTGTTTTCCCGATAAATGCTTTAATAAACATGACGATCAATGCCAGCACTCCCCCGATCACATGCAGGCCGTGTAAACCAAAGATCACATACAGGAACTGCCCCGCTCCTGAACCTTTGAAAGTTATCTTCTGCTCCCACAATTGCTGAAAGCCCAGCCCCTGCAAAACAATAAATGCAACTCCCAGCAGCAATGTCAGCCCGATCAAAGACCGGTACTGGTTCATTTCTCTTTGTTTAAAAGATCTTAATGCCATCTGCAGTGTTATACTGCTGATAATGATAACAGCCGTAGAGATCCAGAATACTTTCGGCATCGTTATCGTCTGCCAGCCGACCTGGTTGCTTTTTACAATAAAAGCACTTGTCAAGCCGGCAAACATCATCACTATACTGCCAATAGCCACCCACATCGTAAACTTGTGGGGATGAATCTTGTTTCGTTGTCTATCTATGCTCACTGTATTCATAATTCAAAAATCAAAAGTCAAAATTCAAAAGTCAAAAAGAGGGCCTTTTTTACTTTTTAATTTTGAATTTTTACTTTTCTACGCTTTACTTAATAAAAGAGCTAACATTACTACCGGCAAATACATATAACTTCCAAACATCACTTTCCTTGCCGAACCAACATCCATTTTCCTGTATAGCGTCACACATCTTCCTATCATAAATAAATTTGCCAGTGCTATTAACCCTAAACTTATTTTCCCCTGCACATCATCATAACTGCACATCCCGGTAAAATAAGGCGCCAGGGTAACCGGTATCAATATCAGCGAATACATGATCGTCTGCAACGCTGTAAATTTTGTCGGTCCTTCATCTGCCGGTAAGAGCTTAAACCCAACTGCTGAATAATCCTTGTGTGCCACCCAGGCAATTGCCCAGAAATGCGGGAACTGCCAAAAGAACTGGAACGCAAACAATATCCATCCGCCGGTTGATAAATTATTATCTCCTGCTGCCCAACCGATCAAACAAGGCAATGCTCCAGGCACAGCACCCATCAACACCGCAATTGAATTTACTTTTTTCAACGGCGTATAAATGAATGCATACAGGAACAAACTAAAAGCCGCCAATCCTGCCGCCAGCCAGTTGAAAAAATAACCCAGGATAAAAACACCGGCGATCCCGGTGATGATGGCGAAGACCCATCCTTCCTGTACACTCATACGGCCCGATGCCACCGGACGTTTTGCGGTCCGTTTCATCTGGGCATCCGTATCTTTTTCAACTACCTGGTTGATGGCATTGGCACTACCCGTTACCAGCATCCCACCTGCAAAGAGCAAGAGTATCATCTTCCAAAAGTTCACATAGTTCTCCGAGCCTTTTGTCAATGCAAAACTCATCACACTACTGAACACCACCATGATACTCAGCGAAGGCTTGATCAACAGCAAATAATCTTTAATCTTCTTCATCTTCGCTTCCACTTGTTATATAAAGAACACAAAATTTATTTTCCCAACACCTGTGCTACTATCATCGTCCCTTGCGTCGCACTCTTGTACGTTCTGTTCGCTACTCATCAATATTGAACCCCTGCGGGGTTCTGATGCTGATTTTTCTTTTCATTCCCCGGGGTTAAAACCGTGGGTTACCTCATTTCTCATTCCCACGGTTAAAACCGTGGGCTATCAATATGTCGCTTCGCCAACCGGCGGACTTTCATTTTCACATTTCCACATCTCCACATTTTCTTATTCCTTATTTTTTATTCCTTATTTCTCATTTCCCACGGTTAAAACCGTGGGCTATCAATATGTCGCTCCGCCAACCGGCGGACTTTCATTTTCACATTTCCACATCTCCACATTTTCTTATTCCTTATTTCTCATTTCCCACGGTTAAAACCGTGGGCTATTTAATGCTTGCTTTCATTCGCCCCGATCGGTTCCGTCTGCGGAATAAATTCTCTTCCGTCTTTACTATAATCATAAGGCCAGCGGTGAACTTCAGGAATTTCTCCCACCCAGTTTCCATGACCCGGACGAATTGGTGTTGTCCATTCCAGTGTATTAGCCCCCCATGGATTTTGCGTGGTTACTTTTCTTCCTTTGAAAATGGAATAGAAGAAATTAAACACAAACATCAGTTGCATGGCAAATACGATGATCGAAACAATAGTGATCATCTTATCAAGATCTCCAAACTGGTTGAAAGAAACCCAGCCCTTTTTATCGAGGTAGCGTCGTGGTACACCCGCCAAACCTTCATAGTGCATGGGCCAGAAAATAAGATATGAGCCAACCATCGTTACCCAAAAATGGATAAACCCGAGAGTGCTGTTCAGGTAACGGCCAAACATTTTGGGGAACCAGTGATAAATCCCGGCAAACATTCCGAACATACCGGCGATACCCATCACAATATGGAAGTGTGCAACAACAAACATCGTATCGTGCAGGTGAATATCAATTGTTGAGTTACCAAGGAAGATCCCTGTTAATCCGCCGGAAATAAATAAGCTGACGAAACCAATTGCAAATAATGTAGCCGGCGTAAACCGTATGTTACCCCGCCACAATGTCGTCAGCCAGTTAAACACTTTGATAGCTGAGGGCACAGCGATCAGTAGCGTTAGCAATACGAATATCGAACCGAGGAAAGGATTTAACCCGGTAACAAACATATGGTGCGCCCAAACAAGGAAGGCAAGGATGGTGATGGCAAATAATGATCCCAGCATCGCCATATAACCAAAGATCGGTTTCCGGGAATTAACGGAAAGTACTTCCGACACAATTCCCATCGCCGGTAAAATAATAATGTAAACTTCCGGGTGACCCAGGAACCAGAATAAGTGCTGGAATAAAATGGCGCTTCCGCCTTCATTCGGTAATATTTGTCCGTTCACTACAATATCACTCAGGTAAAAACTGGTGCCGAGGTTACGATCAAACAATAGAAGAATTAAACCGGATAATAATACAGGGAATGACAATACACCAAGTATAGCAGTAAAGAACATGGCCCAGATGGTGAGCGGCATTCTTGTCATGCTCATTCCTTTTGTACGAAGGTTGAGAATGGTTGAAATATAATTAAGACCGCCAAGCAATGCTGATATTACAAATAAGGCCATGCTCACGATCCAAAGGTCCATTCCAAGCTTGGAACCTTCCGATGCCTGGCCCAATGCACTTAACGGCGGATATACTGTCCATCCGCCTGCTGCGGGTCCCGTGGCAATAAATAAAGAAGCAGCCATAACTATACTGGCCAAAAAGAAAAACCAGTATGAAAGCATATTCAGAAACGGGGATGCCATATCTCTAGCTCCTAATTGCAGCGGAATAAGGATATTGGCAAATGTTCCGCTTAATCCAGCTGTCAATACAAAGAACACCAGCACCGTTCCATGCATGGTAATTAATGCATAATAAAATTCCGGTTTGATCTGTCCGCCTTCTGCCCATTTCCCGAATACGGTTTCAAGGATAGGGAATGACTGATCAGGATAACCCAACTGCAAACGAAACAATACAGAAAATAAACCCCCGACAATCGCCCAGATGATACCCGTTACCAGGAATTGCTTACCAATGGTCTTATGATCCTGGCTGAAGATATACTTCGTAATGAAAGTTTCTTTGTGATGATGCACATGGTGCTCATCATGATGAACATCATGTGTAGTTACCACTTCGGGGTGTACATTCATTTCTTCACTCATAATCTTTTATTTTGCCCCTTCCCGGGAAGGGATTCGAAATAATTTTTATTTCTGTTCTATTGCCGCCACCACTTTTGTAGTAGCAGTATCCACACCTGGTTTTGGTAATGTTGGGTCCTCTGCATGATTAGCCACATAATACTGCGCTTTTTTGTTGATCATCCATGCATCAAATTCTTCCTGTGTCTCCACAATGATCTCACCCCGCATACTCCAGTGTCCTTTACCACACATCTGGTCGCATGATATTTCATAAACAAAATCCGGTTTACCCATTTTCTCTTTCATTTGTTTGCTGGTAAACCTTGGCGTGAACCACATGGTTGTTGGTGTGCCCGGCACAGCATCCATCTTCATCCTGAAATGAGCAAGACCCACATCGTGTATCACATCTTTTGAGCCAATTACCAGTTTCACCGGTTTATTTACTACCAGGTGCATGGGTTCCCCGCTTGAATACACATCATCGTGATTAGCGGGATCATCCCAAAGCTGGCCCATGGGATTGTTTTTTGCCGGGTCAATATTTTTAAAATATTTTTTTCCTAAAATGCCGTCTTTACCGGGATAACGAAATTCCCATTTGAACTGGCTGCCCGTTATTTCTACCTGCATGGCTTCTTTAGGTGCATTGCCGGTGATCTTGTACCAGTAAAACAAACCAAATCCTACCAGCACCGTTAATGCAATGGCCGGGATAACTGTCCAGATCAATTCCAATTTATTATTATGAGGATAGAAGTAAGCTTTTCGTTTTTCAGAACCCTGGTATTTATAGGCAAACCAGAACAGGGCAACCTGTGTAATGACAAAAACAATTCCGGTAAGCCAAAATGTAATCCACATCATCCTGTCAATATCCACTCCCTGCACCGAGGCAGAATCGCCCAATATTTTTCCTTTTAATCTTACATTACAATAATAAGCGCCAATAAGGCCGATAATAAGAAAAGCCAGCAGCATAAAGCCGTTGATCCGGTTAGTTTGTTGTTTTGCCTTTTCTTCACCACGCAAAATGCCAACATATTCGCTGGCCTTGGCGATCTGAAAAGTGATCAGAAAGCCCAGGGCTAAAATGACAACTATGAAAAATGCTTGCATAATATATTGTTCAAATTATTATTATTCCTTCTGTTTCGTTTCAGAGGTTCCAAACGTTTAAAAGGTTTAAGAGGTTATACTCCTAACCCAAACTTTTTAAACTTGTTGAACCTTTTAAACATATTCAACGTTTTTACGTATGATGAATCACACTTTCTTTTATAAAAGGATGATTCTTTGCCAGCAACGGCGCCTTGCTCAATGCCCTGCCGGTAACAAACATGATCAACCCGACAAATCCAAGCGCTACACCAAAATCCCATAATAACATCGGGACTTCTGTCCCTTTGGTTTTTGGATCCATCAAAGAACCCGGGAAAACCATTTGAAAAAAATCGAGCCAGTGACCAAAAATGATCAGCAATGCCATGAACGTAATGGTTGCATAATTTCTCTTCGATCCTCTCTTCATTAATATTAATATCGGCGCCAGGAAATTGATGATGAACATCAGCCAGTAAATACCGCTGTATATTCCCTCAGCCCTTGGCTTAAAATAAGTTGTTTCTTCAGGTTGGTTGCTATACCATATCAGCATGAACTGGGAGAACCATAAATAGGTCCAGAAAATGGAAAAGGCAAACATGTATTTACCGATATCATGCAGATGTTCTTCATTTGTTAGTTCCAGGTACCCGGTATTTTTAAGATACACCACAAATAAACATATCAAAGACACCCCCGCCACAAATGAACTGGCAAAAGTGTACCAGCTATACATGGTGCTGTACCAGTGCGCATCGATACTCATCAGCCACAACCAGGGAATAGACGACATCACGGTGAGTGCAAAAACAACAATGAATAATGCAGCCCATACCGTGCTGTTCCATGTATATTTTTTCCCTTCTTCTTTTGAAGCCAATGGCTTTTCATCCAGGCTGCGGGAAAGTTTTCTCATCTTCCAGCCCAGGAAAGACCATGATGCTATGGTGAAAATGGTCCAGCCGGTAAAAAAGTTTTTATTTAAAAAGCCTGCTTTCCATTGATAGCCGTGATCTATGGCTACTTTTTTCGCATTGGTCCAGTCATAAATTACATGGTTGTCGCTGAAACATATCAATAACAGAATGATACCACAAATAGTTCCGACAACAGGCACTACTGCAGAAATAGCTTCGGACACCCGGCTGAATGTTAGCTGCCACCCGCTCCATGCCAATGCATGCGCACAAATAAAAAACATGACCGCATTGGAGACCAGTAAAAAATAAACACTGTTGTGCAACAATGCCGCCCAGAAACGGGCCTGCTTATGAACATCGCTTTTAGCACCATGCGTAACATACAGACCAACGATAGCCAGCAAACCGACTACCATCAGGCCTATTGCAATGCTGTTGTATCGCTTTGGTACTATAAATTTTTCCCGTATTGACATCAGTGTTCTTTTATATTTCTACAAAAAATTATTTTCCTGTTTTGGTACTATCTGTTGCAGGCTTCGCTGTTGTGTTGGCACTTGCTGCCTGTTTTTCTTTGATATAATGAATGATCATCCACCGCTGTTCTGTACTCAATTGGGAAGCATAACTTCCCATCAGGTTTTTTCCATAAGTCACCGAATGAAACATGGTTCCTTCTGCCATAGTTTTCATATCATCTGCCATGAAATTTTTTGGTGCGGCAGGAAAAGGACCGTCACCGCCTTTCCACAAGGGTCCGTTGCCATCCAGTTTTTCCCCATGACAAATCCCGCAATAAATTAAATATAACCTTGTCGCTTCTTTAAATTGTATCGCATTCAATGCGGGCAACGGATTGACAAAGTTTTTTGAATTAGCATAACCGGCCGAATCATTTTTGTTAGGATAAACCGTAAGTGTATCTCCACGGGCAATGGTCCCTTCCACCGGCATGGCATTGTAATGCACTCCCTTTTTTTGCAATGCTTCTGTAGATGCGTAAGTTTCGTAAGCCCGGCTATACGCCATATCAGGCATATAGGCCCGGCCCGTATTACGACGAACCTTGCTGCAACCTACCAGTACAGTTGCGGCGATCAAAAACCCTGTTATTACCCAAATTTTTTTCATCGTCTTTTCTTATTTTAGTCCCTGCAAAAACAAAATGTGTCAGACGCCCTGCGAGATGTCAGACAATTCTGGTTTTTTTTCAAAACGTTTGCGATCCTTATCATACCGGCCTAACCACCAACCGGTCTCTTTATATTGAACCTGCACTTCGGATGCACCCAGGCTTTGTAAAAAACTTATTGTTTCAGCTTCATTTGTTTTATCCGTACACTCCAGCACCATTACAAATGTGTCATCTGTTGACCGAAGATTAAAATGATCTTTTCTTACAAACGGAGCCAGTTGACAGAGGTAACAAAATGTAAGCACCATGCCTACAGAAGCAAAGAGCACGGTCAACTCAAATGTAATAGGTATCCATGCCGGCAATGAAAAGAAAGGCTTACCGCCAAAATTCAATTGCCAGTCTACCGTCAACGCCCATGTAATGAAACCAAGCGCAGTGGCCGTTCCGGTAATAGCATAAATAAACCCGGCCGTATGCAGGCTCGTATCACGAAGACCCATGGCCTTATCCAATCCGTGGATAGGGAATGGCGTAAAGATCTCGTGGATCTTGTACCCGGCACGACGTGTCTTCTTTACGGCAGGAAACAAAACCGCCTCATCATAGAAATTTCCTGTTACAAATTTTTTTACAGACATTCTTTTTAGCTTTTAGCTGCTAGCCATTAGCCGCTAGCTTATATCTTATTTATCAATACTATTTTATTTTTCTATCAGCTAATAGCTAACGGCTATCAGCCAACAGCTCCTCTCTACGCTCCATGATCATGCCCATGCTTCTCCTCAAACTCATTGATACTCTCATGTTCCAATTCTCCCATCTTTCCTTTATAATTTTCTCCGCTTCGTTTTAATATATGTTTGATCTCTGCCAATGCGATCACCGGGAAGAATTTGGAGAACAGGAAATAACAGGTAAAGAACAACCCGAATGTTCCCATGTAAAATCCAACCTCCCAGATGGTCGGTCTGTAATAAGTGCTCCAGGCACTGGGCAAATAATCCCTGTAAACTGAAGTGACGATGATCACAAACCTTTCGAACCACATACCGATATTTATCAATATTGACATGAAGAAGGTCAGCATCAGGTTCCTTCTCATTTTCTTGAACCAGAATATCTGCGGCGACAGTACGTTGCAACCCATCATGATCCAATAGCTCCAGCCATAAGGGCTGAACAGGTTCAACCTGTTTTCTTTAAATGCATACCATTCATAAGATGAATGTGAATACCAGGCCATGAATAATTCTGTTAAGTAGGCAATGCCGACAATGGAACCTGTCAGCACTATTACTTTATTCATCGCCTCTATATGTTCAAGCGTAATGTATTCTTCCAATGCCAGCACTTTGCGGGTAACTACCAGGAGCGTTTGCACCATCGCAAATCCTGAAAAGATAGCACCGGCAACGAAGTAAGGTGGAAAGATCGTTGTATGCCATCCCGGAACAACGGATGTAGCGAAGTCGAAGGATACAATAGTATGTACTGACAATACAAGCGGTGTACTTAATCCGGCCAGCACCAATGCCAGCGCTTCGTGCCGTTGCCAGTGCTTGGTGCTTCCTGTCCAACCAAATGCAGCGACACCATAAAACATTTTTCTCCATTTCTTTTTTGCACGGTCACGAAGGGTAGCAAGATCGGGGATCAAACCACTGTACCAGAATAATAATGATACCGTGAAATAAGTTGATATCGCAAATACGTCCCAAAGAAGTGGTGAGTTGAAGTTTACCCATACCGGGCCTCTTGTATTGGGATAGGGAAGAACAAAGAATGCATTCCATACACGACCCATGTGCCAGATAGGAAACTGCCCGGCACAGATCACTGCAAAAATCGTCATCGCTTCCGCTGCACGGTTCACGCCGGTTCTCCAACCCTGGCGGAATAATAATAAGATAGCAGAGATCAGTGTTCCGGCGTGACCGATACCGATCCACCAAACGAAATTGGTAATGTCCCAACCCCAACCGACTGTTTTATTCAGGTTCCACTGGCCCGTACCATAAATAACCTCCATGGTGACAGAAAGAATTCCGAAACACAGGAACAATACAGAAATAATAAAACCGATCCACCATGCACGGGTAGGCCTGGCTTCCACCGGCCGGCAAATATCTTCGGTTACCTGGTGATAATCCTTATCGCCTTCTACCAGCGGCGGTCTTACCTGTGATTCGTATCTGAGTAATGCCATGTTCGTTTAGCTTTTAGCTATTATCCGCCAGCTGGCGGACGTTAGCTTTTATTTTGTTAGTCAACTTTCTGTTCTTTGGTCATCGTCCCTTGCGACGCTCCGTTCAACTTTCTGTTCTTTGGTCATCAATTGTTGAACCCCTACGGGGTTCTGAAAAAATTTCATCTATTTATTCCCACGGGTAAATCCGTGGGCTACTTTCTCATTCCTTATTTTTTATTTCTCCTTCTTTATTTCTAATGCGTTTCTTCCGGTTTTGTTGCTGCCGGCATTGTTCCTCCCTCTGCTTTTGCTTCATGCTCTTTGCTTTCTATCACTTCGTCTGTATTTCTCACTTTAGCCAGGTAGGTCACATTGGGCAGCACATGCAATTGCTCCAGCACATAAAAACTGCGTTGCTTATTGTTTTCACGAACCTTATTCACTGCGCTTTCTTTATCATGTGCATTACCGAATACGATCGCATTGGTCGGGCAGGCTGTCTGGCAAGCTGTTTTTGCTTCATCAGGCTTCAGCATGCGGTTCTCTTTTTTCGCATCCAGTTTGGCAGACTGGAGTCTTTGCACGCAGAACGTACATTTCTCCATCACACCGCGGCTGCGAACCGTTACATCAGGATTTAATACCATCCTGGTAATATCATCATTCCACACTTCGACTACAGCATCCAATCTTCCGATCAGTTTCTGATCCCGGTTATTCGGGAAACTATCTGCACCTGTATAATCGGCCCAGTTAAAACGACGAACTTTGAACGGACAGTTTTGTGCGCAATATCTTGTACCGATACAACGGTTATATGCCATCTGGTTGATGCCCTCCGTGCTATGATTGGTAGCAGCAACAGGGCAAACATTTTCGCAAGGTGCATTATCACAATGCTGGCAAAGCATCGGCTGGAAAACAACTCCTTTTAAATTATCAGGATTATTCTCATCAGAAATAAAATAGCGGTCAATGCGCAACCAGTGCATATCATGATAACGAAGCACTTCTCTTTTTCCTACAACGGGAATATTGTTTTCAGCATGACATGATACCACGCATGCATTACAACCCGTGCAACTGTTCATATCAATACTCATTCCCCACTTGATCTCATGGCTGCGGGTATTGGGGTCGGGATATAAAGTAGCATTTTTACGAAAATCCTGGTTGGCATTTTCATAATACTCTTCTTCCAGTTCTTTACGGTATTCCGGAATAGCATCAGGCTCTTTTTTAAAAGTAGCCAGTGTTGTTTCTCTTACTACTTCCAAACGTCCTTCGTAAGAGTTATGTTTTTGTGTTTGTGCAAGTTTGTATTGCTTGTGGAGGTTGGTTGTGGTTACACCGGCAACATTATAATCAACCGTTGTTCCGTTAAAAGAGGTCCAGGCATACGCATTTTTGCCAACACCTGCAGCTGTTTTACCCAATCCTTCATTTCTTCCATAACCAACAGCAATGGCAATGGTATCAGCATTCATACCCGGGATAACAAGAACAGCCAATTCAATCCGATAGCTATCGGATTTATTTTTCCCGATGGTTAATTCGATCACCGGTTTTTCAGGATAGTATTCATAATCATTGTCAAGCTTAATGCCCAATTCTTTGGCCTTTGCCATAGAGATCAAAGCATAGTTGTCCCAGGTGGCTTTTGAAACAGGGTCAGGTAATTCCTGCAACCAGGGATTGCTGGCCTGTGAGCCGGTGCCGATAGAAACTTTTTGATAAAGCACTAACTCAGTGCCGCTTACTTTTTTATACTCTCCTATTGCTGTCGTTGCTGCTGCTAAAGCGCCGCTATTGTAGGAACCGCCAGATGCGGCAACCGCAGCATCTTCTTTTATCCCACTCTGTAATACTTTATTGTAATCAGCACCTAGTTTATCACTCCAATATGTTTTAAAATAATCTTCGTAGTCTGTATTAACTCCACTCCATCTTAATAAAGAAGTTTGATAAGGACGGGTTTTGAATAATGGATAAATAGTAGGCTGGATAAAACTGGTCACTCCGGTTTTTGGTTCAGCATCACCCCAGCTTTCCAGGTAATGATGTGTTGGGATGAGGTATTCACACAGTTCTGTTGTTTCATCCATTTTCCCGTTGAAAGAAACCGTTACTCTTACTTTCTTCAATGCAGCTTTGAATCTATCTGCATTATAATACGTGTAAGCCGGGTTGGCACCGCAGATCATCAGCGTACCAACACTACCTGCTTCCATATCAGTAACCAGTTCTTCAATACTGTTGGCGCCGCTGTCAACTCCCTGCCGGTAATTAACCGTAGTGCCCCAGTCAATGGTTTTACCATAAGCACCGATCGCATTGTTGATAGCATTGACAACGACCTGGATATTTTTATCATTGCTTCCGCAAACCACCACGGCTTCTCCATTGTGGGCTTTCAGATCAGCTGCCACTTTTTTTATAGCTGCTTCCAGTTTCGCGTCGCTTATTGTTGCAGTGGTCTCACCATTAATTGCGTTTAGTAAATCGAGAGCAACTGCGCCGGCCTCAGAAGGACGATGCGTAAATCTTTCATCCGCATTACTTCCAGTCATGCTCAAATGACTTTCAAACTGGTAATGCTTGCTCATGGAAGGGTTCTTCTCATCGATCTTTCTTCCTGTTGAATATCCTTTTGCAAATTCAACCGGGCTGAGCCAGGTGCCGAGAAAATCAGCGCCGAGACTTACAATTACTTTAGCCGCATCAAACTTGTAAGAAGGAAGTTTTTTTCCAAAACCACTGGCTTCATTGGCCAGCAACATGCCGCTATAAGAAACGGCATCGTATTGAACATGTTTTAAGTTAGGAAACTTAGAAATGATCTCCTGTGTAGAAGGAGAAACAATTGTTGATGACAATAATACAACCGAACCAGTAGCGGCTTTCATGGCATCGCCAACCATTTTATCAAACTGCTCGAATGTGGGCACTTCTTCGAATTTGATCTCTTCTTTTTTATCGGCATTCGATTTTACAACACGGTGCTGGGGAAATTTCAGCCTGTACATATCATACAGGTCAAGAATAGAAGCTTGTGCCCGGGCTGATGTACCACCGGCGGCGTAGAGACTGTTATCTAGTTTATTTTCATCAATTTTAATCGGGCGACCATCTCTTACTTTCACAACCACCGGTGTCACATCGCCATCCTGTACATAAGTTGTTGCGTAATATTTAGCAACACCCGGAATAAGATTTTCGGGTTTATTAGCATAGGGAATAACATTTCTAACCGGGATCTTGCAACTGGCAGCCAGCGTTGCCGCAGCAGTGCTGAAACCAAGGTATTTTAAAAAATCGCGGCGGGGAGCTTTTGCATCGATCAGTCCTTTATCATCAAAGCCTTCAAAAGGTAATTCCTCCTGAAACTCATCCAGCGACCTGTTTTTAAAATTTTCCGGGTCGTTCACCTCTCCGAAACTTTGCCAGTACTTGTTTTGGCTCATAATACTTTTGATTTGATGATTTGGAGATTTGATGATTTGAAGATGCATTGGGCACAAACCCAGATGCTTCGCTCTTCATTTCATCATTCCCGAATCTGCTATTCTATTACTTTTGATTTGAGTGTATCGATCATCCAATTTTCAAATCTTCAAATCAATACATCTTCAAATCGATCTTAATAATGACATTTCTGACATTCCAGGCCGCCAATATCTTTTACTGTTACACTATCCATTTTGCCTGACTTGATATCATTATGGAACTTTTCGTAAATGCTGTAAAACTTATTACCTGTGCTATCAGTATAATTAAAATTAATCTTGGTCTGGCGGTGACAGTTAATACACCAACCCATACTCAGTTCCGACACTTGCTTCACTTCATCCATAGCTGTTATTTCACCATGACAGGTCTGGCACTGTACTTTACCGGCTCTTATATGCTGTGAGTGGTTGAAATAAACATGGTCGGGGAGGTTATGGATCTTTACCCATTCAATTGTTTTCGCTTTTGAAGGATCCCATTTCGTTGGGTTCTTGGGGTCAAACCCGGATGCTTTGTATAATTTAGCGATCTCTGCCGTTCCATTTATTTCATCCCCATTTTCATTATACAGTTTGGGTCCCTTTACATATTCATTGATCGCCTTATGACAGTTCATACAAATATTCACTGCAGGGATCCCGGCCGTTTTACTTTCCCAGGCTGATCCGTGACAATATAAGCAGTTGATCTGGTTGATGCCGGCATGTACCTTATGCGAATAATAAATAGGCTGCACCGGCTGGTATCCTTTCTGACGGCCTAATCCAATAGCTCCTTTGGTTACATAATATCCACCTATTACAAATACCAGTATCGAAACCATAGTGATGTAAACTTTGTTCTTATAGAAAGGGACCGGGTCGGGGCGCATGATACCTTCCGCATCATCACTCATTTTTTTCAGGTTGCTGTTCACCTGCATTAATATCATTGCGATAATGGCAAGGATCAAAGAGATGACCCCGAAGATGACGGCGTTGTTATTGTCTTTTTGTGGTCCTCCATTAGTATCAGTTGGGGTTGCAGTAACTGGCGGGGCGCTGGTATATTTAATAATAGCTGCCAGGTCAGCAGAGGATAATACTGTTGGATCTGCAAATTCAGTCATCAATGAACCAAACTTTGCCTTAAGATCTTTATAATGCGGATCTGTATTAACTAATGTATTTACATGCCTGACCCAATTTTCTATTTTGGACATATCTCCATTATAGGGGTCTTTGTCAATGATGCCCCGCAACATTGGCCCGGTTGCATCTTTGTCAAGCTGATGACAACTGGCACATTTGCTGTTAAACAAAGCTTTACCATCCTGTGCCGAAACATTTACTATAGAAAAAACGAAAAGAGAAAGGATTAAAATTATCAGTCTTTGGCCGGCAGGTTTACAAGGAATCATAGACGCAATTGATACTGAAAAATGTGGATAAAATCAGTTATTCAGGCGCAAAAATAAGTCAGGAACTTAACAAAACACCAAGAGGTTTAAAAATTTTTTAACCCGCTACCAGCCTGCATTTCAGAGGAATCTGCTTCGTTTTGTGAATCGATACAAACCTGTTTGTCACAAATCAGTCAACAAACTAATAATTGTGTATTTGATGGAAAATAGCTGGCATCCTTGCTTGATTTTCCTCACTTTTGCGGCTCATGTTTGAACGATTACAAAAAAAATGGAAAGTCGGTGGCTTGCAACTGGCCTTGATCATTGCCACATTTGCCATTGGCGGCAGCGTTACCGGTTATGCCGGTAAAAAAATAATGAACCTGCTGGCATTGCAACAGGATTGGTTATGGACGGTGATCTATATTTTACTCATTACCATTATCTGGCCGCTGGCAGTGATCATTATCAGTATTCCTTTCGGACAATTTTCTTTTTTTATTAAATATATCCGGAAGATCGGCGGAAGAATGGGATTAGTCCGAAGTCGTGAGTCATTAGTCGTTAGTCCCGAAATTCAACCCCCACTTCCCACTCGCCACCCCCCACTTACGAACATAGCCATTTTCGCTTCCGGCGCAGGTTCCAATGCACAAAAGATCATTGATCATTTTAAAGATCATTTCTCAGTCAGGATATCACTTATCGTCTGCAACAATCCCCAGGCCGGTGTTTTAAGAACTGCAGAAAAAGAAAATATTCCGGCGCTTATTATAGAAAAGGAAAGATTCTTCCGGGGCGATGCATATATAAAGGAGTTAACGGAAAAGAATATTGATCTGGTAGTACTGGCGGGTTTTCTCTGGAAGATCCCTGGGTCCTTATTAAAGGCTTTTCGTAACAGGATCATCAACATTCACCCGGCCCTGTTGCCTAAATATGGCGGAAAAGGAATGTACGGGCAGGCTGTGCATGAAGCAGTAATTGCAGCAAAAGAAAAAGAAAGCGGTATCACGATCCATTATGCAGATGAATTATATGATCATGGAAAAATAATTTTCCAGGCCAGGTGTGCCGTATTGGAGAATGACACAGCCGAATCTCTGGCGCAGCGGATCCATGCACTGGAACATGAGCATTATGCCCGGATAATTGAAGATTTGCTAAAGTAACCCAGTCAAATAAGTCATACAGGTCATATTGGTCAAATCCTGCAGCCCTATAAAAGAATGACTCCTCAATATTAGGAATTTGACCCATTTGACTGATATGACCTATTTGACCATCCTGACTTTATCATCCCTTTTACATTTTCTTTCGTTACTTGCTGCCAATTAAATCATTTTGCAGCGGATCAGCCTCTACATAATATCCTTTATTGTAATCTTCCTGTTACTGTCAGTCAATTCCGGCGCCCAGCAATATAAAATAATGGGAACGGTCTATGACAGCAGCCGTAATTATCCAATGGAATCCGTGACGGTATTGAGCACATCCGGAAAAGGAACCATGACTAATGCCGAAGGTCATTATGAGATCGACGTGGAAGAAACAGATTCGATCTGGTTCAGCTACCTGAATAAACCGACAAGAAAATTTCCGGTACAGAAGATCGTCAATCCTTTTGAATTTGATATTTCGATCCAGGTGAATGTTCCCGTACTAAAAGAAGTGAAAATAAGACCGCGTAATTATAAACTGGATTCGATGCAAAACCGGCTGGATTATGCCAAGATCTTTAATTACCAGAAACCGAAAATAAAAACCGTAACCCCTCAATATGGTGTAGGGGCGGGGTTCGACCTGGATGAGATCATCAATATGTTCCGCTTCCGGAGAAACCGGAGTATGGCTGCATTTCAAAAACGATTATTGCAGGAAGAACATGATAAATTCGTTGATCATCGTTTCAACAAAGCATTGGTTCGCCGCCTCACCCTGCTCGATGGCAACCAACTGGATAGTTTCATGCGGGTTTTCCGTCCTTCCTATTTGTTTACTCAACTTTCCGGCGATTATGAATTTCAGCAATACATTAAAACCGCCTTATATCGTTTCAAAAGAGGTCTGCCTCCCGATGCAATCATGAAGGAAGAAGAACCGGAATAACATTCTTGTTTATTACTGCAGGCAAATGAAAAAACTACGGTAATTTACTGGCCTGTAATTCCTGCTTATGAGTAATCAACTGCACAATGAACTCCGCAAAGAGTTTCAGTTGGAAAGATTAATTCTTTTCAGTGATGCCGTATTTGCCATTGCTATTACCTTATTGGTGATTGAAATTAAAATTCCGGAATTGGGCCGCGGCCAGGTTACGGATGATCATTTATTGGAAAAACTAACGGAACTTATTCCAAAATTTGTTGGCTTTCTTGTAAGCTTTTTAATAATAGGACAATACTGGATAGTACATCACCGGATGTTTGGCTATGTCATCAATTTCAACCAGCGGCTGATCTGGCTGAATCTTTTTTTTCTTCTTTGTGTAGCGCTGATGCCATTCAGTACCGGCTTTTATAGCGAATATGCCGGTATGCCGGTTCTTTCACCTGTCATATTTTATACCTGCAATATTGCGATGTTGGGTATACTTAATTTTTTTATGTGGCGGTATCTCAGCAACCCGGACAAAGGGCTTACTGAAAATCTTTCGCCGCAAGTGGCAAGGTATTCATCGATCCGTGCTATTACGGTGCCGGTTATTTTTATCATTTGTACGATCGTTTATACCCAATCTCCGGTTATTGCTGCATTCATCCCCATGACTATCCCCCTGATCTTAAAATTTGTTTTTGGACCGATGAAAAGAAAAATAATTGCTAACTCAAAACAACAAGAAACATGAAACGCATTTTCCCCCTTTTTGTATTTGTTTTTTTTATAGCGACCAGTTGTAATTCACAAACAGATAGTATCCCTTCATTCATAAGAGACAGCTTAGATAGTTATGTCAACAAAGCCCTGAACGACTGGCAGATCCCGGGAGTATCGGTTTGCATCGTTAAGAATGGAAAAGTTGTTGTGATGAAGGGTTATGGAGTAAAAGAAACAGGAACAAATGATAAAGTAGATGAGAACACCTTGTTCATGATCGGCAGCAACAGTAAAGCATTTACTGCAACGGCTATTGCCTTGCTCGATGCAGAGAAAAAATTATCGCTGGATGATAAAGTGCAAAAATGGTTGCCCGACTTCAAACTCTATGATCCATGGGTGGCTAAAGAAGCCATTTTAAGAGACCTGCTCTGTCATCGCCTTGGCTTTGAAACTTTCCAGGGAGATTTCATGTATTTCGATTCTGATCTGACCACTGCTGAAGTAAGAGAAAAAATGGGAAAGCTGAAACCGATATACGGCTTTCGCAGTAAATGGGGCTATACCAATTGTGCTTTTATGACGGCCGGGGAGATCATTCCCAAAGTAACCGGTCAATCCTGGGCCGATTTTGTTACAGAAAAAATTTTCAAACCGCTTGGCATGAATAACAGTCTTGCCTTATCAAAAGACATACAGACAGCCGGCAATAAATGCTCAGCACATACGGTGACAGAGGGAGTATTGAAAAAAATTCCTTATGGCCATATTGATAACCTTGCACCGGCCGGCAGTATTTCATCTTCTGTAAATGATATGAGCAAATGGGTGATCATGCAATTGAACAATGGTAAGCTCGATGGAAAAGAAATTATTCCTGCCTCTGCTATTGCACAAACAAGAACCCCTCATTCTATTCTTGGAAATGGCGGGCATATGTTCAACAGATCACATTTTGCCTTGTATGGTCTTGGTTGGTTCCTGGAAGAGTATGCCGGCAGAAAGATCGTGGCACATACCGGCGGCGTCAATGGTTTTGTTACCAGTGTGTGTTTAGTGCCGGAAGAAAAATTGGGCATCATTGTATTCACCAATACCGATGCCAATGGTTTTTATGAAGCGCTGCGCAATGAGATTGAGGATGCTTATCTCGGTTTGCCTTATCGTAATTACAGCCAGGTATTCCTGGCACGACAGAAAATGCAGGAGGCACAGGAGGAAAAACAGGTAAGGACAAAACGGGATACTATTGCCATGCACCTGAAAACTAATTTACCCCTGCAGGCCTATGCGGGCAATTATGTACATGATGTATATGGCAACATGATGATCGCATCAGAGAATGGAAAACTAATTGCCCGGTTTGAACATCACAAAGGCCGCTATGCCGAACTGGAAGCATTGGGTGGTAACCGTTTCCTTGCTACATTCAATGATCCACTGTATGGAATAAAGGTTTGGCCATTTACTGTTGACGGGAACAAAGTGAGATCAGTAACAGTAAAAGTGGCTGACTTTGTAGAATTCACTCCTTATGAATTTGTAAAAACAAAATAATTATGAAGATCTATCTCCGGCATTTTCTTTTGCTTTCCGTTTTCCTTACTCCGGTGACTGCTTTTGCCCAACGGGCAAAAAAGATCCATTTCAAATCCATATTGGTAGATACGCATAATGACATCCCTGAAACAGCGCTTGCCAAAGGGATAAGTTTTGATCAGTCATTAAAAGGAAGAACTCATTCTGATCTGCAACGGATGAAGGAAGGCGGTGTGGATGCACAATTTTTTTCCATTTGGTGTGATGGACACGAGCCCAGTCCCTATGCCATGGCCAACCGGCAGATGGATACGGTGCTGGCATGGACCAACCGCAACCCGGATAAAATGGAACAGGCTTTTACTGCCGGAGACATAATTAAGATCTCCAAACAAAAAAAACTGGCCGTGTTATTTGGCGTGGAAGGTGGTCATATGATAGAAAATGATCTGACCAAATTAGATGCTTTGTATAAAAGAGGCGCAAGGTATATGACGCTGACATGGAATAATTCTACCGACTGGGCCACATCCGCTCTTGATGAAACAACCAAAGCTGATTCATTAACACATAAAGGTCTCACAGATTTTGGAAAACAGATCGTAAAAAGGATGAATGAGCTGGGGATGCTGGTTGACTTATCTCATGTGGGTGAACAAACATTCTGGGATGCCATTGCAACAACAACAAAACCGGTTTTGGTTTCTCATAGTTGTGTGTACGCTTTATGTCCGCACAGGAGAAATTTAAAAGATGAACAGATAAAAGCCGTAGCAAAGAACGGCGGTGTGATCCATCTTAATTTTTACAGTGGTTTTTTAGATTCAACATTTGAAGCAAGAAGCGATGCCTTTACGGCAAGACATAAAACGGAAACGGATTCATTGAAAAAAATAAATCCCGAACCTTATTTCAGGGAGTTCTATCTTTTTGAAAAATATCCCGATGAAGTAAAAGGGTTGCGGCCGCCATTTTCAATATTGTTCGACCATCTGGATTATATTGTAAGATTAGTTGGTGTAAACCATGTGGGGCTGGGTAGTGATTTTGACGGTATCAATTCATCCCCGCAGGGATTGGATGGCGTGCAAGACTTTCCAAAGATCACGGAAGAGTTGGTAAAAAGAGGATACAGTAATAAAGATATCAAGAAAATTCTGGGAGGTAATTTGTTACGGGTATTTAAAGCCAATCAGTAAGTATGAATTATTATATGGAAGAACAGCAACCAAAACAAAATAAATTTCCCTGGAAAAGCCGGCTGATAAGATTTCTCATCTACATAGTCGTGGGATTTCTTTGTGCGTTTTTATATCACCAGTTAAAAAAATAAATTTTAACTATGGAAGTACATGCTCACACACATGCTCACGGAAAGAAAAACTGGAAACAATATTTCTGGGAGTTTCTTATGTTGTTTCTCGCCGTGTTCTGCGGATTTTTAGCGGAAAATATCCGGGAGCATAAGGTTGAACAGCAAAGAGCAAAGCAGTTAGCAAAAAATCTTTATAAAGAAATATATGCCGACTCGATTGCCGTACAGCAAAAGATAGCTATCCGGAATAAAAAAGAAGAAGAATGTACTTACTTCATTACTTATGTAAAGGATAGCAGCCTCACAAATCTTTCTGCAAGATTTTATCCGGCATATACCTGGGCTTTTATTCAATCAGCGCAATTGATGTTTGAGCCCAATGATGGCATTCTAAATCAACTCAGGAATTCCGGAGAATTGCGTTATTTTAAAAGCAGTGAACTGCAGTCAGAAGTTGGTCAGCTTAGTGTGCAGATCGCCAATATAAGAACTCGCAATGATAAAGAGTACAGTTATTTAGAAGTGTATATCAGGCCGTTCTCATTAAAATATTATGATTTTGACTGGTATGAGGCATTTACCCAACATGGAAAGATCCCCATGATGCAGGCATTGAATCAAAACATACAGCCTCTCTTTGCCGGCAAAATTGTGAATGCAGATAAATTCAGCCGGCAGGAAGCAGAAAGTATGGCTTCCTACTACCTGCTGATGATGAGAGGGACAAGACAAATTTATTACTCCCAGTATGTAACTGTCAATCATCAATTATTAGAAATTCTCAGAAAAGAATATCACCTGTCCGAAGGGACTCCTTTGGAGAAATAAATTATTTATGGAAGTACATGCACACTCACATACGGAAAGAAAAAAATGGACCCATTATTTCTGGGAGTTTCTCATGTTATTCCTTGCTGTGTTTTGCGGATTTCTGGCCGAAAATCAACGTGAGCATCTTGTAGAGGCCCATCGTGCAAAAGAATATGCCAAAGGATTACTTAGCGATATTCGATTGGACACCGGAGAGCTAAGGCGGGGCGTCAATACCACAAAATTTACTATTTCATCCATTGATAGCATTGTTTCAATTTCCAAAAACCTGAGCCATACCAACATTGTCCCCGGTACATTTTACTACTTTAGCAAATTTATGTCTTATTCATTTCGTATAGATTGGAGCAAATCTACAATCGATCAATTGATACAATCAGGCAATCTCAGGTATTTCAGGAACAAAGAGCTGGTGTCAATGATTAATTACTATTATTCTTTGCAGGGCCTCATCGCTGCACAAAATCAAATTGACGCGGGACATAGAGATAAAACGATGGAACTTCGTAACAGTATTCTTCTCAGCCGATATTATTCACTATTTGTAGCCAGGGATCTTGATTTTACGGGACAACTCATGCCTTCCGAACACAATGACTCTTTATCCAGTCGTCAATTACCTCTCCAGGAGAATGCCGATAAGCAAATAGATAAATATTTGAATTACCTTATTGACAGGAAATCCAGGTTAACGAATATGGTCAGGGTCTATTATTCTGATGCAAATGAAGTTGCGCTGAATATCATAAAGACTCTTATTTCTGAATATAATTTAAAATAATAGGGCTAATGGAAGTACATGCACACTCACATACGGGAAGAAAAAAATGGACACATTATTTCTGGGAGTTTTTAATGTTGTTCCTTGCTGTCTTCTGCGGGTTTTTGGCAGAGAATCAACGGGAGCACATGATAGAACATAAAAGAGAAAAACAGTTTATCGTAACCATGTTGGAAGATCTGAAGAGTGATACATCCCAACTGACACAAAATATTATATATAGAAAGACCCGGGAAATAATGTGTGACTCTCTTATTGTTTATCTTTCAGATTATAAAAATAAGGGGAATGAGATTTACTATTATGCCCGCAACCTGAGCCGACCTCAGTATTTTTCACCAAATGACCGGACATTGCAACAACTAAAAAACTCCGGGGCCCTTCGTCTTATCAGGAATCTACCTGCTTCGGATAGTATTATGGCTTATGACCAACAGCTAAGATACCTTTTGATCCTGAGTGAAGATGAAAGAAGCATCCGGGATAATTTCAGAGATCTAATAGGAACTGTTTTCGATGGAAAGATCCTTTATTCACAGATTGATTCGGTTGATTTTGCAAATTATAAAAAACCCAATGGAAACCCGCCTTTATTTATGCAGGATGCTGGCTCAATTAATAAGGTTATTTCATCAGCACAGTATTTAAAAACAGTTATCAGGGGTGTTAGAGTTAGACAGGAAAAGACGAGAGCAATAGCAGTCAGCTTGCTTGCTTTCCTGCAGCAAGAGTATCATTTGAAATAAATTATTTATGGAAGTACATGCACACTCACATACCGACCGCAAAAAATGGACCCATTATTTCTGGGAGTTTCTCATGCTATTCCTCGCTGTTTTCTGTGGTTTCCTGGCGGAAAATATCAGGGAGCATAAGGTAGAACATCAACGGGAAAAACAATATATGGAGTCCCTGTTAAGCGATCTGGCGGCAGATACAGCCATGATCCATTTCGCCATTCCCAGGAAAGAGGGAAGAGTTAAAGCTATTGATTCTGTATTTATTTTTTTTAAGGCGAACCCCAATACAGAAAAAATCAATGGCCAGCTTTTCAAAACCATACGTCGTACAAACTTTGATTCCCGGTTTATCCGGAACAATATCACCATTGATCAATTGAAGAATGCCGGCGGTATGCGATTGATCAGGAAAAAAGAAGTAGCCGACTCTATCTCGTCTTATGATTTTCGTTGCGAATCCACTGAAATATATAATGAATTGTACATAATAAACTCACAACTGGGAAACCGTCAATTTGAAAAATTATTCAATGCCGCTGACCTGCTTACCCTGTATATAGAAAATAACCGGGCTCCCATTGTGGCTAATATTCCCGATTCGATCGTTATTGCAATTAATACCGCTGTGTTAAACGAGCAACTGAACTTTATGATGCTTGAAAAATCTTATGCAAGACAAGAAATAGAAAGGTATAAGGAACTGGAAGGAAGAGCAGTACGGCTAATGGGATTGATCAAAAAGGAATATCACCTGTCCGAAGGGACTCCTTTGGAGAAATAAAATTTTTATGGAAGTACATACACACTCTCATACTGAAAGGAAAAAATGGACCCACTATTTCTGGGAGTTTCTTATGTTATTCCTCGCTGTGTTCTGTGGATTTTTGGCTGAGAATATCAGGGAACATAAAGTGGAGCATCAAAGAGCCAAACAATTTGCCCTCTCCCTGTTAAACGACATAAAAGCAGATACCGCTGCTTTAAAGACAGTTATTGGATTTGGTAATAAAAAGATCGAAGCCGTTGACAGTTTACTTGTACAGATAGAATTACCAAAAGAAAAATGGAAGGATATATTGATATACAAATATGAAGGTACTGCCGGGAGGATCAGGCCATTCGAGCACAACTCGGGTACTTATGAGCAAATGAAAGCATCCGGTTCCTTGAGATATTTTAAACAGGAACTGACGGATCTGTTGAATCAATATGATGTACAGGCAAAAAAAACGAGCGTCCGGGAAAATATTCATTTGAATTATGCCTCCAATCTTTTAAATCCCTTTATAGCCCATATTATAGATGCCCGGTCTCTTATCCAGTTACAGAATGGCGCTCCCCCAACATACCCCCTGGTTTTTCGTAAAACAGATAGTGAAACGATAGCACTTTGGATCAATTATGCGACGATGATCCAAAGCACACAGGAAAGAACAGTGGTTGAATACAAAATCATGCTGGAAAAAGCAAAGCAGATCATTTCGGCATTACAAAAAGAATATCACCTGTCCGAAGGGACTCCTTTGGAGAAATAAATTATTTATGGAAGTACATGCTCACTCACATACCGACCGCAAAAAATGGACCCATTATTTCTGGGAGTTCTTTATGATGTTCCTGGCTGTGTTTGCGGGTTTTTTGGCAGAGAACCGGCGGGAACATATCGTGGAGAAAAAGAGAGCCCACCAATTTTTGCAAAGTATGCTGCTGGATGTAAGAACGAATACCAAAAACCTTGATTCATTATTATCGGAGGATAATATATACGTAAAAAAATATGATTCATTAATGAATTGGCTGCTGCAGGACAGTGCCTCGATAGACCGTGCCGCATTTGCAAGGGAAATGGGTGCAGTATGGGTCAGGAATTTTTTGGTACGCAAAGAAACCTATGAACAAATGAAGTCGTCGGGTTCATTGCGTTATGTAGGTAATATCGATTTCCTGAAAAAGATGATGGACTATGAACGCATTACCAATTTTGCCCAGTACCGTAACCAGGAATTTGAAAAAAAATATTATACCGATTTATTTATCCCTGCCCTTTACAAAGCATATGACCTTACCTGCCAGATCAATCTCGATACCAGTAATCATTCCGATGCTTTCAAAATGCAAAAGATCGCTGCACACCATGATGTAATAAGCGGGAACGATGCTATTCAGTTTCGTAATAATATAGGAGCGGCCCTATCATTAAGACTGGAAAGAGTAAAACGAAGTATTGATGCGTTCAGGGATGCAAGAGCAGCTTGTGTTGATATGGAGCAACTGATCATGAAACAACTGTGATTAACCATTAAATAATAATTCCGCATTTATGGAAGTACATGCCCACACTCATACTCCACGAAAAAAATGGACCCACTATTTCTGGGAGTTTTTAATGTTGTTCCTTGCCGTGTTCTGCGGATTTTTAGCCGAATATCAATTAGAGCATAAAATCGAACATGACCGGGAAAAGCAATATATCCGCTCCATGGTCGCCGACATTGAAGAAAATAACAGGCTTATCAATTCGCAGTTGTCATTACAAAAGGTAAGGATGAAGCGTATGGATACGCTGATCGCATTATGCAATAACCCTGCCTCCATACGGGGAAACGAAGGAGCCTTCTATTACCTGGGAAGGATCTCGCCCCGTCTGAATACCGTAAGGCTCAATAGCCGGACCTATGAACAATTAAAGAACTCCGGTAATTTTCGATTGATCCGTGATATGAAGTCCTCCGATATGATCATAGCGTATTATGAGGACCTCCCGCTGCTCCGCCAGCTCGAAGAATTATACCAGAAAGAATTTGATCAGTATAAGATACTTGCTTCCCGGATATTTGATCCCGCTGTTTTCATTCGCATGGAAACAAGTGATGGGGGTATTACCAGGACAGAAGATAATCCTGCCTTACAGAGCTATGACCCTTCTGTTATAAAACAATTCAATGTATTTGCGGTCTATATGAATGGCTCGGCCAGGGGTATCCTTCAACAGTCCGAAGAGTTGTTGACAAAAGGAGAAGCCCTGCTTGCTTATTTAAAAAAAGAATATCATTTGAAATAATTTTATCGTGACACAATCATTAACTCCTGATAAAAAAAGAATTCAATCCATCGACCTGCTTCGCGGAATTATTATGATCATCATGGCCCTCGATCATACCCGTGATTTTTTTCATAAAGGTGGTTTGATGGGAGATCCTTTGAACCCTGATACTACCAACCTTGCTTTATACGGTACCCGCTGGATCACGCATTTCTGTGCACCTACTTTTGTTTTCTTATCCGGTCTTTCCGCCTGGTTACAAAGCAAACACAAAACAAAAAAAGAGCTGAGCCTGTTCCTGGTCACCCGCGGTATATGGTTGATCATTGTTGACCTTCTCATCATGTCATTTGCCTTTACGGCAGATATTCATTACAGCCTTTTTGTTTTGGAAACACTCTGGTCCATCGGTGCCGGCATGGTCATTCTTGGATTGATGATCTACTTACCTTTCTCCATAATCCTGGCCACCGGGTTGCTGATCGTTCTTGGACATAACCTGATCGATCTTGCCGAAAAGACACGCCAAACCCCGGTCCCGCTCTGGTGGAATCTTTTGCATCAACCGGGTTTTAAACCTTTGGGCGGAGGTCATAATCTTTTTATCCTGTATCCATTTCTTTCCTGGGCAGGCCTGATGGTGCTGGGTTATTGTTGCGGCAAACTATTTACAGATATGGAAGCAGCGAAGAGAAATAAAATATTATTGTGGACGGGCGTTAGCGCTATTTTTCTCTTCTTTGTATTACGGTTCATTAATATATACGGCAATACTGCTCCCTGGCATAAACAGGAGACCGGGCTGAAAACATTTTTTGCTTTTATGAATGTAGAGAAATACCCGCCATCACTGCTTTTCCTTTGTGCAACCATCGGGCCGATGCTGATCGTTCTTTCGCTGATAAAAAATACACAAGGCTGGTTTGCAAAATTTGCTATCGTGATTGGTCGTGTGCCTTTATTTTATTTTGTCGTTCATTTTTATATCATTCATCTCGCCCAGGTCATCACCTATTTTATAAGAGGACATAACGTAGCTGAAGGTCTGCAGGGTATCAAAGAAGTTCCTTTCAAATTTGTTGCACCCGGCGAAGGTTTTTCTTTAGGCATTACCTATTTGATCTGGATCGCTGTCGTTCTTTTGATGTATCCCTTGTGTAAATGGTATGATAATTACAAAACGGCACATAAAGAGAAGAAGTGGCTGAGTTATTTGTAAATTGTGTCTGACGTTTCGCAGCGTCTGACACATAAATAAAGAACCGGATGAAAAAAATACTTTTCCTTTTATTTTTTCCGCTGCAACTGCTATCCCAACCTATTTCAAAGGATGAAATTGACCGCTGGGAAAAGCAGGCAAAAAATATCACGATCATCCGTGACAACTATGGCATACCGCATATCTATGGAAAAACAGATGCCGATGCGGTGTTTGGCCTGCTATATGCCCAATGCGAGGATGATTTTAAAAGAGTGGAGATGAACTATATTGAAAAGCTGGGAAGGTTAAGTGAGGTGAAAGGAGAAAAAGAATTATACAATGACCTGTTGATACGGATGATCATTGACTCTGCTGATGCAATTGCTGATTACAAAAGATCTCCCGACTGGCTGAAGAAGCTGATGACTGCTTTTGCCGATGGGATTAATTTTTATCTCTATAAACACCCGGATACCAAACCGGCTTTGCTGAATCATTTCCAGTCCTGGTATCCTTTGCTGTGGACGGATGGCAGTATCGGCGCTATCAGTACCGCTGATATTACCGTGGCTGAGTTGCAGAATCTTTATTCCGGAAATAATTTTCCGCTTGCCGTTACAAAAAAAGATCCCGATAGCTACCTGCCTGCCGGCAGGCAAGGTCGGGAAGAAGAGAAATTGACCGGCTCCAATGGTTTTGCTTTTTCTCCTAAGATCACCGAATCAGGTAATGCCATTCTCTATATCAACCCGCATGTCACTTTTTATTTCCGACCCGAAGTACATATGGTGAGTGAAGAAGGTCTTAATGTATATGGCGCTGTTACCTGGGGACAGTTTTTCGTTTACCAGGGTTTTAATGAACATTGCGGATGGATGCATACCAGCAGCGCTGTGGATGCAGCCGATACTTATATTGAAAAACTGGCGAAGAAAAATAATGGTTGGGTTTATAAATACGATGGTAAAGAAAAAAAAGTTATTGAAAAGAAGATAGTGCTCCGGTATAAGTCGGGTGATATGATGGAAAATAAAACTATCAATGCGCTGTTCACGCATCATGGTCCTGTTATGGCTAAAAGAAATGGCGAATACCTGAGCGTAAGAGCCGATAACAGGATCATGAATGGATTGATCCAATGCTGGGAAAGAAATAAAACAACCAGCTTTGAAGATTATAAAAAAACACTGGAATTGTACGGAAATATTTCCAACAACACCGTATATGCCGATGCAGAAGGGAATATTGCTTACTGGCATGGCAACCGTATCCCGGAAAGAGATACAAAATATGACTGGAGCAAAGCGGTGGATGGAACCATATCCGCCACAGAGTGGACGGGTTTGCATACAGTTGAAGAAACTGTTCATCTTATTAACCCCGCTAATGGCTGGTTACAGAATTGTAACTCTACACCCTATACGGTTGCCGGAAGCAATAGCCCTAAAAAAGAAAACTACCCGGCTTATATGGCACCGGATGGAGAAAATTTTCGCGGCATCAATGCTGTACGGGTATTAAACGAAGAAAGATCTTATACGATCGATAAAGTGATCAAAGCCGGTTATGATACCCGGATCGCTGCATTCGAGGTATTGGTGCCGGCCCTTGTAAAGGCATTTGAAAAAAATATTAATTATAACGATTCCTTATATGCATTATTGATCGGTCCTGTAAGTGTATTAAAAAACTGGAATTACCGTTGTAATGAAAACTCGATCGCCACAACATTGGCAGTAGAATGGGGACAAAGGTTGTTGCCTGCCATCAAGCGTATCAAAGTGACCGGTGATGAAAAAGCTGACGAGGTTACCAAAACCAAACAATTTGCTGCAACTGCAGCTCCACAGGAATTAATGGAGCCTTTGTTAACCTGCATGAATGATCTCGATGAAAAATTTGGCCGCTGGCAGATACCCTGGGGAAAGATCAACCGGTTCCAGCGCATTTCATCTGATATTGATAATAAGTTTGACGACAGCAAGGCCAGCATCCCGGTTGGTTTTGTATCTTCCACCTGGGGCATGCTGCCCTCTTATACCAGTAAAACATTTCCGGGCACCAAAAAAAGATATGGAGTAAATGGCAACAGTTTTATCTGCGCTGTTGAATTTGGTAAAAGGATAAAAGCAAAATCTTTGCTGGCCGGTGGTGAAAGCGGTGATGAAAATTCAAAACATTTCTTTGACCAGGGGCCAATGTACAGTAAGGGACAGTTCAAAGATGTATTGTTTTATAAAGAAGATGTGATGAAGCATGTGGAGAGGAGGTATCATCCGGGAGAGTAATAATTTTTAATTTTAAATGTTAGATGTTAAATAAAAGATCTATTCAACATTAATATTATGGATCAGACAACCTTAGGCATCGGTACCCGGTTACAGCACACTCATCATGGGCCGGGGGTAATTGTTGGTATCAAATATGCAACGTACCTCATTTCTTTTATCAATGCGGGAATGAAAGAAATTGATAAGACAGATGATAAGCTGGATGAGATCATCCCGGAAAATGTAACGGAGGAAATAGAAACGCATAGCGAAGTTGAAAAATCCTTATTGAAAATATTAAGGCTCTGGGGCGGTCTCACTGAAAATGTCCCGTTGGGAGACAAATGGCATGGCGGAGTGATGTTATTACAACCTGCAGACAGATCATTGAAGCCAAAGGAAATTCCTATTGCTGATTTCTTCCATAAAGTAGTTATGCTGCGTGACCGGCTAAGGGTTCTTGAACAAAACATCAACAGCAATAAAAAACTGAGTGATGAAGACAAAGCCAATATCCAGCAATACATTACCCGTTGTTATGGTTCATTAACAACGTTCAATGTTTTGTTCAAAAACAAGGAGCAGTGGTTTGTGGGAGATAAGGGCAGTAAAGAAGACTAATGTCCTCGTTCCGGCTAATATCTTAATTAACAATTATCATCCCTTATTATTCTGTAACTTTTCAGCATGAAATGGTTATTATTTATTTTTCTTTTCCCCGTGCTTGCTTCAGCCCAGGACCCGATAGTTATCGGGTGCGATATCCTTATTACCAATGGCAAGATCATTGACGGCACCGGCAACAGCTGGTATTATGGAACTATAGCTATCAAAGACGGGAAGATCATTAAGATCGGCAGAGACGTGGATCTTTCTGCTACAAAAACTATTGATGCAAAAGGATTAATAGTAGCTCCCGGTTTTATTGATGTACATACCCACCTGGAAGGAGATGAAAAAAGCGATCCCAATGCCACTAATTTTATTTTAGACGGTGTCACTACCTGTATCACGGGTAACTGTGGTTCTTCTAATATCAATATCGGGAAATATTTAAAATGGATCGATTCCCTGAAGCTCTCTATCAATGTAGCTACACTTGTTGGTCATAATGATGTTCGCAAAGCAGTCATGGGCCGGGCCAACCGGGATGCAACGCCGGATGAAATGAAGCGGATGGATGATATCGTTGATAAAGCCATGAAAGATGGGGCGGTTGGTTTATCAACCGGGTTAATTTACATCCCGGGTACTTACACAAAAACACCGGAAATAGTGGAGCTGGCGAAGATCGCTGCAAAATACAATGGTGTTTATGCTTCTCATATGCGGGATGAAGGCGATAGTGTTGTCGATGCGATCAATGAAGCGTTGACCATTGGAAGAGAAGCAAAAATTCCTGTAGAAATATCGCATTTTAAACTCAGCGGGCAACAGAACTGGGGAAGAAGCAAAGAAACAGTGCCCATGATCGAAGCGGCAAGAAGAGAAGGAATAGAAGTTACCATTGATCAATATCCTTACACCGCCAGCAGTACTTCTATCAGCACATTGATACCGGATGAAATACTCGCTGACGGACAGGATTCCATTAAAGCAAGACTGCAAAGGCCGGATATAAAAAAATATGTCATCAACTCTATGCTGGCAAGACTGAAAAAAAGAAACCTGAAACATTTCAGTTATGCCGTGGTGGCTTATTATTCTCCTGACACCTCCTATAATGGAAAAAGTATCGAGCAGATCAATTTAATGAAGGGAAGAAAACATAAAAGAAAAGCCGAAGCAGAAACCATTGTTGACATCATGATGACTGGTGGCGCCAGCGCTGTATTTCATGGCATGAGCGATGAAGATGTCAAACGCATCATGCAATATCCTTTCAACATGTTTGCCAGTGATGCCACGATCAGGACATTTGGATTTGGAATGCCGCATCCAAGAGGCTATGGCACCAATGCAAGAGTGCTGGCTGAATATGTCAGGGATCAGCATATTATTTCTTTGGAAGAAGCTATAAGAAGAATGACATCGTTGCCTGCTCAAAAATTTCAATTAAAAAACCGGGGACTGCTTCGTGAAGGCTATGCAGCCGACATCGTCATCTTTGATGAAAAAGAAGTGCAGGATGTTTCTACCTATGACAAACCCCATGCATACTCAAAAGGATTTCATTTTGTGATCGTGAACGGGGTGTTGACAGTAGATCATGAAAAACATTTAGGAGTAAGAGCCGGTATGGCTTTATATGGACCGGGTGCCATCCAACCAAAAGCATTCTAAAGAATAATTTGATTCTTACCCCCCACTTTCAGTATCTTCCCATTATTAAAACCCTTTCTTCTCCCCGATATATTTTTCAAACCATTCCAAATTTGTCTGCATCACTTTCAAGATCATCCTTGGTTCTGTGGGTCCATGTGGTTGCCGGGGCAAGGCCAGCAAACGAACCGGCACGCCTCTTCTGCGTAATGCATTATAAAACATAACTGAATTACTGAATGGCACCCGCTGATCAGCTTCTCCATGCTGCAACATCACTGGTGTTTTTACATTTTGTACAAACCTTAAGGGTGAATGTGCATCATATTTACTCCAATCATCCCATGGATTGGATTGAAAATAGGAAGGAAGAAACCCTTCTATATCATCTGTAAGATTCTGGTGTCCCAGGTCGACAACCGGCGCACCGATGGAGGCAACTTTAAAACGATTGGTATGTCCTACGATCCAACTACTCATAAAACCACCATAGCTCCATCCCATCACCCCCATTTTATTTTCATCGGCCACTCCCATTCTTATCACTTCATCCACCCCGGCCATCAGATCCATAAAATCTTTTCCGCCCCAATCATTACGGTTGGCCATACGGAATTCGGTACCGTAGCCTGATGAACCCCTGGGATTACAGCGAAGAATGGCATATCCCATTTCAGCAAATGCTGCTATGGGATAAGAGCCCTGGTTGCCTGCCACACAGTTTTGCTGAAATACGCCGGCCGGACCACCATGTACATTTAATATAAACGGAACTTTTTGGCCGGGCTGATAGCCGATAGGATAAGTGAGCAACCCTTCTATTTCTTTTCCGTCAGCGCCTTTCCATTTTATCAGCTCTGTTTTTGGCAAAGCCTTGTTTGCATATTCTGCATTGATACTTGTAATTTTTACCGGTGAAAAATTACTCAACGAACTGATATATGCTTCGGGAAGTTTTGACGGGTTTTGTAAAGTAAATGCAATATATGTTCCGGTTGAATTTGTGGAAACTGAACCCAACAGGTCTTTGACTCCCTTGCTCCATTCAGAGACTGATTTACCATCCACACTTAACAGGTAAATACTGTTCAATGTTTTATTTGCTTCTGCCCATAAAACATTTTTTCCATCAGGCGTCCATGCAAATATCCCGTTTGCTCCAATGCCGCCGTTCTCATCCGGTGTTGCTTTCAAGCGCCAGCTTTTTCCATCGGCTAATGAATAGATCCTTGCATGTTTTGCACCCGACCAATCAACGGGGTCAGTTGTGCTGTAATAAACGATCATTTTCCCATCAGGGCTGAACAAGGGAGTGGTTTCACCCGCACCGGTATTAGCAATTGATCTTATCGTTCCGCTTTCAATATCTATCAAAGAGATATCGCTGTACACATTATCATTTACTTCCGGCGATTTGCCATGGCTGTAAGCAATATTCTTCCCGTCAGGACTCCAGTCAAAGGCATTTACATTATAATTTTCTTTGGTCAGTTTTTTCTGAACATATTTCCCTGCTGTATCTTTTTTATCCAGCCATAAAACATAGAGGCGGTTCTGCTTTACTTCCTCATCCATATAATACCAGTCATTCTTTGCTTTTTTATCTTTCTCTTCTTTATCGACGGCTGCATCCAGCATGGTAAAAGCGATCATTTTCCCGTCATGGCTCCATGCATAATTGCTGACACTTGTTTTTACATCCGTTAATTTTTCCGATTCACCACCGCCAACCGGTAGTATATACAAATTGTTTTTACTTTCCCTGGAAGAAGTAAAGGCGATCCATTTGCCATCAGGGCTCCATTGGGGATTGGATGAGTTTTTATCGCCCCTGGTTAATTGAAGCGCATTGCTGCCGTCACTATTACAAAGCCAGACCTGGTTCACATATTCACTCCGGTCATCCGTCATCACGGCCTCACGAACCGTATAAAGAACTTTCATTCCGTCGGGGGACGGGACAACAGCCGTGATATTTTTTATTTTAAGGCATTGTTCGGGTGTCCAGTTTTTTTGTGAAAGGATAAAAAGAGGGAAAAAGAAAATGGCAGCAAACGATAGTTTTAGTTTCATACAATTCATTTTAATGATAAATAAAACAGGAAGTATTCAGGGGGAAGATTATGGGCCGGATGAATATACAAGTTAAGCCGCAGGCGGAAAAATAGCAAATTGTATTTTAGTAATTGATCAGTTTCTGAATACATTCATCCAGCCTGGCTTTTGCCATAAAATTATTCTCCAGCTCAATACTGAAAGGAACGGGAGTATCCAAAGAAGCGCAACGCATGACCGGCGCATCCAAAATGGAAAAACAATTTTCTGCGATCCATGCAGTTATTTCACCACCAATGCCACCAATCATAGTGTCTTCATGTAATATCAAAACCCTTCCTGTTCTTTGCACAGCTTCACGAATGGCTAAATAATCTAAGGGAGCCAATGTTCTGAGATCTAAAATATCAATGGAGATCTCGGGATGCTCGGCAGCGTAATCTTCCGCCCAATGCACTCCTGCTCCATATGTGATGATGGAGACTTCATCTCCTTCTCTTACGTGTCTTGCTTTTCCAATTTCTATTTCATAATAATCTTCGGGAACCGGTCCGCTGACAGAACGATACAAAGCTTTATGCTCAAAATACATCACGGGGTTCGGATCATTGATAGCTGCGATCAATAATCCTTTTGCATCGATCGGTGTTGAGGGATAAACAACTTTCAATCCGGGTGTATGCACAAACCACGCTTCATTGCTTTGCGAATGAAAAGGACCGGCGCCAACGCCTCCGCCTGTCGGCATACGAATGACAACATCTGCGTTTTGTCCCCAGCGGTAATGAATTTTTGCAAGGTTGTTAATGATCTGGTTGAAGCCCACCGTTACAAAATCGGCAAACTGCATTTCCATCATGCTCTTATATCCTTCCAGTGATAATCCAAGCGCTGTTCCCACAATAGCGCTTTCACATAGCGGCGTATTTCTCACTCTTCCTTTTCCAAACTCCCGGACAAAACCTTCTGTTATTTTAAATGCTCCGCCATACTCTGCAATATCCTGTCCCATGAGGATCAAATTCGGATGGGCTGTCATGCTTTGATGAAGACCCTCTTTAATTGCATCGATTACTCTCAGTTCTTTTGTTGGATGTTGGATGTTGGATGTTATCTCCGAATTATCAACGACCCTGACATCCAACCTCGAACCTCCAACCTCCAACCTTTCTGCAAAAACATCATCCAATTCCTCTTCCGTATCTGCGACAACAGGCTTCGTATCAAACCCGATCTTCAATTCGCTTTCTATTTTGTCTTTAAATTCATTTTTTATCTCCGCCACTTTCATCTCATTCATCACTCCTGCCTGGATAAGGTATCGTTCATAGTTCTTGATCGGGTCCTTCATCTCCCAAAGCCTGAACATATCCTGCGGAACATACTTGGTTCCGCTGGCTTCCTCATGCCCCCGCATACGGAAAGTGAGACATTCGATCAAATAAGGTTTTTGATTTTTAATGCAATATTCTCTTACCCCTTTGATGGTGTCATAAACGGATAATATATTATTTCCATCGATCTGCACACCATCCATTCCATAACCCTTTGCTTTGTCAATAAGGCTGATGCAACGATATTGCTCATCCACCGGTGTGCTTAATCCATAGCCGTTATTCTCAATGATAAAAATGACCGGCAGGTCCCAGACAGCTGCTACATTGAGTGCTTCATGAAAATCTCCTTCGCTGGTGCCGCCTTCCCCGGTAAATGCAAGCGATACTTTACCTGCCTGTCCGGCAGGCAGGTTTTCTTTTTTCAATTTGTAGGCCAGTGCCACTCCATCCGCAATGGCAAGCTGCGGTCCAAGATGTGAGATCATTCCGCAAATATGATGTTCCCTGTTCCCAAAATGAAAACTTCTTTCTCTTCCTTTGCTGTATCCTTCCTGTGCGCCCTGCCATTGCATGAAAAGTTTATTCAACGGCATATTGCGTGTAGTAAATACTCCAAGGTTGCGATGAAGCGGCATGATCCATTCATCCTGTTGCAGCGCTAAGGTTGCTCCAACTGCAATCGCTTCCTGCCCGATGCCACTAAACCATTTGGAAATTTTTCCCTGCCGCAACAATAACAGCATTTTGTCCTCGATCATTCTTGGCCATAAAAGCTTACGGTAAAAATCAACAAGCTGTGAGTTGGATAGATCCTTGCGGTCGAAAGTCATGAGAGGTTTAAAAAGTTTAAGAAGTTCAAAGGGTTTAAAAAGTTTTTAGACCCACTTCAAAGGTATGAGATTATAGAGGAAATCGGGAGGCTTCCCCAACCTCTTAACCCTGTTAAACTTATTAAACTTCTGAAACTTTTAAACCACAACCAATTCATAAAACTCTTCGGGGTTCAGGTATTTCTGCGCCAATTGTTGTAATTCTTCTGCTGAAACCGTCTTAATGGTATTGATCGAGTCGTAGAAATATTGTTCGGTAAGATCATTGAGAATAATGTTTTTCCAGCGGGCAATGATCTGGAAAGGGCCATCCAGTTCCCCGAGTATGCTTCCCATCATATAGTTTCTAACCAGCAGCAATTCTTCATCATCCACTAATTCCTCCCGCAGGTCTTTCATTTCTTTATATACTTCGGCAATGGTGGCTTCGCAAACATCTTTACCGGCTTCGGTGCTTACCATCCAGGCCGATCGTTGAACATGGTTGTGCAGGAAACTATGAATGCCATAGGTGTATCCTTTGTCCTCCCGGATATTGCTCATCAGCCTGGAACCAAAGAAACCGCCAAACAATGCATTCAATACCTGTGCTTTTAAAAAATCAGGATGATGACGGTTGGGAAATGGTCTTGCTATACGAATAGAACCCTGCACGCCCTCTGCATCATTGGTTATCCTGAATTTTTTTTCTGTGGCAGGATCTGCTATTGTTTCCTGCACAATAAGAGGAGTACCCGGCAGATCTCCGAAATGAACATTTAATAACTGTTCCAGGTTAGCCGGAAGTTTTCCGGCAACAAACATGATCAGTTTTCCCTGCTGGTAATATTTCTTATAAAATGCCAGGAGCTGTTCCCTGTTCAATGCGTCAAAGTCTTCAGCGCTGCTGTATTTACCATAGGGATGTTTTTCGCCATATAAATAAACATCGATCAGCCTGCCCGCCACAAAATCACTTTTTTTCAGGTTCACTTTCAACCTCTGCTTCATATTCTGCTTATAAATATCCAGTTCGTCCTGGGGCATGGTGGAGTCAGTGATCAGTTCTTTTACAACCGGCAACAATTCGCCAACATGTTTGGACAGGCAATGCAAGGTTATCGTTGCTGTTTCATTGTAACAGGCCCTGTTGAGGTAAGAACCAAAATATTCAAAATGTTCATTGATCTGGAAAGCTGTTTTTGTTGATGTGCCGTTTCTCAATAAGTAATTTGCAGTGGCGGCAACCAGGTTTTGTTCTTCAAAACAATTACCGGCAAAAAATACCCACTCCAGCGACATGACCTCTTCTGCTCCTGCATTAATGGTATAAACCTCCACCCCGTTCTTTAATACAAATTTATCCGCCGGCTTTAGTTTAAGACTAAGGTTGACGGCATCCACGATATCGGGGGCTTGTTTCCTGTCTGTCATTTTATTCTTTTCTTTACGCTGTTGATTAATTATTGGACAGGTAATGGATCGTGTTACAATTGTTGTTGCGAAAAATGTTACGGCTTTCCGCTAAAATATCTTCCGTGGTCACCGAGCCATATTTTTCCAATTCAAAATTCATCCACGAGGCATCGCCCAGTATTTCATAATAGGCAAGGCTGTTGGCACGGCTCATCACACTCATATCTTCAAAAGCGATCATGCTCTCTGTTTTGTTCTTTACTTTTTGGAGTTCTGCTTCATTCACCAGGTGGGTTTTCATTTTATCCAGTTCATCTTCCACTGCTTTTTCGGCATCTTCCATTTTTATTCCTTTCACCAGTTTGCCTTCAATGACCAGTAAACCGGCATCGGTGCTGCCAAAATGATAACATTCAATATTGCTGAATAATTGTTTTTCTTTTACCAGCGACTGGTATAACCTTGATGAGCCACCCCCGCTTAAAATATCCGTCAGCAGATCGATAATATAATACTTCCTGTCAAGCCGGCCCGGCATATGCCAGCATTTATAAAGTGCATCCAGCGGCACATTTGATTTGATCACTGATCTCCTTTCTTCAGCCTGTTCGGGTTCCTGTGGCAGGTTACGTTCATACTTTTCACCGCGGGGAATTTCATTAAACCATTTTTCTGCCAATGCTTTTACTTTTTCCACCGTTACATTGCCGGCTACCACCATCACGGCATTAACAGGGCGATAATGTTTAAAGAAAAAATCCTTTACATCCTGTAATTGAGCATTTTCAACATGCGACAATTCTTTACCGATCGTCATCCAGCGATAAGGATGTTTTTTATAAGCCAGTTCCCTCATCTTGTGCCAGGCATCACCATAGGGTTTGGTGAGATAGTGTTCTTTAAATTCTTCACAGACCACTTTGCGTTGCGTCTCTAAACTTTTTTCATCAAAAGCCAATGACAGCATCCGGTCGCTTTCAAGCCAGAAAGCTGTTTCTAAATTTTCTGCCGGTAATTGTATGTAATAATTAGTAAGGTCATTGGTGGTGTAAGCATTATTCTCTCCTCCTGCCATCTGGAGAGGTTCATCATAACTGGGTATATTAATGGAGCCGCCAAACATCAGGTGTTCAAATAAATGGGCAAACCCTGTTTTTTCCGGGTTCTCATCCCTGGCGCCAACATCATACATAATATCCATGACTGCCATCGGCGTGGACAGATCCTGGTGGACAATAACACGAAGACCATTATCCAGGGTAAATTTTTCGAATTGGATCATAATAAAAAGCTGTGGGATATAAAGGATGCAAAAGTATTGAAAAAAGGGCGAGTGGGAAATGGGGAGTAGCGAGTGGGAAAGATTCATTCAATCAGATGGTTTCCTCTATATACGCAATCCCTACTCGCCACTAGCCATTCCCCACTCGCTAAAGGATGCTTTTTATTTTAAATTCCACCTCGTTGATCACACCACCGCGGCGATAAATGATCTTTATCCTTTCATTCGGGTTTTGCATCGCAATTTTATACTGGTTCAGGTTCTGTGAAAAATTTCTATTTACGGCCAACACCTGGTCACCTTCTTTCAGGCCGGCCGCTTCTGCAGGAGAGCCTTTGGCAACATCTCCAACCAGTATCAGGCCATCGATCAGGTAAAACTCCACCCCCGAATAAGAATAATCAAAGGCTTCGGCGTAATGTGTGTTGGGTGTAATATAAATATCGTTTTTGGCATAATTAATTATTACGTTGAAACGGCGCAATACATCATTCCCGATCAACCCGCCCATATAAGGGTAACTGGCAATATTATTCACATCATCGAAAATATAAACAGGAACATTCCTGAAACGATAGGGCCCCAGTTTCACTTCTTTTATCACCATCAATTCCATATCGATCTTTCCTCCCAAACCTTCTCCTTCTTTTACCCAGGTCCTTTTTCTTTTATCTATAAAATTACTGTCTGTTACAAATTCTTTTGACAACATCATACAAACCCCGGCCCCCATATCATATATAAATCTTGTATTAATTGCTTTTTCATCTCTCACCCGCAGGGCCTGTGCTACCAGCTGACTGATAGTAGGTTTTAAAAGATAACCACCCCTTGGATAACGAATGGTTCCTTTGGTATGAAAAGAAAGTTTCATGCTGTCGTAATCAAGTTTAACAATATAACGGCTCAATACGGAATAGCCGATGATCCCATCAATACGTTCGCCATATACGGCTGTAAGAATTCCATAATTGTTTATATGAAAATTAAGACTGTCAACAGTAAGACCCGGAAATTTTAATTGCTGGTTATACAGAAAACTCACTTTACGTATGCCGGCAATGCCCCGGATAGTTCTTTCAGAAGGAATAGGTTTTAATTGAAGATATTCGGCCGTGGTAGAATCGAGTGAAATACCGCTGCTGCCCGTGTCTAATATGAAATTGAGGGTATCCGGAAAGTTTCCAAATTTAGCCTCTAGTATAACAATACCCCCGGTGAGTTGCGTAAAGGAAACGCTGGTAATAAATCTTGATGGGGGTTCTATAAATTCTTCCTGTGCTGTCGCAGCCAATCCGGAGAGCAGGGAAATGAATATGGCAAAGCAATAAATGGCCTTTTTCATGCAGTTGGTTGTGGTATTACTTATTACTATGACTGTTTTTATATTCAAAATGATGCAAAAGCCCCCTGCCGTTTAAACTAAATTTACTTTATTCTCCGGCCGGCCCCAAAACCGTTCAGCCCTTTTTGTGCCAGCCCGTACCTTTGTACTATGCAATTAGACGAGCTGTATCAAAAAGCTGTTGCTTTTGAATTTCTTACTATTGATGAAGGCGCTTATCTCTATCATCATGCCCCGCTGGCGGACCTGATGTTCATTGCTGATGAGCTCCGTAAAAAACAAGTGCCGCATGGCAAAGTGACCTGGCAGATAGACCGGAATGTAAATACAACCAATGTTTGCATTGCCAATTGCAAGTTCTGTAATTTCTACCGCATACCCGGGCATGCCGAAGCTTACATCACAGATATGCCCACTTACCGGAAGAAGATCGAAGAAACATTAAAATGGGGTGGCGACCAGTTATTGTTGCAGGGCGGTCATCACCCGGAGCTTGGTTTGGATTTTTATGTAAACACGTTCAGGCAAATAAAAAAAGAATATCCCGCTATAAAATTGCATACACTCGGCCCGCCCGAAGTAGCTCATATAACCAAGTTAGCAAAATCAACTCATCGTGAAGTATTGATAGCTCTGAAAGAAGCCGGTATGGATTCATTGCCCGGCGCCGGTGCTGAAATATTGATCGACCGGGTGAGAAGATTGATAAGCAAGGGAAAATGCGGCGCACAGGAATGGCTTGATATCATGCATGAAGCACATAAATTAAACATCACCACATCTGCCACCATGATGTTTGGTCATGTGGAAACCATTGAAGAAAGATTTGAGCATTTAGTAAAAATAAGAGAGGTGCAAAGCCGCAAGCCGGAAGATGCAAAAGGCTTTCTTGCATTTATTCCCTGGACATTCCAGGATGTGGATACGCTATTAGCTAAGATCCGTGGCGTACATAATTTAACAACGCCTGAAGAATATATCCGGATGATCGCATTAAGCCGCATCATGCTGCCGAATATTAAAAATATCCAGGCAAGCTGGTTAACTGTCGGGAAACAAACAGCAGAAATTTGTTTACATGCCGGCGCCAATGATTTTGGCAGTATCATGCTGGAAGAAAATGTGGTCAGTGCTGCCGGTGCGCCGCATCGGTTTACTTACAAATCCATACAGGATGCTATCCGTGAGGCTGGCTTTGAACCACAATTAAGAAACCAGCAGTATGAGTGGAGGGAAATTCCTGAGATGATAGAGGAACAAGTTATTGATTATTAAACTGAAATTATCTTTTTGCACAGTTTTGCATTGGCGATGAACACTTTTCCGTACAAGAAATGACGTATATTACTGAGTTGGTAACAATTTGACAACGATTACCTCAGTTTTTTGAAAAATTTTTAGGTCTATAGGTAGAACTGTTCGCAATTTATTTGCAGCCGCTATTTCATAAAAATATTCGTATAGTTTTTTACTGTTTTTAGCAACCTTATTACGACAACTCATGAAAAAACTATTCCTGTTCATAATCCTTTTTTTTTCATTTATTTTTTCTAATGCCCAGACTTCATTTACTTTTTTAGGTGGTATCCATAATGGATCAATATCCCCTGATTATTTAACTTATCCTGACACTACAAAAAAAATATTGAAAAAAAAGACGGGAATTGAATTGGGACTTGTAATAAACTTTGAAATTAAATATGGCTTTTCAATTAGAACCGGATTCTTGTTTTCAACCAAGGGATCAAATTGGACCCAGTTTTATGATACAACAAATCTGGTTGGCAGAACAATCAACGTTCCTCCGCGTCAAAAAAACATACTGTTTTCTGCGAATACCCTATTAACCACCAATTACATTGATGTGCCTCTGAATTTGTTCTATAGTTTGCTGGTAAATAAAAAAACTAAGTTCATGATTGGGGCAGGACCTATGTTCTCACTCGTTTTTTCTTGTTATACAAACTTCAACACGTTATCTTTTTCACAGGAACCCACAAAGGAACCCGTGGCTCATTTTGAGAAACAGTTTATTGATTTACCAATAGGAAAATTGCCTGGCAGAGTAAGAATTTTTCATCTTGGATACAATGCATTCGTAGGATTAGAGCTTGGCAGAGTATCTCTTACAGCAAATTATAGTAAAGATATTAATGAGTTTTTAGAGGAACAAGGGAGGAATTATAAGCATAAGATTTGGGGTGTTACGTTTGGATTTAACATTGGAGGAATTGATGCGAAAAATACTAATTGAGGTGATTTTTATAACACTTAAACTGCTACCAACAGCAGGTTTGCTGCTATGCCGGCAGACGAATATATCCTCATCGACATATCGCTTATCGGCTGCAGTCCGGGCTGACGGAACACAGAATATCAGCACGGCATTTTCAAAAAGCATTTGAGCATATTACTATTCCGGTTGATTGGTTGGAATATTTGTATGCCCGATTCTTGTTTGAACAGGAGGAAAAAGAAGAAGCACTCGTCTATTTACAAATGGCCGTGGAAAAAGGTGAACCCCAGGCCATTCAATGGATAAAGGAAATCAACAAGTCCGTTTAGAAAAGGCTTTTATGGTCGCCGATAGAAAGAAGTCTTCACCAACTACCTTTGCGCATTATGAAGTCAACAAAAATATTCCACTGGTTCAGAATAGCTGCTATAGCAGAAGGAATTTCATTTCTTGTTTTATTGGGCATCGCCATGCCGCTGAAATATTTGGCAAAGATCCCGGTGGCTGTAACCATGGCGGGCAGCATACATGGTTTATTGTTCATTACATTTATAGTGCTGGCCTGGGAAGTAAAAAACAAATATTCAAAAAGCGGCGGCTGGATGGGCAAGGCTTTTGTAGCATCCATATTACCATTTGGAACCATTGTAATGGATAAACAGTGGAAAAAAGAAGAAGCTGGTTTAGCAAAATAAAAAAGAGCCCTGGTAATCGGACTCTTTTTATATATCGATTCTTTCTCAAAAATTATTTCACCGGGTATTTCTCTACTTTATTGCTCACCGGTGGCACTGTTCGCAGGTAAGCATAAATGGCTTTCAGGTCACTATCCGTCATCCCGGCATACATGGTCAATGGCATATATGTGTTTTGTTTTCCCGCATCATAATTGTAACCTTTTTCCTCACGGCATACCGTAAACTTATTCATGAACCTTTCTTCATTCCAGGCCCCGATGCCCGTGGCTGAATCGGGAGTAATGTTAGCGGTGTTATTAATAAAGCTGCCAACATCAAACCGAAATCCCCCGGCTAACCTCTTACTAAAATCATATTGACCTTGCACCATCGGGGTATGACAATCTACACATGCAGCCGCATTAAGCAAGTATCCTCCATATTGCACGACATCCGTTTCCGGTGGACGCATATTGCCGTCAATGGATGGCTGTAATGCCTGAGCCGGATAGGCCATATTTATAGGTATCATCAGTTGTCTGTCCGGCACTTTATTTTTTATGGGCTTCAGTGTGCGGAGATAGGCAATAATGCTAAGCAGGTCTTCTTTTGCCATGTGGTTAAAATTAACATACGGCATAATGGGGAATAAGGTGTCACCTTTTTTACTGATCCCCTGCGTCATGGCACGCATTATTTCATCATCCGTCCAGGTGCCGATACCGGTTTCATTATCCGGGGTAATATTTTTTGCATAGACGGCTCCCGGCACGCCTGCAAGTTTCTGATCAAACACCTCGCCACCCATTCCTTCTGTTCCGGGAACAAGTGGTCCTGAAAATTTAGTAAAGTCTCTTTTGCTGTGACAGTCGAGGCAGGGAACCACATGCAGTGTAAGGTATTCGCCCCTTGCAAGAACTTTTTTAAGGGAGTCTTCTTTGTTATTGGCCTGGGGCTCTGATTTTTTGCCCTTGCAGGATGAAATGTACGAAGCGGCAATTGCCAGTGAACAAATGGCTGCTAAGACAATGAACTTTCTCATAATAGTTGGTTGTTTAAAGTGGCGGAATGCAGTTGAACGGTAAAAGGTAAAAAAAATTTTTAGAAAAAAAATATATTTTGGAAAAAATATGCAATAATCATTTATTGAAGCGCATAACCAAGACTGAATGTAAGGGGTATTTTAACTCCCGCATTTTGAGGAAATATATTTCCATTGGAGAAATGAAGAATGCGGATACCGGCATTCCAGTTTTTTTTGGTGCCGGCAAAAAGTCCGATGCCCATAAAATCCTGGAAAGTGAAATGTTGGCCGGTGTTCTCATTATCAATTATTTTTTTTGAAATAAAAGCGGGCCCTGCCACAGAGTATTCAAAAAACAAGTCGGTCTTCTTTGACCGGATCGCTATGAACCGCAAAACAGGATACAATGACAGGGTAAAAAATTCATCCTCTTTCTTTTCAGTTTTCCAATAGCCGATGCCAGCGCCCCAATCAAATGAAAAAACTTTACGGGCATGGAATATATTTCGCTGGTAATTCAATGAAAAACCCTGTTTCACCTGCGCCACCCCGCCCCAGAAGACAGGGATCTTTTTTGAAAAAAAATTGTTGGCTCCATAGCCCGTGCTGTTGGTTGTATAACCAGCCTGGATTAATTGCGGGGCAAAGTAGTAGCCGCTTTTAATATTGCTTTCAACTTTTTCTTTTGAAAGTTCTTTCAAATGATAATTAAATCCGGTTGAATAAAAAACAGTGTGCGGTTGTTTGTCTTTAACATGCTTCGGCGACCAGGTGGCGTCAATTTGCAGATCCCATTTTTTATTGATATGATATTGCAGGGCTGCCCCGGCAAGCAAACTGATATAAGTGGCATCCTTTATCACCGGTATCCCATTTATATCAAATCCTTTGCGGGTGATAAAGCCGGGTCCGGCTTCAGCAAACAGGGAAATTTTTTTTTGAACGGGTATTTGCGTTGCGAGGGTTAGCCCGGCAATATTCATCCACACCGAACGGGTTTTTTGATCGCCGTTTATATTTTTATAGATAACCCAATCAACGGGCCGCATATAACTTATTTGTACAGATAAATATTTATTGATCGGGCGGCCATATAATATCAGCCGCGGGGCGATATGAGGAATGCTCACCGATCCTGTTGTAAATCCCGGCTCCAACTGCGCTGAAGAGAAAGGATAACTGATATAACCTATATTGATACCGAAGTAAGCGTTTTTTAAACTACGGGGATATTGTATCCTTTTTTCTCCCGGTTGGGCTGTAACGGAGAGTGTATAAGAAAAGAAACCAATGATCAAAATAAACTGAGAAAAGTTACCCGGCACTTCATAATGATTTTCCTAAAGGTAAGAAAGCCTGTTAGTAGCCGGGTTTTTTATCCGGCAATAAACCTGTAACCCACTCCTTTAATAGTAATTATTTCTAAAGAAGGATCTTCTTTTAAATAACTACGGAGCTTGGTGATATAAACATCGAGGTTACGGGAGTTGAAGAAGGAATCATTTCCCCATAAAAGATTGAGGATGTCTTTGCGGTCAATGATCTTATCCCGGTTCTCATACAACACTTTCAGTAATTCGCTTTCGCGGTAAGAAAGTTTTTTTTCTTCTTTGCCAATACTCAATACCTGCCGGTTGAGTTGGAAATTATATTTACCCATCGTGGCAGAGCCGCCGCTGATCTTTTGTGTGTTTTCTCCTTTATTCTTCAGCGCATTTTGTATACGAACGATCAGCTCTTCCATGCTGAAAGGTTTGCGGATATAATCATTGCCACCCAATGAAAATCCTTTTACCACATCTTCCGTCTGTGTTTTTGCGGTGAGAAAAATGATCGGAACATCTTCATCCAGATCCCGTATCTCGTCGGCAATGGTAAAACCGTCTTTGTTGGGCAACATGATGTCAAGTATACAAATATCAGGTTCTGATTTTTTGAACAATGCTGTTGCTTTGGCGCCATCGGCTTCCATGATCACTTCAAAGCCGCGGCTTTCCAGGCTTTCCTTTACGATCTTGCCGAGGAACAGTTCATCTTCCACATAAAAAACTTTTGTCTTGCTCATGGTTGTTGTTTGGGTAAAATGATAGTAAACCTGGTTCCTAACCCGGGTTGGCTATCCACTGAAATAATTCCGTTATGTTTTTTCACTACATGCGCCGCATAACTGAGACCAAGGCCATATCCCTTCGTATTATGTGTATCACCTGCAGGCACCCGGAAGAATTTTTCAAATACTTTGTTTTGATAGTCCGGTTCAATGCCGATGCCATTATCTTTAATACTCATTTCCACATTCCGTTCGTCGCCATTCAATTCGATCTGGATAGAAGGATCTCCATTGCTGTATTTGATCGCATTGTCAAGCAGGTTGAACACCACACTCAGCAAATGCAAACGGTCTCCCTGTAAATTCAGGTCCCCGTTTTGTGTAACAGAAAGCCTTGCATGATTTTTTTCAAGTTGCAAACGTAAGGAATTGGTCACTTCATCAACGATGTCTTTTAAATTCAGGGTCTCATATTTTAAGTCAATTTCTTTTTTCTCAAACATTGAAAGCTTCAGCACTTTATCAACAAGCAGGCTCAGCCTTTGTAATTCATTGGAAGAAATGTCAAGATATTCTTTGGTCCGTTGCGGGTCTTGTATGGCATTAAAGTTTTTCAGGGCTTCAATCGCCACACCAACTGTTGCGATCGGTGTTTTCAGTTCATGGGTGATATTGCTGATGAATTCATTTTTTAATTCTGCCAGTCTTCTTTGTCTCAGGAGGTTGCGGTATAGCAATACAAATGATAGAATGGTAATACCCAAAAGAATAACTGAGAATAAAATGGGCAGGCTTATTCTTTTAATCAAATAAGGAAATGTATTGCCCAAAGAAAGTTTATAAGTAATGGGATGGGCAAAGCCAACGGTTATTTCATTAAAGACGGGTTCTTCGGATTCACTGCTGCTGTCCAGCCTTGTTATGGTAAAAGGTATATTCAGTTTCTGCCGCTGCATTGCTTTCCTGTAAACGGTATCGATCTCTTTCAAGGTTAAGGAATCCTGTAAAGAATCAACATCATACAACATCTTGAAAATACGATCCTGGTGACTGCCGGGTGGAATGCGCCGATCTCCAAAGGAGTCCTTACGGACAAATATATTCGAATCCCCTCTGAGGTCTACGGTCATTTTATCCGTAGTAATGTACATCCTGTTTTTCTTTTTCAAAGAATCTTTCAGCTTTTCGCCGATCACGTTAACGGTTGAAATAATTTCTGTTTTGGGACTGAAGTGTACTTTTATATTTCCCCCGCCTCCCGTTCCATCAGCCATAAAGATCTTTACTTTCCCATTGCCTGCTGAGTCACCGGGTATTCCCTCCAGTTTTAATTTCGCCACCTGTAATTGTTGTATCGCCTGCCGGAAAGTTATCTCTGATTTTATGGACAGTGTCTTTTTTTCCCGATTATAGTTCTCCTTCAGCCAGTATAACTGGAAGCCGGTAATACCCAGGATGGTAATACCCATCAAAACGGCCAGCCAACGGAGTTTGTTCATGCAAAATAATTACAGGAACAAAAGTAATCCAATGCCGGCGGCATTTAAAGTGGCTTTAACCTTTATTAACCTTAAACAAAGGTGACTTAACTTATGTTGCAAGACTGCTTATATAGCTTTGGTCAAAATAAAATAACATGAAATGAGCCATAAAATTTTTGAGGCAATTTATACCACTCGCCGATGAAAATTTTATGGCGAATTCCATGTGACAATCAAAAAACAATAAAAAATATACACATGAAAAAAACATTGATGGCGGGTTTATCCACCAAAGCTTTAGCGACGGTGGGTTGCCTTGTATTATCGGTAAGCCTGGTACAGGCTCAACAAAAAACAGGAAAAGTTGTGTATGAGCGGGTAAGCCAGATGCAGGCCCGTTTTAATATCAACGGGGTGGAAAATGTAGTGCCGCAAACACGGAAAGAGAATTTTGAACTGACCTTTGGCAGTAACCAATCATTATGGAAAGCTGTTGAGCAGGACAATGATGATGCTGCCACATCAGATGGCAGTGGCGCACAGATACATATGATGATAGCCGGCAGTAATGATGTGTTGTACTGCAATTTTGAAACCCATAAGCGGACAGAGAAAAGAGAATTTTTAGATAAGACCTTTATCGTAGACGACAGTATCAGTTCCTTAAAATGGAAAATGACGGGTGAAACAAAAACCATTTTGAATCATAACTGTATGAAAGCGCAGGCAACAAGGATCAGCACTCAAACGCGGATGACCATGGACAATGGAAAAATGGAAAGAAAAGAGGTACAGGATACCGCTACTATCGTTGCATGGTTTACCAACGAAATACCTGTATCTGCAGGCCCGGCCGAATACCAGGGGCAATTGCCGGGATTGATCCTGGAAATGGATGTCAATAATGGGCGTCAAACATATATAGCGACCGGCATTTTTGAAAAAGCCGATCTTGCCATTATCAAAGAGCCAACCGGTAAAAAACATTATACTCCCGATGAGTTTAGAAAAGAAAGGGAAAAGATGATGAAAGAAATGCAGGAGAATAACCAGGGTGGCCAGCGGCAGATACGACTCAATTAAAAATATTATTCAGCCATGAAGAAGACCTTCCTGATTTTCGGGAAGGTTTTTTTATGAGGTTTTGCGTTTGGAATTAATTAAATTTGAAATAAGAGCATCAGCCAATGGGGCAAGTTGGTAGCAATTTTTTCGGGCACAGTATAACATTCAAAATGAAATATTTTATTTTACTTTCTTTTCTAATTCCATCGTTAACTTTTGGGCAGGTTAGACTTGACAATTTGATTAAAAAAAATGGACTTGCTTATGAAAAAACTGCGACTGTTCCTTTTACCGGGAAAGCATTTGTGTATTTTACAAATGGAGACGTTCAGACAATATTAGAGTATAAAGATGGGATACCAAATGGCGAAATTAAAAGTTGGTCAAAAAAAGATGTGAAGCAGGTTGAGGGCTTTATTGACAATGGAAAAAGAACAGGAACCTGGAAACTTTATTATGAAAGTGGCAAACTTAAAAAACAATCAACATATCAAAATGATACAGAAAATGGAGAAGAAATATTTTGGTTTGAGAATGGAAATTTACAAAAGAAAGGAAACTACATTAATGGCAAATTGAACGGAAAATATGAATGGTATTTTGAAACCGGACAGAAGAAACAAGAAGGCTTTTTTTTAAATGGCAAGGAAGACAGCACCTGGAGTGAGTGGTATGAAAATGGCAACCAAAAAATGGTTGGCCACTTCACAAATCTTGAGAAGAATGGCAACTGGACCTGGTGGGATGAAAAAGGGAATATAACTACCTCAAAAAACTATACAAATGGTTTAGTAACTGTTGACAAAGACAATCTTGACACATACATTGAGAAAATGGAATTTTTTCTTGCCAAAAAAAATTATAAAGAGTCTTTGAAAAATGTAGAATTGGCAGAGGCTACAATTACGGACAAAACAGAAAGCAATTCAATTTTTATGGAATTGGTAGTATATCATTCAAAATGCTACTCATTCTTTTCTCATTACAAGCAAGGCGAAAAAATTTTATTAGCTGCAATTGGATTAACAGACAATCAATCCCAAACGATACAAACTTCACATTTAGAAAAATCACCTGAAAAAATAAATCAAGTAATCAAAGAAATTACTGACAAAGACAAATCAAAATTTCAAATTAGTAATCACATCGCCCTGGCTTTATGTTACAATCTATTGGAGGACACGATAAGTTTACAAAAAGAACAGCAGCTAATGATGGAAAGGGGGCAAATGCAAGATTGGATAATAAAAATTTCTTTGGAGCTTTATAAACTTGCTGGAGAACGATTTAATAACTACTACTCACTGGAATATATAATCGACCAAATAAAAAAAGAAGGATTAACTGAAAAATTAGAGCTCGACAAAGCACAATATTTGATAAGAACAGAAAAATTTGAAGAGGCACAAGCTATTGTTGACAAGTATTTAAAAGCTAACGACAAAAATTTAACAGCATTACTTTTAAAGGCAGACATTGAAATGGCCTATGGCAATGTTGACAAAATGAAAATCTATGAGAACAAAGCTATTGCTATTGACCCCAAAGCTTTTCCAAACACGAAGGACTAAAACTGCTACCAACATGGATTTGGCAAGCCTCTGCCTGCTGGCCTCGCTAAAATAAAGGTGTATTTTAGTATCGCTCGGCTGCGGGGTTGTTTTGATTGATGACCTGCGCAAAGCCCTGACGTTGCAGATCGATTTTATGAAACATAAAGTCAAACTTCGTATTACCTCGTTATCATCCTCATCCCGCCACCAGCATTATTATTCAACCCCGTCTTACTAAAACTATATGTAACGCTGAGTAAAAAGAACTGGCGCAACACCAACACGGTGTAACATTTATATACCCCCAACGTTTAGTATATTAAAGAAAATCAAGATCTGGCTATGCGGGCTATACTGGAATTAATTTAAACCAAAAAACCATAGTCATATAAATATTTATTATGAAAAAAAATCAGTTGGTCTCTGCACTTATATGTGCCTTGTTAATATCCTTTCCTTTGTTCAGTCATGGTCAGGTACCCGCTATTGCTCTCACTAAGGAGCAGTGGAAAGAAGACTTGCAATTCCTGGCGAAACAATTGCCAAAAAGGCATAAAAATGCTTTTCATACTGTAAGCCGTCAAGACTTTAACCTGGCAGTCACCAGACTGGATTCAACAATACTGTTCAAAAAAGACCATGAAATCCTTATAGGTTTCATGCAAATAATAGCAATGATCGGTGATGCTCATACTGATTTGCGTCTACCGCCAAAAATTTTTCATCCTTACCCTTTTTCTCTTTATTTATTTGGAAATGAGTTTAGAGTTATACGTACTACTGCGGAGTACCAAAAAGCTATTGGCGCTAAACTTGTGGCAATAGGAGGAGTCCCTGCGGACGAGGTCTACAAAAAAGTGATAACACTGGTAGCACATGAAAATGATTATTGGCAAAAACATATCGGAACTGGTTTCATGAGTCAGGCAGAAATTCTTAATTCATTAGAAATTACTTCTGATCTATTATCGGCGGAGTGGACATTTCAGAAAAGAGATGAGCAATTTAAAATAATAGCAAAAGCAATTGACTTTGATGAAAAACCAAACTGGGTCACTTCATTACGAGAAGCCCCTATATATAGACAGCGTCCAGGCAAATTATTATGGGATAGTCTTCTTTCCGAATCTCAAACCCTTTATATTAATTTTAAAGGATACCCTAAGTCCGAAGATTTTAAAGAAATAAGCAAGCAAATTTTAAGGGATATAAAAGTTTTTTCTCCTAAAAAAATTGTTATCGATTTTAGATTAAATCCAGGGGGTGATATGCTACTGGTTCGGCATCATTTGCTTCCTGAACTAAAAAAGTTCGATGAAGTGAAAAAAGGAAATTTGTATGTGGTGATTGGAAGGGCAACCCAATCAGCCGCAATTGCAAATGCTATTGATTTTAAAAAGGAAATGAATGCTATTTTAGTTGGAGAACCTGGCGGAGGCAGACCAAAAGGTTATTCTGAAAATGATGAAATGATCTTGCCTAACAGCAAGTTAAAAGTGTCTTATTCTACCCGGTTCTACAGTTTTTTAGATTCTGATGTCCCTGCTCTAATGCCAGATAAGCTAATAGAACCGGATTGGGAGATTTATCCAACTGGCAGAGATTTAATTCTTGAATGGATTATTATGCAACCTTTCAAGTAAAAGAATTTAAATTCTACCGGTTAAGGAAAGAATAATTCAAAATTCGAGGCAAGGGTTGGCAACTTTCAAGATCACCTCGTTATCATCCTCATCCCACCACCATCAGAAACATTATTAAATCCCGTCTTACTCAAACTATATGTAAAGCTGAGTAAAAAGAACTGGCGCAGCGTTTTTACCCGGCTGTCTTCAATATAGTTGTTGTTGCTGTTCCTGCTGATTCCGATATTCCTGTTCAGCAGGTCAACAGCGCTGAACTTTATTTCGCCGCGGTTGTATTTCAACATTTGTTTGCTGATACTCGCATTCCATATCGGCACTTTGGTATTGAAGCCCGCAGCCCGCTGACTGTTGATGGTATACGTAAAATCAGTAGAAAAGAAAAACAGTTTCGGCATCTGCCAGTCAACGGAGGCGCTGTATTCCTGTGAAAGATAGTTGCTGTTCAAAGCTGATTGCAGTGAATATTTGGTCTTATTATAATTATACGCCGCTCCAACAGCAACATTCAGTTTCTCTGTCGGGTTCATATCCAGCCGCAACTCGGGACCGAATGATAATGTCCTGATATCATTGCCAACTGTATTAATGAATTGCTTGGTCTTGAATAGTCCTGTATTACTGCTGATCTCCACAACCCCTTTCAGGAAACGTGCCGGCATGCTGTAGCTGATACTGCTGTTCAGATTATATACGCCATTTACATTTACCGGTTTTGTTGTTTTCACTCCCAACTGGCTCACGGTATCATAATTAACGATCTTATTCCGGGTGAACTGCATGTTAAAGAACATAAACAGGTTTTTGTTCTTGTATGGGCTTATCAAATTGAGGTGACCCATGATATTGTGATTGAACTCCTGTTTCAGGTCCGGGTTGCCTTCTTTAATGTTCAATGAATTGCTGTTGTCGGGCACCGGCTGCAGTTGTGTCATCGATGGCTGGGTCGTTGTAGTCGTATAACCCAGGGACAGCGATTTGAATTTGGTAAAATTATACTGGAACCTTGCATTGGGTAAAAAATTCCTGAATGTCTTGCTGATAATGGAATCCTTACTGCCGCTTATTATTTTCCCTTCCAGTTCTGCCTGCTGCCAGGAAAGTCCAAAAGCATAATTATATTTTTTCTTTTGTGTCCGCATGCGGAGACCGGCACTGGTATAACCATATGTGTTCTCAAAATCATTGGTCAGTGTGCTGTTCAACTGGTCATACTTGCCATTTAGTTTATTATAATCATGCGTTATCTTCTCCGAAGTGCTTTTACTGTTGTTCCTGCTTACACTGAACTCAAGTAATGATCTTTTCCAGATCGGTTCCGTGTAAACTGCCTTTACGTTGTATCCCCGCATATCTCCTCTAGTATTGCTTACCTGGTTCAGTGTATCCCGCTTATTTAATGAACCATTAGGGTTGAAAAAACTGTTGATAGACGAAAGGCTGCCGTCACCGTTGCTTTCATTGAGACTTGTTTGCAGCGTCAATGAAAAAGTTCTTCCCTTCCTGGCAAATTTTTTCCGCCAGATAATATCATTTTTAAAATTATACCCCTTGTTGGTTGCCGTGTTATTACTAAAGCCTTCGTTGGTCAGCACTTTGTCTTCCGAAAAAGTTTGATAATCTGTTTGCGACCGGTTGTGTGTGTTCTGGAAACCTAAAGACGGAATGATACGGATCGAGTTCAGTGAATCCAACTGGTATAATGCATTCAAATTAAACCGGTGACTGTTGCTCAGGTTATCGGTGAAAGAATTCTGGTTATAGAAATAGGATGAATCGGGTAAGAAATACTGCCGCTGAATATGGCTTTCCGAATTAGGATTATACCGGTTGTAAAAATAATTACTCTGGAAATCGAGTTTTGTCCCGATGATATTATTATAATTAAATCCGCCGCCCCATGCAGTATTGATACCGTTGTTACGGTTGCCCCCGTTTAATCCCATCGCCGCTGCATCATCGCCTGATACATTTATATTGATATTGCTGCCGCCGCCACGTTGCATCCGGGCCAGTTCACCGGTAAAGTTGAGGATGTCCATAAATGAAAATCCTTCGGCGTTGGTATTGTTGCCCATTCCGATGGCGGACATTTGTCTTGCTCCCTTAAAAGAATTGACATTGAATTTTCCTTCATAGCGTTCATTGTTACCGGCGCCTGCATTTACTTTTCCGAATACTCCTTTCTTTTTATCTTTTTTTAATTTCAGGTTGATGGTCTTTTCATAATTGCCGTCATCAAAGCCGGTCAGTTGTGCCTGGTCGCTTTGTTTATCATAGACCTGCACTTTGTCCACAGCATCAGCCGGTAAATTTTTAGTTGCGATCTTGGGATCGTTTCCAAAAAATTCTTTCCCGTCCACCAATACCCTGTTCACTTTTTCTCCCTGGGCCTTGATCGTTCCGTCTTTTTCCACTTTCACACCCGGTAATTTCTTTAGCAGCTGTTCCACATTGGCGTTGGGCGGCACTTTAAAAGAGCCGGCATTGTATTGGACCGTGTCATTGATCAATGTAACAGGTGGTTCTTCGTTCCTTGCTATTACTTCTGCCAATACCTTAGCCTTATCATTCATCACCACGTTCCCAAGCTCTGCATTTTTATTATTATCAGAAATGCTGAAGAAGATATTGCTCGTATGATAGTTGACATGTGTTATCATCAGCCGGTATTCACCATTGGGAATACCTTTGAGTTCGAACCGGCCATCATTGCCCGTCATACTGAAAGTGACCAGGGAAGAATCTTTCCTTTCCAGAATAGTGATGGTGGCAGCGGCAACAGGTTGTTTGCTGATCGTATCAAAAGCAAGTCCTTTTACAACGCCGTTCTTTTGCGCCGGTAAAACCGTGGTAAAACAAGCCGACAATAAAACCAGGTAAATTTTTCTCATAACTATTTCATTTCGGCTACGAAAATATTCTTAGCCTTCGGCAATATGGGTTAACAGGGCTTGGTTTAATGTTAATCAAGGTTAAAAAATGAGTCGGGAGTTATGAGTTAGGAGTTTGGAGCCGTTTAGTTTTGGACTGACTCTCGAACTTTGTGTCCTTAGTGCAATACTTTGTGTTCTTTGTGGTACAAAAATACAGGGAACACGAAGCACACAAAGAAAAATACAGCACAAAGAACACTAAGATATGGTTAGGTTGCTACATGCGGATAGCCACTTTAAACAATTGAAAAGACGATCAGCCATAGTAATAAGAACAAGTGGTTTTACGGATTTTGCTTCTGCCCAGGTTCTAATGGGTCAATAATTGACGCCAATACTATGAATTTTTACGTTTTTTAAATACTTTTAAGCTTGCTCTTTCGTTAACCCTTTTTAAAACTCTCCTATTATGAAAAACAGACATCTTATCCATTCACACCAGTCGGCAAAGATCTACCGTCATTATTACAAACCTTCGTTTAATATTATTCGTTTGCTGAAATCGGTATTGTCGGTTCTGATCTCCGGGTCATCCCATGTTGCGATATCGCATCACCACAAAAGAAAATAGTTTTTTACTGACCCCTTAACATAGTAAATGTCTTTCAGCAGTGAAAGACATTTTTTATTCATTCTAAAAAAGGGACGTTTAGTACATTCTCATGTTCCGGATATTCCTTTCCATGAATTTCGGCATGCCGGGCATTCCCTGTTGATTATTGTTCTTTCCGCCCATCCGGTTCAGGTTGAACAGGAAGCTTACCATAAAGTAGCGTTTCAGCACCATGCTCCGCACATCTTCAATATAGTTGTCACCACTGTTGCGGGTGATACTCTGGTTCTGGTTCAGGATATCATTGATTGAAAATTTGATCTCGCCATTCTTCTTTTTAAATAATTGCTTGCTCATGCTGGCATTCCATAAGGGTACGCTCTGGTTATAACCATCCGTACGTCCTGAATTAATATAATAATCTATATCCGTGGACAGGATGAATCCTTTTTTGGAAGTATAGGATATATCTGCAGAATAGGTTTGTGAAAAGTAATGATCATTCTGTGCAACACTTACAGTGTTATTTATACTGTAGTACGACAAGCTTGCATTGGCCGACAGGTCCCACATATCTTTCAGGCTGAAATTAGCGCCAGCAGTTTGCGTCAGGGTCAGGGTCTTGCCAATATTTTTTTGCTTGTACAATTCACTTACATCCCGGTTAAAGAGAGCCAGCGTGGTGAAGTTGAGGCTGGAGCCTTTCAATTTTTTATTTTTAAATGGCAGCCCGATCGTGAAAAATGATGTGGTTGTAAAGGCACCATTCATATTTACAGGTTTTGTAAGTTGTATAAGGGAATCGCTCTTTTTCCCTGTCAGGGAAGCAAGGTTATCGATACTGTTTACAATTTTATTGCGGGTAGTGCTGAAACTTAAATTAGCTGCCAGGAATTTAAAAGTAAGGATATTAAATGTATTGTAAGTAGCCGTAAAGTTGTGTGTGAACTCCTGGTTCAATTCAGGGTTGCCGATCTTTACATATAAAGGGTTGGAAACATCCAGTACGTTCTGCAATTGCGAAACAGAGGGCTGGTTGGTCCTGCCGCGATAATTGATACGTACTCCTTTAGTGCGGCTTGGTGTCCAGTTAAAGCTGGCTGTTGGAAAAAAGTTGGTATAGCTTTGTTCGGTAAGAGAATCTTTCCCCGTCATTGCCTGGAAACTGTTGCTTGTTAAGGTAGCTCTTTGCACACCTACGCCCAACTGGTAATTGTATTTTTTATTTTGCACCCGGAAGTTGGCCCCAAAACGATTAGCAGCAAACCCATTTTCAAAACTATTGGTGAGCGGCAAATTCGTAATATCATATTTATCCGTTGCGGGATTATAATTGAATGTTTTTTTGTCGGATGTGCTTGCGTTATGTGTATACGCATAATTGAACTCAAAGAGTTTGTTCTTGCTGACCGGTTCAGTATAGGAAACACTTATTGTATTGTTATGCGTGCTTGTTTTTTGATTATTCTGCTGGTTCTGGTTGCTGCTTCCCGATAAGCTGCCATCTGGGTTATAAAACTTTATCGGGGAAATATTATATCCTTCGCTTTTACTGTCTCCGTAGGTATTGCTCCAGCCGATTGTCAATGTTCTCCCGATATGATGAAATTTTTTCCGGTACAAGAAATTGTTATTGAGGTTTACACCGTCTCTTTCGTTGGTGTTCTTTGTTTTGCTGACCAGGGCCAGGTAGGCAAAATCTTCCTTGGTATAGTTGGTACTGGAGGTATCCTCGTTCATATTATCAGAATGCTGCAGGGTAAGACTTGGTGTGTATAAAATTGAGTTCATGGAATCTATCTGGTATTCCAGTCTTACATTGAAACGATGATTCTGATTTATATTATTCGATGTTGAATTTTTTGTTGTGTAAGAGATCGTATCATGAATGATCGTTGCCTGGCGGAATGTGTTTTGTTCCTGGTCATTGTCTGTCCTTGAAAAAAAGTAACTGCCGCTGAGTTTCAGTTTTGTTCCAAATTCATTATTAAAATTGATCCCCGAAGAAAGTGATTTGGTGATACCTGTTGCTGAACTGCCGCCAAATAATCCACTGGGACCGCGGGTTGACATCATTTGCATCCCTCCGCCACCAAAACCGCCTCCGCCTCCGCCAAATCCACCGCCGCCACTACCACCACCCGAATTTCCCCCGCCTCCAAAACCACTAAAACCACCCATGGAACTGATGATATCGGAAAATGAAAATCCCTGCTTGTTTATATTATTGGCGTTGAAAAGAACGGACAGGCGTTGGTTGCCATTGAATTTATTAAAGCTCAGATTTCCTTCATAACGGGTGCCATCACCATAACCACCGGCCAGCAATGCCCTTCCAAAAATTCCTTTGTTCTTATCTTTTTTCAATTTAATGTTTACCGCTTTTTGTTTGCTGCCATCATCTATCTTGGTAAACTTGGCCTGCTCACTCATATCATCAAACACCTGTACACTTTCCACCATATCGGCGGTTAAATTTTTTGTAGCCAGTTTGGGATCGTTGCCAAAAAATTCTTTCCCGTCCACATAAACTTTCTGCACGGTTTCTCCCTGTGCTTTCACTGTTCCGTCTTTATCCACCTGCATGCCGGGAATCTTTTTCAGCAGGTCTTCCACCGTTGCATTGGGTTTTGTTTTAAATGCATCGGCCCTGAATTGTATAGTATCTTCTTTAATAATAACCGGAGCATCATTGGTCACTACCACCCCGGTCAACGTTTTATATTCTTTTTGCACCTGCAGGTCACCAAGGTTAATAGCTTTTGCGGTTGCTGTAATGGAAACTGTTTTTTTGAAGGTTTCAAAACCGAGATGGGAGATCACTAATTGATAGTCCCCTTCTTCCAGGCCTTTTATTTCAAAAACTCCCTGCTTGTTAGATAGTGTAAAAGTTGCAAGTGAAGAATCTTTGCTGCTGATAACAGAAACAGTTGCCTCGCTGATAGGTTGTTTAGCGGCCGTATCCAGCAGTTTTCCTTTTATACTTCCATCGGTCTTCTGAGCCCATGAAGAAATGGAGAAAGTGAGTACCAACAGAGATAAGGTAAAAATTTTCTTCATATTCGGAGAAATAGGTGTACGAAAATAGACGTAAAAACCGGGAACTTCCTTCGAAAAAGGGTTAAATTTCAGGGGAAAGGGGTGAATTATAGTATTCTCCCTGGGAATGGCTTAGCTAAAAAGGTATTCCACATCTTCCCTCGTCAGCGCCTTCACAAACGAAGCATCGTCTGAAATGATATCTTTTGCCAATGCCCGTTTCTTTTCCTGGAGTTGAAGTATTTTATCTTCAATCGTATCCTTGCAGATCATACGGTAGGCAAATATGTTTTTGGTTTGCCCGATACGATGTGTCCGGTCAATGGCCTGTTGCTCCACGGCCGGGTTCCACCAGGGGTCAACGATGTACACATAATCAGCAGCGGTAAGATTCAAACCCACACCACCTGCCTTCAGTGAAATAAGGAACACTCTTATATCGTCATTGTTCTGGAAGCTGTCAATAGCGGTTTGTCTATCCGGGGCTGATGTGCTACCGTCAAAATATTCATATTTGATTCCCAGTTCTTCCAGTTTTTCTTTTATTAAAGCAAGCATTCCCAAAAACTGCGAAAAGATCAAAGCCTTATGGTTACCCATATCCTCACTTAATTCTCTTGCCAGCTCATCTAATTTGATAGAGTGGTTGTCAAATTTTTCCTGTTCATTCAATATCGCCGGTGAGTCGCAGATCTGCCGCAGTTTCATCAATCCCTGCAAAATAGTAAGCTGTGATTTTTGTATGCCTTGCGTTTCTATGGTCCCCAATATCTGGTTGCGGAAATCATTGCGGTAGGCATCATAGATGTTCCGCTGCTCTTCTTCCATTTCACAGAATAAAATGATCTCCTGTTTTTCGGGAAGGTCTTTTGCCACCTGTTCTTTTGTTCTTCTTAAAATAAATGGATAAAGAATTTTTCTAAGGTGGTCTTTCCTGTCTTTGTCGCCAAACTTATCAATGGGGATGGAAAACTCCTGCCGGAAAAACTCCATCGTGCCCAGCATGCCCGGGTTCAGGAAATTCATTTGTGCAAAAATGTCAAACGTATTATTCTGCAGCGGCGTTCCGCTCATACACAGGCGGTTCTTTGCTTTTAATAACCCAGCTGCCCTTGTTACTTTGCTCGAAGGGTTTTTGATGGCCTGGCTTTCATCCAGTATCACATAATCAAACTCAACGCTCATCAGCAGCTTTATGTCGCTGCGCAAAGTACCATAGGTTGTAATCGTGATATCATGATCCAGCAGTTCTTCTTTTATTCTTGTTCTTACAGCTCCATGATGAATTCTCCATGTTAACTTGGGTGTGAATTTTTTTATTTCATTCTCCCAGTTATAGATCAGCGTGGTGGGACAAACAACCAGTGCCTTTATACTGCCGATCTCTTTTTTATAATATTCAAGAAAGGATAATGCCTGCACCGTTTTACCCAAACCCATATCATCCGCCAGTATGCCGCCCCATTTAATGTCTTTCAGGTAATTCAACCATTGATAGCCCGATACCTGGTAGGGCCGCAATATCATTTTCAAAGCATAGGGCGGATCGATCTCTTTTATTTTATTAAACTCTTTGAGGTTTTCATATTTTTCTTCCAGGTTCACCATCAGTTCTTCTTCATTCCTCGTTTCATATAATTCGTCGATCACACTTAAATGATAGCGGGATAGTTTCAGCGAATCGGTCTTGCCTTCACCTACGCGGAATAACAAAGAATATTTTTTTAACCATTCTTCCGGTAAAATGCCGAGAGTGCCGTCATTCAGTTGCACAAACTGCTGTTTATTGGCCAATGCCCGTTTCACTTCAGCCACCGTTACTTTCTGGTCGCCAAAAAGGATATCCACTTTAGCGTCAAACCAATCTGTATTGCTGCTGATGAAGATCTTTGTTTGTGGTTTGGCGGTATTGAAGCGGAAATTTTTTAATGCCTCAAAACCAAACACAGGCGTCTTCATCTCTTTCATCGCATCTACAAACAAAAAGAACCAGTTGTTTTTCAGCACATCCGTTCCTTTTAATACCAGGGAGGATGAATCTTCATTGTATACAAAACCAGAATGAAGGTTTTGTATTTTTTGGAGGAATTCATTTTCCTTTTCCCGGTTACGATGAACGATCAGGACCTTATCGCCCTGCGGCACTATCAATTCGTCCCTGTCCTTTGCTCTTGTTTCATAACCTTTATACGAGAAAGATGGCTGAAAGACGAGGTAATCTCCTTTTTCCAGCAAAAACAATTTTACATCCGGGTTTCCATCTTTTATTTCCTGTACCATCGACCTGTCAAAATCCACCTTGTGCTCTTTGGCCAAAGGCAAAATGAATTGATTCAATGATTGGCTCCATTCTTCTGCCGGCACATTCATTTTTCCTCCCGGCAAAAATTTGTCTATTAAATGAATTACATCATTGCTCTTCCAGAGGTAGATCTGGTGATTATATAAAAAGAAAAGCGGGCTGTTACTTTCATTATCAGCAAGATCATATTCAATACCGCCGGCATTTACCCTGCACTGAATGGTATAATGCGAGTTCTTTTTAATAATAAAATGAGGCCTTGCTTCTTCCGCCTGCAATTGTAGCTGTAGGAGGTTAACTGTTTTAAATGGCTTTTTGTCCGGCAGCAGGAATACAAACGGGTTGTCTGCTGATTCGGTAAAGATCTTTTTCAGTTTGGGCAACAGGTACTCAGCCATCAGTTCTTTCGTTTCATCGGGCAGATCATCTTCTTCCTGGTGAATGATATTTTCCCAGATGCCTGAAAAAGGCGAGTTGCGGTTGATGTATTTATTAATTTCCGGTTCCTGCAGTTTGCGCAGGGATGTAAGCAGGTTTTTATCTTCTTCTGAAAGCGTATCTGTATTTACATACCTGCTGATATCTGTTTTTTCAACTTTCCCGGTAAAGGCATTATTATTTTCATTGGGTTCGCCAATAACAACATCAACGGTAAAATGGGGATAGTTTTTTTTACCGAAATTAAAAACGATGCCCAGTCTTTGCGAAGACCTCGCCACTTCTGCTTCCATGACCTGCGGCGATTCAATTTCTTTTTCTCTGATGGGAAGGAATACCGTTTTTTCCGGAATTGCCGAAGGGGCCACTCTTTTGATACCGGGATCCATGACTCTCAAAAAAGGTTTGCCATCTTTATATACAAATTCAAATTTTCCTTTCAGGTCATCGCTTAAGGAATACCCGTAGGCTTCCAGCAATTTATTTTTTTCTTTATCCCAGTTGCGGATGCTATCGAAATAATTGGGGCCGTAATTATTCATCAGTTGCAGCAATACGATCACTTTGGGCAGGCAGAGCGGGTGTTCTTTATCCTCGTAATCACAACTGGTATCAAAATTCCTTTCATCATTTTTCCGGATAATTACTTTGCAGGATTGCCCGTTCACATTCACCAATGCTTTCACCGTTTCATTCCCTGCATATTCAATGGAAGCCTTGTTTGTTCTCAGGAATCTTTCTGCTTCTTCAAACACTTCGGGTGAAGAAAAAAGCCGCAGGCTCTTCAGGTCGATTGTTTTCATCTTGACAACCGTATGCCGCTGGTCATACTGTATATGATCTGCCTGCAGGTGACCGCGGTCGATCAGCTCCTGCAGTTGAAATAATGCTGCTGCTTCATGGCGGCAGATATCACCCAGGTTATACGGGCATCCGCAGCGAAGCGATGTGGCTTTGGGGTCTTTGAATTTTTGAATATAAACTTTATAATACGTGGCATAGCTATCATCTTTTACCCGGAACACCGCGGAGCCAAAGAGGTCATCATATTCCACCAGTTCTACATAACCAATGGCATGTATTTTTTTTCCCCGGCGGATCACTTCATCCGTGCCATGTGTGTAAACATATTTAATAAGGTGCGGTAATGCCATATTGTCAATTGGCAATGGGCAATAGGCAATGATTGTCCTTGTATTGCCCTTTGCCTATTGTCTATTGCAGGTTGCTTATTGAAAAAAGGGCAATCGGCAAATGTAAAAGAATGTGAAGCGGATTTCCTTGGAAAATGGGATAAATAAAAAATAATTTTTATTGAGGAATTGTACAGGAAAAAAGAATTATCTTAGTAGATTTTTTTGCCTCTCCTCGAACTACGTTCCTAACCTTCGCTTCGCTCGGTTACTCCTTCAGAGAGGAACCACACACAGCCCCAACTTATTTGATGAGTTTTTAATTTTTCGTAACCTCTATTTTGCAACCAGCTTCCCGCCGATATACACCGGGAGCACATTGGCCACATCGGCCGTAAGACAAAACTTAATGTCTTCGATCAAACCGAATCTTTCTACCAGGCGATGATAGTGAGTAAGCATGGGCGCAAAATCAATTAGATTCTTTTGGTGTTTTTCATACATTGTTTCAGCCATCAGCGAACTGTCGCAATGGATAGTGAATTGTTCTTTCAGCCGGTGAATTATTGCTCCCGCAAATAATGTGTCTTCCAGGTTGAAGCGGTCTTTCCAGCCGGCACAACCCAATACAACATTTTTTTTCTCTGCCGCTAAAAAGTCACAAACGGCGGAAAGATTGGGGAACGAGCCTGCGATAATTGTATCTGCATTGTGATCCAGTGCCATTTGCAATAGCCGGGTGCCATTGGTCGTAGTGAGTACCAGTATTTTGTTCTCAACAAATTCACGGCTGTATTCCAATGGCGAATTGCCATGATGTAATCCTTCGGCTATCATGCCGTCTCTTTCTCCCGCAGCTATTCCGTCGATGCTCTTACTTATCTCGATGGCCTTGGGAACCGAATCAACGGGAATCACACATCTTGCCCCGTTATGTAATGCGGAAGCAATAGTGGACGTGGCCCGGAAAACATCAATGATGACAACGATGCTGTTGCTAAGATCATATAAATGCAACAAGGCCGTTGAAAGTGAAGTATGAAGGGTGGGCTTATCCACCGGGTGCTTTGCATTACTCATAGTAGCGGGACAGCAAAAATAGCGGAATGGGAATTAATGGAAGATCCGCCAACCATAGCCTACATAGCCCACCATTTAAATGGTGGGCTATGTAGGCTATGATTAATCGTTTATTTAATTAACAATCTCTTCCATTTCTCACTTTCTGCAAATTCTTTGATAGTTTTATTCCGCTGCTCCAGCAGTCGCTTCACATAATTGGTCAGGTAAAGGCTGTTGAACCATTGCCCAAGGACACCATAAGGTGATTCAAAATGAAAAAGGTCGATAACAATAGTTCCGTTTTCACAAGGTTTAAAATGATGTTCATGTTTCATCTCTTTAAAATCTCCCTGGACCTGTTCATCGGTAAACATATCCGGTTTTTTCATGGCTGTGATCTTTGAACGGAGCAACCTTGTTTTAAAAAAATGCCTTGCCCTCCAGGTTACGGTTTCGTCGTATTCGATCAATCCAAACCTGGTTCCCGCCACGGCCTCTTCTTTATGCCTGGACATGGATTCTTTATGTACCCCGATATGCCGGCTGAGGTCAAACACCACATGAACGGGGGCTGCAATGAATGTTGTAAGATGAATAGTCGGCATGGTTGTAAATTAAAAATTAGAAATGAAAAATACAAATGAGAAGATACTTCGTACACTTCCTCATTTCTCATTCCTTATTTCTTATTTCTCATTCTAAGTAAAGGGAATCTTCGAAACTTTTGCCTGAAGAAGTTTATCCCTCACTTTGATGTAGATCTCCGAATCAATGGCTGCACAGGATGTAATTACATATCCCAGGCCAATAGCTTTTCCAAGGCTGGGCGATTGTGTGCCGGAAGTAACATGACCGATCGTTGCTCCGCTATAATCTTTTATCTCATAACCATGCCGTGGTATCCCCTTTTCCAGCATTTCAAACCCTACCAGTTTTCTTTCCACTCCTTCTGCTTTTTGTTTGGCAAAAATTTCTTTAGCTGTAAAATCTTTTGTGAACTTGGTGATCCATCCCAGCCCTGCATCCAGCGGTGATGTGGTATCATCAATATCATTACCGTATAAACAAAAGCCCATCTCAAGTCTTAATGTATCCCTGGCGCCAAGGCCAACCGGTTTCAATCCTTGCGGAGCACCTGCGGCAAAAATGGCATCCCATATTTTATCAGCCGCCCCGTCTTTATCTTCAAAATAAATTTCAACACCGCCCGCACCAGTATATCCTGTTGCGCTGATCAATACGTTGTCCACTCCTGCAAATTTTCCTTTTACAAACGTGTAATATTTCAGGTTCAGTATGTCCAGGTCGGTCAATGGTTGTAAAATTTTTGTAGCATTCGGACCTTGAATGGCCAAAAGGCAGGTTTTATCGGAGATATTATGCATCTCTGCGTGTTTCTTATTGTGATGCTTTATCCAGTTCCAGTCTTTTTCAATATTGGATGCATTTACCACCAGCATATAAACATTATTCTCTTCAATGCAATACACCAGCAGGTCGTCTACAATTCCTCCCTCATTATTGGGAAGGCAACTGTATTGAGCCTGGCCCGCTTTCAATTTTGCCGCATCATTGCTTGTCACCCGTTGAATAAGATCAAGCGCATTTTCTCCTTTTAAAATAAATTCTCCCATATGGCTTACATCAAATACGCCGGCATTTTTTCTTACGGCGGCATGTTCATCATTAATTCCGGTATAACTGATCGGCATATTGTACCCGGCAAACTCAGCCATTTTGGCTCCAAGAGCAATATGTTTGTGGGTAAATGGAGTATTTTTCATTTTAATATTTAAAGTTGCGCTGCAAATATATACACTACTTCGCTAAGGCTTCGTAGTACAAACGTAAAATAGAAAAGCCCCGTTAACAGGGCCTTTCTTTCCCGGATCTAACGGGATTCAACCTGTCCCGCAAAGGGCGGGACTTCAACCATTCTTATCAAAAAAATTGAACCGGGGAAAACTCAGGTGAGGAACTTCTGGCAAAAGCGTCTTCATTGATTTTCGCTTTTTGTTTGATACGGCCATTTGATTTTTGCCCGTTTTTTTCCAGTTCTTTTATTTTTCTTTCATTCTCTTCATTTTGTTTTCTTAATTCTTCAATTCGTTTTTGGTTCTCATCGTTAGGTAAACTATCTGTTTTTTCGAACCGGTAATCATTATCCGGCTCTGTTGTTTCGGTTTTGCCGTCTGCTGCAACAAGAATACCACCCACCGTCATGGTATAATCCATATTGGTACGGTAAGGAAAATCCTGCCGCTCATTGTTGTTAATTTCCAACCCGGTTATTCTGTTTCTCCTGTAACTCCTTTCCACTTTTATCTGGAAAGAATTTAATTTTCGTTTTACCGATTCATCAAACCTGATCTTCTTCCCTACCGGCACATAGATCTCCAATTCTATATTCTGAACCCTGAATTTACTTTCCTTATCAATAGCATATCCGTTAGCAAGATCAAGGATGCTGTCTTTTGAAGTAACGCTGTATTGAGTTCTCTGCGCCCGGTCCATGGCATCCTGGTATGTCCTTCCGAAACTATATTTCTTCATGATGACCCGGAACGAATCAGTACTTGGATACACACTGAGTTTTACCGCTGCTATTTTTAAAGTATCCGGAGACAGGTCCCAACCATTAGAACCATCATTCATCCAGCCAAAGCCACCGCTGTATTCCAGTTCTGGTTGTGTAACGGCAACAATCATTTTACCATTTGCTGGTTGTGTAACGGGTACCGTGCTGTTTGCATGCTCATATTCACGGAAGTCTTTAAAAATGCTTGTTGCAAACATGATCATTACTACCCAACCGATAAACCATAAACCGCCAAAGGTCCAGCCGAGATAATTATTCCTTGATTTTGCCCGGATGATCCGTCTTATTATCCATGTTATAAAACCTATCAATGGTACTATAAGAAAAAAGATCAACGTGCCCCAGGCAAATAGTTGCTGCCATTTACTGGTCCACAAAAAATTATTGATAGGCCACCAGGCCACGCCACCAAACAATAATGCAAGCAATGAAACAAATAATGCAAAAGCGATTGAGCCGGCGATGAACAGGAAGAATACTTTAAATATCACCCCGATCGCATGGCCGAGGCCACTGCTGCTTCTGCGGGCCGTGTCCTTTACATCGGCAACAAACTCTTTTCCCCTGGTCCCGGCAAATTCTTTTGCTTTGCTGCTTAAGTTTTGTGCCGACTCTTTTACTTCTTCTCCCCATTCTTTCATACGGCCCTTCATGTCTGCCATTCCTTCTTTTACATTCTGCCGGATACGGTTTACGTCAACGGTCTCACCCCGCATTTCCATTTTCTGGTAATCACTGTTGGCTTCCGGCAATACGATCCATAATATGATATAGGTAAGAATAAATACACCAGTCAGCGATCCAAAACCAATATCAATTGCGAAGTCAAAATCATTATCCCAGGTCATCCTGTTCAGGATACGGATAAATATATTCAGCAGGATCGGCGCTGCAAATATTAAACGGATGCCTGTTGCCTTTTTACCAAAATAAGCGGCAAGCCCCCCGGCTACTCCACCAATGATCCTGTTATCCGGGTTCCTGTAAAGTCTTTTCCCGGAATACCCATCAAGATCTTTTGGAGGTAATACGATCCATAAAATGATGTAGGCCAGGAAACCAATACCGGTACCAAATCCTATAATAGCAAATAATAATCTTACAACAGCAGGATCTACGTTGAGATAAGCAGCCATACCACTGCACACACCGCCGATAAATTTATCATTCGTATCACGGTATAACCGGCCACGTGGTTTTTTTTCAGTGTAAGAATAATTTTGCTGGCTACTCTGCTGGGATTGAGATGTAGTTGCGTTTTCTTTTTCTTCCGCTTCAAAATCTTCGACGGTGCCCATGGAAGAAACAATTTCATTTACATCCGCATCTGTAATAGCTGAAGAACCGAGCCTGATCTTATCACTCATTAGTTCCGCAATGCGGCTTTCAATGTCATTGATGATCTCGTCACGACCTTCCTCTTTGGCAAAGTAGCGGCGCAAACTTTCAATATATGCCTGCAACTTTTCATAAGCCGAATCTTCGATCGGTATCACCCGGCCGTTTAAGTTTATGTTGATGATCTTTTTCATTGTATTATTATTTGGTTGAATTAGGTTGATTAGTTGTTCAATGGCTCATCAGATTTTTTGCTGGTCAGAGCATTCACTCCGTTTGAAAGTTCATTCCAGGTTTGCTCCAGTTCTTTGTAAAAACTGTTTCCTTTTTCTGTCAGCAAAAAATATTTGCGTGGCGGCCCCGAGTTGCTTTCAACCCAACGGTAGGTTAGCATTTCTGCGTTTTTCAAACGGGTGAGCAGGGGATACAATGTTCCTTCCAGTATCTGGAGATTGTTGGCCCGCATTTCCTCTACTATATCGCTGGGATAGGCTTCGCCCCGGCGAATAATAGAAAGAATGCAGAATTCCAGTATCCCTTTCCGCATCTGACTTTGTGTGTTTTCAATATTCATATCTCTTCATTTTATCTGGTATGGCACAAAGATAGGGTGATATTTGGTACTATGCAACACAAAGTACTGTGTTTTTAAAAATATTTTCCTGAAATGAGAGTCCATAAGGCCTGAAACACAGTCTGGGCTTGATTAAAATAAAAAATAGAAATTTTTTAAACCGGCTTACCCGGTTTTTATAAATGGTGAAATAGCTGGATAAATGAACCAGTTCGGGCTGTTTTCGATTAATTTGCCATATGAAGAAACTGGTCTTATTGGCGATAATAATGGCATGTCTTTCCTCTTGTTCCAATAAATACCAAGCCCTCAGAGGCCATTACCAATTTAAAAGCCCGGATAGCAAACCCGACTACAGCAACCTGGATTATTGGGCTGCACATCCCTGGAAAAAAGACCCCTCGGATAGTGTGCCTGCGCCATTAAGAAATGAAATACGGGATTCCGTTGCTGATGTTTTCTTCCTGCATCCTACTACATTAACCTCGATTCGAAAACTAAAACACAAGAATGCTGATGTTGATGATGATTATCTCAATGCCAAAACAGATTATTCAACCATTTTATTCCAGGCAAGTGTTTTCAACCAGCAATGCCGGGTATTTGCGCCAAGATACAGGCAGGCACATATCACCAATTTTTTTTCGAAGGACCAGGAAAAAAAAGACAAAGCTTTTGACCTTGCCTATGAAGATCTGAAAAATGCATTTATCTATTATTTAAAAAACTGGAACCATGGAAGACCGGTCATTATCGCTTCACATAGCCAGGGAAGTTTGCTGGGGGAACGTTTATTAAAAGAATTCTTTGAAGACAAACCACTTCAAAACAAATTGATCGCAGCTTATATAATTGGCTGGCCGGTTCCAAAAGAATACTTCACTTCCCTGAAAATGTGCGCTGATTCATTGCAGACCGGCTGCATCTGCAGCTGGCGGACACTCCGTAAAGGTTTTCTTCCTTCTTATCTAAAAAAAGAAAAGGGCAACTCCTATGCTACCAACCCGCTTAACTGGGTCACTACGAATGAATATGCTTCTAAGAAATTGAATAAAGGAAGTGTGCTGACCAGGTTCAACAAAATATATTACCAGACCTCCGATGCGCAGATCAGCAATGGGTTGTTGTATGTAAAAAAACCAAAGTTTCCCTGGAGCTTTGTATTCCTGATCAGGAACTACCATGTCGCTGATATTAATTTATTCTACCTGAATGTCCGGGAAAATATCAGGCAACGGATAAAAGCTTACCAGGAAAAATAATTACTTGTTTCTTTCAAGATATAGGGTCTCTTTATCCCGGGGCTTTACCACTGCATACCGGGTGACTGCGTGAATGGTCATTTCATCAAGTATGTCAACTACATTTTTGTAAGTTGTTTCTTTTCCAGGTTTGATGATAACCACCATTTCATTTCTTCCTCCTTTGACACTGTCAAGTTGTAGTTGTTTTTCCCCAATTATTTTTCCGACCCCGTTCTTTTCGTCCCATGAAATTTGAACCACCGGATTCTTTATACCGGCCTCTTTTTCTTCTCCATAATAATAAAATAGTTTATTGTCTGCCCCGGTTAAAAAGGTAATTGTCTTAGACGCTGCTGAAGGAGTCGACGGTCCGTCATACGGCATAATAAGGTTCATCGCTTTGGGCCGGCTTAGTTCTGTTGTGATAACAAAAAAACTGATCAGTAAAAACCCAAGATCAACCATCGGGGTCATGTCAATTTTCAGGTTATGCTTTTTCATACGCCGTACCCCGGCTTTGCTCCTGGGCGAAGTCGAAGGGTCATTTATCGCAATATTTATATTGCTCATATAATCTTTTCATTTAGATACAGATGGCGCCCGTTTCCACAATAAAATCACTGTCCGGCATGATGATTGTCATGGTTTCCGGGGGTCGTTGTTTTTACTTTTATGTATAATATTTTAGTTATGAAAACGATAATCATTCCAACCGATTTTTCTCCTGTTGCCACCAATGCCCTTCATTATGGTATTGAGATGGCAAAAACCATTCATGCAAGTCTTTTGCTCCTCCATGTATATAATATCCCGGTAAGCTATTCAGAGGTACCGCTTATGCTGGTATCGGTGGAAGAATTGCAAAAAAGCGCTGAGGGCAAGCTGGACGAACTTAAAAAAGAAGTAGAACATATCACTTCCGGTGCGCTGAAAGTTTATACAGATGCCCGTCTGGGTAATTTAACAGACGAGTTGCAGGATATCAGCAACAAGGTTAATCCTTTTGCGATCGTAATGGGAACCAAAGGGAGTTCAGGTATTGAAAAAGTTCTTTTCGGAAGCAATACACTTTCAGTCATCCGTCATTTAACATCGCCGGTCATTTGTGTTCCCCCGGGTAAAACATTTGGAACGGGTATTAAGAAAATTGGTTTTGCCTGCGATTTCCGGGATGTAGTGAAAGCAACTCCCGCCCAATCCATTAAGGAATTTGCCAAAGAATTCAATGCCGAGTTGCATGTACTAAACGTTGATTATCACAACCAGCGTTTTGATCCCGAATCAAAAGAAGAATCGTTGCTGCTGCATACCATGCTGGAAGATGCAAAACCCGAATACCATTTTATCGAACATAAAGACATTGAAGATGGCATCAACGAGTTTGCAGAAACAAATAACCTTGACCTGGTCATTTCAATTCCAAAGAAACATAAATTGCTGGAAGGGTTATTTAAAACAAGTTCAACGAAACAGCTTGTCTTTCAGTCACACATTCCGGTAATGTGTGTACATGAATAAATATTTTTCGTTCTTCTTTATTCAACCAATACAAAGGCCGCCCAGTAATAGGGTGAATATTTTTTTCGCATATCGGCCTGCGCCTTTGCAAAGGCGGCATCGATCGTTTTTCCTTTGAGCCAATAACTATAAAAAGCGGTCATCAATTCTGAGGTTTCTTTATCAGGAACTTTCCATAAACTGACGATCATTTTTTTTACACCCGCTATCTTAAAAGCACGTTGCAATCCAAATACGCCCTCCGTGCCTTTTACATCACCCAATCCTGTTTCGCAGGCGCTGAGCACAACCAGTTCTGTATTGCTTAAGTTCAGTTGTGATATTTCGTAAGCTGTTACTATGCCATCTTCCATTCCTTCTATTGGTAGTTTGCCGCTCCATGCATAATTACCTCCCGAGAGTATCAAACCGCTTCTCAATAAAGGATTGACAGCCGTGACAAATGCATTTCTCCCCGGGATCGCCGTATTGTTTTTGTTATTTTTTTCACGAAGAAAAAAACCATGTGTAGCAACAAATATTGACTGCGGTGATCTTTCACCCATATCCTTCAGGTTTTCTTCCGAAGCAGCGAGTCCTGTATATACACGGGAGGGGATCTTGTTATTGTCGAATAATTTTTTAATGTTCTTTATTTCCTCTCCTGTTCCCGAAAGCCGGGGCCATTCGCCGGTATTCATCTCGCTGTTGCCCGGTGTATAAATGCTGGTTGAAAAATTTTCCTTAGGCTGCATTCCTTTTTTTTGCCGGGCAAGCTGAATGCTATCCATGGAAAAAACAGCATCACCAAACAAAGAAATGCTGCTGGGCTTTTTATTTGTGCCGGCAGGATCCCTGAAAAGCAATTGTCTTGTGCTGGTATATTGACGAAGCTGGTAACGATCCATTAAGATAGATACACTGTCTGTTGCCAGCGCCTGGAAAGCGATATTGTATAATTTCCCCGCCGGTGAATAGGATATTTTTTTTATACCCTTAAGATATGACTCAAGTGGCTGCCAGATGAGGTAATATAATTTGCCGGACAAAGTTGTTGTATCATTAACTGCTTTTGTTGTACCGGGATAAAATGTTTTTACAAAAACTTCCGATGTGCCGGCGGCTTTACCGGTTAGTTTTAGCAATTGCTTTTCTTCAAACAAAGGGACAAAAGCAGGAATGCTATCATTTTTTTTCAGGATAAACGCGGCGTAAATAATACTATCGGTTACATCTTTAGTAAATAATCGGAAGCTAACGAATTCTATGGCCGCTTCACCTGTATCAAGTTTCTTTTGAACATCTTCCATTTTTACCCCGATCCCTGATCTCATATTTCGGAAAGAAGAAGAAAGCCGGACCAGTTCTTTTTCGAGGTTCTCCGTCTTCTCTTCTAATTGTTTCAGGCTTGTCCGACGTTTTACATCGGGTAATGAATATTCTTTGGCCAAAACCTTTTTATTCGCCTGCCATTGAGCCAGCTTGTTTTCAATTACGGTGTCTTTGCTTGACCGAATAGCTTCCAGTACGTTTTTGCTGTCGGTCAGTAACAGGGATTTTACCAGTAGTTGTATATTATAGTTCTCCCGGTAAAAAGATGCCGGGGCGGCCGGATAATTATATAACAAGCTGAGGTTACTCTCCTGTAAAAAAATATTTGATGTGAGATAATTCGCCTTTTCTTCTTCGGACAGGACGGCAAACATGTTCAGCAGGTTGAATTCTTTTATTTTATTTACTTCAGATAAAAGCGATATGGCTTCGCTGTAGCGACCGGCTCTTTGGTATAAAACAGCGAGGTTGTTGATCGTTGCTGCATAAGAATTATGAAGGCTGCCTGCTGTCGCTTTTGTAAGCTCTGCGGATCTGATATATGTTCTCTCTGCTTCTGTGATCCTGTTCGTATGGCTGTATAAATAAGCAATGTCATTTAAAGCTGCAGCGTATGCTTCTCCTGTTTTGTTTTTCTTTTCCTCAATGGCAGCAACCTTTAACAGCAATGGCTCAGCTTTACTGTACTGTTCCATGGCCAGGTAAAGCTGCCCGAGCGTTTTTGTAATGCTGATCCGCTGTGGCCAGTTCTCATCATACTCTTTTTCTGCTATGCTCATGGCAACAAGTAATGTTGCTTCCGCTTTTTCATATTCAACCAGCATGTCATATTCTGAACCAAGATTAGTAAGGCACGTTATATACTCCGGGCTGCCGGGTCCTTTCGTTTTTTTGAAAATTTCAGCGGCTCTTTTGTAATAGCTTTCTGCTTTTTCGTGTTGACCTAAATCAGAATACAATACAGCCAGGTTATTCAGGCTGTTGGCATAGTCATCGCTTTCTTCCCCACTTGCTTTTTTCCTTAGTTCCATTGCCTTCAACATCAGGGGTTCGGCTTTTTCAGGATGGCCCATGTTTTTATAAACGATACCGAGGTTATTCATACTGGTAGTATAAGCGGGATCGTTCACGCCTTTTGTTTTTTCCAGTATCTCCATGGATCGTATAAAAATGGGAACCGCTTTTTCATACTGGCCAAGACTTTCATAAACTTTTGCAAGCTTGTTGGAGGCAGATGCATATTCCGGGTCTGATTCTCCTGCTGTTCTTTTATAATACTCCCTTGCTTCGGCAAGCAGGGGAACGGCTTTATCATCTTCTCCCATTGTATTGTAAACGATCGCCAGGACGCTGATCCCATCAATATATTCTTTGCTGTTTTCTCCTGCGATCTTTTTGTTGATCCTGTTCATCTCAATCAACCGTTCTTCTGCTTTTTGGAATTCCCGGGTAAGCATGTAGGTCCCGGAAAGGAACCGGAGATATTTTGTATACATGGCACTTTCAGCGCCATACTTTTCCTTTACTATTATCAAAGCTTTTTCAGCAAAGGGAATTACCTGTTCATATTTTTTTTCCTTGTAATAATAAGCGACACTATCGAGTACTTCTGACGCTGTTTGACTTTTTACGGCAAGGGTGCTGAAGACCAGTAAGAGAAAAAGGAAGTATTTCATCTTTTGCAAGTCTGTTGTATTCCAACAGGATTTATTAAAACTCTGCGCTTCCCGGTGTTCTTGGAAAAGCGATCACATCCCGGATATTTGTCATGCCGGTTACAAACTGGATCATTCTTTCAAAACCAAGACCGAAGCCCGCATGTGGTACGGTGCCGAAACGTCTTGTATCCAGGTACCACCAAAGTTCTTCAGCGGGAACATGCATTTCCTTCATCCTTTGCTCCAGCTTATCCAACCGTTCTTCTCTTTGAGAGCCGCCGACTATTTCTCCAATGCCCGGAGCAAGGATGTCCATAGCAGCAACTGTTTTCCCATCATCATTCTGCCGCATGTAAAATGCTTTGATCTCTTTGGGATAATTGGAAAGGATAACAGGTTTTTTAAAATGTTTTTCCACTAAATATCTCTCATGTTCACTTTGCAGGTCCATGCCCCAGCCCGTGATCTCGTATTGAAACTTCTTTTTCTTGTTATGGTTGCTTTCTTTTAAAATATCAATGGCATCAGTATAGGTGAGGCGTTCAAAACTATTATTCAGTACAAATTCCAGTTTTTCGATGAGACCCATTTCACTTCTCTTATCCTGTGGTAATTGTTTTTCTTCTTCTGCTAATCGTTGTGCCAGGAATTCCAGGTCTTCCCGATTGTTATCCAAAGCATATTTAATAAGATACTTAATGAATTCTTCGGCAAGGTTCATATTATCTTCCAGGTCATAGAAAGCCATTTCGGGTTCTATCATCCAGAATTCAGCAATATGTCTTGTTGTATTACTGTTCTCTGCACGAAATGTAGGACCAAATGTATAGATGTCCCCAAAAGCGGTGGCAGCTAATTCTCCTTCCAGTTGCCCGCTGACAGTCAGGTTGGTGGCACGGCCAAAAAAATCTTCTTTGAAATTCACAGCGCCATTTTCATTACGGGGCGTATTGTCAAATGGAAGTGTTGTTACTTTAAACAATTCACCAGCGCCTTCTGCATCACTGCCTGTAATAATCGGCGTGTGCATGTAAACAAACCCTTTATCATTATAAAATTTATGAATAGCAAATGCCAGTGCATGACGGACACGGAATACCGAACCAAATGTGTTGGTACGAAAACGCAGGTGAGCTTTTTCCCGTAAAAATTCCAGGCTCGGCCTGTTCTTTAGTTGTAAAGGATATTTTTCAGCATCGCTGTCTCCCAAAATTTCTATCGTTGCTGCTTTTATATCCATCTTTTGTCCCTTGCCCAATGATGGCTCAGCAATACCTGTAACTTTCAACGAAGCCGAAGTGGTTATTCTTTTCAGCAGCTCATCATCAAACTTGCCCAACTCTACTACGATCTGCAGGTTATTATTGGTGCTGCCGTCATTCAAAGCTATAAACTGGTTGTTGCGAAATGTTCGCACCCATCCCATTACGGTTACCTGTTGCCCGGTTGGTTCCTGTGCCAGCAGTTCTTTTATTTTTATCCTTTTGTTGAACATTTTGAAATTTAAGAGCGCCAAAGGTAAGATTCATCAGGGAACCGGAGGATGAATGTAGGCCTGCAAATCCTGTCAGACGCTCTTCGAGACGTCAGACAGGATTTGGCCAGAAATTTTTGATTTTCAGAAATTAGCCGTATCATTGCATTGGAAAGAGGCTGATAAGTATAGTTCTCCCAAAGATGTGATTCCCGTTTACCCGCCGATTTCACTCAACATAAACCCAAAATTTTCAGTTTTAAGATTGGTACTGCGAGTTGTGACTAACCTCAAGATGTTTATATGTATGATATTCTACAACTGAACGACATGCTCGTTCCCGAACTGCTGGATATTGCCGAGCAGTTAAAAATACCGAACACAAAAAAACTTGGCAAGCAGGAACTGGTCTATAAGATCCTCGACAGCCAGGCCATTGCCGGGTCGAAAGGCGCTAAACCCAGCGATGACGGCAAACGCAAGCGGATCATTAAAACCACTACCGGTATCAGCAGCGAAGAAGCGGTTGTAGAAAGTGGTGGTGAGGAAAAAACAATCATTAAAAAACCCAATATGCCCCCGAAAAAAGAAGAAAAACTCCCTATTAAAAAGACCCGCAAAAAGCCGGATGAAAAAGAAGTCGCATCAGAAGTTGCTGTAGAAACACAACCAACCGAAACGCAGGAAGATAATAAATCTGAAGAGAGCCGGTTGGCCCAGGCGATCCTTAATGAAGGTAACCAGCAATCAGCCGAAAATCCTGCCGGTGTTGGTCAAAATAAATTTTACCCTCCCCGCCGTGAACAACAGTTCAATGTTGAATTTGACGGTGTAATATTAAGTGAAGGTGTATTGGAAATGATGCCCGATGGTTATGGTTTCCTCCGTTCATCTGATTACAACTATTTATCTTCTCCCGATGATGTATATGTATCTCCTTCGCAGATCAAATTATTCGGATTAAAGACTGGTGATACGGTACATGGCGCTGTTCGTCCGCCGAAAGAAGGAGAAAAATATTTTGCTTTATTAAAAGTGGATACGATCAATGGCAAAAGTCCCGAGGAAGTTCGTGACAGGGTTCCATTTGATTATTTAACGCCACTGTTCCCATACGAAAAATTAAACCTTTTCACGACTGCCAGCGATTATTCAACACGGATCATGGACCTGTTCACACCGATAGGTAAGGGCCAGCGTGGATTGATCGTGGCGCAACCAAAAACCGGTAAGACGATGTTATTGAAAGCGGTGGCCAATGCCATTGCAGCCAATCATCCGGAATGTTACCTGATGGTAGTTCTTGTTGATGAACGTCCGGAAGAGGTGACCGATATGGAAAGAAGCATCAAGGGTGAGGTCATTGCTTCTACGTTTGATGAACCAGCTGAAAAACATGTGAAGGTTTCAACGATCGCTCTGCAAAAAGCAAAACGATTAGTAGAATGTGGGCATGATGTTGTGATATTGCTTGACTCCATTACCCGTTTGGCAAGGGCGCATAACACAGTGGCTCCTGCATCAGGTAAAGTATTATCCGGTGGTGTGGAAGCGAATGCGATGCAAAAACCAAAACAATTTTTTGGTGCGGCCCGTAAAATTGAGAATGGCGGTTCATTAACTATTATCGCAACGGCATTAGTTGATACAGGAAGTAAAATGGACGAGGTGATCTTTGAAGAATTCAAGGGAACAGGTAATATGGAATTGCAGCTTGACAGGAAACTTTCCAACAGGCGTATCTATCCTGCTATTGACCTGGTGGCATCTTCCACCCGTCGTGATGATCTGCTGCTGGACAAAGATGTGTTGCAAAGAATGAACCTGCTCCGTGTTTATCTTACCGATATGAATACCGAAGAGGCTATGAGAGAATTGCAGAACCGGATGAAGGGAACGAAAAACAATGAAGAGTTTCTGGCGAGTATGAACCGGTAAAGCGGATTTGAAAATGTGACGATGTCATAATTTGAAAATGAATACAGGGCCACCCTTTATCGGAGTGGCTTTATTATTTATTGTTCGCCAGATCAAAGATTATTTTCAAATCCTCAAATTCATTAATTTTCAAATTGCTTTATGGCGATCGAGAAAGTACATATTGAACAATTTCTTGAACTGGCAAAGCAATATCCCGTCATTGACGTTCGCAGCCCGGTAGAATATAAACATGCACATATTCCGAATGCGTATAGTTTGCCATTGTTTACTGATGAAGAAAGAAAAGTTGTCGGCACTACTTATAAACAACAAAGCCGTGAACAAGCTATTAAGGTTGGATTAGATTTCTTTGGGCCGAAGATGAAGCTTATGGTTGAAAAAGCTGAAGAAATAATTGGCAATAGACAACAGGCAATAAACAATCCTTCTAATACCGAAAGCTCTTTGCCCATTGCCAATTGCCTATTGCTTTACTGCTGGCGCGGCGGCATGCGCAGCGCAGGTGTTGCCTGGTTATTGGATCTTTATGGTTTCAAAGTTTATACGCTTGTTGGCGGTTATAAAAAATTCAGAAATTATGTCCTGGATACTTTCAAAATTCCTTTCCACTTCAACATACTTGGTGGTTATACCGGCTCGGGGAAAACAGGGTTATTAAAAGCATTACAACAAAAGGGGGAGGGAGTTATTGACCTGGAAGGTTTTGCTAATCATAAAGGTTCTGCTTTTGGAAATATCGGTATGCCGGCTCAGCCAACACAGGAGATGTTTGAAAATCTTCTTGCTACAAGCCTTAACGATGTAGGAAGTCAGAAGTCGGAAGTCGGAGGCTCTCTGAACTCTGACCTCATACCTCAGACCTCTGGTATCTGGCTCGAAGATGAAAGCCAGCGCATCGGCCTGGTCAACATCCCAAATGAGCTTTGGAAAAACATGCGGCAATCTGCTGTTTATTTCCTGGATATCCCTTTTGAAGAACGCTTGAAACATATTGTGCAGGAATATGGTAACCTGGATCAGGAAAAACTAATTGATGCCATTAGCCGGATCTCTCAAAAATTGGGCAATTTAAATGCAAAAACAGCTATTTTGCTGCTAAAAGAGGGCAAAATCACCGAAAGTTTCGACATTTTGCTGAAATACTACGATAAGCTTTATTTCAAGTCTTTGCACAATCGGGAAGGGATAAATTCGTTATTACATACAGTTGAATGTAAATCCATAACCCCTGAAAATACCAGCCTTCTTGCTCTTCAGTTCCAACATCAATATCAAACATCTTAAGCTTACGGCGTTATTCCTGTTATCGCCGCTGTTCTTTTTTGCCCAATCGCTTACCGGTCTGTGGACAGGAGCATTAAGCAATGACAGCGCTACTATCCGGAAAGATCAGTCATTTGAAATCGCATTGACGGAATACCGGGGCAAAGTATATGGTTATTCCCGCAGCGAATTTATCGTTAATGATACTTTGTATTACATTGTAAAAAGAGTAAAAGGAACCATTGATGGTGATGTGTGTGAAGTAACAGACGACGATATTATTTCTTATAACTTTCGCGGAAAATTGGATAAGGGTGTAAAAGTAACCAGCATTTTTCGCCGCAACGAGGCAGACAGTACCTGGTATTTGGATGGCACCTGGAAAACAAATGCAACCCGGAAATATTATGCAGTAACCGGCAAAGTTGGTTTGCAGGAAGAAAAAGATCTGAATGCATCAAAACTTTTTCCGCACCTGGAAGAACTGAACCTGGCGAACGATGTCGCTTTTTATAAGGATAGAAAAGAAGGTCCCCCCATTGTTAAAGTCGCTCATCCTGAAAAAATAAAAACCGAATACAATGATCGCCCTCAGCCTTTAGTGATCAACAACGATATTGCAATTGTTCCTGCTAAACCAAATTTACAAAAAGCAGAACCCGGTCCTGTCCCCGTTTTAGCTAATGAAACAATTGATGACATCGCAAAAGTTGAGTCGCAGGCAGAGCCGCGTGCTGATAAAAACCCGGTTGCCGATCTGCCAAAAACCGATATAAAGAATATTCCTTCGGCCTCTGTTTCTGTTATTCCCATGCAGGTAACAAAAACAATTGCCGAAACCAAAAAGCCGGAGTTAATTGTAGCACCTGAGAAAACAACTACATCTGTTGGTACTGTTACAGAAAAAAATGAAATAAAATCAGAGCCCATTGCTAAAACAGCAGAGAAACAGGAACAGTCTATTGTAAAAAATCAACCATCGTCTATAAAACAAGCTTCTGCAATTGTAAATAACCCTGATACAAAAACGGTTGCTGTTGTAAACAATCCTGCTCCTGAAAAGAAAGAATCCCGCCCGGATATCCCGGTCGGGCAGGTAAAATCACAGCCGATTGCTAAAACAGTAGTGAGCCAGGAAAAGCCAGTTGTAAAAACACAATCAGCACCAACAAAACAACCTGATGCAATTGTAAAGAAGACGGATACAAAGAGTGTTGCTATCAACAATCCTGTTCCTGAAAAAAAGGAACCCGAAACGGTTGCCAAACCAATAATACCAGAAGTTAAGAAGCCGGCTGCTGATGTAACAGCTAAAGCCGCTGTTATTGAAGGAAGAAAATCAGAATTCACACAGGTTGTGAACTTTAAAGCCGACAGTCTTGAGTTGTCTCTTTATGATAATGGAGAAATTGATGGCGATACGGTAAGTGTGTTTATGAATGGAGAAGTACTTATGTCAAGACAAGGTTTGAAAGCAAGTGCTATTAAGAAAACCATTTACATAACTCCGGATAATGAAGATTTTACATTGGTCTTGTTTGCAGATAATTTAGGAAAGTATCCTCCCAACACCGGCCTGCTGGTAGTACATGACGGGGATGATGTTTATAATCTTCGTTTCAGCTCTGATTTTCAGAAAAGTTCCGGGATAGTATTCAAGAGAAAAAAATAAATTTTACCGCAGAGGTGGGGAGTCGCTGAGTCTTTAACCTTCCTGATCAAAAACCCTGCGCCTCTGCATCTCTGCGGTTACATTCTCCCCAACTATTCCGAGATTTGCAGCATGACTCAAGATCTTGTACGATTGACGCAATACTCTCACGGCGCAGGATGCGGCTGCAAAATTTCTCCAAAGGTTTTAGATGAAATACTGAAAAGCAGCATTGCTTTACCCGACAATAATAAATTACTGGTCGGCAATCACAGTAAGGATGATGCAGCAGTATATGACCTGGGAAATGGAATGGCGTTGATCTCTACCACTGATTTCTTTATGCCGATCGTTGATGATGCCTTTGATTTTGGAAGGATCGCTGCGGCCAATTCCATCAGTGATGTGTATGCCATGGGCGGAAAACCATTGATGGCGATCGCTATCCTCGGCTGGCCGGTGGGAAAGTTGCCGGTTGAATTGGCACAAAAAATAATTGAAGGCGGAAGAACGATTTGTGCTGAAGCTGGTATACCATTGGCAGGCGGACATAGTATTGATTCGCCGGAACCTATCTTTGGTTTGGCAGTGACCGGTATTGTTCCGATTGAATATTTAAAGAAGAATAATACGGCGCAGGAAGGCGATCATTTATTCCTAACCAAGCCACTTGGCGTTGGCATTTTATCTACCGCACAAAAAAGAGGTTTGTTGAAAGAAGAGCATTTGCCAATAATGATCGGACAAATGACAACGCTGAATAAAATAGGTGAGGAGCTTGGTAAAATAAAAGGCGTGACCGCCATGACAGACGTTACCGGTTTTGGTTTACTGGGACATTTAATTGAAATGGCCGAAGGCAGTGGACTAAGTGCAGAAATTTATTACAACAAAATACCTGTGGCAGCAGGAGTGAAAGAATATATTGCTCAACGAATTTTCCCGGACGCCACTACCCGTAATTGGAGCAGTTACAGCGATAAAGTAAAATTTGAAAAGGGAGTGAACGTGATGGAGGCTTTTACTTTGCTGCCTGATCCGCAGACGAACGGCGGGCTGCTCCTAAGTGTAAATGAGAAAGATCTTGAACAGGTAAAAACTTTGTTACAAGAAAATGGCATTTCTTCCGTTATAGCGATAGGCAGAATGCTGACAGCTAATGAAAAAGTGGTTTGGGTGAAATAATAACCGAAACGTCTATTACATGAGGCATTTCATACTACTACTAACGATATCGGCTTTAACCATTCATTCTTCTTTCGGTCAAAGTCATCCCGATTGGGAAGAAAGCGATAGGAAGATCATCGCCATTCTAACATCCATTAACAGGGAAAATCCCAGAGAGGTCGAAGCCGCTTTTGCCATAAATGGAAATATTCCAAAACAAAACCTGGGTTTTGGATGGAAACAATCTTTCCTGGCTTTAACAGGTGGTTATATACATATCTATGCGTGCTTATATTATTACAATGACAATATTGTAAGCTATACAATTCAACCTGAACTGCCTTACCAGCGGGATCTGAAAGAAAAATATTTAAATTGGTATGGTCGTGATTATACATTATTTGATACCGTAGTATATGAATATAGAAATACGAAGGTGGAGAAAGTGGTTATGAGACCGTTTAAATATCATGAAGATGAAATTCTGAAACCTTTGACAGAGTTTGTAAATAAGGATGAAATAAAGTTGTCGGAAAAAATGCTCGAATATATGTCCCCGGGGTCCGGCATGGAGTATGGCTGGGGTGGTGGATATCCCCCTACGATGTTTCGCAATCGTAAAGCCTTTAATCAACTAAAGGATAGTTTGACAATGGATGAAGCAAGGGTTTTATTATACTCGATAAACCCTGCCAGCAGGCTGACGGCAATAGAATTTTACAGGAAAAAAGATCCAACTCTTTTGCAAGAGCCGGATATTAGTTGCTGGATCGAAAGGATATACGAAGAAGTGCCCGAAATATTTACCCTGAACGGGTGTTTAGGAAGATTGCAAAACTGCCGGGAGCTTGTAGAAAAATACTCAAAGATCGATCTTAAATAAACCATTGAATACAAGAATTTGCATATTGACACTCCTCTCTTTGACCTTTCTATTTGGTTCCTGTAACAATGCTAAAAAGAAGGCGGAGGATAGCGCCGAAAAAATAAAGAAGAAAATCATTGAGAAAAAGGATAAGCTCATTGATGAAGTGATGCCGATCTTCAATTCAGACGTTCCTGATACAAAGTCAAATAAAAAGCGTTTCAAAGAATTTCTTAAAACAGAAGCAACCGCAGATGTAAAAAATCTTTACTGCTATGACGATGCGATCGGTATTGATGCTGACTACCAGTTCGCATTTACGTGCAATGATTCGACAATTCAAAAGATCATTACAAATCTTGGGTTGACGAAAACGGTTAAAGAAAATATTATAGGTTTAAGTTTTGCATCTGATTTTCCCTGGTGGGACACCGCACATATCAATCGATTAGAACCTTATTGGAAAAAGGGAGAGCATGAAACCTATTGGTATTTGTGGTTTGACGAAAAAACAAAAAAGGCTTATTTCTTCACTTTTGATATGTAAGAATTATTTTCTCCCTAAAAACACCTCCGCCATCATACACCTAACACTGCCGCCTTCTACTTCTTCAATCGTTGGCACAGCAATGGGCAACAATTTTGCATAAGCTTCCAGCATTTGTTTTTGTTCTTTCCGCAAAGAATCAAAAGCGGTCTTACTCATGACCAATATCTTTTCTCCTTTTTTATTTTTTACCGGCAACATATTACCTGCAAAGCGATGCATCTGTTCTCTTGTGATCGCAATGATACTGTGACCCGTTGATTCCAGCAGTTGCCGCACAGCTATCAGTTCCCATTCTTCATCAATAGCTTCTTCACAAAGCACGGCAAAATTTTCTCCAAGCGTCATCGCTACGTTGGTATGATACACCGGCATTCCGTTTTTATCCGTGGCCAGGAAAACAATGGCCTGGTAACCATTAGTGGCTGCAAACTTTTCCAATACAGAAAGATTTGTCCTTTCCGACACGGCCGCATAGATCATCTTGTTGTCATGATCAAATACCATACTTCCGGTTCCTTCCAGGAATCTTCCTTCCACCTCAAACTCACTCCAGTCCTGCAGATCTTTTACGATAAATTGATCAGCCAGTATTTTTATAATATCATCTCTTTTCTCCAGCCGGCGGCTGGGAGCATACATGGGAAAAACGGTAACAATACCATCCGGAGAAGTGCTGAGCCAGTTGTTGGGAAAAATAGCATCGGGTTTGGCTGGTTCTTTGGTATCCTCGATCACCACCACATCTATATCATGGTTTCGCAGGGTTTGTACCATGTTATCAAATTCCAGTAAGGCTCTTTGTTGTATCCCGGTAGCTATCGGGGCCTCTTTACTGATGGCGGGGTTGGATTGAAAGTAATTATTGACTGCTGTTTCTTCATTGAATCCAAATGCAGCTGGGCGAATCATTAATATGGTGGATGCGAGGGGCAGTGTGGTAGTTTTGGGGAACGCAGATCATCATGATGGTTAAGATGGTCTATGATCAATTATCTGCGTCAATCATCAAAATCATAAATATCAGCGTTCTGTTATTGCATCAATTTTTTTGGCAAGCTTGTGGTCTTTGTCTGTAACAATATCTCCTGCATCATGGGTGTTGAGCCAGATCTCTACCGTATTCCACACGTTGGTCCACAACGGATGATGATCCATTTTCTCGGCTTCTAACGCCACCCTCGTCATAAAAGCAAAAGCTTCACTGAAGTTTTTGAACTGAAATTTTTTATACAGTTTGTTGTCTTTTTCTTGCCACATGGTATATATTTTGAGATTTTGGAATTGGGAAATTTAGAAATTGTTCTAAAAGACCAAATGTTCTTTGTTTTTTATTTTTTCATTAGTTAGTTCTAATACCAATTGTACGCTGTTAATGGTTTTGATGGTTTGAATCGTTTCCTGCAATGATTCATCGCTTACCTCATCTCCTTTCATCAGCCATAAAAAGTCAAGGTGTTTGAATTCCGGTAATAGATATTCCCCGTCAAACTGGTTCTTGTACACATAATGTGATAAGAAACGGGTGGGCTCACAATATTCATAGACCGTAAAAAAATAGCTCCGCTTTTTTTTGGTAAGCTGAATTTCCAGGTCGTTATTGATGCGGAAGTTTAAACCGATCGTACTGTTGAGGTTCCAGCAAAACTGGTAATCTTTGACAGGAGCCATGATACCGATCAGCCTGGTATCGGAAAAAAATTCATCAGTAAGTTTTTCGGTATCAAGGACCAGTTTGAGGTTGCGGTCTGACATAAACTGAAATTCTTGTCCAAGTTACAATTTAAAATTCAACCACCGCTTCCTTGATCTCATTGCCTCTTTTAAATTTCACTTTTGTCTTCTCCCCTTTCTTGAATTTACCCAGGGCCTGCATATAATTTTCGAGCGAAGAAATATTATTGTCTCCCAACTGGATAATAATATCTCCGGTTTGCAGTCCTGCTTTCTGTGCCGGCTTTCCATCGCTTACTCCATCCGCTCTTACTCCCGTACCGGCAAATGTATAATCCGGCATAATCCCCAGTGAAACGCTGAACCTGGCAGAAGTAGTGGTTTGAGTTTCTCTTGTTTTGGTAAAAGCCAGTTTTGGTTTATCGTTCAGTGATTCTATTACAGAATAAACATGCTGAACAACAACCTGCTCCCCGGAATAATTGATCTTATCCGCATCATCGGACGGTTTATGATAATCAGTATGCAGACCGGTAAAATAAAACAGGACAGGAATATCTTTTCTGTAAAAAGAAGTATGATCGCTGGGACCGGTGCCGCTACTGTCAAATTTGATCGTTAATGATGGAGCCGTTTTCTTTGCATTGTTCGGAGGATCAAAATAATCTTTGCTGATAACAGCTGACCATTCCGGTGAAGTGCCATAGCCACCAATGGTCAATACTTTTGTACTGTCATTCAATCTTCCCACCATATCCATATTGATCATGTAGTTTACGGTATTCAGGTCGATCGTTGGATGCTCGGTAAAATATTTTGAACCAAACAATCCCAGTTCTTCTCCTGAAAAAGCAATGAAGAGGTAATTGTTATTAGTTGCGTTAGACGACTTTAGTTTCCTGGCCAGTTCTATCAGGGCTGCTGTTCCACTTGCATTATCGTCGGCGCCATTGTGAATGGCCGGTTCCTTACTTGTGTTTCTTGAATTTCCATCTTCTCCATAACCGAGGTGATCATAGTGTGCGCCAAGGATCACGGTTGTCTCGGCATCGTTATCGATATAGCCGATCACATTGTGACCAAGCCTGTTCTTCTCGCTGATCAATGTTCTCAGTTTAATATTCAGTGTTGCCGATTTATCAGAGAAATATTTTTTTGCAGCTTCTTTTGAAACATAGACAGCAGGAATGGCTAATTTTTCTGATTTGTCCTTTGGATCAAATGCCAGTTTATCATCTATATCAGAAGAATTGTAAAAGATCATAGCCACAGCTCCCCTGTCATTGATCCCTTTAAAATTGTTATGGATATAATCAACAAGGTCAAAATGAGGATTGTCCTTGTTGGCCTCCAGTGTTTCTTTCAGATCAAAGAACCAGGGCATGCCTACTTCCTGCAGGGCAACGGATGGCAAGGCTTCTATTTTCTGATCGGGACAAAAGGGAAATGGGAAATAATCTTTTTTAGTTTCAAGTTTATCTCCGTTTATTATTAATTCAGAGACATCATTTATTTGTTTGCCATCGTTTACAATAAAACTCTGCGGATAGTATTCTGTTCCTTTTGGCGTCAGCCCGATCTCTTTGAACTGGCTGATGATATATTGCATGGCCAGTTCTTCACCATGGGTTCCGGTTCGTCTTCCTTCCAGCTTATCATCAGCGAGGTATTGGATATGAGCTTTAAGATTATTGGCCGTTTGTGTATCGGTCTTGCTGATATTCTTTGGCCCGGAACAAGCAGCCAGCAGAAATGTAATTAAAAGGAGTTTTGAAAAGGAAGGATACATAATTTGTTGTTGTTGGGCAAAGTTATCGGAGTGATGACAGTTGAGAAGTTATTTATTGTAAAAATTTATGCGGCCTCACCCCACGATGCCTCTGATTTTTGTAAACTCCGATTCCCCTCTCCGGCCGGAGAGGGGGTGCGGAGTCTCTGCCATTAATAAATCATGTTGGGGTGAGGCGTTGATGACCAATGAACCGAACGATGAAGTGAGTGACCTTCGCTTCGCTCTGGGTAATTCCGATAACTATCGGAAGCGACACTATTGCTGAGCAATGAACAGAAAGATGAAAGGAGCGACTCTTCCACTGGAAGAGTCGAAGGCAAGGGACGATGCCCAAAGAACGGGACGCTGGTTACCAAAACTTCTCCCGATACAGTTGCTTAAAAATCGCAATTCGTAAGGAGGTTTGTCATGGCCATTTTACATTTGCAGACTCTGGATAAAGGTGAAATCTGACAAGCTCCATATTGCATTGGTGGGGAATCCCAACAGCGGAAAAAGTTCTCTTTTTAACTGCCTGACCGGGCTGAATCAAAAAGTGGGTAATTTTCCCGGAGTTACTGTTGATAAAAAAACCGGAACCACATTTTTGTCCGGGAAGATCGCTTCTGAAGTGATCGACCTTCCCGGCACTTACAGTCTTTATCCCCGCAGGCAGGATGAATGGGTGAGTTATAAAGTGCTGTTGAAACAGGATGCTTCTTTAAGTGCCGATGTGGTGGTGGCCGTTGCTGACGCCAGCAGTCTGAAACGCAATCTTCTTTTCTGCACCCAGATCATTGATCTGAAAGTGCCGGTGGTAGTTGCACTTACCATGATGGACCTGGCGAGGAAAAAAGGGATAAAGATCGATATCGCAGCATTGGAAAGAGAATTGGGTGTTCCTGTCGTTGCTGTTAATCCAAGAAAAAACAAAGGTATTGCTGAATTAAAAAAAGCAATTTCATTAACTGCCCAGCAATCTTACAAGATCCCGGTCAGGGATTTTATTGATAATAAAGCGCTGGCCGAATCTTCGGTTAACGATGTTAAACAACAGTTTCCTGAATTAAGCGATTACACGGCTATTCATTATCTCATCAACCATGAATCATTTGACCTGGATGAGACCATGCAGCAAACTATTGAAAGCATAGAACAAAAAAATAATTTCAATCCAACCAAAACACAGGCAGAAGAAATTCTGCAGCGATATGGCCGCATCAGGCATATCATGCAGCAATCGGTATCAGAGCCCGACCCTTTGCAGAAATCTTTATTTACGGAAAAGTTGGATAATGTTTTGTTGCACCGGCGCTGGGGTTATTTAATTCTGTTAGCGGTATTATTCCTTTTGTTTCAAAGTGTATTCTGGATGGCGCAGTACCCGATGGACTGGATCGAATTAGGTTTTGCCAAACTAAGTCAATTCCTTTCTGTTTCATTGCCCGATAACCGGTGGACCGATCTGTTAATAAATGGTTTGTTGGCGGGGTTAAGCGGTATCCTGATGTTTGTGCCTCAGATCATGATCTTATTCGGATTGATCACATTGCTGGAAGATTCGGGTTATATGGCCCGTATCAGTTTTTTATCCGACCGGCTGATGAGAAGTGTTGGCCTTAACGGTAAAAGTGTGATGCCGATGATCAGCGGGTTTGCCTGTGCGGTGCCCGCTATCATGAGTGCAAGAAATATTGAGAACCGGAAAGAGAGGTTGCTGACGATCCTTATCACCCCGCTGATGAGTTGCTCGGCAAGACTGCCCGTATATACTATTTTAATTAGTCTTGTTATACCGAAAACATTTTTGCTGGGGTTTCTTGGTGTGCAGGGCCTGGTGATGATGGGCTTGTATTTATTGGGATTAATAATGGCATTGATCGTTTCATATGTGGCCAAATGGTTTATTAAGATAAACGAAAAAAGTTTTTTTATTCTTGAATTACCGACTTACCGTTCACCCAGGTGGGGCAATGTGTTGCCGGCGATGATCAGTAAGGCAAGAATTTTTGTTTTTGATGCCGGTAAAGTAATTATGATCATTAGTCTTGTGCTATGGGCTCTTTGTTCGTTTGGACCCGGGAATAGAATGCAGCAGATCTCTCAACGATATGAACAACAAAAATCTCAACCCGGCGCCAATGTGGTGCAATTAGGTCAAGAATATCAAACTGCGAAGCTGGAAAATTCTTACGCCGGTATTTTGGGAAAATCAATTGAACCTGCCATTACTCCTCTCGGCTATGATTGGAAAATCGGTATCGCCCTTATTACATCTTTTGCAGCAAGAGAAGTATTTGTTGGCACCATGGCTACTCTATACAGTGTTGGTGATGATGATAAGAGAGGAAGTTTGCTACTAAAAGAAAAGATGAAAGCGGCTGTGCGACCCGATGGTAAACCGGTCTTTAATTTAGCTTCAGGTTTATCGTTGATGATATTCTATGTATTTGCTATGCAATGTATGAGTACACTGGCAGTGGTAAAAAGAGAAACAAGGGGGTGGAAATGGCCGATCATCCAGTTGATCTATATGACCGGGCTGGCTTATTTAATGAGTTTGCTGGTGTACCAACTTTTTAAATGACCCTACTTCTTTGTGGGTTCCCAATTACTTTTGGGTTCAAAATAATTCCAGAGCAATAAAGAAATCCTTCTTGCCATTGTCCATGCTTCGTTTTCATGTATCCATCGCTGGTCTTTATTATTTTTTGTAAAAATGCAAAATACATAAGGATTATTAGGGCCGTTCACCAGCAGCACTTCGCTTCTTGATGCATTTACACATCCGTTCTTGCTGAAAACTTCAATGGTCGGGGGTATTTGTGAAATGGCTTCGTTCTCATCCCAATAGTTCCGGCCAAGGCAACGCATCATTCTTTCACATTCCGCAGGGGAAAAAATTTCATTCCTGTATATTTTTTCAAAGATGGTCCCCATTTCTTTGGGTGTTGTTTGACCCCAGCCATATTGTGTCCGGTTACTTTCTCTTCCGGGAGTCCTGGAATTAACTCTTGTATTTATTAAACCAAGGCTATCCAATATTTCATTGATCCTTGTTCCTTTCCCCGCAAGACTTTGAAGCCAGAGGCTGGCCGTATTATCGCTGGTGGTCAGCATGAGCATGATCAATTTTTTCAAGGCTATTTTTTCCCCGCTTTTAAATGAGCCAAGAATATCAGATCCTTCATATAGTAATGAATCTTTGTAAACCATTGAAGAATCATAATTCAACTCGCCTGTTCTTATTTTATCCATAATACCCAGCAGGATCGACACTTTTACAATACTGGCTGTGGGGAAAATCGTGTCTGCATTAATGGAAACTGTTTTGCCGGTCCTTAAATTCTTTACATAAACGCCTATGTCACCATTAAAACCAATGATGGACTCCTGCAACTTTGCCTGAAGCCTTTTATCTGTTTTTTGTGCTGCTGCAGCAATGATAATAAGAGACAAAAGAAATATAAGAGAGATCTTTTTCATGCAGATCATTTCATATTCATGTAATCAAACACCAGGTCACAAAAGGCTTTGATCCCCGTTTTCATTCCGCTTTCATCAATAAAAAAGTCGGCCGTGTGATGCGGTGGCGCTTTTTTCGGATCGTTTCCTTTTGGCATTCCTCCGAGGTAAAAAAAGAATGCGGGGGCTTTGGTACCATAATAAGAAAAATCTTCGGCGCCCGTTTTCCATTCGGTTTCTTCTACATGATTCGCTCCTGCTGCTGATTCCAGCGACGGGATCATTTTTTTTACAAGCTCCGGCGTATTATAAGTGACCAATGTTTTTGTATCAATAGTAACATCGGCCGTGGCGCCAGATGCTTCTGCGATTTTTTTAACCGTTAGTTTTATTCTTTCGTGTACTTCTTTCTGCATGTCTTTATCAAGTGTTCGAATGGTTCCATCCATCACACATTCCTCGGGGATGATATTGCTTCTGACCCCGCCATTGATTTTACCAACGGTTATTACTACCGGCGCTTTCGTTAATTCCATTTGCCGGCTTACAATAGTTTGCAGCCCCTCAATGATCTGTGCTGAGATTTGTATGGGATCAATTCCTCTCCAGGGTTGTGAGCCATGGCTGCCTTTCCCTTTCACAACGATATGAAACCAGTCAGACGAAGCCATAAAGGCTCCTGGTTTATATTGTATTGTTCCAACTTCCACATCCGATTCAATGTGCAAACCAAATATCACATCCACTTTTGGATTCTCCATCACTCCTTCTTTTACCATTAGGTCCGCTCCGCCGGCTTCGCCTTCCGGGGGACCTTCTTCTGCCGGTTGAAAAATAAATTTTATGGTTCCTTTAATTTCATTTTTCATTCCGGAAAGAATTTCTGCCACACTCATCAGCATCGCCACATGGGCATCGTGTCCGCATGCATGCATTACTCCCACCTCCTGTCCGTTATAAGTTGCTTTTTGCCTGGAAGCAAAGGGAAGTTTGACTCTTTCTATTATTGGTAAAGCATCTATATCCGACCGCAGCGCTATACAGGGTCCTGGTTGGGTTCCTTTTAAAATTCCTACCACCCCGGTTTTCGCAACTCCTTCTTTTACTTCCAGCCCAAGTTTTCTCAAATGATCAGCAATAATTTTTGCCGTCCGGGTTTCCCGGTTACCTAATTCAGGGTGTTCATGAATATCTCTTCGCCATGCAATACATTTTGCTTCTATTTTGTCTGCCTCAACTGATGCTTTTTCTTTCAGCTTTGCGATATCTTTTTGAGCAAAGACCTGTATGGACAGCATAACTAAGCCGGATAACAAAAGATTTTTCATCGTACTTATTTTAGTTGAATTTACAGTAAATGCTGATTGGGCCGCAATCATTCTCCCCTTTCTTTATTTTATTTATATTTAACCTCCATGTTGCTTCGTCATATTCCTTTTCTCAGGGCTGTGTTCCTGCACAGTATTACCGCTTTTGGCGGACCGCAGGCTCATTTTGCCATGATGCTAAAAACATTTGTCCGGCAACGACCCTATGTTACAGAGCAGGAGTTGATGGAATACAACGCTTTTTGTCAATTACTTCCCGGGGCTTCTTCGACACAAACGCTTACACTGATTGGCTATAAAAGAGGCGGGGTTATTTTAGCTGTGCTAACATTGATAATCTGGATACTGCCTGCTTCTATTATGATGGGTGCTTTGTCTTTTTTACTGGGATACATTGATCAGCGGCAATTGGGTACTGACATTTTCAAATTCATTCCGCCGATGGCTGTGGGGTTCCTGGCATATGCCGCGTTCACAGCTTTTCCTCTTGCTATAAAAAATACCATTACCTGGATAATTATGCTCATAGGTGCCATCGCAACATATTTTCTATTCGGACAACCATGGGTTATCCCCACGCTGATCGTCTCTGCCGGTATTGCCACCAACTTTAGCCGGAAACGTATTCCGCAAACCGAACAAAAACCGCGAAAAATAAAATGGTGGAATTTCTGGCTTTTTGGTATAATATTCATTGCTGCAGCTATTTTAAGTGAAATGGCCAGACAAGATGACTGGCCGAACAGGAAACCTATCAACCTTTTTGAAAATACATACAGGATGGGCAGTCTTGTATTTGGCGGTGGACAAGTACTGATTCCTATGATGTATGAGCAATGGAGTGTGCGGCCGGAAGAAGAAAAAATAAAAGTAAGAAATCCTAATGCTATTCAGATTGATGAAAATGATATGTATACGGGGATGGGTATTGTCCGGGCAATGCCCGGTCCTGTTTTCTCCATTGCCTCATTTACGGGCGGACTTGCATTAAGAGATATGGGGAGCTCTCAGCAGGAAAAAAATATGATGCAGCTATTGGGTTGTTTTATTGGTGTGATTGCTATTTTTCTCCCCAGTGCATTATTAGTATTATTCTTTTTTCCTATTTGGAACAACATGAAAAAATATGCTGCCGTTTACCGCTCACTGGAAGGAATTAATGCCGTTGTTGTAGGAATAATGATTGCCTCAACATTTTATATGATGAAAGATATTTCATTTTCAGATGTAAAACCGTTCAGCAGCTTGATAAGCGTCCTTGCTATCCTGGGAACCTTTCTGCTGCTAAACTTCACCCGGATCGCAGCTCCTTTTATTGTTATTGCATGCTTGTTACTGGGCTATTTTTTCTGAGTTATTTTTTATAGTATCCTCCCTTTTCGATCTCTTCAAGAACCTTATCAGGAATCATATACCGAACAGATTTTCCTTTTTTAATATACTCACGTAGTTGTGTAGACGATAATTGAAGCAGCGGCGCATCAACAACATGCAGATCAGCCCCTATGTTATTTTTTGTTTCGAATCCCGGTCTTATGTAAACACAGATGGGATAGTTTTTTACAATCACTTCATAGTTTTTCCATTTATACAGATTTTGAAAACTGTCGCTTCCCATAATAATACAAAAATCGTGTTCGGGGTATTTATCTGCCAGGTATGCTAATGTAGCTGTCGTGTAAGATGGCTTTGGCAAAGCGAATTCAATGTCGGAAGCTTTTATCCGCGGATCGTCTTCGGTGGCAATACGCACCAAATGCAACCGATGATACTCATTCAATAAATTGGATTCTTCTTTAAAGGGGTTTTGAGGAGAAACTACAAACCAAATTTTTTCAATATCAGTTTCGTTCAAAACGTGATTTGCAATGATCAGATGAGCTATATGAACTGGATTGAAAGAGCCAAAATATAAACCTACTTTCATTTAATTTGTTTATAATCAATCGATTATGTCAACAAAAATATGCTCTGCCTCATTAAGGCGAAGGCTGAGATGGTAGCCTGCTACATTTACCGATATTGGATCTCCCAGCGGGGCAATTTGTTCCAACAGTATTTTTTCTCCAGGCACACATCCCATTTCCATTAATTTCAGAAAAAGCTCATTGCTTTTAAATTCTTTTATTATGCCTTCCTGCCCTGGTTTCAATTCAGACAATTTAATTATCATCTACATTTTATTAGTGCAAAATTACTCTTGCAAGTTTGTTTTTCTTTACGAATTTTGAAATTATGCCTCCAAAATCAAAAGTTTGCTTCTTTTTTCAGGAAGTAAAGGCCAACTTGACCAATCGTAGCATTTTAAAAAAATACATTGAGTCTATTTTTAGAAAAGAAGGTCAAAAATTAGACTCTGTCAACTTCATCTTCTGCTCTGATAAAGCCTTGTTGAAAATCAATCAAACGTATCTGAAACACGATTTCTACACCGACATTATTACTTTCAATCTTTCAGATAACGAATCAATTCGAGCCGAAATCTATATCAGCATCGATCGGGTCAGAGAAAACTCCTTTGCATTAGGAGTTCCATATAAAGCCGAGCTTCTCCGGGTCATTTTTCATGGCGTTCTGCACTTGTGCGGTTATAATGACAAAACCAAAACGGAAAAAAAGAAAATTCGGAAAAGGGAAGACCTCTTTATCAATAAATATCAATCAAGGTCATTATAGGTATATTCTTTCACGTGGAACAGTTTTCATGCAATCCGTTTCATGTGAAAATAGGGTACGGGGAATTTTCCTTTTCCATGTGTACCTTTGCCGGTCCAAATGTTTCAAGAATACGATATTATAGTAGTTGGTGCCGGGCATGCTGGTTGCGAAGCTGCTGCCTCAGCTGCTAATCTTGGCTCACGTACCTTGTTGATAACCATGAATATGCAAACTATTGCCCAAATGAGCTGCAATCCAGCAATGGGCGGGATTGCAAAAGGTCAGATAGTACGGGAAATTGATGCAATGGGTGGTTATTCAGGAATTGTGACCGATTTGTCCACCATTCAATTCAGAATGTTGAACAGGAGTAAGGGTCCAGCCATGTGGAGCCCCAGAGCACAAAACGACCGAATGCTTTTTTCCATTAAGTGGCGGGAGATGCTCGAGCAAACACCAAATCTTGATTTTTACCAAGATATGGTAAAAGCGCTTTTGGTAAAAGATGGGAAATGCACCGGAGTCATAACCGGTTTAGGACATCAGATAAAAGCAAAATCCGTGGTGCTTACTAACGGTACTTTTTTGAATGGAATCGTTCATATTGGGGAAAAGAATTTTGGCGGAGGAAGAATGGCAGAAAAAGCTGCTACGGGCATCACGGAACAATTAGTTTCTCTTGGTTTTGAAAGCGATCGGCTGAAAACCGGAACACCGCCGAGGATCGATGGCCGAAGCCTTGATTATAGTAAAATGGAAGAACAGAAAGGAGATGACGAAGTGGTTGGTTTTTCTTTTTTGGAAACAGAAAAACCAAAACAACAAAGAAGTTGCTGGATAACTTATACCAATCAAACAGTTCATGATGTGTTAAAAACCGGGTTTAGCAGAAGCCCAATGTTTGCCGGGCGAATTGATGGGGTGGGGCCCAGGTATTGTCCGAGTATTGAAGACAAAATCAATCGCTTTGCTGAAAGAGAAAGACATCAACTTTTCATTGAACCGGAAGGATGGAATACGGTTGAGATTTATGTGAATGGGTTTTCAACATCATTACCGGAAGAAATTCAATACGAAGCTCTTCGTAATATCATGGGTTTTGAAAAAGTAAAAATGTTTCGTCCTGGTTATGCAATTGAGTATGATTTTTTTCCACCAACACAACTAAAGTACACCCTCGAAACAAAACTGATACAAAACTTATTTTTTGCCGGTCAGATAAACGGCACCACCGGGTATGAAGAGGCCGCTTGCCAGGGATTAATGGCCGGCATCAATGCGCATCAAAAAATTAAAAACCTTGAACCAGTTATTTTAAAAAGAAGTGATGCGTATATCGGTGTGTTAATTGACGATCTGATCAGCAAAGGAACTCAAGAACCCTATAGGATGTTCACATCACGGGCAGAATTCAGAACATTGCTCCGGCAGGATAATGCTGATTTGCGTCTGACAGAATTAAGCTATCGTCTTGGCCTTGCATCCCAGGAAAGAATGGACAAGGTGATAACGAAAAGAAATAGTGTAGAGGAAATAAAATCGATATTAAAAGAATTTGCTGTAGAGCCAGAAGAGATTAATACATATTTTATTTCGATAAATTCTTCCCCGATAACCGAAAAACAAAAAGCACAAAAGATATTGCTTCGCCCAGATGTGGAGTTGGATGAATTAGCTGACACCCTGCCAAAGCTAAAAGAGGTATTAAAACAATATTCAAAAGATGCGATTGAACAGGCATCCATTCAAGTCAAATATGAAGTATATATAGAAAAGGAAAAAGAGCTGGTGCAGCGCATGAGTCAGCTGGAAGAGCTAGAAATACCCGAAACATTTGATTATAAAAAAATTATTTCTTTAGGCAACGAAGCCCGGGAAAAATTAACACGTATTAAACCCCGGACACTGGGACAGGCCAGCCGCATCTCAGGCATTAATCCCAGTGATGTGCAGATATTGATGGTTTTTATGGGAAGATGATAATGTTATTACCCGGCAAATGAACCTTTAATTTCAAGCTCTCTTCCTGTCAAAGTATTATTCTTCACTCCCATTATTAACCCTCTGCATTGAGAACTTCCACATTGGCATTGAAACGGCTCCATATTTTCATCAAGAAATTCAGCATAATCTAGTGTCAGCTCTTCGCCTTTAGGTATTTTTTTTAAAGCGATTTCATTGAGCCCGTCAAAAGTAGTATTGGGATCGCAACTGTGGTTTTGAGGAGCCCATTCGGATGGGTCGTCATCCCAAAGAATAAAAAGTTCTTCACTGACGGGATAGGCATAACGGCGGAAATGCAGTTTTTCATCCTCGTTCCAGTTCTTTTCAACAAATCGTTTGGTAATGACCCGCTGCGATTTGCCTTCGCCTTTAAAAATAATTTCTCCCTCTTTAATATCGCGGTTTGCATAGATACCATAACCCGCAATGGAGTTGCCCTTCATTGTATAGGGTTTCATTTTCCTTTTATGGCGGGCAATGCCTTCTGCTATTATATGTCGTAAAAAACCATCCTGACCGATAGCATCATATTTCAACACAAAATCCGCCGAACCTTCATAACCGTCTTTATAGAAGACAGAGCAAGTAAGGTTCATTTCCAGAAAATAAACTTCTCTTTTGTCGTTTACTCTGAAATCGAGGCGGCCATATCCAACTGCATTTACTGCTTTAAACATTTTCTCTGCCGCCTGCCGAATTTTTTTATCCAACTCTTCATCTGTACATGGAAAATTACATTCCGGGTGCAATTCTGAAGTTTTTAATGAATAGGTTTTAAACTCTTTCCCTTCGGGAAATAAATATTCCACCGGAAGAAAAACAGTACAACTATGACCGTCGGGATTGGCAGCAACAAGTGCCGTGAATTCTCTGCCGGCAATATATTCCTCCACCAGCAGTGGCCCATATTCCTGAATGATGCTTTTTACTTTGCTTATTAGCTCTCCTTTAGTATGCACCAGCGAATGTTCATCCACGCCAAGACTGTCGCCCGCATGTGCCGGCTTTACAAACAATGGAAATTTTAAACTCCTTACTGCTTCATCCAGGTCTTTCATTTCATTAACCAAAACAAATCCCGGGGTAGTTACGCCTTCGCAGTAAGCAATATATTTCATCAGCTCTTTGGGTACATCATATAACTTGGTGCCGGGGCCTGTAAAAGGGAGGCTAAGTGATTCCATGGAAAATGTAACATCTATACCCGGTATTTCCCACTCCGGGTATCCTTCGCAAAGGTTTACGAAAATGTCATACCCTTCTTTACTAAGTTCTTTTAGCTGCCTGAATGTAGTGAGTTTGTTCAGAAATACATTATGCACCTCATGCTCTGGTATAAGCGGGGCCAGTTCCCTTGGAGGGTCCCAATTCTTATAATCAACACCAGTGGTGGAGTAGTCGGGTTGCAGAACACAAACTTTCATGTCACACTAAGGTAATAACTAGTCAAATATAAAAACGGATATTTATTTAACAGTAATCGTCTTCCTGGTTTTTGAAGTCCTTGTCTTTTTAACTACGACCGGCTTGACAATGCTTCTTCTCAATGCATCTTTCAATATCTCGGTAATGATCTCCGTAAAGGATACATTAGAGACTTTTAAAATAGCCCCGATAGATGTGTAGTTTTCGTCTTCGCTTAATCCGCATTGAGCATTAACCTCCAGCATGTATAGTTTGCCGGTATGTGAATCCTGCCTTATATCAATCCGGGTATAACCTTTTCCGCTACAGGATATATAAGCGTCCATACTCAACTTCTTCAGTGCGGGGATCAGGGATGGTTCAACCGGACCGTATTCATAAAAGTTTCCGTTCTCCGGCATCGGGGTTTCATCTTCATAGATCTCCCAAAGACGGTCGAAGGATAAAAATTTCTCTGCCTCCGGCAGTGATTCATGAAAATTTCTCTTTACCGGTTCATATACTATGCAATTATTGGGATCGTCAGCTGAGCCGGTAATAAATGTAGTGTATTCAGGACCCGTAATGAATTGTTCAACAAACAAACCATCAACCAATAAGTTCCAGCCATGATAGCCTTTGTATATTTCTTCAACTCTTTTTGCCAGTTCTTCCTCGCTTTGAACAACATTTTTAACGGATACACCCATGCTGCCGCCGGAAACTGCCGGTTTAATAATTATCGGAGTCCCCACTCTTTTACAAATTCCTTTTGTTGAGCCTTTCTTATCGGTGATCACTCTCCAGTTAGCCGTAGATACCCCCGCTTTATCAAAAGCCTTCTTCATAGGGATCTTGGAAGTGGTCGTATTGTAAAAATATGCGTCGGAGCCGGTATAGATCAATCCATATTTTTCCAATTCATGAATAACGGAGACCCCGGGAGTTCCATTCACTTCATCCCCATCACAGAGGTTTAATATTAATGGTGTTTTTCCATTGGAGCTAACAGCGATCGACCGGATAATTTCCTTATAATTATCCATCGTGACCGGTTGCCATTTCCATTGGGTTTTTAATTCCTCAAAAACGCTGGTAAACTCCTGTATGCTTTGAGAAAAGTCATAGTAATGCTGAATATTGGGATCATCTGACTCCAGGTGAGGGGCCAGCACCCAAATCGTATATGGCTTCAGCAATCGAATGGCTTCAGATGTTTTCATACACTCAGGCTACTTTCTTCCTGACCGAACGTTTGGCCAGTTGGCTTTGAATAAAATCAGTAAAGCGATATTTTTCCTGTGCCTCTTTGGAGAGAAAAGCAGCTCCCCTGATTTCTCCCAAACAATGAGAGCTTCCGCAATAACACCGGAATGACTGTGTCATTTTCCATTCGGTAGATGGATAAAAAAATGTCATTTCCTCTTCGCATTTCAGGGGCTTCAATGCCACCAGGTTCATAGCCGTGGTGTCAAAGAACACATTGGGATCGCAACTGTGATTGATGTACTGCAAAAACACAGGGTCAAACGTAATGTGTTTACGAATGCCTAACTGGATTGTCAGGTAAGTTGGTTCTGCAGAGATAGTGCCGGCAGAAAAATTGGCAATGATATCGCCGGGCTTATAAGAACGGAGAGAAAACAATGCGTTTTGTCCGTTCGATAATTTTCTTCGCATTTCAGCAATTCCATGATTGCTTATCATGCGGTAAGCAGGGGTAGTTAGTGTTTCCATAAAATGAGTTAGTAAGTAATTAACCGAAAAGATATAGATAAACTTTTATGTAACAAATTTTATAGCGTCAAATGTGAATAATTAATAACTAATGTGGAATATGAATGATGTATGATCATCGTGTTTGATTATTCATTTCATCATCATAAAGTCTATTCATTGCTTCAATATCGATTTTAACAACTGATTCATTGTACATTTGCCGTTTGTTTTTAAAATAAACATTTATCATCTGCCCTGGTATAAACAATGGTGCGAAAGATCGTTTCCATAATTTGTTCTTTATTAATTGGATTAGCTGAAATGAAGGCCCAGTGCGGTTCCGGTATCATCAGCTTTCCATACAACGAGGGATTTGAAACAAGCGATGGCGGATGGGTCTCCGGTGGCGCTGGTAATGATTGGGCATGGGGTTCACCATCAAAACCAGTTATCTCAACAGCTGGCGGTGGAACAAAATGCTGGATCGTTGGTGGATTAACCGGCAGTTCTTATACTAATGCTGAAGCTTCATGGTTGCAAAGCCCTTGCTTTGATTTTACTTCTGTTCAAAGGGAATTAAGAATAGGAACGGTCATGTTAATCCGGTGATCTTTCCTGGGAAATTCCAAGACCGGCCATTACCAGTTTTATTTCACCGTAGCTAATACCTTCGCCAAGTTTTTGTTTTACAGGAGTAACGGATGTTCCGTCAAAATCTTTCAGCGCCGATTCGATCAATATGAATTTCTCCCTGCTTACCAGTTCATGAATACTTATATCACCGCGACGGACGAATTTCGCCAGGTGGCCTTCAATAGTATTGCTGGTCAGGTTTCTTTCTTTTGCGATATCAGCTATGTTTTTTCCTTCTTTATATAAACGGAATGATTCGGCATGGGTATCGCCTTTCTTTTTGGCCGGACCGGTTCTTTCCTTTTTTTCCCGCTTTGGGGATTTCTCATGAATCAACGATGAAAGATCGTATTCTTTGCTGTATGCCAGGATCACATCGAGGAACTGCTGACCATATTGCCCGATCTTGGCATCTCCAAAACCACTGATCTTCCTGAGTTCGGCTAAGGTTTGTGGCAAATACATGGCCATTTCATCGATCGTGTTGCTTCCGGCTACAATATATATAGGTATGTCTTTCCGGGAACAAATGGTATCCCGCAACTTTCTTAATTGCTGGTGAAGTACAGGATGGGGGCTTTCCGCTTTTTTCTGATTGGCTCCCGCATAAGCATTTACTGAAATAGAGGGCAGAACAAATTTTTGTTTGCGCTGATGAAAGGCTTCTGTATTAAATCCTTCCGTGAATCCTTCGAACATAAATTTCTTCATGGCAAGCTGAGCAAAAATTTCCCGCAGACTTTCATTGTATTCTTTGGAATGAAGACGACTGTCGGTAACCGCCGGAGATTGTTGTATATATTGAATCAGTGAGGCGGTCTCCGTTACAAAATAGCCGGCCGCTGCTTTTATTCTTTCCTGTAAAAGCTGGTTGGTTTCCGGAGCCTCCGCCTGAAGAAATAATGAATTCAGTTGTGTGTGAAATCTCTTGCCGGTTTCCTGCAGCTTGTCCATTTTGTACAATAGTTCTTCTGTCCATGAATATGATTCGGAATTGAATGACGAAACATGTTCCAGCAAAAATTCCAGTAGTTCTTTTCCGCTATTGACGGCGACTGAAAAATCAAAGCAGTTGATCAATACGGCAAGCTGGTAACTTCTTTTTGCAATAGCCAATTCCTGTTGCAACTGGCCGCTTGAGGCACTTCTTTGAGAAAATTCCACAATTCTTGTATCGCTGAAAAGCCTCGATGATCTTACCCGGCTTTGCAAGATCATTCCTTCGAGGTTCGTGCAACGACTCAACGCTACATACACCTGCCCGGGAGCGAATGCTTCCCCGGCATCAATGATGGCTTTTTCAAAAGTCAGTCCCTGGCTTTTATGAATTGTAATGGCCCAGGCCAGACGCAAAGGATATTGAGTAAACGAACCCAATACATCTGAATCTAATTGCCGGGTTGTTTTATTTAATGTATAGCGGATATTTTCCCATTTTTCTTTTGACACTTCAATTTCGTCGTCCCCGTCATCGCACTGAACAAATATTTTATTGGCTTCCAGCTTCGTAACGGTGCCGATCTTTCCATTGAAGTATCTTTTGCCTTTTTCGGATGAATCATTCCTGATAAACATTACCTGCGCTCCGGTCTTCAGATACAATATTTGTTCGGCGGGATAAGCCCTGTCCGAAAATTCATCCTGGACTTCTGCTTCATAAGAAAAAAGCGGGGTGGTCAGGTTCCCGAGTTCATTGGCGTTTATTTCAAACGCTTTATTATTATGTGTGGTTAGAATAATATAACCATCCTGTTTGCGGCGGCGGAAATTGGGTTGAAAACGGCTTTCCAGAATTTTCATTCCTTCTTCATCCAGTTCATTATTGCGGACCTGGTTAAGGAGTCCAATGAATTGCTCGTCACTTTGCCGGTATATCTTATTGAATTCAATATAAACGGGTGGCTCTTCCTGCAAAACTTTGCTATCAAAAAAATACTGGCCGCTGTAATATTCAGACAATAAACTCCATTCCTGTTCTTTGATCACCGGGGGCAACTGCAGCATATCACCAATAAATAAAACCTGGACGCCGCCAAATCTCCCGGCAGGTTGTTGTCTTACATGACGAAGTACGGTATCGATAGCGTCTAATGTATCGCAACGGACCATACTGATCTCATCAATGATCAGCAGTTCCAGTTGTTGAATTACTTTTTTCTTTTCGTTGTTAAACCGTAAGCGGCTGATGAGACTATGTTTAGTAGAAATTTCTTGCAGCGCAGGAGAAAACCCGGTTCCATTTGTTTCGGGAATGAATGGCGAGAGCGGCAATTGAAAAAATGAATGTATGGTTACGCCGCCCGCATTAATGGCTGCCACGCCTGTAGGCGCTACGATGGCTATTTGCTTGGGGCAGTTTTGCCGGATATATTTTAAAAAAGTTGTTTTGCCTGTACCGGCTTTGCCGGTAAGGAATATATTCCGGTTGCTTTGATTGACTAACTGGATAGCCAGCTGGAACATCTCATTGGTAGTATCGGGAATAAATGAAGCCACAGATAATTTTTTTGCCACTAATTACACGAATGTCACGAAAATTAAACCAATTAAATACAGAATAACAACGCCTGCGGCGGTGATTTTAAGCACAATTGTTATAAGAATTTTAATTAGAACAAAAAGACGATTCTTCGTGGCACTCGTGCAATTCGTGGTCAGTCCGCTTTATGCATCTGTGGTCTTCGCACCCAGCATCAGTAACTCATTCACCTGGATCTCGGTGATATATTTTTTGTTGCCTTCTTTATCATTATAGCTGCGGCTGATCAGCTTGCCTTCAATAGCAACTTCTTTTCCTTTGCCAAGGTACTTTTCAACGATCTCGGCCACTTTACCCCATGCCACCAGGTTGTGCCATTGTGTTTCAGTTACTTTCTCGCCTTTAGCGTTGCGATAGCTTTCGCTGGTGGCCACGCTGAAGCGGGCCATCTTTTTACCACTTTCCAATGTTTTCACTTCTGGTGCGTTGCCCAGGTTACCGATCAATTGAACTTTGTTTTTTAATGCGTACATAATTTTAAGTTTTGTGTCCCGACACGGTCGGAACGGTTTTTTAAATTTTGTTATCTCAATCAACCGGCGACGTCTTAACCGATCGACAACACAAAGATGATAGTGCCGGAAAGCCGGATTCGGTTTTTACCCGTTTCTTCCCGAAGCTAACCGTGTAAATACGTTTGCACACGGATATTTGTTTTTTCTGGATATTTTCATAGCTTTCATTATTAAAATTCCCCCTATTTAAAGTAAGCGTTTATAAGCTGGCGAATGTCCGCTTGCATGCATGTGATCCGGCCGGGTATTTTTGGGTTTGCCCGAAAGAAAATCACTAACCCTCTGTCATTATACGGGATTGTCTTTGGAACATAGAAAGCAAAAAACTTGAACCGACCATTTATAACCATTAAACTTAAATTTTATGCTAACGACAAATCAAATCAAAGCGAAGTATGGCGAACCCGGGCCATCAAATCTGATCATGATAACTTTTCCCTATCCGATGAAAATTGCCTGGGATTTAAAAAGCATCGCCACAAAAACCCAATGTCATAAACTGGTTGCGCCAAAATTTAAACTGGTTTTTGATGACTTGTTGGCAACATACGGGTTACCCGAACTACAGAGACTCGGAATTGATCTGTTTGGTGGTCTTTATAATTTCCGTAAACAACGGAATGGAAACGATTGGTCACGACATGCGTGGGGAATTGCCATTGACCTTGATCCGGCGCGGAATGCCTTAAAACAGACTTCTAAAACGGCTCAGTTTGCCAAGCCCGAGTATAAGCCAATGATTGATATTTTCTATAAACATGGATTCCTGGGATTGGGGCCAGAGAAGAACTATGACTGGATGCATTTCGAAATTGGATCTTAATAAATAAAGAATAAAATGTGCCGTCGATTTTGACACCTGCAAGTAAAAAATATTATTTCCTTTTTAAAAAATAAATTTATGCTGACTGCTGAACGTTTCTCATCACTCACCAATATTGTTATAGACAATTTTGAAGGCGGGTATTATCACCCGGATATGGCCAAAAAAATGAAACCAAGCGACCAGGCATTAATGGCTGCGTCCGGTGAAACGATGTTTGGGCTGGATAGAAAAGCCGGGGCGCAACTGGCTGTATATCCCGAATGGAAACAATTTTGGGATATGGTAGATGAGGCAAATGCCCGTACTAATTGGAAACATTATAGCCTTGGCGGTGCGCTCAATGCTCCTCTAAAGGAACTGACCGGTAAAATAATGTACCAGTGGTTCAACCACCTTGCTGCAAAATACCTGGTTGGAGATAGCATTGATAAAATATCTGCCGATGACCGGTTGGTAATTCATTTCAGCTATGCAAGCTGGAACGGTGAAGGCTGGTTCAAGAAGTTTGCAGATGCCCTCAACGCAGCTAAGGGAACAAAAGAGCAAATTTTTCAGGAAGCTATCAAAGCAAGAACAGAGGCAATAAACAAATCCGGATCTCCAAACAAAGCAATAAGACAGCAGGGAGTAAATATGATGACTCTGTTTGCCAAATTACACCTTTAAGCGATTGCAAAACGTTGTAAATTGCAGTTCAATGCAAAGCTATGGGTGAGACAATAACAAAATACCGGGTTTGCAAAATCGTTAACAGCAATGCCATCGGGGGTGTTACTACATATGATCTGGTAAGTACCGACCAAAGCGATTTCGATAATTATGATGCTGCACGCAAGTGGATTGATAACTTAGAAGATATCCATAGGTATGGGGAATATGTAATATTAGAAGTATTCGTGAGGACTTAGTTCGTTTTATTCCTTTTACTTTCATTGAAATTTATCCTGCCCTGTCTTTCATTTTTTGAATATCTCTTTTTTTTGTACTCAACTATTCAAAGCAACCCGTTTGCACACGGATAATTTTTCCTATCTTACTTACCCGAAAGCTTGCTATGTCTGGATCAGAACTAACAAAAACCTGTCTTGCCTGCGGCAAAACATTAAAAGGAAGAATTGATAAAAAATTCTGCGATGATTATTGCCGCAACAACTATAATAACCAGCAAAAAGCCAAAGGAAGCCACAGCAGCTTTGTAAGAAATATCAATAATGCCCTGCTGAAAAACAGGAAGGTCCTGGAATCTATTTTGCCCGCCGGAGAAGAGACGGCAAAAGCCAATAAGGATAAATTATTGCGGTTGGGTTTTCAATTCAAATATCTTACCCATTTATATATTACCAAAACCGGCAAGACATACTTCTATTGTTATGATTATGGTTACCTGCCGCTGGATAATGACTGGTACCTGATTGTAAAAAAGAAAGAAGATTAAACCCGTCCCCATGAAGCCGGTGTATCGTACAAACCGGTATTACTAGTTTTATTTAAAAAAAAAATTAAAGATGCCAGTTCGTCTTATTTTTCCCGTTTGCTTTTGGGTTTTATGTTTAAATTTTTCTTTTGCACAGCAACCCTCTCCAAAACTAATGTTGCCGATCGGCAGCAAACTGGAAGTATTGTCTGCACAATTCAGCCCTGACGGAAAAAGAATTGTTACTGCTTCTGCCGACAAGACCGCATTGGTGTGGGATGCTGTTAGCGGAAATCTTTTGCTTATCCTTGACGATCACAAAGACATTGTGTCCTACGCAGAATTCAGTCCCGATGGAAAAAAGATCGTCACCTCTTCCTATGATAATATGGTGAGAGTGTGGGATGCTGAAACAGGTGAACGTTTATATACTTTAAAAGGACATAAGGATTCTGTGTTGTCGGCCCGATTCAGCCCCGATAGCAGGAAAATTGTTTCTGCATCGGCTGATGCCACAGCCAAATTATGGGATGTTGATACCCGGAGGCTTATTGCTGATCTGTCCGGACATGATGCCCGGGTTAACTCAGCAGAGTTCAGTCCTGATGGAACGATGATCGTGTCAGCTTCGACCAATGGCACGACTGCATTATGGAATGTAAAAACCGGTATGGGTAAATATTTAGGGGCTAAAGCCGAAGATCAGCACCGGGCTTCGGTAACCTCGGCTTCCTTCAGCAAGGATAATAAATTCATAGTAACGGGATCGGAAGATAGGACCATAAAGATCTGGGATGTTTCCAGCGGAAAGCTTTTAAAAACTCTGCAAAAACATACGGATAAAATTAATTCAGCACAGTTCAGCCCGGATGGGACCAAAGTGGTTACCTCTTCAAGAGACAAAACAGCAAGGATCTGGAATGTGGCCGATGGAACTGTTTTGTTCACATTGGAAGGACATACCAATTCACTAAAATCTGCTCAATTCACCCGCGACGGAAAAAAGATCATCACAACCTCTTTTGATACTACCGCAAGGATCTGGGATGTGGCTACCGGTCATGCTGATACCGTATTAAAAGGACATCGAAGAACAGTTTGGGCTGCTGCAATCAGCAAAGACAATACAAAGTTCGTTACAGCATCATATGACGGCACAGCCAAAGTGTGGGACCTGGCAACTGGATCGATGATAACCGATCTGAAAGGACATACGAATTGGGTTTACTCCGCTCAATTTAGCCCGGATGGAAAAAAAATTGTAACGGCAACCGATGATAGTACGATAAAAATATGGGATGCGATAACCGGAACCCTGCTGACCAGTTTAACGGGACACAGGGATTGGGTCTATTCCGCTTTATTCAGTCCCGATGGAAAAAAAATTGTCAGCACATCAAGAGATAAGACAACCAAGGTTTGGGATATTGGCACGGGCGGGCAGGATTTTAATTTCCGGGTAAAAGATAATGCGTACCAAATAATATTCACCGACTACAGCCCCGATGGAAGCAAGATCGCTTTTGTAACCAGCGAAGATTCTGTGAAAATAATTGACGCCGTTACCTGGAACGAAATTCCCTGTTCAATCGGGCATCCGCAAATGGTAACAGCTAAGTTCAGCCCCGATGGTCAGAAGATCATCACCTCTTCAGGAGATTCAACAGCAAAAATATGGGACCTGGCAAGCGGAAAACTTTTGCAAACATTAAGTGGGCATAATGATGGGGTTTTATTTGCTGCTTACAGTCCCGATAACTCAAAAATTTTAACCACTTCTCTCGACAGGACTGCAATGATCTGGAACAGTTCCGGTTTAGCAATCGATACGCTGATCGGGCATACTGAAAAAATAATTTATGCTGCATTCAGTCCTGATAGCAAAAAAGTTATTACGGCTTCCGAAGATAAAACAACTAAAGTCTGGGAAGTAAAAAGCGGAAAGCTTCTTTTTACATTAAAGGGACATACGGATTGGGTAAATACTGCACAGTTTGATCCCACCGGTAAAAAGATCATTACCGCATCCGGTGATAACACGGTTAAAGTTTGGAATGCTGACAATGGAAAACTGCTTTATACTTTTTTTGCCGTGGATAGTACGGATTATTTAGTTGTTGATCCATATAATCATTTTGATGGTACCGAAAATGCCCGTAACCTTCTTTACTTTACCTGTGGCTCCGAAAAAATTACATTGGACCAGGTAAAGGGCGATCTCTGGGAGCCCGGGCTGGTAGAACGGATAAATAATGGAGAACCCATTAAAGCAAAAACCTTGGATCAGCTGGATGTCTGTGGCCTGATCCCTGAAGTGGAAGCCACCGGTAACAGTACCAAGGAATTTCAATTTAAAGTTACACCCCGCAAGGGTGGTTTGGGAGAAACCGTTTTATTCGTTAACGGCATTGAAGCCAGGAGATTTAAAACGGAAGAATTAATTCGCAACAACTATGAAGTAAATATTAAAAAGGATTCCCTGAAAAATTATTTCCTTGCCAATGAAGAGAATTGGATCTCTTTAAAAGCCTATACAGGGGACAATTATATTTCGTCGCAGGAAGCAAAGATCAGTATTGACAAAGACGCTGACGAGACTTATATAAAACCCAACCTGTATGCCGTAATGGTTGGAACAAGCCAGTATAAGGAGGCGCCTAAAAAAAGCGAAAGCATATTCGATACCAATATAAACCTGAGCTATCCTGCCATTGATGCCCGGGCAATATCTCAAACCGTTGAACGTGCAGCAAAAAAAATGTACGGTAATGACCATGTATTTATGTTCAACCTTACTACAGACAGCGCTGATGCCGTGAAGCCTAATAAACAAAATATCAAAAAGGCATTGGAGTTGATTGGAAAAAAAGCTACCGCCAACGATATATTACTCATTTTTTTATCCGGTCATGGTGTAATGACCGAAGAGAATGATACAAAACAATTTTATTACCTGACAGCCGATGCCACCAACCTGCTTGATGAAAGATCTTTTCCCCGGGTTGGCATCAGCACGGAAGAACTTACCGACTGGATCAGTCCGAAAAATATCAGGGCGCAAAAACGTATCCTGATCCTGGATGCCTGCCATAGCGGCCAGGCTATAAACAGTTTGCTGGAAAATGCACAGCAGACCAGGTCGGTTCCGGTTGCCAGGACGGATGACAGGTCGCAAATGATAAAAGAAATTGATAAGCTGAATGAAAGATCCGGTTTATTTATTTTATCTGCATCAGCCAGCAACAAACTCGCTTTTGAATCAGATAAATATTCTCATGGCTATCTCACTTATTCTTTATTAAAAACGATCAAGCAACAGCCCGATATTCTCGAGGATGGAAAAAACCTGAATATAAGCCGCTGGTTCAATGCAGCCGGAAGATCGGTGAGTGATATTGCCAAAGAAGAGAACAATGACCAGAAGACACAGATCTTTTCAGTGGTCGATTTCAATATCGGGGAAGTGGACTCTGCTGTAATTTCAAACATCCGGCTGCAAGGAGAAAAACCACTATTCACTGCCAGCAGTTTTCAGAATGCTGATACGGCTGCTTATGGTGATGACCTGGGACTGACCAGATCTGTCAACGAAACTCTCCGGGAAATTTCAACAAAAGGAAAAGAAAGTAAAATTGTTTTTGCCATGTCTTATCCCGGCAGCGATGCCTATAGTATGGAAGGATCTTATAAACTCAAAGACGATGAGCTGAACATTAAGATCCGCATCAAAAGAGGGAAGGAAGAAATTTGCAAGTTTGAAGAAAAGGGAATGGCTGACAAAGAAAAGATGAAGGAGCTGGCCGATCGTATCATTAAGAGGGCGGTGGATTGCGTTGAAGCAAAGAAATGATTGGCGGCTTTTTTTATTTATCAGTAAGAACAATTAACCCCGGACACTCGGTTCGGGCGGCTTCTTTCATTTGCCTTTACATTTGCATTATGCCCGGACAAAAAGGAATAACTGCTATCATTCTCGCCGGTGGAAAAAGTTCCCGGATGAAAGAAGACAAGGGCCTGGTATATTTCAACGGGAAGATGCTGGTGGAACATGTTATTGCGTCAGCAAAAAAAATGACGGATCATATCATTATTATTACCGCCAATCCTGCTTACCGGCAATTTGGTTATCCCTGCATCGAAGATGAGATGAAAGAAAAAGGTCCGCTGGGCGGTATATTTACAGGGCTTGTGCATTCGTCCACAGAAAAAAATCTTGTAATTGGTTGTGATATGCCTTTTCTTTCTCAAAATATTTTCAACGGGCTGATCAGTACTTGTGAGGGGTTGGATGCCCTGCTTACCGAACACAAGGGCAAGATTGAACCTCTTTGCTCTGTATATGACAAGAGTTGTATTCCTCATTTCAGGCAGCTACTTGAGCAAGATCAGTTAAAAATCACCGATGCGTTAGAAGGATTAAAAACAAGAGTTATTAGTTTTGACAACGAAGACTGGTTTGCAGGAAATGAATTTGCCAATATCAATTCTATTGAAGAACTTAATAAATACAAATTGTAATTAATAAAACTACTCCGCTTGTCAAACAATATCAACCCCGACCTGGCCATCGCCCAAAACACACCTATCAGGCATATAAGAGATATTGGTGCATGGGCCGGCATTTCAAAAGAGGACATGGAATATTATGGTAAATACAAAGCCAAGCTTCCCCTCAAGCTGATCGATGAAGAAAAGATCAAAAGAAGCAAGCTGATACTTGTAACAGCCATCAGTCCCACACCGGCAGGCGAAGGAAAGACAACGACATCAGTCGGACTTGCCGACGGTTTGAATAAGATCGGTAAAAAAACAATGGCAGTATTGAGAGAGCCTTCGCTCGGTCCGGTGTTCGGTATCAAGGGCGGCGCAGCTGGTGGTGGATATGCACAGGTGATACCGATGGAAGATATCAACCTGCATTTCACCGGTGATTTCAGCGCCGTGGAAAAAGCAAATAATCTTTTAGCAGCGCTTATTGATAATAATATTCAAAGCAAGACACGCAGTCTTGACATTGATCCCCGCACCGTTGTCTGGAAAAGAGTAATGGATATGAATGACCGTTCATTAAGAAATATGGTTATCGGTTTAGGTGGCACGGCCAATGGTGTACCAAGATCGGATGGGTTTAATATCACAGCAGCATCTGAAGTGATGGCCATTTTATGTATGGCAAAAGACCTGGATGATCTGAAAGAGCGGCTTGGTAATATATTAGTTGGTTTCTGCAAAGACAATAAACCTGTATTCGCAAAGCATCTGAATGCACAGGGCGCCATGGCCATACTTTTAAAAGAGGCGATCAAACCCAATCTTGTACAAACACTGGAAGGCAATGCCGCGATCTTGCATGGTGGTCCGTTTGCAAATATTGCTCAGGGCACTAATACGATCATTGGTACAAAAATGGGATTGTCATTGGCAGATTATGTAGTTACCGAAGCGGGATTCGGTGCCGACCTGGGTGCTGAAAAATTCATGAATATCAAATGCGGTTATTCTGGTTTAAAACCGGATGCGCTGGTATTGGTTGCTACAATAAGAGCCTTGCGTCATCATGGGGGCGCAAAGAAAACAGAATACAATACACCGGACCTTGAAAAAGTAAAGAAGGGTTTTGAAAACCTGGAGAAACATATTGAGAACTGTAAAAAATTCGGGTTGACTCCTGTTGTTGCCATCAATCATTTTGTTACCGATTCAAAAGAAGAAGTTGAATTTGTAATGAAGGAATGCACAAAGCACGGCGTGAAGGCCCTGATCAGCGATTGTTGGGCAAAAGGTGGTGAGGGTATGACAGAGATCGCACAGGCGGTTGTTGATATTATCGAAAGCGGTATCAATAAATTCAAACCACTATACGATTGGAGCTTGTCCGTGGAAGAAAAAATAAAACTCATCGCCACAGAAATATATGGAGCCGATGACGTGGAATATTCTCCCAAAGCAAGAGAAGGTTTGAAAATGATAAAAGAATTGGGCTTCGATAAACTTCCCGTTTGCATGGCCAAAACACAAAAATCTTTTTCTGATAAAGAAAACAAGATCGGTCGTCCCCGCAATTTCATTGTTACCGTTCGTGAATTTGAATTTGCCGCAGGGGCAGGATTTGTTATTCCCATCCTTGGGGATATGATGCGTATGCCCGGTTTGCCGGCCATCCCCGCATCAGAAGGAATGGATATTGATAATAATGGTAAAATCTCCGGATTGTCATGAAATCTGGTCCGAAAGTCAGGAAGACCGGGAGATCGAAAGAAACTTTCCTTTATTCGGACATTCTTCCGGACTTTCGGTCTTCCCGACTCCCGACTTTCTCCCTGATTTTAAGTAAATTTGGTAAATGCGTCCCTCATCAGTTGCGGCGGTTCAGATCCTGAAGGTTACTTCTCCCGGAAGCGATAAAAATTCCTTTGTATCCAACTCGGCCGAGGACCTGCTTGCCGTTGAACAACCGCTTGAGATCAGGATCATTTATGGCGCAGAAAAAGAACGCCAGCAAAAAAATATTTCGGTCACGATGTGCACACCGGGCCATGATGCCGAGCTGGCAACCGGCTTTCTTTTTACAGAAGGAATTATTTGCGGTAAAGAAGACATCCTGAACTATACTTCTTCCGGCGATAATATTGTAACCCTGGAATTGCGGCCGGGGATCTCATTTGACCCGCAAAAGATAGAACGTCATTTTTATACTTCTTCCAGCTGCGGCGTTTGCGGCAAGTCATCTATTGAGGCGGTCAGGAATGTTTTCACAAGCAAACAAATAAATGATAATATCAGGATCAATGCTTCGGCGATCACAAAACTCCCGGAAGCATTGCGGAAACAGCAGGAAGTATTTGAACATACCGGTGGCTTGCATGCTTCGGCATTATTTGATACCGATGGCAACCTGTTGCTCACCCGGGAAGATGTGGGGAGGCATAATGCATTGGATAAATTGGTGGGTGCCGCATTAATGGCCGGCGACCTTCCATTGGATCATCATATATTATTATTAAGCGGCCGTGCCAGTTTTGAATTGATTCAGAAAGCTGCAATGGCAGGAATAAAAATTGTATGTGCTGTTGGAGCGCCGTCAAGCCTTGCCGTTGAATTGGCTAAAGAAACCGAGATGACCCTGATCGGTTTTTTAAGAGACGGGAGGTTTAATATTTATTGTGGTGTACAAAGAATAAATAATAACAGAATAAATGTATCCCACGAAGACACAAAGAACACTAAGCTTTAAGAATCTGGTACATATTTCTTTGTGAACTTAGCGGCTTTGTGGGAAATAATTTTTATGAAAGTCAGGATAAAAGGAAATTCCATTCGATACAGGCTTACCAAAACGGAGATAGCCAATTTTGGTAAACTTGGCTGGCTGGAAGAGAAAACAGAATTCTTAAACGGTCCTTCTTTTCATTATTGTCTTGAAAAGAAGACCGGCATTGAAAATATAGAGGCTTCGTTTTCCGGGAACAGGATTTGTATTTTTGTTCCGGAGAATATAGCTGCAGAATGGACAACCACCGATGTAGTGGGTTTCGATACTAAAATGGATATTGGCGATGGTAAAGACCTGTTCCTGCTGATAGAGAAAGATTTTGTTTGTCTTGACCATACTTTCGAAGACCAGAGTGATAATTACGAGAACCCGAATAAGGCCTGCCCGACGTAGGCTGGTTTGTTGAAACATATTTTCTCAAATGAAAAAAAGGAACACAATGGACACAACGAATCTCACAAAGGACACAAAGTCTTCTTTGTGTCCTTCGTGCCTGCTTTGTGAACTTTGTGTTCCTTTTTTTGAGTGGCTTGAAATTTAAAACAATGTCTAAAAACTTAAGTGAGCTTTCCGGGAGAAAAGGATTAAACGAAAATCTTTTCGAAGAGCTGGGTATTGCTGCCCGGCCGGCGGGAACCCCTTCTGTTGAAAAAATGGAAATACTCGCCGATGAATTCATCATGGGCAAGGCCAATGTATATGGGGCTGCGAGTTTTTATGATTTCCTCAAACCAGGGAACCAGGGAAAGAAAGTATATATCTGCAACGGCAGTTCCTGCCTGACTGCCGGCACGCAAGATGTTCTGAAAGAAAAACTACTGAAACAATATAAGCCAGAGGAGATCGGTGAAATGTGTTGCCTGGGAAGATGCCACGAGAACAATTCGTTTCATATTGGTGGAAAAAATTATTCGGGCAATGCTATTGATGAGATTGATGCCATTAAAAAAAATAATACAATTGTTGCTGACAAATACAATGTGGCTTCTTATGGTACTGCAGTCCTCACTTCTTCTTTTCCCGGAATAAAAGAATATTATTCCATACTGCCTGATGTATTAAAAAGATCTGCAGATGAATTACTGGAAGAATTAAAAATATCAGGGTTACGGGGTCGTGGCGGAGCCGGTTTTCCCATCGCTTTTAAATTGGATGCCTGCAAAAAAGAAACGGCAAAACAAAAATTCATTGTATGCAATGCAGATGAAGGTGACCCCGGCGCTTATAGCGACCGATATTTACTGGAACTTCAACCGCATAGCGTTTTACTGGGAATGATGATCGCCGGGTATATTGCCGGTGCTGATGTTGGCGTTGTATATATCCGGGCAGAATATCCTGAATCAATTACAATAACTCAGAATGCGATCGATGACCTGCACAAGCTGCATTTGCTGGGTGAAAATATTTTAGGGTCCGGCTTTAATTTCAACTTCAAAGTGATCGGTGCGCAGGGTGCCTATATCTGCGGCGAAGAAACTGCCTTACTTTCTTCTATCGAAGGACAAAGACCGGAGGTAAGAGTTCGCCCACCTTATCCAGTACAACAGGGATTGTTTAATAAACCAACGGTTGTAAACAATGTGGAAACGTTGGCCTGCATTCCTTATATCATTAAAAACGGCGGAAAGAAATTTGCTTCCATTGGTATTGGCAAATCAACCGGAACAAAATTGATATCGTTGGATGGTTTCTTTAATAAACCCGGGATTTATGAAGTAGATATGGGAACCCCGCTTTCTGTTGTGGTGAACGATCTCGGAGGCGGATTTAACTCAGCAATAAAAGCCATGCATATCGGAGGTCCGCTGGGTGGTTTGGTTCCTGTTTCTAAGATCAATGATCTTACGGTTGACTTCGAATCTTTTTCCCAAAATGGTTTTTTACTGGGACACGCTTCTGTTGTTTGTATTCCTGAAGATTTTCCAATCATAAAATACCTGGAACATTTATTTGAGTTTACCGCACATGAAAGTTGTGGTAAATGTTTTCCCTGTCGTCTTGGTTCGGTAAGAGGATACGAGATGCTGAAGAAAGCGCAGGAAAGTGATTATAAGATCGACAGGACATTGCTGAATGACCTGATAGAAACTTTGGAGATCGGTTCGCTTTGTGCATTGGGTGGGGGATTGCCTCTTCCCATAAAAAATGCATTGCAGTATTTTGATAAAGAACTATCACCTTACTTTAAAAAATCCTGATCATGGGTATCGTGTACAGAAAAGATGATAAGCATACACAGGAACAAAAAGGCAAAACCGTTACATATGGTTCTTCCAATGGCAATGGCACATTAAAAACCAATGTGGCTTATATCAATAACGAGCCTTTTGAGATCAAAGAAGGAGAAACGATCATTTCTTTTATCAGGAGAAATTTTGGAAAAGATGCTGTGCCTACATTATGCGATGCGCCCAACCTTGAACCTTTCGGTTCCTGCCGGGTATGCAGTGTTGATGTTGCGTTAAAAGAAAATGGTCCTGTAAAAACACAGGCCTCCTGTCATACGCCGGTGATGGTGGGTTCTTTTATTTATCCCGATTCAGACCGCATACAAAAACTCAGAAGGAATATTATTGAACTGGTACTTACCGATCATCCGCTTGATTGTCTTACCTGTGAAGTGAATAATAATTGTGAACTACAAGAGGTGGCGGCAAGAGTAGGCATCCGTGATGTTCGTTATCCCGAAGGAAAAAATCATTTGGATAGAAAAAAAGATCTCAGTCACCCTTACATGACCTCCGATCTTTCAAAGTGCATCAATTGTTTCCGTTGTGTGCGGGCCTGCGATGAAGTGCAGGGACAATTTGTGTTGAGCATGGTGGGTCGTGGTTTTGACAGCCATATCATCAAAGGCTCCGATGTTAGTTTCAATGAAAGTGATTGTGTAAGCTGCGGCGCCTGTGCCCAGGCTTGTCCCACTTCTGCTATCAGCGATGTTTTTGAATCCAAGTCCATTGTATTTGATAAAAAAGTCAGAACGGTTTGTACCTATTGCGGTGTTGGTTGCAACCTGGATGTTGCGGTAAGTGCAGGAACCATCAAATCCATACAAGCTCCTTATGATGCAGAAGCAAATGCGGGTCACACTTGCCTGAAAGGTCGTTATGCTTTTTCATTTTATAATCACCCGGATCGTATCCGCACTCCATTGATCAAAAAGAATGGTGAATTTGTGGAAGCCACCTGGGAAGAAGCTTATGATTTCATTGCAACAAAACTCACTGAATTAAAAAATACATACGGCCCGGATTCTATTGCCGGCATTTCATCAGCAAGATGCACCAATGAAGAGAACTATATCATGCAGAAATTCATCCGGGCGGTGATCGGAACCAATAATATCGACAGTTGTGCGAGGGTTTGTCATTCACCCACTGCTATTGGTATGCAAAGAACATTTGGAACGGGTGCTGCCACCAATTCTGTTATTGACATGCAATACACCGATTGCATGATGGTGATCGGCGCCAACCCCACGGATGCGCACCCGGTTACAGGCGCCAAGATGAAACAGCAGGCTATGAAAGGCAAAACGCTTATCATCATTGATCCAAGAAAAACAGAATTGGTAAAATATGCAAACTATCATTTGCAATTGCGCCCCGGCACCAACGTGGCATTGCTGAACATGATGCTGTATTATATCATCAAAGAAAATTTAGAGGACAAAGATTTTATTGCGGCCCGCACAGAAGGATATGATGGGTTCAGAGAAAGTATTTTACAATTGAACATTGATGAACTGGAAAAAATTACCAGCGTTGACCGCAACCTTGTTCGTGAAGCAGCTATAGCGTATGCAAGTGCGCCGAATGCCATGTCTTTTCACGGATTGGGTGTTACCGAACATTCACAGGGAACATATGCTGTAATGCTGATCGCAGACCTGGCAATGATCACCGGCAATATCGGAAGAAGAGGAGTAGGAGTAAATCCATTGCGTGGACAAAACAATGTGCAGGGCGCTGCCGACATGGGTTGTCAACCTTACCAGGGTGCAGGTTACCTCGATGTGACCAACCCCGAGATACATAAAATGTATGAAGAGTTCTACCATGCAAAACTGCCATTGCATGTGGGTTATAAAATTCCGCAGATGTATGATGCGGCGCTGAATAATAAATTAAAAGCTATCTGGGTGGTTGGTGAGGACATGGCGCAGACAGATCCCAACACACATCATGTGGTGGCGGCATTAAAGAATCTTGAGTTGTTCGTAGTGCAGGAATTATTCATGACAGAAACTTCCAAATTGGCCCATGTAATTCTTCCCGGTGCTTCCTTCCTGGAGAAAAGCGGAACATTCACCAATGGTGAAAGAAGGATTCAACGAGTGAATAAAGTGGTTGAGCCCATTGAAGGAACAAAGAGCGACGGACAGATCATCGTGGATATCATGAACCGGATGGGATATGAGCAGGCCGACTATGATCCTGAAACCATGCTGGAAGAAATTTCACAGGTGGTTCCTTTCTTTGCAGGAGTTAAATGGAATGAGTTGGGTGATAACGGCAAACAATGGCCCGTGCTGAAAGATGGAACCGATACCGAGATCCTGCATTTGAACAATTTTACAAGAGGAAAGGGGAAATTCATGTTCAATGCATTTAAAGAATCGGAGGAGATCGTGCAGCACGGAAAAGAATATCCTTATATTATCACAACCAACCGGGAGCTGGAGCATTATAACTGCGGCACCATGACAAGACGAACCCGCAATGCGCAGATACTGACCGAAGATGTATTGCTGATCTGCGAAGAAGATGCCCGCAAACACCTGATCAATGATGGCGATATGGTTTGTGTGGAATCACCCCGCGGCAAAGTGGATATCAAAGCAAAGATCACCGACGAAGTAAAACCCGGCATACTCAGCAGTACTTTCCATTTCCCCGATATCATGCTGAACAATATCACTTCCAGTATCAGCGACTCTGAAGCCATGTGCCCGGAATATAAAGTGGTGGCTTGTACTATCAGGAAGAGCAAGGGGAAGTATAAATTAAATAAACAGGATCAATAGAAAGGCTTACTTCTTTAATATTTTTTTCTCTTCCAAATGTTTTATAAGGTCTGCCATATAGCTGTGGCTGAAAGAAACCAACTCAGCTTCATCGAAAAAACCCGATTTTTCCGAATAGACATTCTCCACTGATGTGGCGTCATATAGTTCGCTCAATAAATAAAAGCCTTTTTCTTTGGTATAGTATGCCGGCGCGGAAATATCCTTTTTATACTTAGTGTCGTCGTTCCTGTCAACTTTTTTACTATATTCTTTAAACCCTAATACAAGTATTCCTACAAAGCCGGAAAGCATGGGGTCCGTGCCTTTAAAATTCATGCCGGCATTGTATTTTACATCATCCCCATTCTTTAAAAAATAAACAATACAAAGGGCGTCGCATCCGGTTGCCTTTACTTTAGCTGCAAGTTCTTCCTGGGATGGCGGTTTTGGATCATTAAGTACCGGCGGTATTACATCGATACTTTTTACAGCTTTATAGCCCTTTGATTCTGCAGCGAGTGCTAATTCTTTTTCCAGTCGCACCCTAAACTCTATATCGGCTGTATTGGCAATTATGAACAGGTTATTATAGGTCTTACCTCCAATCTTCTTATCTGTTGAATTTTTAGTTGATGAACAGGATAATAAAAGAGGAAAAATGAATACAGAAAAAATATGTATTCTTTTCATGATGTTTTTTTTGACCATCATAAAATTAAATATTTATTTATACTGTTTTACTTTTTAAACAGGCATATATCCCTTTCCCAACTTCTCCCTCAACATCTTTTCTTTTTCTTTTATCGCCTTTTCGGTATTTTCAAAAGACTTCAGCTGCACTTGTCCTTTCGTGCCAATTCTTCCAAAGCGGATGATCAGCTTATTTTCCTGGGTGGCCGCTTCCCAAAATTTATTGCTGATGGCATCAGTAAATTCAACCCGTTCAAACTGCAAACCTTCAAAACCGGGAATAATTACTGGCTGGTTCACGGGTTTTGTTTCTTCAACGGGTACAATCGGAAGCTCTTTAACTGTCTCAACAATAACAGAAGTTTCGTTTTCTTCTTCCGGCAACTCCATTACCGGTTCTTCCTTAATTCTTTTTATGATTTGTTCTATAACTTTTTCCGGCTGTTGTAACCAGTCTTTGGCAAATACATTAATACTGCGCCAGCCGAATGACTGAAGAATGGCCGGTCGCTGGTAGTATTGCTCCACCAAATTGCTATTACTGTAATGTTTGTCATCATCCATTAATATTCCTAAAGTATAATCTTCGTCCCCGGTCTTAAGTTTTACAGCCAATGAACATTTAAAGCCCGACTGCCCCACCTGCTCGGCCACTTCGTATCCCCTTTTTTCTAATTGCAGTTTAATTTCTTTGGCGGTAATGGTCGTTGCTACGGTAGTTGCAGTACTCGTTTTATTTACCACCAGGCTCTCTAAAATTGTTCGGGCTGTTGGCATATTGCCCCCGCTTACACTTTCTGCATATTGTAAAAAGCGGCGGAAATAATTAGCCCCTTCATTGTATTCATTGGTAATGTTGTGGTATTTTATACTGCTTACAATAGCCATGTGTTTTTTTGCCCTGCTGAAGATTACATTCAATCTTTTTTCACCGCCTTTTTTATTGATAGGACCAAAGTTCATCAGTATTTTCTTACGGGCATCAAAGCCATAGCATACACTCATAATGATGATATCTCTTTCATCTCCCTGTATGTTCTCCAGGTTTTTAATGATCAGCCCAACAAACTGTTCGTCCTCGGTACGGGTATAGGCTTCTTCCAGTAAATGTTCGAACTCTTTATCGGTTTGAGCCAATGCTGTCAAAGCGTCTTCGATCGTTTGCTGCTGCTCCTGGCTGAATGCCACGATCCCGATGCTTTCTTTCACTTTTCGTTTCAGTAACTCCCGGACAAGATGGGCAATATAAATGGCTTCGTCCTGGTTATTTCGTTTTTCATACACACTGTTGGGGTGGAAATGAAAACTGATACTTCTGTCGTATAAATGATCCGCAAAACCGGCTGCGTCTTCCGGCTTTATTACTTCGATGACCTGTTTTTCTTTATGGTGAATAGTTTTGTCCGGAATGGTTAACAGGCCTGCCTGGTAAAAAGCATAGTTGCTATAGCTGATCAGCGTTTCATAGTGACTGCGGTAATGCCAGCTCAACATCGTGCTGCTTAATTTTCTTGCTCCCTGCACCAGCAAACTATCCGCATCGGTACTTAATAATTCATCGCTGGTTTCATCGCCAAAACTTTCGAGGTCATCGGGGTCTTCTGCTTTTGCTGTAAAGAAATTGGTTGGCGGCATTTGTTTATCATCGCCTACAATAATTGTTTGTTGTGAACGATACAATGCCGGGATACCTTCTTCCAGTGTTATCTGGCTGGCTTCGTCAAAGATCACCACATCAAAATAACCGGTATCCAACGGCAAACTATCACTCACACTAAGCGGACTCATCAGCCATACAGGTTTTATATCCTTCAGGACCAACCCGCTTTCTTTTGCACTTAACTCCCTTATGCTTTTATACCGCATACTTTTTCCAAATTCATGTTCCAGGATCTTGCGGCCTTCATTATAACTTTTCTTGAATTGTTTTTGTTCCGGATTCAGTTGGCTTAATGCCGTATTACTCAGTTCTACGTGTTCAATAAACCGCTGGCGGATGCCGGCACGAATAAGGTCGGCATTTAATTTGAGTAATTGCTTATAACATTGCCTGATCTGCTGAACTGCTTTTTCAATTGCCGACACGTCAATGGCGGCAAATATTTTGTTTTGCTGATAAAGTTGTTGCAAGGTCTTATGTGCCATGCTTGCTTCTGCCTGGGCCGGTGTAAGCGGAATATTGCGCAATGTATTCTTAACCGAAACCGGTAAACCTGCAAATTGTTTTAATGCCGGTAATAGATCCTGCAGGCCATCAGCATTCATGGCAATGCTTTCCAGTTCATCCTGTATGGTTGCAATGGACTTACCCGAATAACTGTTCAGGCTCTGTTGTAACTGCAGTTCTAGCTGCTGCAAGGTGTTGTTGACCTTATACAGCCTTTTTACTATAGCATTCGCTTCAGGATGAGCCAGCAGGTAATCTATTTCTTCGTCTCCCTGTTTACTTCGAAGCGTTTCAATTCCAGTATAGGTAGTGTCAATATTGTCCACCCGGTATTTCTGCTGTAATTGTTCTTTTGTTTGCGAAGCAATGGCGGCCGTTTCGTATTCTGCCTTTAATTGCTGCAATATGTTACTGTAAGCCGGCTTTACCTGGTGCTGCGAGAAATCATAACTATTCTGTAATTGTTTTTTTAGCCTCCTCCACGAGCCATTGAGAAAACTGAAAATTGATTTTTCGTTCTTCTCTGCTATTGGGATGGCATTGGCTGCATCTTGTTCGCTGAATTTATTTTTCCAGTTACCATTTTGCTGCTTTGCCTGTTCTGCTTGTTGTTTCTTTTGTTTGTATTGGCGGATATTATCTTCGAATTCCTTTGATGCCGGGTTGCCGGTATCTACCAATTGCAAATTATCGTGTTCCGCCAATGGTTGCAGCAGCACGGCGTCCTGTATTAAGTTTTTCACCTGCTCCAGGTATTCACAATGCTGCTGCGAAATTTCACATTCTTTGATAGCATTATTGATCTCATTTACCAATGATTTAGCGTGTTGCACCAGGCTCTCCAGCAGGTTCAACGGCTTATCGGCAATAAAGACAGCATCATTTAATTTGCTGAACGGGTGTTCGGCGAATACCCCATCTGAACCAGCCTCTTCCAATGCTTCGCTCAGCTCTGCAATGGTTTCTCCGAATTGCAACCATTCATTATAGGCCGGTAATTCTTCCTGTTGTTTTGCATTCAGCGGTACAATCTTTTTCTTTAGCTCAATGATACGGTCGATCAGTTTGCGGACCGGTACACCAGCTTCATGCGGTTGTGAAGTATTGGCATCATGAAATTGCTGTAATAATTGCAGTTGTTGGTTCATCCGTTGTAACAGCGTTGTCCTTTTTTCGCGGATAGCTTTTACATCCATTCTATTTTTGCTGAAATCCTCGTATGTGGCTTTCAGGTTTTTAATGAATTCCCGTTTATCGCCCTGGCTATCGTGAATATAACAGCATAGTTCGTCCAGCTCATTTTGCTTTAACCGGTGAAATACCACATCTAATGCTGCCCGCTTTTCACAAACAAATAATATACTCTTGCCTCTTGCTACATAGTCTGCGATCAGGTTGGTAATAGTTTGGCTTTTGCCGGTACCTGGTGGACCCTGGATAATATAACTGTCGCCCGTGCGGCTTTGCAGGATAGCCTGTGTTTGTGTTGGGTCGGCCGTAATGACATGGTGCCAGTCATCCGGTTTATTGAGGTCAAATGAATGCTCTTTGATTTGTTTGGGCTGGTTGCTGAATAAAGATTCAAATACCTTGTGCTGAAGTTTGTTATCAATTATATGATTATAATCCCGCACCAGGCTCATTTTTTTGTAATTGAAATTGCCCAGCACTATATTACATACATCAAAATCCCAGCTGTAGGGATTGCTTTCACTCTCTGTCATTTCAAACAACTCTCTTTCTTTTACATTGTTGCCGGTAAGCTGCTGCGAACTGATCTTAATATCCTCGTTTACCAAAAACTCCAGGAAAGTGGCGCGGGGCTCAATGCGTTGCTTAAAGATCTCAAGGCCAAGTGGCTTATAATGCTCGGACTGATAGCTATAAGAAATATTTTTATAACTATCCAGTTGCTGTCCGCTTCTTCTGAGCCGCCTTTTATAATTAGTAACTGTTTGCCTGGCTACACTATATATTAATTTTATTTTAGGCTTATCGGAGTAATGTAATTGTATCCCCTGGTTGGCAGCATCTATTTGTGCTTTCAGGAGTTGATAAAATTGTTCGGGGCTCATATCGTCCAGGTCCACAAAGTCCGGAAGTTTAATTCCGTATAGATCTCTGAGCTGGTTGGCTAATACGGGGTTTACTTCCGCTGCATTATCCAGTATTTTCATGGTATAATGATCTTCTTTCAGTCGTTTGGTCTTTTTCAACTCAACGGGTATCAGCAACAGCGGACTTTGAATTCTTTCATTGGCATCTTCCTTTAAGTTGTGCCAGTTTAAAAATGTAATAACTAATTTCAATTGACTAAACCCAAACTCCTGCACATCCCGCTGACTTTCCACCCTTATCTTGTCTAATGCAGATGGCAAATAAACATGGTCTTCAAAACGCAGGTATTTATTCAGCACTATTTCTTTCATGCCCGCTACTTTCGATGATATATCGATATTCCAGGTAAACAACAGGTCGGGGCGAATGCTTTGATAATGTAAAACCATCGGCACGCTGCTCACTGTAAGATTGACAAAACGCATATTGGGTTTGTAATAAAGCAGGCGGTTCCGGCGGCTTGTATCGAATAAGCGGTTGCGAAGTTTGTTTAAAATAAACTGGCTTCTTTCTTTCAGTTCTTTATTTACCCAACCAGCTATATTACTCAGGTCGGTTTGTTTTTCGGGGTCGTAATCCCGGTAATTTTTCAACCGGTGAATAACGTCGTATAGGTCTGAACTGCGTCTTTGCCGGTCAAGTTCTGTCATTTCCGTTATCAGCGTACTGATAGTGGGATGAATGCGATGATTATACTGAACGGGGTTGCGACGATATTCTGCAAAGAGCTTCACATCATCTTCGTCATACAGGTCAAGACCCAGCGCCAGGCTGCCTAATACGAGCCCCAGGCAAAAAATATCTGTTTCTGCATCGTGGTGTCCGGCGAGTATTTCAAAACAACTATATCCCTTTATAAAGGCAGGAAATTGCAGCGGCTCCTTAATATTGAAATGAACATTCAGGTTTTCAACTTTATAGGTTCCTTCATCTACATCCGCTTCCATTTTTGTTTTGCCAACAATATCAAACTGTTTGGATTGGGTGGAAGCAAACAGTTCTTTCAGTGCACTGGCAGCTGCAGAAGGTAAATGAGCAAAATGCTCGTCAATATCCAGGCGATCGTCAGTTATGAATAAAGCTTCTTCCTTTTCAAATGGCGCCACCTGGTTGATCTCATGAAAACTGAGAACTTCTTCATACAGGGGTATCAGAAAAGCGATCACGTCATCAGTGGCATAGTTGCCATTATCGAATGCGGTTTCTAAAAACTGGTGAAAATATATTTTTGAATCGGCCATAAGGTTATCCGGGGTTTCGCATCATCACAATTGCTGATGATCGCTTTGACTAACTACTCATATATCTGCTCTCCTTCATTCTCTTTCACTTCATGATAAGCTGCCAGCATTTTTTCTTTGTGTTGTTGCAGCTTCTTATCGCTGAATTTCATTTCCTTTTTTATGATACTGTCGTACGTTTCTTTTAATTGTACATCTTCGGCAAACTGAAAGGCCCACCCTGATGGAATTTCCTCAAGCGTAGTATCTACTAATGCAAAATCAAGCAGGATATAACCCAAATAGTCTTTTACACTTGGGTGAGACTTGCTGATCGTGTCAATCATCTTTTCAGACAATGTGGCTTTTTCATCCCAGGCAAAATCTGCAAAGTATTGTTTGGCCTGGCTAATGACCATCGTGCTTTGAAACCATTTGGGTTTAAGAAACAGTTGTAAAAATTCTTTTGTTAATTGTGCCAGCTCTTTCTGGCGGAAAATATCCAGTTTATCAAGGTCGCTGATACCTTCGATCATTTTTATAATTTCTTCATTGGAAGCTTCCTTCTTTTCATTCCAGAGCTGGATGGCTTTGGCCCGGATAAAATTTTCGGGATGTGAAATACCGGCAGTTTTAGTGTCAGATTCCGCGGAAAAAATTTCATCGGCTTGTTTCAGGTAGCTTTCTGCATTTACTTTTTCCAGCCCTGTAGAAGTTTTGACCAGCGAGGTGATAACCGGTGCTGTTTTTTCTACGACAGTAAAAGCCCCGCGGTCGCAAAAGATCTCTGTATATAAACGAAAAAGGCGGGCTGTTTCAAAATAAGAAGCTTCGCTATTGTAATTATTGGCAATGGCTGTAATGATACGATCGGCGATCTCTAGTTCACCATCGAGCATGGAATATAATTTAATATGTGTAAGCTCATGTGCCAGGACCGCCAATAACTCCTCTTCGTCAAGCAGCTTGATAATGGGGCCGCTAAAAACAATATGTGCTTCATTATTCAGATAAACAATACTGGCATTCAGCTCATCGGTGTATTGTGCCTGGTAAACGGTAACGGGAAAATTTTGTAAATCCAGTTTTTCTCTGGCAATTGCTATTTTATCATAAATAAAATTTTCTGTTGCCGGATCAAACTTATAAGTGTTTTTGAGCAATTCTGTTTTAAACTGGGCTAGCTGTTCTTCTTTGTTTTTTGACTGGGCAAAATAGTCCCATGTTTTGAGTTGCCCCTTAAAATGGTCCTTTACTTTCTGGTGGTAGGAGAGGGCGCCAAGCATCTTCTGGAAGAATTTAGTTAGAGGAACAAATTAAGAAAAAACGCACTTCTAAACATGAAAGAAACTGTATACTATGCGGTTTTTAGATTTGGTACAACAAATAACTTGTCAATCCCTGACGCAACGAACAGAAACCCTTCTTTCTTGTAGAGGTAGGGGTTGGTTAGATAGCCATTGAGGTACTCAAGGTGGCGGACCCTGGCCTCATTTGCGCTATAAAAATCATTCCAACGGTGGCTCTATATATTTTTCATCTCTTGGCTTCAGGTTATGCCGCATGATCAGGCGGGCACAGGTATTCCAGCGAAGAATGGAGTCATCTTTTCCCGGCGGCCTGATCGCTTCTGCTTTTTCATAATGATCCATGGCATCCCTTAGCCATTCGTATGCAATAAACCCGCCATCGGGCATACGCTTATTAAGCCTGGCTTTTCCCTGCCGCTCGCAAATAAGACCGGAATAATATTGACGGTCATATTCATCGGGAAGACGGGCCAGCAATTCCCTGGCATGATGCGTATCACTTAGTAACGACGTATCAAATTGGTCCGTGATCGCCAGGAGCATCGTGATAAGAGCATGGTGGTTTTCCGGGTCTGCTTCAAGGATATCAAGACAGATACTTTCCGCCAGCATGGGCTCATTGAGAAGGCGGTAACGTTCCGCTTTTTCAAGCGCCGTCGGTATACTCTCTTTCGAGATGGGCTTTATCTGGAACATAAAATAATGTTTTAAATGACCTGAGAACCTGGTTTGATCTTAATCTTTTATTTATTGTTGTTTCTTCGAACGAAACAGGCTGAATAATTTTTTTAGCGGATCATAATATTTATCTGCCACTCTTTCTTTTAGCGGAATAATTGCATTGTCGGTGATGGTGATCTCCTGCGGGCAAACATTGGTACAGCATTTTGTGATATTGCAAAAACCAATGCCATCCGTTTTCTTCAGGTCCTCACGCCTGTCTTCTATATCAAGCGGGTGCATTTCCAATGAAGCTATATGTACAAAATACCGGGGGCCGGTAAACCGGTCGTGCAAATGATGTTCGCGGAGCACATGGCATACATCCTGGCACAAAAAACATTCAATACATTTTCTGAACTCCTGCACCCGGTCAATATCTTCCTGCGCCATTCGCCAGGTGCCATCAGCAGCGTCCGGTTTACGGGGCTTGAATTTTTTTATTTTTTTCTTGACCTCGAAATTCCATGATACATCCGTTACCAGGTCTTTAATAAGCGGGAATGCTTTGATGGGTTGCACCAATACGGGCTTGTCCAGCGGCAGGTCGCTCATCCTGCACATGCACATGAGTTTTGGAATTCCATTCACTTCTGCCGAGCAGGAACCGCAATGACCGGCTTTGCAATTCCAGCGAACAGCGAGATCATTTGCATGTTTTGCCTGTATAAGCAATATTGCATCCAGCACAACCATGCCTTCGGAGATCTCAAGAGAATAATCCTCGAATTTTCCATTGCTGGCATCACCGCGTTGTATTGTAAATGTTGCTGTTGGCATGCCCCTGCCCCTAAAGGGGTTTTAATTTTATCATGATTGTTGTTGTTCTCATTAATGACGCTTTCTTATTAACGCACTATTTCATTTCTTCAATAATTTTTTTAAGTTCTTCCGTTATTTCAGGGATAGGCTCCTGTCTTATTTCCATTTGTCCCGCTGCATTCTTTTTTATTACTAAATTATACTTGCCGCAATTCGGATCTTTGTCAGGATAATCTTCACGAAAATGTGCGCCGCGGCTTTCTTTTCTTTCCAGGGCAGCCATGGTTATTGCCTCAGATGCGATAAGCATATTGCGAAGATCAAGCGCCGTATGCCAGCCGGGGTTAAACTCCCGGTTGCCAGTGACCTGTACATTCTCTGCCCGCTGACGCATCAAACGCAAATGCTCCATAGCCCGCAGCATTTCTGTTTCATTACGAACAATGCCTACTAACTGCTGCATCATTTCCTGTAAGGAAAAATGAACATCAAATGGATTATCGCCTTTGTCTCTTTCAAAAGGTTGTAATGCGTTATGCTCAGCTTCAGTAACTTGTTTTTCATCAAGGGTGCCTGCATTATTTTCTTTTGCAAATTTTGCTGCATACTCCCCGGCTCTTTTTCCAAATACCAACAGGTCTGAAAGTGAATTGCCACCAAGCCTGTTGGCTCCGTGCAGTCCTGCTCCACATTCTCCCGCTGCAAAAAGACCCGGCAGGGATGACATTTGTGATTCGGGATCAACACGAATCCCTCCCATCATATAATGCGTGGTGGGACCGATCTCCATCGGTTCTTTGGTAATATCAATATCCGCCAGCTTCTTGAACATATGATACATGCCCGGTAATTTTTTCTTGATATGTTCTTCGGAGTTGGATATCTTTTTCTTGATCCATGATATATCAAGGAATACGCCACCATGCGGACTTCCTCTTCCTTCTTTTATTTCCCGAACAATACAACGGGCCACATGATCACGGGTGAGTAACTCGGGTGGCCGCTTGGCATTCTTATCTCCCTGTATATATCGCCAACCTTCTTCTTCATTATCGGAAGTTTGATTCTTGTATGCATCAGGAATACTATTGAACATGAACCGTTCTCCATTCTTGTTCAGCAAAACTCCTCCTTCGCCCCGAACGCCTTCCGTTACTAATATTCCTCGAACGCTCGGCGGCCAGATCATTCCGGTAGGATGAAACTGTAAAAATTCCATATCGATCAATTCGGCGCCGGCATCGTAAGCCAGTGCATGTCCATCGCCCGTGTATTCCCAACTATTGCTGGTGATCTTATAGGAACGTCCGACTCCGCCCGTTGCAAGGATGACTGCTTTTGCACGGAAAGTTTTAAACCTTCCTCTTTCTCTTTCATAACCAAATGCGCCAACGATACGGTCTCCATCTTTAAGAAGTGTGATGATCGTACACTCCATATGCACTTCAACGCCCTGGTGAATACAATGATCCTGTAAGGTGCGTATCATTTCCAGTCCTGTTCTGTCGCCAACATGCGCTAACCGCGGATATTTATGCCCGCCAAAATTCCGTTGTAATATTTTTCCATCCGTGGTGCGATCAAACAATGCTCCCCATGCTTCCAGTTCTCTTACACAATCAGGCGCTTCTTTGGCATGTATTTCCGCCATGCGCCAGTTGTTGAGATATTGACCGCCCCGCAATGTATCGGTGAAATGTACTTTCCAGTTATCCCGGTCGTCAACATTTGCCATGGCAGCAGCAATACCTCCTTCAGCCATTACCGTATGTGCTTTGCCCAATAATGATTTACAAACTAATCCAACCGTAACGCCATGAGCCGATGCTTCGATGGCAGCACGAAGACCGGCGCCGCCGGCGCCGATAACGAGAACATCATAGTTGTGTGTGTCGTATGAGGACATCTGTTTTTTATATTAACCAGTCATACAGGTCAAATAAGTCATATAGGTCATATCGAACACTCCGATTTGACCCATTTGACCTATATGACTTATATGACCATCTTTGACTTTTTTGACCATTTAAATTATTCTCCAGTCTGTCCAAACACCCATTGAACAAAGCCGTACATAAATATCAGTAAACCCAACCCAGAATAAACTCATCCATGCCCACAACATATGTTTACGGTTTAAACAGGTTACACATTTATACATTTTAAAACGAACCGGTTTCCCGGAAAGGCGATCCATAAATCCGCCTACCGCATGACGAAGCGAATGACAGCCCAATGTATATCCTCCGAGCAACACAACGTTTACAGTCAGCACCAGTGTGCCGATACCAATTCCAAAAGATTTTGCACTTGTAGCAGCATTCGTGAACCATAATGCTTTCCAAACATCAATAGATAGAAAAACAATAAACAGTACAGCGACATACATGAAGTAACGGTGAATATTCTGCATGATCAGCGGGAAAGAATTTTCACCGCGATATGTTTTTCTTGGTTCGGAAACTGTGCAGGATGGTGGATCTGCCCAGAAAGCTTTATAATATGCCCCGCGGTAATAATAACAGGTGAGGCGGAATAAACCCGGTGCCCATAATATTAATAGCGCCGGCGACCAGGGCATCCAGGTGGGCCACCAGCCGGGTTTGGGTCCAAACCAACTATGTGGTGAATCGCCAAACAATTCCGGTGAATAAAGTGGTGAGATATAAGAACCGTAATGATAATTTTTTCCCTGGAAGGCGGCCCAGGTAACATAGATAACAAAAGAAGAAAGGCCGATGAAAGTAAATAATGGCTTTACCCACCAGGCGTCTTTGCGGTTGGTGTAACCAAAACGATGGATCGTTTTTCCCAAATTTATTCCCGACATACGAACGGCTTATAAATTATGAAAGACATTCAATCAACATCACTTCTTTCTTATTAAAAAATAAGAATCTACCCCGTTGCCGAAGATAATTCACAAAAGATGAGAAAACAAAAAGATGCTGGGTGTGAAGAATGACCAGTATTTGATCGTGAAGAAAAGGGAAGAAGATCTGCCCGGTACTCCCGGGGCACAGATTCATACACTCCCCCTGCCTCAGCTATACCTGTGGTGTGCTTGTGCTATAAAGCTGATATGGATTTATAGCGGGGGTTTCTTTCGGGTTTTAGCCAATCCTGCCTATATTTGCAGCCCCGCTTTCGCTAAAGCTTTAGCGGGTAAACCTATAACAGGCTGGTGCGGTAGCTCAGTCGGTAGAGCAAAGGACTGAAAATCCTTGTGTCGGCGGTTCGATCCCGCCCCACACCACGAAGAAAGCAAAGCAGTTATAACGAAAAGGTTGTAGCTGCTTTTTTCTTTGGTACAACATGGATACAACAAATAAAGGATACGTAGGCACTGTCAATTTTTTTGCTATACAAGTGTTGAACTAAACTGCTTACAGCAGGTTGAATTCATAAGCGGCTTTTATAAGACCGGCTGTATTTTTTACATTGAGTTTATTCAAAAGATTTTGACGATGGGTATCTACTGTCCTCTTGCTAATAAATAATGACTTTGCTATTTGATCGTTTGTCATTTCAAGAGCGATCATTTTTAAGATTTCGAGCTCTCTTTTGGTCAACCCGCTCTTTTCAGGGGCTATTGTTTTTTCAGAATTTTTAGCGGAATCAATTAGCTTGATTGCGACCTCATTTGAATAGTAAGGAATGCCTTCCAGCACTGATTGAATAGCCTGGATCAGTTGCGAAGGTTCGATATTCTTCAGGATATAACCGTTTACTCCTTCGTTTAACATGCTCTTTATCTGGGAGATTTCATCATAATTCGAGAGAGCTAACACTTTGATGTCTTTTTTGTACAGGCGAATTTTTTGCAGCGTTTCAGTTCCGGACATGCCGGGTAGCTGGTAATCGATCAAAACAATGTCAAAGTCTTTTTTTAGTATTTTCCGAATAGCGATCTCGCCGTTTTCCGCTTCATCAATTTCAAACCGGAGAAAATTTTCCTTTGATTCAAGCATGACTTTTATCCCATCACGTACCATTTGATGATCGTCTACAATTAATAAACTGATTATTTTAACAGGGGTTTCTTCCATTATTTCATTGCTTTTTTTCTATTGGAACCAAAATTTCATACCGCGTGCCTTTTCCGGGCTGGCTGATAATATCCACTTCACCGTTATAAGGCCTGATTCTTGACCTTACGTTATTAAGTCCCATCCCCAGGCCGCGAATCTTTTTAAGATCGAATCCGATACCATTGTCAGCAAGGCTTATCACTACAAATTTTTTTTTGTATTTGAATTCAATCCATAAAGAATCGGCCCTGCTATGTTTTAATGTATTGCTGATAAATTCCTGTATTATCCTGAAAAGTGCAAATTCCTGCTGTAACGGCAACCTGGGAAAACCACTTGCTTCCTTAATAACAATTTTCATCTGGTTCAACAATTGATCTTTAGAACATAACTCTTCAACTGCCTTTATTAATCCAAAAACTTCCAGGCTTTTGGGCATAATATTGAAACAGATATTTCTCATGTCGGCCTGCACATCCACCAATGCTGCATTTGCCTTTAATAAAATTGATTTTTGTTTTGGATCTTCCACCGCATCTGCCGAGGTCCCGATATAAAATTTTATCGCCGAAAGATGTTGCCCCACACTGTCATGAATATCTTTTGTTAACCGCATTCTTTCTTTTTCTTCTGTTTCAATGATCGCTTTCAAAACGATATTCTGTGTTTTTTTCTGATCGGATATGTCTTTAGCGGTTACCAATATTTTCTTTCCCAGGTTTTTTCCTCCAATGAGAAAGGAGGCAGAGATCAGCACCGGGCAGCTGTTTTTATCCTTCGTTTTAAAAACTGTTTCATAACTGATCTTCCGGGATCCCCTCATATCTTTTAAAATCTTGCTGAACCAGTCAGGTTGCAATTTGTCGAGTAAATAATCTATCGGTTTCCCTTTCAGAAAGTCCAGGCTATATTGTAAATGATTGGTAACAGCATGGTTGATATTTTCTATTTTACCCTGCCTGTTCAATACAAATACCATATCGGAGACAGAATTAAAAATATTATTGAAATAATTCCTGGAAATTGTTTTGTCCTTCAATTCCTCTCCAAGCATATTTACACCGGAAATGAAAGCATCCACCTCATCCATGCGGGAAGACATGCTTAGTTTCTTGTCGAAGTTACCGAGTGAGTATTCGCTTAACAGCTTGTTTATTTTCCTGAACCTGTTGTCCATTTTCCGAATTTATTTTCTGAATTTCTGAAGCCATTTCAATGCATTTTTTTCATTTAAAAAAATCCTGACGGGCATTTTTGGCTTGTTTACAGTTACAAAGAAATTAGCCATGAAAGAAGTGAACGGAGAATCAACAATAAAAGCCGCTGCAATTATTCCCTCTGTTGATTCTCCTGTTGCAAAATATTCCCTGGCCTTTTTTTCCATCTTTAATACGCCCTGGTTGTATATTAATGCTACCACCGGCTTATATTCCTGGAATTCCAGCCTGGTTTTAATGATTTCCTTCACCATATCCACGGTGATCTTCAAGCCTTTCTTATAAGTACCAATAAGGAGGTCATCCTGCAGCTCATAATGAACATATGGCGTATCAAGAATTTTTTTCATAAGCTCAGGCTACTACCAGGGCAATTAGGTATAAAAGCTTAGAAAAAGTATATAAAACCAGTCTTTTATCGGACTGATAAATCCAGGATAAAGTTAGAGTTTGTATCAGTTAATTACAAACTTCTATTCCGCATGAAGCCAGATAATACAGCCATAGAGACGATCGACCAGATTATAACGGATGGAGTAAAAAAGGGCATTCTTCATTTATATACTGACAAAGACGGCGTCAACGGCAATGTAATCATACTCAAAGGCGGGAAGGTTGTCAACTTTGGTTCCTGCAGTTACCTGGGCCTTGAATTCGACCCCAGGGTAAGGGAGGCAGCCAAAGCTGCGATAGATAATTACGGGACACAATTTTCCGAGTCGAGGGCATACGTTTCTGTAAGGCTTTACCAGGAATTGGAAGAACTATTGCACAGGCTTTTTGAAGCACCGTGTGTTATAACTCCCACTACAACGCTGGGACATATAGCCAATATCCCTGTATTAATCACATCCGCTGATGCAGTCATCACTGATCAGCGGGTTCATAATTCGGTAAACACATCTGTTAAACTCCTGGCTGCAGCGGGTACACATATCGAGGTACTAAGGCATAACAGGATGGATCTGTTGGAGGACAGGATCAAATTCTTACGGGAAAAACACAAAAAGATCTGGTACCTGACAGATGGAATTTATTCGATGTTCGGCGATACGGCACCGATAGATGAAATTTACCAGTTGATGGATATTTATCCCGGATTTCATTTATACGTGGACGATGCACATGGAATGAGCATATATGGTAAGAATGGCCGCGGATCAGTATTGAATAACCGCCCGTTCCATCCCAAAATGGCACTTGGCACTTCACTCAATAAAGCGTTTGCATCCGGGGGTGGTGTAATGGTTTACCCAAACAAGGAACTAGCCAGGAAGGTAAGAACCTGTGGTAGTACTTTGATCACATCCGGTCCCCTGCAGCCATCACAACTGGGAGCCGCTGTTGCAGCTGCTAAAATCCATTTAACCCCTGAGATATATGATATGCAGAATGAATTGCAGGAGAGAATAAAGTTTACCAACCTGGTGCTCAAAAAATATAAGCTGCCAGTGGTAGCAGAAAATAATTCAGCTGTTTTTTTTATCGGTGTTCACCTGCCCAAGGTTGGATATAATATGGTCCGTCGCATGCTTGATGCGGGCTACTATGTAAACCTGGGCATTTTTCCGGCGGTCCCCATGAAGAATACAGGGATCCGGTTTACAATTACAAGACTTCATACCTTTTCGCAAATAGAACAGATGATCCGTACAATGGCCGAAGAATTACCAAAAGCACTCAAAGAAGAGAATGTAAGCTATGAGGATATTTACAAAGCATTTAAAATGCCATTTCCGGAACAGGAAGCAATTGATAAAGGGGTGGCTTCTGTCATTAACCAGGCATTGTCTCTTAAACTCTATCATTATAAAAGCATCCATGATATAGATAAAAAAGAATGGGATGAGCTTTTTGCAAACAAGGGAACATTTGACTGGCGTGGATTGCAGCTTCTTGAAAACAGTTTTCAACATAACGAGCTCCCGGAAAACAACTGGGAATTTGACTATGTAGTTATAAAAAACCTCGTTACAGGGCAACCGGTAGTCGCTGGTTTCCTGACAACCGCCATGTGGAAAGACGATATGCTTTCTCCTGCCTCTGTTTCAGAAAATGTAGAGATCAAAAGGTCAGATGATCCTTATTATTTTACATCGAAAGTGATCTCAACCGGCTCGCTTTTGACAGAGGGGGAACATTTGTTTATTGACAGGTCTTCTCCATTCTGGAAAGATGCCATGCAATTGTTTTTCGATCACATCAATTTGCTACAGGAGAAATATAACACGAATAGTATTGTTTTACGGGATTTTCAGGACGTTGACGACGAGTTTGAAAGTTTCCTGATCGACAATGGATTTTTTAAGACCGCAATGCCCGATAACAATATTATCAATGACCTGTCCTGGTCTACTGATGAAGGATTTTACCAGGGCTTATCAAAAAATTCGAAAATTCATTTCAAAAAAAATATAAAAAGATACCGGGAAAAATACGAGGTCTGTATTGAACAGGATCCCGTGAAAGAAGAAATTGATCACTGGTATTCATTGTACGGGAATGTAAAGAATAACAGTCTCGAGTTAAACACATTTACCTTACCGAAAAAGCTTTTTGTCAATATTGCAAATGATCCGTCCTGGGAAATCCTTACACTAAAACTAACCGGCGATGACGGTTTAAAAAAGACAGTTTGTGTAGTATTCAGCCATATCGCAGGGGATAATTATATTCCTATGATCATTGGCCTGGATTATTCTTATAACAAAGAATACAAAGTATACAGGCAGGCGCTTTATCAACTGGTGATGCGGGCAAGAATGCTTGGAAAGAAAAAAATTCACCTCGGTTTTTCAGCTACTGTCGAAAAGAAAAAACTGGGAGCGGTCGTTTTTCCTACTTATGCATTTATGCAGATCAGGGATAGTTATAATGCAGAGGCATTGGCAACCCTCAGCCTTGTGAGACAAGCCAGGTGAGCAGGGTTTATCATTTCGTTTTAACCACATCCAACTAAACCTTATCTATGCGTTTTTTTACCCACTTAAGTTGATTCAATGAAATTTACAAGGGGAGAATTCTGCCAGTTCAATTTAAACACCCGCTTCAAATTGCTCAAAGAATTTGGCAGGAATATTCTTAAAAAAAAAATCAAAATGAGATTGATCTCGGTGTACAGGATATCTGGTTTTTACGTGGAGGTGTATGAAAACCTGACGAGCCACGAGCTGGAAAAAGTGGAGCCGGTTAAAAATATTCGCTTTCTCGAAGTTTATAATACCCTGTGATATCCCGGTTACCGGGCGATGGTTCATAGTAGTCTCTGAAATTGCGAAGACACTTCAAACTTAGTGAGCGTCCATGAACCATGATCTATGATTCATGACCTAGCTGATATATCAGTCAGAACACTTAGATAAACCCGGTCAATAATTACGTCTAAATACCGAGGATAATTAATGATAAATTAGTCAGTTTTACCGGAAGTTATTATCGGACGCAAAAAACCGCACCGCAGATTGAGGGCCCTCTCTTTTATATTCATTCAATTGAAGAAAAAGCTATAAGAGAATAACAATCCAGGTTCGGGTTAGTAACAATCACAATGTTTTTTAGAAGTATAGCCCTGGTAAGTTTGAATTAGTAGTTAAGAAAAAATTGATAGTAATGCCCGGATTGAATTAAAGATATTTCTTTAAAGCAGCGCTATCTGGTCGTGAAAGATTTACCGAATGCTCGTATCAATGGTGGATTATAACCTTAGCTCGCTTACGCATGGAACTATTGACCTGGTTCCGGGAGTGCCAAAAACATTCTCTGACCTGCTGGTGCAGCATAGTAAGGCAAATTATGCGGAAGGCAACTATGGAAACCTTGTATTGCAGGAGCTGGAATTGAATGGTTTCAGGATATTCTATAATATTTATCATATCCAAACCCGTTTTTTATTACATGTTAATTGCAATGCCCCGGGGCTGATGGTAAATATAGTTTTGAGAAATGAGATCCAGTATCGCCTGGATGGCATCGGGGAAGTGTATATGAAGGAAGGGCAGTTCAATGTTTTTTATTTACCCAGGCTTGACGGCACTGCCCTGTTTGAACAGCCAGGTGAATATCGGGTATTCAAAGTCTATTTCCCTGCAGGGCTCCTGCGGGAATATGCAGAAACTTTTCCGTACTTAAATGAATTCCTGCAGCAGGTAACTGAATCCTCCCCTGCATTGCTGTTAAAAGAACATGGCTGGATCAATTCCGAGATCAGTTATATCATTAACCAGCTTTTGCAGTGTACCTATGATGAAGCGGTGCGCAGGCTCTATTACGACAGCCTGGTTAAGGAATTGTTGCTGTTATTGCTATTGCAAAAGAACCGGGGTTCAATAAACGGACAACAATATATGGAAAGCATCTACGAAGCAAGAAACATTATTGTAAAAAATACAAGCCGTCATTATAGTATTACCGAGGTTGCACAACAAGTGGGTTTGAACGAAGTAAAATTAAAGAGCGGGTTCAAGCAGGCCTTTGGAACGGGTATCTTCCAATTTATGCTGCAGGCAAAAATGCAAAAAGCCTGGACGCTGATATTAGAAACAAATAAACCCGTGAAGGAAATTGCTATGTTAACAGGATACACTTCAAAACAAAATTTTGTGACAGCATTCAAAAAATATTTTAATGCTACGCCCGGCTCGCTGAGAAAGAAGTAATGAATTCTCCGTATTAATACTTAGTAATGTCCTCCCCGAACATCCCTGTTAATTAATCATGATCTCTTTTAGCAAACGTGAAATGTGAAACGTCAAACAGAGTCTTCGAATAGCAAGCGTTTGACTTTTCACGTTTAACGTTTCACTTTCTATACTTATCAACATTGACTGCAACGAGCAAACCTTTTACTACTCTTTTCAAACCTTTTACTACTCTTTTCAAACCTTTTAAATTTGGAACCGGTATTGCTTTCTCCCGATCTTACATCCATAAAATTTTCTTTGATAAAATAGTTTGTTAGTACGTTTTATTGCGATAGCATTAGTTGATCGCTTACGGTTTGTGGTCCCTTATTTATAGAAAAACATGGTTATGAAACGAAGCCTTATCATTGAGATCATCGGCAGCCTGCTGATCCTTTTATTTGCTTACACAGCGATCAGTAAGCTGCTTGATTATACTGCATTCAAATATACCTTGAGTAAATCACCTCTTATGGACGGGATGTCCGGACTAGTAGCTTTAGCATTACCCATCACAGAAGGTCTTGTAGCTGTATTACTATTTATTCCCCGCACAAGGATCTGGGGATTCTATTCGTCAGTAGCGTTGATGTCGGTCTTTACCCTGTACTTAGCCTATATGATCAATTTCGCTCCGAAACTACCGTGCTCCTGTGGTGGGGTGCTAAAGCAAATGACATGGAACCAGCATTTGGTATTTAATATTTTTTTCCTGGCCATTGCTGTAACAGGCCTTGTGCTGGAGCGAAAGCGGGTAAAGCGAAAGCCTGAAGACGAACTGCCATCTGTTGTATTCACCTGAGAACAAAGTTCTGTCCGAATTAAAAAGTATTTAAGATAGTGTGTACACCTATTCTGCCTGAGTTGCAACGATGGCAGGAACCGGTCCTATGTTGATCAAGCCTTCATCCGCTAAAAGCTATGGAGTAAAACCCTCCTTCGCTAAAGCTACGGAGGGTAAACAGGCGAAGCCGAAAACCTGTAAAAAAGAGTAGGCAAAAACAAAAATCATTTAAATATTTAATTATGAAAAAGTATTTGTTTGGGATTCTTGCATTTGCATTTGCATTTGCTTTTGTAGCCTTTAAACCTGCTACAAACATTAAAAAACAAGGTGAATTTCAGTGGTTCCAACTGAAAGAGAATAAAACATTTGAACACAGACTTGACGCAGATGCCTATGAGCCTGTTGTTGGAGATCCTTGCCAATCTACCAGTGGTTTGTTATGCGGTATTTATGCAGAAACTGCTGTGAATGAAGTGGAGCCTATGATCCAGGATGATATTCTGACAGAATTAAGCAATTATGAAGAAGGGGTGCCAGTGCCTGGTTATATTACAGAACGTGATGAATAAGGATGGATCGTTTCAGTGATCTTCCTTTAAATGCTACAGCTAATATCTTATTTAAAAAGCTTTAGTTGTAGCATTTTCTTTTGCGGGTTTTTTCCCGCCAGGATTAAAGTGAAGCCAAAAAACTTTGTAAACGAGTAGGCAGAAACAAAAACCATTAAATATTTAATTATGAAAAAGTATTTGTTTGGAATTCTTGCCGTTTCATTTGCAATTGTTTTTGTAGCCTTCACTCCTGCTGCAAACACTAAAGATCAAGCCACCGGTTTTGAGTGGTTTGTACTGAAAGAGGGCAAATCATTTGCTGATAGATTTGATCCGGCTGCCTACGAACCTTTTGGTGAAACTATTTGTGAATCGCACATTGGTTTGTTATGCGGTGTTTTTGCAGAAAAAGATGAGAATGACGAGCCTTTGATCAAGAATGATATTCTGGCAAAACTAGAATACTATGTAGAAGGGTCGCCTGTGGCCGGTTATATTGCAGAACGTGATGAAGAATAAGTATGAATCATTTCGCTTATCTTCCTTTAAATACTACAACAGGATCTCACTAAAAAAGTTTTAGTGATAGCATTTCTTTTAAGGATCTTTTTCTCAGGGATCAAACGAAACAGAATCTTTATAAACGAGAAGGTAGAAAAAAAACCATTAAACATTTAAATTATGAGAAAGTATTTGTTTGGAATTCTTGCCGTTTTATTTGCAATTGCTTTTGCAGCTTTCACACCCGTTAGAAACACTAAAAATCAAGGTGAATTTCAATGGTTCCAACTGAAAGACGGTAAAACATATGAAGACAGATTGAATCCATTTGCATACCAGCCTGCTGATATGCCTGTTTGTGAATCTGCAAGTGGGGTATTATGCTCTATTTATGCAGAGGGAGGCTACTGGCCCAATATCGAGGATCTTATTAGATACTTATTGCTCATTTATAAAGAAGGCATGCCGATAGAAGGTTTTATTGCAGAACGTGATGAATAGTGATAATTGCTTCACTGATCTTCCTTTAAAAGGGTATGACTATTATCTTGTTTAAAAAGTTTATTTGTAGCATTTTCTTTTGCCGATCCTATCTCAGTTAGGATGAACAGGTCTATTTCCCTTTGAGCGGGAACCAGGTCGAAGCCATTTCTTTGCAGGGCCGCTCTTAACTCAGGAATATTTGTCCAGGAACTGAGGTTGAGTTTAAAATTTATCATCTCTTTGCCGCCTGTACTGTCTATTACCGTAGGCAGGCCGTCAATTTTATCCAGGTAGCTTACAAACAAGGAAGTACTATATTTTTTAAGAACAGGTGTATCGGGATTTATCATCACATCATTGCTCACGGGCTTTTTGATCAAAATAAGAACATCAGTACATTTTTTTTCCATTCTTCCATCCAATCTAAAATATTTATTCAGGTCATCGATCATGCAGGAATAAACCTTCTCACGGCTTGTATTCAGGGGTAATATGGCTTCATAACAGTATGAGTTCTGGTTTCTCCAGGCAGCGGCGTATCCCCAATTTTTTTTGTAGAAATATTTTGAAGAATCTTCCAGTTCAAGACGGAACCGTTTGATCAATCCTTTTGTTGAGGAATAATTCAAAGCATATCTATATAGCTCAGGGATAGATTGATTGATGGCAAGAAGCCTTACAAAAGCTTTGACGCTGTCAGTTTGAAACCGCCAGGGGCTCGAAGCCCCGGGTAAATAACCGGTCACGCCGCTATAGTACAGAATTTTCGCGTCGCTGATCTCATATTTTAGTTGAAAAAGAGGCTGGTTAAAATCATAATCCCTTTTCTCTTTCACCATCCAGTTTACTTTGCCCCCGTTTAATATTGTTTCCACATTTTTCTTACTGATGTATTCGCCGCCGGTAATGGCTCTCACCACCCGGTTAGCATCGATCCAGACGATATGCGGCACTCCTTCATGCGGAAAATACTTTTCCAATATCCTGTCCTCTGTTACCCTGATCAACGATAGATCTTTTATGAGTTTACGGGCTTTCCAGAATTTTTCTATGACCTCAGTTTTTTGATTGGTCACCAGCAATACCTGCAGCTGATCGCCGTGAAGGCTTTGCAGTGAATCGATCTTGGGCATGGCAGCCACGCAGCTAACACAGCTTGTCGACCAAAAATCAAGGATCAAAAATTTATTTTTAAAAAACGACAACTTAAGCTGGGATGAATCATGTCCGAGGATATTCTTTATAAGGACATCAGGGCAGCGTTCACCAATTTTCAGCGGCTTGATCTGCGCCGATATTTCGACTTGTGTAATGGCTAATAACAAAACAATAAGCAGCCTTAAAACAATTTTTATGAATTGAATGCACAGCCCGGTTCTCACTGTTATTGATTTTGCTGAATTCCTGATAATGCGATCACCTGGGCCGGTATTAGTACAGTGTACCTGGGGCTGTTGGGCAACAATTCATAAAACTGGCCATTGACAAATCTCCTCGGTGTTACGGCAAATTGCGGTTCTTTCATCAACCGTCGCAGGTCTACCCAGCGGGTGCCCCTGAAAATCAGCTCTTTTCTTCTTTCCACCAAGATCTTGTTCAATGCGTCGTTGGCATCAACTGCTGTTATATTAACAAAAGTGGTACATCTTTTTGCCATCAAAGCATTCAGATCAATTAATGCATTTGTCTTGTCTCCTTTTCTCGCATAAGATTCCGCCCTGATCAGGAACATTTCATCAAGCACAATGCCTCCATAAGTATAGCCTTGTGTTCCCGAGGCGCCATAATCACCTTTGAAACTTGAATCTGTTTTATAATAAGCTGCTTTTCTCCGGTCATTTGGAGCATAGGATTTATACAAATTTGAATCGCTCCTGGTTCTTGCGTTGCTGAGGATCGCGATCGTACCACCTTTATAATGAAAGATGATCTCTTTGTTAACCATCGGAAGTGGAAAAGGGATAGTGGCAGTTACATTTACTTCAGCGTTATTATTGAAATTTAAAAGGCTATCAACGCCACCATAATGTTGAATGCAGAGATCGGCATATTTTCCGGCAGAATCATATTCCTGCATGGCTAAATAAGTGCGGGACAAGGCGCCAAATGCAGCAGCCCGGGTTGGTCGCGTCTTTAAAGCAGTTTTCTCCGGCAATAAACTGATCGCTTCGCGAAAATCACTGATGATCTGGTCATAACTTTGTTTCACCGTCGACCTCATGGAAACTTCATTGAAATCCGAATTCAGTCTTAATACAATTCCCAGGTCCTGCCCAGAAGTATTTTTATCAAACGGTTGTCCGAATATCTGGGAGCAGAAATAAAAATTATAAGCTCTGAAGAAAAGTGCGCTGCCTTTAATACTATTCCAGGTTCCCTGTTCTGTAGCAGGATTGTAGGATATCCCCGGAAGATTGTCCAATATTGTATTGGCAGTGAAAATTACGTCATATAAATTAGACCAATTATTAGATTCGTTTCTTTGCCACTTATAAAGATCCTTTGTTGTCTCATCGGTTACGGCGTTAAACATTTGATCGTTTCTCACAAACTGGTTATCCGACATGATCTCCAGCACAACCGGCGACTGGTTATTCATAGTTGCAAAATTGTCGAGGATCGACTGGAGGTCACCTAAAGTGGATGGGATCGCTAATTTTTTGTCCGGAATTTCCTCCAGGAATTTTTTACAGGAATTTGTCAATACAAGAACGGACAAAACAACAAATATGTTGGATATATATTTCATGACGATCAGAGTTTAGTTTTTTACAATTCTGTTCTTAATCCAAATGCGATCATACGGCCGGGCAACAAACCAGAAGGATAATCGGGATCATAACCGCCTTTGTTGGCCTTCCAGATCAATACATTCAGGTTCGCGATATAGGAATATATCTCGATCGTTTTGAAAAAGTATTTACCTGAATTACGCTTGTTTATCGTATAACCAATTTTTATATCCTCCAGCCTTATATGATCTCCTTTTTCAACTGTGATCTCGGAAAACTGGTAAAAAACATCTCTTCTGGTGGAAGGGTTTGGATAGATAAAAGAAGGAACATTGGTAAAAGCTTCATCGCCGGGTTTTTGCCATCTTTTTAAATACTCAGCAGTTCCAAATCCTGAGGCTATTAAAGAACCATAATTTAGTGTGGGCCTTCTAAAAAAGTAATTGAACCGGTAAGCGATGTTTGCAGAAAGCGACAGACCTTTCCAGCTAAGCGAATTCCGCAGGTTGCCAAAAATATTTGGCACTGCTGAGCCATGAACAACCTGGTTGGAAAGAGGTGTTAGGGTGGTGATCGTTTGGTAGTCTTTTGACTGTTGCTTATTAAGATCATAACCCATAGGATCGCCGGTCAATGGATCCAGCCCGGCCCACCTGTAGCTGACAACCTGGTAAGGATGATATCCCTCGATAGGAAAAATAGTAGTACCGTCGCTTACATAACCATTTCTGCTAATATTGAGTAAGTATTTCGATACTTTATAGTCTGCGTAATTGAACACAAAACTTGTCTTCCATTGAAAATGCGAACCATTTATATTTTTTGTATTCAGAATGATCTCAAACCCCTTTCCACTCAGATTTGCTGAATTACTTTGAATACTTGTCAGGCCGGTCGTAGGATCCAGCGTTTCGCTTCCGATCACATCGGTTGATTTTTTTCTATAGTATTCAATGGTTCCATCTATTCTGCGATTTCTGAATCTGAAATCGATCCCAATGTTCATTGTTCTTACTCTTTCCCATCTTAGTTCGGGATTGGGAGCTCCTGTTATCAAGGCAAACGGGACATTCAGCGGTGGGTTTTGTGAAGCTGGCCTGTAACCGAGAACGGTTAGTGCCGACTGGCCGGGGTTAACATTTCCGCTAAAACCATAGGTGAACCGCAGGTTGAGATCATCCACAAAAAAATCTTTATAAAATTTTTCTTTCGAAATTTTCCATCCCAGTCCTGCCGACCACACAAGATTCCATTTATCATTCTGTTTCACCCCAAAAAGATTCGTCGCATCTCTCCTGGCACTGGCTGAAACTGTGTAGCGGTCAGAATAGGTATACGCGGCATTTGAAAAAACCGAAACATAGCGATTGTCGATATCGGAAAAATCCATTATCAACGGCACGGTTCCGCTTCCGTTTGGAAGTTTCGGATAGGTATTGACATAGTCAACGCCTGACACATTCAATTTATGATCATATCCATAGTCCCTGTAGGTTTCAGAAAAAATACGGGATTGCCTGAGCTCAGCACCTGCAATTCCGAAAACCAGGTGTTTACCATTCCAGGCTTTATTTATATTTATTTGACCCCGTATATTATGCGTTTGCATGTGAGATTCGGTTACATCCAATACTCCTCCCGCTGGCACGGGGTATTTCGCCGCAAGATTCGTTGTATTGAGATTGGTGAATTGATTGATGAGATCGCGGGCAAAAAAACTATTCAATCCATATTTTATTTCATTTCTCACCGGGTTATTTTGGTATTGGTATTTTACATCTATGCCGAGAAATTTAAATAATTTGTAACTGGCTCCAATATTAGCAATCATTGTGTGTGATCTTGTTGTGTTATCAGCGAAATTCAATTCGTCCAATGGACGGAAATTCCAGTCCAGCAATCTTCCTCCGCCTATTGTATCCAGCCATGCCCGGCGATACTTATTGTCGATAGTGAGATGATTGCCGTTCGCATCAGCGAATTGGGAATACAGGGGAAGGAAACGGCTTTTTAGCTGGTATCTACTGGATCCGTATTCTCCGGGACTGTTATTCTCTGAATTATTTTGTGTATACAATGCCTCGATCTGTATCTGTAGGTTTTTTACAGGCTGGATGGTATTTGCAAAACGAAAACTGATCCTCTCATATTGATTGCCGACCAAAGAATTGATATTTTTGTCATAGCCCGCAGAAAATAGATAGCTATTGTTTTTTCCGCCTCCTGTTATAATAGCGGAGTGCTGCTGGTTTACTTGTCTTCTATAAATATATCTTTCAAAATCATTTCTGACATCCCGGCCTCTTAAAGCATCGATCTGCATTGCTGAATCGGCCGCGGTGATTTGATTAAGCTTACGCCTGTTCAATATTTCAACTACTGGAGTGAGCGGTGGCCGGGTGGTAGTGCTGGCGATGTCTGTGTTATATGCCCCTTTGCCAAAGAGAAATATTTCAAGATCGATATAATCAGAGGTTGGAATTTCCGGTAAATCAAAAAGATCAGGTTTGCCTATAGTCGTAATATTTGTATTAAGGATGACTTTGACCGGCTGGTTAAATTTTGCTTTTTTTGTCGTTATTACAATGACACCATTACCGGCTCTCACACCCCAGATAGACGCCGCAGCCGCGTCCTTCAGGACCGTAATGCTTTCTACATCATTTGGGTTGATATCATTGATATTTCCTTCATAAGGAAAATTATCGACTACAATTAGAGGCTGGGCAATGTCTGGTGAGAGTGTATATAGGCCCCGAAGCTGGAGCCTGATATTTTTGGGGTCTCTTTTGTCGAATAATAAGCCCGATGTAATACCATCTAATCTACTTAGAATATCTGTCCCTGTTTTTCTGTTCAGCAATTCGTTGTCGATCTGTACAAAGGACCCGGTGGCTCTCTCCTTCGGTATTTCCTGGTACCCTGTATTAACTTTGACGGTTACATCTTCGCCGGTTGTTACTTTAGTTTTTACACTCAATGCAGCCAGGTCTGTTTTGCTATTTACCTTTATTTCGTAGGCTTCAATGTTTGCACCGCTAATAACTAACGTTGCATTTTCATCCACTCCTTTTAATGCAAAAAATCCATTTACATCTGTAGCAGTTGCATTCTTTGTTCCTTTTACAGTAACAGTGGCCCCTTCAACCGGCTCTCCCTTTTCATTTATAACCCTGCCTTTTATATCAATGGGTGGTGGTGGTTCGAAGGTGGTGGCTTGTTCGTTTGGGGTTTCATTTTTTGGCTTTACAACAATGGTCCTTTCAATGATAGTATAGGTGAAGGGTTGATCTTTAAAACAAAGAGCCAGGACTTGTTCTAATGTGCCGTTATTTATCTCAACGGTAACTCTTTTAGCCTGGCTTAGTTGACTGCCTGTATAAGCAAAAGTGTAATTAGTTTGCCTCTCAATTTTCTTAAATACTTCAGATAAATAAGCATTTTTCTCAGACAAACTGATTGTTTGTCCAAAACCTTTTGCACTTGCAGTTAAACAAGCCAATAATAAAATGACTGCTGTTAGCTTCATAATCAACAGCGTTTTTTGGGGTAGCCCCCGTACTAATAACAAAGGATTAGAAAGAGCCATTAAAATCATAACTTTGGTTTTGGTTTGGGTTAATACAATAAGAAATCCTGCGACGGGTTTGTTTATAAGGGTTTAATCCGAACTACTTGCAGGGAGGTGGTCAGAACACTTCCCTGTTTTCATTCAGACCAACCAAAAGAACTTACGGTCTTACTGTAATCTTTTTCCCATCAATATCGAAACGCACAGCGCCTGTTGTTTCCAGTATTTTAAAAACATTCGAAACATTTGTATTCCGGCTCATCTTCACAAAAAATATTTCTTTCACATCACCGGCATACACTATCTCTACATCATACCAACGTGCTATTTGTTGCATTACAGTTTTGATACCTGAACCATTAAAAGAAAATAATCCATTCTTCCATGCAACTGCTGCATCCATGTCTGCATGCTCAACAAGTTGTAACTGCTGCTGTTTATTAAGCTGTGCCTGCTGACCGGGCTTTAATAAAAGAGTGCGTGAATTTTTAGATACTTTTACTTTGCCTTCCAGGAGAGTAGTGTTGATAGTTGCTTCATCAGCGTACGCATTCACATTAAAATGCGTTCCGAGTACCTCTACTTCGCCCCCGTCACCTGAAGGAGTATTTATTTTTACTTTGAAGGGTTTAGCAGGATCAGGCGCCACTTCAAAGTAAGCTTCACCGGTTATTTCTACATTCCTTTCTTTACCAATAAACCGGGTCGGAAAACGAATGGAGGAAACTGCGTTTAGCCATACACGACTGCCGTCAGGTAGCACAAGCCGGTATTGCCCGCCTCTCGGGGTAGAAAGTGTATTATAGATTACCGTTGATTTATTAACGGATGACGACTGGCCGGCATCATATACCAGTTGTGCTCCCTGCTGGTTTACAACAGTTCCATTTTCGTTGGCGATCTTTTTAGTACCTGAATTATCTAATTGAATAGTTGCTCCATCCGCCAGGGTAAGTATAGCTTTATCCGTTCCCGGGACCACATCATTCTTATATTGATCATTGATATTTTTTTCAGCAACCTCTTTTTTGTTGGAACCACGGGTAAACTGATATATAGCAGTACCTGCGATCACAACGAGACAGGCTGCAACCAAATATCTTTTCATCTGGCGCAGCCTGCCTTTACTTGCCGGGTCTATGTTTTGCAGGGTACTATTTAAGATGGAGGTCCTGTCTTTTTTATTGAAATGCCTGAGCTCTTCAGCCATCAGCTTTTCATTGGTAGATTCTTCAAAAAAAAGTTTGTTTGCTTTTTTTTCATTGATCCAATCATCTAACTCTTTCTGTTCACTTGTTGTAAGTTCACCTCTCAGGTATCCGGCTATTAATTTCGGGATTCTGTCTTGAAATTCCATTATGTGTATAGCTGTTTGAGTCTTTAAAAACTTAACATAATCACAATGCCTGCTTAATGATTTGATAACAACAACAAACACCCTAATTGCGCCCATGCGAAATGGATCTTTTTTTTCACAAAGAATGGAGGAGATAGGAGATCTGTGTTTGAATCAGGCCGGAATGAAGGAGGACCGGCAGTACATCAAGAAGATCAAAAAGGCAATAGCCAGGTTTCTTTTAAGGAATGCTGCTTTGATAAGATGAACAGCTTTTGCTCTTTGATTACGGACAGTCTTGACTGAAAGACCGAGCTTATTGGCTATTTCACCGGAAGGAAGTTCCTGGAAAAAAGAAAGCTCAAAAACCTCCCTCATTTTTTGGGGAAGTATTTCTATCTCGCTGTTCAATTCAGTAAGCAATTCTGCCCGGTACATAATATGGAGTATCTCTTCCTCTTTATCATTGGCCCAGTAAGAGAATTCCTTTTGTGAAGCAGAGACCCGTTTTGAATATTTTAAAAAATTGAGGCAGGAATTGCGGGTGACAACATAGAGGAACGATTTGATCTGCGAAAGGTGGTCAAAGTCGTTATGCTTTGCCCATAATTTCATGAAGCTGTCTGCAACAATATCTTCCGCTTCTTCCCGGATCCCCACTATTTTTTCGGCAAAATAGACCAGGGCCTTCCGGTGTAACTTAAATATATAAGCAAAAGCCTTTGCGTCCCTTTGTTTGAACCTCGTAATAATCTTTATTTCCTCTTGCACCATAAGTTGATTACTAAGTGTTTGGGGTCAAACAAAAAGACTTGGATCGGTTTGACATTTTCTTCGGGCGGATCAGAAATGTAACACTTCCAGTTAGATAGAGGAATTTTAACCTGTTTGTTAAACCCGGCTACCAAAAAAGCTGCCTGCAGATTTCAGAATTCCCCATTATTACTGGAGGCGTATTGGACAAGGCTTGGTCAATGCAACATAAAACAAAATTTAAGAACCCGTAAATTTTGCGCGCAAATTATTTACACATTTATGACATAGGAAGCCTTTACCCTGTTCATTACCAATTCTAATTTGTTTTTGTTGTTAAAATTTTGATTTGAATCATCAGTTTGAATTTAATCGCACGCAAAAAACCGCAAAAAAGGAAACAGGAAGCCGCCAGGACTCTTTGCAAGACTTAATGTCCATGCCTGCTGTCCATCTGTGTAATCTGTAGCTACCCATATTTCCTAACCAGGGCCTTAACCAATCAAAAAATAAGGTCAGAGAAACAGGATTATTCACTAAAGTGAACAATATTATACATTTTTGTTTAATTTTTGTATACTTGATGTGTCTTTTTTTACACATTATTTTCGCTTTTTTTACCCCCGGTGGCAAAGAAAAAAACGAAATTGAACCGGGGGCAGGTATTGGCTACTGCCGTTGAAGCTTCAGGCCTGGGAAAGGAAAAAGCAGCTAATAAAGCCGGTTATTCACGATCCGCTTATTATAAGCATATTGAAAACCCGAATCTTGATTATCATATATTAATGAGCTATGGAAAGGCGATCATGTATGACTTCACGGAAGAATTCCCGGATATGCCCAAGTATATGATGGAAGAGCCTGATGAAGTGTATGGTAAACCGAAAACTCTTGAAGAGGCTATGAAACTAATGGATATCTGGAAAAATAAATACCTGGAATTGCTGGAAAAGTATAACAGGTTAATTGAAGAAAAGATGGAGAGCAAATGAAGGATCTTTACTTTTATCTGTGACCCAAAACCTAAGCTGTCAAAAACGATCACAGAAATGTGACCGGGAAAAGGAGCAGAAATAAGGCGATCATAAATCACCTGGCTCTTTAAACACAATTGAAATTCAGCAACTTAAAAACAGGGGCTGGGTTTTTTTGTTTTAAGATGGTTTACATTCCATACTCACTCAAAAATTTGATCCGCATGATCTTAAGTTGCTCCCAGTTGAAGTTATAATCAGACAACTCTTCCTGAGCTGTTTGCAAAGAAGAGGTCTCGCAGGTTTTAAAGTATTCAATGATCTCGTCCTGGTCGTCTTCATCCAGCATTTCATCAATGGCATAATCCAGGTTCAACTTGGTGCCGCTGGCCGCAATGGTTTCCATTTCTTCCAGCATCTCATCCATCCGCCATCCTTTGTTTTTGGCGATCGTTTCGAGTGAAACTTTTTTATCGGTGTTTTGAATGATATAAACCTTGTTGCCACTTTTGTTCACCACGCTTTTCATTACAAAATCATCGGGACGTTCAATATTGTTTTCTTCAACATACCGGGCAATTAATTTTACAAACGGCTTTCCAAATTTTTCCGCCTTCCCCTTGCTTACGCCCTGGCATTTTGCCAACTCTTCCAGCGTTGTGGGATACATGGTGGCCATATCCTGCAAAGTGTTTTCTAAAAAGATGACCCAGGAAACAAGCCCGATCCTTTTTGCTTCCTTATGCCGCAACTCTTTCAGCATTTCCAAAAGGGCTTCGTCTAACGCGGTTCCTCCTGTTGCTTCTGTTCCTTCTTCATCGTCTGCATTGGCATCGTCATAGAGTTTATTCAAAACGATCTGGAATGATTTTGGTTTCTTCAAAAATGCTTCGGCTCTCTTTGTAAACTTCAATACGCCGTACTCTTCAATATCTTTTGTAAGCAAGCCTTCCAATATCAATTGTCGTATTAATGAATTCCAGAAATGATTATCCCGGTCATTGCCACTGGCAAAAGCATCCAGTGCATCATGCCGGAACATTTGTATCTGCGGGGTCAGCTTCCCGCTGATGATCTGCACCACATAATCAGTAGCAAACCTTTCATCCAGGGCCTTAATGGCTTTTAATGCGATCACAACATCATCCTTTGCTTCCACTCTTTCCTTTGGATGTTTACAGTTATCGCAATGCCCGCAATTTTCTTTTTCATACTCTTCACCGAAATAACTCATCAGCACTTTACGGCGGCAAACACCGGTCTCTGCAAACCCGACTGTTTCATTTATTAATTGAGCACCAACTTCCCTTTCGCTGAGTGGCTTATCCCGCATCAGGTGTTCTAACTTGCTTACGTCTTTATGTGAATAATAGAGAATACATTTTCCTTCCAGCCCATCCCGGCCGGCGCGGCCTGTTTCCTGGTAATAGTTTTCAATGGATTTGGGAATATTATAATGAATAACAAACCGGATGTCGGGCTTATCGATTCCCATGCCGAAAGCAATGGTGGCGCAGATCACCTGCACGTCTTCTCCCAGGAACTGATCCTGTCTTTCGCTTCTGAGTTTACTGTCAAGCCCGGCATGATAAGCAACCGCTTTGATCCCGTTAGCATTTAAAATATCCGCCTGCTCCTCTGTTGTCTTCCTGTTCAGTGTATAAATAATGCCGCTTTTATTTTTCATCCCTTTGATAAAGCGGACAATGTTCTCATCGGTTTGTGATTTTTTTATTTTTGGTAAAACCTCATAATAAAGATTGGGCCTGTTGAATGAAGAGATATAAATATCCGGTTTGTGCAGATCAAGGTTCTTAACGATATCGCTCTGCACTTTTGGTGTTGCAGTTGCTGTTAAGGCAATAACCGGTATGTCCGGGTTTATCTGTATCATCATTTCCCGCAGTCTTCTGTACTCGGGCCGGAAATCATGTCCCCACTCCGAAATGCAATGCGCCTCATCTACGGCGAAAAAAGCAATTTTCAGATCTGAAAAGAAATCGAGATTTTCCTGTTTGGTTAATGTTTCTGGCGCCACGTACAGCATCTTTGTTTTGCCGGACAGCAGGTCATCGTGCACTTCTTTTATTTCTTTTTTGTTCAGTGTTGAATTCAGGAAGTGTGCCACTTCGTCGTTGCTACTGTAACCACGGACAAGGTCCACCTGGTTTTTCATTAAGGCTATCAACGGAGAAACAATGATAGCGACCCCATCGCTTACCAGCGCAGGCAATTGATAACACAAACTTTTGCCTCCGCCCGTAGGCATAATGACAAATGTATCGTGCCCGGCCATCAATGATTCAATGGCTTTTTCCTGGGTGCCGATGAATTTATCAAACCCAAATTGTTCCCGGAGAGATTTCCGGAGATCGAATCTTTTATTTGCCGGAGATGTGTCCTTAACCTTTGCCGTTTTACCGTTACTTGTGAGAGCCGGTCTTGAAACAGGCTTCTTTGCTGTTGTTCCCATTATTCAATAATTTCCATCGCACTTTATAATATGCGGAATTATTTAAGATACTCATTTTTATCCGAACAATGACTTGCACAGGAATATTTTTCCCGTTTAATACCGGGAGCCTGGAATAAATAAGTATTTCTCCTGTCTTAATGGTCGGGGTTTCAGGGGATTGTTTGACTAACCCGGCAGAATTTTCTGTTGCGCCACTCATCCCATAAGCAGTTAAATCCTTATTCGTCATTATCGAACGGTCGCGAAATTACATTTGTTAATGCGGTCTTCGGCGCCCGGGTTGTTAAAATTAAGCGGCACGGCTTCAAATAGAGACTTCATATCAAATCCTCTAAATTTGCGACTCTTATCCTCCTTGATGAGATAGGGGCGGACATTTAATCATGGCAGTTTCAATAAAACAGGTTGCTCTTAAAACCATCGAACTGGAAGCTCAGTCGGTTTCCGGTCTTGCTTCATTCATTAATGATGATTTTGAAAAAGCAGTTCAGGCTATTGCTCACTGCAAGGGCAGGGTAGTGGTAAGTGGTATTGGAAAAAGCGCTGTTATTGCTCAAAAAATTGTTGCCACATTTAATTCCACGGGCACGCCTTCCATTTTTATGCATGCGGCCGATGCTATTCATGGCGACCTGGGAATGGTGCAACAGGATGATGTGGTGATCATCATCAGTAAAAGCGGCGAGAGCCCCGAAATAAAAGTGCTCGTACCGCTGATCCGGAACTTTGGCAACATATTAATTGGCATGGTAGGCAATATTGAATCTTATCTTGCAAAAAATTCTTCTCTTCTATTAAATACAACTGTTGAACAAGAGGCTTGTCCTAATAACCTGGCGCCAACCAGCAGCACGACCGCACAATTGGTAATGGGTGATGCATTGGCGGTTTGTTTGATGGAGCTGAGGGGTTTTCAAAGTGATGATTTTGCAAAATTTCATCCCGGTGGTATGTTGGGTAAAAAATTGTACTTGCGGGTTTCGGATCTATACGCCAACCATGAAAAACCAAAAGTGATGGCCGGTCAATCATTAAAAGAGGTCATTGTGGAAATGACCGCAAAAAGGCTGGGCATAACGGCTGTGGTTGACAAGGACAACAATCTTCTTGGTCTTATCACCGATGGCGACCTGAGAAGAATGCTGGAAAAAAATACAGCAATAGATACGATAAAAGCAGATGATATAATGACAAAGGATCCGAAAACGATCGGCCCGGATGAATTGGCGGTTAGTGCGCTGGATATGCTCCGCAAAAACGAGATCACACAATTGGCGGTAACAGATAAAGGAAAATATGCTGGCATTATACATTTGCATGATCTGATAAGAGAGGGTTTGATATAAGCCCCCAAACGATGTTTGCAACCTTCTCCCGCTTATTGCGGGATCGGTTGTCCTAAAGGGGGTGTAAGGAAGAGAAAGATTTTTTAATAATCGTAAAGCAAACTCCCCTTCAGGGGATGGGGGCACCATGAACAAACATCACTACGTAGCAATAATGGCGGGAGGTATCGGCAGCCGGTTCTGGCCGATGAGCCGTACCGATTTTCCTAAACAGTTTTTAGATATTCTTGGAACAGGCAAAACGCTGATCCAGCAAACCTTTGACAGGTACAAAAAATTGGTCCCGGCTGAAAATATTTTTGTGGTGACAGCAAAAGAATATGCCGGTATCGTTCAAAAACAATTGCCGGAACTGAAACATGAAAATATTCTTGCCGAGCCCTCCCGGAAAAATACAGCGCCCTGTATTGCGTATATGGCATTTAAGCTGATACTAAAAGATCCGAAAGCGTTGATGATCGCCGCGCCTGCCGATCACCTGGTGATGGAACCAGATGAGTTTTTAAAAACGGTTAAAAAGGCTCTTGATTTTGTTAATCACTTCGACGCACTTGTTACTATCGGGGTGAAACCCACCTATCCCAATACCGGCTATGGTTATATTCAACATGAGACCATTGAAGCGGTCCCCGGTGTTTATAAAGTAAAAACGTTTACCGAAAAACCAAATACAGAACTGGCCAAAACATTTATTGCCAGCGGCGATTTTCTTTGGAACGCCGGCATCTTTACCTGGAAAGTAAAATCAATACTGGCTGCTTTTGAAAAATACCTGCCGGAAATTTATGATGTGTTTGCATCAGAGAAAGATAAATTCAATACCCCGCAGGAGACCGAAGCAATAGAAAACATTTATCCGCAATGCACCAATATCTCAGTGGATTTTGGGGTCATGGAAAATGCAGACAATGTTTATCTCGTCCCCGCCTCTTTTAGCTGGAGCGATCTTGGCACCTGGAACAGCGCCTGGGAGATCATGGAGAAAGATTATTTTGGAAATGCAGTATCGGGAAAAAAAGTAATGGTGGTGGATGCAAAGAATTGCATGGTCTATGTGCCCGAGAACAAGCTGGTGCTTTTGCAGGGGCTTGATGATTTTATCGTCGTTGATACTAAAGACGTTTTACTTGTCTGTAAAAAAGAAAAAGAACAGGAGATAAAAGATTATGTAGCAGAAATAAAAAGGAATATGGGCGAAAAACATCTTTAAGAGAAAAAAAACGACCAAAAAGTTGTAATCCCGGTTTGTCCTGTGGTTTTTATTTTTACATTGTCCTTTGTAGTCTTTTCATATGCCTCCTTTCCCGGTTAATAATATTCTTTTCCTTGATATTGAAACGGTGCCCCGGTTTCCTGATTACTCTTCCTTGCCGGAAGACTGGAAACAATTATGGGATACCAAATCGGTTTCGCTTATCAAATACCACGAGGGCCAGACCAATGAAACACTTTATCCCCGGGCCGGTATCTATGCAGAGTTTGGGAAAATTGTTTGCATCAGCTGCGGCGTATTGCTGGGAAGTGTCGGACAGCGAAAGATCATTATAAAAAGCTTTGCAGGTGATGATGAAAAAATAATACTTCAACAATTCATTGATATGCTGAACAAGTGGATCGCCGGCGAACCAAAATTTCTTTGTGCTCACAATGGAAAAGAATTTGACTTCCCGTACCTGTGCCGAAGGATGATCATAAACAGTCTTCCTGTTCCGGCTACATTAAATATTTCCGGCAAAAAGCCCTGGGAGGTAAATCATTTGGATACCATGGAGCTTTGGAAATTTGGTGACTTTAAAAGTTTTACATCGCTCAACCTCCTGGCTCATACATTGGGCATTACAACACCCAAGGATGATATTGATGGCAGCATGGTTTGGGAAGTCTATTGGAAAGAAAAGGATTTACAACGCATTATCACGTATTGCCAGAAAGATGTAGTGACGGTGGCGCAGATATTGTTGCGGATGAACGGAGAGCCGCTGATCGAAGCAGTTAACATTGAAATAAAATCATAATGGAAAGAACCAATTATTCCTCGGGCTCAAAATGGGAGCATGTCATCGGTTACAGCCGGGCTGTAAAAGTGGGTAATATTGTTGAAGTGACCGGCACGGTGGCAAGCGGCGAAGATGGAAAAGTAGTGGGCAAAGACGATCCGTATGCCCAAACAAAATATATCTATGAAAAGATAGAAGCCGTATTGATCCGGGCCGGGGCCACGATGAAAGATGTGGTCAGGGTCAGGATGTTTGTAACAGATATTTCCCGCTGGCAGGAATATGGAAAGGCCCATAGTGAATTTTTCCGGGAGATCAAACCCTGCAACACGATGGTGGAGGTAAATGCATTGATCGAGCAGGATTATTTAATAGAAATAGAGGCAACGGCTATCATTACTTCCTGAAATGAATATCGAATCCCTCCGTGAATATTGTTTGTCCAAGCCCGGCGCCGAAGAAACACTTCCTTTCGGACCGGACACATTAGTGTATAAAGTAAACGGTAAAGTATTCTTGTTGACCGGTCTCGATGAAGAGCAATTGAGTTTTAATGTAAAATGCGATCCCGATAAAGCGATTGAACTGAGAGAAGAGTTTCCCTGTGTAATCCCCGGCTATCACATGAATAAAAAACACTGGAATACGATCGTGGTGGATGGTTCTGTGTCGTCCAAACAATTAAAAGAATGGATCGATCATTCTTATGAATTAGTTGCTGTAAAAAAGAAAAAATAATCTTAGGCATAGAAAAGAAGCAAAACTGATCTATACAAGAACTTCCTATTGTCTGTATTTTTGGACATCTCTTAATCAAATCACCAATTTTGCATATTCAGTCCAAACTCCCCAAGGTCGGTACCACCATCTTCACCGTAATGAGTGGATTGGCCACCCAATATAAAGCCGTTAATCTTGGCCAGGGTTTTCCTGATTTCCCGATGAGTGAAGAATTAACGGGGCTGGTGAATGATGCTATGAAAAATAATTTCAACCAGTATTCTCCCATGCCCGGCTGGCGACCACTGATGGAATCTATTGCAGAAAAAGTGGAGTTTCTTTACCAGACAAAGATCAATCCTGACATAGAGATCACGATAACACCCGGCGGTACTTATGCTATCTATTCTGCCTTTACAACAATATTGCAACCCGGCGATGAAGTAATTGTTTTTGAACCGGCTTATGACAGCTATATTCCGAATATTGAGATCAATGGAGCGAAAGCCGTTACCATTAATTTAGTTTATCCTGATTATCATATTGACTGGGCGGCTGTACAAAAAGCCGTTACCCCAAAAACAAAAGCGATCATCATTAATTCTCCGCACAACCCGACAGGAGCTGTGATCGGCGAAGAAGATATAAAGCAATTAAGGAAAATTGTGGAGGGAACAAACATCTTTATCATCAGCGATGAAGTGTACGAGCATTTGATCTTCGATAATATTCCGCACCAGAGTATTCTTCGCTACCCGGACCTGCTGCAAAGAAGCTTTGTTTGTTTTTCCTTTGGTAAAGTATATAACTGCACGGGTTGGAAACTGGGCTATTGCATTGCCCCGGCAGAATTAATGAAAGAGTTCAGGAAGGTTCACCAGTTCAATTGTTTTTCCTGTCATACACCTTCGCAGGTTGCATTGGCGGAGTTCCTAAAAAATAAAGATGCCTTTCTTTCTCTGTCATCTTTCATGCAGGAAAAAAGAGATCATTTCAAAAAACTGATGCAGCAAACAAGGTTTACCATGCAGGATTCTTTTGGCAGCTATTTTATCTGCGGCACTTATGAACGGATCAGTGAAGAGGGAGACAAGGATTTTGCGATCCGGTTAACCAAAGAAGCAGGGGTTGCAACTATTCCCGTTTCTGCTTTTTATCAAAATGGAAAAGATGACAGGGTGCTGCGGTTTTGTTTTTCGAAGAAAAAAGAAACCCTGGATGCTGCGGTTGAAAGATTGATCAAATTATAGGATTGTCACCCTGATCCCGATAGCTATCGGGACGAAGGGTTTTCAATAATCATGCTTCGACAAGTTCAGCATGACATACATTTATGAAGCCTGGTAAGCAATACAAAGGAATTATTTTTATGCTGCTGGCTGCCCTTGGTTTTTCAGTAATGGGCGGTGCTGCTAAATCATTGAAAGAAAGTTTTGGTGCCGGGCAATTGGTTTTTTGGAGAAATGCTATTGGCCTGCTTGCATTAGTGCCGGGACTTTTAATAAAACCTCCTGTGCATGTTGGCGGCAAACTTACGCGGCTCATTTTTCGGGGAGTGATGGGAACGATTGCCCTGTACACTTTGTTATATTGTATCCTGCACATCCCGCTGGGAACGGCAATGAGTTATAATCTCACTTCTGTTATTTTTATTGCCCTTTTTTCTTTTTTTCTTTTTGGCGAACATCATGGTAAGGGGGTTTTATTTGCTGTGTTACTTGGCTTCGCCGGGATGCTGTTGATCTATAAACCTATCATGCATTTTCCCTGGTTTTATCATTTGGCCGGATTGATCTCAGGGATCGCTGCAGCGATCGCTTACTTAACACTGGGCCGGCTGGCTGGTTATTATGACCCGAGAGTAATTGTTTTGTCTTTCCTGGTCTGTGGTGTCCTGATCCCGCTTATCACCATGATCATTCATTATTCAGCAGGAGTGCCGGCAGATGGTCTTTTTGTTATTGATTGGCAATGGCCGGCTCTAAAAGAATGGCCGGCGATATTATTACTTGGATTGGCCGCCCTGTTTGGGCAATATTTTGTAACGAAAGCATATGGCGCTGACAAAGCCGGTATCGTTTCCGTATTTGGCTATGCCAATATTGTTTATTCTGTTTTTATCGGTATGGCATTGGGCGATGCTTTTCCCGACTGGATGTCTTCCCTTGGTATCCTTTGCATCATCAGCAGCGGTGTCATCATTTCCCTGATAAAGCGGAAAAAACCAGCTTCCTGAATTTTTTTTAAAAATCTTTTAAATAAGATTTGGCGGTTTGAAATGTCTTATCGTATATTTGCGATATATAATTAAAGCCTCAGGAACCAAATCGCAAATTTCAAGCTTTTGGTTCTTGGTATTTGTTTCTTGTTATTTTTAAAATTATGGCATTTCATAAAAAAGAAGAATTTACCCAAAAGGAACAGGACCTTGCCAATTTCGCCAAAGCGATGGCACACCCTGCCAGGATCGCCATCCTGAAAGTGCTGGCGCAAAAAAATGAATGTATCTGCGGAGAAATTGTTGAGCTGTTGCCGCTTGCACAGTCCACCGTTTCGCAACATTTAAAAGAATTGAAAAATGCCGGGCTCATCACCGGATCCCTCGATGGCCCGCGCAGTTGCTATTGCATCAACTGGAAAGCTTTTGAAAAATTCAATGGTGAATTAAATTTTTTATTCAATGCCCTGAAAGTGAAAAACGAAAAAGCCTGTTGCTGAATATGTCTCTTATTTTCTAATCATAAAAAGTAAAGCCATGAACACAAACACAAAAGACCCCGGTCCTTCGACTTCTGCTCAGGACGGTGGTTGTTGCGGCGGCCTCGGCGATTGGGGTTGTTGCTAAAAACAAAAAGGGTCCCGCAATGCGGGACTCTTTACCTTTACCAAGATGCCGAAGAAGATACTTTTTGTTTGCATAGAGAACAGTAACCGTTCCCAAATGAGCCAGGCTTTTGCCAAAATGCTGGGTGGTTCTTTGGTAAAAGCATATAGTGCCGGGTCAAAACCTACGGGAAGAATAAATCAAAAAGCAATTATAGCGATGAAGGAACTGGGCTACGATCTAAAAAGCCATCGCCCCAAATCATTAGAAGAAGTAAAAGAATATGCTCCCTTTGATGCGGTAGTAACCATGGGCTGCGGCGACGCCTGTCCCTGGATGCCCGCCAAACAATTCATCGATTGGGATATCCCCGACCCGAAAGAGATGAATGATGCCGATTTCCTGAAAGTGAGAGACCTGATAAAAGAAAAAGTGGCGGCGTTGTTGGATTCGTTGTAACAGAGGCCACGAATTGCACGAATGAATATAATTAAATACAAATGGCCGTCCGGGAGAAAGTCTTTCTTATTGGTGCCGTTCGTGTAATTCATGACGAAAAACAAACTTACTTTGCTGAAACTATTCCTGCTTGAACACTCCTTTTTTTTCTGACCGTATTTACAAGACCCTTTTTGCTTTACTGGGATTGGTTTACATCATTGGCCTTTTTGTACCCTTAATGGATACAGATTCGGCGCACCACGCCAATATTGCATTACATATGTATCTCACGGGAGATTATGTTTCTTTGGTCGATCATGCCGGGGATTATTTGGACAAACCTCATCTTCATTTCTGGCTTTGCGCTTTCAGCTATAAAATTTTTGGTGTAACAACATTCGCTTATAAGTTTCCATCTTTTCTTTTTACAATACTTGGGATCTATTCCACTTATCGTATTGGAAAAGCTTTGTATAATGCTGAGGTTGGTAAATTGTCTGCGCTGATCCTTGCTTCTTCCTTTGCATTCATATTGGCCAATAACGACGTTCGGATGGATGCCATACTGACCGCTTGCATCGCTTTTTCTATCTGGCAGTTAGTTGAATTTGTCCAGTATAAAAAGCTGTTGAATATTGCCGGCGCTGCCCTGGCTTTAGCCCTGGGGTTTTCTACGAAAGGGCATATAGCCGTGTTCGTTCCGGCGATCGCTGTGCTCTTTTATATTCTTTATCGCAAAGACTGGAAACTTTTCCCGGACTGGAGGTGGCTGTTGCTGCTTATTTTATTCGGGTTGTTTATTGCTCCCGTGCTGTATTGTTATTATTTACAATTCAATCTTCATCCCGAAACAATGATTCGGGGAAAAGACCATATCAATGGCCTAAAATTTATATTGCTTGATCAAAGTGTTGATCGATTTAGCGGAACAACAGGAGATGAATCAAAACATGATTATTTCTTTTTCCTGCATTCTTTTCTCTGGGCTTTTGCTCCCTGGAGTATCCTTGCTTATCTCGCTGTTGCCGGAAGAATAAAAAGTTTTTTACTTCGAAGAGAGGAGTGGCTGACAACCGGGGTATTCCTTGTAATGCTTATTGTTGTTTCTCTTTCCGGTTTCAAGCTTCCGCATTATCTCAATATTGTTTTTCCAACAACATCGGTCCTGGTGGCTGCATTTATAATTCAAAAGAAAGAAAACGTGAAATGGATAAAGACAATTTTTATCATACAATTTATTATTGTTGGTCTTCTTTTGTTATTGGGCGCTGTCATTAATGCCTGGGCCTTCCCGGTTAAAAGTGGTTGGGTGGTTGCCGGCATCATTTTTTTGCTGGCGGTTATTTTCTATTTTATAAAAAGCTCCGTTTATGATCGCTTGCAAAAAGCAGTTGCTGTTTCTGCCGCGGCAATGATCTTTTCTTTTTTCCTCCTGAACGGTAATTTTTATCCGCAGTTATTGAAATACCAGGGCGGCAAAGAACTGGCTACTGCCGTCAAAGGAAAATTAAACCCGGAGGATGTCTATTTCTGGAAAAACACTTTTAGTTCATCCTTTAATTTTTATACCAAGACATTATATAAACCCTTCGCTGACTCTGTTTTACAGCCGGCTAAAAAACGTTGGTTGATATATGATATAAGAGATGAGGATGAAATTAAGAAAGCCGGTTATCAATTGGACCGGCGGTTCTCTGTTTTGGATTATGAAGTAACCAAGCTGGATATAAAATTTGTGAACCCGGAGAAGAGGGAAGGCCAGTGTTCAGAGATGGTGATTGCGGAAATTTATAGATAACGTGGTATAAAAATTCAAATGGAGATACAGATCTATGTCACCATTAATTTTTTACGACTGTAGGCGCCCCCGAAACCAGCCAGGTAGCAAATACCTCACATAGCTTCCATTCAATACCTGCATAAAGGCGTGGTCTTGCGATCATGTATTCAAGAAAGTCGGTGACATCTCCTTTGCCGCAAGCTATCATCGTATTCAGCACCATTTTATCTTTATACTTACCCTTTTCGATCTTTACGTTCATGGAAGGATTGTTGTTCAAAAAATAATTGCCGCCAAAATGAATATCTGCGACCATGGAATCAAGCAGTACTTCTTCATTGCTCATGCTCCAATTTGAAAAAATAATATAGCAGTCATAGAAGGATATGTCATACACATTCTTCAGGCCAATAAACTGAGAGGCCAGCCGGGCTATATTCCCATAGTATATTGGCGTCTTATCAACCAGGGTATAAAGCAGGTCGCCGGCCCGGGGTAGTTTTCCGCTTTGTTTATAATTAATAGTAAAATAATAATAATCTCCTTTTATCAGGTTGCATCGGCCCGTACCTATCGTTGCTGTATCAGCATGCTTGTCGCGGTAAATACCTTTTAACAGCCCTATTTGTTTTTCGACAAGCTTTGTACCGCCATCTAATTTTATTTGTACAACCTTTACACTATCCCCTATATCCGGCATATAGTCAGTGATCGGGAAACCTCTTACCCACTTCGTTGTATCTTTTTGGCCAAAGCTTGACAACGGGAAAAAGAAGAAAAGCACCAGGAGTAATTTGTTCATAAAAAAATTATAGGTCGGCATTCGGAATTAAAGCCATTTAAAGATACAATAGTTGAAAATAATCTATAAGGTCCCTTCAGCTCATTACCCTGTCAATTTTTTCCTGACCTCTTCTACCATATACGGAATGGCGCTTTCCGGAAAGGGCGACACACAGCTTACATTGATCTCGCAGAGCGTATATTTTTCATGGGTCCTTTTTGTATTAATGTTGTTGATAAAAAAATCGGCGTCCCAGATCACGGGCATCATTTCGTTGTTGGTCCCGGTAATTTGTTGCAACTGTGTCACCCACTTGTTTTCCATGATCTCCCGCAGGTCCCGGAACAACCCGCAGTCTTCGCTGAAGTAGAATCTCTTGCCGGGTTTTTTATTGGGGTAAAGTGCATTTACTTCCTGGTATCCGAATCCTGATACTTTTGTCCCGGTTAGATAACAACGCACCATTCCGTTGATAATACGTTCGTTCCAGGGCTGGTCGATGAGAATGCCGCCGTCACAAAAATAAATTTTAAATGCTGCAAAAAAATCCTCTGTGCTTAATATTTTTTCTTCATCGCCCTTTTTTGCATGGGTTACTATAATGGTATGTTGAGCAAGATTGCTTGCATCAATTTTAAAAACACCATCGCCTCCATTTCCCCGGTATTGCTTCAGGATCCTGGTAGCCGGAACGGTAAGAAACCTTTCTTTAAAATCTTCAAAGGAACTATACAGCTCCACATCTCCGCCGAATTCCGTTTCTCTTGTTTTATACAATACATCCTTTGTCCCGATCTTTAATATCACTTCCGGGTGAGCCGAAACAAAACATCCGCCTTTTGATAGTTGAATTAATAATGCATCCAGTCTTTTCCGGTTATTTCCCTGCTCTACGGGGTTTATCCAAACAAGAACGGCATCAAACTGCAGCAGGTCTTTGGAAAGTTGTTCCGCTTTCTCATCATTGTAGATCACAGAGCTTATATCAAATCCATTCTCCCGGAAAGCAAGTGCAAGGTTTTTATATTTCTCTTCCTCAAGCGCATTCCTGGTTGAATCGGCATCGCCAAAGACCATCAGGGCTATAGAATTTTTTTTCATGGTTTGTTTAGACCCTTAGCGAGCCACGGAATCCCCTGGCAGCATAATAAGACTCTGCTCCGTTGTGATACAGGAAGACGGTGTTGTAGCGGCGATCACAAAAGACGGCGCCGCCGAGTTTCCTGATAGCCTCTGGAGTTTGTATCCAACTCGATGTTTTCATATCGAATTCTCCAAGCCCCTGCAACTCCCGGTATTGTTCTTCCGTTAAAAGTTCAATACCCATATCGGCCGCCACATCAATAGCGTTATTTTTCGGTTTATGTTCTTTCCTTGATTCCAGCGCTTTGCGGTCATAACAAAGACTTCTTCGTTCTTTGGGACTTTCTGCTGAACAATCATAGAAAATATATTCGCCTGTTTTTTTATCATAACCAACTACATCCGGTTCGCCGCCGGTTATTTCCATGTCATCGAGAGACCATAACTTTTCAGTATTAGCCTCCAGTTTTGACTGTACTTTATCCCATTCAACATCATTATGGCGATGCCTGTTTTTCTCAAAACGAGCTTTCAACACCCTGAGCAGTTCTTCGCTTTGTTCTGGTGACAACTTCTTTTTCATTCTATTCGTTTCTTATTCTTGAATTCTAAATAATAATAAAATATAATCCAGCCAATGAAAAGCAGTGTTATTAAAAGACTGGCATAAAAACTAAAAGTTTCAATAAATACCTCAGTAGATGCGGGCCAAATAAAACGAAGTTTAAAATCATATATACCCCAATATTCATAAAAAGAAGCTCCCATGATGATTACCAATAAAACAAAAACGAATTTTATTGCGACTTTATATATACGCCTGTTAATACCGCTCTTGTCATCAATCGACAAAACTTCGCACATGAATGAATAAGGCATTACGTTAAGAGTATTAGGGTTAAACCCCGGAAACAGCCTTTCTTCATCGTTAGGTGTTATTTTAAATAATCTATAGCTCGACTGCTGCATTCCAAAAATAAGATCCCTCCGTCTTTTGGCCATCATTAGCCATTCAAATAGTAAATAACTTATTAGGGTAGGTGTAAGTAATCTCAATAATTTAATATCAAAATCGATTTCGAATAGTTTTATATGAGTGAAGCTTTTACGAAAGAAATATAAAACTACCAGTATTAATAGGAACTGAGTGATGCGAAGACTTCTTTTATTGAGGCTTTTTAAATTTTCTGAAGACTTCTCAAAATATTGTTTTATGATTTCGACTTCAATGCCATCGTCAGTAACATATTGAATAACTTTCGGAATACTAAGCATAAGGTGACGCTTTAGACTACAACATCAAAAATAATCAAATAGATTGGCTAATCAACGAGGGTATTCACTCCTGCAGTCGGTGATCGCAAAAGTGAGGTAATATCTTAAAGTTTATTAATCTATTTTTTCATTCAATGTACTAATCACCCAATCCCTTTCCATCCAGAATTTGCTTTATGTATTTTTCAACCCTTAACTCCCGGGTTTTTGATTGTTTGGGTTGCGAAAAATAAAAAATATATTGTCTTTGCCTTCCCGGCGTCAATGCATCAAAAGCTTTTTTCAATGCGGGCTTCTTGTCTAATTGCTTTTGAAATTCCTCCGGGGTTTTGAAATCTGATGTTTTTTTCAATTTCACTTTCAAACCAGCTCTTTCCACTTCAATGGCTTCATAGATATAAGTCTTCAGGATCTTTTCCATCTTAACTATTTCCCGAACATTCGTGAACCGGACCTGGCGGGCCGACTGCACATTCTTTGTTTGCTGGACCAGGATGCCATTGGGATCGCCTAACAAAACTCCTTTGAAAAACAAAACCGCACAGTATTCTTTAAAACCATGTATTAAAACTATATTTCTTTCCTCAAACGTATAACAGGGACAACCCCATTTCAATTCTTCGTCAAGTCCGCAATCAAGAATGATCGTTCTTAATTTCTCATATTCTTTCTTCCACTTTGTGTCTTTCTCAAAAAACCAATCAACTTTAGGATTCATATTATTCTTTTATTGATTCAGTAAAATACAGCATTACAATCCCGCTAATTTACTTATCTCAAGCATCCTGTCAATAGGGCCTCCCCCGAACGTTGTTCCTTCCCTTCGCTTTGCTCGGGAACCTCCCTGGAGGGGCTTCACAACATTTCTTATAATCCTGCTTTACTGCTTATTTCAAGCATTCTCATTATCGGCCGTAGCGCTGCCAGTCTCAATTCTTCATCCATCAGTATTTCCGGCAGCTCATACTCCATGCAGAGATAGATCTTCTCCAGGGTATTCCGTTTCATATGCGGGCAGTCGTTGCAGGCGCAACTGTTGTTCGGGGGTGCGGGTATAAATGTTTTGTTGGGTGAGGCCTTCATCATCTGGTGCAGGATACCGGTCTCTGTGGCCACGATGTATTCCTGGGATGGATCCCGTTCTGTGTATTTCAATAGGCCCGTGGTGGAGCCAATAAAGTCTGCTATGCGAAGTATCGGGTCCTCACACTCCGGGTGTGCGATCAGTTTTGCATTGGGGTGACGAACTTTTAGTTTGGTGATCTTTTCCAGACTGAATATTTCATGCACCATACAGGCTCCATTCCAAAGCAACATATTTCGCCCGGTTACTTTGTTGATGTAGGCCCCGAGATTTTTATCCGGTGCAAAAATGATAGGTTGTTCTTTCGGAAAACTTTCCACTACCGCCTTCGCATTGCTGCTTGTGCAGATCACATCGCTCAGGGCTTTGATACCGGCGCTGCAGTTGATATAACTCACCACCACATGATCAGGATGTTGTTCTTTGAATTTTTTGAATAGCGGAGGCGGGCAACTGTCGCTAAGCGAACAACCGGCTTTCAGATCAGGGATCACTACTTTCTTGGAGGGGTTTAAGATCTTTGCGGTCTCCGCCATAAAATGCACTCCGGCAAAAACGATCATATCTGCCGTGGTCTTCTCTGCTTGCTGTGCCAAACCTAAACTATCCCCGATATAATCCGCCACATCCTGGATGTCGGGCTCCTGGTAGTAGTGCGCCAGCAACACCGCATTTTTTTCTTTCTTCAACCTTTCGATCTCTGCAAACAGATCCAGCGAAGGGTCCAGTTCAATATCGAGGAACCCGTTCTTCCCGATCGTTGATTTGGCGATATCCAGTGTTTCGTTACTCATTCGTTTTTTCAAGGGAGCAATATTCCAACAAGTCCGGCAACTTTTCCAAATAAATTTTCTTATCCCCGGCGTTAATACAATAATAATAATAATACAATTTTATAAAAAAGAGTTTATTATTATTACGGCTGTGAATTGGTGGATAAACTCTTTTACAAAATTACCTTTTTAAAGTAATTCACATTGCCTGTCCGGTAATCCACAGCGGTTTGATTGATTTTACTTGTTTTTTTAAGATTATCCACAGGAATGTGAAATCAAACCGGCTAACAAGTTTTTTAAGTATTACAAAAATTTATCTGTGAATAAGGATAGGACAATTGGTTGAATAGTTACCCCGGTACCGTCAATTCCAAATAAACCAGCAATTCGTTTCCAATGATCCTATTTCATATCCCCGTTTCACAGGGGGATATCCACATAAATTATTCCTCATTAACACAGGGCCGGGGAGAAAAAGATGAGACCGGTTCACTGATTTGATATGCTTTTGATGATTTTATCATGAACAATATAACCCGGGAAAGCTATAAAACAGAATATCCTAATTTTAAAGTCTTAAAAATTTATTACATGAAACACCTGAGAAAGTTATTGGTTGTTTTTGCTTTGAGCATTGTGTCGCTTGCTAAAGCTGATGAAGGAATGTGGCTGCCACTGTTGCTACAACAGATGAATGAAAAACAGATGAAGAGCCTGGGTATGAAGATCAGTGCTAAAGATATTTACAGTATTAACAGCGGAAGCCTGAAGGATGCGATCGTTAGCTTCGGTGGTTTTTGTACCGGCGTGATCATCTCTTCCAAAGGATTGCTGTTGACAAATCACCATTGTGGTTTTGATGCAGTGCAAAACCACAGCAGCCTTGAACATAATTATATCAGGGATGGTTTTTGGGCAAAGGATAAAGGAGAAGAACTGTCTAATCCGGGCCTGTACGTCACTTTTATTGTAAGAATAGAAGATGTATCGAAACAAGTATTGAAGGGAGTTAACGCTACGATGAGTGAAAGTGAAAGACAATCAACAATAGATAAGAATATCAATGAGACCAAAAAGAACATAAAAAAAGAAAGCTACCAGGAAATTCTTATCAAGAGTTTTTTTGAAGGCAACCAATATTTTATGTTCGTTACCGAAACGTATAAAGACGTAAGACTGGTTGGTGCTCCACCTTCATCCATTGGCAACTTCGGAAAAGATACGGATAACTGGATGTGGCCTCGTCACACCGGAGATTTTTCCATGTTCAGGATCTATGCAGGTAAAGACAACAAACCAGCCAATTATTCACCCGACAATATTCCTTACGTTCCCAAAAGATCATTACCCATTTCATTGGACGGAACTGCAGAGGGAGATTTCACTATGGTCTTTGGTTTTCCCGGAAGAACAACCGAGTATTTACATTCATCCGCGGTAGAACAGATATTAAAGGTGAACGACCCGGCCAAAATTGCCATCCGCGAAAAGGCATTAAATGTTATAGACGGGTTCATGCGGAAAGATGAGCAAATAAAGATCCAGTATGCAGCAAAGTATGCCAACATTCAGAATGCATATAAAAAATGGCAGGGCGAAGTACAGGGGTTAACAAGTGTTGGCGCTGTTGGTAAAAAGAAATCATACGAAGCAGAATTTCAGAAAAGAGTTAACCTGCCTGCCGGTAGGCAAGGTGCCAATCCACAATGGAAAACACAGTATGGAAACCTGCTGGCGGATCTTGCGTCTGCCTATGATAAATTACGTCCCTATGGTTTTGCCAGGGATTATTACACCGAGATCGTCAGCAAGGTGGAATTATTTACCATCATTGCGCAACTAAACTCATTGGCGACCGCTTATGATAAAGAAGGAGAAAAAGGCTATCAGCAAAAGCTGCCCACCGTAACAAACACATTGAACGGACTTTTTGAAGAATATAATGCTGCGGTTGATAAAAAATTATTTGAAACGCTTATGGAAATGTATATGAAAGACCAGGAGGATAGATGCATTTCCATGAAGCTGAAAGAGATGCTTCGACATGAAGGGGGTAACAGTATGGCCAACCTGGCTATCATCATTTATGGAGCCGGCACTTTTTCCAACAAATCTTTTGTTATAGACCTCTTGAAAAAACCTGCGACAGAATTGATCCAAACATTAAAAACGTCTGATGCCCCCGCACTCTATAATGATATGCTGAAAACATATCAAACAGAGGTACAGGGAAAATTAAACGAGATCCAGGGCCGTATCAATAAACTGCAACGAACTTATATGCAGGCACAAATGGAAGTGATGAAAGAAAGAAAATTTTATCCCGACGCCAACAGCACATTGCGTGTTACTTATGGCAATGTAAAAGGATATAACGCAAGAGATGCGGTGAAGTATGATTATTATACTTACCTGGACGGCGTCATGGAAAAATACAAACCCGGCGATTATGAATTTGATGTGCCTGAAAAAATGAAAACACTTTATAACAACAAAGATTACGGACCATACGGAAGCAATGGCAAAATGCCGGTATGTTTTATAGCCGACAATCATACTACCGGGGGAAATTCCGGAAGTCCTGCGCTTGACGCCTGGGGCAATCTTGTCGGTCTCAATTTTGACCGGGTATGGGAAGGCACCATGAGCGATATCAATTACGACCCCAATATTTGCCGGAATATCATGGTGGACATCCGGTATATATTATTTATCATTGACAAATTTGCCGGGGCCGGCAACCTGGTGCAGGAAATGAAACTGGTTCATCCGAAGCGGAAATAGGAATTGGTTAACTGGTTAATTAGTTAATTTGGGATTAGGCCCAAAAACACAATCAATTCCATACTTAGCGGCCCCCGATTAACCAATTAACTAATTAACTATTTAACCCGCCATTTACTCACTACTTTTCCCCAAAAGCCCTATTTTTGCCATCCTTTTAAAATACGGGTACACTATGTCTATTATTCAGGATATCAGAGATAAATATGCAAGGATATCGGTTATTGCAATCGCCCTGGCGCTGATCGGTTTTATTTTGACCGACTATGTAAGGGGAAAAGACCGTGGACGGAGCGGCGGCAGATCAAACAGCATTGGCAGTGTGAACGGCCATTCGGTAAGTATTGAAGAGTTTGGAAAAACAGTTGACCAATCAGAGGCCCAGATGAAGCAACAAGGTTATCCCGAAGCATATGCAAAACAGCAGGCCATTGACCAGGCATGGACCCAGCATGTAAACCGGATAATACTGAGCGAAGAATTTGACAGGCTTGGAATGAGGATTGGGAAAAGAGAGCGGGGCGACATTTTATATGGACCCAATGCCCCGGAAGACATTAAGAAAGCCGGAACCGATGAAAATACCGGGCAATATGATCCAATGCGTGCAAAGCAACAGGTGGACCAGATGATGAAAAATAAACAGGTACCGCAAGCACAAAAAGATCAGTTTAACGACTATATAAATCAACTTGAATTACAACGCAAGTCGGAGAAATATGCTGCATTCTTTACCAACAGCACTAATTATCCCCGCTGGTTCGTGGAAAAGCAAACAGCTGACAACAGCCTGCTCGGAAAAATCTCCATGGTAAAAGTATTTTATACCGATTCGGTATTTGTAGACAGCACGATTAAAATATCAGACAAAGAAATAGGAGATTATCTCGGCAAACACAAAGAGGATTATAAGCAGGAGGAAAGTCGCAGTATTAACTACGTAGCATTCAGCGCAGCGCCAACAGCCGGAGATTCGGCGGCGATAAAAAACCAGGTAGCATTGCTGAGGGCAGAATTTGATACGACGAATGATGTACCCACTTTTCTTGCACGCAACGGAAGCCCCGAGCTTCAAAACGTATATAATACTCCATCTACGCTGCCGGCAATAGCAAAAGACAGCATTCTTAAACTTTCCAAAAATGGAGTGTATGGTACTTATTTAGACGGGAACAGCTATATACTGGCAAAACTTATTGAAATAAGAATGCTTCCTGATTCTGTAAAATGCCGGCACATCCTGGTAAGCACAGACACAAAAGCAGGGGGTTTCGAGGACAGCATAGCCGCCAAAAAAATTGACAGCATTAAAAATGCGGTCAACAGCGGTGCTTCATGGGCCGACATGGTGCAGAAATATAATCCATTGAGCGATGGAAGCAGGGCTAAAAACGGGGAGATGACATTTCCTTCTTCACAGATAATGGAAGGAATGGAATCCGGAAACTTTGCAAAAGAGTTTGGACAATTTGTTTTGTTTGACGGAAAGCCGGGAGAAAAGAAAGTAGTGAAAACCTCATTTGGCTGGCATTATATAGAAATACTTGCTTTTATTAAACCCGAACCGCATTATAAACTGGCTTACCTGAAGCAGGAGATCGTCGCCAGTCAGCAAACAGATGGCGACGCCTTGCAGGATGCCACCAATTTTGCCGGGGATGGGAGGGATCAAAAATCATTTGATACAGCATTTGAAAAAACACTTAAGCCAAAAGGTCTTAATAAAGGGATCGCCGCAAATATTAAAAGAAACGATGCCATGGTGCAGGGCCTGGGGTTCTCAAGAAATTTTGTAAGAAATATTTATACAGCCAAAACCGGCGAAACACTGAAACCTGAGCGGGTCGGGGATAATTACGTGGTGGCGATCGTAACAGAAGTGCTGAAAGAAGGAACCATGCCGACGGCCAAAGCAAGACCGTTAATAGAACCAATTCTTCGTAACAGGAAGAAAGCAGAAACGCTGAAACAAAAAGCCGGCAAGATCAGTTCGCTGGAAGCAGTAGCGGCTGCATGGGGCAAACCCATTGAAACAGTTGACAGCCTTCGCATGAAAACAGGAAGTACAAGCGCCAAATTTGGCAACGAACCCAAAGTAAACGGGGCCACGTTTAATCCTGACAATAAAGGCAAAGTGGTACCGGAAGCACTGGAAGGCTCAAACGGTGTATATGCGATCCGGGTGGAAGCTGTAACGGCAACATCTGCAGCTACCGGTAGCGTAGCAGATCAACGGAAAAAAATGTATGACGATTCAAAACAAACGGGCAACAACCTGATCGAAGCTTTGAAAAAAGCAGCCAGCATAAAAGATAAAAGGGCAGAAACATATTAATAAACAACCTCCGAAGGAGTCCTTCGGACAAAACTAACTGAATGAGCCCCTGCAATATAAGCGGGGCTCTTTGTTTTGCGGATGTCGGAAACAGCAGCCGCTTCAATTTGTTACTTTTACAACAGGATATATTTAAACATGAATGAGCCGATCATAAATAAAGTTGCAGAAAGCGGGATCATCACCGTGGACCTGGAAAAATATTACCCCGGAGGAGAAAATATCGTCTTTGATATGAAGGATCATTTGTTCATGGGAATGATCTTAAAAGAAAAAGATTTCCGGGAGGCGTTAAAAAAAATGGATTGGTCTGTTTACAAGGATAAGAATATTGCCCTTACCTGCACGGCTGATGCCATCATTCCCGTATGGGCTTGGATGCTGGCAGCCTCTTACCTGCAACCGGTAGCCAGGGAAATAGTTATGGGAGACGAGAAAGAGCTGCACAAAAATCTTTTCCTCAAAAATTTATCAGCCATTGATGTAAATGAATTTGCCGGGAAAAAAATAGTAATAAAAGGTTGCGGGGAAACACCCATTGCTGATTATGTATACATGGAAATAACAAAACTGTTGCGGCCCGTTGCTCAAAGTATTATGTACGGCGAACCCTGCAGCACGGTTCCGGTATATAAAAAGTCGTCAGCAACAAAAAACCAGTAGTCCCACTTACCACTTGCCATTCCCCACTCCCCATTAGAACCATCCCCGTCTCTTAAACATTAACAGCATCCACACAGGAATTGCAAGCATAGCGACAACGGCACCAAAAAAGCCATAAGGGCTGTGCAGCCAGGGTATGGACTCGAAGTTCATTCCAAAAATGCCACCGATAACTGTAGCGGGTGCCAGCAGGCAGGTAACAATCGCCATCACCTTCATCACTTCGTTCATTTTTAAATTAACGTTGTTGATATGCAGGTCCTGCAGGCTCACAATTACATCACGATAGTTTTCAGAAAGATCAAGCGCCTGAACAATGTGATCGTAAACATCTTTATAATATTTTGTATGCCGGCTTTCCAGCAACTGGCTGTCGCTTCGCAAAATGCCATTTACCAATTCTCTTACCGGGGAAAAGTTTCTTTTCAAAACGATCAGCTCTTTTCTCAGGTGTGTAATATTGGAAAGAGCCCTGGGGTTATTGCCACGGGTAACTTCTTCTTCCAGTTCTTCAATACGGTCGCCCAGCTTTTCCATCACCACAAAATAATGATCAACGATAAGATCAAGCAGGGAATAACAGAGATAATCGGCGGTGCGTTGTCTTATTTTACTGGTAGGAGATTTCAGTTTTTCCCGGAGAGAATTAAATACATCCCGGTGAGCATCTTCCTGGAAACTGATCACCACATCTTTTGCAAGAATGATGCTGATCTGCTCCTGCTCCACTGCATAGGTTTCCTGATTATAATAGAGCATGTTGAGCAGGCAGAAAATACTGTTATCGGCCTCATCTAATTTTGGCCGCTGGTTAACGCTCAGGATATCTTCGATCACCAGGGGGTGAATATCATAATACGTGCAAACCAATTCCACATCTGCTTTCCGCAGGCCATCAATATTTATCCAGGTCGTGCGGCCACTGGTCTTATACTTTAAGCATTCTGCAACAGAAGGCAGGGTTCTTTCTTCCACCGACTCAGCATTATAATCAAAAACAGAAATAACAACTTCCTTGGCCTCTTCCCTGTGCGGGATAATGGTGGGGTTAACAGATAATATCTGCTTGGTTCTTTTGGGAGCAAACAGGTTAGGCAGGTACAGGTACTTCAGGTATTTCTCGGGGCGAAGTTTTTCCAGGTTCATAAAAGGGAAGTTAGGAAAAGAATCGCAGCCAAATAAACCCGGCACATTTTTAGGGGTCAAAAAGGCACAAAAACAAGTTTAGCTATGAAAAAGAAATTGTTGATCTCCATATTGTTTTTTATGATGGTTGCTGCTGCCGCCAATGCACAGTATGTGAAAGTAAGAATTGGTTTTCCTGTGGGCGTCAGTGTCACCGCTTCCGGAAGAGCGCCGTATGCAGGAGCGGTATGGATCGGCCCGGAATGGCAATGGCGCAGCGGACATTATGTAGTGGTGCCTGGTTATTGGGCCCGGCCCAAAAGACATGGAATAATATGGATACCCGGTCATTGGAAATACAGCGGCAAGGGATATAGGTGGGTGCCGGGTCACTGGAAATAATTTTTAGCCAGACATGTTCATTCTTGCAAATGCTTTCTGAAGTTCTTCAGGCCCGGCCTTGATCATGGCTTCGCTGAAACCAAAACCGATCTCTGTTCTTCCTTCCTCCAATTGTTTAAAGACGGCATTTATAAAATCACTTACAGGCGGAGCAAAATCATGCAGACCCTTGCCACCCAGATCTGTATTCAATGCCGGGGGGATCAGCTCGATCACTTCAATATTCTTTTCTTTTAGCAAATGCCTTAGTGAAAGAGTAAATGAATGAAAAAAAGCCTTGCTGGCAGAATAGACCGGCACTTTGGTAAGCGGTGCAAACGAAAGCCCGGAGGTAACATTGATAATTGCAGTTAATGATTTTAAATTTATAAAAAGCGAGGTCAAATGAACGGGGGCTTCGATATTAATTGTTATTTCCTCTTTGGCACGCTGAAAAAAATTAGTATCAGTAACGGATATCCATTGCTGGATACCGGCATTGTTGACCAACACATTCAGATCAGGATGATCTTGCGAGATCCAGTTAAAAAGCCCTTCTCGTTCCGCGGCCACCGACAGATCACAAACTCTTGTAATGACCGACGGAAACTTATCAGCGGTTTCTTTTAAAACAGATCCGCGTCTTCCGCAAACGATCACTATGTTGCCCTCTTTAATAAATCGTTCAGTTAACCCCAGGCCAATGCCCGAGGCTCCACCCGTAATCAGGATCTTGTTATTGGAAAGCTTCATTGAAATCTCTTTTCGTCTTAATTATTTATTGGGGTTTATATCCTAATGACGCAGCCCTGTTAATATATTCGTTTGCTTTAGCCAGATCTCCTTTTGATCTTAATATTTGTCCCGCAAAATAATAAGCATAAGCATTATTAGGATTCAACGCTATTATTTTTGAATAACACAATAATCCATTATCTGCATCACCTTTCATCATATATAAAGCAGCGAGCTTGAAATAGGCATCTTCGTTTTTTGGATTCAATGCAACAGCATGTGTCAGTACTTTTAAGGCCTCATCATGTCTTTGTAAGTTGAACAAGGCTGTCCCGAAATAATAGTTCAATTCAGGATCATCAGGAGCTTTTTCAATCCCCCCCTTTAGATAAAAATAGGCAGAGTCATTATTATTTTCTGAGAGATAGAGAAAGCCCAGGTATGATGCTGCTGTCCGGTAATCCGGGCTGATCTCAATCGCTCTTTTAAGATGTGATTTTGCGATCTTAAAAGTATCTGCCTGGTTTTTTTTATCGGGAGAACTAAGGACAGATTTTGCCAAAGAACTGCCAAGTATAAAATGTGCTGTTGCACTGTTCGGGGATATCTTAATATCATGACTGAAGATAGTTATGTCGTCTTTCCAATCCTTGTTCCTTGAGATAGTTTTAATACAATAAAGGGCACATATTATCAATACAAAAAAGAAGAGCCGCTTGTTCAGGGAGAAAAACTGGAAAAGATTTTTGGCCCCCTTTTTTACACTTTCGGCTTTTGTCAACTTGATAAGAAAATGAGCCAGGACAATGCAAAATCCTAAGGAAGGAATATACATAAACCGTTCCGCCATGGTCGAACCGCCCAGGAAAAATAAATTTGAAACCGGCGCCAGCGTAATTAAATAAAATAAGATCCCGAATGCCACGATGCTTTTCTTCCGGAATTTTATTAAAGCATAGATACCTAACCCGAAATAGAGAATTACTCCGATCATTGCAGCAGGATCACTGAAGGTCTGAATTTTTATTTGCGCAAAATTATAGTCACAGCTCAGGGGATGCGGAAAGATCAATAACCCTATATAACGTAACAGGATATAGAAGATCGTTGCGTATTTGCTGGCATTGTCCGGCGCAGCATTCATGGTATTGTTCAAAATGGAAGTGGCGATCCCGGCATTTTCCGGGAGGTCTTTGAATACCACCGATCTTATCAATAACCAAAGGCCTGTAATAGCAATCAAAAGAAGAAAAGCAGTACCGATCTTTTTTAAAGGAGTATCCGTAAAAAAGAAAACGACCAATGGGATGATCAGCAGGAAAGTTATCCCGGTTTCTTTTGATATCAACGCAAGGAAAAAACTTACCCCCATTAAAATAAAAGACCAAATTGATTTTGACGAAAGCCATTTCAATTGAAACCAGATCGCAGTCAGCCCGAACAGGAAACAAAGGATCTCGTCCAGGCTTTTTATATTATTGACAACTTCCGTGTGAATGGGATGAGCCGTATAAAGCAGGGCGCAAACAAAAGGGAATAAAAGATTTTGGGATCTGAATAATTTACAAAGAACTAAAAATAAAAGCAGGCAGGTGATCGCATAAAATAAAACATTGATGAAATGATAAATATGGGGGTCGTTGGGAGAAAGCTCCCAGGCAGCGGCAAAAACAATTAACGATGTAGGACGATAAATGGGTCCCCTTAACTGATCACGCCCCGCCCCATACCAATAATCTGTCTTTAGTATAGAAGGAATACCTGCAAAGCCCATCTTGGTAATGCTATTCTCATCTATCACAGGATGGTCATCTAAGGTGTAATTATGACGAATGCTTTGTGCATAAAGAATAAAAGCAAAAATGGCGATCATTATTCCCAAAGGAATTCTTAGATCTTTTGTAATAACCGGGGCGGCTGTAGTTTTGATCTGCGCCTGTTTGTTTTTGATCTTTTTTTTCTTCATCTGGAATGGGAGATTAAAGTAGCTGTTTTAATAAGTACTAAGATATTAGACCCGGCATGTATTATCCACCCGGTTTTTTCACGGCATAAATTTTAATCATAGCTTCTCAAACAAAGCCCTCAGCTTCTCTCTTGTCATTATTTTCTCCCAGTCTTTTCCCAATGCATTTTCCCAAAGCGGCTTCATGCCGAGAGAAACATTGATCATTGTATCAAACTGTTCATCGCTTAATCCTTTGCAAATACCGGCCGGTATTTCGATCTTGTTTTTTTCTACCATGTATTTAAATTCTTTGGCACCTTCCGGGTAGTATTCATCAAGATGGTTCATTACGATGCAATTACCAATGCCATGTTTGGTGCCGAGCAAATAGCTTAATCCATAACTCACCGCATGCGCCACACCTACCTGTGAGTAGGCAATGCTCATGCCGCCGGCAAAGGAAGCCATCATCAGCTTATCATCACAGTCCTCATCCCAGCGGTCTTTGTTGATAAAAACATCCCGGCAGAGTTGCAATGCTTTTTCGCCATAACTTTTACTGAACTCATTCAAATAAGTTCCGTTTAAACTTTCAATGCAATGGATATAACAATCCATGCCGGTATAGAAACGCTGGTTGGCGGGAGCATTAGCTGTTAACCCGGGATCAAGAACAATTTGATCAAAAGGAGTGAAGTCGGAGTTCATTCCCAGTTTTTTTGTCGGACCCGTTAACACCGTTGTTCTTGATACCTCTGCACCGGTTCCGCTAAGTGTTGGTATGCCGGCTTTATATACGCCGGGATTTTTTACAAGGTCCCAACCCTGGTAATCCGCCGACGAGCCGGGATTGTTGATCATTAAAGAAACGGCTTTGGCAAGATCCATGGTACTGCCGCCACCAAGGCCGATAATACCACTGACGGTTCCAAACTCATCTTTTAGTTGTTGCGCAAGTTTGTCAACATAGGTTGTCTTGGGTTCGTAAGTAACATCGGCAAAAATTATTTTATCATTTCCTCTTACCGGAATTCTGTTGGCGAGTGGTTTACCATTAAAAAAATGATCGACCAAAAAGATCATTGGTCTTCCATCTTTACGCTGCGGCGAAATGATCTCGTCTAATTGATTAAACGAACCACGGCCGTACACAACATAGCCGACCATTTTAAAGTTTCTGAATTTCATGAGTTACTTTTTACCACAGATTGCACGGATTAAAGCACAGATTACACAGTTATAAAATCAAACGCTTAATTCCCTTTTTCAAGTCCGCCACATTGAAGTTTATCAGCAAACCTACTTTACATTGAGTTAATTTCAAATAAGTAAGAACCTGTGCGGTATGGACATCAGTTAAAGTCTCAACTGATTTTACTTCAACAACAACTTTTGTTTCTACAAACAGGTCAAGACGATAACCAATATCAAGTTTTACTTCTTCATAAACAAGGGGTAATGGCTTCTCCTTTTCAACAAACAACCCGCTTTTTGTCAGCACATAATAAAGGCATTCTTTGTAGGAGCTTTCCAGTAATCCCGGCCCTAACTCCGAATGCACCTTAAAAGAAGCCCCGATAATTTTTCCTGTAATATCATTTATGTTTTCCAAACCGTGCAATCTGTGAATGTTTTAAATCTGTGTAATCCGCGGTTAAATACCTATAATAGTTTTGCCGCTCTCTCCAGGTCCTCCGGCGTATCGATCTCCACTCCCATATAATCCACTACCACCATACGGAGCGGAATGCCGTTTTCGAGATAACGAAGACATTCAATTTTTTCAGCGACTTCCAGTGTTGACTGCGGCCATTGAACAAAACTCATCAGGGCCTGTTTGCGGAAAGCATAAACACCAATATGTTCATAATAAACAGCAGGAATATTTTTGTTTCTCGGGTAGGGGATCACGCTGCGGCTAAAGAAAAGCGAATTCATATTCTTGTCCACGGTCACTTTCACAAAATTGGGATCCATGATGTCGTTGTGGTCCGTCATCACCTGCATCAGCGAAGCCACCTGCACGGAAGCATCATCAAATTGCCGCAATAATTTTTCCAGGGGTTCTTTTTTTACAAATGGCTCATCGCCCTGTACATTCACGATTATATCAACAGCCATGTCAGCTGCCGCTTCAGCGATCCGGTCGCTGCCGCTTTCATGTTCTTTCACACTCATTTTCGCCTTGCCGCCATGAGAAACAATTTCATTAAAAATAATTTCGCTGTCTGTTACCACCAATACTTCGTCAAACAGATCCGTTGCAACCGTATTATCATAAGTATGCCGGATGACCGTTTTATCACCGAGCAGTTGCATCAGCTTGCCCGGAAAACGAGTGGCCGCATATCTTGCGGGAATAGCAGCAATTATTTTACTCATTCTTTTTTGCTTAGAGGGTTTGGTTGATACAAAGAATTATAGATCCAGTTTTTGAAAGGGCTTTTTCAATAACAAAAGCAGGTCCTCGTCTTTTTCATCGGGATAATCTTTATCAATACCATAACGCAAATGCTGGGGATCTAAGTTTTTGTAAGTACCAAGCAACCGGTCCCAGATAGAAAAGATAGCGCCGTAGTTGCTGTCCGTATAAGGCTGTTTCCAGTGATGATGGACCTTATGCATATTAGGGGAAATGAATATATACCCCATCGCGGTATCAAGCCATTTCGGCAAACGGATATTAGCATGTTCAAATGCGGTAAAAAATACAAGTATGGTCTGGTAGATCATAACGGCGTACATCGGGGCGCCCGTAATAACAATGCCTATAAAAAAGAAGACACCTCTTAATATACTTTCAACAGGGTGATGCCTCAGTCCCGTTGTTACATCTACATTGGTATCGGCATGATGAACCACATGAAAACGCCAGAGCAATTTCCATTTGTGTTCGGTGATATGCACCAGCCATCCGCCAAAGAAATCAACAACCAGAATGGTTATAAAAATAGTGGCCAGCACACCGGCATTGATCCAATAAACGATACCAAATTGATTGATCCTGCACCAGTCGCTCATCAATACAATGAGAATAGCAAGAAAAGTATGAATGACAAGATGAATCACGGTAAGACTGAAATTCACACCGGCATGGCGCAACCTTGTTTTACGGAAACGGAGGCCCAGCAAAGGAATAGCGCCTTCCAGTATCCAGAAAAGCAACAGCCCTCCAACCAGGATCGCCATTCGTTCAAGCGGCCGTTGTTCCAAAGTTTGAAAATGATGAATAAGGCGATCCCACATATAAAATATTATCTTGAAAAGATACGAAGGAAAAAGAAATTAAAACTATGTGCTAGTCCGCGTCAGGCGGGAAAAGCAACTGGGCAATCAACAAAAGTATTGTTAAACATAAAAAGATGATCCCAATGGCGATCATTCGACTGGCATGCCGTTTATCGCCTTCTGTGAAAGAAGAAACTACCTGGCCATCAGGCAATGTCTTTTGATCTTTTAAGATATACCTTCCGATTAAAATTGTTGGTATTCCGGCAAAAATGAAAAAAGAATATCCCAACATTATCAGGGATCTGCTTGCTTTGCCGGGTTTTGCCAACTCCTTTATTCTTTCTTTTTTTAAATTTTGAAGAGTTAAACTATCAACGGCCTGGCCACGGTCGTTTAAAATTTTACTGGCTAACTGGTAGTCAAGGTATCCCCACTCGTCGGGTTTTTCAAGTATCTCATATAACTCCTGGTCTGTAAAGGCGAACAAATAATGGTCCTTGTCAATAAACTCCAGTTGCATTTTGTAATAATCACCAAGCGCTTCATGTGCTTTTTCAAAATCTTTGGAACGGAGTTTTATTATCACACCCGCAGCCGAAGAGATTCCGATTATATTATCTGCAAGAATGGCGGGAACGCTTTCTATTTCAAATTCAATATTTGCACCGGACAATTTTTCAGCAAAATCATTTACAAGCTCAGCGTCAGGAAAAGAATGAAATGGTAAAAATTGCTCTGGCATATTGGGTTAATAATAAAAAAAATTAACGGCCGTACTCATCCCCATAATCATCTGCATACTTCTCATATCGTTTGAGCAGCGCAATATTCTTCTTTTCAACATCAGTTAAAAAACCTTTGATGTCAACCGTGTTGGGTACATACCAGTCCTGCATTTCAAATTCCTGGCGCAGGTTTTTTTTCTTAAAGCAAAAACCATGACGGGCAAAGATCTCATTGCGCATGAATTCCAATTCTCTTTTTGGAAGATTCTCCACATCATCAGCCCTTAACAATCGCTGTGACGATTCCGGGTAATTGCCTACATCTGTTTTGTATTCAAATTTTTTGCGTTGCAGGGTATAGGCTTTGGCAAAAGGCCTTTCCTTGTCGTTGGCTTTCCAAAACCCCTTTACTATATCTGTACTGTCCTTATTCATATAGATCGTAAACACCCCATCATCTTTGTGATCACCCGGCTCTTTGGCAACAATACTGTAGATACCATCTTTCTCTGTAAAAGTCCCCGCAAACGGCCTGTCATTACCACCGACAATAGAGCGGCCAAGAACAGAATCGCCTTCTGCTTTAATGATAAGCATAGTGATCTTGTTATCGCCGAATGCGCCGACAAAAGAACCAAGCAATTTTTCCAGCAGGTTAACTGCCGGTGCAACAGTAACAGATGCTGAACCAATACTGTCTTTAGCTTCCTTATCATTTTTTTTATTATTGTTGCAGGCGTTCAATAAAGAACCAGCCAGTAACAGGAACAAAAATTTTCTCATGGTTAAAAGTTTAGATTTGTAATGATAACCGGTATAATCATTTAAAAGTAGCACAAATTATCAGCCGCACAAATATTTGGAATGCCGTCCTGCTGCTTACGCTGGCTTTTTTTAGCTGGCTGATGGCCAGGATAACCCTTAATTATATTCCTTATAACACCGACGTAGGTTTCTTACGGATCAAGCAACAATACATTCACATTGATCAATGGAGAACGGCTTTCTTTATTCATGTATATGCCAGCATCTGGGTTTTGTTTGCGGGGTTCACCCAGTTCTCTAAACGGATACAACGAAATAACCCCCGGCTTCACCGCACAATGGGTTATATCTATGTGACGGATGTGCTGTTGATAACAGGCCCGGCCGGATTGCTGATGGGTTTTTATGCCAACGGCGGCATTACATCAAGGATCGCTTTTGTTTCGCTGGCATCGCTTTGGATCTTTTTTACAGCCATGGCATTGATAAAAGCAAGACAAAAAAACTTCAAAGCACATCGCAGGTATATGATAAGAAGCTATGCCCTCACATTATCGGCCATTACGCTAAGAGCATGGAAGTATGCCATCACCAATTCTTTTGAATTACCTCCAATGGATGTCTACCGTTCTGTAGCATGGCTGGGCTGGGTCGTAAACCTTATCGTTGCTGAATTTATCATCAGGTGTCCCGGAATATTTAATACAAAAAAAATCTCCCTTAAAGAAAGAGAGATTCAATGATATTTTAATTACACCCCTTTAGGGGATGGGGGCGTCTTATTGATTCAGCATCAGCGGCATCACCAGCATCAGTAATTCTTCATTATCATCTTTATCAGCGGGCTTGATAATGCCGGCTTTTGTAGGAGTTGATAATTCCATATTTATTTCATCACTGTCGGCAGCACTGAGCATTTCAATCAGGAACCGGGCATTGAATGCGATCACCAGGTCTTCACCATTGTACTGGCATTTCATTCTTTCATTTCCTTCAAAACTGAAATCAATATCCTGTGCAGCCAATTGCAACTCGCTGCCACTGATACTCAGGGCTACCTGGTTAGTGCTCTTATTACTGAATATACTTACCCGGCGCAATGCACTTTGAAAATCATTTTTGTTGACCGTTAACCGGTAAGGATTGTCCGTTGGTATCACCACTTTATAATCCGGGAAACGGGCATCGATCAACCGGCAACTCATCTGCGTGGTTCCATGCTTTACAAATAAATGATTGCTGTTATAGCTGATCGTGATCTCGTCTTCTGTAGAAGGAATAGCGGTCTTTACCAGGTTCAAAGGTTTGCGGGGAACAATGAAAGAATCTGATTTCGGACATTTCACATCGGTTCTTTTATAACGAACCAGGCGATGGGCATCGGTAGCCACGCATTGCAATCCTTTTTTATCCAATTCAAAAAACACACCCGTCATTGCCGGGCGCAGATCATCATTGCTGGTAGCAAAAAGAGTTTTGTTGATAGCTGTTACCAGGGCAGAAGCTGTCATGGTAAAAGAAGTCGTATCATCGGCAGCCGGTTCTTTCGGAAAATTGTCTGGATTTTCTCCCATCACCTTATACTTACCATTATCGCTGGTGATCTCGATACCAAAATTCTTGTCAATATTAAATGTCAGCGGCTGGTCGGCAATATTTTTTAAAGAGTCCAGCAATATTTTTGCCGGGATACAAACCTTTCCGCTGTCTTTGGCTTCGATGTCTAACTGGACCCGCATGACCGTTTCCAGGTCGGTGGCCACAACCGTTAATTTATTTTTTTCCACTTCAAACAAAAAATCTTCTAGGATCGGCAACACCGTATTGGCATTAATAACACCGGAAATATGCTGCAGCTGTTTTAACAGAGAAGAAGAGGAGGCAATGAATTTCATCTGAAAATTTTTTATTGTGCTTTGGCCAGATGTAATTCGTCCCGATTCAATCGGGACTCATTTCATCGTCAATTGGTTTGTGGCGAAACTACTGATTTTTGGTTTATTGCCAACACTTAGTGGGCGGGGCAGATTTAGCTGTGGGGCGGGAGCAATTTCCCCAAAAGCCGGGAAAATTTAACTGCAAAAGGCTCCAACTTGTACCTTGTGCCTTGTACCTTCTTTAGTATCTTGCTTTCTCTCAAAAACAAATCATGTTTGATAAACTCTTTGGCCGGGGAAAGAAAAAAGTGGAATCACAGGCAGCGCCGGATATTGTTTTTGGCCGCTATTCGGACAACAACAAGCCCGTTGCCAAGGTAAACCGGTGGACAGATGCCGACAATCTTTTTAAAGAAAAAAGATACACAGAGAGTTTTGATGCATTTTTCGATTATCTCCGGGATGATACCGTTCAAAATGTAGTGTATGAACGCAATGGAGCCGAAGGAAGGTTTCAGTTTTACCAGGGTTCCAAGATTGTACGGGGAAGTTTTAATAATGAACTGGTAAAAGCAGAAGTAGCGCTGGCCCGCATGCCACAACCCTCGGTGCCGGTGATGCGCCGCCTGCTGGAAATGAATTTTAATTTATACTATAACCGCTTTGCACTGGATAATGACAGGCTGTGCATGAATTTCGACAGCGCCATTGAAACAGCAAGTCCCAGCAAATTATATTATGGCTTGAAGGAGCTGGCCATCAAAGCGGACAAACAAGATGATCTATTGGTACAGGATTTTACCATGCTGCAATCAACCGATAGCGAACACATCGCAGCGATCCCCCAAAGCGAAAAAGAAATAAAATACGAATACCTGCAAAAATGGATAGGGCAGGCGTTGGATACAATTGCCTCGGTGGACGCGGAAAAATTTTCAGGAGGCAATGCGTATATATTACTGGCCCTGATATACCGGATCGATTATTTGATCGCACCCGAAGGCAAACTGCTCAACGACCTGGAAAAAATCGGAGGCATTTATTTTAAAAAAGACGATCAGCCCGTTACGGAAAAGAACAGGGATATGATAGAGGAGTTTAAAAGAATACTGGCCAGGCCAAAGGAAGAAATATTCAGTGGCATCTTTCGTTCCCGGTATACCTTTTCCATCGTGGCGCCGCAGCAATATAAAACGATCGCCGAATCCATGCATGGCGCCAATACAAACATGGGCTGGTACCGCGATAATAATTATCCTTTCATAGCAACACAGATCAGTGAGTATGGATTTTCTTATTGCCAGTATTCTTATAGTTTACCGAGGGTGATCACCGAGCTGTTCCATTTGTTTATGATGGTGAATTACCCGGACTATTTTGCGGCACTCGGATATAAAAGATATTATGACCCGGTAAAAAATAAATTTGATTCAGAAGAAATAATTGAAAAGATCAAAATGATCCAGGGGTGGTGGAGAGAAAAATATCCTTTGCTGGATTTTAAAACACAGAACCTTCGATTCGATAATCTTGTCAACTTTGATCATTCGTTTACGACAGAAATGGAATTATTAAATACAGATCCCAAATAGTTTCTTGTTGCTGGTTGTTGGTTACTGGTTAGCCCTCATCCCGGAATGTATTTACTTGATCAGGAAGGTTATTATTTTGAAAAAATGAATAAACTTAGAATTACACAGATAAAAATTATTTATTAAAAAAAAGATGCTGTAATTTTTACTGAACCAGCAACCAGTAACCAATATGGACTCACAACAGATCATAGAACGATATCAGAAAGCCATCATCCAGATCGCAACTACAGGAGGAACAGGCACGGGATTTTATTTGAAAGAATTTGACCTGATCGTTACTAATGACCATGTGGTGGCGGAAAATGCCGAAGTAACAATTGCCGGCAAAGCTTTTGATAAAGCCTTGTCAAGAGTTTGGTACACCGACCGAAAACATGATCTTGCATTTCTGCAGGCACCGGCAGGCATTGAACTGCCGGAAGTTCGGTTGGGACAATATGAACAAATGAAGGATGGAGATGCTGTTGTTGCTATTGGTCATCCGTATGGATTGAACTATACAGCAACCCAGGGGGTCATTTCAAAAGTTGACCGCATCAGGGATGGGTTGAAATATATCCAGATCGACGCGGCCATCAATCCGGGCAATAGCGGCGGTCCGCTGGTGAATATGAGCGGAGAAATAATTGGCGTCAATTCTTTTATCATCCGCGGAGGAGATAACCTTGGTTTTGCATTACCGGTAAATTATTTGCGGGAAGCATTGCAAATGTATTTGCCTAACAAGGGACAGGCTTCCACCCGTTGCTTCAGTTGCGGGTATCTTGTTACGGCAACGAATATTGATTCGGGAAAATATTGTCCCAGCTGCGGCACAGAAGTAAAACTTCCTGAGATCCCGGAGAAAGAAACAGAAGCCGCAGGAGCAGCAAAAACCATTGAAGAAATTTTAAAAGAACTTGGAAAAGATGTCCGGCTGGCCCGGGAAGGAATAAACACATGGGGCGTAAAAGAAGGCTCGGCGAAGATCAAGATCACCTACAACGCAGAGAATTTTTTTATCGCCGGCGATGCTTATCTCTGCCAGATGCCATCGGATGCAACAAAGATCAAACCCCTGTATCAATTCCTGCTGGAAGAAAATTACAGGATAAATGGTTTGGTACTGAGTTGTGTAAAACAGAATATCGTTCTTAGTTGCATCATGTATGATCTCGATATGACCAAGGAAAACGGGGCGGATTCATTCCGAAATCTTTTTCTGAAAGCAGATTACTATGATGATTTCTTAAAGAACGAATATAGCTGCACCGACAGGCTGGAAGAATAAGTGTCTGACGTCTCCTAAAGAGCGTCTGACACCTTATCCACGAACATTCTCCTCTTTTTTAATTTTATAACGACGAAGAAAATGGACCAGCTACTTCATTTCTCTCTTTTAAATTTAATGCCGCCGAAAAAAATTAGAATTAACTATTCATATTAAACAGCAACCCAAAGACGCTGTATTTATTAGGGTAAAAAAAGGTATTTTTGCCGTTCGGTTTTTATTTTTCATTGAACTTTATACTGATCATACAATGAACCTGCGGTTTGTTTTTTGCCTGTTTTTAATTTCTTCCTTTGCCGTTGTACAAGGCAGATCGCAAAACAAAAGTTTTGACAAAGCAACCTTTTATAAAATATTAAAATCAGGAAAGGCTGAAGAAATAGATGCCCAGATAAATCTTGTAAAAGGATCCCCGATAAATGAAAAAGAAGCCTATGAGGGCGCACTTTTAATGAAAAGGTCCGACCTGTTTGCGAAAGCAAAAGACAAACTGAATATGTTTAAATCGGGGCGTTCAAAACTGGAATCTTCTATAGCAAAAAACAGTGACAATACTGAATACCGGTTCCTACGGCTCATTATCCAGGAACATGCTCCGAAAATTGTCAAATACCGGAATGAACTGGAAAAAGACAGTAAGTGGATACGATCAAAATTTAATAGCCTTTCAACCTTTCTTCAACAGTTAATTATTGATTACAGTAAAGAATCTAAGGTTTTAAAAATACCATAGTCACAATCTTCGATCTCATGAGTAAAAAAGTTTTGGTCATTTATTATTCTCAATCAGGACAACTGTCTGATATTATCAACAGTTTAACCGGCCCACTCAAGGAAGCTGGTCATGCTGTTGAAATAATCAGGGTTCAACCTGCAAAAGCCTATCCTTTTCCGTGGAAAGGAAAAAGCTTTTTTGCCGTCATGCCTGATTGTGTTTTAGGTGTGCCAACAGAACTCCAGCCATTTCAATTAAAAGAAACAGCGTATGACCTTGTCATTATCGGCTACCAGGCCTGGTTCCTTTCACCAAGCATTCCATCGAATTCCATTTTGGCTCACCCGTCTGTAAAAGCGGTATTAAAGAATACTCCCGTACTGACAATTACCGGGGCACGAAATATGTGGATAAGCGCTATGGAAAGGATCAGGAAAATGCTGAAGGAGTCGGAAGCCAGGCATGCGGGAAATATTGTACTGGTCGACAAACATGCGAACTTTGTAAGCTTTGTCACCATCCTTTACTGGATGTTCACCGGGAAAAGGGACCGTTATTTAAAGATCTTCCCCAAACCGGGTGTTTCAGATGCCGATATTGACCATTGTAAAGTATTTGGCACTGTAGTTGAAAAATATCTTAGTAATGGAAATTATGATGGCATGCAGGAAGAACTTGTTCAGCAAAAAGCAGTTAGAGTAAAATATAATTTAATGTTCATTGAATCCAAGGCCAAACGGATATTTGGAATCTGGGCCAATTTTATTGTCAAAAGAAAAAATAGAACAGCGTGGCTTGTTGCCTTCAAATATTATCTTATAATTGCGTTGTTTATAGCGGCCCCGGTCATCTTGACAATAGATTTTATTTTTTTTAAACCCTTTTTAGCAAAGCGGATTAAAAGACAAAAACAATATTACGCAGGTGTAAACTATTCGAATTAAAATGCCATTTAAAGAAGTATATATAAACAATACCTCCATTTTTTTGCCTAACGAGCCGATAGGGAACGAGGAGATGGAAGAATACCTGGGATATATCAATGACAGACCTTCCCGGTCAAAATCAATTGTCTTAAGAAACAACGGTATCAAACGCAGGTTTTATGCTATTACAAAAGAAGGAATATCCACACATACCAATGCACAGATGACCGCATTGGCCGTAAAAGAATTATTTAAAAATGATGCGGATGGTCTTAAGTCAATAGAACTGCTGAGCTGTGGCACTTCTTCCCCAGATCAAATGATGCCTTCGCATGGCGTAATGGTACATGGCTGGTTGCCGGAAACAAATGCTATTGAAGTAGTTTCCCCATCGGGTGTATGTTGCGCAGGTATGCATGCATTGAAATATGCATATATGGCTACCAAGACCGGCGACGTTAAATTGTCTGTTGCCACGGGCTCGGAACGATTAGCCGTTTCCCTGAAGTCGGCCAATTATGAAGATGAAGCGCAACGATTGAAAGAACTGGTGGAGGATCCTTATATCGGGTTTGAAAAAGAATTCCTGAGATGGATGTTATCTGATGGCGCTGCGGCTTTTTTGATCTCGGATAAAAAAAACGAGACCGGTATCAGCCTTCGTGTTGATTGGATAGACGGTTATTCATATGCACATGAGCTGGAAGCCTGTATGTATATGGGAGGAGATAAATTAAAGGATGGCAGCTTAAGGGGTTACCTGGATTATACACCCCAGGAATTAACGGCACAGTCCATACTTAGTATTAAACAAGATGTAAAACTGCTCAGCAAAAATATTGTCCTGTATGGAGGATATGGTGTAAAAGCGGTTTTGGATAAACATGGCGTTAAGTCAGAAGAGATCGATTATTTCCTGCCGCATATGTCAAGTGAATTCTTTAAAGACAAGATCTATCAGCAACTGATCGCAAACGGAACCGGCATCATGTACGACAAGTGGTTTGTAAATCTCAGCCAGATGGGAAATGTTGGAGCTGCTTCTGTTTACTTTATGGTTGATGAATTATTTCATAGCGGAAAACTAAAAAAAGGCGATAAGATATTCCTGCTTGTTCCTGAAAGTGCCCGTTTTTCCTATATGTTCGCCCTGCTTACCGTTTGCTGAGGAAATAGCTATTAGCCGTTAGCCATTAGCTAATGGCTAACGGCTAATAGCTAACGACTAAAAGCTTTCTTTATGAAAAAAGAAGATATCCCGCAAGACGGCGGCGCCCTTACTAAATTAACCAAAGAGGTTGTGTATGCGGTTGACAATTCAGGTAACTACACCACTGAATTAAGTACAGGCTGGGAGGTTAAAGCAACAGCGCTGGATGTGGCCTGGAAAGACATTGAACAAAGAATAGAAGATGCAAAGCAGAAAGTGCTCAACAACGAAGCAAGCCCGATCTTATATTTTATAGAGCTGAGATTAATGGATATCGGCATCGTTGCTGCTTATACAGGGTTTTGGAAATGGACCGTTAAACGACACTTAAAGCCTTCTTCTTTTAAAAAATTATCTGAAAAAAAATTAAAAAAATACGCCGAAGCATTTAATATTAGTGTGGAAGAATTAAAAACCATGAAAGTGCATGAAGCATGAATTCAAACATTTACAGGCAGCGCATTGTGAAAACGGGGTGACTGTAAATCTATTAAAAATGGCCGGCGTAGATAAAATAACGGAGCCGCTTGCTTTTGGCATCGGGTCGGGGTTATTCTATATATATATCCCGCTGCTTAAAATAAATAAAGGACCCGCTATTGCTTTTCGTACGATGCCGGGACTTATTTTTAAAAGGACCTGCAAGTCGCTCGGTATTCCTGTTGTAAGAAAAAAATTCAGTTCCAGGGAAGCAGCAGAAAAATATTTACAGGAACGTTTGCAGGAAGGCAATCCCGTTGGATGCCAGGTGGGTGTTTATTATCTCAGTTATTTTCCAAAAGAATACCGCTTTCATTTCAATGCACATAATATAATAGTGTATGGAAAAGAAAATGACCGGTACCTGGTCAGCGATCCTGTTATGGAAACGGTCACATCGCTTTCAGCCTATGAGCTGGAAAGGGTCCGGTTTGCAAAAGGTGCATTGGCCCCAAGAGGACAACTTTATTATGCTGAAGAGGGAAATAAGGTAACCGATCAGCAAATAGCCAAAGCCATTAAAACAGGTATTAAAAGAAATATATTTTATATGCTTCATATTCCCGGTAATATCGCCGGCGTAAGAGGAATTGCAAAAACAGGAAATAAAATAAAAAAATGGCGGGATAAATTAGGTCCAAAAAAAGCCGGCTTATACCTGGCGCAATTGGTGCGCATGCAGGAAGAGATAGGAACAGGCGGAGGCGGGTTCAGGTATATCTATGCAGCTTTTTTACAACAGGCGCATGCTTTTCATCACAATGATTCTTTATTGGAAATATCAAAAACTTTTACCCGGTCCGGCGATCTTTGGCGCAATGCAGCTGTTCAGGCCGCGGGTATTTACAAAGGAAGGATCGGCAGCCAGGCTGATTTTGATGTCATGGGAGATTACCTGATAGAAATAGCAGAGCTGGAAAAAAATGCATTCCGGGAATTGAATAAAATAAAGTGGGATCCATGAGCAATTCAGCAGTAAGCATAGTGGATCTTGGATTCAAATATCCCGGGCAGAGCGGCAATTTCATAAATCATCTGAACCTTGAGATTACCGAAGGCGAACGCTTTGGATTATTTGGCCCCAATGGCGCCGGGAAAACAACATTAATACATTGCATAACGGGTTTACTCAGGTACCAGCAGGGAAGTATCCGTCTTTTTGGTCATGAAGTAAAATCAAACAGGAGGACCATCAATAAACTTTTTGGTTTTGTACCGCAGGATTTTTCTTTTTACCAGGAATTAACTCCCCTGGAGAATCTCAATTTTTTCGGAGCCTGGGCAGGCATGAATAAACAAGAGATCAAAAAAAAATCTGCATTGCTGTTGGAAGTACTTGGCTTATCTGATCTGCGCAACAAACAGGTACAAAAATTTTCAGGGGGAATGAAGCGGCGTGTAAACCTGGCGATAGGGGTATTACATGACCCACGCATTTTATTTCTCGACGAACCAACGGTCGGCGTGGATGTTCATACACGAAAAGCCATTATCAGTTACCTGAAAGAAATTAATAAGAACGGAACCACGTTGATCTATACTTCACACCAGTTAAGCGAAGCAGAAGAATTATGCAATAAGATCGCCCTGATAAATGACGGAAAGATTTTAGTACACGACTCTTTGGACAAGTTACTATTGAACCATACAGAAGAAAACCTGGAAGGATTGTTCATCAGGTTAACTGGTAAAACGTATGAAGATTCCGGAGTTATTAAATAAGAAATAAGGAATAAAAAATAAAAAATAAGAAAGTATAAAACCTGTAATAGACCACTTCCTTATTCCTTATTTTTAATTTCTTATTCTTTATTCACTATGACTAAACTTTGGGCCACCATATTAAAAGACCTGCAGGTCCTTACCCGTGATAAGGTTGGACTGATATTGATGTTTGCAATGCCCATCATCCTTGCTATTGTAATTACGGCGACACAAAACAGTACGTTTGACCTTGTCAATAAAAACAAAGTACCGCTGCTTTTGTGCAATAAAGACACGGGAGAGTCCAGCAAACAATTAGTAATTGCCATTGAAAAAGTGGGCATGTTCGATGTGAAGAAAGTTGAAGCCGGTCAGACAGAAAAACAAATTTCGAACCGGATGCATGCAAAAGATGCTTTGATCGCTATTATCATCCCGCCGGATTTTTCTGAAAAGTTAGAAGCCAAAGCGAGAGCTGTTGCATCAAAGGCATTAAACAACTTCGGGCTGCAGACAGATACCATAAAACAAAGCACCGACAGTTTACAACCCATCAGCTTATTGTATCACCCGGTATTGCAGGAGTCATTCAGGCAATCCATACAGGCGGCTCTGCGCAGCACATTACAAATGGTTCAGAGCAAGCAGGTATTAAAAAGCATTTACTATTCTTTAAATGAAACAGAACTTCCCGATTCATTGGAAGCAGAGTTGATAAATAACCGGGTTGCCATTCATGAAACGCCCATTTCAAGAGATGGAAGCAAAACGATCCCCAATGCCACACAGCACAATATCCCTGCCTGGACGATCTTTGCCATGTTCTTTATTGTGATATCACTGGGGAGCAGCGTAGTAAGAGAAAAACTGAGTGGTAGTTTTGTCCGGTTAAAAACCTTACCAACAAATTATTTACTCGCTTTATTAAGCAAGCAGATCACATATCTTTTGGTAACATTATTACAGGCAGCCATCATTTTTTCTATTGGCATTTGGTTATTTCCATCAATGGGTTTACCCGAATTGAACTTACCATCAGACCTGTTGGGATTATTTGTTGTTACTTTTATTTGCGGATGGTGCGCTGTAAGTTTTGCGATCTGTGTAGGTGTATTTGCAAGAACACAGGAACAGGCGAATGGGATCGGCGCTGTATCTGTTGTGCTGATGGCTGCCATCGGCGGGCTGCTGGTACCGGCCTTTGCCATGCCGGCGTCATTTCAGCCAATAATAAAATTATCGCCGTTACACTGGGGACTGGAAGCTTATTATGGCTTATTTCTTGAAGGGGGTAAACTAAAAGATATTTTATTAAATATTTTACCTTTATTGGGTATTACTGTATTTATTCAGTTAATTGCATTATACGGGTTGAAACGAAAAAACCTGGTCTGAAATACTTAACATGGAGACAACACAATTAAAGCAACAGTTAAAAGAACAAATAATACAATTCCTGAACCTGACATCTGTAAAGCCCGAAGATATCAAAGATGATGAACCTTTATTTGGCGAAGGCCTCGGCCTGGATTCCATTGATTCTATTGAACTGATCGTGTTGCTCAACCGGGAATATGGTATTGTTATTGAAGACCCCAAGGAAGGCCGCAAAATATTGGTCGATCTCAATACCATGGCCGATTATATTGAGAAACACCGGACAAAATAAAATATTTTTTATTGGACAGGATCGTAGTAACAGGGATCGGAGCAATAAGTGCTATTGGAAATACTGTGGCTGAAAACCGGGCATCCCTCCTGCAAGGTAAATGTGGAATAGGACGTCTCGAAAATTTTCCTTCAAAATTTTCTGGTTTAATTCCGGTTGGAGAGATCAAGGTCTCTACGGACGCATTAAAAGAAAAACTGGATGCACATGAACCGGGAATTACCCGGACAACGTTGTTAGCGCTGCATGCAATTCGGGAAACCATTGCGGACAGCGGCTTAAGCAATGACCAGGTCTCTTCTTTTGATACTGCGCTTATCAGTGCAAATACAGTTGGCGGAATGTGTTTGACAGATGAAATGTATAAGGACTACCAGGAAAATACCCCGGGCTCGGAATATCTTTCTTCATATGATTGCGGCGCTACCAATATGTACCTGCAAAAAAAATATGCAATGAAGGGACCGGTCAATACGATCAACACCGCTTGCTCTTCATCTGCTAACGCCATCATGTACGGGGCCAGGCTTATCAGGAATGGAAAAGCACGAAGGGCCATAGTAGGCGGAGTGGATTGCCTCGCAAAATTCACCATTAATGGTTTTAATGCATTACATATTCTGTCAAAAGAAAATTGTACTCCTTTTGATGAAGACCGCAATGGATTGAATTTGGGTGAAGGAGCAGCGTTCCTTGTATTGGAAAAAGAATCGGATACACCAGGAAAAAAAACATATGCAGCATTGAGTGGTTACGGCAATGCCAATGATTCATACCACGCATCCTCATTGTCCGACGAAGGCGCGGGTCCGTATAAAGCGATGAAAAATGCACTTAGCTGTGCAAAGCTTGATCCTTCGCAAATAAACTTTATCAATGCACATGGCACGGCAACAGAAAATAATGATCTTGTAGAAAGTATTGCGATGCAGCGCCTCTTTGAAAAAGTTCCTGCTTTTGCATCGACCAAAGGAAATATCGGTCATACACTTGGCGCTGCCGGCGCCATCGAAGCACTGTATTGTATTTTAAATCTTTCGAAACAGGAATTATACCCGGCCATTCATTTTAATAAACCCATGGCCGGCCCGGGATTGGTCCCTGTTCAGTCGTATCAAAAAATCGCTTTGGATCATATTATGTCAAACTCTTTTGGTTTTGGGGGCAATTGTACATCATTGATCTTTTCCAAAATCTGACCGCATGTTTTATATTCATCAAACATCCAGCATTTCTCCTCAACATTCTCCCGGGAATGTTGACTTGAATGTATTGTTTGAACCGGTTGACAAAAAGTTGCATGCCATTGAACCGGTATACGGCGGTATTCCACCGGGAGTATTGCGCAGAATGGGAAAAGCGGTCAGGATGGGAGTTGGCGCCGCCCTGCCCCTGCTTTACGGTAATACCGTGCCTGATGGAATTATTATTGGCACCACCGATAGCGGAAAAGAGGACAGTGCAAAATTCCTGAACCAGATCGTTGATTATGATGAAGGGATGCTGACGCCGCTGAATTTTGTACAGAGCACGCCTAATGCAGTTGCTGCTCAAATAGGGTTGTTGACAAAAAACCACGGTTATAACATCACGCATTTGCAACCCGGGCTTGCTTTCGAATTTGCGATGATCGATGCAGACATGATGCTCCAAGAAAATCCTTTAAACAATTACCTGCTTGGTGCCGTGGATGATATTTCTGAAAGAAATTATTGTTCGGAGGAAAAGGCTGGCTGGCATAAAAAAGAAAACATTTCCAATAAAATATTATATGAAACAAATTCGCCGGGCAGCATTGCAGGCGAGGCTGCGACCATGTTTTTAGTAAATGGGAACGAAGTTGATCCCATTCTAAAAGTTCATGCTCTTGATACATTGCACCATGAAGAAGAATTAGTGGTAAAAGAAAAAATACAGGGGTTTATTAAAAAATATTTGCCGGCAGGCGAAAAAATAGACCTCTTATTAACCGGCGAGAATGGAGATAACCGTTTATTGAAATATTATTCATCCTGCGAATCAGTAGTAAATGATGATGTTGCAATTGCCCGCTTTAAACATATGAGTGGTGAATTTCCAACGGCGATAGCAATGGGTCTTTGTCTTTGCTGCGAACTTCTTCCAAAACAAACCATGCCCGATCACATGCTTAAAAGAAAAGGCTCAGCGGGGAAATATAAGAACACACTTATTTATAATAACTATAGGGGAACACAGCATGGTTTTATGCTGGTATCTGTTCCATAATATAAAAAAAACTACCCGCCCACTTTATAGTAAAGCGCAGTGATCCATCTTCGCGGTAGAACCCTTATTACAAAAGCCACAATTTTATTTAAGCCACCCGGAATGATCACCATTTTTTTATGCAGTGTTTTTCGAACGGCTATCTCCCCAACCTTTTCCGGGCTTACAGCCATTTGATCGCCAAACCATCCCAGTTGTTTTTTTGTTTCTGCTTTGATCTCAGGTTTTGTATAAACAGGACCCGGGCAAAGTACACTGACACTGATATTTTTTTCTTTTAACTGGTATCGCAAACCATAACTGAAAAAAATAACAGCGGATTTGGTAGCGGAGTACATATTCTTTATAGGGATCGGTGCAAACCCTGCCATGCTGGCTACATTCAGAATATAAGCTGGTGCATTTTTTTCAAGCAGGGGTAATAAGGTAAGGCTGAGTGCCATGCAGGATTCTACATTTAAATCAACCATGTAGCGAAGTGTATCAAGCGGCAGGGATAAATAATCTTTGGAACCACCAAAGCCTGCAACATTACAAAGGACCTTTAAAGGGATATTATTATCCGTGCACCATGCTGCGATCTCCGTTGCTGCTTCTTTTTTGCTAAGATCGAACTGTATAGTTTCCACATGCACACCGTATTTTGATTCCAGTTTGTTTTTCGCAGCGATCAAACTATCCTTATGTCTTGCTATCAGGATCAGGTTAAAATTTCGTTTGGCAAGCGCCTCGGCAATGGCATATCCAATACCCTTACTTCCGCCGCCGATCAGGGCGTAAGGATTGGAGTTGAAAGAGTCAATATTAGGAACCCGTAAAGCCGCCGGGAGGACAAGGTCTTCATCAACCAGCGTATAATTATTGAGAAATATATTCCCCGGGAGCTCAGGGCCGGTCGCCTCAGATTGAGAATACCCCTTTAATAAGCCCATTAAGGCAATAAGGAATAAAGTAAATTCTTTCATAAACCGGTTTTAATTTGACAGATATCGCCTGAGCCGGCATCCATTTCTGTACCAGTTTTTAAAATTCCTTTGACAATGCTACAGGTTCAAATTCTGTCCGTCTTTTTTTATCAGCCATTTTTTGATGCAGCCATTCGGGCCAATGAGTATCGTCTTCCGCATCATAAATACGAACGGCTTGCGAATCGTCCGGCTTTATCAGGTCTTCTTCTTTACAATTGAGAACCAGGGCAGCGGTCTTCACACCCGAATAGCCGGCTCCCGCCACACCATGCGACACAATACTTGCACCGCACATATACAGGTTCTTAATTTCTGTTTGCGCATTATATGAGAATGGTCCCGTTTGGAAAAAACCTTTTTCCGTTCCATATACATTTCCCCGGGTTGAATTAATATAATATTCGTTCGTCAACGGCGTGCCCAGGTCTAACTGAACAATATGATCACGAATGCCGGGAATAACTTTTTCGAGGCTATTTAATAATTTATTGCAAAGACTGTCTTTTAATTGCTGGTATCCTTCTGCAAACTTATCTCCTTCCGGAAGTTTTGATTTGAAAGAAGCATAATCTATAAATGTAACTACTTCAATTGTATGGTGACGGCCGTTGTAACCGGATGGGTCTTTGAGCGAAGAACAACTTAAAAAGAGTGCGGGAAAATCATCGGATGCCAATATATCAACCCCGGTAAGATCTGCATACAGATTGTCCAGATCCTGGTTGGGCATGATCCATATATTTCCTGAATCCAAACCCGCTTTCCGTATATCCATTTCAACAGTTAAAAAGAAGATCAGTGATGTTACCGAATACCGGGTTTTATCAAGCTTTGCCTTTAATTTATTGCTCAGGTTTTCTGCGCCAACCATATTATAAGTGGCTGTTGGATCAGCATTGGAGATAATATTTTTTGCCATTATCTTTTCACCGTTCTGCAACTCTACTCCTATTGCACGATTTTTTTTATTGTCTTCCGTTCGTTCCAATAAAATATGCTTAACACCTTCCCCTGTTCTTATTTCGCCGCCCAATTTTTTTATGGCCTTGGTCATGGCTTTAACAATAGCGGCTCCTCCGCCCATTGGATAAAATCCACCATGAAAATAATGGGCCATCAGCGCACAATGCAAAGGAAAGCTTGCCTTTGATGGCGGAAGACCATGATCACCACATTGAATGTTGAGCACTTTTTGCAATAAAGGATCTTTGACATGCCAGCCCACGACTCTCTTCAAACTGAACAAGGCATATCTTCCTAAATGACGGGTGCGGTAAGGAATGGTAATATTATCCCAGAAGCCATTCATTTTAGGAATGAGATGTATCTCCCGGCTTACATGACTTACCAGTTCCAGGTATTTTTTCAATCCTTTTTTTTCTTTGGGGAATCTTTCAGCGAGGGTTTCATATAATTTTTCAACTTCTGCAGGCATGTGGATACGCTCTTCTCCTATCCAGCAATGTTCATATGCCTTACTGTTCATCCTGAAAAAAACAAGGTCGTTTGCAATTCCCAAACCTTCGTACAGGTTGCTTGTTGATTGGCCCTTATCAAGCAACCCGATATAATGCACACCCGGGCTGAAGCGCTGTCCGTCGATATAAAAACTATGACACCAGCCACCCGGCACATAGTGCTGCTCAATAACAATAACCTTTTGCCCCGCCCGGGCAAGACAAAGAGCAGCTGATAGCCCGCCTGCACCTGAACCAATTATAATGCTATCAAATTCATTCATTAATTGAACCGAAGGTACTATTTTTAACATAACGGGTAAATTTGGATAAACGTTGCCGGCAAATATTTGAAAAATGTTTAAGCAGGTTAATAAATTACTTAATACAAAAAACCGGATAACTTAATTACAGAATCAAAATATATTTATCATTCATATCATGAATGCGATCAATTAAATACATACAACCAAAACTTAATTTGAATTATGAACAGGAAAAGAGGAATGATTTTTTACATAGTGATCATTGCCGGGCTGGGCGCTGCAATTTATTGGATCATAGGACAAGGCAATAGTCTGCGAAACCAGGTAGCGACAACTCATCCTGCAGAACAAACCAAGAATATTAATACCGGTAACAGTTTTCAGGTCTTCTCTGACTCCTTTAATCATAACCTTTCCGATCCCCTGACTGTATTGCTTCTGCAGATCATTGTCATCATAGCCAGTGCACACCTGTTTGGTTTTTTATTTAAAAAAATAGGGCAACCCGCTGTTATCGGTGAAATATTTGCCGGGATCATATTAGGACCGTCTGTGGTCGGGTTGTTCTTCCCGCAAATAAATCATTTTTTATTCCCGCCGGCTTCATTGGGCACTCTCAATTTTCTTAGCCAGATCGGTTTGATCCTTTTCATGTTTATCATTGGTATGGAACTGGATCTGAAAGCGATCGGCAAGCAAGCGTATGATGCGGTCATCATCAGCCATGCAAGCATCATCATCCCTTATACATTGGGAATGGGTCTTGCCTATTTTATTTATCATGACTATGCACCCGCCGGCACTTCTTACATATCCTTTGCTTTATTTATGGGAATTGCCATGAGCATCACGGCATTCCCGGTATTGGCAAGAATATTACAGGAAAAAAAACTCACCCGGTCGAAACTTGGAGCCATGGCCCTCACCTGTGCCGCTGCCGATGACCTCACCGCATGGTGCATATTGGCGGCCGTAATTGCATTAGTAAAATCCGGATCATCTATCAGCGCCTTATATACCATTGTCCTGGCCGTAGTATATGTATTGCTGATGCTGAAAGTAGTGCGGCCTGCACTGAAAAGAATTGAAAGTGTTTATAATAACCGGGAAAAAATGAGGACCCCGATCATAGCATTGCTGTTCATTATGCTGATCGTATCAGCATATACCACATCCATTATTGGTATACACTCCTTGTTTGGTGCTTTCATTGCGGGAGTGATCATGCCACCGGGTTTCAGTTTCCGGAAAATTGTTATTGATAAAATTGAAGACGTAAGCATTGTATTATTACTCCCTTTATTTTTTGTAATAACAGGGTTAAGGACCCAGATCGGCTTATTAAATGAAGGTTATTTGTGGGCCACATTCGGATGGATATTACTGGTGGCGGTCGTTGGAAAATTTGGTGGCAGCGCCCTGGCCGCCAGGATAGTGGGACAAAACTGGAGAGACAGTTTATCGATCGGCGTATTGATGAACACCCGTGGCCTGATGCAACTGATCGTTTTAAATATTGGGTATGACCTTGGTATTCTTTCGCCCGAAATATTTGCCATGATGGTATTGATGGCGCTTGTCACCACGTTAATGACCGGCCCGGCACTCGACCTGATCAATTGGGCAATTCCTGAAAAATCTGGGAAAGTTTAATAATTTTGTTCCTGAACAATCCAATTTGTGTTATTCGTATTCTAAACTAAAACTTTTATTATGAAAAAAATTATCTTATCCCTTGTTTTGTTCTTTACAGCCGGGACTGTTTTTAGCCAAACCTTTATGCATGGCGCCGGGGTTACTGTAATAGTTGCTACGGCAGATAACAGCGATGCATCAGTTGGAGAAGGACTCACCTATTTTCCGCGATTTAATTTTATAGAAACAGAAAGCCTCTCTGTTTCTGCCGGCATTCCGATAAGTGTGGCTATATCTGTTTCTACAGGCTATTATGATTATTATTACGGAGGTTATTATGACCCATCTATTGGCCTGGTAGTTAATGCCCCTTTAATTATTGATCTTAATATGGGCAGGGGTTCCACAAAAGATAACAGGGACAAGTTTGGCTTTTTTGTTGGCGCCGGATTTGGTTATCATCATGGTGATTTTTTAATGACAGATGAATTCGGGTACACCGTATCAGAAAGCACCAATGGTTTTGGGCCGGCCGCCAATGCCGGCTTGCGTTTTGGCGTGGGCAGGAAGCACCAGAATGTTGAAGTGAATTTTTCCTATATGAAAGGACTCAGTGATAACAAACCCAATATATTTGGCGTGGGTTGTGCTTTTAATTTTTAAGGAGATACCGATAAAGAATATTGTTTTATAAAAAAGCCTTCTGAAATTTCAGAAGGCTTTTTATATGGCAAAAATTTCCCGATCAGGAATTCGGCTCCTGTAAACCAAATACGCCTTTAAATTTAAAATAGATACGATCGTCTTTAAAAAGGGAAGCCCATACGGTCATGTTGCGGTTTTCTTCTATTTTATATTTTAATGCGGCCTGGATATCGGTGTTTTCTTCCGGGTTTATTATGTTTAAAAATTTCATGTCGGCAGCACTTACAAGATTTGTTTTTTTCTTAAAGACCTGCTCCAGGATCTCTTTTACCATTTGCATCATACAAACACCGGGCACAACAGGATGACCGGGGAAATGCCCTTCAAATATTTTATGAGCAGCATTTATGACCAGGTCAGCTTTAATATCAAAGCCCGCTGTTTCGAGGTTGTGGATGTTAAAAAAATCTCCTTGTAACATTATCTTTCTATTCGTTTTAAACCAATTGTAAAATTGAATGTTTTGTGAGAAATACCAATGGTATCCGGTACCCCGTTCTTATAATCGCTCATAATCGCCTGCACCACCGTTTTCCTTTTTGACGCCCTTTCCATGCGAACCAATTTATCCCCCGTACTGTCGGTAATATAGTAATTATAACCCTTTGCCTGGGGAAAAACATAATATATTAGCCCGTTGTTTGTACGGACTGATAAGGCAGCACTGTCTAAATTGTCCATCAATATCAATTCAAAATCCTTTCTCAGTGTTTTCAGCACAGCTTTTTTGTTCATCTGCTTAACAACTGAATAAACCTTAAAGTTTCCGCCGGGGCCAAATTCAAAATCAAAGAATGTGAACCCTATCTCATTTGAAAACACCATCCGGGTGCTGCTGTCCTGCATTTTTTTGATCAGCAATAAGCCGCCCAGGTGATTACCAACCACGTCAACCTGTGCATGATACCAAGTCACGGAAAAAGCAGGCTTAAATTTTGTCAACCCGCTTATATGGCCGGTCGCCGCCTGCATCTGCCTGTAAACAGGGGTGCAACTTATGAAAAAAAACAGACAGCTACCTGATAGTAAATAACGAATCCGGGATTGCAGCATTCATTTCTTTGTTTGTAAAACGGATGATGGTATTGTCGTCCGAAAGTTCGAGCATTTCAATACTGGAAACAGAAAAATCTTTTCTGTCAACAATGACATTTATGGATTTGAACAGTTCTTTCAGGCCTTTTGTTACAGGGGTCAGCTCAATGAGCGAACTGGTTTTATTTTCAAATAACCTGGTTTTAAAATCAGGATTATTGAGCGCCGTTCCCTGCATGCAGTCGATCATTATTTTATTGATCTGCTGAAAAAGTTTGTTTGTCCGGGTGGATATTTTATTTTCCTTTTGCCCGTCCTTAATAAAAACCTTGTCTTTGTTCAGGATCATCAGGTATTGGTAGGGCTGGTTGTATTCCATACGAACCTGGCTTTCCTTTTTAAACCAAAATTTTCCTTTGGAAGTGATCTTTTCTGAAAGCATGGCCAGGTTTTTTTCCTGTACAAAATCACTTTTGATCGATAGGGTTTTTTGTGTTGCCGCAGAAAAATCGCTCTTGAATTTTGCGGGGTCAGCTACCGGGGAATAGCCTTTATACTGGGCTTTCAATGAGATGCCCGTCACCAGCAGCAGCGCTATAAAAAATATTTTACGCATAAGGTTTCAAATGTAGCAATTTATCCAATGGAACTATATCATAGCCGCTATTTTTAACTTCTTTAATAAACCCAGGAAGTACATCCAATGTTATCTTTTGGGTATCATGAAAAAGAAAAACAGCGCCTGGCTTTAAGGATGCTTTTATTTTGCCGAATAATTTTTTTTCATCTTTTATTACGGTATCCATTGATCTTACGCTCCAGCCAACAGGAGTATAACCACCTTTAATGATGGCTTTTTTCAGGTTGGGGTTGGTTACTCCGTAGGGAGGCCGGAATAATTTCGGCCGCATCCCGGTAACCCTTTCCATTTCCTGGTCCATCATCTTCAGATCACCCAGCATTTTTTTGGCAGAGTACATATCAAACCAGAAATGATGAGAATAACTATGGTTACCGATAACATGTCCCTCGTCTTTTATTTGTTTTACTATGCTTTCATTCCCGGCAATGCGGTTACCGATACAAAAGAAAGTTGCTTTAATGTTGTCTTGCTTGAGCAGCTGTAATATTTCAGGAGTATAGTTTGTTGCGGGGCCATCGTCAAAGCTGATCGCAATTTCCCTGCGATCGGTTTTGGCAGAACAAAAGACCTTTATAAAAAAATTTGACCCCACATAATAACAACCGTAGAAAACAACCAGGGAATAAACAATAAATAATAAAGGATAAATATAAACAGGCAAGCCGTATTTTATATGAACGCCGATCAATGCGAGAAGCAGGGCGCCAAAAAAGATATTTGTATTCCTGAAATTTAACATGCGGCGATCAAAATTAATGAATGATGAATGTCCTGGTAATGATTATAAATTAAAATCCTGCCGATCTTTTTTTCCCCTGGCCCTTTATATTCAAAAACCGCGGGAACCTCAGTTGTTTTAATAATATTGGCCGCTACCCACAAGGCAAAAGCGGTTGAAGTTGGATATTCGCCGCATAAATGTTTATAGTTGATCAAATTTTTTTTACTGAAAATACTTTGCTGTAACTGATCAAATATTTCATCCAGCCCGTTATCGCCATTCCTGCCGGTTATTACCAGGTCAATATCGTTGAGTGTAACGGAATGTGCGCCCAGGAAGGATACAATATGTTCTTCAATTTCTTTTAGCCCCCGTGGTTTATAAAAAGTTTTTAAACCAAGCAGTTTTGCATAATCAGTTGCAGAGGGTTCGTTTGCCAATAAAAAAAACGAGGCGCCTTCGCCGGCAATTGTTCCTTTAGCCCCGATAGCTATCGGGGCCGATTTAAACAGTTCCGTGTTCAGGACCAGCTCTTGTTTATAAAGACCCATCCTGTTTAATATAGTATGGCTGATATCGGTGATCTCATCAATGGCTCCCAATAATACATTCCCTGCTTCCTTTTCTTTCAGCAACATCATACCATCCAATAAGGCATTTTCAAAAGAGAACCCACGATGCACAAAAGTGTTATTGTAGTTATTGCATTGCAGCATTAACCCTATCTGTGCGCCGATCGTATTATGAGTGGATTGGATAAAAGCAGTTGGTGTCAATAGTTCTTCATTGTATTCTACCATCTTCGTTAAAAACAAACCGGTATCTTCCAGGCAACCATAAGCCGTGCCGGTAATGATGGCATCGGGTTGCTTAACACCTGCTTCCTGCAAACATTCCATAGCAGCTGCCACACCCATTCTTATGATGCGGCTCATTCTTCTTATCAATTTTACATCAATGATCTCTTTGTATTCGGGTTCTGCACAGGCAAGTCGTGAACCCGGGTACTCAACGGGTTCCGTGAGAAATGGCGGATGGCCAAAAGTTTTTTGCGGGGATATATTTCCTGTTGCCCGTATATACATTTTCCATTTAGATCTTTGAAAAAATCAATGAAGTGCAGTTTCCCCCAAAGCCAAAGGAGTTGGAAAGCACATGATCGATCTTTACATTTTTAATAAAATTAGTTTCAGGAACAAATGGGAGTTCTTTCATTGGCGTTTTTAACCGCAGGTTGGGATAAATAATTCCTTTTTCAATGGACAGTACCGAAAACACGGCTTCAATGCCACCACTTCCTCCCAGCGTGTGCCCGGTATATGATTTGGTAGAACTCATTTTTGGAAAACGAGGATCAAATAAACGTTTGATGGCTGTTCCCTCTGCTATATCATTATTCTGCGTGCCGGTGCCATGCAGGTTGATGTAATCAATATCTGAAGGTTGCAACCCGCTTTTTTTTAATGCACCGCTCATAGCCAGGTAAGAACCTGTTCCATCCGGCGAAGAAGCTGTTTGATGAAAAGCATCATTGGCATTACAGTAGCCGCTCAATTTGATCATAGGTTTTTTCTTTAATGAAGCAGCAACTTTTTCTGATACCAAAACAATATAACCGGCGCCCTCACCGAGATTGAGACCTCTCCGGTTCTCATCAAAAGGCTGGCAGTATTGTTCATCCAGTATCATCAGCGTCTTAAACCCGTTGAGTGTGAATTTGGTCAGCGCATCTGCTCCGCCGGCAACAGCTACATCAAGAATATTATTCTTTATAAGTCTTGCTGCAAAAAAAATAGAGTTGGCCGAAGAAGAACAGGCGGTGCTGATAGTAGTAACATGATCCTTAATTCCCAGCTGATCGGCTACCAGTTCGCTGATGCTGCCACATTCGTGGTGGATCACATCCCGTAGTCTCCCTTTTTGATTATCGTAAAGGAATTTTGAGAAAAAAAATTCAGTTTTATCCATTCCTCCAACTGAATTGGCAGAAATAAATCCTGTGCGTAACGAACTTATATTTTCAATACCTGCATTATTCAGCGCTTCTTTTGCAGCGACCATACTCAGTAATGCAGTCCGGCTTTTTGCAGGAGGTAACCCGGAAAGTTGTGCAAGCTCATCATTGCTCATCTTTACTTCTGCAACAGGAATTTTTTGCCGGTGTTCAGAATCAAAGTGAACCATGGGACCGATCCCTGCCCGGCCATTCTCCAGGGCATCAAGACATTCGGCAATATTGTTACCGATCGCCGAAATAGCACCCACGCCGGCAACAAAAACGGGTTGACTCATTATTTATGCATTCCTGGATTGATGAGCAGTAATATATTCAGCCATTGTTTTTACGGACTGGAATACTTTGGGACCTTCCTCCGCATTGGAAAGTTTGATCTTATAGTGTTGTTGTAATAAAACGATCAGTTCCAACGCATCAATGGAATCCAATCCAAGGCCTTCTTTAAAAAGAGGCTGATCGTCAGCAATGTCTTCAGGTCTTACATCCTGCAAATTCAACTGCGCAATGATCTGTGTTTTCAGATCCGACATTAATTTATCCATTTTCTAACCGGTATATTTTATTAATATTTTCTTTTGTAAATAAAATGCTCTGACCCGACCGCTCTTTTTCAACCAAAAATAAAACAGATTTGTATTGATCATCCAATAATTCCACCCAGCCGCAGATACAAGACTGCAAGATATTATTATTAATCAGGTTACTCACATAATTTTCAATAAATACGGCGTTAAAGTCATCAAAAACAAAAAAAGCATTTTCTCCTTTGATGTTGTGCCGGATACAGATCTCGCCAATTACGATATTGGGCAATGTGTAAACAAACAAGGAGGGGCTGGGGATCTCTTTTACAGAGTCATAATATTTTATATCAGTGTCAAGACTGGAACTGGCATTTGACAAAACAACCCCAATGGCTTCGGGGCTGTATTTGCTTTTGAAGGAACTATCTTTCAATAAAATCTCCGTTGCCAGCCACCCGAGCTTACTCAGGTTGTCCATTTTATAAAATTTGGGATAATTTATTTCGAAATGCCTGTAAACGGATAACAGAAAATCGGCGGGGGAAGCATCCTTGTTTTCAAATAACGGGGATCCATTTTTATATACAACATGATCGCTGATGATACAACTTGCCGTGATATAATTATCGGAGCTCAAAATTTTCATTAACGCCGGACGATTTATTAATTGATCGGGGTTTCCCTTACTTCCAAAGTACGGGCCAATTTTTCCAAGGCTGTCTTATGATGTTTTACAAATGAATTGTTAGTATCCCAAACATACCCCGCCAATACAGAACATATCATACTTTTTATTTTTTTATCCTGCTCTTCCGAAAAGAAAATAGTATCCAGCGTTCCATCGTACCAGGCCATTACATAAGAGCGGAAAGTATCTATACCCTGCATCATCGGTTCTGTATATCCTTTGTTCCAGTCAACATCTTCTCCTTTCAATTTGCGAATGACAAGATTTGCAGCCAACTGGCTGGAAACAACTGCCAGGGTTACGCCGGATGAAAAAACAGGATCCAAAAATTCTGTTACATTCCCGGTAAGGACAAAACCATCGCCGAAAAATTTTTCTGAAGTGGCTGACCAGGATTCGAGAACCTTTGGTTCAAAAACCATTTCCACCTCTTTCATCCTTTCTCTCAAATACGGTTCCGATGCCATTAATTTCCTGAGCTGTTCTTCGGGACTGCCTGAGGTTTGTTTGAAGAATTCAGGATCGCCAACAAAGCCCACTGAAGTTAAGCCGTTTGAAAAAGGGATGACCCAGATCCATATTCCTTTTTGATGTACGATAACAGTTATCCTGTTTGGCTCATCATCGGTGGATCGTTTTGTATCTACTACATGTGTAAACAATGTTTTCCGGGGTGCCAGGTTTGATGGCTTGTCGAGATTGAACAAACGCGGGATCACCCTTCCGTAACCGCTTCCGTCTACAATAAACTTTGCTTCGATACGGCTTTTGTTACCATTACTATCTTCAACGGTGGTTACCGAATCAGAGCCATTGAACTCAATACCCGTTACCGTGGTTTCGTAACTAACAGGCACTCCCATTTTTTCTACCGTATCAGCAAGGGTCTTATCAAATTCAGCACGGGGAACCTGCCAGGTCCAGTTCCAGCCCGGAGTAAACTGGTCAGCAAAAAAATAATCGCAGACCTTTCCGTCTTTTACAAACTTGGCCCCAAATTTTTCCTGGAATCCTTTTTCTTTTACGGCATCTATGAAACCTGCTTCTGTTAATGCTTCCATGCAACGGGGCAATAGGCTTTCACCGATAACAAACCGCGGGAATTTTTGTTTCTCTACGATCTTAACTTTAAAACCAGCTTTGTTAATAATAGAAGCGGCAACTGTTCCAGATGGCCCGGCTCCGATCACAAGCACATCTGTTTTTTCAGTTTTCATTTTTTTACATTTTAATAAAGTCTGACTCAACCCGATATGGTCCACCTCCTCTGTAATATTAAAACCAGCTTTTTCAATGCATTTCAAAAAAACTTCAGAACTGTACATTTGGCTGTTGCCATTAGCAAGTACCGTAAAATAAAGAGATGTTTGCTGTAAACAGAATGCTGCTATCTCATAACGTTGTTTATCCCAAAACGGTTCCAGTATCATTACTTCGCCGTTATCATCAAGAGCCTGGTAACATCTTTTTAAAATAGAAATAATTTCCGCTTCAGAAAAACAATCTAAGAACTGGCTCATCCAGATCACATCAAATCCTTTGGGGATCTGAAGTGACTCATCTAAAATATTTGCCTGCAAAAAAGAAACCCTTTCACCCAAACCCAGTTGTTCAATTTTTGCCTTTGCCACATTTAGCTGGCCCGGCAGATCCATGATTGTGATATGAATATCCGGGTCATGCTTTGCTGAAGCTATGGCCCATTTCCCGGTATTGCCGCCAATATCCAGGATATTTTTTACTCCTTTTTTATATACTTGATCCAAAACAAGCGGAAAAGCATCATCAGAGAAAAAATGATCAAAATCAAACCAACTCTTTTGTACATGTTCAGGCAACTGTGACAACCCTTCATAAATAGTTTTCCATTCACCAAACTCTTTAAGCCCGACCGGTTTTCCTGTCTTAATACTTTCATCCAGGTAAAAAAGTCCTTTATAGTTCACATCATGAACAAAGTCCATGTTTGTTTTTGTCAACGGGTCATTTAAAATAAAATGTCCTGTTTTTCCCAGGGTATATTTTTGACCGGTTAGAAGTACCAGGCCGGGACCCAAGCCGGCTTCGAGCAAAACCCGGACACCATATACAGGCAATTTTACTTTTTCTGCAATTTCTTCAACCGTTAAACCGGATGAATTACTTTCCTGAACCGCTTTTAATATTCCTGTATTTCTAAGTACACGGGCTGCCTGGAAAATAACCGGGCCAAATGCGATCCACTGAGCAGCTTCTTTAGCTTCAAAAGCTGACATTTTATCATTGGAAAAAAAATTCATGAAAATAAAAAGGGTTTAAATAAAAAATTATTGTTTGCTAAATATTAATGCTGCATTGCAACCTCCAAAGCCAGAAGCTGTTTTCAGACAATTTTGTAAAGATGTTTTATATAACGAGCTGCAAATATTTACCGGGCTTGTTACTCCCATATGCTCGAATCCCATAGTGGGTAAAACAAGACCTTCTTTCATGGAGTGGATGGAAACGATGGATTCAATAAGCCCTGCCGCTCCTAATGTGTGTCCGTAATAACCCTTCAGGCTATTTACCGGTGCGGATTGCATGCCGGCCAATGTTATGGCTTTGGCTTCCATTTCATCATTATAAACAGTTGCCGTACCATGTGCCGAAATAAGATCGATTGCCGATGGCGAAAGACCAGCATCCTTCAATGCTTTTGTAATTGCATGATATAATGGTTCCCCGGTACGGGAAGGCCCGGAAATATGATTAGCATCATTGCTGACGGAACCTCCTGAAATTTTTATTCCCTGCGAATATTTTTTTTGCGATGAAAGAATGACCGTACCGGCGCCTTCGCCTAAATTAATTCCGGTCCTTGCCGCATCAAATGGTTTGCAGGGCCCGTCACTGATCGCCTGGAAAGATTGAAAGCCGGATAAAACAAATTTTGAAATAACATCGGCTCCTGCAATGACCGCATTTTCATATTGTCCCGACTGGATCAGGCGCATACCGGTGATAATGGCCAGCACACCCGAGATACATGCGTTTGAAATAACGAGGGGTTGATTGACAAAATGAAAATGATCAGCCACCAGCTTTGCAGAAGTGGTTAGTGCAATTCTCTTATTTAATTCTTTACTATGCGTTTCAGATTCCAGCAGGCTTATATTCCCTTTCGTGGAAGAAATGATAAGTATTGTTTTTTTATCTCTTGCGATGGCTTCGTTGTTTTGCAGCGCATCGCTTATGGAAGCGATAAGTAATCTTTCAAATTTTGTAAACTTATTTTTTGCGTCATCATTCAGAAGAGCATCCTTCTTATTAAACAAGGAAGCATAAAAAGGTTGTTCGGACATCGTTGCATCATCATGCTTCATTACACCCGAACCGGGTTTTTTGAGCCGGGCAAAATTTTCTGGAGAAGAGATCCCCAGCGGAGAAAAAATATTATCAGCAATAATAAAAACGTCTGTCATTATTTTAAAAAATTACACGAGGTCATGTTTCACTTTCCAGTCTTCAAAAAATGGCGGGTTGGATAACTGCAATACAGAATCTCTTTTATCTAAAAAGACCTGGACAGAAGAACCGGTTGCCACCAGCTCCCCGGTTGCAGCATTATACAAACGAAAACTAAATTTCAGTTTTGCTGCTTCACAGGGTATGTATTTCGTTTCTACAATAACCTTGTCGCCATATCGCAAAGATCGTTTAAAATCACACTGTACGCTTACAACGGGTATGATGAAACCCAGCTCATATACTTTAAGATAATCCAGCCCGTGCATAATCCCGAAAGCTTCCCGTCCATCTTCCAGGTAGCGGATATAATGCCCATGCCATACAATACCTAAAGGATCGGCTTCATTGAAGCGAACCTGTATTTCCGTCCGGCTGGTTAATTCTTTTTTCATAAAAACATCTCCAAAAAACTCAAGGTACGGGTAATTTTTTTTTGACTAAAACTTAAATTGAAGACTTCCAAAAATACCAAACCGGGAAACATTTTTAGCAGGGAGAGGAGTTGGTAAAACCCTCCATACAAAGTCAAAGCGAAGCACTTTAAATATATTGTCAATGCCTGTACCGGCTTCCATATAAGTTTTGCCGTCAAGTGTTTTAAAGAAAGATGTTGTATTGTTCAATGCTTTATTTTTTTCACTGAGTGAACCCCAGAGTGTTTTTACATTCCAGAACTGCCGCCATTTTAATTTACGGGTAATGGGAATAAAACGAAATAAACCCGAACCTATATTGTGTTCGATATTGAAACCTGCATATCTATCACTGAGATATTCAAAGCGGTACATCAGGTTAAAAGCATCAGGATTATAATAATACAGGTCATTGCCCGTATGATTTTCCAGCAACGTGAAAGGCAATGTTCCATTGATCTTGCCTGCATAGACTTTATAAGTAAGGATTCCATAAGGAGAGATCTTCATAACATCACTGATCGCCGCTGAATATTTGGTGTAACTGTAAGCGCTGTTGAAAAAACCGGGAAACCCTTTTGCAACCAATAGTTCTGCTACCGGATATTTACTGCCAACAGAATACCTGAAAAAATCACCGGTGATAAATTGTTCCAGGTAAGCAAACCTCAGCTTGATGGCCAGTTCAAAATTATTAAGTGGCTCGCCACTACTAACCGGGAAGTTTTCTTTCAAAGGGAGATTGAGTAACGGTGTATTCTGTTGCTGTGACGCAAATAGTTCCGTAGAAAATCCCTTGCCCCAATCTTTATAGGCTTCAAAGCGGAGATCTTTTGTTTGCAGAAATTTCCGGGTGCTGTTTGGTTTCCGGATAGCTAACGAAAAAACATTGTCTGAACTTATTCTTCCATTTTGACTAACGTCATTGTCAACATCATTGGCATAAGAAAGATGAAGCATGAACCAGCTTGGCGTTCTTTTAACGATCCAGAAAGCTTCTGCCTGCCCCTTGAATTTTTGATCCTTTGTTCCATAAGCCAGGTATGTATGCAGGTGAATATTTTTATTAAATCCTTTATTGGTACCTATGTCCAAACGAAAACGGGCGCCTTCCCACTGGTTACCGCTAACCAGGCTATACCATTTGCCGACCTCAATATTGCCGAAATTTTTATAACCGGATCCGAGAAATTTAAAATTATCCTGCAACCTTTTATACTTCGGGTCTTTCAGGAGATTATCGATCGTCGTGTAAATGGCTTTCTCATGTTTTGATAAACTGTCGTGCCGGATCATATTCCAGGTTGAATCGGTTCTTTGTGTAAATCCCGGGGCCGTTGTTATTAATTCTTCTATGGACTGGTTTTTAAAAAGAGCCGTGATAGAATCGCTGTTGGTGACAATGTTTTTATAGGAAGTGGTTTTTCTCCCGGTAAGCGTCAATGATTTTTTTCCCAGGACCCTGAAGTCGGCAAAAAATTTATCCCGGTTTAAAAAGATCATAGAATCATTGATGGGCAGGAATTCCTGGAACACACTGATCCTGTCTATATAATTAATGTTAGCGTCTTTACCGAGATAAAGAAAGATCTTTTGTATCTCGAAGCTTCCGCCCTTTACCCAGGCATCTCCTTCGAAAGTATTTTGCCCGGCATGTTTGGGCCGGAAAACAAAATGGAATATTTTATAATCATTTACTGATTGCGTATCCGGAACGGAAAAAGTATAATAGTTATCAGCATTGTCATGGAACGGGCTGATAAAATCTTTATCCATTACATTCACATAGTTGTTATAAATGTTCACATTCTGATTCATCACGCCCATCATCTTGCTCATACTTTCAGTGATAAAACCCCGGGTATTACTGGCCTTGATATTTTCATAATATCGTTTCGGGTTGCGCTGGTATGCATAATCACTTACGCTCTCGATCAGGTAGGCAGGCAAAGAGCCGTTTGTATCAGACACGGCTGCCAACGGCTGGATGATGAAGGAAAAAGGTTTTAAGAGGATATTGTTTTTCACCCGGTCAACATTGAAGTTCTTGATGTCTATTTCCAGTTTATTGTAAGCTTCATATCCAAAGTTGGCAAGGTTGTAACGGTTGTAGAGCTGCTTTTTCGCCATGATCTTTCTCCACAGGAATAACCCTTTATTGATGCTTGACCGTACTACAACATCAGCATTGGCACGGCCTCTTATTAATTGAATATCGAGCGGTATCGTATCATTTAAAATACTTACGGGGATCTTGAAAATCTCGTAACCTACATAACTTACAACCAGGGTGTCAGTTGTTATATTGTTCAAACGAAATGAAAAGGAACCACTGCTGTCTGATATTTTCCCGATACCGGATGCCTGCAGGTAAACCGACGCATAGCCGATGGGCTCCTGTGTATGAGAATCCCGGATGGTGCCGGTAATGGTTATGCTTTGTGCAAGGGCAACAGGGCGTATAACGAAGAGGAATAAAATGGTTATTAAAAAAAGGCGAGCCTTCAAATGTATATTTTATAGGGTGACTATCAAACGTATAAAGTTACTGAACTCATTCCAGAACCAAACTGCCAGAAATGTGCCAAAGAGAAATTGAAACGAAGAAACTGCCGGATCAACCGGTAGAGACTCACCCGATAGCTATCGGGTTTGTAAAGGCATTAATACAAACCACTAAGACACCAAGACACAATCCCGATAGCTATCGGGACACAAAGATTGCTTTGTGTTATTCCGTGACTTTGTGCCTTTGTGGTTCATATTTAAACCCGATAGCTATCGGGTGGATCATCACCAATCACCCGGCTTTTCTATTAGTTAAATAATAAAATTATATTCGCGACTTGTATAAATAACCAAGCTTTAACGGCCAGCTTATTGTTTATTTTTATAATGATTAAATAGCTCAAAATAATGACAGGTTCTGATCTATGCAGGGAGAAATTTGACACCCTTAAAACCTGTGTTATTATCCCGACTTATAACAATGCCGGCACTCTGGCCAGGGTAATTGAAGAGGTGACCGCTTTCAGTAAGCATATTATAGTAGTAAATGACGGTTCTACTGATAACACCATAGCAATAGTGCAGCGTTTCCCTGTTGTGCAATTGATCAGCTATGAAAAAAATAAAGGAAAAGGCTGGGCGCTTCGCCAGGCATTTTCTTATGCATATAAGCAGGGTTACCAATATGCTGTCACGATAGATTCAGACGGGCAGCATTTTGCTAGTGATCTTCCGGCCTTTATTGAAAAACTAGAAACTTCACAGGGCTCACTCATTATCGGGGCCCGCAATATGGATCAATCATCTGTTCCGGGCGGAAGTAGTTTTGGTCATAAATTTTCCAATTTCTGGTTCAGGACCGAAACCGGGATCAAATGCCCGGACACCCAATCTGGTTACCGGCTCTACCCGCTGGAACCAATAAGTAAGATGAAATTCTTCACAAAGAAATTTGAATTCGAAATTGAAATACTGGTGAGACTAGCTTGGAAAGGGATACCGATCGAATCTGTGCCGGTAACCGTTCATTATGCTTCAAAAGAAAAAAGGATATCACATTTCAGACCCACCATCGATTTTACCAGGATCAGTCTATTGAATACGGTCCTGGTGCTGATCGCTTTTTTATATATTAAGCCAAGAAATTTTTTCAGGGACCTTTTTAATAAGAAGAAATTTAAGAAGGTGATCAGGGAACAGATACTTGATATCGACCAATCAGCCGGTTTAAAATCTATTTCCGTGGGCTTTGGTGTTTTTATGGGCATTGTTCCTATTTGGGGCTTTCAACTGCTGGTCGCTATTTTTTTAGCCGTGCTTTTCAGGCTCAACAAATTAATAGTGATCATCGCCTCCAATATCAGCATCCCGCCCATGATACCATTGATCATTTTTTTAAGTTATAAAATGGGCGCATTCTGGATGGGCACACATGCACAACAGATCCATTTTAACAGGACGATCACTCGCCATTCCGTTCAGCAAAACCTGCAACAATATATATATGGAAGCATAACACTCGCCGTAGTGGCAGGAGTTGTTTTTGCCGTGATTACTTTTGTATTTCTAAAATTGTTTGTCAAAAAACCGCCGCCGGCCCGGTAAACAGAACATCCATGTCAATTTTTTTTATCAGCATATATAATTTTTTTGAAAAGCGGCGACCAGCGCTGTTCGTTTTATTTTTATCACTGCTTTTGTTGTTCGGATGGTTCTCATCACGGTTGAAATTTGAAGAAGACATTGCCAAAATACTTCCGGCGGATAAAAAAATAGAAAAACTCAACGAGGTTTTTCAGAGCTCAAAATTTATTGACAAGCTGGTCGTAATGGTATCATTAAAAGATACAACTGCCACGGCTGCTCCCGACAGCCTGGTAGCCTATTCGGATTCTTTTGTAAAAGAAGTAAAGGACAAGTTCAGCCCATTTATTTCTAAGATCAATGATAAGGTTGATGATGGTTTGGCATTGGAACTTTACGGCACCATCAGCGATCATTTACCCATTTACCTGGATGAAAAGGATTACGTCTCTATCGATACCTTGATATCCGCTGAAAAAATAAAACAAACACTGGAACAGGATCTGCGGACGCTTAGCTCTCCTGCCGGTTTTGGTTTAAAGCAAATGATCAGCAACGACCCTGTTGGAATTACTTTCCTGGGATTAAAAAAAATTCAGCAATTACAATACGATGAAAATTTTGAACTCTATGATAATTACGTGGTGACAAAAGACCAGCGCAACCTGTTGCTTTTTATCACACCCGCCTACCCGCCGCAAAACACAGGAAAAAACACATTGCTGCTGAAAGGGCTTGATAAAATAATCGACCAGTTCAGTAAAAATGAATTTCCCCAAATCAATGTAAAATATTTTGGCGCTACCGCTGTTTCCGTGGGCAATGCATTGCAGCTAAGAAAAGATTCATTGTTTACCCAGGGCATCACCGTTCTGTTCATCATTATTTTCCTGGGTATTTATTTTGGTAAAAAAAGGGCGCCGGTAATTATCCTCATCCCTGTTTTATTCGGCGCCTTGTTTTCGCTGGCCGCTATTTATTTTATCAAAGGCAGCATATCGGTTATTGCATTAGGCACGGGCTCAGTTGTTTTGGGTATTGCGGTAAATTATTCTTTGCATGTCTTTAATCATTACCGTCACACTACTAATATCAGGGAACTGATTAAAGACCTTGCCATGCCGATGACCATCGGAAGCCTGACCACGATTGGCGGTTTTTTCTGTTTGGAGTTTGTTGAATCAGAAATGCTGAAAGACCTGGGACTTTTTGCCGGCTTCAGTTTAATCGGCGCATCCCTTTGTTCATTGATATTTCTTCCGCATTTTATAGCCTCTAAAAAAGAGAAGTCGCAACACCGGATTGAAAAATTCTCATGGATAGAAAAAATGGCGGGCCTCCGACCCGAATACAATAAATACCTGGTGATACTGATCCTGTTGTTGACCATATTCTTTGGGTATTGGGCCAGGCATGTAAGTTTTGAATCCGACCTGCAGAGCATGAATTTTATGACGGATAAGCTGAAGCAGTCGGAAAAAGATCTCAATAAGATCAATGAATATGCCCTGCGGTCTGTTTACCTTATCACGGAAGGGAGAAATTTAAATGAAGCACTGATCAATAATGAAAAGCTGGTAAGATCGGTTGAAGAGTTGCAGCAAAAAAAACTGGTCAATAAATTTTCAGGCGTTTCATCTCTTATTATTTCCGATTCATTGCAGCGGGCAAGGATCGACAGGTGGAACCAATACTGGACACCCGAAAAAAAGCAACTGGTGTTTGCAACACTTATTAAAGAAGGAGAGAGTTTAAAATTCAAAGCATCGGCCTTTGATAAATTCAAAGAGCTGTTAAATAAAGATTTTGATACAGCGGGTGCTGATGTAATGGCCGGGATAAGAAAAAATTTCCTGGAAGATTATATTACGGAGAGACCGGGCAGGGCATCGGTAGTGACACTTGTTAAAGTAACGCCGGATAATAAAACGACATTGTTTAAAACTTTTGAGAACGATCCGAATGTAACCGTTCTTGATAAGCAATATCTCACAACGAAATTTGTGGAGATCGTCAACAAGGATTTTAGCAGTATTGCGCTGATGACCTCCCTGCTTGTTTTCTTTGTTTTATTACTGATGTATGGACGGATCGAGTTAACGCTGGTTTCTTTTATTCCTATGTTCATTAGTTGGGTCTGGATCCTCGGTATTATGGCCTTGGCAGGCATACAATTCAATATCATTAATATCATTGTATCGGCATTGATCTTTGGTTTGGGTGATGATTATAGTCTTTTTATCATGGATGGCCTGCTGCAGGAATATAAGACGGGACGCAAAAACCTTTCTTCATTTAAGTCTTCCATTTTTTTATCGGCCATTACTACCATTGCAGGATTGGGCGTTTTAATTTTTGCCCGGCATCCGGCATTACGGTCTATTGCTTTCATTTCTATCATCGGGATACTTTGCGTGGTCATTATGGCCAATATATTGATCCCTTTTTTATTTTCCATCCTGATCAGGAAGAGGGTGGAAAAAGGCAGGTATCCCTGGACGCTGATGGGCTTTATCAAATCCTCCTTCGCTTTTTCTTATTTTATTGGCTGGAGTATAATCTTCACCATTATCGCCTGGATATTTTCTTTATTCAATATAAAAGAAAAAGGGAAACTGATCTATCATAGGATTATTGCCCGGGTTTGTCACCGCCTGGTATATGTAATGATCAATGTAAAAAAGAAGATCATCAACCCGCAACAGGAAAAATTTTCATCGCCGGCCATTATTATTGCCAACCATCAGTCATCGCTTGATATTTTGCCGCTGATGATGCTCCATCCTAAACTCATCATGTTTACCAATAACAGGATCTGGAACTCGCCGCTTTTTGGTAAAGTGATCCGGCTGGCAGATTATTTTCCTGCCGAACAGGTAGAATCAAATATCGACCGTGTGGCAGAAAGGATAAAGAACGGTTATTCAGTTATTGTATTTCCGGAAGGCACCCGGTCCGTTGACGGAACCATCAGGCGTTTTCATAAAGGAGCTTTTTACCTCGCGGAAAAATTAAATATCGATATCCTGCCCATTATGATCCATGGAACCAATTATACCCTGACCAAACAGGATAAATTATTAAAGGATGGACAACTGACAGTTAAATTTTTACCAAGGATAAAACCGGGAGACACCAATTTCGGCAATGGATATGCTGAAAGGGCCAAACAAGTGGGCCGGTATTTCAGAAATGAATTTGGTAAACTGAGAGAAGAAATAGAACAGCCGGCTTATTTCAGGGAAAAGCTGGTGTATAATTATTTGTACAAAGGTCCGGTGCTCGAATGGTATATGCGTATCAAAACCAGGCTAGAAAAAAATTATGTGCCATTTCATGAATTAGTGCCAAAGAAAGGAACCGTATTAGATATTGGTTGTGGATACGGGTTCATGAGTTATATGCTGGCATTTACCTCGGAAGAAAGGATCATTACCGGGATCGACTACGATGAAGATAAGATTGAAACTGCTCAACATTGTTTCAGCAAAACGGATAATATTAATTTTGAGTATGCCAATGTAATGGAATTTGAATTCAAATATTATGATGCCATTATTATGGCTGACATCCTGCATTACCTGCAGCCCGGGGAGCAAAGACAGGTCATTGAAAAATGTATTAGTAAATTGAATGAAGGAGGAGTTGTCATTATCCGGGAAGGCGATAAAGAGATTTCTAAAGGGCACAAACGAACAAAGTTGTCAGAGTTTTTTTCCACCAAAGTTTTGAATTTTAATAAAACAAAGGCCGGTGGTTTATCGTTCTTATCGGGCAGTTTGATAAAAAAGATCGCCACCGAAAAAAATATGGATTGCAGGGAAATGGCCGATTCAAAAGTAACTTCCAATACCATATTCATATTAAAAGCTCAGCCAAAGAATGAAGCATGAATTTGATATAGTGGTCATTGGCAGCGGGATGGGAGGCCTGGTATGCGCCAACCTGCTTGGCAGGGAAGGTTATAAGGTTTGTGTGCTTGAAAAGAATAAACAGATCGGTGGCTCTCTTCAAACCTATGTAAGGGACAGGGTGATCTTTGATTCAGGAGTGCATTACCTGGGAGGGCTGGGCAAAGGACAAAACCTTTACCAGGTGTTTAAATACCTCAATATAATAGATAAGCTGAAGTTGCAGAAAATGGGAGAAGACGGATTTGATATGATCATTATTGAGAACGATGAAAAAGAATATGTATATGCCCAGGGCTATGAAAATTTTATCCGGCATTTACTGAAAGATTTTCCTGCGGAAGAAAAAGCGCTGCGGTTTTATTGCGATAAGATCAAAGAAGTTTGCAGCAAGTTCCCTTTATATAATTTAAGATCGGGCGGTGATTTTAATGAAAAGAACGAAGTGCTGGGAATAGATACAAAAGAATTTATTGAATCGGTCACATCCGATAAAAAATTACAGGCGGTGCTGGCTGGTAATAATATGCTGTATGAACTGCAGGCCGGAAAGACACCGTTCTATGTTCATGCCATGATCCTGAACAGTTATATTGAAAGTTCCTGGAAATGCATTGATGGCGGTTCCAACATCGGGAAGTATATGGCAAAAAATATCCGTGAACATGGCGGCGTTATTCACCGGAATTCCGAAGTTAAAAAGATCGTGGTTGAAGACGGAAGGGTCGCATACGTGGAACTGGCAGATGGATCACATGTTCATGGAAAAAGTTTTATTTCCAATATGCACCCCGCAAGAACATTGGAATTGACAGACACACACCTGATAAAACATGCTTATAAGAACAGGATCAAAAACCTGGAAAATTCGACAGGTGGCTTCATCATTAATATTGTTTTCGAAAAGGAATCATTTAAATATTTAAAGCATAATTATTATTATCATAAAGAAGGGCATATATGGAATATGTCGGGTCATACAGATAAGAACTGGCCACTTGCTTACTCCGTCTTTTTTTCTGCATCATCCCGGTCACAAGAATATGCAGAGTCGATGACCATACTTGCCTATATGCACTATGACGAAGTAAAAAAATGGGACAAAACATTCAACACCGTATCAGCAAAAGATGACAGGGGACAGGAATATGAAGATTTTAAAAAACAAAAAGCGGAAAAATTGCTTGATTGCGTGGAAGAAAAATTTCCGGGCTTAAGAAGCAAGATCAAAAAATATTATACAGCAACCCCGCTCTCCTACCGCGATTATATCGGGAATGAAGACGGTTCGATGTATGGGATTGTGAAAGATTATAAGAACCCGTTAAAAACCCTGATCTCTCCCCGAACCAAATTGCCAAATCTCTATTTGACAGGTCAAAATCTTAATTTGCATGGTATATTAGGAGCTGCCATGAGTGCATTGGTAACCTGCACCGCATTTCTCGGCAATGATGATATCATAAAAAAGATAAGAGATGCTTAGGAAAAGGAAATTCTGGAAAAGGCTGGGCCTTGTACTGGGAGGATTTTTGATCTTACTTGTCATCGGGTTTATCTACCTGGTACAAGTTTCAAAAGTAGATCCGCCCAAACCAAAAGATATAAGCAGCTTACAGTTACAGCGAACAGAACCATCTCCCGGTTTCTATACCATTAAAGACAGCTGGTTCAGGAAAAGTAAAAGTGGTTTGTATGAATTATATGTGGAAGGCGATGCATATGAACGGGGAGTGATCAATGGAAAATTAACGAAGGAACTGGTTGTCCGGCAGGAAGACCATTTCGCCGAACAGATCAAAAAAATGGTCCCCTCTGAATTCTGGCGGAGTTTTCTTAAATATTTTATTGGCTGGTTCAACCGGAACCTGGATAAAAATGTGACGGAAGAAGACAAGGAAGAGATCTACGGAATATCAGCATCAGCCTCCGAAAAATATCAATGGCTTGGATCAAACTATCAGCGTCTTTTAAATTATCATTCAGCACATGATATCGGCCATGCCTTGCAAAGTATGGCGCTGGTGGGTTGCACTTCTTTTGGAACCTGGAATGGAAGATCGGAAGATAGCTCCATGATCATTGGAAGGAATTTCGATTTTTATGTCGGCGATAAATTTGCCGAAGATAAAATTGTCGCATTTTTTAATCCTGCAAAAGGATATAAATTCATGACCGTTACCTGGGGCGGGTTTATCGGCGCAGTTTCGGGGATGAATGAAAAAGGTATTACCGTTACCATCAATGCCGCCAAATCCAGTATCCCTTCAGGATCCGCAACACCCGTTTCGTTAGTAGCCAGGGAAATATTGCAGTATGCAAAAAATATTGCCGAAGCGATACAAATTGCTAAGAGCAGAAAAATGTTTGTATCGGAATCATTCCTGGTTGGTTCAGCGGAAGATAATAAGGCTGTCATTATTGAGAAGACGCCGGATGAACTGGAAGTATATGACCCGCAGAAAGATTTTATTGTATGCACCAATCATTTTCAAAGCAATGGACTGGGCAAGTCAAAAAGCAATATAGAACAGGTCAATGAAAGCGCTTCTCCTTACCGCTATGAAAGATTGATGGAACTTTTAAATGCTAATGGAAAAAACACAGTTCAGAAAACAATTGCCATATTAAGAGATCAAAAAGGATTGAATAACGCCGATATCGGGATGGGCAATGAAAAAGCCATTAACCAGTTGCTGGCACATCACTCTGTTGTGTTCGAGCCCGGTAAATTAATAGTATGGGTATCCACTTCACCCTGGCAGCTGGGAGCATATGAAGCATACGACCTGAAAAAAATTTTTGCTTTAAAAGGCATGAAGCAGGACCAGGAGGTCTCGGATAGCAGTCTCAGCATTCCTGCCGATTCTTTTTTGTTAACCCCTGCATTTAAAAAATTTGAAGCCTTTAGAAAATATAAAGAACAAATCCCGGAAGGGGGAGAAATAAATATAGATAGCCTGGTATCCACGAACCCCGAATTTTATAATACCTATGTTTTGGCCGGCAATTATCTGTGTAAGCATAAGGAATATGAAAAAGCCGTGAAATTTTACGAACGGGCATTGACCAAAGAGATTCCCACTACCAAAGAAAAAAATCAAATTCTTAACCGGATCAGGAAGGCAAAACTCATGATCAAATTAACCAGCAGGTAAATAGCAACAGCATCATGATTAAAGGGATCGGCATTGATATGATAGAAACAGAACGGGTGGCCGCCAGCATTAATAAAAAGAAAGGTTTCAGGGAATTGGTATTTTCAAAAAAGGAAATTGCGTATTGCGAGAAAAAAACCAATAAGTTTGAACATTATGCGGCCCGGTTTGCAGCGAAAGAAGCTTTTTTTAAAGCAATAGGTACAGGATGGAGCAAAGGCACTGCCTTTAATGAAATTGAAATAAGAAATGACAAAGCCGGGAAACCGGAAATATTTTTTCTTGGCCAAACAGCGAAGACGATCACTGGAATGAAGCTGGGTAAAATATCCGTTTCCCTTTCGCATATTAAAACAATGGCCTCGGCCATAGTAATAATTGAAAGTATATGAACTATTCCCCGGAAGCAGCATTTAAAAGCAAAGAAGAAATTAAATTAATGCAGGAAAAAAAACTGCAGGAAGCCGTTTCTTATCTGAACGAACACTCTCCTTTTTATAAAGAGTTATTTACCCAGGCCCGGTTTAATGTAAAAGGAATAAAGACCATCGAAGACCTTCATGTACTTCCCGTTACTATTAAAGAAAACCTGCAGCAACACAATGATGCTTTTTTATGTGTACCCCGCAACAAGATCATTGAATACAGTTCCACCTCGGGAACGCTGGGAAGCCCGGTTACCATCGCCCTTACCGAAAATGACCTGGAGCGGCTTACCTACAATGAGTATTCATCATTTGTAAGCGCCGGAGGTTCGGCAAATGATATATATCAACTGATGCTTACCATGGACCGGCAATTTATGGCGGGCATGGCCTATTATTCTGGCATTCGTAAATTGGGAGCAGGGATCATCCGCCTGGGTCCCGGTGTGCCTTCATTGCAATGGGAAACTATTTTAAGACTCAGGCCCACAGCTATTGTTGCAGTGCCATCATTTATTCTAAAGCTTGTTGAATATGCCGGGTACCATCATATTGATATCAACAGTACTTCTGTTCAAAAAGCAATTTGTATTGGTGAGAATATCCGCAATACCGATTTTTCACTGAACACGTTGGGAAAAAGAATTACAGAGACCTGGAACATTAAATTATACTCAACATATGCTTCCACCGAAATGCAAACCGCATTTACGGAATGCAGTGAATGCAGGGGAGGTCATCTTCAACCAGAATTATTAATAGTCGAACTATTGGATGAAACCAATAAGCCGGTAGTGGCGGGCCAGGTCGGGGAAGTAACCATCACAACTTTAGGCGTAGAAGGGATGCCGCTTCTCCGATACAAGACCGGGGATATGTGTGTATACGATGACAGGCCCTGTAAATGCGGCCGGAACACATTAAGGTTATCGCCCATAGTTGGCCGAAAAAAACAGATGATAAAATATAAAGGAACAACCTTATATCCTCCTGCACTTTTTGATATTTTAAATGAAATGGAAGATGTGACAGATTTTGTAGCCGAAGTATTTTCAAATGAAATGGGAACGGATGAAGTGCTGCTTCATTTAGTGCCGGAAAATACAACGGAAGAATGTAACAGGAGGATCAGGGCAAACCTGCAAGCCAGGTTGCGGGTAATTCCACATATCAAATATTCAACTGCCCAGGATATCCAAAAAATACAAATGCCGGAGGCAGGACGAAAGATCATTAAGTTCATAGACCGGAGAAACTGATCTTATGGAGTAGTTGCCGAACCCTGTTGGGTTAAACTTTGCCCGATCGAGAGCATCGCAGTTTCCAGTATGTCATCATAGCTGGCATCATAATCTATCTGTAAGGGTTCTTTAAATTTCACCGACAATAAAGTTCCTCTCTTTCTAAGTCTCAATCCTTTTTTATCAAAAGCCACATTAAACCCGCTGACAATGATCGGTATCACTATTGGTTTGGTTTGTTTGATCAGGAATGCGGTCCCTTTTCTTCCCGGTGCAAAAGGTTTGGTGGTTCCCTGCGGAAAATTAATGACCCAGTTTCTTCTCAATACCCTTTCTATTTTCCGGGTGTCTGAAGGGTCTAATCCCTGTCGCACTTCCGTGCTTCCTTCATTCCAGGTTCTTTTTACCGTGATGGAGCCTGCCAGTTCAAATAAACGTGTCACCCAGTTTTTTTTCATGGTCTCTGCTGCCGATACAAAATAAACACTGGTGAAAGGATTCAATACATAATAAGGAACTCCCAGCCGGTTTTTCTTTCCCCATTTTACGGCGCAAAAAATATGGAGGAAGGTAATTACTTCTGCAAAATAGGTTTGGTGATTGCTGACAAATAAAACATTTTTCCGGGGCAGGTCTTTGATGTTTTCGGTTCCTTCGATCTTCAGCTTATTGATCATCGTAAGCCGGGGGTAATAAAACAAACCAACGATAAAATACACAATGGCCCTTACCAATCTTATGTCCTTCAGTTTATCAATGAAATTACTCATACTGGCTGTTCTGCATATAAGGGAACTAAAGTAATTAATTATACCTGAAAAAAATTATAAACCCACTCATTCATCAAAAGAGATTAAAATAAATAGTAAACTTTATTTTGAGTTTGTTTATTAAGATCAACCTGTTCAAAAACCATACGAATTTTTAATTGGAAGAAAATAAGCCCGATCTGGATGGGATGTTGTTCAAATAATGGTTATAAAAGTCGACCAGATATTCATTGATCAGCTTTACATTTTCATATTTATCGCCTTCTCCAACCAGCTCTTTCAGCTTGTCATTGAATTTTACAGGGAAAATGGAACAATCGCTGAAGATAAAATGCCTTGAATTTTGGATCTTGATGGAATAAAAAGGTTTTGTTTTGGAATAAATAACCTTGTTTGCAATTTGCCACAAAGGATAACTATCGCTTTGCATCAGCATAAAAGGTTTGTTCATCTCATGGTCATACAGATCGCCAAACTGAAAGCAATCTAAATTTACACCCGCTTTCATCCGTTCTTCCACATAACAAAGCTGGCCCGATACGGCGCCGCCAACGGATTGCCCCAGGGTGCCCGCTCTTGAAAAATCCAATTTCCCGTAAAACTTATTACCCGCTGAATGATCGTTTATCTTTTGCAACGTATCCATTATAAACTGCACATCCTTTACCCATAGGTTAACGCTCCTGCGAAAAACTTTCATACCTCTCAAATAAGCTTTTAAAATACGGTTGACTTGTTTTGCATTGCTTGTATCAGGCATTTTTTTATGCAGGAACTCTACTTTTTTCCATTGGAAATAGGCTTTGGTCATTCTCCACTTGTTGATATTTAAAACTTTTCCATCTGCCGTATTGGCGATCACCTGGTCGTAAGGATGTGTAATGCTTACTACAATAAAACCATGACTGGCCAGGTTTTCCATTAATGCCGTGTAATAATCATCGAGCCCGAAATAATAACCCTGCGAAAAAAAGATCAACGGAAAATTCTTCTGTTTGTTTGAAAGCGGGATATTCTCGTAAGAAAAAGTTGTGTAATGTTTTAAACTGTCAAAAAAAGATTTGCTGTCATTAAATACTTTGTAGTTTGCCCACAAAGTTTCTGCCGTGTAGTCTTTTAAGTACATATTCTCCTTTTCACCTTTTACATCAGAAGGGTACCAGATCTTCACCTGCAGCATTCTCTTGTCCCCTCCTTTTACAGTGAGTTTTTCTTTCCGGCTGTTATCTGTAAAAAAAAGATTCTGGGTTCCCACGAAAAATTCACCCGTTGGCTTTGGAAGAAATGTGCCAGGCTGACCGAAACCTTCTGTGCTCAATAATAAAATAAAAATGAAAAAATGGGAACGCATTTTCATACAGTATTGATTGTCCTGCAATATTAAACAAAAAATCAAACCAGCAATTCCGGCTCATTCTATTCTCAATGATACCTATAATTTGTTTACCGCATCCATCCTTTCCATTTATTAACGGAATATTTTGTATCGGGTGCCGTAGCGTTTATTTTAGTACATTTATGTCTTTAAAGATTTTACTTTATGCAGCAGGAATATGATGTAGTTATCCTTGGCGGCGGTCTTGCCGGGCTCACACTTTCTTTACAACTAAAAAATGCAAAACCCGACCTGTCCATTCTTGTATTGGAAAGACGGGAATCGGAAGCAGCAACTGCTGCACATAAAGTCGGCGAGTCAACCGTAGAACTCGGCACACATTATTTAAGAGAAGTACTGGACATTAAAGGATATTTAGAGGAGCACGAACTTCCCAAACATGGATTACGTTTTTTCTTTAAATCAAATACCAAGGAAGATATTGCAAGTCGTGTTGAATTAGGCCCTCGCTTAAGATTGCCCGTGCCCAGTCACCAGCTCGACAGGGGAACAGTAGAAAACTACCTGATGAAGTTAACGATGCAAAAAGGAAACGATCTGTTATTGGGTGCAAAGGTCTCCAAAGTAGACCTTGACAAAAATGCCGGCCACCAGGTTTCTTATATCAAAGGAGGAGAAGAAGTAACTGTAAAATGCCGTTGGGTTGCTGATGCATCGGGCCGGTCCAGTATAATGAAACGCAAATTGAAATTTCAAAAACCAATGGAGCATCATACCAATGCTGCATGGTGGAGACTCAAAGGTGTTATTGATATTGATACCTGGACGGATAATAAAGAATGGCAATCATATCTTGAACCGGGCTTGAGATATCTGAGCACCGTACACTTTATGGATAGTGGCTATTGGTTATGGGTTATTCCGCTGGGATCTAAAAACACAAGCATTGGAATTGTTGCCGATCCGGCCATTCATCCCTTTGAAACATTCAATACCTATGAAAAAGCAGTAGAGTGGATGAAGGTAAATGAACCATTGGCTTATAAAATGCTTGAACCCCTTGGGCAGGGAGATGGGTTAATGGATTTTAAGATACTCAAACATTATGCGCATCATACAGAAAGAGTTTATTCAACGGATCGCTGGGGAACTGCCGGCGAATCCGGTCCTTTCTTAGATCCGCTTTATTCACCGGGAACCGATTTTATCGCCATGAATAATTCCTGGCTCAGTGATCTTATCCTGCGTGATATGGCAGGAGAAGATATTACCGGGCGGGTCAATATTTACGAACAATCTCATCTCGCATTAGTGGATAGCTGGATACCGGTTTATCAAAACAAATACCTGCTGATGGGAAATACCCAGATCATGGTGATAAAAATTTTCTGGGATTGGGCATGTTACTGGTCGGTGCCGGCCCATTTATTTGCCAACAAAGCATTTACCGATATTAAAATTCTTAAAGACCTGTTTGCCGGAAAGAACAGCATCGGCAGAAAATTCGGTCTCCTGAATAAAACCATGCAGGACCTCTTTCTCGAATGGCTGCCATTCGAGAATAAGATTTTTTCAAACCGCTATATCGATCCTTTTGACCTGGCTGTTTTAAGAAAATTCCAGGGAGAAATAGAAGTACAACGTGAACCGGGGGAAATGATCAGGCAGATCGAAAAAAACCTGAACATACTGGAACAAATGGCGGTAGCGATCTTCAGGCTTGTAAGCACGGAGGTGAATGGAACCGACCCGGATATCAAGGTCAACCCCTATACCATTAACCTTGGTAAAAAAGAAAATGCAATGAAGCTTGATACGGAATCTGCTGATGCTATTGCACCCGACCCTTCTATCTCAAAAGACGTGGACGTGATGTGGTTTTATCCCAAGAAAGCAATGGAAACTGTTTGATGATCCAATAAAAATAATTTTTATAAAAAAGGCTTTCATTTTTGAAAGCCTTTTTTTATTTCCCATGATATGGGCAAGACAAATTAGTTAGAAGTTATTAATATAGGCTTATAAAGATTTTTTTTAAGGGTTACCCTGCCAATGAATTGGTTTTGATTGATCCTCGTAAAAAGAGATGGAAAGATCATGATGTCTTCTTCCCGGGTATCAAAAACAAGTTCTTTCGTTAAAACACCGGCTTTGTCTATTTTGGCCACCACTACCTGTCCTCCCCATCCATCAACATGCATTTTGGGAGCTTCATCTTCCTTAAGTTCCATATTTTTTAGATTGTCCAGGTACAGGAAATAATAACCCTGGGCATCAAATACAAGCTTAAAGCTCATGGTGCCCCTGCCCGTGCTTCCTTTTTGGCTTTTAGGTATCTTCCTCAGCCATTCAAAGTTTCCTGCAGCATTGAGCTTGGCGGCAATAATATCTCCGTAGTAATAAGTATAAGTAGTCCTGGTGCCTCCTCTTGAATCAGTATAAGTTCTCACAATGACATAATATTCCTCGCAGGCAATGAATACACTGCCATCACTTTCGACGACAAGGTCCCTTACGGTCAGGTTAGCGGCTTCATAATCATCATTTTTTTCCATTTTTCTTTTATTTCTCGCCGATTCAAATTTTTCAAGTTCGGCCAATGGAAATTCGTAATAACCTTTTTTGTATTTGATAATGGCGCCGTTTGCGTCCAATGCAGCCAGGAATATTCCATCCGTGCCCGTTCCTTTTGATTTCTTGCTATACGTGCAGGAAATGATCATCTCATTGAGTGAATTCTCAATTAAAGCCGCTTCCTTAATAAAATAGTTATCAATGATAATGGGTTTATTAATTATTTTTTTATTGCCTTTTGTGAATTTCAATACTTCATAATGATAACCTGCTTTGCCGGTTTCTTTATCTCTTTCTTTTCTTTTTTCGGAATCATATACTTTGGCCAGCAAATACGCATTGCCACGGGAATCAACGGAGAAGTCAATATTATCCATGATAGCTTCTGTATAGGGCATTTCGAATTCATCGCCCCAAAGCTTGTTCATGTTCTCATCAAATACATACAAGCCGATATAGTCGTGATTTATTTTATCGTCTCTTTCCAGCGGGAATAATTTGTAACTAACCAGTAATCTTTTCCTGTCGGCTGAAAAATTAAACTGGTATTTATTACCCATTTTTAATGCCGGCCAGCCTCCCCCGCTTCGTACAAGATCGCCTGCCATTCTTGTTGTCTCGATCATTTTGTTACCGGAGGAGGTGATCTTCCCTGACACAACATCTATCTTATCATAATACAGGAGTTCCTTTTCTTCTTTCCTGTTCCAGTCGCTATGCACCCAGAAATAGTTGTTATCGAAATCAACCACCATTTCGCTATTATAATTATTGGTAAGCTCGGGCAGGGCAATCGTCTTTTCTGCGGTTTGAGTCAAGGTCTTTGGGTCAAACCTTATTATACTGAGCTCCTCTTTTTTTAAGGAGAGATTGACGATACCATCCTTGTCATTGCCAAAGAAAGACAGGTCCTCCGATTTTTTGGGTAACTCATATTCTGAGCCCAGCTTAAATGAAAACTTTTTGCTTTGTGCGAATGATAGCGTAGAAAACAGGCTTATTCCAGCCAACAGTAAATATTTCATACAGGTACTATTTTATATTTGGTGACAGGTTAATTAAAATTACTTGACAGCCTTTTGAATAAATTTTCCTACTCCCTTTCCATCCAGGTAATAGGCATCACCGATCCTGGACGCTGCATCAAATGCTGCTCCCCGCCATTTGGAGTCTTCGGCCCGTTGTACAAAAAGTACAACTAGTTTTTTTTCCCTGTTTGCCGTTTCAACAATGGTAACATTGCCATCAACGCCGGCATTTTGTTTGTCTATACCAATCTGGTAGCCGGGTTCTAAAGCCTTGGTATCAAAGATCAAGGTGTATTTCGCATCTTTATTTACCGTCATTTTGTTTTCTTTTGTAAACCCCAGCACAAACTTTTCAACAAATAAGGTTTTCTTGTATAGTTCCCATTTAATGGCCCAACTGTCGCCGGTTCCCGGATCTTTTGTGTTTAATTCAGTTGTTCTCTTTTTTATATATGCAGCTTCTTTGCCAAAACCACCAACAAGCATTTTGTCATAGGTTAATTCAATATTGATGGTTGTTTCTCCTTTTAAAATGGAAAGATCTCCCCGCGTTAAAAAAACTTCCTGTGCATGAGCATTGATACTGAAAAATAACAAGGCAGCCGCAAAAATTGTTTTTGAAAGGTTCATTTTTTAGTAGTTTAATTTTAGATAAATAAAAGTAGATTTTATTCTCAAAACAGTTGCCTACCAGTCGATTATTTTGTAAAAATAAGCACAAACGTTTAGTCTCATTGAGGGTTTAAAAATTGAAACAGAAAGAACAGAAATTCAGAGGATAAAGATTGAACTATAGAATAACCGTGAGTAGTATTAACACCGCCGAAATAATGCTTCTTTTTTAATTTCAGCGTTGGCTCAGGGATACAAAATCAAAGCAAAACCGGCCTCATCCTGAACGCTTTAAGTCATATTCTCCCGTATTAGTAAAGGCCGGGTTCTGCAAAAGACTTAATTTTGAAATCTTTATTCTATTTTTAAGCGATTACCAATACTTGTTTATATCAGTAAATTAAATCAGGCCATGGTACATGTAGGAGATGAAGCGCTTTCTTTAACTGATTTTTCGAATATTCTGTTCAAAGGGAAAGAAGTGGTGCTGGCAAAAAATTCACTTGGAAAAGTAGATGAAAGCTTCCGGTTTTTAAAAAGCTTCTCATTCAATAAACTTATTTACGGAATAAATACGGGCTTTGGCCCCATGGCCCAGTATAAGATCAGCGAGGAGAACCTTTTACAATTACAATATAACCTGATCAGGAGCCATAGTTCCGGCGGGGGCAACCTGATGTCGCCATTAATGGTGAAAGCCGTCATGGTAGCCCGGTTGAACAGCATGATGCAGGCATATTCCGGTGTTCATACCGATATAGTGGAATTGCTTACTGTATTGATCAATAAAAATATTACCCCCTGTATCTATGAGCACGGCGGAGTAGGAGCCAGCGGAGACCTGGTTCAGTTGGCACATCTTGGCCTGGTTTTGATCGGCGAAGGAGAAGTGATCTATGAAAATGAAGTGTACCCGACCATTGATATTTTTAATAAACTGGGAATAAAACCTCTTTCGATCCATATCAGGGAAGGGCTGGCCATATTAAACGGCACTTCAGCCATGACGGGTATCGGGATGATCAATATCATCCAGGCACAGAAATTACTGGAATGGTCCGTGGTCCTTTCAGCCATGATCAATGAAGTGGTAGAAGCTTTTGACGATCATTATTCCTATGAATTGAATATCGTTAAACATCATAAAGGACAGAACGAGATCGCTGCGCAACTCCGAGATATCCTGAAAGACAGTAAAATGATCCGCAGCCGTTCCGATTATTTGTATAACCAGGATAATATCAACCAGGAAGTATTTGAAGATAAGGTACAGGAATATTATTCATTACGTTGTGTTACCCAGGTATTGGGTCCTGTTTATGATACCATCACCCAGGCAGAAAAAGTGCTGGTGGATGAACTCAATTCAGTAAATGACAACCCGGTGATCGATCATGAGAACCAGAATATTTTTCATGGAGGGAATTTTCATGGTGATTATGTTTCATTGGAAATGGATAAATTAAAAATAGCCATTACCAAATTATCCATGCTTTCTGAAAGACAGTTGAATTACCTGCTGAATGAAAAACTGAATCAAAAATTTCCCCCCTTTGTGAACCTGGGTGTACTGGGTTTTAATTTTGGTATGCAGGGAATGCAATTCACGGCAACATCTACGGTAGCAGAAAATCAAACCATGTCATTCCCGATGTATGTACACAGCATACCGAATAACAACGACAACCAGGATATTGTAAGCATGGGCTGTAATGCTGCTTTGATGACGAAAAAAGTGATCGATAATTCATTTGAGGTTTTAAGTATACAAATGATGACCGTGCTGCAGGCAATAGATTACCTGGAATGTGTACCAAGATTATCCTCCAAAACCCGGAACGTATATACAGAAATAAGAAAGATATTTCCTAAGTTTATCGAGGACAAACCCAAGTATAAAGACCTGGAAAAGATCAGAAAACATTTTGAAAAATCGGACCCGATCATTTCTTTCAAATTGGTAGCCATACAACCATCAACCCTTATTTCCTGAGCCGGCGGTTAAAAGACAGTTTGAGATCCTTCATAAGCACTTTAACAAAATAGAAAACAAACACACAAGATCAATAATGAAATTTGCATTAATTACAGGAGGATCAAGAGGAATAGGAAGAGCTGTTTGTCTTAAGATGGCGGATATGGGATATAATGTCCTCATCAATTACAAATCAAACGAAACGGAAGCCAATCAGACACTTTCATTGGTAAAGGAAAAAGGAGTACGTGCTGAAATAATACAATTTGATGTTTCTGATAAGAACCAGGTGCAATCGTCATTGGGTGGCTGGATGGAAGCAAACCCCGAAAAAATTATTGAGGTCCTGGTGAATAACGCCGGTATCCGCGAAGACGCATTGATGATGTGGATGAAGGACGAACAATGGGACAGCGTTGTCAATACAAGCCTGGGAGGTTTTTTTTATGTAACAAGATTGGTTGTGAACAGTATGCTGATGAAAAAATATGGAAGGATCATTAATATTGTTTCGCTTTCAGGATTAAAAGGAATGCCCGGCCAGACCAATTACTCAGCAGCAAAAGCCGGAGTGATCGGCGCAACAAAAGCATTGGCACAGGAAATAGGCAGGAAAGGGATCACGGTAAATGCAGTAGCCCCGGGATTTATTAAAACAGATATGACGGAAGGCCTTAATGAAAATGAACTGAAAGCAATGGTCCCTTTAAAACGTTTTGGATTGCCGGAAGAAGTTGCTCATGCCGTTGGTTTTTTAGCTTCAGCCGAAGCTTCTTATATCACGGCGGAAGTGATTTCTGTAAATGGAGGGCTGTATTCTTAAATTCAAAATTCAAAAGTAAAAAGTAAAAAGTAAAAAGAGGTTGCTGACATATCTCCGGTTTTGAATTTTTACTTTTGACTTATTAATTAGTAAAATGAACAGGGTTGTTATTACAGGTATGGGTATTTATTCTTGCATTGGCAAGAACCTGGATGAGGTGCGGGATTCGCTGTATCAGGGCAAGTCGGGTATTATCCTGGATCCCATTCGTAAAGAATATGGATACAGGTCGGGCCTGACAGGTTTTGTGGAAAGACCGGACCTGAAAGGAAAACTGGACAGGCGGGCCCGGATCATGCTTCCCGAACAGGGAGAATATGCTTACATGGCTACGTTGGAAGCTTTTCAAAATGCAGGAATTGATCCCGATTATAACAGTAAGCATGAGATCGGGATATTATATGGAAACGACAGTTCAGGAAAAGCAGTAATAGAAGCCAATGATACCATAAGAGAAAAAAAAGACACCATGCTGGTGGGTTCGGGTGCGGTCTTTCAAACCATGAACTCAACGGTTACTATGAACCTCGCCACCATCTTTAAATTAAGAGGTGTAAATTTTACCATCAGTGCCGCCTGCGCCAGCGGTTCCCATTCTATCGGGTTGGGCTATCATTTTATAAAAACCGGTTTGCAGGATTGTATCGTTTGCGGAGGAGCGCAGGAGATCAACCATTTGTCCATGGGTACTTTTGATGCATTATCCGCATTTTCCATTCACGAATCATCTCCTGCAAAAGCATCACGGCCTTTTGACAGGGACAGGGATGGGCTTGTTCCAAGTGGCGGCGCTGCAACGGTTATATTGGAAAGCCTTGAATCAGCTCAAAAGCGTGGCGCTACTATCCTCGGAGAAGTTATTGGATATGGCTTCTCATCAAACGGCGCACACATTTCAAACCCTACTGTAGATGGACCGATAAGATCATTATACATGGCATTGAAAGATGCAGGAATGAGTTCGGCTGATATTGATTATATCAATGCACATGCAACTTCAACACCTGCCGGTGATGCAAGTGAAGCAAAAGCGATACACGAGGTATTTGGTGATCACAGGCCGTATGTAAGTTCTACCAAATCAATGACAGGTCATGAATGCTGGATGGCAGGAGCCAGTGAAATTGTTTATTCGATGCTGATGATGCAGCATTCCTTCCTGGCGCCCAATATAAACTTCGAGAATCCCGACGAGGATTCAGCCAAATTGAATATTGTAAAAAGTACCATAGAAAAAGATATAATTGTATCTTTGTCCAACTCCTTTGGATTTGGGGGAACTAACTCATCACTTATTATTAGAAAATTGAATTAAAGCTGCAGATTGTGGAAAACAAAGAGATTATTGAGAAAATATATTCATTTCTGATCGAGGAATTTGAAGTGGACCCTGCGAAGATCATTCCTGAAGCCAATTTAAAAGAAACGCTTGGTTTAGACAGCCTGGATTATATTGACCTTGTCGTGGTTATTGAAAGCAATTTTGCTTTTAAAGTCAAACCGGAAGATTTTACCAATATCATTACTTTCCGGGATTTTTGTGACTACGTGATATCCAGGGTAAATTCAAAAGAACCCGCATAATGTCTCGATGGGAGGGAAAATCCAGGGGAAACAAAACAGGTTACCAGATTTTTTTATGGGTTTTAAAACGGTTTGGTGTTCTCCCCGCCTATTTCCTTCTCCGGTTTGTTGTTCTTTATTATTTCTTATTTTCCTGGCGTTCTTCCCGTTCAATTTACTCTTTATACCATAAAAAGCTCGGGTATGGCCGGATAGCTTCCGTCTTTAAAGTTTACCGCAATTACTATTTACTGGGCCAGAGCATCATTGATAAAGTGGTAGTGATGTCGGGCATCAAAAATAAATTCACTTATAATTTTGACGGGGAAGAAAATTTGAGGGAAATTGTTTCCCGGCAAAAGGGTGCCGTGTTACTGAGTGCACATATCGGCAATTGGGATATTGCGGGTCACCTGTTCAAACGGTTGAATACCCGGATCCATATTGTAATATTTGACGGGGAAGAAGAACAAATAAAAAAATACCTTGCGGCTGTTACCGGGAAGAAAAGCGTAAATTTTATCGTTATAAAAAACGATCTTTCCCATATTTATCAAATAAGCGAGGCTTTAAAAAATAATGAGCTGGTGTGTATGCATGCCGATCGTTTCCTGGAGGGGAATAAAACGTTTTCGGCAAATTTCCTGGGCGAAAAAGCACGGTTCCCGATGGGTCCCTTTGTGCTTGCCGCCACATTTAAAGTACCGGTCTCATACGTGTTTGCTGTTAAAGAAAGTAATAGGCACTACCATTTTTTTGCAAGCAGCATAAAAAATTATGAGCAGGTTGAAAAAAATACCGTCATGCAGGAAATGCTTCTTGAATTTACCAGGGAAATGGAAATTAAAGTAAAACGCTACCCGGAACAATGGTTTAATTATTATAATTTTTGGAGTTAATCAAATTGAAAATGATACAAACAGGAGACAACATAATTTCTTTTATTCCGCAAAGAGCGCCATTTGTGATGGTTGATGAGATCATATATTCCGACGACACAACTACCCGTTCGAAACTCCTTGTAAGGGAAGATAATATTTTTGTTGAGTCAGGGGTTTTAAAAGAACCGGGGATGGTTGAAAGTATTGCCCAAACGGTTGCAGCCAGGGAAGGATATGTTTCCAAGCTGGAGAACAAGCCGGTACGATTGGGTTATATCGGCGCGGTTAGTAAACTGGTCATATCGGGTTTCCCCAGGGTAAATGAAGATATGATCGCTGAAATAAGAATTGATAAACAGTTTTTTAATGTAATTTTAGTTACAGGGAAAATATATTGTAATGAAATAATGATTGCACAATGCGAGATGAAAATATTTATTACGTCACCTAAATAAATACAGTATGAAACGCATTCTTAAAATTAACTGGCTTATTTTAATTTCAATTTTTTTCAGCAACATTCAATCAGCAACAGCCCAAACTTTAAAAGACATATTCACTTCATCAGAAACGCCGATACTTTATCTTGGGATCGACTACACGCAGGCCCGTTTGATAGGCGGCACGGATGGCACGGGAATACAAGTGAGAGATCTTTATCCTGCTATCAACAACGTTGTGGTCAACGAACCTAAAAAATATGATCTGCAGGGTGCTTTTCACAAGAGTTCAATAAATAACAGCCTTGGTATTGTAACAAAAAGAAATAAAGAAATAAATGGAGAGGATATTATATCTACCGAATCATCCGATTACAACAGGCTTAAAGAAGAAGATATCAATAAATTGGTAAAGGGGATCGATTTTGAGAAAAAGAAAGGGATCGGGCTGCTTTTTATAGTAGAAGCTATGAAAAAAGGAGAGAAAGGAGGCACTTCATCTATTTGGGTAACCTTTGTTGATATGGGTGCTAATAAAGTATTAATGACCGAACGCATGGATGGAATAACAGGCGGTGGTTTTGGGTTTAGAAATTTTTGGGCAAGCACTATCTTTAATGTGATCGAGACCATCGATAAGAAAAAATATAAGGAGTGGAAGAAACAATACGGGAACTGATCATGCATGCTGAATAAGAAATATCTTACCAAAGAAGAAGCCCTGCAAAAACTAAAGCACTACTGTGCTTACCAGGAACGCAGCCACAGTGAAGTAAAAGAAAAGCTATACAGCCTCGGTGTATGGAAGAAAGACCACGATGAGATTATTGCAAAACTTATCGAAGAAAATTATTTGAACGAAGAACGGTTTGCGATCGCTTTTGCCGGGGGCAAATTCCGGATAAAACAATGGGGCAGGGTGAAAATAAAATATGAACTGAAACAAAAACAGGTCAGCGATTATTCCATTAAAAAAGCACTGAAACAAATTGATGAAGAAGACTACATGAAAGTGCTGGGCAAATTGGCGAAAGAAAAGTATACTTCACTGAAAAGCGAACAATATTTAATAAGAAAGAAGAAGACGATGGATTACCTGTTGCAAAAGGGCTTTGAGTCAGAATTGATAAAAAAGATGGTAGAGGAGATAACACCGAAAACAAAATAGTGGCCAATTACCCGGCTGACTTTTCCAGTACTACATTTCTTTCCTCCAGGTATTTTATCACAAAATCAAAACAGGGTTTATTTTTTCCAACCAATTCAGGAGGAAACACTCCCTTCTCTTTGAACATTCCTTTGGCAATTAAATTAACGGCTGCTGTACAACTATAGCCGGTTGTTCTTGCCATCGAAGATGTTTTAGTGGCGGCATCGTACCGGTCAAACAAATTATACTCAACAGATCTTCCCTCTCCCTTTATGATCACTTTCAATACTGTGAACTCTTCATCTTCTGCACCAGGCTTCCATTCGTTTACGAGTATTTTCGAAGTAAAATCCAACGGGGAAATATCAACCTGGTTGATCCGCAATGGCGCTGTATCAAAAAATCCCGCTTGCTGTAAAGCAATTATTATATCAAGATGCCCGGGGTATCGTAACGTTTTTTCTTTCATATCCGGGATATGTTTCATTGAATAGATCAATGAACGCAACCCGTCTGTATTGAAAGCTTCCAGTTCTCCCACTTCGTCAAATTGTATCAATTCTCTTTCGCTCAATGCGGGTTTGGTAACGATCTTTCCATTCTCCATGATCCTTGCCGGCCTGATATATTCCTGTATTACATCCACCGGCGAAAAAGGAGCTTTATAATAAAAAGGGGGTTTTGGGTTCAATGGCAACCCGCCTACATAACATTCAAAGGATGTTATTTTCATTTCCTCGTTGTGCCGGCCAAGAATAAGATTACTGATCCCGGGAGCCACACCACAATCGGTAATAGCTGTTACCCCTTTTTGTTTGGCCAATTGATCTAATTGCAAAGCATCTTCAGGAAAAAAAGAAATGTCCACTACGTCCTTCCCGGTATTAATAACAGCTTCCAGCGCTTTATAGCCCATAAAACCGGGCACGGCGGTTACGACCATATCAAAAGAAGAGAACCAGTCTTTATATCCGCCGAATTGAGAAAGATCTGCACCGGCGATCTGTATCTCCGCATTCCTGCTTTTTAGTTCATTGAGGTTTTCCGCATCAAGATCAAATGAAGTAACGGTATGATCTTTCACCAGGTCCAGGGCGATGGCACAGCCAACCATTCCGGCTCCTAACACAGCGATCGTCATTTACATTTAATTTATCAGCAAATTTACCCCGGTTAAATAAGGAATAAGAAATAAAAAATGAGAAATAAGGAAGTGATAGAATCCAGGTACTTTCTAATTTTTTATTCCTTATTCTTTATTTCTTATTTCCTATGGCTCTTCTGCCTTTCAGAATGGTATAAAAGGACCGGCTGCGGATCTCATCGATGGTTAGCCCGGTTGCTGTAGCTTCTTCTTCAGTGATAGCGCCGCAGTTCATCGCTTTTAAAAAGAAATTTAATAAACCCTGCCCGGTTGCAGCATCATCAAAGATGTCGCCGGTGAGAGTAGAGATAGCGGCCCTGTCAACAAATGTTTTCAAACGATGTGTAGCATCGTCAATGCTGCTTAAAAAGAAATTATAGGTGGCGGCATATCGCATGGGTAATTGCGCCGGGTTCAGATCCCAGCCCTGGTAAAAACCGTTGATCAACGAATGCATGGAATGGTTATACCCGATCCTCCATGCATTGTGGACGGATCGCTGGTTTTCTTTTAATTGTTTTGCTGTTAATTTATCACCACGGTGCGGGGCAACGGGCATTACATTGGTAGCGCCGTCGGATAAAAAAATTCCTGTGCCGCCCAGCGCAACTTTTGTCATGTGATGTGCAAAATCACAAACCGGGTGAGCCATCGTTTGGTATTTCGCCGTGATGCCGCAGGAAGCGGTATAATCATAAGTCCCGAAATGTGCAGCTATCAACCTGCCTTCTCCTGCTCTTACAATTTTCATCAATGGATTTCTTCCTTCATCATCCATGATGATCTGTGTAGCTTCCACCATGGTTTCCATTTTCAAGGAGCCGGGAGTCATTTTATTTTTCTTTTCAATGATCTCCAGCAAACGGACCATGGTGATCACCTGTTCGGGGATCGTCACTTTCGGCAGCATCACAATAAAATTGTCCGGAAGTTTACCGGCAGTTTTTTCTAAAAGAGTTGTCAGGAAAATATCCAGCGTTCTTACACCCCGGTTTTTCAGATCTTCTGTAAAAGGTTTAATTCTTATCCCGATAAAAGGAGAGATCGTTTTATTTTTCATTCCTTCGGCCAACTCATTAGCAGCCTGTACGGCGGTTGCATCTTCTTCCTCATCGGGCCGGTTGCCAAAACCATCTTCAAAGTCGATCCTGAAATCTTCAACAGCTTCTGTCTTTAATTTTTCAATGATCTTATTATAAATGGTGTAAGCAAGCCAGGCAGGATGTTGTTTTCTTTCAACTGCATCCATTTTGTCCAACTTCCTGGTCAGCTTTTCAATTTTCTTTTCATCATCCGGCAGGTCTTCATGACCATCAAACCGCAATACACGGGACAGGGTAACAAAATCGGGCGAATAGATCAGCAGGTTTTTCAAAGCAATATCACCCATCTTCACACAGGTATCTGCTTTGAATAAATTGGCACCGCCATAAACGGTATGCACCGCCTGCCTGTCCGGTTTATCACCGGGATAGATTTGTTGAAATTTAAGATTGGCTGTTCTTAATGAATTCAGCAGTATCTCTTTTTCAATGTCGGCAATAGAAAAGTTCATAGCATTTTGTTTTTAGTAACACGAAGAACACAAAGTAAACACAAAGAGCACTAAGGGTTTTATTTATCTGGAAGATTCTCATAGCCATTTAAAACTCTTTTGATCCCATTCTTTAATAATACTGTTTTAAAATTTAATATTAGTCCATGTCTTAATTTTAAGAACCTTAGATAAGTAAGCAACTGTGCAATATGAATATCTGCGATTGCCTCAATGTTTTTTGTGTCAACAATTATTTTTCTTTCTACCACGAGGTCAGCCCTATAGCCGCATTCCATTTTGATTTCTTCAAACACTACCGGAACTGCTTTTTCGGTTTCCACAAACAAATTCCTTTGTCTCAGGCGATGAGCAAGACAGGCTTGATAGACACTTTCTAACATCCCCGGACCAATTGTTTTATGAATATAAAAAGCCTCATCGAGAATAATTTTGATTACCGCTTCTTCATCCATTGTCTGAAAATTTAAAACATTGTGTTCTTCGTGAATCTTTGTGTCCTTTGTGTTCCTTTTTCTAAAGATTAAGAACCCCTGTACGTGTTGTAACCATGCGGGCTGATCAGCAACGGGATATGGTAATGTTCCTTTGAGGCGATCGTAAAAATAATTTCTACGAAAGGAAAGAAACTTTGAATGCCCTGCTTATCAAAATACTCCCCGGTTTCAAACCGCAGTTTATAAATACCGGGAGCAAGCAACGCATCTTTTTTCAGCAGGTCCGAAACACGACCATCGCTATTGGTCGTTCCGATACTTATTTCTTTCCACTCTTCATTATGCTGTTGAAATAAACTTACCCGGACACCCGCCGCCGGTTTTCCCTTTGTAGTATCTAATATATGTGTAGTTAGCTGGCTCATAGCCTCACCCCCAGCCCCTCTCCATCCCGATAACTATCGAGAGAGAGGGGAGCAGGGTTAAAAATTTAGGTTAATAAAAAATATATTTTGATGCCTTGTCATTCTAATAATTTTTCGATCCTTAGTTTGGTTATTTTGTTTTGTTCGTCTGCTGCGATCAGTATTTCTTCTTCCGGTTTGTTTTCTAATCTTGATCGTAACAGCATCAACATTTCTTCGGCTGATCTTCCGGTGGCACAGACGATAAAGATATAACCGAATTTCTCCTCGTACAAACGATTGCCTTCGGCCAATGCTTCAATGGTTTCTTTTGAAGCAACATTCACAGCACTTTGCTCGCCGGCTGCCCACCCGATAGCTATCGGGTGGGCTGTGGAAGCAAACTTCTTTGCCAGCGACTCCACATCACCGATTTTTGGATGATGACTAAAAGCTTCTTTCCAGTCATCCTCGCTGCACTTATTCCACTCTTCTTCGGCATCCTCCAGCAATTCGATCATATCATCAGCAGGAATAAAGGGCAACATTCTTTTTACCCAGGCCGACGAACCGCAACATTTTGTCAACTCTTCAATGAGTTGTTGTTTGGGCAATATATTGAATTCATGTAATGTCATTTTATAAACGCTGTGGACTACCAGCTAATGGCTAACAGCTAAAAGCTAACGGCTTACCTTTCCCCATAACCTCAACCGGCTCACTCCGCCATCGGGAAAGATATTCAATCTTATATGTGTGAACGGACCTTTATTTTTTATTTCATCTTCAAAAAAATGTTCATGGTCAGCGCTGAGTTTTGATTTTGGTAGAATAGTCGTCCACCCGATAGCTATCGGGTCAATAGCAGCACTATCCAGTTTGTTCTCATCTTTATAAGCAATATCACATCCTTCAATGGAACAGGTATCCGGGTAATTCCCTTTGAAATGACAGGTGTCCACCAATATTTTTTCAATAGTGCCTTTATGAGCCAGCCGGACTATCACCCAATCCCTGTTATTGGGGGTCCTGTTACGTTTGGTTTCCCATCCATCACCCATATTGACTCCCCGGCCCGGCATAATGAGATTATCCATATGAGAGAAGAACATGTCATTACACAAAACAGATTTGGCGCCATTGGTTGCTGCTGCCAGGTCAAGGATCTCGCCGGCATCAACCTTGTTCCAGTCTTTAAACACTTCGCCATATACTTTTAATCTTGCCACGCCGCCATCGGGATAAATGTTCAATCGCAGATGCGTATAAATATTGTTATCGGTTATTTCGTAAAAATTTTGAGAGCCGGGCTGCAATGGAGATTTAGGAAGGATCTCTTTCCATTCTATTTTTTCCCAATCAATATTATCATAATCTGAAAAAGAAATATTGCAGGCATCAACAGAAGCAAAAGGCGGATGGTTGCCGAGGAAATGATTGGTATCTATATCCACGCCGTGAATTTTTCCGGAAGTGGCCAGCTGAAGAATGCACCAATCATGCCCGGGAGTTCTTTTTCGTCTCGACTCCCATCCATCCATCCACTTGCCACGATCGGTATATTTATCGGCAATAAAAATTCCCCGTCCCGGTTTTATCAGGTTGTACTTTTCTGCAAAAAAATCATCGCTGCATAATAATGCTTCACCGCCAAGCTTTTCTGCTGCAAGGTCAGTAAGGTTGGTAAAAGCTGGTGCCGTTGTGTTACTCATGATATAAAACGTTTCCTTTATTCAAATGTAAAAACTTTCCCCGTCCGGTCAAGCCATCCGGGCAAGCTCCATCAAAAACTTTTTCTCCGCCTAACCATGTTTGCTCCACTACGCCATATAGTTCTTCATTAAGGTAAGGGGTTATTTTGTGTTTATGAAGGATCATGTCTTTGGTAACCGTAAATGATCTCTCCGGATCCCAAACCACCAGGTCAGCATCATAGCCCTTCGCTATTTTGCCTTTTGTTTTTAACTGCGGCAATAAAGCCGGCTTTTCACATAACCATTTCGCAATATCCTGTAAACGGCAACCATGTTTTTTAGCAGCTGTCCATAATACAGGCAAGGCAAATTGTATGGAAGAAATGCCGCCCCATGCTTTCATAAAATCACCAGAGTCCAGTTCTTTCATTGAGGGTGGCGCCGGTGAATGATCGGTTGCCACATAATCTATGATACCATCTTCCAGGGCCTGCCATAATTTTTCGTTGTTTGCTTTCTCTCTTATGGGTGGAGCACATTTAAATTCTGTTTGCCCGTCTTTTATTTGTTCTGCTGAAAAATATAAATAATGCTGGCAGGTTTCCACTGTTAATGGCAAACCCTGCCTACCGGCAGGCAGGCCTTTTTGTTTGGCTTTTACAATTTGTTCTATCGAATCAGCGGAAGACAAATGAACAATATGAGTGCGGCAGTTGAATTCTTCACACAAACGTATCATCAATGCGATCGCATCGTTTTCCCATTTCTTTGGTCTTGAGGCGAGATAATTACTATACAGCCGATGCTGGTTGCTGGTTACTGGTTGCTGGTCGTTAGACAGTTCACAGTGTACTAAAAGAGGGAGACCATGTTTGGCAATGATCGGCATTGCTTTCCTGAGATCATCTTCTGTTACATTCAGAAATTCTTCTATGCCTGAATGAGTAAGGAATGCTTTAAAGCCCAATATCCCTTTTTCAATCAATGGCTCTATATCTTTTTCATTTCCCGGAACCACCCCGCCCCAAAAACCGCAATTAGTATGGAGTTTCCCTTTGGTAGCTTTTATCTTTTCATCAAATGCCTTCACTGTTGTTGTTACCGGTGAAGCATTCAATGGCATTTCCACCAAGGAAGTAATACCTCCTGCAATGGCCGCCCTGGTGCCCGTATCAAAACCTTCCCAATCCGTTCTGCCGGGCTCATTGATATGAACATGCGGATCAACGATACCCGGCATCAAAACAAGGTTGCCAAGATCCGTTACAGGAAAATCTCCTTCCGGTAATTCATTCACAACATCTGTGATCTTTCCCTTCTTTATCAATACCGCTGCCTTCCTGATACCGTCTGGGGTAATGGTACGGTTACTTATAATGGCAGTATCGATCATGATAATTAAGCTTAAAAAGAGGAGCACAAAGTACACAATGCAACACGAAGAACACAACGTTGTGCCCTTCGTGACAAACTTTGTGTTCGTTGTGCCTGCCTGCCGGTAGGCAGGTTCCTTAATTCTTAAAATTAATGAAAACTATTTTCTATTTTGAGGGTTGGTTTCACGCAGCGAACGCAATGAACCGCAGGGAACACAGCGAATATATTGCTGCAACTTTGCGCCGTTGCCCCGCTGCGACCGTTGCGAGAAAATGGCAACTATACTACTCATACTATCCACCGGCATCCTTGTCATGCTCGTCATCATGACGTACCGGGTGCATACCATCATCAAAAAGAATGCGGAGGATGAAGAAAAACTGGAAAGGGCCCATAGCATACAGAACCGGGTCTATGCCGCGATCATCTTCATCATCATTACCATTATCGCCAGTATTTATTTTATGGTCAAAGGCACCGTGTATGAAGGGCATTTGATGGAATGGCTGAATATTGTTGTAAGGGTGATGCACTTCACGTTCGGCATTGCATGGATCGGGGCGTCTTTTTATTTTGTGTTCTTAGAAAATGCACTCAACAGGACACAGAATGTAAGGGATGAACTGGCTGGTAATCTCTGGGCCATACACGGCGGCGGATTTTATTATTTGGAAAAGTATAAAGTTGCGCCCCAAACAATTCCCAAACACCTGCACTGGTTCAAGTATGAAGCTTACTTTACCTGGGTATCCGGGTTTGCATTGCTGTTCATCATTTATTATTTCAATTCATCGGCGATGCTGATCGATAAGAATGTGATGAAGCTAACGGCAGCACAGGCTATTAGTATCGGCATCGGTTCATTTATTGTTGGGTGGCTGATCTATGATCTTCTCTGTAAATCGGCGCTTCGCAAAAAACCATTGTTGTTTGCAGTCGCCGGTATCATCATCTTAACAGGCTTTGCTTATTTCTATAGTCATGTATTCAGCGGTCGTGCTGCTTTTATACATTTTGGTGCGATGATCGGCAGTATCATGGTAGCCAATGTATTCTTTGTCATCATCCCTTCGCAGAAAGCGATGGTGAAAGCAGCGAAGAAGGGACAATTGCCCGATCCGCAAAAAGGGAAGAACGCTTTATTCCGTTCCATACACAACAATTATTTTACGCTACCTGTATTGTTTGTGATGCTGAGCAATCATTTCCCCAGCACATTTGGCAACAAATACCAGTGGATCGTTTTAGCGGCCATTAGTCTCGGCGCAGCGGGTATCAAACACTGGTTGAATGTAAGAGAACAGGGAAGACTGAGTGTATGGATATTGCCTGTATCGGTTGTTATATTATTGGCGGTGGCTTATATAACAGCGCCGCAACCATCTACTACCAAATGTTTAACAATAAGTTTTGCGGAGGTCAACGCTATCGTCCAGGAACGTTGCATCAGTTGTCATTCATCCAAACCAACAGATAATGTGTACACAGCGCCCCCCAATGGAGTAAAGTATGATACGCCCATGGAAATAATTGCAAAGAAAGAACTGATCATGCAACGTGTTGTTGTTACCAAAACAATGCCCCAGAATAACAAGACCAATATGACATTGGAGGAAAGGGAGATAATACGATGCTGGATCGAACAGGGGGCAAATCTTAAATAAGAAATAAGAAACAGAGAAATAAGGAATGAGGAAGTGTGAAAACTCCGAAAGGATGAGGGCCAGGAGGTGTTTTTTGCAGTTTTAGCTTTTCTTGTTGCGATATATTTACTGCGGTCATTTCGCCCAATTTTTTGCCCAATAAGACCCAAAAAATCCCCCGGCAAAATATTAAACATAAAAAATTATAACAGGCACTGTCCCGGGCATTGTGTTTGTTATTTATATCCTGTCAATTAATTTATAGAATAAAAATTAGATCTATGAAAAAGATGATAATTGTTTTCGTAGTAGCGATGGGGCTTTCGGTCATAAAGGCCGACGCACAGTATGTGAGGATCAGGCCGAGTTTTAATTTCGGGATATCCATTGGACCTCGTCCTTACGATGACGCTATTTGGATCGAACCCGAGTGGCGTTGGCAAAATGGCGTATATGTTCAGATCCCCGGTCATTGGGAAAGAACCCGCAAACATTCAAGGTGGGTACAAGGCAGGTGGGTCTATACCCGCAGAGGATATCGCTGGCAAGAAGGCCGTTGGAGATATTGAGAATAAAGAATAAAAAATAAGGAATAAGGAATGAGAAAGTACGGAAACCCCGTTGAAACAAACGGGTACTATACTTCCTGATTTCTTATTCCTTATTTCTAATTTCTTATTTTTAATGTATCACCATATTGAATCTCTTCACTTGTTCTTTTACGGTTTGTTCAATAGCTGATTCAAGCGTTGCGCCATTGTTATTGTTTGCCGCTTTTGCTCTTTCAGCAGCGATATATTTACTGCGGTTGGAATTCAGGGTCTGTATCTCTTGCTGTACGGCAAACCTTTCCGTAGCTTTTTGCTTTACGATCTGCTGTAATTGTTCCGTGGTTTTATTCTTTAAACTGTCAGGCAATGTTTTTTTGTCCAGCTTTTTAAAATAAGAGCTGTCTGCTTTGCTGGCATCTACCATATCCCAGGATGCATTATTATATACATTGCTCATGGCTTTGGCGCTGGCTCTTTTCGCTTGCGCACTATAGCCAAGAGACATATTGGCCTGGTCCATTTGCACTTGCCTTCCCTTATTCCAATCACCATTTTCACCATAACCGATATAAGTATCATTAAGTTTTTCATTCAGTACGATCAATGTGGTATCATAGGGTGTGGGTATCTCGATCTCTTTTGCATCCTGGTTGATGTTGGTGAAACTTCCGTTGCCGCATTCACCGGCAAGGTTCCAATGTTCTTTGATGCCCTGCATCCGGTCGCCACAATAAATAGTGTTGACGATCACTCCTTTTTGTTTGGCGTTGCTGCAGGCCGAAGTATATAAAACAGTTCCCTGCAGGAAATCTTCATTGCCGGCAATAAAGATCACTTTATAATTATCGGGCGCAGCATCCCATTTCAGTTCATCGATAGAAGTAAAGATCACCTGCCCGCAGTATTCATCACCGCCGTTGGTATTCAGGCCGAATAATATTTTGGAAACGCTGTCGAGGTCCTGTGTAAAGGAGCTTAGTTGTTTTACATATCCTTTGGTAACATCATTACTGCTGCGGCCATACTCATACAGGGCTACTTCCACCTGCGGGTTGGTCTGGTCCGCACACTGTGCCCGCCCAAGGGTGGTCACCATGTTCCAGAGCTGGGCCTTGGCCTGTTCGATGAGGCCGTCCATGCTGTTGCTTACATCAAGGAGGATGGCGGCCTGGATCTTCCTGGTTGCTGGATTCTGGTTACTGGATTCTGGTTTCCGGATGCTGGTTGCTGGTTTTGAAAAACTAAAGATGGTGAGTGCAGCCACAGCAATACTGGCAGAAAAGAATAGTTTCATGATGATAGTTTGAGGAAAGATGCTGAATCGGGATGATTTTCACAAGGCTGGGGACGGATTTTGGAAAGAGTTTAACGCAGGCTGAGCGAAAATGGTTAATACAAACCACTAAGACACCAAGGCACAAAGAGTTCACCAAGTTTACTTTGTGTTACTTCGTGACTTTGTGCCTTTGTGGTTCAAATTCAAACCCGATAGCTATCGGGTGAGCCACTAACTACCTGGCAACCACTTTCCCATCCTTCATCACAAAACTTACTTTCTCCAGTAGTTTGATATCCTGCAGCGGGTCACCATCTACTGCAATGATATCCGCCATGGCGCCTTTACTTATTTCACCAAGCACTCCTGTTTTATTTAATAGTTCTGCAGCAACGGTTGTAGCAGATTTGATCGCCTGCATCGGTGTCATTCCCCATTGCACATAAAAAGAGAACTCACGGGCCTGCGGTACTTTTTGCCAGTCAAAACCACCGACATCAGTACCGAATGCGATCTTCACTCCTTTCTGCAATGCTTTTTTAAAAACAGCCGGCAATGTTCTCAGCATTTGTGCATTGATAGGGTTACCGGCCCTTGCTCTTCCTTCGGCTACATAATCGATCACCGTTGCAGTTGGACACCAGTATGCATTTTTCTTTATCATCAGGTCCATGCATTCATCATCCATGGCAAAACCATGTTCAATGGTCCTTGCCCCGGCATTGAGCGAATAAATAATTCCATCACGGGTTACTGCATGTGAGGCGAGAAATTTTCCTGACCTGATTGTTTCATCTGCGATGGCATCAATTTCTTCCTTGGTAAAATTGGGGCGGCTGCGGTAACTGCTATCGGGCAAACGGTAATAACTGCGGTCGGCATAAATTTTTATCCAGTCGGCTCCATAACTGATCTGTTCACGAACGGCTCTTCTTGCTTCATCGGCGCCGGTAATTTCCTGTATGCCCTTGGGCATGTGCAACTCCCAGCTATATTCACTGTTACCGATCGCATAATGTCCTGTCGTATTGATCGCTCTTGTAGAAACAAACATCCTCGGCCCGGGTATCACATTGTTATTGATCGCTTTTTTCAGATCCACATCGGCATACATGGCGCCTTCGGTCTCCAGGTCACGGATGGTAGTGAATCCATTCATGAGTGCGATCTTACAAGCCACGCTGGCACGCAATGTCCTGTACGGGATACTTTCTTTCAGCAACTGTTCATTATAATCTTCCGAAGTGATATCTCCCTGCAGCAGCACATGGGTGTGACAATCTATCAAACCCGGCAACACGGTCTTATTATTCAGATCAATTATAGTTGCATTGCGGGGAATGGCTGATTGGTCCACAATATCTTTTATCATATTGCCTTCAATAAGGATGGCTTTATTCAGCAGCGGCTGATCATTTTTTCCATCGATCAGTTTACCGCATTTGATGGCAGTGAGCTGGGCATTGACAAAACAACTGCAAAGGAGAAAGCCTGCTACTAATAATTTTCTCATACAACCGAGTTTAGGAAAAAAAGGTACGATAAAAATTCAACACAGAGATACAGAGGGATTGAGTTACACAGAGAGAGTAAAATTGTTAATCAAAACTCTGTGTAGCTCTGTTTCTCTGTATCTCTGTGTTGAAAAATATTTAATAAAACTAAATCACCCCCACACTCCTCTCCACAAAAGCAGTCAGGTCGGCGCCTTTCAATAATCCCTGTGCCAGCATAGCCAGATCAAAAGCCTGTTTCGCCATCAGGGTTTGCTGTGCTTCATCAGCGCTTAATATTTTATCGATGATCTTATGATTGGCATTCACGGTCACTTTATAATTATCCGGCATGGCGCCATAAAAATTCATGCCACCACCCAGCTTGCTCATGTCTTTCATCCTCCGCATCCATTCTTCCATGGTAATGGTAACCGGCATGGCATCGGCCTGCTGACTTTCCACTTCTACTTTCATAGCAGGGTTATTAATGGCTTTATCAAATATTGTTTTCAGTTTGTTGATCTCATCTTCCGTCAGTTCATGTTTCGCCGCATCTTCTTTCACGATCAGTTTATCGATCACATCGGCATCCACTCTTTTCAAAGAGATTTTTTCCAGTTTCATTTCAAGCTGGTGGATGAAATGCGTATCAATCGGTGAATTCATCAGCAGTACATCATATCCTTTCTTCATGGCCGCCTGCACATAACTGTCCTGTCCTTCGGGGTCGGCTGTGTAGAGATACACCGTCTGTCCTTCCTTGTCTGTTTGAAAATCTTTTACTTTGATATTATATTCTTCCAGTGTATATTTTTCATTGGCGGTATTACCCAGCAATAAAAACTCTTTCGCCTTCTCATAGAATTTCTCATCGGAGATGGCGCCGTATTTTACAAAAAGACCGATGTCGTTCCATTTCTCTTCATATCCCTTCCGGTCTTTCCTGAACAACTCGCTCAGTTTGTCCGCCACTTTGCGGGAAATATAACCGTTGATCTTTTTTACATTGCTGTCGGCCTGCAAAAAAGAACGGCTTACATTCAGCGGGATATCCGGTGAATCGATCACCCCGTGCAGCAGCATCAGGAATTCGGGTACGATATCTTTTACTTCATCCGTGATAAATACCTGGCGGCTGAAGAGTTTGATCTTGTTCTTTTGGACCTCAAAATCATTTTTCAGTTTGGGGAAGTAGAGCACACCGGTGAGGGTGAACGGGTAGTCCACATTCAGGTGGATCCAGAACAGCGGCTCTTCGGAGAAAGGATAGAGCTCCCGGTAAAAATCGAGGTAGTCCTCATCTTTTAATTCAGCAGGCGCCCTGGTCCAGATGGGAACTGTGTTGTTGATGATATTATCAACTTCCACCGATTTATATTTCGGCTTACCGTCTTTATCCTCACCATCCGGTTCGGATTCTGTTTTGGTACCAAACTGCACCGGCACGGGCAGGAACTTTGCATACTTATTTAAGATCTCGCTGATGCGGCGCTCCTGCAAAAACTCTTCTGACTCTGCATTGATGTAAAGGATGATATCCGTACCTCTTTCGGTCCGGCTGCCTTCGCTGATCTCAAAACTTGTGCTGCCATCGCATTCCCAGCGCACAGGTTCGGCGCCTTCCTGGTAAGACAGGGTCTGTATCTCCACTTTATCCGCCACCATAAAGGCCGAATAGAAACCCAGCCCGAAGCGGCCGATGATCTCGTTGGCGTCTTTTGCCTCTTTGAATTTTTCCAGGAACTCCGTAGCCCCGGAGAAAGCTACCTGGTTGATGTATTTTTTTATCTCTTCGGCCGTCATCCCGATACCGCTGTCGGAAATGGTAATGGTCTTTGCTGTTGGATCCACCGCCACGTTTACCCGCAGATCTCCGAGGTCTTTGCTGTAATGCCCCAGTGCCGCCAGTCTTTTTATTTTCTGCGTGGCATCCATTGCATTGCTGAGTTGTTCCCGCAAAAAGATCTCGTTATCGGAATACAGAAATTTTTTAATGATGGGAAAAATGTTCTCGGTGTTCACGGAAATGGTTCCTTTCTCCTGTATCATGTCGTGTATTATTTTTTAGGATGGCAAAGATACGCAAGGACTGGCTGGGAAGAGGACAGATTTGGTGCCCGGCTGTGTTACTACTATCATCGTCTGTTGCGTCGCACACTTCAGGGTTCTGTTCGCTACTCAGCATTTGCGAAGTTTCCCTTTTCTTTTTAAGTACCTTATAATATGAGCTGTTGCTGAAATGAAAACACCAACAACTGCGTGAACGGTTTTTGGCTTTAGTTTCAAACTAAGGCCAAGGGGTTTGTAAGGGGACAATAAATCAATACTGCTATACAATTTTTTTCAATAGTTTATTGAGTGTCTTCATTCTTTGATTCTCTGTCTTTAAGTCACACTCCCAAATTTCTATTACACGCCACCCCATTTTCTTCAATTGCTTATTTTTTTCTTGATCTCTTTTTTTATTGTTTGTAAGTTTCTCAGTCCAGAAAGCTTTATTTGAGGCAGGTATTCTTCCTGCTGAACATGTGTGAAGATGCCAAAAGCAGCCGTGAATAAAAATGACAAATTTGTATTTAGGCAATGCGATATCCGGAGAACCAGGAAGTGCTTTATAGTTTTTCCGAAATCTAAATCCTTTGCTAAAAAGAAATTTTCGTACCAATATTTCATATGGAGTATCTGCCCTTGCTACTTTGGACATGACCCGGCTTCTTTTCTTCTTTGTAAATATATCCGTCATCCAATATCCTCTTAACTATAATATCATTTTGCTGACAATAACGTTTTTATTCTTCCTTTAATGTTTTCATGAACTGATGACAATTTCTGTTTTGCCAGATCAGTAAGAAGTGATGTATGCGCCATAGCGTCCCTCATTGGTTTATACTCATCTGCATCTCGAGATAAGTTTGCCGCCCCTAATGGATTCCCTTTGTCTTTCATATCGGCCAGATATGCTAGATAATCCATATCCAAATAAGCCAAATCATTCACATTCTTTCTAATAGGAATACTAATATTTCCCTTGTTTTTGCTATCTGTTTCAACACGTTTCCATTTTTCAATTTCCTTTTTGGCAGGGTCAGAAAGCGGAATCTTTTTTTCCTTGATATAATTGCGTATCAAATTTTCTGAAATGAAACACTCTGCATATGAACTAAAATTAAACTGAGCATCGCTGCCTAAAGCATCAACCCATTGATCGACTTTCTGTTTATTCTTTTGACCTTTTGGAAGAGTATATTCATTAGAAACAACATCAAACAATTCTTTTGATTTTCTTTCTTTTGGAGCAATGCGCATGTTTTCCGAATCACCAGGCTTTCTATACTTTATCCTCCATTTATCCCAATCATCAATAATTGTTCTAAGGACATTTTCTTTTATACGATCTAGAAACCCGCGATACTTGGAATCATCAGCAATAACACCTTCTCTAGAGCTTGTGAACCTGTCTTGTTTATCATCCAGAGTATTAAAATGGATTTGACCATATAAATAATCTTCGACTATCCTTGCGGTAGGAATATGACGGAGGATATTTCTTTCCCTAAGTCTTCCATTAACGAAAAGGTCAACGCTTACTCGTTCTTCAATATTCATTATATTAAGGTCTCTAGGCACTTCGACAGAGGCTATAAATCCTTTCATTAACCCTTTTATATTAAGATGTTTTGACTCTTTAACATCCTTAAGCATTTCACTAATAAAAGGATCTTTTAATTCATTGATTGTCCATAAAAATTCAGTTTTCTCTGCAAGAGCCTTTAAATCTTCATACGTGATTCTATAGTCATCTATGAATACATTGAATGAGCTATCTATAAGAGAAAATCGAAAATATAATGCAATGATTTTTTTCAAATTCCTCACGCTTTTCTTAATCCCTCCTTTTATTCCATCGAAACGAATAATTGTTCCATTATCATGTCCTTCAATATATTTTTCAAACGCTTTTTCGTTCCAGTCTTTTAATGGATACTGCTGGGGTTTTAAATCCTTTGTAATAGCTCTGTCCAAGCCAGAGTTATCAATAGTTCCACCTACATAATTTTTGGACTGTTTTTTTGAAATAATAGTAATCTTATCTGCGCAAGATAAAAGTGCCAATTTCCCAATTCCTTTTCTTCCTATAAAAGGTCTTCCATCGGGAGATTTAGATTTTCCATTATTTCGTTTAGAGTAGCCAATTTTCAGGAATTTGTTTTGAAAATCCGAATTTGTCATTCCAATTCCATCATCTTTTATCACAAAGGAATTGTTCTTTTTGTCCACATAAATCCAAACGTTTTTAGCGTCTGCATCCCAAGAGTTGGAAATAGCTTCCCCCAATACAGTTACAAAACTTCGATATAAATTTCTTCCTAAATGATTTAAAACGCTCAGAGAAATTTCGAAAGTGAACTTCTTTTTGGAATGGTGGGATTGAAGTGGCATAAGAAAGGTTTTATGTAAATCTGAAAATACAATAGAAGATATCAAAAATCAGTAACCAATAGATTTCAAATGTTTCTTTATACTCTTCGCAATCACCCTACCCAATAAAACCGGTACAGCATTTCCGATATGAGTTTCAAGTTTTCGAAGGCTAAATTTTTCTGTAGGATTTATAAGATCATAGGCTATTGGAAAACTCTGCAATATCGCAGCCTCTCTCAATGAAATTCCTCTATTTTGAATCGGATGTCCATATCGACCATTCCCATAACCAGTGCATTGTGTTGTAAGTGTCGGGGCAACTTCATTTCTTTTCATTCTACCATACACACTTCGAAAGGATTTTCCTGTTTCCTTTTTATGACATTTCAAAATCAATTCTTTATCCCAGTTTTTCCATCCTCCGCCTTCTGGTGTTGCTAAAATTCTTTTTAGATTAAGATCCGAAAGACCCCTAGATCGGTGTAATTCATCTTTATTAGAAACTTCACCAGCTTCTATCGAAGGTAAATGGGAAATCGCATCCCATACCGTAACATGATCTTCTTGCTTATGAGTTTCATTAATCAATTCGATTTTTCCTAAACGAGAAGCCAATAAAATAAGTCGATTTCTTCTTTGAGGCACTCCATAATCTGCCGCATTCACTACACGTTGATAAATATCATATCCTTCGCTTAACAAGATTTCACAAAAGTCAGTGAAGACATTACCATTGTCATAGTCCAATAGTCGTGGTACATTTTCCATTGAGATAACATCAGGCCGGACATCTTTAATAATCCTTCCAAAGGAATAAAGAAGTTTCCACTTGTCATTGTCCTTGTATTTATGGGAAAGCGGAGAAAATGCTTGGCAAGGAGCACATCCAACTAAAATCCGAGGTGCATTTGGAGGGAATAGTGATGAAATAAATTTCGAAGATGTTCGAGTCAAGTTTTTATGATAGAACGGTGCGTTATTATTTTTTTCATAAGCGTACTTACAGGATAGATCAAAATCAACGCCAGCAATCAAATCGAACTTTTCAAGAACGAATCCATGACTTAAACCTCCGACACCGCAAAAAAGATCGATAACTGGATATAGGTTGGGCATGGCGTGATTGTAAGTGATTGATAAGCAAACACTTAAGAATTTGACATTATTTAAAATTATACAAAAAAAAGTTGGATAAAAAAACAAGAGTAAAACCAAATAGTAAACATGCTCCTTTTTTCTTTTTTGACAGCACCTTCTATTCTTGACTATTTTAAAGAATTAAAAATATTCCATCTATAATCGAGTGCATTAAGGTCTGGTTTGTTGCCATCAATTCTATCTACAATTTTCATCCCCTTCAGACTATCATATTCTGTATTGAGTAAAACTTTATCAGTGGCAACTTTCAGAGTTTTTGGATTAATTCCAATAAGATTTGAATCGAACAAATCGTGAATATCTGCTCGAAATAAAAAAGCGTTCGTCGTAGCATTGACCCCAGAATGTGAATGAGGGATTATATGGCAAGCGTGTAATAACTCTTTAATATGAAATTGAGTAAGGCAACATTTTCCTTGGTACAAGTAAAACAAATTTTCCCTCAGTTTATTCTGCCCTCTTCTTATTCTCAAAATTCGAGTTATAATTTGAAAATCTAAGTCGTCTTTCGCCTCGTCAATTTTTTTAGTGCTCTTGATTATATTGCCCGAGTTGTCAAAAACGACTATATGTTTAAGATCATTATCCCAATCCAACATTGGCAATAGCCATACTATAGCCGCTTCAATAAGAACAATGCCATATAAATCTCGCCGTGTAAGAACATCTTGATTATTATTTATTCGTGAAATTGCTTTTTCAAATATTTGATACGTTAGGTCCTGTTCTGTTCGGCTTTCTACACTCAATCTTTTTATCCTAACAAAATCTTTAGTGACTTTAATAATTTGATATTTATGAAATTGGCGAGGAGAAACATAAATTTCCTGAGAATCATATAGCTCATTTGCGTTTCTCAATAGTATTTGCCACGCCTCTTTGGTGTTAATTAGGCTCAATCTTTCAAAAGTCCAGACAATCTTAACTGGGGAAATATCTTCAAATGATTTTAATCTTCCTTGGCCCTGAAAAGTAAAAGGTTGTTTATCATCAATTCTTGTGAATACATATACATTACCCTCTCGATTGATCATCTTTTTTATCAATGGTTGATTTATATGAGATGATGTTCTTCCATACCAAATAAAATTTGAACCTTCCCAATGATTGTCATAATCATGACCAGTTCTTCCTGGAACTCCTACATTGGCAAATATGTAAATGTCACCAAGATATTCTCTATATCCAGTATCCCATGCTCCTCTTTGCCTTTCCACAGGAACTTTTAGGATTTGATAAATATCGTTTTTTGAATACTGCTCGTTTACCTTAAACATATTTTTATTTTTAATAATTAAGACATGCATTTTCTGAATTCTATAAGTGTTTTGTATTTCCGCCGGATGCGGCTCATGTTGTAGCTTCTTGTCTTTTTGTCATGCACATCCGCCATCTTCCAAAGTTAGTTCAACCTTTAAAACGGTACGCAAAATTGAATATGGCTGTGTTTCAACTCTGTGAGCAAATTTTATCAGCATCAAAATCGGTCACAAAATTGTGAGCGCAAAAAACAATGAAAAAGTGTGATCGGTAAAGCGCAACGTTCACGCCAGGATGGCATAAAATAGTTCATAGTTCATGGATCATAGCCATGAACTATGATCCATGAACCGATATTCATCTTTCTAAATTCCTCAACTTTGCGGTATGAGATACAAGTGGCTTCTTTTATTTTTATTGGCGGATGGTGTAGCAACCGCCCAGCCGCCACTTATCCATGCCCATAACGATTTTCAAAGACCGGAGCCACTGACCAATGCATTGCGCAACCGGGCTTTTTCTATTGAGGCCGATGTATTCCTGGTCAATGATACGCTCCGGGTTGCGCATAATGAGAATGCACTGGACAAAGCACCAACACTATGGGAGCTCTACCTGCAACCCATCATTAATTTATTTGATGCCAACCATGGCCGCATCAGCCCCGATACCGCTTATGCACCCGTACTGATGATCGATATTAAAAAAAGCAGCCGGGCCGTGCTGGCCAACCTGGTACAACAACTATCTGCATACCCATCGGTATTTGACCGTATCGTAAATCCCCATGCCATTCAAATTGTGATCAGCGGCGACAGGCCTCCCCGCAAAAACACAGAAGAGAATAAGGATGGAGAATTATCATGGACCCTCTATCCCCGCTATATTTTTTTTGACGGCCGTCCCAATGAAACCTATGACAAGGCCACGCTGCAACGGGTGGCATTTATCAGCGATTCCTGGTTTAATTATGTTGTCCCTTCTGACAGTATAGATATCCATATCCAGCAGCTGGTTCAGCGGGTACATAGCATGGGAAAAATGTTAAGGCTATGGGCAACAGCCGACAGCCCGAATTCCTGGGAGCATTTACAAAAACAGGGAGTGGATATCATCAACACGGATAAAGTAGCAGAATGCAGGAATTATTTTCTTAAGAAGAAGGAGTGAAACGGCAGCTCATGGATCATTCTCATTTTTTCTTCTGAATCCAATTTTACGGCGGGGTAGTTGTGGAGGATTCAGCAGTTGCTTAAGATATTTAAAGATCAACAGTATGTCTTCATCATGGCCCGACAGCTTCTTTTCTATTTTTTCAAGTTGCAACAAAATGTCTTTGTGAGTAAGCAGCAGTTCCCGCATTTTAGTGAATACCCTTACAATCTGAATATTTACCTCAATAGCCCTTTCGCTATTCAGCACACTGGCCAGCATTACTGCACCATGCTCAGTAAAGGCAAATGGCAAATTTGGTGAAAATCTCAGACTGCTGAGGTGGTCGCAATTTGCGACCACCTCATTTTTCTCTTCCTCATCAAGCTGAAACATAAAATCTTCGGGAAATCTTTTGCTGTTTCTTTTGACCTGTTGATTCAGTTGCTTGGTTGTAATACCATACAGTTCTGCGAGGTCCCGGTCTATCATTATTTTTTGGCCACGAACCACAATTATCTTATTCATCACAATTTCATCGGGAATTATTCTTTTCTTTTTAGAAATTGACATAATTCGGGTTTTATACAGGTGGTCACAAATTGTGACCACCTCAAAAATGAATTTTCAAAAAACTACCGCATTTTGCGATACAAGGACTTGAGGTCACAAATTGTGACCTCAAAATAAAAAAGATTGACTGTACAAATCAGGCCACAAAACGGTAAATCAGGGGAATTTTCTGAGCAGTATTTCGGATGTAAACTAAATACAGAGTTAGTTTACATTCAGAAGATCAAAATAAACTATGTTTTGCAGTGCATGACAAGATCATAAGGGTTCATGATACTTCCCATCACTCAGAAGAATGATTCAGGCCGCTTTAGCGTCCCGACTCATTCTAATGATATTTCCCATATCTCTGCCGGTCCTGGAAAAAGATCTGCAGGAAGACCTTTTGTTCTGTGGTGGTCAAATGCAATTCATTCAAATCATCAATAAAACGGTTATCATAATATATATGATGCTCGAAGCCGGCGCTGATATTCTTATACAGGCGGACCGTAATAAATGGTTTCAGGATACCGATACGGCTTTTTCCTTTGAAGCCTGCGCTTGGATAATTAAAGAACCAATAATAATAACCGTTGAATCCAAGACTGACCCAATTGCCGATATTCAGCCTTTCTTCTATTCGCCCTTCAAATCCACCACCAAAAGGATAGTCGCGGAACTCCGAAGTATCAGGACCAAAGCGGGTGCTATTGCCTGCCAGTGGCACGCCGGCTGCATGTAAACCGGAATACCAATATGAATTGCTGCCGAATTTAAATTTTGAAATAAGCCCTGGCCCAAAACCAAGACTTCCCAGTTCAAATACTCTGTTGTTCCAGTAATCATAATGCTGAAAGATGCCGATCAGCACTCCATGATTCCCACTTTTCAATGTTTTTCCAAACAGTAATCCATAGCCCAGCACATTATCCACGATCCGTTTATCCTGTCCATAACGGCTTTCGAGTCTTAACCGGAAAACATCAAAAGCTTTTCGTCTCCTTACTTCAAAAGGATCGCCATAATCCAGTTGCAGGTTGAAGATCGCATTGGTACCACCCGTTCCAAATTTATTGTTGTCATTTACACGGTGTGCGCCGATGCTTACAGAAACATTGAGCGGTTCCTTTTGGTACACTTCAACCGGTGTAATTCTTGTCATCTTTCCCTGTGTAAACCTGTTCAATGCTCTTGTAGGATCCACCACTCCTGCAAAGACCTCACGCCATAGCCTGTGTTTGCCACGCCTGCGGTCATTAAGTATGTTGGAACTGATACGGTATAATATCTCGCCGAGGAATGCACCGCTTACAGGCGTATTGATCAGATCATTTTTTGATGGCCTTGTATTCTCACCAAAATATTCCCATTGCAGGCTTCCTAAAAAAGCATAGGGATAAGAACCCCAGAAACCATAACCATTGCTGCGGGCTACATTAAAATAATCACTTCCTGCCCGCGGGTGTATCAGGAAATTCACGCCGAAGCGATCATTGTCCCATTCCCATTGACCACGCAGGTTGGCCTTCCATGTTTGCATACTGACCTTTGCCCAATCAGCCTTTTGCACATAACGGCTATATGCCCATCCAAAAATATTTGACGTGGTGACCCTTAAAACCGGGATCAACCAGGAAGATCTCGGGTTATAATGGGGGTCATCGTCCAGCAGGTCACCATAAGAATTACGGGGTCTTTTATCTACAGTATCAGGAAGGTTCGTTACACTATCTGCAGAAGGAATAATAACAGTATTTGCTTTTATACTATCGGGCATCGCCTTCGGCAAGCCTATGGCGACCGAAGGAGGGGCCTGTGCTGCCAGTTCCTTTGTATTACTCAGGAAAAAAATAAGAATCAGGAGCCCCGCCCATTTCCGATAAAACCAACTTGTCATTTTTTATTTTACTTACCAGCAAAACTGTGCCATGGTTAGAATAGGGAGAAGTTAGTTGTAAGCTGCGGTCCTCTTATCAGGTGAGCCGGTGAGAATGTAAAGGTAGTAAGAAAAGATCCTTGCTACCTAATTTTCATTGGATCGGCGAACCCGGTATAGTAAATAAAGAAAAATACTCTGTATATATTTTGTGTCCTTCGTGCTATACTTTGTGTTCTTTGTGGTAAAAAATACAGGACCACTAAGAACACAAAGAAATACAGCACGAAGGACACGAAGCCATTTATATGCGGTCAATCACTAAACAGGTATCTTCTTAGCATTCTGTGCCAGCCATTGCTCAAAGTTTTGCAACTCCGGATTTAATTGTTTTGAAACTTTCACATCACGCAGGTCATTCATCTTTTCTTCAAATTCATCGTATACCTGGAACATATTGCCAAGATCATCAGCACCGGGAAAACCAAAGCTGCGATAAACGGATGCCGGTATTTTGTTATACACAACGGGTTCCTCCAATGCTTTGCTTAATGCATCGGCCATTTGCTTTCCGCTCAGATGTTCACCGGCCACACCAATATTTTTTCCAATGTATTCCTGTCCTCTTTTAAAAATGCCATAAACACATTTGCCGATATCTTCGGCAGCGATACCCGCCATCTTTGCATCACCGATGGGCAGTGTAAGAGCCAGCTTACCATCTTCACCTCTTTTTGGGCCGGCGCCGAAATAAATAAAATTGTCCCAGTAAAAAGAAGCATGTAAAAAAGTGGTGGGCACTCCCGCAGCAATGAATTGTTTATTCGATTCGCCCTTGGCATCAAAGTGAGGTACATTATATTTATCCATCAGTGTGGGCATGCGGTTGTCATCAATTGGAAACAGCTCCCGGGTGTCTTCGAGTGTGGACCAGATAGCATGTTTTATCCCGGCGTCCTTAGCAGCATAGGCAAAAAGAGCGGCTTCTTTTTTTTCCTGCTCCGGTGAAAAATGCGCCCAATAGAATGTAACGAAAAAAGCACCGTAAGCTCCTTCGAGTGCTTTGTGCACGGATGCTGCATCGCCAAGATCGCCATACACTACTTCGGCGCCAAGTGCTGCCAATGCTTTTGCTTTGTCGGAGTTGGGTTCTCTTGTTATGGCACGAACCGCAAATTCGCTGTTAGGGTCATTGGTTATTGCGCGGACCAACCCGCCGCCCTGTGCGCCGGTGGCGCCAAATACAGTAATGATCTTTTTTGCTGGCATAAAAAATAATTAATGATTAATGATTAAAAATTAATAATAAGTTGATTGGCCCGATAAGGTTTTACGGGCGTTAAAATTAATGGTTTAAAAATTATGCATAAGAAAGATTCAGATACTCCGAACAAGACCGGGATGATTACTCCTCGTTTTTTCTTCTGAATCCAATTTTACGGCGAGGTGGTTGGGGCGGGTTCAACAGTTGTTTTAAATATTGGAAGATCAGTTTTATGTCTTCGTCGTGGCCGGTTAGTTTCTTTTCTATTTTTTCTAGTTGGAGCAAAATGTCTTTATGGGTAAGCAGCAATTCTCTCATTTTTGCAAATACCCGGATGATCTGTATATGGACACGGATGGCGGTTTCGCTATTTAATACTCCTGAGAGCATGGAAACGCCTTGCTCGGTAAAAGCCAGAGGAAGGTAGCGGACACCTCCCCAACTTGAGATCACAAATTGTGATCTCAAGATTTCAAATTCTGCTGCAGTCAGCCGGAACATAAAGTCTTCGGGAAACCTGTCAGTATTTCTTCTTATTGCCTGATTCAATATTCGGGTTTCAACAGCATACAGCTCAGCTAAATCTTTATCCAGCATTACTTTCTGACCACGAATGAGGTAGATTTTGTTCATTACCAGTTCGTCAGGTATCATCAGCGCTTTATTTGCTTTTGCCATATCCCATTACAGTTTGATATTTCAAATTGCAATATCAAAGACATTGGAGGTCGCAAATTGCGTTCTCCAATTTTAAAGTCACGCATTTTGAGGTCACAATTTGTGACATCAAGATAAAATAAGCGGTTTAGAAAACTATACGGCAAATCACCAGATCTACGGGGTTTTTTCGGCAAAAGGAAACTATGCTGCCGGCTCAATTTTGCGCATCTTTTTACTTGCGGGCAAAAACGTTAATTAGTAAAAAATTTTTTGAATGTTTTTCTCCTTAATAATAAGGATATAAGGAGCCTGGTTGTATTAACGTTCCCTTTGTAAACACTGGTCTCTCTTTTGCCTCTTATGTTCGTTATTATTAATTCACCTTTAAAAAATTAAATCATGAAAAAAATTTTTACACTCTTATTCGCAGTTGGAATGGTAGCTGTTGCACAGGCACAGACCGGCAGCAGGGACAACCGACAATTTGATCAGCGAAATGATCAACAGTATGATCAAAGAAACACCGATCAAGTGGATCTTAATGGCCTCTTTGATAACGGTAAGATAGTTATCGACGCCAATTTCTCCTTCGGTAATGACCGTGGCTATGGCAATAGCAGGATCCTTAATGAAAGAAAAAGGGATATGCAGATCGCCCGGATCAACCAGGTGTTTGATTACAAAATTCAAATGGTAAAAAGGAATTTTCGCATGAGCTGGTTTGAAAAACAAAGACTGGTCCGTTCCCTGGAACAACAACGCCAGGTGGAAATAAGAATGGTCTTTGCAAAATTCAGCAACAGGAACCGTTATGGTAATCCTTATGATCGTAACGGAGGTTACGACCGGAATGATCGTTCAAACGGCCATTATTAAAAAAAAGTAAACAGGTTTAATAAAACCCCGTCTTGCCAAGTGCAGACGGGGTTTTTTTATGCCCGGCATCCCGGATCAATTATATAATCAGCAATTATCACTGAATAGTTCTAAGTTTGTTGACATTCAAACAACAAATAATGCCCAGTACCAAGGCCTATGCCGCACAAAGCGCTACCACTCCATTAGAACCATGGACCATCGAAAGAAGAACTCCCAAACCACACGATGTACAGATACAAATACTTTACTGTGGCGTTTGTCACAGCGATCTGCACTTTGCCCGCAATGAATGGGGCATGACCATGTATCCCATTGTTCCCGGTCATGAAATAGTGGGCCGTGTTACTGCCGTGGGCAGTCATGTAAAAAAATTCAAAGTGGGAGATCATGCAGGTATCGGCTGTCTTGTTGATAGCTGCCGTGAATGCGATAACTGCAAAGACGGCCTGGAGCAATATTGTTCCCAGGGCATGGTGGGTACTTATGGCGGAATGGAAAAAGATGGCAGCGGTGCGACATACGGTGGTTATAGCAAATCCATACTTGCCCATGAAGATTTTATATTGCGGATCTCCGATAAACAACCACTGGAAGCAATAGCACCCCTGCTTTGTGCAGGCATCACTACTTATTCACCGCTTCGTTACTGGAAAGTAGGCAAGGGAACAAGAGTGGGTGTATTAGGATTAGGTGGTCTTGGTCATATGGCAGTGAAACTGGCGGCTTCTATGGGCGCCGAAGTAACCATGCTGAGCCATTCAGCATGGAAGAAAGCAGATGCACATCGTCTCGGCGCTCACAACTTTGTGCTCAATACAGATGAGGAACAAACAAAGACCCTGGCAGGATATTTTGATTTTATAATTGATACCGTATCTGCCGCACATGATTATAATTTTTTCCTGGCCATGTTACGTACCAATGGTGTGATGGTATGTGTAGGTGCGCCTCCCGCTCCTGCACAGATACCAGCTTTCAATCTTATTTTCGGAAGGAAGAGTTTTGCCGGTTCATTGATCGGCGGCATTCCGGAAACACAGGAGATGCTGGACTATTGTGCTGAACACAATATTGTAAGCGATATAGAACTGATTGCGATGAAAGATATTAATCAGGCTTATGAACGCATGCTGAAGGGTGATGTGAAGTACCGGTTTGTGATAGATATGGCTACTCTTTAGATGCGGGATTCGTTAGTTATGGGCTGTTAGCTATTAGCCGTTAGCCATTAGCCTGGCGTATTATTATTTGAAGCTGTCTTTTAAGGACGGCTTTTTTATTGTATCTGTTGCCGGATCATAGTAGAGGTAGCCGTCCTGCATTAACTGGGTATCTTGTTTTCCGGTTGAATCAGTTATAATGATATAGGGACCTGACTTGTTGTATTTTTTCTCTTCCATCTCAATTTCATGCACCTCGTTAACCTTACGGACGTAAAGAACGATCTTATAAATTCCAAGAGCGGCAGCCCCGGCAAATAATATCCAGTAGATCCCTTTGCTCGTATTGCCCGAACCATGTTGGCGCCCGTACTTGTTCATAACCTTTTTTTGCTATTATAAAAGAGAAGATATTTCATTAATTCCCTTCACAGTTGCTGTACCGATACTGAAATATTCTTTTACCTGTTGCTCCAACCCTTCCCGCATCACAATTAAAAATTTATTATTTCTTTGTGCCAGCACTTCTTTCAATACACTACAAAACCCTTCGCCTTTTAATTCTAATGGTCCTATCTCATCAATGACCAGCCAACCATCTTTTGAAACAGCGTCCCTGATGATTTGAATGGCTTTATCAAAACCGGCTTTACTGAATGCAAACCGCCCGACAACAAGTGTTTCTTCTTCTCCGGCAGCTTCCATCGGGAATTGTTCTCTTGTTTCTGCATTCATGAAAACTCTTTTAGCTCCAACTACCGGTGTGAGTATTCCATGCACATCATTTCTATTGGCCGACCAACTGATCAGCGATGTTGTCTTCCCCGATTGAATGGGAGCGGTCAGGATAAAGATCATGGGTTCAGGTGTCCGAAGAATAAAATGTATTTGCAAGAATTATTTTGCAGCAAAGAGCAATTCTTTTCCATCCTTTTTTTTCAGCCGCCAGTTGCCAGCTCCTGTTCACCAATCCCTGCGTGGAAGGAAGCAGGTTCAGCACCTGTTGTACCTGTTCCGCTGATTGCTGTTTTTTTCTTTGCAACCATTTATGCAAAAGTTGTTTTAATACCGGGCTGATGAGGAAATACCAGGTAAGTACAATAATGACCGAACGTATCAGTATCCGCAAGACCATGGCTGAAGGTAAAAGCGCTGTGCCGATCTTAAAAAATGACTGGATATAAATTGCCAGTAATAAGATCCAGGTAACAAAAAGAACCTGGCGGAAGATCTTTTTTCGTTTCCTTCCAGGAATATTTATAGATATATTATCAGTTTCAACACTGTACTTCTTTTGCAGCGTACCCATCAGCTGAATTCGTTGTGGTAAAAAACCGGCCCATATACCAACCAGCATCCCAACAATAATATGTATCAGTACATAGCAAAAGATGATAAAGAAACTGTAGTCAGTAAGGGTTTCGCTGCCCGTCAATTTTTTCAGAAAACCATTCACCGCCGTCCAGAAATCATTACCATAAATGATCGTTATGGAAACAACCCGTTGAAAAGCCGACTCGACCATGGCCAGCAAGGCCAGTATCACACAGAACAACCGGAAGTATTTCCTGTTCCAGAACAACAGTTCACCCATCAGTCCCTGGAAGAAAACAGCAATATAAGCAGGCGGCGGCGCCTGCGGGCTCAGCATCATTTTAAAAATGGCAACTATCAATGTGGCTTTGATGATAGCGCCTTTTGTTGGAACGTACCATGCGAGCAGTGAGATACAAACGACGGCACAGCTCCCAATGACCAAACCCGATACCGGTATCCTGAATGTAAAAATGATACTACCCAGCAGGGCTTCGCACAATACCCACAATGCAATAAGCCGGTAGTAAATAAACGAAGGGGTTGATGAAGTGGTAGGATTCATTGAAGCAATTATAGTAACTTTAAAGATTACAAATAAAGTTACAGTGATTCGGTTTATTCTCAATGAAAAAGAAATAGGAACGGACCTGCCACCCGGGATGGTCTTGCTTGATTTTATCCGCTACCACCAACACCTGATGGGGACAAAGATCGGTTGCCGGGAAGGTGATTGTGGCGCCTGCACTGTATTGGTGGGAGAGATCGTCAACCTGCCTGGCCGGCAGGCAGGTAATGAAATGCAATATGAATCGATGACCTGTTGCCTGATGCCGATCGGGAATGCAAATGGCAAACATATTGTAACTATTGAGGGGATAAACTTTACAGACACATTAAACCCGATCCAGCAGGCAATGGCTGATGCCGGCGCTACACAATGCGGATTTTGTACACCGGGGTTTGTTGTATCGCTGGCAGGTTTTTGCCTTAATAATAAAGAAGCCACGCAACAAAATGCTGTTGCAGCCGTCGATGGTAACATCTGCCGCTGCACCGGTTATAAATCCATTGAAAGAGCGGCAGGAAAGGTTGCAGAAATAATGAAAGGAAAAAACGGCGAAGAAGCAACAATATTTGTTGCCAGCAAAAAAATCCTGCCGGAATATTTTTCCCAAATAAAAAACAAACTGCAAACACTTCAACGTGAAAATTCAAAATTCAAAATTCAAAATTCAAAACTCATTCCCGTTGGTGGTGGTACCGATCTCTATGTACAAAAGCATGATGAAATGACGAATGCTGATATCCGTTTTGTATTTGATGAACCGGTATTGAACGGGATTATCAAGGAAGACAACAAATGTATCATCAGCCCTTCGGTAACGGTCAGCGACCTGATGAATTCAGCAATTATCAACGAAGCTTTCCCGGATTTTCACCGCTATGCCAAATTAGTTTCTTCCACACCCATCCGGAATATGGCCACGATAGCGGGAAATTTTGTCAATGCTTCGCCGATCGGCGATTTCACTATTTTCTTCCTTGCATTGGATTCACAACTGGTATTAAGTGATGGAAAAACAAAAAGAGAGTTGCCATTAAGAAAATTATACAAAGGATATAAAGAACTTGATAAAAAACCCGGCGAGATGATTGAAAAGATATGGTTTGAGTTGCCGGGAAAAAACTCTGTATTCAATTTTGAAAAAGTCAGCAAGCGGACAAACCTCGATATTGCCAGCGTGAATTCAGCGATCAGCCTAACGATGAATGGAATTGAAATAACAAAGGCAGGCCTGTCAGCCGGTGGAGTGGGACCGGTTCCGATGTATCTGCAAAAAACATCTGAGTTTTTAAAAGGTAAAAAAATAAATGAAGAAACCGTGAACGGGGCTGTTGAGGTAATGAAAACAGAAATATCGCCGATCAGCGATGCAAGGGGAACTAAAGAATATAAAACATTATTACTTGGGCAATTGATAAAGGCGCATTTTATTTATGCAAGTCTAAATAACGAATCCCTCCAATTATGATAAAGGGAACTGTAATATCATTATTATTTATTTTTCTATTAAAGAAGGATTTGCCTGCGCAGGAAAAAACAGATACAATTAAAACCGATAGTTCAATAATAATAACCCGAACCAGGGAAGCAGGCGGTACAAGCATACATGAATATTATACTGATAAGAATATTGTTAAGTATAAATTTTATAGCCGTCGTCAGACTCTTGAAGAGCAAGGATATTATGACACATCTGGAAATGTAGTAGGAATTTGGAAACAATATGATGAAAAAGGGACCCTTTTACGTCAGGAAGACTATAATAAAAGGAGTTGGATAGTGTTTGATAAGAAATTATACCCATATAAAGGCTTGATGGACGGAATGAAAATAAAAGGGGATGAAATTCTCAAAAAATGGTACGGCAAACAATTTTTTGAGAAACATATAAAATGGAGCATGAGTGGGTCTTACATGTATGATGATAATGACGACCTGCAGGAAAACTGGACGGAACCAACATCAGTAAAACCAACCAAATTTTTATTGCGATATGATATCGTTTATGACAAGTTACACATTTATGAGGAAATGATTGAGTTTGAAATAAATTCGGAAGGAAATTTTATTATTGAATCTAACGGGGATATTAAAGGTTTTGAAAAGCCGGGTATCCCGGTTTACAAATTATCAATTAAGGAGGCTATTCAAAAAGCAAAAGCTGAAGGAATGAAAGAAACTGATTCAATTAAACCCGAAGCATTTCTTTTTTGGGAACCCGCTCAAACAGAAAAGCCGGCTGTTCAAAATGGGAGTTTTAAATTTTATATCACCGAGTTTATCAATAATGAGAAAACGGACTTCAGCAAACCTGGTCATTACTTAATAACAAATCATTATAATGTTTACATCTTTAGCCCATGGACTGGTAAGTTTTTGGAAAAAAGAAAGATGAAAATTATTAACCGATGGGAAGGCTCTCATGGTGGGTCAAGTGGTTTAATAGCTGAAGAACAGATTTATTGACAATGAAGAACATCGATTCATACACACATGTCCGCGGCGAATCAGTTTACCTGGATGATATTCCATTAGTGAACGGCACGCTGTATGCTGCCGCGTTTGATTCACCTGTTGCACATGGAAGAATAAAATCATTGGATTATAGCGAAGCGGAAGCGATGCCTGGTGTCGTGAGAATTTTTACAGCCAAAGATATTCCCGGGGAAAATCAAATTGGCGGTATTATCCCAGATGAAGAACTCCTGGCTGGCACTCATGTTCATTTTTGCGGAATGCCTATTGCTTTAGTAGTTGCGGAATCAGAACATGAAGCAAGAGCAGCTGTAAAGAAAATAAAAGTGGAGATAGAACCATTGCACATTATTACAGATCCCCGGGAAGCAAAAGAAAAAGGGGAACTGATCATTCCGCCGAGAACATTTCAAATGGGTGATACAATTAATGCATGGTCCCAATGCGAACATATTTTTGAAGGCCGAACCGAAACCAATGGACAGGAACATTTATACATCGAAACACAGGGAGCTTATGCGGTACCACAGGAAAATGGAGCGATAAGAATTTATTCTTCCACACAGGGGCCCACTGCCGTGCAACGTACAGCAGCAAGGGTATTAGCTCTTCCCATGAATAAGGTTGAAGTGGATACAACCCGTCTTGGCGGCGGCTTTGGTGGCAAGGAAGACCAGGCCACTGGCTGGGGAGTGATGTGTGCATTAGCATCTTATCATTTAAAGAAACCCGTAAAATATTCATTGCACCGTATGGAAGATATGCGGATGACAGGCAAACGTCATCCTTATTCATCTGATTTTAAAATTGGATTGAATAAAGATTTACAAATTATTGCTTATGAAGCGACATTTTACCAGAATGCCGGCGCTACTGCTGATCTTTCTCCTGCAGTGATGGAAAGAACATTGTTTCATTGCACCAATTCTTATTTTGTTCCGAATGTAAAAGCAACAGCTTATAGTTGCAGAACACATTTACCTTCCAATACCGCTTTCCGTGGATTCGGCGGACCGCAGGGAATGTTTGTGATCGAAGCGGCGATCGACAAAGCAGCGAAGCATTTAAATATCCCGGCTTCCATTATTCAGCAAAAAAATCTGTTAAAGACCGGTGATGAATTTCCATATGGGCAAATTGCAGAAAGTGAAGCCCATGAATGCTGGAACAAGGCCCTTGAACAATATGACATAAAAAAATTGCAAAGAGAAATTGATGAGTTTAATGCATCAAATGATCTGTTTAAAAAAGGAATGGCATTCATGCCGATCTGTTTTGGCATTTCGTTTACCAAAACACTGATGAACCAGGCAAGATCGCTGGTGCATGTATATACAGACGGAAGCGTAGGCATCAGCACCGGCGCCGTGGAAATGGGGCAGGGAGTAAATACGAAAATGCTACAGGTAGCAGCAACCATTTTTTCCATTGATCCTTCCCGGATAAAAATAAATACTACTAACACTTACCGGATCGCCAATACATCACCAACCGCTGCCAGCGCTGCAGCTGACCTGAATGGAAAAGCAACCGAGATAGCCTGCAAAGAAATACTGAAGCGGTTACAAAAAGTTGCGGAACAAGAATGTATACTAACAGCTGATATTGGCAAGACAGAACTCCCTCCCTTTGAAGTAAAAGATGAATGGATATATATTAATGGGAAGAAGACTGAATGGAGTTGGAGCAAACTGGTGATGGCTGCCTATATCAGGAGAGTTAGTTTATCAGAACTGGCGCATTATACACCCCCCGGTATCCACTTCGATCCTTCGAAAGAAAAAGGTCATCCTTTTGCCTACCATGTTTACGGAACTGCCATCATTACCGTAACGATAGATTGTCTTCGCGGCATTTATGAAGTGGGTTCGGTGAAAGCGGTGCATGATTTTGGAAGCAGTATGAATACAATGGTGGATATGGGACAATGTGAAGGCGGTATCGTCCAGGGTATCGGCTGGATGACGATGGAGGAATTGCTTTACAACAAGGAAGGGAAATTAATGACGAATGCTTTATCCACTTATAAAGTACCGGATATTTATTCGGTGCCCAGGGAAATAACCATTCACCCGTTAGAAACCGAAAAAGAAAATCTTGCGATCTTCAGGAGCAAGGCTGTTGGCGAACCACCCTTGATGTATGGCATCGGCGCTTATTTTGCTTTACGAAATGCCGTGAAAGCATTCAATCCTTCAGCTGATATTCCTTATGATGCGCCCATGACACCGGAGAAGGTGCTGATGAGTTTATACCAAAATGGCTCATGACAGGAATAATAAACAATAATAGAATTACCGGTAAGTATATACTGGTGACAGGTCTTGCTGTTTTATTTTCCTGGTTGTTACATGAGTTTGCACATTGGACCGCAGGCAATATGCTCGGTTATAATATGGCCATGTCGCTTAACAAAACGGCTCCTGTAAGTGGTTTTTTTAAAAGTGATAAACATTATCAATTAATAAGTGCGGCAGGTCCTGTCATTACCCTGCTGCAGGCTTTTCTTGTTTTCTTTCTTATGAAAAAACAAAGAACAACCCTCCTTTATCCTTTTTTGTTCTCTTGTTTTTATATGAGGCTGTTTGCAACTGTTATCAGCTTCCGTCATCTTAATGACGAGGCAAGGATCAGTAATTCGCTGACAGTCGGAACATTTACTTTGCCAGTAATTGTCACAGCGGTCTTATTATTTCTTGTTTATAAAACATCCATCAATAATAAATTTACCTTTCGGTTTAATTTAATTACGCTTGGATTAATTATTTTTTTTAGTTCTGTTATAATAATGGCAGATCAGTTCCTGCACATCCGTTTGTTATAAATGAATAAACAATTATTGACCTGGAAGTTGATGGAGGAAAGTCTTCGGAAAAACATTTCCGTCATGTTGCTCTATGTTCTTGAAAGCAGAGGCAGCAGCCCGGGACGCCAGGGATTTTTTATGGCCGCTAATGCAAATGGAGATATGGAAGGTTCCATCGGTGGCGGTATTATGGAACATAAGTTTGTGGAAATGGCTAAGGAAAGGCTCAAGGTACAAGACAACAAGGGACAAGAAGTAAAAAAACAGGTCCATGATAAAAGTGCCGGAACGAATCAAAGCGGGATGATCTGTTCGGGAGAACAGACCATATTATTATATCCCATAAAAAACGGAGATGCAAATACAATTGAACAAATCATCATCTCATTAGCACAAAACAGGAACGGAACCTTGTTGCTTTCACCTTCAGGAATTCAATTTGAGAATACGATCCCGGGAAAGAATTTTGACTATGAATTTGAATCAGAAGGGAATTGGCTGTATAAAGAAAGGACCGGTTATAAGAACAAGCTCTTTATCATTGGGGGAGGTCATTGTGCCCTGGCGCTTTCGAAATTGATGTGCGGAATGGATTTTTACATTACCCTGTATGAAGAAAGAGAAGGGTTGAACACGGTTGTGCAAAATGAATTCGCCCATGAAATAAATATCGTGGATGATTATACCGCACTGTCCAATCTTATCCCTTCAGGTCCAAACCAGTATGTTGTCATTATGACCTTCGGTTATCGCTCAGATGATATTGCGATCCGGGCCTTATTGAACAAGCCATTTAATTATATCGGGGTATTGGGCAGTAAAACAAAAATGGAGAAACTGTTTACCGAATATCGCAGGGATGAGATAAAAGAAGAACTATTGCAACGCATCCATACTCCTATCGGTCTTGATATCAACAGCCAAACCCCTGAAGAGATCGCGGTGAGCATTGCTGCTGAAATCATCCGGGTGAAAAACAGTTAGATCCTGCCCAGTTCATGTTTTGTAAATTCATTTTCAACATTCCCGGTATTTAATGTTGTTGCGGGTTCAAACAATACGATCTCCACTTCCTGTTCCGCCACCGGCTTATGTTCAATACCACGGGGAACAATGATAAACTCTCCTTTGTTTATGGTTACAATCTTATCACGGAAGTGCATGTCAAAACTTCCTTTCACCACATAAAACAATTCATCTTCGTTCTCATGATGATGCCAGGTGAATTCTCCTTTGAATTTCACCAATTTTACCAGTTGCCCGTTCAGCTCTCCGGCAATGCGTGGGTTATAATAATCACTGAAAGCTGAAAATTTTTCAGCAAGGTTTACTTTTTCCATATATACGCAATATTAACCTTGTATAACCTTAGTGTCCTTCGTGCATTCTTCGTGTTCTTTGTGGTAAAAAATACAGATACCACAAAGAGCACAAAGAAAAATACAACACAAAGTACACAAAGATCTAGCTTGTTATATACGGGTAGCTACTTAAATTAAAAAGTCCTGCCATTTTGCATGACAAGACTTCTGTTTCATTTTTTCTAATAGAAAAATTGTTCCCGAACGATCTTTCCATCTTTTACTTCATAAAGGGCGATCTCATCCATTTTCTGACGGCCCATGCCTTTCATTGTACAGTCCATTCCCATGCCAACGCTGAAAAACCTACCGCCGACCACGGGAGCTGTTGCATATCCTCCGTGCATTTCTTCCACCATTTCACCGAATTTTTTCCCTTTCTCTTTGATGGCCGGCATCCCTTCCACAGATTGCATCCCGGGAATACCGGGAGGCTCAATACTCACGGCATTGTCGGCAAAAAGCTCGTCCTGGATCTTGTCCCATTGTCCTGTTTGTGACAACTCGTTATAACGGTTGGCCACTTCCTGTGTTGTCATTACTGCTTCTGCTGTTGTCATAGTTTTAAGTTTTAGTTTTTAAAAAGGACGGAAAATTTACATTGTTTTTATCATTATACCAATTAAATAATTATGAACCCGGGTTTTACCGGGATGAACTTAATTTTATACCCGTGAAAGTTTTGATCCTCGTCTCTATCCTTGTTATTACAAGCTGTTCGGTCAGCAAGAACCCGCTGCGCAAACAGGTTAAGCTGCTGCAAAAAGGTATTATTAAAGACGATACCAGCTATGTGTATGCACTGCCTTATGAAAAAGGCAGGTCATTCCTGATCGTGCAGGGATATTTTGGAGTGTTTTCTCATAAAGAAAGAGCAGCGTTGGATTTTAAAATGAAACAGGGAACAAAAGTTTGCGCAGCAAGAGATGGAATAGTGGTGAGAGTGAAAGAAGACAGTGACCGGGGCGGGCTGAATAAAAAATACCGGACCGATGGAAATAATGTTGTGATCCAGCATGCTGATGGCTCAAGGTCCGGTTACTGGCACTTGCAAAAAGATGGAGCGTTAGTGAACGTGGGAGATACGGTGAGACAAGGACAGGTGATCGCTCTTAGTGGTAAAACAGGTTATGCCGCTACAGCACATCTTCATTTCCTGGTATGGAAACCTGATCGTAACCGGCAATGGAGCGCTGTAGCTACCCGGTTTCAAACATCCAAAGGAATTAAATACCTGCGGGCATGGAGAAAATACCACAACAGCAATGAATAGTTTTATCTTTCCTTTTCAATGATCAGCCATGTCTTTCCAAGAAATATACCAACAGTTTATTGAAGGCATGAAGGCCACAACCTGGCCGGAATACATTGCCGTGTTTGCCGGTATCGCCAGTGTGTGGTATTCAAGAAAAGAAAATATTCTTGTATACCCGGTCGGCCTGATCAACACCATTATCTATGTCTGGCTTTCAGTAAAAGGGCAACTGCTTGGTGAGGCCAGCGTGAATTTTTATTATACGGTGATGAGCATTTACGGATGGATACTTTGGACAAAAAAAGACGCAACAAAACATCCTGTGGTTCATATTACGCTGTCGGATAAAAAATGGTGGGGATACCAGCTATTATTTTTTGCTGCATTTTATGCCACCATTTATTTTTCGCTGACCTACCTGAAAAAAGATTTTGCACCCGGCGCCATTCCCTGGGCGGACGCATTTGCTTCTGCTACTGCCTTTACCGGCATGTGGCTGATGACAAAAAAGAAAGTAGAGAGCTGGTATTGGTGGATCGCAACCAATATAGCATCCATACCATTATACTTTGTAAAACATTATGTGTTTACGAGTGTGTATTATTTTGTGCTGTTAATAATGGCTGTATGGGGATTGATGGAATGGATAAAAAGGGCAAAACGAACTCATGTTTAAAAAAATTGTCATTATAGGACCAGAGTCAACCGGGAAAAGTACATTGTGCGAACAATTAGCAGCGCATTATAAAACTGCATGGTGCCCTGAGTACGCAAGAGAATATTTACTTACACACGGGAAACAATATACTTATGATGATTTGTTAACCATTGCCAGAGGTCAGATTGCATTAGAAGATAAATATACAGCCATGATGAAAGCGTCCGGCTCACGACTCACGACTCACGACTCACGACTGCTTTTCATCGACACAGACATGTACGTCATGAAAGTCTGGTGCGAATTTGTTTTTGGCAAATGTCATCGCTTTATCCTTGACCAGATCGCAGAAAGGAAATATGACCTGTATTTATTGTGCAATACTGATCTTCCCTGGGTAAAAGATGAACTGCGGGAATATCCTGATCTTAAAATAAGGGAACGGCTGTATCATATTTACAAAGACATTATGATCAGCCAGGAAGTTCCCTGGGTAGAAATAAGCGGGAACAATGAAGCCAGGTTGCTCAAGGCCATTGCCGCAGTTGATTTGTTCCTGAAAAACTAATTGTCACTACTTTCGCTGTACATGAAGTTATTCCTTCAAAAAAATCATCGACTTGTTTTTTACAGTATATGGTTATCGCTTGGCTTGATGCAGGCCGGTCTCACCGAATTGCAGGATGATGAAGCATATTACTGGGTCTTTTCCAAATACCTGAGCCTTGGATATTTTGATCATCCACCGATGATCGCCGTGCTGGTAAAAATGGGATATGCTATTTTTCCCAATGAACTGGGAGTAAGACTATTCCCATTGCTGCTGAATGTCGGCTCGCTTCTCCTTATTGAAAAACTCACCGACAAAAAGAACCCTTTTCTTTTTTACGGTATTGCTTTATCCCTTGCCATATTGCAGGTAAGCGGGTTCAGCGCTGTTCCGGATATCCCACTCATCTTTTTTACAGCGCTATTCTTTTTATTCTATAAAAAATTTTGTGCCAAACAATCCTGGCTGAATACTTTGCTGTTGGGTATTTCCATTGCCCTGCTGTTTTACACCAAATACCATGCGGTGCTTATCGTTTTGTTCACATTGCTTTCCAATACCCGGTTGCTGACAAAATATAAAACCTATATCGCCGGGTTTATTGCTTTGATCCTTTTTCTTCCTCATTTAGCCTGGCAAATGGAACATAACTGGATCAGTTTCCGTTATCATTTATTTGAAAGCAATGTGAATGCTTATAAATTCTCGTTCACTGCGGAATATTTTTTGGCGCAACTGATGCTGCCCGGACCTGTTGCGGGTTTTATTTTATTGCCGGCTGCTTTTTTATACAAAACAAAGAATGCAACGGAAAAAGCAATGCGCTATAACATGATCGGTATCTATATTTTCTTTTTGCTGAGTTCATTCAGGGGAAAGGTTGAGGCCAACTGGACATCGCCTGTTATCGTTTCTTTAATGGTGCTGTCGCATCAATATTTGCTGGAGAAATTCAAGTGGCAACGGCTTTTATTCCGGTTATTGCCCATAACTCTCTTCATTGTTTTGTTGGCAAGGATTGTAATGATCGCCGATATTTTGCCGGTAAAACAAATAAAGAAACGTTATCACGCCTGGAAAGAATGGCCCACTCTCATGAGAGAGAAAACAAAGGGACTGCCGGTCGTCTTCAGTAATTCTTACCAGCGGGCCAGTAAGTATTGGTTCTATTCGGGTCAAATGACCTTATCACAAAATCTTTATAAAGAAAGAAGGAACAATTATAATTTCTGGCCGATTGAAAGAGAGATGATCGGTAAGCCGGTTTATTTTTTAGACATCTATGATCTGAAACGTTTTCCTGATTCTTTAAAGACGCCAATCGGCTATGTTGGCTATAGGTACGATTCTTCCTTTCTTTCTTTCGAGACTGTCAATATTCCTTTTTATCCAAAACACAAAATTCATCACGGGGATTCTCTACGTTTTAGATATGGCGGAATACCAATGATCGGCAGTAACCAATGGTACTACTTAGGTCAACATCCCCAAACCAAGTACAGTGTTCGTCTCGTTTTCTTCCAGGGAAAGAAGATCATAGCTGAAATGCCTGTATTGCTGGATATTGAAAGGATAAATCGAAAGAGTGAAGGTTTATTTTTTACATTGAAGCCGGATCTACCCAAGGGGCATTACCAAATGATGCTCTCCATTGCTGTTCCGGGATATAATCCTACACATAACAGCGAAAAAATAAAACTGGTGGTTGAATAAATATGCCGCCCTTACGGGGCTTTGGATTTTTTTATATTCTCATTCCCACGGTTAAAACCGTGGGCTACCTCCTTTCTAATTTCTTTCCCGATAGCTATCGGGATCTTATTCCTTATTTCTTATTTCTCAGGGAGGCGCCATCCCGATCACCCTTCTTATATCAGGATCTGTAAGCAGGTTATTCATTTGCCTCATGATATTTCCTGCCCGCCCGGAAATATAAGCAGAAGGAGAACCTGCATGGAAGCGTTTTGGATTTGGTAAACAGGCAGCTATCAATGCTGCTTCCTGTTTGGTCAGGTTTTTAGCTGACTTATGAAAATATATTTGCGAAGCCATTTCAATTCCAAATATCCCTTCCCCCATTTCTATTACATTCAGATACATTTGCAGTATCCGTTTTTTTCCCCAGATCAGTTCTATCATAAATGTAAAATATACTTCAAGCCCTTTCCTGATCCAGCTTCTGCCCTGCCATAGAAAAACATTTTTTGCAACTTGCTGGCTGATGGTACTGGCACCATGGATGCGCCCGGGTTTTCTTTCATTGTATCTCCTTGCTTTTGCGATACTCTTCCAGTCAAACCCATGATGATCCGGGAACAACTGATCTTCTGCAGAAATAACAGCAAGCTTTGCATGGGGAGAAATATTTTTCCTGCTGACATAATCTCTTTTCAATCCATGGCCGCTGACCCAGCTAACGAACTGCGTCATGGTGATCGGGGGATTGATCCATTTTAATATTATAATATAAAAAAGCTGGGCAATGAAAAACCAGATGAAAATGCGTTTGCTCCATTTCCATAATTTGAGCAAAAGCTGTTTTCTTGCCAAACTTTTATTGTCAGATCCGTTTGCCATAAATGATAAGTCCCCATACGAGGGCAATGCCAAAAACGATCAGCAACAATCCGTTGATCCGGTTAACAATATGAATATTATGCGGAGTAAGACGGTTGCGGATCTTTCCAGCCAGGAAAACTTTCAATATGTCAGTTCCCAGCATCCAGAGCAGGCAGGTAATAAAAGCAATGATCTTTTGTTGCAACGTAAGATCAATGATGACCGTGGAAATATATATCCAGAAAATAAAGACAGAAGGATTCAGTGTATTCATGAAATAACCAGATAAAAAGATCTTGGCATAATCTCTTCTCCTGAATTTGAAAATTTGTTTTCCTTCTTCATTCACTTTTACTTTTTTAAAAAAAAGAAAATAAATGCCGGTGGCCACCAGGAATACACAACCCGCAATGCCTACCAGGTATTTGTGACTCTTCAGTTGCTCAAAAAGTGTAGTAAAAAGATTCACAAGAAGCACCATCGTAATATCGCTGGCTGAAACGCCGAATACGAAAGTGAGACCTCCCTTGTGCCCGTTGTTGAGACTCTGCTTGATGATAGAAAATAAAACAGGGCCTACCGAGATGCTCAGTAATAAACCAAAGCCCAATCCTTTTAAAATCGCTTCAACCATAAGTGAGCAATAAATAAAAGTACTGCTTCGCCAACTTTTTTACACGGAAGAGTACTCAATTGTTTTGGAGGCTTCGCAGTACAAAGTAAAAAACCTCATTCAGAACCAGGAAAGAGGTTTGTCGAATGAATATTTAAATCTTCCCGGTTTCCAGGAACCTGCTCCATTCGTCCAGCATCTTGCCTTTCATCACCCGGGGAAATTTATTCTGGCTTCCCAGTTTTCCTTTTAGCTCCATAAACCGCATGAATTTTTCTTCGGGTAATACTTCCAGGAACACTTTTTTTAAAGCGCTGTCTCTTTCGGTGGCATAATCATCGTTTAATACCCGCAGGGTTTCATCAATTCTTTTGCATAACCTTTCTGTATCAACTGTATCATTGGTAGCCACATACCACCTGTGGGCAAAAAGGGTTTCATAGGGAAAACCGACAACCGTATATTCCGGGATACTTATATTAAATTCTTCACTAACCAGCTCGATCGCCTTGTTCATATTTTCTACACTCAGGTGTTCGCCGGTAAGACTGAGGAAGTGTTTGATACGGCCGGTTATGATCACTTCGCTTCTTTCCAGGTCAACAAATTTGATAGTATCGCCGATCAGGTAACGCCAGGCACCGGCATTGGTGCTTATCATTAAAGCATATTCTTTTCCTTCCTCCACTTCATGGACCATTTTTGCATCGGGCTTGTCAACAATTTTTCCATCGGCGTCAAAATTTTTCTCATCAAAAGGAACAAACTCAAAAAAGATATTATTGTTTAGTATCAGCTGCATTCCTTTTGCATGCTCCCTTGTTTTGTAGCCAATAAAACCTTCGCTGGAAAGATAGTTCTCGATATACACGATCGGCTTGTCCAATAGTTTCTCAAAACCTTTTTTATACGGTTCAAAAGCAACGCCACCATGCACAAAAAAGCTGAAGTTGGGCCATATCTCATGGATGTTTTTGACGTTGTAATGTTCTATCACCATTTCCATACACATCTGGCACCAGGCCGGCACGCCAACGATGTAACCGATATCCCATTCTTTTGCATGTTCAACAATTTCATTCAACTTCTGGTTCCAGTCGGTCAATGCAGCAATACGTCCGCCGGGTTTGTAAAATGTCTGGAACCAGAAAGGTCTTTTTTTGGCCAATATACCGCTCAGGTCACCGGCATACCACCCGGCTTTCCCTTTTTTAAGATCCGTAGCGCCGCCCAGCATCAGGAATCCCTTTGTCATTGCCCTTTTATTCGCATCTTCATACCTGATCAGGCTCAACAATTGCCGGAGGTAATTAACCGTATTGCTCCGCAATAATTCTTTGGTTACCGGGATGTATTTACTGGCTGCTTCAGAGGTACCTGAACTGAGTGCATAGTATTTTATTTTACCCGGCCAGGTTACGTCGGGCACACCGTCCAATGTTTTCTTCCACCATTCCTCGTAGATCTTATTATAATCATGAACGGGTACAAGCTCCTGGAACGATTTGGCCGGATTCCGGCTCAGCAATGCTTCATCAAAACGATACTGTTGACCAAACTCGGTGAATCTAGCTTTTTTTAATAATTTTTTCAGCACCCGGATCTGCTGTCGCTGTGGATTATTTGGTGGAATACGTAATGCTGCTGCAATTGCCCTGGGAAGTTTTATTTCAATGATGTTCGCCATGTAATACTTTGAGGAAGGGCTTAAAGTTACGAATATAAGAAATAGGCAATGGACAATAGGCAATAAACAACAGACAAAAGCCGTATTTCTGAATTATCGAACCTGCTAATATTTTTCCGGATTATTTATCATGTGATTCAACAGCCTTCCTATTTCTGCATTTTTATCTGATAATTGTATGTATTTCTCTTTATCAAAGTAATTGCAGGCAAGCGAAAAATCCAGCCACCCAGAAGTTTCCGAATTCTCCATATCGCTATCTGTTACCTTTGATACAAAATGAGCCGGGTATCTTTTTTTCCTGTATGCTTCCAGGAAACAAATGCAACACTTCTTGACGATCTTCGTATTTGGTCTGTAAGAGAATATGTTTCCTCTTTTGGAAACTTCTTTGAAAGATCATAGATCTCCATCGCCAATTCAAATGCAAGTTTATAAACTTTTGTTTCTTTAACACTTATTGCCGCCACGAGTTAAAAATTTGCTTTATGGTTTTGCCTATTGCAAATTGCCTATTGTTTCATCCGCCAAGACTCCGGTACATTCTCCATAATAATTTAAGATCACTCGCCGGTTCATAATCCCTCGCATACCAGTAATCCACCATTTGCAGACTTTCTGCAGGTAAAGAATGTTTTGCAGTTATTACCGAGCCGTTGCAGGCTATTATTCCTTTGCGCAGAGCCGGCAGGTTTTTTTCCGGCACAGCATACCCGACCCAGGTTTTTTTTGCAAACAATACGGTAAAACAATTTGCGAGAAAAGCAAATGGTTTTTTAACAAGAAAAACATGAACAGGAAAAATAAGTATGCCAAAAAAAGAAATAAAAATATCTATCAACCTTTTCAGCCTGCAATTATATGGGTTTGCGAGTTTAAATCCATTTTCTTTTGACATAGCCTCACCGGATGAATCTTTTGAATCGCTTCCTACAATGCTGCTGCTGCCGGATGCGTGGAATTTAATACGGATGCCGGAAGGTAAATGTTTAACACCTTTGATAATATCAGAAAAAGAAAGGCTTCCTTCGCAAAAGACCACTTCTTTAAAAGGAATGGCCGATGATAGTTCGGGTAATTTCTTCCAGTAACCCACGGCCGATCCATCATTTTCACCCACGGCTACCCTGCCCAGTATTCTTTCATGCAGGCCTGCTTCTTTGATCAATTGAACAGTTTGCTGGTATTCCTGCGGAGAGGCTATGATCAAAGTACTGGCGTTTTCTCCCTTGTCTTTATTGCTCTTTAATACATCTGTCCTGATCAGCAACCATCTTAATAAACTTATAACTATAAAAGCAATTAAAGAACCGAATAAAAGGATCCCTCTTGAAAAACGGAAACGTTCCGGAAGCAAAGCATAACCGGCCAGTAAAATAATAGTGGCTATAAGAGTTGATTGAACCAGTTCCGAACGTTTATACCAGCGATCATACAATCCTGCATAATAAGCGGTAATCAAATAAAAAATAGTATAGGCAGGAAAGGCAAACCATAATAAGGTTCTTTCATACTGAACGCCTGTCCGTACATACTGACTCCAGATATTCTTCATCAGCCAGAACGAAAGAAGAATAAGACCCGCATCGATCAGGGGTAAGCCGATCCGCCGGATAAAATGTGTTGCCGCCGACAGGAAGGCTCTTATCCAGATGGCAATATGAATTAAAAAATTAAACAGCCCGGCCCGGCTGCCGCTATAGTGTTTGCGGACAAAAATGCTCATGGCATTATAAAACATCCGCACATAATTCATGCTGCCTTTCCGGGTACTTTCTCCTTTGAAATGAATGATACTGCTTTCTGCGAAATAATAAATTTTATAACCCGCTTTCTGAATACGGTAACTTAGGTCAACGTCTTCGCCGTACATAAAAAAGATCTCATCAAAGCTGCCCACTTTTTCCAGCACTTCTTTTTTTATCATCATAAATGCCCCGGCCAGTACATCCACTTCATTATTTTCATTTTCGTCCAGGTGTCCCAGATGATATTTTGAAAAAACCTTTGACCGGGGAAATAATATTGATAACCCAAACAGTTTATACAAGGATGTCATCGGTGAAGGGGTCGACCGTTTGGACTCTTTTAAAAACTTCCCCCTGCCATCCAGCATCTTAATACCCAATGCCCCGGCATCTGCATGTGACTCAAGAAATGAAATACATTTTTGAAAACAATCCTCCGGCACAAATGTATCGGGGTTCAGAAACAGGACAAATTCCCCCTTTGCAGATCCCAGGCCTATGTTGCAGCCCTTGGCAAAACCAAGATTTTCCTTATTTGCAATAAACTGAACGGCCGGGAATTTTGGTTGCAAATAGTCAATGCTGTTATCAGCAGAACAATTGTCGACCACAATTATTTCTGCAGATATTCCGCCAATAGCCTTCTGTACAGAGCACAGGCACAGTTCCAGGAAATGTTTTACGTTGTAGTTAACAATAATTACAGATAATTTCATACTTAAAGAGCTTCAAATCTAAAATCTTAAATCTGCAATCTAAAATCTGGTTTTTATCTTTGTCCATGCTTAAACCCACCCTTCTGAATGCAGTAAAAGCCGGAGCCGCAGAAATACTCCGTTTTTTCAACAATGATTTTACAGTCAGTAATAAAGAAGGCATCAACAACCTGGTAACGGAAGCTGATCATGCTTCAGAAAAAGCCATCATCGCTGTCGTAAAATCCGCTTTTCCGGGTCATCATATTTTAAGCGAAGAAGCCGGGGAGCTTATCCAGGATTCTAATTATAAATGGATCATTGACCCGATCGACGGGACCATCAACTTTGCACATGGCATTCCGCTCAATTGTGTTTCGATCGGGATCGAGCATAATGGCGAAATGGTCATGGCCGCCGTCTACAACCCGCATATGAATGAATTATTTTTTGCAGAAAAAGGGAAAGGAGCTACGTTAAATGAAAAAGCAATTCATGTAAGCGAACAAACTCAAACTATAAAAGCTTGTTTGGTAACAGGATTCCCGTATACTTATTTAAATATGCCCAATGGTCCGCTTGAAATTTTTGAACGATTCGTCCGCAAAGGAGTTCCGGTAAGGCGATTGGGTTCTGCCGCTATTGATCTTTGCTGGGTGGCTTGCGGAAGGTTTGATGGTTTTTATGAACATAAATTAGAAGCATGGGATAGCGCCGCCGGTTATTTGATAGTTGAAGAAGCCGGGGGAAAGGTAACGGATCATGAAGGAAATAAGTTTTCAGTTTACCAGCATAAAGTTTTAGCTACTAATGGAAAAATTCATGATGAAATGGTTGATGTGATAAATAATAGGAAAGAGCTTCAGTAATAAAATTTTTGCTTTTGGATTTTAGGTTTTAGATTGAGGAAAACTCTGATTATGACTGAAAAAGAACTTAAAGCAAAAACAAAATCAGTCGCCATTGCTGTTGCGCGGCTTTCTGAAAAATTGAACAGCACCAAAGTTAATAACACTTATATCGGGCAGATCTTACGAAGTTCCGCCTCCATGGGTGCTAACTACAGGGCTGCCTGCAGGGCAAAATCGACAAAAGATTTTGTTTACAAACTACAGGTTGTTGAAGAAGAGACGGATGAAACAATGTATTTTTTAGAATTACTTGCAGAATTCAATGAAAAATATAAAACAGAAATGAGAGTTATTTATAAAGAAGCCGAGACAATTCTGAAAATAATGGTGGCCTCTATAAAAACCTCACAGAAAAAATTGGATAGAGAGTATGGCCAACCCAAAACCAAAAACCCAAAATCTAAAACAGATGAATAGTGAGCAACGAACAGAAATATCATCCCTTGGCGAATTTGGCTTAATTGAGCATCTTACCAAGAACATCGAATTGCAAAACGCCTCCTCCGTACTCGGAGTTGGTGACGATGCTGCAATCATTGATCATTTCGGCAAGCAAACTGTTGTTACAACAGATCTTTTGGTTGAAGGCGTTCATTTTGACCTGATGTACACTCCCCTGAGACACCTGGGTTACAAATCTGTCATTGTAAACCTGAGTGATATATATGCCATGAATGCAACGCCAACTCAAATTATACTTGGCATTGGTTTTAGCAACCGGTTCAGCCTGGAGGCGCTGGATGAGTTTTATGAAGGTGTGTATGCCGCCTGTAATAAATATGCTGTTGACCTTGTCGGCGGCGATACGACCACTTCTCAAAAAGGATTTATCATTTCTGTCACTGCCATTGGTGAAGTGGTGCCGGATACATTTGTAAAGAGAAATACTGCTCAGAAAGGTGACCTGCTTTGTGTCAGCGGTGATCTTGGCGCAGCATATGTCGGGTTATTGTTTTTAGAAAGAGAGAAAAAGATCTTTATGGAAAGCCCGGGTGTGCAACCCGACCTGGAAGGCGAAACCTATGTGATAGGAAGGATGCTGAAACCGGAAGCAAGGAAAGATATCATTGAGTTTTTTGCTAAACAGGAAATTGTTCCGACTTCTATGATCGATATCAGTGACGGACTTAGCTCCGAGATATTACATATTTGCAAACAAAGCAACCTGGGTTGTGTGTTGTATGAAGAAAAAATACCGGTTCATGAAGAAACGAAAAAGGCTGCTTTTAAATTTGAACTCGATCCCACGGCCTGTGCGTTAAGTGGAGGAGAGGATTATGAACTGTTGTTTACGATTCCTCAGTCAGCGTATGAAAAACTATTGCTGAATGAGCAGGTCAGTGTAGTGGGATATATGGCCGATGCAGACGAGGGCGCCCATATCATGACCAAAGGTGGCAGTAAACTTGCTATTACGGCACAGGGATGGAATCATTTGAAGTAGATGATAGTGGATAACGGATAGATGACAGTTGATTACTGAACTAAATTTTTGCTGAAATTTGAAATCTATAAAAAACTTTCTATTAAAGAACTATCATCTATCATCTGTCAGTTATCATCTCTTAAGGAGTATCCGCAAAATGAGAACTAATTTATACATATTACTCTTCACTCTTTTCACTGCCTGCGGCGTCAGCAGGTCTTCTTTTTCACCCAATAAGAAATATTCATTGCAGCAGGTGCAGAAAGATTATTCTCTGTACCGGGAAATCTTAGAGGAGCATCATCCTTCGCTGTATTGGTACACTTCCAAAGACAGCATGGATCATTATTTCAGTTACGGGCAACAGCATTTGAAAGATTCCATGACGGAGCAGGAGTTTCGTAAAGTGCTGAACTATGTTACATCAAAGATCGGTTGCGGACATACTTCGGTCCGCTCTTCCAAAGCATGGATAAAGTATACCGATACAGCCCGTTTGGGAAAAATGTTTCCACTCAGCCTTAAGATATGGAAGGACAGCATGGTTGTAACCGCTAACCTGAACCGGAAAGACTCTATAATAAAAAGAGGAACCGTCATAACCAGGATCAATGGTAAGGCGGAACAGAAAATTGTTGATACACTTTTTGATTATATCTCAACTGATGGCTATAACCTGACGCACAAATATCAAACCCTGAGCAACCGTGGTTTTTTTGGATCGCTTTATACTTCGCTTTTTGGCGTTTCGGAAAAATATACGATTGAATATATGGATGCTGCCGGGCAAATAAAAAACACGACCATACCTGTTTATAATCCCTCAGATACAATTAACCGTGCTGCCATCCGCCCTATCAGCAACACACCACAACCATCCAGGAAAGAAAGAAAACAACAGGGATTAAATAATGTCCGCCTGCTGAAGATCGATTCCGTCAATCACACGGCCATGATGGACCTTTCTTCTTTTGCTGAGGGGTACCAGTTGCGGCGGTTCTTCCGCAATTCATTCCGGGCATTACAGCAGAACAAGATCGGTCATCTTATTATTGATGTCCGCAACAATGGTGGCGGCGAGGTCACCAATTCCATGCTTATCAGCCGTTATCTTGTCAATCAAAAATTCAAGATCAGCGATTCTTTGTATTCTGTGAGGAAAGGAAGTCCGTACCAGCAATACATCAAACATCATTTCTGGAATAAACTCTTCATGACTTTTTTTACCAAAAAGAAGAAAGACGGTAATTATCATTTCGGGTATTTTGAGCGGCATTACTTCAAACCCAAAAAGAACGATCATTACGATGGTAAAGTGTACATATTGATCGGGGGTAATTCTTTTTCAGCAACAACCCTGTTTGTAAGTTCCGTTATACAACAGGACAATGTAACTGTTGTTGGCGAAGAGACCGGTGGCGGGGCTTATGGTAATTCAGCCTGGCTGATACCTAATGTTACGTTACCGGAAACCGGCGTTCGTTTCCGGCTGCCATTGTTCAGGCTGGTATTGGATAAAGACTATCCGAAGACAGGGAAGGGTGTACAACCCGAAGTGGAATCAAAACCAACCGTGGAAGCCGTCCGGCGCAGCGCTGATTATAAATTGGATAAGGCGATGGAGCTTATAAAGAAAGATAAGAACAGATGATAGTGGATAACTGATAGATGATAGTTTCTTAAGCACTATCATCTATCATCTATCAGTTATCATCTTGAAGTCATCAGCATCCCGTAAAAAAGGAAATTTATCCCTCACGGTTTGCAAATGAGTTTTATCTAAAGTAATTGTAAAAATATCTTCTTCCTCTTTTTTTGTGTACAACACTTCGCCAAGCGGGTCAACGATCATGCTTTCACCACTGTAATGGATATTGTTTCCATCATCACCCACACGGTTTGTTCCAACTACATAACACTGGTTTTCGATGGCCCTTGCCTGCAGCAATGTTTTCCACGCATGTATTCTTCTTTCCGGCCAGTTGGCTACATATATTAATACGTCATATTCAGCCGCATCCCCCGGAGTTTGACGGGCCCAAACCGGGAACCTCAGGTCATAACAGATGAGTAAATTGATCTTCCATCCTTTCACTGATGCGATCAGTCTTTTTGTTCCTGCTGTATAATGTTCATCTTCTCCAGCAAAAGCAAAGCAATGACGTTTATCATAGACACCATATTGCCCGTTGGGCTGCATCCAGATCAGGCGGTTGTAATACCGGGTCGGGCCGCTTGAAGCGGCCTGAACCGTTTTATCTGCCAGGTCGCTTTCAGCGGCCTGAACCGTTTTATCTGTCAGGTCGCTTTCAGCGGTCTGAACCGTTTTATCTGCCCGGTCGCTTTCAGCGGCCTGAACCGTTTTATCTGCCCGGTCGCTTTCAGCGGCCTGAACCGTTTTATCTACCAGGTCGCTTTCAGCGCCCCGACAGATAAAACTGCCCGTCAAAATAATTTTTTTCTCTGCCGCTATTCTTTTCATCCATTGCAGCGTTTCTCCTTCCATCGTTTCAGCTAATGTTTCCGTTTTCATGCTGAAGCCGGTGCTAAACATTTCAGGCAGCACAACGATCTCTGTTTTTTCTTTTATGCTGCTGATCTTTTGTTCCAGCATTTGCAGGTTGGCAGATTTATCCTCCCAGTGGAGATTGGTTTGGATGGCGGATATGGTAAGTGTTGACATTTTTTGTTTCTTACTTGTCCGTAAAATTAGTTGTATTGCCGCAACTCCCCGAAAGGCAAAAAATCTTGTATAAACCTGGCTAAATCGATGAAAATCAGGAAAACAATTTTAAGCAATTAAAAAATTGAACATTCGTATATTCGACAATACAGATGTTGTGTGCAATACTCCCGGCAATAACCAATGACAAGGAGATCAAAATACTTATTCATAATTTTTATTATCATTCTAATAATTGCAGGAGCATTTTATTTTATCACTAATTTTTTTCGAGCTTTTGCCCCTGACAATATTACTATTAGTAAAACTGAAATTAAAAGTAGTAACGGATTCATAAATCCTATCACTATTGAAAAACTACGTGTTGATTCAATTGGGGAAGAACATAGACCTGCAAAGTATACAATTGTATATCTTGCCACCTGTGCTATTAAACAATCCGAAGGCAAACCACCTGTTCCTCTAAAAAGCATAAAGCTTACTCACACTGGTCGTTATAGTTGGTCTGAAGAAAATGTAAGTATCCCAATGCTACATACTGAATTGTCAAGAACCAGATTGGATTCTTCCCAAGGAATAATTTGGAGCATAGGGAGTCAAAGATTTGACATTTGTCCTATCAAGTTTGAGCCAACAAATTGGTACTTTGTAACTTTCCTTGATCCACAAATTGTTGGAATCTATATTTACATTGATGACAAGGGAAGCATCCACAAATTTGCGGCATACAGTGGCGTTTCTCCAATTTAACGTACTGCACACAACAAGGGGTTTGGCGCTAGCCTGGCTCTTGCTGGCCCCGCTATAATAAATTTGTATCTTAGTATCGCTCGGCCGCTAAAGTCATTATAATTAGACAGGCCAGCACCAAGCCCTACCGTTATAGACAACCAATTAATAAAACAAAAAATTAATTAAAATGAAAATTATCATAACCGTTCTTTTAACCATAGTAGCTCTAATACTTGGATTTTATATTTATATATCCTCAGGCGCATATGACATCAGCCAATTGTCGTCCCATAATGATCTAACCAAATCGATTATTAAAATAACCACGAATAATTCGATTAAAAAAAGGTCAAAGGGAATTATAGTGCCTAATAACTTAAAAGACACTGCAATAATTATTTCAGGCTTTAAAACTTACACTCAAATGTGTTCTGGCTGCCATGGTGCACCCGGGGAACCTAATGATATGGTTAAGGGGTGGTACCCGAAACCACCAGAATTATATAAGAACTCTAAGGAAAGTGATGCCAAAGAATTTTTTTGGATCACAAAAAATGGAATAAAGATGACCGCTATGCCTGCATTTAAGCCCACATATACTGATGAGCAAATATGGGCTATAACTGCTTTCGTTACACAAAAATTATCCAAAATGACAGCTGATGAATATAAAAACTGGAAATCCAGATATGCAATTAACAATGTCCCTCAGTAAATGACAATAGAAAAAAATAAGAGGCAAATCGGCTGCCTGTAACATGGTATTGAACGCAACCGGGGCTGAAAATTATTTTCCCGACAATCATCGAGGTTTTTATTGAAATAAAAACCCCGGCTCAAAACCGGGGTAACGATATCATTCAAATCATTTGAATCAATGGTTTATTCAGCCTCCGCCACCACCTCTTTCACTTCCGGTATCATTCTCTTCATCATGCCTTCAATACCGGCCTTTAATGTTATCATGGAGGAGGGGCAACCGCTGCAAGATCCCTGCAACATCAGGTTTACCACACCATCATCATAACTCCTGAACTGAATGGCGCCGCCATCCATTTCCACGGCTGGCTTTACATAATTTTCCAACAGTTCTTTAATGCGTTTTACCACATCTTCATCATCGGCATGCACTTCGTTGCTGCTTTCTTTTTTTATCGATACCAGTTCTTCTTCATTGATCACCGGTTTGCCTTCTTCCAAATATTCTTTCAGGAACTGGCGGACAGAAGGAATGACATCCTCCCAATCGGTCTCCGTTGTTTTGGTCAGCGTTACAAAATTGCTGGCAATGAATACGGCTTTGATAAAAGGAAAACCAAATAACTCTGTCGCCAAAGGAGAAGGCTTTGCACTTTCCGCATCCGGAAAATCGATGCTCTTACCTGGATACAGGAGCTTGTTGGCCACAAACTTCATCGTCTCCGGGTTGGGAGTCATTTCGGTATAAATGCTGATAATGGGATTACCGGTCTTGATCATATCTCACAGATTGAATTGTAAAAATAGTAACTAATTATTGCTATTGTTTACGAATGAAGGAAAGACAGGCCAGTGGCGGGTTCCTGGCGACTTATTCCCTGAATTTTCCTGTCTTTTTCAGGTAGCGGATCAGCCCATAGGCCAAACCCAAAATACTTAATATCACGATCAACCATGTATTGCGAAGCGTTTTATCATGCCCCGTAAGCTCAGGATAGTACAATAAAAGAATTAATGTAATACCAACCAGCCAGATAAGCTGTGTGGTATGTTCTTTCAGGATCCATCGTTTCCAGTTGAACTGCATACTGCCAAATGTTTTGCCAATGCCTTTCAGGTTGGGAAACCAGCGGTTTATTTTTTTACAATATTCATCAAAGCCCGGCCCGAATTTCCCCCGTAAAAAATTCTCTTCCGCCAAAACGATGGCCTGGTAGATAAATAAAAAGACAGGAATTACGATGATGACATATACCAATGAGTTCGCTAAGATGCCCACACCAAGCAACATCAAAATATTTCCGACATATAAAGGATTGCGACAATGATTGAATATCCCGTCTGTCACCAATCCTTCAGCATAAGGCTTTCCTTCTTTGCCGCCCCGAACGATATAGGCCAGCCCGATCGTTAGTCCACGGATCAGCTGACCAAGACAGGTGATGAACAACCCTAAACTGATCGGCCATACATAATAATCCCGATAGCTATCGGGGCCGAATTGCGTTGGGGAAAACAAAGGCCAGGATGGAATGAACAACGCTCCGTAAAAAAGAATGAATATCCAGTTGCGGTACTTAAAGAAAAAATTGCCAATGGCGACCATAGGGGATGTTTTTTATCGCACAGAGAAAAAAGAGAGAAAGAGAGAAGCTTGATATTTTTACTCTTTAACCTCCTTTTCTCTGTGCGAGGCATTTTTTATCGCACAGAGGAAAAGAGAGAAAGAGGGATGCTTCGCATCTATAAATTCTCTTTTTCCTTTATTTCCGGGCTGGGTATATTTTATTTTGCATAGTTATTAAAAAGCCGGGTAATCCCGTTCTTTAATAACTCTTCATTAAAGTTAATTAAAAGCCCAATTTCCAGATTTGTTAAACGTAAATGATTGAGCAATTTTTTCTTAAAAAAGGGAGTTACAGTTTCAACAGATTTAATTTCTACAATTACCCTTTCTTCAACAAGTAAATCTATTCTGAATCCAACTTCCATTTTAATCTCGTCATAAATAACAGGCAGAGGCATCTGTCTTTGTGACAAAATCCCTCTCTTGGTTAATTCATAGTGAAGAACCTCTTCATAAACAGATTCCAGCAAGCCCGGCCCCAATATTTTATGAATTTTGATTGAGGCATCTACTATTTCGCCTGTTATTTCATTTATCTCCATCCGTAACTTGTATTTCTCTTTCTCTCTTTTTTCTCTGTGCGACTACTTCTTCACTGCGATAAGACCGGCAAAGTTGTACCATTTGAAAAATACTTCGCAATGGGCAAAACCGTTGTCACGCAGCAGGGAAATATTTTCACTTAGTTTATAAGGAACCAAAACATTTTCCAGCGCTTCTCTTTTCTGATAAATTTCCATTTCGCTGTAACTGTTCCGGCGTTTATAATTGTAATAGTATTCGATAAAGTCACGGTTGAACAGGCTGTCCTCCGCCAAAATTTTTTCCACGAGTATCAGTACGCCGCCACTGTTTAACCCGGTAAAAATATTTTTCAGTAATTGCTCCCGGTAAATGGGCCTGACAAATTGCAGGGTAAGGCATAATACCACTACGGATGCATTACTGATCGCCACTCCCTGGTTCAGGTCGGCGCAGCGCAATTCATAATCCCGGGAGAAACCTATTTCCATCAGTTTGGATTTGCATTTATCCAGCATTTCCTGCGAATCATCAACACCAATAAAACGGATGTCCGGGTTGACCATCGTATCCATGCCGATCATGGTGGTGCCGGTGGAGCAGCCAAGGTCATATACATCAGCGCCTTCTTTGGCATGGTCGGCAGCCAGTTCAGCCATCATCCGCTGAATTTCCCCATAATAAGGCACCGAGCGGTTCACCATATCGTCAAACACTTTGGCCACGTTTTCACCAAACTTAAAATCGCTAGCCTTTTCTATTTCGCCTTTAAAAACTTCATCTTTGCCCATAGTCATAATTAAAATGGGTACAAAGTAAAGCATTTTGATACGAATAATTTTTTGTTACCAGCAGCAGTTTTTCATGGCATCGTTTGTTGCGTCGCACACTTGTGCTGCATATCATTGGGCATCATAAACAACTCAAAACGCTATCAAGCAATTCAGAGACATGAAAAAGATTTATCACTTAGGCAACTGTACCACCTGCCAGGCTATCATTAAAGAAACCGGGATCGGCAATAAGGATTTTGTCATGCAGGATATCAAGTTTGAAAAAATAACACCTGCACAATTAGAGGAGATGAAGAATATGACAGGCAGCTATGAAGCATTATTCAGCCGCAGGGCTTTAAAGTATAAAGAACTGGGGTTGAAGGATAAAAAGCTGGAGGAGAAGGATTACAGGAAGTATATACTGGACGAATACACTTTTCTGAAGCGGCCCGTTGTAATTATTGACGATAAAATTTTTGTGGGCAGTGAGAAAAAAAATGTGGAAGCATTGAAAAAAGCAGTAAAATAGAAATGTTAAAAAAGACAAAAGAGTGGCATATGTCTTTTATTGGACAGTACCCGGCAAAACAGGCAATATCTTTGCATCAACTAAAAACCAGGAACAAAGGAATTACGTTAGTATAAGAGCTAAAAATAATCGTATGCGACAAACAATTTTTTCTCCGAAGGAATCCATTCGGACAATACTCATCATATCTGCCCTGTTAAATGCAAGTTGCAGTATGGGTCAGACAGGAAACGCAAAGAATAAATATCCCGATCCTCCCATTGCTACCAAAAAAACAGTTTACCCGATGAAGCTTACCGATGCAGAATGGAAAGAAAAACTTACTCCTGAACAGTATTATATCCTTCGCCAGGAAGGGACCGAAAGAGCCGGGACAGGCAAGTATGATCATTTTTATGAAAAGGGAACTTATTATTCAGCCGCTTCCCTGCAACCGCTTTTCAGCTCTGAAGCAAAATTTAATTCAGGAACCGGATGGCCGAGTTTTTATGCACCCATAAACCCCGATGCAGTCAGGTTAGTAAAAGACGAAAGCTTTGGAGAGATCCGCTGGGCGGTGGTGGACAGCAAAAGCGGTTCACATCTTGGGCATGTATTTGATGATGGCCCCGAACCAACCGGCAAACGCTACTGTATGAATTCGGCTGCGTTGATATTTGTTCCGGAAGGAGGTAAAGCACCGACGAGTTCAAAACAACAATAAAAAATAATAGAATGAGATCCTCTTTTATTATAGCAGTATGTATATTCTTTGCGGGCTGCGCCAATTCACAAAATAATAATGATGTGAAAATTCCGGCAGGGATCAAACAAAAACCAGTAACCAATGAAGCAGTCGCTTATTTTTCAGAAGGATGTTTCTGGCACACAGAAATTGTTTTTCAAAGCCTCGAAGGTGTCCGTGATGCTATATCAGGATATGCAGGCGGTAACGATAAGGATCCAGATTACGAGAAAGTAAGTTCCGGGGAAACCGGTCATGCAGAAACGGTGCAGGTGTATTACGATCCTTCCAAAATTTCATTTGAAACATTGGTAAAAGCTTTTTTTGCCAGTCATGATCCCACCCAGGTGAACAGGCAGGGCAATGATGCGGGAACGCAATACAGGTCCATTGCTTTTTACAGCAATGAAAAAGAAAAACAGGTAATTGATGCCGAATTAAAAAGAGTGGCTGACTCCAAAAAATATCCCGGAAAAATTGTAACAGAGATAAAGCCGTTCGGCAAATTTTATCCTGCAGAAGATTATCACCAGGAATATATTTTACAGCATCCTGAGAACTCCTATGTGCAGCATGTTTCCATTCCCGATTATTTAAAATTCAGAAGAGAGTTCAACGGGAAATTTAAGCGTCAATCGTGAATCGTCAATCGTGAATGGGGAAAAAAGCCTTTTTAATTGGGTAATTCACTTTGCTGCCAACCGCCTTTCTGTTACCTTTTCGAAAAGCAGTGCAGTGTTCCTGAAATTAAATCATCAGAAGTTAGATGTATATAGCGCCTCACTGGGGCTTGTATTTGTTTGTTATAAATTCTCCATGACACTGCCTTCTGAGAAAAAATTTGGGATGTCCAGCCAAATAAGGCGGGCTGCATTATCAGTCCATTTAAATATTGCGGAAGGTGCGTCAAGAAAGTCTGTTGTAGAAAGAAGACGTTATTATGAAATAGCAAGGGGATCAATTGTTGAAATAGATGCAGCCTTAGACGTGGCAAACGAGTTGGGATATACTAAAGATCAAGATATTTCAGACCTATCTAAAGCGATGATAAGGTATTTTCAAGTGCTTAGCGGAATGCTACGATAATACTCATATTGCCGATTGCCGATTGACGATTCACGAAATTGCTGCTGTTCTTTTTTCTTTTTGGAATACCATAAAAACAACTACCAGGCTAAGAAGCATGAATATTGCCCCCAGTAAAAAAGGTATACCGGGAAAATAAAAGGGAGCTTTTGAAGTAGTAAAATATTTAAAAAGATTATTCATGATCAGCGGACCTATAATGGTGGTGAGGCTCATTAAACTGGTAAGTGCTCCTTGTAAAGCCCCCTGTTCATTCCGGGCAACATGACTTGCCATGGTGGACTGCAAAGCCGGCCCGGCGATCCCACCAAGACAATAAGGAATAAGAAAAACAAACATCATCCAGCTTTCGGTGGCAAAAGCAAATAAAATGAGACCAAGACTGTACAGGAACAATCCTATGTAAATACTTTTTTCATTACCCAACCATGGATTAATTTTTCTTGTAAGCACAGCCTGGACAAGACCAACCAGCAAACCAACCATTGCTAAAGAATAACCCACCAGTTTTTCAGTCCAGTGAAAACGATACATCGTAAAATAATTCCAGTTACCCTGGACAGCCATTGCTGCGAGATAAATTAAAAAATAACAAAGGGCAAGCCCGGCAATGGAAGAGTGGGTACTTAAAAATTTTAATGAACCAAAAGGGTTTGCTTTCTTCCACTCAAACGGGCGGCGGTGTTCTTTATCCAACGATTCCGGTAAAACAAAGTAACCATACAATGCATTCAGCAAACAAAGACCTGCAGCAGCATAAAAAGGAGCTCTTACTCCCCAGCCTGCCAGAAGGCCACCGAGGGCCGGACCAATTATGAATCCTAACCCGAAAGCAGCACCGATCATTCCGAAATTTTTTGCCCGGGTCTCGGGTGTACTTACATCGGCTATATATGCAGCGCCGGTAGTAAAACTGGCGCCGGTGATCCCGGCAATAATGCGGCCTACAAACAACCAACCGTAGGTAGGGGCCAATGCCATAAAAATATAATCAATGCCAAAACCGGTTAATGAACTTAATAGCACAGGTCTTCTGCCGAACCTGTCACTCAGGTTTCCAATAACAGGAGAACAAAGGAATTGAGTGGCCGCATACGCAAATAATAACCAGGCTCCATAGGGACTTGCTGCATTAATAGAAATGCCTTTTAGCTCGGATACCAGTTTAGGCATTACCGGGATGATCAATCCCCAGCCCATTACATCGATCAGGAGTGTGATAAAGATAAAACCAACGGCAGCTTTGCGGGGAGCAGGCATAATTGCAAGTGTATAAACAAAGATGCAATTTTTTTGCCAGCCAGCTGTAATAGCTTTTTATTAATTAACGGTCTATGATGATTCAGAAATTCCTTTGGATAATTTTTTTATTATAAACAGTTGTCTTACGAGGTAAAGAATAGTTCCCCATACGCCAAGCAGGATGGAATAAGCCATAAATAGTAACCAGACCGGCGTTCTGTTCCTGGTGGTCCACAATGTTCGCTGGTTAAAGAAATTATTATCGGGTTTAAAGGCAACACCCCATGGAACTGTTTTTTCGAGCAACAGGTTTCCATAGATATCATTTTCTTCTACTTTAGCCGCCAGCACAATATTTCCTTTTTCATCACCCGGCAGGCTGTCTTTTTTTAATTCTACCGTTACACTGCCTGATGAATCGGTAGTATAGGTTGGATCGTCACCGGCAGAAAGAATGCCGCCCATCCTGCTGATACCAACTTTCATTTCAACATCTTTGGCAGGGAACCATTCAGTTCCTTTCAATGCCAATACGGTTACGATTATACTTCTTGTTTCAGCATCGGAGACAGTATCAATCGATAGTTTTGTTTTTGTTACAGTGGCTTCGCCTTCTGTTTTATCAAAATCCTTACTGGCTTCAGCAATAGCCAGGAACTTATGATCGGCGGAAGATTCCCAGGCTGTTTTTAAACCGGGAGGAAGAACCGCCTTTGCCTTACCTGCATCATCCGTAGTTACTTTAGCGACCAGCTTATTTTCAGCAACGCTGTCTAAATACAGATCAATGATCGAGTTTTTAACCGGCTGAAATTTTTTATCAACCTTGGTTTTTGTATTAACCATCAAGTAAACCATTTTGTTATTGGTCATATAATAACCAACATTAACGACCAGTTCTTTTTTGGTGGAATCCTGTGCCAATACATTGGTCACCCCGGCAAAAAAAGCAGCCAGCAGCAGGATACTAATCTTTAGGTTGTTCTTCCTTTTCATCAGTTAATGTTTTATAAATGGATATGACAGGGAATACTCTTGCAAAAAAAGTAATGATCAGCAGGGCTCCTGCTAACGATCCCATTGCAATGGCCCACTCTTCCCAACTGGGGAAATAATGATGGTAGCTTTCCGGAACATTTTGCATAGGAAGGAAGGGATGCAGCAAGGTTGGTGTTACGATCAGGTAACGTTTGAACCAGGCACCCACTACTACCATTACCGCGGCGATAAACATAGGTAAGGGTCGTCTTCCTTTCTTAAACAACATGATAATGATCGGGATGATCATACCTATCGAGATGGCAAACCAGAATAGTAATGCATATTCTCCCGCAAACAACTGGTTCAAATGTGCAGCTTCCGGTTTTTTCATTTTAAATGCAGGAACCAGGTATTCGTTTACATTAAAATATAAATACAAGAGAGACAGTAACACAACGACCCTCCCCATTTTTTCAAAATGTTTTTCTGTAATATATTTTTCCAGGCGATAGACACGACGAAATACATACATCGCAACCACAACAGCACCTGCTCCCACTAAAAAAGCCCCGGATATAAAATAAGCGCCGAAGTTGGTGCTGTCCCACCCGGGCCGGTAGGTGGTGGCAAATAACCAGGAAGTGACCGTGTGAATACAAAAGGCCACCGGGATAATTACAATGCAAAGGATCGTTATAACCCTGTCCCTGATCTTTTCCTGTGCATCAGTTCCTTTCCAGAATGACCCCAGCCAGCGGTATAGTTTGGAAAAAGGTTTACCCAGTATCGCTTTTGCTTTGATCATGATCCTGATATCCGGCAGCAATGTGATGTATAACAAAAAAAGACTGATACAGAAATAAGTGCCGATCACGATCACATCCCACATGATGGGAGATTGTAAACGGCCATGTGTAAAAAGATTGACGAGCCTTTCAGGACGTCCCATATCAACTATAATGATCAGCGAAGCGAAAGTGATGGCGGATACAGCGATGATCTCCGATATCCTTGTCAGTGGTGTGCGCCACGGCACTTTTGCCAACCGGAAAATAGCAGTGATCAGCGAACCCACCAGGCTGATAGCTACAAAAAAAACAAAGTTGGAAATATAGATACCCCAGGAAACATAGTCCCGCATATGTGTTACCACCAATCCATATTTCAACTGGCGGTAATAAGCATATGCTCCTATCATACATATTAATATCAGTGTGCCGGTCCAGATCATACCCCGTCTTCCGAATTTTTGCGGAAGCAGGTCCCGGATCGTTTTCTCTTCGCTTGTTATTAAGATTGAATTTTCCACGTTCATTTATTTTGTGTGTTTCATTTTGTCATCAGCATCTTGATTTTCCAGTCCTGATTCAAAAGGGAAATTGCGGTTGACAGGTGGTAAATAATAAACTCTTGGTTTTGTACCGAGGTCTTCCATCAAACGATAACCGGCTTTCTCTTTTATGAGATCGCTAAAGCGGAAAGTTTCTGCACCATTGGTAACTGAATCCTCATTCTCATCACCAAACATGAAAACACCATTGGGACAAGCCGATACGCAATGCGGCAGTTCTCCTTTTCTTGTCATATCGGGACAGAAATCACATTTTCCAACCGTTCCTTTTTTCTGTGGCATACTGCTTTCACAGGAATAATGTTGATTGGCTACTTCTTCCGTAAGAATGGGTTCTCCCCAATTAAAAACCCGGGTAGAATAAGGACAGGCAGCCATACAAAAACGACAACCGATACAACGGTCGCTGTCTATCAAAACAATTCCATCCTGTCTTTTAAATGTTGCATCCACCGGGCAAACCTTTACACAAGGAGGTTCATCGCAATGCATGCAGGTGGTGGGTTCCCAATATGGAGCCGTATGGTCTGCATCTTTCATTTCAAGGACCTTGATCCAGTTTTGCCCCGGGTGCACCTGGTGCATGTGATTGCAGGCAGTTTGACAAGCCCTCACATTTTTACAACGGGACAGGTCAATGACCATCACAAATTTTTTACCCGGCATCCCTTTTCTTGCTTCACTGTTTGATACGGGCGGAAGATCCGGAACGGGTTTTAAAAATGCTTTATCCATTTCGATGATCTCACCATCTACCGATAACAACTTTATGGTTTCGCCCGTTGGTTTTACATCAGTACCTGCATAATTATCAAAAGGATTTTTTTTGGAATTGCAACCCATTGCCAGGCCGGCAAGGACACCTGTTACCAAAAAATCCCGTCGTGATGTGTCTTTATCCTTCATATTGAACTTTTGTTATTGCATTGATAAATTGATTTTTTATTGACCCAGCTCTTAAGTTGTTCATCCGTAATTTTTTTACCGGGGGCCAGCAATTCTTTATCTACTTCGACAAGTTTACCATCCTGTGTCAGCATTTTCACTGTTTCCTTTTTTTTCTTTGCCGGGGTTATATATTTAAAAGCAGTGACTGCAGATAATATTCCAAGACCCCATACCACGAATTTTTTGCGGGAAGATGTTTCAGGTTTTTGTTCCATACTGTTAGGTTTAAAAAATTTCCAGGTGTGTAAATTAATGCGGCCAAACTGCCGGCATTATTATTTTAGTCACCTGTTTGTATGATTATTGTCAAGCAAGTTTCTTGTATCTATGGGTACGGGATCAAAAAAACCACCGGCTCGTTTTAGGGGGCGGTGGTTGTAATAAGCGACACACTACTGATCAAGGACAGGATTACTTAAGTGTGCGGAGGTAATTCACAATACTCCACCTTTCATCAGCATCAGGTACTTTCTTTTTAAAACCTGGCATATCGTCGCGGCCTTCAGATGTTTTATAAAAAAGGGCGCCATCTGTTTGCGACTGAAAATCGGCTTTTGAAAAATCGCCGGGTTCTGTTTTAAGGGTCGCCGCTTTTGTGCCGTCTCCCTTGCCTTTTGCACCATGGCAGGATTTGCAATGTGTTCCATATAACGTTTTTCCCTCCGCAATTGATGCTGCGTTGGAAGCAACGGGGTTTTTCATTGTTTTAAAATTGTCGGGGACCGGCCAGGGTTTTTTCTGCTGGTTGTTTATTACAGTAAAACTGAAAGCGGTCAGCCCCATAGCTACAGAAAGTAAAAAAAGAATTTTTTTCATGATCTTATTAGTTTTTTAGCTGGTTCATAATCATTGTTTCAAACTGCAAATTATAGAGGGAAATTTGGCGGCCCCATGACTTTGCTCAAAACAGATAATGAGAGATATCATTAACAGCTTAAAGGAAATAAAGCTATCAATCCGGCAGAAACCTGTTGTTATATAATTATGGAAATATGTTACAAGATTCACAGGTTGCAGGACCTTATTTAGCGAAGTAAAACCCAAGGACGGTTTCTATATTCATCATGTCAGCGAGTTCAGGTTCTTTTTTTCCATCGAATAAAAATATTCCGCACATATCACCTTTACTGTTAAGGTCTATACAGGTTCTGGTTTTATCAGCTTTTACAAAAAGAAGATACCTGTTTTTCGAAGTTTCAATGATATGGATCTGCCGCCAGTACTTTTTCAATACGACCCGGGCATTGCGCATCAGGTAAAAACAATCATGCTCGTTACTTTCATATACATTTTTCCGGGTTATTTCTTTTATTTTTTCCCTTTGTAATGAATCGGGATTATAGAAAACAACAGATTCCCCGGTAATGATCAGCGTATCCCCAAAGCTGGAAGGAGGTTTTTTATAACTAACAGGAATTGTATCTGATCGTTTTTGTTCCTTGTCTCTTTTTGTTGAGGTTGCCGTATCGGAGCAGCTCAATGACCATACAGCGATCATGAACATGGTAATAATTCGGATCCCGGGGTTATTATTTGATTTCGATCGCAGCATAAAAAACGGAACAGGGGAAGAACTGATAAATTAATTTACCCGTTTGTTGGTAAAATTAATAAACCCCACGTTGACATTCAACAGGGGTCTATTATTCTTCAGCCTTAGTAACTAATTGTATTAACCTTATAAATATCTTGTTTAATAATTCCACAAACGGGTAATATTAAATCCGATCAGGAACCTGCCTCCTTTTACTTTGCTTTCGTTAATAGCTGTGGCAGGGTCATCTGTTATCGATTTATCCGTATGTGTAAACGGATTATTACTATTATACATATTATTTGCTGCGGGGTTCAGGTAATAGAAATTGGTAAAAAATAACTGGAAGGAGTGGCTGCTGGTATTCATTTCTACTCCGAATGAAAGGCTCGGATTGGGGTTTTTCGTGGCATGTTTGGTAATAGGTTGATCATAGTTGACCATCACAGAAGTTACTTCAGTTAATTTATACCTGGCGGAAAATGCAACAGCAAAATGTTCGAATTCCATCGAACGATTGATCTGCAGGGTGGAATCATTTAGCTTGGTGTAATAACCATTTACTGCATTATGATGGGAAAGACTCGGCGCTACCTGGACAGACAATTTATCAGTGACTTTCCGGGCTATCAGTATTTGATGGAAATAAGAGATCCGGTCACTCCAATACCTGTAAATTTCCTTATTCAGGTCTTTCTTCGTGTTATAGGATGCATTTACATAATAACTAACGCTAACGGGATATTTGCCTTTTGTTTGAGTTATAATAGAATATTTCAAATTCCCATCCCACAACGGACCCGAAACAGAAGATATGCCCGCCTGGGGTATTATAGCTGCCGTTGTCTTTGTAAATCCAATGCCAACATTCAATTTATTAATCGGAACATAATTTATACCAATCCTGATATTGGAAGGTGCAAAAAAGCCCCAAAAATCTTCATAACCTTTGTTCCAGGTTCCAAAGCGGTGCATGATATCCATTTCTAATGTTTTCTTCACAGGAACCATGACGGTTTGGTTATCGCTGATCCAGATACTTTGAAATGTATTCTTTACAGGTTTGGTCTTGGCGGGTGCTGATTTTTCAGTTACTGCAGTGCTGTCATCCTGTCCCAGCAAAACGGTGTTCAGCAGCAGCATACACACAGGTAGTATGGATGCCGCCCTCAACCAACTTTTTGTTTTTCTATATATTTTAAGTTTCATTTGATTTGATTTTTAAAGTCAGTTAATTATTCGGGGCACCATTTCTTATCCAGTCATACACTTTTTGCCTGTCAATAGCGGAGGGAATATATTGTTGCATTTCTCCATTTATCATTACATATATTCTGCTCTGGTTAGGTACAAGAAGATTTACAAAACCACCATTTACAATTTGCTCATAGGATACATCTGCAGTCATATATGGTTTGTGGCTCCCTGATACATGACAACCGGCATCCGTACATTTTGCAGCAAACAAAGGCTTTAATTCATTACTAAAACTTACTTGTTTGGGTGGCGCATTCGGATCTACGGGCAGATCTGGTTTGATGACATCCTTATAACAACCGGACAAGCCGATTCCAAGGGAGAGTAACAAACCGGTATATATTATTAATAGACGTTTCATATTTGTATTTTTTGAATGATTATTTATTATTGAAGTTCATATTGCATTCAATATCGATCTTATCAGCAATGCTGGTGCTTACAATACCATAATCACGGCAATTGAACTGGAATTTTAACTGCAGCCCGAATACTTTATAAGGAGTAGCTGTTGCAATAGTGGTCATGGGAACATAACTAAGTTTACCTGTAATAGATTTGGTAAGCGGAGCTGCTAGTTTACCCTGCCAGGTCAGGTCCAGTGTTACGATATAACCGTTACTGTTTGGATCCAATTCAATTTTTGTGGATTTTATTTTAGCAAGATTGGTAACAGTCAGGTTTTGTGTACCTGGAATAATAGCAGTAGTTCCCAAACCGGAAACATTACAACCTGCATCTCTTCCCGGTTCGCCGGTATTGGATTGATTCATCTGCACATAACCGCTAAAAAAGGTCTGTGCCGGATTTGCCTCATTAAATGCCCATGAATTGTCTAAAAGGGGTTGACCAGCAGTGACATAATTTGTCATTTCAGCAGTTGTCACATCATGCATTCCAAACTGGTTAAAACGACCGGTAAGCAAGCCGGCTGTTCCAACATAATTTGTTGACCAAAGCACATTGGAGTGAGCTTTATCCAATTTCCATTGGGCGGGGTCTCCGACTGTCATCGTCCCCGGAAGATGAATATTGGTACCTCTATTGGGAGTAAATGGTTGGGTTAACTGAACGGGCACTAGCCTGTCATTGTCCCGGGTGCAACTAATAATATACCCGTACCCGCTGATCAAAATGAGCAGGATCATCAATGTTTTGTTACTAAGCAGCTTCATAAAATGTATTTTAAAGTGAATAATTAATAGTAAAAATTAACGATGTAAAGCTATTTCTGTGGGCATGACGGTCTTATGACTTCTGTCAAAAAAAGGAATGAGATATATCAGTAAAGCTATTGACCTCCTCTCTCCTGTGTGTTACAGGATTTTAGAAATATGTTATAACATTCACGTATATGAGGCCACTGATCCTGTAAGGTTTGTTTCTTTTCAGAGATGTGAAGAACGTTTTTGTTTTTTGAGACGGTTGATCAGCAAGGAAATTAATGTTACCAGTATAAGGGCTCCCAGGTTTAAGAGAAGGCTATCGGTATATAGTTTCATATCGTTTCTTACAATATTCTTATCCGAAGAAGATACAGATATTTGTAAGACGAGGTCTTTTACCAAAAAGAAGAAAAAAACAAGACTATGTATCAAACTATAAATTATTTTTTTTCTAAATGCCGGTATCCAGAAAAGGATCGAAAGAAGCCCCCAAAGCATTAACCATGGCTGTTGTATCGTAGCTTTTATATTTTCAAAAGAATAATCAGGGTATAAATTTCTTAGTTGAAAGCCAATGTATAAAGTACCAACCAATGCATAAGCAAGAGGCAATAAGGTAATGAGTTTACCTTTTATACCCGTTTTCGGCTGCTGATTTCCGGCAATAAAAAGAGTAGCAGCGCAGATCAAAGGATAGCCTGAAAAAAAAGCCAGTAGCTCCAACTGTTGCAGGTATGCAAAAAAACTATTATCCATACAATATAATAATTGCCAAAGATGCAAAATGTTAATGAGCTCAAATGCATTGCTGAATAAAGGCCATATGTTGCAGGGGCAAACAAGACCCAAGAGATTGACCTGGAAAAGCAAAATTTCAGGCAGTTCGGCCATTTAAGAAGGATTTAATTAGCTTGATGCGTCAATATGGAGATCAATTTGAATGAAAAGGAGCTGATAGAACAACTCCGGCAGGGAAACGAGCCTGCTTTCCGGTGGCTGGTAGAAAACTACCGCAACCGGGTATTTCATACCGTACTGAATATTTTACAGGACACGAAAGAAGCGGAAGATGCGGCCCAGGAAACATTCATCAAGGTCTTTGAATCGATCAGGTCTTTTAAAGAAGAATCATCCCTGTCCACCTGGATCTACCGGATAGCTGTTCACAAAGCACTGGATAAGACCCGAAGAAGAAAAACAAGACAACGGCTTCATCAAATATTACCATGGTGGATGCCGGATGAAAAGAAAAGTTCCGATGCATCATTCCAGCATCCGGGGATCGTGGCGGAGAATAAAGAAAAAGCGGCTGTCTTATTCAAAGCCATTGAATCGCTGCCGGAAAAACAAAAACTGGCTTTTACACTGATAAAAGTGCAGGGCATGAATTATGAAGAAGCTTGTGAGATCATGCAACAAAATATCAAAGCCGTTGAATCATTGATCAGCAGGGCCAAAATGAACCTGCAAAAACAATTAGAACATTATTACAAATCAATAAAATGAAAAAAAATTCTACTCCATTGGTTGACGAACACCTGCAAAGCCTGCAGGGAATGCAGGAAACTGGTACCGATGAATTTTTTTACACAAGACTGAAAGCAAGGATGGACAAAGCACAGCAGGGCTGGAACTTTCCGCTGAAGCCAGCCTGGGTAATTGGTTCCCTCGTATTGCTTTTAGCAGTAAACGGATTTATGTTATCACAGAAATTTAAAGCGGGTAAAACACAAAAGACAACATCATCCACCCTGCAAAGTTTTGCCGAAGCATATGACCAAACCATTGTTTCATCTTATTGATTGGATCGTTATGAATACCGTTGCTAAAAATAAATTATTGACCTGGCTGGTGATCTTATTGCTGGTGGCCAATGCGGCCAGCATTGCCATGTTCTGGTTAAGCCGTGATAAAAAGCCACCAACTCCCAAAGGAACGCCACAGGAATTTTTAGTCAAAGAATTAAAACTGGATGCAAAACAACAGGAACAATTCGATGTATTGAGAAAAGAACACCGCAGAGCCGCAGACCAGCTTCGTGAAAAAATAAAAGGAGCCAAGGAATCTTTTTTTGATCTGTTAAAACAGCCGAACGTTACTGATAGCTTAAAACTCTCTGCTGCTAAAAATATAAGTACATATACAGAGGAACTGGACCTGCTTACTCTTGAACATTTTCAAAAAGTAAGGGCACTATGCACAGCAGAACAACAAAAAAAATTTGATGAGATCATTCAGCAGGTGACCAGGATGATGGGAGCGCCACGTCCACCGCCAGGTCCGGGTGGTCCGCCTCATGATGGCCCGCCACCTCCACCACAAGATTAAAAAATTAACGAACTAAATGAAACCAATGAAAAGAATAACTTTTTTCTCACTGATCATACTGGCAACGATTTTCGCCTGCAAAAAAAATAATACAACTGATAACAACGCCAGCATAACAAGCCTGTCTTGCGCAAGCGGATCATTTTCTGCAGCGGCAACTATTAATATTGCTTATTCTGCAACAGCCACCATTCCTTATTCAGGAGGCAATGCTGTTAGCTATGCTGCCGGTTCATCTATCAGTTCCACCGGAGTTACCGGGTTAACGGCCACATTACAAGCAGGAACATTAGCTAATGGTACAGGCAATCTGTCTTATTTTGTTTCCGGTACACCCACTTCCTCCGGCACAGCCAGTTTTGCCATCAGCTTCGCCGGTAAAAGTTGCAGTCTCACATTAACCGTGAATCCTGCAGGCGGCCCGGTACTGCCTGCCGTGTACAATAAAATTTACGGAGCTACCAGTATAACTTTTGATGGTACGATCGTTACCATCAAATGCAATGCATTACCGGATCATAAAAGCGCCTACTATCCTGCTGCTAATCCCTTGCATGAAAATTTTAGCGGCACTACATTCGGCGGCGGCACATTTACCCAGAACCCCAATACGATCGCCACACAAAATATAACGCTTAAGATCCCTGTGAATCCTGCTGTGGCTGCTACACATGCAGCTACACCCATGGGAGTGATCGGTGTCGGGTTGAATGGCATTCCTTTCTTTAATCAATATGCCGCGGGTGGTTCTCCTTTAACGGGGGAAATAAACAGTTTTGACCAGTGGTGGGGTCATCCGCAAATGTCAGGTATGTATCATTATCATGTAGAGCCGATTTATTTAACTACTGTGAAAGCAAGTAAATGGGCGCTGATGGGATTTTTATTGGATGGTTTCCCGGTATATGGGCCCAAAGAAGAAAATAATACGGACCCTGTTGGTTTAGATGTTTATCATGGACATACACATGCTACTGTTGATTACCCGGCAGGCATTTATCATTATCATTTCAGCACGGCGGCTCCTTATTTGAACGGTAACGGGTTTTATGGAACAGCAGGTACCGTAACACAATAATGAAAAAATTTTTTCCATCTACGATGGTTTTTAAGCCACCACCAGTATCCCGGATCATTCCGGGATACATTTTTTCTTTTCTATTGATCATCGCTTCCTGTAAAAATGAAGAAAAAGAAAACAGATCAGAGCCTAAAATTGCAAAAACAATTCCCACAAATTATATGAACGCCGGCGATAGCGGGATCACGAAACACCAGGATACTATTTTCTACGAGGGTAAATATTTTACAGGCTACCAGTTCTCATTATATCCAAATGGGGATACAGCGTTTATCAAAGGTTATTTTAACGGCGTAGAAGAGGGCTTGCAATTAAAGTGGTATCCCGGTAAACAGTTAGCTGAAGAAAGATCCTATATCAACGGGAAAAAAGATGGGGCACATAGAGGCTGGTGGCCTGGTGGAAAACCCAAGTTTGACTTTACGGTTGTTAATGATGAATATGAAGGAGAATTTAAAGAATGGTATTCATCGGGGTTATTGGGAAAAGATTTTCATTATTTAAATGGAAAAGAAGAAGGCAGCCAGCGTTTATGGTGGGACAATGGCAAGGTGAGAGCCAATTATGTCGTCAGGAACGGGAAAAAATATGGTTTGATCGGGTTAAAAATTTGCGACAATCCTTATGATTCGGTTATTAAGAAATAAAATATTTATTATACTGCTCATCCTGGCTGCTTGTAAAAACAAAAGCAGGGATGAAACCTTGTCACTTCCCTTTATCAATAAACCCGACTTCACACCGGAATGGATCAATAAGAACGACCCGGCTTATTCTTCCATTCACCAGGTACCTGCATTTTCATTCACCAACCAAAATGGAGAGACCGTAACAGAAAAAACAGTGGAAGGAAAGATATATGTGGCTGATTTCTTTTTTACAAGATGCGGAAGTATCTGCCCGAAAATGACAAAGAATATTGCTTTGCTGCAGACATATTTCAAAGACAAGAAAGACGTGATTTTTCTTTCACACTCCGTAACGCCTGAAATGGATAGTGTATCCGTGTTAAAAAAATATGCCGAAGATAAAGGAGTCATCAGCGGCAAATGGCATTTACTGACAGGAGATAAAGACGAGATCTATGATCTTGCCAAAAAACAATATTATGCCGGTGATACGATCGGCTATTACCAAACAGGCAACGAGTTTTTGCATACTGAGAACTTTATTCTTGTGGACAAACACCGGAGAATAAGAGGCGTTTACAACGGGACCCTTGAGTTGGAAATGGAAAGATTGGAAGAAGATATTAATACGCTGCTTAAAGAAGAATAGTTTTTAGAGCAAGGAACTTTCAAAGAAAAAATATTCAATAATCAATATTCAACACTCAATGATCAAGTCATCTCGGGGAGTAAGGTATTTTCGAACAGACTTGCTTATTGAATATTGAGTGTTGAATATTGATTATTTCCTAATTTGTCCCCTTTGTCGCATTTCAACTCATCTCTTCAAATATCCCAGATTGTTTGTTCTTGCGGACATTGTCCCAGGTGAAATAACGGCCATTCATAGCAATATAAACTCCCGGAGTCAATATTTGTGCGAAAGCCAATGCGCTGCCAAGGTTGAATAAACCATCCGAGCTACCGAACTTGATCGGTATCATCGCCCCGGTAAGAATAATTGTTTTTCCATTTACTTTTTCAGCCAGCCATTTTGCCGTCTCACTCATCGTATCGGTGCCATGTGTGATGATGATCTTATTTTCTTCGCATTGGTTACATTGGTGGGCTATCAGTTCCCGGTCATGGTCCGTCATCTCCAGGCTATCGATCATCATCAATGTCCTGATCTCAACCGGTACCTTGCAGCGTCCCTTTTCCAGCAACTCATTTATATGGGTGTCTTTAAAATAAAGCTGCCCGTTCAGTTCGTTGTATTCTTTATCAAAAGTGCCGCCGGTGATGAAAATGCGGATTGCCATTGTAGTTTATTAAGCTGTGAAGATAATTAATTGGGGGATTCTCTATGCTTTTTATGGGCGGTGCGGATGCTGTACGTCTATGATTTATTTATTTTCCAGGTGATATTCCTTTTTCAAAAAAATGATCAGCCGTCCGGCCTGTGCTTTTAACGGAATGAAATTGCTTTGCAGGACAGTTGACATTAGCATTTGCATTTGGGCGATTTTTCCGAAGAACTTCTCCTGAATTACCTTATCGTGAGAAATAAGAATATCTATTCTGGCAGCCTGCATTTCGTCAAAGCTCATCCCATTTCTAAAGGCCTTGCTCATAGCACGGTAATTAAAAAAATCAAAATTGAAACTGTTCATTTCATGCAGAAATGTTCCAAGATCATTTGTGTTGATATAGGTTCGACTAACAGCAGACGTATAAGCATTAATACTATCTACTGCTTTTTTATTCCGGATGAGCCGGAAGCCACCCGAACTTTTTAGCTGCTGTATGGTAGCATCCGTATAAATGAAATCCGGAAACCCTTCTATACTCCCCAACAGCCTCACAAAATTTTTGTTGAATCCCAGATCAAGAGAATCAAATAACATCAACAGGGTGTCCTGGTTCTTATGCTGTTTTTTATAGAGCCGGATAACACGTGTAAGATTAGCGGTATCAGTCTTTAGGTCCTGTATCAAAGAGACGATATATTCTTTTTCACGGTGTCTCTCCACCGATTTTTCCCTGATGTTTTCGGCAACAAAGCCTAAGAACACAGCAAGAAATAGCATGAAGAACTCCAGCAAATATTCTGTCCATTTCTTTTTATGGGTCGGGTGATGTGAATGGTGGACTTCCATGTTTTGGTTCGGGTGGTTTAATTTAAGTTTCAAATACCAATATAATAATATAAGTTCAATTTTATTTAAGACGTTTCCAAACCCCTATAATAATTAAATATAATTTCTTTATTTTTCCTCAATGAAAAAGTTGTTCATCTTTCTCCTTATCCTTGATCTGCGGTCATTTGGACAGATCAACCCCTCTAATATCACCATTGCCCGTGATAGTTTTGGTGTGCCACACATCTTTGCGCCAACTGACCCCGAAGTGGCTTATGGTTTGGCCTGGGCACATGCCGAAGATGATTTTGAAACATTACAGTTGGTTGCTCTTTCAGGAAAAGCATTGGTTGGAACCGGTCTTGGTAAAAAAGGCGCTGAAGCCGACTATGTCATCAACCTGCTCCGCATCCGCAAAACGGTGAATGAACAATGGAATACACTCAGTCCCGATTTTTTGGCATTGATAAAAGGATATGTAGCCGGTTTGAATGCTTATGCCAAAGCTCATCCCGGTGAAATAATTTATAAACATGCTTTCCCGCTTGACGAGAAGCAATACATAACAGCAGTTGTTTTTTCCATCAGTCTTTTTTGCGGTGTTGATAATGCATTGCCCCAGATATTGGGTGGTAAAGTAGCAACCCTTCCGGGTTTTAATCCCCAGGGTTCGAATTCTTTTTCCATGAACTCTGCAAAAACAACAACTGGAGAATCATTTCTTGCCATCAATGCCCATCAGCCGAATACCGGTCCTGTTGCTTTTTATGAAGCACATGTACAAAGCGAACAGGGATGGAATATGCTGGGCGGTTTATTTCCCGGCGGCTGTTTAATATTCCATGGCACCAATGAATACCTGGGTTGGGCGCATACCAATAATTACCAGGATAAATTGGATATATACCAGCTGGAAATAAATCCTGCCAATAAAGATCAATATAAGTTCGACGGGCAATGGATCAGCCTGGAAGAAGACAAAGTCAGTCTCCATGTAAAAGGAATCCCTGTTGCTATCGGCAAAAAAATATACTGGAGTAAATACGGTGCAACATTAAAAACAGAGAAGGGTGTATTTTCCATTCGCTTGCCGGCCACCATGGATATAAAAGCATTGGAAGAGTGGTACAGGATGAATAAAGCAAAAAATTTCACGGAGTTCTATAAAGCAGTCAGCATGATGAGCCTGCCGATGTTCAATATTATGTATGCCGACAGGTACGATACGATCTTTTATATCAGCAATGGAAAAATGCCAAGACGAAACCCCGATACGGCTTATCATTGGAAAAGCACGTTGCCGGGGAATACTTCTGCAACGTTGTGGACAGAGTTTAAACCGATAACAGAATTGCCACAATACATCAATCCCCCATCAGGCTATTTATTCAATAACAACCACGCTCCTTTTTTAGCTACCGAACCTGCGTATAACCTGGACAAAAATAAATTTGATAAAAACGATGGCTTTGAAACTTATCATAATAACCGCAGCAAACGGGTAACGGAATTATTATACAATACCGGCAAGATCGATTACAATACATTCAAGCGGATCAAATTTGATCAGCAGCTACCCCGGCAATTGCAATACACCTACGGCATTGATACCATGCTGTCCATGGATGTCGATGCACAGCCGGCTTTAAAGGCGATCATTACCAATTTTCAGAATTGGGACCGGAAGGCGATCATCACCAGTAAAGGAGCGGCTATCTTCTTATTGGTCTATCATTATGTCGTTAAAAAACTTGCCGGGGTTCCTTCAAGACAATTGACAAAGCTCGAATCTGCCGAAGCTTTCCAATACGTTTATCATTACATGATGGAGCATTTTGGCAGAACCGACCTGGTACTTGGAGATGTACAGAAACTGGTAAGAGGTGATGATGTGCGCCCGGCCTGGGGATTCCCGGATGTGCTTACACCGACATTTTCTGAACCCTGGAAAAATGGTATGCGAAAAGTAACAGGCGGTGATGCGTATATCTGTTTTGTCCGTTATCCTAAAGATGGCAGCTTACCTATTATTGAATCGGTGAACACTTTCGGGGCTTCCATGCATCCGGATTCACCGCATTTTAAAGACCAGATGACGTTGTTTCAAAACCAGCAGACCAAGCATATGACGCTGGATAAACAGGAGGTAATGAAAACAGCAGAAAGAGTGTATCATCCCCAATAAGAAATGTCTGATAAGTGCTACAAGTATTTTTATTGTTATATTAGCAATTGAATGAACCAACCTTTCCTATGGCAGATAGTATACAAACTCCGCCGGAAGCCCTTCAAAGGATAGAAAAGTGCATCAATGATAAAGGAGAAACGTTTTTAGATTTATCAGAACTTTCTCTTAAAGTGATCCCCTCCGAATTAAATAATGAAGAGCTTAATCATATAGAGGATTTATTTCTTGATTCGAATCAGATTAGTGAAATACAAGGACTCGAAAAATTGCCAAAACTTTCATACCTGAATTTATCTTCAAATCAAATCCACGAAATAAAGGGACTTGAAAAATTGACAAAACTTTCAAATCTTGTTCTTTGGGGAAATCAAATCAGTGAAATAAAGGGACTTGAAAAATTAACAACCCTTTCCGATTTGGATCTATATAACAATCAAATCAGTGAGATAAAGGGACTTGAAAAATTGACAGAACTTTCATACGTCGATCTTTCTGAAAATAAAATCGGTGAAATACAAGGACTCGAAAAATCGACAAAACTTTCAAACCTGAATTTATCTTTAAATCAAATCCGCGAAATACAAGGACTCGAAAAATCGACAAAACTTTCAAACCTGAATTTATCTTTAAATCAAATCCGCGAAATAAAAGGACTTGAAAAATTGACAAAACTCTCAAACCTTGATCTTTCTTTTAATCAAATCCGTTCAATAAAAGGTCTTCAAAATTTGATAAATCTTTTAGAATTGGATCTTTCCTATAATCAAATCAGCAAAATGGATAACCTGAGTATTCGGTTATTGGAAAAACTTAAAAAAATTAATTTAAAAAATAACCCTGTTAAAGGAGTTCCATTTGATGATTTTTCAGATAAACAGGCAATATTAGGATATATTAAAAGTTTACAACAACAGGAAAAAAAAGCAACTAACCTGCATTTGAAACTGAATATTATTGGAGCTGGCCGTATTGGCAAATCTCAATTGCTGAATTATTTTGATGGCAAAGCTTATGTGGAAAAGGAAAAGGAAACACATGGAACCAAAACATCTAAATATAAAATACCCGGTACTGATTATCTGGCAACTATTTGGGATTTTGGAGGTCAGTCATACCATCACGGCTTTCATTACTTGTTTTTGAGACCCAAAGATTTTTATGTAGTGCTCTGGCGTAATAATAAAGAGACAGAACAGGATTATGCTTACTGGCTGGGTACGGCAAGACATTTCGCCAAAGAAAAAACGGACGGTAAATATGGCACTCCCTTGATATTAGTTCAAAATAGATGGATAACTACGGACTATAAAGATGACAAAAACTTCACGCCGGATGAAATTGCTTATCCTTCAAGCGCCAAACTGCAAAAATACCAACTTGGATTACAGGATGTTTTTTCACTTGATGTAAAATCATTATTTGAAAAAAAGAAAAATAATCTTCAAAATCAATTCTTCCTGGGGGTATTACACGAAAAAATGATTGCACATTGCAGGCAGATAGTTGACCTGCCCGAGAAATTTATAGAAATAAAAAAAATATTAGACGATGACCCAATAATGGAAATAAATATTAAACAAGAAAATTTTAAGAAGGTTTACGCAAAAGACTTTGAAGACAGTATGTTTGCCTATCTGCTGCAATACTTAGAGTTCACTGGCAATATCATTTGCTTCCGGGAAATAGAATCTTTGAAAGACTATGTTTTTCCCAATCCTCCGGTTTTATCAGATTGGATATACCAAACAGTTTTAAACGACGATTTTAAACGAAATAAAAACGGTAAACTCAGTCTGGAAGAGCTAAAACAAAAAACCGGGTCGACAGAAAAAGCGGATATTTTTATTAATCTTATGAGCGAATTTAGGCTCATTTTCAAACAACCTTTTAAGGATGAAAAAGATGACGTGAATGATAAATACTATATTATTCCGCAATTTTTGGCCGAATATAGGCACAGCTTTAAACAGGTGCTCTTAGAGCTATTGCCATTTACGTTTAGTTTGCAATTTGCTGATTTTATACATGAAGGAAGGTTTTTCAAATTTATTTCCGAATATGGCAAATATGCTAAAGATAACAGCGCCTACTGGAAATATGGGTTACTTTTTAGTTATGAGCTGAATAGAGATACAACGAATAAAACCGAAGAACAGAAAAAGAAAGATACTCTTCAGGTATTGGCTTATTATGTAACTGATAAAAGACAGGTAATGGTTCATATAGAAGATAAAAAGGGCAAAACGGAGGTGGCCAAAGAGTTGTTTTATTTTTTTGCATTAACAGAAATTCCTAAACAGGAAAAGACGAAAGAATCAGAAGAAGAGAAACAGTTAAAAAGAAGGGGCCCCAGAGCTATTATAAAAGAGCTACCTGGGAAAATCCGTTTACAAGACCGGTTAACCCCGGAAATACTAATTAATCTTCTACAGGATGATGTGCAATTATGCACAAATGGCTATAACTATTTTGATGTAAAAGAAACGATCCAAAATATTTCAGTCAATAATTATTTTGGTACCTGCACGCAAACACAGGCAAGGGTTAAGCTTGATTTTATGACCATTAACCTGCTTTCAACAGATAATAAAAGAAAGCTCCGCGTTTTCTTTTCTTATTCACATAAAGATGAAATCTATAAAAATGAACTGGAGAAACATTTCACTATGCTTAAGCGTAACGGTCGTATCGAAACATGGCATGACCGGAAAATTTTGGCGGGTGAGAACTGGGACAATACCATCAAACAACAATTGGAGTCTGCCGATATTGTTTTGCTGATGATAAGTTCCGATTTTCTTTATTCAGATTATATATGGGAACAGGAATTGGGAATGATCCGTGATCGATATAAAAAAGGTGATGACATAAAAGCGATTCCCATTTTTGTGCGTCCTTGCGATACTGAAGGCCTTGATTTCATGCAATTGCAAGGAGCACAGCGGGATAAACAAAGCATAATTCAGTGGATCTCGTCCAGTCCGGATAGAGATAACACTTACACAGATATTGTAAAAGAAATTAAAGGAGTAATTGATTCAGTTATATAGATTTTAATTTTTAATCGGCAAATACGAATACTTTTTACCATACTCGATCATCTGCTGGAAAAAACTTTGCGGGTATTCCACTTTTACATCTGTTATTTTATCTCCGTCCATCACGGGTACCAACCGGGGTTGGATAAAACCACGATATGGTTTCAGATTTAATTTTTTATAACGCTGCAATACCTCGTTATGCAGGGCGGCATCTACTTTTACGCCATAAGTTTCTACCAGGTTTTTCCCAGCATTGAAATCACCTTCTGATTTGATGCGCTGGATCTCTCTTAATAACTGTCCAAACAGTGTCCGCAATTTTTTGTAATCGTTGATGCGTATATATGTTTTGCCGTCTTTTTTTACAAACTCAACAACCTTATCGGCTTTTCCTTTTTCAAACACCCATTTTGCATTCATTTGCCGGTTGCGCATATGAGCTTCTTCCACCTGGTCTCCTGGTTTTAGCCGGGTAAGCTGTGTCATCAGTCCATTCATCATATAGTTGTCATAGGCGGCCATGCCTACTTCCATTGAAGGAGCGACGCCAATATCGATCATTTTCTGATCAGGTATGTAGTACAAAGCCACCAGGTCAGCTCTTGCTTCTTCGAGGCAAGAGGCATAATTCTTCAGCGTTTTATCGGTTGTTTCTACCCCGGGGTTTAACTGGCCGGAAGCATGCCCGATACATTCATGCATATCTGTAATAAGATCGGCAGCAACGGCTCCCCATTTTTTCATTCTCATTTTTACGGTGTCATTCAATGCAAATTCATCCAGCAAACCGCTTTTAGCGCCTGCTACATTGTACGAATAAATAATATTGCTGAGCGAAACGGATTTGGAACCATGATCTTTTCTTATCCATTCTGCATTCGGAAGGTTGATGCCAATGGATGAGGCCGGAGCCGCATCACCACTTTGGACAATAACGGTAATTGCTTTTGCCGTGATCCCTTTTACACTTTTCTTTTTATGTTCTTCCATCAAGGGTGAATGATCTTCAAACCATTGCGCCTGGTCGGCGATTGCTTTAATGCGTTTGGTTGCTTCCAGGTCTTTCAAAGACAGCACACTTTCGAAACTTCCTTTTTTACCAATAGCATCAAGGTAAACCTCGATAAAACCATTCACCACATCTATGCGGCTGTTGATATCATTTACCCAGGCAATACTATAATCATCAAAAGTGGCGAGATCGCCGGATCTGTAATACTGCACCAGTAGTTCCAATGCTTTTTTCTGCTCTGGATTTTCTGCCACAGCAGCTGCTTTCTCCAGCCAGCTAACAATTCTTTCAATAGCCTGCGTATACATTCCCCCCACTTTCCAAACTTTTTCCACGACGGTACCATTTTCTTTCATCAGCTTGCTGTTAAGTCCCCATGAACGTTGTTGAGCTTCCATTGGAAACTTTGCATAGAAACTATCCACTTCTTTTTGAGTGACCCCTTCATAAAAATTAACTGAAGAAGCAACTACGTTATCAATATTCGGCCGCAGGTCCACGACTTTGGGCTCCAGCTTCATATCATACAAAATGGGTTTGATGCGGTTTAAAAAAGCCTGCACCGTTTCACCGGCATCCCGTGGAAGGGAAGCTGTGTCACAATTTTTTACAACGGAAGAAAAATAATCAAATGAACAGGCAGGAATAAATTTTTCATTACCATAATGATGATGATTGCCGTTGCTGAACCATACCCGTCCGCAATACTCCGTAAATTTTTTCCAGTCAACCGAACTGGTATCGCCTTTATAAGTGCCGTAAGCATCATCCAGTGTTTTACGAAGAAGGATACCATACTTACTTTTCTGGTCATAAATAATATCACGGCCGCACAATGCAGCTTCATATAAATAATAAGCCAGTTGTTTTTGCTGAAGACTTAAACCGGCAAAGCCCGGCACCTGGTACCGGAGTACTTGCAGGTCGGCAAAGGACTCCGCTTCTACTACAAAATTTGTATCGTAGCTATTTCCATCACCGGGGCCGGCCACATTGGTACCCGTACTGTCTGTTTTTCCCGGTTCATCTGTTTTGCTTTTAGTATTACAGGACCATATAATGACTGATAACAATACAAGTGATGCAAAGGATTTTAAATTATACTTCATGATTGAAACATTTAGTGTATAAAAGTACATATATCCGGCAAGAGAGCCTTCAATTATCATACCCGGTCGAACCGGCACAGCTTTAACAGGATGGTTGAAACTCCTTCCGGCAGGCTTCGTACCTTGTGCCCATGATTGCCCTTCGCTAAACTCAGGGTGACAAGCGGAAATGATTGATTATTTAAGTGGGTTGAATGACCGTCAGAAAGAAGCCACTCTCCATATTGACGGACCGTTGATGATCGTGGCCGGTGCGGGCAGTGGTAAAACAAAAGTTTTGACCACAAGGGTGGCACACCTGATGGCAAATGGTGTTGATGCTTTCAATATCCTCGCACTGACTTTTACCAACAAGGCCGCCAAAGAAATGAAAGAGCGGGTGGAAAAGATCCTGGGGAATAACGAAGCCCGGAATCTATACATCGGTACTTTCCATTCTGTGTTTGCCAGGATACTCCGTTTTGAAGCCGAAAAAATTGGTTACCCCCGCAACTTTACCATTTATGATACTGACGATTCAAAATCTGTAGTAAAAACAGTCGTCAACGAACTGAACCTTGATGACAAGCACTACAAACCCAATATCGTTTACAACAGGATATCAGCAGCCAAAAATGCATTGGTAGGCCCGGAGGAATACAGGAATGATTATGCCATCCAGCAGGAAGATATGCGCAGCAACCGCCCGGCTATTGCACAGATATATGATGCATATGCCAAACGTTGTTTTAAGAACGGGGCCATGGATTTTGATGACCTGTTGCTGAAATTTTATGAATTATTGAAAAATGTTCCGGAAAGCCTGGCAAAGTATCAAAGGAAGTTCAAATACATTTTAATTGATGAGTACCAGGATACCAACCCGGCACAGTACGAGATCATTAAATTGCTTGGCGCCATGCATGAGAATGTTTGCGTGGTGGGTGATGATGCACAAAGCATTTATAGTTTTCGTGGAGCTACCATTGAAAACATATTACAGTTTCAAAAAGATTATGATGAAGTAAAAGTGGTAAAGCTGGAACAGAACTACCGCAGCACACAAAGTATCCTGCATGTGGCCAATGAAATAATTAAGAATAATAAAAGCCAGATCGAGAAAAATCTTTTCACCGAGAATGCAGAAGGAGAAAAGATAAAACTGGTGCGGACGATGACCGATAATGATGAAGGAAAATTTGTGGCGGACAGTATCCAGGAACAAAAACTGCGTAACCATTACAGCAATAAGGATTTTGCCATTTTGTACCGCACCAATGCGCAAAGCCGGGCTTTTGAAGAATCATTGAGAAGAATGGGTATTGCCTATACGATCTATGGAGGCATCAGTTTTTACCAGAGAAAAGAAATAAAAGATATTGTTGCTTATCTCCGCATTATTGTAAATCCAAAAGATGAAGAAGCATTAAAACGCATCATCAATTACCCGGCAAGGGGAATCGGTAAAACAACGATTGATAAATTAGTTTTATCTGCCAACGAAAATAATATCAGCATGTGGGATGTGCTGGAGAAAGCAAACGAATTTGGTTTCAAGGCCGGGATCTTTACTGCGATAGAAGAGTTTGTGACCATGATAAAAAGTTTTGCCAGCATGCTGACAAAACAAAATGCCTATGAAGTGGCATTCCATGTTGGCAAGCAAACAAACCTGATCAAAGAACTATTCAATGATAAAAGCACCGAAGGTGTGGCGAGATACGAGAACATCCAGGAATTATTAAACTCCATTAAAGAATGGACAGAAAGTCCCGATAATGAAGACGGGGAACTGGTCGATAAAAGTCTTGCTTCTTATTTACAACAGATCACTTTGCTGACCGATGCCGATGAAAAAGATCCCGATGCTGATACGGTGAAGCTGATGACCATTCATGCCGCAAAAGGATTGGAGTTTAGTTGTGTGTTTGCAGCCGGGTTGGAAGAAATGCTTTTTCCCAATGCAATGTCTATCAATACAAGAGAAGAACTGGAAGAAGAAAGAAGATTATTTTATGTAGCTATAACAAGGGCAAAGAAACAATTGTGGATCACTTATGCCAATACCCGGTATCGCTTTGGCAGTTTGGTGCAGAATGAGCCAAGCCGTTTTATAGAAGAGATCCCGGAACAGCATATGGACAGAAGCTTTGCGGGCGGCGGCGCCAAGAACCAGGTGGGTGGCAGTAAATGGGGCAGGGGTTCTGCATTTGACCGGATGAAAGGGAAATATGTTGATGATGGAGAATCCGGGAAAGTGAGCCAGCAATCAGGGACATATTATAATTCTGGTCCTGCGGTAACCAAATCAACACCTTCTTATTTACCTCCCAAAGGTCAACCTGCAAAAGTAAAAGAACATATTCCTTCCCCTGATTTTGTGGCCAGCGATACTTCTGATCTGCAGGCCGGGCAAAAAATAGAACATCAGAAATTTGGTTTTGGTGAAGTATTGAAAGTAGAAGGTGCCGCACATAATCCGATCGCTACTGTAAAGTTTGAGCATAATGGAGAAAAAAAGATCATGCTGAATTATGCGAAGCTGAGAATTCTTGGCTAAAAAATTTTTTCAACACAGAGATACAGAGGATTTGAGTTACACAGAGATAATAAAATTGAGATCAACACTCTGTGTAACTCCGTTTCTCCGTAACTCTGTGTTGAAATTCTTCAATTTTGAGAAAACAGAGAAAAATCATCAGATACAAAATGGGATAATAGCCTTTCTCGCGGTGGGATATTCTTCAAATTTTTCTTTATACCATTTGTGATGTGATAATGCCCGGGGAATTAAATTGGCGGCTGTCCAGATAAAGAAAGTTAAAGCCGGAAGATTCCAGCAGAGGATAGCAAACCCCATCCATTCTATTAATTCACCCAGCAAATTGGGACAACTGATCTTATTGAATAACCATCCTTTGGGAATTACATAATGTGTTTCATTGGGTTTACGCAAACCAATAAGCATATTATCTGCCTTCCAGTTGATCAGCATGCCTGTAATAAAAATAACCAGCCCGGTAATAAAACGAATATCAGTAAGCCATTCATTGGCATAAGTTGCAAAGTGAACAAAATAATAACCCAGCGAAAACCCGTTGACGAGATTAAAGAAGATACCTGATGCAACAATGACCAATGGTATTTTTTTTCCTTTGGTATGGAGACGGAAAGGAAAAATAAAGATCCGGTTGAAATAATGAAAACAAAACAAAGCGATCATGATCCAGGAAACGGAAGAGACCCTGTCATAAGCCGGGATAAGAAAAAAACACAAGATAACCAGCACCGGTAATTCCATCAGCAACCATCCATACCGGTTTGATATCAATACTCCCCAACCTGTGGATGTATGACGGCCATAAGGCGCCGTAATTTTCAATAAAAGAAAAAAGATCAATACAGCCAGGCCGATCCAGGCAAATAGGATAGTTTGGTAAGCAGACCAGGAAATAGAGAATGCATTCATGCAGCGAGTCGGTTTCTTTCTAGGTAAGACAAGATAGCTTTTATTCCAGAAGGCGATGAATTAACAAATTTCTTTAAAGCCGCAGATTATATTTGTTACCAGGATTCACCACTTCCTCTGCTCAATATGGCTTCCCGGAAATTAGAGAAACGCATCCGACGGCTTTTTTTTTCTGCTTTAGCAGCAGCCATACTGGTTGTTGCGGGGTACCTGTTTTTGAAATGGTATAACTATCGCAAAGTAAAATTCACACGATACCCTGAATTCGGCATCGTTATTCCTGAAAGTTATTCTATACACGGCATTGATGTTTCCAAATACCAGGAGATGATAGCCTGGGAAGAAGTGAGGACTATGAAAGTAAAAGCGATACAACTGGGCTTTGCTTATATCAAGGTCACGGAAGGTATTGGTAACACAGACCCGCAATTTGGCCGGAACTGGAAAAAAGCAAAAGCAAACGGGATGATCTGCGGGGCCTACCATTTTTTTGTCGGATCAAAAGATGGGAGAATGCAGGCAGAGAATTTTATTGATAAAGCAAAGCTGGAAACCGGAGACCTGCCGCCGGTGCTGGATATTGAACAATTAAATGGGGCCACAGCAGCCGAAGTAAAAAAAGAAGCAAAGAGATGGCTGGACGTGGTGGAAAATTATTACCAGGTAAAACCGGTCATTTATACCAATATTGATTTTTACAATCGCTACCTCGGCAGCGATTTTGATAAATACCCATTATGGATAGCGCATTATTATCAACCCGATCAACCCCGCATCAAACGGGGCTGGATCTTTTGGCAACACAGCCAGGAAGGCAGGGTGAATGGTATAAACTCCCCGGTTGATTTCAATGTGTTCAATGGCGATTCACTGGAATTTAAAAACCTTCTTCTTCGCTAAACGGTTTCCTGATCTGCTTCTAAAATACTGTAACTTGTTTTCATTAAAATCAGCCCATGCCACCCAATTGGGACCCGGATGTAAAAAAATTTTTGTTGAAAGTGCTTAACTCGGTTTGCCTGGTTTTGCTCTGGATGATGGCCTGTGCCACGGCGGGTATTTATTATGAACTGGGATATACGAACGGCAAGCCGCTTATTTATACCATTCTTTTTTATGCCGGGATGCTTATTACTCTTGTTTTATTGATCCGGTATTTATATAATACATGGAAAAGCAGTTAACAGGTTAATTTGATTTTGTATTAACTGCTATGATCTGAAATAATAACCCAGCGGCCATTTATTTTCCGGAATAACAAAGTATAATGGCCGCCAATATCCCCAATGGAACGTTTCAGGAACCATTTACCGGTTACATGATAATATTCTTTTGATAATTTTTTTACTTCGATCAGTGTAAAAGCAAGCTTGCCCATCGCTGCCGTGTCCGGGTAGTTCTTTTTATAATTCTTTAATGTATTGGACCAGCCATAGGTAACTCCGCTCTTTCCAATAAACATCAGGGAATCACTTTCCCAGTAACCATTCATAAATCCATCAATATCTCCACGGTTCCATGCTGCAGTTTGATTGTCTAATATCTTCCGGATGGATAATTCGTCTTTTGATTGGGCAAATGCCAGGGAACTTGTGAGGAGAAAAAATGCAAAAAATAATTTTCTCATTGCTGAACTTTTATCCAAGGTAATTCAAAATACGGCAATCCAGTTTTTCAGTGCCAAGAACTTGAAAAAAAAGACTCAATAATCAACACTCAATATTCAATAAGCAAGTCTGTTCGAAAATTCCTTACTCCCCGAAATGACTTGATCATTGAGTGTTGATTCTTGATTGTTGAGTCTTTCCTGATTTGTCCCCAATAATTCTGGAGGATAAGATGGCTAGATGGATAGATTGTTTGCTTAATGGTCACAATCATTAGCATGTGCATGATTGTGCACCCGGCAAAACCGGTAATTCAAAAGATGGGAGGAAATGATCAATATGACAGCCGGGATCAGCAGCCAGGTTTCATATTCTGCAAAAAATTGTTTCAATACCAGGAAAACAAACCCGAAAGAAAAGATGATCAGAGGCAGCCAATTGTGATGATGTTTATTATGACCATGGTAAAGGGAATAAGCACCTATACAAAAGGCCAGCCCGATCATGCTGGCTTCAAATAAAATGTTGTGAATTATGTTGATGCCAAATAGCGGAAGGCTGGTAAGAAACAATGGCAACAATGCACAGTGAATGGCACAGACCATCGAAGTGGCAATTCCCAGGGCATCCCAGTTTATTTTGTATCTCATGAAGCCCCAAAGATACAAAAAAGCAACGTGGTTGCAAAAGAATTATCAGGACTGAAACGTAACTTTGCAGTAATATGACTACGATTTCAAAAAAAGGATCTTTTCTTAAAGGCGATCTTGAGTTTAAGGCTTTCGGAAAAAAATTAACTATTTCAAAAAAGACATTTTTTTATACCAGTTTCTTTATAGTTCTGGCTGCTGCATTCTATTTGTTACTGATAGCCGCTAATCCCCTGATCGGTAAGAGGAGTTCGCCGCCGGTCAGTTATGTAAGACCATTTTCTTTTATCAACCAGGACGGGAACAAGATCACAGAAAAAGATGTGCTTGGTAAAGTTTATGTGGCCGAATATTTTTTTACCACCTGTAAAGGCATTTGCCCGAAGATGAACAATAATATGAGACTGGTTTATGAACGGTTCAAAGACAATAACAGTTTCCTCATTCTTTCTCATACCTGCGACCCGGAAACGGATTCAGCTGCTCAATTGAAAAAATATGCTGATTCAATGGCTGTGAATACCAGCCAATGGATCTTTTTAACCGGAAGGAAAGACAGCTTGTATACTATGGCAAGAATCAGTTACACGATCGACGACCCCGCCAATAACCTGAAAAGTATTGACGATGATTTTTTGCACACACAGTTCTGGGCATTGGTGGACAGGAACGGAGATGTAAAAAAAATTTATGACGGGTTGAAAGGAACCGAGGTCAGGCAATTAATAAAAGATGCAGAAAGGTTGTTGAAAGAAAAATAAATCCGAAATGCAATATGACAAAGCAGGAAAATATACAGATGGATAACCAGGTAACTACAGTATTGAAACGAAACAGCCTGAGTGTGACCGGAAGCCGGACAAAAATCCTGCAACTTTTCCTGGAGCAACCCGGAGCATTGGCACACGGCGATATTGAAAAGAAAGCAGGGGAAAGATTTGACCGGGTAACTGTTTACCGCACACTTCAAACCTTTGTTGATAAGGGGATCATCCATACTATTCCAACCGCTGATAATTCTATCCGCTATGCACTTTGTAAAGATGAATGCTCAGAAGGTCATCACCACGACCATCACATACATTTTGTTTGCGACAGCTGTCATAACACCTATTGTCTCGATGATGTGGTAACTCCTGAAATAAAACTACCCAAAGGCTACCAGGCCAGTCATGTAGAGGTGGTGGTAGAAGGTGTTTGTAAAAATTGTAAATAAACCCCCTGAACGATGTTCGCAACCTTCGCTAAGGCTCGGTTGCCCTAAAGGGGAGACTTAGATCTATGATTCATTACTGTTACCAAAAGTTTTAAAGCAGTTAGCTTTTATTTATTTAGCCAGCTTTGTTTTTCATGGCATCGCCTGTTGTCTCAATTCTTCCAGTGGAAGAATTGCTCACTTGTACGTCCCGTTTTCATGGCATCTTCGGTTAATTGACTCTTTGACCTCCTTCAGGGACAGGGTATAAAAAAGCCCCTGTGTAGAAACACAGGGACTCATTGGTTAAGGCTCTGATTAGTAGCTACGTCGTACTACGAAGCTTTAGCGTAGTAAGTATGTTGAAGTGCGGTTAAACGCACTTGTTGTTCGGGGAATCAAATATAAGAGCTGTTCCTGATATTTCCACATTTAACCTATGTCACTTTTTAGGGTATTTCTACCTTTTTTAAAGATTATCCAGTTCGTTTTTAACAAAAAGCATCAGCTTGCTTATATGGGCGGGAGAGAGGTCAAATTGCAAACCGGCAGCTTTAAATAATTCGGGCAAGGTCCTCGTTCCTCCAAGGGCAAGGGCGTTGATATAGTTATTAATGGCGGCTTCCGGGTTTTGTTTGTATTGCTGCCACAGGCCGATGGCCCCTAACTGAGCGATCCCATATTCTATATAATAAAAAGGCACTTCATACAGATGCAGTTGCCGCTGCCAGCCATAGCGGCGGTATTCGTCCAGTCCTGTAAAATCAATAACAGGAGAAGAGAACTCTTCCAGTATGGCAAACCATTCGTTGTTTCTTTCCTCTTCTGTATGTTGAGGATTGCTGTAGATCCAATGCTGGAATTTATCAATAGTTGCGATCCAGGGGAAAATGGTGATCACTCTTTCCAGTTGTTGTTCTTTAGCCCTGGTTAATTCTTCTTTGGAAGAAAAAAATACCTGCCAGTGATCCATGCTGAAAAGCTCCATCCCCATGCTGGCCACTTCAGCGATCTCCATCGGGTATTCTTTAAAACCATTCAATTCCAGGTCATGTGCCAGGAAAGAATGAACAGCATGTCCGCCTTCATGCACCATGGTGGTTACATCATCTAGTTGCCCGGCAGCATTCATAAATATAAAAGGCGCGCCACTTTCGGCCAACGGACAATTATAACCACCCGGCGCTTTGCCTTTCCTGCTTTCCAGGTCGAGATGACCCATCGTTCTCATTTTTCGCAGGCAATCGCCGAAGAAGGATCTTCCACCGGGTCCCGTGGACATTTCATCAAAACAGGCAATTGTTTTTTCTGTTAGTTCTTCCCCGGTTTTAAATGGGCGTAATGGTTCTGTGCCTGCCGGCTCTGCTTCTATATCCCATGGACGAAGTGTTTCCAAACCCAGTTTTTTCTTTTTGGTTTCATACAATTGATTAACCAGCGGCATTACATGCAGCTTCACTGCTTCATGAAACAGAAAACAATCTTCTTTACTGTAATCAAAACGGCCTAATTCTATAAAACGAAAATCAGTGTAAGTATCAAACCCTGCATTGGCTGCTACCTGGTTTCTTTTTTTGAGAAGAGATCCAAACAAATCATTCAGTTCTTTTTTATCCTTTAAACGCCTGTCGTTTATTTTACGATAAACTTCTTCACGCAGGTTACGATCGGGGTCTTCCAGGAATTTCGCAGCTTGCGGTAAAGTGTATTCCTGTCCCTTTACTTCCACCGTCATCTTCCCGGAAATAACTCCAAACTGCTGTTGCAATACATTCAACTCAGCCTGGATCGGGATATTCGCTTCCCGGAAAAGCTCTACATTCTTTTTTACATTTCTCAGGTACGTGAAATATTTTTTTTGATCAAGATCTTTTGTGAACGGGCAGGCCAGTAATTTTTTATTCAGTTTGTCGGACCAGGACTGGATCTCCGGCTGGATCTTCATCATGAAAAATGTAAAAGACTCTTCCAGTTCTTTATTTTCCGTATCACAGGTCATTCTTATCTGCCGCCAGCAGGCATCCTCACTTATTACTGCTTCCAGTTCACTGGCGTCTTTCAACCATTGCTCAAGCTTTGCAGCGGAGTCCAGGACCCTTTCATCCAAATTCTGAAAATAGGGTTCGAGTGAATTCCAATCAGTAATGACAAAATCTTTCGCTAAAAAATGCCTTGGTAATTTTTTTATATCAGCACTGTAATTCATAGTCACATCTTTAAAAAAATAAAAAAGCTACAAATATCAAATGCATTTCTTGAATCTTGTAGCTTGTTCTTGGCCTTTTATTATTCTGCTTTCTTTTTCCGGGTTGTTTTTTTCTTCTTCGTGGTCTCTTCTGTTACCGGTGCAGTTTCCGTGGTTTCGTCTTCGTGGACATCTTCTTCAGCCGGTTCAGGGAGCTTGATCTCGACATTGTTCTTTTTTAAAACATCAAACCACTTCACCATTTTTTTCATATCGCTGGCATATACTCTTTCAAAATCCATTTCTGGATACACTTTTTGAAAATATTTTTTTACAGCATCTCCATCCTTTTCATCAGGTAACTTACCGCCATCTTTTTCCATGGCATGAAAAAGTTCAACCAGGTTTATATTATCCCCGGTCGTATATATCTCGATACTTTCCAGGTGGGAGAAATTGTGGATCCGGCTTGAAACAAACCGGGTACTCTTATCTTCCAGGGATCGAACAATGGCACCGTCTGTTTTACTGTTTATCAGTTCAAATAATCCGGGCAGGCCGCTAACGGCAACAAGCTTTGTGTATTCCATACGATTTTTATGAATTAAGGAGGTGCAAGATACTCCAGTTCCGGCAAACAGGCATAGCAGAAAATTATGAACCTGCCCCGAACGTTTTTATAAGTTTCAGCGTCCTAATAAACGGATCATACTATTAATCACAAAAACTCAATAATGAAAAAAATGTCCTTTATGCTGCTGGCTTCATTTGCCCTTGCAGCCACCATTTCCGCTCAACCCGGCGGCGGTTTTCAGCGCCAGACACCCGAGCAGCGGGCGGCAGTTATTCATCAAAAACTGGATAGCGCCTTCAAAATAGCCCCGGCCAAATTAGCCACTCTTGACACGGCATTGATAGCTCTGTATAAAGCCCAGGATGCAAAAATGCAGGAGATATTTTCCAGTGGTGGAACGGACCGGGATGCCATGCGGGCAACCATGATGGAAGAAAGAAAAAAATATGCAGATTCCAGGGATGAAATGTTAAAAGCCATGCTGACAGAAGAACAGTTTGCGATCTGGAAAGATAAACTTGAACCTTCCATGCGTACACCCCGTCCACCCGGCGGCGGAAACAAGTGATGATCGTGTTTCAAATTAATTATTCCCCCCGATGTATCGGGGGGATTTTTTTTGTGATGAACGGACAAGATCAAGATACCAATCATCGTAAATTGAATTTTAAATAAAAATGCGGGGTTAACCCGGGTAATTGTCATTATTTAAACCAACGTTATGAAGAAAATATACTCATTCATTTATTTTTCATTTTTTGTTTTCAATGCTATTGCACAGCGTCCCTGCTCCGGCTCCGAATTCCGGCAGTTTGATTTCTGGGTGGGTAATTGGGAGGCCTTTGCTCCCAATGGAAATAAAGGAGGAGATAGTAAGATCAGTATTATACTCGATAGTTGTGTGATCCTTGAAGAATGGACAAGCGCCGGGGCACAGCAGGGTTTAATTTATTCGGGAAAAAGTTTTAATTCCTTTAACGCAGCTACCCGGCAATGGCAGCAAACCTGGACAGATAATACCGGGAATACAACCGAATTCCTGCGGGGCACAGGAAGCCCGGGTAAAATTATTTACTATGCCGATAAAGTAACCGGACCTAAAGGAAAATTTTTTATGCGCCGCCTTACTTTTACAAAGCTTAGCGATGACAAAGTCAGGCAGTTGGGTGAACGCAGCGATGATGAAGGAAAAACATGGACAACTGAATATGACCTGGAATATCGCAGAAAAAAATGAACAGCAAAATAATTCGCAGGTATTTACAAGGTATTTTACTGAACTTTAGAAAAACTAATTGTAATATGAAACACATCACACTCGCCATTTTGGCAACCTTTTTTTTAAATGGTCTTCAAGCGCAAATGGACCTGCCTCCCAGCGGTGGAAACCCGAGAGCAACGATCACTGAAGAAGTAGGCATTACCAGCATCAGCATAAAATATTCAAGACCCGATGTAAATAAACGGGAAGGCAAGATCTGGGGAGAATTGATACCGTACGGATTTGCATCACAAAACCTGGTTACGAATAAAAATAATATGCCCTGGCGTGCCGGTGCCAATGAAAATACAATCATCACATTCGAACAGGATGTAAAAGTGGAAGGAAAGAACCTGAAAGCAGGGGCCTATGGTTTGTCCATGGCTGTCTGGCCGGATAGCGTGATCATTATTTTCTCCAACCAAAGCGGTGCCTGGGGCAGTTTTTATTATGATGATAAATATGATGCCTTGCGTGTAACCGTAAAACCGGTTGTTCTTGACAGAAGTGTTGAATACCTGAAGTATGAATTCATCGAGCAGAAAGAAAAATATTGTGTGATCGCCTTACAATGGGAAAAATTATCAATACCATTTAAAGTGGACGTGGATGTTGACAATATTGTGATCGCAAAACTGCGTGAAGATGTAACAGGACAAAAAGGGTTTAACCAGTTAAACCTGGTAGCTGCTGCAAACTATTGCCTGAATAAAAACATTAACCTGGAAGAAGCACTGGCATGGAGCCAGCGTGCCGCCGGATTGAAATCATTTTCAACTTTAAACACACTTGCCACGGCGTATACAAAAAATAATAAACTCCCGCAGGCAGATTCAACCATGAATGAAGCCCTGGTTTTTGCAAGTCCCAATCAGTATATGGGTTCCGGTCGTTCTATGATCACGGCGAAAAGATTGGACAGGGCATTGGAAATTTTTGATGCCAACCAAAAAAAGAATGGCGATATATACACCGTGAATGCAGGCTATATGTCATATTATTCAGCCAAGGGGGATTTTACAAAAGCATTGACCTATGCAAACAAGGCATTGGCGCAAGCTCCGAACGATGCCACTAAAAAAACTATAGAAGGAAATATTGCCAAACTGAAAGAAGGGAAAGATATTAATCAATAAAAGCTAAAATCAAAAACATGAAGAATGCTATCAGCTGGTTTGAAATAGGAACCACCGATCTGGACAGGGCAACAAAATTTTACGAGGCGATCTTTGGAGTTAAATTTAACTCATTGGATCTGCCCAATATAAAAATGCGGATGTTTCCGTTGGATGATATGATGACACAGGTTGGCGGTGCTTTGGTCGACAGTGGGGGTTTTCACAAACCATCAGGAACGGATGGCCCCTTGATCTATTTGAATGGAAATCCCGATGTGCAGAATATACTGGACAAAGTAGAAGCGGCCGGGGGAAAGATCATGGTTCCTAAAACAGAGATATCTCCCGAATATGGTTTCATGGCCGTCATTATTGATACAGAGGGAAACAGGATCGGTTTGCATTCCGTCCCTCAGCAGTAAATTATTTTATGGCCTACAATGAAAAACTGGCTGACATGACAAGGGAAATAATTTCTCTTACTCATAAAAATGTGGAAGAGAAAGCCATGTTTGGAGGTTTGTGTTTTATGGTGAATGATAAAATGTGCTTAGGTGTAGAAAAAGATAGATTAATGCTGAGGCTTGATCCCGCAATATATGACGAAGTGATAGAGAAAGAAGGATGTAAGCCAATGGACTTCACGGGTAAAGTCATGAAAGGTTTTGTGTTCGTGGATGCTGATGTGCTGAATACAAAAAAGAAATTGGAGTATTGGGTAAAACTGGCGCTGGAGTATAACAAGTTTGCGAAAGCAGGTAAGAAGAAGACAGCGAAGAAAAAATAAGTTACAAATGCAGTCCAAAGCAAAAACGGTTGATGATTATATCAACGAGCTTCCCAAAGAAAGACAGGAAGCAATGAAAAAGCTCCGCAAAGAGATCAAAAAAAATTTGCCAAAGGGCTTTAGCGAAGGAATGGGCTATGGCATGATGGGTTACTCTGTTCCTCATTCTCTTTACCCGCCCGGTTATCATTGCGATCCCAAACTGCCCTTGCCCTTTATGGGCATTGCATCGCAGAAAAATTTTATAGCCGTGTATAGCATGGGAGTTTATGCTGATCCGAAACTGCTGAAATGGTTTACGGATGAATATGCCAAAGCAGGAGTTGGAAAATTGGATATGGGTAAAAGCTGTATCCGTTTTAAAAAGCCTGAGAATATTCCTTATAAATTAATTGGAGAACTTGCGTCAAAGATGACTCCGCAGCAATGGATAGAGATGTATGAAAAAAACACTAAACGATGATCGTTTTTGTGATTCAATAAAAAACCGGAACAGATCATTCCGGTTTTTTATTTATTGAGTAGATTGTGTATGATCTATTTTTTCCTTGTGTATTTAATTTCCATTGTCTTGAACTCTTTTCCTGTCTTTGCATCGGGGCCATACATTTCCAGCATTTGATTGTTATCATCGATCATCGTGAAAACTTCCCGTATGGTAGCATCCTGGCCATTCATGCATTTCGTGGTAGCTGTAAGCGTTAATTTTTTGCTGGCTTCATCCCATTGTCCTGTACTAACCATGATGCCGCTTCCCATATTATCTATCCAGGTAGAAAAGAATTCTTTCTTCATATTATCATAACCCATGACACTCATTCCTTCGAAGGGCATTCCCATCATAGTTCCTGTGTGCGTTGACTGCACATAAAGACCACCATAGATCACTTTGGTTTCAGTGGTAGTAGGCATTTTTTGAGGAGCATCGCCATCTGCCATCCACATGGTCATATCACCTGTCCAGGTGCCGGCCGATTTTGCCAGCATCTTATGTTGATCGCCGATCGTCATGTTCTCTTTCCAGTATTTGTCCATCATGGCAGAATCAACAGGGATCCAGGCTTTTTCTGTTTTGGCCTCGTTGGTGGTTTCTTTGGACTCGCCGGTTTTCTTGTCTTCTTTTTTGCTATCGCAGGCGGCAAATAAAAATGCGGCGGCGCAGATCATTAAGGTTATTTTTTTCATATAATTTTTTTTGGATGGGAAAGCTACAAAAATGTCGGGAGTAATTCCAAACAGGCAGGCAAAAATATTTTTTTACCCGGCGAACAGCATTTTCATAGCTGTTTCAGCTTGATCTTCATAACTGTAGCAATGCTTAAAGCTCTTTCTTTGGCGAGAAATGCTTTTTCTCCCTCAAACAGTTCATCTACTGTTTCATTAAAATACCGGAGCCAGGTCTCAAAATGATGCGCTTGCAGGGGGGATTTCTGGTGCAGATTTATATGCGGTTGCATCGCATTTTTATGATAAGTATCGGATTGAAATAAAACAGAATCCCAGAAATCAACCAGCAAAGGCAGGTGATGGGCAAGATCGATCTTAGCGATATCTGTAAAAAGATAATTGATCGAATCATCGGCCAGCAATTTCTTATAAAATTTACTAACCAGCTCTAACAGGTCCTCTCTTGAAGCAATATCTTTTTTCATCAATGCGCCTCCAGCCAGTTTTTGCCTTCACCGCAATCGGCAGTTACCGGAACACCGTGTGGCAACTTCATAGCTGATTGCATGCATTCAATGATCAAAGGCTTTAGTTCCTTTGCCTCAGACCTCAATGCATCAAAGACCAATTCATCATGCACCTGCAACAGCATTTTGCTCTGCATTTTTTCTTTTAACATAGCCGCATGCACTTTCTGCATGGCCAGTTTGATCATATCGGCTGCCGTTCCCTGTATGGGTGAATTGATCGCATTGCGTTCAGCAAAACCTCTTACCGTAAAATTCGCAGAGTTAATATCCCGCAGCCATCTTTTTCTTCCCATCAAAGTTTCAACATAACCGTTCTCCCGGGCAAAGTTGATGGTATCATCCATGTACTTCTGGATCCCCGGGAATTGTTTTTTATAATTATCAATGATCTCTTTGGCTTCCGTCCGGGAAATGCCCAGGTTATCGGCCAATCCAAAAGCTCCCTGCCCGTATATGATACCAAAATTCACACTCTTGGCTTTATACCGCATTTCTTTGGTCACTTCTTTTTCAGATACATTGTAAACACGGGATGCCGTGGCAGTATGAATATCTGTTCCATCCTTAAATGCTTTGCACATATTCTTATCGCCGCTGATAGATGCTACGATCCTTAATTCAATTTGTGAATAGTCCGCGGAAAGCAAAACATGTTTATTGTCTCTTGGAACAAAAGCTTTCCTAATTTCTTTTCCCCTCTCGGTTCTTACCGGGATATTTTGCAGGTTGGGGTTATTGCTTTGCAAACGACCCGTTACCGCCACGGCCTGGCCATAGGATGTATGAACCCTTCCTGTTTTCCGGTTGATCAGTTGGGGTAATGCATCGACATAAGTTGATTTCAGCTTCGTCAATTCACGAAAGACAAGAATGTCTTCAACGATCTGGTGTCCTTTGACAGCTAATTTTAATAACACATCTTCACCGGTTTGGTATTGCCCTGTTTTGGTTTTTTTAGCAGAAGGGTCAAGCTTTAGTTTATCAAACAATACTTCGCCCAATTGTTTTGGCGAGGCAAGATTAAAACGAACGCCGGCTTGTTTATAAACGCTTTCCTCCGCTTTTTTGGCGTCTTTCTCCAATTCCTTTGAATAGTCATTGAGGAAGTCGGTATCAACTTTTATTCCTTCAAATTCCATATCCACCAGCACTTTCACCAATGGGCTTTCCACTTCAGCAAAAACTTTTTCTACTTCTTTCTTTTTTAATAAGGGGGTAAAGATCTTTTTTAACTGGAGGGTGATATCTGCATCTTCTGCCGCATATTCTTTTATCTTTTCAATTTCCACATCACGCATAGTGCCCTGTGTCTTGCCTTTTTTCCCGATCAGTTCTTCAATATGCACCGGTTCATAACCAAGATATTTTTCACTGAGCAGGTCCATGCTTCTTTTACCATCCGGCTCGATGACGTAATGAGCAAGCATGGTATCAAATAAATTTCCTTTGAGTTCAATACCATACCATTTAAGTACAAGCAGGTCATACTTGGTATTTTGCCCTACCCATATTTTCTTTTTATCTGCAAACAGGGATTCAAAATGTGCCAGGATCTCTTTTGTCCTTTTTTGATCGGCAGGACAGGGAACATACCAGGCTTCGCCGGGTTTTACTGAAAAACTTAATCCTACCAGCTCGGCATCATTGGCATCAATACCCGTGGTCTCTGTATCAAAACAGATCTCATCATGTTTCTTTAATTCTGAAACTAATTTTTTTATAGCAGCATCGCCTTCAACTGTTTCATATTTGTGCGGAGTGTTATTGATGTTTTTATCGGCCGCCCCAAACCCCTCCGAAGGAGGGGCTTCAGAAGACTCTGAAAGTTCGGAGTTTGACTCCCGACTCCCGACTCCCGACTTCTGACTTTCTATAATGTTTCCAAAAAGATCCGTTTGCACACCCTGTGGTATTTCTTTTTCCACCACTCCCCTGGAAGTAGTAACAGAAAACTCTTCGCCCAGCAAACGTTTTCCCAGCGTTCTGAATTCAAGCTCGGCAAATACTTCTTTCAATTTTTGTTTATCCCATTCTTTCAACCTGAAATTTTCTTCATGAAATTCTACCGGGACATTGGTAATGATCGTTGCTAATTTTTTTGAAAGAATGGCCATGTCTTTTCCTTTTTTCACTTTCTCACCCATGGCACCTTTGATCTTATCTGCATTGGCCAGCGTATTTTCGAGAGAGCCGTATTCTGCCAAAAATTTTGCAGCCGTTTTTTCTCCCACTCCTGCTATGCCCGGAATATTATCCACAGCATCACCCATCATGCCCAGCATATCCACTACCTGGGCAACATTTTTTATATTCCATTTGGCGCATACTTCTTCGGGTCCCATTATTTCTGCATCATTTCCCTGGTAGGCCGGTTTATATATTTTTATTTTTTTTGAAACCAACTGGCCATAGTCCTTGTCGGGGGTCACCATATACACTTCATAGCCGGCTTTCTCTCCCAGCTTACTCAACGTACCAATTACATCATCCGCTTCATAACCATCAATACCGATGATGGGAATATTGAAACCCTCAATGATCTTTTTTATATCAGGAACTGCTGCGCTGATATCCTCCGGTGTTTCCTGCCGGTTCGCTTTATAATCTGCAAAGTCGGTATGCCGTTCGGTTGGAGCAGAGGTATCAAAACAAACGGCCATATGCGTTGGCTTTTGTTTATTGATCAGTTCCACCAATGCATTGGTAAAACCAAACTGTGCGTTGGTGTTTTTTCCTTTTGATGTGATACGGGGACTGCGGATCAGGGCATAATAAGCTCTGAAAACAAGAGCAAAAGCATCGAGCAAGAAAACTTTTTTTTCCATGCCGCTAAGGTAAAGAATTCAATCTGTTACGGCAGGAGCTTAAACACAACGACCCCTCCGGCTCAGGTCGGAGGGGTGTTGATTATATTAACGCTGCTTTACTCTTAATTGATCGAAAGTCTCAATGCTGCAGTACTGTTCTCAGTAACTTTTTCGGGAGCTGTTTGCTGTGCGGCAACCGTTGTTTCATTTTTCTTTTCAACGATCTGCTCCGGACTATCTTCTACCAGGACAGTTCCACTGAAAGCTGCATTTTGCTGGATACTCTGCGGGGTTCCTGCAATAGCTGATTTGTCTTTGTGAATAAAATTCAGGTACAAAGCAAAGAACAGCAGGTTGAAGGCAAAGAAATTGGCGATTTTACGGACACGTTTTTTCATAATACTGGATTTATGGATTTTTCAAATATTGGATTCGTGGTTTCTTCATCTAAAGTAGACAGCGTATTATTAACCTCAAATAAACAGGGACTATTATTTGCTCAAATCAGGCAGAAATACCATTCGGGGACTCGTAAAACTACGAGTCATTCATTTTTTCATCTCTGTCAATTGTTTTTGAAGCAGGTACATTTCGTCCCTGAGCCTCGCCGCTTCCATGAAATCAAGATCCCTTGCCGCTTTCTCCATCTCCTTTTTGATCCGGCTAAGGGCCTTTTCCGTTTGAGGAATGGTTTTATATTCAGCCTGTTCGTCGGCAGCTACTGTTACGAGGTCTTCATCCGGCGCTATGGCATAAGGATTGGCCGGGTCGTATCCTTTAATATCCAATACAGAGGTTTGGGCAAAAACTTCTTTGGTTGATTTGATGATGGTGGTTGGAGTAATTCCATGTTCTATATTAAAGGCAATTTGTTTTTCGCGGCGCCGGTTGGTTTCATCGATCGTCTTTTGCATGCTCTCTGTCATTTTATCTGCGTAGAAAATAACAAGACCGTCAACATTTCTTGCAGCACGACCCGCTGTCTGGGTTAAACTCTTTTCATTTCGCAGGAAACCTTCTTTGTCTGCATCCAGAATGGCAACCAATGAAACCTCGGGCAGATCCAATCCTTCACGCAATAAGTTTACGCCAACCAATACATCAATTTTTCCCAAACGAAGTTCACGGAGTATCTCTATCCTATCCAGTGTATGCACTTCGCTGTGTATATATTTTGATTTGATATTGATACGCTGCAGGTATTTATCCATTTCTTCCGCCATTCGTTTCGTCAGGGTTGTTACCAGCACCCGGTCACCTTTTGTAACCCGCTTATCAATTTCCTCGAGCAGGTCATCTATCTGGTTTACACTCGGCCGGATCTCAATAGGAGGTTCCAGCAAACCCGTTGGCCTTACCACTTGTTCCACTACCACACCACCGCATTTTTCAAGTTCATAGTGATCGGGCGTTGCCGAAACAAAAACGGTTTGATTGGTCAGCGATTCAAATTCATGAAAATTCAGCGGCCGGTTATCTAATGCAGACGGAAGGCGAAAACCATAATCAACCAGTACCAATTTCCGGCTTCTGTCACCGCCATACATACCGCTTACCTGCGGAATGGTTTGATGACTTTCATCAACGACGGTTATATAATCTTTCGGAAAATAATCCAGCAAACAAAATGGTCTTGTACCGGGTCTTCTTCTGTCAAAGAATCTTGAATAATTTTCAATGCCATTACAATAACCCAGCTCTCTTATCATTTCCAGGTCATAATTCACCCGCTCACTTAACCGTTGCGCTTCAATATATTTTTTTTCTTTTTTAAAATATTCTGCCTGCGCCGCTACTTCATCCTGTATCTCATAAATAACCTGTTGCAGGATATCTTTTGGAGCCACATATAAGTTGGCAGGAAAGATGGCCGCATTTTCCATCAGGCCGATCCGCTTTCCTGTCACGACATCGATACTTTCTATTTCTTCTATTTCATCGCCAAAGAAAGTGATACGATAACCATAATCAACATAAGGAAGATTAATGTCAACGGTATCACCCTTCACCCGGAAAGTGGCCCGGTTAAATTCCAATGTCGTTCTGTTGTATAAGGAATTGACCAGTGCATGAAGAAAAGCCTGTCTTGAGATCACCTGGCCCTTATTGATGCGGATGATCCCATTCTCATAATCCGTAGGATTTCCCATACCGTAAATGCAACTAACGGAGGCAACAACAATGATATCTCTTCGCCCGCTCAACAAACTTGATGTCGCCCTCAATCTTAATTTATCCAGTTCATCATTAATGCTCAGGTCTTTTTCGATATACACATCGCTGACGGGCATATAGGCTTCCGGCTGGTAGTAATCGTAATAAGAAACAAAATACTCTACCGCATTTTCCGGGAAGAACTGCCGGAACTCTCCGTACAATTGTGCGACCAGCGTTTTATTATGCGTTAATACCAAAACAGGCCGCTGCACCTGCTGTATCATATTAGCGATCGTAAATGTTTTACCACTCCCTGTTACTCCCAATAAGGTCTGGTATCTTTCGCCATTCACGATCCCTTCCGTCAATTGACGGATAGCATCCGGCTGGTCGCCGGCGGGGGGAAAGGGGGTATATAAATTGAAAGCCATATGGAAAATTGCAATTTACTGATTGTGCCGGTATAACTGCAGGCTGGGAAACAGCATTAATGAAATAAGTTTAATTTTAAACAAAAAATAATGGAACAGTTTGCTGTAATGAATATTGAAAAAGGCGAAGAGATAGCCATAACTGTTGTAAGCGGCGTTATCCCGGGCACAGGGAGGTATAAATTTCTGGCCAAAAAGAAAAAGAATGGAGAATATGAATGGGCTCATTTTGTAGAAAGGGATAATGGGAATAAAGAAAAAGTCTACAGGGGAGAAGTAAAAACAGAAGATGAACTAAAGTTGGTACTTGGTATAATGAATAAAAACCTGAAAAACATATTTGGAGAAAAAGCTGAAATGAAAGAAGGAATACCGGAATTCAGATCCCTGATGGGAACAAAGTTCGATGACAGCATAAATTAAAAGTCTTTTCAAGACCCGGGATCATGTTTACCTGTATGCAGCTTAATGAATATAAAAACTATCTTTATAAGGCGGCACGCCGCGGAAAAGAAAATGAAAAAATTAACACCACTACTGTTCCTTTTTGTAATACAGGGAATACAATTAACCGCCCAGGATATAGATTCTGCGCTGAATGCCCTGGCTACACGTTACCCCATAGAAAAAGTCTATGTCCACTACGACAAGGAATACTATGTGGCTGGTGAAACGATCTGGTTCAAGGCTTATTTGTACAGCAACGGTTTGCCCGCAACATTCAGCAACAATTTTTATCTCCAGCTGATAGAGCCGGACGGGAAAGTGATCAATCGTAAAAAATATCCCGTAAAAGGCGCTACCATAAAAGGTGAAATTGAACTTCCCAACTCCCTTCAACAGGGATATTATCATATCAGGGCATTAACCCCGGGCATGCTGGATGCGAACCAGGACGCTTTCTATTCTAAAAATATTTTTGTTTTTAACCCTGCCGATAAAACCGGTAATAGCTTTTCTGCACCCCAGTTGCCTCCGTTGTCTGTCCGCTTTTTTCCTGAAAGCGGTTATTTGGTAGATGGAATATCATCTGCAGTTGTTTTTAAAGCGGTTGATTCATCAGGGATGCCGGTAGAGATCAGCGGGATCATCAGAATGGATGATTCGGTGAACCTGGCTTCCTTCAAAACATATCATGATGGTATCGGGAAGGTTCAGATCAAACCTCAATACGGGAAAAAATATATGGCGGCTATAATGTATAATGGTCAAACCAGTTTCTTCCCGTTGCCGGAAGTTCAATCATCCGGGATAAACCTTAGAGTAGAAGACGAAAAGGGTGGAAAGATGTTTTTGCTGAGCCGGAGCAAAAAAGAAAAAGATAACTACGATAAACTATTGCTGGTGGCCAGGATGAATAACATGATCGTGTACGAAACGGAGATCAATTTCGAAAGCTTTTTTTCCGTTAAAGGGCACTTGCTGACCGACAGCCTTCCCTCCGGCATTTTACATTTTACAATGTTTAGTAAAGACGGCAGGCCGCTGGCAGAAAGATTGACCTTTGTGAACAATGGAGAATATGAATCAAATGCCGGGATAGAAATTGTAAAAAAAGGAATAGCCCCAAGAGAAGAAAATATTTTTGAGATCAATTTCCCGGAAGGCGCCCAGCGCAGCATTTCTGTTGCAGTTACGGATGCAGAGATCTCGCCGGTTATTGCCAGGGAAAATATTATCACCAAACTTTTGCTTACAGATGATCTGAAAGGAAAGATCTATAACCCCGCCTGGTATTTCCAGGACAGGAAAGATTCAACAAGACAAAAAGCCCTGGATAACCTGATGCTGATCCATGGCTGGAGCCGGTTTTCATGGAAAGAAATTTTTGCCGGGGCATTTCCCGAAAGAAAACAGGAAGACAAATACCTGATCACTATAAACGGGAATATCAGGGATGCAAAAACCAATACAGCCGTATCCGGTGGCAGCCTTGTTGTTTTTATGGATGCCGAAGATTCTGTTAATCAGCATTTCGAAGTGCCGGTTGATGCCAGCGGCAGGTTTGCCATTGATTCATTACTGTTTTTTGGAAAAGCCAGGTTAAATTATGCTTATAAAACAGCACAGGGAAATGAAAAAACAGTAAATATTTCTTTTGATCAACAACCCACCGATATTGCGGTTGAGAGATTATCTTATACTGTTGTTGAAGCAGGTAATAATAGCGAAAACAATATCCCGGATTTTAGTGAAGATCTTATGTTTAAAAGATTCCGGGGCAGTATTTCTCCCGTAACCAGTACAAAGGAACTGGAACCGGCAGTTGTTAAAGCAAAAAGCAGTAACAAAAGACCTCTTGATGAAGTAAATGAGAGTTACACCAGTGGAATGTTTACATCCATGGGCAAAATGAATTTTGACAATATTCATGAACCTGAAAATGACAGGTCAATAAGTGTGTTTGATTTTATCAAAAGGTCTGTCAATCATGTGATCGTTGAAGATGACAAATTTGTAAACAGGAAGAATTTCGACCTTTTTGATAATACGAATAAAGAGAGATTTGATCAAAAAAAATTCACGCAAGACTCAGGACGAGCAACGGCTGGCGGTGATGTCATGAGCGATGCGGCTTTTCTCATGGGCCCTATGGGGCATGACCCGGGCAAGCATTTTGAAGTGGCCATTTTTTTAAATGAAAGCCCTGCATATGTTGGAATATTAAAAACGATCACGATGAATGAAGTGGCATTGATAAAATTTTACGGTCCTGGTTTTATAGGAGCAGGAGCTGCCGAAGGTCCGGGTGGAGCCCTAAGTATCTATACAAAAAAAGATATAAGTCCTCCCGGAAGTATTGATAAACTTGACCAGGTTGTTTATAACGGATATTCCCTGACCAAAGAATTTTACAGTCCCGACTACAGTTTGCCTGTTCAGCAGAAAATGCAGGAAGATATCAGGACAACATTATATTGGAACCCCGAGGTTTATACGGATACACAATCAAAAACGATCCGGCTGAGGTTTTATAATAATGACTTCAGTAAAAAATTGAAAATTGTCGTTGAAGGGTTTGATGCATCCGGCAGATTGATCCATGTCGAAAAAATCATAGGCAATTAAACGCTGTTTAGTTCAGAAAAATGGCATTCAAATACCGTTTATGTAAACGTTTCGGACCGTTATGTTCTATTATCTAATTTGAGAAACAATTTGAATATCATGAAAGAAAGGATCGGAACTTTTTTGCTGGCCATTATTTTGTATGTCTCTGCGGCAGCACAAAAAATTGACTCAGCCCTGAATGTGATGGCCACGCAATATCCTGCTGAAAAAATTTATATTCATTATGACAAAGACTATTATGTAGCCGGTGAAACGATCTGGTTCAAAGCTTATTTATACAGCGATGGCAAACCCAGCGGAATGAGTACAAATCTTTACCTGCAATTCACCGATAATAAGGGCCGGGTAATTTTCAACCAAAAATACCCGGCGTTAGGAGCTGTTGCCAAAGGAAATATTGATATTCCGGATTCACTTCCGCAGGGTAATTATTATATCAGGGCATTAACAGCCGGGATGTTGAACTACGACGAGACTTATATTTATAAAAAGAACATTTTTGTTTTTAAAGGTTCAACAACTTCCACTTCAGCCAACCCGGAAGCACAAAATATTTCCCTGCAATTTTTCCCGGAAAGCGGCAACATGGTTGATGGTATTTTAACCGTTGTCGGGTTTAAAGCGAATGATCAATGGGGAACACCCGTAGATGTGAACGGTGTCATCAGGACAGAAGATGGAATTACTATTGCTTCATTTAAAAGCTATCATGATGGTATCGGTAAGATTCAATTTAAACCGCAGGCAGGAAAAAAATATATAGCGGATGTTGAAACTGTTTCCGGTCCAAGAACCTATTCGCTGCCCGTTGTTCAGTCCTCGGGTATCAGTCTTAAGATCCAGGATGAAAAAGGCGGTAAAAAATTCCAATTGAGCCGGAGTGAAAAAGATAAAGCACAATTGAATAATTTATTGATGGTGGCGGAGATAAATAACCATATCGTGTATGAAAACGAGATCACATTCGATGAGTATCCTTCAGTCATAGGTCATCTCGTTACTGACAGCCTTCCATCCGGGATATTGCATTTCACTGTTTTTAATGCAGACGGAATTCCATTGGCGGAAAGACTTTCTTTTGTTGATAATGGAGAGTACCGCGGAGCCGCCGATATCGGAATAACAAAAGCAAATTCTGAAAAAAGAGCAGAAAATACTTTTGAAATTAATTTCCCCGGCGCCATTCAGCGAAGCTGTTCTGTATCCGTGATCGATCTGCCGGCTGCCGGTTTAAATGATAACGATAATATCTGGTCCCGGTTTTTACTGACCAGTGACCTGAAAGGATATATTCATGATCCTTCCTGGTATTTTGTCCGTAAGGACTCCCCTGGAGAAAACCAAAACGACACAACCAAACAGGCATTGGATAACCTGCTGCTGACTCATGGATGGAGCCGGTTTAACTGGACAAAAATTCTGAACAGGCAATTCCCCGAAAAGAAATACAGTGACCCGGGCCTGGTATCCGTGTCAGGCATCGTAAAAGATGAGAGGACAAAGGAAATTTTGCCTGCCGGTAAATTAAATATTCTCCTGGAGGCAGAAGACTCAACTTCTCAAACCTATGAAGTGGAAGTGAATGCCCAGGGGAGGTTTAAAATGGATTCACTGTTATTTATCGGCAAGGCAAGTCTTTTTTATACATACACTGGCAATAATGGCAAACAAAGGTCAGCGCTTGTTTTTGTTGACGAAGACCCGATGAGTAAGATCATTTCTCTTGTACCACAGGATATAACAAAAAATAATATTGAAAGAAAGGCGGCGGCCTTACAAAATAAAAAGGAAATTGATACACGGTATCAGTACATCAAATCCCGGCTTGAAGAAGAAAAAGAATTGGAAAGAGTTACCATCCAGGCCAAAGTCAATAAAAAACCTTTTGATGTCGTAAATGAAAAATACACGACAGGTGTTTTCCGTTCGCCCGGCAAAGTGAATCTTGACAACATCAATGAACCCGCCAATGATAAATCACAGAATGTGGTGGATTATATCAAGAACAATGTTCAGCAAATAGAAATACAGGGAGGACAGTTTGTTAACAGGAAAAACATCAGTTTAATGACGGGGCAAAAATGGGCAGTAGGTGTTTTTATAAATGGAGCGCCGGCTAATATTTTAGAATTGAGGATACTAAGAGTAGATCAGGTAGCATTGATAAAATTCTATGAAGCCGGGTTTGTAGGTTCGGGCAGTAGTACACCAGGAGGTGCCATAGCAGTATATACTAAAGAATTATTCAAAGAAGATGAAAAACCTGATAAACTGAATTATTTCGAATACCAGGGATTTTCAATAACAAAAGAATTCTATAAACCTGATTATAATGCAGCAGATGCAAAGCGTATGACGCCGGATAACAGGACAACGCTATACTGGAACCCGGATGTTTACACCGATACCGAAACAAGATCAGTGAAATTGAATTTCTTCAATAATGATTTTTCAAAAAAATATAAAATTATCCTGGAAGGATTTGATGCAGCCGGGAAACTGATCCACCTGGAAAAGATAGTTGGCAACTAATTGACGCCCGGAGAAATAAACTGTTCAACGGTCATTTGTCACCAGCCTCAGGTTGATCTTTTCAACTGCAAATTTTTCAATTTCATCCTGTACCGTCTGCAGGTCTTTTGATTTTACATAAGAGCCCATCACATGATCACCGGCATTGGGAATGGCGACCTGTCTTTTTAAATTTTCAGGAGTGCCCAGTTGCAGGAACATTCTTTTCATGGCAGAAACCTTTACCACTTTGTCCTGGTGTTCCTGGTCTCTATAATAGTAAAGCAGCAGGGATGGCTGCGTTACTTTTCTAAAAGTTGATTCTTTCATCGTTGATTCGATCAGTTCTTCCAATTGAACCAATGAAACAGTAGCGTATCGGTTGTTCCAGTATTGGGCATATAAAGCTGTAGTGTCTTTTACTACGCGGTCTTTGCCGGTAACTAATTCGGCTATTTGCTGTCCCCAATGATTGTTCAGCATCCATGCTTTACCATCGTTGATAGCAATATTGGGAGAAAGCATAATGTTGGCAATTATATCAGGATATTCAGCGCAAAGTTTTAATGCCAGTGTGCCGCCAGTGGAAGTAGACATCAGGATGATCTTTTTTCCCAATTGTTTTCCGATGGCATAAGCTTCTTTGGCAGAGTTCCAAAGCCTGTCAGCAGTTACATTGGCCAATGGTTTCGTGGTATCCACGCCATGATCTTCCAGTCTTGATAAATAAAGATTGCAACCAAATTTTTGTGCAAACTCATAATGCACCGGGTCACCCTCTTCCTGGCTGGCTGAAAACCCGTGCAGGTAAACAACCGCATATTCTGTTTTTTCTTTCAATGAATCATCCCACCACAATATCCTTGCTTCATTATCCTGTTTTAATTTGTGCGTTGATTCATGATCGCTAATATATTTTTCCAGGGCAATGGGTTCAGCGGGAACCGTTGGAAGGTCTTTTGTGAATTTCGGCGACGCTGGTTGCGGGCCAAGGAAATAGACAATAATCAGTATGAAAATGACGATCCCAAGCCATTTCAGGAGTTTCATGCAATATTTTTCTTAAATCTACATTAAATCCCTGTTTTAAACAGAATAAGCCCGTATTTAACCTCTCTTTCATTTGCTCCCCCCGCTGAATTAACGTACCTTCGCCGCTCGTTAAAAACAGCCATTAGCTGTGAGCTTTTAGCCTTAAGCTAACGGCTAAAAGCTAATAGCTAAAAGCTTAAAAATGGATATCAGAAATATTGCGATCATAGCCCACGTCGATCACGGTAAAACTACCCTGGTGGACAAAATATTACGTACCACCAAAGTTTTCAGGGATAACCAGGAAACCGGTGACCTGATCATGGACAGCAATGACCTTGAAAAGGAAAGAGGCATCACTATATTCAGCAAGAATGCAGCCGTTGTTTATAAGGACGTTAAGATTAATGTGATTGATACTCCGGGCCACGCCGATTTTGGTGGTGAGGTGGAAAGGGTATTAAAAATGGCCGATGGTGTATTGTTATTAGTTGATGCTTTTGAAGGTCCGATGCCGCAGACAAGATTTGTGTTACAAAAAGCATTGCACCTGAACCTGAGACCGATTGTTGTCATCAATAAAGTTGATAAGCCAAATTGTCGTCCTGATGAAGTGCACGATGCGATCTTTGAATTGTTCTATAATCTCGATGCCACAGAAGAACAATTGAATTTCCCGACTTTTTATGGTTCGGGAAAACATGGCTGGTTCAATGATTCATTAGAAGAGATTGACAATATCAATCCTTTACTGGACGGTATCATTAAATATGTGCCGCCGCCAAAAGTAAACGAAGGGCCGGTGCAGATGCAGATCACTTCACTGGATTATTCTTCCTTCCTTGGCCGTATTGCTATTGGCAAAGTGAGCCGTGGCGTATTGAAAGATGGCGAGAATGTTGTTTTAATGCAAACAGACGGAAGCATTAAAAAAACCAAAATAAAAGAGTTGTATGTATTTGAAGGGATGGGCAAAAAGAAAGTAACTGAAGTTATTGCCGGTGACCTCTGCGCTGTGGTGGGCATCGAAGATTTTAATATCGGCGATACCATTTCGGATGCAGAAACCCAGGAAGCATTGCCGATCATCAGTGTGGATGAGCCCACGATGAACATGTTATTCTCCGTAAATAATTCGCCCTTCTTTGGAAAAGATGGCAAGTATGTTACATCAAGGCATCTGCATGACAGGTTAATGAAAGAAACAGAAAAGAACCTGGCATTGAAAGTGGAGAAAAGTGAAGATGGCGACAGCCTGATGGTGTATGGTCGCGGTATTCTTCATTTAGGTATATTGATCGAGACCATGCGCAGGGAAGGATATGAATTGACAGTTGGCCAGCCGCAGGTAATTGTAAAAGAACTTTTCGGAAAGAAATGCGAGCCTTACGAAAATTTAGTGGTGGATGTGCCGCAGGAATTTGCCAGCAAAGTGATCGATCTTGTTAGCCGGCGCAAAGGTGAAATGCTGGTGATGGAAACTAAAGGAGAGATGCAGCATCTTGAATTTGAAATCCCTTCCAGGGGACTGGTTGGTTTAAGAACTCAAATGCTTACGGCTACTACCGGCGAAGCAGTGATGGCTCACCGTTTTACAGAATACAAACCATGGAAAGGCCCGATACCCGGAAGAAGTAATGGAGTATTACTTTCCAAGAACACAGATAAGACAACAGGTTACTCTATTGATAAATTACAGGACAGGGGAAGATTTTTTGTGGATCCTGCAGAAGAAGTATATGCCGGGCAGATCATTGCAGAAAATATTAAACCCGGAGACCTTGTAGTCAATGCAACGGAACCCAAGAAATTGACCAACCACCGTGCCAGCGGCAGTGACGATGCTACCCGCATTGCTCCTAAAATACTGATGACACTGGAAGAATGCATGGAATACATCCAGGAGGATGAGTGCATTGAAGTAACGCCGAATTTTATTCGTATGCGGAAAGTGATACTGAATGAAGACGAGCGGAAGAAAGTGCAGAAGAAGATGGAAACGGTGTCCGTGTAACGCAGTAATAATTTTATTTAATATTAATGCCGGGCTCTGCCCGGTATTTTTTATAGTTATATCTTTTCACCAGACTTTTTTAGCTTTATAGTAACCTGTAACGATTAATGATCCCCAACATCCTTCATTTTGTTTTTGGTATGGCGCCGGATTTTGGCGGCAAACCATTTTCGCTGGTGCATTACCTGTCGGTGAGATCTGCTGTTGAATTAAATAAACCAACTGCTTCCATTTTACATTATCAATATGAGCCGCAGGGAGAATGCTGGGAGAAAGCAAAACCTTTGCTCACATTGAATAAAATTGTTGCGCCCGATTCCTTCATGGGCAGTCCGCTGTATCATGTGGCACATAAAGCAGATATAGTAAGGTTGCAGGCGTTAAAAGAAACCGGAGGAATTTATCTTGACCTGGATACGATCAGCGTAAGATCAATGACGGATCTGTTAAATCACTCATTTGCGATCGGCCAGGAACTCAAACCAAAATATGTTCCTAAAAACTGGCGGCAGGAGATCAAATATAAACTCGGGGTGATAAAAAAAAGTTCAAAAAATGCTACAGGCTTATGTAATGCTGTTTTATTATCTGAAAAGAACAGCGAATTTGTAAACCTTTGGCTGGATGAATACAAAACTTTTCGTTCCAAAGGAAGGGATAAATACTGGAATGAACATTCAGTACAAGTGCCGGAGAGACTGGCAGCGATCCATCCGGGAATGATCACCCAACTCAGTCCTTATGCTTTTCATTACCCATTGTATGATAAAGCAGGACTACAATCAATGTTTGAAGAAGTGACAGAGTTTCCCGATGCTTATCTTCATCATCTCTGGGAATCATTTTCCTGGGATCAATATCTTTCAAAACTTACTATTGAAAAAATAAAAACAGAGAATACGACCTATAATCTTATCGCCAGAAAATTTTTACAAAAAGATTAAACTGTCAGAGTGAAAATGATAAACACAGAGAAACAGTCCCGATAGTTACCGGGATTGGGTTTCACAGAGATATAAAAATGAAAACTCTGTGTTGCTCTGTTACTCCGTACCTCTGTGTTGAAAAACTTATATTTAATTTATGAAGATCGGATTTGCTTCCAGGTTGAACCCACTTGATAAACGGTCATGGTCCGGGACCGCTTATTATTCATACCAGCAGATCAAAAAGAATTACGAGGTTGAGATATTCAATTACAAGTGGACCTGGCGGGTGCGGGAATGGCTTACCATGCAAAAAAGCCTGAACAGGAAATTCTTTAAAAAACAAACTGCTGTTGAATTTCTAAAGAGCTATGCAAAATATTTCAGCAAACAGTTGCAAAAAGACCTGGAGAAAAAACCGGTGGATGTATTGTTTGTTTCTGCCTCATCGCAGCTCATTGCTTATTTGGAAACTGATATCCCGGTCATCTACATGACAGATGCCACGTTTCAACAATTGCAGGGATACTATCCAAGTTTCAGCGACCTGGCAGCATATAATATCAAACAAGGGATTGAACTGGACAAAAAAGCATTTCAAAAAGCAGCACATTGCATGCTGGCATCGGAATGGAATAAAGATTCTGCTATCAACGATTATGGGATCGATTCCCCAAAAATCTCTGTAGTTCCCTGCGGTGCTAATATGGATATGATCCCCGCAGCAACAGAACTGAACATGGATGCTTCCGGTCAATGCCGTCTTTTATTTCTTGCCGTGGAGTGGGACAGAAAGGGCGGAGAAATTGTACTCGAAACTTTTCGTTTACTGAAACAAAAAGGTATTAACCCTCATTTACATATTATTGGCTGCGTTCCGCCACATGATCTTTCCGGCGAAAAAAATATTACGGTCATCCCGTTCCTGGATAAAAACAATAAAGACGATTTTCAACAACTGCATAAAATTTTTCTTCAAACTGATTTTCTTTTACTTCCTACCCGGGCTGAATGTGCCGGTGTTGTTTTCAGCGAAGCTTCGGCTTATGGCATTCCTTCTATAACAACAAATACGGGTGGCGTTGGTTCTTATGTGCAGGATGGGATAAACGGGTATACTCTTCCCTTCCATGCCGGCGCCGATGCCTATGCTCAAAAAACCGAACAACTTTTTTCTGACCCCAAAGCACTGCAAAACCTAAAGCAGTCCAGCAGAAAGTATTATGAAGAAAGACTTAACTGGGATCTCTGGGGCCGCCGGTTCCAACAAATTACTGAGAGTCTTGTAAAAGAAAAAAAATGAAGCATTACCTTTGCCAAAATTCTGTGGTATGAAAAAGTGGGTCCTGACTTTCTTATTTTTTATTTCTCATTCCTTATTTCTTATTTGTTCAGCCCAATGTTCTATCTGTACTAAAACTGCCCAACAATTGGGTGAAGGACCTGCAAAGGGCATGAATTCCGGGATCCTTTATCTTGCTTTTGCACCTTTTGCTATTGTTGGTTTTGTGGCATACAGGTGGTGGAAAAACAACAAGAGTAGTTAATAATTAATAGATAAAAACTAAAAATTGGGATCATTCATAATTCTAAAAATCATCCTGATCCGGGGCACGCCAACTTTTATCTATTAGTTTTTAGTTATTATCTACAACAATCCTTTCCGGGCCATTCGAAGAGCATGTTTCAAATGCGAAAAGAATACAAAAGGTTTTTTCTTATAATGGAAAATAAGTTCCCGGTTCTTCATCACATACCGGAACATGGCAAAAGAAAATTTTCTTCCATCCGTTTCTTTCAGCAACGAAGCATAATACAGCAATGATCTTTTTTCTTTTTCCCTTGCAACAGGTCTTTTAAAGAATGTCTCAAGGAAATAAGCAGACTGTTGCCTGAGTTGTTGTTCTCTTTCCTGTTTGTCTTTGATGGAAGTCAGGGTCCGGGAACTATTCTTCTCATGTACCCGGTGCCAGGTGAGGGTTTGTGGCACACAACCAATAATGCCTGTGCTGGCTGCATGCATGCTGATCCACCAGTCATAAAATATATCAGCAGGAAAGGGAAGACAAATGGTCATCAATTCTTTTTTAAACATACATGCATGTCCATGTACCGGGCTGTTGAAAACTAATTTGTGGACATCATCAATTGCGGAATAGAAAACGTTGGGCGCATCGGTCCTGTTTTCAAAATCATCATTGTTAAAACTGCCGGATAAGGAATAAACAAACAATGAACCTCCCGGCCAGTTATTCATCATCGTTTCAATTTTCGATGCAGCCCATATATCATCCTGGTCGCAGGCAGCAACATAATCCCCGGATGCAAGCAATATGGCTTTTTCAAAATTCTTATTATAGCCCAGGTTCTTTTCGTTGACAATATATTTCACCCGTTCATCCTTCCTGCTATATTCTTCAAGGATCCGTACCGTATTGTCGGAAGAAACATCGTCCACAATGATCAGTTCAAGAAGGGGCCATGTTTGAGATAAAACAGAACCGATTTGCTGATGCAAAAATTTTTCTCCGTTGTATGTGCACATAACAACGGAGACAAGCGGTCTTATGGTGCCGGTGGACGACAAATCAATAATTTCCTTTTAAGATCCTGCGGATAGTGTAATAAAGAGCAACAAAAGGGTTTTTGTTTTTCAGCAACAATAAGTTTGGGTATTGTTTCATTATTTTCTGGAGTTTTACCGGGTAATAACTAAGGGGAACAAATTTAAAAAACATTCCTTCCCGCTTCAATATATCAGCGCCTTTACGGATAGATTCTTCAATATGTTTTTCATCCACATAATCATCTTTGTTGTACTCCGTGTGGGCATAGGATTGAATTTTATATTTGATCTTCTCGATCCCCCCTAAAAATGAAAAGTGCCAGCCAGCGGCACTAACAGAGTGAAAAATGTCCCGCCCGTTCCTTAGTCCCTGGGGTGTGATTTCTTTAAACTGTTTGGCAGTGCAGGCAATACTTCCTTTCCACCAACGGCTCACGCCCCTGTTCTGGCAATTCAAAAAATAGTAATGGAACAGAAGCGAAAATGCAATTGGTTCGGCGGGGTCTTTGATCTTTTGTAAAACGGCTGGGTCCGGGATCTCATCCAGGTCGCTTACTATGACGAGGTCATTATCATCCATTTTATCAGCCACCCGGATCAACATATTTCTTTGTTCATTTTCCAGTTTCCAGGCAGCGCTTACAGGATTATATTGACTGTCGTTTTCAAAAACAAGCCCTGCAGTGCTTTGTTCAACGGGCATATAAATGATCTTGTGTTCCCATTTTTTATACCGGTCTTTTGCCGGCAGAAAATTATAAGGTTTGGGTTTTCCGTTATAGGTCAGGTTAGATTCAGCAATAACAAAATAATCAACATATTCGTCCAGGAATTTTAACCTGAATTCAAGCAAGTCCATCTCATTGAAAAAAGTAAAACAGTCAAAAACCTTCATGTTATTTTTTTAGGAAAATGTAAACCGCAAAATTAAATGATTATGACGCATGGAACGCTTTAAAATGGAGCGGTTTACCGGATAACCAGTTTTTTAGTTATTCCATTATACTGAACCATGTACAGGCCAGATGGGAGATGGGGCAATTCTATTTCAAACGGGTTATTCTTTACTTGTTGTTTCCAGATGATCTTCCCCGCTATGTCCATTACCCGGATCATCATTCCGTTCTCAAAATTCCCCATGACAAATACTTTATCAGTGGCAGGGTTGGGAAATATGGTAAGATCGGATTTGTTCAGACCCACCCATATCTTCCGGGTCTCAGAAAAATAAACCGAATTAATTTTTTCGGTAACCTTTAGCCGGTAAAAATTATTTCCACTAAAAGGATGAGCATCTTCTGTAAAATAATTCAAACGGCTGTCATGGGCATCAACCGTTGCAATCGTTGTCCAACCTGTGGTTTCCATTTTCTTTTCAACGGCGAAATTTTTTACAAGTTCCGGATGATCAAGACCCCATTTCAATTCTACAGAACGATCGATCAAATGCGCCTGGAAATAATGTAGTGTAGTTGGTAAAAGCAAAAGACAATAACCAGCAGGGTCCGATGATCTTGAGAAAGTATAATTTGGAATGATCTGCCCGGCACTTCCGGCGGTCCCCGGAACAGCAGCATTGCAACCGGCATCCCGGTTTGATTCAGCACCAAAAGCACCGCCGGCGATCGATACAGTAACAGCAGGAGTGGCACCGGTGAAATAAACAGCGCCGCCACTACCACCACCACCACCGCCAAAACATCTCCCGGTAACATTGCCATCATCAGATGAACCACCGTTTCCGCCTTTGACATTTATAGAAGTATTGCCTGTGTAACTGGTTACATTCATAATAATAGCACCGCCAGCCCCGCCACCACCGGCACCATCCGATTGCGATGCACCTCCATTTCCTCCATTGGCACTGATCGGATAATTATTGCCGATCAAATTATTTGCCCAGATAAAAATGATGCCACCTCCGTTACCTCCATAGTTGAACGAAACACCACCATTATTAGCATGTCCCGCACCACCACCACCGCCCATAAATATTTTTGTACCATTCCATGAACTGAGAGCTTTTCCGCCACGGCCCCAGTTATTGATAGTATTACAACCGAAGGGGCCATTGCTGCTGTTACCACCTCCCTGGCCACCGGCTGTGAGATTTGCTCCCCCGCCACCACTATTATTATGATTATTACCACCACCACCTCCATTGGCAGGTGCACCTTTCGCCCCATCCTGTGTTGATGAAATATTGGCAACTCCTTCTCCTTTATAAGCACCATTATTGGTACCGCTTGCAGAAGCATCATATACATATCCTGTACCTGCAAGCGGGCAAGCACCATCATGATATATGTAAACACCTCCGCTGTATCCACTTGAATCGGCATAGATGGGTGCATTCAACGTAATATCCAGGGTAGCAAAGATCGCAATCACCCCGCCGGTACTTGCTACGCTATCCCAGGAAGCTGCTTTTACAGTATCAATTATGTTGACGGAATTATATTCTGCAAACTGCACCAGTTGTACTTTGCCTGAGGAATAATTGTAGGTATTTAAAAGATTATGAAATAGAAATACAGAATCACCGATGATATAACAAACAGTTCCTATTTCATAATTGCCAGCTTGATTCAATGAAGTAGTATCTCCGAATGTGGAGTTAGTTGCTGTGCTGATGGATGCTCCTTTCATTTGTACCAGCATCACCCTGCTGTTTACATTTAACCCGGTTTTATCGGCCACACGAACACAGGCCTTGGCAGGAATTATTTCAACTACTTTATGATACGTGTTGACGATGCCGCTGATGTTAGTGGTTTGAGCAAGGACCGGAAAGGAAAACAGGGCAATGAAAAAGAAAGCAACTGAAATTTTTTTCAAAACAACAGTATAGTTATTGGAGTACAGGTAAATTTTTCTCATCACAGCCCTTTAAATTAGTTACAAATAATTTACCGGGAAATAAGTAAAATCCACAGCCCTTAATAACTATGTTGATGCAAAAATACTAACGAAATATCAGGCTTATTTACTGAGGGGTTTATGACTCTCATCGCAAAACGGCGGCGTTTTCGTTTGCTTACACTGGCAGAACCAGATCTCTTCTGCTTTGTCAAACACAACCTTTACACTTTTAAACGGGGTGCCTTCAATTTTTTTATGGTTGCTGTCGCAAAAGGGAGTTTTTTCCGTAAGCCCGCAACTGCACCAGGAATATACTTTACCCGGCTCCACTACTACGGCAATAGGTTCGCAGGCAGAGATACGGGGCAATCCTTCATTGGGTATTGTTTCTTCCATAGGTTATTTATTTTTTTCAACACAGAGGCTCGGAGATACAGAGTTACACAGAGAAAGTTCTCTGTGTAACTCCATTCCTCTGTATCTCTGTGTTGAAATACTCATTTATCAGCTATAAATTTATAAAGATTAAAATTCCCTTTTTGAAAAGCTGCTTCAATTTCTTTTTTCAGCAAAGCTTTATCAACACCTTTCATTCTCTTTTGTTCGATCAGGTAATAAGCCCTTTCAGCCAGCAGCCAGAAATTTTTATCTGACAAATGTGCTTTTTGTAATTGATGAAGGATAATATCCAGCAATTCACTGACACCCTCTTTTTGCGAAGCCGTTGTTTTCAGCACCGGCACTTCATTATAATGTGTGCTGAATGTTGGAGCCAGCATCAGCCGCAGGTGTTTTACAAATGTATCGGCATCGGGCCGGTCGGCTTTGTTTACCACAAATACATCGGCGATCTCCATCAAACCTGCTTTCATCGTTTGCACTTCATCGCCTGCTTCCGGCACGACAACCACGACCGTCACATCTGCCAGGCCGGCAATTTCAATTTCACTTTGCCCTACGCCAACTGTTTCAATAATGATATGATCAAATTGAAAAACTTTCATCAGGTCAGTTATCTCAATGATCTTTGGATGCAGGCCACCCATGGAACCTCTGGTGGCCAATGAACGGATAAATACATTGGGATGAATATACCAGTCGCTCATTCGTATCCGGTCGCCCAGCAATGCGCCAAGGTTAAAAGGAGAAGAAGGATCAACACAGAGTACACCCACTTTTTTTCCTTCTTTTACCAATAAACCAATTAAGGAATCAACCAATGTGCTTTTACCGGCGCCGGGCGGACCCGTGATACCAATAATTTTTGCAGGGGAAGATGGTAATGACTGTAACAGGGCCTCATAGCCGGGATGTTCATTTTCCACCAGCGAAATACAACGGGCCAGCGCTTTCGTATCGCCTTGTTGTAATTGGTTTAATAATTCCTGCCACATAGAATGAACGGGATGTTGTACGTTTACAAAAGTATGACGGGCAAGTTACAGAATGTTCCGATAGCTATCGGAAGAAGAAGCCCCATCATTTTTATACTGATGATAATAATGATGGCGGCTTTGTTTTTTTCCCGTGCTGTTCTTTCTGCAGCTATCGTTGCATTTACAGCCATTTCATTCATTCACCCCGATCTTAAAAAACATATTCGTCAATTTTTTGCTTCGCCTCTTTTATGGGGGATGAGTCTACTTTTTTTTCTTCCATTGATCTCCGGTCTCTGGAGCGAGGATAAAAAAGAATGGCTGGGGGTCCTCCGGATAAAACTGCCGTTATTGTTTTTGCCACTTGCTTTTGCAGGACCCATTTATTTTACAAAAAAACAATGGGAATGGCTGGCGACTGTTTTTATTGTCCTTGTTACTGCCGCTTCTTTATGGAGCATGTTTCATTATGTAAACGATATGACGGCTGTCAATGAAGGATACCTGCGGGCCAAAACGCTTATTACTCCACTGGAAAATGATCATGTACGTTTCAGCTGGTTGATCAGTGTATCGATATTATTGGCGGGATGGTTATGGATAACAAAAAGAAAAGAAAACAAACCCATTGCATGGGCTCTTGCTTTCATACTTGTATGGCTGATCATTTTTCTGCATATATTGGCAGCCAGAACAGGATTGATCTCATTTTATATCATGCTGGCTGGCGCTGCTATTTGGTTTATTATAAAAAAAGCAATCCCGATAGCTATCGGGAGGCAATACGGTACCGCACTGCTGATTGTTCTAATAGCTCTTCCGGTTATCGCTTATAAAACACTGCCCACATTTAATAACAGGGTAAAATATTTTTTGTATGATCTTGAATATTTCAAAAAAACAAATTACCTGCCCGGTGCCAATGATGCAGTGAGAATAATTTCATTAAAAGCAGGGTGGGCTGTAATGAATGAACAACCTGCAACCGGTGTTGGGTTTGGCGATATTATTACAGAAACAAAAAAATGGTATGACAAAAACCTGCCGCAAATGCTGGAAAGAGATAAAATTAAACCTTGCAGCGAATGGATGATATATGGGGCAGGGTGCGGATGGCCTGGAATTCTATTATTCAGTTTTGTAATGATCATTCCCTTTTGGATAAAAACAGGCAACAAGCTACTGTGGTGGTTGCTGAATACAACAGCCGCCTTTAGTTTTTTGTTTGATATCGGGCTTGAGGTCCAGTTTGGCGTTTTTATTTATTCCTTTGTTGTTTTATGCTGGTGGAAATGGCTGGAGACATTACAGGTTGTCGCATCAGTCAAAACAGAAACGTTTGCTGATCATGTTGGCAAAGAAAAAATCTAAAGCGACAACCTGAAATGTATCCGGCGAAAAGGTGTAATCTTTGTAATGAAATGCAACAACTATCAGTAGTCATAATCTGTAAGAACGAAGCCGATATTATCGACAAAACATTACAAAGTCTCGATGGGCTTTGCGATGATATCATTGTATACGATAACGGAAGTACCGATAATACCCTTGAACAAATAAAAAAATTCAATGTTCATCTTCAGCAGGGAACATGGGAAGGATTTGGCCAAACCAAGAACAAAGCCATTGCCCTGGCAAAATACGACTGGATCCTCAGCCTGGATGCCGACGAAGCAATTGACGATGAACTGAAACGATCATTGCTGGCACTGAACCTGACCGGTGAAAATGATGTTTATGAAATAAAGTTTAAAAACTTCCTTGGAAATAAACACCTGAAGTACGGCGAGTGGGGAGGCGACAAGCATATCCGTTTGTTCAATCGGAAAAAAACAAAATGGAATGATGCTTCTGTACACGAAGAACTCCTCATGCCCCCCGGCATGAGTGTAGAAAAACTAAATGGGTATATTTTACATCAGACCATGAAGGATATTAACGACTATGCCGCAAAGATGGTCAGGTATGCCATGCTGAATGCGGAAAAATATTACCGGCAGGGTAAAAGATCTTCCTTTTTCAAGATCCGCATTGCCCCGGGCCTGAGTTTTGTACACTATTTTATTTTAAAACTGGGTTTCCTGGATGGCTATGCCGGGTATGTTTGTGCAAGAATGACGTCTTATTATACCTTTTTGAAGTATGCAAGGCTGAGAGAACTCAATAGGCAATCGACAATGGGCAATGGGCAATAAGCAATATGCAAAAGACACTTTAAATTTGCAGGTTCCATTTGCCTGTTGCAAATTGCCTGTTGTTAATTGACTTATGACCAATTTCATTCCCATATTCCCCCTTGATATTGTGGTGTATCCCGGCGAGGAATTGAACCTGCATATTTTTGAACCGCGTTATAAACAGCTTATAAGTGAATGTCATGCTTCGAAAAAACCATTTGGCATACCGGCGGTTATTAATAAAAAAATGCAGGAACTTGGTTCGATGGTTGAGATAATAGAACTGTCGAAACTGCATGATAATGGAGAAATGGATATAAAAACAAAAGGAGTAATGATCTTTCGCATATTGGAAGTTATACAAGAGGTGCCTGATAAACTTTATAGCGGAGCGATCGTAAATTATCCGGACAACCTTGAAAAAGGGATCGCCGGGCTGATGCAAAAGATCCTGAAAAGTATCCGCGACCTTCACCAGTTGTTAAAAGTGAAAAAGGATTTTAAAAAGGAAGATGCAGATATCATTTGTTACGATGTGGCGCATCATATCGGCTTGTCGCCGGAAGAAGAATATGAACTGCTTGGCTTGTTTGATGAAAGACAAAGACAGGAATACCTGAAACGGCATTTAGCCAAAGTGATACCGATGCTGGCCGGCATGGAACAACTGAAAGAAAAAATAAAAGGGAACGGGCATTTTAAGAATTTGAGTGGCTTTGACCTGGATAAATAATTCTAATAAAAAATAATCATGTCAGTAACTCTCTGTTTTGATTTTGGCAACACCCGAAAAAAAGTAGCTGTCTTTCATGATGACGAAATGAAAGAAGGAATTGTATTGCCGGATGATGCCGTTGAAACTATCCAATCGCTGATCCGGAAATTTCAACCAGCAAAATCTATTCTCTCATCAGTAATAGACCATAACCCGGCTATTGAAGAATTACTTACCCTGAATACAAAATTCCATAAGCTGAGTCATCGGACTAAAGTTTTATTTACCACACCGGTTGGCAAACCCGAAACGATCGGCGCCGACAGGCTGGCTTTAACTGCTGCTGCTATTCATTACTATCCCCATAAAAATAATTTTGTTATTGGTCTTGGCACATGTATTACTTACAACTTCATTAATAAATATCATGAGTTTGTTGGCGGAGCTATTTCTCCCGGGCTTGAAATGCGGTTGAAAGCATTGAATCATTACACGGCAAAACTTCCGCTTGTCGAAGCCGACTCCAATGTTGCCCTCATAGGCTACGACACCGATACGAATATTCTCAGCGGCGTTATACTCGGAATGGCTAAAGAAATTGATGGATTCATTCATGACTACCGCGAAAGGTTCAGGAACTTTAACGTCCTGTTAACCGGGGGCGATATAGTCTATTTGGCGTCACACCTTAAAAGCAAGATATTTGCAGACCCTGATTTAATATTTAAAGGTCTTTATGCAATTAGCGAAGTTAATAACCCCTAAGATAATCAAGACGTTACACTGCTTTTTCCTGGCGATCGTGGTTCTATTTTTTTCTGCCCTAACTCCTGTTTTTTCGCAGGATAATTCACCTTATTCCCGCTATGGGATCGGCGACCTTGTTCCGCCTTCTAATATTATTGGCAGGAGTATGGGTGGCATATCAGCCGGATATACCGACTTCGTTGCAATTAATTTTAATAACCCGGCATCCTATTCTTCTTTTCAAAGCTTCTTTCAGCCAAAAACAAAGAAAATGACTTCGGGCAGAGTAGTGCTTGATATCGGGGTGGATTTCGAAAGCCGCACACTAAGGGAATCTTCGTCGCCAAGAAAATTCGTTGCCGGTAATGCGTTGTTCTCCTATCTGCAGATAGGACTGCCATTAAAGAAAAACTGGGGTTTAAGTTTTGGGATACGTCCTATTTCAAGGATCAGTTATAAAATATCCCACAATGAAAGATTGATCGATCCCCTGACTGGTCTTCCTATCGACAGTGCCATTACCAGGTATGAAGGAGACGGGGGAACTTATTTAGCATCTCTTGGCACCGGCTTTAGTTTATTTTCAAAGATGAATGCAAAAGGAATGGAAGAAAAATTAAGTGTTGGTTTTAATGTGGGATTCCTGTTTGGCAAAAAAGATTACAGCACCAAAAGAAGCCTCATTAATGATTCGGTGGATTATTACCAGGCAAATTATGAGACCAATACAAATTTCAGCGGCTTATACCTTAATGCAGGTGTTCAGTACAAATTGCCGCTAAATACCAGCAAAAGAATTTCGTTGACCCTCGGCGCCTTCGGTAACCTGGGACAGAAAGTAAATGCATCGCAGGAAATACTAAGAGAAACATTTGTGTTTGACGATAATTTGGGTGAAGTAAGACTCGATAGTATATCAGATATGCGTGATGTAAAAGGAAAGGTCAATCTTCCTGCTTCCTTTACGATTGGGTTTGTAGCGCAAAAACCGATCATTCTTGAAAAAGATAATAAGAAAGCAGGATGGATGATCGGTATGGATTTCAATATGCAAAACTGGAACAGCTACCGTTTTTATGGACAGGTTGATTCTGTAAAAAATAAATGGGAAATACGGGTCGGCGGTCAGCTTAATCCTGTTCCCAAAAGAAATTATTTCAGCAATGTATCTTACCGCGCCGGATTTTTCGTGGGACCGGATTATATTAAAGTAGGACAAAGCTTATCCCGCTTCGGCGCATCATTTGGCATGGGGTTGCCGATTCCGATCAGCAGGCAGGCCCCAAACCAATTTACGTTGATCAATCTGTCAGTTGAATACAGCAAACGGGGAAGCACTAAAAATCTGCTTAGAGAAAACATGTTCAGGTTCTCTCTTGGTTTTTCACTCAGCGACCTGTGGTTTGGAAAACATAAGTATGATTAAGCCTCCCCTGAACTACGTTCGTTCCCTTTCAGGGAACCTCCGAAGGAGGGGTTTACAAAGAGTCTGCATGAAAAAAAAGTCTTCAAATACTGCGGCAGATTACTATAAAAATCTTGTACACTATTTTTTAAGTCACGCCCACAGGGTCTCGTGGATGGTTCTTAGCTTGTGGCTCGCAGCTTTTCTGTTCAGCGGTTGTGAAAATGATGTAAAACAAATAAATGATCTTACTGAAAAAAAAGTGATGAAAGAAGAAGCCATCAAAATTGAGGGTTACCTGAGCCAGGATGGTAAAATGAAAGCAAAACTAAAAGCACCGCTGATGCTGCGGGTAACTTCCGACACATTGTATGTTGAGTTTCCCAATACACTCCATGTTGATTTTTATGATGACAGCGCCAATATCGAAACCAGGCTCGACAGCCGGTATGGCAAATATTTTGAAAACCTGGGTAAGGTTTATCTAAGGGACAGCGTAACAGTGATCACCGTAAAAGGAGATACGCTCAGGAGCCCCGATCTTTGGTGGGACCAGAATACAAAATTGTTTTACACAGACAAATATGCTGTTTACACGGGTATAGGAAAAGTTATTCATGGCGGCAAAGGGTTGGTAGCCACACAGGACCTCAATAGTATTATTTTTAATGAACCAACCGGAACGATGCAGACCTCTCAAAATGGATTCCCGAAATAAATAGTGTCTGACGTCTCGAAGAGCGTCTGACACTTATCTCGAAATAAATAGCATTTAACGTCCCGAAGAGCGTCTGACACTTTATACATTTAATCTTACTCTTCTCTTAGTATCTTTAGGATTCCCGGAGTTAAAAAAACTCCAACTACAAACTATAAATTACAAACTGATCTATGGAATACCGTCGCATGGGAAAGACCGGGCTTCAACTGAGTGTCCTTTCATTTGGCAGCTGGGTAAGTTTTCATAAACAGATCGATGACAACACTGCTGATGAGTTGATGGGCATTGCGTATGATAATGGCGTCAATTTTTTTGACAATGCCGAAGTCTATGCATTGGGTGAAAGCGAAAAAATGATGGGCCGTGTTTTGAAAAAGAAAAACTGGGACAGGACATCATACACGGTTTCATCAAAAGTGTTTTGGGGATGGCGTGGAAAGGAAAATAAACCCAATCAATCGGGATTGAGCAGAAAGCATGTAATGGAAGCCTGTCATGAAGCATTGCAAAGATTACAAGTCGACTATCTTGATCTGTTTTTCTGCCACCGGCCTGATAAAGGCACACCCATCGAAGAAACGGTATGGACGATGCATAATCTTATTCAGCAGGGAAAGATTTTATACTGGGGTACCAGCGAATGGAGTGGCGTGGAGATCATGGAAGCACACAGGGTTGCACAGCAGTATGGATTGATCGGCCCTTCCATGGAACAGCCGCAATACAATTTATTTGAACGGAACAAAATGGAAAATGAATTCCTGATGATATTTAATACCGTTGGCATGGGCACAACAATATGGAGCCCGTTGGCCAGTGGGTTATTGAGTGGTAAATACAATAATGGTATTCCTGAAGACAGCCGCTTTGCTTTACAGGGTTTTGACTGGTTGAAGGATCGTTGGATGAAAGAGCATTTTATAGAAAAAGCAACAGCGTTGAATGATCTTGCAAAGAGTTTAAACATTTCTATGGCTGCGCTTAGTATTGCATGGTGTATTAAAAATCCGAATGTAACAACAGCCATCCTCGGTGCTACCAGCAAAGAACAATTGCTGGAAAATCTTAAATCATCACAGGCTGTTGAAAAACTGGATACGGAGATAATGCAACAGATAGAAGAGATTGTTCAGACCAAACCAGTACTGCCCGAATTTTAGAAAACGGTCCGGTATTCAATAATCAATAACAAGAAACCAATAACCAGCACATGTCATTCAACAACAAAACTGTACTCATTACCGGCGGCACCCGTGGCATCGGTAAAGCCATTGGCCTTCGTTTGGCAAAAGAAGGAGCCAATATTGTTATCGCTGCAAAGAGTGTGGAAGAGAATGCGAAACTGGGCGGCACTATCTTTTCTGCTGCTGCTGAAATGGAAGCAGCCGGCGGAAAGGCGCTGGCCGTGCAATGTGATATCCGGTTTGAAGACCAGGTACAAAACGTGGTGGACAAAGCCGTAGAAAAATTCGGAGGGATCGATATTTTAATTAACAACGCTTCTGCTATTTCTTTAACGGCAACGGAACAAACCGAACCCAAACGTTTTGACCTGATGCATGACATCAACGTGCGGGGAACTTTTTTTGTAACCAAAGCCTGCATTCCTCATTTAAAAAAATCAACCAACCCGCATATCCTTACATTATCTCCACCGATAAATCTAGACCCCAAATGGTTTGAGAAGCACCTGGCTTATACTCTTACCAAATATAATATGAGCATGATGACGATCGGCTGGGCCAGGGAATTAAAGAAAGACCGGATTGCCGCCAATTCACTCTGGCCAAGAACAACGATCGATACGGCAGCTGTAAGAAATTTACTGGGAGGACAAATGCTTGCCAACATGAGTCGTACGGTGGATATACTCGCAGATGCGGCATATTATATTTTGAGTAAACCTTCAGGAGAATGCACCGGCAATTTATTTATTGATGAACAGGTGCTGGCCAAAGAAGGAATTACTGACCTGGAAAAATATTCCGTGATTCCTGGGGCACAGTTATATACTGATCTGTTTGTATGATGACTACTAGTTTTTCTTTCTATTGAAAAAGAGCCGGGCGCCAATCGTCAAATTTAACCGGTTATGGTTGGAATAACGGTTAAAAGGAGATTCATTAAAGAAAGTGGCTTCCGTGAAAAATGAAAGCCTTGAAGTAACTCTCCAGTTTAATCCACCACCTATCGCTGTGTAAAATACATTGGTAGTATAATTGGTTTTTATTCCCGAAAAAGTATTGTCTCCTTTACGATAATCATATCCCATTTGAAAAGTCAGGTAAGGTTGCAGTTTTTTCTTTAAAAAGTAATAATTGGTATATCCTTTTACCCCCAGCGTGTAACCATTATATCCACTATTCATTGTTGGTTTATCTAAATAATGAAAGTTAGAGTAACGAAGATCAATACCTACTTCCCAATTATTTTTAATGAAATATCCCACCCCCGGATTAAATGCGATGAAAGTATTCTTCGTTGATGTATTATTGGTCAACCCAATTGATCTCAGATTTCCAATATCAAAATGTGGAGCGATTGTCCCTTTATTTATTTGGGTAAAACCCAGAAAACTACACAGGCAGCCCGTCAAAAAGAGAAAAAATTTCTTTTGCATGTTGGATGGTTTTGCATAAAGGAACAAAGCTTCCTGTTAAGAAAGAATAAAGAAACTGTTAAACAAGAGGTAATAAATAATTTGAGAAGGCCACTATTATTCTTCATTACTTTCATTCCTGTTCTCCTGCCTCATCTGCGGAAACAACAGCACATCCTGTATAGAAACCTGGTTCGTTAGCAACATACAAAGCCGGTCAATACCAATACCAATGCCGGAAGCAGGTGGCATACCATATTCCAATGCCCGGAGAAAATCATAATCAATGAACATGGCTTCATGATCGCCACGCTCCATCAGTTTGGCCTGTTCTTCAAAACGTTCCCGCTGATCTATTGGGTCATTCAGTTCGCTGTAGGCATTGGCAATTTCTTTCCCGTTGATCATTAATTCAAATCTTTCGACAAGCCCTCTTTTCTCCCTGTGTTTTTTTGTAAGCGGACTCATTTCAACGGGATAGTCAATGATGAAAGTGGGTTGCACATAGTTCTTTTCACATTTTTCGGAAAAGATAGCATCGATCAATTTGCCTTTACCCATCGTATTATCAGCATGAATATGTAATTGCTTACAGATAGAACGGAGTTGTTCTTCTTTCATCTGGCTTACATCAGTTCCTGTATGTTCAGCTATAGCATCATAAATGCTGATGCGTTTAAAAGGAGCTTTGAAAGAAATAACTTTATCTCCAACCGGTACATCGGTTGTTCCGCAAACATCCAGCGCCGCTTTTTCCAATAACTGCTCCGTAGTTTCCATCATCCAGAAATAATCTTTGTAGGCTGTATAAAATTCAAGGATGGTAAACTCGGGGTTATGGGTACGGTCCATACCTTCATTCCGAAAATTGCGGCTGAACTCATACACCCAATCAAATCCGCCAACGATCAAACGTTTTAAATAAAGTTCATTGGCTATCCGCAGGTACAAAGGCATATCCAATGCATTATGATGGGTAACAAAAGGCCTTGCCGCTGCGCCACCGGGAATACTTTGCAGAACAGGTGTGTCCACTTCGAGGGCGCCATGTTTATCTAAAAACTCACGGATAGAACTGATCAGTTTCGTCCGCTTGATAAAAGTTTCTTTTACTGCCGGGTTAATAATAAGGTCAGCATACCGCTGCCGGTATTTGAATTCAGGATCAGTAACGGCATCAAAGGTTTGCCCTTCTGCTTCCTTTACAACAGGTAAAGGGCGAAGTGATTTACTTAACAGGGTCAGTTCTTTTACATGAACCGAAGTTTCACCTGTTTTGGTAATGAAAGCATAACCTCTTATGCCGATGATATCACCGATATCGATCAATTTTTTCCAGACAATATCATAAAGTGTTTTGTCTTCGCCGGGGCAAATATCTTCACGGCGGATATATAATTGTATTTTACCATGTGCATCCTGTATCACGGCAAAATTAGCCTTACCCATATCTCTTACACTCATGATGCGTCCGGCCAGGCAGAGATCAGCAAACTGCTCTTTAGTTTCTTCCTTGTAATTCTCCTTAATATAAACAGAACTGCTGTTGATAGGATACAGCGGGGCAGGGTAAGGCTCAATGCCCATCATGATCAGTTCGGCCAGTTTTTCACGGCGCAATTGTTCTTGCTCTGACAGGTGTGGTGTATTCATGAATAATAAAAGTGATTTGAAGGACCGCCTTTCGATATTATTTATCCGTAGCCGGGCAGGCAAAGGTACTGGTTACAGTTAAGCACACAAACAGAAAGCCCCGGCGACTGCCGGGGCTTTGAAGAAATAAGATAGTAAGAATGATTTTATTTTTTTTCTTTCTGGTTATTATTAAATAAATAACCTATCCGAAGAGCAAAAGCAATGTTTTTTACTTTATCATTAGCAGAGGCCGGAAGGTCTGAAACTTCTGAAGGAACAAGATTTCTTCCACCCTGTATATAGTTGGCTGCAACAAATATACCATTGCCCATCCTGAACCCCATTAAAACATTACCACCAAAATCAACGCCTCTCATATCGTTTGCAACGGCATTGCCAAACGAAATATCGGTTTCAACTTTATCGGCACCGGGAGAATGAGTGACTTTTTTAGACTGAAGTGGTAAGGCTATATATGGACCTGCGCCCAGGTAAAAAACTCCTCCTTTACCAGCTTTGAAATTATATACAAGATTCGGAAATAATTCTGCGTAACGAAGTGCTGTATAGACTTTATTAAGTGTAGGGGTATTAGGTACTTCCGCTGCTCCTTTTTGAATATAATGCATGTCCGGCTGGAAGGAGAAATTGCCTTTCTTACACAACGGCACTTCCAGTTGCATTCCGCCGGTAACGCCGATCCTGTATTCACCGTCCTTGTCTGCCCCGCCGATTGTTCTGCTGATATTGGCAAATGCTATCCCACCGGTAACTCCCACTCTTGCTTTTTGCGAGAGAGCCGCAATGTTCAGGCATAAAATAAATACAGTTAAAATAAAAATCGTCTTTTTCATAAACAGTAGTTTTTAGTTTCCTATTTGTGATGCTTTCGGGGAGTTTCCTTTTACGGCACCAAGATAGGCTTGAATCAATTCTTCTGAAAAGTAGATTAAAAATAATGACTTTTAGAAATTTTAGCCGGTCTTTTTTACCCGGCAGGCAAAGATAATGGATACACATTGAAGGCCAAATAAAAAAGCCCCGGCATTACACTGAATGCCAGGGGCTTGAGGTATCATCGCCGGCTCAAGGCAGCTCTTTTTTCTGCTTTTTTGCCAGCGCTTCTTGTATGATAGCTATTTGATTAAAACCGGTATTTTAATCCAACATTCAAAATGCCGGCAACACCATACCCAACATTTACATCAATTAAAAATCTATCTATTTTAAGATCGGCGCCCAGCAGATAAACCTGGTAAGCCATACTTACATGACTTTCCGTTTCTGTTTCATCCTCAAATCGCCTGATCTTTCTGGCTCCCAAAGAAAGCCCGGAATAAAACGAATATTTTTTGGTTGCCTTCCATATTTTGTCGCAGCGCAACATATAGCTTAAGTTGCTGTATTCTACAGACCGGTGTTTTGTACCAAAGTGGTCATAAGTAAATGCAGGACCTATTCGCCATTTTTCAGAAAGATTTATCATAAAACCTGCACTAAATATGATACACTTATGATGCTGTGTCTCCTTTTCTGAAACAATCTCTTTTTGCCGGGACTCTTTTATATAACCAGAACTCATATATCCACCCTGGATGTAAAACAAATATTTCCCTGGCCGCTGTTGGGCAAGTAATAACACGGGCAGCAAAATCACAAATACGAGAACTAATTTTTTCATAGATTGATTTTTAATGATAAGGAGGGAATCGATAGGTTTACGAAACTGTCACGTTGCAACTTCTGTATCATTTCATTTTTAAAAGATAAGCTCAAGCCTTTCTTTTTGTTCCTGGAAGAAGCAATGAATAATGGAATGCTTCCCAGCATGCATGCGCCACCGGTCACAAGTAAAATATCCGGCCCGGAAGAAGTAGAGAAAATATTAGAAGTCCCCCAGATAATAGCCCCCGTCCCAAGGGCCACTCCACCACCCAACAAAACCCAGGCTATAGTTTTCTGATTTTTACTTTTTTTCAAATAATCTTGTTTATTTAAAGTCGGTTGAGAATTGGTTTGTTGACTGAAAGAAGATGCGGAGAAGATCAACAACATTGTGAAAAAAAATTTTTTTTTCATAAATTGATTTTTAATGATAATGAAGGGATCGACTGGTTGACGAAACTGCCCTTTTGTCCCGATAGCAATCGGGATGGTACCGTTTCTTTTTTAAATGATAATGACATAGCCTTTCTTTTGTTTTTAGAGGCGGCTATAAACAAAGGGATACTTCCGGCTGCTGCAACGACTCCGGCAACAGCTATCCAATCCCCTGATGTAGTAGTGTACATATCGGCCCAAGCTCCAAAAGGATCAGTTTCGGCTTTTTTGTTTATCTCATTTGACCATACAACACCACCAGTTACGATCATGGCTGCGCCCCCGGCTACCAGTATCCAGGCTGCCGTTTTCTGATTTTTGCTCTTTCGCAGGTAATCTTGTTTGGTTAATGCCGGCAATGTATTGGTTTGCTGGCTGAATAATGTAGCTGACATTGTCAGCAACAAGATGAAAAGGATGATCTTATTCATAAATTGATTTTTAATGTTAATGATGGAACTGATATGTTCATGTAACTGCTTTTTTGTCCCGATAGCAATCGGGATGGTATTGTTTCATTTTTAAATGACACTGACATAGCCCTTCGTTTATTCTTTGCCGAAGCAATGAAAAAAGGGATGGAACCAGCGACGCATACAGCCCCTATTCCAACAGCGGCAGACGGGAAAGAATTCTTTGTACACCCGGGGCCCATGCAAACATCAGCATCCATAGCTGCTAAGGATAAAGCAATCACAGCTCCTCCCAAAAGGGTCCATGCAACAAATTTTTGGCTACTGCTTTTTTTCAGATAGTCTTGCCTGGTTAATGTTGGAGAAGATTTGGTTTGCTGGCTGAATGATGTAGCTGACAGGGTCAGCAACAAGATGAAAAGGATGATTTTTTTCATAACAAGAAGATTTAGCGAATAGATATTTATTAAAGAGCGACCAGGCCTTTTGTTCAGCCGGCGCATTGTAACTTATCTCTGTATTTTATAGTTATATTCTTTGATCAGCTTGCACGACATGGTTTTGTATAAGTTATCAATGGATACAATTTTGAGTTTGCTTGTATAAGTAAGCGGAAGATGCATGTAAGCCGAGAAGACTCCTGCTTCTGTGATGCTCAGGTCAGTTGTTTCAATCGATATTCTTTTATCGGTAACTGTTTCCAGCGCTTTACGGACCATTTCGGAGCAATACATCTTGTCATCCGTTTTAAGATCAAACCCGTGATCAAATTGCACTCCCTTTGCATGCCATTTATGAATAAGAGCTTTTAATCTTTTAATTTCACCTTTACCCAATTCGTAACGGTAGATCCCATAGGCAAGGTTCTTCCTTGGATTGCAAAACCAGCTTAAAGAATCTTTTCTCAATTTTTCATCGGGGTTCTCTTCACCATTTACAATATGATATATGAAAGGATACCCGTTTTCGAACAGCACAATACCCGCATGCGAGTACTTTTTATCCTGGCGGTTAAAGTTTTTAATGAACTGGCTGGCCGGGTCCTGGTTAAGCCGGACCACCAGGTCTCCTTCTTTTAATAAGGCCTGTCCTTCATGGATCAATGTAGATGGATCAACATAACCGGCAGGTACAGCAGGAATTGATTCCTGCTTTCTTGCATGGCTGATACATGAATAAAAACTATAGGAGACAAGTAGTATTAATATGAATGCTTTCATACCGGCAAATAGTTATGGAATGGACAATAGTGTTTTAGTTGACCTCAAATTTGAACAGGTCGATCCCGATACCTTTTGCATTTGTTGTAGTAGTAACATAGTGTCTGAATGCAACCCGGGTATCTATTCTGCCTGTTATCCCTGAGAAAGTGTATTCGTATTTTGTCCAGGTAGCAGGATAACCATTAACGCTCTGCCCGGCATTAATATCCATCAGAACAGTGGAAAAGCTGCAGGTCGAACTGGCCAGGTTACCTGTATTTTCTGAAGATGATCTATTCATCAGCACTTGCATACGTTCTATACAATTGCCGGTGGTGTCAGAGCGGGTGTAAAAAGAGATCTTATCGCCATTTTTTACAGATAAAACGGGTGTGATGAGCCAACTGCTGATCGTAATAGCAGAAGTGGATGTTGCATAGGAAAATGCATATTCATCCTTCCAGTTTGTATAGGAATAAGGAGTAAATCCATGCCAAACACCTCCTTTATCAGCTCCAAATTGTCCCTGGGTCCAGGCGGCGGCACCATTACTAGAGTTACTCTTTAATACCCATCCCTTTGTTGAAAGTTTATAAACACTGTCAAATTCTTCTGTAAAGGATGCCCTGATGCCGAGATCAGTTGGAGGGCCGTAGTCAGAGGGACAATCACTGTTTGGACTGGGAGTAGAAATAGAAGGATCTTTTTTGCAGCTATATATTAAACCAACAAATAAAGCGGCAAGACATAAGACGAATAGAAAGAAATACTTTTTCATACAAGAAGTTTTTAATTATTAAGAGATATGTATTTGACTATAAAAAAAGAGCTGTCAGTATTTTAAAGATCATTTTCCCCGTTTCAATTTTTTTTGGCGTCCCATGGCACCAACAGTTAACTTCAGATTAAAACCCAATGGTGACTGAATGGAATTAAAGTTGGCAAAAACACCAGCGCCCATACCCATAAAGCGACAAAATGCCCAGTTAAAATCAGCCCGGAGCATGCCTCCAACAGCAGTCTTCTTTTCAATAGTGGTTTTATAATTGGAAGTAGTGCCCCAGAAGAATAAAAAACCAACATCCTGGCTGGTAGTTTTTTGAAAGCTTGCTTTTTCCCCGTTTACAATGGAGAACCCGGCTTCAGTGGTAACCCAACTATTTCTTGCCAGCGGGATAAATTTGCCCGCAGTAACACTAAACAACTTCATGTTTACTTCTGCATAGTCAGTATACGGGAAAAATAAAACAACACCTGTTTCAGCCTGGTAATCTGAAGGCAGGTTTTTGGGCTGCATGGTCAGATCATGGTACGATAAAGTGAAACTCCATTTTTTATTCACCACTCCTTGCAAACTCAATTCGGTATTACTACCCGATCTAGTACTGGCCCCGGCGGCTCCCTGGAGATAGAACTTGGTTAAACGGGTTTCACTGGTTTGTGCTTTTGCAGTAAAAAAGCAATTGAAAAGAAAAAGGATAAGGCAAAAACTTGCAACATTTGTTAGTCTCGGTTTCATGGTTCTTAATTTTATGATGGTGATGAATTGAAAAACCAAACCTACTTTCCAAACCTGCCGTTTGATAACTGAATTTTGCCTTAGCATTTCCAGCAGTTGCAATAATTACTAAAAACCGGGGTAAGGATTGATTTTTTTTGCAGAAAATCAGGTAACTTTTGCCTTTTTAGCCGGGAACTAAACCACCAATGACAACCACCCAAACAGTACAGGACCATTTATTCCTGCGAATTAAAGAAATGCTGCCACAGCCCGTTTCACTGGCCGATGCCGTGTCAGATATCCTGCATGTGAGCAGCGATAGTGCTTACCGGCGGATCAGGGGAGAAACTCCATTGGTGCTGGAAGAAGCCGCCTTGTTATGCAAACATTTCAATTTATCACTGGACCAGTTAATGGCATTAAAACCGGATGATGTTCTTCTGCGAAATGTCCGGATCAGGAACCAGGATTTTACGTACCGCCAATACCTCCAGGCTTTACAACATCAGTTGTCTGCATTAACGGGGTTTCAGCAGAAGGAGATCATATATATGTCCAAAGACATCCCGATCTTTCATAATTTCTATTTCAAACCATTAATTGCGTTCCGGTATTTTTTTTGGATGAAAACACACCTGGCGCACCCGGATTTTGAAAAACTGGCATTTGACTTCGACCTGTTGCCGGCTGATATTGAAAAATTGAGTACAGACATTATCCGGATCTATTGCACAATTCCATCCACAGAAATGTGGAATACAGAAAGCATCAACAGTACGATCTCCCAGATCGAGTTTTCGAAGGATTCAGGTCATTTCAAATCTGATGCGGATCTAAAATTGGTCTATGATGCACTGGAATCATCTATCCATCATATAAAAGACCAGGCGGAACATGGCTTTAAGTTTATGCCTGAGGAAGACCGGTCCGGGCGCAAACAAAATTTAAAATTCTTTTTCAACCGGGTCGTATTGGGTGACAATACGGTGATGGCCATGGCCAACTCCATAAAAACTGCTTTTATCAATTATGGGCATTTAAATTACCTGGAAACCCGGGATGAAAAATTTTGTAACGAATTGTATCATGATTTTGAGAACCTCATCCGCCGATCGACACAGATCAGTCATAGCAGTGAACGGCAACGCAATGTTTTTTTTAATATTCTTTTAGCCAAGGTCAGGGATCGTAAACAAAATATATAGTATGACAACGGGGGAATTACAACAAAAACTTTTTACACTGCTGAAAAGCAAGATGGCCGAAGACAGTACGGCTGCGGAAGAAATTGCCGGTTTGCTGAACATCAGCACCGACAGCGCTTACCGGCGCATACGGGGAGAGAAAACGCTATCGATAGACGAGTTGCAAACCCTTTGTGTGCATTATAAAGTTTCATTAGATCAATTAATGGAGATACAGGCCGGGGGCATCATTTTTTATGGCCAATACCTGGATAAAAAGACATTCAGGTTTGATGATTATATCGGCAGCATGATCCAGAACATGGTGTACATAAATAGTTTTAAAGAAAAGACCTTTTATTACAGCTGCAAGGATCTGCCCATCTTTCATCACTTTCATATCCGGGAAATAGCTGCCTTTAAATGGTTCTTATGGCACAGGACCTATTTCCAGTTCCAGGAATTTGAACATAAAAAATTTCATTTTAATGACTACCCGGACACATTATTTGCCCTCGGAAAAAAATTATTGGGTCTGTATAACAGGACACCCAGCGTAGAAATATGGAACCTGGAAAGCATGAATATTTTTTTCAGGCAGATAGAATTTTACCGGGACAGCCAGATATTTGCTTCTGATGAAGATATTTACAGGCTGTATGAAGCCATGGAAAAATTATGGGGACACCTGGAAAAACAAGCTACACTGGGATACAAATTCAATTATGGCGATCCGGAACAAAAAAAGATCGGGGAACTTAAAATGTTTTTCAACGAAGTGTTATTGGGTGATAATAATATGCTGGTTGAACTGGACGGCGAAAAAATTGCATATGTAGCTCACACCACGATCAATTTCATGTTTACAAAAGATGAAGCGTTCAATAATAATATGTATAAACACCTGGAAAATCAAATGAAACGCTCCACCCTGATCAGCGAAGTAAGCGAAAAAGAAAGAGCCCGTTTTTTCCGGATCATCCGGGAAAAAATTGTAAACCGTATGGAAAGCCTGAAATTGTGATCGAAAAATATCCAGTATCGGATAAATACGGCGTTTCGTGCAACTCAATCCTTAAAATATCGTCAAATATCCCGGGATAGCTATTGGAGCAAATCAATTGCTGCTATCTTGCATTCCTGTTAAAAAACGACATTATGAAAACATTTTTTGCCGCAGTTGTATGCTGCCTGCTTCTTATACCGGCTACCTCATTTTCGCAGATCACTTTACCCAATATATTGTCAGGGAATAAGACGAAAAATGGTATCACTGAAAATGAAGCCGGGCAGGGAATTAAAGAAGCCTTATCACAGGGAGTTACCAATGCGGTTTTGAATCTCAATAAAACAGATGGTTTTTTTGGCAGCGAGTTTTACAAAATGCTGTTGCCGCCCGATGCCAAAAAAGTGGAAAAGACCTTGCGTAGTATCGGTATGGGTGCCGAAGTAGATAAAGCCATTCTTTCCATCAATCGCGGCGCTGAAGATGCGGTCGGGTATGCCAAACCCATTTTTATGGATGCGATCAGGCAAATGACACTTGCCGATGCTTTTGACATCATTAAAGGTTCAAAGGACGCCGCAACAAATTATTTTAGAGAAAAGACAAAACTAAAACTGATCGAAGCTTTTGCTCCTTCAGTAAGATCGTCGCTTGACAAAGTGAATGCTACAAAATATTATTCAAACATCATCAACTCTTACAACAGCCTGCCTACTACGTTTAAAAAAATTAATCCCGACCTTACTTCTTATGTCGTCGGTAAAGCTGTTGATGCTTTGTTTGACCAGGTGGCAAAAGAAGAAGCCAATATCCGGGCAAACCCTGTTGCACGAACAACAGATATCTTAAAGAAAGTGTTCGGGGCTTTTAAATGATCATTCAGGAAAAACACTCCAGAATAACAACACCACTCTTCTTCTTGCATCGTCAATACTGTAATCAGTGATCTTTGGATTGGGGAGAAGATCTCCTTTTCCTTCCGTAAGGAAAAGAATATTTTTTACACTGCCGCCCATGGTGGATCTTCCATACGTGTACTTCTTAAAAAGTAATATAACCGCTTCGGCCCTTCTGCTGGACAACTCTTTATTCAGATCTTTATTGTCAGGAGGTTTACCACTTAGTTTAAGGCCATCCGACAACTCTTTATAAAGTTGAGTTCCTTCCATGATCGAAGTCCCATCGGCATATCCTTTAGCGGTGATGACCAATGAAAGCGGGAAGTCAGGGTATTTTTGTGTGAACAGGTCGATTTCTTTGGCAGCCGGTTCAAAAAATTTACCGATAGCATCTCCCACTTTTGCTTCTACCGTGTACTTGCCGGGTTGAAACAGAACATCCTGGTCCAGTTTCACTACCATATTCCTGTTGATGAGGTCGTTGATGAAATTTACTTTGTCATTGATCATTTTTGAAGTGACCCCTGACAATACCAATGCTTTTTTTAGCTGGTTCCAATCGTTCCTGTCTATTTCAATATCACCGATGAGAATGGAATTCTGTGTGACGAGTTTGTCGATTTCAGTCGTGGTGATGCCGATGTATTTTTTGATGCGGGTACTGGCCGTATCATCTATTTCATTCTGGTCCTGTTTGGTTTGCCGTCTTGCATCCAGCTCTTTCAGTTTTTTACTGTGCTGTGCCAGTTGACTGTCCAGTACAGCCAGTTGTTGTTTGTGAGAGATCGCTTTTTGCTGCGGCACACAGGAATAGAGGTTGAAGGCGATGAAAGCCGCAAGCAGGATATAGGATTTTCTTATTTTAAGCATACAATAATGCTTTAAGTGCTTATTAAAGATAAAAAAATATTACTGGAAAAAAAATGGGTCAGGAAACCGCCAGCAATACCTGCCAGGCTTCCTTTACTTTACCTTCATCCAATAATTTTTTTGCATAAGCATGCAGCTCTTTTTCCATTTCATCGGGATTAATGCTGTAGTATTGAATGATGTCTTTCAACCGGGCATCATCAAAAGCAGGATCGATCAACGGGACCTCCTGCACATTTGCTAATTGTCCAAGGTTATTGCCTGTAAGGGTCGTACTGTTGCGGATGGCTAAAGGCAATGCATCCACACCAATACCAAGTTCCATATTTGGTTTTTGAACATGAAAAAGATTCGTCTCATCCACTTTGCAATACCAATCTCCGCCAAGCCTGGCTACATGATGTATTTTTCGCTGATCCATTTTCTTATTGGTATCGAGCAACGAATCATCAATATGCATTCTCAATACTTCACAGATAACTAAATTACCGGCGCCTCCTTCGGTACCCAGCGGTTTTACTTCGATCACCTTGCATTCCATCTTTACTTTACTTTCTTTTACCATCGGCGGCTTTACCAATGTTGCAGGTTCTTCCGTAAATCCTGCTTTGCAGAACTCATTTGCCCCTTTTGGAAATTCACAACTGGCCAGTGATACCTGCTGCACCATATCGTAAGTAACAATATTGATGACCACCTCCGGAACTTCCAATACATTCTGCAAGCTGTGTTTTGTGGTATTATCCCTCACTCTCCTGGCGGGAGAAAAAATAACAATGGGTGGATTAGAAGAAAATAAATTGAAAAAACTGAAGGGGCTTAGATTCACTTTACCCGCTTTATCAACAGTACTGGCAAAGCATATCGGTCTTGGACCAATAACATGTTGCAGGTAGTATTGCTTTTCAGCCGTCTTCAGATCTTTCAGGTCAAGGATCATAATAAAAGGTTGACGATAAGACAAATATCAGCAAAAGATGGCCGATAATAAAGCGGGCACCTGTCAACTTACCCGGCCGGCTATAAATTATTTTTATTTTATGTAACAAAATAGCCGCATCTTCGTTCTACGAAGAGTTTCGTTTTAACTATTATTGTAAACCCAAATCAATCAGTCATGAAAAAAATCTTTTTTATCGTATCGGCGCTTTTTCTTGCCATACCATTCAATTCCTTCAGCCAGCAAGAGGAAAATAAGAAGATAGAAGGAAGCGGCAATATTGTTACCAAAGATGTAGCCGTACAATCCTTTAGCGAGTTAAAAGTTTCAGGGGTGTTCAGTCTTTACCTGGAACAGGGAAATACGGAGTCTGTAAAAATTGAAGCAGACGACAATTTTCAACCTCTTTTTGAAGTGAAGAATGAAGGCTCTAAGCTTGTCATTAAGATGCAGGATCATATAAATCTCAAAACAAAGAAAGGATCCAAGGGGATGAAAGTATATATCACGTTCAAAAGTTTAAAGAGCATGGAGCTCAGTACCGTTGGCAATATATCTGCGGAGAAAAAATTAAGCTTCAACGATCTTGAGATCAAGAACAATAGTGTGGGCTCTATCAACCTGAACCTTTCAGCCAAATCAATCCATATCAGGAATGAAAGCGTAGGAACTGTTATGCTTACCGGCAGTGCCGATGAAGCTATTATTAAAAACAATGGTGTCGGCAGCCTGAAAGCCTATGATTTTGTTGTTCAGAAAATGGAGATCAACAATGAAGGCATTGGTTCGGCAGAAGTAAATGCAGAAAAAGAATTAAAAGTAAAGGACAGTTTCCTGGGTAAAGTAATGAATAAGGGAAATGCAAAGAGGATCAATAAAGTTGTGATATAGATGATAACTGATAGATGACAGATGATAGTTATCAGTTATCATCTGTCATCTATTACTTTTTTCTTTTCAAAATACTCCAGTCGGTCTCTTCAGCTACGATCGTATTGCTCAACTTGCCCAATCCGTCAATTTCCATTTCCACCACATCATTGGGTTGCAGCCATTGTTCTGTATAGTTGGGATCATTCATTTTTCCTGTTCCGTTCAATTCAAGGAAACAACCTGTGCCCACTGTTCCACTACCGATCACATCGCCGGGATAGAGATCAACGCCGTAAGAAGCTCTTTCAATGATTTCTGCAAAGGTCCAGTCCATATCACCAAGGTTTCCATCACTTACCTGTATGCCATTTACCCAACATTGCATCCGCAGGTTCCAGTTGACACCGGTATGGTTTTCCTTGCAGGAAATTTCGAATGATTGCAGCTCATCCAGTGTTACCAACCACGGACCGATCACGGTGGAAAAATCTTTTCCTTTGGCAGGGCCCAGGTTCAACAGCATTTCTTCCATCTGCAATCTTCTTGCACTCAGATCATTCATGATCATCAGCCCGCCGATATATTCTTCCGCTTCATCGGCTTTGATATTTCTTCCATGTTTGCAAATAACGATCGCCGCTTCCAGTTCAAAGTCCAGTTTCTCAAAATGATCAGGCATACATTTTATTTCTCCCGACCCCTGTATGCTATGATGATTGGTGAAATAAAAAATGGGATACTGATCAAATTCCGGGATCATATCTACTTTGCGGTTCCTTCTTGCTGCTGCCACATGCTGACGAAAAGCATAACCATCGCGGCAACTGGAAGGAAAGGGGACCGGCGCCAGTAACTGAACATCTTTTAGCGCAACGCCTTTATTACTTGTTCTTGTCCCTTCTCTCAGCATCAACTCACCGGCCTGCGCCACCGGGTAAGTGTCTTCCCAGTAAGTTAAAAACATATTCATGCTGTTGGGAAGATCGGGGTGCAGCACTTCCATATCATAGATCATTTCATTGATCAATACACCCAGCTGTTCATGTTCTTCTTTGATATAAGTAACTAATTTCATATACAAAAATTAAAATGCCCTGCCTACCGGCAGGCAGGCGCTAAGTTAGCAAGGTTGTTTGTAACTTAAGGCGATGAAAAAATGGCTTGTCATTTTCCTTTTGCCTGTATTATCTTTTGTAAAAAAGGGTGAACCACAAAGCTGGATAAGAATAAACCAATTGGGCTATACCCCCGACGGGGTAAAGGTAGCAGTATGGTGCAGTAAAGACAGTGCGATCATTAAAACATTCCAGCTTGTAGATGCCGGCACAAAGAAATTTGTATTGGCCGGCAATGCGGGAAAAGCATTCGGATCGTATGGGCCATTTAAACAAACCTGCCGTTTAAATTTTTCTGCGTTCAAAAAGCCGGGGCGATATTATTTACAGGCGGGCGGAGCAAGATCGCCTGAATTTGAAATTGCTGATGATGTGTATAAAGGAACTGCTGATTTTTGCCTGCGTTATATGCGGCAGCAACGTAGCGGGTTCAACCCGTATTTAAAAGATAGTTGCCACACCCATGACGGATATACATTGTATGGAGAAAACGCAGGGATACCCGACAGCACATATATTGATGTAAGCGGCGGCTGGCATGATGCGTCGGATTATTTACAGTATTCTTCTACTTCCGCAAATGCTACTTATCACCTGCTTGCTGCATACAGGGATTTTCCAAATGTATTTACTGACGAGAAACAAGCAAATGGCCTGGATGGAAAAAATGGAATGGCGGATGTACTGGACGAAGCGAAATGGGGATTGGACTGGTTAGTAAAGATGAACCCATCCCGGACCATCATGTTTAACCAGGTAGGAGATGACCGCGACCACCAGGGAATGAGGATACCTAAAGAAGATAGTTTTTATGGAAGAGGATATGAAAGACCGGTATATTTTGTAAGCGGAGAACCTCAACAACGTGGGAAATACATGAACGCTACAACAGGTACTTCTTCTACTGCAGCGAAGTTTGCAAGTGTATTTGCTTTAGCACATTATTTACATGAAACAGACAGCATATTCAGGAAAAATGATAATAGAAAAGAATATTATGAAAAAGCACTTGATGCTTATAACTATGGATTAAAAAAAACAGGAGTTACGCAAACAGCTTCTGTAAGATCTCCATATATCTATGCGGAAGATAATTGGACGGATGATATGGAACTGGCTGCGGCCGCCATTCATGATATGGTTATAAATGCACCCATGGGTGCAGATAACGGATCTTATATGATGCAGTCATTAAATTATGCAAAGCAGGAAAAGATAACAGCATGGCTCGGCGCTGACACAGCAAAGCATTATCAATGGTATCCTTTTATAAATATCGGGCATTATGAGCTGATCAAACAATTGCAAACAAAAAAGCATGGTCCCGTAACCGGGTATTATAAAAGTTTCATCGATAATTTCTGGAACAATTCCGATACGGTTATAAATTACTATAAAGACGGGATACAAAAGGTCTGGAATAAAGCAAAACAAAATGCTTTCTATCGTGGTGTGCCATTTATCTGGTGCAGTAATAATCTCACCGTTGCTTTTGCTATCCAATGTTACTGGTACAAACAATTATCCGGCGATAAAACATTTGACGAATTGGAACAGGCAAACTTCGACTGGCTCTTTGGTTGCAATCCATGGGGAACATCCATGGTGTATGGTTTGCCATCATGGGGTGATACCCCCGTTGATCCTCATTCTGCTTTTACACATTTAAAGAATTATCCTATTGATGGCGGGTTGGTGGATGGCCCTGTGTATGGAAGTATATTCAAAGGGCTTATTGGCATCCAGTTAAAAGATACAGATGAATATGCAAACTTTCAAAGTGACCTGGCAGTTTATCATGACGATTATGGTGATTACAGCAGTAACGAACCTACTATGGATGGAACGGCATCGTTGATCTATTTGTTGGCGGCGAAGGAAAAAGAGGCCTCCCCTAAATCCCCTCACAAGGAGGGGACTTACGAAGAGTCATTAAAAAAGAATTTTTCTTACAGTCACGGAGGAATTATAAGAGGTGATTCAACCCAGAAGAAGATTGCATTGGTGTTTACCGGTCATGAATTTGCCGAAGGCGGAAATTTTATTACAAGCACTTTGCAAAAAGAAAAAATAAAAGCATCATTCTTTTTCACCGGCGATTTTTACAGGAACGATGATTTCAAAAAACTTATCCAGGAATTAAAACAAAACGGGAATTACCTGGGCCCGCATTCCGATAAGCATTTATTGTATTGCGACTGGAATAAAAGGGATAGCCTGCTGCTGAATAAAAAAGAATTTAGTTTTGATCTTGCCGATAATTATACAGCCATGGCGAGGCAGGGTATAATTGGTAAAAAAGCATCTTTTTTTCTGCCGCCATTCGAATGGTATAATGACAGTATCGTTACCTGGTCAAAAGAATTAAAATTGCAGCTGATCAATTACACAGCCGGCACACTCAGTCATGCTGATTATACTACTGATCGGGATAAAAACTATCGCAGCAGCCAAACCATTTACAATTCCATCCTCGATCATGAACGATCAAAACCTGCCGGGCTGAATGGCTTTATACTTTTAATGCATATTGGTGCAGGACCGAAGCGGACCGATAAATTCTATACCCGCCTGCCGGAATTGATAAAATATCTAAAAGCAAAAGGCTATCAGTTTCAAACAGTTGAACAACTACTTAAGGAGTAATAAAATCGGGCAATTGTTTAACTAAATCCAGGCTGTTCATCCCTTATCTTTGCGCTATGGAGTTCGAAAAAATTCATAATAAAGGGCAGGCCCAGCTTTTCAAAAACCCTTACCTGGAAATGCTGACCAAAACACATCCACTGGTTATCTGGGGAATGTATTTACCTGTTATGATCTATATGTTGTATTACAGTGCTGCAGGCCCGGGCTTCACTACCGGAAGGATCATCCTTACTTTTCTTGGCGGTATGTTTTTCTGGAGTTTTTTTGAATACATCGCCCATCGGTTCCTTTTTCATATGATGGCCAGGAGTGAGAGGGCCAGGAAATTTATTTATACGCTGCATGGCAATCATCATCATTATCCGAGAGACAGGCAAAGACTGTTCATGCCCCCGGTGCCCAGTCTCATTTTAGCATCAGTCATTTTTGGTTTGATGTATCTCCTCATGCGGCAGTATACATTTATGTTCTTCCCGGGGTTTTTATTTGGTTACCTGATGTATGGTACCATGCACTACGCCATTCATGCATGGAACCCCCCTTTTAAATGGATGAAGCCTTTGTGGAGAAACCATCACCTGCATCATTATAAAAACGAACATAACGGTTATGGCGTTAGCTCTACTTTCTGGGATCATGTCTTTGGTACCATGTTCGACCTGAAAAAAGAAAAAGAAGATAAAGACAAGGTGAAAGAATTAATGTTTGAGAAAAAGAAATAAAAACATTGTAAGTTCGTTTGTGAAGTGATCCGGGTATAGCCCGGATTTTTTATTCCCCCGAAAACAATAGCGACATGAGACAATATTTTTTATCAATATCAGCATTCCTGCTGACTTCTCTTACCTGCATAAGCCAACAAACGCCTAATCAGCTCCTGAACCTTGGCTTTGAAAAAACAGATAGCAAAGGCAAGATCACCGGTTGCAGTTTCTCCTGGGACAAGGACGATTATTTTACCTACCGGGATGACTCAATAAAAATCGAGGGTGATCATTCTATACGTCTTCAAAAAAATGCTGGCAGTGATAAAGCGGGATTTGGTGCTGTCACATTTTACCTGCCAGCCGGTTTTAAAGGAACTGAAGTAATACTTAAAGGATATATTAAAACAGAAAACGTTGAGGAAGGTTATGCAGGGTTATGGTTGCGGAGTGATGCGGGGAATCAAATGGTAGGGTTTGATAACATGGGTAAGGCCGGTGTTACCGGAACAAAAGACTGGCAGCAGTACAGCATAACAGTACCGATGAACGAAGAAGTAACGGCTATTGTTTTCGGTGGAATACTTACCGGCATTGGCAAGAGCTGGTTTGACAAACTGGAACTGCAGATCGATGGCAAACCTGTTGAATCAGTTGCATGGATAAAGCCAGCAGCGTCGTTAAGGAAAGAACTTACTGCATCGGGTGTTGTTGTTGACAGTATGCTGAAGAAGCAGCAAACCGAGAACCTCTATGTACTTGGTAAAGTCTGGGGCTTTCTCAAGTATCATCATCCCGAAGTAGCAAAAGGAAATTACAATTTTGATTCCTGTCTTTTCAACATTATGCCTTCCGTACTTAAGGCCGGAAGCAATAAAGAAAGAGATGATCTTTTGTTTCGTTGGATCAATACACTGGGAGATGAAAACAAATACCCGGCTGTGCCTCCTGCAGACCTGGTGAATGTGCATACAAAGCCCGGTCTATCCTGGATCAATGACAAAACTTTTTTTTCAGAAGAGCTTTCCCTGAAACTTAATAATATTTACCAGCACCGGAATACAGGCTCAAACTATTATGTAAAGCTGATGCCAAATGTCGGGAACCCAGTTTTTGATAAAGAGGGAATCTATAAAGATGTTCCGGCCAGTGATGACGGTTTCAGGATGCTGGCCTTGTTCAGGTACTGGAATATGATCGAGTATTTCTTTCCTTATAAACATTTACTGAAAGAGAGCTGGGATGAAATATTGAAAGAGTTTGTTCCTGCTTTTGCCTCTAACCGATCTGAACTCAACTATCGTCTTACCTGTCTTCGCCTTATCAACCGGGTGCATGACACACATGCTAACATCTATAATGACCCGTTGCTTCAAAATTATTTTGGAAATAAAACTCCGGCAGTTGATTTTAAAAAATTGAATGGCAAGATCATTGTTTCAGGTTTTTTGCATGATTCATTGGCTGCTTTTGAAACCCTGCAACCCGGGGACGAGATCCTTACGGTGAACGGGAAAAAGATCGAAGCCCTAAGAAAAAATGCAGAACCGTATTTATGTGCATCGAATGAATCTGTGGCTGACCGGAATTTTATTCACCGCAGCCTGTTCCGGAGTAATGATGATTCATTACTGGTAACCTATAAAAGAAATGGCAAGACAAAGCAGACCGTATTGCACTTGTACAAGCAGGGAAAATTTCCTTACCGCAACGGGGACAACTGGAGGATGCCCATGTATAAATTATTATCCCCGGATATCGGGTATATCAGCCTTGGTAAAATTGAAAAGGATTCTTTAGAAACAATTTTTAAAACCTTCAGTAATACAAAAGGGATTGTTATAGATATCCGGAATTACCCAAATCAATTCATGCCGTTTGCAATGGCCCCGTATATAAAAACCTCTTCTACGCCATTTGTAAAATTCACCGACGGGAATATCAAAAACCCGGGATTGTTCAGTTTTACCGAACCCATCAATAACGGCCCGCAGAAAAATAATACTGTAAGCTGCTACAAAGGATCGATTATAATATTGGTAAATGAACAAAGTCAAAGCCAGGCAGAATATACGAGCATGGCATTAAGAACAGCGCCCCGTTCGGTTGTAATGGGCAGCCAGACAGCAGGTGCAGATGGAAATATAAGTTATGTGCCCTTTCCCGGCGGCTTCTCATCCCTCTTTTCTGGTATTGGTGTTTTCTATCCCGATGGAAAAGAAACGCAGGGTGTTGGCATCGTTCCAAATATAGTGGTCATGCCATCTCAAAAAGGAATAGCAACTGGTAAGGATGAAGTGCTGGAGAAAGCAATTGAATATATCCGGAAAATGAAAGCTTTTTAACAACTACCATTTTTCATTATCTGGTATTTGGTTATTATTTTTCGTTTCGATCTTGCTTTTCATTTTTTGCACCTGTCGTTCGATCATCAGGTCAGCAATGATTTTTGCTGCATCCCTTTCGGGATTATCTTTCAACAGCAATTTCAGTTTAATCTCGCTTACATCCATGCGATAAAGAATGGAAACTAATTTCTGAAAATCATTATTTAGAAGCTCATTTATTTTGTCAGCAAGCAATTGCCTGTCCAAAGAGGAATTGTCTTTTCTTACCGACAGGCCCAGCTCTTTTGCAATTTCTACCAGCAATTCCATATTCTCCATAAACGTGATTATGAAAATAAAAGTAGGATATAAACAGGGAATTCCTATTATACCGGTAAGCTGTAAGGCTGATTTACCGGCCACAGAAAAACATGTTAAAAAGCGGGCTTGGAATTTTATTCTACGAATTTAATCGTATATCTTCGGCCTTTAACCATAAACTGCACATGAAGAAATTATTACTGCTTATTTTAATGGTATGCGTTATCTCGGGGTTATCCTGGTCACAAGGAACATTGAAAGGAAAGATCATTGACTCTTCTTCATCAAAGCCATTGGGTTTTGCAACTATAACCGTCTTCAAAGCGGCCGACACGGTTATTATAACTTACAGGCTTAGTACGCCGGAAGGAAATTTTAAAGTAACGGGAATTCCATTTGATCTTAATTGCCGTGCAGTGATCTCTTATTCCGGTTACAGTGTTTATCGTAAAGAATTTATGCTTACTGCGTCCCAATCCATTCTTGATATTGGCAGTGTTTATCTTACTACTGATACAAAGTCATTGGATGAAGTGCTGGTAATGGCAGAAAGGCCGCCGGTTGTAATGAAAAAAGATACGATTGAATTCAATGCATCTGCTTTTAAAACATTACCTAATGCACTGGTAGAAGACCTGTTGAAAAAATTACCAGGGGTGATGGTAGATAAAGAGGGCAACATAGCAGTGAATGGCAAACCGGTTAACAGGATATTAGTTGATGGTAAAACTTTTTTTGGTGATGATCCTAAAATGGCGACAAGAAATTTACCCGCCAATGTAATTGACAAAGTGCAGGTAACGGATGATAAAGAAGAAATGATGCGTAATGGCGATGACAATCCGAACAACGTAGGCAAAGTGGTAAACATTACATTAAAGAAAGGAGTAAAGAAAGGCTGGTTTGGAAAAATGTATGCCGGTGACGGAACGAACAGGCTTTATGAAGCCGGTGGCATCGCTAATATTTACCGTGATACACTTCAATTAAGTGTGCTGGGATATATGAATAACCTGAACAAGGCTGGTTTCAGCTATTCTGAACTTATGTCTTCCGGCGGCTTTGACAGAATAAGAAGTAACAGCGCCAGCAATAGCATAAGCTCGTGGAATAATAACGGAGGCAGTGGTATTTCTATTAACGGAATAAATTTTGGCGGCTCTCAAAATTTTGGTGGTATCTCAACAAGCAAGGGCGTCGGCTTCAATCTTAACCTTGCTCCCAACAAAAAGAAGTCAATGTATCTGCAATACTTCAATGGGAATGTACATGCGCCACGATTGACGGTTACTGATATTAATCAATTTATCAGCGATACTGTTATTAATAATCATACAACTCTTACCGGCGATATGATCACGCATGGTCATAATATCGGTATCGGCTTAAGATTAAAACCGGATTCTGTAACCAACATTTTACTTAACGCTAATTATCTCATCGGTATACAAGATGAAGACAGGTTTAGCGATATCACAGGTAATAATAATAAAACCGGGCCACTTAGTGATGGCCACATAATACAAAATAATGATGCTAAAACATTTTATTACAAACATGGATTAAGTATCACCCGCTTATCAAAAAAGAAAAAGGGAAGACGCTTTAATTTTAATCATAACCTGGATATTAATAACCGCTTCAATGATTATATGTCTGAATCGGACATTAGTTATTTTTATCCAACTGCTTATGATAGCACCTATTCTCAGTTGCGGAAAGAAAGAATACCACGAACTGATGCTGTTGTATCTTTTAATTACAGTGAACCGATCAGCAAGCATTTTACAATAAGAACGGGAGGCCGGTATGAATACAGTAAATTAAACAATGGCGTGAGTACTTATAATCAAAATAGTAATGGAAAATTTGAAGTACTGAATACCTTGCTTAGCAGCGATTTTAAAAGAGTAAGCAATCGTATCGTTTTTTCTCCGGTGCTTGAATACAAGTGGAAGGATCTGACAATCAGCCCCGGTATTCGTTTCTTGCAACAAAATGTAAACAACCGCCTTGTTTCTTCAGCAATCACATTGAAACAGGACCAATTTAACGTGCTGCCGACTTTTTTAGTTGTATACAAACAACTGAGTGTAGGCTATAACAAGGATGTTAATCTGCCCGGCTTTAATTCACTGAACCCGGTGGCAGACATCAGCAATCCTTATTTTATTACAAAAGGAAATCCTGATCTGCTTTCTTCCAGAAGAGATAACATATCACTTAATTATTATTTCAATGATTCAAAAAGATATCTTAATGCCGGTGGTTATATAAGCGCCAGTTTTACTAACAATGATATTGTTCCGGGTATTACAGTAGATAACCGGGGCGTGCAAACAAGTATTCCTGTAAATGCAAATGGAAGCAGGAACTACAGTATGAATTGGAACATTAATAAACAATATAAGAACAAACAGAATATCATCTTTATGTGGAATACCGGTAACTGGATGAACATAAATAAGAACAGGCTGCTGTATAATGGAACCGATAGCTGGCAAACCACATTCAATTATAATCATTGGTTTGGCATTGGCCTGAACCTGGATGATAAATTTGAATGGAACCTGAGCTACAGTTTTGGTAAAAACTTTACAAAATACACCAGCTCTTATTTTAAAAAACTGAATGTAAGTAACTACAATTGGGGTAATGAAATGGTGTTGAGGTGGCCAAAACATCTTATATGGGAAACACAGGTATCCTACTCATACAATGGAAGTATCCCCGCCGGATTGCCTAAAGAGGCAATAAAGTGGAATGCAGCGCTGAACATTACTATGCTCAAAAATGAATCTGCTGTGCTAAAGTTTTCCGTAAATGATATACTTGATCGTAATAACAGCATTAATGTGAATGCAAACCGGAATATGATTAATACTACGCAGAATAATATTTTAGGACGTTACTTCCTTGTCACTTTAACTTACAATGTAAGACCGGCTGGAGCAAAGAGAAAGGTAGGCGGGCGGGAAAGATTATTTATGTTCTAAAATTTTTCCATCACACCGAGGCCAAATAAAGCAAAATCATATTTCACCGGGTCATTCTTATCCAAAGTTCGCAGGTATTGGGTCAATTCCAAAGCTGCCTGCCAGTCTGTTTGTTTTCTTTTCAAAATATCAAGCCGCCGCGCTACTCTTGCTACATGCACATCGATCGGGCAAATCAGTTGGGAAGGTGAGATATTTTTCCAGATCCCAAAATCAACAGCCTTGTTGTCATCTCTTACCATCCATCGTAAGAACATATTTAATCTTTTGCAACTTGATCTTTTTTCCGGGGTGGCAATATGTTTTTTAGTCCTTGCCGGCACATGTTCCAAAGAAAAAAAATAATGATGAAAACCTGTCAGCATTTCTTCAACCGTAGTTCCATAATTTGTGAATGCTGTTTCAAGGCTTTTATGTTTGTTGTAATGGTATTTGAAGAATTCAATGAAATAAAGGAGATCGGTCGTGCTGAAGGTGCGGTGTTTAAAAGAGATCAATTTTTTTAATTCCTTCGGGGAATGATCCAGGCAAAAATCATAAGGCGCATTATCCATCAACTGCATCAGTTCTTTTGATTTGTTGATGATGGTTGCCCGGTTGCCCCATGAAAAAACAGCCGCAAAGAAACCGGCGATCTCTATATCCTGAATTTTAGTAAATAAACGGGGAATAGAAATGGGGTCATTCTTAATGAAAGAGTGTTGATTATATTCCTCAACTTTTCTATCCAAAAATTCCCGCAGGTCTTTTTTACTCATTTATTGACGGTCAGAGAACTCTGTCTCCCCTGATCAGACGGAGCAATATCGCAATAATGGCGATCACCAGCAAAACATGGATCAACGATCCGGCCGAAAAAACAAAAAATCCCAATGCCCATCCTATCAACAGAATTACGGCTATTACATAAAGCATGGCTATTCATTTAATAGTTATTAAAAATGCGAACCACGCTTGTTATTGCAGATACAATGCCAAAAACACATTTTATCCTATAGCTGCCTGGAGATCGGCTATAAGATCATCGGGGTCTTCTATGCCAACACTTAACCGGATCAAAGAATCACTCAGACCGTTCCTGATCCTTTCTTCCATGGGTATAGAAGCATGTGTCATGCTTGCAGGATGATTGATCAATGATTCCACGCCACCCAGGCTTTCGGCTAATGAAAATAAGTGAGTAGATGATAAAACTCTTTTGGCCTCATCCACATTGTCATTCTTCAGTTCAAAAGAGATCATGCCGCCAAAGTCTTTCATTTGTTTTTTTGCAATAGAATGGTTGGGATGGTCTTCAAAGCCGGGCCAGTAAACCTTTGCAACCTTTGGATGATTACGAAGCCAGTTTGCAATGATCTTCCCGTTCTCGCAATGCGCCTTCATTCTTATACCCAATGTTTTTATTCCACGCAGTACCAAGAAACAATCCATCGGCCCGGGCACAGCACCGCAGCTTTTTTGAATAAAATATAATTTTTCTCTCAGGTCTTTGTCATTCATCATCAATGCTCCCTGTATCACATCACTGTGTCCGCCCAAATATTTGGTAGCGGAATGCATGACGATATCTGCACCCAGATCCAAAGGGTTTTGTAATGCAGGTGAAGCGAATGTATTATCAACGGCCAATAAAATATTTTTTGATTTGGCGATGGTAGCTACAGCAGCAATGTCTGTAATGTTCATCAATGGATTCGTCGGTGTTTCTATCCAGATGAGTTTTGTTTTGTCCGTTACTGCTTTCTTTATGTTATCAGCATTTGTCGTGTCAACATAGATGAACTTAATTCCGAATTTTTCAAAGACCTTGGTAAATAACCGGTAAGTGCCTCCGTACATATCGTTTCCGCAAATCACTTCATCACCGGGTTGTAATAATTTTATTACGGCATCGGTGGCTGCCACACCACTGCTAAAAGCTAATGCATAGTTACCGTTCTCAATGATGGCATAAGCTTTTTCCAATGCCGTACGGGTTGGGTTCTGGCTTCGGGCATATTCATAACCTTTATTTTTTGCAGGAGCTTCCTGTACATATGTTGAGGTCTGGTAGATCGGGGTCATGATCGCACCGGTAGAAGGATCGGGTTCTGCGCCGGCATGGATGTATTTTGTAGCTGCTTTCATGTTCCTAACTCCGCCAGCTGGCGGAGTATTTTTTTCATTTGGATTCATGTACGTTTTATTTTAATGGACAATTGCAAAGTAAAGTCATTTTTACTCCCCTTCAGAGCTTGTCCCGCTAAAGCGGGAGGATGGGGGCAAAAAGCAAAGAAGCGGAGAGGTATCGCCAGTCATAATTGTCCGCCTCGTGTGCGGCTTTGGGTATTATTTTTTTGTTCAGTACTTCCGGCTTCAGGATTTTTTCATTCACCAATTTGTTTTTTGCATCCTGTATCATTTCCTGCAACTTTTTATCCTGCATCCATTGCAGTTGCGGGGGTTCAAAACCGACTTTGTCTTTTCTCCAGGTGATGGTTTCAGGAAGTTTTTCATTCATGGATGTTCTTAGCAGCCATTTTGTCCAGCCATTCCTGATCTTGAATTTGGCCGGAAGAGAAAAAACAAACTCAACTAACTCGTGTGATAGAAAAGGTAAACGAACTTCCCTGCCATGTGCCATGGAATTCCTGTCGGCATAACGCAGCAACTCTTCGAGACCATGCGTGCAGGTATTAAAATGCAAAACACCATTGAGTGTAAAATGATCCGGGGTTGTGTAATAAGCTTCTTTGCTCTGCAGTTTTACAAAATCTTTGGTCAGGTCTTCATGCTTTAATGCTTTCAGCAGGTATTGGTTCTCTAAAGTAATGGTAGCAAATGCAGGAAAATAGGCGGCAATAATATTTTTAAAACCAAATTTTTCTCCCACACCCATTTCTTTGGCGGCTTTTAATTCTTTACTGCGAAATAGCCTCCTGTTCCGGAATAATTCCTGCCAATACCATTTGTAGTATTTATGATAACCGGCCAGTGTTTCGTCCGCTCCCTGTCCGTCCAGCAAAACTTTTATGTTATGTTGTTTGGCGAGTTCAAAAACTTTGTATTGGGCATAGATGCTGGCCGAGCCAAAAGGTTCTTCCTGCTGCTGACATAATTTTTCCCAATCATTCAGCATTTCAGCTGCTGAAATATTAGTAGTGAATTGCTGCAACCCAAATTTATCAGCTACTTGTTTTGAGAAGACAGATTCATCTTTTTCAAATTCCGGAAAGACGGCCGTGAAGGACGTGAATCGTGAGTCGTGAGTCGTGAACGGAGCCGCTGCGGCGACAACAGAGGAACTGTCGAGTCCGCCACTCAAACTTGTTCCGATGGCCACATCGCTTCGTAATCTTCTTTGCACAGAGATACTGAAAAGATGATTGAATTGTTCTAATGCTTCATGATCTGTGATTTTCTTATCCTGTTCTTCAAAATCAATATCCCAGTATTTTTCCAGTACAAGTTTATTGTTTACAGTATTATATTTTAAGAATGTTGCTGCCGGCAGCTTGCTGATGTTTTCAAAAAAAGTTTCATGGAAGTTTGCCGGATTGTCAGTGTAACCGATCGTAATAAAATTAAAAAGCATTTTCTGGTTGGGCATTCTTTCAATACCAGCGGCCCAGAGTGCTTTCATTTCTGAAGCAAAAAGAAATTTTTGACCATCAAAAAAATAAAAGAAAGGTTTTTCTCCAAACCTGTCCCTTGCTGCAAACAATTCTTTTTCTTTTTCATCCCAGATCGCAAAAGCAAACATGCCGTCAAAATATTCCACGCATTCATCTCCCCAGTGATCATATGCGGCAGCAATTATTTCTGTATCTGTTTTTGAACGAAAAACATAACCGTTCTTCTGCAATTCTTCCCGTAATTCAATATAATTATAGATCTCCCCGTTGTGAATAATCGTATAGCGGGGTGCTTCTCCCTCTCTATGTATGGAGAGGGCAGGGGTGAGGTGCATGGGTTGATGTCCGGCATCGCTCAGGTCAATTATTGATAAACGCCTGTGACCAAATAAAACATTACCGGTTTCATTTTGCCACAGACCTTCTCCATCCGGCCCGCGGTGAGCCAGCGCATCAGTCATTTTTTTTAAATGATCTTTAGTTAACCCCGATGGATTGGATTGTATGATGCCTGCGATACCGCACATGTTGTAAATATCCTCCAAAGGAGCCCAATGGACAAATAATCCGGATAGTAAATCTCAAAAAGAAAGAAGGGAAAATAATAAAACGTCAGAACCGGAAAGGCAATTTTGCTTCCAGGTTATCCCAGGCCATCAAAAGATCAGCACCATCATTTGTTTTTTCAAAGGTCATGGTGTAATACTCGAGATGATTAATGGTTTGTTTTATGGGAATGATGAAACGGGCAATATCTTTTGTAGAATCCGGGTGAAGTCCCCAACTGTCTATATTTGAATTAATGATAATTGTCCAGTTATCCTGTTCGGGAATGCAGTATAAAATATAACGGCCAGCTTTTATTTTTTTATCCAGTATAAATGCATCGGTATAAAGATCCAGTTCAGTGGATTCATTGGCGCCAAGCCGCCAGGGCTCCCCATATTTTAAAAGATCATGAAACAACTGGCGTCCCTGCAAATGCGGGCGGCTATAAATAACTCTTGCCAAAGGGTCGGTATTGATGTCTTTTTTCATTTTGAGGATAGGATAATCTGCCGGGTAATAACTCATATCCATTGGCGAGATATCAACAATGACATAGGGATTTTCATTTTTTACCGGGGCTTTTATTTTGGAACTGTCTTTGGAAGGGGCGATCCCATTTTCAACTGGTTTGTTTTCCTTGTTGCTGCAGGCAACAACAAAAAACAATGGGAGGATAATAAAATAAGACCGGGTAAGTAACCGCATAGATTTATTTTTAAAAGATAACGGGTAATGACTCTTTAGTATTATCCCTGGTGAATAGTTTTCTCATGAATATATTATTTGCAAAAATAATCCTTTCGGATTTTTAACCCCTTACCTTTTATATGTGATCCCGTATTATTGCTGAAATACTTCAAACTGCCGGCGTGCAAACGGCTTTAATTCGCCCCAGAAATGACGATAACAAACTTGCAACGGTTGGTAATGCTCTTCAAACAAACGAAAAGCAGTTTCACTTTCAGTTAAATAAACAGCCCTTCTGACCAGGCCGCCCAGGCTTTTTCCAATTCCCCGGCGGGTCCGGTAATTAAACAGCCAGTTATGTTCTTTCATATATGGGAACATAAGCGCAAAATGTTCGGGCCACCATTTTTCCTGTTTGTCAATGGATGAATAGACCTGCAGGGAAAAATCATATAAGGATGACTCGGTGAATTCATTTTCATCAACAGCTAAAAAATGATCATAAATGACATCGACAAGAGCTCCTGAATACAACCGGTAATGCGGGCGGAAAAATTCTTTGGCTTCCCGGGTAGCTTCGTGCGCATCGGTGAATGTATCAATGGCCCGGTGCAGCGCAATCCCGTTTTGAATACCCGGCGGGTAATCAAATTTCTTTTTTCCCTTTATAAAATCGCTGGTAAGGTTTCCCAGCAGTATTTCCGGGTCATTAAAAGACAAATATGCGTGGGCCAGGTAATTAATAAAGAAGGGATTTATTTTTTAAAACATCATCATGAGCAGTATTGCAAATCTCCCGATGTTTTATGTAGCATCAAAATATCATCCGCCCCGGGCAACCTAAGGATAAACGGCCTATAAAAATGCCGGACGGTTAATAATAAACAACTATTGTTAACAGCAATTAACAAGACACTCCATTAATCTCCGAAGGAGTCCTTTAGACACAATTGTCTTGATGCAGGCTGTAACCTGCTCTACATTTGTATCGTCACACTTAGCAGAGAAACGAAATAAAAAACAAAACCTACTAAATAAACAAATTATGAAAAAGATGATCTTGACACTGGCCATTGCAATCAGCAGTTTTGCCGCCTTTGCCGGCGGCGCCTTCGGCAAGCCTATGGCGACCGAAGGGGAAAAAAACGTAAGTAAGAAAGTACTGGACGCATTCAAAACTGAGTTTAACGCAGTAAAAGATGTAGAGTGGACCGTAGGGAGCGACTATTGCAAAGCCTCCTTTACATATAATGATAAACATCTATTTGCTTATTACAATATGGATGGCGACCTGCTCGGTCTTACCCGTTATATCAGTCCCATTGACCTGCCCCTGAACCTGCAAATAGGTTTGAAAAATAAAAGCAAGGGTTACTGGATCAGCGACCTGTTTGAAGTGGCGAAGAATGCAACTACTTCCTATTACATTACCCTGGAGAATGCCGACTCAAAGATGGTATTAAGATCAACCGGCGGTAATGACTGGGAAGAATTTAAAACAGTAAAGAAATCCTAAGAAAATAAGTTTTGGTGTGTGGTAAAAACAAGCCCTGTTCCCGCTAATGCGGGACAGGGTTTTGTCTTATTCTACGTATTGTGTCAAAAGAATAATTTAAGGCAAATGGGTCCCTCCATTCAGACCACGAAAAATATCAGTCAAAAATTTTACTGATAACCAGTCGTTTACAAAGGCCCAATGAAAAATACTTCCCCAATTCTTAGGTTGTGAATCATCACAAACTTATCTTCGCACCCCCAAAATAAGCGACTAGCCATTAGCTATTAGCTGTTAGCGGGAACAGGCAGAGGGATAGCTCGGTCTGTTTATTTTTTAACTGCTGAAGGCAACAAGCTAAAAGCTTGAAGCAAACAGCTAAAAGCTTTCTTATAAAATGAGCAAATTACATTTTACCACCAAACATGCGAACGAGGCTACCGTAAAACGCAACTGGTATGTTGTGGATGGTACTAATCAAACCGTTGGTCGTATGTGTGCCAAAATTGCTGCGGTACTCCGCGGTAAGAACAAAGCATACTATACACCACATGTTGACACAGGAGATTATATCATTGTGATCAACTGCGAAAAAGTTGTATTAACCGGTAACAAACTGGACCAGAAAATGTATGACCATTTTACGGGTTATCCCGGCGGTCTGAAAGAAGAAGTGGCCAGAAGCCTTATCGCCCGCCGACCAGAAGTGGTTGTTGAAAGGGCAGTAAAAGGGATGTTGCCAAAGAACAGGCTGGGTCGCAAGATGTACAAAAAATTATTTGTGTATGTTGGCGCCGATCATCCTCATACAGCACAACAACCAAAAGAATTGAAATTTTAAAACAGCTATTAGCTGTTAGCTACGAAGCTAATGGCTAATAGCTAAAAGCTATACTAAAAATGGAAAAACAAAAAAACGGAATTGGTCGTCGTAAAGCTGCGGTGACAAGGGTGTTTCTCTCCAAAGGAGAAGGCAAGATCACCATCAACGAAAAAGACTACAAAGTTTATTTCCCGCTTGTTTACTTACAGAACCAGGTGGAACGTCCGATGAAGACAGTTGATGTTATGAACAAATTTGATGTAAAGATCAATGCAACAGGCGGTGGGGTGAAAGGCCAGGCTGAAGCAGCCATGCTTGGAATCGCCAGGGTGTTACTGGAGATCAACCCTGATTTTCGTCCTGCACTGAAAGCCGCAGGCTTATTGAAAAGAGATCCAAGATCAGTTGAACGTAAGAAATTCGGTCATAAAAAAGCGAGAAGAAGCTACCAGTTCAGCAAGCGTTAATTCAGCCGTTAGCTATTAGCCATTAGCTGATAGCTAAAAGAAACATATTTCAATTGTAAACAGGCTAAAGGCTAACAGCTAATAGCTAAAAGCTTAAAATAAAAATGGAAAATAATACTTCACTACAACAGCAACTTCTCGAAGCAGGCGTTCATTTCGGTCACCTGAAAAAGAAGTGGAACCCCAAAATGTTGCCTTACATTTTTGCTGAAAAAAAAGGCATTCACATTATTGACCTGAATAAAACGGTCGAGTGTTTGCAGGAAACGGCTGCGGTGCTGAAACAAATTGCCCGTAGTGGTAAGAAGATCTTGTTCGTTGGTACCAAGAAGCAGGCGAAAGACATCGTGAACGAGTCTGCCCGCAGAATTAATATGCCTTTTGTTACGGAGAGATGGCTGGGCGGTATGCTTACCAACTTCAACACGGTTCGTAAGAGTGTAAAGAAAATGCAGAGCATTGAGAAAATGCTGGGCGATGGTTCTTTTGAAAACATTACTAAAAAAGAAAGGCTGACACTAAGCCGTGATAAAGAAAAGATGGAGAAAGTATTGGGAGGTATTTCCCAACTGGGTCGTGTGCCTGCTGCTTTATTCATCGTTGATATTGGCCATGAACATATCGCACTGGCAGAAGCAAAACGTTTGGGCATTCAGACCTTTGGTATAGTAGATACGAACTGCGATCCCAATAAAATTGATTTCGCTATTCCTGCCAATGATGATGCAACAAAGTCGATCGCCATTCTTGTTAATTATATAACAGCTGCCATTGCAGAAGGATTGGCTGAAAGACAAGCGGCAAAGGATGAAGAAACAGAAGAAGTGACGGATGATGAAAAAGAAAGAAAAGCCGCTAAGCTGCAAGCTGAAGCTGAAGCTGAAGGTGGTCGTGCCGGAAGAGGTCGTGGTGCAGGCGGTGGACAAAGACGTCGCACACCCTCAGGTGGCAGCAGGGGGCCGGGTGGAGGAAGGAGATAAAAGCAGTTTGTAGTTTTTGGTTTATAGTTTTTAGTTATGAACCAGGCTACATTACTACTATCATCTCCGGTTGCGTCGCACTCTTGTACGTTCTGTTCTTTACTGAGCATTATGTGAGAGTATAACAATTTCGATCCCGATAATTATCGGGACCCAATTTTAAAATTTCAAAATAATTAATAATATGTCAACAGTAACTATAAGTGCACAGGATATAAATAAACTTCGCCAAACAACCGGCGCCGGTATGATGGATTGCCGCAAAGCATTGACAGAAACCAATGGTGATTTTGAAGCAGCTATCGACTGGTTAAGAAAACAAGGTCAGAAAATAGCAGAAAAAAGAGGCGACCGTGAAGCAAAAGAAGGAGTGGTGATCGCTAAAACAACTGACGATCATAAAACCGGCATTGTTGTTTGTATAAGCTGCGAAACAGATTTCGTTTCAAAAAATGCAGACTTTGTCGCTTTCGCTCAAAATATCGCTGACGCTGCTATAGCATATAATGTAAAAAGCCTTGACGAATTAATGAATGTTAAAGCTCCTCATGCTACTGTAACAGAATTAGTAAATGATAAACTTGCTTCCATCGGTGAAAAGATCGGTGTTACCAAGTTTGAAAGAATAGACGCCGAGTATGTTGCTTCCTATATACACGGAGCCTATCGTATCGGTGTATTGGTTGGCTTAAATAAAGATGCTGCTGAAGCAGGCAAAGATGTTGCCATGCAGATCGCAGCCCTGAACCCTGTAGCCGTAGATGCTGCTTCTGTTCCTGCATCTGTTATTGCCCGTGAAAAAGACATCGTCATGGAATTGATGAAACAAGACCCCAAGATGGCCGGCAAACCTGATGAAATGCTGGCTAAGATCGCCGAAGGCAAAATGGGAGCTTTCTTTAAAGAGCAAACATTAACTGCACAGGCTTTTGTAAAAGATAGCAGTAAATCTGTTGCTGATTACCTGAAGGAAAATGGAGATGTGAAAGTGACTGAGTTCAAGAGAGTGGCCTTAGGTTAACAATTAATAGTTTTAATATTATTAAGCGTTTCGTCCCAGGCGGAACGCTTTTTTTATTTTTGCCCGGCATGGAAAATTATGATCAATATTTCGAAGCGAATAAAAATTTATGGAACCAGCGGACAGCAGTTCATAAAGACTCCTCTTTTTATAACCTCGCCGGATTCAAAGCGGGTGAAAATGTATTGACCCCCATTGAACTGAATGAACTGGGTGATGTAAAAGGAAAGAAGATGCTGCACCTGCAATGCCATTTTGGAATGGATAGCCTGAACTGGACAAGGCTGGGTGCTGATGTAACCGGTGTTGATCTGTCAGATGTCGCCATTAAAGAAGCAAGACAACTAAATGATGAATTAAAGTTGAATGCAAAATTCATTTGCTGCAATGTATATGACTTGCATCCGGAAAATGCGGAGTCTTCGAAAACCCCTCCTTTGAGGGCAACCGATCCCGCCATCGGGCGGGAGAAGGTTGGGAACTTCGTTCGGGAGGCTTTTGACATCGTTTTCACTTCTTATGGTACTATTGGCTGGCTACCGGATCTTGATAAATGGGCTGAAATAATTGCTTACTATTTAAAACCCGGAGGCATATTTTACATAGCAGAGTTTCATCCGGTGGTTTGGATGTTTGATGACGAGTTCACCCACATTAAATATCATTACGAAAACAAGGAAGTGATCATCACAGAAAATGAAGGGACTTACACGGACCGGAATGCAAGTATAAGTGGGAAAGAATACAGCTGGAATCATAGCATCAGCGAGGTGTTGAACGCATTGATACATGCCGGGCTGAAAATTGAAAAGTTTAATGAATTTATGTATTCACCTTATCCCTGTTTCAGGAATATGGTGGAAACGGATAAGGGAAAATGGCATATCAAAGGAATGGAAGGAAAGATGCCGATGATTTATAGTATAAAAGCTGTGAAATGATAAGATAAATGGGGCTGATACTAATTGATTTTGATTAAACAGGTTATTTATCAGGGATGTTTTTTTATCTTACCTTAGAAAAAAGGCAGGAATGATCAAACTTATCATTGGAATAATTGTTTTACTTGTAGCCGGCATAGCCTGGCTCAGGGTACAATGGGGAAGATCGAGGAACAAGAATACTTCTAAACAAATTATAGAAGATCTTCAGTCTGGCAAATATGTCATTGAATCGTATGCTGAATCATTGGGGATCATGATCTGTTCCAGATCGGTTTCCCAGCCAATGGATGCAACGGCCATCAAACAATACCTGCATTCTTTAAAAGGTAAAAAGCTTTCCGATAAGTTCAATATCGAGTACGGAGATATGAATGAGAATAGCAAAGGGATCGTCATCGGTGAAGCCATTACAAAAGATTTTATCCAGGCGCCTAATGGGAATAAAGAAATAGATATTTTTTATCCGTGCTGGCTATATATTGATGTGAACGAGAACAACAAAGAGGTTTCTTTTAAATCGACCTATCCGGAGAACAAAGATCATCATTACCTGCTTGAGGATCTTTCACAGGTGATATATGATCAATGTATGAAAAACTGAGATGCCCGGTCAACAGACCAGCTTAGAAAAAACACTTTATTTTTCTCATTTTGTGAAAATTTTTTCAAGAAGAAATTACAACTATTCTGACCTGATCAAATCCCCTATCTTCGCAGCGAAAAATTCTTCTTCATGCTGCCTAAGTACAAACGCATCCTTCTCAAACTTTCCGGTGAAGCATTAATGGGTGATAAAAGTTTTGGTTTTGATAATTCGGTTATCGCCCAATATGCGCAAGACATTAAGTCCATTACTGAATTAGGTGTCCAGGTGGCTGTTGTAATTGGTGGTGGTAATATTTACCGGGGTATGAACGAGGCAGAAACAGGAATTGAAAGAGCCCATGGCGATTATATGGGCATGCTGGCCACTGTTATTAATGGTATGGCCTTGCAGGCAGGACTGGAAAAAGTGGGAGTGTACACCCGCTTACAAAGCGCTATTAAGATGGAACAGATCGCCGAACCTTATATCCGCCGCAGGGCGATCCGCCACCTGGAAAAAGGCAGGGTGGTGATATTTGGCGCCGGCACAGGCAATCCTTATTTTACTACAGATACGGCTGGTTCTCTCCGGGCCATTGAGATCAATGCTGATGTTATCTTAAAAGGGACCCGGGTAGATGGTATCTATACGGCTGACCCGGAAAAAGACCCCAAAGCCACTAAGTATAACGTCATTACATTCCAGGAATGCGTTTCGCAAAACCTGAAAGTGATGGATATGACAGCTTTTACACTCTGTATGGAGAATAACTTACCCATCATTGTTTTTGATATGAATAAGGAGAGCAATCTCCGCCGGGTGGTAACGGGAGAAAAGGTCGGCACCCTTGTAAAGGGATAATTCCCTAGTAATTTTCCTATACTTCCCGTTGCAGTAACTACTATCTTGTGGACTATCCGTTATCCCCGTCTGTGAAAAACTATTAATAACAATGCCGTTAGTTTTTAATAGTTTCAAAACCTTACGTTACTGTTTATGACCGGTCAACTTTCACTTTCTTTGATGGAGATCATTGTTCTCATGCTCGGCGCTATTAGCGTCGGTATAACCATTCATTTTTTTATTGTAAGCCGCCGGTCACTGAATGCATCTATTGACGAAATACCGGGTGGCAAGCTGAGCAAGGAGATATCAGAGTGGAAACTTAAATATTTCAATGATATTGAACAGCGGGATAGTGAACTCATCTATTTACAAAAGCGGGTAGCGGATGCGGAAGAGAACTGCACGATCAATTCTATCGAAGCAGATGAAATGCGCATTCAGAATAAAAAGTTTCTGTCAGAGATCGAAGCACTTCAAAAGAGAATTCCAGTAGGAGAAAAACCGGATTATATCGAACAGCTGCGCCTGGCGCAGAGCAGCTTGCTTGAACATAATGAAAAAATAAGCGAATTACTTGAACAGGTTGATTTTGTAAAAGAGGCAGAAAAAAAACAGCAGGCAATGCTGAAGACCAATGCCGAACTATCCGGGCAGGTAGATAATTTGAAGTCAATGCTTGCACAAAAAGAAAAAGAAATAAGTATCATCCGTCAGAAAGAAGAGCTGACCACTGAGATGACAACCCTGCTTGAGAACGCCCACCAGGAATTCAATGCATTACAGGAAAAGATCCGGAAACTGGAAGGCCAGGTGATTATTTCTAAAACAACCAACCTGCAATACGAAGAGATCAAAGAAGGATATTTTAAAGTTTCCCGTGATTTTGAAGAACACAAACTAAAGTTTAATGTGCTGGTATCTGAAAACCGGCAGTTGAAGGCCAACCTTTCAGAAACAGAAGAAAAACTGATCGAAGCTAATTTTCAACGGCAGCAGTTGCAGAAAAAAGTAGCCTTTCTTGAAGGGTTGAGTAGCGATATGCAGGCAGTTGCAGATGCCAAAAAAAAACTGGAAGGTCAGCTTAAACGCATAGGAGAACTTGAAAATATGCTGCATATTGTTTCAGAAGAAAAGAACGAATTATCCAGGCAGAAACAAATTTTCCAAAGCCATTCCGGAACATCATCGCCTGCACAAGATCAAACAGGCTGAGCTTTATCATTTACAAATGCTGGCCTGCTCATTATCTTTGCTGTATAAACGGGTTGTAACATGGCAGCAAAAATTGCGGATATCAGGAAAAATTATTCCCAAAAAAAATTATCAGAAGTAAAAGCAAACCCTGATCCCATGAAGCAATTTGCCAAATGGTGGAAACAGGCCATTAAATCCAATTTGGAAGAAGCAAATGCGATGACATTAGCCACTGCATCTCCCGACGGATTGCCTTCTGCAAGAATTGTTTTATTGAAGGATTTTAACGAAAAGGGTTTTATTTTTTTTACCAACTATAGTAGCTTCAAAGGGCAACAACTGTCTGAAAACCCAAAAGCCTGTCTACTTTTTTTCTGGAAGGAACTGGAAAGACAGGTTCGTATTACCGGCCTGGTGGAAAAAATAAGTGATGAGGCCAGCAACGAATATTTTTATTCAAGACCTATAGACAGCCAGCTTGGCGCCATTGCATCCCCGCAAAGCCAGGTGATTGAAAGCAGGGAATGGCTGGATGAGAAATTCAGGCAATTAAAAAATAAAAAAGAGGGCAGCAGCATACAACGCCCGTCAAACTGGGGCGGTTATATCGTAAAGCCGGTCATTATCGAGTTTTGGCAGGGGAGGCCCAACCGTTTGCATGACAGGCTCCAGTATACACTACAGGAAAATGCTGAGTGGAAAATGGAAAGACTGGCTCCTTAGTTACACCTTATTTACTTTTTTCCGCGGCAGCCTTTTTTTCGGCAGCTTTTTTAGCCGTACTTTTTGTAACCGGCCTGCTTTTACCAAAAGAACCCTGGAAACGTTTTCCTTTAGCTGTTTTTTTATCTCCTCTTCCCATAAAAATTATTATTAAGTTATTGTTAGAGTAAAGTTAGGCAATTAAAAAAGCTCCGGTACCGAAATAAGCACTGGAGCTTTCTTAATGCAGTAAATAAGCAATTACATTTTGCTTGCCAGTTCTTTGCCGGCTTTAAAACGGGCCACTCTCCTGGCCTTGATGTTAATTTCAGCTCCTGTTTGCGGGTTACGGCCTTTGCGGGCTTTTCTTTTAGAAACAGAGAAAGTACCAAAGCCCACCATGGTAACTTTGCCACCGCCTTTCAAGGTTTTTGTAACTGCTTCAACAAAAGAATCAAGGGCGGCATTTGCCTGAGTTTTAGTGACGCCTGTATCTTCGGCGATCTTTGCGATTAATTCAGCTTTGTTCATGATTGATATTTTATGATGTTTTAGTAGAGTGAACAAATTTAGAAGGTTTTTGATACGAACAAAAAAAAATCTCGGTCTCAAATTTTTGCTATCACCCCGAATCCGCATGGGATAAGGATTTTATGCGATCCCGGTTATAGTATCACCGGCTTAGTACTCATGATGATCTGCGGAAAGCCTTGCCAGTATTGATTTTCAGGAGATGGCGCTGAAATACAGGCCGGGCAAGGGTTTTGAGTTAGATCAATCTTTTTTTCAGGTAAATAAAAATAAATCTTTTGCACACTCAATGCACAACCTCCATTATTGTTCGAAATGCAATGAATTTATTACCCCACTTGTCCAATGCTTTTTGACGAAGTGTATGCGATGTATCGTTAATGTACCGGTTATAGTTTTCCAATGAAGATGCAAAATACTGCACGACATATGTAATGCCATCCGGTTCCTGCTGTTCTAACAGGCGATAGAATTTATATTCTGTAAACTGTCCTGAAGACATTACATCAGGTATATGTTCTTCCTTTTGCCAACGAACCCATTCTTCTTCAATTTCCGGAATTATTCTAATGCTGATGTTATAGACTATCATGCTTCAAACTTTTATTTCTGCATATACCGGGCAGTGATCACTATGTTTTACATCAGGATATATTTCAGCATCTTTTAAATTTTTCTTCAAGGGTTCCGATACGGCGATATAATCAATCCTCCAGCCTTTGTTTTGAAGCCTCACCGTGGGAAAACGCTGGCTCCACCAGCTATAGCGATGCGGTTCAGGGTGAATACAGCGGAAACAATCGGTCCATCCGCTGTCTAAAAACTTTGTCATCCATTCTCTTTCTGCAGGTAAGAAGCCGGATGAGTTCTTGTTGCCTTTCGGATCATGAATATCAATTTCTTTATGAGCAATATTATAATCGCCGCAAAGAATGAGCTTGGGGTATTTTTTTTTCAGCTGGTTTAAATACGCATTAAACTCATCTAACCAGGCATATTTAAAAGTTTGTCTTTCATCACCACTGGTTCCCGAAGGGAAATACGCATTGATAAGACGCACATCTTTAAAATCCAACTGAATTACCCTTCCTTCATCATCACTTACTTTATGACCCGTGCCATATTGTACATTATCAGGTTTTATCTTAGTGAATACCGCTACACCACTATATCCTTTTTTCTGGGCACTGTACCAGTAATTATGGTAGCCCAGGTCAGTGAATTGTTGATGGTCTACATCATCCTGTAAAGCTTTTGTCTCCTGTACGCAGATCACATCGGCCGGATGGGTTTTTAACCAGTCAAGAAATCCTTTTTTTATAGCGGCCCGGATCCCATTAACATTATAACTGATGATACGCATTGTATTTATGATTAAATTGTCCGGCAATTTACATCTTTATGGATGCAACAAAAAAACCGGAAACGAAACCAATTATTCCGCCAAAACAAGCCGTTTACCTGGAAGGGCCCAAGAGCAGGGGATATGAATTAGCATTTGCATTCAGGGTACTCTGGCAATTCCTGAAAGGATTTCGTACCCTTCATTTTGCAGGACCCTGTATTACTGTTTTTGGATCAGCAAGATTTAAAGAAGACAATGAATATTATATCAAAGCGAGAGAATTTGGTAAAAGGATCGCTGAACTTGGATTTACTACCATGACAGGTGGCGGACCCGGGATCATGGAAGCGGCCAACCGGGGTGCTTTTGAAAGCGGAGGTATTTCAGTTGGCTGCAATATTCAATTGCCCTTTGAGCAGAAACCAAATCCATATGTTAACAGGTCCGTCATCTTTGAACATTTTTTTGTCAGAAAAGTTCTGCTGGTAAAATATTCCTATGCATTCATCATCATGCCGGGAGGTTTTGGTACCATGGATGAATTTTTTGAAATACTGACACTGGTGCAAACGAAAACGGTTACCAATTTCCCCATCGTATTATTTGGCAAGGAATATTATCAACCATTAAAAGAAATGATCGAATGGATGCTGGAGAGGGGAACCATTTCAAAAGAAGACCTGTCCCTTGTGCTGCTGACCGATGATGAAGACGAAGCGATGAACCATATTCAAACCTATGTACAAACCAATTACAAAATAAAACCCCGCAAACGCAACTTGTGGCTATGGGAGAGGAGATGATGCAGTGTATTTCTTTTACCAAAGTTGTTATCTTCAAATATTCATTGGTGTTTACCTTAAAGAAGTTATTGATCGATCCATTATACTTTTATTAAAACATAAATACAGGAATGCCTGATATCAATACCATCATCTTTGACCTCGGCGGAGTATTGATCGACTGGAACCCCCGCTATGTTTTTGACAATGATTATTTTGATACTATTGAAAAAAGGGATTATTTCTTCGAAAATATTTGCACGGACGCCTGGAATGAGAACCAGGATTCCGGTAATCCTATTGCGAAAGCAACGGAAGAAAAAATAGCCTTATTCCCGGAATGGGAAAAAGCGATCAGGGATTATTATGGTCGTTGGTCAGAAATGCTACATGGTCCCATCCAGGGAACAGTCGACATTTTCAGGGAGCTGAAGCAAGATCCCAAACTAAAAATTTATGCATTGACCAACTGGAGCGCCGAGACATTTCCAATTGCGTTAGAACAGTTTGATTTCTTACAATGGTTTGACGGCCTTGTAGTGAGTGGAGTGGAGAAAACGAGAAAACCATTCCCGGAGTTTTACCAGTTACTGTTGAACCGGTATAAGGTGAAACCGGAAGAAGCATTATTAATTGATGATAATTTGAGAAATGTGAAAGCAGGAGAGTTGCTGGGGATTCAAGGCATACATTATAAGTATCCAGAACAATTACGGATAGAATTGAATAAATTGAGTCTTTTATAAACGGGACAACATGGTCGCCATACTTATCATTATTCCAGTAATCCTGCTGCTTATTATTCTTGTCTATAATAATCTTATAAAAAAGAGAAATGCCATTGATAATGCTTTTTTTTCAATGGATGTTATGCTCAAAAAAAGATATGATCTTATACCCCAACTGGTGAATACTGTAAAAGGATATATGCTGCATGAAAAAGATATGCTTTTCAGTCTAACCGAAATGAGATCAAAACTTACCCTGGAAAATTTAAATACAAACGAAAAAGTAACACTAGACAACCAGATCAATGCCAACCTGCAAACGATCTTTATCAATTTCGAAAATTACCCTGCATTAAAAGCCAATACAAGCTTTTTAAAATTACAGGGAGCTATCAATGAAACAGAGGAACAACTTGCTGCCTCCAGGCGTTTTTATAATGCGGCAGTCAACGATTACCATAATGCAATAGAAATGTTCCCATCCAATATCATCGCTTCATTTTTAAGATTGAAACATAAAGCGTATTTTAATATACCTGATACCGAGAAAAAAGAGCCGGTAATTAATGTCAATTGAGTCGCTGATGCCATCACCCCAAAATTTTTATGAACTTTTTGTAAAGGAATTGGAGGCTTTACTGGAGCCCCTGGAGGGGCAACGGAAAAGACTGGCAAAACAAATAATACTTGGATATTCCCTTCTTGGTTGGACTTTTGTGCTTTTCATTATAACGTCATCTTCAGGCTCTGAAATAACAGGGGTACTGACTTTTGTATCTTTTGTTACCGGAGCTATAATTACGGGCATAGCAAATAATAACAGGAAAGGTTATGTTTCCACTTTTAAAGAAAAGATAGTACGAAGGGTGATAAACTTCATTGATCCTTCACTGCATTATGAGCCACAACGAAAAGTAAGCCAGAAAGATTTTGAAAGGAGCGGATTGTTCCTGAAAACCCCGGACAGTTATAGCGGCGATGATTATGTTGAAGGTTCGAGAGGTAAAACCTATTTCTGCTTTTCTGAGTTGCATGTCACAAGAAGTGTGGGTGACAATTCTGTAACCTTTTTCAAAGGATTGTTTTTTATTGCAGAGTTTAATAAACATTTCCAGGGCAGGACCTATGTATGGAGTGAAACTAATCCTCAACTGGGATTTTTCAGGAAAATATTTACCACTTTCGCAGACGACCTGGAAAAGGTAAAGCTTGAAAGTGTTGATTTTAAAAACAGTTTTAGTGTTTATAGCAGCGACCAGGTTGAAGCCAGGTATATCCTCACTCCGTCATTTATGGAAAGATTGATAAGGTTGGAACAATTAATAGGGCAAGGCATTTCTTTCTCCTTTGTAAACACTTATATCTTTGTGGCAGTACCAATGCCGGATAATCTATTTGAGCCTGCCATTTACAGACCCAATAATTACGATATAATTGGTGATTATTACAATACAGTTTGTATGGTGTTTGAAATGATCGATGAATTGAATCTTAATCTCAGGATATGGAATAAAGAATAAAACTATTCCAACACAGGCCTCAACCATCTCTCTGCTTCATCCAAACTCATTTCTTTTCGGTTGGCATAATCTTCCAGCTGGTCTTTTCCTATTTTACCCAATCCAAAGTAATGGCTTTTTGGATGTGCAATGTACCAGCCGCAAACGGAAGCGGGCGGATTCATAGCCAGACTTTCAGTTAATTCAATACCGATATTCTCGGTGACATTTAACAGATCAAACAACTTTATTTTTTCTGTATGATCAGGACAGGCGGGATAACCCGGGGCGGGACGAATGCCCTTGTATTTTTCTTTTATTAATTCTTCGTTTGTCAATTTCTCATTCTTTTCATAGCCCCAGTATTCTTTTCTCACTTTTTGATGCAGGCATTCGGCAAATGCTTCAACAAAACGGTCGGCTAAAATTTGAACCAGTATCTTATTATAGTCATCATGGTCGGCGGCAAAACGGTCAATATGTTTTTTGGCGCCATGTATGGTTACGGCAAATGAACCCATGAAATCGGAGCCCAGTTCTCCCGGGCAAATAAAATCAGCCAAAGAATAGCTTGGTTGACCTACGGCTTTTTTCATCTGCTGGCGAAGCGATTCCAGCTTCACTTCCCTTTTACCTGTTTGTAATGTTATGGTATCTGCATTATTGCTGGAGGCGGGCCAGAAACCAATTACCCCGTCAGCGGAAAACCATTTTTCTTTTACAAGTTGTTGCACCATTTTTTGTGCATCGTTATAAAGCCGGGTGGCTTCCGCACCAAAGATCTTATCGGATAATACTTCGGGAAAATGACCCGGCATTTCCCAGGCAATAAAGAAAGGTCCCCAGTCGATATAGTTTGCTAAAGTTCCCAGGTCAAAATCTTTAAGCACTTTCACTCCGTCAACCAATGGCTGGGTTGGTTTATAATTTTTCCAGTCAAAATATTCTTTGGTAACCACCGCTTCGCTGTACGGGACCATTACCTTTTCTTTTTTATTCATAAACTGGAAACGAAGCCCTTCATATTCCTGTTTTGTTTGCTGGAGCAATGAACCTTTTTGTTCTTTATTTAATAAAGTGCTGACAGCCGTTACACTCCTCGATGCATCCAATATATGCATCACGCCATTATCGTACTGCGGGGCGATCTTCACCGCCGTATGCATTCTTGAAGTGGTAGCGCCGCCGATCAACAGGGGTTGTTTCATGCCCCGGCGTTTCATTTCATGTGCCACATGCACCATTTCATCCAGCGATGGAGTGATCAATCCGCTTAAACCAACGATATCTGCTTTTTCTTTTTCAGCGGTATCAAGAATTTTATCTGCAGGAACCATCACACCGAGATCAATGATGTCATATCCGTTACAACCCAATACAACACCAACTATATTCTTTCCAATATCATGCACATCGCCTTTAACGGTAGCCAACAAAACTTTTGGAGCGCCGGCAGCTTCCTGGTTAACTGTTCCGGCAGCTAAATGCGCTTGTTTTCTTTCCTCTTTCTCTGCTTCAATGTAAGGAGTAAGAACGGCAACAGATTTTTTCATCACTCTTGCGGATTTTACCACCTGCGGTAAAAACATTTTCCCGCTTCCGAACAGATCTCCCACTACATTCATTCCATCCATCAACGGCCCTTCAATAACATCCAGGGGTTTTGGATATTTTAACCTTGCCTCTTCGGTGTCGGCATCAATATAATCCGTGATGCCATTGACCAATGAATGTTTCAACCTTTCTTCCACGGATGTTCCCCGCCATTTTTCATCTTTTATATTCTCTTTGCCTTTTGTTTTTACTGTTTCGGCAAACCCGATCAGTTTTTCAGTGGCTTCGTTGTTATCATTATTGTGGTTGAGTATTACATCTTCACATAATTGTCGCAGCGCCGGTTCTATTTCATCATACACCACCAGTTGCCCGGCATTTACAATGCCCATATCCATGCCCGCCCTGATGGCATAATAAAGAAATACACTGTTCATAGCTTCCCGTACATGGTCATTACCCCGAAAAGCAAAAGAAAGATTACTGACACCACCGCTTATCTTGGTCAGCGGCATCAGTTGTTTTATTTCTTTGGTAGCTTCTATAAAATCGACGCCATAATTATTATGTTCTTCCATGCCGGTGGCTATGGCAAAAATGTTAGGATCGAAAATGATGTCCTGCGGATCATAGCCAACCTGTTCGGTCAATATTTTATAAGCCCGGTGGCAAATTTCTACTTTACGTTCCTTAGTGTCGGCCTGTCCTTTTTCATCAAAAGCCATAACGATGACGGAAGCGCCATAACTCTGGCAGATGACGGCCTGTTCGATGAATTTGGATTCACCTTCCTTCATCGAAATAGAATTCACAATACATTTTCCCTGCACACATTTTAACCCTGCTTCAATGATCTCAAACTTTGAACTGTCGATCATGATGGGGATCTTCGCAATGTCCGGCTCGCTTTGCACCAGGTTCAAAAAAGTTGTCATTGCCAGCACGCCATCTAATAAGGCATCATCCATATTCACATCCAGCACCTGTGCCCCGTTCTCAACCTGTTGTCTCGCCACACTTAATGCTTCTTCATATTTATTTTCTTTGATGAGCCGGGCAAACATTTTTGAGCCTGTAACATTGGTGCGTTCGCCGACATTTACAAAATTGGTGTCGGGGCGAACGACCAAAGGTTCCAGGCCGCTTAGTCTTAAATATGGTTTAATTACACTCATTCTCATTTTTTTTGAACCACGAAGGCACAAAGGCACAAAGTGTCACGAAGTATTATAGCACCATTCTCTTAATTCCATCTTTCATTAGTGGAACATGAAAATTGATAATAAATCCAAGTCTTTTCTTCGATAGCTTTAAATAACTTAATAACTGAGCTTCCCAAACAGGTGGTAGTTTTCCTGTGCCTTAAATTCTACGACAACCAAATCATCTACTAACAAATCCAGTCTTAATCCATCATCGATGATGAGGCTTTGATAGACAATTGGAACTTCTTGTTGCCTTACATAAGATATTTCCCTTTTTGTGAGCTCGTAATAATAACATTTTGCATAAACACTTTCCAATAATCCCGGACCTAGTTCTTTGTGAATGTTAATTGCAATATCAACAATCTGCCGCGCCAGGTACTCTTCTCTTTCAGTTAGCTTATTATACATGCCTTCGTGATGCTTTGTGCCTTCGTGTCTTATTGGTTCACTAATTCTTTTTCCACTTCAGGTAATTCACGAGGCTTTAGATTCTTTACTTCCTGCGCAATATGCCGGATATGATCAGGAGTTGTACCACAACAACCACCTACAATATTTACCCAACCTTCTTTGGCCCACTCTTCCAGGTAATGTGCAGTGTCTTCCGGGTGTTCGTCATATTCTCCCATGGCATTGGGCAGGCCGGCATTGGGATATGCGGATACATAACAAGAAGCGATCTGCGAAAGCTCTTCGATATGCGGCCGCATTTCTTTGGCGCCTAATGCACAGTTCAGGCCAATGCTGATTGGTTTTGCATGCATGACGGAAGTATAGAATGCTTCCAGTGTTTGCCCGCTTAATGTTCTGCCCGATGCATCGGTGATGGTTCCGCTAATCATTATAGGCAGTGCCCCCCTGCCCCCCGAAGGTGGGTTCTCCCTGAAATACTTTTTAATAGCAAAGATTGCTGCTTTTGCATTGAGTGTGTCGAATATGGTTTCTATTAGTAAAAGATCAACGCCGCCGTCCACCAATCCTCTTACTTGTTCATAATATGCATTGACCACTTCATCAAAAGTGACGGCGCGGAAACCGGGGTTGTTTACATCGGGAGAAAGACTTAATGTCTTATTCAATGGGCCTATTGCCCCGGCTATGAATTTTGGACTTTTGATTTTTGAATTTTGATTTTCACTATTGTATTGTTGAATTGCTTCTTTGGCACATTTGACTGCTGCTACATTTAATTCATAAGCCAATGATTGCATTTCATAGTCAGCCATGGCAATAGACGTGCTGCTGAATGTATTGGTTTCAATGATATCAGCGCCTGCATCCAAATATTGCTTATGGATAGCGGTGATGATCTGCGGTTGGGTAATGCTCAGCAGGTCATTATTGCCTTTTACATCGCAATGCCAGTCTTTAAACCGCTCACCACGGTAATCGGCTTCCGCCAGTTTATGACGCTGTATCATGGTGCCCATGGCGCCATCGATGATTAAGATACGTTCATTCAAACAATCCTGAATTGTTTTCATACAAATGTTGTTTGTGAACTATAAACGTTGGGAAACACTTTGCGTGAGTTTCGTACCGTTTATTAGTTCTGTTTTTGGATCAGGCCGAACAATAAACAAATCCACCTGTAATATGGGACAAAGCTAAGTTATATCAGTATAAAAAACAAGAGGCTACTGGTTGATTGCTGGAGGTTGGATTGTTCGATGTTATCACTACTAACCTCCAACAATCCAACATCGAACAACCTGAACTCTTTTTACCGGCCTGAAACATAATTTTCCACCGGCAACCTGTTTTGAAGACTCCTTGCCAGGGTCATTTCATCGGCATATTCCAGCTCGCCGCCGAAAGCTATGCCACGGGCAATGGTAGTAATGCGGACAATAACAGGTTGCAGTTTCTTCTGGATATAATAGATCGTTGTATCTCCCTGGATATTGGGATTAAGAGCAAAGATTAGTTCTTCCGTTTTTTCTTTCCCGATACGATGAACCAGCGATTCAATATTCAACTGGTCGGGGCCAATGCCATCCAATGGAGAAATGACGCCGCCGAGGACATGGTAAGTGCCGTTGAACTGCTGGGTGCTTTCAATGGCGATCACATCACGGATGCTTTCCACCACGCAGATCACTTCCTGTTTCCTCATGGAGTTGGAACAAATAGAACAAATATCTCCATCCGATACGTTGTAACATCGCTGGCAGAATTTTATATCACTCCGCATCCGGGCTATCACTTCACTGAATTGTCCTACTTCTTTGGTATCCTGTTTTAATAAATGCAATACCAAACGCAACGCCGTCTTCTTGCCAATACCGGGCAGTTTGGCAAATTCGTTGACAGCATTTTCTAAAAGAGAGGAAGAGAATTGCATGGGACAAAGATAGTTACCGGATGCTGGATTCTGGATTCTGGTTGCTGGTTACTGGTTGCTGGTATTTTCAAATCGGAAAGACTATATCGGCCTGGAGAACCAGTGACCAGCAACCAGTAACTAGCAACTAGAGAGCGATTTCCACCTCATTCTGCCACGCCGCCTTTACGGTGATCTTTCTTTCGACCGGCTTTACGATCTCGGGTTGTTTGTGCTTGCCAAAAAAATCTCCGGGGTCCCATTTCCCATTTTTATTATCATCATATAATATGCGGAGCTCATATTCGCCGGGTAAAAAAAGTGACTGCGAAAAACTGCTGCTGCTCAGCGGGAAGGATTTATAAATAAAGTCGTTTGATATAAACTGCAGCACCGGGTTTTTGGCCAGGTCCAGGTTCCGGAATTTTAATTGCAGCGAACCATACTCATCCTGTTTTTTTGTTTTAAAACTCAGGGTATCTGTTTTCAATAATTTTCTGCCGAAAGAATCAACGGCAAAATCCTTGTCAAGGATAATATGGTACAACGTATTTTCTTTCCACGCAACGGTAAGTTGTAATTTCCTGTTGCTGCTGTCTTTTTCAAATTTATGATCTGCAACGGGATCAAATGTCGAGTCGGTATATAGCCGGATCTTTGAAGAATCAAATGAGCGAAGGGGCTGTTCAAAGGTCATGATAAAATTTCCCTGCAGGTCCTGCTGTTTATTGATAAGGTTGGTTTGATATTTCAGTCGTTTATCTGCAGATTCTGCCGGTGTCTTTTTTTTATTCCCGGTGTTAAGCGATGCTAAAACCGTTTGCAGGGCTGACGGTTTGGAGGCATAAGCATATAATGTTACCGGTTCTGTTTTTAATTGGGTGGTAACCGGTCTGTCAGCGAATGCAAATAATTGTTTGTCGTTGAAATAACGATGCATGCCACCTTCATCTTTCAATGCATACAGGTAAAAAGTTTTTGGCGGAAGATTTTTGAAAACAAAGTTTCCTTTCCCGTCCACTTTAGCGAGATAGCGGGGTCTTTCGTTCACTACTGCAGAATCAGCATTGCTTGTGTGAAGAAGTACAACTAATGTGCTGTCCACTTTCCCGGTTTCTGCCAGTATTACTTTGCCGTGCAGTTCCAGTGAATCAATATAATTGCCGGTGGAAAAAATATAGGTAAACCCGTTCAGTACATTTCCTTCGTTGTAATCTTTTATGGCGCCGCCAAAATTCAATGAATAGGTTGTATTGGGTTCCAGCGAATCCCTGAGTTTTACCGTTACCGTATTCAGTTTATTGCTGATATCGGGGTTGTTCTTTGGAGTAGGAGATACCAGTAAATTTTCCTGGGCGTTCTGCAGATCAACAAATTCATTAAAAGAAAATGTTATCCGGCTTCCTGTAAAATTTCTTGTCGAATCCCCGGGTGTGGATTTCAGTAATTGCGGGGGCAGCGAATCCCTGGGCCCGCCCTGAGGTGGTATCATATTTGCGCAGCCGGGAAGAACCACGATCTGATGGATGACAAATAAGAATATGAGGAAAAAAAGGAAAAATCTTTTCATTCGAAAATTTCTCTGTCTGCAAACTTAACCCGTTTCCGGTTACAGACTCTTTCCAGTTTCCCAATAATCCTTTAAAATACAAACCACTAACACACCAAGACACAATCCCGATAGCTATCGGGACACAAAGATTACTTTGTGTTACTTCGTGACTTTGTGTCTTTGTGGTTCAAATTTAAACCCGATAGCTATCGGGTGAGTCACAACCAGATTTATTACGGGAGTTCTATATCCTCTTCAGATTCCAACTCATGCAGGGCGACTGCCAGTTTGTTGGTTTTAACAAAATTGCACCAGTGGCAGTCTTCTTTACCACAACCAATATAGAACTCACGGTTCTGTATTTTTTCCCAGGTACTGGTTATTTGTTGTGTAACAGTAGTAATGTCTGCCGGAGTAATGAACAGTTTCTCTTTCCTGTAATTTTTCTTTTTATCCGGTTCAATAAAATCAAACTCGGTGCTTACTACTTTCCATGCTTTCTGTTCATAGTTGTCAACAAGTATTTTATAAAAAACAGCCTGCCGCCAGTAATTACCTCCATTGGGATCTTTTTCAGACGGGCCCTTTGTCTGGGGAATAGCTTTATCCGGGTTGCCGGTTTTATAATCCACCACATTCACCGACTTGCCGTCAAATTCAAGCTTATCTAATTTTCCTTTTAACGGAACGCCTTTTATCATCACATTCCGGATATTTCTTTCAATGGCGACGATCTTATTAAAGCTATTGATGTATTTATCATAGTAATTGCCGAGTACTTCCTGTCCATATTCCATTCTCCTGTCAAACTGTTCTTTCGTAAAACTTTCCCGGTGCCGTTGCATGTACCATTCAAAGTCGTTGATGAATTCTTCTTTGTTGGGAAATTTTTCTTTGCCGCCTTCCTGCATCTTCCTGAATAATTTCTCCAGTGCAAAGTGAACGGCGGAACCAAATTCCGTGGCTTCATTTTTTGGTGAAGGAATACGGATCAGGTTTTTAAAATAAAATTCAAGCGGGCATTTCAGGTAATTATTCAGCGCCGTTACATTCATTGAGAATTTTTCAAGGATGCGGCTGATAAACTCTTCTTCTATCTTTTCAATTTCAGGGGCTTCCGTTTCGCCAAAATGCAGGGCGGAAAATTCAGACAACACATCATTATCAATAATTACTTTTTCTACCGGCAATGCCTGTTCATCCTGTATCTCTGCAATGAACATGGATGGCTCCAGCTCCCTGCCGTCGTTCTTGAATTTGCTGTATGATATATATAGATGCTGTTCGGCCCTTGTGATCGCTACATAAAACAATCTTCTCAGCTCCTCATCATCATTGGCTGCATGTTGGGAAGAAAATATAGTATCCGGCAACTTATAACCTCCTCCCGGTTTTCTTTTCTTTTCCCAGTAAGCAGCGTTGCAGCCTGCGAAGAATACATATTCAAATTCCAGTCCCTTTGCTCCGTGTACAGTCAGCAGGTTGATCCCTTTGTCGCTACCGCTGACCTGGACTAATGGTAATGAAATATCTTCTTTTTCCATCAGCTCAACAAGGTTAACCAGTTGCTGCAACGTTAAAAACGGGTTGCGGTGAGTTTCTTCTTTTACAAAATCAAAAAGCCCGGTAAGTATCTGCAATTGCCAATGCTTGTCGGCACTTTGCATGATCTGGCTAAGTATCCCGGCTTTGCGCATCATATTTTCAAATAACGCCTGTAGTGTTTGATTCGAAACATCAGCTAACAGTTCTTCAATGATTAGCGATGCTTTTTTCAAACCCTCGTGCAGGTTGTTGCTGAAAAGATCTTTGGCCGGCGCATTTGATTTCTCATATAACAATTGGCGGATGGAAGCCTGCCTGCCGGCAGGCAAGGTTTTGTTTTCATTGAATCTTTTATCTGCAACTTCCATGGTCAGTTTGGCAATCTCAATAGGAGGAATGCCAAACCAATCGTAATGCAGGATCTCAAACAACATTTCATCGCCGCTGTATGAGACATCATGTTCTGTAGCGAGATATTTCAGTAACAGGATTATTTTTTGTGCCAATGGCAATTCAAGAATATTCAGGTGTCTTTTACTATATACCGGGATATTCAGTTGCTTGAAATATTGCGCCAGTTCTACACCGTATTTATTCTCTTTATAAATGATACCAATTCTTCCCGCCAGGACTCCTTGCCCGGCTAACAGTCGCACCTGTCTTGCTATACCGATCATTTCCTGTCGTTGCGTTTCGTATTCCTGTACAAGGGGTTTATTTGTTGATTTGTTGATTAGTTTATTTGTGGAGAGAAGTTCCTTGCTCAGGCCTTCAATTTTTTTAACCAACCTTTCTTCATTGCGGTCGATAAGTGTTTTGGAAACATCAAGGATCGGTTGCGTCGAACGATAGTTGTTCGTCAGCACCACGGTCAGCAGATCATTTTTATAATTCCCGGCAAAGTCAAGCATGTTCTCCACGTTGGCTCCCTGGAAACGGTAGATGCTCTGGTCATCATCACCCACCACGAATACATTGGGTTTGTCCCAGTAACTGATCAGCAATTCCACCAATTTATTTTGTGTGCCGCTTGTATCCTGGTATTCATCCACCAATATGTATTGAAACCTTTCCTGGTAATTAGCCAACAGGTTTTTATTTTCTTCAAAAGCTTTTATCACCCAGTTGATCATGTCATCAAAATCATAGCGGTTCTTTTTCCGCATCAATTGCTGAAAGCGGTCAAACTCACCCACGGCAGCCCGCAACTTTTCCATTCTTTCTTTTTCATCATCCATTTTATCTTTCTTCAGGTCACCGGCATTGAACTCTTTGTATTTTCTTTTGTAAATGAATTCTTCCCGGTTAGGCAAGTCGGCGAGGAACTCATCGATCTTTTGATTGATGAACGCAGCTGTCCATCCTTCTTTTTTCATGGTACTGAAAAGTGATTGCAGGTTATTGATCTCGAAATACACATCACCCCGGTATCTTTTTAACGGATGGTTCTTCGGGAACGAATCGATCAACTCTTTAAAGAACTGGATCTTTTCCAGGTCAGAGACCGGGTCAAGTGCTGTCTTTTCAAACAAGAATAAATTTTCCTGTATCACTTCGTTGCAAAAAGCATGGAACGTGTAAATGTTAACTTTATAAGCATCGGGCCCGATGAATTGCAATAACCTTTTCCGCATCGCAACTACTCCTGCATCTGTATAGGTAAGACATAGAATATTCTGAGGAACGGCATCTGTTTCCAATAAAATTTTTCCGATACGGCTGGCGAGTATTTGTGTTTTACCGGTTCCCGGCCCGGCGATCACCATCACGGGTCCTTCGATAGTATCCACGGCCAGCCTTTGTTTTTCATTCAGCTGTTCGTACTCTTCAATGAATCGCTGTTGTAATCTTTCCCTGTTGAATGACATGGAACGAATTTAAGCTAAAAGCTAATAGCCAATAGCTATTGGCTGTTAGCCTGGCATCCTCGAAATATATTTCTCGATCTGCTTGATCTGGTCAACGATCTGCGATGTTGTCGGCTTCAATGCTTTTGCCTTCCTGAAAAAATCTTTGGCGGCACGGAATTCTCTTTTATTCATCATGATGCTGCACATCTGTAAATAAGCTGCTGCTTCATTTTCTTTATCCGGTAAACCTTTGCGGATGGCTCCGCGGATATAACTCTCTGCCTGCTTCAGATCATTTTTTTGCATCATCAGCATTCCCATCTGCAGCATGCTGGCGCCTTCTGCTTCTTTCATCGGCATACCAAGATCCAAACCTTTTTTCATACTTTTTTCTGCGCCAACAAAATCCTGTTTCATCATGGCGATATTTCCTTTCAATGTATAATAAACTGAACGGATCGGCTTGTAAAGCAGGTTGGGAAATTTGATCGAAGCAATTACTTTTTCTGCTCCTTCCATATCTCCGCTTTCCATATATTCCTGGATAATACGGAGAGGACCAAAGAAAAAATGACCGGCCACCATAATAACACCAACGAGGTAGAGGGGAAAAGCCGGCCAGAAACTGGCGGAATAATTAACGTAACCACCGGCTGCCAATAACACAAGCCCGATCCAGAGACGGTATTTAATGAGAAGATTGTAGAATTTCATGATTATTTATATTAATACTGTTGAGCTAAGTTTTGTAAATCTGAACCTATTTATTCATTTCCAGGCTAAATCAACCGGGACAACGGTAGTGTATCAGCTTCAATTTTTAATTCTTGAACCACAAAGACACAAAGGCGCTAAGGGTTCACCAAGAAGGCTTTGTGTAACTTAGTGTCTTGGTGTCTTCGTGGTTTATATTCAACTTGATACACTATTGGGCAAAATAGATTTCTGCAAATTAAAAGCTTTTAGGGCTATCTTTGACTGAAAGCTTTTAGGATTTGTCTCTTCTCCATCGAAAAGCTGATAACCACCTACTTCTATATTGTTCTGAGTAAAATCAGAAGCCAATGACCTGGCAGAAATCCCTTGTTATTTTGATTTGTGGCATAATTTTTTAAATAGTTGACCTAAGGTCTGAAGCAATTCTAAGCTTTTATGTCTTTTGACCATTTCAACCAAAAAGAGCAATAATGAATATGAAGGCCTTCATCTCCCGAAACCGGCTTTATAAACTATTTTTATACCCGGTCCTTATTTTTTCTTTTGTTCATACACAGGCGCAAAACACCGTGGTGGCCGGTCCGCAATATGCCCGTTCTTCATTTCATCAATGGTTATGGGGAAAACATTACCGGAAAGAATGGGTAACCCCGGTAACTGTACCGGGCTTTTTACTGGATACAGCAGCAGGGGGATTAAAACCTTACCAGGAAGGCGGGGGCAGACAAAGTAAATCATTGCGACTGATCGATCGCAATGGAAAAGAGTATGTGATACGCAGCATTGATAAAAGTTTCGGCAAAGCATTGCCTCCTGTTTACCAGAAAACATTTATTGAATCCATCATCAATGACCAGGTACCATTGGGCCATCCTTACACCGCTGTAACTTTCCCCATGATGTCGGAGGCGGCAAAAATTTATTATACTGCGCCCCGCATTGTGTATATACCTAAGCAACCTGCGCTGGATAGTTTTAATAAAGAATATGGTGATCGCTTATATTTATTTGAACAACGACCCGATGAGAATTGGGAAGAAGCAGCGAATTTCGGAAACTCCAAAAAAATAGTAGGCACGGATAAAATGCTGGAGAAGATATACGAAGACAATGACAACCGTGTTGATCAGCTTTTCTATGTGCGGGCCAGGTTATTTGATATGATGATCGGGGATGCCAGCCGTCATGAAGATCAATGGCGCTGGGCCAGTTTTAAAGAAGATGGAAAAACAATTTACAAAGCAATACCCCGTGACAGGGACCAGGCCTATGCAAGGTTTGATGGTGTACTGATCAAAGTTGGTTTATCGATGGCTAACCTGGGATACCTGCAAACATTCAAACGTAAGATACCGGATGTAAAATTAAATAATTACCCGGCCCGTAACCTCGACAGGCAGATCGCTAATGAGCCGGTACTGGAGCAATGGGTATCGCAGGCCAAAGAACTGCAACAATTAATAACGGATGAAGTGATCGAACAAGCGGTGAAGCAGTTGCCACCAGAAACATTTCCGATTTCCGGTAAGGAAATTATCAGTAAACTAAAATCGAGACGGGATGATCTGCATAAATATGCCCGCAAATATTATCTCTTCCTTGCTAAAGAAGTGGAAGTGGTTGGAACAAAAGGAAAAGAATTATTCCATGTAACCCGTCTTGCTGATGGAAAAACACTGGTCACTCTTTCGAAGATCAATAAAAAAGGAGAGACAGAAACTGAACCTTTTTATTCAAGAGTATTTCTCTCAAAGGAGACCAAAGAGGTTCGGCTATATGGTTTGTCTGGTAATGATATATATCAGTTAGACGGAGAAGGTGGAGGAGACCTCATCGTCAGGATCATTGGTGGTACGGACAGGGACAGTATTATTGACCGGTCAGATAGTAAGATAGTGATCTATGACGACCATAAAAACGATATTACTTCATCAAAGAGAACGAAACTGCATTTATCAAAAGACCCTTCCATACATGCATTTAAATATGATGCGTTCAAATATAATGATGCAGGGTTTTCACCAAAGCTGAATTACAATTTTGAAGACAAGTTATATGTTGGTATAGGGTATAAAATACTTCGCCAGGGATGGAGAAAAGAACCTTTTAAAACAAAACATGAGCTACAGGCGAATTTTTCTATCTCGCAAAAGAATTTCAGTTTTATTTACCAGGGTGAGTTCAGGCAGGTGATCGGGAAATGGAATGTGAATGTCGATGCCAATTACGACCTGATGCGCTGGACCAATTTTTACGGATTGGGTAATGAAACACAGTCGAACATAAAGACCCTTAACTATTACCAGATGGAGACGAAGGATGTGTTTGCATCTCTTAGCCTGAACCGGCCAATAGGCAAGCATACCAACTTTTCATTTGGGCCTGTATATAATTCCGTACAGGTATTAGAGAATAAAAACAGGTTTATCTATCAAACAACTCCTTTTTCTGAAAAGTTATATGAACAAAAATATTTTGCAGGTGCCCGCGCAGGGCTTTCTATTACCTGCTTAAATGATAAGCTGGTACCCACAAAAGGAATTTATTTTTCGGCAGGCGCCTTGTACCTGCAAAACATTAAAGAATCCGCTAAACAATCTACCCGTTACAACACAGCTTTGCATCTTTATGTACCCTTGCTTAAAAACCTGGTGTTGGCCATTCGTTCTGGCGCAGCTACGGTAACGGGGCTACCTGAATTTTACCAGCATGTATCCATCGGCGGATCCAGGACATTGCGTGGATTTAAACGGGACAGGTTTTGGGGAACATCATCTGTTTCCAGCGCCAATGAACTGCAATGGCTTTTCAATATGAGAACGCATCTTTTTAATGGCAAGGCCGGGCTTATTGGTTTCTATGATGTAGGCAGGGTTTGGCAAAAAAATGAAATATCGGACACCTGGCATACAGGATATGGTGGTGGATTTTTGATCTCACCATTTAACAAGATCGTGGCAACCGTTACATATGGAGTTTCAACAGATGGAGGCCGGATCCATATCCGGGCGTATACAAGTCTTTAATGATCAAAATACAAACCACTAAGACACCAAGACACAAAGAGGCACAAAGACCACTTAGTGTTACTCCGTGACTTTGTGCCTTTGTGGTTCAATTTAAAACGGGGTCACTACTACAAAAAAGAATGCAGAATATATATTCTGCATTCTTTTTTATTCATCTGTTAATGTTCTATCAGTACAGTGATTTGCTTCTTTCTTTAATGATATTTCCATTGCCATCCACCAGCAATTTCACTTTAGTAGTACTGTTCTTCAATTCCACTTCGTAAGCAACCCTGTCTCTCTGGAATTCCTTGTGCACTGCTGTGATCGTATAACCGGGGTACCGGGTTGTGATCATATCATTAATCACGACAGGCATGGTATGATAATCCCTTACCACGTAGAACGTTCCGACCCAGTCGCCGTTATCATCATAATATCCATAATATTCCTCATTATCCACAACGAACTTTACTGTATAATCAGCCTCATTCAGGGGCTGCCAGCCATTTAGTTCCCAATCCACTATAGATACAATCGTTGGGTCATAATGTGACCAAACCACATTGGTTGCCATTGGATATTGAGTTGTAAAACTTGTACGTATTCCTTCGGGAGCCAGGTACACGGTAGTGTTTGTTGCCCTATACGGGGATTCGCAGGCCGCCAGCACTATTGCTGCTGCCGCTAACAATTTGATGATTTTCATATTGATCTTTTTTATAGTTAAAAAATAATAATGGCGGCTACGATAAATCGAACTACAACTATGCCAACGCGGCCATCTGTAGCGTTGTTTTTTTTGCACACAATTATTCCTGTTCTTATATCAACCATTTGATGGGAATTTTTTTGCACATTAAGAGGAAAATCGGGGTGTTTTTAGGATTTCTTTTTAAATAAATGCATTAAATTCGAAGCTATGAAACAAGCCACCCTGATCACCTTGCTGATCACCAGCAACCTTTTTGCATTTTCGAGAATCGTCCCGGTAAAAAATAATAACAGTAAAATTGTTTATACCGATACCAGTTTGTCCCGTATCCTTTCTTTGTCCCATGTCATTTCGATGGAGGACATCGTTGCAGATATCATGAACACGACCGGTCTGCAGGCTGATTTTGAAGTAAAGAAAACGAAGAAGGTGTTGAATATAGAAGCTTCCATTTCGCACCGCAAAAGATATATCTTATATAATCCCGAATTCATCGCCTGGATCAACCGCTCTACGCATGATAATTGGGGAACTGTTGCACTCCTTGCGCATGAGATTGCCCATCACCTAAATGGCCATACACTCGGAAAGAATGGCAGCCGCCCGGACATTGAGCTGGAAGCAGATGAATTTGCCGGTTTCGTATTATCCAGGCTTGGGGCCACCCTGGAACAAGCGCAAAAAGTAATGTATTATATAGCTACTACTACGGCATCTGCTACGCATCCCGATCGTGCTGACCGGATGGAAGCAATCCGGAAAGGCTGGGATAAAGCAGCCGGATCCACAGCGGCGAAATAAACTTTCTTACAAATAAAAGAGAATTATTTTAAGGACCGGATTGATTATTTTTGCCGCCCACCGGTCCCGTAGTTCAATGGATAGAATAGAAGTTTCCTAAACTTTTGATACAGGTTCGATTCCTGTCGGGACTACTTGTGTTTTTAGACCCCCTTGTTTTACAAGGGGTTTATTATTTTAGAAAATGAGTAGAAGCAAAATCAGTAGCAATCTATTCGGCTGAATTCCTATTTCCATTTAGGGTTACCCGTTCTTGTACCCTCTTCAAAACATTAGCCAAAACTTCATGCTCGCTAACTTTCAAGTAACATTGTTGTACGTTCGGTTGGTTGTTCAGCATTTGCGATGTTCACCACTATTTGTAAGATACTTTATATAAGGAGCCCGGCTGTTAACCGGGCTCTCTGAGTTTTGATCTTAGCGTGCTTTTTTCTTTGGATCCGCTTTCCTTTGTGCTGAGCTTTTCTTTTTTGTAGGCTTATTCTTCCTGGGTTCAGCTTTCTTTTTCGGCATACAATTAAATTTAAGGTTAGTGAATTATTTACTTATGGCTGCAGGGCATTTTCTTCCCGTTTTTTCATATTGTCAATAGGTAAACAAAGATATGCCTATAATAGTGAACATGATACTTTCGATCAAAGTCGGCAGGTCGGGCATATTGTAATAATGATCTAATAATTTCTTCCTTTCTCAAAACGCTCCAGCACCTGCTCTGCTGGGACTTAATGATCACCGCTCTTCATTCGTTCCTGGATTCAGTATTTCTCGGCTCCGGGTCGTAACTCTATAAATCAAGAATTAACCTTAAATCATTCAAAAGAAAGTTCGAACTAAGGCCTATCAGGACTACTTAAGGTTTGATTCGATATTGTGTGCTATTTTATGAGCAAACCCAGACAATTCAAAAATTAACCCCCCGACTTAATACAAGCTTTTTCCCTATACTGACAGCTAATTCTCACTCATACTATAAACTTTCTTTGACGAAGAAATAATAAAATCAAGCGACCTTCTTCCGGCACCTTCAATTAACAGAAAAAGGCAAGTGAGTATTTGTGCATAATCAGAACGAATCTCATGTAAAACAGCCCAAATACCCATCTTGGGTGGAGCGGGCGGTAATGGCAAAGGGCTTGTGCCAAAATATAAATCAATTTTCGTACTAAGTACAGCGACTATCATTTGTATAATAAAATAAAAAGCCGTTATCCTTGTGAACAACCCAAAGATTAAGAGTAACCCGCCGATAATTTCACCTGTTGCTATAATATGTGCAGTGGTTTCAGGAAAGGGGAAACCCAACTTTGTAAATCGCCCGACACCCTGATTTACGTAAACAAATTTTAAAATGCCTTCCCAAAAAAAGACAGCCCCTGCCATCAAACGAAGGATCAGAATAGCAGATTGTCCTGTTACAGGGGGATTGAGGAACCAATTGATAGCTTTTTTCATTGTTTTTGTTTTAAATAAAATGATTGTACAAACGTCCCGGTTTCATCAGCAGATGAAAAATTATTTACAGCATCCAGAACTTTTACTTGATTAAGTAGTCGTTTATCAGGTATTTTGCCTGCTTCATGTAATATGATTCAAAAAGCAGGATAGCAGCGCTAACTTCGGGAAAACATATTTTTTGAAAAAGAGGAGCATCTCATATCATGTTTTGTTTTGGACAGGCATATACCTTTTGTGGGTGGTCGTCTTTCGCAGTTATTCGATCCCGATTACTAAAACCATGACCATTGAGTTTTGTTATTTAATTTTCATTACCGCAGATTATTATGGCATTAATAATTTTATTGTCCCACAGTTTTTGCATAAAAAGAAATATCTTCTCTTTGTTGCATCTACAATACTAATCATCGCACTTTCGGCATGGCTCAGAGCTTTGGTAGCCATACAAATGAATCTGCATTTCTTTCATGTTACCTCCATCATTGACTTCCAGACATTATTTATCAATTCACTGATCAATATTTCTCTCTGGGTGTTGATAATTACAGTAGGAAAAATGATCATTGACAGGATACAAACCCAACAACAATTAGAATTGCTCGGAAAAATAAGAGTGAAAAACGAGTTAGACTATTTAAAAGCTCAAATCAATCCCCATGCACTTTTCAATTCACTAAATACTATTTACGGGCATATTGATAAAAGCAACCGGGTTGCCAGGAATATACTACTACAATTCTCTGAATTACTGAGGTATCAGCTATATGAATGTAGTGCAGAGAAGGTAAGTATGGAAAAGGAGATAGGCTATATAGAAAATTATGTAGCCTTTCAACGTTTGCGAAAAGATGAAAAATTAATTGTTAACTTCAATATTGAAGACGTAGAAATGGAGTTACAGATCGCCCCACTTTTGTTAGTAGTCCTTATTGAAAATGCTTTTAAGTTTGTCAGCAACCTATCGGACAAAGAAAATAAAATCAGTATCAAAATCTTTACGAAGAAAAAGGTTTTGTATAGTTCATTCAGCAATACGAAGGAGACCCGGCAAAATGTTATGGATACAAATTCAAACGGCATAGGTCTTGCCAATTTAAAACGAAGACTAGAACTTTTATATGCCGGCAAATATGAACTAACTACTAATATGGAGAACGATTCTTATGAAACAAGTTTAATTATTGACTTAACATGAAACTAAAATGTATCATAATAGACGACGAGCCAATTGCAAGAAAAGTTTTGCAGGAATTTATTGAAGAAATTGATTATTTAGAATTGACGGGCCAGGCTGAAAACCCTTTGAAAGCAATACCATTGCTAAACGACGAAATTGACATTATTTTTTTGGATATCAATATGCCAAAATTAAATGGTATTGAGTTTCTAAAATCCTCAAAGACGAATGCAAATATTATTATGACCACTGCTTACGCTGAATACGCCGTAGACGCTTATGGATTGGATGTTTTGGATTATTTGGTAAAGCCGATCGCTTTTGACCGGTTTTTAAAAGCCTGTAACAAAGCAAAAGAAATAAGGGAACTAAAAAAGATAACACCAGCTCAGCCCAGTAATATCAACGACCATTTTTTTATAAAATGCGATAGCCAGATTGAGAAAGTTTTTTACAATGATTTAGTCTATGCGGAAGCCATGCTGAATTATGTAATGCTCTATACAAATTCCGGGAAAATGATGGTTTATATTACTATCAAAAGTCTGGAAGAACAATTGCCGGCCGGCATTTTCATTAAAGTACACAAATCTTTTATTGTGAATATAAACAAAATAAAAAGTATTGAAGGCAACATTTTGGATATCGGAAATGAAAAGATCACCATTAGTCAAAGCTTACGGGAAAAAGTTATTCAAGAAATTGTGAAAGATAAAATGATAAAACGCTGACAGGCCGGAAGTCTAATTACCCGACTTCAACCATGACGATTTAACCAGACCAGCAATCAAAAACTCCCGATTTTGTGTAAATCAATCGAAAAAAAGTTCGAACTGAGGCTACCCGGGTCTACAGCTGATAGTAGCACAAAGATGAGGATATATTCTTCAGCCAGCACCTGCCTGCCGGCAGGCAGGTAGCAGAAAACCACATGTTAGCGGTTCGGGCTTTTCGGTGCGTTTTTTATTTAAGATTGTCAATTGGATTTGTCAAATGGTAACATATTAATTCAGGATTTGCCTTATCAAGTTCATTTGACTGCTTAAACGAAAATTTATCCAGCAATTTTATAGAACTCTGGTTATCCCTATGAAGGGATGCTTCAATTTTTTGAACTTGAATTGTATTGAATGCATAGTCAATAACTTTTTCTACAGCTTCCTTCATTATTCCTTGCCCCTGAAAGTTTGTTAAAAGTTCATAACCAATTTCACACTTACCATTTTCATCTGAAAACCCAAAAAGACAAATTGTTCCAACGAGTATGTTTCTGTCACTCAAAGTTATTGCCCAATACAGGGAGTCATTTTTATTGATATTCTCATTAACCTTATTTATAAAATTCCTTGCATCATCAATAGTATTGGCTATTTTTCTGTCAAGATATTTATTTATTTCACTATCAGAACGCAAAGTGAAAATTTCTTGTTCGTCATTAACTACTAATTGTCTGAGGGTAAGCCGTTCAGTTTTCAAAATTGGAAAAGGCGTAAAAGTTCTGATTAACATTTTTTCGTATTTGGGTTGTCAGGATTCACGACCGTCATAGCCTGACCGCTAACACATAAATATACGCCACTCAGGCGCTCTATTCAGGAAAGCCTGGTATTGATTTTCAACCCATTGCTTTTCGCTATCTTTATAGTAGTGGCGTCAATGAATTTTCGATATTTCAAGAATTGATAGCAAATCATTTATTACAAAGTCCGAACTAAGGCTATTGGGGTCTACTTAATTTAAAATCAATAAGAGGTAGTATTTTCTACACGCATAGCCGACTCCCATCGCCACTTTATTTTGAGTGCTTTAGTTAACCTAAATATATAATGGCTTAACACGACTACGTTAATAATTAATCCAATCGTATCAAAAAGTTTCCAGGATTTAAGAGTGAAAGAAATAGCTAAAATTGAAATACATATAATTATGACACCGGTGTATTCCCACAACCAATGTGTTTTCTTTCTACTATTTTGTATAAAAAATTGATACTTCCATATATTTTTGTTTTTAAGTAAATCAACAAGTAATGGTCTCACGTGGGTTTCCAAATAATTAACAATAATAAATTCTTCGTTCAAAAGCCAAGCTGATATACAAAAAAATATTTGTGCCCCTAAAATTGTTCCCCAACAAATTAGGGAAGTTGGGTGGGAAATATATTGGCCCACCATTACTGTAATCCAAACTACAATTGATCCTGGCAAAATATATTGGATATTAATAAGGTAGGTTTCTCTCATGGTCATAGCATTATATTCTGCGATGTGCAGCTGAATTTCCATCTCTTCCCCTTTAGTTACAATAACCTCAGCTTTATTTTTAGATTTCTCTTCATCTTTTTCTTCAGTCATATATTTGCTTTTAGTATACAAATTAGCCAGCTATTTAATTAGGAGCGATTGTACGGTCAAAATCGAAACTCAGGATCGGTTAATGCTAATTTACTCTTTTTTCTATTTTTTTCACATCCTTTCCCGGATATAGTAAATAAATATTTAGTTGAACTTTAAATCACTAATTCACCTATAAATCTTAAATCATCAATCAAAAAGTTCGAACTTCGGCCAGCCGGGACTACACTTCACTCATCGGGTTCTCCCTGGTCTCCAGGTTGCCATTCATCATTCAAATGGTATCTTTATTAAAACAGAACTTAAACTATGAACATCTTCAAAACTCATTTCCTGGCCCTTCTTTTTGGCGCCAATGCATTTGCAGGAAATGCCCAACACGCAGACACAGCGAAACCCAATATCATCTTTATACTCACCGATGATTATGCGAGCAACCTGGTCGATTTTATGCCGAACCTGAAAGCCATGCAGAAGGAGGGTGTAACATTCAGCAATTACTATGTGAGCAATTCTCTTTGCTGTCCTTCACGCTCCTCTATATTTACAGGCATGCTGCCACATAACAACGGTGTTCAAACCAACACGAAACCGAATGGTGGTTATGATGTATATATGGAGCAGGGCGATGAACAGAAAAGTTTTTGTGTAGCGCTTCAGCATGCAGGCTACAAAACAGCCATGATGGGTAAGTTCCTGAATGGATATTTACCACGTACCAACAAGCCGGTTCCCGGTTGGTCAGATTGGTTTGTAGCGGGAGCAGGTTATCGTAATTTCGATTACGACATGAACAGCAACGGTCAGATCTTACATTTCGGTAATGCACCGAAAGATTATTTGACAGACGTACTTGCTTCCCGTACCGATAGCCTGGTAAGAGCCTGGAAAGACCATCCCTTTTTTATTGAAATAGCTACGTTCACCCCTCATGCGCCTTTCATTCCGGCTCCCCGGCACGAAAACCTTTTTAATGATGAAAAAGCACCACGTACCCCGAGATTTAATAAGCATGCAGATAGTACAGCACCGGGTTGGCTTCGCCAATTACAACCCTTAGGTTCAAAGAAAATTGACCGCATCGACAATATTTTTCGAAACCGTTTACGCTGTGTCATGTCTATTGACGAAATGCTGGGAAGCATCCGGAAACTCCTGGAACAAACAGGGCTGAGTGGTCGTACCTATATTATCTTTAGTTCCGACAATGGCTACCACTTAGGTGATTATTCAATGATGCAGGGAAAGCAAACAGCATTTGACATTGATATCCGGGTACCATTGATTGCCTGCGGACCTCATGTTGCCAAAGGAAGTTTGCAGCAAGCGATCGTCTCCAACATTGACCTGGCGCCAACTTTTGCGGCACTGGCGGGTGCGAAATTGACCGGTGAACCCGATGGCAGGGACATACAACAATTTTTTCTCAAACAAAACACAGAAAAGATCGATTGGCGCAATTTTGCCATCATCGAGCATCGCCGTGTAGACTATGATATCAACGATCCGGACCGGCAGGAAGCAGAAGATGGCAAACTGCCTTCGTACACTGCTTTACGTTTTCATAATATGTTGTATGTAGAATATGAGACCGGGGAAATTAGTTGTTATGATGTGCAGAAAGATCCTTACGAACTGAAAAACATGGCTGCTGCTCTCCCGGTTGCAATACAAAAAAAACTACATTCCATTTTGCTCGCTGCAAAAAACTGCGGAGCTAAAAACGGTTGCTGGGGTGTGCAAATGATGAAATTGTGAAATGAATAATGGCATCGCGGGCGCCTATGCCATAGCTTCAGCGCCGGCACGCAGGCAAGCTCATTTTTTTGCCGGCTCATAGTAAAGAGTTACTGCACCACAACCAAATGTTTTTGTTTTTAAGAGTTTAAGATCAATTCTATCCCTGACGTTTTTAAACAAGGATAAGCCGCTTCCTAAAATAGTTGGCTGAACAGAGAGTTGATATTCGTCAATTAAATCAAGGTGCATTAAGGCGACTATTAAACTTGGGCTGCCAACTAAAATGTTTTTACTCCCGCCATGGGGGGATCGCTTGAGTTCCAGGATTTCTTCTTTAATGACTTCCTTTTTCAATTGTGTATTTTTCCAATTAACATTTTTCAGCGTACGGGAAAAAACAATCTTTGAAATATTGTCTATTAATACTGCAAATTCATCCATTGGTTTGTTACCAGTAGGATTTTTTACGACAGTTGGCCAATAACTTTCCATCAATTGATATGTTATCCTTCCGTATATAAGGGTGTCTGCATTTTTTAATAGCTCATTGTAATGCTGATGTATTTCATCATCTGCGATCATTGCCGTATGGTCGCAAAACCCGTCAAGTGTCATATTGATTGCTGCAATTAGTTTTCGCATATCTTGTTTTTTATCCCGGTAGCTATCGGGAGTAATTATTTTTTTTCTGTTCGTTCTTTACAGAAAGTTTCAAGCCTGCCTGCCGGTAGGCAGGTTAGTGTTACTGTCAAGCATGACGCATGACACATAAATTTATGATATAAGATGTACCAATTAAAAAAATACCGCAGTTGAAGATCTCACCTGTATAGCTATTTTAGAACTAATCAGGGTCATACCTGGCAGCACCCTGCGCCCCTACCAGGCAGCACCCTGCGCCCTACCTGGTACGTCAATGTGGGCCCTATGACCTACATGGCTTGAATTGTTTTTCACTTATTTCCTGTTTTAACAGGTAGTAATACCTTGTCAGGGGTTCTTGGTAGTTCTTAAAATACTGCCTAACTTTCAGATACTATCCTCAGAAAGCCTGTTGCCAGCAGCCAAAAACAAAACTCGTTTCTTCCCGGGTTAAAAGTTCCGGCCGCTTTGGTTACGCTTGATCCCCTTATGCAAAGAACGTAGTAGCCTTTAAACATTTCGGGTAAAATATTTTTATAGGATGAAGGTTATTGATAATCACAATCGAAATAAATCTTTATGAATATATTTATCGGCTTCGGCTACAATAATGATGACAATTGGATAAAGGAACTGGTCTTTCCGCTTGTTGAGTCATTTGATGGTATTATTTCTACAGGAGAAGATCTGCACGGCTTAGTGCTTTCACAGGCGGTAACAGATAGGATCAAAAAAGCAGATGGGGTACTAACTTTTTTAACCCGCAGGGACGCCATGGCAAATGGCAAGTACACTTCGCATCGCTGGGTATTTGATGAACTGACAACATCTATCGCCAACAATATTCCAACAGTGGAAATACGGGAAAAAATGGTGGATGACCAGGGAGGTCTGGCTGGAGACAGGCAACGTGTAGAATTTGACCTGGATGACAAGGCGAGGCTTTTGGTAGAATTGGCCAAACATCTTTCTATCTGGCGAAGAAACCTAAAAGCAAAGCGTTTGTTTCTGCTTCCAAGAGATATTGTGCAGGATGTAAGGCCGCATATCAACAAAGACACGCTAAAATGTACTTACCAATTTATGAATGGAAGCAGGGAATCACCAGCATATGACGCAAAGCCATTTAAATTTGGACAAGGATTATGTGTAGATATTTTCAGAATACCATCAGAAGAAGCACTCGTTCAACTAACAATCAAGGGCCCGCAATTTGAATGGTCATCTGATTATGAATCTGTACAATTATTATCTATCAACCTACAAAAGATCTAAACATGGACAAGACAAACAATAAATATAAAATAGCCCAGGATTATAAATATGAAGGAGAAGACTGGTGGAACTGGCAGGTGTGGATTGAGGGAAATAAAGATGACATGGATGAAATAGCTCATGTGGTTTATACACTTCATCCCACATTTATTAACCCGGTAAGGAAAATTGATGACCGCGAATCAAAATTTAGATTAGAAGAAGAAGGATGGGGCGGATTTACCATTTATGCAAAAATAGTATTGAAGAATGAAAAGAGTATATCACTTGAACACGAATTAACTATGAAATATCCCGACGGAAAGGAAAATGTACAATTTGAGCAATCTGCCAGCAAAGCATTTACTAATAGTGATTTTCAGAGTTATAGTTTACAATCTAAAAGGAGTGCCGGGTTACCAAATCAATTCAACGACATTATTCAAAAGCATTTAAATGTTTTCGCGGCCTGGATGCCAATTGTAAATAAGTATTCCCTCGGTGATTATGGCGTTTTTTCAGACGGTATTTTTTCAAAATTTGGCAATATTTCCGAAGATTTTCAGGTTAGTTTTAAAGAAAGTTCCGGTCCGGGGGCCAGTATTGATTTTACATCTGCCGGGGTCACGGTAACAAAGGTTGGCGCCAATGCGGGAGTAAATACAGCCGGGGCCGATGAAATAAAAGCCAGTGTGCAAATTGAATTTAAAAACGAGAAATCATTATTGATACAATCACCAACTGTTACAGTCGCCACAATAGAGAATGTAAACGAGGTGTCCAATAAATTAATAGCAACTGGTAAATGGGATGGACAATGGAAAGTGGTATTCCAGGTTTATAATGCGCTTGATGCACTTATCATATCAACCATAGAAGCAGGGACCAGGCTTGATTTTAGTGGTGATGCCACTGCTATAGGACAAATGAAGTTGGGGAGTGCAGGCGTGAATATTGACACCAATAAAACCCTGGGATTAAAGATCAGTGGGAAGAGTGGGGTGATAGGGCTCGGGTTATTCAGAATCAAATCAAAGATATTCGGAGGTCAAAAAGTGGAAATACTTGGAGGTGAATCAAAATGGGGCGATAATAAGTCTTATATAAAACTGGATGCCAAAGACCCAATTAAGGATGATGTTTAAATGATCTGTCTTTAAACAAAAACAACGGAAATGAAACCTCTTTGCTTTATTATCATGCCTTTTGGAAAAAAGAAGGATGCCGACGGGAACGAGATCGATTTTGATGAGATTTACGAATTACTCATCCACCCGGCTATTGATGTGGCAGAGATGGACCCTGTACGTGCAGACGAAGAAACGGTGAACGGCATTATTCACAAACCTATGTATGAAAGGCTGATCCTTTGCGATTATGCTGTTGCCGACCTCACTACTGCAAATGCCAATGTCTTTTATGAGCTTGGTATACGCCATGCTGTTAAACCATATACCACCATCACCATTTTTGCTTCCGGATCAAAACTCCCCTTTGATCTTAATGCAGTGCGATGCCTCCCCTATGATTACGATAAAGAAAAACACCTTACCAATATTAAAAAAAATATTACCGCATTGGCTACACAGTTAAAAAATGCGAAAAAGCAAAAAGCTACGGATAGCCCGGTTTACCAATTAGTGGACGGTATATCATTTCAAAACAGCGTGGCACATGAAAAGACAGATATTTTCCGTGACAAAGTGGAGTATGATAATAAAATGAAGGCATTACTGGCCAAAGCAAGAAATAAAGAAGGAGGGAAAGCAGAACGAATCAAAGCAATTGAAGAACTGGTCAGGGATCAAATAAACCCTGAAGATGAGGAAACAGGTGTACTAATCGATGTGATGCTTTCTTATCGTTCCCAGTCAGCATTTGATAAAATGATCGCTTTTATAAAATTACTTCCTGCTCATGTTCAGCAAACCGTAATGGTTCAGGAACAACTGGGATTTGCATTAAACAGGATTGGGGAAAAGGAAGAAGCGATCAGGGTGCTGGAAAAGATAATTAATGAAAATGGCCCCAGTAGCGAGACATATGGCATCCTCGGCAGAGTATATAAAGATCTTTTTGAAAAGGCCAATGAAGATAAGAATGAGCTGCTTGCCGAATCCTACCAGGATAAAGCAGCTGAAACCTACCTGAAAGGTTTTGAAGCCGACTGGCGCGATGGTTACCCCGGAGTAAATGCAATAACGCTGCTGGAAGTAAAAGGGGATCAAAAAAGTAAAGAGCAGGTAAAGAAGCTTGCGCCGGTGGTAGAATATGCCGTTATCCGTAAAATGAAAACTAAAAAAGAGGATTACTGGGACTATGCTACTTTACTTGAACTGGCCGTGATAGAAAATGACGAAACCAAAGCAAAGGAGTGTCTTAGAAAAGCATTAGCCTGTCCCATTGAAGGAAGCTGGATGTTTGAGACAACAATCAAAAACCTGAAACTGATAAATGAAAACCGGAAAAAAAGAAAAGAAGATAATAACGTTTCAGAGAGCATGATCGGTTTATTACAGGGACAAATTGCTGCACTTGGATGAAATTATTGATAACGAGACAAAGAAAGTTGAATACTAGTTTGGAAAAAGATCATTAATTGATAATAATTTTCAATTTTATAACCATCAAAAATCAAAAGCCATGGGACTACCAAAAGATTTCAACAACATTATAGAAAGCCAGTTAAACATTTTTGCTGCATGGCTGCCATTAACCAATATCTATGAACTAGGGGATTATGGAGTCATTGCAGACGGGGTATTTGCAAAAATGGGCAACATTAAAGAGTTTGATGTAGAGTTTACTCCACAAACGGGCAATGAATCTAAAATTGATTTTACCTCTGCCAGTACAAGTATTACCAATTTCTCTGCCGGAGGCAAAGTGGATGTGATACCAGAGGGTTCTATTGACGCCAAAGTGACTTTTAAATTTGAAAAAGGAAAATCGTTTCTCATCAAATCGCCTTCCATAAATATTACTGCAATTGGAAATATTAACCAGGTTGGCGAAAAGCTGATGGTACATCCAAAATGGCAAAGAAAGTTCAAGGTGGTTTATCAAACCTACTTTGCAAAAGAAGCTGCAATTATGTCTACCATTAATGCTGGTACAGAAATTACTTTTTCCGGTGATGTAAAAGCATTGCAGAAACTGAATGTTGGTAACGCTTCTTTAAACTTTACTTCCAGTCATAAGTTAGGACTCGACCAGCAAGGTAAAGAAGGAGTTATTGGACTGGGTCTTTTTCAAATTGTGAGAGGTGGCATCTTTGGTTTAGGTGATGATGAAATAAAAGTACTCGCTGAAGGAGAAAAAGGCGACCCGTTAGAACTGAAAGTTACTTCTAAGAAAGTAAAGTTTGAAGATGACCTGTAGTTTATCTCATAGTTGATTTTTAAAGAGAAAATTTATATGAATGAAATTGTAATAGAAATTTTACGGGATGGCCAGACGGTGAACCAGCTTTTGAAAAGCGGCACTAATTATATTGCCTTATACGGATCTGATCCGGCAAAAGATTTTATGATCAATTGTGAGCAACAGGAGTTTAATAATTATGTAAAATTACTCCGGTACGATAATACAAATGAGATTTCAAGGCAGTCGGGTATTGCTTTTTTTCAGGATCTTATCTCTGGTATCATTGATAAGATTTATCCTGCGCAAATTGCACAAGGTATACAAAACGATATGGTGCATTTGCGACTTGTAACCACACCTAAAGAAATTGCCCAACTGCCTTTTGAAATGGCGCTAACTCCATCTGTGTTACAAAACGAAATGCCACGTACCCCTTTTTTTGTCAACCCCAAAATAAAAACCACTTTTACAAGGGAGTTACGCCAGCTATCCTTTAAACAATACAATTGGCCTTTTAAACCCCGTATCCTTTTTGCATGGGCACAGCCCAACAACAAAGTACCACAGCAAGAGCATCTGAAGGCTTTTGTAGATGTATTAAGACGGTGGGCATTACCAATAAAAACATCCGTTGAGCCTGTGCCGGATGTTGGGGCGTTGATAACACTGTTGCCCGACGCAACGTTGCAGTCAATAAAAGATAAAATTACCGCTGCATTTAATGATAGGAAGCCCTACACTCATGTGCATCTGCTTGCACATGGAAGTAATGGTGTCGCTGAAAATGGTGAGCAGTTTCTGCTCGTTCTAAATAGTGATAACCCGGCAGAAAAATCATATCGTGCAGAAGGGAGCGAACTGGCCAGGTCACTTATTATTGAAAAAGATGGCCAACAATTTGTTCCGCAGGTAGTGTCTCTCATAGCATGCGACAGCGGCAATGTAGGCAGTCCTGTACACCCTTCCGGGAGCATTGCACATTCACTTCATCAAAGTGGTATCCCCTGTGTTTTTGCATCGCAGTTCCCTCTTACACAGAAGGGGTCTGTTAAATTAGTTGTGTCCCTTTATACACAATTGTTGCAATCATCAGACCCCCGGTTAGCATTGTATGAGACCAGGGCCGCATTGGCTGCAGACAAAGTTCACGACTGGGCTAGCCTGGTGGCTTATGCCCGTTTCCCCGAAGACATAGATGAGCAAATGAAAGACATAAGCCTTAAAAGAATGCTTGAGTTTATGAAAACAGCCAATGCTCTTACTGACCATGTGATAAAGTATATGAATGTGTTAAAAAAAGAACATGCAGAAACAAGTTTTACAGAGGTTAATGACCGGCTTGACAGTTCTATTGAAAAATTAACCACTCTTCTTGAAGAAACACAAAATGATAAAATTAATAAAGACCGCTATGCCGAACATTATGGTTTGATAGGAAGCGCATATAAAAGGAAAGCAGAGCATGTGTTTCGTGTAGCGGAATACAAAAAAGATGTTAGCGATGACATCAAAAACCAATCAAAACAGGCTCTTAAAAATGCCAAAGATTATTATTACCGCGGATACCGCTTCCTTAATAGTCACTGGAATGGCACACAGTACTTGTCACTGGCTGTATGGTTAAACGAAACCCCTACCGGCAAAGATGAAAAAGAAATGTGGACATTCTGCAAAGTGATGGCAGCTAATGATGAACAATATGCTGCTGATGATGTAAGCAAGGCATGGGCTTATGGTACACTGGCAGAATTGTATCTTTTACAACCGTTTATTATGAACCTTAACAGTCCTGAAAAAGAAAATTCCTTTGCTCAGGCAAAAGAATACCTGCAAAAATTAAATGCATTACAAAATCAACAATTTCCAAAAGAATCTACCGCCAGGCAGCTTGAACGGTACATTAACTGGTGGTCAAAAATGGATGATTCTGACACTATGAAGCAATTGAGATTGATAATAACTGAACTTCGCAAAGAATTACCGGTATTGGAGAATACTATTTAAAATAAAAGCCTGCCTGTGCAGTCCTGTTTTTTAGCATCATAAACAACATGATTTCGTAAGTTGCACCCTCCTTCGGTCGCCAGAGGCTTGCCGAAGGCAAAGCAAAAAACAAATCTACCAACGGTTGAATGAACAAGAACTGATACAGGGCCTCCGCAATAATGATGAAACCGCATTCAAATACCTGGTAGATACTTACCAGGACCGGATCTTTAATACTGCCATCAGTATTGTTCAAAATGCCGGCGATGCTGAAGATGTGGCGCAGGAAGTTTTTATACAGGTCTATCGTTCCATTCATCAGTTTAAAGGCGATTCAAAATTATCTACCTGGCTTTACCGTATTGCCACTACCCGTGCACTGGATCTTTTGCGCAGCCGCAAAAGCAAAAAAAGGTTTGGGTTCATGCAACGTCTTTTTGGTGATAATAACGAACCGATCTTCGAGGTACCGGATTTCAATCACCCGGGTGTAGCACTGGAGAGAAAAGAAGATGCCGCCCGCCTGTTCAAAGCGATCAGTCAATTACCAGACAACCAAAAAACTGCTTTTAGCCTCCATAAGCTGGAAGACCTTAGTTACAAGGAGGTAAGCGAGGTGATGAAAACCTCGGTGGCGGCTGTTGAATCGCTGATGCACAGGGCTAAGTTAAACTTGAGAAAAATACTCGAAAAACCTGCCTGAGGGCAGGATGGGAAGCGGTTACGGACGAAGGTTTTGAATAGTAATGACGTCAAAAAAGGGAATTATGGATAATAAAAGAAATAATAGAATTGAAGAGATCCTCAGCAGCCTTGATGGAAGCAAAAGGGCAGCGGCCCCGGACTTCTTTTATACCCGCCTCAGGGCCAGGATGCTTGCCCGACATGAAGGCGGGGAAAGAGGGCTACCCCAAAATAATAGCCGGGGTTGGATGTTGAGGCCTGTTTATATAGTCTCGGCGCTGTTGCTTGTACTTGCCATTAACGTATTTGTTTTTTTGCAGGGCGATAATGAAACTTCTACTGCTACGGCTGACAACAACGAATCTGTTCAGCAATCCATTGCAGCCGAGTACAGCGTGAATGATATTAATACTGTGTACGATCTAAACCAGGATAAATAAATGAAAACTAACAGAGTTCTGACTGTTGCGGTGATATTGCTGCTGCTTGTTAATGCGGCGATGCTGGTCTATATGCTGAAAGGCCGGGGTCATCATGATATGAAAAAACAGGGTGGGGGTCCGTTTGACAGGATGGTGAAAGAATTAAGCATGACCGAACAACAGCAAACCGAATTCAAGAAATTAAAAGATGAACATTTTACAGCTATAAAGCCCGTTTTTGATTCTGTAAGAACCTTGAAAAAATCCCTCTTTGGTTTAATAAAAGAAGAAAATGTAAATGACAGCCTTGTCAATAATTACAGTGGATTAATTGCCCAGCAGCAGGCTATCATTGATAAACTTACTATTAATCACTTCAGAAAGGTAAGAGCATTATTCAGCGGTGACCAGCAAAAAAAGTTTGACGACTTTGTTCAAAAGATGATGCAGCGCCGTGGCCCCGGTGGTATGAGAAAAGACTCAACCGGAAAATCCCATTAGAGAATATCTCAAAATTGAAAAGAAAACTTCCAACACAGAGACACTGAGTTACAGAGTTGCACAGAGGATTAGGTATGAATTTCTTTTTCTCTGTGTAACTCCGTTTCTCTGTATCTCTGTGTTGAAAAATCAGGCATAGATCCTTTCAATCGCATCGCGGTATTTTTCCATGATCACTTTTCGTTTCAGGGAAAGCTTGGGTGTCATTTCCCCGGTATCTACACTCCATTCATTGACGAGCAGCTCAAATTTTTTCACCTGCTCCACATGATTAAAGAACTTATTAAAACTCTCAACCAGTTCTTTAAACAATTCAATCACTCTTGGGTTTTTTAATAGTTCTTCATTGCTGCTGTCCGGCACATTATTTTTTCGGCACCAATCACGAAGGTTAGGAAAAGAAGGAACGATCAATGCGCTTACAAATTTTCTTTCAGCTCCCACCAGCATCACCTGTTCAATAAAAGGCGATTCTTTCAGTTTATTCTCAATGGCCAGCGGCGCCACATATTTACCACCGCTTGTTTTAAAGAGTTCTTTTTTGCGGTCTGTTATCTTCAAAAAATTATTTTCTGTAAACATTCCAATGTCGCCGGTATGGTACCAGCCATCGGTTATTTCCTGTGCGGTCAGGTCAGGTCTTTTATAATATCCCATCATGACATTCGGTCCTTTGCAAAGTATTTCACCATCCTCGGCAATTTTTACCTGGACGTCTTCTATTAATGGACCGACAGTGCCAAACATTCTGCCGCTTTCCTGGTACCGGTTCACCGCAATGACGGGGGAGGTTTCCGTTAAGCCATATCCTTCCATGACGGGGATACGGGCAGCAGTAAAAATGCGGATCAGCCGCACCTGGCAGGCTGCGCCACCCGTTACAATGCACTTAATATTATTACCCAACCCTTCTCTCCATTTGCTGAAAATAATTTTATTGGCAATGCTTAATCTTAAATTATATCCCGCGCCCTGGTCTTTATTGAGCTCAAATTTTTCTGCAAGACTATGTGCCCAAAAAAATAATTTCTTTTTTATTCCTTTCAACTCATTACCTTTTTGCATGATGCGGTCATACACTTTTTCCAGTAACCGGGGAACCGTCGTGAACATATTTGGTTTTACTTCCCGCAAGTTGTCAGCAATAGTATCTAAACTCTCGGCGTAATAAATAGAGGTACCCCTGAACAGGTAGAGATAACTAACCATCCTTTCAAAAATATGATTGAGTGGCAGAAAACTTAATGAACGAAGTCCTTCCCCCGGCGGAAAACAGGGAATGCAAGCCATCACATTGGAAAGAATGTTACGATGTGATAACATTACCCCTTTGGGTATGCCGGTGGTACCGGATGTATAAATGATAGTAGCGAGGTCCTCGTACTTAATTTTATCCGCGATCAATTTAACCTGCTCCATTAATGGAGGAGTGCTGAGAGCGGTAACTTCTTTCCAGTGTTTTGCATTGGCAACATGTTCAAATGTATAAATGTCTTTCAGACCGGGCACTTTTTCTTTCAGGCTCAATACTTTTAAAAACAGGTCTTCATCATTTACAAAAACAAGTTTCACCTGTGCATCTTTCAGCACAAACTCAAGCTCATTTACATTAATGGTAGGATAGACAGGCACCAGGATAGCACCGATCTGCTGAATGGCCAGGTCGAGCATTATCCATTCGGGGCGGTTCTTACTGAGGATGGCTATTTTGTCACGGCCTTCGGCGGTCATGTCACCGCTGCTTATTCCTAGACTTAACAAACCCGCACTCAAATTATCAGCGATCTCTTTTACTGCTGCAGTGCTGTACTTTTTCCATTGACCGCTTTCTTTTCCGGTCAGCATATCATCCAGTGGCTTTCGTTCCAGGTGGTATTGAAGGCAATCAAATAATCTCCGGGGTTCTGTCATGGTGCAATCGTAGTTATATTGATAATCCTGAAACAGGTTATCAATGGACAGACAAATTAGGCAAAAAGCAATAAATAAAAAATAATGGGGTTATTAAGGAGTGAATCATGTTAGTGTTCAACATATCGGAGTGTTTGTCATGCCGAGGAACGAGGCATCTCAAAGACTCAAATCTCCAGTTGGTTGAAGTCGCTGAGACTCCTCCTGTGTCGGAGTGACAAGACTCCGATGTGTTGTAATTTTTTAATTCTCCTGGTAATGCTGCCCTGCCGGCATTTTGAAAACACGGCTCCGCTGAAAAGTATTGAATCCATTGTATTCTTCAGCATGCGTCTTTGTCCAGTTATCGTAAGCAGCTAAATTTTCTGTTGCGCCAAAAAGCCATTGGTTATAGGCATCAAACATGCCTTCACGTATCAATTGCTGCTGGTAATCAAACAAACGGAATGGAAATTTAATAGCATTTTTTTCATACCAGTCAAGGATGAACCGGGTACGTATCATGGTCAGTATTTCTGTATTGATCCCTTTCCCGGCCAGCGAAGCTTGTTTGCTCATCCCTTGCAGGAATGCTTTTGCAAATTCACTTTTATTTTTTTCTTCTCCTTTCATCAGGTCGGCATCGGCAAATAGTTTTTCTTTCCAGGCCTGGAGCAATTGTTCTCTCATGGCAGCGCCTCTTTCGCTCAGGCTTTCCATGTTTACAAATATTTCCCCATAGATCAGGCTCCATACTTTGTCCTTGGCATAGAAATAATATAAGGCAGCGTTATAATAGTTACCGCTAAAACCCGGGTCCATTTCAATTCCTTTTTCCCATTGATCAATGGCGGAAAAATCCTTCTTGGCCCAAAGCAACTCGCCATATTCACTGTATAAAGGACCATTTTTTGGAAATTTTTTTAATCCCTTCTTATATACCCTTTCACAATCCTTTACCTGCTCCAATGCTTTATACACATTGCCGGCTATCTGGAAAGTAACAGCATCCGCATCATCACGGTCAATTAATGCTTCCACTCCCTTCAGTGCTTTTTGATAATCCCTTTTCAGGTAATAACTCATCACCAGGTCTTTTTGCATGTCCAGGTTGTTCTTATCCTGCTGAATGGCCCTTGTTAATACAATGATGGCATTATCAAAATCACCGGACCGCATAAAAGTTTTAGCTGTCTCATGCAGGGTCTTCGGATCTTCCTGCGCCATTACTGAGAAGCCAATAGACAGAACGAGAAGAAGGGAGAAAATTTTTTTCATTGTCCGCAAATTAAAAAACAGAGACGTTTTAAGTGGCGCCTTTGTTGCAAAATAACGAATATTTAAGCTAGTAGGGAATGGCTAGTCGCGAGTGGGGATTGACGAGTGGGAAGTAGGAATACCCCTACTAGCCACTAGCCATTCCCCACTCCCTATATCAAATGAGTCAGCAAACCATCTCTCAGCTTTGGTTCAAACCAGGTGCTTTTGGGAGGCATTACATTTCCGCTATCAGCAATAGCAAATAACTGGCCAATGGTAACCGGGTATAAACTAAAAGCTATTTTCATTTCACCACTGTTCACTCTTTTTTCAAGCTCCCCCAGTCCACGAATGCCACCAACGAAGTCAATTCTTTTATCTGTCCGCTGATCTTTTATACCCAGCAATTTTTCAAGAATATTATTGGATAAGATGGTTACGTCAAGTACAGCAACCGGGTCATCGCCGTAACTATCCTTCCGGGAACTAAGGATATACCATTGCCTGTCGAGATACATACCGAATTCATGCGGTTGCGATGGCTTTACCGGCACGGGACTAAGTGTAATAAAAAAATCATCCTGCAAACGGCTGATGAATTTTGCAGCAGTTGATCCATGCAGGTCTTTTACCAGCCGGTTATAATCAAGGATAGCTAACTGGCTGGCAGGGAAAATAGTTGTAAGAAAATACTTTGCATCTTCACTGTCGGGCATTTGTTTACTCACTTTTGCTGCAGATGCCGCCCGGTGATGCCCGTCAGCGATATAAGTAAAAGGTACATTGGTATTGAATAACTGCGTAATCGAGTTGATGACAATATCCCGGTCAATCACCCAGATGGTATGCTGGATGCCATCGCTGGCCGTAAAATCATATACCGGTTTTTGTGTGGTCTTCCACCCGTTGATGAGTGCATTTACTTCCATCACATCGCGGTAAGCTAAAAAAACATTCCCGGTTTGCGCTTCAATGGTCCGCATGTGATCAATACGGTCTTTTTCTTTTTCAGGCCGGGTGAATTCATGTTTTTTAATGATATCATCATTATAATCCTGGACAGAAGACACGCAAACAAGACCGGTCTGGCTTCTTCCGTCCATCTTTAACTGGTAAACATAATAACATGGTTTTTCTTCTCTGAACAGGATATCATCTTTATTGATAAATTTCAGCAGGTTCTCTTTTGCTTTCTTATAGACCTCCTGGCTGTGAGGGTTAGTGCCTTCCGCCAGATCAATTTCTGATTTGGTGATATGTAAAAAAGAAAAAGGATTGTCTTTTGCTTCTGCTCTTGCTTCTTCGCTGTTTAAAACATCATAAGGTCTTGATGCCACCTGGCTCACAATTTCTGTTTTCGGTCTTAGAGCATTAAAAGGTTTTATGATTGCCATTTGAATATTTAATTATTGAATATACAGACTATTCGTATATAGGATCTTTGCTCTTTCTTTGCTCTTTCTTTGTGTGCTTTGTGTATCCTTTGTGCCCTTTGTGCTCCAGAAAATATTGGAACACAAAGGGCACAAAGAACCACGAAGATCACAACGGCGTTTATTAATAACGATTAGGTTCGCACATACGGATGGTCATTTTGAACAATATATTATCCATGTTTCTGTGCAAATATTTTCATTAAGTCAGTAATTGCTTTTACACTTTCAATGGGAAGCGCATTGTACATGGAAACACGGAAGCCACCAACGCTGCGGTGACCCTTAACGCCGACCATTCCTTCTTTCTTACAGGAATCCAGGAATTCTTTTTCCAGTTCAGCATCTTTTATTAAAAAAACAGCATTCATCTTACTCCGGTCTTCTTTGGCCACCGGCCCGGTAAAGACTGGCAATGCATCCAGCGTATCATAAAATAATTTTGCTTTGGCATTATTTAATTTTTCCATAGCTGCTACGCCGCCTTTGTTTTTTGTCCAGCGCAGCATCAGCATGACCACATATACGGCAAACACCGGTGGTGTATTCAACATGCTTCCTTCTTTGATATGGTTGCGGTAATCAAGCACGGTGGGAATGACCCTGTTTACTTTTCCTAAAATATTTTTATCGATCACAACAATATTTACACCAGCAGCTCCCATATTTTTCTGGGCGCTTGCATGTATCAGCCCAAACTTATTGAAATCGAGGACCCTGCTCAAAATATCGCTGCACATATCGGCCACCAATGGAACTCCGCAATCATATGGAATATCATGCCATTGAGTACCTGCAATGGTTTCGTTGCTGGTCATATGCAGGTAAGCGGCTGTAGGAGTGACAGAAATATTTTTAGGGATCGTTGTGTAATTACTTTCTTTGGATGAACCAACAATTTCTACATGGCCAAATAATTTTGCTTCCTTGATCGCTTTGCCTGACCATGTTCCCGTTTCGGTATATGCTGCCATTTCATTTTCATTCAGCAGGTTCATCGGAACCTGCATGAACTGGGTGGTAGAGCCGCCATGTAAAAACAAAACCTCATGATCATCATCCAGGTTCATCAGTTCTTTTACCAATGCTCTTGCCTCATCCATTACCGGTTGGAATAAAGGAGTGCGATGACCAATTTCTAAAATGGATAAACCTGTATCGTTGAAATCAAGGATCGAACGGCTGGCTTCTTCAAAAACTTCCCGGGGAAGAATGGATGGTCCTGCGCCGAAATTATGTAATACGGATTTTACGGTCTCAGTCATAGATCAATAAATGAATTTGCAAATATAAGTTGCTTGTTGCTGGATTCTTGTTGCTTGTTGCTGGTTGCAGGTTTCTGGTCTCGGGTGCCACTATAGATAGTTATTAGCTTCCTGAACGGGAAACCAGTAACTAGTAACCAGCAACCAGTATCACTCATGTTCCCGTCCCTTAATCGCACTATTTTTCCAGGAACTGTTCAGGCTTTCAAATTCTTTCAGGTCTGCGGCAGTGAATTCTTTGTTGCCAAGTTTTTTCAGATCAGGCTGACCGGCATTTACCCAGGCGGTGTACCAGAATGAGGCAACGGCATAAATGGATTGCCGCATTCTCTTTTCTACCATGCCTTTCAGCATCTCATTATATTTTTTTGAAAAGGCGGAAGAATATTGACGGATGGTTATTCCATTCCTGTTCTCAAATGAAAATTTTTGATCGGAAGGAAAAGTCCTTGTCAACTCCTTTTCATATTTCAATACCGTATCAGAAGCGGCGCCGCTTTCCAATACCCTTTTCCAGATAAAGTCGGCAGGGTTTTTTATGTATTCTGCTTTGCCGATAAAGAAATCCCATTCTTTTTCTGCCAGAAGTTCGGGTATCCTGCTCTCCCAAAAACCGTGAATGCCTTTTTGATCCGTGTACTGCCCGTTATGATTGCTGTTGGCATGCAGCGGAACATGCGAGTCGGCAATATAATGACCGATCTCTGCAGAGTATTTCAGGATCTTTGCCTGGTTCTTTTCTTTAAATGCATTGGTTAGCCGGGACAACATCGTTTGCAACCACCACGGCACAATGCCATACATGTTCAATGTATCTTCTGAATATTTTGCTACGGCATCAGTCCATTTTCTCGGCAATGAATCGTAAGGATATTTTCCATAATGATCTATATCTATATAATGTCTCGGCCCTTCTTCGGGCACCGCATATCTCCGCATATCGGGATCCACCGCATGTTCGGTAATGAAATCAATATTGGGTTTATACAAAACCATCATTTCAGGCGGCAATAAAAAAACAGCATAGTAGTTGATCTTTTTATGCGCATAAAATCCCCAGCAAAAAACCTGCTGCGAAAGGAGTAAGAAAAAAGAAATAAAAAATATTTTCTTCATGATGGCAACTATAAAGGGCTTTCTTCCCCGGAATTATATAACGGTGCCGGTTTCCTGTCCTCCACTACAACCGGTTTTGTTTCCTTTATATGTACTTTATCTTCCTCTGCATCCACTACTCCGCCCGATACAGCATATTTCATGGCATCACCCGGACTTATTTTATCAAGCCTTTTTATCTTGTTGCGGGGCAGCACATATAATTGCCCGGCCCAGTGGTAGGCCTGTGGTATGTAAACGGAAACCATTTCAGCGCCCATGTCAAATTTTTCAAGTTCTTCATCGGTCAAAAAACCCATTATCCATACATCGTCTGCAAAGGCATTGGCCAGTATGGGCGTATTGAATTTCTTTTTCTCACCGGCAAAAGCCCCAAAGAAATCCCTGACAGAAGAATAGATATATTTTATACCCGGAGTTTTTTCCAGCCAGGAATCAAATAAAGCAAATATCTTGGATTGAATAAAAAAAGAACTCAGGTAGCCGATCAAAATGATGGCTACGAGGATGATCACGAATCCAAGACCATAGTTTTTTACCTGGTACCCGATAGTATGACCCTGGAAATCTTTGATGGGTTGCCGGAAAATGGGCAGCCAGTTATCAACGGTAGAAACGATCCAGTAGATAGAATAGATCGTTATAGCGATAGGAGCAATGATCAGCAAACCCTGCAGCAAATATTGAATGACCTTTTTCCATTTGAACGGCTCCCGCGGTAACAAATCGCCAAATGCTTTCTTCATATCAGTCGATTAATATATAAAGATAACAGAAAATAAATCGGCCAGTTGCGGCAAAAAATCGGTGCAAGCGGTCAAAAAAGCCGATGGAAACTTTGGCAACATAAAAAGTTTCCCTAGTTTTGCCTCTCTCAATAACTATTAGGTTTACAAAATGGATCAAAAAGAAAGAATACAGGCAAAGGCAGACGAATTGTTCATGCAGTATGGCATCCGCTCCATTTCCATGGACGATATAGCTGCCGGGTTGGCCATGTCAAAAAAAACCCTGTACCAGTTCTTTGCCGATAAAGATGAACTGGTAGATGCCGTAGTGGAGAAGGAACTGAAAAAAGGCCAGCAGGATTGCCTGGGGTGCAGGCAGCACTCCGTTGATGCCGTGGATGAAATATTTATCACCATGGAAAATATTGCCGAACAGTTCCGGAATATGAACCCCATGGTATTATACGACCTGGAAAAATTTCATACAGCATCATTCCGGAAATTTTTAAAACATAAGAATGAATTTTTACTGGATGTTATCAGTAAAAATTTGGAAAGAGGTATCCGGGAAGAATTGTTCAGACCGGAGATCAATGTGGACATCCTGTCGAAGTTTCGCCTGGAGTCCATGATGATCGCTTTTAATATCGCTGTCTTTCCACCACGGAAATATAACCTCGTGGAAGTGACACAGGAGATCATTGAACATTATCTCTACGGTGTTGCCACGTTGAAAGGGCATAAATTAATTCTGAAATACAAACAGGAAAAAAAATCTATTACACATGACAAGAAAATGGTTCCATAGAAGCGGGGTGATCGTTTTATTGCTGCTTGCCCATGCAGCATCGGCCCAGCAGAAATATGAGGTCGGGGTAAAGGAAGCTGTTGATATTGCTTTTAAAAATGTGAACGATCTGAAAAATGTTCGTCTCGATTACCAAATTGCAGCAGCAAGAAACAAAGAAATTACGGCCGCAGCTTTGCCACAGGTCAATGGCTCCTTGCAGGGGAATCATTATCTCTCCCTGCCACTAATACAGTTTCCCGATGCAACGGAACTCTCGGTTTATGACGTGTTGAAAAAAGAAGGGGTGAAAGATGGCAACGGCGTCCCTATTACTTCAGATGGCGAATTCAAAGTAAGAAATTTTTCTTTTTTCTCTCCCTGGAATATAAATATGGGCGCCACCTTGCAACAACTATTATTCGAGCCGCAGGTCTTTGTGGGTTTGAAAGCAAGAAAAGCATTGCTGGAATCAAGCGAGCTGCAGATAAAAGTGGCAGAAGACAATGTAAGGGTAGCCGTGTATAAAAGTTATTATGCCGTATTGATCGGTGAAAAACAGTTGTGGTATGTCCAGGAAAGCCTGAAACGGCTGCAGAAATTATCGCATGACATGGAAGTGATGTTTAAGAACGGGTTTGTGGAAAGACTGGATATTGACAAGACAACAGTTTCCCTGAATAATACAACTGCGATCGAAACTCAATTAAGAAACGGGATCGCTAATGGCTATGCTGTTTTAAAGATGACAATGGGAATATCACAATCAGATACGCTGGTATTAAAAGACATCTTAACCCCGGCGCAAATAAAAGAAGGACTGCTTGAAACCGGTTTTTCTTATGAGGACCGCAACGAAGTGAAATTCCTGAATAATGCAAAAAAGTTACAGGGATATGATATAAGAAGGTATAAGCTTTCCTATTTCCCTACGCTGGCTGCTTTTTATTCTTTCCAGGAAACAGGGCAACGGAGCTCTGCTGCAATGAACGCCGGGGGGAAACCATGGTTCTGGTATAATACAAACCAGGTTGGTCTCAATGTCAGCATCCCCATATTCGATGGGTTCGCCAAAAAATATAAGATACAACAGTCAAGACTTACTCTTCAAAAAGTTGAGAACAGTTTGGACCAGGCCAAAAAAGGAATTGACCTGGAAATAACCACAGCGAAAAATACACTGACCAATGCCATCCTGAATATGGATATGCAGGAAGACAATATGAAGCTGGCCGAAAAAGTGTACAACACGGAAAAGAAAAAATATGAAGCAGGGATGAGTTCCAGTTTTGCCATCCTGCAATCAGATACGGACCTGCAGCAGGCGCAATCCAATTACTTTAAATCATTGTATGACGCCATCATCGCAAGAGTTAGTTATTTAAAAGCACTGGGAAAATTATAAGCCCCTGAACGATGTTCGCAACCTTCGCTTTAAGCTCGGTTGCCTAAAGGGGAACTTAGACTGATTAGTTAATAAGAATATTATAAAACCTGAAAGATGGCACAAGAAACAAATAAAGATCTCAATACTTATTTTGACAAGGAACATAAACCAAACTTTATGCATAACATTTTGAAAATTTCATTCGTAGCGATAATTGCTGTTTCGTTGGTGGCTTGCGGCAGCAGCGCCAAGGATAAGAAAGGCGACACCGGCGACATGAAAGTGAAACTGGAAAAATTAAAGAAACAAAAGAATGAGCTGGATGCTGATATCCGCAAGCTGGAAGACGAGATCGCAAAAGCTGATCCGAAAAGTGCAAAGCAAGCGCAGAAACTGGTGTCTGTTGATACCCTGAGGATACAGGATTTTACGCACTATATAGAACTGCAGGGTAAGATCGATGCAGAAGGAATGGCATATGTGGCCCCAACCGGCCAGGGTGGATTGGTGAAAGCGATCTATGTAAAGGCCGGGAGTAAAGTAAGCAAGGGGCAACTGATATTAAAACTGGATGATGCCATGGCAAGACAATCAGTTGTAGCAGCGCAGCAACAAACAGGTGTATTAAAGGCAAGATTGGCCCAGGCGCAAACAGTATATGAACGTCATAAGAATTTGTGGGAACAAAATATCGGCACCGAAATGAATGTGATCAATGCAAAAGCTGATGTGGATGCATTGCAAAGTCAGCTCAAAGCTGCACAGGCACAGGTAGGCATGGCGCAGGAACAGGCCAATATGTCGAATGTATATGCGGGCATCAGCGGGATGATCGATGTAATGAATGTAAAAGTGGGTGAGTTCTTTTCTCCGCAGGGTGCCGCCAGGCCGGAGTCTGGTATCCGTATCGTGAACAACAATAATTTAAAAATAGTTACCAATGTTCCGGAGAATTATGTCACAAGAATAAAGAAAAATGATAAAGTGGAAATTGTGATCGCTGACAGTGACAAACCGCCCTACCATACTTTCATCAGCATGGTTGGGGGATCTATAGATCCTGTTACAAGATCATTTGTTGCGGAAGCGAAACTGCCTTCAGATCCTTCGCTGAAACCCAACCAAACCGCTACCATGAAGATCCTGGATTATTCTGCAAAAGCTGCAGTTGCGGTTCCTGTCAATGTGGTGCAAAGCGACGAGAAAGGAAAGTATGTATATGTAATGGTGAAAGAAGGCGATAAAACCGTGGTCAGAAAAAAAGTAGTGATCGTTGGCGAAGCTTATAATGGTCTTATAGAAATAAAAAGTGGTTTGACGGGAGGTGAATTAATAATTACCGAAGGTTACCAGACGGTGTATGACGGGCAGGCGGTGACGACCGGGAATGAGAAATAAGAAATAAGGAATAAGAAAATAGCCCACGGATTTATCCGTGGGAAATGAAAATGTCGGTAGTCCACGGATTTATCCGTGGGAATAAATAAACGAATTGTTTTCAGAACCCCGGAGGGGTTCAACATTGTTGAGTAGCGAACAGAACGATGAAGGGTTAGTATTTTTCTTTCTTCCACTGGAAGAAAGAAAAATACTAACCCTGCGGGTTGCAACAGACGATGATAGTAATTCTGCAGCTGGCTAACCAAAATCAAATTGATGATCTAAAATATTCCAGATGAAAATTTTTACAGGCAGTAAAGAAAAATTTAAACAATTCCGCCCCGCCAGTTGGGCTATTGACAACAGGACCGCTATTTATATTATCGCCATCCTTATCACTTTATATGGGTTGACAAAGTTCAACTCCATGCCCAAGGAACAGTACCCGGATATCGTGGTGCCGACCATTTCGGTGACCACGGTATATGTGGGCAATTCGCCAAAGGATATTGAGAACCTCGTAACAAGACCGATCGAAAAACAACTGAAAGGCATCAGCGGCGCCAAGGTGAATAAAATTCAAAGCACTTCGCAGACAGATTACAGCCTGATCGTCATAGAATTTGATACAGATATCAAAATTGAAATCGCCAAACAAAAAGTAAAAGACGCCATTGATAGAGCAAAGACCGACCTGCCTAATGATCTTACTTCACAACCCAACGTACAGGAATTTGCTTTTAGTGAAATGCCTATCATGTTCGTCAATGTGAGCGGTGATTATGATGGCATCAAACTAAAACAGTATGCAGATAAAATGCAGGACCGGTTTGAAGAATTGAGCGAAGTAACAAGAGCGGAGATCGTAGGTGCACCGGAAAGAGAGATACAGGTGAATGTTGATCCTTATAAATTAACTGCAGCGAGAGTAAGTTTCAGGGACATTGAAGATGCCATCAGCCGGGAGAATAACGATATCACCGGCGGTTTGATAGGAGTGGGTAATATGAAACGTACATTGAAGATCAAGGGCCAGTTTACCAGTGTAGAGGACCTGCAAAATATTGTTGTCCGCAGCAGCACACAGGGAGCATCCGTTTATTTAAGAGATGTAGCAGAATTAAAAGATACCATTAAAGAGAAAGACAGTTATGCCCGGCTGGATGGTAAAAATGTTGTTACACTTAATATTGTAAAAAGGGCAGGAGAGAACCTGATCGACTGTGCAGATAAAGTGAAAGCAGCAGTATTGGACATGCAGAAAAATGAAGAACTGCCCAAGGACCTGCGGGTGGAATTTACCGGCGACCAGAGCAAGCAGACGAAAACTTCTTTTGCAGAACTGATCAATACCATCGTCATTGGTTTTATCCTCGTATTGATCATCCTGATGTTCTTCATGGGTGTTACCAATGCCTTCTTTGTTGCGTTAAGTGTGCCGCTGAGTGTTTTTGTTGCTTTTTTATTTTTACCATTGGCAGATAGTGTTATCGGCACAACAGTTACGCTCAACTTCATTGTATTGTTCGCCCTGTTGTTTGGATTGGGAATTATCGTGGACGATGCCATCGTGGTCATTGAGAACACTCACCGTATTTATAATAATGGAAAAGTGCCCATCATCCGCAGTGCCAAGGAAGCTGCGGGAGAAGTGTTCATACCGGTACTGGCCGGTACGGCCACCACACTGGCTCCATTCTTTCCCTTATTGTTCTGGAAAGGATTGATCGGTAAGTTCATGATCTACCTGCCAACAATTTTGATACTTACATTGGCAGCATCGTTGATCGTTGCATTTATTTTCAACCCGGTTTTCGCCGTAAGTTTTATGAAACCGGAAGGAAAGGAGTATGAGAAACCTAAAAAAGCTGTATTCAGAAATAAATGGTTTATTGTTTTTGCAGTTGCCGGTATTTTATTGCATTTGCCCGGCATGCATGGTCTTGCCAATTTCCTTTTGCTGATGGCTCTCTTAATGGTGCTTAATGCTTATGTATTGAAAGACCTGATCCATTCATTCCAGAAGAAAGTATTGCCCAAACTGATGGCGCGGTATGAAAAATTGTTGCGCTGGGTATTGGCAGGTAAAAGACCGGTATATGCATTTATCTCTCTTTTTGGCTTATTCATTTTTTCTTTTGCTTTATTGACGCTGCGTGGAAATAAACAAACATTCTTTCCCAGCGGTGATCCCCATTTTGTTTATGTATATATAAAACTACCGGTAGGCACGGATGTAAAATATACCGATAGCATTACAAGTATATTGGAAAAGAGAGTGGAGAAAGTATTGGAAAAAGAAAAACCGGGAACAGAAGGCGGTATCGTTGAAAGTATTATCACGAATGTAGCGGTGAGTGCCAATAACCCGAGAGATAATAACCGGAGCGTTCAATCCAATTTAGGCCGTATCCAGGTATCCTTTGTTGATTTTGAAAAAAGACATGGCAAAAGAACAGGTCCATATAAAGATGCAATAAGAGGAGCTGTGCAGGGAATTCCCGGTGCCATTGTAGAAGTGGCGCAGGAAGATGGCGGTCCGCCCACTGATCCGCCGGTGAATATTGAAGTGGCCGGTGATAATTTTGAAAGCATCTCTGAGGTCGCCACACAACTCTTTAATTATTTAGACACAAATAAAATAGATGGTATTGAAAACCTGCAGCCTGATGTGGACCTGAATAACCCCGAGATCACCATTAACGTGGACAGGCAGAAAGCCATGTTTGAAGGTATCAGCACCGGGCAGATAGGAATGGAACTACGTACGGCCGTCTTTGGAAAAGAAGTAAGTAAGATAAAAGACGGTGAAGATGAATACAAGATACAGCTGCGCTACGCTGACCTGAAGCGTCAGAACATCACCGACCTGCTCAATATGCGTATCACGTTCATGGATATGAATACCATGCAGGTGAAATCAATTCCGCTCAGCGCGGTATCAACGATCGATTATACCAATACAACAGGTGCTGTAAAAAGAAAGAATGTAAAACGTACTATACAGATACAGGGTAATGTACTGAACCCAACCATGGTTGGCAAAGTCAATAAGGAGCTTCAATTAAAAATTGATGATTTTAAAGGCCGGGTAAAAATTCCGGCTGATGTTACGATCAAACTAAGCGGCCAAAGTAAACAGGAAAAAGAAACACAGGCATTTTTGGGAACAGCATTTATCATTGCTATCGGCCTGATCTTTTTAATATTGGTGTTGCAGTTCAATTCCATGAGTAAACCGTTCATTGTTATTACCGAGATATTCTTCTCCGTGATTGGCGTATTGCTTGGTTATGCAATAACAGGGATGACGATTGCGACCATCATGTTACTGGTAGGTGTTGTTGGCCTTGCCGGTATTGTGATAAAGAATGGTATCCTTATCATCGAATTTACAGATGAACTTCGGGGCAGGGGGATGCGGACAAGAGAAGCAGCGATACAGGCGGGAAAGATCAGGATCATTCCGGTATTATTAACAGCCGTGGCTACTATTTTAGGTCTGTTGCCATTAGCCATTGGAGTTAATATTGACTTTGTGGGATTGTTTCAGCACCTGCGTCCCACTATTTTCTTTGGAGGCGACAGTGTAGTGTTCTGGGGTCCGTTGAGCTGGACGATCATCTTTGGTCTTATTCTTTCATTCTTCCTTACGCTGATCATGGTGCCAAGCATGTACCTGATAGCGGAACGGTTAAAAAGACCGATGCAAAACTTTTACGGAACCAGGTTCATCGCCTTACTAGGTTTTGCCGGCCCGTTCTTTTTCATTTTTGTGGGGATTATGTTCCTCGTTCGGAGATTACAGGGGAAAAAAGTGTGGTTGGGAAAATTAAAAAATGCAGCGAGAGAAGCCTGAAAGGATTAAAGACCAGACTAATGGTTATAAAAAAGCGGCTCTAAGCAGGGCCGCTTTTTATTTGTAATTAGTATCAACGTTATTTATTCAAAGAGAAAACAACAGATATTTTAAATTCAAGCATTCGTAAAGCTGTAGTATATACTTCTGCGACCTGGTGCTCATGGATCTGCTGAGTGGTAGCATTAATAAATGTTACATTGAGGGGCTTGCCATCTGTTCCTGTTGGCGGGTTGTTGGCATCTATCAATTTTTTTGTATTGATGTAATCCACATTGCCGCCCCTTATGTTATGTACACTGATGTCAATAAAAGTGTCTTTTTTTCTGCTTTTCCTTCCGAAGGCATTCCAGTTGACCTGTAAACCAGCTCCAAGACCAGTCATTATGGTTCCATCTTTGATCAGGTTATGCTGATCTAATGCTTTACAACCATTGGGATCCTGGGGGTCCTCAATATAAATCCTGCTGTAAAAACTTGTATATCCAACTTTACCACTTGCATAAGGCAGTATGTTTTTATCTTTTAGAAAAAAAATACGGCTGGTAAAACTGCCTTGTATCACATTGCTGCTATAGTTTACCCATGTTTCTGTGGACGTACCGTTTCCAAAATTGAATGTTTGCATTTTCCTTGTATTTGCATACATACCCCAGCCGGCATCAATACCGACCTGTATCCTATTTAATGTTCCCGGTAATTTATACATGATGCCACCTGTAATACTATGTAGCGGATTGATGTTATCTGCCATCTTTTGTTGTGGCAAACTAAGAGAGTAACCGGCGTTTAAGGAAAACTGTGCAGAAGCAAACAATGAAAACACAATAAAAAATAAAGTGTAGATGTATCTCATAAATCAGGATTTAGCTTCCTAAAGAGACAACTATTTTTTCAAAACCGGGTCAAAATCACTGTTAAAAAATTTGTTCTTCCTATTTCCCGGGGAAAAATAATAAAAAACCGGCCCCCGCAGGGGTTTGCGGGTCCGTTCATTTTGATCTTTGTGGGAATTATGCTCCTCGTCCGGAAATTAGAGGGAAAAATAGTGTGGTTGGGAAAACCTGTCAAGCAGCAACCGGCTACCTGAGAATGTCTTATTACTGCAACCTAATGTTGCAATAGTTGGTTTTGGTGAAATACAAAGCGGTTTTCTTTTGGGAACCGCTTTTGTTTTAAACCAGCCTGGCGGCAGTAGCTTTTTTTCAGGGATCAACAGCCGTTATATCCTGCGCCGGTCTCGCTTCGTCGGGAGTATTTACAAGATCCCTGTCCAAAGAATATAAGGCCTCGCCGCTTATTTTATTACCGCCTGCAATTTTCATCTTATTTAATAAGGTCATCACAAGTGTTTCTTCCTCGGTTTGTTCTTTTACAAACCACTGCATGAAATTCCAGGTGGCCCAGTCTTCTTCATCAAAACTCATCTTTACAATTTTATAAACAGCTTTTGTGTTATCTACTTCATGGGCAAAAGCTTTTTCAAAACAGTCGTTGATATTTACCGGGGCTTCCGGGGGAGCAGGAATAGCCGTTATTTTTACTTTACCGCCACGCTTCAAAATGTATTCGAGTATTTTCATCATATGGTTGCGTTCCTCCTGTGCATGCCTGAAAAGAAAATTGGCGATGCCTTCCATTCCTTGCCCGTCGGCCCATGCTGCATACGATAAATAGATCTGCGATGCGTGTGCTTCTTTAGTGATCTGCGCATTCAATGCAGCTTCAAGTGTTTTTGAAAGCCTGTTCGTATTCATTTAAAATCTTTTAAAAAACCAGCGAATTATAATATGATTCTTCCATGATTGAATCTTCAGCCAATGAAGTTGTGAGCGTTAACAGGAATATCGTTTTCTTTTTAGCCAGCAGGCTATGCGGTATGCCCTCATGCAGTGCCAGCATTTGCCCTGTGCCCAATTTAAAAGACCGTTCGTCTGTATGTAATTGCATTTTTCCTTCCAGTACCTGTACGCTGATCAGCCCGTTTGCTGTATGCCTGATCATTTCAGCGCCTTTACGCAATGCAATGAGTACAATGCGCAAGCCATTTGCTTTAAAAACAGTGATGGCATTCCGGTCAGTATCTTTCCATTTCTTTTCTTTCCTGATCTGTTCAATAAAGGAGGGCAGATCAATAGTGACCAGGGGCGCATCTATCTTGCGGTCTCCCAGCGGCCGGAGGATGGTTGCTTCAATATATTTTTCCATTATTTTTTCTTCGGTTTACTTTAATGCTGTCTTCGTACCGGAATCATTAAATTTTTCAGGAAACTGTTTGATGATACCATCAGTCAGCATGTCTGACATTTTCAGGATCTCATCATGTACTTTATCGTAAGCGGCTATATCAGCATCATAATTCTTTTTGATGCGTTGCACCGCTTCATCAGTTGTTAATTTGAGATGATCATTCATCATCATTTTCATGTGTTCTAAATCCCATGCCGGGTTTGCATTGCTTAAAAATGCAGATATCTGGTCGGCGTTTTCCTGCCATCTTTTATTGGCATCATCAAGAGCTGCAGTATTTCCGGCTTTGGCGGCTTTAACTACTTCTGCTGCAATAGTGATGTGCGGGGTAAGCAGATCGGTAAGCTTTTTCCCGGCATCTTCCCCATAGTATGGTTTGATGGCATTGCCAATATCAACCTGGTTTTGAAGAAGCCGCTTCGTGGCCTGGTCAGCCCCGGGAAGATCGTCGGCAATGCAAAAAATAACATTCCGGGTCCATGTAACATGGTCTTCCCAAAGTTTGCGCATGTTGGTTTTTAATTCGCCCGCTGGTCCATTCACTACTGAAATTGTAGTTTTACCCGTTGAGTCTGTTGTTTTTGATTTATCAGTCGATGAACAACCGGCATTGCTGAAAAGGACCATAAATGCCGCAATAAGCAAAGTTGTTACGCAAAGTAATGCAGTTGCAAAACCAAACCTTTTTACCTGTTTCATATTTTTAAATTTAATTCTTGAACTAGTTTTTACAACGTTAACATAAAGGTCGGCAGGTCTAATTCTGTGAGTGTTATATAACTTTATAAATAAGTTACATCATTCATACATCGTTGAAAATGTCAATTTGCAAGCGGGTCCGAAATAAATGATCGGTTTGCATAGTTTGGCCATTCCCTTTTTATGTATGAATTCTTTGAAGGATATGAATCTCCAAAACAAAGGAAACAAATGATGTGCCAGAAGGTTTAGATGCAAAGGGGGAAATCAGTCTACAGTAACTGAACTATTTAAGGAGCAGGTTATTTCTTCAGGTAAATAGCGAGGTTATCACTTTCTTTTCTTTTATTCAATTCTTCAATACGGGTACGCCAATCGGCCATTTGCGCATCTGAGAATGTTTTTTTGACCAAATAACTTTCAGGGTCATTCTGAAGACTGATGCCATTTTTATATAGCTCACTGCCCCAAAATGAAAACTCATGTGCATCATAGATCACTTTTTCCGTAATAAACCCGGCTTTCTCCGCAAGAAGGCTGATGCTTTTAAAAGAATGGATATAAAAATGCCTCGGGGCATCCAGGGAAACAACGTTCAACCCGTATTCTTCCATTAGCGGCTTGCTGACGATGGGGATCCGGATCAGCAACCTTCCATCCTTTGAGAGGATGGAATATATTTTTTTCAAAACTTCCAACTGCTGATCCATATGCTCAAGACTATGATTAAGCATGATAGCATCAAACTCCCGGCTCACATCAAATAATTCCTTCTTCTCAATTCTTAGCTCATCATTGTAAACAATGTCTTTTTCAATATAGGGATCTATGCCGGTCAGGTCATTGTATCCCGCTTTGTAGAAATTTTTAAGCAGCTCCCCGCTTCCCGAACCCACATCAAGTACCGGGGAGGAAAGTTTAAGCAGTTTTAAATTCTTCAGCGTTTGATAAAACTCCGGGGGTTTGTATTTATAGGTAATTATTTTTCCGAACAGGGACCTGTTTCCTCTTACAAAACTCCGGCACTGCAACCGTTGGAACAAACCTGACCTTTTTACTGTTTTATCGGCAGTATATGAATAATAATCTCCCGGGTAATATTTACTCATGTCAGCCGGTGGAGAAACTATCTGGATACATTCACATGCGGCACATTGAAAATAGTTGAATTTATCTCTGAAGCCATACATCATTTCAGTAAGTTCAAACGAAATATTACCTTCTTCATTTTGACAGATCCTGCACTTCATGTTTATTTTTTCTGAAGCAAACTTCAGGAAAAAATTCTGAAACAGGGATTAAGAAAATCAGCGTTGAAGGAAATAAAAACAATAAGCCCGACTAAAGAGTGGAGATCTCTTTAGCAACGCCATCAAAGAATTGCTCCAGTTCCCCAAACATATTTTTAAAAACAGGAATGATGGAACCAAAACCGTCAATGACCCTGGGTCCCCAGGGCCGTACAAAAGAATAGGTAACTGACTTATTGATCGTTTCAGGTTGCAGGATCTTCATTTGCTCTGTATAAAAAAGTAACACACTGAAAACAATGGTATAAATAGCAACATAAAACAAAATGCCACCGATCCTATTGGCCCAGCCCAGCATAACCATCTCAACCATTTTTTGAATGGCCCGGGCTCCCCACCGGATCAATAAAACTACCAGCAGGAAAACGATCGCAAAAGAAATGATCGGCAGCCATTGGTCAGAAATTTTTATGACTTTGCCGATATATTTCCCTGCCACAATAGAAAGTTTCATAGCAGCGGCCAATCCTATAATTATTGCTACCAATGAAAATAAACCCACGATCAGGCCACGACGGTAACCATGAAATATTGCCAGAACAATGATAACAGCATAGATGATGTCAAGTACCATTCGTAGATTTTAGGTTTTTCCGAAGGAATCCCTTTGGGAAACGTCCGAAGTGCCGGGTTATTTTGAGTGTAGTAAACATTCAACTTTTTGATAACAACTCCTTCACCAGCGCAGAAATGGTTTTGCCATCGGCCTTGCCGGCAAATTGTTTGGTAGCAGCTCCCATCACTTTTCCCATGTCAGCGGGCGAAGTGGCGCCAACGGCGGCCATAATTTTTACCAGTTCGGCTTTTATTTCTTCAGCAGAGAGTTGTTGTGGTAAAAATTTTGAGATGATCGCTATTTCCTCTTCTTCTTTTTTGGCCAGGTCGGCCCGGTTCTGCTGCTGAAATATTTCTAATGAATCTTTCCGTTGCTTCACTAATTTCTGCAGCAACTTAATTTCATCTTCTTCTTTCAGTTCGCCGGAAGCTCCTTCCGCGGTTTTGGCAAGCAATATTGCCGCTTTCACTTCACGGAGACTTCTCAATGCCGCCTCATCTTTGGCGAGCATCGCTGTTTTTAATTCAGCCATTATTTTTTGTTCAAGATTCATATGCTTAAAATTTTAATCGGCTTTATTTTCTTTTAATTGTCTTGCCTGGAATGACGAATAAAAATGTTTGGCAAATTTCTTCATCTCTTCCATTTGTTCGTTGTATTTGGTGGCCCGGCCATAGGTATCTGCCATTGTCATCATGGTCTGGTAAAAAAAATCAGCCATTTCATCTACCATCATGTCTTTGGTCCACAGATCGATCCGTAAAGCGGCTTTATCAGCGCCATCCCAAAAAGCCAGCATCATGGCTTTGGCTTTTTTTGCATTTTCAGCGCTGGTATTTGAAGCGCTCCATACAATGGAATCGGGAACCTGGTTCTCATCCGTCATCACATCAATGGTAATTGTTGATTTATTCATAAGCCCCCTCCTGCCTCCCCCAAGGGGGAGAATTTTATTTAAAAGGAAGCAAAGATAGGAACAGCAATTTTATTGACAGGCTTTTAGAATACTTGTCCAGAGCAGGTCAGCAGTTTTATCCCAACTGTATTGACGGGCCGCCTGCCGGCCTTTTTCAATCAACTGTTTCCGCAGGTTCTCATCTTTATATAACAACATCATTTTATCGGCAATATCAGTATAGCTGGTTGCATCCGCATATAATGCTGCATCTTTTGCTATTTCCTGCATAGCAGAATCGGCAGATGTGATCACCGGCACATCAGATTGCATGGCTTCCAGCACAGGCACACCAAATCCTTCGAACAAAGAAGGATAGATCAATCCATAGGCAGCACCGGTAATTTTTACAAGTTCTTCTTCTTGCACATACCCGGTCATCAGCACATCATTCCTGTATTTATAGGTCTTCAGGCTTTCGGTAAATGATCCATATTTCCAGGCCAGCCTTCCCGCCAGTATTAATTTCATATTCGTTTGCTGGCGTTTCTTAAAAACAGAAAATGCTTTCAGGAGGTTCATCAGGTTTTTACGGGGATGGATAGCGCCGGCATACAAAAAATACTCTTTACCATCTGTGTATTTATTTTTTACAACTATTTTTTCTTCTTCACTTGCAGGATGAAATATATCCCTGGCGGCACTAAAGACCACATCGATCTTACCCGGCTCTGTATTGTAATGCGCCAGTATATCTTTTTTTGAAAACTCAGAAACGGTAGCGATCGTTTTCGCTTTCTCCAAAAACTTCGGTGTATATTTTTTATAAAATAAAAGATGTGATCTTTTAATAAAAGAAGGATGATGCAGGAAAGCCAGGTCATGCAACACCAGGCATTGCGGTACTTTGGTGGTTAATGAACTGAACCCGTCACAGGAAACAAAAACATCTGCCTTATACTTTTTAAGTATGGAGGGAATCCTGAGATCATACCATAGCTTCCACAGAAGGGGATGTCTTGCGGGTGGACCGGTTACCACTGCTTTTACATTTTTCCCGAACACAAAACGTTCATCAAAAGGCCTGTCAAAAATAAAAATGAACTCATGTTCGGGGTGATTAGCTGTAATGCGCCTGAATGTTTCATAAATAAAATATCCATACCCTTCAAGGTAATCAGGGAGAAGGAACCTGGTATTTACTGCAATTCTCATTCTGGCCGGTAAAGTTATTGGTTGCCTGTATCAGTTACGCTGTAAACGGTCTTTACATTTCCCGGTAAAAACTGAAATATAGTAATGGTTTATACTTATTCCTTTTACTATTGCAGGGTTTGTTCAACTGATCTAAATTTATACCGATAAAAATGATGCGAAACCGAAACTTGCCTTATGAAACCAACGTATTATTCCTCACTTTTTTCGATGTATTCCCAAATTGCCGGGGCAATTTCCCGGGCAGACAAAAAATTTAATAATGTTGGACCTGTTTTTGACAGAGTTGGTATCAAATTTGATAATATTTCAGCCGGAAAACTATATCTCAGCGCATTTATTATAAAAAATATTCATGGATTGAGGCAGAAGGACATAACGAGCCACCCGTAATGTGTCGATCAACTTTTCTTTAAACGACCTCTTAGGTGGAAGAGGATGGTGGCTTGTAAAAGGGGCCCAGGTTCGGGGCCCCTTTCTTTTTTCATCCGCCGAAGTCCCGAATGCTTTCGGGACGAAGGAGGAACCCCCAAAAGGCTAATACTTGCACATTGACATATTGAGTGTTGATTGTTGAGTCTTTCAGCAAGAAAAGACTCAACAATCAATATTCAATAAATCAATTTTCAGGGTTTTCCGCTTTCAAACACCCACTTCAGACTTCCGATTTCTTTGTTTACATTTGCCTATATGGATGTAGATAATATGGAGTACAACACCACAAGAAATCAATTGGTGATGCGGGAATACGGAAGGCATGTGCAGAAAATGATCGAGCACATCCTCTCTATTGATGATCCGGAGCGACGCCAGGGAAATGCCCAGGCAGCTATTGAGTTGATGGGTTTTTTGAACCCGCATTTAAAAAATGTCGAAGATTTCCGTCATAAACTTTGGGATCACCTGTTCCTGATCGCTGACTTCAAGCTGGATGTAAAATCTCCTTACCCGATACCTACAAGAGAAACGCTCAGGGCCAAGCCTCACCCGCTTCCCTATCCCAAGCGGCATCCTAAATTATTACACCTTGGTAAAAACCTGGAAGTAATAATTGATAAAGCATTAAAAGAAGAAAATCCTGAAAAAAGACTGGGCTTTGCAAATGCAGTTGCTTACTATATGAAGCTGGCCTATAATAACTGGCATAAAGAAATTGTACATGATGATGCGATTCAAAGTGAGTTATCGGGCATCACTGACGGACAACTTACTTTTACGAATACACCTTATGTAAAAGCCTTCCGTCCGCAACAGGAGAACCGTGACCGTGGTAGTTATGGCAAACGCGGCGGCGGCGGTGGTAAATACCAGCAACGCGGCGGTGGTCATCGTAATGATGGCCGTGACAATCGCGGTGGCGGAGGTTTTAAGAAAAGATATTAAGGCCCCTATCCCCTAAAGGGGTACTTAAATATTAATTTTTCCTACATTAGCCTGAGAGAGTTTTGTACTAAGCAGAAAGTAATAAACACTTTTTCTTTCTACAAAATCCTGCTTTTTATTTTCAATAAACAATTCAAGTCTATTCCTGAAAGAATAGCTTCTAAACTCCCCTTTAGGGGACGGGGGTATTAACTATGCATTCATTCGAGGTAAAAGGCGGCAAAAAACTTCACGGTGAAATAATTCCGCAGGGAGCTAAGAATGAAGCCCTGCAGATCATCAGCGCTGTATTACTGACCCCCGAAAAAATGACTGTTGCAAATATCCCGGATATAGTTGATGTGAATTTATTGATTGAACTATTGGGAGAAATGAATGTGAAAGTGGAAAGGATCGATCGCGACACCTGCAGTTTCCAGGCCGATGATGTAAACATTGATTACCTCCACAGCGAGGTCTTTAAAAAGAAAAGTGGTAAGCTTCGCGGTTCAGTTATGCTGGCCGGACCGATGCTGGCAAGATTTAAAAAAGCATTTATTCCCAAACCCGGAGGAGATAAGATCGGGAGGAGAAGATTAGATACACATATCATCGGGTTTGAAAAATTAGGGGCAAAATTTACAGGCAATGAGAAAGACGGGTTCTTTCATTTAGACGCAACAGATCTGCATGGCGCTGACCTGTTATTGGATGAACCATCTGTTACCGGTACAGCCAATATTGTCATGGCAGCTACTTTGGCCAAGGGAATAACCACTATTTATAATGCAGCCTGTGAACCATACATCCAGCAGTTGTGCAAAATGCTGAATAAGATGGGAGCCAGGATCAGCGGCATTGGGAGCAACATGCTTACGATCGAAGGAGTAAATTATCTTGGCGGCACTGAACACCGCATGTTACCGGATATGATCGAAGTGGGTTCTTTTATCGGACTCGCTGCTATGACACAAAGTGATATTACGATCAAAGGAGCAGGCCTTGAACATCTTGGCATCATCCCGGAAAAATTTCAGCAATTAGGTATCCGGCTGAATTTTAATGGTGATGATATTCATATACCTGCTCAAAAGAGTTATGAGATACAAACTTTTTTGGACGGATCGGTGATGACCATCTATGATCATCCCTGGCCGGGTTTTACGCCTGATCTGCTGAGTATTGTTTTAGTTACTGCCATCCAGGCCAAAGGTTCTGTATTGATCCATCAGAAAATGTTTGAAAGCCGTTTATTCTTTGTTGACAAGCTGATCGACATGGGAGCCAGGATCGTTTTGTGTGATCCTCATCGGGCGGTAGTGATCGGGATGGACCGGCAACAAGCTCTTCGTGGCATTACCATGAGTTCTCCTGATATCCGTGCCGGGGTGGCTTTGCTGATAGCAGCATTAAGCGCCGAAGGAAAAAGTATAATTCAAAACATTGAACAGATTGACAGGGGCTACCAGGATATTGACGGACGATTGAGAAAATTAGGGGCCGATATAAAAAGAATTGAAGGATGAAAGCAAAACCATACCTGATATTATTATTGTGTCTGTTTTATTACAGGATAGCCGCTCAAACAAAAAACAATCCAGACAAGTATAAAGATGGGTATGCATTAAATGGGAAAGACACTATCTGGTGCAAGGTTTTATTTGATAGTAAACACGACGATGCCCGAAAATCTGTCAGGCTGCTGATAAAAGAGGAAGAAACCAATTTTTTCGCCGGAGGCACCATCACGGGGTTCGGTATTGAAGAGGATGGTAAACATTACGATTATGGTACTGTTGATGTTGAAGTATCGGTAGCTGACCGCCGGATGGCAAATTTATTATTCGTCAAAAAATTAGCTGCCGGAACCATTGATCTGTACGAATACTCATACAGCATTTTTAAAACTAAAAGAACAACAATTAATGGAGTAGAGCAACCCGGCGCTACTACTACTTCACAGAATTATACCAATAATTATATTTCGAAAACAGATTCAACCAACCCCATTCTGGCAACTCCTGTTCTTTTGCCTTCTTTCAGAAAAAAAGATTTAGAGCCATATTTAAGCGATAATGTTGAACTGTTTGCCAGCGCTGAAAAAAGATTTAGCATCAAGGAACTCATTGCAATAATAAAAGAATACAATAAGTGGAGTTTAGAAAATAAAAAGCCTTAGTAAGATGACAAAAGACATTTTCCAGGCACAACCCGTTCTCGAAAACGAAAGAGTATTGTTGCGGGCAATAAGAGAAGATGATTTTGAAAACCTGTTACCTTTTTCTCTGAATGAACCGGATATCTGGAAATATGGTTTGATCACCGCTTCCGGCGAAGAAAACCTCCGAAACTATATTGCTGGCGCAGTAAAAAATATGGAGGAAAAAAAGGAATATGTTTTTATTGTTTTTGATAAAAAAGCAAAGCGCTATGCCGGCAGCACCCGGTTCTACGATATTCAGCAGGATTATCTTACCGCTCAACTTGGTTACACCTGGTATGGAAAAGAATTTCAACGCAGCGGTCTGAACCGGCACTGCAAATTATTACTACTTACTTATGTATTTGAAGAATGGGAACTGGAACGCCTGGAGTTTCGTGCACATGCGGCGAATGAAAGATCTATTACCGCGATGAAAGACATTGGTTGTGTAGTAGAAGGAATTCTCCGCAGCCAGATGCCGACAGTGGATGGATCAAGAAGAGATAGTATTGTACTTAGTATTTTAAAAACGGAATGGTTTGCGAAAGTCAGGGAATTGCTGCGGCAAAAAACTCATTAATTTGAAATATTCATTTTAAAACAGCGGTTCTTGCGACTATATTTGCCCTATAAGTCATTCTTTTACACCCTTAATCATTTATTTTTTGGCCCAAATCGATTATTTTAGTCCGGGATTTGAGAAAAAAGCCTCCCTGCCTGTACTTGCATAGCCTCAGCAACGGTGCACCTGAGCAAGGTGAGCAGGTAAGAATAGAATAGATCACCATGGAATACGAAATCAAACTACAGGACAAGTTCAAATTTATTGAAGAGGGAGACGGCGAGCCGTTGTTGCTTTTACATGGCTTGTTTGGGGCGTTGAGTAATTTTAAAACCCTGATCGAATATTTTCGCCAGTATAATAAAGTGGTAGTACCACTCTTGCCCTTACTGGATATGGATATACTGCACACATCTGTTGGCGGGCTGGCCAAACATGTTCACAATTTCATTGAAAGCAGGCAATATAACGGAGTGCATTTATTGGGCAATTCATTGGGAGGTCATGTCGCATTACTTCATTCGTTGAAACATCCTCAAAGATTAAAGTCACTCATATTGACCGGCAGTTCAGGTCTGTTTGAAAGTGGAATGGGCGACAGTTATCCCAAGCGGGGCGATTATGAGTATATCAGGAAAAAAACAGAGCTGACCTTTTATGATCCCAATACAGCCACCAAAGAATTAGTAGATGAAGTATACAGTATTACTAATAACCGGCTAAAAGCTATCAAGATAATTGCCCTGGCCAAAAGCGCCATCAGGAATAACCTGGGCGAGGAACTCAACCAGATCAAACTGCCTACGTTATTAGTATGGGGTAAAAATGATACCATAACCCCGCCATTTGTGGCGGAGGAGTTTAAAAAACTGATCCCGAACAGCGAATTGCATTTTGTAGATAAATGCGGCCATGCACCGATGATGGAAGTGCCCGATGAGTTTAATGCTATTCTGCATAAATTTTTAAAAAAACTCAACCAGCCTGCAACAGTCGGCTGATTATGACGGTCTTGCTTTTACTACGGGCAAAAAAGAGTAGTATTGAAAACTAAATAAAACCGCTATCCATGTTAACCCGAGAACTATTATCTCAAACACTTCCTTCCCTGCGCCTTCACGATAAGGTTTACCAGGCATTGCTTTGGATGAACGAAAATCATGTGACACATCTGCCGATTGTGGAAGATGATAAGTACATAGGTCTCATCAGCGAAGATGACCTGATGCAGGCAGAGAATGATAATCTGCCACTCAGTTCAATGCAGCAGTCATTTGCCAATATATCAGTTAAGGAAGACGAACATTTTTTAAAAGCGGTCCAGGTAGCAGCCGATAACGGCATAAGTATTGTACCGGTGGTTACAGAAGAAAATGATTTAATTGGAACGGTGGCTTACAACGATTTGCTGAAATTTTCTTCTGAGTTTATGAGCCTGAGTGAACCCGGGGGACTGATCGTGCTGGAAATGGACAGCAACCAGTATTCATTTAATGAAATAAGCAAGCTGGTTGAAACCAATGATGCGCAGATAACCCAATTAAATACTTCTATTGATGCTGAGACAGGCCTGATGCAGGTGACTATCCGCATCAATAAGCCAGAAGTTTCTGACATCGTTGCTACATTTCAGCGGTATGAGTATAATGTCAAATATTTTTTCGGAGAAGAACTTTATACCAATGAATTAAAGAGCAACTACGATAACCTTATGAATTATCTGAAAATCTGACAATTCTCCGGTATTTTACAGGCACGATAATTTCTTAATATTAATATCCATACTGGTATTGGGTCATGCAGCGGAAGAATAAATACTGTTTTTGGCTGATCGCAACTGTTTTATGTTTCCAGCAATCATTTGCCCAGGAAACAGGCGAAATAAAAAAAACTGATTCAGCCTACGTTGCTGCACCTGATTCTTTAGTAACCATTGGAGAGATCCTGATCAGCGGGAATAAAAGAACAAAAGCTTCTATCATTCTGCGGGAAATTCCTTTTAAAGCCGGGGAAAAATATACCCTCGCAACGCTAACAAAAAAATTTGAAGATGCCCGGCGGCAATTAATGAACACAGCGCTTTTTAATTCCGCAGTTGTGGCCGCAAAAAGTTTTGAAGACAACAAAGTAAACGTTTCTGTTGTTTTGAAGGAAAGATGGTACCTCTTCCCCTGGCCTTATTTTAAGCCGGTCGACAGGAACCTCAACCAATGGATCGTAGAACAGAAGGCCAGCCTTAGCCGGGTAAACTATGGAGCAAAAATATTATACAATAATGCTACCGGCCACAATGATAAACTCAGGCTTTATTTCATAAACGGTTACACAAAACAATTCTCTTTCAGTTATGACCGGTTGTATATTGATAATAAATTAAGATGGGGCCTGAACGTTGGTTTTGCTATTGGCAAAAACCGCGAAGTGAATTACAATACGATCAAAGACAAACAGGTATTTCTGAAAGACAATGACAACTATCTCAGGAGTTTTGTAACGGGCAATGCAGAGATAACTTACAGGAGAGCGATCAAAACACGACACCGTTTCGGGATCAGTTATACTAAAGAAGATGTGAAGGATACTGTTTTGATATTGAATCCTTCTTATTTCCAGCACGACCAGACTAGTATCCACTACCCGGTTCTTTATTATAATGTAACCTACTACGACCTGGATTATATCCCTTACCCTACAAAAGGATATGCTGCACAGGTTTCTGTCAGCAAAAAAGGATTGGATAAGGTCATTAACGTATGGGAGCTTACGGCGAAAGGTTCAGGTAGCTGGCATTTAGCTCCCAAACTTTTTTTTAATCTCAATATGTATGGTGGTATTAGGCTCCCCTTTAAGCAGCCTTATGTCAATCAGCGGTTTTTAGGATATGGCGATGTATTTATGCAGGGATATGAATATTATGTGGTTGATGGTGTGGCCGGTGGCTATGTGAAAAGTACTTTGACCAGGGAGATCGTGAATTTTGATATCAGGATACCTTATAAGAAAGGCAAGCTGCCCATACATATCCCGGTGAGAATTTTTGGAAAAGTATATGGCAATACCGGTTATGTTTACAATCCCCTGCCCGGAAATAATTCCCTTTCCAATAAAATGCTGTATTCCGGGGGCTTTGGAATTGACATTCTCAGCTTTTATGATGTTACCTTCAAACTGGAATACACTTTCAACCAGTTAGGACAAAACGGGTTATTTTTACAGCGTAAGACTATTTTCTGATAATTATGAAGGCAGCAATTTACAGCCGGGTCATGGAAGATGAACAGCGGAAAGATATCCAGCTATTCTTTGATGAATTGGCCAATCAAAAAATAAATCCCGTCATCTTTCAGCCTTTTTTCGAAGAGATAAAAGACAAGATCAATCTGCCTTCCAATACAACTACTTTTTCCCGTTCAGAAGATCTGACTGACGAAGTCGAATTTATTGTAAGCCTGGGTGGTGATGGAACATTGCTGGATACCATTACTCTTGTGCGGAATAAAAGGATCTCCATTATGGGCATCAACTTTGGCAGGTTGGGGTTTTTAGCCAGCATTGGCAGGGAAGAGGTCCAGAAAGCTGTAAAAGCCATGTCTCAACGGACCTATGTGGTAGATAAACGAACCCTGATCCACCTGGATGCGAGTATCGCAATGTTCGGTAATGTTCCCTATGCATTAAATGATTTTTCCATACATAAAAGGGATGTGGCGGCCATGATCAAGATCCATACTTACCTGAACGGTGAATTTTTAAACACCTATTGGGCCGACGGATTGATAGTTGCCACACCGACAGGGTCCACCGGTTATTCATTAAGCTGTAACGGGCCGGTTGTATTCCCGGATTCAGGGAGTTTTGTAATAACCCCTGTGGCGCCGCACAACCTGAATGTCCGCCCGATCATTGTGCCGGACAGCAATATCATTTCTTTTGAAATTGAAAGCCGCTCCGACCAGATCATCTGCGCCCTTGATTCCAGGAGGGAAGTGGTTAGCAAAGACGTACAACTGGCTATAAAAAAGGAAAGTTTTGACATCAATCTTGTCCGTTTAAGCGAGAATAATTTTCTGCAAACCCTGCGTAATAAACTGACCTGGGGCCTGGATAAACGCAATTAAAATGACGTTCCAATAAAAGAAAATCCTATTTTTAACGTTCTAATTTATTCTGACCAATATTTAACCTGTTATGACGAATAAGATTATTGCTGTAGCCGCCCTTTCCGTTGGAATTCTTTTTAATTGCAACAGCCTGAATGCCCAAAATGCAGTAACACAGGAAGGCGAGTTTGGATTTGGGATAGGAGCCGGTCATTATTTTGGAGATCTCAATACACGGGCCCGCCTGAACAGGGCCAAAATAGCAGGAACAATTTTTTTCCGTAAAAACATGGGCAATTATATTGCTGTCAGGATCGGTGCCACTTTTGCCCAATTAGGTTATTCCGACCAATACAATACTCACAATTCTTATATGTATTCCAGGAACCTCAGCTTCAATACCAAGGTTTGGGAACTGACATTACAGGGGGATTTTAATTTTTTCCGCTTTATGCCTGGTGAACCTGAATATAGTTTTACTCCTTATATCACACTTGGCGGCGGTGTTTTTAGTTTCGATCCTTATGCTTACCTGAAAGGAGAGAAAATACCTCTTCGGTCATTAGGTACAGAGGGACAGGGCAGCACTTTGTATCCGGACAGGAAGCAATACAGTTCGATGGCTGTCTGCATTCCATTTGGCGCAGGTGTAAAATATGCATTTAATGAAAAAATGAATATCGCATTCGAAGTGTTGTATCGCTATACTCTTACAGATTACCTGGATGATGTTAGCAAAACTTATGTTGATCCTTCTGTATTTCCCCTGAATCCTGACGGAAGTATTTCCAATGCTCAATTGTTACACGACAGGTCTTATGAAATAGGCGAACCAATCGGCATTCCCAATCGTGCAAGAGGTATGAGCAGGCAGAAGGACCATTTTGTTACCGCCATGATCCATCTTACTTTCAACCTGCAGTCCTATAAGTGTCCAACCGCCCAAAAATAGGCACTACTCTGAATTAATAGCAAGATCCACCCGGAAGGGGAATTGATAATATGCAATATTTGTATAATTTGCTATTAGGATTAAACCACGATAACAAGTAGATAGTCTATCGTTACAAACCATATTTAATAACCAAAAACTTATACTATGCGCCTGACCACCATTTTTTACAGCGCTGCAATAGCTGCTGTTTTCAATCTTACTGCTTCATTTACATCCATCAAATCATCCCGAACAAATAAAGCAGGGGATTGGTTTTTCCTGGAAGATAAAAATGTGGGCTTTGGGGTTGACCATGATGTGGTCCATTTTGGGAATTGGAAAGATGATGTTCGTCAGATTAAATTAAAGATCACCGATGGCCCACTGAAAATGTACAATATGAAAATTCATTTTGATAATGGAAGTACCCAGGATGTAGCTCTGCGTTTAAGATTTGCCCAGGGAAGTGAAAGCAGGATCATTGATATGGATGGCGGCTTGCGTCATCTTACAAAGATCGAATTCTGGTATGAAACAAAAGGGTTTGCGAGAGGAAGGGCAAGAGTGGCTGTTTGGGGAAGAAACTAAACTAACCGAAAATTAATTTCTGGTCTTTAAAAGAAATGCTCCTCCGGGAGCATTTCTCTATTAAAAACAAACAAGCTAAAATCTCTTTAACGAATAATACCTTTGTGTAACTGTTTTATGTCTCAACTATTGGAAAAAATAGATAAAAAACTTCTTCCACGCCACATTGCTATCATTATGGATGGCAACGGCAGGTGGGCAAAAGAGAAAGGTGAAGACCGTCTCTTTGGTCACTTTCATGGAGTGGAGAGTGTACGCAATATAGTGGAAGGTTGTGCGGAACTGGGAATAGAATATCTTACACTATATGCCTTTTCTACGGAAAACTGGGACCGGCCTGAATATGAAGTAGTCGGCCTGATGGAGTTGCTGGTCAACACAATCCGTAAAGAAGTGGAAAGCCTCAATAAAAATAATATCCGGCTTCATGTTATAGGTGATATGAGCATGCTCCCGGACTATGCCCGTAAAGAATTGAATGAAGCCCTTGAAATCACCAAAGACAATACTGGCCTGAACCTGATCATGGCATTGAGCTATAGCGGCCGCTGGGAATTGCTGAATGCGGTTAAAAACATAGCTTATGAAGTGAAGCAGGGAAGACTGAAGGTAGAAGGCATCGACCAGGATACCCTGCAGCAGTATTTATGCACAAGTGGTTTTCCCGACCCCGAACTGATGATCAGAACCAGCGGAGAGTACCGGATCAGCAATTTTTTATTGTACCAATTAGCCTATGCGGAACTCTATTTTACAAATGTCCGTTGGCCCGATTTCAGGAAAGAAAACCTTTATGAAGCTATTTTGGACTACCAAAACAGGGAAAGACGGTTTGGTAAAACCAGCGAGCAACTTGAGGAAGATCAACCAATCAGTAAATCATAATAGTCATACTGGTCATATCAGCCCCTGTAACTGATCTATTTGACATATATCACTTTTTTGACCTCATTTGACCTTATTCCCGAATTTCTTTAACAAAGACTTCAAATATTTACCGTTATTTTGCCGCCTCAATCCGGGAAAAGGACCTGTTAAGGCCGCCTGTATATTTCGACCTGCCTGCCGGCAGGCAGGTAATTATCGGGACTGACTGACTTTGAACAAATATTTATGCAACGAATTTTACTAAGGCTAAGTTTTACATTGGCGGCGGCGGTTTTTTCCGTACTTACTCTATCTGCACAAATTGAGGATACTGTAAAAAAACCTACATCACTCGACCCCAAACTACTTGAATGGGAAAATGCACGGATCCCAAAAGAATACACCATCGCCGAGGTAAAAATTACCGGCATCCACCATCTTGATACTTCCATCATTTTTTCTATTGCCAACCTGCAGCCCGGCGACAAATTCATGCACCCGGGTGAAGATATTTTTGCAAAATCCATAGCCAGTTTATGGCGGCAGAAATTTTTTGCCAATGTGCAGGTGTATGTTACAAAAGTGGAAGACAACAAAGTATGGATCGAATTAAATGTACTGGAACGACCCCGCCTGGGTAATTTCAAATTCGTGGGCATCAAAAAATCTGAAGAAGAAGATATACAGGCAAAGGTCAATCTTGCCAAACAGACCATCATTACTGAAAATACATTCCGGGAAATAAAAGAAAAGATCACCAAATTCTATACTGACAAAAGTTACCGGAATGTAACTGTTCGGATCGAGCAGGTAGATGATACTTCTTTTGTGAATTCAAAAGCCCTGACCATCTATATTGATAAGGGTAACAAAGTTCATATCAACGAGATCGAGTTTTATGGCAATGATAAAGTGGACGGGATGAAGCTGAAAAAGCAAATGAAGGGAACAAAGGAGATGAGTAAAATATCTCTTCACCGGGATAAAGGGATAACCCCGGGGCCCTATGGAGAAAAGACAAATTTGTCTTTCAGCGAATATATTAAAGACTGGGGTTTTCTGTCGGGAACCAAAACATTAACATTGCTTGATCCCTGGTTTCGTTTCAAACTAAGCGGCGGTAAATTCGATGCTAAAAAATTTGATGAGGATAAAGATAAGGTGCTGGATTATTATAACTCCATTGGATATCGTGATGCACAAATCGTTGACGATACCTCCTATTACACCAGGAAAGGCAATCTGAATATTGATTTCAAAGTAGACGAAGGCCGGAAATATTATTTCGGCAACATCACCTGGAAAGGCAACTCAAAATACTCCGATTCTATATTAAATGTGTTACTCGGGATCAACAAAGGGGATATTTATAACCTCGGTATTTTAAATAAACGCCTTGGTAAAGAAGCCAACCAGGAAGGCGGAGACATCAGCGGCTTATACATGGATGACGGTTACCTGTTCTTCAGGGTGGAACCAGTGGAAACTGCTGTTTATAACGACACCATCGATCATGAAATAAGAATTATAGAAGGCCCGCAGGCAAGAATTAAAAATGTTACGATCGCCGGTAATGAAAAAACAAAGGACTATGTAATACGCCGTGAATTAAGAACCATTCCCGGTGAATTGTTCAGTCGTGCTGACCTTATCCGCTCACAAAGAGAATTGGCCAACCTGCAATATTTTAACCAGGAAAAGATTGAACCGGGTGTTGTTCCCAATGCTGATGACGGCACTGTTGATATCAACTGGAAGCTGGAAGAAAAATCATCTGACCAACTGGAATTATCCGCAGGCTGGGGCGGTGGTGTGGGACTTACGGGAACGTTGGGTGTTACATTCAATAATTTTTCTATTCGCAACATCACAAAAAAATCTTCCTGGGATCCATTGCCTACGGGGGATGGTCAAAAACTAAGTTTACGGATTCAATCCAATGGCCGGCCCTATCGTTCACTCAGTGCTTCTTTTACTGAGCCATGGCTTGGCGGGAAAAAAAGAAATTCGCTGACCATCGGGATCAACAACAGCAGGTACTCCGCCGGATTTAATGGATATACAGTTGACAGGGCTGCAGCGGATACCCAATACCTGCAGAATACGGGTATTTCTGTTTCACTTGGCAAACAATTAAAATGGCCGGATGATTATTTCAGCCTGGTGTATTCGGTCAGCCTGACAACCTATAAGCTGAGTAACTACCCGATCTTTGATCAGAATTTTAAAACCGGCACTTCTAACAATATTAGTTTTAAAATTGCTTTGCAGCGGTCCTCTGTATTCGATCCGATATATCCAAAAAGCGGTTCCAACTTTATAGGAAGCGTTCAGCTCACACCGCCATATTCATTATTCAATAAAAATCTTGCTAACACAACAAACAAATATAAAAACCCTGAATACCATAAATGGAAATTCAATGCTGAATGGTATGTGCCGATTGGCAAGCCGCTGGGTGCAGATAAAAACCGCCAGTTTGTATTAAAGATGGCCGCCAAGTATGGATTTATGGGTCGTTATACGAAAAAACTTGATTTCTCACCCTTTGAACGCTTTCAACTGGGTGACGCCGGCTTAACCAATAATTTTGGATTACTGGGATATGATATCGTGGCACATCGCGGATACCCGGTTTATCAGTCATCTGATCCTACAGTAAATCCTGATGCGCAAAATGCCAGCCAGTTCTTTACGATTTTCAATAAGTATACATTGGAGATGCGTTTCCCGCTGATCACGAACCCAAGCAGCACCATTTATGCATTAACTTTCTTTGAAGCAGCGAATGGCTGGTATAATTATAAAGATTATAACCCATTCCGTCTCCGCAGGAGTGTTGGAGTAGGTATGCGTTTCTTCCTGCCTATGTTTGGTCTTCTTGGGTTTGATTATGGTATAGGACTTGACCGTCTTACACCCGGACAATCAGGATTGAAAGGGTCTTCAAGATTTACCTTTATGCTGGGGTATGAACCGGAATAGCAGAAATAAAATTTGAATGAACAAATTTTAAATCTTAAATCAGATCAATATGAAAAAAATAATACTCGTCGCCTGTTGTTTGTGGCTTGCCGCATTTACTGCACAGGCACAGAAATATGCCATCATTGATACCAGGTATATTTTAGACAGAATCCCGGATTATAAAACCGCCCAGCAACAACTGGATGAGATCGCTGCCAGCTGGCAAAAAGATATTGATGGCCGGCAGGCAGAATTGGATAATATGTATAAATCCTACGAGGCCGAACAGGTAATGCTGAGTGATGACCTGAAGAAAAAAAGAGAGGACCAGCTTTTCAACAAAGAAAAAGACCTGAGGGATCTGCAGCGCAAACGCTTTGGTTTTGAAGGCGATCTGTTTAAAAAAAGACAGGAACTCGTAAAGCCGATACAGGATAAAGTATATAATGCCGTACAGAAAATGGCTGTGCTGCGGGGCTATGATTTTGTGCTGGACAAAAGTGAGGGAATTACCATTATCTTTGCCGACCCTAAACTGGACAAGAGCGAAGATGTACTGAAAGAACTGGGGGTCAGGAATTAATTTCAAGGCTACTGGTGTTAAAAGAAACAAAACAACGCAACCAAATATTCTTAAACACAATCTCTAAAAAGCAAATAAAAAAATAATCCGCTTTGGTGAAGATTTGAAAAGTAAAAAAACACTCATGAAAAAATTGCATGCATTAATTGTAGTGGCAGGCCTGCTGATAGCCGGAAGTGCTTCTGCGCAAACCAAGATCGCTTATATCCGTATTGATGATATTGTTGGCGTGATGCCGGAACTGGCTCCCACAAAAATAAATATGGACTCTGTAGGTAACCAGTACCTTACAGATTCTATTATGCCAAGATTGAATTATGTGCAGGCAGAATACCAAAGGAAACTGCAGGAATATTCAGATACAACAAAACCAAAAAGTGTCAGAGAACAGATATTGAAAGATCTCCAGAACTACAAAGACGAACTGGATGGCGCCGATGAATTGATACAACAAGTACGGCAATTCAAACAGCAGGAACTTTTAAAGCCTTATTATGCTAAAGCTAAAAAAGCAATTGAACAGGTTGCCAAGGAAAAAGGATATACACATGTCCTTTCTTCAGATATTTTCTTAGTGGCTCCGGAAGCCGATGATATTTCATTACTCGTTCTGGCCAAATTGAATATCAAACTTCCAAACCAAAACCCGCCTGGAACCAAGCCGCCTGCTAAAACAGGAGGAAATTAAGAGACCAAAATTTGAATGACATATATGGTCCCGCTTTGTGCGGGACTTTTTTTGCCAATGAGTTAACAGCCAACCCTCCTTATTTTTGCAGGATGGCTTCACAAAATCCAATTGGTGTTTTTGATTCCGGGTACGGTGGTCTTACTGTGCTGAAAGAGATCATTGGCAAACTTCCCCAATACGATTTTATTTACCTGGGTGATAATGCAAGGTCGCCGTATGGGAACCGATCTTTTGATACTGTTTATCATTACACACTTCAATGTGTGCAATGGTTTTTTGAACAGGGATGTTCTCTCGTAATCCTGGCTTGTAATACGGCTTCTGCAAAAGCGTTAAGAACTATCCAGCAAAATGATTTACCCAAACTGGCAGCCGGTAAAAGAGTGTTGGGGGTGATTAGGCCGACAGCGGAGATCATTGGTACTTTTTCAGAAACAAAAAATGTCGGGATCCTGGCTACAAACGGAACAGTAGTATCGGAATCTTACCCAATGGAAATTGCTAAATTTTTCCCTGGATTGAATGTATACCAGGAAGCTTGCCCCATGTGGGTACCATTGGTGGAGAATAATGAGCATCATACGCATGGTGCAGATTTTTTTGTGAAAAAAAACCTGCACAACATTTTTGTAAAAGGAGAGAAGATCGATGTGCTGTTACTGGCCTGCACACATTACCCATTGTTGCGGGAAAAAATAGAAGAGTATATGCCGGTTGGGGTAAAACTGATCTCGCAGGGTGAAATAGTGGCGGAAAGCCTGGCCAACTATTTACTACGCCACCCGGATATGGAACAACGCTGTAGTAAAAAAGGTCAGCGGGTATTTTATACCACGGACTCTACGGATGATTTTGACAGCCATGCCACTATTTTTTATGGCGAACCCATCAATTCCAAACATGTTGATTTGGGGGTTTAAGTATGCTGATTACCAGCCTCTTTAAAAACAGGGAAATTTCATACTTCATCCTTCTTACTTCTGACCTGCTTCCCTTACCTTTGCCGTCCTTTCACAAACAGCAAGTGTGGTGATTTGCTGGTGAAATTTGAAACAGGGTCCGTTCTCCCGGCCGCATTTCATAAAACGGAAAAAGAAATAAAACAATGAAACGTACATTCCAACCTCATCGTAAACGCCGTAAAACAGTTCATGGTTTTCGTAAACCCATGCAAACCGCCAATGGCCGCAAAGTATTAGCCAGTCGCCGTGCCAAAGGCCGGAAGAAACTGTCGGTTTCTGATGAGAGTAAATTAAAATAGTTTCTGTCCCGCCTATGGCGGGATTAGATCATTTAAATAGCTCCCTGATATCTCGGGGGGCTATTTTGTTTTTTAAAAATATCTGTGTAAATCTGTATAACCTGCCTGCGGGCAGGGAGGTCTATGGCCAAAAAACTTACACTGGGAAAAAATGAGCGGTTAAAAAGCCGTAAGCAAACAGAACTCCTGTTCAGTGAAGGGAAGAAATTTTCAATAACTCCGTTCAGGGTTCACTATTTATTCAATGAACCGGCAAGCCCGCCATTACAATTTGGAGTGGGTGTAAGCAATAAGAACTTTAAGAAAGCAGTTGACAGGAACAAAATTAAAAGAAGAGTAAGGGAAGCTTACCGCCTGCAAAAAATTACCCTTCACCAGAAAGTAAAAGAGAAAAAAGGACAGCTCAATTTGTTTTTTATCTATAATGGTAAAGAGATCCCGGAATTCAGCGGGATATTTGATACCATGAAAAAGATACTGGATAAACTTTGCCATATCATTGACTCCAAAAATTGAAAACCTTTCTCCGCATATTAAGCCTTCCCTTCATCCTCCTGATAAAGATCTACCAGTTGATCATTTCTCCCTGGCTGGGCCCAAAATGTCGTTATACGCCTACCTGCTCCCATTATGCAGCAGAGGCATTAAAAAAGCATGGAGTGATCAAAGGAATGTGGCTGGCGATAAAAAGAATTTCAAGATGTCATCCCTGGGGTGGCAGCGGGTATGACCCGGTGCCATAGTGAACATATAATTATTTCTTTCGTGTTCTGAAAATTAATTCTACTTTGTATTCCTGTTGCATATCAAAACCTCCTTTTTATTAACCTAAAACGTTTGACATGAGAAAGAATTTTTTTTCGCTGACCGTATTAGCTGTGACGGTTGTATTATCATCCTGCTCTTCCAAATCATCTTTTGATTCTGATGTACGGAAAATGGCAGACTATCGTTGTAAAGTGCAACAACTTGAAGCCAAAGATCCATCAGACCAAAAGGTTCAAAAAGAACTGGAAGATGTAAGAAAAGAAATGAATGACTACCGGGAAAAAATGGCTAAAAAATATGAGGAGAAAAAAGACGATAAGGCCATGAATGAAAAAGCCGATAAGATCATGGATGAGGTCATGGCAAAATGTAAATAAACCTGCATTCTAAACAAAAGTCATCCTGCTTCAAACGGGATGACTTTTGTATTATATACTTTCCAGGTTAGAATTGCTTAATACCTTTCAGCTACTTTCTTCCAGTCGATCACATTCCAGATCGCCGCAAGATAATCAGCCCTTTTGTTCTGATACTTCAGGTAATAGGCATGTTCCCACACATCCACACCTAAGAGAGGTACTCCTTTTGTTTCGGCTACATCCATTAAGGGATTGTCCTGGTTAGGTGTAGAAGTAATGTCCAGCTTGCCATCTTTTTTTATGATCAGCCATGCCCAACCACTGCCAAACCTGCCGATACCTGCAGCAGCAAATTTTGTTTTGAACTCATCAAAGGAGCCAAATGCTTCGTTGATAGCATCGGCAAGTTTTCCGGACGGAGCGCCCCCGGCATTAGCGGCCAGGCTGTTCCAGAAAAAGGTATGGTTCCAATGACCACCGGCATTGTTACGGACCGGCCCGCTGATGGAACCAGCCTGTGCAACCAATTCATCAAGCGTTTTATTTTCATGCTCCGTGCCGGCGATAGCTTTATTGAGGTTGTCAACATAAGCCTGGTGGTGTTTGCCATGATGTATCTGCATGGTCAGTGTGTCAATATGCGGCTCCAATGCATCATGTGCATAAGGAAGACCGGGTAATGTAAATGCCATAACTAATTACGTTTTAAATTGAAAATTGAAGTTTGATCCTTTTTAATGGGATAACAAATTTATTGCCTTATGTTGATTGTGACAGTAATTCTTCCCGATCTCGGAATTATTTTTTCAACCGGTTCAACTTTTTTCCTTTTTCGGTAAAAGTTTCCACCATACCTCTCGTTTCCATGTCAAGACGGACAGAGATAGTGTACCAGGGAACAGAACCTTTGAAGCCCGGCATCTTTTTCCGGATAGTTTTTACCACATCATCCGTGAGTTCTGTAAATGTTTTGCCTTTACTTCCTTTCAGACCCTGAAGAATAGCGGATTTTACCTGCTCATAAATAGCAGTATCAAACTTTCTTTCCGTTCCTGTAACAGGATGGGTGACGATCGTTTTTTTTGCTCCGATGGCTATCGGTTTGAGCTTTGTTGTCATTTCCTATCTTTTAGATTTAAAAAAATCTTTTATCAATGTAGCACATTCATCTTTCAGCACTCCCCTGATCAATTCTGTCTTAGGATGAAAAGGCCAGTTGGCGCCGGCTGTTTTTTTGTAGCCGTTCTTTTCATCATCTGCTCCATAAACAATTTTACCCAGTTTACTCCAGTAGATAGCGCCGGCACACATAAAACAGGGCTCCACGGTCACATATAAAGTTGCTTCCGGAATATATTTTGCACCAAGGAGGTTAAAAGCAGAAGTGAGAGCGATCATTTCTGCATGGGCTGTTGGATCATTAAGCTTTTCCACCATATTATGACCTCTTGCAATGATCTTCTCATTGATGACGACTAGGGCGCCAATAGGGATCTCATCATCTTCCAGCGCCTTCTTTGCTTCCTTCAATGCTTGCATCATATAATATTCATCGGTCATAAAACGAAATTACCCATTTTATTTCCGATGATCAGGCGGGCAAAAAGAAAAATTTCCGGCTCTGCAATAAGCCGGAAAGAAAATTGAAGTCGCGACCGTCGAAGAAACCGGTAATTACCGGTCCTTAATGATAGTTGTACTGCGTTCTGTTGTGTCCTTACCGGAGCCACCACGTAAAAGAGCAACAAGGATGATAAGAAGCACCGCACCACCAACGATCCATACCCAGGTTTGAGCGTACCATTCAGTAGTGGTTGTAGTCTCGGTAGTGGTTGTCTTGTTACTCGTGACCGTACTGTCCTGTGCCCATAAAAAAGTACTCATAAAGCTGAATAAAAAAACAACCCAAAGTCTGAAGATGATGTTGTTGCAAATCCTTTTCATAACTGTTGATTTAATGAATAATGAAATATCAAAGTAGTTCCGGAAGAATCGGGCCAGATTTAGTCATCTTTACAATGTTCTCTTCTACAGGCAACATGTGGAGTAGTTTCTACATTTTTCAATGGTTATCTGGACATAATCGTAAATTCATCAGCTAAAACCAGGTTATGATGATCGATGCATTACAGGCCCTGCGCCGGTATTTTGATTCAGGAATAACAAAAGGATTTGTTTTCCGGAAAGAGCAACTGAAAAAACTGAAAACATCCATCCTGAACCATGAACAGGATTTATATGATGCATTACATGCAGATCTCAAAAAAAGTCCTGAAGAGACCTGGGTCACTGAAACCGGCATGGTGATCGCTGAACTGAATGCAGCACTAAAGCACCTTCGCAACTGGATGGCCCCCGAAAGGGTTTCCACCAATCTTCTGAATTTACCTTCCGGCAGCAAAATTCTCAAAGAACCATTGGGTGTTGTACTGATCATTGGTCCCTGGAACTACCCGTTTCAATTATTGATCAATCCATTGATCGGCGCCGTTGCGGCGGGAAACTGTGTGGTATTGAAGCCAAGCGAATTTGCACCGGCCACAGATGCAATCATGAAAAAAATTATCGAAGAGGTTTTTCCCAAAGAATATATTTTATATGTACAGGGAGATGGGGCAACTGTGATCCCGGAGATGATGAACAATTTTACTTTCGATCATGTTTTTTATACCGGCAGTACACTTGTTGGAAAGATCATTTACAAAATGGCAGCAGAACGATTGGTTCCTGTAACACTGGAACTGGGAGGAAAAAGTCCCTGTATCGTTGAGAGCGATGCCAATATCAAAGTGGCGGCACGGCGTATAACCATGACCAAATTTTCCAATGCCGGACAAATGTGTGTGGCGCCGGATTATGTATTGGTGCATGGATCGGTGAAAGATAAATTAGTGGCAGCGATGAAAGAGAACATCCAGAAATTTTTTACCGGTAAACCGGAAGAAAGTTATAACTATGGAAAGATCATTAATGAAAGACAGTTCAACCGTATTGCCGGTTATTTATCCAATGGAAAAATAGTTTCCGGCGGCAGAACCGATAAAGAAAAATTATTCATTGAACCCACTATACTTACCGATGTTCCCCTGGATGCACCTGTAATGAGAGATGAGATATTCGGGCCCGTGCTTCCCATTATTTCTTTTAATACAGCCGGAGAGGCAAAGGCCGTGATCGATAAACACCCGAACCCGCTTTCTCTTTATATCTACACATCCAGCAAACAAAAAGAGAACGAGTGGCTGGAAGCCGTTCCTGCCGGTGGCAGTTGCATCAACAATTCAAGCTGGCACCTGACCAATCACAACCTGCCATTTGGTGGCCGGGGATTTAGCGGTACAGGATGTTATCATGGCAAATATTCATTTGAAACATTCAGTCATAAAAAAGCAGTGATGAAAACACCTACCTGGTTTGATCCCAATATCAAATACCCGCCGTTCAAAGGGAGATTGAAATTGTTTAAATGGGTGATCCGATGAGAAGACTAAAACGATTCCTGCTTGTTATTTTTATATTGCTGACCGCATTTGCAGGTTATGTATTATATGTAAACAGAAATTCAAAAAACATGACACTGAGACAAAAAGTTTTAAAAGCGATCTACCCGGCCTGGATGTGGTATGCAAAAATGCGGGGCAAAAATGTAACGGAACTAAAGAATGAACAAAAACAACCACCTGTTTCTTTTTATACATTGAAAGCGACCTTGAATAACGGAACAGCATTTGACTTTTCTTCATTAAAGGGCAAAAAAGTAATGCTGGTAAACACGGCCAGCAACTGTGGTTATACAGACCAATATGAGGCTTTACAAAAATTATCTGAAGAATATAAGGACAAGTTAATAGTCATTGGTTTCCCTGCCAATGATTTTAAGCAACAGGAAAAAGGATCGGATGAAGAGATCGCCCAATTCTGTAAACTGAATTTCGGCGTTACATTTCCATTAATGAAAAAAACGGTGGTGGTAAAAACAGCAGAACAAAACGAGGTCTTCAGGTGGCTTACTGATTCAACAAAGAATGGCTGGAACAACAAAGCGCCTTCCTGGAATTTTACAAAGTATATCGTTAATGAAGAAGGAGTTCTGACCAATTATTTTGGAGCATCCGTTTCCCCGGCAGGAAAAGATGTAATAAAGGTGATCGGGGGTAAATAGGATCCCGGCACTATTTTTACTGATCAAAATAAAACATGGGTTATGGAATACAATGATCTTATCGGCTGTATGGGGGTAGCACTTATCCTCTTTGCTTATTTTCTGAATACCTGTAAATACATAAAACAGGGAAAGCTTTTTTATGTGATGAATATTTTCGGCGCCGGGCTTGCTTGTTATGCTTCGGTGCTGATCAATTACCGGCCCTTTATCATTTTGGAAGGCACCTGGTTGCTGGTGTCTGTGTACGGGTTAATGAGAACAATGAGAATAAAAATGTCCTGATAAAACATTCTGTTTATGAACATCATCCTTGAACCTGTTGCATTGGTAAAGAATACCCGGACCGATCTATCCGATGATTATTGGGGAAGTGTTGTCAGCGAAATAGAACTGCTTCCGCATATTCCTGCTAAAGCATTCGATGGCATTGATGAATTCTCTCACCTCGAGATCGTTTTCCATTTTGATAAGTCGGACAAATCAAAAGCAGTTTTCTTTGGTCATCCACGCGGAAATAAAAACTGGCCGGAAGTGGGCATTTATGCGCAACGGAAAAGAGACCGGCCCAATGCTATCGGGAATTACCATTGCGGAACTGGTGAAAAGAGAAGGCAATAAGATCTGGGTAAAATATTTAGATGCGATTGATGGAACACCCATCCTGGATATTAAACCGGTGATGAAAGAATTTTTACCAGCCGGGGAAATTCGTCAACCCAAATGGTCCGTTGAATTGATGAAAGAATATTGGAAGTAGAGTCGGGACGCTTATGCGGCCTGAATCATTCAGCAATCATAATCGTTTAAAAAACGCAGTATTCCGCATAAAATACTACAATAGTATAGTTGAAACCACACTCTCTGGAAGGGTTGCTCTTTTATTTTTATCAAAAAATATGTACTTCGAACCTGACGAGTTTTATCATGTTTACAACCGTGGGAATAACAAGCAGATTATTTTCTTTGATGAAAGAAATTATTTGTATTTTTTAAAAAAAGCCAGAGATCAGCTACTCCCTTTTTCCGATATCATAGCTTACTGCCTGATGCCAAACCATTTTCACTTTATACTCAGGGCTAATGATAATGGATTAAAGGAAAGGAATACATTCGGAGCTAAGCCAATGCAGGAGTTAGCTTACCGGATTGGCATCTTGCTAAGCAGCTATTCGCAGGCAATAAACAAACAGAATAAAACGACAGGTTCCTTATTTCAGCAGAAGACAAAAGCAAAAGTTTTAAGTGAAACAGATAACGGGGCAAGGATAGGTTATTTTGAGCAGTGTTTTCATTATATACACCAAAATCCTTCAGTCGCCAGAATAGTTAAGAATGTTGCATGCTGGCCTTATTCATCATACTTTGACTATATTGGATCAAGAGAAGGTACGTTATGCACCCAGAAAATATTTTATACTCTTACCGGATTAAGTGCAGAAGATATAGTGGCAAAAACAATAGAAAAAATTGATGAAAAGATTTTAGATAAACTCTTCTGAATTGTACGGTTCAGGCCGCTTTCAGCGTCCCGACCCTACGCCGGGCACTTCTCATGATAGTTCACTAACTCGATCGGGGTCTTTTCAAATTCAAATCCGCTATAGGTCATTATAATTTCATCAAACACTTCGTTTATCTCTTCTTCTGTCTTGAGTGTTACCAGCCTGTTGCGGAATTCTTTGATGTTGGGTAATCCTTTCAGGTAATTGGCATAATGCCGGCGCATTTCATTAATACCCACAACCGGGTTCTTCCATTCCACAGATCTTTGCAAATGCTTCCGGCAAACAGCGATCCTTTCTTCAATGCCGGGAGCAGGAAGATGTTCACCTGTTTTTATGAAATGTTTGATCTCGTTGAATATCCAGGGATAACCAATGGCGGCACGGCCGATCATAATGCCGTCAACACCATAACGATTCTTATACTCAACTGCTTTTTCAGGAGAATCAATATCGCCGTTACCAAAGATGGGGATACTGATCCTCGGATTGTTTTTCACTTTGCCGATCAATGTCCAGTCGGCTTCTCCTTTGTACATCTGTGTTCTTGTTCGGCCGTGAACAGCTAATGCCTTGATACCAACATCCTGCAAACGTTCCGCCACTTCTTCAATGTTTTTTGTTTTATCATCCCAGCCCAATCTTGTCTTAACGGTGACAGGCAATGATGTTGCTTTCACAACAGCCGATGTCAAGCGAACCATCAGGTCAATATCTTTCAATACACCGGCGCCGGCTCCTCTCAGCGCCACTTTTTTTACGGGGCAACCAAAATTGATGTCGAGCAGATCAGGATTCGTTACCTCAACGATCTTTGCGGCCAATGATAAACTTTCTTCATCACCACCAAAGATCTGGATACCGACAGGCCGTTCATAATCGAAGATGTCGAGTTTCTTACGGCTTTTGATAGCATCCCTGATCAAACCTTCGCTTGAAATAAATTCGGTGTACATCAGGTCGGCGCCACTATCCTTACACACAGCACGGAAAGGCGGGTCGCTTACATCTTCCATCGGAGCGAGAAGAAGCGGGAAATCCGGTAATTGTATATTTCCTATTCTGATCATATGAGTCTGAAGGCTAATTAATAATTATTAATTAATAATTATTAATTGCTGTTTACATTTGAGCCTGCAAATTTACAGTTTAATCGCCAGAGTTTATGTACGATAGCAATTCAAAAGGAATTTCTTATACCGCCGGTTTTTTTATGCTGATCGCTTTTGCAGTGGCCGCTTCTATTATGGCCGCCTTTATATGCATACCGATCTGGACGGGTATGACGGGACTGAGTTTTAAGGACCTTGAAAAAGGAATGAGTGACCCCGCCAACAGTAATGCGATAAAAGTCATTCAATCGGTAACAGTCATCATCGGTTTTTTATTGCCGGCCATTTTCACCGCTTATTTGCTGAACCGGAAGCCAATGGACCTGCTTGGGTTTTCCAGGAAAATTAACTGGAAACAAATAGGCATTGTATGCGCCATTATGATCTCTGCCATGTTCGTATCAGCCTTTCTTGCTTATGTGAATGGGATATTACCGGTGTCTGATTCCCTGAAACTGAGGTTTGATAAAATGGAAAATGATTACAATAAGCAGGTAGAAGCGATTATCGGGCTGAACAGTTTTGGCGAGTACATTCTTGCGATAATTATCATGGCTTTTTTGCCGGCCCTTTGCGAGGAAACTTTATTCCGGGGAGGGTTGCAGAATTTTTTAACCCGCTCTACTAAGATGCCCTGGCTGTCGATCATTATAGTAAGTATCTTGTTCAGCGTTCTCCATTTTTCATTTTATGGATTCCTGTCAAGAATGTTTCTCGGGGTAATACTTGGATTGCTTTACCAGTATTCAGGAAGGTTGTGGCTTAATATCATTGCTCATTTTTTCAATAATGCATTGGCTGTAACGATGATCTATGTGTTAAAGACCCAGGGAAAATCATTAAAAGAAGCTGTTGGAGATAATAGCGATTCTGGCTGGTGGGGCATCATTTTTTTACCCGCTGTCATAGGGCTTTTTATTGTATTCAGGAAAATTGCCGGAAAGCCAAAAGAACCGAAAAAAACAAATTTTGATTTTGAAAGGAATGAAGAACTGCGCAACACTCCATTCTATTAAACGATCCGCTCACCCATGGCATTTAACCGGCAAACATTCAGGACAAGAACATTAACGGCGATCATCTTTGTGGCTATCATGCTGACTGGCTTATTATGGAACCCATGGAGTTTTCTTGTTTTATTTTCCATTATTCATTTTGGCTGCTGGTGGGAATACCTGAAACTGGCAGCAAAAATACATAAGACTTCTTTCCATGCGTATACAAAACTCGGCTTGATGGTCATGGGCTATGGATTGATGTTGTTCTTTTGCGGGCCTGCTTATCATATCAGTAGTTATGGATTGAAAGAAAATATTTCACTGCCGGTATCAGCAGCAGGATTTGCTTTGTTGCTGATCGGTATTTTTCAGAAGAATACAATTAAGTTGAAAGCATTTGGAATGGCTGTGTTGGGGTTGGTTTATATTTCATTGTGTTGGGGACTGATGATGGATTTATACAATGGAGTTGAAATTCATCTTCATGATACAATGTATGTTGTTGCTGCCAGTAGTATTATACCCGTAACAATAGTGGCAGCAATATGGATCAATGATACGATGGCATATCTCATTGGTTCATTAATTGGCAAAACACCGCTCTCTAAAGTTTCACCTAAAAAAACATGGGAAGGAACCATCGGGGGAATAATTTTCTGTATCGTTCTTATGTATTTTCTTTGGGGACTTGCATATGATATTCATGATAAAACCTGGGACCTGATATTTGGCCTCATTGCAGCGATTGCTGCAATAACCGGAGTTTTCGGCGATTTACTGGAATCCAAACTCAAACGTATGGCAGATGTAAAAGATAGTGGCACATTAATGCCCGGTCATGGCGGTTTTTTAGATAGATTTGATTCATTGTTGCTGGCCATCCCATTTGTGTGGATATTTATAAAGCTGTTTATGGAATAAGCAGCTATTATTTTAATTACTTGTCATTTTACTATGCGGAAATTCGTCGTTATTCTATTCCTGGTTTTATCTTCATCATTATATGCGCAGGTAGACAGCAGTCAAAAAGGATGGGCAGCTACCTTTACCGTAGCCGCTATTCCCATTTCGCAGCCCGGCCTGGGCATACAACCCGGGATAGAATACCGGTTTAATGACCGCTTTAGTGTATTGGCAGAGATCACCATTCCTGTCAACAAAAAAAACAGCAAAGATTCTTCAGAACTGAATAAAAAATATCTCAGGTATAAAACGGAGATCCGCTACAATCTTTTTCCTAAAAGCAAAAAAGGTCATTATTATACAGGATTCCAGGTTTCCTCATCACAACGCAAGTTTACCAGTGTGGGTGGTTTTTATTATGACGAAAGGCACACGGACAGTGTTTATTATTATGATAGGGCATCCATCAACAGTCCGGTGACGACCGTGTCTGCTCAATTTGGTTCCATTATTACCAAAGGAAGGTTTGCCGTGGATGTATTTGCAGGTATCGGCGCCAGGTTCATCCATACTACCATCAGCAATATTGAAAACCCGGTAAGATCTGTCATTATGAGTGCTGATGGACTTCGTCTAACGGCCTCCTATTCCTATAAGGGCAATATCACTATGTTTCATTTTAACGGGGGCATCAGGTTCATGTGGCATTTCTATCAATTTAAGCATCCGGGGAAATGATAACCAATGATTGACTATTTTTGACCTTCAACAGGTATCGATGACCATTCATAAAGAAGGATTTAAGATCATTGCTGTAAGCGTCATTCTTTTTGGCGTTATCAACTTATCTTTTTTTTATTTTTTCAGCTATGCTTCTCCTTTTTTGGGAGCGGTCCTTTTTATAATCACACTGGCTTTCCTTTTATTCGTCATTTCTTTTTTCAGGATCCCTAAAAGAAAGCTGACCGTCCGTGAAGATGCCATCGTGGCTCCTGCCGATGGTAAAGTAGTGGCCATTGAAGAAGTGCAGGCCGATGAATATTTTACGGACCGCCGCATACAGGTCTCCATTTTTATGAGCCCTTTAAATGTGCATGTGAACCGCAACCCCGTTAGCGGCGACGTGGCCTATAGTCAATATCACAAAGGAAAATACCTGGTGGCCTGGCATCCCAAATCATCGACAGAGAATGAAAGACATTCTGTGGTTTACCGGAAAGAGGGAAAAGAAATTTTGGTAAAACAAATCGCCGGCGCTGTGGCAAAACGCATTATCAATTACCTGCAACCAGGACAAAAAGTAAAACAATCCGAAGAAATGGGATTTATCAAATTCGGCTCCAGGGTTGATCTGTTGTTGCCATTGGATGCAAAAGTGCAGGTAAAGATCGGGGACAAGCCAGAAGGAGGAGTGACCGTTATTGCTATATGGTAATGCGGCAAATAAGAAATAAGAAATGAGGAATAAGGAATGAGAAAAGCAGGTTTGTTGTTTTAGAATATCGTTTCCAATTCTTTTAATGAGTAAACAGTATAGGTAGGTTGTTTATCATTGATCGATACCGGTTCTTTTGTAAGATGATTGACATGAATTTGATCGATACCTGCATTCATGGCGCCTAATATATCTACTTCAATCGTATCACCGATCATGATGCTTTCTTTCTGCAAAGCCCCCGTTTTCTGAAAAGCATAATCAAATATTTCTTTATGCGGCTTCAGGCTGTTACTTGCTTCAGAAGTTATCACCTCTGTAAAATATGTATCAAGCCCCGAAGATTGTAATTTCCTGAGTTGCGTTTTTTCAAAACCATTGGTTATTAAATGAAGCCGGTAATTTTTCCCGGATAAATAATCAAGGATCTCTTTGGTATAAGGGAACAAGATCTTCCGGGTGGGCAGCAGGTCCAGGAAAATAACTCCCATCTCCCTTGCCAGCGGCTCGTTTGCAATTTTAAAATCGAGTAAGGTAAGCCACATTCTTTTCCAGCGCAGCTCATCCACTTTGATAAAGCCATTCCGGTACCGTTCCCAGAGTTTATCGTTGTGTACAAGATAGTTTTTATGGAAAAGATCAAAGTCGTTTACCCCTTTTGGTCCCAGTTGCATCGAATGATATAACTCCTCAAGGGTTTGACGGCTATTAGCTTCAAAGTCCCAAAGGGTATGGTCAAGATCAAAAAAGAGATGTTTGTATTTGCCCCCATCCCCTAAAGGGGGGTTATTCGACTTCATAATTGAACATTAGTTAAGTAATTTGCAAACTTAAATCAATAGTAAGAATGTTGTCCGATAAAGAAAACATCGTAAACACCCCTTTAGGGGATGGGGGTATGAATGTAATTGTCACCGGCGCTTCAAAAGGAATTGGTAAATCCATAGCTGAAATATTTGCGGCCAACGGCCATCATTTATTTCTATGCTCAAGAGGGGAGTTGACCTTGTATAAAACGGTCGAAGAGTTAATGACAAAATTCCCGGATGCTACGATAAAGGCAAAACCATTTGACCTTGGTAAAAAAGAAGAAGCGATCGCTTTCGGCAACTGGTGTTTATCTTTTGGAGTTCCTGGTATTTTGATAAACAATGCAGGCAGTTTTGAACCGGGCAGTGTTCATAACGAACCGGATGGTGTTTTAGAAAGCCAGGTGGCCGTCAATCTTTACAGTGCTTATCATGTTTCCCGGACCGTATTACCCAAAATGATCGAAAAGAGATCCGGTCATATTTTTAATATATGTTCCATTGCTTCACTTCATGCTTATGAAAATGGTGGCGCATACAGCGTCAGCAAATATGCCCTACATGGGTTCAGCAAGAATTTGCGGGAGGAAATGAAACCATTCAATATAAAAGTTACTTCTGTTTTCCCCGGCGCTGTGGCTACCGACACCTGGGGCGGTTTTGATAATACTTCTCATCGTATCATGGAAGCAGAGGACATTGCAAAAATGATCTATGCGGCCACCCGGCTATCGCCGGGCGCCTGCGTAGAAGATATTGTGATCAGACCGCAACTGGGAGACCTTTAAACCTTCCTTTAAAACAGTCATTCATCCATTAGTAATATTTAAAACGGCCTTTAACCGGGCTGTTTTATTTTTACTGTAAACTATAGCAGTTTCTGAAACCGGATCCAGGGAAATGAAAAAGATCTATACCATATTAATTTTTATTTTAACTCCATTCCTGTTAAGGTCACAGGTTGTTTTTAAAACAATTGTTCCGCTGCGACCGGTTGTAGCAGGTGAGTCATTCCAGGTGCAATACGTTTTCCAGGAAGCCGGAAAGATCACAAATTTTAAAGCTCCCCCCTTCGCTCATTTTCGTTTTGTCAGCGGGCCTAATCAATATAATGGCTCGGTCACAACTATTCACGGAATAAGGCCAAACAGGAATTTTGTTTATACCCTTGAGGCTATTAAGCCCGGTCGTTTTATGATCCCGGGCGCTGTTGCAACAGAGAATGGTAGGGCTATAAAAAGTAACGATGTTGTTTTAGAAGTGATCTCAAAAGAAAAGGCGGCGAAATTATATGACAGGAATGCTGCCGATAACTCAGATTATGTTTTGCGTCCCGGTGAGGATCCTTATGAAAAGATCAGGCAAAACCTTTTTCTCAAAGTAGCGGTTGACAGAACAAATTGTTTTGCCGGTGAACCCGTGCTGGCTATTTTCAAATTGTATTCACGGCTTGAATCCAATTCAGACATTGTAAAGAACCCGGGCTTTTATGGTTTTACCGTGTATGACATGGTAAACCTTTCGGATAAACAAATGAACACCGAAATGGTGAATGGAAAATTATTCGATGTTCATACGATCCGGAAGATGCAATTGTTCCCCTTGCAGGCAGGAACATTTTCCATAGATGCCATGGAGATAAAAAATAAAGTTGAATTCTCACATAGCATCGTCAATAAAAAAACAGAACAGGAAATTATTGAGGGCATGGCCGGTAACAACGATGAGGAAACTAAAAATGAAAATGTTGAAGTGTATGAAACCAGTATGCACACAGAACCGGTGGCTATTCATGTAAAGACGGTGCCTCTTAAAAATAAACCAGCGTCTTTTAACGGGGCCGTGGGAGCTTTTAGCATTTCTGCAGGCGCCGTGAAAAACAGGATAGCAAAGAATGAGGAAGGGGTTTTTGAAATTACCATCCGCGGCAATGGAAATTTTACACAGCTTAATGCTCCTGCCATCGACTGGCCGGATGGTATAGAAGGATTTGAACCGATAATCAGGGACTCGCTGGATAAAACACAATTTCCATTAGCGGGCAGCCGCACATTCCGGTATACATTTATTTGCAACAGGCCGGGGCTTTATCATTTACCCCCGGTGAATTTTTCTTTTTTTGATCCCCATAATAATACTTTTAAAACAGTTTCAACAACAGCTGAAGATGTTGAAATAAGTAATGAAGAAAAGAAAAATACAATAACAACAGAAAGAAAAGAATCAATTGCCGGCAAAAATGCCAGGGCCAGCCGGATAGCAGCAGGCATTGTTATTTTATTGGTCATAATTGTTTTAACCTATTGGATACTGCATAAGGATAAACCTGTGCAGGTTATTAAGAAAGAAGTAGCTACTCTTCCATCAGTTGATGAAATGTTGGCCCCTCCCGGGGATCTTATCCATGTTTCAGATAAAGAATTTTGTAGCGGTCTTCAACAGTCCATATGGAAATGGCTGGGGGTTCGCCTTGGCCTCGAAGGAAGTACGGGTAACAAAGAAATTCTTTTTTCCAAATTGAAACAAAGGGGAGTGAAGGATGAAATGATTGCCAACCTGCAAAAATTATTAACGGACTGTGAACTGGGTATGTTTACCGGCGCAGCCCTGGATATCAATAAAGACAAGATGCTGAAAGATGCAAAACAGGTGCTGGAAGACATCAACCTGTCTCTACTCTGAATATTTATATCCCACACCTCTTACCGAATGAAAGTATTTGGGATTGCGGCTGTCTGCTTCAAAGTACTTGCGGAAGTTGAGAATGAAGTTGTCGATCGTCCTGGTAGTTGGATAAACATTGTAGCCCCATACGGCCTGTAATATTTTTTCCCGCGGGACCACTTCATTTTTATTTTCGATCAGTAATTTCAGCAGCATGGTTTCTTTTTTGCTCAATTGAATTTTTTTACCGTTGGAAACGGTGGCTTCCTGGGCCTTGAAATCAATACTGTTATTGTCAAAAACATACACATCACCAACAGTTGACTTGTCCTGCATTTTCTTATTCTTATCAATCAGCTTTTGTACCCTTAGTAAAAGTTCTTCCAAATTAAAAGGCTTTGTCAGGTAATCATCGGCACCTTTTTTTAATCCCAATACCCTGTCAGCACTGCTGTTCTTGGCACTTAGGATCAGGATAGGCACTTCATTATTACTGATGCGGATGGTTTCTGTAACGTTAATGCCATCCATTTCCGGAAGCATGACATCCAGGATAATAAGATCGAAATATTCTCCCTGTAATGTTTTTATGGCAGAGGCACCATCATAAGCAGAGGTTACATCATAACCTTCAAGCTCCAGGTTTAGCTTGAGAGCTTCATGAAGATTTTCTTCATCTTCCACCAGTAAAACAGATGCTTTTTTTTCTGCCATAATCAGGTATGAAAAGTAACGGTGAAAATACTACCACTCGGTTTATTGTCCGTCACCGAAATGTCTGCATTGTGACCCCGGGCAATTCTACGGCAAAGATAAAGACCCAAACCTGTGCCCTGGGTTTTGCGGGTCGCTTCATTGCCAACACGGTAAAATTTTGAGAAGATCTTTTTCTTTTCCCTGTCAGGAATTCCGGGTCCTTCATCTTTGACCTGCAATTCTACTGCGCTTACCGAAGCACCCGACCTGATTTTTTTTAAACTAACGGATACGGAATTTTCTTTAGCCGAATATTTTAAAGCATTTTCCAGCAGGTTATTTACCAGCATTTGCAGCAATAGGGCATCACCTTTAACATCGGCATCAGCTTCTATATCCTCATTGATAATTCTTTCAGGAAAACGGTTCCTGAAACCATGGATACAATCCTTCATCAATGAAGAAAGGTCAAGTTCCTCTTTGGAAGGCTTATACCGGCGGCCCTCCAGTTGCGAAGAAATAAGAATATTATTGGTCAGGAAATCCAACCTCGAAGTTTCATCCAATGTGGTACGGATGATCTTTTTTTGTTTGCCGGGGTCAAGGTTATATTTCTGCAAGGTTTCCAGGTTGAGCTTTGCAACAGATATGGGTGTTTTTAATTCATGTGTGACGGCCATCATAAAATTCTGCTGTTGCTGCTGCAGGTAAAACTGCCTGCGAACAGAACGGTAAACAAAAGCGGCTCCAACCAGTATCACTAAAAAAAATGCACCTCCTTCTCCAAGGTATTTTGACTTATTCTTTCTGTGCGCAGCCGTAATTTTCTGAAGTTGCTGCCGGTATAAAACAGGAGTGCTGGCGCTGTCAACTGTTGAACGAAGATTGCTTATTTCAAAACGGCTCATCACTGTATTCTGTTTATTCAGTGAAATAAACCACCAGACAAGAGCTGCAACAATATATAATAACAGCATCCAGTAAATGAACGTGGTTCGACGAAGTCTTTTCCGGCTGACATCTGGCATGTTGCAAAGATGGTTTATTGTTTCTTTTCAATGCGAAGACCCACATTCAATACATTCTTCAAAGGATTTTCCCGCATGACTTGTTCAACAGTGAAAGTATAGTTACCGGCTTTTAGTGGTTCCGGATCACCCAATGAAATACGGTGTTCATAGATATCGTCCATTCCGGTGGCCCGCCAACCCTGGTCATCTGTGGCCAGGATGAGGTCTCTTCTTATTTTTCTTACACTGTCACTCCCGGGCAATTTTGCAGAAAGGGTTATATAAATATTGTTGTAGTTGTATTTATCATTATGCCGCAGGATCAAAAAAAGCTCATAAGGGGAAGAAGTGTCTTTAATAGTAAAGGTAAATGAAGGTCTAAAATCATTTTTCCAGCTATGCCCCGGAATGGCAACTGATTTTTCGTACAGGTCGATGGTAGTACAGGCAAGAAACAGGGCACAAGGAACAAGGAACAAGAAGAGTCGTTTTGTCCATTTCATTTCACAAAGATATATTTAAGGTTAAAGTCTTGTTCCTTGATTCTTGCACCTTGTACCTTTATAGAACATTCAGCACCTGTTCCTTTGCTTTTTCCAGTTCATCTTTCATCATCACTACGCATTTTTGAATAGTTGAATCATAGGCCTTGGAGCCGGTAGTGTTTATTTCACGGCCGATCTCCTGCAGCACAAATGAAAGTTTCTTTCCTTTCGCTTCTTCTTTTTCTGCCAGCAGCGATTTGAAATAATCACAATGATTTTTTAGCCTGACCTGTTCCTCGGTGATGTCAATTTTTTCTATGTAGTAAATAAGTTCCTGTTCCAGCCGGTTACCGTCATAGTTTTCTTTGCCTACATTCTCTTCCAGTAGTTTGGTAATTCCCTCCCGGATCTTTTGCTGGCGCAATGGCTCCAGTTTGATCACTTCTTCCTGTTGTTTTTCTATATTACCGATCCTCAGCTTCAGGTCCTGTTCCATCATAGCCCCTTCATTCAGCCGATGGTTATTCAGGTTTTCAATTGCCAGTTGCAAAACCTTCTGAAAATCTCCCCATTCCTGGTCAGACAGGGTCTCACTGCTGGGGGTGATGACCTCGGGAAGCTTTACGAGGGTGCTCAGGATATGCGAAGGATCCAGGTTGAGGGCAGCAGACAGCTCAGCAAGGGGTTTATAATAGGCTTTGGCCAGGTCGGTATTGATGGTAACAGGTTTGGCATTGCCGGTGTCCTTCAGGCTTATCATGCAATCCACACTTCCCCTCAGGAGTTTTTCCGAAAGCAGGCGGCGTATATCAAACTCAAATGGTTTTAAGATCGACGGCAATTTCAGTTGCAATTCAAATTGTTTCCCGTTGAGGGATTTGATATCAACAAGAAAGGTTTTATCCGCAACATTTTTTTCGGCTCTTCCAAAACCGGTCATTGATTTCAGCATGTACTTTTTTTTAGATCCCTGTAAAGGTATTTTAATTATTCAGAGAATGAATGATTTTATCAAAACCAATTAATGCGACTTATGAAAACTATCGGGGCAAATATGATTGGAGTAAAATATTGATGAATGAAAAAAACGATGATGATTAAATTTCTTAATACTCCCCTTTAGGGGGTGGGGGCGTAAAAAAAATCCCTCCGTAGTAAGCGGAGGGATAATATATGGATGGGTTAGTAAGTACGGGAAATAAATTTCCCGACACAATATTATAAATAATTTCTATCAACCAAAATTTTTTTTTGAATTATTTTATTAACATTTTGAACAAGGTTGTGGATAAGCGGGCATAAAAAATCTATTTTTTTGATCGGTTAAAACATGATCATGAAGCCCACCGCAATAATTTTTTTCTATACTTAAAATTTTGACCACTGCTGAAATGCTTGCCAGTCAATCGTTTCAGAAGAATACATTTTTAATGATCAATGCGTTTGTGATTAAAAATAATTTTCATCAGCATGCGATCATTGATGATTAATATGATGTAATCAATGCATTCAGCCATAAAAACCGGCGTAAAAATAATTTCTGTTAAAAGGCTGATAAGTGTATAAAATCAGTTGTTTTGGCAGATTTCTGCCATTTGCCATGTTATTACCTTTGGCAAAATTTATAATATGAAATTTGATAAACCGGTTCCGGTAACAACCATTGCCCAACTTATCGGCGCAGAAATAGCAGGAAATAAAAACGGGAATGCCACCGGCATTAATGAACTGCACAAGGTTGAAGAAGGCGACATCGCATTTGTCGATCATCCCAAATATTATGATACCTGCATTCATTCAGCAGCTACATTTATCATTATTAATAAAAGAACAGATTGCCCGGAAGGCAAAGCTTTGCTTATCGTTGATGAACCGTTTGAAGCGTATGTAAAGATCGTCGATCATTTCCGGCCATTCGCACCTTCTATGAAAATGATCAGTGATACTTCATGGGTTGGGGAAGGAACGACGATCATGCCCAATGCATATATCGGCAACCATGTTAGCATCGGCAACCATTGCATCATTCATCCCCATGTGACCATACTTGACCATTGTATTATCGGGAATAACGTAGTTATCCAGGCCGGCACGGTTATCGGCAGCGATGCTTTTTATTATAACAAGAAAACCAACCGGGATGTTCATTACAAAAAAATGAACAGTTGCGGCCGGGTTGTGATCGAAGATTGGGTGGAAATAGGCGCCAACTGCACCATTGACAGGGGCGTAAGCGGTGATACACTCATCAAAACAGGCAGCAAGATGGATAACCTGGTGCATATTGGTCATGATACGGTGGTAGGAAGAAATTGCCTGTTTGCAGGTCAAGTAGGTATTGCCGGGGCTACAACTATTGAAGACAACGTGATCCTTTGGGGACAGGTTGGCGTCAGCAAAACACTTACGATCGGAAAGGATGCTATTGTATATGCACAAAGCGGGGTAAAAGATTCCATTGCAGGCGGCAAAGTTTATTTCGGCTCACCTGTTGAAGAGGCGAAAGAAAAAATGAAAGAGTTTGTCTGGATAAAAAGGATACCGCAGTTGTGGGAGAAGGTAATGGGAAAGAAGGTTTGAGGTTTAATGGTTTCAAGTTGAATGTTCTTGCATTCAATAAAGGTTCTTCGATAGCAACGACTTCAAACCTTTAGACTTTGAACGTTAAACAATATTAATCCGGCAAATAATCATAGGGCAATAGGTCCGCTACATTTTTCCAGCTCCAGTAGCCCTGGTTTATCCAGTCTCTCTGGTCATAATAATAACCGTTCTCCATAATCACAATACCATCTCTAAGATCCACGTACGTGATCTGGATGCCTACATTTTTAGGAAACCCGTTTTGTTTAAGGTATTCCGGCTCCGGCTTCTTTTTGGTGTACGAGATCCTTATTTTCCGGGGATAATATATTTCTACATCTACTGCGCCGGTAAGGACCTGCTGAACAACCGTATCGATCCGAACACTATCCATTGTAATACTATCCCTTGTATATGTAATATTATTCCTGGTATACGTAATACTATCCCTTGTATATGTAATTAAGTTATAGTAACTGCTGTCATATACATTTGTGATCTTGGTAAAATTTTTATCATTTACATTTTCAAGCATATCAATTGCCCAGCCATCCTCTGCCAGGGTGCTGTCATAATAGCTTCGCATAAAATGCAGTTTGGAACCATAGTAGGCTTTTGCACGGGCAGCTGACCATACTTTTTTCAGGCTGTCATTTCCTTCCATTTCTGAATACAGGCAAAAACCACGGTAGGAGTTGATATTGGTATTGTAATAATAAACAAAGGAATCAAGATGGTAATGCAGATTATAGCCCAATGCATTATTGGCGATCTGAATCATATCGGTCGCCAGAACTTTCAGCTTATTGCTTCTTTTATAATAATAGAATTTTAATACTTCAGGATTCAGTAACACCGTTTGACCTGCATTAGGAGTAGCACCGATAAAATTTTTGGTAAAAAAATCTCCATATTTCTCCCAGCCATTCGTTACTTCATTGCTTGATTTCAGAACTACTTCACCGAGATTTTTTTCTTCTTTTATCATCACGATGTTCAGCTTTATGTTTTCACTCACCCGGATTATTTGTGTCTGGTAGCCGGTATACGTGATGATAAGGTCATATCCACCCGATTTTAGTGATAATGAAAATTCGCCCTGTTTATTGGTCACTGTACCCTGGGTTGTATTCTGGCAAAAAACGGAAGCCGCAGGCAAAGGTTCCCGGCTTGCTGAATCCAGGATGGTACCCGTAACAATAAACTGGGCATGACTGAAAAAAGAAAATCCGCAAAGAAGTGAAAGAAAAATTATACGAAGTTTTTGCATAGATAAATGATTACGGCTTAAAGATAGCACTTGCATTACTATGGTTGCACCGCGGCCTCCTCTAAATCTCCTCCGAAGGAGGAGACTTGGGAATTTTATGATAGTATAATAAGTTTTTTCTTTAGTGAACTTCCTAAGCCCCTCCTTGGAGGGGTTTGGGGAGGCTGTATTTTTCACAGGCTTTTTTAATCGTTTCCTCCAGCGGCGTGAAGGAAAACCCCGGAAGGGCTTTCAGTAATTTATCATTTTCAAACCAGGTCTTGCTTTGTGCCACCCGGGAACTTTCTTGTGTAAGCATTGGCTTTTTGCCGGTAAAAAATGATTTTATTTTTTCCAGCCGCCATGCCACATTCATCAACAAGGGAGTGGTATGCCTGCCAGGGCGTTTTTTCCCAAATGCATCTGCAATGGTATCCTGTATTTTTTTAAACGGCCATGTATCGCCATTTACTATATAGCGTTGCTCATTGATATTACTCTCCATCATCAGGACCGCCACCTTTGCTGCATCTTCCACATCCACAAAACCATTGATACCCGAAACATACCATTTGAATTCATCCAATACATTTTTAAAAATGGCAGAACTGCCGTTATTCCAGTCGCCGTAACCAAGAATTGTACTTGGATTTAATATGACCGCTTCCAGTCCTTCGCCAATACCCCGCCATACCTGCAGCTCAGCTTTGTATTTGCTTTTGGCATAATGAGTATTTACTTTGCTTTCTTCCCATTTCCTTTCTTCGTTTACATGACCACCGGCAGCCGATCTTCCCAGGGCTGCTACGGAACTGATATGCACCAGTCTTCTTATATTTTTTTCCAGCATTATGTTCACCACGTTAGCCGTGCCTTCCACATTTACCTGGTACATATTCCGGCGTTCTTTTTTTATAAAAGAAACAATAGCTGCGGAATGAATAACGGTATCAACGCCTTCCATCGCTTCGTCCAATGCCACCACATCCAGCACATCTCCCTCGATCCATTCTACCTTATCAAATATTTCTTTGGGTATCCAGAACGGAAGTTTGTTACTGCGGCGTATAGCTCTTACAGCATAACCTTTTTCTACCAGCTGTTTAATTATATAAGAACCAAGAAAACCCGTGCCGCCTGTTACCAGGACCATGCCCCCATCCCCTGAAGGGGGGGAAGAAGTATCTTGCTGAGATGAATATTCTTTTTGTATTTCGCTCAACGTAATCCTAATTTGTGTAAAGTGATTAACAAAATAATTATTATAATTCCCCTTTAGGGGTTAGGGGCATATTTATAATAGCCTTCCCCTGATTTCTTCCCCAATTTTCCTTCTTTCACTTTTTGTTGCTGAATGGATGATGGTCTTAATCTTTCCGGCTTATTCAATTGCTCATACACAGAACAACTGACCGCATAATTCACATCATTGCCGATCAGGTCCATTAATTTAAAGGGGCCCATTTTAAAACCAGTTGCTTCAAGCAACATATCCGTTTGCTCAAAAGAAGAAATATTTTCCTCTGCCAGCCGCAATGATTCAATATAATAAGGTCTTGCCACCCGGTTTACAATAAACCCCGGTGAATCTTTGCAAAGCACTGCTGTTTTACCCAGGACCCTGGCCAGTTCCATCACCATTTGTGTTGTTTGCTCATTCGTGTGATCCGTATTAACCACTTCCACCAGCTTCATGATCGTTGGAGGGTTAAAAAAATGCATGCCGATAACCCGTTGCGGGTTGATCACTCCCGTTGCAATCTTTGTAACCGAAAGAGAAGAAGTATTGGTAGCAAATACAGATTCGCTGTGGTTGAGTTCGGCCAGTTGATTGAACAGACCGGTCTTTATTTCCAGATCTTCAATGATGGCTTCAATAAAAATACTTGCCTGGCAAATTTGAATATCATCTGTGAAGCGGATGCGCTGCAAAATTTTTTCTTTTTCTCCTGCATTGATCTTTCTTTTTTCAGTAAGTGATCGTAAATTTTTTTCCATGCCGGTTTTTGCTTTTTCAAGTACAGCAGGAATGGGATCATATAAAAGTGTATAAAGACCTGCCTGTGCCGCTGCCTGGGCAATGCCACTGCCCATTGTGCCGGCGCCGCATACGCAAATGCTGTTAATGTTCATTTTGAAGCAATTGTAGCCGTAAAGATAGTGTGTGTAACATTGCTTGGAAAAACAGGATGGCCCGTAAATTCAGCTTTAACTATCAATTTTTTAAGCGAGCGAGTAAAGTTTGTCCACACTTCATCCCACAAGGAGCAGAATCAGGAGATACTAATTGTTTTTTATCCCAAGTTTCTCTTACCTTAATGCCAAATTTAATTCATGGATACCAACCAACCAGCTTCTTCCACCACAACCACCACAACCACATCAGCTCCCGTTTCAGCAGCACCCGGAATGTTTGGAACAAAAATTCCTTCCTCGGTAGCTTTTGCTGTTGGGATCCTTTTGTTTTTTCTTCCATTTTCTGAAATACGATGCGGGGGATCGCCTTTTATGAATCAAACAGGCAAAGGATTTATTTTAAATGAAAATTGGAAACCTACAGGAACAGCGGGGATGTTAGGTAATGACAGTATGAAAGAATCAACTTCCAAAGTCACTGGCGAAAAAGCAGGTAATTCTCAAATATTTGCAATCGCAGCCGCAGGGCTTGCCCTTTTAGGATTCTTATTATCATTTGCTAATGCTAAGACTGGTGGAGGTGGGGGTATGGTAACCGGTATTCTTTCCGCAGGAGCTTTAATTGCCCTGATGTTTGATGTGAAAAAATGGTTCAATGATGGTCTTGCAAAAGAGGCATTGGACAAGACAAAAGAAGGCGCTGATAATATTGGACTTGATAAAATAGGGAATACCATGGGAGATATGAAGCCAACCCTGGCGTTTACACCCTGGTTCTATGTGGCCGTCATCGCTTTCCTGGCGGCGGCCTTTTTCTGTTACAAACGAATGCAAACTTCCAAAAACTGATAATAGATCAACAATTTTATAAATCACCAAAAACAACTACTATGGACAAAAAAATGTTAACCATCGTTTTATCGATCGTATTGATCGGCTGTTTTTTCCTGCCTTATTTTAAATTCATGGGGGTAGGTGCAAGCGGTTATGATATTGTGTTTTCAGGTGGAGGGAATTGGGAAAAATATCTTATGCTGCTGATCCCCATACCGGCAGTACTCTTGCTGATCGGGGCGTTGAATAATGGAAACTATATCGGTGGCAGGACCTTATGGGCCTGGCTGCCATTGCTCACCATTTTGTACCATCTTATCAGAATGGTTGTTGAAGGTGCGGCCGTCGGCGATCTTGTAAAAGTAATTGGCATTGGTTTGTGGATCTCTCTTGCGGCTTCCTTAGTGCTGGCTTTCTACAATCCAAAGAAGGCATAAACTGATTACCTTTTTAATGACGAGGCTACCTACACGGTAGCCTTTGTCGTTATATACCCGGATGTTTTATTTTTAAAAAATAATTTAAACTGATGCGCAGCTGGTTTCTTTTACTTTTCATGTCCTGTTTATTGAAAGGAAACACCCAGACATTTACCCAATGGGCGCAAACAGTGAATTGGGATGGGGTCAGTCACTGGACAAAATATATGATCACCCAGCCCGCTTACCAGGGGCCCAACTCATTGCCGGTACCACTGATGGGCAATGGTAGTATTGACAGCAATTTTTCAATCAGTGCAACAGGTAATTTTCATTTTTCAAAAGGCGATAATACACAAAACCTTTCTTTGTATGCCAATTACTGCGTGGTAAAAGACCGGGTCTCGATGGATCTTCATTGGGTGCCGTATGAGCATTTCACCATGAGCCAGGCCATCAAGGAAAAACGACATGTCTTCAGCCATTTTTTTTATGATCGGAATGCTTCCGGCGATCTGCACCTGAATACTAATTTCCAGTTGCTGAATAAATGGAAAAAATATATCCGGCTTGCCGCAAGGGTAGGATACCGTTTCCCGACGGGTTCGGGTTTGGGCACAGCGAGGTATACAGACGGATCCGGCTATTATTTTGATCTTTCATTTGGCAAACCTTTCAATCATTCGGCATTTAAATGGACAGGCATGCTGGGTTTTTATTCCTGGCAGGTGGAATCGGATGAGCATAACCAGGAAGATGCTTTCCTGTTCGGCATGGGGCTGGAGTGGAATAAAAATAACTGGAGGATACAAACTAATATATCGGGTTATTTAGGGTATTTAAAAAACAGCGGAGACAAACCTGTTGTGTACCGGTTTAATATGGAGAAAAAAATTAAAGGGATCAGTTTATTGTTGGGTTTTCAACAGGGGTTGCATGATTTTAAGTATAGTAGTGTGGAGGTGGGGGTGAAGTACAGGATTTATTGAATAAAAAAAACATTTTTAAATTTTAGTTCTTCTAATTTTTTACAGTCAATGGAGAGATTTAAAAATGACTCTTCCAACTGTTTATGTCTTTCTACAAAAAAACCAGAATATTCTTTTCTAATTTTCCTGTTTGATTCACTACAGCTCAGTAATTTATTAATAATCCTAATTACTTCTGTAATTCTTTGATCATTTTTATTTATGTTCAAATACTTATTACACAAAGCATTAATTTTATCAAGATAATGTTCTCTTAAGTTAGTTTCGTTCTCTTCATGTTTTTTAAAATCTTCATGAATTGAATATAAGCCGAACAAAAAATCATCGCCAGTAAGATCAAGTCCCTTTTCGGTTAGCAACTTAATGCGCAGGATATTAAACTCGTGATATAGGGTTGTCGATTCCAATCTTGTTTTATTTAAATCAGAATTTAATTGATTAATCATACTAACAAGTTCATTGCTTTTTCTTTCAAAAAAATCCAAAGAATTCACAGTTTTATAATATAACCAAAGGTTATCCTTACTTGAACCTTTCTTATTAATCACAAAAATTCTATGAATATCAATCGGGGTCAGATTTTTAAGTTTATCAATATGAAGATTAAATGACTTGAAACTGGTTTTAATATTAAAATTTAAAACATTCTTTGCAAGTTCACTAACTGCTATTGATTGACTTTTAATTTTTTCAGAAATTAGTTCAATCCAGTTAAAGAAATATTTTTCGTTCGATTTGATAAGTCTTAATTGCTTATACTTTCCGCGAAACTCAGCCACTGCTAAACCCAAAGAAAAAGATATTATTGGGATAAAGAAAATTGCCCAAAACTCTATGGGGAGATTTAAAAACTTTAAATCATTTGATTTTTTGGATAATAAAGGAGCAGAATTTTCTAAAAATGTTTTTAATGTATCATAAAAGCTCTTAGATAGATATAAAGTATCACCTGGCATAAAATATATTTTCTATATCGCACTGGTAAACTGCTTCAAAAACCTCACATCATTCTCACTGAACAACCGGATATCATTGATGCCGTATTTCATCATAGCAGGTCTTTCAATGCCCATGCCAAAGGCAAAGCCCGTGTATTTATTGGGATCGATATTGCAGTTGGATAAAACATTGGGATGCACCATGCCGCAACCAAGGATCTCTACCCAACCCGTTTTCTTACAAATATTACAACCTACCCCGCCGCAAATAAAACAACTTACATCCATTTCGGCGCTGGGCTCTGTAAAAGGAAAATAAGAAGGACGGAAACGAACCTTTACATCTTTACCATACATTTCTTTTACAAAAAAGTAAAGCGTTTGTTTCAGGTCAGCGAAAGAAACATTTTCATCAATATACAATCCCTCTACCTGGTGAAAGAAGCAATGGCTTCTTGCACTTACAGTCTCATTCCTGTACACACGACCGGGCATGATCATGCGGATGGGCAGTTTTCCTTTTTCCATTTCACGGATCTGCACATTGCTGGTATGAGTGCGTAAGACCCAATCCGGATTTTGTTGTATGTAAAATGTATCCTGCATATCACGGGCAGGATGATGCTCGGGTAAATTCAATGCGCCGAAATTATGCCAGTCATCTTCTATCTCCGGGCCTTCGGCTACGGCAAAACCAAGACGTTGAAAAATAGAAACGATACGGTTCTTCATTAATGTAACAGGATGTCTTGAGCCGATGGGGAGTTCGTCCCCGGGAAGAGTAAGGTCAATGTTGGATGTTGAATGTTGGATGTTGGATGTTGTTCCCTTTAACTCTTCATACTTTGTCTCAACGAAAAGCTTGAAATCATTAAGTAATTGCCCGGCTTCTTTTTTGTTTTCCGGCGCCACGTTTTTCATTTCACCCATAATGGCCTTAACTATTCCTTTCGTACCAAGATATTTTATGCGGAATTCTTCTGCCTGTTTCTCGTCAACAGCTGTAAAAGATTCAATTTCTTTTTTGTAATTATTAATTTGCTCTAACAGTTGCTCCATGCGGCAAAGATAAGGAAGTACCTTAAGCGGTCTGTTGCGCTGAACTGTCGGTATTGTCCGGCCAATATTTCTCGCAGCGTTCGCTGCGAAGCAGCGGCGTCCCGATAGCTATCGGGATTGCGTTCTTTGCCTCTTTGTCCCGCCTAAGGCGGGATGAAACCAAAACCAGACTAACGAACTGTCGTAAATCTAATTAATAAAACCATGCTTGACCAGCAGCAGATCTCCATCCCTGATCAGGCCAATGCCGGACGCATAGAATTTGTATTCTTTATTTTTCGGTTCCAATGGCGTTGTTTCCTCTACCTTAAGGCAATTCATATATGTTCCGGCAGGAGTGATCATTTTTTCATTCGTGCTGATGACCTCGGCCCTGTCCATCGCAATACCCGGCGCTATTTCCTGGTAATATCTTGCACCCAACAGGATCAGCCCGGGCATCATGACACCTGCTTTGTTCTTACCCTCTGCGGTCCAGGCGCCTTCATGACTCACTATTTTCCCGTTGCTGTACATATCTACTTCTTCACCAAAATAATAAACACTGCTTGTCTGATCACAAAAAGCAAAATAGTTCCTGGAAATCTCAATGGTCTTCCCGTTCACGGATTCATTTTCCTCTACCACTCTTGTTTCAACATTTCCTATTTTTTTGGTTTCGTTTAAAACGGTAATAACAAGCCTCACACTTTTATTGTCTTCACGCCCCTCCAGTATTAACTGGTAACCCGGTTCCAGTATAAAATAGGCATTTCTCCCTGTGACCGAGAACTGGCAACTATCCTGCATCAATGATTCGGTAAATTTCTTCTCTTCTTTTGCCTGGCCACATGCATTCATCTGCATGAGCAGGATCAACATTCCGGCTGTAAATATTTTATTCATTTGAGTTATAGTTAGATCGTTGCGTAGCCAAATTTGACTTACAACTTTATTCTCATACTTAAATTAGCAACCCGGCCATCGATCGGCGCCCATAGCTGTTTGAAAGTTGGATTTAAATAGGGAGGGATAACGATCGATTCTTTTTTTGTTTGGCGGTAGTCAAATATATTTTCGCAGTTAAGAACAAAAGAGAACCGGCCAACATCATACCGCATCATGCCTGCAACAAAGGGAAAAGCAGGGGTCTGGCTTCCGTCTTCGAGGTATTGTTTGCCGGTATAAGCCGCTTCAATACAGACACGAAAATGTTTGGAAAACGTATAAGAGATCACACTCGCAAATTTATCCCTGGCGCTAAGATCAAGATATGGATGAACAGGATCATATTTTTTTCTTGCATCAGCCAGTGTATAACCCAGGTATACTTCCAGTCCTTCATAGCTTACCTGTATCCATGTTTCAGAGCCTTTTGTAGAAACAGGTTTTGCAGCATTGAAATACGAGATCGTTGTTGCCGTTCTTTGCATGAGCAGCGGGTGATTGATCTGTGTGAAAAAGAAGGACTGGTTAATAGCCAATTCCAGTTTCCCGATATTTTTTTTGAAATCGATATCCCAGTTCAGCCCGGTTGATCTTTCGGCTTTAACATTCGTGATGGGTTGTAGTATGGCATAATCTCTTTCATCCAATTCACTTACAAACAAGGTGGGGATCTTATATCCCAATCCTCCACCCATACGCATGCTGACCACAGGGCTGATCCTGTACAGAAGCGAGATCCGGGGCAGTATAAATGCTTTATAGATATTATGAAAATCGCTGCGCAAGCCGCTTTGTATAGTGAATTTTGGATGGATCCTCCAGTCGTCCTGCACAAAAAGACCTACGGTGAAATAATTATAGTTGTTGATGAAGCTGCTGTCGGGTAAACGTTTTTTTAAGATCTCGCCGGTAACGTTTATGCCCGCAACCACATCGTGTTTACCGGTTTTCTTTACATAGGATGCTTCGGCAAAATAGGAATTCTGTTTAGCCTTCATGCCGAATACACTCGTTGTGATATTCCGGTTGAAATTACTGGTAGTTGCTTTCAGGGTAAACCTGTCGGTCCGGCTGATCTTATTATCCCAAACAAGATCAAGCGTATTCCGGTAAGATTGATTTTGAATATAGAACTTGTGGAAACTGTTGGGATACCCGTTCACTACTTCTATGTCGCCGCCGATCCTGTCTTCGTAATTACTGTTGATCCCTAAGGAAATGGTATTTTTTTCATTGGGATAATAAAAAAAAGCGGGATGAATAAAAATTCCTTCCAGCCGCCCCACATCCGTAAAGCCATCATTATTTATATCTTTTTGTTTCTGGTAATTGGCCCCGGCGAAAAAAGTAAAACCCATTTTCCCGGTTCGCTCGGATAAATAAATATTCAGGTTGGTTTCCTGCAGCGATGATTGATTCAGCATCAGGCTTCTTTCTTTTACTCCCACTCTTGGTTTTTTGGAAATAACATTGATCATGCCGGCGATGGCGCCGCCGCCATACAAAGTGGAACTGGCTCCTTTTATAATTTCAATTTGTTTCAGGTCCAGCGGTGGGATCTGCAATATGCTGAAACTGCCGGCATAACCACCAAACAAAGGCATGCCATCGCGAAGTATCTGTGTATAATTTCCCGGTAATCCCTGTATTCGCAGATCGGTATTACCGCTTACTGCTGATGTTTGTTGTGATTGAATGCCCGCCACATCACCCAGCAGGCTGGCGATATTAGATGGCCTGATGCCACTTTCTTCTTCCACCTCTTCGGTACCCAGTACTTCCACTCTTGTAACGGTGTTTTCTATTCTTGTATCGGTTCGTGAAGAAGAGACGATCACCTGTTCGATCTCTTTTGCTTCCGGCTCCAATGAAACAGAGATCGCAGAATCTGACCCGGAAAGAGGAAAATTCAATTCCAGGGTTTGTTCTTTGTAACCAACACTTGAAATAACAAAAACCTGTTTGCCATTGGGGATATTCCTGATCATTACTTTCCCGTTTGCATCGGATGAACTTCCTTTCCCGGAGCTTTTCAGTACAACAGACACATCAGCCAATGGTTCATGGGTAGCGGCATCGAGAAAAATGCAGGAAAAATTATTTTGGGAAAAACAATTTAAGACCAGCAAACTGACAACCAACAGTAAAAAGGCTTTTTTCATAACTATAAGAAGGCAAGATACAAAGCCTTTGCGTTGCCTGTAGCGTTGAATTTTCTTTCAGCTTAATCCTGTAGGTTTGTAAAAAATTCGGTCCCCGATGTCAGACTATCTCAACATTTCCGACTTTTTGCAACCGGTCAACCTCCATGAAGTCTCTCATGATGAAGCCTATAAGGAAGGCCAGCTGGGCAAAACCATTTCTATTTACGAAGAACATTTCCCTGACCTGGATGAAGCACAGATCGTATTGGTTGGCTGCGGCGAACAGCGGGGCAGTGGTTTGTCGAAGGGACAGAGCGGGGCCCCCGATATCATCCGCCGGCATTTCTATTCCCTCTATTACTGGCACCCGGATATTAAAATTGCCGATGTGGGTAATATCAAAACGGGTTCATTGTATACGGATTCTTATGCCGCTTTAAAAACGGTGGTGCAGGAGATCATCAATGATGGTAAAACGGTTATTATTCTCGGCGGCTCGCATGACCTTACATTGTCGCAATACAATGCCTATGCCGGCAATAAAAAATTAATAGAAGCCAGTTGCGTGGATGCAATGATCGACCTGGACCTGGATTCACCGTTTAAGCATGAGAATTTTTTGATGGACCTGCTGACCGGTGAACCTAATTTTATCCGGCATTACAACCATATTGCTTTCCAGAGTTATTATGTGCATCCGCGGATGCTGGAGACCATGGATAAGCTTCATTTCGATTGTTACCGGGTGGGCAGTGTGAAAGAGAATATTGACGAGATGGAACCGGTCATCCGCAACAGCAATCTTTTTTCTTTCGATATCACGGCCATTGCCAATGCCTATGCACCTGCCAACACCATTTCTCCAAATGGACTGAACGGTGAAGAAGCCTGTGTGCTGATGCGCTATGCCGGCATGAGTCCCAATGTGAACAGCATCGGTATTTATGGGTATGATGCCAGGAATGACAAAGATGAACTCACTGCCAAACAGATCAGTCACATGCTCTGGTACCTGCTGGATGGCCGCAGCCGGGGCAGGAGGGAAGCCCAGATCGATGAAAGAGATTCCTTCAATGAATACCATATGGCATTTGCCGAAGTAGAAACCATTTTTTTGCAAAGCAAAAAAACCGGGAGATGGTGGATGCAGCTGCCCGATAAAAAATTCATTGCCTGCAGTTATAAGGATTATTTGCTGGCCAGCAGTAACGAGATACCGGAACGATGGTTGCGGGCGCAGGAGCGTAGTTAAGTCAAAATTCAAAAGTCAAAATGAAAAAAAAGAACAAAACCGGTCTGGCAGGCTTTTTACTTTTGATTTTTTACTTTTTACTTCTTTCCTCTTGCTCCATTGAAAAACAGATCTCCAAATCCGCCAACGAAAATGTTTTAAGCAACAAAGCACTGACCACCGCACATGTCGGCATCAGCATCTTTGAACCGGCTGCCAATAAATACTGGTTCAATTACAAGGGCGATAAATATTTTGTGCCGGCGAGCAATACCAAGCTGCCTACCTGTTATGCAGCGATGAAATATTTGGGGGATAGTTTGGTGGGGTTGAGGTATGGAATACCGGAAGAATACATATATAAAGACAGTCTTATAGTAATTAAACCAACTGGAGACCCTACTTTTTTACATGATGATTTTGTAAATCAGAGAGTTTACGATTTTATTGAATTTAACTCTAAGCATCAAAAGAGGTTTGGCATATTGGTAACATTGGGCGCCCCACAACGTTGGGGTAGCGGATGGTCATGGAATGATTATGAGGAATCTTATATGGCAGAAAGAAACACCTTCCCGGTCTCAGGTAATACAGTGACATTTCGTTTAAAAAATTTTACTCAAGAGAATAAGATTGATACTAGCAAGACCGAAGAACTTTTTTTGGGAAACTTATTTAAAACAAACAACATTTATTTTGATTCGTTAATTAATACTTATGAGGTTTTAGCTTTTTCGATGAAAACGGTTAGTACGAAAAAAATTCAAATAAGCAGGTCAATTGATTCTAATGACTTTGGCGTATACTCCTCTGATCATTTATTTACACCCACTACAATTCCATTTGCCACAAATGGCATTTTAACCACATTAAGGATCCTTTCACATAAGGTGGGAAAATCATTTTCATATGTCTTGGATGATTTAAGAGGTGATGGCAAATATTTATGGATGGGAGGTAATCCAGATGAGCAATTTGACAAAGAGCCTAAACATCCTACTATCAAAAAATGGTACACAATCCATTCCCAACCCACCGACTCCCTCCTCAAACCCATGATGCACCGCAGCGATAATTTTTTTGCGGAGCAATCCTTATTAATGGTGAGTAATGAAAGACTGGGAATAATGAATGATGCAAAAATCATTGATACATTATTGAAAACAGACTTCAAAGACCTGCCGCAAAAACCAAGATGGGTGGATGGTTCCGGTCTCAGCCGTTATAATTTATTTACGCCCCAGGATTTTGTCGCCATCCTCAATAAAATGAAGAATGAATTTGGAATGGATCGCATCAAAGTCATCCTTGCCACCGGCGGCGAAGGAACCATCAGCAGTTATTACAAAGCTGATAGCGGATTTATTTATGGTAAAACAGGAACACTATCCGGTGTGGTAGCTTTCAGCGGGTTTTTATATACCAAAAAAGGAAAACTGCTTATTTTTTCTACATTGGTCAATAATCATCAAGCCTCATCAACGGATGTAAGAAGAGCGATGGAGAAGTTTCTACAGGGAATAAGAAATAGCTATTGAAGAAAATAAGAAATGAATAATAAGAAATAAGGAATAAGGAAGTAAGCTTCGTAGTTGACATACTTTCTTATTCCTTATTCTTTATTTCTTATTTCTAATTATTTCCCCCATCTACCCAACCTTTTCCCTTTCCTGGCAGTATATGCTCTAAAATCATTTATTATGAAGAGGATCATCTATATTGCCATCGCCTGTTTTTCTTTGTTTACGATAAGTTGTCAGAAAGAGATCAGTTTTACAAAATCAACCACCAGTAAAGACCCTGTTATAGCCATACTCCAGGGTAATGTGGTAGATGAGAACGACAACCCTGCACAGGGAGCCAATATCACCGTAGGCGGCAAAACAGCGGTAACCGATGCAAAAGGTTATTTCAGGATAAGAAATGCATCTCTGGACAAATCGGCTTCATTGGTAACAGCTGAAAAGCCGGGTTATTTCAAAGCCTTCCGGGTTTTCAGTGCATCCACTGCTGTGAACCATGTTAAAATTAAATTACTGAAGAAAACCCTGGCTGGTTCGTTGAATACATCCGGCGGGGGAGTAGTATCGCTTTCCAACGGGAGTTCTATAACATTTTCTGCTAACAGTTTTTCTAAAGCCTCCGGTGGCACTTATTCCGGTTTGGTTAATATTTATGCAGCTTATATTGATCCGACGAGCCAGGATATTGGCGAAACAATACCCGGATCTTTCCTCGCCGATGATAAAGACAATAAAAGAGTGATACTGGCTTCATACGCAATGATGGCCGTGGAGTTGGAATCGGCTGCCGGTGAAAAATTGCAAATTAGTACCGGCAATACTGCCAAACTTAATTTCTCTATTCCTTCGGGTCTGCAGGCGTCAGCACCCAATACAATCGCACTCTGGTATGTGGACGAGAAAACAGGGCTTTGGAAAGAAGAAGGTATAGCCACTAAAAACGGTAATGCATACGAAGGCGATGTAAAACATTTTACTTACTGGAACTGTGATTACCCGGGACCAACTGTCAATGTAACAGCAAAATTTGTCAGCCAGGGCGGCTTACCACTTATACATACTGAAGTATGGATCAGGCCACTTACGGGCTGGGGCGGGGCACATGGCTACACTGATTCATTAGGCTGGATCAATGGTCCTGTACCAGCTAATATAAACCTGGTGCTTGAAGTGTTGGCGCCTTATCCCTGTAACAATGCTATTTATTCTCAAAATGTGGGACCTTTTTCCAACAATACAAACCTGGGGACGATAACTGTACCGGGTAACAATTCACAATATATAATGACCATACAGGGAAAACTGCTGAATTGTAACAGTAACCCGGTGACGAATGGTTTTGCTGAAATAGTATATAATAATATAACGAGATACGCTTCGGTAAATGCAACCGGTGATTTTTCCATAACATTTGTTACCTGCGGCACAGCTCAGACTACCTGCTCAATAACAGGTACCGACAGCCAGGCACAGCAACAAGGTCAGCCAGCGATAGTGGCTGTCACAGTTCCTGTTACCAATGCCGGCAACATCACCGCCTGCGGAACATCTACCCTAGAGTTTATGAATTATACCCTTGATGGAGGATCGGTTAATTTATCCAGTACGATTCCGGGAGATAACTTTTATGAAAGTGATACTTTAGGGGTTAACCATATTACTTTAAGAGGTTACAGGTCACAAACAGAAAATCTTACGCTTGAATATGCAAGTAATGGCGCTGCAGGTACGTTTCCTGTTAGTTTTTTCAGCACCGGGATCTACTTTAGCGGTGGTGGAAACTCAACGATCATACAACCATTTAATATTGTTATCACCAGTCATCCGCCGGTGGGCGGTTATTTTGAAGGAAGTTTTTCCGGGCAATTTAAAGATGTATTGAATGTTACTCATAATTTAAACGGAACATTCAGGATAAAACGGCGATGATAATAATTGAAAAATGATGTATAAGTTGCAAATATAATTTTTATGAAAAGGGAGGAAACATCTGCCGGACCAGGAAACAGACATAGAAAAGATTATTGATGGTTGTAAAAAAGATGACCGCAAAGCCCAGGAACAGCTCTACCGGAGCTATTACAGGGCCATGATGAACCTTTGTCTCCGCTATACAAAAAATGAAAGGGATGCATTAGAAGTGCTTAACACGGGATTTTATAAAGCATATAAAAATATCAATCGCTTCGATGGGGAAAAAGCATCGTTGTATACATGGGTCCGTACCATTATAATAAACAGTTGCCTGGATTTTATAAAAGCAAGGCAAACCTTATCGGGTACAGGTGAACTGGAGCAGGCGGCCAATATACATGTGCCGCCTGCTGCTATTTCCAATATGTCTGCAACAGCGATACTCGAACTGGTAAGGGAATTACCGCCGGCCACACAAGCTGTTTTTAACCTGTATGTCATGGAAGGATATAGTCATGCGGAAATAGGGAAACTGGCAGGCATCAGCGAGGGCACCAGTAAATGGCATTTAAGTGAAGCAAGAAAAAAATTACAAAAAAAGATAAATGAACAAAGCAGTTAATGAATGAGCTTTTACCATATGAAGTACAATTGAACCAGCAATGGATCGATCTTCCCCTGCCGGATGAGAATATGGCATGGGCAGATATGAAGCGCCGTTTAGATGAAGAGGATAAAAGAAGAGTTTTTCCTTTCTGGTGGAGTGGCTGTGCAGGTTGGGGCTTGCTGGGCATTTTATTGCTGGGGTTGGGCTGGTGGATACTCAGGCCTGAAAAATGGTTTAAGAAAAAACAAGAGACTGAACAAACAACTCCGGTAATAGAAAAGGATAATAAAAAAGAAAAAGACACCCTATTTAACCGGGTCGACACCGGTGTTACGCAGGCCAGCAACAGCAACGACAGTATTTTTAAAATTAACGATAAGGATAGCAGTACTATAAAAACTGAAACTATTTTACCCGAAAGAAAAAAAATAAATAGCACTGAAACAAAAGACAAGACTATAATTACGACAAAGCAGGGAGTAATTGGAAAAAAGAAAAAACAACAAATAAAAACTAACCCGGATACCTTTCTTACAAAAAAGAAAGCGCCTGGGAAAAATGAAAACACCTTTCCTCCTGGTAATAAGAAGACAGGTAAATTGCCAAAAGATTCAGTAGAAACAGTTACCCCGGTTGTTAAACCTAAGACAGATTCTGTCGCCATCATTGTAAAAACAGATACTGTTATTGACTCTGTTCAGAAAACTATAAAAGATTCAACAACAAAAAAACCGCAAGTGGATACAGTAGTGCGGGACAAGAAACTAAAAAAAGACAGTACAAAAAACAAAAAGATGGTCTTCAGCGCCGGTATCGGCTTACAACAACAATTGCCCGTGGCAGGGCAAAAATTCGTTCCTTATAATTCGCAGGGAAGAAAAGGAACACTGGCTGATTATATTCCTTCGGTATATATAAGAATGACTAAACCGGAAAAGTGGTTTTTGCAATCAGAATTCAGGTACGGGGCGCCGCAATACACAAAGGAGTTTGTTTACCGGCAAAGATTGGTCAACGATACCGGAGCTAATCCGATATTCGCCAGGATAACTTCCTCGACACTTAAAAAAACGTATTATCATCAACTTCCGCTTGTCTTCAATTACTTTGTCAGGCCCAATTGGTCACTTGGCGCTGGTATTCAATGGAACAAATTTGTCAGTGCTATATCAGAAAAAACGGTGATCATCAGGAATAATATTCTTCAGCAGGATTCATTGGTTAGCAAGTTTATTCAAAAAGAAAAAAAGGATACTTCTTCGGAATTAAAGAAATCGTATTTGCAGGCCATTGCAGAAACACAATATAAGTGGAAGAGATTCTCTTTCGGCGCCAGGTATTCTTTTGGATTAGAACCTTATATCAAATTCACCCTTCCCGGTAGCGGGCCACAGGAAGAAAAAAATAGTTCTGTACAGATTTTTATACGCTATGAGCTGTGGAAGTCTAAGAATAAGAAATAAATAATAAGAAATAAGGAATGAGAAAGTCGCGGGGTTCACTTTCTTATTCCTTATTCTTTATTTCTCATTTCTTATTTACCAAACATCCTCTCCAACTGCTCTTGTTTGAATTCCAAATAAGTTGGGTTCCCATCCGGCGTCACATTCGCCTGCTCACAGGCAAACAGATCATTTACCAATTGCCGCATCTCTCTTTCTGTTAATCGTACTCCTGTTTTAATAGATTGTTGTCTTGCCAGTGAACGAACCAGCTTTTCTCTTTTGGAAAACTTTACTTCATTGCTGAAATGTTTGTATTCTTCCAGCAGAACATCGATGGTATGTTTTTCATTTCCCTGTCCCACATCAGCAGGTGTTCCCTGGATGACAAAAGTATTTTTGCCAAAAGGTTCAATGGAATAACCGAGCAATTGCAGGTCGGCCAGGATCTCTTCCAATATCGCCGCATCAGCAGGAGCTAATTCTAAAGTTACAGGAAACATACTTCGTTGTGTTGCCACCGGTTTGTCCTTACTCGCTGTCTTCAGTTGTTCATATATAACTCTTTCATGAGCGGACTGCTGATGGATGAGGAGAAAACCGTTGCTGGAAGGAAGAGTGATGTAGGTGTTCAGCAGTTGGGTCAATTCAACATCAGATGTGAGACGTGAAATGTGAGATGTGAAAGGCTTTTCAATATTAGAATCCGTTTCGCTTTTGACGTTTGACATTTCACCTTCATAAAAGTCTTTCCAATGTTTTAGCTCGCTTCGCTCACTCTTCTCAATCAAATGCGCCTGGTGTTTTTGTGTAAAACCTTTGAAGATAGAAGTGGATGCTGCTGCTTCCTGTTTCTTTTCAGTGAAGGGTTGCTGAACAGATGGCAGTTGTTGTATGGAAGCATCGAGATCAAAATCTAAAGTTGGTGTGACGCTGAACTGGGCCAATGCATGTTTTACCGCAGCCTGCACAAAAGCATAAATGATCTTTTCATCTTCAAACTTTATTTCCTGCTTGGTGGGATGAACATTCACATCCACCACGGTCGGGTCAAGATCGATGAACAATACATACATCGGGAAACTGTCAGTGGGGATCATTTGCTGGTAAGCGTTCATCACTGCATGGTTCAGGTATGCACTCTTGATGAAACGGTTGTTGACAAAAAAATACTGATCGCCTCTTGTCTTCTTCGCGGTTTCCGGTTTGCCTGCAAAACCATAAATGTTCATGTAGTCGGTATCTTCTTTTACCGAAACCAGTTTGGCATTATAATTATTTCCCAGTAACTGAACAATACGCTGCTTTAAACTTCCTGCTTCTAAATGAAATAATTGCTGGTTATTGGCCGTGAGTGTAAAAAGAATTTCGGGAAAAGACATGGCGACCCTTGTGAACTCGTCAACGATATGCCGCATCTCGGCAGCATTGCTTTTCAAAAAATTTCTTCTTGCCGGAACATTGAAGAATAAATTCTTCATGGCGATACTGGTACCAACAGGAGCAGCAATGGGTTCCTGTTTTTTTACCGCACTGTTTTCTACTTCAATATAAACAGCAGTTTCGTCTTCGGTTCTTTTTGTTTTTAATTCCACCTGTGCCACAGCGGCGATCGAAGCCAAAGCCTCACCACGAAAACCCATGGTGCGGATATGAAACAGGTCTTCGATGGTTGTTATCTTGGAAGTGGCATGTCGTTCAAAACACATTCTTGCATCCGTTTCACTCATGCCGCTGCCATTGTCGATCACCTGTACCAGCGATTTGCCCGCATCGTTGATAATGAGTTTGATCTCGGTGGCTCCGGCATCAACGGCATTTTCCAACAATTCCTTAACAGCACTGGAGGGCCGCTGGATCACTTCACCTGCCGCGATCTGGTTGGCAATATTATCCGGTAATAATAAAATCTTATCAGGCACAAAATCAACTTTAGCCGTCAAAAATAGCGAATTGAGATTTAAGTAACTCTTCACTAAGCTTTGCATCAAAAGGATTAATTTTAAGATCCATTCGCAGACATTATAAACGGGTACATTATGAAATTATTCAGAGCCATTTTATTTTTTTCTTTAGCAATTCCATCCGTTTCATCGGCACAGTATAAAAGTAAATTGTCAGCAAAGGACTGGGCGGACAGTGTATTCAACAGCCTGGATGATGATCAGAAGATCGCACAATTAATGGTGATAAGGGCGCATTCTAACCTTGGTCCCGATCATGTGGCCAAAGTGGTGAAAGATATTCAGCAATACAATGTCGGGGCACTTTGTTTTTTCCAGGGAGGCCCGATCCGGCAAGCCAATCTCACCAATTATTACCAGGGCATGGCTAAAACACCGCTGATGATAACGATCGATGGCGAATGGGGGCTCGGGATGAGATTGGACAGTGTAAAAAAATATCCATACCAGCTTACTCTTGGCGCCATGGATGATCAGAACCTGGTGTACAGGATGGGCCTGGCGGTTGGCGAACAGTGCAAACGCATCGGTGTGCATGTGAACTATGCGCCGGTGGTTGATATCAATAACAATCCTAACAATCCTGTGATAGGCTTTCGGTCATTTGGAGAAAACAAGGAAAAGGTTTCAGCATTTGGCGTTGCCTATATGAAAGGCATGCAGGATGCCGGCATCATGGCCTGCGCCAAACATTTCCCGGGTCATGGCGATGTGGATGTGGACTCCCATCTCGATCTTCCGGTTATCAATAAAAGCATTGCGCAATTAGATTCAATGGAATTGGTTCCTTTCCGCGCTGTGTTTGATGCAGGTATCGGCAGTGTGATGATCGCTCATCTCTATATTCCTGCTATTGATAATACGGCGAACAGGGCCACATCTATTTCAAAAAATAATGTAACTGATCTATTGAGAAAAGATATGGGCTATAATGGCCTCACATTTACCGATGCACTGGAGATGAAAGGAGTGGCGAAATATTTTCCGGGCGGAACCATATCGGTGGAAGCATTAATAGCCGGGAATGATATGCTCTGCCTGCCTGCCAGTGTACCGGAAACCATTGAAGCCGTAAAAAAAGCAATTGCTGAAAACAGGTTAAGCTGGGATGATATCAATTCCAAAGTGAGGAAAGTATTGATGGCAAAATATAGTTTGGGATTAAACCAATGGAAACCCATTGATACAGTCAACCTGCTGAATGACCTGAATGCAAAGACAGACGCAATAAGATATGAAGTGGCGCAAAAGACGATCACTGTTTTGGCAAAAGCTTCCCGGACCGCATCACGCAACGATTATGCAGATATTCCGCTGAAGAAAGGACAGAAGATCGCATACATAGGGATCGGTACATCCAAACTGAATGCCTTTGGCAGAAGGTTGCAGGATGATCTCGATGCAGATGTTTTCCTGTTTTCTTATAAAGACAGCAGTGATAAAGCAGCTGAAATTTTAAAAGCAGTTCCCAAAGACGGAAAGTACGACGCTATCGTTGTCGGTATTCATGATTTCAGTAACCGGCCGGCCGGCAATTACAATATCAGTCCCGCTGCCATTGATCTATGGAAGAAACTGAATTTTATAAAAACGGTGACGATGGTATTTGGAAATGTGCTGGCCACAGAAAATTTCTGCAATGCATGGACGCTGGCTGCCTGTTACCAGGATGATGATATTACCCAGCACGCTGCTGCTGATCTGTTGCAGGGAAAAATAAATGCGGTGGGTAAATTGCCGGTAAGGGTTTGCAATTTTAAGTCCGGTGATGGTATTGCAAAAGAAAGAACAGCCCCGGTAGAATCGTTGAGCAAATTAATGGCCGTTGATTCTATCATTAATGATGCTCTTGCACAAAAAGCTTTCCCGGGCTGCGTGGTGCTGGCCGTGCATGATGGAGAGATCATTTATCACAAAGCATTTGGAAATTACAAATATGAAGCATCGGCGCCCATGACCTATGAAAGCATTTTTGATCTGGCTTCTGTTACAAAGATCTCTGCTACTACGGTTTCGGTGATGAAATTGTACGATGAAGGAAAACTGGATATCAAAAAGAGGTTGGGAGATTATTTACCGTGGGTAAAAGGGACCAATAAAGCGAATCTCCAGCTCGATGATATTTTATTACACCAGGCTGGACTTGTTCCTTTCATTGCTTTTTACCAGGAAACGATTGATAAGACCACTGGTCTTCCGAATCCTGCTATTTATTCAGATAAACCAAAGCCGGGCTTTACGGTGCGGGTGGCAGAAAAAATGTACATGCGCAATGATTGGCAGGATACCATGTTTAATCGCATCCTGAAAAGCAAGTTGGGTCCTGAAGGAAAATATGTTTACAGTGACAATGATTTTATTTTCCTTGGAAAAATTGTGGAGCAGATCACCGGGATGACACTGGATGAATATGTGGCCAAAACTTTTTATCAGCCCATGGGAATGGCCACCACCGGTTTCAAACCCAGGAATCGTTTCCCGGCTGACCACATGGTGCCCACAGAAACAGAAAAACATTTCCGCATGCAGACCACGCAGGGCGATGTGCATGATGAAGGCGCTTCGATGTTTGGAGGTGTGGCCGGTCACGCAGGATTGTTTTCCGATGCTTATGATCTCGCTATGCTTTACCAGATGTTATTGAATGGCGGCGAATTCAACGGGGAACGATATATTAAAAAAGAAACGATTGATTTCTTCACAGCCTATCACAGCAAGAACAGTCGCAGGGGTTATGGATTTGACAAACCGGAAAAAGATAATGCCATTCGCAAAGACCCTTATCCTTCTTTTCTTGCTTCACCGGAAACCTTTGGTCACACTGGCTTCACCGGCACATGCGTATGGGTTGATCCGAAAAATAACCTGGTCTATGTATTCTTATCCAACCGGGTTTATCCAACAAGAGATAATAATAAACTTTCACAAATGCTGATAAGAGGGAAGATACAAGATGCGATTTACAGGGCGTTAGGAATATAATAGTCTATTTATATCCAAATGATAAGAATTATTTCAATAGTAACAAATTTTCTTATTATATCAACTTCTTTATTTTCCCAAGATAAAAGAAATGATTGGAAGGATATGGATTTAAAAGGAAAAGTAAAATCCGTAATAAACCGATATGAGGATTTTAATAGAAGAAGATTCTGGGACAGTACGAAATATGTATTCAATAAGAAAGGCGATGCTATAGCGGAGTATAAATATTGGAGACAGGGCCCGATGAGCGTCTGGTATAAATATGAATACAATAAAGATGGAACGATAACCACGACCCAATTTGACCCAGAGAATGATACGATAATATTCAAGTGGGTTACTGAACGAGACAAAAATACCCGACTGGGGATAATTACCTTTTATGGATTTAAAGGAATTCTCGAGAGTTCTTTTACTATCATATTCTATGACGATAAAGGCAATAAACTGGAAGAAATCGATTATGAAGATAGCATAACGAAGGATAGATCTGTGTATAAAAGTATTGCTAAACAAAACCTAAATGAGAAAGGGTATAATAAAGGGACTTCCCAAACATACCAGGGAAGGAAGAAATATGTATATGATGAAAAAGAAAATAAGATCGAAGAGTATTGGTTTGATAAAAACGACACCCTTTGGCGGACAATTCTAACTAAGTTTGATGAAACAGGTTTGATGATAGAAGAAGTTCAGAATCCAGGTCCTCATTCTTATAGGGTTACTTATAAATATGATAGTTCTCGGCATATGGTGCAGGAAGATGAGCATGATTATAATGGTAATATCTACAAAACTAAGCGGTATAAGTATGACGTTGACAATAAAGGAAACTGGATCAGGATGACAATACTTGGGGAAGGTGATAAGCCAATTGCTGAGAGAGAGAGGATAATAGAATATTTCTAAAGAATGAAATCTATTGCTTATCCTTCCCCTGGTTCGGATTATCCGGCCGCTGCTGATTCCTATTAGGATTGTTTGGCCTTTGTTGATTACGATTGGGATTATTGGGCCGTTGTTGGTTTCTGTTTGGATTATTTTGCTGATTACCCTGTTGCCTTCTTTGCTGATTCTGCTGCCCGCCTTGTTGCTGACCTTGATTTCTTGTACCTTGTCCCTTGTTCCTTTGTTGTTGTTGCGGTTGGTTTTGCCTCCGTTTTTTATCAGCCGCTTTATCCAGGCTTTTCAAACTTATCTGTCCAACCAATTCTACAAACTCCGGTTCTTCTTCTTTTGTCTTGGAAGAAATGATATCTACTGCTCCCAGTTCATCAGGTATCACGCCTTCCAGGTTCTGTGTTTTTATTTTCTTTACTCTATCGATGGTCAGCGGGTATTGTTTATTGCTGTCGGGCAACGTGTACCACATCAGGTTCTTGAAAATATCTTTTTTGATAAGGAAGGCATTACCTTTCGCCACCTGTATCACATCACAGTTATCAGGGAAGTGCTGTAATGCATCTAAGTAAGTATCCAGTTCATAATTCAAACAACATTTCAAACGGCCGCATTGCCCGCTGAGTTTTGTTTGATTGATAGAAAGATTTTGATAACGGGCTGCCGCTGTATTCACCGATTTAAAATCCGTCAGCCAGGTGCTGCAACAAAGTTCTCTTCCGCAACTTCCAATGCCGCCAACCTTACCGGCTTCCTGCCTGGCGCCGATCTGCCGCATTTCCACTTTCAACCTGAATTCACCGGCATACACTTTGATCAGTTCCCGGAAGTCCACTCTTCCATCGGCTATATAAAAGAAAGTTGCTTTTCGTCCATCGGCCTGCATTTCCACCTGGCTTATTTTCATATCCAGTTTCAGTTGCCGGGCAATGGCCCTGCTTCTTATCACCGCTTCCGGTTCTCTTGCTTTATTCTGCTTCCAGATATCAATGTCGCGGTTGGTAGCGATCCGCAATACTTTTTTCATTTCAGGATTATCTTCCTTCACATTCCGCTTCTTCATTTGCAGCCGGACGATCTCGCCTGTCAACGACACTTCACCCACATCAAATCCACTCACTCCTTCCACCGCGATCAGGTCACCTTTCTCATATGGATGCAAAGCAGCATTACGAAAAAAATCTTTCCGGGTTCCCTGGCTAAAACTCACTTCCATCACTTTGCAGGCGCTGGCCACATCACTCATGGGCAGGTTGCGCAACCAGTCATGCGTATTCATGCGGTTACATCCGCCGGTACTGCATCCGCCGTTGCTCTTACATCCACCCGGTTTACCGTTTGAAGCGGTACTGCAACTTGTACAACTCATAGAAAATAAAAAATAAGAAATTAGAAATAAAGAATGAGAAAGTGGAATAGCCCGCTGGTTGAAGTACTCAATTGTCCCGATCAGTTTAGTAAAACCGAAACCAATCGACTCTCATCTATAGCTTGTCCGCTGGTTGGCGAACAGGTATGCTTTTGAAAAGCAGTAATATATAGAAGAGTTCTTGTAGACATTTAGGTATTTCAATTTATCAGGGGTTTCGCCCTACTCGCCACTAGCCAATCCCCACTCCCCATCCTCATTCCACCAAAAATACAATCTTATCCTGAATAATATGGTATAGCTTGATGGTCAGGGCATGAAATAGCATTTTGCCATGGGCATTGCGTTCAATATAGTAACTGGCCCGGTCCAATTCCTCAATAATGGCCTGTTGCTGCTCGATTCCGGCTATTTTGTTCAGTCTTTCTGCAAAATCCTGTTCTTTTTCACCAATCGTATGCCTTTCACCCATGATGCGGTAATGAATGGCCTGTTCCAGCAAATGATTAAAATATCGCAGGAATTGTTTTTGTTTTTCCCGTCCTAACCGGCTGATCTCTTCCACCCATTTAGTTTGTGCCACTGGCCCGGTCTTTAAAATAGCATTCAACCATTCCCGGAGCAGGCTTTGCCAGTCCTCTTCAGCATGTTGAACTAATTGAAGCGCTTCGCGGTAATTTCCTTCACTCACACTGGCAACCTGTCTTGCAATAGCCGGCGCAGTCTTATTACGATCAATTAAAGCTTCTTCAATTTCTTTTGTTTCCAATGCCGGGATCTTTATCAATTGGCAGCGGCTGACAATTGTTGGAAGAACCAGTTCTTCGTTTTCTGTTACAAGAATGAACAAGGTATTAGGCGGTGGTTCTTCAATTATTTTCAAAAGTTTGTTTCCTTCTTTGTCCAGTTCTTCCGGCATCCACATGACCAGGATCTTATACTCGCTTTCAAAACTTTTTAAACTCAGCTTCCGGATGATGTCATCACATTCCCTGGCTGTGATCTTTCCCTGGCTGTTTTCTTTTTCTTTGATCTGTTCGATCCAGTCGAATGAATTTCCGTAAGGACTCAATTTTATAAATTCACGCCATTCAGCAATAAAATCTGTAGCGATTGGCTTTTCTCCCGGCTTCCTGGTTACAGTTGGATATGAAAAATGTATATCGGGATGAACAAGCTGTTGTGCTTTGATACAGGCAGAACAAATGCCGCAGGAATCAGTTGCTGGTTGCTGGTTGCTGGTTACTGGTTCTTCTCCGAATAGCGACGGCCCTGATTGCAACGCAGCGGTATTCTTACCATTCACTTTTTCGCAAACTACATACTGCGCAAATGCCAGTGCCAGCGATAATGCACCACTTCCTTCTTTACCCAAAAACAATAAAGCATGGCTCAAGCGGTTATGCTGTAGCAGTTCAGCCAGTTGTTGCTTTACTTCTTTTTGACCTATGATGTCGGCAAATTGCATGGATGGCGAAAATAAACTTTCTGTAAATAAAAAAGCGACTCTAAATTTATAGAATCGCTTTCCCAATAATCTTCTAATCCTTAGTTCTCTTAATTTAAGTATTTCAAAACCTCCTGACTCATCGGGCTTACTTCATTATGAAACACGTTGACCAGGTTCCCGTTCTCGTCAATCAGGAATTTGGTGAAATTCCAGGTAATAGGGTCTTCCAGCAATTGTTTCCGGCCCGCATCTTCTTCGGATACACCTCTTCCCAATTCCCGGGATCTTTCCACCAGCCATTTAAATAAAGGATGTATGTCATCACCTTTCACTGAAACTTTTTCCGCCATGGGGAAAGTAACACCATAGTTCTTCGTGCAGAATTCTTTTATCTCGTTATTGGTCCCGGGTTCCTGGGCGCCAAAATTATTGGCAGGAAAACCTACGATAACCAATTTGTCTTTATATTTTTTATATAGCGTTTCCAGTTCTGCATATTGTGGCGTATTACCACAGAAGGAGGCGGTGTTAACGATCATGATCTTTTTGCCCTTGTAGTTGGCAAAATCAATTTTGTTCCCATCCAAACCGGGAACTTTAAAATCATAAATGGAAACATCAGTTAATGCGGCAGAAAGGACCAGGGCAATCAATAAGGTTTTCATATTTGAATGTCTGATTAATTCAGGTACTTCAGCACTTCTGCACTCATAGGACTTACCTTATTATGAAATACAGCGATCAGGTTTCCATTTTCATCCAGCAGGAACTTGGTAAAATTCCAGATCACAGGATCTGAAAGGAATTTTCTCCATACAAGGTCCCTTGAATTATCGGTGGGCACAGATTTCGCCATTTCCTTGGATTGATCAACCAGCCATTTGTACAAAGGATGGATGTCATCTCCACGCACAGATATCTTTTCCGCCATCGGGAATGTTACGCTGTATTCCTTCGTGCAGAATTGTTTGATCTCTTCATTAGTGCCGGGTTCCTGTGATCCAAAATTGTTAGCCGGGAAACCAACGACCACCAGTTTGCCTTTATACTTTTCATACAAAGTTTCCAGGTCTTTATACTGTGGAGTATTACCGCACATCGAAGCCGTATTAACGATCATTATTTTTTTCCCCTTGAATTGGGAAAAATCTATTTCGCCATTCAGGCCGGGCACTTTAAAATCATAAATAGAACCACCGGTTAATGTGGTTGCTAATACCAACGCAAAGAATAATGTTTTCATGATCGTATTTTTTAGTTGTAATAGAATGATAAAGTTAAGCACTTATAGTTTATCTGCGTTACTTGCTTAATTCAGGGTAGTGGCCGGTTTGGGTTTCATCCCGCCTAAGGCGGGACAAAGAGGCAAAGAACGCAATCCCGATAGCTATCGGGACGCCGCTGCTTCGCAGCGAACGCTGCGAGAAATATTGAAAACCGAACATTACCTAATTCAGCCATTTTAAGATCTCTTCACTCATCGGTTTTGTTTTTGGAGAAAAAGTTGCGACCAATTCTCCGTTCTCATTGACCAGGAATTTTCCAAAGTTCCAGGTAACTGGGTTTGAAAAACCTTTTTCGGCAGCCTGTTCTTTTAAATATCTGTACAATTCATGCGTATGGTTGCCTTTTACAGAAATTTTTTCAGTCATGGGGAAACTAACACCATAATTTTTAGTGCAAAATTCTTTTATATCAGCATTGCTGCCCGGTTCCTGTCCCAAAAAATTGTTTGCCGGGCAACCAACAATGACCAGCTTGTCTTTATATTTCTCGTACAAGGCCTCAAGCTCTTTGTATTGTGGCGTGTTGACACAGCGGGATGCCGTATTTACGATCAGGATCTTTTTTCCTTTGAATTGAGAAAAGTCAATATCTGCTCCGTTCAACCCGGTTATTTTAAAATCATAAATGGAAGAACCGGCCAGGGTTGCTGATAAGATCAGTGAGAGCAACAATGTTTTCATGACTGATTATTTTCAAAGTGGATAACAAAGCTAAGCACAAAAGTTTGGCCAAATTGGGAAGGGAGAGTTATTGTTTTTCAAAACATCCCAGGTCAGGCAGGCCTACAGGTCTCGGTTTGCCATCCAGGTCAATGATAACACCGGCGTTAGTTCCTTTGTTAATTGCTGGCGAGGAAGCCTTTAACCTGAAATCATAATAATTCTTACTGGTATTTACACTGTCGAACTGCGGTGCCTGGTTATTGATGATCTGGTTGCTGGTAATATTTGCCGGGACTGTTTGCACTTTCCAAAGATTGTAATCAAAATTTACACTAAAGGGAGTTGCCCCGCTTTTCGAAACGACCACTTCATTATCAACCAATCCATTCTCACCCCAGAAAATACAATTACGGAACAAAGCATTAAGGTTCGCTGTTACCGGATTGTTATTTACAGTTATATAATTGCTGACAAATAATACCGGGTCACGATGATCAATAAAACCATTGGCATAAGTAACCACGGTGCAATGAGTGAACTGGTAGTCGCCACCCTTTGCCAGCAGAATATTTTTACCGCAATTGCTCACCAAACAATTTCTTGCTCTTATGCTGGAGTTGATCGAAATGATACCGGCATCATAAGCGTTGTCGATCACGCATTCATTCAAGGTCAGTTTAGGATTTGCATTTGGTGATGGGTCCTGTATGCCAATAGCCTGGTATGCATTTTTGATAACAGCGTAATTCAACACATTGTCTTTTGAACCGGGTTGGAAAAATATGCCGGGCCAGCTTGCCGGGTAATCTTTGTAGGGATCATCCAAACGGTCGCCGCGGAAATAGACCCTGTCAATGGTATCTTTTAAACCATTTACCAGCAATGTTCCATTCACTAAGATCGGGGCATCGGCATGAACATAGATCCGGCAACCTTTATTAATGGTCAGGGTTTGATTGGCATTGATCAATAGCGAACCCAGAATCACATAGGGAATATCATTGTTCCATGTTTCATTTGCAGCCACTATTTTATCCCTGTAGAAATGTGCATTCTGCCCCCACGCTTCCAGTTGCACCAGCTTGTTATTGCCATTATAGCTTACCTGGATGCTGTCCCGGATAATAAAAGGAAGGTTATTGGCATTCGGGTTAACGTTTACCTGCACAAACACATGAACACTATCATTCGCTTCAATTTCAATATTATTGAACTGGGTGCCGGGAGTGCCATCAACATTTATTTTATACGCCGAGCTGCTGCCGCCCATTAGTTTTATGGATGTAAGGCGAAGCTTTTGGTTATTCTCATTGATGATCCTGAATGAACGGTAAACAGAACCGGCCGTTACAAAAACCGTATCATATTTCAGCGTGTCGGCAGTTATCGTAACTCTTGCATCAGGGGAAGTGATAAAAGAATCTTTCCGGCAGGAAAAGAAAAATAAAACTAAGGATATGGTAAGTATTCCGAGGGTCTTCATTGATATCAAAAATAAAGTAAGTATCCCACAAAGCCACTAAGGCCACCAGGGAAAAAACAAAAAAACACTTTGTGTCCTTTGTGTCTTAGTGGGAAAGAACTATCGGGAAGCTACGCAAAGCGTCGCTACACTCAACCGGACACCTTCTGTTTTCAGCAATTCATTACCACAGGCTTCCAGGGTAGCGCCGGTAGTAACGACATCATCTACCAGCAATAAATGTTTATTGCGGATAGCTCCAGGATCGGAAAGAATAAACTTTCCTTCCATATTCTTCCATCTTTCTATTCTTCCTTTTTTAGTTTGTGTTTCGGTGTGCTGGGGACGGATGATCGCTTTGTCGAGGACAGGTATATTCATCGTTTCAGCCATTCCTTCACATAAAACGGTGGCCTGGTTGTAACCTCTTCTTTTTTCTTTGGCAGGAAAAAGTGGCAGGGGAACCAGGGCAGTTGCTTCAAAACGGCCCGACCTTTTTATTTGATCTCCCATGATCCTGCCCAATTGAAGCCCCAGTTCTTTGTTCCTTTTGTATTTAAACTGGTGCATCAGCTGTTGCATCAGGGATTCTTTGGTAAAATAGAACTGGGCGGTGGCACCCACAAGCGGAAGACGACCCCAAAAGGTCTTTTCAACCGGATTGTTGGGGTGAATTTCAAAATTGGTTTCCGGCATAGCATCCATACAACGCATACACAAAACACTTTCTTCATTCAATATATCACTGCCACAGCCGGTGCATACATGCGGGAACAAAAGATGAAGGAAAGAATCTTTTATTTCTTTTAATTGGATCATAATCGAACTAAAAGTTAAGAGATAAAATCTAAAAATGTCTTAAGGATGTTAAAACTATTATCTTTTATCTGTTCACTATTATCTAAAAAAGGTTTTTATAAACTTCTTCTACCCTTCCCATCATCACTACTTCAATTCCAAATTTCTGTTTTGACAAGCTTTTCTGGTTGTATTTGGAAACAATTATTTTTTCAAAACCCAATTTCTCCGCTTCGGCGATCCGCTGGTCAATTCGGTTTACTGCTCTGATCTCACCGCTTAATCCCACTTCACCGGCAAAACAAATATGTTGTGGCAGCGGCACATCTTCATAAGACGAAAGCAATGCGCAAATTACTGCAAGGTCAATGGAAGGGTCTTCCACTTTAATGCCACCGGCTATATTCAGAAAAACATCCTTCATCCCAAAATGGAAACCACCTCGTTTTTCCAACACGGCTAATAATAATTGTAAACGACGTAAGTCAAACCCACTGACTGTTCGTTGCGGGGTTCCATAAACAGATTGGGTGACCAATGCCTGCACTTCAATGAGCAGTGGCCTCATGCCTTCAATAGTGGCAGCAATAGCAATCCCGCTTAAATGATCTTCCTTTTGTGTAATTAATATTTCACTGGGATTAAGCACACCCTTCATGCCTTCATCAGTCATTTCATAAATGCCCAGTTCGGAATTACTTCCAAAACGGTTCTTCAATGTTCGTAGTATCCGGTATGCATAGTGACGGTCTCCCTCGAACTGCAAAACCGTGTCCACCATGTGTTCCAGGATCTTTGGCCCGGCTATACTTCCATCTTTTGTGATATGGCCGATAAGAAAAACAGGAGTATTTGTTTCTTTGGCAAACCGCTGAAATTCGGCGGCACATTCTCTTATTTGTGACACACTACCCGGTGATGAATCAATATATGATGTGTGAAGCGTCTGTATCGAGTCAACAATAACTAATTGCGGTTTCAGTTTTTTTATTTCCTGGAAAATTGTTTGCGTGGAAGTTTCTGTAAGAAGGTAAAAATTATCATTCTTTAAATTCAACCTGTCGGCCCGCATTTTAATTTGTTGTTCACTTTCCTCACCACTGATATAAAGAACAGAAACTCCTTTAAGCCATAATCCATTTTGTAAAAACAAAGTTGATTTGCCGATACCAGGTTCACCGGCTACCAAAACCAAACTACCCGGAACAATACCACCACCCAATACACGGTTAAGTTCTGCATCAGATGTAGGCAGCCTTTTTTCTTCACTGCTTTTTATTTCATGTAAGGAGATCGTCTTGCTGATCCTTTTTTCTTCATTATAATCTTTCCAGCTGTTGTTATTGCTTGAATTATCTTTTTGAATTAATTCCTCCACGAATGTGTTCCATTGATTGCATGATGGACATTGCCCCACCCATTTCACACTTTCATACCCGCAGTTTTGGCAGAAAAAAGACTTTTTAACTTTACTCATGCATTAAAATTAATTGATTGCACCTGCATTATTAAAATGTTTGAACAATGATGATAGTGAAGGATATGTTTATGCAGGAACATGTAATAAAAAACAACATCAATAAGGTTAGAATCAATTGTTTTTTTCTGGAGAATATTTTAAATGTAATAAGGGTCAATCTTTCGATTGACCCCCTTACTTACTAACCCATTAAATTCTATGGCTAAGTTACAATTATGGGCCATATTTCAAAATAATTTTTTTGGACTGTGTATAACTTACATTGATGACCCTTTAAGCAAGTTTCAAACAGATAATTACGCCGGAGATGATGTAGTTTTCTGATAATCAAATGTTTATAATAAAATTAAAGATAATCGATCGGCTTATTTGCTGAAAGGCTATTGCTATTAAAACTGATTTTGAAATGACAAAAAGGCCTGAAAAAATCGTGTGAACCAAACCTTGGCAAATTCGATATAATCGTGTGGTAACCATAAATTTTTTAGAGAAAAGGCAACCGAAATCCGGAGGGCTTCTTTATTGTTTTTGGGCATCAGTTTTCAGGTTTACACCATCATGAAAACAAGCTTAGCCGGTACAGGAAAATACCCCTTGCAAATGCTGTGTCCGGCAGGGAAATAGTCGGGAAAATGCTCCGGGAAAATGGTATTTACGATGTCAAAGTGACATCCGCAGAGGGTATTTCGTTGCGCCCAATGTAACCCCTTTAATAATAAAGGAAGTCTGGGTCAGGATGTGTATAACGCAGCTAATAATTCAGCCGCGGCCCTTGGCTGCCCGGGAAAATGCTGATGTTTAGGGATAAAATGATGCAGTTTAGGTTAGTTCCAGGATGGTCAACTAGGTTTTGTTTACCGACGTCTTTTATAGCTTTATCTCCTCATCATGCTGGTCAAAAAATTTGTATTCGGTAAGATGATTATTGCTGTCCTGCTCTAACCTTGTCTTTTGACCAAACTTCTTTTTCCATTGGGCCATTTTTGTCTTCCAGGGCCAGCCCTTGGTCAGGTATGCATATAAGATAGGATGGACCACTAGCTTCAGATTACCATTTTTATGAGTGATAAGATAGCTTAGGTTCTTTTCAATTTCGTCTTCCAGTAAAAGGGTGGAAGTTATTTTTCCGGTACCGCTGCAGCTTGGACAAACTTCCAGGGTGTTAATGTTCATCTCCGGCTTCATCCGCTGCCGGGTAATTTGCATGATGCCGAATTTGGAAATAGGTAATACTGCATGTTTGGCCCGGTCAGGACTCATAAACCCTTCCATCTTTTCCATCAATTTCCGTTTATTGTCCGGAAGTTTCATATCGATAAAATCAACTACAATAATTCCACCGAGGTCTCTCAGGCGAAGCTGGCGGGCAATTTCATCAGCTGCTTCCAGGTTTGTTTCCAGTGCATTTTGCTCCTGGTTATTACCTACACTCTTATATCCGCTGTTTACATCAATGACATGAAGAGCTTCTGTATGTTCAATGATAAGGTAAGCTCCGCTGTCAAGATTGACAGTTTTGCCGAAAGAAGATTTAACCTGTTTGGTTATTCCGAATGAATCGAAAATGGGGGAACCATTCTGGTAAAAGGAAACGATATCTGCTTTTTCAGGAGCAATGCGCTGGATATATGCCTTTGTATCCGTGAAAATATTCCGGTCGTTGACAACGATCTTATTAAAATCTTCATTCAGCAGGTCACGGAGAATGCTGGTCGTTTTTGTTTGTTCACTCAGCACCCGTGTAGGAGCGACCCCGCCTTTGAGGTTATGCTGAATGCTCTTCCACATTTCTATAAGAGCTGAAAGATCTTCATGAAGTTCTGCCGTATTTTTTCCTTCGGCAGCTGTACGGACTATAACACCAAAATTTTTTGACTTAATGGCTTCTACAATCTTCTGCAATCTTTTCCTTTCTTCCGAAGAATGTATTTTTCTTGATACCGCCACTATATCATTGAAAGGAGTCAATACCACGAAACGGCCAGGCAAAGAGATCTCACAACTCAATCTTGGACCTTTGGCAGCAATTGGCTCTTTCAGGATTTGTACAAGAACATTTGGCTTGCCGCCCAAGACCTCATTGATCTTCCCCGTTTTAATGATCTCCGGTTCAATGGTGAATTTGGAAAAATCCAATCCATGCTCACTCTTATCATTCATGCACATATTGGTAAACTTCAGCAGGGATTTGGCATAAGGGCTAAGGTCGGTATAATGGAGAAATGCATCTTTCTCGAACCCGACATCCACGAAAGCAGCATTGAGGCCGGGTATCAGTTTTTTTACCTTGCCTAAATACAAGTCACCAACGGCAAAACGGGCATCGCTTTTTTCGCTATGCAGTTCTACCAGCTTCTTGTCTTCCAGCAGGGCGATCTCAACACCCTGCGGCGCTGCGTTAATAATAAGTTCTTTGTTCATTACAGCTTAACAATAAATGAAACACCTTGATGCTGTAAACACCAGTTGCCGGAAATCCGTAAGGAATGCTGGAATCGCCTGAAGGATCATTGTGCTACTAAATTGGTAGGGGGCAAACTAATACGGCAAACAACCAGTGGACTGGAAAAGTTCCAAAAGTTTCAGAAGTTTAAAGAATTTAAGAAGTTAATAGCAACTTCTGGAACTCCTGAAACCTCTTGAACTTTTTAAACTTATTTGTTTCTCTTCTTATGACGGTTCTTTCTCAGTCTTTTTTTACGTTTATGCGTCGCAATTTTATGACGCTTCCTTTTTTTACCACAAGGCATAATCAAATAATTTTTTTAGTTCTTGTTTATAATAAGTTTTTAATTCCTGGATTTGCCGAAGGATCATTTCGACAGGTCTTTAATTCGTTTCTCAATTTCAATTCTTGCTTCCGGTCGTTTTACAAGCGGAAGACTTTTGCGATACCATATTACCGCATTTGCTTTATCAGCTGTCCGTTCATATAGATCAGCCAGCAAAATAATAGCTTCAACATTGGCCGGTTCAAGACGATTGACAGTTTGCAAACGGTTGATCGCTTTATCGTATTGCCCGGATATCAGTGATCCCCGGATCAGCATCATTTGTGCATATACATTTGTGCTGTCTTTTTCAACCACTTCCCTGATCTTTAATATTCCCTCCATCGGACTGGCAGAAATACCTCCAAACAGGTAACAGGCTCCCAAACCCACTTTGGCTGAATCATTATCCGGGTTAATCTTCAAAGACCTTTCAAATAAATCTTTGGCTTGTAAGGCCTTCCATTGTTTTCGTTCAGCTACCTCATCATTTTGAAGATTGTCCAAAAACAAATGGGCAGCAAAGGTGAGGCTTTTTTCCGAGTTTTCCAATCTGGCTGCTTCGGATTCATACCAGGCAAAAGGCTCGAAAATATGCGCTGAATCAGACCAAAAGCGGGCTAATTGGTGGTAAACATGAAGTTGCTGGTCCTTTACATCACCTCTTGAGATCGAATGTTCGAGTGTATTCAACCTCACAACCTGCTCTGGGCTTAGTTGCATTTTTGCCAAAGCCAATATGGTATCTATTGAAATACCCTGAACACCTGTCCTTTTATCAGCTTGCTGGGTAGCCGAAACAATAGTTTTTTTTCCAGGGACTGTTTTTCCAAAAATAAAAATAACTGCAACAAGCAATGCGGCCAAACCAATAGTGATCCATTGTGCTTTCTTCACAAGCAAAAAATTGAGGAGGCAAAGTTACCTGAAAGCAACTTGACCGAACGATAATTAAAGGGATCTTTTACCAGCTAAGCGGGTTTATGCATCATCTCCGGGCCCCGGATCTGCTTTTGTTTCTTTTAGCTTTTTCACTTCTGCCACAAATTCTTTGGCGGGCTTGAAAGCGGGGATATAATGTTCGGGAATGTGGACGGCGATATTCTTTTTGATATTGCGGCCAATTTTAGCAGCTCTTTTCTTAGTGATGAAACTGCCAAAGCCACGGATATAAATATTTTCGCCAGCAGCAAGGGTGTCTTTTACTTCCTTGAACATGGTTTCAAGTGTAACAAGGACATCAACCTTGGGTATCCCTGTTTTTTCAGAAATCTGATTTACCAGGTCGGCTTTTCTCATTGTTGCAGGTTTTAGTGGTGTATTTCACAGAAATACACAGCCAATTTATGACAAAATAATATGATAGTCAACTAAATAGGCATAATTTTTTTCAACGGGATATGCACCGGTCAGCCCGAAATGACGGATATTTAGCCATACTAATCAACACTCAACCCTATTTCCTTCATGAAAAAAAGTGGTCAACCGGAACTTAAAAAAAAATTTGCCGCAGTTTTATTAAAATGGAACAGGGAAAAAAATAAACGGCAAATGCCCTGGAAGGGGGAAAATGATCCCTACAAGATCTGGCTCAGCGAGGTCATTCTTCAGCAAACCAGGGTAGAACAGGGACTGAGCTATTATAACAATTTCATCAAAATATTTCCTGATATCAACAGGCTGGCAAAAGCAACTGATGAGAAGATCTTCAAAATGTGGGAGGGTCTGGGTTATTATACAAGATGCAGGAACCTGATTGCAACTGCCCGCTATATTTCAAAAGAACGCAAAGGAAAATTTCCTGTTACATACGATGAGATAAGATCATTGAAAGGAGTAGGCCCTTACACAGCCGCCGCTATTTCATCGTTTGCATTCAGCCTTCCTCATGCGGTGCTGGATGGAAATGTGTTCCGGGTACTGGCAAGGCTGTTTGGTGTTCATAAACCGGTTGACACAACGGAAGGCAAAAAATATTTTGCGTCCCTGGCGAATCAATTGCTTGATAAAAAACAACCCGGTTTATACAACCAGGCCATCATGGATTTTGGGGCCGTGGTTTGCAAACCGGTATCGCCGCTTTGTTCTGAATGTGTTTTTAGAAGAAACTGTTACGCTTTTTTACACAATAGTGTGGATGAACTGCCCCTAAAGAAAAAGAAAATAACGATCAGGAAGCGGTGGTTTTATTATTTGATCTTGGAATATAAAAATGAAATTGCCATCCGGCATCGGAAAGGCAAAGACATCTGGCAAGACTTGTATGAATTTCCAATGGTTGAAAAAACCAATGAGGGTGATGCAAAGATTATCCTGTTGGAAGCTGAAAAGAAAAAATGGATAATGAAAAAAGGATATACTGTATTATCTGTTTCTCCAATATTTAAACAACAACTTTCCCATCAGCTGATTGCCGGTCAGTTTATCAGGCTTAACTTAAAAAAGAAACCCCAACCGGGTCATGACCCGATAATTACCCGGTGGCGATGGGTAATGAAAAACAGGATCGGGAAGTATGCTTTTCCCCAATTCATCAATCAATACCTGCGAAAGAAGACCGTGCAGCAAAATTTATTCTGAAAGAAACAAAGCGATGGCATAGTTTTTTTAGGTATTTACATGTAAAAAATTCTAACTTTAAGGAGCATTAATAGCCTTAAGACGATTTCTTAACCTAAAGATAAATGTATGAGAGGCGTAAACCGTGTAATGCTGATCGGCAACCTGGGCAAAGACCCGGATGTGCAGCACCTGGAAGGAAATATTGCCGTAGCCAAATTTCCATTAGCAACCACTGAAACCTTTAAAGACCGTTCCGGTAAATTGGTATCACAAACAGAATGGCACACCGTAGTGCTTTGGCGTGGTCTTGCTGAACTGGCGCAAAAATACCTGCATAAAAGTAGTCTTGTATATATCGAGGGCCGGCTGAGGACCCGAAGCTGGGATGACAAAGACGGTAACAGAAAATTTGCTACCGAAATAGTGGGAGATAACCTGATCATGCTGGATAAAAGAGCGGACCATGTGGCTTCATCCGATGATGGCGGCAGTGCAGAAGGAACAGGCGGATCAGATCTGCCGGCAAGCGACCCCTCGGAAAGCCTGCCTTTCTAACTGTAAAATTTTAAAACAATAACTTTGTTCTGTTTACAGGGCAGGCCGTATGACCTGCCTTTTTTGATAAACAAAAAACCTTGCTTTGGATAGTCACCCGCTATTTGGATTTATAACTGATCATCTTTCTTTTGTTCTCCTCGCTACCAACCTGCAGGGTACTACCTTTCTGGTCATTGCACTGATCGTATTGCTATTGCTCAGCTTTATTATTTCAGGAGCAGAAGTGGCGTTGTTCTCATTAAATAATAAAGATGTGAATATGCTGAAGACCAAACAACATGTTTCAGCAAAGCGCATCGTCACCCTGCTGGAAGAACCCAAAGAAGTATATGCCTCTTTATTAATTGCCGGAACATTTGTCAATATCAGCATCATTGTACTGTCCAATTTTTTGATCAACCGGTTTATTTCATTTGATAAAATAGGCGGGTTGGTGGAAGTACTTTCAAAAGTTATTGTCATAACATTTGTACTGGTATTTTTTGGAAAAATATTACCGAAGGTTTGGGCTACACAAAACAATCTACGCTTTGCTTATGGATGCTCTTTTGTGATAGAAGCATTACACCTGCTGCTGCGACGCATCAGCAAATGGACGGTCTCCCTGGCAGATGGCATTGGTAAAAGAGCCGGCGCCGGTAAAACGGAAGCCATGAACATACGGGAACTTGATGAGGCCATTGACATAAAAACGGATGAAGAAGCATCGCAGGAAGAAAAAAATATCATGAAGGGTATTGTGAAGTTTGGGAACATATCCGTAAAACAGATCATGCGGAGCCGGCTGGATGTAAGTGGTATTGATCATAAAACTTCATTTGGAGAATTGATAAAAAGGGTAGAAGAATTGCATTACTCAAGATTGCCCGTGTATAAGGAAAGCCTTGATGATGTGATCGGGATCATCAACACAAAAGACCTGATCCCTTACTTACATGAAAAGGAAGATCATGACTGGCATCACCTGATGCGGCAGCCCTATTTTGTGCCCGAGCCAAAACTAATTGAAGACCTGCTAAAAGATTTTCAGCAAAAGAGAATTCATTTTGCCGTTGTGGTGGATGAGTTTGGCGGCACCAGCGGGATCGTAACGATGGAAGATGTGCTGGAAGAAATTATCGGCGAGATCAAGGATGAATTTGACGATGAAGAAAGTAACACCTATAAAGTAGATGACAACAACTACATTTTCGAAGGCAAGATCATGATACATGATATGTGCAGGATCATGAAGTTGCCTATGGATACATTTGATAACATAAAGGGAGAAAGCGAATCACTGGCCGGAATGCTGCTGGAAGTAGCCGGTGAATTTCCTACCGAAGACTGGGTGATCCCCAGCGGGGATTTTGAATTTGCGATCATACAGGCAGACAATAACCGCATTCAATTGGTGAAAGTGACCATAAAACCTCAATCTAATTAATCAACCCTGTTCATGATGATCAAACTGATTCAATATGTATTGTTGCTGGTCACTGTCCCGATAGCTATCGGGAGCTGGTTGCTGGTTGCCTGCAACAGTAATTACACAGCCGGTAAGAAAAAAGGTTATTTTAAAATTGATTTCCCCGAAAAAAAATACCAAATTTTTGATCAGCCCGGTTATCCCTACACGTTTGAATACCCCGTTTATGCACAGGTAAGTAAGGACAGTACTTTCTTTGATGATAAAGCCGGTGACTGGTGGATCAATATTGATGTGCCGCAGTTTGCCGGGCGAATTTATATCAGCTATAAAGAGATCGGTCGTCAAAATAAATTTGACTCCCTGAGAAACGACGCTTATAAAATGGCTACGCAGCAACATATCAATATTTCAACAGGCATCACGGACAGCCTGATGCTCACTCCCAACGGGGTAGGTGGTCTTTATTATTCGCTGGAGGGAAATACGGCCACTGCCAACCAGTTTTATCTCACTGATTCTACCAGGCATTTTTTAAGAGGTGCATTATACTTTAATGCTGCACCCAATGCTGATTCACTCGGTATCGTTAACGATTTTCTGAAAAAAGACCTGTTGCACCTGATCAATACACTGAAGTGGAAACCTGCCTTGCCGGCAGGCAGGTAAAAAAAAACCCGACCATAAAGATCGGGGGTCGAGCAGATGACTGTATGCTTTTTCACTGCTCTTTTTTTCCAGGTTTGCGGGGTTCGGTTTTTGTTTTCGGTACGTCCAGCTTAATTTCTTCTTTAATATATCTTTCATCCAGGGCACCGCGACTGAAAAGTTTGGTGCTTAGTCTTCTTTTTTTATGCTTAACGATCTTTTCTGACACATCTGCTTTTGAAGGCACAACCGTGACCTCTGTATTTTCTATTTTTACTTCCTTTGGAGTCATTCTTTCTTCTTCGGCTTTAGGTTTGATCACTTCAATTTCCTCCCCGGCCTCAATGGCTTTATCATTCTTTACGGACTGTTTTTTTACAACCCTGCTTTTTCCTTTGACAGTAATTACTTTGCTTTCAGCCGGGGTGGTCATTTTACGATCAGAAACAATAGCGGGTTCAGTAACTTCTGCTTCTTTGTACATGTCCGTAAATTCTTTTTTGTTCTTTGTTTTTTCGTAATCAACAAACCCGTAAATGCTTGCGCCGATCATTAACGTGGCGCCGACGTACAAAATTGATTTCATGTTTTTTAAGTTTAAGTGGTTTAAAAAGGTTTAAAAGGTTTAATAAGTTTAAAAGGTTTAAGGGGTTCAGAGGCAAGGTTAACTTTTTAAACCTTTTAAACCTCTGAAACATTTTAAACTTTCATATGGCAAAAGATTTTAAATAATTTTTGCTCTGCCTGTAAATGATCCATTCTGCAAACAGCATATTGCCGATGACACTGATCCAGAGAGACAGTTCATAGTTTTCCAGGTGTCCCCAGCCTACCAGGTAAAAAATAATGTGATAGACCCGGAATGTAACAGCCGTCATAGCCATCGAATAGCTGCGCATCATCCATACTTTGTGCGCAATGATGTTTCTTTTGTGAATAGTGGTTAACCCATACAATGTTGTAACAAACCACCAGCCTGCCATGAACATGAACAAAGCTCTTTCCCAAAAACTTCCTTTGGCAAAAAAGGACATGAACAGGCCGGTGGGTGCCCCGAGAAACAGGACAACAAAAACATAGATCTTTCCTGAAAAACGGTGAATGGCTTTTGATTTTTTCAGGATATATCTGGAAAACTGGATAAGGGCAGTGGCAATACAAAGCGATCCCGCTGTGATGTGAACATAAAAACAGGTATTATAAAAACTGCTTTTGAAAAGAAAACTCCTTTCTTCAATAAAACTGAAATCCTTGCTGAAAGAAAAGTAAGGAAGGGTGTTATAAATAAGCAGTAAACTGAAACCGGCTACCGGCACCCAGAACAGCATCTGGAAAAGGACTTTCACCGATTTTTGAAGGGTGAGTATTCTTGTGTTTTGCATACAGTGGTTGGTTTGTGATATGGCAGAGATGCCGCGGTGAAAAACTCTTCATAAGGAATGGCTGTTACAAGTTTGTTAAAGGAATCCGATAAGCTACCTTTGGCGGATGATCGTTATTGATAACATACTGGTAAGCGATGATGTAGTGGAGCAGCAGTTCGTTTGCGACCTGGCCAAATGCAAGGGTGGTTGTTGCGAAGAAGGGGATGCCGGTGCCCCGTTGGACGATGAAGAGCTGGACATTATTCTGCAACTCTATGAAAAGGTAAAACCATATCTTACTGAACCCGCTATTGCTGAAATTGAAAAGAAAGGCAAGTATGTTTATAGCAGGGAATTTGGCTGGGTAACCCCAACGCTGGGTGATGACCGGGAAATTTGTGTCTATGGTGTAAGAGATGAAAAGGGAATTATTAAATGTGCATTTGAGCAGGCATATTATGATGGGGTGACCACCTGGAAAAAACCGGTCAGCTGCCATCTCTTTCCTGTTATTGCACATAAAGGGAAAAAAGGCGACCATACCCGGGTAAACTATGAACCAAGGGAAAAACTGTGTAACCCGGCTTGTGGCCTGGGAAAAAAATTACAGGTTCTTACCTATGAATTTTTAAAAGAACCATTGATAAGAAAATTTGGAGAGGAGTTTTATAATGCATTGGATAAAGTGGCTAAACTCCAGGCCAATAAAAAAGAGAAAAACAAGATCATATCGTGAAAGAAACAGCATCCCATTTTATTGCTAAAAGCACGATCAAGGCTGCCGACAAGGAACACCGCCGGAAGATCAATTTCAATATCGGCAAGTATAATGCTGTAGTGCCAAAAGGAAAGGAACAGTTTGCTGATGTTCACCTGGCAAGAGAAAAAGCAAAGAACATTAAATGGAAGGCCATTGAATCATTGGATAAGCAATTACAGAATTTTGAAGCTGCTATTCTCAAACGCGGCGCCAAAGTGATCTGGGCCGAAGATGCACAGCAGGCCCTGGATGCAATTCAAAAAATTTGCGAAGCAAAAAATTGCAAAATGCTGGTGAAGAGCAAGAGCATGGTGACGGAAGAAATTCACCTGAATGATTTTTTAGAGAAGCATGGAATTGAAAGTGTGGAAACCGACCTGGGAGAATATATTCAGCAACTGGACGGCGAACCGCCTTATCATATCGTGACTCCTGCCATGCATAAAAGCAAAGAAGATGTAGCCAAACTCTTTGCTGATAAATTAGGAACAGACCCCAAAGCAACACCCGGGGAATTGACACTGATCGCAAGAAAGATATTAAGAGAAAAATATGTGCAGGCAGAAGTGGGAGTGACCGGCGCCAACTTTATCATCGCCGATACAGGTAGCATCGCCATAACAGAGAATGAAGGGAATGCAAGATTAAGCTGTGCATTTCCCAAAACTCATATTGTAATTGCAGGGATAGAAAAAGTGATACCATCCATAACAGATCTTGGTTTATTCTGGCCCTTGCTGGCCACTTATGGAACCGGGCAGAAAGTAACCGTATACAATACGATCATAAGCGGTCCGGCACAGCCGAATGAAAAAGATGGGCCGGAAGATATGTATGTGATCCTGCTGGATAATGGCCGTACTAATATTCTCGCCAATGAGAAACAAAGAGAAAGTTTGTATTGCATCCGTTGCGGTGCCTGCTTGAATGCCTGCCCGGTGTATAAGAATATCGGCGGTCATACCTATGCTGCCACGTACAGCGGGCCCATCGGATCGGTCATTACTCCCCATTTAAAAAATATGGGAGAATGGAAACACCTCAGCTATGCATCTTCGCTTTGCGGCAATTGCACAGAAGTATGTGCAGTGAAAATTAATTTGCATGAATTATTATTGGAGAACCGCCACGAAGCTGTTGAAGAAGGTCATAGTGGTTTTGCAGAACGAATGGCCTGGAAGATGTGGAAACAGGGCATGCTTCGCCGCAAATGGATGAATATGGCAGGCAGCAGTACAAAAAACTGGGTGGTGAATACAATGGTAAAGGGCTGGCCGGCACAACGGGGTAAGTTGGAGTTTCCCGAAAAATCTTTCAACCAGTTGTGGAAAGAGAAATACGGCAAGCAATAAGTATCTTCATTTTGTGATCATCTTCAGTAATACAATAACTCCACGACTCCGGTACATTACAGATTTCATAGGGAAGGAGATCGGCGGAACAGCATTTGTTCTTACCGGTAACAGGAATGATTTTAAAAATTCCGGTGATATTAAGATCAATTATAGTAATGAAAGAATCACGGCAGATGAATTTTGGTTGCAACCGCATGAATTGTTATTTGAAAAAGAGATCAGGCAACAAAACATCAATTGCTTTGAAGTAAATAACAACAAGGCTTTCTTTAAAACCAACGGTGATCTTCCTTTTGATATATTCGCCGCTTCTTTTTATTTACTCAGCCGCTACGAAGAATACCTGCCACATGAGAAAGATAAGTATGGCCGTTATGCCCATGAGAATTCATTAGCCTTCAAAGAAAACTTCCTGGATATTCCGCTAATAAATATCTGGCTTCAGCATTTTAAAGAGAAACTGAAACAAAGGTTTTCACGATTCACGATTCACGATTCACGATTCACCTTTCTCCCAACTTATGATATTGACGAAGCCTGGTCTTACAAACATAAAGGATGGCTAAGAAGTTCCGGGGCGGCAATAAAAGATCTGCTGAAAGGGGATATGAACAAATTCAGGTTAAGAAGGCAAGTATTGAATAATAAAGCTGGGGATCCTTTTGATTCATATGATTGGATCGATAATCTTCACCAGTCATATAAACTAAAGCCCCGTTATTTTTTTCTTGTACCTGGAAAGACAGCTAAGTACGATAGGAATATTTTACCGAAGGAAGCAGCATTACAAAGATTGATTAAACAACATGCCGACAAATATGGTATCGGTGTTCATCCTTCCTGGCAGAGTGGAGATGACCCCTTGCTGTTAAAAAAAGAAATACAGACCATTGAAAATATAACGAAATTAAAAATCTCTGCATCCCGTCAGCACTTCATCCGGTTTGCGTTGCCCGAAACATTCCGTCATTTGACCGATGCCGGTATCAAAGAAGATTTTTCCATGGGCTATGGTAGTATCAATGGATTCAGGGCTTCGGTGGCTTCGCCATTTTACTGGTATGACCTGGAAAAAGAACAAACAACTTCCCTGTTGTTATATCCTTTCTGCTATATGGAGGCTAATTCTTTTTACGAGCAAAAGTTTAATCCTGGACAAGCATTGGAAGAAATGCGTCATTATTATAATGTAGTAAAAAAAGTAAACGGCACTCTTATCACTATCTGGCATAATACATTTTTAGGAACGGATGAAAAATTTAAAGGATGGAGAGATGTATATGCAGAATTTGTAAAAGAAGCTGCTGAATAGCGAACAGAAAGATGAAGAGTGCGACGCAAGGAACGATGATAGTAGTACTGAAGCCGGGCCAATAAAAATTAAATTCCTTCCGCTTCCGGCTGTTCGATAGCAGGTACCGATGACCTGAATGCTTTATTGACAAGATAAACACCGACGAGAGTTACCAACCCGCCGACAGTGATATAGATCGTGACCCTTTCACCAAAGATCATCCATCCACAAAGTACCGCAACGATCGGATTGATATAAGCATATATAGATGCTTGTTCGGTCGGAAGATTTTGCAAGGCATACAAATAACAAATGAATGCAGTTAATGAACCAAAGATCACCAGGTAAAATATGGCGCCCCATGATTGCCAGGGGATGGCAGTCATGGAAATAGCAGTCCCGCTTACCTGGGTAAATGAAAACAAGCAAACCCCCGATATCAGCATCTGCAAACCAAGGCTGAAGTAAGGATTAAAATTCACGGCTTGTTTTTTTGTGTAGAGCGTTGCAAAGGCCCAGGTCCAGGTGGCGATCAATGAAAACATTATACCCATCTGGAATTCCTTATTTAAAAAATCATGAAGGTGGTCATAGAAAATAACACAGACACCACCAAAGCCGAGTATCATCCCGATAATAGCTTTGACCGGCATTTTATTTTCTTTATTAAATAAACCGATCACTACTATCCACAAAGGAAAGATGGCTCCGATGATAGCGCCCAGCCCCGCGGATATTTTGTATTGCAGGGCCAGTGTACTTAAACCATTACTCACAATAAAATTCAGGAAGCTTAGCACCAGCACGGGTATCCATTCTTTGCCTTTTGGCAAAGCGATCTTTTTATACAGGAAGAAGCCCACATATAATAATCCGGCGATGATCTGCCGGATGCTGGCCATTTGCAAAGCCGGCATCCGCTTCACACCTTCTTTGGATGCGATCCAGGTAGTGCCCCAAAGGATACAAACCAATGCCAGGCAAAAAATAGCTTTTGACCTCGTTCCTTTTTTGTGAATGGTCAGCGGGTTGAATACCGATAATTTTTTTAAGGAATCGGAGGAAGATTGAAGAATGGTTTTATGGAAATCAAAAATGTTCATGCCCTCTAAATCATCCGCCTGAGGCGGAAGACTTTACAGTTTTAAAGTTTGAAATGTTTTCCGGTTTAAAAATTTTTCTTAGGTTTTGGATTTCATTAATGTTTAAAATGTCTCATACCGGTTATCACCATGGCCAGGTTATTTGTTTTGCAATATTCAATGGAGTCATTGTCACGGATGGAACCACCGGGCTGAATAAATGCAGTGATACCTGCTTCATGCCCCATCTTCACACAATCATCGAAGGGAAAAAAGGCATCACTGGCCATGACCGCTCCATGCAGATCAAAGTTGAATTGCTTTGCTTTTTCAAGCGCCTGCCGCAGGGAATCGATCCGGCTGGTTTGCCCGCAACCCTTGCCAATGAGTTGTTTATTTTTTACTAATGCAATGGCATTTGATTTTAAATGTTTGCAAATGATATTGGCAAAAACCAGGTCTGCTTTTTCTGTAACGGTTGTTTCTCTTCCACCTGCTTCTTTCCATTCACTATAGTTTCCTTCATCTGTATTTTGGATCAATACGCCATTTAATAATGATCGTTGCGTTTCTATCTTGTGCCTTGTTCCTTGTGCCTTGCCTGCCTGTCCGGTAGGCAGGTTCCTTAGCAGTATTCTGTTCTTCCTCGATTTTAAAATTGTCAAAGCATCTTCATCATATTTTGGTGCAATCAATACTTCAAAGAAAATTTCATGGATGGCGTCAGCCGTGGCTTTATCAATTGCTCCGTTGCAAATTAATACGCCACCAAATGCTGATTCGGGATCACCGGCCAGGGCTGCATCCCAGCTTTCTTTTACAGTTGCCCTTGATGAAACACCACAGACATTAGTGTGTTTGATTATTGCAAAGACAGCCTCCCCCGAACTACGTTCCTTCCCTTCCCTTTGCTCGGGAACCTCCGAAGGAGGGGCTTCCGAAAACTCCGATATTAGTTGAATCGCTGAATCAACATCAACAAGATTATTATAAGAAAGCTCTTTTCCATTTAATTGTTCAAACAGTTCATTGAGATTGCCAAAGAAGCTGGCTTTTTGATGAGGGTTTTCTCCGTAGCGTAAAAATTTTTCTTCTTTATTAAAAGGAGTAGCCACTGACAACTGGTGAAAATAATTTGATATGGCCGTATCGTAAGCTGTACAAATATCAAAGGCCCTAACAGCAAATGATCTTCTTTGCTCTAATGTTGTTTCTCCCTTTTGTTCTTTCAATAACCGCTCCAGTTCTGCATAATCTTTCTTCGCTGCGATCACCAGCACATCTTTAAAGTTCTTAGCTGCGCCTCTTATCATGGATGGTCCGCCGATATCAATCTTTTCAATGATAGCTTTCTCATCACTTGTTGATGCCACCGTTTCTTCAAATGGGTAGAGGTCTACAATCACTAAGTCTATTTCAGGAATATTATACTGCTTCATCTCCTTAACATGCGTTTCATCATCTCTTTTCCCCAATATGCCGCCAAAGACAGAAGGATGTAATGTTTTGACACGGCCACCTAAAATAGAAGGATAAGATGTCAGGCTTTCAACGGGTATCACTTTTACACCCAACTTTTCAATAAATGATTGTGTGCCGCCAGTGGAATAAATAGTAACGCCGGACCCTGACAACAATTTTAAAATATTTTCCAGCCCGTCTTTATAAAAAACAGAAATAAGTGCAGATTGAATTTTCTTGTTCATGAAATAGTTGGTTGAAAGGCAGGCGAATCGTCCGGGAAGCGACAAAGATAAGTTACCGCAGGCTCATCACAAAAGCACCTTTTACAGTTACATCATAGTATGGAATATGCAATGAGTCGCAATCTTTTTTCCAATACATGATCTTCCAGGCCGGCACAGAACCATCAAAGACGATCTGCTTGATAACGAGGGCTGCGGCCAGTTCCGTGATATACAGTTTTGGGTTTTTTGAGATCAGCAAAAGATCGATCACGGGTTTATTACTGGTTGGCTGAAAATGGACTGATGAATCAAGCCATATTATTTTTTTATTAAGGAATTCAATGTAATTACTGTTTTGCCGGAAATTATCTAATGAGTCAGACGGCTCCATGCGAAAAAATATCCTCGAAGGTTTCAGGTGGAAGTTTCTTACAAAATCATCAGCCAGCAGCTCCGGGTCGCCCATAAAGAAATAATTCCTTCCTTCGATAAAATCAACAGCCTTTCGCTGCGGCACATTGTACACTATTATTTTTTCCTGCCGGCCAGTTTGGAAAAAAGAATAAGAACGCAAAGCCATGAACCCAAACAATCCAACCAGCCCGGTCATCAAGCCCTTTTTTACTTTTTCCATCAGCCAGTAACTGATGCCCATTGCAAAAACAACAAGTAATATCGCCTGCAGGATATTTATTTGCAACCCATCCCATAATGAAAAATACAATGACTCGATCCTTTCGATCCAGCTGTTCATCAACCCGATCATCCAGCTGAGTAATTTGCCCGCCAGTAATGCGATGGCCGGTATCCATGATATGGCGCATAAGAATATTTCTCCCAATACGATCATACTTGACAAAGGCACGGCCACGAAATTGGTAAGCAAAAAATAATTTGGGAACTGGTGAAAGTGGTAAATGCTTAACGGAACAGTAAGTACCTGGGCCGCTAATGTTACCGCATTCAGCTTCCAGATAAGATCAAGCACCTTATTCTTTATATAAAACCAATTATAAATGGGTTGCATGAAAATAATAATGCTGAGTACGGCCGCATAGGATAACTGGAACCCTACATCCCAAAGCCAGTAAGGGTTAATGCAAAGCAGGATAAAAGCCGAAACGGCCAATGTATTATAAATAGATGTTTTCCTGGAGAGGGATTCTCCTGAAACAATACAGGTAAACATTAAAGCAGAACGGAGTATCGAAGGCTGTGCCCCGGCTAAAATGCTGAATAACCAAAGTCCTGTAATGATGAGAATAGGTCGCAACCATTTTATTTTGCTCCATTTTTTTAATGGCTTTAGCAGTAAAGCAAGCAACCAGTAGATCAGCCCGAGATGCAAACCGGAAATAGCAATGATATGTACAACACCGGTATTGGTGTAAGATTGTACTAATCGCTGGTCAAGATCATCTTTGTACCCGATCAGCAAAGCTTCAGCCAATCCCTTTTTTTTATCATCAGGAATATTTTTTCGGATAATATTCAACACTCTTTCCCGTGAACGAAGAATAAATTTTTTGAACCAGCTCATTTTTTTCCCGTCAAGCACAGCAAATTCATCCTGTTTCAAAAATACCTGGTGAGTAATGCCTTGGAACAATGCGTATCGTTTATAATCAAAGCCCCCGGGATTGCCGGAGTTCTTTATTTCCTGTAATGATCTTGTAAAAATGATCCTTGAACCGTAAGTGAGTTGTGGTAAGGAAGAACCTGCCTGTCCGGCAGGCAGGTCTTTTTTTAAGTAAACGATCAATTTTCCCTTTACAGGAATTGATTCGCCATCATGAAACAAATAATTAACCGATACATTGGCCTTAAAGGACCTTGTTTTTTCTACCAGCGGTTCATCCAGGGTTACAACGAGAGCATCTTTTTCTTTATATAGATTTCCCAGCCAGCGGGGCTCATTCCGGATATCTTTATGCCAGGCCAGCAAAGCACCGATGGAAAGAAAAAGAGAAGTAGCAGCGAAACCTGAAATAAAAATGAACTTGTACCGGTCAAAAAAAGGAATGAAAAAGAAACTCACTACAACCATGCAACTTCCTGTCATGACCAGCCACCAGGTTTTTACATCTGCCTGGAAATTCCATTGCAGCAGGATGCCGGCGACCAGGCCCAATAAAAGTTTAATGAATGGCGCTTTCTTCCAGAACCAGGGAGCATGAATAGCCATTGATAAAAGATAGGGGGCATCAAAACGGTCACAAGGTTATTTTAACCGTCGCCTGGGGTTTTTTCCTGCCCATGTGCAATGAGGTTGTATCTTTAATTATCAATCAATGAACATGAAAAGATCCCTTTTAGTTCTTATAGTGTCTGCCATTTATTTTTCCGGGTATGCTCAATCTTTGCAGGAAATAGAATCAAAAAAAGTACAACTTCCCAATGGCTGGAGTCTTACCCCCGTTGGCAATAGCCTGCCACTCGGCGATCTGCCATTGAATATTGCAGTTTCTCCTTCCAAAAAATTAATAGCTGTTACCAATAACGGGCAAAGTGTTCAATCTATTCAGTTAATAGATGTAATGAAAGGGAAGCTGCTGGATGTGGCGGTAATACCCAAATCATGGTATGGATTAAAATTCAGCGCCAACGGAAAAAATTTATATGCATCAGCGGGAAATGATAACCAGGTATTGATATATGCGGTAAAGAATAATAAACTGTTGCTGCAAGACAGCATACTGCTTGGTAAAAGATGGCCTCAAAGGATCTCTCCCACGGGGATAGAAATTGATGATGCCCGGAACCTGCTCTATGTGCTTACCAAAGAAAATAATAAACTTTATATTGTAAGTCTTTCTTCAAAAACCGTTACAGATTCATTGCCATTAGGCGGAGAAGGTTATGCCTGCCTGCTTTCACCGGATAAAAAAGAATTGTATATCAGTTGCTGGGGATGCGACAAAGTAAAGATCCTGGATACAAAGACAAATAAATTTTCGGGTGAAATTCAAACAGGCGACAATCCCAATGAATTATTATTAACTCAAAACGGCAAATATCTTTTTGTGGCCAACGCCAATGATAATTCTGTTTCCGTCATTGATATAAAACAGCGAAAAATACTTGAAGTACTCAATGCGGCATTATACCCGGATGCACCGGCTGGCTCCACAAGTAATGGCCTGGCTTTAAGTGCCGATGAAAAAACGCTATACATTGCCAATGCAGATAATAACTGCCTCGCCGTGTTTGATCTCAGCAAACCCGGGTTTAGTAAAAGCAAAGGATTTATTCCAACCGGCTGGTATCCTACCAATATAAAAGTGATCGGCAAAAAAATTTATGTGAGCAATGGCAAGGGTTTTTCATCACAAGCAAATCCCTATGGTCCTAACCCGATAAGGAGAAGAGAGGAAGTGATCTACCAGGGCGGCGATAGAACCAAACCAATTGATGTGCAGTATATCGGTGGCCTGTTTAAAGGGACTCTGAGTATCATTAATGAGCCAACTGAAAAGCAGTTGGGTATTTATTCGCAGGCAGTGTATCATAATACTCCATATAATAAAGAAAAAGAACAGGTGAGCAAAGGGGAGCTTAACAATCCCATTCCTATGAAGGTAGGGGATGCGTCACCCATCAAACATGTTTTTTACATCATCAAAGAAAACAGGACTTATGACCAGGTGCTGGGTGATATCAAAGAAGGTAACGGCGATCCTTCCCTTGTTTTATTCGGAGAAAAAATAACACCTAACCTGCATAAGCTGGTAAAAGAATTTGTACTGCTCGATAATTTTTATTGCGATGGGGAAGTGAGTTCAGACGGGCATGAATGGAGTATGGGAGCTTATGCCACTGATTATTTAGAAAAAACCTGGCCTACCGGCTATGGTGGCCGTGGTGGTAATTATGATGGCGAAGGAATGAGAGCTGTGGCTAATAATAAAATGTATATATGGGATCAGTGCAGTAAGAAAAATATTTCTTATCGTACCTATGGGGAGTTTGCAGATTCAGCGATGGCCAATATCCCTGTTTTGAAGAATCATTCCAGCCCGTATTATACCGGATGGAACCTGGCAGTTAAAGACACAACCCGGTTTTATCAATGGAAAAGAGAATTTGATTCACTACTGGTCCATAATGCCGTGCCGCAATTCAATACATTGCGGTTTGGTAATGATCATACCGAAGGATTACGGAAAAACAAACCAACACCTTATGCTCATGTTGCCGATAATGATCTTGCCGTTGGGATGTTTATTGAATACTTAAGCAAAAGCCCCATCTGGAAAGAAAGCGCCGTGTTTATTATAGAGGATGATGCGCAAAATGGTTCCGACCATGTAGATGCTCATCGCACTACTGCATATGTAGCCGGTGGGTTTGTAAAAAGAGGTTTTGTGGACCATACTGCTTACTCCACTTCTTCTATGTTGCGGACCATGGAATTGATATTAGGTTTGCAACCCATGTCGCAATATGATGCAGCAGCAGAACCGATGTGGAGATGCTTTACTTCAACGCCCAATCTTACTTCTTTTACTTCATTGCCCGCCAATGTTGACCTCACAGAAAAAAATATGGCTGTTAATGAGTGGCAAAGGAGATCGGAGCTATTCAATTTTGCAAAAGAAGATGCCATCCCGGATATGGAATTCAATGTCGTTTTATGGTATGGCCTGAAAGGCGATCATATCCCGATGCCGGCGCCGAGAAGAGCAGCTTTTTTAAAAACGAAAGATGAAAAAGAAGAGGATGATGATTAAGATGATTGGCCCCCTATCCCAGCCTTTCCCCGCAAGGGGGAAGGAGTACTGACGTGATACAATTGATATTTCGTTTTTTAAGAGCTCCCGTACTTTCTCATTTCTTATTCTTTATTTCTTATTTCTGATTTTACTGGATATGTATTTCATTTCATCATTTTATTCAAATAGGCTACCTGGCCGAGGTGATAAATATTATGCTGGACCAACCCATTCAATAAGAAGCGGAAATTATATTTCCGGTAATCAACTTTTTCTTTCAGGAACAGATCATCTTTTTTCTCCAGCAGCGTTACTATCTTTTTATGAATGGCTTTGAATTCAGCCAACCCTTTTTTCCAGCTATGTGTTTTCGGGCCTGCCTGTCCGGTAGGCAGGTTAATGACCCTCCAGTCCATTTTTTCAAAAGCAGCCAGGTCCATATCGTCATCTTCCTGTATTCTCTTTAATGTAAAATCGGCCCAGGTGATCATGTGATAAAGCAATTCGATCAATGAATGTTCTGTACCGTTCGGTTTTGTATAAACTTTGGAAGTATCAACTTCTTCAAGGATGGGGTACAAGGCCCTGCCGAACCATGGCTGGCCGCTTAATGTATTCTGCAAATTGCGGATGATGGATTGTACTTCTTTATTCATCGTAAAAACTTTCTTCAAAAATAAAAAGACCCGCTGAAATTACAGCAGGTCTTTTGAGCAGGATAGAAAAAGTATTAACGGGATGCTTTAATGAATTTTTGTAACCGTCGGTTTCCGTTCCTGTCACTTACTTCCAGCATATATAATCCATCCGGTAATTGTTGAACAGGAATAAGGATCTGTAAAGAACCGTTTGCATTTTCTGTCCATAATAAACGGCCCTGCAGATCGGTGATCTTTACAGTCATTATATTGCTGCCGAACTGAACATTCAGCACATGGGTTGCCGGGTTGGGATAGACGTTGAAATCAATCAACTGTTCAAAATCAACTTTACGGACCTCGCTTAATTTGGTATGGTTATCAAGATCAATTTGGTTTAACCGGTAGAAATTTTTACCATTCAATGGTGTTGAATCAGTAAAGAAATAAGTGTGAAGCGATGAAGAGTTACCCAAACCAGCCACCCAGCCAATACGGCTGAAATGGATGCCATCGCTGCTACGCTGAATTTCAAATCCCCGGTTGTTTTGTTCGAAATTTGTTGTCCATCGCAGTACTGATGTTTTGTTTTGCTTGTATGCGTTAAACTCAACCAGGGTCACAGGAAGTGCAACAGCCAATACCTGGTCAGGCACTCCGGGGGTATCTTCTATATTGCCCACCCAATCTTCAGCAATAGAATAAAATTTATAAATATTGGAAACATGTACCGTAAAGTTAGCAACAGTACTGTCTGTAACTATCCATTCCTGGTATGCAGAATCATTCACAGAAACCATAATCCGGTAACGATATATCCCTGCATGTGCATCTGATCCTGTCCAATGTATCTTATATGTTGTATCATTTAGCCTCTCTGTAATAGGCAAAACATTACTGGCGGGTTTTTCTTTATCAATTCCGTTGAACCAGGCTGTTGTTGCAAGCGGGGCATTATTGTCAAACACCACAGAAGCCGTGTTATTAACAATAGTTCCGGTGGGCAGGTCCGGTTTTACATTTGCCCGGAAGCTGACATAGCCTAATCCTCTTATCCCATCCGTATCCGGTTCAAGAAATCCATCATTAATGGAAGCGGTCAGCTTCATTGTTAGCGGGTCAAACGTAGTGAAACGGAAACTGAGTTTGTTTACAGAATCTAATTTACCTGTTACCCGTACAATCGCATTCTTTGCAGGCCTGAGATCAATATCACGAATAAAGAGCGTATCAGGGATAGTAAACCTTATGCTGGTATCTGCAAATCCAAAACCGGTAAACTTTAAGGAACTCATATCCAGTTTAGTTGTATCCAGGTAATCTGTAACAACCACTTCGCTTGCGGGTGCGGTTGCAGATGCGAGGTTTTCAAAATGAATACTATAATTAAACGGATCCTGCCACCTTGTATAATTTAAATTATTATATCCACCCGGACCTGTTTTAACATTGGGATCCCAGGAGAAACGAGTCCTGATAGTATCCAGCATTGGCGGATGCGGGAAACAATCCATGCAATTCCCAAAAGCACTAAAGCCTCCTGTTCCATTGTTAACCATATCGCCGGCTATTTTAATTGCCCCTATGGCACTCCCTCCAAAACAGGAGAGCACCATGCCCCCAAAATTCCCTGTCATATCAAGCACACTCTTAGTACAACTGGTGCCTCCGCCAATAGCTCCCCCCAGCGCATTATCAGCGCTGCATGCAAAATTGTAAACGGCCGGTACACATCCCGCAGGGGTAAGTCCAATAATATCAAGAAGACATTTAATGCAGGGAGGTGGATCGCAAAATGATGTTTCCCGGTTTATGGATTTTCCGGTGATAAATGCAGTATCATCATAAAGAGACTTCTCCGCCATTGTTTTAATAACAAAAGGAGCAGATGAAGTTGATTTTACTTCCAGGGTTAAACTGCCGGTCATACCAGGTTCTAAATAAGGGATATCAAAATAGCCAACCATTAATGAATCATTTGCTATGCTATCCCTTACTAAATAAAACCGTCCTTCCGGTAATTCATTCAGTACGGCAGGCACAACAAAACTATCTATTACGGGATTGATGATCTTGGCCTGAATATTTTTAGGCAGTTTAACAAGAATAGGAACTCCTACGGCTGTCTGGTTCCCATTGTTGCCAAATACAATTTGAAAGGATGACCACCTGTTTATCAATACTTCTCTTCGTCCCTCCAACCTTACCCAAATATCAGAAGGAGTAGCAGGCTCTATCCTGATAGCTGTATCCAATGTCATTTGACCGGTACCGGGAACATCTGCTTGCAGGTTGTATATCCCAAGTACTTCATTTTTATTTTTGAAGATCACTTTTAGTGATGTCGAATCAACAAATATGGTAGTATCTGCATAAATTACCGGTGAGCCTGCTTTTGACCAGCTTACGGTTGTACCATTTTTAAATCCTACTCCTTTTATATAGCCAATATATATCCCGGTAGCAGGCGCATTGGCCGGTAAAATAGATTGGACCCCTGCAATACCGATTATTTTTGTCAGCGTATCATTCCCGCAGCTATTCATGGTAATAAATTTCACCGTGTAATTATTGCCGGCTGCATATACATGGCGGGGGTTAGAAGAGGTATCAGATGTATTATCTCCAAATAACCATTCACGGCTTACACTATTGGTTGACGAATCAGTAAAATATACTTCACTTCCGTTTATATAATGACTGAAGAAAGATTTTGGCCCGTAAACAGTACAAATATTGACAGGAGATACTTCCGGGAAACTCCAGGTTCCTTTTGGATTTTTTACCCGTACATATAAATAGTGTGCTCCAATAGTAAGTGCAGGAACAGGAATGTTTTGAATAAGGATGATTGAGTCTGCAGTGGCAATATTTAAAGGAGTGGCCAATCCAATCCCCGGGTCGGTATCAAAAAAATATTCTGCCCCGCTTACAGGCAGAAAGCCATTGGCAACAGAAATAAGATATGCTTCGGGCATACTCCAGCTGCCGCCTTCATTTTGGACCCTCACAAATAAAATATGTGATCCTCCTTTTAATGAATCAGGAACAATCACATTTTGTGAAAGGTTAATGCTATCTGCAAGGGGAAAACTTACCCTTGTTCCATTCCCAAAGCCGGGGTCAGCATCAAAGAAATATTCCAGGCTGTTTATTTTTTTTGCGGCCCCGCTTATCCATAACAGGTTTACTTCGGGAAATGACCAGGTACCATAGTTATTGGATACACGGACAAATAATAAATTTATACCTGCCGGTAAATTTGCCGGAATAGAAATGTTATTGGTTGCGATTACAGAATCTCCCGCAGTTATTGAAAATGCTGTAGCTAATCCTTGTCCCGGATCAGTATTAAAGAAATACTCAGCTCTTGTAATTTGTTGTGCCGGTAAAGATGTTATTGCAAACAGCACAATTAATGCACCCATCAATCTTTTTTTCATAAACAGTCTTTTTAAAGGCGTGACTATTGTGCTTTCGTGGCCTTGATGGTTAGTTGTATAGTGCCACCTGCCGGAACAGTAGCATTATTTACAGTAAGCTGATATATCCTGGGGATCGGGGGTTCAAAACCTGCATTCACAGGAACAGGACCTCCCCACATGCCCAGGTCCTTACCATCTGTGCCATAATTGATACCAGGCGAAGAAGGCAGGAGGTGAAAATCATAACTAAAGCTGAAGCCCGCACCCCCGACCGGAAAATTTACAAATTGCGGATCGGCATTTATATTGCCTGATGATAGTGCATTAACAGGAGTAGGGTTACCGGTAAGATGGTAAATATTGTTTTTGAATTCGCAGGCATCTGAAACTGCGCGGGGGCCGGTCGGGTTGGATTTGAAAAAAATATTATTCCAGATCCTTACGGCAGGTCCAAATGCTTCTCCTTGCTGGAGATCGGTAAATGCAGCAGTATTGGCATCGCCACTGGCAAAGATGTTGTTGCGAATAAGAGTATTGGTACCGGGCCTGAGTGCAAGAGCTCCATGTATATAATTATCCTGGATAATATTGCCGGCACTATAAGAAGGGATCTGTATGATTCCTCCTGCACCACTATTGCTGAAAAAAATGCAATTTTCAATTAGGATATTGCCGCCGTAGAAATAAGCATTTCCATCAAACCGGCAATCAGATACCACCAGGTTGTCGACAAGGTTGACATCAGATCCACTTATAAAGGCACTATGGAAATAAAGACCCGTTAATACAGAACCTGAAGCCGCAGAACTGGTTAAATTGAAAGCGTTAATATGGGAAGTAAGCCTGGAAGGACGCTGTGGATCAGCGCCACTTCCAATGATCACCAGCCTTTTAATAATGGTTACTGTTTCTCCGTAAAAAACCGAAGAAGGATAAACATAAATAGTATCACCGGCTGTAGCTGCGTTAACGGCAGATTGTACAGTGCTGAACTGACCGGGGTAAGTTGTATTATTACTTACAGTAAGAATATTTGCACATACCATGCTGTTTATACAGCAAGCCACAAGGACTGTAATGATTAGTTTCATACCGAATAGTTTTTTGTGACCCTAAAATTCAGGAGAAAGGGAAACGAAAACAATAGTCAATTTGGGTGAGCCGAAAAATCGAAGTTTGAATTATGCGGGTCCATCTATATGAGAAATACAGGCCTATACGAGCTTCTGCCTTATGGCTTTTGCAACAGCTTCACTCTTGGAATTGACGTGCAATTTTGCGTAAATGTTCGCAATATGGCTGTGTACGGTATCAAAGGAGATATTCAGGGAAGCAGCAATCATTTTATAACTCATGCCCTCGACCAATTTTTGCAGTACTTCCTTTTCCCTTTCGGAGAGGTTGATATATTCTGCCGGATTACTGTTTTGCTGGGCGGCCATTTTTAAAACTTTCCTGGCAATTGAGGGAGTAAATGCAGCACCTCCCTCATATACTTCTTTGATAGCTTCCAATAATCTGGAGGGGGCCGTGTTTTTTAATACATAACCTGAAGCACCCGCACAAATGCTGGCAAAGACCTTATCGTCTTCTTCAAAAACAGTTTGCATTAATATCTGTACATGGGGAAATTGTTTTTTAATGATGACCACTGCTTCAATACCATTGATACCGGGCATATTGATATCCATCAGTACAACATGGGGATCACATTCATTTACAAGCTGTGCTGCTTTTGATGCATCGGGCCAGGCGCCAACCAATTGGAAATCCGGGTTGCTTTCGATCAGGGCACTCATACTTTCTCTCAGCGCTTTATTGTCTTCAAAAATGCATACGTTGATCATAATATGTTCCAAAGATGTTGACTATTATCCCGGCCACCAATCGCCAATTCAGGTGATGTTGGCTTTGAGTAAAATATGAGTTCCTTTATTCTCTCCAGTTTCAATTGTTAGTTCTCCATTGATCTCTGCTGCCCGGTGTTGCATGTTTTTTAATCCTTCGCCACCCCGCCTGTTTTCCGAAAAAGGCACTTCGGGAAAACCTTTTCCATCATCTTTTACCGACAAGACCACTAAACGATTTTCTTTTCTTATTTCAACTCTCATATTTCTGCAGTTTGCATATTTCAGTGCGTTATTCAGGGCTTCTTTAAAAATAAGATAGATATTTCTTCTTTGTTTCATGTTTAATTGCAGATGATTTAGTTTTTCATCAGCCGTAAAATAGAGTAGTATATTTTTAACTGCACATAATTCTGCGGCCAGATTCTGCATACGGCTTAGCATTTTTTCAAATGAATCATTTTCCGGGTTGATAGCCCATACAATATCACTCATATTTCCCACCATTTCCCGGCTGGTTTCTCCCATTTTATCAAGCATCGGCGTTAGTTGCGGTAATAGAGCTGTTGTTTGCTGTTTGATTGCTTCACTATAAATGGAAATGGAACTAAGAGTAGCACCAATATCATCATGCAGGTCGGTTGCGATATGCGAACGCAGCCTTTCTTCCCGGATCAATTGCCGGAGCCGGTAACGGTAAAAAGCATACAATATTCCCGAAATGGCCAATACACACAATCCGATGAACCACCAGGTTATCCAGAAAGGAGGTAATACTTTAAAAGAGAGAATAGTTTCTTTGCTCCATACAGCATCTCCGTTCATAGCCTTCACTTTGAATATATAATTGCCGGGCGGCAACTGGTCGTATCGTATCACCGGGTTACCGGTTAATTCTTCCCAGTCATTATCTCTTCCTTCTAATTGATAATAGATCCTGTTTCCTTTTTCATTGGAGAAATTAATAGCGGATACTTCAATTTCGATGGCATCTTTAAAAGATATATCCCAGGGTTTTTGCTTTAGTGAAACGAGGTACTGTTCTGTTTTACCCGTTCTCAAACGGTTGATCACCACAATCGGAGGTCTGTTGTTTCTGCTCAATGCAGGTAAGGAAAAGACACCAATCTTACCGGCAGCAGCCAGAATAAATTCATCATTCTGGGTTCTGAATATTTCCGAAATTTTATCAAATCTTCCTACCGGGATCTTGTCACTCATGTTTACCCATTCTTTAAAAGCGGTATCTGTTTTGAACAAGCCCAGGTTGGTGGTTATCCAAAAATCCCCGTTTCCATCCTGTAAGAAATCTTCCATAATCAGATCAGCCAACCCGGAATAAGGGTATAGCTGAATTAATTTTCCATGTTGATAGGAGTAAATTAGTTGTTTTGCTAACAAGAGGGTCCTGTTCTTTTTATCGAATAGAATTTTCCGTGGTCCTGTTCTTTCTATGGAGGATAGGTTTGCTTTTTCGGGGTCCGTGATATGAAAAGATAAATTTCCGGGATCAACCTGGTATAATTTTTCACCGGAAGTGATAAGAATGCTTCCATCAGCAGCCTGTTCCAGGTCAAAAATACTTTTGCTATAAAGATTACCTGGTTGTGTGCTGTCGGCAAACAGCGCTACCAGTTTTTCTGTTTTTGGATCATAGATACGGATACCACTCCGGTAAACAGAGAACCATATCCGCCCCAGGCCGTCTTTACAAATAAAACCTGTGCGAACTTTGTTGTCCATTCTTTCACTTACAAGGGATGAAATTTCTTTTACCACATTGGTAGTTGGGTTATAGAAACCAACACCCACCTGCGATGTAAACCAATAGCCATTCTCAACAATAATAAAATGATTGATATTGCTGAGTAATTCCTTATGCCTTTCCGGGAGATTGTACTGGTTGAAGGCCTGCGTAATAAGATCATATTGCCACCAGCCTTTTTGCGTTGTTAAAAACAATTTTTGCCGCGGTGCTGTTATATCCGGGATCACATGAAAGATCTCTGTATTAAGAAAGGATTTATCCGGTAAGGGGTTCCATTGAAAAACCTGGTTGCCCATATCAATCTTTCCCAACCCATCATCACCGGATACCCAATAGATATTCTGATCGTCTTTCAGGATACTTGATTTCCCGGCTGGCGATTCATTATTTACATCAGTTGATTCTGATATTATTCTCTCAACAGGAAGTTTACCGGGACTTAATTTCAAAGGGTCCGCTAAAACAAGTCCCGCAGAGGTTGCCAGCAATAAGTAGTAATGATTGTTTAATGTAATGGCATTAATATCAGAAACGTTATTTAAAAGTTGAAAAGGCTCACCGATAAGCTGGAAATTCTCAAAAATATTTTTTCCGGGGTCAAATTTTAAAAGACCCACATTCCAGGTGCCCACCCATATATTACCTGCTTTGTCTTCAAAGATGCCATGTGTTGCGTTTTTTCCAATATTTTTATCATCAGTATCGTCAAAATGATAAGAGAGATATGTTTTTGCAGCGCGGTCAAATAATTTGATACCATAAGAAGTTTCCAGCCAGAACCTGCCTTTACTGTCTTCAAAAAAGCGATCAATATATTTGTTTATCCTGGGGTCTTTACCAGCCGTGGTTACCGGGTATGTTGTAAACGTTTTTGTTTTGGGATCGAAGAGGGAGATACTATAGCTATCGGCCACCCAGATATTCTTTTGTTTATCGGCATACACATAACAAAAACCATGGGGTATGGTTTGTGGGCCGGTTCCTTCCTTATAATTGGTAAATTTTTCCGTGTAGGGATTCATACAACCCAACCCGGTCGGAGTAGCAATCCAGATATTTCCATCTTTATCTTCTGCTATTGAATTAATACCCAGGTCAGGTAAAAAGTTCGTACCAATTTTGTTATACTGCTTTATCACCCTGCCATCATAACGGTTCAATCCCCAACTAGTTCCGATCCACAGGAAGCCATGACTATCCTTCAACAAAGCCCCCGTACTGTTTTGAGTGAGACCATCCTGCATCGTATATTTTTCATAACGTATATCAGGAATTTGTGCAACCGTTATCCCCGAGAGCAACAAACTGCCAATAATAAATATGGGTAATTTTTTTTTCATTTGGCATGAGAGAACAAATTAAAAAATCCTGAACAGCTTATCAAGTATTATTCTGGATTTAATATTAACAGGAAACTGGTTCAAAAGGAACAAACAGGGGAGGGAATTTACTTGCTCAAATACATACTCCTGTCTTTATACAATTGCCGGAAGTAAGGATCCCGCAGGTCTTTTACAAAACGGATTGCTTCGCCGGTGCTTTTCATCTCGGGCCCGAGTTCTTTGTTTACACCGGGAAATTTATTGAAACTGAATACCGGTTCCTTAATGGCAAAGCCGGTCAATTTCTTTTCAAAAGTGAAGTCGCTTAATTTATATTTACCCAGCATTATCTTGGTGGCAATATTCAAATAAGGTATTTGATATGCTTTTGCAATGAAAGGAGTTGTCCTGGATGCCCGGGGATTGGCTTCGATCACAAACACTTTACCTTCCTTAATGGCAAACTGGATATTGATAAGGCCTTTGATCTTTAAATTTCTTGCGATCTTTTCAGAATATTCTTCCATCGTGTGTACGATAAGTGGGGAAAGGTTGAATGCCGGCAATACCGCATTACTGTCGCCGCTATGGATACCGGCAGGCTCAATATGTTCCATCACGCCCATGACATGAAATTCATCTCCATCGAAGATGGCATCTATTTCTGCTTCCTGGCAGCGGTCCAGGAAATGATCAACCAGTATTTTATTACCGGGAATATGTTTCAATAAACTCACCACGGCTTTTTCCACTTCTTCATCATTCAGTACAATTCTCATTCTTTGCCCACCCAATACATACGAAGGACGAACCAGCACCGGGTATCCTACTTTGTTGGCAACCGTTATGGCTTCATCAACCGACCAGGCCGTGCCGTAATCGGGATAAGGGATCTCTAATTCTTTCAGCAGATCGGAAAAGCGACCGCGGTCCTCAGCAATATCCAGGCTATCGAAAGATGTACCGACGATCCTGATCCCTTTCTCATGTAAAAGCTTCGCCAGTTTCAATGCTGTTTGTCCGCCAAGCTGTACAATGACACCATCGGGTTTTTCCAATTCAACAATTTCCCAAAGATGTTCCCAATACACCGGCTCGAAATATAATTTATCGGCCATGTCAAAATCAGTGCTTACCGTTTCAGGATTGCAGTTTACCATGATGGCTTCATAGCCGCATTCCTTTATGGCCTGCAATCCATGTACACAGCAATAATCAAACTCAATGCCCTGCCCGATACGGTTGGGGCCTGAGTTTGATTATTGAATTTTCTTTTTATCGGAGACCTTGCTTTCATTATTATTTCCTTCTTCAAAAGTGGAGTAGAAGTATGGAGTCTTTGCTTCAAACTCGGCGCTGCAGGTATCTACCATTTTATATACCCTTGTAATACCGGCTGCTTTTCTTTTTTTATAGACATCCTCTTCATCACCATGCTCCAGTATCCGGCTTATCTGTTCATCACTAAAGCCATTTACTTTTGCTTCTCTTAATAATGCAAGCGGCATATCTTCGAGGTCATACTTTGCAATTTCTTTTTCCAGCTGGCATATTTTCTGGATCTCATACAAGAACCAGCGGTCGATGCCATTGGTGGCTTTGGAGATCGTGCCAACAGATATACCCGCCATCAATGCATCTTTGATACGAAAGAGACGGTCCCATTTTGGTATTTTGATATACTCCAGCAACTCTTCAGCATGCATCATGCTTTTTCCATAATAACCAAGTCCTACTGCATTATTCTCCAGGCTCTGACATGCTTTTTGAATGGCTTCATTGAAACTTCTTCCGATGGCCATTACTTCACCTACACTTTTCATTTGCAGGCCAAGTGTATCATTGGCGCCTTTGAATTTGTCAAAATTCCATCTTGGTATCTTCACGATCACATAATCCAGCGCCGGTTCAAAATAAGCCGAGGTTGTTTTGGTGATCTGGTTTTCCAGTTCATCCAAATTATAACCGATAGCAAGTTTAGCTGCAATTTTTGCAATGGGATAACCCGTTGCTTTACTGGCCAGCGCCGATGAACGGCTTACCCTCGGATTGATCTCAATGGCAATGATCTCTTCCGTATCGGGATTCAGTGCAAACTGAACATTACAACCACCGGCAAAATTCCCCAGGTCCCTCATCATCCTGATGGCCGTATTTCGCATTAACTGCATGGCAGTATCACTGAGCGTCATGGCAGGAGCAACTGTTATTGAATCACCGGTATGCACTCCCATCGGGTCAAAATTCTCTACGGTACAAATGATACAAACATTATCTGCCGCATCACGAAGCAATTCCAATTCAAATTCTTTCCAGCCCAATACAGCTTTTTCAACTAATACCTCATGAATAGGAGAAGCTTGCAGACCACGATTCAATGCTTCATCCAGTTCATCTTTATCATGTACAAAACCACCGCCGGTTCCTCCTAATGTAAATGAAGGACGTATCACCAGCGGGAATCCTATTTCCTGGGCAAATTCTTTTCCTTCTAAATAGGAATTGGCTGTCCTGGCCTGAGCCACACTCACGCCAAGTTCGATCATCCATTGCCGGAATTTTTCCCTGTCCTCTGCTTTGTCGATCGCTTTAATGTCTACACCGATCAACCGTATATTATATTGTTTCCAGATGCCAAGGTCTTCTGCTTCTTTGGCAAGATTCAATGCGGTTTGTCCTCCCATGGTTGGGAGAACAGCATCAATCCGATAGCCATCGGATTCATTTTCCTGTAAGATCTGTTCGATGCTTTCAACAGTGAGTGGTAATAAATAAACACGGTCCGCCATCATCGGGTCGGTCATGATGGTGGCGGGATTGCTGTTGATAAGGATAACTTTTATTCCTTCTTCCCGCAAACTTTTGGCAGCTTGTGTTCCGGCATAGTCAAATTCACAGGCTTGTCCGATAATGATTGGGCCGGAGCCGATAATGAGAACTGATTTGATCGAGGAGTCTTTTGGCATTTTTTTTTTCTCCCGCCAATGGCGGGAGGAGGGGTCAATGCAATTTGTATTCCGGGAAGCAAAACTAAGGGAATAACAGGAGAAATTGGCTTAGTTTCCCGGGGTAAATTTGGATTGTGAGCGAATTGAGATCAATACTAAAGACGACGACAAAAGACCTGCTGGTCTACCTCGTACTTTGTGCCGTAACCTACCTGATGATCCGGATCATATTGGAACATGTTACACTGGGGCCTGATGTGGGATTCCTGAAGGTCAAGCAGGAGTATGTCAATAACCGGTTCTGGCGAACAGCTTTTTACATCCATGTCTTCTCAGCTATTATGACATTGCTGGCAGGGTTCACACAATTTTCAACATACATATTGAATGAACATAGGAAGCTCCATCGTTTCATGGGCAGGATATATGTGACCGCCATTCTTTATATCAACTTCCCTACCGGAATGATCATGGCCGTTCATGCAAATGGTGGCTTGCCGGGCAAGATCGCTTTTATCATTCTCGATCTGCTTTGGTTTTGGTTCACATTGAAAGCTTTTCTGGAAATAAGGAAAGGAAATATCACACAACATAAGAAATACATGATAAGAAGCTATGCCCTTACTTTTTCTGCCATAACATTAAGGGTATGGAAGCCGGTACTTTCCTCTTTATTCATTATCTCACCGGAAACACTTTATATTATTCAGGCCTGGATAGGTTTTGTGCCGAACTTATTCTTAGCTGAATGGCTGATAAGGAGACAAAAGCGAAATAGATCCGTTAACGTTCGATCCTGATATTATTAATGACCAGTTCAATGATGAGAAAACCAAGGATGACAACACTTACAAGGAAAATAAGGATAGCAATAGCTAAAGCATATTTGTTTTGCGAGCTTACCAGTTTTCTATAGGCAGACCTGGAAATAAAATACGAACTGACCAGGACCACGATGAGTGCCAAAACTAATATTGGAAGGTATTGCATAGAATGACTTCGGTTTTAAAATGGCTTGACCGGTTGCGGCTTAGCTATTTTCCGGTAAGAAAGGGAATATTGGTCGTCATAAATATTTTTTTGCTGGGCTATAAGATCAGTAACGAATTGTTTCAGTTCATCCGGGCTTTTGAAGATCTTCCGGGTTGAAAAATCTTCAGATATAGTTTTTACATATAGTGTATCATGTCGCCGTTCAATGGCGGAGAGGTAAAAAACTTTTTCCCTTTTAATATCTGGTTGTTTATTTCGCCGCGGCGTGACGATCAAAACCGTGCCTTCTATATTCATATAACGCTGATCACCGATATAAGAAGTATAACCGGTGAAATAGGCCGTATCGGGTAAAATGATATCTCCCTTAACCGCTTTACCATAGCGGGTAATGGCATATACCGAATCGGACTGTTTGGTGATATCTAATGCTTCAATGCCAAACATATCACTGAAATCTTTGATAATGCCATACCAGTAGCCGACCAGGTTACTGTCTACCGGCTCCACAGGAGCAGGAGCCATCGGCACCTTTGATTCAAAAGGACAGGCATACAATATGATGGTAAGTGGTAAGAACCACAGCAGCTTTTTCATTGTCATAAAAACGAAAAGATACAAACAATAATGTTTTTGACCTATACCCTGCAAGCAGGCATTTTGATATTCCTAATTTTGTATATGCAGTTCAGGATATCCTTACTGACGGTTTGTGTTGGGTTTTCGTTGTCCATTACGGCTCAACAGACTTCCTATCCCAAATATTATTTCCGGAATCCGCTGGGTATTCCCATGGAAATGCAGGCCAATTTCGGTGAGCTGCGGCCCGATCACTGGCATATGGGGCTTGACCTGAGAACTAACCAGAAAGAAAACCTCCCGGTATATGCTGCAGCCGATGGATATATTGCAAGCCTGGGCATAAGGCCACAAAGTTTTGGAAGGTTCATCATCATCAATCACCCCAACGGGCTTTCCACTTTGTATGCTCATCTCAATGATTTTTTCCCGGAACTGGAACAATATGTAACAGAGCAGCAATACAAACAGGAAAGCTGGGCTATCGAATTAAGTTTCACAAAAAAACAATTCCCGGTCAGCAAAAGCCAGTTCATTGCTTTCAGCGGCACTACCGGTGGTTCGCAGGGACCGCATCTTCATTTTGAGATCTTTGATACCAAAACCGAAAAAAGATTGAATCCTTTATTGTTCGGGCTTCCTGTTTCGGATGATGTGGCGCCTACGATTGTTAAGCTGGCGATGTATGACCGCAGCAGAAGCACCTATGCACAATCACCTGTTATTTTCCCATTGAAAAAAACAGACAGCGGTTATATCATTCCAAAGATCCCTGTTATTAAAACGGGATTGAATAAGATCAGTTTTGCCATCCAGGCTTATGACAGGATGAATAATTCTAAAAGCCCGGATGGTATTTATGCTGCCAAACTATACCTGGATAATGAACCGCAGATACAGTTTGTCCTCGACAGCATTGATTATGATGAAACGGTTTATATCAATGCACATATTGATTACAAATACCGGTATATTGGCGGCGCCTGGCTTCAGCATCTTTCTCAATTACCCGGCGGGCATGGCGTGGCATACAGGCCAATGAATGGAGATGGAGTTATCAGCCTTGCTGATACCGATATACATTTAATAACAATTGAGGTAAAGGATGCTCTTAATAATACATCACAATTGAATTTTTCAATCCAGCATGATGATAGCCTGGCAATAAACTCTGTGCAGGGATATGAAAGCCCACATTTGATACCGAACCAGGTCAACGAGATAAAGAAACCGGATTTCGAAATGTATTTACCGGGAACTACCTTGTATGATACTGTTCAGTTATTGTATTACAGGAATAATTCATCATCAACTTACGCTGTTTCTGCTGCCCACCAGGTAAACGACGCTTCAGTCCCACTTCATAATGATGTTACTGTCCGGATCAAACCTGATAAAATAATACCGGATGATTGGAAAGATAAAATACTGATACAAAGAAGCGGCCGTGGCAACAGTATCAGGATAGCCCGATGGGAAGGAGAGTGGCTTACCGCAAAGTTCGGAGACCTGGGCAGCTTCCAGGCGTTTGCAGATGTAATATCCCCGCAGGTAAATGATCCCGATAGCTATCGGGAAGGAAAACCTGCCCGTCCGGCAGGCGGGGGAGATACGATAGACTTAAGTCCTGCATCAAGAATTTTATTTACCCCCACAGATAATTTTGGGATAAAAAGTTTCAGGGCAGAATTAGATAGTCAATGGATAAGATTTACCAACGATAAAGGCAGGAACTGGATATATGTATTTGATGAACGTTGTCCCTTTGGTATTCATCATTTAAAAGTTGTGGTGGAAGACCTGGTTGGAAATATAACGGAGAAAAGCTGGTGGTTCAAAAGATACCCTTATACGCCGCCACCCAAGAAGAAGAAAGCTGTGAAGAAAGGCAGTGGGAAGAAGAAGCAAGTGGGGACTGGGAAGAAAAAAAATAAAAAATAAGGAATTAGAAAGGTTGTTTACTTTCTCATTCTTTATTCCTTATTTTTTATTTCTAATTAAATTAGCGTATGGCTATTACATTAAAAGAAGGCGATAAAGCTCCGGCATTCACCGCCAAAGATCAGAACGGTAAAAAGATATCCCTGTCTGACTATAAAGGGAAGAAACTGGTTTTATATTTCTATTCTGAAGCAGGGTCGCCTACCTGCACCATCGAATCCTGCAACCTGCGGGATAACTATGCTCTGCTGAAGAAAAAAGGTTTTGAAGTGTTGGGAGTAAGCCCTGATGATGAGAAGATGCAAAAAAGGTTTGAGATAAAATATAAACTTCCGTTCCCGTTGATTGCCGATGCTGAAAATAAAGTAACCATGGCTTATGGAGTAAGAGATATGAAAAAATTGTTTGGCAGGGAATACATGGGCATCCTCCGTACCACATTTATCATTGACGAAAAAGGGATTATCCGGAAGATCTTTACCAGGCCAAAGAACAAAGCACATGCAGAGGAAATATTGACGGCTATGGGAAAGTGAAACGTGAGATCATCAAACGGAAAACGTCCAAACAAGGACGACCCGTTTCTCTTTTCACGTCTCCCGTTTAACCTTTAGAGAGGCAACCCCCTGCCTGTTACACACGATTTATTTATCGTTTACCAAAACCAGCATTATGAAACGAATATTTACATGCACAGTACTGCTTTTTTCATTGCGACTAATAGCGCAGGATACAGCCGAAAAGAAACCGGTAGTGATCTTTAGTTCTGACAAGGCCATTAACGCCAATACAACAGAATTGGTGGGCAAGGGTAAAATGGCTTTTAAAGTCACACATAATTTCGGAGATATCGGGGGGAAAGGCGGGGGGATAAAAAATTTCTATGGACTCGACAATGCTGTTGATATCCGTATTGCTTTTGAGATAGGGCTCGGTAAAAAGATTGATCTTACATTGGCGAGATCAAAAGGTGCATCCCAGCAACAAAGGTTGTGGGAAATAAATTTGAAATATAAATTAATGCAGCAGATGGAAAACGATCCGTCTCATCCCTTGTCCATTCTCTTCTATGCCAATGCAGTTGTTTCATCCAATAAAGCATCTTCATTCCCAAATCTTGATCATAGTTTCAGGAGTTTTGGTGACCGCACCAGTTCGGTGCTGCAACTGGTGCTGGCCCGTAAAATGGGTAAAGTGAGTGTGGCGCTCGAACCTACCTTTCTAACCCGGAGTTATTCCATATCCTACGATCAGAAAAATTTATTTGCATTAGGCGGCGCCATTAAATTACCCTTAGTGGCCAACAGGCTGAACCTGGTGGTGGATTATTTCCATACGTTCAGGAATCAAAGCAGTAAGGATTCTTTCTTCCTGTTAAATAATGGTATTAAATTCTATGACCCGCTGGGTATAGGGTTTGAGATACTCACTCCGGGCCATATCTTCCGGTTGAATTTTACCAATGCCACCGAGATATTGGAGAACCGTTTTATCCCCCGCACTATTACCACATGGGGCAAGGGCCAGTTCAGGTGGGGTTTTACTATTCAAAGGATGTTTACGTTGTGGAGGAAAAAGAATTAATGGTCATATAAGTCAAATAGGTCATATGGAGTCAGGGGGTCGTCTAAAGTCAGAAGAGTCTTACTCGTTTAGTACAGTTCGGGTTGACTAATTTGACTTATATGACTTATTTGACATTTCAAATCACCCATTCCACTTCGCCAAAATCAAATTCTTCTTCAATGTCCCGATAGCTATCGGGATGAACAATTAATTTCCCGGAAGGAGAAACAGATTTAATTGTTGCTTCAAACACCCGGTTGTCTTTTTTAAATTTCACCATCGAATTTGTTTTATAAAGATTCGCCAGGTAAGTAGCATAAATTTTTTCAAAACCATCATTAAGCAGTTCATCAAAATTTTTATTCAATAATTCACATAGTTCTTTCGCCAGTTCAACAGTATTAAAATTTTTCCCGGTTATCTGTTTTAAAGAAACGGGATTTGTTAATTCGGATGGAAAAATTGTTTGATTGATATTGACACCGATCCCAACAATAGCCCATTGCCAGCTCCCGACTCCTGCCTCCCCACTCGCCACTCCCCACTCGCCACTTCCGACTATCGACTCAATAAGCACTCCTCCTGCCTTTCTGTCCTGCCAGTACAGATCGTTTGGCCATTTTATTTTGGTATCATCCCCGGCATATTTGATAAAAAAATCATGAACAGCGGCAACTACACAAGCACTCAACATAAATTGTTGTGTAAGTAGTAAAGGCCCGGGTTTTATTACGATACTCAGGAGAATATTAACATCTTTTTCTGAGCTCCAACTCTTGCCCCGCTGTCCTTTTCCCGACAATTGTTCATGGGCAAAGACGGCCATCCCGTGCTGTGCCAAACCAGCATGTATCTGCTTCCGGGCATAGTTGTTGGTACTGTCAACCGACTGCAACTCAATAAATGGCAAACCAATGGGTTTTGTATAGGGAGGTTGTGGCAATAAAATGCTATTTTTGGCAAAGTAAACTGGTTTCTGGGATCTTGTCACTGGTTGGCTCAAAAAAACCACCGGTCTTTAAGTAACCAGCAACCAATAACCAGCGACAAAAACTAAAAAACACTCTCAATTATTTGGAACAAACGGCATTACTGACCAACCGGAAGAAAAAAAATTCAACACGGTTAACGAAGAATTCAAAAATCATCAAAACTATTATTGCTGCTATACAGGAGAAAAAGGGTAATAATATTATTTCCCTTGATCTTCGAAAAATCAAAGAAGCCGTTTCTGATTTTTTTATCGTTTGCGAAGCGGGCAGCGGTCCCCAGGTAAGGGCAATAGCGGATAATGTGGTGAACAGGGTAACAGAAAAATGCAGCGAGAGCCCATACCATCATGAAGGCTACTCAAAATTACAATGGGTGCTGATTGATTATGTGAATGTGGTGGTGCATGTGATGTTGACCGACACAAGGAAATTCTATAAACTGGAAGAAATGTGGAGTGATGGCACGGCGGAAGAACACAAGGATTAATGTTAAATATTACAAGGACACGAACTTTTATAAATAATTATTATTAATTAGCAGAATCACAGATAAAAAAAATTATGTCACAAGAACCACGAAGAGAAGATAACAGGCCCCCCCGGTTTGGTGGCCGGCCACCCGGTGGTGGCGATGATCCGAACCAGGCGCCAAAAAAAGGCCCCCGCTTTAGTATTTACTGGATATACGCTATCATATTTGCCGTGTTGATCGGGTTTCAGTTTGCAAATCCATTCTCTCCTAACATGAAAGAGATCGACCAGGATACTTTTACTGAGATGTTGAAAAAAGGAGATATTCTTAAATATGTCGTCATTAGTAACCGCACAAAAGTTAAGGTAACAATAAAACCAGAAAGCTTACCTGCATATGAGAAAGATCTGAAAGCAGGTATTAGCGGTAAAATAAACAAGGAAGGACCGCATATGTTTTTTTCAATAGTATCCGGTGATTCTTTCCAGGATGATATGCGGCAATTCTATACTGAAAATCCAACTGTAAAAAAGGTAGGGAAAGCCGGTTCGGAAAAAGATTGGTTTGGCGGGGTCATACAATTTTTATTGCCCGTATTATTATTTATCGGTCTCTGGATATTACTGATGCGCAAGATGGGTGGCAGCAGTGGTGGCGGTGGTGGCCCCGGCGGTATATTCAGTATCGGGAAATCAAAAGCTACTTTATTTGATAAAGGCACAAGGGTAAACATCACATTTGCTGACGTGGCTGGTTTGGATGAAGCCAAAGTGGAAGTAATGGAGATCGTTGACTTTTTAAAGAACCCTAAGAAGTACACCAACCTCGGCGGTAAAATTCCAAAAGGCGCATTATTAATTGGTCCTCCCGGCACGGGTAAAACTTTGTTGGCAAAAGCAGTTGCCGGTGAAGCACAGGTTCCGTTCTTTAGTTTGAGTGGTTCTGACTTTGTGGAAATGTTTGTTGGTGTCGGCGCCAGCCGTGTAAGAGATCTGTTCAAGCAGGCAAGAGAGAAAGCTCCCTGTATCATTTTTATTGATGAGATCGATGCGATTGGCCGGGCAAGAGGTAAGAATGTGATGATGAGTAATGATGAAAGAGAAAGTACCTTGAATCAATTGCTGGTGGAAATGGATGGATTCGGAACAGATGTAGGCATCATCGTGCTTGCTGCTACCAATCGTCCCGATGTATTGGATACAGCATTGCTGAGACCGGGTCGTTTCGACAGGCAAATTTCTATCGACAAACCTGACCTGGTGGGTCGTGAAGCCATTTTTAAAGTGCATCTCAAACCAATAAAAATTTCCAAAACATTGGACATACATAAACTGGCTGAACAAACTCCCGGTTTTGCCGGTGCGGATATTGCCAATGTATGTAATGAAGCTGCCCTGATAGCAGCCCGTAAAGGAAAAGAAGCTGTGGAGATGGAAGATTTCCAGGATGCAGTGGACAGGGTGATCGGCGGTTTGGAAAAAAAGAACAAGATCATTTCACCGGAAGAAAAAAAGATCATTGCATTTCATGAAGCAGGCCATGCCATTTGTGGTTGGTACCTGGAGCATGCATATCCATTATTGAAAGTAACCATCGTCCCGAGGGGAACTGCCGCACTTGGATATGCCCAGTACACTCCCAAAGAACAATATTTATACAATACTGATCAGTTGGGCGACCAGATATGCATGACACTTGGCGGAAGAGCCAGCGAAGAATTATTCTTTAATAAAATATCAACCGGTGCGCAGAATGATCTTCAGCAGATCACCAAGATCGCTTATGCAATGGTTACCGTATATGGTATGAACGATAAGGTTGGTAATATCAGTTTCTATGACCCGCAGCAGGAAACAGCTTTTATTAAACCCTATTCAGAAGAAACATCAAAAATTATTGACCAGGAGGTTCGCAAGTTGATCGATGAGGCCTATGACAGAACTAAAAAACTTCTCAGCGAAAAGAAAGCCGATGTAGAAAAACTGGCTAATGCTTTGCTTGAAAGAGAGGTATTATTCCAGAGCGATGTAGAAGCCCTGATAGGCAAACGGCCTTTTGAAGAAAAAAAATCATTGGTTGTTGATGAAGCAACGGCAGTGGAACCGGAAGAAAAACCCGCAGGGGCCGCCGTAGCTAAGAAAGAGGAAGAAAAATCATCAGATGAACTAACAGGTAATATTGGCCTGGCGCCGTCAATTTAACGGGTGAATATGAGTGTATCTCCATCCAAAGAAAATATTTTAAAAAAGATCCGCGAGGCGTTGAGTCATTCAACGCCTTTACCTTTTCCGCAAAGTGAAAACAACCAAACCGTTTTTCAGCCACTGGAGCAGGAGATCGAAGTGGAATTTGCCGAACAGTTTACCCAATTACAGGGAAAATTCATTTTCTGCATTAACCAGCAAGAACTGGCTTTTCAATTAAGCAGCCTTGTAAAAAAACAGAATTGGGAAAAACTGTTTTGCGTGGAGGATAAATTGATCGCAGCAGTTTCTTCCCAGATCAGCGATAGGATTATAAAAACTGGTTTAGCTGGTTGCGACGCTTCCATTACCGGCTGCGAATGGCTCGTGGCAAGGACAGGGACCATTGTAATGAGTTCGGCTCAAACAAGTGGCCGTACTGCCAGTGTATATGCACCCATTCATATTTGTATTGCATTTACCAACCAGCTGGTATATGATCTGAAAGATGCATTACAGGCTGCAAAAGATAAATATGGCAACAACTTTCCTTCATTAATAACATTTGCAACCGGCCCCAGCCGCACAGCAGATATTGAAAAGACTCTCGTAGTGGGAGTACATGGACCGAAGGAAGTGTATCTCTTCCTTGTAGAATTCTAATCTTATATTTTGAAATTTTGGAATTGGGAAATTTTGAAATTGTCTCAAAGATGGTAAAGTTTTCATTCAAATCAAATTTCCCAATTTCCCAGTAGTGTCCGGTTTTGATTTCACGCAGAGCCCGCAAAGAGGCAACGGAAAGCAATCCCGATAGCTATCGGGACGCCGCTGCTTCGCAGCGAACGCCGCGAGAAATATTGAAAACCGGACATTACCAATTTCCCAATCCCACTTTTCCCAATCATTGTATCTTTAGGCCATGACAAGCCCCGGCGTTTATCAGTTATTTGTGTATGGTTCGCTCCGCAGCGGTTTTCGCAGCCCGGTATATGAATATATCAGTGGCTTTTTTTCATTTGTTGGTGAAGCAAAAGTGAGAGGTAAACTGATAGACATGGGCAGCTACCCGGCAGGTATTCCTACTAATGACAATCATTTTATTATTGGTGAGTTGTACAGGATCAATAATGAAAATGAATTTTCCTGGGCGATCGGCCAGCTAGATGATTATGAAGGGATGTCTGTAGAGCCGGATGAGGTGCAACTGTATCGCCGTGAAATCACCGAGGTTCATCTCAACGGGCAATTAACTCATGCATGGATATATTGGTACAATGGCGATACCAGCGGCAGGCCGGTAATTGCTTCCGGTGACCTGATGCAATATCTTCAGGAAAAAAATGATTAATTTTGGTTCATGTCAAAAAACAGAACATACCGCATTGTTTTAAGAAAGGAACCCGAAGGGGCTTATACTGCCTTTGTGCCTTCTTTGCCCGGATGTATTACATGGGGCCAAAATGTTGATCATGCTTTGGAAATGGCGAAGGATGCCATCACCGGATATATTGCAGTGCTGGAGGAAGAAGGCGAACCTGTGCCGGATGATAATGAAACGTTGGAATATTCTCTTCAATTAACCGCATAGATTTTGTGCCACAACCGCATAAATTTTGTAGTACAAAGCCTTTATTACTATAGCCCAACTGTATCTTTACTTCATGAACTACTCTCCCAAACACCTGATTCAACTAATTGAAGGGAAGGGGTTCCAATTAAAAAGAGTTACAGGCAGCCATCATATTTATTTTCATAAAGAGTTAAAGAAAATAGTTGTAGTTCCGGTTCATGGAAATAAAGACATCCCGAAAGGAACCTTTATGAGTATTATTAAACAGGCCGGCATTTCAAAAGATGAAATTTGAAAACAACAATGAATCTGCCTGACAATAAAAAAATTTACTTCCTCTCCGACTTCCACCTCGGCGCACCCGACCATGGCAGTAGTCTTGAAAGAGAAAAGATCATCGTTCAGTTTTTGGATGAAATAAAAAAAGATGCTGCCGAGATATTCCTGGTAGGAGATATGTTTGATTTCTGGTATGAATACCGGAAAGTAGTTCCGAAAGGATATGTAAGGTTATTGGGTAAACTGGGAGAGTTGTCGGATGCAGGTATTCGCATGCATTTTTTTGTGGGCAATCATGATATGTGGATGCGGGATTATTTTCAAAAAGAACTGAACATCCCGGTCTATTTTAAGCCGGAAGAATTTGAACGCAACGGAAAAAAATTTTTGATAGGCCATGGAGATGGACTTGGACCCGGTGACCATGGCTATAAAAGGTTAAAAAAAGTATTTCGCAACCCGGTAAGTAAATGGTTATTCGGGATATTACCACCAAGAATGGGCATGGGTCTTGCTAATTATTTAAGCCGGCGCAGCCGGGCACAAACCGGGGCTACCGAAGAGATTTTCCTGGGAGAAGACAAAGAATGGCTCATTATTTACAGCAAAGAAGTACTGGTCAAAAAAAATATTGACTTTTTTGTGTTTGGGCATAGACACCTTGCCATTGACCATCGTCTATTACCCGCCGAAGCTTCAGCGAAGGCGGGTAATACCGGGGCCCGGTATATTAACCTTGGAGACTGGATCCATTATTTCACCTATGCCGTGTTTGACGGAGAAAAAATGGAATTAAGATCATACAAAGGAAAAGATGATAAGATCATACGGAAATGAGAAAGTATGGTTAGCCTCATAGAGGCGATATTTTGGTAGCAGGAAAAAACAGGAAAAGAATTAAGCTCCATTGGAGCGACATTTTAAACAACCATGAAGAAGCTTTTATATATATTTTTATTTTTAATGATCCTGTCTTGTACCGGTTGGTCCCAGGCCGATACCACATTTAAACTCATCAAAATAATTCAGGGCGATATCGTTGACTTTACCGTTGACAATCTCGATAATATTTATATTCTCAACAGCCGGAACCAGCTTAAAAAATATAATACAAATGGTGATTCTGTTGCCATATTCAACGATGTAAAGAAATTTGGACAGGTTTCGTTCATTGATGCTTCTAACCCGCTGAAAGTATTGTTGTATTATAAAGATTTTGCTACGGTGATCATGCTGGATCGGTTTCTTAATATCCGTAACACGATCGATCTCCGCAAACAAAATATTTTCCAGGCAAAAGCTATTGGGCAGTCATATGATAATAAGATATGGGTATATGATGAACTGGAAAATAAACTGAAAAAAATTGATGAGGATGGTAAACTATTGCAGGAAACAGCAGATTTCCGTTTATTGCTGGGACAGTCGCCCTCACCCCTGAAGATCTTTGATGAAAACAAATATGTCTATCTCTATGATTCCCTGCAGGGCGTTTACGTTTTTGATTATTACGGCGCCCTGAAGAATAATATCATGATCATCCGCTGGAATAATTTCAAAGTGGTTGGTAAATATATCTTCGGCTCCCGGGGCGATACATTATATCGTTACGAGATCAGGACTTTTCAGTATGATGACTGGAAAATGCCGGAACAGATCTTTCACAGCAGGTCATTTAATTTCTCTTCTTCAAGATTATATGCATTGAAAAATGATGGGATCGAGATCTATTCCATCCGGTAGCTGCATCACTATTTTATAGAGGCAATTATTTCTCCCAGCTCCATATCAAACAAACCATATTTGCCAAACTCAATAACACGGCCAATTTCCTTTCCATTTTTTAAAACAATAATAGTAGGAACGTTCTTTACATTTAATGCTTCAGCAAGATGACTGAGCGTTGTCTTCTGCCTGTCAACGCCTATCAATGTAATGCGGTCCGGGGAAAACCCTGCTGCATCAGTCAATGCAAAGAATTTTGGAATGACGTTATGTGAATCTTCGCACCAGGTGCCCATGAAAGTGAGCAGTTGTATGGAGTCTTTGTTTTTCCTTAATCCTTCCAGGGCAACAGCGTTGGGGGTATAGCCTTTCAGGTTTTCCGCATACCAGTGAAACGAAGTATCATTTAATAATACTTCGCGGGATATGATCCCTTTCAGGCTTTTTTCATTCGGCTTTTCCACCAGCACCTGGTATTGATTTTGGGCCAGGCTTACACTGCATGAAAAGAGGGCAAGGATAAAAACGGGCATTAATTTCTTCATGGTTGTGGTCTTAAGAGTGGCAAATGTAAAAGGGTGCAGGCAAAAGATGAAGCCGGAATCGTTAAAGTTGCAAACATCTACTCTTTTATTTCAAAGGTTCAAATGAATTCTTCTCTTATAAACCTTTTTGTTATCCTCAAAATTATCCGGAATCGCCCATACGAGATAAAGCTCTTTATTCTTTATCCCAATTGAATCAATACAAGAGCTGAAAAATGCAGCCGTGCAGTGACGCCCTCCGTCTGTAATAAACTCTTTACGCCCTGTTTTTAAATTCTGGGCAAAAAGAATTGTATCTCCGCCTTGTTGTTCAACCCCGATAATGTTTGCCAGGCTGTCAAAGCAAAGAACATTGTCGAAGTATTGTGTGTCTTCGGTTTTGTTTATTGGAAGAACAATATTCCCCGATACTCCGCTCCCCATAGAATATCTTAGGATTAGATAATGGTTGTTGCTCCAGGCCAAATGCATCTTCCCGGCAACATTAAAAGACCTTTTTTCGGGAAGAGTTCTTATAAGGGTGTCATTTCCCCATGAAATATTGACCCCGTCACTGTCTTGTAAAGAAAGCAAATAATAGTTATTATGGCTTACGAAATTCTTGTTGTTAAGAATGCTTTTTACTTCAGGATAGTATTCTAATTTATCCCAGGTTGTATCAGGGTAATATTCAGGTTTATTCCTGTTTGTAACGATCTTGTCGTTATTATTTTGTTCCTGTTTGGCAAGCTGTTTACAACTGGTAATTAAAAAACTCAGTAAGAAGAAATAGTAGTAACGAAACATTTATAAATTGGCTTTCAATTCCAGCAAAAAACCCTTGATCTTCTCCAGCGACTGCATCACCGCAAATTTCTCTTCTGCTTTTTTATTCTTCTTTAAATAATCTTTTGCCCCCTCAATGGTGAATTTGCGGCGGCGGAGCAGATCGTATATAAGAACGAGGTTCTTTATATCAATGGGACGGAAAAAACGGTCGCCTTTCCGGTTCTTGCGGGGTTGCAAGATGTCAAATTCTGTTTCCCAGTAGCGGATCAATGATTGGTTTTCACGGAACATGACAGCCACATCACCGATTGAATAATATTGTTTCTGAAAAAGAATATCATCAGGCGGGATATTGATCAGGTCGGCATTAATGGCGATCTCTTTTAACGAACGTCTTCCTCTTTTGCCGGGAGCCGGGACAGGTTCCGGCTTAACATCTTTTTTTATAACCACCGCTTCATTCATTTTATTAGCTGTTTTTTTCTCCACTATAACGGGAGAAGTGACCACCGGAGTATTTTCTGTTTCTTCCGTTGCGACAAAATCAAAGGTTATTTGTGCTAATGGTTTTTCCATGTTTGTAAAGGTACGAGGCCTTCAGCCACCATAAACAACCCGGAGCATATTGTGGAAAATTTCAATTGGAGGCACCTATTCACTATTGACCATTCACCATTCACCTAATCAAAGCTCTGGTTGGAAGCAGCGGCTTTTTTCAGGATCAGATCAAACTGTTCGGGAGTAAGATCATTATAAAAGAAATAGATGGGATCGATCTTCTCCCCGTTTTTATGCACTTCATAATGGCAATGCGGCCCGGTTGATTTTCCGGTACTGCCCACCCAACCGATCACTTCACCCCGTTTGACCTGCTGACCGTTTCTTGCTTTTACCCGGACCATATGGCCATACAATGTTTCATATCCATAACCATGATTAATGACCACATGATTGCCATATCCATTACCGGTGCTGCCTGATGTGGTTACAGTTCCGTCAGCCGTTGCATAAATAGGTGTTCCCTGTGGTGCAGAAAAATCTAGACCGGCATGAAACTTAGTGGTCTTGTACACCGGGTCGATCCTGTATCCAAAACCTGAAGCGATACGGTTAAGATCTTTATTGCTGACGGGCTGAATGGCGGGAGTATGAGACAATAGTTGTGCTTTATTTTTTACCAGTCCATCCACTTCATCATACGATTTCCGTTGTGCTTTTATCCTGCTGTTAAGGTTGTCCAATGTATTGCTGACAGCGGCGACGAGTTGCTGGTCTTTCAATTTTTCAACAGTGGCAACTTCTAATTTGTTCTCAATTTCTTTTGCCCGGGCGCTGTCCGGTATGGGAGTGGCTTCAAAAATGGCACGATACACATCATTATCTCTTTTCTCCAGTTCTTTCATCTGCTGCTGTACAGATTCCAATGAATCTGCCAGGTCATAGTAGTCATCCCGCAACCCCTTGTTCTGCTGTTCCAGTATTTTTTCTTTGGGAGAACCGATAAATTGAAAAGCGGCATAAGATATCAGGGCAGCCGTAACAAATGCCGCTGCAATAAAACCAAAAATGCGCAGCAGTTTTACCCGGAGCGGTGTTTCCACCTTTTCGTAGCGAAGCGTACTGGTGTTATAGTAATATTTTATTTTCTTCATACCCCCATCCCCTAAAGGGGAGTATTTAAGTCATTTAATTATCAGACAGCCTTACCTGCATACTCTCTTTTTTTTTGTATTACCTTACCTTTGCAGCCATTTGCAGGGCTGACAAATATAGCCCGTTAAACCGCAAAAATCAACCTAATCTGTCCCGACGCCGTCGGGACAAAAAATGAAATAAATAATTATGATGCCGGCTGTAGTACTACTATCATCACCAGTTGCAACCCGCAGGGTTGGGATTTTTATTTCTTCCAGTGGAAGAAATAAAAATACTCACCGTTTATCGTTCTGTTCTTTGCTCAGCAATAGGCGGGATGCAGTATCAATTATCGGGATCTTGTCACCATTCACGACTAATGACTCACGACTCACGACTCACGACTCACGTTTCACCATTCACCATTCACCATTCACCCTATGATGACCAGCGCAGAAATACGAAAGGCTTTTATGGATTTTTTCCATTCAAAAGGACATGAGATCGTTCCTTCTGCACCTATCGTAATAAAGAATGATCCAACGCTGATGTTCACCAATGCAGGCATGAACCAGTTCAAAGATTATTTTCTCGGGAATAAAAAAGCGCCATACCTGAGAGTAGCCGATACGCAAAAATGTCTGCGGGTAAGCGGTAAACACAATGACCTGGAAGAAGTGGGAGTGGATACCTACCATCATACCATGTTCGAGATGCTGGGCAACTGGAGCTTTGGAGATTATTTTAAAAAAGAAGCCATTCAATGGAGCTGGGAATTATTGACGGAAGTGTACGGGATATCAAAGGACAGGTTGTATGTAACCGTTTTTGAAGGAGATAATAAGGAACATCTCCCGGTAGACGAAGAGGCTTTGAGCGAATGGAAAAAATATATAGACGTTGACCGGATACTTCCATTTGGCAAAAAAGATAATTTCTGGGAAATGGGAGACACGGGTCCTTGCGGCCCCTGCACGGAGATACATGTGGATTGCAGAACTGATGAAGAAAGAAAAGCTGTTGACGGAAAAACCTTAGTGAACAAAGACCATCCGCAGGTAATCGAGATATGGAACAATGTATTCATCCAGTTCAATCGTTTAAAAGACGGCAGTCTTGAACCATTGCCTGCCAAACATGTGGATACGGGAATGGGTTTGGAAAGATTGGTGAGGGTGTTACAGGGAAAGACTTCTAATTATGATACTGATATTTTTAGCGGAACGATTGGGGAGATTGAAAAGATAACCGAAAAAAAATATGATTACAGCGATAGCAAGCAGGCAATTGCTTCAAGGGTGATTGCTGATCATATAAGAGCTATTGCTTTTACCATTGCTGACGGGCAATTACCATCCAATACCGGCGCTGGTTATGTTATCCGCCGCATTCTGAGAAGGGCTGTTCGTTATTATTATTCTTATCTCGATTATAAACAGCCGCTATTGAATCAATTAATACTGGGGTTATCGCTGCAGTTTAAATATGTTTTCCCTGAATTATATCAGCAAGCGGAGTTTGTAATGAAAGTGATAAAAGAAGAAGAAGAAGGATTTTTAAGAACGCTGGAGAAAGGCTTGATATTATATAATGCCTATAGTCAAAAGAAGCAAAATGAGAATAAAGATTTTTTGTTTAATGACGAAAATTTGTTTAGAGCCAGAACCGAATTGAACCTAAAAATAGAACGCGAATCATTTGAGATTAATGAAAAACTAGTGAAGGAAGGGGTCATTGGAAATCCACCAACAAAAATTTTTAATCCTGAAGAAATAAAAAAATTATTTGTTATAGATGGCAAATTCGCATTTGAATTATATGATACATATGGCTTTCCCTTAGATTTGACGAAATTAATCGCAGCAGAGAATTTCTTTACCATTGATGAAGCAAGTTTTGAAAATGAAATGCAACAGCAAAAAAAACGTTCTCGTGCCGCAACAACAGTTGATACAGAAGACTGGATCGTTTTAAAAGAAGGGACCAACAAATTTGTCGGTTATGATTCTTTAGAATCAAAAGCCAAAATTTTAAAATACAGGAAGACCAAAGCCAAGGGCAAAGAAGCTTATCAATTGGTTTTAGATACAACTCCTTTTTACGCCGAGAGCGGAGGACAGGTAGGAGATAAGGGTATACTCACGACTCACGGCTCACAACTCACGATAGTTGATACCAAAAAAGACAACGACCTCATCATTCATTTCACCGAAACGATCCCGGCTGATCTGTCCGGTGAAGTGATCGCCAAAGTAGACGCATCAAAAAGAAAGAATACCGAATTGCATCACTCTGCCACTCATCTTCTCCATGCAGCATTAAGAAAAGTATTGGGAACACATGTAACACAGAAAGGCTCCCTGGTCAATGAAGAACATCTTCGTTTCGACTTTTCTCATTTTGCCAAGTTAACAGATGAAGAGATCGCCAGCGTGGAAGCATTGGTCAATGAAAAGATAAGAGAGAACATACCTGTAGTCATCAAAGAAATGAAAAAAGATGAAGCGCTGAAGATCGGTGCCATGGCTTTATTCGGCGAAAAATATGGGGATCTGGTTCGGGTTGTTATCATTGATCCAAATTATTCAGTCGAATTATGCGGCGGCACCCATGTTGGTTCTACGGGTGAATTGGGTTTCTTTAAACTGACCGGCGAATCAGCAATAGCCGCCGGAGTTCGCCGGGTGGAAGCTGTTTGTGGAAAGCAGGCTGAAGAATATATGAATGAACAGATCCGGTTAATGGATGGTATTCGGGAAGCATTAAAGAATCCGAAAGATATTCAGAAGGCAGTCGAAAACCTGCAGGCAGAAAATGCTGAACTTAAAAAGCATTTGGAATCAATGGAGGCAAGGCAACTCGTTGTTATACGAAATGAGCTTTTGCAAAAAGATGAGATCATCAACGGTGTAAATTTTATCGGAGATATTATCGAAGTAAGCAACCCTGACGCTTTAAAAAAACTTTGCTTCGATCTTAAAAATCATCTCCGGGATCATGTGGCCGTGCTTTGCGTTAATATAAACGGTAAACCATTTGTTGCAGTTGGTATTTCTGAAACAGTTGTTGCGGCAAAGAAATTAGATGCCGGAAAAATTATCAAGGAACATATTGCCCCGTTAATTAATGGCGGCGGCGGCGGACAAAAAACATTGGCAACAGCCGGCGGTACAGATATAAGCAAGCTGAACGAAGTCATTGAAAAAGTAAAGTCCCTTCTAAGTGTCTGACACTTTTAAGGTGTCTGACACATTCAATATATATGAATATCATTATTGAAACGGATCGTCTGTTGCTCCGCACTTTTACAATAGAAGATGCCCCGCTTATTTACGATCTTAATCTTGATCCCGAAGTCATCCGTTATACCCTTGACCCCATCCGGGATATTGAACATGCCCGGGAAGTATTGGAAAAAACAATTTTGCCACAGTATGCGTTATATGATCATGGGCGTTGGGCAGTACTGACAAAGCCGGGGAAAGAATTTATAGGCTGGTGCGGATTAAAAGCAAGACCCGAGAGACATGAAATTGATCTTGGGTACCGTTTTATCAAAACCGCATGGGGCAGGGGCTATGCCACCGAAGCGGCCTGGGCCTGTCTTCAATATGGATTTGAAAAGTTGCACCTGGAGCGGATCGTAGGCCGGGCCATGCCCGAAAACAAGGGCTCACTGAGGGTCCTGGAGAAATGCGGTATGAATCTTATCGGTGAGGAACTGGTGGATGGTCATCCAGCAATAACTTATGAGCTGGTCAATCCGTCCATCCGCTGATATTGCCTCTCAAAAAGGAAGGGCTTTTTAACATTTCCGAAATATTTCGTATTTCAAAAAATGTCTTTATATTTGACTACGAAACTTAACGTAGTTAATCAATAAAAAAAATAACTCATGAAACAAACCCTGATAAGAGCTTTTGCTTTTTCTTTTGCGATTGCCCTTTTTGCCCCGGCTTCTTTACTGGCTCAAAAAGAAGAAAAAGATAAAGAGATGAAAGAGCAGAAGGAGAAGAAAGACGTGCAGCAGATCATCATTACCCGCAAAAATGATAAAGCTGACAAAGTAGTTGTTGAAATCAATGGTGATAAGATCACTGTTAATGGTAAGCCGTTGGATGAATACAAAGACAAGGATGGCGATATAAGTGTACGACTCCAGAAATACAAAGAAATGGAATCGCTGTCAAGGATACCCGGCATGGGCTCAAACTGGAATTATAATGGCGATAATAACTTCCGTTATTTTAGTGAAGATGCCAACCATGCTATGCTTGGTGTTACTACCGAGAAAGCGGAACAAGGCGTGACGATCCAGGATATTACCAAAGAAAGCGCCGCAGAAAAAGCAGGGTTGAAAGAAAATGATATCATCACAAAAATTGATGACACTAAGATCGAAGACCCCGATGGTCTTTCAGCAGCCATTAAAAAACACAAACCGGGTGAGAAAGTAACTGTTACTTACCTGCGGGATAAAAAGGAACAAAAAGTTACTGCGGAATTAACAAAATGGAAAGGGATGAATGTTTTTTCAACAACCCCCGGATTTAAAATGGATATGGGAGATATGAATTTTGATAACAAGCTTAAGACCATGCCCCGTATGAATCAGAACTGGAGTTGGTCAGGTGGCAGTCCCAAACTGGGATTATCTGTTCAGGATACGGATGACGGCAAAGGCGTTAAAGTAATTGAAGTGGATGATGAAAGCAATGCCGCAAAAGCAGGGATAAAAGAAGATGATATCGTCACTGAAGTAGACGGAAAGGCTGTAAACACTACGGATGAAATAGCAAAGGTCATTCGTGAAAGCAAGGACAAGATTTCCGTAATGATAAAACTGCAGCGTGGCGGAAAGACTCAGAATATAGAAGTAAAAATGCCCCGCAAAATAAAAACAGCAGACCTGTAATATTTTTAGTTTTCTCTTGTGCTAAATAAGCCCCGGGTTTTGACCTGGGGCTTTAACTTTTTCGAACCACAGCTAGTGAAGCAAATGGTCTATTTTTGCCTCCCGATAAATACCAGTATCATAAATAATGACAACGGCTGATTCATACGAAGTGGTAATAGGACTGGAAGTACATGCTCAATTGCTTACACGAAGCAAATTATTTTGCGGAGACAGTATTGCATTTGGTGCAGAACCGAATACACATGTAAGCCCCATTACGCTGGGCCATCCCGGCACTTTGCCAAAGATGAATAAGAAAGCGATCGAGTTTGCCATTAAAATGGGACTGGCCTGTCATTGTGAAATTGAAAAACAAAATCATTTCGCCCGCAAAAATTATTTTTATCCCGACCTGCCCAAAGGATACCAGGTATCGCAACACACAACACCCATTTGCAAGGGAGGCCTTATAAAGATTAAAATAAATGCGGGTGAAAAAAATATCCGGCTCAACCGTATTCACCTGGAAGAGGATGCAGGGAAGAGTTTGCATGATGTGGATATAAATAATACCTGCATTGATTATAACCGTGCCGGAACGCCATTGATCGAAATTGTAACTGAACCCGATCTCCGCAGCGGGGAAGAAGCATTTGTTTATTTAACAGAGATCAGGAAACTGGTCCGTTATCTTGAAATATGCGACGGCAATATGGAAGAAGGAAGTCTCCGTTGTGATGCGAACATTTCAGTTCGGAAAAAAGGAGAAACAGAATTAGGAACTAAAGTTGAAATAAAGAATCTGAATTCTATCCGGAATGTAAAAAGGGCGATCGAAACCGAAGCAAAAAGACTGATCTATAAGCTGGAACAGGGTGAAATCATCATACAACAAACAAGAAGCTTTGATGCAAACAATGGGACCAGCTTTGCCATCCGGGATAAAGAAGATGCGGATGATTACCGGTATTTTACCGAACCTGATCTGACACCCTTTCAACTGCAGGATGAATTCATAGAAAGGATCCGCCGGGGTATCCCTGCTTTACCGGAACAGCGGATAAAAAAATATATTGCTGAATTTCAGCTTTCAGAATATGATGCAACTGTATTAACGGAAGAAAGATCCTTTGCTGATTATTTTGAACAGATCATTCTCCAAACAACGAACTATAAAGCGGCAGCTAACTGGATGCTGGGCCCGGTTAAATCCTGGCTGAATGAAAATAATAAAGAGATAAATGAATTTCCGCTAAGACCGGTACAACTTGCTTCTGTTATTAAATTAATTGATTCAGGGAGGGTCAGTTTTACGGCGGCTTCCACAAAATTATTCAGCCTGCTGCTCGAAAACCCCGGTAAGGAACCAGGAGAAATTGCGACAGAACAAAACCTTATTCAGCAATCTGATTGGTCAGATATTGGACCCATTGTTGATAGCGTACTGGAAAAATTTGCAGATAAGGTCCTTGAATATAAAAAAGGAAAGAAAGGTCTGCTGGCTTTGTTTGTGGGTGAAGTAATGAAACAATCGAAAGGTAAAGCTGATCCGAAGATCACGAATGAATTAATATTGGAAAAATTAAAATCAAAATAATCAGGATGAAAAAATTATTAAGTGTAATAGCATTTGCAATGTTGCTGGCCGCCTGCAACAATAAATCATCAGGTAAAAAATTTGAAGTAAGCGGCACGATCAGCAACAACCCTGCTAAGATCATTTACCTGGAAGAGGTCCCGATGACCACCATGCAGCGTATCGTAGTTGATTCTGCAGTGATCGGGAAAGATGGGAAGTATTTGCTGAAGACAGATACCAAAGAAGCATCCGCCTATACCTTAAGACTGGATCAGAGTACTTATCCCCTGGCTGCTATTATCAATGATGCTTCCAGGATCACGCTGGATGCCAGCTTTAATAAAGAGAGCAGCCAGTTCCCGGAAAGTTATGAAGTGAAAGGTTCGGAGGCCAGCCGGCAAATGAAAGATTTCATGGTTACGTTGAATAACAAATTGCAGGCAATTTTTTTTAATGATAAAAAAACAGACAGCCTGCAAAGGGCAGGAGCTTCCGATAGTATCATTTCCGTTTTACAAAATGAAAGAGTACAACTTGCAGCCGATGTAAGAAATTTTACAACAACTTCCGTCAGCCAGGCGTCCAATCCTGCGCTGACCATGTTTGAATTGGGAAATTACCAGACGACCGCCAATAATCCCGGGTTCAAACTGGAGCCGGTATCCATCGGGGAAGTAACTAAAATAGTAAATGAAACTGCATCCAAATTTCCCTCACACCAGGGAGTAGCATCTATAAAAAGAATGCTGGATGCGCATTCGGCTAAAACCGAAGGTTGGGTAGGAAAAGAAGCGCCGGAGATCGCCATGCCGGATGTAAACGGGAATGAGGTCAAACTAAGTTCCTTCCGTGGAAAATATGTCCTTGTTGATTTCTGGGCAAGCTGGTGCAGGCCCTGCCGCCTGGAAAATCCTAATGTGGTGGCTGCATACAATAAATTTAAAAATAAAAACTTCATGATCCTTGGTGTTTCTCTCGACAACCCGGATGGAAAGGACAAATGGTTGAAGGCAATTAAAGACGATCATCTCAGCTGGACACAGATCAGCGATCTGAAAGGATGGGAAAGCGCAGTGGTGCCGGTTTATAATTTTGGCGAAACCGGTATTCCATACAATATATTGGTGGACCCGCAGGGAAAAATTATTGCAGAGAGATTAAGAGGTCCTGAATTGGAATCGAAACTGCAGGAAGTATTGAAATAAAAATTATATAAGAAAATAAAGAGGCTGTTTTTTTGAAACAGCCTCTTTCAGAGAGCATTATTTTATCAGGGTATGTTTGTTTAATGAGAAATAATTATTCTAATTCTTTCAACCCCACCGCTTTTTGACTTAAACTCAGCTATATATATTCCATTACTTAAACCTATGGTATTAATTTTGGAGCTGCTGTTACTTATAACTTCTTTTCTTAAAAGTTGCCCTCCCAGGGTTATTAATTTTAATTCTCCTCCTATGTATTTTTCTGGAACTTCAAAAATCAAATATGTTTTTGCAGGGTTAGGAAATGCTTTTAATGTTTTTATAGGCTTAATTATTACAGGGGGATTATTTCCTGTTGAATTACGACTGTTTTGGTCCTCACAATTCTCGTCATAATAGATTGTTCCTTGCTTGGTACCGAGCACGGTAGATAACCCGCAAGCGTTAGTTGCAAATATCCCTATATAAAGTCCTTCATTTACGTTGTTGCTCGCCCTGATGAATATTTCAGGTGTACCCTGGCCGGAAGTTATGGTTCCTTCAATTACTTCCCATGTATAATCTCCCATTCCGTCTGTGTAAACATTAAACTGTTTTCCCGCACACAGATAAGCATTATCAGCAATGCCAAGGATTGGCAACGCACCTGTTATTACGCCGACTGTGATCCTCCTGGGAATATTTGCACAACCATAAACATTTGCATTAATATCAACGTATCCTGCAGTAGAACTGTTATAAGAAATTGTGATCTGAGTATAGTCACTGGAAACCACGGTTACTAAGCTTCCGCCTGAAGTTATGCTCCAGGTTGCCGGATAGGAACTACTCAAAGTATAGGTGTGGGTCTGACTGCTGCTGCTGCAAATAGTGCCATCACCCGAGATACTTAAACTTGGAAGACCAGAACACCTTGTCGTATTATTATTAGTACAGGAACAACTACTTCCCATATTTACAGATCTAACTTCTGAGTATATAGATGATCCATCCGAATTTCTGATGAAACGTATTTGATAATAGGAATTAGCGTGAGAGCCATCGCCGGGGCAGGCATAATTATCGGTATAATTATAAGTTTCATCACTACTATTTCCTCCCGTAGAACTTATGGCCGCGATCACAGAATAATTAGATCCATCGATTGAATGCAAAACATAAAAAATACCGTCAGAGCATTGCTGGTATTTCCACTCTAAGTCTACCGTACAATTTCCATTTTTTGTTGCAGTAAAATAATAGTAATGGATACATAGTTGAGAGTGAGAGGGTAAATGTGTAAAAATCATAAAAATTGACACACATAATGTCTTAATTATCTTTTTCATAAAATTAGTTTTGATTACTGCCTACTCTTTAAATTCAGTTTTCGGCTTATCTGGCCATAAAAGTATTTTACAGCATTATGAATCTAATTGACAATTAATTTGTATATTCATTTATCCTTTTCTGATTTAGATATTTTTTTTTCTAAAATAGAAATTCTAACCTTATCCCCTGTTTATGACGACTATCGGTCAGAAGATCAGAAAGATCCGTGAGATTATAGGGTATTCACAAGCCTATGTAGCCAAAAAGATCGGCATCTCCCAGAAGCGATACAGCTATATGGAAAATAAACAAAAAACAATATCGGGAAACTATATCAAAGCCCTTGCGGGTCTTTATCACATTCCTGAAGAATTTATTTTAACCTTTGATCCTGAAAATATCATAAATTATTCTGATCATACTCATATCTCTGGAGATGTGCTTTCGGAATTAAAGCAAATAGAGCAGAAACTTGATCAATTGATCTCTATTATTTCCTCAGGCAATAAATAAATCAACTAATCGAATATTTTACATCCTCCCTCTTTTCCGGTCAGATAGAATTGTAATAATTGAAAATCTTAATAAGATCCTGTTCGCTCTTACATTTTAGTTTTTGGTTTTCAATATAGTTACGGATCTCGGCTTGTTTTGTTTCGAACATTGAAATAAGAGAGTTCTTATTTTTGTCTACCTTTCTTAATTCTGTTTTATTCTCAAATAAAGCAAAAAAATTTTCTTTTTTTGTGAAGACCCTTGTGATAGTAGCCTCCGAATATTTTTTAGTGTCTGAATAAGTAACAATCACTTCTTTCAGTAGTTTAGCTTTCCCATCTTCCAACACCTGGTATATATTTCCATCGGCAGAATTCATCGGGGAATTAAAACCCCGCAATATTGTTTCCCCGTAAGCAGTTTCATTATTTATAAAAATCATAAGTTTTACCTGGTTAATAGGTGTTGTAGCTATCATTTCTTCACCGGATTCTGTCATGTATATGATAGATTTGTTTACCAGGTCTATTTTCACTTTTACATTGGGATACACTTTCCCATTGGTCGTAGTGATCTCAGCAAAGCAATATTCATCATAAAAAAAAGGGCTGCCTTCGGCTATGTAGTTTGTTCGCAGGTATAAAGGTCTCCCAAAAGCATCCTTCATAAATGGATTGGCTGATTGCGCCTGCAACCCGGAAGAAATTATTAGAAACAACAGCACATAATAAATTCTGACCATTAAAGGGAATATTGAGGTTGTTTTAAGTCTAATTTAAAAGACCCGTGGTCCATCGATCACGGGTCTTTTATTTGAAAAATTTACTGAATTATCCGTCAACCCAAAGTCTATTGAGTGATTTTTCATTGGCAGAAGCGGGCCAAGTATATCCTGATTCGCTGGGGCCTTTTGGTCCAACTGTTCCTTTTCCCGGGATGGTTTGTAATAACCGCATCAGGTCATTAATGCGCAAACCTTCGCCAAGAAACTCAATTCTTCTTTCATTCATAATTGCATTGATCAGGTCAGCCGCGGTTGCAAAGCTTGCAACAGTAAATATAGTTGTTGCATCAGACCGGCTTCTCACGGCATTTAATAAAGCGATAGCCTGCAGGTCAATCGTATTTAATGAACGGACCCTTGCTTCGGCCAGGTTCAATAAAACTTCTGCCCACCTGATGACCGGTGTATAATCTGCCGGCGAAGCAGTTGGAAACTTAGTCAGGTATTTTTTGCCTGTAGTAGCCGTAAAAATGAAAAATCTTCTTCTGTCCGTTGCTTTCCAACCGGCATCGGCAATAATACCAGCCGGGTTCAATGAATAGATTGATCCGATCCCCGTAGCACTGGCATAATAATATCCCTGCAAACCATTTTGCGTTCCCGGAGCATCCCCGTTTCCCGTTGTAAATGGCATAGATAAAATTGATTCCGTAGTGGTAAACGGGGTTTTAAAAACATTGACATAGTCAGCTTGTAAAGCATGGGCAACGCCACTTGTAGCAACGAAAGGAGGAGCCGCAGGAACTATTTTATTCGCTTCTGCAATGACTTGCGCATAATTCTGCATGCTAAGATATACTCTTGTCTTAAACGCAATGGCAGTATTGCGATGAGCACGGGTTGTATTAGCCGAGGCTGCGCCATTAGTCAAAGGCAGGTTGGTTTCTGCATAATCAAGGTCAGAAAGTATTTGAGTATAAATTTCTGCAACGGTACTCCTTGCCAGGTCAGAAAAACCCGGACCCTTTAACCCAATTAAACGTAAAGGCAAGCCCAGTTTACTGCCGGCGCCGTCGGCATAAGGCCTGCAATAGTGTTGTAAAAGGCTATAATAGGAAATGGCCCGGATAAGTCTTGCTTCTCCGATATAGTTAGCGCCCTTGGCCGCTCCAACTACCGTCGTGCCCTTTGCATTCATACCATCAATAAAGAGATTACATTGGTTGATAACAGAGTAGCATTGTGACCATAAACCGAGTACAGCCGTTGCACTATTGGTTGGGATTAGCTGCCATACATCAAACCCGGTAACAAGGTTAGGGTCTTCACTGATGAATTCTTCGGCCCTGGAATCACCATATACTAAAAACCTGCCACCATAGAAGGCGCCGGATTTGAATGATGCATATAATGAAAGCACCTGGTTGCCTATCCTGAATGGCGAGTCAAATGCTGTTGCATCCGAGATCGAAGTTTGAGGTGTAGGAGTTAACAGCTCTCTCTTACAAGAAGTGAGGAAAACCAAGGTAGCCCCCACTACCAGCAGACTGTTTATTAATTTTGTTTTCATTTTATATCTTTTTAAGAAGTTAATAAAATTAGAAACTGACATTAAGTCCAACCGTGATCGTACGTCCATTTGCCAACGTATTACGGTCAACACCCGAGGATGTTTGTGAATTACCATTTGTAGATACTTCAGGATCCGGTCCGGGATACTTGGAAAAGATGGCCACGTTCTGACCGCTGACATAAATTCTTGCATTACTCATCTTTGCTTTATCGATTAACTTTTTAGGCAAAGTATATCCTAGTTGGATCGTTCTTAATTTCACGAAATCTCCTTTATAGACATTAATATCCATTGGCATAGCTGATCCGTTCGAAACATTATCATTCAGCAAAGGTTTAGGCCATTTGCTTTGATCACCTGGTTTTTGCCAATAATCTAATATATCTGTTGAATTGTTCCAGAAACGGTTGTCATGTAAGCCTGCATTGGAACCATAGTAAATACTAAATCCTAACTGATAAGTGAACAGGAAGTTCAGGTCAAAATCCTTTACGCGGAATGTATTGTCCCAGCCGCCAATGATCTTAGGTATGGAATTGGCATAGGGCACTGCATCGTCAGCCCAGTTGATCGAGGCCACTAGTCCGTTTATTTTATATTGGGTACCATCCGGGTTCATGTAGTTGAATTGACCGGCAGGCAATGTTCCGCCGTTTACATATAGAACCTGGTTTCCGGCTTTGTTAATATATATTCTTTTTCCGGTAGCGGGATCAATACCTGCTGTACGGATCGCAAAATGATAACCGGCTGAATAGCCCGGTAATGTTTTACTAACTGTTTCGAGACCACTTGTAGCCGTGAGTATCTCTGTTAATCCATTGGCCAGGGAAGTGACCATGTTTTTATTATTGGAGAAGTTGAAAGAGGAATTCCAGCTGAACGATTTTTTCTGAATGATAGATGCATTGATTGTGATCTCTATTCCTTTATTATACATAGTGCCGACATTCTGAAAGATACTTCCCAGACCTGTAGAAGGAGCTTGCGGTACGTTTAGCAATAAATGATCTATGTCGTTTTTATAATAAGTAAATTCAGCAGTCACTCTTTCTTTGAATAAACCAAAACTAAGACCTATATCTGTTTTTGTACTGGTCTCCCAGCGGATCTTGTCATTACCAACGGTACTAAATGCTAATGTAGCTGCACCGCCATATAAACCAGAACCGTAAGTTGAGTAAGGGGCATAATTACCTATACCGCCGATATTTCCTACTTTTCCATGGCTACCTCTTATTTTAAAACTACTGAATACCCGATCCGCGCCCATTGATGACCAGAATTTTTCCCTGGCAACTTCCCAACCTGCAGAAACGCCCCAGAAAGTTCCTTTTTTAATACCGAGTGCAGAATATTCGTCCTGCCTGATATTTCCACTTATGAAATATTTCTTGTCAAAGTTGTAATTCAAGCGCCCAAAATTTGAAAGCAGGTAATTTTCTCCAAGCGCTAATCCTGCCGCATTACTGGTAGTAAACCCGGCTTGCACTACCGTATAGGAAGAATCAGACAAGGTTCTGCGGCCAACTCCGAGCCCTGTAGAAGTGCGTCTTTGTTGTTCATTACCTCCTAACAGGCTAACATTATGTTTCCTTGCAAATGTGTAATCGAACTGGACTGTATTTGTCCACAACCATGTTTTATCTTTTGAGAAAGTAGCTGTGCCGCCGCCGCCGGGTCCAAGACTTGTACCGGCTCCATCACCATGGTAAGGATTATAGAAAATATCATTGTCTATTAACAAATTGTCAATACCATATTGTGTTCTTAAAGTGACCCAGCTTACCGGTTTCAATTGTAAATAAGCATTGGATTGTAAATGACTTACTTCGTTATTAGACCGGTTAAGATCAAGCAACAGCTTTACATTATTGAACGTGTAAGGGTTTTGATTATTTACTAAAGTTCCTTGTGATCCAATAGCAGTTCCCGATGCTATATTGTAAGTTCCATTATTGTTAAATGGGGAAACGTTCGGAGGAAGGGCAAAAGCCAGGCGGGCAGTACCGGCCGAAGCAAATCCTTCACCGGGCAGCGAGCCTGAAGTTCCCCCGATAATATTTTTTTCATTGGAATACGAAAGTTTACCCCCGACGCTTATCATCTTATTGATCCTGCTATCTACATTCAGCAATACATTCATTCTTTCAAAATCATTCTTTACAAGTATGCCTTCCTGCTTGGTATACCCGGCAGACATATAATAAGAAGTGCCTTCAGTTCCGCCTGATATATTCACGTTATGGCTATGTGAAAAAGCCTTGCGATAAGTATAATCATACCAATTCGTGTTGATAGGCTGGCCGTTCGCATCAGTGGGTATGATAAAACTGCCGGTAGTAGCGGGGACGAAAGCTTTTAAATTGGCCAGAGCTACATTTTTATAAGCGACATACTGATTGGCGTCCAGTATTTCCGGTAAACCGGTAGCTTTGGTCCAACCCACCCAACCATCATAGGTTACCCTGGCTCTTCCTGGTTTACCCTTCTTAGTTGTAATAAAAACTACCCCGTTGGCTGCACGGCTTCCATAAATAGCTGAAGCTGCGGCATCCTTTGCAATATCTATACTTTCTATATCATTTGGGTTGATACTGGCGAGGGCATTGGCAGGTGCACTGGTGCCTCCCTGGTCTCCGGTGAAACTGGGCACTCCATCCACAACAATAAGCGGATACGTAGTGAGTGAAAGCGAGTTAACGCCACGTATCCTGAATACAGGTGGATTATTTAATACCCCATTCGGAACAGTGATTTGAACACCGGCGGCTTTACCAGCCAGTGCAGATTCAAAACTTTGTATAGGCTTTTGGGCTATCGCAGTTCCTTTCACAGTAACCATATTACCCGTTACTTCTTTTCTTCTCTGAGTTCCATAACCGGTTACTACCACTTCTGACATGGTCTTTTCTTCAGAACGAAGTGTAACATCAACCGTATTGTCGGCACCAATGATCACTTCCATGGTAGCCATGTCAACGGAAGAAAAGATAAGAGATTTGATTTTTGCAGGAACGTTGATTGAAAAAGTTCCATCAGCTTTTGTTGTAGTACCGATCGTTGTTCCCTTTGCCAGGACCGATACATTTTGAAGTGGAGTACCTTTTTCATCGGTAACCTTACCGGTGACGGTGCGTTGTGCCATTGCCTGGGCTGCAAAGAACACAAAACTCCCCAGGAGTAAAAATAGTTTTCTCATGTGCATTTAGTTTTAGCGTTAATAAAAATTACCAGCCTCCCCGGACAGTCAACCCGAAGAATCTGGAGGAAAGTTAGAAATCTTAACCAACAACTCAAAAAAAATCATTCCTTGAAAAACAGCCGGTTACCCGGCTATTATCGCTGGCGTCTGTATCGTAAAGACATTTTCCCTGAATTATTTGCTGCATTTAACCAGCGCTTACAATAAGCTAATTGCCGGAATAATAACTGGTAATGATAAGATTGGATTCTTTATGAGATGAAAATGAATGACAATTGACAATTATCAAACTCTTTCTTTTAAGTCGAAACACCCAAATAGATAGAAAATAATTTTCTTAAATTGAAATTAAGGTTAATTTTATTTATGCCTTCGAAATAATTCCACCTCCTCAAAGCCCTATTAATCCCCACCTTAGAATGAAGAAATAAAAACTGAAGTATACTCAACTGAATTTGCAATAGATATGTTTTTAAAACCATAATCTTATGCAAGAAAATTATAACTGCTTTTCCGGGATTGTTACTATCTCTTGTCAATCTACTCAAAACAAAAGCCCACCTCCTGTCAACAATCAACCAGGCATTAAAATTTTTAAACCATTAAACTATCAATTATGAAAATAAGAATTCTTCTTAGCATAGTATTATTCTGCACTATGCAAATAAGCCTGAATGCACAACAAAAAGTCATTCAACCACAAAAGGCATGTGGAAGTACATTTAATGTGGATGAAATTAAAAGGACTGACCCGGAAACATATGAACGGTTTTTAAACAATGAAAGACATATAGAAAATTACAAAAAATCACAGGAGCGACTCATCAATGGTAGCAGTGTCATCATTATACCTGTGGTGGTCCATATCCTGCACAATGGTGAAGCAGTTGGAACAGGAAATAATCTCTCGGACGTACAGATCCAATCACAGATCACAGTTCTTAACGAAGACTTCAGGAGACAGAATGCAGATGCATCCAATACACCTTCAGCATTTACAGGAGTCGCGGCAGATTGTGGTATTGAATTTCGTTTAGCTTGTGTTGATCCCAATGGTAACTCAACCAACGGTATCCACAGGGTTCAAACCTCTACAACAACGTTTTTCTGGGCAGTTGATGGTAGTGGCAATCCTGATGAAACTGCAATAGGAATAAAGTATACCAGTACAGGAGGAACAGATGCCTGGCCTACCGACAAGTATCTCAATATCTGGGTTTGTAACGTGGGTTCTGGTGGCCCACAAACGCTTTTAGGCTATGCACAGTTCCCAGTCCTATATGCCAGCAGACCAAATACAGATGGGATCGTCGTTTATAGCCAGGCTTTCGGAGTAAATAGCGGCAATCATCCCGGTGCTGCACTTGGGAGAACAGCTACACATGAGGTCGGACATTGGCTCGATGTATATCATATATGGGGAGATGATGGCACTGCCTGTACGGGTTCAGATGGTTGTAATGATACACCTAACCAGGCCGGGGCTTCTATCACCGGACCACCCACTAATAACTGGTGCGTTGTTTTCCCCTCCACGGATGCATGTAGCCCCAACAGTCCGGGTGTGATGTTTATGAATTACATGGATTATGCAGAAGACCAGTGTAAAAACATATTTACACAAGATCAACGATCAAGGATGAGGGCCTGTTTTACAAGCGGGGGATACAGGGAGGATTTTATTGATAATTATTTTCATGTTAACCCACGAGGTCCTATTTGCGGCACAGGAACAGTAAGTGTCACGAATTTAGCTTGCCTGTCTGTTACGTGGACTGTAGTTTCCGGCCCGGTTTCAATTGCAAGTGGCCAGGGAACCAATACAGTAACATTGACACAAACTGGTGATGGAGTTGCAGTAATAGAAGCAACTGCAGGGGGATATATTGATGAAGAAAGTATTGTTATAGGTGTTCCTGACCCACCCATCGATATTATTGGATTAAATCCACCACTTGGAGTTAGTCCTGGTGAGTTACTTGAGTTAAGTGTTTATGAAGTTAATGATAGTTATGTATGGACCGTTGAAGGGGGGCAGGTATTGGGAAATTCAAGCCTTCAAAGTGTTACAATACAGGTCGATCAATGCTCTCCATATATTGAAAACGCATATATAAATGTGCACTGCGCTATCACAAATGCTTGTGGTACAGGTAATGCATATACAGAATGGACGATTGTTCCTTGTAATGGAGGAGGTCCTTTTAGAGTTGTTATTTTCCCTAACCCAACGAAAGATGGGTATATCAATTTATCAATAGAAGGCGGAAAGAAATCAGTGATTCAAAAATCACCTGATCGTATCCAGGTTAAACTGTATGATTTAGTTACTAAAAATATGGTGAAGCAATGGAGTTTTACAGATGATCAAAAGAATCATAAGCTAAATACTTTGGGTATTCGTAAAGGTCATTATATGATAGAGATTACGAAAGGAAAAGAGAAGCAAACCAAACAGATAGTAATTGAGTAAATACCGGAATTAAGGTGAAAAAGAAAAGGCCCCGTCGATCAACGGGGCCTTCTATTTAGTATAATTTGTGTTTTAAATATTAATTATCCCAGAATGGGCCTCCAGTCTGCAGGGTGGATGATTTTTGGCCCGGGCAATTCGGGTTTAAGTCAATTTCTGATTGAGGATAAAATAATGTTCTTGGAACAGAACTTACACCATTAAGAGCATTACTAGGAATAGTAAGAGCAGGAAAACCTGTTCTTCTCCAGTCAGTCCAGGGTTCAACAGACACTCCAAACAAAGCGAGGTATTTTTCTTCGATGACCTGTTGAATTTGTTGTGCAGTGCTGCCACTCAATGTGCCATTTACAGCAAGGTAATCTGCAATCTGAACAGCAGAGACCCCAGCTTCCTGCATGCTGGCAGTAATGCCTGCGGTAAAGAAAGTCTGCGCAACGCCTGGCGCACCTCTCAATGCAGCTTCGGCGCGGATGAAATTATATTCAGCAAATGTCAACATGCGTTGGGGTGCAGCACCAGAATAGGTAAACGGAGGAGTAGTTCCGGCTGTTACAATACCACGTAAGAATGTGTGAATCCGGCTATAACTATTACCAGCTGCTCCGGGAGCTGGATTATTTACAACACCTGCAAAAGCATTGGGTGAAACAACAATTGAGGCGCCTGCACCAACACCGCCACCAGTAACATTATTACTTAATGTAATGGTTGTGGCTGTTACAGCAGTTGACACGGTACCTGGAGGAATATTTGTTCCTGAAATAACCATATTCACGCCGGCTGGACCGCTTGGTGTTCCTGTAGATACAGTGGAATTAAATGTAAGCACATTACCTGCGGCTGTTGCTGCTGAAGTGCTTAACGTTATCGGAAGTTGTATACTCTGGTAAGGGAATGAAGTAAAATAATAGGGCCTGCGCGGATCAAATTTTGCATTCATCCTTGTTACCATACTGTTATCCGCATACAAATAGCCAGGTCTGCTTACCTCAAATGCTGAAATAGGGTTTCTATTGTTTGCGACATCATAAAACGGAGTGGAGAAATTATCCGTATTGGAGGCCATAAAAGCTGCTCCGCTATTAATCAGAGCAGTTAATTGTTGTACACAGTAGGTTGGATTAAATTTGCTGTAATGTAAAAACAAACGAAGTTTTAAGGTATTCGCCAATTTTATCCACTGGGCTTTTGCTGTTGTAAAATTTCCGCCATTGGTATAGATAACCGAATTAGTTCCCGGCGTAAGAACACTGGAAGTTGCATTCAGGTCAACTATAGCTGCATCAAGTAAAGTAATAACATTCCGGTAAATACTGGAATCGTGATCGTAATGCGGTTGCGTATTGGCGGTAAGTTGCTGCGCCTCTGAATAGGGCATCTTGCCCCAAACATCTACTACCAGCGCATACTCATAAGCTTTCAGGATTTTTGCAACCCCGGTATAATATGGGCTTGTGGTACCCTGTTTGATGATTAATTCCAGGTCGCTTAATGTGCCGGAAGTACCGTTACCACCGGCATGAACACTTGCCCATGAATTGTTTACATCGGTCCCTGTAATGTTATACCTGGAATATTCATAAGTCTGGTTGGGTTGTGAAGCTAAACCCGACATCATCTGCATAATAAGAGTCGAGTACCTGAAAATATCACTGCCTCCTTCAAAGCTCAGATTCACCTGTGCAGAAGTCAGCAACTGGGCAATTGGGCTGTTGGAATCAGGAAGACGGTCGGGATCTTTATTAATATCCATAAATTTCTTACAGGAGCTTATGCCCACAATCCCTGCAAAAAGAATGACCAGTTTAAAATATCTGAGTTTCATAATTATATTTTTTTTAATTAAAAGCTTAGGTTTAGTCCTACTCCAACAGTACGGGTTTGTGGTAAAGCGTTAAACTCCAAGCCCTGCGCATTGCTGATACCGAGAACATTTTGTTCAGGATCCAGGTGAGGATAGAATGGAGAATTCAGGAAAAGATTACGCCCAAACACACTCATTGACGCACTGCTGAATGGTGTTTTATTCAAAACAGACGCAGGCATTGTGAAACTCATTGATGCTTCCCTTATACGGAACCAGCTGGTTTTAAAAATAAAACCTTCTGCGGCAGCAAATTTTCCACTGTTGCCAAAGTATTGTTCTGCTGAAAGATATGTAGTGTTTGGCTGGCCATTGGTATATACCGCATCAAAGATATAAGGCTTCTGTAATACACCGGCAGCATCATATCTTGGATATTGAGCGGTTTCTTTAGTTACACCATTACGCTGCAGGTCGGCAATGTTCCGGCTGTATATGTCACCACCTTCCTTATATTCCATCAGGAAAGAAAGAGAAATGAATTTCCAGTTAATGGTATTCGTAATACCCAGTACATATTTAGGATTAGGATTGCCAATCTTCTGTGTACCTGAAGTAACAAATGGAAGACCATTGGCACCAACAACAATTTTATTTCCTTTGTTGGGGTCTCTTACATAGGCATTGCCGTATATCTGTCCATATTCTTCACCAACAACCAACCGGGTATTTGGAGTTACATATCCACCCAGAGCAATGTTAGTAACGCCATTTTCCAGTTTGTCAACAATTGCCTTAAACTGGGTGTAAGCAAGATTAATGTTCCAGCTGAAGGATTTTGTTTTAAGTGGGGTAATGCCAACACCCAGCTCCACGCCATTGTTGGTAAGGTTGCCGGCATTTCTTACTTGTGAGGTTATACCTGAAGTAGCCGAGACGGGAACAGAAAAAATAAGTTTCCTTGATTTTTGTTTGTAACGCGTAACATCAATTGTCAATCGACCCTTAAAAAATGAAAGTTCGGCAGCTATTTCTTTATTCTTAGTAAACTCAGGTCCCAGTCCGGGGTCTCCGGCAGCATTACTCAATGCAAAACCTTGTATGCCATTAAAAGGGTAAGCGATAGAAGGTCCGAAACCATCAGCAGAGGAGGCTCCGGCAAAATAAGAATCGGTGGAATAAACAAAATCACCGGCCTTTCCTACGCTGGCAATATTACCCCTGATCTTTATGTTATCAATGATCTTACTTTTCAGTTTGGGGAACAATTCTGTAATATTAATGGATCCACCAAAGCCATTATACAAGTACGAATTGTTGCCAATTTTAAAAGTAGAGGACCAATCATTTCTTAAAGTAGCATTTACCGTGAATATACTTTTAAAACTTACAGACAGGTCCCCATATAAACCTAACAGCCTTGTTTTTGATGAACCATTTTGTGGGGCTGGGCTATAAGTAGTCGTATTACTAAGTTGTTCAAAATCCCTTACAATAATTCCTTTGCCATCCAGTTGTGATGCATTGCTGTAAACCTGGCTAAACTCTGTTCCGGCTATAAGTGTTCCGCTCCAGCTTTTAACCCTTTTACTGGCAGTCAAATATCCGTTGGAACCAAGGCTGCGATAGTTGTTTCTGGTTTCACGAACCGCACCCACTAAATTGGCTGTGGTGTTAGCGCCACCACGTGCACCGATCTGGTCATAAGCATGCTGGAAAATTGAATAAACGTCAGTACCTAATTTATAATCTGCCTGCAGCCACTTGGTAAGTCTGAAGTTTAAGGAAACGTTTCCGATGAATCTGTTGATCTCATCCCGGTAGCGGTTGTGTTTAATGGTCCAGTGTGGATTATCATCGATACCGGGAACCGGATCTAAATACTTTTGATTACCTGCAGCATCTTCAAATGCCAGGCCGCTCAGGTTATAGCTGCGGGGCATAAACCATCCCCGGAACATTGGATTGCTTAACTGGTTTCCCTGCTGAGTTCTGCGGGAAGCATTGTTAGAATAATTGCCGCTGACAGAAACGGTTAAATAATTATTGACTTTTGAACTGACGTTAAGAGAGAAGTTGTGACGGATCAATTCATTATTTTCAATGACACCTTTGTTTTTCAGGTAGCCATAAGAAAAACGGAAAGTATTTTTATCTGAACCACCTGAAAAAGCAATATTGTTTTGCCAGTTCATACCCTGCCGGAAAATTTCTTTTACATTATTCGGGTAAGCTTGCAGTACTTCTGTTCTGTTATTTAGCCCTGTTGCCGGATTATAAGCAGTTGTAACCGTTTGCCCGACAATGCGTGGACCCCATGATGCTTGTGTAAGTACCGGGGGTGTACCTGACCCGTAAAAAACTCCACCTACACCCTGCGCATACTCATTTTGATAATCAGGGAAACGGTTCACACTTTCCAATTGGTAAGTTGTGGAATATTGAATCGAGCTCTTCTGGCCTGCTTTTCCTTTTTTAGTCGTAATTAAAATGACTCCATTAGCTGCTCTTGATCCATATAATACAGCAGCAGAAGCTCCTTTCAATACACTGATACTTTCAATATCATCCTGGTTTAGGTCAATAGCCCTGTTGGAACGGGGCACACCATTTTGAAGTGCAAAACCACCACCACTGTTGTCAATGGGGATTCCATCTACCACAAATAATGGCTGGTTAGAACCTGTAAAAGTTGTAAAGCCACGGATCAAAATACTGGAACCCGTAAAAGAACCGCCGGCTCCGCTGGTCCTTACACCCGGCACTTTTGAAGCAAGAGCATTGGCTACATTGGTAGTGTGGGCCTGCGTCAGTTCGGTACCGCTAAGCTGGGTGACACCATAACCTAATGTCTTTTTATCTTTTTTGATACCAAATGCAGTCACTACTACCTCAGACATCGTTCTGTCTTCATTTTTCAATGTTGCATCAAGTACTGACGATGCTCCGATTGCCATCTCAACAGGACTCATATCTACTGCAGAAAAAACAAGTGCCTTGGCATTTGCAGGAATAGTAAGGGAATATGTCCCGTCTGCTTTTGTGATCGTACCGGTAGTTGTTCCTCTTACCATGACCGATACATTCTGAAGAGGAGTGCCTTTATCATTGGTAACCTTACCGCTGATTGTGCGTTGTGCCAATGCCTGGGCGGCGAAGAACACAACTCCCCAAAGGAGTAAAAACAATTTTCTCATGAGCATTTAGTTTTAGTATATAATTGAAATCAAAACCTCCTGAGCCTCTCTAAGGATCAAAGGGGGCTTGAAATTAAAGAACCTTGAACAAAAAATTCAAAAAAACATTCAGTTTTTGAAAAACACCCCGGTTAAGAGATATTTTACCTTTATTCCATTCTTATATCGGACAATTTCGCTGAAACGTTTGCTGCTTTAAAAACCGGTTGCCACTATCTATGAAAATATGCTGTAAAAGTAATGAAATCAGTTATTTCTTTACCCGGATCACCGAAATTAAAATAGAAGGCAACAACACCAGATTGGTAAAGGTAGCGGTAACGAGAGTAAGAGAGGTTAACCAACCCAAAGCCTGCGTGCCGTCGAAGCCACTAAAGCAGAAAATGATAAAGCCGGCAATCAATACAAGGGAAGTGTAAATAATGCTGATACCGGTATTGTGTATGGTGTCAATCACAGTTTTTTTCTTGTCAAAATCATTAGCCGGTAGTTCCTGTTTATAATTCACAAGAAAACGGATCGTTACATCAATTGCAATACCAAGAGCGACACTGAAAACCAGTACAGTAGATGGTTTTAGCGGGATCCCCACCCAACCCATAATACCTGCGGTGATCAGCAGCGGGATGATATTGGGAATAAGAGAACAAATCAATATCCGGGCTGAACGAAAGAGATAAAACATGCATAGTGCGATCAGCAAAAAAGCCCAAAGTATACTGTCTTTTAATCCATCAATTATATACCGGCTGCCTTCCAGGAACGTAACACTGGTGCCGGTAAGCTGCACATTGTACTTGTCTTTGGCAAAAAGTTGGTTTATCCGTGCACTAATGCTGTCGAGGATCACAGGCAGTCGTTTACTGCCAACATCTTTCATGCTTACACTGATGCGGGCTTTTTGGAGATTGCTATCCATAAAGCTCGAAGCCAATTTTTCAAATGAATTTTTATCCGCCGGATGTTCTGCATTTTTGCTACTGTCCCTGCGAAAACTGAGATATTTCGAAAGCGCCGGCAATACAAATTCGCTCGGCATACTATAGTAAGTAGTATCTCCGTCATTAAATGACTGGTTGACGAATTTTAACCCATCCGTAATACTCAGAGGCCGGCCAACATCTTTGAGGTTAGACAGAAATTGTGACAACGAATCGATCCGGACAAGGTTATCGAAATGACGCGTCACTCCTCTTTTTTCTTTGGTATCCACCACTATTTCCAGGGGCATCACTCCATTGAAATTGGTTTCAAAAAAACGAAGGTCAGTGTATATTTTATCCGACTTGGGCAGGTCGTCTACAATATAACCCAGCGTTTTTAATTTGAACATACCTGCGATGGATAATGCAACAAAACCAAGCGTAACAGCATAAATAAGTTTACGGTGATTAAGCGACCATCTTTCCAACCGGTCAAGCCAGCGATTCAGTTGGGCGTTTTCCAGGTATTTGGTGTGCCGGCTTTTTGGCGCCGGCAAATAACTGAGTATCGCAGGGATAAAAATTAATGAAATAAAAAATAAAGCAATAATGTTGATGCCCGCTACAATGCCAAATTCTTTCAGGATCTGGCTTTGTGTAAATGCAAATACGGCAAAGCCAATGGCAGCTGCCAGGTTACAGAACAATGTTACAACCCCCATGCGTTCCACCATCATCACAAGCGATTTTTTCTTATCACCTGTTTCGTTATAATTAGTATGGAATTTATTGAAAAAATAAATGCAGTTGGGGATACCGATCACTACTATTAAAGGAGGTATCAGCGCATTCAGGATACTAATTTTAAATCCAAATAACTGGATGGTAGCAAAACTCCAGACCACCCCGAGTAAAACAACGGTTAAGGAAAGCCACATAGCGCTGAAGCTGCGGAAAAACAATAGTAAAATGATGGCAGAAAGGATCAACGATGCAAGGATAAACATCCGCATTTCTTTTACAACCCTTACTGACAATTCTGTACGGATATGAGGCAAACCGCTTTTATATACCGTAAGACCATTGGCTTTACCAAAATCATCGGCCAGTTTGCTGATATTGTCTACAATACCCATGCGGGCCTTGGATGCCATCAGGTCTTTGTTGATTCGGACACCCATCAACCATGCATGGGTGGATGGGTTGTATAAAAGCTGGCGGTAAAAAGGAAGACCGAGAAAGGTCCTGGCACCACTGTCGATCTCTGCCTGGGTAAGTATGCGGTCTGCGAAAATGGTATCGGCTTTTAATTTTTCAGTTTCTGGAATTTTTACAAGATCAACTGCTGTGGGAACAGCAATAATATCATCCACACCTTTTACTTTTTTCAGGTTGCGTTGAAGTGAAGAATAGTCATTAAATAATTTTTCTGTAAAAAAATGATCGGTTTGTATGCCGATAACAAGAAGGTTCCCGTCTTCACCGAATTGTTTTCGAAATTCCTGGTATGCTTTGTATTTGGAATTATTGATGGGGATAGCCCTGGAAAAATCATAACTCAATTGCACTTTGCTTGCATGATAAACCATAAACCCGGTGATGGCTGCAAGAACCAGTAACAGCGATAAACGGTATTTCAGAATAAATTTTCCAAGATTATGCCACATGATCTGTAGAGCAATTGTAAGGTTGCAAAGAAACGTAAAAAACAGGGTAAAAAGGTCAAATAAGTTAAACAGGTCATATCAGTCAAATGAGTCATAATAGTCAAATAAGTCACATATGACCTGTATGACCAATTTGACCTATATGACTTACCTGGGATTTCTGACTTTAGAATACTTTTGAAGAATGAGATGCCCGTTTTTTATTATATCTTTTTTTATAAATATTGCATCTATAGCTCAGCAGCCAATTACTCCCATCGGCCAGTGGAGAGAACATTTGCCATATAACAGCGCCATTGATGTAACAGCAGGCGACGGCAAAGTGTATTGCGCAACACCCTATAGTTTATTTTCAGTGAACATCTCCGATAACACAATCGAAAGGATGAGTCGTGTTACAGGGCTTAATGAAACAGGGATCAGCGCCATAAAATATGATGAGACCAACAGCAAACTTTTTATTGCATACAACAACAGCAATATTGATATTATTTACCGGAATGATATTTATAATGTGCCCGATATAAAACGGGACAATATAATTGGTGATAAAACCATTTATAATATTTATCCGCTGAACAAAAACTATTATCTCTCCACCGGGTTGGGTGTTATTGTTATTGATGGTAACCGGTATGAAGTAAAAGATTCCTGGTTCATCGGCAACGGCGGCAACCCCGTAAAAGTAAATGGCTTTACAAGCGATGGGACTTTTTTTTACGCCGCTACGGAAGAGGGGTTGAAGAAAGTTCCTGTGAATTCGCCCAATCCTGCCAACTATGCTAACTGGCAGGTACTAAGCGGAAGCAATGGATTGTCAACAGGGGCTTGCAAAAATGTGCTGAATGTTCAGAATAAAATAGTGGTACAAAAAAATGATTCATTGTTTATACAGAATGGAACTGCCTGGTCCTTTCTTTATACAGATACATGGCCTGTTGTAAGCAGTAATACAACAGAAAATAAAATTCAATTGTGCGAAAGACAATTGAACGGCATCAGCAAGGTCGTGATATTGAATGCTGACGGAACAGTTTTGAGAACACTGGCCAATGTTGGCGCTGTTTCATTTCCACGTAAGGCCATTTTATATAACAATGATCCCTGGGTGGCCGACCAGTTTGCCTGCTTGTCGCATTTCGGTGCTTCATTAACGTACCAACAATATATTCTTAATTCACCGCAGGCAACAGCAAGTGGTGAAATGCTTGTTTACAATAATGTTTTTTATGCTACGGCAGGTTCAGTCAATGATGCCTGGAATTACCTGTATAATGGTGATGGTATTTATGTTTTTTCAGAAGGAAACCCGATAGCTATCGGGTGGAATAATATCAACCGCTACCGGTATGCCCCGATCGATTCATTGCTGGACTATGTAACGATTGCGATCGATAAAAGAGATGAGACCATTTGGGCTGGGTCTTATGGCGGCGGGTTGCTGCATGTGAAGCCCGGACCCGTTTTTGAAATTTTTAAACAAAATTATTTGGGAGCCACTGTTGGTGACCCCACGAGTTATCGGGTGGCCGGCCTGGCATTTGATACCGATAATAATTTATGGATATCCAATTTTGGTTCTTCACAGCCATTACAGGTCCGTAAGAATGATGGTAACTGGAAAAGCTTTTCGCTGCCGTATGTTTTATTTGCTAATGCGTTGTCACAAATTATTATTGATGATAACAATTATAAATGGATCGTATCTCCGATGGGCAATGGATTGATTTGTTACGATCATGGTTCATCGATTGATAACACCGGTGATGACCGGTGGAGAAAATATGGCCCCGGTGCGGGCAATGGAAATTTACCTGTTGGCGAACCGTATTGTGTGGCAAAAGATAAAAGCGGGTTCATTTGGGTGGGAACATCAGATGGCATCGGGGTGATCCAATGTCCTGAACAAACATTTGGTTCACCCGCTTGCGATGCAATATGGCCCATTGTTCCCAATGGAAATTTTGCCGGGTATTTATTCAAAGGACAACGGGTGAACAGTATTGCAGTAGATGGCGCCGACAGGAAATGGGTGGCAACAAAGAATGGCGTATTCCTTGTCAGCACAACGGGAGAAAAAATTATTTACCGGTTTACAGAAGATAACAGCCCCTTATTAAGCAGCGACGTAAAAAAAATAACCATTGATGGCAAAACAGGTGAAGTGTATTTTGCTACGCTAAAAGGTATATGTTCATTTCGCAGCACGGCAACTGAAGGTGGAGAAACCAATGAAGAGGTGCTGGTGTTTCCCAATCCGGTGCCGCCGGATTTTACAGGCACTATTGCCATTCGTGGTTTGGTGAATAATGCGATTGTGAAGATCACCGAACTGGATGGACGATTGGTTTATCAAACAAGAGCACTGGGCGGGCAGGCCGTATGGGATGGAAGAAATTATAAGGGACAAAAAATTTCCAGCGGAGTATATCTTGTATTGGTAAATGATGATGGTAAAAAAGAAAGGATGGCAACAAAGATTTTTTTTATTAGCAAGTAAAGTCGGAAAGTCCAAAAGAATTTTTCTGAATACTGTGAAGTTATTTCATTGAGAAGACTCGTCTTTCCGACTTCCGGACTTTCGGTCTTTTTCATTAACTTAAAAACTATGCCTGATAAACTCCATAAAACAAAAGGCATTGTACTTCGTACAGTGAAATATGGAGAGACGAGCATCATCGTTACCATCTTTACAGAATTATTTGGTGTGCAATCCTATTTGGTGAACGGGGTCAGGACTTCCACCAAAAAAGGAACGGGGAAAGCAAACCTGTTTCAACCATCTGCTATTTTGGACCTGGTAGTTTATCACAATGAATTAAAACATCTGAACCGCATCAAAGAATTTAAGTGGGGCTATTTATACCAGCATATTTTGTCGGACGTAAGAAAAAATGCCGTAACATTATTTATGGTAGAGTTGCTTACGAAATGTTTGAAGCAGCCGGAAAGTAATCCCGATCTTTTTCATTTTGTGGAAGATGTTTTCATAAACCTGGACGAGAGCAACAATGCCGTGATGGCAAATCTTCCTTTGTTTTTTGCTTTGCACCTGCCTTTCCATTTTGGTTTCCGGATCACGGATAATTATAATACCGTAAATCCTTTTTTGGATCTGCAGGAAGGAAGATTTGTTGAGGAGAGGCCGCATCATCCGCATTTTTTAGAAGATAAGCAGGCATCTGTTACTTCACAGTTATTAAAAGTGATGCAGCCTGAAGAGTTGGAAGACATTAAATTGAATCATGATTTTCGCCGTAACTTATTATATGTCTATGAAACGTATTATGCATTGCACATTCCCGATTTTGGAACGATGAAAAGTTTGCCGGTGCTGAGGGAGATATTGGGTTAGATCTTAAATGTAACTGTTAATGGGCTGTGGTCGCTTAGTTTCGCCCACTCTTTATGTGCTCCAACTTTTATACCCGTTATTTTTTTAGCAAGATCTATGGAGGCAAAACAATAATCAATATGATATGCTTTGTCCGGGTGCCGGTACATAAACAAAGTATTATGTTTTTCCTTCCCTTGTTGTTGATCATAAAACCTGTGATAGGCGCTGTAAATTTTTTTGCTTTCTAACAAGGCTACAACAGTTGAATGATTCCCTTCACGGCGTGGTTTATCCCAAATGGTATTGCTGTTGAAATCTCCCATCAAAATTGTTTTTTGCCCTTTTAGCAGATCGTTGTAAAAGTGTAATGCTTTCCAAACCTGTCCTATGTATTCATAACCTTTGTCCTGGGGATTGTTAGCCCAAATTGCAAAAAGAGTAAAATCAATTTTTCCTCCTGTCACTATAATGGGCAATACGTTTCGAAAATCGGGCATGTAGCTATCATGCAGTTTGAATTTATAATTGCTGTATGAAAATATACCCAGTCCTTTATTCAGGTTCTTCCCGGACCAGATAACATCTTTTGGTAAAGGAACTTCGTCTTTAAATTTTAATTTATCAGGATGCTCACATTCGGGGACAATAACAATGTCAGGTTGTTGGGTGAGAATGAAACTGGCTTTGTTTCTATAAGCCATATTGCAATTCCAGGTAGTGATTTTCAAAATGATCGTTCTGTTTAAAAAGGATAAAAGGTTATATTATTCTTTTTGAGTCTGTAAATAATGGATTAACAACCGCGACTCCCGGTTTCTTTCCCTTTTCAAAACTCCCCAATTCATTTTCCCACCCCAAAGCTTTTGCTCCATTGCCCGTAGCCCATTGCAGGATCGTTCCAATGGGGATATGGGGAAAATATTTGTGAACAGCTTCTATTTCTTTCGTAATACTCAGTTGCCAGTTGCTGCTATAACTATCTGTGCCAAGAACAATAGGACAATTATGCTTCATCAGCATATCAATGGGGGGAACTTTGTTCTCAATATAAAGATTGGCATTGATGCATAAGCAATATACCAGTTTCAACCCGTTGCTGGTTGCGTATTCATTGGCCCATATAACATCTTCTTCGGGCATGAAAGTATTATGGATCAAAAAAATGGTTTGACCATTATTAAAATAAGGCAACACAGACCGGATACTGCTTTTGCCTGTTACAGGAAATGGTGATCCGTCTATACCAAAGATCTTAAACAGTTTCAGGTAATCTCCTCCGCCGCTTTTATACAATTCATCTTCAGCCGGGTGTTCCTGGTTGTGTATGGAGATAACCTGGTCTTTTGTGGCTTCATTGATCAGTTGAAATGTTTTGGGGCTGATACTATAAGGTGCATGGGGAACTAAAGAGGTTCGATGTTGGATGTTGGATGTTTGAAGTCGTTGCTCTAACGATTCAGCCACTTTTTTGTAATGATTGAAATTCTCTTCTGCTTTTTCATCCGTAAAACTCAGTACTTCCACAAAATTCTGCCAGCGGATCCTGCTTTTACTTTTTACAGAGGCAGTATCGGCAGTATTCCCAATATCTCCAACCGCCACTATACCATTGTCATACATTTCCTTTTCTGCAGCGATGATAGCATGCATCTTTAAAGTTTCAGGGTCTTCGTAAGCCTCCCCCTTGCGGGGAGGTTTGGTGGGGGCCTCTCTTTTGGTAACTACTGAACATAAAAATTCGATCAACCCCGTATGCGGCGGTATCACATTTTTCAAATGACTTAATTCAAGATGGCAATGGCAATTGACCAGGCCCGGAGTAAGAATGCCATCAAAAGACTGTACATCATCGCCGGCGTCGTTAACTGAAATAATATCTTCAACGATCCCTTCTTCATCAGTAACCAATACTTTATCATCTCCTAAGAAACGATACCCGTCAAATAGTTTAGTTGCTTTGAATTTCTTTAAACCCATGCAGGCAAATTACAAATTTCATCCCGCCAATAGCGGGGCCAAATCATTAAATTTGCGGCCTCATTAGGATTTGTAATTTTTTATTTACGATTTATCACATTATGCTTGATCGTTTGGAAGCCATAAAAGCAAGATTTGACCAGTTGGGGGTAGCCCTTACTAATCCTGCCATTGTTGGCAACAATAAAAAATTTACGGAGACCAGCAAAGAATACCGCAGCCTGGAAAAAATTGTTATTGCCTATAACGATTATAAGAAGGTCCTTGATGATATTAGTTTTTACAAAGAGGCATTGAATGGGGATGATGAAGAAATGAGGGAATTGGCCAAAATGGAGGCGCCGGCATTGGATGAAAAGAAAACTCAAATGGAGGCATTTATCAGGCAATTGCTGATACCGAAAGACCCGCAGGATGAAAAGAATGCTATTATTGAGATCAGGGCAGGTACCGGGGGGGACGAAGCCAGTTTATTTGCCGGCGATTTGCTGAGAATGTATATGAAGTATTGTGAAAGAAAAGGATGGAAAACAGCGCTCCTGAGTGAGAATGAAGGAAGTGTTGGAGGATATAAAGAAGTGCAGCTTGAGGTTACCGGCGATGATGTATATGGTACTTTGAAGTTTGAAAGTGGTGTACATCGTGTGCAGCGGGTTCCGGACACGGAAGCATCAGGAAGAGTACATACATCTGCTGCCACCGTAGCCGTGATGCCGGAAGCCGAGGAGGTGGATTTTGAATTAAACCCTGCGGATGTAAAAATGGAAACAGCCCGGAGCGGTGGGGCCGGTGGGCAAAACGTAAATAAAGTGGAAACCAAAGTGATGCTGACGCATATACCTACCGGAACTGTTGTTATATGCCAGACTGAAAGATCGCAATTGGGTAACCGGGAAAAAGCCATGCAGATGCTCCGCACAAGGTTGTATGAAGAACAAGTGAGAAAACAAGAGGAAGAAATTTCCCGTCACCGGAAGAGCCTGGTAAGTACCGGCGACCGCAGCGCCAAGATCAGAACGTATAATTTTCCCCAGGGCCGTGTTACCGATCACCGTATTGGCCTTACTCTATATAACCTGGATGACATCTTAAATGGCAATATCAGGGAATTGATTGAAGCCCTTCAGTTTGCGGAAAATTCAGAGAAACTGGCCAAACAGAATTAATTTTTTCAGCCCCTCCCGGAATAACCCCCGTCAATCTTTTCCATGCAAAACCTTTCCAATAAAATGGTTTTGAGATTTAATAAAAATTGATTTTTGGCATGATTTTTAAAGGCATTATGTGAATCTTTGTTTTACTATAGAAGAAAAGCTCTTTGTCAGCCAGGTGTCAGATAGGTATATTAGCAAAGGAAGTTTGTTATGAAATGCTCTGGATCATAGCATCGTAGAGATACAAAACCTCTTGTTGAGATTTTACGAAAGAAGGAATAAGTGGAATTACTCAAGTTGAGCTTTTAAACTTTCATTAACAGCAAACATCATACTACTGGCAGTAAATTTGCGTTATATATAGGAACAACGATTATTTAAACTCATTATAAAGACAGTCAATTTTCTCATAAGCAGTTAGTTTTGGTTGCGACCCCTGTTTCTACAGGGGTCTATTTTTTTACATACCTCTTCAGACTAAAAAAGACTCCCAGCGTACAGCCCACCGCATCGGCAATAATATCTCCCTCATCAAAAGAGCGGTTGTTAATGAAGTATTTCTGAACGAATTCCATTCCAATGCCATAGCTGAGGCTCAGCAGGCCGATCCATATAAAAACAGTTCTTAACCTTGTGCTGACTGAATACATCTTCAGCATGGCCCAGCACCACAAGCTTACCATGATGGCAAACATGCCAATATGCACCCATTTGTCGAACCAGATCTTATCCAGCCAGTTTTCTTTTGGGAAGGCAGAACCAGGAAGTGTAAGCAAAACCACAGAAATAATAAACCAGGTGATGGCGGGGATAAATGAAGGCTTTATTTTTTTCAATGATATTATTTCTGCAATATTAGCACAGGAAGTTTATATAAAAAGGAGCCCCATAAGAGGCCCCCGTTTAACCAACTATAGATCCAAAACTACTATAGCAATAATTGATCACTATCCCAATTACGGGAAAACAACATGATCCGATTTACAAACAGGAAGAAACTCAGAGTTTGCCCATAACATACATATCTCCTTGTGGCGTTGGGCTGCCACCTTTCTTTTCCAGCGTAATGGCGAAGGCTTCGGCGCCCTGTGTATTTTTGGCCTGGATCAGCAATCTTTCTTTTTTGATATCAAAAACTCCAAGGTCAACAGGCTTACCATTAAGGATGGCCCAAAGTTGATACTGCTTATCACTGGCCGGAACGGGTAAATTATTGGCCAGGAGATATACATCATGTGAAGTAGTATCCCAATAAACGGTGGCATAAGATGCAGGAGAAATTTCCATTCCTTTCATTGACGCCATCCTGATATTCGGATTTTGCTGAAGGATTTGCATATCCTTATCCATATCATTCAGCTTGACCACTATATTGTCGTAATTCTTTTGAAGATCTTTATTCTTATTGTAAAGGTTGATACTGTAATATAAACTTCCTGCCAGCAGGATAACCGATGCGGCCGCAACATATTTTAACCAACCCGTTTTCCTTCCCTGTTCGGATTGCATCGAAACAATTTTTCCTGCTGTGCCGATTTTATCGATGATCTTATTCTTTAGATCAGCAGGAGGAGCAATAGCATTTTCCATGGCTTGTTTTTCCAATGCCATTTCAAATGTTGTCCTTGCTGCAAGCACTTCGGGGTATTGGTCACAGCTTCTCTCAAACTCTCTTCTTTCTTCATCAGAAGCAAGCCCGAGAACATAGCTCTCCACAATTCCGCTTGATATGTATTCCTGTATATTCACTATCTATTGGATCATTGTTCTTAATTGTATCAATGCAGTTCTTATTCTTGTCTTCACAGTCCCCAATGGTATATTCAGCGCTTTCGAAATTTCTTCATGAGTAAAACCCTGGAAATATGAAAGATCAACCAAAACCCTCAGATCAGCTTTTAGTTTTGTCAATACTTTCTTCAGGCCTACATCATGTATGGCCGGCCCGGTCACAGCTCCCGCTACATCTACGTTTTCACCCAAAGGTTGGTTTTTTTGCGAATCCCTGTAACCCTTTGACCTTAGTTCATCTATCGCAGCATTCCTGGCTATATTCAGCATCCAGGTAAACAACCTTCCTTTGGATGCATCATATGATTCTATCTTTTTCCAGACGTTCACAAAAACATTCTGCAATACATCATTTGCGATCTCCTTATCAGTAACAATGGAATTTACGATGCCATATAAGGCGCCTGAATAGTTATCGTACAAATAACCGAAGGCTTTTTCGTTTCGCTGTTGCAGCAAAGCCACCAGCTCCTGTTCGCTGTATGTGGTCTTGGAGTTCAATGGTTGGTTAAGATACAATATGGATAAAATTATTGCATCGGGTTATATACGAACGAAAATTAAAAACAGATTAAGAAACCATGGATTCATACGTAGCAGCATCCATCAGGGCTTCCACATCAGCAGGGTGGTTTACCGTCATTTTCACCATCCAGCCTTTACCATAAGGGTCAGTATTAACTGATTCAGGCGAACCGGCAAGTGCAGGGTTTAGTTCAGTAACAGTTCCACTTACCGGTAAAAAAAGATCGGAAACAGTTTTTACTGCTTCTACAGTTCCAAATACAGAGCCGGCCTGCAATTCTTTGCCAATTGTTTCTACTTCCACAAACACAATATCACCAAGTTCCCTTTGGGCAAAATCAGTGATGCCGATCGTGGCCACATTGCCATCCAGGCTTATCCATTCATGGTCTTTTGTATATCGCAGGTTGGCGGGGAAATTCATGTTTCTCGATTTTGAGTAGCAAACCTAAGGGAAAATGATGAAACTACATTTTGGGTACAATCCCCTGGTTGTAGCCTTTTAATGACAGGGTTATTGCATTTCGCCGGAAGTTTCGTGCCGTTCATGGCAGCTTTTACACCATTGGTCGGAATGACTTTTACAATTGTGTGACATAGGAGTATTTTTGTTCACCTTATCGAAAAAAAAGGAAAAATTATGAGAAAATTATTTGTGTTTATTGCTGGTCTGGGCCTTTCGTTTTCAACCGTTCAGGCTCAAAAAATCTCTGGCTCTGTAAAAGATGAACTGGGAAAGGGTTTGGAAAAAACAACAGTTTCCCTGCTTCGTGCCAAAGATTCTTCTGTTGTAAAACTTGCCGTTTCATCCGCTGACGGGAAGTTTAGTTTTCAATCTTCTCCGGGTAAATTCCTGGTTAGTGCTTCACATGTTGGCTATATGCCCAGGTATTCCGGGGTATTTGAAGTAACAGGAGATCTTGAGGTTCCTGCTATTCAAATGACAAAAGCTGCAACCAATCTGCAGGGCATTAGTGTAACTGCCCAAAAGCCGATGGTGGAAGTAAAAGCAGATAAAACCATTCTGAACGTGGAAGGAACGATCAATGCAACCGGGAACGATGCGTTGGAGCTATTAAGAAAGTCACCCGGGGTGTTGGTAGATAAAGATGATAATCTCAGCCTGGCTGGTAAAAGCGGCGTTCAGGTTTATATAGACGGAAAACCTACACCTTTAGCTGGTGCAGACCTCGCCGCTTATCTTAAATCATTACAGTCGGCGCAGATCGAAGCTATTGAGATCATCACGAATCCATCTGCCAAATATGATGCAGCAGGTAATGCCGGTATCATCAATATCAGGTTAAAAAAGAATAAATCGTTTGGAACAAATGGTTCTGTGAACGCCGGTTATAATATTGGTGTTTATGCAAAATACAATACCGGGTTCTCATTAAATCATCGTAACAAGAACGTAAATATTTTTGGAAACTACAATTACAATAACTCCCACAATTACAATAATTTCAAATTATACCGCGAATTACTGGATTCAATATTTGATCAGCGAACAATCATGACCCCGAGAAACAGCAGTCATGGTTTTAAAGGAGGCCTCGACTATTTCATCAATAAGAAAAGCACGATTGGGGTGTTGATCAATGGCAATATCTCAGACAGTAAATTTGCCAGCGACAGCAAGACTTTCATCATTTATAAACCCACTATGGTAACAGATCGTATTCTGATTGCCAATAACAGGAATAAACAGGAAAGGAATAATGTAAACTTTAATCTGAATTACCGTTATACGGATACTTCAGGCCGTGAATTGAACCTGGATGCAGATTATGGTATGTTCCGTATCAAGACAAACCAGTTGCAGCCTAATTATTACTATAACGCCTCTCAAACCACCTTTCTGAGCCAAACCATTTACAGATTTATTTCTCCTACTGATATTAATATTTATACTTTAAAAGGAGATTACGAACAGAATTTTAAGAAAGGAAGACTGGGTCTTGGATTTAAAACTTCCATAGTTAAGACAGAGAATAATTTTGGCAGATACAATGTACAGCAAATGGATCCAGAGGTAAAACAACTGGATATACCCCGCAGCAACCAGTTTAATTACAGCGAAAATATCAATGCCGCATATATAAACTATAATAAACAACTTAAAGGTGTTATGATACAAGCAGGGGTAAGGGTTGAGAACACTAATTCTACAGGTGATTCTTATGGATTAAATACTGATGGATCAGTCAATACTGCAAGTAAACTCACTTTTGAAAAGAAATACACAGATGTTTTTCCAAGCGCAGCCATTTCGTTCAATAAAAATCCAAAGAACCAATGGGGCATTTCTTACAGCCGCCGTATTGACCGCCCGGCTTACCAGGATCTGAACCCGTTTGAATTTAAACTGGATGAATATACATTCATGAAGGGTAATACCAATCTTCGCCCGCAATACACAAATATCGTTTCACTGACGAATACATATAAGTATAAACTGACAACAAAGCTGAGTTATAGCCATGTTGCTGATGTATTCACTCAATTGGTGGATACCGCAGAAAAATCAAAAAGCTTTTTAACCAAGAAGAACCTGGCTACACAGGATGTGTTTAATTTAAACATAAGTTATCCTTTCCAGTATAAAACCTATAGCGCTTTTGTAAATTTCAGTGCAAACAAATCGCATTATAAGGCTGATTTTGGAGGAGGAAACCGGGTTGTTGACCTGAATGTATTCTCATTCAACATCTATATGCAGCATAGCCTGAAGATCGGGAAAAAGGGCTGGACAGCAGAAACAAGCGGTTGGTTTAATTCACCTTCCCTCTGGGGAACTTTTAAAAGCAAATCTCTTTGGAGTGTGGATGCTGGAATGCAGAAAACCTTATTTAAGGGTAAAGGAAATTTAAAAGTTTCTGTTACAGATATATTTTATACGCAGCGCTGGCAGGGAAAAAGCGATTTTGCAGGCCAGTTAACAACTGCCAGCGGGCACGGAGAAAGCCGGCAATTACGCACCAGCTTTACCTTTAGATTTGGAAAGAACACTGTAAAAGCAGCCCGTCAGCGTAAAGATGCTTCGGAAGATGAAAAGAACCGTACGCAAAGCAGCGGGGGAATAGGTAACTAATAATTTTTGGATGAAATAATTTATCCCTCAAAATAAAAACCCTCACAAATTCTGTGAGGGTTTTTATTTTTCAATGTTTCTTTCGTTTGACAAGTTTTGCTTTAATGATCCTCACATCTTCCAAAGGCCTGTCACGGTCCGCACCCGTGCTGGTTGGAACGGCAGCAATTTTATCAACTACTTCTAATCCTTTTATCACTTCTCCAAACACCGTGTAGTTATCATCAAGATGAGGTGTGCCGCCGATGGTTTTATATACTTCTCTTTTATTGGAAGGAATTTTTCTGCCACCCATACGGGTAGTTTCTAAAACATCTAACGCGGAATCAGTAAAGATTTTTCCCTGCACAATATAAAACTGGCTGCCGCTGCTTGCTTTTTGAGGATTTACATTATCTCCCTGTCTTGCCGCAGCAATAACTCCTTTTTTATGAAATAAAGTTGTTCTGAATTCGGACGGAATTGTATAAGCCGGTCCACCATTACCTAACGGTATCCCGGCAGTAGCTGTTTTACTGTTCGGGTCACCACCCTGTATCATAAAATTTTTAATGACCCGGTGAAATAAAACACTGTCATAGAAACCAACTTTTACCAGCTTTAAAAAATTGTCCCGGTGCAAAGGAGTGGAATCGGACAGTCGAATAACTATATCTCCCCTATTTGTCTGTAACAACACATCCCTCTTCCGGTCTTTCTTTTTGACGGCGGAATCTTTTTGCGCATAAGATAAAAATGTCAAAAAAATACAAATGATGAAAGCGATTTGTTTTTTCATATAAAGACGATTTATACTCCCCTTTAGGGGCTGGGGGTATTGTTTTCAAAATAAAGCAATACATGATCTTTCAGAAAATTTTCCTGTTCGATCGCATTCATATCCGGCATCGCCTTGAGTTGTTTGAAATGCGGCCAGCCATCAGCATCCACGCCCTCTAATTCATAATAGCCGCTTTGTGAAAACAAAGAACAAACAGCGATGTGCATCAGGTCCTGTTTCTGTTCTTTGGTAAATTTTTCTTTGATGTCGCCAAACTCCTGGACGCCTATCAAAAATAAAATGGTTTCCAGGTCTGGTTTTTTGCCAAATCGTTCAACCAGCTTCGCTTCCAGGTTCCACCAGCGCTGTTGCAGATCATCATTTGCATTCATACCCGACAAAGATAGCAGGATAGATAATAGTGAATAGATAACAGGTGATAGTTAATAGTGAATAGATAATAGATAAAAGTGTTCTCCATTCGTAACTCAATCCGGGATCCGGAATACACTATTATCTATTCACTTTTAGTTTTTATCTGCATTTTAAACCTTTTCCACTATTACGGCAGTACCATAGGCCAGTACTTCAGTAACACTGCCGACCACCTGGTTGGCATCATAGCGCATATTAATAACTGCATTGGCGCCCCGGTCAGAAGCATGCTGCATCATCTGCTGAAAAGCTTCTTCTCTTGTTTTTTCACAGAGCTCGGTGAAGATGGAGATCTTTCCGCCAAAAATGGTTTGAAACCCGCCGGCAATATTCCCGAAAATACTCCGGGAGCGGACAATGATGCCCCTGACGACCCCAAGGTTTTTTGTCACCTTGTAACCGCTTAGTTCAATATTGGTAGTTACCATTGATTGATCGATCATAGCTTTAATTTTTTACTAATATAAAGAATAGTTGACGTTGTTCATCTGCCTATCAAAAACTACCTTTGCGAAAATCACAAATAGATGTTGCAGCTACAAGGATTAAGGCAAAACCCGCAATCGGCAAAGGACAGGCTTGCAATAAAGAATTTCACCGGCATCAGCCTGGTGGATGAGGTCATTGCATTGGATGATGAAAGAAAAAAACTGCAACTGGAATCAGATAATACATTATCAAAGCTGAATAATACCTCAAAAGAGATCGGGCAGTTCATGGCGAAAGGGATGAAAGAAGAGGCCGAAACAAAAAAAGGAGAAGTGGCTTCTTTAAAATCTTTGCTGCAACCTATTACTGAAAAACTTGCTGAAACAGAAAAACAACTAACTGATAAACTGGTATTACTTCCCAATCTTCCATCCGACAAAGTACCGGCCGGCAAAACACCTGCGGATAATGTTGTAATAAGAGAAGGTGGCAGCAAACCAAAACTTTCTGCTGCTGCAGTTCCGCATTGGGACCTTGCCAAAAAATACAACCTCATTGATTTTGAACTTGGCAATAAAATTACCGGCAGTGGTTTTCCCGTATATAAAAATAAAGGCGCTAAACTTCAGCGGGCATTGATACAATATTTTCTTGAGTTCAACATTGCTGCCGGGTACACAGAATATTTACCACCCCTGATGGTGAACGAAGCAACCGCATTTGGTACAGGACAATTACCGGATAAGGAAGGTCAGATGTATTTTGCAACGGAGGATAAATTCTATTTGATACCAACTGCTGAAGTTCCTGTTACAAATATTTACCGGGATGAAATAGTGAAAGAAACCGACCTGCCAATTAAAATGACCGCATACACTCCTTGTTTTCGCAGGGAAGCGGGAAGCTATGGAAAAGATGTTCGTGGGCTCAATCGGGTTCACCAGTTTGACAAAGTCGAAGTCGTTCAGCTGGTTCACCCGGAAAAAAGCTATGAAGTGCTGGAAGAAATGGTAAACCATGTTGAAAAATTATTGAACACATTGGAATTACCTTACCGCATTTTAAAACTTTGCGGTGGAGATATGAGTTTTGCTTCGGCATTAACTTACGATTTTGAAGTATTCAGCGCGGCACAGGATAAATGGCTGGAAGTAAGTTCTGTTTCCAATTTTGAAACTTTCCAGACCAACCGGATGAAGATCCGGTTCAAGGACAGCAATGGAAAATCGCAATTGCTGCATTCTTTGAACGGAAGTTCGCTTGCCTTGCCAAGGATCGTTGCCTGCCTGCTGGAAAATAACCAGGCATCCGATGGAATTATTTTACCAGCGGTATTACACAATTACTTTGGCGCAGCAGTTATATCCTGAAAAATTGTATATTTATTTTTCAAATTGAAGCAACATGAAAAAGTGGATAGTCTTATCATTGATTTGTGCAGCGGGAGTTATCAGCTGTGGTAAAAAGATCATGCCTGAATCTGGTGCAGGTGACCATTCCAAATCTGAAAATAGTAAAGAGGCTAAGAATGGAACGCAATCGTCTAATACAAATAACGCCTCCTCATCTACACCATCACTTAATAACATGCAGAGATCGGCACCTAATAATGAAAACGCCCGGTCTGTTTCTATGGAAAATGGAAAATCTGTTTTTGTTACGAAATGCGGCGGCTGTCATGCGCTGAAGAATCCAGGCGATTATACAATGGATCAAATGAACACAATCTTGAAGGCCGAAATACCAAAAGCAAAATTAAGCAGCAAGGAAGCGGATGAAGTGACCGCCTATTTGCTGGCAAATACAAAAAAATAATACATCGATTTTTATTAAAGCTGCTTCTTAAACGAAGCAGCTTATTTTTTGTCCATTATCCTTAACTCAACTGTATGAAGACAATTATCTTCTTTTTGGCAATTTGTACCGTCATCATCCAGGCCTGTCAGCAAAAGGCATTGCCAATGATTACAACCCGCACAACAGAACCGTCAAAGCCCGTTACAGCTGTTGTTGATGTAAAACCAGATGCAGCAGTTGGTAAGATCATCTTCACTAATCGCTGTGGCCGCTGCCATGCTCTTCCTGATCCAGTTCAATTTACTGCCCAACGATGGGATCTGATATTAGCAAGAATGATCCCCCGTGCCCGGCTGGATAAAGAACAGGAGATACATGTGACCGCTTTCATAAAAGAAAATTGTATCAAGTAGCTTTTACGCAGGACAGGATGGAACCGAAAAAATAGTAATAGGAAATTTGAGCAATCTTAATTGCATTATTTTTTGAGGAGTTCTGATTTTAGTTGGAATAAATCCATAGTCTGTATCTCTGATTGCTTGCCACTGTTAATATCTCCGGAAGCTATTTGTTTTTCAATGTCTGCATTCAACCAAAAAGCTCCGCAAATACTAATGGAATAATCGGTTTCTTTTTCGTTTGCGCTCCGGCCAGCGGGGTCAAATGCGATCACATAATATGCACCTTCTTTAAACTGGGAAAGATAAGGCCGGCACAAATTCCCCGGATCTCCCCATACCGTTACTGTTTTCCGGTCGTCATTCCCTTTATAAATTTCAGTGATCTCAACCTCCATAGACATGGGTGTCTTTTCGCCAAGGATATCTTTAAAGGTCAGATATTTTGTCACTTTTATTAATGCGACAAATTTTGTTGCAGGCGCCACACTTAAAAAAGCTCCTTGGTAAGCACACTGACAAATGTGTTTTTTAGAGCTGGAATTGGTAAATAGCAAACAAAGGACTGGAATGAAAATGAACCGGAGCATAAATGGATTTCTTTAAAAATACACGCTGAGGTCAAATTTAAAAAATTAGCTGGTTATTTTAACGTTTTACGTCTGATAGTATGGAACTGTTTTTAAACTTGTTACCTTCATATCGGTCAGAAACCTAAATCTTAGCCCATGTCGTTGAACAACCAGATCAAAAACCAGCACCTGATGTGGCGAGCCGGTTTTGGCCCTGCTGTGGAGCAGCTCGGCGATCTTTCCAAATTCTCCTCCAAACAATTTTATAAAGCCCTAGTAAATGCTTCGGATAAAAAACCGGAGTATATCAATGTGGCAGACGAGTACCTGCAGGACCTGTATAGTATGGATGAGGGAAGTCGCCAGAAGAAAAAAGAACTTGACAAAGATGAAAGGAAAATGATCCAGCAAAAGAGCAGGGAAAGCATCCGCAATCTTAATCTTTACTGGATGCATGAAATGGTGAACAGCGGAGCGCAACTCAGGGAAAAAATGGCTTTCTTCTGGCATGGACATTTTGCCTGCCGGAACCAGAATATTTTTTTCCAGCAAGGCCTGCTGGATGTTTTAAGAAGAAATGCTCTGGGCAATTTCAGAACATTGCTGAAAGAGGTTTCCAAAACAGCAGCGATGCTCAATTTTTTAAATAACCAGCAAAACAAGAAGGACCATCCCAATGAAAATTTTGCACGGGAAGTCATGGAGCTTTTTACATTGGGACGAGGCAATTATACCGAGCACGATGTAAAAGAAGCAGCGAGAGCTTTTACCGGCTGGAGTGCAACTATGAAAGGAGAATTTATTTTCCGCCGTGGCCAGCATGATTATGACAGTAAAACTGTTTTAGGAAAAACGGGAACTTTTGACGGAGATGAAGTGCTGGACATTTTATTGCAACAGAAACAGACCGCAAAATTTGTTACACAGAAGATATATAAGTTCTTTGTAAACGACCAGCCCGATGCTGAAAAAACGGAATGGCTTGCCGACCGTTTTTACAAAAATGACTATGATATTTCAAAATTGCTGGAAGATATTTTTACCAGCGACTGGTTTTATGACAGCAAAAATGTTGGCGTCAAATTAAAATCACCGATCGAACTGATCGTCGGCATTCAGCGTATGCTTCCCATGAAGTTTGAAAGAGATGAAGCCCTGCTGCTGATCCAAAGAGCTTTGGGACAAATACTTTTTTATCCACCCAATGTGGCCGGGTGGCCCGGTGGCAAGAATTGGATCGACAGCTCCACGCTGATGATGCGGATGCGTATCCCGCAAATGCTGAACGACAAAGATGAATTTAATGTAAAGCCCAAAGATGATGATGACCAGATGATGGGAAGAAAGAATAATGCAGATGAAGACCCCAAGTCAACAGCCATGAAATCACTAAAACGGCTGGGCAAACCGGTGATGGTAAATATTGACTGGAGTTTGTATACCAAAAACTACGAATCGGTTTCAAGAGAATCATTGCAGTCAAATATCAGCAGCGTTTTACTGCAAACTAAAAGCCAGGTGAGCCCGGATGTGATCAAACAATATTCAGACAACAGTGGAAGAGAGAACTTTATTAAAACGGTTACGCTGCAGGTAATGAGTACGCCGGAATATCAATTGTGTTAAACAGCCATTAGCTGTTAGCCATTAGCCTTTAGCTAATAGCTTGCAGCTAACAGCTAAAAGCTATATAACATGCTTATCAAACGTAAAGAATTCATACAGATCGGTTCGCTGGCAACAGCAGCTGTAATGCTACCCAAATTCCTGAAAGCTTTTGAAGGAAGGGCCGTGGTGCCGATGGGAAATAAAGTGGTGGTGATACTGCAACTCAGTGGTGGCAATGACGGACTGAATACGGTGATACCGGTAAGAAACGACCTGTATTATAAAGCAAGACCCAAATTAGGTATTGAAAGAACAAAAGCTTTGTCGATCACCGATGAAGTGGGTCTGCATCCTGCATTGACGGGATTTAAAGACTTATATGATGATGGAAGTCTCGGGATCATGAATGGAGTGGGCTATCCCAATCCCGACCGTTCACATTTCCGCAGTATGGACATCTGGCATACCGCCAGCCAGAGCAATGAATACATGACAACCGGATGGGTGGGCCGTTATTTAGATGCCCAGTGTAATGGTTGCGACAAACCTACACAGGCCATTGAAATTGATGATATACTCAGTCTTTCCATGAAAGGCGAACATATAAAAGGGATTGCAGTAAAAGATCCGCAACGGTTATATGGGACAGCTAATGAAAAATTTTTCAGGGATGTTCTGAAGAATCATACCGATGAAGCAGGAGAGCAGCCGGTTGATTATTTATATAAAACAATGGCGGAAACATTATCAAGCGCTGATTATATTTTTAAGCAAAGCAGGCTTCACCCGACAAGTGCTGAATACCCGAAGACAGAGCTGGGCAACAGCATGAAGACCATCGCTTCGCTGATCTTTTCAGATATCAATACAAAAGTTTATTACGTATCGCTGGGAAGTTTTGACACACATATCAACCAGGATAACCAGCAACAACGTTTATTCACAGAGATGAATGATGCGGTAAAAGCATTTGTAAAAGACCTGAAAGCCAATAACCGTTTCAATGATGTGATGCTGTTCACTTTCTCTGAATTTGGAAGAAGGGTGGAGCAGAACGCAAGCGGCGGCACGGATCATGGTACAGCCAACAATATGTTTTTGATCAGCGGCGGGTTGAAACAAAAAGGAATGATCAATGAATTGCCCGACCTCAGCAACCTCGACGAAGGCGACCTGAAATACAATGTAGATTTTAAAAATGTGTATGCCAGTATCCTGAGTAAATGGCTCAATGCCGATGACGTTGCGATTTTAGGAAGGAAATACGATCACCTGAGTTTTGTATAAAATATCCGTTGACCCGTACCCGGAAACTGAAATGACCCCGATTAATCGGGGTCATTTTTTATTGTTTTATAAGTTGTCTTTCTTTTACAGAGATTCTTGTTTTCTCATTGCAAAGCGGTATAGAATATAGCCCATCAATGCAAAGAAAGCAACACCCAGCCATTTATACCCTTCGCCACCCAATGCATTTGTCACCGCATGTTCAGTATTTATTTTACCTAATGAATTAGTGACACTGGGTAGGGATGAAAGGATCGCCACTACAACGCCTGCCAGTGCTCCACCCGCCACCAGGCCCGTTGCGAACAGGTTTCCTTTGCCAAGATCTTCATCTTCCGGAGCAATCTTGATCTTTTTCTTTTTCTGCCGCCACTCCACAAAACCCCTGATAGCCCCACCAATAAAAATAGGTAGAGTAGTAGATAAAGGAAGGTAGATACCGATAGCAAAACTTAAAGCCTTAATTCCGCATAATTCCATGACAACAGCAATGAAAACACCTACCAGCACAAACTGCCAGTCAAGGTTGAATGAAAGAATACCTTTTATCAATGTAGCCATCAATGTTCCCTGTGGAGCGGGGTAAGTATCGGTACCAATAGCATGATGAATACCCTGTGCTGCCATAGCAGCAGTTGGTGTATCGAGAATTTTGACCGTTGCACCAATCGCCAATGATGAAACAATGGCACCGACAAACAAAGCTATCTGCTGGTATTTTGGTGTGGCGCCAACGATATAACCTGTTTTCAGATCCTGTGAAGTTGCACCGGCATTGGCGGCAGCAATACAGATCATACCTCCAACTACCAACGCCATGGGTTCATAAAAATGTCCTGTCCATTTTACCGAAATAAAAATAAGACAAGTGCCCATTAATGTAGCAATGGTCATTCCTGAGATTGGATTATTGGACGAACCGATCAGTCCAACAATACGGGAAGATACGGTGACAAAGAAAGCTCCGAAGATGATGACCAGTAATCCCAGTAATAATTTGCTCCCTATGTTACTTCCCGGTATAAGTGTACTTGGCATCAGCGCAATGACCAGTAATAGTACCAGGCTGCCGACGCCAACTACTTTCATAGAAAGATCCCTTTCTGTTCTTGGCACATGTGCATCTCCTTTAATACCATCTTTCTTTAATGAACCAACACTTCCTCTGAAAGATGAAATGATGGTAGGGATCGTTTTTATCAGCATGATAAAACCACCAGCAGCAACAGCACCTGCACCGATCTGCCTGATATAGGCCCGGTAAATAGCCGATGACCAGTCAGCAAAATCATGCATAACAGGATCCCATGATCCTGCATTACCAGGACCTGCTTTCGCAAGATCAGTTATATATCCAAGCTTATGCAATTGTCCGGCAATTACATCAGCACTAATTAATGAAGAGAGAAGAGGGATCAAAACGAACCAGCTCAAAACACCACCTGCAACCAGAACCCCTGCGATCTTTGGGCCGATGATATATCCTACACCCATATATTCCGGGGTGATCTCACCACTAACTCTTGCTGAAGGAAATATTTTGTCCGATTGTTTTGAGGCAAAGGCGGGAGCTTCAGCGATAACATGTAATATTTTTTGCAAAATGGCATAACCAAATGCTACCAACACTCCCCATATAGCTGTCATGGCCAATGCTCCGCCTTTTACACCCGCTTTCAATACAGAAGCACAAGCCGTTCCTTCCGGGTAAGGAAGAGTGCCATGTTCTTTTACGATCAAAGAACGACGTAATGGGATCATCATTAATGTTCCCAATATACCGCCGAAAATAGCCAGGACGAGAATAGTGAAATAATTAAAGTAATTAGCACTGTCCGGGTTGCTCAAAAATAAAAAGCCCGGTAATGTAAATACAACGCCGGCTGCTATACTTTCTCCGGCAGAACCGGTAGTTTGAATGATATTATTTTCAAGGATAGTTGTCTTTAAAAAAAGTTTGCCCAGTAAAATAGACATTACGGCAATTGGGATGGAAGCTGAAACAGTAAGACCGGCTTTTAAAGCAAGATAAACGGTGGAAGCTCCAAATATGATCCCGAATATAGCGCCGGTGATAATTGACTTGATTGTGAATTCGGCCATTTTTGTTTCAGCTGAAACGAAAGGCTTGAAATTGGTTTGCTCTGCCATTGCAATAATGTTTTAGTAATGGGAAGATAAGGAAAAAAGTTATTAGCCTTTAGCCATTAGCTTTTAGTCTTTAGGGCGGATTTTTGAATAAATGCACGCAGCTAATGGCTATAAGCTAAAAGCTAACAGCCTTTCTCATTTCACTCCTTTTTCCTTCATGACCCGGTTAAGCCATCGTAACAATAAGAAAAGAGCAATGGCCGGTACGATAACGATGAAGAAGTTCGTTAAAAAGAATTTTGATTTATCTGCATATCCTTCCCACATACCGGAAAGAATTCCTGATAATTTATTTCCAATACTAACCGATAAAAACCATCCGCCCATCATCAAAGAGGTAAGTCTTGGGGGACTTAATTTTGAAACAAGTGATAAACCCATTGGCGAAAGACAAAGCTCACCTATGGTTATTACTCCATAGCTTGCCCATAGCCATAAAGCAGAAGCTTTATCAGAAGATGTGTTTATTGATTTTACAGCAGCTACCATTACTAATGCTGATAAAGCAGTGATCAAAAGACCAATAGCAATTTTGGTCGGTGTAGAAGGTTCTTTTCCTCTTCTTCGAAGGAAACCAAATATTCCTACTACGATCGGGGTCAGCACAATTACCCAGAATGGATTGACAGATTGAAACAATTCAGTAGATGCCAGTTTCAGATCTTGCCCGGCTGCAGGCCTTTTTGTTTCAGGAAGGTTTTTAAAATAAGCCCGGGATTTGTCCCTGATGGTAATTGTTTTGCCCAACTCTTTTGCAGCTACCATGTTTCCTGCTTTTTCTAAAGAATCCTTTTGGGCTTTTAATCCGCTCAAATAACTTTTCATCTGTGCATCATCATATGAAACGGATTCATGATAGTTCACCGTTTGAGCAAGGCCAACTTTATTGGCGGCATTAGCAATCACCGGTGATAATTTCCGGTCCGTATGATTTTCAGCCCAAACAGTAAGGGCATCACCATTCTGGTGAAAAATGGCCCAAAACACAACAACACATCCCATCACAGTAAGTAAGGCTGCCAGAGGTCTCTTGTCCACAATACTGGCCCGCCACCATAGGGAGATATAATAAAAAACAACAGGCAAACTGCCAATAAGGAACGCATCATTTCCATCCGAACCGAAAATATTTCCGGGTATTATCCAACCCAGTATACCAAATATAAATACAGGGATAAAGACCGTTGCTAAAACTTTGTATAGTGGTAAATCTTCTTTTGTTGTGGGTTTGATGACGTCAACATCCTTAACATGTTTCATTCCTTTTAAAAACCAAAGCAAGCCGATCAACATGCCTACGCCTGCGGCAGCGAATGCATAGCCCCATCCGTAATTGATCCGCATATAGGCCGCAACGAAATTGCAGATAAAGGCGCCGAGATTGATGCCCATGTAAAATATATTGTACCCCGCATCTTTTTTGCTGGCATGCTTTGGATTGTTATAAAGATTTCCAACCAGCGTAGAAATATTTGGTTTGAAAAAACCGTTGCCAACAATAATAAGCAGCAGGGAAATATAAAAAGCTGTTTCACCGCGTATGGCCATACCCAGGTAACCAGCAGCCATTAAGATGGCGCCAATGATAATGCTTCTTCGATAGCCTAATATTCTGTCGGCCAATAACCCGCCAATAAATGGCGTTAAGTAAACAAGACCAAGATAAGTACCATAGATATCTGATTTTTTAGTGGCAGAGAATCCCATGCCACCGTTTTGAACGCTATCCAGCATATAAAGGGAAAATATTCCCAGCATCAGGTAATAGCCAAACCGTTCCCACATTTCTGTAAAGAATAAAATATAGAGTCCTCTTGGATGAGAGGTGGATTGATTTAGATTTTCCATTATTCTACTTTTAGCGGATGATGAAAATAAATAAAAAAGGTGACTATTCAAGCCACCCTTTTTTGGACGATCGAAAAATAATGTTAATCAAAACCTGTTTTATCTTTTACGATCTTATTCAGTGATTTTATCTTCGAATAAATAAGGATACCACCGATAAAGGCAGCTACAACAAGGATCAGGAAAAACATTTTCTTATCCGTAAAATCATCCCAGAAACTTGTCATTACCCCGGCCACTTTTCCGCCGATCGATGTGGAAAGGAACCATCCTCCCATCATCAATGCCGTGAGCCTGGCCGGAGCTAATTTGGAAACCAGTGACAGTCCCATCGGGCTTAAAAATATTTCACTGATGGTAAACACAAAATAAGTCAGCCATAACCAGATCATGGATGCTTTGTGTGTGTAAATAGAGGGAACAGACATGATCGCAAATACCATTACCAATGCCGACAGACCTGAAATGAATAATGCCATTCCAAACTTGGACATCGTGGTTGGCTCTTTCCCTTTTCGTCGCAGGAAACTGAAGAACGGAACAAAAAATAGTGTTAGTGCAACGATAAATAATGGGTTAATGGATTGAAACAATTCTGTATTGGTAAGTTTAACTTCCTTTCCATGCGGCCATTGGTCTTTTGGAACATTTACAAAATAGGGATCAGGCCCCATTTCCCGGATCACATGACCGCTGTCATCTTTGACATCCCGCATATACTGGTCCTGTTTATTTACCAATCGAAGGGTGTCAGTTACTTTTTGCATAGGGAAAATAGCACCGGTTAGCCGGGCCGTTGTCGGAGAAGCCACCCTGTCGGTATGTTTTTCAGCCCATAGAGTAAGCCCCGTTGAGTTTTGATTATAGATCGTCCAGAATGCAATAGCGATCGCAAAGATGAATAACAAAGCACCTATTCCTTTTTTATCCTGTCCTTTAGCCCTTATCCAAAGCGAAACATAAAAAGCAATAATTGGTAAACAGGCAAAAATAAAAGCGTCATTGGCTTTGGTTCCCATAATAGAGGTGCCAAAGATTTTTGTGGGCAATATCCAGCCAATGATCGCTGCAATGATCGCAGGCAGGAACACCGTAGAAAAAATTCTGGATAGAGGCATATCTTCAGCCTGTACAGGTTTTTTTACATCTGCTTCTTTTATTTCTTTATTTTTTAATGCTGTGCTGAGGAGGATCAAACCTATTATAAGACCAACGCCGGCTGCTGCAAAAGCGTAACCCCATCCATATTTATTTCTCAGGTAAGCGGCCACAAAATTGCAAAAGAAGGCGCCGATATTAATACCCATATAGAAAATATTATAGGCATTATCTTTTAATGGTTTGAGATCTTCCCGGTTATAAATATTCCCAAGCAACGTGCTGATATTGGGTTTAAAAAAACCATTACCAACTATGATCATGCCCAGTGCTACAAACATGGCTGTATCACCCGGAATGGATAAACACAGGTAGCCGGCCGCCATTAATGAACCACCAATAAAGATGGATTTAATGTAGCCAAGATACCTGTCGGCGATCAAACCGCCGATGAATGGGGTCAGGTAAACAAGAGCAATGAAACTGCCAACTATATCAGCTCCGATCTTATCGGAAAAACCCTTTCCGCCGGTAGTAGTATCCGTCATGTATAAAAATAAAATTCCTACCATCAGGTAGTAAGCAAAACGTTCCCACATTTCTGTGAAAAACAAAACATACAATGCTTTTGGATGACTGCCGGATTTTGCGGGGGGGCTTTGAATTACATCTTGGGCTTGACTCATACAATCGTTTTTAGTTTATAAATCAGAGTTCTTGTAAATATATGAAATCCCATTACAGAAATTTGGCCATTCAAATATTTTCCATTTATCTTTAACAGATGTACCCAGAATTCGCAAATAATTAATACCCAACTGCCAAACCAACTATGCGAATCCTTTTGTTAGGTTCCGGAGGCCGGGAACATGCCATGGCCTGGAAAATTTCACAAAGCCCCCTTTGTGAGATACTCTACATTGCTCCCGGCAATGCAGGTACTGCACAATGCGGTAACAACTTAGATTTTGCTGTCACCGATTTTGAATCCATTAAAAAAGCCTGCATTGAAAAAAAGATCGATCTCGTTCTTGTTGGCCCGGAAGAACCATTGGTAAAAGGAGTTACCGATTTCCTGATCAGCAGCCCGGCTTTAAAAAATATTGATGTGATCGGCCCGGGAAAACATGCTGCCCAACTGGAAGGCAGTAAAGCTTTTGCCAAAGCGTTCATGCTGCGACATCAAATCCCTACCGCCTCTTACAAAGAATTCACATTGGATAATTACCAGGAAGGAGTTCAGTATTTGCAACAACATGATCTGCCTGTTGTATTGAAAGCCGATGGTCTTGCTGCAGGTAAAGGCGTGGTGATCTGCGGAAACCACCTCGAAGCGATAGCAGAGTTTGAACTCATGATCCAACGGGCCAAGTTCGGTGAAGCGGGAAAAAAAGTGGTGGTTGAACAATTCCTCAGCGGGAAAGAACTCTCTGTCTTTGTTTTAATGGATGGAAAAAATTATGTGATACTCCCGGAAGCAAAGGATTATAAAAGAATAAATGAGAAAGACACCGGCCCTAATACAGGCGGCATGGGAGCTATCAGCCCCGTGCCATTTGCCGATGCTGCAATGATGAAAAAAATAGAAGAGAAAGTGATCAGGCCCACAGTCAGGGGACTGATCAAAGAAGGGCTTGAATACAGGGGCTTTATTTTTTTTGGAATAATGATCACGGACGATGAGCCATACATGATAGAATATAACTGCCGTATGGGCGACCCCGAAACAGAAGTAGTGATGCCAAGATTAAAAAATGATTTTGTGGAGTTGCTCAAGGATGCATCCAACCAAAACCTGGATAAAGTAAAAATTGAGACCGACCCGAGAACCGCATGTACGATCGTAGCTGCAAGCGGTGGTTATCCCGGGGAGTTTAAAAAAGGATTTGAGATAAAAGGATTGAATGATATTGATCCGGCAGACAGCATCCTGTTTCAAATGGGTACCATAACGGATAACGGCAATATAGTAACCAACGGAGGCCGCGTTTTCTGCATCACATCTTATGGAAGATCCGTTTTTGATGCCGTGGAAATATCAAAAGAAGAAATGCAAAAAGTTTCCTTTACAGGAATGATGTACCGGAATGATATTGGTTATGAATTTGAATAGAGAATCGTTACTGGTTGCTAGTTACTTGTTGCTGGGTTCCTACAATTGGAACTTTACTTCTCGTTCCGGTCTCCCGAAATAACTATAGATAAAATTTGTTAAAACACTAAGACAAAAATTGAATTGATATAATTTCAAATCAATAGGGTATCAACAGGTATAGGAAACTAGTGACCAGCAACCAGCAACCAGCAACAAGCCGTACCTTCGCTGCATAAGTAAAGACCGTATGGACGTACATTACCACGACTATCTCCAGCTGGATAAGATCCTGAATGCTCAATTTCCCGAAAGTGACAAGCATCAATTGCCCGCACATGATGAAATGCTGTTCATTGTCATTCACCAGGCCTATGAACTATGGTTCAAACAACTGCACCATGAAGCCGATTCCATCGTTGCTATCATGAGTAAGCCGGCGCTGAATGATAATTCACCCGAATTGCAAACAGTTGTCCATCGCCTGAACAGGTGCGTGACGATCCTCCGGGTACTGGTTCACCAGATAGATATCATGGAAACGATGACCCCAATGGATTTTCTTGACTTCAGGGACATGCTGAGACCTGCATCGGGTTTTCAAAGCTGGCAATTCAAAGAACTGGAAGCCAAACTGGGATTGAAATTTGAACAACGTCATGGTAAAGAATATTACACGGCCCAGTTAAGAAAAGAACATGTGGATGTAATTAAAAAAGCAGAGGGGAACAAATCATTATTGCAATTATTGAACAGCTGGCTGGAAAGAATGCCTTTTTTAAAAGAAGGAGCCGATGCTTCATTCTGGGATCATTATAAAAAAATTTACGGGGATAGCCTGGCTGAAGGAGAGAAAAATAATCTTGCTGCCTTTGATGATATTTTTACCGGTGAGACACCTGCTCCTGATCATTCATTATCACCGGCAGCTTGCCGGGCTGCATTGTTTATTATGTTATACCGGGGTTACCCGTTATTGCAATTACCTTTTCAGTTATTAAATGCATTGCTGGAAATAGACGAACAATTAAGTTCATGGCGTTACCGGCACATGAACATGGTACACCGGATGATCGGCACAAGGATCGGGACCGGTGGCAGCACAGGAAAAGATTACCTGAAAGCAGCAGCGGACAAGCACTATATCTTCAGGGAAATTGCACAGCTCAATAGCTTTCTTATTGAAAGACGAAAACTGCCGGCTCTCCCCGCAGAAATAGAAAAACAATTAGGCTTTGGCTTGGTCTAGAAAAATCTTGCTTCCCCGTTAAATGTTCTGTATGGGTTATTGAAGAAACGGTCTATCACTGTATTAAAATCATCTTTATACACAATGGGTGTGCTGTGACCCGATGCCGGTAATATCCATAAATACGACCTTGGGATATTTTTATAGATGAGCATCGTATGTTCTTCTTTGATCACATCATGATCACCGCCAATAACAAGGGTTGGACATTTGATGCTGTGCAGATCAGTAAGCGGAATATGCGGTTGCTCTACAGCAACCCGGAATAATTTATAAGCTCCCTTTTCTTCATTGTTACGGGTCTTCTTATTCTTCAGCATCGTATAGGTGGGCATTACCATATCCCATATTGACTTTGGAACTGCAGTCGTATCAGGCACAAGATTGGCACCGGTGATCGCCAGTTTCTTTACTTTCTCCGGGTGGCGGATAGCTAATAACAAGCCATTGATGCCTCCGTCGCTCCAGCCGATCACATCAGCAGAATCAATTTTCATAGCATCCAGCAATGCGGCATAATCATCAGCCATCATTTCATAAGTAAGGCTGTCTCCTTTATCAACTGAGTTCCCCTGTGCCCGGCTGTCGGCGATGATCACTTTATAATTCTTGCTGAAATAAGGTATCTGGTAAATAAAATTGTTTATCGAGCCGCCATTGCCATGGATAATCAAAAGAGGTTGTCCTTCGCCATATACTTCGGCATACATTTTAAAACCACGGATATCATAGTATTTACCGGCCTGTTTATTATTGCCATAAGGAAAATCTTTTGTGTTCGCAATGTCTTTTTGATATTGCGCAGATATTTTTTTTACATCCTGTGCTGATGCAGTTGTTATAATGAAAAGACAAAGTAATGCAATAATATATTTTTTCATATGCGTGGTTTTTTGCCAAGATATGAAAAAGCTCCGGGGATGACTTGAAAAAGGGGATAAACTAAAAACGTATAAAACTAAAAAGTATACCGGACGCCAAGACCACCCCAACTACCAACGAAACCGCGGTTATCACCAAATTCAAAAGAAGGCTGCCAGTCCAGCGACATATTAATAGGAGCTCCTTTGAACTTATAATCCAATCCAAGAACACCGTCAATGCCCGCAAAAGAGGCACCACCAAATTTTGTATTATAAAAACCGATATGTACTCCCGGGCCGATATACCATTTCAAACCCGCTGCTCCTGAGATCGGGCCATGAATTTCATAGAGCCCTGTGATGCGAAAACCCTGGGTCCAGAAATAACCGATCAACTCACCGGCATTATTGCTATTGAAAAAATGTTTAAAAGAAATACCGCCACCATCCCATACTTTAACGCCTAATGCGTTTGTGTACGATGAACTATTAGTACCGCGGTTTTGGGCTTGTAAAAAGGTAACCGTAAATAATACGGCTAAGGCCGGTAAAAAGATCTTTTTCATACAATGATTTTTAATTTAAAAAATCAATCGTAAAACAATCTGGCCATTTTTGTGCCAAAATCAGCTCGGGAGTAAAAAATAAATGGATCAGGCTTGTTTGTCTTTGACTTTCAGCATAAAGTAAATGCAGACAATTATGGCAATGACTGCCGTGGTAATAAAAGTGCTGGTGCTCCCGAAATTTACCCATAGTGCTCCTGCAATAGTACTGGCCAGAAAAGTACAAACGCTTTCACAGGAAGTGTAAAACCCGATCGCTGTTGCTGTGTTCCCTTTTTGTGCCAGGTTGCTGATCCAGGCTTTGATAACCCCTTCGGTAGCGGCTGCATAAATACCGTACACAAAAAATAAAATAAAGATCACGCCAATGGAAGGATCAAATGCAAACCCGCCATACACAACAGCAAAAAGAGAAAAGCCCAGCAGGATGATTTTTTTTAAACTGAATTTATCAGCCAAAGCACCCAATGGATAGGATGCCGTTGCATATACCAGGTTATAGAAAACATATGCTGCAATAGTAATGGTGTCAGCATTGAACGTGTTTCCCATAAAGGATAGGGTGGTTTCGCCGATCGTTTTTTTTGTGATCAGCAATAAAAAAATATCAGAACTGTTGAACAATGCAAACAACAGTAATCCCGCAACTACTCTCTTGAATTCAGGACTTGCAATTTCCCAGTATTTAAAGAAAGAGAAGAAATTCCCTTTGCCCAATGTTGAAACGGGCTGTTTTTTTTCTTTCAATAAAAAAATAAATAAAATAGAAAGAACGCCGGGAATAAAAGCGAGATAAAAAAGTGTTTTGTATTCACCGGGATAAAAAAATAAAAACAATAAAGCCAGGACCGGCCCGATGGCTGCGCCAACCGTATCCATGCCGCGATGAAAACCAAACACTCTTGCCTTTGTTGCTGTTGTTGCTTCCTGGGATAATAATGCATCTCTTGCAGCCGTGCGGACACCTTTACCTAACCGGTCAATGGTTCGTACAAAGAAGATCCAAAGGGGGTAAGTGAATGTTGCGATCAACGGTTTTGAAATAGTGCTTAACAGGTATCCCAATTTTACAAAAGGTAAACGAAGACCTTTTTCATCACTTAATTTTCCAAAATATCCTTTGCTGATCCCGGCCGTAAAATTTACAACAGCTTCCAATATGCCAATTAAAAAAACACTGAAACCGATCTCTGTTAAATAAACAGGAATAACCGGGTACAGCATTTCGCTGGCAATGTCAGCCAGCAAACTCACCACTGATAAAATCAAAACAGTTCTTGTAATGATCCGCATGAAGTGAAGTTAATTGAAAATTCGTGTAGCGGATTTTACTGAAAAATTCCGGATAATACGAACGCTGAAATTCTTTTAACCTCAATTTGTAAAATCATCAAACCAAAAAAAATCCTTGTCACGCAAGGTTTTGCTTTGATAATTCAAATTATTTCCTCCACCTTTGCTTCCATTAAATCCAAGAATAATTAATGGGACTTTTTAACTGGTTTACACAAGAAATAGCCATCGACCTGGGTACTGCCAATACCCTCATCATACATAACGACGAAGTAGTGGTAAACGAACCAAGCATCATTGCCCTGAACCGGAACAACCCGAAGGAAGTGCTGGCGGTTGGGAAAAAAGCATTGATGATGCATGAGAAGACCCATGAAAGCATCCGCACCGTTCGCCCGCTGAAAGACGGTGTGATAGCGGATTTCAACGCTGCCGAGCTGATGATACGGGAGCTGATCAAGTTGGTTTATCCTAAAAAGAAACTTTTCCCACCCAGTTGGCGGATGATGATCTGTATCCCTTCTTCTATCACTGAAGTAGAAAAAAGAGCTGTTCGGGACAGTGCCGAACAGGCCGGGGCCAAAGAAGTCTACCTGATCCATGAACCGATGGCCGCAGCGCTGGGTATCGGTATCGATGTGGAAGAACCGGTCGGCAACATGATCATTGATATTGGCGGCGGTACAACCGGGATAACGGTCATTGCACTCGCAGGCATTGTATGCGATCAATCTATCCGCATCGCCGGCGATGAATTCACAGCAGATATTATGGAGGCACTCCGTCGTTATCATAGCTTATTGATCGGTGAGCGGACCGCCGAGCAGATCAAAATACAGGTAGGGGCCGCCATGAAGGATATTGATAACCCGCCTGATGATTTTGCGGTCAATGGCCGGGACCTTGTAACCGGTATTCCCAAACAGATCATGGTTAGCTACCAGGAAATTGCCGAAGCATTGGATAAAAGCATTTTCAAAATTGAAGAAGCGATCCTGAAGGCCCTGGAGCAAACTCCCCCCGAACTGGCTGCCGATATTTATCGCCGCGGTTTATATATTACCGGCGGTGGCGCCCTGCTGAGGGGTTTGGACAAAAGGCTGGGCAATAAGATCAAGCTCCCGGTTCATATTGCCGATGACCCGTTGAAAAGTGTGGTAAGAGGAACGGGTATTGCTTTAAAAAATTATAGCAGGTTTCCTTTTGTAATGAGATAAATAAAAGGCGGGGTACAAGGAACAAGCAGTGAAGTTCTTGTACCTTGTACCTTGAATCTTGTGCCTTAATCAATGCGTAACATATTTCTCTTTATCCGCCGGTATTCTACATTTTTCACTTTCCTCATATTACAGGTAGTGGCGCTTTGGTTTTTGTTTACTTATAACCGGTTTCACCGGGCGAATTTTTTGGGTGTTGCCAATGAAATGACCGGCCGCATCAATTCACAGTATAATAAGGTGGAAGATTATTTCAACCTGAAAGAAGAAAACCGCCGGGTGCACCGGTTGAATGATTCTTTACTGAATTTGCTCCCGCAAAACTTTATGCAGCGTGATAGCAGCGCACAATTTGTAAAGGATTCGGTTCCCTATGATACGGCAGGTCATTTCCGTCGTTATTTCCTGAGAACAGCTACCGTGGTTTATAACACGGTCAATGCCCAGAAGAATTATATACAGATAAACAGGGGTGCCAACCAGGGAATAAAAGATAATATGGCTGTTGTAAGTTCTGATGGCTGCGCGGTCGGGGTGGTGGTAAATGTCAGCCCCAACTTTAGCCAGGTAATGAGCCTGCTGCATGTGCAGAGTACGGTCAGTATTGCATTAAAAAAGAGCGGTGACTTCGGAACCGTTGAGTGGGATGGCAAAGATCCCCGGTACCTGCTCCTTAAAAGAATTCCCAAAACAGTAGAACTGGTTATTGGCGACACCGTATTGACCAGTTCGGTTTCTTTCAATTTTCCCCCGGGCTATATGGTGGGGACCATTGCAAATATTAAACTGGACAATACCTCCGGTATGTATTTATTAAAAGTAAAAACGGCTGCCAATTTTTACAACCTGCAGCAGGTGCATGTAATAGAAAATACCGAATATGATGAACAGACCCGGTTAAGTGCAGAGACAAAAAAGAAAATCGAAGGAGTTAAAAAAAATACCCGGTGAGTAATTTTTTAAAACATTTTTTCCGTCTTGCGATCTTCATTTTGATCCAGGTATATGTGCTGAACAAAATTCCGCACCTGCACCGTTTGGTCACACCTTACTTATACTACCTGCCATTGTTGTGGCTGCCATTTTCTGTTTCCCGGATCGGGTTGCTGATGATCGGTTTTCTGACGGGGCTTACGCTGGACTATTTTATGAATACGCCCGGTCTGCATGCTGCAGCTTGCTTGCTGGTAGCTTATGTCCGGCCTTTTGTGATCAACGTTCTTACGCCAAAAGACAGCGCAGAATTCAATTACAGGGAGCCATCACCAAAAGCTATACAATGGACGCCATATGCCATCTACGTCTTTGTTCTTACCCTCCTGCATCATGGTTATATGGTATTCCTGGAGTGGTTGGATTTTGGCAGTTTCCTTGATTTTATAATCAAGGTCATTGCCACCACCGGCATCAGTATGCTGCTCATTTTTACAGTGGAGTTGTTGTTCCCGAGGAATTTAAAATTCCGGACAAATACGGCGTAAAAAAATTCATGAGTACATACAGATGGCAAAAAATTTTCTTAAAACAATTTTTAAATTCAAATAGATTTGGAATCCCTCTTTTGTAATTCGTATTTTGCATATTCATAGTTAATCTTTCATCTTCTTTATATCGCTGACCCTTCTGAATATGCCTGTGTTCAACCAATCAAGAAGCCGTATCATCCGCCTTATTTTCCTGGTTGCATTTATCATCATCATCGCCCAGTTATTCTATTTGCAGGTTATTTCAGGCAAATACCGGCGAATGGCCGATGAGAACGCCATTCTCCGGAAGACAGTTTATCCTCCCCGGGGCCTTCTGTTCGACAGGAAGAGAAAAGCGGTACTGAATAATGCAATTACATATGACCTGATGGTGACACCATCACTGGCAAAAGGGATCGATACAACTTTTTTTTGCCGGTTGATGGAAATAGACAGTACCGAATTCAGGAGAAGGATAATTAATGCCATTGTAAAAAACAGTTCTCAAAAGCCATCTGTATTTGAAGCTTCGCTGGTTCCCCAGAAGTATGCCCGTATCCAGGAGAACCTCTGGAAATTTCAAAATGGATTTTATATACAGGAGCGGCCGATCCGTTCTTATCCATTTAATGCCGGGGCAAATATCTTAGGGTATTTAGGAGAGGTTGATACCAATTACATGAAAAAACATGCCGAGGACGGATATGTAAGCGGTGATTATGCCGGGATGACAGGAATAGAAGCCAGTTATGAAAAAGCATTGATGGGAGAAAGAGGAGTGCAGGTATTGATAAAAGATAATTTCAGCCGCATACAAGGCCCTTATGAAAATGGCGCAATGGACAAGGAAGCCGTGGCCGGAAAAAATCTTTATACCAGCCTGGATATTGAACTGCAGCAATTGGGAGAAAAGCTGATGAATAACAAAGTGGGTTCCATTGTTGCTATTGATCCTAAAACCGGTGGTATACTGGCCATGGTTAGCAGTCCTACTTATGATCCGTCTTATTTAACAGGTTCTGAAAGAGGTAAACATATCAGGGATTTAATGTATAATGATCCGCGTCTTCCCTTGCTCAACAGGGCCGTAAATGCCAATTATTCTCCCGGTTCTACATTTAAAACATTACAGGCATTAGTTGGTCTGCATGAAGGAGTAATTACCACGAACACTACATTTAGTTGTTCGGGTGCTTTTTATGGTTGCGGAAGCGGCAAGCCCATGAAATGTCTTGACCCCGGAACTTTTTTCTTACGAACAGCCATCACTCATTCCTGTAACACTTATTTTGCCAATGTGATGCAGCGGGTTATCAATAACCCGATATTTCCTTCGCAGGACAGCAGCCTGAGAAGTTGGGATAACTATATGTACGCTTTTGGTCTTGGCAGGCGACTTGGCGTGGATGTGCCAACGGAACAAAAGGGAAATATTCCTACTCCCGAATATTTTAATAAACTATATGGAAAGGGGCATTGGAATTACTGTACCTACCGGTCGGTAAGCATTGGCCAGGGCGAAGTAAATGCCACGCCGCTGCAGGTGGCCAATGAAATGGCTTATATCGCAAACAAGGGCTGGTTCATTATTCCCCATATAGTAGATTCCATTGAAGGAGGTGATGAGTTTGGCTTATTGGAAAAATATAAAAAGAAAAACACACCTCTTCCAATACCCGACAGCATTTTTGAAGCTGTGCATGATGGCATGGAAGGGGTAATTGAAAGCGGGACCGGCCGCGGGGCAAAAGTGCCGGGAGTTATTATGTGCGGAAAAACAGGAACAGTTGAAAATTATTACCGGGGTGTAAAACAACCTAACCACTCTTTCTTCTGTGCTTTTGCGCCAAGAGAAAATCCAAAGATCGCTATTATGTGTGTGGTGGAAAATAGTGGCCGCTTCGGTGGCACGTATGCAGCGCCGATCGTCAGCCTGATGATAGAAAAATTCCTGAATGATACGATCGCCGAAGACAGGAAGGCGCTGGAAGAAAGAATGGCAGGCATCAATCTTATTCCGCCATTGATGATGCAGAAGATGAAGACAAGAGATTCTTTGCAAAAAGTGAAGGAAGAAGGAAAAGAGTCCCTGAGTGACTTAAAAAATATTAAAGACACCCTGCAATCAGATGATAGTTTAATGGATACTGAAATAGGGGCTGGTAAAACAAAAAACAATTTGCCTTCAAAAGACAGCCCGGATAAAAAAGAAATAAAAAAAGAAATGCTGGTGCCGGAGAAGCCAAAGCAACCAGCAACCAATAAAAAAGATTCTGTAAAAAAATAAGCAGCAAGCGAATTTGTGAACCAACGGAACCCTGCCATATCAAAAGGAATAGACTGGAGCTTAATCGGCATTTACCTGCTGCTGGTGGCCATTGGCCTGACGGCTATTTTCGCCGCTACCTATAAAGAGGGAGATTCCGTCATACAAAGTTTTTTAAAATTCAGGACCGATTACAGCAAACAGTTTTATTTTTTTGTGATCGGGACCATACTGGCTTTATTTATTTTATTGACGGATAGTAAATTTTTTGCCGCAACGTCCAACCTGGGCTACCTGTTTGGGATCTTCCTGTTGTTATTGGTTTTTCCCTTCCACTCCCGCATAAAAGGCACGGAATCGATCATCAAGCTCGGGGCTTTTAATTTTCAACCGGCAGAATTTTGTAAAATATTTGTTGCGTTGGCATTGGCTAAATACCTCTCACGGCCGGAAACGGATTTTTCAAAGATCCGTTCACAGTTAATTGCTGCTGCCATTGCCTTCTTCCCTGCTGCATTAACATTACTACAAAATGAAACAGGGCTGGCGCTGGTATATTTTTCTTTTTCAATTGTGATGTACCGGGAAGGACTTCCATCCATTATTCTTTTGATCGGATTTGCAGTTGCTGCATTGATCGTTGCCACGATCGTAATAGAACCAAATACATTGGCCCTTATCCTCACCCTGATCGCCGGCATAGCAATTTATTTATTGCGGCAGCAAAAAAAACGGCAGAGTGGTATCCTGGTAACGGTGATTTTTCTTTGGGTGCTTTGTGTGGGCATTCAGCGCTTTGCCGTTCCTTATATTTTTAAAAATGTATTACAAAAACACCAGGTAGAACGCATCTATGACCTGTTTGGTAAAGACAACCCCTATCTTAAAAAAGGAGAAAAAGAAACTGTTGAAGAAACAAAAAAGAAAAAAGAAAGTGGGAGCAGTTATAATGTCAGGCAATCAAAAATAGCTATTGGCAGCGGAAGGATCTGGGGCAAAGGTTTACTGAAAGCAACGCAGACCCGGTATGACTTTGTGCCCGAACAACGAACTGATTTTATTTTTTGTACGGTGGGAGAAGGCTTTGGTTTTTTGGGCACCATAGTTTTATTGGGTTTGTACCTTATCCTTCTTTTCCGGATCGTCACCATCGCTGAGCGACAGCGAAGCACTTTCAGCCGATGCTATGCTTATGGAGTAGCTTCTGTGTTCTTCTTTCATATTGCGATCAATGTGGCCATGACGATCGGCCTGGCTCCCGTGATCGGCATTCCGCTTCCGTTTGTTAGTTATGGAGGAACTTCTTTACTGACTTTTACTATCATGTTGTTTATTCTGATACGCCTTGATGCGGACCGGCAGATGGTGGTGAGGTGATTTTCAAAAATGCAATTGGGAAATTGGGAAATTGTATTGCAATTTGCAGTGTTGAATAAATTTCATCCCGCCGGGGCGGGACCCAATCCCCAAATTCAGCAATGCGCATCATTCCACTTTCAGAAGGCACATTTACCATTGATAAAACCAAACTCTTTATCCCTTTTGATGAACAGAGCCATGATCTGCAGAAAAGAACGATTGGAAGTTTATTGGTGGAAATACAGCCCTTTGTTGTTGTTACATCAAAGGATATTCTGTTGCTGGATACCGGACTTGGTTTTGTCCGAAAGGACTCCTTCGGAGAAAAGAATGGAACCTTACACTTGCATCAGAACCTGATGGATGCCGGCATCAATCCTTCAGAAGTGACGAAAGTGTTATTATCTCATTTGCATAAAGATCATGCAGGAGGTGCAGGAATGAAAATAGAAGGGTCAGCGGAACGGCTTTCTTTTCCCAGGGCTAAATATTATGTACAAAGAAGTGAATTATCTTTTGCATTTGAAAAAGGATTTCCCTCTTTTATCACGGAAGAGTTGACTTGTCTTCAAAATAATGAGCAAGTAGTATTGCTGGAAGGTAACGGGGTTATTGATGATTATATCCATTATGAAGTTACCGGTGCTCATTCGCCGTATCACCAGGTGTTTTGGATAAAGGAAGATGACGAAACAATTTTCTTTGGCGGTGATGACGCACCGCAATTGCAACAGATGAAACACCGGTTCATTGCTAAATATGATTTTGACGGTAAAAAGACCATGGAATTAAGAAGAGAGTGGTGGGAGAGAGGAAGAAATGAAAAATGGTCATTTCTTTTTTATCATGATGTGAAAAATCCTGTATATAGATTTCAATGAAAAAGCCGGATGTTATTCCGGCCTTAAAAAATATTTGATCTAAGTCTTTAAAGAATTTAATTGACCATAAACTTGGTGCGGCGGATGGGTCTTCGTCCCAATTCCTCCCTTCGTAGTTTTTGTATTTCCTGGATGAACACTTCCTGGTGATCATAGATCTGGTTGCATCGTTTCTCTCCGACGATATCCTTGAATTCACTCCGGTAACGTATTCTTAATTCCGCAATACGTAACTGCAGCATGGGCCTGTCATTCCTGTTTGTTTGGATCGTTGTCTTCCATTCCCTGAAATAACGCATGAAAACAGGATTGAACCTTTCCGCTTCCGCTCTCGACAAACCCATCCTTCTTTGAATGAATTCACTCATCTTCTCCCGGATCTTGTCATTGTCGTTATCACCGCCCTGCGAAAAACAGGCAGTGGAAGTGAAAAAAGATAAACCCAATATGACTAATAGTTTTTTCATTTTTTTTTAATTCATCATCGTTTCGCCGTTGCTCTCGGTAACAGTTGTCTCATCAAGAAAATCCTGTATCTCTTTATCAGAAACATCTTTCATCAATTCTTTTATCTCTTCAGGTTTTACAGGACTGGTTGCTATAGCAGCCAGGCTGCTAAGATCTTCATCTGCCAATTTTACAAAAGCATCTATATCTGTTTTGTCAACTTTTTTAATACTCTTCTTAACCCAGGCATAAGGTTGTTCTACCGGGTCAACAGAATTACGGGAATTAATATAAATAAATCCTGCCAATACGATCACGCCGGTCACAACGGCTGCTGCTGCATACCTGAACCATTTGCGGTGTGTAATAGAAACCACTTTTGCTGCTGGCTTATTTCTTTTTTCAGCAAGGCTTTCAAAATATCCCTCGGGAACAGAATAAGGCATTGTCTTTTTCAAACCACTTAACAGCGGTGAAAGAGTTTCTAATTCTTCCTTTGCTGTTTGTCCGAAGGACTCCTTTTGGAGATAGTCGCTGCTTTCACGAACCAATTGCATCGCCTTCTCTGCAAGTCCTTCAAAATAACCGGAAGGAACATAATTAGGCATCTGCCTGGAAATATTGCTTAAGGATGCAGATAAATAGCCCAATTCTTCAACTGCATTTTTTGCTTCCATAGCTTTGATGCGGTTCAAAACCTGTGCTGCCAATCCATCAAAATATCCAACGGAGACTGTATAGATATTCTGCGGAGTGACAGTTGCCAGTGAACTCTTCAGTTCATTCAATTCTTGCAATATGTTCTCTTTTTGTGTCATTTCGATTTATCCCACAGGGCAGGACGTTTAATAAGATGGTTTTCAGGTATCAAAGTTTAATGATTTAGCATATAATCCTCAATTTTCTTGACCGCATGATGATAACTCGCTTTCAGGGCTCCTTCACTGGTTTCAAGCACACGGCTCATTTCCTCGTATGGCATCTCGTCATAATATCTCAACCCAAACACAATGCGCTGCTTTTCAGGCAATTGCTGGATGGCTAATTGCAATTTCCACTCTATTTTATTGGCGTCAAAATGCTTGTCAGCCTTTATTTTATTACTCAGACCGGTTTCCACATCGCTCAGGCTGACAGAAGCTCTTTTTTTCTGCTGTTCAAGGTATGTTAAACATTCATTGGTGGCGATCCGGTAGAGCCAGGTATAAAGCTGGCTGTCTTCACGGAAATTTTCAAGCCCATTCCACACCCGGATCAGTACGTTTTGAAGCACATCATTGGCATCTTCATGCTCCACCACCATGCGGCGGATATGCCAGTAAAGTTTCTCCTGGTATTTTTTGATGAGACTGGTATAGGCTTTTTCTTTCGTAACCGGGTTACGGAATTGTACCAGCAATTCGCTATCGCTTGTTGTTGTCAGGGACATTGATGTCGGGCTTTGGTTCGGTTAGAATAGTGGATTATCGGTTTGTTTAAACTGTCTTCAGTCATAAAAATAGAAAAGCAGGTTCAATTATTAAAGAACCTGCCCGATTACTTTGAAACAATCTTTTAACCGTTCCTTTTGCGATTGATCACTTTCTCTGCTGCTGCTACAATATCCGGTACATCCAAACCATACTTTTTCAGCAGATCAGTTGGCTTGCCGCTTTCTCCGAATGTGTCTTTTGTGCCAACATATTCAATCGGTACAGGAAAATTTTTAGCAGCACATTGTGCAATGGCATCACCTAATCCGCCAATGATATTATGTTCTTCGGCAGTAACAACACATTTTGTTTTGCTGATCGATTTGATCACCGCTTCCTGGTCCAGTGGTTTGATAGTATGAATATTTATTACTTCAACATGGATACCTTTTTCCTGCAGTATAGCTCCGGCCTGGATGGCATTCCAGACCATATGACCGCAGGCAAAAATGGAAACATCAGTTCCTTCTGAAAAATATTGTGCTTTGCCAATTTCAAAAGGTTTGTCAGCTGTAAAGATTGGCCACACGGGTCTGCCGAAACGGAGATACACGGGACCTGTATAATCTGCGATCGCTTCTGTTGCTGCTTTTGTCTGTGCATAATCACAGGGAACGATCACCGTCATCCCCGGAAGCATTTTCATTAAACCAATATCTTCCAGTATCTGGTGTGTGGCGCCGTCTTCTCCCAATGTTAGACCTGCATGCGATGCACAGATCTTTACATTTTTTCCGCTGTATGCAATGGATTGACGGATCTGGTCATATACCCTCCCGGTAGAAAAATTGGCAAAGGTTGTTGTGAAAGGAATTTTTCCGCCAATAGTTAAGCCGGCTGCTATGCCCATCATATTTGCTTCTGCAATGCCGCATTGAAAGAAACGATCCGGAAATTCTTTCATGAACTGGTTCAGTTTTAATGAACCGGCCAGGTCAGCTGTCAATGCAACAATATTGGAATTTTTCCTGGCTGCTTCCACAATGCCATCACCGAATCCGCTGCGGGTATCTTTATTACCTGATGATTGAATTTCCTTTAATAACATGCATGATATTTAATCCCGATAACTATCGGGAGGGCAAATGTAAGGTTCAATAGGCAATGGGCAATAGACAATATGCAATAAACAAGGCCACTTTTGTCAATCTGCATTTGCTCATTGTTTGTTGTCAATTGCTAATTCAATTCGCCGGGCTGCCCGCTAAAAACAGTTTCATCTGCTTTCAGGCGCAGCTCCCATTTCCAGGCCGTGGCCATAATATCATCTAAGGAAAATTGGGGATCCCAACCCAGGACTTTTTTGGCCAGGTCGTAATTGGCATATACCGCAATGACATCTCCCGGGCGTCGGGGGCCAATTTCATAATTGAGTTTAATGCCGCTTACTTTTTCAAAAGCATGAATAGCTTCTAAAACAGTGATACCATTACCGGTCCCCAGGTTAAATACTTCGCAGAGCCCGGCATTTTTTCCTTTTTCAAGATATTTTAATGACAAGGTATGCGCACTGGCAAGATCACACACATGTATATAATCCCGGATGCAAGAGCCATCTCTTGTGGAATAATCATTACCGTGTACATGCATTTTGGGGATACGACCGATGGCAGTTTGAGTGATTGCAGGAATAAGGTTCGACGGTGTACCGACCGGCATTTCACCGATCTGAATGGAAGGATGTGCGCCGGCAGGATTAAAATATCTTAATAAAATACTTTGTGTGCCGGAACTTTTTGCAAATTCATTTACGATCTGCTCGCCCATTTGTTTGGTAAGCCCGTATGGCGATTCTGCAGGTTTAAGTTTTGTTTTTTCTGTAACCGGGATCTCATCCGGGTTGCCATACACGGAACAGGATGAAGAGAAAACAAAGTAAGGCGTATGGAATTCCTGCACACATTTCAGCAGGTTGATCAGGGAATTAAGATTGTTTTCAAAATACAACAAAGGGTTTTCAACCGATTCACCAACTGATTTATAAGCTGCGAAATGAATGATACCCGCGATGTCCTCATTTTCCTGGAAGATGGCATACGTATCGTCAAAATTGCAGAGATCAACTTTGTAGTTCTTTATTTTTTTCCCCGTGATCAGCTCAATGCCCAGGAGGACATTCTGGTTTGACCTTGAATTATTGTCAACAGAAATAACCTCGTAACCATTTTCAACAAGATCAACGATAGTGTGGGAGCCGATATAGCCGCAGCCGCCTGTTACTAATATTTTATTCATAAAAAAAATCCCCGGCAAAAGTCAGGAATTTTTTGCAATAGAAGAAGATTGATATTACCTAAAAAGCTTTACTAAAAAATATACACCAGCAGCCAAAAGACCGCTAACCGGGATGGTTAATATCCATGCCCAGATAAGATTGAACGTGACGCCCCAGCGAACAGCCGATAATCGCTTGGTAGCACCTACTCCCATAATAGCGCCGGTGATCGTATGTGTTGTACTGACAGGGACTTTCAATGCCTCTGTTACAAATAATGTAATGGCTCCGGCTGACTCGGCTGCCACTCCTTCAAAGGGTGTTACTTTAGTGATCTTGGTCCCCATTGTTTTAACGATCTTCCAGCCACCACTCATCGTTCCGGCGCCAATAGCAATATAACAGGCAATGGGTACCCAACCAGGCATTTGGGAAAAATCAGTGATAATGCCACCGCCAATTAAAGCTGCAGTAATGATCCCCATTACTTTTTGTGCATCGTTGCCGCCGTGCCCGATACTAAATGCTGCGGATGAGATCAGCTGCAAACGTTTGAACCATTTGTTGGCTCTGTGCGTATTTAATGAATTTAAATAAAAAGTAAACAGGGCCATTATAGTTAAAATCAATGCCAGTAATATCCATTTAAAATTTTGCCCCAGCATGATCACCTGCATAATTTTTGATGAATAGGTTGTTTGGTATGCTGTGGTGATGGTTTTTTCTTCAATTATCTTTTCTTTATTTTTTCGTAATACGGAAAAACTGAAATTCTCACCTCTTTTGTTTTTTCCCAATTCCTGGTTTAGCGTATTGACTGAATTTATTTTTTGACCATTCATGGCTATAACGATATCCCCTTTTTTAAAAGCCATCTTTTGCGCTATGCTTTTATTAGGAACTGCACTGATCATGACAGTATCGTTGTTTTGATGTGCCGTCATCCCGGACAGTGCAACGGGAGAAGTTTTAAGTGTTAAAAAAAGAAAAGTGCCAATGGCAATCAGTATAATTGCTGATGTTATTTTTGGCATGATCCCTTTCTTAAAAGAACTTAAAAACCACAGGGAAATAATAAAGGCCATGACCATACCGATCAATGGGGCCAGGAAAATAAACATTACGGTTTTAAGTACGATGGTAGAATTGATGACGCTAAAAGTTCCGGCATGTGCAATAGCCGCTCCGGCAAAACCACCGATCAGGGTATGTGAAGAAGAAGAGGGAATGCCCGACCACCAGGTCAGCAGGTTCCAGATGATGGCGGCTATAAGTCCTGATAAGATCACATACAGCATATCGGTCTTCGTAATTAATTCTGCTTTCACTGTTTTGGCAACTGTATCAGCCACACCATGATCTTTAAAAATGAAATAAGCAACTACGTTGAACAAGGCAGCCCATAACACGGCCTGGAAGGGGGTCAATACTTTGGTAGATACCACCGTGGCAATAGAATTGGCGGCATCATGAAACCCGTTGATAAAATCAAAGATCAATGCCAGTGCTATAATAACAATGAGGAAAGTCGTCATAAGAAGATAGTTGTAGGATCAATTAAGCATACTTGATGATAATGGACTCTATCACATTGCTTGCATCTTCACACTTGTCAGTTACTATTTCCATCACCTGGTAGATCTCTCTTTTCTTGATCACTTCTTTGGCATCGGGCTCTGTATCGAATAATTTTTCAATGCTCATATCAAAAATATCGTCTGCCTGGTTTTCTATGCTGTTGATCTTTACCAATGCCTCTGTGATCTTGCGCATATTTTTCATGTCCCGGAGTTCTGTTACGGCTATCTTAACCTGCTGGGCGCCCTGTTCGATCAACTCGGCAAATTTTTGCATGCCCATATCGTTGGGATTGACCCGGTAGAAATTAATTTTTTTAGCAGCGGCATAGATATAGTCCGCAATATCATCCAGCGATGTAGCGAGGTAATGAATGTCTTCCCTGTCAAAAGGAGTAATGAAATTGCGTCCCAACTCGGTAAAAATATTATGCGTCAGTTCATCATTGGCATGTTCCAGGTCTTCCACCTGCAAAATAAGAGATGCCCGTTTATCAAAATCAGGTTCGGCCACGATGTCCCTGAGCAGGGAACCCATTTTGGAAGCATTATCAGCTACCTTCTCAAATAACTCATAGAATACTTTGTTCTTCGGCATGAAGATCTTCAGGAACGAGTTGAGTGCCATAGTTTTTATTTTAAATCCGTACCGATAATTACCTGGAACGGGTGGTTGCGAAATTACGGGTTGATCAAATGAGCTTTCCGGGGGTGGGAGAATTAATAATTAATTAATATAGAGATAAAATTAGGGCAACCATTCAATAACAAAGACTTTATATTGCATCAATTTTAAGCAGTAAACATGATTTCAGTAAAATCTAACCGGCTTAAGAAGCTTTTTGCGGTTTTTTTCTTCCTTTTTCTTTCCCTTGCAGGGGATTGCCAGCGATACCTGACAGACCTTGATTCTTCCCTTTTTTTTAAAGACACCCTCCGGCCATTTTTAAAACGATTTGATAATATCAGGATAACGGGTTATATGCAACCTCAATTCCAGGTAGCAGAAGCAGACGGAGCACAGTCGTTTGAAGGAGGAAATTTTGCCCAATTTTCACGTAGCCGGTTCATGCTTCGCCGGGCAAGGGTCAAAGTGGAATACCTGCTAACATCAAAAAGAAATTTTCCAAAAGCACTTTTTACATTTCAGATCGACGCAACAGAGCGGGGCGTGATCGTAAGAGATATGTATATCAGGTTATTTGAAACAAAAAAGAATAACCTGTCCGTATCGGCTGGGTTTTTTGCCCGGCCCTTTGGATTTGAAGTCAATCTCGGATCCTCTTATCGTGAATCTCCCGAACGTGGAAGAATGTCGCAAACACTGATGCCCGGTGAAAGGGACCTCGGTGTCATGTTCTCATTTGAACCACAGGAAAAAAAACATAAATTCTATCACTTGAAATGGGACGCTGGCTTTTTTAATGGGCAGGGCGCCTCCGGCACTACTGATTTTGACAGTCATAAAGATTTTATCAGCAGAATTTTTATAAAGCCATATTCATTTGGCAAAACAGAGATCAGTGGCGGGCTTTCATTACTGAGAGGGGGATGGAAAAACGGGACAAAATTTGTTTATGAAAGTGGCACCGCATCAAACGGGGACAAGATCTTTGTAGTAGACTCATCGGTATCTAATTTGGGCAGATCCTCTTCCCGTCATTATTATGGCGCAGATGTTCAATTCAAAATTCATCATGCATGGGGTGAGACCGAATTCAGAGCGGAACATTGGTTTGGAACACAACCGGGCACGGCAAATTCAACAACCAATCCCGGTGCATTACCCAATTCAAATGGAATTCCATTGCCAACATATGTACGTCATTTTAACGGGTCCTATTTTTATTTTCTTCAGAATATCATTAATCAAAAGCATCAACTGGTGCTGAAGTATGACTGGTACGATCCGAATATCAAAGTAAAAAAACTGGATATTGGAAAAACAGGTACCAATCTCACTGCTGCTGATATTAAATATTCAACGCTGGGTATTGGTTATATCTATCATTTTAACCCCCAGACCAAGATCATATTCTATTATGATATTGTAACGAATGAGATAACCGGCCTCAGCGGCGCAACGGAAGATCAAAAAGATGATGTCTTTACCTGCCGGCTCCAGTTTCGTTTCTGAAACTCCCTCTCCACAAAGTGGAGAGGGCTGGGGTGAGGTGGTAACATTGGGGTAACATTGAAGTTACAATTGCTTAACCTGGCAGTAACATGGCGGTAATTCCATAAGCACATCTTTGCCCGAAATAACCGAACATGTATTTCAGGCGACAATTGGCTTTATCAGTGCTTTTCCTGGCTCTCTTTTCTTTTTCACAGGCACAATCCATAAAGCTTACCGGAAAAGTATTGAATGAAAAGAACGAACCGCTGGCAGGGGTGTCTGTGAAAGTCGTTGGTGACGGCGGCACGGCAACTGATATCGAGGGTCGTTTTTCGCTGAATCTTACACCCGGAAAAAAATATGAACTCGAATTCTCTATCATTGGATATGAAACAAAGAATATAAATGAAGTTGAGGTAAGTGCAGGACAAGTGAATGAACTGAATATAACCTTACAGGTAAAAGCAAAGACAGGGGAAAACGTAGTAGTAACTACCAAAGCATCCAGCGCCAGGAAAGAAACAGTGAATTCAGTTATTGCATTCCAAAAAAACACCAATACAGTTGCTTCAGTCATTTCTGCCGAAAGTATCCGGCGTTCTCCCGATAAAAATACCGGCGAAGTATTGAAACGCACACCCGGCGCCAGCATACAGGAAGGGAAATTCATTATCATAAGAGGATTGGCTGACCGCTATAACCAGGCCATGTTGAATGGGATACTATTAACAAGTACAGAGCCTGACCGGAAAACCTTCTCCTTCGACCTGATACCGGCAAATATGATCGATAATATTATCATCAATAAAGCATTTGTGCCCGAGTATCCCGGTGAGTGGGCTGGCGGATTGATACAGGTTAACACAAAGGATATACCTTCTAAAAATTTCTTTACCGTACAGATCGGTTCAGGATTTAATTCTCAAACGGTTGGCAAAAAATTTTATAAAGACCAGGGTGGAAAAATGGATTGGCTGGGGATCGATGATGGCTCAAGAGCATTGCCTTCCTCTTATACAAGAAAGGCAGAGTTTGATATACTATCACCAGCTGAAAAAACAGCCATTGGCAAACAAATGCGGAATGCATGGAGCCCGGCCGAGACTTCAGTTCCTGTTAATGTTTCTTTCCAGGCGAACGGAGGTTTTACCACAAAAGTCTTTGGAAAAAATCTGGGTGGCATATTCGGTATAACCTATAATAAAAGCAGTAAGTACCTGAAATTGCTGAACAGGTCAAACGTGATCGATATTAATACACATGCAGTAAGTGTGGTTTTTGATTATAATGATGACAAGTATGTTCAGGAAATTTCGGTTGGCGCCCTCGGTAGTCTCAGCCTGCAGATCGATCCCCGTAATAAAGTATCTGTAAAAGCGATCGTGAATGTGAATTCTCCTAACTCAGTTTCTAAACGTGATGGCGCTGATTTTTCCAGGACGGAACAACTCAGAGGCACTGAATTCACTTTTAAGGAAAATACTTTTTTTACTGTACAGGCAACCGGTGAACATAATATTGTTAAGCCGCTTAAGTTGAAATGGTACGGCGCATTCAATATACTGGACGGATATATTCCTGATCAACGCCGTATCTTATATTCAAAAACAGCAAACACTTCAAACCCCTATACACTTCTTATTTCAAATTCGCTTTCACAACAAAGCGGTAGCCGCATTTATCAAAGCCTGAGCGATTATATTTATACAGCTGGTGGCGATCTTACTTATAATTTCAACTGGCTAAACCAGAAACAGGCGATCAAAGGAGGTTACATGCTGCAGATAAAAGACCGTCTCTATGACGCACAACTTTTTGCAAACTATCTTCCGCTTGATAATCCATCGCTACGATCATTAACTCCTGACAAAGTATTTGCTCCTGAAAATTTCGGGAACGGCACGGGTAATAAATTTGCTTTCGATGCTATAAAAGGAAATACATTCCGCTACCTCGCCAATACGATCTTGAATGCAGGGTTTTTGCAATTCGATAACCAGTTCACGGACAAACTTCGGGTGGTATGGGGATTGCGGGTGGAGAATTACGACCAGCTGATCGGCAGTGTAAAGAAATGGGATCCCCGTCATTCCTATTCCCAAATTACCGACTACCTCCCGGGAATAAATGCTACTTATAAGATCAACCAAAAAACCAATTTACGTTTATCAGGTTCGCAGACGGTGATCCGTCCCGAGCTCCGGGAATTAGCATCACTCAATCTTTATGATTTTGAACTAAATGCTTCTGTGCAGGGAAACCCGCTTTTAAAAAGAACAAAAGTTACCAATGCAGACCTCCGCTACGAGATATATCCAAGAGCCGGTGAAGTTGTAACTGCAGGAATATTTTATAAGAATTTTGAAAATGCGATCGAGCAATACTTTAATGGTCTCGGCGGGGGCGCCAGTTCAATAAATTATTTAAATGCGAAAAAAGCAACCTCTTATGGAATAGAAATTGAGTTCCGTAAAAAACTTGATTTTGTAAACGGGTTAAAGAACTTCACTTTCCAGGCCAATGCTGCTTATATAAAAAGTCGTGTAAAAGATGCCAGCTTAAAATTAGACAGGCCTTTACAAGGGCAGTCGCCTTATATCCTCAATGTTGGCCTCTTGTATGACCTTGAAAAATATGGATTGAATGCAACCCTGCTTTTCAACCAGATCGGAGAGAGGATCTACTTCGTGAGGGATGCGGTAAATTCTGATCCTGATATATACGAAGCTCCAAGACCCGTACTGGATTTCCAATTAGCAAAAAAACTTCTTAAAAATAAAGCAGAGCTCAGGCTCAATATCGCTGACATCATTAACCAGACACAATATTTCTATCAAAACGTTGGTGACAAAATAAGTTTTCAAAAAGGAACCGATGTTTACCGGTTTACAAGGAAGAATGGAACCACGTTCAGCATGACGTTTAATTATTCATTATAAAAAACAAAAATTAAAAATACAGAAATGAAAAAGTACATCTTATACACAGCAGCTCTTTCCGCTTTAGCGATCACTGGTTGCCGCAAAATTGAAACAGACGGTGAGATCCAGGTTGTTGTTATAAATGGCGGTGGCGGCGGAACTACCGGCCAGACCATTACCCTCCAGGGTCGCATCAATGCAGATACGATCCTGCGTAAGCAAAACACGTACATCCTGAAAGGGCTGGTTTACATGGTTGGCAATCATACGATGACTGTTGAAGAAGGTACAGTTATCAAAGGTTCTTTCAGCGGTGCTGATGTAGCAGCACTGATCATCACCCGTGGTTCAAAGATCATTGCGATCGGAACTCCGACAGAACCCATCGTATTCACTTCTGCTGCGCCTAATCCGCAATCAGGTGACTGGGGCGGTATCGTTATTTGTGGTAAAGCAGGATATAATTTAAGTTACAATGCGGTTGCAGGACTTTACCAGGTAGAAGGTGGTATTGATAATGCAAATGGGGATGGCTTAGCTGGTTCGGGTGATGCTGTTGCACCTACACCGGTTGATAACGACAACTCAGGTACATTACAATATGTACGTATTGAATATGCAGGTTATGCTTACCAGCCAGATAAAGAAATCAACAGTCTTACATTGGCAGCAGTTGGAAGCGGCACTACGATAGATCATATTGAAGTAGCTTATGCCAAGGATGATGCTTATGAGTGGTTTGGCGGAAGCGTGAATTGTAAATACCTGATCGCTTATAAAACACAGGATGATGATTTTGATACGGATAATGGTTATAGCGGTAAAGTGCAGTTTGGACTGATCATCCGCGATTCGTTGATCGCCGACATCTCAACTTCCGAAGCTTTTGAAAGCGATAATAATGCAACAGGCACTACTTCGCTCCCAAAAACAAAAGCCATTTTCAGTAATATAACTGCCATCGGCCCGAGAGCTACATTAACAAATGTTGGAAGTAGTTTGTACCGTGCCGGCGCCCAGATCAGGAGAAACTCAGGGATCTCAATATTTAATTCTATTATACTGGGATGGCCCCAGGGAATTTTAATTGATGCGACAACAGGGACATCAACCGCTTTAAATATCGAAGACAGTACATTACGTTTACGGAATGTTACACTGGCAGGTAACACGGTGAACCTGAAATTTTCAGGAACCGGCGGCGCTACTATCAATTCTGATGCAACGCTGACTGCCTGGTTCACCAATTCATTTTACAATAATGATCTGCTGACAAACACTTCTGATGCAAAGCTGATCCAGCCTTATAATTATTCAGCGCCGGATCCAACTCCTTTTGCAGGAGCAAATGGTAACCAGAAGATATTAAACAACGGTGATTTTTCCGATTCAAAATTTTCAGGCGATACTTTTTTTGATAAGACCATTACGTTCCGTGGTGCTGTTGCACCTGCAGGCCCATTGGCCAGCTGGTGGAAAGGATGGACAAAATTCAATTATAACTAATAACCGTTCTGCCTTATTGATGTAAAAGACCTGCTTGTGCAAGCAGGTCTTTTTATTAATGCTAAGATAACCTTGCTGTAACAGTAGTATAACAAGCCCTGCACATCTTTACAACAGTTCTTTCTCCGGCATCCCCAATTACATTTACTGGGTTAGTAAGTAATCAAAACCGGATGCAGTTTTCTCTATGCAGTCACCATTCCGTAGTGGACAGCTACGGGATGGTTTTTTATTTTATATCTTACAGGGAATAAAAAATATGAAAACCCTGTCCTGTATTATCCTTACCGCATTCCTGTTTTCCTGTGGCAACCGATCTGCGATCAGTAAAAAATTATCGGGCAGTGACAGCCTGGTCATAACTTTTAATGCACCGAACAGCGATTCAGTAATTAGAACCGTAAGTACCACAGAAAAAAAAGCTATCCGGAAGCTGGCCGGTTTTATGGATGGCAAAAAAGGGGAGGAGGGTGTATGCGGCTTTGACGGCAACATGACCTTTTACAGTAAAGGAGAGGTCTTGTTACCCGTAATCTTTCAATACAGCGAAGAGAGCTGCCGTCATTTTTTATTTGAGATGGATAATAAAGTAATGAATACAACGATGAGTAATGAAGCGGTGGATTTTTTGAAAAATTTAGTGGGGGAGAGGAGGGGGGATTAAAAATTTAATGGGTATTACTATTATTGCTTAATTTTTTTATAACATTGTCTATCGGAATTCCCATCTTGCAGAAAGACAGGATAATAATATCATATCCGCCTGTTTCCTTTTTTTGCTGTTCTGTGAGGAAATGCGGAAAGGGTGGATGACAAGACCCATATTTATCCAACTGCTCTTTCATACGGGCTACATACTCGGAAATTGTCTTTTGTTCAATTTTAGTATTGCAATCTGTGTCAAATATGGCTAGCTTTTTACCTGAAAAGTCAAACGATACCTGGTAATTTATATCATACTTATATATTTCGTTGAAGAACTCCGCATTTGATTTGTTCAAGATCGGGTTATTGTCAACCCCGGCATCAGCCGGAATCTGTGGAAACCGGTTATGACTTTCTGCAATTACGGACTCCCGTTTAAGCCTTTTCATTTTTCCCTTCTTATTTGTTATAACCAGGATTGCGTCAAAGCCATTTGTTTGCTTTTTTTCGTCCGGACTCAAAACGTAAAGTTGATATATAAATTTTTCAATATTCACATTAAAGAAGTTCTTCTTTGTCAGTGGCAATGTAAACTTTCCAATACCATAAAATCCTCCTGATAACAGTTCAGTAAAACCAAGATACTTGTTGTCAAAGTTGAAATTATCGGATTGAATATGTTTGTTTAGCCAGGCACTTTCTTCAATGCTAAGTTTGGGGTTGTTGTCAATGCTGACAGGATCAATATTTTGCCCGAAAGGAGTGCTATAAAATGAAATAAGGAGAATAACAATCCCGAAAAGTTTCATATAAAATTAGTTTTAAGGGGTTCAAAAATTTTATATCTGCAATTTGTTACATTCTTTCTTTTCTCAATTTACTCTTTTTTTGAAACTTTCATATTAAGTAATCACTCCCTCCTCGCATCCAGCGTAAACCCAACCGTTGTTCCGATATTCTCAGTGCTTCTTACATGTATGGTTTGCCCATGAGCTTCAATAATATGTTTGCAGATAGATAATCCAAGGCCACTGCCTGTTACATCAATGCTGCGGCCTTCATCGGTTCGGTAAAAACGTTCGAACAGGCGGGGCAGGTGACGTTCGTTGATGCCAATACCATCATCACTTATTTCTATTAAGATATGTTTGCCATCCGTCCTGTAAATGCTGGCTGTAATATTGCCGTCCTTTTTTCCATATTTGATCGAGTTCTCAAAAAGATTAATGAGCACCTGTCTTATTTTTTCTTTATCTGCAAAAACCGTTAGCGGTGATTCACATCCTTTCTTAATGGTGTAATTAATATTCAATGCTTCGGCTTTTACCGAGAGACTGTCAAACACATCTTTCACCAGGTCCTGTATCACGAAATTCTGTTTGTACAAGATCAGTTCGCCTCTTTCTAAACTTGAAATTTCATCCAGGTCATTCAGCAGGTTGGTCAGCCGGTTTACATTGTTAGCAGTTTTCTCCAGGAATTTTTTATTCACTTCAGGATTGGCAAGCGCCCCGGATAGTAAGGTATCTATATAGCCCTGGATGGCAAATACCGGTGTTTTAAATTCATGCGAAAGGTTTTGCAAAAATTCCCGGCGAAACTGTTCATTCTGCCGTAGCAATTCAATTTCTTTTTTGTTTTCTTCCGCCCAGGCTTCCACATCTGCCCGCACTTCATCAATACTTTTTTGCGGCAGCACATATTTATAATAGGTCTCTTCTTTTTTGGTAGCCTTGGTCTGGTAAATAAATTTATAAATGAGTTTTATTTTCCGGTAAATGAACCGTCCCAGTACAAAGGAGATAAGTAAATAAGCCCCGCCAAAAATTATCAAAAAAGAACTCACGGTCCACAGCCAGTCTTTTTCTACAACATAGACCAGCAGGCTCACGGGCAAAGCCAGCACAAAAGCTGTGAATGCAGAAAGTTGTCGCGGAGAAATGTTTTTAGTGGAAAACATGGAACGAAGTTACAAGGGACAAGGCACAAGGTCGGTATATAAAAGGAAATTTCGTACTGTAGGGTTCTCTTGTGCCTTGTACCTTGCACCTTGTGCCTTCACATTTATAATTCAAACTTATATCCCACCCCCTTCACCGTAGTAATGCAATCCACTCCCAGCTTCTGCCGGATCTTACGGATATGCACATCAATAGTACGGTCTCCGACGATCACATCATTGCCCCATACCTGGTTTAATATTTCATTTCGCAGAAAGACACGACCGGGTCTTAGTGCAAGAAGATATAGCAATTCAAATTCTTTTTTGGCCAGGGTAATATCATTGTCATCCACCTGCACCACGTATCGTTCCGGGTCAATGGTAATGTTTTCGATCTTCAGGATCCTGACATCGGTTTTATGTACCCGGCGAAAGAGAGCATTGACCCGGCTAAGAAAAACCCTCGGGCTGATCGGTTTGCTTATATAATCATCAGCGCCGGTCTCCAATCCTTTTATTTGCGTGGTCTCATCATTTAGCGCTGTCAGAAAAATAATGAGGGTTTCTTTAAAAGCAGGTTGCGCCCGGAGCAACTGGCAAACTTCCACACCGGTTTTGCGGGGCATCATTACATCTAACACGATAAGATCGGGCTGGGTGCGGCGGGCTTTCTCCAGCGCTTCATCCCCGTCTTTGGCAGTGATCACTTCGTATCCTTCATTGGAAAGATTATATTTCAGTATCTCCAGTATATCCGGCTCATCATCAGCAACGAGTATTTTCCGCGTCTTTGTTTCCATGTTAGTTAAAAAAGTTTGTCCGCCATCCGGCGAACTCCTTCGGAGCGCAAACCTACGCAGGAAATCATCTGGCAGGTAAATTATAGGTTTAGTTTATGCAGAGTTAATGAAAACTTAATACCCGTTGGCTGCACAATTAATTTTTAAAGAGGGTCAGACAGCTTAATGGACTATTAAACCGTCTATTTCATTATTAAACCTAAAAAAGCCCATTTAAACAGGGCTTTGTAACTTTGAGCTTCAATCCCTTATGACAACATCTGCCAAATACCTTATTTTATCTGTCCTTTTTATCAGTCTTTACAGGTCAGCAACAGCCCAGTCGGCATTTGCTCCTGGCATTATAACCAATACTCAAAAATGCAAACCGCCCAAAAACAGGGAGCTTTTTCATGATTATATTGATGCACAACAAAAAAATGTGCTGAAGTCGGACGGGAAGAATGACAACCAGTTCACCCCATCTTCTGATGCCGAAATAAATTTCCTGATCACCCAGGCCCTTGTTAAAAATATTGATGAACTACAATGTAAGATAGAAACGGACAGCAGTTTGAAAGACCAGGCAAAAGTAAAATACCTGAAAGGGGTTGAATACCTGCTGAAGTTCTTTAATTCTAATATTGCGAACCGGAAAGTGAGCCCGTTGATATTGCCTGATATTGTCACGGCGTATGAAAAGTGTATGCAAAATGATAAGGCGGGATTATCTATTGAAAGTATAATACAGGGATTGCCTTATGAAGCCGCTTATTCGGTAATAAATGCCGATAATGTAACTTTTGAAAAGAACGCCGGTTACAGGCCTTCTAAAAATGATGTTATCTTAAAATATTGCATACTCCATCCCACCCAGATCTTTGTTATACTGCAACAGAATCCCGATGTACCGTTTGCCGATAGCCTGGTGAGAACCATTGCAAAAAAATATCCGAGGCAATTGTATGATTATGCTGCTGCTAATAACAGGTTCGGGTATGTCATCCGGAATATAACGGATGATATTTTTATTAAGTCGGTAGTAAAGATGGCAAGAAGTAAAAGCGGTCAAATGTATTTTCCTTTCCTGGATAATATTGTTAAGGGTAAAATGACCTTTGAAGAAATTGATTCCGTTAAGAACGATTCATTACTCTACTACAGGTTGTTGGTGAAAACGCAGATGGAATATTGGCAGCGGGCGATGAATAAAGACACGGCATTTGAATCCAAAGCGCTTTCAGAAAAGCTGGTAAAAAATGCAAAAGAATCTTTTGTGAATGTCATAAACGGCCTGCATACGGAACCGGCTGAGATCCGTTTCAGGAGCATTCAATCATTAACTGCGGAAGAACTTTATTATCTCGCCGTATCATCAGACGGTTCTATTTATACATCCAGTTTTGTAAAAGGGGTGTACCCGCTGATGATGAAAAAAATAAATAACAGGGGAGATTCTTTGCTGCTGTCGCTTCATTTTGATAAATACAGGAAATTTATCAAAATGTCGGCTGGCTTTAATAAGCTGAGTGATTTCTTAAGTACATTCTCAAGCACCAAAGATGCAGATGACCTGATGAAAGCATTTGTTGGAGGTTTGGAAAGATCAGACGGACTTGAAGATGGAGTGGACGTGGCAGATTCCTATGCCAGCATAGCAGAATCTTTAAAACCGGTTGGGGCTGAAATGCTGAAAAACATCCAGGGAAATTATCAGCGATGCCTGGCAAAAAACAATAAAAGAGGAATAGCGATCTATAATATTTTAAATAAACTCTTTCTTTCTGCGGATACTACTAAACCTGTTGATCTGACAAAAGAACTCGGCATCCCGCCTGTATATGAAGTACCGTATAAAGCAATGATCAATGACAGTGGCAGGGCCGTATTACAGTTATTCATTTTTGGTGATAAGGATGGTATTGGTGTTTTTCCGAATATACTTGGCTTGTTCCGCAATACGAACTGGAAAATAGATGAAAGCAATAAACAATGGGTTGTTGTCAATTCTGTAAAAGGCAAACCGGTTTCTCTGTATTTGAACAGGCCATTACCTGAGGAAACAAACGAGGATGCAAAGGCACAGGAGGCGCTTTGTAAATATTTAGAGGATAACAAACTTTACCCGACCGCTACGATCAACCGCGGGCACAGTTATAATGCACCTTATACGATCGAACAGATGTTCCCGACATCAAAGATTGTTTTCATGGGTTCCTGCGGCGGCTACCGCTCCATCCATGATATACTTGAAAAAGCGCCGGATGCACATATCGTCGGCACCAAACAGATCGCTGATGCCCCGGTCAACAACCCCTTCCTGAAATTGCTGATGGAAAAACTGAGAGAGGGCAGCAGCATTGAATGGATACCGTTCTGGAAAGAATTCCGTAAGATGGCACCCGACCCGATCTTTGAAGACTATGTTCCTCCGTATAAAAATCTCGGGGCGCTGTTCATCAAAGCATATAAGATAGCCATGGGTGATGAGAAAGAAAATCAATAAACGGCAAACAGGTCTGTTTAGTTCTGGCTAAATTTGTTGTTTATTCAATCCCACATTTTGTCAGCACCCAAAAAAGCCTTTTTTGATTTTGCCTTATTGCGAAGAGTGTTTCACTATGCGGCCCCGTATAAGAAAAAATTTTACATGTCAATCATATTGGCCATTGTGCTGGCTGTTATTACTCCCATCAGGCCGATGCTTATCAAACTGACAGTTGATAAATACATTACTCACTCCATTGCTTCCATGCTTATTAATATTACCCTGATCCAGATCGGGTTGATACTGGTGGAAACAGCGATGCGTTTTCTTTTCTCTTTTACTACAGCATTGCTGGGACAATCGGTTGTAAAAGACCTGCGGGTTGCTACTTACAATAAAATAATGGGGCTTAATCTTTCCCAGTTTGACAAAACACCTATCGGAACGCTGACCACAAGAACGATCAACGATATTGAATCGATCAACGATATTTTTTCAGACGGTCTTGTTCCTATCATTGCCGACCTGCTTTCCATAGTTTGCGTTTTGACCGTCATGTTCACAATGGACCCATGGCTCACCCTGGTCGCTCTCATTCCTTTCCCGATCATCATCATCGCTACTTATTATTTCAAAGAAAGTATCAATCATTCTTTTTTTAAAGTAAGAAATGCAGTGGCAGCCCTCAATGCATTTGTGCAGGAACATCTTACCGGCATGTCGGTTGTCCAGGCTTTTGCATCTGAGGAAAGAGAGCTTGAGAAATTTAAAAAGATCAATAAGCAACACCGCAATGCGAATATAAAAGCCATTTTTGCTTATTCGGTCTTCTTCCCGGTGGTTGAGATCGTGCTTGCTTTGTCAATTGGTTTAATTGTGTGGTGGACATCCAAAGAAGCTTTGCACTTGCAGGTGAGCCAGTTTGGAAAAGTGATGTCTTTTATTTTATTCATGAACCTTTTGTTCCGCCCGCTCCGGGTACTTGCTGATAAATTTAATATACTGCAGATGGGCATCATTGCCAGCGAAAGGGTTTTTAAAGTGCTGGATAATGAAGATACCACTAAAGCTCCTGAAGGCGGTTATGTAAAGACAGCGGAAGTTTTGAATGGCGCTATCAGTTTTGACAAAGTTTGGTTTGCTTATAATGATGATAATTATGTATTGAAGGACCTGAGCTTTACGGTGAAACCCGGGGAAACGATCGCCATTGTCGGGCATACCGGCAGCGGGAAAACAACTATCATCAGCCTGCTGAACAGGCTTTATCATATTCAAAAAGGGGAAATAAAAATTGATGACCTGAATATCGAAAAATATAACCCCGATATTTTAAGAAAAAACGTGGGTGTTGTTTTGCAGGATGTGTTCTTGTTCTCCGGTTCGGTGATGGATAATATAACATTGCGTAATCCGGATATTGACAGGGATAAAGTTGTTGAAGCAGCAAAGCTGATCGATATGCATGACTTCATTATGCAACTCCCGGGCGGCTATGATTATAATGTGATGGAACGTGGGGCCACACTTTCATTGGGGCAACGACAATTATTGTCCTTTATCCGGGCATTATTGTATAACCCTTCCATATTGATACTGGATGAGGCCACATCATCGGTGGATACGGAAAGTGAAATGCTGATCCAGCATGCTATTGATACACTCATTAAAGGAAGGACTTCCATTGTTATTGCTCATCGTCTTTCCACCATCCGCAAAGCAAGCAAGATCATTGTGCTGGAAAAAGGCGAGATCAAAGAATCCGGCACGCATGAAGAACTGCTGGCACAGGAAGGCCACTACCATAAGCTTTACCAGCTACAATTTGAAAAACACCAGCCCGTTGTATAATTTGTAAAGAGGTGAGCAACAGGGGTTTTAATGTAGCAAGCCGGGGCCATGGAATTATATTTTAAGACTTTCTGAAACAGGCCTCATTTTTTAGCATATACAATTTCAAATTCAAGGTTTTTACCCCCTGCACCCTTATCTTTGCGCAAATTTCAGAAACGGCATGGCATTGAGTCGAAGCAAATCCTTACTGGTAGCGGTTTTCAGCTTATTTACGGTTTCCTTTTTTAACCCGGCCATAGCGGGTGGAGGAGGTCCGGATTCCACGCATAAAAAGGAAGCATTTAATGCCAAAGAAATCATTTTTGGTCACGTCCTGGACGCCAAAGAGTTTCACTTTTTTGATATAGAAGGCAAAGACGGCAAACATCATCCTGTCAGCATCCCTCTTCCTGTTATTCTTTATTCTCCGCAAAGAGGTCTCGATTTTTTTATGTCCTCTAAATTCGAACACGGACATGAATCTCACAAAGGATATGTTATACTCAATGAAGAGAATATTGTCCGCATGAAGCTTGATCCAAAAAAATATGGCATTCAGCAAATAGTGGCTGTTAATGGTAAGGGGGAGATCGATAATTCTGTAGAAGTATATGATCTTTCACTGACCCGCAATGTTGTTCAGATGCTGCTGGCATTATTCATTTTTACCTGGATCATGCTCAAGATCGCAAGAATGTATAAGAAAGGGCAGGGCGTTATTACAGCACCGAAAGGCGCACAGGGATTTTTTGAACCGCTAATTGTTTTTATAAAAGATGATGTAGCCAAACCCAACCTCGGCCATAATTATGCAAAATACCTGCCTTATCTTCTTACGGTATTCTTCTTTATCCTGATCAATAATGTATTCGGACTTATTCCGGGCACTGCGAATGTTACCGGCAATATTGCTTTTACGATCGTTCTCGGGTTAATTTCATTTGCAGTTATTTTAGCCAGTTCCAACAAACATTACTGGGGTCATATATTTAATCCGCCGGGCATGCCATTATGGGTAAAGTTCATTCTTGTTCCCGTGGAGTTCGTCAGCGTTTTTGTAAAACCCATGGCGTTGATCATACGGCTTTTTGCCAATATGATAGCGGGGCATATCATTATCATTTGTCTTGTTTCGCTGATCTTTATTTTTTCAGCCATGAATAAGACCATCGGCATTGCCGCTTCGCCGGTAGCTATCGGGTTCACGATATTCATCTATTTCATTGAGATACTGGTGGCATTCCTGCAGGCATATATTTTCACGATGCTTACAGCCGTGTTCATCGGGCAGGCAAGAGAAGGATCGCATAGTCATCAGGAAGGTGATAAACACACGGCGGCCGATTATGATGACGCAGTGATGGTATAAAAGTTTTTTTTAATAATCAATATAAATCAACAGTTATGGATTTAATGATGGTATTGTTAAGCGATGTAGCAAATTCAAATGCTGGTGGTGCTATTGGCGCTGGTTTAGCAGCTATGGGTGCCGGTATTGGCGTAGGCCAGATCGGTAAAGGAGCTGTGGAAGCCATTGCCCGCCAACCGGAAGCGCTGAATGACATCAGGGCTAACATGATCCTTACCGCGGCCCTTGTAGAAGGTGCTGCGCTGTTTGCGATCATCGTGGGTTTGCTTGCAGTTCTTTAATGGACAACAAACTGCATCCAATGCACAGGGCGGAGGATGCAGTTTTAAAAAAGTAAAAACTAATCCCGATAGCTATCGGGATGACTTTTAAATTTTATATATGGATCTTCTCAAACCGAATTTTGGATTATTGATATGGACCTTGCTGGCCTTTATCATCGTGCTTTTCATATTAGGTAAATATGCATGGCCGGCCATTGTAAAAGGATTGAAGCAAAGGGAGCAAACCATTGCTGATTCATTGTCAACAGCCGAAAAAATAAAAGCTGAAATGGCTATGATGAAAAGTGAGAATGAAGTGCTGCTGGCAAAGGCCCGTGAAGAAAGGGCGCTGATGATGAAAGAAGCAAGAGAGATCAAAGACAAGATAATCAGTGAAGCAAAGGACCAGGCTAAACTGGATGCAAATAAAATTATCCTGGAAGCCCAGGCAGCTATCAATACACAAAAAATGGCTGCGTTGACCGAAGTAAAGAACCAGGTAGGAAAACTGGTCATTGAAGTAAGTGAAAAAGTATTAAGGAAGGAACTGGGTAATAAAGAAGCTCAGGAAGCTCATATCAAGGGGCTTGTTGATGAAGTAAAACTGAACTGATTTGAAGATTTGATGATTTGAAAATGAAACGGTTTCTTCATCTTCAAATCATCAAATCGAAAAATTTTCAAATTAAAAAATGCCTAACCCACGTTTAGCAACCCGGTACGCCAAATCACTGATCGATCTTGCCATTGAGAAAGGCCAGTTGGAAAATATTTTTGCCGACATGCAATGGTTGCAGGCAGTTTGTAAAGCCAGTCGTGAATTTGTTGTTGTTTTAAAAAGCCCGGTTATAAAAGCCGATAAAAAAGAGAAAATTGTTGAAGCGGTCACTAAAGGTCATATTGGAGAAATAACAACGGCTTTCATACGACTGATGATCAGGAAAAGCCGGGAAAGTTATTTACCCGAAGTGGTTACAGCTTTTATCAAGCAATACAAGATCAATAAAAATATATATACCATAAAACTAACTTCTGCTTCGGCGATGAGTGAAGAATTGAAAACTGCGATCATAAAGCAGATCCGGGCTACAACCAATATGCAAAATATTGAATTGGAAGTAGGGGTAGATGAAGGACTGATCGGGGGATTTATATTGCAGGCAGGGGATAAACTGATCGACGCAAGTATTGCGTACGATCTGAAAAATATTGCAAAGCAATTTGACAACAATGACTTTATTTATAAAATAAGATAAGCTTTTAGCTATTAGCCATGAGCCGTTAGCAAAACGGGATCAGCTAATTCAGAACAACAAACGATAAACAAAATATTATGATTGAAATTAAACCGGACGAAATTTCAGCGATACTGCGTCAACAGCTGACCAACTTTAATGCAGGCGCCGATCTGGAAGAAATAGGAACCGTATTGCAGGTGGGTGATGGCATTGCCCGTGTATATGGATTAGGGAATGTTCGCTATGGTGAACTGGTAGAATTTGAAAACGGCGTTCGTGCCATTGCTTTGAATCTTGAAGAAGATAATGTGGGTGTGGTATTGATGGGTGAAAGCGGCAACATCATGGAAGGAGCGAAAGTTCGTCGTACGGGACAGATCGCATCCATCAAAGTTGGAGAAGGAATGTTGGGCCGTGTTGTAAATACTTTAGGAGAACCTATTGACGGTAAAGGTCCTATTACCGGTGAACGATATGAAATGCCGCTGGAAAGAAAAGCCCCCGGTGTTATTTACCGTGAGCCGGTGAAAGAACCATTGCAGACCGGTATCAAAGCTATTGATGCCATGATCCCGATCGGGCGTGGTCAAAGAGAATTGGTGATCGGTGACCGCCAGACGGGTAAGACTGCGATTTGTGTAGATACTATTATTAATCAGAAAGAATTTTTTGCAGCAGGCAAACCTGTTTATTGTATTTATGTTGCTATCGGGCAAAAAGCATCTACCATTGCGCAGGTAATGAAAACATTGAATGATGCAGGCGCCATGGAGTTTACCATTATTGTTGCAGCTTCTGCATCTGATCCGGCTCCATTACAATTCTATGCTCCGTTTGCCGGCGCTGCTATCGGTGAATTTTTCCGCGACACCGGGCGCCCTGCATTGATCATCTATGATGACCTGTCAAAACAAGCTGTGGCTTATCGTGAAGTATCATTATTGTTACGTCGTCCCCCGGGCCGCGAAGCATACCCTGGTGATGTATTCTATTTACACAGCCGTTTACTGGAAAGAGCTGCAAAAATCATCAGTGATGATAAGGTGGCAAAGAATATGAATGATGTACCGGATAGTATTAAGCATCTGGTAAAAGGAGGGGGTTCATTAACAGCGTTGCCGATCATTGAGACACAGGCCGGCGACGTTTCTGCTTATATCCCGACCAACGTAATTTCTATTACGGACGGGCAAATATTTTTGGAAGGCAACCTGTTCAATGCCGGTATTCGCCCTGCGATCAACGTTGGTATTTCAGTAAGCCGGGTGGGTGGTAATGCACAGATCAAATCCATGAAAAAAGTGGCAGGTACATTAAAATTGGACCAGGCTCTCTACCGTGAGTTGGAAGCTTTTTCAAAATTTGGTGGCGACCTCGATGCTGCTACTAAAAATGTACTGGATAAAGGCGCACGAAATGTTGAGATCCTCAAGCAGGCGCAATACTCACCATTTTCTGTGGAAAAACAAGTAGCCATCATTTATCTTGGAACGTTTGGTTATCTGCAGGATGTGGCAGTGAAAAAAGTAAAAGAATTTGAAGAACAGTTCTTACTGGAAATGGAAAATAAACTACCTGATGTAATGGCTGAATTTAAAAAAGGTAATTTACCCGAAGAAGGATTGAAGAAGATGGTGGAGCTGGCGAAAGGAATAATACCACAGTATAAATCATAATTAATTGCTTATTGTTTTTAAAGGCGACCTACGGGTCGCCTTTTTTGTTTGGCAAAGACATTATGAAGAACCTGATCACCTTAATAAAATAGCAGTAACTTTTTTACTTATGCATCATGTAGATAATGATACTTTCTTCTTTCTTTTTTTGCAGACGACGATCTCCTTGTATTTTCAATAGTAAAACTCCCATCATATTTATTGCATTGCATTTTCTATTTCATTGACCATCATAGTTAATCGTATTTATACTACAGAAAATACGGTTTATTTTACGAAATAGTCCGCGAAAAACTTGCAAGTAAAAAAACCAAGTATTATGTTTGCACCAGAATCGAACAAATCCTTAGAAAGCAACGTAATCCGACCATGAAACGAACTATACTTACCAAGGGATATTACTTCCCAGTCTGTTTCACCTCTTTCAAGCCGGGTTTATTGTGATCAAAGGGATAAGCGATAAAAATGCAATCTCCTGAGAAGAGCCTTAACAATTAATCAAGGACTCTAAAACAAAAACAATGAAAACTTTTTTACTCTGTGTTGCCGCAATTTTTATTATGGCAACAGTTAAAGCTCAGAATTTCTCAGAAAACTTTGACACAGCAACTATCAACAGTCTTACTGCTCATTGCTGGGTATTGAATGGTGTGTCAACTACAACTCAAAACGGTGAAGCGATCAACGGAACAAGTATATACACCGCTCCCCCGACAAGCCCGGGTTCAAAAATTGATCTTTACACCCCGATCCTGAATTTTAGTTCAACCAGCACGACTATTAGTTTTGATTACAGGCTTACCGAGTCTTTGGGTGGAAGTGCGACACGTTCCATCCAGGTTAGCCTTGTTAATCTTTCCGGGACTGTGGTAACGGCCGATATAATTACAATGGACGCCGGTAATACTACAGATGTAAATCAATACCAGCACACATTCAGCTCGATAACAGCAGGTAGTTACCGGGTTGTATTGAGAGTTTGGGGTTCCTTTGGAAATGGTAACGTACGCCTGGTGCTTGATAACTACGTGGTGACTAATGCAACATTAAACAACCCTTCTCCGGGAAATTGCAATTTTGTTGCCATTGTAGAAAGTACATTGCCTGTTCAATTAAAATATTTTACGGCTCAATTGAATAGTAATAAGGTTGACCTGAAATGGGTAACTTCTACCGAGATCAACACCAGCCATTTTGTAATTGAAAAAAGTCTTGATGGAATAAATTTCAGTGATGCAGGGACGGTATTTGCTTTTGGCAACAGTACCGATGAAAAGAATTATAATTTTACAGATAATATCAACGTGTCACAGGATGCTGTTATCTATTACAGGCTTCGCACCGTTGATGTAGATGGCAGATCTGGTTATTCAGTTACACGCATTATCCGTACAGGAAAGCAAACGGGACAAGCGATATCTATTCTTACTTATCCCAATCCTGTAAGCAATGAACTTAGAATTACTCTTCCTGATAACTGGCAGAATAAAAAAGTGACTTTTGAGATATTTAATGCCAATGGACAAGTTTCAAAAAGAACAGAAAGCGCAAACAGCGGGCAAACTGAAACTTTAAATGTCAGCAACCTGGTCCGGGGATTCTATTTTGTAAGAGTTAGCTGCGAAGGACAAACTGCACAACAAAAGATTGTAAAGCAATAAGAACTAATTTTCATGGGTTCCGGCCGTTCCGCCTTTTGGGGAACGGTTTTTTTATTTAAAATTAATTTGGTTTATATTATAAACTACTTTATGTTTGTGTCCCCAAATACTTATTGGTATGAAAAATTTGAAAACTGGCTTGCTGCTATTAATGATGATAGGTTGGTTTCAAATCTTGTCAGCACAGGTTATTGTAAAAGGAGTAGTGAAAGATAATAAAGGTAATCCTGTTGCAGGAGCCAGCATTTCCATCAAAGACAGTTATGACGGGGGCACCAGCGATTCATTGGGTAGATATTCATTTAAAACATCTGAAAAGGGAGAACATTTGCTCCAGATAAGTTCCATTGGCTATAAACCATTTGAACAAACTATAAAATTGGAAGGCGGCATATTGACAATTGATGTAACTATCAAGCAGGAGATCAGTGAACTGACAGCGGTAGTTATTTCTGCCGGAACATTTGAAGCAAGCGATCGCAAAAGGGCAGGTGTCGTATTAAACCCCATCGATATTGTAACAACAGCGAGTGCAAGCGGAGATATAACACAGGCATTAAAAACTTTGCCAGGCGCACAACAGGTTGGAGAAAGTGAGGGTTTGTTTGTTCGCGGGGGCACTGCTGCAGAAACAAAAACATTTATTGACGGCACCCTGGTCAACAATTTTTTTTACAGCGGTGCTCCTAACATTGCGCAATTCGGAAGATTTTCTCCATTTATTTTTAAAGGAACTGTTTTCAGCACCGGTGGTTATTCAGCCTTATATGGCCAGGCCCTTTCCTCAGCGTTGATTCTTGAATCAATTGATCTGCCGGACAGAACTTCTGCCAATCTTGGTATAACTGTGTTGAGTGCCAGTGCAGGTTATCAGCACCTGGCAAAAAATAAAAATTCATCCTGGGGATTTGGTTATGACTATACCAACCTGGGCCCCGCCTTTTCAATAATCAAACAAAAACAGGATTATTCAAAAGCACCCAGCTATCATAATCTCGATGCTAATTTTCGCATTAAGACCTCCAAGACAGGTATGCTGAAATATTATGGATATTTCAGCAGCAGTAAACTGGCTTTCACCACCCATAGCATTGATTCATCAGGCTATCTCGATAAATTCGATATCAGCAATACTAACCTATATCACAACCTGGCCTGGAGAGAGAACCTGGCAAAAAAGTGGAAAATAAATACCGGTATTTCTTACTCCAATAATAAAGATGACATTAACGGCGGGATGCAGAATAATAATAAGACAGATGTTGTGCTCGGAGGATTAGAGTTTAAAAAATTTCATGTTGCTACTAAAGGGAATTATTTTAATGCCAAAGCAGTCTTTGAAAAAAAATTGAAAGGTTTGAGTGCTATCCGCTTTGGGAGCGAATACAATTACAGTAATGATCAGCAGGTTTATACTTCATTTAATGGACAAAATTATCCTGATACAATAAAAGAAAATATAGTTTCACTATTTGCTGAAGCGGACATCTATGCCGCCAATGACCTTGCCGTGAAAGCGGGTGTACGTTTTGAGCATTCTTCACTATTGGATAAAACCAATATCGCACCCCGTCTATCTATTGCTTATAAATTGGGAAAAGGCAGCCAGGCCTCAGTGGCTTATGGTATTTTTTACCAGAACCCCGAAAGAAAATACCTGCCATCGCCCTACGCCTTAACATTTATGAGTGCTGACCATTATATTGCCCAGTATCAAAAAGTGGCGAATGAGCAATCATTGAGGATCGAAGTATTTTATAAAAAATATCATAACCTGGTTAAAACAGGATCAGTGAACTTCAGGGAGTCGGCAATTAATAACAAAGGGTTTGGCGATGCAAAAGGAATTGAATTTTTCTGGAGAGACAAAAAGACCATTAAGAACCTTGATTACTGGATCTCTTATTCTTACCTGGACACCAAAAGAGATTTCCTGAATTTCCCCTTTGCCATTACACCCAATTTTGCAGCCAGGCATACTGCTTCACTGGTAGCGAAGAAGTTCGTACAGAAACTGAAAATGAATTTTAACGGCGCTTACAATTTTTCCAGCGGCCGTCCTTATTATAATATCAGGTTCGATGGCAGCAATTATAAATTCACCGACAGGGGGACGATCCCTAATTATCACAATGTCAGTTTCGCCATTAATTATTTGCCATTTATTGGTAAAAAAGATGCAAAGGTTTTTGGTGTATACGTACTACAGGTCAGCAATATTTTCAACATCAAACAGACCTATGGCTACCAATATTCTTATAACGGGTACCGGAAAGAAACGATAACACCTACATCAAGAATGTTTGTATTCATCGGTGCTTTTATCAGCTTTGGTGTAGACAGGAGTGATGAAGTAATTAACAGGTTATAACAAAAAAAAATGTTATGAACTATTATCTTATAATGAAAGCGATCCATTTACTGGCCGTGGTTGCTTTTCTTGGAAATATTGTCACAGGTCTTTTCTGGATGCGATTTGCCAGGAAGACCAATGATATCAGGATCGTTCATCATACGGCCGCCGGTATTATAGCGTCAGACAGGTTATTCACTATCCCCGGGGTCATTATTATTACAGCAGGAGGTTTTGCGTCAGCTATATATGGCGGCATACCGCTGCTGAGAACCGGTTGGATATTCTGGCCTATCATATTATTTTCTTTATCAGGATTATTTTTTGCTTTTAAAGTAGTTCCGTTACAGGTCCGGATGAGGAAGCATCTTGAAAAAGGAGAGGGGTTTACCTGGAAAGGATTCGATGCTGTATTAAAACAATGGGAGTTCTGGGGCTTTATGGCTGTTATCACTCCCATCATCTCTTTTTTTATGATGATATTAAAATGGCCGGTATTAAGCCCATTAGCAAAATAAAAAAACAAAAACTTAAACACTAAAATTTACAACAATGAAAAAAGCACTCTTATTTATTATGGCAGCAATATTGACAAGCGGGTCATTTGCTCAAAGCGAGAAATATGTAAAAGCCATGGAAGCCCTTGTGCCGGCCGTTGATACTACTCATAGTATGGACGGGCTGACGGATCTTGCCAATTCATTTGAACGGATCGCCAACGCCGAAAAAACACAATGGTTACCTTTTTATTATGCTGCACTTTGTCATATTAATAAGGCCAACATGTATTTTACTTCGCAGAAGCTGGACATGATCGATCCTTTGATGGACATAGCAGAACCGCTGCTAAACAAAGCGGAGGAACTGGAAAAAAACAACTCTGAGATCTTTTGCCTGAAGAAAATGTTTAATACGGGCAAAATGATGGCAGACCCCATGAGTCGTTACATGGTTTATGGAGCGGCTGCATCACAAGCGCTGGAAGAAGCCAAAAAACTGAACCCGGAAAATCCAAGAGTCTACCTGCTGGAAGGAATTGATAAATATTATACCCCGGAACAGTATGGCGGAAGTAAAGAAGAAGGTAAAAAACTTTTCAAGGAAGCAGCTAAAAAAATGGAGACATTCAAACCGGCCAGCAGCATTCATCCTTCCTGGGGTGCTTCGCAGATAAAATATTTTTTATCTCTTGAATAAAAAGTAAATAAAGGTCTCCCGAATGATCATGTATTTAAATCAATAGTTATGACCAACGAAAATCTTTCACCCGAACAAAGCCTGCAGGTTATCCAGTCGATGATCGAAAAGGCCAAGAACCAATTCAGCGAGAACGGGCACCTGTATCTATTGTGGGGCTGGGTGATCTTTATAGCCAGTGCGGGCCAGTTCATACTGCTCAACCTGGTGCACTATCAAAATCATTCCATTGTTTGGTTTCTTCCCTGGCTGGCAGTGATCTACCAGTTCATTTACCTGGTTAAAAAAAAGAAACAAAAAAGGGTAACTACTTATACCGATTTTATCATTGGTTTTGTGTGGATGACCTTTTTTATTCTCATGGTATTGTTTGCTTTTATTCTTGGCCAGGAATTGGGGTCGTCTTTTCATAAACTGGTTTGTCCTGTTGCTCTTGCTCTATATGGGATGCCTACACTTTTATCAGGGATCATTCTGCGTTTCAGGCCGCTGATCGCAGGTGCAATCGGGTGCTGGCTGCTATCGATAGGGTCCTTGTATATACATTATGATTACCAGTTGCTTTTTTTATCAGCGGCGATGGTCATAGCCTGGATCATTCCCGGTTATATTCTTCGCAGTAATTATCAAAAACAAAAAGATTGATATGGAAGAAAAAAAATTATCCGAACAGGAAAGCCTCCTGATCATTCAGCAAATGATACAAACGGCCAAGCAGGAACAAAAGGATGATGGTCTCGGGTGGATACTCTGGGGCTGGCTGCTTTTTGCAGCGTCCGCATTAACCTGGGTGAACATGAAGTTTGAGTGGTTCTCTCTTTACGTGTTCTGGAATGCATTTGGGTGTATAGTCGGCCTGCTGATGATATACGAATTGGTCCGGGACTTTGTTTTCAAGAAAAAGCAAAAAGTAAAAACCTATACCAGTGACCTGTTCCGGAAGTTGAATGCAGGGTTTTTCATTTTTCTTATCATGATCATTTTTTCTATGAACCTGGGTGTAGGCCCGGTAAAAGGGTTTGCCCTCCTGATAGGGTTATATGGATTTTGGATACTCATCTATGGCGCTGCACTCGATTTCCGACCTTCCATTATCGGGGCCTTTGTCACCTGGGGATTCGGGTTTGGAGCTTTATTTGTGAAGGATCATCATTTTGATGAGACCATGATCTTTCATGGGCTCGCAGTTTTATCCGGTTATATTATTCCCGGGCATCTTGCCTACAGGTCATTTAAAAGATAAATAATAACAACCTTGTTTAAAGAACTGGACCCTATATTACATTCACAGCTCCGGCTGGCCATCATGTCGCTCCTGATCAGTGTGAAGGAAGCTGAATTTACTTTTATAAGAGAAAAAACAAATTCCACGGCGGGCAACCTGAGTGTGCAGATACAAAAATTAAAAGACGCAGGTTATATCGATGTAATAAAACAATTCAAAGACAACTATCCGCAAACAACCTGTAAGGTAACAAAGACCGGTATTAAGGCATTTGAAGAATATGTTACTAACCTGCAATCTTATCTCGGTAAAGGGTAAAAAGAAAAAGCCCCCCGATTCATCGGGGGACCTTATTCTCTGTTGGTAGCCTGAATGTATGAAAAATCTTACTGTGTGCTACCTGGCCCGTGCACAGTAACGAAGACCAGAACCCCTCAAATTATTTTTATCCTGTTAAGGATCTCTCTTATCCTGTTTTTTAAAAGTAGTAACTACCCATAACCTTTACCTTTAAGCAAGGTATGCCAGTACCACCATCATCAGTTGCCAATACTCTGGCCTTAATTTTAGAATTCTCAACATACTGGCCCCAACACCAATATACTTCATACTCATGTGGAGCAAGATGAATAACCTGGCTTCCATTCTCCCATGTTATGAGAATATCCATTTCCTGGTCCGTATAATTTTGTACACCCACGATATATCCTATACCGCAATAGCCGGTATACCCATGGTACTCCAGGCGGAGATAATCATTTTCACTGGCTGATGGGATAGTTTGGGCAAAACTAGTTGTAGAAAATACAATGGCGAGTACGGTGATTAATTTTTTCATGATTGATAATTTTAATAGGGTATAAATTTTGTAGTATAAATTAAATTATTGTTTAACAAATTTGTTTGTATAATGATTCGTTCCGTCGAAGAGGTCAACAACATAAACCCCGCTCTTATAGTTTGACTCAACAGGAAAGCTAAGAAGGGTAGTGCCTTTGCCGACGTTTGTTTTTTGCAGTAGCATCAGGCGACCCATCATATCTATTATCTTAACTTCCATTACTCCGCTATTGCTTGCCTGAACACTCAGCGTTAACCTGTCGTTTACCGGGTTATTAATAATGGTAAACTGTTTCTTTATATCTTCTTTGTTTTGCAGGAGCAGCAAATTTGAATAATAGGACTTACCGCCTTTATTAGATACCCTCAGGCGATAGATGATCTTTCCAGGGGCAGGTTCCGGATCAGTAAAAGAATAGGTTTCGCTTCCTGCTTTACTGCTGCCGAGTACAATGCCGGCATTGGTGAAATTGGTACCGTCAGTACTTCTTTGCACTTCAAAACGATCTGCCAGCTCGTTAGTTTCTACCCTCCAATTTAACCTGGTAATATTATTAACCCGGTTTCCTTCAAAAGAAATAACATAGTTTATTGACAGAACAATTGAATTGGGAATAAATAAAATCTGGTCAAGACAACCGTAACTGGTTTTAACAACTATTAATATGCTTGCATTATAAGGGAAGAAATTAGTATAAAAAGGCCCCTGTGAAATGTTGTTTTCGGTATTTTCTTCTACATAGGTATCGGTAGCATCTAATTGACCAATAACTGTCCCGTTATCAACATAGATCTGCATGGAGATCGGGAAAGCGGCAGTAGGGGCACCCACGATATCGTAATTAACAGTAGATCCTGTAGCTGGCGTTCCCCTGGAGATAGCATTGGAAACTGAAACAGTTCCGTAAGAACTACCAAGCGACCCATTGGTTAATTTAGGAGTATGAGTGATCTGGGAACTTGATTTTACCCATGAAGCACAGGCCCCGTCCGCTTCCCGGATATAGCCATTATCACTGCCTGCATTCGCGGCTGTGTTTTCAATCGGCAAACTTCCGTAACCTGAAAAATTAATAGTAAAATCCGGTGATGACCCCGACATATCTATAAATAACGGAGGCAGATTAATTATATCATTCAGCATCGTGGCGTTGGCGCCGGTACCACCAAGAAATGAATTGACGAGTACCCCATTCCTGTATAAAAACACCGAGTAAGATGCTCCGGAAGAGACCCTGCGGAATAAAAAGTCATTAAAATTGGCCGGCACTGTGCCCTGGTCATAATATAAATTTCCGTCTGATAAATTAGCTGTTCCCAGTCCCCATTTTCTGACATAACCATTGTTAGCAACGAAAGCTGCACTGTTCCAGCTAAAATCTGAAGCGGTTGAATTGGTGATTCCCTGGTAATTAAAAGGCAGAGCAGCAGATCCAACGAAATAACCTTTGGCCGTAACAGTTAAATTAGGAAGATCCATTACATAAAACCCCAATTGATTGGAAATATCAAAAAAACACATCAGGGTATAATTATCCAATGAAGCAGGAATAGCAGAAGCGCTGGGATTGTATAACTCAAAGAATTCTGACTTGCCATTACCCGGATCGGTATACAATTCATTTAATACTACCTGGGAATTTGCAGTTTGGCCAAAGTACAGGCACGAAGCCGTGAATAGGGTAAAAAATTTTTTCATTCTCTTAGGGTTGAATTAAAAAACGGATTGTTCTTTGGCTTTTCGGGGGATATTGCAGAAACCTGTAACCGTGATACTTTAGAAATTTGCTGCCGTACTGGTCAATGTGAAAGTGATCTTGAGGGAGAACCGGTACGGATTTCTATCGTGTTTTTTCGTGGGATACATAGGGTTTCTATAGGCAAACCTACTACGTAGCTTTTACTCTTGCAAGCTTTTTAAAAAGTATTTTTTATTTTTTTTTAATTGGTTCATTGTCAATTTAAATTTTTACAATAAAGTATAACTCACTCGTAGATCCACTATACACAAAGGATAAATTTTAATAAATACAGCTCTCTTTTTTATTGTATCAGCAACTTTTTCCGGGATGAATTATTGAGATCGGTCTAGTAGTTCTACGATAGTTCCTGCGAATTTTATAAATAAAAACACCATAGCAGGCTGCGTAGTTTAGCTGTAGTTGAAGGATCAACCATTGTCTTTCATTGTACCCTATTAAAAAGAAACCCCCGCAATTGGCGGGGGTCTCATTCTCTATTGGTGCTCTATATGTGTATGAAAAACGTAATTAAAGATCAGTAAGCTTTATCTATTTTTCCTGCTGCCAGGGAGCCCTGCGGATCGGGGGCTGGTTGCGTATCGGTTGAAGAACTAACCGGGGTTGTTCTTTTTTGGGGCTGGTCATTTTTTCCAGTATTTTTTTCAGGCGATCGTATCCCTCCCTCAGTACTTTATTTGTATTATTTGCCATAATCGTAAGATTTATTGAATCAGTTTTTAAATGTTGGGGTTGAGTTCAATGACAGAAGAATATTCAGCCTCCTGGTTCTTATTGATCATCTTGACGCGGTATAAAATCTTTTTGTTGCCGGCCTTTTCATAAAACTGGTAATTATCAGTCTCTGATCTGTCGGTGCCGAATACAAGCGCTGCCATGGTAAAAATTTTACCATCGGTGCTTTTCTCCACTTCAAACTTGTCGGCTGATTCATTTTCAGCAACCACCCAGTTCAGGATCACTTTATGATCGCTGATGCTCCCGGTGATATGGATGAGTTTTGCAGGGGCAATAAAAAGGGTGGATGAAAATGGTGGCGATGTGCTTGCAAAAGGGGTTCTGTCTGATCGTGTATCCGAAGGATGAAATATGATCCTCAGTGCAACAAGAACGGTGAAAGCGGTAAATTTTGTCATTTCTTAGGGGTTTGAATTAAATTTCAAGTTACCCATAGAAATACTGGACGTTTGTTTTCGGTTATGGTCTATACCGTTTGCAAATTACTACCTGGATGAAACCGTACATGGTGGTGAAAGGTGGAGAATCAGGTACGGATGTTTTTCGTAGTTTTACGAGGGTATATGTGGTTTTCCGAATACAAAACAAACCTAATAACCAGTCTTCATACTTGCAAGTCTTTTCGAAGAAATATTTTCTTAAAGATCTAAATTCTTTAATAGCCGGCGATCCTTGCAATACATTTGCTTAATAGTCAATAATGAGTGCAGTCATACAGGTAAAACACCTCAGCAAAGACTTTAAAGAAGTAAAAGCCGTAGATGATCTTTCTTTTACTGTTGAAGAAGGACAGGTCTATGGCTTCCTGGGTCAAAACGGTGCAGGTAAATCTACGACGATCCGTTTGCTGCTGACCCTGGTATATCCAAGCTCCGGTGAAATAGAGATATTTGGTAAGAACCTAAAGCAACATCGCAAAGAGATCCTTCGCCAGACCGGAGCCATCATTGAACGACCCGATCTCTATAAATATCTTACAGCGCTGGAGAACCTCCGCATTTTTGCTGCTATGAGCGGTGTAAAAATTTCCGGGAAAGAATTGATGGATCAGCTGGCCATGGTTGGTTTGGCGGAAAGAGCACACAGCAAAATAAAAACATATTCGCAGGGAATGAAGCAAAGGCTTGGTATTGCAACTGCATTGGTGCATGATCCGCAACTGATCATCCTGGATGAACCAACAAATGGTTTGGACCCGCAGGGCATTGCTGATGTTCGGAACCTTATTCTACATCTTAGCAAAGTGAGAAAAAAAACATTATTCATTTCATCACACCTGCTGAATGAAATGGAGTTGATCGCTGATTCGATGCTGATCATTGACAGGGGTAAAAAAGTGGCGGAAGGAAATAAAGAAGAACTGTTAAATCCTGCGAGCATGCAGGTTGAACTGATCACGGACAACAAGGAAGCTTCACTCCATCGCATCAAAGAAACAAAGTGGGGAAGTTTCCTGGTCAACAATGAAAATGAGAACATATTGCTGGATATCAATAAGAACCTGATACCTGAACTGAACAGGACATTGGTGGAAAAAAATATAAATGTGATATCATTAAGACCCAAACATTCCCTGGAAGATTATTTCTTGTCATTAACGGCTCATTAGATATGCGGCAACTTCTGCAAATAGAGATCTATAAAATTTTCAAAAGGCCAAGGACCTATATTGCTTTTGCCGTCATTGCATTTATCATTTTACTGATCCAGTTGGCATTGAAATTCGGAGGCGAGGAATATGCCGGGTTGATGATGAGCGGACTGAAAGAAACCTTTGATGTGCCTACCAACGAGATACTGAATGGCTACATGGTTTGTTTTATTATACTGAACTTATTGCTGGTGCATGTACCGATCCTGGTGGCGCTGATAGCGGGAGATATGATTTCAGGAGAAGCCAATATGGGAACACTGAGACTGCTGGTATCCAAACCGGTAAGCAGGACACAATTATTACTGGTGAAATTTACAGCGACATGTCTTTATACCATTCTTTTATTGGTATGGGTGGCGGCGCTTTCTTTATTGGTAAGTATATTATTGTTTGGCACGAACCAGTTATTTGTAGCCCGTGAGTTTGGCGTAAACATCATTTCAACATCAGATATATTCTGGCGATACCTTGCTGCCTTTGTTTTTGCATCGCTGGGATTGGTTACTGTGGCGGCGCTTGCTTTTATGCTGTCAGCATTTGCTGATAACTCAATCGGACCTATTGTCGCTACAGTCTGCATCATTATAGTGTTTACCATTCTAACACAGTTGCAAATACCGTTTTATGACGAGACCATAAGACCTTACCTGTTTACAACCCATATGCTTGGATGGAAGGGCTTTTTTTATGTAAAAGGAATGGATGGTGTGACGGTAGAAGGGTCCATTGAAAACTTTTCTGCCATTATAAAAAGCGGTTTAATATTGCTGGCTTATTCTGCCGCATTTCTCTTCACGGCCATTTGGTATTTCAGGAAAAAAAATATTTTAAGCTGATGAAAAAAAGAATAGCCATACCTTTTTTTCTAATATCATTACTGTTCTCTTTTTCAGCTGATGCACAAACAGTAGAAGAGGTCATCCAGAAAGTAAGAGCCAGGCTTGACAAGGTGAATGATTACGAAGCCAAAGGTAAAATGAAGACCAATGTGGTTTTTATAAAAGCGCCGGTCGCCACTGTGAAAGTGTATTATAAAAAACCCAGCAAACTAAAAATAATCAATGAGAGCGGTATCTCATTTATCCCGAAGGGATCGGTGAATATTAATATCAGCAATATTTTTGTCAATACAACAGGCTTTGATATGATCGATGCAGGTAAAGAAAGCGGGACCAATTTCCGTATCATTAAACTATTGCCGAAAGATGAAAATGCAGAGATCGTTTTGTCAACCCTTTATATTGATGAAACACTTTCCCTGATCCGAAGGTCGAAAACCACCACCAAAGAGAACGGCACCTATGAACTGGAGATGACTTATGGTAAGTATGCGGAGTATGGCCTGGCCGATAAAGTCATTTTTTCATTCAATACAAAAGAATACAAACTTCCCAAAGGTGTCACTTTTGATTACGATGACGGGACTAAAAAAGAAAAGACCACAGAGGATCCTGGTAAGGACAGGGAGAAAACTAAAAAGGGAAGGGTGGAACTAACCTATTCAAGTTATATTATTAATAAAGGAGTGCCTGATTCTGTATTTAAATAACCGGTTTCAGCTTTCATCGATCTTCTCATCTTCGGCATTGGCTAAAATAGCCGGTGTCATTTTCCTCAATGGGTTTTTCCGGTTCTCTTCATATTCAATACGGCGGTTGATGATGTCAATGCATTCAAAAACTGCAGCGATAAAAGACGAAGGGTCGGCTTTGTCTTTACCTGCAATGTCAAAAGCCACACCATGGTCCGGTGAGGTTCTTACTGCAGGCAGGCCGGCCGTATAGTTTATGCCATCACTCATGGCCAGCGCTTTAAAGGGGATCAGGCCCTGGTCGTGGTACATGGCTAATACCGCATCAAACCTTTCATAGCTGCGTCTTGCAAAAAAAGCATCGGCACTGTAAGGTCCTACCACCAGCATATTATTATTCTTTGCTTCTTTGATCGCAGGTTTGATAATAGTTTCTTCCTCGTTCCCGATCAAACCTTCATCACCGGCATGCGGGTTCAATCCTAAAACGGCGATCCGCGGTTTATCGATGCCAAAATCTTTTTGCAGGCTTTGATGAATGATGTTCAGCTTGCTGATGATCTTTTCTTTCGTTATGTTTTTTGTGATCTCAGACATGGGCACATGCTCCGTCACTAAGCCCACCCGGAAATTACCGGCACATAACATCATCACCACGTCATTAACGCCAAAAATATTTTTGAGATAAGGAGTGTGACCGGTAAAACTAAATTCAGGAGACTGGATATTTTTTTTGTGAACGGGAGCGGTCACTAACCCGTCAATTTGTTTTTGCTTTAAAGCCGCCACGGCAGACTGAAGAGACAAGACAGCATATTTTCCTCCTTCATCGCTCAGCTGACCCGGGTTGATCGCCACTTCTTCTTCCCAGCAATTAAAAAGATTCACCTGTTTGGCATTGATGCGGTTAAGTTCTTTGGTGCTTTGATAATTAAAATTGATCTCCGGCACAGATTTGCGGTAAAAATTAATGGCTTTGTTGGAAGCGAAGATCACGGGGGTGCATTGCTCAAGGATACGGTTATCAGAAAAAGTTTTAATGATAAGTTCGATACCAATACCATTCAGATCGCCACAGGAGATACCAATGATGGGTTTTGTCTGGCTCATGATTTTTTTAATTGCCGGTAAAAATAACGATTTCTTTCCGGGGAATTAAGTAGTGTCCGGTTTTGATTTCACGCAGAGCCCGCAAGGAGGCAACGGAACGCAATCCCGATAGCTATCGGGACGCCGCTGCTTCGCAGCGAACGCTGCGAGAAATATTGAAAACCGGACATTACCGGAGATTACAGCTTTTGAAAATACAGAGAAAAGGCTCTAACTTTACAGCTACTAATTCTTGGTCCCATGAAAAAAACCATCCTTACTGCCTTACTGCTATTTCCGTTTATCTGCTGTTTTGCCCAGAAAGAAGAACCTGACTCTTCAAGAACAATGGATGAAGTAACTGTAAGAGCTTTTGAACAAAACCGCCAGTTAAGGTCAACCATCACAACTGTAAAGATCATTGAACTCAACAATGGCGATCGTTATAATAAAACATCCCTGGTAAACGGTTTTAATTCTGTAGCCGGTGTTAGAATGGAAGAACGGTCACCCGGCAGTTACCGGATCAATATCCGGGGCAGTTCATTGCGTTCTCCATTTGGTGTTCGGAATGTAAAAGCGTATTGGAACGATATTCCCATCACAGATCCCGGGGGTAATACCTACTTCAACCAATTGGCCTGGAATAATTTTTCATATATAGAAATTTTTAAAGGACCCGCCGGCAGCATGTATGGTGCCGGCACCGGTGGACTTATCCTGGTAAATAATTTTGACCGCTGGCAACCCGGGGCAAGCCTGGAATACATCACCGGTAGTTACGATCTTCAGAATATTTTTACATCGGCAAGATTTGGCAGCAAGGGAAATCGTAATCAATTTACGTATGCGCACAATCAAACCGATGGCTATCGCATACAGACAAAAATGAGAAGGGATAATTTCTCCTGGCAATCACAATTAAAATTTTCTGACAAACAACAACTGACCGCTTCCCTTTTGTTCACCGATATGTATTATCAGACACCCGGTGCATTAACCTTAGCAGAATTTACGGCAAATCCCAAAGCTGCAAGACCGGCCGGTGGCGGATTCCCTTCTGCTGTAAACGCACATGCTGCTATTTACCAGAAAACGATCACGGCGGGGTTTACCAATGTTTACAATATCAACCCTGCTTTTAAAAATTCTACGACCTTGTACGGAGCATTTGCACAAATAAAAAATCCTGCGATACGTAATTATGAACGAAGGAATGAACCCAGTTTCGGCGGAAGAACTTTGTTTACATATAACAAGAGATCCGGGATCGGATACAGCGGGCAAAAAGAAAATAGCTTCCAGTTGATCGCCGGCAGCGAATTTCAACAAGGATATTTTAATACACAGGTATCTAAAAATAAGAATGGCAACCCGGACACTTTGCAAACCAATGACGATATTAATTTTACTGTTTACAATTTTTTTGCGCAGGGGGATATTAATATCAAAGGGAAATGGTTTATCAACGCCGGCCTCAGCCTGAATAAAACAAAAGTTGCTTTTACCAGGCTGAGCAAATACCCTGTAGTAAAACAAAGCCGCAGTTACCAGAATGAACTGGCTCCAAGGATTTCATTAAAGAAGGTCATTACTGACAATTTTTCTTTGAAAGCAACCGTATCCCGTGGTTTCTCTCCTCCCAGTGTTGCTGAACTGCTTCCATCTACAGGAACCATCAGCACAAATCTTGAAGCTGAATATGGATGGAACTATGAGGCGACAGCAAGCTATGAACTGTTTAAAAGAAAGTTGAGACTGGAAGCAACAGGGTTCTATTTTAAATTGAATAATGCATTGGTACAACGACGTGATATTTCCGGGGCAGATTTTTTTGTAAATGCAGGTGATGTAAAACAAAAAGGGCTGGAGATATCGGCAGATTATTTTGGCGGCGCCGGGAAAGGGTTTATTGATAATTACACTATTAATGCAGCGTATACATATAATCATTTTCGCTATGGAAGTTTTGTAAAAGGCACCGATGATTTCTCCAATAAAACAGTTCCTTCCGTTCCTTCCAATATATTCTCTGTATTGGCGGACCTGCAATTCAAGATCGGTATTTACTCTGATATAACTTATTACGGGGCTTCAAAGATCTTTTTGAACGACGCTAATTCGGCTTTTGCCAAAGCTTATCATTTGCTGGGCTGGCGTTTGGGCTGGAAGAAGACCTTGCAAAAGAAATATAAACCCGATAGCTATCGGGTGAATTTTTATGCCGGTGCCGATAACCTGCTGGATGAATCATATAGTTTGGGAAATGATATCAATGCTGCCGCCAACCGCTTTTACAATGCTGCGCCCGGGCGTAATTACTATATCGGTTTATCTTTCCAATGGATCAAGCTTCCGAAATAATAAAAACTTACTGAGGTTGGAATATTACAAAAGCTGCATTCTAACAAGAATGCAGCTTTTGTAATCAGTTAGTCAATGGGTCCTATTTTTGAATAACAATTTTTTCTACACGAAGAACCCGGCCTTTTTCATCCGTTACTTTTAATACATACAATCCATTGGGTATGCTGCCGGTTTCGAGACGGGTAGCAGTGCCCATAACTTTTTGCCGGATCATAATCCTTCCATGCAGATCAAACATTTCAATTGTCCTGTTCGTTATATCCCGGTAATTATATATAATAATATATGTACTCGCCGGGTTGGGATACACATCAATGGTTTTGTTATTCAGATCTTCAACGATCTTTTTTACTGTAAATAACTCGTTGTTGATCATCCTGCCACCGGGTGGCTGGTAAGTAAACTCAAGAATACTTCCCGGGTTCGCCGGCGTTGTTGTGGTTCCGCCGGTTGGTCCGGAAGTGGAACCACTGGAATCGCAGGCTACATAAATTTTCATTCCATCAGGAGATATTACTACATCCCTGAATCTTCCCAGTCCGGCGAAATAATGTATAGTATCTGAAAGGATACTTTGTCCATCATTGCTCAACTTATATCTTGCTACTGTACCTTTTTTCAAATTCGTAATGAGGAGCGAGTTTTGCCAGCCGGGAATTGCATTGCTTCCATAAAAATCTGCTCCTGAAGGTGCAACCGTTGGCCACAACATCAAATCGCCGCCGGATGGAGGATTGCCGGAAGGAAATATTGAACGCAGTGGTTCTTTTGCATTTAATGTTGTACAATTGTTCTGTTCATTTACAATGGTGTAACCACCGGTAGTTCTTCCATTATAATTTCCATCGCACCAACCGATAACATTTGGCCATCCATAATTCCGTCCCCTTTCGATCGTATTTATTTCATCATCACTATAAGGACCGTGTTCATCACTATACAAAATATTTACACCATTTACATTACCCCATACTAATCCCTGTGCATTCCGGTGTCCAAAAGAATAAACTGCTGTCGGCTGTCCGCCATTGCTGTACGGATTATCTGCAGGGATCCAGGATCCTCCAACCAACTCCGTATTCAGCCTGAGAATTTTTCCTTCATAGATATTCAGGTTTTGAGCATTGTTCGGGCGATTGATATTATCAAACTGCCCGGCGCCCATATCACCAACTGAATAATATAATTTAAGATCGGGACCAATTGCAATTCTTGCCGAGTTATGGTCATTGCTTCCGGGTATATCCTGCAAAATAGTTACCGGTGATTCTAATAATTGTGTCCCTGGATTATAAATATATCTTTCGATCCTTGTTTTACGAACCGTGTTGCTCAATGACTGGTACGTGTAAGAAATATAAACATAGGGTTTGCCGGTAAGGAATTGCGGATGCAGGGCAAGTCCCATTAAACCGTCCTGTCCGCCTGCCAGTACCATGGCTGAACCCAATGTAAGTGCAGTGGTTTTTACACTGGTCACCGGGTTTACAAAACTTACTTTGCCTGCAAATCTTTCAGTGAACCAGATATTACCATCGGGTCCGTACACCAGGTCGTGTGGCATTCGCTGATTAGCCAAAATGGTTCGCATGGTAAATGATTCTGAGGCGGAGCCACCTGTTAGTGTTGTTACATTTAACGTAGCGCTGGGGACACTTTGATTGCCCGCAGCATCTTTTGCTATAACTGTAAAAGCATAAGTAGTTGCTGAACTAAGCCCGGTAACATCATAGGAGGTATTGGTAATATTTGATGGATTGATCTTTATATTATTTTTATATACATCATAGCCGGTTACAGCAACATTGTCTGTTGATGGCGCCCATCTTAAAGTAAATGACGTTTGGGCAATCGCAGCAGCGGAAAGATTTGTTGGAGACGTGGGCGGTTCTGTGTCAGGCGACGCTGTTGTTACGTTTAAGGTGCTGCTTGCTGTACTTTGATTACCGGCTGCATCTTTTGCCTTTACATAATAACTGTAAGTTGTTGATGGAGACAAGCCGGTAACATTATAGGATGTACCAGCGATGTTTGAAGGATTAATTTTTATACCGTTTTGGTAAACATCATATCCTGTCACGGCAACATTGTCTGTTGATGCCGTCCAGCTTAATGTGAATGATATTTGTGTAATAGCAGATGATACCAGGTTAGTTGGAGCAGTTGGCGGTTGTGTATCGGGTGGCTGCGTCAAAAGATATGTCCCGGGGATCACTTCGCTGGGGGCACTGGTTGACTGGCCCGGCCTGGCCCAACCAACAGCAAGGTTATCCGTGCCCGTACCTTCTTTCATCAGGGCTTCAACATAATAAACCTGGCCGGCAACAAGATTTATTGCTGCAGATTTTTGAGTGGCATACTTATTCCATTGTCTTGAATTAGTTTCACTGGTATTATATGCTATTTTCATTTTATTAGCAGGGCTGCTGGTAGTACTTAACCAAAGTTCTGCGCTGGCATCGCTGGCTATCCAGAATGTGTAGAGCCCGGTTGCGGGGGGACAGATATAGCCATTTAATCTCTCACCAAAATTATTCCCGCTGTTGATGGGCATTTCAAACAATGCAAGTGTTCCTGTGGATGAAGGATTGTTTGGGTAATTAGAGTTAGAGGTCAGGTTCGAAACAGCTGTGCCGGAGATATTATTCCATCGTTGGTAATTGATATTCCCGGTGCCGGGACATGTTTGAGCATAAGTACTGGCAATAAAAAAAAGAAATACAATCAATGGGGGCAAACGTTTTTTCATGTTATTAAATTTTAAGTGGTGGAACTTTGGTTCAGATTTATATTTATTTCTTTGGGACAAATTAAAAGTTGACCGGGTACAGGCTGATCACAGATCCAAATAAGGTTTAATGATTGAGATCAATTTTTATTTCAGCTCCGTAGTATAAAACAGGAATTCCTCCCGGCTGAAAAAATTGATGAGGGGAATCTTTTATGTCCCTGGCAACAAAATTGACTCCCGTACAAATTAATAGACTTGTTCGAAGCAAATATCACATGGGCAAACTACTCGGGGATAAGGGTGTCTGATTTTTTTATATGAACTCTATACCGTCACCGCTCAGGCTATTGTTGGTTTATTTGCTGAAGGTATTTTTTTATTGCAGAAAAAACAAAACCAATTTTCAAGAACCTGACCGGCGTGTATGGTTATGATGATAAAAGCCCCCCGATGGATCGGGGGGCTCTGGCAGGATGTATGATGAGTTTCTTTTTACCTGGATCCCTTCATGATCTTTCGTACAGCTACCTGTCCGTTGATAGTTACTCTCAGGATATAGGTGCCGGCGGGCAGTCCTTCGGTATTGTAGATGGCAAATGCATTTGTTCCCTGGTTAACATGTTGGGTGTTGCTCCTGATTATTTTGCCATATAGATCTACCAGCTCAACTCTTGCTATTGCGGCAAATGGAGATGATATTTCATACGACAAGTCATTGTAAAATGGATTGACTACTCTGCCCAACTCCCAATTATTGATCTTATCAAGATTCAGTTGTATCGTTCCGGAGTATTTCTTCAAACCGCGGTCATTTAATACAGCGATCCTGTAATACACTTTACCTGTTACAGGTCTTGGGTCATCATAGCTGTAATAATTCTTTTCTGAACTGATATCGTTATATCCGTTGACGATCGCAATGGAAGTGAAATCAATGCCATTATCGCTTCGTTCAACAGCATACCTTACAAATTCTTGTTCTTTTGAAGTGACCCATGAAATTCTTGCTTTATCTGCGATCAGCCTTCCTGAGACAGACAATAGGTCTGTAGAAAGAATGGGCCCGCAATCTGTCAAGACGTCCAATGATATGGTTACCGGGTCGCTGAAATTACATGTGGCACTTGAAAGGTTGCCGGTTGTTGTGGCTACAACCACCCTGTACAAATCACCATCGTTCCCCGCCATGGTCCAGGCTGGCGGAATTTGGAAAGATGTAATATATTCCCACATACCGTTAACCAGGGTAGGTGTGGCAGTTGCTTCAGTCCCTGGTATATCAACCCAGGTAGCTCCGCCGTCTGTACTCCGCTGCCATTTGTATTCTACATAGGTATTATAATACGATCTTACCGTATCATATATTGTTACAACATTGCCTTCACATACTGTTGGTGCATTTGTAGGTGAATAAGACATGTTTGGATAACAGGTTCTTAAACTGAGATCATCCAATGCCCAGTCATTACCACCGCCACCCGGTGCATTATTTCTTATAGTAAGGAGGAAGCTTGTTTGAGAGGCCCCGGTTTTGTAAACAAAAGATCTTTGCACCCAGTTATTCAGGGTATCTGAACCGGTTTGTGTGCCACCAAGTCCCTGGTAAAGTATATCACCGGTGGTATAATAATCTATATCGTCTATTTGAAAGGCAAGATTTGGTCTTACACCCGACGAATCACCGGCTGAAGTAGGAATATACCCGACAGTGCTGGCTCCACGGCCCATTGAATCACAACCACATTTATAACATACATTTTTTAACCAGGTAGATACTTCATAATAAGTGTTTGGACATGCTCCTGTAACATTAAAGGAAAATGCAAGGTCAGTACGATAAGCTGCATTTACCACAAGCATATAACCACATGGATTGGTGGCGCTGATAGCTGCTGCTGTATTACAAGGCAGATTTCCTCTTGCCGTATTGGTTGCACCTGTATGGTCCCCGCTTATATCCCACACTGTATGTACCCGGGCCGCATTTCCTTTGGGTAGTGTTTGGGTTATTGAACCTGCAGCACTGGTGTTATTGGCGATCCCATAAAAATAATCCTGGGGACTACCGGCTCCGAATGTAGCATAGGTATAATTGGTATTGGTTGAAGGAGTCCTGTTTTGAGGGCTGCCGGTAGGACCAGCCGGGTCACCAAAACTTCCATTAAATTCATCTCCTAAGATATTTGTTTGAGTAACTGTGTTGGGACACATTCCAACACTTTCAAACACCATAAGACTGTCTGCCGGAAAATTAATATTACTAGACACTCCTGTCACTGAATCCCTGTATGTAAAAGCGCCACCACCAAAACTTATTTTGGTACCATATCCGGCATTTACAGTTACCCGGTAAGTGGCAATGATTATACAAGTGTTGCTATAAAAAGAAGGTTTAGAACTGCTTCTTAATATTCCTTTAGCCGTTTTAGTAGCGTTTAGTCCCAAATTGATCCGGATAGCAGTATCGGTGCCTGCTCCGCCGGTTGTGTACCAGCCAGCATCTGCATCCCCACTGGCATCCGTGAATGATTTATAAATTTTTCCTTCATTGGTTCTTGTCGCAATAGTAGAAGCAACGAGTGCTAATCCACCTCCGGCTTCCAGGGTATCATAAAATGCCACACTATCTATAGCTCTGTGCTGACTTAAGGAATTTCGGTTTATAACAAGGGTCGCTCTGATTTCCAGTACATCACCGGGGTTAATCGTTCCACCTGCTGTTCCGTCAGTAATGTTTACATAACTCTTGGCATAGTCTATAATAGCACTATTTGTGGGATCTGTAATACAAATATTATAAGTATATGTACCGGCTGCTACCGGGGCAGCCAGGTTCAGTGTTGTAATTCTTACATAATAAGTTGCCCCTACTGTTAAACCTACTCCACCGGGAGTAGTGGCTGCATTCAGCGGTGAAGCAGTACAAGCTCCTGTCAATTGTGTTAACGTACCGCAGACCCCTGAAAATAATTGGATGCGGGGTGTGGCAGTAACAAGGTTGGCACCCACTGAACTTAATGTTATTACCGGGTAAGCGGATTGAGCAACAAAACTATACCAAACATCAGGTGATGCTGCATTACCACAGGCGGGTAAGCCTCCGGTTGCAGTTGCATTTATTAATGTACCTGATATATTTGAGCAGGTTGTTCCGCTGGTAAGTAAAATAGCCCCGGAGCATAGATCATTGGCCGGTGCTACAACATTCCTGGTAACACAAATACTGAAATTAGCTACCGTACCGGTACCGGAAGGGTTCACTCCAAAGTTGGCAATACGAACATAATAAGTTGTACCATTTACCAATCCAGCTTGCGTGATCGTAGTGCCCACAGCGCAACCTACAGAAATAAGTGCACCACAATTGCCTCCGTATATCTGAATTCTTGGAGCCGTAAAGTTTGCACCCAGGTTGCTTAATGTAATAGTATGATTGACAGAGGCAGTTGCAACAAAACTATACCAAACATCATAATAAGTACCAGCCGCAAAACATCCTAATGGAACAGCGGCATTTGCAGTCGCCAGATCCAGGCTACCAGCCGTATTTGAACAAGTAAGATTAGCTGTTAATCCAATGGCACCGGCACATTCATCATTTGCAGGAGGTTGTTGAATACAAATATTAAAATTCCATGCAGTGGTAGTTGAGACAGTTGGATTCGATAATACGTATACACGTACATAATAATATGTGCCGATCGTTAACCCGGCAATTGTTTGCCTTGTGGCAGCGGTCTGGCATCCTAATGATGTTAAAGCTCCACAAGTACCACTCAGCATTTCAATATAAGTGGTAGCAGCTGTAAGGTTACTTCCAAGAGTGCTTAAGGTAACTGTTTGAGTAGCGGAAGTAGCCTGGAACCTGAACCATACATCATAAGTGGTAGTTGAGGTGGCTCCGCCGCAAGCGCCTGCCGGCCCTGCACTGGTTGCATAGCGAAGATTACCTGTAACGCTGTTGCAAGCTGAGGCTGATGTTAATGTTGTGGCCGCACTGCAATTATCATTTGCTGGTGCAGGGGGCGGATGTGTTACACAAATATCAAACCGGTCATTGGCTGAAATAGCAGCGCCAAGATTGGAAATCCGGATATAATAAGTATTGCCAATAGTTAAACCGGTACCGGTCATTGTTGTGGTACCGCAGACCAGGGAAGATAATGAGCCGCAGGTCCCGCTGAATAATTGAACTCTTGGATTTGTAATATTACTTTGAAGGTTACTTATTGTAACCGTATGCGAAGTGTTTGCAGCCGTGAATTGAAACCAAACATCATAGTGTGTGCCAACGGGTGCACATCCCACCGGGATACCGGCACTGGCAGTAGCATTCTTCAAACGATATTGGATATTATTACAGGAAGTGCCTGATGTCAGGGTTATAGCATTGTTACAATTATCATTGGATGGTTGGGCAAAGACAGCTGTTGAAAAAAATAAGCTGAATAAAGAAAATAGAACAATTCTTTTCTTGTAGAGTAAGCGGATAGTATGATTTGGTTTCATGGAATGGACTATTGTGGATTACAAGAACAGTGGTCAGCATACAAAATAAGGGTTTATGTATATGCTCATCAATAGCATTAATGCTCTATTTCGTATAGGAATTTTACTAGTAAAAAATGAGCAGAAACACTTACGAGAATCATCATCCTTATAATATCTTGCATTCGAAATCCAATCTCACGAAAAATCCACTATCATGAAAAAACTACTATCCTGCTTAACCATTCTTTTTATTTCAAATTATTTATTCTCCCAGGCACCAGCTAATGATAATTGTGCCGGAGCAGCAACATTAACTGCCGGTACACCTTTAGCGGGTACAGTTTGGGCAGCAACTGCCACCGGAAGTATCCCTGTTGGCTGTGCCATCGGTAACCCCGATGATGATGTATGGTATAAGTTTACCACACCTGTATCTGCGGGAACTGCCGCTACTCTTTCATTGTCTTTGATCGGTACAGACCTGAATACGACAGGAGCGATCATACAATTGTTCTCAGGTACATGTGCAGGTCTTACTTCAGTAGCCTGCGCCAATGGTGCTATTTCTCCCCTGGCTATTAATTCGCTGGCAAATAATACAACTTATTATGTCCGGGTATATTCATATACAGCCGGTGCACTATCAAGTTCCGGGGCATCTGCATTTACCATAAAATATACATCTTCAATTGCGCCAACAAATGATGAATGTTCAAACGCAATATTAATTCCGTCAAGTACCGTCACTATTAATTCATACGGATGGTTACAGGGCGCTACTACCAGTGCCGACGTTCCTGTTTGTGCCGGTACTTTCAAATATGACGCCTGGTATAAGTTTGTTGCAACCAAAGCCAATCCCACTATAGCACTAAGCAGTCCTGGTGCCAATATAAGTGGCAATGTAAGGCTCCAGCTTCTTTCGGGTAGCTGCGGTTCAATGTCTTCACTTGCCTGCAGCGCCGGTACTTCTATAGTTGCTTCCGGGTTAACTATAGGAACAATCTATTACATCAGGGTTTATTCCAATACGGCCAGTGCTACTACTTTTACTTCTGCTGCCAATTTTAATATAGCAGTAACAGATCCCGGTACTGCGCCTGTAGTGGATTCTACAACTATTCTTTTTAACATGGATACCGTTGCAAAAAATCTGGGCTATCCATGGGAGATTACTTATGGACCAGATGATTCGTTGTGGATCACCGAAGCAAGAGGTTACCGTGTTCTTAGGATCAGTTCTAACCGAACACAGGCGAACTTAAATGTTGCACCTCAACAGGTTTTAAAATTGCCATTGAATAGTAACGGTAACCCGGGTCCGACTTTCGGACGTACAATTGGTACATGGCCGCAAGGAGGCCTGGAAGGATTGGCTATCCACCCTGATTTTAAAACTGATCCAACCAAACAATGGGTTTATATTGCCTATGTGTATTCCGGAACCTGTCCCGGAAGCCCTGCTGCGCCCTGTATTTTCCGCTCAAAGATTATACGCTGTCAATTTTATTATGCTGCTGATGCAGGCAATCCAACAAGCTTACCACACAGGGATACCCTTGTGATCATGGATACAGTTATTTCTAATTTACCCGGTAGTAATGACCATAATTCCGGAAGATTGACCATCAAACCTGTAAAGGATGGCCCGGGTACTCCAACTTATAAATTATTCTATACCATTGGTGATATGGGAGCCGGGCAATTCAATAATACCACTAGAACCAATTATGCACAAACCCTGGATACCTGTGAAGGGAAAATCTTACGATTGAATACTGAACCTGATCTGGATCCTTCGTTTGGTGTTACACATGATTATAATACCTGGAGGGAATGGATACCGAATGATAACCCTTTCACCCATTCATTGTTTCCTACTTTAAGAACACCCATATTCAGTTATGGTCATCGAAATGCACAGGGCGTTGCCTGGGGCAATCCTAACGGGACATGGAATCTTTATGAATCTGAACATGGAGACAGGTCAAGCGACGAAGTAAACATCATCAGTTCGGGTAATAATTATGGTTGGCCAAAAGTAACCGGCATAGCAGATAATAATTATTCAACTACCGATAACCTTACAAACGGATTTACCCAAAACGATATCCTTGCGAATGTATCGGTTTCTGATGAAACGACCTTTTCTAACAACACTACGAATTTTACAAACCCGATATTTGATTTTTTTAACTGGAATCCTGCCAGGATTGAGACTGAAAATTCCGGTAATATTTTTACATGGTCTACCATTGCTCCATCCAGCATAGATTTTTATAGTGGCAATATACCAGGATGGAAAAATTCTCTGTTGGTAACATCGTTGAAATATGGTCTTTACAGATTGCATCTAAATGCCAGTGGTACTTCTATCGACAGCACCGCAACAACGAATGTCTCAGACACAATGCCTTTACTGCATGGATGGAGGATAAGGGATATAGCCATTAACCCGGTTGCCAACAGCGGCCAGTTTTGGGCAGTAACAGACAGTTCCGGATCAACTTCGGGTCCAACCGGGGGATTTGGCGGAGGTAGCCAGGCAACAGCAAATGGTGGAAGGGTACTTCGTCTTACCTTTAAAACATTGATCACTCTCCCTGTTGAATTTATTTCTTTCAACGGGCAATTATTAACTGACCGTACCATTCAATTAAACTGGGAAACATCAACAAGCCAGGATCATGCTTATTTTGACGTGGAGAAATCGCTTACTAATTCTTCTTTTACTCCAATCGGCCGGGTTACGGGAACACCTCCTTATAGCTTAATAGATGTTTCGCCCAATATTGGTGCTAACTATTACCGTATTAAAGAAGTTACGACTAGCGGGAAAACTGTATACAGCCGGATAATCAAAATAGTATATAATAACTCACAGCTTATCCTTACCATTTATCCAAACCCGGTCAGGGAGATAGTTAACCTGAAAGTTTCATCACTTAAAAATGATAATATTAATATCCAGGTTGCAGACATGCAGGGACGGGTAATATATAAATCGACAAAACTTGTATCTGCAGGTATGAATGAAATACCTCTTGATGCCAGGAAATGGTCGCCGCAATTATACTCAGTAAAAATAACCGGCAGCGACAATAAAACACTTGCCGTTGACAAATTTGTAAAGCAATAGGCCCATTAATATCTTCAGCTGGTTCCCAGCGAACATAATGATTACTAAACCCTTTTCTTTCCAGAAAAGGGTTTTTTCATGCAACGGTCTTTCACAAAATACTGTATGGGCATGTGAATAGGCGAACTATTCGAAAGTGTATTATACAGCTATAAACTCTTTACATGCATGAGAACTACCTGACGATAAATAAGAGATTTTGAAGTACCGGATAAAGAAATTCTCCCTAGAAGAAAATGATGACAAATTACCTTGCGGATGGCTTGGTTATTGTATAGGTTTATAATCTAAAATCAAACCTTATGAAAACAAAATCATCTTTTCTGGCAGCTATTATTATCCTCCTGCTTTCAGCATGGACGATGCCTGCCACATCTGAAAAATCCGTTTCAGGTTTATCAGTTACAAAAGAAAAAAAGTTTCCTCCTGAATTTGCATTTTTCAGGACTCACCGCCAGGGCCAGGGAATAACGGCAACCTGGGGTCTCACCGATAACCAGGGTATTTATGGTTTTGCTGTACAGAGAACTTATGAAGACCCCAATGACCCTTATTCACAATGGGAGAATATTTGTTCGATGACCTGTGGTACTGAGCGTTCATTCAAGCACCAGGATCTGAATGTCTCTCCTGGGTTTATCAGCTACCGGGTGATCGCTTATTTTACGTTAGGCGGGTCGTTGATGTCATTCACAGTGACGGAGCATGTCGTCAGCCATTAATATTAATGGCTGTATTTTAAAAATCAATAAAGGGAATAAAAGAAATTATTTATTCTCAGGTTGAGGTGTATGAATATTCCTTATTAATAAAAGGAGGTGCTTATGAAAACAATTATACGATTAATTATTATTCTGCTGTTGATCAGTGCAAAGATTCATTCACAGATCACTTTCCCGGTTATTAAAGCAAGATTTGGAGTAGATGGGGATCTACGGGCCAATTTTTTTAATGGATTGGTTCAGACAGGTAATGACGACTGGTATAACTTTGTTGCTACTGATACCTCCGGAAAATATGTCATTGATACCACGGGGTCAGCAGCTGTTGTAGCCGGTTATCTGGCCGATGTCTCCCCATGGCCCCGCAGAATGCAATCGATGTACCGCACGATGAGCAAACCTCCTTTTTCCATTATTAATAACAGGCTTTGGCTGGATGCGATATGGGTCCGGGATTATCATGGTAATGACACCACGGTTTTCACATCGGGCTCAGATAAAAATGGAATGAGCCCTTTTGACTGGACGGGCGGTATTCAATCCATACCCGACAAAAATGATATCCTGGATATGTTTGTACATATCAGGAGAGCAGGTCCTAATACTACCGATTCATTGTGGTTATTTGGCGGCCTTTCACTTGATAACACAACAGGTAACCGGTATTTCGATTTTGAAATGTACCAGACAGATATTTATTATGACCGGGTTTCCGGTAAATGGTTTGGATATGGACCAGATGCAGGGCATACAAGCTGGCAATTCGATGCTGCAGGGAATATTACAAAACCGGGTGATATTATTTTTTCAGGCGAATACCAAAGTTCAACTCTAACGAATATTGAGGCAAGGATCTGGGTTCAAAAAACCGTTTGGCAATCTACCACACCTCTTGCTTTTAACTGGAGTGGTCAATTTGATGGAGCCAGCGCCAGTGCAACTTATGGTTATGCCAGTATCTTACCGAAAACGGCCGGTGCATTTTATACCGGGTTAGGATCTGCTATTAATACATGGGGAGGACCCTTCCGGGTTGTATTACAAAATAACGCCCTCGTAACTACTTATGCCCGGGATCAGTTCATGGAATTTTCTGTGAACCTGAGTAAATTAGGTCTTGACCCTGTAGGGTTGCTGGGTGGTGATATTTGCGGAACACCTTTTAACCGCATTGTTGTAAAAACAAGGGCCTCCGCATCATTCACTGCAGAGTTAAAAGATTTTGTGGCGCCTACCGATCTGTTTCTTGCTCCAAGGGTGCTGGTAACAACCCAAACACCGATGATCTGTGACAGCGGAAGTATTGCGCAGATCTATGTTAGCAACCCGATCGTAACCTCGGTGTACAATTGGTCAACACCCAATGGTCATATTGTTGGATCGACTACAGGTCCAAGTATTAATGTTGATACACCGGGTCTGTATATCGTAAAGCAATATTTGCAGGCCGGGTGTTCTGAATATGCTTCCGATACGCAAACGATCGGCAGTTTTGGAGACTGCGGAGTACTGGAAAGCAACCTCGTTGATTTCAGGGGAATCCTGCATAATAACCGGGTACGTCTTAACTGGAGAGTATTAGAAAACCAGTTTGTACAATATTTTGATATAGAAAGAAGTTTCGACGGCAGCAACTTTACACTCCTTGCCACTATACAGGCACAGCCTTCACAAAGCGGTGCTGCCAGCTATAGTTATGATGATGATGTGGGATTCCTGACAAATGAAAATGTTTATTACAGGATCAGGATGAAAGATATAAGCAATGAAGATAAACTGAGTAATATCATCGGGATCCCTTTATCAGGCACAGGCAAGAACATTATCTATGTTTATCCCAATCCTGTAAAAGACAATATGCAGGTACAAATATTGTCCATAGCGGATGGAAAGGCGGATATAAACATTTATGATGAAACAGGAAAAAATATCGCCTTCATTCATGCATCCGTGCAGAGGGGCAATAATATGATAAGCCTGACCAACCTGGCGGATAAGCCCGAAGGCGTTTACCAGGTAGTGGTTCGCATGGGTTCAGAATTATTCAACAAAAGAATTTTAGTGATCCGGTAACAAGAGTATAGTTGATAAGAAAAGCCTTCCCGTCGATCGTGGAAGGCTTTTTTTTAAAACATACACCGGGTAAATACAGTTATTTTGCATCCATGATCACCCTGAAAAAATCACTGGGACAGCATTTTTTAAAAGATGAGAATATCTGCCGCAAGATCGTGGCTTCATTGCAGCAGCATTCATTTTCACAATTGCTGGAAGTAGGCCCGGGCGGTGGTGCTCTCACAAAATATTTACTGGGAATAAAAAATATTGATTTCAAAGCAGTGGAACTGGATGGTGAAAAAGTGGATTACCTGCTGAGAACATACCCGGAACTGAAAGGGAAGATCATTCATAAAAGTTTTTTGGGTATTGAAAAACCATTTAACGGAAAGTTTACGGTGGTAGGGAATTTCCCGTATAATATTTCTACACAGATCCTGTTTAAGATCCTGGAATGGAAAGATGATGTTGAATGTATGCTCGGGATGTTTCAAAAAGAAGTGGCCCAACGTATAGCGGCCAAAGAAGGCAGCAAGGTATATGGAGTAACCAGTGTGCTGGTACAGGCTTTTTTCAGCGTGGAATATTTATTTGATGTTAATCCATCCTCCTTTCAGCCGCCGCCAAAAGTAAAAAGCGGCGTATTACGTTTGCTGCCGCAACCAAAAATGCCGGTCATGAAAAGTGAAAAAGATTTTTTTGTTTTGGTGAAAACTGCATTCAACCAGCGAAGGAAAACTTTGCGGAATGCAGTAAAAGACCTGTTTGATGCAGCGATACTGAAGGATGAATTGTTTAATAAAAGAGCAGAACAACTGACAGTGAAGGAGTTTGCTGAGCTGACGTTTCAAATGAATTTAAATTCTCCGCTGCGGCGGAGATAGGGGCAAATGAAAAAAGTAATTATTACCTGCAAGTCTCACCCGTATCTAACAGATACCCTTCTGCAAAGAGGGTATGAGGTCTTACATAACCCTGCTATCACCTACGATGAATTATCCGGCCTTATTGCGGATGCGGAAGGATTAGTAGTGACAACAAGAATTAAAGTGGACAAGGGGCTTATTGATAAAGCCAGCCATTTAAAATGGATCGGCAGGTTAGGCAGTGGTATGGAACTGATCGATGTTGAATATGCACAAAGCAAAGGGATAAAATGTGAAAGCAGTCCCGAAGGAAACCGGGACACCGTGGCAGAACATACACTGGGTTTATTATTGAACCTGATGAACAATATTTCATCATCAAATAGTGAAGTAAAAAAAGGTCTGTGGAGAAGAGATGAAAACCGCGGCATTGAACTGAATGGTAAAACGGTTGGTATCATTGGCTTTGGAAATACAGGAAGCAGTTTTGCAAAATTGCTCAGGCCTTTTAATGTTACGGTAATGGCTTATGATAAATATAAATCCGGGTTTGCACATGATTATGTCAGGGAAGCCAACCTTGAACAGCTATGTAAATATGCCGATGTCATCAGTTTTCATGTGCCATTGACCGATGAAACCTTTCATATGGCTGACGCCGGTTTTTTCAATTCGCTTCAGCAATGCCCCTGGTTTCTTAATACCTCAAGAGGCAAAGTGGTGAACCTGGAACAACTCAATGCAGCCTTGCATGAAAATAAAATTGCCGGGGCCGGGTTGGATGTACTGGAAAATGAAAACCTTGATTCTTATTCGCCTGCAGAAAAAGAAAAACTGGATTTATTGCTCGTAAAACCCAACGTTGTTGTTACTCCGCACATCGCCGGCTACAGTAAGGAAGCGCTTTATAAAATGGCGAAAGTGCTGCTGGAAAAATTGTCCTTAGATTAATAGTTGTTTTTCTGATTTTTTTTTATATTTGTATTACAATAATGCAACGCTTCAGCTACAACTGGGGCGTTGTTATTTTTTTTATTTTATCAAAGGAGGTCAACATGAGTGATATTCAATATGTGACGAAAGAGACGCTGGAACAGATGAAGATCGACCTGCAGCGGATGAAAGCCGTGGATCGCCCTGCGGCCAGCCGGGCTATTGCCGAAGCCAGGGAAAAAGGCGACCTGAAAGAAAATGCCGAATATGATGCGGCCAAAGAAGCACAGGGTCACCTGGAAGCAAAAATTGCTTCATTAGAAGGCTCCATGGCTAATTTCAGGGTGCTGGATGAAAGTAATATCGATACCAGCAAAGTTTCTATTCTTACAAAAGTTACACTGACCAACCTGGTAACAAAAAAACAGGTGACCTATAAGATCGTCAGTGAAAAAGAAGCCGACCTGAAAGCGGGAAAAATTTCTGTTACCTCCCCGATCGGCAAAGGCATTTTGGGAAAAGTAGTTGGGGAAACTGCCGAAGTGCAGGCGCCTGCGGGTGTGCTGAAGTTTAAGATCGAAGAGATCACTGCCTGATGTCTGACGTCTCGAAGAGCGTCTGACATCTATAAATAAAAACTAATAACTAATAGATAATAGTTCTGCCAATTGCAGAACTTTTTTATTGCTGCCAGGAGATTGTAGATTTGTAAAGTGAAATGGCGGTATATTAAATCTGCAATTATCAATCTTAAATCAAAAATATTTGGCGGTATGACCATCTTTTCAAAGATCATAGCAGGAGAAATTCCTTCGTATAAAATTGCGGAGAATGAAAAATTCTTTGCATTCCTCGACATCTTTCCTTTAAGAGAAGGACATGTGCTGGTAGTTCCAAAAACTGAAGTAGATGATCTCTTTGACTTACCGAAGGAATATTTGCAGGAGATGTTATTATTTGCTCAACCCATTGCAAAGGCCATTGAAAAGGCATTTCATTGCAATCGTTGCGGCATTTCAGTAATTGGTTTGGAAGTGCCGCATGCACATTTACATCTTGTTCCTATCAATTCATCCAACGATTTAAACTTTACGCAGGCAAAACCAAAGGCATCGGATGAAAGTTTGAAAAAAGTGCAGGAGAGGATATTGGCGAATTTGTAAAGACAATATGCCAGATCTTATATTAAAGTTTAAATAATTCTACCGGATATGCTTTGAAAAAGCCCCATCCATTATCGTCTTTTACGGTAGTAGTCAATTTTACCTTATAAAAAATCTTCGCCTTTTCAATTAGTTTACTTATATCGTAATGCGGGAGAGTGTAATAGTAATAATTTCTTTTTCCGGCGAAAGTTTCAATGAGAAAGATTAGTCCGACGGGATCCTTATCAAAAAGGCTACACATATGCTCATCGAAACTGGCTAATGATTTATTATAATTCTTTTCCGGCAGGCCATTGGGACTTACTTTGTCTAATAAATGTTCTATTGTAATGAGCTGAGTCAGGTGCTCTTTATATTGCCAAATATTATTGTAATCTGGTTTTCTCAATAATAATGGGAAGCCTTCATATTCTATTTCTGAGGTAGACCAAGTCATATTACAATTATTTTCCTATGCTATTTTTTTACCCTCCCCGGATTCTTCTTAATAAAATCATCCCAGCCCTTTAATCCATTTGCTGATTTGCCGGTTACAGAACTGCTTTGAAAATGATGGCACATCGCTACTGCCAATGCATCCGTAGCATCATAGTGTTTCAGGTTTTCTTTAAAGGATAATAATGTCTGCAGCATTTTCATCACCTGCACTTTGTCGGCATTGCCATTGCCGGTGATGGATTGTTTTACTTTTTTGGGAGAATATTCTGTTACTTCCAGTCCATGCCGCATGGCTGCTGCAATGGCAACACCCTGTGCCCGGCCAAGCTTGAGCATGCTTTGAACGTTCTTTCCAAAAAAGGGAGCTTCAATGGCAAAGTCTGTCGGCTGGTATTTGGTGATAAGTCCGCTTACGGTATTAAAAATGAGTTGCAGTTTTTTATAACTGTCTTTTATTTTCCCGGGTTTTAATACACCAAGTTCCAGTAAAGTAACCTTGTTGTCTTTTACAATGATCAGTCCATATCCCATCACGATCGTACCGGGATCAATACCAAGGATTATTTTAGCAGGCTTTTGCAAACGGCAATGTATTTTTACAGGATGCTGTCTAAAAAGTATTTTCAACACTGAGATACAGAGTAACAGAGAAACACAGAGCCTTTAATTCAGAATAGCCTTCTCTGCGTAACTCAAATTCTCAGTTACTCTGTGTTGAAAATCTTTCCTTTTGAGACAACCACATGTTAATGAAGCTAAACAAAAATAGCAAACTCTTCATCAATTACTTGCTCGGCCCGGCGTTGTTTGTTTGGTTATCCTGGTCCATTTACCGGGAAATAAAACATCAACCCGACCTGGAAAAAACATGGGCCGCAATAAAAAAAGCATTCCAAAGTTCTTTGCTCTGGAACCTCGTGACAGTGATCGCCCTGATGTTTGTTAACTGGTCCATCGAAGCTGTTAAATGGAAAATATCAGTAAAAAGGATACAGGAGGTTAGTTTCTTTAAAGCATTCAGGGCGGTGTTGTCAGGCGTTTCATTTTCTGTAAGCACACCCAATAGGGTAGGCGAGTACCTGGGAAGATTGTTATATATGGATGAGGGAAACCGGTTAAAGACAATTTCCATTACCATTGTCGGAAGTATCAGCCAGCTTATCATCACCATTTTGATGGGATGCATCGGGTTGATAGCGCTTCAGTCAAGGATCGAAGCAGCGAATTTGGTTTCTCCCATCTGGATGGATGTTATTTTATATGGAGTAATTGCAGTGCTGGTAGTTTTAACACTATTTTATTTCCGCCTGTCATGGATAATAAAAGGCGTTGATCGTTTACCAGGAAGCAAGCGCTTTGCATATCTGGTTAGTGCACTGGAAGAATTTGATGCAACTTTGCTCGTAAAGCTGCTGTCATTATCGTTGTTACGCTTCATCATATTTATCGTACAATATTACCTGCTGTTTCGTTTATTTGATGTACAGGTTTTGTGGTGGCAGGGTTTTTGGTCAGTGAGTGTATCATTTTTGGTAATGGCGGTGATCCCAACCTTTGCCATCGCGGAATTGGGATTGAGAGGAAGGATTGGCATATTACTGACAGGTTTGTTCAGTACCAATACAGCGGGAATTATATTTGCAACGGCGGGCATCTGGCTTATCAACCTGATCATCCCGGCCATCGCAGGCAGTTTATTAATTTTGAGTATAAAAAAAATCTATAAAGACAAAAATGAAAAGGCTTAAACTACTTGCTCCGCTGGCTTTGGGATTATTCAGTTTCTCTATCCAAACAAACCCACCCATACAGGATGATTTTTGTGGAATGCATAATGTCTCCTTCAAAGTTGATGAAGAAGTTTCCTTCACGGTGTATTATGCGGTGGCCGGGATCTATGTCAATGCGGGCAATGCTGTTTTCACCAGTAAATTAGAAACCATCAATAACAGGCCGGTGTACCATATAACCGGCGAGGGAAAAACAAACCCTTCGTACGACTGGATCTACAGGGTGAGGGATAAATATGAAACTTATATTGATACGGCTACCATGCAGCCGTTAAAATTCATCCGCAATGTGAATGAAGGCGGGTATAAAAAATACCAGAACATTACTTTTAATAAAACCGCCAACACGGCTATTGCTACAGACGGTGTCTTTAAAGTGCCTGCCTGTGTGCAGGATGTGGTCAGTTCCATGTACTATGCCCGCAATGTTGATTTTTCCCAGTTGCGCCCGGACGACAGAATCCCCTTTTCTTTATTTCTCGATAACGAAGTGTATAATATGTATATCCGTTTTGTCGGGAGAGAAGAAATAAAAACCAAGTACGGGAAATTCCATGCGCTGAAAATAAAACCCCTGTTACTGAAAGGACAGATATTCGAAGGCGGTGAAAATATGACTGTATGGGTAACAGACGACATGAATCATATCCCGGTTAGAATTGAAAGTCCGCTGGTGGTTGGTAAAGTAAAGATCGATATGATGAGTTATGCTAATCTCCGTAACCCGGTAACTTCTCTTATTAAAAAGAAATAATATTTTTTTGTTATCAGCGAAGGGCTTGCCCGTAAGCTATTGGGGAATTTTGGAATTGGGAAATTGGGAAATTTTCATATGAATGAACTCTCTTGATAGGGCTGTAACTTTTCTATAATATAATTTGCTTCTTTAAAGCAATTTCGAAATTTCCCAATTACACTTTTCCCAATTCCCTATATCTCCTCCAGGCGAAAAAACTCCTTTGGTCTTATTCCTCTTTCTGTTTGCTGCAGGTTGCAGCATTCATGCACCGGGTCATGCTCAAAGAAAAGAATGTAATCGTTTTCAACAGCTTCTTTCAGGAATGATTTCTTTTCATTCAATGTGGTAAGCGGGAACATGTCATAAGCCATCACATAAGGTAAGGGAATATGTCCCTGTGAAGGAAGAAGGTCAGCCATATAAACAATGGTCTTGTCTTTGTACTTTATTTGTGGCAGCATCATGGCCTGGGTGTGACCATTTACAAAACGAATTGAAATATTATCAGTAAAAGCGGTTTCACCTAATTTGCCATTTGAGCTGCCTGTTACATCAACGAATTGAAGCCGCCCGCTTTCTTCAATGGGTAAAATATTTTCTTTCAGGAAAGAAGCTTTCTCCCTGTCATTAGGATTTACCGCCCAGTCCCAATGTTCTTTATTGCTCCAGTAAGTTGCATTCTTAAAGGTTGGAACTAATTTATCTCCGTCTCTTTTTATAGAACCGCCGCAATGATCAAAATGAAGATGCGTGAGAAAAGCATCCGTAATATCATCGGGGTTAAAACCATATTTCGCCAATGATTTCACCAGCGTATCATCACCATGCAGATAATAATGGCTGAAAAATTTTGCATCCTGTTTATCACCATTACCGTTGTCAATTAAGATCAGCCGGTTACCATCTTCGATCAGTAAACAACGAAGCGCCCAGGAACATAAATTGTTTTCATCGGCAGGATTTATTTTATTCCACATGCTTTTGGGAACTACGCCAAACATGGCACCCCCATCCAATTTAAAATAACCGGTATTGATAGAATAAAGTTTCATAATGACAATGTTTTCTTTTGTGCAGCTTTTGCATAAAAAAGTAAAACCAGGCCAATGATAAAATAAACCATCAGGGCCAATACAGAAGACCGTTGCGAACCGGTGAGCTCATTGATAAAACCAAAACTGAACATGCCAATTACTATGGCAATTTTTTCGGTGACATCATAGAAACTGAAAAAAGATGCAGTGTCCCTGGTCTCCGGCATCAGCTTGGCGTAAGTGGAACGGCTGAGCGACTGTATTCCTCCCATAACAAAACCAACAGCAGTAGCCAATGCATAGAATTCATAGATCCCTTTTTTAGGGAGCAGGTAGCCTGCGATGCAAATGCCAACCCAGAACAGCACACAAAGCATCAATGCTTTCAGGTTACCGATCCTCGCGGATAATTTTGAAATAGCGAAAGCTCCCGGGATCGCAATGAGCTGTATGATCAGTATGGCAATGATCAGGTTCTCTGTGGGCAATTGCAATTCACTTTTACCATATAAAGTAGCAGCCAACATCACCGTTTGCACCCCCATATTAAAAAAGAAAAAAGCCAGAAGGTATCTTTTCAAAACGGGAAGATGAATAAGCTGGTTAAAAACTTTTTTCAATTCACGATAGCCATTGGTAAAAATATTTTTTTGCTCACCGCTGCCTGCCGGTATGGAACGGGGCAAACGACTCAATGAAAATTGACCGAATCCCCACCACCAGATGCCTACGAGTAAAAAACAAATACGATACTGAAAGGTCCCTTCTTTTGCAATGCCCAATAGTTCCGGCTTCATGACAAATACAAAACAAATGACCTGCAGTATCACACTTCCGACATAACCAAAAGCAAAACCTTTAGCACTCACCCGGTCCCTGTCTTCCGGTGCAGCGATCTCCGGGAGAAAAGAATTGTAATAAACCAGGCTTGCCCAAAAACCTACGCAGGCAATGATCATGGTAAGGATACCGATCTCTAAAGTGTTTTTGGTGAAAAAGAACATGGAGGCGCAGGCTAAACTTCCCATGGTCAAAAAGAAATTCATGAATTTCTTCTTATTACCCCTGAAGTCCGCAATGGAAGAAAGTAATGGAGACATGATCGCCACGATCAGCATGGCGAAGGCCAATGCATAATTATAGAGTGAGGTGTTCACAAAATCCCTTCCCAGGAAATGAACCGTGTCGGCGGTTGTTGATTCATTCCCGTCACCGGTAACGGCTTCGAAATAGGCGGGGAAAATGGTGGAAGTGATGACAAGGTTATACACCGAATTGGCCCAGTCATACATTGCCCAGCCATTCACAACTTTTTTAGATGCCGTTTGCATAACTACCGGTTAATGCATAAAAATAGGAAAACTGTTTCCATTAATAATATAAAAAAGCGGCCCGGGGGTTCCCGCGACCGCTTTTTTAAAACAGGGAATATTTTAATAGTCCCAGGATTTAATCGTATTCATTTGTTCATCGGAAACAATAAAAGAATAAGAGACATTGGCAAATACATTATCCTTTATTTCTTTTGATACTTTTTCAACTGCTTCCAGGTAAGCCGGATCAGTTCTTGCAGATTCGATCATCGGGAACCTGAGTACATAGCGGCCTCCTTCTTTTGTCATATAGATCTCTGCGGTTCCCCCGGAGAAAGCCCCGTTCTTTACAATATAATCAGCGATCGTTTTTGCTTCTTCGTCGGAGATGTCTTTCCAGTAAAAATCCACATCGCCGGCTTTATCATGATCAAAATCAGCCCTGGTTAAAGTAGGCCCTTCCTTTTCCGGTTCTATTACTTCCGCTTTTTTAAAAGCGAGAGTACGTATTGGCTTAAAACGGTTATCTGTCAGCATAAGATTTACCGGTCCGCCATTGAACACACTGTCCGATACAAGTTGGGATATTGCATAAAAGGTCTCGTCTCCCACTTTTTCCATTTTGCTTTTATCAACCACCATTTTCAACAACACGGAATCCGAAGGTTTGGAAACCTGGAAACTTTTGCGGGTTTTAGAACCAGGATTTGCTGATTGAACAGCGTCGTTAAAAAGAGAGGAGAGCTTCTTTGCCTGTTCTTCCGTAATACCATCTTTATAATATACTTCTATATAGCCGGTCTTTACTTTTTTGCCGTAATTGGAACAAGCTGCCAGTGAAACGGCAACGAGCAACGAAAGAATAATTGATTTCATGTTTACTTTTTTTATAGTTAATGAAAACGCTGTTATTAAAAACCTTTGTATGAAATTAAGGATTTATCCGTTTATAACTTTTGTAAGTAACAGGATAAGGAGTGCAATGCCTGCAATGATCCTGTACATACCAAAAATTTTGAACCCGTATACTTTCAGATAATTAATAAAGAAACGGATGGCCAGCAAAGCCACCACAAATGCCACGACATTACCAACCACAAAAGCAATGGTATTGTCTGATGAATCTATAATGACCTGGTAGCCTTTTCTTGTCATGTCGTCATGTCCCCATTTTTTTACAAACAAAGAATAAGCAGAAGCGGCAAACATAGTTGGGACCGCCAGGAAGAAAGAAAATTCAGCCGCCACGAAGCGGGTAAATTTTTGCGACATCCCGCCAATGATAGAAGCGGCGCTCCGGCTTACACCCGGAACCATTGCAATGCTTTGCCAAAGGCCCACGATAAAAGATTTTCCAAAACTTACCTGGTCATCTGATTCGATCTCCGGCTTTTTGAATACGTTATCAATGAACATGAGGATAACACCGCCGGCCAGCATCGCGATGGCAACCGTGGTAGGGCTTTCCAGTAAAGCATCTATTTTATCCGAGAATAAATAACCGAGTACAAGCGCCGGTATCACACCAACGATCAATTTGGCATAAAACTGCCAGCTGCGGAATTCAAAAAATTTTTTCCAATATAAAATCACCACGGCCATGATGGCCCCGAACTGTATAGATACTTCAAACAACTTGGTAAATTCATCTCGTTGAATGCCCAGTAATGAGCTGGTAATGATCATATGCCCGGTGGAGGAAACAGGAAGAAATTCTGTCAATCCTTCTACAATGGCGAGAATGATAGCTTCAACAATAGTCATAAATGGAATGTGCTAATGTGATAATGAGCTGATTTGATAATTCGGTATTGCGAAAATGTATACTTACTGACGAATTAATCAGCACATCATCAAATCACCAAATTATCAAATCAACTAATTAAGTTTCGGTTTCCTGAAAATAGCAAAGATCTCGATCACCAGTCCCGCCAGGATCAGGATAGGTGCAATGGTGATGCGGGTCGTACTGTACACGGCATCTTTATTAAATATTTTTGGGTCTTTGTTGCTGGCGCCGCCTGACAACAGGAACATGCCAACGGCTATGACCAGCAGGCCGATGAGCATCCATTTATAGTTATCCTTATTGAAAATGGAAGGAGTTGTTTTATTATCTGCCATGGAGAACAATTTTGGAGCTGCAATATAGGGATTTTAGTGAATGGTGAATAGTCAATAGTGAATAAGGGTAAAAAGCTATTGACCATTCACTATTCACCATTGACTTTAATAAAGATCGTCCAGCTTCATTTTAAGGTATTTCACCACGCTGCGGTTGGTGCTGAAGAGGGTAATGCCAACGCCAATTACGATAAGACCAAAAAATAAAAACAACAGGCTGCCTGAATCATGAATGGCTTTGAGAGCAGGCTCATAATTTTCGGCCCATATTACAAATAGCCATATTGCTGCTACAGCTATCACCCCGCTGATGGCGCCATTGATGATGGCTTTTATATTCATCGGTTTCGCAATGAACCAGCGTGTAGCGCCTACCATTTGCATGGTTTTAATAAGGAACCTGTTGCTGAACATGGCAAGCCTGATGGTGTTATCAATAAGGATAATAACAACTACTGATAATATAAAAGCAATGGCAAGCAGGATAAGGCTCCATTTCCGGATATTTTTATTCAGCGAATCAACAAGCTCCTTCTGGTACCTGACCTCGGTCACATAGGTTTGTTTTTCCAGGTCGGCTTTTATGTTTGTAAGGCTGTCTGTATTGACATACTCTTTCTTGAGTTTAAAACTGATACTGTTGGGCAGCGGGTTATAGTCTAATATATTGTCCCAGCTTTTATTACCATCACGGATATATAATTTGCGGGCCATTTCCTTATTGATGTACTGGTATTCTTTTACATATGGCTTGGAAGCGATGTATTGCAGAAGCGCAACGCTGTCCTTCGGGTTAAGATTTTCCCTGATGTCCACACTCACTTCCACATTTTCTTTAAAATGCTGTCCTAACTTACCGGCATTGATGATCAGCCAGCCGATAATACCGAGTACAAATAATACCAGGGTCACGCCGAGGATGGACATGAAGTAAGATGGTTTGCCGCGTTTGATGGAAGCTTTACCTGATTGAGACATGAAAAATGTTTTTTCAGAGTTATGGGTTAGCGCCCCGTTTCAATTATCATGGCTATATAATGGTAACAGGACACGCAAAAATAGCAGTTTAGGGCAACAATCAGTATTTTTGCTGTTCAATTAAACGATTGCTGGTGGTTCATATTGCCATATGAACTATAAGATTTGTTAAAGAAACTTTTGGGCAAGCGGCATTGCTACTATCATCGTCCCTTGCGTCGCACACTTGTACTGCAGTACTTCTATTCAGCAATACTTACACAGTATTAATTGATGAATAGCGAACCGGAAGATGAAGAGTGTGACACAAGGGACGATGATCACAGAACCGGACGATGACCAAATAAAAAATATCAGGAACGGCATGGAGTATAACTTCAGAGATATTGAAAAGAAATGGCAGGATAAATGGAAAGGATCAAACGCCTACAAAGTAGAGAATGATCTTTCCAAACCGAAATGCTATGTGCTGGATATGTTTCCCTATCCGAGTGGCGCCGGTTTGCATGTGGGTCACCCGCTTGGCTATATCGCTTCCGATATTTATTCAAGGTATAAAAGACTGAAAGGTTTTAATGTGCTGCACCCGATGGGGTATGATGCATTTGGTTTGCCCGCGGAACAATATGCTATTGATCACGGCATTCATCCTGCGGTTTCAACGGAAAATAATATTAAGAATTTCCGCAGCCAGCTGGATAAGATCGGTTTTTCCTTCGACTGGGACCGGGAAGTGAATACATCGAAGCCGGAATATTATAAATGGACGCAATGGATCTTCCTGCAATTGTTCAACAGCTATTTCTGCCATACAGAAAAAAAGGCATTGCCTATTTCATTGCTTATTAAAAAGTATGAGACGAAGGGCGCCATGCCCAAAACAGGAGAACCTATACCCGGCAAACATTTTACCGCCCGGCAATGGAATGCTTTTTCCGAAAAAGAAAAAGCAGAGATATTAATGAGAAGACGGCTGGCTTATTGCGGCTATGGTGAAGTGAACTGGTGCGAAGCATTGGGAACCGTATTGGCCAATGACGAAGTAATAAATGGAGTTAGTGAACGTGGAGGCTATCCGGTGGTGAAAAAAACATTGCGTCAATGGTACCTGCGCATTACGGAATATGCCGATCGTTTGCTGGAAGGATTGGAGAAAGTTGATTTCAGCGAAGCGATGAAGGAGATGCAGACGAACTGGATCGGGAAGAGTAGCGGGGCGGAGATTGATTTTGAAGTAAAACGTGAGACATCAAACGTCAAACATCTCACGTCTGACTTCTCACGTTTGACCGTTTATACTACAAGACCTGATACCATCTTCGGTGTTGACTTTATGGTCATCGCACCGGAGCATGAACTGACAGAACAGATCACAACTCCAGAACAAAAGCAGCCAGTTGATGAATACATCGCTTATGTAAAAAGCCGGAGTGAAAGAGAAAGGATGGCCGAAAAAAAGATCAGCGGTGTATTTACAGGCTCTTATGCATTGAATCCATTTAATGGAAGAGCGATCCCTATCTGGATCTCAGAATATGTACTCGCAGGTTATGGCACCGGCGCTATTATGGGAGTACCCTGCGGTGATGAAAGGGATCACAAATTTGCAAAGCATTTTAATATTCCCATCACGAATATCATTGGCGACTATTACAATGGAGAAGAAGCCAATCCAACTTATGAGGCAAAACTGCAGAACAGCGATTTCTTAAATGGCATTGAAATGCGCAAAGCGATCGATATTGTAATTGCTGACCTGGAACTGGCAGGCATTGGCAAACGAAAAGTGAATTACAAAATGCGGGATGCGGCATTCAGCAGGCAACGCTATTGGGGCGAACCCTTCCCGATCATTTGGAAAGATGGGATCGCATATCCGTTGGATGAAAAGGAATTGCCATTGATATTACCTGAAGTAGAAAGTTATAGCCCGGGGCCTGACGGCGAAGGACCGTTGGCCAATATTAAGGAGTGGGCCCTCATCCCCAACCCTTCTCCACAAGTGGAGAAAGGGGCGGCGAGAGTTCCTAAGTACGGGGTGCATACGCCGAAGCAATATGAATTGGCTAAAGAAATGAGAAAAGGACATACAGAAGCAGAAGGAATACTTTGGGAACTATTAAGGGATAGTAAGTTGGGGGTTAAGTTCCGACGACAACACCCGATTGAATCTTACATAGTTGATTTTGTTTGTTTACAGGAAAAAATGATAGTCGAAGTTGACGGCGGGTATCACAACACGGAAGAACAAAAGAGGTATGATGAAGAAAGAACTAAAGTGCTCAATGAAATTGGTTTTGATGTAATACGGTTTACGAATGAAGAAGTAATAGAACATCCATATCAGGTAAAAGAAAAGATAAAATCGGAGCTGGGTCGTCGAATCCCCTCTCCACTTGTGGAGAGGGGGCAGGGGGTGAGGGAAACTAACACCATGCCGGGCTATGCAGGTTCATCCTGGTATTTTCTCCGCTACATGGACCCGCATAATGATAAAACATTTTGCGACCGGAAAATATCTGATTACTGGAACCAGGTTGATATCTATATTGGCGGAACAGAACATGCAGTAGGCCATTTATTATATAGCCGCATGTGGACTAAAGTTTTATTTGATTTAGGATTGATTGGTTTTGATGAACCGTATAAGAGGTTGGTGAACCAGGGGATGATACAGGGGGTTAGTGCGCTTGTAAATTTTATAGGATTCAATTTTGGTGTCAATTTAATGGTAAACACGACCGAAGAGCAAAAAATAAGAATCCAAGAACTTAAAGAGAAATACAAGGTATTTAAAGATGTATACATATCAGATGATTTAATGATATATATAAGAAAGGCATATAATAATCCAACTTCAGAGGAAGAAATACAACATATGGATTTTAGAAATAGACTTTATAACTATTTTTTAAAGCCTATTTCTGAGGATATAGAAAATTGGGGATTAAAAAATATTGTTCAAATTGGATTATTGAATAATTATTATAAAACTTATGTGCCGATTGAGTATGTAAATTATAAGGATGGATTAGATATTGAAAAAATCAAAAAAGATTTTGCCAGACTGTCAAATGCAGAGTTTATTACAAATGATAACAAATTTATTTGTTCTAGGGAAGTTGAAAAAATGTCTAAATCAAAAGTAAATACTGTTAATCCAGATGAAATAATTAATACATACGGCGCCGACACTTTCCGCATGTATGAAATGTTTCTCGGCCCGGTAGAAATGAGCAAACCATGGGATACCAAGGGCATTGAGGGTGTGCATCGCTTTTTGAAAAAGTTTTGGAGATTGTTCTTTAGGGAAACTAAAACCCCTCCTTCGGAGGTTCCCGATCCCGCCAAACAGGCGGGAGAAGGAAAGGAACGTAGTTCGGGGGAGGCCTTTATAGTTACCGATGAAGAACCAACAGCAGAAGAATTAAAAGTATTACATCATGCCATTAAGAAAATTGAAAGTGATACAGAGCGCTTTAGTTTCAATACCGCTGTCAGCGCTTTTATGATCGCTACCAATGAACTCACCGATCTGAAATGTCATAAAAGAAAAATACTTGAGCCGTTATTGATCTTGCTTTCTCCTTATGCACCGCATATTGCCGAAGAACTTTACAATCAATTAAACTCTTCGGAAGTCTCCCCCTTGAGGGGAGATTTAGAGGGGGCCTCTATTCTCGATGCATCCTTTCCAACATTTGAAGAGAAATATGTAAAGGAATATTCCAAAGCATATCCCATTGCTATCAATGGTAAAACAAGAACCGAACTGACCATTGCCCTTGATGCCACGCAGCAACAGGTGGAAGAAATTGTCCTGGCCGATGAGACCGTAAAGAAATGGCTGGAAGGCAAGACGCCCAAAAAAGTTATTTATGTAAAAAACAAAATGGTCAACCTGGTAGTGTAAAGTTTGATCCCTTTTAAAATTACCTTATGAGATCAGGACATATTCTTATTGCTTCTCTTTCTGTAGTACTGTTCTTTTCCTGTAAGGATAAAGATCAAAAGAAAGAAGACCCCCCATCCCGCTATAAGAACCATATTTTGCTTGAAGCAAAAGGATTCAAGATCAAAGATGCTTTCCTTGCTTTTAATGACAGTACAAAACTGTCGGAGGATAATAAGGTAAATATTGGTCAGCATGTAAACCTCATATTACTGATTGATAGCGGATGGACCGTGGAAAATGGGAGGATCTATCCCGGCGTTGGTCAAAAAATTGAGAGCAGTGATCGTAAACATGTTTTCGAACAAAAAGACCTGATGGAATCGCACCCGGAAGGCGTGCCGGCTGAAGACGGGTTCCAGGTTACTATACAAGCCATCATAAAATCGTCGGATAAAGAATATGATCATTTCCTTGTTTCTTTTCATGTGTGGGATAAAAAAAATGATCATGAAATAACCGGGTCCTACAAACTTCATGTTAAACCATGAGCAGGACTTCTATTTGAACGGTATGGTCATAACTTATTTCCATCGTAATTTCCCGGGCTAAACTAACAGCAATGAAACGATTGATCCTGGCAGCAGTGCTTGCCTGCTTTTCTTACATCTGTGTTCACGCACAAAACAATTCAACTTATTTCCTTTCCAATCCCTGTCTTACACCTGACGGGCAAACCGTCATCTTCGCTTTTGAAGGTGATCTTTGGAAAGCCAATATAAGTGATGGGCAAGCATCCCGCCTGACTGCCATGCAGGGTTATGAAACTTCCCCGAGAATTTCTCCCGATGGTAAATGGATCGCATTTACCGGCCGGCAATATGGAAACTCCGATGTGTATGTAATGCCGGTCAATGGTGGCGAGGTAAAGCAAATCACATTTCACAGCGGCAATGATGAAGTAACAAGCTGGAGCTGGGATTCAAGATCCCTTTATTTCAACAGTAACCGGATGGGGCAGACCGCCGGATATAAAGTAAGTGCGGATGGCGGTACACCCCTAAGAGTTTTTGGTAATTATTTTTTCCAGTACGATCATAATTTAGTTGAACATCCAACCAGCGACGAAATATTTTTCAATGATACCTGGGAAAGCAGTAACCAGGTGCAGCGCAAAAGATATAAAGGTCCTTTCAATCCTGATATCCAATCTTACAACCTGAAAACAAAACAACATAAGAAATACACCACCTGGGAAGGAAAAGATTTTGGCGCCACGATCGATAAAGATGGTAATATCTTTTTCATTTCAGATGAAGGGAACGGTGAATATAATTTATATGTATTGGTGAATGGGGATAAAAGAAGATGCACAAGATCTGCTTCATCCATCAAAACCCCGCAGGTAAATGCCAATGGCGGAAAAGTGGTTTTTGAAAAAGATTACCAGTTGTGGATCTATGATGTGAAGACAGGAGATGAAAGAAAGCTGAACATTTCCATTATCCGCAATAATATTTTACCCAAGGAAAAAGATTTCGATGTAAAAGGAAATATTACGGCATATGATATATCGCCGGATGGAAAGAAACTGGCATTTCTATCAAGGGGTGAAATATTTGTTAGCGATGTGGAAGGAAAATTCATTCAGCAGATCAACCGCGGATCAGCTGAAAGAGTAACTGAAATAAAATGGATGAGTGATAATAAAAAATTGCTGTTCATGCAGACATTGGGTGGTTATACCAATTTATATACAATAGCTGCTGACAGCAGCGGAGCTCCGAAACAACTGACCAGTGATAAAAGTAACAACAGGAGCATCGTGATGAATAAAAAAAGGAACAAAGCGGTCTATATGAGTGGCCGGAATGAAGTGAGACTACTTGACCTGAAGACGATGGACAGTAAGATCCTTGTAAAAGATGAGATATGGGGTTTTCAAAACAGTAACCCCGGCTTTTCACCGAATGACGAGTATGTTTTATTTACAGCGTACAGGAATTTTGAGCAGGACATTTTTGTTTACAATGTAAAACAAAATAAAAGCACCGACCTGACGAATACAGGTATTACTGAATCTGATCCCATTTGGTCGCCGGATGGAAAATATATTTATTTTACTTCACAGCGATTGAAAGCAGCTTATCCATTTGGCATGCCCAATGCAAGAGTGTACCGGGTGCCGCTGGAGAAATTAGATGAACCTTATCGTATTGATAAATACAATGAGTTGTTCAAAGAAGAGAAAAAGGATACGACAAAAAAAGCCGCTCCTGCTGCAGACTCATTAGAAAAAAAACCAATTGTTATTGACGCTGACCGGATCATGGAAAGATTGGAACAGGTAAGTCCTTCAATAGGAGCACAGTTCCTGCAGGCCGTTTATCAGAAAGGAGATAAAACAACCGTATTATATACCAGCAACCACGGCGAAGGAAGAAATGCACTCTGGAAAACGGTGATCGAACCGTTTGAACAAAATAAAACCGAAAAAATTGCCGGTACAGATGGAAGTTTTGGATTTGATATCGTGGAAGTGAGTGATAAGTTATATGTGTTATTCAACAGTACGATCAATAAACTCAACCTGGAAGGAAACAAAGTAGATCCTATCAGTATCAGCTATACGTTCCGGAGAAATTTATCAGAAGAATTCAGTCAGATGTTTGAAGAAGCATGGGCACAGATGGAAGAAAATTATTATGACGGCAACTTTCATGGGCTTAACTGGCAGAAAACAAAAGAACATTACCAGCAGTTCGTTCCTTACCTGAATAACCGTGCCGATGTGAGGGTTTTGCTGAATGATATGCTGGGTGAGTTGAATTCATCACACCAGGGCTTTGGCACTACCGGCGATGATGAAACCATTGCCTTGCAGAACCGCACGATGGAAACAGGTGTCATTTTCGAAGACAACGATCCTTACAAAGTGAAATATGTAGTTAAACGTTCGGCAGCCGATAAAAAAGGAATTGACATTAAACCGGGTGATGTGCTGGTGAAAGTGAATGATGAGACCGTGAGATCAGCTACAGACCGAAACTATTATTTTACCCAACCTTCACTGGACAGGGAATTGAAACTGACTTTCAACAGGGCTGGGCAAATGATAGAAGCAAAAGTTCATCCGCAGGCCAATTTGTTTACCAATCTCTATGACGAATGGATAGACAATAACCAAAAAAGGGTGGACGAAAAAAGCAAGGGACGGATCGCATATGGCTATATGAAGAATATGGGTGATGGGGAACTGAACCAGTTCATCATAGACATGACACAGGAATTAACTAATAAAGATGCCCTGATATTTGATCTTCGTTACAATACCGGCGGTAATGTACATGATGAGGTATTGAAGTTCCTGGCGCAGCGTTCTTACCTGCAATGGAAATACAGGGATGGAAAACTAACACCGCAATCCAATTTTTCACCCAGCGACAAACCGATCATTTTATTGACCAATGAACAATCATTGAGTGATGCTGAAATGACTTCGCAGGGGTTCAAGGCATTAAAACTTGGAAAGATCATTGGAAATGGAACTTATCGCTGGATCATTTTCACCGGTGGGATTGGTCTTGTTGATGGCTCCTCCGTCCGGATGCCGGCCTGGGGTTGTTATACTTTGGATGGAAAAGACCTCGAGTCAACCGGTGTGCAGCCTGATATTCTTATCATCAACAGTTTTGATGATAAGTTAAATGGAAGGGACCCTCAACTGGATAAAGCAATTGAAGAGATATTGAAACAATTGAAGTAATACACTTAAGCAAGGAATAAAACGATCAATGTGTTGGTTTGATCAACCGGATCATAGCGCTGCTTCCTTCATTGCTGGCAAGATAAGCGCTGTAGCGGTGTCCGTCAATCATGACGGCCTCCATATAAGAAGTATTGGGAGGGATCCTGCCGAGGTTTTCTGCTACCATGGTCAACTCGTTGTTTTCTTTCAGTTCACTAATGGCCAGTTTAATGATATGTGCTTTGCCGGATAAAAGCAGGTGAGTGAAAACAAGTTGATCGTTCAAAAAAAGAGAAATGGAATCGCCGTCTATTTCTCCATTATCGTAAAAGCGAAGTTCTATTGAATCACCGCTCAGGGGAATATCTTTGGTGAAAATTTTTTTACGGCTGACAAATTTTTCTTCAATGGTTAATGGCTTTGCGGGTGCGGGAGGAGTTGTCACCGGTTTTATATTTTCAGGAACTGTTTTTTGTTGTTGACTTGTTTGAGAAACCGGCTTTTGCACCGGTATGGATGCAATGGGTTCTTCAGGGATCTGTTTTAACCGGCCGGCGATCGTTACCACACTGTCAATAAGATCCGGATCATTACCACCTGTTGTGTAGTTTTCAATGACATTATCCCATTCATCGGCAAACTGGGGACTATTTATTTTGTCAAGATTCACAGCGCCTTTTATTTTATCTTCTTCATCTTTATCGTAGGCGTTGCCATTAAGCATCATTTTACCGCTTCCCGGGCAATTAAAGTCTGCCCTGGAAAGCATGGGTACTTTACCGGGAGATCCCACACTAAAACGACCGGATCTTTCATCCAGTAACTGGTCATCCCACCAGACCGTGCTGTTGGTATTCGGGTCAAAATACCCCCTGATGCTGTATCGCCGGTAATTATTCGCTGATTCGTAGTAGTATGAAGTACCCACCAGGCTATCACCTTGCTGAATGATCTTCAGTTCGACCTTTTGACGGTTGATTTTTCCTTTCCATACCCCGGTGACCATTTGGCTGTTAACCTTATTGAAAAGAAAACAGGTCAATATAAAAAGGGGATAAAATGTGTAGTAACGGGGTCTTTTCATAAGGTAAAGACAGTTTGTTATTAATAACGTTTTTCAGGTCTTAATATTTTCTCAGGAAAAGTTGCTGCACTGAAAAAAAATCATAACTTCCCCCCCGGAAAGCCCTCCGGCGAAGGGGGTTACGATATTATTTATTCAACCAAACTGTGTTTATGAAGAAATTATACTTCCTGGTATTTTCGTTACTCTTGTTAACGGGATATTCAGCCCAGAGCCAATGTACGAATACCTTTGCCTTTGGAACGGCCGCGATCCCCGCCAATAATTCTATTGTTACAATCTCGACCTGTTCATTTGCCGGGGATTACTCCACGATCACCGGAGCTATAAATGGTCAGACGCTAAATTTTACTTTTAATAATCTTGGAACCGGCGCCTATATAACAATTCGTAGCGGTACTTTCAACGGACCAGTCGTAGCATCAGGCAATTCGCCCCTTTCATTTGCGAATACTTTTACCGGAACGCTGTATGCACACTGGAATCTCAGCGCTGCATGCGGGGTAGACGGCAGCTGTCATACAACAACAGTGCAGTGCACCAGTTGTCCTCCAGTATCAGGAGGTTGCAATTTTACTTCTGCATTTGGAACTGCTACGATCGATCCTTCAGGAGCCATCGTTACCATCTCGACCTGCTCTTTTGCCGGAGAATACTCCACAATTAACGGAGCTGCAAATGCTCAGAATCTCCGGTTCACCAGCAGTGTAGCCACTGATTTTATCACCATACGCTCTGGCACTCCAGCCGGGCCTGTTATTGCTTCTGGTGTAACACCATTAGTATTTGCCAATACTTTTGTGGGTACCGTTTACGCCCATTGGGCTACAAATGCAGCTTGTGGCACTCAAGCCACATGCCGAACGACAACTGTACAGTGTACAAATTGTACCGTGGCAGCACCACCTAATGATCTGTGTACTGGAGCTATTCCAATAACTTGTGGTTCAGCAGTAGTCGGCACAACAGTTGGGGCAACAATAGATGCAGTGCCTACCTGTGTTACCCCATTAAATACTGCTCCGGGTGTATGGTATTCATTTGTGGGCACCGGTCAATCCGTTACTATGAACACCTGTACGGGTACAACATATGACTCCAAGATCGGCGTATTCACCGGTACTTGTGCTGCACCGGTTTGTGTAACCGGTAATGATGATTTTTGCGCTTTCCAATCGCAGGTCACATTTGCTTCTACCCTTGGTACTACTTATTATATATTAGTTACCGGTTTCAACACGGCCACCGGTGGATTTACTTTAACGACGACTTGTGCTGCTGCGATTCCAAATGATATTTGTACCAACGCCATTACTATTGGTTGCGGCCAGACGATCACCGGAACAACAGTAGGAGCAACACCAGATGCTGTAGCTGCCTGCAATGGCGTTACATTAAGCGGCGCACCTGGTATATGGTACACTTTTGTAGGAAACGGAGCCACTAATACTTTAACTATGTGCGGCTCTGGTTATGATACTGAAGTTGGCGTATTTACAGGTACCTGTCCTGCGCTGGTTTGTGTTACCGCCAATGATGATTTCTGTGGACTTCAGTCACAAGTAGCTTTTGCCACAACACTGGGGACAACTTATTATATATTGGTAACAGGTTTCGGTACTGCTTCGGGAGCATTTACAATAACGAGAACCAGTGCTCCGCTTCCAAATGATGTTTGTACGGGAGCTATTAATATAAATTGCGGCCAGACTATTACAGGTTCCACTGCATGTGGTGCCACTTCGGATGCTGTTGCTACTTGCGGTACAGCTTTAAATACAGCGCCGGGACTTTGGTATCAGTTTGTTGCTGATGGCTCACCGGTTACTTTGAGCCTTTGCGGTTCATCTTATGATACAAAAATTGGTGTATTTACAGGAACCTGCGCTGCGCTGGTTTGCGTTACCGGCAATGATGATTTCTGTGGATTACAATCACAGGTTACATTCAATACGAATGCAGCGTTTACTTATTATATACTGGTAACCGGCTTTAATACTGCAACCGGAAACTTTACATTAGTCAGGACATGTGCACCGCCTTGTGCAGGTGTTCCGTCACCCGGATCAATTACACCGGCAACGACCACAGCATGTGTGGGAGCTTCTGTAACATTAACCTGCAGTGGTTATTCTGCAAATTCAGCACTAACCTTCCAGTGGAAATCAGCACCTGCTGCCGCCGGACCTTATACCACCATTGCTGGAGCAACCAGCAATGTCTATACATTTAATGCCCCTGCTGCTACCACTTATTATACCTGTACTGTTACTTGTACCAATGGTGGCGGTAATGCTACAACTGCACCGGCAGTAGTAAATGTCAGTAACATACAATTTACAAGTGCTATTGCAACTCCTTCTACAGTATGTTCTCCCGGTTCTGTCACAATAACCGCGACAGTTACAGGCGGGCTTAACTTAGGAAACTATACATATACACTTGCTGGCCCGGGTACTATCGGACCCGCTGTGCCTTCCGGACCAAATAACTCAAGTGTAAGCTTTAGTGTAACAAATATTCCTGCCGGTAACCAGGTTTACACTCTTACTGCAACAGACCCTGTACCATGTTCAAAGAATACGACCATAAATGTTACAGTTAACCTTACACCAGTGGTAACACTTGCTCCTGCCAGCGCTACGATCTGTAATGGCAATATTCAACCTATTACCGGAACAGTTACTACAGGCGCAGGTACATTTGTATTCAGTCCGCTTACAGAATTATATACTGACGCAATCGCATCGATTGCCTATACAGGAACAGCATTGGCAAGTGGCACAACGATCTATGCTAGACCAACTGTTACCAGAACCTATACAGCTACAGTAACGAGTGCACAGGGTTGTTCAAGTTCAACCCCCATAACAATTACTGTTAACCAGTTGCCAGCTATTACTACCCAACCGACTCCGGCCACACAAACAGTCTGTCCGGGAGTAACTGTAAACTATACAGTCGTTGCAACAGGTGCCGGACTTACTTATCAGTGGCGCAGAAATACTGTTAACCTGGTAAATGGTGGCCAGATCTCAGGTGCAACCAGTCCAACATTAACCATCGGTGGTGTTACTGTTGCCAATGCAGGCAACTATGATGTAGTGGTTTCAGGAACTTGTCCGCCGCCAGTAACTTCTAATACAGTTGTATTAAATGTGGCAGCTGCTCCGATCATCAGCGCTCAGCCGGCCAACGCAACGATCTGTGCCATCACGGCCAGTGGCCTGACAACAGCTACATTCACGGTTGGATTAGTTGGTAGTATTCCTCCTCCAACTATTTTCCAATGGCAGATTAGCACAGATGGTGGTGTTACCTGGACAAACCTGGCTAACTCAGCATCGCCAAGTGCAAGTCCTTTCTATAATGGCGTGTTCACGGCGACATTGACCGTAGGTAATGCACCTGTCTCATTAAATAATGCCCGTTTTAGGGTAATTATTACAAACAGTTGCGGTCAAACTACTACTTCCAACGGAGCTGCGACACTTACCGTTAATGCCAGCCCTGCAGTGGTTGCAACAGATCTGTTCAACCAAAGGATTTGTATCAGTGATACATTGGTTCCGCTGGTAGGTACACCTGTTGGAGGCACATGGTCAGGCATTGGTGTATCAGGATTTAATTTTGTACCTGCTGCAACAGCGGTTGGAGGACCCTATGTGCTTACCTATACGTTTACCAATAGTTTTGGTTGCACGGTCAGTGATACAACATCTGTTAGAGTAGTGGATTGTCCGGAAAGACAACGCTTGCTTACCAAGGATGCTTTGATAATTTATCCCAATCCGAATAACGGTCACTTCAATGTGAGGATGAACAGTACATTGTATAATTATCTCGGCATGAAGGTTTATGACATGACTGGTCATTTAATGATCGGTAATGCAGTTACAAACCCGGCTACTAATAGGGAAACGCTTGTCACACCCACTTATTCGGGTCTTGTATATGGACGGGTAATTCCGATCAACCTGTCTCACCTTGCTTCCGGAACTTATCTGGTCGTGTTCTATTATGACGATGGAATAAGGACTTCGAAGAAAGGCTTTAATATTGTGATCATGCGATAAAGGATAATAATTATTTTTCAATATAAGCATCCCGGCGTTTACAGTCGGGATGCTTTTTTTATAAATTTTGCTTTGTAACTTCAGGCAAATGGAGTCATGGGAATTAATAGCATTGTTGAAAAATCATCAAAAAGAGTTTTCAGGGGTTATTCCGTTTGATCCGTCAACGGATAAATTACTCCCGTTTGATTTTTCCCCGGCAAATAAAGAAATTACTGATGATATCCTTGACTCCGTGCCAACATTCATTTCTTTTATTAATCATAAACTACATGAAACAGGAGCCCGGTATGGTATTGGCGGGTATAATGAATACCGTACAGTTTATAGCCGCAGTAAAGTTTTTGATCCGGTCGGAATGGATGAAGAACCCCGGCGACTGCATCTTGGCACTGATATTTGGGGCAAGCCATTTACAAAGGTAATGGCGCCATTGGATGGCATCATTCACAGTTTTGCTTTCAATAATAATTTTGGCGATTACGGAGTTACTATCATTCTTTCACACTCCCTTAGTGGTTCCAGCTTTTATACATTATATGGTCATTTAAGCCTGAGTTCCATTAAAAACATTGCTGAGGGTGACAGGGTAAATAAAGGAGATGTGTTTGCAGAATTTGGTATCCCCGCCGAGAATGGACACTGGCCTCCGCATCTTCATTTTCAAATGATCAGGGAGATCGGGGAATGGAAAGGCGATTACCCGGGTGTTTGTAAATATTCTGAAAAAGAAAAATATTTGAATAACTCACCCGACCCTGACCTGGTCCTTCAGCTCAACCAATATATATAGCATTACATCTTTAATAATTTAAAGGCATGTGTCCATTGGTTCCTGATAAATCCCGGGATACACCATAATATACACAAGGGTTCGATGGCCCTTGCAGCTTCTGCCTTACCCATGTTTTCAGTTTCCCAACCAAATGAAGTGAGGATATCTGTTACTGTTTTTTTGGCTCCGTCGTCATTGCCGCAAATAAACATAGTGGGAATACCTCCCGGAAATTTTGGTTTATACATAAAAGCATTGCCCACACTGTTGAAGGCTTTTACCAGCCTTGCATCCGGAAGGATCTGCTGGATCCTTTCCATCAGCGAATTTTCCAATGTTGTAAAAAATTTTAATACACCATTATCGGGTGGCACGGTTGCGATCGGGTTCGTGGCATCGATCACCGTCTTTTCAAAAAAATATTCTTTACCCGCCAGCGATATCGCATCTTCCACGGCCAGGCCACTTACTGCCAAAACAATGATCTCGCCAAACTGGGCGGTTTCCTGGAAGGAACCCAATATGCCCGTGGTATTCTCATTTTGCCATGTTATTACTTCTTCTTTTGAAATGTTGCGGGTGCCAAGCATTACAGCATGACCTTCCTGTAAAAAAGCAGATGCCAGCACTCTGCCAACATTCCCTGATCCCAGTACTCCGATTTTCATAAAAATAATTTTGATGATTAATAATTAGCTTTACAAACCGACATGAAATTTTTCATCCGTAAATTACATAACAAAGGATGAAAAAATTCATCAAAGGTTCGCTGTGACTTTTTAAAATAAATAATTTTCACAGCAACATTAAGAAAAAAATTCATGGCTAATCCCAATTTAAGCAGTGATAAAGAATATTTGACCGCAGCGGATAAAGAATTCGAAAACAATATCCGTCCTGCGCAGATCGCTGATTTCTCCGGCCAGGTACAGATCATTGATAACCTGAAAATATTTATCAAAGCCGCCAAAATGAGGGGAGAAGCACTGGATCATATTTTATTTCATGGCCCCCCGGGTTTCGGTAAAACAACCTTGTCAAGGATCGTGGCCAATGAAATGGGTGTAAATATCAAAGAAACCTCCGGCCCTGTCATTGAAAAACCAGGCGACCTGGCAGGGTTACTGACCAACCTGGAAGCCAATGATGTTTTATTCATTGATGAAATACACCGGTTGAGTACAGTGGTGGAAGAATATTTATATGCCGCTATGGAAGATTACCGGATAGACATTATGATCGACAGCGGGCCTAATGCAAGAAGCGTACAGATCACACTCAATCCATTTACACTGATCGGCGCAACAACCAGGAGCGGTTTACTCACAGCACCTTTGTTATCCCGCTTTGCTATCAAATCAAGACTGGAATATTATACATCGGATGTGCTTAATACGATCATTCACCGTTCTGCCAGGATCCTTGGAACAAATATTTCAACAGAGTCCGTGCATGAGATCGGCAGACGAAGCCGCGGTACACCCAGAATTGCCAACGGTTTATTACGAAGAGTGAGGGATTTTGCACAGGTATTGAATGACGGCCAGATCGATCTCGGGATCACACAACATGCATTAAAAGCGTTGAATGTGGATGAACACGGGCTTGATGATATGGACAACCGAATCCTTTCCACCATCATCGATAAATTCAAAGGTGGCCCGGTGGGACTCACTACTATTGCAACAGCCGTTGGTGAAGAAGCCGGCACTATCGAAGAAGTGTATGAACCATTTCTGATACAGGAAGGTTTCTTACAACGTACGCCAAGAGGTAGAGAGGCAACTGCAAAAGCTTATGAGCATCTTGGGAAAAAGAAATCAGGCAACACCGGTGAATTATTCGCTTAAAAAAAATAGGCGCCTGATTGAAGGACACCCATTTTCAAATTATTACATTATTTCATTTTCAAATCATTCCTGCACCACCAGCCTGAATCCATTACCATGGATATTCACGATCTCGATCTTCGGATCATCTTTTAAATACTTGCGGAGTTTGGCAATATATACATCCATGCTGCGTCCATTGAAATAAGTATCGCTGCCCCATATTTTTTTCAGGGCGGCTTCTCTTGGCAAGAGGTCATTCAGGTGTTCGGCCAGCATTTTCAGCAATTCATTTTCTTTTGGAGATAATGTTTGGGTGATGCCGCTATGCGTTAACTGGCGCAGCCGGGGGTTGAAATGATACGTGGACAGGTCAAATTCTTTGTTATCACTTTCCCTGTTCTGCTCTTCGTTGCGTTTCAGGATCGCTTTTATTTTCAGCAGCAATACTTCGCTGTCGAAAGGCTTGGTGATATAATCATCGGCACCGAGTTTATATCCCTGTATCACATCTTCTTTCATTGTTTTGGCGCTGATAAAGAAAAGAGGTATGTCCGGGTCAACATCCCGTATTTCTTCAGCCAGTGTAAAGCCGTCCATATTGGGCATCATTACATCAAGCAGGCAGAGTTCAAATTTTTCCCGTTGAAAAGCAGCCAGGCCAAGACGGCCATCTCTTTCCAGGGTTACATCGTAATCGTTCAGTTCGAGGTAATTCTTTAAAACACTTCCGAGGTTCGGGTCATCTTCGCACAACAAAATTTTAGGTTTCTTCGTGTCCATTGTAAAAGTTTTAATCTTCGTTATTAAATCCGTCTCCGGCTTTCCGTCTCCGACTTTCCTTCTCCATTAATGGAGAGGGCAGGGGTGAGGTTGGGTAAGGCGGGGGTTTGACGGCGAATAAAGGTAAAGCATTTCAGGGGTTCAAGTAATAGGGATGAATATTTTGTTAAAACAACCCGTTTCAACCCCCGGCTTTCTACTTTTGCTATATATAAAAAACTGTGCCATCTTCATACCCGACGGGGAAGAGGAACATTAACTACTATTATGAATAAAATACTTACCACTGCTGTTTTATTCCTGTTTGTTCAATCAGCCATTGCACAAAAGGGGATCGGGAATCTTATACAGGCAGAAAAAGATTTTGCAGCCTGGTCAATTGCTCATAGCACGAAGGAAGCTTTTCAAAAATTCATTGACAGCAACAGTATCATGTTTGATAACGGGAAACCCGTGAAAGCAACTGAATTCTGGAATAAACGGGAAAAAAATGCAGCAGTACTGAACTGGCAACCGCAATATGCTGAAATATCCGCCTCCGGAGATTTTGGATATACTACCGGGCCATGGACCGTTCGGCCTACTAAAGATGATACAATAGTAGCCCGGGGACAATATATTACGGTTTGGCATATTAATAAAAACGGCGAATGGAAATTCCTGGTTGATCTTGGGGTAAGTAATACAACAGCTAATACCATAGAGGATGTTAGAATAATCGATGCGCCTAAGGAACCTGAAACATACCTGGGGAATCTCCATCCACTGGCAGCAGCAGAAAGTGATTTCAACCAAATGCTTGCTGAGAAAAAAGCAAAAGCATATAAAACATGGCTATCCGGGGAAAGTATATTGAACAGGAATGGTTCTTTACCGGCTGTTAATTCCACAGACCGGCAAAATATTATTGACTCAACTCCTGCGGGTATTAAATATACAATGAACGGCATGGGCAGTTCTGCGGTTCCCGATATGGGCTATACCTATGGAACTACTGTTATCAATGATAAATCGGAGAATTATCTCCGCATCTGGCGCAGGGAAGGATCCGGCTGGAAAATAGCCGTAGAGGTTCTCCGGTATTAAATACATTCGCATACTTTAAAATTTCTGAGTAATTTTTTTTTAAATAGTTGAATTATGCCGGAAGAAGCAAAGTTTCTATGAGATGCTTACTGATAAATTAAATGACGTCGCTAAAAAGAATGAAGAACAGAAACAACAGCAGGCTGAAGAAACAACCGCGAAAAGAACCACTGCAAAAGAAAAAGCAATATTTGATAACCCTGTGGTAAAAAGCATGACCCGCACTGCCGGTAATACAATTGTCCGGAGCTTGCTGGGTGTCTTGGGCCTGGGTGGGAGGGGAAGAAGCCGGAAAAGTTTGTTTTAGTTTTTGCCAAGAGAAATTCAATTACTTTCCGGGCTTTTTCTTTTTTTGTTTGTCAAGGGCGGCTTGGGCAAGAGCCAGATTTTTCTGACAAGAAAGAATATTTGGATGACTTGCAGGAAGATATTTCTTTAGTATCACAAGCGATTGTTCATAGTAACTAATGGCTCTTTCGTACTCCCTTTTGCTATCATATGTCACACCAAGATTATTGTAATCAATTGCAATGCCAGGATGTTCTGCTCCATGAAATTTTTTATCAATGAACAGAGCTTTCTCATAAAACTCTATAGCTTTATCATACTTTTCTTTATTATCATAGGCTGAGCCAAGATTATTATAACGGATGGCAATGTTAGGATGCTCTTCTCCAAGAAATTTTTTATCAATTACCAGGGCCTTTTCATAAAAGGCTATTGCTTTATCATACTCCCCTTTACTATTATAAGCCGAACCAAGATTATTGTACCGAATGGCAATTTGAAGATGTTCCTGTCCAAGAAATTTTTTATCAATTTCCAGGGCCTTTTCATAATACTCTATCGCCTTATCATATTCTCCTTTGCCATCATAAGCCAAACCAAGATTGTTGTAACCAATTGCAATATCAGGGTGTTGTTCCCCATAAAATTTTTTATTAATTGCTAACGATTTTTCGCAATATTCTATTGCTTTATCATATTCCCCTTTATTAGTATAAACCGAACCAAAATTATTATACCGGGTGGCGATGTTAAGATGTTCTTCTCCAAGGAATTTTTTATCAATTACTAGGGCCTTTTCATAATACTCGATCGCTTTATCATACCTTCCTTTGTTATCATAAGCCATACCAAGGTTATTGTAATCAATTGCAATATCAGGATGTTCTTCTCCAAGGAATTTTTTATCAATTACCAGGGCCTTTTTATAGTATTCTATCGCCTTATTCGATTCCCCTTTGTTATCATAAGCTGAACCAAGATTATTGTAGCCAACAGCAATATCAGGATGCTCTTCGCCATGATTTTTTTTACTAATCAACAAAGCCTTTTCATAAAATTCAATCGCTTTATTGTAGAAGCCCAAATCACTTGCAACCGATCCTGCATCGTTCAGGTACAAACTGTTTTCGGGATTAAGTCGTATTGCCATTTCATAATAATTTAAAGCTTCTTCATACTGGAACTGTAAATTTTTAACCTTCGCCAGTTCAGATAAAGTAGATGCGACTTCTTTCGCACTTTCTTTTAAATAAACTTCTGCTGCGTCATAATCTTTGTTTCCCACTGCCTTTAATGCTTTTGCTTTAAAATCATCATTATGTTTTTGAAGATTTAATTGAGACTCCAGCTCCTCTTTTATTTTTTCCTGTTGTTTTCTTATTTCCTCACTTTTTAATAATTCATTGGTGATAGTTTCCTTTTCGGCAAGAAGTTTTTTTAATTTGTCATCAGACTGATCGTTTGGTTTTAAAGTAAGTTTTTCTCTCAGCTCTTTTATTTCTTTGTCTTTCTCCGTATTCATTTGTATCAGTTCCTGGTTGTTCTTAGCTAATACGGTGACGGCTTCATTTGCAGATATAACCTCAGATGCAGGATATTTATCAGCAAGAAACTGGTTAACACTCTCATATAAGTTTTTGGCAAAAACTTCGACATCATCATAGTCTTTGTATAAAACTGTATCATTCAGGCTTTCTTTAAATTCAATTAATTCTTCAATGGCCTTCACATGCTCTTTTTTTGTCGGCGAAAAACCGGTTTTAAAGAATGCAAAAAGTTTTTTGTTGTTACCAGTAGCGTACTCATATTCTTCCCGTGTATATTTCCCGATCCTGGAATACAGGATAAAAACGGCCAACTGACTCTCTTCCAACCGCGGATTTATCGCTCCCTGTACATTTTTGAATCCGGGTTGGTTGCCGGGTATAGTTGCATACTCCCATTCCACGGCTTTTAATTCGAGATGCTTATGACTTTCATTGAGGTGTTCAATTACAAGAACGGCGCGGTCGCGTTCTTGTTTTACTTCAGCTGAAGATGCTATGAATATTTTAATAGTGGCCATAGTCAATACAATTAAACTAAAGTTTTAATTAGAAGATTACGCAAACAATTTCCTATCCGCTATCTTGTTATTAACGTTATAGTATTCTTCCCACCATGCTGTTTCACCCGGAAGCTTTGGCGGTTTTTTCAACTCTAATTTATCAACGGCTGTTGCGGCTTCTTCCTGTTTTACCCTGAAATGATAATGATCAAATAATCTCAACCCTTCGATCATATAAGATACTGCAATACGCCTGTCTTTTATCATCAGCAGGTTCTCACCATTGGTCCTATCCGCTGCTCCTGAAAAATTATAGGAGCCCATATAAACCCTTGCTGTTGGTTTATCAAAATCTATAACTACAAACTTATGATGCAGCCGGGGCCCCTTGCCGCCGGTTGGTTCTGATTTGAAAGGCTCCGGTGTATTGGCCTCCGTTAGCTCTGATGATTTTACCGGAGCCAGGTTCCCGTCCGGTTTTAATATTTGAATGCCACCATTTTTCAGATCAGACATACCATAAACAAAAATGGCCGGATCATTGGTCACTGCATTGATGGCCTCGTTAATAGCGCCTTTGCCGGTAAGATGCAGGAAGGCCAATGAATAAAAAAGCGAGCCCGTTGTTTTTGTTTTTATATCATCAGCGATAGATTGTAATGCAGCATTGGCACTGCCATGTGGTGAAAAACTCACCTGCATATTTATATCATAAAAAGTAAGATCATTCCATATGGCCGAACTTGTTTTTCCAAAAAGGCCGGTATCATTCTTATTCACCCAGTAGCTTTCAAATGCAGCACCAAAAACATCAACCGCTTTTTTACCATTGATCTGGAATGCATTATTAGCCTGTATAAAAAAACCCCACCAGCTAAAATTGGTAGAGCCGCAGACAACCGATTTTACTTTTGGCCCATCAACGATGATCGTTTTATTATGCTGCAATTTTCCCATGTGCTGGCGCTTTACATTTTTGGTCCCGGCGCTTATTCTCAACCGGGTTGCAGCAGCATTTTCTGCGCTGCCGGTTACACCATGCTCCCCATCTTCATCAATGATCACCCGGAGCCGGTCACCCAATGCTTCAAGTCTTGTTACAATTCCCGGTTCATTCAGATCATAAGCGATCACACGTACAGTTGCTTTTTTATCCTTGATCGCATTGTCCAGTAATTCAAGAATGATCTCCCTTGATTCAAACCCCATCCATATATAAGCATCATCTTTTTTAGAATGACTGGGTATAAAAGCCAACCCGGCTTTGGAATTTGGGGGCAATAGTTGGGGAATGCCTTCTGTTGCTGTCTGGTACCTGTCAACAAACGACTGTGATGAAACAAATCCGCGGGTAAAAGCTACATTCACTTTACCGGGATAAGTATCCCTTCGCAACTGGATGGCTGCTTCCTGGAATTCACCATTACTCAATTCACCAAGCTGATTCATAAAAACCGGCGTGACACGATACATAAAATCACCTTCCATACTAGCATTGCGGGGGAAATGAACCCAACGAAATTTCTGGAAGGGCGACCGGGTACTTAATAAACGGTTTGGATCATTGGGATCGGCTCCTGCAAATGACAACCTGTTCTTTAAAGCAAAAAACTTTTGACCACCGGGTTCTTTATACTCAATGCCAAAGCCAACAAAATCTTTGGGGGGTTGTCCTTTTTTCCAGTTCATGGCCAGCAGGCACATACCATCTCCCCGGTGAATTTTCAACGTGAATAATGCTGTTGCATTTTTGCCGGTCACCTGGAACCCGCCGGTTTGTGTAGTAGGCATAGCTAATTAATTTAAATGGTTATACAATTTAATCAATTAATCAGCGCCTTGTTATCCGGGGTTATTAATAAGGTGGGATTACAACTGCTTACTAAGGTAGAAAAAATCAATCAGACAAATGACTTAATTATTGTAGTGTCAGGTTTTGGTCTCACGCAAAGCCCACAAAGATGCAAAGAACGCAATCCCGATAGCTATCGTGACGCCGCTGCTTCGCAGCGAACGCCGCGAGAAATATTGAAAACCCGGGCATTAAATAATTATTTAGTTGCTATGGGGCGATCTATTTCAACTTTACCCAACCTGTTTTATCCATCTCGATCTCGTTCTCAGCCTGGAGAAGCTCAATTACTTTCCAGACCTTTTCTTTTTTAACACCATTCAGTTTCAGCAGGAGGTCCCTGGTATGCAGGGATTCATATTTTACGATGTTGATGATACGGTGATGCAGGGTCTCAAATTCTTCCTTGCTTAACACCGCCGCTTTTTGCCGGAGGCAATTATCACAAATACCGCAGGAACGGATATTATTATCGCCAAAATAAGAGCCGATGATACGGCTACGGCATTCAGCTTCTTCTCTTACATATCCCAGCATTTGTTTCATTCTTTTTTGAAACAGTTCTTTTCTTTTTTCATAAGCAACCATGTTAATGACAATGTCTTCGGCCTTGATACGGTTGCGGAGTAACAATAACTGGGGTGTATCTTTTTGCGGCTGGTAATTGATAATGCCAGCCTGCTGCAGTTGGGTTAATTGTTTTTTAACTTCCTCTGCATCTTTCTTCTCCGTAAGGAGTCCTTTGGACATTAACCCTGCCATCATTTTTTCTGAAACAGGAACCGGTTGATCAAATATCCCTTCATAGGCCCGGAGCAATGTTTTGATGATGGGTTCTAATAACGGATGTTCTTTTTCAAATGAATACAGGTAACCTTTGTCCGTGCTGAAACCAACAGAGGATGGAAGAAAGACCTGTTCATTAAAAGCCAGCCAACCGTCCTGCTCCAATGCTTTCAATGAATAAAGAGCGGCATGACTGTTTAATTTGAATTTGCGGAGAAAATCACTGATGTCAAAATCATAATACTGTCCTTCACCACTCCCGGATGGGATCTGCAGGTAATTAGCCACCGACTGGTAGAGGTTCCTTATATCATCGAGCACAGGATAACGCAATGCAGCCAAATTCTCCAGTTCCTTAATATCTCTTTCGTCAAATAAAAGAACAGCGTATGAGATATTTCCATCTCTCCCGGCTCGACCGGCTTCCTGGTAATAATTTTCTAAGCAATCAGGAACGTCTGCATGAACAACAACTCTTACATCAGGTTTATCAATACCCATTCCAAAAGCATTGGTGCAAACGATCACCCTTGTTTTATTATTGATCCATGCTTCCTGTTTTTTATTTCTTTCTTCCTGCAGCAGTCCTGCATGATAATGATCCGCCGAAATATTTTGCAGTTGGAGCAACTCGCTTATTTCCTTCGTTCTTTTCCTGCTTTTGCAATAAATGATCGCAGAACCCGGAACTTTTTTCAGCACTTCAATGATCTTGTTGATCTTGGAGTCAATTTTGAAAACACTGTACGAAAGATTTGACCTTTCAAACGATTGACGGAATACTTTCCAATCCTTGAATGAATCTTCAGCAAGCGGAGTCTTCGAAAGCCCCCTCTCCGCAAGGAGAGGGTTGGGGTGAGGCCGTAACTTCTCACAAATATCTTTCTGCACATCAAAGGTCGCCGATGCGGTCAATGCCAGTACAGGAACATCCGGCAGTTCTTCTCTCAATGCTGCAATTCTTAAATAAGGCGGACGGAAATCATAACCCCATTGCGAAATACAATGCGCTTCATCCACAGCGATCAAACTAATATTTAATCCCGGGAGGTATTCTTTGAACAATGCAGTTTCTAATCGTTCAGGAGATACATATAAAAACTTGCAATTACTTTCTGATGCTACTTTAAATGTATTAATGACTTCTTTGCGGCTCATGCCGGAGTAAATGGCAAACGCAGTGATACTTTTCTTCCGGAGATTTTCCACCTGGTCTTTCATCAAAGCGATCAACGGGGAGATCACCAGGCAGATCCCGTCTTTGGCCATAGCAGGAACCTGGTAGCATAATGACTTACCGCCACCGGTGGGCATCAATGCCAACGTGTCTTTGCCATCCAGTACAGCATTGATAATATCTTCCTGCAAAGGACGAAAAGACTCAAAGCCCCAATATTGTTTGAGTACATCGTGAATCGTGGGTCGTGAGTCGTGAGGCATAGCAAATCAGTTACCTAATTTTTTACTAATCTAATGAAATTACAAATAATGGAAACCGTCTCACGATCAAACCACTTTCTTTACAAACAACCTCACCGAGTTAATGGCGAGTACGACATCGCTTAATCCCATGGCCAGTGCACTGAAATTGGGAGTAAGAAATCCTAAAGCTGCAATGGGTATTGCAATAATGTTATAGGCGAATGCCCAGAAAAGATTTTGTTTGATGGTGATATAAGTGTGTTTGCCCAATCCCAATGCCGTCGGTAAATTTTTAAGGCCATTATTCATCAGCACCACCTGTGAGGTTTGCATGGCAATTTGAGAAGCATCACTCATTGAAATGCCCACAGTTGCTTTGGCTAATGCCGGTGCATCATTGATGCCATCACCGATCATTACGGTCGGGACGGCGGAACTCAGTTCCGCCACTTTCAGTAATTTTTGTTCAGGACTTTGTTCAGCGATCACCGTATCAATGCCGAGTTGTTCACCCAGGGCTTTTGTTTTATCATACCTGTCTCCGCTTAACAGGATCGTCCTGATCCCTTTTGAATGTAAATAGTCAACCACTTCTTTTGCTTCAGGTCTTACCTCGTCTTTTACATCGATCCAGCCAATTAATTCATTATTCTTTGTGATATAAACATTATGTGTATCATCGTTTGTAACGGCTGAGGCTGTTTTAAATGAACCGGCCCACCATGTATTGCCTTCTTTATCCTCTGCCTTCATACCCATGCCTTTTACTTCTTCAATTTTTACCCAGCTGATCTCATCTTTACTCTTCCATTCGTCAGTGATACATTTTGCGATCGGGTGATTGGAATACTTCTCTAATGAATAAGCGGTCCTTTTAAATTCGTCGTGAGTCATGAGTCGTGAATCGTGAGAGGCATCACTGCTTACTTCTGACGACTCACGATTCACGATTGACGACAATATTTTGAAATCGGCAATAATGAAATTCCCCGTCGTCAATGTTCCCGTCTTATCAAACACTGCCTGCTTTATATCTTTAAACAATTCCAGGCTTGTTGCATTGCGAAAAAGGATCCCGTTCCTTGCTCCTCTTCCCAATCCAACTGCAATAGCAGCCGGGGTTGCCAATCCCATAGCGCAGGGGCAGGCAATAACAAGAACAGCAATGCTGCGCATCAGTGCATGCGTGAAGTCCTGCAGCACGATCCAGTTTATTGTAAGTGTTATGACTGCAATGCCAATAACAACCGGAACAAAAATGGCGCTGATCTTATCTGCTAATAGTTGGACAGGGGGCTTTTCTCCCTGTGCCTGTTTCACCAGGTTGATGATACCGGAGAGGATGGTATCTTTTCCTACAGCGGTTACCTGCGCCTTGACCGTGCCGTCATGCAGCAGGCTGCCACCGATCAATTTGTCTTTTGCAAATTTGTGAACAGGGCTGCTTTCACCAGTGATGATGGCTTCATTCACATGAGCTTCGCCCCATAATATCTTGCAATCCATCGGAACCTGTTCACCGCTTTTGATCAGGACAAGATCGCCGACATGAAGTCTTGTATTTTCCACCGGGAAAATATGTTCTTCGTGATCTTCATCAAAGGCGATCATATTGGCCATCACTTTTTGTGACCGTACCAGTTCGTTCAATGCTTTTTGTGTGGAGTGAATAGATGCTTCTTCCAGATAATTTCCCAAAAAAACCAGGGTTATGATCGTCACTGTTGTTTCGTAGAACATGAAATTATCCGCCTGGTTCGTGAGGGTCCCGTATAAACTATAAATAAATGAAGCAGCAGCTCCCATAGCAATCAGCACATTCATGTTGGGAATTCCGTTGCGCAAACTTTTCCAGGCACTCTTTCCAAAGAAACTCATACCTAACAGGAATACCGGGATGGTTAATGCTAATTGCACCCAGGGATCCATCAGCCAGTGAATATGTACGCCGGGGATCATATGGAATAACAGTATGGCAGCAAAAGGAAGACAAAATAAAAAACGCTGTAAATGCGAATGAAGAAATCCTGTATGCCCTTCATTATGATGATGTCCATGTGAATGGTCATCCATTTTTACCGGGTAGCCAAGTCCTTTTAAACCATTAGCCAGTGCATCTTCTTTACCGGCCTCGTTTATATCAAATGAAACATCACCCGTGCCGAAATTCACTTTCACATTCTTCATCCCTTCTTTTTCCAGGTACCTGCGTATTGTGAGAGCACAATTGGTACAATCCATCCCGTCTACTTTCCATTGAACTGATTCCATCATGTAAAATTACCAATCTTTCCATCGCTGATTTTTCGAATAAAGAAATACTATAACAACGTGGTTGCATAAAATGACGAAATGATCAATAAGGATATTTTCTTACTCCCCTTTAGGGGCTGGGGGCTAAATTTGTGATATGGAATGGATCATTTCTCCTGATAATATCAACAGGGTCGCAAAAGAATTCTGGAAAGAGATCAATAATAATACTGTTATTGCTTTTCATGGCCCGATGGGATCTGGTAAAACCACTTTTATCCATGCATTATGTGATGTGAAAGCGGTAAAAGATGTGGTGGGCAGCCCGACTTTTTCCATTATCAATGAATATGAATACGTCCCGATAAGTATCGGGAGCGAAGGGACTAAAAAAGTTTTATTTCATATTGACCTTTACCGGTTAAAAGATGAGCAAGAAGCCATGAAAGCAGGAGTGGAGGATGTTTTATATAGTGGCCATATTTGCCTGGTGGAGTGGCCGGAAAAAGCTCCCGGTCTTTTCCCGGGTAACACTGTTCATGTTTTTATTGAGTGGGTTGACGACAAAACAAGACGCCTGAAAATCGCCAATATTTAAGTACATTTGAGTAACTGGTTGCTTGTTGTTGGTTACTGGTCACTTCGGGTCAATGAAGAATCTTTCATTCTTTAATTAACCAGCAACCAGAACCCAGCAACGAGGAAAAAGACCACTTGATCTTAGATAACCAGAACCCAGCAACCAGCAATGAGTCAGCAAAAACCAACAATAAGTACTTCCTTCAGCTACGAAACCCTTGAAGAAACGCTGGATGTAAAACCCAAGACCGAAGAGATGATGATCGGTATTCCGAAAGAGATTGCCTTCCAGGAAAACCGTATTGCATTAACCCCGGATGCGGTAAGTGTGCTGGTAAGCAACGGGCATAAAATAGTGATAGAACATAATGCAGGTGAAGCATCTCATTTCCGGGATAAGGATTACAATGAAGCGGGGGCAAAAATTGTTTATGAAAGGGCCGAGGTTTTTAAAGCTCCCATACTGGTAAAAAGTGCCCCGATCGTTGATGAAGATCTTTCATTGCTACAGCTCAACCAGATCATCGTTTCCCCCATTCATCTTTCTGTGATGAAAGCAGAGATACTGGAGAAGATGATGGAAAAAAGAGTTACGGCTATTTCCTTTGAGAATTTAAAAGACGATAGTGACTCTTATCCCATTGTCCGTAGCATGAGTGAGATCGCCGGTAGTGCGGTCATGCTGATCGCTGCACAATATCTTGGTTCGGCCAATCATGGCAAGGGTGTATTGCTGGGTGGAATCTCCGGTATAGCCCCGACAAAAGTTATTATAATCGGTGCCGGTATCGTGGGGGAATATGCAGCAAGAGCAGCTTTGGCATTAGGAGCTTCGGTAAAAGTTTTTGATAATAGTGTGTACCGGTTAAAAAGATTGCAGAATAATATCGGTCATCGTTTATGGACATCAGTGATCGAACCAAGGATGTTATCCAAACAATTAAAGACCTGTGAAGTGGCTGTAGGAGCATTGGGTTCTGAAACGGGAAGAACTCCCATGGTGGTAACGGAAGAAATGGTAAGCAATATGCGGCCCGGTTCCGTGGTGATCGATGTAAGTATTGACCGGGGTGGTTGCTTTGAAACATCTGAAATAACATCTCATGAGCATCCCATTTTCATGAAGTATGGTGTGATACATTATTGTGTGCCCAATATTCCTTCCGGTTTTTCAAGGACAGCTTCACAGGCTATCAGCAATGTACTGATGCCACTATTGCTGGAAGCAGGAGAAGAAGGCGGCTTTGAAAAATTACTCTGGCATAAAATACATTTGCGCAGCGGTATTTATTTGTTTAAAGGAGCGCTGACGAATTTTTACCTGAGCCAGCGCTTTGATCTAAAATATACCGATTTGAATTTGCTGATCGCCAGTCAGCGATAAAGGTCGGGACGCTTAAGCGGCCTGAACGATCAAGATATCCGCATGACAAAATCTTTTTCACCTTTTCTTGAAAAATTCCGGCGCATCACTTCTGCCGGGAATTATATTCCTGAAATTGATGGTTTAAGATTTGTTGCCATTTTTTGGGTAGTGGTTTGGATGCACCTGCCCACCCTGCTGAGTACTCACCTGTTTAACGGCAAACTTTTCAGCAATCCATATATTGTTTCTGTGCTATTGGAAGGAGGTCATGGTGTATCATTCTTTTTCATGATCAGCGGATTTATACTGGCCCTGCCATTCATCAAAGAAAAAATGACGGATGGTTCTCCTGTTTCTTTAAAAAAATATTATCTGCGAAGATTGACCCGGCTGGAACCACCCTATCTCGCTGCACTTCTTCTTGCATTTCTTTTATTGGTGTTGGTTAAAGGGCAATCATTTACCGGTTTATTGCCACATCTCGGCGCTTCTTCTGTTTATATGCACAATATCATTTACAATAACCCTTCATCGGTGCTGGGGGTAGCCTGGTCGCTGGAAGTGGAAGTGCAGTTTTATATACTGGCTCCTTTTCTTTGTTTTATTTTTTTAATTAAGCACAAGTTAACCCGGCGTATCATACTTATCGGGCTGATCCTGCTTTCGGGAGTTTATGCATATTATAGTTTTTGGAAATTGCCAACGATGCTTCCTTATTTTATCTGCTATTTTTTATCAGGAATGTTTTTGGCTGATTTGTATTTCAATAGTCACCAGTTAAAACTAAATAAAACGGTTGGGCTTGTTACCGGCATATGTATCCTTCTGGGTCTTCCATTTATTATTTCTGTTCATTCACTATGGTTTTTCCTGCTGAAGCTTTTTTTAATGAATGCAGTTTTTTACCTGGTACTTTTCAATGAAGGATTGAAAAAGCTGGCGAGCCTGCAGATCATTACCATTATTGGAGGTATGTGTTATTCCATTTACCTGCTGCATGTATTGATCATGTCAGGAGTATCGCAAGCCCTTGCGGAATTGCCATTGCTTCATGGTGCAGTTGGAGTTATTGTCTATGCTGTGTTGCTGCTTGCAGCTGTGTTAATTTTCAGTGCTGTTTTTTATCGTTTGATAGAACAACCTTGTATGAGGAAGGGTTGGTGGAAGAAAATGTTTAGCAAAAAATAGATAATTTTATAAAATGAAAACAAGAATACTTGTTGTTGTTATAATAATGATTGCCAGTTGCGGAGTAAAAAGAAAAAAGACTGGGGTCAAGAAAACGCAAAGGCGAATTGTGTTCTCAACTATACGGAGGGCCGGATGCGGCCTGGCTGGATTCACTGATCGAAAGAAAGAATATTTACAGGGTTTGTGATTGTGTGATTGAAAAGGCAGTAAAATTATACGACGATGAGGAAACTATGCTGAAAGATAAAGAAGGTTTTTCTAAACTGATTAATTCCTGTATTGATAAAGTAAAAACGGAGCTTGGAAAATAATATTATTTCCAATTCAGGATGTTGAGCCGGTTCCCGCAAAACTTATATTCCACCTCATCATTACTGCCCACCACTACCAACTTGTCTTTACAATGATCATTAATTAGGCGGTGATATAATGCGATCCCTTCTGTATCGAGGTTGGTACAGGGTTCATCAAGTAATACAATGGCCGTATCCGAAAAAATACATTGTGCCATCTTTACTCTTTGTTTCATTCCCGAAGAGTAGTAGCGGATTTGTTTGTTGATAGCTTTCTCCAAACCAAGCGCAGCTATTATTGAATCAGGAGTAATGCCGGGCAGAAATGGTTTGAAACCATGATGAAATGAAAGAAACTCCTTCAGTGTCATTTCTTCGATCACTTCTAAATAGGGCGCACAGATGGAAACATGCTGGTAAATGTTTTCAATTGAGTATTGAATATTGTTTGTTGAATATTGAATATTCCCTTCGTTCATCATCATGCCCCCTCCCAAAACCTGGAGCAGCGTGGATTTACCTGAGCCATTTGGGCCTATAATAGCATAAGATTGTCCTGCTTCAAATGTGTAATTGAAATGACGGAAGATCCAGTCACGGTTAAAACGTTTACCGGCATCAGATAGGGAGATCGTCATCGTTGCTGCCTTTAGTGAATCGTTTGATGATGCCCCGGCCGCTTTCACGGATAAAGGTCACTATTTCATCCCGTTCATCTGTGGCCGGCATTTCTTCTTCAATATATTCAACCGCCTGGCTGGTGTTCATTCCTTTATTATAAAGAACCCTGTAGATGTCCAATATGTGATTGATACGTTCAATACTAAAGCCTCTCCTTTTTAATCCAACGGAATTTACCCCTGCATAGCTTAATGGATTACGACCTGCCTTTATATAAGGAGGCACATCTTTGGTTACCAATGAGCCCCCGCTGATGAAAGAATGACTGCCGATCTTTACAAACTGGTGTACGGCACACATACCGGCCAGTATCACCCATTCACCAATGGTTACATGCCCGGCCACCTGGGTATTATTGCTGACAATACAATTATCCCCCAAATAACAATCATGCGCAAAATGGGAATAGGCCATGACAAGACAGTTCTTCCCCAAAATGGTTTTTTCCCTGTCTGCCGTACCTCGGTTTACTGTTACAAATTCCCTGATCGTGGTATTATCTCCAATGATCACCTGTGAATATTCACCATGAAACTTAAGATCCTGTGGTATTGCGGCAATAACTGCTCCCGGAAAGATGCGGCAATTCTTACCGATCCTGGCTCCTTCCATGATAGTTACATTGGATCCTATCCAGGTGCCATCACCAATTTCTACGTCCTGGTGAATGACCGTGAATGGGTCAATTTTGACATTGGTGGCCAGTTTGGCATTAGGATGAATATATGTATGCGGATGGATCATGGGTTCTTATAAAAATCCCCACCCGACGGTGGGGGTCGGCAAAGTTAGCAGATACTGCTAAAAACCGAATTTTTTTTGGCCATAGATTGTTAAAAGTCAGGCTTTCAGACCGTTCGCTAGAATAAGGTAGAGAATAATCAATGTTTACACTGTAAATTTGCAATTAATATATGTATAATACCCCGGATATACTGGCCCTGGCTTATAAACAGAACCTGATGCAGGATCAACTGGTATTGCTGCAGGAAAAACAGCAGCAGATACCCGGCTCGGTTCAATACACTATAAAAAGATATTACCGGAACGTTCAATGGAATGTAGATGATACCGGCATGATGGTATATCACTATGAAAAAAATTCGCCCCGGGAAAATTACCTGGAGTTGAAGTTTTGTGTCAGTGGAAATGTTTATTGCCGGAAAAAAGATACAGAATGTGATATGTGCCAGTTCAGCGCATCTAAAAATTGTGTTGAAAGAGTAGACAGTGTGGATGTGGTAAGCTTTCGCTTTTCACCGGTACAACTCAGCCAGTTTGTAAAACCACGGCGGACAACGGATACGCTGACGGATAATATCCTCAACTTTAAACATGTATCTTCTTTCAGCAAAACATTACCGCTTTGCGGTAAAACAAGGATGGTGCTCGAAGCATTGCTGAATCATACATACACCGATAGCCTGGAAAACATCTTCATCAATGCACAAACACAAATGCTGTTACTGTACAGCCTTGATTGCATGCTGGGTGAAAAAGAAATTGATGTGGTGAACTGCAAGTTCCTGGCCAATGAACTGGACCGTGAAAAGATCGTGAAGGCGAGAGAAGTGCTGATACAACATATCGGCGAACCCATTACCATTAAAGAATTGAGCCGTAAAGTTGCGATCAATGAATGTTACCTGAAAAAAGGATTTAAAGAAATGTTTGGTACCACCATATTTGATTTTTACCAAAGCCAGCGGATGGAGCATGCCAAATACCTGCTTTATGAAAAAGGATTGAGCGTTACCGAAGTTTCACTGATGCTGGGTTATTCTTCTATCTCACATTTCTCCACAGCTTTTAAAAAGCATACGGGGCTGAAGCCATGTGAACTGTTGTTCCGGCAATAAAAGCAGCGTTTCATTTATTTTTTTGGTTTTAACTGTATAGTTTTGCAGCAATGAAAATTTGCGGATCCATACTGGCTTTTTATATCATCCTGCTGGCAGCAGTGCCTTGTTGTGTTATGGATAACTGCGGGGATGATAAAACAGAACAGGCTACCGGGCATGAAAAAGGCGATAAGGACTGCGGTAGTTGCTCACCATTCTTTAGCTGCGAAGGTTGCGCAACTGCAACGGTGGTCTATGAACCCGCCGAATTTGAATTTGCAGCTCTAAAAGTTTTACCTGTTTATACCGGGTACAAACAAGCTTCACTTCCTGAGACTCATCTTGAATTCTGGCAGCCGCCAAGGTTAGGTTAATGAACTTTTTCTATTTAATTCATTAATCTAAAATTTATACATGCACAAATTAAGTCTGATCATCCTGGCATTATTATGCGTAAGCAACGTATTTGGGCAGAATGGCCTTAAAATAAAAATTATTAATGCTGAAAATAAAGAACCGCTGGCAGCGGCAACAGTCTCTATTCAATCACAGCAGCAAGTAGTGACAGCCGATACTACCGGTATGGTTGTTTTTCAAAATTTACCTCCCGGTAAATATAAAGTGACAGTGACTTATGCAGGCTATAAAGAAACTGAGACAATGGTGACCATTCCGTTTGCAGGGGAGTTTTTTGAGATCGGGATGACGCCGGAAGATAAAGAAGAGGAAGAGGTGATCATTCAATCTACCCGCAGTACAAGAACTATCAGTGATATACCAACAAGAGTGGAATTTGTAGCGGGTGAGGAGTTAGACGAAAAAGCCAATATGAAGCCGGGTGATATAAGAATGGTATTGAATGAAAGTACCGGTATCACTACGCAGCAAACATCAGCCACTTCCGCCAATGCTTCTATTCGTATACAGGGTCTTGATGGACGCTATACACAAATATTGAAAGATGGTTTTCCACTTTACGCCGGCTTCAGCAGTGGGTTGGGTCTGTTACAAACACCACCACTTGACCTGAAACAGTTTGAAGTGATCAAAGGTTCTGCATCCACTTTATATGGCGGCGGTGCTATTGCCGGCCTGGTGAACCTGATCTCTAAGACGCCGCAGGATAAAAGAGAATTGAAATTTCATTTCGATGTGACCTCGGCAGGTGGATTGAATACAAGTGGTTTTTATGGACAGCAATTTGGCAAAGCAGGATTGACATTGTTTGCTTCCCGTAATTCAAACTCTCCATTTGATCCGGCTAATATCGGGCTGACCGCTATTCCAAAATTTGAACGTTATACGGTAAACCCCAAACTGTTTTTTCATTTCAACAGCAACACTGAATTAACTGCCGGGATCAACATCACCACAGAAAAAAGAACAGGAGGTGATGTAGCTTATATAAAAGGCGATAATCCATCTGGCTATTATGAAGCTAATAATGCGGATCGTTACAGTACGCAGTTAAATTTCCAGTATCATTTCGGGAAATGCAGTCATATTACTATCAAAAACAGTCTTAACCGCTTTCAAAGGGTCATTACTTCACCAGGTTACGCCTTTAACGGTACACAGAACGGAACATTCACGGAAGCTACTTACGCCCTGCACAGTAATGTATCAGAATGGATCGCCGGTGTGAACCTTATCACGGATGATTTTAAGGAAACGCAACTTACGTTAACGCCCTTGCGAAACTACCAGCAACTGACCACGGGCATCTTTTTACAGAACAACTGGAAAGTGAATGATAAATTCCGTTTGGAAACAGGTCTAAGAGGCGATGCTGTAAAAGATCATGGTTTTGTATTGTTGCCAAGGATATCAGCGCTTTTTAAATTCTCTCACAAAGTATCATCCCGTATCGGCGGCGGATTGGGATACAAAGCGCCGAATATTTTTACGGAAGAAAGCGAAAGGCTGCAATACAAAAATGTATTACCCGTCGATGATGACGTTAATAAACTGGAAAGAAGCTATGGTGTAAATGCTGATATCAATTACAAAACAAGATTTGCGAACGACGAAATAAGCTTCAGTATTAACCATCTTTTCTTTTATACCCGCATCAGGGATCCCCTGTTGTTGCAACCCGATGCCGGAAATTACCGTTTTAATAACGTGAAAGGGCATATCGACAGCAGGGGTATGGAAACAAATGTAAAATTGGGGTACAAGGATTTTAAATTATTTCTTGGTTATACATTCACAAGCGCCTACCTGCACGAGGGAAGCAGTAAAACAGAAAGTTTCCTTACTCCAAAACACCGGCTGAATACTGTGCTGCTTTATGAAATTGAAGAAAAATGGAAGGTCGGACTCGAAGGATATTATTTCAGTCAGCAAAAATTAAGCGATGGGGCTATTGGTAAGTCATATTGGATCACGGGCTTCATGGCAGAAAAGCTCTGGAAAAGGATTTCATTGTATATTAACTTTGAGAATTTTCTGGACACAAGGCAAACAAAATTTGACAGCATTTATACCGGCACGATAGTTAACCCGGTGTTCAGGGATATCTATGCACCGCTGGATGGGTTTGTAATAAATGGCGGGATAAAACTCAGGCTTTGATCAATATGTTTTTTTCAAGCCGGGATCTGTAAGAATAATATAATCCCCGAGGTTACTAAACTTTTCCCAGTCGGGATTAGAAAAAGAAGCATCGCTAAAACTGCTGATATTCAGAATTTTTAATCCCGGCTTTCTTTTTTGCAGTTGCAACAATGTGCCGAGTTTTTCATCGCAATGAAAACGGCCCACACAATGAAATACTTTCTGGTGTTTATGTTTCTTCAAAAATTTATAAATACTGTAACTCATTCCCGCATCCCATAAGCTCTGGCTGTAATAAATATTGGGACTGCCTCCGCCGGGGCTGCCTTTCATGGTTTCCATAAATTTTTCCCGGTAGCGGCCCGTGAGTGTATCGTAAGGAAGAGGAGGAAGAAATTTTTTCGCATCCTTTGATAAACTGTCCAATGATCTCATGCCCCTCCGGCTCACCATGCTTACATATCGACGGGGCGGGTTGGCCGCGATCACATTCAGCTTATTCTGTTTTGCATATTCGATCATCGGCCGGTAATCTTTATAATTGCTCCACAACCGCACATCTTTTGAAAAGCGGTCTTCCGGAATAAAACCATCGAGATAGTCATTCAAAGCTGTTTGGTTATCTTCTTCAAACATTTCCAGGCTCAGGGTAATGCCATCACCATATTGTTTATGCAAGGCCCGGAAAATGATATTCTCCATATAATGCCCGGCGCTGTCATTATGTTCTTCTCCAAAAAACAAAACATCGGCTTTATTGCAATCCCCGATGATCTTATCAACGCTGATCATTTGTTTTGTACGGGTATCATATATTTTGTAATGGTCTTCTATTTTATCCTGTGACATGCCGGTAAATGGAATGATCATAAAAACTAAAACTATAAAGGTCTTCATACTAAAACTTTGGGTGAATTTAAGTAATACCGGCTAAACCGGGTTGATCATGATTACCAGTAGTGTCCGGTTTTGATTTCACGCAGCGAACGCTGCGAGAAATATTGAAAATCGGACATTACTTGATTACCTGTCATTGAAAAGCAATTACCAATACCGTAAACCGTTTTCCCGTTTCCGTAAGCATTGCAGATCATACAATGTGACATTTGCCGGAAATCAATAACATGAGAAAAATAATAGTATTGGCATTGGTATTATCGGCAGGAATTATTACCAAAGCACAGGATCGTTACTTTGCAAGAACGTATACCAGTAATATTTTGCCTAAAGGAGCCATTGACCTTGAACTCTGGCATACATCCCGCATCGGGCACAAAGACCAGTTCTTTCATGCGCAGGATCAGCGCCTGGAACTGGAATTTGGTCTCGGGAAAAATGTACAGACGGCTTTTTACTTTAACCGCTGGCAGGAAAGATTCAGTACATCAAATGATGGAACGGAAACTAAAAACGAGATCGGTTTCAGCAACGAATGGAAATGGAAACTAAGTGACCCAGTCGCCAACAGGATCGGCTTTGCTCTTTATGAAGAATGGGGAATAAAAGGCGGGGATGAACTGGAATTAGAAACAAAACTGATAGTGGATAAAGTGATCGGGAAAAGTGTTTTTGCTTTTAATGCAACATATGAATATGAAAAAGAATTTGAATGGGAAAATGGTAAAATAAAATCCAATGGATGGGAAATGCCGGTGGAATTTGATCTTGCCTGGATGTATAACATCAACAAATCAACAGGCCTGGGTTTTGAAATACGTAATCATAATGAAATCGCAAAAGGCAAAGGATGGGAACATTCAGTTTTGTTTGGCGGCCCTACATTTATATATCGCCCGGGTAAGTGGTTCGTTATTGCTAATTATTTGCCTCAATGGGGAAACTTGCACAAAACAATTTTTGCGCCTTTCAGCAAGGTATTGGATGAACATGAAAGAACGGAAGCAAGAATTTTAATCGGCATAACCCTTTAAGAACAATGAAAAAGACATTGACAATATGGATCAGTATTTTGCTGGCAGGTTGTGCTACCGTATCAACAACCCTCCGGCCAAGAAACACTGACCTGGCAACGATGCAGCAAAAAGCCCCGGGAATTAGTTTGGAAGAGGCAGAAAAAGGATTTAAACTATATAAATTCAACTGTGCGGGGTGTCATAACCTGCACAAGCCGGATGCTTATACGATCAGCGAATGGGAAAAAATATTGCCGGTAATGCTGGGCAGGGCAAAGATCAATGCTGAAACAGATGCCACCCGGATAAGAAACTATCTTTTTGCCAAATCGAAATAATTTAATGAATTGCCCGGAACTATAATCTGTGGGAGGCAATAAAATATTTTTTTCGAAACCATTGCATCATGTATGCAGTGGTTTTTTTTATTCATTACAAAATACATATGACTTATATCAGTTCCCGGAATGATAATCCACCCGACTGCTGTCATTTTTTTGTCAAAGGATTTTTTTATTTCATTTCATGACAACTGCATGATAAATCAAAACATTTCCTGTTCAATCTTGCACCCGTCATGAGAAAAATGGTTTTCCCGGCGATCATTGCAATACTTTCATCACTGAATGGTCATGCACAGGTTGGCTACATACCCGATTCCAATTTTAATAAACAACAAGAGCTTTCAGATGTTGTTATCACTGCTACCCGCAGCGAAAGAAAGCTTGGAAATATTGCAGTGCCTGTTCAATTGGTTTCTCAAAAAACAATTCGTCAAACAGGTTCGCTGCGTTTGCAGGATATTTTGCAGGAACAAACCGGTTTGGTTATTGTCAACAGTACACTTGGTTCCGCATTAAATGGTTATCCCAATCCCTTTGGACAAGGAGTACAGATGCTGGGTCTAGATCCTGCTTATACATTAATATTATTAGACGGCGAACCCTTGACCGGCAGAAATGGCGGGATATTGAAACTGGGAAGGCTATCTACCGGGAATATTAAACAAATTGAAATTGTAAAAGGACCATCTTCCTCTTTATATGGCAGCGAAGCGATGGCGGGTGTTATAAATATCATCACACAATCACCTCAAAAAGAAAATGCGGAGTTCCAGTTGCATCATGCCACGAACAATACCTGGGGTACAGGTTTTTCTTATGGCAACCGGTTTAATAAAACAGGAGTTCAGTTTTTTATCAACCGCTATTCTTCTTCCGGCTATGACCTGGATAAAAATATTTATGGCAAAACAGTTGATCCGTACCGGGACTGGAACGGGCAACTAAAGATCACACATGATTTTTCCAATAAGTTACAATTAATGCTCTCATCAAGACTGTTTGATTCAAAGCAAAACAATAATTACCAGATCCTGTGGCAGGGACAACCAGCTGTGGCAAAGGGCTACACCCGGGAAAAAGATCAATCTGATTTCCTGCAATTGCGCTGGCAAATAAAAGCCGATCAAAAATTCTATCTAAGAGTTTTTTATGATCATTACCAGAATAATTCATTTGTAAATCTTGATAAGACCAGTACAAGGTTTGATGAGACGTCCTTCAATCAATCCATCCTGAAGCCGGAACTGCAATTTGAAAGAAAACATAAAAACAACCATTATGTAGCGGGTGCCGGCAGTTATTTTGAAATGATCGATGCCAGCCGCTATGCCGGTAAGAGGAACCTTACTACTCTCTATGCTTTTACCCAAAAAGAATGGAGCCTGCTTCATGATAAATTTACTTTGATTGCCGGTGGAAGAGTAGATAAGCGAAATGACTTTGCAGCGAAACTAAGTCCGCGGATCGCCCTTGCCTTTAAACCAAACTCAAAATGGAAGTTTACTGCATCTTCAGGATTGGGTTTTAAAGCTCCTGATTTCCGCCACATGTACCTGAGCTTTTACAATTCACAGGTCGGTTATTCGTTGATAGGAGCAAAGGAATTATCAACCCAGTTACAACAAATGCAGCAGCAGGGTTTGTTGCAGCCCGGTGCCGACATTAGTCCCTGGTTAAATAACCCTGACCTGGAAGCTGAATCTTCATTTGGGTCGCATATCGGTGCAAAATTCAGTAATGGGAAATGGAATATTGAAATGGGTTTGTTCCGTAATGATATCCGCAACCTGATCGACCGTTTTTCATTGCCCTTTGCAAGAAGCAATGGACAACCCATTTTCAGTTATCATAATATCAACAGGGTTTATACTCAGGGAGCAGAAGCAGATATTAAATACAGGTTATTAAAAAACATTTCTGTTTCTGCCGGTTACCAGTTCCTTGATTCAAAAGACAAAGAGATGCTCCGTCAAATTGAGGAAGGTAAATTATATAAAAGGGACCTGAATACTTTTTCAACCTCCCTGGTAAAACGTTCTGACTATTTCGGGTTATTTAACCGTTCAAAACATACAGCCAATTTTAAAATTGAATTTGATGATGCAAAGACAGGCTGGAACGCTTATGCAAGAGCCGTCTATCGCGGCAAATTTGGTTTCACCGATCTGAATGGTAACAATATCGCCGATGACCCTGCAGAAATGGTCAATGGCTTCTGGATGATCAATCTTTCTGTCAGCAAGTCTTTTAGAAACCACTTTAATATCCAGTGCGGGACAGAAAATCTTTTGAATTATACCAACCCGGCCCAACTGAGCAATATTCCCGGGCGGTTATTTTTTATCAATCTCAATTATTCATTTGTAAACAAACACGATAAACATAAAAACGATCAACAATGAAAAACAGAATTATTTATGGCGCAGTATTTATGACATTAATTCTTGCAGCCTGCAGTAAAAAAGACGATACAGTAGTCATGCCGACAACCGTGAAGACCAAAAGTATCACCGTTAATTTCAGCACCACGTCACCCTTTACTTTTTTTAGTTTCAGGGATACAACTGTAATAGCAAATTCCGATTCGGCAACCACCAAATGGGATTTTGCCCTCCGCCTTACTACTTTTTTAGTAAACAGTAATGCCAGTGGTCCGGGAAATGGCGGCGTCATTTTACAGGATGGTATTTATGATAATGTATCAGTGGCTCCGTCTGCCGGTTATGCATACGACACCACTTCATCACAAAAAGCCATTAAAGACGGAAGCTGGTATGATTACAACCCAAGCACCCATTCTTTTGTGCCAAAAGCAGGAAAGGTTTTTATTTTCCGTACAGCAGACGGTCATTATGCTAAAATGGAATTGCTCAGCGTGGGTTATGAACCATTCGCCGGTCCGACACCGGTAAGGTTGATCTATACTTTCCGTTATACCTATCAACCTAATAACAGTACTGTATTCTGATACTATCCTGAAAGACCTGTAAACCGTCCCGGAATTCGGGGCGGTTTTTTATTATTAAACCAGCCTGTGTTTTCGTAGCTTTGCCGACCTAAAAAACAGACAGGACGAGGTTAATATGAGTGTCAAATACAAAGAATTCACAGGATTGAATCTTCCGGCTTTTGAACAGGAAATGCTGAATGAATGGGCCCAAAAACAGGCTTTTGAAAAAAGTGTTTCTTTAAGAGAAGGGGCAACGCCATTTGTTTTTTATGAAGGCCCGCCCAGCGCCAATGGTTTGCCCGGCATCCACCATGTCATTTCCAGGACATTGAAAGACCTGGTATGCCGCTACAAGACCATGAAAGGTTTCCAGGTAAAAAGAAAAGGTGGTTGGGACACACATGGACTGCCGATTGAATTGGGAGTGGAGAAAGAACTTGGCATTACCAAAGAAGATATCGGCAAAAAAATATCGGTTGAAGACTATAACAAGAAATGCCGGGAAGCAGTATTGCGGTATAAGGACAAGTGGGACGACATCACCCGCAAAATGGGTTATTGGGTTGATCTGAATGATCCCTACATCACTTACAAGAACGAATACATTGAAACGGTTTGGTGGTTGCTGAGTGAATTGTATAAAAAAGGATTGCTTTATGAAAGTGTAAGCATCCAGCCTTATTCACCTGCAGCAGGAACAGGATTGAGTTCGCATGAATTAAATCAACCGGGAACTTATAAGGATGTGAAGGATACTTCTGCTGTTGCGATGTTTAAAGCGATCCGGAATGAAAAAAGTGAATTTCTTTTTGAAGCAATTCAAAATTCAAAATTCAAAATTCAAAATCCCGAAGTATTCTTCCTGGCCTGGACAACAACACCATGGACGCTTCCATCGAATTTAGGATTGACAGTTGGACCGAATATTGATTATGTATTGGTAAAAACATTCAATCCTTATTTACATATCCCTGTAAATGTAATTCTTGCCAAAGCTTTACTGGGTAAGTATTTCAAAGAAGAAGGTAAAGATGGTGATTTTGACGGCTATAATGAAAAAGTAAAAGTTATTCCCTGGAAAATTCTTGCTGAATTCAAAGGCAAACAAATTGAAGAATGCCATTACGAGCAATTACTTCCTTTCGAAGCCAACTCATTAAAAGTAATTGAAGAAATTACTCCCGGTGCAAAACCATTCCGTGTACTGGTTGGTGATTTTGTAACCACAGAAGACGGTACAGGTATTGTCCACACCGCCCCTGCATTTGGTGCCGATGACTTTAGAGTTGGGAAAAAATATGGCATCGGCATTTTAATTATGGTTGATAAGCAAGGAAAATTTGTTGAAGGTCTGGGTGAATTCAGCAATCGCTATGTAAAAAATTATAAAGACGATCCGAAATATGTTGATGTGAACGTCGACATAGCCGTTAAACTAAAAAAAGAGAACCGGGCATTTAAAGTTGAAAAATACGAACACAATTACCCGCATTGCTGGAGAACAGATAAACCGATTCTTTATTACCCTTTAGATGCATGGTTCATCAAAACCACAGCAGTGAAAGAAAGGATGGTTGAATTAAATAAAACCATCAACTGGAAACCAAAGTCAACTGGTGAGGGAAGATTTGGCAACTGGTTAGAAAATATGGTTGACTGGAATTTGAGTCGGTCGAGATTTTGGGGAACGCCGTTACCCGTTTGGCGATTATCAATTGATAAAATGAAACTGGATATAGAGGACAATATAGACACTCCACCGGTTTTGAAAATTATTGGATCAATAGATGAATTAATCGGAGGATATTTTTTTGATATAAATAAGTTTAGAGAAAATTTATTAAATGGGGATTCAAATCTTAAATCTCAAATTGAGGCATATAACTCTCAAATACATATGGTTCATGCCGAAATTGAGCATGGTCTTATCTCAAATATTGCCAATAAGATTAACTACGAAGATTTGATGATTTATGCAAAGAGAGAAGAACTAAATGTATCCGAATTGATACATAAGTATGAATTTACATATAGTTTAATTAAGGATTATTGCGTGGAAATTGACTCTAAGAGGTTAGAAAAAGCAGATTTGCATAGACATTGGATTGATAAGATAATTTTTCTTTACGAAGATGGAGAAGCTATTTATTATAGGGTTCCGGACCTGATTGATGTCTGGTTCGACAGCGGCGCTATGCCTTATGCCCAATGGCATTTCCCATTTGAGAATAAAGAAGTATTTGCCCAAAGCTACCCTGCCGATTTTATTGCCGAAGGCGTAGATCAGACAAGGGGTTGGTTTTATACACTTCATGCCATCAGTTGTATGATACAGGAAAGTCTCGAAGAAGTAATGAAAGATGTTCCGGCATGGACTTCGAAAATCCCCCCTTCGGGGGGTGGGGGGGCAGGCGTTGCATATAAAACCTGCGTGTCAAACGGATTGGTATTGGATAAGAATGGTAATAAGATGAGCAAACGTTTGGGCAATGTGGTTGATCCGTTCAAAACGATTGAAACCTTTGGCGCCGATGCAACAAGATGGTACCTCGTTACCAACGCATCGCCCTGGGATAATATGAAGTTTGACCTTGATGGTATCAAAGAAGTTCAAAGAAAATTCTTTGGTACACTATATAATACCTACCAGTTTTTTGCCCTGTATGCCAACGTAGATGGGTTTTCATTCAAAGAAGAATATATCCCATTGGCGCAACGACCGGAGATCGATCGCTGGATACTTTCCTCGCTCAATACTGTAGTAAAGAAAGTAAATGAATACATGGACGACTACGAACCAACACAGGCGGGTCGTGTGATCGAAGACTTTGTGGATGAACACCTGAGCAATTGGTATGTTCGTCTTTGCCGCCGTCGTTTCTGGAAAGGAGAATATGAACAGGATAAGATCTGTGCTTATCAAACATTGTATGAATGCCTGGAATCTGTAACAAGATTAATAGCGCCGATATCCCCGTTCTTCAGTGATGTTGTTTTCCAAAACCTCAATGCAATAACGAAACGCTTCAAGGCAGAGTCTGTTCATCATGTAGATTTTCCTGTGGCCAACGAATCGGTTATTGATGAATCATTGGAAGAAAGAATGCAACTGGCGCAGGATGCTTCTTCTTTGGTATTATCGCTTCGCAAAAAAGCAAACCTGAAGGTTCGTCAGCCATTACAGAAAGTATTAATGCCCGTATTAAGCGCTTCCATGAAAGAACAATTGCAAAAAGTGGAAGACCTGATAAAAGCCGAAGTGAATGTAAAAGAGATAGAGTATTTGAATCCCGACAACACATTTATCAGTAAAAAGATCAAACCCAACTTCGTGGCACTGGGTAAGAAACTGGGACCTAAGATGAAGGCGGTCGCATCTGCATTGGCGCAGTTCACCCTGGAAGACATTGCCATGCTGGAAAAAGAAGGCCAATATAATTTGTCAATAGATGGCGAACCCGTAATATTACAGATTGCAGAAGTTGAAATAAGCAGCGAGGATATTCCGGGCTGGACGGTGGCCAATAAAGGCAGTTTGACCGTTGCCCTTGATGTTACTGTGACACCCGAACTGGAAGCCGAAGGGAATGCCCGGGAATTTGTCAACCGTATCCAGAAGATCCGCAAAGACAGCGGATTTGAACTGACGGACAGGGTAGAAGTTAAAGTCTCAGTGACCGATGGATTAAAAGACTCGTTGACTAAGTATAAAACCTATATTTGCGCCGAAATTCTGGCAGACAAACTTGAAATTCTGCCTGAACTTCAGGGAGGGACCGAAATAGAAGTGAATGATATTCCATTAACAGTCATTGTTTTAAAAAAAGGGTAAGTTATGGCAAGTAAGAAAAAAAAGGCCCCAAAGAAGGCCGGCAAACCCATAAAAAAAACCGCTGCTAAAAAACCAGCAGCAAAAAAATCTGTGAAAAAATCTACACCTAAACCTGCCTCACGCAAGGCAGTGAAAACGACATCAAAAAAAGTTACAAAACCTGTTGCAAAATCTGCCGCTAAGCCGGCTCAGAAAGCAGCTGCAAAACCAACCCGTCCGGCGGGAGGAAATGCAGTAGCAACAGCAAAACCTGCAGTTAAAGCGGTGGTCGTACCAGAACCTCCAAAAGCAGTTGTAAAAAAACCAGGAACGATTGACCCCAAATCATTGGTATCAATTAAACCCAAAGTAAAACCTGTTATTAAAAAAGAACCACCCAAACCTTTGAAAATGGTGATCCCAAAGACCACTACGAAAACCTCTGTGAAGTATGAGCCGGAATTCACCAAGTCTGTTCTGGATGCCAGCATGTATCAACCTTCAACGGGTCCTACCCAGAGATATTCTGATAATGACTTAAATGAATTCAGGGAGATCATCCAGAAAAAACTGGATGCTGCCAAAAAAGAACTGGCTTACCTGCAGGGATTAATAACCCGTAAAGACGAAGGTGGTGATATGGATGAGGCCCGTTACATGACCATGGAAGATGGAAGTGTAAGTATGGAAAGAGAACAATTAAGCCAGATGGCAAGCCGCCAGATCACTTTCATTGATCACCTTGAAAAAGCCATGATGCGGATTGAAAATAAAACCTACGGGATTTGCAGGGTTACCGGCAAGTTGATCGACAAAGCAAGATTAAGAGCAGTGCCACATGCTACTTTAAGCATCGAAGCAAAACAGATGATGAATAAATAAATGATCGGTTTTATAAAAGAATCCCTGTTCATTTGAACAGGGATTTTATTTTTGAAGAAGTTTTTATTTCTTTTTCCCACGGAGAAAAACCTGGAACCCTAACCCTAAAACAAATCCATGATTGGTGAATTTGTTCGTGGTCTCATTTTTTCCTGTAGAAGGATTCACATCTGAGGCGCTGAGGTAATAAAGGGTGGTCCTTTTAAAAGTCGTTTTATTGTATGCAAAATTATATCCAATAAAAAGATCAAGGCCTGCATTATCACCAAACATTTTAGTCAATCCAAGATCTAAGGCAGCATTAACAAAACTGCCACCGGAAGAATTTCCTGAGTAGGTATATTTATAATAGGGGATACCTCCTTTGTAATAAAAGAAACCATCCGTTTTCAGGTTGCTTATTCCCCCGTTCAGACTTGCCTGACCAAAAGGCATCCAGGCAGCTTTGCCGGAAAAATAACTTCTCAGAAAGCCACCAAAACCGATATTAAAACCATTGGATTTATCGCTTTGGTAAGTGCTGCCATTTTCCTCGTAAGTGGTTTTTTGTCCATTGGGATTAATATTAAGTGTTGCGCCAATAACTATTTTGTCGGAAACAAACCACCCGATCTGGGGTGTAATGCTAACCCCGTAACTGGTAATTTTTGACGTAACATCTCCGATAGAGGCTGTTGAAATATCTGTGTTGCCAGAATTAAAAAAAATGCTGGCGATAGAAGCGCCTGCCATCTTATCTCCTTTGGCAAATTGAGCATGTATTGCCATTGAGTTTGCCATTAAAAACAGGCAGAAAACTAAGATCTTTTGTCGCATAATAATTCATTGATAAGCGACAAATATATACTGGATAAAGCAAAAAAAGGGGTATAAAAATAATTTTAAAAAAACCTGCAATGAATTGATATTTTTTCCTTTACCTTTAAAACCAATTGGTGAATCAGAAAATTCCCTTATTTTTAAAGCCAAAACTAATTTAACAGCCAAATTAAAACGCTATGAGAAAGTACAGACTCCTGTCATTATTAGCATTAGCCATTACAATTTTAGCCGTTAGTTGTACCAAGGAAGGTCCTGAAGGTCCTGCTGGTGCAACTGGTCCACAAGGTCCCACCGGCGCTACCGGCGCTACAGGTGCTACCGGTTCAACAGGCCCCCAAGGTCCTGCCGGTCCAGTTGGCCCTCCCGGAACTGCTAATGTTATTTATTCATCATGGGTAACCGTTGGTTCCTTAGGAGTCATTATCGATTCCGCATTTGCAGACTATGGTACTTGTAAAAGATGGATCAGAACTGCTCCAAGTTTAACTTCCGGTGTTCTTGATAACGGCGTTGTGCTTTCATATTGGAGGGTTGGTGCTACCCCCAGCGGTATTTATTCTACCATTCCATACCAGTTCCCTGTTGGTGCTCAGGTCTATTATTTGGGTGCAATACCACAAGTAAATAAAATAATTTATTTCACCTCCATTTTTGGTACCAACACCGGTTGGAGTCCAAATCTTGGTGCAGAAACAAGATATGTTATCATTCCGGGAAGTGTTGCAGGAGGCAGGTCAGCCGGTGTAGGTGGTACGAATTATACCCCCGACCAGGTCAGGGCTATGTCTTATGAGCAGGTTTGCCGCTTGTTTAATGTTCCTGCTGCCGGTGAAGGATGGCATTGAGATCATGTTTTTAAATAGAAATGTTTTATATATCGCCGTCCCGATTTTATCGGGACGGCTTTTGTTTGTGTGTCAAACGTTAATTTGCAGCAAACACCTTAAACTTATTATTATGAAACAAATTATGTTTGTCCTGTTTGTTACTGTTATTGGATTAATATCCTGTAAAGACAATAAAAAAACTGACGGTAAAGAAACAGCCGGGGTTGTACAGGATACTGCAAAGGACTCTGCAGAAATAAGAAGGGTCATCACCTCTTTCTATAACTGGTATGACACAAACTATAGAAAACTTTTGGATTGGCCTTTTTACAGCGAAACACATGGTAATTCATTTACCCGCACCCTGCATTTGGATGTGATAGAAAAATACCAACAGTATATACGAGATTCTGTTCCCCAGTTAGGTGAGCAGTTCCTTTCAAATCAGAAACACTTTTTTCAGCAATGTGATTCTGCATTTAAAAAGGATACCGAAGAAGGAGTTCCTTTTGGGTTTGATTATGATTGGTACACCAACAGCCAGGAAGAAACAAAGTACACAACCGATATGGTGAATGCCAATAAACCCTGGCCAATGAAGATCGAAGGAGATCATGCAAGGGTACAGATCGGCGGATCCGTTGCTAATAGGGATGATGGTCTTATTATTTATATGAAAAAAGAAAATGGTAAGTGGACGATTGCTAAGATCGGCGATAATTAAAAAGAACTATGACCATTTCTTTCGGATATCAAAAAGGACAAGTAATACAAGCGCTGCGTTATCATTTCATCAGCCGCAGGGAAATATTGATCATGCTGATACTGGTAAATGTATTTGCACTTACCTCTGTTATATTATATCTTTTTAATAAGATAACCCCGATGGCATGTATGACAGGTTCCTTGTTATGGATCATCCTGATGATCAGTTTCTGGTTTATCCTTCCGGGCATGGTATATCGAAGGGCTATTACTTTCAAACATAATTTCAGTATGGACTTCCAGGAGGATGGATTTACATTAAGGCATGAAAAAGGCTCTAAGTCATGGCCCTGGACGGCGTTGAAAAATTTTATAGAAAGTCCTCATTTTTTTCATTTGTATTTCGACAGCCGTTCTTTCTTATTAGTTCCCAAAAATGGTTGTAAGGATGCCGATGAAGTATATGAACTGCGGGAATTGTTGAAAACGAAAGTGAAGAAGTGAATGGTGAATAGTGAATAGTGAATGGAAGTCCTAATGCGGATTTTCTAATGGCTTGCGGCTAACAGCTAACAGCTTAAAGCTGTTTTTCCATCACATAGTGCGGAATAGTGATCTCAGTAAATTCGTCACTGGTAACTTTATAACCCATTTTTTCATAAAACCCAACTGCATTTTTGCGGGCATGCATACTCATGATCTTATAACCCCTGTCCCTGCCAAGGTTCTCTGCAAAATTCATTAATGCCCTGCCGATACCTTTTCCCTGGAGATCATTTAAAACAGCCATTTGACGCAACCTGACCGTTTGGGGGTTTTCTTCAACCAGCATACAGCAACCAAGCATATCCTCATCTTCAAAGGCACCGATGAGCATATTATCTTTTTCCTTTTCCAGTTCCTGGGGAGTAAAGCCGAGACCAAGGGGCTTGCGCAATATATCATCCCGCAGTTTAATCATCTGCCGGTATTCATTACTACCATGATCAATAATTTTCAATGCCATAAACTAAGCTGGAATGATTCAGGTTTTCTCCAAAGGAGTCCTAAGGACAAATTACAAAGAACTTATAATACTGCCAACCGTTTGTAATTATTATTTAAATCCGGCTTCTTTGTTTTTAGGAGTATTATGGCCTCGTTTTCAGTCCATTGGGGCAAAAGAGGAAAAAACAACCTTTCCGATGCTGATTAATTCAAAAAGTATATTTTTGCTCCCAATAATCAAAACTTAAGAACATGTCAGAAATTGCATCAAGAGTTAAAAAGATCATCGTTGACAAACTGGGTGTTGACGAATCAGAAGTAACAAGTGTAGCCTCTTTTACCAACGACCTGGGCGCCGATTCATTAGATACGGTAGAACTGATCATGGAATTTGAAAAAGAATTCAATATTTCCATTCCCGATGAGCAGGCTGAGACCATCACCACAGTTGGTGAGGCAATTAAGTACCTGGATGAGCATGCCAAGTAATTTATAACCTGTGCTGCCACATGGGGCAGAAAATAAACTAACTCCGCCTTCTGACTGTCGTTCTGCAGCGAAGGCGGTTTTTATATCGAATGATGAAACATTGACTTTTTGATAAGCCTGCCTACCGGCAGGCAGGCTCATAAGTTGGTTGAATCTTTGATAAAATTGCTTATCTTTTTTTTGCAATATGGAATTAAAAAGAGTTGTTGTTACAGGATTGGGGGCTATTACGCCATTAGGAAATACAACTCCTGATTACTGGAAGGGTTTGATCAATGGAGTTTCGGGCGCCGAAATGATCACCCAGTTTGATGCCGGCAAGTTCCGCACAAAATTTGCATGCGAAGTAAAAGGGTTTGTTCCCACCGATTTCCTCGATAAAAAAGAAGCCCGTAAAATAGACAGGTTCACTCAATTTGCATTGGTGGTAAGCGACCAGGCAATGAATGATGCCGGATTAAATAAAGAAAATATTGATCCGGACAGGATAGGAGTTGTTTTTGCCAGCGGGATCGGCGGCATCATGACCTTTCAGAATGAAGTGATGGATTTTGCAAGAGGAGACGGCACGCCAAGGTTCAATCCTTTTTTTATTCCTAAAATGATATTGGATATCGCAGCTGGCCAGATCAGTATGCGTCACAATTTAAGAGGTCCCAATTTCGCGGTTGTGAGTGCCTGCGCCAGCAGCACCAATGCGATCATGGATGCTTTTAACCTTATAAGACTTGGTAAAGCTGATATCATATTAACAGGAGGAAGCGAAGCAGTGATCAGCGAAGCGGGTGTTGGAGGGTTTAATGCCATGAAAGCCCTCAGTGAAAGAAATGATGATCCTAAAACGGCCAGCCGGCCCTATGATAAGGACCGTGATGGTTTTGTAATGGGAGAAGGTTCGGGTATCATGGTGCTGGAAGAACTGGAACATGCTAAGGCAAGAAATGCAAAGATCTATTGTGAGATAGCAGGATGCGGGGCTTCCGCCGATGCATATCATATCACGGCGCCGCATCCCGAAGGATTGGGTGCTATGAATGTAATGTTCGCTGCGTTGGATGATGCAGGAATGAAACCGGATGAAATTGATTATATCAATACACATGGAACTTCCACCCCGATAGGAGATGGTGCAGAAGTGAAGGCGATCGTCAAAGTTTTTGGCGAACATGCATATCATCTGAATATCAGTTCCACAAAATCCATGACAGGTCATTGTCTAGGCGCAGCAGGTGTCATCGAAGCAATAGCCAGTGTGTTGTCTGTTGTGAATGATATAGTACCACCCACCATCAACCATTTTACAGATGATCCCGAACTGGATCCAAAACTCAACTTCACCTTTGGTAAAGCACATCAACGCACCGTCAGGGCGGCATTAAGCAACACATTTGGTTTCGGCGGACACAACGCCTGTGTGATCGTCAAGAAGTATGTTGGTTAATTGGTTAACTGGTTAAATAGTTAATTGGGTAATGCCCGCTTACCCGGATTTCTTCAATTACTTTGCAAATACAAAGGGGAATGAATATTGCCATCAAAGACCCTGATTAACCAATTAACTAATCAACCAATTAACATTTTCATACTTTTTTCGTAGCTTAACCCCCGTGGATTTCCTGAAAAATTTTTTTAACAATCATTCCAGTTCGGCTTTTAAAAAGGAGCTTAAGAATATCCTTGGCTTTAAGCCCCAAAATATCTCTTTGTATAAAACCGCTCTTACTCACCGGTCTGTCGGTGAAGGCGCCGATGAAAACAATGAACGGCTTGAATACCTCGGTGATGCCGTGCTGAGCGCCATGATCGCCGACTATCTTTTCAAACGTTATCCTTATAAGGAAGAAGGCTTTTTGACGGAGATGAGGAGTAAAATGGTAAACCGCCAGCAGCTGAACGAGATCGCCGTTCGCATGGGGTTAAAGAAAATCACTTTATACAATAAAATGGATGGCTCGCTGAAAGCAAGCCAAATATTTGGTAACACCCTGGAGTCATTGGTTGGCGCCATATACCTGGATCATGGTTATAAGAAAGCAAGTAAATGGGTGCTCGAGTTTATTATTCAGCCACACATGTTTATGGACGACCTGGAAATACTCGAGATCAACCATAAAAACAGGCTATATGGATGGGCCAATAAAAACGGCAAAGTACTGGAGTTTGAAACCCTGAATGAAAAATTGGAAAATGGCCGGCGTTTATTTACGGTTGCGGCCGTACTGGATGGCCGCAATATTGCCGAAGGCAAAGCTTTTAATAAGAAAGACGCTTCTCAAATTGCCGCACAGGTAGCGGTGGAAAAGCTTGGCATTGTAAATGCTGATTCTATCGGGGAGGAGCATGCCGGACAAAAAAAAGAACCGTAGTCAACTTAATTTTGAAATACTAAAATTGTTTTATGAGGAACCTCAGCGCTATTTTTTTTATACTCGTCTTTAGTATCATTGCCTGCAATCAACCTGTGAAAGGACGAAACGGCGTAACCTATAAATCAGCTGTCCAGTACAACGACTATATAGTTGGCCGCCAAACAAAGCTGATGCAGCATATACTCGATTTTTCAAAAGCAGCCAACAATAGTCTTGACTCGGCGGAAAAAATGCTTGCTGAGTATATAAACGAAACGGCCCAAACGGTTGAAGACATTAAAGGCATGCCAGCCTACAAGGGAGATACTTCCCTCAGGGATGCTGCTGCGCGGTCATTTAGTTTTTATAAAAATGTATTTCAGAATGATTATACCCGCATCATCCAGATCCGGAAAAAGGGAGAAGAAATGACCAATGAAGACGTGGAAGAAATGCAGCGTATCGTTGACAAAATAACCCGGGAAGAAGAAGGGTTTGACAAATCATTTCATAATGCCCAGAAAAGGTTTGCTGATAAAAATAACATGAAGCTGGCGGAAAATGAAATGCAGAAAAAGTTTGAAAAGGAGATTGGCCAGTAGCGCAATCATTTTTTATCCTCCGAAGGTCCGTAAGGACTCCCTGGGAGAGTCCTTACGGACATACACAATTCAACCAGCAACCCATTGGTATGTTTCGGATGTAAAAAACAAATTAACTTATTGTCGGCGCCTTCCTTAGGCTTTTCATTTAGTACAACAAATCCTTCATTTTTTAATCTCTCCATCTCCTTTTCTATATCATCGACCTCAAAGGCAATATGATGAAGACCCTCTCCTTTTTTTTCTATAAAGCGGGCAACTGCGCTATCGGGGCCGGTGCTTTCCAGCAGTTCAATTTTTGTATCTCCCTGCCTGAAAAATGCTGTGGTGACCATTTCAGATTCAACGGCTTCGGTTTTATAACAAGGCGAATTGAGTAGTTTTTCAAATAAGGGGATGGAATCAGTTAATTTTTTTACTGCTATTCCGATATGTTCGATTTTGAGCATGTGGCTTTTTTTTGCTTTCCCAAGAGGCGCCTTCCGGGTTAAGTGAAAGTACAAATTTAAAAGCTTTCCAGGGCGAGACAACCTGCTTTAGATATGGCTTTGACCCGGCTTTGACGGGGAGTAAGCTTCTGCAAATTTCTTCTCTATTTTACTTTTTTGTCTTGACACAAAAAAGTAACAAAAAAAGTCAAGGCAAAACGAATGGCTCCGCCCGTTTTGCCGGGCCACGCCTCCTTTTCCATTGTATCTGCATTCTATTCGTTGAGACATTGATTGCAATTGTGGCAAAGCTGAGGACTCCGCTGCCTGTTATGTGCAGACCCGGGAGGCGCTGTGTTCCGTCTTAGTGTTTTTATGTTGTGATGGGTTTTAAACAGGACGGAACAAGGCGCTGGTGATTTCACTTGATACGTTGATTTTAGTGAATAGATTGAATTGCTGTAAGCTTCGCTTCGTATAGCTTTCGGTTGGCATACATGGCTGAGCAATGTATAAACGGCAAAAACGGCCGTTTGATTTTACCTGGTTTTTATTCCTTTCTATTCTTGCTGTGCAATTGCAAACATCATGAACTGCCATACTAGTCGGGCGGCAAATGATGGGCTTTAAGAGGATGTGCCACTAAAACAGCCTCCTATTATTTAACCATTAAAAATTGAGAACATGGCAAAACAAAAAGGAATTATTCCTTTAAAAGGCACGATCGGGAACATCACCTTTTATAAATCGGGGGATGGTTACCTGGCAAAAGAAAAGGGCGGTATCGATGCCAACCGCATCGCCACCGACCCGGCTTTCCAGCGTACCCGTGAAAACGGAGCTGAGTTTGGCAGAGCAGGGCAGGGTACTAAAATGCTACGGATGGCTTTGCGGCAATTAATACAAAACTCAGCTGACCGGCTGATGACGAGCCGACTGGTGAGAGAGATGATGACCGTGATCAAAGCAGATGCAACCAATGAAAGAGGACGCCGTAATATCATTGACGGAGAGACCGAGTTGCTTGAGGGATTTGACTTCAATGTTAACGGTAAACTGTCCACTACTTTGTTTGCTCCGTTTACTGCCAACATCAACCGGGTGACCGGTGCACTGGCTGTGAACATCCCTTCTTTTATTCCAGCCAATGTGATACAGGCACCGGCGGGAACGACACATTTCAAAATTGTGTCGGGAGGAGCGGAAATAGATTTTGAAAACAAAACCTATGTGGCTGACAAGCAAAGTACCGTCGAATTGGCCTGGGACAACACAGCCACCGCTGTCATCAACCTGGATAATGCAGTTACTGCTGCGAGTACTCACCCGCTTTTCCTTGCGCTGGGTGTAGAGTTCCTGCAGGAAGTGAATGGCGCTTTTTACCCACTGAAGAATGGGGCGTTTAATGCGTTGTCGTTGGTGAAGGTGAGTGGGGTGTAATGTTGAATGTTGGATGTTGGATGTTGAATGATGAATCGTGAGTCGTGAGACGTGAGACGTGAATCGTGAGACGTGAATCACTACTACACGAACTGAAGCTAACGGGGCGTATTTTCTTAAGGGCCGAACGGTGAACTTCTCCTGACCAGAGACGGGTATACTTTGCAACAGAGTTACCATAACAAACAATGATCACCAAGTGTCGTGCATACCTGGAAGAAAGTATGAACTGAAAAAAGATACACCCCGAGATTTGGGAAGCAGCTGATCCGTCAAGGGGTGTATTGCTTCAGTTTCTTATTATCCGTAGTTACAAATCCGGAATTATAAATCCGTAGTTACAAACTACGGATAGCATAGCAAGTTTTTTTAACCGTTCAATTAAAAAACAATGAAACAAATAGTGAACAGAATGAAAAGGACCACACCCCGGTTTTTTAAAAAACTGCGGAATGCAGGACTGACCATTGCCGCCGCAGGGACCGCTATTGTTACTGCACCGGTAGCATTACCGGCGATGCTGATAAAAATAGCCGGTTACCTGGCCGTTGCCGGAACGGTGGCGAGTGTGGTGAGCCAAACTGCAGTGAAGAATGACAGATGAGTAGTCACTATAAACTATGATTATGAATGATCATTCTTTTACCAGGACCGGAACGTTGGGCGGTACGCTAACGATCATCCTTGCGAATATAACGAGTGCAGATGCTCTAAAGACAATCGTGCTTGCTGCACTGGGAGCCGTTGTGAGTTTTTTTGTATCGTATGGTTTGAAGAGGATGATGAGGAAGCGGAAATAACCTGCCGGTACAATTCTGAAAGAGGAAACGACCCCGCCTGGGAAGGCGGGGTTTTGTTTTATCTTATTTCTTTACTTTTTGTCTTGATAGGTAACTATATATCTGTTAGACCATGGCAGTAGGAGGGTTTAATTCCAGATACTTCTTTTCCGCATAATCAATTACCTTATCTAAGGTTTTTCTAATTTTTGCTACCACTTCTTTAGGATGGTTGAAATCGTGATATCTGGCGGTATGTGCGGCATCCTTCAATAATTTATAATGTGCGGCAATTGCGAAATGTTTTACAGTTACTAGGTGAACAGTTGTGCCATGCTTGGTGTGCAAATGTTTGTTGGCATCCGCATAAGATTCAATGTTTTGGTAAGTAACTCCATTCTCCTCAAAAGGGAAAATTATTGCATAGGCATAATGCATTGCACAATAAAATGCGGTTGTAATAACCCAGTCTGGAAAGTTACCGTTAGAATGGAATAGGTCGCAAGCCTGTTTATTATGCCTTGCGTGGTTCAGTGCTTGGCTCATAAACAAGGTTATAGCCCTCTGAGATAATCTTTTCCATACTGAGATTTTCAGAAGAATATGTAATCACATATTCCCACATAAATTTCTCGTTGTTATGTTCTAATGAGAGCTGATTAGCGGCTTCGTAAAGGCTTTCTATCTTATCGTCCAGGTAGTCTTCAATTTTTACAATAATCAGTAAGGATATCTTTTCCCAACTTTCAATCCTCAAACAAAATTTATTTATTGTAATTTCATTTTTTTCAGCAGCTTCAACAAGTCTATCCGTGATAAACTCAGCTTTTTGTTGAGCAATCTGAAAAAGAGCTTTTGCCATTTTTATCACTTCTTCTTGTAAGTCTTTCACGCCGTCTTTTCTCCCTTGGAGGTAAACCTCATGAGCCCTATCTCCAGTAGATGCATATTGAAAAAGTGAATCGTGCCTCCCGTAAGTTGTATATAAATAGCTAGAATATTGAACTTTGCCTGATCCTTTTGGAGCTTGGGGTGATATTGTGGAAATTCGGGTCATTTGTTTATTATGGACGCCAAAACTATGCCATTGGCTGCGTCACACCTTATTAAGTGTGACCAACGGTGAATACAAAACGTTTAAATCTTGTGAAAATTGTAAGCGAAGGCCATTGCGACTCTCCGGCATATTTGGTGGTTTTGGCTTCCTAAATATAATGGTTTTCTTCTGAAAACACCAAATCCATCAGAAGGGATGCTGTAAACCGTAGTTTTACTATGGGAAAACCATGACAGGGAAACGCCCTATTTTAGATAAGGTCTTTCATGTTAGTTTTAAGGACGTCCGCTATGCTTTTTAAAGTAAGTATATGAACGTTTCGCCTCCCCTGTTCTATAAACCAAAGGTTTGACAAATCAGTAGCACCTGACAATTTACTTAGCTTTTCCAAACTCATTTTTTGAGCCTTGCGGGCTGCCTTAATCTTGCTGCCCATTTCCTTTAAAAATATTCCGTCTTTCATTCTGTTTCGTTTGCGGTTAATACTTTATACTTTAATGTTCCATTACATTGTGTTAATGCTTTAGCAAATCTTTCATCTTGAAATAACTCCCGGTTATTATACCTAAATGCTGATTCATTGCAGTAGCGTTGTAAATGTTTTTCGCTAACTACATGATGAATCCCGACTATTTGTTTCTTCAATATGTTCCAAAAGCCTTCTATGTTATTTGTATGAACTTTTAAACCCTTTTCATACCTAACATATTCCTTCTCTCTATGGTTAACAGTTTTATGGGTATAATCAGCACTTAGCTTTTTATAAGCATGGTGTGAATCTGTTACCATAATACTGTCAGGTTGTACGAATCCCTTAACAGTATCAATAACATTCTCTGCATCAGTTTTAGGGATAACTTTTGTTCTCACTTTGCCGTCCCTTTGAACAGCACCCAATACCATAAATTTTTTATCTGGTTCACCCTTAACTCTTTTCTTGCTTGCGTGTTTATTTGACTCTTTGCCGCCAACATACGTTTCGTCAATCTCGACAATACCTTCAAGCAATTCAGGGGCGTTATCTGTCAGCATCTTTCTTATACGGTGGTTTAAATGCCATGCAGTCTTTTGGGTTGTACCAAGCCATGTGGCAAGTTGTAAACTGCTTATGCCTTTAGAGTGTACCGATAAAATATACGTAGCCAAAAACCATTTAGTTAAAGGAATCTTTGTGTTTTCATAAACGCTGCCAACCGTTACGCTGAATTTATTTCTGCACTGCTTTTCCCGGCACTTAAAAATTTTGCCATTACTGAAACGGCAAACATTTATAGAACCACAGAATGGGCAAGCAGGAGTACCGTTCCAACGTTGTTGCTCTAAATATTCCCTGCACTTTTCTTCTGTACTAAACTCTTTCTGAAACTCTAATATGCTTTTGAATGTTTTCATGTATTTTTATTGTCATAGGTAAAGATAGAACATTTTTTTGGACGGCAAAATTTTTCTTTTTAATTTTACTGTCATAATCTATGACAATGGTTTTAAAGGATGTATATAAGATATTCCCAGATGAAATGGATTGTATCAAGTTTCTAGAAGGCTTACTCTGGAATAATACTCCAGTTTGCCCATATTGTAAGTGGAGTAATTACACCAATTTAAAAACAGAAAATAGGTATCACTGCAATACCTGTAACAACACCTTTAGTGTAACCGTAGGAACGGTATTTCATAAAACAAAATGTGACCTGAGAAAATGGTTTTTTGCCATTTATATATACGAAGCCACTAAAATTCCAATTACGGCCAGAGCATTAGGGGAGCTAATACGTGTGACAAAAGATACCGCTTGGCTGATGCTGAATAAAATTAGAAAGTCAAGCGTAACGGATGCTGAAACATTTAATAGAATCAGGGCTGTTTTAATCCAAAAAAAGAGTAAATAGGTCCATATCTCAATAACCTAAAAATCAAACATATATGTCAAAAAAGAACTTAAAAGTATGGGGTAAAGGTCCATTTAGAATAATGGATGCAGAAATTGATTGTTACATATTGGAGGACGGAACTCCAATATTAAATAAGGGCAAGATGATGAAAGCTATTGGAAGGCAATGGAAAGGAGCAAGTCGAACGGGTAATCCCAATTTTATTGGGGCGGTAAATCTTCAAAAATTTATTAGGCCTGAATTGGAAGAAAAACTAAAGGGCATTGATTTTTACGATGGCGGCAGGTTAATATCTGGTTACCATGCGGACACACTCGCTGAAGTATGTAATGTTTATTTAGAAGCAAGACAAGCAGGTATACTAACGAAAAGCCAACTTCCAATTGCACAAATATGCGAAGTATTGCTTAGGTCCTTTGCCAAAGTCGGTATAAGGGCTTTGATCTACGAACAATTGGGGTTTGAAAAATTCAAAAACCCAGAAGCATTTAGAATTTTAATAGAAAGCTATTTATCTGAAGAAATACGAAAGTGGTCTAAAGAATTCCCTGATGAATTATTTTGGCAGATGGACCGTATATATGGGAATCAAAAAACCACATCGAGAAATAGGCCAATGTACTATGCAAAGTTTTTAAGGAAATATATTTATGAGCCTATTGAAAAAGGCGTTGTGCTTAAAAAGTTAGATGAAAAAATACCAAGAGATAAGATGGGTAGAAAAAAAGCAAGACTACATTCGGCAACAAGCGAAGAAATAGGGCTGCCAGCTATTAAGGCCCAAATTTGGCAGGTTGTTGCAACCCTCAAAGTATCTTCAGATAAAAGAAGATTTGAAGGCAATTTTGCCCGAATGATGGGTCAAACCTGGCAAGGTGATTTATTTGAATAAAAAAAGGGCATTGCAGCCTTTTAAAATACTGGTAGGAAAGAACGGCAACATTAAATTTCCCGTGAACCCCGTATTGGTTAACCCTCTCATTAGGGGCTTTCTTGCGGGGATTTCCTTTGAGGCAAAATTAGTAAATATGCCTAATCCTTAACCAAAGTATGTCTAATTCAAAAATTCAAGTATATTTATGATAACCATCCTTTTCGAAAATGACAAAAATCTGGAGTAATATCTTTCTGCTTCTTCTGTCGATGGCGTTAATAATTTGGTTCATTATATCCGTTTATTCGCCAAATTTTGCAACTAAATGGCCTTATAAAATTGAAGGGTTAATACTACATGTAATTGGTTCTATAATATTTGTAGTATTAATATTTATTATATTGAAACCTTCAATTAGTATTTCCAAGTATATTGCTATACTTCCGGCTAACGAAGAACCAGAACACATGAGAATAAAGGTTATTAATTATTCTTTATTCGAAGCCCACGATTTACAAATTAATATATACAAAATTGATAGAATAAATATTTCTGGTTCAGATGTGAAGGCTACTTTATTGGGACACTATGAGGGTATGGCACAAGGTATAAATTATTTAAAATCTGGGTTTAAATCCATGTTTGATTCTACTAAGACAAATGCAATTCAACTAAGAGTTAACAGCGTACTTCAAAAAGAAAATGGTGACCAGATTATAAAGGATATTCTTGCGTCTCAAACATCTTATTTGGAAATTCATATTTCTTTGCGACACGGCCTAAGTGGTATTGTTGGGCATGTTGTTAAACGATATAATAATAGCCTTTGTGTTAAGAATGGGGTTTTTAAACATGGGTTTTCGTTAGCTATTGATTCTTAATTAATTAAGAAAAATAACAATTACTAAGCAATTTTTTCTACCTTTATGCCGTCTTAACATCATAAAACCGAATGAACATGAAAGACATTATTGTGTAATATTAACCACGAAACTTAATAAAAAAGCCTTCAAATGAAGGCTTTTTTATTGCCCTAACCGGGATAAAACATGTAACTTTCTAAAATGGCAAAAGCAAAGAAAAAATCAGCTAAAGAGGCATCAAATATCTTTCACAGTATAATGAAGGCTTCGGTAAAAGATAATCCCAAGCCAAAAGACAAGGGCAAAAAGAAATCCTAATCTATGACAGTACGGCTTACCAAAGAACAAAAAATAAGGGTTATAAACTCCGAGGGTGTTTATAAAATAATGCAACAGATTTTATTGCGGGAAAATAAGATCAGAAGGGCGCAGGAACATTTTTGGATAGTAGGTCTTGACAATAAGAATAAAATACTGTTTATAGAATTAATAGCTCTTGGAGCGCAAAATAGATTAGATGTAGCCCCGCCTGATATTTTCAGAATGGCTATTTATAAACTGGCAATAAAAGTCATCTTTGTTCACAACCATCCAACCGGTGATATTGCTCCCGGAAGGTCAGATAAAAAAGCTACAGAAAGATTGATTGATGCAGGGAAACTATTAAATATTTCGGTGGTAGATCATCTGATAATCAGCGAAACAAAATATTTAAGTTTTTTAGATAAAAAGGTTATTAAGTTCCCTCCAATTTAGGCAGTGGTCTAACAGGTATATAGACACCTCTTGATACAAAAATCAACGCAAAACGAATGGCTCCGCCCGTTTTGCCGGCCACGCCCCCTTTTCCATTGTATCTGCGTCCTGCTGTTGAGTCATTGGTTGTGTATGGGCAAGGTTGAGAAAGCTGCTGCTTGTTATGCGGAACACGGGAAGCCCTTTGTTCCGTCTTAGTGTCTTTATAGTTGTAGAGGGCTTCCAGCAGGACGGAACGGGCGCTGGAAATTTTTCTAAATGCGGGGTTTTAATCCTGTAAGAAATCTTTGACGAGGTCTTCGTCGATGCCGGTGTAGGCGCAGAATTCTTTGATGGTGATGAACTGGTGTTTTTGTTTGTTGAATGCTTTACGGATATTTTGTATCAGAGAGCGGGCAGTACGATCCCTGCGACCGGTGATGTTCTCAACGTCTTTGGGATAGATGGTGATCCTGGGAGGTATTTTCCCTGGCAGGCGCATAGGAAGGTTTTTTGATACATTTTCCCTTTCACTAGTGTCCGGTTTTGGTTTCACGCAGAGCCCGCAAAGAGGCAACGGAACGCAATCCCGATAGCTATCGGGACGCCGATGCTTCGCAGCGAACGCTGCGAGAAATACTGAAAACCGGACACTACCTAATGTCCCATCAATTTTTTATAATCCTTATCATTCATATATTCCAGTATATCTCCCGGCTGGCATTCAAGGACCCTGCAAATATCTTCCAACGTTGAGAACCTGATGGCTTTTCCCTTACTCGTTTTTAATATGCTAAGATTGGCCATGGTAATACCAACTCTTTCACTTAATTCTGTTAACGACATTTTTCGCCTGGCCAGCATGACGTCGAGGTTTACTACTATCGGCATTTTTATATAGTTAAATCTTGTTCCTGTTGAAGTTTATAACCCTGTTTAAACGCTCTTGCTAAAAGCAATACAGATATGCCGAGAAAAATTCCCCACCTGAAGTCAAAAAGATGCGACCAAAAGGGATAATAAATTTCATTTGGGATCATGGATGAAAGAAACAATTGAATGAGCCCGGGGAAAATGACCACTAACATACAGCAACCAATGATACCCCAGCCTATGCAGGAAAGGTACCTGATATTTTTTTTCAGGAACGGATTACCATTGGCAATATTTATCAATACCAGGACAGGCAGCCTGATGAATATCCATATTCCTGCAATAATACCTGCCACGAGGAATATATACATGAATATTTCGATCCAGGAGAAAACCCTGTAAGATACCGGGATCAATAAGGTTAGTCCTTCCTTTGCAGGATCTGCAACTAAACGGACCCTGACTTTTTCCTGTTCGGTAGTTGCACCAGCTTCTGTTTTCTTTTCTTCAACGAACTTTTCGATGATATAATCATTCTTATCGACCAGGAAAGAAGCACCTGGTTTTAAAGCAAAACCGTTCAGCGAAATAAAATATTTGCTGCGGGTGTTTTTCTCATTGGCCTCGATACAGCTATCGCATTCGTCGATCCTGTTGATCCCGGCAAACAAAGTGTATAAATACGATCCGGCCCGGGTTATCCTTTCTTTTTTCCAACGGATTATTTTTTCCAGGCTGTCATTGATCTTTTTATAAATAAGCAGCTGACTATCGTTGGTTGAAGCGGGAATAATGTTCCTGGTGGCCGTATTGATCAAAATATCTTTCATACTGGCCCTGTTGTCAGCAGGATTGAAGAAGATCAATACCAGCGAGACCATAAGGATGGCGAGGCCGGGTATGATATTTTTTCGAGGTAATGTAGATCTCATATGCATACATTTTTATAAAAATAATGAATTTATTGATAAACAATAAATATTTATTGTAAGTAGGTCTTTATTTATTGCATTTTGGTCGATTATTCCTTGTTTAAATTGCTCATTTTCATTCACTTTCCCGTCACCTCAAGACTCCAGAAGAGCAACCGGCGCAACTTAGTCATGTCAGGGTTTCAATATTTCTCGCGGCGTTCGCTGCGAAGCAGCGGCGTCCCGATAGCTATCGGGATTGCGTTCTTTGCCTCTTGGCGGGCTCTGCGGTGAAACCAAAACCGGACACTACCGACAATTTAGTCATGCGGGTCATTCTTTCCTTCTTCAAATGCCCCGCGTTCGATCGAGTAGCCAAAGCATCCTGCACCTATCAGGGTGGCAAAAGAATAGAACATGAATTCCGGTATGTTCTTCTGGAAGAATTGTTGTGCGATCCAGCTTGTGAACAAAGCAATGATCAGTAGAGCCGTAGCGATCTCCCGGAGGCTATAGCAATTGTTTTTGTCTTTGAAGAGTTGCTTCAGACAATCTTTATTCTGTTTCATGATTTACATTTGATGACTATCCGCATATATGAACCTTAGTGTTCTTTGTGGTTCGTCGTGTCCTTTGTGTTCCTGATTTTTTAGTAGCACAAAGAACACAAAGCAGGCACGAAGAACACAATGTTATGATAGAGATCAATAAACAGATAGTCGATTTACATTTTTGTTTTTTAAACGATTTAATAATAGATGATGAAAGAGAGAAAGACCCCGGAACCATATCGGGTTTCGGGGCGACAATTCTTTATGATTGTCATTCCGGCCCAGCGCCGGGATCTTTCTTCCCATTCATCATTCACCACTCACTACTACACTCCCTCCACCTTCACCAGGCTCAGCGCATTAAAACTTCCATCTTTCAATGGATAATTTACGCCATTCACCTGCTGGTAGAATTGAATACCGAGTAAAAGAAACAGCGGATGTGTGCTGGCAGCAGTTACTGCATTCGCCAGGTTCAGTGCAGCGGTTGCTGCATTGTTCCATGGAAGCACGCCGGATTCTTTACTGTCGGAAATAAAGCTCTCATTTTCAAAATCCACTTCTGCGCCCATGCTGACAATTTTGAAATGAGTAGTTCCTGCGGGTGTCGTAATGCTCTCCCCCGGGATAAAAGAAGGAATAGCTACCGTAAGTGCACCTGTTACCCTGTCGATCGTACTGGTATAGGGTGCATACAGGGTAGTTCCCAGTTTGGCATTGATATTAAAATCAAACCCTTCCAGTAATTCCACTTCACCATCGATCACATTGCGCATACCGCGGGTGCTTGTTGCATCGGCTTTAATGACCTTCATCATTTCGGCCGTGAGTCGACCAGTAACTTTTGCATCTTTTGCATTCAACAAAAGAGAGCGGATCGCATTACGAAGCACTTTACTTGCTTTTCCTGCTCTGCCAAATTCTGAGTTGTTCTCCCTTGTTCTTTGAAAAGCCGGATCTGAAGCGATCCTCGCGGCAGTTACCGGAGAATTCTCTTTCGCCAGAAATCCGTCTTCGGTTTTGTAGAAGGTAATATCACCGATAGTACCATCTATTTTAATGATCCCTTTTTGTTTTGCCATTTTTTTTGTTTTTGCCTCCAATCTGCCAGATGGCGGACCGAAGAAGTTATAAAATAAGGTTTGCAGAAAGCCAGGTGATCATCCTGTTCGTTGCAACTATTTTCTTTGAACCCAGACACAAGATTACGTTGCTGCAAAACCCTACTTTCCGTTTAGGGACTTGTAAGGACTCGTAGGGACTCAGAAGGACTCAAAAGGACTTCCAGGGATTTGGAGGGACATGCAGGGACTCGCAAGGACTCGCAGGGAACGGAAATGGTGTTAAGTGATTCTTATCGAAAGTTTTAGTTTATAAGATGTAAGTACTAAGTAATGTTTTTGAATTTAACATAATGGGAAAAAAGGGGAACCCGGGGGAACCTGGTAGGACGCAGATAGGGGGCAGATAGGGGCAGATTGGACGCAGGCAGGGAGAGTCGCATTTCTCTTTCCGGATTGGTGCTATCGATGCCGGGCATTTGGCAAAAGAGTTTTACCCTGTATTTAATAAAGATGATTTAATAAATCTCCCCGATATTCAATGTATTTAAAGCTAATGATTGATGGAGCTCCATCAGTGCCATTCAGTGCAACAACATTACCACTTCAAATCACTACAGATCCATTAAAAGAAAAAGTGATTGAGCTTTCATGGAAGAAATATGGTAAGGAAAGAGTAGTGGTGGAGAAAAGCATATTTGACAGGTATCAAAAGCCGGCCGAGGAAAATAATGAGCTGGGCTTGTTCGATCCGCAATAATTGTTTGTACGAAAAAATCAACCACACAAAAATAATTTTCAACATAGAATATTGGTTTTCAATTATTATTATAGTTTGCCAAATGCTCCAAAAGTCCAAATGATCAAAATCATTTGCTGAATTAAAATAATTGTTTCAGCTTTAGATTACCATTATCAATTCACCTTATCCTCTCCCCTAAGAAATAACCTCACACAAAGGCACTGATTAGCATTAACAACTCAACTGCAAAGTATGAGGAAGGTTATAGTTATAATCAGGGTGCTTTTAATACCACCAGCTAATACCAGAGCAGCATTCTCTCTTATTGCTTTTTTCTTCCTTTTCTCATCTGCACAATCACAATCAAAGATTGATTCGATTCTCAATAAACTTGACCCTCAAAAATTTGCTGCTTCAATAGGCAAGAAAGCTGAAAAGCTGGAAGATAAGTTAGTGGCAAAAAGCATGAAGGTGCTGAATAAGATGCAAGGCCAGGAAGAAAAAATCTATCGCAAACTATTATCTACAAAAGACTCTGTTGCTGCAAAGATGAAGCTCTCCGAATTGAAAGACAAATATGCTTCAGTTAAAAACAATTTGAAGAATCCGGCTATTGTGAGTAAGGGGAGGACTTATTTGCCAAAACTTGACTCCCTTACAACATCACTCAAATTCCTGGATCAAAACGGTGTTGGTGGCAAAGTGAAGGATGCGCTGGCAAAGACAACTTCATTGCAGGATAAGTTTCAGAAGACCGAAGAGATTAAGAAGTTCATTAAGCAAAGAAGAGAACTATTGAAACAACAGTTAGAAAAGCTGGGCATGGTTAAACAATTGAAACAAATAAACAAACAGGTTTATTATTATGCCGCACAGATAAAAGAGTATAGAGAAGTTTTAAAAGACCCGAAGAAGATCGAGAAGAAAGCTTTGGAGTTATTGTCCAAAACAAAATTATTCCAGGACTTTATGCAGAAGAATAGTATGCTGGCTTCATTGTTCCGAATGCCGGGCGGTCAGAATGATCCTAACTATACAGCCAGTCTTGCTGGATTACAAACAAGAACACAAATAAACTATTTGATTCAAATGCAGATTAAATATGGCGGCCCCAATGCCCAAGCTGCATTCACTCAAAGCCTTCAACAAGCGCAAGCACAATTAAAAGATTTGCAAAACAAAATTCTTAAATCAGGAGGCAATAGCAGCGATGATGATATTCCCAATTTCAAACCGAATAATCAAAAGACAAAATCTTTTTTAAAACGTCTTGAATTTGGCACAAACATCCAAACACAAAAAAGCAGTTATTATTTTCCTGCAACAAGTGATTTAGCATTATCAATTGGATATAAGCTAAATGATCGATCAATTATCGGTGTTGGGGCATCCTATAAACTTGGTCTTGGGCATGGCTGGGACAATTTGAAACTGACACAAGAAGGGGCAGGACTTCGAAGCTTCATTGACTGGCACTTGAAAAAAAGCTTTTGGGTAAGTGGTGGATATGAGCTTAACTATAAGACAGCATTCAATAGCATAGTACAATTGCAACAATTTAATGAATGGCAACACAGTGGGCTGGTTGGAATAAGCAAAGTAGCAGATGTAAAAAGTAAATTTTTCAAGAAAACAAAATTGCAACTACTATGGGATTTTTTGAGCTATCAACAGATACCAAGGACACAGCCAATAATTTTTCGAACATGTTACAATTTTTAAAAAAAGAATTCATGACCATGAAAAAGATTTATTTGATCTTCTTTCTGCTTTTGAATGGAGTGATTGCATTTAATCAAATCACTCCTAACTTGGAAAACTCGGCTCCCCTTTCTCCAACTACAGGAGAAGCAAGTAAAGCAAGTAGCTTTCCTGTTAATTTCTTTACCGGAACTCCCGCTGTCTCTGTTCCGGTTTATTCGTATAGCAGTTCTGCCAATGGCCTTTCTCTGGGAATATCAATTAACTATTTCGCTGGAGGAACAAAAGTTGCAGAGGCCCCTTCAACAATTGGATTAAATTGGATTTTAGATGCTGGAGGACAAATTATTAGAATCGTAAGAGGATTACCGGATGATGTGCCGACATATGGATATATGTATGCTTCATCCATTCCTACAGATTTCAGAAGCAATGGAGATAAATATTATTATGATAGCCTGGATTCTCAACAAGATGTATTTCAATTCAACTTTAATGGAAGAAGTGGGGAATTTTTCATTGGAAAAAATGGACAGATAACCGTTGTTCCTTCTTCAAAAATAAAAGTAATCGCTTCTACCAGTAGTAGTTTATTGACCTCTTTTAGAATTATCACAGAAGATGGAGTGAAATATGACTTTAATGATATTGAATCAACCACAGTAACTGCAAACAGTAGCTCAGTCGGCAGTTTTTATAATACGGGATTTTCCGGAACATATAATTCTGCGTGGTATTTAAGCCGGATCATTTCTTCCTTTAATACAGATACAATAAAGCTAAACTATATTACACATTTTGTAAATTTTCCATTTGGTTTTCCGCAAGTGACATTTGTACGAACCTCAGACGAACAAAGAACGGTCACCTATACTCCAACTGGTAATGACTCAACAATTTTTACCAAAATATCTTCCATTAATTTCCCGGATAAAACAACTGTATCTTTTAATTATAGTAACTCATATATTTATAATGGCGGCGATTATGCACTCTCAAATATCAAAGTCAGTGATACCGCTTTCAGATATGGAGATAGCCTTACTTACACAACAACTAGTGGAACAACTAGGTTGATGTTGACCGGCATTATTCCTTTTACTAAGACAGAGTATAAAGATGGCTACACATTTTTGTATAACACTCCTCAGTTTCCGGCATTAGAAAGCTTCGCAGAAGCTAACTATGATAATAAAAGAGACCATTGGGGATTTTATAATGGGGTTAATAATACCATCTTAATCCCCAACGTTAATGGCTATACTTGGGGAGCGAACCGAACCGCCAACGGTGATTCCGCCATTGCTAATTCACTTAATAGTTTTTATTTACCCGGTGGAGGATGGATTGCTTATGAGTATGAATTGAACAAGCATTTGCCTTACACAAAAGATGCCCATTTTGCCAGTATTAGCCCGACCTCATCCACTCAAACATCAATGACATTAAGTCAGATCTTTAATACAAGAGAACAACTGACATTTACATTAGATACTTCTGTCTCGCGATCAGGCTCTGCACCAATTAGTGGAACAGGCAATTTCATTTTGAACCTTAAAAGTTCTGACGGTTCGGTAACATATTTAGCCGATACCATTTCACTGTATGATCTGTTCTACCTTGGCATGAAACAATGGACCTTCAATATTGCGAACGGCAATTATCGTTTAGATGCTTCGCCGCCATCGGGCACAACAATCACGGGAAGTTTTCCTATCAACATTAGTTGGGAGAATCGACTTGCAGATACCACTCAAACTGCAATGGCTGCAGGTGGAATAAGGGTAAAAAGAGTAACTTTCAAAAACACAAGTACGGATCCAGCAACAGCCGCAACAGAAATAAAATATATTACTGCTGACGGAAAAAGCTCTGGATTTTTCGGGGACATTCCTAAATATGATTACTATTACGGAGAGACGGTTAATAATGGTGGAACAACAAAAACAACTTACAATGTTGTCAGCAGCGAACCAGTAAGTAATTTGAATTATGCCCAGGGCAGCCCTGTTGGGTATAGCAGAGTGGAAGTATATCGAGGGAGCGCAACACATAATCTTGGAAAAACTGTATATGAATACACAGATCTCAAGGATATCAATTCGAATATTTTCACTGCAACTTTTCCGTATACACCAAATGATCTAAGAGATTGGGGGCTAGGTTTGCCAAAGAAAATTTCTGTGTATGACAGCTCTGGCAATCTTGTTCGAAGAACAGTTACTGCATTTAGTTACGATACTGTTGATTATAACAATAGCAATTTTAAATCATTGAAGCTTGGTCACACCTATACTGTTTATAATGGAGACCCGAATAATCCTTCGACACCGAAAACAAGAACTTATATCGGGCAAGAATACTATGTAAGCGGAGGGAGAATTTATCAAACATCTATAATAGATACGTTGTTTCAAAGTGACGGCTCGAAGAATATTACTACTAAAGACTTTACTTATGATACCTGCTACAATCTCACTAAAGTTACGAGCAGCTATGACCGGACAAGAGGTTTATCATTGGAAAATAGAATTTATTATCCCTACAATTACACAATCGGCGGAGCCATCGGAACATTAAGGGACAGTTCGATAATTTCCATTCCTGTTGCTTCTGAGAACTGGATCACTGGTGATTCCAATCCAAGGATCATTTCCGGAACCATTACAAGATTCAAGCAACTAAGCGGAGGATATATTAAACCTGATACTGTATTTTCCCTACAAAGTAGTAAGCCAATTTTGGAAAGTACAATAGGAAGTTTTGATGGGAGTAAACTCAACCGTAACTACACTTATTTCAAATCACAAACTTGTGTTCCAAATTATGATAGTAAAGGAAACCCTACTGAAGTAAAAAATACGATCACAGGCCAGAGTATTTCAGTAATACTTGATTATGACCAAATGTATACGATTGCAAAAATCTCCAATGCCACCAACAGTGATGTGGCGCATACAAGCTTTGAATCAACTGGGACCGGTGGCTGGACTATTGGAAGTTCAACTCGCGATACAGCAGCTATAACCGGAACAAAAGGTTACAATCTTTCCAACGGGAATATTACCAAGTCTTCACTAAATAGTTCACAGACCTATATAGTTACTCTTTGGGCTAAATCATCAGCATCGGTAAGTGTGAACGGGACTTCTCTTAGCAGTTATATAACACAACAAAACGGGTGGAACTTATATCCTGTAACTCTCACAAGTATTTCAAGCATAACTATTAGTGGAAGCGGTGTGATTGATGAGTTAAGGCTTCATCCAAAAGATGCCAACATGATGAGTTATACTTACGCTCCTCTTATTGGTGTTAGCTCCACCGCCGATGCAAACAATACAATTGTTTATACGGAATACGATGGGCTGAACCGGGTAAAACTGATCCGTGACAGGAATAAGAACATTCTCAAACGATATGATTATGCTAATGTCTCATTTCCAATAATATATCAATGATTCAATAAACAGGTGCAAAGATATTATGGAAAACATTTAACACAAACTACAAAACTTAATACTCGTATGAGAAAACATATTTTGATTGCTTTTTCGGCAAGTCTTTTTTGTAGCAAGTTGCATGCTCAATCAAATGTACCTACAACTGCTACAGGACCTTCAAGTGCCACAGCAAGACCGCTTCCTACATACATTCACGAACCATCCATCTACTATACTCGCACACTCACTCCAGTGATACCGATAACCGATTCCTCTTTGGTAAAGATCACTGCCTCTATAGATAGCGTAGCAGCTACAACTCTATACTATAGTAAGCTAGGCAGGCCATTGCAGACTGTTATCAAACAAGCTTCTCCTTTAAAATACGATTATGTCATTCCTTATCTGTTTGATGAATTCAACAGACAAAATATTCAATATCTTCCTTATGCTCACAAGTCAATTTTTGGTGGTACTCCCGGAGTATTTAAAGACACTGCGCTGAAATATGATTCCATATTTTACACGGGAGAGTTTCCGAATGAACAAATTTTCTATAGCCAAAAAATATTTGACGCCTCTCCCTTACAGCGACTGACAAAAGTTACTGCTCAAGGCAATAGCTGGACAGGGGCAGACAGAGGTATTAGCTTTAGTCAAAGGGCAAATGCAATTTCTGACAGTGTTCGCTTATGGACGATTGCAATTACCGGCGAAGATGATGTGCCGACCACCGCTGGAACTTACCAGGCAGGCAGTCTTTTAGTTCAAGAAGTGACAGATGAAAGAGGAATAAAAACTATTAGCTATTCCGATGAATTAGGAAGAACTGTACTGGCAAAGCGACAAATTGCCAGTTCGCCATCGACCGGACATACCGGGTGGCTTTGCACATATTATATATATGATGAAATGAATAATTTGAGGATGGTCGTTCCTCCCAAAGCTGTTGACTCATTAAATAAAAGTTCCATCAATTGGGACTTAACCTATGGTTCTGGAGCTATTAATACCGGTCTTTGTTATGCATATTATTATGATGATCGTGGCAGAGTAATAATGAAAAGAATTCCGGGCAGAGGGAAAAGTTATATTGCTTATGATCTGTTGGATCGTGTTGTAATGACACAGGATTCAAATCTGCGGCAGACTAATCAATGGACATTCATAAAATATGACGGGCAAAGTAGACCCTATAGATCGGGGGTCATTACAACTACATTGAGTAAAGATAGTGTATGGGCCCAGGCAGCACGAAGTTCTGATTATCCCACTCTCTCCGGTACCTACACAATAATGACTGAGGATTACTTTGATGATTACAGTTGGACATCGGGCACTCCGCTTAATAGTACACTGGTCACATCAAATATCAATAGCGTTAATTTTATAACAAGTTACAACAGTTCTCCTTTGTATGCACAGCAAATTACAGCAAGTAGTCGAATCCGAGGAGCAGCCACGGGATCAAAAAAATTGATTTTCGGTACAAGCACTTATTTATATACGCTTGCTATCTATGACGAATTTGGAAGAGCTATCCAGGTAAAACAAACTAACTATAGCGGCGGCACAGATGTCCTCACTGTGCAGTATAGTTTTGCAGGTCTCAATTTGCGGACTCATTTATACCATCAAAAAAGTGGCACTAATGCACAAACACATACACTGCTTACAAAATACAGTTATGACCCAATGGGAAGAGTATTATCCATCATAAAAAATATTGATAGCACTAGCGATAAAACGGTAAGCCGTATAGCTTATAACCAGCTTGGACAAATGAAAGTTGATACACTGGGAGACAACATTACTTCCCAGAATTATCAATACAATATTCGTGGCTGGTTATGTTCAATCAACAAAGGATTTGTTGACACCGCTGGCAGCACCTCAGCCTACTTTGGTGAAACATTATCTTATGACTGGGGATTTACCAACAATCAGTATAATGGCGCTATCGCCGGATCAAAATGGAAAAAAGCGGGTGATGGAGTTGAAAGAGCTTATGGATATACTTACGATAATGCAAATCGTTTAACTACTGCTGAATACTCCCAGCATGATCCGGGTCAATGGGCAAACAATATAATGGACTTTACTACTAGTGGTCTTACTTACGACGCTAATGGAAATATTCTTACCATGAAGCAACGTGGATGGAATATAGGAGGACCTGTTACTTTTGACTCTCTCACTTACCAATATTTTGCCAACACCAATCAACTGCAAAAAATTACCGAAGGTGCAGGGCGTTTTAGTGGGATGGGAGATTTTACGGATACTGTAGCTACATCAGATACTGTGCATATAGGCGATTATTACGCTTATGATGCTAACGGAAATATTGTAAAAGACCTGCCCCGGCATAATCACACAACAAGTGGTGGTAATGGTTCGGTTTACAATTTATTCAATATGCCGGATTCGATCAGCTTTTTAAACAAAGCGATAGTTCATTATTATTATGATGCTTCAGGTGCGATGTTGAGCAAAAAAGTAGATGATTATAGCTCCGGTTCATTGGTTACCAATACTTATATATACATTAACGGCTTTGTCTATAAAAATGATACTGCTCAATATGTCCTTTATGAAGAAGGCAGAATCCGTTACAACGTGGATAGCTCTAAGTTTTTCTATGATTATTTTTTAAAAGACCATTTAGGAAATATCAGAACAGTATTAACTGAGGAGCAAAAAACTGATGCTTATCCACCTGCCAGTCTTGAAACAGCACAACTTTCAACAGAGAGGTTATATTACAGTAAAGTGGATTCAGGAAGAGTAAATAAAAGTGCGGTGAGCGGTTATCCCACTGATACGTACACAAGTCCCAATGATTACATTCAACAATTGAATGGTAACGGCGTGAAGGTGGGAACAGGTATGGTGCTGAGAGTAATGGCGGGAGATAAATTTAATTTGCGTGTAAGCAGTTGGTGGGCTAGTAAATCCTCACCCGGTACAACAGTAAGTGCAACGTATGAAATTCTAGATGTCCTAAATAATAGTGTAGCAGCTGCAAGCGGTGGAAAATATACTTCATCCGGCCTGAGTGGCGGCAATGCGTTTAATACAGGGCTCTATAATTTCCTGAGCACCCAATCTTATAACACTTCAAGGCCTAAAGCATTTGTAAACTGGATTTTTTTTGATGAGCAATTCAATTTTGTTTCTTCTTGCAGCGGTTTTGATCAGGTAGGAACAATGGGTACTTTCACAGTACACACGCAATCCGATCTACCTATAACAAAAGATGGCTATCTATATGTTTACGTAAGCAACGAAACAACGAACATTGACGTAATCTTTGACAATTTGCAGGTGACTCATATCCGCGGACCATTATTACAAGAAGCGTCATATCACCCGTTTGGATTAGAAATGCAATCGATCAGCTGCAATGCCCTGAACTTTGGATCACCTGACAACAGTAATAAATTTAATGGAGGTGATGAATGGGAGGAATCTCTTAATCTTTATTCAACATTTTTTAGAGGATATGATCAACAGATAGGAAGATTTAGGGGAGTGGATCTTTTATCAGAATTAGATGTTTCAGGAAGTGGCTACCAATTTGCAAAAAATGATCCTATATTTTTAAATGACCCAGCCGGACTGACCGCAAAACCCGGCGGACTTATAGGAAAGATTATACGTTTTTTTGAAAGACTATTCGGTGGATCTGGAGAAGGGTACTACGGAAATACATATTATTCGGGTGATCCGACATCAATAAGTTATGATGATGGAAATGGTGGTGGAGAAGAAAGTGGTGGTGGTGGTGGGGGTGGGGTTTCTATGGCCTATGTAATTGGTGCACTCGGAGGATGGGGAAACAATGGTGTTACTTCTAATAATAGTGGTGGAGGGGGTAGTGGCAATTCAGGGGTAAGCCCGGACCCCCCCGGACCAGGTAACAATGAAGGTCAGATTTGGTATTATGTGTATGAAACGGGAGGGATGGGCCATTCTTTAGCTTACAATCCCTACAATAACACACTTTATGAGATACAACACCCAGAGTACGGGACTAAGCGAGGTTTTAAAAACTGGCTCAATGGCGGCGCTAAATCGCAAGGCTACAGTTACAATATGTATAATAAATATGATTTTAATAGATTCTGGGGTTTCATGAATAATAGAGGGGCTTTGAAACTTGCTGCAGTATATATTCCACATCCGGAAATAGCATTAAAATTTTTTACAGATCAGGTGGGGAAAGACTATGACTATAATGTTGCTAACGACAATTGTAAGGATTTTGTGTTAGATGGCTTTGCATATGCAGGCGCAAGTGTGCATCGAAATAGTCCTTTTCCCCGGTTCTCAATAAGTGGTCAATATATCTATTCTTGGGCAGTAGGGAGCTCGGTTCCAATACCTATCAATCCTTCAACACCTCCAATGCAAATCGGTAGCGGTGGAAACAATGCAGGTCCACCGAATTGGGGAATGTATTATCATTAACAAAAAACATTACTAGAAGACGTTTGATAACATTTCTTTAATTTTGTTTGTATGCTAGACTTTAAGAGCACAGTCATATTTGGTTTAATGCTAGCTTGTGTCACTTTTACTTCATGTTTTATGAGTAAGGGAAAAAATACTTTGTCTTTGCCAGGAAAAATAGCAGTTAATCTTGAGGATTCTTTTTTTATTTACGACAACTCATCTATGAGTAAAATTAAGTTCAAAATAAAAAATGATGAAAAAATAAGTTATGCGGGATTTAATTGGATAAATAAGGGAAATAATTTTATAGGAGTTGAATATTTACAAACTCCAGCTACTGGAATTAATCAAGGTAATGTTGTCTGTTTTGATCTTTCTGGTAATATTGTTAAAAGAGTATATGAATCGCTTGATGGGGAAATAGCCGAAGATGCATACTTATCTAGGAACGATAAACGTTTGCTGTTTACTACTATAAGAAAAGGAAATGCTAACATAAACCCGCTTGAAGGTCTTAATCCAGTACTATCTTTAGTAATAATGGATTTTAATAAAAAAGAAGTAATTGAAAAAATTAAAAATGTCGGAACTTCACTAAGTTTTGAATTGCACGAGTCGCCATGGCTATTTGATGAAAATCGTTTTATATACAGCATATCAGGAGAGAAGAAAATTACTGTCGAAGGGATCAATGCAGATTCACCTCAAAAAGATGAACTGGGCATTTATGTCTATGACCTTACTGTTAATCAAAAAAAAATGTTAATTCCTGAAGCACGATTTGGGATTTGTTCACCTGTTGACCTTCATGTTAGTTATATTAAGGGTCAGTCAGTTTGGGTAATTGATTTAAAGGACAATTCAACAAAAAATGTGTTCCAGGTAGGACCCAAAGACAGGATAGGTAATATTCATTGGACACCAGACGGAAAGTATATTTATATTGCCTACATTAATTATTCTAACCCTACTGGTCCCGAACCTGAAGAAAAGCTCATTGAAGTGAGAACAAGTAAAGAAGTATTCTTTGAAAAAATTGAGCACGGATTTCATTCATACTCTTGGAAGTGATTTTTCTGAGGTTAAAAGGTCTCGGTCTCCTTCCTTTGCTATCAAAAACTCACGCCAGCACAATACATTCACTGCACTGATTGAGGAAAGGAAAATTGATTAGGGTGCAGTCAATGTATTGCCGAAAAGGGCTTCACCTTGCTTCGCAAGATCAAATCCCTTTCCGGTTTCATGCTGTCATGGTTTTTGGCTGCGGTCAGTCGCCTTCGTCCATGCTTTCAATTCTTTGGCGCCGAGTGTCCGTTGTGACACTCTTGTTAGCCGATGTCTGGGCCAAACGCATCTTCAGCTAACATGAAATTACCGGCCCGACTCGGCGACAATAAGAGTTTTAGTGAAGATTTTGTTTTTCCCCCTGATCAGGATAGAGAAATACCCTATAATCTTTTACAGGATAACAGCGATGCTTGCCACTCAGATAGAATAAAGCAGAACTGTGAAGGTATAGCTGCGGGCTTTCTGCAAGTTTCCATTTCCCTGAACAAGGGTTGTTATGTATATAATGTAGTTTTTGGAGAACAAATTTTTCTGTTCTGCATTCCTTTACATCAAAGGAGTCCTTCCAAACTTCATGCTTTTTTCCCCTGCGTCTATCGCTGGCTTCAACGGCAAGCCCCATGCTGTTTAACAGCTTCCATTCGTTTTGTTGTTCCAGCTTTTTTACAATGTCATAAGCCATGAATCTCTTACCATTTCCAACTATCGTGTTAAGTGATTGGGTACCGCCTGAATAATGTAATAATAAATGCAGATGGTTTGGCATGATCACGTAGCTTGTTACCGAGTGCCCTTTTGATAAAAGAACATCAAACCAGTTATAGACCAGGTCGTATCCTTTGGTCATATCAATCAATGCTATCCAGTTGAAACAAGTGAATGTGATAAAATATATTCCGGGTTGAGTAACTGGTTTATGAATAGCCATGCCACAAACTTAAAGGGATGTAGTTGCCGGCCATGAGAAGAAAACAAAAAGAAAATGTATCTTAACGGAAGGGAATCGTTAAAAGAACGCCGTGTCCCCTCTTAGAGTCTTTTAGTTGAAAAGACAAAATAGCAGTAGGGAGACTCGGCGGCGAAGAATTCAAGTGACCAATCGGACGGCGAGGAGCCTTATGATGATCCTAATAGAAACCCGGCTGATGATAAAAAATTAAGTAAGGGAGAAGAAAAGTGGTTTGAGGAAAAAACCGGTTGGAAACATGGTGACAAAGGGGATGGCGGTGGAAAAGTAGATATATATAAAGATGAAAAAGGAAATCTTTATCTAAAGCCGAAGGATGGCAAGGGAATGGGCGAGCCAATGGGTTATAATCTTAAGGAGCTCAAACTTGCAGAAATACGTGGAATAGCCTTAGCAGTAGGTGCAGCAGTAGGTGTAGGAGTTGGATCTGTTAATTCAAATACACAGGCAGAACAAGGAGAATCAGTGCTTTCTAGAGTTTGGCGATCTAGTGTGATTGCCCTTTTTATTCAGGCGGCATTTAATACTGCATCAATGCAGGTGGGGACGGACCCAAGGGCAAACCGTATGTATTAATTGTGATTTAGAAATGAAGTATTTTTGGTTAAGATATAATAAGTATATAAAAAATTTAAAATGAAGAATGAAGTTTTTCTGGATTTTTGTATTTGGGAATTTGAAGATGTCACTGTTGATGACATTACAAAAATGCTAAATATCCAACCCATACAAGTGTACAAGAAAGGAGAAAAGATCAACCCAAATTTTTCCTTGGTAGCAAAAAAAAATGGGTGGAGAATGAGCTCAAATTTAGATAAGCATTCTTCTTTTCAGGATCACATGAATGCTCTGATCGATATCATTGAGTCAAAGCTGGATGTATTTGAATTATTTTGTAAGAAATATTATTGCGAATTTGCTTGCGCTATTTACATATATTATGATAATGACGAAAGTACACCCTGGGTTCATTTAAATTCTCGATATAATGAGCTAATTAAGAAAATGAATGTCGAGTTTGACTTAGATTTATACTGTCGCTCATCCCGAGAAAGCTAGTTATAAGATTATATCTCGAGTTATCCCCGGCCTCAGAGGGATAAAATGTCTCGGTCTCCTAACCTTGCCATCAAAAACACTCGTCAGCTAAAGCGTAGAACTATTACATAGAGCTACACTTTTTGCTGCACAGGCCTTACCCGGCTTCGCCTGGGAAAGAGCCTGCTTGCAAACCGCTGTCATGGTTTTTGGCTGCGGTCAGTCGCCTTCGTCCGTGCTCTCAATCTGTATGGCCTATTCGCTTCACTCATAAGCCATACAGCTTCCGCACTCCACATTGTCTCCCCACCACTGACGGCAATCAAAAAAGTATGCTTTGCACATAGAGTAGCTTATACTTTTCCGCTGCCTTGTGGTGGGAGCCCCGCTGCCCGTAGTCTTCGAAGCAATTTTTTTTTTTAAAAAAATTACAGCTATAGGATAGCTGGCCTGAGCCTGTGGCTCAGGTCCGTTAACTATAGTTATAGTAAGAAAACTGATAGTAAGGGCCTGCCCTGACTTTTAATTTCAAAATCAGCTGATACCGTGTAAAATAACTCCATATGCGGTGTTTATCCCGTTGATCACTGTAATAGCCGTCCTTATTTTGGAAGTATGAGTATAGGAGGATACAAAATGAGAAATAAGGAAGCTATTTATTTTGTAACATTTGCCGTAGTAGAGTGGGTAGATGTATTTACAAAAAAGGAGTACCGGGATATAGTACTGGATAGTCTGAAGTATTGCCAAAATAAAAAGGAACTGTTACTATATGCCTGGTGCCTTATGAGTAATCATTTGCATCTTATTATGGCATCCAGAGATCATGATCCGGGTGGGATTCTGCGTGACTTTAAGAAATATACCAGCAAACAAATTATTGCTGCAATTGAAAACAACAAACAGGAAAGCCGTAGAGATTGGATGCTGAGGATATTCCGGGAGCAGGGAGAGAAGAACAGCCGTAACAAAAACTATCAATTCTGGCGTCAGGATAATCAGCCAAAAGAGCTATACAGCCCGGCATTTACTGTACAAAAAATCAATTATATTCATAATAATCCTGTTGAAGCGGGTATTGTTGAAAAACCGGAACATTATTTATATAGTAGTGCGCGGGATTATCATTGTGGAAAAAACGTTGGTTTGTTACCGGTGCTTTTTATATAATGCTGATGATTGACGGACCTGAGCTGCAAGCTCAGGCCAGCTTTCCTACAGTTATAAATTGTCTTACTTTTAGCGTATAGAAGGGTAAGACTATGGACAGCGGGGGATGTAGTTGCCGGCCATGAGAAGAAAACAAAAAGAAAATGTATCTTAACGGAAGGGAATCGTTAAAAGAACGCCGAGTCCCCTCTTAGAGTCTTTTAGTTGAAAAGACAAAATAGCAGTAGGGAGACTCGGCGGCGAAGAAAATCGTTAAAAGAACGCCCAGTCCCCTCTTAGAGTCTTTTAGTTGAAAAGGCAAAATAGCAGTAGGGAGACTCGGCGGCGAAGAAACTTTAAGATTATGACACATAGATTTAATAGCAAAACTATTTTTATCGCTGCTATTTTTTTAATTTGGGCTTTACAAGGTAAAACACAAATTAGCGAAGGGCTTTTGAAATTAATCGACAATAAGAATATTGCATACGAAATGGCTTTAACGAGACCTCAAACTTATAATAAAGATGAGATATCGGTTTCAATTGAAATAATTCATATCAGTAGTTTTGATCTGGATTCCCTGTTGAGAAAAAATGATAGGGTAGAGTTTATTTATTCTTTAATAAAGTTATTTGATGATCCTAATTATGATTGGGGTGCAAATCTTTTGTTATATGCAATAACCAGACGACTTGCTTTTACAATCATTATGATTAATTCAGAAGATAAGTGGCGAAAATCTTTTAAAGAGAAAGACTTAGAGTATTGGCGGTCATTCTTTGCTGGTATTATGTTCTCTAAAAAGTGGAAGTAAGCTAATTGAGTAATGTATAAAAAAGCTGGTTTTAAGGTCTCGGTTTCCTTCCTTAGCTATCAAAAACACCCGCCAGCACAATACAATCACTGCATTGATTGAGGAAGGGTAAATTGACATAGTGTGCAGTCAATGTATTGCCGAAAAGGGCTTTACCTTGCTTCGCAAGATCAAATCCCTTTCCGGTTTCATGCTGTCATGGTTTTTGGCCGCAGTCAGTCACCTTCGTCCGTGCTCTCAATCTGTATGGCCTATTCGCTTCACTCATAAGCCATACAGCTTCCGCACTCCACATTATCTCCCCACCACTGGCGGCAATCAACGAAAGTATGCTCATCACAATGCATAGCTTATACTTTTTCGCTGCCTTGTGGTGGGGGCGCCACCTGCTGGCGTTTACCGTCGCTGAACACAGAACTGATGCTATGTTTTGCTGGCACATAACCCACCCTTATACAATATGCCACGCAAAACAACCTACGCCTGAGCTACGCCCCGTGTTACACACTCCAAAGCGTAGCCACGGTGAACGCATGGCGCAGGACGGTGGCGCTGAAATGGTCTTAAATTGTGATAATAATTTCGCTACATAAAGACATAAAGGTTTTTGTCTTGTAGCTGCCGAATCGCACAGAAATAGCGAAGGAATGGTTTAGAAAGCGAACCTATCCCGGCCAACCAGCAATTCAATTTTAATATTCCCCTGCCTGAAAAATGCAGTGGTGACCATTTCAGATTCAACGGCTTCGGTTTTATAACAAGGGGAATTGAGTAGTTTTTCAAATAAAGGGATAGAATCAGTTAGTTTTTTTACTGCTATTCCGATATGTTCGACTTTGAGCATAAACCCCTGTTTTTGAGAGATTACGAAATTGGTAAAAATCCGGACTCGGGGCTAAATTAAAGCTTTCAGGTAGAACCTTTTGGAGTAATTTTGCTTATAATAAACAGAAACAACGATAATTGATTTTATGCTGAAATTTCCTATTTACCTGGATCATAATGCCACTACTCCCTGCGATCCAAGGGTGGTGGAAGCTATGATCCCTTATTTTACAAACAACTTTGGTAATGCCGCAAGCCGTAACCATCCTTTTGGCTGGCAGGCCGAAGAAGCTGTTGATTATGCCCGTGAGCAAGTGGCTAAATTAATAGGCGCTGATCCCAAAGAAATAATTTTTACTTCAGGAGCCACGGAAGCCGATAACCTTGCTATCAAAGGTGTGTTTGAAATGTATGCCAGCAAAGGCAATCATATCATCACCTGCAATATTGAACATAAAGCAGTATTGGATACCTGCAAGCATATAGAAAAAGAAGGTGGCGAAGTAACTTACCTGAAAGTAAAAGATAATGGTTTGATCGACCTGGCCGAACTGGAAGCTGCTATCAAACCAACAACGATCCTCATTGCGATCATGTATGCCAATAATGAAATTGGTACTATCATGCCGATGAAAGAGATCAGTGCTATTGCAAAAAAGAAAGGCATCCTTGTATTCAGCGATGCGACACAGGCTGTTGGTAAAGTGCCCGTAGATGTAAACAAAGATGGAATTGACCTGATGGCTTTTTCAGCACACAAAATGTATGGCCCCAAAGGTGTCGGCGCTTTATATGTTCGCCGGAAGAATCCAAGGGTGAAGGTAACAGCCCAGATCGATGGAGGTGGTCATGAAAGAGGAATGAGAAGCGGCACATTGAATGTACCCGGGATTGTTGGCTTTGGTAAAGCCTGTGAGATCTGTTTGAACGAAATGACAGAGGAAACAGCAAGGATAAGCAAGTTGAGAGATAAACTTGAAACATCACTCTTAAAAATAGAAGAAGCGTATTTAAATGGCGACAAAGAACAGCGCTTGCCGCATGTCAGCAATATTTCATTTAAATATGTGGAAGGAGAGGGACTGATGATGGGATTTAATAAAAATATTGCCGTGTCATCAGGTTCGGCCTGTACCTCTGCATCACTTGAACCATCTTATGTGTTAAAAGCATTGGGATTGGGGGATGATCTGGCACACAGTTCGCTACGATTTGGCCTGGGAAGATTCACTGATGAAGAGCAGATCGATTATACGATCGAGCAGGTAACGAATACGGTCAATAAATTAAGAGAAATGAGTCCGCTTTGGGAAATGTATAAGGAAGGAATTGATATGAATAGCATTGAATGGGCGCACCATTAAATTGATTTGAAAATGATCCGATTTGAAGATTTGAAGATGGCTTCAACCCGGATCAGTAATTGTAAGTGTAAATGACAGACCGACATCTTCAAATTAAATAATTTTCAAATCTTAAAAATTATAAATTTGAAAATGATCCGATTTGAAGATTTGAAGATTTGAAGATGGCTTCAACCCGGATCAATAATTGTAAGAGTAAATGACAGACAGACATCTTCAAATTAAATAATTTTCAAATCTTCAAATCATACTATTATGGCATACTCAGAAAAAGTTCTCGATCATTATACCAATCCTCAAAACGTTGGTACATTGGATAAGAGTAAATCTAACGTGGGTACCGGTCTTGTTGGTGCACCCGAATGCGGCGACGTAATGCGCCTGCAAATAGAAGTAGACGATGCCACCGGCATGATCAAAGATGCCAAGTTCAAAACCTTTGGCTGTGGTTCTGCTATTGCATCTTCTTCACTGGCTACGGAGTGGCTGAAAGGCAAATCCATTGATGAAGCGATGAAGATCGACAATATGGAGATCGTAGAAGAGCTTCACCTGCCCCCGGTAAAGATCCACTGCTCTGTACTGGCCGAAGATGCTATCAAAGCAGCGGTAAATGATTACCGTAAAAAGAATGGCCTGGAAGAACTGAAATTCGAGGAGTCTGTTATTCACTAATTAAAAAGTAAAAAATCAAAATTCAAAAAGGATTCCGTTTCATTCAGACTTTTTTTTGAATTTTTAATTTTGACTTTCTATGAGCGTAGCATCAGAAAACAGCATTTACATAAGCGATAAGGCAAAACAAAAAGTACATCAATTGATGTCCGATGCAGGTGTTGCCGATGATCCTTCTTATTTTCTCCGCGTGGGTGTGGTAGGTGGCGGTTGTTCCGGTTTGAGTTACAAACTGGACTTTGATAATGAATCCAAACCCATGGACCAGGTGTTTGAAGATAATGGCATAAAAGTAGTAACCGACCTGAAAAGTTTTTTATACCTCGTTAATACTACGCTGGATTTTTCCGATGGGTTGAATGGAAAAGGATTTTACTTCAGCAATCCCAATGCCAGCCGGACCTGTGGCTGCGGGGAAAGCTTTGCAGTTTAAAGAAGTGATTTCCCTGATTAGTATTTAGAAATTTTGGAATTGGGAGATTGGGAAATTGCTTTATCTCCGACCCTTCCAATGGTTTTCCGGAATCTTCTTTTTTTGAAAAATTTCCCAATTACCCTTTTCCCAATCCTGCTTTCAAACTGTATCTTGCACTGATACACTATGTGGTCCGTTTGTAAAAAAGAGCTCCGCCAGTTTTTTAGCAGCCTTACCGGCTATATTGCCATCATCGTTTTTCTTTTGGTCAATGGATTAGTGTTATTTGTTTTTGATGATAATATCCTTGACTTTGGATATGCTACCCTGGATCGTTTTTTTCAATTAGCCCCCTGGATACTCCTCCTGCTGATCCCCGCCATTACCATGCGCAGTTTCGCTGATGAATTTAAAACCGGTACTTATGAAATACTGCAGACACGACCATTAACCCGCTGGCAGATCATCGGTGGCAAATACCTGGGCTGTTTCCTTGTTGTTGTCATTGCATTGATCCCAACTATCATTTATATATTTTCTATTCAACGGCTTTCTTCCGGCGAAGGCATAGATATGGGCGCAACGATCGGCTCGTATATCGGTTTATTTTTCCTCGCTGCGGTTTTCACAGCTATCAGTACCTGTTGCAGCAGTTTTACCAATAATGCAGTAGTGGCATTTATTGTCAGTCTCATTGGATCTGCGTTGTTATATTATGGATTCAGCGCCATAAGCCGGCTACCGGCATTGACAAACGGCCCGGATTATTATACTGAAATGCTTGGTATTGATTTTCATTACAGGAGTATCAGCCGTGGATTGATCGATACAAGAGATGTGGTTTATTTTTTATCTGTAATATTTTTATTCCTGGCGATCACTAACAGAAACCTCACCCCAGCCCTCTCCACAAAGTGGAGAGGGAGAACCTCACCCCAACCCTCTCCACGGAGTGGAGAGGGAGTAAGAGAAAACAAAATGAGCAATACGATTAATAAAGTATTGGCTTCAAAATTCTGGTGGCTCATGCTGCTGGTAATTTTGTTTACCATAAACTTTCTTGCTTCCTCTTTCCATGCACGTTTTGACCTGACAAAAGAAAAAAGATATACGCTCAGCAAAGCCAGCAAGGACCTGTTGCGAAGCCTGGATGATGATGTGCAGGTTGATGTTTTTCTGAAAGGCGAATTCCCTTCGGGTTTCAGAAAATTGGCTAACAGTACCGAAGAGTTCCTGGGACTGATGAAAGAAAGAAACAGTTCCCGGTTTCATTATCGTTTTATTTCTCCATTGGATGAAATGCCCGGAAGTAATATTGTTTATGGCGATTCACTCGTCAGCCTGGGAGCTGTGCCGATCAATCTTACGGTGCAAAAAAAAGCCGGTGAAAGCAGTAATATTATTTTCCCGGTTGCGATCATGCATTATAAAGGAAAACAATCGCTGGTGAATTTATATCCGGGGGCCAGCGGAAGGATATCACAGGAAGAGATCAACAGCGCAGAAGCATTGATGGAGTATCAGTTTGTGAAATCACTGGATAAGCTAACACAGGTAAGAAAACCAGGTGTAGCTTATGCAACGGGTAATGGGGAGCCGGTGGACAGCAGACCCTATGACCTGGTACAAACGCTCAGACAGGATTATGAATTCGGAATGCTGAATCTAAAGACACAACCCAAAATACCTGATGGGGTGGATGTCTTACTGATGGTAAAACCAACAGAGCCATTTACCGAGGAAGAAAAAATAAAAATAGATCAGTATGTAATGCGTGGCGGTAAGCTGATCTGTTTTATCGATAACCTGATCGCAGAACAGGACAGCCTGTCATTTAAAACAGAGACCATTGCATTTGACAGGAATCTGAACCTGACGGACATGTTCTTCAAATATGGATGCAGGATCAATACCGACCTCGTGATGGATCTGCAGTGTGATATGATACCATTAGTGGTAGGCGGAACAACGGCTAATCCGCAATTCGAATTTTTGCACTGGAATTATTTTCCCTTGTTTTCACCGGGCAGCAATAAAATATTGAATAATAGTCTTGGATATGTTTCGGGTCGTTTTGTAAACTCTATTGACAGTATCCAGGCTGCAGGGATACAAAAATTTGTTTTACTGGCATCATCTCCCAATTCAAGAAGTATCAGGACCCCGGCATTGATCAGCCTCAATGAAAACAAAAATGCTCCGGAAGATGAAAAATTCAGGCAAAACAATATCCCGGTGGCCATGTTATTACAAGGCAAATTCACTTCTTTATACAGGAACAGGATCTCTCAGGCACAAGAAGACAGCCTTCATGCTCATGGAGCAAATTATCAAAGTGAGGGAGTGGGAGAGAACAAGATCATTATTGTTGGAGATGGCGATATGGTGTTGAATGATATGACGCCGGATGCCGGCCCTTTGCCAATGGGATGGAATAAATATACATACCGCGAGTATCAAAACCAGACCGAATACGGCAAAGCATTTATCCCGGTTGCCAACAGGGAGTTCCTGCTTAATTGCATTGAATATCTTGTAAATAATGCTGCTATCAGTGAAACAAGGAATAAGGATATAGTACTTCGTCTTTTAGATTCGCAAAAAGTAAAAAAACAAAAAACAAGCTGGCAATTTATCAACATTGGATTACCCGTGGTTGCCATATTGTTGTTCGGATTTATTTACCAGCAGATAAGGAAAAGGAAATATGCTGCTTAAAAAGGTAGTGACTCACCCGATAGCTATCGGGTTTGTAAAACTATTAATACAAACCACTAAGACACCAAGACACAATCCCGATAGCTATCGGGACACAAAGATTACTTTGTGTTACTCCGTGACTTTGTGCCTTTGTGGTTCAAATTTAAACCCGATAGCTATCGGGTGAATCACTACCCTTTGGAACGACAGCCTTGCTCACTCCTTCCTCCCTTGTATCTTTGTCACATATTTAACCGCTGAATGACAACTGACCAGATCACCTACATTGTTTTTGGAATAGTATTGCTGCTTGCATTGATATTCGATCTTGGTCTGATGAGTAAAAAAGGCCGGAAAGTAACAATAAGACAGGCCATGTATCAAACCTTTTTCTGGGTAGGCCTGGCCATGGCTTTCTTTGTTTTCATGTGGGTGCAAAATGGACAGACACTGGCCTTACAATATCTCAGCGGCTACCTGATGGAATGGAGCCTGAGCATTGACAATATTTTTGTTTTCATTGTTATTTTCTCAGCTTTTTCTGTAAAAGAAAAACATTATGGCCGCGTGCTGCTGATCGGGATCATGATGGCAATTGTTTTCAGGGTTATTTTTATTACGGTGGGAGTTGCGCTGGTAGATAAATTTGACTGGATACTTTATATTTTCGGAGCTTTCCTTATTTATACCGGGTTCAGAATTTTTACCACTAATCATGATGAAGAGTTTGATCCGCTGAAGAGCAAAGTTTACCGGTTAATGAAAAAATTTTTACCATTGTCTCCTCATGATGGTAACGGGAAATTCAGGATCATAGAAAATGGTAAGCGGGTATATACCACTTTGTTTGCGGTGGTCATTATGCTGGCGGCTATTGACCTGGTGTTTGCCCTGGATTCCATTCCGGCTGTGATGGGAATTTCAAGAGACAAGCTGGTCATTTACACTTCCAATATTTTTGCGGTGCTTGGCTTAAGGTCTTTGTTTTTCCTGTTGCGGGGCGCCGTCAGCCGGTTCGATTACCTGCAGCAGGGTATTGCGGTCGTACTTGTTTTTATTGGTATTAAAATGCTTTGTGAGCACTGGATCAACCAATGGGGTATCAGCAAAGACCTGCAGGTCATTCTTTCATTAGGGATCATTATCATTTGCATTGCCGGTTCCATCTTCTATTCCATCTTTATGAAAAAGAAAGGTGTACCCCCGGATGTGGATGATGAAAGCATATAAAAGTATTTTAAATGACCTATTTGTTAAGTCATATTGCCGGTATAGTTGAAGCTGATCCAACGATCAGCAACGACGCAACAATTGAACACCTGTTGCTGGACAGCAGGAAAATAAATTCTCCTGCCACATCATTATTCTTTGCATTAAAAGGGCCAAGAAGGGACGGGCACCAGTTCATCCCGGATCTTTATAAAAAAGGAATAAGAAATTTTATTATCAGCGAAAAAATAAATTCATCACTTTACCCGGATGCAAATTTTTTAGAAGTAAGTGACACCTTACAGGCATTACAACAACTGGCGGCTTATCACCGGGGCCAGTTCAATACCTTGCCTACCGGCAGGCAGGTTCCTGTTATTGGCATTACGGGCAGCAATGGAAAAACAATTGTGAAAGAATGGCTGTACCAGTTACTGCACGAAGACCATAATATAGTTCGCAGTCCCAAAAGTTATAATTCGCAGATCGGTGTACCATTGAGCATATGGCAAATGAATGAGCAACATGATCTGGGCATCTTTGAAGCAGGTATTTCAGAGCAGGGGGAAATGCTGCGACTGGAAAGAATGATCCGGCCTACTATCGGCATTCTTACCAATATTGGTGAAGCGCATAGCGAAGGATTCAATGATACCGAACATAAGTTCAGGGAAAAACTGGTACTCTTCAGGAATTGTAAAACGGTAATTGGAAGAGAAATCGATTTTGCAGGACAGGAAGAGTTTATTGAATTGCTGGGAGAAGATCTGCAAGTGCTTACCTGGGGCATTTCAGATAAAAATGATTTTATTCTCACGGGTATTGAAAAACAAAGCGGCACAACAAAGATCACTTTGAAATATGACAGCACTGAAGTGGAAATAATGATCTCATTGACCGACGATGCTTCGGTTGAAAATGCCATTACCTGTTGCTGTACACTATTACACCTGGGCGTTGGCATTGAAGTTATTCGTGAAAGAATGAAAACGCTTCAACCGGTAAATATGCGGTTAGAGTTGAAGAAAGGCATTAATCATTGCTCCGTCATTAATGACAGCTACAGTGCCGACCTCAGTTCATTGGAAATTGCATTGAATTTCCTTGACCAGCAAAGCTCGGGAACAAAGAAGACGATAATACTATCTGATCTTTTGCAAAGTGCCCTGCCCGATGAGGAATTGTATTTGCAAATTCTTGAAAGCCTGGAAAAACATCATGTTACGAGGCTGATAGGCATCGGCGAAAGAATTTCTTCTCATATACAGCAGGCAAATGAATTGCAAATCGAGTTATATCCTTCCACTGCAGATTTTATCAAACAATTCCGTTCATCACAGTTCAAAGAAGAAACGATCTTAATAAAAGGGGCGAGGGTATTCGCATTTGAGGATATTGTTCAACTGCTGGAACAGAAAGTACACCAGACCGTATTAGAAATAAACCTGAATGCCATTGCGCACAACCTGAAAGAATATCAAAAACTGCTGAACCCATCCACCAAAGTAATGGCCATGGTAAAAGCTTTTGCTTATGGAAGCGGTGGCGCTGAGATCGCCGGCATTTTACAATATCATAAAGTGGATTGGCTGGGCGTGGCATACGCTGATGAAGGTGTGGAATTGCGCAGGTCGGGTATTTCACTTCCCATCATGGTGATGAACCCGGAAGAAAGCGCATTTGAATCCATCGTAGAGCATCAGCTTGAACCGGAGATATATTCGTTTGAACTACTTCATTCATTTGATAAATTTTTACAGCAGGAAGGTTTACAGCAATACCCGGTTCATATTGAAATAGAAACCGGGATGAATCGCCTGGGTTTTGCAACAGGTGAAATGGATAAGCTTTCTGCTTACCTGCTATCAAGCAGTTCTTTCAAAATTCAAACCGTGTTCTCTCATCTTGCCGCCAGTGAAGAAGAAGCGCAGGATGAATTTACCATGCAGCAATTTAGCCGGTTTAATAATGCAGCTGCAGTATTGCAGGATAAGATCGGTTATCATTTTCTCCGGCACATTGCCAATTCGGCAGCGATCGTAAGACACCCGCAATTACAGATGGACATGGTGAGATTGGGCATCGGGATGTATGGAGTTGACGGCGCTCATTCACAAAAATTAAATCTTCAGACTGTTGCTACATTAAAATCTACCGTTGCACAAATAAAACATTTGAAGAAAGGAGAATCGGTGAGCTACAACCGTCAAACCATTTTGAACCAGGATTCAGTTATTGCTACGATCCGCATCGGCTATGCAGATGGTTATCCGCGCAGGCTGGGAAATGGAATTGGAAAAATTTGGATAAAAGAAAAAATGGTACCCGTTGTTGGGGTTGTTTGTATGGATATGATCATGATCGATATCACAAATATGGCTGATGTGCGGGAGGGTGATGATGTAATCATTTTCGGAAGACAGTTACCTGTGCAGCAGATCGCTCAATGGGCAAATACTATTCCTTATGAGATCATGACGGGGATCTCACAGAGGGTAAAGAGAGTTTATTTTGAAGAGTGATAAAGTCAAAAAAGTCAAATAGGTCATACAGGTCAAATTAAGAAGTAGTATGACTTATTTGACCCGCCTGACTGATATGACTGCCATGACTTTTATGACTTCTTTGACCTAACAGCTAGCAGCTTTCTCCTTATATTTGTCAGAATTATGAGATCACTCCGGGTAAAACATGTTGTTTTCATCATTGCGGTCATCATCATCGTGGACCAGGCATTGAAGATATGGATCAAGACCAGTTATCCTACCAATGAAGCGACCAGGGTTTTGGGCATGAATTGGTTTCGCCTGCATTTTATTGAAAACCCCGGCATGGCATGGGGCTGGAAGTTTGGAAACGAAACCGGTAAACTGGTCCTGACATTATTCCGCCTGGCTGCAGTTATTTTTGGTACATGGTACCTGGGTCAAATAGTAAAGAAGCAATATAAAAGAGGATTTATTGTTTGCGCTGCTCTTATTTATGCAGGTGCATTAGGCAACCTGATAGATAGTATGTTTTATGGAATGATCTTCGATAAAGGACTTCATTATGATCCCGTCCTTAATGATTATGTGAGTTATTCCGGTATTGCTCAATTTAGCTCTCACGGGTATTCATCTTTTCTTCATGGCAGCGTGGTGGATATGCTTTATTTCCCCATTCTTGAGAACAAACATTTTCCATCCTGGTTTCCATTTGTGGGACGTGATGAGTTCACATTTTTCAGCCCCATCTTTAATTTAGCAGATGCTTCTATTTCTGTCGGTGTTATAACCTTATTGCTTTTTCAAAAACGGTTTTTTAAAAAGCATTCTCCAAAAGCAGCACATTCAACGGTGGAAACCAGCACGGACATCAGCGATAAAATGCAGGTGCTTTAGTCCACTTTCTCCCTGGTTGAAGAATAAAGTCTTACTTCGATATTTTGATCACAGCCTTTTGTAATATCACCTCACCTGATTGCAGGCGGAGAAAATAAACGCCGGTGGCCAGTTGCCCGGTATTTGTCATTACCAGCCGGTTAACGCCCGATGCAACAGCAAAAGTTCTTTTATTGACTGTTCTTCCGGATTGATCGATCAGTGTAGCGTATGCAGTACCGCTATGATCAGCAGCCACCTCGAGATCCAGCGAGTTGCTGAAAGGGTTAATGACTGTGATGAAGAAAAATGGATCAGCAGAAGCAGCTAATAAAATAGTCCTGGAATAACTGGATCCTCCGGCAATATTTCTCATTTTTACCCGGTAAAAAGTTTTCCCTGTCAATATGGTCGGATCTGTAAAGGGATAAAAATTTTCTTCAGATATATAATCATTACTGCTGCTTATGGTAGCAATTACTGAGAATACAGAACCATCTGTGCTTTTTTCTATATCAAATGACAAAGATTCAGATTCCCTGGCCGTCGTCCATTTTAATAAAGCATGATTATCCGATGTATAGCCGTTAAAGGACAGGAACCGGGAAGCAAGACCAATTCCGCAATCAATGACTCTCAAACTAATGATGCCGGGATCTGTAAAGCGGCAATTTACATCTGAAAGATTGCTGAGCGTCGTGGCAACCACCACCCTGTACAGGTCACCATTATTTGCCAACTGGGTCTGGCTGGGTGGTACATTATATGAACTCACATATTCCCATGCAGTTCCATTCCAAAAAGGTGTAGCGGGGCCCAGGGCACCCGTAACATCAGACCAGGAAGCACCACCATTGGTGCTGCGTTGCCATTTATAATAAACATAGTTGTTGAAGAACGATCTTATCGTATCCTGGAGAAGAATAGTATTACTGTCACATACTGTTGGATTATAATTGGGCGCATATTTCATATTAGGAGAACAGGTGCTGACCGCGATATCATCCAATGCCCAGTCATTGCCACCACCACCGGGGGCATTATTAAAAAATTTCAATGTGAAACTTGTTTGAGTCGCACCTGTCAGAAACGTAAAACCTTTTTTTACCCATTGCCCGTTGTACAGGATATTGCCGGTAGTATAATAGTCAATGCCATCAATGTCAAAAGTAAGGTTGGGTCGAACACCGGATGAATCACCCGCGGCAGAAGGAAGATAACCAGCGCCACTGGCGCCAGTGCCATTGGAATCACAACCACATTTGGAACAGATATTTCTCATCCAGCAGGAAACCTCGTAATAAGTATTGGGACAAAGTCCTGATATGGTTTGCTGAAAGGCTGAGTCGATCCGGTAAGCTGCATTGATAACAAGCATATAGCCGCCATTTCCTGCAACTGTATCGGCAGCAGGATTTCCTGCAGTAGGTGATGCGGCCCCGGTATGGTCGCCGATAATATCCCATAAAGTAAATACACGGTGAGTGGGTGAAGAACCATCGGGCTTGGCCCATGTATTTAATGTTGTATAATTCTGGCGGGTTGATGTATTATTGGGAATGCCATAAAAATAATCCTGCGGAGAATTCAGATCAAAAAAATTGTAGGTATAACCAACCGGGACATTTGCAGAAGATCCGCGGTTGCGGGGCTTGCCGCTGCCGAAAGTTCCGTTTGTTTCCGTACCAATTGCATTGGTGCCTACCGTATTGGAACAAATACCATAATTCTGATATACCTGTATAGTATTTGACGGGAAAGTAAATGTTTGTATGGGGTTAACCCCGTTTTTATAAGTCATGTTGCCTCCACCCGTACTGATATTCGTTCCTGTTACTGCAGTTACTTTTACTTTGAATGAGGCGATCATGATACATACACTGCCATAAAAAGAAGGTTTATGCGTATTCGCTACCCGCCCTCTTCTGAAAGCAGTAGCAGGGGCAGCTGCAGTATTGTAACCAAGGTTAATGGTGATATTGCTTCCGGTGATCCACCCGGCATCATCGCCGGCTGCATCGGTAAACTGTTTGTATATTTTTCCTTCATTGGTAAGTACACGGACGCTTCCTGTAACAAAGATGGTACCTGCAGGAACAGCGTCCTGGTACCTGCAACTGTCGTAAGTGCCTACCCGTACAACGAACGAAGACCTGATCTCAAGCGTGTCACCTGTTTCAACAGTGCCGCCATTCAAGCCTTTTGTTACATTGATATAACTTTTTCCAAAGTCAATATTCTGCGCAGCAGCATTTTCGGGGATACAAAAAAATAACGCTGGAAAAAAAGTAAAACGCAGTAAAAGAAATATATGCGGTATAATTTTCTTCATAGGAAGGGATTTCGTGATCTCACAAGTCGGATTTTACATAATAAAAATAAAGGAAAGGGTAGCCAGTAACAATAGGAGTTTATGCCTAGAAATTTATAAAATTTCCGGCAACTTTTACCCGGAAAATCACTGGTAAAAAGTGTTGATGCGATGTCTGGTTTCGCTATTACAAATCCTTATCATAAATAGCCAACTTCCCGTTTATACTTTGTTGCCGTTTTTGTTTACTACTATTAGTTTGAAAAGCAGTGCATAAGTAATTGGTTCTGCTGCTTGCTTAGTATTAATACTGTTACGGAGGATACTGGTTATCCCCGGGAAATCACAGGTGGTCCCGAAATGATCTTTCTATAGATATTTCTTTCTTAGCTGGAACCTGTTTACTATAAATGTACAATGGCTATGAGAGGGGAGTTCAGAAATAAAACAGCTGGTATCATCTTAAAAAGCAAAGTCCCCCGATTCGCGGGGGACATTTGTTTTAGGTTATGCTCAAGGTTACGGAAAAGCAATTGTTCAACAGCTCATTTTTCCAAGATAAAATTTTTTCATGAAAGTGCTTTCTTTTATATACCGTAAAGCTGCTTCACGGTCAGGGTTTATCACGGCTGAATCATTTCCCGAAGCAAACAATTTTGTTGTGCCTGCCAGGATTGCCCTTAAATAAGGAGTCTTGTTTTGTTCAGTAGGGGCTGATGATCTTTCGTTCGTAGCTTTTGGAAGGTTGTCAGCATTGTAAAGAGACTGCGGGTGGTTTCTTTTCATGGTTGTGGATTGAGTTTTACAAAAGGGTTTGGATTAATGCTACTGTTAAGATAGAAACAAAACTTTGCTATTTGCAAATTTTACGGAGAGAAAAAATAAAAAATCTTATAGCATTTCGCTTTTTACGATAGCAATTCTACGATTTTAAGCTTAACTGATCTTTCCCACCATATTTTCCGGCTTCACCCATTCATCGAATTGTTCAGCGGTTACATAACCCAATTTCACGGCCATTGCTTTTAAAGTGGTTCCCTGCTTATGTGCTTTTTGTGCGATCTCCGCTGCTTTGTAATAACCGATCTTCGTATTGAGAGCAGTGACCAGCATCAGGCTGTTGTCAACATGCTTTTTAATATTGGCCGCAATCGGTTCAAGACCCACAGCACATTTATCATTAAAAGAAACACAACCATCCCCGATCAGTCTTGCACTGTGCAGGAAGTTGTAGATCATGACCGGTTTAAAAACATTTAATTCAAAATGTCCTGTGGCCCCACCGATATTGATGGCCACATCATTACCCATTACCTGGGCTGCTATCATCGTTAATGCTTCGCATTGTGTCGGGTTTACTTTGCCCGGCATAATGGAAGAGCCCGGTTCATTATCGGGGATAAAAATTTCGCCGATGCCACTTCTTGGCCCGGATGAAAGCATACGGATATCATTGGCGATCTTCATCAGGCTTACTGCAACCGTCTTCAATGCACCGTGTGTTTCTACAATAGCATCATGTGCAGCCAGCGCTTCAAATTTATTTTTGGCGGTAATAAAAGGCAATCCAGTTAAAGAAGCAATATGCTTCGCAACATTTTCCGAATAGCCGGGGGGAGTATTAATGCCCGTGCCAACAGCAGTGCCACCCAATGCTAATTCGCTGAGATGGGATAAAGAATTTTTTATTGCTTTTAACCCATGATCCAATTGGGAAACATAACCGCTGAATTCCTGTCCAACGGTCAACGGGGTGGCATCCATAAAGTGGGTTCGCCCGATCTTTACCACTTTCATGAATTTCTGACTCTTCTTGGCCAGTGTATCTCTTAATTTCTTAATGCCGGGGATAGTGGTCTCTGCTAAGATCTTATATGCAGCAATATGCATGGCTGTCGGGAAAGTATCATTGGAAGATTGTGATTTATTCACATCATCATTGGGATGAAGGAATTTTTCTTTGTCAGTCAGCTTGCCGCCTTTCAGCACATGTCCGCGATAAGCGATCACTTCATTTACGTTCATATTGCTTTGGGTACCGCTGCCGGTTTGCCAAACCACCAATGGAAAATAATCATCAAGCTTTCCTTTCAGGATCTCATCGCACACTTTGCCGATCAGCACAGATTTATTTTTTGGCAATACACCTGCTTCCAGGTTAGTGATGGCAGCCGCTTTTTTCAAATAAGCAAATGCCCGGATGATCTCCTTCGGCATTTTATTGATGTCCTCTGCTATTTTAAAATTATCAATACTGCGCTGGGTCTGTGCGCCATAATAGGCGTCAACGGGTACTTTCACTTCACCCATGGTGTCTTTCTCGATCCTGTATTCCATAAAAAGTATGGGGTTTAAATTACGGCGCAAAGGTAGGCCAAACAGGCAAACGGTTACTGCATTTTTACTTTTTAAGTTCAATATAGGGTGCTAAATTGCTGCTATGAAAAAGCTGCTCAGCGGGTTCCTCTTCCTTGTGAAAAAAATAGCTGTTGTCTTCTTATTACTTGCCGCAGTTTCTGTGAAAGCACAGCAGCAGACAGAGAATATTATTATTATCACCACGGACGGGTTCCGCTGGCAGGAAGTATTTAAGGGAATGGATTCCGCGATCGCCAATAACAGCAAGTATAACCAGGGCGACAGCGCTTATATTTTTAAACAGTACTGGAGTGATGATGTAACTGAAAGAAGAAAAAAACTATTTCCTTTTTTATGGAGTACCGTGGTTAACAACGGGCAATTATTTGGCAACAGAACGGCTGGCAGTAAAGTGGATAATATGAATCCTTACTGGTTCAGCTATCCCGGTTACAACGAGATCATGACTGGTTTTGCAGATACGGCTATCAACAAAAATGATTACCCGGCAAATCCTCATACTACCGTTCTGGAATTTTTAAACAAACAACCCAGGTTGAAAGGTAAGGTGGCGGCCTTTGGTGCCTGGGATGCATTTGACCGGATATTAAATGAGGAAAGAAGCGGGATAACGGTGGTCTCCGGATTTGATCCAACAGGTGGAAAAATGCCCAATGCTAATGAGCGGCTCATTAATGCAATGAATAAGGATGCGCACCGTCCCTTTGGTGAGGAAGAATGCCTGGATGTATTTACGCATTACGCTGCTATGGAATACCTGAAAACAAAAAAGCCAAAGGTCTTATACATTGCTTATGGTGAAACGGATGAGTGGGCACATGCCGGGCAATACCGTTCTTATTTAGATGCAGGTCACCAGGTAGACCATTGGTTAAAAGAGATCTGGGATCATATTCAAAAAGATCCGCAGTATAAAAATAAAACGACTCTCTTTGTTACCGTAGACCATGGCAGGGGAGATGCAAAAAAAGAAGAGTGGACAAGCCATAATAACAAAATAGCGGATTCACATGAAATATGGTTTGCCGTGATGGGTCCTGATACGCCGTTGCGGGGCGAATTGAGAGCTGATATGCAACTTTACCAGGAGCAATTTGCTCAAACGATAGCGAAACTGATGGGCTATACTTATAAAGCCGGTCACCCTATTGCGAACGAAATACGCTATGTTTTTAAAATGAGAAAATGAAACTAAAGTTTTTAAGCACCCTGATCTTATTTTCACTGGTTGTCCATGCACAAAATAGCAGTGATAGTGAATTCCCATTACCCACTAAACAACAACTTGCCTGGCATGAGAACGAATTCTATTTATTCATGCACTTTGGCCCTAATACTTTTACCGATAAGGAATGGGGAGAAGGAACAGAACCTGAAGACCTGTTTGATCCCACTAACCTGGATTGCCGTCAGTGGTGCAGGGTAGCAAAAGCTGCAGGAGCAAAAGGGATCATCATCACTGCCAAACATCACGACGGGTTTTGCCTGTGGCCCAGCAAATATTCCACTCATACGGTCCGGGAAAGCAAATGGAAGAATGGACAAGGCGATGTGCTGAAAGAATTATCACAGGCCTGCAAAGAATATGGATTAAAATTCGGTGTTTATATTTCTCCCTGGGACAGGAACCATCCTGATTACGGCACAGAAAAATACAATGATGTTTTTGTGAATATGATGAAAGAAATCATTCAGAACTATGGCCCTATTTGGGAGTTATGGTGGGATGGTGCCAATGGCGAAGGCCCTAACGGGAAAAAACAGAATTATGATTGGAAGAAATTTGAAAACACCGTTCGCCGGTTTTCTCCGCAAACAATTATATTCAGTGATATTGGTCCTGACATACGTTGGGTGGGAAATGAGAATGGTATTGCCGGCGATCCCAACTGGAATTTTTTAGATACGGCGGGTTTCAAAAGAGGAGAAGGAGCACCGCCGACAGATTCATTGAACCATGGTAATTATTATGGCAGACAATGGATGCCGGCAGAATGTGATGTTAGTATTCGTCCCGGCTGGTTTTATCATGCTGCTGAAGATAAAAAAATAAAAACGCCTCAACTATTATTTGAATTGTATTTGAAATCAGTTGGCCGGGGGTCGAATCTTTTATTAAATGTGCCACCGGACCGGAGAGGATTGATCAATGAAAAAGATTCAGCGGCATTGGCTGGATTTAAACACCTGCGGGATGAAAGTTTTGGAGAGAATCTTTTAAAAGAAGCGGACACGTATTACGAGTTCAGTTCAAAAGATTTTTTGGAAAAGCCCATGCTGATCCGTGGTTTTGATTCTCCTTCTTCCACCTATGGTATCAATATGCAGAATTTTATCGTGCAATTAAAACAGCCTGCAAAAATAAATTGTATCGTATTACGGGAAGCGATCCATATGGGACAAAGTATTCGCAGGTTTAGTGTGGTACTATACAAAGATGATAAGCCCATCGGGCAGATCCTGGGTACCAGTGTGGGAAGGAAGCGGATCCTTACATTCCCTGCTGCCGGCATTACTTCATTTAAAGTTTACCTGGAAGATGCACAGGGAAATGATAACATCAGCGGTGTGGCTGCTTATTTGATTGATGAGAAACTGGTGGAGAGATAAAAGTTTTTTTAAATACCGGAGGTTTGGCGGCTTATTTGCTTGATAAGAAACTGGAGGAATAACTTTTGATTAAAAGATCAATATCCGGGATCATATTTGTTTCCATAATTATTGTTGTGGCTTTGACAGCTTGTGCCGGTAAAAAAGACCACAAAGCCGCTAAACAGTCTGAAGATATAACGATCGTCAAACCGGCTAATAGTTATATCCCGGTCGCGGGTGATAAGAAGATGATCGCCAGTGAAACTGATCAGCCGGATTCACTTGTTGCCTTTGCTAAAACACTTATAGGCATTCCTTACCTGTATGCCTGCACCGATCCTCAAAAAGGTTTTGATTGCTCGGGGTTTGTTACGTATGTGTTCAATCATTTCAATATTGCAGTTCCCCGTTCATCGGTTGACTTTACTACTTATGGTAAAGAGATAGGGTTAGAAAAAGCAAGACCCGGAGACCTGATCTTATTTACCGGGACCGACAGTTCCGATCTTATCGTGGGACATATGGGTATTGTTGAAAGTATAAAAGACGATACGCTGCGTTTTATTCATTCCACATCCGGTAAAGCAAAAGGAGTGGTGATATCTCCCTTAAGTGAACATTACAAAAAAAGATTTGTAAAAGTGATACGGGTGTTTCGGGATTAATTTTTCAGGTAAGATTTATTTTATACTATGGCAAATAATTCAATGCATCCTGTGCCTCGTATCTTACTATTTCATCAGGATGGGTTAAATATTTTGAAATTATTTTTTTGTATTTTTCTTTGTAAGTCATGGACAGGAGATACAAGACATTCCCTATAAAACGAGGATCTTTTTCATCCAGCCCGTGGATCAGCGGACCAAAGTCTGTTTCTGCCAGATCTATTGTATAGGTAAAAGCAGTAGCGATATCTCAATGATGCAAAATCAATTGTGGAGGTATCATGACTGAACCAGTTTCCCCGTGCTGTCATTTTCTTTGGCTTGCATATTTTCATTTCGATCTTATACCGTGTACCATCAGCCTTTACAGAATCCATGATGACATTTATAGTCAGGCCGGGCGACTGGGCTGATGTCAGCAGGTGGAAAAGAATGATAAAACCCGTTAACCGGTATTTCATATAGTTGATTGTGGAACCGAAAATTATTTCCCTTTGAAATCCGCTTTCCTTTTTTCCAAAAATGCAGATGTTCCTTCCTTCATGTCTTCCGTGTCGAAGCAATTGCCAAACTCTTTTATTTCAGTTTCAAATCCATTTTGTGATTCATCGAAAACAGCGTTGGCTGCTTTGATGCAACCGGCAACAGCAATGGGGGCTTTGCTGTTGATCAGTTCAAGAACAGATTTTGCTTTGCTCAATAATTCTTCCTGCGGCACTACATAATTTACCAAACCATATTGCAAAGCAATATTGGCATCGATCATATTAGCAGAGATGAGCATTTCAATGGATCTTCCTTTGCCTATCAATTGAGTTAAACGTTGCGTACCGCCATAGCCGGGGGTCAGGCCGAGGTTCACTTCCGGCTGACCAAACTTTGCATTCTGCGAAGCAATACGAAAATGACAACTGATCGCTAACTCACAACCGCCACCAAGGGCAAAACCATTTATGGCAGCAACAACCGGCTTGGGAGAATTCTCAATTTTAAAAAAAGTATCCTGTCCTTTTTTTGCCAATACCATTCCCTGCTCTTTACTCAGCCCTACAAATTCGCTGATGTCGGCGCCGGCTACAAAACTTTTTGACCCCGTCCCGGTGATGATGACCGATCTTATTTCCGGGTTGTTATAAACCTCATCCATGACGGTGTTGAGTTCATCCATCACCATTTTGTTAAGTGCATTTAATTTATCGGGGCGATTGATAGTGATGATAAATATTCCATTATCCAGGGAGGTCAGAAGAGTTTGATACATATTGTGTTTTTATCAAAAGTAATAAATATAGTACAGGTCCTGTGTTTCACTTACCAGGCTTATCTTTGTCTTAAGCGGTAATAATATTCTGTTTATGAAATGGCTGGGCTTATTTGCTTTTATTGTCTTTATTTCCTGCAGTAGTTCCAGGATGACCGAGACCAATTTATATTTTGGTCAGTCAAGGCCCGACGGCAGTATGATTACCGAATCCGATTGGAATGGCTTTAAACAGCGTTATATCGATAAGGTCTTTAGTGCGGGCTGCTCGGTGATCAATGTAACGGGCAGCTGGTATGATCCTTCCGCTCATAAACTCATAACGGAACCCAGCTACCTGGTCATTCATCACTACAAAAGATCTTCAGCGATCTCCAAACAGATAGACAGTCTTTGTTATTGGTATAAAAAGATATTTATCCAGCAATCTGTATTAAGAGTAGATAAAAAAGTAAAAGCTACTTTTTTATGACTGTTAAAAAGAACGGAGTTCTTTCACCCATATTTTGATATAATCGGAGATGTCGGCCGTGGGTGTTCCGGGTTGCAAAGAGCGATCATTCCCCGGTAGAGATTACCGGGACTTTTTTTTGCCCGGACGTTGGTCTATTTTTACTATACGTTGAGTCTGTTATATTCCGCCTAGAGTTTCATGTTTTGGTAGCGATGTTTTTTGAACGATAATGCGGACGTATTTTAAAGCTCTCTAAAGAACTTCCAGAACCTGAAAAAATGTCAATAAGGAGGACATCCGATAACAAAGTGGAAAAATTAGGTAAAAATGCTTTGTTCAACAATTTTGCTTGTCCTAAATTTGATATTTGGTTTATAATGATAAACCAAATAAAAAAGCGGATAAGTGTATCAGACTTACCCGCTGGTTAAAAGGACAGGCGACATTTGGGAAGATTCGAACTTCCATTCCACAGCATTTAGTTAACTGAGTCTTATCCGTTAGATCGACAAAGCCCTGCCCTGTTCTGCTCTTGCTGAGCAATGTTAAAAGTAAATCTTTTCTGTCTGGCAAAATAAATTGTCAGACATTTTTTTTCAAGTTTGATGTGAATAACTTTCGTAATACAAAAAAAGTTTTCAAATAGTTCCCAAAAAGTTTCAAATAATTTGGAAAGTTATATAGCATAATTATACAATAATAATTAGAACAACTAGAACAACAACTAGAACAACGACTAGAACAACAACTGGAACAACAACTGGAACAACAACTGGAACAACAACTGGAACAACAACTGGAACAACAACTGGAACAACAACTGGAACAACAACTGGAACAACAACTGGAACAACAACTAGAGCAACAACTAGAACAACAATTAGAACAACTAGAACATCAATTAGAACAAGGGGTTAGCCTAATAAAAAAAGCACCCACGAAGTGAGTGCTATATGAAAAACCGCCGTCCCTGTTATGATCTATTGTACAACTACTTTCTGGCTGATATTCTTATCCCCTGCAAGTCTTATAAAATAAGTACCACCCGGAAGCCTGTTTATTTTTTCTGAGATATTATCCTTTACTGTAATTGTTTGCAGCAACTTTCCAATCGCATCAAAGACCTGTATGCTGCCGTCTTTATCGATTCCCTGAACCATCACATTAAAATCACCAACAGCAGGAACCGGCCAAACTTTCAGTACGACTTCCTTCTGTACATCGCCGTTAACTAAGCGAATGACAGAATAAGTAAAATGGCCATCGATGTCAGTTTGTTTCAGGCGGTAATAGGTATAGCCGGAATAACTATTATCATCCAGTTTTGTATAGTCCAGGGGAGAAGAACTGTTCCCGTTGATGGCTTTTGTATCTGTAAAACTGACGGATGAAAAATCATTGTCTGTTTGTTTTTTCCTTTCTATGAAAAAGCCAGCATTATTGATCTCCTGGATGGTCTGCCAATTAAGCTTCACCTGTGATGGACTTATTCGTTTTGCAAAAAATTGCAAACCGAGTACTGGCAATCCACCCTGTGCCGGGCCGGAAAGTGTCCAGCGTGAAAAATCATTGATATTTGTTTTTTCTACCCAATTAGCATTGATATCACGGGAGTTTATGGATTGATTTACCCAATTCACTCCATTGTCAATGCTCTTGAACATGATCATCGTATTTTCATTCTGCCCATTGAGTTCTGCATCAAAATATTTTAAACGAAGGGTGGCATTAAGATTAGTATTATTTGTGGGCCCGATACTATAGTACCGTTTTATACTGCCCGATATTCCTGCTCCTGTTTGGGGTTTATGTCCCCGGCGAATGGTCACCGCACCCATATTCGCACTGGAAGTAATAATGCAGCCGAGCATCCCGGGGTTAATAAAGCCGGGCTGGTTCAGGTTGAGAGTTATAATGACTTCACCTCCATTCGGACCGATAATTCGGTTGGTCTCGTTTTCTCCCATCAATAAAGCCGTGCTGGCCAGGGTGAAATTTTTTTGGTTAAGATCCAGGAGACCGGAGATAAAATAAAGTTGATGATCAAGGGAAATATTGCCAAGAAGCGTTACCTGCATACCGGCAGTCTTGACGATGTGCATATCATAAAAGTTCGTTGTGGCATTTCCTCCAATGCCGGAATTAGCTACTCCGTTGAACCGAACGGTTGAATTGCCGGCAGTAAAATTCCCGTTATTGACCAGGTCCATATCCTGGATAGTTACAATAACATTCCCGGTATTCACCCATTGCGCACCGGGGGTGATAGTAAGCTGGGCGAAGGTTTGAAGGCCAAACAATAACAATACGGAGATAATACAATTCTTTTTCATTTTTATTTTTTAAAGGTTAATGACGGTTATTTTCCAAAACCACGGATCTGTTCTCCTGGTTTTTCTTTAATTCATTTATTTCTTTTATCAGTTGCCTGATCGTTTCCTCCCGGGTCGTGCCGGGCCGGAAATCGAGGCTCCTGCTTTTTACATAAATAGCAGCCGTGAGCACCACAAAAAGTATCCAATATCTTTTCATGACTTGTTTATCAGTTTATCATCAATGGGCCACCTGTTTCCTTAATTCTGCTATTTCCTTCTTCAGGTCTTCGATCATTTTTTGCTGTTCCTGTATTGCTTTTACCATTGGAACCACGAAATCGCTGTAGCGAAGTGCATAGGTTTGTTTACTGTCGTCCTTGGGTTTATCAATACCACTGAAATCATAACTCAGCGAATTTGCAAGTTGTTCAACTTCCTGCGCCAGGAACCCGGAAAAAATCTCATTCTTTTTATCAGGATTTACAGTCTGTATTTTTTTATCAATTGGCAGATCCTTTGAATTGAATTCATTGATCGCTTCCACATCCAATGTATACGTAACCGGGCGAAGCTTAGTGATAAATGCGAGTCCCGGCACATCTTCTTTTACATTGCGCTTGAAACGGCCATCACTGAAATTGCTCCAGTTGGAAAAACCGCCAATTGATGTGATTGAAGAATTCCCGATGACCACTTTGTTACTTGCATTCACAGTGGCAGTATTCCCGATGGCCATTGCATTTGAAAGAAAGGGCGATGAAACATCCGCATTAAAACCTATGATCGTATTATTAGAACCGATCGTGTTAGTTGAACCTGCATCAAAGCCTATAAACACATTATCGTTTCCAAGCGTATTATATGTTCCCGAATAGGTTCCCAAAAAAGTATTTAAACTGCCCCCCGTGGTAAACCGTCCTGAAAAAAGTCCGCTAAAATTATTTTCATGACCTGTTGTGTTTCCATAACCGGCCTGGTCACCCACGAATTGATTGAAATAACCAGTCGTTGTTGAATAACCTGCCCCATACCCGATAAAATGATTGGAATTTCCAGTGGTGTTAGACATACCTGCGTAGTTACCAATAAACATACATTGCTGGCCTGTGGTATTGGCCATACCTGCACTGTTGCCAATAAAAGTATTGATCGTCCCCGTAGTATTGCTGTAACCGGCTTTATAACCGATGAACGTATTATTGTCACCGATTGTGTTTGAATAACCGGCCTGGAATCCATTGAAATGGTTATTGCTGCCAGTTGTGTTATAACTTCCTGCACCAAATCCCTCAAAGTGATTATTATTTCCGATGGTATTATTGAAACCAGCCTGCATGCCGACAAAATGATTATTAGCACCCGTAGTATTTGCGTAACCGGCCTGCATCCCTGAGAAATAATTCAGTGCTGCGGTGGTATTGTTATAACCCGCCTGGTACCCTTCAAAGAAATTAGAAATTCCTGTAGTATTGGAATAGCCAGCCTGTCTCCCGATAAAATGATTATAACTGGCCGTCGTATTACTCATGCCGGCTTCATAACCAATAAAAAAATTATTATTTCCGGTAGTGTTTCCCTTCCCGGCGGAGTACCCGGAGAAATGATTAAAACTACCGGTATTGTTTTGATGACCCGCATTAAAGCCCTCAAAATGATTTTGTATACCGATGGAGTTTAAATAACCAGCTTGATAACCTATAAAATGATTAGCATTTCCAGTTGTATTAACATATCCTGCATTTGTCCCAATAAACAAATTATTACTTGCTTCGTTGTTATTTCCCGCATAATTACCTATAAACAAATTGCTGGAACCAGATATATTATAATAGCCCGCCATACGGCCAATGAATAAATTTGTGCCACCTGTTTTATTAGAATAACCCGCTTCGTGTCCTACAAATAAATTGTACGTTCCTGTAGTGTTGGAATAGCCGGCTTTTTTCCCATCAAAATGATTACTATAACCCGATGTAGTAAAATAACCTGCCTGGTATCCCGAAAAATAGTTGTCGGATCCGGTTGTATTGGAAAATCCTGCCTGGTAACCCGTAAAATGATTGGTGCCTCCTGTTGTGTTAGAAAAACCGGCGTTATAACCTTCAAAATGATTTTTAGAAGCTGTTGTATTGTGTAGTCCTGCCATGAAACCCGTGAAATGATTTTGGTTGCCGGTTGTATTAAAAAAACCAGTAGCTCTTCCATCAAAAAAATTTTCTTCCCCGGTAGTATTGTTATATCCGGAATTATAACCGGAGAAATGATTAGAGCCACCGGTTGTGTTGTTATACCCGGCATGATTGCCTGAAAAATAATTGATCGTACCTGTCGTGTTGTTATATCCTGTTAGATGCCCGCTAAAATAATTGAAGAACCCTGTTGTATTTGCTCTGCCAGCCTGGAAACCCCAAAAAGTGTTTTCAGCCCCGGTGTTATTTATTCCAGCCTGGTAGCCTACTGATGTTACCGGGTTTATTGAAGAAAAATAAAAAACCTGTTCTCCGTTTACTTTTCCAAATAATGGTTTATTATCTGATGTCCCGATATAATTAATTGTAGAATCCGTTGCAGCATTTCCGGTGGTGGACCAGCCCGTCAGGGCCCCTTGTGCTGAAGCCAGTGGCGTCCATGCGCTGCCATTATAATAGTAAAAACCCGGGGTGGCATCGGTTTGGTAAATAAGTAACCCGGGTGCCGGAGTAGCAATAGCATTCTTTTGCGAGGAGGTCAGTCGCGGAATTAGTAACCCTTTTGCTGTTGATTTAATATCCAGTAGGGCGCTGTTATCAGCACTGCTTCCATCTGTATTGATGGCAACACCCTGTTGGGCGTTGGCGACGCTGAAGATGAAAATGGTTTTAAACAGTAAGAAAAACTTTTTCATGATTTTTTGTTTGATTGAATAAGCGTTAATGATCAATGATTTTTAAAAACGGAACCAAAAATGCAAACAGAATGAAAGGGTTAAAAATTTTTAACGCCGAGTGGCCTGGGATTATAATTGAAGTGTAGTAAAAGAAATATGAAGGGGTAGTTCGTTGCCGCAAAATTTATTCCATCTATATTAAATACTATTTCAAATTAACTGGTTGCCCCGGACCTGCTTCCCTTTTATCCGGAGATATAATGCTAACGGTTGCTTTTTGTATTTCCACACTTCAATTTTATTTCAGGATGTTTTGACACAAAAATTTTTATTCGGACAGACGGGAAAGCATTTTTACAGGACAAACCAAAATCATTAACCAGAAAACCTTTTATTATGACAACAAAAAAGATCATCACTTACGTATTCGTTGCAGCAGGTATCTTTTTTTCTGCGTGCAGAAAAGAGAATGCTGTTATAACAGCAACAGCAGCCCCTAAGAAACTCATGAAATCATATAGCACAGCAGTTCCTGCACAGGCAACAAACTATACATATGATTCGAAAGGCAGGCTTATCGAACAGGGAAGCTTTCCCAGGACGGCAAAGTTTGATTATACAAATAATGTGTTCAGCGGGACGACAGCCGACCTGAATAACTATGTCTATTATACGTGGTCCAACGGGCAACTGGATAATGCGGGAAGATTATTACAGGTGGATGTTTTATACACACCAAAGAACGGCACACCAATAACCTTTAAATATGTTTTCACCTATAATCCAGAAGGATACCTTATAAAAATGAAGAATACAGACCTCGTATATAATGACGTATTCGAAAGCGACTATAACTATACCAATGGAAATCTTACAAGTATAGTTGGTATATATAATGGACAACCCAGTTACCGGGCTGAATTTGATTATTATGATAACCTGGTCAATAAGTTTACGGTGGATATTACCTGGGATTTGTTTTCCTGCTACACAGATGGTCTTACCGGTAAACTGAGCAAGAACCTGGTAAAGGAGAAAAGGGAATACAATGGACAGAATGTAATACAATCTGACAACCAGTTTCAATACCAGTTGGACAGTGAAGGATACCCTGTAAGTTTTACCGCACAGAACCTGCTCATTGCGAACTACCAGTGGGGAATCACTTTTGAATACAACAAGTAATCTTTTCAGGAATTTTAAAAATAAATCTTTGATTGTTATGACACAAAAACAAATTGCACTCGTGAAGTCAACCTGGTCTACAGTAGCAGCCATGGATCCTGTTACAGTCGGCGAATTATTTTATAGCCGGTTATTTGATATCGCTCCTCAGCTAAGGCCCATGTTTCACAGCCCACGACCGGAGCAATCCAAAAAACTGATGGCGATGATCAATTATGTGATCAGCAAGCTGGACAAACTGGAAGATATCCTTCATGAAGTAGCTAAGTTGGCCCAACGCCATGTCAATTATGGAGTAGAGCCCGGGCATTATATACTGGTTGGCGGAGCTTTATTATGGACATTGGAAAAAGGACTTGCTGAGAACTGGAATGAAGAAATAAAAGAGGCCTGGACGGATTGTTACGGGGTTTTATCATCGGCGATGATCAATGCATCGGAATTAAAAGAACAAAATGCTGCATAAGCAAAGTCTCTTCATTAAAAACAATAACTATATAAATTGTAAGGATATGAAACTTCTTAAAGTAAACATGTTTTTTCTCTTCTTGCTTGCCGTAACAACTGTGCGATCGCAAATGATCGGGATCGGGACCAATGTGCCAACAGAAAAGCTGGATGTAAATGGAAAAATAAAAACAGAGGCCCTCATCCTGAACAGCGGGGGTTCGCCATATGATTACCTGGTGAAAGGCACGGCCAGCGGAGAAGTTAGTTTTAAAAAAGCGATGGGCGGTTCAGGACTGAACTATATCATTTGCACCCAGGGACCATTACCCGCTGTGGGCGGGGCACCGCAGACGACAGCATTTAGGGGAGAGATAAAACTTTTCGCCGGAAACTTCGCACCTGCCGGATGGGCGCTATGCGACGGGCAATTGATCTCGATCGCATCGAATACAGGGCTGTTCGCAATTTTAGGTACTACCTATGGTGGCAATGGACAATCCAATTTTGCCCTGCCTGATCTACAGGCTGCAACCATTGTAGGCACCGGTACGGCTGCAGCAGGATATCAATGGCTCCTGGGAGAAGAACATTATTAGACCATGCAATTGTTGAAACAAAATGGGAAGAAAAAATACTAACGAATATAAAAATCTAAAAAAAATCAAAAACTTAAATTTTACAGTTATGAAACTTCTTAGCATTTCAATGTGTTGCCTTTTTTTGCTGGTCTTTACAACGGCACAATCACAAAATGTAGGGATCGGGACAAATGCGCCTGCAGAAAAACTGGATGTAAACGGAAAAGTAAAAACAAATGCGATCATCCTGAACAACGGGGGTTCTCAATATGACTTTTTAGTTAAGAGCAATGCCAGCGGAGAAGTAGGATTTAAACAGGCAAATGGAGGAGTAGGAGTCAACTATATCATTTGTCTTTCGGGTAGTTTCCCTAGCGCGGCCGGGCCTATGCTTACAACGCCGATGATGGGGGAGATAAAACCCTTTGCCGGCGTATTCGCTCCTTCCGGATGGGTGTTTTGCCAGGGCCAGTTGCTTTCGATCCAGCAGAATGCAGCACTGTTTAGTATTTTAGGCATCACGTATGGTGGTAATGGACAAACAACTTTTGCCTTACCGGATCTTAGGGGCGCAGCAGCGATAGGAAGCGGTATAGCCTCTCCTGCAGGATATCAATGGACGCTTGGAGAAAAACATAATTAATACCAACGATATTTGCTGGCATTGTAAAAAAAACAGCAGGTATTTTGCAGGCGCTTTGCATTACAGATGATTTAGCAGGACCAATAAAAGAAAGAAGTATGACAGAAGGGCAAATTTCAATAGTAAAAAGGACCTGGAGCATTTTCCGTGAAATAGATCCTGTTTTAGTAGGGGATGTATTCTATAGCAAACTATTTTTTGATATGCCTCACCTGAAGCATTTATTTCATACTTCAAAAGATGAACAGGCAAAAAAATTGGTGGGGATGCTGAGTCTCATCGTGGGCCGGCTTGACAATTTAAATGAATTAACGGAAGAAATAAAGCAATTGGCCATCCGGCACGTTCAGTATGGCGTAAAGGAGCATCATTATAAAGCAGTCGGAACAGCATTGCTCTGGACATTGCAACAAGGTCTCGGAAAAGACTGGAGTGAAGAAGTAAAAGAGGCGTGGGCATCCTGTTTTCATATATTATCCTCAACGATGATCAATGCTTCGGGATACAAGAACAGGAATGCCGGATAAACATTCTTTGATACAAAAATGAAAACCTGCCGGCCGATGGGAGGTTTTTAAACTTTTGGATCATTTCTCTTTGTCCTAAACGGCTTATTTGCATTTTACCACACTTCATTTGAAATTGGACACATGCGGTTACAGGGAATTTTTGCTTACCGTGTTTCTTTGTAAATTTCAGATATAATGTACCGACAGTTCCTGTTAAATATTGCCCGGTGGAAAATAATCCTGCTATTATTTTTTGTCCAGGCAAATTCTTTTTTCCCGGCAAAGTCACAAACCACCTCATTTAATTTCCGGCGTCTCACCAATACGGAAGGACTAAGTGATGGTATTGTTCGTGCATTCGTACAGGATAAATATGGTTTTATCTGGATAGGGACCTCTTATGGTCTCAATCGCTTTGATGGCATTAATATCAAAAACTATTTTTCAAGTCCTGCTGATCCGGGGTCACTTGGAGATAGTTATGTGCTGTCCCTTTACACCGACTCTAAAAATAACCTGTGGATCGGTACATTCAGGGGCTTATGCCGTTACGATTATTCTTCCAATAAGTTTGTGAACTATGTTGCTCCCAAAGCAATTGCCATCAATGACATCAGGGAAGATAATAAAGGAAGGATCTGGCTTGCTGCTACTGATGGTTTGTGGATAGTGGATGAACAAAAATTATCTGTTCAAAAACCTTCCTTGAATAATGATAAGGAGCTTCAAAAAAAATTTGAATGTCTTATAGGTCAAATTATCACATCACCGGGTGGAGATTGGTATTTTGCCACTAACCAGGGGATCAAGATCTTTAATCCCATCACCAATGTTTATAGTGAAATAAAACATGAGCCTGTAAACAAATTCTCCATCAGCAGTGATATAATATATTCTATCGCACTTGATTCATCGGGACATTTATGGGCAGCCTGTATTACTCCAAAACCTATCCTGAATAAAATCGATCTGCAGGATCATACGGTCAAATTATATGATTATTTTATCAGCACCAGTAAGAACTGGATCAATAATGTTATCAGGAATATTATGACAGACAAAAAGGGACATCTTTGGGTAACGTCTTCTTATTCGGGATTATCATTGTATGATGAAAAAAAAGATAACTTCAAGGATTATAGAAATGATCCCTTTATTCCCAACAGTTTATTATCCAACCAGAATATAAGTATTTACCAGGGCCGGGATGGAATAATCTGGCTGGGCACACCGGGCTATGGCCTAAGTTATTTTAACCCCGAAAAAAATTTCTTTTCTACTGTTTACCCGTTCCTTGACGTTAACGCATCCGTGACAGACACCTGGTGCCGGGCTGCCTGCGAGGACCAGGAGGGTAATCGTTGGCTGGCAACAGGTAAAGGAGTGGCGAAATATGACAGTAACTGGCAATTGCTTGCCACTTTTACCAATAACAATGAAAAAAAGCCTGTCATTCATTATAATTCTGTTCGTTCATTATTGCTCGATGATATGGGAGATATGTGGATCGGTACTGCTAAAGGACTGAACCGCTACCATCCATCGACAGGGGCGATGGATTTTTTTGATCAAAAGCAAGGCATCCCGCTTTCATTTTTCTGGATGATGGTGAAAGATAAGAACGGGGAAGACTGGATGGGATCAGCCCATGGTTTATTTCGTTATATGCGCAAGGAAGATCGTTTTGATGACCTTCGTAATGATCCTGTTTTATCAAAATATGCTCATCATAATATCCAGGCATTATATGCTGATAGCAGGGATCGTTTATGGATCGGGATCCTGGATATCGGCCTTGTCATTTATGATGTGGATCAGCAAAAACAAAAACTCCTGACCGTAAAGGACTCACTGATCTCTGATACCAGGTTCTCTTCGTTTGCAGAAGATAAAGATGGTATCATCTGGATCGGCTCCGAAAACGGACTGACTGCATATGATCCTGTAAAAAATCGTTCCCGTTTTTTTACAAGGGAAAATGGGTTGCCCTCAAACCGGACCAATAATATCATGGTGGATTCTTTGAACAGGATATGGATCGGCACCTCGAACGGGTTATGTATGTTGAATACGACCAGGGATAAGTTCAAACGGTTTGATGTAAATGATGGCTTGCTGACCAACCAGTTCAATGAACAATCTGCTTACCGCACAAAAGACGGATCATTTATTTACCCGACATACAAAGGTTTCCTGGTCTTTCGTCCCGAAGATTACCGGGAAAATATATCAAACGTTCCGGTATATATAACATCCTTCAAGATCTCTGATAAAGAAATAACTGCCAATACGGAAGATCTTCAGCAGATCCATCTCAGGTATAACGAAAATTTTTTCAGCATCGAGCTGGCAGGACTGAATTATATGAATCCTTTTCAATGCGTATATGCTTACCAGCTGGAACCCTTTGATAAAAACTGGATATATACCCGCAAGCGGGAGATCAATTATACCAATGTGCCTGCCGGTAATTATACTTTCAGGTATAAAGTAATTACTGACAACCCGGATTGGAATGTGCCGGAAAAAACGATCAGGGTATCCATCAGCGAAATTTTTTATAAAACATGGTGGTTCCGGTCCCTGGTTATATTGATCCTTATCGCCGGCCTGGTTGCATTCTATCGTTACCGCGTCAGCCACCGGGAAAGGATCCTTGTATTACAGAATAAAGCACAATTGCTGGAAAAAGAAAAAACATCGGTGATGTATGAAAACCTGAAACAACACCTGAACCCGCATTTTCTTTTCAATTCGCTAACGTCATTAAGCAGTCTTATCCGGCTGGATCAACAAAGTGCCGGGGATTTCCTCGATAAGATGAGCAAAGTGTACCGGTACATTTTAAAAAACAGGGATAATGAGACTGTACCGCTTTCCGAAGAATTAAAATTCGTTGAGCTGTATATACAACTTCAGAAAACAAGATTTGAAAAAGGATTACAGGTGCATATCAATATTGATGAGGAATACCAAAACAGGAGGATCGCACCGGTTACTTTACAGAACCTGGTAGAAAATGCGATCAAACATAATATTGCCGACACCGATACGCCATTGATCATTGATCTGTTTATTGAAGATGATTACCTGGTTGTCCGAAACAATCTTCAGAAGAAGAAATTCGTAGAGACCAGCAATAAACAAGGCCTGGTCAATATGCTGTCATTATACAGGTACCTGGGCCGGCGTCCGATGGTGATCGAGGAAAACTCACAATATTTCATCGTTAAAATCCCTTTGATATGAAAGCAGTGATCATCGAAGATGAGGCATTGATCGCCTCGGAACTTCAACACAAGATCTCGGAAGTAGCGACTGATGTGAAAATCGAGAAAGTTTTGCCCAGCATTAAAACAGCCTATAAATGGTTTATGGAAAATGCCGAACCAGATTTATTATTTGCTGATATCCAGTTGAGCGATGGGACCAGTTTTGAAATATTTGAACGTTATGATCTGAAATGCCCCGTGATCTTTACAACGGCTTATGATGAATATGCCATTAAAGCCTTTAGGGTAAATGGAGTTGATTACTTGTTGAAGCCGATCGATATACCGGATCTGAAAAAAGCTATAGACAAATGCAGGATAATTATAGAAAGTAAATCACAGTATCCGAAAGATATCCAGCAATTATTGCAAATGATGACTCAGCCAAATGTTGCAGGTGCAGGGTATAAAGAAAAATTTGTAGTAAAGGTCCGTAACCAATGGTTGCCGGTTTCGACAAAGGATATTGCTTATTTCTACAGGGAAAATCTTAATTACCTTATTACTTTTAACGGGGACAAATTTATTTTAGACTTTACCACCCTGGATGAAGTGGAAGAATTGCTGGACCCGAAAATTTTTTACCGGGCTAACCGCCAATCCATTATTCATATTGATTCCATTCAAAGCGTTAAACTACAGGAGAACCAAAAACTGGTTGTCACATTGAAAGCTCCTTTAAAAATGGAGCTGGATATGAGCCGGGAAAAAGCACCTGCTTTTAAGAAATGGTTTGATCGCTGAGCCAGGTCCCGGGATGGAATTAATAAAACCAGCGGCTTTCGTTTTTTTAAAACCGCACTTCATTTAAAACTTTATACACCTCATCGCTATAAATTTCTACCGGGATAAACAACTTATCATTTTTGTGTATCAAAATCAAAAATCAACAAAAATGAAAAAAGTATTTATCGTGCTGTCTGCAGTAGTAATGCTGGCCAGCTGTAAAAAAGAAAAGAGCGTACAACCCAACCCTGTTAACGGGAATAAAAAACTGGTTAAGTTTACCGAACCGGCTAACAATTTTGAAGAGATCTTCGAATACGACGCCGCAGGCCGGGTTACTAAAGCAGATGAAGTGCACGATGACCTGCATACGTTTACATATGGTGTCAATACCTTTACCATGAAGGCCATTCGGAAATCTGATAATAACAGGGTAGTAGCCGACCTCAGCGGAACCCTGGATGCAAAGGGAAGAATGGTTACTGTAACCGGTATTCAGCAATACTCTCAGAACAATCCACAGACTGTCTTATTCAACTATGAATACAATGCGGACGGTTACCTGGTAAAACTGACAAAGGATTTCAGCACAAATGCGGATTTGAAGTATGAATTTTCTTATACGAACGGGGATCTTATGGAAGCAAAGTATTTTGAAAACGGCGTTTATATGCACTCCATTATTTATGAATATTATCTTGATAAGCCCGAAAAGACGGAATTGACTCCGCATTGTACCCTGAGTCCCCAGGTTACCAAGCTGGAAGGAAAACCCAATGCCCACTTAATTAAAAATGCCAAACTGGTATATGCCAACAATGTCCAGGGCTGGTCAGATGTCTTCAGTTATGACCTGGATGCAGAAGGTTACCCGGTCAAGCGGGTGATCAGTAATGCTTTTTCGACCTGGACTACATTTTTCTACTATTAATAAATAACTCATATTATGATCCCGGTAGATTAGATTTTGCCGGGATCTTTCAAAAACTCCTGTGTTCTTTCACCCATGTTTTGATATAATCGGAGATGTCGGCCGTGGGTGTGCCCGGTGCAAAGAGTTTTCCTACACCGGCATCATTCAGTTTCTTCATATCATCTTCAGGAATGATACCACCACCGGTGAGCAGCACATCATTCATTCCTTTTTCTTTCATCATCTGTATCAGTTTTGGAAATACGGTCATATGTGCGCCGGAAAGAATACTGATACCGATGGCATCCACGTCTTCCTGTAATGCTGCATTGACAACCATTTCGGGGGTTTGGCGAAGACCAGTGTAAATGACCTCCATGCCTGCATCACGCAGTGCCGTAGCAATGACCTTGGCCCCACGGTCATGACCGTCCAATCCGACTTTGGCTACTAAAACTCTGATGGGTCTGCTCATATTGGTAAATTCTTCCAACACGAAAATAATTGATTCAAACCATAGTAATTTAGAAGATGGATTTTCCTTTCTATGTGCACATAGGGAACAAGAGTATTTTATTGCATAGCCTTCTTGAGCCACTGGCATTTTTCATTGGGTTTCGGTATTTACTTTACCTGAAAAGGAAAAGAGGGGATATTCTCAGTTCTTCTAACAGGTTTTGGATCATCTTTGCCGCCATTTTGGGAGCATTGCTGGGGAGCAGGTTACTTGGGGGATTGGAGAACCCGGTTCCTTTGTTCGAAGGGAAAAACTGGTTGATTCATTTTTATACAAACAAAACGATCCTTGGAGGGCTATTAGGCGGGCTGTTTGCCGTGGAGCTGGTAAAAAAATTAATGGGTGTAAAAGAAGCCAGCGGTGATCTGTTTGTCTATCCTATCATCCTCGCCCTGGTGATCGGAAGGCTGGGTTGCTTTAGCATGGGAGTACACGAAGAAACATATGGAACAGCCACTACTTTTTTTTTCGGAATGGATCTTGGTGACGGAATAGACCGGCACCCGGTCACTCTCTATGAAATTTTATACCTTGTTATAATATGGGTTTGCCTGGCGTTTCTATCTCGACGACGCAAGCTCGCCAATGGCGCTATTTTCAAATTATTTTTGATTGGATATATTGTTTTCAGGTTTTTTCTTGATTTCATTAAGCCTCATTACACTTACAGCACCGGCTTATCGGCCATTCAAACAGCCTGCATAATCGGGATTACCTGGTATTTGCCGTATCTTATACACCCAAAAAGATTATTACAGAAGCAAAACATTTCATATGCCTGAAAGACCTTATATCTATTATGATTTCACCTTAAGCCTTTGCCCCGTTTGTTTAAAAAGGGTTGATGCAAAGATCGTTTTTGAAGGGCAGGGTGTTTATATGCTTAAGAATTGTCATGAGCATGGATTTCAAAAAGTGCTTATTGCTACAGATATCGACTATTATAAAAACATACGCAATTATAATAAAGCTTCTGAAACCCCTTTGAAGTTTAACACTAAAACACATTATGGCTGCCCTTATGATTGCGGACTTTGCCAGGATCATGAACAACATAGCTGTCTTACCGTGATAGAAATAACAGACAGGTGTAATTTATCCTGCCCCACCTGTTATGCCATGAGTTCTCCGCACTATGGCAGACATCGAACCGTAGAAGAAGTAGAAAGGATGCTGGATATTATTGTTGAAAATGAAGGAAGTCCTGATGTGGTACAGATAAGCGGTGGAGAACCCACGATCCACCCGCAGTTTTTCGGGATACTTGACATTGCAAAAACAAAACCGATCAGGCACCTGATGGTGAATACAAACGGGATAAGGATCGCCAACGACTTTGCTTTTGCAGAACAACTGGCTTCTTATATGCCCGATTTTGAGATCTATCTTCAATTTGATTCCTTCAAACCGGATGTATTAAAAAAACTTCGTGGCAAAGATCTTAGCGATACCCGGGTAAAAGCACTGGAGCACCTGAATAAATTAAACCTTTCAACCACACTGGTAGTTACATTGCAAAAGGATGAAAATGATGATGAGATCGGAAAGATCATTGAATTTGCCCTGCAGCAACGATGTGTAAGGGGTGTTACATTTCAACCGACCCAGGTGGCTGGAAGAACAGAAGGTTTTGATCCGGCGACAGACAGAATTACTATGACGGATGTGCGCCAGAAGATCCTCGATCAAACAAACATCTTTAAACCAAATGATCTGATCCCCGTTCCCTGTAACCCTGATGCACTGGTCATGGGTTATGCATTAAAACTGGCAGGGGAGGTAATACCACTTACAAGATATATTGATCCTGCCATATTACTTGATAACAGCAGGAAGAATACAATTATGTATGAGCAGGATACCATGTTGCATGATCAATTGATAAAAATATTCAGTACGGGCATCTCGGTCGATAAAGTGGATACAAATATGCAACAACTGCTATGCTGTTTGCCCCAAATAAGCGCCCCGGGATTGAAATATGAAAATCTTTTTCGTATCATTATCATGAGGTTTATTGATGCCTGGGATTTTGATGTGCGTGCAATCAAAAAAAGCTGTGTGCACATTGTTCATAAGGACGGACGTATCATACCCTTTGAAACCATGAATCTTTTTTACCGGGACGAAAAGGAGAAACATCTTCAAACCTTAATTAATATATGAGCTATGAATAAGAAATACTGGGCCGCATTGATCACTTCCATCCTGGGAATAGGTTTTATTTCATTGTATGTCGCTTTTGCAGTCCCCAAAGGCGGGCAATATGGTGGGATCTTTGAAGCTGCCGGGACATTCTTTGTTGAAGTTGTGCTTTTATTATTCACAGGACTTATATTATTAATGGATGATAAATCAAAACCGGTTGGCAAAGGAGTCCTATTGGGCACTTTAATTACCGCTGTGATTGGATTTGGGATTTGTTCATCTGCATAAAATATATGCAATACCGAAAATTTGGAAATACAGATCTGCTGGTCAGCGAGATCGGCTTTGGCGCCTGGGCCATCGGCGGCAATGCCATGATAGGTTCTGTTGCGATCGGTTGGGGAGATGCAGATGACAATGAATCGAAAAAAGCTATTCATCGTTCTCTTGATCTCGGTATTAATTTTTTTGACACCGCAGATATTTACGGTCTTGGCCATTCTGAAAAATTACTGGGCGGATTGCTTGGAAAAAGAAAAGATGTGATCATCGCCAGCAAAGTGGGCAATGTGGCAAGAAATGAAAAGTTCACCACCGATTATTCAAAGCAACATATTATGGCTGCTTGCGAGGCAAGTCTTAAGCGTTTGAAAAGAGATGTGATCGATCATTACCAGTTGCATTCTGCAAGAGTGCTGCAGCTGGAGCAGCAGGAATGTATTGAAGCCATGCAGTTGTTGCAGCAGCAGGGTAAAATAAGATACTGGGGTTTGTCGCTGAATACTTTTGATCCTGCACCAGAGGCTGAATTTTTGATGAATAAAAATAGGGGAAACGGCTTTCAACTTGTATTGAATATCATTAATCAGAAAGCTTTGCCTTTGTTGAAAAATGCGCAGGCAAAAGGATATGGCGTTATCGCCAGAATGCCGCTTCAATTCGGGTTGCTGACAGGAAAATTTGATAAAGGCTTTTCGTTTTCTGAAAATGATCACCGCAAGAACCGGTTAACGAAAGAAGTAATTGACACATGTGACACCGCATTGACTCCTGTTTGGAAACTGTGTAAGAAATACAACTGCACGAAGACGCAATTGGCATTGAGCTATATTCTCAGCTACCCGGAAGTGTCAACAGTTATTCCGGGAATACGCACAGCCGCACAGGCGGAGTCGAATACATCAGGAATGATAAAGTTGGACCAGGCAGATATTGACTTTATTGAAGAGCTTGGTGCAACAGATCTTATCCCGGTGATGAAGCTGATACAACAGCAGGGTTAGAAAACGGATATTGCTTTTTGGATCCTGGCGATAGTTTCTTTTTTCCCTAAAATTTCCGATATCTCAAATACACCCGGTCCAAATTTTCCCCCGACCAAAATGACCCGGAATGGTAACAATACTTCTCCGGGTTTAATTTGATGGACCGCTGTAATTTCTTTAAAATTATTTTCAAGGACAGGTGCATTCCAGTCATTGGTTAATTCAAAATTTCGGATCAGTTCAGCAAAGAACAATTTTTTTGCTTCATTCCACTTTGGTTTAACCGCATCCAGGTCCCATTTTTCCGGGGTCTTAAAAAAGAAATATGACTGGTCATAAAAATCTGTCAACAGTGAACAACGGTCTTTTACCAGGTTAATCACTTTACCCAGCATAACATCCTCAACACCTGTGATACCTTTTTCAATCAGGAGGCCCCGGACTCCCGACTCCAAACTCCCGGCTCCCGACTTCTTGATCCATTCATGGTTGAACCACTTTGCTTTTTCATAATCAAATTTGGCCCCGCCGCTATGCACTCTTTCTATGGAAAATTTTTCAATTAATTCTTCTTTGGTAAAAATTTCCTGTTCACTGCCATCATTCCACCCAAGCAATGCCAGCAGGTTGATAAAGGCTTCGGGTAAAAATCCTTTTTCTTTAAATCCTTCTGTCAGCTCAGCCGTTTTTGGATCGGTCCAGTTCATTGCGAATACAGGAAAGCCAAATTTGGAACCATCTCTTTTACTTAGTTTGCCATTAGGTCCCAATATCAACGGGAAATGTGCCCATTGCGGCATGTTTTCTAAACCGAATAAATATTTCCAAAGTAAAATATGAACAGGTGCAGAAGGAAGCCATTCTTCACCACGGAATGCATGGCTGATCTTCATTAAATGATCATCCACTACAACAGCCAAATGATAAGTAGGCATTCCATCCGCTTTCAATAAAACCTTATCATCAACCAGCGAAGTATCAAAACTGACTTCGCCACGGATCATATCTGTGAAAGAAACAGTTTCCTGTTCCGGCATTTTAATGCGGATGACCATTCTTGTTCCTTCCCCTAATAATTTCCGGGTTTCGTCAGCCGGCAGCGTCAATGAGTTTCGCATTTTCATGCGGATGGAATGGTCGTATTGCGGGGAATGATTTTGTTCGGTCTTCAGATCATGCCGCATCTTCTCTAAGTCTTCCGGTGTATCAAAGGCATAGTAAGCATGACCGTCTTTTACCAGTTGTTCTGCATATTGCCGGTATGTTTCTTTTCTCTCGCTTTGCCGGTAAGGTCCATAGCTTCCGCCATGCTGCACACTTTCATCGGGTTCAAGGCCACACCATTTCAGGCAATCGAAAATGTATTCTTCTGCACCGGCCACATAGCGGCTTTGATCCGTGTCTTCAATCCTTACAATGAAATCACCGCCATGTTTTTTGGCAAATAAATAATTGTATAATACAGTTCGCACCCCACCAAGGTGTAAACCGCCTGTAGGAGAGGGAGCAAAACGTACCCGAACTTTTTTTGGCATGATGACAAAGATAAATTTATCATATCGGGCGCCCAACTCAAATAAGTATATTTGTTTGCCATGACATTTATTGCTCCGCATTATAATAAAGCAAAAAAAAAGACGCCATTTAATTTTCTGAAAAAGGATCGCTATCTGGTAAAGACACCCTGGTGGCTGAAAAAATTGTATCCCGGTTGTTTGTGGGATATGCCTGTAAAAGAGAAAACACTTTATCTCAGTTTTGATGATGGCCCTCATCCCACGATCACGCCGTTTGTATTGCAGCAATTAAAAAAATACAATGCAAAAGCGACTTTCTTTTGTATTGGCGAAAATGTGGCCCGGCACCCTGATATTTTTCAGCAACTGATCGATGAAGGACATGCTGTGGGCAATCATACATTTCACCATATTAACGGCTGGAAAAGTACCGTCGATGAATATAATGATGATATTAAAAAGGCGGATGAATATATCCACAGCCGCTTATTCAGGCCTCCTTATGGCAGGATGAAAAGAGCACAATTGAGCCGGTTAAAACAGGGGGAAAATAAAATGACGGTTGTCATGTGGAATATACTTGCGGGTGATTGGGTGCTTTCATTAGACCCTGCTATTTGTTTTGAAAGAGTGAAAAGGAAAACTTCTGAAGGCGATATAATTGTTTTGCACGAAAGTGATAAGTCATGGGACAGGATGAGTTATTCCCTGCCTAAACTACTCGAGTATTTCACCGAAAAGGGCTATTCCTTTAGCAAAATTGATCCATCGTTCATCAAAGTCTAAACTGAAAGCCTGTAAAAAAGTTAGGGCCGGGGTAGAAACCCTGGCCCGTTTTTAATCCGTACCCTATGAAAACTGGTTTAAAGATATAATAATTTTTTAATTACGGCAAAGTAATTTGATGAGACACCCCGTTAATGGTAATTATGGCCTGGTTGTCGCAAGTGCCGTTTCCAAAGTCAAGTACAGCTATCCAGGGGCTGGTTGGCATACTATTGATCCGGATCGTTCTTATTCTGCCCTTAACGATCCAGCGGCAGGTGAATCTTTTTATCAAGGGTTCTGTGATAGAGGATGACCATCCAACCAATAAATTACCCTTCTTAACCTGGCCTTCAGCAGAGCCTGTTACTGAGAATATATCATCATGAAAATCAGCTGTCATTAATCCTTCGAACTGTGTAATAACTTTATCGCTTTTCCATTTGGTATAATCCCCGTTGGGCCGGGTAAGTCTTGCGTCTCTGACCTCGATAGTGAACTGCCGGTTAGTTGTTCCGTTACTGGTATTGGTGATCTTATGAGTGCCCTCTACATGAATACTGTCTATATAAAATCCATCAAATGAAGTTGTAGCTATCGCGCCGGGGTAGATAAGCCGGGCCGTGTATTCAGTAATTATTTTACCACTTCTCAGGTGTCCATCATTGCCGGTACAGCCCGCATTTCCAAAATCAAGAATAACTTTGATCGGGAAGATAGCAGGAGGATTTAAGTGGATAACAGTTACTGTGGGACATGCATTAATTCTTCCAAAAACTCCTGTACCAAACATGCCAACTTCGTCGCTTACACCCATGGCATCATCAAAAAAACCATTAAAAATTAATTCAGCCTGGCCATCCGATTCGCTGGATATCTGGGATGCTGTTACTTCCTGTTCGTCTTCAGTTCCACTTCGGCTATTTTCTTTTGAACAAGAGACAATCAATAAACTGAAAAAGAAGGAGAGAATGGCTATTCGGGTAAGATTGAAGCGGAATTTCATAAACTGCAGTTTTATGGATTGAGTTAATTAACGGAAATAAGATAACCTTTATTGAACAAAGTTTAAATGAAACTTAAGATTTTTTGCTGAGTTTTGTAGGCCAAAGAGGTTGAAAATGACGCTTATAGACACACATTCCCATATCTATCTCCCGGAATTTGACATGGACCGGGGGCCAATGCTCGAAAGAGCTGGGGGAGAGGGGATTAGCAAAATATTGATGCCGGCCATTGATTCTTCAACCCATGATGCTATGTTGAAGCTGGAAAAGGACGATCCTGCAACCTGTTTGAGTATGATGGGACTTCATCCCTGCTCGGTAAAAGAAAACCCCGAAGACGAGCTTAAAATAGCCCGTGATCATCTTGAAAAAAGAAGCTTTATTGCTGTAGGGGAAACCGGTCTTGATTTTTACTGGGACAAAACATTTATACAGCAGCAATACATGGCTTTTCATCAACAGATCGAATGGGCTTTGCATTATGATATACCTGTTGTGATTCACTCCCGCAATTCTATTGATGAATGTATAAAGGTTGTCGAAGAACAGCAGAACGGGAAATTGAAAGGAGTGTTTCATTGTTTTTCCGGGAACCTGGAACAGGCGGCTAAGATCATTGACCTTGGATTTTACATGGGGATCGGCGGGGTGCTTACTTTTAAAAATTCAGGATTGGATGTTGTGATGGGGAATTTAAACCTTGATCATGTTGTGTTGGAAACAGATGCTCCTTATTTAGCTCCTACACCATTTAGGGGTAAAAGAAATGAACCGGCTTATTTAAAATATGTTTTAGAAAAATTAGCAACTATTAAAAATGCCAGCAGGGAAGAAATAGCTTCAATAACTACTGCCAATGCAGAAAAATTATTCGGAAAATTATAAAAATAATCAGCGGAGACTAAGGGATTCGAACCCTTGATACAGTTTCCCGTATACACACTTTCCAGGCGTGCTCCTTCAACCACTCGGACAAGTCTCCTTATATTATGTTTTGTTTTTTAAGCCATATGTACCCTTCTATTGACTTAAAAAACTGTTCCCTTCTAAAAGCTTCAGACCTTGAACCAAATTCTTCAATATAATGGCAAATTAATGGCCTTCTGTTTTTTGTTGCCTTCACTTTTCCCATATTATGCTCTGCCAATCGCTTATTAAAATCCTCACAACTCCCATAATAATATCTATTATCCTTGGTACTTTTTAATATGTAAGCATGAAAACTCATTCTCTCGCCATCCCTGCACACTTTCCCAGGCGTGCTCCTTCTCCGAAGGAGTCCTTTGGACAACCACTCGGACAAGTCTCCAATTTTAAAAGGGCAGCAAAAATAGTGATTCTTGTCTTACCAGTTGTTTGCCTGTTCCTCATTCATCCTTTCAGAAACATCCATGGGCTGATGGTCCTTCCAATCCCGGTCATATCTTACAAACCAGGATATCCAGAGGCTCCGGCTCACCCTCATCAGCCAGGGCTGCAGAACGATCAGCAGCACGGCATTAAAGCCAAGCCAGTAAAAGAAACGATTGTCAGAAGTAGACAAACCAATCAGCATCCACCAGACCAACAGGCTGATCACACATATCAGTACAGCAAGGGCATAACTTACATAGCTGGTACCATAATAAAATCCAACTTCGATCTCAGTAGGCTGACCACATACCGGGCAATCCTTATTCATCAGCATATTCTTTTTGAAATTTATCGTTGTTCCATGCTGGAATAATTTTCCTTCCCGGCACCGGGGGCACCGGCAGCTTAGTGTTGATGAAAAATATCCCCGGCTCAGTTTCTTTTCTGACATTTATTCGCTGGTTGTATGTTGTTGAATCATTGCTATTAATTGAACCAGCTGCAAAATTAAGCCAGCCAGGCCAACCCTGAAGAACTATTAAGCGGTCCATTTGAGCATAAGTGTGGCACAACATTAGCAGGCTTTTGAAGGCATGTTCTATTTATATAAAAACTTTTTTTATGGCTACCCAACAAATGACGACACAGGATTTTAAGAATAAAGTGTTTAATTACGAAACGGAGCAGGATTGGAAATACAAGGGAGAATTACCTGCGATCATTGATTTCTATGCTGATTGGTGCGGCCCCTGTAAAACAGTGGCGCCGGTCCTGGAAGAACTTTCAAAAGAATATGAAGGTAAACTGATCATTTATAAAGTTGATACGGATATGGAATCAGAACTCTCTTCCATATTTGGAATTCAAAGTATACCAACTTTCCTGTTTATCGGCGCTGATGGTGAACCGATGATGCAGCCAGGTGCTTTTCCGAAACATGTGTTCAAAAAAATAATTGAAGAAAAATTGCTTCCTGTTAAACCGGTGAATAAATAGCTGCGATAAATTTTTTTTTAGTGATAACCACTATCCGGGAAAGAAAACTTCTTTGATGATTATATAAATTCCCATGGCGAGCACAAACCAGCCAAAACCTTTTTTGAGTTTGTTGCCATCTGTTTTCCTGCTGATAGCATCACCAATAAAGATACCAACGATAGCCAGGGCAGTAACGCTCAGTAATAATTTCCAATCCATGGTATAATTGGATAGATCGCCTGTAAAGCCAATCAAAGATTTGGCGGCAATAATAAGTAAAGATGTTCCTACTGCTTGTTTCATGGGAAGATCACTCAATAACACTAAAGCAGGAATGATAAGAAAACCCCCACCGGCCCCAACAAGGCCGGTCAATATTCCCACTACAGCGCCTTCCAGTATTATCATTGGGTAATTAATTTTTAGCTCTCCATTTTGGGATCCTATTTTTTTCTTTTTATCCCTTATCATGGATAGGGAGGCAAAAACCATAAGGATCGCAAACAAGATCATCATCAGGATACTTTTGGTTACTACCAAATCTCCTATGGTAAAAACTTCTTTGGGTATTTCCGGAACAATAAACATACGGGTGGCAAATACGGCTGCAATGGAAGGTAGGCCGAAGATCAGGCCCATTTTCAGGTTCACCTGCCCCTGCCTGTATTTTGGAAAGGCGCCAACAAGGCTGGATAAGCCTACAATAAATAAGGAGTAAGCCGTTGCCATTACCGGCTCAACTTTAAAAAGATAAACTAATACAGGAACAGTAAGAATAGAGCCACCTCCTCCGATCAGGCCGAGTGTAATTCCGATCAAAAGTGAAGCGATATATCCGAGGATCTCCATGAATTAACTCTGCAAAACTTTTTCCATCTGCATACTCCGGCTACCCTTGATCAGCAGGTAAGTGTTTTCAAAATGTTGCTGATGCAGCCATTCTCTTGCTTCGGTTGCATTGGTAAATGAAGTATAGGGATGTTGTAGTTTTAAAAAATCACCCCCTACCAATACCACCGTTTTCCATTTACTTTGTTTGATAAGCTCAACAATAGCTTGATGTTCTTCAACGCTTTCATTACCCAGTTCTGCCATAGCGCCAAGCATTAATACTTTATTGTCAGCAACCAGAGCGGCAAAATTCTCAATGGCCAGCTTCATACTGCTGGGGTTGGCATTATAGGCGTCCAGGATAAATTTATTTGTTCCTTTTTCAAGCAATTGTGACCGGCTGTTGGAAGGGGTATAGTTTTCAATTGCAGACCTGATTTTTTTCTCGTCAACTTTAAATGTTTTGCCAACGGTAACCGCGGCAAGGACATTGGGAAGATTATATTCTCCGACAAGTTGTGTTTGTATCAGGTGCTCATCCAGTCCCTGTTTTATGGCTACTTCAAGATAAGGGTTGCTTTTTTTTACGCTACCGATCACATGAGCATCTTCGGTTGTTCCATATTTTATAATGCCGCTGATACCCTTGCTCATTTCCCGGAGGTAATCATAATCCCACATTACAAATGCATAGCCGTGTGTAAGTGTTCGCAGCCAGTCAAAAAGTTCTCCCTTTCCTTTTCTTACTCCTTCTTCGCTGCCAAACCCTTCAAGATGTGCTTTACCACAATTTGTAATTATGCCGTGTGTAGGCATTGCTATCTCGCAATAGCCTGCAATTTCCTTTAAATGATTGGCGCCCATTTCAATCACCGCCATTTCCGCATTGCGTTTGATCTTTAAAATTGTCAATGGGATTCCGATCTGGTTATTCAGGTTGCCTTCTGTAGTATAAGTTATAAACGTGGAAGAAAGTACAGCATGAATTAATTCCTTCGTGGTTGTCTTTCCATTGCTCCCGGTAATAGCCAGGAAGGGAATGGCGAATTGTTGCCGGTGATAGCGGGCCAATTGTTGAAGGGCCGCTAAAACATCATCGACCAAAATTGTTTTTCCCGGTATTTCAAATTCTTTTTCATCAATAACCGAATAGACTGCACCGTCGTTGAGAGCCTGTTTGGCGAACATATTGCCGTTAAAACGGTCTCCTTTCAAAGCAAAGAAAATATCACCTGGCTTTAGTTTACGGGTATCGGTTTGAACAGAAGGATGTTTAGTATAGATATTGTATAGTTCTTCAGTGGTCATTAAGCAAAAATAAGATGACGGCAAACAAAAAAGCCCTCTGATGAGGGCTTGTAGAATTTTATCAATAAATTATTTTTTCTTTCCCTTGGAATTTTGTCTGCGGGTTTTAAACTGCTGTCCGGCCTTCCTTCCATTTCCTTCAGGGCTACCCATACGATCCATTGCACAACGGAAACCTAAAGTGCTTAAGGCCTGGTCTTCTTCCAGGTAACGGCGGCTGCCGGGTGTGAGCCAGTAAGGACGGTCATTCCAACTTCCACCTTTATACACCCTTGACTTATCGCTGATAAGTGTAGTGATGCCATAACCATATTGAGATTGTGACAGGGAGTCTCCATCCAGGAAGTTAATTACATTTCCACGCTGATAGTTTCTCCGGTTCTTGCTTTCTTCATCAGTTACGTCAACCATTTTCACTTTACCTGTGCTGTCTACCTCGGCTTCATTATTACTGTTCTTGTAAATTTTCTGGTACCTGTTACCACGGAAAGGAGCCGGCATATCATCGAAATCAAGTGTTGACAAAGGACGATAGACATCCTGTACCCACTCGCTTACATTACCGGCCATATTATAGATCCCAAAACCATTCGGGAAGAAAGAATTGACCTGTGATGTATAAAATGCGTTATCATTCAAACCACCGGCAACACCGGCATTGTCTCCTGAACCTCTTTTGAAGTTGGCCAGGAAAACACCCTGCCAGCTTCCATGACGTGTATCACGGAGTCCGTTAATATTCTGTGACCAGGGATACATTTGTTTATTCGATACTAATTCTTCGCCACGTTTCTTTTTGCTGCTCACATGCGGGTTTTGATTGATCAAACCATAGGCTGCATATTCCCATTCTGCTTCAAAAGGCAGGCGGTAATCCGGAAGTAATATGCCTGATTCCATAGTGGCAACAGTAACTTTAGGCTGACCCTTTGGTGTTTTTATTTTTCCCGGAGGAGCTGTATACAGGCCTAACAAGTAAGATTTAGTTGTAAAGTTGTTTTCTCCCTGCTGGGCACCTGGTTTCAAATTTGCTTTATTAATGAAATTCTTATCCTTTAATCCTTTTTCATTCACCCGATCGCTCCTCCAAACACAAAAATCATGAGCCTGTCTCCAGCTAACACCCACAACCGGGTAATCATTAAAACCGGGGTGACGGAAATAAAACTCAACCAATGGTTCATTATAACTTAATTCACTTCTCCAGGAAAGGGTATCCGGTAATGCATTCTCAATAATTTTCACATTTGCCGGATCAGAAGGATCAAATACAGTAGCTAACCAATGGATGTATTCACGATAGTGAACATTGGCTACTTCGGTTTTGTCGATATAAAAAGAAGGAACAGACACACGACGGGGAATATTATTCCAATCGCCCATCACATCTTCTTCTGTTTGTCCCATGGTAAAGGTACCACCCTCAACAAACACAAGCCCGGGACCCGTGCCTTGTTCTTTAGACTTGGACACCTGGAAACCACCCATGTTTTTATCATTGTAGTTCCAACCGGTCACACTCGATTTACCACTTTTACCCGCTTTTTTATGGCATGACGCCATCAAAACTGCACAGGATAATAAGATTGCTAAGTTTCTCATTGTTTTTTGCATAAACCTATGAATTGGAATAAATTTAACGCCGGATAAGGTAAAATATTGCACCTGATTCAGCTTTTACCTATCGGCATTGCGAATATAGACACTTTCGGTAAAACAAGGGAAGCAGAACTACTTTTTTTCAGTGAAAAATCCCCTGGAAGAATCGATTTTTTAACCATGATAATGAGCCGGTATATTGTTTGCCTCGCCTGGTTTTCAGCCTGTTCTTTGTCAGGGCTTACCCAACGGAATTATACTGCCAATTCTGTTCTTTCTTCCGGCACCTGGTACAAGTTGAGTGTAAAGGATCCGGGCATTTACAAAATTGACATCCCCCTGTTGAACAGTCTTGGAGTTAATACCAGCAACCTTCCTTCCAATTCCATCAGGTTATTTGGTAATGGCGGACAAATGCTGGCAGAGGCCAATGCGGTTCCGAGACCCGACGATCTAAAAGAAAACGCCATCATGGTTGTCGACGGGGGCGATGGGATCGTTAATGGTTCTGATTACATTCTTTTTTATGCCAGTGGCCCAGATGAATGGGGGAAAGATTCAGTTAATCTCAGGTTTTCTCACCGCAAGAATTTTTTCAGCGACAGGGCTTATTATTTTTTAAGTATTGGTGGAAATGGTAAGCGAATAACAGATGCGCCGTTACTCTCTTCTCCCAGTATTACTGTTGCAGGATTTTCAGAAAGATATTTTCATGAACTGGACACGGTCAATTTTTTGGGCAGCAGCAAAGAATGGTATGGTGAAGAATTTTCCAATTTACCGGGAAGAACTTTGACAAGGAATTTCACGGTCACGGTTCCAAATATTCAAAACAATACTTCGCTGTTATTGCAAACCAATTGCGCAGCAAGATCAGTGGCGGCCGGCAGCCGGTTTGATATCAGCATTAATAATCAACCGGCGTCACAGCTTAATATAAATTTCATCAGCGGAGGGCAATATGATCTTTTTGCACAACAGGCTACAGGTTTCGGAAATGGAATTGCCAATGGGAATAATATTGCTATCAATTACACATATGTTCCCGGAAGTTTCAATGCACAGGGATGGCTAAATTGGTTTGAACTGTTTACCCGCAGGAATATTTCTTTGAATGGGATCAACCAACTTTTATTCAGGGATTGGCAAAGTGTGGGAAATAATATTGCTGAATTTGTGGTAACAAGTGCTGTTCCCGGTACACAGGTTTGGGACATTACTGATCCGTTGAATCCACTCAGGATGCAGGGGAATTTTATAAATAATGAGTTTCGCTTTGTCAATAGCTGTTCCAGGTTGCGTGAATATGCAGCATTTAATGCATCAGGTTTCCTGGCACCCGTTTCTATTGGAAAAATTGCCAACCAGGATCTTCATAATGCCTCAGCAGTTGATTTATTGATAGTGAGTCATCCAACTATTTTATCGCAAGCGCAACGCCTGGCACAGATACATCAGCAACAAAATGGTTTGCGAACGCTGGTTGTAACAACTGAACAGGTATATAATGAATTCGGAAGTGGCAACCCTGACCCGACGGCCATCAGGGATTTTGTAAAAATGTATTACGATAAATTTGGAGCCAATGCTGCCGATAAACCCCGGTACCTGCTCCTGTTTGGAGATGCTTCCTATGATTACAAGGACAGAATAAATAATAATACAAACCTTGTTCCTGCCTATGAGAATAATTTTTCCCTTGACCCCTTATCATCATATGCCTCTGATGATTTTTTTGGTTTTTTAGATGATAATGAAGATATCAATTCAGGTGCTGTTAATAATTTACTGGATATTGGTATTGGCAGGGTTCCTGCAAAAAATATTGATGAAGCAAAAAATTTTACGGATAAAGTAGCGGCTTACTTTACTTCCCAGAGTTTGGGTCCGTGGAGAAACAATCTCACTTTTATTGCAGATGATGAAGATAATAACCTGCATCTGCAGGATGCTGAAATAATTACGGCAACTGCAAATACAACCGGCCCGGTCTTTAACCAGCAAAAAATTTATTTAGATGCATTTCAGCAGGAGAGTGGACCGGGTGGCAGTCATTATCCCCAGGCGAACCAGGTGATCAATAACCAGGTTTATAATGGCACACTCATCCTGAATTTTAATGGCCATGGCGGCCCTGCCAGGCTAGCCGAAGAAACCATCCTTGACCAGGGAATAGTCAACGGTTGGAATAATCCCAACCGCCTGCCATTATTTATTACAGCTACCTGTGATTTTGCACCTTATGATAACCCGGGGATTAATTCAATAGGTGAAAATATTTTACTGCGTCCAAAAACAGGTGCTATTGCTTTAATGACAACAACACGGTTAGTGTTGGCCTTCAGCAATCGTGTCATGAACAATAATTATTTGCAATTTGCTTTACAACCCGATGTAAATGGCCGATACAAAACTTTGGGTGATGCCATGAAGGAGGCAAAGAATTATACATACCAGACCTCTGCTGATGTGGCCAACAACAGGAAATTCACCCTTCTCGGTGATCCGGCATTGACATTGGCATTCCCGGTTTTAAAAGTCAGGGCAACAAAAGTGAATGGCATCCCCGCCACACAGGTTGATACGCTCAGCTCTACAGAAAAAATTACGATGGAAGGTGAGGTAACAGATGTAACAGGGAATTTATTGGCAAACTTTAATGGCAATGTGTATCCAACTGTTTTTGATAAACCACAAACGATAAATACACTTGCAAATGATCCCGGCAGCCAGGTAACCGCATTTCAAACACAGACCAATGTTTTATTTAAAGGGAAGGCCTCCGTCCTGAATGGCAAATTCTCCTTTACTTTCAAAGTGCCGAAGGATATAAATTTTCAATATGGAAATGGCAAATTGAGTTTGTATGCCGAAGACGGAGTAATAGATGCCAATGGATCTTTTACCAATTTTATTGTTGGGGGCACAGGCAATAATGCAGGGAATGATCATGAAGGTCCGCAGATAAAACTTTTTTTAAATGATGAAAAGTTTGTGAATGGAGGCATCACTAATCAAAACCCTGTACTCATTGTAAAGCTTTCTGATTCTTCAGGAATTAATACTGTTGGTACTGGCATCGGGCATGATATTGTAGCAACCCTGGATAATGACAACAGGAAATTTTTCATCCTCAATGATTTTTACCAGGGAGACCTGGACAGTTATCAGCAGGGAGTAGTTCGTTTTCAAATGCCTGAACTGGCACCAGGCCCCCATTCCATTAAACTAAAAGCATGGGATGTATTGAATAATTCTAATGAAGCGATATTGGAATTCATTGTAGCAAATGATGAGGCTCCGGAATTGAAACATGTACTTAATTATCCAAACCCGTTCACCACAAGAACACATTTTTGGTTTGAACACAATAAACCCGGCCAGCCTCTATATGTACGTATACAGATAATGACAATTACTGGGCGGGTAATAAAAACAATTCATCAAACTATTACAACGGAAGGCAACCGTTCTGCTGAAATTGAATGGGACGGAAAAGATGAATATGGCGATAAATTAGGGCGGGGGGGTTATTTATATATATTAAGTATTACAACAGGAGACAAAAAGAAAAAAGAAGTAGTTGAGAAATTGGTCATCCTGTAAAAAAAATACAAACAGGCAAGAAAAATTATCAGGCAATTTATTTTTCAGGCAGATCCCGTTACAATTAAAATTGGGAAATAAAAGTGTATAATTAATATACCGGGTCGGGTTTTGGCTACCCGTTTCATGATCTGAAAATGAAGCCGGGTCAGTCCCTTGCTCCGGCAAAAGAACCTGAAATAGACCTGATTAGCCTTTAAAATGGAGGGGGACGGCAAATAAAATCTGACTTAAATTTGATGAAAACCCGGAATATCCTTTACTTTGGAAAAACTGGGTTACAAAACAATAAAAACTGAAAGGAAACGTTAAATGTGTCCAAACCGGGGATTTTGGCGGCCGAACAGGATAATTTAATGCCAGCCACCGGGCCTAGAAAAACACAAAAAAATTCAGATTTTTTTGTTTCGGATAAATTTCTATACTTTAGTTTTGTATTTCATCAAAAGCTCTATATTTACACCATTATTTAAAAACTTACTAATGAGACCAACTGCTTTAAAACTAACTGCCGGAATCCTGCTCTTTTGTGGTTTTACATCTGTGAAAGCCCAGGTTCAACCAATCAACGTAGTAACAACTGCCGTTCCTTTTCTTCGTATTTCACCCGATGCTCGTTCAGGAGGCATGGGAGATGTAGGCATCGCCACTTCTCCTGATGTATATGCGGGTTTTTGGAATGCCGGAAAGGTTTCCTTTAATACAATGAATGGTGGTGTAGGTGCTACTTACACTCCATGGTTGAAAGACCTCGTAAGTGATGTTTATCTTGCTAATCTTTACGGTTTCTACAAATTTGCCGATAACCAGGCTGTATACGGATCACTCCGCTATTTTAGTCTTGGCAACATCACATTCACAGACAACCTTGGCAATGACCTTGCTAAAGGACGTCCACGTGAATTCGGTATTGATGTCGGCTATTCCCGTAAACTGAATGCGAAGAACGGTATTGGTATAGCATTAAAATATATCAACTCTGATCTTGCTAACGGTTTAGCTGTTTCAGGTGTTACTTATAAAACAGGTAATTCAGTTGCTGCAGACCTCGGTTGGTATCATAATGGCGTAAAAGCATCCGGAAATGGATGGACATGGGGATTCACCATATCTAACATCGGTGCCAAAATCGCCTATACTAATAATGCTGATGCAAAGGATTTCATTCCAACAAACCTTGGACTTGGCGCTACTTATAACAAAAGGTTCAATGATAAAAACACAATATGTTTTGGTCTTGATATAAATAAATTATTAGTACCTACTCCGCCTGCTGATCCTGCTACACCTGCTCAAATAGCAGATTACAGAAAGAAAAGTGTAATTGGTGGTATGTTCAGTTCTTTTGGTGATGCTCCTGATGGTTTCGGCGAAGAAATTAAAGAGTTCCAGGTTGCGATAGGTGCAGAATGGTGGTACAATAAGCAATTTGCTCTGCGTGCAGGTTATTTCTATGAGAATAAGAATAAAGGTAACCGCCGTTATTTCACTGCAGGTCTTGGTTTGAAATACAGTGCATTTGGTTTCAATTTTGCTTACCTGGCTCCTACAGGAAGTGGTGTTAGCCGCAATCCTCTGTCAAACACAATTCGTTTCTCCGTGTTGTTTGATCTGGGTGATGGTAGCAGAGATAAAACCAAAAAATAATATTAATGAATTTTCTGAGGTCCCATCCCGGTTTCATACCGGGATGGGATTTTTTTTTGATAAATCTTTTCTTACAACTGCGATCACAAAAAATAAATAACGTGGATAGGTTTTAATGATATTTGCAGTATAAATACAAATATGTCTTACCGAATAGGATCTGGTGTTGATTTTCACAAACTCGTTGAAGGACGGGAGCTATGGATCGGGGCTGTACAGATCCCGCATAGCAAAGGAGCATTGGGACATAGTGATGCAGATGTATTGATCCATGCAATTTGTGATGCCTTGTTAGGGGCCCTTTCATTGGGTGATATTGGTATTCATTTTCCTGATACGGAGCAGGAATATAAAAATATCAGCAGTAAGATCTTATTGCAAAGAACTACTGATCTCGTGCGAAAAGAAGGATATACTGTTGTAAATGTTGATAGCACTGTTTGTCTCCAGTCGCCAAAGATTATGTCTTATGCCGGTCAAATGAAAAAAATAATTGCCGGTATTCTCAACATCACGGAAAGGGATGTATCTATAAAAGCAACTACAACAGAGCAATTGGGTTTTGCGGGCCGGGAAGAAGGATTAATGGCCTATGCTTCCGTTTTGCTGGTTCAGTCAGAGAAATCAGAATAATCTTATATCTGTGGCTATCTTTGTTGCAATGCCGGGTATTGAAATAAAAATAATTAATCATTCCCCTAACCCGTTACCGGAATATGCAACGATAGGATCATCGGGAATGGACATCAGGGCCTGCCTGGATGAAGCAAAGTCACTGCAATCACTTGAACGGGCATTAATTCCTACGGGCTTGTTCATTGAACTTCCCAATGGGTATGAAGCTCAGATCCGGCCCAGGAGCGGAATGGCTATCAAACAGGGGATCACCTGTCTGAATTCTCCCGGTACTATCGACAGCGACTACCGGGGAGAAATTAAGATCATTTTAATCAACCTTTCGGGTACAGAACAAGTCATTCAACCTGGTGACAGGATTGCCCAGATGATAATCCAGAAAGTGGAAAGGGGGGTTCTGACAGAAGTGAAAGTATTAGCACTTACGGAAAGGAATGACGGTGGTTTTGGTCATACAGGAAAAAACTAAAGGTTCAGCATGATTAGATATCTTATCATACTATTTGTTGCAGCTACCAGTTTCCTTTATTCATGCCGTTCCACAAAAAAAATACAAACTGCAATAACTCCAAAAGATACAACGACAACAGTTGTAACATTACCTTCTGTCAACCCGAGGGAAGACTCGGTTAATTTTATTAAAGAAAACTATAGCCGTATTATCAGTAACTATATCAACTTCACCACTTTTTCAGCTAAAATAGATGTGGACTATGAAGATGCAGAAGGGAAAAAGTATAATGTAAATGCCCATGTTCGGATGTATAAGGACAGTGCAATATGGGTTAGTATTACAGGGCCGCTGGGCATTGAAGGACTGAGGGCATATATTACTCCCGACTCTGTTAAAGTAATGGATAAGCAAAATAAGAGCTATATCGCAAGAAGTGTTTCCTACCTGCAGGAAGTTACGGAACTCCCGCTTGACCTGGCATCTTTACAGGATCTGCTGATAGGCAACCCTGTTTTTCTCGATTCGAATATTGTTTCATACAGCAGATCGGCTGATGCGGTCTCTTTGGTCAGTAACGGGACTTTTTTTAAAAACCTTTTTACCATTGGAGAAACAGATAAACTTACACAACACAGTAAACTGGACGATATGGACGAACTAAAAAACCGTACCTGTTATCTTACCTATACCGACTATGAAAACAAGAAAGGAGTTAATTTTTCAACGAGAAGGGAGATCAGTGTAGTTGAAAAAAAGAAACTGGATATAAAACTTAATTTTAAACAGTATGATTTTAATGAAACGTTAAGTTTTCCTTTTAACGTGCCGAAAAATTATAAACGAAATTAGCCGGATAAAATTTATTTTGCATATTGCCGTTATTCCGTTGTGATCCAAACCCTGTTTTTACATCCATTCAAATTAACGTATGGGAAAAAAATTATTCTTCAGCCTTTTATTTTTTTTGGGAATTACCGCTGTTATTTCTGCACAGCCGGTCGACGATAAGGCCCGGCTTGAAAAAGAAAGAAATGATCTCCAAAGAGAATTGAATGAGATACAGGGTATCTACGACAAAGTGAAAGGGCAAACCAAACAGACGCTTGGGCAATTAAACATACTAAAGCATAAGATCAACCTGCAGGAGAAATACATTAACAATATCAATAAAGAATTAAATTCGATCGATGATGATATATACCTCAGCAACCTGGAGATCTACAGGCTTCAAAAGCAGCTTGATACTTTAAAAGTGCAATATGCCAGGTCAGTTGTATATGCATATAAGAACAGGAGCAACTACGATTACCTGAATTTTATTTTTTCTGCCAATAGTTTTAATGATGCTATCCGGAGAGTCTCTTACCTGAAAAGCTACCGGAACTACCGGGAAAAACAAGTAGGTACGATCCTGGAAACACAACAATTGATCGCCCGGCGTAAGAAACAGCAGTTGGGCAGGAAAGAACAAAAGAATGTTGCATTGGCAAACCAGACCAAACAGGTACAGGAACTGGCGGTACAGAAAAAAGAAAAAGATGCTGTAGTGTCTAAATTGAAATCACAGGAAAAAGACCTGCAGAAACAGATCGCAGCCAAGAAGAAAAGAGACAGGGACCTGCAAAACTCCATTAATGCTATTGTACGCCGGGAGATCGAAGCTTCCAGGAAAGAAGCAGAAAAAAGAGCTGCGGACGAGGCAAAGAAAAATGCAGCAGCGAATCCGGTAACAAACCCGGCTACAAGCCCAACAACGAATCCGGGGACAACCACAACACCCACAACCAGGATAAAAACAGCGACTGTAAAACCAACGGTGGTTTTTAATTCAGACGCAGATATAAAATTGAATGCAGGATTTGAAGGTAACCGGGGCAGGCTGCCCTGGCCCGTTGATAATGGTTTTGTAAGCATTCATTTTGGAGCATATAATATTGAAGGAACACTATTGAAGGGCGATAACCCCGGTATCACCATATCCACTCAAACAGGAAATGCCGTCAAATCGGTTTTTGATGGTGAAATCGTAGGTGTGTATAATCTTGGAGATGGTATGGCGGTTACTATTCGTCATGGACGATACTTTACTACTTACAGTAATCTTACCGGGGTAAATGTTAGCAAGGGAGCCACTGTAAAAACGGGGCAAATGATCGGGAAAGCCGGAAGAGATGATGATGGAAATGGGGGACAAATTGATTTTATCCTGATGATCGAAACTAAAAACGTAAATCCAGAACCCTGGTTACATCGTTAATTGAAAATATAATACTGTTTAAAGCGGTCCGTTAACCGGGCCGCTTTTTATTTACAGGAATCGTTCATATAATTTTTCATATACAGGAACGATATGCTGAATATCATACTTACGTGCATGGACGGCTGCCCTTTCTTTAAATTGTTTTAATACTTCCGGGTCTTCCAGGATCTTTAATGCTTGCTCCCCCATCATTTTTACATCGCCAACATCTCCCATATAACCAGTTTCGCCCTGAACATTTATTTCTGATAATCCACCGGCATTGGTTGTTACTACCGGCACGCCTGCTGCCATGGCTTCCAAAGCAGCCAATCCAAAACTTTCATATTCGGACGGAAGCAGGAATAGGTCGGCAATGGCCAGGATATCTTCCATCTGTTCCTGTTTGCCCACAAAACGAACATCGTCACATACATTCAACTCGCGGCAAAGGTCTTCAGCTGCCGGTCTTTCAGGACCGTCGCCAACCAGCATGAGTTTGCAGGGAATTTTATCATGTACTTCTTTGAAAATGCTCACCACATCAGGGATACGTTTTAACTTTCTGAAATTGGAAGCATGCATTAATATTCTTTCACCGTTCGGCGCAATCACTTTTCTGAATGCATCGATGGGTTTGCGGTTAAACCTGCTGACATCCACAAAGTTTACGATCACTTCGATCTCTTTGTCAATTTTAAAATGTTGGTATGTTTCATCCCGCAGGTTATTAGAGACGGCCGTGATGGCATCGCTTTCATTGATAGAAAAGGTAACCACCGGTGCATAGGTTTTATCTCTTCCTACCAGCGTAATATCCGTACCGTGCAGTGTTGTAATGACGGGGATGATTTTCCCTTCTTTTTTTAAGATCTGTTTTGCCATATAAGCAGCGGAGGCATGGGGAATGGCATAATGAACATGCAGCAGGTCGAGGTTGTTATTCTTTATTACGTCCACCATGGCACTGGCCAGTGCAGTTTCATAAGGAGGATAATCAAATAAAGGATAAGGTGGCACCTGCACTTCGTGGTAAAATATATTAGGGATAAATCCACTTAGCCTGACCGGTTGCTGGTAGGCAATAAAATGGACCATATGGCCTTTCTGGGCAAGGGCCTTTCCCAATTCCGTTGCCAAAACACCGCTACCGCCAAAAGTCGGGTAACAAACAATTCCTATTCGCATAATTTTATTTAAATGGAAACTCTAAGGTAACAGTTTTACCGCAGCAAGATTTACCGGTTATCTAAAAAGTTGTTTTTCATTTTATGGTTTCGGTTATCTTTAGCAAAATTGAGTTACATGAGAAAACTGTCACTTTTATTTATTCTTTTTCTTTTTGGAATAACAGTATTTGCACAAAAAGAAGACTCCTTGTTTATTAAACGTATCTCCGATGAGATACTGGCAAATGGTAAAGCCTATGACAACCTGCGTGATCTTACAAAGAATATAGGTGGTCGCTTGTCCGGTTCTCCTCAAATGTATAAAGCCGAGGCGTGGGGAATGCAAACGCTGTTGCAAAGCGGCGCAGATAAGATCTGGATGCAGGAATGCATGGTGCCGCATTGGGTAAGAGGCGGGCCCGAGAAAGCTGTGGTAAAAAGAAATATGTTGGCAAAAGGAGGCCGCAAATTGTCGGTCACTACAAAACAACTGGATATTATTGGCCTGGGCAACTCAATGGGAACCGGTCCCGATGGTATCAATGCGGAGGTGATAGAAGTACAGTCATTCGACGACCTGGAAGCAAAAAAAGATTCTGTAAAAGGTAAGATCGTTTTTTACAATTATAAATTCAACCCAACATTTGTCAACACATTCCAGTCTTATGGGGATGCTAATAAATACCGGGGACAAGGGCCAAGCCGGGCGGCTAAGTATGGCGCCGTCGCAGTTATTGTAAGAAGTATGAGCCACAGTACGGACAATAATCCTCATACCGGGGCTACACGCTATGATACAGCCTATAAAAAAATTCCTGCAGTAGCCATTGGCCTGCAGGATGCAGACTGGTTGGATCTTACTCTTCAAAAAGAAAAGGTATCGGTTTTGCTAAATACAAACGGTCATTTTTTGCCTGATACGATAGCACATAATGTGATCGGGGAATTAAGGGGTTCTGAATTTCCTGATCAGTATATCACGGTTGGCGGACACCTGGATTCATGGGACCCGGGTGAAGGCGCCCATGATGATGGGGCAGGTATAGTGCAGACCATCGAAGTGCTGAGAGTACTAAAGGCGCTTGGTTACACACCCAAACACACGATACGGTTTGTTTTATTTGCCAATGAAGAAAATGGTTTACGTGGCGGTACAAAATATACAGAGGAAGCAAAAGCAAAAAATGAAAAACACGTTTTTGCATTGGAAAGCGATGCCGGCGGTTTTACACCCAGGGGTTTTGGTTTTGATGTGACAGACGAACAACTTATTAATGTTAAAAAATGGAGTAGCTTATTGGCGCCTTATGGCTGTGGCGATCTGACTAAAGGCGGTGACGGTTCGGATATAGGCCCGTTGAACCGTGTATTGAAAACGCCCACTGCGGGATTGAACCCCGATTCACAACGTTATTTTGATTTTCATCATGCCCGTAATGATGTATTTGAAAATGTAAACAAAAGAGAACTGGAATTAGGAGCCATCAATATGGCTGCATTGATCTACCTCGTAGATAAATATGGGTTATGAGTGTACATTACGAAGCAAAGAAGGATGAATACCTGATCAGCACTGATCCTTCTTTACTCTATGTTAATATAATTCATCAGTATCTTTCAAAAGAATCTTACTGGGCACAGAACATACCCCGGGACGTAGTAGAAAGATCGATAAGCAATTCTTTATGCTTTGGTTTGTATGAAAAGGATCAACAGAACCTGCCTGCCGGCAGGCAGGTAGGCTTTGCAAGATTAGTTACAGACAAAGCCACTTTTGCTTACCTAGCCGACGTTTTTATTTTGGAATCATTCCGTGGAAAAGGGTTAGCTAAATGGATGATGGAAGTGATACAATCGCACCCGGAACTGCAGGGACTAAGAAGATGGATGCTGGGCACAAGAGATGCACATAGCCTGTATGAACAATTCGGGTGGACCGTATTGGATGAAGACACCCGGAAACGGTTTATGCAAAGGCATTTTAAAGATGTGTATCAACAGAAATAAAATTTAATGTTGAACTGCAATAGGGATTCTATATGCAAATTTCTCACAGGTTACACGGATTCACACGGATTTTTTCTGTGATAATCTGCGAAATCTGTGAGAACCAAAATCAATCTTAGTTTTAAAGCAGTTGATTGATGGCAGCATTTACCCGGTCAAACGGAAATGAGCTAACCACTTTCAGCATTTGTGCTTTTATTTCAGCAGTACAAAGATTCCCGATGCTTCCTTCATGTGTGTGCCGGACAGAAGTATCGTATTTAAAATTACCTGCTTCGATATCCATTCCCACTTTTTTATAAGCATCCCTGAAAGGCATTCCAACATTCACCAGCTTATTCACTTCTTCCACACTGAAAAGGTATTTGTATTTTTCATCAGCCAGTATATCTTTTTTGATCTCAATATTCGATAACATCAGTCCTGTCATTTCAATACAATCATTCAGTGTTTTAAAAGCCGGGAATAAATGTTCTTTCAGCAATTGCAGATCCCGGTGATAACCGGAAGGCAGGTTGGTGGTCATCATCATGATCTCATTAGGCAATGCCTTGATACGATTGCAATGACTCCTGATCAATTCAAAAACATCAGGATTTTTTTTATGGGGCATAATGCTGCTGCCTGTTGTCAATTCTGCCGGGAAAGAAATGAAACCAAAATTCTGGTTCAGATACAAACAGGCATCCATGCTGAGTTTAGCCAAGGTATCAGCAATATTGGCTAACGATTGAGCAACGACCCTTTCAGCTTTTCCCCTTCCCATTTGGGCATAAACCACATTATAATTCAGATCATCAAAGCCGAGCAATTTTGTGGTCAATGTTCTGTTGATCGGGAAAGAAGAGCCATAACCAGCTGCTGAACCCAATGGGTTTTTGTTTACAATATCATAAGCTGCTTTTAATGTAATGATATCATCCACCAAACTTTCGGCATAAGCTCCAAACCATAAACCAAATGACGAGGGCATGGCTAATTGCAAATGCGTATAGCCGGGTAATAAATGGTCTTTGTATTTTTCGCTTTGTGATTGGAGCAGTTCGAAAAAAGGTTGAATTGTTTTTACCAGTTCTTCCAATTCATTTCTCAGGAATAATTTTATGTCAACCAGCACCTGGTCATTCCGGCTGCGGGCAGCATGTATCTTCTTCCCTGTATCTCCCAATTTTTGTGTGAGCAATAATTCCACCTGGGAGTGAATGTCTTCCACATCGTTGTGAATGGTGAATGGTGAATGGTGAGTAGGGAGAGTCGTTTTATAGAGTTCTCTCAATTCATTTACAAGCAGTTCTTTTTCTTTTTTCTTCAATAGTCCAACTGTTTCAAGCATCATTACATGTGCAATGGAACCCAGTACGTCAAACGGAGCAAGGAGCAAATCAAATTGCCTGTCATTGCCAACAGTAAACTGATCTACTTCTTTGCCCCCATCCCCTAAAGGGGTGTCTTTTTGCCAGAGTTTCATACCAGCTGGTTTAATAATTGAATGTACAACTCAATTCCTTCTTTGATCTCATCCATATAAATATATTCATCTGCAGTATGGCTTCTTGCACTATCTCCCGGGCCGATCTTTAAAGCAGGGAATACCATCAGCGCCTTGTCTGATGTAGTGGGGGAACCGTAATAAGTTCTTCCCAATTTTAACCCGGCTTCCACCAACGGATGATCTAATGCAATAGAGCTGGAACGCAATCTTGTACTTCTTGGACTTACAGCAGATCGCACACTTGATCTTATTATATCCAGCATTTCTTCAAAACTATATAATTCATTGACCCTGCAATCTACCACAAACCTGCATTGTGACGGTATCACATTATGAGCTTTATTCTCGGTTTCAATAATGGTCACACTCATTTTTACCGGGCCAAGCAGGTCTGATACTTTATCAAATTTGTATGTATTGAACCACTCAATATCTTTTATTGTTTTATAAATAGCATTATCGCCTTCTTCTCTTGCAGCATGTCCCGCCCGGCCTGTAGCTGTACAATCCAGTACCATCAATCCTTTTTCCGCCACAGCCATTTGCATTTGAGTTGGCTCGCCGACTATCGCAGACTCAACTTTTCCGATCAATGGAAGCAATGCTTCTATTCCGTTGTGACCGGATATTTCCTCCTCAGCAGTTGCGGCAATGATAATATTATATTTCAAATTTTTTTTGTCATAGAAATACAGGAATGCTGCAAGTAATGAAACAAGACAGCCACCGGCATCATTACTGCCGAGGCCAAATAGTTTTCCATCTTTTTCAAGAGGAGCGAAGGGATCGAGTGTATATCCTTTATTAGGTTTTACGGTGTCGTGGTGTGAATTGAGTAAAATAGTGGGTTTGCCCGGGTCAAAATATTTGTTTTTTGCCCAAACATTATAGAGATATAGCTCCGGCTTAACATGATGCTTTTCTAAAAACCGTTTGATAATGGCTGATGAATTATCTTCTTCTTTGCTGAAGGATGGAGTGGCAATTAATTCTTTCAATAAATTGATCGCAGCGGCCTGTAATATGGAGATATCATTATTCATTTGCTATGGTGGTCCCGGATGTTCCGGCTATCAATCCTTTTAGTTGTTCAGCATTGCCGATAATAACTTTATTGACTCCGTTATTCAGTGCAGCAAAAGCATTGTCAAGTTTCGGGATCATTCCCGCAAATATTTTAGCTCCTCCACCCTCCAAAGGGGGGACTTTGAGCTCATCATAATTTGCCCTTGTTATTTTTTTTATTACTGATGACCCGTTATTGACATCCATCAACACACCTGCTTTTTCAAAAGAATAGATCAGGGTTACTTCATAATCATGACTAAGTCCCTTTGCCAGTTCCTGTGCGATCGTGTCGGCATTTGTATTCAATAGTTGCCCCCGCTGGTCATGTGTGATGGGAGCAAAGACGGGAGTAATATTTTTTTCCAGCAAACTGCCGATCAGGTCTGCATTGATGGCATCAATATCACCAACAAAACCATAATCCATGACGGGATTCTGCCTTTTATGAGCAAGGATCGCATCTCCATCAGCGCCACAAAGGCCAATAGCATTGCAATGGTTTGCCTGTAACTGCGCTACAATATTTTTATTGATGTAACCGGCATATACCATGGTTACAACTTTCAAGGTTTCGGCATCGGTTATTCTTCTGCCTTCAACAACCTGTTGGGGGATCTTCAATTGTTCAGCAATCCTTGTTGCCAGCTTGCCGCCACCATGCACCAGTATTTTTCTTTCATCAATTGCAGCAAAATCTTTTAGAAATGAAGAAAGTTTTGATTCATCATCAATGATGTTGCCACCAATTTTAATTATCAGTAAACGACTTTTCATATTTTATGGCTCTGTTCTCCCCTTTAGGGGATGGGGGTTTAAGATCTCCGAAAGCACGGCTTGTGCTGCCCAAACCCTGTTACTGGCTTGTTGTGTCACGATACTCATGGGGCCATCCAGTATTTCATCGCTCAGTTCTACATTTCTTCTTACAGGAAGGCAGTGCATCACTTTTGCATTATTGGTTAATGCCCATCTCTTTTCTTTGAGCATCCATTTAGGATTATTGGTGTAAATCTTTCCATAATCCTGGTAAGTGCTCCAGTTCTTTACATAAACGAAGTCTGCGCCTTTCAGTGCCTCTTCCTGGTTGTGAGTTATTGAAGCGCCTTTCGTAAATTCTTTATTCAGCTCATAATCTTCCGGGTGCGTGATCACAAAATCAGCTTTACCCCAGGCATTTATCCATTGGGAAAAACTGTTGGCAACGCACTGGGGTAATGGCTTTACATGCGGAGCCCAGCTTAGAACGATCTTAGGTTTTTTATTTTTTATTTTTGACTTCTTCAATTCCTCGGTAATTGTTATTATATCGGTTAGAGATTGCAGGGGGTGAAGTGTGGCGCTTTCTAAACTTACAACAGGGATACCTGCATATTTGATAAACTGTTTAATATACAATTCACTGTAATCATCCTCCCGGTTCTTTAATGAAGGAAAGGTTCTGATCGCCAGGATGTCGAAATATTTTCCAAAGATCGGTGCAGCATCTTTTACATGTTCTACCGTTGTACCGCTCATGATGGCTTCTTCTTCAAACTCCAGCGCCCAGCCTTCGCTGCCAACATTAAAGGTGATGACTTCCATTCCAAGGTTTTGAGCAGCGATCTGTGTACTCAACCTTGTCCGCATACTGGGATTGAGAAACAAACAGCCGATCCGTTTATTGACGCCCAGTTTTTTATCCATAAAGGGATCGGCTTTATAGGCCAAAGCTTTTTTAACCAAAGCATCAATGTTCTTTACATCATGAACGGAAATAAAATTTTTCATTTTTATTCAGCAGGGGTTGATACTAAATTCTGTATTTCCTCTTTGATAGAATCAATGAATTGCTCCGCATCTCTTTTCTTCAACGCCAGTGATGGCAGCAAACGGATAACGTTGGGTTTAGCTTCACCGGTAAATATTTTCTGTTGCCATAAAAGATTTTTCTTCAGGTCTTTCAATTCTTCCGGCACATCAAAGCCGATCATCAATCCCCGTCCTCTTATATTTTGTAATTGAGGAATAGATTCCAACTCATCTCTCAGGTATTTGCCGATCATGACAGCATTACCCATCAGTTTTTCTTCTTCGATTATTTCCAGTACGGCTAATGCAGCAGCACAAGCCAGGTGGTTTCCACCGAAGGTAGTGCCGAGTTGGAAATGTTTGGGTTTGATATGCGGGGCAATAATAATGCCGGCCACCGGGAAACCATTACCCATGCCTTTTGCCATGGTATAGATATCAGCATTCACGCCGGCATAATCATGACTGAAGAACTTGCCAGTTCTTCCGTAGCCACATTGCACACTGTCTGCAATATAAACGGCGCCATATTCATCACATAGTGAACGGATCTTTTTCAGGAATGAATCATTAGCAACATTGATGCCACCAACTCCCTGTATTCCTTCTATGATGACAGAAGAAATTTCTTTTCCATTCTCTTTGAAACAATCTTCCAGCGCTGCTTCATCATTAAAAGGAAGAAATAAAACGTTTTCCGTTTCATTCACCGGGGCGATATAATTTTTGTTATCCGTTGCGGAAACAGCCAATGAAGTCCTCCCGTGAAATGATTTGCTGAAAGCAATTACTTTCTTTCTTCCATTATGAAAACTGGCCAGTTTCAATGCATTCTCATTGGCTTCGGCGCCGCTGTTGCAAAGGAATAACTGGTAATCCTCTTTGCCGGATAGGATACCTAATTTTTTAGCCAGTTCCAGTTGCAAAGGGATTTTTATTGAATTGGAATAAAAGGCAATTTTTTCTAATTGTTCTTCGATCCGTTTCACCCAATGCGGGTGAGAATGGCCAATGCTGATCACGGCATGACCACCATACAGGTCAAGATACTGGTCTCCTTTATCATCCCACACATAAGAGCCTTTGGCTTTTACAATGTTAATGTCATTGATCGGGTAAACATCGAATAAGTTCATGAAGAAAAATTTACCGCTGAGTCACAGAGACGCTGAGTTTTTCTCTGCGACTCTCCATCTCTGCGGTTATTATTAAAAATAATTTGCTTTCAATTTTAATCCTTTTGTTTCATCCAGTCCAAATAGCAGGTTCATATTCTGAACAGCTTGTCCACTGGCGCCTTTTAATAAATTGTCGATAACAGAGTGAACAACCAATTTATCATCCTTTTTTTCTAATTGTATGATGGCTTTGTTTGTATTCACTACCTGTTTTAGGAAAACAGGGTCCTTGCTGATATGTGTGAACGGGTGCCCGCTATAAAAATCAGTAAATAGTTTATTTAATTTTTCAAGGGATAAATTGCAAGTCAAAGTTGAACTGGCAAAAATGCCTCTTGCAAAATCACCTCTCCATGGAACGAAGTTCAGATCAATGCTGGCCCCGGGTTGTAATTGTAAAAGCGACTCACCTATTTCACCAAGATGCTGATGACTTAATGTTTTATAAGCCTGTATATTATTGGTTCTCCAGCTGAAATGAGATGTTTCGGTTAATGATTGACCGGCGCCGGTGGAACCGGTTATACCTGTTGTGTAAATATCCTTAAGCAACCCGGCTTTTGCCAGTGGCAATAATCCCAATTGAATAGCCGTGGCGAAACAACCGGGGTTCGCTATGTTTTGTGCTGATTTGATCTTGTCCCTGTTCAATTCAGGCAGTCCATAAATAAAATCCCGGTTTCCAATTTGAGAAGTTTGGGACAAACGAAAGTCATTGGTTAAGTCGATCACTTTTATTTTATCAGCGATTTTATTTTCAACGAGAAACTTTCTTGATTCTCCATGACCTAGACAAAGAAAAAGAACATCAATGTCCCCATCGCCTAAAGGGGTGGTATCATTCGTGAATTTTAATTCCGTTTCACCCAACAAATCCCGGTGAACAGCATGAATATAGTTGCCGGCATTACTCCGGCTATGAATAAAAGAAATATCAACGCCGGGATGATTTAATAATATCCTTATTAATTCACCTCCGGTGTAGCCAGCGCCCCCGATTATGCCTGCTTTGATTTTCATCTTACATTAAATTAAATAGCATCGGTGAAAAGTGAAACGTCAGAAGTCAAATACTGTCTCACGTTTGACGTTTCACTTTTGACATTATTCGTTCTCCTTCTGAACCGCATTCCAAATGCTGGTCTGGTTCCCGAATATTTTACTAAACCCTCTTACATCTTCCCCGGTAAAGCCGGTATTCATTTCACCATACTTGCCAAACTTGCTGTTCATCAGATCATATTTTGATTCGATCCCGGCGATCTGAAAACGATAAGGCATTAATTGAATAAATACGTCACCGGTAACATTTTGCTGGCTGTTTTCGAGATAGGCTTCAATATCTCTCATCACCGGGTCGAGGATTTGTCCTTCATGCAACCAGTTGCCATAGAACTGTGCCAACTGGTCTTTCCATTGCAGTTGCCATTTGGTCAGCACATGTTTTTCCAGGGCATGATGAGCTTTCAGTATCAGCATGGGTGCAGCTGCTTCAAATCCAACACGGCCTTTAATGCCAATAATGGTATCGCCGACATGTATATCACGTCCAATGCCATAAGGCCCGGCAATAGTTTGTAAATATTGTATTGCTTCAAATGGGTGGCTAAATTCTTTTCCATTAACTTTTTTGAGCTCGCCTTTTACAAAGCCTAACTCCAGGTTCCCGACTCCCGACTCTGTTACCTGGGTTGGCCATGCTTCTTCCGGCAACATGCCTTTTGAAGACAGTGTTTCTTTACCCCCAACGCTGGTGCCCCAAAGTCCTTTATTGATGGAGTACATTGACTTTTCGAAATTCATTTCCACCTTTTTTTCTTTCAGGTAAGCAATTTCTTCTTCACGGCTTAGTTTCAGATCCCTGATCGGTGTAATGATCTCCACGCCGGGGATCATAATATGGAAGATCATATCAAATCTTACCTGGTCGTTACCGGCGCCGGTGCTGCCATGGGCTACGGCGTCAGCTTTAAGATCTTTGGCATGTTCGGCAATATGTAAAGCCTGGCTTAGTCTTTCTGCTGATACACTTAAGGGGTATGTATTATTCTTTAAGCAATTGCCATAAACCAGGTATTTGATGATGCGGTCATAATATCCCTTCACTGCATCCACGGCCACATGTGTTTTTACACCCAGTTTGTAAGCATGTGCTTCGATCCTTTTCAATTCATCATCCGTAAAGCCGCCGGTATTGACAATAATGCTATGCACTTCATAGCCCTTGTCTTCAGCAAGGTGCTTTACACAAAAAGTAGTATCCAATCCTCCGCTAAAACCTAAAACAACTTTTTTGCTCATTCATTATAAGTTAAAAAGGAAATGAAATAAGGATTTAGGTTTGCCGCCATTCCCGGTCTTATCTTTTTTCATAAAAGGCCTGAGCAGTTTCCATTGCTTAAAACGAAGTAAACGCTCAAAGCCCTTCACATTCTCTTTAAAGAACTCTTTGGTTTCTTCGGGTTCGTAATGGTCCTTTGGGTCATACAGCATAGCCGTACACATGCAGATCTTTCTTTCCTTGCTCATCAATATCTCATAATTCACACAGCTCTTGCAGCCGGCCCAAAAAGCTTCATCCTGGGTTAATTCAGAATAGGTGACGGGCTCGTAGCCAAGATCGCTGTTGATCTTCATCACAGCCAGGCCGGTGGTAAGACCGAATATTTTTGCTTCCGGGTATTTTTCTCTTGAGAGATTAAAGATCTTTTTCTTGATAGCTTTTGCAACACCGCTTTTCCTGTAAGCAGGGGCCACTATTAATCCGCTGTTGGCCACATATTCTCCATGGCTCCAGGTCTCAATATAGCAGAAGCCAACCCATTCATTCTGCTCTGTGATGGCAATGACAGCTTTGCCTTCGTCTATCTTTTCTTCGATGTATTCAGGGGAGCGTTTGGCAATGCCTGTGCCCCGCGCAGCTGCGGAAGCTTCCATTTCATCCGTGATGGTTTTTGAATAGACCTTATCGGCTGAAGTAGCTACCCTGATGATAATTTGTTGATCTTCCAAACCTGAAATATTAATAGACTACGGACCACCAGTCCAAAATTTTTTTGCGGGGGATAATTTCACTGACAGGGACCATGGTGAGGGGTTCGTCCTGTCAGCATACAGGCCGGCGTCGGGGACGGGAAAAAGTAAACACGTCAAAACCAACGGAATAAACTCCGCTCGTTATGGGTGCATGAAATGCCAGTTGTTTAGTATGTGTCAGAATATTGATCATGTTTACAAACAAGTTGTAAATTGAGGACAAATGTATAATTAATAATTTATTTATTTTCTTAAATTTTTTATTACAAAACCAATAACATGGCAGAGCAACCCATACATACAGAACAGAGACCTGCATCTGCTGAACCCACCTCAAGAAATGGCTGGAGGAACAGGATGCGGCGAAACTTCAGGACCTTTTTATTCATTGTTTTTTTGATATTGGCATTTTGTATCTATTGGTTCTTCTTCAATAGTTATAGTAAGGGGGAAAGAACAGGAGTGCTTATCAAAATAAGTCATAAAGGAAATATTTTTAAAACCAATGAAGGCGAAATGTGGTTGAGTTGCCGTCAAATGACGAACCCCGAAAAATTTTATTTCTCTGTTAAAAGCGACAGTATCGCTGCGCTGCTTAAAAATTCACAGGATCAATGCGTGCAGTTAACATACACACAATACAGGGCATCTTTGCCGTGGAGGGGTGACACGAAGTATATAGTTACCGGTGTCATCAAAGTTCAACCCAACAAGGCAGAATAAAGCAGGAAGATCGCAGGACGTTTATGGATATCAGGCACCTGCTTTTGCCAACCCGTGATCGTTTTTGTTTTTATCCATTCTTTTTTCCCGGTTAGATCAACCGCCATACAAAGTTTTGTGGAAGGATTACAGTTTTTAAGCAGTGCTTCGATCAGCTGGTTATTCCGGTAAGGTGTTTCAATAAAGATCTGGGTGCATTTTTTCCTGGCAGATTCCGCTTCCAGGTCCTTTATTGCTTTTACCCGCTGCTGGTTGTCTATCGGCAGGTATCCGTGAAATTGAAATTGCTGACCATTCATACCGCTGGCCATTAAAGCCAGTAAAATTGAATTGGGACCCACCAATGGTTTTACTTCCACATCCATTTGATGGGCTATATCAACCAGTGACTGTCCCGGGTCTGCCACACCGGGACAACCTGCTTCGCTGATGATGCCAATGGTTTTATCCTCTTTCAATTTTCTTTTAAATGTGTCTGACACCTCCTGGGTGTCTGACACATTGTACCATTCATAATCATCGATCAGCATTTCTTTCCAGAGCCTTTTGAAATAACGGCGGGTTGTTCTTTCATTTTCTACAAAAAAAACCCTGCATTCTTTTATGGCATCAAGAACGTAAGATGGAATGGCTTCCAATCCTTCTTCCTGCAGCAATGATGGTATGAGATAAACGGTTGCCATGAAGGATCAGCTGGTTTTTACTTTGTGAACGCAAAGCGTGGCGGCAATCACTGCATAAGCAGGGGCCAGTATGATCACTATATGCATGATGTAAAATAAAAAGCCATTACCGATCGCTAATCCTTTATGCCGGCCGGTGAGGGCGGCGCTTTGTGCCGGGGTGAAATTGACCCTTGCAAAACTGTAATCAAGCATGGAAAAGCCGAAGTAATAACATTCCATCAGCAAGGCGATGATGGGAGTGATCCAGCCAACAACAGGTATCAGCGATAAAAGAATTAATGTGACCAGGTAGAGGGATTGCCAGCCACAGTTACGCAAAGCCAGTTTGCTATTGCGGATACAATCCTTTTTTAATTCCGGCCAGTTAAAGGAATGCTCTTTGTTCTCAATGATCGCCTCTGTCTTTTCACTCAGGTAAGCAAAGACAGGTGAGCCGATGATAAGGATCAAATATTTAAAAAGGGAAAAATAGAATAACACCATGATCAGCCGCAACATCATACCCATCATCACAAAAAGAAAACTAAGCCATTCGCTTCTTTCTTTCTGCAGCCAGGCTTCAATGCTTAGCTGGCGGCTGGCCCAGGAAATAACCGTGTCAGAAGATCGCCAGAAAAAAAGCATGCCTGCAATAAAAAGAATGGTATAAATAATGCCGGGGATAATGATCCACTTAAAAAGCCGGTGTTTTTGTATGAACCGGTGGGCTTCTCCCCAGGATTGGACAGCTATGACAATTTCTTTCAGCAATGCCTTAAATTGAGAGGTAAATATAGTTATTAAGGCACAAGACACAAGGTACAAGACGCAGGAAACAAAGGGAAAATCAACATGAAAAAATTACCAGTTTCATTTTACCAAAGAGAAAATGTTATTGAGATCGCCAAAGAGCTATTGGGAAAAATATTGGTTACAAACCGGAATGGAGTTGTTAGCGCCGGGCGGATCGTGGAAGTGGAAGCATATAACGGCATTATTGATAAAGCCTCTCATGCATTTGCGGGCAGGAGAACGGCAAGAAATGAAATTATGTATGCTAACGGGGGAGTGGCCTATGTTTACCTGTGTTATGGCATTCACCATTTATTTAATGTGGTCACCAATAGTCCCGAAACTCCTCACGCCATATTGATCCGGGCTTTGGAGCCTGTAAAAGGTATTGATTCCATGTTGAAAAGAGTTGGGAAAAAAAAATTGGATAATACGTTGACGAGAGGTCCGGGTAATTTATCAAAGTCGCTGGGGTTATTCACTAAACATAGTGGCTGTTCATTGCGCAGTAAAGAATTGTTCATTGCTGATGATGGATATGTTTTAAATAAAAAAAATATAGGTGCTTCGCCACGGATAGGAGTTGATTATGCAGGTAAAGATGCTTTGCTGCATTACCGTTTTTTTATAAAAGGAAATCCTTTTGTGAGCGGAAAGAAGAATATGGTCAAATAGGTCATATAAGTCAAATTGAACTGTACTAAACGAGTAAGACTCTTCTGAATTCAGACGACCCTTGACCTATATGACCTATTTGACTAATTTGACCATTAGAATTATCTTGAGTACTTAAACTCATCGGCTTGTCAAAACAACAACTAAAATTCATTTCACTTCTTGCCGGTGTAGCTGTTTCCCTGGTCTTATATTTTGTCAACCCCTTTGCTGTTGACGATGGAGCTAATAAAGTTCTGGCTATTGCAGGTCTGATGATCACCTGGTGGGTCACGGAAGCATTACCCATGCCGGTAGTAGCCATGTTGCCATTGATACTTTTTCCAATACTGAAGATTTCCAAACTGGAAGAAACGGCTGCTCCCTATGCCAATCCTATTATTTTCCTGTTCATGGGAGGATTTATGCTGGGACTTGCAATTGAAAAATGGAACCTGCACCGGCGCATTGCATTGAATATCGTAAGGCTAACAGGCACCAGCGGTGACAGGATCGTTTTAGGATTTATTCTTGCTACCGGGTTGCTAAGTATGTGGCTGAGCAATACAGCTACGACCATGATGATGTTCCCGATCGCCCTGTCTGTCATTCATGTGATGAAAGAAAAACACCAGGGCGAGGGAAATATTGGAAACTTTTCATTGACTATCATGCTGGCGATCGCCTATGCTTCCAATATCGGGGGCATTGCCACCATCATTGGCACGCCGCCCAACGTGGCCTATGTTGGATATATTGAGAAAAAATATCCGGGCTCACATGTTGATTTTGTGAACTGGATGATGATCTGCACTCCATTGGCTATTTTATTATTGTTCTGTTTGTATTGGGTCATGGTAAAATGGTTGTTTCCCAACCGGATCAAATCAGATATAGCGACCCAGCAACATATCAAGAATGAATTGCAGCAATTAGGTTCTTTATCAGCAGCGGAAAAAAGAGTCTTGTTCATATTTGCGGGCACAGCTTTTTTATGGATCACCAGGAGTATCATTAATGGGGCTCAACATATTTTTAAACTGGATGATACGATCATTGCATTAATGTGCGCTGTGGCCTTGTTCATCTGCCCGTCGGGCTCCAAAGATGAAAGCAAAGATTCTTTATTGGAATGGAGTGATACCAACAAAATGGCCTGGGGGATCTTATTACTCTTTGGCGGCGGCCTTTGCCTCGCAGGCGCTTTAGAAAAGGCGGGATTGATACAGGAGTTGGGTCAATGGCTGGCACAGTTTGGCGGCAATCATTTTATGCTGGTGCTGGTTGTGGTATTTGTTTCGCTATTCATCAGTGAACTGATGAGCAATGTGGCACAGGTAATTGTTTTTGCGCCGGTAGTTTCATCATTGGCAGATGCACTGGGTATGAACCCGTTGATGTTGGGTATCCCAATGACACTGGCTGCGAGTTGTGCAGGTATGTTGCCAATGGGCACGCCACCTAATGCGATCGTATTTGCCAGCGGGCATATCAAATTAAGACAAATGACAAAGGCAGGATTCGTGATGAATATGGTAGCCGTGATCCTTATTACTTTATTTTGCTGGTTCTTACTACCATTATTGATGAAGATGTAAAATGCAGAAATTTTTTGTGAGCCGATGATCAAAAACGAAAACCGGCGCTGATACCTGCGGTTGGTACAAAGCCATTTCCGTATTTGGCTCCCCCTTCAAACTGGGTTTGAAATCCTGCAGCTGCATATGGTGTAATGTATAACACGTCGTTGATAACAAAAGTGTAACCTGCTTCAAGAGCTGGTTGTAAGACCAGGTAATTATCTGGCTCAGACCCAAAATCGGTAGGACTGTAATCCTCTTCAATATCCATTAACCAGATATCCGCTCTGGCACCTATAAAAAATTTGTAAGGAAAAGGTTTAAAATAATAGCGATAACCAAGGCCGCCGCCCCAACCTTTGCCAAATTCCTTATGACTACCGGCATTAAAAACAGGCACATGATTATAACCCAGTCTTAATTGAATTGAATGGTTCAGTTTTGCATTGAAAGCAACATGAAGGTTGTAGATAGTGCCACGGGGATACCATTGATATTCGGCGCCGATATCCGTTGTGCGGAAGCCCATGTCCTGGGCGTAAGAGCATGAACAAAACAGGAAAGTGAGGATAGCAAGATTTAATTGCTTTTTCATGAGTCATGGATTTTGGATAAAGATAATTCAACATATTCAAAAATAAAAGCAACAGGAATGCTGTTGCTTTTATAAAATATCTTCGTTTTATATCAGAATCTCGGGCAGTTCAGCTTCTTTGCATTCGGGTCACCTGGTTTTTTGATATAGATAAGAGAAAACTCAATGCCGCCCTTGGTATTGGAAGCAGGCTTGAGGCTGGATGTGTTTGCATCATAAGAAGCGCCGATCTGTAGTCCGCCAAACTCCAGGCCGATGTATGGGATCACTGCATCATTAAGACGGTACCAGCTTCCTATATAAATATTAATAGGACTTTCTTCATTCTGATTCACATTGTACGCAAAAGCACCGCCTACCATTGTATTGTGTGCTTTGGCCTGCATGCTGTGGTTGGCAGCAAAATGTATATAGTTATAAGGACCTACCGGGATCTTACCACCTGCCTGCAAAGTTGTCCTGGCAGAAAGTAAATACTGGCCACCTTTAAAACTTTCCTTAGGCCGGTTGATATGATACATAGAAGCCCCGATATAAAAACTATTGTAACCATTGGTGCTTCCATTGTATAAAACGCCGGCATTTATATCTACATAGTTAACACTGATCTGTTTATTGGTAAAGATCTCACTGGTGACACCGGTGAAGCCAAGCGGCGTTAACTGGTCTCCAAACTTTACTTTGGTAATATCCAGTCTTTTGCTGGCGAGGGTGGCCTGGAAGCCTGCACCAACCTGGTGATATCCGTTTTCATCCAGTCCTTTATGATAAGCAAGGGAAAGACCTCCATAATTAGTTACCAGTACACCATCTCCGGCATTATCAGTTACACCAAGGATGCCGATACCCAGTTGATCAATTTCCGGCAGGCGATTTTTCAGTACTCCGAAATCAATAGAGGCTGTTTTCGTGACGAAAGCATTGTTGATTGTGGGCCATTGATTACGAAAATTACCTGCTACACGAAATGTACCATCAAACTTTCCGGTCAACGCAGGGTTCAGCGTAAGCGGAGAGGCAAAGAATTGGGAAAAATTAGGGTCCTGGGCTATTGACGCACTTACCAAAGCCACACAAACCATCAGGGTAGAAAATATTTTTTTCATCACAAACAATTAATGTTTTTTCACCGGTAGGGGGAAAGTCAACAATTTGTCCAAAGAAATAATAAAACGTCCCGATCCGACTGAAATTGTCTTAGCCATACAATTCCTCCCGCCACGAAACGGAAAAGTACAACATTTTATCAGACTGTTAAAAGGAAAATATAGCTGCTTTTGAAGGAAAGCTATTAGCCTTTAGCTAATAGCTGATAGCTAAGGGCTAACGGCTAATTTTACATCTGAACCTTCGTTCCAAAAGCCAGATCCCCCGCATCACCCAGCCCGGGAACGATATATCCCTTGGCAGTCAGTTCATCGTCAATATCACCGCACCAGATAGTTACGGATGGCTCTTCTCTTTTTACATATTCAATACCAACGGTACAGGCAATAGCGGCCACAATATGAATTTCACGGGGTTTGCCTTCTGCTTTTAAAAAATGGATGGTTTTTACGAGTGAGGAACCTGTGGCCAGCATCGGGTCTGATATGATGACCACCCTGCCTTCCAATTCCGGGCAGGAAACATAATCAAGGCTTATTTCAAAACTGCCGTCTTTATTATGCTTGCGGTAGGCAGAGATAAAAGCATTATCGGCCTGGTCAAAATAATTGAGCAATCCCTGGTGCAGCGGTAGGCCGGCCCGGAGAATAGTGGCCAGCACGGGTTGTTCTTTTAATATTTTATGTTCGGCAATACCCAGCGGTGTTTGTATTTCTTTTTCAATAAAGGGTAAAACTTTACTGATCTCGTAGGCAGCCACTTCACCAATACGTTCCAGGTTGCGGCGAAACCGCATTCTGTCCGTTTGAATGGTTGTGTCTCTGAGTTCGGCAACCCAGTTGCTGATCAAAGAATGTTGCTGGCTCAGGTTAACTATCATTTTAGATTTTGGGTTTTAGATTTTTGATTGCTCTCAAATCAAAAATCACCTTTGTATTTTGCAGTACATTTGAACCAAAGCAAATCTAAAATCTAAAATCTACATTCTAAAATCTGTTTCATGGTTTACCGGGCAATTGGTTTAATGAGTGGCAGTTCGCTGGATGGGCTGGATATTGCGTTTGTGGAATTCCAGGAAAGCGGCGGAAAATGGAGTTATGAGATGCTGAAGGCCGGTTGCTATGCTTACAACGATGAATGGATACAACGGTTAAAGAACGCCACTGGTTTGTCTGCTCTTGAATACCAGCTATTGCATGTTGAGTATGGTCATTTAACCGGGAAACTGGTTAACAGGTTTATTGACGAAAACAAGTTGAATTACCAGGTGGCCCTCATCGCATCACATGGACACACAACATTTCACCTCCCCTTAAAAAAAATGACAGCACAATTAGGTGATGGGGCTGCCATTGCGGCCGAAACAGGATTGCCGGTTGTTACGGATCTGAGAGCATTGGATGTCGCATTCGGGGGACAAGGAGCCCCGATCGTTCCTATCGGCGAAAAAATGTTATGGAGTGAATATGATTATTTTTTAAATATCGGCGGCATTGCAAACATTTCCATAAACACAGATCAATATATTGCTTTCGATATCTGCCCGGCCAACCGGGTACTGAATATGCTGGCAAATGAGACCGGAAAAAATTATGACGATGGAGGAGAAATGGCTGCCAGTGGTTCAATCAGTTCAGATCTTTTGGAAAAATTAAATCAACTTGATTATTACAAACAGTCTTATCCAAAATCACTGGCCAATGATTTTGGAACAGGTGTCGTATACCCGATGATAAAAAGATCCGGTTGCAGTATTCCCGATGCATTGAGAACTTATGTTGAACATATTGCGGTACAAATCAGTGATGCTATTTCAAATTTAAATAACCAGCAACCAGGAACCAGCAACCAGGAACCAGGAACCAGCAACCAGCAACCAGGAACCAGCAACCAGCAACTTCTCGCTACCGGCGGAGGCGCATTCAATAAATTTTTGATCAACAGGATAACAGATCGCTTAAAAGAATTGAACCTGCCTACCGGACAGGCAGGTATTGAAGTCGTCATTCCTGATGCGAACCTGGTAAATTATAAGGAGGCATTAATTATGGCCTTTGTCGGCGTACTGCGTTGGCGACAGGAAAATAATGTCTTATCTTCCGTAACCGGAGCTGCGAGAGACAGTATCGGCGGGGCTTTGTGGACAGGCCAGGAAGCATGATCATATTTGAAAAAAATCATTTATCTAATGGAAGAGGTTAAAAAAACTTCACCGGCAACCAACGGGCATTCACATTTGCCGGAACAAGGTTCTGTAGCGGAAGTATTGCAGTTTAAAAAATTGCAGGATCGTTTTATCATGCAGTTTGAACATATATTTCCTGATAATAGGGCGCCCCGGACGGTTATCATCATTCCATCCCTTACCATGGATGAAGAAATCCTTTCCAAGATATCCGGTATCAATCATTATGAGGAACGGATGCTTTGCATGCTGATGTTGCTTCGTATGCCCCGCACCAATGTGATCTATGTTACCAGCGAAACCATCGATCCTGTCATCATAGATTATTACCTCCATATGCTTCCGGGTGTTACAGGTTATCATGCTTTAAGAAGATTGACCTTATTGAGTTGTCATGATTCTTCTTCAACTCCATTGACAAAGAAGATCCTGGAACGGCCAAGACTAATTCAGCGCATCAAAGATTTTATTCCGCCGGATCATGAAGCGCATATGTCCTGTTTCAACGTTACGCCGTATGAAAGATCATTGGCCGTGCAATTGCAGGTGCCGATATATGGTTGTGATCCCGACCTGTACGAATTAGGAAGCAAAAGTAATGGCCGTAAAATATTCCGGGAATGCGGTCTTAATGTTGCACCCGGGTTTGAAGACCTGCATACCGAGGAAGATATTATCAAGGGGCTGACTAAAATGAAAGAACAAAACCCGGCTTTGCGGAAAGGAGTTGTAAAAGTAAATGACGGTTTTTCCGGCGACGGTAATGCAATTTTCTCTTATGCCGGTTCAGAGCTTGCCAATGATCTGAAAACATGGGTAAAAGAAAACCTGAAAGAAAAATTAAAAATGGTGGCTCCTGATCTTTCTTATGCCATGTTTTTACAAAAATATAAAAGCATGGGTGGCATTGTTGAAGAATTCCTCGAAGGAGATCAGAAAGAATCGCCATCAGTGCAATGCAGGGTCACACCAACGGGACATTGCGAGATCATTTCCACGCACGACCAGGAATTGGGTGGCGAAAGCGGGCAGGTTTATATCGGTGCACATTTCCCTGCCTCCAACGAATATGCTATTGAATTGGGAAAAATGGGCAAGCTGGTGGCAGAGGCTTTAAAAGATAAAGGAGTAATGGGTCGCTTTGCCGTGGATTTTATTTCAGTGAAAGAAAAAGATGGTTGGAAACATTACCCGATCGAGATCAACCTTCGGAAAGGAGGCACCACGCATCCGTTCCTGATGCTGCAGTTCTTAACAGATGGAAAATACAATGATGAAGAAGGATTGTATTATACATCCAAAGGACATCTTATCCGTTATTATTTCTGTTCCGATAACCTGAGGAGCAACAGGTACAAAGGCATCAGCCCGCATGACCTGATCGATATCGCCATGATGAATGATTTGCACTATGACGGGAGTTCACAGGAAGGTATTATGTTCCATTTGATCGGTGCCTTATCACAATATGGAAAACTGGGTGTTGTTTGTATTGGCAGTACGCCGCAACGGGCAAGAGAGTTTTATGGAAAGATCGTTTCTGTATTGGAGAAAGAATGCTGATAAAAAACACTGATGGAAGATGATGTAAATGACATATCTGCTGATGAGGAAGAAATTCAGGATGTAAAAGACATATTTGGAGATGATGAAGAAATCCGGGAAGGAAAAAAAGAAGCAGAAGAATATTTCGAAATGATAAAAACCTGCACCGAAATCATTAACCAGGAGTTTTCTTTGAAAGTGGCTGAACAGAAACCAGAGATCGGGTCTTTTGAAATTATTAAAACAATCAGGGATATTTATGATATTTCATTTTATAGTTCTGCAGATAATAGTCAGCAGTTGACTGTCCTGCTGGTTGAATACGATCCAGCTCATCCAAAAATATCGATAAGCGGAGATGGCGAGAAGCATTGCTTACTTGGTCTTATTCAAACGAGAAAGGAATTTCCGCTTACATATATATATAAAGAAACTCTTAAAGATAGAATGGTTGATTGGTTTGTAAAAGGGGATGTTGATTTTAAAAATCAAAAGAAGTTTTCAAATATGTTTCATGTTGTGACAAAAGATAAAGAGAAACTGATTTCTTTATTTGATAATAAGCCATTAGATGACCTTGCCCGATTTCCGGATTTGGAGATAGAGATCTCTAAAACTCAGTGCCTTTTTCGCTTGTCTGAAAATACGATTGATCTTGAGGAATCAAAACAGTTTATCCTGTTAACTAAATCTTTAATTAAAATTTTTAATTAAGATTTATAACCCCAATATTTCTTTCAATTTCCCATAGCCACTCCTGCTCACCGGCACTTTCACACCTGAACGCAGGATGGCGACATGACCATCTTTTTCATACGGATCGATCCTGGTGATCTGTTGCACATTTACAATATAAGAACGGTGACTGCGGACAAATTGCTGCCCATCCAGCACCTGTTCAAAATGATTCATCGTTTTGTTCTTCAAAAAATATCCGTCCTTGCTGTGGATCTTTACATAATCATCTGCTGCTTCCAGGTACTGTACATCATGTACAGGGATAATTTTTATTTTGCTGCCATCTTTAATAACGATACGCTGACTTTGCGCCGGGGAATGCGAAGCGGTCTCTAAAAGTTCCTGTGTCGCTTTTTCAGAACTCGCCGGTTTTTGCTCATTCCATTTTGCCAGCGCCTTATCAAACCGTTCCTGGTTAAATGGTTTTAATAAATAATCAATGGCATGTGCTTCAAAAGCCTTGATAGCATATTCATCAAAGGCCGTGGTGAAAATAACAGCAGGCGTATGCTCCAATAGTTCCAGCATTTCAAACCCATTGATCTTGGGCATTTGAATATCTAAGAAAATAAGATCTGGCTGGTGCTGCTGAATGGCTTTTACACCTTCAAAACCATCACCGCATTCCTGCATTAACTGCAGTTGCGGGTGTTTTTGCAAGAACTCTTTAATAATGCTTCTTGCCAAAGGCTCATCGTCGATAATAATTACTTTGCTCATATTTGTCTGACACCTTTAAAGGGGTCTTTTTAGTTTAATGTTTTTTGCTGTGTCTGACACCTTAAAGGGTGTCTGACACGTTAAATGTGTCAGACGCTCTTCGGGACGTCAGACACCTGCGGAATTTTTACAATGGTTGTAAAGATATTTTCTTTTACCTGTGTGTTAAGCAGGTCGTTCCTTGCAAATAATAAATACAACCTGCGCTGTACCGATTTTAATCCAAAACCCGTTCCCTGTTGCGGTGAAGATGTTTCGGGGTCAAATGGATTCTGCACCGTTATCAGCAGGTTATTATCTTCCTTTGCGGCAATAATTCTAATGACGGTCTCACCGGTAGTGTCATATAACCCGAATTTGATCGCATTTTCTACAATGGGTTGCAGCAGCAGCGCCGGTAACTTTAACTGGCTGGTTGTATCATCTGTTTCAATTTCTGTTTCCAGCCTGTTCCCAAATCTTACTTTTTCAATGTCAAGATACAATTGAAGGTATTGCAGTTCTTCCTGCATGGTCACCCATTGTGTTTCTTCTTTTTTAATAGTACCCCGTAAAAAATCTGATAATTGCTGCACCATCTTTCTTGCTTCTTCGGGTCTTGAACCGATCAAAGCATTGATCGAATTCAAACTGTTGAATAAAAAATGTGGTTGCAATTGCTGGCGCAGTTTGAAGAGCTCGGCTTCCTTCGCCAGTTTTTCTGCGTCCTTTTTTATTTCATCCTGTTCTTTGATCTCCAGTTGGTGATACCATAATACACTGACAAGGATAAGACAGCAGAGCAATAAGAAGTCAAGGCTTATCCTTACGACCAGCGAGTGATGCAATAAAAGAATATAATTTATGTCATTGGCAAAAATGGATCGTAATATCCAGCCATCGAGTAATATGATGACAATGGTAAGAAATATGCCCCATGCAAGGAGGTGTATGTATCGTTCTCTGCGTGGCAGGTAGTAGCGGAGAGTATTCATTACCAGCAGTCCGGCCAATAAGAGAAGTGTGTTGCTTACAAGACTGTCAATGATGGAAATATTCCAGTCCAGGCCAAACCAATGCAACACGATCGCATGATCGGCCATGATGGCCAGCCAGCCAATGATAAAGAGGATGCGGAACCGGCTCGTGGAAAGTGGTGAGGTTGACATGTTATAATTATACCAGTTGTAAAATTTCGGAGGTATCGGAGGAAAGGATCCCTGCTGCTTTTTTATGTATGATATCAATATAAGCTGCAGCATTATCCTTTTCTTCGATCCTCGAATACAATTCAGCGCCATCGGTCAGTTCGCTTAACTTATACAGTTCACTTACATTAACAAACTGCCAATACACGACCTGCTGGTTGTTATTGAAAAACATTTCTTCACCCCGGCTTCCGAGTAATTGTGCTTTCAGTAAAGCTTCCTCTTTTTTATCAGCGCTGATCAGGCGGAGTTGCTCATCAAACTGTGCGGTGTGCCGGCCATCGCCGCTAACAATCTGGTAAACGATCTTTGCTAGGTACCAGTTCATGGTTGTTGGTTTTTGGTGCGCCGGTGACAAGTATGTTTTTATCACCGGAACTTTTTCAATAACTTTTAATGTCCACCCCTCCGAACATCACAGTTCCTTTTAACAGCAATATCTTTTCAGTTCCATCTGCGGTCGGCGTAATGGATCGTTTGTCTTCAATGCTTCCAAAGATGACGGCAGCCTGTGATTTGATGGTCCAGTTAGAAGGAATAATGAGTTTGGTACCGCCAAACATGGTGATGAGTTCAAGTGTTGCTGTTCCGTTCAGATCAGCTCTCGTAAGGTCCAGTTCAGTGCCGCCGAAAATACTTAAGAGGTCGCCGCCTTTAAAATTCTTGGAGATAACATTTCTTTTCGTGCCGCCAAATACCGAAGTGGCATTTACAAAATCTTCTTTACTGTAATTCTCCTCAGGGTTGTTCACCGGTTCGGTCGGTGGCATACCCGGAGCAGGATTTTTTTTTTCATCCGGGTCGCATTGCCAGCGGCGGCGGGGTCTTAGGATAAATACTAAACCCAGGAAGATGAGTATAAGGGGCCAGGTGTAACGGCGCATTTCAAAATCAGGATAAATATGGTCAGCTAAAAATGCTCCTCCAATAAGTATCATTATTACCCAGGACATACCGCGAAATCCATGACGGATACCGACAAAAACACCTATTACTATCAGGAGCATGGGCCAACTATATACCCAATAAGGGATCGGCACCAGTGCTGCTTTCAGCAAAGCCACAATACCGATGAGCAGGAGCAGGACGCCGGTCCAGCCATATCCTCTCATATGACTCCCGTCCATCATATAGCCGCGCCTGTCGCGGAACTTTGCTCTCCATTCTTCCCTCATTTTTCTTCTTTCTTCTCTTCTGCTTTCATGATCTGACATGATAATTAAATTTTACTCAAAACTATGAGCTGAATAGTGAATGGTCAATAGTGAATGGGTGATAGACCCCCTGAAATCGGTGAGTGGCAGGAATGGCGGGGTGAAAAGGGGCGGATCAAAAACGGGCCTGCCCGACACAATCGGGATCAGGACAATGAACTGCTCCAGATCAACTGGTAAGGATCGCTTTTGCCTTTGATACAGGTAAACAGGAAGGCAGTTATAAAAGGCATATTGATCCTTTCTGAACCGGATTCATTATCGGCTGGGAAATCAAGAGCCAGTGTACCGGTTACATAAGTTTCTGTAGAGGAGGTTTCCAGGGCTTTAAAACCCGGGGGCATTCTTTGTTTATCAAAACCCAGCTCATACCTGCGGTAGGCTAACCGTTCTACGAGGTTCTGAACAAATTCAGGCTGGTCAAAAGAGGCAGAAATGTGTAGAGTTTGTTTCATAATAAGGGCTTTTACTTGTTCCGACCCTTTTCTTTCTACACTATGTCAACCCTGCAAGGGTCTTTGTTACTAATGAGATGCAGAAATGCTTTGAATGCTTATTAAGGGAATGTGAAAGTTGGGGGGATGTTTTTTTAACGGCCATGGATTTGCGCATCCAGGCATCAGGGCCCGGAAAGCTGGTAGCACAAAACCGGGTGTTGTGCACAGTTTTATTTATTTGCGCCTATCAGCTTCATGGTGAGCTCCATTTCCTTGTCGATACCATTAAGTAAATCATCAATTGAACTGGTCGCTCTATAATTCGGAACTATACGAATATCTTTTAATTTATTTTTTTCATTAGCAATAACTACTCTATAAAGGGAAATCATTGTTAGAATCCTCGTATTGGGTAACAAGAAATAGGCATAACCTCTGCCGGAACCTCCGTATAACGATCCGGGTGCTTCTTCTCCAATCAACATCCCTCTTTTATTTAGTTTAACAAGAGATGCAAATTGTGGAGCAGCCGAAATGGTCAGGCCGTCTATCAACACAAATACATTACCGGCAAAATTATTTGCCTGCGGCTGTTGTATATTGAACCCAAAATATGTTGGAAATTTTACTGCCATTGAAGAATCCCGTGTCCTATACTTACCAGAATCTTTCATATATGAGTAAACCACCCCTTTTTTGATATCATTCTCATGGGTTTTCTTATTTGCTTCCAGGAATTGAAAGAAATTAAAGGGTTTGTTCGTAAGGTACGAGTACAAATAGCTTGCATTCTCAGGTTGCCCACCTTCATTTTTTCTAATATCAATAACTAAATTTCTAATATTTGCTTTGTTGATTTCGAGAAAAGCGGAATCAATAAAGGGTTTAAACCTTTCTCCCACACCTTCAAGTACATCATCTTGAAACCATTTTATAGTAAGGATAGCTGTTTGTTTTTCTTTTTTGATAGATAGTGTCAGATAAGGCGGTTGAACAAAGAGCGGTTTGAGATAAGGATAATCAATTTGATTTTTAACTCTGTTTGCTCTGATAGTTAAAAACGGAAGTGCCAACGTTTTCTTTGTTTGTTGTAATTGACCTGCTTTAGCATACTGAATTTTAAACTCTTTTGTATAACCGTAAGCAATATGATATTGGAATGCAAAACGTTGTTCCACCCTTCTTATTTTTAAAGTGACATTATCTCCTTCACCTGAGAAATAACTCTCCATTTTCTGGAGTACGTTTTTGATCGGTTGATCATTAATTGAAAAAATTTTACTACCCACCTTAATTGTACTGTCCAGGCTGTTATTGCTGGCAATAAAAACTTCTCCATCAATGATCCGTACATCGAAAGGAAATAAATCACTTTTCGTTGCAAGCTGATTGTAGTATTCATCAGGAAGGTCTACTGTCGTATGAATGTCTCCCACCTTACCGGCCAATGGAGCTACTATACTATAAAAATCTGATAAAGACATTGGCTTATCAACATTTTTATCAGCTGTTTTGAAAGCGGCGTCAAATAGTTCTTTAGAGGTATGCCGGTAAAGTGCAGGATGCAGGATTCGCAAACTATCTTTTAAAATAGCCAGGTCTTGTTTTAGTTCTTGAACAGAAAACACATGATTTATCCTCAGAGAAGTATCTATTGTTTCCTGGCCATGAGAAACAATGTCAGAAACAGTTAACAATATTAGTAACAAATATTTTGACATAGTGGTTGATTGCAAAAAATATGCACAACTCTGTAATTTAAGCAACTCCTTGTACATTTTGTAAGTGAGAATCAAGGAAAATCTGTGCAGGGTCTTTAATTACTAGTGAGATGCAGAAATGCCTTGTATGCTTATAAAGGGAATGTGAAAGTTGGGGGAGAGAGTTTTTAACGGTAAAGCTTTGCTTATCCTTTTGTAGCCAGGTTACGCTTTAGTGCCTTAATGTTCTTTTTATTTTTATTTGCGGTATGGCGACATTTTAAAAAAGTATTATGCAGATCCAGATGGGCGCATGCCTCATACTGACCATTTGGATCGAAAGAAAAGTATATGCCAGCGTTCCTAAAAATGTCAAATTGCGATGGGAAATTCAACCTGAACTTTTGCATTAGCACAACAAAACGGTCATATTGTTCCTTGTCATAAATATCAATACAGAAAACAGTCTTTTCCAGATATCTTCTCCTGATCTCCTCAATTTCCCAGGTAAATCCTTGACTTAAAGTGCCCGATATCTTTACGATTATCAAAGAGGCCTGTTCCATAAATATCGATGCCTTTTGTTTCCATTCTGCATCGCTAAAGTATAGTCTCACGGCTCCAAAGTTTCCCGTATTTGAAAATGGGTCACCAATTCCAATGAATGGCCCTATGTTACCAGCGGCTTCTGCCAATGAACGCTCCAAATTATATTTAAAAGAAACTGCTTTTCCTGTTGCATTGATTTTAAGATCTTTAAATTTGTAGAAACTGATTGGGTTGTCGTTAATTATGATTTCTTTTTTTGAACGCTTTGTACCATCACTCTGAAAAGCCCGCAAATATAATACAGGCGGTATTCCTTCATCATAGGCCTTCTTAATTTTTCTATCTTTTATTTTTTGTTTATAAATATTGTACGAATAAATCAATTTTTCTATTTGGGATCCTATCCCAATCCCAAGTTGCCGCAATTTGATTAGTGCCACGATTATAATTATAACGCCTATGCTGATCAGTAATAAAACTGGTCCATATGGAACAGAAAGTAAGCAGGGCATTTTTTAGTTTTGAAATGCTGGAATCCAATTCAAGTTAGTCGAAGTTATTTGTCTTCATTACTCATTAGCCAGTAACTACTGCTAAATTTATGATTAAAAGTTCATTGTTTATTCTGTCGCCAAATCTATATCTTTCAAATTCCTTTGGCATGTTTATTGGATTTTATTTTCAAATTTCTTGACATGAAAGCAAAAAAGATCTGGGCAAATTTCAGTGTAAAAGATGCAAAACGCAGCAATCAATTCTATACCGAATTGGGTTTTAAACCCAACAAGATCAACAACTATCCCAAACTGGCAAGCTTCCTTTTTGGAGATGACGAATTCGTTATTCATTTTTTTGAACAGAACTCGCAAATAGATGAATATTTAACACCCGGTTCTAAAAACGGCAGTGAAATTATATTCACACTTTCCGCGGAAACTGAGGAGGAAGTAAAGGAATGGGAAAATAAAGTAAAAGCAGCCGGAGGGGACATTGTTCACAAGTTGGGCCGGGACAAAACCGGTTACTATGGTTTCGCATTCGCTGATCCGGATGGCCATAAATTCAATGTATTGTTAATGGAAAAGGGAATGTGAAAGTTTGGGGAGATGGTTTTTAATGCCATGTTACCTGCCGTTTTTTATCACCAATTATTGTCATTATTTACGTAAAGGATATTAATCTTTTTGTCATTCGCCAGTGTAGCATTTTGTTTCACAATAGCAAACAGATTTTGACAATCTCGTGGCCTCCATTTTTTGCCCCAATGAATTATTATGGTGTAGTCAAAAGCTGAGAACCCAGTTGTGTCTATAGCTTTATTGTCGAACGTTTTTAGAAATTGTAAATGTTTTGGTAAAGGAAGAATGCTGTCGATTGGAGCAACCGTCTTTGGTATAAATGAAGCAAAAGCATTTTGTTGATTCCAATTTAAATCATCTTTGTCTTTAACTCCAAGGCCTGCATAACAGTTGATATGAAAGGATATTAATTTCCCTGCCTTATCATAATAGGCTGCCAGAATTGGCTGATAATGATTTTGTATCTCGTCTGCATATTTTGATGTGTCAAGCGAAAAAAGATAAGGAATGTAATTTGTGTCGAGCATAAATGTCTTTTCCTTTGGTAAACTGAACTCTTGCCTAATAATTTCCAGTTCTGAAGAAGAATATATCTTACGCTTTACATTATGGCGGCATGATAAAACGGTTACAAGCACGGGAATTAGTAGTATAGAATTTCTCAATTTCACAAAGAGGAGTTTAAAATGACGGTAACTCTGTAATTTATGCAACTCCTTGTACATTTTGCAAGCGATAATCAAAGAAAACCAGTGCGAAGAACTATTTTATAAATTCAAACCTATCTCCGTCAAATAGACCCAGGTCACTCAACTTCAAATGCGGTATCACCAGCAATGCCATAAATGAAAGTGTCATAAATGGTGAACCTAATGTTGAACCGGCATCTTTCACGGCTTTATCGATCAAAGAATATTGTTCAGCAATTTTGTATCCGTCTTCATTGCTCATTAGTCCTGCAACGGGTAAGGGGACGATCATTTCAAGATCATCATCACAAAAACTGACTCCCCCTTTATGTTTGATCACCAGGTTAACAGCATTGCAGATACTTTCATCATCCACACCCACGGCTACTATGTTGTGACTGTCATGTGCGACAGAGGAAGCTAAAGCCCCATCTTTCAATCCAAAATTTCTAATGAATGCTTTTGCCACCGGCGCATCTTTGTACCTGTTGACCACAACTATTTTTAAAATATCTCTTTCGGTATCACTTACAATTTTGCTATCAACTACTTTGGGCTCAAAAAAAAGTCTATTGGTAATAAGTTGGCCATCTAAAGCTTCTATGACCGGGAGTGGCTTGCCCGCCGCAGCTTTAGCGTAGGAGGGGGTTTGGGGAGTGGCTAGCGGGACTTCAAAATCCCTGATCTCTTTTTTGCTGCATGAAAAATTGTTTATCAACCCGGATTTTGAAGTTTTGATATTTGATATTCCATTCTCTGCAACCAATTCTCCATTGATAAATGTTTTTATGGCTTCAAATTTTTCCAGGTCCTTCACTACAATAAAATCAGCCGGGTCGCCAACTTCCAACAATCCAACATCCAACTTGTAATGAAGGACGGGATTTATGCAAGCTGCTTTTAAAATTTTGAATACATCAATGCCCTTAGCAACAGCCCTTGCACAAAGCTGGTTGATATGTCCCAGCACCAAACTATCCGGGTGCTTATCATCGCTGCAAAACATCATTTGATTGGGGTAATCATGCAGCAGGTCTATTAAAGCCTCAAAATTTTTGGCTGCACTGCCTTCACGGATGATGATCTTCATGCCATTCTGCAATTTGTCCAGCGCTTCTTCTTTAGTAAAACATTCATGATCGGTAGTTATGCCGGCAGCAATATATTTTTTTGCATCTTCACCCCGCAGACCGGGAGCATGACCATCAACAGGTTTATTTAAACGATGCGATGCTGCTATCTTCCTCATTACTTCTTCATCTTCATGTAACACTCCGGGGAAGTTCATCATCTCACTCAAATATTTTATTTCATCTCGTTTTAATAATTTTTCTACAGCAATTGAATCCAATGTTGCACCCGCGGTTTCAAATATCGTTGCCGGTACGCAACTCGGCGCCCCAAAATTAAATTTGAAAGGAACCGTTTTTCCATTTTCGATCATGAATTCCACACCTTCCATGCCACATACATTGGCGATCTCATGCGGGTCGCTTACGGTGGCAACCGTGCCATGTACAACGGCTAATCTTGCAAACTCAGATGGAACCAGCATGGAACTTTCAATGTGGACATGGCTGTCGATGAAACCTGGAAGAATATAGTTGGGAGTCGGGAGTTGGGAGTCGGGAGTCTTTTTAATAGAAATGATCTTTCCGTTCTCAACCGTTACAGTTGCGGGATAGATCTTTTGCTGGTGAACATCTACAAGATTACCGCTGATGGAAAATGATGACATGGATTTTGATTTGGATAAAGTTACTACTTCGCCATACTTTTTACCAAAGACAATTTTTATATGCTGATGGCTTCGTCGTACAAAGTAAATCACTAACTTCATCCCGATAGCTATCGGGACAACCACACTAATCGACTTCGATATGAAAAAACTTCTTTTTTTTGCCAGCCTCCTTTCTTTTTTTGCTGCGACAGCACAAAAGAAACCAATTGCTGCGACGGCAACAGCTGCAACAAATGACGACTCCGTTCTTCTCTCAAAAACAAAGTACCGTCTTATCGGTCCCTGGCGCGGCGGGCGCAGTGGAGCGGTGACAGGTGGGTATAAAAACAAGAACACATTTTATTTTGGAGGCACCGGCGGCGGCGTCTGGAAAACTACGGATGGCGGCAGCAACTGGAAAAATGTTTCCGATAAATATTTTGGCAGCAGTATCGGTGCTGTTGCCGTGGCTCCTTCAGATGAAAATGTTGTCTATGTGGGCGAAGGAGAGAACACCATGCGTGGAAATGTGAGCGAGGGTCTTGGAGGTATGTGGAAAAGTGATGATGCCGGAAGAACATGGAAGAATATTGGATTAAAAGACGGACGGCATATCATCCGCATCGTTATTCATCCAAGAGATCCGAATACGGTTTGGGTGGCAGTAATGGGTCATTTGTTTGGGCCAAACGATGAAAGAGGAGTTTATAAAACCACCGATGGAGGAAGGACATGGAAGAAAACACTTTTTATCAATAATCAAACCGGTTGCAGCGACCTGGTAATGGAGCCTGGCAATCCAACTGTTTTTTATGCAGGCATGTGGAGGCTTTTAAGAACTCCTTATTCAATGGAAAGTGGCGGCGATGGAAGCGGCTTATGGAAAAGTTTGGATGGCGGTGAAACATGGACAAATATTTCCCGCAATAAAGGATTACCAAAAGGAGTATGGGGTATTGTCGGTGTTGCCGTAGCTCCTTCCAATCCTGATAAAATATATGCATTGGTTGAAAATGAAAAAGGCGGCATGTTTGTAAGCGCCGATGCCGGCGAAACATGGACAGCAGGCAGCAATGATAATAATATCCGGCAAAGGGCATGGTATTATTCAAAAGTTTTTGTCGATCCGAAAAATGAGAACACGGTTTATTGTCCCAATGTAAATTTTATGCGGAGCCGTGATGGAGGCAAAACATTTTTGCCGGTTAATACAACACCTCATGGTGATCATCATGACCTGTGGATCGATCCCGAAGATGGCAACCGCATGATCATTGCAGATGATGGCGGTGCACAGATCAGTTTTGACGGGGCCAATAACTGGAGTACGTATATGAACCAGCCGACGGCACAGTTTTACCGGGTGACAACCGATAACAGTTTTCCTTACCGTATTCTTGGCGCCCAGCAGGATAACAGTACGATAAGAATTAAAAGCAGGACCTATGGTAATGCCATTACCGAACAAGATTGGCAAACAACTGCCGGAGCCGAAAGCGGTTATGTAGTAGCCGATCCATTGAATACAGATATTGTATATGGGGGTAATTACGGCGGTTATCTTTCAAGACTTGATCATAAAACAGGGGAGAACCGTGCCATCACTGTTTGGCCGGATAACCCAATGGGCGCAGGAGCAGATGTACAGAAATTTCGGTTTCAATGGAACTTCCCGATATTCTTTTCACCCAATAATCCAAAACGTTTGTATTGCGCCGGCAATGCTTTGTTTGTCACCGAAAATGAAGGAGCAAACTGGGAGCAAATTTCTCCTGACCTGACAACAAATGATAAAAGCAAACAAAGATCAAGCGGCGGACCTATTACGCAGGATAATACATCTGTGGAATATTACTGTACCATTTTTACCGCAACAGAAAGTGCATTGGAAAAGGACTTGCTATGGACCGGCAGTGATGATGGTGTGATATCAGTAAGCAAGGACGCCGGAAAGAACTGGGAGAATGTAACACCCAAAGATTGCCCGAAGTGGATGATGTGGAATTGTGTAGAGACCGATCCGTTCAAAAAAGGAACGGCTTATTTTGTAGGTACAAAGTATAAGAGTGATGATTTTGCTCCTTACATCTATAAAACGGAAGATTATGGAAAAACATGGAAGCTGATCGTAAATGGAATTGATAAGATGCATTTCACAAGGGCTATGCGGGCAGACCACAAAAGACCGGGGTTATTGTATGCAGGAACAGAGTATGGAATGTATATTAGTTATGATGATGGTGCTAACTGGAAAAAATTCCAATTGAATCTTCCTGTCGTGCCCATTACTGATCTTACGATAAAAGATAACGACCTGATCGTTGCCACACAGGGCCGGGCTTTCTGGGTGCTCGATGATCTGAGTGTGATACAACAAATGAATACAGGGATCAGCAATAAGAATTTGCATGTCTTCACTGTTAACCCTGCCTGGCGGATAGCCGGAAGTCCTTTTGCTGCCAACTTTGGTGCAGCACGTAATGCCGGTGCCAATCCTCCCAATGGTGCGGTTATTAATTATTATGTAAAAGATATAAAAGACAGTATCAAGGCTTCTGTCAAAATAATGGATAAGAATAAGAAAGAGATCCGCACTTATTCCACCGATGCAAAGGAAGCAAGGGATAAAATGGATATTGTAAAAGGCATGAACCAGTTTGTATGGAACTTGCAATATCCCGAAGCTGAAAGAATAGAAGGCATGATACTCTGGAATGGTGTGCCGGGAAGTGTTGTAGCGCCGCCGGGAGAATATTATTATAAACTGAAAGCAGGAAGCGATTCAGCCGAAGGAAGCTTTACACTTATGGCCGACCCCAATTATAAAATAACCCAGGCAGAATATGAAGAGCAATTTAATTTCCTGGTGAAAGTTGGCGATAAATTCACGGAAGTGCAAAAAGCGATCAAAGACATCCGGGCGTTGCGGACACAGATCAATGATTTTACAGGAAGACAGCAAAAAGATTCGATCAAGGAAATAAAAACACTGGCCGACAGTATCAATAAACAACTTACCGCCATTGAAGAAACATTTTACCAGACCAAGGCTAAAAGCGGGCAGGATGTACTCAACTATCCCATACGTTTAAATGATAAACTCAGCGGTCTTTTTGATGCAGCCAATAGCGGCAATATGCCGCCCAGTAAACAGGTGAAAGATGTATTTGCAGACCTGTCGAAACAATGCGATGTACAACTGGCAAAATTGAAGAAGATAAAAGAGGAGGATATTCCAAAACTCAACCAGCTGATCCGGGAGAGAGCAGTACCGGTGATCGGGTTGAAAAAAGAAAAGGAATAAGAATTTAAACACAGAGTAACAGTCCCGATAATTATCGGGATGAGTTACACAGAGAGAGTAAAATTGGAGATCACCACTCTGTGCAACTCTGTATCTCCGTATCTCTTTGTTGAAATTACTGGCAGCCTCTTTTGTTATGCAGTAAGATCAATTTTTCTAGTTCGTTCTTTCATCAGCGCAATGGCTTCTTCTTTGCTGGAAAAAGCATTATCTATATTCACGAGGTTATCGGCCAGCTTATCATAGCGTTTGGTCATCAGCCAGACAAAAATGTGGAGGTAATGAATGCCATCAAAAACAAAAGATTTTTTTTCGGCAAACTCATGTTGCAGTTTTAAGAACTCCCCGGGTATTTCCGTGTAATGCATGGCCGGGCGAAGATGATGGATCGTATGGTAGCCATCGTTCCAGCACATTTTGTTATACTTGGTATTGATGCAGTTAATGGCGCTGGTATAATTATCCTCGGGATTTGTTTTATCAATGAATGAATGCTGTGCCCAATTGCCCAGCATCATGACCACCCGGGCAAACACAAATGGAATAATGAAAATGAACACCGTGGCTTTCAGGTTTACAAAACACATGGCTATACAGAAAAAATAAAAGGCCATTTCGCCATACGTGAGGCGCATATAGAATTTCTTTCTTTTCCGTTTGAACATATAACTGAAAGTATCAACGAATCCAAGGAGTAGAAAACGGCCGAGATATTTGAAAAATCCCCTAAGACTATCCCGGTTATAGGCTAAAGTGCTGCTGGCATCGTCTGGCATGTTATTCTCTACATGATGCATACCTATATGATGTACGAAATAGGTTTCCGGGGTGTGACCGAAAAAAGGACAAACGATCCATACGATATAGTTATAGAGCCATACATATCCTTTTTTAAATGGCTTGCGATGGCTGATACAATGCAGCATCAAACCAAAGCGGCCTTTAAAATACATCTGCGAAACATAGAAATAGGGGATATAAGCCAGCCACCAGTACCAGCCGGTCAAAACGGGTGTATAAAGAAAAATGGCCACCGGTATTACCAGGATATGAATAGCCGTCAGCATATGAATAAAAGGAAGATCTCTTTTATCATTTAAAAATCTCAGCCAGAATTTTTCATAACGGCTGAAACTTTTGGGTTCATGATATACCGGGTCTGTAAGAGTTGTCAGTGCCTTCATGGAGAAAATTAAATAATTGAACGATCATCAACTTATTCCCGTTGGCGATTGTTTCTGATTGCTATCTTATTGTTTTTAAAGGAAAACGGCTAGCTGTGAGGCTCAAAAATACAGTATTCTGCCTATACTTTACGTTGTTTTTTTAAGTGCTGTTATTTAACGTTGTTTTCAGAATACCGTTAAGGGAAACGATTTTTTTGTTTTTGAAATCCACAAACTTTCTTCCTGCGTAATTAATAACCTGACCCGGCAATTCCTTACCCCATTGATGACTTTTAGTTTAACCGATGTATAGATCCTTCAGGGTGGTCATTTATGATTTCCCAGGCTTACTGTTTTTTTTAACAATTAAAACTATATGATTTATGAAAAGAAAGATCTATGCATCCATTGTACTGGCTGCAATGTTCATTAATGTGTTTCCTTTCGGGGCTTTGGCCTCCAGCCACCGGGAAGCGCCGTTGATCGCCAACGATCCGCTTGCGGATAATACCGATCTGTATGCTTTCCGCAGCCCTGACGATCCCAACAAAGTAACGATCATCGCCTGTTATGTTCCGGGACAATTGCCACAGGGCGGTCCTAATTATTATTCATTTGGACAAAATATCCGTTATGAGATCCACGTGGATAATAATATTGCTACCAATGGCGATGACATTACCTACCGCTTCACATTTGATCAAATGAATGAAGACCCTACTACTTTTTTCAATATCCGTTTGGGAAAACAAAATCTGAAGACCACGTACAAACTGGAAAGAAGCATGGATGGGGGTAAAAATTTTGCAACAATCGTGAACAACGGAACGGTACCGCCTCCCAATATTGGCCCTCGTTCTATCAATTCCCCCGTTGGTTTGAATGCTCCCAACTATGATGCATTGATCCAAAGCGCTATCAAAACAGCTTCAACAGGGGAGAAAGTTTTTTGTGGTACATCAGATGATCCCTTCTTTGTTGACCTCGGTGGTATTTTTGACCTGGGTGATGCACCCCGCACTACCGGCACTCAATCTATCGACGGGTTGAAATGTTTGAATGTGTCCACGATAGCGCTGCAGGTCGATATATCCACTTTGCAGAAAGATCACAAACCAGTTTCGATGGCAAGCAATATCCTGGATCCAAATTATGTAATTGGTGTTTGGGCATCTGCCAGCCGTCAGAAGATATCTGTATTAAAAGATTATAAGGATTATGAAAATAATAATAATGGAAATGGTAACAGCGGTCCCTGGATACAGGTCTCACGTCTTGGTATGCCATTAACCAATGAAGTGATAGTGCCTGTTGGGATGAAAGATTACTGGAATTCATTAACTCCCTACCAGGACCTTGCAAGGTTAAATGTATTTGGGAATCATTTTTATAATCCCGAGCTCGGGCTTTACATGGATGATGCTTTATTTGGAACGGCAGTTCCGGCATTATCTCCTTTGCGCATTCAGAAAAATTCACTGGCATGTGCTTTTGGTGGAACCGGTTTTGGTTTTGGTAACGGGCAAAACGGTTTGTATGGTTTGAAAGGAAACCCGGCATTGGCTGGTAGCGCATTAGATGATGCTATTTTTGGAAATCTTCTTTTACCCGCTGCCAACTCACCCCGCTCCGTTGATCTATGGCCCATTTTTAATACCGGCGTACCCAACTTAAAACCTTACCAGTTAGCAACAGGTAAAGGTGGCAATCCTTTGGCAACAGGTAAACCTTTCATTAATAATTTTCTTCCGAATGGTGGCGATATGTTACGGCTGAATATGGCAGTTCCGCCAACACCCCGTAATGATCCAAAATTCAGCAACCTCGGTTTGGTCCAGGCTGCAGTATTGGGATTAACTGACCCGGCATACAATGCAAATGCATCTCTTCAAAATATTCCGAACATGGATGGATTTCCGAATGGAAGAAGATTGGAAGATGATGTGGTCCGTATAGAATTGCAGGCCGTAAGCGGAATTGTTTTAGCAGCAATAGGGTTATGGTATGATGATTATAACTGTGCAGGAAGTCCTGTCACCCCGGATCTGCTGGATGTATATACATACAATGCAGGTGTTACATCAAATGATGCTGCGCTGAAACCAGCTTTTCCATATGTGGCAACGCCATGGTCCGGGACACATAATTGTGATTGCAATGATGGTCAGTCAAATAAAACCCAGGCGAACATGGGCAAAATGCCTGTGGCTAAAAAACCAACTTCAGAACTGGGGCTTGCTTCACCGGAAATGAATTTAATGGCTTATCCTAATCCGAGCGATGGCAGCAGCAAGATCAAATACAGTGTTGATGCAACTGCCCAGGTCAAGATCGTTGTATATGATATGCAAGGCAACAAGGTGGACGTTCTTGCTGATGAAAAACAAGAAGCAGGAGTTCATACCGTAGAATGGGATAACAGCAGCCTGGCGAAAGGAACATATATAGTTACCGCATTGAAAAATGGTACGGTTAAACAAGTGATTAAAGTAATAAAGAACTAAACAAAAATAAAACAACAGGTTCGTATGCCGCGAACCTGTTGTTCTTAACCAATTCTAAAACTACGGTTATGAAAAAGAGATATATGTATTCTTTCCTGTTGATTTTGTTGCTGGCAGCATCTGCTTTTGTGATAACCAGGATCAAAAAAGAAGGACATAAAAATGAAATTGTTTACAGCGAACTGCTTCCCCGTAAGGCTTCTCTTGCCTATTCGGCTGAATGGACGGCTGTAAAAAACAAGGTTGATATTTTACAAAAAAAAATAAAAAAAGATCCTTCCGATATAAAATCTTTGCTGGCATTATCGGCGTTGTACATACAGGAAGCCCGTATCACCGGTAATTTCGATTATTATAATGGCGCCGCATTAAAGTGTATACATGCAGTGCTTGAAAAAGATGCCAAAAATTTTGAAGCCCTTACATTCAAAGCCACTATCCTTCTGTCGCAGCACCGGTTTGCAGAAGGGCTTACGGTTGCTCAACAGACACAACAACTTTATCCCCTCAATGCATATGTGTACGGGTTGATCGTAGATGGTAACGTAGAATTGGGTAATTACAGGGCGGCACTGGAAGCTGCTGATAAAATGGTTTCTATACGCCCGGATAACCGTTCTTATTCCCGCATTGCTTACCTGCGTGAGATACACGGCGATCTTGCCGGAGCGATTGAAGCTATGAAAATGGCAGTTGATGCCGGCGCCCCGGGTGATGAAAATACAGAATGGTGCAGGGTACAGTTGGGTAAATTGTATGAGAAAACAGGGAAAATGAAAGACGCACAAATGCACTATACCATTGCGGCAGATAACCGCCATGATTATCCTTATGCACTGGCAGGCCTGGCAAGATTAGCCATTGCTGAAAAAGATTACTCCAAAGCACTTGGGCTTTATTTGCGGGCTGATTCATTGATACCCGATCATACATTTAAAGAAGGGATTGTTGAAACGTATAAGTTGACCGGCCAGTCAGAAAAAGCAAGAATGATCGCTGATGAGATCCTGAAATACATGAAGCAATTTTCAACTGATGGGAAAAAAGAAAAAAATGCCGGGCAAAATGAAGATCATGAAATGGCGCATGCATATATGGGAGTGGGGAATTATGATAAAGCGCTGGAATATGCATTAGCAGAATACAACCGGCGACCTGCCAATATTGAAGTGAATGAAACGGTCGCGATCGTTTATTACGGGAAAGGCGATTATGCAAAGGCATTGCCTTATATTGAAACAGCATTAAAAACAAATTGTAAAAACCCTGAATTGCTTTGCCATGCCGGGTTTATATATGCAAAGACCGGCGATAAAATAAAAGCAAGATCATTGTTGCAGGAAGCGATGAAAAACAATCCTGGTATTCCGGCGGAGCTAATGGATGAAACCAAAACAATATTGGGTTCTTTAGCTATTAGCCATTAGCTAACGGCTAATGGCTAATAGCTAAAAGCTTATTGCACTTTGCCAATTTTTCTTACGCCGGTAGTTGCGCCCCCATTCAGTGTCATATCAACAGGCTTATTAGTTTTCCAGGCGCCCCGGGTAAAATCGGGTATATCCATTGTTTTTGATCTTTTAGCCACCGAGCTTTCACTCAGCGGGCCAATACTGCTCCACAACGCTGCATCATAAACGTCTTCATCTAATGGCAGGCCATTGCGAAGACAATCGATCAAACGCCAATCCATGATAAAATCCATGCCACCATGTCCGCCTACATCTTTGGCAATAGCGCCGATATGATTGACGATGGGTGGGGAATATTTTTTATAAAGATCATCCAGTTCTTCTTTTTTTATCCAGCTATGACCAAATGCGATCCGCTCCGGTGAAGGCCATTTACCCACAGAACCTTTGGTGCCGCTCAGCACATGAATTCTTGAATAAGGTCTTGGTGATGACACATCATGTTGTATCATCATTGTTTTTCCCTTATAGGTTCTGATCAAAGAAGTATTCATATTTCCCCGGTAAGGTTTATCAGTAAATTCAGTAAAGAAAGGATCTTTTGCAGCCATTTCTTTTGCAAGATCATTCAATGTAAAATCATTGCTGCTCATACTTACCATATGATCCATCCTGTCCCCGCGGTTGATATTCATGCACTGGGCAATGGGTCCGAGGCCATGCGTGGGATAAAGGTTTCCGTTCCTTGATGCATTTTCTTTCAGCCTCCACATATCGGCATAGGCATTTTTATTAAAGAGCCAATCCCTGCTCAGGTCGTGTATATAAGCACCTTCAGCATGTATTATTTCTCCGAACATTCCCTGTCTCGTCATATTCAATGTCAGTTGTTCAAAAAAATCATAACAACAATTTTCCAGCATCATGCAATGCTTCTTTGTTTTTTCTGATGTTTCCACCAGTTCCCAGCATTCATCAATTGTTTTGGCAGCAGGCACTTCGGTGGCTGCATGTTTACCATTCTTCATAGCGTATACAGCAATAGGTGTATGTAAATGCCAGGGAGTGGGGGTGTATACCAGGTCAATATCATTGCTTTCGCATAGAGCTTTCCAACCTTCTTCGCCGCTGTATTCTTTGGCTTTTGGTCTCCCGATAGCTATCGGGAGCATCTTTTCCAGCGTCTTTTGCGACGCAGCGACCCGGTCAGGATATTTATCACATAGCGCAACAATTTCCACCCCGTCAATATAACTTAACCGTTCAACAGCTTCCGAACCTCTCTGGCCAAGACCGATAATTCCAATCCGGACCGTTTCGATCTTTGGAGCGGCATAACCACACATATTAAAATGCTGATCATTACTTTCAAATTGAGATGAACGTTCCATTTGCTCATCGCTTACACCAAATGTTTCAGCAAAAGAAGGAATGCCGGTTGCCAGCACTCCACTACCAATGGCGAGACGGCGTAAAAATTTTCTGCGGTTATTATCCATAAAACAGTAATTAATTGTTGCCAGCTTTAATCATTCAGCAGGTCAGGTCTCCTTTCTTTCGTTCTTTGCTGGGATTGTTCCTGTCTCCATTCTTCAATTTTTTTGTGATCACCATTCATGAGTACATCCGGTACTTTCCAGCCGCGGAAATCTTCCGGTCTTGTATAAACAGGTGGCGCTAATAAATTATCCTGGAATGAATCTGTCAATGCGGAGGTCTCGTCATTCAACACACCGGGAAGCAATCTTCCGATTGCATCCACTAAAACGGCTGCGGCTAATTCACCGCCACTCAATACATAATCACCAATAGAGATCTCCCTGGTTATAAAATGCTCTCTTATCCTTTCATCAATGCCTTTATAATGTCCGCAGATCAGCAATAGGTTTTCTTTCAGTGATAAATGGTTTGCTTTTTTCTGATCAAATAGTCCTCCATCGGGAGTTAAAAATATGATCTCATCATACTTCCTTTGCTTTGATAATTCTTCAATAGCTTTTGCCAGCGGCTCGCACATCATCACCATACCGGCGCCGCCGCCATATTGATAGTCATCTACCTGGCCGTATTCATTCACCGCCCATTTTCGCAATTGATGTACTTCTATAGTAAGAAAACCTTTTTCCTGTGCCCTTTTCATGATACTGTGCTGTAAAGGACTTTCAAGTAATTCAGGTAAAACGGTGAGGATGTCTATGTGCATGGAGCAAAGATAGTTGTCAGGGAATGGAAATTTAATCGATTGAAATTACAAGTGTGATCGGTTGCCTCCTATAAGCTTTTACCTGCCGGCCATTTTGCATAGCGGGTTCCCAAAGCTTTGATTCAGCTATTAATCTTTCAGCTTCGGCTTTCAGAGCCTGAGGTATTTTGTTTATTGTTTTTATTTCGCAAAGACTTCCATCTTTACAAACAATAAACTGAACAATGGCGGTTAAATTTACTGAACCGCTTTTTCTTTTCGTTTTGGCTGGCAATTCTTTCCAAACGGCATCTGAGACCGGTTCGACTCTAAAATTATTTTCAAGATAATTTCTCCAGGCTGAATCTCCTCCCGGGAATCTTGCTTCGATATCAACTTTATCAAAAACCCCAATAGTGTCTTTTGAATTTTGGGAATCCTTTGGAGGAGGCGGAGGTGGAACATCCTTTTGAGCCCTAAGGTTGATGTTGGCTAATAAGATCAATATTAAGAATCCCATTCTCATGCTTACAAAATTAAACAAAGAAACAATAAGAACCCCCCGGGGAACCGGGGGCAAATAAAACTCCTGTTGCGTGTGCTACTTAGTCAATTTAATGGCAGTATCAAGGCGTTGAGCTGCATTATCCCAATTTATAAGATTGAATAAGGCATCTACAAAATCTGTACGTTTATTTCTATACTTTAAGTAGTATGCATGTTCCCAAACATCAATGACTAATAAAGGAATGCAGCCCCACTGTGTCAGCTTTTCATGATTCTCACATTGCAGAACCACTAAACTGTCACTATAAGGTTGATAAGCGAGAATACCCCAACCATTTCCATCCACATTTTTTGATGTTTCGGCGATCAAAGCATTCAGCTTATCATAACTGCCAAAATTTTTTTCGATGCGTTTCAAAAGATCGCCTGATGGTGATGTTTTTTTGTTGCTAAGATTTGTCCAGAAGATAGAATGTAAAACATGGGATGAAAAGTGATAAGATAATTTCTTTGTCCAAAAATCAACGGTTTCTAAATTGTTTTCATCTAATGCCTTCCTGATCATCTGCAGATCCTTGTTGGCCCCTTTTACCGCCCCGCCGTGATGGAAAGTATAATGGAGGTGCATGGTTTCAGCATCCATATACGGCTCTAAAAAATTTTCATTATATGGCAGTGCCTGCTGAATGTAATTTCCGTTTGCATCAACCAATTTATCTATCGGGTTATCAGTGAGATTTTGAGCAAAGGCATTCGTAGTTGAAAATAAAGATGCCGCACCAAGTAAAGTTCCCGATTTTAAAAAGTCTGCTCTTTTCATAAAGTAGCTTATTATTAAAGGTAAAAAACATAATTCACACTATGAATTATTGTGTGCCAGGGCATAAGACCAACAGGTTCGAAAATGTGATAAAATGCGGCAGACTCTTAACATTCAGCTCATAAATGTCGTACTTTTGAAATAGTGGAAAAAAACATGTCTATAAAGTTAAAAGCAGCATTTCTCCTGACCGCATTTGCATTAAATACAATTGTTGGGTTTGCCTGTGCTGTTGGTTTAAATATGGGATTTAATTCACATCATCATAAAGAAGAGGCAACAGAGGCAACAGAGGCTCAAGAGTCTTCTGAGCATCACGACAAATCACATCATCATGACGATGCTGATCATCATAAATCAAAAGATGGTAAAGACAATTGCTGTAATGATAAAGTGATAAAATTTGAACAGGCTGACAAAGCCTTCCCCCGATCTTCAAACACCGTCATAAATCCGGAATTCGTTACATCATTCTTTTTTTCATTGTGCAATTCTGACGGCTTGTATGCCTCTCAGCATATTCCAAACATTAAATATTTTGTCCGGAATTATCACCCTCCCATACCGGATATCCGCATAGCGATCCGGAGTTTCCAGATTTGATTTAGGTATAAGATGAATTATGCATAGCATTGCTATGCCTGTAATTATTTTATTTATACAGTAAATCAAATGAGAATGAAAAAGATATTTTTTAGCATGGTTCTGTCAACCATTGTTTATACAGCCTGCAATAGCAGTAATAATAAATCAGATGCGGGGCAAAATAACACACCCGGAAATGCATCTGTCGTAAAGCAACAAACAAACGACACAGCAGCCCCAAACAAAGAAGTAAAAGCAGCCGCTTCAATACAAGAAATTGTAAATATTTATTTGCAACTAAAAAATGCTTTTACCAAAGACAATACGAATGATGCAGCCGAAGCAGGAAAAGCCTTAGAAACAGCTTTTCAAAATTTTGATACGACTGTTTTATCAGAACCGCAAAGGAAGATTTTTGAAGATATAGCAGAAGATGCAAAAGAGCATGGGGAACATATCGGTAAGAACGGCGGGAACATCAGGCATCAACGGGAACATTTTAAAATGCTGAGTGAAGACATGTACGACCTGGTGAAAGCATTTGGTGCTGGGCAGACTTTGTATAAAGATTTTTGCCCCATGTACAATAATAATAAGGGGGCTTTTTGGATAAGCGAAACAAAGGAAATTAAAAATCCTTATTTCGGCAAAGCTATGTTTACTTGTGGTATTGTGAAAGAAGAAATAAAATAAGACTTAAATCTATTCGTATGGAACATCAGCATCATCCAAAAAAATATACCTGCCCCATGCACCCACAGATCGTGCAGGATAAGCCGGGCACATGCCCCATTTGCGGAATGAATTTAGTATTGACTGCGAAAGCCGAAAACAAACTTCCTGTTATGGATCATCAACATGGTACTAATCCATCAATGGGGCATGCGGGGCATAATCATCATGCCATGATGATCGCTGATTTCCGAAAACGTTTTTATGTTGTGTTGGCGCTTACCATTCCCATCATGCTACTGTCAGATATGATCCAGCATTGGCTGGGTGTTCATTGGCAGTTCACCGGGTCACCATACCTATTATTTGCGTTATCAACCATTGTGTTTTTTTATGGTGGCTGGCCCTTTTTAAAAGGATTGGTGGATGAAGCAAAGGCAAAGAACCCGGGCATGATGTTTTTGATCGGCTTTGCCATTTCAGTAGCTTATATCTACAGCGTGGCGATCGTGTTTGGTTTGGAGGGCATGGATTTCTTTTGGGAACTGGCAACATTAATTCTGATAATGCTTTTAGGACATTGGATAGAAATGAAATCTGTTGCCGGGGCATCAAAAGAGTTGGAGTTATTAGTGCAATTGATGCCATCCGATGCTCATATGGTAATGCCGGGTATGGTTCATGACGTAAAGACTGATACACTGAAAGAGAAAGATACAATTCTTGTAAAGCCGGGAGAAAAAGTTGCAGCCGACGGGATAATATTGGAAGGCGAAAGTTATTTGAATGAATCTATGTTGACCGGCGAATCAAAGCCCGTGCAAAAAGTAAAAGGCGATAAAGTAATTGCAGGTGCGATCAATGGCAACGGAGCTATTAAAGTTACCGTATCTCATGCCGCAAAAGATTCTTATCTCTCACAGGTAATAAAGTTGGTTGATGATGCACAAAGATCAAAGTCAAAAACCCAGTTGCTGGCAGACAAAGCCGCAAGATGGTTAACCATTATTGCATTGTTTGCGGGGATTTCCACCTTTTTATATTGGTATCTCAGCGGCCAATCGTTGGCATTTGCCATGGAAAGAATGGTAACGGTAATTGTTATTTGTTGCCCACATGCATTAGGACTGGCTGTGCCGTTGGTAGTAGCCAAATCAACCGCTCTATCTGCCAAACACGGGTTGTTAATTAAAAACAGAACAGCCTTTGAAAATTCAAGGAAGATAACGACCATCGTATTCGACAAAACCGGCACACTTACTGTAGGAAAATTTGAAGTATCAAAAATCGTTTCGTTGCAAAAACATATAAGCGAAAATGAGATCATTCGTCTGGCATCTGGATTAGAGCAAAAATCAGAACATCCTATTGCAACGGGGATCCTGCAAAAAGTGAAAGAATTATCGATTGCGATCCCTGCAACTGAAAATTTCGATGCCCTTACCGGGAAAGGTGTAGAAGCCAATGTAGAAGGTAAAAAAATATTGGTGGTTAGTCCGGGTTATTTAAAAGAAAATGATATTACTCTTCCCGCTGGCTTTATAGCCAATGATACAGAAACGGTTGTATTTATAATTATCAATAATGAGTTAGCAGGATATATTGCTTTATCGGATGAAATAAGACCTGAATCAGCAGGTGCCATTCAAACGTTGAAACAAAATAATATCAGATCAATATTGCTTACAGGCGATAACAATAAAGTGGCAAAAAGTGTAAGTGAAACTATCGGCATGGATAGTTTTATTGCGGAAGTATTGCCTCATCAGAAATTAGAGAAGATAAAAGAGCTGCAAAGCCATGGAGAATTTGTGGCCATGACAGGTGATGGTGTAAACGACGCTCCTGCATTGGCACAAGCAGATGTTGGTATTGCTGTTGGAAGCGGCAGTGATATAGCAGCTGAAACCGCTGGCATTGTTTTGGTTAACAGTAATCCAAAAGACATTGTGAGTTTGATCCTATTTGGCAAAGCCACTTACCGGAAGATGATACAGAATTTAATATGGGCAACAGGCTACAATCTGGTGGCACTGCCATTAGCAGCAGGTATTTTGTACAAACAGGGTGTTCTATTAAGCCCGGCTGCAGGTGCTGTTTTAATGACAGTAAGTACAATTGTTGTAGCCATCAATGCAAGTATGCTGAAAGTAAAAAAATAGGAATACTGTAATGAAAAAAATATTATTAATAGTCTTTGGGTTGGCTCTATATTCTTTTGCTTATGCACAGGCGGTGACCTACACCTGTCCTATGCATCCGCAGATTCATGCCAGCAAGCCAGGCAATTGCCCGATATGCGGGATGAAACTGATCCAGGAAAAGCCGAAGCTGGTAGCAAAACCTGTAGTTAAAAAACCAATAGGTATGGTCAACAAAGACACTATGCAACCCGTATTCTATACTTGCCCCATGCATCCGGAAATTCATGCTACCAAGCCCGGTAATTGCCCTAAATGCGGGATGAGGTTGATAAAGGAAAAGCCGAAAGCTGTTGTAAATCCAACAATTAATAAGCATCATGAAATGCAAATGCCTAAAGACACAGCTAAGGAGAAACCAATGGATATGGATGATATGAAAATGGGTGATGACAGTTCAACACATGATATAGGAAATATGGATATACCCAAAGTAAATTTGGGTCCCATAAAAACCATTGTTAACAATACAGCACCACATACTGTACGTTACGATTTATACATTGCTGATACGATGATAAATTTTTCGGGCAAAACAAAACGGGCTATTGCTGTAAATGGAAGCATTCCTATGCCAACACTCACATTTACGGAAGGCGATACAGCCGAGATTTATGTACATAACGAATTAAGTGAGGAAACTTCCCTGCATTGGCATGGTCTTATGCTTCCCAATCAATATGATGGTGTGCCAAACCTTACACAGATGCCCATCAAGCCACACACAACACATTTGTATAAATTTCCTATCATTCAGCACGGCACACATTGGTATCACAGTCATACCGAATTACAGGAGCAGATCGGTATGTACGGCGCATTTATTATGAATAAAAGAGAAGAATGGGATATTCCAACCCTGCCTGTCATTTTAAGTGAATGGACAGATATGAGGCCCGGAGAAGTTCATCGCAGTCTGCACAATGCCACCGATTGGTTTGCTATCAAAAAAGGCACTACCCAAAGCTATGCCGAAGCCATAAAGCTGGGGCAATTAAAAACCAAACTTACCAATGAGTGGAAACGGATGAATGCAATGGATGTAAGCGATGTGTATTATGACAGGTTTTTAATTAACGGGAAAAACATAAATGAACAACCTCAATTCAAAGCAGGCGATAAAGTAAGATTACGTATAGCAAATGCGGGTGCATCTTCCTATTTCTGGCTTACTTACTCAGGTGGAAAAATAACGGTAGTAGCTACCGATGGTAATGATATAGAACCCACAGAAATAGACAGGTTGATCATTGCAGTATCAGAAACCTATGATGTTATTGTAACCATTCCGGCTAACATGAGTTATGAATTTTTAGTAACACCGGAAGACCGTACCAAATCAGCCTCGCTATGGTTGGGAAGTGGTATGAAAATGCCTGCCCAAAGACTACCCAAGCTAAAATACTTTGCAGGCATGAAAATGATGAACGACATGATGGCAATGAATGGTGATCTCATGCCAATGGGTATGGAAATGAGTAATCAAACAATGGATATGAATACTGTAATGTATCCGGAAATAACAGGTGAGGAAAAATCAAAAAAAGATACTATGCAGGGTATGAATATGGAAAGTGAAACACCTGACATTGTTACCTTGAATTATGGTATGCTCCGTGCCTCCAGCAAAACAACCTTGACGCAAGGCCCGGTAAAAGAATTAAAATTTGATCTGACAGGAAACATGAATCGCTATGTATGGACCTTAGACAATAAAACGGTTTCGGAATCGGATAAGATCTTAATTAAGAAAGGAGAAAATGTAAGGATCGTTCTTTTCAACAATAGTATGATGCGGCATCCCATGCACCTGCACGGACATGATTTCAGGTTACTCAATGGGCAGGGTGAATATGCACCCATGAAAAACATCATTGATATCATGCCAATGGAAACAGATACCATTGAATTTGCCGCAAATACTTATGGCGACTGGTTTTTTCATTGCCATATATTATACCATATGATGAGTGGAATGGGCAGGGTATTCAGCTACGAGAATTCACCAGCCAATCCTGAGATCCCTGATCCGAAATTAGCACGACGAAAACTATTTGCAGATGACAGACAATTCCATTTTATGGCAAGGCTGGGAATAGAGACTAATGGCAGCGATGGTGAAGCCATGTTTGCCCAAACCCGTTGGAAATTAAACACCCTGTGGCATTTGGGCTACCACGATATGCACGGATATGAAAGCGAAACTATGGTTGGCCGCTATTTTGGTAAAATGCAATGGTGGTATCTGTATACTGGATTTGATTATCATTATAAAAAAGAAGGAGGCCCAAAGAACATATTTGGCAATGATGAAAAAAATTGGTTTAGCCAGGCAAGTAATAAGAACGATCGCAAAACAGTAGTAGCAGGAGTTGCCTATACTTTACCAATGCTGGTGATTGCTGATGCCCGGATCGATGGTAATGGGAAATTCCGGTTTCAATTATCAAGGGAAGATATTTCAATAACCCCACGTTTGCGGTTTAACTGGATGATCAATACAGATAAAGAATATATGGCAGGTTTCAGATATGTGGCCTCAAAATATTTTTCTTTATCAACCCATTACGATAGCGATATGGGATGGGGCGCCGGGATAACGATAACTTATTAAAAGCAGCAGGTTAAAAATCTGGTAAAATAAAACCCCCGGGGAACCGGGGGTCGTGGTAGAAACAAAAACCAACGATAGCTCATTTACATGAGCACAGTCTTAATTCATTTATTAATTGCAACCCGAAATTAGGTCGCCTCTATTCCCAGGTAAGGGATATCAGTCATACCGGGCAATGATTTTAGTCAGTATCATCAAGTTGACATAATTTCTCTTTTGCCAGAGAATAATTGTCCATTTATCGCACACCCCAAAACAGTCTTTTTGGGTAGTGTCCGGTTTTGGTTTCACGCAGAGCCCGCAAAGAGGCAAAGAGCGCAATCCCGATAGCTATCGGGACGCCGCTGCTTCGCAGCGAACGCTGCGAGAAATATTGAAAACCGGACATTACCTCTTTTTGGGAAAATTCAGGCTAAACCTTCTCTCTGCCCATTTTTCTATAAATTTGTGCCCTGTTCTGAAAAAAGAAACTTGGAGAACGAAAAGTAAGATTTTACTCCCTCTGTAGTTCAGTTGGTTAGAATGCCAGATTGTGGATCTGGAGGTCACCAGTTCGAGCCTGGTCGGAGGGACAGAAAGGAGAGGCAGTCTCAAAAGTGTTTTTAACACAGAGTAACAGAGTATTGGAGTTGCACAGAGTTTAGATATACAAGGTGATTTCTCTGTGTAACTCAGTTAACTCCTGAACTCTGTGTTTAATATAGCTTTTGGTTCAGCCTCTTTTTTTAATCGGGAAAACTCAACTAGTATATGGAAACTCAGAAAAGAGGGATCGTTCCGGGAAAAATAAAGGGCTTCAGGGATATTGATCCGGGTTTAAACCAGATCAAATGGGCCATTATTGACGGAGCCAAAAAAGTTTACAGGGCTTATGGCTTTGAACATTGGGACACTCCCATCCTGGAATATGCCGATGCATTAGGAAAATATATGCCCGGTGAAGGGGCTGCAGACGAAGCGCAAGTGGCAGATGGTGTTTATTCTTTTCGCAATCCTGAACAAGAACCCGTCTATGATGAAAAAGGAAATGAACTGAAAGATGAAAATAATTTCGATAAAGTTATTTACGAAAATCACCATGTTGCCTTGCGGTATGACCTCACGGCGCCATTAGCAAGGTTATATGCAGAACAACTTTGGCAGGACAAACTGAAAGGTCTTTTAAAAACGGAGAAGTCACCATTGTTCAGGCGCTACCAGTTCGGACCTGTTTTCAGGTTTGAATTAAAATTGGATCCGGGAAGATTCAGGGAATTCTGGCAATTGGATTTTGATACGGTAGGTACAGCAGATATGACGGCTGATGCAGAGGTTTGTATGGTGACGGCTGATGCCATGGAAGCGATCGGGCTGAAAAGAGGGAATTATATCGTAAAAGTAAATAACAGAAAAGTGCTGAAAGGGTTTCTTCAAAACTTAGGTGTGAATGATGAAGAAACCGAAAAAAATATTTTAAGAGTAATTGATAAATTAGATAAGATCGGGTTTGATGGAATGAAAGGAGAATTAGGAAAAGGAAGAACCGATACCTCGGGTGCAGAAGTAAAAGGCCTGGGACTATCATCCGATCTGATCAAAGGGGTTACTGATTTTTTCAAAAAATTTGGTAAGACAAAAAAAAGAAATAATATCCTGGAGCGGTTGAGTGATATGGCAAATGCAAATACAATTTTTACGGAAGGTGTTGAGGAGTTACGGAAAATTGACAGCGTTCTTTCCGGGATGGGATACAATGAAAAAAGAGTTGTGTTTGACCCGACACTTGTCCGGGGAATGTCATACTATACAGGTCCTGTGTTTGAAGTGGAATCAAAACAAACTTATACCGACGATAAAGGAAATGAAAAAAAGGTTGGCTCCATCTGCGGCGGTGGACGCTATGATGATCTTGTTGAAAAATTATTAGGCATCAAAGTTCCTGCTACGGGTTTATCGATCGGTGTTGACCGTATCGCTGAATTACTTCAATTGACCAAGGAGGCGCCGAAGCAGGTTACGGGCCCTGTGCTGATCGTTGTCTTTGACAATAACCTGATGACGGAATATCAAAAAATTGCAAGCCAGTTACGCAAAGCAAAGATTGATACGGAAGTTTATTACGGATCCCAGCGGGGATTAAACAAGCAATTGGCCTATGCCGACAAAAAAAATTGTCCTGTTGCTATTCTCTTAGGTGAAAATGAATTGGCAAAAGGCGTGATCACGGCCAGGGATCTGAAAATGGGAAAAGAGATCGCCGGTGAATTCACGGACAAGACGGAATGGCAAAAGACATCACAGTTTGAAGTGAAGCGGGAAGACCTGGTGAAAAAGGTAAAGGAACTTATCAAGAAGCATCAATAGAATTTAAAGTGACTATCCGCTTATTGAAACCTAATGATAACATTGTGTTCTTCGTGCCTGCTTTGTGTTCTTTGTGCTACTAAAAATCAGGAGCACAAAGAACACGACGAACCACAAAGGGCACTAAGGGTCATACATAAGGACAATCACTAAAAGATTTAAAAATGGCAACAAAAAAAACTGTTACGTTGGATGGCAGCACATTGACCATTGACGATATTATTAATGTAGCAGAAAAAGGATATGCTGTTGAATTGGGAGAGGGATCAAGAAAAAAGATCATTGCTGGTCGCAGGAAGTTAGAAAAGCAATTAAGAGAACGCCCTGACATTGCGGTCTACGGAACCAACCGGCTGCACGGCGACCTGAAAAATATCGCGGTTCAAAATAGTTTAATAAACAGTTACCAGGTAAAATACATCAAGGTCCATAATTGCGGGACAGGAGATCCTGTGCCTGTTGAAATAGTGAGGGCCATGATGGTAATACGGTTAAATTCCTTTGCAAAAGGATTATCGGGGATGAAGCTGGACACTTGTCAACTCTTAGTTGATATGCTCAACAAAAAAGTCACACCCTGGGTATTGGAAGAAGGTTCGGTCGGTGCAAGCGGTGATCTTGTTCCATTAGCTATGATAGGAGCCGTAATGATCGAACTGGATGAAGCGCAGGCTTATTTTGTCCGTAAGGACTCCAATGGAGAAAAAGAACTGATGCCTGCAAAAAAAGCATTACGAAAAGCGGGCCTTAAAAAAATTAAGTTAGGAGCAAAAGAAGCCATGGGTCTGACAAACGGATCAAACTTTATATCCGCATTTGCTGTGTTTGCTGTAAGGGATACCGAAAGGATTTTAAGATCTGCTTCCATTTCCGCAGCCTTATCATTGGAAGCAATAAGAGGGGAACAAAAAGCATTCTCCGAATTGATCAATGAAGGCAGTGACCGGCACGAAGGACAAATAGTAATTGCAAAACAAATCCGAAAGCTGATTGAAGGTTCAAAGCGTTGCAGCAGAAAAGCACAGGAACATAAGTTTGGCGGAAAAATTAAAGGCGAGGAGAGAGTCCAGGACAGGTATAGTTTCAGATGCGCACCGCAGGTTCATGGTGCATTATATGAAGCGATCGACAAAATGAAAAAAACGCTGTCAAAGGAAATTAACTCGGCAACGGACAACCCTCTTTTTCAATTTGACAGAACAGGTGAAGACGGTGGTGTATTGTTTGCAAGCGGCGGTAACTTTCATGGCCAGGCATTGGCAGCGCCGATAGATTATTTAAAAATTACGCTTACAAGTTTGGGATTGATCACTGATAAGAGAGCTTTTTCATTATTAGACCAGCGCCTGAGTTTTGGACTGCCTGCCGACCTGGCCAATGATACCAGCAAAGCCGACGGGGGATTAATGGTACTCCAGTATGCTGGTGCTGCAAGGGCTGCGGAAAACAGGGTGCTTTCAACTCCTGCCTCGGTGATGTCCGTTTCAACCGCAGCCAACCAGGAAGATTATGTTTCCATGGGTAGTGTCGGGGTTATTCATTTGAGAAAGATCATTTACAATACGCAGATCCTTGTCGGCATCGAATTGCTTTGCGCACTCAGAGGATTACAACTTACCTACAATAAATTACCAAAGGGATTAAGAGAATTGGGAAAGGGGACGCAAAAAGTTTATAATGAACTTTCTAAACCATCTCATTTTCCACCGGAAAAAACGGACAGGTATTTACGGACTGAAATGATGAGATCGATAGAACTTGTAAAGTCAGGTAAGTTGATCGAGCTTGTCGATGGGTTGTTATCCTGAGCTTGACGAAGAATTATTTACCCGGCTGCATTACTACTATCATCGTCTGTTGCGTCGCACTCTTGTACGTTCTGTTCGCTACTCAGCATTTGTCAAGTCTCCGCAAATGTCAATGGCGTTTCTTAAATTTGAACAATAACCTCTCCATCCCATGAACCAACATACACAAAAAAGCGTAGAAGAAAACAAGCAAGGGCAGTAGTTATGAGTTGTTTGATTAAATGATTTTAGTTATGGAAGATTTTATTATAAAAGAAGCAAAACATTTTGCCAAACTCACTCATGCAAATACAAGAGATTACGAAAAACTTATAAATCTCAAAAACAGATTTGATATTGAACTACAGCCTTATTCATCAATAATCAATCGGTTAAAGTACATTAATGAATACGAAAAAGAGGTAATAGCACTTTTTCAAAAGCATTTATCTGTTTGTACTAAACCAGAAACTTGCCCACAAAATAAAACCCATTCAAATGCAATCTTTCTTGTTGGCCAAGAAAGAAATAATTTGCAAGGGAAATTAGAAAATCAGAGTGAAGGCACTTTTAAAAAGGGGCAATTCTTTGATGCTTATAAAATCATTATAGACATTATAGAAAAAGCAACCCAATCTATAAAACTTATAGATAACTATATCAGCCATGAGACTTTAAATTTTTTTACGCATAAAAAGGACCAAAAAGTCGAAATTAAAATTTTAACAAAATCTACCTCTTTGACAGATAGACTTACTCCTTTTGTGGAGAAGTTTAATAAGCAATACGGAAGTCTTGAAATAAAGCCTACTGAAGTTTTTCATGACAGATTTCTTGTGATAGATGATTCAGTCGTTTATATGATTGGTGCTTCCATAAAGGATATTGGGAACAAAATGTTTATGCTAAATAAGGTTGAAGGGGAAAGGTATAAGCAAATCATATTACAAGAGTTTAATAACGAGTGGAGTAAGGCTTAACCGAAACTCGTCAAGATGCTGAAAGCGCTGACTTTTTTTTGTAGATTTACCTTCCACTATGCCACCAGATTTTAGCATCGATTCACCAATTCAGTCCTCAAAGGAAGATAAATTCAACCGAGCAGTCTTTGCGCAGAAAATAACCTCTGTTTGCGGGAACTACACCCCAAAAAGCACTGTTGTTGGAGTTTACGGCAGGTGGGGGGAGGGTAAGAGTTCCGTACTTAATATGGTTTCAGAAAAGCTAGATCCAGAAATACTGCAGATCAGATTCAACCCATGGTACTTCAAGGATGAAGAGTATTTATTGTTAGCTTACTTTAAGCTCTTAGCCGACAGCTTGGGGAAAAAACTCCATACAAGAAAAGAAGAAATTTTCAATATGATAGCCGATTATGGCGAATCAATTGGAGTATTGGAAGCCATACCAAAAGTTGGAAAGTTTATTCCCTTTTTAAAATCGGCATTAAAAGTATTCAGATCAAAAAAAGGAATGTCTCCTGAAATTGCGAGAGACCGGATCAATAAATTCATTATTGAGTCCCGTTTAAACCTTGTAATTTTTATCGACGATCTAGACAGGCTAGATAGCCGTGAGGTTGCCACCATATTTAAGTTGGTTAAGTTATTGGGAGATTTCCCCCGAACCACTTACATATTATTTTTTGATCCTGATATTGTGGCAAGAATGCTTGCTCCAAATTATGGAGGTTTGGTTCCCGATTCAGGTTATCAATTTTTGGAAAAGGTCATTCAATTACCCCTAGTTATTCCTAAGGCACACGATGATGAAATTCTATTTTTTGTTCAGGACGCAATTCAAAAGGTCACCACCTTGGCAAACGTGGATTTGGAAACTGACAAGAATAAATTAGTCGAAATCTTTGCAGATGGCTTATTGCTGCTGCTAAATAATCCAAGAAAAATCGTCCGTTTCTCCAATTCATTTCAATTTACATTGCTCATGTTGAAGGGAGAGGTCAACTTGATTGATCTGATAGTATTGGAGTTATTCAAAGCGAACTTCCCGGAATACTATCATTTTATTAGAGGCAATAAGGAAATGTTCCTTCAGGATTATACTGATGATAAATTACGTGAGCATACAAGCGATACAGATGATACTCTTAAACAAGTAAATCCAATTCTCAATGGATATCCTGCGTCTGTGCGCAGGGCAATAAGGGAATTAACAATGCATCTTTTCCCCAGATTCGCTTGGGTCGATCCGGCGGAAGCAAAAAACGTAAAAGAGGAAAGTCTTATTTATCTGAAAAAGATAAGTTCACAAGACTATTTTGAAAGATATTTTACTTTTTCAGTTAAAGATGACGAGATTCCGGATACTCATTTTAGTACTTATTATATTGAAGGAAATTCTCTATCCACTGAGGATGTTATGGATCAACTGGTCAAGGATATTGAAAAATTCTCTTTGCGAAGTATAGCTTCCAAATTTGCTTTTAATCGAACCGATATAAAACCCGATAACAAGGAAAAGATCATTCAAGCATTATGTTTAATAAGCAATCGTTTTGAGGAAGCAGAAGCATTTGATCTTGGAAGTCCATTTAAGTTACTTGCTCTGAGCATCGCGGCTATAATACGCAGCCTGCCAATAGATAAAAAGCTGGATGTGGCATTGGAGGCAGTAAGGAATTCAAATAATTTACTATTTTCTGCGGAGCTAACCGCAAGATTTGTAATGCCATCTTCTGAACAGGACAAGAATGTGATATTTATAGGTGATCCTGCAATGCAAATAAAGAAACTCTATTTGGCACGACTACATTTATTAATGAATGAGAAAGGATTCTTTAACGCAATCCCTGAGCAGTATATGATCCGCCAAATAGTTTGGTGGCATGACGTAGATCAGAATTCATTGGATCGTGAAATTAAAGGACTTTTCAAATCCGATGAAGATGCAGCCCTCAAATTTTTGCGCATTTTTACTCCTTCAGTGTATCGGTCATCAACAAGCTCCGAAAGTCCTACGCTGATTAAAGCAAATTTCTTTGAAACTGAATACCTACGACTGGATAAAATTATTGGAGATTATAAAATGTATAAGAAACTTACAGAAAAATTTGGTGATTTATCAGATATACCTACGGTATATTCTACAGGACTCAATGATGCCTTGGATGATAGGACTTTGGTGGGAAAATTTCAGGAGTTATACAAACTCAAAAATTTGCCTCATGATAATCAGGGTTACCTTAGGAGAGATGACTAATATTCAGCATTTACGCCACTGTTGATGTTTTCTTCTCACCAACAGCTCAAATTAAAGATACTTAAAAAAGAGAGGGAAACTCTTCGCAAATGCCGAGTAGCGAACAGAACGTACAAGAGTGCGACGCAACAGACGATGATAGTAGTAATGCAGCCGGGTACATAATCCTTTGTCAAGCTCACTTGTTCAATGTTTTCTCACTTTGGCGCCGTTTTTAGTAACTTGAGTTTTTACAGCTTTACTATGAATAACCCAGCTCACCTGATCTCATTGTTTGAAAATGCTACGGAAGGAATTATCCTGACCAATAACGCCGGTAATATTTTCATGGTGAACCCGGCGGCACAAAAAATGTTTGGGTATGGGAAAGAAGAATTAATTGGAAAGCCGATCGAGATCCTTATACCTGAAAAGTTCAAGCATCATCATCATCAATTAAGAGAAGGGTTTTATCAGCAACCATCTAACCGTGTAATGGGGGTGGGTCGTGACCTGTATGCCAGGAAAAAAGACGGAACCGACATGCCCGTTGAAGTGAGCCTGAGCCATTACCAGAGAGAAGGAGAATTATTTGTAATAGCTTTTATCATTGATATTACAAAGCGCAAAGAGATCGAGAATGATATGCTGAAACAGAAGATGGAGCTGGAAAATATCACAAATAAAATAAGACAGTTGAATGCCAGTCTTGAAGTGAAAGTGGAAGAAAGAACCCTGATCTTAAAGGAAGCACTTCAGAAGCTGGAACGTTCCCAGCTTGAATTAAGCGAAGCATTGGATAAAGAACGGCAATTGAATGAGATCAAAAGCCGCTTTGTTTCTATGGCTTCGCATGAATTCAGGACCCCGTTAAGTACGGTGCTTTCTTCTGCGTCTTTGCTGTCAAAATATACTGCAGAGGATGACCAGGAGAAAAGAGAAAAACATATTCAGAAAATAAAAAATTCTGTCAAGCTCCTGAATGATATCCTGGAAGATTTTCTATCCTTAGGCAAGCTCAATGAAGGCAAAGTGGAAAAGAGCATGGATGAAGCCAACCTGAAAGAAATTCTTGCCGAGACCATTGAAGAAATGAAAGGTATTCTGAAAAGAGGTCAGCATTTTGAGCTTTCTTCCAATGACGACTGCATTGCTTACACTGACAAAAAGCTTTTCAAAAATATACTCATCAATCTTATTGGTAATGCTATAAAATTTTCAGATGAAAAGAAATTAATTTCTATTCATGTAAAAATGGCTGCGGACCAGGCTGTCATTTCTATAACAGACCAGGGTATTGGTATTTCAGAGGATGACCAGCTGCATCTTTTTTCCAGTTTTTTCCGTGGCGCTAATGCTACGAATATCCAGGGAACGGGTATGGGTTTGCATATTGTAAAAAGATATGTTGAGTTATTGGGAGGACAAATACAAATACAAAGTCAGTTAAATAAAGGCACAACTATTACCTTTACCATTCCTGTAAACTTACCTTGATATGAAATCAGTTTTAGTGATCGATGATAACGCAGACATCCGGGAAAACACTGCCGAAATATTAGAGCTGGCCGGGTATAAAACTTTTACTGCTGAAAATGGAAAGCGGGGAGTAGAACTGGCACAAAAAGAAAAACCTGATGTAATTGTTTGCGATATCATGATGCCTGAACTGGATGGGTATGGCGTGCTGCACCTGTTGCGGAAGAATGAAGATACCCAGCGAATCCCTTTTTTATTTCTTACTGCGAAAACAGAAAGAGGTGATTTCAGGAAAGGTATGGAAATGGGTGCTGATGACTATATTACCAAACCATTTGAAGATATTGAACTGTTGAATGCAATTGAAGTAAGGCTGAAAAAAGCCGAAGTAATGGAGAATAAATATGCTCCTTCGCAAAACGGGATCAACCAATTTATCAAGGATGTAAAAACTTCGGGGCTGATGACCCAGCTGGCTGATCAGTATGACGTGGAGAACTACAGCAAAAAACAAACGCTTTACCAGGAGAGCAAAAGACCACGCTATTTATTTTACCTGGTAAAAGGGAAAGTAAAAGGTTTTAAAACGCATGAGGATGGTAAGGAATATATAACCGATCTTTTTACCGGCGGGGATTTCATTGGCTACTCAGCCCTGATAGAAGACAAGAATTACGACGACTCGGCCGTTGTGCTGGAAGATGCAGAGATCATGCAGGTACCCAAAGAGGATTTTATGCATATGATCTATGGCAACATGGATATTGCTGTCAAATTTATCCGCATCATTACTCAAAATGTAAAGGAAAAAGAAGAGCGGTTGCTGAACCTTGCCTACAGTTCCCTCCGGAAAAGGGTGGCAAAAGCGCTGGTGGATATAAATCAGAAGTTTAATACAGAAAATAAAAATAATCCTCTTGAGATCTCAAGAGAAGACTTTGCCCATTATGTTGGCACTGCTACTGAATCATTGATCCGGACACTCAGTGATTTTAAATCGGAAAAACTGATAGAGATAAAAGAAGGAAAGATATCCATTATCAACCTGGAGAAATTAAAGAACCTGCTCTACTAATGACTGGCATCACGGGCCAGATCAAAATCACCCGGCAACTCTTTCGTGTTTTTGAATGAAGAAATTTCCCGCCCATGATCATTCTGTTGTTGCAAGGTCCAGTTATCAGTCATCGTGGTTTCTAACCAGAGATTGCCGGATTTACGAAATACCTGCATGGCGAGACTAAACTGATCTTTGAATATTTTTTCCAGGTCCATCACTTTCATTGCTTCCACAACTTCGATATCACCGTCTGTAATAGCCAGTTGACCATCCCCGATCTTGCGTTGTGAAGGAATGATCTGGTGCGCCATAAAATCTGAACGGGTAAATGACCGCGTTTTGAAAAATTCAATTTTCAAAAAAGGAAAAGCCTCATTGAAATCTTTTTGTATATCACTGATGAGGCGGTTTGGTGCAATGTGCAAACGCATAGTTCCTGGGTTAGTCAACATACATATTTGTTATGCCGGATAATTTACCTGTTTTTCCTCCCGGTATCCTGATTGTTTTATTTTTGTAACACGCTGTAACATAATAATCTCATGAATAATAAAACGAATCTAAACTACTTCAAGGCGGGAAGGCATGACCATTGTAATGCTGAAAGCTGATTTTTATCAACTATAATTAATCTTCCAGGAAACCATCGAGGTTCCTTCTTTCTTTTTTGGTAGGGCGGCCGATCTTGCTTTGCCGCTTGCCGGTATGGAAACTGGCAGCCTGGAATTGAAGACGCTGGACCTCTTCTTCAGGTGTGATGTCTATATAATAGGTAATAGCAATTGCATGAGCTACTCTTTTCTGTAAAAGCCCTGTTACTTTTATCCGCCATCGTTTGGTTTCTGTTTTTACTTCATACTCATCACCTATACTCACATTTTTGGAAGCTTTGGCCTGTGTTCCTCCAAATTTCACTTTCCCTCCATCGCAGGCTGCAGTTGCTAAACTTCTTGTTTTAAAAAGACGGATGGCCCAGAGGTATTTATCAAGGCGGAGTTTTTCTTTTGCTGCAGTCATTAATATTTTAATTTTTTTCTTATTTTTTTTAAAGTCTCTACCAGCTTGAGATAAGGCCAGGGAGAAAAGACGAATTCTGTTTCGGGATAAGAACCGAGATCGCGGAGGGGGAGGAAGTCGGCGGTGACCAGGCTGAAGAAATAAATTTTATGTTCGGGATTTATTTCATTCTGATCATCCAGTTCACGGATATTATCAAATTTCTTCAGGATAAACTGCATGATGGTTTTTTCATTTTCACTAAGGTTGCCATTTATTTCAATGTCTTTGATGGTGCCGGAATCTCCTAATGTAAAAATGACTTCTCCCTTGTATACTTTTATGGGATCCCGAAACCGGTTAACTATGGAGGGAGCATTTAAGGTTCTCAGTATTCCGACCATGGACCCTTTGGAGGTGTCTTCGACATGGTAGCCGGAAATCTCACCTGTTTGCAAGTATGTTTCCAGGTCTGCATCAGTTCTGAAGGATAAACGATCCTTATCAAATTTTTCTGTTATGTTCAATTGAAAATTATCCCTGATATAAAAATTACCCGTGGGCGATTTATAAGTGCTATTGGCAAAGCCAAAATAAAGAGTTCCCTTTTTTAATTCACCATTATCATATTTTTCTTCAGCAAATACTTTTAGCAGCAGCGTATGGGGGTCGATATTCAGGTATTTCCAGTTGCCGTGCCGTTTCCCGTTCCTGAATTGACCCTGCAGCATGCAATCCCATAAATTTTTGTAGTTCATTGGCAGCAAGAATTCACCTGTTCCGTCTTTTGTCAGCATTTTTCCTGTTGAGTCTCTGAATTCATGTACGGTAAAGTTTATTCCGTCACCATCATACTCCACCCTCATCTTTGGATCTCCATCCCTGGTAAAGTATTCCCATTCGCCTTGCATGAAGTTATTATGATAATGGCCCTGGGACTGTATTTTGCCATTGGGATGGTAAAATATAAAAATGCCATCCTTCTTGCCTAACTCATTGTAGGTACCATCCATTTCAAGGGTGTCATTAATATGATAATCTAACACCCTTCCGAAATAATGCAAGGGAGGATCAGTTGTGAATTTACCGATACGATAATGTTTGGCAAGAGGTTTTTCACAGATCTGCCATTGTGAATTGAAATAGATGGTATCTAACTGCGCATGAAGAAAATGAGGAAAGACAAGACAACAACTGGCAAAAAGACATAAGAGACGATGCTGCCACATTTCATTAAATTTTTTACACTTCTGCAAAATATTTATGGAAATAAGGGATCGTTTCTATTCCCTTGTAATAATTCTCAATATTATACTTCTCATTCGGGCTATGCAGGTTGTCAGTATCCAACCCAAAACCCATAAAGACGATCTTTACTCCTAATTCTTTTTCCAGGATAGAACAGATGGGAATGCTTCCACCACCACGCACCGGAATTGGTTTTTTCTTAAAAGTTGTTTTCAATGCTTTGGCCGCGGCCAGGTAACCTTTGCTGTCGATCGGTGTCACGTAAGGTTCTCCGCCATGATGCAATTCTGCTTTTACAGTTACGGAAGGGGGAGCAATTGATTTAAAATAGTTCAGCAATATTTCGGACATCTTATGTGAAGATTGATTCGGGACCAACCTTGCAGAGATCTTAGCATAGGCTTTTGAGGGTAAAACTGTTTTTGCTCCTTCGCCGGTATAACCACCCCAGATACCATTCAGTTCCAGTGTCGGGCGAACGCCGGTTCTTTCATACGTTGTAAATCCTTTTTCGCCCCATAGTTCTTTTACACCCAGTTCATCCATATATTCCTGTTCATTGTAAGGAGCTTTCCTCAATAATTTTCTTTCCTCTTTGGTAGGCAGGGCCACATCATCATAAAATCCCGGGATGGTGATATGATTTTTTTTATCATGACAACCGGCGATCATCTTGGCTAATATCGTGATCGGATTTGCAACGGCTCCGCCATACGTTCCGCTGTGCAGGTCCCGGTTGGCACCGGTTACTTCTATTTGTATATAGGAGAGACCACGCATGCCAATATCCAATGAAGGGTTTTCCATACTTAATAAAGAACTATCACTGATCAGTATCACATCTGTTTTTAATAACTCTTTATTTGCTGCAACGAATTTTCCAAGATTAGGGGAACCAACTTCTTCTTCTCCCTCGATCAGGAATTTGATATTAGTGGTCATCGTGTTCGTCTTCACCAATGTTTCCAATGCTTTTACATGCATATAAAATTGTCCTTTGTCATCTGCACTGCCGCGGGCAAATATTTTTCCGTCAACAATGGTTGGTTCAAAAGGAGGGTTGGTCCAAAGTTCCAGTGGCTCGGGGGGTTGCACATCATAATGGCCATATACGAGCACAGTAGGTTTGGAAGGGTCAATGATCTTTTCACCGAACACTACCGGGTGACCGTCTGTCGCCATCACTTCGGCTTTATCACAACCCGCATCGAGTAAACTTTTCTTTACCGCTTCGGCACATCGCTGCATATCAGCTTTATGTTCGCTTTTGGCACTGATAGAAGGAATGCGGAGCAGGTCCAGCATTTCATTTAAAAAACGGTCTTTGTTTTTTTCCTGGTAGTTCTTCCAAACTTGTGACATATTGATTTGTTTTTGGGACAACAAAGATAAGCTATCGGATATTTACGTATATGAGCAAAATTGGTTTGTTAAAAATATTTGGTTTGTAAAATAAATGGCTCTACATTCAATCTTTCAAGATATCCTTCTTCAAACCAACATACAACCAAGATAAATTTTACTTTTTTGTAAAATTGTGTGGCTAACTGTATATCCTGAATCATATTTTATATGATCAACCGGGTTTAGAAACCCTGGTGTGATAAGACTCTGCATTATTCATATCCGCTTCAGAAACCACCAACCAGATCCTTCATTGATTACCGGCTAATTTATTTATCCATTTAATAAGTACTTCTTCCATCACCGTAAAAATTTCATTTATGAAAAAGTATTATTTCCTTTTTTTAATGTTTTTTATTTTCTCGGTTTCTTCCTTTGGGCAACAGGCTCCCATGGGAATGAAATACCAGGCTGTGGCCCGTGACCTGAAAGGGAATGTTTTAGCTGACCAGCAGATCACCCTGAAAATTACCCTGGCAGGTAATAACAACCAGGTCTGGACAAACTATTACAGTGAAACGCATGTTGTGCAAACAAGCCAGCTGGGATTATTTACCATGGTGGTAGGTGATGGTGCAGTTGTCAAAGGAAAGTTTACTGAAGTTCCATGGAGTACCGAAGATATATGGATGGAAGTAGCCATAAAAGATAATTCGGGATTTGCCACACTCAGCAATAGCAAATTGCTGGCAGTTCCTTTTGCTTTTCATGCCATGACGGCCAATGAACTTGTTGGAACCGATGAGCGGCATCCGGGTGTTCCGGGTAATGTCTGGTCAACCTTTGGCAACCTTGGAACCAGCCCTACCACAGATGCTCTTGGTACTGCGGATAATGTAGATATGATAGTCATCACCAACAATATTGAACGGATGAGAATGCTGGCTAATGGAAATATCAACATAATAAGAAGTCTTAATATCGGGGCCAATCTGAAAGTGGATTCAAATGTGGTACTCAATGACAAATTGGGTTCTACTATTAATAACGGACCATTAACTGTAGCGAGAAACAGTCCAACACTTCTTTCAGGAACACTGACGGTTGACCTGGCCACTGATCTGAATTCTTCATTAAATGTAGATGGACCTACTGATCTGAACAGCAGATTGAATGTGAATAATCAAAAACCAACCAAATTAACCGGCACTTTGCAGGTGGATGGAGTGACGACATTGAAAGATTCTGTTTTTGTGGCTGCTGCGAAACCTTCTGTATTAACCGGAACACTCCGGGTGGACTCCAATGCAACCTTCAAACAAAAAATAATTCTTGATAATGCTTCTTTGGACCAGGATACAGCAGTACTGGCACCACTTGGCGGAGCATTACAGGTGGCCGGTGGCGGTTCATTTGGCGGTAACCTCGTTATTGGAGGAAGTGCAAGGATCGGAGGCGGCTTGTCATTAAATAGTTTGAAAGTAACGGGTACTACTGAATCAACCAGCACTACAACCGGTGCAGCGACTGTAGCCGGTGGTGTAGGTATTGCAAAACGATTAAATGTCGGAGGTTTATTTACAGTAACAAACAGCGAGGATTATGTTGCAAAATTTATAAATACTGCTGATAAAAATGGTATCATCATACAAATAGGAGCACCTACTTCAAAAAATGCAAACCATTTTGTTACATTCCAGAATGCAGCTGGTAATACCGTAGGTCGTATCCAGGGCGAGACACTCGCTGAACTGAGATCATATAACTCAGATTACATTAGTGAGAAAAATCAATATACCACTGATATTATTTTTGGAAGCCTGGATGCAGCTTTTGGGGCCTATGATGTTGTTGTCGCCCTTGCCTCGGTTTTGGAATCCGTTTCTTCTTCAACAGCCTGTGTTGGTTTTGGCGCTTGCATCACCACACCGATCCCATCATGGATCATTGGATCTACGGCTCAATTAGTGGTTGCTATTGCTGCAGAAATAACCACCATAGCTGCATTGGTCGTTACCGCTAATTATTATAGTGACTGGAAAACCGATATAGAAGCTGGTATAGGAGTTACTTATGAATCCGGTTCCGGGGATTATGCTGAGTATTTACAAAAGGCCCGTACTGATGAAGTGTTTAGACCGGGTGATATTGTGGGTGTAAAAGGCGGTGTTATCAGTAAGAACATAAGCGGGGCAGATAAAATGATGGTGATCTCAAGTAAACCGATCGTTCTGGGAAACATGCCACAACCGGAAAATACTTCAGGTTATGAAAAAGTAGCTTTCTTAGGCCAGGTACCTGTAAGAGTATTTGGTAAAGTAAATGTTGGGGATTATATCATTCCAAACGGGAATAATAACGGTGTTGGAGTAGCAGTTGCTCCAGCAGATATTAATGCAAAGGATATCAAAAATATTGTTGGTATCGCCTGGTCATCTGCGACCGGCATTGCCCAGATCAACACTATCAATGTTGCTGTAGGACTGAATGTAAACGATAATCAAAAAGTTGTAAATGATTTACAGGATGAATTAAGCAGTTTAAAAAGCCAGGTTGCCGAAACCAATCGGATGCTCGCAAAACTTATTCCTGGATTTACGGCACCGAATGGTCCTGCCCGGCAATCATTAGCGCAAAATAATTCAGTACTGCCGGATAACAGACCTTTTAGCCAGAATGATGTTATAGTTCCTGATGGAAGTAATGTTGACTATCATCATTTAACAAGAGACGAGATCTTACAGGCAGTTGCCATGGCAGAAAAACAATTGCGTGATAAAGGTATTGATGTTGATAATAGTACATTCTGGAAGCAATTTAAAAATGATCCTGCTTATAAAGAATCAATAATGAATAAGATCATGGACAAAGTAGAAGCAGGCATTGCGGATGCAAAAAAAATGAATATAACAAGGTACAGGTACAGTAAATAAAGTAATAAACCCGGGTAATAAATGTCCAGGTGCATTTTATTTGATTATAAGGAAGGTTTGTTTGCTTGATCAATTGTATCAAACAATCACGCCATTTCTTGAAACATACAATTAATATGAAACGATTAATATTAACCTGCCTGCTGCTGAGTACAATAACAGCGTATTCGCAATCAGTTACTGTATTGCCAAATAATGGTTCTTACGACCAGAACACAGCACCACAGGGAGGTTTCAGGTTTCAACGGCAATTTTATCTTATAACACCTGCGGAGATGCAGAAAGCAGGATTTCAGAACGGGATGGCGATCAATTCCATTGGTTTTACAAATGGAGTAGCACAAAGCGATACGACAAAGGGACGGTTTAAGGTCTACCTGCAAAATACAACCGATATTAAAAGCAGGCTTGATACAAACTGGACAGTGGTTACAACAAGTTCTAATTCCCTTCATTTAACCGGCTTGGTCAAAGGCAGCTATGAGTGGCAGGTAATGACCTGTGGCGGTTCTTCTTTCGATACGGCAAAGTCTATTTTTGCAAACAATAACCTTAGTGCCTGTAATCCGCCTACTAATTTTACTACAGATAATATAACCACTACATCAGCGACCTTCCATTGGGTGGCGCCTGCATCCCCGGGTATAATAAAATATGTTGTTCAGTACAGCCTTGCAGATACTATTGAGGTCTGGGTAACTGATACCGTTACAACAACCTCTAAAACGGTTACTGGTCTGTTAGCCGGCAAGAAATACCAATGGAGAGTTAAAACGATCTGTGCAAGCAGTTCTGATTTCGCCAATACATCGTTCAGCACGGAACCCATTGCAGCAGGTTGTAACAATCCTACCGGTTTAAGTACAGGTTCTATCACTGGTAATTCCGTCATCCTTTCCTGGACAGGAGCAGTGGGTGCCACTTATTATAATATTCTTTACAGAAGAGTGGGAAGTGCATCATGGTCAAGCCAACTGGCATTTTCAATATCCAATTCCGTAACCGGGTTACAACAGGGAACCACGTATGAATGGAAAGCAAGAACAGTATGCGTATTAGGTAATGGCGCATATGTTTCAGGTACTAATTTTACTACAACAGGAACAACTACCTGTTATGCGCCTTACGGGTTATCAGCCGATAGCCTGACAGATTCCACTGCAATACTTACATGGGTAGCGAATGGTTCAGCATCTTATAAAATACGTTATCGTCTTAAAGAATTCATTAACTGGACGGATGTAGCTACGATGACGCAGGTTCATAACGATAGCATAATTATTCCAAAAACAATTGGTTCTTATGATATACCATTTGTTAATGGTACTGCATTTACTTATACCGGCGGAGGATTATATGTTGCTTATGAATATGCCCGGCCAACCGGAGCGCTTCCCCTCATTCCAAACACAGCTTTATGTACCAGAGGCGACAGCATCATTAAGGGTTCGTTCGGCCAGGATTCTTTGCGATATGTATTAAGTTTGGGCGCTAACAAACAGGATACCTTGCCCGGGATATTGCCTTCAGTAAATTACAGGCCGGAGACCAGGTTTGGTTCTCCTGGTATTAAGGATAGTGTAGAAGTAGCTACGGTGTATGCTTTAGGTTATAATGCGATCCCTTTTGGAAATCCAACTCCTGTTTCAGCGTTAATTAAAAATCATTCAGACACTTCTCATAATTATAATGTCACATTGGTCATAAAAGACCAGGCTACTAATGCCGTAAGATACGGCCCTGTAGTTCAGTCTGTATTTGTAAACAAACATGCGGCTAATACAGTTAGTTTTCCTGCCTGGTCACCGTCACTTTCAGAAAAAGATTCTGTGATCGTTTCTATTGATCCGCAGACCAATGAAAATTTTGTTGTGAACAACAGGAATTATTACCTGCAAAATAACAACAGGTACCAGATCGGGTATGTTGACAGCAGCAAAGCACTTACACAAACCGGGTTTGACACATTATCCGGCCTGATCCTCACAAGGTATTTCATGCATGGTTGCGGCAGGATCAATGCTGTCCAGGTTTATCTTGGTAATTCTGCTAAAGGACATTCAGTATATGCAGTTGCCGTTGATACAGCAGAAACTATTATTGCTGTATCCAATCCTTTTACTCCGGATTCATCCCAGGTTAACAGGTATCATACATTTTATTTCGCCAGTTCACCCTTATTGAAAGATGTTGATTATTATGTGGGATTGGGACAAACTGCTACATCAGCAGGTAACGGATATTTCCCGGTCGGAGTTCAATGGGAAGGAGGAACCGCAAGGAGTAATGCTTATTATAAAGCAAAATTGAATGGAGACAGTATAACCGGTTATGCAGATATCGGGCGGCTAATGATAAAAGCTGAACTGGTACCGGATACGCTTGCTCCTTTCATAAGCGGGAATTTATTCTTATGTGCAAATACTTCTAATACACTTACTGCCTCAAGTATTAACAGGAGGTATGCGGATAGTCTCATCGCTTTTAGTACACAGGTTTCACCTAATGTTTACAGCGCAAATACTGTTTTAGGGACGCCGGATGTTTATCCAAACTATGGTATCAGTGCCAATGCATGGGCAAGCAGTACTCCGGATGGAAGAAGGGAATATCTTACTTTAAGATTCCCTCACCCGGCACCGGTTAATGTTGTTGAAATTTATGAGACCTTGAACCCCGGAGCCGTTGATTCTATCTTTGTAAAAAATCCCGGAACAGGAAATTATGACCTGGTTTATTCAACCACGGCAAAAGCGGCGTCGCAATCGGCAAGGTTAAACCGTATCAGTTTCCCCACAACAGCTTATAATGTTTCAGAGATCAGGATCGCCATCGCTTCTAATTCTATAGCCGGAAACAATTGTATTGATGCAGTAGCTATTGGTAAACTGACAACTCCCGGTAGTTTTTCAAGTTATCTATGGACCCCGGGAGGTGAAACCACCCAGACAAAAATTGTTACGGTTGCGGGTGGATATAAGTTGACGGTAACAAATGCGGCAGGCTGTTCTGCTTCAGATAGTGTTACAGTAGTAACTCCTGTTCTTACTGCACCGGTAATAACAGCAAGCGGACCTATTACTTTCTGTACGGGCGATAGTGTCCGGCTTATATCAAGTAAGCATGGCGGCAATACATGGAGCACTGGCGCTACAACAGATAGTATTGTTGTAAAAGTGAACGGGTCTTATTCAGTTACTCATAATGATGGCAGTGGTTGCGGAACAACAACTTCAGCATCTGTAACTGTAACGGTTAATGCGCTGCCGGTAGCTTCCATATCAGGACAACTGGGAATTTGCCCGGGAGGAAACACGACACTTACTGCTGCACCTTCGGGTAATACATATTTATGGTCAAATGGAGTTACAACAATTACAAATATTATTTCAAGTGCCGGATCAATTTCTGTACTCGTTACTAATGCCAATGGATGCAGAGCATCGGCGCAGGCTACTACATTTCTTGTTACCGCAGCAACCCCTCATATCACAGGAACATTCTCATTTTGCCCGGGTGGTTCAGCTACATTAAATGCAGGTGCGGGATTTACATCTTATCTATGGTCATCGGGACAAACCACTGCTTCCATTACAGTAAGCACGCCGGGTAATTATAGCGTTACCGTTACCAATAGTTTTGGTTGTAGTGGTTCAGATAATAAAACTGTAATTCAAAATACGCCGCCTTCACCATTTATTGCCGGTGGTTTATCATTATGCGCCGGGCCTACTACATTAAATGCCGGCGGAGGTTATAGTGCCTACCTATGGTCAACAAGTGAAACAACACAAACTATAAATGTGAATTCAGCCGGTACATTCTCAGTAACTGTAACGGATATTAATGGTTGTACAGGCAGCGCCAGTGTAACAACAGCCACGGATTCTCTTCCGGCAACACCGGGTCCTATCAGTGGACCAGCTACCGGAGTTTGTAATTCTCCGGGTGCTGCTTTTTCAATCAGCCCGGTACCCAATACAACACATTATGTATGGTTTGTTCCTCCTGGCGCCAGCATTGTTAGTGGACAAGGAACTACTGCTGTAGTGATCGCATTTGACGGAACATTCGCATCAGGCGACCTGATCGTTGCTTCTTCCAATGCCTGCGGTCAAAGCGGATCGCTTGTTCCAACAATACTTCCGCTTAAAGCCATACCGGCAAATCCAACTGCAATTAATGGAGCGGTATCGGGTCTTTGCGGAATAAGCGGTATGGTTTACTCAACACCTGCTGTTTCCCTTGCAACTTCTTATACATGGACTGCTTCCCCGGGAATTACTATTACCGCCGGGCAGGGCAGTGCATTTATCACGGTCAATTTTTCTAATACATTCGTTTCAGGAAATATTTGTGTAACAGCAAATAATTCTTGTGGCAGCAGCGGGCAAAGATGCATAACAGTAACCGGGCCACCGGCAACCCCGGCGACTATATCCGGGCCTACAGCAATTTGTTTCCGCCAATCGAATGTTTTGTATTCTGTTCCTGCAGTGTCAGGTGCTCTTACTTATACCTGGACCGTTCCGGAACAGGCTTCGATCGCATCCGGCCAGGGTACAAACAGTATCAGGATAAACTTTGGTAATAAGAGTGGAAATGTTACAGTGATAGCTACGAATGTATGCGGCAGCAGTACGCAGCAGTCGCTTGTGGTTGTTGTTTCAAATTGTATAGTGAAAAATTCCAGCAACGGGGAGGGTACCTCTTCTGCTGAACAAAGGTTTGAACCTGAAGTGATCGCCAACGACGGAGGTAATAATAAATTGGGGGATATGCAGGTGGAATGGACATTGGGAGAACCTGCCATAGAAAGTGTTGCAAATAACGACAGGTTATATACGCAAGGGTTCCATCAGCCATTGATTGTAATGTCCAGGAAAAATGAGGAGATCGTAATTGAAGATGACATGAAAATAACGGCGGCACCCAATCCTGTAGAACATATTCTGACCGTTAGTTTCTGGTCGAAAAAAGATGAAAGTCTTATGATAAACCTGGTGGATGTGAACGGGAAGATCCTTTTTGTAAAACCTATCAATGGCAAGACCGGTACCATGCAGATCAATATGTCTGCTTACAGCGACGGCATGTATTTATTAAATGTTCGTCGTATCCAGGGAGGGTTCAGCAGGAATATTAAAGTGATAAAAGTTAATTGACGCGTCATTGCGGTCTTTAGAGAATAGCAGGATGTTTTTTAATAAACGCCTGCTATTTTTTTTTATTCTTGTCAGGATGAATGACAACCGCTTTGGAGACCAGTTTGCTTCCAAAGCGTTCTTTAATATCATCCACTGTTTTGTAAAGCTGTAGTTTCCCGGCATTGTTCTCAAACAAACTCATCTGCATCGTAAACGGGATCATCTGGCTAAAACGTACACCAAGCAAACGAACCGGTCTTCCTTTCTGGTATGATTTATTAAAAAGGTCTTTTACTTTAGCGATCAGCACATCATCCAACGCTGTATAATCAACTGTTTCCTGCCGCGATGTAGTTTCAAAATCGGAGTACCGGATCTTTACCGTCACACAGCCGGTCATTTTTTCATCTTCTCTTAATCCATAACAGGTTTTTTCTGTAAGCCGCACTAATTCTTTATGCAGGAAATCAATATCGGTGTAATCGCTGTCAAAGGTATTTTCATGGCTCATGCTTTTTTGTTCCCAGTCGGTTGTTATTTCTGCACTGCCAATACCATGCGCTTTATGCCAGAGTGCTTCACCCCATTTGCCTGCATATTTTTCCATGAGCTCAATAGGGGTTCTGGCAATATCTTCTATTTTATAGAGGCCAAAGCTTTTTAATTTCTCTTCGGTTTGTTTACCTACGCCATTGATTTTTTCAATACCCAATGGCCAGAGAAAATCTTTTTCTTTTCCATGCGGAATTTCCAGGAACCCGTTTGGCTTGGCTTCATTGGTGGCCATCTTGCTGATGAACCTGGCCGAAGACAGGCCACATGAAATAGGCAAACCTGTTTCGTCAATAATATGTTGTCGCAATTCTTTGGCATATTGGCTGGCGCCAAAAAACTTATCCATGCCGCTCAGGTCAATATAGAATTCATCAATGCTTGCTTTTTCAAATAAAGGCACTTTGGATGAAATTAATTCTGTTACCCAGCGGGAGTATTTACTGTATTGGCCGCTGCTGGCACTGGTAACAATGGCATGCGGGCAAAGCTGAATCGCTTTCTTCATCGGCATGGCAGAATGGATGCCGAATTTTCTTGCTTCATAACTACAGGCCGCTACCACACCTCTTTCATAGCCGCCAACTAAAACAGGTTTCCCTTTCAGCGAGGGGTTATTAAGAATTTCTACTGAAACAAAAAAGGAGTCGAGGTCGAAATGGGCAATATGTCGTATTTGTGTTGTCAAAGAAAGTCAAAGTTACCATTAAGTCAGAAAGTCGGGAAAGTCAGCAAAGTCGGACAGAAATTTTCTGCTATCATGCATTTTCTTCCGTCTTCCGGTCTTGAAACTTATATTTGACTATGCAATTAGAATGGCTTAAAACCGGTATAGGACCGCTGAAGGATTTGCTGACTTTCCTGACCAAAGAAGGCAAAACAAATGATGTATTGAAAAAACAATTCCTTCGGGAGTTGCGAAATAACCTGAATATCTTTCACAATGCTTTTCTGAACAATGTTTCAGCAGATGTAATGATTGATATGCTGAGCAACGAGGTTATCAAAAAGGCTGTGGAGAATAATTTCAAATTTAAAAAACTGAAACCCGGCCGTATTGAACCTTATCATGTATCCGAAGACCGTAATAAAAAATACATTGGTTGGGATGCAGAGAAACTTGTAGATAAGATCGATGAAAAAATTGAGGAGCTTAAGAATATTAAAAAGATGAATGCCAACAGCGTCGAAAAAGCAAAGAATAATGTATCAATGATGCTGAGTAACCTTTATTACAGGATGAAACTGCTCGCAGATTTTATAAAAGGTGCTAAGTAAGGTATATTTCCAGCAAGCCATCCGGTAAATTCACCAGTATTTCTTTCTTTTTATGATTTATTTTTTGCAGTGATTCTTCGTGTAACGGGATCAATACTTCTTTGCCTTTTATATCAAGCCGGCAAAGCAATTGATGTGGTTGTTCGATCAGTTCCAGGATCTCTCCAAGCGGTTCATTGTTGTTGATAATCGTGTAACCCAATAAACTCGCAGGAGCAGTTTTCGAAGCCATTTTTTTAAAATCAGTTCCAGGCACCCATATTTCTTTTTTACCAAGCCTGATGGCAGCTTCTCTTGTGTTGACACCTTCTAACTTTATATAGATCTCTTCTTCACTTTTTATTTTAGCTGATTCTATGAACAAGGGTAAGAAAGAGTTTTTCTTTTCTTCAATAAAGATCGCCTGCAAACCTTTCAATGAAGATTTCTTTCCCAATTCATGTTTGAGAAGCAGTTCACCTTTGAGACCATGAACAGCAACGAGTTTTCCTATTTTAAAATATTCAGTCATGCCCCCATCCCCTAAAGGGGTGTTTAGAAATTACGTTATTAGAATTATTATTAACAATCTAAAACTTTTCTTTGATTAAGAAAACGAAGACGAATATGAGAAAATTTTATTCCCCTTTAGGGGTTAGGGGTAAAAAATCCCGGTTATAAAAACCGGGATTCACGAACTTTCAGGATGGATTATTATCCTTCACCACCGCTTTCACTTTCGGTCTTGCGCTCAGGTCTGCGATCTGGCATGGGACGTCTGGTTCTTTTGTTGCGGTAAGCATCTTCCTGGCGTTTTTTCAGTTGTGCATCATGTTCTGCCGTCCACTTGGTGAATTTCTCCATGGCCGCAGCATCATCAAACAGACCCAGCTTCACACCACGAAGCAGGTGTTTGAGGTATAACACTCCTTTGAAGCTCAGGATACGGCGAACAGTATCGGTGGGTGTAGCACCTTTGCTCAGCCATTCCAATGCTTTCTGACGATCAAGCTGAATAGTAGCCGGAACGGTCAGTGGATTGTATGTACCTAATTTCTGAATGAATTTGCCATCGCGGGGTGCCCTGGAGTCGGCAATAACGATGAAGTAAAAGGGCCTCTTTTTGGACCCGTGTCTTTGAAGACGGATTTTGGCTGACATTAAATAGAAATTTAACGTGGTTAAACAATAATTGTTAGTGCCGGTAAAAACCGGACAGCAAATATAGGACTGAAAGCTGAGAATGCAAAATGCCAGGAAGTCTGAAGTCAGATGTAGGAGCGGTCGTTTATAGTTCTGTTTTCAGGCTTCTGACCTCTGGCCTCCGTCCTCATCTCTTCATTCCCGGCATCATTTTTCCCAGCATCGGCATTTTGTTCATGTTCTTCATCATCCCCCGCATCTGCTCAAACTGCTTCATGAAATTGTTTACTTCCTGTATGTCTTTTCCGGCGCCTTTGGCAATGCGTTTTTTGCGACTGCTGTCGATCAGGTCCGGGTCTGCTCTTTCTGCGGGGGTCATGGAATTGATCATGGCTTCAATCCCTTTGAAAGAGTCTTCTTTGATATCTAAGTTTTTTATTTGTTTGCCCATGCCCGGTATCATACCCATGAGGTCCTTCATGTTTCCCATCTTCTTGATCTGCTCCAGTTGCATTTTGAAATCGGCAAAATCAAATTTGTTCTTACGGATCTTCGCTTCTAATTTTTTGGCTTCAACTTCATCGAATTGTTCCTGGGCCTTTTCTACTAAACTGGTAATGTCACCCATGCCGAGTATACGCTGTGCCATCCTTTCAGGATAGAATACATCCAGGGTATCCATTTTTTCACCGCTGCTTGTAAACTTGATGGGCTTATTGACGGTGTATTTAATGGAAAGCGCTGCGCCGCCTTTTGTATCGCCATCCAATTTGGTAAGTACAACACCGGTAAAATCCAAACGGTCATTAAAAGCTTTGGCAGTGTTTACTGCATCCTGCCCGGTCATACTATCCACTACAAATAATATTTCCTGTGGATTGACAGCATTCTTTACGTTGGCCACTTCATTCATCATCACTTCATCAATGGCGAGGCGGCCGGCGGTATCGATGATGACAACATTTTTGTTTTTACTCCTGGCTTCTTTTACCGCATTTTGAACAATGACCACGGCATCTTTATTTTCTTCTTCAATATGTACATCAACGCCGATCTGTTCACCCAACACCCGTAATTGCTCCATAGCAGCAGGGCGATAGATGTCAGCCGCAACAAGCATGGGGGAGAGTCCTTTTTTTGTTTTCAGAAAATGAGCAAGTTTGCCACTGAAAGTGGTTTTACCAGAACCCTGCAACCCTGCGATAAGTATAATGGCAGGATTTCCCTTTGCATTGAAAGCAGCTTCCTGCCCGCCCATCAGTTCCGTCAGTTCATCATTTACAATTTTCACCATCAATTGGCCGGGAGATATGGCATTGATCACTTTTTCACCCATCGCCTTGTCCTTCACTTTATCCGTAAACTCCTTGGCGATCTTATAATTTACATCCGCATCAACCAATGCACGACGGATCTCTTTTACCGTTGCGGCTATATTAATATCTGTAATACGGCCCTGGCCTTTTAAGTTCTTAAAGGCGCTTTCTAATTTTTCCTGTAAACTGTTGAACATATGTCACGGATTAGAAGATTGTAAATGGATTTCCCGGATTAGCTGGTTACTGTATGAATAAATCGTTTAAAAAACAAGCTGGGTGTTCCAAAGTTCAGTAATAGACCTACTTCTATTTTAAAAACACGCAGATAATTAAGAATCTGGTTCACTTCGGCATTATCCATTTCTTTCAGGGCTTTTAATTCGAGCAGTATAATGTCTTCAACTAATAAATCAAGCCTTCTTTTATGAATAACTTTCCCTTCATAAATAATATCCCTTATTACTTCTTCTTTACAGGGGATACCAATTTTATTTAATTCTATAATCAAAGCCCTTTTGTAAACTACTTCAGGGAATCCTGGACCAAAATGGCGATGCACCTTCATGGCACAGCCTATGATTTTTTCCGTCAACTCATGATGTTTCAAATCTTGTACAGCCATACATATATTAAAAAAGAATGTAACCTGCAAGATTACATTCTTCTAAATTTTTTGCGAAGATAAAGGGAAGTGTAGAATTTATTTCAGTGAAATCCTTTTTTAATCTGTTAATCTGTGATCAATAGTTTAAATAGGTTCTCAGGATCTTGCAACGGTTAGAAGCCTTGAGCTTGGTAATGGCTTTATCCTTGATCTGCCTTACCCTTTCCCGGGTCAGGCTGAACATAGAACCGATATCTTCAAGGCTCATGGGATGATCCACACCAATACCAAAGAAAAAGCAGATCACTTCTTTTTGGCGTTCAGTCAGGGTTTTCAACGACCGGTCGATCTCTATTTTCAGCGACTCATTGTGAACCAGAACGCCATCGGTTTTATCCGCATTTGCATTTTCCAGTACATCAACGAGTGTATTTTCTTCACCTTCAGAAAGCGGCGAGTCCATGCTGACATGGCGGCCATTGATACCAAGGGTTGCTGAAACCTCGTCTACTTCCATTTCCAGAACTTCTGCCAGTTCTTCGGCTGTCGGTTCCCTTTCAAATTGCTGTTCCAGCAGGGAAAAAGCCTTATGAATACGATTGGTTAATCCTACTTTATTAAGGGGAAGACGAACAATACGGGACTGCTCGGCCAATGATTGAAGGATGCTTTGCCGGATCCACCAAACAGCGTAAGAAATGAATTTAAATCCACGGGTCTCATCAAAGCGCTGTGCGGCTTTGATCAGTCCGACATTTCCTTCGTTGATCAGGTCGGGCAGTGACAGTCCCTGGTTTTGGTACTGTTTGGCCACTGATACAACAAAACGCAGGTTGGCTTTGGTCAGGCGGTCCAAAGACTTCTGGCATCCCTGTTTGATAAGGGTTGCTAACCTGACTTCTTCTTCAGGTGTAATGAGTTCGACTTTGCCGATCTCCTGAAGATACTTTTCTAAGCTTTGGGATTCACGATTCGTAATTGATTTCGTGATCTTGAGTTGTCTCATGCTCATAGGTATTGGCTTTAAATGGTGTATTTTAAGGGTTAAGAATTATAAGGTTAATCTGCTTATGACTCTAAAAATACCCACCACGGTGTCATTGGTTGTTCAGAACTTATTGAACTTCAAGGCAATTTACTTCAACTACTCTTTCCAGCCAAATAAATTTTGACATCCTTTTAACGATTTTAAACTGGATTTATTTTGGCAGCAACCCCCGGATTTGTCCTAAAGAGCCTCCTTTGGAGAAATAAGGCTAAAAATAAACCACAAAATAATTTGCCGCAATGATTTATTTTCTATTATTGCAACAATCGCCATGTTTTTTAGCAGAGCATAAGAATGAGTAAACAATTATACACTTTAGAATACCCGGTTCGCTGTTCACCGTCAATCCTTTTCGAGTTTTTGTCAACTCCCGCAGGGTTGGGAGAATGGTTTGCCGATAAGGTGGATGAAAGAGACAATATCTTTTACTTTGGCTGGGACGGGGCTTTTGAAAAAGCTGACCTGGTAGAAAAAGAACATGATAAATATATCCGCTTTCACTGGCTCACTTCTCAAAAGGAAGAATATTTTGAATTCCGCATTGATAAATCAGAAATAACCAACCAGACCATCCTGATCATAAAAGATTTTGCTGAGAAAAAAGAGATAAAGGATCAGACTTCTTTATGGGATCACCAGGTGAAAGAACTTTTTCACCGTCTCGGTGGTTGATCAGCCAGCATTTTAATTATTTCTTCGAAATGACCCTGCAGGATATCTTCTGCATCATCCCATTGTTTCAATGAGATCTTATTGACCAGCTTGACAAAAGACCTTTCCCGGACCGATCTTTCAAAATCTTTTTCACTCATCCCGGATAACAAAACATAATTGTCTCTTTCAAAATGATGTTCCCATTGGTCTTCATTCATGTAACAGTAATAACCTTTTTCTCTTATGGTATTATAAGAAGCAATTAATTTTTCTTCCGCCTCTTTTTTATAAATGCCGGAAAGATGGATCGTTACACTGAAAAAATTTCCCCACCAAAACATGGTTCTGACAGCAAATATATTTTCATGCTCAAAAAACCTCGGATAATCAAGGATCAGGTAAGGAAGCCCCTGGTAATTTTCTCCTTTTGAGATCTTAGCCGATGACCCCGAAACCTTTTCCGGCAACCCGGCTGCATGCAATGCCATGAACTGTTGCTGTTTTGCCTGCAAGCTTCCCAATAACTGGTTTACTTTTTTAAGAATGGCATTCTTTGTTAAAATCAGGTCAGCATTATTAACCAGTTCCATCTCGGTTTGCGAAAGCCTTATTTTTGCGGGATTCATATTTTAAAGATAAGTGATCAAAAAATTAGATATACTTATTATCAAGGCCTTTGTCGGGCCATTTGTAGCCACATTCTTTATTACGCTGCTGGTACTTGTCATGCAGTTCTTCTGGCTGTATATCGATGATTTTGTGGGAAAGGGTCTTCCTACAAAAGTCATTTTTGAATTTATCTGGTATCAAAGTGCGGTGCTGGTGCCGCTGGCATTGCCACTGGCTGTTTTGCTTTCTTCACTGATGACATTTGGCAACCTGGGGGAAAGTTTTGAACTGGTGGCTATCAAATCGGCTGGCATTTCTTTACTGCGGTTCATGCGTCCCTTATTTTTTATTTCACTTATCATCTGTGGTATTGCTTTTATGTTTTCGAACAATATCATTCCTGTGGCCAACTTAAAATCAAGAACACTGCTTACAGATATTGTGTATGCCAAACCATCTTTTGACCTGAAAGAAGGAGTGTTTTATGACAAGATCAACGGGTTTGCCATAAAAATCGGAAAGAAAGAAGCCAACGACAGTGTGATAAGAGATGTGATCGTGTATGAGCAGGGCAATCCTTTGCAGGATAATTTTATTATTGCCAAAAGCGGTATCATGCGGGTCACCGAAAACAAACGGTTCCTGGAATTTGACCTGAAAGACGGATGGCGATACCAGGAAAGAGGCGACAACTACTATGGCGGCAACACTGAATATATCCGTTTTAGTTTCAGCGAATACAAGAAACAATTTGACCTCAGTTCATTCCAGATCAACTGGACACCAGACAGTGTGAACAAGAACAATGAAAAAATGTTCAGTATGCGGCAATTGGTGAAAGCCATTGACTCATTGGAAAAAGAGATCAGCGGGATCAGGAAGCAGTCAAACGCCGAATTGGACCGGATGGTTCCATTTTCAGCCATGCTTGATTTAATAGGCTCTAATAATAAACCGTTACCCGATTCAGCTAAAGAGAATTTGGCGAAGAATTTTGATGAGATATTACCTGATTCTGCACGCCTGAGCATTAATCAAAAAGTACAAAACCTCGCCGCCTCGCTCCGGATCAGTACTGAATCATATATGCTGACATTAAAGGATAAGGAAAAAAATTTGCGCAGGCATAAAATTGAATGGCACCGGAAGATCACGTTATCCCTGGCCTGTCTCGTCTTATTCCTGATCGGCGCCCCGCTTGGTTCCATTATCCGTAAAGGTGGTTTGGGCACACCACTGATATTTGCCATCATTTTCTTTATGGTGTTTTATTTTTCCAGCACCACCGGTGAAAAATTTGCCAAGGAAAATACGCTGACCCCTTTTACCGGTATGTGGATGGCCACATTTATTTTATTGCCGATGGGCTTTTTTCTTACGTATAAAGCGATGAATGATTCCCGGCTTTTCAATAAAGACTCTTATAACCGTGCTGCCAAATTTGCCGGCCGGCTTTTTGGAAAAAAGAAAACAAAGTAAACCAGTGGATGAAATTTGTGAAAGAAAGTTTTGAATAAATTTTCTGTAATTGAAAAAAGAACAACAAAACCTGGATGTACAAAAATGGGTAGCTGTCGTCTCGGTGGCCCTGCTTGTTGTAAAATTCATTGCTTACTATTCCACTCATTCCGTATCCATACTTACTGATGCACTGGAAAGTATTGTAAATGTACTGGCCGGGTTTATTGGTTTATTCAGTTTATATGTTGCTGCAAAACCCCGGGATATGGATCATCCCTACGGGCATGGCAAAGCGGAATTTATTTCAGCTGCCATCGAAGGCACCATGATCGGATCGGCGGGCGCCCTTATTTTATACAAAGCTATTCAACACCTGATCCACCCGGTTGCGCTTCATAAAATTGATCTCGGAATACTGCTGGTAGCTATTACAGCGATCATCAATTTTGCCGTTGGATATTTTTGCCTGCAAACAGGTAAGAAAAATAATTCGGCGGCATTGATGGCCAGCGGTAAACATTTGCAAACAGACACCTGGTCAACAGCTGGTATCATTGCAGGTCTTGTCTTATTATATTTTACCGGGTACACCTGGATCGACAGCGCTGTTGCCTGTCTCTTTGGTTGTTTCATTGTTTTTACCGGCTATCGCATTGTACGCAGTTCCTTAGCAGGTATTATGGATGAGGCGGATGTAAAATTGCTTGGCAGGATGGTAGAAGTATTAAATACTAACCGGCAAACCAATTGGGTTGACCTGCACAATCTCCGGGTGATAAAATATGGTAGTATACTGCATGTCGATTGCCATCTTACGGTACCCTGGTACCTGAATGTGAATGAAGCACACCGGGAAATTGATGCGCTGGCAAAATTGATACGGAAGGAATTTGGCGAATCGCTCGAGTTGTTTGTACATACCGACGGATGCCTGTATGTTCAGTGCCCCATCTGTATTAACAAAGATTGTCCGGTAAGACAGCATAATTTTGAGAAAAAGATAACCTGGACCCTGGAAAACATTTCGAGAAATAAAAAACATGAACTGCTGTCTGACGTCTCGCAGAGCGTCTGACACAGATAAAAAAACGTATATGGCAAAAACAATTACAACCTGGATAAAGGCTCATGAGTTTGAAGCTGAACATGAGGGCAATAAAATTCAAATGGACGGATCAACGGAAAACGGGCATGGCCCCAAAGCCCTGCTTCTATCAGCATTGGCGGGCTGTTCCGGCATTGATGTGGTGGACATTTTAACCAAAATGAGAATGGAGTTCTCTGATCTTACCATTGAAGTGGAAGCAGACCAAACGGAAGAACATCCAAAGGTTTTTAAGGACATACACATTGTTTATAAAATGAAAACCGCCCCGGAAAATGAAGATAAAATAAGAAAAGCTATTGATCTGTCGCTTGACAAATACTGCGGTGTATCTGCCATGCTGAGAAAAAATTCCCGGATTGATTATTCTATAATGATAAAATAATAACTTTATCTCCCTTTCTACATTTTTTAACTTAAAACATTAATGCTATGGGACTTCATTTAGGGGATATGGCCCCCAACTTCAAAGCAAACACCACCGAAGGTGAAATTGATTTTTATGAATACCTGGGAAACAGCTGGGGCATTCTTTTTTCGCATCCTGCCGATTATACTCCTGTTTGTACCACAGAGCTTGGTAAGACAGCTTTGCTGAAAGAAGAATTTGCAAAGCGAAATACAAAAGTGCTGGCAGTAAGTGTTGATCCCCTGGAGAAACATATGGGCTGGCGCAATGATATTAATGAAACGCAGGATTGCACGGTTGATTTCCCCATTATTGCAGATGAAAAAAGAGAGGTTTCCACTTTGTATGACATGCTTCACCCGAATGAATCTGCGACCCAGACCGTCCGGTCTTTATTTATCATTGGCCCGGATAAAAAAATAAAACTGATGATAACTTATCCGCAAACAACTGGCAGAAATTTTCATGAAGTGCTGCGGGTATTGGAGTCATTGCAACTCACGGCAGGGTATAGCGTGGCCACTCCTGCCGACTGGAAGCATGGTGAGGATGTAATTGTTGCTTTGTCAGTTTCAACCGAAGATGCGCAGAAAAAATTTCAGAAAGGTGTGAAGATCGTAAAACCTTATTTGCGTTATACGCCGCAACCCAACCTCGAATAAAACTTGTGAATGGTGAATGGTGAATAGTGAATGACTATCCTGATATTGGAATCTCCTATTGCCCATTGACCATTCACTATTCACCTTTACTTTTTTCTTTTAGCCAGTTGTTGAAGTGTAGCCCTGATATCTTTTGGCAGCGGCGCTTCCAGTTCTATCAATTTCCCGCTGGTATCTTTAAATATTAACTGGTAAGCATGAAGAGCCAGCCGGTTTAGTATGGGTTTTTCTTCTTCTGCATCTTTGGACAACTTGAATTTTGATTTTAGCGAAGAAACCAAAACGGGTTTTCCGTCGCCGTATAGTGTATCACAAACAACCGGGTGCCCGGTTTCTTTCATGTGCAATCTTATCTGGTGTGTCCTGCCTGTATGTATCTGGAACTGCAACCAGGAATAAATCCCGAAATCTTCCAGTACTTCATAATCAGTCAGGGATTCTTTGCCTTTACGATGAACGATCATGGTTCCGTTCAATGCCGGGTGTTCCATGATCGGAAAAGCAATACTTCCTTTTTTATCCGTCAACGAACCCATCACCAATCCCTGGTATATTTTTTTGGTTTGCCTGTTTTCTCCAAAGGAGTCCCTTGGGACAAATTGCAGGGAAAGATGTTTATGGGCGGCTTCATTTTTTGCAAAAACGATCAGGCCGCTGGTCTCTTTATCTAAACGATGCACCGTAAATATATCGCCATACTTTTCTTTCAGTAATACTTTCAACGAAATTTCTATCCCCTTTCTATCAGGAATGGATAATAAGCCCGGAGGTTTATTCAGGGCAATAAGATCATCATTCTCAAAAATTATGAAGTCCGAAATTTTCATGTTGTAATCTGTAATGGAGTTACTTCCCTTTTCCAAAATGTTTCAGATCCCTCACTTCTTTTTCCGAAAGGGAACGCCATTTACCCCGTTCAATGTTTTTCTTGGTTAGGCCGGCAAAGATCACCCGGTCAAGATTTTTTACATCGTATTTCAAATGTTCAAAGATCCGGCGGACAATGCGGTTGCGACCACTGTGTATCTCCACGCCGATCTGTGTTTTATCTTTTATATCAGCATAAGCCAGCGCATCAACCGTGGCGGGACCATCTTCAAGCACCACACCTTTCAGTATCTGGTCATAATCTTTTTTATCAAGTGCTTTGTTCAAGGTAACATGATAAACTTTTTTTATTTCATTGCTGGGATGAGTGAGTTTTTGTGCCAGTTCGCCATCATTCGTAAGCAATAGGACCCCGGAAGTATTCCTGTCAAGACGACCAACCGGGTAAACCCTTTCCGTAGTGGCACGGCTGATCAGGTCAAGCACCGTTTTTCTTCCCTGCGGGTCATCCGTCGTGGTAATATAATCTTTGGGTTTATTGAGTAAGATGTAAACAAGATTTTTTGCTGGAAAAATTTTCCTGCCATTCACCTTTACTTCATCTTTTGATGAGACTTTAAATCCCGGTTCAGTAATTGTTTCTGCATTGACTTTTACCAATCCTTTTTTGACCAACTCAGCAGCTTCACGACGGCCGCAAATACCTGCGTGGGCGATGAATTTGTTGAGAGGCATTTGCTGGTTGCCGGTTGCTGGTTGCTGGTTGCTGGTTACTGGTTGCTGGTTACTGGTTGCGTGTTGTCGATTGCCGATGTTGACTCCTGGCTCCTGGCTCCCGACCCCGGACTGATTTCTTTTTTTATCAAAAAACTCTTCTCTTTCTTTCTTCCACTTTCTCTTTTCCTGTTTGAATTGCTCTTTGATCGCTGCGTTGCTCTTTTTAGGCACAAACTTGCTGAAGTTGTTCGTTACTTTCTTTTTCATGTAAATGTTTTGCTGTTTTACAACAGTAGTAGGCGGCAAAGATAGGTAAAAGAAAAAGCCCCGTCATTAACAGGGCTTCTATGAATTGTTCATCAAATTAATTATATCGTTTCTTTCTTTCCGGCTTTTCTGTCATGCATACCATCCGGGCCACGTTTTCTTCCTTCCTGTAATTTTTTCATCTGCTCTTCAGTCAAAATGGATTTCAATTGTTCCTTCTGTTTTTCCATCAACTCTTTCATTTTTTCTTTTTTCTTTTCGGCATCCATTTTATCATCTTCCCGCAGGGCTTTCATTTTTTCAGCCAATTCCGTATGGCTCTTTTTCATTTTTGCTGCCTGTTCATCTGTAAGTCCAAGGTGGAGTTTCATTTTTTCCATCCTGGCTTTTGAATCGATTTCACCCATGGCTTTGTGTTCAGCTTTCATTTTCTCCAGTTGAGCTTTTTGATCGCTGGTCAGTATGCTCTGCATTTTTGTTCTTTGATCTTTTTTCAGAGTCTCCATCCTGCTTTTCCATTCCTTTACAGTAATGTTATCATTCTTCTTTAGCTCTTCCATTTGCTTGCGGAAACTTTCTCTTTGTGTTTTGAACTGCTCTTTCTGGGCATCGGTAAGATTCAGCTTTTGCATGTCCATTCCACCCTTACCGTGGTGGCCTTTATGTTGACCATGCATCATCATCGGTTTTTCTGCTTTTCTTTCTGGTATTTCCTGGGCTTTAAGAGCAAAAGTCAGGGAGAGTACCAGGGCAGATAAAATTATTTTTTTCATGATTATCGTTTTGTTTTAGACGCCTGATGTTGTTAAAACCTTTCGTCAGGGTCAGGTTGATAAATATTTTAACAGCTCTCAGACTGTCCCTAAGCTCCCCGGTTTAACAGATATAAGAAAAATTTCGTAGATAAATTCAAATAATGGGTTTTCTCGGGCGAATTTGTTTATTAACCGGGTGTTTAATGAAAAATTAATTTTTATTGGCTAATTGTCCGCAAGCAGCATCAATATCTTTTCCTCTTGACCTGCGCAGGCGGGTATTCACCCTGTTCTTTTCGAGATATCTCATGAATGCCTCGACCTTATCTTCATCCGGTTTTTCAAATTGGGCAAGATCTATCGGGTTGTATTCAATGATATTCACCAGGTCAACAGGTGCCTGGCGGTAAAGTTTAACAAGTTCATCTGCATCTTTCAGCGAATCGTTGAAGTTTTTAAAAAGGATATATTCAAAAGTGATCTCGTTTTTTGTTTCCTTATAAAAATAATTGAGGGCATCCACCAGCGATTTAATATTATTCGTGTCATTGATCGGCATGATCTCATGGCGCTTCAGGTCATTGGCAGCATGTAATGACAGGGCCAGTTTGAACTTCACTTTATCATCCCCGAGTTGACGGATGGCTTTGGCGATCCCGGCAGTGGAAACTGTAATTCGTTTTGGGCTCATCGCCATTCCATTCGGTGAGGTGATCCTTTCAATGGCCCTTAATACATTTTTATAATTCAGCAGGGGTTCACCCATGCCCATGAAAACAATATTGCTGAGCTTTTTACCATTGTCTTTTTCACATTGCTGGTTGAGGATAGCAACCTGGTCATAGATCTCATCAAAGTCAAGATTTCTTTTTCTTTCCATATAACCTGTGGCGCAAAACTTACAACTGAGTGAACAGCCAATTTGTGAAGAAACACAGGCAGTAAATCTTGAAGTGGTAGGTATCAGCACTCCTTCCACAAAATGGCCATCATGTGTTTTAAAACGGGTTTTGATCGTGCCGTCCTCGGAATTCTGTACCGTGTCAACCGTCAACCCGGGTAAGGTAAAATCCTCTTTTAGTTTATTACGGAGTTCCTTGCTCAGGTTGGTCATACCTTCGAAACTCTGGACAGGCTTTAACCACAGCCATTCATATACCTGTTTGGCCCTGAATTTTTTTTCACCCAATGTTTCAAAATACTGTTCAATATCGGGGAGGGAAAGTGTCCTGATATTTTGCACTTTGGTCTTTTGCATCAGGCAAAGTTACGTTTACAGGGCCGATTGCTCCCTGTTGTTTATTTTTGGAGGAATAACAGTTTCACGCAGAGTACACAGAGAACGCAGAGAATATTTACTTAACTCCTCTGCTGACTCAGCGGTCTCAGCGTGAAATTTTTCAAACCCGATAGCTATCGGGTGAGACTCTACCTTATTTTTGGTGATACATTCAATATATGCAAACAGTTTATGTCATAGATTCCATAAGAACACCGGTTGGTAAGTATGGCGGTGTTTTAAGTACGATCCGTCCCGATGATCTGCTGGCACATGTGATCAAAGCACTGCTGCAAAGAAATTCAACCATTGATATAAACGCCGTTGAAGATGTAATTGCCGGCGCAGCCAACCAGGCGGGAGAAGATAACCGTAATGTGGCGAGGATGGCCGCTTTATTGGCAGGCTTACCTGTTTCTGTTGCCGGTAACACGGTGAACCGTTTGTGTGCCTCTGGCCTGCAGGCTATCATGGATGGAGCAAGGATGATCAAATGCGGCGATGCTGAATTGATCATCGCCTGTGGCGTGGAAAGTATGACAAGGGCTCCGTTTGTAATGGGAAAAACAAATGAAGCCTGGAGCAGGAAGGCAGAAGTTTTTGATTCTACCATGGGATGGCGGTTTGTAAATCCAAAACTGGCTGAAATGTATCATCCTTTTTCAATGGGCGAAACAGCAGAGAATGTTGCGGCGCAATGGAAAGTAACAAGAGAAGAACAGGATGCGTTTGCCCTTGCATCACAACAAAAATATTTTGCAGCAAAGGCTGACGGAAAATGGAAAGATGAAATTTCGCCGATAGAAACAGCGAAAGGAAAAGAAAAAATAGTTGTGGATACAGATGAACATCCAAGAGAAACATCATTGGAAAAGCTGGCTTCATTAAAACCTGCATTCCTAAAAGACGGAACAGTGACTGCCGGTAATTCATCCGGTATCAATGATGGAGCAGCCGCCATGTTGCTTGCAAGTGAGGGAGCCGTTGCGAAATATGGATTAAAACCATTGGCAAAAATAGTTTCAATGGCCGTGGCAGGAGTTGATCCTTCTATTATGGGTATTGGGCCGGTGCCGGCGACAAAAAAAGCATTGGAAAGAGCAGGATTAAAGATCAAAGCCCTTGACCTGGTAGAATTAAATGAAGCCTTTGCCTCGCAATCCATTGCCTGCATCCGTGACCTGGGGCTGGATATAAATAAAGTAAATGTGAACGGAGGCGCCATTGCCATTGGGCACCCGTTGGGATGCAGCGGTGTTCGCATTTCAACTACTTTATTGCATGAAATGAAAAGAAGAGGAGCGAAGATGGGATTGGCCACCATGTGTGTTGGAGTTGGGCAAGGGGCTGCCATCATTTATGAAAAGATGTAAATATCTTTTTCTTTACTGTAACTTTCCTTGTTAATTTACGTTTCAGAAACAAAAACCAGCACCATGAAATATTTCTTTCTTTCTTTAATAACGATAATAAGTTTTTTAACGGTTAATGCACAAACCGATTCTTTGAAACAATATACAGGTACCTACAAATTCCCCGATGGCAGCCCATTTACAGAAATAATAGTTAGCCTTGATTCCAGCGGGCTTACGGCCAGTTCAGCTTTGGGAAGTTCAGAGTTGAAAAGGACCGAAGGAGATGTATTTGAGGTCGTGGCTTACGGAGGTACCGCTACGTTTAAAAGAAATGCAGATAATAAGATCAGCGGTGTTCATATCCTCGTAGGAGATATAAATGTGGAAGGAACAAAAACCGAAGGATTGATGATCAGCAGATATTCAATTGGTCAAATAAGTCAAACAGGTCATATCGGTCAGATAAATTAAATAGAGATCCTGCCAGTAACGCCATATTTCTCCACGATCTTATCACAAACTTTATCGATCAGTTTAAATGCTTCATGATAACCCGGCTCAGGTCCGTACCAGGGATCGGGCACATCCATATTTTTCCCGGGATATAATTCATTCATCAGCAGATCAACTTTTGAATGTTCAAATTTTTTTCCCGCTATCCTTTTCATCTCTTCAAGTACATCTTCAGCCAATGCATAAATTTTATCATAAACTTCAAGATCCTCAGCACTGAATCTTCTTGCCCTTTGTTTGCTGATATCAATGCCATTTAACCTGGCTACTTTTTGAGAAAGCGGATGCGGAGGCTCACCAATATGATAACTGTTGGTGCCGGCGCTTTCGATGCTCCATGTTAAACCTGCCTTAAAAGCTTTGTCCTGCAAAATTCCTTCTGCCAGCGGACTGCGACAGATATTTCCAAGGCAAACCATCAGGATCTTCATAGAGGTAAAATTAATATAAAAGGGATAAGGCACAAGGTACAAGGCACAAGCAATAAAGCATCGTATATATTATTGTGAAACTTGATCCTTGTTTCTTGTGCCTTGTGGAATTCCTTATAAAAGGCATCTAATAACCAAACACGCAGCATGACAAACAAAGAAATTCTACGGGCCGATCTTCTCGATATTATTTTCGAGAAACGTAATAAAGATTACGGGGCTTATGCCATCCGTCGTGGTTACCATCATCGCCTCTTAGCGGCTATAGGAGTTGCCATGTCAGTAATTCTTCTGTTTGTTTTTATAAATGCTTTTGGCAAAAAGAATGTTTCATCTATTCCTGTAAACAGGGATAAACGGATCGTGGAGATCACAGAAGTTAAATTACCAATGGAAAAACCTAAAGAGCCTGAAAAACCAGCAGAAGCCAAAAAGCCTGTTCAAAAAATTGCTACCGAAAAATTTGTAAGTAAAATTGAGATCATACCTGATGAAAAGGTTAAGGAAACATTGCCTGATGTTACAAGCCTGGGTGATAAAATGATATCGGATAAGACAGAGGATGGAAAAAAAGATGATGGAATACCGAAGGAAAAAGAAAAGCCCAAAGAAACAGGAAACGGAATTGAGACTGCAATAATAGAAACACAACCTGACTTCGATGCCAATGAAAGAGAACCTGAATTCCCTGGCGGACCAGAAGGATTAAAAAGATTTTTGGCAAAAAACCTTAGTACTCCATCCGAACTGGAAGATGGTGAAAAGAAAACGGTTCATATCCGGTTTAAAGTAGATAAAGACGGGGCCGTTAATACGTTTGAAATAATTACCAGCGGAGGCAATGAGTTTGATAATGAGGTGGTAAGGGTATGCAAAAAAATGCCCCGGTGGATACCTGCGCTTCAGAACGGCATCAATGTCCCGGTGAGTTATGTGTTACCGGTAACATTTATCGGGGTTGAACAATAAAATTTCTCTAATTTGCTGCCCCTGAAAACACTGATTGATGATCGAAGAATACGAAAAGAAAAAGCGGCAACAAATTTCAATGATGAAGTCCCTGCTGGATTACGGCATGGGCATCATTATTTTGGTCCTGGGTTTGTTTTTTTTCTTCAGGAGCAAATTTCATTTATCATTCAATGAAACCTTTCCGCCCAATAATATTGATAAAATTTTCGGCGCAGTCTGTTTGTTGTACGGTGGCTGGCGTATTTACAGGGGCTATAAGAAAAAATACTTCAGATGATCGGATGCCGGCGAATTAAAAATATCAGTTTCTTTTTTTACATGGTTTGCCTGCTGGCATCTTTAACAGGATGTAAATCCAAAAAAGAAAAGGAAAAAGAATTACAGGATACTCCTTACAGGGGAACTATTACTATCAGCGCCGATGAATCCTTTAAGCCCGTGATAGAAGAATTGGTGCAGGTATATGAGTCCAATCATCCCAAAACAAAGATCAATGTTCTTTATAAGCCGGAAGCAGAATGTTTTAAGGATTTTGGCGTCGATAGCATCCGCATGGTGATCGCCACAAGAAGATATAATGCAGATGAAAAAGATCTAATGGTTGATTCTCTTGGCGTATCGCCGCAAAGCATGATCGTTGCCCGGGATGCTGTAGCCGTTATTGTGAATCCCGCTGCACAGGATTCTTTGTTTTCCATGCAGGATATAACCAATATTCTTAAAGGGAGATTTAAGAAAAATTTAATCCCGGTATTTGATGGAGTAAAAGCAACCAGCACGGTACGTTTTATCATCGACTCTGTATTGCGCGGAGATTCACTTACTTCATCAGCGGTAGCTGCCCGCAGCAGCGAAGGGGTGATCGATTATGTCTCTAAGAACCCTGATGTGATTGGTTTTATAGGCATTAGCTGGATAGGAAACCCGGAAGATGAAGAGCAATTAAGTTTTTTGAAAAAAGTAAGAGTGGCGGCCATAGAGAGTAAATACAGCGGAATGGGATATGTTAAAGCCTACCAGCAAAATATTTACACTTTGAGTTATCCTATGGTACGGGATTTGGTTTATACACTTAAGGAAAATTACAAAGGACTGGGATTTGGATTTGCGGGGTTTATGAGCGGAGAGATCGGACAATTGATTTTCAGAAGGGCTTACCTGGTACCGCAGGTTTTAAAAAACTTCGGCATCAGGCCCATAAAACTGAAAAAGTAAACAAATAAGTTATATTTACAAACAGTAAAAGAGGACAGTAAAATGAAGAAGACAATCATCACATTTTTAGCAGCAGGGTTATTATTAATAACCGGGCTGAAAGCACAGACCATCCAGGAGGGAATCAACCACCTGTATGCCCAACGGTACAAGAGTGCCAATGACGTATTCCAAAAATTGCTGGCAGTAAATCCCAATAATATTGATGCTATTTACTGGCAGGGACAGATCTTGCTGGAAAACGAAGAAATAATGGCGTCACGCATTGCTGCGGCCCGGCAGTTATACGAAAAAGCTTTACAAACAACCAATGGAGCGCCGTTGATACAAGTAGGCATGGGTCATGTTGAACTATTAGAAAATAAAACCAATGAAGCCCGCCAGCATTTTGAGACGGCTCTTACCATGACCCGGAACAGTAAAAAGGGAGATGACCCGGGTATTGAAACAGCTATAGGCAGGGCTATCACAGATTCTAAAACAGGCGATCTTAATTATGCAGTAAGGTTGCTGGAAGATGCTGCTGCCAAAGATCCCAAGAATACGGAAACATTATTACAATTGGGTAATGCTTACCGGAAAGCAAAGCCAGGTGAAGGCGGAGGCCCGGCGTATCAAACTTATTTAAAAGCCTTGCAGGTAAATCCAAATTTTGCGGTAGCCAGTTTGCGCTTAGCTCAATTATTTGTATCACAAAAAAACTGGGATTTTGTATTACAATATCTTAATGAGGCTGTGACTAAAGACCCGAAATTCACTGCGGCCTATTACGAGTTGTTTTACTATTATTTTTACCGGATAACCATTCAACCCGGGGCAGACCAGCTGGCCGAGGACCAATTAAAAAAATACATTGACAGCAAATTGCCCGAAACGGATATACAGGATCAATACCTGTATGCACAGCTTTGCTGGGTAAGAAAAGATTTTGCCTGTGCTGTTACAAAGGCAGAAAGCGTTGTAGCAGCGCTGGGCAATGACACAAAGCCCAAGGTATACAGGCTGCTTGCAGATGCTTATTACAATAAAGGGGACTATGTGAATGCTAAAAAATATACCGATCTCTTTATGCAAAAGAAAGTTGACCCGATCCTTTCTGATTATGAGATCAGGGCTCTTATTTTGGATAAAGCCGGCGGAACCCCCGATGAAGTTTATAATACGTATATAGAAGGTATCGCCCTGGATACTACCGTAGATGCCAAGCTTGGGTTCCTTAAAAAAGGAGCGGCTTTTTTCAAAGAACATAATCAGCGTGACAAAGAAGCGCTGGTCATTGAAAAGATCATTGAGATAAAACCCAAACTGATCATCAATGACTATTATGATCTGACCGTTGCTTATTATTTCAGCCAGAATTACGCCAAATCAAGAGATGCAGCAATTATCATGAGAGATAAATATGCTGACCAGATGTTTGGATATGACTGGGCTTTTAAAAACAGTTCATTGGTAGATACTGTAAAAAGAGACAGCATAGCGCTGCCCGATGCGGTTAAACTTTACGATTTTAGTTTAACGGACACGACGAAATATAAAAAGCAATATATAAGCTCCGTGAGATTTCTTGCGGGATATTATATCAATACTGCAAAGAATAAAGACTCGGCTTTGACTTATTTTCAAAAGTGGCATGATAGCGATACAGCTAATGCAGTTACGATACAGGGCTATATAGACCAGATAAAGAAAATGACACCCACCAAGCCGCCGGCCAAAGGAAATACGAAGACAGGTACTCCCAAGCCCGCAGCTGCTATTAAACCCAAAACAAAAACGACAAAAGCTATTGTAAAGAATTAAGAACTCTGTTTTCTTCTTTTACTGAGAAAGTCCCTTGCTGAAATAGCGGGGGATTTTCATTATACATAAAAGCTGATAAAGATCAGTTGACACCCTATTATTAGTTAAGGTAATTCCATGCCACAGCCTTATTTTTGCTCAGCGGGAAAAACCTATGATTCATTTACTTCAAACAAGCCTGAACAGTGCTGACGCCGGCTCCTATTTGCCGGTTGCGATACAGGTTTTTATTGCTGTAGGACTGGTTGCTTTCCTGACAGTTGTCACTCATTTATTAGGTCCCAAAAGAAAAACATCTGACAAACTGCAGAGTTTTACCAGTGGCATCGAAAGTCATGGTGATGCCCGCCAGCCCATGGCCATTAAATATTTTCTGACGGCCATTTTATTTGTTCTGTTTGATGTAGAAATAATATTCTTTTATCCCTATGCGGTCAATTTCAGGGGCTTGGGATGGAATGGTTTTTGGGCTGTATTAATGTTTGTTGGATTCTTCCTTTGCGGGTTTATATATATCATTAAGAAAGGTGCGTTGAAGTGGGAGGACTGATTTGAAAATGTATCGATTTGAAGATGTGCCGATTGAAGAAATAAAAAAACAGAAAATCAGGATTTGAATGAAACAAATGGGGTGTCAGGATTGTTTTTATCATGTCATCTTCAAATCATTTAATTTTCAAATTTTCAAATTGTAATTATGTCTCGTCCTGTATCATATAACCTGGTCAATAAAAAGCTGGAGAACGATATCAGCATTGGGGAAATGCCGGAAGGTTACCAGGGGGAAGGTTTTTTTGCTACCTCATTAAGTAAAGTGATCGGCCTGGCCCGGAAAAATTCCATTTGGCCTTTACCATTTGCTACATCCTGTTGCGGCATTGAATTCATGGCCACGATGGGTTCTCACTACGACCTGGGAAGATTTGGCAGTGAAAGAGTTGGTTTTTCACCAAGACAATGTGACCTGTTAATGGTGATGGGGACTATTGCAAAAAAAATGGGTCCTGTTGTTAAACAGGTTTATTTGCAAATGGCAGAACCCCGTTGGGTAATGGCTGTTGGCGCCTGTGCCAGCAGTGGCGGCATATTTGATACCTACAGTGTTTTACAGGGAATTGACCAGGTAGTACCGGTTGATGTATATGTGCCCGGCTGTCCTCCAAGACCGGAAGCGATCATTGATGGATTGTTACGGATACAGGACCTGGTGGCTAAAGAAAGTTTGAGAAGAAGGAATGGTGAGCAGTATAAGGGTTTATTGGATAGTTATGGGATACAATAGAAAAGCTGTTAGCCATTAGCCACTGGCTATTAGCTACAGTCATTATAAATGGAACGGTCTTTAGCTAACGGCTAAAGGCTAACAGCTAAAGGCCAAAAGCTTCATGTTGACTAACGAACATATAAAGCAAAGACTGGTTGAGAAATTCGGAGAGCAAATTTCAAATTTCGAGGAACCCTATGGGATGTTCACATTGAAGCACCGAAGGAAAATGAACCTGAAGGTGCTTAATTTTTTATATGATGATGACGAGCTGAAGTTTCGTTTCCTGACCACGCTCTGCGCCGTGCATTACCCCGTCGATAAAGGGAAAGAACTTGCCATTGTTTATCACCTGCACAATTTGACAGACAATGTGCGCATCCGTTTCAAAGTGTTCACCAATATTGATCAACCGGATATTTATACGGCTACCGGATTATTTTCTGCAGCCAACTGGATGGAAAGGGAAACCTATGATTTCTATGGGGTGAATTTTATTGGACATCCGAATTTGAAACGCATACTGAATGTGGAAGAAATGGATTATTTCCCTATGCGGAAAGAATACCCGCTGGAAGATCAGTCAAGAGTGGATAAAGATGATGAGATGTTTGGAAGAGGAGGTGCAACAGGCTTTGGTACTGAGAAAATGCCTGAGGGGCCGACAACTACTGAAGCAGAAAAGCCGGACGAAATAAAAAAAATGGAGATCTGATAAAGAATAAAAAATAAGGAATAAGAAATAAATAATGAGAAAATGTGAGAATGTGGAAATTTGAAAATTAAAGCCCCGAAGGGGCGGAATGTTGGTAGCTCCGGGTGAAACCCGGAGATGAAAAATGAAACGGTGTATTTGGAACCCCGTAGGGGTTCAACAAAAGAGAATGACAGTAAATGAAATTTTGATAAGTGTGAGAATAGTTGCAAATGTTGAATAGAATTACCGGACGTACAAGTGTGCGACGCAACAGACGATGATAGTAGTAATGTAGCTTGTTAAATAAAAAAGTATAAAGACAGTAATGTCAGAACATCATATCAAATTACCGGAAGGAAGTATTGAGAAAACAACTACGACGCTGAACCTGGGACCCACACACCCGGCCACGCATGGTGTGATGCAGAATATCCTTGAACTGGATGGCGAACGTATTGTTTCTACCGAGCAGACGATCGGTTATATCCACCGGGCATTTGAAAAGATCGCTGAACGAAGACCGCTTTACCAGATAACTACGCTGACCGACAGGATGAATTATTGTTCTTCTCCCATCAATAATATGGGATGGCATATCACCTGTGAGAAATTATTGGGAGTAAAAACGCCAAAGAGAGTTGATTACCTCCGGGTGATCATCATGGAACTGGCAAGGATCTCTGACCATCTTATTTGTAATTCCATTGTTGGTGTGGATGCAGGAGCTTACACCGGGTTCTTGTATGTGATGCAATACCGTGAACTGATCTATGAAATATATGAAGAGGTCTGTGGTGCAAGGTTAACAACGAATATGGGACGTATTGGCGGGTTTGAAAGAAACTTCAATGATATTGCTTTTCAGAAATTGGAAAAATTCTTAAGGGAATATCCGAAAGTGCTGAAAGAGTTTGAGAATTTGTTCCAGCGTAACAGGATCTTCATGGAAAGAACCAAAGGTACCGGCGCCATCAGTGCAGACCGGGCATTGAATTATGGTTTTAGCGGTCCTAATCTTCGTGCGGCGGGAGTAGATTATGATGTAAGAGTGCATACGCCTTACAGCAGTTATGAAGATTTTCAATTTAATATACCAGTCGGTACCACCGGCGACAATTATGATCGTTGGTTAGTGAGGGAAAAAGAAATGTGGGAGAGCTTAAGTATTATTGAACAAGCTTATCAAAAGGTGCAGGAATTCAAAGGCGCCGAAGCGGAAGTGTTTCATGCGGATGTTCCCGAATATTATTTACCGGAAAAGAAAGATGTATATACCAAGATGGAAGCTTTGATCTACCATTTTAAAATTGTGATGGGAGAAACAGAAATTCCTGCGGGTGAAGTGTACCAGTCGGTAGAAGGCGGAAATGGCGAATTAGGATTTTACCTGATCAGTGATGGCGGGAGGACGCCGTATCGTTTGCATTTCCGCAGACCTTGTTTTATTTATTACCAGGCTTTCGAGGAGTTGACAAAAGGTGGGATGCTCAGTGATGCGATCATTACGATGAGCAGTTTGAATTTGATCGCCGGTGAAATGGACTCGTAAAAAAGTAAAAAGTAAAAATTAAAAAGCAAAAAGTAAAAACAGCGAAGACTAAATATTTTGAATTTTTATTTTTGAATTTTGACTTTTAAATTGGTATGATAAAATTTTCAGACATCTCTTTGCAGGAAGTACAACGGATAATTAATTTTTACCCGGAAGGCAAACAAAAAAGTGCCGTATTACCTGTCCTGCATCTCGCACAAAAAGAATTTGGAGGATGGCTGAGTGCGGAGACAATGGATTATGTGGCTTCTTTGTTACAAATGGAACCCATCGAAGTGTATGAAGTGGCTACATTTTACAGCATGTATAATTTAAAGCCGGTTGGTAAGTATATGTTTGAAGTTTGCCAGACGGGGCCCTGCATGCTGAATGGAAGTGATGATATCATTAAATATATCTACGACAAGCTGGGCATAAGACCAGGGGAAACCAGTGCAGATGGTTTGTTTACTTTGAAAACAGTAGAGTGTTTAGGCGCCTGTGGTTATGCCCCGATGATGCAGTTGGGAAAAAATTACCGGGAACATTTGACCAAAGAAAAAGTGGATGGGATCATTGATGAATGCAAAAGAAACCAGTCTGTAAATAATTAATAACTTTTAAAAAAGAATAATATGCAGGGAATAACACCATACCTCAACTTTGATGGAAACGGGACAGAGGCCCTGCAGTTTTATTGCAAGGCGCTCGATGGAAAAGTTTTATTCCAGCAGAGTATGGGTGATTCGCCGATGGGTGCACAAACACCTGAAGAATTTAAAAACAGGCTGATGCACGCCACATTCCAATGCGAAGCCGGCTCGTTCATGGCATCGGATGGTCCTCCGGGATATGAAATGAAGGCAGGAAATACATTGAGCCTTTCCCTGCATTATAATTCTGTTGATAAACTTGAAAAAGCTTTTAACGGTTTGGCCGAAGGTGGCAAGGTATTGATGCCGCCCCAGGAAACATTCTGGGCACATCGTTTCGGGATGTTGGTTGACAAGTACGGTTTTAACTGGATGGTCAATATGGACAAACCACAGCCATAAGAAGTGAAATTGTTTTTTACGATAGGATTGTTCTTTACAAGTTTGATGGTTGTTGCACAGACTGATGAAGAAAAGCTGACAACAACGTTGAAGGAATTTCACCAGGCATTGGTAACCAAGAATACAGCATCCATCAACCGGCAAACAGATAAGGCGCTGAGTTATGGACACAGCAATGGTTGGGTGGAAACCAAAGCGGATATGATAAAGGACCTGGAAACGGGGTATATCAATTATCATAGTATTAAGGAAGACAGTATACAAATCGTGATAAACGGGAACCTGGCACATGCGAGATTTGTGGGAGATTATAATGTTACGTTGAATGGGAATACGAATACGTTTCATTTAAAAGTGTTGGAAGTATGGGTGAGGAAAGGAAAGAGATGGATGTTGTTTGCGAGGCAGGCGGTGAGAGGGTAAGCATTAAACGATCAATATGAAATTAAAGCCAAGACATTATTTTATTTTGTCAGGAATTTTTATCGTTGTCTTTTTTATCTTAATCTATTTAAAGATAGAGGCAATGAGATATGGTATCCTTGGATTATCAATAGGGGCGTTGATAAGGGGCTTTTATGAGGAATCAAAGGAAAGTAAAAGATTAAAAAATAATAGTAACCAATAATTTTTCCTTGTTTGATGATATGGGACGAAAATTATTATTAGATAAGATCAAGGTAGAGAACATCAGGTTCTATGATGTGTACCGCCGTGAAGGTGGTTATCGTAGTGTGGAGAAGGCATTGAAGACGATGGCTCCGGATGCCATAACGGAAGAAGTAAAGAAAAGCGGATTGCGGGGCAGAGGTGGCGCCGGTTTCCCAACAGGTATGAAATGGGGATTCCTTGCCAAACCGGAAGGAGTGCCGAGATATTTGGTGGTGAATGCAGATGAAAGCGAACCCGGCACATTCAAAGACAGGTACCTAATGGAATTCATTCCGCATTTGCTGATCGAAGGAATTATTGTTTCCTCTTTTGCGATCGGAAGTAACAGGTCTTACATTTATATCCGCGGGGAGTTTGCATGGATCGTTGACATTTTAGAACAGGCGATTGCCGAAGCAAAAAATAATGGATGGCTTGGAAAAAATATTTTAGGCAGTGGCTTTGATTGTGAGATATATGTTCATCGCGGGGCAGGCGCTTATATCTGTGGTGAAGAAACAGCTTTGCTTGAATCATTAGAAGGCAAAAGAGGTAACCCAAGGATCAAACCACCTTTCCCGGCCATAAAAGGTTTATGGGATTGTCCGACGGTTGTAAATAATGTGGAAACCATTGCAGCCGTTGTTCCTATAATAAATGATGGAGGAGGCGAGTATGCAAAAATCGGAATCGGTAAATCAACCGGTACAAAATTGATCTCGGCCTGCGGCAATATAAAGAACCAGGGAGTGTATGAACTTGAAATGAATATTTCAGTTGAAGAATTTATATACAGCGATGAATTTTGCGGGGGCATTGCCAACGGAAGAAAATTGAAAGCATGTATTCCCGGCGGTTCATCGGTTCCAATCTTACCGGCTAATCTTTTATTGACAACGCTGAAAGGGGAGAAGAGAATGATGACTTATGAAAGCCTGGCGGATGGTGGTTTTGTATCCGGCTCCATGATGGGTTCGGGAGGTTTTATTGTGCTGGATGATAAACAGTGCGTGGTAAGACATACATATACACTCGCAAGATTTTACAGACACGAAAGTTGTGGCCAATGTTCTCCTTGCCGTGAAGGAACAGGATGGATGGAAAAAATTCTTTGGAACATTGAGACAGGGAAAGGAAAGATGAGTGATATTGACCTGCTTTGGGATATACAACGGAAGATCGAGGGGAATACGATCTGCCCGTTGGGTGATGCAGCGGCATGGCCGGTGGCGGCAGCGATACGGCATTTCAAAGATGAGTTTGAATGGCATATCACAAATCCTGATGATGCACAAAGAAAGAATTTTGGATTAGCACATTATGCTGATCCGATTCGTGTTCCTGCGTAAGGTTTCACGCAGCGGACGCAAAGGAGCAATGAACGCAACGAAGATGAACGAAAATGATATAGCAACTTTGGCACTGGATATTTGCTTTAAGATTCATCGGCAATATGGGCCGGGGTTATTTGAAAGTGTTTATGAAGAAGTATTTTGTCATGAATGGAGCAAAACGGGCATTCCTTTTAAAAGACAACAGGGAATTCCGTTGGTTCATGAAGAAATAAAAATGGAGATTGGTTTCAGGGCTGATGTGATTTTGGATAATAAAGTGATATTAGAAATCAAAAGTGTTGATGCTTTGGCTGATTTGCATTTTAAACAAGTTCTTACTTATTTAAAATTGACCAATTTAAAACTGGGGCTACTGGTAAATTTCAATATAGTATTATTGAAAGATGGAATAAAAAGAATTGCTAATAAATTATAAATCGCTGCGACGCTGCTTCGCTGTGTGCGCCGCGAGAAACAAAATATGGCTGACGAAGTAAAAAAAGAAGCACCTGCAAATTTTAAAGTCACGATCGATAATATAACTATCGAAGTGGCGCCGGGTACTACTATATTAAATGCTGCACGGCAGATCGGTGGCGATGTTACACCGCCTGCTATGTGCTATTACAGCAAATTGCAGGGCAGTGGTGGTAAATGCCGCACCTGTTTGGTGGAAGTAGCTGCTGGTTCTGCAGCCGACCCAAGACCCATGCCCAAGTTGGTTGCATCATGCCGCACCAATGTAATGGATGGGATGCTGGTAAAAAATATTACCAGTGAAAAAGTAACGGATGCACGAAACGGGGTGGTGGAATTTTTACTGATCAATCATCCATTGGATTGTCCCATCTGCGACCAGGCCGGTGAATGCGACCTGCAGGACCTTGGTTATAATCATGGCAAGGAAGGAACCCGTTATGAATTCAAAAGAAGAACATTTGAAAAAGAAGATATAGGCCCATATATCCAATTGCACATGACAAGATGCATTCTTTGTTATCGTTGCACCTATGTGGCCGACCAGTTAACTGATAACAGGGTGCATGGTATATTGGACAGGGGCGATCATTCAGAGATCTCTACTTATATCGCCAAAGCGATCGATAATGACTTTAGCGGGAATATGATCGATGTGTGCCCGGTTGGAGCATTGACGGATAAAACATTCCGGTTTAAGAACCGTGTTTGGTTCACCAAACCGGTGGATGCACACCGTGATTGTGAAAAATGCTGCGGTAAAGTAATCTTATGGCAGCGTGGCGATGAAGTATTAAGAGTGACTGCAAGAAAAGATGAATGGGGTGAAGTAAAAAGTTATGATGGCAAGCCAGGCTGGATCTGCAATGACTGCAGGTTTCATAAAAAGAAAGTTGGTGATTGGATGATCGAAGGATTGACAAATGTGAACCGTCATTCAGTGATCGCTCAAAATAAATACCCCGGGTTAAAAATTCCCAAAGAAACTATTGCTGATGTAATGGGAGGAAGAGACCCGAAATTGCTGATGGACATCCACAGCATCAGTGATGTCAACGATCCATCGGTTGACCTGAGTTTGATCGAAGGCCCGGCGACAAGTGAAACGTTTAAAAAAGTGAATGGTGAAAGTCAATAGGCAATGTGTAATTGTGGGACGTCAAAAGTGAGACGTGAAACCAGATCAATTTGTTTGACGTTTCCCTTTTCAAGTTTGACAATAAATTATAGATGAACATGCATTTATTAGTTATAGACCTGTGGTTCATTCTGGGAAAAACAATAATGATAGCCTGTATCGTCGGTCTGTCATTCTTTATTGCTATGTATACCACCTATGCAGAAAGAAAAGTAGCTGCATGGTTGCAGGACCGTCATGGACCGAACAGGGCGGGACCGTTTGGTATCTTTCAGCCACTCGCCGACGGCGGAAAATTATTTTTCAAAGAAGAGATCATTCCTTTAGCATCGAATAAATTTTTATTCATTCTTGGTCCGGCGCTGGCGATGATAACAGCTTTGCTGACAAGCACCGTCATTCCATGGGCCGCTCCATTTATTACCAAAGGAGGCACAGTGATCCCGATGCAGGTGGCTGATGTGGATATGGGAATCCTGATCGTGTTTAGTATCGTGAGTGTGGGTGTATATGGAATTATGATCGGGGGATGGGCATCCAATAATAAATTTTCATTGCTAGCTGCTATCCGCGGCGCTTCGCAGATGGTGTCTTATGAATTACCCATGGGACTGGCATTGATCGCTGTCCTGTTTATGACCGGTTCTTTAAAGATGAGCGAGATCGTAGCTAACCAGGTGCAGCATGGCTGGCATATTATTTATCAGCCGCTGGGGTTTATCATATTCTTTGTATGTGCGCTGGCAGAGTGTAACCGTACGCCGTTCGACATGGCGGAAGCAGAAAACGAATTGAACTTTGGTTATCACCAGGAATATTCATCTATGAAACTGGGTTTTTATTTATTTGCTGAATACATCAATATGTTTATCAGCAGCGCCGTTATGGTCACTTTATTTTTTGGTGGCTATGATATTCCTTTTGTCAATGAGGCATCATGGGGATTGAGTTCATTCTGGATGTCAGTTATCAGTTTCAGTGTGCTTATGACCAAAATATCAATGATGTTGTTTGTGTTTTTATGGATACGGTGGACGATCCCCCGTTTCCGGTATGACCAGTTGATGAATTTGGGATGGAAGAAATTAATTCCATTGGCTTTATTGAATATGATCATTACAGCGGCGGTGATGTTGTGGTTGAAGAAATAAGGCCTCCCCAAGCCCCTCCGAAGGAGGGGTTTCAGAGACTCCGGTTATTTGTAATTTGTTCTTTGGTTTGAAATTTTAATACTTACCCCGTAGGGGTAAAATGTTGGTAGCCCCCCGATTTATCGGGGGGAAATGAAAATGAAGAATGTATTCAGAACCCCGTAGGGGTGACATATAAACCCGGATGAAGAGAAAAAGGAAAAATAATTGGGTTTTCAAAACAAGATGAACAGAATTACAGAACGATGAAGTGAGTGACACAACAGACGATGATAGTAGTAATGCAGTTGACAAAATATATATTTGCGAACTTTTATAAAGTATGTTAACACAAAGAGCAAAACAGGTTGACCGTAAACCGATGACTTTCCTGGAGAGCATTTATCTCTGGAATATCCTGAAGGGTATGGGCATTACCATCAGCCATCTCTTTAAGAGAAAGGTGACCATTCAATACCCTGAACAAAAAAGAAGTGTTTCCAAAGTTTGGCGGGGTCTGCATGTGTTGAACCGTGATGAAGAAGGAAGGGAAAATTGTACCGCCTGTGGATTGTGTGCCGTGGCTTGCCCGGCAGAAGCAATCACCATGGAAGGGGCAGAAAGACTACCGGGAGAAGAACATTTATACCGGGAAGAAAAATATGCCGCGAAGTATGAGATAAATATGTTGCGTTGTATTTTTTGCGGATTGTGTGAAGAAGCCTGTCCGAAAGATGCGATCTATTTGTCGCAGACCATGACACCCGCCAATTATAGCAGGAAAGGATTTATATATAAGAAAGAAGACCTGTTGATACCGCACCCGGTAGAACAACCGGAAGCGTATCAGAAAGCATTGGGAGAAAAAATTATTAATTAATAATTATTAATTAATAATTGCCTAAAAGGGTAAAAACTGTTTATAGAAAATGTCGATAACTCAGATACTATTTTGGTTGCTTTCTGTAGTGGCACTGTTCAGCGCCCTGATGGTGATCAGCAGCAAGAACCCTGTGTATAGTGTGTTGTGGCTGATCGCTACCTTCTTTGCTATTTCCGGTCACTATATATTATTAAATGCACAATTCCTGGCTATTGTAAACATCATTGTGTATGCCGGGGCCATTATGGTGCTCTTCCTTTTTGTGATCATGCTGATGAACCTGAATAAAGAAACAGAACCGCGAAAGAACCGGTGGCTGAAAATGGCGGGAGCAGTAGCGGGCGGATCTTTATTGCTGGTACTGGTGGCTGCCTTAAAAAATGCTGATATTAAAACCCAACAGGCATTGGTGAATGAAGGAAGTATTGGGTTGATCAAAAACCTGGGAAAAGAATTATTCAGCACCTATGTAGTGCCGTTCGAGATAAGCAGTATTTTATTTTTAAGTGCGATGGTGGGTGCGGTGGTGATTGGGAAGAAAGAATGATTTGAAAATAGAACGATTTGAAAATTTGAAGATGAGAACCGCGAAACTGCATTTTCAAATCGAATAATTTTCAAATCTTCAAATTAAATATAATGCCGATAAACTATTACATATTTCTGTCCATTGCATTATTCTGCATTGGCATTGTGGGAGTGCTGACACGCCGCAACGCTATTATCATCTTTATGTGCATAGAGTTGATGTTAAACGCAGTGAATTTGTTGCTGGTGGCTTTTTCGAAAATGCATTACCTGAAAAACGTGGCGGCCAATGCAACAGCAGGAACAGACGGGCAGATATTTGTTTTCTTTATCATGGTGGTGGCGGCAGCGGAAGTAAGTGTGGGACTTTCGATCATTGTGATGATGTACCGGAATATACATTCGGTGGATGTGAATTTTTTGAACAGGTTAAAGCATTAGCATTTTATAAAAGATGAAAACAATCTTGCTTTTAATTGTGGTCTTACCTCTGGCAGGCTTTCTCATCAATGGATTGGGGAGAAAATCCTTTAGTAAAAGGTATATTGCATTTAATGCCTGTAGCCAGATATTGGCTGCTTTCGTTCTTAGCATCATAGCTTTTCTTGCTGTTAAAGAGAACGGCGGACAGGTTGTAAAATATTTTGATTTTATAAATGTCGGCAACCTTAAGATCCCTTTTGCTTTCCAGATTGACCAGCTTTCTTCTTTGTTCCTGTTAATTATCACTGGTGTCGGATTCCTTATTCATGTCTATTCGGCTGCTTATATGAATGAAGAGAATAATGAGCAGTATGGCAGGTATTTTTCTTTTCTGAATCTTTTTGTTTTCTCCATGTTATTGCTGGTGATGGGCGCCAACTATGTTATCATGTTCATTGGTTGGGAAGGAGTTGGGCTTTGTTCTTATTTACTGATAGGTTACTGGTTCAAAAACCAGGAGTACAACAAAGCAGCTAACAAGGCTTTTATCATGAACCGCATTGGCGATCTTGCTTTCCTGATCGCTTTATTCTGGCTGATCGCCAAACTGGGTACTGTTTCCTATAATGAAGTTTTTAGTGCAGCCAATCTTGCAAAACTGAAAAGCTCAGATATTACCATCATTACATTATTACTTTTTGTTGGCGCTGCCGGCAAAAGTGCGCAGATACCTCTTTATACATGGTTACCGGATGCAATGGCTGGTCCAACACCCGTATCTGCATTGATACATGCTGCCACCATGGTAACAGCGGGCATTTACATGATCGCAAGAAGTAATTTGTTGTATTCACTTTCTCCTGTTTCCATGAATGTAGTAGCGATAGTTGGTTTAGCTACTGCCATACTGGCTGCAACCATTGCCCTCAAACAAAACGATATTAAAAAAGTGCTGGCTTATTCTACCGTGAGCCAGTTGGGTTATATGTTCCTTGCCTTGGGTGTCGGCGCCTATTCGGCCGGCGTATTTCATGTGATGACCCATGCATTTTTTAAAGCATTATTATTCCTGGCTGCCGGCAGCGTCATTCATGCAATGGGTGGTGAGCAGGATATCCGCAATATGGGAGGACTGAGTAAGAAAATAAGAATAACATTCATCACTTTCCTCATCGGTTGTATTTCCATAGCAGGTATTCCTCCATTCAGCGGGTTCTTTTCCAAAGACGCCATTTTATTAGCAGTGTATGTTAAGAACCCTGTATTATATGGTGTAGCATTGTTTGGCGCATTGCTTACTGCTTTTTATATGTTCAGGTTATTGTTCATCACATTTAGCGGAAGCTTCCGCGGAACTGAAGAACAAAAACATCATGTGCATGAAAGTCCTTCAGCGATGACCATCCCGCTGATCATCCTTGCATTGCTTTCTATTGTTGGTGGATTGGTTGGGATACCCGAAGTGTTTATGAAAGGGGGAGATCGATTCAGTGCATTTTTATCCCCCGTGATCGCAGAGCAGGCTGAGCAAACAGTTTCTCATTCTACAGAATACATGCTGATGGCTTTGTCGACAGGTCTTGTGCTGCTGACGATCATTTTCGCCTGGTTCCAGTTTAGAAATTACCAGCGTAAAGAAGCTACAGGCTTTGGAAAAGTACTGGAGAATAAATGGTATGTGGATGAGTTGTATGAAAAATTAATTGTGAACCCGTTGCACAGGTTCGGAGGCTTTTTGAAAAATGTTATAGAAAAATTAGTTATTGACGGATTGGTGAATGGAGTTGGAAAGATGGTGAATTATAGCGGCCGCCAGTTCCGCTTGTTGCAGAGCGGGCAAGTGGGAAGCTATGTGTTGCTGATGGTGCTGAGTATGGTTGTGATATTTGTGTTGCAGTTTTTTTTAAGAAAATGATTGGGAAAAGTTCAATTGGGAAATTTGTGAATTCAATTTCAAAATTTCCCAATTCCAAAATTTCAAAATTGACTTAATGATTCCTCTTTTACTGATATTAATTCCTTTGCTGACCGGCCTGGTTGCATTCTTTATAAAGAATGAAAGATCAGTTCGTTCATGGACCTTGTTTTCTTCTGTTTTGACCATGGCTATTTCCATTCTTGGATTAACCCTGCTGAAGGACGATAAATACCTGGAATATAAATGTGACTGGTTGCCTGCATTAGGCAGCAGTTTTTCAGTGAAGCTCGATGGCATGGGACAATTGCTTTGTTTGCTCAACGCAGTTGTTTACCCGTTGATCCTTCTCGCAACCTGGAAGACAACCTATAAGAAAGCAAACAATTTTTTTGCACTCATGCTGCTTGCACAGGCAGGGCTGATGGGTGTATTCCTGGCAATGGATGCATTAGTATTTTATTTCTTCTGGGAACTGGCGATAATACCGATGTATTTTCTTTGTTCACAATGGGGAGGAGAAAGAAGGATACAGGTAACGTTCAAATTCTTTATCTATACGTTCATTGGTTCCCTGTTCATGCTGATCGGTATCCTGTATGTATATGCACACACAGAAACTTATTCATTCGATATCGCTGCATTTTATAAAGTTGTTCTTTCCGCCAAACAACAAACCTTTGTTTTCTGGTTCATCTTTATTGCCTTTGCCATCAAGATGCCCATATTCCCTTTGCATACATGGCAGCCCGATACATATGAACAGGCGCCCACAGCAACCACCATGGTATTAAGCGGCGTGATGGTGAAGATGGGAGTCTTCGGTATGATCCGTTGGTTGTTCCCGGTTGTAACGACCGCTTCCTACCAATGGGGGGATTTTATTACACCACTTGCCATTATCGGGATGATCTATGCATCATTGATCGCCCTTCGACAAGACGACTTAAAAAGATTGGTTGCCTATTCCTCGATAGCCCATATTGGTTTGTTGTGCGCAGGGATGTTTACACAAAATACCTATGGTGTGCAGGGTGTGATGATTCAAATGTTCAGTCATGGTATAAACATTATCGGTTTGTGGATAGTGGTGGAATGGATCGAGCGCAATACCGGCACCCGTAAAATTTCTGAATTGGGCGGACTTGCACAAACAGCTCCGGTGCTGACTTTTTTCCTGGTGATCATTGCATTGGCAAATATTGCATTGCCATTAACCAATGCCTTTGTAGGTGAATTCCTCATTTTTAACGGCATCCTGACCTCTTATACCCAATATTATGTTTGGTTTACTGTGATGGCAGGTATCTGTATCATACTTGGAGCTGTTTATACTTTAAATATGATCAGGAAAGTGGCTTATGGAAATGTAAATGAAAGAACAGCCGGGATTGTTGATATAAAGTTTAATGAAAAGCTGGCGTTGGGGATCATTGTTGTAGTGATCTTGTGGGTGGGAATTTACCCCCAGCCCATGCTGAACCTGACAAGTGATCTGACCGATTCATTGATAAATAAGTTTGAAGTGCTCAGGCATGTTGTGACACAGTAATTATAGATAAAGATTTATGAACGCATTAATATTATCGGCGGTTTTTGGTGTTATCATGATGTTCAGCGGCATTATGCTGAAGCGGAAAAGTTCTGTCCGCAATATTGCCGTCGCCGGGATCATCCTGTTGCTGCTGGTGAATATTCTTGAGATGTGCGGGACCGTTTTTTTTAAGTTTGATACAAAGGGTATGATCGTTTTTGACCGATTTGCCCTCCTGTTCAACACGATCGCTTTTCTTTCAACATTGCTCTACCTGGTTTTATCAGCCAGGGATATGGAGAATGTAGGGATCAATTATGGGGAATACCTGGCCCTGATCTTTTTTATTCTTTGTGGCATTACGCTCACTTCTTCTTTCAAATCATTACTCATTCTTTTCCTTGGGATAGAAATTATTTCCATTCCGCTTTATATTTTAACGGGCAGCGATAAAAGAAATCTGAAAAGTAATGAAGCTTCGCTGAAATATTTTTTACTCGGCGCCTTCTCCACCGGGTTGTTGTTAATGGGTATCGCACTTATTTACGGAGCACAGGGAAGTTTTGATACCGGGATGATCAGTTTGTTTAGCGAACCACCTTCACCATTATTGGTGGCCGGAATGATGCTGTTGCTGTTTTCCATGTCATTTAAAGCATCTATAGCGCCATTTCATTTCTGGACGCCGGATGTATATGATGGCGCCCCGACCGTTTTCACTTCTTTTATGGCCACGATCGTCAAGGCGGCTGTCTTTATTGCATTTATCCGTTTGTTTGATGAAGCGTTTGGTGCACTTCAAAATAAATGGCAATTGTTGATAGCGCTTATGACGGCAGCAACACTTTTCATTGGTAATATCACCGCGGTATTTCAGCAAAGTGTAAAAAGGATGCTGGCTTATTCCAGTATTGCACAGGCAGGTTTTATGATGCTTGCATTGTTTGCCATGAATGCCGATGCCAAGGAAGGCTTGTTACTTTATGTAACTGCATACAGTTTTGCCACGATCGGCATTTTTGCAGTATTGATAAAAATGAAAGACTACACATTTGATGGATTTAATGGATTTGCCAAACATCAGCCGCTGCTGGCTGCCACTACTACGATCTTTTTGTTATCACTCGCAGGTACCCCGCTTACGGGCGGCTTTCTTTCCAAGTTTTATATGCTGAAAGCAGCAATGGGTACGGGCAAACATATGTGGTTGGTAATTTTTGCCATCCTGATGGCTGCCGTTAGTGTATATTATTATTTCCGGATCATACAGGCCATGTATTTTAAAGAAGGTGATGCTCAACCGGTGGAACCCGATAGCTATCGGGTAACACCGGTATTTAAATGGACACTGGTGGTTCTTGCTGCACTGGTGATATTGCTGGGCATCTTTCCTAACCTGCTGCTAAGCTGGTATTACTTCTAAATTTGTTAATTAGTTTATTGGTTAATTGGTTTATTAGTTAATAGGAGAGTGCTTAAAATAGTTTATTGGAATAGATAGTAAGTGCATTATAAAATATATTTTTGAATCTTGAAATAATAAAAAATGGATTATACCCTGGAAAAGCTGGAAGTTTATGAATTGGCAGAATTATTTTCTGATGAGATTTGGGAGATTGTGATGGGCTGGGATAATTTTAAGAAAGATACTATTGGAAAGCAGATTGTACGGTCAACTGATTCTGTTTCTGCCAATATTGCTGAAGGTTATGGAAGGTTTTACTATAAAGAAAGCAAGCAGTTTTATTTCTATTCAAGAGGTTCGCTTCAGGAAACAAAATCATGGATAGGTAAATGCAAAAGAAGAAAAATTGTAAAAGCGGAAAAATGTGACGAACTTCTTCAAAAAGCGGAAACTGTACTTTTGAAACTAAATGCTTTTATCAAATTTCTTTCTAAATCCTCAAAACACAATCCAAAATAGCAGGAACTTCCTGATTAACCAATAAACTAATAAACCAATTAACTATATTGACATTTCGTGACATTTTTTCCCTCGCTTTCAGAACCATTCGCAGCAATAAGTTACGAACCGGGCTTACAGTAGCCATCATTGCTTTTGGTATTATGGCGTTGGTAGGTATTATCACCGCCATTAAAGCCATGAACCAGAAATTCAAAGAAAGTTTTTCAACGATGGGAGCCAATGCTTTCACCGTTCGTTTCAAAGAAAGAAATATCCGTTTTGGGAATAACAACAATAACTCCGGGATCAAACTTTCCAAAAAAGGACAGCGAAAAGTAAAAAAGTCGAACCTGGGAAAGGTCATTACCAAAGATGAGGCGGAACTATTTATGAAAAGATTTGACTTCCCTTCCACAAAAAGCATTTCCATTTTCGGCAACCGGAATAATATCGTCTCACATGAAACAAGAAAGACAAGTCCCAACGTGATGATGTTTGGCGGTGATGAAAATTATTTATTGCTCAACGGATTTTCTCTCCAGGTTGGCCGCAACCTCAATCACATGGATGTGCAGACAGGCCGCAATGTTTGCATACTTGGTTATGATGTGGCAAAAAAATTATTCAAAACAGGTATTGAAAGATCAGTAAATGCTGTGGTCCGCATCAATAATATCCCATACCGTGTGCTGGGTGTGCTGGAGAGCCGTGGCTCTACATTCGGTTTCAGCAGGGACAATGTTATTATCACCAGTTATGAAAATGTGGACCGGAATTTTCCTGCAGGGTTTTCTTTTGTAATGGCCGTGATGACAAAAGACCTGGTTGAAGTGAACGCCGCCATGGGTGAAGCCGAAGGGACATTCAGGGCGATCCGCAAGCTGAACACAACCGAAGAAAATAATTTTGTGCTGGACCGTAGCGATAGTGTAGCAGAAAAAGCCATGAACAGCCTTCGGTTCCTGACCATTTCAGCAACTGTTATCGGTCTTATTACTTTGATCGGCGCCGCTATTGGCCTTATGAATATTATGCTGGTCTCTGTTTCTGAACGGACCCGGGAAGTTGGTCTTGTGAAAGCCATTGGCGGAAAAAGCAAAATGGTCAGCCGCCAGTTTTTACTGGAAGCAATTATTATCAGTGTATTGGGAGCATTGTTCGGCATTGTGCTTGGTATTGTAGTCGGCAACCTTTTTTCACTTGTCCTCAAAACGGGGTTTGTCGTTCCCTGGGGCTGGGTACTTTATGGGATAATCATCTGCACCATTGTTGGTCTTTTAGCCGGTTTATATCCTGCACTAAAGGCGGGGAGGCTGAATCCGATTGAGGCTCTCCGGTATGAATAGTACGGGATAAATTGATTGCTGGGTAATTTCCGGTTTTCAATATTTCTCGCAGCGTTCGCTGCGAAGCAGCGGCGTCCCGATAGCTATCGGGATTGCGTTCTTTATCTCTTTGCGGGCTCTGCGTGAAATCAAAACCGGGTATTATCAATCGCTGATATGTTTCCCGGCTCAGGATGAATTTCTTATCAAATTTAATTCCAGGAGAGTTGTTCCGTTTAAAAAAATCCTTAACTTGACCCTCCCTTCCCAAAAATTTGAAGGAAGGGGATTTTTTTATCAACTTTTTCTGTAGCATTGTAATTCCGAAAAAGGATCAGTATTTAACAATTAAAAAAAACTAAAAACTAAGATCATGGCAGAGATTAAATCAACTGCAACAGCATCCGTTAAGGCAACCTCGGTTCAGCCCAAGAAAAGCAGCAATGCGATCTCCTGGCTTGCACCCATCATTTGTATTGTCGCCGGTTACTTAATCTGGCGTTTCATTTTGGGTAACCCGGATGGATTTGAAGTAAAAGGTAAAGGAATGTTCTGGCCAAAGCATGACAAACCCAAAGATGCTTTAAGCGGTATTTACATGGGAGGTATCATCATACCTTTCCTGATTGGCATGTTCCTGATGGTGCTGACCTTTTCCATTGAAAGGTACCTGACCATCCGCAAAGCATTGGGCAACGGATCTATTTCAGATTTTATCCGCAAGATCCAGTATCATCTTGCTAACCGCAATGTGGATGCCGCTCTCTCTGAGTGCGACAAACAGCGTGGTTCTGTTGGTAATGTAATGAAAGCCGGTCTCCGCCGTTACAAAGAAATGATCAATGAAGGAGGAATGAATACTGATCAGAAGGTGATCTCCATTCAAAAAGAAGTAGAAGAAGCAACGGCACTGGAATTGCCAATGCTGCAAAAGAACCTGGTTTTTCTTTCTACAATTACTTCGGTAGGTACACTGGTTGCCTTGTTAGGTACGGTTATGGGTATGATCCGGTCATTCAGTGCATTGGGCAATGAAGGGGCCGGTGGAGCTGCATCATCCCAGCTGGCAGTCGGTATATCTGAGGCATTATATAACACGGCGCTTGGTATCGGTACATCAGCTATAGCTTTGATCATGTATAACGTATTTACCACCAAGATCGACTCAATAACATACGGCATTGATGAATCAGGTTTCACCCTGACTCAAAGTTTTGCATCCCTTTACAAATAAATGACAGGGAGACAAGCTTTTTGCATATGGAATTCAGAAACTTATTCATCTCAATTCTAAACAATTGTAAATATGCCAAGTGTTAAATTACCAAGGAAGAGTACAGATACGGATATGACACCTTTTGTGGACATAGCCTTCCTGATACTTTCCTTTTTCATAATGGCCACCAAATTCAAACCGCCGGAGCCTGTTCAGATAACTACTCCCGGTTCCGTTTCTTCACAGGAACTGCCGGAAGATGATGCTGTGCTTATAGCTATTGATACGGCCAACAGGGTGTTTTTTACAGTTCTGGCTGAAAAAGACAAAAGTATTTCCGAGGATATATTAAAAAGGATCGCATCTATACGAACCCTGACATTTACACCCGACCAGCTCCAGAATTACAGAAAGACCTATGCAGTAGGCGTTCCTTTTTCACAACTGGGAAGTTTATTGAGCCTGGAACCGGAAAACCAGGGATCTGTAACACAGCCGGGAATTCCTGTAATGGATACACTGGACAATCAATTGGTGACCTGGATACAGGCGGCCAAAGAGGTGTACAGGGAAAGACAAAAGCCATTGAAATACCTGATCAAGGGAGATGGCGCTTCCAAGTATCCAACATTTGAAGCCGTCGTTGCTGCCCTGAAGAAAAACGACGAATACAAATATAACCTGGTTACGGCGCTGGAAGGTGCCCCTTCAAATTCGGCGCTTGATATAAATAACCGGAAAGGAATTAAGTCAAAATAATTTTTTAACTATTTAATCTACTGATATGGCAAGTATAGAAGGTGGTGGTGATAGTGGTCATAAAAAAGGCCCGGGCGTAAAGAAAGCTAAAAAACTTTCTACCCGTGTTGATATGACCCCCATGGTGGATTTGGGATTTTTGCTGATCACATTCTTCGTGTTTACTGCAACCATGAGCAGTCCAAAGGCCATGGACCTGCGTATGCCAAAGGATGTTGATGATCCCAAAAAACAAAATGAAGCTAAAGAATCCGGCGCTTTGACGATCATGCTGGGTAAGGCTGATAAAGTGTATTACTATGAAGGTAAGCTGGACGAAAGTGCCAGTAATTTCAAACAGGCTACCTGGAAAGAAATAAGAGATGAGATCATTGACAAGAGAAAAAGGGTAATGGCTGCTCATGTGCATGATCTGAACAGCCCGGAAAGCGTATGTAAAACAATGCAGGAAAGGGCCAAAAAGAACGGCGACCCGGATTGGCAAACTGCCTGCCTTGACAGGGATTTTGTGGTTATCATCAAGCCTACTCAAGATGCCACCTACAAGAACACCGTTGACATTCTTGATGAAATGACCATTAACGCGGTGAAGACCTATGCCATGGTGAAGATATTTCCCCAGGAATATGAACTAATTCAAAAAACAGAAGAAAACAGTGGAATAAAATAACCCATTTTCTTATGGAATAGCTGGTTATCAGCATCTAATAAAAAAATAACTAATGGAAGCTAACAAAATATTATCATCCGATCTTCTCGATATACTTTTTGAAGGGAAGAATAAGGATTACGGTGCTTATGAACTCCGGAGGACTTATCATAAGCGGATAGTCCGTGCCCTTATCATCACGGCTTCAGTTGCCCTGCTGGCATTGCTGGGTTCGGTACTTGCAAGCAATATGAAAAGCAGCGGTCCCAAAAAAGTGAAAATAAACGAGGTAAATCTTGCTGATATCAAACAGGAAGAAAAGAAAATAGAACCTCCTCCGCCACCACCACCTAAGCAGGAACCGCCCAAAGTGGAAATGAAGCAATTTACCCCCCCCATCATAAAGAAAGATGAAGAAGTGGAAAAGCCACCTCCGCCTGTTGAAGAGTTGAAAGATGTGAAGATCGCCGATGTGAACCAGGAAGGTGTAAAGGATAATGAAATTCCGACGCCTGCAGTTATTGATGAAGGGAAACAAATAGTAGAAGAAAAGAAAGAAGACGACGAGAATAAGATATTTGATAAAGTAGAAATTGAAGCCAGTTTCCCCGGTGGTGATAGTAAATGGCGCCAGTATCTCGAAAGAAACTGTAATGGCCAGGTAGCTACCGATAATGGCGCACCTGAAGGAACATATACTACGATGGTCCAGTTTGTGGTTGACAAGGAAGGAAATATCAGTGATGTAAAAGCCTTAACTAACCATGGCTATGGAATGGAACAGGAAGCTATCCGTACCATTCAGAAAGGGCCAAAATGGAATCCTGCTATTCAGAACGGTCGCCAGGTAAAAGCTTACCGGAGACAACCGATCACTTTCCAGGTGCAGGGGGAATAAAATAGTACTTCACAAAACTGAATCCTTTTCGCTTCAGCGGAAGGGATTTTTTTTATGCCGAAATGGAAAGCCATTAGCCGTTAGCTATTAGCCGTTAGCTCGTATCCTATAGCTCCTGATTTTCTGATTATATTTAATATCATAGTACTGCCAGGGATTTAGCTAACGGCTAACGGCTAAGAGCTAACGGCTATTAACCTAATTTTGACTCATGTCCGAAATGCATACCAGTTGGGAGGATACCATCGTGGCGCTGGCCACTCCACCGGGAGTAGGAGCCATTGGGATCATACGTTTAAGCGGAAAAAATTCTTTTCAAATCATCAATCAATTATTCCCGTCAAAAGATCTGAACAAAGAACCTTCTCATACATTACATGTTGGTTTTATCAGGGAGGATGGAAATGATATTGATGAAGTGGTGGTTTCTCTTTTTAAAAATCCAAAAAGCTATACTGGCGAGGATGTGGTGGAAATAAGTTGCCATGGATCGCCTTATGTGCAGCAACAAGTCATTAATGCCTGTATCAAAAGAGGAGCAAGACTTGCCAAACCCGGTGAGTTTACTCAAAGAGCTTTTTTAAACGGCAAGTTAGATCTGACACAGGCCGAAGCTGTGGCCGACCTGATCGCTTCCAATACATCAGCATCACAAAAAGCGGCTCTTCATACTATCCGTGGCGGGTTTTCTGAAAACTTACGATCATTACGGGAAAGACTTATACGCTTTTCAGCATTGATTGAATTGGAACTGGATTTCAGCCAGGAAGATGTTGAGTTTGCAGACCGGAAACAGTTATATGCGTTGATTGATGAACTGGCTGTTTCTACCGGCGCACTTGTCAATTCATTCCGGTTGGGAAATGTGATCAGGAACGGCGTCAGTGTTGCTATTATCGGCAAACCCAATGCAGGGAAATCAACCTTGCTGAATAGTTTATTGAATGAGAACCGTGCCATTGTAAGTGAGATCGCCGGTACTACAAGAGATACGATCGAAGAACTGATCAATATTGATGGTATTCTTTTTCGCCTGATAGATACCGCCGGTATCCGGAAACATTCTACGGATATTATTGAAGGCTTTGGTATAGAGCGGAGCCGGGAAAAAATTAAAACAGCCGATGTGGTGCTTTATTTATTTGATGCCGGGACAGAGACAGTTGATGAATTGAAAAACCAGGTCTCGGAATTTGGGGAGATGGAAATAAAATATTTGCTGGTGGCAAACAAGATCGATGAAACAGGTGAAGCAATGGCAAAAGAAAAATTCAGCGGGATAGGGAATGTGATCTTTATCTCAGCCAAACAACATTTACATACGGAAGTATTGAAGTGCAGTATGGTAGATGCTGTATTGCAGGGGGAAGTGCAAACTGAAAACACCATCATCACCAATGCCCGTCATTATCATGCATTGAAAGAAGTCGAAAGATCATTGACGGATATTAAAAAAGGACTTGATGATAAACTCCCCGGTGACTTATTGGCCCTCGATATCCGCCGCTGCCTGCATTATTTGGGTGAGATAACAGGTGAGATCACTAACGAAGATCAGTTGGATTATATTTTCAGTAAGTTCTGTATCGGCAAGTAAGTAAAACGAAACGAATAAAAACTTTCGGATGAATTGGTTCTCTGTTCTCGAAATAATTTACGCAGGAGTATTGGTACTGGTTTGCCTCCGCATTATCTATGAGACGGATACAAGTACAAAAGCATTGGCCTATCTCTTGCTTGTTATTTTTCTTCCCGCGTTAGGGATCATTATCTATTTCTCCTTCGGCGTCAATTACCGTAAAAGGAAAATGTATAGTAAGAAATTGATTGGAGATGCATCCCTGGCCAAAAAAATTTCCGGTGATATCATCCAGCTTACTAAATACAATTTAGAGAAAGGGGGTGCAACGATTGGACGTTATAAGGAACTGGCCTATATGCTCGCAAAGGACAGTAAAAGCGCATTGACCAGCAATAACTCGGTCAAACTATTGGTAAACGGGGAAAAAAAATTCCCCGATATGCTGCCGGCATTGAAACAGGCAAAGAATCATATTCATATTGAGTACTATATCTATGAAGACGACGAAGTAGGAAAGTCCATAGAACAGGTACTGGTCGAAAAAGTAAAAGAAGGTGTGGATGTCCGCTTTATTTATGATGATTTCGGAAGCCGCTCTATCCGCAAAAGCCTCGCCCGACGGCTAAAAAAGGCCGGTGTAAAGATCTTTCCATTTTACAAAATGACCTTCCTGGCCAGGTTCAGCCGGATGAATTACCGCAATCACCGGAAAATAGTAGTGGTGGATGGGAAGATCGCATTTGTGGGTGGCATTAATGTCAGCGATAAATATGTGAACAGGGATGGCACCACGAAAAAATTATTCTGGCGGGATACACACCTGCGTATCGAGGGCGCCGGGGTTTTTCATTTGCAATATCTTTTTTTGTGTGATTGGAATTTCTGTGCGAACGATAAGCTCGAACCCAATGCGGATTTTTTTCCCTTAGTTTCTTCCATACCGGTTCCGGGGAATAAGATCGTGCAAATCGCCGCAAGTGGCCCTGATTCCGACACACCCACTATCTTGTTCTCACTGCTGCAGGCGATAAACCTTGCAACGGAGGAGATCCTTGTTTCTACACCGTATTTCATCCCCCGAGAAAGTTTATTGGATGCACTGACCGTTGCTGCATTGGGAGGAGTTTCTGTAAAATTATTGGTGCCGGGGATCTCGGATTCGAAGATCGTCAACGCCGCTGCACGTTCCTATTACGGGGTCTTGCTAAATGCAGGCGTCGAAATTTTCCTTTACAAAAAAGGATTTGTTCATGCAAAGACAATGGTGGTGGACAGAAAAATGGCGATCGTAGGCACTGCCAACATGGATAACAGGAGTTTTGATCTGAACTTTGAAGTAAATGCGCTGGTCTATAACGAGGATACTGCGAAAGAACTTACCGATATTTTCTACAACGATGTAAAAGATTCCCAAAAGATCGACGCGGAAAAATGGAAGATACGTCCATGGTACAAACAATTGGGTGAAAAAACAGCAAGACTTGTTTCGCCGCTTTTGTAACCTGGTAGGGGCACAAATCCGCTTCTATCTCTTAAGCTTTAGTTACTTTCCCGACGATACGACCATTTGCATTTACGATCTGTCCGCCAGACGATATATACATACGGTAACCATTGATCCCGGAAATAATAAAAGGAAAATTTTCATCACTAGATTGATTGACGCTGCCCAGTATCAAAACTTCGTCATTCTCGATCTTTACAATATTTAGCCTGTTTGTAATATAGTAATCCTTATCAGGGTCATTATTGAAGTATAGTCTTGCAAGAAAAGATGCAGGAGTGAAAACAATACGATCATTCCGGTTATCGCGGGATCGTAAAGTTTCGGTCGTAACCACTTCTGCGGGCATTGTTTCGGGTTCCGGCATAATGCCTCCTGCATTTTCCCATCCGGAAGCAATGGAATTGATCCGGTCAGTTCGTGCCGGATGTGTAAGCGTAGCATAAGGAGAGGCCAGCATATTCATAGCCGCCTGCGCCTCTTCGAGACTTGCGCCCATTTTTTCAAGCACATAACCGGAAAATTGATCGGCTTCCAATTCCGTTGCAAGCGTTTTATCGGGCTTGCCGGTAAGAGAGTTATATAAATGATGACCGATCTCATGTGCAAGGACACTAATCGCTGCCCATCGGGTACCGGTAGCAACTGTCAGCCTGTTTACAAATCCAGGATTGTATAAGACATATCGTTTCCCTTGCTGTAATACTGCCAGGGCATTAGGCACATTGGCTTCAGCAATAATAAAGTTGGCTTTCAGACCTGCTGCTTTTACGATCTGTTCAGCTATGGTCGTTGCTTCATTGATAGAAGCAATGCCAACAGGCTTTTTTATAGTATAATCATAATGATCCTGTCCAAACAGTCCTATTGACAGGAAAATGGAAAATATTACTGTAATTATTTTAATTTTCATAGTGACCGGTAAGCGACCAATTTGATGCCAGTTGGGGCATTCCAGAAGGACCTTGTTGGATATTAACAATATAACTGACAAAGGCATTAACATATTAAAGTTTCAGTAATCAGTAATTCCTATTTCCATTATTCCACTTAATAGAAAATAGAGAACATGCAAAATAATTGCGATCATCTAAAGTTGGCTATTCAAGATCAGAAAAGATTCTTTCTGATGATTAGAGAAGATTTTTGGTTTCGAATTGATGCAGCCACAACGCAGTTCATACTTTTTTTTATTTATTGCAAACTTTGCTCTTGCTGTCAAAAAATATTTTTATGCATAATTACTGAATTTAGAAAACAGGTTACTATTCAAAAAACCATAAAACAATTTTTAGATTATTGAGCATCCCTTTTATTGCCCCTTTACAGGCTGCAATAAGTATTCACACCCCTGTATAAGTATTTACACTTAGAGACAATAATTAATGAGGCATAGTTATTGCATTTCGAATTTGTTTCAGGAAATTTGCAATAGCAGGACAAATATCCTGACCCTAGCGTTCCACTCGTGAATCCAGCATAACAAGAAATAAAATAATTACTTCAACGTAATTTTACCGGTGAAAGTACCGGGAAAAATACTTTGAAAAAACAGAGTTTGTTTATTTCCTTGTTGAGGTGTTTTACTCCTGCCTTCTGGAAACAAATTGCATCTGGTTAGTAAACAACACGGTTATTAAAACCTTATCCAATCATGGGCCTATCTGTATTACGAAGATCAAGGGCACGGGGTGTGCCATTTAAGAGTCTCTCTATCCAGCAGCGTCTCCCTCTTTTAATATGTATTCTTTTATTATCTATCATTATTACATTTAGCTGGGCATCCTACCTGGGTGTCAAAAACGCCGCCCTGCGGATAGGCAAAGAACGTTTGAACACCCTGACCCGCCAGCTTAGTTCAATGTTTGGACAATCTGTGCCCATCGTTGTTACAACGACCCGCTCCATCGCTGCAAAGGAGCCGATCAAAAAATATCTTCAGTCTGATAAAAGAGATGCCGATACGGCTGTAGTGAATGCATTGCAAAGACTTCGCCCGGATAGTTCCTGGGTCTTAGCCGAATTATTGAATGCTGATCACCAGGTCATCCTCAGCTCAAGCCTGAATAATTTTGAAATTAAAATTAACAGGGATTCTGTTTTGGCGGATCTATCCTTACAACCTGATTCATGCAAGCTCGGCAAACTGTACCGGGCAGGTGATTCGATATTTTATCCCATTGTTGCCGCTGTCAGTGACCAACATAAAATCATAGGGTATTTGATCAGGTGGAAATTACAGTTGGCAACAGCCAAAGCCATTGCCCAGTTCTCTCAATTGATCGGAGGATCAGCTACGCTTTATATTGGAAATGCCGATGGCAGCGTTTGGACCGACCTGATAAAACCTGTTTCTTCCATTCCTGTCAATATAAAGGATACCGGTAATTTTTTCCGGTACACCGGGTCAAGAAAAGTTCCTGTCATTGCTTCTGTTCGCCCGATATCAAATACCCAATGGGTGGTATTGATCGAATTATCTCAAAAAGAATTATTAAAAGCACCCAATAAATTTTTGCGAAGCATAATTATACTGGGTGCGATCCTGCTCATTATTGGAATTACGATTGCCTGGATGATCAGTCTTAAAATTACCAAACCTCTCAAGGAATTAACAACAGCAGCATCTGCTATCGCTGCGGGTGATTATTCCGCTTCTGTCCCGGTTCACCGAACTGATGAACTGGGTAAACTGTCCCGTGCTTTTAACGCGATGGTGGTGCAGGTGCATCATGCAAAGCATAATTTAGAAGAACAGGTGCTTCAGCGAACCAACCAGTTGAAAACGGCCAATAAGGAACTGGAATCTTTTTCTTATTCGGTATCCCATGACCTGCGGGCCCCGCTGCGGGCGGTCAGCGGCTATGCCACGATATTGAAAGAAGATTACCAGGAGAAGCTGGATACTGAGGCTGGCAGGATAATAAACGCAATTGTTTCGAATGTTGCGATGATGGGGCAACTGATCGATGATCTTATTTCTTTTTCCAAAATCGGGACCACAGAAGAAAATTACCAGCTTATTGACATGAAGAAACTGGCCGGGTCCTGCATGGAAGAATTGTTGGTACATCACCCGGAAAATAATTACAAGATCCATGTACAGGAACTGCCTCCCGTCTATTGTGATGGGAACCTGATCAAACAGGTATGGCTGAACCTGCTTGGCAATGCCATTAAATACTCTTCAAAAAAACCGGGTGCTTCTATTGAAATTGGTTATCGTGACGATCCTGGTTCTATAACTTATTTTGTTCGTGATAATGGTGTGGGATTTGATATGCGATATTCGGAAAAGCTGTTTGGTGTTTTTCAGCGTCTTCACAGTAACCATGAGTTTGAGGGTACCGGTATCGGTTTAGCTTTGGTAAAAAGAATAATTCTGAAACATAACGGGAAAGTTTGGGCCGAAGGCTCGCCGGGAGAAGGCGCTACTTTTTATTTTAGCCTTCCTTCAGCCCCCACAAAAAATACTGAAATCAACTGATCATGAATTATAATGAAGTAGAAATATTATTGGTAGAAGACAGTGCAGCAGATGCAGAGATGACCATCCGGGCATTGAAGAAAGCTAATATCGCCAATAAATTGGTCCATCTCAAGGATGGGGCCGAGGCACTTGATTTTATTTTTTGCCGTGGCGAGTTCTCGGAAAGAGACCCGGCCAACAAGCCCAAAGTCATCCTGCTTGATATTAAAATGCCCAGGGTTGATGGTATTGAAGTGCTCCGGCAACTAAAATCAAATGAGGAGACCCGCAGGATACCCGTTGTTATCATGACCTCTTCGAACGAGGACAGCGATGTAGTAGCCAGTTATGATCTTGGTGTAAACAGTTATGTGGTAAAACCGGTGGGTTTTGAAAGCTTTGCAAAAGCAGTAAATGACCTGGGTCTCTATTGGATATTGATAAACCGGGCTAAACTTTAGTAATTACCTGTAATGATATGGATCATCATTTAAAAATATTACATCTTGAAGACCTGGCATCCGATGCAGAGCTGGTGGCAAGATCATTAAAGAAAGGCGGAATAGAAGGAGAAATATTTGTAGTATCGGATAAGACTGGTTTTATGAATGCGCTGAACACATTTTCGCCTGATATCATTATTTCTGACCACTCCCTGCCATCCCTTGATTCCCACGAAGCTCTTGAAATCATAAAGGAAATGGGCATTCGGGTTCCGGTTATCCTGGTCACTGCTACTGTTTCGGAGGAATATGCGGCCAGTATGATCAAAGACGGGGCCAGCGATTATATTCTCAAAGACAGGTTGCAACGATTGCCCAATGCTGTAAAAGCTGCGATCGAAAAACATAAACTTGAATCAGAGCAAAAAGAGGCAACTGAACTACTGGTAGCTTCAGAGAAAAAGTACAAACTGTTATTCGAAAAGAACCCTGTACCCATGTGGATGGTTTCAAGATCAACGCTCGGTATCATTGCTGTAAATGACGCCGCTATTAAACATTACGGCTATACAAAAGAAGAATTCTTAAAACTGAAGACAACCGATCTCAGGCCGAAAGAAGAGATCAACAAATACCTTGTGCATATAAAAGAGACAGGTTATGAAAACAGCAGCTCGGGAATATGGAGACATAAAAAAAAGAACGGCACCATAATAATAGTTGAGATCATTGCACATGATGTAGTATATGAAGACCTGCCTGTAAGATTAGTTTTGGCCAACGACGTGACACAAAAGATCAAAGCAGAAGCCGAGCTGGCTGAGCAACGCCGGGCGCAACAGCAACTTATCCGTGAAACCAGCATCCAGGTGCAGGAAAAGGAAAGAGAAGAAATCGGTAAAGAACTTCATGATAATATTACCCAGATACTGGCGGCATCCAAATTCTATATAGACTATGCTATAAAAAACGGAGCTCCGGAATCTTCGCAGTTGCAAAAAAGCCAGGAGCATATTACGCTTGCGATCCAGGAGATACGCAAACTATCCCATTCTCTCATCGCTCCTTCCCTGGGTGATATCTCCCTGCTTGAAGCCATTGAAAAACTGACGGGCGAAATACAACTTACTACCTCACTCCGCATAAAACTGATCAGGGAAACATATAATGAATCGCTTTTAAATAAAGATCTCAAACTCACTTTTTACCGTATTATCCAGGAACAACTCAATAATATTCTAAAACATGCCGGGGCGAAAAAAGTTATTATCCAGTTGATCACCTTATCCGGTTACATCCGTTTATCTGTAAAAGATGATGGCCAGGGCTTTGATAGTAATAAAAAAGCAGCGGGGATCGGGTTGCGGAATATTAAAAACAGGGTAGAGTTTTATGATGGTACTGCAGAGATCAATTCTTCGCCCGGGAAAGGCTGTACTCTTGAAATAACGATCCCGATCAAATAAGTAAAAGACCCGGGCCTATCCTAATAAAGTTTTTTTCATAATGAATGAAATAATATTTTGAACTTAACCAAAGTCAAAATTGCAAAGGCCAGGGCCAATAACCAGATCAATATGATCCAGATCACATCGCCCAATTTTTTTTTTACCATGTTCTGAACTTTATGCTAATGAAACCATCCGAACTTGAACCAGGTTATCCAGGCGATGCCGGTCAGCACTGCTACGGCAATTAGTACTATTATAAAGTGTTTCCATTCCGGCGCCTCATCGCCCCACTTGGGTATCTTTTCATGTTTCATTTCCGAGAAGTGTAAGATCAATTCTCAACTCGTTTAAGCTTAAGCCGGGTAACCGGACCGACAACCAACGGGAATTTTTCCACCGTCACATTACTGGCATCCAATCCAAAACCTTTCTCTTCGGATAGACTGATATCTTTTAACCAGAAATGAAATTTCATGATGAGCTTTTCCAAAAAAGGCAGCTCACTGTCCTGGCTAACATACTTTTCCATCACTACGAATTGAAAGTCGCCTACTGTCTTACTGGTAGCAAGGCTATCATAGCGGCTGATGATATTTACTTCTTTATGGGCAACCAGGTCTTCCACCACTTTGCGGAACATCAGGTTGATCCTTGGCTGTACCCGGAATCCCAGGCGGAAATCAACACGGATGATATCATTGGGAATGATATGTTCAACTTTATATTCGCTGGTATAAGGATCGTCCAGTGTATCCACATGTACAAACCAGTAAATATCGGCCCGCTTAGGTTTTTTATTCAGGATGGAGTAAATTATTTTGTGCTCGATCTCCTTACTGTTATCAGCGCTGGTTAAATAGACCAGGTGTGTTGTATATTTTGGCACCGATTTATCGTTACTCAGCTCCTGTATCTTGGGTACATAATGTTCCAGCCTGACAAATTCCACATAACGATTCTTTATTTTTCTCGCCCTGAACCAAACATACATGACGAGGAATAATACGCCTGCTACTACAAGCGCCACATAACCGCCGTGAGGAAATTTTTGAATATTGGCAAATAGAAAAGAAAGTTCAATGGTTAAAAAAACAGCAAGGTATAGATAGATAAATATTGGTTTGGTTCGCCGGAGTACGAGGAAATTGGCAAACAAAATGGAGGTCGCGATCATGCATAAAGTAATAGCCAGTCCATAAGCCGCTTCCATATTGGCCGCTTTTTGAAAATAAAGGACAATACCGATGCACCCGATGTAGAGCAGTAAGTTGATAGCCGGAATGAATAGTTGCCCCCTTGCTTCTGTCGGATAATTAATTTTGAACTTCGGCCATAAATTCAGGCGAATCGCTTCACTGATCAGAGTAAAGGAACCGGAGATGAGTGCCTGGCTGGCAATAATAGCAGCAGCCGTAGCTATGGCAATACCGAAGTAGAGGAACCAGTGAGGCATTACACCATAAAAAGGATTAAAACCCGCATTGATCATCTCTGCTGTAATTTCTTTACCCTTGTAATTACTGAGAAGCCATGCTCCCTGTCCCAGGTAATTTATGACGAGGCAGGTTTTTACGAAGATCCAGGAGTACCGTATATTCCATTTGCCGCAATGCCCCAGATCAGAATACAATGCCTCAGCACCTGTCGTACAAAGAAAAACCCCGCCAAGGATATAGAAGCCTTGCGGGTATTCTATTAATAGTTTGATACCATACTTAGGATTAAATGCTTTAAGAATACTTATGTCATCAGTAATATGAATAAGGCCGAGGATTGCAAGCATGATAAACCAGCAGGCCATAACTGGTCCGAAAAATTTACCGATGAAAGCGGTTCCGAATTGCTGAATGAAAAAAAGCACTGTCAGTATACCGATAACAATATAAACAATGGTGGTTTGTGTAATAGTGGAAAGTATGGGGACCTGTTTTAATCCTTCTACAGCAGAAGTCACTGAGATGGGAGGTGTGATCATACCATCAGCGAGCAGGGCAGCGCCACCGATCATAGCAGCAACAACCAGCCATCTTCGGCGCCGGCGCACCAGTGCAAATAAAGAAAAGATTCCTCCTTCTCCGCGGTTATCTGCATTTAGGGTCAGGATCACATACTTGATAGTTGTTTGCAGTGTCAATGTCCAGATGATCAGCGAGAGTACACCGATGACCAGGTTTTCAGTGATAACTTTACCGCTGCTGACAGCATTTAATACATAGAGCGGCGAGGTGCCGATATCGCCGTAAATGATTCCAAGAGCAATGAGAAGACCTGCGAAGGATACTTTATTATAGGAAGACATGGGGTGTGGAATATTGCGGGGTCAAAAGTAGAGTGACGATTGGCGATTGAAGAATAAAACAATCGATTTGGAAAAATCTTTATAAAATCTTTATACCGATCGCAGCCCTGTTTTTACTTCTACATTTGCTTTGCATATGACCGCCAAACAAAAACAATATTTCATCAGCCTGGGTTTGGTGCTTTTGGTATCGGCCATTTGCTACGGCATTTCTGCCTGGCTTGGATACCGGGTTGTTGCTTTCATATTACTGGTGACCGTTTCCCTGATCGCTATATCTTTTGATATTTTACCTGTGCTGGTTTCTGCCATGCTAAGCGCTTTTATCTGGGATTTTTTTTTCATACCACCCCGCTTTACTTTTCATGTGGGGAATACAGAAGATGCAATTCTGCTCGTTATGTATTTCATTATTGCAATGATCAGCGCCGTTCTTACTTATAAGATCCGGCAGATAGAAAAAGCTTCCCGGAAAAAAGAAGAAAAAGTCAAAACACTGAAACTCTATGATACCTTACTCAATTCCCTTTCCCATGAATTGAGAACTCCTATTGCCACCATCATCGCGGCAACAGACAATATCCAGTCAGGCAGTGATAAGCTTACAAAGGAAAACAAGGATGAATTGATCAATGAGATATCAAAAGCCTCGTTCCGGCTGAACCAGCAGGTAGAGAATTTATTAAATATGTCACGATTAGAGACTGGTTTTATCAAGCCGAAGCTGGACTGGTGCGATATCAATGAACTGGTGTACGATACAGCGAAAAAAATTGAAGAGAATAAGATCGGTCAAAAGATCACAATCAATATCAATCCGGATCTTCCTCTTGTTAAGACAGATAAATTATTACTCGGACAAGTAATCTATAATTTACTGAACAATGCAAGCATATATACCAAAGCATCTAATAAGATTAATATTACGGCTCTTATCCACGCTGATATATTAGAGTTGATCATCGAAGATGATGGCGATGGTTTCCCACCGGCTGAAATAGAAAATGTATTTGATAAATTCTACCGGCTGAAATATAGCAAAGCGGGCGGAACTGGTTTGGGTTTATCCATTGTGAAAGGATTCATTGAAGCATTAAAAGGCAACATTAACCTGGAAAATATTTCTACGGGTGGAGCGAAATTCACTATCACAGTACCTGCAGAAATATCGTATTTGAAAGTTTGAGATATGAACAAAGCAGAAATATTGATCATTGATGATGAGGAGCAGATCCGGAAAACGCTGGAGATCACCCTTAAGACAAATAACTATAATGTAACGCAAGCCGCTACAGCTAATGACGGGCTTATCATGGCCTCCAATCATCCACCTGATCTGATCCTGCTCGATCTTGGTCTTCCGGATAAGGACGGGATTATGGTATTGCAGGAGCTGCGGCTGTGGCATACCGGGCCCATTATTATTTTGTCGGTGCAGAACAACGAAGAAGTAATAATTAAAGCGCTGGACAAAGGCGCCAACGATTATCTTTCCAAGCCATTTCGTACCGGCGAATTACTTGCAAGGATCAGGTCAGCATTAAGAAGTTCGGCACCGGAGGAAGCAGAACCCATTATTAATTCCGAAGACCTGCAAATTGATGTATTAACAAGGACAGTAAAGAAAAAAGGCGAGCTGGTTAAACTTACGAACACCGAATATAGTTTGCTTGCTTTATTCGCCAGAAATGATGGGAAGGTACTGACACATCAATACCTGCTCCGTGCAGTGTGGGGGCCCGGGTTTATCAATCAGTCGCAATATTTAAGGGTATTCATTGCCCAGATCAGGAAAAAAATAGAAGATGATCCCAACCGACCGCAATACCTGCTTACCGAATCAGGGGTGGGTTACCGGTTTATCAGTATATCAGCTGAATAATATCAGCTGCATTAAATATAGTTTTTCATCTCTCAAGATTCTCTGTATCTCTGTTGTATCTCTAAGAGAATTTGACCTAATAATCAGGTGTTTTTCTTTTCTATATCGGCAAGTAAAAAAAATCTGCCATCTATCACTTAAGCCTCCTTGCTGTCATAAGAGGAGGGATAACTAATGAAGATCAGTTGGATTGACCATTAATTTTCAGCAATGAAAGGAGAATTGATTGCGCCTGGTCTTTTGATCAACAATCCGATATTTTTCAAGACCACGATTACCAGGAACATAAAAGCAGACAGGGTCAGGAGAATAAATTCCTGACGCAGATCCCGAAGCCAGTACACTTCTATTAAAACAAACCCGTGAATAAAACAGATCAGCTTGGAGGCAAAGCCATGACTGAAGCCCTGGTTGGTGACCAGGTGATGAATATGTGTTTTGTCAGCAACAAAGGGGGACTTGCCTTTCCATAACCGTACAGCGAATACACGAAGCGTATCAAAGACAGGAATAAATACAATACCCAATACAAATACCGGGGCATGCGATAAAACAGGAGAAGCAACAAAAGCATTCACCTGTATCAGCCGTATACTGAGTACGGCTATAACGAACCCCAGCACCAGTGAACCCGTATCGCCCATGAATATTTTTGCAGGATTAAAATTAAAATAAAGAAAAGCGAACATGCCGCCTGCCAGTGCAAACGCCACCAATGCTGTATTGCTGTCGCCACTCATGGTAAGAAACAGTCCCAGCGTAACAAGACTCATAAAACCCACTCCACCGGCAAGACCGTCAATGCCATCGATCAGGTTAAAGGCGTTGGTGATACCGACAATTGCCAATATAGTGAAAGTGTATTGCGCAGAGATTGGCAATTCAGCGATGCCAAACAACCCTTCGAAAGAAGTGATACGGATACCGGATAAAGCGATCAGTGAAGCAAGACCAACCTGTACGATAAATTTATATTTTGCTGAAAGATCTTTAAGGTCATCCAGGATGCCGAGACCAAAAAGTACAGCAATAGAAAAGAAAAAACTTATTTGCGCCACCCCGTTGCTGAAAGGGAACCAAAGAAACAGGGAGATCATCATTCCGGCTATAACAGCAATACCACCCATGGTAGGGATAGGTGATGAATGTTCTTTACGGGCATCCGGCATATCATAAAGACGGTATCTTATTACCATGCTGATGATCGGAGGAATAACAACCAGTGTAACAATAAATGCGCTGATAAAACAAAGCAGTGCAAACTTGTAGTCGGAAAATAACAGGTCAAGCTGTAAAAGGTGGATATGGTTTCTCATTGGTACCCGGGTTTCGGTCAGGTATATTGGATTCTTACTAAACCAAAATAGACTGATTTTTTTAAAAAGACAAGGTTTTTTTTATTGTATACCCCTAATTTTTTCCCGTAAGGGAACTACAGCTTAAAATTAAGCAGGGCACTGGGATATTTCCGTAGATAAAACCGTAATTTTCGCATGCAAAAAACTATGATAATTACTATATTTTTCTGGATAAGTTTAGCGGTTTTGTTTTACTGCTACCTGGGTTATGGAATTCTTGTCTTATTCATAAACACTTTTAAGAGTGTTTTTATTGACAAGAAGAGAAAAGATCTCCCGCTGCAGGGCTTGTCCGTTACGATAATTATAACAGCTTATAACGAAGAAGCCGTGCTGGAACAAAAAATAAAGAATACACTTGCGATTGACTACCCGGCCGGTCAACTTCATATTATTTTTATCACCGACGGTTCCTCCGATGACCCTGCACCGCTTTTCAATCGTTATCCTTCTATTACCCTGCTTCACCAACCTGAACGAAAAGGAAAATATGCTGCTATAAAAAGAGCGATGCAAAAAGTGCAGACGCCGGTTGTGGTCTTCAGTGATGCCAATACCATGCTGAATAAACAATGTATTAATAATATTGTCCTTCATTACGCCGATGAAAAAACAGGCGCCGTGGCCGGGGAGAAAAAAATTACCGGCAACAAAAAAATTTCAGTCGCAGGTGAAGCAGAAAGAATATACTGGAAGTATGAATCATTCATGAAAAAACTGGATGCCGGGCTTTACACCGTAACCGGCGCCGCCGGTGAATTATTTTCCATACGTACAAACCTGTTTAAAGCATTGGATGATGAAGTGATACTGGATGATTTTATTATCTCCATGCAGGTGTGCCTGCAGGGCTATAAAATAGCGTATGCACCGGATGCTTTTGCAACAGAACTGCCTTCTGCATCTTTGGCGGAAGAAGAAAAAAGAAAAGTGAGAATTTCTGCGGGAGCTTATCAATCTATCAGCTATTTAAAAGATTGCCTGAATATTTTTAAACACCCGTTACTGAGCTTCCAGTTCATGTCAAGAAGATTATTACGCTGGATATTTTGCCCGCCGCTCCTGGTCGTTTTATTATTGACCAATATCCTGATCGTTTTTCTTCACACGGATACCTATTTATACGACCTGCTACTGTATGCACAGGCAGGTTTTTATTTACTGGCATTGTCCGGTTGGATCATGGCACGGTCGGGGAAAAAAACAGGGATATTTACTATTCCATTTTATTTTATTTTCATGAACTACTGCCTGGTGAAAGGGTTTGTAAAATTTATTAAAGGGCGGCAATCTGTATTATGGGAAAAATCACTCAGACAGGCGGTGAGTGAGGGTTAACATTTGAGCCTTGTTTGTTGAGTGTTGATATATTGAGTCTTTTTCCCCGACCTATAAAAAGACTCAATAAGTCAACAAACAATCCTCAATTTTCAAGTTTTCGTGGCCTCAAAAAACAGTGTTAGCAGCTTTCAATAATCTGTGTTAATCCGTGTAATCTGTGGCTTATTTTTGTTTGAAAATTTTTTCATATCTCCTCTTCAGCAAACATATTATCCAGCCCCATTGAATACCTGAAAGGCGTGGGCCCGCAACGGGGCGACCTGCTGAAAAAAGAACTGGGCATTTTTACATTTGATGACCTGCTGAATCATTTCCCTTTTCGCCATGTAGATAAAACAAAAGTGAACCTGGTCAAAGAGATCACTCCACTGACTGAATACATCCAGGTGGCGGGAATGCTGATGAATTTTGAAGTGATTGGACAAAGAGCAGGAAAAAGATTATCAGCAAAGCTAAAAGATCAATCAGGTCTTTTGGAACTGACCTGGTTCCAGGGAATCAACTGGATCCAGAAAACATTACAACCCGGGCAACCCTATTTAGTTTATGGAAAGGTTAGTTTTTATAATGGGGAGCCCCAGATCATTCATCCCGAGATTGCCCCGATAGATATCGGGGTGCTCACAACGGAAATAAAAGAAGGAAAGAGTTTTTTAGAGCCGGTTTATCCTACAACAGAAAAATTAAAAGCGAGAGGATTGGGTGGAAGACAGATCGGAAAATTAACCGGGGTATTGATGACAATGCTGCGGGAAAAAGATATCCCTGAAAACCTGCCGGACACTGTTTTAGCTCCCTTAAAATTAATTGACCGCTTCCGGTCATATAAACAAATTCATTTTCCTGCTGGTATGGCTGAATTTGATGAAGCAGTGAAGCGGCTGAAATTTGAAGAACTATTTATTGCCCAGCTCCGGATGAATTTGTTGCGAAGCAACCGGCATCGTTTTTCCAAAGGAGTTGTATTTGACAAAGTGGGAGATCTCTTTAATGATTTCTATAAACATCATCTTCCTTTTGAGTTAACCAATGCACAAAAAAGGGTAATTAAGGAAATAAGGAACGATACAGCGAAGGGAAGACAAATGAACCGCCTGCTGCAGGGTGATGTTGGAAGCGGTAAAACAATTGTAGCCGTTCTCATCATGTTGCTTGCCGCAGATAATGGCTACCAGTCCTGCCTGATGGCGCCAACGGAAATACTGGCTCAGCAACATATTAAAACGATCAGCTCATTATTGGAGAAAATAAATGTCCCTGTTAAATTGCTCACCGGCTCATCCAAAGCTGCAGAAAGAAAAAAAATATTAAAAGAATTAGAAAACGGGACATTGAAAATATTGGTCGGCACTCATGCGGTTATCGAGGATGTGGTGCAATTCAGGAACCTGGGTCTTGTTATTATTGATGAACAGCACAGGTTTGGTGTGGCACAAAGGGCCAGGCTCTGGAAAAAAGCACCGGTTCACCCTCATGTGCTTGTAATGACGGCCACACCCATTCCCCGCACTTTGGCGATGACAGCTTATGGGGATCTTGACTATAGTGTGATCAATGAGTTGCCGCCCGGAAGGCAACCTGTTACTACCGTTCATCGTCATGAGTCACACCGCAGCAAAGTGATGGATTTTATCAGGGCAGAGATCGGTAAAGGAAGACAGGTATACATCATTTTTCCGCTGATCGAAGAAAGCGCAAAAATGGATTATGAAAACCTGATGAAGGGATACGAAAATGTAAAAGCATATTTTCCCGAACCCAAATACTGGATAAGTATGGTGCATGGGCGCCAGCCGGCAGCGCAGAAAGAATTGAACATGAAAAGATTTGTTGAACGGGATACGCAGATTTTGGTATCCACCACCGTTATTGAAGTAGGAGTGGATATACCCAATGCCTCAGTAATGGTGATTGAAAGTGCCGAAAAATTCGGGTTATCACAACTGCACCAGTTGCGGGGCAGGGTAGGCAGGGGGGCGGAAAAAAGTTATTGCATACTTTTATCAGGCATAAAGTTGGGTAATATTGCCCGTGAACGCATCAGGATAATGACCACAACCAATGACGGGTTTCTGATAGCTGAAAAAGACCTGGAACTGCGGGGGCCGGGTGATATTGAAGGAACAAAGCAAAGCGGAGTATTAAACTTTAAACTGGCAAGTATAGTCCAAGACCGGCCATTGCTTGATATTGCAAGAAATATGGCAGCTTCGTTACTGGAATCCGACCCAGACCTTGATTCGGCCGGAAATTTGCGGTTAAAGAATTTCCTTCAGCAACCCAAACAAACAGTGGCGTGGAGTAAGATCTCATAAAACAGGTTTTACCTTTTCAGTAAGGATTTCATGGTGGGAAAAAAAATTACGATGAAGCGACATTTCTTAACAGAACTTTTCAATCTACTTCTGGCAATTATTGGTTACTTTAATAGAAATATTTTTACCCTGAAACGTATTTTCATTCTTTCCGCACTATTGATCCCGGCCCTGGCGGCCGTTGCCCAGAGTTATAATAATATTGAATTTATTGAAAACAGGGGCCAATGGGATAGCCGGGTAAAATATAAAGGCGATGTAAGTAACGGCGCTTTTTTTATCCGGGATGGGGGGATCACTGTACTGCAATACAACCCGGCAGATTTTGCCAATGCGATGACAGTGTTACATGGACCCAAGCCAGCTGGTATGACGGGAAATAATTTAATGGTCCGTACGCATGCTTACGATATAGATTTTTTGGGAGCATCAAAAGAAATAAGATCCCAGGCGGATAAACAGGTTGCCTCGTATAATAATTATTTCTATGGCAATGATCCATCTAAATGGGCCGGGGAATGCCCCATCTACCAGGCCATTACTTTGCAAAATGTTTATCCCAATGTGGATGTTCGTTATTATACTGATAACGGGTTTCTGAAATATGATATTATTGTAAAACCCGGCGGCGATGTATCTAAGATTGCACTGAAATACAATGGCGTTGACCAGGTTCAGACCCGCAAAGGTGAATTAGTGATCGGAACTTCGGTCGGTGAACTGAAAGAATCATCTCCTTTTACCTACCAGGCCGGGCTAACCGGGCGCAAAGAGATCAATTGTAAATATTCAGTGAAAAATAATGTGGTAAGGTTTGATGTAAAGAATTATGATCCCACTGCCACACTGATCATTGACCCTGTTATTGTTTTCTGTTCCTTTTCCGGAAGTTCAGCTGACAACTGGGGTTTTACTGCTACCTACGGTCCCGATGGCAGCTTGTATGGTGGAGGGATCGTTTTTAACACCGGCTTTCCCTATTCAACCGGTGCTTTTCAAACAAATTTCCAGGGAGGTGGTTTTGATATCGGCATTATTAAACTATCCTCCAACGGTTCAACCCGTGTATATGCAACTTATATTGGAGGATCGGGTCTTGAACAACCACATAGTTTGATTGTGGATCCGCAAGGTAACCTTGTACTGGCCGGACGCACCAATTCTGGCAACTATCCTATGACCAACCCGGGGCAGATCGGCACCGGTGGTGGATATGATATTGTGGTAACCAAGTTAAATGCATCCGGTACGGCGATCATCGGATCGAGGAAAATCGGTGGCAGTGGTGATGATGGTGTAAATATTTCTCCTTCCAGGGGCTTACAATCACTGCAAAGAAATTATGGTGATGATGGAAGAAGCGAAGTGATCCTTGACGGAGCAGGTAATATTTATGTAGCATCATCAACTCAATCAACTAATTTTCCCGTTACTGCCGGATGTTTTCAACCCACTTTTGGCGGCAGTACACAGGATGGAGTTCTTCTTAAATTAAATTCAACGCTTAGTACTTTATTATTTGCCAGTTATCTCGGTGGTTCGGGAAATGATGCGGCCTATGTTCTTTCCCTGGCGCCTAATGGCAATATTTTTGTTGCAGGCGGAACAGAAAGCGGTAACCTGCCGGGTAATACGGCCGGAACTGTTGGCACTTCCAATCATGGTGCTATAGATGGATTTATTTGTAGTATCACTAATAACGGTACTGCCATTAACCGGACTGCTTATATCGGAACCGCCGGCATTGACCAGGTATTTGGCGTTCAATTTGACAAAAATGGATTTCCATATATAATGGGTCAAACGACAGGTGGATGGACAATCGTTAATAATCTTCCGGGCTCACCACCGATCTTTAGTAATGCAGGAGGTAAACAGTTTATTGGAAAACTGCAGCCGGATCTTTCCGCCTATGTTTATTCTACCATGTTTGGTTCCGGTGCCCCGATGCCAAATATTTCGCCGATCGCTTTTTTGGTTGACCGTTGTGAGAACGTATATATTTCCGGGTGGGGTGGACCGGGTTTTGGAGACCCCGACTTTTCCAGTGCAGGAACAAATGGACTTCCTATAACCCCCGATGCATTTAAAAGTACTACTGACGGCAAAGATTTCTACTTTTTTGTATTGAAAAAAAATGCAGCATCTCAGTTGTTTGGTAGTTTTTTTGGTGAAAATAATGTTCTCCCGAATTTCGGAGGTGACCATGTGGATGGCGGCACCAGTCGTTTTGATCAGAACGGTGTTATTTACCAGGCCATTTGCGGTAATTGTAATCTTGGAGGAAGAGTCCCTTATCCAGTTACGCCGGGAGCTGCTTACACGGTTAATAACGCCAATGGTGTAAATGGTGGCGCCGGGTGTAACCTCACCATGGTGAAAATAGCAATGAATCTTTCCGGCGTAGCAGGAGATGTTCAATCATCCATTAATGGAGTAGCACAAGACTCTTCCGGTTGTGTACCACTTACAGTAGATTTCTCGGATTCCATCCGGAATGCACAGAGCTATGAATGGTATTTTAATTATGTACCCGGAAACCCTCCGGACCTTGTAACTACCAATCCTATCGCACAGTTTACATATAATGCTGTTGGCGTATATAGAGTGATGCTTGTTGCCATCGATCCTACCACTTGTAACGTCAGGGATTCATCATTTATGAATATTAAAGTCGGCGACCTGAAAGCTCTTCTTAGTTTTAATTACTTTAAAACGGGTGGTTGCAATTCCCTGCAATACCAGTTTAACAATACTTCCAATGCTCCTCCGAGCCGGCCATTTACAAACACTTCCTTTACCTGGAATTTTGGTGACGGTAGTCCGTCAGTTGTTGCAGGATTGAATTCGGTAACACATACTTTTCCTGCTCCCGGGCCTTATAAAGTAATTTTGAGCTTAACAGATACAGCATACTGTAATACACCCGATGCCGATACGGTATTAATTGACATTGCTGCGAATGTAAAAGCACAATTCTCTACGCCTGCGTTAGGTTGTGTACAATATAATGCTGCTTTCGATAACCAGTCAATTGGCGGACAAACATGGTTATGGGAATTTGGCGATAACACTACTTCGACATCCTTTGAGCCGGTACATTTATATGCCCTGGCAGGAACTTACCAGGTAAGGTTGATCGCTTTTAATCCCAATACCTGTAACCTCGTTGATACATCCGCATATTTTACCATAACCGTTCTTGATTCGCCAACACCTGATTTTAATTTTTCACCAATACCTCCGCAGGAAAATACACCCACCACTTTTACAAATCTTTCTTCTCCCGATGCAGTGCGTTTTAAATGGGTTTTTGGTGACGGAGATTCTTTGTTAACGGTTTCAAGGCTGCCGGTTAAGCACCAGTATAATGCTACGGGAACATTCAATGCATGTCTTACAGCTTATAATGCTGCCGAATGTGACAGTACAATTTGCAAACCGGTAGATGCGGTCATTGTACCGGTACTGGATGTGCCTAACGCTTTCACCCCGCAAAGCGGTGATGAAAACAGTGTTATCTTAGTCAGGGGTTTTGGTATTGCCAAAATGCAGTTTATCATCTGGAACCGCTGGGGACAAAAAGTATTTGAAACCAATAACCGTTTCCAGGGTTGGGATGGAAAAGTGAGAGGAGTAGTGCAGCCGATGGATGTGTATGCATATACGCTGAGCGTGGAATTTTCTGATGGCACCAAAACAACTAAGAAGGGTGATATAACGTTAATAAGATAGTCCCGATAACTATCGGGATGAAAATTTGAAAATTTGAAAATGTGAAAATGAATAGAATAAAAAACATACGGATCATTATTGTATTGCTAATAGCTAATGGCTTGCGGCTAACAGCTTTCTCCCAGGATCTTCATTTCTCCCAATTCTTTAATTCACCCCTGGTTACCAATCCGGCCAATACGGGATTTATTCCTGAAGGGGATTACCGGCTTGGCGTAAACTACAGGAATCAATGGGCTTCCATCACGGCATTCCCTTATAAGACCATGAGTGCTTTTGGCGATGTACAGGTAATGTCTAACGAGGAGAATACCGGTTGGGTGGGACTTGGCGGACTGATATTGCGGGATGTGGCCGGCACCGGCAGTCTTACTTCTACAAAGATCTACGGCTCGGTGGCTTATCACCAAATGATCAATTCAGGAAGTTTGGTAAGTCTTGGTTTTAATGTGGGATGGGCCAATAAAAATATTAATACCAGCAACCTTACATTTCCCAGCCAGTGGAACGGGAAATTCTTTGATGTGGACAATAAAACGGTGGCCCCAAAATTAGATGGGAATAATATCAACTATCTCGATATGCAGGTGGGGATGAACTATGCATATTTTACCACCGGCACTCTTTATTTAAATGCTGGTTTTTCTGCCATGCATGTCAACAGGCCGAAAGAATCTTTTTTCAATAAAACCTCGGGTATTGATAACAGGATACCGGTTCGTTATACCATGTTCCTCAATGGAAGTTTCAAACCGAACGATAGGTGGATCATCAATCCAAATATCTATGCTTCTTACCAGGCAAAGTCGTATGAAATAGTAGGAGGATTGAATGCTCATTATAATCTATCCGGTGATGGAGAAAAAGTATTGATCGGTGGTGTTTATTACCGGTACAAGGATGCTGTGATCCCGATGCTGGGGCTGGGCTTTAAAGATTTTACGATCACTTTCAACTACGATGCCACTACATCCGGGTTAAAGAATTATAACAATACCCGTGGCGCTTTCGAGATCTCCATTATCAAGCAGGGTGTGCTGGACAAATACAATGGCAACAAGCATGATGGGATGTGTCCTTCGTTTAAGTATTGATTCTTCCTTTTCTTCATATCCCCGATTATTCCGATTTTTACAGTTCATCTGTCTAAAACTGAATCATGGAAACAGTCGCACCTTCTATACTTACGGCCAAACATATTGAAGCCTTCAAAAAAATTGCGGGTGAAAAATTTGTACTGGTGGATGAAGAATCACTTCATCATTATTCACATGATGAAACGGAGGACCTGCATTACCTGCCTGATGTGGTTATCAAACCTAAAACGCCGGAAGAGATCAGCGCCATATTAAAGATCTGCAACAAAGAGAAAATTCCTGTTACACCCCGTGGAGCAGGTACAGGATTGAGCGGCGGCGCCTTGCCTCATTTGGGCGGAGTATTACTGTCGACAGAAAGAATGAATTCGATCCTGTTCATTGACGAAAGGAATTTGCAGGTAACGACCGAGCCGGGAGTGATAACAGAAGTATTGCAGAATACGGTGAAAGAAAAAAAATTATTCTACCCGCCCGATCCCAGCAGCCGGGGTTCCTGTTTTATCGGCGGAAATATTTCTGAGAACAGCGGTGGTCCGAAAGCCGTAAAATATGGTGTGGTGAAAGATTATGTCCTGAATCTTGAAATAGTGCTTGCAAACGGTGAAATAATCTGGACAGGCGCCAATGTATTAAAGAATGCAACGGGTTATAATCTTACGCAATTAATAGTGGGAAGCGAAGGCACATTAGGGATCGTTACAAAGATCGTTTTGCGATTGATACCACTGCCCAAACATGACCTGCTGATGCTGGTGCCTTTTAATTCAGCGGAAAATGCCTGTGCAGCGGTGAGTGCTATTTTCCGGGCGGGCTACACACCCAGCGCCATGGAGTTTATGGAAAGAGATGCGTTGGAATGGGTGAGCAAATTTGTTGAGAGCAGCACCGTGAAGATCGAAGACGGCGTGCAGGCTCATTTGCTGATAGAAGTGGATGGCAATAATATCGATGTGCTGATGCAGGATATGGAAGGTATTTCAGCCATTGTGCAGGAGTTTGATTGCGGCGATATTTTATTTGCAGATAATGCGCAGCAAAAAGCTGAATTGTGGAAGATGCGCAGAAGGGTGGGAGAGGCTGTGAAAGCTCATTCCATTTATAAAGAAGAAGATACCGTGGTGCCCAGGGCGGAATTGCCGGTATTGTTAAAAGGAGTAAAAGATATTGGTAAGAAATATGGTTTTCATTCCGTTTGTTACGGCCATGCTGGTGACGGCAACCTCCATGTCAATATTATTAAGGGTGATTTAACAGATGAACAATGGAACGGCTCGTTAAAGGATGGAATAAAAGAAATATTTTTATTGACGAAAAACCTGGGAGGTACTCTGAGCGGCGAGCATGGTATTGGGTTGGTGCAAAAAGAGTATATGGATATTGTGTTTGACCAAACCCAGATGCGGCTGATGAAAGAGATAAAAAAAATTTTTGATCCAAATAATATATTGAACGCCGGAAAGATCTTCCCTGCCTGATCAACATATCATTAAACCAAAATAGCCGGGCCGGGATCTAATCATTTAAAATACCCCGTGATCATGAAGAAAATTATTTTAGCATTATCTGTTCTTGCCCTAACGACAAGTTCCCTGTTTGCCCAAAAGGAAAAAGATGAAGAAGAAAAAGGTTTCAAAATGGAAAACCTTTTCACCGGTGGAAGCGTGTCGCTGGCATTTTACAACAATACATTCCTGGTTGGCGTCAGCCCGGTATTTGGTTACAGCATTGCCAAATGGGTGGATGCCGGTATTGTAGTTAATTATAATTACACCTCATACCGGGATTATGGCTTCGTTTATAATGATAAACTACGCCAAAAGGTATATGGTGGCGGTACTTTTGTAAAACTTTATCCTGTTCGTTTCCTGTTTGCACAGGCACAGTTCGAACATAATTTTATACAGCAGAAATACATTCCCAACATCGGCGCTACCCAAACTTATACAACCGATGCTAACAGCTTCCTGGTAGGAGGTGGCTACACCACTGGCCGTTATGGTCCGGGTGGTGACATGTTTTATTACCTGGCGGTTTTATTCGATGTATCCGGAAATATTAATTCTCCTTATACAGATGCACATGGCAGGTCCATTCCTATCATCAGGGGCGGAATTCAGATACCACTGTTCCAGGGCTCAGGAAGAGACAGGTAATATTATTTAATATATGCAACCAGTTCATCAGGGTCATCCAAAACGGTGATCCTTTTTATTGCTTCTTCATATAAAAAACCTTCCCCTTTCATCAGTTCTATATGTTGTAAGAGGTGACCATAGAAACCCCCGGAGTTCAGGATAAAAATATGCTTGTCGTGAATGGTAAGTTGGTTCCAGGTCACAATCTCAAATAGTTCATCTAACGTACCAAAACCACCGGGCAGTATGATGGCAGCATCACAAACACTGTAGATCCTTTTTTTTCGCTCATGCATATCATCGCAAATGATAAGCTCTGTGATGTTGCGGTGTTGCACTTCCCATTCCAGTAAAAGTTTGGGAATAAAACCGGTTACGTTACCTCCATTTTGCATCACACTGTCAGCAATAACTCCCATGATGCCGGCACTGCCACCGCCATAGATCAGTTTGATATTATTTTTGGCCATCAACTTGCCCAGTTGAACAGCATGTTGTGTAAAAAGAGGATTTTTACCGTTTTTAGAACCGCAGAACACAGCAAGTGAAAGAATAGCCATATTTATAGAATTGACGCAAAGGGAAATGATTTTTCTTTATCTTCAAAATTCAATATTGTTGTTTTCCCACAAAGACACAAAGATCGCTAAGTTTCTTTTTTTGAATATCGTGTCTTTTTTGGAATGCCTCAAGATTAATTTTTGTAATTTTCTTTGTTTGCTTAGTGGCTTTGTGAGAAATTTTTTTTAGTAACAGAAATCTGCCGTATGTCACCTGTCATTCTTTTCTCTTTCGTTATCGGGTATTTTGTATTACTGCTCACGGTGGCCTGGTACACATCCCGCAATTCCAACAATGAATCTTTTTTCATCGGCAACCGCAACAGTAACTGGATGCTCGTGGCATTCGGCATGATTGGTACTTCATTATCCGGTGTTACGTTTGTCAGTGTGCCGGGTGGTGTGGGCACCGGAAATTTTTATTATTTCCAGATCGTGCTGGGCTATTTGATCGGCTATTGTGTCATTGCATTTGTGCTGATACCGTTGTATTACAAAATGAACCTGACCAGCATTTACACCTACCTGGAAAAACGGTTTGGTATCAATGCGCATAAGGCAGGCGCTTTCTTTTTTATTCTTTCAAGAGTGTTTGGGGCCACGGCCCGCCTGTATTTAGTGATCAGTGTATTGCAGACTTTCATCTTTGACAGGTTCCATATTCCTTTTGCTGTAACTACACTTGTTATTTTAGCATTGATATTATTGTACACTTTCGAAGGCGGCGTAAAAACGATTGTTTACACCGACACCCTGCAGACAACCGGCATGCTGCTGGGTCTTGTTGTTTGCACCATCGTTATTATTAAAATGCTGGGAACAGATTTTGGCGGAGCCTGGTCCATGATGGCGGATAAAGGCTATACTAAAATTTTTAATTGGGATGTAAACGCAGGATCTTTTGCATTGAAACATATCATCGGGGGCATGTTCATTGCTATAGCGATGACCGGGCTCGACCAGGAAATGATGCAAAAGAACATCAGCGTCAAAACCCTGAAGGATTCACAGAAAAACATCATGACTTTCACTGCTGTGTTAATGGTGGTCAACTTTCTTTTCCTTGTTTTGGGCGGCGTACTTTATTTATATGCCAATTCGAAGGGGATCACTACAGCACCTGATGACCTGTTTCCCACTATTGCGCTGAGTGATGCATTCAGCGGAACGATCGGTGTCATTTTTATCATTGCCTTGATCTCGGCCTTGTTTCCCAGCGTGGACGGGGCCATTACTTCACTTACTTCCTGTTATTGTATTGATATACTTGGATTGAAAAAGAGTGATGCTTCAGAAAAAGATAAAAAACGTACCCGGCTCAAAGTTCATTTCACTTTTGCTGCCGTGTTCTTTTTGATGGTACTTCTTTTCAAATGGATCAACGACAAGCTGATCATTGACTTCATCCTCAAGTTTGCCGGCATCACTTATGGACCTTTATTGGGACTGTTTGCCTTTGGTATTCTGACAAAAAGAAAGCTGAACGAAAAATTGATCTGGACGGTCTGCATCATTGCACCTTTATTGGCATTAGTGATTGATATGCTGAGTAACCCTGCCTGGTATGATGCTAAACTACATGTGTCATTGGGCCTGCAGAACATTTCAAATACATTATTCCACGGCTATAAGATCGGGAATGAACTGATCCTGATAAACGGCATATTTACTTTTATCGGGCTTTGGTTCATTTCCAGGAAGGATTCAACGATACCCGGCCAGCTGCAGACAGCCTGATAAAGAAGCATGAAATAGTTGCTGGTTTAAAATTCCATGGTGATTACATTTTTAATAAGCTTGTCCTCGTCATCATCATCGTTATTGCGGTTTTGCTTTCTTTCAGATCTTTTCAGCTCTACCACTTTTTGAAATACCTCTTCATTGCTACGGCCCCAGTTTTTATAGGCAGTCACCAGTATTTTACTTTTTGCTGAGGTCTGTATCCAGCTGCTTCTATAGTAATCAATATCCACATAGTATTTACCATGCGGGGCTTTTTGCATTATATAGGTTTCCGGGCCAAATCCCTCCATCGCATCATTTGTTAAGAACCCGCCGTTCGTTGTGTTTGTATGCCGGTAATAACATTCTTCATTATTGGGTTCTCTTACATGGAGATCCACATCGGTGTTATCCGTATTCCAGGTGATAACGATCATCATGTCTGCTTCACCGGATGCAATTCCCTGCTGCTGTAAGAAAGATTTGACTGTTTTAAGACGGCTATTGACAAATGACATATCAGTGGCTTTGTATTTCCCATTAGTAATGGCCGTTAATAATTTACAGTATTCAATGGCATTGATAAGATCAAACCCGTCAAACCTGCTGTCCCATTCAGTCAGAAATGCCATATCATAATATACCAATGCAAGATCTGTTTTGTCCATCTTCAAAAGGCTGCCGGCAATTTGCTTGTATGCGGGAGGCTCCGCAGGTCTTGATGTAATAAGCCTTTTGCAAAGTTCGTATGCTTTCCCATCAAGATCCCAACTGCTGAGCTGGAAAGCCACATCCCGTAATAAGGTGAGATCCGAACGGTTATTTTCAGCAAAACTGCTAATGACTTTAAAGGCGTTGGCTGTTCCTTCTACTGCCTTCTCGTTATTGATCGCTATTGCCAGCTTATCATAGTCAAGTATGTTTTTGTTTAATTCATCATTGGTTGTTTTAAACCATTCATCACGGAATTTAAGACTGGCATGAACCGGCGACACGGTAACTTCAAAGGAAGATTCCGGAAGATGATTGATATAAGAAGTGAAAAGGGGATCGGGTGAAATATCAACGACCGAATCCCGTTGTAATTTTTGTAACCAGGCCTTCATGGTTTCTTTTGCACTGCCCAATGTTTTTTCTGAAGATTCTTTTTCCAGTATCCCCTGAATAATTGAGCTGACAAAATTGGAATCAATAAACTGTTTGCTTGTTTCTTTTTTTATACCAAAACGATGGTAGAGCGCATCGTTTTCCAGCATTACCCATGAGCAGGACTGCCCTGCAACAGCATAGTAAGTTGCATATTTTACAGAAGCATCTTCAGTTTTGAAAGAAAAATCTTCCAGCTGTGTTACTGCTGTTTGGCCATAAATTCGTTTGGTAAGGTTTGATGAAATAATCAGCCTGGCAGGGATGGCAATATTTTTTTCAGTACTCCCTTGTTGTAACTGCACTATTACTTCATCATTGGAACTAACATCGCCGCGACCGGTGAGTAAAAGTTTTTGTCCCGGGAAGATATTGTATGGCCTTCCCGCAACCAGGATATCGCTGCCATCCTTCAGGCTGATACTTTTTATCCGCCAGGGTTTATATTTTATGGCAAGAGAAACTTTTTCTGCTTCTTCCTCATTCAGTACAGAAAATACGGCGCCATTTGTTTGCCTGCATAAATGATCCAGCACTCTGGTATCTGTGCCGGAAAGCCCGGTAGTGAATGCAAAGACCTTATCGGCAGGAGGTACGGGTTTGGAAAGCTGGTACAGGTCGTCTTCACCCCAACTGGCATCACCATCACTTAGCAGGAATAATGTTTTTGGCAAAGCTTTATTCTTTAGCCAATGCGGCTGTGCAGCTTCTTTAATAGCAAGGCCAATATCTGTTGCGCCCATCAGGCTCAACTTATCTGCATATTCAAAGAAATCGCCAACGGTGCTTTGATTATTGGCGCTATAATAATCCCGCCACCAGAAAGCATCCGTATTAAAACAAAGAACTGCGAATTTCTTTATCGTTCCCCTGTTATTGTTCAGCAGGCTTTCGATCATTTTCAGCCAGATATTGAATTTATCCGGCTGGCTGCTTAATGAAACATCAAGCAGGAAAATAGCCTGTTCAGAACCCGGTCCGGCGAGGTTTTCGGGCAATGCAGGCTTATAGGTGAGAGCAAAATATGATTCATTCCCCTCATTTTTTAAAAAAACAGTTCCTTCATTTCGTGAAGTGATCTCAAAATTCTTTTCCTTAAAATTCTCAAGATGATATTTGATCCTGTCGCCGGATTTGGTTTGCGTTTTAATACCCGGACTTATATGATAAGTGATCCCATTTAAGTCAGCCATGTCAATGTCCAGTTTTTTCGGGATATCAGTATATGGAAGAACAAGATTTAACAAGCCATTGTTATCTGCCTCAGCGAGGTTAATATCATAGCCAATAACTATCCGGTGTAATTTATTTCCTTGTATGGGATAGATGCTGCAACTGAATACATCTGCCCCGGCCCATTCCATCAATGCCGGATCTACGCGGCCTCTCACTACTTCATTATAAGCATAAGCTGCTTTTTCTTTTGGTGCAACAATGGCTTCTTTGATATTGTTCCAGCTATTATTCCGCTGGCTGCGGATGGTATCATTTGCCAGGTTTATTTTTCTGTTTTGGGAATAATAAACAAATGGCGTTTGCGGTTCTTTTTCTTTGTTCAGGTATTCAGTTCCTCCAAAAGCAAAATAATACGGGCTTGCCCCGGCAGGAAGCTTTAGTTTAAAATCACCCCTCAATTGTTTTTGCTTGTCGCTGTAAAAAAAATAATCAAATAGTACTCTTGCCCTGAATCCATCGATCTGCACAGCTATCTGCACACTTTTCAAAGGCAAATAATCTTTATCACCCACAGATAAACGAACACTATTCTCATCGAGTTCACCGGATCGTTTCCATGTTTTAAAACCTTTTTGATCGGTAAGTTCATCAGCATTTACACGACTAATACTGTAGCCGAGTTGTTTTGGTTGCCTTGATATACCCAATGCAGTAACAACCACCTCAGTGCCCAGTATCAACAGTCTTTTTACGGTGATAGTAATTGTTCTTTCAGTGCCAATGGTTACTTCAGTTGTTTCAAGACCTGCTCCTGATACTACGAGCACATCACCAGGTTTGGCGAGAATACGGAATTGCCCGTTATTATCGGCAGATATCCCTGTACGGGTTCCTTTGATTGAAATACTTGCGCCTGGAAGCGGATCTCCTTTCTCATCAATTACTTTTCCTGTTATAGTAACATTTTGGGAAAATGAAATACCACACAGAATAACTAAAGTAAAAAAAAGTACAACTTTCTTCATAATGCAGTGTTTGAATCAGGATGCAGGCAGACGGAAAATTGCATAATGATAAAAATGCAAAAGGCGAACTATCTTTGTAAAAACAGATAATCTGGAACTTATTCATCCCAAAGTACAGGAGTATGCAGAAGCTTTTTCTTCCGGGGAAGATGCTTTGCTCAAAGAAATTGCTGATTACACATACAGCAAACATGATGACCCGCAAATGCTGAGCGGACACTTGCAGGGAAAAGTGCTGGAGATGATCAGTTGCATGATAAGGCCCAAAAGAATTCTTGAAATAGGAACATTTACCGGTTACAGCGCATTATGTCTTGCCAAAGGATTGACCGGCGATGGGCAGCTTCACACGATTGAATTAAGAGAAGAAGATGTTCGGTTAGCCCGGTCTTTTTTCAACCGTTCTGTATATGCCGATAAAATAATTTCTCACTGCGGAAATGCATCGGATATCATCCCAAAACTGGATGAAACATGGGACCTGGTGTTTATTGATGCTGATAAACCGGCTTATATCGAATATTTTAACCTTGTTTTGCCACAGTTGCGGAAAAACGGTTTTATTTTAGCAGATAATATTTTCTTCCATGGCCAGGTGCTGGAGGAAAATGTGAGCGGCAAAAGCGCAAAAGGCATTGAGGCATTCAATAAATTCATTAAGGAGCGAACCAATATTGAAAAAGTAGTATTAACGATCCGCGACGGATTGTACTTAATTCGGAAACTCTGATAGAAAGGGTCAAATAAGTCATATAGGTCAAAGCTGACTCAATAGATTCTGGATATGACCTATTTGACTCATATGACCTATATGACAAATTACAGGCTTCTATGAAAAGGTATATTCTTCTTTTGACATTAATGCTCTCAACCGTTTCTTTCGGACAGAATGTGGAGGCGGTAAGAAATTATGTCAACATGTATAAAGAGCTTGCCATGGAGGAAATGCAAAGAACGGGTGTACCGGCTTCCATTACACTGGCGCAGGGTATTCATGAATCTGGTGCCGGTATGAGCGAATTGGCCCTGTCCTCCAATAATCATTTTGGTATAAAATGTAAATCCAACTGGACCGGCGAATCAGTGAAACATGATGATGATGCAAGGGGTGAATGCTTTCGTAAATATCCATCTGCTGAAGATTCTTATAAGGACCATTCCGATTTTTTAAAGAACAGCCAGCGCTATGCTTCTTTATTTACACTGGATCCTGCCGATTATGAAGGCTGGGCCAATGGTTTAAAAAAAGCAGGCTATGCCACCAATCCAAAATATCCGCAGGTTTTGATCAAGTTGATCGTAGATTATCAATTACAGGATTATACCATGATTGCGTTGGGAAAAATGCCTTTTGAAGAAAGAGCAACTCCCGTTGTGTCAATTGCAAATGTTGAACCATTTATAAAAAAAGAAGAGGTGGTGACCCAGCCGGTTTATCCTGAAGGTGAATTTAAGATCAATGAAACCAAAGTCGTATATGTAAAGAAAGGAACCTCTTTTCTTGCTATAGCAAAACAATATGATATTGATCTTTCGAAAATTTTTGAGTTCAACGAAATTCTTCAGGCGGAAGAAACTTCGATGGACCAGTTGGTTTACCTGCAACGCAAACGGAAAACAGGAGATAATGGATATCATACCGTGCTACCCGGAGAAACTTTGCATGATATAGCGCAACAGGAAGCCATCAGGCTTGAATCCCTGCTGGAATTAAACCAGCTGGAAGCTGGTATGCAACCGGCTGCCGGTGAACAATTGTCCTTGCAAAATAAATCTGTAACAAAACCAAGACTTGTATTAAAAGAAAACTATACGATCATTCCTGCGGCTAAAAACAAGAATACAAATTAAAACATACGATAGAATGGCAGTTATTAAAGTACATGAAAAATCATTTGAAACTTATCTTTCTGATGCCACCATTCAGCAAAGGGTCAGCGAGATTGCAACTGCTATTAATAAAGACTATGCCGGGAAGAAGCCGCTTTTTATCTGCATACTGAATGGTTCTTTCATGTTTGCGGCTGACCTTTTCAAACAACTTACCATTGAATCTGAACTTTGTTTTATTAAGCTGGCGTCTTACAAGGGCATGAAGTCATCAGGAAAAGTGATCACATCCATTGGCCTGGAGGAAGATCTTTTTGGCAAAGATGTGATCATCGTGGAAGATATTGTAGATACAGGGAAAACACTTCATCGATTTCTCCCTAAGCTGGTTCACCAACAGCCCAAATCATTAAAGATCGCCACTTTGCTTCATAAATCTGATGCCACCGAATACCCGCTGGTTTTGGATTACGTAGGTTTTGTCATCCCCAATAAGTTCGTTGTGGGATATGGGCTTGATTATGACGGTCTTGGCCGGAATCTCCGGGAGATATACCAATTAGTATAAAATCAGGAAGGCTCTCAGGCTTTTTTTGTAATATTATAAGGTTAAAATATCCATTTGAAGACCCTTTGCCATATTGTGATTATTCTTTTATCCTGCTTATCCGTATCTGCCCAGCAATTTTATGTCCGCGGGGAGGTAAAGGATGAATCAGGCAACGTATTACAAAACGTAACTATACTTCAAAATAAAACAGGTTACGTTTTCAGGAGCGGATCCACCGGAACTTTTGGGATCGTTTCCAACCAGCAGATCGATACACTCAGTTTTTCACTGGATGGTTATCAAAAAGAAAAGCTGGTGGTAAATGCGGATAACTATATAAGTGTAAAGCTTAAACTTCTGCCTGCATCTGTTACTAATTTAAGAAGGGACAAACTTTCATCGCTGACAAAAGACCTTGATAAGGAAGAACAAAAAAGCTGGTTCACCGGGGATGAAACCTATGCCAGCATACTTGAGAACCGGTTTGTGAATGCAAAAAAATTTCCGAGCACCGGCATGTCGCTTAATGTGGACCGGGCCTCTTACAGTAATATACGCCGCTTTATCACTCTTAACTCGATGGTGCCGCCTGATGCAGTAAGGATCGAGGAAATGTTGAATTATTTCAACCTGAACTACCAGGCGCCTGCAGAGAATGATTTTTTTAATATCAGGACCACGCTGAGTTCCTGTCCATGGAATCCGGATAACCAATTATTTTATATCAATCTTTCTTCGAAAAAATTAAACCTCGATACGCTGCCCCCCAGCCACCTTGTTTTTTTGATCGATGTTTCGGGGTCAATGGATATGCCAAACCGCCTGCCGCTGATCAAATCAGCATTCAGGTTACTGGTAAATAACCTGCGGGATAAAGACTCTGTTTCTATTGTCGTGTACGGTGGCACAACCGGGATAATGCTTAACACAACAAGCGGCGGTGAAAAAGAAAAAATAATAAAAGCAATTGATGAGCTGGAGCCCGGCGGCTCTACACCGGGAGAATCGGGTGTGCGCATTGCTTACCTGATGGCCCGGAATCATTTCATTAAAGGAGGTAATAACCGGGTCATTTTAGCGACGGATGGAGATTTTAATGTTGGAATGAAGACAGAGGCAGAACTGGATGAACTCATCTCGCAGCACCGGGAATCAGGTATTTATCTCACTTGCCTGGGAGTGGGCATGGGCAACTATAAAGATTCAAAAATTCAAACGCTGGCGCAAAACGGAAATGGCAATTTTGCTTACCTGGATAATTTTAAAGAAGCTGAGAAAGTATTGCTCAAAGAATTTACCCAGACCTTATATGCGGTTGCTGATAATGCTTACATGAATGTTGATTTTAACCCGGAATATGTGAAAGAATACCGCCTGGTGGGCTTTGACAATAAGGTAGGCGCACTCAGGGATACATTATCTGTGATCGAAGGGGGTGAAATAGGTTCGGGCCACTCCATGGTAGCTATGTTTGAAATAACACCTACTGAAATAAATAAAGGGGCCATTAAAGATAATTTCATGACAGGGAAATTTGCAGAGATCAAACTGAGGTATCATCTTCCCAATGATACCAAAGAATGCAGCTTCGTTTATAAAAGTCTGTTTGATTTTATTCCTTTTACAGAACTGGATAAATGTTACCAGTTCTCTTCGGCCGTTGCCATGTTTGGTTCACTGCTTCGCAATTCTTCATTTGCAAAAAACGTTGAATGGGATGATATAGCCAGTATTGCTGAAGGCTCATCCAGCAGCAGCGACCTGCTGCAAAAAGAATTCATCGCCCTTGTGCAGCAGGCAAAGAAACTTTATTCAAAAGTGAAAAAGAAAAAAAGCGGAGCGGTCGATTGGTAAATTCTACGAGAACATGTCTTTGATCTTATCAAAAAAATTCTTCTCGCTCTTGTCCGGGTGGGGTTTGAAGTTGGGCGAATGATTTAATTTTTCAAGCATGGCTTTTTCTTCAGCGCTGAGATGCTGGGGCGTCCAGATATTCACCTGTATCAATTGATCACCTTTTTCATAAGAGTTCACTGCCGGGAAACCTTTTCCTTTCAGGCGGAATATTTTTCCGCTTTGTGTACCCGCAGGGATCTTGATCTTTGCCCTGCCATCGATAGTGGGCACTTCCACCTGGGTGCCAAAAACAGCATCGGTAAATGAAAGATGCAACTCATAAGCTACATTCAAACCTTCCCGGTGCAATTCTTTATGTGGTTCTTCTTCTATTAATATGATAAGATCACCCGGGCTACCTCCTCTTTCACCGGCATTTCCTTTTCCACTTACATTCATCTGCATACCTTCCTGTACCCCGGCAGGAATATCAATACTTACTGTCTCTTCTCCATACACTCTTCCCTCGCCACGGCAGTTTGGGCATTTGGCAGTTATTGTTGTGCCTTCACCATTGCAGGTTGGGCAGGTGGTCACAGTTTGCATTTGCCCGAGGAACGTATTTTGTACTCTTCTTACCTGGCCGCTTCCTCCGCAGTTACTACAGGTTTGTACGCTGCCTTTGTCTTTTGCACCACTTCCGCCGCAGGTTTGACAGGCTACATATTTTTTTACTTTAATGTTTTTATTTACACCTTTTGCAATTTCTTCATAGGTCAATTTTAATTTGACACGAAGATTACTTCCTCTTATTCCACGACTGCGTTGCTGGCCACGGCCACCACGTTGTTGCCCGCCGCCAAAAAAATTTCCAAAGAGATCATCACCGAAAATATCTCCGAACTGGCTGAAGATATCTTCCATATTCATACCACCACCGCTAAATCCTCCACGGCCATTACCGCTTACTCCTGCATGGCCATAGCGGTCATATTGAGCTTTTTTATCTGTATCACTCAATATTTCGTATGCTTCAGCAGCCTCTTTAAATTTTTCTTCGGCTGATTTATCGCCCGGGTTGCGATCAGGATGATGTTGCATGGCCACTTTGCGGTATGCTTTTTTAATTTCATCCGCTGATGCAGTTTTAGTAACACCCAGTATTTCGTAATAATCTCTTTTATTAGCCATTAGCATTTAGCTTTTAGCTGTGAGCAAACACGACCAAGAACCGGCTCACAGCTAACGGCTCATGGCTAAAAGCCTTTCTTTATTTCCCGACTACAACCTTTGCGTGACGGATGATCTTATCATTGAGGTAATACCCTTTCATTACTTCATCCACTATTTTACCTTTTAGTTCTTCTGTTGGTGCAGGAATTTCTGTAACTGCATCATGCAGGTCCGGATTAAATTCCTTGTTGATCGTTTCCATAGGTTTCACCCCTCTTGATTGCAACGTGTTGCGCAATTTGTTAAACACAAGCATGACACCTTCTTTTATGGCCTCGGGGTTATCAGAGCTGTCCAGTTGTTTTTGTGCCCGGTCACAATCATCCAGTACATCCAGCATATCAGTAATAACATCACGGCCGGCTGTCTGAATCAATTCAAGTCTTTCTTTGGCGCTGCGTCTTTTGTAATTGTCAAACTCGGCCACTTTCCGGATGAATTTATCTTTTATTTCTTCCAACTCAGTTTTCATTTTTTCAAGTTCAGCTTCTTCTCCTACAGGTTCATTGAGGTGGGTAGTGCCGCTCAGGTTTTCATCGGTGTTAATGTCCATATCCAGGTTGTTTCCTGAAGAGTTGTTTTCCTGATCTTTCATGTCTTTTTCTGCCATTTTTACAAATTGATTGCAAAGGTAAGATTGTCAAGAATATTGCCAATAGAGGATTTGAGGACAAAATGACCTGATAAAGAACAAGAGATGAGGTTCAGGTGACAGGAAGTACTAAAACAGCAGTTATAGCTTTAACCGGAGCTTACTCAGGTCATGTTATGCCTTCTCACAGTATCTTGCAGCCCTTCATGAATAAAGTTTATTTAAAAAGAAAAATTTCTCCCCGTGTGGCAAATGGCCATCCCTGGATATTTAATAATGAAGTGGAGAAAATAGAAGGTGAAGTGAAAGGAGGGGAGATCGCAGAGGTCTTTTCTCATGATAAAAAATTCATCGGTAAGGGTTATATCAATCCAAGATCACAAATACTTGTTCGGCTGCTGACACGAAATAAATCGGATGAGATCAACGAACAGTTTTTTATTGACCAGATAAACAAATGCTGGAATTACAGAAAGCAAACAGGATATATTGAAAACTGCCGTCTCGTTTTCGGGGAAGCGGATTCACTTCCTCAACTTATTATAGATAAATTCAACGATTATTTTGTGATCCAGACCATGGCGCTTGGCATTGACTTGTGGAAACCCGCCATTGTCAAAGCACTGAATACAATTTTTGAACCTATAGGTATTTATGAACGCAATGATGTGCCGGTCCGGGAACTGGAGGGATTGCCACAGCAAAAAGGATTCCTGTCTGAACCGTTTGATACAAAGATCATCATCAATGAAAATGGCTTACGGTTTCATATTGATATTGATGCCGGGCAAAAAACCGGGTATTTCCTTGATCAGCATGACAACCGTAAAGCTATACAGCATATTGTGAAAGGCGCTGATGTACTCGGTGCATTCACCTATACAGGATCCTTTGAAATTCATGCGGCACATTACGGTGCTAAATCAGTATTAGGCCTGGATATTTCTGCCAATGCCATACAGCAGGCAATCCAGAATGCAGAATTGAATGCAGTTCAACATATTTGCCGCTTTGAAACAGCCAATGCTTTTGATGTACTGAAGCAATGGGGAAAGGAAGGACGGCAATATGATGTAGTGATGCTGGATCCGCCGGCTTTTACCAAGAGCAGGGAAACTATTCAAAAAGCCATAACAGGTTACAAAGAAATTAATCTTCGCGGCATGAAGCTGGTAAAGCCCGGAGGTTTTTTAGTTAGTTCTTCCTGTACAAGTCTTGTAAGCCCCGAATTGTTTTTACAAATAATAGATATGGCTGCAAAAGATGCCAGGAGGAAAATAAGGCAGGTGGTCTTCCAGACACAATCAGCGGATCATCCCGTGATCAGGAGTATCGAAAACACACAATACCTGAAATTTCTAATTATACAAGTACAGTAATAAATTGATGTAATAAAAAAGAGGGAGAGTTACTTGGTAACCTGGAATTTTCCGGACTCGATCACTTTGCCGCTTATATCAATCAGGTGATACATATAAAGTCCCCTGTTATATTCAGACAGATCAAGCGTAATTTTTGAAGGCACACTTTGATTTTCGTACATTTTCTTACCCAGGAAACTATAGACCTGGATTGAAAGACCTTTTTCATATCCTTTTTGCAGATCGAAAGTAATATTGGTAGTAGCGGGGTTAGGATACAACTTAATGATCCTGTCAGAACTAACCGATGCAGGAATGCTTCTTGTAGTTTGAGCCTGTGATTGTATGGCAATCAACAGAATAAAGGATAGTATGGGTAGAATTCGTCTCAACGAAACAAATTTACTTTTATTATTCGAAAAGTAAGCCAAATTTTTTTTCTAAGCAACGTAAAATTACGATAAAGTAAAAAATATTGTAAATCAACGACTTATAGCTGTTTATATATCTTGATTTAACGAAAGCTTAGTTAAGGCCATTCAAAACTTCCTGTATAGCTTCAAAGTTTGGAACCTCTGAAGCATTATCAAGCACTTCAGCATAACGAACAATTCCGGACTTATCAATTACAAAAGCCGAACGTTTGGAAACACCTTTCATATTATATCCGAACATTTCATAGATAGAATCATAGAGTCTTGAAACATCTTTATTGAAATCACTAAGGAGTGTAAAATTAAGATGCTGGTCTTCTTTATATTTTGCCAGTGTATGCAATGCATCAACAGAGATGCCGAAAACTTTTGCATCCGCATTATTATACCAGGCAATATTATCCCTCACTGAACAAAGCTCTTTTGTGCAGGTGCTGGTAAAGGCAAGTGGAAAAAAAAGTAAAAGAACATTATGACCTTTAAGTTCAGACAGGGTAACCTGTTTTTTTTCGCTGTCGAACAACGTAAAATCAGGTGCTGGTTGTCCAATTTCTATTTTCATCATGATTGGTTTATGTGAATAAAATGTAAATTAATCATTGCCCTGCTTCTTTTATCTTCAAAGAGACAAATAACTTTAAAGAAGAGTTCAGGTTCATCGAATTTATTTTACCAAAATAAACATGTTTATGAAAAAGTACATTACTGAATTTATCGGCACTTTTTTCCTGGTGCTTACCATTGGACTCACTGTAAACGGTGGAGCCGGAACGATGGCGCCGCTTGCCATTGGCGCAGCTTTGATGATCATGGTTTATGCCGGTGGGCATATTTCCGGAGGACATTATAACCCGGCTGTCACCCTGGCTGTATTGATACGTGGACGAATAGCACTGGCTGAAGCAATTCCGTATATGATCGTACAGGTAATTGGCGCTGTGGTTGCTGCTTTTGCAGTAAAATATCTTATCGGCGATGATAAAATGCCTGCCGCCGCAACAGCAAATCCTGCTGCAATAAAAGCATTGATAGCTGAAGTACTTGGAACATTTGCCCTCGCTTATGTTGTTTTAAATGTGGCTACCGCAAAAGCAAACGCAGGCAACAGCTATTTCGGTCTTGCAATTGGTTTTACAGTGATGGTCATGGCTTATGCATTGGGCGCTTTTTCCGGTGGGGCTTTTAATCCTGCCGTTGCAGTAGGTATTAGTTTTATGAAAATGGCGGCATGGGGTGATATCTGGATCTACCTGGCCGGTTGTTTTGGCGGTGCTATTTTAGCAGCTATCATTTTCAAATTGAACAATGCCGATGATAAATAAAATTGGTAATAGTAAAACAGGATAGCAGCTCTTTAAACAGGGCTGTTATTTTTTAAAACCTCGGGCAAAGAAGGTATTCCTCCCTGGCTTTCCGGAACCCGATATAAGAAATGGATAATTCAATACCACCCCTTCCGTAACTGGATGGTTTCAATTTAGAAATATTTACATCATAACTTATTGCGACAGAAAAAGGATTGTAATCTAATTTCACTACAGGAATTAATGCATCATCCCATCTCAAAAAAGCTCCGGCATGAATGGTGTAAGCAGGGTTGTCAACATCCCCGATCTTTAATCCATACATTGCTCCGCCAACAGTTTCTTTAAATCCTCCCTGCAAGGTCTGGTCCGCCTGTACCGTCATAAAGGCATTATCTGAAATACCAAATCTTAAACCTCCTGAAAAAACCAATTTAGGATGCAACTCTATCCCCGCATCCCTGTAAAAAGAATTATTGGGCCTGTTAAAATGATGATAAGCAGCCCCGATAAAAAAATTATTATTGACATTATAACCCAATGTAGAGTTGTAACTCATACCTACACTTCCGTCAATATAATTATATTGAGTATTGGAAAAATTTTCTCCCAATCCCCCGTTATCATACTGGCTGTTAGTGGTAACTTTTGAAGGGTCAAACCTGCGCTGCACCCATCCCCCCATAAAACCAAGTGAGAGATACTGGTTACGGTCATTGCTCAGTGATTTATGAAAATTCAATACCGGTAAAACATGAGTAGATGTCCAGCCGATCGTTCCGGCCCTGTCATATAAAACCTGCAGACCTGTAGTGATGAAGTCATTACTTTTTCCAATATGTCTTTTAAATTCAACATTCAATGAGCCGGTTCTATAGGCATTGGTAACACTGTTCCATTGGTCCCTGTAAACAGCCTGTACCCTTATATCCCCATTGTAAATACCAGCCAGTGATGGATTTCTCCAGAGAGGTGTTTCAAAGAATTGGGAAAAATGGATATCCTGTGAAGAAGCCATGAGCCATGAGCCATGAGCCATGAGCACTGAAATAATAACTTGTATCGGTTTTTTCAATTTCATAATTCTTAAAAGATCAAAGCAATGTTGCCATTTAATTTAATAACGTCACCGTTGTCGCAATAAACTTCAGCCTGGTACACATATACGTCTGCCTGTGGTTTTTTCCCTTTGAATGTTCCGTTCCATCCTGATGCAGGATCATTAACCGGGAAATTTCTTCTTTCAAATACCACTTCACCCCAGCGGTTAAAAATTCTAAGGAGTATTACCCTTTCCAATCCTTTTCCTCTTGGATAGAATATATCATTGCTTCCATCCCCGTTTGGTGAAAAAGTGTTTGGTATAAAGAGGTTGGCATTTTTACAAATTACAGTTACCATGATATTGCCAATATTGTTGCAGCCATTTGCATCTGTAAAATATACCTGGTAATGGGTGTCAAATTTCGGACCCGCAGCCGGTGTTGGACAGTTAGTACAACTTAGCCCCGAAGATGGTGACCAGATCCAGCTTACTGTATTTGGACTATAGGTTGCAGGAATTGTAACCGGGAAACCATTTTGCACGGTCATTTGTCCAGGCATATTAACGACAGGTAATGGATTCACATACACATTTTGCCTCATTGTATCCTTGCAACCGGTGCTGTTGGTAGCAATAGTTGTTATAGTAAATGTGCCGGCTGTTGTATAAAGCTGCGCCAAAGGATTCTGAAGGTTCGAATTGTTTCCATTGGGGAAATTCCATTGCCAGGTTACAACCGAAGTATCGGTTTGCAGAAAAATTCCTGAATGTAATAATGATGAATTAATACATACAACCGAATCACCGCCAATATCGATCAGTGGCCGTTGCACCACTTTCACCAGGCTTGGTTTTGTCAGGGTATCCCGGCAACCAAGTTGTGTTTGTATAGCAAGCCGCACCGTATAAATTCCCGGAGCCGTATACTGGTGTGTTGGATTTTGTGATGCAGATGTTCCTCCATCCCCAAAATTCCAGTTATAACTTATAACGGGATCATTGAAAGTAGTTGAATCGGTAAAATTGACTGTACCAAAGTCACAGAAAAGTTTTTTATCAATACCAAATTTTGTATTCGCTCCTGCCACGTAAACGGTATCAAGTCCCTGCAAGGGGATCAGGCAGCCGGAAGGATCCTGCATGATGACTTTTGGTAAAAAATTCCCAAAGGAAGTTGTATAAATGTAATTGACGTTTGGTGTTGTTGTGGTTTGCGTGTTCCCATCTCCAAAATCCCAGAAATAAGAAGAGATTTGGCCTGCGGTATTAACACTCAGGCTTACTGCCAGTGGTTTGCATCCATTAAATGGCAGGTAATTTAACCTGGACCCGCTGGTATCATTTACCGTTACTGTTTTAAATGTTGAATCAAGACAACCACCCGGGCTTGTTGCTAATAATTTTACAGAGTAAGTACCGGGCACTGAATAATAATGAACAGGATTATTTAATGCGGAAGTCCCTTCCCCGGGACCAAAGTCCCATAATACTGAACTGTAAAACGTAGAAGTATTTGTAAACTGTACCTGAAATGGGATACAGGAACTGATGGAATCATTCATACTAAAATTAGCCACGGGCTTGTCAACATTGATATATGCATTCCTGATCAATGAATCAGGACATCCGAATGCGTCCTGGATGCGGAGCTTAACGGTATAAATACCGGTTGCAGCATAGACATGTGATGGAGAAGCCATGACAGATGTTCCGCCATCTCCAAATTCCCACTGACTGCTAAAACCTGCGGGAGAGGACGAATTAGTAAAAGTTACCGTAGCTCCCGGGCAACTCAATGTATCAGCCGTTGTAAAATCCGGCACCGGGTCTGTAGCTGTAACAAGATCATCAAGTGTAAGACTGTCTTTGCATCCTGCTGCATCTGTAATGACGAGTTTTACAGAAAAAGTTCCGGTCGTGTTATAAGTATGCTGAAACGGAGGGCTGCTGAAATTCTGAATGGCGCCATCTCCAAAATCCCAGCGCCAGTTGTTGATGCTGTTGGTGCCATCAGTAAAGGAAAGATCATTGAAAGTAGTTGTCAACCCCGAACAACCTGCCACATTTGTTGCATTGAAGTTGGCAGAAGGCCCGTTGATCCGTATATAATCTGTTTTATTGACCGAATTAGTACATCCGTTATTATCTGTAGTAGTAAGAATCACGGTGTAAGTGCCCGCAGTAGTATAGATATGAGAAATGGACGGTACAGTTGCATTTCCTGTACTGGCATCACCAAAGTCCCAATTATAGTTAGTGATATTAGCCGTCGTGATATTGGTAGCTGTAAAATTGATCGTTGCTATTTTACATGCTGCAATTTGATCGGCTGTAAAATCAGGGTGCTCATCTATTGTTTGAATGGTTCTGAAAGTAGTATCGGCACAGCCGCCATTCGTAACAATAAGTCTGACCGTATAAGTAGCAAGGGATGGAAAGTTATGCACCGGGTTTTGTAAAAAAGAAACAGGAGATCCGTCTCCAAAATCCCATTCCCAGGTAAGCGGCGCTATGGATTGATCAGTGAAACTGAATTGTAACCGGTTATTACAGTTTGGTACCGGGTTAAATACAGCTATCGGTGGCAGCACCCGGACATAGTTTGTTTTAATTATTGTATCAGGACAACCATTGTTGGTAGCGATCAATTGAATGGTAAAATAACCCGTATCGGAATAGCGGTGTGATGGATTTTGTGATGTAGATATTCCTCCATCTCCAAAACTCCATTCCCATTCATCAGCCATGGGGGTTGTCAGGTCGGTGAAATAAACGGGTTGGGTGCCGCAAACAGGAATAGGTGTTGCTGAAAAATCAGCCATGGGTTTTGAACCAACATGTATCGCCGATGGTATGCTTAATGTATCGGTGCAACCAGAACTGGTAGTAATGATCAGTCTTACCGTATATGTTCCCTGGGTTATATAAGTATGTGTTGGATTGGCCAGCGTTGAAGTGCCCCCGTCACCAAAATCCCAATTATAAGAAGTAACAGCATCAAGCGCCGTGATAACGGGTATCATCGTTATTGTAAAAGGTATGCAGCCATGCGCCGGCAAAGCAGGTATACTGATCGATGCCCGTTGGATGCGGATAAAATCTGTTTTGGTAATTGTATCTGTACACCCAAAAGCATTGGCAGCAATAAGTGTAACGGTAAAACTTCCATAGCTTGTATAAGTATGTGCAGGGTTTTGAAGATTAGATGTATTACCATCACCAAAGTCCCATTGCCAGCTGGTTGCGCCACCTCCGGAAAGATCCTGGAAGTTAACTGTGAGCGGAGGTTCACAACGGGATGTTACAGGCGCTGAAAAATCAGCAACCGGCCGCGGATGAACCGTAATGGTTTGTGATATGGAGTCATTGCAGGAAGAATATGTATTGTATAACCAGACTGTGTAAGTTCCGGGAATACTGTAAACATGTGTTGTATTGATCGTGTTTGCTGTACCACCATCACCAAAGGTCCAGTTGGAACTGATCGGAGCAGGTGATGATGTGTTAGTAAAAGAAGCGGTTTCATTGATACAAATACCAGCTGGGGCATTAAAAGAAGTAATAAAACCACCAATTATAATTGGACTGCTTTTTATAGAATCTATACAACCGGCGCTGCTGCTTGTAATTAGTGTTGCAATAAAACTACCGTTGCTGAGGTAAGTGTGAACAGGATTGGGGAGCCCCGATGTAGCGCCATCACCAAAATCCCAGAAATAACTGAGCACCGGTGGACCGGTCGAGCTATTTGTAAAAGATATTGTGGCCGGTGCGGTACATACAGTTGGCTGTGTATGCGTAAACATGGCCTTTACCCCAGTAGTAACAGCTACATAATTTGTACGGCTCCTGGTTTTGATACATCCTTTATCATTAGTTACCTGTAAGGTCACTGAAAATGTGCCTGCGGTATTATAAGTTGCCAATGGGTTTTGAAGAGTTGAAGTACTGCCATTTCCCAAATCCCATAACCAGGATACATTAGTATTTCCTGTTCCGGCTGTTGACAGATCGGAAAACTGAACCCTTAAAGGAAAACAACCGCTTAAAGGGGAGCCGGAAAAATCAGTTATCGGAGCTTCATATACAGTTATATATTGAGTCCGGGTTAGCGTATTTGAACCACTGGCATTTGTTACCGTCAGGCTAACTGTATAAGTTCCGGGGGTAAAATAGGTTGCTGTTGGGTTTTTCAGGCCGGAAGTATTACCATTTCCAAAACTCCAGCTCCAGGTACTGGGGTTGCCGGTTGATTGATCCTGGAAATTAACAATAAGCGGTGAACAGCCGACCTGGGCTGTGCCCGTGAAGTTGGCAACAGGCGCCTGGCCATAAGCGGAAAATGTTACTGTGGTGGCAATAAAGCTCACAAAAACAGTAAGTTTTGAAAGGGTATGACGGAACTTTCTGATCAAAACAGGATAGGTGGTTTACGTGTATAAATAACGCATTCTACTTGCAAAAATTATTCCTGATTGGAAACAAGCATAGTAAAAAAACGATCTTTAAGTAAATACGTATAGCAGCCAGTAGATGGCTTTGACTCCTGAAAGAAGAGTATGTTTAAAAAAACGTTGGTTAAGTAGTAAGATAGGGAAAATACGCAGGCGGTCATTGTTTATCAAGCCGCATGGTCCTAGTTTCAGCTCCGACTATTTGTGTAGCTTCAACATAGGTCCAGCTGTTACGGTCAATATGCCAGGACCCATTGATCAGGTTTAAGGGATAGGGGGGCGAAGTAAAATTGGCCCATGTCGTCATCGAAGCGGCATCGCCATCCCAGGTTCCTGTTTTTTCAACCGTGCCATTCTTAATGGCATCAACAGTTTTATTACTATAATATTTGAATTTATAAGAAGTAAAATCAGCGGTAATATTTGTTCCGTTTTGGGTAAAACTGGTAACAACCCATTGCCCGTCAGTCATGGCCATTATCACCAGGTCTTGTTGGGTATTCTCCACTGCTTTTTTACATCCAGTCAATAAAAAAGTCAAAACAATTACAAGGGCAATTTTCATTTTCGGTTTATTAATTACTATACAAAATAAACATAAAAGACTTAATCCAGCAAGAGGTAAATTACCAGATGAGCCGTTGCACAGGGATCGATCGCATTATTATTTTGACTTTTCCTTAAAAATTATTCAGTTAATTTCATGGAATGAGCTTTTATAAAAATGGGAAAGTATTGTTAACCGGGTTATTTTTTTTTACCTGTTTAACGGGTTTTGCGCAAAAACCTGAGAATATATTGGACCAATGGTCAGAAAGATCGCCCATTGAAAAAGTATATCTTCATTTCGACAGGGAAAACTATATTGCCGGGGAAACAGCCTGGTTCAAGGCTTATCTCTATTCTGATTTTCTCCCGGATACTATAAGCACTACATTGTATGTGGAATTATTCAATGATTCTTCTGTAATGGTCAGCCGGAAAATATTGCCGGTTCTTTCGGGCAATACCAATGGCCAGTTTGAATTACCGGATTCCCTGAAAACCGGTTATTATTTTATCAAGGCCTATTCACTTACCATGTTCAGCCGGGATCCGGCTTTTATGGCCCAGCAATATATTTTTGTTTCCGGCAAGAAAAGAAACAGCGATGCAGTTGCTATACAAAAACAATTACGTCTTGAATTTTTTCCGGAAAGTGGCAATTTTATTACGGGATCGATCAATACGGTTGCTTTCAAAGCCACCGATGAGAACGGCCTGCCTGTAACTGTAAGCGGTAATATCAGGAATGAAAAAAATGAAGTGCTTGCCTCTTTCACTGCTTACCATGATGGAATGGGTATGTTTGATATGACCCCGCTGCCCAATGCAAAATACTATGCAGTGATCCATGATGATGCAACCATGCATAAATATTATTTACCCGAACAAACGGATAAAGGGATCATGTTCAAAGTAATATCCACAGGAAAGAAAAAATATTTTGAATTATTGCAACCCAGTGGTCCATATTTTAAGGCTGCTTATATGATCGGGCAAATGCAGCATCATATTGTTTTCAGGCAGGATTTTCCGCCGGGCAAAGAAAATATCACCGGAACGATAGATATATCTGATCTCAGCTCAGGGATCCTGCAGGTCACTGTTTTTAATAAAGATGATATTCCGCTCGCTGAACGATTGACCTTTGTTGATAACGGAGAGTATATTCAGCACGGGGAATTGATCGCTGATACTATTGATTTTTCAGAAAGGGGGAAAAACACTTTCCATGTTTCTTTAAAAGATACTGTACTTGGATTTTTTTCTGTTGCGGTAACTGATCCTGAATACAGTCTTCATTCAACCCGGCAGCAAAACATATTATCAACCCTGCTGCTGACCTCTGACCTCAAAGGATATATTCATAACCCTGCTTATTATTTTTCGGACAACAGCGACTCTGTACAGAATGCCCTGGATCTTGTGATGATGATCAATGGCTGGCGAAGATTTAAATGGAGCAGTCTTTTAAGTAATACCCTTCCCGCTGCTCTTAATAAAGATGCCGGGTATATTGCGGTAGGTGGTCACTTGTATTTAAAGGGAACTAAAAAACCATTTGCCAATAAACCTTTTGTAATTTTTATTTACGGGCCCGATTCTTCCCGGATAATAAGGATGTCATCCACTGATACCCATGGTTATTTTAAAATTGATTCCCTTTTGTTTTTTGACAGGGCCCGCCTGCTTTTTAAGGATGTGAGGGGCAAGAAAAGTGACCTGCTGGAGGTGAATCTTTCTGACGACTCCCTAACCAAAAAATTTCAAATCCCGGGGGTTGATAAACAAAATTTTTCCTGGAATATATTCCCCGACGAGAACCAGGAAAAAAAATTGGGCTATGATTACGACGCTATTTCAAAAGCACAAGGATTGATATTAGCAGAAGTTATTCTTAAAGCCAAAAAGAAAAACTCGTTACAGGAGCTGGAAGAGAAATACGCCAGCGGTCTTTTCAGCGGTTTTTCAGAACGTACCATCGATCTGGTCAATACCAATGATGTAAATTCCTATGAAAACATTCTTGAATACCTTTCCTACAAAGTGCCCGGCGTGAATATTTCCAGGGATGGGCTGGATTATTACATCTATTACCGGCAAATAGCTTCTGTCAGTTCTATGGGTTTGATACCTATGACACTTTACCTGGATGAAATGGAAACAGACGCCAGTTTTATTTCCTCTATACCAGCAAGCCAGGTGGCGATGGTAAAAGTGTACAGCAGTTTTGTTGGTGCCGTGGGTAATGGCGCAGGCGGTGCGCTGGCTATTTATACTAAAAAAGGAACTGACCTTTACAATTCTGCATTAATAACCGATATAATAAGGTACCAGGGCTATTCGGTGATCAAAGAATTTTATGCACCTGATTATTCTGTGAACACGACGGCCATAAAAAAACCAGATAACCGCATTACCTTGTTTTGGTCTCCACAGATCATTGTAAGCAGTATTAATGGATATATCCCGGTTACGTTTTATAACAATGACCGGACAAAGCAATTCAAAATTGTTGTGGAAGGAATGACAACGGATGGAAAATTACTGATGATCGAGAAGACCTTTGGGCGCAAACCATTTTAAGGGAAATAAAAAAGCCCCAAGGTTCTTACGGGAACAGAGGGGCCGTAGGTTTTTCAACCCTAAAAGATTTATTGCTTTGGAAAAGCAGGGTCTGCTTTTACTTCATTGATCTGTTGAGTGTGCCGGTTGCTGTGTGAAGCCATCATCAGGCAAAGCTGGTAACAATCCAGCCAGCCAAAGGGCATCTGCACGACATGGTTACGCAAATCTTCGGTGCTTGACTTCAGGTATTTAATATGATCCATCCGCCTGCTTTTAAAAGATTCTAATGCTTCATCCAATGATTTATAAGGAGTATTCACCGGTTCAAACGAAGCTGATGTTTTTACTTTAAAACTCCGGTCTTCGATCATTTTGATCAGTTGTTCGTCCGTTACTTTTATTTCAGAACGTTTTTCAGGGTTGGCCTGGGCTTTCATGGCGGCTTCCATCATGTCCCAAAGATTCTTTTCTGATATAGCGATATGGTACACGCATTCTTTCACTGACCATTTGTCCGCTGCGGCTTTGAAATTGAGTTGTGCTTCCGATAAACCCTTTACAGTTTTGAACAGATCTGCCTTTGTATCTTTCATCAGGCTGATGGCAGTTTTTCTTTCCGTTTTGGAAAGTGAATTATCGTTGATGGTTCCTGCAAGGCCTGTAATGACAAGGAGTGTAAGTAGCGAACGACCCATTGTTCTTTTCAGCATGACAAACAGTTTAATAGTATTAAATTGGATCAGGAGCTATCCAAAGGGTGGGAAACCTGCCTGCCGGTAGGCAAGGGACAGAAAAGTTACAAAATGATTTGATACTGCCAAATAAAATTTCTGCAGATGGCCCGTAATGGGGCTTAAATTAAAATTTCCTGTATGTCCCTGGTTTTGTTCAGGTGTTTTGGCTCCAATGTACTGTGTGCTACGTAGCATATGGGCGATGCAGTAATATTAGATGATAGGAGCGGAGTAGTATCTTTATCAAATGAAAATAAATGAAATAATTCTTTACCTCGAATCGCTGGCCCACCCATCCCTGCAGGAAAATTATGACAATGCCGGGCTTATCACCGGCGATCCGGGCTGGGAATGCAGCGGCATCATTTGTTCACTGGATGCAACTGACGAAGTGATGACAGAAGCTGTTGCAAAAAAATGTAACCTGGTTGTAGCGCATCATCCCATTATTTTCGGCGGATTAAAAAAGATCAACGGAAAAAATTACGTTGAAAAAACAATTATTACTGCCATTAAAAATGATATTGCCATCTATGCCATTCATACAAACATAGATAATGTGATAGAGGGTGTGAGCGGGAAAATGGCGAATATGCTGGGGTTGAAAAATATTTCCATCCTTTCGCCCAAAGAAAATACGTTGAAAAAACTTTTCACTTTTGCACCGGTCGATAAAGCAGAAGAGGTTCGTAATGCCATCTTCGCTGCCGGCGGCGGTCATATCGGTAACTATAGTGAATGCAGTTTTAATGCGGAAGGCATTGGCACTTTCAAAGCCGGGGAAGGAACCAACCCATATGTTGGAGAGATTGGCAGGCAGCACCAGGAAAAAGAAATTAAGATCGGGGTCATATTCCCATCATTTCTTGAAAAAAGAATTGTGGCGGCCATGAAAGCGGTCCATCCTTACGAAGAAGTGGCCTATGAAGTAATTTCTCTTTCCAACAGCGATCAGTCTATTGGATCAGGGGTTATCGGGGAATGGCCGGAAAGCATAAATGAAAAACAATTCTTAAGGAAAGTGAAGGAAGTTTTCAATACACCGCTGATACGGCATACTGCATTATTAAATAAAGCCATCAAAAGAGTAGCCCTCTGTGGTGGGGCCGGAAGTTTCCTGACTTCCAAAGCTTTAGCTGCCGGGGCAGATGCTTACATTACATCCGACATTAAGTATCATGAATTCTTTGATGCCAATAAAAGGATGATTCTTGCTGATATTGGTCATTATGAAAGCGAACAGTTCACGATCGACCTCCTCAAAGAAGGTTTAGAGGAAAAATTCCCTACCTTTGCCGTCCTTAAAACAGAGGTGAAAACCAACCCCGTTAACTATTTTCTGTGACACAGGTCTGAAAGAATTAATTGGGAAAAGTTCGATTGGGAAATTTCGAAATTTCCTAATTCCAAAATTTCAAAATCAATATTTAAATATGGCACACGTTAAAGAATTTTCAGTTGAAGAAAAATTGACATCGCTGGTTACTCTTCAAAAGATCGAGAGTAAACTGGATGAGATCCATATCCTAAAAGGTGAACTCCCGATGGAAGTGGCCGACCTGGAAGATGAGATCACCGGCTTGCATGCCCGGCAGACAAGGATCGAAGAAGAAATAAATGGAGTAACTGAATTTATTGAACAACGTAAAACGGCTATCAAAGACGCAGAAGCTCTTATTAAAAAATATGACAAACAGAGCAGCAACGTTAAAAATAACCGGGAATTTGAAGCTATCAACAAGGAGATCGAAATGCAGCAACTGGAAGTGAAGCTGGCTGAAAAGCATATTAAAGATGCAACCGATGAGATCTCGGAAAAAGCAGGAACCCTTGAAAAAGCTAAAAAGAATATAACTGCCAAAGAAAGTGTGCTGACAGGCAAGAAGGGGGAACTCGAAAAAATAATTATTGCTAACGAGAAAGAAGAAAAACATTATAATAAACTGGCTGCTGAAGCCAAACAGCATGTTGACGTTCGGCTGCTGGCCAGTTATGAAAAGATCCGCAAAAGTTACCGCAATGGACTGGCCGTGGTGCCGGTGGAAAGAGATGCCTGTGGTGGTTGTTTCAATGCCATCCCGCCTCAAAAGCAAAGCGAGATCAAACAACACAAAAAGATAATGATCTGCGAGAACTGCGGTCGCATCCTGGTTGATGAAGAACTGGCCGGGAAAGTGGAATTGAAATAAGAAATTTTCTTTTTTTATTTTCTCTCCCGTTTCAAACGGGAGAGTTTTTTATTTTATGGCATTCCCGAATTACAATTAATTTGCAGACACATCATGCTGCAAAAACTTTCCATACAGAATTACGCCATCATTGATGAACTGGAAATCGGATTTTCCAATAAACTCAATGTGATCACCGGTGAGACCGGGGCCGGCAAATCCATCATTGTCGGTGCCCTGGGATTGATACTGGGCGAAAGAGCTGATTCAACAGCATTGGTCAATAAAGAAAAAAAATGCATCGTGGAAGGAGTTTTTAACGAAGCCGGCAAAAAAGAGTTGAAAGAATATCTTGAAAAAAATGATTTTGATACCAACGACGAATTGGTGATCAGGAGAGAAATTGGCACCAATGGAAAGTCAAGAGCATTTATTAACGATACACCTGTTACACTTTCTCAATTAAATGAACTGAGTCGTTTATTGGTTGACCTGCATCAGCAATTTGATACATTGGAACTGACGCAGCATGATTTTCAACGGGAAGTGCTGGATGCCCTGGCTGGTCATGCCCCGGTACTGGATGACTACCATGTTATTTTCCGGCAATGGCAACAGGTAAAAAAAGAGCTGGAAGAATTAAAAGCAAAGAAACAACAGTTTGACAGGGAAACTGATTATAACCAGTTCCAATTTAAAGAACTGGAAGATGCAGGTTTCAAAGAAAATGAATTGGAGAATATTGACGGGGAACTGAAAATGCTCAGTAATGCGGAAGGCATCAAAACCACATTAAGTAAAGTATATTTTGAATTGAAAGAAAATGAAACCCCGGTCGTACAGCATTTGAAAACATTATTGAACCAATTGAATGCTTACTCATCCTATCACCCGGATCTGTCGGAGTTAGTTAAGCGGTTTCAATCTGCACAAATAGAACTGCAGGATATAGCCGATGAACTGGACCGCATCAACAGTCATGTAAATTATGATCCTCAAAAAATTGAGCAACTGACTGAACGGTTATCGCTCGGGTATAAGCTGCAAAAAAAACATGGGGTCAATTCCACCCATGAATTGATCGGGATCCAAAAACAACTGGAAGAGAAATTGCAGGCCGTTCTCCATATCGATGAGGTCATTCAGAAAAAGGGAAAAGAAAGCAACCGGCTATTTGCGGAAGCAACCAAGCTGGCTTCAACAATTTCTGATAACCGCAACAAACAGGTAAAACCATTGGAAGATAAGGTCAACAAACTTCTTGCACAGGTAGGCATGCCTAATGCTAAATTGAAGGTGGAAATAAAAACCGTTGAATTGAATTTATCCGGAAATGATTCAATTGAATTTTTATTTGATGCAAACAAAAGCGGACAGTATCAACCTGTTCGCAAAGTAGCCAGCGGTGGTGAACTTAGCCGTCTCATGCTTTGTATAAAATCATTGGTGGCGCAATCGATCGATCTGCCAACCCTCATCTTTGATGAGATTGATACCGGCATTTCCGGAGAGGCTGCGAGGCAGGTGGGGATCATTATGAAAAACCTGGCAGCCAAACGACAGGTCATCTCCATTACACATCAACCCCAGATCGCCGGCAAGGCAGATGCTCATTTCTTCGTGTATAAAGAAATTGTAAAAAACACAGTGAAAACAAATATCCGCCTGCTAACCCCTGACGAAAGAATAACCATTATCGCTAAAATGCTCAGCGGAGAAAAACCTACTGCTGCTGCTATAGAAAATGCAAGGGAGATGCTGATGAATTGATCTTAGATTTCAATCCTCGCTAAGGCATGGTGTAATTACTTCGGAAATACACGGGAAACCTGTTTCCTGCATGGTTGTTGTGATATACTTAACAGGAACGACGACGAACAAACAACTAAATCCAACTATATGAAAATGCGCAAACCACTTCTGTTTATGCAGTTATTGCTGATGCAGATATCTTTGTCAGCACAAACTACAACTCCTGTTGCCAAAACCGCAGAGACTGAAAAAGAAGTAATACGACTTACAAATAAATTAGTAGTATTTCCCAATCCGATAACGGAACAACTGACAGTGACCGGCCTGAATAAAGGAGAGTATGACAAAATAGTTGTGTATAATATGCAGGGAGCTCCGTTACTGAAGCAAACGATAAATGCTGAGACAGCGAGGATAGATGTAAGCTCATTAACCGAAGGTGTTTACCTGCTGGTACTGCATTCATCTGTTACTTTAAAAGAAAAGAATCTGAAATTCATCGTGAGAAAATAAAAATATCAGTATTCATATATTTTGCTTCCTGGTCATACATAGATCAACGGCCTGTTACATCTTCGGCAGGTGGAATTTTCCTGGTATAATGATCGCAATCATGTCCATGACATTTTTTACAGGGAACTTACTATAAACAGTAAGGTAGATATACCCGATTTTTTGGACAAATGGCCACAGGGCATAGTAATTTTAAGAATACTGGTTGTTTTTAGTTCTATTTTTATGCCTGTAGTATAAGAAATTCGATAAAGTCCATCATCCATCCAACATCCAACAGGTATGAAAAATCTTTTTGTCTTTTTCTGTCTTTGCTTTTCAGCAAAGGCCTTCGCATTAGACCCCAATCATTTTACCATTACAAGGATCAGCGCTCCTTTTTTTGTAGTAGATGGTAACAGTCCTGCTATAATTACCAAGGCTTATGTGGGCTTCGAGGTAAAGAATAACAGCAACAGCGCCACAACTTATTCGGGTCTTAAATTTACAATAACCTCCATCGGTACGTCTGTAGTGGGACAAGACTATGCACTGGTTACCCCGGTCAGTGGTATTATCAACGCAGGCACATTGGCGCCGGGCCAATCGAAGGTTTGTTACTACTATGTATCTTATCCTGCCAATGTAACCCCGCAGGCCACTTTCAATATACTGTTAAGTGATAATACAGCGAGTTCTAAAACCCAAAGCTTTGTTATCTACAACAGACACAGCATAAGCGCAAATGCCGGGGGCACAGCCACACAAACATTTACCAACCAGGATATCATCGGAGGACTTGTATACGATGATGTAACCTATGTAGTAGGTAATGTTCAGAATGGTGATGAAAGCGATTTCCAGGTAGCGGTATCAACAATGTTTGACCCTACGAAAGTCACCCTGCTCGGTACGCAAGTAATAGCCAGTGCTGTTCCGGGTATCCCGAATGGAGCTTCTGATTCTCTTTATTTCGTGACCGGTAACGGTACGAACGGAGCCTCGATTACCATCCGTTGGACATTCCGTATTGCCGCCACAAATTTTACCACTTATCTTTTACCCTGTGCAGGAGCCACGAGCGGATCAACCAATTATAGGTATGCATTGAACACCAGTTTGGGTTCAGGCTCCCCGATCACTATTTCTTCAACGGCGAACCCGCTTACTATTACTAAAACTTCTGATCATTCACTTTATAGTGTAAGTTCACCGGCTATTTTTACCATTACCATTCAAAATCCCGGGGCTTACGGAGTTACCATTGATAGAATAACGGATCAGTTGCCGGCTGGTTTCACCTTCCAATCATTTGATGCAGCAAGCCAGGTAACGGCTTCCAATTCTACTTCCGTTCCTTCGGCAGGCAACACCGGTACGATTATTTTTGATGGTGGCGTTTTATCAGGCGGCAACAATTCTTATTATATCGCTGCCGGTGGCAGTATCATTGTAAAATATACAGCCACTACTTGTCCTTCGCCTGCTTCCAACCTTGTTACCACCGCAAGGGATTATGTAAGTACGACAGAAGTTGGCAGCGCACAGAATACGGTATCCGTATCCTCCACTTTACCGGTTACACTGCTTTCCTTTAATGCAGGCTGGTTGAATGATCATGTGGAACTGAATTGGACAACTGCCAATGAAACCAACAGCTATAGTATTGAAATTGAAAAAAGCAATGGTAATTCCATGTTCAGTAAGATAGGACAGGTGTTTACTACCGGCGCATTGGGGGCAACAATATCTTATTCCTTTGTTGATTCTTTTCCCCTCGCAGGAACTAATCAATACCGTTTGAAACTGGTAGACCGCAATAACCAGTATAAATATAGTTCTGTTATTTCCCTGAATAAAAAACAGGCTGGCTTCAGCCTGCAGAATAGTTTCCCGAACCCTTTTATCAATGAACTGAATGTTCAGCTGCTGTCAGATAAAGTGCAGCCTGTGCAGTTGCAACTGATCGATGTGTCGGGAAAAATAGTTTTTAACCGCAGGGAAATATGTAACAGCGGAACCAGCAATATCGTTCTTGATAATCTTGCTGGCCTGCAGGCCGGTGTTTACCTGTTGAAGGTAATCACGGTTGAAGGTAGTTTTCAGCAACAGTTGATAAAGGTTCATTAACAATAATAATTTCAGGGTGTATAAGCCTGTAAGTTTTGCGGTTCAATGAACGGCCCGGTAAAACTTAAAGTGGTGAGAAATTAAATTTTTATTTATTCTCTTTTGCTTTTGGATTAAATATTCCGAGATTTAATCCGCCTATAGCAAACATTTCTTTTGGCTTGGTATAGGTAGAAGTATTTCCATCAAAGTTGCTACCAAATGTAAATTTGAACGTGAGAGCATCGCTTATTTTGTAGTCAATGCCCAAAGCTAGCCGGTATGTGTATTTTGATTTCATTGCTGCTGGCAGTTTAGAAGCCCACCTGCTTATAAATTCAAGCGAACCACTCCATTTATTGCTTGTAAACTGCCCTTTAACGCCGGCATCAAAATAATCTGCGATATCAATACTGTCTTTTTTATTATTGATAGTATACCGAACTACACCCATAAAGTCAAAAAGTGAAATGTCTTTGCCATCTTTTGAAGTGTTCCATCTCCAGGATGGTGTCAGCCACAATCCTAGTTTTGAGCTTTGCCACCCATTGAATTCATTATCCTGGAGAACGCTTGCATAACCAGCTCCGAATTCAAGCATAAAACCTTGCCTGGTCAGGGGTAAAACTTTGCTATTAATTTTTGACAAATAAAAAGTCTGTGCAAGGGATTCCTTCGCTACTTCGGTGTTCATTTGAGTGTTAAAAGCGGTAATATTAACAGCTAAAATGGTGTTACTTATAACTTTTGAAGTTAAATCCATACTTATTTCATCAATTATTTTGCTTGCATAACTATAAGGAAGACCATTGAAGCTCTGGTTCGATAATGCACCTTTTTTAAATGCTTCTGTAATAGAAATCAAACTGTCAAGCAATTCTTGCTGTGATTGAGGTTTTAGTTTTTTCATTTCTATTTTCTGGTAAAAAGTCCTTTTTATTTCGGATTCCATCCATTTTTTTAAATTGTTTACAACTTCATTGTCCGGTTTTGTATTTATTAAAACACATCTGATTCCAAGACCTAATCCTGTCCCGGGTTTTAATTTACCAAACACAACTGTATCAGATTCGGAAGTAGCAAAAGAAACAGAAAAAGATTTTCGGATATTATTAATTAAAGAATTGTTTTCATTTAAAATATAATCATACACATTAAACCGGCTTGACTTTTCATCCTCAGGTTTTACCACGTAAAAAGGCGTGATCTCCATTGCCACATTTGGTTTAAGTTTCCCATTTACGATCGAATTCTGTATCCCGGCTACGAATTGTTCGGGAGAGGAAGGTCGTTGAATATTATCAGGTTCAACACCTAAGATAACATAAGCCGGAGCTGAGTTTAATTTAAGTGATTCCACAGTCGGGAGTTGGGACTGTGATTCCAGCGTTATTATAATAGCAAAGAAAAAAATTATTGCTTTTTTCATAGTTCGAGTTTAAATTTTATGATACTATTAAAGTCAACAGGATTTTGATATTTGCTTTTCTTTTCAAATTCATCTATCAATTCATCCCCGGCTTCAATAATGAGTTTATATTTTACGATTGAAGGTTTACTATTATTAGTGTTTTGAAAATTGAACCTTGAAATATGGCTACGGGTATCTAACTCCGCACCATCAAGATTTTTTGCATACTCAAGTTTCAGGTCTTCAGGCTCAGGCGATGTTTGAGGAAAAAAATCTGAGCCATCAAGAAAAACATTATGCGATGCAGCGTATTTCCAGTCTTTGTCCTCCAGTTCAACACTAATCGTAAAGTATATTCTTGTATTTGCATACTCTTTGGGAATGACAAACTCTGTACTTACGGCAGGTTGGTCAACATAAATTGGGTTTTTATTTGCCATTTATTATTTTTTTTCGCCTACTCTAAATCCCTTTTCGGCTTCCGGGTATATTTGATTTGTTGTTGTTCCTTTCAGATTAAATCATTTGCTTATCAAAGATTATAAGCTTAATGGTCTTTTTCAATGTTCATTTCACCCATTCTCACCCCGTGTTTTAACGGGTATGCCAATAAAGCAAACCGCACAAATAAAATTGATGTATTACTAAGCAGGAACCTTAAGAGAGAGTTTTGATAAGGTTGAAGGAGATATCTGAAATAAATATAGAAATAAGGAATGAGAAAACAAAAAGCGATGCAGATTTATTTTAAAAAGAGAAAACCCTGTCTCCTTCGTCAAGCTCAGGATGACAGGGCTATATATTTTCATGGCATTAATCTCCTACGCACACATCTCCACCTTAAACGCCAAACTGAAATAATTAAAATAATCTCCTTTGCCAGGGTGTTGAGGACCGCCATTCCACGCCATGCCAAAATTAAAAGGATGTTTTGACTCATGTACAGACTCGCCAATACCAATTAATGCTTCGGGTGCCTGCAACCTGAAACCATAAGCCACATTATTTTTCAAAGCAACGGGTTCCAGTTCGAAACGGATCCACCGGGAATCATCTTTTCTTTCCAATTGCACGGTTGATTCGCCGATGGCCGGGCCCCATGTTTTTGTTGCCGCATCAAATTCATGAAGGGTGAGCAACAATTTGCCGGGACGGGTTACCGTAGCTGAATAAATTTGGATATTATTTAAGATACCCTCAGAAGGACAGGTAAAAGTTTGCCCAGCAATGTGGTCATTAATGCCATGTTTGAGATGACCAACCCAAAGGGTAGTGTTGTTTTCGGTTTGAGTAAGTACAGGACGACTGCTTTGCGGGGTAGTTTTCATATTAGTGGTTTTAAATGTTTACAAATCTATGCTGGCAGCAGCTTTGGTAAGGATATAAGCTATTTTTTATAACTCAATTCTCTGCGGTTTATTGCAGTCGTAGAGTTAAAAAAACCATGCCAGAGTAATTTTTTCTTCACTTTTGTGATAAACTTTCCGGGCTTTTACGGTATCATTTTGGTACATTGTAAACGACCCGGGGACAGTAAAAAAAGGATGTGGATAACCGGAAAATTGGAGTGAAAAAATAGTGCAGAAAGAAAAAGTTTTTTAAATAAGAATTTGAATCACATCAGACCTTATTTTCGCTTAACTGACTGCCGGAAACATTCCTTAGTTGACGTAGGGACAAATTCTCAAAACCAAGAGTGGAATACTAACCCGAAGGTCATTGGTAAAAAAATCAATGGTATAAATCTTTATCGCCGTACAAGAAATGGATCTGACCAACATCAACAAAGACAGGAAACCCAGAAGGAAATCTTCACTCGATCTGGGAACAATGGTATATGGCAAAGTGCCACCCCAGGCCAAAGACCTGGAGGAAGCCGTGCTGGGCGCTATCATGCTCGAAAAAAGTGCTTTTGATTCTGTAGTGGAGATCCTGAAGCCTGAATGTTTTTATGTGGAAGCACACCAGCGCATCTTCAGGTCCATGCAAAGTCTTTCAAACAAAAGCCAGCCCATTGATATTTTAACGGTGGCAGAAGAGCTGCGTTTCAAAGAAGAACTTGAAATGGTGGGTGGACCTTATTATGTAACCAAGCTCACCAATGCTGTTGTTTCTTCTGCTAATATTGAAGCCCACTCCAGGATCATCCTGCAGAAATTCATTCAGCGTGAATTGATCCGCATCAGTGGCGAGATCATCGGGGATGCATATGAAGATTCAACAGATGTTTTCGATCTGCTGGATGATGCAGAAAGCAAATTGTTTGAAATTACCAACAATCACCTGCGCAAAAACTTTGATACGATCGATTCGGTATTGGTTAAGACCATTCAGCGGATCGAGGACCTTCGTCATAAGAATGAAGATATAACAGGCGTACCAAGCGGGTTCCCCTCACTTGACAGGATAACATACGGATGGCAGAATACTGACCTTATTATTTTGGCGGCAAGACCCGCTGTTGGTAAAACAGCTTTTGCCCTGAACCTTGCCCGCAATGCTGTTATGCATCCGGGTAGAGCAACACCGGTGGCTTTGTTCTCCTTGGAGATGAGTGCAGGTCAGTTGGTACAACGTATCCTTGCTGCTGAAAGTGAAATATGGCTGGAGAAAATTGCCCGTGGTAAATTAGAAGAGCATGAGATGAAACAACTTTATGCAAGGGGTATTCAACGTTTGTCACAGGCACCTTTATTTATTGATGACACACCTGCATTGAACATTTTTGAACTGAGAGCTAAATGCCGTCGTTTAAAAAATAAGCATAACATTGGTTTAATAATTATTGACTACCTGCAGCTGATGAGCGGCACCAGTGAAAACCGGAACAGCAACCGCGAACAGGAGATCAGCAATATTTCAAGGAACCTGAAAGCATTGGCCAAAGAATTAAGCGTACCGATCATTGCACTTTCCCAATTGAGTCGTGCCGTGGAAACCCGCAGCGCCGGCAAAGACGGTAATAAAATGCCGCAACTGAGTGACCTCCGTGAATCAGGAGCTATTGAGCAGGATGCCGACCTGGTCATGTTCATGTACCGTCCCGAATATTATGATATCACCAGCAATGAAATGGGAGAAAGTAACCGGGGAGAAACCATTGTGCGTATTGCCAAACACAGGAATGGTATGCTGGATACGATCAAGCTGAGAGCTTTATTGCATATCCAGAAGTTTACCGAAGACGATGGCAGCGGTATCGGCGGAACCGGCTTACCCGGAAACTGGAAACCGGTAAGTGATGTGGATGGCGGAGCAAGAGTTTTTATTCAAACCGGAAGCAAGATGAATGATCTGCCTCCTGATGAGGATACACCTTTTTAGGTGATAAATGATAATGAATAGATGATAGCTCCTTAATTTCGGGGGCTATTTTATTTTACAAATACACTATGGCACTTCCTTTTTTCTATATCAGCAATTATGACGGCAGTCAAAAGCAAATTGTGCTGGATGAAGAAACATCAAAGCATATCGTACAGGTATTGCGAATGAAAGCAGGAGCACAACTGAACCTGACAGACGGGAAAGGAAATTTACTGACCTGCGAAATTATCAATGATCACAAGAAACACTGTTCGGTCGAAGTAACAGCAACCAGTTACCAGCAACCAGCAACCAGAAAGGTCTCCGTAGCAATTTCCCTTTTAAAAAACACAAACCGCTTTGAATGGTTTTTGGAAAAAGTAACTGAGATCGGTGTGACTGAAATTATTCCATTGATCTGTGAAAGAACAGAAAAAGAAAGATTCAGGTATGAAAGGATGCAGGGTATTTGCATCAGCGCTATGTTGCAGAGTCAGCAGGTTTGGTTACCTGTATTACATGAACCCGTGAGATTTGAAGATTTGATGATGAGACGATTTGAAGATGCTGTGAAATTCATTGCTCATTGTTTAGAGGCCGATAAGCAACAGCTCCGTGATCATCAAATCGTCAAATCTTCAAATTGTCTGATTGCGATCGGTCCCGAAGGAGATTTTACCAAAGAAGAAGTTGAATTGGCGCTTCAACATGGTTTTATACCGGTTAGTCTTGGAGAAACAAGGCTGAGATCGGAAACAGCGGGAGTAGTGGCAGCAACTTTACTCTGCCATATCTGATTCATTTTTTTCTTTTTTCCGCAACAGCGGTTCATTCAATTCCACTAAACGGGCTTTTCTTTTCTTTGCCCGGCTCATCATCGTAAGGTTCAGCATTTCCACAATAAAAGAGAAGGCCATGCCGAAGTAGATATAATTTTTCAGCCGGAGTTGATGCGCTGCGGCACTGTCCCATCCTTCAATGATCAGGCTCAACCCGATCATCACTAAAAAAGAAAGGGCCAGCATTTTCAATGTCGGGTGTTTATGAATGAAACCCGAGATCTTCGGACTGAATAAGAACATAATGATCATGGCGATCACGACAGCAGCGATCATTATTTCAACATATTTTGCCGTGCCACCGGCTGTAATGATACTGTCAAAGGAAAACACGGCATCGATCAGCATGATCTGTGCAATGGCCTGGCCAAGGGTAAATTGTTTTTTGTTCTGCAGGGTTATATTCGGGTCTTCTCCTTCCAGCTTATGATGAATTTCCATCACGGATTTATAAATAAGAAAGATACCACCGGCCAGCATCACCAAACTGGCCAGGTCAAAACCCTTTCCGGCAATATTGAATATTTCCTTTCCTTTTTGTTTCAGCAACCAGCCTAACCCAAGCAATAACACACTGCGAACAATGATCCCGGTGATCATCCATGCCCTTCTTGCTTTTCGTTCATCTTTTTTCTCGAGCCTGTTAATGATAATACTGACGAAAATGACATTGTCGATGCCCAGCACTACCTCAAGAATGACAAGGACAAAAAAACTGATGATACTTTCTGACGTAAAAAGATATTCCATGTAGTTTGAATTATTAATTAATAATTACTAATTATTAATTTTTGAGAGATGTCTGCAAATCTTTTTGACGATCCCCGGTCCTTCATAAATAAATCCCGTCCATACCTGCAGCAATGATGCGCCTGCCTCCATTTTTTCTTTTGCATCTTCTCCTGTAAAAATACCACCGCTTGCCATAACAGGAATTTTTCCTCTTGTTTTTTCACAAATATATTTTACAACTTCTGTACTTCTTTCTTTCAGTGGCAAACCGCTCAGGCCGCCTGCGCCAACGGTCGTGAGTCGTGAGTCGTGAGTCGTGAGCCCGGACCGGCTGATTGTTGTGTTTGTCGCTACTAAACCATCCAGTTTTATTTCAAGGGCCAGGTCGATCACATCGTCAAGTTGTTCCTGTGTAAGATCGGGTGCAATTTTCAGAAGTATTGGTTTCTGGTTTCTGGTTGCTGGTTGCTGGTTAATGGCCTGAAGGTTTGTGAGTATCTTTTTAAGACTTTCTTTTTCCTGCAGCTCTCTCAGTCCCGGCGTATTGGGTGAACTTACATTCACAACAAAATAATCAACATAAGGATGCAGTTCTTTAAAACAAATTTCATAATCCTTCCAGGCTTCTTCGTTGGAAGTGGTTTTGTTCTTGCCGATATTTCCTCCGATTATCAGGTTCGATGTTGGATGTTGGATGTTGGATGTTTGAGGTACGCTAACATCCAACCTCGAACCTCCAACTTCAAACTTTTCTTTCCACTCTTTTAATCTCTTAGCTATTGCTTTCACTCCATCATTATTAAATCCCATCCGGTTGATGAGTGCTTTGTCTTTTGGTAAACGAAATAATCTTGGTTTATCATTGCCTGCCTGTGGTAACGGAGTAACAGTTCCAATTTCCACGAAACCAAAACCAAGACATTCAAGTTCACGCAGGTACTTTGCATTTTTGTCAAAGCCGGCGCCGAGACCGATCCTATTTGAAAATTGAATATTGAATATTGAATATTGCGTATTTGCTTTAGGCCTGTAAAGCCAGACAATGATTTTTCTAAATCCAATGCTGCTCAACAGTTTCAGGCTGTTCATTGAAAAATAATGCACCCATTCGGGAGGGAAAAGAAAAAGAATGTTGCGGAAGAATTTATACATACAACATGGCGAAGATAACAGAACTTTTGCGGACGCTTTTTGTAGTTAACTTTGGGACATTGAGTCGGTTTCACGCTGAGGCCGCTGAGTTCGCTGAGAGTTAAGCTATATTCCCTGCGCTCTCTGCGCACTCTGCGTGAAGCTTTTCAAATAGATTCATAACTAACTTTGCAAAACAAAAATAGATCCATGCAGGAAGCATATATCATAGCCGGGTACAGAACAGCCGTGGGTAAAGCCAAACGTGGCGGATTCCGTTTTTACCGTCCCGATGACCTGGCCATTGAAGTGATCAAAGGAGTAATGGCAACCGTTCCTCAACTGGAAGCCAAAATGGTGGACGATGTGATCGTTGGTAATGCCGTGCCGGAAGCAGAACAGGGTTTGCAATTTGGTCGTATCATTTCTGCGAGAGCTCTTGGTTTTGATATACCCGGTGTGACGGTGAACCGGTATTGTGCATCAGGTTTGGAAACAATTGCGATGGCTACCGCCAAAATAAGAACCGGGATGGCCGATTGTATTGTTGCAGGCGGAACGGAAAGTATGAGCCTGGTACCAACAGCCGGATGGAAAACGGTTCCTTCTTATTCAATAGCCAAAGACGATCCCGATTATTATTTAAGTATGGGTTTAACTGCCGAGGCTGTGGCAAAAGATTATAGTATCAGTCGTGAGGCCCAGGATGAATTCTCTTATAACTCACATCAGAAAGCGATCAATGCTATAAAGAGCGGTTACTTTAAACCCGGTATCCTTCCCATCAATGTAGAAGAGATATACCTGGATGCAAAAGGGAAAAAACAAAAAAGGAACAATATTGTGGATACGGATGAAGGGCCAAGGGCCGATACATCTATAGATGCGTTGTCGAAATTAAAACCGGCATTTGCTGCCGGTGGTGTTGTTACTGCAGGTAATTCTTCACAAACTTCAGATGGTGCAGCTTTTGTGATCGTAATGGGAGAGAAGATGATGAAAGAACTCGGATTAAAACCTATCGGGAGACTGGTGAACAGCGCCGTGGCCGGTGTGCATCCCCGCATTATGGGTATCGGGCCGGTGGCTGCTATTCCAAAAGTGCTGAAGCAATCCGGTATGAACCTTTCACAAATTGACCTGATAGAATTGAATGAAGCTTTTGCCTCCCAGGCACTGGCCGTTATCCGGGAAGCCGGTCTTGATCCTGCCAAAGTAAATATTAATGGTGGCGCCATTGCTCTCGGTCATCCGCTTGGATGCACGGGTTGCAAACTCACTATCCAGAACCTGCATGACATGAAACGATTGAATAAGAAATATGGAATGGTTACCGCTTGTGTTGGTGGCGGGCAGGGTATTGCAGGTATTATAGAGAATTTGTAATTCTTCCTGATTGCAAAGCAAGGGCCGGGTATTTTATCCGGCCTTTACTTTTATAAACAGCAGGGATTTTTTCAGAAACTTTCCTGCTCTCAAAAATCGTTTGAGGAGCCATATTTGTTGCATTTGTTTAAACGAATTGATAACTTTAAAGTCAGTACAGTTCGCTGAAACCTGCAGGCTCCCGAATTTTCGGGACCGGTAAAAACAAATGCTTATGGACAGAAAAGAATTCCTGACTGCTAAACGCAGGAAAAAGGACAAGGTTGAGGACCATCTATCCCAGCCCGTTTCTACCCGCCATATCACTTCAGGCATTAATCCCTATGCCGGCCCCTGGACGGAAAATGAGATCATCCATTTATTGAAACGGACCATGTTTGGCGCTAAGAAAGCCGACGTGGATTATTTTAAGACCCGGACGGTCAGCCAGGCCGTAGATGAATTATTAAATCCTACTGCTCCTCAGCCTTCACCGCCGGTAAAAGAATATACAACCTCAACCCAACCCGGAACACCGGATGGAAATATAGCACAGGGTACAACCTGGATCAATGATATCAATAATGATGGCGTTGTTCAATCTCAAAGGATCGGCTCTTATAAAAAATGGTGGACAGGTGTTTTGATCAACCAGGACAGGAGCATTCGGGAAAAAATGCTGTTATTCTGGATCAATCATTTCGGTAATGAATCATTCGAGGTTGGTTTTGGTAACTGGATATACAACCAGCATGCTCTTCTCCGGCAACATACTTTGGGAAATTTCAAGCAAATGGTGGATGCCATTACCAAAGATGTATCCATGCTCCGTTACCTGAATGGTTATCTTAATGTGGTCTCAGCGCCTGATGAGAACTATGGCCGTGAATTGCTTGAGCTTTTTACCGTGGGTAAGGGCCCCGGTTCCCAATACACCGAGAATGATGTAAAAGAAGCTGCAAAGGTTTTAACCGGTTGGCAGATCAACGCAATAACTTATACCTCTGTATTCAATGCTGCCAGGCATTCAACAGTTAATAAAACGTTCTCTGCCTTTTTTAATAATACTACTATTACCGGCAGAACAGGCACTACGGCCGGGCAGCTTGAATTAACCGACCTGCTGAACATGATCTTTGCCACCCAGGAATGCGCCAAATTCATTTGCCGCAAACTCTACCGGTTCTTTATTTATTATGCAATCGACAGCAATACTGAAACAAATGTGATCGAACCGCTGGCTACTATTTTCAGGAATAATAATTATGACATCAAACCTGTTTTGGCTGCTCTATTTAAGAGCGAACATTTCTTTGATGTATTAAACCAGAATTGCTATATCAAAAGCCCGGCCGATCACATCATAGGTTCTCTTCGTGAAATGAATGTGACATTTCCTCCGCTCACCGATTGGGACACCAACTATGGCATGTGGAATTTCTTTTATTCCTTTATGACTCTTACCGGTCAAAACCTGCATGATCCTCCAAACGTTTCCGGGTTACCGGCCTATTACCAGGAACCATCCTTTCATGAGATATGGATCAACTCTGATTCATTACCAAAACGAAACCAGTATACGGATACGATGATCAACACCGGGTTTACCCGCAACGGACAAAAGGTGATCTTTAACCTCGTCCCTTATGTGCAGCAATTTTCAAACCCCGGCAATCCCGGCGACCTGATCGATGATGCGCTGAAATATGTTTTCCGCAATCAATTGTCGTATGAAACAAAGAAATCGATCAAGATACAGATCTTGCTGAGCAACCAGTTGTATGATTACTATTGGACCAATGCCTGGATGGCTTACCTGGCAAGTCCAACCATTGCCAATTTCAACGTGGTGAATAACCGGCTCAAACAGTTGTTCCAGTATTTCTTTAACCTGTCAGAGTACCAATTATCGTAGTATCATTTTTTTTCATCCTAACAAAGAAAGAAATGAAAAGAAGAGAATTTTTACAAAAAGGCATACCGGCAGCCACCTTGCTGCCAGCGCTGATAAATGGGTATTCTGTAAAAGCTTTTGCTGCTGATTCTCCATTGGTGCAGGCATTGATGCAGGGCATCACCGACACGGATCATGTACTGGTGATCATTCAACTGGCAGGAGGCAATGATGGAATAAATACCGTGATACCTATTTCCACCTATTCAAATTATTTCAACGCAAGATCCAATATTGCTATTCCGCAGAACCGTATTCTTTCTTTAAGCGGCGTTTCTGCTTCCGGCTTACATCCTGCTATGACGGGCATGCAAAATATCTTTAACAGCGGCAATATGAAGATCATTCAGGCCGTGGGTTATCCGCAGCCTAATTTTTCTCACTTCCGTGCCACAGATATCTGGATGAGTGCTTCCAACAGCGACCAGGAAGTATTCAGCGGATGGGCGGGCCGTTATTTAAACTATGAATATCCAAATTTTCCGACAGGTTATCCCAATGCGGCTTCACCTGACCCGCTGGCCATACAGATCGGGTCTACTACAACATTGACCACACAGGGACCTGTTGTGAATATGGGGATGAGCATCACCAGCGCCACATCTTTTTATAACCTGATCTCGGGAACAACAGATCCTGTTCCCAATACACCTGCAGGTAAAGAATTAAAATATATCCGGCTTGTCAATCAGCAAACACAAAAATATTCCAGTGTAATCCTGAATGCTGCCAATGCGGTAACGCAACAAGCTCCTTATCCCACTAACAATTCTCTTGGAGATCAATTGAAGATCGTAGCCCGTTTGGTAAGAGGAGGATTGAAAACAAGGATCTATATGGTGAGCTTTGGCGGCTTTGATAATCACTCCGTGCAAGTAAATGCTGCTGATACCACTACCGGTACACATGCTACTTTATTGCAAAGAGTTTCGGACGCCATTAAAGCTTTCCAGGATGACCTGCAATTTTTACAGATACAAAACCGGGTGATTGGAATGACATATAGCGAATTTGGCCGCCGTATCAAATCAAACTCCAGTGTGGGTACCGATCATGGCGCTGCCGCACCGATGTTTGTTTTTGGTAATATGGTGGAAAGCGGGGTGCTTGGAAACAATCCTGATATACCTATTAATCCTACCGTGAATGACAATGTTCCGATGCAGTATGATTTCCGAAGCATTTACTCCACTATATTAGAGAAATGGTTCTGTTTGGATAAAACGGTTGTAGCCGGATTGTATCCACCAAATGTCAACAGCCAATTGCAATCATTGCCATTATTTAAAAATGGATTGACCTGTAATGGCGGGACTACGCCGCCACCGACAACAGATGACAGGATCATTTATAATTATCCTAACCCATTTACGAACAGCACCACGATCAAATTCAAAACAGAAGGGGGACATACACTGGTACAGGTCATCGACACATTGGGCCGGGTAATTGCCAACCTGCTGGAAAAAGATTATGCAGTGGCTTTAACAGATACGGTTCCTTTCAACTCGGAAGGTTTGCCTGCCGGCATCTATTATGCCCGATTGCAGAATGGGGTGATACAGAAAGTGTGGCCGATGTTGAAAGTGAGATAACAGAAGTCTTAAAAAGTTTTTTCAACACTGAGATACAGAGTAACAGAGAAACACAGAGTAATGATTTCAGAATCCCTTTCTCTGTGCAACTTTAATTCTCAGTGTCTCTGTGCTGAAATTCTTTATCCCTGCTTTCTAATTCGATGTTGTTCCTCCAGCATTGATCCAATCAATGATCTTTTGTTGATCGGGAGGAGTCAAAGGACTATTAGGTGCCGGTGGCATAAATGAAGGTATGCCATCAACCGCCCTTATTTTAATTCTATCCTTGTTGGCAACAATGCTAATATCCGTATCAAAATTTTTGCCGCCATCCATTCCACCGTTAACATGGCAAGGGCCACAATAACCACCAGTGCCACCGCCACTGATCAATTGTTTAACCGCAGCATATTTAGGTCCATAATTCAGAATACTTATTTGTGTAGTATCAGTACAGCCTTTCTGGTTCTTTATGGTTACAACATAATTGCCCGGGGCCAGGTTGGTAAAATACCAGGAGTCCTGGTAGCTGCCATTATTTAATTTGTATGTGATGGTGTCGCCACGGGGGGCCGTGATGGATATCGTTCCGTCATTGGCACCGCCCACAGATTCAGTATGGGTGTGATTGATGGTAAAATTAGCACCGGCACAGGGGTCAGTTGTTTGCGTATCGCTTTTGCTGCAGGAATTCACCAGTGCAATTATAACAGTCAATAAGCAGGGGATCAGCAGTTTTAATCTCATAGCCCGGGTTTGAATAGTTAGTTGCCTGATGGTTTAAAAGGGAACCTGATTAGTTTCTTACAAGATAAATAATTGGCCCGAAATATCCCGGTTCATATTGGGGAATTGCCACTCAAAGAAAATTAGATGTAACTATGTTGCAATTTTACTATCTTAGCTTTTAATGAGGGCCCGGCCATTTATATTGCGTTGCACAGCTATTCTTTTTATCCTGGTTTTTTCTCAAAAATCAGGTGCGGGTTTATTCCTTCATAATCTCTTACATACCGGTAATACAACCAGCCAGGTTCCGGAGCAGCACAATAATAGTAAAGAGCTGAGTTATTCCTGTACCTGTCTTGATGACTTCCTGATGCCATTTGATGGATCGGAAGAAACGGTTTATTCTCCACCTGTTACAAATTCAATAGTACTCGATATATTTTTTGAAACCCGTATTCCTTTTATTACTTCCATTCTTTCTTCTCCCCGCGGTCCGCCAGCAAGCAAAGCTTAGAAATTCCGTACACCTGCCTGCAGCATTAACTGCGGGTTTTCATCTACTACTTATTATTTATTGTATTTAAGGCTTTGCCTTTTAATTTATACATATATGAAATCAAAAAAATATATACTGTTTTTTGCCGGCATATTTTTTTTAACCAATTCTTTTGCCCAGACAAAAATATCATTAACCGGAAAAGTAACGGATGCCAAAACCGGTGAAGCCTTAGCCGGGGCCAGTGTTTATTTCCCCGATCTCCGTACAGGTGCCGCCTGTAATAACGAAGGGATTTATCTTATTTCAAATATTTCTGCCGGTAAATATCTTGTTGAAGTAAGTCACCTTGGTTATTCATCCATTATCGAAACTGTTGAAGCAAGCAGTAATGCCCAAAAAGATTTTATACTAAATCCTTCTGTTGTTGAAAATGAAGCGGTGACGGTAACCGGTGTTTCGTCGGCTACCTCTACCAAACGAACTTCTATCCCGGTTAATATTGTGAAGAAAGAGAACATGTTCAACAATGTTTCAACCAATCTTATTGACAATTTAGCAAAAACACCAGGCGTAGCACAGGTAACAACTGGCCCTGGTATCTCAAAACCTTTTATCCGGGGATTGGGATATAACAGGGTGGTGGTTGTCAATGATGGCATCAGGCAGGAAGGACAGCAATGGGGTGATGAGCATGGTATTGAAATAGATGAACTGAATGCCAGCCGGGTGGAACTGCTTAAGGGCCCTGCTTCTTTGATGTATGGTAGTGATGCATTGGCTGGTGTAGTCAATATCATTTCTATTTTGCCTGCACCGGAAGGGCATATCAAAGGAAATATTTTTGGCGCTTACCAAACCAATAATCGCCAGCGCAGCCTGCATGCAGACATCGGGGGAAACAGCAATGGATTTATCTGGGGCCTGTATGGCTCATACAAAGCAGCGGCTGATTACAAAAATAAATTCGATGGGTATGTATTTAATTCCAAGTTCAACGAAAAAGATTTTGGCGCTTATATCGGTGTAAATAAAAGCTGGGGCTTTACCCATTTATATGTAAGTAAATTTGACCAGCATCCGGGTTTGGTTGAAGGTGACCGGGATGACTTAACAGGCCGGTTTCTGAAACTGGTGAATAATGGCGGTGTAGCAAGTGAAGAAATTGCAACGGATGCCGACTTTAAATCAACAACTCCTTATATTCCCCGGCAAAGAATACAGCATTTCAAAATAGCTGCTGATAATAGTTTTAATATTGGCAAAGACAGGTTTACAATGGTGTTAGGATACCAGCAAAATCAACGACAGGAATTTGGAAATGTACTTGATCCGGGTGAGAAAGAATTGTTCTTTGATCTTGGTACGGTGAATTACAACCTGCAATACCATTTAGCTGAACAGAAAAACTGGAGAACAAGTATCGGGATAAATGGTATGCAGCAAACCAATAAAAACAAAGGGGCTGAGCAACTGATACCTGAATACAACCTGTTTGATATCGGCGGGTTTGTTTATACCAGGAAAACAATTAATAAACTTACATTAAGCGGCGGTCTTCGGTTTGATAACCGTTCGATTGATTCAAAGGAACTGATGGATGGTCCTGATCTGAAGTTTTCCGCTTTCAAAAAGAATTTTTCCAACCTATCCGGAAGCGCCGGGCTTGCGTATGAAGCAAGTAAAATTGTGACATTGAAATTCAATATTGCCCGTGGTTTCCGGGCGCCTAATATCACTGAATTAAGTGCCAATGGAGTTCATGAAGGATCATTCCAGTACATATATGGCGATGTAAATCTAAAATCCGAAACAAGTTTACAGGTGGATGCCGGGTTCATAGCAAACTCTGATCACGTTTCCTTCCAGTTAAATTTATTCAGCAACTCCATTCATAATTTTATTTTTCTTCATAAACTTGCGTCTGTTAACGGAGGCGATTCAATAATAAATATTGCCGGAGATAATTTTAATGCCTTCAGTTATGGCCAGCATAATGCAACGCTTTATGGTGCTGAATTCAATCTGGATATTCACCCGCACCCGCTTGACTGGTTACATATTGAAAATACTTTTTCCTGGGTAAGGGGTGTTTTAAAACAACCGGAGGATGGGAGTAAAAATATTCCTTTCATTCCTGCAACGAGGTTGATCAATGAAATAAAAGTTGATTTTGCAAAAAAGGGCAAAGCATTCAAAAACTGGTTTGTGCTGGCAGAATTGGATAATACGTTCGCACAAAATAATCCCTTTACAGGTTTTAATACAGAAACAAAGACGGCAGGCTTTTCTTTAATTAATGCCGGGATTGGAGGCGACATTAGCAGCAAAGGGAAAACATTATTCAGTCTTTTCCTGGCTGCAAATAATATTGCGGATGTCGCTTATCAGAATCACCTTAGCCGGTTAAAATATGCGCCGGAGAACCTGGTTACCGGAAGGACCGGGGTATTCAATATGGGCCGGACTTTTACTGTAAAATTGAATATTCCACTGGATTTTATAACGAAAGAAAAATAAAGCAGAGACAGACATGAGGCTAACGGTAATGCCGGGTCTTGATTGACCCGGCATTTAATTTTTTTTGTCATTACTTTTGATCATGGAAATTACTTTTAACACACCTGCTTTATTGTTCCCGGCTATCAGTTTACTCCTGCTGGCTTATGGAAACCGTTTCATAGCATTAGCCAACCTCGTACGTAAATTACACGATGAGTATATCAACGGGCATAAAAGCAAGATCCTTTTGCAGCAGATAAAAGGTTTGCGGCGGAGGATCAACCTGATACGGTATATGCAGGGGCTGGGTGTGTTTAGTTTTTTATGTTGTGTGGCCTGTATGTATTGCCTTTACCGCGGCTGGAGTAAACCGACTGAATATATTTTTGCCTTCAGCCTGCTGAGCCTGCTTACCTCTTTGATCATATCGTTGATCGAAATCATTAAAAGCACCAATGCCCTGGAACTGGAAATAAGTGACATAGAGGAACTGGAAAAATCAAATTTCTTTTCCGACCTGATATCCCGTGATAATGAAAAAAAAGAATTGTAGATTTACAGAAATGACCCGGGCTCACATATTATTATTTTTGACAGCAGGAGTAATATTTGCTGTTGCTTGTTCCAAAGGAGGCTCTTCCGATAATGGAGGCGGGTCACATCCCACCCCCTCACCTGTTGACACCATAGCCCCGGTCCTGAGTGTTAATACTCCCACAGCCAACCAGGTATTTACAAGTGGTAATACCATCAACATAACAGGCAGGATCACCGATGACCTTGGCCTTTACCGCGGCAGCATCCGCATCACGAATGATGCAAACGGTGCCATATTAAAAGAACAGCTGTACGAAATCCACTATGTGCTGGGCTATGATTTTAATATTTCTTATACACCAAATGTTGCGGTGCCATCAGATTATACAGTAACTGTTTTTTTTGAAGACCATGGTTATAATAATGCCGCCAGGGCGGTGAAGGTGAAGGTGAACCCCTGAGGAGATGATAGTGGATAACTGATAGATGATAGTTTTTTAAAAATGAATGTGACAATAAAGAAAAGTTATTTCATGTTAATAGTATGCAACAGTTCTGTAAGAACACTTCAACAATAAACCACTATCATCTATAATCTATCAGTTATCATCTAAACTAAATGCTTTTAAGAACCTTTATCACATCATACCAGCTTCCTCCATTATAAACTTCTTTCATCCCTTTTTGTTTCATAATCGTTGCTGCATTACTGCTCCTTGCTCCGGAAGCACAGCAGAAAACAACCGGGCGGGTCATATTCTTTATCCTTTCGGCATTAACAGCTATCCTGTCAACAGGAATATTGATAGATCCCGGAACTTTTCCCTGGTCAAATTCCTGCGGCGTTCTTACATCAATTACAATGGCTCCGCGGCGTAACGCATCTTTTATTTTACCACTACCTAATCCAAAAAAAGAAAGCAAGTTCATATGCTAAGAATTTATGAATAATGGTCAGACCCCCTTTCAGGGGTCAGACCATTAAGCAACACTGATCTTATTTTTTCTTTCACCAATTTGCTGGCGCCACATGGCATAGTACAATCCTTTTTCTTCCAGCAGGCTATTATGATTGCCCGTTTCCACCACGTCTCCTTTTTCCAATACATAGATCCTGTCGGCATGCATGATAGTGGAAAGGCGATGGGCGATCAATATGGTTATTTGGTTGCCCATCTGGGAAATATCACGGATCGTATCGGTGATCTCTTCTTCCGTTAATGAATCAAGGGCGGAAGTAGCTTCATCAAACAATAAAAGTTTTGGCTTGCGCAATAATGCTCTTGCAATAGAGAGTCTTTGTTTTTCACCACCTGAAAGTTTTAAACCACCTTCCCCGATCACTGTTTCCAACCCGTTTCCGGCTCTTTGCAATAAGTTCTGGCAGGCTGCCTGGTTCAGCGCATCAATAAGGTCCTGGTCCGTTGCAGCAGGATTTACAAATAGCAGGTTCTCTTTAATAGTGCCGGAAAAAAGATTGGTATCCTGAGTTACAAATCCGATCTGGTTGCGGAGATCATCAAAACGTATCTCGGTTTCATCCAGGTTATTATATAGGATCTTTCCTTCCTGCGGACGATAAAGACCAACCAATAATTTCATCAAGGTGGATTTACCGCTGCCGCTCGGTCCTACGAAAGCAATAGTTTCACCAACTTTGACATTAAAACTTATATTGTTGATAGCTTTTTGTGCAGCGGTCTGGTGCTGGAAGGCAACATTTCTAAAAGATAATGTCTGGATATTACCAAGAGGTTTTGGATGAGCAGGATCCAGTTCCGGTGTTTTCTTCATCAGGTTGTCAAAATTATTCAACGATGCTTCCGCTTCCCGGTAAGAAAGAAGGATATTCCCAATTTCCTGCAAGGGGCCAAAAACAAAGAAAGAAAATATCTGCATGGTCACCAACTGGCCCGCATCCATTTTATCTTTAAAGATCAGCCACATTAATATAAAAAGAATTACCTGTCGAAGGGTATTCACCATCGTTCCCTGGATAAAACTGATACTCCGTATACGTTTTACTTTGGTTAATTCAAGCCCGAGTATCTTATAAGTATTTTTATTTAAACGCTGAACTTCCTGCTGTGTCAGTCCAAGACTTTTTACCAATTCAATGTTCCGGAGTGATTCGGTGGTGGAACCAGCCAGTGCGGTCGTTTGACCCACAATATTTTTTTGAATGGACTTGATCTTTTTGCTCAGTTTGTTTGTAATAAAAGTAAGCACGGTGATCCCAACAAGATATGCAATGGGTATGCTCCAGTGAATAAAGAGGGCAGCATATACAAAAACAAAAACAACTCCAATAATAACACCGAATAAAATATTGATGAAGTTGATCATGAACTTCTCTACATCGGCTCTTACCTTGGTCAACACAGAAAGCGTTTCACCGCTGCGCTGGTCCTCAAACAACTGGTAAGGCAATTTCATGGCATGTTGCAAACCATCTGTAAAAACTTTGGCGCCGAATTTTTGAATGACCACATTGAGAAAGTAGTCCTGGAAATTTTTAGCGATCCGGCTGATCATCGCTACGCTAATGGAAGCAAGCAGCAACCATACCATACCGTAAAGAAATTTTGATTTTACAACTACTTCTGCAACGCCATCCTTGTTGATCTTCGGTATCCTTTCAGTAATTGTGGCTTTTGCAAAAAGGAAATCATGCCAGTGAGAAAAATGAGGATCGGTATGATAAGCAGCCAGGTTGATCAACTTGCCCAAAATGATCGGGTCAACCAGTGAAAATCCAATATTAATAGCCGCCAGCGTCAGTACAAGTGTGACCAGCCATTTATGAGGTTTCAGGTAATGAAGTAATATTTTCATACAGTCGTTGGTTATTGTTGGGAAAGCTGAGCAAAAATCATGGCAAACTTACAACCGGCAACAATGGCATTGGTTTTTTGTCAACTTCGTCACCGAATATACGAATCTCTGTGTTTTCCGTCAGGCAAACTGTCATGCAGAAAAACGGGTGGCCATGCTATATACCCTTTTACAATTCCTTTTGTAGCAGCATGGGCCAGCAGGTTGTCGGCAATATATTGAATGGGGGTTTGCATCTGGATTAATTTTTCTGCGCCGCTCCGGTTAATAGCGTAGGCATAGGTATAATCATGAAATCCGGCTTTTTTCAAATGGTTTGAAAAATGTTTTGCATAAAGATGGCTGATGATAGTATGATCCCATTTCAATTTTCCGGCCTCATGTTTTATATGATAAAATATTTGTTTTAACCAGGTGCCCATATTGCTGTTCCCGTTTTTTGCCCAACCCCACATCAATAATTCACAGTCATCCGGGATCTCTTTAAGAATGGCCGGCACCTCCTGCAACATTTTTTCATCCGGCACCGCATCGTCTTCAAAGATCAATACCCGGTTATAATTATTAGCGAGCATATCCTTGTACATCATCTTATGGCTCCAGGAGCAGGCGATCTCGCCGTGCATCATGGTTTTGGAAAAACGATGATGCTGACGGGCAAGCCGTTCATTAAAAATATTTTTGACCCCGGCTTCTTCAATGGTGAATTTATTTTTATCAGCGCCAAAAAAGAAAGAGTAATCAAGTCCTTTGAAACGTTGGGCAAACAATTCCCTCCGGGCATCAGCCGATTCTATGCTAAGCACATAGATCTTGTCATAGTATTGATTAAGCAACTGAAAATATTCCTGCATACGGGAAGAATTGCAGTAAAGATAAAGAACCGGGCAGTTTTACCACTCAATTATCCGTCAACTGCCTCAAAAGAGAATAATTGAGTAAAAAAGAATGTTACATAAATATTACATTATTTATTTCAAAAATTGTAATTTCCGTTTATAAGTAATTTGAAGCTTTAAAATATATGCCTTCTTTATTTGCATAAATGGCAGATCGGTTTCCAAAATAAGCAACGGCAGATAGCTGCTATAGGATTCAATAAAATATAGCAAATGTCATTGAAAATATTCATAAGCTCTGTAAGTGAAGAATTTGAGGAAGAAAGAGCCATACTTAATGAGGAAATTAATAAACTTCAGGATCTTTTTATCGGGATGGAGTTTTTTGGAAGCGATCCAGCTAAACCTGCAGATTATTGTAGGGAAATGGCAGAACAGTGTGATTTATATATTGGCTTAATCGGACTTAACGAAGGATCAATTGATAAGGAAAGCGGGTTGTCGTTTACCCGAATTGAATATGATACTGCTTTCAACAAAAATAAACCATGCTTAATTTATTTTAAAGGCAGTAAACCTGTTAAGCGGTTTAAAATAACCACAGTTGAATCCGGGTACGAGAAATTCAAATCCCTTCTACTCGAAAAACATACCGTATATTATTTTAAAGATGTTACAGATTTACGAGTTCGATTTTTAAATGATTTTATCAAATTGCTCAGAGCTGGATTGTTTCATAAAATACTTCCATTAAGGCAAGGACCTATTGCAGCGGAAGTTTTACACAGTTTGATGAAAGGAAGTATTCATGAGCAGATCAAAGCTGTAGGACAGGAAAAATATATTCCAGAATTATTTATTTTACGGGAAGCGGAAAAAGAGATATTGGACTTTACTCATTTTGATGAAGATTATTTTTCTAGACTCAATTTCGTTATTGAAAAATTACAAACGATCAGCCACCAATATAATTTAGATAAAGCAACGGCATTGTTTTTTGAGAAAGCAAAAAAAGAGCTTGCCAACTTCAATACGACATCTGTAAAATCTATTATCAACGAATTGAAAGAAGCTTTTTATTTTAATGAAGTAGCGAGTCTTGTCGGAGCATTTGAAAAGCTGATAACTGATCCCGCTGAAACTGGTAATTTCTATAAAATTTCGGAATTAAAATTTCATCTAAAACAGCAACCATTTATTGTTCAATCAAAGCTTGCAAATTTCGAGGATGCTTTTTCCGATATCGCAAAAAGGATATCTGTAGCTAAGAGGACTTTCAGAAGTTTCACAGAATTTATTGAACTATTTCCTTCCTATATTGACGAAAGCGGGAGGCAAGCTGAAGCCAAACTTGCAAATGATCTTTTACTTGAACTTTCAATACTTACTGATTTGTACGCAAAAAGATGTCTTGTTTTGGTAGGTAAGGCAGGGAGTGGAAAAACAAATAACCTGTGTCATCTTGCTGAAGTATTAATAGAGAATCACCCGGTTATTTTGCTAAGTGGTCAAATGGAGATTTCAAACGAATATGATATTCAATATCATATTCAGCAACGTCTTGAGCAGGAATTCAGCGGTTTTTTTTCAGATTGGATGCACCGCATCAATGAAAGCTTGCATGTAAAAGGCAAGTGGTTGTTTATATTGATCGATGGGATTAATGAAACGAATAATCTTCCATTAATGCTCCGGCTGTTTAACCAGTTACTTCCAAGGATAGAGAATAAAAAAATTAAATTAATTATTTCATGCCGGGATCTTTCCTGGGATCGTTTCCGGGATGCCTATGCTCCTTATCTGTTCAAAGATGTTGTTTCGCTGAAAGAGTTTACTGATAAAGAGTGGCGCAACGTAGTTAAATTGTATTTTAACAAGTTTAAGATTGAATGTATAGTAGAAAAAGAATCTATTGCAGCATTGCGAAATCCTTTACTGCTTCGTTTTTTTTGTGAGGCGAATCAGGGTAAAAAGCTTGGAAAACTACGAAGCCTCAAGCTAGTATCCATTTTCGATCATTACCTGGAACGCATAAATCAAAGCATTTCCAGACGACACAGCTTATTTAGTGCGCACTCGGCAACTCTATTGTTGTTAGCTATTGCTCATATTATGTGGGAAAAAAAATTCATAAGCATTAACGCTGATTTCCTAAACAGTTTACCCGGTGATCCAGGAAATAACCAGCTTTTGCAAAATTTAGTGCTTTCTGAAAATATTATTCTAGAAATAGCAAAACATCCCAGCTCTTTACGAAAGTCCACCAGGTTCCTTTATGACGAATTTATGGAATACATGATCGCAAAGAGCTGGGTAGAGGAAGTAGTAAATGCTGACGATATACAGCAAAAAACTGGTGAACTGATCGGGGCCGCGATAGAATCTATAGACAATTTTCAGCCAGCATTTGGAGCAATATTTTTTTTTGATCAAATGATGGCATTTAATGGAACCCTTATAAATAAGATGATTATAAAGATGTCGGGACAAGGGAAACAATTTCAGGATACTCAGATGGTATATGCTATTGAGAATTTGAACCTGGATGAGTTGAATGATGAATTAATAGAAATCGTTAAGAAGTTTGACTCCCAAGTTAGAAATGATCTTAAAGATCGCTTATCCCAGGTAATTCTCAAGATATTGAAAAAACAGCCGCATCTTGAATTTGGGAAAAAGTATATTAATAAGATTTTAGAGGTAGGAGACAATAGTGTAGATAAGGAAAAACTGAAAAATAAAAAAGAGCTTATTTATGAGGCCGATAAAGATTCTTTGCCTTTATTGCCCCCGGCAAGATACCATTATTCAATAGATACAAAATTAACAGCTATAAGTATGCTTGTTCTTTCAAAAGATAATTTGAATAATAAAACCATAGAAGATGGAATTAAAAGAATGGGGAACATGGATTTAGCCGCTGCTTTACAATCATTAAAAAATCTGGATGGAGGAACAGAACAGCTTGTTTACAAAACTATTACAGATTATATAGAGTTAAAATTGCCTGAATACCGAATATACTCTGCCTGGTTACTACGAGAACGTTATGGGAGTAAACCTGCTGAATTTATTATCAGGTTATTAATGGATAATGAAACAAGAGTGCATCAATATGTTTTTGGGCTCTTTAATACCAGGTTAATCGAAAGCGAACTTATTGACCAGATGTTGAGTAAAATAAAATCTGCTCCCGAAATAAAGCCATGGCATCTGAGGTATTTTGTCAGGCTCCTTGGAAAAAACACACAATTTCATCAAAGTAAATCTGCAGAACATTCTCGCTCCGGAATTATCTCTGTTCTTGAGAAGTTACAAAATCATCAAAAAGCATCTATACGGCTCGAAGCCTATCGTGCAATCATGCAATATCCGGGCTATTTTGACCCCCTGATTCTTCGTAAACGAATGTCAGATGATTATGATAACTATATACGATCATGCGGGACTAAATATTTTCCAGCTGAATAAGAAACTTGTTTGACTTGTCAGACCTTTTTTATCGTTGGTAAGGTTTGTTCATATTCATCTTTTGTAAGCCCTGTCAATGGTTCAATTCTGACTTTTACTTCTTTTCCTGTTGCCTGGTCTTTAGCAGTTATATGTAAAATAGCGTTGGCGTCAATATCAAATGTCACATCAATTTTTGGAGTACCACTTGGAGCAGGGGGGATATTTTCAAGGATAAAACGACCCAATGACTTATTATTGATAGCCAGATTATCATTTCCTTGCAGGATATGTATTTCGACTGAGGTTTGGTTATCAAAAGCCGTAGAAAAGGTTTCCGTTTTTTTTGTTGGAATTGTTGTGTCTTCTTGTATGATTAAAATCACTGTTCCTTTTTCTGTTTCTACTCCTAAGCCATGTTTAACTACATCCAACAAAAGCACATCTTTCACTTCACCTGTCATTACAGCTCCCTGAATTGCTGCTCCCAACGCGACTGCTTCATCGGGGTTTACAGATTTACTGGGATTAATGCCAAATATTTCTTTAACTATTTCTGAAATTCTTGACATTCGTGTAGCACCCCCTACAAGAATGACTTTGTCAATAGATCGCCCACCAGCATTAGCCAAAGCTGTGATACAAGGACTTTTCAGGCGCTCAAAGAGCTCCTCGCATATTTCTTCAAATTTGTCCCTAGTTAGAATAATTTCGACATCATTTTTTGTTTTATTTCCTATTAATGAAGCCGGTATATTAATTACTGTTTGAGTTGCTACAGATAGGTCGCATTTTGCAGTAATTGAAACATCCCTGATATATTGCAATGCTTCTGGATTTTGAGAAATATCTAAGTTATATTCTAATTCCAACTCTTCGACAAGCCACCGGATTATGTGCTCGTCAAAGTCGTTTCCTCCAAGAAATCCATCACCTGAAATTGATTTTACTTCAAAAACCCCTTCTCCAAGTTCAAGTATGGTAATATCGAATGTGCCACCACCTAAATCAAATACTGCGATTTTATAATTATTTAGTCCTTTATTATAGCCGTATGCTAATGCAGCAGCTGTTGGTTCATTGATTATCCGTCTGACAATTAATCCACACATTTCACCTGCTTCTTTTGTTGCCTGTCGCTGCGCTTCATTGAAATATGCAGGAATGGTAATTACGGCTTCTGTAATTTCTTGCCCCAAATATGTTTCAGCCGCTGACTTTAGTGATTGTAAGATCATAGCAGAAATTGTCTGGGGGCTAAATTCGTTTCCGTTAATTTCTACCATTGCAAGATTATTACTGCCAGGTATTACATTATAAGGAACAGTTGTAGCTATATCAAATACTTCGTTATAATGTCGCCCGATAAATCGCTTTATACTTGTAATCGTATTTTGCGGATCCAGGATTCTGGCCCGGTAAGCGTTTTCGCCGACAATTACTTCTCCATTATCTAGTACCCGGACTGCTGATTGAATAAAACGGGAGCCTAACCCTGTGTGGATGATGACAGGGTTCCCATTTTCCAAAACGGCTACACAGGAATTTGTTGTGCCGAGATCAATTCCTATTATTTTTCCCATAGATATAAAAATCAAATTACTCAATTTAATTGAGTAATCGATATTTCAGATTTGCAAGATAGCAGGAGATTTTTGATAAAAGAAAAGTCTCAGTTTCCGAAGGTATTATTTTTATTTTAGATGTTGTTGCTACTGCCTCATTCCTGCGTTGCCTTTTTTCCGAAGTGATACTATTGCATACGCTTAAGGCCAAATCATACTCTAGGTTCTGAAAACCATTACAGATAATATTCAGATATGTTGGCCTGATGATAAATTGCTGCAAATTGATGTTTCTAAGATTCATTTGTCATGCTTCGATACAAGCGTTGGATAGGACCAGGTAAACTGGAAGTCAGGAATAAATTTGGTTTAAAAATTCACCCCGCCCATCCTTCCCTGTCCAGGCTCCTGTATTGAATGGCTTCTGCCAGGTATTCGGGTTTAATGTCTTCACTGCCGGAAATATCAGCGATCGTTCTGGATACTTTTAATATCCGGTCATAAGCTCTTGCTGATAGATTTAATTTTTCCATGGCGGCTTTTAATAAATTAGCTCCCACCGGGCTGATGATACAGATCTCTTTCAGCATCTTGCTGCTCATTTGTGCATTGCAATAAATGCCGGGATGTGCTTCATATCTTTTCTCCTGTATTTCTCTTGCCCTGATCACCCTGTCACGGATGCCGGCAGAATTTTCCTGGGCCTTGGTTGCCGATAATTCACTGAATGCAACGGGTGTCACTTCCACATGCAGATCGATCCTGTCGAGCAAGGGTCCGGAAATTTTATTTAAATATTTCTGCACGGCTCCCGGCGGGCAAGTGCATTCTCTTTCGGGATGATTATGAAAACCGCAAGGGCAGGGATTCATGGATGCGATCAGCATAAAGCTGGCCGGAAAATCAACAGCCACTTTTGCTCTTGAGATAGTTACTCTTCTTTCTTCCATCGGCTGGCGCATCACTTCTAGTACGCTTCTTTTAAATTCCGGCAATTCATCTAAAAATAAAACGCCGTTATGCGCCAATGAAATTTCTCCGGGTTGTGGAATGCCGCCACCGCCAACCAATGCTACATCTGAAATAGTATGATGCGGTGAACGAAATGGCCTTTTTGAAACTAATGTTGAATCCTCCGGAAGCTTACCGGCCACCGAATGGATCTTGGTTGTTTCCAATGCTTCCTGCAATGATAGTGGAGGAAGAATAGTTGGTAATCTTTTTGCCAGCATGGTCTTTCCTGCGCCGGGTGGACCGATCAGGATCGCATTATGACCACCGGCTGCTGCAATTTCCAAAGCTCGTTTGATATTTTCCTGTCCTTTGACATCTGCAAAGTCAATCTCGAAATCATATTGCGAATGAAAAAACTCGTCTCTTGTATTAACAACAGTGGGTTCGATTCCTTTTTCATCATTCTCAAAAAACCCGATCACTTCATTAATATGATCCACGCCATAAACGTTCAGTTTATTCACCATGCCCGCTTCCTTTGCATTCATGGCCGGAACGATCAATCCCTTGAACCCTTCTTTCCTTGCCTGGATAGCGATGGGCAATGCTCCCCGGATGGATCGGATCTCACCATCAAGACTTAATTCGCCCATGATAATATAATTGGCCAGTGCATCTTTATTTTTTAATTGTTCAGATGCACCGAGTATTCCCAATGCGATCGGAAGATCAAAAGCAGTTCCGCTTTTTTTAATATCAGCCGGCGCCATGTTCACCACCACTTTGGTGCGTGGCACCATGAAATGATTTGTTTTAAAAGTGCTTTCAATTCTTTGCAGGCTTTCTTTCACGGCATTATCCGGCAGACCCACGATCATCATATCTTTTCCTGACTGGCTCAGCCAGTTTACCTCGATGGTGATCGTAATGGCTTCCACACCATATACTGCACTGCCGAAAGTCTTTACAAGCATGATCCGATAGTTATCGGATTGAAGATAGAGAAAACGATCATTTTATGACGCGGTAAAAATGCAAAACGAAAGGGTAAAACCTCATAGATATCCCGTTAAAAAGCGGCAGAGTTGTTGGATTCACGGTCATATAATAGGTGCCTATGGGAATCAGGCTGAAATTGCTACATTTGGATACTGATCCGGGAATTAAATTAACGACAAATTTCATGAAGCTAATATTTACTATTCTTTTTATCACTACGATCTTAGCCAGTTGCAAAAAATCAACTGCTGTTGATGACGATTACACCATCACCGGCGTGGTATTGGATTGGGATGCACGTACACCCATTGCCGGTGCAAAAACTTATACAATACCTCGTTTTGTTGCTATCGGTACGCAGCTGTTATTGGACAGTGGCATAACAGATGCATTGGGTAAAGTTGTTTTTACTTACAAAAAAGCAGACCCACGGATATTATATAAGGCAGAGAAAACCGGATATATTTTACCTTTTAATATTATCCATGCCATACATTCATATACAGAAGACATAACCGATACCACTTACCTGGTAAGACCGTCATATGTTAATGTTACTGTTCATAAGGCAGGAATATATTTACCCAGCGACTCGGTTGATATAAAAGCAAAGGGACATTATAATCCCGACAACCTCACAGGTTATTTGACAGTCATAAGGGATAAGGCAGATTCGCCGGATAAAATTCTCAATTTGTCTGCTTTTTATTTTTCACCTTATTACACCAAAATGTATTTTCAATGGGACATAATCCGCAATGGCAGTGTTTTATCCAGCGGTTCAGATTCAACCGATATGATACAGTTCGGAACGAAAAACTATAACCTCAATTACTGATTTTGCTTTGTATGTGAAAAAATTGAAAGGAGAATATTATCAGATACTGTAAACTTTATTGGGTTCCAGCCCTCTTCCATTGCCATTAGTCCCAGGTATATAATCAGGTATTAGGAAAAAAACAGAAACATTTTTTATTTCATTTCCTTCATCCTTCCTTCAAAGAGTAGCGATACATTCGGGTCAACTTCAACCCGTATTGGTTTTGATTGTACAGGAAACAAAAATGTCTCTGAATGTTTGCTGATCATCATTGTCATTCTTTTGGGCATGGATGTCGTAGATTCCTGTACTAATATTTCCAGGGGAAATTCAAAATTTCCCGACGGTTGTAACTGCTTTACTGTAACTGCGATATTTTTTTCTTTTTTATTGTATTTCCAGCGGATATCAAGTTGGAGATTTTCGGGTGTGTACAGCCATTGGGTAAAAAATTTTTCAAGACTTTTTCCTGATACGGATTCAAATATTTTTTGTAGGTCACGGGTTCCTGCATTTTTACCGGCAAAGGTTTCATAATACTTCCGGATACTTTTTTTGAAAACCGTATCACCTAACTGTCGCCGCAACATATGCAGCACCCAGCTGCCTTTCTCGTAACTGTTTGCATTCAGCAGATCCATATACGGCGAAACAGAATCAACCACCGGTTTGCGGGATCTTTTTACAAAACCAATTATCTTATCCCGGTCAGTCTTCATTTCATTATTAAATCTTTCCTGGCCATATTTTTTTTCCATATAGACATGGGCGAAGTAAGTAGCAAAGCCTTCGCTGAGCCAGAGATGCGCAAAGGTTTTTTCTGTAGCCATATCGCCAAACCACTGGTGAACGATCTCATGAGCCAGCAGGGGTTCTTCACTCCGGTCGCCGGTAACAGAACTTTCGGAATAAAAAATGGCGCCGGCATTTTCCATGCCCCCAAAAATGGTCTTGGATTGAACGTTGGCTAATTTTTTATAAGGATAGGGACCGATATAGTTTATAAAAAAGGCAAGGATATCTTTGGCAAGTGCATAATCATAAAAACCTTCTTTTTTATTTTCAGGGAATACCCAGCTATATACCGGGACAGAACCAACATTGCCAACTTTATCTACTGCAAAATCAGCCACAGCAATTACCATTACTTTGGTAGGCAGCGGCACATTTTCTTTATAATGCGTCAATTTTTTATTACCCGGCAAAATGGTTTCTTCTGTCTGGATACCATTTGACACAACTTGGTAATGAGAAGGGGCAGTGACGATAAACTCTACCGAAGCTTTATCAGCCGGATCATCCACGCAGGGAATCCAGTTATGTGCCCGGTTGGGCCAGTTGTCGGCAAAGAATGTGCGATGACCGTATTTGTTTTTGGAAATGATGAGACCGTCGGAAGGAATGCCTTTGTAATAAATCGTTGTCCACGCCGTATCTCCTACTTTTACTTTTTCAGAAAAATGCATTGCCAGTTTATCATGACCAAGATCAAATCTAAACACAGGGGCAAAGGGATTCTCTGATAAAGACGATTTTTCTACTTTTATTATCCTCATGCCTGTCCCATCAGCATTTCTGTTTTTTAAATCAAAAATGGCGAGATTAAGTGGAATCTTCTCTTCTCTTTCTTTTATTACAAACCGGATGGTTGCTTTTCCATAGATCGTGTCATTCTGATCATTTAATTCGATCTCATATTTGTAGTGCAGTACATCTATTATGTTGCTTTGTGCGGCAACATGGAGAGAAAGATATAAAGCTGTAAGCAGAATAAAATACCTGGGCATAGGCTACAAATTAAAGAATATTTTCTCCGCTAAATCATATCAATCTCTTAAACCTGTCTGCCGTCAGGCAGGGCCACGTTCTACAATTTCTCCAGCATATCCACCACTTTTTCCCGTTTCAGTATCACATAACCGATCCGGTCTTCACTGATGCCTTCTTTCAACTGGTAGGTAAATTCCAACTGGTCATCTTTAACATTGGTCTCGAAATAGCGGAAGGAAATATTGGGATAAGTTTTTAATTCTTCTCCAATTTCATATAAATGCGTGGAAAGGATGAACAGCGAGTTCTTGATCTTTATTAACCCTTTCACAACAGTCAGCGAACATTTCATTGCATCCTGTACATTGGTGCCTTTAAAGAGTTCATCGATCAGCACCAGCCATTTTTTACCATTATTTATTTTTTCAATGGTATTCTTTATCCGTTGCACTTCGTTGAAGAAAAAACTTTCGCCTTTGGCGATATTGTCCACGACGTTGATATTACTCAGCAACCCGTCAAACAATGTAAGCTTCATCGATGATGCCGGGACACCCATGCCGATATGCGCCAGGAAAACAGCCGAGCCGATTGATTTTATCAGGGTGCTTTTACCGGCCATATTGGCACCGGTCAAAAAAAGAAAATTGTGCTGCGGGTCCATTTGCACATCGTAGGCAACCGGTTGGGACAATAAGATATGGTATAAACCTTTTGCATCTACCAGCGCCGTTTCCTGTTCTGCAAATTCCGGGAAACATAGCCCGTATGTTTTTACTGCCACGGCCATTGAATACCATGCATCCATGCGACCGAATATATCCATCAGTTCCATGATATCGCCCCTGCAATCGGAAAATAAATGATGACCGAAAGTTAAATGCTGTGCCAATGTGAAATTTTGGTTTTTCGGGCTGTCTGCCATTTTTTGTAAAGCCGGGCGATTCAGTAATTGCAAAGCCCGGTCGATATATAGTTTGGAAATAACAGGCAGGTCATTGTTGTGCAGAAGCAGCGACAGTTTTTTGATCCCTCTTATAAAATCGGCGAAATGTTTTACGCTGAACTTAAGCATGGAATAATCTCCGGAGTGAAATATCTTATACATGCGGGCACTAAAAGGGTTCGGATTAGCCGGGGGAAGATCAAGATCATAATCAAGCAGTTTATCCATTACCAGGATCGTACCATTGGATATCTCCACAGGCAATTGACCGACATGTGGCAAAAAGGCTTTGATCACATTCTGTGTGGCGAGAATATGATTAATGTCGCTGAAAGGCTCAGTAAATATCTTTTTCAGCCATTCTTTTCCAAGAGAGGTCCGGGTAAAATTCAGTTTATGAAAGATAGAGAATTCTTCATTGGCATTGAATACCGAAATGTCATCGTATGATACGCTGTCTATTTGCATGCTTTAATAAGATGATAACTGATAGATGATAGATGATAGTTCTTCATAATTGTAATAATTCTATATATCTGGTATTTTCTACTGTCGGAAAATATCCTTGACATATTACCTCTTTCTTCAGTGAATAACTATCATCTATCAGTTATCATCTTGTATTTTATCTTTCAAATTTTAAACGTTGTCCCTTTATCGATTCCTCCCACAGTCCCTTATTATACACCAAATTTCCATTCACAAATGTATGAGTAACAGATGCAGGAAACTCAAAATTCTCTAAAGGACTCCAGCCGCATTTGTATAAAATATTTTCTTTAACAACTTTTGTAGAACGGTTCATGTCAATGATCACCAGGTCGGCATGATAACCTTCCCGGATATAACCTCTTTCTTTTATTTGAAAGCAATTGGCTACGGCATGACTCATTTTTTCAGCGATCTTTTCCAGGCTGATCTTTCCCTGCTTATAATAATATAACATCAACAACAGCGGATGTTGTACCAGCGGTAAACCGGCATGGGCTTTTTCATAAGGGCCGCTTTTTTCTTCCCAGGTATGCGGAGCATGGTCAGTAGCTATCACATCCAGCCTGTCATCCAGCAATGCTTTCCATAAAGCTTCTTTATTATGCGGCGCTTTGATAGCCGGGTTGCATTTGATCTGGTTGCCCAGCCGTTCATAATCATCGCTGGTGAAATGCAAGTGATGCACACAAACCTCCGCCGTGATGCGTTTGTCTTTCAGCGGCATCATATTGGTGAACAACTGCAACTCTTTTTCCGTACTGATATGGAGGATGTGCAGTCTTGTGTTATATTTTTTGGCGATCTGTATGGCATACAAGGATGATTCATAACAGGCATCTTCATTCCTGATGATGGGATGATCGGCCGCAGTCAATTCCTTTCCGCTTGCTTTCAACCTTTCTAAATTTTGCCGGATGATCTTTTCCACTTCACAATGTGTGGCGATCAATACAGCGCTTTCCCTGAAAATTTTATCCAGCGTATTTGGATTATCTACAAGCAGGTTACCGGTGGAAGAACCCATAAATATTTTTATCCCGCAGATATCCTTTCTTTTATCATTTGTCCGCAGCACTTCATCTGCATTATCATTGGATGTGCCCATGTAAAAAGAATAATTGGCCAGGGAAGTATTGGCGGCGATCTTATATTTTTCTTCCAGCAACTCTTGTGTAAAAGCAGGAGGGATGGTATTCGGCATTTCCATAAAACTGGTAACACCCCCTGCCACGGCCGCCCTGGCTTCCGTATAAATAGTGGCTTTATGAGTCAGCCCCGGTTCCCTGAAATGTACCTGGTCATCTATGCAACCGGGAAAAAGATATTTTCCTTCGCCATTGATCTCTATTACATCTGTGTTAACCTGTGTGATCTGTGGAGAAATTTGCTCGATCCTCCCGTCCGTTATCAACAGATCTGCCGCAGTAATATGGCCCTCGTTGACAACCTGTATATTCTTAATCAGATATTTTTGCATAATTTGTTGCCGAATTGAATCCTTGACTTATGCAAATTAGAAAAACCCTTGCAAGACTGCTGGTAATTCTTTTACGCCCCCATCCCCTGAAGGGGGGTATAAAATTTATTCAATTTTTGTTATTGCTTTTGCCGCTTTCCATAGTGGCACAAACTACCTACTTGCCTAAGGATGATAAGGCCTATATCCTGGTGGAACGGATGGAAATAAAAAGCCGTACCGATTCTTTTTTTAGTTTCTCGAAAACAAAACCATATTCCCGGCTGCATATGGTGAATGCGGTCAGTCATTACCTGGAGCAAAACGGCAATAAGTCACTTTCAAAAGTCGATGCTTATAATGTACAGCGGTTCATGATGAATAACCTGGAATGGGTTCCCGCTGCCGAGCGGGCAAAATATGCTTCCAAAAAACCGATCCTTAAAAATTTTTATACCTCGCCTGCCAATCTTTTCGAAGTACATGTAAAAGATTTTGACCTCGTCATCAACCCGGTGATACAGGTGGTCGTGGCAAAAGAAAAAGATAATGACGAAACATTGTACCTGAACAGCCGGGGCCTGACCCTTCGGGGAAAAATTGCCAATAAGATCGGGTTCTATACCTATATGACGGACAACCAGGAAAAGGATCCTTTCTATGTCAGGGATTGGGTAAACGCAAGAAAAGCCGTGCCGGGGGCTGGTTTTTACAAACAGTTCAAACAAACCGGCTACGATTATTTTGATGCAAGAGGTTATATCACTTTCAATGTGACAAAGTATATCAATGTGGCATTTGGTTATGATAAGAATTTTATTGGCAATGGATACCGCAGTATGTTCCTGGGTGATGGCAGCAACAGCAACCTCTTTCTCAAATTAAACACCCGCATCTGGAAGATCAATTACCAGAACCTGTTCATGGAATTGCATTCAGCGGGCACTTCCGGCGGCGATAAACTATTGCCCAAAAAATATGCAGCCATTCACCACCTGGATGTGTCGCTAACCAAATGGCTCAATATCGGTTTGTTTGAAGGCGTTGTCTTTGGCCGCAAGGACAGGTTTGATTTTGGATACCTGAACCCCATCATTTTCTATCGTTCCATTGAGCAGCAGAACGGAAGCTTTGATAATTCTGTGGCGGGCCTGGACCTGAAAGCAAACCTTTTTAAAAAGATCCAGTTGTACGGGCAGCTTTGTTTGGATGAATTCCTTTTGTCTGAAATAACAAAGAACAACGGGTATTGGGGAAACAAATGGGCCATACAGGCAGGTGCCAAATACATCGATGCATTCGGCCTCAGCAACCTTGATCTGCAAGTGGAATTGAATGTGGTTCGCCCATACACTTATTCTCATCGTGACTCTGTTGCCAATTACACGCATTACAATCAACCGCTGGCGCATCCGCTGGGAGCCAACTTCAGTGAGTTTATTGGTATTGCCCGATACCAGCCGGCACCCAAATGGCTGACGGTTGCTAAATTGATCTGGTACCAGCAGGGGAGGGACTCCAATGCCATCAGTTATGGCAGCAATATATTCTTACCGAATATACCGCCGTATCGTATTGGCGATTTCGGCCATACACTTGCCAGCGGCTGGAAGACCAGTGTGGTTTATTTTTCTTTTTTATTGTCGTATGAGTTGCGGGAAAATTTATTTCTTGAACTCAATGCAGTCGTTCGCAAACAGGAAACTAAAACGGCTCCGATCACTTCTATCAATACTTCTATTGTTTCATTTGGGTTGAGATGGAATATGCATAGGAGGGAGTTTGATTATTGAAGCCAGAATAGCTGCAAACCGAATGTTGCCTGCTGCCCTTCTTTTGTGATTAGTATTGTCCTCTGTAGAATTTATGTGTTAAGTCCAATTGGATTTTATTTTCGGAGTACCACTTAATAAAGTCATTCCATTTGATTTTATTGTCCTTTTGCCATTTTGCAAATCCCTCTTCGTCACCTTTCATAAGAAGCCAATGATTATATGCTTCAAAATGTCCTGCATTTTTAATTTTTTGTTGATAGTCAAAAAGTATGTTTGGGTAATTTTTTGAATTATCCCCTTTGAAATAACCGTCAACAAAGCGATCACGAATTCGGTCTAATGAATTTATGTCAATTTGTTTGTCCCCAAGTACTGACATCATCAAAACCATTTCATAACAACCCATTCCAAAAGGAAGTTTGAGTTTTTGGGGGTCTTTTAAATCATCAATACTCATTGTTGCATTTTTGCTGAAACTGATCCCAAATGAAGTGTCAGAAGTAAACTTGATCTCACTTTTGTAAGTATCAAAAAGCAGTTTACTGATTTCGCCTGTACGGTTACTATTACGTTCCAAATTCATAAATATTTCTCCATAAAGCATACCCCAAACTTCTTCGTCAGAATTGCAGAATATTTTTGAGGCCCAATAATAGTTTGATGGGAATCTTGGATCATTTTCAATTCCTTTTTCATAATAAGTCAAAGCATTGCTGTAATCTTTTTTTGCAATTTTCATATTGCCTAATTCTAAATAAAGTTCTCCTGAATTCGGGAACATCTTAATTCCTTTTTCATACGTTTCAATTGCTTTATCAGCTTTTCCCTGATAATCATAAGCATTACCTAACGCCTGGTAAACTCTGCCATAAACATCTTTATGATTTAATAGTTTCTCCAGAATTTCAGATGCTTTTTTATATTCCTTTTTGCCACTATAAGCATATGCCATTTCATAAGGATAAATTATGTTTTCCGGGTCAAGTGCCTGAGCTTCGGCAAAAAGCTTTATTGCTTCATCGTATTTTCCTTGTTCATCTTCCAGTTTTATTGCCTCTTTAGCTTTTGCAAGAGCTTGCTCTTTATTTGTCTGTCCAAAAGAAAATTGTCCTGTAAAAATCAGGGTAAGAAATCCCAAAAATTTTATAGTCTTACTCATTTGTTATTTTATCTGTTTATTATTTTGGTTTGCCAACATAGGGTTAAGGACGACGTTAGGGCTTTATGTTCGGCGGGGTATTTGAAAAACGTTCAGCACGAACTAAAGCCAATTAAAGTTACAGAGAAAAAATGTTTAGGAAGAAACTTGAATTGCTTGTCAATCTAAAGGAGAACAATTGAGAGATGGTATATAACTCCTATCCCTCCAGATGAATCGAAAACACGATCATCCTTGATTGTATCTTATCAAACACATTGGAGAATTTGAGGTTCTCATCTCTTGCATGGATATTGCGCAGGCCATTGCTGATCTTTATTTCAGGAGAACAAATAAAACTTTCGAAGAAGAAATTGAAACCAATACCAAATTCGGGACCCCAATCATGGCTTTCGATCTTTACTAATTCTTCCGCTCTTTTTGCACGGGCGTTGGATGCCATGTCGATATCAAATTTAAAACCCGCCATGGCATATACCCGGAAATTGCCGATGCGGTCTGATTGAAATTTTAATTGAAATGGAAAAGTAAAGATCACCGATTCCACTTTTTTGGTTGTGATCGTGTCGCCATTGAAGTCAGGATATTTCAACCGGTAAAAAATATTTCTTTCAATGAACATCAGTTGCGGGTTGAAACGCACCTGGAAACGGTTGCTCAGCCTGCCGGTAGCAGAGAGACCCAGGGTAAAGCCACCCGAATTCGTAGGTTCCGCTACATACACGCTGTCATATTCGAGAAAACGATGATGCATTTCAGTTTGAAAACGGGCGAGGTTGATACCAATCGTGATCCCGAAATAATAAGGCTTGGCATCATGATCGGATTGGTTCAGATCGGCACCGCCGAATTGTGCCATGGAGCTTTGGGAAAGCAAGAGCCCTCCGCAAAGCAAATGCGATACAGTTAATATCCTTATAAGGGTTTTCTTCCGGAGTAGATGCAACATATTCCTAAGCTAAGGGGTTTAAACCCGGTATCGGTGTAACCCGTTTTTTTTAAAATATCAGTAAATAAATAGCGATCCGGAAAAGCATTGGCCGACTCACATAAATATAAATAAGCTTCTTTATTTTGTTTGAACCATCGGGCTATTTGTGGTGCCACAATGCGCATATACAGTTTGTAGAAACTTTTTACCACTTTAACCCGGGGTTTTGAAAATTCAAGTACAATTAAACGAGCTCCCGGTTTCAGCACACGAAGCATTTCTGCCAGGCCGTTCTCCAGGTTTTCAAAGTTCCGGACACCAAATGCTACCATCACGGCATCAAACGTATTTTCACTATAATTTATTGCTTCTGAATCTCCGGTATGGAGTTCAATTTTACCTGCAAGTCCTTCTTTCTCAATCTTTTTCCGGCCCAGTTCCAGCATTCCTTCAGAAATATCGATGCCGGTTATTTTGTCGGGGTTCAGTATTTTATACGCCATCATCGCCATATCAGCTGTACCGGTGGCTACATCTAAAATATTCTTTGGATCATCTTTTTTCAGCAACCGTATCGCTTTTTTGCGCCAGCCAATATCGGTCCTGGCAGAAAGAAACCGGTTCATTACATCATATTTACCGGCTATTTTGTCAAACATATCAGCCACCTGCTCCTTCTTGGTCAATCCTGATTCTTTGAAAGGAATGATATGATCGTGAGGTAATGAGTTTGACATGGGACGCAAAAATACAAGAAACAAGGGATAAGGTACAAGGCACAAGAAGGAAACAAGGCACAAGAAACAAGAGTCAAGTAACCTGTAGGGGCTTGTGCCTTGTACCTTGTATCTTGTGCCTTTATTATATGGAAGTCATATCAAGCAAGTATATCATCAGCAGTCCGGGGTACAAACAATGTCCGCCACCGGATAAGCCGGAGTATGCATTTATTGGCCGCAGTAATGTTGGCAAATCATCATTGATCAATATGCTGACCAATAAACAGGGGTTGGCTAAAATATCAGGCACACCGGGTAAGACACAACTCATCAATCATTTTGAGATCATTTCATCCGATAAAAAAAAATGGAATATTGCTGATCTTCCGGGTTATGGTTATGCCACCGTTTCTCAAACGGCAAGAAATAACTGGAGCAATATGATCGAATCTTTCATCAGGAAACGGGAAAACCTTGTTTGCTTATTTGTGCTGATCGATAGCAGGCATGAACCACAGGCCATTGACCTTGAATTCATCAACCAGTTAGGAGAATGGCAAACGCCATTTGTGCTTGTTTTTACAAAAATTGACAAAAATAAACCCGCTGCCACGACCCGGAATGCGGAAGCATTTTTAACAGCTATGGCTGACAGTTGGGAGCAGGCCCCTCCGTATTTTTTGACATCTGCTACGAAAAAAACCGGGAGAAAACCCCTGCTGGACTATATCAGCGGTCTGAATAAAAGCTTTAAAAGGCTTTAATTAAAATTCCCGGTTTGTCATGTTTCAGATTTATCCCTAATTTGCATTCAATTACAAACCTCATGAGACCGATCTTATCCGAAAAAAATGTTGTGGTGATCCTTTTTGTAATGGTACTCATCACTTTTTCCCTTGCACAGGAAGACAGCAGAAAAATGGAAAAAATGTACTCCGGTATTAATGCCAGCACCGCTTCACAGCTCCTGGTTCAGCAGCCTTTAATAAAGATACAGGGAAATGATGCTGCCGGAAATTCCGCTCAAACAACTGAATAAAATATTTTTTTAAATTCAGATTTCTGTCGCAGTTTAGCTTAGTTAAAAATAAGTTATGAGAAAATTATTATTGTTCCTGGTCTTTTTTATATCCATGAAAGCATCGACACAGCCTGGTGATACCATGAAAAAAAATCAGCCGGAACTTAACCTGATCAGGGATGATTCAGCTTTAATGAAACTGCAGAAATTTTCAGATAGTGCGCTGACAACCCTTCCCCCTCTTGATTCAAATGAAATAAGAGAAAACTTTGACAGGAATATCAGCGGCCTGTTAGAAATGCAAAAGAACAGGAGAGCCAAAGAAAAAAGAGCCGCCATGATACGCATCGGTATCGGCATTGCATTTTTAATTGTTCTTATTATCGGGCTTCGGAGGAAAAAGATAAATAAATAGTGAAGGCGGAAAGAAGCTTCTGCATTATTTCAAACGAGGAATTATTTAATTCACCACTTTATTGGCGCAACTGCTGCTGGCAAAGGCTTCCGGTTTTGCTTTAAAGGCAAATCCCATTCCGAGTATATAGCCCATCGCTTCTTTAAGCGCATCATTACTTTTAAAATGGGGATTGGTGTTAATATCAGCATGCACTTCCATATCCACATCATACACCGTAAATAAATTGCAGAGCTCGTAAGCGATCTCAATACTTTTAGCAACTTCCATCAGCATCCGTTCCTTAATGGTGAACTGCTGGCGGGTTTTTTCATTGTGGATGAACATAAAGCCGCCATGACCTTCCCGTAAAAAGACAATGACAGTAGCGAACTCTGTTTCCTGTCCTTTGACCTGTGAGTCGGTGCCAATGCAAACTTTCAGGTGAAAGCCATTTGCTGTTTCCCGCCGGATAGCCTGTTCAACTGCATCCAGGATGGGCAATTCGATCGGGTCACCATTAAATTTTCTCCAGCGCATAAAAAAAGGTTTCCCCAAGATACGGGGAAACCTTTGATTTACAATAGGGGTCGGGTCAACATCCCCCGCCAAGGCGGGGTGAAAGCGTTTATTGTTTTATTAATTTTTCCATCCACTGTTCTGTTCCGTTAGTAAAACGAACGATATACATTCCACTCGTCATACCTCCGGTACTAATGGTATTTGATCCATTGGTCAGTTTTCCCTTCGCCAGTGTTTTGCCATTAAGATCATAAAGCGAATAATCGTAAATACCGGGACTGGATACTTCAATGTTCCCGGAATTAATAAGATTGCTTATTAATTTTGGTCCCATGGAAGCGCCGGTTTTGCGGAGCGTAATAATATTGGAATAGTATTGGTGTCCGTTATCAAAAGTTACATTCAACCGGTATTGAACAGCACTGCTTATGTTGGGTCTGTATGCATATGAACGGGAAGCAACAGGAGATTCTATCAGCGGGTTGAAATTCCTGCCATCATAAGAAATTTCCAGTATTTGTTTTACTACCTGTTCGTCTGCATCGATGAGCCAGTTAAGCCGGTGTTCATCATTGTTCAGTGAGCCATGCAATTCAAGCCTTCTTAATGGAAGGGCGCCGGTGGTAAAATTTCCCTGGAGTGCATAAGAACCAAGACTCGCATAGTTGGGAGCATATATATTACCTTTTCCTTCTACCTTCAAATAATAAGTGCCGGCAGTGAGAAAAGAATCAATAACTGAGCTCAATAAATTACCGGGATTATAAACATTTAACAAGGTCTGTGAGCTATTGTAAATACTTACCTGCATATCCAGGTCAGATCCAGAATTACCGGTTCCGACGTTCGTAGGAACTGCATTCAGCTGAAACCTTCCATAAGCAGTTGTTGTGAATTTGAACATGTCTGCATCGGTATTACGTTCTACAACACCGCTTGCATTAAATGTATTACTTACAAAAGGAGCATTGGTTGCCTGTGGAAAAGTGGCAGCATGATCGTCATTCCGGTATGTAAAGCCATTAACAGGATTAATAATTATATCCAGGTCACTTTGCACGTTATTGCATCCATAAGAGTTAGGACCATTATTCCATAGAGTCATGTTCCTGGTGTAACCCACACCCATGATCGGTGCCCAGCTTATTTCGCCAACACCTACTCCCGAGTTATATTCAGATGTTTTAACACAGTTTACATCATAAGTGGATTGATGAAATAAACCCAGGGTATGTCCTGCTTCGTGTGATGAAGCTTCTGCAACATATTTTGAATTGTAGCTGAGCAGTGATGAAAAAACAAAGCAAGGAGTATCATCTCCCCAATTAAAGGAACCAACGAAAGCCACCCCTCCGGCGGATCCATACCATTCATAAGAGACCGTTACAATAACTCTCATCCTTTTGGCAACAGGAGCGGCAAAGTACTTGGTGGAATCAGTTGTGATATTAATACTGAACGGCCTGTAATCTTCTGCTACCCGGTTAAATATTTCGGTCATCTGTGCAGTGTTTAAACCTGCAGGGCCGCAATAAATCGGGCCATTTGTATTCCAGGGAGTGTTGACCACTGTTTGGCCGTCAAAATCAAGGAAAATAAGGGCCGAAGCAGAAGGATAACTGTTCAATAAGGGCACTTGTGCTTTAGTGGTCAATGCGCCACAAAGCAATAGCGTCATAAGGGTTGATTGGATTAGCTTTTTCATAACAAAGCGGATTTAAAGTTTTTCAATAGGTATTAAGGATAGTAAGGATACGGATGTAAAAACGGGACAGTTTAAAATTTTATCATTAGTTTTTTTGATGAAATATTATTCATTGATCACATCATAATAATTCTTTTTCACAAGCACAAAACCGGCATCTTTCTGCTGCAGAACATAAAGGTCACCATGCTGAAAGCTCATCAGGCGGCCATTATATTTTGTAGTTCCATCATCAGTGATCACTTTGGAAATATAAAGGGTCGCGCCATTATAGTTGGTTGACTTAATGACGACGGTCTGGACCTTGTTTTCATATTTGCTTACAGATGAAACTACATTACCCTCAAAAGGAGCCGTTCTTGCATCCGATGACAGGGTCGTACTGATAATAGTGCCTGTTCTTGTGTTTACCAGGCTATTCAGATTTTCAATGCTGACAGGGATCACCTCCGGGAGGTTATCAAATAACCGGGGTTTGTTGTGATTAGGTTCGTTTGCAATAAATTTCTGGTCTTGTGCGGCCGAAAAAAGGCTGCAGAGTGTAATGCATGCGCATAGCACAGGGATACGTAGGTTTTTCATGATTGGACGTTTTTTAAGGTCAATAGGATGTTGTTCAGCAATCGGGATTTAATCGATTGCAGTTTCAAGGGGGACGGTGATACAAGATTTGTTATTTTTTTTTGAAAGGAGAAGCGGGGAGCTCGAAAATCGAAAAGATTAGGTGGTAGTACTCAGCAGGAATAGTAGGTACTCATTAGCGATGTCGTAGATTTTCGAAAAAATATACTTAATTAGTATTGCCCGGTGCTTAATAAGACCAATGTGCAGGCTTCAATGGCTTTAATATTATGCTTTGCCGCAAGTTCTGCCAGGTTTTCATTTTCAGCACCCGGATTAAAAATGATCCGTTTGGGTTTGAGTGATAGAATATAATCGTAGTAATCCTCCTGGTGAAGCGGATTCAGGTAAAGAGTTACTGTATCTATATTATCAAACTCTTTTTTTTCTTTTTCTATCGGCACATCTGCTACCCGGGCATTTTTTTTCCCGATAGCCACTACCGGGTGGCCATGGCTCCGCAAACGTTGCACAGCCAGGTAGCTGTACCGGGAGGGGTTATCAGAAGCGCCTAGCACCAATGTTTTTTTCTTTTCAGGCATCTTTAGATTAGTTTTTTCATTTTCACCCATTCAAACCAGGTGATCACTGTATAGAAAAGCGCTAAGAGCATAGCCGGGATCGTGGCAAATATCATCGTACCCAAACCCGGCATCGCATATTTATCTTCTCTATCACCCGTTGTTCTTGAAGAATCCTGTATCAACGCCACAACCATTAGTCCAATTACAAGAGCCGTACCAATAAGATGAAATTTTCTCCAGGATGTCTTTTTCCAGGGCCGGGGTCCTGCAGCAAGATTAACCAGGATGCTTATAATTTGCACAGCGGCAAATACCAGGACAATAATTACCGGGCTCAATTTTTCCGGGTCACTCACAAAATAGGCCCCAACCAGTAAGGCCAGTAACAAAAGCTGAATGAACAGATCAAGGGATTTAAATGTTTTCATACTTATTATTTAAACGTTTTTCATCAGGGCTATAATGTTATGCTAAATACACCAGGATAAATACGGCACTAAGATATGTCCATAAAATTGAAAACAAAATGTGAACAGTGGTCTCGAAAATTTTTCCTTTCCAAAGTAAGGATGAGTAACCAAAGAATTGAATGAGAAGTCTTGTTACCCAGAAAATGCCTATCCCTAAAGAAATCCTTTTGCCAAAGGTCGTCGTTGTCAGTTCAGCTGCTGATGTCAAACAAAGAAGCCCCATAAGAAAAATCACAAATGCAATGAAGAACGCATGAACATACATCATCTGCCGGTTCATCGTGTTCAATGAACTTAACTCCTTCTTCCAATTAAAGTATTTTGGAAAGGTAAAATGAAACAGGGCTAATATGATTAATAAGATGCCGGTGATTTTGAGGTGCAGTTCCATTTTGTAAGAATAGTCAATATACAAAGAATCTCAGGGACTACAGTTGAAGACAGACATAAATGCCGTGAATTTACTTTCCCGAAAAGAAGTAAAGCCTGCACGTTCAAAAGCATTTTTCCAAACAGAACGGGAGAAAAAGTGTGTGAAGCCTACCGAGAAAGCCAGGAAATTTGGAAAGTCCCGCAAGTGTTCTACCATAATTACTTTCCCACCTGGTTTACATAACCGGTAGCATTCCTTTAAAAACTCAACTTTCTCCTCCTGTGACCTTATTTCATGTACAGCCGACAGAAGAAAAATAATGTCTGCCGTTTTATCATTTAACGGTATATGGTTGGATGCTATTTGTTGTGTTCCGGGGTACAGCAACGTTACTTTGCGGGCTCTTTTTATAGCAGGTTCAGTATGCCTTTTCGCATTGTAAAAATCAAACACTTTTAAATCGGATCGGGGAAACTTGTTTTTAATAATAAAACTGGTTTCATCAAAACCAGCGTTGATGTTTACGATCAGTTTTACTCCTTCATCATCCCTGGTAATATTTTTTAACCAATGGAACTGGTAAAAACCTGAAAAATCATACACATAAGCAGATACTATTAAAGGCATTATAAGGCCATATAAAAACGCTGCTGTGATCAGCCAAAAAACATTACCCGGCCATTCAATAATCAAACGACTGGCAAACAATATCGCTAAAACCCCAAGGCCAAACACATAAAAGTGGCGGTTAAAACTTAATATATTTAAAACGCCCTGGAATTTTCTTCTTTTTTCTTCCATGGTTCAATTTTACCTTTTTTCCAGTAATAAGGAATGTTTCGGATGATAAAAGCATTGGCCAGTTTAGCACCAGTCAGTTTCAATTTGTTCATGAACGAAAAGTTGTAGTCAATAACCTTAACAGGTGACGGCTTCCAGTTCTCTCTGACTCCTTCAATGATTAAAACCTTCTTGCCGGTTGGGTCATAAGTAAAAGTAAAAGGTAATGGTCCCGCAAATCTTCGGGCTTCTTTCCAGTCGGTAAATGGTGATCCGTCGGGCAGAGAAATATTCTCATTGCCTGAATCTTCGATCTGAATTTTGAAACCCGATCTGTTTGAACTGATTTCAGTTGTTCCATTCTGCTGTAATTGATTGATGTCTGTTGTTGTATAGTTGTAGTGAGTGAAAATGTTTCCAAAGAATTCCATTTTCTTTTTGTCAGTTTCTGATTTAAGAATATACAACCCCCGCAAGCTTTTGCCCGCATTGTTCGTGAACCTGACAAAGACACGATACCCGATAAGGAAAAAGTTGTTGCCTAACAGTTTTGGAAAACCCTTTGGCCTGAGATCTTTTGTCTGAACCATTGCAACTGCAATGAATGCCCACTTGTCGTTTAAGGTGTCCAACTCCAGGCACTCGGGAACAAGATGCTGAATTTGCTCCTTTGGAATTGCGAATGTAAAAACAAGCGAGCTTTCAAAAAATGCTTCAACAGCAAACGGATGATTTTTTAAGAATGAAAACATTTTATGTCTGTTGAAATAAATTAACCTTGAGGCGAAATTCGTTATAATAGATTAAAAGTATAAACAGGAAGGCAAAAACCGCATTGGCTCTGCCCCAAAGAAGCAGGTCAGGTACAAGAATAAATTCCAGGATATTCATTGTCGCAATAACAAGAATTTGGATCGTTGCATTCAGCCTTGTGTTAATGCCACTTAATATCCAAACCGCCATACCGATTTCAGAAAGCCCGATTGCCCTGGTAAAAAACTCCGCATGGTCGCTACCTAAAATTCTTGCAACAATTTCCTGGTGCCGTGGCACAAGGTTCAGCACTTTACAAAAAAGTCCGTTGATGATCCAGGCTATCGCAATGAAGTAGTTAATAAGTGTATGTTTGGTCCTGGTTGTCATTTCAGGGGATTGTCGCAATTGACCAATTGGATATTTTAGTCCCGGGTTTGTTATTTAAAGAACTTCATCATCGTTCCGAGGAACCAGCTTTCTTCTGCTTTTATCATCACATCAAGCGTTTTATCAGCCTGCTTGCCCAATTTTTTTATACTGCTGATCGTGTCCACAAAGGTCTTTACATTTTTATCTTTTTTATCTCCATCTACTTCTTCTAATTTATCCAGCAATTGCAGCATGGGCTCCAGTTCCCTTTTCTTCCTTTCCTTCACGATTTGTTTTACCACTTTCCATATATCTTTTTCCGCAGAGAAATATTCTTTCCGTTCACCGGGCAGCAAAACTCTTTCCACCAGCCTCCAGTTGATCAACTCCCGGATGTTCATATTGGTATTGCCCCGGCTGATGTCCAGTTCTTCCATGATATCATCCTGCGTAAGCGGGTCGGGGCTGATGAGCAGGAGGGCATGTATCTGCGCCATAGTACGGTTGATACCCCAATGGGTGCCAAAAGCGCCCCAGCTGCTGATGAATTGTTGCTTGGCTTCGTTAAGTTTCATGATACAAAGCTAAGGAGGCAATTCCGAATTTTCAAAACTTTTTGAAAGTTGGGGTTGAAATTATTTTCTCAACTCGTTCAGCACTTTGTGTTCGGGTTTCTGTAAGAGGGCGGTCATTTCATTTACTTCATTATCATACAGTCCTTTGCCGGAATGGCTGGCTGTATTGAAAATAAAATTACCACTGACCTGCATCCGGTCGCCAAATTGTTTAAGAATAGTGGCCCGGCGCTGGTCATATAATAAAGTCAGACGGGTGTTTTCCTTATCCAAAAAAACAAAAAGTTTTTTCAAACCCGCATTGCTGACGATATCCCGGTAAGTTTTTGGATAATATGTCTTGGCATATTGCATATACCAGGAAATAAAAAGTTCGAATTCCAGGATCGAATACCTGTAGCTGGCCATATTACTCAGGTAACTGATCCAGGCATCGGGGTTCTTCCAACCGTAGGTGTCTTTATAATAATTGAAAAGTGAAACTCCTGTGCTGAATGAATGATAATAAGCAATGCACTCTTCCAGCAAACCGAGGATACCAAATTGCTGCGTTACGAGGTATTTATCTTTTGCACTGATATACGTGTCGTAACGGAATATTTTTTTCCGGGTTGCTGCAGGAACGATACCGTTCATTTCACGGGCCGGAAAGGTTTTAAAGTTTTTGACAGAAAAAGACAAGGTGTCATTTATCCGGTATAAAACGGAAGTCTCAAAATAGCTGCTGTGAAACCCCTGGTATATGTGATAACCTTCGTGTACGATCGTAGGAACATCGGAGATATATTCATTCAATGAATCTCCTTCTGCCATTTCGTTGATAGCGCTTTCATCATATTCTTTTAATACCGTATAACTCTCCGGGAAATATTTCTTACTCAACAGCAATAGTTGCTGTTTTTTAGAAATTAACGGCGTTGAAATGAAAAGGAATGCTGAAATAAAAAGTCCAAGGCTTCGCATCATGTCATTAAAACTAAAACTACCTGCGGGAAAAAAGAAACACAGCGGCTCGTTTTATCATTTTATTATAATATTGTTCCTGTTCCGGCAGGAGTTCTTTATACCGGAGAATAAGTATCTTGCCTCTATGAAAAAAATAGTACTGCTCGTTTTATTATTTGTCCAGTTGACAGGACAATGCCAGTTTCAGCCTTTTAGGTTTGCCTTTATCTCTGACACACATATTGGTTCACCGGATGGAAAAGCAGAAGAGGACCTGCGCAGAACAGTTGCGGACATTAACCAGATGAAGGATATTGCTTTTGTTGTTATTACCGGCGACATCACTGAACTGGGCACCAATGATGAAATAAAAAGAGCCAGGCAGATCCTGGATGAACTGAAAGTGCCCTGGTATATTATTCCCGGTAATCATGACAGCGGTTGGAGCGAAAGCGGCGGACAAATTTTTATAAAAGTATTTGGCGATGATAAATTCAGTTTTGAATACAGTGGTATCCGTTTCCTGGGTTGTGCTTCCGGTCCTTACCTGCGGATGAGTGATGGCCACGTGCCCCGCAGCGCCTTAAACTGGTTGGATGATGAATTGAAAAAAGTAAAGCCACAGCAACCTGTTATTTTTCTTAATCATTACCCGATCGATAATGGATTGGATAATTGGTACGAAATAACTGACCGGCTTCGCAATTATAATACATGGGCCATTCTTTGCGGACATGGTCATGCTAATAAAGCCATGAATTTTGAAGATATCCCCGGGGTAATGGGACGTTCCAACCTGCGGGCCAAGGATTCAGTGGGTGGTTATAACCTGGTTGATATCAGACCGGACTCTATGATCTTTTTTGTAAGAAGACCGGGAACAAAGATCACGAGACAATGGACAGGAGTAAAGATCGAAACAAGAGATTTTGCAAAGGATAAAAAATTCACCCGGCCGGATTATGGTATTAATAATAAATACAGCCAGGCTATAGAAAAGTGGAGGTTTTCTTCTGATGCAAATATTATCTCTACTCCTGGCGTAGCCAATGAGCTTGTTGTTTTCGGAAATCAGAACGGCGAAGTTGTTGCGCTGTCTGTGAAAAATGGAAAAAAGAAATGGTCATTCAAAACAGGGGGAAGTATTTTTTCATCACCTGCTATTTCAAATGAAAGGGTGGTTTTTGGATCAGCCGACGGCAATGTGTATTGCCTGAATGAAAAAGACGGAACATTAAAATGGAAAAAAGAAACCGGTGCTGCTGTATTGGGCTCGGCACTTATTCATGGCGATACCGTTTTCATCGGCGGTAGTGACCATTCGTTTCTTGCTTTAGAACTCAACACTGGAAAATTGATCTGGAAATTTTCAGGATTAGAAGGCCCGGTGGTCAGTACAGCATTATTATATGAAGGCAAGGTAATTTTTGGGGCATGGGACAAGAACCTGTATGGGTTGATCAGTTCAACCGGGCAATTAGCCTGGCAATGGAATAATGGTTCTTCCGTACGTAATTATTCGCCGGCATCCTGTATCCCGGTCGCACATGATGGCGTAGTTTATGTAGTGGCGCCGGACCGGTATATTTCCGCTATCGATGCAGATGATGGCAAAACGATATGGAGAAATAACGATGCCACGGTAAGGGAATCGATCGGTATCTCAGAAGACGGCAAATGGATATATGGAAAAACGATGCAGGATACCATTGTTGCTTATGTGACCAGTCGTGAAAAGCAATCAGCTGCCTGGAAACTAAATTGTGGGTTTGGTTACGAACATGTTCCTTCCATGCTTATTGAAAAAGAAGGACAGGTTTTCTTTGGAACAAGAAGCGGAGTGGTCTATTGTATTGATCCCGTTAAACAACAGGTGGTATGGGCACATAAGATTGATAACTCTATGGTGAATACAGTAAAGGTCCTGGATAAGAATAATATCATTGCGTCAACAATGGACGGGAAAGTAGTATTCCTGCAGGTTCAGAAAGAATAAATTAACCGGATCATCAAATCAATTCTCCTCTGACTTTCCTTTTAATGTCGCGATGCAGTATAATGAACCTATCATTATTGCAATAACACCTATCCAGGTAAAAAGCGGCAACGGGCTTCGGTTAAGGAACTGATGCACTTTACTAAATACGATAAAGCTAAAGCCTGTCACAAGGAAAAATGCTGTCCTGGAAAATTCTTTCATTTCTTTGTCTTCCATAAGGTTGGTTTTATTTTGCAATCACTTGAAAAAACATACGGTATAATTTATATGACCGGATCTGTCTTTTCATTAAGCAATAGTTCCAACAAACTTGCCAGACTGAAATTATGTGAATAAAAAAATCACTGCAAGAGTGACTTTACTAATGAAAACAGGAGGTAATTACTTTTAGTTTACACCAGCATCATCACCGGATTTTCCAGGTATTTTTTGAATGTTTGAAGGAAAGATGCGCCGGTAGCTCCGTCAACACTACGGTGATCGCAACTCAGGGTAACTTTCATAACATTACTTACGCCAAAGCCTTCTGTTTTTTTGACCACCACTTCTTTGATCTTTCCTACAGCCATAATGCAACTGTCGGGTGGGTTAATGATGGCGGTGAATTCGTCGATATCCATCATGCCGAGATTGGAAACAGTGAATGTATTATGGGTAAATTCATCCGGCTGTAATTTTTTATTCTTTGCTTTACCACTCAACTCTTTGCTTTCAGCGGCAATTTGCGGCAATGATTTCTGATCAGCAAAACGGATCACCGGAACGATCAAACCATCTTCAATGGCAACGGCGACACCAATATGGATATGTTTGTAACGACGGATCTTATCACCCATCCATGATGCATTCACAGCAGGGTGCTGTCGAAGGGCCAGGGCCACAGCTTTTACGACAAGGTCATTAAAACTTATTTTTACCGGGCTTACTTCATTTAATTGTGTCCTTGCTGAAATGGCATTATCCATGTTGATCTCCATCGTAAGATAGAAATGCGGGGCGCTGAATTTGCTTTCACCAAGCCGTTTGGCTATAATGTTCCGTATTTGTGAATTGGGAATATCAGTATAGCCCTCTTCACCCGGAACGAATTTCGGGATACTAGCGGCTTTGACTCCGGACTCCTGGCTCCCGACTTCCGACTCCTTATAGCTATCAATATCTGCTTTTGTTATTCTGCCTCCATCACCACTACCATGAAGCATCTTCAGGTCAACACCTTTTTCTTTTGCAATTTTTTTGGCTAAGGGCGATGCTTTCACTCTTCCGTTTTCTGAAGAAACAGATTCAGTCGGCTGAGTTGTTACTGTTGCTGGTTGCTCGTTACTGGTTACTGGTTGTTGGTTGCTGGTTGCTGGTTGTGGCTTCGTAGCAGCGGTTTCTTCGCTTTGACCCATTTGACCTTTATGACCTATTTGACCTGCCTGAGCTGCTTCTCCTTTCACTGCTGCAACAATAGCATCCACATCTACTTTTCCTTTTTCACCAATAATGCAGAGCAAGGCATTCACCGGGATCTTTTCACCTTTTTGTGCGCCTATATATAATAATGTACCATTCTTGTAACTCTCCAGTTCCATCGTAGCTTTATCAGTTTCTATTTCTGCCAGTACATCTCCTTTCTTTACAGTGTCACCGACGTTTTTATTCCAGGAAGCAATAACGCCTTCTTCCATGGTATCGCTGAGCCGGGGCATGAGCACTATTTCATCCATCTTGCTGATGTCAATCGTTGCAGGTTGCTGGTTACTGGTTGCTGGTTTGGAAGCGTTATCTTTTTGGACTGCTTTATCCTGGTTTGAACTTACTTTTTCTGTTTCCTGTTTTTTATCTTCTGTTTTCTTGTTTTCGGGATCTGACTTCTGTCCCTCAGTCTTTTCTTTTTTAGATTCTTCTTTTTTTGTTGAAGATCCAGTACCGGTTTTCAGCAGTGAGGAAATATCTTCCCCGGGTTTTCCAACAATAGCCAACAGGTCATCTACCTGTAACTTTCCGCCTTTGTCAGTGCCAATATGCAGGAGTGTACCATCTTTATAACTTTCCAGTTCCATCGTGGCTTTATCTGTTTCTATATCTGCAAGCAGGTCGCCTTTCTTTATACTGTCGCCAACATTTTTATGCCAGGCAGCGATGACTCCTTCTGTCATGGTATCGCTGAGACGGGGCATTAATATCACTTCGGCCATCGCCTTTGAATTTTGACCGAAATTAAGGTAAAATGGTGAATGGTAAACCTGCCTGCCGGCAGGCAGGTTGTGAATGGTGAATGAAGATCAGTAATCCAATGTCAGATTCAGCCGGTCTTTAAGTTCCTTTATTAAAGGATATTGTTCAGCCATTTTTAGAAACTGTTCCCGGGCGGGTAAAGTGGCTTCCATAATGGGTCTGTCTTCTGCGTATTCTTCAACGATCACATTAAATCGAAGCAACCGGTTCTGCAACCGCTCCTGTAAAAAGCTAAAGAGTTTATTCCTGTCCTGCTCAATAAATTGTTTTTGGATATTATCTGTTGTAACCGCTTCGAATGAGTTATCATCTTTTATACGAAGCAGGGCCATTTCAAAACTAAGGGCCGCAGAGTTTTTTGCCTCTTTCAGTTTTTGAACATAATCATTCCATGCTTTTTGCAAAGTATCATCTTGCAAAGGATGGTTTGTATTCCCGTTGCCATTGTCGCCGCTTGCCTGGTATTGTTTGCGGATCTTACCTAGTGGAGAGAGTTTGTTGCTGGTTACTGGTTGCTGGTTACTGGTTGCTGGTTCATTATATCCGGATTTTTCTTCCGTCACTGTTATTTTTTCTAAAGACGGAGTTTCAATGATCAGTTTTGCTTCTGATGATTTTCCAGGAGAGCCAAAGGACTTACCAGGGACTGCTGGTTTTATTTCAAACGACTTAATGGCTGCCGTACGGAATGTTACTGCGGATTCAACTATTTTTTTTTTATTGATGCCATTTGCATCAGAGGATAACTCAATAGCTTGTTGCAGGTAGCAGAGTTTGATCAGGGCCAGTTCAACATGCAGCCTTTTATTACGGGCAGCTTTATAATTGATCTCCGTATCATTCAAAATATTCAGGGCGCTGATAAGAAGCGCAGGAGAAACATTTTTTGCAACAGATATGTATTTGTCTTTGAAGCTTTCCACTACTTCCAGCAGACCGGCGGCTTTTTCATCTTTGCACACCAGCAGGTTTCGGATGAATTCGGCAAAACCATTTACGACCAGGTCACCTTCAAAACCTTTACGGTTGATGTCATCATAGAGCAACATCGCACCCGACAGGTCCTGCTGCCGCATACAATCCAGTAGTTTGAAGTAACAGTCAGCATCAAGGATATTCAGGTGTTCTAATGTGGTTGCATAATTCAGTTCTCCATTGGTAAAACTCACGATCTTATCCAATATGCTCAATGCATCCCGCATACAGCCTTCACTTTTTTGTGCGATCACCTGCAAGGATGCTTTATCCGTTTTGATATCTTCTTTCCTGCAAATCTCTTCCAGGTGTTCTACGGTATCATTGGTTGTGATGCGTTTAAAATCGAAGATCTGGCAACGGCTGAGAATGGTTGGGATGATCTTATGTTTCTCCGTGGTAGCCAGGATAAAAATGGCATAGGGCGGAGGTTCTTCCAGCGTTTTTAAAAAAGCATTGAAGGCAGCAGAACTTAACATGTGCACCTCGTCGATCACATACACTTTGTATTTACCCGTTTGCGGAACAAAACGGATCTGGTCAACCAGGTCACGGATATTATCTACCGAATTATTACTGGCGCCATCCAGCTCAAAATAATTCATCGAAGCGCCGTCATTAAATGATATACAGGACTGGCAAGTATTGCAGGCTTCGCCGTCCTTTGTCTGGTTTTCGCAGTTAATAGTTTTGGCTAAAATCCTTGCACAGGTAGTTTTGCCAACTCCTCTTGGCCCGCAAAATAAAAATGCATGTGCCAGTTGCTGGTTTTTGATCGCATTCTTAAGTGTAGTGGTTATATGCGACTGCCCGATGACAGTGTCAAAAGTTTGCGGCCTGTATTTTCTTGCTGATACGATGAACTTATCCATGAGGTCAGTCGATAGTCTTTAGTCGTTAGTCAAACCCTGAGCAAAAATAAGTCTTTCACAATTAGGAAAACCGGCTAATGACTAACGACTAAAGACCCAAGACTAATGCAGGATCGGGTGCGGTTTAAATTCCTTTGTCCGGTCAAACAGATAACGGTACGTGGTCAGTATCCGGCTGCGGTTACCAGCTATTACTTCTGCCACATTTACCATTTTGGGATTGAATTCCCCGATCCATTGCATTTCATACTCATCATAGATAGGAGTGCCCATTTTAAACTCGCCGTTTTCCAGATACAATCGTTGAATAACCCTGGCTCCCTCAATTATCAAATAACTATCCGCACCGGTACCCTGGAATTCCGGCACGATACCAAATACAAGCCCGACAAACTTGCTGGGTTTCTTTGTGGATTTTATCCAGAGAAATTTAAGCTTGTGCCATAAACTGAATTTGCCATGCATGTATTTAAACCATTGGTTCAGGTCGGGCAGGTTGATCCAGATTCCAATAGGCTCTCCTTTATAATAGATGAACCAACTGACCCGTTCATCCATTACAGGCTTCATGGATTGAAACATTTTCCGGATCACTTTTTCGTCCACTTGTTTCAGACCGCCATGTCCCGCCCATGCTTTATTATAAACAATGGTGAAGTCTTTGGCAAATTTGTCTAACTGGTCTTTTTTTATGTGACTTGAAGTGTAATCAGGATCTTTTGAACATTCAGCATGCCGCACAAAAAATTTTGGCTGGATCATCACGGTGGCTTTCATCCCAAAGCATATCTGGTTGAAAAAATTCCGGAAGCCGTAGCTCTCAAACAACTGCGTGTAATAAGGAGGATTAAAATTCATGCAATACAAAGGCGGTATCTCATGTCCTTTCACCACCAGGCCCCACCAGCGGTCCCTTTCGCCAAAATTAACAGGGCCATCCATGGCCTGCATACCTTTTTGCAGCAGCCAGTGTTTGGCCACATCAAATAACATATCGGCAGCATCCTGGTCATTGATGCAATCAAAAAAGCCAATGCCGCCAACCGGTACGTCATCACCCTTGTTCTTATATTTTTTATTAGTGAAAGCAGCAATACGCCCGGCGAAATCTCCTTTATCATCCTTTAGTATCCATCTTGTCACTTCGCCGGACCGAAAGGTCTTATTCTTTTTGGGATCAAAGACTTCATTGATGTCTTTATCCAACGGACGGATGTAACAGGGATTTCTTTTATTCAATTCCACATTAACCGCAATAAACTCCTTGGCCAGTTGTGATGAAGTAACTTCAATCAGTTGCATGATACTATCTGCTTGTTGCAAATGTAAAGGATGCAAAGGAATTAAAGCTCTATCTCTTTACGGATTTTATTAAATTTACTTTTACATCAATCAGGTGAAATACAAATTAACGATACTATTCATTTTCCTCTTCCTCTCCGGGACAATGCTCCTGGCACAAGCAGAAAAAAAACAGCAAGACTCTGCCCGGATTGCAACTGAGAACAGTGTCAGGAAAATACGGTCAATGATAGACTCCTTGCTTAAACTGACCCGGTTGAGCCGACAGGATACATTACAGGTCAACAGGCTGAATATGCTGGTGGACCTTTTCACTAATTTTTCGTATGATTCGGCTTTAAGATTTGCATCCAATGCGAAGGATCTGGCTGAAAAATTAGATTATCAGCGGGGGTTAGCCAAAGCATTAGAATATCTTGGTTCGGTTACTGAAGCATTCAACAAGAACCGGGCTACAGCGGTAGATTTTTATAAGCAAGCCATTGCTATTGCTGAGAAAAATAGTTTATATAATGATTTGCATGTATACTATTCTGCTGTTCTGAACAGCTATTTCTATCTTGGTGATTTTCCAAATGCTATGAAAATTGCGACCAAAGGACTGGTCTCGGCAGAGACTCAAAAGGACAGAGACAAAGTTTTTCAATATAATAATCTCATTGCCACTATTTATTTCAGACAGAGAAATTACAGTGAGGCATTGAAATACTACCTTCAATTACTTCAAACGGCTGACCGGCTAAATGATGACCCCGAAAGGGTTTTTGTGAATCTTGGCCTTGCAGACGTTTATATAGCTCAAAAGGATTCAGTAAAGGCTTTTTCCAGTCTTTTCCGGTCACTGGATATTGCAAAGAAAATATTTGATAAACCATCCCATTCATACAGGCATAAAATCCCATATATACTGTACCGGATCGGGTATGCCTATAAAACATTTGGCAATAATGCTGAGGCTTTAAAATATACGCTTGATGCTTTGGCATATACCCGCAAAGTACCCTGCGATAAGTTTGATATTGCCAACTATTACCTGCAGGCAGGCGATATTTACAGGAAACTTAATGATTATCCCAATGCAAAAGAAAACCTGTACAAAGGACTGTCCATAGCTGAGGAAATAGGGCATAAGGAAGACACACGTGATGCATATGGGTTTCTTTCGGAGATATTTTCGGCAGAAAAAAAATTTGACAGCGCCTTTTTCTTCCTGGGGTTATACACTAATCTGAAAGATTCAATTGTAAATGAAGTAACGCAAAGGAGCATTGCTGAAATACAAGGACAATATAATGTGGCCAAAAAGGATAAAGAAATTGCAAGGCAACATCAGTTTAGAAATATCCTGATTGGTAGTTTTGTTTTTTTGCTGCTCATTCTTATGTTTTTGTACAACCGTTACCAGCTAAAACAAAAAAACCGTTACCAGAAAGAACTAAACCGCCAGCAGAATGAATTGTTCAATGCTATTGCTGCTGCACAGGATCAGGAACGAAAACGTATAGCACAGGATATTCATGATAGCCTCGGCTCAATTCTCTCGGCGGCCAAGCTAAAATTATCAGCGTTGAAAGAAAACCAGCCATTACTTTCCAATGAACAAATAGAAAAATACCAGACTACCCTCCAACTGCTGGATGAAGCCTCCGCTGAATTGCGGAGTATATCGCATAATATCATGCCGGCCACTCTTTCTAAGTTAGGGTTGATAGCGGCATTGAAAAACCTGAGTACCACTATTTCGTCACATTCGGGCCTGCAGATAAACTTTACTTCCCACGATTTTATGGAAAGGATACCTGAACAAACGGAAATGAGTATTTACAGAATTGTACTGGAGCTTATCAATAATATAGTAAAACATGCACAGGCCAATAAAGTAACCGTGCAGTTAATTAAATATCCCGATTATATCAACCTGTCCGTAGAAGATAATGGCCGGGGATTTGATTATAGGAATGCTCTGCAGGAAAAAAAAGGGATCGGGTTGGGAAATATTTTATCCAGGGTGGATTACCTGAAAGGAAAAATGAATGTGGATTCTGTGCCCGGCAGGGGAACGACAGTTATTATTGATATTCCATATATGGGCGGTTAAATACCAACATACTGGTATGCCAGTGGGTTGTTTTGATAAATATATTTACAGTTGAAATTATATGAATAAAATAAAACTACTGATTGCTGATGATCATACTATTCTGCGTGACGGCATTGTATCGTTATTGCAGGGCGAAGCAGCATTTACCGTGGCGGGAACGGCCGGCAATGGGTATGAAGTACTCGATTTGATCAGTAAAAAAGATTTTGACGTTTGCCTGCTCGACATCAGCATGCCCGGGCTGGATGGTATGGAAACAGCTAAGCTGGTCAAAGAAAGAAAACCGGCCATTAAGATCATTATGCTGACAACCTATAACGATCCGGAAATTATTTCAGAACTGGTTCATATCGGCGTAGCTGGTTATTTGCTGAAGAACTCAGACAAACAGGAACTGGTGGAGGCTGTTCATAAAGTAATGAAAGGCCGCCACTATTTTAGTGAAGAAGTGGAAAATATCATCCTGCAGGGATTAACTGAAAAGAGATCAACCGAAGTAATAACGCTGACAGAAAGAGAATTGGAAGTGATGCATTTGCTGGCCAGGGAATACACCAACGACAAAATTGCTGATGAACTCCACATAAGTTACCGTACGGTTGAAACCCATCGCAAGAACATTATGCAGAAAACAAAAGCCCGTAATTTGGCCGGGTTGCTGAAATATGCGTATGGTAAAGGGTTACTGAAATAACTTCCTTCCTTTTTAAGCTTGTATATACCAACTTCTTGGTACTTCTAAATACCGGGTTATTGGGATTGAAATTGAAGACTTCACTTCATAGGTTTATGTTGATTTTAAATATAGGCATCATGAAGTTCAGGTTTCCAATTCTTGCATCCCTAATCTTTTTTATTACTGTTGTCGCCCGTTCCCAATCGGGTAATGCGGGGTTTGTCTGCGCCAAATGTGGCCGGTATGAAAATAACAGGCAGGCTATGTTATTACATACCTGCAGGCAACATGGATGGAATTGCCCTACCACTACTACATATTACAATCCGGTACCAACGAAAACACGGGAGCAAATGTTAAAGGAGCTAGAAGATAAAGAATTAAAAGAGGCTGCTGAAGATGCTAATGACCACGGTGTTGATTGTTACGAAAAAAAAGACTGGGCCACCGCCATCAATTATTTTAAGGTCGCTCTTGAATATGTTCCTGGCTTTGAAGATGCGATCTATAATCTTAAAAAAGCAGAAGGGAAATTGGAGGCAGAACGTTTGCAAAAAGAAAAAGAACAGGAAGAGAAGAATAAACAGGTAGTTGATCAAAGCATTCAAACCATAACCCTGCCATCCGCCCTCAGTAAATATATGGAGGAGGCAGACAAGATCATCGTTCCCCCACCATCCTGGGAGTCAAACATGGAGGAACAGGTAACACAAATAAGACTGGGACAAAACGATGAAAACAAGCTGATCAAAACTAAGAATGGTTTGATTGCAGCTTTTGATATCGTTTGTACAACAGAGGGTCTTGATTTCAGGGTTAAACTATTGCTTATCGGAGCTAAATCTACTGATGCAGCGCAAAACGAAGCAGAGATCGTGGCTTTCAGGCAAACAGCATGGTATGAAAGAACTTTACAGGTTTTAAAAGATCCCCAAAAAGCCCCGCTTTTAATTGCTGCCATTAAAGCATTGCGGGAAAAAAAACCGATGCCAACCGGGGTAACACCTGAACTTGAGAAAATGGCTAAGGGAACACAGGATCCATCATTGGGTAATTCATCTGTTCACATGGCCATGGATGAAATGCTTTAAAAAGAATCAAAAGCTGCTTTTTTTCAAACCTTCAAGATGGAAGCTATCAGTATGCTGAGCGATAATATAAAAGACAAAGCATGGAAATATGTTGAAGACAGGGTTACTGTTTTAAAAAAAGTAAATGATATAATCGGCGAGGGGAAAAAACTAATGAGTCCTCTTGACAAGGGAGCAGAGTTGGTGGATAAGGAACATCAGCCCATATTTAATTCCATTATTCAAAACAAAATAGATGAGTTGCAGAAAAATATTCAACCTTTTAAACCGATACCTGAGGCGATCATAAATGTGATGTCATTTTATGGCAATAGTAAAGCTGTTAATAATTAATAGAACAAATGACTTTAAGTATCAATAAAATTTTTATTATGTCAATACAAAACCAAAGTAGCAAAATTATTTTCATGGGTTTACTATTTTCAATGACATTTCTGGTTGGCTGTTCACATCCAAAACAAACACAGACTCAAACAAAACAAAAGCCGGGGCTTTATAGCCTTACCGGCTGGAATCATGCATGGATGAATACTTCCACTAATGTGGCTAATGGTATAGATGTTGAAGGCAGGGTTGGCTACCCGTTAGAAGTTGCAGCACCCACTGCCAATTGCGGCTCACCCACAAAAAACTGGACTGGCTACCATAGAATTATTTCGGGAGAGTTACCTCCCGGTATAGATATTGAAGAGGCTTCAACTATAAAGGGTATACCAACAAAAAGAGGGCATTATATTGTGGTTCTTGAATTGTATGAGATTAAATGTAACGATATGGACTACGGTTCTATGAAGCAGGAATTGCGTTTTCATATTACGGGTTCCGGAATAGTTGATACTAAGTTAGAAAGTGAAAAGAAAGAATTGGCCAGCGATGATAAAGTGAAAATTTCCTACACGGTTACTCCAAACGCTGTGAAATTCTTTATCAAAACAAACGGCTCACCTTCCATAAGTGTTGATGTTAACAAGAATGGAAACAAGGATGGAATGGTAGATCGGTCTTATGGAATGTCCGACCACAAGCAATTATGTACACAATATTATCTTGAAGAAGAAGGATATACCACTACATGCGGAGGGGCGCCTTCAAAAGCCAAACTTTCCGCTGGAGTTTCCGAATATGTGTTTACCATTCCTAAAGATGAATTAACTACCCGGGCTAACCCAGGCACTATTTCTGTAATGATTAAAGTTGGTTTTAATGAAAATGATAGATGGACCTGGATATATTACCCATATAGTACAAGAATATTTCAAAATGTTTACGAAATAGACATTAGGTGAACTTAACGGGGGCACCGGTATTGTGAATGATTAATTAAATGGGGAAATAAAAACAATAAAGACATTTATCATGAAAAAACAATTCTTCATTATCTCAGCTCTGTTAACTGTTGCCTCTTTACTACAGGCGCAGGGAAATACAAAAAAATATGAGGCTGTATGGAATCTTTCGGAAGGGTTGGCAGTAGCAGAGTTGAATGGAAAATGGGGATATGTTGATAAGACCTGTAATGAGCTAATCCCTTGTATATATGAAAGTGCTGACGATTTTAAGGAAGGATTGGCAGAAGTTAAACTAAACGGGAAATTGGGTTTTATTGATAAAAAAGGAAAACAAATCACTCCATTTAAATATGACGGCTATGGCTATGGATTTTATGAAGGTCTTGCCGATGTGGAATTGAACAGCAAGCATGGATATATTGATAAAGCAGGAAACGAGGCTATTGCATTAAAATATGAATTTGCTGCAGCATTTAAAGATGGGATTGCCGGAATAAAAATGAATGGCAAATGGGGAGTTATTGATAAAAGCGGGAATGAAATTATTCCCTGTCAGTACGATGATTTTGTGAGGTTTTATGATGGCCTTGCTTTTGCGAAGTTGAATGGCAAAGGTGGTTTTATTGATAAAAACGGGCACGCCGATATCCCTTTTGAATATGATGATAGCTGGGGTTTTTATGAAGGGCTTGCTGCTGTAAAACTCAATGATAAATGGGGTTTTATAGATAAGAAAGGTAAAACGGTTATTCCTTTCCTGTATGAAGAGGCATATGGATTTTATGAAGGAATTGCCAATGTGAAATTAAATGGTAACTACGAATTCATTAATAAAAAAGGAAATAAGATCAGCGAGTTTCATTATCATAATGCGAATAGTTTTTACCAGGGACTTGCTGCAGTGAAATATGGTGATAAATGGGGCTTCATTGACAAAAATGGCAGCGTCGTTATTGAGTTAAAATATAAAGGTTCCGGGGGGATATATGGTGGTGATTATCCTCAATTCAGAGAAGGGCTCTCTGCAGTTCAGGTAAATGACAAATGGGGCTTTATTGATAAAAATGGCCGCGAGGTTATTCCTTTTATGTATGAAAAGGCTCAGTACTTTTCTGAAGGCTATGCTGTTGTAAAATTAAACGGGGAGTATTTTTTCATTGATAAAAAAGGAAACAGGGCGGGTAATTAATATTTGTAAAAAAGATTAGCATTCTTCGAAGCAATGAATTTTGACCCATACCTTCTTTTTTTGTCAAAATGTTCTTTTTACATGAGATCATCAACACAATCTTCCGTACCGTAGAACTCCACCGTAAGAATATTATGCAAAAGACGAAAGCCCGCAACCTGGCGGGCCTGCTGAAAATGCATAGGGGAAGGTTTACTGAAATAACTTGAGAAAAATTTCGGTAACTTGGAATGAAGCAATAAGAAGAAAAGAGACAACTTTTAATTAATCAAACCATTTTTATGCAGATCAAACTTCATTTCAGGCAAAGTATTTATTCGTTATTGCTGATTGTTTGTTTTTTATTCCCGGATAATAATAGCCAGGCTCAATCAAGGCAGGCTGATATCAAAGAAATGAAAGACACAATAAATCAGATCGTTTCCAGGGTCAAGTCCCTGGAGAAAGAAACTACTCCCGATAAAAAGCAGGTTGATGACCTGCGAACAAAAGTGATGGTATTGCTTATCTTAAATAGCAACAGGGAATGTGGTGTATGGCCCTCTCCTTCATCAAAAATTGAATTGATTGAAGATTATTGGAAATGTTTATTTGACAAAGCTCCGTACGGGAAAAAATTTATCCTGGAATGATAAGGAATATTGGGGTTTAATTGAATTCAGAATGCAACCTGCCAACATCTTAAAAATTGAAAGCCTCCCCGAAGGCTGGCGTGATAAGGATCATGTGCTGCTGCATGCCTGCTTTCAGTTGCTCAGTGATTTTGTAGAACAGGAGATACCAAAATTTCCACACATTAATTGGAATGTCCCGGCAGACTCAACGAATGCAGCAGTGATAAAAGGGATACAATTCGACCAAAACGTTACCGATGAGAAGGCTTTAGCAACTACCCGGGATATAAAAAAGGAATTTGAAGAACTCTATGCCTGGTGGCAGGAATGGAAGAAAAGGGATGAAATGGAAAGAAGATCTTCCTTTGAAGAAGACCATGCGGATTATTTAAAAGAAAATGAGATGCTGAAGCAGTTGATCGATCTGCGGATGTATATGTGGACATAAAAGAAGATTAACATTTCCGGCAACAATAAATTTTAACTGTATCGTTTTTTTAATATGCCAAAATTCACCACCACCATCTTCCTGGCATTTATCAGTCTTGGCTCATTTGCGCAAAAGTCCAATTTGTCATTAGAGAAATTGGGGTTAAAAAACCTGTTGCCTCATGTAAGTTATATCCCGGCAAAAAGCTTCAACAGTCTTGTTTATACAGGGAAAGATTCAGTGTCGTCCTATAGTTCCCGCACCAGTTCCGTGCAGGGGTTTTACATCAGCCAAACCGAAGTAACGAATAAGGAATACAGGGAATTTGTTTTTTATGTAAGAGATTCTATTGCGCACGCACTGTTGCAGCATTTCCATAGCGGAAGCAATACCATTGACTGGGATCAGAAAATTGACTGGAAGGATGAACGGCTTGAAGCATTGATGCTTTCTCCTGAGGAAAGAGTTTTTGGAAGAAAAGAAACCGATCCCTTAAAATTTATATATACGATTGATTTTTTTGGTAAAAAAGAATGTATCGGCATATACCCGGATACATTGGTTTGGCTAAGGGATTTTTCTTATTCCTATAATGAACCATTGGCCAAGAAATATTTTTCGCACAGCTCTTATAATAATTACCCGGCGGTGGGTATCAGCCAGAAACAAGCCATGGCTTTTTGCCAATGGAAGACAGAGCAAATAAATAAAATGCTGAAAGGAAAAGAAGCTTCAGCTATTAAGGTGACCGTAAAGTTACCATCCAATGCCGAATGGGAATCAGCTGCTTTTGAATTAAAGGATTCGGTCAGCATCTTCGATGGCAACAAAGGATACAGTTGCAATTTCGGTATCATAACCACCGGTCTTGGATTAACGAAGAAAGGATTTAAAGACGATGGGTATTTCTACACAGCACCGGTAAAAAGTTTTCCCCCCGGTGTATATGGACTCTATGACATGAAGGGTAATATTGCCGAATGGACCTCGACAGCCCGTGATGAGATCATGAACGTGGAAGTAAGACAGGAGAAATTAAAAACTGTTTTTATTGTGAAAGGCGGCGGATGGAATAGCACGCCTTTTTACCTGCAGGCCGGGGTTTGCCAGTTTTTCCCGGTAGAGGATGCTCATTCTTTTATTGGATTCAGGTATGTGGTTCATATCGAAAAAAAATAATGAGCGGCTGCATGGTCTAAAAAGTCAAATGATGTCATATAAGTCATATAGGTCAAATAAGTCATTGTCATGATCGATTTGCCCTATATGACCCATTTGACCTATTTGACCCTTGCAAGATTAACATTTCCCGAACAATAAATATTCAGGGTAACGTTCATTTTATATGAGAAAAATTACCACCACCCTCGTCCTGGCCATGGTCTGCTTTAGTGCAGTTGCCCAGAAAAATAATTATTATACCATTCATATCCAGCTCGACACGGCTATTCAATGGGCGGCTGAATGTGATAAAGTAGTCAACCTTACACCCAAAGTACAGGCTTATAGTTTGAAGAAATGGTACCTGGATAAGATAAAGAATAGTAGCGCCACTGCCTATTTATTCGAGAACAATAATAGCCCGGCCCGGGCTTACTCATTGTCTGCGCCCGGCTTATCAACACAGGATTGGCTCAAAGGGTTGAGTATTGAATTGCCGTCCTACAAAAATCCAAAAGAGTGGTACTTCTATGATAAAACAATTCCGAAAGAAAATTATGAACGATACAAGTACCGTGTTGGCGGGACAAAATTTTCTGCTGACTCCTGTTGCGGTTGTGATGAAGCGGATGCTTTTCTTACTAAACAGGTTTTGGATTATAAGAACGGGAAATTCAGTATCTACAATGTTTTTATTTCACCTCTTTGTGCAAGGCAAACAGGAACCACGCCTATGGAGTGGTATCCTTTGTGCAATGTGGCCTACAACGATAATGCAGAAAGAAAATTCCCCGGACTCAGTCATGATGTTGTGTTGCTGAACACCGATGAGGTGGATTATGAGTTTAGCCGGGAAAATCCATCGCCATTTGATTCTGTGCTCACTGTTTATCGTACAGATATAGGAAGTTTAGTTTACCAGGATGTCTTAAAAGGACGGATCAAACCAATTGATATTGAAACTGGCAAACCAATGCCGGCCAATAAATTCTTGACATGGAAAATGCCGGCCGACACCATGGCTGTATATGACGTTAATGATGTATCAAAGATCACAATGTATAAGGTTCTTCAGCAGGAAAGAAGCTCCAGTGAATTCAGCCGCTTACGGATAAAACAGGACCTGTACTTTGATTTTAAAAATGAAAGACTTTATTCAGTGATCAGGTCTGTCATCATCATGATGCCGGTTAGGTCTTATGATGGAAGCCTCAGGGGTTATACAGCTTACTGCAAGATCTATTAATGAGAATTCGCTGAAAAATTTTTGTTGAATGATTTTATGAAATTGGCCGCATCTCCATTCCTTCATAAAGTACAATGATTCACCTTTCGTTGTTTCAGACAATTGAATAAGGCAAAAAAATCCAATGAAAAATTGGTAAAAACTCCAAAAATCGATATTATTGATATTATTTCATCTTAACCAAACTACATTAATATGAAAAAGTATTTTTATCTGCTGATCTGCTTCGGCATTTTCCTGGCCTCTTGCGGATCACATAAACCACCGGAAATCCCTTTTAAACAAATTCCAAAAGATACAGCCAGTTTAATGTGGAAAAAATATAATGTCCCTCCAATACAAGCCGACACCAGTTATAGGGAAGTTCCAAAGATGTATGGCTTTGATATTACAACACTCGAAACCATTACTGCGCAAAGCGATTCAGGTAAAGTGGTGGAGGTTAATTTTTTTATTGCCGCTTATTTAGATGTACGTCCGGAGTATGAAAAGAATACAGTTATCATGCAAATTGTAAGAGAAAGGGATAGTAAAAAGTATTATTATTTTTATGATCTCAGGCAGCGTCTTGGACCTTTACTTACGAGTACCACCGGTGGCGAGCAAGGGCTTCCACTTTGCCCACCACCACCTGATTGTATACCTCCGGGTATGGGAGATGCGCAAAATTGATGTTGAATTATAATACGGCACTGTCACTTTCCATATCATCAAACTTTTCTTCGGCGGACTTTTTGGTCCGCCTTTTTCTTGTTTTTTCAATCAGCTTCATTCGCAGCCTATGGAGCTTGGCCGATTCGATGAATTTTACCATTTGATGTTCCAGGAAATGCTGGCAGGGAACCAGAAGCGCAATGATGAAAATTTTCATAAGCCATATTTTCAGGGGCGCCCCATGTGCTATGCGATGAAGCCAGGAGTCGATCAGCAATACAATAAATTCAAAGAGGCAGATAAATACAAAGAACCCGGTTAGCTTAATCGTTAGTTTGTTCAGGGGAAACATGCCCAGCACGATCAGGGCTATGAAAAAGAAGCCGATCAATATAGTGATGGCCATATATTGAAGGTTTCGCTGGTTGATCTTTTTCCTTTCAAGTTTCGCTAATTCGTTTTCATGATTTCGTTTCTCATTGTTTATTTCTGCCAGGGTGATATCCCGTTGGCTCGTAAGCTCTGTAAGGCTGTCTTTGATAAGTTCATTTTTTTTGTAATAGCTGATGGCATTTTTATAGTCTCCTGTTTTTTCATAAAGTTCACCCAATGCCTTTGTGCAGGATGCTGCTACAGGCTGGTTCCTCAGGTTATTTGCAATAACATAAGCCTTCTGGTAATATTCAATGGCTTCCATGTTCCGGTCTTTTTTTGCAAAACACTGACCGAGCTGAACATAAACAGTTTGCCGGTTTTTCAGATCAAAAGATGAATCAAAGCCAGGTAAGGCTTTTTGATAATAATGTATGGCGGAATCAATATTTCCCGAATAATAATATATAAAGCCTTTGGTTAAAAGAAAAGATGGCTGGCCCCTGTTCTTGAAATACATATACAGATCCTCGTTCTCATTGATATAACGTAATGTACTGTCAGCATTTCCGATTATAAACGCGTAATAACCATACATGATCCTTTTTGCCTGTAATGTATATTTATCCAAATGCAGGGAATCGGCAAGATGAATGGCTTTCAGCACATAACTTTTTTCATCGGTAACTCTTGCCAGGCCAATATAATCTTTGATCAGGCCCTCTTGATAGTTGTATTCTTTGTTTTGTTTTTCATTTTTTAACAGGTAATCCCGGCTGGTTTCTTTGTTGCCCAATCCCTTGTATAGTTCGGAAAAACGGTGGTTTATTTCTGATTGAAGCGGCAGGTTATTTATTTTTACGGCATCCTCATATGCTTTTGTATAAATCTTGAATGCCTGTAAAGTTTCATTCTTTGCCTGGTAAGCATCACCGAGTTCAATAGAAGTTATAATTTTTACGGAATCATTTTCAATATTGTAAGCAGAAGTAAAAGCGGCATTGGCACTGTTAAAAGCGTTGTCGGTTTGCCCCCATTTGCGATAAAGGTTTGCAATTCTTGTGTAAGCCAGGGCAAGCCATTCATCGCTTGCTATGAATTTGGAATAAGCCAGGCCTTTATTCAAAAAAGACAAAGCCTTATCAAAACTTTCTTTGCTTCTCCAGTCTGTTATGTTGGTAATTGCATTTCCGAAATAAGCGTTTAACATGAGTTGCTTATCCCCGGATAATTCTGCCATTTTCACTTGCCTTTGCAACATACTATCACCCAGGTCATCCAACTGGTACACATAGTACAGTTCTGCCAGCTGACCGCATGCTATTACTTTTACTTTGTCATCTGTGGCATTATTACAGATATTAATAAGGCTATCAACTTTCCGGGCAAATTGGGCAAAGCAGGTGCCTTTTATAAGGGTAAAAAGAAAGAGTATCGTACAGAAATGTCGACCCATAACAGTGATTCCGGTCTAATGTGTTGGTTTGTATAAAAATACAACAAAGAATCGGGCTACTCAGCAGTTTTCCCCATTCTAAGATTGCGCTGCTTTTTCTGAAGGTCACGAAGGACTCCTATAGAGAATTCCTTTGGAACAAATTGGAAGATTAACGCTGCACCCATACCTTTGCGGCCTGAAAAAGAATGCTGGTTGCTGGTCACTTGTTACTGGTAAAATGCCGGGTAAAAAAAGTGATTTTTATAATATAGGAACCAGCTACCAGTCCCGAAGGGATTCTCCATAGGAGTCCTTCGTGACCTTCGGAAAAACTAAAAACAAGAAACCAGAATATGGCAAATGTTGGTAAAGTAAAACAGGTCATTGGCGCCGTGATCGACGTACAGTTTGACGGCACACTCCCTGAGATATACAATGCGTTGGAATTAAAAAGAGAAAATGGTGATACCCTGGTGCTGGAAGTGCAACAACACCTCGGTGAAGACAGTGTTCGTACCATTGCGATGGACGGGACCGAAGGTCTTATGCGTGGCATGGAAGTAACCGACACCGGTATTCCGATCGCTATGCCCGTTGGTGATGCTATCAAAGGCCGGCTATTTAATGTGACCGGGGATCCGATCGATGGATTGCCTGCTGTAAGCAAAAAAGGTGGACGTCCCATTCACAGTAAACCACCGATGTTTGAAAACCTGAGTACAACATCTGAAGTTTTATATACCGGTATTAAAGTTATTGACCTGATCGAACCTTATGCAAAAGGTGGTAAGATCGGTTTGTTTGGTGGCGCCGGTGTTGGAAAGACCGTATTGATCCAGGAACTCATTAATAATATTGCAAAAGCTTATGCCGGTGTATCCGTATTTGCCGGAGTAGGTGAAAGAACAAGGGAAGGAAATGACCTGATGCGGGAGATGATCGAAGCAGATATCATGAAATATGGTGATGCTTTCAAGAAAAGTATGGAAGAAGGGGGCTGGGACCTGTCAAAAGTGGATATGAAAGAGCTGTCTGAATCCAAGGCAACATTCGTATTCGGGCAAATGAATGAGCCTCCGGGTGCAAGGGCAAGGGTGGCGCTATCCGGGTTAACGGTTGCAGAATATTATCGTGATGGTGATGGACAGGGTAAAGGCCGTGACATCCTTTTCTTCGTTGACAATATCTTCCGTTTTACCCAGGCAGGTTCCGAAGTATCGGCTTTGTTGGGTCGTATGCCTTCAGCCGTGGGTTATCAGCCGACACTGGCAACAGAAATGGGGATCATGCAGGAAAGAATTACTTCAACAAAAAATGGTTCTATCACATCGGTGCAGGCGGTTTATGTACCTGCGGATGACCTGACCGATCCGGCGCCTGCAACAACATTTGCTCACCTCGATGCGACAACGGTATTGTCAAGAAAGATCGCTGACCTTGGTATCTATCCTGCGGTTGACCCGCTGGATTCTACTTCAAGAATATTATCTCCCCTGATTGTTGGTGACGCACATTATGATTGTGCCAACAGGGTTAAGCTGATGTTGCAACGGTATAAAGAATTACAGGATATCATCGCTATACTTGGTTTGGACGAATTAAGTGATGAAGATAAACTGGTAGTAAGCCGTGCAAGAAGGGTACAACGTTTCTTATCACAACCCTTCCATGTTGCCGAAGCCTTTACAGGATTAAAAGGCGTACTGGTGCCGATCGAAGAAACCATCCGCGGCTTCAATATGATCATGGATGGTGAAGTGGATGAATATCCCGAATCAGCTTTCAACCTCGTGGGTAGTATTGATGATGCGATCGAAAAAGGTAAGAAGATGATGGCGGCGGCGCAGGGATAAAAATGATGTGAGGATTTGAAAATTAATTGATTTGAAGATGGCCCAGTCCATTTTCAAATTTTCAAATCGCCCCATTTTCAAATTGATTTTATGAACTTAGAAATACTTACACCAGAAAAAAAAATATACAGCGGCGAGGTCTATGGCGTTCAGATGCCGGGCTTCAGCGGGAGTTTTGAAGTATTGGAAAAACATGCTCCGTTGGTCAGTGCATTAAAAGCTGGCCGGTTAAAAGTTTTAAAAGACAAACAAAATCATTTTGCATACTTTGATATACAGGGAGGGTTTGTTGAAGTACTCAATAACAAAGTGACGGTGTTAGTTGAAGGTGCAGTACATGTTGAATAATAAAACTGGAAAAACAAACTGTTGTCATAAAAGATTAGAACCTTTCAGATATTTGAAAGGTTTTTTATTTGATACCTAATTCAACTGCGGATCGATCGGGAAATTCACCATCATTTCATAATCACCACCAAGGGTTTTGAGTGAGTCTTTCCATATAGCGCCATAATCAGGATGAAAAACCAGTTTCCGGGCGGCTTTAACGGTGAGCCATGTTTTTTCTTTCATTTCCGTATCTAACTGCCCTTCACCCCAGCCGGAGTAACCAATATAAAAACGGATCTTGTCTTTGTCAAACTCTTCGTTCTTGATGAAGTTGATCACCGCATCAAAGTCACCACCCCAAAACACTCCTTTCAACACTTCCTGTCCCCCGGGTATTTCAACAGGGTATTGATGCAAGAAATGAATGGTATCTATCTGTACCGGGCCGCCATAAAAAACAGGTATTTTATGACCTTCCAGTTCGGGGATCAGTTCGTCCAATGTATTCTCATATTGGCGGTTCAGGACAAATCCAAAACTGCCTTCTTCTTTATGTTCGCATAAAAAAACAACCGTCCTCAGAAAGTTGGGGTCTTTCAGGAAAGGGTCAGCGATCAGTAATATGCCCGGTCCCGGTTCAATCATAGTTCAATTTAGGATGAAAAATCTTTTTTATAAAAAAACTTCTTTCCAGCTTAAATCGGTTTAATAAATGAGATAGTTGTCTATCCTGGTCATAGGTTATCCCTCTTTTTGTAAAACACCGTTAAAACAGTTGCAAATATTCTGATCCGGCACGGTGTTGCGGCTTTGGCTATGTATTTTTGCCGGGCAAATAAGGTTTTCTATCTTGCTACGCATTTACTATAAATGAAACGAACTTTCTCAATTATCACTATTTTAATAAGCCTGTCCTTGATAGGTATTATTGTTATCCAGGTCTCCTGGATAAAGAATATGGTGATGCTACGGGAAGAACAGATCAAGCACAGCGTAGAAGAATCGGCAAAAACAGTGGCGGCGCAACTGGCAGAACATAAAGGCAGTTATGCCGCCGGCAATACCAAGCGGGGGCTGCTGACAGATGAATTTATTCTTGATTTTTCAAAACCTTTGAATATTGGTCAAAGGGTTGATATGGAAGAGGTCAGAAAGAAATTTGTAAAAGCATTTTTAGCCAATGAACTTAAAGATATCCGGTTTGAATTTGGAATAGCTTCATTTGACAATAACGACAATACTGTTTTCGAAAAAGTGACGGCCAACTTCATGACTTTTTTTGAAGACACTATACACAACCATATTAAATACGTTGGTTTGGAAGCGCTAAGTGGTACTGCGGGCGAAAATCTCAGCACCAGTGAAGTGCTGGTTGTTATAATACCCAATATCAAGAGTTTTGTTTACAGATCCCTCAAGTGGAGAATTGCCACTTCGATAGCATTCACCATTATTATCCTCGCGGCGTTCTATCTTACTGTTCGTACTATGTTGCGCCAGAAGAAACTGGCAAAGATCAAAAATGATTTTATCAACAACATGACGCATGAATTTAAAACACCGATCGCCACTATCTCACTGGCAGTGGATGCCATGCGGAATGAAAAAGTACTGGAGGACCGGGAAAAGATGAATTATTTCAACAGTATCATCAAGGAAGAGAACCAGCGGATGAACCGTCAGGTGGAAACAATTTTAAAGGCTTCACAATTAGAAAAGCAGGAAGTTGATCTGAACCTTAAACCGGTGCATATTCATGAAGTGATAAAAGATGTCGTTGATAATTTTGCCCTGCAACTGGAAGACAGGAAGGGGAAAGTGGAAATGATCCTGGATGCACAAAACGATACCATTGAAGCGGATGAAGTACACCTCTCCAACCTGGTGAATAACCTGGTGGATAATGCATTGAAATATTCAAAGGAAAATACGCCACCGGTTGTTAAGCTTTCTACACATTCCAACGGGAAAAAATTCAGCTTAAAGATCGAAGACAATGGTATTGGTATGACAAGGGATACCCTGAAAAAGATCTTTGAACGTTTTTACCGGGCCCATACCGGGAACATTCATAATGTAAAAGGATTTGGCCTGGGATTAAGCTATGTGAAGACGATGGTAGAAGCGCATGACGGCGATATAAAAGCTGAAAGCATATTGGGTAAGGGCAGCACTTTCACCGTTGACCTCCCGTTGAAGAAGGTTTGATCTGCCTGCCCTGAATTAGTCGAAGGGTCTCCATAACAAACATCCATCCCCATAACTTAGGAAACGGAATTCATTTTGAAGGGCATGGTCATAAACTTTTCTCCAGTCATTTCCAATGAATGCTGCTACTAATAACAATAATGTAGATTGTGGCTGGTGAAAATTTGTGATGAGTCCTTTTACAATTTTGAATGGATAACCGGGTGCTATCAGTATCTGGGTTTTGGTAATTAATCTTTCCATTTTGTTTTTACCCATCCAATCCAGCAAGAATTGCAGAGCATCTTTTACCGAGATATTTTTTTCAGCCAATTCATAAGCTTCCCACTGAAGTAATTGTATTGGCTCATGACTAACGACTAAAGACTCACGACTCTTCAGGCCCAACCAATACAAACTTTCTATAGTACGAAGCGAAGTGGTGCCAACAGCGATGATGTTCTTATCAAGGTTGTTTAAAATATTCTCGATGGTAGTCTTTGAAACATCCATCCACTCTGCATGCATGTCGTGTTCCTGCATGGTTTCAGTTTTCACCGGTTTGAATGTGCCGGCACCTACATGCAGCGTCAGGAAATCAGCCTGGATGTTTTTTTCTTTGAGTTGTTGGAAAATATTGCCTGTAAAATGCAGACCTGCCGTTGGGGCAGCTACTGAACCTTCCAAATCAGCATATACAGTCTGGTATCTTTTGGCATCCGATTCTTCAACTGCTCTTTTTATATAGGGGGGAAGAGGAATGGCTCCGGCTTCGTGCAATATTTCTGCGAAGCTGAGATCGGCAGGTGACCAGGATAATTCAATAATGAATGAATCAGTTCTTTTTTCAATATAACCTGCTTTCAGTATTATTTCTTTTTCATGCTTCCTGATCTTTTTCTCCAGCAATTGTCCTTTCTTCCATTTAGAAACTCCACCGACAAGGCATTGCCACAATACCTTTCCTTTTTGCAGCATGGCGGTTGTGATGTCAGCATATTGCTCATGCGGTTCGAGACAGAATATTTCAATGATCCCACCGGTTGGTTTTTGGAAAAGCAGTCTTGCTTCTACCACTTTTGTATTGTTGAAAATGAGTAATGAGTCTTCCGGAATATGCCTGGAAATACGGCTGTAAATATCTTCTGTGATCTTTCCTTCTTTATAAATAAGCAGTTTGGAAGCATCTCTTTCAGCTAAAGGATATTTAGCGATCCTTTCTTCGGGAAGAGAATAGGTATAATCCTGTATCGATATGTTGCGTGGATCTTTCATAACACAACTAACTGTTGTATTTGATTAAATGTAAAAATACTATCGTTTGGCCAATGGTACAACCAGTTTTAAACCGCTCCATATATCACTCACCGCACAAACTTTTACATCTACCAGCTCATTCTTCAATGCATAGTTGCGTATTACATCTTCGGTAACATCGGTTGGGATCTTTGCCGACTTCTTATACCAGGAAACCCAAATGGTAATACCCGTATTCTTTTTGCAAACCGCTTTTAGTTTTTTCATTTCTGCTTCAAACTCTTTTGATGTCTTTACAAAGAGATGAACAAAGTCAGGCGTTTCATTTTTCTTACATAATTGATCGCTGATGTTTGTTTCCAACAAAGAATAATAATCAACCGGCTGATTGATCAGTAATATTTTCATTTCAGGCTTGATGCCAAGCTTCTGTAATAATGGTATTCCAGAATATCCGGCAGGCATGGCTTTGATTTGAATTCAATTTGCGATTTAATTCCCAAAAACCAGCTCCTTCTATCACTTTCCACAGCTTTTCCACCGCAATCCACAGTTCATTCACCTGTTTTCTTTCCAAAAAAATCTCACATCTGGCTAAAACCTTTGCTGCATTGACTTCCAGGGGTAAATGGGATGGGGAAAAATTAAATTTCAAAAAATTTGGTGGTTAAGTGGGAAAAAGTGTTATTTTGTGTCAATTATTAAAAAATTGACTCAAACCCCTGATAATGACAGGTTTTCTCGGAGAATTCGAAGCTACTTTGGACGCCAAGGGGCGGTTCCTCCTCCCGGCAGGTTTCAAAAAACAATTGCCGGAAGAGGAAAGCAGTCGCTTTGTTATCAACAGGGGGTTTGAAAAATGTTTAGCTCTTTACCCGGTTAAAAACTGGGAACCGCTCTTTGCAGACATCAGCAAGTTGAACGACTTCGATCCCAAAGTGAGGGAGTTCCGCCGCAACTTTTTGAATGGAGCAACATTCGTGGAGCCGGATAGTGCAGGACGATTGTTAATTCCACCAAACCTAAAAGGTCATGCTGATCTGCAGAAAGACATTGTGCTGGTGGCTGCGGTCAACAAAATAGAAATCTGGGATAGTAATAAGTACAAACAGCTCTTTGACTCATTTTCACCGGATGCATTCAGCAATTTGGCAAAAGATGTGATGACGAAAGGCCCTGAATAATTAATTAATAATTATTAATTATTTGGAACAATCATACCATACGCCGGTCTTACTAAAAGAAACAGTGGATGGATTAAAGATCGTGCCGGAAGGAATTTATGTGGATTGCACTTTTGGCGGTGGCGGACATTCCAAAGCTATTCTGGGACTATTAAGTGTAAAAGGAAAATTGGTAGCCTTTGACCAGGATGACGATGCAAGAAAAAACCTGCCGGATGATGAAAGGATACTATTTGTTCAGCAAAACTTTCGTCACCTGCAACGGTTTCTTCGCCTGCACAACATCACAGCGGTTGATGGCATACTGGCCGACCTTGGCGTAAGCAGTCACCAGTTTGACAAAGCAGAGAGAGGATTTTCCACCCGTCATAATTCAGAAATGGATATGCGGATGGACCAGCGGCAAACCCTGACAGCTTTTGAAGTGCTGAACTCCTATACTGAACAACGATTGCATAAAATATTTGAACAGTATGGAGAAGTGACCAATGCCAAAACAATCGCCAAAAAGATCGTTGAGGTTCGCAGCAGCTCATCACTCAAAACAATTGATGGTTTTAAAAATGCGATCCGGGAAATAGTAAAAGGAAATCCCAACAAGTACTTCGCCCAGGTTTTCCAGGCTCTGAGAATTGAAGTGAACGATGAATTAGGAGCATTGAAAGAAATGCTCCAACAGATCCCATCCTTGTTAAAACCAGGGGGCAGAGTGGCCATCATTACGTTTCATTCCCTTGAGGACAGATTGGTTAAAAATTTTTTCCGTCGCGGTTCATTTGATGAACCGGAGGAAAATCCTTTTATCAACACGGAAACAGTAAACGAATTGAAAGTAATAACCAAAAAACCGATCCTGCCGGCTGACCAGGAAATGAAACAAAACCCGAGGTCAAGAAGTGCGAAGCTGAGAGTGGCAGAGAAAGTAATGATAGTATGAAGGGAAATATAAAATAGAAGTTAAAACAGTAAATATAGAAAGAGTGTGAAATCTATATCCTTTGAAATCAACCAGGAAAAGGATAAAGAAAAACCAAAACGAGCTAACAACTCAATTATGCAGGAACAACCAAACCCAAAAGAACGGAACCTGCCTACCGGACAGGCAGGCCCGGAATCAAATCCCGACGCATCGGGATGGAAACGATGGCTGAATTACCAGTCTGTCGTGAAGCAGGTGCCGTTCTTTTTGTTCCTCACCGTGCTGGCAGTGGTTTATATCTATAATGGTCACTATGCAGATAAAACAATAAGAAATATCAACCGGACTGAAAAAGAAGTAAAAGAACTGAGGTACGAATATATCGCTGTGAAAAGTGAAGTGATGTTTCAAAGCAAACCGAGCGAATTGATAAAAGCGGTAGAACCACTGGGATTGAAAGAACTGGTGCAGTCGCCGGTGGTGTTGAGGGAAAGTGAAAAGTGAAACACGAAAGGTGAAACTGTTTGACGTTTGACATTTCACGTTTCACTTGCTGAGTAGCGAACAGGAAGTACAAGTGTGCGACGCAACGAAGTTGATCAGGGAACAGAACGATGACTAAAAAATCCTTTCTGGAATTATTAAAGAAAGGTGGACGAATACAACTAACCCGCCTACGCTAAGGCTTCGGCGGGCAAACAACGAATAAAACTAAGACGACGACATTGGACGTAAAACGTGACATATTGTGGAGGGTTTACTTCAGCTTTATTGGAATAATAGTGCTGAGTTTACTTGTCCTCGGAAGAGCTTTCTATATTCAGCGATTCCAGGGCAGCCATTGGCGCAGTATGAGTGACAGCCTGCACCAGCGTTTTGTTCCGCTGGAGGCTGAAAGAGGAACGATCTATAGCGAAGACGGCCAGATGCTGAGCACTTCCATTCCCACTTTTGATATTTACATTGACTTTAATGCAGATGGGTTGCGGGAGAAAAAGGGAAAACGTTTTTATGAAAATGTTGACTCCTTCGCCATTGCTTTATCAAACTATTTTGGTGATGCAACATCTGACCGGTATGAAAAAGATTTGAGACTGGCTTTTAAAAATGACGAAAGATATTATCCTCTAAAAAAGAAATTAAGCTTTGAGGATTATAAAGCTTTCCGTGATTTTCCTTTAGTAAGGATGGGAAGAAATAAAAGCGGCGTTATCACCGTCGTAAATACCAAGCGGCTTACTCCATTCAAATTACTGGCAAACAGAACCATTGGTTTATCAAGAGAGCATATTGCTACGAACGGGAAGGCCAAGAAACAAAATGTTGGATTGGAGAGAAGTTATGACACAGTATTAAATGGACGTAACGGTGAAAAATTAGTTCGTTATATAGCCGGGGGTACCGCTATCCCGGTTGAAGGATCGGAAACCGACCCGGTGAATGGTAAAGATGTTTATACAACGCTGGATGTAAATATCCAGGACATCACTGAAACTGCATTGATGAAGATGATGCTGCAGTGTGAAGGCCCTTATGGAACTGCCATCGTAATGGAAACAAGTACCGGCAAGATAAAAGCGATAGCTAATCTTGGCCGCCAGCAGGATGGCAGCTATTGGGAAGATGACAATTATGCATTGAGAGCAACGGAACCCGGTTCCACCATAAAACTTGTTACACTTTTATCTGTTTTGGAAAAAGGAACAAGTTCACTGACCGATGTAGTAGAAGTGGGTAGCGCCGGCAGGGGCCAGGTAGGGACTAAAATGGTGACTGATGCAGAAAGAGCACCCAAGCCTTTTTTAACAGTAGAAGAATGTTTTGCTCATAGTTCCAATATTGGGATGAGCAAGCTGGCTTATAAAGCATTTGTTCAGCGACCCGCTGAATTTAAAGAATACATTCACCGGTTTCATTTGGATACAAGGTCCCCGATCGATCTCACGGATGTACCTAAACCGATGATGGCGCCGCTTGACCAAAAAGGAAGCGCCGAAGGTAATATGTTGTGGATGAGTTTTGGTTATGGTATCCAGGTCAGCCCGTTGCATACGATCACTTTGTACAATGCTGTTGCCAATAATGGTAAGATGATGAAACCTTATTTGGTGAACAGTCTTCAAAGCAATGGTATTGTAACCAGGCAGTTTCAGCCAACGGTATTGGAAGAAAAACTTTGTAAGTCTTCTGTGATCACAGATGCCAGGGCTTCCATGGAAATGGTAGTTACAGAAGGCACAGCAAGGAAAGCATTTAAGGATATGCCCTTTGCCGTAGCAGGTAAAACTGGTACTGCACATGTATCCGATGGTAAAATAAAATATGATGATGGAGTGTACCAGGCCACATTCGTAGGTTATTTCCCGGCTGATAAACCGCAATACACCTGCATCGTTGTCATCCGCACCAGGCCGCATGCAGCTTCGCATTTTGGTGGCACACTGGCTGCGCCGGTGTTCAGGGAGATCGCAACGAAATTATATGCCATGTATGTTGAGAAGAAAGATCCATCCATGTATGCTGCAAAAAAAGACAGCGCTGCTTATTTCTATGCAGGCTTTACCAATGATATAAAGAATGTGTACAGGACAACGAATGTTGGCTATACAGATTCGGTTGCGCAAAACAACCTGCCTGCCGGACAGGCAGGTTGGGGTAATGTGTATTCAAGCAATTACCAACCCGTAGTGAAAGCCATTAATATTCGCCAGCAAGTGATGCCGAATGTAAGAGGTATGGGATTGAAAGATGCGATCTACCTGCTGGAAAATATGGGGGTGAAAATATCAGTGAAAGGAAAAGGAAAGATCATTTCGCAATCGGTAGCACCTGGAACGGCCCTGGCAAAAGGTATTACTATAATGCTTGAATTGAGTTAAAGAAGAAATGATGTGCAGTTAAGTGATATACTATATAAGGTAAATATCAGGTCGGTAACGGGGAGTACGGGTGTTGAAGTAAATGATATACAGATCGATTCGAGAAAGATAAAACCGGGTGGTTTGTTTGTGGCAGTGAAGGGAGCAGCGATGGATGGTCACCAGTTCATTGAAAAAGCGATAGAGAATGGTGCAGCAGTGATTGTGTACGAGGATTCACGATTCACGATTCACGATTCACGACTCACTTATGTGCAGGCAGAAAATAGTGCGGCAGCAGCAGCTTACATGGCCAATAATTTTTTAGGAAGGCCATCAGAAAAAGTAAAACTGCTGGGAGTGACCGGAACAAACGGCAAAACGACTATTGCGACATTATTATACAAGCTCTTTACAAGATTGGGATATCAATGCGGATTGATAAGCACTGTTGAAAACCAGATCAGTGGCAAAGTGATGACTGCAACGCATACAACACCTGATGCTATCAGCCTTAATCAATTATTAAGACAGATGGTGGATGAGGGATGCAGTCATGTGTTCATGGAAACAAGTTCACATGCCATACACCAGCACCGGGTAACTGGTTTGCAATATGCAGGCGGCATTTTCAGCAATATCACTCATGATCATCTTGATTATCATCAAACATTTGATGAATACATCCGGGTGAAGAAGACCTTCTTTGATTCGTTGCCATCAACAGCATTTGCCATCAGCAATGCAGATGATAAAAGAGGAACGGTGATGCTGCAGAATACAAATGCAAAAAAATACTACTACAGTTTGAGAACTGTGGCGGATTTCAAAGGAAAGATCCTTGACAACAGCCTGGGTGGTTTGATGATGACAGTGAATGATGTGGAAGTTCATTTCAGGCTGATCGGTGAATTCAACGCTTACAACCTGCTGGCTGTTTATGGTACAGCGGTTTGTTTGGGAGAAGATAAACTGGAAGTGCTGAGATGTTTAAGTGAACTGACAGGAGCTGAAGGAAGATTTGATTATATGGTGTCGGCGAAAGAAAAAGTGATCGCCATTGTGGATTATGCCCACACACCGGATGCTCTTTTAAATGTATTGGCAACTATAAAAAAACTAAGAAAGGGATTTGAACAGGTGATAACAGTGGTGGGTTGCGGCGGTGACAGGGATAAAACAAAAAGACCCCTGATGGCAGAAGCGGCTTGCGAACATAGCGACAAAGCCATTTTCACCAGTGATAACCCGAGAAGTGAGGACCCGGCACAGATCATAAAAGATATGGAAGAGGGATTGCCGGTAGCATTAAGAAGAAAGTATATCTCGATCGTGGACAGGAGAGAAGCGATAAAGACAGCGATCAGTTTGGCAAAGAAGGAAGATATAATACTGATAGCAGGCAAGGGACACGAGAAGTACCAGGAGATAAAAGGAGTGAGAAATCATTTTGACGATAAAGAGATAGTGAAGGCGATGTTCGAGGTGCTAGACAAGTGAAACGTGAAATATGAAACGTGAAATATGAAAGGTGAAACTGTTTGACGTTTGACATTTCACGTTTCACTTGCCGAATAGCGAACAGAACGATGAAGAGTGCGACGCAAGGGACGATGAGCAGCGAACAGAACGATGACTAAATAAAAAGAACAAACCAACAACCAACCATGCTATATCATTTATTTGATTGGCTGAACAAAGAAGGAATAAAATTCCCGGGTAGTGGTCTTTTTGAGTTTATCACTTTCCGGGTGTTGCTGGCGGTGTTGTTGTCATTGTTTATCACAACATTTTATGGAAAGAAGCTGATCAGGTTCTTACAAAAAAAACAGATCGGGGAAAGTATCAGGGAAGAAGGTTTACCCGGCGAAGAAAGCAAGAAGGGAACGCCAACGATGGGAGGTATCATCATCATCATGGCCATCATCATCCCGACATTGCTGCTGGCGAACCTGACAAAAATTTATGTGCAGTTGATGCTTGTTAGTACTGTTTGGATGGGCGCTATTGGTTTTATAGATGATTATTTAAAACTCCGCGGGAAAAGACTGGCAAAGCAGAAAGGGGAACAGTACAAGAAGACAAGCCAGGATGGTTTGGCCGGCTGGTTCAAGGTACTGGGACAAGTGGGATTGGGTATTATAGTCGGGGCGACACTTTATTTCAACAGTGAAGTAAAAATATGGAGAGAGTATGTGGGGAAAGTGCCTACAACGGATACTACTGTGTTTAAAATAATTGTAAATGGTAACCCAAAATATTTTACAGAAACTAAAACTCCCTTGACAACTATTCCATTTGTAAAGAATCATGAATTTAATTATTCCAAGTTGCTGCCGGCGAACTGGAGGAGTTATACCTGGCTTCTTTATATACTGATCGTGATATTCATCATCACGGCGGTATCGAATGGTTCGAATCTTACAGATGGTCTTGATGGACTCGCCACAGGCACATCTGCTATCATTGGCACCCTGCTGGGAATATTTGCATATGCAAGCGGGAATGTGGTCTTTGCTGATTACCTCAACATCATGTATATACCCAACCTTGGCGAGTTATCCATTTTTATTGCAGCCATGATCGGGGCCTGTATAGGATTCCTGTGGTACAACTCATACCCGGCGCAGATATTCATGGGTGATACAGGAAGCCTGACATTGGGAGGGATCATTGCAGCGTTGGCGATCATCGTTCATAAAGAATTGTTGTTACCGATCTTCTGCGGAATTTTTTTCGTGGAAACATTAAGTGTCATGATGCAGGTCGGGTATTTCAAATACACCAAAAGAAGATTTGGCGCGGGGAGGAGAGTGTTTTTGAAAGCGCCGCTTCATCACCATTACCAGGTGAAGGGATACCATGAAGTGAAAATTGTGAACAGGTTTTGGATCGTGACCGTGTTATTGGTGGTGTTAAGTATCGCGACATTGAAATTGAGATAAAAAATCTCTCCGCCGGTTGGCGGAAGACTTGCAACGCACGGAGGCTAAAAGATGAGAGTTGTTATGCAGATGATTTGTTAGTACTAAAGTTGAATAAAGATATGAAGCCCGGCCTCCCTCTCTGAAGGAGAGGGAATGAGGGTGAGGCCATTGTTGAAAAACCACATGATCCTGAACCCGCAGAAAACCATTGTTCTGGTTTAACCGAATTATTGTGCAGTTGTATTTGAGATCCAATACTTATGAAGAGCCGTGTTCCGTACACTGTTTGATAAGAACAGAAATGTTGAACCGGAGTTGATGCAGCAGGGTAGTGATATACTGCGGGGATGTTGATATAAAAGTTGAAAAGTGTTATACAGCCCGGCCTCTCCCGATGCAATCGGGAGAACGAGGGTGAGGTTTATGAGTAAAAGGTTTGTCATACTGGGTGGAGGTGAAAGCGGTGTGGGTGCCGCACTGCTGGCGAAGCAACATGGGTATGAAGTATTTCTTTCCGATAAAAGTTCTTTGAAACATGAATTTCGTAACGAGTTAAAAAATGCAGGGATCGGTTTTGAAGAAGCCCGGCATACAGAATCAAAGATCCTGAACGCTGACGAAGTGATGAAAAGCCCGGGCATCCCGGAGAAAACGGAGATCGTGAAAATGATAAGGGAAAAAGGTATCGATGTCATCAGCGAAGTTGAGTTGGCTTACCGGTATAAGGGCGATAGTAAAATTGTTGCTATCACCGGGAGTAACGGGAAAACAACAACAACGGCACTGACGCATCATATCTGCAAAACAGCCGGGCTTGACTGTGCGATGGTTGGAAATATCGGTCATTCGTTTGCCAGGCAGGTTGCTGAAGACCCGAAGAAATTATATGTGACCGAAGTGAGCAGTTTCCAGCTGGATGATATAAAAACATTCAGACCGGATATTGCTATCCTGACAAACATCACCGAAGATCACCTGGACCGTTACGAATACAAATTTGAAAATTATATCAACAGCAAATTCCGTATCGCTATGAACCAGCAGCCAGGTGATCATTTCATCTACTGCGCCGATGATGAAGTAACTATGAAATATCTAAACCAATTCAGTATTCAACCTAACCAACTGCCAACAAGTATGAAAAGAGAACTACCAAACGGGGCTTTTATCAAAGACGGGGACATGTACATCAGAACAGGTCTTGATTTTACCAATATGAGTGTATTTGATTTTGCTTTAAAGGGAAAGCATAATCAATATAATACAATGGCAGCCTGTTTAGCAGCGACACTGCTGGATATACGGAAAGACAAGATCCGCGATGCTGTGCAGAATTTCCAGGGTCTTGAACACCGGATGGAACATGTAGCAACGGTGAGAGGGGTGGAATTTATTAATGACAGCAAAGCCACCAATGTAAACTCTGCCTGGTATGCTTTGGAAAGTATGACCAAACCGGTTGTATTGATATTAGGAGGCGTGGATAAAGGAAATGATTATGCATTGCTTGAAGACCTGGTGAAGGAAAAAGTGAAAGCCATTATCTGTCTTGGCACTGATAACAGGAAGATACATGAAGCTTTTGGTAACCAGGTAGGCACGATCGTGAATACTTCTACGATGGCGGAAGCAGTGCATGGGGCATTTCATTTTGCAGGTAAGGGTGATGTGGTATTATTAAGCCCCGCCTGCGCCAGTTTTGATCTGTTTAAAAATTATGAAGACCGGGGAAACCAGTTTAAACAGGTAGTGAAAGAATTATGACAGTTTGCAATTGGCAGTTTGCAGTTGCGGAAAGTTTTAAAGTATGGGAACATTCAGGGATTTGATAGTGTATAAGAAAGCATTTGAATTAGCGATGGAAATTTTTGAAATGACAAAAGAATTTCCTAAAGAGGAAAAATTTTCTTTGATAGATCAGATTAGGAGAAGTTCAAGGTCAGTATGTGCGAACATAGGTGAGGGCTACAGGAAGAGAAGGTATGTAGCTCATTTTGTGGCAAAGATTACTGATAGTGATATGGAAAATACTGAAACACAAGTGTGGTTAGATTTTAGCCTTGCTTGTAAATATATAACTGAAAATATTTATAAAAATAAACTGGCTAAAAGCGAAGAAGTTGGAAAATTATTACAAGATATTATTAAAAACCCCGGTAAATATGGGAGTGTGCAATAACTGCTAACTGCAAATTGCCAACTGCCAACTCAGCATATGGAAGTAACAAGAGACATAAGATTTAACGGGTTGAAAAATACTTTCAATGCCAATAACCTTATCAGCAAAACCAAAGGCGATAAAGTTATCTGGGCGCTTGTCATATTACTGGCGCTGGTTTCATTGCTGGCTGTATACAGCGCTACCGGTTCGCTGGCCTATAAGAATTTTCGCGGCAATACAGAAATATACCTCTTCAAACAGATCGCATTTATCATGGCGGGTATCATGGTTATTTATTTTGCCCATCTTGTTAACTATACATTCTACTCAAAAGTGGCAATGGTCGCATTTATCATTTCTCTTTTGCTTTTGTTTTACACATTATTCTTTGGTGTAAAGATGAATGAGGGAAGCCGCTGGATACGATTGCCATTCGTAAATATGACGATGCAGACATCTGACCTGGCAAGACTGGCCCTGTTCATGTACCTGGCCCGGTTGATGAGTAAGAAACAGGATGTAATAAAAGATTTTAAAAAAGGATTCCTGCCGGTGATCGCACCTGTAGTTATTACCTGCGCCCTGATCGCCCCCGCAAATCTATCTACCGCATTGCTACTCGGTGCAAGTTGTTTGCTGCTGTTGTTTATCGGCCGGGTCAGTACAAAGCATATCCTGATGACAATCGGTATTGCACTGGTTCCAATAATGATATTGGTTGCAGCTGCCATGATCCGCCATAACAAAGGCAATAAAGAAGAAGTAGCTGTTGCAGCCAAAAAAAGTTCATCAACATTATTCGGACGAGTGGACACCTGGGTCGGAAGAATGCAGGATTTTATGTATGGCAGTAATGATGCGGATAACGATGCTTACCAGGTGAACCAGGCAAAGATCGCCATCTCCAAAGGTGGCATCCTGGGTGTGGGGCCTGGGAATAGTACAACAAGGGATTATTTACCGCAGGCTTACAATGATTTCATCTATGCTATCATCATTGAAGAATACGGTTTGATGGGTGGTGCCTTTATCATGTTCATCTACCTGGTATTCTTATACAGGTGTATCAGGATCTATAAACGATGTCCTTTTGCGTTTGGTGCCTTCCTCGCATTAGGGTTAAGTTTTACACTGGCATTACAAGCCGTGGCCAACATGGCGGTAACGGTCAACTTATTCCCGGTAACAGGAGTTACGTTACCGCTGGTGAGCATGGGAGGTACGAGTTTTATTTTCAGTTGCCTGGCGATAGGGATCATATTAAGCGTGGCGAGAAATGTGGAACAACTGGAAGGAAAGACCGCTTTAGCGGAATCAGGAATAAGAAATAAGGAATAAGGAATGCGAAAATGGCCCACGGATTTATCCGTGGGGGCTAAATGAAAATGAGCAAGCGAATCATAATAGCTGGGGGAGGAACAGGCGGACATATTTTTCCGGCAATTGCCATTGCCAATGCGTTGAAAAAGATCGATGGGAGTATTGAAGTTTTGTTTATTGGTGCGAAAGGAAGGATGGAAATGGAAAAAATACCGCAGGCAGGATATAAAATTGAAGGATTGGATATTTCCGGGTTTAACAGGAGCTCTTTGATAAGTAACATTGGTTTGCCATTCAAACTGGCAAAAAGTTTTTTGCAGGTTCGTTCGATCGTTAAAAGATTTAAACCTGATGCTGCAATTGGCGTGGGCGGCTATTCCAGTTTTCCTGTGCTTCGGTATGCACAGGCAACAGGAATAAAGACATTCATACATGAATCAAATTCATTTGCCGGCCGGTCAAACATTATGCTCGGAAAAAAAGCGACAAAGGTCTTCACCGGTACAGATGGGATGGAGAAATTTTTTCCAAAGGAAAAGATCATCATTACGGGGAACCCGGTGAGAACAGCGATCGCTGAAGCATCAGTAACAAGGAGTGAAGGTTTGAATTTTTTTTCACTGGATGAAACAAAGAAAACTGTTCTCGTGGTGGGTGGAAGCCTTGGGGCCAAAACTATCAATGAAGCTATTGATAAAGGATTGGATGACCTGCTGAACGCAGGTTTGCAGATCATCTGGCAAACGGGAAAACCTTACTCGGCAAAAGCAAAAGAGAGAGCGAACGGAAAGCGATCAGTTTGGGTGAATGAGTTCATTACGAAGATGGAATATGCATATGCCGCTGCTGATATTGTAGTAGCCCGTGCAGGTGCAATAACTGTTGCTGAATTATGTGTGGTTAAAAAATCCGTTTTGTTTGTGCCCTATCCTTATGCTGCAGAAGATCACCAGATGGTAAATGCCAGGCGACTGGAGAAAAAAAATGCAGCATTGATAGTGAAAGACAGTGAGGCCATGGAGAAATTGGTTTTCATGACAATCGAATTATCATTGGATGAAAGCAAACAGGATGAATTAAAAAAAAATATCTCAGCACTGGCTATGACTAATGCTGATAAAAAGATAGCTGAAGAAATTATAAAAAACATTGGGTAGAAGCAGGATGTAGTTTCCCTCTCTGAAGGAGCAACCGGGCAGAGCGAGGGTTGGGAACGAAGTTCGCAGGAAGGGTGAGGCCGAATGCTGATATGAAAATAGCAGAAGAAGTTTTAAAGAATATTTAATAGTGTACCAATACTGTCCTTATGAATACCCCCTTTGGGGGATCCCGCAGTAATCGGGATTGAAAGCGGAAGATGAATGAAAGATAAAAATAAGATAGAAGAACGATTCTCCTTCTCTTTCGGGGAGGGCTTTGAAGGAGTTGTTTATTTTATCGGGATCGGTGGAATTGGAATGAGTGCGATCGCCAGGTTCTTAGCTGCCGGCGGTATGAAAGTGAGCGGGTATGATAAAACTCCAACTGCACTGACAATGGAAATGGAGAAAAGCGGCATTGCTGTTCATTACGAAGAGAATGTTGACTTAATTCCCAGGAAGGTTGACCTGGTCATTTACACACCGGCGATACCTGAAGAGCACAAAGAGTTGACTTATTACAGGCAGCATGGATATAAAGTGGTCAAGAGAAGTGATGTATTGCAAATGATAACAGCAAGTTCTTTTAATATATGTATCGCGGGGACTCATGGCAAAACAACCATTACGACGATGGTGGCGCATTTACTTCGTGACAGTGGTTTTGGATGTAATGCATTCTTAGGTGGTATTGCGGTGAACTACGGGACAAATTTCTGGAACAGTGAAAAAAATGTATGTGTGATAGAAGCGGATGAATATGACAGGAGCTTTTTGAAATTAAGTCCGGATGTGGCCATCATTACAGCGATGGATGCCGACCACCTGGATATATATGGAACAGCAGAAGCGATGGAACAGGCTTTTATTGATTTCAGTAAAAGGTTGAGAACGGGTGGCCTGCTGGTAAAACAGTTTGGGTTGAAAAGAGGAAAGGAGTTAAAAGCTGAAAAGCACATCACTTACAGTTTGCAGAATGAAAGCGCTGATGTATATGGATCAAATATCAGGATGGTCAACGGAGCTTATGAGTTTGATGTGCTGATGTCCGCAAGGACTCCTTCGGAGAAGGATAATGCGCTGGAGAATGTGAAACTGAATATGGGTGGGATGCATAATGTTGAAAATGCTATTGCGGCCATTGCGGTAGCCAGCTCTTTGGAAATTGATAATGATAAGATCAAAGCGGCGGTAGAAAATTTTCGGGGAGTGAAAAGAAGGTTTGAATACATCATCAAGAATGAGAGATTGGTTTTTATTGATGATTATGCACACCACCCCGAAGAGTTAAGGGCTTTGATCACCGGTGCCAGTTCACTATTCAGGCAAAAAAAATGTACAGTGATCTTTCAGCCACACTTGTACAGCAGGACAAGAGACCTTGCTGATGGATTTGCTGAAGTGCTGGACCTGGCTGATGAAGTGATCCTGTTGCCAATTTACCCGGCAAGGGAATTACCGGTAAAAGGAGTAAGCAGCGAAATGATCCTTGACAAAATGAAAAATGAGAACAAACGTGTAATACCAAAAGATGAGTTGATGAACTGGATAAAGAACAAATATGCAAAGACATTGAACAAAGAATTTGGAGAAGTGTTGATAACAGCGGGGGCGGGGGATATTGATATGCTGGTTGAGCCCATAAGAGAAATATTGAATAAGGAATAAGGAATAAGAAATAAGAAATGATAAAATAGCCCGGGGTTTTAACCCCGGGAGAAACAGAGATCAAAAATGAATGCAAAAACAACTATAAGAAAAATTTTATTTATCGCTATGTGGCTTTGCATCGGCGGCGGTATGTTTACCCTGCTGCTGGCAGCCATCAGCAATAAGAATAAGGGAAAGTGCAAAGACTACCACATTATTATCAAAGGCGCTTATAATAATTTCTTCATTGATAAAAAAGATGTCGAGCAGCTTTTAATGAATACCATTAAAGGTGATATCAAAGAGAGACCTGTTACTTCGTTCAACCTGCATGAGCTGGAAGAGAAACTGGAGCAAAACAAATGGATCGAAGAAGCCCAGCTTTATTTTGACAACCAGGACATACTGCATGTTACGGTCATTGAAAAAGAACCGGTGGCAAGAATATTTACCAGGGAAGGCGATTCATTTTATATAGACAGCCTCGGCAGGAAGTTGCCATTATCGGATAAAATGAGTGCCAGGGTGCCGGTGTTTACCAGTTTCCCTGATAAAAAAACACTGACATCAAAAGACAGCTTATTATTAAATGATGTAAGAGCGACGGCGAATTTCATTGTCAACGATCCGTTCTGGATGTCGCAGGTAGCGCAGATCGATATTACACCCGAGAGAGATTTTGAAATGGTCCCCGTCGTCGGTAATCATTTGGTAAAACTGGGTAATGGGGAAAACATAGCTGAGAAGTTCAGGCGTCTCCTGTTGTTTTATAAACAGGTGCTGAGCAAAACGGGTTTTGATAAATACAAGATCATCAACGTGCAGTATAAAGGACAGGTAGTAGTATCAAAATATGCCGGTGATCCTAAAGTGGATTCTGTGCAGTTAAGAAAAAATGTGGAGAAACTATTACAACAGGCAAGAGATGCACAAAATGATACGGTGATAAGAGCCATGCAGGTTACAGGTAAATATATAATAGAGGTTGATTCAGTTTCAGCTCCTGTAACTGATCTGCCGGTTGCGAATAATATTAACCCTGAGAAGCATAACAATCCCAACCCCCGCCTGAGCATTTCATCGCCGCCCGTCCCTTTAAGGGATGGCGGCGGACAGGCAGTGAATCCTAAACCTAAACCAAAAGCAGTAATGCCGAAGAGAAATGAGAAATAAAGAATAAGGAATAAGAAATGAGAAAATAGCCCCCCGATTTATCGGGGGAATAAAAATAAAAACAATGATTTCGATTCTATAAAAACAACAACTAAAAACAACAATTATGAACAACGAACAACCCATTATTGTCGGTCTTGATATTGGAACTACCAAGATCGCTGTAATTGCCGGTCGTAAGAACGAATTCGGCAAACTGGAAATCCTTGGATTTGGCAAAGCCAACTCCAACGGTGTCAAACACGGCCAGGTGCTGAACATTGACGAAACGATCAAGGCTATAAAAACGGCGCTGGAAAATTGTTTCGCATCGAACCCGGACCTGGATGTGAAAGAAGTTTATGTGGGTGTTGCCGGTCACCACATCAAGAGTTTACAAACCCGTGGTGACATTGTAAGACAAAAGACCGAAGAGGAAATTACCCAACGGGAAATTGATCAGCTTATCGATGACCAGTACAAAACTTATATCCCCGCCGGTGACCAGATCATCGATGTGATCCCACAGGAATTTACGGTTGACAATTTCCAGAATATCCCGAACCCGATCGGTTATGGCGGCGTAAAGATCGGCGCCAACTTCCACATCATCACCGGTGATAAAAATGCCATCAAGAATATCAACCGGAGTGTGGAGAAAGCAGGCCTGCATACAAAGGACCTGGTCTTGCAACCTCTTGCTTCTTCTTCTGCTGTAATGGGACAGGAAGATCTTGAAGCAGGTGTTGCCATCGTTGACATCGGTGGTGGTACCACTGATCTTGCTGTTTTCTATGAGGGCATTTTAAAACATACTGCTGTCATTCCATTTGCCGGTGAGAATATTACCAATGATATCAAAACAGGCCTTGGTGTTTTAAAAACCCAGGCCGAGCAAATGAAAGTTCAGTTTGGCAGTGCATTGGCCAATGAAGCAAAAGCAAATGCCTATATCACTATTCCCGGTTTGAGAGGGATGCCGGCCAAAGAGATCAGTGTAAAGAACCTGGCCAACATCATCCAGGCCCGCATGAGTGAGATCATGGATTTTGTTACTTATCATCTCAAGCAGGTTGGTTTGGATAACAAAGCTCTCAACGGTGGCATCATATTAACCGGCGGCGGCTCACAATTAAAACATCTTATCCAACTTACAGAGTATGTAACAGGATTGAATGCAAGAATTGGTTTTCCCAACGAGCATCTTGCTGCTGGTCATCTGGACGAACTGGCCAAACCAACTTACTCTACCTGCATCGGGCTTATCCTGAAAGGTTATGATGATTATGAACATAACCGCAAAGAGTTTGAAAAAGAATACAGGAAAGTGGCAGTGCCTGATGCATTAAGAAATAACGGGCAGGGAGAAACAGAAGCGGCTGCAACGGAAGAAGCAATCAGCGAGGAGCAAATGAAAAAGAGAAAGAGCCTGACCGGTTTCTGGGGCAAGTTCAAAGACAAGATCATTGATCTGTTCAAGGAGGAAGAAGACAAACATTTATAAACTAAAAATTAAAAAGTCAAAATCAGCGTACTCTATAGTTCGGACTTTTGAATTTTGATTTTTAACTTTTGAATTTTAAATACTAACCAACTAAATAAGTACTTATGATACATTTTGATCTGCCTAAAGAAAAATCATCCATCCTGAAAGTAATTGGTGTCGGTGGCGGCGGTAGCAATGCGGTGAACTTTATGTTCAGCCAACAGATCGATGGAGTAAATTTTGTGATCTGCAATACAGATGCACAGGCCCTGGCCAACAGCGGCATACCTAACCGTATTCAGCTGGGGCCACATCTTACACAAGGTCTTGGTGCCGGCGCTAACCCCGACATTGGCCGGCAGGCAACTGAAGAATCCTTAGAAGAGATCAAACGGATCCTTGAAGTAAATACCAAGATGGCATTTATCACTGCGTGCATGGGTGGCGGCACCGGTACAGGTGGTGCACCCATCATTGCAAAGATCTGCAAGGACCTTGGCATTTTAACTGTTGGTATCGTTACCACACCATTTGCGTACGAAGGAAAAAAACGTCAGCAGCAGGCAGAGGAAGGTATAAAAACACTGAAAGGATATGTTGACACCCTGCTGGTCATCAGCAACGACAAGTTGCGTCACCAGTATGGCAATTTAAAAATGCGTGAAGCATTTGAAAAAGCAGATAACGTTTTGGCAACGGCTGCCAGGTGTATTACTGAAGTGATCAACAGCACCGGGCAGATCAATGTGGATTTTGCAGATGTATGTACTGTGATGCGTAACGGTGGTGTTGCTATATTGGGCAATGCAGCCGCAGAAGGAGAGAACCGGGCACAAAGAGCCATTGAAGAAGCATTAAACTCCCCGTTACTGAATGACAGCGAGATCAAAGGTGCCAAATGGATACTTATTAATATTAACTCAGCCACCGGTGAGCATGAGTTTACCATGGATGAAGTGGAAGTGATACAAAATTACCTGTTGTCCCAGGCGGGAGAAGATACGGATATCATCCTGGGTATGGGATACGATAATACATTGGGCAGTAAGATCGGAATTACATTGATCGCTACCGGGTTTGAGCACAAGGACCCATTTGCCAAACCAATACCGAAAAAAGAGGAACCAAAAAAAGAAGAGAAGATCATGATGGTACTGGGACAAACGGAAGAAGTGAAACCTGTTATTTCAAATGCAGAACTTCCCGCTGTACTTGAAAAAGAAATGCAGGCCATGGAAGAAGCATTGAAACCAGCTACTACAACAGATTACCTGATGCCAAAACTGGTAGAAGACCCGATAGCTATCGGGTTTCCCGTTGTGCTGGCGCCTGTTGTTGACATGACCGATATGAAAGAAGAAAGAGCCATCACCATCCATTTTGAATTACAACCCGAAGAAAAAATACTTAGTACAAATACCGTTGATAACATGTCAACAGTTGGCAAAATGTCAATTGTGGGGAAAGATGAAAGCATACATTCGACGCGGCAATTATCATCTGTTCCGGTAACAGGAAATAAAGAAAAAGAAACCGGGTTAACGCCCGGTGTTAAAGATAATAATGGTACAACCCCGGTATCTGCAACATCGGGCGGTTACCTCACCAGGCCGTCCAATATCTACGCAGAATCTAAACCAGAGGTTATAACCTCAACTACTTCTGCCGAAGAACCCGTCTCTGCACATCAACCGGCCGTCAATGAACAGGATGAACTCCTCGATTTGCAAATGCAGCTGGTAGAACGGGACGATATTCCAGCGGTGGATATGCCGTTGGTCCATCAGGCTCAGGCACCTTTGTTTCCCGAGGTTGAGGATTCTGCACTGCAGGACGAAACCGAAGAACAAAAACGTAGGGCAGCCGAACGACTTCATAAGTTGAGAAACTTATCGTTCAATGTTAACGCTGCTGACCCCAATAATGAGTTTGAGACGGTGCCGGCATATATCCGCCGCAATATGGAATTGCATACCGGCAAATCCCCGGTTGAAAATTTCTACAGCAACTACGAGGTAAAGACCGACGAGAAAAATCAAACACATATCAGCACCATCAATACATTTTTAGACGGGAATAAACCCGACTAACTCTTTTCGTTCCAATGAAGCCTTAGCATTTAGCTAGTGTTTTTTAGTTGTTCCCTCCGGTTTCTACCGGAGGGTTTTTTATGCGGGGTTTTACGTACGTCGATTTACTTTTTCTTTAAATGAGCAGGAGGTTGAGTTAAGAGTTTAAGTTTAGTGAATTGATATGAATCAAGAAAAGCATATTTTTTATTAACAAAGGATTAATTATTGAATGAAAAAACACTAATTTGAATGTCCGATCATATTTAAAACCAATTTTCACCTATGGAATATGCACCCGAACTAGTGCGGCCCCGTAGCCGCCAGGAAAAAGTCTGGCGTTCTGTTCTGGTAGAATTCCTGAGACTATTTCCCAATCATGTACTGGGTTTTTTGGATAAGATAAAAACGAATGGTGTCACTGCAAGCATCAGCAATTACGATAAAAGCAAGCTCGGTATTTTTAACCTCCTTAATTTTTTCCAGTTCATAACCGGCATGATCGTTCCCTTTATCGGGCTTTTTCATACAGATAAGATACCTCGTATGGGTTGGGTTATGGCCTGCCTTCCCGCCCTGGTCAGCCTTGTTGCATTGCTGTTGAATTCATACCGGAAATACGAGGCAGCTGTGCTTGCTTATTTTATTTTTTATCCTATTTGCATTTCTTTCAGTTATGTAAATGGATTAAGCCTGGGTGTAGAACTTTCTTTTATCCTCTACGGGATACTTTCTGTTTTCTTTATACAGGATATTGGATACATGATCTTTTCCATCTGTTTTTCTATGGTCAGTTATTTCGTTGTTTCCGTATTACTGACAGCCTATGTATATAAACTGGAGGATATTCATTACGGTGTTTATCTGATTAACGAGATACTGGCTATACTATATATATTCTTTGGACTGTACCTTATTAAGAAAGAGAATACAAGTTACAATGCTGAATTGCAGCAAACCAACCTGGAGATCCAGGAGCAAGCAAGGCGGCTGCAATCACAAACGGCAGAACTGAACCAGGCAAATTCTTTCAAGAACAAATTATTCTCTATCATTTCTCATGACCTGAAGGCGCCGCTATATGGTTTGTGTAATCTCTTTGATACGATGCAAAAACAGGATATGCCGGCCAGGCAAATAAAGCTTTTGATCCCCGATATAAAAAATGACCTGTATTATGCCCGGGGCCTTATGGAAAATTTATTACAGTGGGCTAAAAGCCAGATGCAGGCCGATCATGTAAGACCGCAGGAGATGGATATTAAGGATTGTATTGATGAAGTGCTGCATGTGTTGCATTTGCAGGCAAAATCCAAGAACATACATATTGAAAATAAAACCACCGGTTGTCTTTATGTGTGGGCGGATAAGGATATGATCAACCTCGTATTACGTAACCTTATTTCTAATGCCATCAAATTCACCAGGCCGGGTGACTCTATTTCTGTAGGTGCAGGCGAATTCACATCCATTGCAGAAATATATGTACAGGATTCCGGTGGCGGTATGACAGCTGAAGAAATTAATAAAATAAATGGCCAGGAATTTTATACTACCCATGGTACAGCACAGGAACAAGGCACCGGTCTTGGATTAATGCTTTGTAAAGAATTCCTTGTAAAAAATGGCAGCAGGCTTCGAATAGAAAGCGAACCAGGTAAGGGCAGTATCTTTTCTTTTGCATTACCCCTGTCATAACAGCGTATGGGTTCATTAACCCAACCCGAAACCGGCGAGCTGCTTTCTTAACTGGCCACTACTTCCCAATGCACAGCGGCTGTATATTTTCCGATAGTAAGATCGCCCGGATGATTCTCTAACTCAAAAGAAAGGGTTCTGTCAAACCTGTCTCCAACATTAAACGGTGGTGCAAGGGTGATAGTGTCCGATGCTACTGTAGAAAAATCATCCGCAATTACCGCGAATACATGGAATCCAATAAACTGGAAGATCATGCCCAGCGATATAGCAATAATCAACATGGCAACTGTAACAGGGCCGCCTGCTAAACCAATGATAAGGATAGCAACGCCAATGGCAACAAATGTTGCTCCCAAAACCACAAAAAAGACTTCAAGTTTCCTGGCAAGTTCAACATTGGAAATCAAATCTTTTTCAAGTAAAAACAAACCTGCTGAAGCTGTGACCGGGTCACCTACCGATCCGCCATCCAGGATAAAATTGAATATTCGTTGGTTTACGGTAGCGCTTTCGTCTTTTTTAAAATCACTGCTAAAAAAGTTTGGTGCGTCTTGCTGAACATTATTACTATCTGATGCGAAACCGGTTACACTTACTTCATCTTTGCGGACCTCACTTGTTTTCTGGCAGGAGATACTGTCAACAAAAAAAGCAAGGGTGGGATTTACAACTACTGCTGCCCGGGTTGTTGGAACTTTTTTTCCCGTTGAGTAACCGGTATTCTTTCCGGTTGAATAACCAGTGCTCTTTCCTGTCGAGTAGCCGGTATTTTTTGGACTTGCGATCTGTTCACGGGTTGCCGCTTTTATTTTGTCCAGGTCTTCTTGTGTAAGCTGTAAATTTTGTGGTACGGCAATAGCAGTTACTTGTTCAGTAATTGTTTTTACAGAAGTTAAACTTACAGAGGAAAGATCGCCATACAGTTCTTTTCTTTTGGTGGATGAAGCCTGCAGGGTAGGTTTTATCCTGTCAAATATTTTTCGCTGTTTCCTGTCAGACAGGGAAGCAAAAATATTGTACACCGCATGTTCCAGGGATTTATTATCACCGGGCAAAGGATATTTTTGAGGATCATCTAAATGGCCTGCTGCTCTTTCTACGGCAAGACTTAATGTGTTTTTAAACCTGGTTCTCAGGTTTTTGATCTTTGGGCTTGTCTGGATAAAGTTGGTGGTAGGCATAGTTTAATATTTCCTATAAATTTATCGTAAATTTATTAATGAGTAATACCCACAATAGTGGATAGGGCGTAAATAATGAGCAATACATATAAAGGAGGATAAGAGAAGCTGCAAAGGACAAGAGCGACAGCAAAAATTCCGGGTATCTCTATGATAAAAAAGCCTTCTTAAATCCCGGCAATATCCTGTTTTTACTGGCCTGCTCATAAGCATAAGCCATACCTATTAATTCTCCTTCTTTATAAGCACCACTGAAAAAGGAAAGTCCAACGGGCAGATCATATACCATTCCACCGGGTACGCTGATATGAGGATACCCGCTCATAGCAGCTGGTGAAGTAAGAAATACATCGCCCCAGCGGTCGCCGTAGATGGTATCAATACTGCAGGCCGGCCCCATCGTAAGTCCGCACAACGCATCTAATTTATTTTCTTTCAGGGCTGCATCAATGAGCTTTTTTGAGCCGGTATGACTTTTTTCCAGGGCCTTTACATATTCCTTACTGTCAATACCTGCTATTTTATCGCTGGCTTCTAATGTTTCCTGCCTGAAGGTTGGCATCGCTTTGTCCTCATTATTCTTATTGAAGGCGATCAGGTCGCTGAGTGTTTTGACAGAAGAACCGGCAGCGGATAAATATTTATTAAGACCATATTTGAATTCATATTTCAATACTTCAAATTCGGCATCACCCAATGCATTGAGTTTATCCAAATAATCCAATTCAATTATTTCAGCACCCTGTTGTTTCAGCAGGTCAATTGCTTTTTGCAGTAACTGGTTCAGGAACTGGTTCTCATATTTCTTTTTTTCTATGCCGATCCTTTTTCCTTTCAAACCATTGGGGTCCAAAAATTTTGTATAATCCACAGCTGCTTTTCCTTCACTCTCTTTTGTTTTTTCATCATCGGCATCGATCCCTGTCAGCACTCCTAATAAGATGGCGGCATCTTTTACAGTTCTTGTCAATGGGCCGGCCGTATCCTGTGTAAATGAGATTGGAATGATACCGGAACGGCTTAATAAACCAACAGTTGGTTTTATTCCCACCGTTCCATTCACGGAAGCAGGACAGGTAACAGAGCCATCTGTTTCCGTACCTATTGCTACGGCACAAAGATTGGCAGCAACGGCAACGCCTGAACCCGAACTCGATCCGCAGGGATTATGATCAATGATGTATGGATTTTTTGTTTGTCCGCCACGACTGCTCCAGCCGGAACATGATTTGGAGGAACGGAAATTGGCCCACTCACTTAAATTGGTTTTTCCCAGCAGCACCGCGCCGGCTTCTCTTAATTTTTTTACGATGAAAGCATCTTTTGCTGCGATATGTCCAATGAGTGCCAGTGATCCTGCCGTTGTCATCATCTTATCAGCCGTATCAATATTGTCTTTGATCAAAACAGGTATACCATGCAGGGGCCCTCTTGTTTTACCGGCTTTTCTTTCATCATCCATTGCCTTGGCTATGGCTAATGCATCGGGATTTAATTCGATCACCGAATTGAGGGCCGGACCTTTTTTATCAATGGCTTCTATCCGTTTCAAATAGAGTTGGGTTATCTTCTCTGAACTGTAATCACCGTTGGCCATTTTATCCTGCAGTTCGCTGATGGTCATCTCATTTAATTCAAAATCACCATTACTATCGGAATCAGCCAATGTAGGTTTCTCTCTTTTGGAACCGGAAGAACAGGATGAAAGGAGCAGGGTTGTTAAGCCGGCAGCAGCTAATGCACTGTTCGCTATAAAATCTTTTCTTTTCATATATCTTTTTTAAGGAGTTGATATAACTGAGTAACCAGGAAGAAAAGATATTAAAAAAAGTGGAAGAAAAGCCTGTTCGCACCAATGACGGAAAAAATATTTTTAATGAATGCTGAGGCTTTCAGTTATGCTGTGTTCATTAGTAGAAGCTGTTAGCTGATAAATGTTTTTTAACTGGTGAACATGTCTTTCTGTGTGATAAACTGCAAAGTGGATCAATTCAAGTTTTGTTATTTCTTTGAATGCAGGGTGCTGAATGGTCTCCAATAAGTTTACGGTGCTGCCAGCTTTTTTTAGCTGATTAATTGATCTCTCCAGTTCAGCGATAACGTTTTCTTTCCCGTAATTATCCTGCGTGGGTAAAATAAATTCCGGCGATTTCATTTTGTTTGTATAATCAAGAAATACTTTTTTCAATTCCTCCGCTCTTTCATCGGGTTTGCGTTCAGTTGTTTTTCCCTCTACGGTTAGGAAATGAACAACAGATGCATTTGATCTTGTAATGTGCTCCGCCACCTGTCCTGCCGTCCAGCTGTTCTCAAATGGAACAGCGTTTATCTGCTCCTGGCTGAAAGTCGAAAGCAATTGCAATAACTCATCAGTTGTGCCCTGTAGGTCTTTAAAAATTTTTGTTTGCATGATTTTGAGCATTATAATGTTTAAAAAGAAATTCGTTTAGTGGCAAGATGATTATTTTTCCAATATTTTTTTTAAATCAGTCAGCAGTGTTTCCCACATCTTCTGGGAATTTTCCAATGCTTTCTCATCTGCATTATTGTCCTGGGTTAACGAGATAAACGTTTCCTCTTCTTCTTTGGAAAATGAATAGTCATCTTCATTGGAGAGTGTATAAGTGACGGTATGATAATTCTCCAGCACATCAGGCACACCGGCCAGAGTGCTGAAATGAGAGTACCGAAGTGTATACCCCGGCTCTATGGCAAGAATCACACCTTTGTCCTCGTACTTCATTCCTTCCCATTCACCTTTCCAAACGATGTCGCTGCCTTCTTTCCAGTTCGAAACGGTTTCCGCTCCGTACCTGTATTGCCGGATTATTTCAGGGTCGGTGAGAGCTTCCCATACTTTGGCATTGGGTACATTAATTGTGGTGAATGCCCTGGCCGTTAATCCTTTATCCATCTGCTGTGTTTTTATTGTGGTTTACCAGGCAAAAATGAGTTCTCTTTATATAGTAACTGTTACATAACTTTTGAAAAAAGTTACATCATTCACACATCCCGGTAGCTATGGCAGCATCAACGACGCCATAAATCATAATTTTTTACCGAGCGGCATTGCTACTATCATCGCCTGTTGTCTCAATTCTTCCAGTGGAAGAATTGCTCACTTCATCGTTCGGTAACTCTGCTGGGCACTTATCGGATACCCTATTTTGTCCCATCGGGACATCTCATGGGTAGAAGGAGGAAATCGAAATGTTGTTAGCGTTCCATCGGAACGTTTTGTGTAATCATATAGTTTCAATGTTAGAGCAGCAGGCGTTCCTACGGAACGCTGCTATGACCAGAGTTTGTGTTTGTCCCATCGGGACATCTCATGGGTAGAAGGAGGAAATCGAAATGTTGTTAACGTTCCATCGGAACGTTTTGTGTAATCATATAGTTTCAATGTTAGGGCAGCAGGCGTTCCTACGGAACGCTGCTATGACCAGAGTTTGTGTTTGTCCCATCGGGACATCTCATGGGTAGAAGGAGGAAATCGAAATGTTGTTAACGTTCCATCGGAACGTTTCGTGCAATCATATAGTTTCAATGTTAGAGCACCATGCGTTCTTATGGAACGCTGCTACTCCCTGAGTTTGTATCTTACCTATGAGGTGTTCTGCTGGAACACAGGACAATGGATGAATTTTGATCTGGAGTTTTTGATAGACATAAGTTTTCTTTGCAGATGGCATAGCTGTTAATTTGTATGGCTGCTGAAAGAGAAAACAGTTCGCAAATGCCCAATAGCGAACAGAACGTACAAGAGTGCGACGCAACAGACGATGATAGTAGCAATGAAGCCCGAAACATAAATCCCTCCATCAAAAAATAAAAGACTATCTTCGCAGCCTACTCCACATAACTGACACGGCAGGTTGTAAGCCGGTGGTACACAGAACAAATTTTCGCTGATTCAGAAACTACAACGTCTTTGCCAGCTCCATCCGCAGATCATCTGCGAATTAAACATAAAACCATAAAATGGCTTTTAAAAAATTAGAAATTATTGAACCTATCCTCCGGGCCGTGGCCGCAGAAGGATACACGATCCCGACACCTATTCAACAACAGGCGATACCGCTGGTGCTGCAACGAAAAGACCTGCTGGGCTGCGCCCAAACAGGCACGGGCAAAACTGCCGCTTTCGCCATTCCTATCCTGCAGATACTGCATGAACAAAAACCAATGGCGCCCGGCATCAAAGTATTAATATTAACACCTACAAGAGAACTGGCGATACAAATTGATGAAAGCTTTGCTGCGTACGGAAAATATACCGGCATCCGGCATACTGTTATTTTTGGCGGCGTATCACAACTGCATCAAACAAATGCGTTGAGAAGAGGAGTGGATGTATTAGTTGCTACCCCAGGTCGTTTATTGGACCTGATGACGCAGGGTTATATCCGTTTGGACAAACTTCAAATATTTGTACTCGATGAAGCGGACCGTATGCTTGACATGGGTTTTATCCATGATGTAAAAAAGATAATCGCAAAGCTGCCGGCAAAAAGACAGACACTTTTCTTTTCGGCCACGATGCCGCCGGAAATTCAAAAGCTGGCGAATGTATTATTAACGCATCCGGCAAAAGTGGAAGTAACGCCGCCTGCCTCTACCGTTGATAAAATTGAACAGAGCCTTTATCATGTCGGCAAAATGGAAAAACCGGAATTGCTGCTGCATTTATTGCAGGATAAAGCAATTGTTACTGCACTGGTTTTTACCCGTACCAAACATGGGGCTGATAAATTAGTGAAGATATTGCAACGGCATAATGTAAAAGCTGCTGCCATACATGGCAACAAATCGCAGAATGCCCGGCAGGATGCGCTGGCGAATTTTAAGAATGGAGGTCTGCGGGTGTTAGTGGCAACTGATATTGCTGCAAGAGGAATTGATATTGATGACCTGACCCATGTTATTAATTTTGAAATGCCGAACGTACCTGAAACCTATGTACACCGGATCGGTCGTACCGGCAGGGCAGGGAACGCAGGTATCGCTATTTCTTTTTGCAGCGTTGACGAAAAAGATGAATTAAAAGATATACAGAAACTGATCGGTAAAAATATACCGGTAATGCATGAGCATCCTTTTTTAATGAGTGCACATGTGTCGGTGGCAGCGCCTGTTCAAAGACAGCAACAGCGATCAGCATTTAAACCCCGGCGTCATGATTTTCAATCGCAGGGTGCCGGTAGCGGTAATAATGCCAGGAGAGGTTATAGTGCGCAGCGCAGGGGAGACCGGTAAAAGGTTTTAACAAACCATAACATTTATTGATAAAAAATATTCAGAGCTTAGTGCCTGTTATTCTTAGCGTATGACAGCAAAAAGATATTTACCTCTTTTTATTTTTTGTGTTTCCGCTACGGTCAATACTTTTTCCCAAACGATCAATGATTCGATCAATAAAGAATCCATTGAAAAAACGATCACTTACCTGGCTTCAGACAAACTGAAAGGCAGGGTGAATTACAGTAAAGAACAACTGGAAGCTGCAGAGTTCCTGGGTAAAGAATTTACCAGTTATGGTCTTGAACCTTTTCCGGGCTATACAAATTTCTTCTTGCCTTTCCGGACTTCCCCGGGAAAGACAAGTGATTACGGTGAATTATACCTGGATGGCAAAAAAGTTGAGGATAGCTTATTTGTATATATTCAAAAGCAACTGAACGTTCCGGAAAAAACATCGTCTGATTTTATAGTTCTGCAGGCTATTCCGCCTCTTGCCGATTCATTACTATATAATAACTGGAATAATAAGAAGAACAACCTGCTGATCTGGATCCCGCTTTCCAAAGGGTTGAGTTTTTCAGAGGCCCTTCAAGATGTATCAGTTCCTAAAGGGGTTCCTGCTTCGGATATACTAATTGTTGCATCACGGGATGAACCAAAAGAAATAAAATTTTCAGGCAATAAACAACTGATGAGTTCATTATTGTATAATGTGGTAGGTATGATACCCGGTCGCAGTCTTCCACAGGAAACTATAATTTTTTCCGCCCATTATGATCACATCTACGGAAGTGATTCTGGTGAAGCGGGAAGTGTTTCTGGTGAAGCGAGAAGTGTTTCTGGCGAAGCAGGTGGAATATATAATGGGGCTAATGACGACGCTTCCGGCACAACGGCGGTGCTGGCTTTGGCAAAATACTTTGCCATGCGAAATGATAACGAACGCACCCTGGTATTTTGCCTGTTTGCGGGAGAAGAACTGGGATTATATGGCTCGAGTGCTTTTATTAGTATGATAAAGCCTGAGCATATTAAAGCTGTTATCAATATTGAGATGATAGGTATGACAAATGCTACAGGAAAGAATGCTTTTTTGGTAACAGGTTCTTATTTATCGGACCTGGCAAAGATCCTTAGAAAAAACCTGAAAGGGGAAAAGATAAAAGTCATGGATCTGAACAACGATCCCAAATCATTATTTCAGCGATCAGATAACTATCCATTTGCCGCGGAAGGCATACCGGCACATTCGATCATGTGCAGCGATGATAATGAACCCTGCTATCACAAAACCTGCGACGATGCAGATCGAATTGATATGTATAATATGACAAGGATCATCCAGGCCATAGCAAAAAGCTGTACATCCTTGGTCAGTGGCAAGGATACACCAACGAGAATAAAAAAGTTATAGTGCACAGCGCGGGATAACCCTGCAATAATGCTGTTACCTGGCAGCAATAGCAGTCATGGTATTTGAAACAGCGATGCTTGTTGTTCTTGTTGTTCTATTGCCCGATTCATCCGTGGCTGTGACAGTGATGATATAAATTCTTGGTGATCCGTCGGGCAGCCGGCTTGCTATGAGCCGGACCAAATGATCATCAACGATCTCCCAGTCTTTGTTGCCATCCGTGGCATTACTGCTGACTGATATCTCCGTTTTTACATCCTGTGCATTATCAGATGTATTGTAATAGACCCCTACTTTTTTCAATTTATTGGAAACCGGCCATAATTTATCCCTCGAAAGAGTAATCGGAGATAATGAAGGCGGTTGATTATCTGTAACCGTTATGGTGAAAGAACATTTTTGCCCCGATGAGCTGGTTGCGATAATGCTATGTGAGCCGAGACGAAAGAAAGATCCCGAAGCCGGGGAATAACTTATCGTGCCGCAATCACCAAAAGAAGTGGCCAAAGGAAAAGTTACGGAGGCACCTTCCTTACCGGTTTCTGCCTTAATGATCATATTGGAAGGACAGCCGATCGTGCAGGCCCCGGTGTTATTTATTGCCTGGGCATTGCTTGCTATTTGATTAAAAACAAAAAGGATCGTCAATGACAGAACTGCTGATAGTTTCATGATGGCGGGTTTAGCGTTTATAAATAAATAGAAAGTTGTTGAGAAGGACAGGTGTTCTTATTAATGCAAACAGGATACCAAACTACCCGGGCTGATAAAATAAGTGCTTTTTTGAATTATTTCACCTGCAAATACGATATTATGAATGGAAGGAAAAATAATGCAGGGAACGTTTTACCCGTTTTGGAATGTTTGAAACGCAGTATTGATATTCATTGTCACAGCTCTGTCGTACCCATGATTTATTGTTGGCATGGTATTTGAAAAAATCATTTTTCGAAAACCTTTTTTAATTACCCAAATGATTACTGATGAAAACAAAAAGCCTGCGAAGAAATAGCCTTTCGGCTATTGTGATGATCCTGTTTGCTACTACGATTTCCCTTATATCATGTCAGAAAGATAATTCTGATGATTTTGGTTCTGGTACAGCAAGCACAACTATTAAAGTGACCGATGGCGCTATTGATGATGCCTCTGTAACAGGCGCTTTTATTACTATTACCGATATTAAATTGGACGGGCAGAGTGTGCAGGGATTTTCCAAAACCACGGTTGATCTTAATGCTTATCAGAACGGAGTCACAAGAACGCTTGGTAATTTCAGCCTCCAGGGCAAGACCTATAGCAGTATTACATTCGTCCTGGATTTTGATATGGATGCCAATGGCGTTGCTCCGGGATGTTATGTATTAGCAGGTGCAGTGAAGCATAAATTGCAAAGCACCGCTAATAGTATTACCATCCATAAGAGTATTGCATTACAAGGTGGAGCGTTCAATTCCGTTGTTGCAGACTTTGATCTGCGTAAGATGATCATACACCAGGCCGGTGGACCATCCGATCATTTTGATTTTGCAACGGCTGCTGAGTTAGAAAGTTCCGTGAGAATTGTTTCCGAAAACAACATGGGTACTATTTCAGGGACCGTAACAGATGCAGTTTCCGGATCAGGAAAAGTAATTGCCTACGTTTACAAAAAAGGAACCTTCAACAGGTCAGTTGAAATGCAGGGCCAGGGAGCAAGTTCTATTGAATTCAAAAATGCAGTTAACAGTGCTGTTGTAAGCGGAACAGGTGCTTACGAGTTACATTTCCTCGAAGCCGGCGATTATGAAATATATTTTGCCAGCTATAAAGACACGAATGCTGATGGAGAATTTGAACTGAAAGGAACATTGATCGCAGTAGGAGCAGGTGGCCTGGATCTGCTGGGATTAAAAGTGAATGTTAATGCGACGCTGAAAGTGGATGTTACAGTTACAGGAGTACTTCCTTAAAGCGTTGTTTAGTATATATAACAGTAGCGGGTTCGGTGGTTCAAGAAAAAAAGCCGGTTTTTCAGTAACCGGCTTTTTTGTTTTTAGTATGAAGGATTTCAAGAATTATTTCAGATCTCTCCGGCTGTTGATCCAGTAGCAGATCAACCAAACGATAGTGGTAAGAACAATGGTAAGAATGATATGCAGGGGGATAGCATCGAGTGATCGGTTATAAGCCTCTATATCCAGCTTTCCCAAAAAAGCGGGCATCGGGACCAACCCATCCGAAATTTGTAAAGGCAGATAATTCCTGATACTGCTTCCCTTCCATCTCAAAAGACCAACGATTAAATTTTCCAATAATAAGAAATAAAATAAAAATACTCCTAAAGCCAAAAATGATTTCCGGATAAGAAAGCCTGCTAAGAAAGCGATAGACAATTGGGCAAATGTCTGTAAACCGAATAAGCCAATATACCTGGCCTGTTCCCAGGTATGTGTTATCAGTCTATCCTGGTTTGTAATACCGATAATAAAAGCCACTACGGCGTAAAGGAAAGTGATGAGCATTGATATGATCAGTACATCCAGCAGTTTACTGGTAACAAACTGGCTTCTCCTCCAGCCGTCAATGATATTCTGACGATGTGTTTTGAAGGTATACTCATTAGAGATCAGCATGATCACGACAACAGCCGGGATAAAAACAAAAAGCGATGAGAGAAATGCAACGGTATGCCATGCTTCAGGAAAAGTGAAAGGATTACCAATGGCTAATTTTGCTAATTGACTGGCCTGGCTGGATCTGCTTGTTTCCTGCTTATAAACAAAGTAAACCATATAATTGATACCCGGGTAAGACAATGCAGTAATAGCCATGATCCACCAAAAGGCTTTATACTTCCTCATCTTCAGCCACTCTGTATGTATCAACGAGGACATATTAATTATTGGTTAATTCGAAGAATCTTGTTTCGAGTCGTTTTTTTCTTAATACCAATTGTGTCAGCACCACTCCATTATTAAAACAAAACCGGTTTATCTCATCCATCTTTGCTGTTCCTTTCGGAAAAACGATCTGTACCGTATTGGTTTTAGTGTCAATAACTATTTGTTGTCCCATTTGCTTCAACACGGATGCCAGGGTATTGATGTCTTCAGCACTTAACTCCACTACATCTTCATCCATCATTATTTCTTCCACGTTGCCGGAAGTAATAACGACACCGGTTTTTAATATAGTGGCATGTGTGCATACTTTTTCCACTTCATCCAGCAGGTGACTGGCCATGATGATGGTATGGCCTCTTTCCCTCAGTTCAACGATCAGGTTCCTGATCTCAGCAATCCCAACAGGGTCTAGTCCATTCGTAGGTTCATCAAGCACCAGCACTTTGGGGTCGCCTAATAAAGCTGCGCCAATAGCTAAGCGTTGCTTCATACCAAGACTGTAAGATTTAAAGGCACTCCTTCGCCGGTCATAGAGGTTTACTTTTTTCAGCACTTCATCAATATCTTTCTTTGTTCCTCTTCCACTGATAGCCTGTGTGATCTTTAAATTATCAATGCCCGATAAATAACTATAGAAATTGGGTGTTTCCAGTAAGGAACCGATCTTTTTCCGTTGCGCAGAGGAACCGCCGGGTTGTCCGAACCAAAGGAATTCTCCTTTGTTAGCTCTCAGTACATCCATGACAATACCCAATAATGTGGTTTTGCCACTGCCATTGGGGCCAAGTATTCCAAATACAGATCCCTCCGGTACATCAAATGAAACAGCATTGAGTGCCCGCACATGACCATAAGACTTTGAAAGATCTTTTACAGAGAGAACAACACTCATTCGGTATTTAATTTAGTATGAAGGTAGAAGTTTATAGAGTAATTATTACAACAATATAAATTACAAGAAAATTTTAGGTGCCCATTTTGAAAAACATCAAATAAAAACCTCGTCCCGACATGTCGGGACGGGGCGTATCTGAAATTAATTTTGCATCAGAATGCTTTTTTCTCTTCCGGCAGTTTCGGAGTTGCTTTTTGCGTATATAATGCCGGGGTCACTTTTTTCGGATTGCCCTGGTACACCCAGGTGATATTGTTGATGTATTTCTTAAATGCTTCGTTTATCTGCTCAAGCGATACATTCTTCATGTCGTCTTTAATTTTTATGGCACGTTTCCAATTTCCATGTAATACTTCATTGGATGCATAAGCCGCTGCCTGCGCTTCATTGGTTTCCTGGCGGTAATAAACCCCGGTCAGGTATCCTGTCTTTTCATTTTTTAATTCAGCTTCTGTAAAACCTTCTCTCTTGACTTTGTCAATCAGGTTCCTGGCAACTGCTATATACTTATCCGGGTCGGTAGTAGTGACGGATAAATTGGCATACGGGGTAGTACCTCCGCTGAACCATGATCCCGGTGCATAGGAAAGACCATTTTTGCTTCTCACTTCTATGAAATGACGACTGGAAAAAATATTCATAGCCAATACAAAAGCGTTATAATCTGCTGTGCCGGGCTGAGGGCCGCTTGTAATACCCCGGACATAGTTCGTAGCATTCTCCCGTTCCTGTGGTTTGAATGTATTAGCCGGGGGAGAATAGCTTTCTTTTTTCATAACAAATGGAGCTCCCGCGGGTACTGTATTCAAAAATTCCGTTAGTTTTTTTACAAGGACGGCTTTATCCAGGTCGCCTACAACAACGATCACCATCCGCGATCTTGTAAATATTGACTGCCAGTATTTTTTGGTTTCTGCAGGAGTAAGTTTAGATATAGTTTCAGTCGTACCCTGCGGATCCTTTGCATAATTTTTTCCTGAGAACGCCGTTTGCTTTGCCATTTTATCGATCGCATTATCCGGGCTTGATTCGTTGGCACGGATAAAATTAATTGCATCCTGTTTGATGCGGTCAAATTCCTTAACGTCAAAGCGTGGAGCAGATAATGCCTCCGTGTATAAAGGCCATACAGTTTCAAAATCACTTTTGATACAATTGAGGCTGAAAGAAGCATAATCCATACCACTAAAGCCGTTAACCTGCGCACTTACCTTATCCAATTTATCCTTAAAGCTATTCTTGTCATCCTTAACAGTTCCGCATTCAGTCAATGCGTTAATGGCAAGGTTTTCTATGCCTGCTTTATCAGCGGAATAGTTCTGTACTCCACCCTTGATCACCATTTGTACCACCAGTATCTCATTGCCGCTGGGTTGTACAATGACCTTAACACCATTAATGGTCATATCATAAGGTGCCGCCTGCTGGGCTGGCAGGGAATAAGGCGCTATTACCATCAACCCGTAAAAAATAAATTGAAATATTTTTTTCATTGTAAAATGATTTTTAATTTTTAAAATATTCACCAGGTTTCAGGTCTTTGTTCATCTGTTCATTGATGATCATTCCTGCTATGTATGGCTTGTTGATGATATATTTCCTAAGATAGTTTTGTATATCTGCACGGGTTACACTGACCATGCCGGTCAGGTAATCAGTAAAATAATCAAGGGAAGCGCTGCACCACCAGTATGTAAGGTTGCTGGCAAGGGAAGAAGGTTTTTCAGTATTCCGGATCTGGTTGCGGCGCAGGATATCTTTGGCGGTTTGTAATTGCTCATCGGTAAAATAATCATCATCGGCAAAATGATTCACCTGGTTGATCAACTCAGCCGTAAACTCTTTCAATTTGCCCGGGTTGGGGATTGCAAAAATAGATACGGGGCCTACATGTTTCTGCGTTTGGTAGCTAAGGCCAGCATAACTTGCCAGGCCTTTATCCACGAGGGCCTGCTGCCATTTGGAAGAATTCAGTCCGAGTATCGTGGAAAAAACATCTGCAGCCAGTGTACCCATCGAATCCTTTCTTGTATCAGGTCCGTGCCAGGTGTACATAGTGTAAGGCGTTTGTGCAATAGATGATTCTTTGATAAGGTATTCAGTTTTTGCAATAGGAGCGAATTCCGGGATGGGATATTTTTGATGCGGGTCAAAACCACTGCTTTTCCAGTCGCCGAAAATGGTGCGGGCCTTTGCAAAAGCTTCATCCGGTTTTACATCGCCGCAGATAACCAGTATAGAATTGTTGGGAAAATAATATTTGTCCTTAATGATCATCATTTTTTCAGGAGTCGCCGTATTAATGACATCATGGTCGCCGATGGCATTTTTCCGGGTAAACAGGTCACCCCATACTTTTTTATTTACTGCCATCCATAATTGAAAACCAGGATCGCTTTCACCCCGCTGAAATTCTCCATCCACTACCGGCCTTTCCTTTTGCATATCTTCTGTCCGGTAAATAGGAAACCTGATTGCCGCATTCATAAATCGCAGGCCGGCGGCAAGACTGTCCTTATCAAAAGTAAAAAAGTAATTGACCCTTTCATCACCCGTGGTGCCATTCCATATCATTCCAAGCTCTTCTGTGCGTTGAATGAATTTTTCCTGGTCAGGATAATCTTTGTTCGCTTTAAAAAACATATGCTCGAATAAATGAGACAGGCCGCTATACTCCGGCCCTTCCGTATAAGAGCCGTTCTTTACAGCAATTTCAATGGTGGCAAGCGGTACTTTGTGATTTTCGATCACTACAACCTCGAGACCATTATCCATTTGCATCCAGTAATAATCTTTAGGCAGCCGGGGTGTCCTGGTTCGGGATTGTAAATTTTGAACCGGAGTTGTCCCGGGAACTTCCCCGGCTTCTCTTTTTTTCACTGCTTCTGCATTTACTCCGGCAACGGTTGTAAATGTTTGCGCAGGACAGGCGAGGTATGTAATGATCCCTAAAAGGGAGAGCCATTTTTTTGTCATAGCATTATTTTTTATTTGAAGAATGAAGGTCAATTTACTACAGATGCAGCTATAAAAGAAAAGAGAATTATTATTAGGGATTCTCAGTGGAAAGGCGGCAGTAAACGCTGATATCCGGCGATCAATTCCCTATAAAATTATTTCAGATGTTCCGTAAAATAATCTGTTACCTTCTGGTAAAGATGTACCCTGTCTTTGCCCAATACATTATGTTCATGGCCAGGATAGATCATATAATCGACCTGCACGCCGGCATCGATACATGCCCTGACAAAAGCTACAGAATTTTGCTGCACTACGACCGGGTCTTGTAAGCCATGTATGAGCAGGAGATGGTCTTTCAGTTTTCCTGCCTGTTTAATAAGATTGGTCGCAGCATATCCTTCCGGGTTTTCCTGCGGCGTATCCATATATCTTTCACCATACATAATTTCATAAAACTGCCAGTTCATGACCGGCCCGCCGGCTACAGCGGCTTTAAAAATACCGGGATGATTCAGCATGAAATCGGTTGTCATGAATCCACCATAGCTCCAGCCAAACAACCCCATATGTTCTTTATCAACGAATGATTGAGCGGAGAGATAGTTCACAGCAGCCATCATATCTTCCATCTGTGCATCGCCATGTTTCCTGAAGATCGTTTGTTCAAAAGCTTTTCCACGGTTATCACTTCCTCTTGTATCAACCGTGAAAACAACATATCCTCTTTCAGCCATATACTGGAACCAATAATCACCGGGTCCTCCATTCCAGCTGTTGGTTATCATCTGCGCATGAGGGCCGCCATACCAGTACACAATTACCGGGTATTTTTTTGTTGCTGAAAAATTTATTGGTTTATATAATCGGCAATACAAACTATCTCCTGCATTGTTTTTTATGGTGAAAATAGAAAGCTGACCTGTGACATAATCTTTTAATGGGTTATCAGACTGTAAAAGAACTTTTGGCTTCACTTTCAGCATATTCTTTACATCGATCAGCTGGACAGTTCTTGGGTTGGAAGGAGTGCTGTATACATCCAGCACTGTACTGCCATCACTGCTTACCTGCGTGGTATGAACGGTCGGCATTGAAGTGATGCAATTAGCAAGTCCCGTTTTCATATTCAGTGCATACAGGTTTTTATTCACAGGAGCTAAAGCGGTTGAAACATAAAAAAGATTTTCAGCTTTGGTATCAAATCCTTTTACTTCCAGCACTTCCCAGTTTCCTTTGGTAAGTTGTTTGATGAGCCTGCCACTTGTATCATAGAGGTACAAATGATTCCACCCGTCACGATTGCTCTGCCAGATGAATTGTGCTGCGTTGTTTTTAACAAAGAGCATCGGTACAAGCGGCTCCACGTATTTATTATCTGTTTCTTCAAACAATGTCTTAATAAAATTTCCTGTAGCAGCATCATATTTATTGAACCACATATGATTTTGCCCCCGGTTAAGTACAGCAATGAAAACAAATTTATCATCCTGGCTCCAGGCTATATTGGTGAGATATTGTTCAGCAGGTTCACCGGTTTTTAACCAGACAGTTGATTGTGTTGCTGTATTATAAACACCTACTGTTACATGATGGCTTTTATCACCGGCCATCGGGTATTTAATCAAATCAGCTTTGGCCGGACGCACAGTCCAATCTATAATAGGATAATCCGTCACCATACTTTGATCCATACGATAAAAAGCCAGTTGGGAACCGCTGGTACTCCAAAATGTTCCTTTCGTGATACCAAACTCATCGCGGTGAACAGAGGAGGCATAGACAATGTCTTTGCTGCCATCGGTCGTCACTTGTTTTGCATGCTGACCATCCGATACATATAAATTAAAATTATCCAGGTAAGCAATATAACCAGCATTGCCTTCTTCCACATTTTCTTTAGTGGCCAGCTCTTTCGGTACAATGGTTTTATAAGTATGAAGCACCGGTTCGAGAGCAATTTTACTTCCGTTCACCGTCATCGTCCATCTTCCGGGAGCAAATTTTATAGCCGGCATGGTTTTCACCGTATCCAGCCCTGATTGTTTTAATTTATTGTTTAATACGTCCAGCGTAAGAAAGACACTATCCGGGGTTCGTTTATCATTGCCTTTAAACCATATGTCCCTTTCATTTATTTTTTTCAAGTATATATAATCATTGGTATTCCCGTAAAATTGTAATTGTGCAAGATTTTGCGGAGCCAGTGTTGTCCTGGCTTTCAGCATGGCATCTTCCATGCTCAGCATTTTATTTTGGGAAAAGATACCATGGTGAATAAAGAATAGTAAACAGGCTGCTAAGATCTTTTTCATATAGTTATTTATAAACGAACAAATTTAATTGGCGAAGTATGTTTTAAACGCTTCACTTAGCCGGGCAAATTCTTTTTTTACCTGGTTCATGCCGATCAAACCGCCTGACATGCCGGTGGAATCTTTGTGAAGCATGAGGGAGAAAAGCTCGCCTTCATTTTTTATGGTAACTGATTGCTTATGATATTTTACAAAAGCGCCAAACAAAATACGCAACACCCGGTTACCTTTTGTATAGGTAAACACTTCTCCGTGGCTGGATTTAAGTTTATAACCTTCTGAGGTAAAGAAGAGGTTGAGTTTATTTTCCAATTCTGCCATGGTACAGCCGGTGATATTGTAAATAACCCGGTCTTTGGCGAAGTCTACTACAGTTGCTTGCATGATTAAAAGTTTTGATTTAATTAAAGGTAATAATAACGGCTCAGACGGAGTCCGTCAGATACTGTCTAATTCCTTATGGGTCTGCCACTCTTTAATACACTCTGAATTCTTTCCAGCGTTTTCTTTTCACCGCATAGAGAAAGAAAAGCTTCTCTTTCCAGGTCTAATAAATATTGTTCGGTAACTAAGGTTTGTTCACTCAGGTCGCCGCCGCACATAACATAAGCTAATTTTTTTGCAACCACTGAATCATGTTCGGTAGCATAATTAGCGGTCTTCATAGCATGAATGCCTGAATACAAAGCTCCGAGTGCAGACTGACCTAATACTTTAATATCTTTTCGTTGAACAGGAGCCGTGTAACCACTGTCAAAGATCTCGATCACCGATCTTTTTGCTTCTGCAATTCTCCGTCCCTGGTTCATCACTATTTCATCCAATCCTTTCCTGTAAACACCAAGTGCAAAACCTTCATGGGCAGAGGTCCCGACTTTTGCAGTGGCAATGGAAAGGAAACGATTCTTTAATGTAATGGTCTCGGGTTCGTCTTCATGCATTTCATCAGATGCTCTTAACACAAATTCTTTGGTGCCACCACCGCCGGGAATTAATCCAACACCTAATTCAACAAGACCGGTGTATGTTTCAGCTGCAGGGCAACATTTGTCAGAATGTAAACTTAACTCGCAGGCGCCACCCAATGCCAAGCCGTGCGGAGCCGTAACAACGGGTATGGATGAATACCTTGCCCGCATCATCGTATTCTGGAACATGCGGATGGCCATGTCCAGTTCATCGTATTCCTGGTCGATAGCCAGCATGAATATCATGCCCACATTGGCCCCGGCAGAAAAATTGGCACCTTCATTGGCGATCACCAAACCTTTATAATTTTTTTCTGCTTTATCTATCGCTGTTTGGATCCCGCTTAAAACATCACCGCCAATACTTCCCATTTTGGTGAACCATTGCAGACCGAGTACATCATCACCCAGGTCATACAAGCGGCAACTGCTATTCTTCCATATTTGCTTGTCGGTGTAATTGCTCATGACGATAAAAGCCTCGGCTCCGGGCAATGCTTTATATGTTTTGGAAGCAGGGTCATAACAATATTTTTTTCCACCTTCTACTTTGTAAAATGATTTATTACCGGCTGCGATCATTTCATCAACCCATATAGCCACTTTATAACCGGCGGCTTTCATGGCTTCGGTTGTTTTGGCAACGCCGAGAACATCCCAACTTTCAAAGGCACCGATCTCCCATCCAAAGCCCGCCATCATAGCATCATCTACACGATACAATTCATCGCTGATCTCCGGAATGCGATATGATATATAAGAGAACAATCCATAATGAAAGAGGCGATAAAATTCCCCGGCTTTATCCTGGCCTGCTACAAGCATTTTTAACCGGGTATAAAGATCATCGATGGGTTTGGCTGCCTCAACGCTAGCGAACTTTGGTTTCTGGCGGGGTTCGTATTCCAGTGTTGAAAGATTCAATACCTGGATCTCTTTATCAGTTTTTCTCTCTTCAGGACTTCCCGATACAAGAGGCAATTTTATTTTCTTAAAAAATCCCTGGCCGGTTTTATCGCCCAGCCAATTATTAGTAACCATTTTATCCAGCCATGCAGGAATTTTAAAATTTTCTATCGCTTCATCATCCGGACAATTATCGGCAACGCCTTTTGCTACTTTCACTAATGTATCAATACCTACTACATCAGCCGTTCTGAACGTTGCGGATTTCGGACGACCAATGATCGGCCCGGTCAATGCATCAATTTCATCTATGCTGAGTTTTAGTTTCTCTTTTACATTCATGATGGACATCATGCCAAATACACCAATGCGGTTGGCGATGAAAGCAGGAGTGTCTTTGCACAGCACGGTTGTTTTACCCAGGTACAGATCGCCATAGCTCATCAGGAAATCAACGATCTCCGGATCGGTATGCGGCGTGGGAATTATTTCGAGCAATCTTAAATAACGGGGTGGATTGAAAAAGTGAGTGCCGCAGAAATTTTTTTTAAAATCATCGCTTCTTCCTTCAGTCATCATGTGAATGGGGATACCGGAAGTGTTTGATGTGATCAGTGTCCCCGGCTTCCTGTATTTTTCTACCTGTTCAAAAACTTTTTGTTTGATGTCGAGGCGTTCCACTACTACTTCGATCACCCAATCATAATCGGCAATTTTTTTCATGTCATCGTCAAAGTTGCCGGTGGTTATTTTCTTAATAACATCTTTATGATAAACAGGAGAGGGGTTTGATTTTACAGCAGCAGTTAATGCATCATTGACGATCTTATTTCGCTCAGCAGGCTTTGCATCAGCCGGAATATCTTTGGGTACTATATCCAATAACAGGACTTGTACACCAATGCCCGCAAAATGGCAGGCGATCCTGGAACCCATAACGCCGCTTCCTAAAACTGCTACTGTTTTAATTGTCCGTTTCATTCTTTAAAGTTTCTGGTTGCTTGTTACTTGTTGCTGGTAAAATGATTCATGATACAGGAGGTGATAACCAGTGACCAGGAACAAGTAACCAGATAGTTAGTTATGCAACTATTTGCCGAAGGTAGCGAAAAAGCAGTTTTGAAAACAGGGACTTCGGGAAATTCTTATTTAAAAACTGATTTAGAGAAATTGAAGGCAGGAGTTTTTGGGAAAGATAAGATGACTACAAATTAATCAAAGTCAATCGGTGGCAGATTGCGTTCCATCAGTTCCTTTTTGTACTTACGCATCATCTTCCGGTTGCTTTTGGCGCCCACGCTGCTGGCCATGCCACTCATGGCTATTTTTATCAGGTAATTTATAGCTGACTTATCCCGTTTACGAATAAAAAACACCTGGCCGGTGCGGGATGTATTTTTATCCCGGATGAGGAAACTGTTTGCAAGAAATGTTTTGAGGTTGCTGAGAAGATTTGTTTTTGTTTTATCAGTCTTTTTCAAAAACTTTATTTTCAGGTCATGATAAAACATTTTCATTTCTCCGTGAGAAAGATATTCCTTACCTACGGCTCTCATGTTTAGTGTATCTAAATAAGCGGATTCAAGTTTTGCTGATAATAGGGGTATCAATGCAGAATTAAATGCCTTAAGATCCCCATGGCTCATCCGCAAGGTCATTAAGAAACCTGATAGCGAATCAGTATAAGATTCTTTTACCCTCAAACGGGTCCATAACGTATCCATGAGGTAGCCAGTGGCCAGCATTTGCAGGCTGTCGGTATTGGTAAGATCGTAGTTTTTTACATTGTTCAGCGTTACCGCCATCCTTGTTACCGGGATCGTACCCGGCTCATTTGTTTTTTCGTTTGTTTCTGTATATTCTACATAAGCATTATTAAACTGAACGGTTTTAATAAATAATCGCAGGGGGATCTTTTTAACGAGATCTACCGGCAACGGCTTGATGGTACCCGCTTTAAAGGGAAGCTGTTTGTCCTTGAAGTCTGTAAATAAAAATCGATCAATGGTTGCTGTTCCGATATTCAGCGTTTTGTCTTTGATATAAGCATTGATATCAAGAGGGCCAATATGAATGGCTCCTGATTGTAATTGGATATAATCAACCTGGTAGGATTGTTTTGCAAGGAATGAATCTCTTGAAAGGGCCGGTGTCATAAAAAAGGAATCTACTGAGAAAATATTACTGCCACGGTTAAAACCCGCATTGAACCAACGAAAATTAGTATTAGCATCAGAATAATGGCCGGTGAATTGTTGCAGTTTAAAAATGGAGTTTGCAGCAGCCAGCTTTTGCAGATCAGAAATAGTGGATGAACTTATATTTAAATTAGTAAGGTTTCCGGTATTCATCAGCAGGCTGCCTTTTGTTTTGCCCATGCTGTCAAGCCGGAGATCCCTTGCATCAAAATTAGAGATATTGGCAGCCCAGTTGATTGGTTGGTTCTCCTCCTGGTCAAATTTTATGTTTTTTACCCGTGCAGATATTTTCCCATCACCAGTAGTAAATGTTTTTCCTTTTGAACTGGTAAAAACAAAATCAGTAAGATAAAATTGAAGGTTCCCAAGTGATAAACTATTATTCTTTGCATGGATGTCATTTGCCTGCAGGAAATTTGAAGTATTGCTTTCGCCCTTCCAGTTCAGCATCAGCATACCGCTGTCACTTTCCTGCGTAAAGCTGACCATGGGTTGACTTAGTTTCAGTTCACTTATATCCAGTCCGGGAAAGCCCGGTTTATTTTTTTGAGTGCTGGTTTTTTTTGCAACAAGGTGAAGATCGATGACGGGCTTTATCATATTAACAGCATCCAGTGCTATATCACCATTTAGCAAGGGTTGCACATGAGGAATTACTGTCAGGGATGGAACAGAAACATTGGCGTCCATCTTCCCATTATTGACTTTGTACACTATTTGCCGGAAGGAAGAATTTTTATTGTCTCTAATAGCATAATCAGCGATGGAGAGGTCCAGCTTATCGTCTTTTACTTTCAGTTGCTGTCCGTTTATATCCAATTCGTCTAACTTTAATTTGCTACCGGGTTTAATCTCCATCCCGGTAAAAGAAATGCTGTTGATCTTTGTTGATACCGATTTATCGCCAAACATACCACTGATGGATGTATTTGAGCCCTGAACGTTTTTTAATTCAACCGAAGATCCCCCGGCATTTTTTTTCCCTTCCCCGATATTTATTTTTACGTCGCCTTTTTGCCATCTCACTCCTTCCGCATATATATTTCCCGATACTTCATTGACCAGCATTTTTTCTATGTTGGCATCCTGCAGGTCAATAGACATATTTTTTTCTTTATTATTGATATGTATACTGCCGGCGTCAAACTTTCCGCCCTGGCCGAAGTAATGGATGTTATGCAATTCCATACGGAGGTTACCGGCCTGTATGATGCCGTTATCAAAATCCAGGTTGGTCAGGGATCTTTTTATTTCCGCCAGTTTCGTGGAAGTAAACAGTGCATGACTTTGAATGGAAAAAGTTGCATTCTCCAGTTTTCCCCGCAGGTTACTTTTTATTTTCAGATCTATGGTGCCCTCCACAACATCCAGTCTTTGGAGGTCCATATATTCATTAACTGCAGCCAGCGATTGAAAGAGGTTTTGCCTTCTTTTTTTTACTTTTTGCTTTTTTGAAACCGTGTAACTGATATAGGGGTTAAGCATGATAGCATGATCCGCTTTTAATCTTTTTTCAAAAACCAGTTCATCCCATGATAAGCCCTCCAGGTAGAAATGGGGTATATTGAATGTATTAATGATCCTGTCATTGTCCAGTTTATTAAAAATAAAATTGCTAAGGCTGATGTGGTTGTCTTTAAATACGATACTGTCAAACTGCACACGGTAGATACTGTCTTTAATAAAATTTTCATAGTTGCGGATGGCCATGGCAAAACTTTTTACCGTGACAAGCTTTTCCGCATCGTGGTCAATGGAGAGTCCCTGCATTTCAAAATTGTTCCCGTGAGAAGTAAAGGAATTTGGATGACCATTTTTTATAGTGGTAATATCAAATGATGCATTATTTACGATCACATATTTCAGCAACAGGTCGCCGGTCAGTTGCTGGATAATGTCGTCCAGTTTTGGTGATTTGACCGCTATTTTCTGACTCCCTGTTCCATTCGGCCCGTCTTTTTTATTGATGATCCCTGTTTGCAGTTTAAACTGCGGATTCAGGCAAAAGACCGTATCTGCTTTTATGACTTCATTTTTATACAGGGTATCAAAATCAATATTGGATAAAAGAAGCTTATCAAAAAAAACACTGAATGATGTTTTGGTGCTGTCTGTTTTGATGGCTGATATGGTGCAACTGTCAAATTCTACTATTTTTTTACGGATGTTGATTCTGAAGCGATCAAAGCTGAGTCGGTGGCGGCCATCGGGGAAAATAATGTCCTGCTGATCGCTTTTCAGGACAACATTATCACTGAAAAATAATTTTTCTTTCCCGGTTAATTTACTGGTATCTACCTCCAGGTTATCAATATGGAAGTTTATGTTATTGACAATAAGCGGCAACTGGTCAGGCTGTATTTTATTGATCAGCGTAAATTTGCCGTCATCGATCTGGAAGCGGTTCACTTGTAATACTTTCAACGCATCCTGGATGGAATTATACACTTTTCCCATTTCTTCGGGGATCGAGATGTCCTTCTTATTTTTTTTAACTGAATCACCGGGGGGATAGCGAAGATTTGTTACCCGGATATCCGGTGACTGAAGCAGCAGCGAGTTGATCAGTAATTTCTTTTGAAAAATGAGAGGCCACAATACTTTTATTTGCAGGTCTATTTCTTTTACGCCAAACCGGTAGGATGCCGGAGCTGATACAGAATCGGTAGTAAAAAAAACAGCTTCTTTTATATTCATCCGGTTAGTGAGGTAGTCATAGCTGAGCTTTTCAATTTTAAGATTGAGTTTCCCGTTTGATTTTTTTTTCACAATGTCTTCCAGCATGTGCTTGGCATGCTGAATGAACCAGATGTGAAAGGCGATAAGCAGAATAGCAAGGCCAACGGATATATAGCCGGTAACTTTAAGTAATTTCTTGCCAGAACGTCTTGCGGTCAAGATGGAGAAAAGATTTTAAGTTCAATTTACGGGAATAGAGCTGTCTATAAAATGCAAGCAGCTGGTTTGGTGCGGGAAAGCAGGGTGCAAGTTAGCTAACATTTGAACCCGGCGCAACATTATTCTCGGGCTTCAGCAATTGTAATTTGCCATCATTGTCTTCCGCGGTTAATATCATGCCCTGGCTTTCGATACCTTTCATTTTCCTGGGGGCAAGGTTGGTAACAACGATCACTTGTTTACCTACGACCTCTTCGGGTTTGTAGTGCAAGGCAATGCCGGAAACAATTGTTCTTTTCTCGGTCCCGAGATCAACTTCCAGTTTCAAAAGCTTGTCAGCCTTTTCCACTTTCTCGCAGGCAATTACTGTTCCGGCTTTCAATTCCAGTTTGGCAAAATCATCGTACTGGATAACTGGTTTGCCCCCATCCCCTAAAGGGGTGTTATTAGTTTCTTCCATTTTTGCAATTTTATTTTTTTCTTCAGCCGATTTTATTAAACCGCTTTTTAATTTTTCAACTTGTAAACTGATCTCTTCATCTTCAATTTTCCTGAATAGCAATTGCGGTTCTCTCAAACTATAACCAACACTCAATAGATTTATCTTCCCTGCATTTTCCCAATCCAGCATTTTGTCAACCACTTTCATCATTCCCGTCATTTTCTTTGCTGTGGTTGGTAAAAATGGATTGATAAGAACAGCAAGGTTGGCGGTTAACTGCAAACAGAGATGAAGACAATTGTCGATCAACTTCTGGTTTTCGGGACTTGTAGCTTGTGCCTTGTCGCTTGAAACTTTTTTCCATGGTTCTTTTTTCTGCATGTACTGGTTGCCTTTCCGGGATAGATCGATCACCTGGAACAAGGCATCCCGGAAATGATAAAATTCTAATGCAGACTGTACTTCAGCTTTGGTGCTTTCTATATCAGCGATCAAAAGTTTATCTTCATCATCCAGCACATCCTCGTGCAACTTGGGTACTTTACCGCCGCAGAGTTTATGCATCAGCACCCAGGTCCTGTTCACAAAATTCCCAAAGATGTTCACCAGTTCACTGTTATTCCTGTCCTGGAAATCCTTCCAGGTAAAATCATTGTCCTTGGTTTCCGGCGCATTAGCACAAAGAACATAGCGCAGCACATCTTCACAACCGGGAAAATCTTCCAGGTATTCATGTACCCACACGGCCCAGTTACGGCTGGTCGATACTTTATCACCTTCAATATTTAAAAATTCATTGGCAGGAACATTATCAGGCAACACAAAACCGCCATGTGCCTTTAACATAGCCGGGAATATGATACAATGAAAAACAATATTGTCTTTACCAACAAAATGAACAAGTTTGCTGTCATCCCTGCACCAGTAATCAGCCCATTGATCCGTTAACTCTTTTGTAGCGCTGATATAACCGATCGGTGCATCAAACCATACATATAACACTTTGCCTTCTGCATTTGGCAGCGGAACTTTCACTCCCCAATTGCTGTCTCTTGTCATGGCACGGCTCTGCAAACCATTATCCAGCCAACCCTTGCACTGGCCATAAACATTATTTTTCCATTCTTTATGTCCTTCAAGGATCCATTCCTTTAACCAGGGTTCATAATTCTGTAAAGGAAAGTACCAGTGTTTGGTTTTTCTTTTTACAGGCACCGCATCACTTAAAACACTTCGTGGGTTTATCAATTGTTCAGGCGATAATGAACTGCCGCATTTTTCACATTGATCGCCATAGGCATTTGGATTGGCACAAACGGGGCAGGTGCCAATGATATACCGGTCAGCCAGGAATGTTTTTGTCTTTTCATCATAGTACTGCTCGGTTTCTTTTTCTTCAAACAGGCCATCATCATATAATTTTTTGAAAAAGGCAGATGCAGTTTCATGATGCACTTTGTTGGAAGTACGGGAATAGATGTCGAACGAGATACCAAGTTGCTGAAAACTATCTTTCATCATTACATGGTACTTGTCCACGATCTGCTGCGGGCTTACTCCTTCTCTCAACGCCCGGATCGTGATGGGTACGCCATGCTCATCGCTGGCGCAGATATATTTAATGTCTCTTTTCCGGGCTCGCTGGTACCGCACATAAATATCGGAGGGCAGGTAGCAGCCTGCTATATGGCCAATATGCAGGGGGCCGTTGGCATAAGGTAGAGCGGCAGTAACTAAATATCGTTTGGGGTCGGTCATAATTTAAATTTCTAACCGCAGAGGCGGAGAGCCGCAGAGGTGGTTTATATTTTCTCTGCGTCCCTGACTGCCGTCAGGCAGGTTAGCGTCTCTGCGGTTATGTTTGCAAAAATACCGGAATAGCTGCATTGCCCAAAATGGATGATTTCAAATAACTTTAGCACTTTAAATAATAGTATGATCAAAACTCCTCCTTACTTACAAAAAGGCGATACCATCGGGATCGTTTGTCCTGCCGGCGCTATGCCCGTTGAAAAAGTATCTGAATGTATCCGAATATTAAATGAAGACTGGGGATTTACCACCAGGGTAGGCAAAACAGTTGGTGACCAGTTCAATTATTTTTCGGGAACTGATGAAGAAAGGTTGGCTGATTTCCAGGAAATGCTGGATGATGACCAGGTGAAAGCGGTGCTTTGTGCAAGGGGAGGCTATGGTATGGGCAGGATCATTGATAAAATTGATTTCAAAAAATTTAAAAAGCAACCGAAGTGGATCATTGGCTATAGCGACATCACTGTTTTACATTCTCATCTTTATTCTAATTACTATATCTCATCTCTTCATGCCCCGATGGCAGGTGCATTTAATGATGAGGGATACAAAAATGAATATGTACTGTCTTTGAAAAATGCACTGGAAGGAAAAAAGTTGAAATATTCCTGTCCTGTTCATGAATTCAATAAAAAAGGAGAAGCGATCGGTGAATTGGTTGGTGGCAATCTTGCCTTGCTGGCTCATTTGGTGGGAACAGATTCAGATATTAAAACAAGGGGAAGGATATTATTTATCGAAGACATCGGGGAGTACTTGTATAATATTGACAGGATGATGCACCAGTTGAAACGCAGCGGCAAATTATCACGGCTTGCCGGTTTGATCGTTGGGGGATTTACAGATATCAAAGACACGGAACGGCCATTTGGGCAAACGGCTTATGAGATCATACGGGAAATAATAAAAGAATACGATTATCCTGTTTGCTTTGGTTTTCCTGTCAGTCATACAAATGAGAACTACGCATTGAAAATAGGAGTGGGTTACAAATTGAAAATAACCAAGAGCAAAGTTTCTTTGGAAGAATGATCAGTGACTTAGCAGTGAATCCAATTTATCAGTTACCTCTTTAAACTGATAAAGGTTATTATGCTTCCCGCCTTTTATGGTAATAAACTCGTCACCGGATTTTAAAAACGGCTTTAATCTTTTTGCATTGTTATAGGTTACCAACCTGTCCTTTGTGCCCTGGAAGATGGTAACAGGCGCAGCAACAGTTTTCAGGTATTCATGTGTAGGCAGATCATAATGCAGCATCCATCGTACCGGATAGACCGGCAAATAATGACTGATCATGGATGGAAGATCATAATAAGGAGTTTCCAGGATCAACCGTTTGCAATCCCGGCTGGATGCAAGTTGTGCAGCAATGCCTGTTCCCATGCTTTTGCCATAAATAATAATGCTGTCGGCTGAAAAACGTTTATGGGCTATTTTATAAACCTGCAGGGCCCAGTTATACAATTTCTCTTCCGTCAATTTGCCGGTGCTTTTTCCAAAGCCGGGATAATCTATCATCAGCACCTGGTATCCCTTGCGGGTGAAATAAGGGATGTATTTTGAATACCAGGAAATATTTCTTTTGTTACCATGAAAATAAAGAACAACGCCACGTGTCACCGAATCGGTTGCTGAAAAATCAACAAGGTTCAGCGTGTCCTTATTATTGATGGCAATGCTTATGTCTTTATGTGGTTCGGGGAAATTATAATTATGATCCCGTTTTAAGGATACAGGATGGAAAAGGATCATATCCTGCAGGAAATACAGCGCCGCCCCCACCAGCAGATAGATAATAACAACGATCTGGAGCCATTTAAAAAATTTTTTCTTCTTCATGCTGCGCAAAGATAACTTCCCTCTCCGAAAGAAGAGGGCAAGGGTGAAGCAAAAGGATGCTGTCTTGTTTGTTGAGTGTTGATATATTGAGTCTTTTTCTCCGGCTCGCACAAGAAAGACTCAATATATCAACATTCAATCCTCAATATTCAAGTTTTCGCGACTCCGAATATTTGAGTCGTGTAAATTCCGGCCTAGTACCGGCTAAAATAGTTTTTGATACGATACAATGCATTATTATTGATCTCATCCAGCAGGCATCTTATGATCTCTTCTTCATGGGGTGCCTGTTCCTGCCTGCGGTCAACAAGTTGTTTATCGCTTTCACTTAAAGCTCTTGCATCACCTGTGTACGTGGCAAATTCTGTGCTCCAGCTATAATTACTGTTGACATTATCACTCCACAACCAACCGCCATTTGCATCTCTTACATTCACCTGCAGCATAGCATCTGATTGCATGGTCCGCCTGGTAGTAGTGATGTCGGCATATACCTTTCCATATTCCTTTACGATGGAGTCAGGACGGTAAACAGTTTCTTTGATCACCACTTCTTTGGACACCTGTCTTTTACTCCTGTCATCATGATAACGGCCGATATTCAGTGTGGTCAAACGCATGTCAAGCACCAGGTCTGCTCTTATATTCCTGCTGCTTGCATCCCAGTCGGAATAGAATTTCAAGAATTCATTCCCGGAATTGAACTGGAGATTGCGCAGCAACTGGTCGTTAAAATTTGAATAACTATTTGTATAGGAACTGTACCTGAAACCATATTCCTGTTCCATGGGAAGAATGACCACATTCGTTACTGCGTATTCATAGGCTTCATTCATTTTTTGAAGAACCTCTATGTTGCCGGGCTTAAACTTTTGCGCAACCTGGAATTCACGGTAAGCATTGCGGAAACTTTGTTTGTCATAACTCTGCATGAACACAAGTCCTCTTTCATAACGAACATCACCGGCTTTTTCACCATAGTCAACAAGCTCAGAGGAATAATCAACCGGTTTTATAAGATTGAAAACCGAAGGCACCCGGTAAATAGCATCATGCATTTTTTGCAGGGAAGCATATTCATTATACATCCATTCCCATCTTAGTTCATTGCTGCTTTCTGAATTACTGCGAATGCGGTTTTCATGATCATTCACCGCATAGCTGTAAGAATTTTGAATGATGTCGAGCAACTTGGGGTCATTCGGATCTTTCTGCAGTTTTTTGGCGGCAAGCTCAACCGCTTCGTCATAATTGCCTTTTTCATAAAGCTTACTGGCTGTTTTGCAGGAAACAAACAAAATACTGACCGCAATGAAAGATAAAGTGTAAAGTTTTAGTTTCATAAACACCTCCGTTTTCATATCAGACATTCAAATAGCAGTCCATGTTAAATGGTGAGTTATCTATTAGGCAATTCTTAACAATGCAGGGCAAGTGGGGTTTGGCGAGTGGGAAGTGGGACTTCGCCGTTCAATTTCTAAAGCTATCTGTATTCATCTTATTTTTTTTTTGAAACCAATTGCTTCCTGTCAAACCCTACTAGCTACTCACCATACCCTACTAGCCACTCGCCAAACCCCACTTACCCTTTCATTCTTTCAAAATATCCCGGATAAAATTGTGGTATTCATCAAAGGAAGGAAGATTATTGTGCCTGCCACCATGTATGCGGATGAGCGTAATTTTACCCGGGTTGATCTTTTGCAGCGCTTCGCTGTGGCGGATGGGGATCAGCCTGTCTTTAGTGCCATGAAGGATATAAGTATGACATCTTACTTTTGTGATCCACTTATCCGTTCGCAATTGAAAACGCAAAACAAAACGAATAGGAAGAATAGGAAGAAACCGTTCCAGTACCCTTGCGAAATTAAAGTAAGGAGAATCGAGGATAAGATAGCGGGGGTTGTTATCGGAAGCCAGCTTAGTAGCAAATCCGCTGCCTAAGCTGCGGCCATAAACGATCAGGTAATCTTCCGAATATCTTTCCTTCAGTTTATCATAAATGAACTGCATGTCATTCAGCATGTCCTTTTCGCTGCGCTTGCCGGTGCTTTTTCCAAAGCCGCGATAATCTACAAGACCCACATCATAGTTATAACGGTAAAAATCCTTGGCATAACGGGCCCAGCCTTTGATACTTCTTGTGTTGCCATGGAAATAAAGGATCAATCCTTTTGGATTCTCCCGGTAAAAATGAAGACCATTGATACGTACACCCGGTTCGATGTCAAAAAAATATTCCTTGAACGGGACATCATATTTGAATTTGAAATCCTGTTTGAGTTTTTCAGGCTTAAAGATCAGTTTCTCCTGCAAAAAATAAACAAGAATGGAGAGGACAGCGATGCCGATGATGATATACCAGATGAAAGACAAGATAATAGATGATAGGTGATAGATGATAGTTTCCTTTTCCGGAACCTCTTCAAATATAAGAGAAGATAATAACTAAAAGATAATAGTTCATAGATAATGATTCATAGATTATAAGAAGAGGATTTTAATCAAAAAGAACTATCATCTATCAACTATCATCTGTTCTCTAATCTTCGATTCGTTTTAGCTTCAGTGCAGTAACCGGCGCTACGATCAGCGGGAATTTTTCAACGGTTACATTGGCTACGTCAAGACCAAAACCTTTTTCTTCAGAAAGACTGTGTTCTTTCAGCCAGAAATGGAATTTCATGATCACCCTTTCCAGGAATGGCAATTCATTATCCTGGCTCAGGTATTTTTCCATGACCATGAATTGAAAGTCACCGACGGTATTACTGCTGGCAAGACTTTCATAGCGACTGATGATATTTACTTCTTTATTGGCCACCAGGTCTTCCACCACTTTGCGGAACATCAGGTTGATGCGTGGTTCCATCCGGAATCCCAGGCGAAAATCCACCCGGATGATATCATTGGGAATGATATGTTCTACTTTATACTCACAGGTATACGGATCATCTACTGTATCCACATGCACGAACCAGTAAATATCTGCACGCTTTGGTTTTTTGTTCAGTATGGAATAAATGATCTTGTGCTCAATTTCTTTGGGGTTATTGGCGCTGGTCAGATAAACAAGATGCGTGGCGTATTTGGGAACTGATTTATCATTGCTCAATTCCTGGATCTTCGGAACATAGTGTTCCATCCGTACAAATTCCACATAACGGTTCTTGATCTTTCTTGCGCGGTACCAGATATACATCACCAGGAACATAAGCGTACCGATCATAAGCGTGATATAACCTCCATGAACGAATTTTTTAAGTAATGCTGTGAGGAAAGCGGCTTCAACCACAAAATATATTGACAGGAAAATATAGATCCATATCGATTTGACTCTTTGTAATACAAGATAATTAGCAAATAGAATAGTTGTCATGAACATGGTAACTATAATAGCCAGACCATAAGCAGCTTCCATGTTTGATGATTTTCTGAAATACAATACCACACCCACGCAACCTGCAAACATTAATAAACTGATAGCGGGAATGAACAACTGTCCTTTTTCTTCAGAGGGGTAGCGGATCTTGACCTTGGGCCAAAGGTTCAGCCGCATCGCTTCGCTGATCAGGGTAAAGGCCCCCGAGATCATAGCCTGGCTGGCGATGATCGCAGCTGAAGTGGCAATAGTAACACCGGCAATAATGAACCAGTGTGGCATCAGGTCGTAAAAGGCATTGATGCCAAGTGTTTTCTTTACGGTCTCGGTTATTTGAAGTCCATTATGATGTGCCAGTAAATAAGCACCCTGGCCGAAATAATTAATGAGCAAACAGATCTTGACATAGATCCATGATATGCGGATATTTCCCCGGCCGCAATGTCCCAGGTCGCTGTATAATGCTTCAGCACCCGTAGTACAAAGGAATACGGCGCCCAATAACCAAAAGCCACCGGGATAAGTTCGTAAGAACTGGATGGCATAGTGCGGACTCAATGCTTTAAATATCGAAAGATCATCCATCAGGTGTGCACCACCCAGTATGGCCAGCATGGAGAACCAGATAAACATGATCGGGCCGAACATTTTGCCTATTGAAGCAGTGCCAAACTGTTGTAAAAAGAAAAAAACAGAAAGAATAGAAAGCACTATAATAACAACCGTATCCGTGGACATTCCCCGCAAAGCCGGTAATTCTCCCAATCCTTCAATAGCTGAAGTAACAGAAATAGGAGGGGTGATGATACCATCGGCAAGCAATGCTGCCCCGCCGATCATGGCAGGTATTACCAACCATTTTTTTCTTCGTCTTACCAGGGCGTATAGTGCAAAAGTGCCGCCTTCACCCCTGTTATCTGCCCGCAGGATCAGAACAATATATTTAATGGTGGTTTGAAGTGTAAGTGTCCAGATGATACAGGATAATGCACCAATGATCAATTCCTCGCTGATAACTCTTCCCCCGATGATCGCATTAAATACATACAGGGGCGAAGTACCAATATCTCCGTAAATAATTCCTAAGGCAATGATCAATCCCGCGGCGGTGACTCTGTTGGTCGGTATTTTCACTTTTTGTGAAGTTGTGTTTTTATTTTCTGGCTGCCTTTCGCCCCTGGCGAGAAGGCGGGTACAGATCGTTTACTTCTGCAAAGGCGCCTGCAAAGGTATAGGCAAATTTCAATTACAAAGAACAAACAGCGAAATCTTTACCACTCATCCAATTTTTTATGGGGATAAGCTGTGTATGTATGCAGCATCCCGGGTTCTTTATCCGTCGTAAATGTAATGCGGTTAATTACTGCATCATCATAAAATAAAAGCCAGCTTATTGGCACGCAATTGGTAACTTTATTGAGCAAAAAAAACATCATTATGGTTGGCAGAATATGGCTGTTGGCACTCTTGATTATCGCTTCATTCCTTCCAGCCCGGGCCCAAAAAATTGTGTATTCTGAAAACGACAAAGACGATACCCGCAGCATGACCTTCGAGATCGTAGGTAAGATCAACGGGAATTTCCTTATTTATAAAAATAACCGGGCCAACAGGCATTTAATATCTGTATTGAATAATGACATGAAGGAAATAGCTGTTGCCGAGCAGGATTATGTGCCTGCCAGTGACAGGATGATCAATGTGGATTTTTTCCCCTACAATGATTTTTGTTACATGATCTATCAATACCAGAAGAAAAATGTGATCTATTGTGTGGCGGCTAAGATAGACGGGAACGGGTACAAGGTTGGCGATATTAAAGAACTGGATACAACGCATATCGGGTTTGCAGCCAATAATAAAATTTACACCGTGCTCAGCAGCGAAGACAAATCAAAGATCATTGTTTTCAAAATCAATACCCGGAATAAAAGATCATATGCGCTGACCACCTGTTTGATGAATGATAAGCTGGAACTTATTAAAAGAAGCAGCCTGCTGATATCCATGGAAGAAAGAAACGAATACCTCAGCGATTTTCAACTGGATAATGAAGGAGACCTGGTATTCTGTAAATTTTTCCGGAACAACAACGACAATATCAATAATGCCGCGATGATGATCAAGTATGCGGAGGCTGATTCGGTAATGACAAAAGACCTGCACATTGAAAAGACGCTGCTGGATGAGATACATATTAAGATAGACAATCCTAATAAAAAATACTTCCTGGTTTCTTATTATTACAAGGAAAGAAGGGGCGATATTGAGGGGTTCTATTTTTATGTATGGGACAAATCCCTGAACCGGCCTTTTATGGAAAGTTCAAGCAGTTTCACGGAGGAACTGCGCAGGGATGCAAGGGGTGATGCCAGTGTAAAAACAGCCTTTAATGATTTTTTTATACGGAACATTATAACCCGCAAAGACGGCGGCTTTATTATCGGCAGCGAATCTTATTACACCACTTCCCGGTTTAATAACTGGAACCGCTGGGATTACCTGTATGGCTCGCCTTATATGAATTCTTATAACAATTACTATTACTCTCCTTATTATAACAATTATTGGTGGGGGTCCAGGATCAACAGTAACCAGGCACTCCGCTACCATGCAGATAATATCGCTGTTCTTTCTTTTAATAATAAAGGTGAACAGGAATGGAATAATGTAATGGGCAAAAGCCAGTATGATGATGAGTCAGATGACCTGGTATCTTATCAACTGATGAATACGGGCGGGCAACTCCATTTTCTTTTTAACATGCAGGAAAGAAGGAATAACCTGCTGACAGATTTCAGTATTTCGCCTAACGGGGAGTTATCCCGTAATCCCACTTTAAAAAACCTGGATAAGGGTTATGAATTCATGCCTAAATACGGCAAGCAGGTCAGTGCCCGGCAAATGATCATTCCCTGTCAATACCGTAATTTTATATGCTTTGCCAAAATAGAGTATAATTAAAACAGTTAATAAGTCCTTTATCCGTGATCGGTATATTTAAACACAAAAACCCGGCTAATATTTTCCTGCTGCTGGTTTTCGGGGTTTTGATCAAACTTCCGTTATTCCTGCATCCAAACATCATTGAAAGCAGGAACAGTGACAGCCTGCTTTATAAGGAAATACTGGAGTTTCTCAAACCCAGCGGTAAATCATTCCCTGCTCTGTATGCCTGTCTTTCTCTCGGACTTATTTTTTTACAGGCTCTCGTGCTTACCCGTTTTATGAATGCGCAACGGATGATGAACCGGTCCACCTATTTTCCGGGTATGGCCTACATGCTTATTACTTCTTTGATCCCCGAATGGAATTATTTTTCTGCTCCGCTTATCGTCAATACTATTTTAGTATTTGTTCTTTCAGGATTATTTAAGATTTATAACCAGCAAAATGCCAAAGGAGCTATTTTCAATATCGGACTGGCGCTGGGAATTTCATCATTTATTTTTTTCCCTTCCGTTACTTTTCTTGCCTGGATATTACTGGCTTTGATGGTCATGCGTCCATTCCAGATAAATGAATGGTTGCTTTGTATTTTGGGAGCCACCACTCCTTTTTATTTTTATGCGGTTTATCTTTTTATAAGCGGACCCTGGGACTGGAACACTTTTTGGCCTTATTTTTCCATAGGTCTTCCTTCTGTCAGGCAATCGGCCTGGCTTGCCGGCAGCGCTTTTTTTCTTATTATTCCATTTCTGGCAGGTGCTTACTTTATACAAAACAGCCTGCGTCGTATGCTGATACATGTAAGAAAAGGGTGGAGTTTGTTATTATTATACATCCTCGGAGCTATTTTTATTCCTTTTGTAAACAGCACGGATACTTTTGAAAATTGGGTTATAGCTGCCATTCCTTTTGCGGCCTTTCATGCATCTGCTTACCTGTATTCCACGTTCAGGATATTTCCGCTGTTGCTTTTCTGGCTTACGGTTGCATTTGTACTGGCTTATCAGTATGCCGGGCCGGGATGGTGAGAGGGAGGCCATTAGCTATGAGCTGTTAGCCATTAGCTTGGACGTATCCTCAATCAAAATTGGATATATAATTTAATAGCCCTCATTAAAACTCCGACGCATAATTACATTCAATGAAGCTAACAGCTAATGGCTAAAAGCTAACGGCCAATTTCTTACCTTTACAACTTCAACCTACACAAATGAAATTCGGTATTGTTGTTTTCCCCGGTTCCAATTGCGACAGGGATATGTATGATGCGCTGAAGCATGAATTGAAGCAGGATGTTACGATGCTTTGGCACAAAGACAAAGATCTCAGCAAATTCAATACAGAAGATTGTATCATTTTACCCGGTGGATTTTCTTATGGCGATTACCTGCGTTGTGGCGCCATCGCCCGTTTCAGTCCCATGATGCAAACGGTGATCGAATTTGCGAATGCAGGTGGAAAAGTATTTGGTGTTTGCAATGGTTTCCAGATCTTATGTGAATCTCACCTGCTTCCCGGCGCCTTATTGAGAAACGGCAACCAGCAGTTTGTCTGCAAAAATGTTTTTATTACCAATGAAACAGGTAAGGTTTTCAAAATACCGGTTGCACATGGAGAAGGAAGATATTTTGCCGATGAAAAAATATTGAATGACCTTGAAGCAAACGGGCAGGTAATTTTTTATTACTGCGATGAGAACGGAACGATCACCGAGAAGGCAAATCCCAATGCTGCTACCCGGAATATTGCCGGCATTTGCAATGCTACCCGCAATGTGTTTGGCATGATGCCACATCCTGAAAGGGCCTGTTCCCCGGTTTTGGGCAATACGGATGGCCGGGAAATCCTGAAAACTCTGCTGATGGCGGAGCAACTTGTGTGCTAATGACCTCATCTTATCACTGATTTTCCCGTATTTATCATTTTCGACAGAGGAAAAGACCAGCAAGCTTTAAATTTGCATATTAAGTATTTTAACATACACAATTAAGGAAGAAGCAGGATTTTTGTACGGGTAAATAAGATATAAACATGAAGAAGCTATCTATACTGATCTTAGTTTTGTTCTCAACATTGGGAAGCCAGGCTCAACTAAGCCCGGTGACCTGGAGTTTCAGCGCCACTAAGGTTGCTGATAAAACTTACGAGATCCACATGCAGGCGACCATCCAGAATGGCTGGCATCTGTATTCACAAAAACAGCCGGATGATGCTATTGCTATTCCAACAGCTTTTACGATCAGGGCCAACCCCTTGTTTAAACCGGATGGAAAAATCAAGGAGATCGGTAAGATGGAATTAATGAAAGATGCTGAACTGGGTATATCAGCCAATCAATATTCAAATACAGTTGATTTTGTGCAGAAGATAAAACTGAAATCGAATGTGAAAACAAATTTTAACGGCAGTGTAGAATACCAGACCTGTGACGATAAAAAATGCCTGCCGGCAAAAAAGATTAACTTTAGCGTAGCTATAAAATAAATATTGAAATAATCTTTTTTACATATAGCGGGTTCTTTATAAGGGCTCGTTTTTTTATTATGACGCCACTGCTTAAAAAACTGATTGTTACTTTTTCCGTTTTATTTTTTGTTGCCTTATCAGCATTTAGCCAGGATAGTGCAGGAGCGGTACATGACTGGAAAATTGCAAGCAAAAAGATCGGGGAAAATAAATACGAACTCTCATTTAATGGTACCATCTCAGGAAACTGGCAGGTTTATGCTCCCAATCAAACGATACTGGATGTAAAAACGACAGAGCTTCAATTTCCCGATTCAAGTATTGTGCAGGAAGGTGATTTTATCCCCGAAGGCACTCCAAAAACAATCAGCAGTCTCATTTTTGAAAATACGAAAGTCAGCATTTACGAGACATCTGCAGAATGGAAAGTAATTGTCAGCATTCATGGTGCAGTTCCGGCAAAATTACAGGGCACTTTATTATATACCTATGGTAAGAATGATGAATACTATCCTTCAACCGTTTACCCTTTTGTAGTCGCCCTGCAGGGAGGGGTGGAGTCTTCAACAAAAATACTGGTTCCTTCCATCGATATCGATCACCCGGTAAATGATTGCGGCGACACGATAAATAAGAACAGCAGTTTGTTTGCAATATTCCTATTGGGCTTTTTAGGAGGACTGATCGCCCTGCTCACTCCCTGTGTATTTCCAATGATCCCGCTGACCGTTTCCTTTTTTACCAAGCAGGCTGAGGACAGGAAAAGAGGGATAGCTAATGCAGTGAAATATGGCTTTTTTATTTTTCTTATCTATGTGTTACTTACTGTGCCTTTCCATATCGCCAGAAATACCAACGGCGAAATATTCAATAATATTTCAACAGGAGCTGGTTTGAATCTTTTCTTCTTTGTAATCTTTGTACTCTTCGCTTTTTCATTCTTTGGTTATTATGAGATCGCTTTGCCGGCATCCCTGGCCAACAGAATGAATTCGAAAGCCGGAATTGGGAATACCAGCGGTATTTTTTTTATGGCACTTACACTTGCTATTGTTTCCTTTTCCTGTACAGGTGCTGTATTTGGAACTTTCCTTGTCAGTGTACTCGAACAGGGACCCTGGCCGCTTACCGCTGTAGCAGCGGGGTTTGGTTTAGCATTAGGATTGCCTTTTGCACTATTTGCGATGTTTCCCCGCTGGCTGCATGCCATCCCCAAATCAGGCGGATGGATGACGGAATTAAAAGTTGTATTAGGATTTGTGGAATTGGGCCTGGCTGTTAAATTCCTTGCAAATGCTGATAATGTAAAACAGTGGGGTGTATTAAAAAGAGAAATATTTATCGGTATCTGGGTAATATTGGGATTGTGCATCATTGTCTATCTTGCTGGTCTATTCCGAAGACACACCCGTGTAAAATTTACTTTTTGGAGGATAGCTTTTGTTTTACTCTTCGCCGGTTTTACTGCTTATCTTGTTCCGGGACTGTTTAACACGCATGCTGCACGATTGAAACTGATCAGCGGTTTTCCTCCGCCATTCCGTTACAGCATTTATAAAAACTCCGTGAACAACGAAAAGCCATTACTGGATTATGAGGCGGCTATTCTACTTGCAAAAAAGGAGAACAAACCTGTACTGATCGATTTTACCGGATGGGCCTGCGTGAACTGCCGGCGCATGGAAGAAAAAGTGTGGACCAATTCAAAAGTAGAGAAATTAATGAAAGAGAATTTTATCCTGGTTTCATTGTATGTTGATGAAAGAACAAAACTTCCCCAGTTGGAACGGACAGTTTATACAACAAAATCCGGCAGCCAGAAATCTATCATTACAGTCGGAGATAAGTGGACCACATTCCAAATAGAAAATTTCAAGGCTACGGCCCAACCGCAATATTCGATCATCAGTCCGGATGAAAAGGCATTGGCAAAAACCAAGTTCTATACTCCCAATCCTTCGGAATTTGCCCAATGGTTGAAATGCGGTCTCGATGCATTTAAGAAAACCAAAAATTAAGACGAAGAGGGATCTTATTCAATAAAAAATCCCGCCAGGAGCGGGATCTTTCAATTAGGTGTCATTCTGTAGCAACCTTCCGATGGCAAGCAAAAGAGAGATTCCTTTTCATCAGAATTCTTTTTTCTCCGGATGGAGATACAGAATGACAAGAACGTACCACGGATTCAATCGATTTATCTGATTTCGCGGATTATGCTGTATTTAATCCGGGTAATCCATTTTAATCGGTGCAATCCGTGTTTAAAGAGCAATTTGTTTTTGAGTCATTAGCTTACGCAAATTAATCAATCCATACCGCATACGACCCAAGGCAGTGTTAATACTGCAATTGGTGGCTGCTGCAATTTCCTTGAAGCTCATATCTGCATAATGACGTAATATAATTACTTCCCGCTGATCCTCGGGCAAACTTTGTAACATGTCACGAACCCTGTCATGACTTTGCCTCCTGATCATCACCGTTTCGGCACTGTCTTCAGAAAAATTCAGCACTTCAAAAATATCTTTATCATCACCCGTCCGGATGGTGGGTGTACGTTTTACTTTACGGAAATGGTCTACGCATAAGTTATGGGCAATGCGCATGGCCCAGGGGAGAAACTTGCCTTCTTCAGTGTAGCGGCCACTGCGCATCGTATCTATGATGCGGATAAAAACATCCTGGAAAATATCTTCGGCCAGGTATTTGTCTTTTACCAGGAAAAGGATCGATGTAAAGAGTTTATCCTTGTGACGAAGGATAAGAGTTTCCAGGGCATCGAGGTTTCCATCTGTAAATAGACGGATAAGGTCGTGGTCAGTTTTTTTCACTAAAGCTTTCATAACTTCTACAGTTTAGGGTTCGTCTGTAATAGCCGGAGCTAAAGACAGGTTCAAATGGATATTGGTTGCGAAAATGTTCGGTTTAAAAAGAAGTAGAAGTTTGTGCAATAGGCGGGATGTGTTTTAGGTTTTTCATTTTTTGAATATTGGAATCTAAAAATAGGGCATTTAATGAAAATGCCAAACATTTGTGAAAGCAAATTGCCAGATTGTGTGCTAAGGAAATGTTAAGAATCCGGCCTGATAATTAAGCCCAATAAGGGTTTACATTTGCAGACAGCATAATGGAAAAGTTAATAAAAGGGAACAATCCCGCTAAATCGAAGACCGTAATTTCCGCAGAAAACATTCTTATTAAAGGCGCCCGGGTGCATAACCTGAAAAATGTTACTGTGGAGATCCCCCGCAACAAACTGATTGTTGTCACCGGCGTGTCAGGATCCGGTAAATCTTCGCTTACTATTGATACTTTATACGCCGAGGGGCAGCGCCGCTACGCAGAAAGCCTGAGTGCCTATGCCCGCCAGTTCCTGAACCGCATGAATAAACCCGATGTGGATTATATAAAAGGACTGTGCCCGGCGATTGCGATCGAACAAAAGGTAATTACACGAACACCCCGCAGCACGGTTGGAAGTATGACGGAGATATATGATTACCTGCGGCTGCTTTTTGCAAGGATCGGTAAAACGATCTCACCCATTTCCGGGAAAGAAGTAAAAAAAGATGATGTGACCGATGTGCTTGATGCCATTTCTGCATTAAAAGAAGGAGATAAGGTTTTTATACTGGCTACTTTCAAACAACATACAAACCGGGATATAAAAGAAGAACTGAATATACTGGTGCAAAAAGGATTTTCGAGAGTCTATAGTCTCCAGTCGGGAGTCAGGAGCCGGGAGTCAGGGGTCATTCACAGGATCGAAGAGCTTCTTGAATTGAGTGATAAAGAACTAAAGGCAAAAAAAATTACTCATATACTCGTTGACAGAATTGTAGTAAAAGATTTTGACGACGATGATAAACATCGTTTAGCCGATTCGATCGGGACCGCATTTTATGAAGGCGAAGGAGATGTATATCTTGAAGTGCAAAGCCAGCAGTCAGACACCAGGAAACAGAAAACATCTTCTCATTCACCACTCACCATTCACCATTCACTTCTTCATTTCAACAATCGTTTCGAAATGGACGGTATGCTGTTTGAAGAACCGGTCCCCAATCTTTTTTCTTTTAATAATCCTTTCGGGGCATGCCCTACCTGCGAAGGTTTTTCACAAGTACTGGGTATTGATCCTGACCTGGTGATACCCGACAGGAGATTGAGTGTATATGATGGCGCTGTGGCTCCATGGAAAGGAGAGAAGCTGGACTGGTGGCGGCAGAATTTTGTAAAGGGAGCAAAGAAATTCAATTTCCCCGTTCATAAATCCATTGCTGACCTTACCGGGAAACAAGTAAAACAATTATGGGAAGGAAGTGATGGAGTGTTTGGCATCAATGATTTTTTCAAAGATGTGGAGTCGCAATTGTATAAAGTGCAATACCGGGTTTTATTAAGCCGCTACCGGGGCAGAACAGAATGCCCGGATTGCAATGGTTATCGTTTGCGAAAAGAAGCATTATATGTAAAAGTAAATGGCAGGAATATCGGGGAACTTGGCAGCATGCCGGTAAAAGATCTGAAAATTTGGTTTAATGAATTGGATAAAAAATTAAGCGATCACGACAGGCAGGTGGCCAAAAGAATACTGATCGAATTGCATAACAGGCTGGATACACTGATCAAAGTCGGATTAGGTTATTTAACACTAAGCCGGCTTGCTAATTCACTAAGCGGGGGCGAAAGTCAGCGGATCCAACTAACAAGAAGTCTTGGCAGCAATCTTACCAATTCTCTTTACATCCTCGATGAACCATCCATCGGTCTTCATTCAAGAGATACAGCCAATTTAATTAAGGTATTAAAAGAGTTAAGAGACCTGGGGAATACCGTGGTGGTGGTGGAGCATGATGAAATGATGATGCGGGAAGCCGATCATATTATTGATATGGGACCATTGGCTTCTCATTTGGGCGGTGAAGTGGTGGCGGAAGGTGATTATGATGAAATAATTTCAAACCCGATGAGCCTGACGGGTAAATACCTGGATGGACAATTAAAGATCGAACCGCCAAAAACAGTTCGCAAATGGAATCGCTCCATCACCGTTGAAGGAGCAAGGCAACACAACCTTAAGAATATAACAATTGAATTTCCATTGAATGTATTATGCGTGGTAAGCGGCGTAAGCGGTAGCGGTAAAACAACCTTAGTGAAACAAATTCTTTACCCCGCTTTAAGAAAATTGAAAGGTGAATTCGGCGATAAGATCGGTTTTCATAAACAGATCAGCGGCGATATAGAAGGCATTGCACAGATCGAAATGGTGGATCAGAACCCTATTGGAAAGTCATCCCGCAGCAACCCGGTCACTTATATCAAAGCGTATGACGAGATCAGGGATCTGTTTGCCAGGCAGCCATTGAGTAAGATGCGGGGTTTTCAGCCCAAACATTTTTCTTTCAATGTAGATGGCGGCAGGTGTGATACCTGCAAAGGAGAAGGCGAACAGGTGGTAGAGATGCAGTTCCTCGCCGACGTACACCTTACTTGTGAAAGCTGTGGCGGAAAAAGATTTAAAGAAGAAGTGCTGGAAGTAAAAGTGAATGACAAAAATATTTTTGATGTCCTGGAAATGAGTGTTGATGAAGCAATTAATTTTTTGCCTTCACCATCGGGGGGCCATGATGGTGCGCTTCAACCTTTGAGCGATGTTGGTTTGGGATATATCAAACTCGGCCAGTCATCCGGCACATTATCCGGCGGAGAGGCCCAGCGGGTGAAGCTGGCTTCGTTCCTCGGTAAGAGCAGGGCCAACCAAAAGATCCTTTTCATTTTTGATGAACCAACTACGGGTCTTCATTTTCATGATATAAAAAAATTGCTGGCTTCTTTTAATGCATTGATAGAACAGGGTCATTCTATCCTGGTGATCGAACATAATATGGATGTCATACGCAGCGCAGACTGGGTGATCGACCTCGGTCCCGACGCAGGTGATGGCGGCGGAGAATTAGTTTTTGCAGGAAAGCCGGCCGATCTGAAAAAAGAAAAAAAGAGTTATACGGCCCGCTATTTATAGCTTCACTGTTTTATAAATTTCTGTTGCGTGGCTGCACCCTCTCCATTTGTTACAGATATCAAATAGCCAGCCGACGGTAAAGTGCTCACATCGATCTGCAAACTTATTCTGCCCGCTGATAGATTCTCTGTTTGTTTTTTTACAACCACTCCTTTCATATCGGTAATATTGATCATCACCATTCCTTGTTTGGCATGGGTAAAGGACAGGTTCAGTGAATTCACGGCAGGGTTTGGAAATACAGTAATGCTTGTGGCATTTTGTTTCCAGTCAAACCGGAGTATTTTACTATAGGTGAAATGACCATTCTTATCCATCAATTGCAAACGATAAAACACTTTTTGCGCCGGGCGGTTCCTTAGATCATTGTCAGTATAATTATAATCGTTTTTATTGCTTGTGCCTGCACAGTTCACTTTTCCAACCGTTACGAAACCCATCCCATCAAAACTGCGCTGGATATTAAAATGACTAAAATCTGTTTCTTGTTCAGATTGCCATTGCAGCCGAACAGTTTCATTATTCAGTGCACCATTAAATTGAAGTAAATGAACTGGCAGCATTCCGGCGAAGCTGCTGATCTTCCAAAGGTCATTTAATACACCAGAAGTGGCGCCATCAAAACCATAACCACCAAAAAGCCAGAGGTTGCCGAGTCCATCTGCCCAGGATACACTGCCTGTTCTTGCACCCGATTTGTTGGAAGCATCAGGCATACCCTGTGTACCATATATTCCTGGCTGGTCAACGGTAGCATCACCTTTCACCCATGTCCATTCATTGTTAACAGCATTATATTTCCAGAGGTCATTCAGGTAACCGGAATTAGAAGCATCATAACCATAGCCTCCAAACATCCATAATTCACCAAATGCATCTATCCATGAACTGCTGACATACCTGGCGCCGGGTTTGTTGGAAGGATTGCTAACACCCTGCGTGCCGTACACCCCGGTTTGATCAATCAATTTATCCCCGCTTATCCATGTCCATTGATTAGTGGATGGATCGTATTTCCAGAGGTCGTTCAAACTGCCTGAATTATTTTCATCATAACCATAGCCACCGAATAGCCAGAGGTTCCCACTATGATCGGTCCATGAACTGCTGACATATCTTGCTCCCGGTTTATTAGCGGCATCAGGAATTCCCTTTGTACCATAAATCCCTGTTAGTTCAACATCATCGTCACCTTTTATCCATGTCCATTTATTGGTGGAAGGATTATATTTCCAGATATCATTTAATATTCCTGAACTATTACTATTATAACCATAGCCTCCAAATAACCAAAGGTTGCCACTTGCATCTGTCCAGGTTTGGCTGCCATATCTTGCTCCTGGTTTATTAGTTTCACTTTCTATTCCCCGCACACCATAATTACCTGCTTCATCAACGGTATTGTCGCCTTTTACCCATGTCCATTCATTAGTAAGCGTATTATATTTCCAAAGGGAATTTAAAAACCCAAAAGCATTATTGCTGAAACCAAAGCCGCCAAACAACCAGAGATTGTGATTGACATCGGTCCAGGAAACGCCGGCAAATATTGCACCGGGTTTATTGGCAGCATTTGCTGTTCCTTGTGTGCCGTAAACTGAATATTTTCCGGTTGCGCTGTCTCCATGTGCCCATATCCACCGGTTAAGTAAGGGATCGAATTTCCAGAGATCATTTAAGTAGCCAATACTGGATGTCCCATAACCCGAACCACCAAAAAGCCAGAGGTTACCGGCGGCATCTCTCCAAGTTGTAGAAAAATTTCTTGCACCCGGTTTGTTGGCTGTAGCTGCAACGCCCTGGCAGCCGTATACTCCCGGTTGATTAATGATGTTATCTCCCTTCATCCATGTCCAGGGAGTTTGCGGATTGATTTGTGCGGATGAAAATGTGACGAATAGCAACGACGCCACAAAGAACAAGGTGGTCTTCATGATAGGATAAATTTGGATTCAATTAAAGCTAAACAAGCCGGGAGGCAAATGCAATTGAAAAGGCAGTAGAAAACTTAATCTAAGTAGTAGACCTTATGTTAATAAAGGAGTTTATGATTACAACTTGTATGATGTTGTGCAAACAGGTACAGATGAAGTCATTTAATCGCGGAATAACAGCCTGCCAGGAACATAACAAACTTGCGGGGATCACCGGAGTTTATCCAAAGACTTTACGAGCTTTTCATCCTTGCGGATATTGCGGAAGGCCATGTAATAACCAGTTATAACAGCTACCGGAAGTATGGCCCAAAGGGCGGGTGTTGCAGAAATGATCTTTTTCATATCCAAAAAATACAAAACGAGGATCAGCACAGATACCAATAAGCCAAGCAGGCAAAGCTTCATTTGCATTTTCCTGTCTTTAAACATAAAAATGGTTACAACAGAAATGCCGATGGAAATTATTGTAAGGATCAATGTGAAAAAATTATTCCCTGCTATTATTTCTGTCCGCTGCTTCATGGCAGTTTTCAAAACCAGCTCTTCACCGACGGCGAAAGGGAACATAAAAGTTAATATAGCTGCTGCGGTGGCAAGTATTAACCAAAGGGTTTGCTGGCGCTGGATCATAACTTATATTTTGCTATTCTAAATATCGGAAAATTATTTTATCCCAATTCCGGGTACAGGGGAAACTGTTGCAAAAATTCTTTCACTTCATTTTTTACCGTTGAGATCACGTTTGGATCATCAGCATTCATCAGCACTTTATCGATCATGGCTGCAACTGTTTCCATATGTTCTTCTTTCATACCTCTTGTAGTAACTGCCGGCACACCCACACGGATACCAGAGGTAACAAAAGGAGACTTATCATCTAAGGGCACGGAATTTCGGTTCACGGTGATCTTTGCATTGTCCAATGTTTCCTGTGCTTTTTTGCCGGTAAGATTTTTATTGCGAAGATCGATCAGCATTAAATGATTGTCAGTTCCATTGCTGATCAATTTATATCCACGGCTTACAAATGCTTTTGCCATGGCCTGTGCATTCCTGATCACCTGTTTGCCATAAGCTTTGAAATCTGCTGAAAGTATTTCACCAAAAGCAACTGCTTTGGCTGCAATCACATGTTCCAGCGGGCCGCCCTGTGAACCGGGAAATACAGCCAGGTCAAGCAACGAACTCATCTTTCTTAAATCTCCTTTCGGGTCTTTGATACCCCAGGGATTTTTAAAATCATGACGAAGCATGATGATGCCGCCTCTTGGACCTCTTAATGTTTTGTGAGTTGTGGAAGTAACAATATGACAATGATCAAAAGGATCGTTTAATAAACCCGTTGCAATTAACCCGGCAGGATGTGCAATATCTGCAAAAACAATAGCGCCTACTTCATCAGCAACAGCACGGATGCGTTGATAATCCCAGTCACGGCTGTAAGCTGATGCACCGCAAATGATCATCTTTGGTTTTTCGGCTCTTGCTTTTGCTTCTAATTGTTCGTAATCTACAATTCCATCATTGGTAACGCCATAATGAATGGCCTGGTAAGTTTTTCCGCTAAAGTTGGCAGGACTTCCGTGGGTAAGATGACCACCCATGCTCAGGTCAAGACCAAGGAATTTTTCTCCGGGTTTCATGACAGCCAGGAACACGGCGGCATTGGCCTGCGCACCGCTATGGGGCTGCACATTGGCCCAGCTGGCATTGAATATTTTTTTTAATCTTTCAATGGCGAGAGTTTCTATTTCATCCACCACTTCACAACCTCCGTAATAACGTTTGCCGGGATAACCTTCTGCATATTTATTGGTGGGCACGGTTCCCATGGCCTGCATCACCTGCAAAGAAGTAAAATTCTCTGAAGCGATCAGTTCAATGCCGGTGCGTTGACGTTCCAGTTCTTTTTTAATGAGGTCGAAAACAAGAGGATCTTTTTGCATGTAAAAAAAGGTTTAATAAGTTCAAAAGGTTTAAAGGTTTGGTTGAAAGGGTTTATCATTCCGTAATTAAGAGCCTCTAAAACTTCTTAAACTTTTTAAACCTCTTAAACATTTTAAACCTGTACTGTTGCAAAAGTAAGCGAGCAGCCGATGTGATGGCTTTTCCGGGTCAGATTTTTGTTTATTTCAAATGTCTTACTTTCGTTTCCCTTTGATTAGTTTTAAAGCCACGTTGATTAATTCATGAAAGCTATCATTCCAGTAGCAGGCGCGGGCACCAAGCTGCGTCCACAAAGTTATACGCAACCCAAAGCACTTATTCCGCTGGCCGGAAAGACAGTGATCAGTATCATTATTGATCAGCTGCGGGAGGCCGGTATCAATGAGATCATTTTTATTGTTGGTTACCTCGGTGAAAAAATACAGGATTATGTAAAAAACAAATACCCGGACCTGAAAGCTCATTATGTGCACCAGGTAGACAGGCAGGGAGTGGGCCATGCAATCCGGTTAACAAAAAATATTGTAAACAACGAAGAGGTGTTTGTGGTATTGGGCGACACTATTTGCGAATATGACGTGCAGGCCGTGGTGAAGAGTCCTTATTCAATGATCGGAGTAAGAAAAGTGGATGATCCCCGGGATTTTGGTGTTGCGGAGATCGGGGAAGAGGGTTTTATCACTCATGTGGTAGAAAAACCCCATATCCCAAGATCAAATATGGCGCTGGTAGGTCTTTATAAGATCAAAGAAAGCGAAGAGATGTTTCAATGCCTGGAAAATAATATCCGCCAGGGGTTACGTAGTCACGGAGAATACAGCCTGACCGATGCGCTGGATTGTATGATAAAGCTGGGCGCCAGGTTCAAATCGTTTAAGGTTGAAAATTGGTTTGATTGCGGCAAAAAAGAAACCATGCTGGAATCAAATGCTACATTGCTTCGGAAATTTGCCCCGTCAACGCCTGCAGAACAGTTTGAAAATACGGTTATCATTCCCCCGGTCAGCATCGGAGCGGGTTGCAGCATCAAAAATTCCATTATTGGTCCTGATGTGGCAATCGGTGAGAATACACACATTGATTATTCCATTGTAAAAAATTCCATTGTTGGTTCGTTTTCCAATCTTTTTGATATTGTACTGAGTGATTCTGTTATCGGCAGTGATGCAAACCTGCGGGGAGAATCCCGGTCGCTGAATATCGGGGATAATACGAGCATTGACTTAGGCTAGCATAATAAGTCGTTAGTCGTTAGTCATTAGTCGTTAGTCTTTAGCCCGGAGTCAGGAATCTTAAGTCTTTAATTATCTTTACTAACGACTAATGACTAACGACTAATGACTCAATTCTCCAACCGAATTACCAAACTCTTCCATATTGATTATCCCATCATTCAGGCGGGTATGATCTGGGCGAGTGGCTGGCGCCTTGCCAGTGCTGTGAGCAATGCAGGCGGATTGGGTATGATAGGCAGCGGAAGTATGTATCCTGATGTCTTAAAAGAACATATTCAGAAATGCAAATCCGCTACTGCCCGTCCCTTTGGAGTCAACGTACCCTTACTTTATCCTGATATTGACAAACATATCCAGGTAATACTGGATGAAGGAGTAAAAATAGTTTTCACTTCAGCCGGTAACCCGAAAACATGGACGGGAATTCTAAAAGAAAAAGGAATTACGGTGGTGCATGTTATCAGCTCTTCAAAATTTGCGAAGAAATCAGAAGAAGCAGGATGCGATGCGGTGGTGGCAGAAGGATTTGAAGCGGGTGGTCATAATGGGCGGGAAGAAACAACAACAATGGTTTTAATTCCTGCCGTCGTAAATGCTGTAAAGATCCCGGTCATTGCTGCAGGGGGAATCGCCAATGGAAGACAAATGCTGGCGGCAATGGTAATGGGTGCAGAAGGAGTGCAAATGGGCAGCCGGTTTGTAGCCAGTGAGGAAGCTTCATCGCATATTAACTTTAAGGACAAAGTAATTCATTCACAGGAAGGAGATACCCAGCTTACACTTAAACAACTGACACCGGTGCGGATGATGAAAAATGATTTTTTCAAAGAGGTGCAGGCGGCCGAATTAAAAGGAGCAACGGTTGACGAACTTGCTTCGTTATTAGGAAGAGCAAGGGCCAAAAAGGGAATGTTTGAAGGCGACTTAGCGCAGGGAGAACTGGAAATCGGCCAGGTCAGCGCTTTATTGAATGATATTTTACCGGCAGAAGAAATAATAAAGAATGTGTGGAAAGAGTTTATGAGCGGTTTGGCCGATCCGGTGAAAAAGCTTTAATTTTAGTATGTCTGAGATGGAGCTTCGGTAGAAACAAATTCGGTAGAAACAAATATATAAATCAACAAACCAGATCACATGAAACTGAGATTTCTTTTACTGACAATATCCCTTTTTGGGTTTGCTGCCGCTAAAGCCAATGCTGGCGGTCCGGGTGAAGGAAAAAAAGATGAACTGAATGGCATTGTCGTTCATTCCGAAAGTAAAAAGCCATTGAAAGATGTAAGTGTTACAGCTATTCTTGTTTCCAGGAAAGAAAAAGTGGTGGTCACGGATGAAGAAGGCAGTTTTGCTTTTGATGAATTGAAGCCCGGCACGTATAAATTTATTTTTGAAAAGGCCGGCTTTAAAAAGATCACCAGGGAAAAAGTGGTGATCAAAACGGACGAGGCCTTCCAGATGAATATAGAGATGATCGAGAGCAGTGATTATGAAATTATGCCTTCGCCTTTTTCATTTGCCGGTATAAAATAAAGATCGCTTTTAAATAATAAAAGAACAGTCCCGCCTCAGGCGGGACTGTTTGTTTTTCACGGCTGGCTTTGGATCAAACACACTTTCTTTAATCCATATCGATATCAAAATCATCATCGTCTTTCTTTATGCTGAATTTTTTATGCTTTTCGAGGAAGGAGCGGTATTTGTTATAGGTCTGTTCTGAAGCTTTTTTGCCATTGATGAACAGCTCACCGTCTTTATGTTTAAGGCTATAGCTTTCTTTTTTATTGATCAACCCGTCGCTTTCAAGACCGTCTACAAACTCTTTATATTCTTTTATCTCAACCTTTGCTTTTTCGATCTCCACTTTAGCCTTTTCCATTTCCTTTTCGATCTTTGGTCCAAGGTTCTTCATTTCTTCCTTTACTTTTTCCATTTCTTTTTCTACCTGCTTCATATCAATGTCTTTGACCTTGTCCATTTCCGCTTTCATCTTATCCCAGTCCACTTTAGCCATGGATTCCTGCACTTCTTTCTGGATCTTTTCCATATCCACTTCTTTCATGACGTTCGCCATCTCTTCTTTTATTTTATTGAAATCTATTTTGGCCATAGATTCTTCCACTTCCCGTTTGATCTTCTCCATATCAACTTCTTTCATGGCTTTTTCCATTTCCATCTTGATCTTTTCGCCATCGATCTTCTTCATGGCTTCGGCAAGCTCTTTCTGAACTTTTTCCATATTCACTTTCATGTCAGCTTCATTTAGTTCATCCAGCACATCATCCAGATCACGGATCTTCTTTTCCCTGTCACCGGGCTTTGTTTTCGGCACCGTATCATTTATGGGTTGACCAAAATGGCCGGGTGATTGTTTTTGATCCCAGGATACAAGGCCAATGGCGAGTCCTGTTATCAGTAAAACAAGCAGCATACGTCCGGTTGTGAATTTTGTTGGTTTCATACATCAAGGTTTTTAATAATTGTAAATTGTGTTACACGAATTAATTCGTATCAAATATACGATTGATTTCGTATTGAGCTAATTTTTTGGATGCTTAAAGAAAATTTTAACAAAAAAGCCATCCCGGGTTGAGAATGGCTTTCAAATGTATAAATGCGGATCAGTTCTTTCGAAAAGCCCATTTTATCATCTCTTTCCAGCTTGGCTTTTTACCATACATCAGGATACCTGTACGATAAATTTTTCCTGCGAACCAGGTAGTAAAAATAAATCCGGCAATAAGTAATGACATGGAAAGGCCAAGTTGCCACCAGGGCACGGTGCCGGGTGCACCGAAGGGTAACCTTACCATCATAATAATAGGTGAAGTAAAAGGGATCAGACTTCCCCAGAAAGCAAGCGGCCCGGTAGGATCTTTTAAAACTGCCCCCATAACAGCAACCGAAAAAATAATGGGCATCATCAACGGGAAGCTTAATGATTGTGCTTCCCGCATATCTTCATTAACAGCGCTGCCGACGGCGGCAAATAAGGATGAATAAAAGAAAAATCCTGCCAGCAGGTAAAACACAAAACAAAAAAGTAATAATGGCATATTAGTGCTGGTAAACACTTCCTGGATGCTGCCCACCATGCCACTCATCATATTGCTATTACCTGTGGCCGCGGTTACATTGTAAATAATAAAAATGAATGAGATCCAGAGCAGGATCTGTGTAAGACATACCAAGCCAATGCCTAATATTTTTCCGATCATTAACTGGAAAGGTTTTACCGAGGATACGATTACCTCAGCGATCCGGTTCGTTTTTTCTTCCATGACACCCATCATTACCTGAGAGCCATAAAGCATAAGGATGATATAGATCAATATAGCGGAGAAAGTACCAATGATGCTTGCAATACCGGAATCCGCCCTTTCATCTTTCATATTTTTGGGATACAGGCTAATAACGCTTTTTTCAAGGATCCTTTTTTTATCCTCGTCGATTCCCAATTTTTCATTCTTGATACTGTTCCAGATATTGTTAAGTTTATTTTTTGCAGGTATTGATCCTTCTATGCTTAATGTACGGGTGGTATGAAGCGGGATACTGGCCGGTTTATCCCAGGAAGCGGTTGAAGGGATGACGATATAAGCATCAAACCCCAGCTTATCCATATTTGATTTGATGTATTCAGGAGATTGATCTACAAGAATGAGGTTCGAGGAACTGTCTGCTGAATTTTCTTTATCAATTTTATCTTTTGTAAAATATCCCGATGAATCAATAAGGGCTACTTTCAGGTTGCGGCCACTTTTAGCCATTATATAACCAGAACCGAAAATAAGTCCGAGGTATAGCAGGGGAAAGAGGACGGTACTGATAATGAAAGTTTTTTTCCGCACCCTTACCAGGTATTCTCTTTTTATGATAAGCCATATTTTGTGCATAGCGGTTATTTAAAGTTGTACTAATTATGATTTCACAGTTTGAAATTGTCTTGCCGTAGGAGTGCCTTCCACCAGGTTGATGAAAATATCATTCAACGAAGGCAGTATTTCATTGAATGAATGAATACCTGCGCCCTGTTGTAACAGGTATTGCAACACATCATTGGGTTTGCTTCCCTCTTTGATCCGGACAACAAAGGAATGATCAGTTGATCCGACTATTTCAAATGGTGAATCAGCATTCAGCAAAGGCATTTGTTCTGTTCCTACACTGAACAGGTTTTCCTTAAAATCCTGTTTGATCTGTTTTACCGTACCATCTAATATTTTTTTGCCTTTATTCACCAGGGCAATATGATCACAGATCTCTTCTACCTGCTCCATGCGGTGTGTGCTGAAGATAATAGTTGAGCCTTCCTGTGCCAGCTTGAAGATCTCATCTTTAATAAGGTTTGTATTTACCGGGTCAAGCCCGCTGAAGGGTTCATCCAGGATGATGAGTTTAGGTTCATGCAAAACTGTAGTTACAAATTGCAGTTTCTGGCTCATCCCTTTTGAAAGGTCCTCCACTTTTTTATTCCACCAGGTTTCCATCTCAAACCTGATGAACCATTGTTTTATTTTTTTTAGCGCATCATTCCGGTTCAGGCCTTTTAACTGGGCCAGGTACATGGTCTGTTCGCCAATTTTCATTTTTTTATACAGGCCTCTTTCTTCAGGCATATAACCTATATAGCTTATATCATTTACAGGATCGAATTTTTTGCCATCAAAGATGATCTCACCTTCATCCGGATAAAATATCCCGGTGATCATCCGGATCAATGTTGTTTTGCCGGCGCCATTGGGTCCCAGCAAACCAAATATGCTTCCCTTTTCTACAGTAAGACTGATGTCGTCAACCGCTTTTTGTGTGGCAAAATATTTTTTTAGATTGTGAAGTTCAAGAATGGCCATAATGCTTGGTTTGGGAGTGTAAAATTAGTTCCCTATCGCCATTTAACTGCAGATTCTGACAAACTGAATATAACGACGGGTAAAATGGAAAAACAGGCGGTCAAACTGATCCGATAGCTATCGGATTTAAAATGACTGCAATTTGTCGGGCTACTCTTTCACCATCCATGGCAGCGCTGACAATGCCACCGGCATAACCTGCTCCCTCACCGCAGGGATAGAGGTTCCTGATCTGGGGATGCTGTAAATTTTCCATATCCCTGGGAATACGGACAGGAGAGGAGGTTCTTGATTCTGTGGCAACAACAACGGCATCGTTAGTAAGATAGCCTTTCATCTTTTCCCCAAATAATTTAAATGCCTCCTGGAGATTTTTATGAATAAAACCAGGCAAGACCGTTTTTAATGATACTGAATGTATCCCGGGTATGTACGAACAACCCGGAAGGGAAGATGATGATCTGTTATCAATAAAGTCAACCAATCGTTGTGCCGGGGCTATAAATTTTCCACCGCCGGTCTCAAAAGCTTTTTGTTCTACCGATCGCTGGAAGTACATTCCGGCCAATGGTCCATATTTTTTATAAGGCTGAACATCTTTTTCCTCAACGGTTACCACTATTCCGCTGTTGGCATAGGGATTATTTCTTTTGGAAGGGCTCCAACCATTCACCACCAGCTCACCCGGGGAAGTGGCAGCAGGTGCAATGATACCTCCGGGACACATACAAAAGGAGAAGACTCCTTTTCCATCCACCTGCTGCACCCAACTGTATGAAGCAGGGGGTAAAAATTCATTTCTCTTAGTACAATGATATTGAACCCTGTCAATTAATGTCTGGGGATGTTCCACTCTTACACCTAAAGCAAAGGCTTTGGATTCTATAATTATTTTTTTTGAATGAAGTAATTCAAAAATATCTCTTGCCGAGTGACCGGTTGCCAGGATAACGGCCTGTCCTTCGAATGAATTTCCATCCGATGTTTTGACAGCTTGTATCTCATGGTCCTTTATAATGAGATCAACCACTTTTTTTTCAAATAAAAACTCGCCGCCACATTCCCGTATTTTTTTTCGGATAGAAGTAATGATCTCCGGCAGTTTATTGGTGCCTATATGCGGGTGCGATTCATACAATATCTTTTCCTCGGCTCCAAAACGAACAAAGAGATTAAGGATACGATTGATATCGCCCCGCTTGCTGCTGCGGGTATATAATTTGCCATCGCTGTAAGTGCCGGCGCCACCTTCTCCAAAACAATAATTGCTTTCAGGATTTACTTCACCTTCCTTATTCAAGATGGCCAGGTCCCTTCTTCTTGCCCTTACATCCTTGCCTCTTTCAAGTATGATGGGTTTGATCCCCTTTTCAATTAACTGAAGGGCTGCAAACAAACCAGCGGGTCCGGCGCCAATGATGATCACCCGGGTAAAGGAATTTCTCACATCCCTGAAGTCAAATGGCAATAACTCCCGTGGTTGAAAGGGTTCATTTATAAAAGCTTTGAGGGAAAGGTTGATCCAGGGCTGCCTGCCCCTGGCGTCGATCGAATGTTTTAAGATGGTAAAGCCGGAGACAGCGGAAACGCTTACTGCTTCTGCCTTTGCTATGTATTGCTTTATGTGTACCAGGCTCCCCGCTTCAGATGGAAGCAGTTTGAGGGATATGATTTTTTGCATACTGTCAGGTTTTTATCCTGAAATGAGCCATACAATTTACAAGCTAGCTTATTGGCAGGCGAAGTAAATTTTATGGGAATTCAATGGCTCAATCCATATAGCTATGATTGGGCACATTATATGTTATAGCAAAGATGCAGAAAAAAAACCGGGAATAATTTTGGAATTCCTTGTTATGGAGATAAAATATTTATACCTTCAAACAAGTCTCTGATTATGAAAAAAAATTTCCTCTTTTCTTTAGTTGTTTTGTTTACTGTCTTTACAGGTATACCCGGTAATACTGCTTATCAAAGCCATTCGATTCAATACAAAATGTACAATTTTAATACTAACGTTCAAAAAAGATCAGGTAATATTTTTGAAAACCTGGCAGCAAAACAAACCCGTGATATTAATGCTATCATCTGTGGTCGTTGCCACAAATTCTTAGATAACCTTATCAATTATGAATATAAAAAAGGTTGTGATTTTATTGCAGGCAGGGCAGGGATAATTTCCGGGATGCTTGATTTTGAATTTACCAAATTTTGGGGCAGAAATTCGGCAAATTATCATACAATTTCTGTTTCACAAAAAACAGAAGGGTAAAAATTTTTTTTTAGAAAAGAATTGTTGATATTCGCTTCCCTGTCCAGCTTTTTATTGATATTGTGCAAAGAAGATCCGGACACCCTGTTTAACATACTATATTTGACCCGATATATAAATTACTTACTGACTGATGGAGAAGAATGCTGAAAAAGTCTGGACCAATTGTTTGAAGATCATCAATGATATTGTTGAAAGACAGCATTACAAAACATGGTTCGAACCGATAAAACCGGTATCACTTAAAAATAATGTTTTGGTCATCCAGGTTCCCAGCCAATTTTTTTTCGAATATCTTGAAGAACATTACGTAAATTTATTAGCGAAGACACTGAAAAGAGAATTGGGCAAAGAAGCCCGTCTCGAATACCGCATCATGGTGGACAGTGGTAACAGTAAGAACAAACCGGTTACCATGGATGTAAGTGGCCAGGGTTTTAAAACTTTTTCAAATAACGAAATGGATTTTCCTCTTGTCATCAATAACCCGGTAAAGAATCCTTTCGTTATTCCGGGTCTTAAAAAGATGCAGATCGATCCGCAGCTCAATCACATTTACACATTTGAAGCATTTATAGAAGGCGATTGTAACCGGGTGGCCCGTCGTGCCGGTAAAACGGTGGCTGAAAAGCCCGGAGCCAATTCCTTTAACCCCCTTGTTATATATGGAGGAGTTGGTTTGGGCAAAACCCACCTCGCCCAGGCTATAGGAAATGAAGTAAAAAGAGCTAACCCTAATAAGGTCGTCTTATATGTAAGCTCCGAAAAGTTTATCAACCAGTTCATGGACCATAGCAGGAACAATGCGATCAATGATTTTATACATTTTTACCAGTTGATCGATGTGCTGATCATTGACGATGTGCAATTTTTTGCAAAGGCTGAAAAATCACAGGATGCTTTCTTTGCCATTTTTAATCACCTCCACCAATCAGGCAAACAACTGGTATTAACTTCTGATAAATCGCCTAAAGACCTCGAAGGTGTTCAGGAAAGATTATTGAGCCGTTTCCGCTGGGGGCTTAGTGCAGACCTGCAGGTACCCGATTATGATACCCGGATCGATATCCTGGAAAGAAAAATGAAGAATGACGGATTGGAAATGCCCAAAGAGGTGGTAAAATATATTGCTTACAATATCAGCAATAATGTCAGGGAACTGGAAGGGGCTTTGATATCACTGTTGGCACAATCTTCGCTTAACAGAAGGGAGATAGACTTAGACTTAGCCAAGAAAGTGTTACGCAATTTTGTAAAATCATCCAGTAAGGAAATTACGATCGAGACCATTCAAAAAATGGTTTGTGAATACTTTGATGTTGCCTACGATAAACTCCTGCAAAAGACCCGCAAGAGAGAGATCGTACAGGCAAGACAAATTACTATGTACCTGGCAAAGGCCTTTACCAAAAATTCTTTAAAAACAATTGGTGAACATTTTGGTGGCCGGGATCATACCACTGTTATCCATTCCTGCCAGACCGTGAAGGACCTGATGGATACCGATGGAGTATTCAGGGAAAATGTATTGGAACTGCAGCAAAAAGTTCAACTGGCTGCAATGTAATCTGATAAATAATAAATTTTAAATCCCAAATTCCAATCTTACAGGCTGGAATTTGGGATTTGTTATTTCAATTTGGGATTTGCCCTCATTAATCTTTATTTTTGCTTCCCTTAAACGGAGAGGTGCCTGAGTGGCCGAAAGGGCCGGTTTGCTAAACCGTTGTACGAGCTTAAACTTGTACCGAGGGTTCGAATCCCTCCCTCTCCGCCTTCGCCCGCCATAGCTTTAGCGACGGCGGTTTTCTTTTTTACAAGCCATTCTTTCAGGTAGATCGGGCTACGGCGGACGAGGTCCGCATCAACTTCCTGCTGTTTTCATCCTGCTTCAGGTTTATCTTTATCCGCTAAAAAATATTTTATGCATTACGTTTATATTTTAGAATGTAATGATGGCTCTCCTTATACAGGTTGTACAGAAGATTTAAAAGCATGATTTCAAAGGCATATTAGTGGCCATGTACCCGCTACTAAGTCAAGATTACCTGTGGTATTGTCTTTTTATTGTGCCTTTAAAGACAAGTACAAAGCATTTGAATTTGAAAAGTATCTTAAATCGGGTTCCGGAAGGGCGTTTATGCACAAAAGGTTCCTCTAATTCTTTACCCTTTTTCCCGGGGATCACTGAAAGTAATCCCTCTCTTGTTCCAGCAACAAATTTTTTAAAGCATGCTTTATTTCTATTTTTAATATCACTTAACTATTTTTTAATTGGTTTCACAAAAAAAATTTTGGTTTGAATTATCTTTCAACATAAATTCGTTATCCGTTTATTTTTCTATATCCTTTCAAGACATCACTTTTGTTTAAGGCATAATTAAGCAGCAGCGGGTTGTAATTACAACCCGGTATACCGTATTGCCTTTCTAAACACACATGGTTATCGTTTAAGGTTTTTGCTTAGGTAGCATTGTAGATTTTACTGATCTAAATGTCTTACCATGTTGCTTGAAACATTCCAATTCCTGGCTGATGAATTGAATAAATACCTTATCCTGAAAGGAGTGGTCACTTCTGATGCGCCGCGGGTGGAATTGGGCAATATAGCCCGTGCATATGATGTGGATACGCTTGCCGGCTCAGATCCGATCGCTAACAGGGCGATTTTATCACTGGTGAATATAGAAGAAGACCGTGTATCCAAGCAACAGGAGAACTATGTAAAATCAATTGTCAGTACCAGGTACAAAAATCCCCCGCTGTTTCTTAATTTATACATGTTGATTGCCCTAAACCGGAATAACTACGGGCAGTCATTGACCTGGCTCAGTCATATACTTCAGTTTTTTCAGTTTCAGAATGTTTTTACTCCCGTTACACACCCTTCGCTCGACAGCAGGATACTTAAACTTATTGTGGAACTGCATTCTTTAAACTTTGAACAGATCAATCATTTGTGGAGCACTCTTGGCGGAAAGTACCTGCCTTCTGTGATGTATAAGATCCGCCAGGTAACTCTTGATGAGGACCTGGTGATCAGTGAAAGCGGATTTATCAAGGAGATCAAACTGGATGAGAAGGTCAAACAACCGGTAGCAGAATGACAACAAAATATAAAATATTATTTATGACGGAACTGCTGCATGACTATTACAGCAATCTGCAGTGTTGGGATTTTGATGTAGTTCCTTCCGAAGAAACCCGCCTGCTGATGAAGAACAGGCAGATGATGTATAAACTGGTTGGCAATAAACTGATCGTGCTGGTAAAAGTGATAACAGGTGGGGCAGATGAAAACAAGCCTTTTATAAGTATGAATCCTGCCGATAAATTCCTGTTTTACCTGCAGCCCAGCAGACCGAAGTTCAGTATAGTCACCAATATTGATGTTGACAAATTAAGGGAAGGGAAAAGATACTATTTCACCAATCTTCATCAGAATGACCTGGATGGCGGATTATCCCTCACAAAAAAAATTGAACCGGTTCCGGGGCCGGCGAATTATGTACCCGGTGATCTGACTGCAAGCGGAGGTATCGTGTATGAATGTATCAAAAGCACCAATGAAACCAATAACCCCCCGGCACCTGCATTCTGGCAAGACAGGGGCAATCAACAATATGTTTCAGGTGCCGATATGATCGTTCCTAAAACAAGGATTGGGAATTACACCGTCAACACAGAAGCCAAACGGTTTACTATCAGTGTATCAGGCTTGAATCTTACCAATAATCAATATGATCTGAATATCCCGGTAAAAGAAAATCTTTTTACAACTGATAAGGAAACGAAACAGGTGCAGGTGAAATTACCTGAATTGATCCCGGGGAAGTATAGAGTGAAAATAAATGCGGATGTGTTTGATGTGTTCATTGATGATGCTGTTGTTTATAATAATGTATTTGGAGTTATTGAGATCTTTTCTCATCTGTCCAATGGACCGGGCTTTGCCTTTCTCGGTGCCGATGGAAAGGTAAAAGATAAATCGAATGCAGGGATACCCGAATGGCTGACTTATAAGATCCAGTTTGCTAACCGCCTGGCTTATTGGAAATATAATACACCCCGCCATGGTGTTACTGCTATTACAGATGCGGGCTCGCTATATACATTCGATCCCACACCGGCAGCCCCGGGTAATAAAGATTTTTTTACATCCGCTAAACCAATACCGCTACTGGAAACACCCTGGAAATTCAAAGTGAATGTGCAAAGTTTATCTAATGATGAGGATCCCCTGGCTCCGAATCCTGATCCGGATATTACTGCTATGCTGAGCCGTACCGAAACAGAAAAAGATTATTACTGCACCATAAACCTTAATTATTAAACTAAAAATTAAAAACAATGGCAACTACTTACAAAACTCCCGGTGTTTACGTGGAAGAAATTCCCAAGCTGCCACCGTCTGTAGCCCAGGTTGAAACAGCATTACCTGCATTTATTGGCTACACAGAAAAAGCAGATGAAATTTCCCCCGGTGATCTTACAAATCAGCCAAAAAGGATTGGGTCATTGGTGGACTTTGAACAGTACTATGGTGCGGGCCCATCACCCAATGTTACCGAGGTAAATATAGACAGCAACAATAATTTCACATCTGCCACGGTATCGAACAGTTACTTTATGTATGACGCCCTCCGTATGTTTTATTCAAATGGTGGCGGCGATTGTTATATTGTTTCAATCGGTAAAAGCGAAAAAGCGACAACTATTACTGCCGGAGCATTTACTGCAGGGATCGCAGAACTGGAAAAAGAAGACGCACCTACTATTATCCTGTTCCCGGATGCTGTAGTCTTAAGCGATGGAGATATTGCTACCGTTCAGCAGGCTGCACTGACACAATGTGCTAACCTGCAGGACAGGGTTGGCTTATTTGATGTAAGGCAAAATGATGCTTTGGGTACAAACTTCAGGAATGGGATAGGCATCAACAACCTTAAATACGGCGCCGTATATACTCCCTGGTTAAATGTCAATTTGTCCAAATCTATCAAGTACACCGACGTGGAGTCTGTAGTAAAAAAAGCAGGCATTCCTGTAAACATTCCCAGCCTTACAACGGATGCTGAGGTACAAAGTTTGATCACAGAGGTACAGCAGGCTTATGCCGATAGTGCGAATGTGGAAAATAAAACCCAGGTATTAAGTCCGCCTAATGGAGTATTGTCTGATGGATTCAATGCATTGGTTGCGACATTTAATGGTGCAGCCGGTAACACTGACGGGAACTTGCAGCTTATTTTTAATTATGTGTATGATATAGGTGCCCAAATTGACGAATTTGTGAATGGGGCAGCTCCTGATAGATTAACATTACCCGCTTTCCTTGCTGCTGTAACTTCCGGCATCAATTCTAATTTTGACCCGGTATTTGCCGAAGTTGTCGCATTGAATTTAGAAGCCGATGCTGATATTGCAACCTATGCTGCAACAGATTTCACGGCAATGATAACACCTGCAACCTGGGCTTTCGCTGATATTGCTGTGGCCTCTTCAGTTATTAATGAAACTACTGATGCAAACAGGAGAATAGCTGCAGTAAACCTGTTGCAACCCCTGTTTGACGAGATCAATACAACATACCTGAACCTTATAGTCAATGCTGCCTCTTCGTATTGCAAAGACCTGGACGAGTCATTGGCTTCGGCTCTGCCTGTTTATAAAACCATACTTACGGGAGTAAGCGGCAGTATGACGGTTATGCCACCCAGCGGTGCTGTTGCAGGTGTCTATGCACAGGTTGACCGCACCCGCGGTGTGTGGAAAGCGCCAGCCAATGTTAGTTTAAATAATGTATTGTCACCGGTTACTGTATTTACAGCAACGCAGCTCGAAAATCTCAACGTGGACGCAGTAGCAGGTAAATCAGTTAATGCGATCCGCTATTTCACGGGTAAAGGCACATTGATATTTGGTGCCCGTACACTTGCAGGGAACGATAATGAATGGCGTTATGTCCCGGTACGCCGCTTCTTTAATATGGTGGAAGAGAGTTGCAAAAAATCTACTGAGCCATTTGTGTTTGAACCCAATGATGCAAACACCTGGGTAAAGATCCAGGGCATGATCGAAAATTTCTTAACCACTTTATGGAGGCAGGGTGCTTTGCAGGGCGTTAAACCCGAACATGCATTTTATGTAGCGGTCGGCCTGGGTAAAACCATGACATCGCTGGATATACTGGAAGGAAGGTTGATCGTGGAAATTGGTATGGCAGTTGTTCGCCCGGCTGAGTTTATCATTTTGCGCTTCTCTCATAAACTGGCAGAAAGTTAACAGGACCGGTCGTTCTTTAAAATCGTAATCAAATAACTATAATCAAATTTAAATTAAAAAATCATGGCAACATATCCACTTGCTAAATTTCACTTCCTTGTACAATGGGGCGGTGAAAGAATAGGATTCACAGAAGTTACCGGGCTTGATATCCAGGTAGAAGCAATTGAATACAGGGAAGGCAGCAGCCCTGAGTATTCGAAGGTCAAAATGCCGGGAATGCATAAGTTCAGCAACATCACATTAAAGCGGGGCAGTATGAATGGCGATTCAGATTTTTATAAATGGATAAACACGATCAGTTTGAATACCGCCGAACGGCGTGATATTATTATCAGCCTGCTTAACGAAACGCATGCCCCGGTAATAACCTGGAAGGCCAAGAATTCTTTTCCGGTTAAAGTACAGGCCAGTGATCTGAAAAGCGATGGCAATGAAGTTGCCATTGAAACACTGGAACTGGCGCATGAAGGATTGAACCTGGTGAGTTAAAGAAATTTCCTTTGCCATCAGCAGGGTGCAGAAAATTGTTTGCTGAACTTTTAATTGAAAAAATATGGCAACTCCGCTTGCAGGTGGTTATTATCCGCCGGTGGGATTTCATTTCAAGGTTGAATTCATAAGCCTGGGTAATGATAACGATCAGCGTTTTCAAAGTGTTTCGGGTTTAAATGTTGAATACGATACCGAATCATTTAAAGAAGGCGGTGAAAACCGGTTTGAACATAAATTACCTGTACGAACCAAGTATCCCGACCTGTCCTTAAAAAGAGGAATGCTTACCGACTCTGCAGTTATTGACTGGTGTATTGATGCTTTTCAAAACCGCAGTTTTAGTCCCGGGCAGGTAAACGTTACTTTATTAAACGAAGAACATTCCCCGGTTATCACCTGGCAGTTCTTTAATGTTTGGCCAAAGAAATGGAGTGTCAGCGATTTTAATGCACAGGAAAATTCCCTTGTTATCGAAACACTTGACCTGTGTTATAATTATTTCACGATAAATAAATAACAATGCCGCTTGAAATAAGAGAGTTACAGATAAATGTTACTGTAAACCAGCAACAGGCAAAAGAAGCAGCGGCCACCGCACCGGGAAGCCAGGAAGCAAAGGATGAAAAAGCCGATACCCTGAAACAATGTATCGATGATATCATGAATATCATTAACAATAAAAAAGAAAGGTAATGCCTACAGGTGAATTTGAAAAATTGAAGATCTATGCTTACACAGACCCGGCCTGTGGTGATGACCAATTGGCAGAATTGGATGAGAACCCGATCACTGCTATGATCAACCCTGAGAACTATACCCTTGAAACAAAGGTTGAGTTCAATAATGGCCAGGCAGGAGGTACCAGCGGGACCGCGCCCAGGTTTGAAAAAAAGCCGCCGGGGGAATTGTCATTTGAATTTTTATATGATAATACCGGGATCATTGACAATAATCCAAGGGATGATATTGCTGAGGACCTGGAAAAGTTGAATGATTTTTTAATGGGTTATGATGGCGATATCCATCAAACCCGCTTTTTCAAATTTGTATGGGGAACCGGTTTGGTGAAAGGAGTATGCTCATCATTGAGCATTACCTATAAATTATTTAATCCTGATGGTACGCCCATCAGGGCCGTTTGCAAAGTCACCATACGTGAACTAACAGAAGAAGAAGCAAGGGTATTGCAGGAAAATAACCAGTCGCCTGACCTGACACATTTCCGGGTGATTAAAAAAGGCGATACCCTGCCGTTAATGTGTTACAAGATCTATGGTGATTCAAAATATTATTTACAGGTAGCAGCGGTAAATAAACTCAGCAATTTCAGGGAGCTGGTAGTAGGGGAAGAAATTTTTTTTCCGCCATTTGACAAAACAAATAACTAGATGGCCAATGAAAGGACCATACCATCTGATAAACCCAAAACGGTAGTTACCAAAACTATTCTAAGTGCCGGAACGGAAGTTTCTCAAAAGTATCAACTGTTATCCATCATTATCAATAAAGAGGTGAACCGAATACCCGTGGCCACACTTGTTTATACTGACGGCGAACCCAGCAAGCAATCCTTTGAGCTGAGCAGCCAGGCTGATTTTGAACCGGGGAAAGAAATTGAAATAAAAGTTGGTTACAGCAGTGATGAACAAACTGTTTTTAAGGGGATAGTAATAAAACACAGTATTAAAGTGCGGAAGAAGAACTCATTATTAATAGTGGAATGTAAAGACAAAGCAGTTAAAATGACAGCCGCCTGTAAAAATAAATATGCATTGGATACAAAGGATAGTGATGTAATTGAAGAACTCATCGACACCTATGGCCTGGAAAAAGATGTTAGCGCTACAACAGTTACACACAAACAAATTGTTCAATACTGCAGCACCGATTGGGATTTTATGTTATGCAGGGCAGATGTAAATGGATTATTGTGTATTGCCAATGATGGTAAACTGTCTGTTGCCCCCCCTGAATTTAGCGGTGATGCAGTACTTACCATTCAATATGGCGCCACAATCTATGAACTGGATGCAGAGATAGACGCAAGGCTCCAGTATAAATCGGTGAAAGGATCTATATGGAATTATACCGACCAGGAATTGAGCGCAGATACCGAAGCAGAAGATCCGGGTGTGCCCGAAGCAGGCAATATTACTGCAGATACGCTGGCAGATGTAATCGGTGAAACGGAATACCGCCTCTACAACAGCGCAAAAATTGAAGAACCGGAATTGCAAGCCTGGGTGAATGCAGCCATGATGAAGAACAGGCTGGCAAAGATCAGGGGAAAAGTCACCACCGACGGCACTGCAACGGTAACGCCTGGCCAGATCATTCAATTAAACGGAGTGGGTGACCGGTTTGAAGGAAAATTATTCGTAACAGGTATCCGCCATGAAATAACAGAAGGAAACTGGCAAACAACTTTTCAGTTCGGTATTAACCCGGAATGGTTTGCTCAAACCTATAATGTACAACAACCGCTGAGTGGGGCCATGTTGCCAGCCATACAGGGCCTGCATATCGGTATTGTTACTCAACTGGAAAGTGACCCGGATGGGGAAGACAGGATACTTGTAAAGATACCGGTGATCAATAATGATGAGGACGGGATATGGTGCAGGGTGGCAACACTGGATGCAGGAAACAAAAGAGGAACTTTTTTCAGGCCCGAGATCGGGGACGAAGTGATCATTGGTTTTATTAATAATGATCCGAGGCATGCCGTGGTGCTGGGCATGCTCAACAGCAGCGCAAAGCCCGCACCCATCACTGCTGCGGATGATAACCATGAAAAGGGTTATGTAAGCCGCAGCGAAATGAAAATGATCTTTAATGATGATAAAAAAAGTTTTTCCCTGGAAACACCGGGGGGTAATAAATTTTTGATAACAGAAGAAGATAAAAAAATTCATTTGGAAGACCAGAACGGAAATAAAATAACGATGAATGAGGACGGTATAAAACTGGACAGCGTCAAAGACATTATTCTAAAAGCAGGTGGTGATGTAAAAGCAGACGGAGTAAATATCAAAATAAAAGGAAGCAGTGAGGCGAAAGTGGAAGGAGGCAGCGGGGCCGAGGTTTCCAGTGGCGGTACAACCAAGGTAAAAGGATCGATGGTCAATATTAATTAAACATTTTAAATTATTAACAATGGCAATGGCAGCAAGAGCAGGCGACATGCATACCTGCCCGATGGTTACGGGAACTGTACCTCATGTAGGCGGCGCGATACTTCCGCCAGCAACGCCAACTGTTTTAATCGGAGGAATGGCTGCTGCAAAAGTTGGTGATATGTGCACCTGTACCGGTCCGCCGGATAGTATTATTGCCGGTTCCGGAACAGTAATGATAGGTGGTATGCCTGCAGCCAGGCAGGGCGACAGTACTGCACACGGCGGTTCGATCACGTTGGGATGCGCCACGGTAATGATAGGTTGAATTTTTTAAAAATAAAATATGAGTGAAGAATTTACCAGTAATGATTTTTTAGGCGTGGGATGGAGCTTTCCTCCCTCATTCAATGCACAACTGAAATCAGTTGAAATGACTGAAAAGGAAGATGACATTGAAAAAAGCCTGCAAATATTACTGAGCACTGCTATAGGTGAACGGGTCATGCAGCCTAAGTATGGATGCAATATGGATTCATTGCTCTTTGAACCGTTGAATACGACCACCAAAACCATCATGATCGATAAAATAAAGACAGCTATCCTTTTTTTTGAACCAAGGATCGACGCAAAAAAGATTGCGTTGAATACACAAAATGAACTGGAGGGGGAAGTGCTGGTAGAGGTGGAATACATCGTAAGGGCAACCAACAGCCGTTACAATTTTGTGTTCCCTTATTATATTAATGAAGGAACAGAATTAGATTTTTTAACAACTGGTTAATCTGGAAGCGATAAAATGGCCAATTGCACTGAACATAAGAATCCTTTGCAAAACACCGGCACCAGCCAGTCTCAACGGCTCTTAGATGGGTTGAACAAATCCAAATTTGCCCTGGTAGATGAAAAAAATTTCACTGACTGGATCGTATTTGCCAATGCCTTTGCTGCCTTCATTAATTATTATCATTTCTCCAATACGGTCACCGGGAACTGGCAGCCCTTTTTCTCAAGCGATGTTTCTGCACAGCTTGGCAATGTTGCCGTACAAAATATAGACAGGTACCGTATTGAGATCAATGAACGGTTCGACTATATAAAGGATGATGACAACAGCGCTTCGTTGTCGGCCATTGAAAGAAAATTAAATGAATTATTCAGCGCATTACTTACACTCAGCAAAGCCCTGGATGAATGTATTAAAAGGATGCCGGATGGGTTGACCCTTAAACAAACCATTCAAAACCTGGTAAAAACAAAATTAGCGCCGGCTCTTAACAGGTTACTGGCTTATTATAAGGCTGCAGAAAGCAATGGATATCTTAATCATATTGCTTTAAGTGGTTGGGTTATCCTGAATAAACAACTTACCGATGCCCAGCAAATAATAAATACCGATGGGTTAAGCAACAGCTGGTTTGATGAAAGCCTGACTGCAGACTGGAATACTTATACCAGTTCTATTACTCCTGACGACAGCATTTTCAATAACCCATTAACTGGTTTTGCAGAAGAATTTCTAAGCATAGAACATGCTGCCAATCACAACCTGTTCACAGGAATTTTTGATACCTACCTCAGCTCCTATACAAAGATCATCAACGATGCCGAAGCGGAATTATTGACAACATTGGAAGACTATGATTCGCATGCACCGCATTACGCGTTGTTCCTGAGCTTTCTTCATTTGTTCCGGTTTGACCAGGCACATATCAATACCATAACACAACGTCACCTGGATTTTTATTACAAGGAAGTATTGCGTTTGCAACCCCGCTCCGCTGAAGCAAACAAAGTGCATGTTTTGGGAGAACTGGCCAAACAGGTGGATAGCTACCTGCTTGCACAGGGTATTGGTTTAAAGGCGGGGAAGGACAGCCTGAAAAAAGAAGTAACGTATTCACTGGATAACGATACGGTATTCAATAAAGCAAAAGTATCCCAGCTAAAAACATTTTATAAGGCCAGCAATGACGATTCTATTCTTGATGAGGAAGGCACTACTACAATACAGGACAATACAGGACGTGTATTTGCGGCACCGGTAACCAACAGCGATGATGGCAACGGCGCCGCACTGACCAGCACCAATAAAGAATGGCAACCCTATGTGCACAAAGTTTATAATGAATCAAAACTGGAAAGCATTGCCATGCCGGAAGCACAGCTTGGTTTTGCTATTGCTTCACATTATCTCTATCTCACGGAAGGAGAAAGGAAAGTTTTTGTTCGTTTTGTAACAGATAACGATACTTTATTGGATGGATTGAGCATAGAATGTTACCTCACGGCAGAAAAAGAATGGTATAAGATTACAGATCCCGTTTTTTCCACCGGGAAAATACTTACGGATGATGCTACCATAAAATGTGCTGAGATCTCTTTTACCATTCCCGGTTCAGATGCAGCCATAGTTAATTATAATGCCGCTGTACATGGTGGCAGTTATGATGTGTCGCTTCCTATGCTCAAGGTTTATTTGCTGGATAATAGCACTGGGGTGTATGAATATGATTCATTAAAAGAAATGATCATTTATAAGATCGAAGTAGAGGTGAAAGTAGGGATAGATACAGAAGAAGAATCAGGCGAACGTGTATTTAATCAAAAAGGGCTAAAGAACCTGTTGATCTCGAATGATGCTGGTACACTGGATGCATCAAAAGCTTTTATGCCATTTGGTTCACAACCAAAAAAAGATGCAAGTTTTATAATTGGGCATAAGGAGATATTCAGCAAAAAAAATGCTTCCGTATCATTAAATATCGAATGGGCAGAATTACCCAGTAATGAGGATTTCATAAAATATGATAGAAACAATGATAGTCCAAACACTCCTTCTGTTACCCCGCAAATGTTATCAGGAGGGAGATGGATCTCGCATTCGGATGTAAATAGTGAAGAAAGCAGCATCGCCAACTCAATAGCCTTGTTTAATCAACTTGATCAGACAGCATCATTAGTACAGTTATTTTCTTCAGGACAACCTATCCCCGATAGCATTATTACTGGTTACGCTGATGAATATTCCCAGCTCAGTGCTTCTTCTGTAAATGGGTTTATGAAATTATCACTGCGGAGCAGTTTTGGATTCAGTAAATATATAAGAGACCTTTCGTTATACTTAATTGAAAAAAGTACCGGCACCCCTTCATTTAGTGAACCAGTCGAACCTTATACCCCCAAAATAAAATCTCTTTACGCAAGCTATTCAGCTTATTCCACAACTGACATGACCGTTGCTGACGAAACGAGTTTCAACAGCCGCGAAATAAATTTTTTCCATATTTATCCTTTTGGCGAAGGGGAACAGCATAAATATTTAACGCCAGCAGAAAATATATACCTGCTGCCGCAATTCAAACATGTTCACGAAAGTGAAACCAAACAGCATATTGGTGAATTCTATATTGGCATTGAAGACCTGGACCCTGAGGAATCAGTAAATATTTTATTCCAGGCGATGGAAGGCACCACTGACCCAACCGTGGTCAAACCCGTTGAACATTTACACTGGTCCTATTTAAGTAATAACCAGTGGATCGATTTCGGGACATCTGATATCAGCGACAGTACACTGCAACTGGTACAATCCGGTATCATTTCTATAGCTATTCCCGGAGATGCCACTACAGAAAATACAATATTGCCTTCCGGTTATATCTGGCTCAGGATATCTGTTAGCGAAGCGGCAGAAGCTGTTTGTGAATTGATCTCAGTAGATGCACAGGCCGCTGTGGCCACATTCGTGGATAATGATAATGCAGATGATTTTTTGGATAGCGCACTGGCCGCGGGAACAATCTCAAAATTGAAGGTGCCTGATGCATCTGTAAAAAAAATAAACCAGCCATATTCTTCTTTTGCGGGGAGACCCAAAGAAAACGAAGATCATTTTTACATACGTGTAAGTGAAAGGTTACGCCATAAGGCCCGGGCCATTACCGTATGGGATTATGAACACCTGGTGCTGGAAAAATTCCCGGAGATCTATAAAGTAAAATGCCTGAACCATACACAAATTGAAGATGGGGTCTATAATGAAGTTAAACCGGGATACGTAAGCATCATTACCATTCCATCACTTCAAAACCGGAACGATGCAAACCCGCTGAAACCTTACACGCAGCAAAGTACATTAACGAGTATTGAAAGCTATCTGCAAAATCTTATTTCGTGTTTTGTAAAGTTGCGTGCCTGCCAGCCGCAGTTCGAGGAAGTAAGGATCGAATTCTCCCTGCAACTGCATGAACAGTACAAAGATTTTACTTTTTATGCAAACCAGTTAAAAGACGAGATCACGGAGTTTCTTTCTCCCTGGGCCTCCGGTGATAATTCCACCATTGATTTTGGCGGGAAGATTTATAAATCCGTATTGATCAATTTTATTGAAGAAAGATATTATGTGGATTTTATCACAGACGTTTTCCTATATGTAAAAGTAGATGAAACAACAGATGAAAGCGGCGATATGGATGAGATAACGGCATCAACGGCAAGAAGCATTTTGGTCTCGGCACCCGCATCCACACACACGATACACCCGGTAGATATGGATGAGATAGAAATACCGGGAGAATGCGGGAGTTAAAAGTTACCGGGATCTGATAAAACAAGCAAGGCTTAATGACAAAGAGTTATACCATACAAAAAAAACCTTCCCTGACTGACAGCAGTAATTATGCGTTAATGCGCCAGAAGGGTTTGGAATATATACAACTGCTTGGCAGTAAATTCTGGACAGATTATAATATTCATGATCCCGGGATCAGCATACTGGAAGCTCTTTGTTATGCTCTAACTGATCTTGGTTACCGGACATCGCTTGATATAAAAGACCTGCTTGCCCTTCCATCTCCCGAAACAGCGGATGCAAACGGGCAGTATCCTGCCGATATCCGCCAGGCTTTATATACCGCACGGAATATTTTAACCGTGAATCCATGGACCACCAATGATTTTCGTAAACTGCTTATCAATATTGACGGTATTAAAAACGGCTGGTTGCGTTGCAAAGAATGTCCCTGCGATGATATTTATCTTTATGCAAACTGCGCCAGGAGTAAGTTACAATATGAAACTACCGATCACGAGATCATTATAAAAGGCTTGTATGATATCCTGCTGGAATTTGAAGAAGAAGAAAAAAGCGGCAACCTTAACAGTGGAAAGATAAAATATAATTTCAGTTTTAAAAACGGAGCACAACTGGCAAATGCAACCGTTGAAATGCGGCTTCCTTCCTGGGCAAAACTGGAAGAAGACAGGGAAAAATATAAAAAATTCAGAAAACCGGAAAGCAAGATCACAAAAGTGGTTGTGCCGTTCATTTCAGGAAACAAAACCGATAATACGGATATACCTTCCTCACCGGAATCCATATTAGATAATGCTTTGCGTAAAGCGGTCTTTGCGGATGTTGAAGTAACATTTAAGCCGGATAAAAATAATGCTGCAACGGAGCTATTGGTATTTACCGATGTACCCATGAATGTTTGGTTCAGGAGCAGCGCGGAAAGAAAAGCACTGGTGCTTGACGATCTGAAGAAAGCTATCCGGGATAACACGGTATCCGGTATCCTTCCCAAGTACCTTGAAAAAATAAAAACGGCCGACAAGGTCATCAGCAAAACAAAAAAAATACTGCATAGCCATCGTAACCTGGCCGAAGATTATTGTACCATAAAAGCTATCGGGGTTGAAGATATAGCCATTTGTACTGATATGGAAGTGGAACCATCTTCGGATATTGAAGCTATACTGGCTGAAGCCTATTACCGGATCGACCAGTATATGAGCCCCGATATTAAATTCTATTCACTGCAGCAATTACTCGATGCAAAGAAAGCTGTAGACGAGATCTTTGAAGGCCCTGCCCTGGATAATGGATTTATTGACAATGCTGAGCTTGCAGCAGCATCATTGCGTACCGTATTGTATACATCTGATATCATCAATTTGCTAATGGATATCCCGGGGATCAAATCAATAAAGAATTTTGTATTTGCCCGGTATGATGATAACGGGTATTTGGTGGAAAACCAGGAATGGAGCATGGCGGTTACCTATAATCGCCAGCCGCGGTTATATGTTGAAGCCAGTAAGGTATTGGTTTTAAAAAACGGGCTGCCATTTCTTGCAGACAGTAATGAATTGAGCGATACCCTCCAGGTAGTAAAAGGTAAACACAGCCAGCCAAAATTCTCTGTTCTTGAAAATGATCTGCCGGTACCTCACGGTAATTACTATGAGCTGGAATCATATTTCCCGGTACAGTATTCTTTTCCGTTCACGTATGGCATCGGGTATGATGGGTTACCGGGATCTGCAAGCGATCAGCGTAAGGCACAGGCAAAACAATTAAAAGCTTATTTGATATTTTTCGAACAATTGCTGGTTAACTACCTGGCCCAGCTGGCAAATATAAAGGAACTGTTTGCCGTAGATAAAACGGTTACACAAACCTATTTTTCACGATTTATACCAACTGCTGAAATAGATGGACTGGGCGACCTCTATAATGGTTTGGACGCAGCTGTATTGCAGGCAATGGTTGAAACAGATGATATGTTCTTAAACAGGCGTAATCGTTTTCTTGACCACCTGCTCGCAAGGTTTGCAGAAACTTTCAATGACTATGCCCTGATGCTTTATTCGTACACAGAAGATAAGGACATAGCAGACCAACAACTGATCGAAAATAAAATTTCCTTCCTGCAGCAATTCCCTGAACTAAGCCGCGACAGGGCAAGATCATTTAATTATAAAGAGCCGGCGCTGGTTTGTAATAATGAGAATGTGGCCGGGCTTGTAAAGAGGATAGGACTGCTCCTCGGTTATGGTAAAGCTTATGCTGCTAATATTGAACTCTATGAAGAAAAAGATACAGATGGAAAATATTTTGAACGAAGGTGGAGGCTTGTCGATGAGAATAAAAAGATCTATTTAAGCAGCAGTACCAGGTATGTAGATCCATCACTGGAGGTAGCCGAGCAAAAAGCCTGGGCCGAAATTGACAGCGTATTCTCCTTTATTACCATACCGTCTAATTATAAAATTAAAAAAGGGAAAAAATATGTCCTTAACCTCGTTGATGATACCGGTGAAGTGATCGCCACGAAGAAAAAACATTTTAATACCGAAGCGGAGGCCGAAGCTGGGAGAGATGAGATCATAGCCTTTGCAAATAAAATAATTGAATCAGAACAGATATTTATCGTAGAACATGTATTACTCAGGCCCAGGAATATACCCATTGCCGCTTCATCATTCCCGGAAGGTGATCCTTTACTGGAGGTATGCCTGGATGCAGGATGCAGCGATTGCGATGAAAGAGACCCGTATTCTTTCCGGATCACAGTTGTATTAAACGGGGAAGACGGACTTGCCAATAAAGGAATGGAATTCCGTCGTTTTGCAGAGCAGACCATACGAATGGAAACTCCTGCACATCTTGGAATAAAAATATGCTGGGTAAGCAAGAAAGACCTGGCTGAGTTCAGCAAAGTGTATTGTGCCTGGCTTGCAGAGCTGGCTAAACCCGAATCCAATGCAGTGACATTGCACAACAGGCTTGTGGACCTCCTTGAAATCTTTAAAGGTCTTAATAATGTGTACCCGCCTGCCACCCTGCATGATTGTATTGACGGTAATGATGATAACCGGGTATTTCTCGGGCATACAGCAATCATCAGCAATGAAGAGTTAGATAAACAGATTAAAAAGAAAAAAGAAAATTAAATCGTTCACTGTCCGCCGGTGCGGATAATAAATTTATAGTTATGATTCCTTCAGCAGCCAATTCAGACTATCCAAAATTTGTAGCCGACCAGGTGCTCACATCAGATAACCTCAATGACCTGTTCGGCTATCTTGATGAACAGGGAAGGATGACCCGTACCAACCTGCTTGGTATTGGTATTGTATGTGGTCTGAAACTGGTAACAGCTGCCGACGGAACCAGTATAAAAATTACGGCCGGGGTAGGTGTTACAAGTTCGGGTTTCCTGGTATCCGTTCCTGAAATCACTTATACTAAAAGATCAACAAATATTTTTGATGCTGTTAAGTGTGATTACTACAGCAAGTTTGTGGATACCGCAACAAAAACACAAAGATTTGATCTGTGGGAATTAAAACAGCAGGCGGAGGAAACGGACACAACGGCTTTAACAAGCACTTTTTTAAATGATGGTGAAAAAGTAGTGTTGCTCTTTGTGGAATTACTGGAAGAGAACAATAAGAACTGCGATCCCGATTCATGCGATGATAAAGGTGTAACGGTTACGGTGACCATCAGGCCTTTACTGGTTACAAAAGCCATTGCCCTAACATTGATCAGTGCTCCTGCTTCCGTAACTGCAGCTTCATTCAACAGCCTGGCTGATATTGTTATCCGCAGGTGGAATATTACCAATAGCAATCCTGTAAATACAAATCATATCATCAGTGCCTACCAGGCCATACTGACCAATGATTTTATCTCCCGTGTACAACTCCTGTTATCGCAGGCATACCTGCATTTCCGTCCTGTAATCATTGATATATATCCCTCTGATCCGTTTGCCAGTTTTAACCTGGTAAGCCATTTTGCTTTTTTACACAATGGCAGTATCAATCAAAACCAATCGCTGCACATACAATATTATTACGACCTGTTCAGTGACCTTATAGCGGCATATAATGAATTTTGTATTACCGGTAATGAAGTAATAAGTGTCTGCAGCCCCGATGAATCTTTATTTCCGCGGCACTTATTGTTGGGCGAAGCGATCCCACCTGCAGGTGATGTTGCTTCTGCAGTTCGGCATTACTTCATCTATTCCCCTTTATTTCAGCGAAAAGATCTATGGCTTAAACTGATCGCATTATTCCGCAGGATGGATTTGATCCTGAAGAATTTCAGGATACCACCGATCGCTACAGCAGGCAGCCCAACAAATGATACTTTAGTAAGAATTACGCCCAGTAACCTTTCAGCCGTCCCGCTCTCTGAAAAAGCGATACCATATTATTATGATCCTGTAGCTCCGGGGAGCTTGTACAAATACTGGAGCTATGAAAAATCATCCCGTAACAGGGCTAATCGTGTTTTGTCTTATTATGCAGAATCATATGCTGCAGTTCCGGATATTTTTGTACGACAACCGCTTCAATTCGAAATTGAACCTTATAATTTTTTAAGGGTGGAAGGTATAATCGGTAAGACCATTGCAACAGTTTTGGAAACTATCAAAACAAGGATAAAGAATCTCCGGTTGCCGGTAAAAGTTGTAGCACTGGCTACCGGCACGCCCAAAACAGTAGTGGATGATGATGAATGTTGTTGTCTTTCTGATTTGGAATTGCAATTCCAGCTTTTACTCAAACAGTTATTATGCTGTTTAAAAGAGAGTCTCCGGTTCTGGGGCTCATTAGAAAAGAGGGATGACGGGAAAGGGAATATTGTTACCGGGGTTGCCCTGGTCGACAGAACTAATTTTAAAACAATTGGCGGTATAGAAAAGATCCTGACACATGGAGTTGTGGAAAATGCTTCAGGCGCCACAGGTGTTATTGCTTTTGACGAAAGTAATACAGGGAGAACAGCAGCGCTGAATATTGGCGCCATCGAAATGAATACCGGTAAAACGGAAACATACCTTGCAAAGATATTTGCCAATCCCAAGGAGGCAAGTTATGCAAACCTTTATCTTGGTTACCAGGAAAAAACGAAGATCCCGATGGGCAGCCTGCCTGCTCCCCGCACCAATGAAGCCGAAGAAAATATTTCTCATTACCTGTTGGTCATCATTGATGAACTGGAAACGCTTGTTGAATTACTCAGTGAAGATAATATTGAAGAATTCGATGTTGCCGGTTTTTCCAGGCATGCTGCAACACTTGATGAAACTTATACGCTGCTGAACGGTTTACTGACCGGGTATCATTCCAAAGGATACCAGGTAGCAAAAATTAAGATCAATACCGGCGCAACATATACGGCAAGTGTTGATCAGATCGGAACTGCCATGGCGATCATCAGTGATGATGACGCTTATAATATAATAACACTGATAAAGAACAGCAGTTCAAGCGGCAGTGAAACAACTATCAGCCTTACAAGTTTTATTGCTTCCCTGCAAGCCAGCAGAAACAATTATACGGCGCAGGAAAGAACGATCAGGAATTATCTGAATTCTATAAAAGATGCAATGGTGCTGGTCGACAGGAACAATTTGCTGGAACCGGTGGAAGGGACCTATACATCTGAATATAGTCCCATACTGACATTTCTAAAATCGGGTAAATGTAAATGCGATATTGATAAACTTAAATTTTTATTGGAACGATACCAGGAGCAGCGTGACCAGCTAACCGACCTGAATAATTTTTCCATTTACACACAACATCACCCGGGCATCGAGCATAAAGCGGGTGTAACAAAAGGCGGCACTTTCATAATTGTTTACAAAGGCGCTAATGATCCGCGGGCTGATATTGCAACGGGTATTGTAGTTGCTGATTTTTATTTGCCCTATGTCTGCAGTAGTAATTGTACGCCGATTGAGGTTACTGTGCAGGAAGCTCCGCCACCAGTAAATATCCGGCCGATAGCTAAACCGGGCGGCAATCTTTATATTGAGACGCCTACCACCACCAGCGTAACATTGGATGGCAGTTATTCCACCGATCCTGATGGAACGATCATGGTATATGCCTGGACAAAAATCTCCGCGCCGGCAGCAGGAGGAGGAGATCTGACCAATGAGAATACACCTGTTGCGACAGCCAGTAATTTTTTCGTGGGCGTTTACACGTATAAATTGACAGTAACCGATAACAACAATGCCACCAATGAAGATATCCTGACGATAACGGTTTCAGAAAAATTTAATAACCCGCCGATAGCCGTGGCTACCACTGACAAGTCAACGCTTAATTTCCCTGCTGAATTCAGTGTGCAGTTAAGAGGGGAAAATTCCACTGATCCGGATTCAGGGACCGTATTAACTTATTCATGGGTGCTTGATCCTCTTCCCAGCCCTGATAACTCTGGTGTTGGCGGTATGCCTTCATCTAACAAGAACCCGGCGGTTACATTTACAAAGACCGGCCTGTTTGGTTTTAAATTAACGGTTACTGATAACAAAGGAAAATCTGCATCGGACAAAGTTTTTGTTTTGGTAAAAGATACACCTGCTGCTCCGAATAAGATACCTGTTGCCGAAGCAAAGGTCACACCTAATACCATTCCGTTTAGTGTAGGCGTAACTCTAATAGCGAAACTAGATGGTACAGGGTCTTTTGACCCCGACGGCACTCCTATAACATATAAATGGGCTTTACAAGCTGGTATTACAGATGCGGAGGCTAAAATAATAAACCCGGATAAAGAAACAACGGATGTAATTTTCAAAAAAGCCGGTGTCTATCTTATTACTTTAACTGTATTTGACAGCGCAGGAGCAAGTGCAAATGATTATGTTTTGGTTACAGTAACGGATGAAAATAAAGAAAAGACAGGATCCTGTGCATCACTTGCAGATATAATTGTCCAGTTTAACGGGCTTAGTGGTATAGGAACAGCAGCTGCGTTTAAAAGTTTCAGGGATAAATATACTGCCTATAGTACAGTTGCAAAATTTTATCAAGAACTGGAGGCAAGCAATGTTGCATCATTATCCATACAAGAGCAGATCGACTTCTTTAACTCCAAAGGAACGGGAAGTCTGCTTACAGCAGGGATCAATGAGCTGCAAAACCTCATCCTGGAACAGACAGCCCAACGTCCTTTTGCATTGACCATGTTCAACATACATGCACAGCTTGCTTACTACCTGGAGTGTATACAAACACTTGATATAGATAAAGCAAAACTGGGAGAGACTTTCGAGGCACTCCTCAGGGTAGTGAAGCTTATCAACCAGGTAGTGGCGACCTTCAGTAGTACAGAAAAAAGTATTTATAGAACGTTGCGGATCCTTACAGTAAGCGAGAGCGAGCGGGTTAACAGTAAGGGAGAGCAGAATTCGAAAAAAATATATTTGAAAGCTTTAACAGCCATCATTGAACAAATACCGGCAACCTTGTAAGCAATGGGTAGTAACAAAAATATGATCCGGAAACAATCTGTTAATTTCCATATCAGTGGAAATGTTGATGGGTTGACCATTCAGCAGGATGTTGCGGACTGGTGCCGGGATGTATTGAATCCTTCCATTGATGAGGGCCTGGCATTCTATGAACAAAAAGATGAGGTCATTCAGTTCAATGATATCCGGCTTGATATCGATGTTGATACCACTGTTAACTGGAAGGACGGGCTGGCAGAAAAGATCCTTTACAAACTAAAAGAAGAATTGCGTACAAAAATTACGGGCACTGACGAAACGGTGACGATAAAAACCTTGCCGGATAATTTTAGCGATGTAATGCTTTATTATATAAAGCATGGTATTTTGCCCTGGTATGCCGGTATAAAAAACAGGGAATATCTTGAAGAGGAATTAAAGAAATGGATAAGCAATGCCCCACCGTCCGGGATCAGGGAGTTTGCTGCAAATATACCGGATGAAAAAGCAGCAATACGATTGGTTGACCTGTTGAGCCGGCCTGATCTTGAAAAATTTATGGCCATACTTGCAGGGGAAAAAGTCAAATTCATTTCACTACTGCTTGCAGATATACAGTCCATTGCTAATTTTGTTACAAGCGAATATTCTCTTCAGCAAAGGCTTGTAAAATTTTTTACAGGCATGCTTATCCCCGGTCTTACCATAGAAGCTGCGATCCAAAAATGGATGGACCATGTTGACACAAAATACCCGGGGCAGATCCTGAAGGTCAATACAGAAAAAATAACCCGTGCTGATATAAAAATGGTTGTAAGCAGGGCACAAATGACTACGCATACAACAAAAGATAGTGCTAAAGAAAAGGCAGGTATTCCCCGGGAAGGATTACTACAGCAGGAAAGTGAAAAAAGTATTTCAAAAGAAGATTTTGCGCAGGAGCAAAAAGATGAAACCCTAAAAGCAAAAAAGAAAAGGGGATCAACTGCAACGAAGTCTAAAGACAAAGTCATTGCTGATGCTGAAAAGAAAGTCATTGCTGATGTTGAAAAGAAAGTCATCGCTGCGGTTGAAAGGAATGATACCACGCCGGGCGATGATGAGTTCAGGAAGACACTGCAGGAAGGTGTTTACATCGACAATGCCGGGGCCGTTATCATTGCGCCTTTTCTTAGATCTTTATTTTCAAGGGTTGGCCTGTTAACAGGTAATGATATCAATGATGTTGATAAGGCCTTGCTTCTCTTACACTATTGTGTTACAGGAAATACAAGACCTGCAGAATTTGAATTGCTTTTTCCTAAAATACTATGTGGTATCAGTGCTGAAAATGCAATAACAACCGATGTACTGTTAAGGGAAGAACAGTTGGCCGAAGCAGATGAAATGCTTTTGTCGGTGATTGAACATTGGGCTGTATTAAAAAACACATCGGTGAAGGGACTCCGGGAAGCTTTTTTGCAGCGCAATGGTAAACTAACTTTGATCAACAATGAATGGCGGTTGCAGGTTGAACAAAAAAGTTATGATATGCTTTTGCAGCAATTGCCCTGGAACATCAGTATGATAAAATTGCCCTGGATGAAAAATTTATTAAAAACAGAATGGGTATAAGAAATTTATTTTTAAGACACGCATGAGTACTGTTGCCGATAAAGTCACAAGGACTGTTACGCCTGTTCAGCGACAGGCTGACCAGTCTCCTTTTTTCAGCAGGAAAGAGGATGCTGGCTTTTTTGGCAATAAAGAAAGTTTCTTTCCTACAGCAACTATACAAGCTAAACTTTCGGTAAGCAGCCCTGACGATCCGCAGGAAAAAGAAGCAGATGCCATGGCCGACCACGTGATGCGGATGCCTGAACCTGCTGCCGCACCCGCAGCTAAAGAAGAAGAAAAACTGCAAAAGAAAGAGGAGGATAAGAAGGAAGAGCAGGTGCACGCCAAACTGGGATCGTCTCCTGTAATGGTTCAAACCAAATGTGAATCATGTGAGAAAGAAGATAAAGCACAGGCTAAATTATTCCGGATGATTCAGCGGAGTGAGGATGGGTCTTCATCATCAATGGATATGACTGATGGAGATTCCGGTTCCGACTATTCTGTTGATCGCAAACATATTTCACTGCATCATTCAGATGTTGTTCAACGCAGCGGAAGGGGCCCACCCGGAAGCTCCATACCGTTTGATCATTCATTATCTTCTTCAAAAGGAAGTGGCAGCGCTTTGCCCGGCGATACCAGGCAGTTTATGGAAAGCCGCTTCAATGCCGACTTCAGCGGTGTTCGTATTCATACAGGCAGCTATGCGGAAAGTATGAGCAGCCAGATTCATGCCCAGGCTTTCACACATGGCAATGATATTTATTTTAATGCCGGTAAGTTCTCACCTTCTACCAGCCAGGGAAGCACATTGCTTGCTCATGAATTAACTCATACCATACAACAAGGAGCAAGCCAGCACAACACATCAACTGCTGCCAATTCATCATCCGGTACTTCTGTTTCAGCAAAACCTCTTTCCGTATCAAGAAAGGAAATTATTCACCGGAGTGCCGATGTACCTGTGCAGCTTACCAATGCAGTAGAAAAAGCAAAAACCGTTGAAGGAAAAATTGATGCCAATAAACCACAGGCCGACGGCAACCGTACCGGTTGGGAAAACTTAGTGGAGATATTTAAGACCACTTTTGGAGAAGATAAAATCATTTCTGGTGCCGGGGGAAGCAGTGTGAAAGGGGCCGTTGCCGAAGAGGATATCAAAAAGAAAAGAGAGACAAGCGGTGCTGTAGTTGATAAGACCTCACAAACCGATCGTAATTCAATTCCAAAAAGTGTAATGGGTACCAGGGATGCCATGCCAAGCTGGTGCGGCATTTTTGTATTCTGGGCTTTGAATAAGAGCGGTGTCCCGATGCCTAAATGGCAATTAGGTGAACGAATGATAAAACCCGAAGCTGCAAGATTACCGGGTGTTACACCATTGCCGGGAGATATTGCATACCGTAATGCATTTTCACATTTTGCCATTGTGGAAAGCGTAAATGGAAATACTGTTACCACCGTTAATGGCAACACTGCAGGGGAAGATAACCTGGGTGGACAGGTACAGACTAAAGATCACCCGATAGCGGAATGGACCGCATTCTTTAATCCGCTATTGATCATGCAGGGTAACCTGGGTAGTGGGGAAGGGCCTGCTGAAGAAAAACCAAAAACTCTCCGGGAATTACGAAGTGAATTATTTAATGTAAACAGGAAAGAAGATCCGGGAATAACCGAGGAGACAGAGGAAACAAACAAAACAAATGACACAAACGATTTGAATATCGGGGCTAAACCCGAATTAAGTTCCTGGTCGGTAAATGGCGATGGGGCATTACATACAAGCTCAATTCAACCAAAGACAGAACAGGAAGAGTTACAGAAAAAAGATGAAGAACCTAAAGAAGAAGAAAAAACAGTTTCACCAAAACTGTTTACTCTTCAGGCAAAGGCCTGCAATGGGTGCGGGACAGAACACGATTATATGACAGCTGATATGCCTGTTGCTTCATCTCCTGTAAACATTCAGAATAAGGGAATTGAAAACACAGATAACAGTTCTTTGACAACAGAAGGTAATGAAATGGCGATGCCTGCAGAAACGCATAGCCGTGGACCACCTGTGCAGCTGCACAATAATGGAAATACCATTCAATGCGGTTGGTTTGATGATGCGCTTTCATTAGTGAACTCTGCTATTGATTTTGTAGCCGAGGGTCTTGAAGCAGGTAAGCGTTTATTGCTGAATGAAGCAAGGGATTTTGTGATGGCCATTCCCGGCTATAAGGCCTTGCGGGTAGTTTTAGGTTCGGACCCGATCACCGGGGAAGAGATAGAACGTAACGGTCACAATTTCATTGAAGCTGCTTTTGATATTATGCCCGGTGGCAATTTGCTGTATGATAAACTTAATGAACTGGGCGCATTGGATGAAGCAGCACAATGGATAGATAACGGGATCGCAGCCATAGAAGGATTGGTGCGCAATGTAGTAACAAGGGTTGAAGCTTTCTGGAACGGGATAACATTGGAAAGTCTTGCATCGCCATCCCAGATCTTTGAAGATGCCGGTAATATCATTCACAGCACCATCAGCAGCATTGTTGATTATGCTGTAAGGGCGGCAACGGAATTACTGGAGATCGTTAAGCGCTGGTTACTTACCCAGGTTGTTGGTTTCATAAGAGAAAGAACCACTGCCTATCCATTGCTTTGCGTAATAATAGGACAGGATCCGATCACAGAAGAAACGGTGGAAAGAAATGGGACTAACATTTTAAGTGCCATACTGGAGCTTGGAGGAGAAGAAGGTGTTCAGCAGCGGACCCAAATGCAGGAAACGGGAACATTCCAGAAAGCTGCAGATTGGATCGACCGGGGAATAGGAGTGTTCAGCAATTTACTGCAAACCATCAGGGATAATTTCGGTTTGATATGGAGCGTGGTTTCTATTGATGCTTTAATGCATCCGATAGACAAGTTTACCGAAATATACAACACGTTTGCAGGACCGGTAATGGATGTTTTAAGATTTGTTGGTGATGTGGCCCGGATCATACTGCAGTTTATCAAAGAGGCTTTGATGCAGCGGCTGAGTGCATGGGCAAGAACAGTGAGGGGCTATTACCTGGTAACGGTCATTATTGGTAAAGATCCGTTTACCGATGCTGTTGTTGAAAGGAATGTAGAGAACATCATTCACGGGTTCATGAGTTTGATGGATGGAGGTGAAGAGCAGTTCAACCAGATGAAAGAATCGGGGGCCATTGCAAGAGCTACCCAACGGATCGATGCAGCAGTGGCAAGGCTTAATATGACGCCTGCATCCATTGTTCAATTGTTCATTGATTTATGGAACAGTTTCAGCATAAATGATCTTGCAGACCCGATTGCTGCATTCCAGCGGATCATCGCAACATTCGGGGAACCGATCGGCCGGTTGATAGCTTTTGTAGTGGAGATTGTGAAGATCGTTGTAGTGGTCATATTGGAAATAATGAATTTCCCGTTTGACCTGATCAACAATATCATTACCCGTACAATAGCTGCCTTCCACAGGATCAAAAACGACCCGATAGGATTTTTGAAAAACCTTTTAAGGGCGATCAAGCAGGGCTTCATCCAGTTCTTTAATAATATTGTTACGCACCTGATCAATGGGGTTGTCGGGTGGCTGATGAGTGAACTGCGTGATGCAGGAATACCGGAGCTTACTGATTTTTCATTGCGTGGGGTGATCGGTTGGGTACTGGAAGTGCTGGGTATAAGTATGGAAAAGATCTGGGAAAAACTGGCAGCACACCCCCGTATAGGTCCCGAAAGAGTGGCGAGGTTGCGCAGCATGATCAATACACTCGATGGTATCTGGACATTTATCAAAGATGTCCAGGAAAGAGGCATCGCCGCCATTTGGGAAAAGATACAGGAACAGTTAACCAACTTATGGAATACGGTAATTGATGCTGTGAAGAACTGGGTGATGGAGCGTATCGTTACACAGGTAACGGCGAGATTGCTGAGTATGCTCGACCCGACAGGTATCATGGCGGTTGTAAATAGTTGTATAGCCATTTACAGTGCCATTCAGAGTTTCATAAAATACCTGCGGCAAATGCTGGAAGTAATTAATTCATTTGTAAATGGTGTGGCAGATATAGCAGAAGGAAATGTAACCACCGCTGCAAATTATTTAGAAAATACAATGGGTAGAGCCATGCCGATAGTAATTGGATTCCTTGCCAACCAGGTTGGATTAGGAGGAATAGGAAGAAGAGTTGGCGAGATGATCGAAAGAGTGAGGGAAATGGTTGACCAGGCATTGACCTGGTTGGTGAACAGGGCGGTGGATACGGGTTTTGCGATCTTTGACAGGCTGATGGTAATGGGCGCAAGTGCAAGAGATGCTGTATTAGGATGGTTGGGACTCAAAAAAGAGTTTAATGCTGAAGGAGAAACGCATAAAATTTTCTTTAAAGGAAATGAAGCATCGGCTCAATTATGGATCGCCAGTGATGAAATACCTTTCCCGACATTGTTGGCAAATAAACAAACGGAGATCAATGGAATTACAAATGCGACAACAAAAGCAAACAAACAAAGCGCATGGAATAGCGCTAATGGAATTTATAATAATGATATAGTAAGAATAAAAACATCGCTGTCATCTGAAACGGATCAACAAAGGAAGAATAATTACCAAAATGAATTAAACATGAAGTTTAATGAAATCGTTCCGCATTTGCTTATACTTGGTATTGGGTCAGCGTCGGGCCAGTTACCGGATACGATAGTCCAACTTGGGTCTCCCGGAGGAAAGGCATCTTGGGTGGAGGCTGATCCATTAACAAAAAATAACAGCAGGATGCCGAGAAGGGCAAGCGCAAATCCGCCGGGCTGGGTAGGACATATAGATACAATAGAAGGGTATGAAAGTATTTATGAGAGACTTCACTTATTGCATTTTGATTTGGGCGGACGGGGTACCGATACGGGTAACCTTACCCCAGGAACGAGAACAGAGAATGGAAATATGTATAACCAGGCTGAAGGCAATGCCATAACACTAGTACATACCAATAACAGGGTATTGTGGTACAGATCGGAGATAACAGGGTACAGGACTGATGCAGGATTTACTGATTTTGCGGAAGGTATCAGGGTTAAATATGGTTTCAAAGAAAAGAATGATTCAAATGAATGGGTAAGAGTAGGAGACGTTATTTATGATAATGTTTTCCCATTAACAAAACCAAGCGCACCAGGTCCAAGAGATCCCGTACCTTCAATAAGAACGATGGCATATGATTATTGGGAAAGTGTCCTTAACACAATTCCAGGAAGGCCTACCCGTGACGATTATAGGGCGTTCGTTAACGCCCGAAATCGCCGGACGACAGCATATAGCATCTGGACAGACTTCACTGGCAGCACTGAGTTTCTCGCTTTGAAAGCTAAATATCCAAATATTGAACAATGGTTCCTGGATGCAATTACCGCTGGAAAACTTAGAGGTATTTAAATATGATATTGGAGACAGTAAATAGCTTAAAGAAAATGCTTAACGAGGCGAATGTTCAAAACATTGTTTTTGAAGTTGCAGATCCGATTCATAGAGAGAAATTCAAAGACATCCAGGAAGAATTTTCAGTAGAAATAGATGAACAAATTAAGAAAGTGTATGCTTCCTTTAACGGGTTAAGGGTTAAATGGGAATACGAATCCGCCAATACAAAAAAAGATTCAGGACCTGTGGAAGGAAGTGTCCGCATATTAAAGTTTCAAGATATGATGATCGGTTTTGACGGACATATGTGGAGAAACGAGTTATGGATGGATAATATGAAGAAGGATACCCTTGGTTTTTATCAAAGACTTAAGCCGTTTGATTATTATGCAACGGAGGCAGTTCAATGCGTATGCGTTGAAATGACCTCTGATCGAAAATTAACCGCCAACCTGTGGATCTATGATCAGGGATATGAACCACTCCGGCTGAATATTACTTTGGAAGATTATTTTATAATGCTTTTAAAATCGAAAGGTATTTGGGGTTGGCAGTTTTTCTATACAAATATCAATTTGGCCGAAAAGAAGAATAAGATAGTCAGGGATAACTGCAAGTTTATAATCGACAATTATGGTAAAATCTTTAATGACGGATTTGAAAAAGAATTGGTAACAATTTTTGAAAAACTACAAAAAGGAAAATCATGAAACCTTCTCTCACCCGCCGCTACCGCCGCCGCAGCACGCCAACAAAAACGGAAGGAGCTTTTTTTAAAAAAGAAAGCCAGGAAACTTTTTTTGGTGCTGCTGAACATGAAACGTTCTTTCAGCCTGCTGTTACTACAGCCCCGGCACAAAGTATACAGCGTAAATGCGACAAATGTGAGGAAGAAAATAACGTGCAAAGAGCGGAAGACAAGAAAGAGGAGGATAAAAAAGTAATGAAAAAGGAAGACAAAAAAGAGGAAGAAAAAGTTCAACGGCAACCTGAAAAGAAAGAGGAAGAAAAGGTAATGAAGAAAGAAGATAAGAAGGAGGAAGAAAAAATTCAGCGACAACCGGAAAAAAAAGAGGAAGAGAAAGTAATGAAGATGGTGGAATCGAAAGAAAAGGATAAGGAAAAGGTTCAGAAAAAAGAAGGTGGTGCTTCCTCCGGGCCTTCAGGAAGTTTTAGCGGCTATGTCAGTTCACTTAGTGGTAAAGGAAATACTTTACCAGCCCAGGCCAATTATTTCTTTTCATTCAAAATGGGCCACGACTTCAGTAATGTAAAAGTGCATACGGATAAGGAAGCTGCGCAATCTGCAAAAGCCATCAATGCAAAAGCATATACTCTTGGAAATAATATTGTTTTTAATGAAAGCCAGTACAATCTTGAATCCGGCGATGGAAGAAAACTAATGGCGCATGAGCTGACGCATGTGATGCAGCAAAGCGGTCAAAAGCAGGATGCTCATTTATTAAGGAAAAAGTTGGCACCGGATAAATCAAAAATGACGACGAAAGGCCATGTACCCGGCAACACGGTTATTTGTTTAAAAAGATGGACATACTGCAGCGCCCCTTATTCCCCGGGATTATGGGCAGCAACTGTAATCTATCATTGCCCCATATTTATCTGGCCGGGAATAATTCTACCCGGCACAACAAAAGAAGCTTATGTAACTATCCCTGATGAATTTATTGGTACCGGGCCAAGAGGAGGCCGGCTATATCGTTGCAGAAATAAAGCTCTTGTATTTTCCGTGTTATCAGCTGCGGATATTGCCGCTGCCGCTGCCACAAGAATGATGCTCTTTCCAGATTTTGATTCCTGTCATGCCGGATTCAGAACAAATTTAACTGCAGCCCTGCATATTGCTTTTGCACCAAGCGGCGGTGGTCCATCTGGTATCAGGGTAAATGGGACAATACCGGTTGGTGGATTTCCTTGTTAATTCATATTGCTAACTTTGTAACAGTATGCTCTACACCCTCCACAAAAATATCATCCCTTCCTTCGCTGTGGAAACAGCTATGACTGACCTGCGCCAGGTTATTGTGCAGCGGATGAACAGTCATTTTGATAAAAATAATTTCCGCTTTGACAAATGGATCAAAGAAACCTTTAACGGCGATCTTATCAAACAGGATATTGTAAAACATTTACCACAATTACCAAACACGGATGAATGGATCACACTGATGCTGGCCCTGGTCCCGCATATACAACCAGATTTTTTTGCTTCTATCATTTCAGAGCATCTTCCTTCCGGCGGTGATTTCCCTGAATTCGGTGGTGTAAAGGCAAATAATCACAGGGGCTTATTGCCCACGGGAGAAACGGTCCAGTTCATACTTGCCGGAAGTAATATTGAAAACCGCCTGAATGTTCACGAGCTTTTTTCCGAAGGACATTTTTTTCACCGCAACGGTATCCTCTGGCTGGAACCTGTAAAAGAAGGAGAACCGGTCATGAGCGGCCGCATCATTATCGGGCAGGATTGGGTGGACAAAATTTTATTTGATAAAGAAACCGTACCAAGATTCGGATTGGATTTTCCTGCCAAGAAAATAACTACCGAAATGATCTGGGATGATGTGGTGCTGAACCCACTTACCATGATGCAGGTAAAAGAGATCAACAACTGGCTCAGGTACCATCATCAATTTGCCGAAGACGATAACCTGAAAAGAAAAATAAAACCCGGCTTCCGTGTTTTATTCTATGGCCCTTCAGGAACAGGAAAAACATTAACCGCAGCCCTGCTGGGAAAACAATTTGAAAAAGATGTGTACCGCGTTGATCTTTCACAAATTGTTTCAAAATATATTGGTGAGACGGAAAAAAACCTGGAAGGTGTTTTTAGAAAAGCCGAGACTAAGAACTGGATCCTGTTTTTCGATGAGGCTGATGCATTGTTCGGTAAACGTACCAATGTGCAGAGTGCCCATGATAAATACGCTAACCAGGAAGTAAGTTATCTATTGCAACGGGTGGAGGATTTTCCCGGGCTGATGATACTGGCTTCCAATTTTAAAAATAATCTTGATGAAGCCTTTCTCCGGCGTTTTCATTCGCTGATACATTTCCCCATGCCCAATACTTCAGAGCGATTAATACTCTGGCAAAAAACAATGCCGGCTGGTCTTAAAGCTGATAAAACGGTTGACCTGGAAGAGATTGCCAGGAAGTTTGAATTAAGCGGGGCGTCTGTTCTTAATGCTGTTCAGTTTGCTACACTGCAGGCTTATGCCCGCAACGATAATACAATTTATCAAAAAGACCTGCTGGACGGGATCCGCAAAGAATACCTGAAAGAGGATAAATCGTTTTGAAATTGCTTTTCGGGATATTTTTAATCTTCATTTGTAAGCCGGCATTGGGTCTTCAATTAATACCTTAAAATAGAAGAGAAGCCATTATATTTGCACTCCCAATAAAATCGGGAAGTAGCGCAGGCCGGTAGCGCACCTGGTTTGGGACCAGGGGGTCGCAGGTTCGAATCCTGTCTTCCCGACATAAATAAGTCAGGTTTTACACCTGGCTTTTTTTATTGACCGGTCGTGCCGATCATATCGGGTCTTACCGACTTTGGCTTTTTGAGCCACTTTTTTATGCATTAAAGCAATTACGATCACATTTATCTAAATCCTAAACCACTTCATTCGTCGCTGATGATATTGATTTTTTTAAGAATAAAGCCGGGAAAACGGATCTAATGTTGCGGATGATTTGAATGATGGTGGCGCCGATTATTTTCAGGTCAAGCCATAAACTGGCTTTCCGAACGTATTGCGCATCCCAGTAATACCGGAGAATAATACTATCGTAATCTGCAGTAAGTCCATGATAACCGTTAACCTGTGCCCAGCCTGTGATACCGGGTCTTATAAGATCCCGGAACTGGTAGGATGGTATTACAAACGAGAAGCGGATACAATCAACCAGCATATGCGGTCTGGGTCCCACCACACTCATCTGCCCGGCCAAAACATTAAAAAATTGGGGTAGCTCATCCAGGTTGGTGAGCCTTAGGATCTTCCCTGCCTTCGTTATCCGTTCATCATTTTCTTCGGCCGGCCGATCATCAGCTTCCTGGTTTTGTATCATTGTCCTGAACTTGATACAGTAAAATGCTTTGCCATTTCTTCCGATCCTTTTTTGCCGGAAAAATACCGGACCTTTAGAATCTATAATGATGATCAGTGATATCAGTGGCACGAGCCAGCTCATTACGAGTAATAAAACAAGTGTTGAAAAAAGGAAATCGAAACCACGTTTAAGGAATAAATACTTTTTCCGGCTGGCAACGAAACTACGGATAACACCGTTTTGGCCTTTAGCTGACCACTTGCCGGGAGGTAATTTCAGTGCGGTTGTATTGTGGGCAGAGGTTCTCAAATTATTTTCAATAACTCCAAGGTTCAAATCGGGGAATTCAATAAAAGGTTGCTTTTGGAAATGATACAATTATCATTAAATATTACCGAAGTAAATAAGCTTGAGAATATGCGGAATTTTGCGGCCTGCAAAAAAAGAGTAGTGGAAGCGCTGGCTTATTTTGATATTTTTCAATACCCGTTAACCAGTGAAGAGATCAGGCAATTCCTGTCTGCTAAGGTTGACGAAAATTTCCTGCAGGATTGTCTTTGTGAATTACAGGAGGAAAAAATTATCTTTCTTGCTCATGGTTTTTATTCCATTCAAAATAACCCGCTACTGGCCCACCGCAGAAGGCAGGGAAATCAGTTAGCCGGAAAATTATTGGCAAAAGCATTCAGGATCGGCCGGTTTCTTTACCAGTTTCCCTTTGTCAGGGCCGTTGGCATTTCAGGTTCTTTATCCAAGAACTATGCAGACGAAAAAGCAGACATTGATTTTTTTATTATTACAAAAGCCAATCGTTTATGGATAGCCAGGACCCTGATGCACCTGTATAAAAAGATCACTTTTCTTACCGGAAGGGAACATTTCCATTGCATGAATTATTATATCGATGAAAAAGCATTGCTGCTGGAAGAGAAGAATATATTCACAGCTATTGAGATCAAAACCTTGTTACCGGCATGCGGTGAGCAAACGATAAAACTCTTTTTCGGGATCAATACATGGGCCAATGAATACCTGCCTGCCTGTAATTACCGTCGCCAGGAAAAAACGGATCCACGGGTATCCTGGTTAAAAAAATTCCTCGAATGGATGTTGAATGGAAAGCCGGGTGACCGCCTGGAAAATTATCTTTTCAAGCTTACACAAAACCGGTGGAAGCGGAAAATGGAAAAAGGGAAACGCAATAAAAAAGGACAGACCATGGACCTTATCACCGGGAAACATTTTGCCCGGTCCAATCCCGGAGCTTTCCAGGAAAAAGTACTGGCTTTATATGAACAAAAACTGTCGGGATTGAAACAAACAGGATACCGGGACAATCTTATTGTCTCTTCCGTAAAGTGATTATGTAATAATCGCCGATCAATTTCCACGGCCACTTAGTTTTCCAACTATTCTCTTTTCTTTCAAGGAAACGGTATAACCGGGGATGATCCTCTGCAAAATTTTCCATATAAGAAGGAGGAACAAGTGTGCATAATCCTTCTAACGCAACTACATCAAACGAGTTTTTCAGATGCCTCCTGATAAATGAAGGATCATAATACCAGCAACGGAAATATTCTCCGTCAATTTTTGCTTTTGTTCCTTTTTTCCCGCTGAAACGCCGAAAAGCAGTTTTGAATTTTCCTTTGAAGAGTAATAAGAATTCCCAAAGGCAAAACCGGGGTAATATCACGAATGTTATTAATCCGCCCGGTTTCAATAAATAGTTACATGAAGCAAGCGTTTTTTCTAATTCAGGCGTACAGTTCAACCCTGCGAAATTGGAAAAGATTAGATCATAAGGACCTTTGTGATGCAGGCCATCCAACTCTGTGAAGGAACAAAGCTCAAAAGAAACAGAACTCTCCGTTTTTGCTTCTTTGATTTTTTTGATAGCTACTTCCTGCATACCGGGAGCAATATCTGTTGCATGAATGGTATGGCCCTGCCGGGCAAAATAAATTGCATCTTCACCGGTCCCGGCATTTAGTTCAAGAATAGATGACCCGGGAGGTAAAAATTTTTCAACATGCTCCCTGACCCTTTTTCTTTTGTATTGAATAATGGTATTACCGTTATATAACAGATCAAAATGCGGCGCCTGTTTGCTAAAAGCCGTTGCAGCAGCCTGTTCTTGTATGGTTGTTGTATCATTCAATTTACTACAGTATCAAATTGATTCAATTTTTGTTTGGCGAACCAGGCAGACGGATAATAATACAGAATAGAAAATGCTTTTTTGATCTTTTTGAAGTTCATCGATGCCGGCCTTATGAATATTTTCTTCATCGTTTCAATAGCAAGGTGTTTACGATAACTCTTGTGTACATACCTGTGAAGCTGCTTATAAAAAGCCGGGGCATAGGTATTGCGAAACATCAGCGCTAATTCATCGGAATCGGTCCAGTTGGTTTTTTCCTGCAATTGTGCTTTTACTTTTTCATAAAACACGGTGCCCGGAAGCGGATAGGAAACCGAGATACCAATTTCATAGGGCAACAGCGAATTGATCATATCAATGGTTTTAACAATATCCTCCTTTGTTTCGCCGGGATAGCCGAATTGTATAAAGAAAGAAGAATGTATATTATTTTTTCGGAGTAAATGAGTGGCTTCAAATATCTGTTCCACCCGGGTACCTTTATCCATAGCATCCAATATTTTTTGTGAACCGCTTTCAGCGCCCATCCAGATATTTTCGCAACCAGCCCTGGCAAGGTCCCGGATATAATCTTCCTGTAATAACAGATCGGCCCTTGCCTGTATTTTGAATGTAAAATTTAATTGTTCTTTTTCCACCAGGCCGGCAAACTCATGCACCCAGCCGGGTTTTAATCCAAAGATGTCATCGCAAAACCAAATATGATCGAAGCCATATTTTTCTTTCAGCATTTTCAATTCCATCACTACATTTTGCGGGGAACGGGTGTTGTACCTGTTGCCATAGATTGGCTTGGCGCACCAGTTACATTTAAAAGGGCATCCTCTTGTGGTGGCCATGTTCAATGAAAAAAACCCTTTATGTTTAAGCCATGTTTTACGGTAAGGCTCGATATCAATGATGTCCCAGGCCGGGAAAGGAAGCTCATCAAGATCCTTCATGACATTTCTCCGCACCGTTTTAATTACTGCACCTTTTAACTGGTAAGCCAATCCGGGAATAGAAAGAAATTCTGTTTGTCCGGCGAACCCATCGGTTTTTTCTTCAACCGCTTTTATTACTTCTGTCAACGTTTGTTCTGCTTCGCCCAGGATCACAAAATCGGCGCCTTCCTGTAAATATTGTTCAAAATGATCAGTGGCATCAGAACTGGAAACAATGACCGTGCATCCTTTTTGTTTTGCGAACTTCATCATTTCAAAAGCCGCTTCCCGCATATTGGTGAGGCACATCTTGGTGAGGTAGTTGAAACCATCATCATAGAGCACAAAAAAATCAGGATGATGTTTTTGCAAGGGTAATATCACTTCTTCAGGGCCGTATGCAAACATGGTATCCAGGAAAGAAATTTCATGGCCATACTTTCTCATCAATGCAGCAGCATACAGGGTACCGATGGGAGGATAAGGCTGCCCCGTAACCCATTGCTTCGGATCGAAGCGCATAAAATAGGAATGTGTGAAAAGGATCTTGCTCATTCAATTCAGTTTTGTTCCCGGTGAAAGATTGAGATAACAAACACATTTTACACAGGTATCATTTTTTTCTATATCAAGTTCTTTGCGGAAGCCGATGGCCTCCTCACTATTCAGGATCTTATCCAGCGTTTGTTCCCTGATGTTCCCAATCGGCTCATGAAAAAAACAAGGTCGCACAGTTCCATCGGCTTCCACAACGGCAGAAACCCAGGGAGCATTGCATTTTTTATATGGAAAAGGATTCAAACCATGTAACGCAGCATAATAGCTATGGATCTTTCTTAGTTTGCCGGGGTTTTCTGCAATGAAATGCGGATCAGCAGCATTGCTTTCAATAATGTTTTCTGTAATGACTTTCAGTTCTTCTGTTTCTTTTTCATCCAACATAATCTCATGTTGCCGCTGGTCACTCCATAATACTTCCCTGTTGAAAGCATGACTGCTTACATCGGCAGGCAAAAAGCTGATCTGGTCGATCCCGATCTCTTTTGCTGCATGAATGATCTCAGGCCAGTGCCTGAAGTTCAACCGGTGAATAACCGTTCTTGCTGTGATCTTAAATGCAGGGTCAATACTTTTGATGTGTTGCACCCCTTCTTTTATTTTTTTGAATGCACCGGGAATATTGCGGATGCGGTCATGGATTTCTTCATTGCCATCGAGAGATACAATGATCTCATTCACATATAATAGAAGTTGTTCAGCATTTCTTCTTACCGTAAGCCCCGTGGAAAGCAATGAAACTTTTATGTCCTGTTTTTTGAGTATGTCACAGAACTTGAAAAAATTCGGGTTCAGCAATGCTTCACCGCCCGACATGACCACCCGCCTTGTTCCCAGTTTCTTCAATGAATCGAGTAACCCGTAAATATCCTTTTCCGTAAGCTGTTTCAGGTTTTTATTGTCCTTCCAGATATCACACATCACACACTGGCAGTTGCAGGCGCTATGGGGCATCAATATTACAATGGGCAGCACGCTGATATGATCCGTCTTCAAACTGCGGTAGCGCTGAAAAGTATGATATAGTGATTGTGTGATCGTCATCTCATTCTTTCTTCTCAATTTTATAAATGAAATTCTTCTCAAGCATATTTTGTTTTGTCAGGATAAGCTTAAATGTAAATCCATTCCCAATTGCTAAAGTTTCTATCATCTTTATATCGCAACCATCGCAAAGAACCATCAGCACTTCCGAATTCTTATGTATATAGCCGGCCAGTTGACTGAATAATCCCGAGAAGTATTCGCCGTTCTCTCCGCAATACCAGGCAAAATCCTGGAGTGTTACCGGTTGTTTTTTGTAGTAAGGAGGATTGATGGCAACGATATCAAACGATCTTTTTGATATGGCAGCAAAAAGATCAGACCGGGTTATCTCCGGGTTCACATTATTTTGTACACTATTGATATGAAGGTATTGAATAGCGACAGGGTTGATATCTGTTGCTGTAACCAACGCTCCTTTTTTCGCTGCCTGTATGGCGATCAGGCCGCTGCCGGCTCCTAATTCCAATAAAGTCTTTCCATCCAGTGGCAGCCTGTTAATGTATTGCAGCAGTAGTTGAGTGCTGAAGAAAAAACCAGGATGAAAAACCTGCGGTGGGATCTCGAGACGAATATCTTCATAACGATAGGTTCTCGTTTTAGAAAGATATTTTACCAGCAGGGGCTTATAAGTTTTTGAAACGATATTTTTTAATACAGTTCTCAAAATCCTTCAATTTCAGGTTGACGATATTTCCATAAAATTTGCAATGCTTTCAATTCATAAGGTTTCCAATACAAACCCGTTCTGTAACGGATGGATGAAAGACCCTTCAATATCTTTCTTTTCAATCGGGTGAGCCTGATATCCGAAACAGTTGGGTAATACCCGTTCAGCACCGTTTCAAAATCTTTTATCTTATTGATCATCTCAGGTGTCAGCCAGGGTGTCAACGGATTTTTGCGGAGGTCGAAATTTTCCCATAGCGGGCTGATCCAGTCTTCAAGCTTCTCCGGGAAATGAAACCCGCTTTCCAATACTTTGTTGTACATATCACTGCCTTCGGTCGGCACCGGGCTGTACACATAAATGATGATCTCTGTTTTGGGATTGATTTGTTTTATCTCTTTAATAAAAGCAATGTCCTGTTCAATTTGTTTCATCACTTGTTCAGGAGTATCTGCCGGTGTGCCCAATACAAAAGAATATTCCGGGATGATATCAAACTTCGCCATCCTTGCTGCGAACTTCCTGATACCATCGGCGGTTTGAGTGCCGCCTTTATCCATCTTCTTCAATATCTCGTCATTACCGGTTTCGGCGCCAAAGAAGATCATTTGGCAACCGCTTTCCCGCATCCATGAAATGGATTCGTCAGAATATTTGTCAATGGTATCAATACGCCCTTCACCCCACCAAACCATATTCTCTTTTTTGATCAATTGAGAAAATTCCACTGTTCTTTTTTCAGATACAAAAAAATTGTTATCATGAAACTCAATGGCATTGCCTCCGAAATTTTCTTTTAGATACTTAATATCATTGTAAATAACCTGCGCTGACCGGCCTTTCCAACGGGCATTATAAATAGGAACCACGGCGCAGAAAGAACATTTAAAAGGACAACCATAACTGGAATGATAAGCAATTGTCTTTGTTCCGAGATAAGTTTTACCAAGATAACGACGGATAGGGTAGAAGTCATTTAGTTTTTCATAAGGCAATGCCGGCAGTTCATCCGGTTCATACAATTCATCTTTGATGGTTTTAAGGATCTGCCTTCCTGATTTATAGATCAGGTTATGAATTAATTCGTGAGGTTTATTGTTTTCCAATGCATCCAGTAACGACGGAAAAGTTTTTTCACCAGGGCCATTCACCACAAAATCAACATAACCGGAATTCAAAACAACTTTGGATTGGTTGGATGGAAAGTAACCTCCCCAGATGATTGCGATCTGCGGAAACAGTTCTCTAATTTTTTTTGAAACAGGTATAGCTTGTTTCAATTGCGGGCCGGGCATGGAAGTGATACCGACATATTTGAAACTCCCTTCTGATAAATAGCGATGAATTTTTTCCCAGGGATCGGTTTCCAGATTACCATCCACGATCACATAGTCATACAGCCCTTCAATAGATGATGCAATACTGAGAATAGAATTAGGTATCCTCGGTTTATACTTTGCACTGCGGGGATTAAAAAGCAAGACCCTGTTCATGATAATTTCCGTAAGTCCAGAATTAAAAAAAATTCAATGTAACAAATTGAACGAAAGCCCCCTTTAGGGGGTCTGGGGGCTTCTTTTCCAATCGGGTTAGCGAAGTAAATAGTTGCCCGGCAACCCGTTATTTTGCCTCCAGGTAGCATAGACATTATGAATATGGGCCAGCGTTGATGGATTATCCTGGAACCTTTGCCTGTAAAGGGTTTTGAAGAGCATTACCCGGTGGATGCCGTGTACAAAAGAATCCTGGAGTTCCAGCTCCCGGTAAAAAAGGGTCGATCGGGGCAAGGGCAGTTGTAAATGGGCAGATACCCCGTCACAAAACGGATAATTTTCTTTTTCTTTCATGTCCTGCATATGGTTTTTGCCAAGAGCATAAGCCAATTTATAAAAATCACTATCCACCTGTGAAAGCAGGATGCGGGCCGCACTTATCACCTGCTCGCAGGCTTTTCCATCATGCCTCAATGAAATAATATAAAGATCTTCATTAACGGGTCCATGAAGGTCGGTAGGAAACAGGTTAAAGCGGTTATTCTGGCGGACGGTGACCATTGAAATATTTCTTGGAAGGGAGTAAGCGACCTGGACCTGTTTATACAAATTGCCGGGCAAATAAATATTGCCGGGTTTTTTTTGATAAAGCCGGTTATAAAGTTGAATAATGAATTGCTGAAAAGGAGAAATAAAGCGGTGGGTTCCTTTCACTCCCTCATAATAAAGGATCGTTTCATTCCCCGCTTGTTGTTCTTTTATTTTTTTTAAACAAATCATGGCTACAGCATCCTTTTGCTTAAAAGCTTCGTTTGGATCCAATTCATGTTGGGTAAAAGCAATGTTGATCGTTGAAGGCCGGGTGGAAGCAGTCGCATCGGATGGTAATGAAAAGATAAGAGGACTGTATCCAACAAAGGAATGAAGCTTTGTAATATCTTTAATTGGCCTTCCGTTATCAATGATGTAAGTATGTAGCGGCTGTTCAAAAGATTCCCGGGCAAGACAGAGATATTCCTGCGAATAGTGCAGGCCATTCAGCTTGTTCAGTATTTTTTTCAGCAGCTTCATTTTTTAAAACTAAGAAAATTATTATTCAGCCGGATGAAAATAGTAAGTACCAGTTATAGTAAAACAACTGAGTTTACCGATCCTGAGAAATGGCTGGAGAGGATCAATTTTTATACCGGGATATTGGAAGAATTGGCAAAGAGGCATGAAGTGATAAGTATTGAACGAATAAATTATGAAGGAGAATTAAAACAAGGAGGGGTTCATTATTTTTTTATCAGGCAAAAGAAAAAAATTACCCGTTTCCCCCGGCGCATGCATCGCCTTATTAAACAACATAAACCCGGGGCTGTCCTGGTAAATGGGCTGATCTTTCCCTGGCAAGTGATCCAATTAAGATTAAAGCTGGGTAGATCGGTCAAAATAATTTGTATTCATCGTTCGGAAAAGCCATCCACCGGGATAAAAAAATATTTGCAAAGATTTGCCGGCCGGTTTGTGGATGCATACCTGTTTACTTCTTCTGAATTCGGGAAAGACTGGGTAAAAAAAGGGAATATCGGGAGCATGCAAAAGATCCACGAGGTCATGCATGGTTCTTCTGTTTTTCACCCGGCAAACAGGGCTGATGCAAGGTCATTGTTGCATGTTACAGGATCACCGGTTTTTTTATGGGTAGGACGACTCAATGATAATAAAGATCCATTGGCAGTAGTGAAAGGATTTAAGAAGTTTTTACTTCATCAGCCATCGGCAAGCTTGTATATGATCTACCACACGGAAGAATTGCTCGGAGAAATAAAAAAACTGATTGCTGATGCGGAAAATATAAAACTAATTGGAAAGGTTGAGCATAGTGAACTGCAAAACTGGTACAATGCTGCCGACTTCATGGTTTCCGGCTCGCATTATGAAGGAGGTGGTATCGCCATTTGCGAAGCCATGTCATGCGGTTGCATCCCGCTCATTACCGATATCATTGCCTTCCGGAAGATGACAGGCCCGGGTAAATGCGGTTTATTATACCCGGCGGGAAATGATGATGAATTACTCGTTGCTTTATTAAAGACAAAGAGTATGGATATTGAAAAAGAAAGGATCAAAGTTTTGCAGCAGTTTAAAGAAGAACTTTCATTTGAGGCTATTGCAGGAAAGATAGACCGGGTAATTAGCTTATTGAATAAAGAATAATGAATGTTTGAGAAAACACCATCTCCCAAAGTAAGCATTATCATGCCGACCTATAACAGGTCAGGACTGATTATGGAAACAATAGAAAGTATCCGCGATCAAACCTATTCTAATTGGGAACTGGTCATCGTAGATGATGGTTCTGATGATAACACGGAAGAGATCATTGCGCAACTAAAGGACGAAAGGATACAATTTCATAAAGCCGGAAGAACAGGAATTGGGGGAAGAATAAAAAACATTGGACTAAGAATGGCTAAAGGCGAGCTGATCGCCTTTATAGATTCGGATGATCTCTGGGCAACAACCAAACTTGAAAAACAAATAGAAGCTTTGAAACAATACCCCGAAGCAGGGTTTTGCCTTACGGGCGGCTATAATTTCCGGGAACCGGGCAAACCTGAAGCATTTTTTTATAAACAAACAGAAGGGATAAAATATGATAATATCTTTCTTTCCTTTTTTGAATCCGGCTTAGCCATATTTACGCAGGCATTAATGTTAAGAAGAGAATGCCTGGCGGTTTCAGGTTATTTCCAGGACACAAGATCTTTCGTCGATGGGGATCTTGATTTCATGATAAAACTGGCCCGGAATTTTAAAGCCATTATTTTGTATGAACCGCTGCTGTTTCGCCGCTTGCACGACGCAAACCTCACAACGTTAAACTGGATAAGGTCGCATGAAGAGGGTATTACAATCATCAGTTCTTATTTGGACGACAAAGAATTGCCGCCAAATATGGTCCGAAATGTTTTGTTCAGGTCACATATTCATTTCGGGGAAAGATGTTTGGTTTATAAAAAAAGAGGGAAAGCAATAAGAAGTTTTTTAAAAGCCTGGCAATACAAACCCCTGAGCATTGTTCCTTTGAAAAAAACGGCTAAAGCTGTCCTGTATTATTTAAGAGGCAAATAATTGCATCATTTTTCTTGCTAATTCTTCTATCGTATAATATTTGACATATGTTTGAAAAGATATGTCAGTGTGTAATTAAGTATAATGTTTAATAAATTTTGATAATTCTAAGAAAGCATTTGGATATTTCTTTTTTCTTTCTTTGAGACTATAGGGGATAATTGCGTTTCCCCCAAAATATTGATTTAAGAGTGTGTTTAAAACCTCACCTCCTTTAATTTGAAAATAACTAAAATTTAATTCTTGTATTGATTCAATAAAATCGATTTTAATTTTTTTTATTGATTCTATACTTTCAAAAAAAGGTGATTTACTGATGTAGTTATTATTTTGCATCCCCATAAAATCATATACATAAACCTTCTCAGTTTTAAATACAACTGTATGATTATTTTTTGCCCAAGCTGACAATCTTTTAATATTAGATTTAAAAAGGTCAGAGTATCGTCCCTCTTTTAATAAAATGCGACCACCTGATGTAGGCGCAACGTTATTCTCTTGATAAGTTAAATTTATTTTTTGACCCATAACGGGATAAATGAAACAATTTGGATATTCTAAAAAAGTGTGTGGGATACTCAAACGATCCGATATCACCCTTATTAATAAAAATCCGTTATTTCTCAATTTATCAGTAAAAAAATCAAAATTTAAGGAATATCCCTCTTTTGAAAACAATAATTCGGAATTTGTATTTTCTATTTTTTCTGATGATATTGTACTAGAGACATTTAGTTTTATTGTCAATATTCTTGCAATAAAATCCTTTGCAACTTCAAGAAATAATTCTTTTTCAAAGGGTAATTCTATACAATCAATGTCATTTCTATCAAGTTTAATTGGAAAAATACCTTCAGGATCTTCAAATAAAAAAGATGGTTTTTGTTCAATAACAAATTCTTGCCCTTCAATCTTTGATGATATAAACCTTTCTTTTTCGTATTCTAAACCCTTAGTAATAATTATTCCATTACATACTACTAATGTATCTGATAATTCTTGTGAGTAATAATAAGGAGTTCCGAAATATTTCCATTCAATTTTTTTAAAATCTTCAGTTTGGAAACTATTTATATGTTTTTTATTAATTTTTATTGTTTTGTCAATTTTTTTATCATCCAATAAATATTCAACCTTCGGATAATCATTTATATACCAATCTGTCCATATTTTGTCTTGTTTAGATTTGGTTTTTCTTTCTTGAATTAATTCTTTCTTTTTTTCGTTTGAAATGATTAAGGAGATTGTAGTGCCAATTTCTTTATTTGTAGCTACCTCTCTTTTAATATCAATGAAATCGCTGTCAATATTTGTAACAAAAGAATAGGCTATTGACTCGTTATAATGTCTTGTTATGACAGTTAATTCTTCTCCAATCAAAAAAGCAGCTAATACCCCAATTCCAAATTTTCCGTTTCTATTTATAAGTGAATTGCCATCTTCATCAACAAACTGCTTTTTCCAGGATAAACTTTTTCTAAACGAAGAACCCACATTTAAAAAATAATGTAAAATTTCATCAATTGACATTCCTTTTCCATTGTCAGTTATTATAAAATGGCTTATACTCTCGTTGATGGTATTAATTGATACAGTTATTTTTGGAATGTATAATTTATTTTGTTTTTGAGTTTCAATATGCTCCCTCTCTAAACAAGCGTCAACAGCATTTTGCACTAATTCCCTAACTCCGTAAGTCGGATTGTTGCCATATAGTGGGCCTACTAATAATTTAGAAAGGTCATTATTAACTTCAAATTTTATCCTGAGAGGTACAAAATTTAATTTGTTTAAATATAAGTTATCGTCAAGATTTGATGCAATTCTTCTATATTTTATTCTGGGAAAATTTGGAGATAAAAAACCATAAACTTCACCTAATACAGCCCAAGAAATATCAAATTCCTTTTGAATATCATTGAATAAGGTTTTCAGTTTGATAAGCATTTCACTATTATTTGGCTTACATGAAGCAAATATTCTTTCACTATCAGGTTGATTAAAACTTAATGATTCTATAGCCAAATGAGTTTTATGTTCGTTTAAAGAAATCGGACTATTGAATGACTTCAATTTTAATAGCAATGGACTTACCCTACTATTATCTATTTGAATATAATCTGCAATTCTTAAAACAATCATTAAAAAAATAACATTAATATCATCAGGGTTTCTCCACCCTTGACTTGCAATTTCTTCAAGATAACTAAAGGTGCTTCGTAATTCCATCCCATGGCTTCGAGCGACTATGCCACATAACTGTCTATAAAGTGGGCTTAATTTTTCATTTCCAAACAAAATTCTCTCATTCTTGCTTCCAAATAATCCCCCAAAAGCTATCTCATGTGCTAATCTTGCATGATGTCGCCTTATAAACTCACCTATTAGTTTTTTATCGTATCCTGTCAGGTTATCTTTGTTTAGTAAATCGGGTTCATTATATTGCTGATACTCGTTGCCAAAAATATTTTTCTTTTGCTGTGAACTAAACCTCTTTACCTCAGACAAATAATCATCCCAAAGTTCCTTCCAACTTTTATTATCTATTATTGATATTCTGTATTTGTTGTAATCTCCATTAATTAAAGAAGCAAAAGTTGAAAATTCGCAATGCATCCCAATGTCATGAAGAATGACAGAGAGAATCAAAATTGCAACATCTTTTGGAGTTAGATCTTTAAACGATTCATCAGAAATAATGTATTCTGCGGAGGCTAATACACTTTCAACGTGCTGAATTCCGTGGTCAGTATATTCTTCAAAGAAAAAGAGTTTATTATCTTTATAGATTGGCTCAAATGAAGTTACAATATCTAAAATAATTGAATGAAGAGTTTGATTTTCTTTAAGAATTGTTTCAAATTTGATAGGAATTTTCATTTTTTTGATCTTCGGTAAATAAGATACCGCTCATAAATATACGATACTAATAGGAGTTTTTAAAAAATGACTATTGTGTTTTAGTAATAGAGAATAATCTTGCAAAAGCTTTCACACTATCACTTATTAAATACGGTGACACCGGAGAATAATCTATATTAGAGTATTCTAAAACCCTAAATGTTTTTTTGATCATATCTTCGTTGTTAAGGGCGATATACCAGTTTTGAATGCCTGCATACATAGGTTTAACGAAACTGATAACCTTTGCAGCGGCATGAAGCGCTTCGATACACACTACTCCAAAACCTTCATAGGATGAAGTATGCAGGAATATTTTTGTCCTTTGCATCCATTGCAACACTTCGGTATGCGGAAGTTCGCCGGTAAGAGAAACATTTGATTGTAATCCCAATGTTTTGATAAGAGCTTGCAGTTTCATTCTTTCCGGGCCTTCGCCGGCCAATACTACTTTTACTGATGGGATTTGTTTTTTTATTTCAGCAACCACCTGTAAAAAAATATCATATTGTTTTAATGGGATCAATGAGCCGGCAGCAAGTATATCAATATCTTTTTCAGCAGGAAGAGGCTGGAACTGCTTTGTATTTATACCTGGTGGAACCAAATTAAATGGCCTGATCCCATGATTTTTTTCAAACTCATCCCGGAGAAAATCAGATAAGGCAACCAGTTCTTCGGGTTTTGGTCTCAGCCTCTGCGGATATTTATTTTCTTTTTTAGCATCCTGTCCCAATATCCAGCAATAATGTTTGATACCATGCTTATCGCCAAAATGTTTGCCGATCCATGCACATTCATTACACCAGAAACTGAGCAGCCCTGTTATTTTTTTTGTTTTATGCAGTTCCTTTAATGTTGTGTTTATTTTTTTCCGGAGTAATAAACGGGTCAAACCACCCCTGTTCCTGCCGGAGAATGGAATGACTTCCATGCCAAACCATTTGTATCTTATTTTATGATAAGGATGCTGAAAGCTTAGTATGACAATTTCCAGTTGCGGGTATAATTCTTTCAATGAAAGGATAAAAGATTGTTGCAGGGGCAGGCAGGTACTGTCGGCCTCATTTTCCGGGAAGCCGGGAGTAAGAATGATGAATGTCTTTCTTTCACTGTTCATGTAAGGAAACGGTTTTGTTGCAGAAGGCAAGACTTTCCTTATCATGGGTGATCATGATGACAATTTTCCCGTTGGCGCATAATTCCCTGCAATGCTGAAGTATCGATAGCGTTGAAGCTTCATCCAACTCATTAAAAGGTTCATCCAGCAAAATAAGATCAGCTTTTTTATACAGGGCTCTTGCAATAGCAATTCTTTGTTGCTGACCACCGCTGATATTTTTACCATTCTCGGTGATCATCTTTTCCAACCCTTCCGGGTAGGTCTCGACTAATTTATCTAATCCTGATACTTTCATGGCGAAAGCCAATCCTTCTTTATCATGGTTGTCTTCTTCCAATGTAATATTTCTCAGGATCGTATCATACATAAAGAAAGACTGCTGCCGGACGTAAGAGATAGCAGGCCAGAATTCTTTTGCCGTTTCATTACTGACGATCTTATTATTGATCAGCATTTCACCAGCGCCGGGTTTTAAAAATCCCAGCAGCAGATTGAGAATTGTTGTTTTCCCAATACCCGATGCGCCACCGATACCTAAAAAATCTCCTTGTTTTACTGAAAAAGAAAAATTATTCAAAACAACCTGGCCGGAATATTGAAAGTTTATATTTTTCAGCTCAACGGATCGAATATTTATTGGAAAAATATTTTTAATTGTATTTTCTTCTGCATTGGGCATTTGTTTCAACTCATCAACTGAATGTTCATAGGCTTTCATCTGGCCGGCCAGGTTGATCACTTTTACAACACCCGGAATGATCTTATAGGCTGCCGCCATAAATGCTGCTACTGTAATAAGAGTATTGCCATCATTATTACCCGACCATTTGGCAATAACGATCAGGATAAACAATCCAAGCACCGCAAATATTTCTATCACCCTTCCCGGTAGACCCTGGAGAGAAATTGAATCAAACAGGTTAGTGCTGAATTGCCGGCGGTAATGCAGGAACCTTCGCAGGAAGAAACCATTCCTGTTATAAATATTCCCTTCCACATATCCCTTTAGTGCATCGAGCAAGTATTGGTATGACCGTTCATTGTTGTTCCGAATATTCTTTTTAACAACATTGAGTCTATTTTTTAAAAAATAAAATACCACGATGACCGGCGGCAACAAAATGACAAGTAATAACAGGAACAATTTTGCATTAAAGATCAAGATGGCAATAATGGTAATAACGATAAGAGACAATTGTGTAATGATCTGTTGCAGCCCCGATAAGACCTGTTGGGAAAAATCAAAGGGTTGTATGGCTATTTTACGGATCAGGGCAGAAGAATCCACATGCACAAATTCAGAAAACTCTGCCTGCTGGTAACTAACAAGGCTATTGCGTGAAAGCCTGACAGCAACCCGGCCCGTAAAAGTATAATGTGCTTTTGCGATAAGATAACCGGCAATGTTTTTTATGCTGAATAAAACAACGAAGAGGGCTATCAGTGAAACAGAATTAGTATTGGCCAGCCATGCGGGTAAAAAATGCAGACCGCTGGTATGGCCCGGCTGCACATAGAACTGGATGATCCAGAGCAACGCAATAAGAGCAAGGATATCTGCAATGCTGATGACAATACTAAGTATGGTCAGGATGACAAACCGTTTCTTTTCTTTTTTGTCAAGAATGGCCCATGTATTGTTGAGAATATTATTCACCCGTTTGATAGCAGTTTAGCAACTCATTAAATTTAGGTTGATTTTTGATAAGATCGAAGATCGGAAATGAAAGATAAAGATGAAACGATCGCATTCATTATTCGCCAGCGGCTTGTCTTGTCCCGGTTTCCAGATGCCTTGTCACCGGGGAAATGATCTTTGCAGGTTTTAACCGTTGTATCCGGTAGAGTTTGCTGTATTTCATAAATACCTGGTGCGATGTGTGAACAGCAATCACGAATCCATCAAAACCGTCCAGGAAACCTAAGCGGAAAAAATAACCATTGATAAAGGCCCATGCAGGTCTTGCCAGTATTTTAAACCATGAACTTCTGTGGCCCCGGGCATACAGGGATGCGGCTGCTATCGAACTAAGCCGGTTGTTTTGCCATACCAGGTCTTCGGGAGTGGAAAATGAATAATGCAGAATGTCCCCGGCAAGCTGCCCGACCGAAAACTTATGATCTATTTCGATTTTATCATGCGGGTTCATCCCGGCCCAACGGGCACAGCGACGGTCAAACAATCTTATTTTCGGGTCAGGATACCATAAGCCATGCCGGATAAAATGACCGCAATAATTTGTGCAGCGGTTCATGCGGTAAGCACGGTGGGTAAAATCATTCTTTACTCTTAAAATGGATGCAGCCAGTTTTTCAGCCAGCGCTTCATCCGCATCAAGGCTAAGTACATAATCGTGAGAAGCCAGTTGTATGGCCAGGTTCTTTTGCCCGATATATCCCCTGAATTTTTCCTGCTGAACAATGGCGCCGAGGCTGCGTGCAATATCAACAGTCTGGTCGGTAGAAAAGGAATCCAGTACGATGATCTCATCGGCTACTTCCTTTACTGATCTTATACATCGTTCGATGTTATGTTCTTCATTAAAAGTTATTATAACAACGGAAAGTGGATACATCAATACTAATTTTTACCTGAAACCGATCGAAATAAACTGATAAATGACCCGGTTATTTCTTACGGCTTTTTATCAATCGTGTAAAACCTGCAAAGGGTTTGCTGCACATGACAAAAAAAGAGAAGAAAAAGGCATAAAAGAATATTCCCTTGTTCATATCCAGTATATTTTCGGAGAAAGAAACGATGCTGATGATGATCATAAATGCCGCAAAGACAATATCCCGGTTGAGCCAGGCCATCGCGAAACCGAATATAAGGGTCAGCAAAAAGATAATTAAGCCCGCGATCCCTGATTTTAAAAGGATGCTCAGGTACTGGTTATGGGCATTTAGTTCATTTAAATAGGAATTATAGAGTTTGTTCTCAAAATATTTTTCTTTTAATAATCTTCCTTCCGAGCCGCTGCCGTAACCGATCACCGGTGAATGTTTTATTAACTCAACGGCATAATGCCAGCGAATGATGCGGGGCTCCAGTATCTCGTTATTGATAGAAGCCTGCGTGAGGTCGTTTTTAAGATCTCCTACATATCTTTTTTTAAAAGAATCGATCCTGGTTATACCCAGTATGGCGATCAGTAAGACGAGTAATGAAACTACAATGAACCTGAATCTTTGTATTCCCTTCGGCATAAAAAGAGGGAAGCCCGGTATGATCAGGATAATAGTTGCAAGTAACACTGACCTGGATGCAAGCTGGAGCAAGCCGGCCAGGAGAATGCCAATAGCAACAGCATAGATGAGACGGTAGTTATTTCTTTTTTCATTCAGAAAAAGATGTAAGAACACAGCAATGGACAAAGCAACATACATAGAACAATAAGTGGCATGCAGCCCGACAGGCCCTGAGAAATTGTGGTTAAGAAACGACATGGAAAATAAAGTGGTCAACGGAAGCTTGTTATAAAGAATGATATGGATGGCATCTGCATAGAGGTAGAGTACCGTAAGCACACAGGTAAGACCAAATATTTTGAGTATCCTTATTTTGTATTGCTGCCAATCCAACCCCGCAATAGAAAATATGACCGGGAATAAAAGAATAGCAAGTTGCCGCTCGATATCTTTAAATGCTTCTTTTTTGTCTGATGACCAGGTAATAGATATAATGCTTATCAGGAAAACTGAGCTCAATACCAGGTTTTGAACACTTAAAATTGAACGGAGTCCCGATCTCTTGATATGAATGAGAGTGTGTAGTAATAAACTTATAACGACCAGTTCGCTGTAAAACCTGTCAAAAGGAAACAATATGACAAATGCAGCAAGATGGTAATAAGTGATCTTGTTTTCCAGTGAATCCTGTATGACGAAAATATTTTTCAATTCAATTTTTTCTCTTTTGTGTGACAACTTAATTCAGCTTTTTCCTGTTAAGCCAGTTTATAAAGGACCCGGGAAAATAGCTGAGCATATATAAAACGTAATTATCAAATCGTAAAGGGTAATGCCGGATAGCTTTGGCAAGATGTGATCTTGCTTTTGCAGGCTGATGATTATCAAGCAGGAATTTTTTCCCGCATAATGCATAATAAGCTCCCTCTTTGAATTTTTGCCCATCCTGGTTTTTAATGATGGCTTGCAATTCTTCACCTTCTTCTTTTGTTATAATACCACGGCGGATAATATTTCTTTTCAGCTTCCGGAAACGATGGCCTCTCCATTTTTCATCAATAGTAGCCGAGTTGGGATTGAACCTTACTTTGATGAGTTGCTCCGGGAGGTTGGAATACCGTCCATATTTTGCCAACTGTATCCATAGAAGATAGTCCTCAAAATTATGAGCGTCGGGAGAGTATCCGCCTGCTTTCAATACCATTTCTTTCCGGTACATAACCCCTGAATGAATAAAAGGACAATTCACATAAAGCTTGTTCATGATCTCCTGGTGTGAATGTCCGGTACAAGAGAAGTTGAAAAGATGTTCACCATTTTCAGAAATGTATTCAGCATCACAGCCGGTTAATACATGATCCATGTTCTCATCAAGGAACTTTACCTGTTTCTGCAACCTTCCGGGAAAACAAATATCATCTGCATCAAAGCGGGCAATATACCGGCCCCTTGCTTCCTGCAAACCTTTGTTCAGGGTAATAGCTATACCTTGTCCTGGTTGTTCGATCAGCCTGATGCGGCGATCGCCGAACTGTTTTATGATGTTAGCAGTATCATCCGTTGAACCATCATTAAGGATCAGGAATTCAAAATCAGTAAAATCCTGTTCCAATACAGAACGCATGGCTTCCGCTATATATTTTTCTGCATTCCGGGCAGGCATCAGCACAGTTACTTTGACATCATCCATTTTGCTCTTTTGTTTCTTTTATATTCAATAACATCAGCAGTTCAAAAATGATTACAATGGATAATTGCTCAAACCAATACTCCACCCCAAACGAACCCAATAATAGCAGCATGAGCGGTATGCCATAAGTAAGCTTTCTTAGATACTTTATAAAAAATGCCAGGTAAAGAAAGATAAAGGCGAGAACACCCAATATGCCATATTCGGCGATCAGCTGATCATACACGGCATTGGGACTGTTGACCAGTGAATGCAACTCAATATCCTTGCTGAAATAATTGAGATAAAGGTTGAGATGGTTAACCAGGAAATCATGATTGGTGTAAGCGAACTTTTTTGGATAACCTCCGGCCATTCCCAGGCCCGTAGCACGGAAAGCAAGTTTCGAAGAAAAATTGCCTGTACCACTACCGGTAAATATTTTCATCGGGTGATCTTTTAAAAAACGATAAGTCTGTTGAAATGCAATGAACTTGCCCGGTATTTTCCGTGACTTGGTTTGTTTCAGGCTGGTATCAAAAGCCGGGATTGCTTTAACGGCAAAATCAAGTAGCTCTTTTTGAAATATTGTTGTGTCTCTTCTTCGCTGGAATGGCTCAGTATGGATACTGGGCTTTGGGATAAAAGGTTTTGATGCATACTGTATTTGTGATCCCGGTTCCTGGCCGGGATGTTTGAGGGAATCTTCTTTTCGTTTGATTTCTGAAGCAATTCTATTCAGGCTGTCCAGGTACAGCATAGCTTTTTTTTGTTTTCTTTCTTCAGCATTAAGAAGGCTGTCTGGTTTTTCTGTCAATAAAATATTGCTCTTTTGCTTTGCTTTTAGTGCAACTTTTTTCTTAAATACTTTGTTATAGGCATCAATAACATAATTGTCATTCTGCGGAGATATTTTACTCATAAAGATTATCAGCAGAAAAAAACAAACTACGATAATACTTTTCTGATCCCGGTTACTTTGAAAAACAAAAAGAAATACAAGGACAAGGAGCAACAGGACATTGGTGAAGTTGCTGGCTGTCAGCAGCAGCACTACCATACAGAGTAATACAAGACCCATCCTGTTGCGTTTCAGAAAATAAACGATCCCAAAAGCATTCAGGATCGCATTGGTGGTGGAAACATCGAACGTAATGCCTGTCATCAGGTCACCGGTGCCAATAAAATATTTCTGGTGCATGCCCTGGTAGAGATAAGGATTAAGAGAACCGGCATCCAGCATGATAAGGAGCAATTGACCAAGGGTCACCATTGCATTCAAAATAAAAAAGAGCGTAATGGTAGTATGAAGTTTTTCAGTATCCGTTTTTTCAACAAACCAGCTATTGAGAAAAGCTGTACCGGCGCACAAAAGCCAGAACAGAATGCCGACCGATACTGCAACCAGGTAGGGGACAGATACGGATGATATATTAAGGAGTACATTGATCAGTGTAATGCCGATCAGGCTGAAATAAAACCAAATGAATTTCTGGCGGTAAAAGGATCTTTCTAAGAACAGTTTTTTGTTCAGGAATAAAAAAAGGATGATCGTTGCGATCTTTACCGGCATTTTTACATTCAGAGCAAATACAAGGAACAACAATAATGTCCAGTTTACTTTTCTGAAGTAATCATTTTTGAACTGGTATATTGCTCTCATGTGTTGGCGGCAGAAGTTAATTCAGGTTTTTTTCTTTTTCAGTGATTGGAAAACATATACTATATCGTTTATCCGCAACTGCCTGGTTGCCAGCAATAAAAAAGAAAATACGGGCAACGCAAAGGCGAGGCGGTAAAGAACATTTTCAAATATATAAAAGGCTGCGAAACCACTACCGGCTGCTGCGATGAAACAGATCAGTAATGACTGCCATGTTTCTTTGATCTTTGATAATGCAGATGAACGCATGTAATTAATGTATTCAATGATCATTGCCGCAAGATAGACAAGAGCGGCTCCTTTTACATTATAAAGAGGGATGAACAACAGGTCGCCGGCCAGTATGATGCAAAAGCTGATAAGTGTGACCCGCAAAATAAGTTTTAAACGATTTTGTGCAAAATGAGCCGACCATAATATGTTGCTGATATACTGAAAAGGAATACAGCAGGAGAGAATAAGGAATGTACTTTGATTGACTGCGCCATATTTATTAGCGGTCAGGGAATCTATCAGCGGCACCCAGATAATATTCAGGATAAGCGGTATTAAAGTGGCTACGATCATTTCACTTCTTACCAGGAGGCTGAGCTTTTCTTTTTTTTGCAGAAGTAATTGTTCTGTATTGCCCGCAAAATATTTTGCAAAGCGGCTCAGGAGCACCGGTGCAATAATAAGAAGAGGGAGAGGAGATATTTCATAGACCCGGTAAGCAAAACTGTATTCAGCCGTAAGCGTGGCAGTCGAAAAAAATCCAAGCAGGATCCAGTCCATCCTTGATATGCCAGCCATCAAAACCGCCACGCCGATCTGCGGCAGCGACTCTTTTAATAAAAGAACATAATCGCTAAAACGGATATGAGTAGTAAGCTTTACCTGCATACGGTTACTAACGAGATAATAACAAACCAGTAATTCAATAAATGAACTGGCAATAAATATGGCCATTACCCATTGTACAGTGAGGTCGAAAAAAATTATAATAATAGATAACCCGATCGCCCTGATCAATATGGCTGTTGAGGACATGATGGCTAAATAGCCGAACTTTTCTTTTCCATTTGCTACATTCTTGAATGGAGATGAAAAGAAAGCAAGTACCTGGCTTATGCCGAGGATCAGCAAAAAACTATGTACGGTAAAGAATGCAGGGAAAATATAGCTTAACGCTAAAAGCAACAGGTAAAAACCCACGCCTGATAAGAAGACATGGAGCATATAAAGGGTCATGATCACGGAGACATCCTTATCAACAGCTGCTCTTTTCACCACGATCTGTTCAAGTCTCAGGCTGAGTACCGTGGTAATAAATATAAGCACGGCATAGGACCAATTCAGTTCACCATAAACTTCTTTGGGTAAATAAAGGGAAGTAAGGAGAAATACGGAGATCCCCAGCACCTGGACTATTATCACTTGCACAGTGCTGGCGGAAACATCTTTGAGCAATTTTCGGGTCATACAGAAAGCGGATCAACAGGTTTTGGTCTTGGTTATTTTTTGTAAGGTAATATTTTTATTTATGGCAGGCATTTAGCATGAGCTCCTCGTAAGCATTGATGATCTTTACGGGATCATAAATGGTCCGGATCTTTTCTATGTTCAATGATCTGTGTTGATCGATCCGGAAAGGTTCTTGTGTCGTATTCATGATCTTTGACACATCCGCAGCTGTTGAAAAATATTCAGCTTCATTTCCTAAAACTGCTTTATTGAAAACATTATCATGTGCAGCGATGGAACAGCCACAGGCCATGGCTTCCAATAACGAGGGATTGGTGCCGCCAACAGAATGACCGTGAAAATAAAGTTTGGAATAATAACGGAGGTTGTTTAATAGCGCTGTATCATAAATGGATCCGGCATAAATTATATTTGAATGATCGTATCGCTTTGAAATATATTTACCGAAATGCCCCGCGATATCCCCGATCAAAAACAAAGGGAAGCTTTGACCAGCAGCGATATATCCCTTTATGATCATTTCTATATTATTCTCCGGTTCCATCCGGGCTATTACAATAAAATATTCATAGGGTTTAAGTTTGTATTTATCCAGGCCTCCGGTACCGGGATTTGTAAATACAGTGGCGCCATATGGGATTAAAATGGATTCCTTGTTGTATGTATCCAATATATGTTGACCGATAGCCGGCGAGTCGGCAACTAAAACATCAGCATGCTTTGCTGCCAGCGATTCTGCCCATTTCAGAAAGCGGCGGGTAAACCTGTTGTATTTGGTTCGCTTCCATTCAAGCCCATCCATATTAACAATGTTCACAGTTTTTTTTGGCCATCTTCTATGCCAGACCGAATCACTGGTATATCCCAGGTGGAGAAGTATATCAAAATTTCTTTTCCGGGCATCGTTGATGCAGTTCCTGTCATATAAGAACTGGCCCGCAGTTCCAATCTTATGTTCCCAATCTTTGCAATGGATAATTTTTACGCCGTTCCATTCTTTTTCCTGGTAAGGATGCTTATCGGAATTGTAAACATAAACTTCATGACCTTTTTGAACCAATCCTGCAGACAGATCGCCTGCGAACTGTTCATATCCACCATAGTTATTGGGAATACCTCTTGATCCTAGAATACCAATTCTCATTGTTTCAACTTTGTAAAACTTTTTTGTAAACATTGAAGGTAGCAGCCGCAGCCTGTTGCCAGGTAAAATCACGGAATATTTTTTCCTGTAATTCGGGTTTCCATTCCGATTGAGTAGCTTTTCTCACAGCATCAAGTATGGATGCGGGATTTGCCGGATCACAGTAAAATGCATGGTTGCCAAAATAATCCCGGGTGTATCCTTTATCGGTAATTACAATATTGCATCCCATGGCCGCTGCTTCCAGGGAGGAAAGACCACATGATTCAAACCAGCTTGGCAGTACATGCACTTTTGCTTTTTTGTAATAAGCCAGTAATTCTTCCTGCGGGATATGATCAATGAACTGAATATTGTCAGAAGCAATTTGCCTGCATTGTTTATAATAATTTTTCTGATTGGTCGCAGCCGATCCAATGAGAAGCAATGTAAATTCGGTATTGTTCAGCGCCTTAACCAGGTTAAGCTGGTTCTTAATTCCTTCGATCCTTGCTGCACAGATCACCAGTTTTTCAGACCTGGTCACTGTTTGACCAGGTTGAAATAATAAAGGATCAATGCCATTGGGCACAACTGTATAAGGTTTATTTATCTTATACTCCTTCACAAGCGCTGTATATTCAGCCTCTGAATTTGGAAGCAGCCAGGAAGCTTTTCCGATAACCTCTTTTATGCTTCGCATTTGACCTTTGAATAAAAAGTTTTTACTGCGAAGACTGTCTTTTCCGAATAACCGCCTGCCGATCGTTTTGAGATATTCATTGGCAGCAGGGGAGAACCGGCGAAAGGTAAAACCGCTGATCCCTTTACGGTGATGCCGGTCATATTCACTATAATCAATAAAAATGGGAGATAATACAAATGGTTTTTTACTTTTAGTAATATGATAAAGAATATCTGCAGGACGGACAATGTTGAAAAAATGCAGAAGGTCGTACTGGCCGTAGTCAATTTTTAAAGTGGTGGGCAAGATATCCACTTCTGCACCCAGGCTTCTAAGTTGCTTTGCCGTTTGTTTAATTTGTATGGTATCCCCGCCGGGGGCTGTGTCAAGCGTGGATCGTGTAATAAAGGCAACTTTCATAATGATAACTACAAACGTATAAAAAAGCTGTTAAGCAGCCTTAATAATAAATAAATATGCCTTTGATGCAATGGCAGAACAGGCATTTGATTATTGGTTATCTTGCGGCGATCTTAAAAATATGCAACATTATCTGATCACCGGCGGGGCTGGTTTTATTGGCAGTCATCTTATAAATACTTTATTCAGGAGCGATCCGGGAATAAAAATTACCTGCATTGATAATTTTGATCCTTTTTATTCTGCCGATATCAAGCAACTTAACATCAGGGACTTTAAAACTAATCCTGATTTTCATTTCCTGTATGATGATCTTTCAACTATATCGTCAAAAGAGTTATGTGAGCTGATCGATGAACCCGTTGACGTGATCGTTCATATTGCCGCCAAGGCAGGCGTAAGGCCAAGTATTCAAAACCCTTTGGCTTACCAGCAAACGAATGTGATCGGCATGCAGCAACTGCTTGAGTTCGCAAAAGAAAAAAACGTAAAGCAATTTGTTTTTGCATCCAGCAGCAGTGTATATGGGATCAATGATCATTATCCCTGGAAAGAAAGTGAACAACTGATGCCCATCAGTCCTTATGCCATGACAAAACTGGCCGGTGAAATGCTGGGGCATGTGTACAGTAAATTATATGATATCCGTTTTATTGCTTTGCGGTTTTTTACAGTTTATGGTCCTTCACAACGGCCCGATCTTGCTATTCATAAGTTCACCAAAGCCATTTTAAAAGGAGAACCTATTACTATGTATGGAGATGGCAGCAGCAGCCGTGATTATACTTTTGTCGATGATATTGTTCAGGGCGTTGTCGCTGCGATGCAGTATGATAAAACCAATTTTGAGATCATTAACCTGGGTAATAATTATTCTGTCTCGCTAAAAGAACTGATCGCAGCCATTGAAGAAGTGACCGGTAAGAAAGCAAAGATCGAACAACTTCCCGAACAGCCCGGCGATGTATCCAAAACCTTTGCTGATATCAGCAAGGCAAAGCAATTACTTGGTTACGATCCGCAAACAGATCTGAAAGACGGGTTAAAAAAATTCTACGACTGGTTTTTGCAAAACGAAGAACTGCTGATGCAATAATTATACCGATTGTGCATCCGTAATAGCCCAACTACGTTGGCCTAAACGGCTGCTACATCGGCATAATACCGGAATCTGCTGGAATAATTTAGAAATACAATAGGTATTACATCGTTATATCAGAAACATGGTTTACTTCTTTTTTAGCATGGTAAACCTTTCTTACATTATATGTTTTCTTGTTCTGCGATTCAAAATAGGTCCTTGTATTAATATCGGCAATGATACCGATGGTGATAAATTGGATACCACCCAGCAGCAAGATCAATCCTAATATCAGCAAGGGTTTCCCCCAGATATCATTTCCCATTAATTTTAAAACAAGCAGGTAAATATTGATGGCGGCGCCAATGCCGAAACTGATAAAACCGATCGTACCGAAAAGATGCATCGGCTTTTGCATATACTTCCGCATAAAAACCATCAGCACCAGGTCGCTCATTACTTTAAAAGTGCGGTTGATACCGTATTTACTTTTTCCATGAACACGGGGATGGTGTTTTACATCAACCTGTGTGATCCTGGCGCCCTGCAATTTGGCCAGCACAGGTATGAACCGGTGCAACTCGCCATATAATCCTAATTCTTCAGCAATCTCTCTCCTGAAAACTTTCAATGTGCAACCATAATCACGGATATAAACACCGGTCATCCGGCGGATCAATGCATTGGCGATCTTGCTGGGTATTTTGCGGAGAAAAAAACCATCTTTCCTGTTCTTCCTGTTACCGGCCACTACATCCCAATCCTCTTTTTTCAACAATTCGAGCATGGCGGGTATATCAGTGGGATCGTTCTGAAGATCTCCATCCAATAAAGCCACATACTTGCCACGGGAATAATCAATGCCGGCCGTCATAGCCGTGCTTTGACCATAATTTTTTCTGAGTTCCACCAATATCGTTCTGTCATCGGCATGTTCCAGTACCTGTTGTTTGGTTTTATCGGTTGAGCCATCATCTACCAGCACTATTTCATAGTCAATATTACTAAGAGCTGAACGTATTGATTCAAACAGCGGTTTGATATTATCCTGTTCGTCCCTTACTGTTATGACAACTGAAAGTTCCCGCATGATTTTAGAATATCCGGTAAAGGTAAGAAACAGCTTTTAGATGATAGTTGATAGATGATAGTTGATAGTTGTCGTTATAATCTGTCAACTATCATCTATCATCTCATATTACTCCGGCAAGTTCCAGGCTTCTTTTCTTCAGCTTCCGGGTTTCTATTTCTTCAATGATGGGCTCAGGTAATAGTATAAGTGATGTATTATTCTCTTTCCACCAGGTATTTTCTTTGAGTTCCGGGAAGGAAATAACTCCAACCAGCCATTTCCTGTCTTCCTGTGCATGCCATTCTTCGATCCATTCAAAACGTTCACGGGGAATAAAGGCAAGGTCTTCGAAACTTACATATACCCGTAGATAAATATCATTACTCAGCTCATGTGGCTGATGATGGTAAAGTTTTTTATACTCATATTTATATTGATAGCGCAAAGCTGAAATATCACTGAGTACTGCCGACGCAGTTGGAAAGCTGCCGGCACCTTTGCCGTAAAAGAATTGCTTGTCTGCAAAACTGCTTTCGATCACCACGCCATTGTATTCATTTTTTACAAACGCAAGATGGTCGTCCTGTTTTACAAATTGTGGTAATACAAAAGCAGCTACTTTCCCGTTCTGTAGTTTTTGAGCCTGTGCCACTAATTTGATCTGTTGATTTTTTGCTTTTGCAACAACAGCATCAGTAGCATGGATGTTTTGAATGCCATTGAATAAAATGGCATCTGGCCTTTCAATAATACCGTAGGCATGGGTTAAAAGAAAGGTCCACTTGTTTACAGCATCGTAACCTTCTATATCCAATTTGGGATCACTCTCTGCAAAACCGGATTGCTGTGCCCATATCAGTGCCTGTTTGAAATCAAGACCCCCGTCAAACATTTTTGTCAAAATAAAATTAGTGGAGCCATTTACGATGGCTTTAATGGAATGCAACAGGTCGTTATCGTAATACTCTTCCAGGTTCCTGATAACAGGGATGGAAGCACAGGCGGCAGATTCATACAAAAAAGATCTGCCTGTTTGCTGTTGCAATGCCAGCAGTTCCGGTAAATGCTCTGCTATCATTTTTTTACTGGCGCTAACTACGTCTTTTCCGTTTTTCAATGCTGTAGATGTAATTTTAAATGCAGCATCTGCATCATCGATCACTTCTACAATGACATTAATATCCGGGTCGTTCAGCAATTCGTCTTTGTCGGTCGTGAAAAAGGAAGCCGGCGCATTCCTTTCTTTTTCGGGATTTTTAATACAGATCTTTTTGATGCGGGCTTTCAACGAAGGAGTTTGTTGTAATACTTTATACAAGCCTTCGCCGACAACGCCAAACCCAAAAAGCCCGATGGTTAATTGTTTATGTGTTTCCATTAGAGGGTTGCGGTTTTGATTTTATTTTTAGTTAATGATACTGCGTTAAATGCCTGGTCCAGGTCATTGATAAGATCTGTTGCTTCTTCTAATCCGACAGAGAGACGAATAAGACTATCAGCTACACCGGCTGCCTTTCTTTTTTCTGAAGGAATGGATTTGTGTGTCATCTGTGCGGGGTGACAAAGCAGGCTTTTTACACCACCAAGACTCTCCGCCAGTTTGAAATATTGCGTGGAAGTGACAAATGCTGTTGCAGCCTCTTCCGTATCATTTTTCAATGTAAAAGAAACGATCCCGCCAAAACCTGTTGATTGTTTTGCAGCAATTCCATGGTTCACATGATTTTTCAACCCGGGATAATAAACTTTGCCAACTGCAGGATGAGTTTCTAAAAATTCAGCCACCGCCTGCGCATTGATGCAATGTTGTTTAATTCTTAGCGGTAGTGTTTCAATGCCGCGGATCACCAGCCAGCTATCGAATGGAGAAAGGATGGCTCCGCTGGCATTCTGTATGAATTTTATTTTACTTCCCAACTCTTTATCCTTCGTCACCACCAGGCCGGCGATCAGGTCGCTGTGACCACCAAGATATTTCGTGGCAGAGTGAACTACAATATCAGCTCCCAGCAAAAGTGGTTGTTGTAATGCGGGTGAAGCAAAAGTGTTATCCACGCAAAGCAAACATCCGCTGGCCCTGGCAATTTTAGCAATGGCTTCAATGTCTGAGATCTTTAATGTCGGGTTGGTCGGTGTTTCGATCCAGATGAGTTTTGTTTTGGGAGTTACTGCATTAAAAACATTTTCAATAGTAGTAGTGTCAGTATAATTTACTTGAATGCCGAACTTCTGATAGATATGAGTGAAAAGCCGAAAGGCACCTCCGTAAATATCATCTACTGCCAATATTTCATCACCGGTTTCCAAAAGTTTTATTACGGCATCGATGGCGGCAAGACCGCTGCCGAAAGCAACACCCACAGAACCATTTTCTAATTTGGCAATGATGTCTTCCAAGGTGGCTCTTGTCGGGTTTCCTGTACGGGCATAATCATAACCCTTGTTTATTCCCGGGGCTTCCTGGACAAAAGTGGATGTTTGATAAATAGGAACAGAGATGGCGCCGGTTAATTCATCAACCGGGATACTGTGGATCAGTTGTGTTGCATTGGTACTCATTTTTCGTTGGGTTTAAACATGATAAAAATTGATTAGGCATTTATATCACTTACCAACGAAAGACTATCGGGGAGCAACCTCACCCCATCCCTCTCCTTTCGGAGAGGGGGAATGAAAAAAGCTCACCCGATAAATCAGATGAGCTTTTGAATATATTGTCGAAATATTTTGAAGCTTTTGATCTGACTTATCTGTCCCGGCATTTATCGTCGGGATGGAATTGGCACCTTTCCCTCACTATCGTTCGGGATGACAAAACTTTCTTTTTGTCACCCTGAGCGAAGCGAAGGGAGGTTGTCAAGGCTTCATCGGGCCATTACCCTCTGCCTTTCTTGATAAGTAATAAAAAAGAACTACAGCAAAGATATAGGGGATCAATCTGTATTTCCAAATCAATAAGATAAAATTTTTTTCAAACAACTGTTTGTGTAGGGATAAAACGAAGACCAGTAAAGGTTTCGGAGCTAAAAATAGAATGGGGTCGCAAGATTGCAACCCCGTATGTTACTGTGATGAATCGTCCCAATGAATGCTTTTAATTCATAACTGTTTCTTGTGCAAGTTTTGTGCCAGTGTATATCCAGGCTTTAGGTGTTTCCACTTTTTTTATCTTTGTTTTATTTGATTTTGTTTTTACTATCACTGCAGGTTCTTCAACTGCCGGCAGAAAAACAGACGCAGGGTCTTCCGTATTATAGGGTTTGCCAATACAAATGCTTAATGTATTTGTTTCTTTATCGAAGATCAATGTTCCTTCAGCCACTTCTTTTCCATCCTGGGTTTTCTGTGCAGGTATTTTATAGGTAGCCGGTGATTTTCTCAGCATGGCTTTGACCCTGCCTTGCGGAAGACCTTCGATCCACACCATACCTTTATTTTGTTGGTCAGGATTAACCGTCACGGAAGCTGCATCAGCATTTGTAGCCGATTCATATTTCCCGATGACCGGGAAAATATCTGAGGCTTTTAATTCTACCGGCGGAGTCACAGGTTTTAATTCATATTTTGAAATGATAGCTTCTACTGTAGGATTTTTTTTAGGATCCCATGTCTGTGTTTGTTGTGCATGTACGGATATGGTAAGTAGGGACAATACAGTAACACCCACAATTCCAATGGTCTTTTTCATAATTAGTATTTTAAATGATTGAATTGGTACTCGGCCATTTCTTCAAAATACTGTGCCAGAATGAAATTTTGTGGATAACTTAAAAAATTTTTACCATGCACACATCGCAGCATACTTATAATTGAAATGGCTAATATTTTCATTCTTAAGATGTTCTTAAATACTGTTGCCGAGACATGCATCTTCTTCAGCAGGCGAATCAGTATCTTTACAATCCTCATTGTATGAAGAAAGAAAAAGGTAACGGATCCGTTTCAGCTAGTCAGCATCATGATATGATCGAAGTATTCGGCGCCCGGGTGCACAACCTGAAAAATATTGATATTGCCATTCCCAAAAACAAATTGGTGGTGATCACAGGTATCAGTGGCAGCGGAAAATCTTCATTGGCATTTGATACGATTTATGCAGAAGGGCAAAGACGTTATATGGAAACCTTTGGCGCTTATGCCCGTCAATTCATTGGCGATATGGAGCGTCCCGACGTGGATAAGATCACCGGGCTTTCACCGGTTATATCCATTGAACAAAAAACAACCAATAAAAACCCCCGCTCAACGGTGGGTACGGTTACAGAGATCTATGATTTTCTCCGGCTGTTGTATGCAAGAATTGGTGAAGCATATTCTTACAATACCGGTAAAAAAATGGTGAAGTGGAGCGAAGAAGAAATTGTTGAGAATATTTTCAATAAATATAAAGGGAAAAAGATCGCCTTGCTGGCCCCGCTGGTTCGTGGCCGCAAAGGGCATTACCGGGAGTTGTTTGAGGAAGTAAGAAAAAAAGGATACCTGAAGGTCAGGGTGGATGGAGAAATAAAAGACCTGGCTCCCAAGATGCAGGTGGACAGGTATGTGATCCATGATATAGAATTGGTGGTGGACCGGTTGCAGGTGACCGATGAATTAAAACCCAGGTTGAGCCAGAGTGTGCAGCAAGCATTGAAGCTTGGAAAAGATCTGATGTTTGTGGCGGCTTCCCCAAACCCCTCCGAAGGAGGGGCTTCCGGAAAGTCTTCAAATAAAAAAAATCACTTCGATACAGCAGAGTCTTCGGAGATCCCCCCTTCGGGGGGCGGGGGGACCATGTATTCTAAAATGTTGATGTGTGAAGACACCGGTATCAGTTATGAAGAACCTTCACCGAATGCTTTTTCATTTAATTCTCCTTATGGCGCTTGCCCGGTTTGTAAAGGTTTGGGAAATGTATATACGATCGATATCAATGAAGTGCTTTCGGACTCTTCAAAAAGTGTAAAGGAAGGTGGTATTGCACCATTGGGGGAAGAAAGAAATGCCAGTGTGTTTCAGCAGGTGGCAGCATTTGCCGCCAAGTATAAAATTAAATTGGATAAACCTGTAAAAGATCTTCCAAAGGCCCAGTTGGATCTACTATTATATGGCGACAAAAATATTAATCCATCACTTGATGTAGATGTGGATGATGAAACAGTTCCGCATGAATATACGGGCAGCTATGAAGGCATTATTCCCATGCTCAAGAGGTGGTTTTCTTCTTCTTACAGCACAGAGGGTCTCCGCGAATGGGTACAGAAGTTTATGACCTTAAAAAATTGTACTGCCTGTAATGGAGCAAGATTAAAAAAAGAAAGTCTCTGGTTCAAAGTAAACGGAAGAAATATTGCGGAGCTCAGTAATATGAATCTCGACAATCTTGCTGCATGGTTTGACGGCATTGAACTGATGCTGGAAAACAAACAAAAGATCATTGCAAAAGATGTATTGAAAGAAATAAGAGAGCGTTTGCAATTCCTGCTGGATGTAGGCCTTACTTATCTCACACTTTATCGTCCTTCTAAAACACTAAGCGGCGGCGAGTCGCAACGGATCAGGCTGGCCACGCAAATTGGTTCGCAGCTTCAGGGCATTACTTATATTCTTGACGAACCATCTATTGGTTTGCATCAACGGGATAATCACAGGTTAATAGATGCATTAAAGAATCTCCGGGATATAGGCAATAGTGTTCTCGTAGTTGAACATGACAAGGATATTATGCTGGCAGCAGATTATTTGATCGATATCGGGCCGAGGGCAGGCTTCCATGGTGGAAAAATTGTTGCCGAAGGTGAACCGTCGCATATCCTGCAATTAGATACGCTTACTTCGGGTTATCTCAATGGCCGGCACAAAATTGCTGTTCCAAAAGAAAGAAGAATGGGTAACGGCAAATTCCTTGAACTCACCGGCGCCAAGGGAAATAACCTGCGGAATGTGGAAGCAAAATTTCCATTGGGAAAATTTATTTGTGTCACGGGCGTCAGCGGAAGCGGCAAGTCAACATTTATCAATGAAACGCTTTACCCTATTCTTTCCAAACATGCGTATGGTTCTAAAATGATGCCGCTTGAATATAGATCTGTGAAAGGGTTAGAGTATATTGATAAAGTAATTGAGATAGACCAATCGCCGATCGGCAGAACGCCAAGAAGTAATCCCGCTACTTACTGTGGATTCTTTACGGAAATAAGAACACTGTTTGCATCCGTACCTGAAGCAAAGATCCGTGGCTACAATGCCGGCCGTTTTTCTTTTAATGTAAAGACCGGCCGCTGTGATGTGTGCGAAGGAGGCGGGATGAGAGTGATCGAAATGAATTTTTTACCTGATGTGTATGTGCATTGTGAGAAATGCAATGGCAAACGTTACAACCGGGAAACACTGGAGATCCGCTACAAAGGGAAATCCATTGCTGATGTACTGGAGATGACCGTGGAAGAAGCGGTAGAATTTTTTCAAAACGTTCCCTATCTCTATCGTAAAATAAAAGTGCTGGAAGAAGTAGGGCTTGGTTATATCACCCTGGGGCAATCTGCAGTAACGCTGAGCGGGGGAGAAGCACAACGGGTAAAACTTTCAACTGAACTTTCGAAAAAAGATACGGGCAAAACTTTTTATATTTTGGATGAGCCAACAACCGGTTTGCATTTTGAGGATATCCAGCATTTGCTGGATGTGCTTAATAAATTAGTGGACAGGGGCAATACAGTATTGGTGATAGAACACCAGATGGATGTGATCAAAGTGGCGGACCATATTATTGACCTGGGACCGGAAGGTGGTGATGGAGGAGGAAGGATCCTATTTGAAGGAACACCGGAGGAACTTATAAAAAATAAAGAGAGTTATACGGCGGAATTTTTAAAACCAGAACTTGTCTGACAGTCAGACAATAAAAAACCCCTTTTAAAAAGGGGTTTACTAAAAAAAAATTTCTAATTATTTTACTTTATCATCTATGCTTTTAGGAACTTTTACAATACCTAAAAGAAGCAGTAAGCCAATTGCACCGGCAGCTAATCCAAGGAAAAGACCAAGACCAGGAGATGTTTTTACCATTCCTCCATATTTACCACCACCTAAAGTAAGGATCCGTATCAGGTAAATAAGAGCTCCACCGGCAATAGCTCCAAATCCGGCCAGGGCAAGTTTTTTGCCCATATCATCAAATGGTAATGCTTTATTTCCCATGAAACAAGCAGCTGCAACAAGAGCAATTCCGGCTAATACTAAAAGTCCCCAACTGCCAAAACCATTTTTGGAGACGCCGTAACCCATTCCAAATCCGCCAGCAGCTTTTACGCTAAACCAGGGTAATATCATTGATATTAAAGCAACAGCGCCTAAGATCAATGAATAGAGTTTCGATTTGTGAAAGCCTAATTTTTCCATAATAAGTTTGGTTGATTTTGGTTTTACCTACTCGTATGGCTTTTCGGTAATCGCCCCTGTTTTTTTGGATTCAGGTCCCCTTAGTTTTGATTTCGAAACCAATATAAGACAGTTTTTCAAAAACAAAACAGGGAGGGCCAGTTTTTTTTAAACCAGTTAATAACAGCACTTAAGAGAAAGAAAGACTTTTTTTTTGACGGGGAGGAATAATAAAAACCCGCAGGTAGAGCAGGAAGTGATTGTCCCAAAGGGACTCCTTTCGGAGAAAAAATTGACAGCATGGGTCCGGCAATTAAGCGGTTTTTCACCCGGATACCGGATTTTAGCAATTTTCCCGCCACTACGGGTTTCTTAGTTATGACGATTAAAAGAGCTCAGGGTTGGGAAGTTAATTGGTTAATTAGTTTATTAGTTAATCAGGGGTTCCCGAATACTTTAAAATATTTTCAGTTTTCATTACCCAATAAACCAATTAACTAATTAACTGTTTAACCAAACAGGCCCATAAGCGGGGCAGAGAGTGTTTAATAAAATGTATACAAATGAGAATACCAATAGAGAACGGATTAGGTTTTATCAACCAGGTATCAGATTTTATTAAGCTCCCTGCCGCTTAAAGGCACAGCGTTTAAATATTTTTCAAAGACTCTTACCTTATTTCAAACTTACCGGCCGCTGTTTCTTCGTCTCCATTAAAAACACGGTATACATAAGTGCCTCTTGCAAGACCTGTAATGACATTGTGGTCTTTGGCTTTCATTTTATAATTGTGGATCAGTGTGCCCTGCAAGTCAAAAACAAAAAAATCTATCACTTTGCCTTCATTGCTTTTGGCTACAACATGCATATCCCTTTTCAGGGCATCCGGATAAATTTTTACTGAGTTGTTGTTAAGTGATGAAAAACTCTTTGTTTTTCCTTTTTTCTTTGCAGGTTCTTCTTCACCTGGGTTGTGTGTAATTCCAGATACACTTTTAGCCGGGGTCTCAACAGCAAACAGTGGTTGGGTAAAGAACACGCCGGTGCTGAAGCCGAGAGTAAGAAGTGCTCTCAGATTTTTTTGGTGGAATTTTAGTTTCATGGGGTTTGGGGTTTAGAATTTTATTTATTTGTTTAATAGAATACGGGACATTTTAATTGTTTATTCCGCTTATCCACGTTGCCAATGCGCAAGCCAAATCTCAAAATGGTAGAGAAATATGCGTCATTTTCTTTTGGATCACCTCTCTCTGCAAATTCCTGGTAAGGACGTGTTGCGGGAAAAGTATAAGTTCCCCTGTAGTACAACCTTCTTGCTTTTACAGCATCGGCTGCAGGCAGGTTGTAATCAAAATAAATTGGATCAATATAATAGTCGTGACTTGCATCGTCTACATAATCGGTGAATAATTTACGGTGCAGTACTTCAAGACCTAAGTACAGATTTTCTTTCAGGTAATATTTAAAACCAAAACCAATTAAAAGATTTTTCTGCGTTAGTTTATATGGTTTGCTGTCGGGATATTGCGGAAAGCCCTGTCCTTCGAGTTTCAGGGGCGCCAGGTCCACCCATTTGCCATCAACGTCTTTGGCCTGGGGGTTAAAATGATAGATACCTACTCCACCCAAAACATAGGGACGAAGCTTGCCGAGGAGACCATCATATTTTTCAAAGAAATATGTTGGATAAAATTCCAGCGCAACATAGGCCTCATTGATATTTGATTTGAAACTCAGGTTCCTGTATTTGCGGTCTTCCTCATCTCCACCTTTCGCCGGTGCCTGGGCATCATCTCCTTCTACATATCCCATGTTACCGGCAACACGAATACCGATCCATTCTATAGGATAATATTCGATATAAAGTCCTTTGCAAAGTTTTGTAAGAGGCAGGTCAAGGTCTTTGATGAATGTGGTGCCTACACCGGCACTTCCTCCAAGATCACCTAAAAAAAACATGGGACCTATGCCAAGACCCACTTCAAACTTACCATTGGGTGTGCTGATGGATTGTGCATCGCATCGGGAAGAAAAAACGGTAAAAAAACAAATAAGTACGGTCAGCCGTACAAGTAGTACACTTGTTCTCATTGGTATCGGATTTCTGGTTTTCTAATCTATTGGTTCTCGCAACTAAAATAGAAAAACAAAAAGAAAAGCAAAGAATAAAACGCCGTGTTTCTTTATCCCGGCCGCATTCAAAAGTTTATATCCTTAGTGATTTTACGAAAATGATTTATGGTTTTACCATTTCAACGTGTTCGATCCCATCTTCGAGATAAACATCGCCAGCCTGCAGAAAGCCGAGACGGGTATAAAATTTTTTAAGATAAACCTGGGCGCCGATCCTAATAGGGGTTTTTCCGTATACATTATAAATGTGTTCAATTGAACGCTCCATCAGTTCTTTGCCTATGCCTTCGCCTCTCACGGATGGGGAAGTTACGACCCTGCCAATAGATGGTTCCGGGTGGGATACCCCTGGCGGGATAATCCTTGTATAAGCAATGAGCCGATTGCTATCGGCTTTGTCGTTGTTCCATCCCATTAAATGATAAGCAGGCTGGTCTTTGTTGTCCAGGTCGGGATACACACAATTTTGTTCTATGGCAAATACTTCATTCCGGAGTTGAAGAATGGCGTAGAGTTCGTGCAGAGATAGGTCGTCGAATTTTTTAATATCCCAGGAAAGCATGTGTAAAAATAAGAAATGAGAAATAAGGAATAAGAAATGAGAAAATAGGGTAGTGTCCTAATTTGAAATTATCCCCGATTTTTGGACGTAGCATCTAAAAATGAAACCACTATTATAATAACAACACATACCGGGATAATTATTTCTACCGCTCCCCCTATTGAACCATAAAACTTTTTGAAGATTTTGAAATGGAAGTCTTTTAATATTAATAGTGCAAAAAGATGAACTGCCAGGAGTCCGCCAATTATAAATAGTATTATCTTTCTCCACTTCATTTTAATATGCTTGACCGGGTAGTGTCTCAGTTTAAAATCTTAGCCCGAAAAGCTCCTTTACTTTCTTATTCCTTATTTCTTATTTTTCATTTACCTGCCTGCCGGGGCCGGCACCACCGGTAAACTTTCATTACCATCTGTACTGACTGATTGTACAGCAAAAAAATAATTATCCTTTGAATAAGGGAGGTCCATTTTAGTATCCGTTGTAAAAATTTTCTTTTGCCAGAATGCACTGGTGGTCTCCCGCATCATTACAAAATAACCTTTTACTATTCCGCTCTTTGGCGCTTTCCAACTCAGGTTGGTGAAATTGGTCAGCTTTCTTGTATCCACTTTCACTTCCTGTGGCATAGAAGGAGATTTTGCAAGATTGGCAAGATTGGAAAGATTAAGACATGTATTTTTTCTCAGGTATTCAAAGTCCATGAATTCAGGCAGGTCGCCATACTGAATGCCATTTTCCATTCGCACATCCTGGTGCTGGTGATAATAATTTTCATTCATCTCACAAAAGCGGATGGCAGCAAATCCTCTTTCCACATAAGGGGTATGATCTCCGCCGCGGAGAAAACGATCGTTGCGGTAGACCAACAGCACTTCAAGGTTGTCTACATAACGTTCACCGGTCTCCTTACAATAACGGGCCAATTGCCTGGTCTTGCCATCATTTTCCAAACCAAGGCTCCGGATCCTCGCTGCCTTTAAGGTATCCATGGGCGAAAATGCTTCACTGAACACCCTGATCTTAGTATTGTTGATCACATTCGTTTCATTACTGTTATTGCTGCCCATAATATCATTGTTCAACACGGCTTCGATATTCCAGTTTTGTTTTTTCGCTTTATCCGCCATAAAATCGGCACCCAGTAATCCTTGTTCTTCGCCACTCACCGCAACAAAGATGATCGTGGCCGGGAAACTTCTTTTGCTCATTATCCTGGCACACTCCATCACTGCAGCTACCCCGCTCGCATCATCATTCGCACCAGGGGCATCACCCTCTCCATCCATGACATTGCTGCGCATATTATCGAGGTGCCCGCTAATGATAAAAATGCGGTCATCATCCGGGTCTGTCCCTTTTAATCTGGCGACCACATTTCCCAATAAAGTTGGTTTCAGCACTCTCCGGCTGGGTTGCAACGTAATCGTATCGATCATCGCTTCCATCCTCCCGCCTGCGGCGGGTTCTTTTGCAAACTCATTGAAGCGGCTCAATACCCAGTTGCGGGCGGCACCAATGCCACGTTTGGGATCAGTTTGTATACTTAATGTACTTCTTGTGCCAAAACTCACCATCTTCCTGATATAAGATTCCAGCGAATCTTTTGAAACCTCCATTACCATTTTTTCTATCTGCGGATCACGACTGATAGTGGTCTGGGCTTTTGTTGATGTATAAAGAGTAATTAACGGAATTAGTACAAGAAATTTTTTCATTACAATATGTTTTGGCAATAAAATTAAGGAATGCCCGCCTGACTCCCATCCAAATGATCCGGTCGGACGGGAATAAAGTCGGGCAGGAATATCCATTGCAGTAAAAACAGTATTTTTAATAAAATTGTTTTACATGCCGGTAAAAGACCTCAGTACGGTTCACCAGTTGATCAGCGACCTGTTTCATTGGCCTGATTCGCCGGAAGAATGGAAGCAATATGAATTAAAGCCGGAGCAGATCGATTTTTTCAAACTGAACGGATTTCTCAGTGGGATTAAAATGCTGGATGAAAGACAGATCAGGGTCATTAATGGAGAGTTGGCAGAAATAGCAGACCCGAGATCCCCGGGGCATGAATTGTTTTATGAGTTTCATTCCAATGAATCAACAGATCCATCCACGATCCTTTTTCATGCATTAGGTGCCTGGCGAATAACGCCGGGCTTGCATGATGTGTTATGGAACCCACGGTTCCTGGTTGCAGCAAGTCAATTGCTGGGAAATGTTCCTGTTCGTTTCTGGCACGACCAGATATTCTGGAAGCCTCCGAAACTCGGAGGTGTGGTGGCATGGCACCAGGATTATTCGTACTGGACAAGAACGATACCAGTGGCCCATCTCACCTGCTGGTGCGGATTGGATGATTCGACAAAAGAGAACGGTTGTTTACAATATATTGCAGGGAGTCATGAATGGGGCTTGTTGCCAAAGCCTGTTATTGCCGGAGAATTACAAGGCATAAAAGATTTTTTGAATGAAAAACAAAAAAAACAATTTGAAAACCCGCAGTTTGCTGAGGTAAAAGCCGGGGAAGCAATCTTTCATCATCCGTTTACCCTGCATGGTTCAGGCTCCAATACATCAACCAAACCAAGAAGAGCGTTTGTAATTAATGTAATTGCCGACGGTGTTGTTTCAGATTCAAACGAACCTTTGCTGGAAGGGGTGCCTGTAGTGCCGAAAGGAGAGAAGCTTCAAGGGCAATTTTTTCCGTTGTTGTTTAAGGGAATAAGAAATAAGGAATAAAGAATAAGAAAGTTATTCGTTTTCAATTTAAACTTCACTTCCTTATTTCTCATTTCTTATTTCTTATTCTTTATTTCAATATCCGTACTTTTCTTTCCACAGACTTTTCAAAAATTTTCTCAACTCTTCTTCTCTCACATTCTTTCCGGGATCATAGAATTTCATTCCTGCAATTTCTTTGGGTAAATATTCCTGCGGGGAAAAATTGTTATTGTAGCTGTGAGAGTACTCATAATTCTTTCCATAGTCCAGGTTCTTCATCAACCGGGTGGGTGCATTACGGATATGAAGCGGAACGGGCAGGTCTCCATATTTCTTAACGGCAGATAGTGCTTCCCCAATTGCAACAACAGCTGCATTGCTTTTTGGAGATGCAGCGAGATAAGTAACACATTGCGACAAGATGATACTGGATTCCGGATATCCAATTTTATTCACCGCTTCAAATGTTGCGTTGGCCATCACCAATGCGGTTGGGTTAGCATTGCCAATATCTTCGCTGGCCAGTATCACCAACCTGCGGGCAATGAACTTTACATCTTCACCGCCTTCGATCATTCTTGCCAACCAGTACACGGCTGCATTCGGATCGCTGCCTCTTATTGATTTTATAAAAGCAGAAATGATATCATAATGCTGTTCGCCGCTTTTGTCATAGAGGGCAATTCTTTGCTGCGCAACATTCATCACATATTCATCTGTAATAACTATTTTATCAGGGTCTTCGGAAGCCCCTCCTTGCGAGGCAACCGAGTTTTGCGAAGGTTGGGGGCGAAGCCCGGGGGAGGCTGCGAGCTCCAGCAGGTTCAATAATTTCCTGGCATCACCACCGGAGATATTTATCAATGCAGATGTTTCTTTGAGTTCAATTTTTTTCTTTTTTAAAAACTCATCTTTTTGAATAGCTGTTTGTAAAAGTTTCACCAGGTCATTTTCATCCAGTGGTTTCAGTACATATACCTGGCAACGGCTTAGCAAGGCGCTGATGACCTCGAAAGAAGGATTTTCTGTTGTAGCGCCGATCAATGTGATGATACCTTTTTCCACAGCACCGAGTAAAGCATCCTGTTGTCCTTTATTGAAACGATGTATCTCATCAATGAATAAAACAGAACCAGGTTTGTTTTTAGCTTCTTCGATCACTTCCCTTACATCTTTTACACCTGAACTGATAGCGCTGAGCTGGAAAAAGGGAACTTTTAAAGTATGTGCAATGATGTTAGCGATGGTTGTTTTGCCTGTGCCCGGGGGTCCCCAGAAGATCATGGAAGGAATTTTTCCATGCTCAATGGCTGTTCGCAGGATACTTCCTTTGCCGGCAAGATGTTGCTGGCCTTGCAATTCATCTAATGAATCAGGGCGGATGCGTTCAGCAAGCGGAACATGAGAATTCATGATCCAAAGTAACGAAAAGTTAATGTGCCAGACGCCAATTCACATTGGGTTTTGAAATACTGGGGATCTTGTCAATGAAAAACCTGTTTATAAAAAACAGGCTTTTCAGCTTAAAACAACGTACTGTTATGAAAGAAGCAATTTACAGTTCTTTATTTTTTATAAAGGCAGTATTACTACCCAAATAAATTCAGTGGTTGCCGTAATTTTTGGAGAGCGGATCAGATCTTATGAATTTGGTTTTTGATCGCAAAGATCACAATGCCGGCCGTGTTCCTTGCTTTTACTTTTTCCTGGATCTTTTCCCGGTATCCTTCAATGGTCCTTACACTGAGGTTAAGCATGGCCGCAATTTCTTTGTTGGCGTATTGCTCGCAAATGAGCCTGATGATCTGTGTCTCTCTTTCGGAGAATTGTGGTTTGGGCGTTTTTTTAAAGGGGTTGAAAGAACTTTTGGCGATCAGTTTTATCAATTTTTCAGAAGTATGTTTGCAATAATAAGTATCACCGTTGCTGACATGATGAATAGCTTCAATGATCTCATCCTTTTGTGCATTTTTCAGCATATACCCTTTGGCCCCTGCCTCCAGCATTTCCATAATGAGTGTATCCTCATCAAACATGGAAAGGGCCACAATATTGACATCCGGGTTATTCTTCAGAAGTTGTTTGGTGGCCTCAATGCCATCCATGACCGGCATCTTGATATCCGTAAATATCACATCGGGTTTAAGTTTCCCTACGATCTCAATCAGTTCTTTTCCATTTTCTGCCTCGCCAACTAACCTGATCTCGGGATATTTTTTGAGCATGACCCTGAACCCGTCACGGAAAATTTCATGGTCATCGGCAATCACAACGCTTATATTACGATATTGTTTTTGCATAGCTTTGGTTTTAGTCAATTGGTATTTCAAACTTATATTTTACTCCTTTCCCCGGCCCCGTATCCACTGAACTGATCCCGTTCATGATCTCTACCCGGCTTGCTAAATTGCGTAATCCAAGACCCTTGTTCAGATCATTTACTTTTTCATAGTTAAAGCCTGTTCCGTTATCCTCGGTGATCAGCACAATGTGTTTATCTTTTACATCTAATTTAATAAACAATTCTGAAGCCCCGGCATGTTTTACAGTATTTTGAATGACCTCCTGCACAATGCGGAACAGGTTAATTGATTTTTGCAGCGAAATATCAGGGATCGGGTTTAGCTGATAACTTATTTTCAAAGGCAATGATTCCGTGATCTTCCCGATCAGTTCTTCTGTTGCCGCCACCAGTCCTTTCCGGGTGAGGGTATTGGGCATTAAGTTAAAAGCGATTTGCCGGATACGCTGTATGATCTCATCCACATAACCACTTGCTTTCCGGATAAGTTCGGTGTCTTCTTCGGATTTCGATTCAACGGAATTGATCTTGAACTTAATGGCTGAAAGTACCGGGCCCAGGTCATCATGGAGATCAGAAGCGATCCGCTGCCTTTCTTTTTCAAGGGTAAGGATCTCTGCTTCAATTTTCTCCCGGTTGAGTTTTTGCGTGATACGCTGTTGCCGTATCATCGTGATGATAAAATACAGCAATACCACGCCAAGCACGCCGGCAGCGATCAGAGCAGCAAGGTAGATTTTTGTTTCTTGGGTATCCATAATACAGCCCAGGCGAATATGAGGTTAACAAATAAATTTACAAAAATGAGAATGACTAGAATATTTGTATAGAATTGGTCACTTGCTTTTAATCGTATAAAAAAGAACACTTCGATGGTTGCTTTATATGAGAAATAAATAATGATCCCGCAGCAAATCAAAAAAGTCGCATTATACAATAAATTTTTCTTAACTGTAACAATAAGTTTATTTAATTGTCCGATGCTTAGGAAAATCAGAATAAAAGAATAGACAATCCTGAAAAATGAATTGATTGTGGCGAGGCTGTGCCAGATCAGGTTATCGTATATCCACAGGCAAAATAAAAAAATGAAAAGAGAATAGAAAAAAATATTTTTTTTATTAAATGCTCCCCAATTTTTAAATAAACAGAGATACAACAATGATTCAAATAAAACGTAAACGTTTGAATTTATTAAATTATTCCTGGTGGTCTCTATAAAAATGACACTTAGGGTGTGATTTATAAAACCCAGACAAAGAATAAAAATAAAGGGCCGATACGCCGGCATGGCCTTTTTAAAACGGATCAGCCCAATAATTACTGCAATTGTAATACTATATCCTAATGCAACAGAGATATAATATAGACTCATAGTTAGCTATTTAACGCCGAAGGTGGCGGGCAAAACGGAGGGCACCGCAATGTATCATCAACAATACTATCTCCGGCAATTGTCATATTCGCTGTGATTGGAGGTAATATATCCTCATTATTTTGATTAACTGCTACCAGCATTGGTCTTACCTGGAGATTTGCGTTCATTCCATAATAAAGACGGATTGCTGTGCAGTCTGGCTTGGCCAGCAAAGTCTCTATAGCAGCTTTATTAAAAGTGTCACAAACAGAAAGGATATCGTTGCCAGCATACACCGGGTTAATAACATCGGCTTTGTTCTGCCTGTAGCGGGTGGTCATTTCAATTGCTTGTTGAAGTGAAATGAAACCAGTTGTTGATCCATTGCTCATAAATTAAAATTTTAAGTGGGATAGATGGGTTTGTCTCCGGGAAGATAATAATTCCGCGAAACTTAAAAAACTAATGGGATTATTACGGTCTGTACAGGTAGTAACCGCAGTTTGGAAAGGTATTAGCAACCTTGCCAGCATACTATTAATGTCCCAGATTTGACTTGCAAGAGGATCTTTATTCCAAAAGGATTGAACAAAATACAAAAGTCATCATCAAAGATCGATTCGAATAAAATTTTTCAGTTGAATAACAGCAATGGGGACTTTCTCAAAGCTATTAACCGTTGACCTTTCCTAAAAATTGCAAATGGCTATCCAATAAACGGATAGCCATTTTGTTACCTAATATGATTAAATGGAATTCCGGTTCATAATTTTAAAGAATTGCACTATCCCGAAACTTTATAGAAAAGAGGCTTAGTTTATTGAATAATATTATTCCCCTCTGCAACAAATTTATCAGTAAGTATTTTTCCTGATCTGTTTAAGATGTTATTGCTGAATCTATGAACTGCCCTTACCCAATCGATGTATTGAATCAATGGCTTGCAGGGGTTGCAATTTTTAAAATTGTTATTTTCTATTTCTGAACGTTGGGTTCCTGAAAGAGAAATCAAAGGGACATTACCGGCTGTTACACAATTATCAACCATATTCCCTGAGAAAATAAGATAGGGCCCCATCGTACTTTCATCATTACCACCCCGAAGCATGGTAAGTAACTGGTCTTTACAACTCCTGAATGTATTGTTAGTCATCTTCAGCTTTTCAACATTATAATAACCTTTCTTCTCCGTTTCATTATTGAAATCAAACAATTTGCCCATTGCAATATTGAAAACGCATTTATTAACCAGGATACTGTCTGACACACTTGATCTGGCGGCTGTAAAAAATGTGCCGTACATATTGCTAAATTGACAACCGGTGAAACTGAAATTACTGTGATTGCAACTTCCTGAAGTATCCGTGGTAATGAAATTATTGATCCCCGAAAGATCGAGTTTGAGATTATTTATTGATAAAGATTTTCCTGCTACTACCTGGAATAAGAACGGCAAATTGCGGGATTTGCTGACAAACCTGATAAAGCCTTTTTGATTGCTGGTAAATGAAATATCAGTATTTAATAGAAACGGTGCTGAAAAAGTATACTCCCTGCCCGTCAGGATAATATTGAGTTTTCCATTGCTGTTTTTTGAAAGGCATGCAATAATATCTTCAGCAGTTTTGCACGTAACATTTATTTGTTTTCCAATAGCCGGTTTTTTTTGATAACTGAACCATGCGGCACCACATTGTGTAAGAGCATTTTTTTCTATTTTTTTAAATTGGTCCAGATCTGAAAAGCCGGGGTGTAAAGAAATGCGGGTAGTTACTCTCGAAAGACTTTCTTTGTAGAGAGAATCAAAAGAATCATTTTTTGGATTCTCATCTGCAAATGGAATCGAAGCAATGCCGGCATTTATACGCTGTAAATCAGATTTGATGAACCCGCCTGTTGTGTTTTGTTTAATGCGCTTACTTATTAAGTTACCGGAAAAGTGTATGCCATTTATTGAATCAAAAACATAATATATGCTATTGTCTCTTTGGTTATCTATAATATTATTAATGAATTGAACATTTTTTGGGGGAACGGATCTTTCTGTATCACTCCCTTCGCAAAAACTCATCGGCGTACAATCAATAAAACTATTATTGGCGATCACGGCATCGGTTACAGCCACATACCGGTTTGCGGGAGAATTCGGTACACCATTCATGATGGCTAAAGGTGAACGAAAGCCTTCACCCCGGCAACGGTAGAAAAGATTATTTACAACCCACTGCCCTTTGTTTATGATCCTGACACCTCCCGTTCCTTCTTTATTATTGCCGAGAAATATATTGTTCTCAACGGTATTAAAATTTCCGTGGCGCAGAACAACTGTCCCCTGGCATTCTTTGAAAAGATTGTTGCGTACCACATTTTGCCCGGATTTCAGGGATATAATTTCTGTTTCTCCATCACAATGTTCAAAAAAATTATCAGTGATCTGTGTGTTGGAATTAAACTCGCAATATTCAGAAACACCAACCCTGATGATCTCTCCCGAGTTTGAAGCTAATGGAAGACGGTGGCCGAAATAGTTGTGATCAATGGAATGAAAATTCTCCCTGCTGCCCGGATCGTCAAGCATAACAGCTATGACAACGGCCATATTTTTTTTCTCAAGTATACTGCAATGATCAAGGCGGTTATATTTCCCATAAAACATGATCCAGTAATTGTCATCAAGCCGTTTGGGGTTATTAAAATCATTAATCACGGTATTAGTGACCCTGCAATGATTTGCCATTTGATTTTTGTCCAGCCTGAACCTGATCACGGCGTCATTACCTGCATATCCATTTGTAAAATAAAATCCATCCACCGTGATGAACTGACCGCCCAGTCTCAGGAGGGAATGGCCCGTTAGTAGTACTTTCCCGGTTTCTTCAGCTTTGAAAATAATCGGGTTTTCAGCAGTTCCGTTGCAGTCTAAATTAATCGTTACATCTTTCCATTCGCCTCTAGTTAAAATAATAAGATCACCTGGTTGTGCTTTCCTGTTGGCAGCGTTCAGCTCCTCAATATTTTTTACTTTAATGGTATTACCGGACACGGTAGTTACAAACAGGACACTGAAAGAAGTTAATAAGAATCGTATCATATTTATTTATTTGCCGGCCCGTTTTTATGGAGGATCCGCTGGGAGGATTCCCGGATGAATAGTTTCGTTTTCAATACTTCTTCTACATGAGTCATGTCGGCCTCATTATGCAGCATTTCAATAAAAAGTTTGGCTGCAATTTTTCCCATCTCAAATGCCGGTTGATCCACACTGGAAATGGTAGGAGTAACCAGGCTGGTGACAGGTTCATTATTGAAACCCACCAATCCTATGTCATGAGGCATTTTCAAATTTTTTTCTTTGATCGCCAGCATCGCACCCATCGCCATTCTGTCGCTGATCGTGAAAATAGCATCAGGTCTTTTTTTCATATTCAGTAGTTCCTGTGTGGCGAGGTAAGCATAGTGCTGGTTAAAATCACAGTGAATGATCAGGTCATCATTTGGTTTTATCTTATACTTTTTTAAAGCTTTGAGGTAACCTTTCAATCTTTCATTACTGATGCCAAGGTTTTTGGGTCCTGCTAAAATGGCGATTCGTTTATAACCCTGCTCCAATAAATGTTCTGTGGCCTGGAAACCGCCGTCTTCATTATCAATCCTCACACCGGGAGCTTTCAGGAAAGGAGTTACCCGGTCAAATACGACCATCGGCATTTGTTTTTCCTGGATCTTTTTAAAATGATCAAAGGTTTTTGTTTCACTGGAAACGGAAACAATAAAACCATCCACGAGGCTGTCCAATAATCTTCTTGTATTGATGATCTCACGGCCAAAAGATTCATTGCTCTGGCAAACCATTACCGTATAACCGGCTTCCATGACCACTTCATCGATACCTCTTACCATGGTTGATAAAACATAATCCAGGTTAGGAACAATAACACCGATATTATGAGTCTGTTTTTGTTTCAGACTTAATGCCAGTTTATTGGGCTGATAATTTAATTCTTCCGATAAAGCCATTACCGCTTTTTTTGTTTCTGAACTTACATCGGGAGCATTGCGCATGGCACGGGAAACAGTGGAGATAGATATATTCAGTTGCCTGGCAATGTCTTTTATTGTTGCGGGTTTGTTCATTTGTGTATAAAGGTAAAACTAAAGGAAACTTTGTTACGGAAATCCCGGTAGCGTTGCCGGTAACGTTCTCGGAACTAAAATATTAGAAAACATCTAAACATTTAATCAAATGGATAAATAATTATTTGATTTAAGCTAAATTATTTTGATAATGTCTATCACCCTGATTTCAGGTAATTTTAAAATTGCAGTTATTATTACAGCCGAAAGCTTGTTGAATGAAAAAAGGTAAGGATTTGTCTGCCAATTATTCTGATCTGTTTTTCCCTCTGCTCTGCTTTCTATCCTATCCCCTGGTTTTTTAATAAATTCTTTTAAACAGATTAGTATGTATTCGTTAAAAGGAAAAGTTGCATTGGTAACTGGCGGAGCCAGGGATATTGGCCGCCAGGTTTCTATAAAATTGGCGGCTGAAGGAGCAAAGGTTTGTATAAACTATTTTGGGAACGAGGAACTGGCGAAAGAAACGCTGGAATTGATAAAAAAAGCAGGCGGGGAAGCGATCATCGCTTATGGTGATATGACCAAAGCAGCAGATGTTAAGCAAGTTGTGAATGTATGTACAACGGCTTTTGGAAATGTGATTCATGTGCTGGTGAATGTTGCTGGTGGATTGATGGGAAGAAAGCTTTTAGCCGATATTGATGAAGAGTTCTGGGATGCCGTGATGGATGTAAACCTGAAATCTGTTTATCTCGTTACGAGAGAAGTTGCAAATCACATGACGGAAGGTGGTTCCATTGTCAATTTCGCATCGCAGGCTGCAAGGGACGGTGGCGGATTTGGTGCCGTTGCTTATTCCACAGCAAAGGGTGGAGTACTTACGTTCACACGGGGTCTTGCAAAAGAGTTAGGACCAAAGGGGATCCGGGTCAATTGTGTTTCACCAGGAATGATCAACACAACTTTTCATAATACGTTCACCAAACCGGAAGTGAGGACGAATGTGGCTGCAGCGACGCCATTGAGAAGAGAAGGCAAGGCGGAAGAGGTGGGCGACCTGGTTTTATACCTGGCCGGCAGTGCTTCCTCGTTTATTAATGGAGCAAGTATTGAAATTAACGGGGGCACCTATTTTATATAAATTTCATTTCCCTTTTAAAAGAGGATTTTTGATATTCATACGATTGCTGAAATAATTGCTGTATGATACAATTGGTTAAAACGGTATTACTGGTTTTAGCGCCCATGTTTTTGTTTGCGCAACATCCTGTCACTTTTTTTACAAAAAAGGAGGCGGCATCAGTAACGACCAGCCTTAATAAGTTTCCCCTTCTTACAAAATCATATACAGAAATAAAGAGCGATGTTGACCAATGGATCGGAAAGGATGTTGATGTTCCCTTTCCGAAAGATCCTGCCGGCGGATATACGCATGATAAACATAAATCGAATTATACGCTGATGTTTAACAGCGGGATTTTATACAACCTTACTGGTGAAGCAAAGTATGCAACACTGGCCAGGAACATGCTGTTGAAATATGCGGTTTTAAATCCAACGCTAAAAAATCATCCGCAGGCAACCAGCAGTTCACCGGGTCACATTTTCTGGCAGGCATTGAATGATGCCAACTGGATGGTTTATGCAGGGATGGCCTATGATCTTATTTATAATTCCTTACGTGCAGAGGAAAGAAAAAAAATTGAAGATGGCGCTTTTAAACCTGAAGTGGATTATTTCACACACGAATTAAAAGATTGGTTTAACCTTCTGCACAATCATGCAGTCTGGGCTTGTGCCGGAGTGGGTATTATTGGTATTGCCACGCATAACCAGGATTATACCGATATGGCATTGTACGGAACGGCGAAAGACGGGAAAAGAGGTTTTATAGCACAGATGGATAATCTTTTTTCGCCGGATGGATATTATACAGAAGGACCTTATTACACCCGGTATGCTATTCTGCCTTATGCATTATTTGCTAATGCGCTGAATAATTACAAGCCCGGCTTAAAAATATTTGAACACAGGGATCGTATTTTACTAAAAGCTTTGCGGACCTGTTTGCAGCAAACAAATACGAACGGTTCTTTTTTCCCATTAAGCGATGCATTAAAAGACAAGGATTATACATCCAACGAGCTGGTAACTGCGATTGATATTTTCTGGAATATTTACGGCCCGGATACTAATTTTCTGTATGTAGCCAGGCAACAAAACAGGGTGATGCTGAATACAGGAGGAGTAGCTATTGCAAGCAGGTTAACTTCCGGAAAAGGTGTACCTGCTTATTTTAATTATAAAACAATTGAAAGTACAGACGGAACAAAAGGCGATGAGGGAGGAGTGAGTTTTATCAGGAACGGGATTACCAAAGATCTGACGACGCTTATTTTCAAATATACATCCCATGGGCTTTCTCACGGGCACTTCGACAGGCTGAACATTAATTTGTTTGATAAGGGGAATGAGATCTTAACTGATTACGGATCTGTCCGTTTTATCGGGGTTGAACAAAAATATGGCGGCAGGTATTTGCCTGAAAATAAAAATTATGCTGCACAAACCATAGCTCACAATACGATTGTCATTGATGAAGCCAGCCAATTCAACGGGGACGAAAAAGAGGCTGAAAAATATCATGCTGATAAACTATTCAGTAATGTGTCCAACCCGTTAGTGCAGGTAGTGGCGGCAAAAGAAATCCATTCATATAAAGATGTATCACTGCAACGCACATTATACTCTTTGCAATTGCCTGATGGGAAAAAAATGATTGTTGATGTTTTTAATACCACAACATCCGGGAATCACCAGTTTGATCTTCCTTTCCAGTATAACGGGCAACTGATCAATACGTCGTTTACCTATCAGTCTTTTACCAAAAAACAGGAAATACTGGGAAACAAAAACGGTTACCAGTTTCTATGGAAAGAAGCAGAAGCTATGGTGGCAAATACAACGGCCCAATTTACATTCCTGAATGCAAAGACCTATTACACTATTTCAACACTTGTTGATGATACAACCCAGTTATTTTTTACCCGTAGCGGGGCTAACGATCCTGATTTTAATTTAAGACGTGAACCGGCATTTATTGTCAGGAAAAAGGGACAAAGCCGGTCATTTATAAATGTATTGGAGATACACGGGAAATATGACCCGGTCAATGAATTTTCATCCAATGCCTATCCTTCCGTTAAGCAAATAAAATTATTAGAGCAGGATGATCAGTATACAATTGCAGAAATTATAGTTGGAGCAAAGAAATTAATAATAGCACAATGCAATAAAGATTTTGATAATAAGCAAGTACATGCAGTACCGGGCTTTAGTTGGCCAGGACCTTTTATGGTTTTGTACGACGGAAAAAAATTGTAAACAGATTAAAAAATAAGCAATGGGAACAACAGAAACAACAAAAGTATTCATTGAAAACAAAGACATCGAGTGGCATCAAACGGATAAAGGAGTCAAGAGAAAGATCATGTCTTATGATGATAACCTTATGGTGGTAAAAGTAGCTTTCGAAAGAGGAGGCATTGGTTCATTACACAAGCATCATCATTCACAAATAACACATATTGAGTGTGGAGTATTTGAAGTAGAAATAGGAAAAGAAAAGAAGGTCCTTTCAGCGGGAGATGCTTTTTATATTCCGCCGAATGAGTTGCATGGCGCTGTTTGTTTGGAAGCCGGGATATTAATTGATGTATTTAGCCCGATGCGTGAAGATTTTATCAATGGCAAATAATTGAATTTAATAAGCAAAAATGAAAATTAAAGGACTCCGGTGGTGGATTATTGGGCTGATCGGTTTGGCTACTGTGATCAATTATGTTGACCGGAGTGCTATTAATATCATGTGGCCGTATATCTATAAAGAATTCGGAATTGCAGACGCTGATAATAAAACGGTGTTGGCGCTGATCACTAATTTTTTCATGGTGGCTTATGCTATTGGCCAGAGTGTTACCGGAAAATTGATGGATGCAATTGGTACAAGGATCGGGATGGTTATTACCATTTCAGCCTGGAGTATATCCATAGCGCTGCATGCTGTTGCAAGATCGATCCTGTCGTTTAAAATATTCAGAGCGCTATTAGGTATCAGTGAGGCCGGTAACTGGCCCGGGGCGACAAAGAGTAACGCAGAATGGTTTCCGGCAAAAGAAAGGGCCATCGCACAGGGCATTTTTGGAGCCGGAGCTTCCCTGGGTTCAGTTGTATCTGCTCCATTGATCGCAGGTTTTTTTCTTGCATTTGGGTGGCGGTTAACTTTTGCAGGTATAGGTATCCTTGGATTCTTATGGATCATTCCCTGGCTGATCATAAATAAAGCAACACCGGATAAACATCCCTGGATCACTAAAAAAGAGCAGGATCATATTTTGGACAATAAAGCCGGCGCTGATATAATTCCAACTGTTACCAAAGTATATACATGGAAACAATTATTGAATTTTAAAAACACATGGGGTATTATCACCTCCCGTTTTTTCATTGACCCGGTTTGGTGGATGTTCCTGACCTGGTTACCTACTTTTTTGAAAGAACAATTTGGATTTGATATTAAACAGGTAGGAGCCTTTGCCTGGTTGCCTTATTTGTTCGCAGCTATTGGCGGCCTGATGGGTGGATTTTATTCTTCAAGGTTGATAAGACGGGGTGTAGAAGCACCTAAGGCAAGAAAAAAAGCCATCAGCATCGGATGTGCATTGATGATCGCTGCATTAATTGGTATTGTTTATTACCTGGACCATTTAAAAGAGCATATTGATCTTGCCATTGCATTGATCAGTGCTACACTTTTTGGATTTCAGTTTCTCATCAACAATCTCCAGACCCTGCCTTCTGACTATTTTAACGGAAAGAATGTCGGTACTGTCGCCGGCATGGGCGGAACGGCTGCTGTTGCAGGCACTGTGATTGTTACCATGCTGGTACCGGTAATTACAAAAACAAGTTATGCCTCATTTTTTATTTTGGCAGCATTGTTCGTGCCCATAGCATGGATATGTATCATGTTTATCGTTTCAAAAAATAAAGATCGTTCTGTTATTTAATTGCAATTATTTATGAATATTAAAAGATGTTTTATGAAAAAAATTTTATTTGCTGTGACCCTTTTATTTTCTGCAGGGATCATGTTTGGCCAAACAACTTATTACTGGGTAGGTGGTACCGGCCCAACCAGTTATACTGCTAACAGCAACTGGAATACTCAATTAAATGGTGGCGGCACAGCCAGGTCAGCAGCCGCTGCTAATGACATTTTAATTTTTGACGGAACCAATGTAGGAGGCATCGTGCCCACAACCGGTCTTGTGACAACTACAGCCACATCTACCAATTCCGGGAGGTTGATATTTCAAAACGGAGCGATGGTAATTTTAGGTCGTGCATCTGCCGGGAGTGCTGCTATTACCATCAATGGCGATGGAACTGCAGCAGATGATCTTCTTGTCAACGCCGGTTGTACACTTACCCTGGGGATGGCGATTTACAACTATGATGTATCCATTATTGTTTCAGCTACTGCTACAGCATTGATCAACGGAACTGTTTATCTGAGTCCACTTTCAAATTCAGTACATACCAGGAGTCTTATTACAGCATTGGCTGTTAATTCAGTTGTATTTGGAACAGGTTCAGCCTGCCATATTACTGATTCTATCGCCACTTCCGGTTTTAATGGTTCTGTCCAGGATGGCATCGTATTCAGAACAGGGGCTTCATTATATTATTATACAGGCAGAAGCCCGATAGGCAGCAGTTCGACCGTTCAATTCACCAATTTCGATCCGGGGAGTAATTTATATTTCATGCGTACGAACCTGAGTTATCTTGATGGAATAACCGCTTATTCCAGTTCATCATGGTTTAACCGTAAGAACCTGGGAAATGTTTTTTTTCAAAATGGGGCAACTATAATATCAGATGGGCCATTGGACAGAGCGGACGATTTTACAATTGATAATGGCTGTTCATTCAGGACACATACAAGTGGTGTTACGCCTATACTGGGTAATCTTACCGTCAATGGAACTTTAGACGGACCAACCGGCAGCACAAATATTGTCGTAATGGGGGGCAATTCACCCCAAACTATTTCAGGTACCGGTACTATTGATCTGCCATCTTTAACCGTTGCTAATTACAGTAATGTTACTTTGGCCAGGTCAGTTAATGTTCTTACAGGTACAGATATCTTCGGCAAAATAAATTTTGGAACAACCAATCAACTGACCGGGCCAACCAGTTTTACATCAAAAGTTAATGGTATTGCTACTTCTATCACCGGTAGTACTGTGGCAGGTTCATACAGAATATCCAATGTTGTTGGTACGTTGACAGGCAACACCGGTTTAGCTGTTTCGGGAAATGGATTGGCTGTAAACAGCAACGTAACAGGATTTTCTTCAGGTAATGCGGTCGTACTGCTTTCAAAACCTGCAACATCAACTGTAACGAATGCCACATTTACTTTTTTCAGTGATACGGCGACAATGGTTACCGCCAATGCTAACGGAATGGATTCATTAACCGGAAGCGTCGTGGTCATAGGCAATAAAAATTACCAGGCCGGAACAAATTATATTATTAATGGTGCGACGACCAAACCTTTTGGCATCAGCTCAGGTTCATCTAATAGTATGATCGATGCAGGCTTTGTTGAAATAAATGCAAATGTTACAGTTAACCGGGGAATAAATATTTACAATCATTTATTGATAAATGGTAAACTTACTTTACGTCCGCTGGACCTGGTTCATATTTTCCCCAATGCTGTTATTACGGGGACTTTCAGCAATACAAAATATATAGCAGCGGACTACAATGCCGGAGGTCAGCAAAGCATGATCCGGGTTGATGCTATCAGTTCTGCTACAACCATTCCTTTGGGAACAACCGTTCATTATCTTCCTGCAACCATTACACCTGTTTCTGTATCCGATTTTACAGTTGCAGCATTTACCGGTATTACTTCCAATGGTATGATAACCGGTACACCATTAACAGCGGTACAGAAACAACAGGTAGTGGATGCCGTCTGGAATATAAACCGTGTCAATGGAACAGGAAATGCAACGCTCCAGATCAATTGGCCAACTGCATTGGAAGGTTCCACTTTTACTACTTTACCTAATACTGATATCGGAATGATAAAAAATAATGGCAGTTCATGGGACCTGCCAATCGGTACTGGAAATAACACAACAAATATTGTAACCGCCACATTTTCTTCCTTCGGATCTTTCGGAGCGGGTGCAGTGCCACAAACCAATCCTTTTATCTTCAACCCGCTTCCCATAAAGACATATGGCAATCCCGATTTTAACGGGGGCGCTACCAGTTTAAATACCACTCAACCTATTATCTATACCAGCAGCAACCCGGCCGTTGCAACCATTGTAAGTGGTAATATTCATATAACAGGTGCCGGCACATCCGTGATCAATGCTTCTCAGGCCAGTGATGGATTTTATCCGCCGGCAAGCGTAAATCAAACCTTAACCGTAAATAAAGCTCCGTTAACAATAAAGGCTGATGATAAATCTAAATTCGAATTAACAGCTAACCCGCCTTTAACAATCACCTATACCGGTTTTGTTTTAGGAGAAACTGCATCTGTTCTTTTAACGCAGCCTACTATTTCTACGACAGCTGTGCTGGCTTCTCCTCCCGGAACATACCCGATCACAGTAACCGGGGCAACAGCTGCCAATTATATCATTACACATGTCAACGGGACATTAACAGTCATTGCAAAATCAAATCAGACAATCACATTTAATACCCCTCCGACAAAAACCTATGGGAACCCAGATTTTGCAGCAGGGGCAACCAGTACAAATAATACAATTCCTATAACATATACCAGCAGCAATCCTGCAGTTGCAACAATTATTGGAACCAATATTCACATCACGGGTGCAGGAACTTCCACCATCACTGCATCACAGGCAGGCAATGCCGGTTTCAACCCCGCTCCTGATGTAGCCAGAACGCTGACGGTTAATAAAGCTAACCTTACTATCAGAGCAAGGGATACAGTTAAAATAACCGGGCAACCAAACCCGGTGTTCACGATAACTTATACTGGCTTTGTGTTGGGTGAAACGGTGGCTAACTTAACCACGCCTCCGGTGGCAACGACAACGGCCGTTGATAATTCTGCTCCCGGTTATTATCCCATAACCCTGTCGGGTGCTACATCTTCCAATTACAATATCATATACACCAATGGAACATTGACTGTGCTGCCATTAACGGGTACAGGTTTACAATATCTGAATGCATACCAGAATGCAAATGGAAATATTACGGTAAGGATCTATTCGCCTGATTCACGCCTGGCAGATATAATCATTTATAATATGCAGGGTATGTTCCTGGCAAGGAAAAATATCTTAATGCACAATGGGTTTGCGGCCGTTGAAATTCCGGCCCAAACATTAGCATCAGGTTATTACGTCGTAGCGGTAAAGGGTGATGGAGTGAAATTGGAAAAAATAATTCATTTCTTAAGATAGCATGAACCTGTTTATGAAAAAGACGTCTTTATTTTTGTTGGCTATTTTATTGATATGTTGCAAAACATCCAATGTTATTGGTCAATCCGGTAAGCCAATAGTATTTGTATTAAACGCAAAGGTGCTGGATAGAAATAAGACCAGGATCAGGAATAATGACCCGGGGGTAATAACGGCCTATAAGCAACTGATCAAAGATGCAGATAAAAAAGCAATGGAGTTTGAACCGGTAAGTGTACTGGAGAAAACCGCAACGCCACCCAGTGGAGACAAACATGATTATATGAGCCTGGCTCCTTATTGGTGGCCTGATTCTTCTAAAGCAGGCGGTCTTCCTTATATAAGAAAAGACGGACAAACCAACCCGGAAGTAAAGGACTATAAGGATAAGGATAATATGCCAAAGCTTTGTGAGAATGTATATATGCTTGCGCTGGCTTATTATTTTTCAGGTAACAACAGCTATGCTGAGCATGCGGCAAAATTGTTACGGACCTGGTTCCTGGGTCCGGCAACAAAGATGAACCCCAATATGAATTTTTCGCAGGCGGTTAAAGGTACCAATGATGGCCGTGGTGCAGGATTGATCGATTCCCGCCATCTTATAAAGCTGATCGATGCTATCGGATTATTGAAGAGCTCCAAATCATGGAAAACGGAAGATCAAAAAGGCATGCAAAAATGGTTTGCTGATTTTCTGAACTGGATGCAAACCAGCAAAAATGGACTTGACGAACTGGATGCTCTCAATAATCATGGCGCATGGTATGATGCACAACGTTTGTCCATGGCTTTATTTATTGACAGCAGCGACCTGGCTAAAAAAATTATCCTGAATACAGAACATCGGTTGGATACACAAATTGACAAGGATGGTTTATTCCCTGCAGAAATGGCCCGCACTATTTCCATGCATTATACCTGCTTTGCGATGGATGCTTTTTTCAATATTGCCCATATGGCTGAAAGGACCGGCATTGATTTTTGGAATTATACAACACCCACCGGTCAATCATTAAAAAAATCTTTTGAAGTGTTGAAGCCATACCTGGTCCAGGAAAAAGAATGGACAGGTGAGCAGATAAAAGAATTTGATGTTGAGGAAGGCTATGATATTTTGATGAATGCCGCTGAATATTTTAAATGTAAGGACTGTGCCCAGGCCGTACAGAAATTAGCTGGGGATAAGGGGCCCCGTTTACGTATCAACCTGGTATACTAAAATAAAATTTTTATAAATATTAAAAAATGCTATTATGAAAAAACTTGAGTGCTTGCTGATCATCCTGCTTCTGGCAGGTGGTGCTGTAATTGCCCAAAAAAGAGTAATTACAGGTAAGGTTATCAACAAAAATTCCAACGAACCTTTAGTTGGTGTCAGCATACTCGCCGATAAGCAGAAAGGAGGAACCACTACCAAAACGGATGGTTCTTATTCTATTTCGGTAGATAAGAATGCTACTGTATTGATATTTTCTTCCGTGGGTTTTACCACCCAGGCAATTCCGATCGGTGACAAAACAACCATTGATGTCACGTTGGTTCCTGCTGCTATCACAAATGATGAAGTGGTGGTGATCGGTTATGGTTCGCAAAAAAAATCCAGTGTGACCGGGGCCGTTTCTAAATATACAAACGACAGGTTGGAAGAAACTCCAAATTCAAGACTTGACCAGGCATTGCAGGGAAAGATTGCGGGAGTGCAGGTCCAAAATCTTTCTTCCGAAGCAGGTTCAGATCCTAAAGTAAGGATCCGGGGAGTTTCTTCCATTACAGCCGGGGCCGATCCGTTGGTAGTAGTGGATGGTCACCCGTTATACGAAGGATTATCATTTGTAAATATGGCTGATGTGGCTTCAGTCGAAGTATTGAAAGATGCAGCATCATCAGCAATTTATGGTTCACGGGGTGCTAATGGTGTTATTCTTATTACTACAAAAAGCGGTAAGGCCAATAAAACAAAATACAGTGTTAAGTTTTCTACCGGGTTTAAAGAAGCCTATGAACTTTATCCAATGATGACCACTACCGAATATACCAATATGCTTTTTTATGAAGCGGCTTTAAAATTGAAAGATGCAAGTATACCGCCCCCGACCCTGACCCAGATTGCTTCAACAGCTGAAAGGGGAGCTTACATTATAGAAAATGATTTGAGAAAAGGAGTAGGAACTGACTGGCAGCATGAGGCCATAAGAAGCGCCAGTGTAAAAAACCTGCAAATGAGTGTGTCGGGTGGGAACGCCGGAGTAAAGTATTATATCTCGGGTGGATACCAGGATGATCAGGGTATGATGTTTCATAGTGAATATGAAAGGTTTACTGTAAAAGCAAAACTGGATGCACAACTAAGTAAAAAAGTAAAATTTTCATTCAACTTTAATCCTTCTTATATAAAGAGGGAAAGACCGTCTGTAAATTATATAGATTTTGTAAGGTTCCAGTCGTACATGCCTGTATATGTGGATGCATCACTTGTGAATTTTATAAGGCAAAACCCTACCTATGCAAATGTGCAGGTGGGAGATTTTGCACAGGCGAATATGTTTAATGCAAGGGTTTATTCCGGTATTATGCCCGACGGCAGTAATTGGGTCAATTCATCGCCCGTTACTCCTTTCAGCACTTCGAACAATACGCCCAAATCGGCCATGGAGACCAGGAAGATCACTACGAATGATTACAGGGCATTGACCTCTGGTGATCTGACCATCAATATACTCCAGGGACTTGATTTTAAAACATTGGCCAGTGTATTTGTGCATTATACATCAGGTTTGGATTTTGCCAAGAGAAATTCAAACAGGCAGGGCGATGTTAACAAAGGAGTTTATACCAGTACATTGTTTGTGGATGTATTATCTGAAAATACATTTACTTATAAAAAACAAATAAAAAATCATTCCATTGATGTGCTGGCCGGGTTTACCGCTCAAAAAACCAGTATCAGGAATGAACAAACCACCGGGCTGGATTATCCAAGTGATAATATTACAACATTGAATACGGCCTTAACTATTGACCAGGCGAATACTTTTAATAATAAGATAAAAAGAGGGTTGCTCTCTGCGCTTGGAAGAATTCTATACGGCTATAAAGATAAATACCTTATCAACGGAACATTCAGGGCAGACGGCAGTTCTTTCTTTGGACCGCGGAACAAATGGGGGTACTTTCCTTCCGTTTCTATAGGTTGGGTGGCCAGTAAAGAAAAGTTTTTCCAAAAAGTAAGCTGGTTAAGTAATTTGAAATTCAGGGCTAGTTTAGGCCCAACCGGAAATAATAATATCGGCGATTATTTATTTGTTGACCAGCTTTACGCTACCAACTATGCATTTGGTTCAGGCAATGGAACAGTAGCAGGCGGCCAGGCTATATCAAGGACTATTCTTTCCAATCCGGACATTACCTGGGAATTGACCAACCAGCTAAACATCGGTGTTGATGTTTCACTTTTCAAAGAGGCTATTTCATTTTCTGTGGATGTTTACAGGTCTAAAACAAAACAACTATTGTTAGCCCAGTCATCACTTGGATTTACGGGGGTGCCCAGCTTTATCAATAATATTGGCAAGGTTGAAAATAACGGAATTGAGTTTGAGATCACTTCGAATAATATCAGGAAGAAAGATTTTAAATGGACCACATCTGCCAATATTGCGCATAATGAGAATAAAATATTACAATTGGGAGCAGAAGCTTTTTTACTGAACCAGGGCGAAAGAACTGAATTATATATGAACAAGGTAGGCGGGCCTTTGATCCAGTTTTTTGGTTATAAAACAGATGGTGTTTGGCTCTCCCAGGCAGATATCACCGCTGCACAAACAGCAGGGTTAACAAGCAGTTTGCCCGGTGTGTTTGTTGCAGGTGGCCTGAAATTAGTTGACATAAATGGTGACAAAGTATTAGATGCTAATGACCGTACGGTCACTGGTAATCCATATCCTGATTTTACCTGGGGTATCGCCAATAACTTCACTTACAAGAATTTTGATCTTAGCTTTTTCTTCCAGGGAGTGCAGGGTGGCAGCCTGATAAACGGGGATGCTAATTATAATGAAACAAAACGTTACAATAAGAATTATAATCAAAACCGGTGGCTCAGTCCGATGTTTCCGGGAGATGGAAAAACACCTTATTCTACAGTTGGCTTTAACTGGATGCTGACTGATTATGTAGTTGAAGATGCTACTTATTATGCTTTGCGGGAAGTATTGGTTGGTTTCACACTACCGGATAAGTTCGTAAAAAAGGCCAAAATAAGTTCACTGCGTTTTTATTTTTCGGCACAGAATCTTTTTTTCCATTCAGCATCAGGTTACAGGGGCATCAATCCTGAAGCAAGATTTACATCGGGGCCGTATGCTACCCCGCTTGTTGATGGTTATCAAAGAGGAAGTTTCCCCATGCCAAAAACATTTTTATTTGGCGTTGATTTAAATTTTTAATTGTAAAAACAAAGTTGTTATGAAAAAAATACAATATGCGGTCATCTTTTTTTACATAGCGTTAAGCTCATGTAAAAAAACGATTGATCTTTACCCGGAATCAAACCTGAACACCGCTACTTATTACAGCAATATTGATGAAGTGAAGGCAGGTCTGACTGCTTGCTACAATGGCTTACAGAGGCCTATGTACCGGGAATGGCAGTTTACAGAATTGCGTTCAGACAATTCATACCAGGGATCTACGGGCAGTACAAATTCATTTAACAGGGATTTGAGTGACCTGGATGAATTTATTCCCGCTACAACCAATGATGCCGTTTACCAGTATTGGCTCGATTCATATTTTAATATTCGCAATTGTAACATATTGCTGCAAAAATTAGGTGTGAGTTACAACCCGTCTTCAGGCGCTATCAGCCTGGCAAGCATAAGCATCCCCATCAGTGATTCAATCAGGAAACAGTTTGCAGGAGAAGCGCTATTCATCAGGGCGCATCACTATTTTAACCTGGTGAGATTATATGGAGGAGTTTTTTTGGTTCATACTCCTATTTCGCCGGCAGAATCGAAAACGATGAACCGTTCATCTGTTGCTGATATATATAAATTAATTGTAGCTGATTTAACGACTGCTTCATCCTATATGAATAATTTAAAATTCAGCCAGATAGCGGCGGAAGATAAAGGCAGGGCCACATCATGGGCGGCTAAGGCATTACTGGGAAAAGTTTACCTGACTTTAAATAATAAACCGAATGCCATCACACAGTTGCAGGATGTTGTTACTAATAGCGGCTACAGTTTGCAGTCTACATATGCAACTGTTTTTTCCATATCAAACGAAGTAAACTCAGAGATCCTTTTTACCGTTCGCTATAAAGCCGGTGGATTAGGCTTGGGTTCAAGTTTTGGAAATGATTTTGGGCCGTTAAATAGTGGCTCCGTTGTTATTAATGGTTCTGGTCGTGGCTGGAATACACCCTCAAGCAGTATAGATTCTTTTTACCTTGCTGCAGATTCAAGAAAGGCAGTTAACATTTCAAAATATTTGCCCGGTACTCCGCAGGAAGCTATTTATGTAAAAAAATACCTGACCCCCGTTGTGCTTACCGATGATGGAGAAAGTGACTGGCCCATTATCCGTTACGCAGATGTTTTATTAATGCTTGCCGAAGCGCAGGGAAACACCAGTTCAAGTGTAGGATATATCAACCAGGTGAGAGTGAGAGCAGGTCTGGGTACGATTGCTTCTCCCCAGCCAACTGTTGCAGCATTTGAACAGGAACTGGTTGATGAAAGAAGAAGAGAGTTTGCATTTGAAAATCACCGGTGGTTTGATCTGGTCAGGTATGCTACAACATTAACCACGATAAACCCGATACAGATAATGCAGGCACATTTTGCTTATGAATATGCCAGGCATTACAGCACTTATCCGGCGCCTACACCCACATTGGCATTTTTGCAGGCAAGCATTACACAGGCAAAGTTATTATTACCGATACCGCAACATGAAATTGATACCAACACACAATTAGTAATACCACAAAATCCCGGGTATTAAAATATTTAGTTTAATACAATGAAAAGACTGGATCTTATAAGCATATTTTTTTTAGTATCTGTTTTTGCAAAGGCGCAGGAAAATGATTCAGTGATCACGTACAAACCTGTTGAATATCCGTCAGGCTATTCTGCCAAGTTGGATGTTGTTTATACTAAAGTAAAGGATTGGGAAGGCAAAATGGATCTGTACCTGCCTGCCAAAGACAAAGGATTAACTCCAATTGTAATTAATATACACGGCGGCGGGTGGAACCATGGGGTAAAAGAATCACAAACGGGATTCAGTACATTTTTTAAAGCAGGTTTTGCAGTGGCAAATATGGAGTATCGTTTGACCGGGCAGGCAACAGCGCCGGCGGCCATTGAGGATACAAGATGTGCGCTGACCTATTTGATAAAACATGCGAAAGAATTAAATATCGATATCAATAAAATTGTTATCATGGGCAGCAGTTCCGGTGCTCACCTGGCATTAATGGGAGGATTATTAGGTAATGATCACCGGTTTGACGGCAACTGTAAGGGTGTTGAAAATATCAAAGTCGCTGCCATCATTGACAAATATGGCATTACCGATGTTTGGGATTGGAGCTATGGACCAAACATTCGCAGCAAATCTGCAAAGAATTGGCTGGGAGATAAGGCAGAGGATAAAAATTTTGCTGCATCCGTTTCTCCGATGACCTATGTAACAAAAAATAGTCCACCGGTTTTTATTGTGCATGGTGATGCCGACCCTACCGTTCCTTATCAGCAATCTGTTGATCTGTATAAAAAATTATTGGAAGCGGGTGTGAAGACTGAATTTATTTCCGTTCCCGGGGGCTTACATGGCAAGTTCGACAAAGACAAGAACAGTGAAATAAATAAAGCTATGATAGAATTTATTAAATCAATTCCGGCATTTGGTCTAAAATGAATTTGAATATGGTGAAAAGCTTAGTGATAGGAATGTTAATGGTATTGAATACCATGTGCAATAAGAAATCATCAACTGACCCGCCGGTACCAGTAACATCACAAGAAGTTACATTGAATGCAGACGGGCCGGGTAATACCTACGAACTGATCAACAGTGTGCTGGCCCCGGGATTTGATGCAGTGGAAAATCCCGAATGTGTACATGCTTCTTTTGGACGACATATTGCTGAAGTGTGGGACCCCGAATTAAATAGTTATGTTTTTGAATTCTATATTCATGTTACACCGGATAATGACCGTTGCATTGCATTTGACCGGCAGCGAATTGAGATCAAGACATATGACCAGTCGCCGGAAAATCTTATTGGCACAATTGGAGAAACAATTACATACCGGTGGAAGTTTAGATTAGCACCCGGCTTTCAACCGTCATCAAGCTTCACACATATTCACCAGGTAAAACCTGTAAATGGCGATGATGGAAATCCAATATTTACATTAACGGCAAGAAAAGGAAGCCCGGATAAACTGGAATTGATACATGACAATACCACGAAAGTAGCCACGATCGACCTGTCTCCACTAACGGGAGTTTGGATAGAAGCAACGGAGAAGGTCAAAGTAGGTGCTAACGGAACCTATTCAATGGTTATCAAACGGGTGAGTGACGGCGCAATCTTACTTTCCTACAATAACAATAACATCATGACCATCCGGCCAAGCAATGATTTTATCAGGCCCAAATGGGGAATATACCGCAGCCTGAATAACCCGGGAGATCTGCGGGATGAAAGTATCCGTTTCAATGCTTTTAGTATACAACAACAATAGTGAATTTGTTTGCTCTTGTCCGATATTCATTGAAGATCTATTTGCTATGCAGACAATGAAAAAAGAATATGATAAATTTCAGACTGGATAATAAACTAGCCTTGGTCACCGGTTGCAGCAGGGGAATTGGAATGGCAGTTGCTGCTGCTCTTGCAGTATCCGGGGCAGACATTATTGGCGTAAGCAACCACATGCCGGAAAAAGGGAGTGAAGTTGCAAACGCAGTGGAAGCAGTTGGCAAAAAATTCTATCCGTATTCTGCAGATTTTTCAAACAGGGATTCTTTATATGCATTTCTCAATAAAGTAAAGGCAGAGCATCCGCGAATTGATATACTCATTAATAATGCAGGTCATATCATGCGAAAACCTCTTGCAGAACACCCCGACGAATATTGGGACACCATTATTGATATTAATTTAAATGCACAGTTTATCATTGCAAGAGAAATTGGAAAGCAGATGCTGGAACAGAAAAGCGGAAAAATTATTTTCACCTGTTCATTATTAAGTTTTCAGGGAGGGATTAACGTTCCCGGCTATGCTGCCAGCAAAGGAGCTATCGCTTCTTTATTAAAATCATTTGCCAATGAGTGGGCTTCCAGTGGGATAAACGTAAATGGGATTGCCCCGGGTTATATTGCCACAGACAACACAGCACAGCTTAGGGATGATCCTGACCGGAGTGCTGCTATCCTGGCAAGAATTCCTGCAAACCGATGGGGTACACCGGCTGACTTAACGGGTGCTTATGTTTTCTTATCTTCTTCATCTGCAGATTATATTAATGGCACTATTCTTACCGTTGATGGCGGGTGGATGGGCCGGTAAATCAGCAATTTTATCTAAACAAAAAATATTTTATGCAAATACGGTTTCAAAATAGCCCTGCTGAGACAAAACAAATGGATACTGAAGAACTCCGCAAGAATTTCCTTGTCGGTAACCTGGTGCAGGCTGATACAATACAATTGGTTTATACTCATTTCGACCGGGTGATTATTGGTGGCATCAAACCGGTTAATAAAACTTTAGTCTTGCCTGATCACCCGGAACTTAAAGCAGATTTCTTTTTGCAAAGGAGAGAAATAGGTATTATTAATGTTGGTGGGGCAGGGGTCATTTTTGCGGATAAAAAGGAGTTTCCGATCAATAAACTGGATTGTCTTTATGTAGGTAAAGAAACCAAAGAAGTAATATTTAAAAGCAGGAACAGAAAAGACCCGGCCATTTTCTACCTGCTGTCTGTGCCCGCACATCATAAATACCCGAATAAGCTGGTGACTAAAGAAAAAGCATCCCCGGTTAATCTTGGAGATAGTGCAACGTCGAATAAAAGGATCATTTATAAATATATTCACCCCGATGGAATTAAGAGTTGCCAGTTGGTTATGGGTTTAACATTACTTGCTGAAGGAAGTGTTTGGAATTCTGTTCCGCCACATACGCATACAAGAAGAATGGAAGTATATTTCTATATGGATGTGCCTGAACAGCATCGTGTATTTCATTTTATGGGTGAGCCGCAGGAAACCAGGCACCTGGTGATGGCCAATCATGAAGCTGTTATTTCTCCACCATGGTCGATGCATTATGGTTGCGGGACTTCTAATTACGGATTTATCTGGGGGATGGCCGGAGAAAATCAGGCTTTCACTGATATGGACCCTGTTCCGGTAGCGGAAATAAAATAATAAAACTATTTTGGCTCAATACATTTCGATTGATGCTTTATTTTTTTGTTGGTATGTCGCTCGTGCGGGCAAGCCCGCATCGCTAACAAATAAAAAAACCTCCCGCTATCGCTGAGAGGTCTTGTAGCCCGTACGATAAGCAGGTGATTTTGAATTCGTGGTCAAATATCAACCGGTACAACCTTTCTGAAAGTCCACAACTTTCCCACAGTTGACTTTCCTTGTTCTTGTTCCTTCAGTATGCGTTACTTGAACGGTACTTTTTCAACCCTTGTAAGAAGTTGGGTCTAGAGGTGATTTCAACTGAAAAAGCCTCTTTGACATTTTTATGACTGACTTTACAGAATTTCTGTAGCTACATGGGTTATTGTATCCGTAAACAAACAAGAAGAATATGTACCATGTCAAAGCCCGCAAGAGAAAATTAAAAGACGGTAGATACAGCTGGTATCTTGATCAGCACATCAATCGTGTAAGAAAGCCATTGTGGCTTGGGATTTTTACAGTTGACCCCAAAACACCCATGGACAGGATAAAGAATAAGGAGGCAATGGAGCTTATTCAAAGAATTATCTTAGAAAGACAGCGATCCTTTATTCAAAACAATTATGGTCTTGAAGAAAAAGTCAAATCAAACGAGAATTTTATTGATTATTTCAAAAATTATATTTCCTCTCATAATCTTTCCGACGTTCGGATGTTCATAAGTGTTTTGAATAAGCTCATCGCTTTTAAAGGCTCTCTCAAATTGTATTGTTTTGAGATAAATGATGCCTTTTTGGAAAAGTTTAAAGCATATCTGGATGCTCATTTAAACGGCTCAACACCGTATAACTATTTGAAGAAACTCAAGAAAGTGCTAAAAGAAGCAACAAAAGACAAATTGTTTAGGGTAATTCCTGGAGAGCATTTTGTAAACACCAAGAAGAAAAGCAAAGAGAAGGATGTTCTAACACTTGAAGAGATCAATATATTGAAAGAAACCGAATGCCCAAACAATCAAGTCAAACTTGCTTTTCTTTTCTCCTGTTTTACTGGGGTACGCTACTGTGATGTGAATGTTCTTTGCTGGAAAAACATAAAAAGCGATAGGATTGAGATTGTTCAAAATAAAACAGGCGAAAAGGTTGAAATCCCTCTTAATGATAAATTAAGAGAACTTGTAGGAAATCGTAAGACAGATGACTGTAAGGTATTCAGATTACCAAGTCATACCAGTTGTTTGACATCTTTGCGAAAATGGTCAGAGAAAGCAGGAATAGGCAAACGACCGACTTATCATAGTAGTCGGCATAGTTTCGGGACCAACCTAATAGGCAGCGGCACTGATGTTGTTACCACATCAAGACTAATGGGACACACAAGCCTGCGATACACAAATGGCTATATCCGAATAAGCGAAAAATTTAAACAAGATGCCATCAATCGCCTAACGACGACCTTCTAATATCAGGAAGTTTCAATCAGTACGGAAGATTCATTTATTTTTTTCAAGTTGAGTTTGACACATTTTGTAAATATGCGAAGAAAAAGGATTACTAGGAAGCTATCAACACTTGATAGCTTCCTTTCACCCAAAATCTTTTGTAATGTCAAATCCAACAATCAAACAAATCCTGCTGGACATTCTCAATGCATCCAGACTTTCAAAACCCTTCCTAACAATTAAGGAAGTCAGCCTTTACACGGGACTTGCTGTCAGTTACATTTACAAACTCTGTTCAACAAGGCAAATCCCCCATTACAAATGCCCAACTGGCAAGATGTTGATTTTTAAGCGATCTGAAATCGATTCTTGGTTGACCCAATGTAAAGTTGATGTCTTGAAATCTTAATAGTAAGCGGTAAATATCCCCTAAAATCTAAAGTTTATGATAGACACAATAACAATGGTTCTGGAACCTGAACAGGTGAAAGGATTTGATATTGATAACATAAAGGCGAAACTTCATCCCCATAAGAATATCAAGGCTGAACTAAACCCTGATGTGTTTATTGGAAGAATCAATAACCTTATAGTAAAGCATAAGAATGGGAGAATATACATTACAGGCAGTCTGCCCAAAGTGCTCAATGGAAATAATCTTATCATCCCCAGTATTGATGAAATACTTGCCTTGCTTCAAGCAATTACTGAGGTTTTTGAACTACCAATAAAACTTGCTCGTATTGTCGGAATTGACATTGGGTTCGACTTTGAAATGAATCAACCTGTCAAAATATATCAGGATTGTTTTCTTGACACCCCGGGATTTTTCAGGTACAAGCATAATAACTCTATTTATTACAAAAGAGATAACTATACACTGATATTTTATGACAAAACAAAGGAAGTGAAGAAAAACAGATATGATGAACCCACCTCCAACCTCCCAAAAGGGTTTGAAGACAAGCATATATTGAGATATGAGATCAGGTTTCACAGCAGGGTGGACAACCTATTCAAATTCGGGGTAGTTCGCACCTTACTATTACATTCCACAACTTTCAGAAAAGCTCTTTTGGAGAAATGGAAGAAACATTACTTTGATATTAACAAGGCAAAGAATTTGATACTTGGTGATCAAATCAAGAATGCACCGGATTTCAAAAAACAAATTGCTTTGAATGGAATTGACAAATTGGGAGGAAGAAAACGTTTGATGGCAGCGGTGAAAGATCACCGAAATAATGGAGTAATCACTCCTAAGTCGTATGAATCAATACAAACTTGGTTAAGGAAAATATCTAAAAATGATAATCAGTTTGCAGAAACAGATTACATCGTTGAATTGAATCAAAAGGTATCCGAGGTGATTGAGTTTTAAAATGATTTTAAAGCATCAAATTTTGACGATCTTTTTAGGTGATGATAATTCCATTCGGCATTAGATCTTCAAAATTAAGCATCAAACTTTTGCGAATTCGGTATTTAGAAATCTAAAATCCAAAAATATGTCAACAAATTCAAAAAGCCCAACTCGATGCAGGTTTCGTATGTGGTACAGAGGTGCGGTGCGAGTTCACGTTTTATTAAGAAAAAATAAGCATTATCCAAATTTAAAATGCATTTAAAATGATATATAATACACAAATTGAGGATTATTTTAAATTCCGGGCATATCAAGAATCTGGATTTATTCGCATTTTAGTTTGTTATTCTTGGTATGGTATTCACAAATCATACACTATCGGAACTGATAGTCGTAATGTTCTCAAAGAGAAACTAAAGAATTTATTTACTGATAAATTTTTTGCTATATATGAAAGAAACCGCTTTGAGGCGGGTGAAGGTGTTTTTTGGAGTTGGGTAACAACTAATGGAAAAACTTACCTTTTTAGAGAACCAAGTCTAAAACGTCTTGAAATGGCAATCCTCAATATTAAAATTTTCGATTTAAGAAAACATAGTGAGTATTTAAAGAGTGAACAATTTGAAAATATGCTTGCAGAACATTCAAAAAAAACACATGTCGCATTTAGTTTCAAAGTAGAATTAATGAGTGGAGAAACACTCTATAATGTTGACAAAAAAAGAAATTTGTGGTCAATACTATTATGTTAAGATTAATCCAGGGTATGGATGCAGATATAAAAGCGTTGGAAAGGGGCATCAAATTTTGACGGTCTTTTAAGGCAGGGATAATCCCAACTCCGATTAGATTGTCAAAATTTGTCATCAATTCGTTGCGAATCGGAATGACGAAACCCGAATTTATTTCCTGCCTTTGGTTTTACGTTTTTTCAAAGCCTCAGCGGTAGGCTTGTCCGGAAAAAAATCTTTTGGTGAGCACTTAAATTCTTTGGCGAGATGGTTGATGTGGTTCATATTGTATTTGGCTGGGTGGTTGGGACTTTCCACCTGTCCAATATAACCACGAGAGAGATCAAGTAGCAAGGCCAGGTCATCCTGAGAAAGATTCATCTCAAGCCTCTTTTCCCTGACTTTGTTGATTACAAACTGCTCAAACTTAGTCTTGAATCCTGCCATCGAGGCGAAGGAAAGAAAAACCTTTACCCTGCTTGCCTATATTTATATAAGCAAATTTTTCTAACTTAGTCTTTGAAAATCAAATCATGGTATTCTTAAAGTCATGGTTTGCTGTCAAACCCATAAACCTCAAAATCATGTCCACAATTTGCCTTCAAGTCTTTGCTTTAGATATATCAAAAGTGAGAAAAGTCATATTGGTTTCATGGATTGTTTGCCTGAACTTCTGTTTTGGAATTTCAGCTGCAGGCCAGACGATTAGTAAAAGTGATCTTTCTGAGTTTAAGTCAAATCTCAAATGGGAGCTTAAAACCAATTCTAATACATCGGCACTTGGATTTGGGGTTATGCAAAACACTCTTATTAGAATGTCAAAAAGCCCAACTCCAATTGAAGTATTGGCAGCTTTGGAAACAGTTACCGATGATACAAATTTGTTTGATAAATTTCTGTATGAATGCGTTATGAGCCAGAAAAACAACAAAGATGTTTCAGAACAGGTGCTATATAAATTCTGCAGGAGTTATTCTCTTGCAATCAAGTTGTATGATTATGTTCAGATCAAGTATGGGAAGCTTTTAATCAAGGAATTGAAAGAGATAAGAGAAAATGAAGAAAAAGAAAGAATCGAAAAGGAAAAGAAACAAAAACTTGAAGGAGAAAAGGAAAAAGCAAGAATAGAAATCGAACAAAAAAAGGAAGAGGAGGAAAACAGGGTTTTTGATACGGTTGATGTAGAAGCCAGCTTTCCCGGTGGAGACAGCGCATTGAAAAACTACATTAATAGCGCATTTCGGGGGCAAGTAGCAACAGATAATGGTGCGCCCACTGGGAATTACATAATCACAGTTCAATTTATTGTTGATAAGCTTGGTGGGACTACTGGGTTTAATGCTATTTCAAGCAATGGCTATGGCCTGGAAGAAGAACTGATAAGGACAATCAGGAAAAGCTCCAAATGGATTCCGGCACTGCTAAATGGCAAAAAAGTGAAATCCTTTCAAAGACAAGTCTTTACGCTTAGTATTCAATAAGAACCATCCTAAGAATTATTTGGATTTCGTTTGATATTTAGTAAATTTAGAACCTTTCGCTACAAGCCATAACCTTTTACTATGGACAACAATCTGGACAACCTCAAGAGGCTTCTTGAAAGCATAAAAACAATTGGTTTTTTTGGTAGATTATTTAGTTGGAAAAAGATAAAAAACCAATTAATTGATGCTTCAACTGATCTTCAAAAAGTTATTACAAATTCAGAAAATTTACGGGAAACTGTTTCCAAACTTGAAGTAACAACAAATGGTCTTAGCAAAGACCTGGAGCAGGCAAAAGAAGAATTAATCAGAAAAGATTCAGCAATAGAAAAACTGAATTTAACTATACAGGATTCAGCTTCCAAAATATCATCATATACTTCTGATCTTTCAGCCGCACAAACAACTATTAAGAACCATGAAGGTCAGATAAATAGCCTTTCCTCTGATAATAGGTTATTGTCAGAAAAAAATACTCAATTCACCTTAGATAACAAAAAACTCGCTGAAAATGCGGCAACAAATACTCAAACAATTACTGACTTGACCAAACGGAAAAATGAACTTGATATTGAATTGGCTAAAACTCAGAGAGATTTGAATAGTGTTCAAATAGAGTCAAGTGAGATTAAAAAGCAAAATACGCAACTGCTGAAAGACGAAGAATTCAGAAAAGAACAACACTCCAACTCATTAGCTGCTTTGCAAAAAATACAGGATCAAATACAGAACGAGAGATCAAAAGAGATTGAGGAGAGAAATTTGGCTGGAATTGAAAGGATGCGAAAACTCAAGGAAACGTGGAGTAATCATCAGGAAGCTGTAAGCATCGCAATAAAATCACTCTGTCAGAAACATACTGTGGAGTATGTTATAAAGGTTCCATTCAAAGGAGATCCTGATAATACTCTGATGATTTGTAACGAACATGTAGTTTTTGATGCAAAGAGTCCGGGGAGTGATGATCTGACGAATTTTCCGAATTACTTAAGAGACCAGGCTGAAAAAGCCAAGAAATATGCAAAGCAGGAAAATGTCAAATCAGATATCTTTTTTGTCATTCCATCAAATACCCTTGAATCCTTGGAGGTATTTGTGCATAGGTATAGTGATCATAATGTTTACGTTATTCCCGTACATGCATTGGAGCCTATCATTTTAAGCCTCAAAAAAATTGAGGAATATGAATTTGCAGAGCAATTAAGCCCAGAAGACAGAGAAAACATTTGCCGGGTACTAGGTCGATTTGCTCATCTTTCTAAGAGAAGGATACAGGTTGATAGTTTCTTTGCGAAACAATTTATAGAGCTTGCATATAAGTGCGAAGCTGATTTACCGAAAGATATATTGGAAAGTGTTATTGATTTTGAAAAGGCGGGTGTGCTCAATCCTCCATTAGAAAGGAGAGCTAAAGCAATTCCGCTTGCAGAACTCGAGAAGGAGAATAAAAAAATTAATCAAGATGCTACAGGAAGGGGAATACTAATTGCTGACGAAAATATATCTAAAACGTTAAATGATTTGCCACTATATAAAACAACTAATGACTAGCTATTACTAATCCTAACACACAAAATTATCAATAACCAAAACTACACTTATGACACAAATTGAAGACATCGGTGAGGTAACCGAAAGCAGAACCTTTCATCAACTTGGAATTTTAGTCCTTGACGGTAGCGGCTCTATGGCTGCAATCGGTGACGGAAACATTTCATTAGCTGACAGTGTGAACAGAGCAGTCAGAGAGTTTCTTGGCTATTTCAAAAACAGTTCAATCGCAAATAACTTTTCTTTTGCTGTAATTACTTTTGATGAAGATGCAAAAGTACATACTCCTATAACTGAACTTTCAAAAGTTGATGACTTTGCAGACTATAATCCAATGAATGGACATGGTGGAGGAACATATATTGGAGGTGCGTTAGAAGAAGCAGAAAAATTATCAAATCAATTTTTGAGCAATCCCGAAGCATCAAGTATTCCCCATGACGTAAGAATAATAGTTATGTCTGACAGTGAGTGTCAATATCCTGATAAGACCAAAGCGGTTGCAGATAGAGTGAAGCAGAATGACAAAATAATGCTTTGTAGCTCTCTTTTTACTCAAGCTTCAAAAGCAGGAGATAAGGGAGTTGGTGAAGCAAAAACAGTTCTTGCAGACATTGCAAGTGCAGCAAATCTTTACAAAACAACTTACAAAGAAACAGACCTTAGACAGTTCTTTATTTCATCAATGTCTGCTAAAAGAAAATTTGGAAATGAAAAATGATGTTTATGAAAAATCGGTTTTAGCCACCGCAACAAATACGAATAAGTCAGAAAACCAAGACAACAAAGGCGAGTTTGAAGGAACACACTTCAATTCAATTTTCGTTGCTGATGGTTTAGGCTCATTTGTGTATCCCCAACTTGCATCTGAAAGGGTAATTGACTTTTTTAAAAGCCGAGCAAAAGAATTGAATGATGTTGATGTTAAAGGATACCATTCAAAGTTTAATGAGGTGTTCAAACATGCAAAAGAAAAACTAATTGGCTACGCCAATGAGAATATGAAAGAAGAAGATAAGGAAACACAAAATCTTTATGGTACTACTGCCATTGCAGTTTTTGAAACGGAAGAAAAAATTTCAGTTGCATACGTGGGCAACGGTGCTGTGTGGCACATAAGAGGCAACTTCAATGATTTCCCTGCTTCATATCACTATCCTTGGAACGCAGTTAATTACTTAAATCCGCATACTATTCCAGAAGGAGGCAAAGAGGCGCTTTATAGATTAATCTCTAACAGTTCGAATTTTTCAGAGTGCGTTCCTACTTCTATTGAAATTGATAAAGACAGAAGCGTTGGAGAAATTATAATGATTTGCACTGATGGAATTTATTCAGTCGACCAAGTGAAAGCAGGTAAAAATGAAAAAGGTGTTTGGGTAAGGTATGAGCCATCAATGTTGAAATTTTTCGACTATCTAAAAGAATTCTTTAAAGCAAATCAATACTACAGCAAAGAATTTATTGAGCAAATGCTAAATAAATATTTAGAGGAACTAAAACCGACACTCGATGATGATGCCACGATTGGAATTTTAATTACTAAAGAAGCATTGAATTATCAAAATGAAATAAACTGGTTAAAGAACAATGAAAACAATACAAGTAACCAAGTTTAAAACATCAGAATTAAATCCTGAATTCAATTCTGTTAAGTCAATTGACATTGACAATAATCCATTTGACAGTGGAGCATTTGGAGAAGTATATTTCTGTAATTCTGTCAATGGAACAGGAATTGCTTCCAAGCAAGTGGTTAAAATATTTATTGACGATGGTTCGGGAAGTGCAATAAGAGGCTATGAAACAATAAACGAACTGCAAGACCAAATCATTAAACATAATCAATACTTAGCGCAGAAAAATGAAAAACCAATTCAACAAATAAATGCTTTAGGTGCATTGCCTCAATTTAGTTATGAAGGAATTTTAAACGGCAAAAAAGTTTCAGGTTATTCTGCAAATCTTCTTCCAAAATCAGACTGGATGCTATTTGGGCAAATATTTAATGAAGAAGATTTAAACAAAAGAAAACAACTTAGAAATAATTTTTATAACCTGCCAGTTGACCACCGATTGAAAATTGCTTTCGATTTGGTAGAAGGGTTTTCTCATTTAGAACAAATGAAATTTATTTATGCCGACTTAAACCCAAAGAACTTTTTTGTCCATGAAAGAGAAGGCAAACTTTGTTTGATTGATTATGAAGGTGGAGCAATAAATGATAATCCAGAAACCTACGGCAAGCCAGGAGAATGGCTTGCCCCCGAAATTCAGGAGCAACTACTTAACAGCAATTCTCCAATAATTAAAGTTGATTTAAATACTGATACTTGGGCGGTTGCTATAGCAATTCATTTTATGCTTTTCAACTTCCATCCCCTTTTCTTTTTAAAAGTTAGAGGAAGAAATGAAATGCAAGAATATTTCAGAAAAAATAAATGGTATCATGCCGATAAAAGTAGTCCAAATTTCAGGTCAGAACTTGCAGGAACTTATGATTGGTATGTAAACAAACTTAATACACAAATTTCACCTTCACTTGTAACAGCATTTTCAGATACAATAAATAACGGTTTCACAAATCCAAACAGAAGATTAAGTTATAGGCAATGGTTAAGAGCGTTGGGAGCATTAATGCAACCACCAACAATTAAAAACTTTACTGCTGACAGGCAAATAATAATTGGTGGAGTGCCTATTATTTTAAAATGGCAAGTTGACAAAGCACACACAGTAACTATTGACAACGGAATTGGTGATGTTACTGGAAAAAATGAAATAAAAGTAAGGCCAGATAAAAATATTACATACAGCATAAAAGCAGTAGGTCATTTTGGGGAAGTATCAAAGTCAATTGACATAACAATTTTCCCCACACCATTAATAGAAAGCTTGAAAATCCCAGCACCAGATTTTCACTCCCAAGTAAACATAAATTCTATTTCGATTTCATCTCCAAAAATTAATGTTTCGATAAAGCTTGAAAAAGATAAACTGACTGAAATTCCTAATTCATTTATTAAACTAAATGAAGATTTTCAACAAATGAAGCCTTTGTATAAAAGACAGGAAGCCTTTTGGAATATTTCGGATGTATTTGACAAAATCAAAAAATCATTACAAACATGATAACCGAATTCCTATTATTCTGCAGCGGCTCAGACAAAGAGATAATCGCTAAGTGTCCTAAGTCAGAAAGAAATAAATATGCTTCAATTGGAGCTACTGTTTTTCTTACCGGACTATTAGCTGCCATTTCAAGCGGCTATGCACTTTATACAATTTTCAGAGGCGAAGAGTATGCTCTGTTAGCAGCAATAATATTTGGATTAATTTGGGCAACTGTTATTTTTAATCTTGACAGATACATTGTTTCAAGTTTAAGAAAAGAAGGTAACTGGAAAAAAGAATTACTTCATGCTTCACCTCGTTTCATTATTGCCATACTCATTTCACTTGTTATCGCAAAACCCCTTGAAGTAAGAATTTTTGCAAGCCGAATAGAGCAACAAATCCTTGAAGATAAACGCAACAAACTTGCAGAAGAAAAATTGAATATTGATAAGTTGAATGATTTGACTAAGCTTGAAAATACAGTTCAGGAGCAAAATGTGCAACTAAAACAGCTTGATAGTTTGAGGCTCACAGACCCTCCAACAGATGAATTCAAATCATTAGTTCAAAACAGAAACCAAGCATCAAACGACTTGGCAAGAACTTCACAAATAAACAATACGAAAATTGCTAATTATAATTCGAGAATTACTTCAATAAATAATAACACTGATAACTATTATAAAGACGAATTTGGAGTTCGAACCACACTTCGCCCTGAATTCAAAAAAGAAAAAAATGACTTAGCATATAGCCGAAATGTTTTGATAAATGAAATTAAATCAAAACAGAAAAAAATTGAAGATATTGATACGGACATAAAAAAGGCAAGGGATGATTATAAGGCAACAATTGCTCAAAAAATAAACAATCAAAATGCTGACATTGAAAAGACAAAACTTAGCAAAGGAGAAGCAGATAGTATTGCAAATATTCAGATGAATGAAAGCTATCAAGTAAAAGAACGTAGCTATACAAATAACTTCATTACTCAGGTTGAAGCATTAGGGCATTTAAATTCCGAACCTTATACTACAATGTGGTGGACAAATATTCTTTTAATGTTTTTGTTCATTACTATCGAAACTGCTCCAATAGTTGTCAAGCTGCTTACAAAAAGAGGCCCGTATGATGAATTACTTGACCGAATAGAATATGAACATTACCTGGAACAACAGAAAATAATTTCTGATAAGAATAATGAAGTAAATACTCTCCTCACAGAAATTCAAGAAATGAACAAGTTAAAAGGAGAAGTACGAATTAAAACAGAGAAATCGAAGCTTGATGCCGAATTAAAAGCTAACGAAACATTGCTAAACGAAATTGCAAAAAAACAAGCTGACTTAGCAAATATTGCAATTGATAAATGGTATAATGATGAACTTTCTAAATTGAAAGGAAATCCAACCTACCAATACGCACAAACAAAGCAGGCAGCGACATTAACTATAGAAGATAAACTCTGGAAAGCAACTAACGTAAGAGATGAAGTATTTTATCTTTTCAAAAATGGGCAGCCGATTAACAATGAACTGATTTATATTGAAAACGGAAAAAATCACAAAGGAAGTTGGGAATATTTGACAAACCATACGCAAATCAAAATAAATATTTTGAGTAATGCTGAAGTTTATACTATTGAGAGTGTCACAAAAGACTCGGCCAGACTTAAATCAGCGACCAATTTTTATCTTGAATTAACAAAAGTGTAAGTTATGGCCTTCTTTTTTTAGACGTGTTATTAACAAGCCTATATGTTTAATGATCTAAATAAAATCAATAAGGGATTTAAGAAAGGGTTTAAATCTGTTTATTATGCGAAGGTTCGGTGCCCTGTTTGTAAAGAAGTGATATATGCCAATGCTTTAAAATGTCCTTATTGCACAACAGACTTAACGAAAGGGATATATAAAAGCAGAACAAAATGGCAAGGCGGAGCAATGAGAATCCTATTAATGTTTTCAATACTTATTGGTGTAATTATTTGCTTATCAGGTGCACCAGTAGTTGTAGGAATATTAGCAATTCTCGTTTTATATGGTGCAGGTAATATAGTCATCCAAAAAATACAAAGTTTCAGAAATTATCACAATAAATGAAGTATTACAACTTACATATATGAATACTGACATTGAAATAAGATATAGCACACTTCCTCTGAAAATAATTGAAGATTTTCCCGCAAATTTTCGAAAAACTGAAATAACTGTTAGAGTTATAAAAGAGGAAGAATACGACAACTTTACAGGTGGCCCAGCTGATCTAATAATTTACATTCATAAACATCTTGAAGAATTTATTATAGGCGGAGTAACCTATGATATTTTAAAATCTTCACTTCAAAGGATTTGGAGAAAGCTTGTCCAATACTATAGAAAAACAAAGGAAAAGATTCATGAAGACAAGAATTTAATTGAATTGAATTTTGAAGTGAGGCAAAACGGGACAATCGAGTTTAATTTAATGGGAGATATTGACGATAAAAGCATTGATAACGCTGTTGACAAAATTTTTGAATATTTAAGAGATCAAGAAAAGGCAAATAAAGATTTGAAAACTCCAGACTTAATGGATGCTAATTCTTCCAAGCCAAGAATAAGGATGGTCTATGATGCCAATAGCAACTCTTGGCAGCCTGTCAATTTCACAGAAATGTCGAAAAAATTTGAGGAGTTAATGCGGGAGATAAGTCAAAAGTTTGACAATTAAAATTCAAATACTGACAATGAACTAATCTTTTATCATCATTCAAAAGAATTATTATGGCAGTTTTATGTAGATGCGAGGATCATCCTCCAAGAAATAATAGGAAATATGTATATACTCACACAACTGAGCCGATTGGCTTTCCAAACACTTCATCAATATGCGGGAATCGGAAATGTAATAACATAGGCCTTATCTATATGGACAAGGCGGCGGTTGCTCAATACGCTGCAGGCAGAAGGATTTTTAATTATGCAACTTGGGTTACCAAAGTAAGGGTAAAAAACATACAGCCTAGGAAAATCAAACCGAATAAAACCTAATCTTTATAGCAATTGTAGCAAAATAAAAATGCACTTTTCTCTCGTTAGTTAGCATTAAATCCCTCTATTTAATTTGTAAAAATGTAGTTCAAGAGGAATAGATTTACTGGCCGATTCGGGATCGAAAACGGCCTATAAAAACCCAATTGAATCACAGATACAATTTTGAATCATAATGAATGAAGAAGAAATAAGAGGAAAAGTATTATTGCCTTTTTTGCATGACTTAGGAATCGAACTTTCTGAGATTTCCTTGGAAGACACTTTTACAATCAGACTTGGGAAATCAAAGCATAAAAATACTGGTAGATCGGATATCCTTTGTAAGAGAAATGGTAAGAATTTATTCATAATTGAGTTGAAAAATGATTTCATTTCGATTGATCAACAAGATATTGACCAAGGAATTTCATATGCGAGGCTTCTCAGTGAGAATATTGCCCCGTTTACTATAATTACTAACGGAAGAACTACTAGAATTTTTGATTCTATTTCCCGAGAAGAACTAACTGGTAAAAATATTTCCGGGCTGTCGAGTTATTTCCAAAATAATTATTCTCTTTCTTTAGACGTTGATCTACAAATACGGTACGAGGCACTCAAGAATTTTGTTTCTTTTTCATCGGAAAACCTCCAAAAATTTTGCGAATCTCAGGTGCGGGAGAGGATGGGTCCAATCATAGGCAATATTGACAATCCTTTTGCAAAATTTGTAAAAGAGCTTTATGTTCAAAGAAAGGATTTACAAAATGAATTTAATGCCTTTGTAGATTCAGGCTGCTCAACTTTTGCAATTGTTGGTTCAGCTGGAGTCGGGAAAACCAGTGCAATTTGCTCATTGGCTCTTCAAAAGCTGGAAACTGGATTTGTGTTCTTCTACAATGCGGCAATAATAAATAAATCCCCTATAGAGCATATCGCCCAAGATTTAAATGGCGTTTTTTCTAGCAAAATCGAAAGCGAAAGCGTTCTTAAGAAACTTGATCAGTTAGGTATATTCATAAACAAAACGATTCTAATCTTCATTGATGCAATAGATGAAAACATCGATTCAAATTTGGCTATCGAGCTGAGCGAAATCGCTCTTGCAATAAGAAACTTAGAAAAGGTAAAGCTGTGTATTAGCTGTAAATCCAACATTTGGAATAATATTTTAAAGAAAAATGGGTCTCCTACACATTTGTATGAAGAACTCGAAAAGACTCATCAAAAAGTTCAAATGTTGGATAATTGCCCGGCCTATTTCTTAGAAGATTTCACGGAAGATGAATTACAAAGCGTCATTCCATTATATCAGAAAACATTCGGCTTTATCGGGAACATTTCAAAGCCGCTCCTAAAAGCACTGAGAAATGGTTTTTTTCTAAGAATATTTAGTGAAGTATATGGTGGAAAGCAAATACCTCATACTATAAGTGATAAAAATTTAATAAGAAAGTACCTTTTACAATCACTTGAGAGGACTAAGATTGGGTCCGAAGTTGGTTTGAGAATACTGGCTAAGATTGGGATCATTTTTAATACCCATAAATATAGCTCTTGGGACACTTTTCATGACCAAGGACTAGAAGCTCAATCTTTAATTGACAAACTCGAATTGTCTTTAGATGACAGAATCCCGGAAGACTTATTTGCAAGAAATATCCTTGTTAGATCAAACAAAGAAGACTCATATAACATATCCTTCTATTATTCTAAGATTCGGGATTATATCATTTGCTATCATTCTTACCGGCTTGATAAGCTCGATGACAGCCAGTTTTATAATTCGATTAGTGTATTTTATGAAAATCACATTGGCGAAAGCGCAATGTCCTTCTACATTCAGAATTTAAAGGACAGTCATAAGCCTGTACTAGTTCAATATAAAAAAGATAAAGCTCTGGAGTACGTTGAAAGCTATAATAACTATTTAGATGAACACTTCGAGTATTTCAAGGATAAATTTAACCCAGGAACTAAAGGCGATATCGGCCTTTTCCTACCGATAGATTTATTGAAAAGTGATGGATATGCTTTATTCCCTATGGATTTAAGCCCTGGTAACAGAATTCAATATGTTCAGTTGGGTCAAGCCTTTGCAGTCTCATACGATCACAGCATATTTGGCCAAAAAGGAGTAAAAAGTATTCATGCAAGCAATAAAGCGCTGTTGGTTGGAGATCAAAGCAAGCTTCTGAGAGAAGATATAGTCAAGCAGCTTAAAGAAATTTTAAAAAAAGGCAGAATAAGCATTTATAACTCCGATGTCATTTTACGTGAATTAGTATCGACCATTGTTTACTTTTATTATAAGAAACTTGGATATTCATATAAAATAGAGGATTATAATTTGCCAAGATTTGAACTCATTTATCCGATCGACTTAGAAGATTTAAAATCTAGACTTTACAAATTTCGTGTTACCGAATATTATTACAGGCAACATCTAACTCCCGAACAAAGATTAGAGAGTATTGACCGGGCATTACGGGAGGGTTCAAACATCCCTCCGCTAAACATTACCGGAGACTTTCCGCCTTTTGAGGAGCTTTATAAGATTGTTGAGATTTTAATGAGTAGAGGATATACGGTACTTAAAGAACATCATCTACCGACGCCTGATGTCTCAATTCAGGAAATTAAAACTTTGGCAAAAACTAATAATAATATTGATCAAATTAGAGGATTACAATTTACCGAAGAGCAAGCTGAGAGGTATATAGAGCGATTTATCACGCTGATTGATTCTTGTTATCGCGAGTTTGTGGAAACTTGTTTTCCAACTTTGAAAGCTAATTTCCCTTTCTTTCAATCTTGTCCCCATGAATATTTTATTTATAAAAGAGAATTTGACTTACGAGCTTGGGCTGAGCTGGGATATCGTTCGTCACAATCGGGAGAAACAGTCGTAAATTTTAAACAATTCATTTCGTCTGAAGATGCCTTTTTGAGCGGAGAAACGGAGATATTGTGGGCTTTTCCTCTAACAAATAGTCTTCATAATGATTACTATCATATTATTAAAACTATTGACAAATTGAACACCGATAGGCTAGACGAATATTGTGTATTAAGAAATTGGGTTTATAGATTTCTTCAAGAGGATTTGAAGTTCTTTTTTAAGCAATGAAAAGACTAAACGTTACGAGATGAAATCCTCAGGCTTATGCAAACCTTAATATAGAGCTTCAATATGAACATATTGATATTGGCTAATTGCTTAGATTCTGACCTTAGAAAATAAATCAAGGAATTTTAGGGAAATCACCCCAAACTTTCGATTTTAGTCCTGCCGTTACTCGGACGTTACTTAAGAGCAAAAAAAGAACCTTGCACCTGTGGCAGGTACAAGGTTCGGCATGAAAGGTTTAGTAGCCCGTACGAGATTCGAACTCGTATCACCACCGTGAAAGGGTGGTGTCCTAACCCTTAGACGAACGGGCCAATTCCGCTGAAGCTTCGTTGGCCAATGGCCATTGAATCTCCTTTGTTTTAAGGGACGGCAAAGATAGCCTTGCACCAGTTTTTAGCCAAATGTTTTTCCTTTTGTTTTCCTCTGTTACCAGATCAAATTGCTCATAAACCAGTAGCTGCAACAGTACGATTTGTCAAATCTGATACAGTAAAGCATTTCCGGTTTTCATACCTTCGCCCTTCTGCAAAAAGAAGTCCTTTTGACAAATTTTAAAATCAAATTGTATTAAATATGAGCACAGTAAGAGTAGCAATTAATGGTTTCGGCCGGATCGGCCGGCTGGTTTATCGCCAGATCTATAAAATGGAAGGTATTGATGTAGTGGCTGTCAATGATCTTACCAGTCCCAAAGTATTAGCACACCTGTTGAAGTATGACAGTGCGCAGGGACGTTTTGACGCAGAAGTGAGATCAACGGATAATTCAATTGTGGTGAACGGGGATGATGTAAAAATTTATGCGCAAAAAGACCCGGCACAGATCCCCTGGAAAAATCATGATGTGGATGTGGTATTGGAATGCACCGGTTTTTTTACTGATAAAGACAAAGCAATGGCTCACATAACTGCCGGCGCCAAAAAAGTAGTTATTTCTGCACCTGCTACCGGTGATCTGAAAACAGTTGTGTTTAATGTTAACCATAATATCCTGGATGGCAGCGAGACCATTATTTCCTGCGCATCCTGTACTACCAACTGTCTTGCACCCATGGCAAAAGTGCTGAATGATAAATTTGGTATTATAACCGGGATCATGACCACCATTCATGCTTATACCAATGACCAGAACACCCTGGATGCTCCCCATCCAAAAGGTGACCTGCGTCGTGCAAGAGCTGCAGCGGCTAACATTGTTCCTAATTCAACAGGAGCCGCCAAAGCCATCGGTTTGGTTTTACCTGAATTAAAAGGAAAATTAGATGGCGGTGCGCAAAGAGTTCCGGTTATTACGGGTTCATTAACCGAATTAACATCTATCCTCAATAAGACCGTTACGGCTGATGAAATAAATGCTGCTATGAAAGCAGCCAGCAATGAAAGTTTTGGCTACAACGAAGATGAGATCGTAAGCAGTGATATTATCGGCATTCATTTTGGCTCTTTGTTTGATGCTACGCAAACCAAAGTGATGACAGTTGGAGACAAACAACTGGTGAAAACCGTCAGCTGGTATGATAACGAGATGAGCTATGTGAGCCAGCTGGTGAGAACCGTACATTATTTTGCCAGCCTGATCAAATAAGCCCCCATCCCCTGAAGGGGTGTTTGGGAAGCATACAATTATCAGATAATGATTTACCTTAGAGATTCTTAATACATATTGAGAATCTTTTTTTATAATTAATAAATTCTCCGTCGCGGCGGAGGCGGCTTATGTCAAAATTTTCCAGCTATAATTTTAAAGATCAGAAAGCACTTGTCCGTGTTGATTTTAATGTGCCGCTGAACGATAAATTTGAAATTACCGATGATTCAAGAATGAAAGCCACTATTCCCACGATCAAAAAAATATTGGGCGATGGCGGCATGGTGATATTGATGAGTCATTTCGGCCGGCCAAAAGACGGACCTGAAGATAAATATTCACTAAAGCATTTAATAAATCATCTTAGTGAGTTGTTGGGTGGAACAACGGTGCTCTTTGCAAAAGATTGTATCGGTGAGCAGGCTTATCTCACTGCAGGTATGATGCGCCCCGGTGAAGTGTTATTGCTGGAAAACCTTCGCTTTTATAAAGAAGAAGAGAAAGGCGATGTAAAATTTGCAGAAAAACTTTCAAAGCTTGGAGATGTATGGGTGAATGATGCTTTTGGTACGGCCCACCGGGCACATGCTTCAACAGCTGTTATCGCTCAATTCTTTCCGGCTGAAAAAAGAATGTTTGGCCTCGTGATGGAAGGCGAAGTGGCCAGTGCAGAAAAAGTATTGCACAAAGCAAAGAAGCCTTTTGTTGCCATCATTGGCGGCGCCAAAGTGAGCGACAAGATCCTCATCATTGAAAATCTGCTGGAAAGAGCAACCGATATAATTATCGGCGGCGGTATGGCATATACTTTTATGAAAGCAGAAGGCGGAACGATCGGTAATTCCTTATGTGAAGAAGACCGGATCCATACGGCGCTGGAAATTTTAAAGAAAGCGGAAGAGAAAGGAGTTTGCATCCACCTGCCTTCTGATTCAATGATCGCTGATAAATTTGCTGCCGATGCACAAACCTCCATGGCGCCAAGCAATAATATTCCTGAAGGATGGATGGGATTGGATATTGGCGCCAATGCCTGTGAACAATTTGCCAATGTTATCCTGCATTCAAAAACCATTTTATGGAATGGCCCGATGGGAGTTTTTGAAATGCACAATTTTCAGCATGGGACAAAAAGTATTGCCAAAGCAGTTGCTGACGCAACCAAAAAAGGTGCATTCTCTTTAGTGGGCGGTGGTGACAGTGTAGCTGCAGTGAACCAGTTTGGCTACGCTGATAAAGTGAGTTATATCTCCACCGGTGGCGGCGCGATGCTTGAATATTTCGAAGGAAAGATCTTGCCGGGGATTGCAGCCGTAAATGAAGATGATAGATAAAAGATAATAGATAATAGTGCTTTCAGGAAGACACTGTATAAAAGGACTGTCAATGCTTTAAAGAACTATTATCTGTTAGTTATTATCTATTATCTTTTCTTTTCATTTTTTATCTACTACAATGATCTTGTCATCGTTTCCTCCATTACTGGTACAGATATAAACTTTACCTGAGGGAGAAATACAAACATCTCTCATTCTTCCGTAATCATTTCTGAAATATTCATTGGTTTCAATAATGCTGGTATGCGTCCCATCCAGTTTCATCTGGTAGAGCCTTGCATTTTTTAAAGCTACCAGCAACAATGAATTCTTCCATTGCGGTACCAGGTTGTTATTATAAAAATCCATACCACAAACAGCAGCAGTCGGCGTCCATGCTTTAAGGGGCTCTTTTATATTATTGGCGATACAGAATTTTTTTTCACCCGGTTCATTACAGGATCCTTTGACATTTGGCCAGCCATAATTTCTTCCTTTTTCAATGATATTTATTTCATCATCCGAATCCGGTCCATGTTCAGAACTATACAGAATGTTATTAGCAAATACCAATCCCTGCGGGTTACGGTTCCCAAAGGTCCAGTAGGGATTACCGGCTACAGGATTATCAGCAGGGATGCTGCCGTCTAAATTCAACCGGAGGACCTTGCCATTTATGGACGACTTGTCTTGCGGGTGAGATTGATCCGAAGCATCACCGGTTGTGATGAATAATTTCAGATCGGGAGTAATTAATAAACGGCAACCATCGTGAATAGATGAGGCATCAATATTATCAATGATCGTTACCGGGTTGATAAGAGTGGTTCCATTATAAGTAAAGCGGACGATCTTTTCACGATAACTATCATCATTATTATAATCGTATGCAACAAACACTTGTGCTGTGGTTGAAAAATCGGGATGGAGCGCCATGCCCAGCAAACCACCTTCTCCGTAAGAAACTACTTCGCTGATCGTATAGACAAGTTTTACAGACCCTGTTGCCGGATTCACCCGGCTGATCTTTCCGCCACGTTCCGTCATCCAGATAAAATTATCCGGACCCCATAATATTTCCCAGGGATAATTTAATCCCTGGACCAATACGGAATCTTTTATGGCAACAGAACCCGGGGCAAGAACATTATTCGGTTTATGGCCTGTATTCTGGCATTGTGTACAGGAAAAAGACAAAGACAGGATGAGCAGCCAGGAACTTTTTTTCAGGAAACGCATTATTAAAGTATTTGATAAAACCGGGGCAAAAAGCATTCCGCAGAGATACCAAATTTGTTGTTTCACCGACGATATTACTTGACCAACCGAAAATTTACCTTGGCGATCTGTCAAAAGTGGTAATTTTATTCTTCAATAAAACTTATAACAATGAAAGGAACCCGTAATCTGACTTTATTAATTGTACTTGGTCTTGTCCTCATCCTTGGAGTTTGGGGATGCGGTGGGTATAATAGTCTTGTAAAAGGCGATCAGAATGTAAAAAAGGTCTGGGGTAATGTAGAAACCAACTATCAGCGACGTACCGATCTATACAGCAGTGTTATTAAGACGGTAGAAGCCTCAGCTAATTTTGAAAAATCACTTTTGAAAGATGTGGTAGAAGCCAGGGCAAAACTTGGGACCACGACCGTGAACCTCAACGACCAGCAAAGCCTTGATAAATACCAGCAGGCGCAGGGACAAATGAGGAGTGCATTCTCTAATTTGATGGGATATGTGGAGAATTACCCGGATATAAAAACCACCAAGGCTTTCCAGGATTTCCAGGCGCAAATTGAAGGCACAGAGAACCGCATCAATGTTGCCCGCCAGGATTATAATAAAGCTGTTGAAGGATATAATCTTAAAGTAAAAAGATTCCCCAATAATATGCTGGCAGGCATGTTTGGGTTTAAAGAAAAAGCTTTTTATAAGGCAGATCCTGGTACTGAAAAGAATCCGGATGTAAAGTTTGATATTAAATAAACACCAGCACGGATGCTTTCCTTTTTCAGAAAGAAAAAATCATTCTTCACGGAAGAAGAAACAAAGCTTATTGTAAAAGCTATACGTCACGCCGAAAATCAAACCAGCGGGGAGGTAAGAGTTTTTGTAGAAAGCCGTTGCAGTTGGGTGGATGCTATTGACCGTGCTGCTGAAGTTTTCTTTTCATTAAAAATGGACAAAACAGATCAGCGGAATGCTGTGATCGTATATGTTGCTGTCAAAGACCGCCAGTTGGCGGTCTTTGGCGATGAGGGTATCCATAATAAAGTGGGCGCTGAATACTGGAACAAAGTAGTTGGTGAAATGCTGACCAGCTTTAATATGAACAATTATGCAGAAGGTATCAGTAACTGTGTGATCCAGATCGGGGATGCTCTCACCACTCATTTTCCTTTTAACAGGGATACGGATAAAAACGAATTACCCGACGAAATTGTATTCGGCAGGTAGACCCTATGAAGAGACTCTTATTTATATTCAGCCTTTTGATCTCCATTTGTGTTTCGGCACAGATCGATAAAGTGATCCCGAACAGACCCAGCCCTCCAAAACTGGTCAATGATTTTACCAATACGCTTACCCAGTACCAGGTCGATGCATTGGAAAATAAATTAGTGGCCTATGATGACAGTACATCAAGTCAGATTGCAATAGTCATTTTACCTACACTTACAGATTCAAAGACTGGTACTACATACGAAGATGAAGAAGTAGCATTAAAAATTTTGCGTGATTGGGGAATAGGACAAAAAGATCGTAACAACGGGATCCTTATATTAATTGTAAAAAGCCCTGATGGTAAAGAAAAGAAAATAAGAATAGAAGTTGGCTATGGACTGGAAGGAGCAGTTCCGGACATAACCGCAAAGAGCATCATCGATAATTATATCACTCCAAATTTTAAAGAAGGTAACTTTTACCGGGGTCTTGATGAAGGCTCCGATGCAATAATAAGAGCAGCAACAGGTGAGTACAAAGCGCCGGCTGGTTATGGCAGTAAAAAAAAGAAAGGCATCGGATGGAGTAGCATTATTTTCATTATTATTTTTTTATTGATCGCAATGGCCGGTGGCGGCAGGGGCGGAGGAAGTATGATGTCACGCAGGGGATCCGGATTTACCACAGCCTGGATACTCGGTAGCCTGTTAGGTGGTAGTGGAAGAAGTGGTGGCGGAGGTTGGTCTGGCGGCGGAGGTGGTGGCGGATTTGGAGGATTCGGTGGCGGCGGCGGTGGTGGTGGCGGAGCTAGTGGAGGATGGTAAAATTCTTTTTATAAAAAAAGGTGCCCTGATATTCAGAGCACCTTTCTATTTAAAATTAAAATCAAAATCCTTTTTTATCTTCTTCGGGTAATTTGGATTTAATATAATCAGCCAGTTCTTTTGATCCGGCTTCCATTTTCTTTTTCGCCAGTTCTTTTAAAATCCCGTTAATGGCACCATCGGTTTGGCTTCTGAATGCTTCCGGTACATCTTCCCTGAATTTTACAATATCATCAACTCCTCTTTTCACGGTCTCGCTATTGCCAGATTTTGCCAGGAGATTACTAATAGGTTGAACCAATTGAAATTTTCGCTGAGACAATCTCATTTTCTCAAAACTACTTAATATCATATCTGCGACGCTTTCGTCGCCGGAAGCAACAAGAATAGTTGTGATAGCATTTTCAAGTGCCCCTTTGGCCGGAAAAACGGATAGACGTTTAGCTTCACTCAAAGCTGCAACACTATCAATATCGGACAGAGCCTTCAATGCATTACCCGATACAGTATAAGATGAATCATTGACAGCTGATTTGAATAAACCTGCGTATTGCGGGCTATGGAATTCTCCCAGTTTAGAGATTGCAATTGCTTTGATAATACGATCAGGATCATTTTTTGCCATATCGGCCAAAAGAGGTTCTACAGCCTCTTTGACATTATTCTTCTTTAAATCCAGTCTGTTGAGCGTAAATACCCTGAGTCCATCATATTTATCTTTTAATGCTATTTGTAAAAAACTGACCGCTTTCGGATCATCCTGCTTTTTTGAAGCGAAATCAACAGCTTCCCTTCTGTCAACAAAGTTGCCTGCATATTTATACTGGTGAATGTATTCATCCAGTGTTTTATTCTCTTTTTTAGTGCAAAGAAGGGTTTTTTCGCCGTCGAAATTTACCAGGTCAGGTTTTTGTGCGGCATCAAAGTAGAATGTGTCTGCTTTATTTTGAGCCCATACATTATAACGGGTTTTATTAGCGCCTTTGTAAATATCAATAGCAACAGGAAGTTTAAATATTTTATCACTTTGAGTTTGATTGACAATTACACGTACTTTTTTTGTTTCACTGTCATAATCGTAATTGATATCAAGAGTGGGATGGCTGCCGCCATAATACCATTGATTCCAGTACCAGTTCAGGTCCCTTCCGCTTACTTCTTCAAAAGCAAGACGGAGGTTATGGGCTTCAGCAGATTTAAATTTATTAGTGGTCAGATATAAGTTCAGTGCTTTAAAAAAGGCACTGTCGCCAACATAGGTACGCAGCATATGAAGGATAGCGCCGCCTTTTGGATAACTTACCTGGTCAAAGACATCTTCTTTGTCGCTGTAATAAAAACGGACCAGGTCCTTTTTTGCATTCGCAGGATTGGATAAATAAGATTGCCGGTTCCCGAAAATGTGTTCATCACCGTCATCCTTACCATATTTATATTCTCTCCACAGTGTTTCGCCATAATCGGCAAATGATTCATTTAACGTGATATTGCTCCAGCTTTCCGTGGTCACATAATCGCCAAACCACTGGTGAAATAACTCGTGTGATATTACATCTTCCCAATTGTTTCCATCCAATAATTCTCTTGCGTTCTGCTGTGCCGCATCTGAATGGAGCGTGGTAGTAGTATTCTCCATAGCGCCGCTTACATAATCGTGGCCGGTGATCTGTGCATATTTTGCCCAGGGGTAATCAACCCCTGTAAGCTTTGAAAAGCAAGCGATCATTTCCGGGGTAAGGCCAAATATTTTCCTGGCTACCGATGCATATTCTTTATCTGTATAATAACTTACTTCTTTGCCTTTGTATGAATCTTTTGTAACAGCAAAATCGCCGACCCCCATGAAGAACAGGTAAGGGGCATGTGGCAGGTCCATTTTCCAGTAATCCGTCCTGGTACCATCTGCATTTTTCTTTTGACTCATCATCTTACCGTTAGAAAGGGTAACATATTTAGCGGGAACGGTCATATAGATCTCTTCTGTCGTTTTTTGATTCGGTTTATCAATAGTGGGGAACCATACTGAGTTTGCTTCGGTTTCACCTTGTGTCCAGATCTGGGTAGGCTTGGTTTTATCTTCTCCTTTCGGATTGATAAAATAAAGACCTTTTGCATCGTTGATAGCGGCGCTGCCTTTCACCTTTACTTCGTTGGGCTTCGAGGTATAATCAAAAAACAGGGTATAAGCTTCACTTCCCTTATACTTTTTATCAAGTGTTATCCTGATCTGCCAACCGTCATAATTATATTTCAGGTCCTTCATGGAAGCTCCTTTTACGACGGCTACTTTGTGAAATTCCATTCCTTTTGCATCCAGCGTTACAGTATCGGTGGTATAAAAATGCGGGTGCAGGGTGACCCAGGCTTTTCCATTCATATACGATCTGTCAAAATCGAACCGTACATCCAGCTTGGTATGTACCAGGTCATTGACCTTTGTGGCAGTTTCCCGGTATTGTTTTTTCCAGGAAGTATCTTTGGCCGGACCGGGCTGGGCGAAGACAAAAGAAACAGATCCGGTAAACAGGAAGAGAAATAGCATTTTTTTCATACAAATAATTTAGTGCAGCAAAATTAGAGGAGCAATAGCTCTAAGAACGCAAAAAAGGGATGGAAGGTTACACTATTTAACAAGTTGTTTTGGGGTAGCCAGCAAAGTAGAAAGATTTAAAGTATTTTTGCCCTGGTAATCAATATATGAAAATGAGTAAACTCACAGCCTGTCTTTTATTTTCTTTAGCCTCCTTAACCGGGTTTTCTCAGAAAGTTTATTTCGTATACCTGCAGTCAGAAAACGAACAGGGTTTCTATGTAAAAATGAATGCGTCGGTTCGCAGCTCATCAGCATCGGGTTATCTCATTCTTTCAAAACTGCGTGACACTACTTACAATTTTGCTGTTGGATTTCCGCAAAATAAATGGCCGGAACAGAATTTCTCGGTTAGCATCAATAAAAAAGATCATGGCTACCTCTTGAAAAACTTTGGTGAAAAGGGTTGGGGGCTTTTTGATTTGCAGACGCTGTCTGTTCAAATGGCGGTATCCGGGTCAGCGAAAATTGAGGAAAAGAAAATGGAAGAAAATAAAGATGTTTCTATTTTTACCGATATCCTTTCAAAAGCAGCCGATGATCCGTCTTTGAAAGAAAAATCTGCAGAAACTAAAATAGAAGAAAAAAAAGTGGAAACGCTTGTCCAGGAAACTGTATCAAAAGAGAACCCTAAAGAATTGGCAAAAGATACAGTAGCCATAAAACCAGTTGAGATAATTGCAAAATCGGAACAACCTAAAACCGAAGAAAAAAAGGTGGAAACGATTGTTCAGGAAAACGTATCAAAAGAGAATCCCAAAGAATTGGCAAAAGATACAGTAGCCACAAAACCAGTTGAGATAATTGCAAAACCTGAATTAGTAAAAGAAGAAAAAAAGGTTGACAACCAGGAACAGCCGGTAGTAAAACTGGAAGAAGCTGTTACAGCAGCTGAAGAAGAATACAAACCGACCATAGTTAGAAAAAGGTCGGAAAGCTCCACTACAGAAGGGTTTGGCCTTGTTTTTATTGACGACTTGAGAAATGGAACAAACGATACAATTCGTCTTTTGATTCCTAATCCCAAATCCATAGCAACAATAACAAAAGAAGAACCCAGGGAGGAGAAGAAGTTCATAGAGATCCTTCCGGATACTGTAAAAAAAAAAGAAGAGACCGAACCTGATATAAAGCCTGTAGTGACAGAAAATCCTGTTGAAAAAAATGTTTTCAAAAACAATTGCCCTGCCGTAGCCGAAGAGAGCGATTTTTTTAAACTTCGTAAAAATATGGCCGCTGCAGAAGGGGATGATGGCATGCTGCTAGAAGCAAAAAATTATTTTAAAACAAAATGTTTTTCAACGGGGCAGGTTAAAAACCTTGGTTCGATGTTTTTAAATGATGCGGGTAAGTATAAATTTTTTGACCTGGCTTATTCCTATGTAACTGATATAGATAAATTCAGCGTCTTGCAAAACGAGTTAAAGGAGCAAGAGTATATCAACCGTTTCAAAGCCATGCTCCGCAATTAATACATTATGCCGCGTTATTTCCTTGAGGTTGCTTATAAAGGAACCAATTACAGTGGTTTTCAGTCGCAGCACAATGCTAATACTATCCAGGCCGAAATAGAGAAGGCATTTACAATACTTCAAAAAGAAAAAGTAATACTGACTGGTTCATCCAGGACCGATACCGGTGTACATGCTTTGCAGAATTTTTTTCACTTTGACTTTGATAGACTTCTTAATTCTGATTTTGCTTATAAGATGAATGCAATTCTTCCGGGAGACATTGTAGTGAAACAAATTATCCCTGTTGCTGAAGATGCGCATTGCCGTTTTGATGCTTTGAGCCGGGAATACAAATATTACATCTACAGGTATAAAGATCCTTTTTTAAAAGATATAGCTTTTTACTATCCATATAAACTGGATATTGAAATTCTGTACCAGGCGGCAGCTATTATAAAAGAGTATGAAGATTTCACCTCTTTTTCCAAACGAAATACACAGGTTAAATCTTTTAAATGTGAGATGCAGGAAAGTAAATGGTATTGGGAAAAAGATTGCCTGGTTTATCATGTAAAAGCAAATCGGTTTTTAAGGGGAATGGTCCGGGCATTAACTGCCACTATGCTTAAGATCGGGCGGGGACAAATGTCATTAAATCAATTTCGGGAAATTATTGAGGCGAAAGACTGTACCAGGGCCAGTTTTGCGGTACCGCCACAGGGTCTTTTTCTTGTATCTGTTGCATATCCGCCAACTTTCTAGTGGATAATCTCCTTTTAATGAAACTCATTTAGGCACAATTGTTATGCATTAAAGCGCTTAATGCCGCTTGTTTAAGTAACAAAATGTGAATATGAGTATATGTGAAGCAACGTGTATCCAATGTGAACAAAAAGCGATTAAAAAATTTGAAAGTAAGTCGGCACCTCTTATCTTTGCCACCCCAAATTAAAAAGGGCATTGTTCTTTATAAAACTGGTTGAAAATCACAGTAAAACCTCGAAAAGAATTTGAAATAAATTTTGACAGTAATACTACGGCCCTTACCTTTGCACTCCCTTTGAAAAAAGGGGTGGCAATAAACGGCCAAAAGATCTTTGAAAGTTGGGAAACAATAGCACTTTATCTCGATAGCCATCGGGATAAAACAATAAGGTAAGTCAAGCGAATAACATTTCGATTTGACACGTTTAATTTTCTCTTGAGAATTTTTTAACTGTCAGTATCAAACAACATTTACAATGGAGAGTTTGATCCTGGCTCAGGATGAACGCTAGCGGCAGGCTTAATACATGCAAGTCGAGGGGCAGCAGGTCCCGTAGCAATACGGGATGCTGGCGACCGGCAAACGGGTGCGGAACACGTACACAACCTTCCTTTAAGTGGGGAATAGCCCAGAGAAATTTGGATTAATACCCCGTAACATTATGATGTGGCATCACATTATAATTATAGCTCCGGCGCTTAATGATGGGTGTGCGGCTGATTAGGTAGTTGGCGGGGTAACGGCCCACCAAGCCTGCGATCAGTAACTGGTGTGAGAGCACGACCAGTCACACGGGCACTGAGACACGGGCCCGACTCCTACGGGAGGCAGCAGTAAGGAATATTGGTCAATGGACGCAAGTCTGAACCAGCCATGCCGCGTGGAGGATGAAGGTCCTCTGGATTGTAAACTTCTTTTATTTGGGAAGAAAAAGGGCCTTTCCAGGTCAACTGACGGTACCATATGAATAAGCACCGGCTAACTCCGTGCCAGCAGCCGCGGTAATACGGAGGGTGCAAGCGTTATCCGGATTCACTGGGTTTAAAGGGTGCGTAGGTGGGTTGGTAAGTCAGTGGTGAAATCTCCGAGCTTAACTTGGAAACTGCCATTGATACTATCAGTCTTGAATATTGTGGAGGTCAGCGGAATATGTCATGTAGCGGTGAAATGCTTAGATATGACATAGAACACCAATTGCGAAGGCAGCTGGCTACACATATATTGACACTGAGGCACGAAAGCGTGGGGATCAAACAGGATTAGATACCCTGGTAGTCCACGCCCTAAACTATGGATACTCGACATACGCGATACACAGTGTGTGTCTGAGCGAAAGCATTAAGTATCCCACCTGGGAAGTACGATCGCAAGATTGAAACTCAAAGGAATTGGCGGGGGTCCGCACAAGCGGTGGAGCATGTGGTTTAATTCGATGATACGCGAGGAACCTTACCTGGGCTAGAATGCTGGGAGACCGTGGGTGAAAGCTCACTTTGTAGCAATACACTGCCAGTAAGGTGCTGCATGGCTGTCGTCAGCTCGTGCCGTGAGGTGTTGGGTTAAGTCCCGCAACGAGCGCAACCCCCATCACTAGTTGCCATCAGGTAACGCTGGGAACTCTAGTGAAACTGCCGTCGTAAGACGTGAGGAAGGAGGGGATGATGTCAAGTCATCATGGCCTTTATGCCCAGGGCTACACACGTGCTACAATGGGGCGTACAAAGGGCTGCAACACAGTGATGTGAAGCTAATCCCAAAAAACGCCTCTCAGTTCAGATTGAAGTCTGCAACTCGACTTCATGAAGCTGGAATCGCTAGTAATCGTAGATCAGCAATGCTACGGTGAATACGTTCCCGGACCTTGCACACACCGCCCGTCAAGCCATGGAAGCCGGGTGTACCTAAAGTCGGTAACCGTAAGGAGCCGCCTAGGGTAAAACTGGTGACTGGGGCTAAGTCGTAACAAGGTAGCCGTATCGGAAGGTGCGGCTGGAATACCTCCTTTTTAGAGCAATTTCTGATTTAATATCAGAACAACTTACTGGCTATTGTTTCCCAATACTTTCAATTTTTTATGTAAGTTCTTTTTAAAGGAAACCCGATATTAAGCTACATAGATCCGTAGCTCAGCCTGGTTAGAGCACTACACTGATAATGTAGGGGTCACCAGTTCAAATCTGGTCGGGTCTACTAAAAATAAGCTACGAGCTAAAAGCTATGAGCTACGAGCTCGAATCCAATGGGGGATTAGCTCAGTTGGCTAGAGCATTAGCTTTGCAAGCTAAGGGTCATCGGTTCGACTCCGATATCCTCCACAAATCCAATTGCCAATAAGCGATTGGCAAAAAAGTTCTTAATTAAATGATGTTGACTGCTGGTCTGAAGATTCGTAATCTTAACATCAACACATCAATTGCAAATTGTTTATTCGAATTGCTAATTGAAAAGTTCTTTGACATATTGGAAAAAAAATGTTAGACGAGTATCTAACAATATCGATCACACAATTTTTAAGAACACCATTTTTTTATGGATGGTCTGAAGTTTGTGGTCGGGTAACAACTACAAGAATAACAAATTCTAGTTTCTAATTTTTTTAAAGCAACTAAGGGCGCATGGTGGATGCCTTGGGTCTGAGAGGCGAAGAAGGACGTGGTAAGCTGCGATAAGCCAGGGGGAGCTGCACACAAGCATTATATCCCTGGATTTCCGAATGGGTAAACCCACTATACTGAAGGTATAGTACTCCGCAAGGAGAGCCAACCCCGAGAACTGAAACATCTAAGTACCGGGAGGAAAATAAAACAATAGTGATTCCCTGAGTAGTGGCGAGCGAAATGGGAAAAGCCTAAACTTGAGCGGCGTGCCGCTTGAGGGTTGTAGGACCACATTTAGAAATCATCATCAAGTAAAATCTTCTGGAAAGTTGAGCCATAGAGGGTGATAGCCCCGTAAACAAAAATTGATGAGGACGAGTGGTATCCTGAGTAAGGCGGGACCGGAGAAATCCTGCCTGAATCTACCAGCACCATCTGGTAAGGCTAAATACTCCTCAGACACCGATAGTGAACCAGTACCGTAAGGGAAAGGTGAAAAGCACCCTAAACAAGGGAGTGAAATAGTACCTGAAACCGTGCGCCTACAAGCG